>Ga0310834_100001_pt1 | contig 1488101 bp, 1379 predicted proteins | sample SM_ome_2_FD_201314 | JGI IMG/M metagenome (GOLD analysis project Ga0310834, IMG submission 201314) | Sorghum-adapted microbial communities enriched on stacked mutant (SM) sorghum from Joint BioEnergy Institute, Emeryville, California... ... | reverse complement strand
GGCGGGACAGGGGGCTCAGCCACCTGAGCCATCGAGGGCAGCCAGCATGAAAACCATCCCTGCCCCGCCTGCGTCCCCCGATCATTCCGGACGACCGGAGGTTGACTTGAAAGGTAGGGCGGCATGATGCCACTGTTGTTCGACCGGGTGGCGCAGGCTGGTTCGCACCGGCGAGCAGATAGCGCCCTAGCCCAGCTGTTGCCAGCGGCACCGAGCCCAGCGCAACGGCGAGCGGATGCCGCCGTGACCCCACTGTTGCCCGCATCGGCGACACCGGCCCGCCGGCCGCGAGGCGAGGAGGCGGCCGCATGATGATGTCGCTGTTGTTCGACCTGGCGTTCTGGGTGACGGTGCCGTTCTGGGCGGCGATGATCTTCCTGCCGCGGTGGTCGTGGACGCAGCGCGTGATCGGCTCGCCGCTGATCATGCTGCCGACGCTGGTGGTGTGGACGGTGCTGGCCGTTCCGGTTTTGCCGGAGCTGTGGGCAGTGGTGAGCACGCCGGAGTTGGCCGAGTTCCGCGGGTTCGGCGCGGGCGCGAGCGGCGCGGCGTTGCTGTGGGCACAGATCATCGCGTGGGATCTGTTCATCGGCCGGTGGATCTACTTCGACGGCCTCCGGCGCGGCGTGCACCCGGTCGTGATGGCGCCGCTTCTGGTGCTGGCGATCCTGCTGTCGCCGGTTGCGGTGTTGCTGTGGTTCGTCGTGCGGGCCGTCCGCCCAGCGGCGACCGGGCATGATCAGCCAGAATACGTGCGTGCCGTCGCAGCATGACCCGGAGAACGTCGAACGCTTGATCGCCGGCCGGTATCGGCTGCGATCGCCGCTCGGTCACGGGTCGATGGGGACGGTCTGGGCAGCTTTCGACGAGTTTCTGCGGCGCCCGGTGGCGGTCAAGGAGGTGCGACTGCCGCCGGGTTTGCCTGCCGGTGAGGCCGAACAGCTGAGGGAACGCGCGCTGCGGGAGGCCAGGGCGATCGCGTCGCTGTCTCATCCGAATGTGATCACGCTGCACGACGTGGTCCGCGAAGACGGCGCGCCCTTCGTGGTGATGGAGCTGTTCCCCGGGCGCAGCCTCGCGGGGTTGCTGCGGAGGTACGGGGCGTTGTCGATCGGGCAGGCGGCGACGATCGGTGATGCGCTGGCCGCCGCGTTGGAGGCCGCGCACGCCGCGGGAATCACGCACCGCGACGTGAAGCCGGGCAACGTGCTGGTGGCCGAGGACGGGCGGGTCAAGCTGACCGACTTCGGCATCGCGCGGAACGTGTCCGAGGTGACCATGACGTCGACCGGGATCATGCTCGGCTCGCCTGCGTTCATGGCGCCGGAGGTCGCCAGCGGGAAACGGGTCAGCCCGGCGGCGGACATGTGGGGCCTGGGAGCGACGTTGTATGCGGCCACCGAGGGTGAGCCGCCGTACGACGCCGAGGGGGATCCGCTCGCCACCGCGCAGGCCGTCGTGCACGAAGAGGTGCCGCAGCCCGGTCCCGGCCCGCTCGCGGAGATCATCAGCGCGCTGATGACGAAGGATCCGGACGCGCGACCGCTGCCCGCCGACGTCCGGCGCTTCCTGCACGATCTGCGCGCCGAGCCCGGGCCGCTGTTCCCGGCGGAGCTGTTCGCCGACCTCGCGCCGACGCCCGGCGAGAAGCCCGACGACTCCCGGACCGACGAACTCGAATCCGCCGAGGAGGGGAACCCGGCCGAGGAGACTGGGGCGTCGGAGCAGACCGACCGCGCGGAGGGCCCCGCGCCGCTGGCCGCCGATCCGGGACCGCTGCCGTTCGCGCTGTCGGAGTCCTCGGAGTCTCCGACCGTGGAGCGGCCGTCCCTTCGGCGTAGATCGCCCGCAGTCACCGTCGTTCTTGTCGTGGTGTCCGTGCTGCTGTTCGCGGGCGCCGCCGTCGGTGGCTTCGCTGCCGCGCGGGTGCTGGCCGGTGAACCGGTGCTGCCCCCGAAACCTCCGGCGTCGTTCACGAGAACTCCCACCACGGCGCAGGAGAAGGTGATCACCCGCACCGCCGAAGCCTCGATGCTGGCGGACGAGCCCCGGACCACGTTCACGATCGACGTACCCGCAGACTGGTCGAAGTTCGTCACCCAGCAGGCATCGAAACGGCTGCCCAGCAGCACGCTGATCGAGTTCGTGTCTCCGGACGGCGCCCAGGTGCTGACCGTCGAACGGTTCGCCGACTTCTTCGCCCCACCGTTCAACGGCACCACGAAACACTACGCCGCCGCCCTGACCGAGGCGTGGCCCAAGGGCGACTGGGTGCTGGTGGAACACGACCAGCGCAAAGACGCGGAACTGCTGGTCTACCGCACAGTGGACTCGGCCACGTCCTCCCCCAGCGGGGATCGGCCGTCCAGCAAGATCTCCCGCACCACGTTCGCCGAGCTGCATCAGGTCGACTCCAGCCTGTGGGTCGTCTCGGTGACCGTTCCCACCGAACAGGAGCGCGCCGGCCGCGCCCGCCTCTTCGAGCGACTGGTGCCTACGTTCACTGTCCAGTGAACTTCGCCGACCCCGCCACGGAGCCATGAACAAACGGGCACAATGCTGCTCGACAGTTTCTTGGGGGTCGAACGAAGTTCATGAACAGAGCACTCGCGCTCGCAGCAGCCGCATGCATCGGTCTGACCGTGGTCGCCTGCTCGTCCGACGAAGCAGGAACACCGACAGCCGACAACACAGCAGGGCACACCGACAAGAGGCCCGCGAACGCCCCGGTGGTGCCGAATCCTGTTCAGGGCCTTGATCGCTTCATGCAGTCGCCTTGCCGCATGGTTCCCAAGGAGGAGGCGTCGGCGGTCGGCTTCAACGAAGGCTTGCCGGAGACCGACCAGGATCAAGGGCCGGCCTGCGAGTGGCGCAACGACAACGGCGAGCACTTCGCCATCGTCCTGCTGAAGAACCAGCCGCTCGGGATCGCCGGGCTCTACCGCAACCACGAACAGTTCGACGACTTCTACAAGTACTTCGAACCGGTAGACATCGCGGGCTATCCCGGCGTCTTCGCCGATGGCTACGACGCGCGCCCGAACGGTGCTTGCACCCTCGGAGTAGGCGTGACCGACCAACAGATCATCACAGTGACTACCCGCGTCCGAAGCCAAGATCCGTGCCAGGTCGCCAAGAAGGCCGCCGAAGCCGCGGTGACAACCATGAGCGCGAGCTGAAGCCACCGAGCCGTCACCGCGTCCGGACGTTGCGACGTCCATCGTCGGGTCGCCCTGTGGCCAGAAGCGCTGCAGAGTCGCACACACCGGCCACCGGGCCACCTGAGGATGACTCACCCGAGGCCAACGCTGCTCCAATCGAGTGAGGATGGAACGGATGCCCGCCCGATTGCGTCACACCAGCAAATGGTGGGGCATTCACCAGGTGTCGAAGGGATTCGCTGACACCTCGCGCGCTGGTCGGTACCCTTGAGCGCGCGCACGGCCACTGCAGGGGAGGACTGGATGACTGACACGGATCCGCCTAACAAGGAAGGGACCGACGAGGCGGCCGAGACCCCGACCTACAAGAGCCCGCTCGAGCAGATGCTCGAGAAGATGCCGATCTTCGGGCCAATGTTCAGCTCCGGCAGCGGCAAGAGCGGCGGCGGCGGAAGCGGCAAGTTCGAGCTAAGCCTCGAGGAGATGGAGGACCTCCACAGCAAGTTCACAGCCGAGGTTCGTGCTCTTGACACAATGCTTCGGCACAGCTCGCAAGCCCGTCAAAATCTAAGCCCTATTACCTGGGACGATGCCAGCCAAAAGCACTTCGAACGAACGCAAAACCACTTCGGGGAGCTGCAGTCGGCCGTCCAGCAGCAGCGCGACTTCGCAGAAAAGTTTGCGGACGCGATAAAGGGCGCTATAGACACCTACAAGCAGAACGAAGATTCCGCTTCTGCAGACTTCCGGTCTCAGGGAAACAATCTATGAACGTCCGTCCGGGAATCATCGCGGCTTTGGTTGGCTTGTCACTACTGGCTGGCTGCTCCGAAGAGTCCGGCACCCCAGTAGGAAGTTCAGCGGGAACGCCGAGCTCAGCACAGTCTGACGATTCGTCACCGCAGTCCTCGAGCGTGCCCGGCGCCCCGAAAGTCGCAAACCCAATCGAGAATCTCGAGCACTTCAAAAAGTCTCCCTGCGATATGCTCACGGACGAGCAAGTAAGTTCGCTTGGCTTTAGCAGAGAAACCCCTGAACCTGACGGCCGCGAGGCTTGGGGTTGCCACTGGGAAAATCCCGAGAAACTCGACAGCTTCGGCATCGGACTCCTGAAGAAGCAACCCCTTGGTATTGCCGGGATCTATCGCAATAACCAACAGTTTGACACCATGTACAAGTACTTTGAACCTATTGAAATTAGCGGCTATCCCGGTGTATTTTCAGATTCGTATGATGGGCGAGCAAGCGGAGCGTGCACCCTCAGCGTCGGTGTGACGGACTCCCAGGTGTTCACGGTAACAACTCAGGTCGAGGGGGACGCCTGCGAGTTTGCCAAGCGAGTGGCCGAAGCCGCGATCGAAACGATGAGTAGGGGGTAGGGCTCAATGGGTTACAGCGTCGAAGAGATCGTGGCGATGTTCCAGTCCGGCGACGCTCGTAGTTATCACGACACCGCTGGACAGGCTGTCGAGCTAACCGGTCGGTTCAAAGAACGGACCGAAGCCTTCAACAGGCTACTCGGCCGCATGAAATCGGCTTGGAGTGGCGACGCGAGCGACGCCGCTTCGACTTCGTTGTCTGCGCTACAAGAAGCATTTACCGTAAGCGCGGACAATTTGCATACCGTATCACGGAACATGCACACCCAGGGCGACTCATTCACGAAAGTCAAGTACGAGGTCGGCCCCGGCCCCGGCCCGAAGCCTGAAGAAACTTTTGCGGGCAAGTACCTGCCGATGTTTACCGACAACGACGAGCAGATCGAGCAGTGGAACGAAGAAGCTGCTCGAGTAGTAGAGGCATACGACAGGTACGCGAAGGGTACAAGCGAGAACACAACATCAATCCCAACCAGCTACGGCGAACTGCGGGGAAGCCCGGAGGGGCTGAAGTTCTCGATCGAGAACTCCGGCGGCGGTGGCGGCAAGCGGACCGGCGACGGCTTCACCGGCGGGACCGGTAACAACTACTCGGGTTCCACCTCGACGTCGGGGTACACGGGCGGGCCGATCTCGTCGAATCCGACCGGGATCAGCGGTCCGAACGGGCCCGGTGGGCCCGGTAGCCCCGGTGTGCCTGGCGGCCCCGGCGGTCCTGGCGGCCCTGGTGGGCCTGGTGGGCCTGGCGGAGGCAGCACGCTTCCGTCCGGTGGCCAGTCCGGCAGTCTTCCCGGTGGTTTGCCGCCGGGTGCGACGGTCCTGCCCAACGGCAACATTCTGATGCCGGACGGCTCGCAGCGGACGCCGGACGGCCGGATCATTCCGCCCGGCGGCACCCGCGCGAGCTCGCGCAACAGGAGCTTCGGCCCCGGTGGCGGCGGTTCCAGTGGCGGGTTCGGTGCCGGTGGCGCGGCTGCGGCGGCCGGCATGATGGGCGGCGGCATGATGGGCGCCGCTGGTGGCGGCGATGCGGCTGCTGCCGGCCCGCGTAGCGGCTTCGGCCCCGGTGGCGCGGCCGGTGCGGCAGGCCCAGGCGCCGGTATGGGTGCCAAAGGCATGGGCGGCATGGGTGCCGGCATGGGCCGCGGCATGGGCATGGGTGGCATGATGGGTGGCGCCGGTGCCCGTGGTGGCGGCGGAGACGATGACAAGGAACACAAGGACGAGTACTACGTCAAGCAGGAAATGGATCCTGGCCTGAAGACCGAGGTCGACGAGTACGGCGAAAAGCTTGTCGACGAATCCACCGGTATGACGGTCGTTCCTCCAGTCATCGGCGAGTAACCAGTGCTACTGCCCCAATCAGTCTGGCTGACACCGACAACACTCGATTACTTCGCGACGCGCCAGGGGCTCCGGCTGCCCGCAACCTTGCGGCCGGAGCCCATCTGGCGCGACGAGGAAGAACTGCGCGCACTCAACGCGGAGGCCACCGCGGAGCTCGAGCAACAAGGTCTGATCGACCGCGGCGCACCAGCGGTCGAGCTCGTGATCGCGCTGCGCGCGCTGTGTGCGGCCGAGGAAGAGTGCTACGCCTACGCAGCAACGAAGGAAAAGCAAACCCGGCTGCACACCGGAGTGAGCGGCAACGACAGCGTGCTGGCTCGCCACGTCATCGGCGAAGAAAAGATCGAGCTGCGCGACGCCAAGGCCGACACCCTCGTCGACGAGATCGCGAACACCATCGACCCGTGCCCGCCGGCCAACGAGCAGACCATCACGTGCCGGGTGCAGGAACTCACGCAGCCCAAATCAAGCATCGCCGTCGAACGCTCGCTGACCCGCGAGGCCAGGCGCATGCAAGCGCTGCACGATCCGAAGTCGCGGCTGTCCGAAATCAAGATCATGACGGCGGTCCGAGACTCGGCAGGGCGGCGGCACACCAGCGGCAAACGGTCCCCCGTGGTTCTGGACGTCGAACCGGGCGTTCGGTGGATCACCTACCTGACCGGCGAGGACGACGATCTGTACCTCAACGCCCGGGCGGCCGATCGTGCGGCGATCGTCGAGCACGTGGGCCGCGAGCTGGAACGACTGAAGTCGCAGTACAGCTAGGTGGGTGCGATGGGATCCGGACGGCAGCGGGCAACGCCTTGGGAGCGTCTTCCCACCGATCCGGACGACGCAGCGATCTGGGATCGGGACGGCGAGCAGTTCTTCGGCTACCTGCGTTCCTGGCACATGACGATGCTGCGCGCCCAGGTGGAATTCATCCATGCCCTCACCCAGTACCGCCTGGCCGAGCACGCCACGGGCGAGCCGCCGCCGGCGGTGGATCCGCGGCTCGCGGCCGTCCTCGAGCTGCGACGACAGACCTGGGCGTCCGACCGTAGCGAACTCGAGCTGCTCATACCCATGGCCAACCGGTACGCCCGCGTGCTCGATCTGCTGCCGGAGGAAGGCGGCAAGCTGTACCTACCGGATTTCACCGCTCGGCACGACCTCGGCGTCACCGCCCTGGACCTGGTTCAGCTCATCGACCGATGGCTACTGGCGCTCTACACCGGCGAGCGCTTGGACGGCATGATCGGGCCCGCCGCGGTCGAGGACTTCGCGTCGTTGCGTGACTGGCTCGCGCACCAGATCGTCACCCAGCTCATGCCGGACGACGACGATCCCCTTCCCCGCTACGGCCTGTCCTGAGCCCACCGACGGTTCGCGCAAGAGAGCGCGCCCGTACAGACCGACGGTGCCGCCCGTGGAATCAGGTCCGCACGGTCGCGTGTCACAGAACACGACACCACCAGCGTTCGACGAACATCTAGGCTGCATTCCGTGACGAGTGACAACGTTGACAACGCAACTGCCGCGGCACAAGAACTGGCCCGGCGTACCGGAGTGGCCAAACACGACTTGGCGCTCATTCTCGGAAGTGGCTGGCGTCCGGCCGCCGACGTGATCGGCACGCCCGAAGCCGAGATTCCCCTGGCCGAACTGCCCGGCTTCGTCGCTCCCTCGGCGGTCGGGCACGGCGGCACGGCACGGTCGGTCGACCTCGGCAACGGTCGCCGTGCCCTCGTGCTGCTCGGGCGTACCCACCACTACGAAGGCAAGGGTATGGACGCCGTCGTGCACGGAGTTCGTACCGCTGCGGCTGCGGGCGCACGCACGGTCATGCTCACCAACGCGGCAGGCGGGCTGCGCGAGGGCATGCAGGTCAGCCAGCCGGTGCTGATCAGCGACCACCTGAACCTCACCGGGCTGTCGCCACTGGTCGGCGCGAACTTCGTCGACCTGACCGACCTGTACTCGCCCAGGCTGCGGCAACTCGCCAAGGAGATCGACCCGAGCCTCACCGAGGGCGTCTATGCAGGCATGGTCGGGCCGCACTACGAAACCCCAGCCGAGATCCGCATGCTGCAAACGCTCGGCGCCGACCTCGTGGGCATGTCGACCGTGCTGGAAGCCATCCAGGCTCGCGCGCTCGGCCTCGAGGTCTTCGGGCTGTCCCTGGTCAGCAACCTGGCCGCGGGCCTGTCGGGGCAGCCGCTCAACCACGAGGAAGTTGTGGAGGCCGGACGGGCTGCCGCCAACCGGATGGGCTCGCTGTTGCGTGAGCTCATGATGCGGGCATGAGCGTCCCAACGGAATTGCGTGACGCGGCCTACCGCTGGATCGCCGACGACGTCGACCCGACCACCCAGGCCGAACTGCAGCAGGTACTCGCTCGTGCTCTCGGCGGCGATCCCGCTGCGCACGAGGAGCTTGCCGACCGCATGGCCGGTTCGCTCAAGTTCGGCACCGCAGGCTTGCGCGGCCCGGTGCGCGCCGGACCCAACGGCATGAACCGGGCCGTCGTCATCCGCACCACCGCGGGCGTGGCCACCTGGCTCAACGCCAACGGACATGCCGGCGAGCTGGTCGTCGTCGGGCGCGATGCTCGGCATGGCTCCGAGGCCTTCGCCGCTGACGCAGCAGGGGTTCTGGCGGCAGCTGGGTTCGACGTTCGACTGCTGGACCGCCCACTGCCCACTCCGGTGTTGGCCTTCGCCGTCGGACACTTGAACGCGGCGGCAGGGATTCAAATCACCGCGTCGCACAACCCAGCGCCGGACAACGGCTACAAGCTCTACGACTCGACTGCGTCGCAGATCATCCCGCCGGCGGACAGCGAGATCGAGGCAGCCATCGCCCAGGCTCCGGCCGCTCGGGCCATCCCCCGTGCCACGACCTACCGAACCCTCGGCGACGACGTCGTGGAGGCGTACCTGCAGCAGGTCGCCCAGGTGCCGCGCCTGTCGGCGCGGACTGTCCGGGTAGCGGTGAGCGCGCTGCACGGTGTCGGAGCGGCCACCGCCGCGGAGGCTTTCCGCCGCGCAGGCTTCACCGACGTGCACTTCACGCAGGACACGCCCGACCCCGACTTCGGCGGGATGGCCTTCCCCAACCCCGAAGAGCCCGGGGCTTGTGACGAGCTGCTGGCGTTGGCGAAGCGCATCGACGCCGACATCGCGATCGCATTCGATCCGGACGCCGACCGGTGCGCCGTCGGGGTACCGGACGACTCGGTCGAGGGCGGCTGGCGCATGCTCTCCGGTGACGAAGTCGGCGGGCTTCTCGGCGAGCACGTCCTCTCCACCGAGCCCACCACCGACGGTGTGCTCGTTGCGACCACTATCGTTTCGTCCTCCTTGCTGAAATCGATCGCGGCAGCGCACGGCGCGAAGTACACCGAGACGCTGACCGGGTTCAAGTGGCTGGCCCGCGCGGGCGACAACCTCGTCTTCGCCTACGAGGAAGCCCTGGGGCTTTGCGTCGACCCCGCCTCGGTCCGCGACAAGGACGGGATCTCCGCTGCTTTGATGGTCGCCGGACTGGCCGCGGCTCGTAAAGCCGAAAACTCGACGCTGCTGGAGGGACTTGACACGCTCGCGCGGCGCCACGGCGTGCACCTGACGCAGCAGGTCTCGATCCGGCTCGGCACGCCGAGCCAAGCGTCGGAAATGATGACGAAGCTGCGCGAGCAACCTCCCGCAACGCTCGTCGACGCCCCTGTTGACCTGCAAGATCTGCTGCCCAGGACCGATGGTGTGCGGCTGTCCGCCGACGGGCTGCGGGTGGTTGTCCGGCCGTCGGGAACGGAGCCGAAGCTCAAGGCCTACCTGCAGGTTGTGCAGCCGGTACCGGCGGACGATCAGCTCGCTGCCAGCAGGCGGGAGGCCGAGCAGAAGATGTCACGACTGCGCGCAGAAGTGCGGGAATTCCTCGGCGCCTAGGGCTCCGCTGGTGTCGTGGCAGGCAGCCCTGGACTCCGCTGGTGCCGTGGCAGGCAGCCCTGGGCTCCGCTGGTGCCGTGGCGGGCAGCCCAGGACTCCGCTCGTGTCGTTGCGGGCATGGGTCGGCCGCCTGGGCTGCCACCTACAGCCCCGCGAGCCACCTGCCGATGACCAAGGCATACAGTCCGAAGCCCGTGGATCGGCCGACGACGAAAGGACGAGATGGCGCGACTGCTGATCGTTCACCACACGCCTTCCCCGAACGTCCAGGCAATGTTCGAGGCCGTGGTCGACGGTGCGACCACCGACGAGATCGAGGGCGTCGAGGTGGTCCGCAAAGCGGCCTTGGCGGCAACACCGAGTGACGCCATGCAAGCCGACGGTTTCATCCTCGGCACACCCGCCAACCTCGGCATGATGAGCGGCGCGCTCAAAGTCTTCTTCGACCTGATCTACTACCCGTGCCTGGAGGAAACTCGCGGCCGCCCCTACGGCCTCTACGTGCACGGCAACAACGACACCACGGGCGCCATTCGCGGCATCGAATCCATCGTGACCGGGCTGCAGTGGCAGCGCGTCACCGACACCGTCTCGGTGACCGGTGAGCCGACCAAAGCCGACCTGGAAGCCTGCTGGAACCTCGGTGCCACGGTCGCGGCCAGCCTCATGGACTGACCCACAACCCCGGTGACGACGTGAATCTCGCAATGCTCACGTGGTGGCAGAACCCGTTCGGCGGCCAGGCCGAGCCGGACGCCGTCGTCCCCGCCATCACCGGACTCATCGCACTGCTGATCGTGCTGTCCGGCCGCCCATGGCGCGTGGCCCGCAACGTCCTGACCCTCGTGCACGAGGCAGGCCACGCCCTGGCCGCCGTCCTGGTCGGCCGCAGGCTGGAGGGCATCCGACTGCACTCCGACACCTCGGGCCTGACGTTCTCCCGCGGGAAGTCGACCGGTCCAGGCGTCATTTTCACCATGCTCGCCGGCTACCCGGCGCCCGCGGTGGTCGGGCTCCTCTTCGCCGGGCTGACCGGTGCCGACCTCATCTCCGCGGTGCTCATCATCTCCGCCATCGGCATCTGCGGCGTCCTGGTGATGATCCGCAACGCCTACGGCGCTTTCGTCGTCCTGCTGACCGCGGGCGTCCTCGCCACGGTCGCGTTCGTCGGCCCGGCGAACCTCATCGCGGCCTTCGTCTACACCATCACCTGGTTGTTGCTCCTCGGCGCGGTGCGACCGCTGTTCGAACTGCAAAGCAAACGCCGCCGCGGCGCCGCGCTCACCTCCGACGTCGACCAGCTGGCTCGGCTCAGCGGGATCCCCGCCTGGCTGTGGATGGTGATTCTGTTCGTCATGGTGGCCTGCACGCTCGTCGTCGGCGGCGCCTGGCTGCTCGAGCCCACGATCCAGCGGCTCTAGCCGGACGCTCCTGACTCCCGGAGCTCACCGACCCGCTCCAGTCGGAATTCCCTGCCTCCCGGAGCTCACCACCGGCACCAGCCGGAAACCGCTGGCCGCGGGAGCCCATCACCATGGGCTCCGAGCGGTTACGCCTTGCGATGCACCGCCAGCCCCGCGGGACTCTGCACCACGGGCATCAGCTCGATGAAGTTGATGTTGACGTGCGGTGGCTGGCTCGCCGCCCAGATGGTCGCCTCGGCCACGTCCTCCGGAGTCAACGGCTCCGTGCCCTCGTACACGGCGGCGGCCTTCTCGTCGTCGTCGAACCGCACGTTGGAGAACTCGGTGTTCCCGGCCAACCCCGGCTCGATGCAGGTCACCCGAACGCCGGTGCCGTGCAGATCGCTGCGCAGGTTCCGGCTGAACTGGTGCACGAAAGCCTTCGTCGCGCCGTAGACGTTCCCGCCAGGGTAGGCATGGGTCGCCGCGATCGAACCGATGTTGATCACGTGCCCGGACCCGCGCGCGACCATCGCAGGCAGCACCGCGCGCGTGCAATACACCAGGCCGGCACAGTTGGTGTCGATCATCTGCTGCCAGGCGTCCAGGTCGGCCTCGTGCGCAGGCTCCATCCCCTTCGCCAGCCCGGCGTTGTTCACCAGCACGTCGATGGTGGAGAACTCGTCCGGCAACGTCTCGATCGCATGGTTGACCTGCACCCGGTCCCGCACATCGAGTTCCAGCGGCAGCACCGACGGCCCGAGCTCGTCCGCAAGCGCCTGGACCCGCTCACGGCGCCGCGCCGCAGCGATGACCCGATCGCCGCGCGCCGCCCACCGGCGGACCATCTCGGCTCCGAACCCTGCGCTGGCTCCGGTGACCAACACCGTAGACGTCATGATCGACCTCCTTCGCGCCCGAGCGTAGCGAGCCCGGCGGCGCGAGCGAAGCCGGATCAGACACCCATCGGATGCCAGACCGTCTTGTCCTCCAGATACGGACGCAGCCGCTCGAGCCCCGGCGTGGCGATCCAGTCCGGCTCCTGATCCGGAACTCGCACCAACCGCTTCACCGTGTCCGCCGCCGTCCGCGCCAGCTCCCCACGCGCAGACGGCTCGACACCGGTCAGATCCAGCGCGTTGACGTCCGCGTGCGAAGCCAGCCACGGCGCGAGCTCCTCGGCGCGCCCGGTCAGCAGGTTGACCACGCCACCAGGAACGTCGGAAGTCGCCAGCACCTCGGCCAGCGTCACGGCGGGCAGCGGGCGATCCGCACTGGTCACCACCACGGCCGTGCACCCGGTCGCCAGCACCGGAGCGAGCACGCTCACCAAGCCCAGCAACGACGACTTCTGCGGTGCGAACACCCCGACGACCCCGGTCGGCTCCGGCACCGTGAACGAGAAGTACGGCCCGGCCACCGGGTTAGCCGCGCCCAGCACCGCGGACAACTTGTCGGTCCAGCCCGCGTAGTACACCCAGCGGTCGATGGCCGCATCGACCAGCGTCTCCGCACGCCGCTGCTGCACACCCTCGGCGGCTCGCACATCGGCGACGAACTGCTCGCGACGGCCCTCCATCACCTCGGCCACCCGGAACAGCACCTGGCCACGGTTGTACGCCGTCGCCCCCGACCACCCCGGGAACGCTTTGCGCGCGGCGACCACGGCGTCCCGGACGTCCTTGCGGGAAGCATGTGCCACGTTGGCCAGGAAACGGCCGCGCGTGTCGTTCACCGGGTACGAGCGACCGGACTCCGAGCGCGGGAACTTGCCACCGATGTACAGCTTGTAGGTCTTCGCCACGGCAAGTCGCGTGTCAGACATCGAGGTAAGCCTCCAGCCCCGCGCGGCCGCCCTCGCGACCGAATCCGGATTCCTGATACCCGCCGAACGGCGCGGTCGGGTCGAAGCGGTTGAACGTATTGGCCCAGACGACCCCCGCCCGCAACTGCGAGGTCATCCACAGAATCCGCGAGCCCTTCTCGGTCCAGATGCCCGCGGACAGGCCGTACGGCGTGTTGTTCGCCTTGGTCACCGCTTCCTGCGGCGTCCGGAACGTCAACACGGACAGCACCGGCCCGAAGATCTCCTCGCGCGCGATCCGCATCGAGGCCTGCACGCCGGAGAACACCGTCGGGGCGAAGAAGAAGCCCTTCTCCGGCAGCGGACACGGCGAGGTCCACCGCTCGGCGCCCTCGGCTTCCCCGGAGGCCACCAGGTCACGGATCTTCGCCAGCTGCTCGGCCGAGTTGATCGCGCCCACGTCGGTGTTCTTGTCCAGCGGATCACCGAGGCGCAGCGTCGACACCCGGTAACGCAGCTTCTCCAGCAGCTCGTCGGCGATCGACTCCTGCACCAGCAGCCGCGACCCGGCGCAGCACACGTGCCCCTGGTTGAAGAAGATGCCGTTGACGATGCCTTCCACCGCCTGGTCGAGCGGGGCGTCGTCGAACACGATGTTGGCCGCCTTGCCGCCCAGCTCCATCGTCATCTTCTTGCCGGTGCCCGCCAGCTGCCGTTGGATGATCTTGCCGACCTCGGTCGACCCGGTAAACGCCACTTTGTCGACCCCGGCGTGACCGACCAGTGCGGCACCGACGTCGCCGGCGCCCGGCACGATGTTCACCACCCCGGGTGGCAACCCGGCCTGCTGGCACAGCTCGCCGAACACCAGCGCGGTCAACGGCGTGGTCTCCGCAGGCTTGAGCACGACGGTGTTCCCGCAGGCCAGCGCGGGAGCGATCTTCCACGCCAGCATCAGCAGCGGGAAGTTCCACGGGATCACCTGACCGGCCACCCCCAGCGGCTGCGGGTCCGGGCCGTAGCCCGCGTAGGACAGCTTGTCGGCCCACCCGGCGTGGTAGAAGAAGTGCGCCGCGGCCGTCGGGATGTCGACATCGCGCGACTCCTTGATCGGCTTGCCGTTGTCCAGCGTCTCCAGCACGGCCAGCTCGCGCGCCCGCTCCTGGATCAGCCGAGCCAGCCGGAACAAATATTTCGCGCGCTCGCTACCGGGCATCCGGCGCCACGTCTTCTCGTACGCGGTGCGCGCGGCCTGCACCGCGCGGTCGATGTCACTGCCGTCCACTGTGGACACTTCGGCGAGCACTTCACCGTTCGCCGGGTTGATCGTCTTCAGCGGCTCACCGTTGCCGTCGACGAACTCGCCGCCGATGAACGGCCGGTAGTGCGCCTTCAGGTTGGCGATGTCGCGGTTCTCCGGCGCCGGTGCGTAGTCGAACAGGGCCATGTCAGTTCACCGTCACGTAGTCAGGGCCCGAGTAGTGGCCGTCGAGCTGGGTTCTCCGCTGCAGCAGCAGGTCGTTGAGCAGGCTGGACGCGCCGAACCGGAACAGCTTCGGGGTCAGCCACTCCTCACCCGCCACCTCGTTGACCGCGACCAGGTAGCGGATGGCGTCCTTCGCCGACCGGATGCCGCCCGCGGGCTTCACGCCACGCAGCTCGCCGGTCGCGGTGTACCAGTCGCGCACCGCCTGCAGCATCACGTGCGTGACCGGCAGGGTGGCCGCGGGCTGCACCTTGCCGGTGGAGGTCTTGATGAAATCCGCGCCCGCCAGCAGCGCGAGCCACGAAGCCTTCCGCACGTTGTCGTAGGTGACCAGCTCGCCGGTCTCCAGGATGACCTTCAGGTGTGCGTCCCCGCACGCCTGCTTGACCGCCGTGATCTCGTCGAACACCGCACCGTAGCGGCCGGACAGGAACGCCCCGCGGTCGATCACCATGTCGACCTCGGTGGCGCCGGACTCGACGGCCAGCTTGGTGTCGGCCAGCTTGACGTCCAGGTTCGACCGGCCGGACGGAAAGGCCGTCGCGACGCTGGCCACCCCGATCCCGGTGCCCGCCAGCGCCTCGACCGCGGTCGCGACCAGGTCCGGATACACGCACACCGCGGCAACTTGCGGCGTCTCCGGCCGCTCGGGGTCCGGCCTGCGCGCCTTGGCACACAGCGAACGGACCGTCCCGACCGTGTCGGCGCCCTCCAGCGTGGTCAGGTCGACCATGCTGATCGCGGTGTCCAGCGCCCAGAGCTTGCTGGCCTTCTTGATGCTGCGGGTGGCCAGCCCCGCGGCCCGTTGCTCGACGCCGACCTGATCGACGCCCGGTAGTCCGTTCAGGAACCGGCGCAAGCTGGATTCGTCCCGTCTGGCCTCGTCCAGCCCGGAGAGTGCTGCTTGTGGCATACGCCGAGTCTAGGCCCGGACACCGGCGCCGGGGTGCCCGCACGCGTCAGATCATCAGATGCTTCGGTGGCGGCGACTTGCGTGGGCGACGCTTGACCTCCACCCCGCCCATGATCGCCACCCCGCTGATGGTCACCCGCGGGCCGTTGGGGTCCGGGTTGGTCGGGGCCGAACCCCGGCTCTCGAACGAACCGAGCAGGCCGAAACCGGTGACCTCGACCTGGATGTCGTCCGGCACGATGATGTCGATCCCGCCCATGATGGCCACCGCGGTGATCGTGGTGTCCCGCTCGGCGAACCGTGCCTGGCGCAGGTCGATCTCCACCCCGCCCCAGAACGCGAAGCTGTTGTGCTGGGGCGGCACCACCCAGTTGCCCTTGCGGTCGGTGCCGGACATGATCGCCACGGACGTGGCCGACCCCGGCGTGCCGCCGATCAGTTCGTGGCCGGAGGTCTGCGGCGCCGGGGACGTCGGCGTCCCCAGCTGGACGACGCCTTGCGCGTTCGGCAGGTCGGCGGTGATCGGCGCCAGTTCCTCCAGCGTCTTGGCCGCGTAGACCTTGTCCAGCCGCTCCTCCAACTCGGTCACCGTGATCCGGCCCTCACCGAGCGCCTGGTGCAACACCGTGGCGACGCGTTCCCGATCCGCGTCGGAGGCGCGCAACGCCGGCCGGGTCGATTCGGGCTCGCGGGCGACGGATTCGTCGGCGCGTTCGTTGCCGGGATGCTCGCTCACCCACTCGAGCGTAGCGGCAGGATAGTCTCTCGCACCATGGACGTCACCGTCGTCGAACACCCACTCGCCCGCGTCCGCCTGACCAAGATGCGCGACGCCAGGACCGACAACGCAGGCTTCCGTGCCGCCCTGCACGATCTGACCCAGATGCTGGTGTACGAGGCGATGCGCGAAGCGCCGCTGCGCACCGAGACGATCACCACGCCGGTCGCGGACACCGACGGCTACAAGCTGGCCGAACCGCCGCTGCTGGTCCCGGTGCTGCGGGCCGGGCTGGGCATGGCCGACCAGGCCCACCGGATGATCCCGGAAGCGCTGATGGGCTTCGTCGGGCTGGCCAGGGACGAGGAAACCCTGATGCCCACGCCGTACATGGAGTCCCTGCCACCGTCGCTGGCCGGCCGCCCGGTGTTCGTGTTGGACCCGATGCTGGCCACCGGAGGGTCGATGGAGTACACCATCCGCCTGCTGACCGGGCGCGGCGCCGCCAACGTCACGGCGATCTGCACGCTGGCCGCGCCGGAGGGGCTGGCCCGGTTGGAGAAGTCCGGGCTGCCGGTTCGCGTGGTGACCGCCAGCATCGACGAGCGGCTCAACGACTCCGGCTTCATCGTGCCGGGCCTGGGCGACGCGGGGGATCGGCTCTACGGCAAGCGCTAGGCGTTCTCGACCGCCGCGCGCAGGTGGGAGACGACGCCGTCGAACGGCACCGACACCTGCTCGCCGGACGTCATGTCCCGCACCGTGACGTTGCCTGCCTCCTGCTCGGCCGGCCCGTAGAGCAGCACGTACGAGGCGTGCTGGGCGTTGGCCCACTTCAGCTGCTTGGCCAGCTTGCCGGACGAACCGAGGTAGACGCCGGTGCGCAGGCCCGCGGCGCGCAGCTCGGCGGCGAGCTTGACCACCTGCTGCTCGGCACCGAGCACCGTGACGGCGACGTCCAACCCGCTCGACTCGGTGGCGTCGGCCGCCTGCTGCGACAGGATGCGCTCCAACCCGATCGAGCCACCGACCGCGGGCATGTCCGGCCCGCCCAGCGCGGCCACCAGCCCGTCGTAGCGGCCCCCGGACGCGATGGAACCGGTGAACCCGGCGGCGCTGACCTCGAAGATCATGCCGGTGTAGTAGTCGAGCCCGCGGACCATGCGCGGCGCGAACGTCACCGGCAGCCCGGCGGTCAGCTCGAGCAGCCGGTCGACCTGCGCCAGGCCCTGCTTGCCCTGCTCGGATCCGTCCAGCCGAGCCCGGATGACGTCCGGGTCGTCGGCGGTGAGGTCGTCGACCAGCGCCTGGGCGTCCGATGCGGCGAGCCCGCGTTCGACCAGCTCGGCGACCACCTTGGCGGGCGCCAGCTTGTCCAGCTTGTCCAGCGTGATGAGCACCGGGCCACCCAGCTCGGACGGCACCCGGTAGGCCTGCAGCAGGCCGAAGAGCACCTGGCGGGAGTTCAGCTCGATGGTGAACTCCTCCACCCCGAGCGCCCGCACACCGTCGTGCACGGTGGCCAGGACCTCGGCGTCGGCCAGGTCGGACGACGAGCCGACGATGTCGAAGTCGCACTGGGTGAACTCGCGGAACCGGCCCTTGCCGGGGCGGTCCGCCCGCCACACCGGGCCGATCGCGTAGCGCTTGTACGGCGAAGGCAGCTGCGAGCCGTAGGTCGCCACCACGCGGGCCAGCGGGACCGTCAGGTCGTAGCGCAGCGCCAGGTCGGCTTCCCCGGACGCCTCATGCTCGCCGCGCCGGAGGATCTTGAAGACGAGCTTGTCGCCTTCGTCGCCGTACTTCCCCAGCAGCGTCTCGATCCGCTCGAAGGCAGGCGTGACGAGCGGGTCGAAACCGTATCGCTCGAACACCTCACGCACGGCCGCGAAGGCCGCCTCGCGTCGGCGGACGTCGTCTGCCAGGAAGTCTCGTGTTCCGGACGGCGGCTCAGCGGCCTGCGCCATGGGGTGCTTCCTCCTGGTGACGGGCATGGACTCTCGGCCCGCGACACCGGCGGGCCCGTCCTATTCTGCCTGCTCGTGCTCGGCGTCCGTGCGGCGGTGCGATGCGAGGAAGGCCGCCAGCACGGCTCCGGCCAGGCAGATGAACACCGTGACCCAGAAGATGTCGGTGTACTGCGCCAGCAATGCGTCGTTGCGACCCTCGACGAGCCGCTGCTCCATACGCTCGGCTTCCTCCGGCGAGACACCGATCGGCAACCCGACCTCGGCGATCACCTTGTTGTAGTCGGTCCAGAACCGGTGCAGGCCCCACGCGGTCAGCGCGGCGACACCGACCAGCATGCCGACCATGCGGGCGACCACCACACCCGCGGACGCGATGCCGTGCTGCGCAGCGGGCACCACGCGCAGCACCGCCGACGACAACGGCGCGATGACCAACCCCAGTCCGAGCCCGACCACGGCGAGGTCGGTATCCAGCACCGGCAGGTCGATCACACCGAGGTCGTGTCGCGCCGCCAGCGGGTCCTTCGGCCAGTTCGACAGCAGCCAGAAGCCCGCTGCGGCGATCACCATCCCGGCCACGGCGACCCAGCGTTCGGTGAAGCGCGCGGCCAGCCAGCCACCGAGCACCGCTCCGATCGGCAACGCGATGAGGAACCGCAACAGGAGCAGGATCGCGCCCGCGTCGTCCTTACCGAGCAACGATTGCGCGAACAGGTCGACGTCGACCAGCGTCACCATCAGCGCGGCCCCGGCCATCGCGCTGGCGCCCAGCGTCGCCAGGAACGGGCCGAGCCGCACACCCGTGGTATCGATGATCTTGGTGCGGGCCCGCAACTCCCAGCCGACGAACGCCAGCGCGGCCACCGCGGCCCCGCCCAGCAGCAATCCGCCGTTCTCCGGCAGCACCTGCTTGCCCGGGTCGGAGTTGTACAGCCCGACCACCAGCAGTCCGAGGACGACGGCGAGCAGCACGCCACCGACGACGTCGATCTTGCGGCGCTCCAGCCCGGCGACCGGTTCGCGGCTGGGCAGCGCGAAGTGCACCGCGGCCATGGCCAGCAGCGCCAGCGGCACGTTCACCCAGAACACCCCGCGCCAGCCGGCGAGCGCGGCCAGCGCCAACCCGAACAGCGGCCCGAGCACGCTGCCCAGCTCCTGCGCGGCCCCGACCGCACCCAACACCGTCGCCCTGCGCCTGCTGGCCCACAGGTCGGCGGCCAAGGCCATGGTCACCGGCAGCAGGGCGCCACTGGCGATGCCCTGCACGACCCGCCCGACGACCAGCATCGTCACGTCGTCGGACAGCGCGGTGATCATCGAGCCCGCGGCGAACCCGCCGAGACACAGCTGCAGCAGCGGTTTGCGCCCGAACCGGTCGGAGGCCTGGCCGAGCAGCGGCATCGCCGCGATGTAGCCCAGCAGGTAGCCGGTGACGATCGGGGTCAGCCGCTGCAGTTCGTTGATCGGGATCTGCAGCTCGTCGATGATCTGCCGGAACAGCGCGATGACGACGTAGGTGTCCAACGCGCCGAGCAACACCGCGAGCGTGCCCGCTCCGATCCCGCCCACCCGGGCCCTGCGGGTGATCGTCTGCGTCATCAGGCAGGAGGCTCGACGGAGACCGGTTCGTTGATCTTCGACAATGTGACGGTGAGCTTGCCCTTCTGCTCACCGGGGAAGGTCGCGGCGGCCTGCACCGGCTGGTGATTGTCCGTGGTCACCCACAGCGAGACCGGGACGTCCGCGTTCGCCCGCGGCACCAGTCCGGCGATGGACTCCTTGGTCGCCGTGCCGTCGATCTTGTAGGCGTCGATCCCGCCGACCTTCTCCTGCTTGACCGTCTTGGCGTCGGCCAGCTCACCGATCAGCTTCGCCACCCCGCGCTCCGGGTCGAGCACCGCGGAGAAGTCGTAGACGGCCTTGGCCTGCTCCTCAGGGATCTTCTGGTACGTGCCACTGCCCGGGTCCAGGTACAGCGTGCCGTCGGCCAGCACGAACTTCGCCTCGGCCTGGTTGCCCATCAGCTCGATCGTCGCGGTGCCCTTGGCCGCGACCTTCTTCTCCTGCAGGCTCAAGTCGCCGTCGATGCCCTTGACCGTCAGCCCCGGCACCTGCCCCTCGGTGCGCACGACGAAGTGCGTGCTGGTGATCTCGGCCGCCGACTTCGCCGCGTCGTCGAGCAGTCCGTCGGCCGCCGGGAGCGGGCCGCCCGGCTTCGGTTCGTCGTCGCCGGTACATCCCGCGGCCACCAGGGCGAGGGCAGCCAGCATCACCAGTGCAATCCGTCGTAGGCGCAGCATGTCAGCATCGTAGAGCGTGGGCCGGACGGTGTGGTCGCAACGCTGAGATCGCACTGAGAGACCTCATGACATCCGGATGAGCCCGGGCGCCGAGTACGGTCGGATCATGGCAAGACTGACCCGGGCCGAACGGCAGGCGCGCACCCGCGCGCAGCTGGTGGCCACGGCCAAGGAGCTGTTCCTGCGCGACGGTTACGGCCCCACGTCGCTGGAGAAGGTGGCGGAAGCGGCCGGGTTCTCCAAGGGCGCGGTCTACTCCAACTTCCGCAACAAGAACGAGCTGTGCCTTGCCGTGCTCGACGACATCCACGCCGAACAGATCGCGCAGATCTCCGAGACGGTCAGCTCGGCGGCCACCATCGAGGAGCGCATCGAGCGATTCCAGCGCTGGGCCGAGGACAACATCGGCAACGAGGCACAGACGACGCTGGAGGTCGAGTTCGCCCTCGCGGTGCGGCACGACGAGCATTTGCGGCGCGAACTGGCCGGCCGCGACAAGGGAATCCGGGACGTGATCGCCCAGCTGGTGCGGGCCAACAGCGAACAGTTCGACGTGGAGCTGCCCATGTCCGCGCAGGACACCGCGGCCGTGCTGCTCAGCCTGGGAATCGGGTTGGGCGTGCAACGCCTGCTGGACCCGAGCATCCCGGCTTCGCTGCTCGCCGACCTGGTGCGAATGTTCCTGTCGGTGACTCCGCGCACCCGATCTGGCACGGGTAGCAACGACCCTCCGGCCGCCACTACCATCGGGTCGTGATCAACTCGTGACACCGACAGCGAGGAGACAGGCATGGTCGACGAGCCCGGCACCGAGCTCGAGGTCTGGGAGGCTCCGGACTTCGTCGAGTACGACACGCCGATGGAAGTGACGGCGTACGTCGCTCGCATGGACTGAAGACGTCCGTCGATGGCGGATCCGCCCTGCGCGGCGGGTCCGCCGTCGCTGTTTCCGGGCCGGTCCCCGGCCAGAAGGAGAGCATGGCTTGACCACCGCATCCAGCCCCGCCACCGAACGGCCGCTACCTGCCGACGAGTTCGTCGCCGAGCTGCGCGGCCTGCGGCACAAGTACTGGGGCTCGCACCCGTTCCACCACCGCATGCACGCGGGCGAGCTCAGCCGGCACGAGCTGCAGATGTGGGCGGCCAACCGCTGGTACTACCAGAAGATGCTGCCGCAGAAGGACGCGGCGATCATCGCCAACTGCCCGATTCCGCAGGTCAGGAGGCTGTGGCTGGACCGCATCGTGTACCACGACGGGCGGGCAGACGATGGCGGCGCGAATTCCGGCGCCCAGAAGTGGTTGCGGCTGTGCGAGGCTGTCGGCCTGGACCGCGACGAAGTTCTGGACGAGCGACACCTGGCGCCGGGGGTGCGCTTCGCCGTCGACGCCTACGTGAACTTCGCGCGCAGCAGGCCGTGGTGGGAGGCGGTCGCCTCCGGCCTGACGGAGATGTTCTCCGGGCATCTGATGCAACGACGGGTGGCCGACATGTTGGCCAACTACGACTGGATCCGCCCGGAGGACCTGGCCTACTTCACCAAGCGCGTCGAGGCGGTGTCCGGAGAGGGCAAGCAGACCCTGGACATCGTGGTGGAGCACTGTGTCACGCGTGAGCAGCAACGGGCTGCGGTGGCCGCGCTGAGCTTCAAGTGCGACGTGCTGTGGTCGATGCTCGACGCCATCGAGCGCGCGGCAAGCAAGCAATGACGAAACGGCCCGCGTTGCGGCGAGGTGTCCGCCTGACCTACGACGACGTCCGGCAGACGCACGTGGTGCTGTTTCCCGAAGGTGTGCTGGTGCCGAACAGCACGGCCACCGCCGTTTTGCAACGGTGCGACGGCGAGTCGACCGTGAACCAGATCGTCGAAGCGCTCGCGCAGCGCTACGCGGGCGTGCGGAAGGAGGACGTCGAATCCGTACTGGACCGGTTCGCGCAGCGGAGGGTGATCGAATGGCGGTGAACTCCGTCGGCCCGCCGATGGGGTTGCTGGCCGAACTGACGCACCGCTGTCCGCTGCACTGTCCTTACTGCTCCAACCCACTCGAGCTGATCGGACGCTCCGACGAGCTGGACACCGACGCGTGGCGCGACGTGTTGACACAGGCGCGCGAGCTGGGGGTGCTGCAGGTCCACCTCTCCGGTGGTGAGCCGCTGGCCCGGCCGGATCTGCCGGAGCTGGTCTCGCACGCGGCCGACCTCGGCTGCTACGTCAACCTGGTGACTTCGGGCCTCGGGCTGACCGCCGAGCGTATGGATGACTTGGCCGAGCGCGGGCTCGCGCACGTGCAGCTGTCGGTCCAGGCCGCGTCCGAACAGACCGCGAATCGCATCGCAGGCACCCGCGCTCACCAGCACAAACTCCGTGCGGCCGAGCTGGTGCGGCAGGCCGGGCTGCCGTTGTCGGTGAACGTGGTGCTGCACCGGGCCAATCACGACGAGCTGGCCGAGATCATCGCGCTGGCCGAGCAGATGCAGGCCGACCGGCTCGAGCTGGCCAACACGCAGTACTACGGCTGGGCGCTGCGGAACCGGGATGCGCTGATGCCGACCCGCGAGCAGCTGTCCGCGGCCGAACCGGTCGTGCGCGCGGCCAAGGAGCGGCTGCGGGGGCGCATGGAGATCGTGTACGTGGTCAACGACTACTTCGACGCCTACCCCAAACCGTGCATGCACGGCTGGGGTGCGCGTCAGTTCACCGTGGCGCCGGACGGCGCGGTGCTGCCGTGCCCGGCGGCGACCGCGATCACCTCGCTGCGGCTGGAGAACGTCCGCGACCGGTCGCTGCGCGAGATCTGGTACGAATCCGCGGCGTTCAACGCGTTTCGCGGCGAGGACTGGATGCCCGAACCGTGCCGGAGCTGCGACCTGCGCGGCCAGGACTTCGGCGGCTGCCGCTGCCAGGCGTTCCTGATCACGGGGGACGCGGCGGCCACCGACCCGGTCTGTTCGAAGTCTCCGCATCGGCCGCTGGTGGACGAGATCCTCGCGGGCACCGAGCGGCCGGAGTTCGCCATGCGGGGCCGAGCATGAAGGTGGTCCTGCTCGGCACCGCGGCCGGCGGCGGTTATCCGCAGTGGAACTGTGCGTGTGACCAGTGCGTTCGCGCTGGTCGGGGTACCTCGCCCGCGCGTTCCCACGACTGCGTGGCGGTTTCGGCCAACGGCACGGACTTCTACCTGCTCAACGCCGGCCCGGACATCCGCGCCCAAGTCCTCGCTACGCCGGAGCTCACCGCCGGGCCCGGCCGGCGGCAGACGCCCGTGCGCGGTGCGCTGCTGACCGACGGGGAACTCGACCACACGCTCGGCCTGATGCAGCTGCGGGAAGCACAAGACGGCCTGCGCGTCCACGCGCCCCCGGCCGTCCTGGCGGCCTTGCAGAGCGCGTTCCCGCTGCGACCGATCGTCGACTCCTACGGCGGCTGGGACTGGCGTCCCGCTACCGAGAACTTCGAGCTCGGCGGACTCCAGGTGCGAACGCACCCTGTCGGCACGAAACAACCCAAGTACGCGCGTGACCTCGACCATCCCGGGCCGTGGGTGGTTGCCTACCGCCTGACTGACCCGCAGACCGGCGGCGTCCTGGTCTACGCCCCGTGCCTGGCCACGTGGCCCGACGGTTTCGACGACTTCGTCGCGGGCGCCGGCTACGCGCTCATCGACGGCACCTTCTATGCGCCCGACGAGATGTCCACCGCATCAGGTGTTTCGTCGGCCGCCCAACGTCGGATGGGCCATCTGCCGATCGTGGACAGCCTGCCGCTGCTGGCCAAGCATCCCGATGTTCGCTGGGCCTACACGCACCTCAACAACACCAATCCGGTGCTGTGTTCCGAGTCCGCGGAGTACAGCGCTGTGCGCTCGGCGGGGGTCGAGTTGCCGCTGGACGGAACGGTCCTCGAGCTCTAGCGCCCCTCAGTCGGTGCGGCCTCCCGCCGACGCCCAAGCGGACCCGGACGACCCCAACCGAGGCAGCCTCCCCCGACACCCAGGCAGGCTCGAACGGCCCTCGACCGCACCGACCCCAAGCTTTGATCCGCCTCACCGACATGCGGGTCGCCACCAACGCGCGACCGCACACCGCGACGCGGGCAGAGGCCCCCGTGACCGGCAAAGCTTTCCAGCGCCTAGTCCACCTCGGCCAGCGCGGGCTCCCGCCGGCGCGCCGCCGCCCGCCGCGGCCGGGACCGCGACACAGCAACCCCGGCCAGGCACAGCACGCCACCGGCGAGCGTCAGCAGTGCGGGGACCTCGCCGAGCAACACCCACGACATCAGCACCACGAGCGCAGGCGCCGCGTACGTCGTCGCGCCCATCTTCCCCGCGGTGGTCCGCGCGAGCGCGTACGCCCACGTGGTGAAGGCCAGGGCCGTCGGGAAGACGCCCAGGTAGATCATGTTGAGTGTGGCGGACGCAGGAGCCGTGCTGAGGCCGCTGATCAGCTCGCCACTGAACGGCAGGCACGCCACGGTGCCCGTCAGGCAGCTGAACGTGGTGATCTGCAGCGCCGAGCCGTGCCGCAGCGCGGGCTTCTGCGCGACCACACCCGCGGCGTAGGTGGCGGCGGCCACCAGGCACAGCAGCACCCCAAGTACGGAATCCTCGCCACTGCCGGACATCGACAGCCCGACCACGGCCGCCCCGGTGAACGACACCGCCATGCCGGCGAGCAGCCGGGGCGGGAACCCTTCCTTCAGCAGCCAGCCGCCGAGCAGCGCCATCAGGATCGGGCCGACGTTGACCACCAGCGCCGCCGTGCCCGCGTCGACCTGTTGCTCACCCCAGTTGAGCGCGACCATGTAACCGCCGAACCACAACACACCGGAGAACAGGATCCCGGGCCACGCCCCGCGCGTCGGGAAACCCTCGCGGCGGATGAGCAACACCAGCAGCAGCACCAACGACCCGGCCAGCAGCCGCCCCAGGGCCAACGCTCCCGGGTGGTAGTGCTCGCCCGCGCTGCGGATCGCCACGAAGGCGGACGACCACAACAGCACAGTGATCGCGGCGGCGGCGAACGCCTTGTGGCGCTCAGTCAGAACGGGCACCAGGCCAGCCTCCCTTTCCCCCGAGTCCCGGCGCCACCGATTTTGTCGCGCGGCACCGACACTTTCGCGGCTTCCGGCAGGCTTGTGGCCGAGGACCCCTACAGCTTGCTCAGCGCCTGCTCGAAATCAGCAACAAGGTCGTCGGCCCCTTCTATTCCGCAGGACAACCGCACCAGGTCGTCGGGGATGCCGACGCGAGCGCGGTGGTCGGCGCCGACGCTGGCGTGCGAGGTCACGGCAGGCTTGGTGATCGTGGTTTCCACGCCGCCGAGGCTGGGCGCCACATAGGGCAGTTGCAGCGCGTCGAACAACGCGTCGACGGCCTGCTCGCCCCCGACGAGTTCGAAGCTGAGCATTCCGCCGAACCCGTCGAGCAGCTCGGCGGCGTAGGCGTGGTCCGGGTGGTTCGGCAGGCCCGGGTAGTGCACCTTCGCGACTTCCGGCCGTCCGGCCAGGAACTCCGCGACGGCGGCGGCGTTGGTGTTCTGCTGGCGCACCCGGACGCCGAGCGTCTTGATCCCGCGGGACAGCAGAAAGCCCGCGTGCGGGTCCAGGCTCCCGCCGAACAGGTTCTGGGTCGCCCGCACCTGGTCGACCAGATCCGCCCGGCCGATGACGCAACCCGCGACGAGGTCGGAGTGGCCGCCGAGGTACTTCGTGGCGCTGTGCACCACCAGGTCGAAGCCGAGTTGGGTGGGCCGCAGATTGACCGGGCTGGCGAACGTGTTGTCGACGATGCTCACCAGCCCGCTGTTGCGGCAGAACTCGGCCACCTCACGGACCCGGCTCACCCGGATCAGCGGGTTGGACAGGGTCTCGACGTAGAACGCCTTGGTCTGCGGCGTGCGGGCCGCCTCCCAGGTCTCCGGCGCTTGCGGGTCGACGAACGTGTACGTCCAGCCGAGGCGGTCGGCGAACTTCGCCAGCAGGCTCGCCGTGCCGCCGTAGAGCACATTCGCGACGAGCAGGTGGTCCCCCGCACGCAGCACGCTGAGCAGCGTCGCCGAGATCGCCGCCATCCCGGACGCAGTGGCCACGGCCGCCTCGCCTTGCTCCAGCTCGGCGAGCTTGTCGGCCAGGTACTGCTGCGACGGCGTCGTGCTCATCCGCACGTACTGGATCTCGTCGTAGGCCTCGCCCGGCCGGGACTGAAACACCGTTCCCTGGTAGATCGGGAACACCAGCGAGCCTTCCGGCCCCGGCCTGCGTTCCCCCGCGTGCACCGCTGTCGTGTCGATGGCTGGCTGTTGCACCATGCCGCAGAAACTACCGGGACCATGGCGGGCGTGGCCCGCGATGGGACGCTCCCCACAAGGGCGGATCAGCCGGCGACGATCTCCCCGGAGTCGTTGACCGTGACCGTGCGCTTCGGCAACGGCTCCCGCGCGGGCCCGTTGGCCACGCTGCCGTCCAGCTTGAACTTCGAGCCGTGGCACTTGCAGTTGATCGTGCCGTCACTGACGCTGTCCAGCACGCAGCCCTGGTGAGTACAGATCGCCGAGAACGCCTGGAACTCGCCTTCCTTCGGCTGCACCACCACGGTCTCGGCTTCCTTGAAGATCGTGGCGCCGCCCACCTCGACCTCGGACGCCTTGCCGATCACGCTGCCCTTCTCCGGGGCCTCGCCCGCGCTGCCGCCGCCACTGCCACCGTCGTCGCCGCAAGCCACCAGGGCGGCACCGGTCACGGCGAGCACACCGGTGCCTGCGATCGCCGTCCGGCGGGGGATGCCCTGCTCGGCGGGGGACGTCGAAGCGTCAGCCATGGTCGATCTCCGTTTCGCGTGGCGGATACGGCATGTCACCCACACAACGGATCATGCCCCCGGCTGGTTCAACCGGGCTAGTAGTCGACCTTGTCCGGGTTGTTCTCCCACTCCACGAACGGGCCGGCCTCGAATCCGGTACGCACCTGCCGCACCGACAGCTTCCACTCCTCGCGTGGCTGGGTGAACAACTCGTACAACGCGCTGTCGTCGAAGCCCGCAGCCGCCGCGTCGTGCCGATCGGCCGCATACACCACCCGGTCGATGCGCGCCCACAACGCCGCGGACAAACACAGCGGGCACGGCTCGCAGGAGCAGATCAGCGTGCAGCCGGTCAGGCGGAAGTCACCGATGGCTTGGCAGGCGCGACGGATGGCCACCACCTCGGCGTGCGCGGTCGGGTCGAGTGTCTTGGTGACCTCGTTGGTTCCGGTCGCCAGCACCTCGCCGTCGCGCACCACCAGCGCGCCGAACGGCCCGCCGCCGTGCTTGACGCTGTCGATCGCCAGGCGCACCGCCTCGTCGAGCAGCTTGGCTTCCACCTGACTTCCTTGCCTGTCCACGGTGTCATCTTCGCTTCCCGGCCGCCGGGCGGTACGCCCGGGCCCGAAAGGAAGGGCGCCACCGCCGCGGCGGTGGCGCCCTCGACCGGCAGAGTGCTACCGGTTCACGGCATCAGCGCAGGCCGCTGCTCGCGCGGCTCCCGGTCGTCCAGACCCGGGATGTGCCGCACCGTCCCGCCTGCCCGCAGCGTCCGGGCGGACGTGTCCTCGACACCGGCCCAGCGCTGCAGCATCGCGGTGGCGGCTTCGGCGTCCTCGGGCCGCAGCGCGGCGATGTTCGCACCGTGGTTGGCGCCGGGAGCGACGAACGTCGCCGAGTCCTTGCCGCTGTCGACGAACGGCTCGGCACCCCACGGGTCGTTCTCGCCGTAGATGAACAGCATCTGCTCGGACTCGCGCTTCACCCACCGGTCGATGTCGACCATCGGCCGCGGGTCGTGCCGGGACTGCAACTCCTTCGGCAGGCTCGAGTTCGCCTGGTACAGGTTCGGGTAGTGCCGCAGCCCGTCCAGGTGCTTGAACTTCAGCGACGGCCAGCCCAGCTGTGTGGCCGCCTGGTAGTAGTACGGCGCGTACGGAAGGATGTTCTCGTCGGCGTAGAAGGCGAAGCCGGCGACCTGATCCAGGAAGTCCCAGATCTCGTCGGTGTCGGCCGTCGGCTCCGGGACGTCGCAGTCCTCCTCCAGCGAGTACTGCCAGAACGCCCACGCGGTGTCCAGCACGGTCATCTCGAACGCCTTGTCCGCCGAACCGAAGACCTCGTCGAAGTGCAGGCCCTGTTCCTCGGCGTACTCCTCGTAGCGCTTGACCAGCTCGTCGCGCCGCTTCAGCGCCTCGATCTGCAGCTCCTCGAGCGCGTCCTGGCACTCCGGGGTCGAGCCGACGTGCTGGAAGAACTCGTCGTAGGCTCGGTCGGCGTGGTTGTGCACGTCGTTCGGGGCGACGTAGGCCACCACGCCGTCGACGTCCTCCGGGTGGAACCGCCGGTGGTAGACCGAGGTCATACCGCCCTTGCTGGCGCCGGTGGAGATCCACTTCTGGTGGTAGATCGGCTTGAGCGCCTGCACCAGCCGGTGGTGGTCGGCCGCCGCCTGCTTGATAGTCAGCTTCTTCCAGTCCGCAGGCTCCGGCCGGGACGGGGTGAAGAAGCGCTGTTCGACCGAGATCTGGTTGCCGTCGAGCAGCACCGTCGGCTCGGCGCGGAACGCCAGCTCCGGCATCTCGTAACCGGTGGTGTGCAGGATCATCGGCCTGCTGGTGTCCCGGTGCAGCAGCGAGAACCGCTGTTCGAACGTGCCGCGCTCCGGATGAGCGTGGTCCACCGGCTGCGTGAAGGTGAGATAGAAGAACCGGAAGCCGGGCGCCGGTGGCTCCTCTTCCTTGACGATCGTCAGTCCCTCGACCTGTTCGAGCTGGTCGACGATGTCCTGCTCCTGCTGGGCCGACGCGCCGGCCGCCGCCGACGTCTGCTCGGCCGACGCGGGCACGGCGAGCCCGAATGCGGTCATGCTCGCCGCCGCAGCGAGCACCGCCACCGCCCGCCTCATCGTGATGCGCACCTTGGAAATCTCCCTTGACCGTGTCTCCTCGCCGCGTGTTGCGCGGACAACCCGTGCAGTCTGGCCCAGGTCAAACGTGTTCGGAAGGTTCTAATGTCGGGTATGTGAAGACGGCCGGTGGGTGTGCCGGGATCTTTTCTCACGCAATGACGACATCCGCCGGTGCATCCTGGTAACCGGCGAGTGAGATCTCGGGAGTTCGCGTGGCAGAACTAACCGCCGCACCAGCGGCCGCTGTCGATGAGGTGCCGGTCGGCAAACGCGTCTACCTGACCGTCGAGTACCTGGTGCTGTTCTTCGGCGCCATCGCCGCGTTCGACGTGCTCGCCGACGGCATCAGCCCTATCCCGTTCCTGGTGGCACTCGGTCTCGGGTGCGCGATCTACCTGTACCGGCAGCGGACCTTCGATCGAGGCAATCTGCTGCGGCCCGCGGCGGTGCGCCGGGAGCTGCCGTCGATCCTGGCGCTGTGGGTGGCGGCCACCGTGGTCGCGCTGGTCGGGGTCGCGGTGTTGTTACCGGACAGCTTGTTCGGATTTCCGCGCAGCGACCCGTGGCGATGGGCGTTCGTCGCGGTCGCCTACCCCGTGTTCAGCGTCTATCCGCAGGAGCTGATCTTCCGGGCCTTCCTGTTCCGGCGGTATCGGCACGCGTTCGGCACCGGCGCCTGGATGATCGCCGCCAGCGCTGCGGCGTTCGGGTTCGCGCACATCATCTTCAGCAACTGGTTCGCGGTCATCGCCACCACGGTCGGCGGTCTGCTGTTCGCCTACCGCTACCACCGCAGCCAGTCATTGCTGGCGGTGTCGATCGAGCACGGTCTGTACGGCGTCATGATCTTCACCGTCGGCCTCGGCCAGTTCGTCTATCACGGCGCGGGCTGAGTCAGCGCCTGCCGGTCCGCGGGGCCAGCATCCTGGCCAGCACGCCCACCATGATCGCCAGCAGCCCGACCGCGATCAGCTCGGGAGCGTGTGGTTCCACCTGCTTGGGCAGCGCCCGCGCCTGCCCCGGCGAGTTGGCCGCCGCGGTCACCGAGGACTCCTCCGGGCCGAGCAGTCCAAGCTCCGGGACCTGCGACGGGTTCTGCGGCACGGTCACATCCGGCAGCTCCGGGTCACCGGGAAGACCTCCAGGACTCGGGAAGCCGTCGCCGATCGGCGGGCCGGGTGGAATCGCGTGGGCGGGCGGCCCGGGCGGCGCCGGTGGCTGCGTCGGCGGTATCTGCAGCACCTCTTGCTGACGCGACGTCTTCGGCGACTCAGCCGCCCGCTTGGACTTCGCCGGCGCCGCGGCGGAGCTGTCCTGCGCGGCCGGCGCACCGTTCGAGCCGTTGTCGGGCCTCGACGAGTCGTCCCCAGCCGGGGGCGTCTGGTTGCCGCTCGTCGGAACCGACTCTGTGGTGGGTTCCGGGTCCCCGGGCGGGGACTCCGGGTCATCGGTCGGCTCGCTCGTCGGAGTGTCCGACGTCGGGCTTTCCGTGGTGCTCGACGGGAGCTCGCACGTGGGCGGTGAGGAAGGCGGCACGCTCGTCGGCTCGGTAGTCGTGGTTTCCGCCGGAGATGTCTCCGAAGTCGTGGTCGGCGTCGTGGTCGGCGTCGTGGTCGGCGTCGTGGTCGGGGTCGTGGTCGTCGCTTCCGGGCTGGTCGACGTGGTGACCGTCGTGGTGGGACAGGACGGCGCCGGCATACCGTCCCGGAACTCGGCGCCTGCCGCACCCGTCCACAGCACGACACCGATGACGCCCACGCTGACCGCGAAGCCGCCAGCCGCGCCCATCGCATTCGCCATCCGGCGAAATGTCCGCGCCCGCATATCCGCCCCTCTGCTCGGGTCACCGTGCGTCTTGCCCCGACACCGTCACCGGGGACCCGAACCCATCGTGCCGCAGACGGGTGGTGGCCTGCAGAGACTTTCGTCGTCTTCTGCACGAAGGCGTGAGGCCTCGGTAGCGTGAAAGGCAACCGCCGCACACCCGGAATTCAAGGAGCAGATTCGTGAAGATCACCATCGACACCGACGTGTGCACCGGTCACGGGATCTGCGAAAGCATTCGCGAGGACATCTTCGAGGTCGGCGACGACGGACTGGTGCACCTGCTCACCACCGAATTCACCGAGGACGACCGGGAAGACCTGATGGACGCCGTCGACCAGTGCCCGACCCAGGCGCTGCGGCTGGAGGACTAGTCGAGCGGCTCCACCGAGCGCTCCATCAACACGCCTTCGATCTGCACGCCGTCCGGCATGGTGATCATCGACCGTTCGCGTTCCCGGAAACCGTAGGCACGGTACAGCTGCTCACCGGGCAGCGTGGCCATCAAGATCAGCGTGCGGAATCCCGCCTCGGCGGCCGCCCGGCGGGAGGCCTCCAGGATGGCGCGGCCGAGGCCGCGGCGCGTCCAGTCCGCGCGGACGAACATCGCCCGGATGCGCGCTGATTCGGTCTCCGGGTCGAGCAACCGCAGGTCGTCAGCGCGGCTGCCGCGACCACTGAACAACTTGGCCCGCTTGCTCCAGCCGCCGCACGCCACGATCTCGCCGCCCGCGTCGTAGACGTAATACGTGCCGTCGTCGATCAGCTGCGGGTCGACCTGCGCGATGTAGACCGCCGCGCTCGCGGTTTGCCGCTCGTCGTAGAACGCTCCGAACAAGTCCAGCACCGACCGTTCGGCCAGCGCAGCAATCTGCGGTATATCGGCCCTCGTGGCAATGCGCAGCATCGGCACTCTCCAGCGTCCGGTACCGCCCAAAATAGTGACCCCGAAAAACGCGTGTGCCGCGAGGGCCCGAGCGGTTCTGCGAATCTCGCTCGACAACCTGCGCGGGTGAAGCTACTTTTGCGGCCGCAGGCGTCGATTGCAGCTTCTCGGAGGCCACGTGCGCACCTTGACCTACCTCGTCGCGTCGACGATCGACGGCTTCGTCGCGGGCCCGGACGGCGGTGATCCCACCGGCTCGATCTTCACCGTGGAAGGCGACCACATGCAGCCGCTGCTGGAGGCGTTTCCGGAAATGGTGCCGACTCCGGCGCGCGAGCAGATGAATTTCTGGCCGGAGAACAAGAATTTCGACACGGTGGTGGAAGGCCGCAACTCCTATCAGGTCGGCCTGGACGTGGGCGTCACCAACGCCTACCGGCACCTGGAGCACTACGTCTTCTCCACCACGATGACCGAGGCGCCCGATCCCGACGTGCACCTGGTGCGGACCGACCCGGTCGCCAAGGTGCGCGAGCTCAAGCAGCAGGACGGCAAGGGCATCTGGCTGGTCGGCGGCGGCCGGCTGGCGCACACGCTGCGGCACGAGATCGACGAGCTCGTCGTCAAGCTCAACCCGGTGGTGATCGGCTCCGGCATCCCGCTGTTCAACGGGCCGTTCGACAAGGTCGACTTCGAACTGACCGACAGCCGCACGTTCGCCAGCGGGCTGGTGCTGCTCACCTACCGCCGGACCTGACCTCACACCATCACGGCGATCATCGCGCCCATGCCCGCGCTGCCCGCGAGCCTGCTCACGACGCGGGAACGCTCGCCGCACAAGCCGTGTCCGGGCGCCGCGCGCAGCAAACGCGCTGCGCCGCGGACGATGTCCACGGCGCAGTAGGCCAGCGCGAGCGCGGCCAGTGGCCAGAACGCCAGTGAGCCGCCATGCCCTGCCATGGTCAGCCACGGGTCTCCGGCGCGATGAGCATGCGGCACCGCGACGAGCATGTACACCATGAACACGGCCATCACCGCGTGATGACCGCATTGACCCTTGTCGACGGTCAGCCTCCGGCTACGCCACCACGCCACGGCGAGACCCACCGCCGAGACCATGAACAAGGCGCGCCACCCGGCCAACGGGACCGGCCAGCCGAGCGGAGAAACCATCGCCAGCATTCCCACGCACATCAACAGCTCGGCCGTTTCGTCGACCCGGCGCCGCTGATCGACCGCCTGCGCCAGGCGATAGGCGCACGGCACGGCCAATGCCGCGAAGAGCAGCGTCCACAGCCACAGCACGGCGACCGGCGCGTCCATGATCCAACCGTGACAGCGCGTCGACGGGTTGTCAGCCCGCAACCGTGTGACCACGCACAGTGACGTACGCCATCTGACGTAGGCAGATATCAGCGTGCGAGCGGACGCCGGAAAGTCCACCGACGAGCAGCATCGCTTACAGCGAAGCGACAGCTGAAAGGAAGTGGACACCATGCCGCCTACCAGGGCTTTCCGGCTGAGCGGCCGCGCACGCAAGAGCGTTCTGCTGCTGCACATCGTCAGTGCCGCCGCGTGGTTCGGCGTCGACCTGGCACTGGGAATCCTGATCGTCACCGCGCTGGTCACCAGCGACCTGGCCACGGCGGGCATGGCGTTGCAGGCGGTCGACATGTTCGCCGTCTGGCCGATGTTCGCCGCCAGCCTGGTGTGCCTGGGTACCGGCGTGGTGCTCGGCCTGGGCAGCAAGTACGGACTGCTCCGCTACAAGTGGGTCGTCGTCAAGTTCGTCATCAACCTGGGCATGTCGACGCTGATCTACTTCGCGCTCCGCCCGGGTGTCGGCGACGCGGCCACGCTCGGCGAACGCATGCTCGCCGGTGAACAGCTCAGCGCCCCCGCCGATCTGCTCGGCCCGGTGATCGTGGCGCCGACGCTGCTGCTCACCGCCTTCCTGTTGTCCGTGTTCAAGCCGTGGGGGCGCACTCGCATCGGTCGCCGGGCCGACGAGCCGCGCTCGCGGCGCCCGAAAGTTCCCGCAGGAGTGTGATCATCCATGTCCTTTGCCGTCGAAACCACGAAATTGACCAAGCGCTACGGCAGCACGCCGGCCGTCGACCAACTGAGCATCACGGTGCGCGAAGGCGAGGTGTACGGCTTCCTCGGGCCGAACGGCGCGGGTAAGACGACTACGCTGCGCATGCTGCTGGGCCTGATCCGGCCCACCTCCGGCAGCCTGACGTTGTCCGGCGAGCGGCCCCGCGGGCTGGCCAGGGTCGGCGCGCTGATCGAGGGCCCGACGTTCTATCCGTACCTGTCCGGCCGCACCAATCTGCGCGTACTGGCCGACCACGCGGGCGTCAGCCGGCGCAGGGTCGACGAAGTGCTGGAGCTGGTCGACCTGACCGATCGCGCGGCCGAGGTGTTCCGCACCTATTCGCTGGGTATGAAGCAACGCCTCGGGCTGGCCGCGGTGTTGCTGAAGGACCCGGACCTGCTGATCCTCGACGAGCCGACCAACGGACTCGACCCGGCGGGCATGGCCGACATGCGGCAGACCATCCGCAGGCTGGCCGAGGACGGTCGCACGGTGCTGCTGTCCAGCCACCTGCTGGCCGAGGTGGAGCAGATCTGCGACCGGGTGGGCGTGCTGCACAAAGGGAAGCTGCTCATCGAGACCACGGTCGCCGAGTTGACCTCCGGCGGCGGTTCCTTGCGGGTGACGGCCACCCCGGCCGACACCGCCTACACGGTGCTCACCGCCGTGGTGGGAGCCGACCACGTGCACGCCGACAACGAGGCGTTCGAACTCGACGTGCCCGCCACCGAGGCGGCGCGCATCAACGCCGAACTGGTTGCCGCCGGCGTGTCGGTCAGCGAACTGCGCTGGCTTCAGCCGGCGCTGGAAGACATGTTTTTGCAGCTCACGGGGGTGGAGTCATGATGACCACGGCAATTCGCGCGGAACTGACCAAACAGGGACACCGATCGGCCAGCTGGCTGTTGCTGGGTATCGGAACCCTGCTGACCGTCACGTTCGGCTATCTCGTGCCCTATGTCGGCCTGTCCGACGGCAGCGCCGCACGGGGTCTGGACGCGATGCTGCCTGGCAATTTCGTCGGCGCGGCCGTCGGTGGCCTCCCGGTGTTCGTCGGCGCGCTGGCGTTGATCTTCGGCGTGCTGGTCGCCGGGAGCGAGTACGGCTACGAGACGTGGAAGGCGGTCCTGGTCCAGGATCCGTCCCGGGTGCGGGTCTACACGGCCAAGCTGGCCACGATCGCCGCGGGCACACTCACCGGAGTCCTGGTGCTGTTCACCGCGACTGCGCTGTGCAGCGTGGGGGTCGCGAGCCTGGAGGACCAGGCCATCGTGTGGCCCAGCGCCGTGGACATCGCCACCGGGCTCGGCGGCGCGTGGCTGATGGCGACGATGTGGGCGGCCCTGGGCGTGGCGCTGGCGATCGTGCTGCGATCGGTCGCGCTGCCGATCGGGCTGGGGCTGGTGTGGATGCTGGCGGTGCAGAACCTGCTGGCGGCGATCGCGGCTCCCCTCGTGCCCGCCATCGCGGACCTGCAGAAGTACCTGCCGGGGCCGAACGCGGGCGCGCTGGCCGCTTCGCTCGGCGCATCGCCGCAGGCACCTGGGGTCGACGCCATCGTGGGAGCGGGCCACGCAACGATCGCCGTGGCGGCCTACCTGGTGGCATTCTGTGGAATCGGCGGGTGGCTGCTGCACCGCCGGGACATCACGTGAGGGCGGGGCCGATGGCGGATCAGGACCGGGTGAGGCCGTTCGACGCGCTGCTGGCCGCGGCGCTGGCCACGGTCGGCACCATCGGGACGATCGGCACCGATCGGCTCACCACCGTGGACCGGCCGGTCGACGCCCTCGCCATCGGACTCGTACTGGTCAGCGCCGCCGTTGTCACGCTTCGGCGGCGCTGGCCGTTGCCTGTGCTCGCCGCCGTGACGGCTGCGATCACGACCTTCCTGACGCTGGACTATCCGTACGGGCCGATCTTTTTGATCTTCGTGGTGGCGGTGTTCACCGTCGCGGCGTACCGGCCCCTGAAGGTGTCGGCTTCGGCCGCGGCGCTGACCGTCCCGTTCCTGCTGATCCACCTGTTCACCCACGAGGCCGCCATTCCCGGCCTGCTCGGCGTCGTGCCCGCCACGGCGTGGGTGGTCGTGCCGTTCGCCATCGGCGTCACGGTGCGGCTGCAACGCGAGGCCAGGGAGCGCGAGCAGGCCGAAGCGGTGCGGGAGCGGGTGGCCGGCGAGCGGCTGCGGATAGCCCAGGAGGTCCACGACGTGGTCGGGCACGGCCTGGCGGCGATCAAGATGCAGGCCGATGTGGCCCTGCACCTGCTGGGCCGGGATCCACACCAGGCCGAGCGCTCGTTGCAGGCGATCAGCCGGACGGCTACCGAGGCGCTCAGCGAAGTACGCAGCACGCTGGCCGTGGTCCGGCAGCACGACACCGACCGGGCCCCCACCCCGGGCCTGGATCGCCTGGACGACCTGCTCCGGCGGATGACCGAAGCGGGCCTACGGGTCGAGCTGGAAACCACCGGAACCCGCCGCGAGCTGCCGGACGCGGTCGATGTGGCCGGATACCGCGTCGTGCAGGAGTCGCTGACCAACGTGCTGCGCCACAGCAGGCACAAGATCGCCACCGTGCGGCTGTCCTACGGCCCGGACGCGGTGGTGATCGAGGTGTCCAATCCGGACGACGCCGAACGCGCGGACAACGGATCCGGGTTCGGCATCCAGGGCATGGCCGAGCGCGTCGGGGCGGTGGGCGGCGAGTTCTCCGCAGGGCACACCGACGACGGGCACTTCAGGGTGCGAGCGAGCCTGCCGACGGGAGGGGATACATGACGTCCGTGCTCGTGGCCGACGACCAGGAGCTGGTCCGCGTCGGCCTGCGCGCGTTGATCGACAGCGAGGACGGGTTGGAGTTCGCGGGCCAGGCCGCCGACGGTGTCGCCGCGGTGACCATGGCGCGCGAGCTGGGCCCCGACGTGGTGTTGATGGACATCCGCATGCCCGGCATCGACGGCCTGGAAGCCACCCGCCGGATCACCGCGGACCCGCAGCTGACGGACACCCGCATCATCGTGCTCACCACGTTCGAGATCGACGAGTACGTCTTCGACGCCCTGCGACACGGTGCGAGCGGATTCCTGCTGAAGGACACTCCGCCCGCCGACCTGCTGCAGGCCATCCGCACGGTGGCCGACGGGGGCGCGCTGCTGTCGCCGAGCGTCACCCGCACGTTGATCAGCACGTTCGTCGAACAGCAGGCTCGGCCACGCAAGCCGCACCCCTTGCTGGACACGTTGACCGAGCGGGAGAAAGAGATCCTCGGCCTGGTCGGCGAGGGGCTGAGCAACGACGAGATCGCCGAGCGGCTGTTCATCAGCCCGGCCACGGCCCGCACCCACGTCGGCCGTGCGATGACCAAACTCGGTGCGCGTGATCGTGCCCAGTTGGTCGTGTTCGCGTACCAATCGGGCCTGACCGGGTGAGGTCGCCAGCCAGTAGGGTGGGCCTCGTGATCTGTCCCAAGTGCCAGAACCTGATGAGGACCGTCGACAAGAACGGCGTGCACATCGATCAGTGCGAAGGCTGCAAGGGCGTCTTTCTCGACCGGGGCGAGCTCGAACAGATCGCCGCGGCCGAGACGGCCTACTACTCGGCGGGCCCGCCGCCGTACTCGCCGGACGGCCCTGGCGCCGCGCCACCGCCCCCGATGCCACCGCGGCAGCCGTATCAGCACTACCCGGACAGCCCACGCCCTTACCGCGGCGGCTACCCGGACTCGCCCCGCCCGTACGGCGGCTACGGCTACCGGCGCCGGAAGCGTCGCAGCTTCCTCGAGGAACTGTTCGACTGACACGTGCTCGATCCGCTGATCTGCCCGCGGTGCGGTGAGCGCACCGAGCAGCCGCAGGTTCGGGGCGAGTTGCTGCACTGCGTGCACTGCGGTCACCAGCGAGCGTTCCGCCGGTTGCCCTTGTTCGCGCTGACCGGACCGAGCGCGGGCGGCAAGTCGACCGTGGGGCCGCTGCTGGCGCGCGAGCTCGGCGACACGGTCGTGGTGCTCGAGCAGGACGTGCTGTGGACCGCGGGCCTGCGCGACGACGACGAGGGGCACCCGCGCTTCCGGTCCGCCTGGTTGCGGCTGGCCGCGATGATCCATCAGTCCGGGCGGCCGGTGGTGTTGTGCGGGACCGTGGTCCCGCCCGAGCTGGAGCCGCGGCCGGAACGGGTGCTGTTCTCCGCGGTGCACTACCTGGCCTTGACGGCGGAACCCGAGGTGCTCGCGGCACGGCTGCGCGCCCGGCCGAAGTGGCGCGCGTGGGACGACGACGAGCGGATCGCCGAGATGCTGCGTTTCGCCGCATGGCTGCGCGTATCCGCCGCGACGCTTCAGCCGCCGGTCGAATTGATCGACACCACCGACCGGTCTGTCGACGACACCTTGCGCCTCTGCCGCGAATGGGTGCTCACCCGCCTGCCCACCGTTTCGTCCCGCGGCCGGGACGGGTAGCCGACCGGTGTGAACGCAACCAATGATGTCCGAGTCGCTGTCATCTACTACAGCGCCACCGGAACGACACACGAGATGGCCAAGGCCGCGGCCGATGGCGCGGAGAAGGCGGGCGCTCAGACGCGGTTGCGGCGGGTGCCGGAACTGGCGCCGCAAGAAGCCGTGGAGTCCAACGAGGACTGGGCCAAGCACCTGGACCGGGTTGCCGACGAGGTCGAGGAGGTCTCGCTGGACGACCTGGAGTGGGCCGACGCGGTGCTGTTCGGCACGCCGACCCGGTTCGGCAACGTCGCCGCTCAGCTGAAGCAGTTCATGGACACCACGGGTGGGCTGTGGCAGGCGGGCAAGCTGACCAACAAGGTCTTCGGCGGCTTCGTCACCACGGGCACCGAGCACGGCGGCCACGAGAGCACGCTGCTGGCGCTGTTCAACAGCATCTACCACTGGGGCGGCATCGTGGTGACGCCCGGCTACACCGAGGAAGACCAGTTCGTGCAGGGCAATCCGTACGGCGGGTCGCACACCAGCCAGAACGGCGAGGTGCCGCCGGACGAGAAGGCGCTGGGCAGCACGGCGTTGACCGCCCGGCGAGTCGTCGACGTCGCCAGAGCGCTCAAGCGTGCCGACGCCTGACCACCGAACGGCGATCGTCTGGTTCCGGCGCGATCTACGGCTCGCGGATCAGCCGACCCTGATCGCGGCTGGGGAGAGTGCGGAGACAGTACTTGCCGTTTTCGTCCTGGACCCGGCGTTACTGCGCCCGTCCGGCGAGGCGCGCACCGCGTTTTTGTTCGGCTGCCTGCGTGAACTCGACCGTTCGCTGGGGGGACGTCTGCTGATCGTGCAAGGCGACCCCGCCAAGGTTCTTCCACGCGTGGCGTCGGCTGCCGACGCGTCGTCGGTCCACATCGCTGCGGACTACGGCCCATACGGCGGGCAACGCGATGTCCGGGTGCGTGAGGCTCTCGACGCGCAAGGCGTCGACTTGGTGGCGACGGGGTCCCCTTACGCGGTGGCACCCGGCCGGGTGCGCAACGGCAGCGGGGAACGCTTCAAGGTGTTCACGCCGTTTCGCCGGGCGTGGCTGGACCACGGTTGGCCCGCACCTGCGCAGACCTCGGCCCACACCGTCGAGTGGATGGACCCGGGCGACCTCGATGTGCACCCTGCCGAGCTACCCGACGTCGATTCGTCGGCGAACCTCCCCGAGCCCGGGGAACGTGCGGCGCTGGCGGCGTGGCACGACTTCGTTTCCGACCAGCTGGAACACTACGGCTCGGAACGCAGCCGTCCCCAGCCACCGGGAAGCTCCCGGATGTCGCCGTACTTGAAGCTGGGCTGCGTTCATCCGCGCACCATGCTGGCCGATCTGGCCGACGGACGCCGAGCCGGTGTCGCCGCCTGTCGCAGCGAGCTCGCTTGGCGCGAGTTCTACGCCGACGTGCTGTTCCACCGCCCGGAGACGGCACGCGAGAACTACGACAAGGCGTTCGACGCACTGCCCCGGGCCACCGGGAAGGACGCCGACCGCGCGTTCCAGGCCTGGTGTGACGGGCGCACCGGCTTCCCCATCGTCGACGCGGGCATGCGGCAGCTGAAGGCCGACGCCTGGCTGCCCAACCGCATCCGGATGATCGTCGCGTCGTTCCTGGTGAAGGACCTGCACCTGCCGTGGCAGTGGGGCGCCCGCCACTTCATGCGGCTGCTGGTGGACGGCGATCTGGCCTCCAACCAACACAACTGGCAGTGGGTGGCAGGCTGCGGCACCGACGCGGCGCCGTATTTCCGGATCTTCAACCCGACGACGCAGGCCGAGCGCTTCGATCCCGACGGCACCTACGTGCGGACCTGGGTGCCCGAGCTGGCGCACGTCCAAGGCAAGCAGGTACACCAACCGTGGCGGCTGCCGCGCGACGAGGTCGCCGACTATCCGGAGCCGATCGTCGATCACGCCGAGGAACGACAGGAAGCCCTCGCCGGCTACGAACTGGTCAAGGCCGCACGGGGCTAGGGCCCGGCCGAGGTTTCACAGCAGCAGAGCCGTCGGGACCGCGATCAACAGCACCGCGACCAGCCGCACCGCCACCCGCACGAGGAACGGCAACGGCTGCGGCCGATGCCGCACACGGGCCAACCGTTGCTCGGTGGCCGCCGTGAACGCGGTGTGTGCGGCGTCCTCGGCTCCGCTGCCCACCGCCCGGAGCGCGCGGGCCAGCGCCTCGTCCCCGACCTCGGCGGCCGCCACGTCGTCCGCTCGCATCTCGATCAATGTCGCGACCGCACGTTGTGCTGCGGTCAGTCCGGGCACGCCGTGCACGGTCGCGCCCCAGGCCACGAACGGCAACACCACGAGGTCGTGACGCTCCCGCAGGTGGGCGTGCTCATGAGCCAGAACCGCCGACAGCTCGGTTTCCGCCAGCGTGGTCAACGCCCCGCGACTGACCACGACGCGTGACCTCGGCCCCGGCAGGCAATACGCCACCGGGACCGGGTAGTCGAGCACCAGCGCTCCCGGCGCCGCGGGCCACGGGGTCGCCAGCACGTCCAACAGGTCGCGATGCTTGCGCCGAGCCCGCAACGTGCGCAGGCCGACGACCGCGAGGACGCCGAGCAGCCGAGCGGCGACCAGCACGGTCACCGCGAGCACCACCCATCGCCAGGCGTCCAGCTCCCCGAGCCGACCGTCGAGAACGGCGTGGGCGGCGTCCCACAGGCCGTCGCCGAGCGGCGCCAGCGCGGCCGTCACGCCGGCCCCGAGCAGCGCAAGGCCGCCCGCCAACCCGACGGCCTGCCACAGCAGCAACGCGCCCACCGGGTCGCGATGCGGCCACTCGGCGGCGGCCAGCCGGCGGCTCACCGGATCGGCCAGTGCCAGCCCGAGCACCAGCAGCACCGGCCACGCCCACGTCATCGCAACAGATCACGCAACGTCTGCCGGTCCCCGGGTGGGACAGACCCGAGGAAGCTGGCCAGCGCGGCGCTGCGATCGGGGGCGCCGTCGAGCACGTCCCGCATCAACTCGGCGATGTGCTCCTCGCGGCTCGCCGTCGGCCGGTACCGGTGCGCCCGGCCCGACTTCGACCTGGTCACCAGGCCTTTGCGTTCCAGCCTGCCGAGCACGGTGAGCACCGTGGTGGTCGCCAGCGCGCGGTCGGCCAGCGCTTGCTGCACCTCGCGGGCGGTCAACGGGCCCGAGGCGGACCACAGCGCATCCATCACGGCTCGTTCCAGGTCAGGCAATGGCGGCATGCCTGTATTCTACAGCACGTAGAAGTTCTACAAGCTGTAGAAGTATGGTGGAGTCATGATCGACGACCTGACCGCGGCCCGGGAGCAGATGGCGTTCTCCTTGGGCTTCCACATCGTCTTCGCCGTCCTGGGTGTCGGCATGCCGTGGCTGATGCTGTGGGCGGAGTGGCGGGGCCTGCGGACCGGCGACCGATACTGGACCGCGCTGGCCCGTCGGTGGTCCAAGGCGGTTGCCGTGCTGTTCGCCGTCGGAGCGGTGTCCGGGACCGTGCTGTCGGTCGAGTTCGGCCTGCTGTGGCCGCACTTCATGGAACGCTTCGGCTCCGCGTTCGGGGTGTCGTTCACGCTGGAGTCGTTCGCGTTCTTCCTGGAAGCGATCTTCTTGGCGCTCTACCTCTACGGCTGGGACCGGCTCAGCCCGCGCAAGCACCTGTTGTGTGGCGTGCCGGTGGCGATCTCCGGCGTCGCCTCCGCCCTGTTCGTCACCACCGCCAACGCGTGGATGAACGGCCCGGTCGGCCTGGTCCGCGGGCCGGACGGAGAGCTGGTGTCCACCGAACCGCTCGGGCCGTTCATGACGGCGACGACGGGAACGCAGCTGGTGCACATGCTGGTGGCGGCATTCATGTGCACCGGGCTGGCGGTCGCCGCGGTGTACGCGACGGCGATGCTGCGGGACCCGGCCAAGCGCGACGCGTACCACCGGCGCGGGCTGGCGGCAGGCGCGACGGTCGGGCTCGGCCTGGCGCTGCCGCAAGCGCTGGTGGGCGACTGGGCCACGCGAGTGGTCGCGGACGTGCAGCCGGCGAAGTTCGCGGCGATGGAAGGCCTTGAGGTCACCCAGGACGGCGCACCGTGGACGTTCGGTCCGATCGAGATCCCGAACCTGCTGTCGCTGATGCTGCGTTTCGACCCGGACGCGCGGATCACCGGCTTGGACGCCATCCCGGCGGCGGACCGGCCGCCCGCGGGCATCACGCACCTGGCGTTCCAGATCATGATCGCCATCGGCGCGGCGCTGATCGCGCTCGCCGCCTACGCCGCGTGGCGCTACTACCGCGACCGCAAGCACGGCGGCCACCCCACGAACCAGCGCGCCTTCCTGCTGGCGATGGCGCTGGCCGGGCCCGCACCGTTCGTGGCGCTGATCGCGGGCTGGATCGTCACCGAGGTCGGCCGTCAGCCCTGGATCGTCTTCCAGGTCATGCGCACCGAGGACGCGCTGACCAGCCAGACCGGCCTGGCCACCTACCTGTACGTGACCATCGCGGTCTACCTGGCGCTGTCGGTGGCGCTGGTGGCGATCCTGCGCCGGATCGCGCAAGGCCCGCGGCCGACCGAGCCGGTGACCGCTGAGCTGGAACGGAGTGCGGCATGAGCGTGACCGAGGGCTTGGGCCTGCTCGTCCTGATCGGCCTCACCGCGTACGCCGTGCTCGGCGGCGCGGACTTCGGCGCCGGCCTGTGGGACTTGTCGCGGGAGCGACGGCAACGGGACCTCGTGGTGCGGTCCATGGCCCCGGTGTGGGAGGCCAACCACGTGTGGCTGATCTTCGTCGCCATCGCGCTGTTCTCCGGCTTCCCCGAGGCGTTCGCCGCGCTGTCGCGCTCACTGACCGGTCCGCTGTCGATCGCGCTGCTGGGCATCGTGCTGCGCGGTGCGGCCTTCGCCTTCCGCCAGTACGGGGCGCCGTACGGCGGGCGGCCGGTACGCGGCACGGCCATGTGGGCGCGGGTGTTCGCCGTGTCGTCGCTGATCACGCCGTTCGCCTTCGGCGCGGCGGCCGGAGGCATCACCACCGGACAGCTCCGCAAGGACGGCTCGGCGGGCTTGATCGAACCGTTCGTGGCCCCGCTGCCGCTGCTGAGCGGTCTGCTGGCGGTGGCGGCGTGCGGATTCCTGGCGGCGGTGTACATGACGGCGGACGCCGACCGTGAAGGCGACGCCGACCTGGTCACACGCCTGCGGAGGCGGGCGCTGATCACCGGTGTGATCGCGGGCGGTCTGGCCGTCGCCGCGTTGCCGCTACTGCCGGATTGGTTCGCCGAACGGCTGTCGATCCCCGTGGTCGCGGTCAGCGTGGTGTGTGGCGCCCTGGCGCTGGAGCTGGTGCGGCGCGGGCACTACCACCTGGCGCGGGTGGCGGCCGCGGGCGCGCCGGCGGCTTTGCTCGGCGGCTGGGCGTTGGCGATGCACCCGTGGGTCCTGCCCGGCGACGTGCCCCTGCGGGTGGGCAGCGAGCCCACGGCCGCGCTCATCCTGGGCATTCTGATCTGCGGTCTGCTGATCGTGTTGCCCAGCTACTGGTACATGATCCGGGTGCTGCGCGCACCGCAGGCGGCTCAGTCCTCCGCGCCGAGCGAGAAGGCCGCCTCCAGGTCGTGCTTGGAGTAGGTCTGGAACGCGATGTGCGTCTCGGTCGACCGCACGCCGTCGACCTTGTTGATCCGACCGGGGATGACCTCGGCGAGCTCCTCGTGCCGCCGCACGCGCACGATGGCCAGGATGTCGAACTGACCGGTCACCGAGAACACCTCACTGACGCCGTCCAACCCGGCGAGCACCTCGGCCACCTCGGGAATGCGGTCGGTGTCGGCATTGATCAGCACGATCGCAGTGATCACAACAGGCTCCTCGCTGCGGTGTAGGTCGGATCGGGGTTCAGTCTTGCACTTCGGTCGGGACGGTGTGGCTCAGCCCGGCACCTCGCGCGTACGCGGGCACAGGCGTGCGTACGTACGTACGCGGGCACGCGCGTACGCGGGCACAGGCGTGCGCACGTACGTACGCACGCACGCGGGCACGCGCGACGGCCTGGTGCATCCCACCGCCGTTACGCCAAACTGGTGACGTGATCGTTGCCTTCAGCATCAGCCCAGCAGCCAGTGACGCCGACGGCGGTGTCGGCGAGGCGGTCGCCGAGGCCGTGCGCGTGGTGCGCGAATCCGGTCTGCCGTGCGAGACCAACGCGATGTTCACCAACATCGAGGGCGAGTGGGACGAGGTGATGGCCGTGATCAAGCGGGCCGTCGACGTCGTGGCAGCCCGCTCCCCGCGCGTCGGTCTGGTACTCAAGGCCGACATCCGCCCCGGCTACGACAACCAGCTCAAAGCCAAGGTCGAACGCGTCGAGAAGTACCTCGAGGAAGGCTGACCTACAGGCCCGGCCAGTCGTAGCTGATGGTCAGCGGCGCGTGGTCCGACCAGCGCTTGTCCCACGCCGGGGCGCGCTCGACCCGCGCGCCGACCGCCGCGTCGGCCAGCTCCGTGGTGGCCACCTGCAGGTCGATACGCCAACCCGCGTCGTTGTCGAACGCCCTGCCCTGCATCGACCACCACGTGTACGGACCCGGCCCCTCCGGCACCAGCTTGCGGTGCACGTCGACATACCCGGCGCCCTCGTAGACCCTGGTCAGCCACTCCCGCTCCTCCGGGAGGAAACCGGAGTTCTTGCGGTTGCCCCGCCAGTTCTTCAGGTCGTTCTCGGTGTGCGCGATGTTGAAATCGCCCATCACCACGGCCTGCTTGCCCGCGGCGGCGGCCCGGCGCCGCAGCTGCGCCAGGTGCAACAGGAACGCCCCCATGAACCGCTCCTTCTCCGCCTGCTTGGGCGTGCCCGCCTCACCGCTGGGCAGATAGACGCTGCCCACGATGACCCGCTCGAACTCGCACTCCAGGTACCGGCCCGCGGTGTCGAACTCCGGGTCGCCGAAGCCCACCCGGACCGCCTGCGGCTGCTGCCGCGACACCAGGCCCACCCCGGCCCGGCCCTTGAGCACCGACGGCGCGAACTCGGCATGCCAGCCGTCGGGATGCCGCACGTGGTCCGGCAGCTGCTCGGGCTCGGCCCGGACCTCCTGCAGGGCGACCACGTCCGCATCCGTGGCAGCGAGCCATTCGACATAACCCTTGCGCGCGGCCGCGCGCAGACCATTGACGTTGACCGTGGACAGCGTGAGCACGGCGGCAGGCTACCCCGCGCTCCCGACAGGCCCGCGCAACCCCACAGCTCACCGCGGCTGCGCGGTGATGATCGGCACTTCGGGCACGAACGGGACGCATGCGGCCATCGGTTGAGCGGTCTTGCTCAGGTAGGCGAGGTCGAACGAGCGCAGGCGCTCGTCGATGGTGCCGTGCGTGCGCTCGGGCCCGTCGTCCTCCCCCGCCGCCTGCAACGATCCGGCCAGATCCTCGACGTCGTCCGCGACGCTCAGCCATCCCTGTTCGCGGGCGTACGCCATGAACGCGCCCGCCCCGCAGTCGGCCTGGTTCTCGTAGCGGATGACGTCGTTCGGCACGGTCGGCTGCGGCATGCGCAGCAGCTCCTGGACGTGGTGCGTCACCTCGTGGGCGGCGATCACCGCAGGGGCCGCGTCGCCGAACGTCGTGTACTGCTCCCAGACCGCCTGCTCGCCGAAGTACACCGTCCTGGACGGCTTGCAGTACTGCAGGACCGTGGCGTTGAGTTCGCAGCCGCTGTCGTTGCCGGTGAAGCCTCGTGGGACGAACACGAACGCTTCCGGTGGTGGCATCCGCTGATACACCGAGCCGAGCCACTGGACGACACCGGGCAGCACACATTCCAGGTACGACGGCATCTGGCCGGGCGCGCTGAACCGGCCTTCGAGGTCACCCTCGACCGCACAGCCGCTGGTCACCGACAGCGGACGCAACTCTGCCTGCACAGGCGCGGCTGTCGGCGCGCCGGCGACCTCGCGCACACAGGCAGCCATCGACAGCATGAGAACGCCCGCGGCGATCACGTGCCCGATCCGGCTGCCTGCCATGCCAGCTCTGTCGCGCAGGCGGAGCGGAAGTTACCGGCAGCTGGCGTCCTCGACGGGGGTGATGAACTCCTCGGCCACCCAGCCCTTGTCGGCCAGTTTGCGGAAGCCGTTGCGCACCGTCGGCTCGGCGTCGACCGTTTCGTCCTGCGTCACCCGGTCGATCACCTGCGAGTTGGTGGACGGCGCCGCGCGCACGTTGAGCACGTCCGCGGAGACGGTGAACTGACACCCGGGGCCGGTCGCGTTCGCGCTGCCGCCGGACTGGCCACCCGCCTGCGGATCGCCGTTACCCATGATGTAGATCACCGCGACGCCGACCAGCACTGCGGCGATCGTCAGTGCCCGTTTCGGTATCCCCAATATCACCCGGTGCTCCTCGCAGTGGTCCCGCCGCGGACAACGGCGCGCCTAGATATAGCAACGTAACCCGACCAGGCCGCGCGTGGGGGCTTGCGCCACCCGGATGGCCGCTGATCGTGTCCCCCGTATCGGGTCCGACGCCACGGAATTCAGCCGATCGGGCACCGGAAAACGAAGAACGCGGCGCGACGGGCGGGCGGGATGCCGGCCGTCACGCCGCGTTCGGCGCGGTACTCGGGCGTCAGGCGGAAGCCATCTTGCGCTGCAGGTTCTCGTCCAGCGTGGCCAGGAACTCCTCGGTGGTCTGGTACGGCGTGTCGTTGCCGACCAGCAGCGCCAGGTCCTTGGTCATCTTGCCGCTCTCCACGGTCTCGATGACGACCTGCTCCAGCGCGTGCGCGAAGCCGACCACCTCGGGGGTGTTGTCCAGCTTGCCGCGGTGCTCCAGGCCCCGGGTCCAGGCGAAGATCGACGCGATCGGGTTGGTCGAGGTCGGCTTGCCCGCTTGGTGCTGGCGGTAGTGCCGGGTGACCGTGCCGTGCGCGGCCTCCGCCTCGACCGTGCGGCCGTCCGGCGTGCGCAGCACCGAGGTCATCAGGCCCAGCGACCCGAAGCCCTGCGCCACGGTGTCGGACTGCACGTCACCGTCGTAGTTCTTGCAGGCCCAGACGTAGCCGCCCTCCCACTTCAGCGCGGCCGCGACCATGTCGTCGATCAGCCGGTGCTCGTAGGTCAGGCCCTTGGCCTCGAAGTCGGCCTTGAACTCGTTCTCGTAAATCTCGGCGAACACGTCCTTGAACATGCCGTCGTAGGCCTTGAGGATCGTGTTCTTGGTGGACATGTACAGCGGGTAGCCGCGGTCCAGCGCGTAGTTGAACGACGCGCGGGCGAAGTCCTCGATGGACTTGCGGTAGTTGTACATGCCGATCGCGACGCCGCCGCCCTCCGGGTACTTGGCGACCTCGAACTCCATCGGCTCGGAGCCGTCCTCCGGGGTGTAGGTGATGGTCAGCGTGCCGGGGCCGGGGACCTTGAAGTCGGTCGCCTTGTACTGGTCACCGTGCGCGTGACGGCCGATGATGATCGGCTTCTTCCAGCCGGGTACCAGCCGCGGGATGTTGGAGATGATGATCGGCTCCCGGAACACCACGCCGCCCAGGATGTTGCGGATGGTGCCGTTCGGGCTGCGCCACATCTTCTTCAGCCCGAACTCCTCGACGCGTGCCTCGTCCGGCGTGATGGTGGCGCACTTGACGCCGACGCCGTGCTCCTTGATGGCGTTCGCCGCGTCCACGGTGATCTGGTCGTCGGTGCGGTCCCGCTCCTGGATCGACAGGTCGTAGTAGGCCAAGTTGACGTCCAGGTACGGGTGGATCAACTTGTCCTTGATGAACTTCCAGATGATGCGGGTCATCTCGTCGCCGTCGAGCTCGACGACGGTTCCCTGGACCTTGATCTTCGACATGAGCGGGGACGCTCCTCTCACGGGAGGTTCTGCAGGTTCTCGTCGCTAACGGTACAAGCGTACTGCTAATCGGGCGACCGCTCGCAGACTACCCTCGAGCCGCCGTCGGCAGACGTCGGCGGCGCGGCATCGGGCTTTCGTGCGTGCCAAGATGGGCGCATGGCGCTGTGGCTGACCACCGACGACGACGCGAACCGGCTGCTGGACAGCGACCCGTTCGCCTTGCTCGTCGGCATGACCCTGGACCAGCAGTACCCGATGGAGCACGCGTTCGCGGGCCCGAAGAAGATCGCCGACCGGATGGGCGGTTTCGACATTCGCGCCATCGCCGATGCCGACGAGGCGGAGTTCGAGGAACTGTGTGCCACCCCGCCTGCCATCCATCGGTACGGGCGGTCGATGGCGCGGCGGATCCAGCAGCTGGCGAAGGTGATCGTCGCCGAGTACGACGGCGACACGGCGGCCATCTGGACGCGCGACGACCCGGACGGAGCCGAGGTGTTCCGCAGGCTCAAGGCGCTGCCGGGCTGGGGCGACATGAAGTGCAAGATCTTCCTCGCGTTGCTGGCCAAGCAGCGCGGTGTGCGGCCGGACGGCTGGGAGAAGGTGGCCGGCGTCTACGCCGAGGAGTCCGCGCGCCGCTCGGTCGCCGACGTGACCGGCCCGGAGTCGCTGCAGGAAGTCCGCGCCTTCAAGAAGGCGGAGAAGGCCGCGGCCAAGGCGAAGGGATGAGGCGCCCAGCATGAGCCGACCTCGTGCGCTGATCACCGGAGCGAGCAAGGGCATCGGCACCGCCGTCGCCCGCGCCCTGGCGCCGACGCACCGTCTGTTGCTCGGTGGCCGTGATCGGCAGGCGCTGCAAGTGCTGGCCGACGAGCTGCCCGAGGCCACGCCCTGGGCGGTGGACCTCACCGACGCCGACGCCGTCGAAAAGGCCGTGGCCGAAGTGGATTCCCTCGATGTCCTCGTGCACTCCGCAGGCGTCGCAGCCCTGGGCACGGTCGAGGAGTCGGCGGCCGATGTGTGGCGCTACAACTTCGAGATCAACGTGGTCGCGGTTGCGGAGCTGACCCGGCTGCTGCTGCCCGCGCTGCGCGCCGCCGAGGGGCACGTCGTCCTGATCAACTCGGGCTCCGGACGCAACGCGCGAGCGGGCTGGGGTCCGTACGCGGCGAGCAAGTTCGCCCTCCGGGCTCTTGCCGACGTGTTGCGCGCCGAAGAGCCGTCGTTGCGGGTCACGTCGATCTTCCCCGGCCGCACGGACACCCCGATGCAGCGGGACATCATCGCCGGGGAAGGCCGCCAGTACCGGGCCGAGGACTTCCTCCGGCCGGAGTCGGTGGCCGCCGCGGTGCAGGCAGCCGTCACCGCCACACCGGAAGCGCACGTCACCGAAGTCGTGATCCGGCCCCGGCCACGCTGAGCGTCAGCCCGGGTGGGCGCCCACGGTGTCGCGGATCTGCTCCCCTTCGCTGCCTGCGTGCCTGGCGCAATGCGCGCAACAGAAGAACCGGCCGCTCACCTCGACGCCGTGGCCGAGGATGCGGCAGTTGCAGTGCTCGCACACCGGCGCGATCCGCTGCGCCGCACATTCGATCGAGTCGAACGTGTACACCTCACCGCTGGTGGTTTTGACTTCGAACGACATCCAGTAGTCGTTGCCGCACACGTCACAGGTGGCCATCCGCCTCACCTCCAGATGGGTGCGTGTTCCCGCCTCCGGCTGTCGCCAAACGACACCGGACTAGCCGGGATAGGCGGCGTAGACGATCGACAGCAGCAACGCGAACGAGCCGAGGATCAGGCCGGCCACGGCCATGCCGCCTTGCTTGCGGCTGATGCCCACACACCCTTCGATCACGGCGATCAGCGCGCAGATCACCGCGAGCGCCAGGTGCGCGAGCGGGATGACCATCGCCACGAGTCCGAACACCAGCGCCGCGATCGCGTCACCTCGCGATGCCGCCTGCGGCTGGTGATGCACCACGTGGACGACCTGCGGGTAGTACCCGTGCGGCGGGTACGGGCCCTGCTGCTGGGGCCACTGCTGGTGGGCCGGCGAGGGCTGCTGAGAGGGGATCGGCTGCTGCGGATGCGGCTGGGTCATGAAGGCCCGCTTTCTCTGCTGGGTGCATGTACACCAGCTATGCGCATGCGGACGCCGGTACGTTACGCCGGTCGGCCGACCGCGAGCGCGAGCCGTCGATTCGCCGCCCGATATTTCCTAATCTGGAGGTGGAGGTGGTCTAGCAATGCATGCCTCAACCGGTGACAAGATCCTGGTGCACGGCCCGAAAGTGGGCGTGGCTGAGCAGCACGCTGAGATCATCGAAGTCCGCGGTGAGAACGGCCGGCCGCCCTACCTGGTGCGTTTCGAGGACGGCCGGGAGACGCTGATGTACCCGGGCCCGGACGCGGTCGTGCTCAGCCGCCGGGACTAGAGCGGACCTTTGGTGATGGTCAGGGCCACGAACAGGATCATCGCCCCGAACGCGGTGTAGGCCAGGATGTCGACCCCGCGACTGCGGATGACGATCAGTCCGGCCTGCTCCGGCGAGAGCACGGCGCGCAGCAGCGCCGCGACCAGCAGCGCGACGGCGACCAGCACCGACCCTTCCCGCCAGTGATACTGCGCGATACGCACGAACCCGGCCGCCACGATGGCCATCACCAAGGCGAACGGGAGGTGCGCGCGCACTGCTGGGTTCACGGCGCTGCTGCCTCGGCCGCCTCGACCACGTTGGTCACCAGCATCGCCCTGGTCATCGGCCCGACCCCACCCGGATTCGGCGCGAGGTAGCCGGCCACCTCGGCGACATCCGGGTGCACGTCGCCGGTGAGCTTGCCGTCCACCCGGCTGACACCGACGTCGAGGACCGCGGCACCCGGTTTGACCATGTCCGGGGTGATCAGGTGCGGCACGCCTGCGGCGGCGACCACGACGTCGGCGGCGCGGGTTTCCGCGGCGAGGTCACGCGTGCCGGTGTGGCACAGGATCACCGTGGCGTTCACCGACTTGCGGGTCAACAGCAGTCCGAGCGTGCGGCCCACGGTGATGCCGCGACCGATGACCGCGACCCGCGCGCCCGCCAGTGGCACGTCGTAGCGCTGCAGCAATTCGACGATTCCGCGTGGGGTGCACGGCAGCGGGCCGGGCTCGTTGAGCACCATCCGACCCAGGCTCAGCGGCGCGAGGCCGTCGGCGTCCTTGGCCGGGTCGATCCGCTCCAGCACTTGAGCCGAGTCCAGGTGCTTCGGCAGCGGCAACTGCACCAGGTACCCGTGGCACGCCGGGTCCGCGTTGAGCTCCTCGACGACCGCGTTGAGCTCGTCCTGCGTGATGTCGCCCGGCAGGTCGCGCCGGATGGACGTGACACCGAGCTTGGCGCTGTCGGCGTGCTTCATCTTCACGTACGAGTGCGAGCCGGGGTCGTCCCCGACCAGCACGGTGCCCAGCCCAGGTACCACGCCCCGCTCGGCCAGGGCGGCCACCCGGGGAGCGAGCTCGGCGAAGATCGCGTCCTTGGTGGCTCTGCCGTCCAGAATCTGTGCTGACATAACACCCGCATCTCTCGTGCTCGGCCTGGTACGGGCCGAACTTTACTGTGCACCCGCGAGCCGTCCGCTCAGCCTGCCGGAGTCTCGTCCGCCTGCCTGCTGACTCGTTCCCGTCGCGGCCACCGACGGAAGACCGTCACGACGATGGCCACCAGCGCCAGGCTCACACCGAACACGGTGGACGCCGTCACCGGTGCGTCGTGGGTCGGCAGCACCAGGTCCAGCACCAGCGATCCGGTCAGCTGCCCGGCGATGGTGGACAGCCCGAGAACGAGCACCCCGATCCACCGCACCACCAGGGCGGCCAGTGCGATGAACGCCACGCCGATGAGGCCGCCGGTGTAGAGCAGCGGGTTCGACGGCAACGGGCCGGGACCACCCCGCAGCATGATCGAGATGAACCAGCCGGCGACCAGGGCGGCCGTGCCGACGACGAAGTTCACCAGCGTCGCGGTCATCGGGTTCGCCGCGGCGACACCGACCCGGCCGTTGATCGCCTGCTGGACGGCGACCGCGGCCCCGCCGATCAGCGGCAGGATCAGCAGCCAGATCTTGCCGTCGGCCGCGCTCGCGCCACCTCCGGTGGTGACGACCACGGCGACGAGCATCACGGCGGCTCCGGCCAGCCGCTGGGGCGTGATCGCTTGCGGCCCCGCCGGACCGAGACCGGCCCGGTCGACGAGCAGGCCGCTGATCGTCTGCCCGGTCACCACGCCGACGGTGAACATCGCCACCCCGAGCACGCTGACGGTGATCGCCTGACCTGCCACGAGGGTGGCGCCGCCGAGCCCGCCGAGCAAGTGCCACCAGTGGAGCGAACCTTGCGCCAATGCGCCCCTGGCGCGCCTGACCCCGGAGCGCATTCCCGGAATCACGCACAGCAGTGCGAGCAACACCACAAGGCCGCCGCCGAAAGAGATCACCGCGGCGAAAAAAGCGTCGTTCACCTGGGCGGCAAGTCGGCCGTTGATGCTGGACTGCCCGGCAACGGCCAGCCCGCCGAGCAATGCGAGTGCGATGCCGAGTGCCTTACGATGCGCGCCGCTCAGCTCGTCCGCCCCTTCACGTCTTTACCCCCTGCCGGTGCGAAATCACGGGAATCGAGTCAAGATGTCTGAGTGGCATACCCGACGCAGTTGAGCGCACCTGAGCAGGACACCCTGGTCAAGCAGATCGGTCTTGCCCTGCTCCGGGCCGCGCCCCGGGACTGGAAGCGAATCGCTGTCAACTACCGAACCGTCGGCCGATACCACGAACTTGACGGCGAGATTACCCTCGCCGACGGGTCGACGACGGAATGGGTCGCCACGCACGACATCGCCACTCTGTTCGCCAGGCTGCGCAGCGGCATGTATCGCGAACAGCGGGGCACCTGGTTCAACGCTCGCTACACGCTCGACGCGCCTGCCAGCTACAACCTCGAATACGACAGGGAAGAGCCGGAGTGGAACCTGCTGCCGCCGCCGCAGGCCTACGCCGACGAGCTGCGCATGTTCCCGCGTTCGGACGAAAACGTGCCGGAGTGGCTGATGCGGCGGCTGGCCGGCCTCGGCCCGGAACGACCGGGCCCGCGGCTGCGCATCGCGCGTGTCTTCGACGGCACCGACGAGACCGGTCGCCCGGTGATCGACCGGGACGAGCTCGACCCCGACGAGCAGGTCAGGGTGCTGGAGTACCTGGAGGACGCGCCGGTGGTGCGGCCCGGCCGCGGCTTCGACATCGACCGGCTGGCGGAGGACCCGGAGCCTGCGGTTCCGGTCGGCTTCCACAGCGACGGTGAGTGGATCTGGCCCGCCGCGGTGCCGTACTACCTGCGCGAGTACGGCGTCACCCCGGACTACGGACTGCTCGATCACATCCGGAACAACGACTACCGGGTGCCCGCGGTCAGTGAGGAGCAGCGCGCCGCGGCGGCGGACTACCTCACGCGCGGCAATGCCGCCCCCGAGCAGCCTGCGGCACTGGGTGGTCCGCCGATGCCGCGGCGTGCGGAGGCGACAGCCCAGTACCCAGGGCCGGCTGCCGGAGGTCCCGGTGGCTCTGCTGGGGGTCCTGGCGGAGTCGATGCGCCGAACATGCCGCGCTTCGCCGAGGCGGGCAGCCCTGGTGGGTACGGGCGGCCAGGTTTCGGCCAGCCCGGCGGAGGCCCAGGTGGCGCGGGTGGACCAGGCCGACCTGGCGGTGCTGCTGCCCACGCGTCGGGACCGGGCGGCATCGGTCAGCCCGGCGAGCCCTCCGGGCGGGGCCGTGAGCCGGGCGGACCCGGCGCCGGGATGAATGGCGTCGGGGTTCCTGGAGTTCCCGGTGAGCCGAGTGGTGCAGGCGGTCCGGCCGGGCGGACGGGCCCGGCTGCCGGGAGGCCCGGTGAGCCCGGTGGTTTCGCCCAGGGCCTCGGCCAGGACGCCGAGGACGGCGGCCACCACGAGCCTTATGACGAGCCCCGCGACCGGTTCGACGAGGCCCGCGACCGGTTCGACGAGCCCCAGGACCGGTTCGACGAGGCCCGCGACGAGGGCGCCGGTTTCGACGACGAGGCAGGGCGTGGCAGGCACGAGGAGCTACCAACTCGGGAGAGTTTCGAGCCGGCGGCCGGGTTCGGTGCGCAGCGCGGCGGCTCCCCCGACGACGGGGACGCCCACGCCGAGCGCGGGCATGCGGGCTATGACGACGAGCCCGGCGCGTTCGACGACACCATGCCTCCCGGCGAGTTCGGTGAGCCCGAGCAGTCGGACCGGCCGCGGGCGGCCGACGAATTCGGTGGCCGCGGATCATCGGACCACGAGGCCGCAGCCGAATTCGGTGGCCGCGAACCATCCGACCGGCAGGCGGCCGACGAATTCGGTGGCCGCGAACCATCCGACCGGCAGGCAGCAGCCGAATTCGGTGGCCGCGAACCATCCGACCGGCAGGCAGCAGCCGAATTCGGCGGGCCCGAGCCGTTGGGCCGCCCGCAGCGCGGAGGCGAGTACGACGCTCCGGAAAAGCCGCGCGGCGCCGTCGGCCGCGAAGGCGAGCAGGGCGCGCCCGGCCAGCAGGATCGCCCAGGTGGCATCTCGGGAGCAGGTGCCGCGGCGGCCGGTGCGGCCGCGGCCGGCATGGGCGCCGCTGCGTTCGCGGCGGGCTCCCGGTTCGGCGGCGACCGCGAGGAGGAGAAGCGCGGAGCGCACCGTGCGGCCGAACGGAACGAGGAGAGCGACCAGGAAGCGACGCGGGTGTGGGCACCACCCGCCGATTTCGCCGAGGAGTCGCAGCCAGAACAGCCGGCGTCGCAACGCGGTCCGCAGGAGAGCACGCAGTACTTCACTCCGGACTTCGACGACGAGGACAGCGACGCGCCAAGGTCCGCCGAAGGGCGCCGTTCCCAGGCCGACGTGGGCACGCAGTACTTCACTCCGGATTTCGACGACGAGGACGCGAGCGAAGGCGGCGAGGCGGCCGAGACCGCAGACGAAGCGCACCGTCGAGCCCAGGCCCACGTGAGCACCCAGTACTTCAGCCCGGTCCTGGACGACGACCCGGACGCGCAGGACCTTCCCGAGGTCGAGGTGCCGGGAAGCTTCGAGCCGCAGAGCCAGTCGGCTGGACACCACGACGGGCCGGAGATCGCTGCCGACGACGAGTTCGACCAGGGTGTCGCCGCTGAGCACGGGCCGGACGACCGCTTCGAAGGCGACGAGGAATTCGAGCTCGACCGGTCGGGAGCCGACACCCGCGAGGACATGGCACCCGCGGACACGGCCGAGGCGCCTGCCGCGTCGGCCGCACCGCGCGGGCCTGGGGTCGAGCAGGAGCGTCCGCAAGGGCCAGGCATGCCGGAACGCCCGCAGGCACCTGGGCAAGGGCCGTCGGCATTCGCTCCGCCCGAGTTCGCCAAGCCGGGGACCCCGCCCGTGCCGACGCCATCGTTCGTTCGGCGGCCGCCGAACGAACGCAGCCCGCGGGCCGATCAGGCTTTCGAGGAACCTGCCCTGGAGCGGCTGCACGGCAAGCTCGAAGAGCTGGGCATCCCCGAGACCGACTACCGGATCGGTGGCCCTACCAAGCTCGGTTGGAGCCTCGAGCAGGTGCCGGAGGGCTGGCGCGTGGGCTGGTACGACGACTCGCTGGCCGATTCGTCGGTGTTCGGTGACGCCGCGGACGCGGCCGCGTTCATGCTCGGCAAGATGCTGCTGGAGCCGAACGGGCGGGTGGCTGCCGAGCAAGGCGGAACCGAGCAGGCGGAGGACGCTGGTGAGCCGCGTGCCGGGCAGGTGTCCGCGACGAAGCCCGCGGTGCCGCAGGCCGAACCGCGTCCGGCCCCGCCGGCTGGGGCTCCACCGCGCCCGGCTGCCGGACCACCGCAGGCAGGTGCGCCGGTGCCGCCACCACCGGGAGGCGCCCCGGTACCGCCACCGGCCGCTGCCGGCGGCAGACCGGCCGCGAACGTGCCATCGCCGGGAGTTCCCTCGGCGCCGGGTAACTGGCCGATCCAGCCGCTGCCCGGCGAACCGCCGCTGACGCTGTTCCGCGGCAAGAAGCTGGCGGACCTGCCGGTCGGCAGTGAGCTGGACCGGTTCGGCGACCCGGACGGCAACCTGACCTACGTGGCGGGCACTCCGTTCCCCGAGCGGTCGCTGGTGCCCGAGTGGATCGACCGGCCGTATCACGTCTATCGGGTCCAGCAGCCGATCGAAGCGCTGACCGGTGTGGCGATTCCGTGGTTCAACCAGCCGGGCGGCGGGACCGCGTACGTGCTGCCCGCATCGATCGAGGAGCTGCTGGCCGAGGGCGTGTTGATCGAACTCGAGCCGGGCGAGCCGCCGATCGCCTGAGCCCGCCCGCCGGGCAACCGCGGATCGCCTGAGCCCGCCCGCCGGGCAACCGCGGATCGCCTGAGCCCGCCCGCCGGGCAACCGCGGATCGCCTGAGCCCGCCCGCCGAGTAACCGCGGATCGCCTGAGCCCGCCCGCCGGGCAACCGCGGGAGGGCCTCACCGTCGTCGCGGCCGCAGCGTTCGGCGCACCGCCGCCGCGGTCGGGGACGCCGGGCCCGGCTCGGACCGTCCGAGAGGTCGGCTAACCTCGGCCTGGTGAGACCGCGTCTGGCAGCGCTGACCGCAGCGATCCTGATCGCTGCCGTGGGGTGCACGAGCGAAGAAGCAGGCAAGGCCGTCGGTGCCGACCAGGGCCAGAGTCCGTCGCAGCAAGCGAACGAACCGTCGCTGGGCGGCGAACCGTCGTCCGCGCCGCAGGCAGTCGACCCCAAACAGATCGCGGGCATCCGGCACAAGGAGTTCCGTGGCGCGGTCCACGCCGCCCCCGGGCAGCGGGTCGCCTACGAGGAAAGCCCACCGTTCGGCGGTGCGCACGACCAGGTGTGGGCAGGCTGCAACGGCGCCGTCTACACCAAGGCGGTGCGCAACGAGCACATGGTGCACTCCCTCGAGCACGGCGCCGTGTGGATCGCCTACAACCCCGACATGCTCGAGCAGCAGGTGATCGACCAGCTCGCCGCCCGGGTCACGAACCGGCCCTACACGGTGATGTCCCCCTACCCCGGTCTCGATCAGCCCATCTCGTTGCAGTCGTGGGGTTTCCAGTTGAAGGTCAGCGATCCGCAGGACCCGCGGATCGACCAATTCATCACCGCGCTGCGACAGAACCAGGCCACCACCCCGGAGCCGGGCGCGCCGTGTGACCCGCACCCTGAGTTCGACCAGGACGACCCGCCGCCGTTCGAGGCGTCGCCGCCCGGCAAGGACGCCATGCCGGAGAGCGGATAGTCGTGACCGACCAGGAAGCGATCGGCGAGAACTACCGGGACGCGGTCCTGACCGAACAGCAGTGGTCCGGCCGACGCTTCACCGCCTGCGACTTCACCGACGCCGACCTGCGCGGGCTGCAAACCAGCAACTGCTCGTTCGTCGAGTGCGACTTCACCCGGGCCGACCTGGGCGACTCGCGCCACCGCGCATCGGGCTTCCAGGGTTGTACGTTCGATCGAACCGTGCTGGCCGGCAGCGAGTGGCGCGACTGCTCCCTGGCCGGCTCGGCGTTCACCGAGTGCCGGATGCGCCCGATCACGCTGCACGAGACCGACCTGACGCTCGTCTCCCTGGGTGGCGCATCGCTGCGCGGAGTCAGCTTCCGCGGGCTGCGGATGCGCGAAGCGAACCTCACCGGCAGCGACCTGCGCGAGGCCGACCTGCGGGACACCGATCTGCGCGGCGCCCGGCTGTCCGATGCCCGCTTGGAGGACGCAGACCTTCGGGGCGCCGCCGTCGAGGGTGCTGCGCTCGCCGTGTCCGTGCTCAGCGGTGCCCGGGTCGACGTGGACACCGCGCTGGCTTACGCCGCTGCCATGGGCTTGCGGATCCAGCTCGACTGACCGATTGCCGAACCCCACCTCCGCAAATTACTCTAGCGCTAAACATATTAGCGTCAGATATCGCGGGAGCGGCCAACGATGCGTTTCGGACACCCGGACCTGTGTGACCTCGACGAGGCCCTGCTCCACCAGACGCCGTTCCCGATGCGCCACGCGAGCACCTCGGACGTGCGATTCTTCGACCGGTACTGGCTGAGCGCGGCCGACCCGGCAGGCACGGCAGGATTGATCGCAGGTATCGGCTACTACAAGAACACCGGCAGCTGCGACGGCTACCTCGCCATCCAAGCCGGGTCCCGACAGTACAACGCCCGGTTCGCGCGACCGCTGGACGAGGACCGCGATGCGATGACGGTCGGCGACGTCCGGATCCTCGTCGAGGAGCCTTTCCGAACGATCCGGCTGGTCGTCGATCCGACGTCCAGTCCGCTCGCCGCCGACTTGACGTGGACGTCGTCGTTCCCCGTGCACCTCGAAGCGCACCACTTCGACGCGCCCGCGGGCCGCACGATGCAGGACATGACCCGCTACGACCAGATAGGACGCTGGCACGGGTGGATCGATTACGGCGCCGGGCGCATCGCGGTCGACGACTGGTGGGGCGCCCGCGATCACTCGTGGGGCGTGCGCCCGGGTGTCGGCGGCTTCGAGAAGTCGCACGGCGACCCCAGCATGAAGGCGGACATGCCCACCGCGCCGCGAAAATCGATGTTGCACCTCGTGCTCTACGCCGAGGCGGGCGACAAGTTCCTTGCGCTGCAGTACCGCGAGAACGCCGAGGGCAAACGGCTGGCGCTCGACGGTGAGCTCATCACCAGCGACGGCACGCGGCGGCGGATCGGCGACCTTGAGCTCGACATCGATTTCGTCGCAGGCAGCAGGGCGTACAAGCACGTCAAGTTGGACGTGACCTTGGAGGACGACACCACGCTCGCCGTCGAAGCGGAGCCGCTGCTGCACGCATGGGCGTACTCGGGCACTGGTTACGACGGCGGTTACCGGGACCGCCGAGGGCTCGGCGCCTGGCGGGGAACTGTCGCGGAGTACGACGTCTACGACTACGTGCCGCCGGAGCAGGTGTTCCTCGACGGCAGCCCGGTACGTCCAGGGCACCGCGAACAGCCGGTCACGGTGTCGATCGACGGGGTCGCCGGGATGGGACACTGCCCGGTCATCACGCGCGGCAGCCTCCCGCGGCGGGGAATCGACTGAGGGCGACGCCGCGTGGACCCATGGCCGCGCGGCTCTCCCCTGGCCGGGGTCGCCACGCCTCGAGGCAGCACCCGCATGGCCCTACGCCTCGCGGACCACCGGCCGGCCACTACGCCTCGCAGCATCATCCGCCGGCCGGGTCGGCTGCTGCACCGCGCAGCACAACTCGCAGACCGCTGACCCTCGCAGCATCACCCGCCGGCCCGGATCGGCCACTACACCGCGCAGCACAACTCGCAGACCGCTGACCCTCGCAGCATCACCCGCCGGCCCGGATCGGCCACTACACCGCGCAGCACCACCCGCCTACCGAGTCGGCCCCTACACCTCGCGGAGCCACGCGCCGGCGCTACACCCGCTCGATGATCGTCGCGGTGCCCATGCCGCCGCCGGTGCACATGGTGACCAGCCCGACCGTCTCGTCCCGGCGCTCCAACTCGTCCAGCACCGTCTGGAACAACATCGCACCGGTCGCGCCGATCGGATGCCCCAACGCGATGGCGCCACCGTTGACATTGACCCGGTCCTCGTCGATGCCCAGGTCGCGCATCACCTTCAGCGGGATCGCGGCGAACGCCTCGTTGATCTCCCACAGGTCCACGTCGTCGACGGTCATCCCCGCCTTCTCCAGGCATTCGCGCGACGCCGGGCCGGGCGCGGTGAGCATGATGACCGGCTCCGCGCCCGCGACGGCCCCCGCGACGATCCTCGCCCTCGGGGTCAGCCCGTGCGCCTTGGCGAACTCCGGCGAGGTCAGCAACATCGCGCCGGCACCATCCACGACACCCGAGGAGTTCCCGGCGTGGTGCACGTGGTCGATCTCGTCGACGCCCGGGTAGACCTTCGCGCACATCTGGTCGTAGGACAGCCCCTCGGGCTCCCGGATCCTCGCCCCCGCCCGCGCGAACGCCGGCGGCAACGCCGCCAACGACTCCACCGTCGTCCCCGGCCGCGGATGCTCGTCACGGTCCAGGGCCACCTCGCCGTCAGCCCGGCGAACACCGACGATGCTCCGGTCGAACCGGCCTTCGGCGATGGCCGCGGCAGCCCGTTGCTGGCTCCGCACCGCGAACTCGTCCACCGTCCGCCGGTCGAACTTCTCCAGTGTCGCGATCAGATCCGCCGAAATGCCCTGAGGAACCAGCGGGTACCGCTCGCGCAGTGCCGGATTCCCGGCATCCAGCGGTGCTCCCGGGCCGGCATAGCGCGACATGCTCTCCACGCCGCCGGCGACCACGACGTCCTGCCAGCCTGCCTGAATCCCCATGGCCGCGAACATCACCGCCTGCTGGCCGGACCCGCAGAACCGGTTCAACGTCACCCCGGGCACCTCGATCGGCCACCCGGCCGCCAGGACCGCCAACCGGGCGATGTCGTTGGCGTGGTCGTCGCTGTGCGAGCCGTTGCCCACGACCACGTCCTCGACCACCGCCGGGTCGATCCCCGAGCGCTCGGCCAGCGCCTGCAGCACCTGTGCCAGCAGCTCCTGTGGGTGGAATTCGTGCAGGCCACCGGTCGGCTTGCCCTTACCGCGCGGGGTGCGCACCCCGTCGATGATCCACGCTTCACGCGTCATGGTCGGCACCTCCCGCCGGTGCCCGAGCACCCGCTTCGATGGACAGCCGCACACCGGCCTGTTTACTCTATAGCAGTATCATTGATTGTTAGAGTATTGAGTGATTGGGTGCGGAATGGCACAGCAGATCCCCGTCGTCGACTACCTGGTGCTCGACCCACCACATCTCGAGGCGCACGAGTGCCGCGCGTGTGCGGCACTGTTCTTCGATCGGCGCAACGCGTGCGCGAGGTGTGGCGGCACCGAGTTCGGCCGCCGCGCGCTGGCCAACGAGGGCGAAGTACGGGCGTTCACGATCGTCCACCGGGCGGCGCCCTCGGTCCCCGCGCCCTACACCTCGGTCGTGGTCGACCTGGACGGCGGCGGCGTGGTCAAGGCCAACCTGCTCGGCGTGACCGACCCGGAGCAGATCACGCCTCGGCTCCCGGTCGCGCTGGACACGTTCGTCGCCGGGGTGGACGACAACGGCGTCGAGGCGATCGGCTTCGGATACCGCGTGCGGAAGGACAACTGATGAGCTCGGGTGACGTCTGGATCGTCGGGACCGCGATGACTCGCTTCGGCCGGTTCGCCGACAAGGATCTGCTGGACCTGGCCGCCGAAGCCGCCCTGGGCGCGCTGCGCGACGCCGACATGAACATCACCACCATCGGCGCGCTGACGCTCGGCAACGTCTACGAGGCCAACTCGCACAACGGCCAACGACTGCAGAAGCAGATCGGACAGACCGGCATCCCCGTCTACAACGTGGTCAACGCCTGCGCCACCGGAGCGACCGCGGTCCGCGTCGCCCTGCTGTCGATCGCCGCAGGCGAGACCGACACGGCGCTGGCGGTCGGCGTCGAGAAGATGGGCAAAATGGGCCTGCTCGGCAGCGCCGCCAAGAAGCGGGACGCGAAGAAGGAGTACGCGCCCAAGGGCCGCTACGGCTCGGTCATCAAGACCGAAGGCGTACTCGGCACGTCGCTGATGCCGGGTGTCTTCGCCCAGGCGGGTACCGAGTACGCGCTCAAGCACGGCGTGACGAGGGCCCAGTTCGCGCGGGTCGCGCAGAAGAACCACGCCCACTCCGTGCTGAACCCGCTCGCGCAGTACCGGAAAGAGTTCACGCTGCAGGAGATCCTTGACGCCGAGGTCATCGCCTACCCGAACACGTTGCCGATGTGCTGCCCGACCGGTGACGGTGCGGCCGCGGTGGTCCTGGTCTCCGACGCGAAGCTCAAGACGCTGGACCCCGATGTCCGCAAGCGCGCCGTGAAGATCTCCGCGTCGGTGCTGACCTCGGACCCGTGGAGCGAAGGCGGCCAGGCCCAACCCGACGTCAACACGCTCACCCGCAACGCCGCCGATGCGGCCTACGAGAAAGCGGGACTGGGGCCGGACGACCTCGATCTGGTGGAGTTGCACGACTGCTTCGCCACCGCGGAGCTGATCCACTACGACAACCTGCGGCTGTGCGAGCCGGGCGGGGCCGGTGACTTCATCGACTCCGGAGCCCCGTGGCGCGAGGGCAAGATCCCGGTCAACGTCTCCGGAGGCCTGCTGTCCAAGGGCCACCCGATCGGCGCGACCGGCATCGCCAACCTGTACGAAGTCGCCACGCACCTGCGCGGCGAGGCGGGCGACCGGCAGATCGAAGGCGCCCGGGTCGGCCTCACCCACGTCATCGGGCTCGCGTCGGCATGCGCGGTGCACATCCTCGAGGCCAGGCCGGGGGTGGCGTGAGTGCCCGGCCCGTTGCACGGCGTGCGGGTCGTGGAGATCGCCAGTGCGGCTCCCGGGCCGTTCGCCTGCATGGTGCTCGCCGACCTCGGCGCGCAGGTACTCCGCGTCGACCGCGCGAACAAGCGCCGTGCCCAGCCGCACGACCCACTGGCCAGGGGGCGCAGGACCGTCTCCGTCGATCTCAAAGCGCCGGACGGCCCTGCGGTGGTCAAACGTCTGGTCAATCGGGCGGATGTGCTGGTCGAAGGGTTCCGGCCGGGCGTCGCGGAGCGCCTCGGGATCGGACCGGACGACTGCCACGCGCTCAATCCGCGGCTGATCTACGGCCGGATGACCGGCTGGGGTCAGACGGGTCCGCTCGCCGACCGCGCCGGACACGACATCAACTACATCGCGCTCGCCGGGGCGCTCGAACCGATCGGCCCCGCCGACCAACCGCCGGTGCCGCCGCTGAACCTCCTCGGCGACTTCGGCGGCGGCGGACTCCTGCTGGCGTTCGGCATCGTCGCCGCCTTGTACGAACGGGAGCGCTCGGGCCGCGGACAGGTGGTCGACGCGGCCATGGTGGACGGGGCCGCGCTGCTCACCGCGTGGCTGCACGGACAACGAGCCGCCGGGTACTGGACCGCCGACCGCGGCAGGAACCTGCTCGACGGCGGGGCGCCGTTCTACACCACTTACCGGACCGCCGACGGCAAGTATGTCAGCGTCGGTGCCCTCGAGCGCCGGTTCTACGCTCAGCTGCTTGCCGGCCTGCAGCTGGATCCCGAGCAGCTGCCCGCGCAGTACGACCAGTCCGGATGGCCGCAGCTACGCGAGGAGATCGCGGCAGCGTTCCGCCGGCGCACGCGCGACGAATGGGAAGAGATCTTCGCAGGCACGGACGCTTGCGTGACACCGGTCCTCACCCCGGAAGAGGCCGCGGAACACCCCCATATGCGGGCCCGCGACGCCTTCGTCGAGATCGACGGAGTTCGCCAACCCGCTCCCGCACCACGGTTCTCCCGCACGCCGGGCGCGGTCGACGAGCAACGATCGGCCGGCGTGGCGACGCTGGCGGACTGGGGGTTCACGCAGGACGAGCTGTCCGAGCTCCACGAGAAAGGTGCGGTCGCATGACGGCTGTCGCCGACGACCGAGTCGCCGCCCTCGCCGACGCGGGTGTCGACGAGGTTCGGGTCGCGTTCCAGCAGTGGTTGGCCGACAACGCTGCCGAACTCGCACCGTTCAAGCACCTCAGCACGCAGGTGGACGAGGTGTTCGCGGCGCTGTCGCGACTGCAGAAGCTGCTGTACTCGGCGGGCTGGATCAGGCTGGGCTGGCCGGACGAGGTCGGCGGTCTCGGCGGCCCGCAGGTGCTGCGCGCGGTGGTCAGCGAAGAGCTGGCCGCGGCAGGCTACCCACCGCCGTTCTCGTTCGGCACCCAGGAGGTGCTCGGTCCCGCGGTGGCTCGCTTCGCCCCACCGGATCTCGCCGCCGAGGCGTTGCCCCGGCTGTTGCGCGGCGACGAGACCTGGTGCCAAGGCTTCTCCGAGCCGGGCGCGGGCAGCGACCTGGGTTCGCTGCGGCTGCGCGCGGTGGACGACGGCGAGACGTGGCGCGTCTCCGGCGAGAAGATCTGGACGAGCTGGGCGCAATTCGCCGACCGTTGTCTGCTGCTCGCCCGGACGGGACCGGTCGAATCCGCACACAAGGGCATCACCGCGCTGTTCGTCGACATGGATACGCCGGGCATCGAGATCCGTCCGTTGCGCAGCATGAACGGCGACGACGAGTTCTGCAGCCTCTATTTCGACGACGTGGCCGTGCCCAAATCGCGCACGATCGGCGAGGTCGACGGCGGCTGGGCGGTCGCGATGTTCATCCTCGGGTGCGAGCGCGGCGCGGCGGCCTGGCAGCGACAGGCGTGGATGCGCTGGCGGCTCGGCACCCTCGTGACCGACGCACCCGAGGTCTCCGACGCCACCGCGGGTGAGGCCCTCACCTTGGTGCACTGCCTACGGCTGCTGTCCCGCCGAACCGTGCGCTCGCTGTCCGACGGGGATCACGTCGGTGTGCTGCCCTCCTTCGACAAACTCATGATGTCGACGGCGGAGAAGTTCCTGTTCGACTCGGCGCTGCGCAGCGCACCGGACACCCTCCTGCTCGGCGAGGACGAGTCGGCGCGCGACTGGCGCAGTGACTACCTCTACTCGCGGGCGTCCTCCATCTACGGCGGAGCCGCGGAAATCCAACGCAACATCATCGCCGAGCGCGTGCTCGGCCTGCCGAGGGACTAGCACGTGGACACCGACGAGAAAGCACTGCTCCGGGACAGCCTGGCCGGGATCATCCGCGACACCCCGGCTGAGCGGTTGGACGCTGCGCTGACGGACTTCGGGTGGCCCGACCTGCTCGACGACGAACCAGCTGTCGCCGTGTCTCTGCTGTTCGAACTCCAGGGCAAAAGCCTTGCCACGACGTCCGCTCTGAGTGCCGTCATGGCTCGTGCTGCGCGGGTAGAGGAAGCCGCCATCGTGCTCCCGTCGCCAGGGAGCGCGCTGCCTTCCAGCACCGCGACCGCCACTCCGTCAGGGCTTCGCATCGACGTCCGCGGCATGGTCGCAGCTAGCGCCGACGCACCGCCGCACGTCATCGTGCCAGTGGTCCTCGACGAGCGGCCTGTGCTCGTTCGCGCAGCGTGGCAGGATTCGTGGCCGGCATCCGGAACGGGCATCGACCCCGCGGCCGAGTGGTCGCCGGTCACCACGACGCTCGAGGTCGACGAAGCCGCCGTCGTCGGCGACGCCGACGCGTGGCGCCGGCTCCGGGCGGCCGGGCATCGGGCGCTCGCCCATGAACTGGTCGGGATCACCGGCGTCATGCTCGACCTGGCCGTGGAGCACGTCAGCTCACGTACCCAGTTCGGCCGTCCGCTCGGCAGCTTCCAAGCGGTCAAGCACAAGCTGGCTGACGTGCGGCTGTGGCAAGAGTGCGCGGTGCTCGCCTCCGACGCAGCGTGGGAGCCCGTGGACGATCATGAAGCTGCCACGGCGGCCGCCATCGCCAAGGTGACCGCGAATCGGTTCGCCGAGACGGCCCGCCAGCACTGCCAGCAGGTCCTCGGCGGCATGGGCTTCACCTGGGAACACGACTTCCATCGCTACCTCAAGCGGGCGCTGTTGCTGGAACCCGTGCTCGGCAGCACCGAGGCGCTGCACGCCGAACTCGGCGCGCAACTGCGCGCGGGCACCGACCCCCGGCTGGCCATGCTGTGAACGGACATCCATGACGGACAGCGACCTGCAAGCGCGCTTGGCCCGGCTGGAAGCCGTCGAAGACATCAAGACGCTGAAGGCCCGGTACTTCCGCTACGTCGACCTGCACTGGTGGGCCGAGCTGCGCACATTGTTCACCGACGACGCCGAGTTCGACATCGGCGAGTCGACGTCCCAGCCGTCCACACCGGACGAGTTCATCGCCTCGATCGACCGTCATCTGTCGGACGCCATGACCGTCCACCACGGCCACATGCCGGAGATCGACATCCTCGACGACGACCACGCGCGGGGAACCTGGGCGATGTACGACCTGGTCGAGCCGCCGCCGGGCGGTCGGTTCCCGGCACTCACCGGCTTCGGCCACTACTGCGAGGAATACCGCAGGGTCGACGGTCTGTGGCGCATCAGCCGATTACGGCTCACCAGGTTGCGGCGGTCGGTCGACGGCGTGGTCGTCGAAGGTTCGAACGTCGACGGCCGCAGACCGTTCCCAGAGAAGCCGTGAGAAAGCACTTCCCATCGTCGAGCACGCCGTAGCGCCCGATCCCCCGAAGAGGTGAGTGGTGGCGTCCCCGACGGCCGAGGACGCCACCACCCGATCACACCTGCGTCAGCTGGCGTAGATCAGCCGTCCGACGCGATTCCCGGTGAACTCACCGAAGTGGATCTGGCCAGGGACCTGGTTGTTCAGGTCGCACGGCGCGGACAACGGCGTCGGAGTCTCGTACTCCTTCAGCGTCTTCGTCTTCGGGTCGTACTCGCCGATCTTGTTACCGCCCAGGACGAGGTTCCCTTCAGCGAAGTAGACCTTGCCGTTGTCCCCGACCCGCACCGGTCCCGGGAACGGCAGCGGGTTGCCCAGCCCGATGTCGAGCGGACCCGCCTTACGCAGCGGGAGCAACGGAATCTCGGTAACCTTGCCGGTCTTGACGTCCAGCGTGCCCAGCTGCTGACCACCGGTTCCGCTCCACCAGATGGTCCCGTCCGGCGCGGTGGTCACACCCTGCGGCACGGAAGCCGGAGTCGGCACGGCGTACTCGCGGATCTCCTTGGTCTTGACGTCGATGGTGCCGATCTTGTTGCCCAGCGCCTCGGAGAACACCAGCAGGTCTCCCGGCCCGTCCTGGATGATCAGCGGGACGGCGGCAGGAGTGGGCAACGGGTACTGCGTGAAGTCGTGCGTGTCCATGTCGAACCGGCCGATGGCATTCGCGCCCGCCATGGTCATCCACACGCCCCCGTCCTTGATGGCGGTGTCGATGGTGGCCCGAATGCCGTAGGGCAGGCTGTCGAGCTGGGTGTTGGTCACCGGGATCGGGTAGTACTGCATGCTCCCGTCCGCCGGGTCCAACCGCACCACGTTGTTGCCCACGACCTCGGAGAACCAGAGGTAGCCGTCCTCGTCGAACTCCATGCCGCCGGGCTGCGCCGCCGGGGTCTTCAACGGGAACGGCTTCAGCTCGCCGGTCTTCGGGTCGAGCCGGGTGACCGCATTGCCCACCGCCTCTTGCACCCACGCGTAGCCGTTCTTGTCGAACTCGACCTCGCACGGCGTCGACAGCGGCCGGTGGGCCGGATATTCCACGATGACCGGAGCATCCGAGGCAGACGAATCCGCGCTCGGCGCCGCTCCTGCCATTCCGGGCACGGCCAGCGCCATGAGCGCAGCAGCAGAGACCGACGCGATTCTGATCCGCTTGTCAGTTCGCCATCGCCCTTTCACGTTGCCTCCTTCGCGTGTCGGACAGAAGTACTCTAATGCAAAGCTATCGTGTTATGGAATAATTAGCCCGCTAGGGTAGGGATCCGGCTTGCCGACCGGCAGCGGGGCGACCCGAACACTCTCGGGCGAACTCGGGCCGAACCAGCGAGGAGATATCGATATGCGGAGGAATTGGCGAATGGCGCTCGGCGCGCTGGGCATCGCCGCGGCGTGTCAGATCGCGGGCGTTTCCGTTGCCGACGCCGAGCCGATCGACAATACGGACGCGGTAGTGACCGCCTTGGCGGACGGCGAAGGGGAACGCGCCGCGGAACTGATCCGGGACAGCGAATTGCGCACCGACCCGCAGAAACTCGGCAGCGCGATCAACGCGGCGGGCACCAAGTCGGTCGAGCAAGGGACGGGTGGTCAGTACAAGCGCGCTGTCGCCATCGGCTTCACGCGTGGTGGGGTGGACATCCTTACCGCAACCCAAGCCTTCACCTACGCGGCGACCGAGGCCGTCGCCGCCGGTTTGACCCCCGAGGAGGCATTGGTCGGCGGGACCACCCTCGCCCAGACCTACGAGGCCTACCTGGTCATGCCGTTGATGCAGGACTGAGGGTGTCCGCGGCCGGGTCGTGCGGTCCGGCCGCGGGTACTTCCTCTGACCCGGCCGCCGAGGCTGCGGGTACTACCTCTGACCGGGCCGGCGCGGCCGCAGGTACTTCTCAGACCCGGCCAGCACTCTGCGGGATACGCCCCTCCGACCGAGCCGGCGCGGCCGCAGGTACTTCTCAGCCCCGGCCGGCGCGAGCGCGGGTACGTCCCTCCTGCCGGGCCGGCTGCGGCGCGACCGCTGACCCGTTTCAGCCAACCCGGTCACCGGCACGACCTCTGCCCCGGCGAACCCGGCCACGAACACTAGTTGTGCGATTCGCGAAATCGCGGCGGGCGGCGTTGCAGAAACGCCCGCATCCCTTCTCTCGCTTCGGCCGAGGAAAAACTGAACGCCTGCGCGAGGCTCTCGGTCTCGATGGCCTCGGCGAACGACGACTCGTACGCCTTGTTCAATTCCTTCTTCATCACCGACAGCGCGAGCGTCGGGCCGTCCGCCAACGTTTGCGCCCACTCGTCGACCGTTTTGTCCAGCTCCTCGTCCGGTACGGTCAGATTCACCAAGCCGAGCCGCTGCGCCTGAACACCGGAAACCCGCCGGGAAAAGAACACCAGCTCTTTCGCCTTGGCGAGCCCGACCAACCGCGGCAGGATCCACGACCCGCCACCGTCCAACGTCAGCCCGCGATCGGCGAAAATTTCCCCGAACAGCGCGCTTTCCCCGGCGACGGTCAGGTCGCACGCGAATGCAAGGTTGCAGCCGAACCCGACGGCCGGTCCGGCGACTTTGGCGATGACCGGCTTGGGCATGTCGTGCAGCAGCGTCACCACCTGGCCGACGCGGCGCATGAACGGCAGTTCGTTCGGCGCGACCGATTCGGCGAGATCCATCCCGGAGCAGAACGCGCCACCGGCACCGGTCAGCACGACGACGCGGTCGTCCCGGTTGCCCGCGATGCGCTCGAGTTCTCCGACGAGATCTTCGATGAGCGGCCAGGTGACTCCGTTGCGCCGTTGCGGCCGGTTCAACGTCACCGTGACCACGCCGTCCGCGCGGTCGACGAGCAGCTCCGTCATCCGCCTCTCCTTCACAAGCCCGCCGCGACGGCGAGCCGTTCCCGGTGCTCGTCGGGAATGCCGAACAACAACTGCGCCGCCTTCGCCCGGCGGTAGTAGAGGTGTGAGTCGTGCTCCCAGGTGAAGCCGATCCCGCCGTGAATGTGCAGGGCCTCGTCGGCTACGTGCGTGTACGTCTCCGAGCACAGCGCCCGCGCCAAGCTGGCCCCTTCGGCGAGCGCACCGGCGGTGGCCGGTGACGGATCCTGCAGGTACTCGTCGGCCGTGCGCACCGCGTGGGTCAGCGCGGACCGGGCGAGCTCGACCTCCAGCAGCAGGTCGACCAGCTGGTGTTTGATCGCCTGGAAGCTGCCGATGGGCCTGCCGAACTGGACTCGGTTCTTGGCGTAGCTCACCGCGTTGTCGAGGCAGCGCTGCGCTCCTCCGACCTGTTCGGCGGCCAACAGGATGAGCGCGATGTCGAGCCCGGATCCGAGCTGAAGCGCCACGTCCGGCCCGGCGAGGACCTGCGCGGGGGCCTGGTCGAACTCGACGGTGGCCAGTGGCCTGAGCAGGTCGAGCGACGTCATCGTGGTGATCCGCACGCTGCTGGAGCGCCCGGAGGCGGTCCGGGTGCGAGCGTCCGCGGCCGGCACGGCGACCAAGCTGATACCTGCCTCGACCCGGGCGGGCACCACCAGCACGTCAGCCGCTGCCGCGTCGGTCACGAAGCTCTTGGTTCCGCTGAGCACCCAGCCCGTGCCGTCCCTCTCGGCGCGCGCAGACGTCGCCTCGGGGCTGTAGCGGCCGTCGGCTTCGTGCAAGGCGAGCGTGGCCACCGTCGATCCCGACGCGATCCCGGCGAGCAGGTCGCGCACGGGTTCGCTCTTCTCGACTGCGCGCAGTACCGGCAGTACCAACCCCGCGGTGGAGAACATCGGCACCGGCGCGAGCGCGGCACCGAGCTCCTCGAACACCACCGCCAGGTCGGCAACCGCAGCTCCCGATCCGCCGTCCGCCTCGGGCACGAGCAGGCCGGCCAGTCCCATCTGGCCGGTCAACGTTCCCCACAAGGCCTTGTCGATTCGGGCCTCGCCACCGTTTTCGACCAGGTAAGGCCGCACGTCGACGTGCTCGTCCATGCATCGCCGCACCTCGGTTCGTAGCGCGGCGCGAACGTCGTGCGCGCTCACGACGTCCTCGCCCTGGCGGCCACCGGGCTCGGCGCACCGGAGCGGGTCGGCAGCGCGACCACCGCAGTGCCGGGCATGACGTTGTCACCGCGCTGGTTGCGCGCGAACGTCTCCACCTGCACGACGTGTTCACCGGACTCGTCGACCGACTTACCCACGACGGTGCCGCCGAGATCGATCACGTCCGACAGATAGACGAAGCCGCGATACTCCGCGGTCACGTGCTTGACCCAGCCGTTGTCGCCGCACCAGTTGGTGAGCAGGTGAATCTGCCAGCACTGTCGCTGGAAGCCCACGTCGTACTGGAAGGCCACGCCCATCGCGTTGGCCGCCGCCTTGTTGTAGTGCACGGCGTAGATCGGCTCCTGTGCACCCGTCACCGGGTCGCGGAACGACCAGGCCGGGTGGGCCGCGTAATCCTGCAGGGCCGCGGCGTGCGCCTTCAACCGCGGAATGGGGGTGCCACCGCCGGCGATGAACGCCACCTCGTCGGTCAGCCCGATCGGCCCCTTGGTGAGCAGGTCGATCTCGTCGCCCACCTCAACGTCGTCCCAGTACCGCGGCTCCGCCCCACGAGGCCGTTGCGCAAGCACCCGCTCCTCCACCGCGCGCAGCTCGTCCTCGGTCCACGGGTGCGGGATCTCCAGCGCGCGTTTGGTGCTTTTCTTGCGGGCCGCCGCGCGCTCGTAATTGACCACCTGCCAGCGGATCTGCGCCACGTGCTCGCCGCGCTGGTTGGTGTAGTCGTTGACGAAGTGGTCGGTGACCATCCGGCCGGCGAAGCTGCTGGGCCGTGGCCCGGTGAAGCCGTCGTAGCGACAGCTCGCCTCGATCTTGTCGCCCCAGTAGATCGGCGCGTGCAGGTCCATCTGGGTGGCCGAGTGGAACGACCCCAGGCCCGGCCAGCCGAACTGGATCCCGGAGAAGCACCCGATCACGAACGACGGTGGCGCGACCGGAGCGCCGTAGTCGGAGGCCGTGCCGCGGTCGGGGTCGGTCCACAGCTCGTTGGTGTCGCCGATGCCGCCGGCGAACTTGGTCACCGCGATGCGGGTCGCCTCCTCGTTGTTGATCGAGTGAGCGATGCGCAGCTGGATGCCGGCCTTGGCCTTCATCGCGGCGATCATCTCGTCGTCGATGACCGCCTCGGGCATCCGCGCTTCCCGCTCCTCGCGCACCTGCCCGCTCGTCACTTCTTACCGCCCGACGGATTGGCGCTCCACGCCCGACTCTGCGGGACACCGGCCTCGATGACCGCCTTCTCCAGGTCCGCCACGGTCCAGCGCCCCTCGGCGGTGAGCTTCCAGTCGGGGTCGAGTTCCCACGGCCGCACTCGCTGCACGCGGCTGCCACCCACCAGGAACACCTCGCCGGAGATCTCACACGCCGGGCTGGACAGGTAGGTGACGAACGGCGCGACGTTGCCGGGGTGCCAGCGGTCGAACTCGCCTTCCTTGGGCGCCATGACGTCGCCGAACGTGCTCTCCGTGAGGCGCGTACGGGCTCGCGGCAGGATCGCGTTGACGCGCACCCCGTAGCGCTTGAGTTCCTTGGACGCCACCTGCGTCAGCGACGCCACGGCCGCTTTGGCCGCCGCGTAGTTGGCCTGGCCGGGGTTGCCGAAGACACCCGACTCGCTCGAGGTGTTCACCACCGACGCACGCACCTCGCGCCCTGCCTTGCTTTCCTCGCGCCAGTGGCGGGCAGCGGCACGCGTCACCAGGAACGTACCGCGCAGATTGACGCGCACGACGACGTCCCAGTCCTCGTCCTCGATGTTGATCAATACGCGGTCGCGCAGGATGCCTGCGTTGTTGACCACCGCATCGAGCCGTCCGAAGGCCTCGAGCGCCGTGTTGACCACCGCGGCGGCGCCGGCGGAATCCGCGACGTCGTCTCCGTTGGCCACGGCCTCGCCGCCCGCCGCTTTGATCTCGTCGACCACCTGCTGCGCAGGCCCGATCTCGCCGCCGGTGCCGTCCTGCGCACCGCCCAGGTCGTTGACCACGACCTTCGCGCCTTCGGCGGCGAGCAGCAGTGCGTGCTCCCGGCCGATGCCCCTGCCCGCGCCCGTGACCAGCGCGACCTTCCCGTCCAGGCTTCCCATTCACGTCTCCTTCATGTCGTGGTTCTCGGCTCCTTGGGCAGGCCGAGCACGCGATGCGCGATGATGTCCCGCTGGATTTCGTCGGTTCCGCCGCCGAGCCGCATGCCGGGTACGCCGAGGACGAACTCCGCCCACGAGAACGTGCTGCGTCGGCCCGTGTCGGCCAGCAGCTTCGGGCCGAGCGCGGTGGCGACCAGGTCGGACAGCGCGGCCAAGTTGGCGGTCAGCGCGAGTTTCGACAACGACATCTCCGGCCCGGGCGTCGTGCCCGCCTTCACCGCCGCTTCCGCCCTGGCCCGCATGGCCTTCGCCGCGGTAAGTCCGATGTGGACACGGGCGAACGCCTGCCGCACCGCGGGATCGTCCGTGCGCCCGAGGTCCTGCAGCCAGGCGATGATCCGCTCCAACCGGAACAAGCCGCTGCCGCCCGCGGTCGACCCACCGATGGCGCCCCGCTCGTACATCAGGGTGGCCATGGCGACCTGCCAGCCGCCGTCGACTTCGCCGAGCCGGTTCTCGTCCGGAACCCGGACACCGTCGAGGAACACCTCGTTGAAGTCCGCCCCGCCGGTCATCTGCCGCAACGGCCGCACCTCGACACCCGGCGCGTGCATGTCGACCAGGAATGCGGTGAGGTTGCGGTGACGTTCGCCGTCCGAGGTACGCGCCAGCAGCAGCCCGAGATCGGAGTAGTGCGCGCCGGACGTCCACACCTTCTGACCGGTGACGATCCAGTCCCCCGTCGCCGGGTCGCGGTCCGCCTTGGTGGACACCGACGCGAGATCCGAACCGGCGCCCGGTTCGCTGAACAACTGGCAGCCGACGACGTCGGCCCGCCGCAGCGCGCGCAGCCAGCGCCGTTTCGCGGTCTCGGTGCCGAAGTGCTGCAGTGTCGGCAACACCATCCCGAGGCTCACGCCGAGCGGCGATCGTGACGGCACGCTGTAGCGGCGTTCCAGCTCCTGGTAGGCGCGCTCGTAGCGACCGGGGAGGCCCGCTCCGCCGTACTCCGGTGGGCCGGTGATCCACCCGAAGCCCGCGTCGAACACCGTGCGCTGCCACTGGCAGGCGCGCTCGGCTTCCGCTTCGGTGGCGCCGCGGAACAGCGTCACCCGGTCCTCCTCCTCGGAGAAGTCGAAGCGGTGCTCCGCCTCCATGCGGGGCGCTGCCGCGGTGAGGAACGCTTCGGCTTCCGCGCGGAAATCCTCCAGCGAGGGCGCTTGGCGCGCTGTTTCGACCGACACGGAAGTCTCCTTCACCGAATCGCTCATGGACCCGATTACTGCCCCGTGATGCGCCGGACCGCGTCGACGAGGTCGTCGGCGTCGGGGATCGCTCGCAGGCTCTTGGCGAACGGAATCGGTGCGTAGGTCGCGCCGACCCTGGTCACCGGCGCCTCGAGCTCGCCGAAGAGCTCTTCGGTGATCCGGGCGGCGAGCTCAGCGCCGGGACCACAGAACTGCGTGGCCTCGTGCGCGACCACCGCGCGCCGGGTGCGGCCCACCGACTCCAGCACCGTCTCCAGGTCCAACGGCACGAGCGTGCGCAGGTCGATCACCTCGACGCTGATGCCTTCCTCGGCCAGGGTCTCGGCGGCTTGCAGCGACCACGGCACCGCGGGTCCGTAGGTGATCACGGTGACGTCCGAGCCGGGGCGCTTGATCGCCGCCGTGCCGAGCGGGATCGTCACCTCGCCGGTGGGTACCTCTTCCTTGTTGGTGTATTCGAGGTGGATGTGCTCGATGAACAGGCACGGGTCGTCGTCGAAGACGCACGAGGTGAGCAAGCCTTTGGCCTCGGTCGGGGTGGAGGCCATCACCACCTTGATGCCGGGCGTGTGCATGAACCACGCCTCGAGCGACTGGGCGTGCTGCGCGCCGAACCGGCTGTTGCCCACCACCGTGCGGACGGTCAGCGGCACGCTGCTCTGCCCACCGGACATGTACCGCAGCTTCGCCGCGTGGTTCACCAGCTGGTCGGACGCCAGCGTGAGGAAGTCGCAGAACATGATCTCGGCGACCGGGCGGTAGCCACCGAGCGCCAGCCCGACGGCCGCGCCGACGATCGACTGCTCGGCGATCGGGGTCGCGCGAACCCTGCCCTTGCCGTACTTGGTGGACAGGCCCTTGGTCACCTTGAACACGCCGCCGATCGGGTCGGCGATGTCCTCGCCCAGCAGCACGACCTTGTCGTCCTTGGCCATCGCGAGGTCCAGCGCCGAGTTCATCGCGACAGCGGCGGACATCTTCTCGGTCTCCACCGCGGTGGCGGTTTGCAGCGTCGTCATAACAGGTCCAGCACCAGCTTCTTGTCGGCGAACACGTCTTCGTGCAGCTGATCGACATCGGGCTGCGGCCGCGCGGCACCGAACGCGAACGCCTCGGCCACCGCCGACTCGGCCTCCTGCTCGAGGGCGTCCAGCCGCTCCGCGGCGACCAGCCCTTGGTCGATGAGCCAGGTCCGGAAATTCGGTGCCGGATCCCGCGTCATCGCCCGCGCGAGCTCGTCCTTGGGCACGTAGCTGTAGTCGGCCGTCCCGGTGTGACCGGTCAGCCGATACGTCTCGAACTCCAGGAACACCGGGCCGCCGCCCGAACGGATCGCCTGCACCGCTTCGGAGAGCGCACGCCAGGAGGCGATCGGGTCGAAGCCGTCGACCTTGCGTGCGGTCATGCCGTAGGAGGCGGCGCGCTGCGCGAATTCCGGCGCCGCGGTGTAGTCGGCGAGCGGGGTGTGCTCGGCCCACCGGTTGTTCTGGCAGATGAACAGCACCGGCAGCTGCCACAGCGCGGCCATGTTCATGCCCTCGTGGTAGGCGCCGATCGAAGTGGCACCGTCGCCGAAGGTCACCGCCACGACCTTGCCGTCCCCGTCCAGCTGCGCGGCGATGCCAAGACCGGCCGCGATCGGCAGACCCGACCCGACGACCCCCGTGGTCGCGGTCATCCCGACCTCGTCGTCCTGCAGGTGCATCGGGCCGCCCTTGCCCTTCGACACCCCGTCCACGCGGCCGTAGAGCTCGGCCACGATCGACTTCAGCGGCACGCCTTTCGCCACCACGTCGCCGAGGTTGCGATACGTGGAGACCAAGCGGTCGCGGGGTTCGAGCACCGCCCCCAGGGCCGCGCACACCGCTTCCATCCCGCGCACCGGGTAGAACGCCGCCTGCAGCTTGCCCGCCTTGGCCTCCTGCTGGGCCCGGGAGTCGGCCAGCGTCGTCGTCACCATCACCCAGTACATGCGCTCCAGGTCGGCGACCGACGGCATCGTGCCCGCGGCCGTGGCCACCTGGTGAGCGGTCTCGGTCAAGACGGCTCCTCCTTCTGCTCGACGACTGCCCGGGCCGCGCCCGAACTGCCGGGCGGCGAGATCAACTCCGCGGCCGCACCACTGTCGAGATTAGTCTAGTACTAGATAATTTACAAGGCGCCTATTTGTGTGACCAGCATCGTCACACCGCCTGACCTGCCTCGTGCAGCGCGGACACCAGATGAGCGGCAGCGCCGTCGGCGTGCTCGGACACCCACGAACAGAACTCCGTGATGACCGGATCACCCGACCCGGCACCACTCAAGGGAACGTCACCGTCGAGCACCTCGCCCGCCCCGCTGTCCACCGTGACGGTCCGTCCGGCCAGCGGGGTCAACACGCCTTCGCCGCACCCGACGACGCACGGCCGTCCCAGCTCACGGCTGACCACCGCGGCGTGCGAGGTCGCGCCGCCGACCTCGGTGATGATCGCCCGCGCGGCGAGCATCCCGTGCACATCGTCCGGACTGGTGGTCGGCCGCGCGAGAATCACGTCCTTGCCTTCGGCCGCCTGGTCCTCCGCCTCGTCCGCATCGGTGACGACGACGCCCGTCGCGACACCGGGGCAAGCGACCTCTCCCGTGGCAAGAACGGTGGCCTTCGCCCGCGCCTCGGGATCCAGATGCGGCTGCAGCAGCGAACTCAGCTGCTCCGCCGACACCCGCCGCAGCGCCTCGGCGACGTCGATCAACCCCTCGCGCCGCATGGCGACGGCGTGCCGCAATGCCGCGGCCGCCGACCGCTTGGCGGACCGCGCTTGCAGCAGCCACAACTTGCCGCACTCGACGGTGAACTCGATGTCCTGCACGTCGCAGAACACCGCTTCCAGCACGCGCGCCGCCGAAAGCAGCTCGTCGTGCACCTTGGGCAGCGAAGCAGCCAGGGCGGGCAGTCCCAGCGGGTCACACCGCCCGGAGACGACGTCCTCGCCCTGGCCGCCGGGCAGCCACTCGCCGTACGGTTCCGCGGCGCCGGTCACCGGGTTCCGGCTGAACAACACGCCGGTCCCGGACTCGTCGCCGAGATTGCCGAACACCATCGCCTGGACGGTCACGGCCGTGCCGGCGTCGTCGGGCAGGCCGTGGTGCTTGCGGTACGCGGTCGCACGCGGGGAACTCCACGAGTCGAACACGGCGGCCACCGCCTGCTCGAGCTGCTCCCACGGGTTCTCACTCGGCGGCTTGCCCACGACGTGGGTGAACTGCTCGATGAAGCGGCGCCGGGTATCGGTACCGAACGAGTCGTCGCCGGACTGCCGAGACAACGCGACCGCGATCTCGGCGTTGATCCCCAGGTTGAGGATCGTGTCCATCATGCCGGGCATGCTGCGCGCGGCGCCGGAGCGCACCGAGACCAACAGCGGCGCCGCCGGATCACCGAACCGTCGGCACACCGCCCGCTCGAGGGCGGCGATGCCCTCGCGCAGATCGCCGACCACGTGCCCGGGCAGCCTCCGGTCGGCGGCGTAATACTCGGCACAGACCGCGGTCGGCAGGACGAACGCGGGCGGCACCGGGAGACCGAGCGAGAGCATCTTGCCGATACTGAACGCTTTGCCGCCGAGCACTTCGCGATCGCCACCGAGCGGACGACCCGCCTCAAGCAGAATCATCAACGTCCCTCCGCCTCCGGCCTGACCGCCGGACCGCAAATTGGTCTAGTAGACGACTATCTGAGATTAGACTAAAGCTCGGCGCACAGCTTGTCCATCGCGTGGTAAATGGTCTACGTTTAGAGTACTTGCCCCGCTGGTCGGAAGGCGGAGATGACCGAATACTCAGCACTGACGCTGACCACCAGGGACCGGGTGGCCGAACTGCGCCTGTCCCGGCCCGAACTGACGAACAGGTTCGACACCACGCTGATCACCGAGCTGACCGCGGCGTTGCGCGCACTGAAAGACGACGCCGCGGTGCTGGCCGTGGTGTTCTCCTCGACGGGCAAACACTTCTCGGCGGGCGGGGACTTCGCGGCCATGCTCGCCGCAAACGCCGACCACCAGGTGCTGATGCGCCAGGTCGACGAGGGACGCGAGCTGTTCCGCGCGTTCGCCGACTTCCCCAAGCCGATCGTCGTCGCGCTGCACGGCGACGTCTTCGGCATCGGGTCGAGCCTGTTGCTGACCGCCGACGCCATCGTGGCCACGCCCACCGCCCGGCTGAGCGACCCGCACGTGCACATGGGTCTGGTCGCCGGGGACGGCGGGTGCGTCGTCTGGCCGGCCAACCTGCCGTTCGTCCGCGCCAAGCGGCAGCTGCTCTGGGGAGATCCGATCACCGGGAAGGAAGCGTGCGAACTCGGCATCGTCACCGAGCTCGAGGACAGCGCCGAGCAGGTCCGCGAGCGGGCCTTCGCGCTGGCCGACCGAGTGGCGGCGTTGCCTCCGGTGGCGGTGCAGCTGACCAAGCGGGCGCTGAACAAACACTTGCACGCGCGCATCGACGACGTCTTCGACGTCGGCTTCTACCTGGAGGCCATCAGCGCGCGCACCGCCGATGTGGTGGAAGCCGTCACCGCGTTCAAGGAGAAGCGAGAGGGCAGGTGGACCGGGGCATGACCACCGTGGAGTCGTCGTTGGCGTCGCTGTGGGGCACCGACGTCGTGCGGGACCCCGACGGCCCCTGCCTGCTGTACGAGCCGCGGCCGCGGTGCATCACCGAGATGCTCGTCGGCACCGATCGGTGGGGCGACCGCACGTTCCTCGTCCAGGGCGAGCGGCGCATCGACTTCGCAACGTTCTTGAGCGCCATGCCGCGAGCCGCCGGTGCCCTGGCCGCGAACAAGGGCGACAAGGTCCTCGTGCTCGCCTACAACAGCCCCGAGTTCGTGCTGGCCCTCTGGGCGATCTGGTGGGCAGGCGCCGTCCCGGTGCTCGGCAACCGCTGGTGGAGCGACCGCGAAATCGAGCACGCCGTCGCGCTGACCGAGCCTTCGCTGGTTCTCAGCGACCGGGACGCGCCGCGCGGGGTGACGGTTCCGTGGCGGCCGATCGCCGATCTTCGGCGCCACTTCACGGGCGCGGGCACGCCGGTCGACGTCACGGAACCGGACGACGAGCTCTCCCCCGGCCTGGTGCTGTTCACCTCCGGGTCGTCCGGCCCGCCGAAAGCGGTCGTGCTCGCCCACCGGTCCGTCGTCGCCAACCAGCACAACTTGCTCAGCCGCTCCCGGATGCTGCCGCAGACGATGACCACGGACGCGCCGCAGCAAGTGATGCTGGCCTGCACGCCGTTCTTCCACGTCGGCGGCGTCTCGAATCTGATCACCCAGCTCATCCTGGGTGGCCGGCTGGTCATGACGGCAGGACGGTTCGACGCGGGCGAGGTGCTCGAGCTCATCGAGCGGGAGAAGGTGCACCGCTGGGGTGGTGTGCCGACGATGGCCGCCCGGGTGCTGGCCCATCCCGATTTCGCTCGGCGCGACCTGTCCAGCCTGCGATCCTTCCCGCTCGGCGGCGCGCAGGTCTCGCCTGCGCTGCTGGAACGGATGCGCACCAAACTGCCGCAACTGCGTCAGCGCGGGCTGGCCAACACGTGGGGCATGACCGAGTCCGGCGGGTTCGTCACCGTGGCGGGCAACCGCGATCTGGAACGTTTCCCGGGCACCGTCGGGCGTCCTTACCCGGTGGCCGAGCTGCGCATCGACGCCCCGGACGAGACCGGTTGCGGCGAGATCATGTTGCGCTCCCCCACGGTCATGCTCGGCTACCTCGGCGGCCAGGACGGCACCGTGGACAGCGACGGCTGGCTGCGCACCGGCGATCTCGGACGACTCAACGACGACGGCTACTTGTTCCTGGAAGGTCGCGCCAAGGACATCGTGATCCGCGGCGGCGAGAACATCGCGTGCGCGCACGTCGAGCAGGCGCTGCTGACCCACCCGGACATCGTCGAGGCCGCCGTGTTCGGTCTTCCGCACGAAGACCTGGGCGAGGAACTCGCCGCCGCGGTCACCCACCGAGCGGGCCGCGTTCCCACCGAGGACGAACTGCGCACGTTTCTCCGCGAACGGCTCGCCCACTTCGAGGTGCCGACCAGGTGGCGCATCGGCGGCGACCCGCTGCCGACGCTGGCCGGGGAGAAAGTCGACAAGAAGGCCCTGCGAGCAGAACTGACGAAGGACGGAAATCCGTGCGACTGACGCCTCCGGACGAGTACTTCCACCACCAGGTCGCGTTGCCGCACTCGATGGTCGGCTCCAGCGACCCGAGCTGGCGCGAGCGGTACTGGATCAGCATCCAGGACGTCGAGCACCAGGACACGGTGCTGACCTGCGGCATCGGGCAGTACCCGAACCAGGACGTGCAGGAAGCGTTCGTCGTGGTCGCCGAGGGCGGGAAGCAGCGCAATCTGCGGCTGGCCCGCGAACTCAGCGCGCGCAGCGACGTGATGCAGGTCGGCCCGTTGACCATCGACATCGTTCGCCCGTTCGAGGACCTGCACCTGGTGCTCGACGACAACCCGTCCGGTATCACGTTCGACCTGCACTGGATCGGCACGATGGAGCCGGTCCTGGAGGGCAGGCACTTCCAGATCAGCCGCAATCGCGCCACCTACGACGCGATCCGCTACGTCCAGGTCGGGCGCGCCGAGGGCACGCTGACCACCCCGGACGGCGAGCGGCAGGTGCGGGCGGAGCAGTGGTGGGGCGAACGCGACCACTCGTGGGGCACCCGTCCGCTGCCGCGAACGCAGGGCGCGCCCCCTGGCCAGCGCCCGGAATGGCGGATGCTCATCTTCTGCCCGATCCAGCTGCCGGACTTCGGGCTGCACTTCTACCTGTACGAGGCCGAACCGGGACGGCCGGTGCATCTGTCGGCGGGCATCTCCCACCCGCTCGGCCGGGAGGCGGACGACCCGTTCCCCGACGAGGCCATCGTCGGGGTGGACCACGACCTGACCTGGGTCGCAGGCGCACCGGCGGCGACGCTGTCCGGCGGCACGATCGTGGTCACGCTCGCCGACGGCCGCAAGCTCGACTTCGAGGTCCGCGCGTTGCCCGGCCGGGCCTGCCTGCGCGGCGGCGGCTACGAAGGCTGGAACGGCTGGTTCCAGGGGCACTGGAAGGGCGAGAACAGTCTGGAACACGAGGTCTGGGACCTCACCGACGACTCGCAGTTCTACCGCTACGCCAAGGCGTCGAGCGACCACTTGATCGAGGTGCGACACAACGGCAAGACGGGCTACGGCGTGATGGAGTACATGGTGCTGCCCGGGTATCCGAAGTACCCGGACGCCATCCCACCGCGACCGCGGGCGGACCGATGAGCAACGACGGGGCGGAGTCGGTCGAGGTCGTCCAACAGCGGCTGCGCGCGTTTCTCGCCGAGCGCACCGGTGACGCCGGCCTGACCGTCACCGGGTTGCGTCGATCCGGCACCGGGTCGTCGCGGGAGAACTGGCCGTTCGACGCCCATTGGGTCGAGGACGGCACCGCCGTGCATCGGCGCCTGCTGCTGCGCAGAGACCCGCCGAGCTCGGTGGTCGACACCGGCCGGGCGACCGAATTCGCCCTGCTCAAGGCGCTTGAGCCGACCCCGGTACCGGCACCGGTCGCCCACTGGCTGGACGACCGCGGTGACGAGCTGCTCCGTCCCAGCATGATCGTGGACCGGCACCCCGGCCGGGCGCACCGCGCGGTCCTACGCCCGGAGAAGAACCCGCTTGGCCTGACGCCCGGGCAGCAGACCGAACTGGCGCAAAGCTTGTGCGACCTGCTCGCCGCGGTGCACACACTCGACGTGGCCGCCGCCGGGTTGCGCACTGTTCTGCCTTCTCCGCAGCCCGATCCGGCCACCGCCGAGCTCGATCGCTGGGAACGTTCGCTGGCCGAGTCGGAGTGGGAACCGCAGCCGACGTTGCGGTGGACGTTGCGGTGGTTGCGCGATCACGTCCCGCCAGCCCCGGCCAGGGAAGTGCTGGTGCACGGCGACTTCCGGCCCGCGAATGTGCTCGTCGAGTCCGGCCACGCGCCGGTCCTGTTGGACTGGGAGCTGGCGCATCTCGGTGATCCGCTGGACGACCTCGGCTGGTACTGCGCGCCGTTGTACCACCGCGAACACTTCCTGCCCGGCTGGGACCAGGAGGCGTTTCTGCGTCGGTACACCGAGCTCACCGGCGTCCACGTCGACCGGGACGCTCTGCTGTTCTGGCAGGTCCTCGCGATGTTCCGGCTCGCCGTGATCGCGCTGCAGGCCGTCCGCGTCTTCGCCACCGGCGAGTCCGATCGCCCCGCGGCGCCCGCCACCGGATTGACCCGCTTGCTCGCCACGACCGTGTCCGACAACTCCTGAGAAGGCGTCATGCGTCCGACTCCCTCCGAGCTGATCAAGCAAGTGCGCCGGGTTCTGCGCGACGTCATCGAGCCGGAACTGGCTTCCGAGTACGCCCGCGCGCGGCTGGCCGAGGTCCGGGCCGTGCTTGCCCAGGTCGACTGGGACAACGCCGGGCTGCACGTCCGGACGCAGACAACCGCGTTGCGCGATGTACTGGTCGAGCTGCGTACCTGGGTGGGCGCAGACGAGCGGCGCCGAGCCCACTTCGGGCAGATCGACCTCCCGGAGGTGGACGCCGTGGACTTCGCGGGCTGGAACAAGTGGCATGCGCACTACACCGGTCTCGTCGCCTCGCTGATCGATCCGCTGGAGGACTGGCTACGCGCGAATCCGGACGACTCCGACGGCGTGCAGTTACGCCGGAAGTTGCTGGCGCTCTCGGCCGGTTGAGCCCTCCACGGCGAGCTTGCGTTTGTACAGCTTGCCGTTCTCCCCGCGCGGCAGCTGCGCCACGAACTCCACCGAGCGCGGGCATTTGTAGTGGGCAAGGCGGGACCGGCAGTACTCGACCAACTCTGCGGCAAGGTCCGGGCCCGCGGCCGTTTCCGCCGGTACCACCAGCGCGTGGACGACCTGCCCGTACTCCTCGTCGGGCACACCGATCACCGCCACGTCGTCGACGGCCGGGTGCACCAGCAGCACGTCCTCGGCCTCCTGCGGGTGGATGTTGACCCCGCCGAAGATGATCAGCTGGTCGCGCCTGCCGGTCAGGTACAGGTAGCCGTCATCGTCGAGATAGCCCAGGTCGCCGACGGTCCGCCAGCCGCGCGGGTCCATCGACTCTCGCGTCTTGCGCTCGTCTCCCTGGTAGTGGAAGGTGCCGGCGCCCTCGAACCACACCGTCCCGATCTCGCCGGGCGGCAGCTCGGCTCCGTCGGGGTCGGTGATGTGGATCGTGCCGGTCAGCGCGCGCCCCACCGAACCGGGATGCGACGCGACTTCGTCGGGCCCGATATGGCAGTTGCCGTAGCTTTCCGAGGCGCCGTACAGCTCGTGCACGACCGGCCCCCACCAGTCCATCAGCCGCATCTTCACCTCGTGCGGACACGGCGCGCCGCCGGTGATCGCCACCCGCAGGCTGCTCAGGTCGTACCGGCGTTTGACCTCGTCGGGCAGCCGGAGCAGCCGCAGCAGCATGGTGGGGACGAACTGGGCGTGGGTGACGCGGTAGCGCTCGATCGCCTCCAGCACCGCCTGCGCGTCGAACTTCTCCAGGCAGACGACCGTGCCGCCGAACTGCGTGACCGCGACGACGAACCGGAACGGCGCGGTGTGATACGTGGGCGCTGGCGACAGGTAGACCATGTCGCGGTCGAACTCGAACAGTTCGGTGTAGCGCCCGAGGTGCGGCGGCGCGTCCGCCGGATGGATGTCGCTGCCGGGATGCAGGATGCCCTTCGGCGTGCCGGTGGTGCCGGAACTGAACATCATGCGGCCGCCCAGCCGCTCGACCGGCAAGGGATCGTCCGACATGGCCGCGAGTGCGGACTCGTAGTCGGCGAACGTGCCGTCGCCGTCGATGGCGATCGTGCGCGGCCGATCGGTCACCTCGCGCAGCGCCGCGTGGCTCGCCGGGCCGGCCAGCAGCAGCTCGGCTCCGGACGCCCGCAGCACGTCGGACAGCTCTCGTGCGCCGAGGTGCCAGTTGACCGGCGCCAGGCACCGCCCGGACCGGGCCGCTGCCCAGATCATCTCCGCCCATTCGAGCCGGTTCTCGCAGGCCACCGCGACGATCGCGGCCGACGACAGCCCGACGGAGTCGAACACCCGCGCCAGCCGGATGGAGCGCCGGTTCAGCTCGGCGTAGGTGATGCTTCTGCCGGACTCGGCCATGACGAACGCAGGCTGCGCCGGCTTGGTGACGGCGTGAACTCCGGGATACATCGTCAGATGGCTCCGCTCGCCGCGCGAACTCCGGGGTGCGTCATGGCTCTGCCCGCTACGTGAACTCCGGGGTGCGTCATGGCTCTGCCCGTTACGTGGGCTCCGGGATGCGTCATGGCTCTGCCCGCCGCCCGAACTCCCAGCGACACCTCAGACGGCCCGCCCTGCCGCCGCTTCTTCCTCCCGCGTGCGACCGCACAGGCCGATGAGTTCTTCGTGCAGTTCGAACCACACGGTGTGGTAGCTGTCGATGATCGGGCGCGCGACGTAGTGGTGCTCGCCCGCGTGGATGCGGTCCATCGCGGCCTCGAACCGCGGGGGATAGTGCGCCAGCCGTGGTGCTTCGGTGACGATCCGCTCGAGCAGCGGCGTGAACTCGGCGTGCAGTGTGTCCAACTTGGCCAGCACATCGGCGTCGTAGTCGGCGTCGGCATGGTCGTTGGGGTGGCCGTCCCGCATCTGCCAGGCGGTGATGATCGCTTTGAAGTCGGTGTTGTGCCGGTCGAACTCGTCGTAAAGCCCTGCCAGCCGCTGCTGGTCGACCCGCGCCCGCTCGGCATCCAGCAGCATGGTCAGACGTTGCCGTCCCTCCGGGGTGAGCCGTGCGCTCGAGCCCTTCTGCACACCGAACCCGTCGGCCACGGCGGAGGCCAGCAGCTCGGTGCACACCTCCTCCGGCTGCCGCAGCGACGCCGGCAGGTCGTCGGGCTTGACCCTGCCCTTGAGCCGCAGCAGCTGCAGTAGCGACAGCTCGAGCTGTCCGGCGTCTCGGGGGATGGACGTGCGCGTCATTGCGTACCCGCTCCTCACCGTGGCAATTGGTCTAATTCACAACTATTGATGCTACGGGTTGTCAGCCGGAAACACCAGACGGCACCAACTGCGCCTTGAGCCGGCGTTTGTCCAGCTTGCCCATCGCCGATCGCGGCAAGGAGCCGACGAAGACGACGGACCGTGGGCACTTGTAGTGCGCCAGACGGTCCCGGCAGAAGGCCAGCAGCTCGGCCGGATCCGGCGGCGACTGCTTCTCGCGCGGCACCACGACCGCCTTGAGCTCCTCACCCATCTCGGGATGCGGAACGCCGATGCACGCCACCTCCTCGACCTGGGGATGGCCGGCGAGCACGAGCTCCGATTCGGCCGGGTAGATGTTGACCCCACCCGAGACGATCATGTCCGAGAACCGGTCGGTGATGTAGACGTAGCCGTCCTGGTCGATGTAGCCCACCTCGCCCAAGGTGAACACGCCCGGCGCGAGGTGAACGCTGCGCTCCTTGTCCGGCGCCTGGTGGTAGACGATGCCGCGGCCGGTGGTGTCCCGGAAGTACAAGCGACCCTCACGACCGGGCGGCAGCTCGGCGCCGTTCTCGTCGACGACCATCGCCTCGAACGGCGGTATCGGCCTGCCCACCGACCCGACATGCTCCAGCCACTCGGTGGCACTGATCAGGCAGGTGGTGCCCACCTCACTCGCGCCGTAGCTCTCCCAGACGACCTCGCCCCACCACTCGATCATCGCTCGCTTCACGTCGACCGGACACTTGGAGCCGACCTGCAGGACGTAGCGCAGAGACGAGACGTCGTAGCGCTCGCGCACTTGACGCGGTAGCGCCAGAAGCCGGATGAAGTGCGTCGGCACCATGACCGTGCTGCCGATCCGATGCTCGTGGATCGATCGCAGGACGGTCTCGGCGTCGAACTTGCCGAGCACGGTCACCGGCACACCGGCCACCAGCAGGCGCGTGCTCACCAGCGGCCCGCTGTGATACATCGGCCCCACGACCAGATGCGGACCGAATTCGGCCCAGCGGTTCTGTTGCAGGCGCGCGACATGATCAGCGATGTCGGCTCCGCCCACGAACGAGGTCGGCGGCAGCGGCGTGCCTTTGGGGCGCCCCGTCGTGCCCGACGTGTAGACCAGCGCAGGCAACGGCTCCCGATCGACCGGCGGCTCGGCGTCGGACGCCTCGGCCAGCCAGTCGTCCCAGGTCCGAGCACCGTCGACTGATGCACCGCGGACGACGACCAGGGACGATCCAGCAAGTCGGCCTGCCTCCACCGCACGCTCTGCGGTCGACGCATCCGCCAACACGACGTCCACCCCCGCGTCGCCGAAGATGTAGGCAGCCTCGTCGGCGGTGAGGTGGAAGTTCACCGGTACGGCCGAGCAGCCGGCGAGGGTCGCGGCGACGTAGCACAGCAAGGTATCCGCCGAGTTCTCCGCGAAGACGGCCACCCGCCGATCCGGGCGGAAGGACACCGCCAGCAGCCCGTTGACCATTCGCTTGAGCAGCTGATCGACCTGCTCCCAGGTCAGCTCCCGGCCTGCCGAACGAAGCGCGATCTGCGTGGGTCGCTGCCGGGCGAACACCGCGGCGAAGGTCATCCCCAACTCCTCGTTGATCGGAACGGCTACCGAGCAGAATAGTCTAAGAATGAACTATTATCCACTGGATCTTTTTGTTCACACGACCGTCACGCCGGACCGCCCGCGTGGCGCTACTGTGGAGAAAACACCGCGGAGTAAACTGTCGAGTAACAGAGCACCGCCCCGAGAGACCCGACTGGGGGAATCGACGCCCATGGCCGCACGCAAAGCCGGTACCGCGACGCCGGACACCATGACCGACCCCGTGGACTGGGCGCACCACTACTGGCAGGAGCAGGGGCTGCAGGGTGACGAGCAGCGCTTTCTGGCGATGTCGTCCCTGCTGCGGTACCAGCGACTGGTCGTGGACGCGGTCGAGGAGGCGCTGCGCGCCCACCGGCTGAACCTCACCGACTATCTGGTGCTGATGACTCTGCAGCTCTCGGAGAACGGGACCCGGCTGATCAGCAACCTGGCGCGCAGCTTGATGGTGCACGCCACAACCGCCACGCTGGCCACCGACCGGCTGCAGAAGCGGCGACTGATCAGCCGCACGCCACACCCCACCGACCGGCGGGCCACGTGCATCACGATCACCGCCACTGGCCGCAAGCTGGTGGCCAAGGCGACCATGACGCTCAGCGAGATGGGCTTCGGCATGGGCGAGGCGAAGCCGAAGGACGTGGAGAACCTGGTCAACCTGCTGGCCGACCTGCGGACCGCGGCGGGCGACACCGGGCGCTGAGCCCGAGCCCGGTCCGCCTGCGCCGAGCAACCCCGAACACCGATCGCAAGCCGACCCACCGGCACGGGTCAACCCCGGACGCCGACGACGCGCTCGGCCAGCCGACGACAGGCGACGCCGGACCGGACTATGGACCCGGCCGGCGCGACGCCAGCGACGCCGGAAACCAAGACGAGCTGACTCGTCGGCGCGCGTCAACCCCGAACACCGAACGCGAGCCGACCCACCGGCGTCGGGTGGCCCTGACACCGATCACAAGCCCGGCTCGTCGGCGCGCGTCAACCCCGAACACCGATCGCGAGCCCGCAAGCCAGGCCGACTCGCCGACCCAGGCACTCTGGCGCATTACTCTAGCGACAATTACTCTTGCACTAGAGTAATTGCCGTGAAGGGAGCGCAGCTGTGGATGCACGGCTTTCGGTCGGAGAGGATGCTGTAGCCCCCGTCGAGCAGGCACTGGCGACCGAGCTGGCGGCCGTGCCACCCGGAAGTGAGCAGGCGAAGGCCGCCGAGGAACTCGGCGCGGCGCTCCTTCGTCGTGCGTCGCTGGACAACCAGGCAGAGCAGCGCCGGGCCGACCGCATCGCCGACTTGCAGTCCGGAGTTGACGCCGTCCTGCCCGGGACGGCCGGCGCCACCGAAACGCTCCTCGAGGCGCTCAGCGAGAACGCCGACGAGCTGGCCGCACGAGCATTGTCCGACCCGGACGTCGCCGAAGCCCTGCGCGACATCGCCTCCCTGCTGGTCGAGACCGACTTGCCGGAGGTCACCCCGCATCGGTCGAATACCCCGAGCCGGGACGCATCGACCGCGTACCAGACCACGGCGCGGCCAACCGTGAGCGAGGAGCAGCTGCTGGCCTGCCTTCGAGCGCACAGCAAGCCGGGTGTCACGATCCACCGCATCACCGACCTCCGCATGCTGTCGGGCGGCTTTTCCAAGGAGATGCTGGCCGCGACGGTGGAGCACTCCGCGGGCACCGACGACATCGTGATCCGCAAGGTCGCCGCAGGGAGGACGGCCACCACGTTGGGTGGCGAGTTCGCCGCACTGTCGTTCGCGTGGCAAGGCCGCGTGCCGGTGGCCGAGCCGTTGTGGTTGGACGAGCACGCCCTGGGCATGCCCGCATTCGCCACTCGCCGGGTCGCCGGTGAATGCCTCGGCGATGTCTGGGGTCCGGCCGCACCGGTCGAGCGGGAAGCCGCCTCAGCCATCGCCGCCGCCCTGGCCCGGCTGCACTCGCTCGACACCGCCGGTTTGACGGACGCGCCGTTGCCGCCGATGGTCACCCAGCGCGAGATCATCTCCGCGATCGAGGAACGCCGAGGTGTGCTGGATGCCGTCTCGACGCCGTCGACGCCGTTCGCCGCGCTGTTCGCCCTCGTCCTCGGCTGGCTTCGCGCCCACGCGCCGGACGACGTGCGCGACCCCGTGCTGGTCCATGGTGACTTCGGCCTGCACAACCTCCTGCTGGACGGCACGACGCTCACCGCGGTGCTGGACTGGGAACGCTCGCACCTGGGGCATCCCGCCGAAGACTTGACGTACCTGCGGCCCAGCATCGAGCCGGTGCTCGACTGGGAGCTGTTTCTCGCGGCGTATCAGGACGCGGGTGGTCCGACACCGGACGCTGACCGGCTCACGTTCTACACCGTGTGGCACGACGTGTGGCGTGGGATCTCGGCGTACCGGATGCGCACCAAGTTCCTCACCGATCCGCGCAAGATCTCCGACGCGATGGCCGGGCTGCTCATGACGCCACGGTTCCTGCTGCGCGCGGCCCGAACCGCGTTCCGGCTCTGACACCTGGGGCCGTCCGGTACAGCGAATTCGAAGCGGATATCGCTCAGCGACGCGGGCCGGTGAACGCGTCGACCAGCCACGGCCGCTGGCGCTCCAGCTGCCGGCGCAAATACTCACGCGCGGCCACGCGCGCAGGGTGATCCGCATCCGGCAGCGCCGCGAGCATCGTGTCCAAGGCGCTTCGGAGGCTCTTGGCTTCGTCCTGGAGCCGGCCCACGGTCGTCGGCGCTGCAAACTTCTCCCGGAGGGCAGCCTCCACCGTGCGACGCGGCTCGGCAGGCAGGGCGGACGCCCACGTGGCGAGCAGCTCGCGGAGCTCGGCGTTGTCCTCAGCCAGAGCGCTTTCCTCGTGCTCGATCCGGCTTCGCGCCATGCGCAGCATTTGCACCACGGTCCGGCACAGGCTCGCCGTGTACCCGTCGTCGTCGGCCACGACATTCGGCGCGATGTCCCGCTCGATGGTGGCGGCGACGGCGGCCAGCACATCAGGCACGGTCGGCTCGATCATGCGCTCCCCGTCTCCGGCGCGAATCCGCAGGCGGCCCCCAGCTTGAGCTGGCTGCGGTATTGCACCTCGGTCGCGTTCCACACCAGCCGGACGCTGCTCGCGCCCACCCGGACCCGGTAGGCGCTGTGGTGGGCGTAGCAGAACTGAATCAGCCCGTAGCAGGCTCGGTAGTAGCTGAGACGCTCCGGCGAGATCTCGATGCCCGACCGCTCGCGGTAGTACTCCAGCGCTTCCGGCCAGCCCCACAACCTGCGCCCGTCCCGGACGATGTCCGGCACCATGTCCTGCAGCTGCGCGAAGTCGTACGCCGGATCACCGAGCCGCCACAGCTCCCAGTCGCTCAGCGCCACGATCCGTCCGCCCGACCAGACCTCCTCGCCGTGGCCGTTCGTACCCTTGCACAGCGCGATACACGGGGCGTCCGTCGGCGCGCGATCACGCAGCTGGGACAGCGCCTCGGTCACCGCCGGGCACGGCTCGAACTGGAACGTGGCCAGCCAGGTCTCGATGTCGTCGAGCACCGTCGTGGCACAGTGCTTTTCCGACGCCGGAACGGTCCCGATCCGGTCGAAACCAAGCGCACGCCAGTCGGTGGTGTGCACCAGCGCGAGCTTGTCCAAGTGCTCTTTGGACGCGGCGATCTTGCGTTCGTCGTCGGCCGGATCGTCGCTGGTCAGGAACGGCAGGTGCCAGTGCCCGTCGACCTTGGTGCGAACGTAGGCCGGACGCCCGTCGGGCTGCCAGCGGGGATCGTCCTCGATCCACAGCGCTCGGCTGACCGGCACAGGGCTGTCGGCGAGCCGCCGGTAGACCTCGTACTCCTCGCGTAACGGCATCGGGATCACGGTGCCGTCCGGCAGATCCCGCCGGACGACGTAGGATTCCTCGGCGGCGACGCCGGCGCGAATCACCCGCACGTCGACGACCCAGGTCTCCCGCGACACGCCGCGGGACACTCGGCCCACCCGTTCGACCGTCACGTCGTCGACGCCCGGCAGCCGGTGGCGAAACCAATCGGCGACGTCGCCCTCGTTCTCCAGCCGAATCACAGTGGCCGCCGCTGACCGTCGACCGCCGCCGCGCGAACGGCATCGATGAACCTGTGCCTGCGAACCCCGTGGTCGAAATCGGGCAACACCGTGCTGCCCTTACGAAGATCTTCGAGCAGAACCGCATACGCGTTGGCGAGATTGCTCCACGGGTGTTCCCGGCAGCCCGGCACCAGGTGGTACTCGTCGGGCACGACAAGCTCGGCCAGTTCGTGGTCCTTGCCCCGGGCGCCGAGCAGCGTCACCTGAGCCAGTTGCAGGTGGCCGTGGTTTCCGGTGACGACGAGGTCCCCGTCGGCGCCGTTGATCTCCCACAGGAAGTTGGTGCCGCGCGATCGGCCGCCTCGGACGTGCACCGACGCCACCGCGCCGCCCTCGAGCGTCCCGTGCACGGCGATCTGGTCGTCCGCCGTCTTGGTGACGACCTCGCCGGAGTCTCGCACGCGCACGCGCGGGCGCCGATTCGCCATCAGCGCGCTGACCTCGGTGAATTCGCCGAGACAGAAGCTCACCGCGTCAGTGACGTGCCCGAAGGGGATCGCCAGCATGGTCGAGCCGCCATCCCGGTCGAGTACGTAGCTCGCGCGCGCATCGGCCTCCGCGCCCCACGCCATCCCGGATGCCACCACGGTGGTCGACAGCACCTCGCCCACCCAGCCCGACGCGACGAGGTCCCTGACGTACCGGATCACCGGCGCCGATCGTGCCTGCAGACCGACGAACCCGCGGACACCCTGCCGGCGCGCCGCTGTGGCCAGCGCTTCCGCCTCAGCCGTCGAGGTGGCCAGCGGCCACTCGCAGTAGACGTGCTTTCCCGCATCCACGGCCGCAAGCACGGCTTCGTAGTGCTTGGCCGCCTGCACGGCCACGACCACAAGGTCGACATCGGGGGATGCGGCCAGCTCCGCTGCCGACCCGAATGTCGCGGGCACGCCGTGACGGGCGCCCGCGGCTTTCGCCGACTCCGCCGAGCTCGCCGCAAGCGCGGTCAGCTCACATCCGTCCACAGTGGACAGAGCTGGCACATGAACCCCGGCGGCCCAACCACCGGACGCACTCAACCCCACGATGCCGACGCGCACGACCTCGCTGTTCATCGCGCAACTCCCACCGGCTCGCCGATCCGGCGCCGCAACCGTGCCGCCTTGCCCGCCATCCCGGCCGCGACGACCGCCATCAGCCGCCCATCGGTCACACACGTCGCGAGAAAGCGCCTGCCGTCGTCTTCTTCCAACCGGACCTCGGCGGAGGGGGTCACGTCACCGAAGACCTGGAGTTTCAGGTCGTATTGATCACTCCAGAAGTACGGCACGACCGTTTCCTGGCACGGCAGCCCGAGCATGTCCCTGGCCACCACCCGCGCCTGCTCGCCCGCATTCGTCCAGTGTTCGACGCGACGGCGGCCATCCGAGCCGAGCCACGCAGCCACGTCGCCCACCGCCCACACGTCCGCGACGCTGGTACGTCCGCGCTCGTCGCACAGCACACCGTCGCCGACCTCGATCCCGCTGCCGGTCAGCCAGCCCACTTCGGGCACCGCGCCGATACCGACGACCACGACATCGGTCTCGATCTCGGCGCCGTCCGTCAGTGTGGCGCGCAGCCGTCGCCCGGAGGGCTCCAACCGTGCCACCCCGGCCCCGCACCGCAGGTCCACCCCGGCTTTCCGATGCCAGCGAGCCACCAGCTCGCCGAGCGTTTCCCCCAGCGCAGCGGCCAACGGGGTCGACTGGGGCTCGACAAGGTGGACGCCGAGCCCCAGATCCCGCAGGCTCGCGGCCACCTCACACCCGACGAAGCCCGCTCCCACGACGAGCACCTCGCGCGCACCATCCAGCCGCTGCCGCAGCGCAAGACAGTCGTTCACCGAACGCAACGTGTGCACTCCAGGCATCGCCCCGGTCCCGGGAAGACCGCGAGGACGCAATCCGGTCGCGATGACCAGGCGCTCGTAGTCGAGGACGTCGCCGTCGGCCAACGTGAGGCGCTTGTGCCGCGGCTGCACCGCGGTCACCGCCGAGCCGAGCCGCAAGGTGATGTCGTGGTCGGCGAAGAACGCGTCCTCCCGGAGCCGGATGTCCGCAGGTGAGCGCGTACCTCGCAGAACTTCCTTCGACAACGGCGGCCGGTCGTACGGCGGGGTGGATTCCGCTCCGACGAGGGTCAGTTCGCCGTCGAACCCGGCTTTCCGCAGCTCCTCGGCGACCCGGAGGCCGGCGAGCCCCGCACCGACGACGACGATCGTCACCGGGTCGCATCCGCGGTGAACCGGCACCGGCCGTTGGTCAGCACGATGGTGCCGTCGTCCTTGCGGGTCTGGAACAGCGCCTCGCCTTCTCCGTCGGTCCAGATGTCGACGTGCAGGGTGTCGCCGGGCAGGACCGGGGCGGCGAACCGCGCATCCATGCTGCGCAAGCGGTGAGCTTCGCCGCCTGCCACCGTGTGCAGGAGGGCGCGGCCAGTGAAGCCGTAGGTGCACAGACCGTGCAGAATCGGCCGATCGAAGCCCGCGCGACGCGCGAAAGCCGGATCGGAATGCAGCGGGTTGCGGTCCCCGCTCAACCGGTAGAGCAGCGCCTGGTCGGGTCGCGTCGCATACGTGACGGTGTGGTCGGGCGCGCGGTCGGGCGCTTGCCAGGTCGCGCTCGGCCCGCGGTCGCCGCCCCAGCCACCTGCCCCGCCGATGAAGAACGCCGAGCGGGCGCGGAACATCGGCTCACCGGTCTCCTCGTCGACCGACTCCGACTCGGTGACGACCACGGCGGCCTTGCCCTTGTCGAACATGTCCGCGATACGCGTGGTGGTGAGCACGGCCCCCTGGGGCGGCAGCGGACGCAGCAGCTCGACGCCCTGCTCGGCGTGCACGAGCTTGGCCCAGTCGAACGGGCCGAATCGCTTGAAGATGCCCGGGTCGATGCTCAGCACCACCGGATACGTCGGCAGCACCTGCTGCTGGACGCCCTTGGTGTTCTCCGTGGTGTAGGCGAGCTCGTCGACGCCCGCGCCCACGCCGAGCGCGTACAAGATGCAGTCCTTGCTCTCCCAGGTGGCGCGCCGCGGGCCCGACTCGGCGCCGACCGCGCCCGGATCCAGTGCCATGGATTACTACGTCCTTTCTGTCGTAGAGCTAGCCGCGGTCGACCGGACCGAGGTGATCGCACTCGCCGGGTTCGAGCCGACGCAGCACGCGCGGCTTCTCCCCCACGTACATGCGCTCGCCTTCGATCAACCCGTCGGCGTCGATCGGCCACAGGATCAGCGCCTGATACTCGACGAGATACCAACCGTGGCGCTCGACCTCGTCGGCTCGCGCGAAGCCGCGGCGGATCAGCAGCTCCCCGTCGTAGGCGTGCCGGAAGATCCCTTCGGTGGCCACCAGGTCGTGCTCCACCAGCACGGCGGTGATCTCGAACTCCAGCCGGTTCTTGCCGATCGCGATCGACGCCTCGTAGAACGCCTTGACCTCGTCGTATCCCTGGGGGCCGACCGAGTCCGACGCACCCCAGATCTCGTAGACCGGTTCCGGGACCAGGGTCTTCATCAGCGCGGGAACGTCGCCGCGGACCTCCTCCCGCACGTGCCGCGCCACCACCTCCAGGTTCGCGCGCTTGCGCGGGTCCTGCTCCGCGTGGAGCCGGTCGGTCAGCAACTGCCAACTCCGTTCCGCCGCGGGCCTGAGCTCGACGATCATCGCTCACCTCACTCGAATCCGTACGGCCGGAACGGTCCGTCGAGGAACAGCTCGGTGTGCCCCGCTCCGGTCCATCGCCTGCCGTCCGGGGCGATCGTCTGCACCCGGGACACGTACTCCTTGCCGATCAAGCCCGGCGCGAGCGTGCCGTCGTACATCCGGAAATCCAACGGCTGCCGGGAGAAGTCGAACTCGTCCCACTCGACCGCGACGCCAGGCCCGTGGTAGGTCCGAAACGATCCGCCGTCCCGCCAGCTGCCCGCCTGATAGCCGATCGTCGCGGTCACCCACGCGGGCGCGGCCGGGCGCACGTGCTGCACCCACTCGCCGCCGTCGGCATCGGTCAGGGTGATCGTGGCTTCGGCGAGGATCCGCGTGCCGGCGACGAACGTCAGCTCGTGGCGCCCGCCGACCAGCTCGACGCCGGTGTCCCAGCCGAAGTCGAACCGGCCTTCGAACGGCGTACCGAACGTGTCGTTCATCGGCACCTGCTCGCCGTCCGGTGACTCGTGGATGGCGTAGAAACCGGACAGCTCGTCCGCGCCGAACAGCGTCCAGAACCGCAGAGCGCGCGGTACTCCTTCGGGCTCGGCGGGCGGCAGCCACTGCGGGTCCGGCGCCAACGGCGGGCGCTGGTGATACAGGCCCCACGAGTGGTCACGGCTGCCGTACCAGGACGTCGGTTCGACCTCGATGCGTTCCCCGTCGAGCTCCAGCCAACCCCGCGCGGTGCCGCTCTGGACGTAGCGTGTCTGATCGGTGACGGGCCGACCGCCACGAGTGGCGAAGTGGTGGGTTTCCTCGAACGCCGGCGCGGACCCCAGCCAGTGCAGGTCGAAACGGAACCCGGACGGGTTGTCGTCCAGCGTCAAGCGGATGTCCCGATACGGCTCGACGATCTCGATCCGGTACGGGCCGATCTCCGTGGCGCAGCGATCACGCCAGGTCCGGCTGAACCGCACGGTGCGTTGCACGCCCGCGCGATTGATGCCCGCGTAGCCGCCGACCAGGTTCGTGTTCGGGTTGATCCGCAACCCTTGGAAACAGAAGATCTGCCGGTCGGGGTTGAAAACGCCGAAGAAGTAGCCGTCGTCGAAGCCGTGGTCGCTGTCGGCCACGCGGCTCAGCGGGTATGGCGTCTGATGCACCGGAAGCTCGTCGTACGGGCTCAGCATCGCGCACCTTCGACGGCGCTCATGCCGCGGTGAACCGCAGCGGAAGCCGGGCGATGCCGTGTTGCGCGAAGCTCGGCAGGTACTCCACGTCCTCGGGGTCGATGTCGAGCGTGATCTCCTTCGTCCTGCGCAGCCAGGTGGTGATACCGACCCGGGTCTCCAAGCGAGCGATAGGTGCCCCGAGGCAGAAGTGCTCTCCCTTGCCGAACGCGAGGTGCGGGCCCTCACTCGCCCGGTCCAACAGCAGCTGGTCGGCCTCGCGGAAGACCCGCTCGTCCCGATTGCCCGAGCCGTAGACCAGGTAGATGTTGGTACCCTTGCCGATCTTCACCCCACCGATCTCGACGTCTTCGTTCGCGGTGCGGAAGATGCCCTGGACCGGGGACTCCAGCCGGAGTACCTCCTCGACCACCTTGGGCACCAGCTCCAGGTCGGCTCGCACGGCGGCCATCACCTCGGGTTCGGTGAGCAGCTTGAACATCACCGAGGTCAGCAGGCTGGTGGTGGTCTCGTTGCCCGCGACCAGGAACTGCACCAACATCTGCAGCATCTCGTTGCGGGTCAGCGGGGTCTCGCCGTCGATGCGGGCGCTGACGATCGCCGACAGCAGGTCGTCGGTCGGATGCCGCTGCCGCTGCTCGATCTGCTCGGTGAAGTAGTCGTAGAACTCGTCCACCGCGTCGAACAGCTCGGCGACGGCTTCGTCGCCCAGGTTCATGCTGCCGGTGCCCGCGACGAACGCGTCCGACCACCGCTTGAACGTCGGGTGCATCTCGGCGGGCACCCCGAGGATGTCGGCGATGACCGTCATCGGCATCAGGATGGAGAACTGGCTGACCATCTCCGCCTTGCCGTCGTCGATGACGGCATCGATCAACTCGTCCGCCAGCTGCTGGACTCCTGGCTCCATGGCGAGCACGCGGCGGGCGGTGAACGCCTGGTTGACCAGCTTGCGTTGCCGCTTGTGCAGCGGCGGATCCGCGTTGAGCAGCACCGCGGACGCGCTGATGTCCAGCCTGCGCTGTGCCTTGGCGCGCAATGCCGGATCGGTGTCCGGGTCGGCGACGAGTTTCCTGGCCAGCGGCGTCACCGAACCCGGGCCGCTGGCCATCACCGACGAGAACTTCTCCGGCGCCCTGAGCACCTCGACGATGTCGTCGTACCGGGTCAGCGCGTACGCCTGAATGCGCTCGATCCACTGGGGCGCTGCCTCGCGACGCATCGGCGCATACGCCAGATGCGGGCAGCGCGCCATCTCCGGCTTGGCGTCGAAGAGATCGCGGACGGGGTCGGACACCTGCACGAGTCACCCTCCTCCTGCCTTCGGCACGGCGGCCTCGCCGCGCCAACGACATTAGTCTAGTGATGGAATGTTTACAAGACGATCGAATGGCCAGATACTCTGGCGATAGAGTTTTTGCCGCAACGGAATCGGAGGTGCTCATGCGCGTGGTCACCGACCTCGACAAGTGCTGCGGGAACGGTCAGTGCGTGATGGACGCACCCGACGTGTTCGATCAGAACGACGAGGACGGCACGGTCATCGTGCTGCAGGAATTCCCCGGCGAGGACCAGCACGCCGCGGTGCGCAACGCCGCCCGCAACTGCCCGACCGAGGCGATCACGGTCCTGGACTCGTGACCGACCCGTTTCGCCTCGACGGCGAGGTCGCGATCGTGACCGGCGGCAGCCGAGGCATCGGGAAGGCCATCGCGCGCTCTTTGGCCGATGCCGGCGCGAACGTGCTGATCTGCGGGCGCGACGCCGACCAAGGGAAGGCGACACGCGATGAACTGACCGGAGCCACCGGCACGGTCGAGTTCACGCGGGCCGACGTCACGGCCGAAGCCGACGTCGGCGCGCTCGTCGACCGCTGCATCGAGCTGTTCGGACGACCGTCGATCCTGGTCAACAACGCAGGGCCCACGGATCTACTGCACAGCAGGGACGTCGACGGGCCGCTCGGTCAGATCTCGCCACAGAACTGGCACCGGGTCCAGGACAGCGCGCTGACCAGCGCATACCTGACCACGCGCGCCGCACTCCCGGCAATGACGTCCGCGAGGCGTGGCGCGATCGTCAACATCACGTCGATCGCTGCCGCGCTCGCGATGCCCGGTTTCGCCGCCTACAGCGCAGGCAAAGCCGGGCTCGAGGCGATGACCAGGTCCATCGCGGCCGAGTACGCGCACCTCGGCATCCGCTGCAACGCGATCCGGGTCGGGACCATCGCGGTGGACCACGAGCGCGGCCGTCCCCGGCCGAAGGCGGCGCCACCCAAGATCGGCAAGGATCATCACAGCGAGGACTGGCGTGCCGCGACGCCGCCGGCCGCGGGCGACCCGGAGGATGTCGCGAACGCGGTGCGCTACCTCGCGTCCCCGGCGGGCTCCTACGTGACGGGAGTCGTGTTGCCGGTGGACGGAGGCCTCGGCTGCCGGTCGGTGATGCCGTGGCAAACCGTGCGACCGGAAGCCGGCTGAACCACTACCCGCCGGCGTTCTGCGCCGCCTGCAGGTAGGTCACCGTGCCTTCCGTCAGGCCCCCGTCGACGTAAAGCACCTGCCCGGTGACGTACCGGGCGTCGGCCGAGGCGAAGAACGACACCACGTCGGCGATGTCCTCGGGTAGCGCGCGCCGACCGAGCGGGACGAGCGCGTTGAACCGCGCCTCACGCTCCGGATCGGCCGACACCTGGGCGGTGCCCTCGGTTCGGACGCCGCCCGGCGCAACCGCGTTGAACCGGACACCGGTATGGGCGAACTCCACCGCGCACAGTTTGGTCAACGAGACGAGTGCCGCCTTGGACGGCGAGTACGCCCCGGTGCCGGGCATCGGAACCTTCGCGGCCATTGACGCGATGTTGACCACCGAGCCACCGGTGGCCGACAGGTGCGGAACGAACAGCTGGGTCAGCAACAGTGGCGCGACCACGTTGACGTCCATGACCTGGCGGAACTGCTCCGCCTGGATCTCGCCGAGTTTGGCGGGCGGGAAAATCCCGGCGTTGTTGACCAGCACGTCGAGCGAGTCCACCGACGCCGCCAGCGCACGCACGGCGTCGAGATCGGTGACATCGCAGCCCACCGCTCGACCGTCGACCTCGGCCGCGACCTCCTTGGCAGCGGCCTCGTCGAGATCGACCGCGATGACGCGATGTCCGTCCGCGGTCAAGCGTCGCGCGATGGCCCGTCCGATCCCGCGGCCCGCGCCAGTCACCAGCGCATTGCCCATGATGTGACCTTTCCCGGCCGTGGTCATGCCTTGTCGAGACTGACACGCTTGATCCGCACCAGCTGGGTGCGGCAGATCTTCCACCGGCCGTCTTCCTTGCGGTACTCCTCGTAGTAGTGCCCGTAGCCGGTGTGTGATTCGTACGAGCTCTCCCGCGGGGTCTCGACGAGGTCGAACATCGGCCACACGGCCCGCGCATGCGTCTCGTCGATGATCTCGATCTCCGGGATGTGCCCGTGATGGACGGAGGTGGCGCCCGCGAAGTGCCGTCGCGCCGACGCCACGAACTGTTCCCTGGTCATCGGTTTGCTCGTCGACTCGGCGAAGTCGATCTGCAGGTCGGCGGTGAACAGCTGGGCGAACTCGTCCCATTGCTTGAGGTCGACGGCCCGGAAGTATCTGGCTTTCAGCTGTTTGATCTCCTCGATCGCCACCAGCCGCCGGACCTGTTCCGCGATGGCTGCGTCCACCCGGTCGTCCTCCTCGCCACCGTCCGTCGCCGGTCGACACCCCGGCCCCACCCCACGTACTCTAACGCCAAATACTCTACTGACAAAGTTTTTCGCGAGACAGGAGCGAGCCGGATTCATGACACTGGCGACCCGTTTCACGAAGGAGTTCGGCGTCCGGCATCCCGTGGTGTGCGGCGGCATGACCGCGGTGGGCACCGCCGACCTGATCGCCGCGGTGGCGAACGCAGGCGGGCTGGGATTCTTGACGGCGCTGACCCAGCCGACTCCGGAGGCGCTGGCCAAGGAGATCGACCGCTGCCGCGACATGACGGATCGGCCGTTCGGAGTCAACCTGACCATCCTGCCCAGCATCGATCCCATCCCCTACGACGAGTACCGGGACGCGGCCATTGATTCCGGCATCACGCTGTTCGAAACCGCGGGACGCAGTCCGGAGCCGCACATGCCGGCGTTCCGGGCGGCAGGCGCCAAGGTGATCCACAAGTGCGTCAGCGTCCGGCACGCGATCAAGGCGGAGCGGCTCGGCGTCGACGCGGTCAGCATCGACGGGTTCGAGTGCGCGGGACACCCCGGCGAGGACGACATCGGCGGACTGGTGCTGATCCCGGCGGCCACGGCCGCCCTGTCCATCCCGGTGATCGCCAGCGGCGGTATCGCCGACGCCCGCGGGTTGGTCGCCGCACTCGCGCTCGGCGCCGATGCGGTAAACATGGGCACCAGGTTCGTCGCGACCCAGGAGGCGCCGGTGCACGACAACGTCAAACGGCAGATCGTGGCCAACGACGAGCGCGCCACCAATCTGGTGTTCCGCAAGTTCCGCAACACCGCGAGGGTCGCCAAGAACGCCGTCTCGGACACGGTGATCGACATCGAGTCCCGACCCGAGAGCACGTTCGACGACGTCGCGGAGCTCGTCTCCGGCAAGCGCGGCCGCACGCGCGTGCTGACCGAGGGCGACATGGACGACGGGATGTGGTGGGCGGGCCAGTCCCAGGGGCTCATCCACGACGTGCCGTCGTGCCGGGAGCTCGTCGAGCGCATCGTGACCGAGGCCTGCGATCTGATCGACAACCGACTCGCTCCGGCCGTCCAGCGGGAACCATCGGCCACGACCGCGAGGACCACCGCGTGAGCGGCTTCGCGGGCGATGCCTCGAGCGACGCTGCGCCGCAATGGTTCACCGACGCCATCGGGCAAGCCCCGCTGATCAAGCGGCTGACCACCGCAGACGGGACGACGATCAGCTATCGCGTGTGGGGTGAGCGCGCCTGGCCCGGCGTACTGCTGGTGCACGGTGCGGCGGCCTCCGCGGCGTGGTGGGACCACATCGCGCCTCAGTTGTCCGGTCACCGGGTCGTCGCGGTCGACCTGAGCGGCCACGGGGACAGCAGCCACAAATCCGGCGGCTACCCGGTCGGCGAGTGGGCCGCCGAGGTGGCCGCTGTCGCGATCGCCGAGAAGCTGGACCGGCCGGTCCTCGTAGGCCACAGCTTGGGCGGCCGGGTCGCGGTGCACGCCGCCGTCGCCGAGCCGGAGCTGTTCTCCCGCGTCGTGCTCATCGACACGCCCGCGCGGCACAGCACGGTCGTCCGGCTCACCGACCACCGGGTCTACCCGGACCCCACGGCAGCGATCCGGCGCTTCCGGCCCCTGCCCGCGCAGGCGGTCGTGCTCGACTACCTCCGGGAGCACATCGTCCGCCACTCGTTGCGACCGGTCAGCGGCGGCTGGATGTGGAAGTTCGATCCGCGCATCTTCTCCCCGCGCCCGCCGCTCGCCGAGGTGCTCCCCAAGCTGACCACGCCGGCCGCCTTGGTGCGCTGCGAGCACGGCATGGTGCCGCGGGACATGGCCGACGAAATGGCCGGGATGGCGGGCACGACCATGCCGATCATCCAGATCCCGGACGCCGGCCATCATCCGATGCTCGATCGCCCGCTTGCCCTCACCGAGGTGCTGCGCCGCTTGGTGACGACGGCGAACTCCGAGCGCCACCCCTGATCGTTCGCGCATTTCCGAACGCCCCTGATCCCTCGCGGCGAACACCGAGCGCCGACCCCTCGCGGCGAACCCCGGGCGCCGACCCTTGACCCTTCGCGGCCTACACCGGGTGCCGGCCCCCGATCCCTCGCACACGTCCGAGCGTCTGGCGCGCCGCCGCCCCACCAGCTACTCTGGAGCAAAATAGTCTATCTCGCGAGTATTGAGCCCTCGTGAGCGGCGAAGGCGAGGATCGACGTGGGTGAGAGACTCGATGTCGGCGACCGGTTGATCTCGTACCAGGACGTGCTGCGGCTGGACACCAAAGAGGTCCCCAAACACATCCGCCAGGAATCCCGCGGCTCGTTCGACTTCGACGAAGCGCCGATCGACATCTACATCTCCCGTGACTGGCACGAGCGCGAGAAGAAGCACTTGTGGCAGCGGGTCTGGCAGATGGCCTGCCGGGAAGAACACATTCCGGAGGTCGGCGACCACTACGTCTACCAGATCGCCGGCTTGTCCTATCTGATCGTCCGTTCGGCACCCGATCGGATCCGCGCGTTCCCCAACGCGTGCCTGCATCGCGGCCGCCAGTTGAAGGACTACCCGGGCCGCTGCGCGGAGATCCGCTGTCCGTTCCACGCCATGACGTGGGACCTCGACGGCAACCTCAAGCGCATCCCGGCGCCGTGGGAGTTCGAGCACATCGATCCGGAGTCCTTCGCGCTGCCGCAGGTCAGCGTGGACACCTGGGCGGGGTTCGTGTTCATCAACCCCGACCCGGACGCCGAGCCGCTCAGCGCGTTCCTCGGTGACCTGCCCGAGCACTTCGCCAAGTGGGACCTGGGCAACAGGTACGTCGAGGTGCACGTCTCCAAGCTGCTGCGCTGCAACTGGAAAGTCGCGCAGGAGGCCTTCATGGAGTGCTGGCACGCGGCGGCCACCCACCCGCAGACCGTGCCGTACGCGGCGTTCGGCGTCTGCCAGGTCGACTGCTACGACAACTTCGCCCGGTTCATCACGCCGTCCGAGGTCGTGGGGCCGATGATGCCGTGGGATCCGAGCACCGAGGAGATGCTGCGCGCCACGCTGGACGTCCGCGAGGACGAGGAACTGCCGGTGCAGCCGGAACCGGGCGAGACGGCACGGTCGTTCGTCGTGCGCAACACCAGGGAGAAGTGGCGTGGCTTCCTCGGCGACAAGATCGACGAGTGGGCCGACTGCGAGCTGGTCGACAACTTCACCTACACGGTCTTTCCGAACCTGATGCCGTGGGGCGGGGTGCACAAGATCTGCTACCGCTTCCGGCCCAACGGGGACGACCACCGCACCTGCGTGATGGACGTCTTCTACCTGGCCCCGTTCACCGGGGAGCGGCCGCCGCCCGCCGAGGAGGTCGAGCTGGGCTTCGACGACCCGTTCAGCAGCGTCGCGGAGCTGGGCATCGTCGGCAACATCCTCGACCAGGACTGCTTCAACATGGAGAAAGTGCAGTTCGGGCTGGAGACGACGGCCAAGCCCACGGTGACGTTCGCGTCGTATCAGGAAGACAACCTCAAGTGGATGCAGCGACTGCTGCGCCGGTATGTGGAGGGACACTGACACATGCCCGGAGGAGTACGGCATCCGTACAGCCGCGACCTGTACGAGCTGGACGAAGAAGGCCGCGTGCGCATCACCAGACGCAACGGCGAGGTCGGCTATTACAGCTCCGACGGGCGCTGGCTGGACGGCGTGAAGTTCGACGCCGACCCGCACCTGTGCGGCTGGGTGAGCGCTCCGCGCAACGCGCACCGGATCACCGCGCGCTGACGCGCACGTCGGCGGCTGCCTCCGCTGCTCAGCGGCATCCCGCCCGAGCCGGCTTGGCGCGGCCTCGACCTGCTCGCCGACCAGGCGCTGCCGGCACTCGGCCTCACTCGTCGAACTGCGCGAAGCTGAGCGCGTAGCTGGGGTCGTCGCCACCCCGGGTGCCGGGCAGGTCGTAGCCGGCGCGTCCACCGTCCAGCACCATCGTCGACGGCCTGCACTGGTTCCACTCCACGGTGATGCGGCGACGCCAGATGCGCCAGACGCCGTCGCGTTTGCGCAGCTTGTCGAGGTAGCGGCCGCCGGTGACGTACTCGTGTTCGTCCTCGAGCGTGCCTTCTGCCTTCGCCCGCAGGGCATAGTTCTCACCGAAGAAGCGAGCCACGGATTCCCATCCGCCCGGCACGCGGTGGTAACCCAGCAGGTAGGACTCGGCGATCGCGCGGTCCCCGTCGACCTCGACCAGCTCGTTGGTCACGTGGTGCACGCCGTAGCTCGTCTGCTTTTGCAACCGGGGAATCATGAACTCGGCGAACTCGTGCGCGTTGCCCGCGAACGTGCCGTGGATGTCGATCGCGTCGTCGTGATAGACGGACTTGAGCAGCTCGATGTCGCAGCGGTCGATCGCGCGTGCGTAGCGGTGCAGAACTTCCACGATCTGCTGCCGGTCGTAGACCAGTTGCAACACCGCGTCGCGGTCGTCCGGTTGCGGGCGGGGCGCAAACAGCATAGGCACCCCTCACACCACCGCGGGCTGCACGTACGCGGCGGCCGCTTCGCCCGCCATCCGACCGACACCCGCCGCGCTGGCCAGCGAGCTGCCGGACCCGGAGTAGGTGGGGCCGACGATTCCGCCCGTGCACTCACCGGCTGCGTACAGGCCGGGGATCACGTCGCCGTCGACGCCGATCACCCGTGCGTGGTCGTCGATGCGAAGGCCGTACCCGGTGTGGGCGATCGCGGTGGGGCGAACCTCCACCGCGTAGTACGGCGGTGTGGAAATCGGGTTGAGGAAGCGCCCGGCTTTGCCGAAGTCGGTGTCCTCACCCGCCGTGACCAGCTGGTTGTACCGGGCGACGGTTCCGCGCAGGTTCGCCTCCGGGATGCCGGTCGACGCGGCGAGCGTCGCGAGTGAGTCGGCGATGTGCACCCGCGGGTGGTCCTTGAACTGGTCCATCACGTCCGCCGTGTAGTGCTTCGGCTTGAACTTCGCGTGGTTCGGCCAGACCTGCTTGTAGGCGTCGGCGTACCGGTCGGCGAGCTCGGGCGGCGGTCGCAGCGCAGCGTCGTCGAACACCACGAAGCCCACGTTGTCGCGTGCCTTCATCAGGCTGTCGAGGATCCCGTACGGCGCGGTCTCGTCGCAGAACCGATTCCCCTGCTTGTCCAGCAGGATCGTCCACCCGGGCAGGAACGCCTCGTGCAGGGTGTCGACGCCGGGATTCAGCATCCGCAGGCCGCGGTTCTCGCCCGTCAGCTGGGCGCCGAGTTGCTCGGCGAACCGGATGTGGTCACCGCGGGCACCGGGCGCACCGATGTAGAACGTCTCCCCTACCTCCCAGGCGATCGGGTAGTACCTGGCCAGATAGTCCGGGTTGGCGCCGAAACCGCCGGTCGCCACGACCACGGCACCGGCGGTCAACGTCTCGCCCCCGGACCGCACGCCGGTCACGCGACCGTTCTCGCGGACCAGCTCGTCCACCCGGTTGCCGAGGACGAATTCCACCCCGGTCTCCCGGCAGCGCGACACGAGCGCGTCCACGATTGCCTGGCCGCCGCCGTCGACGCAGTGGCCACGCGGCCGGCGGTCGTCACCGCTGAAGATGAGCCGCTCGTAGAACGGCACCCCGCGCTGTTCCAGCCAGTCGATCGTCTCGCCGCTACGCGCGGCCCAGCGTCGGACCGGCCCCGTCGCGACGTCCCAGATGTTGATGGCCAGGTAGTCGGAGAACAGATCGTCCTCGGCCTCCTCGATGCCCGCCGCGCGCTGCAACCGGCTCCTGCTGCCCATGACCACGCCGCCGGACAGCCGGGTGGATCCGCCGAGTACACCTTCGGACTCCACGACGAGCACGTCCCGGCAGCCGTTCTCCGTGGCGGTCAACGCGGCAGCCAGGCCGCCGAGGCCGGAACCGATGACGATGACGGCGAAGTCCGGACCGGTCATACCGAGCTCCTGTCGACGGGCGCCCGCCACGGCAGGCGGAGATGGGACGAATCGTTGAGGCAGCGCAACTCCCGCCGCCCGCTGCGAGCGGCGAGCACTCTGGTGACCCCGGTGTGCGCCGGATGCGGGACGACTGGTCGAGAAGCACCGAGCACGTCGCCGACGAAAGCGTTGATGACCGACCCGTGGGTGACGATCACGACGCGTTGACCTGGGTGAGCGGCGATGAGGGCGTCGAGCGCGTCGACAGCATTGCGGTTATCCGACGCCAGGCCTTCATCGCTCCGCGGCTCCAGTCCGAGCCGGTCGGCCAGAATCCCGGCCGTGTCGACCGCACAGCGTTCCGGCGCGCTGTACAGCGCGTCCCACCACTCGTGATGAAGTCGATCGGCCAACGCGTGTGCCTGCTGCCGCCCGGCAGGAGTCAGCCCCGCGTCACGCGAGTCGGGCTGAGCGTGCCGCACGAGGGCGAGTTCCACCTGGCCGACCTCCGTGTCCTCCAGCGATACCGACCAGATTACTCTAGAACTCAACTATTGAGTAGTGTTGGTCTTGTGCCGATCGCGTTGAGTTCCACGGTCGCCCATCCCTCGCCGTTGGCGTAGCGAAAGCGGTTCAGCGAGCCGTAGGCAGGCTGGAACACCGACGTCTGCGGCGAGCCGAGCAGCATCGCGAAGAAGTTGTTGATGACCCCACCGTGGGTCACGGCGACCACCCGCTCCCGGCCGCCACAGCGCATGCGCTCGACCACCGACCAGATCCGGGCGCGAAACTCTTCCAGCGTCGTCCCCCACGGCGACAAGTCGCCCGCCAAATAGGCCTGGTACGGCCCTGCACCGTCCTCCCAGTGCAGATACTGCTGCGCGCCGCGGTCGAACTCGGCGAGATCGTCCTCGATCTCCGGGCGCCAACCGGGCACCAGCACCTCGGCGCTTTCCCGGGCGCGGCGCAACGGGGAGCAGAAGACCGCGTCGAAGCCGTCGGCCTCGACGAGCCTGCGTGCGTCCACCATCTGCGCCCGGCCTTCGCTGCTCAGCGGCGGGTCGCCACGGTCGGACTTCCCGACATCGCGCTCCGGCTCCCCGTGGCGCACGAGCGTGAGCATCATCCGGCCGACCTCCCTGCTCCCACCGCAGGCAGAAACCCTGCACCCCAGCCTATCTATTGCCAAATAGTTTATCAGTCGAGTTTAATCGGGAGAAGTACGTCACACCGCCAGGAGGGTCACCATGGTCGATATCTCGCGCCCCTGGATCGTGGACACGCCGCTGAGCGAACGGTGGCCGGTCTACACCAGGGCGAACGTCGGAGAGGTGTCGCCGAACGTCACGACGCCCCTGATGTGGAGCATGATCGGCGGGCCACCCGCGGAGCGCGAGTGGAAGCAGGCCCTGGTCGAGTTCGGCGCGTTCGACCTCGACGAGTTCCGGCCCGACCTCATCGACATCCAGGGGATGATCCACGGCTACATCTATCTGAACCTGTCGCACGCGCGGACGTTCGGTGCACGGATGCCGGGCGCCAGCCCGGAGCTGATGGACCGCACGTACCTGGGCGAAGTCGAGGCCCCGCCGTACGTGCCGCACCCGGATGACGCGAAGCCCGAGTACACCGAGCGCATCATGCAGTCGGTGCAGCGGGTGCTGAGCGAGCGGGACCGGCCTGACGTGTGGGAGCACAAGGAAGTCGCCGCGCGCCTGCGCGCGGAGCGCCCGGATCTGTCGAGTCTGTCGGACGCGGACCTGATCGCACGGGAACGGCAGATCATGCAGGATCCGTACGCGCCCGTGCTTCGGACCCACCTGCGGATGGTTTACGAAGGCTCGGTGGTGACCGGGGCGCTCGATCAAGCCGTGGCGGAGATGGGCGACCCGAGCCTGGCGATCCGGTTGATGGGCGGTCTCGGTGACATCGCGTCCGCCGAACCCAACCAGGCGATGTGGGACCTCAGCCGCATGGTCACGGCGGATGCCGAGCTGACCGCGGAGTTCGAGCGTGGTGTCGCCGACCTCGATGCCCGGCTGCGCACCGGCACCGGCGAAGCTGTCAAGGCGTTCGTCGCCGAGTTCGACAAGTTCCTGTACGACTACGGCTCACGCTCGACGGACGAGTGGTCCGCCGCGCCGAAGACGTGGGAGACGCACCCGTCGATTCCGCTGGGCATGATCGACCGGATGCGGCTGCAGAGCGACGACAAGGAGCCCGCACGCCAGGCGGCCCGGCTGCGTGCGGAACGCGAGCAGCTCGTCGCGCACGTGCGCGAGCAACTCGGGGACAATCAGGAGGCGCTCGGCCAGTTCGAGGCCGTGCTCGCCAGCGCCGAGCTGTACTCGCGGGCGCGCGAGCAGAGCAAGAGCAACTGCGTCCGCATTCTGCACGAAGCCCGCCTGCCCATCTGGGAGCTGGGCAACCGGTACGTGACCAAGGGCGTCTTCGGCAAGCCCGAGGACATCACGATGTTGCTGGAGAGCGAGCTCGACCAGTTCATCAAGGATCCGCAGTCGTTCGTCCCGGTGATCGAGGAACGCTGGGAGTGGTACGACGCCCTCGACGAGCTCGAGCCGCCGTTCCTCGTCGACGGGGAGATCCCTCCGGTCACCACCTGGCCGAAGAAGAAGGACCCGGCGCATCAGCCCGCTGAGCCGGGAACCGTGCTGGAAGGCCTTGGTGCGTGCCCCGGCTCGGCGACCGGGGTCGCGCGCGTCATCACCGATCCCGAGGACGCCCCCGACCTCGAGCCCGGCGAGATCCTCGTCGCCCCGATGACCGACCCGGGGTGGACGCCGATCTTCACGTCCGCCGCAGCCGTGGTGGTCAACGTCGGGTCGCCGATGAGCCACGCCGCGATCGTCAGCCGCGAGCTGGGAATTCCGTGCGTGCTCGGGGTGCGGGGTGCCACGAAGAAGATCAAGGACGGGATGACGTTGACCGTCGACGGGACCACCGGCAAGGTCACCGTTCACTGAGCCGGATGCCGTGCCGGCGAGTCAGCTTGCCGGCACGGCATCCGGTCATCGGTTGCGGGAGGTCACGTCGGAGCCGGAACACCCCCGTCTGCTGGTGATCACCTCGGCGGCGGAAGGCATCCGTCTGGGGGAGGTCACCTCGGTAGCGGAAGGCACCTGTCTGCGGGAGATCACCTCGGCACCGGAGCACGCCCGTCCGCAGGAGATCAGCCCGAAGCCGGTCGCCCTTTCTGCAGGAGATCACCTCGGCGCCGGAATACGCCCGTCCGCGGGTGGATCACCTCGGTGCCGGCCGCGCCCCGGCTACGGCCGGGCAACGACCGCACACATGCCGGTCTTCCCGGCGTAGGAGGTTGCGATGGATGTCGGGCTCGTTCTTCCGCAGCTCGGCCCGGTCACCGACATGCAGGTCATCAAGTCGGTGGCCCGCCTCGCCGAGGACATGGGCTTCGCGCACCTGTGGGTGCAGGACCACTTCATGTACGCGTTGGAGCAGCAAGGCACCTATGGCGGCAGTGCGCACGCTCAGCCGGAGGTTTACCAGTCGGTCTACGCGCCGTTGCCGGTGCTGGCCGCCGTGGCGGCGTGGACCGACACCATCGGGCTGGGCACCAGCGTGCTGGTCGCGGGCAACCATTGGCCGGTCCAGCTGGCCAACGAGCTGGCCACGATCGACCAGCTGAGTCAAGGCAGGCTCACCGCGGTCGGGCTCGGCGTCGGCTGGTCGCACGAGGAGCATCGCGCCGTCGGCGTGGATCCGCTCACCCGCGGCCGGCGGATCGACGAGTTTCTCGAGGTGCTCACCGCATGCTGGGCCGCCGATCCGGTGGAGCACCACGGCGAATTCTTCGACGTGCCGCGTTCGATCGTGCGGCCGAAGCCGTACCAGTGGCCCAGGCCGCGGCTGATGTCGGGCATGTGGTCCGAGAAGGGCCTGCGTCGCACGGCGTTGCACTACGACCTGTGGAATCCCGGTTCGATGCCGATCAGCCAGGCGGTGGAGATCGTGGCGAGGATGAACGAGATGCGTCCGGCCGAGATGGCTCCGCTGAACGTGATCTACCGCGCCGCGTTGCAGTCGACCGCGGGCAAGATCCTGACCGTGGAGGAAATCGCCGACCGGACCGTCGAAGCGGCCGAAGCGGGTTTCGAAGCGGTGATCGTGGAGGCGAACTTCTGCTCGACGATCACCTCGCGGCAGGACTGGCTGGAGATCGTCACGTCCTTGCGGCCCGTGTTGGAGGCGGCGGAAAAGGCCTGCCGCCCCTAGGACAGAACGCCCGTGTCGAACCAGCGCGCCAGTCGGTCGCGTTGAAGTTCGCTTACCTACTTGACCCACGGGCCGGCCGACGTTCGCTCAGATCAGCGAGATCGAGCCGTCGCGCTGCCGGGACACCGCACCGACACCGTCGTCTGCCGCTTGGAGCCGGTGGAACCGCGCGTCGGGGTCCGGCGCCCACACGCCGAGGTTCGCTCGAGTGCCCAAGCGCGCCTGCCGATCACGTTCCGCAACCGAGGAGATGTGGACCGTCGCCGGCCGGCTCGCCGACTCGTGCGATGCGGTGGCGGGCCCTAGCCCTGAGCCGGACTGAGTGACATCTTTGTCGCATGAGTGCGCGTTCAACGGGGAACTTGCCTGCGGAGCTGACCAGCTTCGTCGGCAGACGCACTGAACTCATCCAGATCAAGGGCCTGCTGGCGTCCGCGCGACTCGTCACGCTGACCGGCATGGGTGGGATCGGCAAGACCCGCTTGGCGCGCAGGCTGGCGGGCGAGGTCCGCCGCACGTTTCCCGACGGCGTCTGGCTGGTCGAGCTGGCCGACCTGCATCAGGGCACCCTGCTACCGCAGGCGATCGGCGCCGCGTTGGGCGTTCGGGACGAGTCGAGCGACCCGGTCGGAACGCTGATCGACCACCTGCGCTCCCGGCGATGCCTGCTCGTGCTGGACAACTGCGAGCATCTGACCGAACCGTGCGCCGCGCTCATCGGGCAGATGCTGCAGGCCGCCCCCTGGGTGAAGATCGTCGCCACCAGCAGGCATGTGCTGGGCGTGCAAGGTGAGCAGATCTTCCCCGTCGACTCGCTGACGCACGAGGCGGCCGACGACCATCCCAGCGAAGCGATGGAACTGTTCGAGGAACGGGCGTCGGCCGCGGATCCGAACTTCCGGATCAACACAGGTAACCGGGCCACCGTTGTCGCGATCTGCCAACGGCTCGAGGGGCTCCCGCTTGCGGTCGAGCTGGCTGCGGCGAACGTGCGCACATTCGCACCGGACGAAATTCTGGACCGGTTGCAGGATCCCGCGCTGCTCACCGCGAGCGAGCAGACGCGTCCGTCCCGGCATCACACGCTGCGTGCAGCAGTCGAGTGGAGTTATCAGCTGTGTACACGTCAGGAGCAGCGCACGTGGGAGCAGCTGTCGGTGTTCGCCGGGGGCTTCACGGTGGACGCTGCGCAAGCCGTGTGCACGATGGTGGACGACGGCTCGACGATCACGACGGCGTTGAAAGGACTTGTCGACAAATCCGTTCTCCGACGGGTCGACGACGCGGGCAAGTCGCGTGCCCGTTATCGAATGCTGGAGCCGGTGCGCCAGTTCGCCGCGGAGAAGCTCGCGGCCGCACCCGACGCCGAGGAGGTCCGACGGCGACACCGTGATCACTTCCTGGCCCTCGCCCGACGCAGCGTCCAGGACTATTGCAGCCCTCGCGACGTCGAGTGGTACGCGACCACACGGCGGGAACACCCGAACATTCGCCAGGCCTTGGCGTTCAGCCTGTCCGACCGGAAGGAGCCGGAGCGCGCGATCGAGATGGCGACGGTGCTCCGGCCGTTCTGGGAGCAAGCGGGGACGGTGCTCGAAGGGTCCAACTGGCTTCGCCGGGCACTCGAGCATGCGCCCGAGCCGACGCCGGAACGGGGGCACGGGCTGGCTTCGGCCAGCATTCTCGGTTTCCTGCTGGGTGACGACGAAGCCGGGCGGAGGTATCGCGCCGAGCAGCTGGAGCTGGCGGAGCAGTTGGGGTGGGACGAGCCCCCATCGGCGGCGCTGTTCGCTTCGGCGCTCGAGGCGTATGCCGACGGGGATGTGAAACGGGCATTCGTCGAGTCCGAGCGCGCCGTGCAGCAGGGTCTTCGGCACGAGGACTCCGGCGCCACCGCCGAAGCGATGGCGTTGTCCGCGCTGTACGCCTTCATCCTGCAATCCGACGAGGCGGAGGAGATCGCGGCCCGGTTCGTCAGCTATGCCGAGTCGCGCGGGGCGCACCTGTTGAAGGCGATCGCGCTGTACCCGCTCGGTGCGGTGCGCTGGCTGAGGGGTGATGTGTCCGCGGCGAGGAAGCTCATGCGGGAGGCGATCCGGCTGTACCAGCTGTTCGACCACCCCGGCATGGTCGCCGTCTGCGTCGAAGGACTCGGGTGGTCGGCCGCCCGGACCGAACCCGACCTCGCGGCCAAGCTGCTGGGTGCGGCCCGGTCGATCTGGAAGTACAGCCAGATGCTGCTCGCGGAGAAGGCGGTGCAACGGGTCGGGCAGGAGATCGAGAGCCGGCTCCGGCAGGAGCTCGGCGACATGGCTTTCGAGCAGCAGTACGCCGCCGGCCAGGAGCTGTCGTACACCGATGCGATCAACCTGGCGCTGGGCGAGACGACGAAGCAGTCCGACCGCAAGCGCAAGTCGCCGTCACCGGACGCCGGGCTCACGCGCCGCGAGCAGGAGGTCGCCGCCCTGGTGGCCGCGGGCCTGACCAGCAAGGAGATCGCCGCCAAGCTCGTGATCTCCCACCGCACCGCCGATGCGCACATCGAACACATCCGCGCCAAGCTCGGCGTTCGCTCCCGGGCGCAGATCGCGCGGTGGTTCAGCGAGTACGCCGACGCGCATCGTGCGGATCAGTCTCACCACGAAGTGGCCAAGTAGGCCAAGGCCTCCACGCCTGCCGAGGTGAGCGAGACGCCGTCGTGCGCCGGTGACCGGGTGACGAGGCCGAGCTGCTCCAGCCTGCTCACCGAGTCCGAGCCGGCGGGCTCGGTTTGCTGCGGGGTGGCATCGGTGAGTTCTGCCCAGAGGTCGGTGTGAGCAAGCAACTGGGTGATCCCGATCTTCTCCAGCTCGAGCATGTCAGCCGTGTTCATGGTGACCTCCTTGTCAGCGCCCTTGATGCTGCCGGGCGGCGGGGACCGACCCAATTGGTCAAACCACCTACTTCGATACCTATGTTGTGGGTCACACAGGGATCCGTCGTATGCGAACTCAGCCCACCGGCTCGGCCCAACCGCGCGCTCGAACTCGGTCCGCCGGCTGACCCCGTCGACACTCTCGAACCCAGCCCACCAGCTGGCCCGCCACGCACCCGAACTCGAGCCACCAGGTCGGCCCGCCCCGGGCACCTGAACTCGGCCCACGAGGTCGGCCCGGCCGCGCACCTGAACTCTGGCCACCAACTCAGCCGCCCCAGCACCTGAACTCGGGCCACCAAATCAGCCGCCCCCGGCGCCTGAACTCGGCCCACGAAGTCGGCCGTCCCGCACTCGAACTCGGGCGCCCGGCTCGGGGCGAGGCTGCTCCGTGATCCAGCCGATGCGTAGGTTCGTCGCTCGCGGGGCTGCGTCGAATCGGCACCGACATCAGCGGTGCTCGCGCCGTGGAACTCCGCCGCGAGGCCGGAGCGCGCCGCGTGCTCGGGCCGGGATCTGCGCGTCTGCCGGCCGGTTGCGCCGGGCCTGCTCAGTGGAAGTCGCGCGATTTGGTGCGGATTCGCACGTCGAAGTGCTGCAGGCGGTCGGCGAGGACGCTGACGACTCCGTCGCCGTGGGAGGCGTGCTCCACGACGCCGCGAACCAGCAACGCCGGGCTGGAACGCGCGATCGTGGCGTAGCGCGCCCACAACCCCTTGGTACACACCACGTTGACCATCCCGGTTTCGTCTTCGAGGTTGAGGAACGTGATGCCGTTGGCCGTTGCCGGCCGCTGCCGATGGGTCACCGCCCCACCGATCAGCACTCTGGTGCCGTGCGGGATCGAAGCCAGCTTCGCCGCGGGAATCGCGCCCAGCCGGTCGAGCCGTTCCCGGTGGAACTGGATCGGGAAGCTGTCCGGCGACAGCCCGGTCGCCCACACATCGGCCATCGCCACTTCCACGTCATCCATCCCCGGCAGCATCGGCGCCTGCGCGCCGACCCCACTCCCCGGCAGCTTCTCCGGCCGCTCGTGGGCGACCGCTCCCGCGGCCCACAACGCTTTGCGCCGATCGGGCTCCAGCTCGCGGAACGCACCCGCGGTGGCCAACGCCTCGACCTGAGGGGTGGTCAGCCGCACCCGGCGCGCCAGGTCGGTCATGCTGCGGTACGGCCCGTGCGCTTGCCGTTCCTCGACGATGCGCTCGGCCAGCTCCGTGCCGATCGTGCGCACCGACCCCAGCCCGATCAGCACCGCGGGTTCGCCGCCGTCGGGATCCGGCTTGAGCGTGGTGTGCGCCAGGCTGGCATTGATGTCCACGCCCAGCACGGTCACGCCATGCCTGCGAGCATCGGCCACCAGCGTCTGCGGCGAGTAGAACCCCATGGGCTGTGCGCGGAGCAACCCCGCGCAGAACGCCGCAGGGAAGTAGCGCTTCAAATAGGCGCTGGTGAATACCAGGTAGGCGAAGCTCAGCGCGTGGCTTTCCGGGAAGCCGAAGTTGGCGAAGGCCACCAGCTTCGCGAAGATCCGCTCGGCGGTCGGTTGATCCACCCCGTTGGCTTTCGCTCCGTCGTAGAAACGCTGGCGGAGCGCCTCCATCTTGCGCACCGACCTCTTCGCCCCGATCGCACGCCGCAGCTCGTCGGCTTCCGCGGCGCTGAACCCGGCGACGTCGATGGCCAGTTGCATCAACTGTTCCTGGAACAGTGGCACCCCGAGCGTCTTCTCCAAGGCGTTCTTGGCCAGTGGATGGTCATAGGTGACTTCGTCGACGCCCGCGTGGCGACGGATGTAGGGGTGGACTGATCCGCCCTGGATCGGGCCGGGCCGGATCAGCGCGACCTCGATCGCCAGTTCCTTGATGCTGCGCGGTTTCAGCCTCGGCAGGGTCGCCAGCTGCGCCCGGCTTTCCACCTGGAAGACACCGACGGCGTCACCCCGGCACAGCATGTCGTAGACGTTCTGATCCTCCAGCGGAAGCTTGGCCAGGTCGATGGTGATGCCCTGGTAGTCGCGCACCATTTCCACCGCGTACTTGATCGCCGAGAGCATGCCCAACCCGAGCAGGTCGAACTTCACCAGACCGACCGCGGCACAGTCGTCCTTGTCCCACTGCAGCACGCTGCGCTCGGCCATGCGTGCCCACTCCACCGGGCAGATCTCGCTCACCGGCCGGTCCGCCAGCACCATCCCGCCGGAGTGAATGCCGAGGTGACGCGGGAAGTCACCGAGCTGGTTGGCCAGCGCGATGACCTCGTCCGGCACGTCGTTGTCCACATTGGCCGCTTGTGTGGTCCACCGGTCGATCTGCTTGCTCCACGCGTCCTGCTGCCCCGGCGCGTAGCCCAGCGCTTTGGCCACGTCCCGCACCGCCGAACGTGCCCGGTAGGTGATGACATTGGCCACCTGAGCGGCTTTCAACCTGCCGTACTTGCGGTAGACGTACTGGATCACCTCCTCCCGGCGGTCCGACTCGATGTCCACGTCGATGTCCGGTGGTCCGTCCCGCTCCGGCGCCAGGAACCGCTCGAACAGCAGCTTGTGTTCGACCGGGTCGACATTGGTGATGCCCAGCGCGTAGCACACCGCCGAGTTGGCCGCCGAGCCACGGCCCTGGCAGAGGATGTTGTTCTCCCGGCAGAACCGCACGATGTCGGCCACGATCAGGAAGTAGCCGGGGAAGTTCAGCTCGGTGATCACCTTGAGCTCGTGCTCGATCTGTGCGTAGGCCTCCGGGTTCTGGTAGCGAGTGCCGTAGCGCTGCACGGCGCCCTCGTAGGTCAGCTGGATCAACCAGCTCACCTCGTTGTGGCCGGGCGGCACGTCGAACGGCGGGAGATCGGGGGCGAGCAGCTCGAGGTCGAACGCGCACTCCACCCCCAGCAAAGCGGCACGCTGGACGGCACCCGGATAGCGCGCGAACCGCGCCTGCATCTCCGCACCGGACCGCAAGTGCGCACTCGCGGACGGCGGCAACCAGCCGTCCAGCTCGTCGAGGCTGCGCCGGGCCCGGATCGCCGCCACCGTCGCCGCCAGCCTGCCGCGGGGTGGCGCCGCGTAATGCGCGCCGGTCGTGGCCACCGTGGGCAGACCGAACTCCGCCGCCAACGCCGCCATGGTGTCGTTGTGCGCGGTGTCGACCGGCAATCCGTGGTCGAACAGCTCCACATAGACGTTGTCCTTGCCGAACAGGACGGTCAGCTGCTTCAACCGCTCCGCGGCCCGCCGGTACCCACCGACCCGCTCCTCCTGCGGGGCGTCCGGTGCGGGCAACACCGAACGCAGCGGACCTTTGCGACAGCCGGTCAGCACCGCCACCCGCCCGGCTACCCGCTCGGCGACCTCGGGCAGCCGGTACCGCGGCCGTCCCTTCTCGGACAGCCGGTTCACCGGGTCTTCGTGGCCGGCCAGCTGCCCGTCGGTGATCGCCGCACAGAGCGCGGAATAGCCCTCCGCGTCCCTGGCGAGCAGCACCAGATGCTCGCTCCCCGGGTCGGCGGAACCCGTGCGGGCCTCCGGCTGCGGCGGCAGATCCTGCTCGGTCGTGCTCGCGCGCCGCCCGTTCGACGTCGGCCCGTTCACCGCCGGCCCGCTCGCCGCCGACCCGTTCACCGCCGGCGCGTTCGCCCTTGCCCGGTTCGCTTTCGCCCCGCTCGCCGTCGGTCCCCTCGGTTCATCGCGCCTGCCCAGGCTGAGCTCGGCCCCGTACACCGTCCGCACCCCCAGTTCCTTGGCCGCCTGGGCGAAGCGAACCACCCCGTACATGCCGTCGTGGTCGGTCAACGCGATGGCGTCCAACCCGAGCCGGGAGGCCTCTTCGACCAGCTCCTCCGGATGACTGGCGCCGTCCAGGAAGCTGAAGTTGGAGTGGCAGTGCAGCTCGGCGTACGGCACCCGGGTCCGCGCCCCGGCATCGTCGTCGAACTGCAGCTCCGCCAAGTCGTCCGGCCGGAAGTAGCCCTCACGGCGCCTGGTCCACGCCGGGCTGTCCCCGCCGTCGCCGTGCTGCTGCGTAGGCCTGCCGGAGAGGGTGCGCTCCATTTCCGACCAGGGCAGCGGCGAGTTGAACCAGCCCATTACGTGTACTCCCCTTCCACTTGCCACCGAGGGCTCCGCTCGTCACGGCAGCGCAGCAGCAGCGCCTTGCCCGCCGGGGCGCCCCCCTCGGCCAGCACCACCTGGACCCGCGCCGCCGGACCGTCGGCGCCCGGATCCCACCAGCGTTCGTCCAGCGGCCACGGCCCCGCCCAGGCCGCGACCTCCCACAACGGCCCACCGTCGACCGCCACCCGAGCAGGTGGCGCGCTCAGCGCACCGCGAGCGGTCATCCGTACCGGACGGCCCCGGTGATCGACCACCGCCGCCCGCACCGGTTCCGGATGCACCGTCGCCGGTGAAGGCGCAGGCAACCGCCCTGGCCACGGCGCGACCTCCGCTTGCCCGGACCCGCTTCGCGCACCAGCGCCCTTGGCTTCGTCGCCTCGCACGTCGCCCCAGGGCACCAGCCGCACTCGCTCGGCCGGGCCGCGCCCACCGTCCAGCACCGCGGTGGCCACTGCTTCCGGCCCGAGCAGCCGCTGCACCTGCACCAATGCCCTGCCTGCCCGCTCATCGGCCTGGTCGTCCGCCGGATTGTCGCCGAGCCCACCACGCCACAGATGCAGCTGCAGCAGGCCGGCCTCGACCACTTCCTCCGGCTCCAGGCGCAGCGTGACGACGCCACTCCGGGGCCGCTGCTCACCCTGCAACCAGCTGTCGAACTGCCAACGCACCCGGTCGGCGATACCGCGCGCGGCGACCGGGACGCCGTTGGTGCCACTCTCCCCGCCGCTGCAGCGCCACACCCGGGACAACTCCTCGCCGCTTTCGGTCCGCGCGTAGATGCCCAGCCGGGTGCAGGCCAGGTTGCGGCCTGCCAGCTTCGCGTGCAGCTCGTCGGCCAGCCGCTCCGCGATGTAGGCGGCCTCCTCCACCCTGCTGATCGGGATGTCGAACGTCTCGTCCACCGTCAGATCGGCAGGCGGCCTCCTCCGGTCCAGCGGACGCTCGGACAGCCCGTTGGCCAGCCGATGCGCCAGCATTCCGATCCTGCCGAACCGCGAGCTCACGGTGCGTTCCGGCAGCTCGGCGAACTGGCCCAAGGTTCGCAGCCCGAGCCTGCGCAACAGGTCGACCAGTTCTTCGCTGCCGTCGTACTCGGCAAGGACACTGCCCGGCTGGTCCAACTCGGTCACCGGGAGCGGGGCGAGGAACCGGCGACTGGCACCTGGCTCCACCACGCACGACCGACGAGCAGCCAGCAACGCGGCGAACAGCCCGTCGGCGATCCCGATCTGCACTTCCACGCCTGCCTTCGCCGACACGTGGTCGATCAGGGTCTCCATCAGCCGATACTCATCGCCGAAGTAGGCCAGCGCACCGTCCGCCGGGGCGGCCACCACTCCGGGACGCACCACGTCCACCCCGACCACCAGCTCTTCCACCGACGCGGCCACCGGCTCGAACAGTCGCGCGTCCCGCGCCGGGTCGACCGCCAATACCGCCAGATCCGGGCAGGAAGCCTGCGCTTCCCGCCGACGCATCCCCCGGCGAACGCCGTTGCTCCGCGCCACTGCCGAGCAGGCCACGACCCGGTTGGCCGAGAACACCGCCGCCGGATGGTGCAACGGAACGCCCGCAGCCACGCACGCGGCGGTCACCGGCCAGTCCGGACACCACACCACCACCAACCGGGCAGGCCGCTGCGCATCGACCGCACGGGACTCTGCGGCGGCACTCGCGCCTTCGGACGGCGGCCCAGCGGCACGGTCCACCGCAGGTTGCGACCGCACCGAACGCCGGCCTCGCGCGGACGAGCGGCTGCGCGGTGAACGTCCCCGTGCTCGTCGCGCCATCAGCTCGCCACCTCGAGCCGTAGCGCCTGCTCACCCGCCTCGACACGGCCGCTCGGCCCCGGCAACAGCACGGTCGTCTCCCGCACCTGAGCCGACGACCTCCCGCGCCCCCGGATCCGCATCGTGCGAGCGGACAGATAGCCCTTACCGAACTCGTCAACCCCATCCCACGCACCCGGCGCGCAGGTCAGCTCCACCTCGGCCCCCGGCCAGCGGCCTTCGGCGATGAGCACACCACCGCGATGCCGTGCGCGAGCGGACAACCGCCGGGCGGACGCCGCCGTCATGCCCGCCCCGCCGGGCAGGACGACGATGTCCACCCCGTCGAACAGGCTCGCGGCCACCCGCACCGCATCCGGACCCGGGCGAGGCACCAGCGCCAACCTGCGCAACTCGACACCCAGTTCGGCGGCCGCAACGAGGCCGACATCCGGAAGCCCCACCACGGCTGCCCACGACCCCGCCGCGGTCGCCCGCGCCAACAACGAGAGCAACGCCGCCCGCGACCCCGTGACGGACACCGTGCTGCCCCTCCGCAGGCCCCTGAGGGGCAGCACGGCCTCCAGTTCAGGCACCACCGGGAGGAGCTTGCCCGCCGCCGACGCTCCCGCAACGTCGGCGGCCACCTCGCTCGCGGTGGTCAACCCCGGCAACGACGCCAGCCGGGCTACCGCACCGTCCACGGTGTCAGTGCCCCCTGGCACCGTGGACGTGAGCGCGCCCGCCATACCCATCACCTCCCGGGAACCATGACCGGGCGACCGCCAGCCCGGCCATCGGCCACCGTGGAGAGACGGTGGCTCCTCGCCTTCGAACATATGTTCGATATCCATAGTGAACGCCACCGACCGACGCTTGTCAAGCGCGTGATGAACGGCCACACCATCGGGCCATCGCGACCGTGACAACGACAGGCCGACCAGCCCCAGGCCGGCCTGCGAAGACGTACTCGACGGCGCTCAGCCGAAGACGTACTCGGCGGCGCTCAGCGCACGTTGTCGAGCAGTTCCCGGCCGATCGCGATCGTCAGTTCCCGCAACCTCCCGGCAGGCGCGGCGACCTCCTCCGATTCGCCGAGCAGGCCGCTGAGAAAAGTCTTGTCCGAGCCACCGAGCTGCACGTCGACCAAGGTCTTCCCCCGGCGACCCACCAACACGGCTGCCCCGTCGACCGCCCGCACGAAAGCCTTGTCACCGACCGCGTCCTGTTCGACCAGCGACTCGTCCTTCGCGGTGCGTTCGACCAGCGCTTCCTCGGCTGCGTCGGGCGACGGATAGTGATCAACGGTGACGAGCAGCCGACGCTTGCGCACGTTCTCGTCAGCGGCGGCGACCCATTCGCAGCCCACGCCCTCGACGCCACCTCGCATCCGCAACGGACCACTCTGCCAGCTCGGCGTACCCGCCTCCGCGAGCAACTCGGCAGGCAATTCACACTCCTCCGGCACGGGCTCCGCGCGTGGGGAAGCGCCGACCGAGCGGTAGTAGACAAGCGCCAGGTAACCACCGACCAGCAGCACCGCGACCAGCACAAGACCAAGCACCACGAACGGCCAGCGGCGCCGGGACCGCGGCCGGCGCGGCGGACCTGCCGCGGGCGGCCGGTGGTAGGCCGCGGACGGCGGCGGCCGGTAGCCAGGCGGCTGACGCCTCGGATGGCCCTGCGTGGTCACGCGGGAAACTTACCCCACCGCAAGCATCGTTTCCCCCAATGTTCACTCTCACCTGCAGATGCTCCGCGCACTACCGAAGCAGATTTACGGCGTCGCGGGCCTCCTGCGTTCTTCTCGGCGCTCGCGACGGGTCCGGGCGAGCTGGTAGGCATCTCGGAGCAATACACGCACATCCGCCTCCGTTCGCGGCCCAGGGTTGACCACGGCCAGCCAGCCGAGCGTGCCGTAGACCGGGTGGCCGAAGATCACATCGGATCGGCTCACGTCGACCGAACCCGGCCGGAAATCCCGCGGCCGTTGCCCGGTCCACCGCTCGAACGCCTCGTGGCCGGCGAAGAGGTTCACCCGGAAGGCCCCAGGCCGGTTGAGCCGGGAGTCCTCGTCGCCCGGGTAGTCCTTGGTCACGATCGTGGCGAACGGCTGTCCGGTCTTCGGTGGCACGCCGTCCGGTGCGTAATAGAAGAACGCGTCACCCCAGGCCAGCTCGGGTGTTCCGTCCCCAGGCCCGGGGAGCATGGCCAACACCCCGGGCATCCCGGCGACGAGATCGATGATCTCCTTCATGTCCATGCTTGAAGCGTCGCATTGAAGTGCTCATGGCGACTTTTGTCGCTACCGTGCTGGTTGATGGGCGCCAAGTCGAAAGTCGCACTACGCACGGTCGATGTGGCACGGCGCAGCGGATACTCGGTCCAGCAAATACGCTTGCTGGAGGACAGTGGCGTGCTCCCGCCGGCTGACCGTACGCCGGGGGGCCATCGCGTCTACCGCGACGAGCACGTTCACGCGGCTCTGGCCTATCGCGGACTCGCTGCCGGAATGGGGCCTGTCGAAGCCAAGAAGATGTTGCGTGCAGTGAATGCGAACGCGCGATCGCAAGCATTGGCGCTGCTGGACGCCGCGCACGCAGATCTCCACCGGCAACGCCAACAGCTCGCCATGGCCAAGCAGGCAGCCGAGGCCATCACCCTCGAGCCCATCGCAGACGTTCGTGCGTCGGACGCGATGACGGTCTCCGAACTCGCGGACGCACTCGGAATCCGCACGTCGACGCTGCGACACTGGGACGCGGAGGGACTCGTCGTCCCCGACCGCGACCCGCACACCCGGACGCGGCGCTACACACCTGCCCAGGTCCGGGACGCGCGCATCGTTCACCAATTGCGCCAGGCGGGCTATCCCATCCCGATGCTGGCCGAGGTGATGCCGCACCTGCGTCATCCGCACGGCCTGCAACAGGTCCGCCAGATGCTGGCGGCCCGCGACGAACGCCTCGACGCCCGCTCTCAAGCACTGTGCGAAGGCACGGCCGAACTGCAGCGCACAGTCATTCCCTGAATCCGCGATTCGGTGCTGACCGACCTACATCGCCAGCTGCTTGTTCCACGGACTCGAATCGCTGCGGTGACGCGGTGACTCAGTGGGCGAAGTGCCGGACGCCGGTGAAGTACATCGTGATACCCGCTGCCTCCGCGGCCGCGACGACCTCGGCGTCACGCACCGAGCTACCCGGCTGCACGACGGCCCGCACGCCACCCTCGACGAGCACCTCGAGCCCGTCCGGGAACGGGAAGAACGCGTCCGAGGCGGCCACCGACCCGGCTGCCCGGTCGCCTGCCCGCTGTACCGCGAGCCGGCACGAGTCGACCCGGTTGACCTGACCCATGCCCACACCGACGCTCGCGCCGTCGGATGCCAGGAGGATGGCGTTGGACTTGACCGCGCGCACCGCACGCCAGGCGAACCGCAAGTCGGCCAACGTCGCCTCGTCGGCGGCGGGACCGCACGCAAGCGTCCAGTTGGCCGGGTCGTCCCCGTCGGCGTCCACCGCGTCACGCTGCTGGAGCAGCAACCCACCGGACACGGCCCGCATCTCGGCACCCGTGCGCTCCGGTGGAGGACAGACGAGGATCCGCACGTTCTTCTTGCGCTGCAGCACCTCGACCGCGCCGTCCTCGTACGACGGCGCCACGATGACCTCGGTGAAGACGTCGGCGACCTGCTCGGCCATGGCGACCGAAACCTCGGTGTTCACCGCGATCACGCCGCCGAACGCGGACAGCGGGTCGCACGCGTGCGCCTTCCGGTGGGCCTCTGCGACGTCCGAACCGACCGCGATGCCGCACGGGTTGGCGTGCTTGATGATCGCCACGGCGGGCTGCTCGTGGTCGTACGCGGCCCGCAGCGCGGCATCGGCGTCGACATAGTTGTTGTACGACATCTCCTTGCCGTGCAGCTGCTGCGCCGAGGCCAGGCCAGGACGACCCGACACGTACAGCGCCGCCTGCTGGTGTGGGTTCTCGCCGTAGCGCAGGACGCCGGAACGCTGCCACGTCGCACCCACCCAGGCGGGGAACACGGTGTCGGTCTCCGGCGCCACGACGCTGCCCAGGTAGGAGGCGACCGCCACGTCATAACTGGCCGTGTGCGCGAAGGCCTGCGCCGCGAGCTTCTGCCGCTCCGCCAGCGTGAACCCGCCTGCCGCGACACGCTCGAGAACCCACTCGTAGTGCGCGGGGTCGACGACGACGGCGACGCTCGGATGGTTCTTGGCCGCCGCCCGCACCATCGCGGGCCCACCGATGTCGATCTGCTCGACGCACTCGTCCGGCACCGCACCGGAGGCCACGGTCTGCTCGAACGGGTACAGGTTGACCACCAGCAGGTCGAACGGGGCGATGCCCAGCTCGTCGAGCTGCTGGACGTGCTCCGGCTTGCGCAGGTCGGCCAGCAATCCGGCGTGCACGGCCGGGTGCAGCGTCTTCACCCGGCCGTCCAGCGACTCGGGGAAGCCGGTCAGCTGCTCGACCGGGACGACCGGTACGCCGGCGTCCGCGATGGCCTTGGCTGTGCCGCCGGTGGAGACGATCTCCACGCCTGCCTTGTGCAGCCCGGTGGCCAGCTCGGCCAGGCCGGTCTTGTCCGACACCCCGATGAGTGCGCGCTTCACCGGACGCGTACCAGTCATGAAATCTCGACCCTCCCGTCGACGATGGTGCAGCCGTGCCGGACCAACGTGCTGACCACGTCGACCAGCAGAGTCCGCTCGATGACCTTGATCCGCTCGTGCAAGCTCTCCTCGTCGTCGGTGGGCAGGATCTCCACCGACCGGCGGGCGATGATCGGCCCGGAATCCACCCCGGCGTCGACGAAGTGCACCGTCGTGCCCGTGACCGAGACGCCGGCGGCCAGCGCGTCGCGTACCGCGTGCATGCCGGGGAACGACGGCAGCAGCGCCGGGTGACTGTTCACCACGCGCGAGTCGTACTTCTCCAAGAAGCGTGGGCCCAGCAGTTTCATGAAACCCGCCGACACCACCAGGTCCGGCCGGTAGGCCGCGACGGCCTCGGTCAGCGCGGTGTCCCACGCCGCCCGGTCAGGATGGTCGGCAAGTCGCACGACGAAGTCCGGGATCCCGGCGGCGCGGGCTCGGTGCAGCGCTTGCGCCTGCGGCCGGTCGGAGCCCACTGCGACGATGTCGGCCGGGTAGTCGGGAGAGGCAGCGGCGTCGATCAGTGACTGCAGCAAGGTGCCCGACCCGGACGCCAACACCACGAGCCGCGCCGGGTTCGGCAGCTCGAGCCTGATCACCGATTCTGCGGGGGACTCGGACTCGCTATGCACCTACGCGCCTCGTTCTCACCGGGATGACGACACCAGCAACCCTAGAGTCTTTCCGGCTGAGCGTCTTCGTCGGGATCGTCAGCTGTGGGCTCGCTCTCCGCCTGCTCGTCCTCCTCGGGCTGCGGTTCGCCGGATTTCGGCGGCTCCGACTCCTGCTCCGGCTCCTGATCGGTGGCAGAGCGTTCGGCGGGCTCCTCGTCTTCGGTTTCCGGCTTCTCGTCCTCGGCTTCCGCCTCTGCGTCGTGGCTGTCCGCCTCTGGTTCGTCGGTCTCCTCGTCTGCGGTGTCCTCGTCGTGCTGGGATTTCGGCTCGGCTCGCTTCCGCGGCCGCTCACCGGCGAAGTACGCGACGACGGCAGCCGGTATGGCTACCCAGCAGAACGAGGCCAGCGACACCGCGCCGAGATCCAACATCAGGCCGCCGGACGTCCCGATGCGCCCGCTCGCGAGTGCGCCGAGCACGACGATGCCGAAGCCGACCACGGCACCGGCGACGAAGACCGACCGCAGGCGCTGCAGCGGACTCGGCGACGACTTCCGCAAGCGCAGGCCGACGAGAACGCCCACGCCGAGCGGCAGGATCACCAGCGCGCGCCACCAGTCGGCGGGCTCATCGGGAAGCGCGGCGAGCAGCGGCACGGCGGGCACGTCCGCCGTGCTGTACGAGTACGGGCTGAGCTGCAGGTCGCCGAAGGAGAACCCGGGCCCGACGACGAATCCGACCGCCGCCAGTGCGGCGTTCGGCACGTAGGCCAGGCACAGCAACAGCATCCCGAGCCCGCTGCCGAAGCCCGGCGCCCCCGCGGTGAACAGACTTTGCGCCTGCGGAGCGGACAGCACGGAAGCGATCGCGAAGACCGCACTACCGGCCGCGAGCAGCCCGACAAGGCCGAGCAGTCCGGCGCGCAGGCCGGCCGTGGCGACCGGCACCAGGTAGGGACGCAGCGCAGCGATCAACCCACAGGGACGAACCAGTCCGAGCGTCGCCGCCGCGGCCGCGACCAACCCGGGGATGAAGAACGACTCAAGCGGGTCGGCGGACAGCCGTGCGCCGTACGAGGCGATCGCGATGCCCACCCCGGCGACCGCGTGCGCGCAAGCCATCGTGCTGACGATCACCAGGGCGCGATGCGTCCTGCGGCCGTCCAGCCGTTCGACCGCGCCCGCTGCCGAACGAGCGATGAGCACACCGAGCAGCACGGTCAGCGCCATCGGCAGCATCGCGAGCGGTTTCCCACTCAAGGTCAGTGGCACCTGGTGCGCACCGAGCCAGCCGGGCGCCGCGGCGAGCAAAATCTGACCGGGCGAGAACGATGCCTGCGTGGCCAGCGCGGCGACCACCGCGAGCAGCGCTGCCACGGCCGCATATCCCGCCAGCAGCGGCAATGTCGCGACCGTCAGGAGAACGCGCATGCGCTCCGTCCCGACGCCGCGGGCGACTCCCTGCCTCACCATCGTGTTTGCAGCTTGACATCCGGATTCGCCCATCCGGGGGTAGGCGCGCCGCGCTGTGTCGACGCTTACCCGGCCGGGTGTCCGGACAGCACAACGGCCGGCGTCCCGTCCGGAACGCCGGCCGTGACGTGCGGATCGTCAGCCGTTCTGCGGCGGCTGCTGCGAGAACTGGCCCTGGTGACCGGTGTAGGTGGTGGGCTGCTGTGCCTGCTGCTGACCACCCTGCTGGCCGTACTGCTGCTGTTGCGGCTGCGGGCCACCGAAGCCCTGCGCCTGGCCGTAGCCGGGCTGGCCGAACTGCTGCGGCTGGCCGCCCGCCGGGATCTTGATGACCTTCTCGGAGATCAAGTAGGCGGCGACGGCACCGAGCGTCTGCAGGATGCCGACGATCAGGATCAGGATGCCGCCTGCCTCCAGGCTCGGCCCCTCGAACGTCGTGAACAGCAGGGCGAACGTGGTCGCCAGCGAGACGATCGCGGGCAGGGCGCCGGGCTTGGCGTCACCCGGCAGCACCCCGAGCAGCGCCAGCAGGCCTGCGGTCAGGTAGAGCGCCGGGATCCAGCCGTAGAACATCTCGTAGGCGCTGACCGCGCCACCGAACGCCGAGCCGAAGTCGATGAACCCGAAGAACAGGATCAGCAGGCCGAAGAAGGCGATCACCAGGTGCAGGATCGTGCCGATGTCCATCTTCATGCCGGCACGCTGTTGCTGCTGTGGGTAGTACTGGCCGCCTTGCTGCTGCGGCTGTTGCGGCCCCTGCGCAGGGAACCCACCACTCGGGTAGTTCATCCGTCTCTCCTGTTGTGTTATGCGGAACTCGGGCCGACACCACGCGCCGCGTGGACCTGGCACGTCGTGCGCGGACGTTAACCGACGTCGCCGCTCCGACGTACACCGGGGCAAGTTGGTTTCACCGCGTTTTGCCGGACGCCTTGGCGAAGAATACGCCGAAGGGCGCTCCTGCCACCGATGCGGTGGCCGAAACGCCCTTCGAACCGAGAACTGTGCCGCTTTAGAGGGATTTGTACAGTTCGCGTGCGATCTCGGCGGTCTCGCTGGGGGTCTTGCCGACCTTGACGCCTGCCGCCTCCAGCGCCTCCTTCTTCGCCGCCGCGGTGCCCGACGAGCCGGACACGATCGCGCCCGCGTGCCCCATCGTCTTGCCCTCCGGGGCCGTGAAGCCCGCGACGTAGCCGACCACCGGCTTGGTGACGTTGGCCTTGATGAACTCGGCCGCCCGCTCCTCGGCGTCACCACCGATCTCGCCGATCATCACGATGACCGACGTCTCCGGGTCGGCCTCGAACGCCTCCAGCGCGTCGATGTGCGTGGTGCCGATGACCGGGTCGCCACCGATACCCACCGCGGTGCTGAAGCCGATGTCGCGCAGCTCGTACATCAGCTGGTAGGTCAACGTGCCGGACTTGGAGACCAGGCCGATCTTGCCGGGGCCGGTGATGTCCGCCGGGATGATGCCCGCGTTGGACTTGCCGGGGCTGATGACACCCGGGCAGTTCGGGCCGATGATGCGGGTCTTGTTGCCCTTGGCCTTGGCGTGCGCCCAGAAGTACGCCGAGTCGTGCACCGGGATGCCCTCGGTGATCACCACGGCGAGCGGGATCTCGGCGTCGATCGCCTCGATCACCGCGTCCTTGGCGAACTTCGGCGGCACGAACAGCACCGACACGTCGGCGCCGGTCTCCGCCATGGCTTCCTTGACGGTGCCGAACACGGTCAGCTGCTTGCCGCCGATCTCGACCTGCTGGCCTGCCTTGCGGGCGTTGACACCGCCGACCACGTTGGCGCCGGAGGCGAGCATGCGGGCGGTGTGCTTGGTGCCCTCGGAGCCCGTCATGCCCTGGACGATGATCTTGGAGTTCTCGTTGAGGAAGATAGCCATCGCTGTCAGACCCCCGCGTTCGCGAGTTCGGCGGCCTTGTCGGCCGCAGCGTCCATGGTGTCCACCCGCTGCACGCCGGGCAGCTTCGCTTCGTCGAGGATCCTGCGGCCCTCGTCGGCGTTGTTGCCGTCCAGCCGGACCACGAGCGGGCGGGTGATCTGCTCGCCGCGCTCCTCCAGCAGCTTGAAGGCCTGCACGATCCCGTTGGCCACCGCGTCACACGCGGTGATGCCGCCGAAGACGTTGACGAACACGCTCTTGACGTCCGGGTCGCTCAGGATGACTTCCAGGCCGGCGGCCATGACGTCCGCGGAGGCGCCACCACCGATGTCGAGGAAGTTCGCCGGCTTCACGCCGCCGTGCTTCTCGCCCGCGTAAGCGACCACGTCCAGGGTGGACATGACCAGACCGGCGCCGTTGCCGATGATGCCGACCTGCCCGTCCAGCTTGACGTAGTTGAGGTCCTTGGCCTTCGCCTTGGCCTCCAGCGGGTCCTCGGCCTGCACGTCCACCAGCTCGGCGTGGCCGGGCTGACGGAACGAGGCGTTGTCGTCCAGCGTGACCTTGCCGTCCAGCGCGATGATCTTGTCCTGCGGGTCCCGCACCATCGGGTTGACCTCGACCAGCGTGGCGTCCTCGGCCACGAAGGTCTCCCACAGCTTGACGATGACCTCGGCCGCGGCGTCCCTGATCGCCTCCGGGTACTTGGCCTCGGCCGCGATCTCGCGCGCCTTGACCAGGTCGACACCGGCGATCGGGTCGATCTGGATCTTGGCCACCGCTTCCGGCTTCTCCTTGGCGACCTGCTCGATCTCCACGCCGCCTTCCGCGGAGGCGATGCACAGGAACGTGCGGTTGGCGCGGTCCAGCAGGAAGGAGAAGTAGTACTCCTCCGCGATGTCGGAGGCCTGGGCGACGAGAACTTTGCGGGTGATGTGGCCCTTGATGTCCAAGCCGAGGATGGCTTCGGCCTTCTCACGCGCTTCGTCCGGGTTGTCGGCCAGTTTCACGCCACCGGCCTTGCCGCGGCCACCGGTCTTGACCTGGGCCTTGACAACCACCTGGCCGCCGATCTTCTCGGCCGCGGCGCGTGCTTCTTCGGGTGTGGCTGCCACGGAGCCCGGCAGCACCGGGACGCCGTGGGCGGCGAAGATATCCCTCGCCTGGTACTCGTAGAGGTCCACCGTGGAGCATCTCCTGACGACACGTCGTTGTGGAACGACTGTCGGAACAACTGCGGGACAGCTTCCGGACAGTTCTGTGACACAGTGACCCTAGCGACTCGCCCGGTGAACCTGCAGCCCAGGACCGGGAAGTGGGTCACCGATCACTCTTGGCACGGCCGTGCCGGAAGGTCAGCGAGAGCAAGACGAGCGTGAGAACGGCGCACCCGACGGCCAGCCATGCGCCGGTTCCGACAGCGGCCGACACGAGGAACGGCTCGAGCATCCGGACCAGGAGCACGCACAGGACGCCGACGAGCGTGCCCGCCGCGCGGGCGGGCCTGCTCCACGGCACCAGCGCCAGGGCGCCCACGACCACCACTGCCGAGACGAGTGCCCCGCCGAACGCGACGTCGAGCGGGTGCACCAGCGCGACCCCTCGGTACTGATCGGTGGTGCCGACTGCCGAGAAGACGAAGGTCCCCGCCGCCACCACAGCAGTCGTCAGCGCGAGCCATCGCAGCACCGCAGGGCTGGTCACCTCCGCGGTTCCGTCCCGCTCCATCACGCCTGCGGTCACGGCACACCCGGCCGCAAGCGCTGCGGCCGCCACGGCGAACGCGATCCACAGAGCGCCTGCGCCGGTTGTCGAATCGACCAGTACATCCGGCGCGGACACGGCCAGTTGCAGCGCCGGTCCAGAGGCCAGTACCACGCCGACCCACGCCACCGCGACCGCAGGCCGCACCAGCGGCGCCAACCGCGGCACGAACATGCCCACGCCAAGCAGGCCGTAGACGACACCGGCCGGGATCAGCCAGACCTGGGCGTCGGACAGCGCCGCCGCCCCTCCTGTCGCCGTCCGCACCAGCGGCTGCCCGGAACCCACCACGGCCCCGATGGCGGCAAGCAGCGCGAGGGCTCCGGCAGCGACATAGAGGTTTCGCGAGCTCGGACCGGCCGCGCTGGACTCGCGACGGGACGCCACCGTGCCGACCACGGGCACGCCCAGCAGTGCGACCGCGGCCACGAGCACCACGATCGGACCCGCCGTGGCGGACAGCCAAGGCCGCACCACCGCAGCTGCCAGGTTCGGCAGCGCGATGGCCACGCCCGCGACGGCCACACCGGCGAGCACCCCGGTGAATCGACCCCACGACCGCTCGCTGAGCGCGATCACGACCGCGACCACCGCGCCGAGCCCGCACGCGAGCACACCCAGCACGACCAGCAGGGGGCCGTCCAACGCCGAGTTGTCCAACAGGTTGGCGTCAGCGGAGACGTACGGGGGCATCAGCAGCCCGACCGCGAGCGCAAGCGCTACGACCACCGAAGCCATGCCGACCGCTCGACTGCCTGACTCGGGCGCCTGTCCGTCATCCGGCAGAGCTGTGGATGCGCGCACCGCCAGTACGCCCGCGACGACGGCAGCGATGTGGCCGGTCAGCAACAACAGCAACCCGATCCACGACGGGTCGGCACCGACCGAGCCGGGCACGAGGAACTCGGGCCTGGTCGCGCGCGAGGAGTCCACGGCGAACTGCACATCTGCAAGCGCACGCCCCGGGGCCAGGGCCGCCACACCGATCAGCACGCCGGCGGCGGTCGCGGACCGTCCGCGGTAGACCAGCAGTGCGGCCACGGCAGCGGGCAGCACGGCGAGCACGGTCAGCAGCGGCCAGGAGGTGAATGCCGGCCCGCCCGCGTCCGGCGCCTCTTGGACGACGCCGTGCACTCCGGCGGCCGTCAGTGCGGCGGCCGACACCACGGCGGCAACGAGAGCAGGGGTAAGCAGCCGCGGAACGGCCGTTGGCACCGCCGTCCCGGACACCGACTTCGCTGTCGACTCCGCCGACTTCGCAGCGGAGGAGCGCGATGTAGCAGGCATTGCTTGCGAACGTAGCAAGCCCGCGGCGGGGTCTCCTGCGCCACGCGGCAGTGATCCGCAATCGGACCAGGCCCTACTGCCCGAACGGCCTAACGAACCGGTCGAACTACATCAATCAGACACGTTTCACGACATACGACCACCCCAATTGGCGTAAAACTCAAACTACTGTCGGTCATTACCCCAGCTCGCAGTGCGATCTAGGCCACTCACTTGGCCCACAAGCCCGGGGGGACCTTGCACCCTGCGGTACCGATTCGTTACAGTCTCGCGGTCCCCATTACAGTCCGATCACGAACGGGACGGGTTGCGTCACGCAACTTGGAGCGGTTCCCCCGAAGCCGCTCACCGGGATCCCCCGCCCGGTTCCACGGACGCGATCGGCACCCCGAGTACTGGAAGGCCCCGCCTTGGCTCGACACCGCTCCCCCGGCGGTTTTGCGTCCCCGGCCCTGCAGGTCGCCATGGAGAGCGCCGCCGATCGGCCGCGCACCCACCACCGTCTCGCTCCGCCTTCCTCGGCGCTGCGGGGCCGGATGGTTGTCGCCGCCGTGGCCGCAGGCGCTTTCGCTGCAGCGACCGCAGGTCAGGCCCTTCAGGGCGCTGCCAGCCAAACCGCCGATGACGTATCGCTTGCCAGCTCGCAGGGTTCCTACGGCGCCAGTGGCGTCGGCGGCGACGCCGCAGCACCCGCCGCACCCGTGCTCGTCAACGTCGACCAAGCCGGCCCGGCATCCTCGGCGCGAGCCGAGGCCAAGAAGCTCAGCGGCGCGCAGCAGTTCACCGACGCGCGCAAGGAGCGCGAGGCCGAAGCCGCCCGCAAGGCGCGCGAAGAGGCCATGCGCCCGGACGTGGTCAAGCCCACCGAAGGCCGGCTGACCTCCGTGTTCGGCGCCCGCTGGGGCACCACGCACTACGGCATCGACATCGCCAACTCGATCGGCACCCCGATCGTCGCGGCGGCCGACGGCGTGGTCATCGAAGCCGGCCCGGCCAGCGGCTTCGGCAACTGGGTGCGGATCCAGCACGAGGACGGCACGGTCACCGTCTACGGCCACATGTTCCACTACAACGTGGTCGCGGGCCAGAAGGTCAAGGCGGGCGAGCAGATCGCCGAGATCGGCAACGCCGGCCAGTCCACCGGGCCGCACCTGCACTTCGAGGTCTGGACGGGCGACAACGGCACCAAGATCGACCCGCTCGGCTGGCTCGCTCAGCACGGCGTCAACCTCTGATCCATCACGATCCCCAGAGGCCACACCTGATCGCTCGTCGAGGGCAGCGCACCAGCGGCACATTTCGGCCTGCCCGCATGCGGCGGCCCGCTCGACCGATCGCCTGTCGACGGCGGCCTCATCCTCGACCGAGCCCACGGCCGCTCCCGCGCCCAGGGCGGCCCATTCGGCCAGTCACGCCCTCGCACCTCCGGCTGCTCTCGCGACAGTACGACCAGACGCCGAGGAGCGGCCGCCCCGACTGGCTGGTCACGCGCAAGCGGCGACATGCCAGTCCGACCGCGCACCCGGAGCGGAACGTGCGGCCGAACACGCACCCACCCGCCTCGGACACGCGACACCTGAGCACACCTGCCCGCCTCAGCTGGGCCTCCGTACGAAGTAGCCGATGGCGACCTGCCAGACCGTGCAGTTGCCCCGGTGACCGCGTGCACACCGAGAACACGTTCCCCGCTGATCGGCCTCATGCAGACGAAGCAGCGCCCGCCAAGCCGCCGCCAGCTTCTGCGTCTCCGAGTGCGCCACCGCAGGCGCACCCCCGACTCCCTCGAGATAGCGCCAGACGGCAGCCGCGAACAGCGTGAACCATTCATCCATCGCACCCCCAGCATGATCGAACACATGTTCGAACACCACTGTAGCACCGACTTGCGCCTTGTCACAGTGCTGAGCGCGGGCGAACCGCATGAACTCGCTGCGTCACGGGTACGTGATCGTTAACGGGGTAGCACTCGCACGGCTTCGGTACTGATCACCCGGGGACACCGCCGAGCGGAGGCGTGATCACCGGGGTCGCCGGTATGCGGGTGCAGACACCATGAGGGATGGAAGTAGCAGCGCTCGCGACTCGGGGACAGGGCGTTGCGCCGCGGGTGGTCTCAGCAGGCGACGCGTCGCGCCGTCGGCTGGGACCACCCGCACGTCACCGCTACCGCGTCACACCGCCGACAACGCAACACCAACGGCCGCGCGGCAGTCATGCCGCCGGCAACACAGCGCCGCCAGCACCGTGCCTACGGCACTCCACCTGTGCACAGCGCCAACGTCACAGCTTCACCATCGGCACGCTGCCGATCAGCATCAGGCGCACCGTGCCGGCTGACCCGAAGTCGATGGTCGCGGTGGCGCGCGGCCCCGATCCCTCAGCGGCGATCACGGTGCCGAGGCCGTACTTGTCGTGATTGACCCGGTCCCCGACCTCCAACTGCAACGCAGGCTTGGCGGAGGCCGCCTTCCAGCCGGTGAACGACGTCGTACGCATGCCACCGGCCGCAATACGCGCCTGCGCCGAGTCGTCGCCCCAACCGCCACCACGGCCCCACCTGGTCACCGCGCGCGGCCCCGACGAGCTCTCCATGGGCTCCTCGCGCCGCCAGTCGAGCAACTCGGCGGGAATCTCGTCCAAGAACCGGGACGCCGGGTTGGTCACCGGCGAGCCCCACGCGGCGCGCACCACCGCCCGCGAGAGGTACAACCGCTCGCGGGCGCGCGTGATGGCCACGTACGCCAGCCGTCGTTCCTCCGCCAGCTCCGTCGGGTCCGACAACGCCCGCATGTGCGGGAAGACGCCGTCCTCCCAGCCGGTGCAGAACACCACCGGATACTCCAGCCCCTTGGCCGTGTGCACTGTCATCAACGTGACCACGCCGGCCTGCTCCTCGGCATCCCCGTCGGCGTCCGGGTCCGGAACGGAGTCGGCGTCGGACACCAACGACACCCGTTCCAGAAAGCCGTCCAGCAAGCTCTGCGCGGGCGAACCGGCCGCGGCCGCGGCATCGGCGTCCAACGGCTCGGCCGACGCGTTCTCGGCGAACTCACGCGCCACGGTCACCAGCTCGGTGAGGTTGTCCACCCTGGTGGCGTCCTGCGGGTCGTCGGACTCCTCCAGCTCGGCTCGGTAGCCGGTACGGTCCAGCACCGCCTCCAGAATGTCCGCAGGGTCGGCGTCGTCGAGCACCATTTCCCGCAGCCCGTCGTAGAGCTCGACGAACGCGGCGATGTTCTTCTGCGAGCGGGTGTTCAGCAGCTCGACCTTGCCCTCGGCGGCGGCACGCAGGGCCGAGTAGAACGAGATACGCTCCCGTTCGGCGTGCGTGGCGACCACAGCTTCGGCCCGCTCGCCGATACCGCGCTTGGGCACGTTGAGGATGCGCCGCAGGCTGACCGTGTCCTCCGGATTCGCCAGCACCCGCAGGTAGGCCAGTGCGTCCCGGACCTCGCGGCGCTCGTAGAACCGCACACCGCCGACCACGCGGTACGGCAGGCCGAGCCGGATGAAGATCTCCTCGAACGGCCGGGACTGATTGTTGGTGCGATAGAAGACCGCGATGTCGGAATACTTCGCCTTCCCGGAATCGACCAGTGCGTCGATCTCACCCGCGACGAACGCCGCCTCGTCGTGCGCGTTGTCGGCGACGTAACCGACGATCTTGTCGCCGTCGCCTGCGTCGGTCCACAGCCGCTTGTCCCTGCGGTTCGGGTTGCGTGAGATGACCGCGTTGGCCGCGGACAGGATCGTCTGCGTCGACCGGTAGTTCTGCTCGAGCAGGATCGTGCGCGCATTGGGGAAGTCCCGCTCGAACTCCTCGATGTTGCGGATCGTCGCGCCACGGAAGGCGTAGATCGACTGGTCCGCATCGCCCACCACACACAATTCCGCGGGCTCGACGCCGGACTCCGACTCCTCGGTGCCGACCAGCTCGCGCACCAGCGTGTACTGCGCGTGGTTGGTGTCCTGGTACTCGTCGACCAGCACGTGCCGGAACCGCCTGCGGTAGTACTCCGCGGTGTCCGGGAACTGCTGGAGCAGGTGGACCGTGCGCATGATCAGGTCGTCGAAGTCGAACGCGTTGGCCTGCTCCAACCGCCGCTGGTACTCCGCGTAGACCTCCGCGGCCACCCGCTGCGCACCGTCGGCCGCCGCAGCCGCAGCGGCCTCGACGTCGACGAGCTCGTTCTTCCAGTCCGAGATCTGATTGGCCACGCCGCGCGGCGGGTGCTTCTTCGGGTCCAGGTCCAGATCCCGGATCACCAGCGTGACCAGGCGTTTGGTGTCGTCGGCGTCGTAGATGCTGAAGTTCGACGACATGCCGAGCGTCTTCGCCTCGCGGCGCATCACCCGCACGCACATGCGGTGGAACGTCGACACCCACATCGCGTTCGCCCGGCGGCCGCACAGCTCGACGACGCGTTCGCGCATCTCGTTGGCCGCCTTGTTGGTGAACGTGATGGCCATGACCTCGCCTGGATGCACGCCCCTGGCCACCAGCAGGTAGGCGATCCGCCTGGTCAGCACACGGGTCTTGCCCGACCCTGCGCCCGCCACCACCAGCAGCGGACTGCCGGTGTGCTGGACCGCTTCGCGCTGGGCCGGGTTGAGGTCGGCAAGCAGCTCTTCCGCCGCACGGTCGGCGGGAGTCTGTCCGGGGAGGTCGAAAAGGGTGCTCATCGACTGTCCACGGTACTTGTCCCCACCCACATCACACCGTCGCGGCTACCCGCTGGGCACAGTCCTGTGCAAGAATGACCGCATGCGGCACTACGACGGGCGATTTTTCTACGGGATCCGGACTCCGGCTCCCGTGATCGCCTAGTGCCTGACAAGCCATCACACCGAGCCCCGGAGTCCACCGACCCCGGGGCTTTCGTCGGCTCGGGGGCCGGGTGGCCGGGAGGAGACGAGGAAACCGTGACCACCGAGACGGAACAGCCGACCGAGCACGACATCGACGAGCTGCGAGCGGAAATCGATCACCTCGACGCCGAGATCTTGCGTCTGGTGAAGCGCCGGGTGGAGGTCTCGCGCAAGATCGGCGCCGCGCGGATGGCCGCAGGCGGCCCGCGCATCGTCTACAACCGTGAGATGGACGTGCTCGCCCGCTACCGCGAGCTCGGCCCGGACGGTCGCCAGCTCGCGCTCGCCCTGCTCAACCTGGGCCGGGGACGGCTCGGCAGGTAGCCGCACGGCGACACAGATCTCCGGGAAAACCCTGAGGCGGGCCGCGCACGAGCGGTTCACACTCGAGGTATGGGCACGATCGTCAACCTCATCGCCGTCGTCATCGCCATCACGAGCGTGCTCGCCGCGCTCGGCCATGACGCCTACCTCGCGCTGTTGAACAACGCGGCCGCCAAGCGGGCAGGTGGTGCCCCGGTGGCCGCTTACGTGCGCGGCCGGTGGGCGGTGGCGCTGGGGGCCACCGCCGTGGCACTGGTCGGCTGGGCGATGACCGGGGCCGACTCGATCGCCGTCGACGTGCTGGCCGCGTTGGTGGCGGGTGGCGGGGGCGCCGTCGCCGTGAAGTCGTTGCGGGAAACCCAGGAGCGATACCGCATCGGCGGCTGACCGACAAGGCTTCCGCAGGCCAAACCGTAATCATTGCGTGACTTCACCCGGACGGAGGCGCGCACTCGGGTGACATTAGGGGCAAATTGTCGCCCCGACTGGGGTAACTCACTGTTAGTTCCTACGCTGATGCACGTGAAGATTCGCGCGCATCGGTCACGACGTACCGCGCACGCGAGATCACTCTCCGCTACTCCAAACGGCGGAATCGCCCGAACAGTGCCGTCAGCTACACCGGCAAGGGGGGTCTCTGGGGCATGAGCGATGCGGGTTCTCAACGCACCGCCCCGGCCCATCGTCCGGGACGGCACCGGCGCAAGGCGGGCAGCGGACCTACGTGGACGCCCGCGGTCGACCCGGTGAGCGACGGTGGCCGCCACCGTGCTCCCGATGCCCCCACCGAAGAGATCGTTCCGATCGGCTCGATGTCCGGAGTGCTGCCCATCCCGCTGCCGGCAGAGGCAGCGGCCGAGGCTCCGCCGGCGAGCGAGAGCAGCGCTGCCGCAGCGGCCATGACGGCTGAGCCGGCGGCAGCCACGGCGTCCGAGCCGGCGGCAGCCGTGACCTCCGAGCACGCAGCGTCGGAGACCGCACCAGCTTCGGCTGAGAACACCGAGGCGGCCGAACGACCCCAGCCCGATCCGGCTGCGGAATTCGAGCCCGCACATCCGGTCGCCGCAGCCCGGCAGGAGCAAGCCTCGCGGTCGATCGCGGCGGCGCTGAACCCCGAGCCCGAGCGGCCGCCGGCCACAGCAACGCAGCAGCCGAAGGCCCCTGAGAAGGCGGCTGCCGCAGCCCAGAAGTCGGAGCCGAAGATCGCGATCCCGGCCCAGGCGGCCGAATCGCCCGAGAAGCCGCGTCGCACCAAGATCACACTGACCCCCGCGACCGAGGAGTCCGAGGACGTCCGCGTGTACCTGGCGCCGCCGGTGGACGGCTTGAGCAAGTTCGACCTCGGCAACGTCCCCGCGTCGGTCACTCCCCCGCGCAGCTGGCGCAAGGCGGCCTGGTTCGCCACGATGTCGTCCTGCGGGGTCGCGGTCGCGCTGGTGCTCGCCGGGTCGTACCTGGTCAGCCAACAGCCCCAGACCAACGCCGAGGTGGACGGTTGGACCGGGTTCCACGGCAAGCCACCGATCACGCACGACGAAGGCATAGCCGACCGCGGGCCCGACGACGAGGACGCGACGCGCACCAAGTCCGGCACGTCGAAGACGCCGCAGCGGATCGCCGACGTGGCCGATGTCAGCGACTCCAGCAGCGCAGGCAACTCCACCCCGGGGAGCACGACGTCCCAGCAGGGCTCCAGCGCACCGCAACCGTCGCCGAGCGAAGGGGCCTCCTCCCCCGCGCCCGAACCGCCGGAGAAGCCGCCACCGACGCCTGCGCCGCGCGAGGTCAAGCGGGACGCGTTCTACAACTTCCCGCCGGACGCGCAGACCATGGGAGACCGCTCGGAGACCTTCCTCAACGAGGTCACCGAGAACCCCGAGGTGGCGCACGCGCAAACCGGCGGCAAGTTGCACGACCAAGGCGCGGACGCACTGGCCGAGAAGTACTCCGACGTGGCCTACTTCGAGGTCAAGCGGATCTACATCGACCAGCAGAACAGGGTCACCGTGAACACCGTCGAGGTGACCTACACCGACGGCAGCACCGAGACCCAACAGTGCACCCTGCGGTTCGAAGAGGGCGACAAAATCACGCAGGATTGCCGCTGAAATTTCCCCTGCACGTGCATCTCTTACGCCAGTTGGGGGACCTCTGAACCGCTTGCCGACAGTGAGCGTCCCTTTACCGACAATTACTGGCCCTGACGTGGGTCGCCATCGTTGGCTGTAGGTGCGTTTCCGGCGGTGCGGAACAGCCCGCGCCGCCGGCCCAGTTGTCGGACAGACGCGCCGAAGCGAGGCGATGCCGGTGGTTGGCTTCTCTCGTGGCGGCGGCCGGTCCACTCGGTCGCCCAGCCGCATCGAGGAGGTCTTCTACCCCGCTGTGCTGAACGACCCCGATGTCGATGTCGACGAGCTGAACGAGCTGATGCGTGACCCGAGCGTGCTCGAAGGTGACCTCGCAGATGACGCCGTCGAATGGCCGGCGCAGCAGCCGGCCGAACCCGAGCCGGAGCCGACCGCGATGCGGGTGGCCAAGCTCGCTGCGCTCGTGACGGCGGTGGCGCTGCTGTGTGCGGCCATCGTCGCTGCGGCGTTCCTGGACCGTCAGCGTCGCGACGCCCCGCAGCAGGGTGCGACGCAGCACGTGACCGGCGTCCGGGCCCTGGCGGGTATCGAACACGACGGCGAGGTGGCCGCCGCGCCTGCCCCTGCGGCCCAACGCCCGGGCGGTGCGGCCTCCGCGGCCGGAAGCGCCGGTACGTCACCGGGGGCGAGCGAACCCGCATCGTCACATCGAGCGATGTGGACCCCCGACCCGTGCGAGCTGGCGATCATCTTCTACCGGAGGCTGGCCGACGAACCCGCGCGGGCGCTGGCCATGCTGGGCAGCAGGCTGTCGGACGACGAGCGCCGGACACTGTTGACCGTGTGGCGCGAACTCGACCGGATCCAGGTCCGTGACCTGCGTCAACTGGCCGATGACCTGGTGCAGGCCACCGTGCTGATGACCACCACCGACGGCGAGGCGTACCGGGTCGACCACCAGCTGCAGGTCGACCCGCCCGCGATCACCGACGTCGTGTTGCTGTCCTCACAGCGGCTTGCCACCCCCCGGGCGGGGGTGCAAGCCGGTACCGGGTCCGTGTGCGGACAGTGAACCCCTAACCTGGGCAACAACCCACCACTGGGGCATGCGTGTGAGGTAAAGTCCGCCGCGCGGTGCTCGCCGAGGAAACAGGGGCAGCAATTTGAGCGACGAAGGTCGTGTTGTCGCCGGCCGATACCGCATCATCAGGCGGATCGGCACCGGCGCCATGGGTGCTGTCTGGCAGGCGCATGACGAACTGCTGGGCCGGACGGTGGCCATCAAGCAATTGATGTTGCAGCCCGGTCTCAACGAGGCCGAGCAGGAGGAAGCCAGGCAGCGCACGATGCGCGAAGGGCGCATCGCCGCGCGGCTGCACCACCAGAACGCCATCACGGTGTTCGACGTCGTCACCGACGAACACGGGCAGCCCTGCCTGATCATGGAGTACCTGGAGTCGACCAGCTTGGCCGCGGTGCTGCAGCAGCGCGAGACGCTGCCGCCGCTGGAGGTGGCGCGGATCGGCGCGCAGATCGCCGCCGCGCTGGCCGCCGCGCACCGGGTCGGTGTGGTGCACCGGGACATCAAGCCGGGCAACATCCTGCTCGACCGGGACGGCATGGTGAAGATCACCGACTTCGGGATCTCCCGTGCCACCGACGACGTCACCGTCACCAAGACCGGGATGATCGCGGGCACCCCGGCGTATCTGGCGCCCGAGGTCGCCATCGGGCAGACCCCCGGCCCGGAATCGGACATCTTCTCCCTCGGCTCCACGCTGTACGCGGCGACCGAGGGGCAGCCGCCGTTCGGCCTGAGCGAGAACACGCTCGGCCTGCTGCACGCCGTCGCCGCGGGCCAGATCAACCCTCCGCGCCGGTCCGGTCCGCTGACCAGCGTGCTTGCCGTGCTGTTGCATCCGGAGAAGGAGCGCAGGCCGGACGCGGAAGAGGCGGAGCGGCTGTTGTCGGCGGTCGCGCGGGGCGAGACGCCGCTGGGCGGCCCGGTGGAGAGCGACCCGACCGCCATGGTGGCGGCAGGTGCTGTCGCGGGTGCCGGTGCCATGGCAGGCAACCTGAGCGACGAGGACTACCAGGACTACGACGAGTACGACGACTACGACGACTACCCGGCCGAGTCCGACGACTACACCCGGCCGATGGGCTATGCGGATCGCACGGCCGCGTTGCGCCCTGCCGAGGAGGAACCGCTGCCGCCCGAGGAGGACGAGGAGCCTCGGCGTGGCGGCTGGCTCAAGTCGGCAGCGGCGGCCGCGCTGGTGGTCGGCGGCGTGACCGCTGCGGCGCTGTACCTCACCTCCGGCGAGGAGGCGCCCGCAGGCAACACCAGCACGCAGACCACCACCAGCTCGTCGGCCCGTCCGGCGAAGCAGGCCACCACGACGTCGCAGGAAACAACCACGACGACCACGACGACGACCACGAACAACTGGGAACCGCCGCCGGACGACTTCACCACCGAGCCTCCGGAGCCGGAGGACGAGCCGTCGGCGGAGCCGGAGGAACCCGAGATTCCTCCGTCCAGTGCACCGACCTCGGAGCCGGAGGACCCGACCAGCGACCCCGACGGGCCGCCGGACACGACGACCGAGGATCCGCCCCCCTCGTCCGAGGTGTCGACCGATCAGTGACGGGTAGGGGGCGATGGAAGGCACGCTGATCGGCGAGCGCTATCGGCTCACTCAGCCGATAGCGCAAGGGCGTGCCGGATCCGTGTGGATCGCCCAGGACACCAGGGTGAACCGCACGGTCGTCGCCAAACCGGTTGCGCTACGCAGCCCGCAGGACGCCTCGTTCGCGCTGGAACAGGCCAAGCACGCCGCCCGGCTGCGGCATCGCTGCGCGGTGACCGTCTACGACGTGCTGGCCGAAGGTCCCCGCGTGTGGATCGTCAGCGAGTACGTGCCGTCCCGGTCGATGGCGGACTTCCTGGACGGCCACGGCAGACTCGCGTTCGCCGACACCGCGATGCTGGGCACGCAGGTCTCCGCGGCGGTGGCGGCCGCGCACGAGATCGGCCTGCTGCACCGCGCGATCGAGCCGTCGAACGTGCTGCTGGCCGACGACGGTGGCGTGCTGATCACCAACTTCGGTGTCGGCGGCCTGCACGCGAACCCGGATTTCCAAGCGCCGGAAGTCATCGACGGCGACCGGCCGACGACGGAGTCGGACGTGTTCGCGCTCGGCGCCACGCTGTTCTACGCCGGCGAGGGCACCGTCCCGTTCAGCGACGACAAGCCACCGAAGTTCCGGCACCTCGCCGACACGGCCCTGCAGCCGCTGCTGGGCAGGATGCTGTCGGCCAATCCCGCGCTGCGGCCGACCATGGAGACCGCGTGGGCCGAGCTGCGGGCGGCCGCCAAGGCACCGCACCTCGCCGAGCAACGCACGATTCCTGCGACCCGCCCGGCGACCGCAGAGCCGCCCGAAACCGCGAACAGCGAGCAGCCGACCAGGCCGAGAATCGCCGTCGCACCGGCCGACCACGCCAACCCGGGCCGGCATCCCGTGGTGATCACCGGCCCGCAGGCCCCGGTGCCGCCCCGGACCACGGCGATTCCGTGGCCACGCAACGACCTCGACCTCGCACAAGCGTCCCGGCCCCGCGGACCCAAGGCGTACGGGCTGCCGTCGGCGCCGATGATGGCCGCGGCCATCGTGCTCGCCGTCCTGGTCGGTGTGGTCTTCGCCGAACTCGTCCTGGTCTGACGCCGCCGAGCAACCGGAGCGCACGGTGTTCGAGGTCAAGCACCGGGGCCGCACACCCGCGGTGCACGGCCCCGGTCCCCTGCGAGCGTCTAGTGCGCCGCCACCAGCGGCGAGCCCTTCGCCATCCGCTCTTCCGCGATCCGGTTGGCGGCCGTCAGCGGGCAGACGTCTTCCTTCTCCGCCAGCTGCAGCACCTCCCGCGTGGTGTCGAAGATGCGCGCGGTCCGCTGCCGGACACGCTCGGCGTCGTAGCCGTGCAGCTCGTCCGCGACGTGGATGACGCCACCGGCGTTGACCAGGTAGTCCGGCGCGTACAGCACGCCACGCTTACGCAGCGCCTCCGCGATGCCCGGGTGCGCCAGCTGGTTGTTGGCCGCGCCACAGACGATCTGCGCGGACAGCGTGTCGACATTGCCGTCGTGCAGGACACCGCCCATCGCGCACGGCGCGAAGACGTCCAGCTCGGTGCGCACCATCTCGTCGGTATCGGCGACCACCTCGATGTCCGGGTGCAGGCGCCGGACGGCGTCGATGGCTTCCTGCCGGACGTCGGTGATGACGACCGTGGCGCCTTCCTCGAGCAGATGACCGATCAACAGGTGGCCGACCTTGCCGACACCGGACACGCCGATGCGCTTGCCGGACAGGCTCGGGCTGCCCCAGCGGTGCTCCGCGGCGGCCCGCATTCCCTGGTAGACGCCGTAAGCGGTGTACGGGGACGGGTCCCCGATCCCGCCCGCGCTCGGCGAACGGCCCACCACATGCTTGGTCTGGGTCGCCACGACGTCCATGTCTGCGGCGTCGGTGCCCACGTCGACCGCGGTGATGTACCGGCCGGCCAGCGAGTCGATGAACCGGCCGTAAGCGGCCAGCAGCTCCGGCGTCTTGTCCTTCCGCGGGTCGCCGATGATCACGGCCTTCCCGCCGCCGAGCGGCAGCCCGGCGAGCGCGTTCTTGTACGCCATGCCTTGCGACAGGTTCAGCACATCGGTGATGGCGTCGTCCTCGCCGGCGTACGGGTAGAAGCGGGTGCCGCCGAGGCCGGGGCCCAGAGCGGTGGAATACAGCCCGACGATCGCTTTCAGACCGGTCTTGCGGTCGTAACCGAAGACGACCTGCTCGTGACCAGTCCCTCTCTCGAATACTCCCAGGGTCATGATGGTGGTGACTCCTTCAGCGATGGGGCCGGTGCGCTTGTGGCGCGTAGGCCCGTCGATGAGTTGGTGCCTTAATCCTGGCCCCAAATCGCCGCGGAATCACCACCTGGCGAAGAATTTCGCGTTAAACCAGCCGACGGTCCGACGCCCAGCGGGAAAGCTCGTAGCGGTTGGACAGCTGGGTCTTGCGCAGGACCGAGGACACGTGCGTCTCGACCGTCTTCACCGAGATGAACAGCTCGGCGGCGATCTCCTTGTAGGCGTACCCGCGCGCCAGCAGACGCAGCACGTCCCGCTCCCGCGGCGTCAGCAGGTCCAGCTCCGGGTCGGAGATCGGCGCGGCGCCCGGGCGGTCGGCGAACGCGTCCAGCACGAACCCCGCCAGCCGCGGCGAGAACACCGCATCACCGTCGGCGACCCGCAGAATCGCCTGCACCAGGTCGCGCGAGGAGATCGTCTTGGTCACGTACCCGCGGGCGCCGCCGCGGATGACCGAGATGACGTCCTCGGCCGCGTCGGACACCGACAGCGCCAGGAACACCACGTCCGGATGCTCGGGCCGGATGCGCCGCAGCACTTCGGCTCCGCCGCCGTCGGGCATGTGCACGTCGAGCAGCACCACTTGCGGCTTGGTGCGGGCGATGCCTGCCACCGCTTCCCGCACCGAGCCCGCCTCGCCGACGACGCGGACCTTGTCGGAGAAGTTCTCCAGCTCGGTGCGAGCACCGGCGCGGAACAACCCGTGGTCGTCGACCAGGAACACCGTCACCGGTTCACGTGCTTGGGTCATCCGATCTCGCCCCTCACCTCAAGCAGAATCGGCCACGCCGGCCGTTGGTCCAGGTTAGTACAGCGCAAGCGCACGAGCCGGGGAGTCTTGTGACCTCACGCGGCATCCCCGGCCCGGGTCCGCTCCAGGCTCATGCGGCGTCCGGCACCGGCATCTCCAGCCGCACCTCGGTCCCCTCGCCGATGGTCGTGCGTACTTCGCAGTTGCCCCCGTTGCGGCTCATCCGCCCCTTGATCGAGTCGGCCAGGCCGTGCCGGTCCGCGGGGACCGCGTCGGGATCGAATCCCTTGCCCCGGTCTCGCACGAACACCGACACCTTGCCCGGCTCGACCTCGGCGTACACGCTGACCTCCTGCACGCCGGCGTGCTTGGCGGCGTTGACCATGGCCTCGCGGGCGGCCTGCACCACCGCGACGATCGGCTCGCTGAGATCGACGTCGCCGACCGTGACGTGCTGGACCGAGATGGCGAAGGTGTCCTCGACCTCGCCGCACACCTCGGCCAACGCTTCCGACAACCGCTGCGTCGAGCCCGAGCGCTCGGCATCGTCGCCGCCGTAACCGGACGCGCCGTAGAGCCATGTGCGCAGCTGGCGCTCCTGTCCCCTGGCCAGCCGCACGACCTCCCGCGGCGAATCCGCCTGCTTCTGGATCAACGCCAGCGTCTGCAGCACCGAGTCGTGCAGGTGGGCGGCGATCTCGGCGCGTTCCTCGGACCGGATACGTTCCCGGCGCTCCTCACCGAGGTCACGCGTGATGCGCAGCCAGAACGGCACCGTCAGCACGGCGACGCCGATCAGCGTGGCGACCACCGCGATGACGGCGAACTGGATCTGTTCGAACGTTCCCTCGCGCAACGCCACCACACCGATGCCGCTGAGCACCAGTGCGGCGCCGGCGAGGATGCGCAGCGCCGCCTGCCAGCCGCCCCCACCGAGGACCGCCCCGACCGGTCCCCGGCGCCAGCGGCGGCGCTGCGACTCGTCGGCCTCGCGCCACACCAGCACGGCACCGACCAACGCGATCGCCAGCGGGCCTGCCACCCAGGCGCTGAACGACCCGCTGAGCGTGCCCCCGAGCACCGCCAGCACGCCGCCCAGTGCCAACAGCCCGAGGGCTTGCTGACGCTCGCGCGGGGTGACTTCGACGTCGTCCTCGGCCGATCGCTGCGGCACGAAGATCCACAGCAGGCCGTAGAGCAGCACGCCCGCGCCGCTGAGCCCGCTCAGCAAGGCGAACACCAAGCGGACCGTGCCGACCTTCACCCCGAGGTGGTCGGCCACCCCGCCTGCGACGCCGGCGAGAACCCGGCCGCTGCGCCTGCGGGTCAGCCGATCAACGGATTCCGGGCTCACCACCGCGGACGGCGTGGCTCGGGCGGGCACCTTGACCCCGGCTGGTGCGCGCACGAGCATCGGGCTCGCCGCGGTCGCGGTGGCCCGGAGCTCGTTGTTCGGCTGCTCGCGTCGTCTAGTCACCAGCGATCATGCTCACACGGGTCAGGCAGGTGCCGCATCAGGGATTCCCCCTGATTAGTGTGCCTCGACCTGGCCGATATCAGGGTTGTTCCCCGATGTGCGCGCCCGGGCCGAACGAGCATCATCGATGCCATGAGCACAGCAGCGCGCAACCGGTCCGGCGGCGGCTCCGACTTGGCCGACACGCTGAAGGACTTCTGGATTTCTCGCCCGCGGCGCACGGTGCGCGGACGGGTGGTCGCGGGCGTGGCTTCCGGTATCGGCGCCCGCTACGGCATCGATCCGGTCCTGGTGCGCATCGCGCTGCTCGTCGCGACCGTCTTCGGCGGCTTCGGCGTCACGCTCTACCTGATCGGCTGGCTGTTGCTGCCGGACGAGCGGGACGACGTGTCCGCGCTCGAGTCCTTGGTCGGCAAGGGCCACAGCACGACGCCGCCGCACGTGACCATCGGCCTGTGCATCGCGCTGTTCCTCACGTCCGGATGGACGTTCAGCGGCTGGTTGCAGGGCACCGGCATCGCCTTGACCGCTCTCATCCTCATCGGAGTGTTCATGCTGCACCACACCCGAGGCGACCGGAATCGGCCGACCGCGCCGGTTGCCGGGCACGCCGCGTCGGCATCCTTCTCGGCACAGCCGTCGACGCTGTCGCCGGACGAGACCACGGAGAGCAACTACCAGCCCCCGGCGGGGGTGTGGGACCCGCTCGGCGCCGACCCGCTCGGCTGGCAGTTCTCCGACGAGCCGGTGACGTCACACGGGGAGTCCGGCTCCGCCCCTCAACCGAGCGGGCCGAGCGGGCCTGGCGGCCGTCCGCCCACTCCCCGCCGGCACGCGGTGAGCGCCGCGATCACCGTCGGGGCGATGCTGCTGACCGCGGCCGTGACGTCGACGCTGGCGATCCTCGGCGTCCCGTGGTTCACGCTCGACACCGTCATCGGGACCAGCCTGGCTGTGCTGGGCATCGGCATGGTGTTCAGCGCGTTCACCGGCGGCGGGCGCCCGCTGCTCGGGCTGGCGGTGCCGCTGAGCATCGCGGGCCTGCTGGTCACCACGCTGCCGCTGGCGGAGATGCCCGGCGGCGGCTTCGGCGAACTGAACGCGCGCCCGCAGAGCGCCGCCGAGGTGCGCGACGTCTACCAGCGAACCGGTGGCACGATCACACTGGATCTGACCGACCTGCCTGCGGACTCCGAGCCGGTGAAAACCAAGGTCGCGGTCGGCATGGGCGAAGCGAACGTGATCCTCCCCGAAACCGCGGACGTCACGCTGACCTGCGAGAACTCGATGGGCCAGATCGATTGCCTCGGCCGTCAGGTGCACGGCCTGGGCGTGGACGACGTCACCGTGACCGAGGAAGGCGTCGGCGAGGGGCCGCAGATCACCCTCGACGTCTCCAGCATGGCCGGAACCGTGGAGGTGACCCGTGTCCGCTGACCCCGCTCCCCAGGAACGCAGCCTCGACCCGGTCGCGCTGGCCGGTGGCCTGGCGACTGTGCTGGTCGCGGCCTACATCCTGGGCGGCGAGAGCTGGCTGCCCGCGATCGACCTGCGCTGGATCCTCGCCGGGATCGCCGGGCTGCTCGGCATCGGGCTGCTCGCCTCGTCGCTGCGCCGCTGAGGAGCGTCACTCCCACTCGATGGTGCCCGGCGGCTTGGACGTCACGTCCAGCACGACCCGGTTGACCTCGGCGACCTCGTTGGTGATGCGGGTGGAGATGCGCTCCAGCACGTCGTAGGGCAGTCGCGTCCAGTCGGCCGTCATGGCGTCCTCGGACGAGACCGGCCGCAGCACCACCGGGTGGCCGTAGGTGCGGCCGTCGCCCTGCACCCCCACGCTGCGCACGTCGGCGAGCAACACCACCGGGCACTGCCAGATCTCGCGGTCCAGACCGGCCGCGGAGATCTCCTCGCGGGCGATCGCGTCGGCCGCCCGCAGCGTCTCCAGCCGCTCGGCGTCGACCGCACCCACGATGCGGATGGCCAGGCCCGGGCCGGGGAACGGGTGCCGGTGGATGATCGTCTCCGGCAGGCCCAGTTCGGCGCCCACCCGGCGGACCTCGTCCTTGAACAGCAGCCGCAGCGGTTCGACCAGCTCGAACTGCAGATCGTCCGGCAGCCCGCCGACGTTGTGGTGTGACTTGATGTTCGCCGCGCCCGAGCCGCCACCCGACTCCACCACGTCCGGGTACAGCGTCCCCTGGACCAGGAAGCGGTAGTCGCCCTCGGCTTTCAGGTCGCGCTCGGCCTGCTCGAACACCCGGATGAACTCGCGGCCGATGATCTTGCGCTTCTGCTCCGGGTCGGTGACCCCGGCCAGCGCGTCGAGGAACCGATCGCGTGCGTCGACGGTCACCAGTCGCACCCCGGTGGCGGCCACGAAGTCCCGCTCGACCTGGGCGCGCTCCCCCGCACGCAGCAGCCCGTGATCGACGAACACGCAGGTCAGCCGGTCGCCGATGGCCTTCTGCACCAGCGCGGCCGCGACCGCGGAGTCGACGCCACCGGACAGGCCGCAGATCGCCCGCCCGTCGCCGATCTGCTCGCGGATGCGCGTCACCTGCTCGTCCACGATCGAGGCCGTCGTCCATTGCGGGCGCACCCCGGCGATGTCGTGCAGGAACCGCCTCAGCACCTCCTGCCCGTGCGGCGAGTGCGCCACCTCGGGGTGGTACTGCACGCCGGCCAGGCGACGCTCGAGGTTCTCGAACGCGGCGACCGTGGCGCGCGGGCTCGCCGCGGTCACCGTGAAACCCTCCGGCGCCTTGCTCACCTCGTCACCGTGCGACATCCACACCGGATGCCGCGAGGGCAGCTCCGCGTGCAGCACGCCGGGGTCGGTGACGGACAGCTCGGTGCGGCCGTACTCCCGGTTGCCGGTGTGCTCGACCTCGCCGCCCAGCGCGCGGGCCATCGCCTGGAACCCGTAGCAGATGCCGAACACGGGCACGCCCGCTTCGAACAGCTGCGGGTCGACTCCCGGGGCGCCTTCCTCGTAGACCGACGACGGGCCACCGGAGAGCACGATGGCCGACGGGTTGCGCTCGAGCATCTCCGACACCGGCGTGGTGTGCGCGACGACCTCGGAGTACACCTGGGCCTCGCGCACTCGCCGGGCGATCAGCTGCGCGTACTGCGCACCGAAGTCGACGACGAGCACCGGGCCGGCTTGCTGCTGCGACATGTACCTCATCATCGCAGGTCGCCCGCACAACTCAGGCGCGGGAGACGTTCTGAGCGAAGTCGAACACACCATCCGGGTCGTAGCGCTGCCCGACGGTGCGCAAGCGCGGCAGATTGCGCCCGTAGTACGCCTTGCCCCACGACAGCATCGTGCGGTCCAGGTAGTTCACGTAGCCGTGGCCGCCCAGCACGGCACCGAGCTCGTCACGGACCGCTCGTGCGGTGTCGGCGTGGGTTTGCGTGTAGATCTGGACAGTGGCCAAAGCCGAGCGGTGCGGGAACGCCGTGTCGGACGGCTGGTGCGCGGCCACCTTCCCACCGAGGGCATCCACGATGAGGACCACGCCCGGTTGCCCGTCGACCGGATCGACCAGCTGCGCCGGGTCGGCCAGCGGCCGCTGCATGATGCGTGAGGTCCCGAAGAAGCGTTCGCGGGTGGCGGTGCCTGCGAAGTAGCGCATTGCCTCGAGATAGGACTTCTCGCCCACCACGCGCGTGCTCGGCATCGCCCCTGCGGCGCGCACCAGGCGGTCGAGCAGCGTCTGCAGCGGGCCGGCCCCTCCGACGAAGGTGCCGCCGACCCGGCAGCTCGGCGGCGAACCCGAGGTGACGACCAGGTTCGACCACAGCTGGTTGGGTGCCGAGCGAACCCACTCCTGCCAGGCGCCCAGCACGGCAGGGGTGCTGCCCGGCGGAAACCGCAGCGAGAAGATCGTGACGCGGGGAGCCGCGACCGTGTGGAAGGTGAAGTGGGTGACCACGCCGAAGTTGCCTCCGCCGCCACCGCGGAGTGCCCAGAACAGGTCGGCGTGCCGCTGATCGGACACCGAGCGGTACGTACCGTCCGCGGTCACGACGCGCGCAGACACCAGCTGATCACACGTCAGCCCGTACTGCCGGCTCAGCACGCCGATACCGCCACCCAACGTCAAGCCGCTGATGCCGACCGTCGGGCATGATCCGGCGGGGAGGCACCGTCCACGCGCGGCGAGTGCCGCGTAGACGTCGCCCAACCTGGCACCGGCACCGATGACGGCGGTCCCGTCGTCGCGCACGGTGACGTGACACAGCCTGCCGAGGTCGATGATCAGCCCGCGTGCCGGTGTGGAGTAGCCCGGGTAGCTGTGCCCGCCGCTACGTGCGGCGACCGGCACGTCGGCCGACCGTGCGTGCTCGACACAGCGCTGCACGTCGGAGGCGTTCGCGACCTGAGCGATCGCCGCCGGCTTCCGCGTGTCGAACTGCGGATTGAAGGCCCGCTTCGCGGCGGCGTAACCGGAATCGGCAGGCAACACCAGGCGTCCCTCGAGAGCGTCGCGCAGGCCCGACCAGCCCTTGCTCGAGCCCGCGGGCTGCACCGTGGACGGCGGCGCCAACGGCCCCGTCGACTCGGACACCTCCCGGCTGCCCAGATCGGCGCGGATCGCCTCGGTGCACCCGGAGAGCGTGGCGAGGCCGGCGCCGAGTGCGCCGAGCACCGTGCGTCTGGACACCGTCATGTCTGACACCTCCTGCCCAGCAGGACGTGTCAGCGGCCGGGAGGTTGACCCGGCGGTCGGTCAGCGCACGTCGACCAGCGGCAAGCGAAGCGCGCCCGGTGCCCCTTCGGGCACGGCGGGGCGGCGCGGCGGCACGGGCTTGATCCGCTGGTACGGGCTGCCCGGCTGCGGACGCGGGTCTTCCTCACCCTTGTTCGGCCAGAACGACATCGCCCGCTCCGCCTGCGCGGTGATGGTCAGCGACGGGTTCACGCCGAGGTTCGCGCTGACCGCGGCGCCGTCCACCACGGACAGGCCGGGATGACCGAACACCCGGTGGTACGGGTCGATGACACCTTCCTCCGGGTTCGCGCCGATGGCGCAGCCGCCGAGGAAGTGCGCGGTCATGGGGATGTTGAACAACTCGCTCCACGTGCTGCCCGCGATGCCGCCGATCTCCTCGGCGATGGCCTGGTTGGCTTCGTAGCCTGCCCGGATGAACGCCGGGTTCGGCTCGCCGTGGCCCTGCTTGGACCGATACCACCAGCGACCGAACCGCTTGGTGGTGTACGTGGTGAGCGAGTTGTCCCGGCTCTGCATGACCAGCAGGATCATCGTCCGCTCGCTCCACCGGTACTGGTGCACCAACCGGGCGGCGATGATCGGGTGGCGAACCAGATACGACAGGAACTGTTTCCAGCGCGGCACGTCGCTGTCGCCCTCGGTGGCCAGCGTCTGCAGCAGACCCATCGCGTTCGAGCCCTTGCCGTAGCGGACCGGCTCCAGGTGAGTGTTCTCGTCCGGGTGGATCGACGACGTGATCGCGATGCCGCGGCTGAAATCCCGGTTCGGGTCGACGGAGAACCGGGACGCGCCGATGATCGCCTCGGAGTTCGTCCTGGTCAGCTCGCCGAGCCGGGCGGAGAGCCGGGGCAGCTGGCCGGTCGCGCGCATCTTGTGCAGCAGGTTCTGGGTGCCCCAGGTGCCCGCGGCCAGCACGACCTTCGCCGCGGTCAGCGTGTGCCGGTAGTGCTTGGACCGCTTGCCCGTCTTGCGAATGTCCACGTCGAAGCCGCCGTCGGAGCGTTCCCGCACCGCGGTGACCGTGGTCATCGGGATGATCTTGGCGCCGTTCTGCTCGGCCAGGTACAGGTAGTTCTTGGTCAACGTGTTCTTCGCGTTGTGCCTGCACCCGACCATGCAGTTGCCGCACTCGATGCACCCGGTGCGCTCCGGGCCCGCGCCGCCGAAGTACGGGTCCGCCGCGCGCTCGCCCGGCTTGCCGAAGTACACGCCCACCTGTGTCGCGTGGTAGGTCTCCGAGATGCCCATCCGGGCCGCGACCTTGCGCATGACCTCGTCGTGCGGGGTGTCCAGCGGGCACTCGACGACACCGAGCATGCGGGAGGCCTGGTCGTAGTACGGCGCCAGCTCGGACTCCCAGTCGGTGATGTGCGCCCACTGTTTGTCCTGGTAGAACGGCTTCAGCGGGCGGTAGAGCGTGTTCGCGTAGTTCAGCGACCCGCCGCCGACACCGGCTCCGGCCAGCACCAGCACGTCATCGAGCAAGTGGATGCGCTGCACGCCGTAGCAGCCGAACTCCGGCGCCCACAGGAACTTGCGCAGATCCCACGACGTCTTGGCGAAATCCTCGTCGGAGAACCGCCTGCCTGCCTCGATGACCGCGACCCGGTATCCCTTCTCGGTCAGCCGGAGCGCCGAGACACTGCCGCCGAATCCGGAGCCGACGATGATGACGTCGTAGTCGTGCGTGGTGGGCATACCGGCCAGCGTAATCGCGGACCCGCCTGCTGACTACGGGTAAGTTACCGACGAGTCACCGACGTCACGGCGATCAGGCCCGCACGGTGAGCCCAACCTTCTGGAATTCCTTCAGGTCGGAGTAACCGGTCTTGGCCATCGCCCGGCGCAGGGCGCCGAACAGGTTGATCCGGCCGTCCGGCTCGAACGACGGCCCGTACAGCAGCGTCTCCAGGTCGACGTCGACGTCCGGGCCCATGGCGATGCGCGAGCGCGGCAGCGACGGATGCGCGGCGGCCGCGGTCCAGTACAGGCCACGGCCAGGCGCGTCGCGGTAACCGGCGAGCGGGGCACCGAGCATCACGGCGTCCGCGCCGCAAGCGATGGCTTTCGCCAGGTCACCGCTGCAGTTGATGGCGCCGTCGGCGATCACGTGCACGTAGCGGCCACCGGTCTCGTCGAGGTAGTCCCGGCGGGCCGCGGCGGCGTCGATGATCGCGGTGGCCATCGGCACGCCGATACCCAGCACCCGGTCGGTCGAGGTGACTCCTGGGGAGTAACCGTGGCCGACCAGCACACCGGCCGCTCCGGTCCGCATCAGGTGCATCGCCGTGCGGTAGTCGCTGACACCACCGGCGATGACCGGGATGTCCAGGTCGGAGATGAAGTCCTTGAGGTTCAGCGGCTCGTTGTCCTCGCCGCTGACGTGCTCCGCCGAGACGATGGTGCCCTGCACGACCAGGATCTCCACGCCTGCGGACAACAGGTGCGGCGTCAGCTCGGCGGCGTTCTGCGGGCTGACCCGCGCGGCCACCGTGACGTCGGCGTCCCGCACCTGCTTGAGCGCCGCCGCGATCAGCTCCGGACGCACCGGCTCCGAGTGCAGCCGCTGCAGCTCGCGGGTCAGCGCCGCGGGGTCCTCCATGTTCTCCGCGGCGACCAGCAGCGCCTGCAACACCTCGTCGACGTTGCTGTGCCGGGCCCACAGGCCTTCCGCGTTGAGCACACCGAGCCCACCGAGCTTGCCGATCTCGATGGCCGTCTGCGGCGAGACGATGGCATCCGTCGGATGGGTCACCAGCGGCAGCTCGAAGCGGTAGGCGTCGATCTGCCAGGCGGTCGAGACGATTTTGGACGACCGCGTCCGCCGCGACGGCACGATCTCCACATCGTCCAGGTCATACGCCCGCCGGGCGGTTCGGCCCATGCCGATCTCGACTACATCACGCACGCGGTAGAGCCTAGCTTTCTCCGCGTCGGCCGCATGCCGACCCCTCGGCGGGGGCCGCTACTTACGCACCGTGTAGTTCGGCGCCTCCGCCGTCATCACCACGTCGTGCGGGTGCGACTCCTTCAACCCGGCCGCGGTGATCCGCACCAGCTGGGCCTGCTGCAGCTCCTCGATCGTGCGCGCGCCGGTGAAGCCCATGCCCGACCGCAGCCCGCCGACCAGCTGGTGCAGCACGGTGGCCAGCGGCCCGCGATACGGCGTGCGGGCCTCGATGCCTTCCGGCACCAGCTTGTCGTCCGACAGCACGTCGTCCTGGGCGTACCGGTCGCGCGAGTAGGACTTGCCGTTGGCGCGCGACTGCATGGCGCCCAGCGACCCCATGCCGCGGTAGGTCTTGTACTGGTTGCCGTTGACCAGGATCAGTTCGCCGGGCGATTCGTCGGTACCGGCCAGCAGGCTGCCCAGCATCACCGTGGACGCACCGGCCGCGATGGCCTTGGCGATGTCCCCGGAGTACTGGATGCCACCGTCGCCGATCACCGGAACACCGGCAGGCGCGCATGCCTGCGCGACCTCGTAGATCGCGGAGATCTGCGGCACACCGACCCCGGCGACGACCCGCGTGGTGCAGATCGAGCCAGGCCCGACGCCGGCCTTCACCGCGTCGGCGCCGGCATCGACCATCGCCTGCGCACCCGCGCGGGTGGCGACATTGCCGCCGATGATGTCGACCGTGTCACCCAGCTCCTTCTTGAGCAGGGCGATCGTCTCCAGCACGTTGCGCGAGTGGCCATGGGCGGTGTCCACCACGATGGCGTCCACACCGGCGTCCGCGAGCGCGTGCGCGCGCTTACGGCCATCCGCGCCGACCCCGACCGCTGCCGCGCACAACAGCCGGCCGTCCGGGTCCTTGGTGGCGTTCGGGTACTGCTCGGTCTTGACGAAGTCCTTGACCGTGATCAGGCCGCGCAGCTTGCCCGCGCCGTCGACGATCGGCAGCTTCTCCACCTTGTGGCGGCGCAGCAGACTCAGCGCGACGTCCGCCGACACCCCGACCTGAGCGGTGATCAGCGGCGGCTTGGTCATCACCTCGGCGACCGGCCGCGAGTGGTCGACCTCGAAGCGCATGTCGCGATTGGTGATGATGCCCACAAGGGTGCCGTCCGGGTCCGTCACCGGCACGCCGGAAATGCGATACCGCGCACACAACGCGTCCACCTCGGCCAGCGTGTCCTCCGGCGAACACGTCACCGGGTCGGTCACCATCCCGGCCTCGGACCGCTTGACCACCTCGACCTGGGAGGCCTGGTCGTCGATGGACAAGTTGCGCTGCAGCACGCCGATCCCGCCCTGACGGGCCATCGCAATCGCCATGCGCGCCTCGGTCACGGTGTCCATCGCGGCCGAGACCACCGGAATCCGCAGGGTGATGTTGCGGGACAGCCGGGCGGAGATGTCCACCTCGCTCGGCACAACGTCCGTTTCCGCCGGGAGCAGCAATACGTCGTCGAATGTCAGCCCGAGTGGCGCGAACTTGCTCGGGACGAACTCCTCGTCAGGCCGGGTGTGGCTGGTCATGCGTCGATGGTATCTGGACAGACACCCGAGCCGACCCTGTACCGTTCTTGTCGTGCACTCGCATGACATGCCGCCCGACCCGTTCGCCGACGACCCGCACGACCCGGCGCGGGATCTGGCCGCGATGGATGACGAACCGGCAACGCCGATCAGCGATGACGAGCGCGCCGAGCTGTTGGCCGACCTGCAGGATCTGCGCGTCTACCAGCAGCTTCTCGAGCCGCGGGGGATCCGTGGCATCGTCGTCGACTGCGCCGACTGCAACGAGCCGCACTACCACGAGTGGCACCTGTTGCGGGCCAGTCTCGAGCAACTGCTCACCGACGGGCAGATCCGGCCGCACGAGCCCGCGTTCGCTCCGAACCCGATGGACTATGTGAGCTGGGACTACTGCCGCGGTTTCGCTGAGGGCGTACGCGCGACCGACGCCGCACGCTGACCACCGGCCAGATCACTCGAAAAGAAAGCGCTGCGCGAGCCTGACGGCCGTGCGCAGCGCTGTTCGTCGTGCCTGGATCTACCCGTTCGAGTCGGTGCTCGTCTCGGACTGCGTCCGCGTCTGCGACGAGCTCGCCTCCTGCGACTCCGAGCTGGACGGGGTCGACGGCGGGGTCGACGGCTCGCTGCTCGGCTCACTCGGCTCGCTGCTCGGGTCGCTCGGTGACGGGTCACTCGGCTCGTGGCTGCCCGGCGAGGACGGGTCGTCGCTCGACGTCGGGTCCTCGCCCTCCGGCGTGGACGGCTCGTCGTCGGAGTTGTCACCGCCACCGCCGGCGTCCAGCTCTTGCCGAAGCTGGTCGTGCTCCTGCTTCAAACCGTCGCGGTTTTCTTCTTCCGCCACGTCGCGCAGCGACTTCTGCGCCTTGTCCAGCGCGTCCTTGGCGACGCTGATGTCGCCGTCGTTGAGCGCCTCACGGGCCTTCTTGAACTCCGCCCGCACGTGGAAGGAGGCCTCCACCGACGCGGCCTTGTCCGCGTACAGCACCTGGGTCAGGCCCCACAGGGTGTCGCCCGGCTGAGCGTCGCGGGCGGCGATGCTCGCCCCGCCGAACGTGACGCCGAGGACGGCAGCCGCAGCGGCCACCGGCACCAGCATGCGCCTGCGGCGGGCCTTGTTGTTGCGCTGCTGCTCACGCGCCGCGCGAATGGTGGCCACCGCGGTCTCGGTGTCCACCAGTTCCGGCATCGGCTCGCTGTCGACCTCCCGGCTCCACGCCAGCAGCAGCGAGTTCAGCTCGGCGGAGCCGAGCTCGTCGGCGACCTTGCGGTCCGAGCCGCCCAAGGCGTCCAGCAACGCGTCGTCGGCGTGCACGGCCGCCAGGTCAGGCGTCGACGACTCGTCGTAAGAGTCCGACACTCAGACCACCTCCTCTGCGGCCAACGCTTTGCGCAGCCGAGCCAGCGCCCGGTGCTGTGCCACGCGCACCGCACCCGGTGTCGACCCGACCGCTTCCGCGGCTTCCTCCGCCGACAGTCCCACCACGACCCGCAGCACCACGATCTCGCGCTGCTTCTCCGGCAGGATCTCGAGCAGTTTCGTCATTCGCTTGTTCAGCTCGCCTTGTAGGGCATGCTGTTCGGGACCGACGTCACCTTCGACGTCATCAGGTACTTCGGCCACCGGCTCCGCCTTGTTGCGGGCGGCGGCGCGGTGCGCGTCGGCAACCTTGTGCTGTGCGATGCCGTAGACGAAGGCCAGAAACGGTCGTCCCTGATCCCGGTACGTAGGCAGAGCCGTCAGCACCGCGAGGCACACCTCCTGGGCCACGTCGTCCGCCGAGGCAAACGACCTTTCCCGTCGGCCGACGCGCGCTCGGCAATAGCGCACAACCAAAGGACGAATGGCAGCCAGCAACCGCTCGACCGCTTGAGGCTCACCCTCTACGGCAGCGGCGACCGACTCGTCCAGTCCGTCCCCCACATTGGCCATCGCAGACAACTGTCCCAGTGTTACTCATTGACGACAAAGTGCTGGTAAGTGCTCGGCGCGTGGCTACTGACGGGTCACCCCGTGCCGCTGCGTACCACCGTACCGGTCGAAGTCCAGCACCCCAGCACGCATCCAGACATACGAACAAGGGCCTCGCGGTCGCAAGGCCCTTGTTCATTCCCGCACTCTCAGGAAACGAGACCTCGTCGGAACCCGTGCGCCACCGCCTGCGCCCGGTCCCGCACGCCCAGCTTGCGGAACAGCCGCCTGGCGTGCGTCTTCACCGTGTCCTCGGACAGGTACAGCTCACGGCCGATCTGCCCGTTGCTCTTGCCCTGGCTCATGCCGCGCAGCACCTGCAGCTCCCGTTCGGTCAGCTGGACGCCCGGGTCCGACGGCTGCCGCTGTGTCGGCACCGACGTGCTGGCCAGCGTGTGCGCCAGCGCGGCGACCAGCTCGGGGCGGGACGCGTCCCACCGCAGGTAGCCCCGCGCACCGCCGGCGATGGCCGCCGCGATGCTCCCCGCGTCGTCCGGGGCGCCGAAGACGATGACGTTCGCCTGCGGGTTGGCCGCCACCAACCGCCGGGTGGCCTCCACGCCGGTCGGCACCGCGCGCTGCGTCCCCACCAGCACGACGTCCACCGGCTGTCGGGAGAAGCGCGCGAGCAACTCGTCACCGTGCGCCACGCAGTCAATGCGACTGACCCCTGGCACAGCTGACATCACCCGCGTCAGCCCTTCGCGAACACTGCGCCGGTCGTCACAGATCAAGACCGTCGTCACGGGAGTTCCTCTCTCATCGTCCATCACACGCTACTCACAGTCACCAGCCAGCGGCCAGTCCCCCGATGCGTCCCCACACGGAGGGCAACCAGCTAGTCCGGAACGGTCAAGCTGTCCGGCAGCCGGGTGACGTCTCATAACCCCTATCGGACGCTTTCGGGCCAACCTTGACACGATCTGGTGGCCTATTTTTCGAGTTTCTTCCCTCGGATGTCCGTATTTCGGGTCAATCGGGACGTTTGTCTAACTTCGACACCCAGGGTGACCGCTCGGCGACCCGGCGCGCCACGGGATCGGCGGCTCGTAACACTCTGTGTAGGTGCGCTGCCGCACAGGCACGCAAGTCGGCCTTCGCGGGCTCCTCGCCACCGTCGTGCGGCGTCGCGTCGGCGGCCGCAAGGGCCGCAGGCCAACACAGCGAATACCAACCGGCCGTGGTCGCCGTGTCGAGGGCGTCAACGGCCAGGCGGCGGGCTCGGCCGTCAGGATCGCCGGCCGTGGTGAGCGCGACGGCGAGAACGATGTCGGATTTCGCCGCGTGGCGGGCCGCCAGATGTTCACGAGATAAGCGCGCCGCCGCCTCCGCAGGCGCTACGGCGTCGGCCGCTCGACCTGAGGCCAGCGCCAGCTCGGCGGTCACCCAGCCGTGCCGGATCTCGGTGCGCCACTGGCTCCGCGCCCGGCTCTCGGCCCGCGAGACCAGGGACGTGGATTCGGCCAGCCGGCCTACCGCCAGCGCGTCGGCGGCCAGCCCCAACAGAGCGTCGGCCATCGCTTCGTCGGCGTCGACCTGTGCGGCGAGCTTCAGGGCGGTCGAATCCCAGCGCCTGGCCTCCCCGTGCCCGCCGAGTTGCCTGCGATGCGACCCGATCGTGCTGCACGCCAAGGACGCCAGCACCGTGTCGGCGGCGGTGCTCATCGGTTCGAGGAGGGCATAGGCCGCCGCGTAGCGCCCCTGAGCGCCGAGCGTCACGCCAGTCAGCCAACGCGCCTCGGGATCACCTGACGCGCCGCGAGCCAACGTTCTCTGGTCGATGGGCGCGCCGTGGAACGCCATCGCGCGCAGGTCGGCCAGCAGCTCGCTCACCGGGTCAGTATCGAGCTTTCAGCCCGGCGGCCCGCAGCCGACCCGATCGACGGCCGAGGGCTGCCCCTCGACCCAGCACCACGCAGCCGACCCAACCGACAACTGCGGGCGAACCCTCGCCCGGCAACACGCAACCTCCCAGCCGACGACCGGGAGCGAGCCCTCGGCACCGCAGCACGCAACCGTCCCGGCCGGCGACCGCGAACAAGCCCTCAGCACCGCAGAACACAGCCGCCCACTCAGCCCAGCAGCACGTAGCTCACCCGGTCGACGACGGAGGGCAGCGTCGTCAGCGGTTCGACGGTCTTGGGCAGGTCCAAGCCCTGCCACCCCGGGCCACAGGCGAACAGGCGGCCCCGAGAACGCCCCCGCGCGATCCGTCGAAAGATCGTGGCGTCGGCGATCTCGCTGCGCTGTGCGCACAGCACGACCACCGCCGGCTTGGTCCGGCGGACGACCGCGACCAGAGCTTCCGGTGGCAGGCCGCCGCCGAAAGTCATGGGGTGGATGCCGCGTCGGGCCAGTTCCGCCGCCAGGGCGTGCACCGTCAGGTCCGGCCGCTCGCCCGGCTCGTCGGCCAGCAGCACCGGGTGGTGGTTGCGCGGACGGCGGGCGACGGGTGTGGCGCGATGCAGCGCCGCCAACATCAGCGTCTTGAGCAGATGCTTCGACTCCGCGCCCGCATGGCACGCGCGCCACCCGCCACCGATCGCGCTCAGCACCGGGCGGACGACCTCTTCCCATGCCACGGCGGGCCCCGCGGTCTCGATCGCCTCTTCCAGCAGCAGCTGCACCCGATGACTTTCCAGCCGCAACACCGCTGCGCTGAGGCTGCGCGCCAGCCGGGAGGCCTGCGGGGGCTCGTCCGGCATGCCGTGTCGACGCGGCTGCACGGGGATGTCGGCCACCGCGGGATCGGTCACCATCGCTTCGAGCGCGTACTTGGCCGCCTCGGCCGTCGAGGCGCCTGCCAGCAGCGCGCGCTGCATGATCTCCAGCCGGGCGATGTCGTGCGGGGAGTACCGGCGATGCCTGCCGTCGGTGTGATCGCTCGGCCCGACGCCGTAGCGGCGATCCCACGTGCGCAGCGTCGCCGGGGCCACGCCGAGTCGCCGCGCCACCGCCGACACCGGGAGGGTGGGCTCACCGGTCTGGCGTTCGGCGCGTTGCACCTCGGACCGCGATATCCCCGCTCGCACGCCCCAAATATCCCGGCCGCGCCACGCTCCAGCAACTTCAGAGCAAGCCGTGAATACATCCCGGCTCATGTGGGTAAACGTCGGCTGACCAGTAGGTCAGTGCCACCCCAGGTGGCCTGGAGGGAGGTGGCTAACTCGCGCGGGGGATACCTATTGAATGAAATGACCTTGGACTGTTGAACAACTATTGGCGCGGTTCTAACGTTACGGCCACTGCGCCGAATGGAGCAGTCGAAATACCGACTTCGGCGCACCACCAGCCGGAACATACGGCGACCGTGAGGCGGATCACCATGGCAGATACACGCAGGCTACCCGGCCCCAACGCCGATGTCTGGGATTGGCAACTCGAGGGATCGTGCCGGGGAATGGACAGCGCATTTTTCTTCCATCCCGACGGGGAACGGGGCCCGGCGCGAGCAAGACGCGAGGCGCGCGCAAAAGCGGTTTGCCAATCGTGTCCGGTGCTGCAAATGTGCCGAGCTCATGCGCTCGCGGTGCACGAGCCATACGGAATCTGGGGCGGATTGTCGGAATCCGAACGCGAGACGATCATCAAATCGCGCAAGAAGAAGGAGCGGGCGTTGGCGCTGGCCGCCAGTAGCTGACCTCCCACCACGACGCCGGCGGGGCGGGTTTCCGGACACCGGGAGCCCGCCCCGTTTCATGTGGGCGCGGCATGGCACCGGTCTCGTTTCGCGTGCGCTACAGGCCGCGGCATGGCGTCAATCCAGTTTCGCGTGCGAAACAGGCCGCGGCATGGCGCCGGTCCCATCTCGCGTGCGCTACAGGCCGTGGCAGGGAGCCCGCCTCGTTTCCGGTGCGATCCGGAGCGCCATGCGGAAACCGGCTACCGGGACGCGCCACGGTGCAGGAATCAGCGCGCCGACACCCGCCACCGCACAGAAAACGGGGCGGCCACCCTCAGGTGACCGCCCCGCCGGACATTCCAGGGTCAGTGGTCGTGGCCTTCGTCCTCGTCGGACTCCTCCGGCTTGTCCACCACCGACGACTCGGTGGTCAGCACCAGTCGCGCGATCGAGGCGGCGTTGGCCACCGCGAAGCGAGTGACCTTCACCGGGTCGACCACACCGGCGGTGACCAGGTCGGCCATCTCGCCGGTGAGCGCGTTGAAACCGCGACCCCAGTCCTGCTCGGCCACCTTGGAGACGATCACCGGGCCCTCGTAGCCGGCGTTGGTGGCGATCCAGTTCAGCGGCGCGGTCAGCGCGTCCCGCACGATCGACACGCCGGTCGCTGCGTCGCCGGTCAAGCCGAGGTCGCCCTCCAGCTCCTTGGCCACGTGCACCAGCGCCGACCCGCCGCCGGGCAGGATGCCCTCCTCGACGGCGGCCTTGGTGGACGCCACCGCGTCCTCGATGCGGTGCTTGCGCTCGGCCAGCTCGGTCTCGGTCGCCGCACCGACCTTGATGACCGCGACGCCGCCGCCCAGCTTGGCCAGCCGTTCCTGCAGCTTCTCGCGGTCCCAGTCGGAGTCGGTGGTCTCGATCTCGCGCCGGATCTGCGCGATGCGCGCCTGTAGCGCCTCCTTGGTGCCTGCGCCGTCGACCAGCGTCGTCTCGTCCTTGGTGATGACCGCGCGCCGGACCTTGCCCAGCACGTCCAGTCCCACCTCGGACAGCTTGCGGCCGACCTCCGAGGACACCACCTGCGCGCCGGTCACCACCGCCAGGTCGTCCATGAACGCCTTACGCCGGTCGCCGAAGAACGGAGCCTTCACCGCCACCGCGGTCAACGTCTTGCGCAGCGAGTTGACCACCAGGGTGGACAGCGCCTCGCCTTCGACGTCTTCGGCGATGATCAGCAGCGGCTTCTTGGTCTCGACGACCTTCTCCAGCAGCGGCAGCAGGTCCGCCAGCGCGGAGATCTTCTCCCGGTGCAGCAGCACCCACGCGTCCTCCAGGACCGCCCGCTGCTCTTCCGGGTTGGTGGCGAAGTGCGCGGAGAGATAGCCCTTGTCGAACTGCACACCCTCGGTGATGACCAGCTCGGTGGCCAGCGTGGAGGACTCCTCGACGGTGATCACACCGTCCTCACCGATCTTCTCCACGGCTTCGCCGAGCAGCTCGCCGATCCGGGCGTCGCGCGAGGTGACCGTGCCGACCTGAGCGATCTCGTCGCGGCCCTTCACCGGGGTGGCCTTGGCCTTGAGCGCCTCGATGACCTTGTCGGTGGCGGCCTGGATGCCCTGGTTCAGCGCCGCCGGGTTCGCGCCCGCAGCGACGTTGCGCAGACCGTGGGCGACCAGCGCCTGCGCCAGCACGGTGGCCGTGGTGGTGCCGTCACCGGCCACGTCGTTGGTCTTGGTGGCCACGCTCTTGGCCAGCTGCGCGCCGAGGTCCTCGAACGGGTCCTCCAGCTCGATGTCGCGCGCGACGGTGACGCCGTCCAGCGTGATGGTCGGACCGCCGTACTTCTTGCCGAGCACGACGTGGCGCCCGCGCGGCCCGAGGGTCACCTTGACGGCGTCGGCGAGCTTGTTCACGCCCCGCTCCAGCGCCCGCCGCGCGTCTTCGTTGAAGTTGATCTGCTTAGGCATGCTCGCCTTGCGTCCCTTTCACGTCTGAGAAACCGAACGCCCCGACCCCTTGTCCGCGGGGCCGGGGCGTCTGGCTGACAACCACGTCAGGCCGGGACTTCCGGCCGCGCGGCGCAAGGTCAGTTGACCACCGCGAGCACGTCGCGGGCGGAGAGAATCAGGTACTCCTCGCCGTTGTACTTGACCTCGGTGCCGCCGTACTTCGAGTAGATGACGACGTCGCCGACCTTCACGTCGACCGGGATGCGGTTGCCCTTGTCGTCGATGCGGCCCGGGCCAACGGCCAGAACCTTGCCCTCCTGGGGCTTCTCCTTGGCGGTGTCGGGGATGACGAGACCGGAAGCCGTCGTTTCCTCGGCCTCGCTCGCTTGGACAACGATCTTGTCCTCAAGCGGCTTGATGTTCACGCTCACCGGGTTGACCTCCACGGTCGAGAAAGCGTTGTCGGATAGGGGTCACGACTCCCACCCCCGTCGTCGCGGGTTGCCGGGCGTGTTCATCGCTTGCACTTAGCACTCTAACTACGTGAGTGCTAGCCGTGCAACCGGGCCCCCTGTGACCTGTGTTGGCCGCGGCTCGACATCGTGAATCCCCTGTTCACCCGGGGTGTCAGGACTACCATGGCGGATGCGCACTACGGTGCCGGTGCACGCTTACCTTCCATGAGAGAGAGCCCGCCATGAACGGCGAAGACAGCGGACCACAGGCGCCGACCGGGTGGCCCTGGTGGTCGCTGTGGTTCGGTTTGGCCATGGCGACGGCGGCTACCGCCTTCTCGTTCTTCACCTGGGCGTCGGTCACCACGAGCTTGAACACCAACAGCCCCGGCATGGCCGGGTCGGCCGCCAACGCCATCGAGGCGGAATCGGCCACCGCGTGGGAGTCACTACCCGGCGCGGTCGCCGTGCTGGTACTCGTCGCCGCAGGCGCGGTTGCCGCGGTACCGCTGCCTGCGACCTGGTCGACCGCGCGATGGCTCAGCTGGTTCGCGCTGACGGCGATCGCGATCGTGTTCATTGTCGTCGACTGGGCGACGCTGCCCAGCGTGCGGGACGTGATGCAGCAGATTGCCGACCGCTTCGGTGTCGGGCGGTCGACCATCCAGCCCGAGGACGTGGCCGCGGGTGCGCGGTTCATCGACATCGGTCCGGGCATCGGGTTGATCGCTTGCCTGGTGCTGGCCGTACTGTCTCTGGTCGGAGCGGTTGTCGTCGGCCGCCTGGCAGCGAAACGGACGCCGGCGCATCTGTCGTAGCACTCCGTTACAACCGGGTGGAGTTTCCGGGAACGACCAGCGGTTTCCCGCCGTCGGAGCTAAGGTTCGATCTTTCCTTAAATTTTTTCGTCCCGGTGCGGACACTGATGAGTGGAGTTTTGTGATGGCCGGAGTAAATTCCAGGCAACTGACGATGCCGCAATGGCTCGGTATCGGAGCCGGTCTGGTGGCTCTCATCGCGTCGTTCCTGCCGTGGTGGTCGGCTTCCATCGACGCCATGGGCATCAGCGCCAGCGAATCGCGCAGCGCCTGGGGGGTCGGCGCGCTCGGCTGGCTCGCCGTCGTCCTGCTGGTCGTCGCGGCCGTGATCGTCGCGATGCCACTGTTCGGGTCCGGTTTGAGCAAGGGCCCGATCACCTGGCTGGTGCTCAGCGTCCTGGCCCTGGTGATGATCGTCATCCGCCTGCTGACCTACGACGCCTCGGCGGACATCCCCGAGCGGCTGGAGGCAATGGACAGCTTCAGCGCGGGGGCGTCGTTCGGCACCTACCTCGGGTTGATCGCCGCGATCGCTTCGGCGGTGGGCGCTTTTCTCGCCTTCCGCGACTCACGGTCGACCTCGGCCGCCTGACGGAAGCCCCGGTCCCCTTCAGCGTGACAGCCGTGCGTCACCGCACCGCGCTGGAGGGAAACCCCCGGTGGTCCGCCGGCGCACTCACACCGTCACGGTGGACACCGGCAGGCCGGGCGCTGCCGAGAAGTCGAGCTTCGACCTCGGCACCCCGGCGGCCACCACGTGTGCACCGAGCGCGGCGATCATCGCACCGTTGTCCGTGCACAGACGCGGTCGGGGAATCCGCAGCTGCACACCGGCGGCCGCGCAGCGTTCGCGGGCCAGGCCGGACAGCCGGGAGTTCGCCGCGACCCCGCCGGAGATCACCAACGTGTCGATCCCGGTCTCCTTGGCCGCCGCCACCGCCTTCGCCGTGAGCACGTCCGCCACGGCTTCCTGGAACGACGCGCACACGTCGTCGACCGGCACGGTTTCCCCGCGCCGCTCGGTCGTCTCCACCCATCGGGCCACGGCCGTCTTCAGCCCGCTGAACGAGAAGTCGTACTTGGCGTCCCGCGGCCCGGTCATCCCGCGCGGGAACGCGATCGCCGCCGGGTCACCGTCGGCCGCCGCCTTGTCGATCGGCGGCCCGCCGGGATACGGCAGCCCCAGCAGCCTTGCCACCTTGTCGTAGGCCTCGCCCGCGGCGTCGTCCACGGTCGATCCGAGCTCGGTGATCTTGCCCGCGATGTCGTCGACCCGCAGCAACTGGGTGTGCCCGCCGGAGACCAGCAGGGCCAGGCACGGTGTGGGCAGCGGCCCGTGCTCGAGCGTGTCGACCGCGACGTGGCCCGCCAGGTGGTTGACGCCGTACAGCGGCACCTCGAGTGCGGCGGCGTACGCCTTGGCCGCCGCCACCCCGACCAGCAGCGCGCCGGCCAACCCGGGGCCCGCGGTCACCGCGATGGCGTCGACATCCGAGAGTTTGAGTCCCGCCGAGTCGAACGCCCGGCGAACGGTGGGAGCCATGGCTTCCAGGTGCGCGCGGCTGGCCACCTCGGGCACGACGCCGCCGAACCGGGCATGCTGCTCCACGCTGGACGCGACAGCGTCGGCCAGCAACTCGACGGAGCCGTCCTCGTGCAACCGCACCAGGCCCACGCCGGTCTCGTCACACGAGCTCTCGATGCCCATGACGATCTTCGTCATCTAATCCGTCGCCCCCTCGACCCCGGCGCCGACCCGCGCCTCGCGGCGCATGGTGTACGCGTCGACGCCTGCGGGCTGGTAGTAGCGCTTGCGCAGCCCGATCCGCTCGAAGCCGTAGCGCTCGTAGAGGCGCAGCGCCGGGTCGTTGTCCGTGCGCACCTCGAGGAACACCGGTGCTTCGAGTTCGTCGGCCTTGGCCAGCAACGCGGTCAGCAGCGCGGTGCCGACGCCACGGCCTTGCATCCGCCGGTCGACCGCGATCGTGCGCACCTCGGTCTCCAGATGCCCCGGTCGTCCCAGAACGGCCAACCCGGCGTAGCCGACCAGCTCGCCGGACTCGTCGACGGCGACCAGGTAGTAGGTGTCGGACGCCAATTCGGTGCGGAACGCGTAGGCACTCCACGGTCCCTCGTCGGCGAACAGGTCGCGCTCCATGACCAGCACCCGGTCGATGTCCTGCCTGGTCATCGGGCGAAGCGTGACGGCTTCGGTGGTGCTCACGCCAGCACCCGCTTCGGCCGATGAGGCTCTTGGGCGTCCGGACGGCGCAGGTAGACAGCCGTCAGCGGGGCAGGTTCCGCACCCGACCGCAGCTCGGCAGCAGCGGCCAGCACCAACCCACGCGGCGACGGATACAACGGCTCCACCGCGGGCAGGGTGAACGCATCCGGGTAGACCTGCACGCCATGGCCGGCGACGTGCCGAGCTCCGTGCGTGTCGACGTCCACGGGCAGGGAAACCGCAGGCCCGGCCAACCGCTGCCGGTTCGCGTCGTAAGCCGCCCAGTACACCTCGCGCCTGCGAGCGTCGGTGACCACGAGGAGGGTGTCGTCGACCGCGGCCTCGGCGGCGATCGCGTCCAGCCCGCACACCGGGTACACCGGGATCTCGAGTGCCTGCCCCAGTGACGCGGCCGTCGCCAGTCCCGCCCGCAACCCCGTGAACGGCCCCGGGCCGGACCCGCAGACCACGGCGTCCAGACCGCGCAGCGTGGTGCCCGCCTGGTCCACCGACTCCAGCACATGCGGCGTGAGCAGCTCACCGTGCGCGCGCGGGTCGACCGTCACCCGCTCGGCGCGCGTGGTGGCGCCGTCCGGGCCCAGCTCGACCACGCCTGCGGTGACCGCGGGGGTGGAGGTGTCCAGGGCGAGAACCAGCATGACCTTCCCAGCGTACGACCTGCTGGTCAGCGGCCCGCGGTCAGCCCGGCAACGGCCGGTCCACCCAGGCCCCGTGCGGCTCCAGCTCGGCGACCCGCACGTCGTCCGGGCGCCGCTCCAGGCGGACCAGCAGGTAGTCCGGCCCGAACCGGTCGGCCACGAACTCGCCCCACTCGACCACCACGACGGAGTCGTCCGAGGCGGTGTCGATGCCGAGATCTTCCAGCTGGTCGACGTCGCCGCCCAGCCGGTACGCGTCGATGTGCACCAGCCCGATGCCGCGCGGACCCGGCTCGTGCACGCGGGCCAGCACGAACGTCGGTGAACTCACCCGGCCGTGCACCTCGAGCGCGGCGGCGATGCCCTTGACCAGCACGGTTTTCCCGGCGCCCAGCGGGCCGGTCAGCAACACCAGGTCACCGGCGCGCACCTGTTCGCCGATGGCCCGGCCCAGCGCGATCGTGTCATCCTGCCTCGGCAGCTCGAGCTTCACCGCAACCACCCCCGCACTCGTTTCCGCGTCCGGTTCCGCGACCGTCGCCGCGAGTCGCCACCGCCGACCCCCGCACTCCGTTGCAACAGATCGATGAGGTGGCTGGTCACCACCTCGGGCTGCTCGAGCTGGACCATGTGGCCGGCTCCGGGAATGCACACCAGGTCCGCGCCGGGCAACTCGGCGACGATCCGCTCGCTGTGCAGCATCGGGGTGATGCGGTCCTTCTCACCGCCGATGACCAGCACATGCGCGTTCTCCAGCGACCGTAGCGCGGCGTACCGGTTGTGCTCGCCGAGCGTGGCGATGAAGTTCACCAGCTCCCGCACCGGCGTGCCGTCCAGCTCGGACAGCAGGAAGCGCAGCACGCTCTCCGGCACCCGGTTGTCACCGAACGCCAGCCGCCGCACCGCCTGCCTGGTGATCCGGCCGCCCGCGGTACGCAGCAGCTCCACCAGCCGCGGTTGCCAGGTCACCAGGCCGCTCATCCTGCTGATCGGGCTGTAGCGGGCCAGCACGGACCGGGCCACGCCGGTACGTCCGACCTCACCCGCGGCCGTGGTGATGAGACAGACGGCGGGGACGCGTTCTGCGAACAGTTCCGGGGCCTGCTCGGCCAGCCCGATGATCGTCATCCCGCCCATCGAGTGCCCGGCCAGCACCACCGGGCCGTCGGGCGCCATGGCCCGCAGCACGGCATGCAGGTCGGCGGCGAGCTGGTCGATCGTGCCGGTCTCCTTCGTGCTGGAGCCCGATCGCCCGTGCCCGCGGTGGTCGTAGTAGATCTGCCGCACCCGCGGCAGCCGCAACGCGGCCAGGTCGCGGCGTTGGAAGTACCACGTGGAGCTGGACAGCGCGAAGCCGTGCACCCCGATGAGCGTGATCTCCGGTTCGCCACCGTCGGCGGGCAGGATCTCCTGGACCGCGAGCGGGGTGCCGTCGTCCGCGGCTACCGTGCTGACGCGATCGGGGGCCAGCTCGCCCAACGGCTCGTCGGCGTAGGGGTCGCTACCGCGAGCGGAGAACCGGCTCAAACCGCAGCCCCGGTTTCCGTACCGACGTAGCGCCGCACGACGCGCGGCCGGTACATGCCGGTGACGATCTCGTAGTCGATGGTGCCCAGGGTGTCGGCCCATTCCCGGGCGGTCGGCTCACCGGAGCGGCCGTGGGTGAACAGCACGACCTCCTCACCCAACCGCGGCTCGTAGTCGCCGCAATTCACGACGATCTGGTCCATGCACACGCGGCCGACGACCGGACGTCGCCGGCCACCGAGCCACACCTCCATTCGGCCCGACAAGGTGCGCGGGACGCCGTCCGCGTAGCCGACCGGGACCAGAGCCAGGTTGGTGTCGGTGGCGGCTGTCCAGGTGTGGCCGTAGGAGACCGATTCCCCGGCCGGTATGCGCTTGACCAGCGCGACGGACGACCGGAACGTCATGGCGGGCCGCAGGTCGTCGTCGGTGTCCACCGGGTTGAGACCGTAGATCGCGATGCCGGTGCGCACCATGTCGTAGTGGAAGTCCGGCCTGGTCAGCGTGGCTGCCGAGTTGGCCAGATGCCGCTTCGGGCGCAGGCCCGCCTCGCGCGCGACCTGGTAGGCCGCTTCGAAGCGCTTGCCCTGTTCGTCGATGGACGGATGACCGGGCTCGTCGGCACACGCCAGGTGCGACCAGATGGCCACGACCTCGACATGGCGGGCCGATGCGGCGTCGGCGCACAACGCGGGCCACAGCTGCTGCGGGCACCCGTTCCGGGACAGGCCGGTGTCGATCTTCAGGTGCACGCGAGCGCGTTGCCCGGCACGCTCGGCGGCGGCGTCGATCCGGGCCAGCTCCGCACTGGAGCTGGCCGACAGGTCGATCCCCGCGCTGATGCCCGGGGTGAAATCCACCACCGGTGTCTCGAGCCAGCTCAAAATCGGCGCGGTGATGCCCGCGGACCGCAGCGCCAACGCCTCTTTTAGCGAGCAGGCGCCCAACCAGCTCGCGCCCGCACCGAGCGCGGCGCGAGCAACCGGCAGTGCGCCGTGACCGTAGGCATCGGCCTTCACGACAGCCATCGTGGCTGCCCCGGACGCGGCCGCGCGGCCGGAGAGCAACGCGACGTTGTGACGGATCGCGTCGAGGTCGACGACCACCTCGGCGCGAGGTGCACTCAACTGGGACGACACGCGCTCATGGTCGCACGAGCCCGCGCAGCATGCGGACCGCCTCCGGGATAGCCGTGACGATGCCCGACGCCGGGGTGGGCGCGTTCGACGCCGCGATCGCGGCCGCCTCGTCGTGCGCCAGAGCAGCGCACGCCGCGGCGAACGCCGGCTCGAGTCCGGCGGCCAGCAGGGCGCCGATCATGCCCGACAGCACGTCGCCGGAACCGGCGGTGGCGGGCCAGGATCGCCCGGAACGCTGCACGTAGGTGCGGCCGCTCTCGTCGGCGATCACCGTGCAGTGGCCTTTGAGCAGAACGACGGCGTGATACCGCTTCGCCGCCCGGCGGGCCGCCGCGACGCGGTCCTTGCCGACCGGACCTGCCAGGCGCTCGAACTCGCGCTCGTGCGGCGTCAATACGAGCGGAGTGTCCGGGTCCCGTGCGTCCAACAGCTCAGGGTGTTCGGCCAGCATCGTCGTCGCATCGGCATCCGCGCACACCGGAACCCCCGCGGCCAGCACATCACGCAACGTCTCGCGAGCTTCGGCCCCGGTGCCGCTGCCCGGCCCGACCACCCACGCTTGGACGCGGCCGGCGTCGCCGAATGATCCGGTCGCTATCACCTCCGGCCACCGACTCCGCACCGCGTCCGCTGCGTACCCGGCGTAGCGCACCATTCCGGACGTCGCCTGGACCGCGCCACCGGTGGCCAGCACCGCCGCACCGGTGAAGCGATTCGATCCCGCGACGATGCCGGTGACCCCCTGCGTGTACTTGTCGTCGCCGGCCCGAGGCACCGGCCAGGCCAGCCCGACATCGATCGGGTCCAGCACGACGAAGTCCGGATCACCCAGCTCGGGCCGGATTCCGATGTCGACCAGGCGCACGTCACCGCATCGGCCGGCGGCGGGTTCGAGGAAGTGCAGCGGCTTGTACGCACCGAACGTGACCGTGGCCGTGGCCTGGACCGCGGCGCCGTCGACCGCCCCGGTGTCCGGCTCGACACCACTGGGCAGGTCGACGGCAAGAATCGGAGCGCTGATCCGGGCGACCAGCTCGGCAGCCTGCGGCCGGAGACCTCCGCGTGCGGACAAGCCGACGATGCCGTCGATGACCAGGTCCGCTCGCTCCAGCGCGGGCTGCGCGTCCTGCGGCTCGACCACTCTGCCGCGGGCACGGCGCAGTGCGGCGAGTCCTTCTGCGTGCGCACGTTCCGGGTTGAGCAGCACGGCCGTCACCAAGACGCCCCGGCGACGCAGCATGGCCCCGGCCCACAGCGCATCACCGCCGTTGTCGCCGGACCCGACCAGCAACACCACGCGGGCCCCGGTGACCCGGCCGACATGTTCGGACAGCAGCTCGGCGGCTCGCACCGACACCGCGAACGCCGCGCGTCGCATCAACGCCCCAGGCGGCGTGCGGGCCAGCACCGTGGCCTCAGCGGCCCGCACACGCTCGGTTGTCCACACCTCACGCATGCCTGAACCGTACCCAGGCTCGGCTGCGCTGGTGACTACTCGACGGTGACGGACTTGGCGAGATTCCGCGGCTTGTCGATGTCGAACCCGCGCTGCCGGGCAATCTCGGCGGCCAGGACCTGCAGCGGCACGGTGGCCACCAGCGGCTGCAGCAGCGTCGGCATCGCCGGGATCTCGATCAGCTCGTCGGCGAACGGCCGCACCGCCTCGTCGCCTTCTTCGGCGATCACGATGGTGCGGGCGCCGCGGGCCTGGATCTCGCTGATGTTGGACACCAGCTTGGCGTGCAGCACCGCCCGCCCCTTCGGCGACGGCATGACCACGACCACCGGCAGGTCCTGTTCGATCAGTGCGATCGGCCCGTGCTTCAGCTCGCCCGCCGCGAACCCTTCGGCGTGCATGTAGGCGAGCTCCTTGAGCTTGAGCGCACCTTCCAGCGCCACCGGGAAGCCGACGTGGCGGCCGAGGAACAGCACAGCCTTGGACTGCGCGATCCGAGCGCCGATCTCGCGGACCTGGTCGACGGTGCCCAGCACCTTGCGTACGGCGGCCGGGGTGGACTCCAGCTCGGCGAACTCGCGCGCCACTTCGTCCGGGTACTTGGTGCCGCGGGCCTGCGCCAACGCCAGTCCGACCAGGTAGTTGGCCGCGATCTGCGCCAGGAACGTCTTGGTCGCCGCGACGCCGATCTCCGGGCCGGCGTGGGTGTAGAGCACCGCGTCGGACTCACGTGGGATCTGCGCGCCGTTGGTGTTGCAGATCGCCAGCACGCGGGCCTTCTGCTCACGCGCGTGGCGGACGGCCTCCAGGGTGTCGGCGGTTTCTCCGCTCTGCGAGATCGCCACCACCAGGGTGTCGCGGTCCAGCACCGGGTCGCGGTAGCGGAACTCCGAGGCAAGCTCGACCTCGACCGGCAGCCGGCACCAGTGTTCGATGGCGTACTTGGCGACCAGGCCGGAGTGGTAGGCGGTGCCACAGGCGACCACGAAGACCTTGTCGACGTCGCGCAGGTCCTGATCGGTCATCCGCTGCTCGTCCAGGATGATGCGGCCCTCGGCGAAGTGCCCGCGCAGCGTGTTGGCCAGCGCCTCGGGCTGCTCGTCGATCTCCTTCAGCATGAAGAAGTCGTGGCCGCCCTTCTCCGCCGCGGACAGGTCCCAGTTGACGGTGAACGGCTTGCCCTGCGCGGGCTCGCCGTTGAAGTCGGTGACCTGGTAGCCGTCCCGGGTGATCTCCACGACCTGGTCCTGGCCGAGCTCGACGGCTTCCCTGGTGTGTTCGATGAACGCGGCGACGTCCGAGGCGACGAAGTGCTCCCCTTCGCCGACGCCGACGACCAGCGGGGACGAGCGGCGCGCCGCGATGATCGTGTCCGGGTGGTCGGCGTGCGCGACGACCAGCGTGAACGCGCCTTCCAGCCGACGGCACACCGCGCGCACCGACGCGGGGAAGTCACCGGCGGTCGGGCCCTCGGCGTAGGCCAGCGCAATGAGGTGTGCGGCGGTTTCGGTGTCCGTGTCGGACGCCAGGTCGACTCCGGCGGCCTCGAGCTCCACGCGGAGGGTGGCGAAGTTCTCGATGATGCCGTTGTGCACCACGGCCACCTTGCCCGAGGCGTCCCGGTGCGGGTGCGAGTTGCGGTCGACCGGCGGGCCGTGCGTCGCCCAGCGCGTGTGGCCCATGCCTGCCGAGCCCGCGAACGCGTCCCGGCCGACGGCGTCGAGCTGCTCTTCCAGATTGCCCAGCCGGCCCGCTTTCCGCTCGACGGCTAGTGCACCGTTGCCGTCGAGGACCGCGACGCCTGCCGAGTCGTACCCGCGATACTCCAAGCGCCGGAGACCACCGATGACGACGTCCAGCGCCGAGCGGTGCCCGACATAACCCACGATTCCACACACGGGCAGCCAGGGTACTAGGGTCGATGCATGGCTAAGCCGAAGGTGCTGTTGGAGGAGCTGAGCTACCCGGGCCCGCACCAGGTGTCGCTCGGCAACCTGGCACTCGTGGGACTCCCGGGGATGGTGTTCACCCCACGCGCCGGCCTGGGGTTGCCCGCCGTCGCGTTCGGGCACGGTTGGATGCAACCGCCCCGGCGCTACGCCGGGCTGCTCCGTCATCTGGCGTCCTGGGGAATCGTGGCCGTGGCACCCGCGACCCAAACCGGTCCGTTGCCGTCCCATCGCGCCTTCGCCGCCGACCTACGGACCGCGCTGCGGTTGGTCGCGCACGTACGGCTCGGGCCGAGCGGGATCAGCGTGGACCCGGAGAAGCTGGGGCTCGCCGGGCATTCCACCGGCGGCGGGGCGGCGGTGCTGGCGGCCGCCTCCGGCTCCGGGGACCCCGTGCGCGCGGTGGCCACCATCGCTCCGGCGCAGACCATGCCGTCAGCTTCCGAGGCTGCTCGGTCGGTGACCGTGCCCGGCATGCACCTGGCCGTCGAAGGTGACCTGGTTGCGCCGCCGATCGGCCACGCGTATGCCATCGCCAACGCGTGGGCCGGGCCGGTTCAGCTGCGTGAGCTGGAGAAGTCCTCGCACCTGGCGGTCACCGAGGGCTTCCACTGGACGCAGCTTTTCCTGCAAGGCAAGCCGCAGCGGGCAACGCAGAAGCTGGTGTACGCGCTGTTCACCGCGTTCTTCTTGGCCGAACTGACCGGCGAGGACAAGTACCGCGCGCTGGTGGACGCCGGCGTGAAGCGGGCTCGGATCGAGTTCGAGCACTCGCCGACCGCCGAGCTGACTAAGTAGCCGGCTGACGCGACGACAGCCAGAACTGCCGCGACCAGAGGGAGACGAGCGCGCCAGGAACCGCGAGCAATGCGCTGAGGCGCATGGTGAGCACCTCGCCACCCGACTGCGCGAAGACGATCTCACCTCGCCACCCGGTGGTCGCCACCCACACCCCTTGGAGCACAGCGATGGCGACCAGGATCACCGCGGCAACAGCGATCATGACCGCGCCGGAGCGCTTGCGCTTGAGGTGCTTGATGGCCCCGATCAGCAGCAACAGGGCGGCAACAACAGCGGTGGCCGTGACCGCTGCGTGCGCCGAGTAGACCCTGTCCAGTGCTCGGGACTGCTGAGCACGCGGATGACGAGCACCGATGAGCCCAGGCATGCGACCGCGGCCAGCACGAACGTGGAGAACGCGAACAGCGCACCGACCCAGGTGGCGAGTGCCTCCTTGCCGGGGCGGGAGGCCTCATGCGGCTCGATTCGTGCTTCGACGGACGCTGGACCCTGCATCGGGTCTCTGCCTTCCGGATGACTCACCTTTCCCCAGCAGATCAATATCCCGGTTGCCGGCCGTACCACCCGGGTGGATGGGGATACCGAGGACGCTTCGGCACCAGCCACAGGCGGGAGTTCAGAGCCAGGATCCCCGCCGGGATCCCGAACAGCGCCACGACGTGCACCCCGATGACTTCGAAAAACGAGGTGGCGAACACCGTCTCGTCACCTGGTGCAGCGGTCATGTCGACCCACTGCAGCACGGCCACGGCCACCACGATCACCGCGGCGACGAGGACGATCACGGAGCCGGAACGGCCCCGCTTGAGGTGCCTGATGGCACCGATCAAGAACAAGAGGGCGGCGAGCACGCACGCGACGGTGACCGCCACATGTGTGGGGTAGGCCCTGGTCATGGGATTGGTGTCGATCTGCGTCCGGATGATCTGGAACAACGAGACACCGCACGTCGTGGCCAGCAGGATGAAGCAGAGGATGGCCAGGACGCCCGCCAGCACCCCCATCGTTTTCTTGCCCGGGCCGGACGGCGGCGGGCCACCCCATCCCTGGTGAGTAGCCCCCGGTGGGGCTTGGCCGAATGGCGGGTGACCGCCGTACGGATAGCTCATTCTTTCCCCCATCGCCGCGGTTCGAACGCACGGTAGCGCACCGGACACGGTGTGCGCATGAGCACCGAGCATTACCGCTCGATCGGTGACGCACGGCTGGACGAGCCGGCACTCGCGGGCCCCGCCTCGGGACGTTACCCGCCGGGGCTACCGGCCGTACTGCTGCCCACCTGGCATCTGCTGCCCGTACTGCTGGCCGCCCGGCACCTGCTGCCCGTACTGCTGGCCGCCCGGCACCTGCTGCCCGTAGTGCTGCCCACCTGGCACCTGCTGCCCGGCCGGCACCTGCTGTCCATGCTGCTGTGGATAACCCTGTTGATAACCGGGGCCCTGCTGCCACTTCGGTTGCTTGGGACGCACCCAGCCTTTGCTGATGTACGCCAGGATCGCGGCGAGCACCGCAGCCCCGACCAGCAGGTAGGCCAAGGCGTTCTCGAAACCGGCGGCGCCCACCGCGAAAATCGCGCCGAGGATGATCAGGACACGCCCTGCGCGGGACCGTCGGTAGAGCAGGATCGCTCCGATCACCGCAAAGATGCCGCCTGCCGTGGCAAGCCCGGCGAACCCAACATCTCCCCAGCTCTTCTCGCTGATGTTGTCGACGACCTCGTAGCCGTACTTGCCGATCAGGACCAGGCCGACGATCAGCGCCACCGCGGACGCCGCCCAGCCGAGCTCGCGTGCGCTGAACGCCGGAACCGGACCCGATCGATCACCCGGCACGGGTGGCTGGCCGGGCGGTGGCGGCGGGTACTGCGCCAGCTCGGGCTGCCCCGCCTGCTGACCGGGGTGTGCTTGCTGCCCTTGTCCCTGCCAGCCACCCGGCTGCTGTTGCCACCCTTGCGGGTTGGTCATTACCTCTCCTACTCGACGCGGGCTACCCGCGAAGGAAGTTGCCCTGCTCGAAGTCGTCGTCCTCGGAGAACCACCGGCTGCTCGAAGCAGGCTCGGGCTTCGACTCCGCAGGAGGCGGCTCGGCCGGGGCCGCCTCCGGCTGTGGGGTGACCGCGACGGGCTTCGGCGGCGGCGTGGGTGCCGGTTGCGGCTCCTCGGCCGGGGCCTCGTACTCCTCGTCCTCGATCTGGCCGATCCGCGCGGCCGCATCCGGCCGTTCCGGCCGCTTGGCCCACGGGTTCTCCGGCTTCTTCTCCTCTTCCGAGGCGTCTTCTTCCTTCGCCTTCTCCGCCTCCCGGGCGGCCGCCCACTCCTCGATCTCCTTCGCCCGCCGAGCCGATTCCTCCTTGATCGCCTCGGCCTTCTGGCGAGCCTCGTCGTCGATCCGCTCCGCTTCAGCTCGGTATTCGGCCCGGACCTGCGCGATCTCGTCGAGCGCACGGGACCGTGGAACGCTGTTGTCCAGAAACACCACGGTTTACCCCTCCTCGTCGTCCAGGCTGCCGCTGATCCGCGCCACCCCGAACGGGCCTTCCCCGACCTCGGGCTCGAACAGATCGGTCGCGGAAACCCGGTAGGCGGCGTTGGACGAGCGCGATTCGTCGCCGCCACCACCACCGGCCGCGCCGGCGCCGCCCATCATGCCGCCGCCCATCATGCCGCCGCCTCGCGTTGCCGCCTGGTCGCCGCCGCCACCCGGGGCGGTGCCCACGCCCGGGCCACCGGCTGTCGCTCCTTCCACACCGGCGGGCGCGCCGCCTCCGGCCATCACGCCGCTGCGACCGCCGGCCTCGAGGTTCTGCGCGCTGTCACCGATGCTGTCCCCGCCGAGGTTGCCGCCCATGCTGGACGGACCGCCACCACCGATCGTGGCCGAAGCGCCTCCGGAACCGCCACCACCGACGCCCTCGGCAACTCCTGCGCCGCCTCCGCCGCCGACGCCCTGACCGACACCAGCACCCGAACCGCCGTCGGCCCCGAAAGCGGACTTGCCCAAGCCCGCCGACCGCTCCTGATCAGCGGCGTCGAAGACCGACCGCGGGGGCGTGCGCTCCTCACCGGACTGGGCGGGCGAGGAGACCTTCTCGGCGTGCTTGCCGTCGTCGTCCGGCAGGTGCCCGCCGCGCTCACGGAAGTTCTGCTCTTCCTTCTTGAGCTCTTCCCACTCGCTTTGCGAGACGTTTTCCCGCCCCTGGAGCGTCTCGCGCTGGTTGAGCAGCTCTTCGCGGTCCTTCTCCAGCTGTTGCTTGTACTCCTCGACGGCCTCGTCGTCGCCCAGGATCTGCGTGATCGGCTCGCCCTTGCCGTCGTCGACGGTCACCACCGTGACGCCGTCCGGACCGTTGGGCTGCTCGGCGACGATCTCCACGTCGCCGTCCTTGATCCGGATCTTGCCGTCCTCGCCCGGCGTGTGGACCTCACCGTCCGGCCCCTTGCCGCCGGGCATGTCCTTCCCGGACCCCTGCGGACCGAACGAACCACCGGTGGTGCCGCCGACCGATTCCCGCTCGGACTCCGAGCCTTCCTCGGCAACGTCTTCCGGGTTCTTGTCCGGGTCGAAGTCCAGGTGGTAGGTCTTCGTGCCGCCCTTGCCGTCGTCGACCGACACCTTCATCTCGCCGGTCGCGCTGGGCTCGGTGACCGTGATCTCGTTGTCGCCCTGGCGCACCGTGGTGGTGTCCTGATCGTCGACGTCCTTGATCGGCTCGCCGGTCTCCGGGTCGATCGGGTACGGCTTGCCGGTCTTCGGGTCGACCTCGAGCGGCTTCCCGGTAACCGGATTCGTGCCGTCATCCGGCTGGTCGGTGCTGGTGTCGGACGGCGTCGTCGGCGTGTTCGACGGACCCGGGCTACTCGGACCGGGGCCCGACGGGCCAGGACCGGATGGCCCGGGGCCGGACGGTCCAGGACCGGATGGCCCGGGGCCGGACGGTCCAGGACCGGACGGGCCAGGACCGGACGGGCCGGGCCCGGTGTCACTCGGACCGGTACGGTCGGAGCCCTTGTCGCGCTCCTTCGGCTTGGGCTCTTCCGGCCGAACGGCCGCAAGCGGGTTGAGATCCGCCCGTTCACTGCCCGAGTTGTAGGTGTCGCCGAAGATGTTCAGCAGCTGCTCGATCGCGTTCGTGGCGTTGTCGATGTGCTGCCGGTACTCATGCAGCGCCGAGCTGTACCAGTTGTTGTGGTCATCGAGCCACTGATACCACCCGGCCCACTCCCTATATATGTTGCCCATCCAGCCGCCGCCCCCAAATGACAGTTCAAAGTCGGTCGGCTGGTAGCCCATTACCTCCGCGGCGATTTCCTCAGGCGACGCGCCCGGCCAGGCCTTCCCATTGGCCGCCTCCATCGCACCCTTGACGTTGCCGTTGTGCTTCTGCTCGTCCTCGTGATTGATGTTCCGATAGATCGAGACGTATTCCCCGACCGGGCCGCCCGCCCCCCTCTCGACGAGATCCCGGATCGTGTTCTTCACCTCGTCTCGGACCTGTTTGACGACCTGCGCGAGTCGCCCCCACGAATTGGCAGCTTCCGCACTCGCCTTGACGAAGCGCTTGAGCGAGTCCCTTGCCGCGTCACCACTGTCGCCTTCCCAGACCGGACCGAGGCGCTTGGTCGCGTCGTGGGCGCCCTCCGACATCTGCGTGGCGACCTTTTGCAGCGCCTCCACCCGGGTCGCCATTTCCCCCATTCCGTAGAAGGCGAAATGCTTGAGGTCCTCGAGCTTCTTTTCGTCCTGGTCGTTCCAAGGCTCCACCCAGTTCGTGGCGCCGGCACGGGTCGAGTGGTTCCGCCACTGCGTGTAGATCTCAGTGGACTTCTTCCGCATCAAGCCGCGGAACTTGGCGAACTCCCCGTGGTCCTCCAGCATCTTCTTGCTGATGTCATTGGTGTCGATGTCCGGGGAGTCGGCGAGACTGCTGCGGATGCTCTCGGCGTACGAGCTCATGATCACTCAACACCCTTCGCAGTCTTGATGTACTCGTCGGCCGACTCGCTGTCGGACTTCTGATGGGTCTCCACGGCGGAGTTCGTCTTCGAAGTCCACGCCTTGAGGTAGGCAACGGCGTCATCCAGGGCCGTTTTCAGCTGCTCCAGCGCCGCCTCGGCCGCCCTCCCCGCGTTTCGGCCGGCATCGATCCTGGACGCGCCGAAGTGTTCGGCCTTCGTGTCACAGTCGCTCATGTACCGCTGGGCACTGGTGTCGAGGGCTTCCATCAGATCGACCAGATCCTGGTTGATCTTGTCGATCTCGTCCCACTCTTGTCTGAAGCCTTTGCCGCCCTTCGGCGCCATCGTGTTCCCCCTTGTCGGCAACTCGTGCACACCTATGACGTGCGCGAACCGCTGCCGGTGCCGTTACAGATGCACATTGAATCTACCCACCGCGCGTAGTGCGCGCAGCACATTGCGTGTTTTGCACGCGCACATCGGTGGAGGGGTCTGGCCTGCGGTTACGAGCTCGAGGCGACGACTCCGGCGAGCCGGTCGGCGGCGGCTTGCGCGACGGACAGCTCGGTGGCTTCGACCATCACGCGGATGAGCTGCTCGGTGCCCGACGGGCGGAGCAGCACGCGCCCGTTCTCGCCCAGTTCCCCCTCGACGTCGGCGACCACGGCGGCCACCGCGGGGGAAGCGGCGACCGCGGCCTTGTCCGCCACCGGAACGTTGATCAGCACCTGTGGCAGCCGCTGCATGACCCCGGCAAGATCGGCCAGCGACCGTCCCGTGCTCGCCATCCGGCTCATCAGCCGCAGCGCGGTGAGCAAGCCGTCGCCGGTGGTGGCGTGATCGGGCAGCACGACGTGGCCGGACTGCTCACCGCCCAGCGCGTAGCCACCCGAACGCAGCTCCTCGAGCACATAGCGGTCACCAACCGCCGTGGTCTTCAACTTCACGCCGTGCTTGCGCATGGCCAGGTGCAGACCGAGGTTGCTCATCACCGTGGCAACCAGGGTCTGGTCGGTCAGCTCACCGGACTCGGCCATCGCGAGCGCCAGCACGGCCATGATCTGGTCGCCGTCGACGACCTCGCCCTTTGCGTCCACGGCCAGACACCGGTCCGCGTCACCGTCGTGCGCGATCCCCAGATCGGCACCGTGCTCGACCACCGCCGCCTGCAGGCCTTCGAGGTGGGTCGACCCGCAGTCTTCGTTGATGTTGATGCCGTCCGGCTCGGCGTTGATCGCGATGACCTCGGCGCCCGCCCGCCGGTACGCCTCCGGCGCAGCTTGGGACGCAGCACCGTTCGCGCAGTCCACGACCACCTTCAGGCCGTCGAGCTTGGTGGGAACCGCGCGGAGCAGGTGCTCGACGTAGCGGTCCAGGGCGTCCTCGAGGTCCAGGACCCGGCCGATGGCCGCACCCGTCGGGCCCTCGACGTCCTCGCTCATGCCGGCTTCGATCTCGTCCTCGATCGCATCCGGCAGCTTGTGCCCGCCCGCGGCGAACAACTTGATCCCGTTGTCCGGCATCGGGTTGTGCGACGCGGAAATCATCACACCGAGATCCGCACCGGTGTCGGCAACCAGGTGCGCCACCGCTGGTGTGGGCAGCACGCCCAGGCGGCGGACGTCCGCCCCGGCGGAGGTCAGACCCGCCACCACGGCCGCTTCCAGCATCTCGCCGCTGGCCCGGGTGTCGCGGCCGACCACGGCAATCGGGCGATGCGAGCGATCGTGCGCCGCCAGCACCCGAGCAGCGCTGGCAGCCAGGGACACCGTCAGTGCGGGGGTCAGATCCGCGTTCGCCAGCCCGCGCACCCCGTCGGTTCCGAACAGCCGTGCCATCTAGCGGGACCTCCTCATGCCAAGAACCCGACCACGGTAACGGCACCGGGCGAGCCGGGGCGTCCGGGGGTTGGGGTTAAGGGTCGGCGGGAACACGCTGCTCGGCCACCCGGGAGTCGAGGTCGCCTGAGCACACACTGCTCGGCTCCGGGAGTTGAGGTCGCCTCACCACACGCTGCCCGGCCACCCGAAGTTGAGGTCGCCGGACCACGCCGGGCGCCGCCGATGGTCCGAGGCTTCGCCAAGACTGCGCCTTCCGTCCGGCCGCGAGCTCGCACAACCCCACCGCTCAGGCCCGCCGACAACACCGCCCCGCAAACAAGTCCGCACAACACAAACGCCCAACCGGCGAGTGGCCGGATGGGCGTCGTGGACGCTCGGGGCGTCAGCGCTTGCTGTACTGCGGCGCCTTGCGGGCCTTCTTGAGGCCGTACTTCTTCCGCTCCTTGGCCCGCGCGTCACGGGTCAGGAAGCCGGCCTTCTTCAGCGCCGGACGGTCATCGGGGTCGATCTCCACCAGCGCGCGGGCGATCGCCAGGCGCAGCGCGCCTGCCTGGCCGCTGATGCCACCGCCGCGGAGGTTGCCGAAGATGTCGAAGCTGTCGGTCTTCTCGACGGTCTCCAACGGCTCGCGGATCAGCTGCTGGTGCACCTTGTTCGGGAAGTACTCCTCGAGCGAGCGGCCGTTGAGCTTGAACTGGCCGCTGCCGGGAACCAGACGCACCCGCACCACGGCTTCCTTACGGCGCCCAACGGTCTGCGCGCTGCCACCGGCGGCACGCGAAGGACGCGGCGCGGCGGGCGTCTCGCTCGTGATGACGGCCGCGACGTTCTCGCCGCCAGCCGGGGACTCGGTGGTGGTCAAGGTTTCCTCGCTCACTGTGCGCTCACCTGCGCGACCTTGCTGATCTGGAACGGCTGGGGCTGCTGTGCCGCGTGCGGGTGCTCCGGCCCCGCGTACACCTTCAGCTTCTTGGCCTGCGCCCGACCGAGCTTGTTCTTCGGCAGCATGCCCTTGACGACCTTCTCCACCAGGCGCTCCGGCTTGGTGTCCAGCAGCTCGCCGAAGGTCCGCTTGCGCAGACCACCCGGGTAACCGCTGTGCCGGTAGGCCAGCTTCTGGTCGCGCTTGTTGCCGGTCAGGACGACCTTCTCCGCGTTGACGATGATGACGTAATCACCACTGTCCACGTGCGGGGCGTACGTTGGCTTGTGCTTGCCGCGCAGCAGGGTCGCGACCTCGGTCGCCAAGCGGCCGAGGACGATCCCCTCGGCGTCGATCACATGCCAGGCGCGCGTGATGTCGCCGGGTTTGGGCGTGTACGTGGACACCGTGCTACCTCGTCGTCAACTGGTCTTGCAGGCTTGTGGGTTGGATGTACGGGCCGCGCGCACTCCTGATGGGCGCGCTGCATCGCACAACGACGTCCCAAGATACCCGGCCGGTCGGTTCCCGCTCGCAGCGGGGGTCTCCTTCGGGCGGCGCGACCACGAAAAGCCGATGTGGCCTGGGCGGCGCTGGTCCGACGCCGATCGCCGAGCGGCGGCTCGAGCCGCGTTCCCGGGATCGCCACGAAACCTGTCGCGAGTGGTGGCCACCCAGAATCCGACGCGCAGGCTACCGCCGCGAGCGATGACCACCCAGGACCCGACACGCGCATCCGCCGCACGCGACGGACCACCCAGGGGCCCAGCGTGCACTCCGCCGCACACGACGGACCACCCAGGGGCCCAGCGTGCACTCCGCCGCACACGCGATCACTACGCGACCGCCCGCATGTGGGCGAGGCCCCACCACTGAAAGCCTGGCGCGCAAGCTACGCAGTCCCCGGCCGACCTCTGAAGTCCGTGGCGAGCCATGAAAAACGGCATCCCTGGCCAGGCAAAAAGGTGTGGCCCGGACCGTGAAGGCCCGGGCCACACCCGTAGCGTGTGCTGATCGAGGTCAGCCGCCGAACGACTGGGTGATGCCCTGCTCACCCTGCGCGTAGCGCTGCTTGGCGTCCAGGATCGCGGTCTCGATCTGCGCGAGCACCTGGGCCAGCTCGGCCTGCGCCTCGTTCTGCTTCTTCTGCGCGGTCTGGTAGGCGGTCTGCGCCTCACCTTCCCAGCTGGCGGCCAGCCGCTTGACCTCGGCCTCGACCTCCTCCAGCTTCGTGTTCATCAGCTGCTGGGCCTTGTTCACCTCGTCCGCGGCCCGCTCCAGAGTCGCGTAGTCAACCTGAATGGTCATGTCGTTGCTCCCCTAACTGAAATCTGTGGTGTGCCTGTGTGAGTGAATGGATCAGCCGTCGAGCGCGGAGAAGGAACCACCGCTGAAGCTGCTGGCGCCCTCCTCTTCCATCCGCTGGTAGGTCGAGCCCGCCTGCTCCAACAGGTCAGCCAGGTTCTGCAGCGACTGGTTCAGCGAACGACCCTTCTCGTCCACGCGCTCCATCAGCTGACGGAACGAGTCAGCGGCAGCACCACGCCAGGTCGTCAGCGCCTCGGCCATAGCGGACTCGAGGTTGTTCACCGCGTTGTCCAGGTCAGCCTTGACGTCGGACAGGTTCTTGTGAGCTTTGGTGATATCTGCGACTTCACCCTTGTAACCGCCCATGAGAGGCAGGCCCCCTTTTCTGTGAGCTTGTTCGGCGTACTTTCCATTGCCTCTGTACGCCACCTACGACGCAGACCCTGCCATGTCTGGTTCCGCCCCGTCAGCGGTTATGCGCAAGTAGTTGCAGTAGTGAACGGGGATGGGGGAACCGGCCGGGAACCGAGCCCTTCACGGCCTTGCCATCACACCGCGCAAATAGCCTCTGAACTGCGGTTTTGCCACGGCTGACGATCATCTGCGGACCGCGTTCGCGAGCGCGAACACTTCGTTGAGCCCTCACCCGGAAGGGCCGCGAGCGGGTCACTCGCCCGTGAACTTCACCGTCCGCACGACCTTCTTGCAGGCGTCCTCCACCTTCTGCCTGGCGTCGCCCGCCCATTGGCAACCGATGCTCAGCTGCTTGTCGTCCTTGGCGATGACCAGCCACGCGGTGGCTTTATCGCGTTCCGGATAGCCTTCGGCGTAAGTGATGACAGAACGTCCGGCGAATTTGTCGTCCGGATTGAAGCCGGTGATTATTCGTCCCGACTCGTTCAACCGCGATCGCAATTGCGAAATGAACTGTTCGCGGTTGTCCTCGAAGTCGTAGCCGATGTCGAACTGCTGCACGGAGACGAAGTTCGGGCCGTCCTCCTCCCCGCGCGGGCGGATGGCCACTTGCTTGTCCTGCTGCACCGTGTCGGTCTGCGTCCAGTCGGCCGGGTAGCTGAACGTGTAGCCGAACGCGGTCAGCTGCTTGTCCGAGCCCTGCTTCGGTTTTTCCTCGTCCGGCTGCATCAGGAACACGACGCCGGCCACCACGAGCGCGACCAACGCGAACACGGCTGCACCGATCAGCGCCTTCTTACGGCCTCCGCCCGAAGACGGCTTGGCCGGGTAGGTGCTCGGCGCGGGGTGCACGAAGCCCCCTGCCGGGGACGTGGGTTGAGTGGACACGGCCTGCTGGGGAGCGGCCGGGGCCTGCGCGAAGCCCGCACTCGGGGTCGCCGTCCGCTGCGCGACCGGGGTGCCACCGGACGGCGGAGCGGCGGCGACGGCGCGAGGAGCCGTCGCAGGCTTCGGAGTGCCCGGTCGGGGGCGTGGAAGTGCCGTGCGCATCGCGCCGCGCGCCACCACGGTCTCCGGTTGATCCAGCGTGATCGGCACGATGCCGAGGCGTTCGTGCACCAACCGCGCGACCATCGGGATCCGGCTCGTCCCGCCGACCAGGAAGACGCCGGTGAGCTGCTTGGGCCGCAGCCCCGCCTCTTCGATCGCCATCGCGGTCATGGCCACCGCACGCCCGAGCGGTCCGGCGATCAACCGCTCGAGGTCCTCCCTCGTGACATGCGCATCGGCGAACGGCGGCGGCATGGGCACGTCGGTGTAGGCATGCCGGGACAGCGTCTCCTTGGCGCCGCGGACATCCTGCCGCAGGACCCGGCGACGTCGACGGTCGCCCAGCGTCCGCGCCTCCATCAGTGCGCGCCACGCCTCCGGATCGGCGTGCGCCACCTGTTCACCGATCAACTCCAGCAGCGCCTGATCGATGTCGGCCCCGCCGAAGCTGGGGTCGCCTTTGGTCGCCAGCACCCGGTACCCGGCCTGACTGGCCGGGCCGCTTTCCTTCTTGACGACCGACACGTCGACCGTGCCTGCGCCCATGTCGAGCACGGCCAGCACGTCACCGACCTCGTCGCTGTACTCGACGGTGCGGTCCGACGACGACGGCGTGAACGTGGCCGCGTGGAACAAAGCAGCGGCGACCGGCTCGGGCACCAAGGCGATCTCGTTGGCCAATTTGGCCGCGGCCTGCCGTAGCACCCGCGTGCGGATCACACCCCAGTCCGCGGGATGGGTCAGCACCAGCAGGTCGACCTCGGCTCCACCCGCGAGCCTGCGCGCTTCCGAGATCGCGCGCTCGAGCACCGCGCGAATGGCGTCGAGCACCGGGACCACGGTGGTGCCCAGCAGCAGCTCGCCCTCGTCGATCCGCCGCTTCGGGTTCGGCTCGTAGCGCGACGGATCGACCGCCGCCTGCCGCTCGGCTTCCCGACCGACGAACAGCGTGCCGTCCTCGGCGCAGTACACCGACGACGGCAACAGCGGATGTCCGTCGATCATCACCACCTGCGGCTCACGGCCGTACAGGGACGCGACGACGCACGTGCTCGACGTGCCGAAGTCAACGGCCACCCGCAGGCTCATGCAACGACCCTAGCGAGCCTCACTCCGGGTCGATCCACGACACCTGGATCAACTGCTTGCCTGCCTTACGCGTGACGAGGATGCCTCGGCCGGGCGGCTGGGCCTGCGGCCGCAGGTTGCCGATCAGCTGGCCTTCGTCGCGCGAGCCGTGCCCCAGCAGACCCGGCATGGACAGCTCCTTGAGCTTGCCGAGCACCGGGTCGAACATCGCCCTGCTGGCACCACCGACGCGCCGCGTGACGATCAAGTGCAGACCGACGTCCTTCGCCTGCGGCAGGAACGGCGCGATCGGCTGCAGCGGGTTGCCGCTCTGGGTCACCACCAGGTCGTAGTCGTCAACGACCAGGAACAGCTCCGGGCCGCTCCACCACGAACGGTTCTTCAACTGCTCCTGCGTGACGTCCGGACCCGGCATGCGCTTGGTCATCGACCCGGCGGCCTGCTTGATCACGTCGGTCAGCTGGTTCGCCGACACCGCGTACGCCAGCAGCTGGTCGCCGTCCATGTAGCCGAGCAACGTCCGGCGGAAGTCGACCAGGATGACCAGCGCCTCCTTGGGCGTGTAGCGGTCCTGGATACCCCGCAGGATCTGGCGCAGCAGGTTCGTCTTGCCGGACTCGCCGTCCATCAGCGCGTAGAAGTGCGGGTCGGCGTCGAAGTCCAGATACACCGGCGCCAGCTCGTCCTCGTTGAGGCCGATCGGGATGAGCTTGGAGTTGCGCTGCTCGTCCTGCGCCAGCAGCTCGGAGTAGTCGAACTTGCTCGGCAGCATCCGCACCGCGGGCGCATGCCTGCCCTTCCAGGCCGCGTCGATCCGCTTGATCGCGTCCGAGACGCCCTCACCGACCGTCTCGTGGTCGCTCGAGCCGTCGATGCGCGGCAGGCCGGCCAGGAAGTGCAGCTTGTCGTGCGTCAGACCGCGGCCCGGACGGCCCTGCGGCACGTTGACCGCGACGCGCCGGTCGATGTCCGACTCGCTCGGGTCACCGAGCCGCAGCTCGAAGCGGGTACCCAGCATGTCCTTGATCGCCGGCCGGATGTCCGCCCACCGGTTGTTGGCGATGACCACGTGCACGCCGAATGCCAGACCCTGCTGGGCCAGCCTGGTGATCTGCGGCTCCAGCTCCTCGAAGTCCTCGCGCAGCGCCTTCCAGCCGTCGACGAACAGGAACGCGTCGCCGAACGGGTCCTGCTCCGGAGAGATCCGGCCCTGCCGCTTCATGTTGCGGAAGTCCGCCATCGAGTCGACGCCCAGCTCACCGAAGCGCGCCTCACGCTCGGCGATCAGCGTGGACATCTCCGCCACGATGCGGCGCGCCTTGTCCGGCTCACGCCGGGCCACCGCGACACCACCGCAGTGCGGCAGCGCCTCCATCGACGCCAACGTACCGCCGCCCAGGTCGACGGCGTACATCTGCACTTCTTCCGGCGTGTGCGTCAGCGCCAGGGCCATCATGATGGTCCGCAGCATCATCGACTTACCGGACTGCGGACCGCCGACCACGGCACCGTGCCCGGCACCACCGGAGAAGTCCGCCCACAGCGGGTCACGTCGCTGCTCGTACGGCCGGTCGATGATGCCGATCGGGACCTGCAGCTTGCCGTTGCCGAAGAAGCCGACCGGGCTCAGGCCGCGGTCCTCGGTCGGGTTGAGGTTCGGCAGCAGCGTGTCCAGCGAGTTCGGCTCGTTCAGCGGCGGCAGCCAGACCTCGTGCGCGGGCGGGCCCTGCCCGACCAGCCTGCTGACGATGACCTCCAGCTCGGTGGGCTCGTCGACCGAGTCCTCTTCCTTCTTCTCCTCCACCGGCTCCGGCTCGGGTTCCGGCTCCGGCTCGGCAGGCGGCTCGATGTAGTCGGGCACGAACAAGCGCGGCCGCTTGTCCGCGCGGACGACGTTCGACTTCGACCCCGGTGCCGTCTTGATGCCCGCCGGGCGGTACGGACCGGAGACGTAGGCCGCCTTGAACCGCTCCAGCGTCGAGGTGTCGTACTTCAGGTACCCACCACCCGGGACGCTCGGCAGCTCGAACGCGTCCGGCACACCGATGGCGGCACGGGACTCCGCCGCGGAGAAGGTCTTCAGACCGATGCGGTACGACAGGTGCGAGTCCAGACCACGCAGCTTGCCTTCCTCCAGGCGCTGCGAGGCGAGCAGCATGTGCATCTGCAGCGACCGGCCCAGACGACCGATGGCGACGAACAGGTCGATGAAGTCCGGCTTCGCCGACAGCAGCTCGGAGAACTCGTCGACCACGATGAACAGCGCGGGCATCGGGTCCATCTCCGCGCCGTTCTCCCACGCCTTCTGGTACTCCCAGGCGTTCTTGAAGTTCTTGTAGGTCTTGCCGTCGCCGCGCTTGAGCGCCTCCTGCCGCCGGTTCATCTCACCGGCGAGCGCGTCCTTCATACGGTCGACCAGCGTGACCTCGTCGGCCAGGTTGGTGATGACCGCCGACACGTGCGGCGCGGACTCGAGCCCGAGGAACGTCGCACCACCCTTGAAGTCGACCAGCACGAAGTTCAGCACCGTCGAGGAGTGCGTGCACATCATCGACAGCACGACGGTACGCAGGAACTCCGACTTACCGGAACCGGTCGCACCGATGCACAGGCCGTGCGGGCCCATACCTTCGGCGGCCGCCTCCTTGATGTCCAGATACACCGGCTGGCCGTGCTCGCCGACGCCGAACGGCACCCGGTAGCGGTCCCTGATCGGGCGCGGCCGCCACGCCTGCTGGACGTCGAACGTCATCGGGTCACCCGGAATGCCCAGCAGCTCGAGCATGCTCGGGTTGGACATCAACGGCTGGTCCTCTTCTTCCTCACCGGCCGCCGTGGTGCCGATGCGGTACGGCGAGATGCGCCTGGCCAGCGCCTCCGCCTCGGCCAGGCTGAGCGAGTCCGGCGTGCCGAACCACTCGACCCCGCCCGCGTTGCGCGCACCCAGCTGCGTCTCGGTGATCTCCAGCCGCAGACCACGCCGCGCGGCCAGCTTGTTCAGCTGACCCGAGATGTCCAGCACGGTGACGCCGGACAGACCCTCGTCGATGATGATCCGCTCTTCGCGGGTGATGTCCGCCTCGTCGACGATGATCACGATGTGCGGGCCCTCGGTGTACGGCGTCTTGCGCTGGAAGCGCGGACGCGGCCCGAGCTCCTCGGCCAGCCAGTCCTCGATCTGCTGCAGCGAGCTGGCCATCATGCGCAGCTGGCCGATGCCGTCGGTCATGGTCGGGTGCTGGGCGTGCGGCAGCCACTTCACCCATTCCCACTCCCGCTTGGCCTTACCGGCGGAAGCGACCGCGACCAGCACGTCCTCCGGGCTGTGCAGCGTGACCAGCTGGGCCAGCATCGCGCGGGCGAAAGCCCGGACGTGGTCCCGCTCGCCGTTGAGGCTGATGGCGGCGAACCCGCGCACGGAGATCTGCGTCGGCAGGTTGCGCACCAGCGAGTTCGCCCTGGTGAAGCGGCGCAGCGCCAGCGTCGAGATCGGCTCGAGCTCGTCGACCGGGCCGGTCTGCGGCGGCACCAGCCGGGTGGCCAGCCGGTGCGAGCTCAGACCCACCCGCAGATGCATGAAGTCCTTGTCGTTGACCCGGCGCTCCCACATCCGGCGACTCGCCGCGATGGTCAGCAACGTGCTCGGGTGCGGGTGAACCCACTCGAGCGCGGCGTGCTGCTCGCGCATCGCCTCGTGCGCGCGCTCCCGCATCTGCCCGAGGTACCGCAGGTAGTCCTTGCGGTCCTCGTTCATCTCGGCCTTCTTCTGTCCGCCGCCGCGGCCGCCGCCGAGGAACATGCCGCCCATCGACACCAGCATCATCACCGGCATCATCAAGAACAGCGGGTTGATGCCGCCCCGGCCGCGCATCGCGGTGAACATGAACGCGACCATCCCGAGCATCGCCAGGATCATCACGAACGGCAGGATCTTCTGGACGATGTTGCCCGGGATGTTGCGCGGGATCTCCGGCGGCGGCTCCAAGTGCACTTCGCCGCCGGGCGTCCGCGGCGCCGGCATGCGTGGTGGCCTCTTGAACTGAACCGTGCTCACCGATGATCCCCTCTTCACCTCGGCGACTGGGCGCGACTGGCCGCAACCGCTTGACACGGTATCGAACCTCGGACGGTCGCGGGTGCCAGGTGACGGAAATCGATGAGGCGAATCCTGGGTTGCCGCTGTGCGAGGGCCGGAAGTCAGATATAACAAGGCCGACGACCAACGAGGTAGGGGGCATCTGCAGTGGCAACGGGCACGACGGTATTCAGCCGGGTGACGGTGGTTGCACCGCGCACCAGGATCGACGTGGCGCTGCCCGCGGACGTAGCGGTGGCCGACTTGCTGCCGCTGGTCATCGAGATGGCCAGGGAGACGTCCAGCGACGGTGGTTCGCGGCACGGCGGCTGGGTACTCGCCAAGTTGGGGGAGTCGACGCCGCTGGACCCGAGTCGCACGCTCGCGTCGCTCGGTGTGATGGACGGGGAGTTGCTGCAACTGCGTAAGCGCAGCGAGAACCCGCCGCCCCCGTTGTACGACGACGTCGTCGACGCCATCGCGGAGTCGACGCCGGAGAACTTCCGTCCGTGGACGCCGGAGACGGCGATGCGGATGGGCCACATCGGTGGCGGGCTTGCGCTCATCGCCGCCGCGGTGGCCTTGTTCTTCGGTGGCCGGTTGTTCCCGGGTGGTAGCGGTGTCGCCGCGGCGATCATCGGTGGCGTCTTCGCGATCGGTTGTGTCGCCCTCGGGGCCACGTTGTCCAAGGTGTACGACGCGTCGTCGACCGGCGTGGTGGTCGCCGCCGCCGGTGGCTTGCCGATGGCGTTCGTGTCCGGCTTCTACACCGTGCCCGGCACACAGCTCCCGGCGAACTTCGCGTTGGCCAGTGTCTTCATGGTGATCGTCGCCGCCGCGTCGATCGCGTTGATCGGGGCGGGCATCTCGGCGTTCATCGCGGCCGCTACCGCAGGCACGCTCGGCGCGGTCACGTTCGTCTTCGCGCTCATCCTGGACGACGACCTGACCACGGCCGGCTTCGCCGCTGCCGCTGCCGCGGTCGCGCTCGGGTTGATCTCCTACCTGCCGCGGGCCACGATCCTGCTGGCCAAGCTGCCGTCGCCGGTGGTGCCCAGCACCGCCGAGGAACTGAAGGAAGACAGCGGCTTCCCGGACTACGAGCTGATCGAGCGCCGCACCTCGGTGGCGCACGAGTACATGACCGGTCTGCTGATCGGCTGCGGTGCCGTGGTCGCGATCGCCGCCGTGCTGGCCGCGCCGTCCGGCACGTTCGGTCTGCTGCTGGCCATCGCCGCCACGCTGGCCATCCTGCTGCGGGCACGCACGTACGCCAACGGCAGCCAGGCGATCGCTTTGCTGACCATGGGCATGGTGGCCACTGCGGGGATCTTGCTGGGGTGGTTGTGGACCGCCACCCCGGAGGAGCGGCTCATCTGGGTGTTCGGCAGCTTGATCATCGTCGCCGCCGCCGCACTGGTGGTCGGCGTGATCTTCCCGAAGCAGCGGTTCTCGCCGCCGTTGCGGCGCACCGTGGAGATCATCGAGGCGATCTGCATCGCCGCGGTGCTGCCGCTCGCGCTCGGGGTGCTCGGGCTCTACGACTACGTGCGGTCGGTCGGTTCGACGCTGTTGAACTGACTGTCCGCCCGCACTTTCGCCGCTGCGTAGGACGTCCCGGCGAAGTTGACCGGAACGCGCAACAGCGCCGAGATCCGGCGGGTAAGCTCCCGCGCGGGGTTTGCCGTCGCAAGGATGGGGAGACGAGTGGCAACGCGACGTACGGCCAGGGTGGGCGCCGCCGCGCTCACGTTCTTGTTCGGCATCGTCGGTACCGGGCTGGCACCCACGACCGCTGCGGCGCAACAGTCGCAGGCGGAGCAAGCCCCGCCGTGGGCTCCGCGCGGCCCGATCCCGGGTCCGCCGCAGGACAAAGGCGGGCCGGACAAGCAGTACCGGCTCAGCACCCAGTGCATCGAGTCCTCGTTCACCGCGAAGGAAATCCCGTCACAGGCCATCCTCAAGGAGGGGCCGTGGGCGCAGCGCTTCCTGCGTATCCGCGAAGTACAGAACTACGTGCGGGAACGCAGCGAGAACGGGAAAGTCGGGTGGAACCCCAAGAAGGGCAAGCCGATGAAGATCGCGGTGATCGACACCGGCGTCACCCCCGGCGAGTACCTGCCGAAGGAGCGGGTCGAAGCAGGCGGCGACTACGTCCAAGAGGGCGACGAGGGCAAGCAGGGTTTGCTGGATTGCGACGGGCACGGCACCCAGGTCGCCGGCATCATCGCGGGCAACCCCAACAACCCGGACATCGGCTTCACCGGCGTCGCTCCGGACGCCACGATCCTCTCCATCCGGCAGTCCAGCCAGAACTACACCGAGAAGACTCCCGAGGAAATCGCGCAGGAGCGCAAGGACCGGGAGGAGAGGCAGAAGGCCAAGGAGCGGGAACGCAAGCTGCAGGAAAAGCTGGCGGAACAGGATGCCAAGCAGAAGCAGCTGGAAGAGGAGCTCGAAGAGGCCAAGAAGAAGGCCAATGAAAAGACCAGCTCCAGTCAGACCGCTCCGCCCGGGCCGATCGAGCCCCGCGCACAGGAGAACCCGGCGGGCGCCGGCAACCTGAACACCCTCGCGCAAGCCATCGTGCGCGCGGTGAAAAAGGGCGCCGATGTCATCAACATGTCGGTCGATGCCTGCCGGCCGGCCGAGAACTTCACCCCGAATGGGGATGAGAAGAAGGTTCGCGCGGCGCTGAAGTACGCCGCCGACAACGGCGTCGTTGCTGTCGTTGCCGCCGGAAACGCCGCCACCCCCGATTCGGGCGGTACGTGCCTGCAGAACGACGTTCGCCTCCCGAACGACCCCCGCATGCCGGCGAAAGACCAACCGCGAACCTTGGTCATTCCGCCGTGGTTCTCCGCAGACGGCACGGTGCTGGCTGTCGGTGCTATCGGCCGCGACGGCAGCGTCGCCGACTTCAGCATGCGTGGGCCGTGGGTGAGCGTGGCCGCCCCGGGCACGGAGATCATCTCGATCGACCCGGCGGGCACCAACGCGATCATCAACGCCACATTCAACGGTGATCGCACCAAGCCGCAGCCCCTGCAAGGCACCAGTTTCGCGGCGCCGTACGTTGCCGGGGTCGCGGCGCTGGTCAAGCAGATGCACCCCGACTTGCCGGCCCGCGAGGTCATCCGCCGCATCGAGCGCACAGCGCAGCACCCCGGCGCGGCGGACGGCAGGGACCAGTTCGTCGGCTACGGCATCATCGATCCCGTGGCTGCCGTGACAGCCGAGCTGCCGGAGGAAAGCTCCGCCACCGAGACCGAGAACAAAGCGCTGCCCTCGGACCTTCCACCGCTGAACGAGCCCGACCCGACGCCGATGTATGTGGCTTTGGGCGGCACCGCCGGAGCGGCCCTCGCGCTGTCGATCACACTCTTTGCGGTCCGCTCCGTGCGGCGAAGCAAGCGGAAGGCAGCCTGAACCGCTGACGGACCAGCCTGCCGACCTCCCCTGGGCAGGGCTCCTGCGCCGAAGGAACGCGGCACCACTGGGCCCGAGGCGGTCTGCAAGGACGCCCGCCTTCCTAGGGCAGAGGCTGCGCGGCGGTCGTGATGCATGACGACCTCAGCGGCGCCTGGAAACGGAAGCAGGGCTGGCACAAGGATCGATGCCGTCCCACCTACGTAACGTCGTGACGCGGTGATGTCCGCCGACCTGTTGCCGATCTCAAAGCGGTAAGAGCCAGCGCGTCGCCATCCCAGCCGAGGTGGCTTGCTCACCTCGGCTGCCGATCAAGCAGCGCGGATAACGGTCGGCCACGCATACAGTGGCCTCGCCCGGCATCGAGTCGAGCGAGGCCACTGAAGCACTCCACGGCCTGCTGGCCGAGCGTAGGCGGACTATCCGCCGGTCTGATTCGCCGGAATGTCCTGCCCACTCGTCCCCGCGGTCCCCGGTGGCGGCTCGAACGAGTCATAAGTCATCTGAGCGTCTTGCACGTTCAGCGATGCGCCGGTCGGCAGCAACTGGACGATGCTGGCCGGAGCAGGCCGCAGCGGTTCCAGCCCGAGCGCCTTTGCCGTCGTCACGTCGGGCACTCCGAACCGCAGCCCACGGTCGGAGATGAGCTGGATCGGCCCGGACTTGAAGCCGGCCTCGCTGGTCGCCGCGTGCACCGCGGCGGCACGGCCCGGCGGCATGTAGAAGTAGTGGATGGCGATTTTCTCCTCGTTCGCCTTGCCGACCCGGACTCGTACCGGCTGCCCGTCCCGCTCGGGGAAGGGCAACCCCTTGTCGTCGATGTACAGCGTGGTGCGCTCCTTGCCGTCCACCAGCTGCCAACCGAGGCAGGTCGTCGGAGCCGTCTGAATGTCGACGACGGACGGGATCGTCACCGGGTAGTCGTCCAGGTCCAATCGCTGGTCTTCCGGCGCGTCCGGAATGTCGTCCAACCGGTCCGGGGAGACGCGGATCATCTCCTTGCTGGGGGAGTACTTCAGCCGGATCAGCTCGGCCGCAGCACGGGTGATGCGCTGCTTGCCGTCCCGCAACACCACGAAGTACTGCGTGTCGGCCGCCTCGGCGGCGAAGACCTCGCCGATCGGTGCCTTGGTGCCGGCCTCGAGCTCGACCAGGTTGCTCGGCGAGCCCAACCCGTCCGGCTCGGGTGGGACCAGCATGTCCACCTTCTCCACGGCGTTCAGCAGACCCAGCGACATCGGGCGTGGCTCGCGGTCCCCGAGCACCAACGCCTGCTCGATCACGCTGCCGCCGTCCTCCGCGCTCGGAATCTCAGCACGCACGATGCTTCGCCGGTTGTTGACGTCCTCGGCCGGGCGGTAGAGCAGATATCTCGTACCAGTCGGGTCCTCGACGTAGACGGCCTCGTTCTCGGCAAGCGGCTTGCCGAGCTTGGACGGTGACAGGCCGGCAAGGATCGCCGTCTCCTGGTGGTCCTTCGCGTCTTCCAGCTGCGGACCAGGTTCCAGCGACTCGTTCAACGGCAGGTTGTGGCACACCGCCCAGTTGTCCGAGATGCGCTGCTCGGCAGTGGGCAGCTCGACGTCGGCGCCGGGGATGCCCTGCAACCGACCGCGCGGGATGTCCTTCAGCCGGTCGTCGGGCACGACCGTCGGTTGGACGACCTCGATGCCCTCGCCGCCTGCGCCCTGACCGGACTGTTCCGCCTGCTGCTGTTGACCGAGCAGGATCAACCGGGCCGACGCCAGGTTGAACGTGGGGATGAGCATCTCCGGGTTGTCGGTCTTGACGTAGACCTGCCCGGATTCCTTACCGATCACGATGCCGCTGTCCGGCGGCTGCGCGGCGGGCTTGAGGATGCCGAAGATCAGGAACCCGAGCAGCCCGACCATGCCGAGCACGACACCCACCACGGTCGCGCGCGTGTGGGTGCGCAGCGGGTCATGGAGCATCACCGGATCGCGCCGGACCAGCGCCGAATTCATCCGGCGCACCTCGAAGCTGTATGCCTGAACTTCGGTTTTCCTGGTCGGGTTCGATGCCATCAGGTTCGACCAACATCCTCTTCACTCGGGAGGGTTCACTCCGGCCGACGGTGCAAGACCAACTTCGGCGAAATGCCTCCAGCAACACTCCCCATCGCGGTACGGTTCGCAGGATAGCCGTCCAGGACCCGTCGGTGTTGGTTTCCTCCCAATTCCCGATAGGGTTCGTGAGGTGGGGAGCAGGTAACGTGCCCGGCGAGGGACGGGCACGAGGGGAAGAGAAACGAGCGGATGGCAGGTACTAGACCGCCACAACGCCCGAACGGGCGTGGCCAGGGACCACAGCAGCCCGCGCGTCCACAAGGACCGCAGGCCGTACCACCACCGGGCCGCGGCACGCCAGCTTCCGGCCGGCCGCCGACCCCGCCTCCGGGCAGGTCGGACGGCAAGCGGCCGGACCAACCGCCTGCCGGGCCGAGGCCCGGCACCGCACCGCCTGGGGGTGCTCCACGACCGAATCAGCAGGGCAATCCACCTGGGCCGCCGCCGAACCGGCCAGGGGGACAGCAGCCCGGTCGGCAAGGGCCGCCCGCCGGCCCGCGTCCGGGGCAACAGCCGCCTGCGCCGCCGCGCACATCTCCACCCGGTAACCAGCGTCCGCCCGCGACGCCGCCGGGTGGCCAGCGCCCGGGTGGTCCGCCGCCCGGTGGCCAGCGGCCAGGTGGAGCTCCGTCCGGACCGCCTGGACGTCCGCCCGCCGGGCCGCCCGGCGCGAAGCGGGTGAGCTCCGGACAGCAGACGGCGGCGCCACCTAAGCCCGCAGGCCCGTCCGGGCCGCCGTCCGGTGGGATGCCGTCACAGCCGCCGTCCGGCGGACAGCCCGCGCAGCCTGCGGCGCAGACGGCCACTCAGACCAAACCGCCGCAGATCAAGCCACCGCAGGCCAAACCGCCCGCGCCGCGGAGCTCGGCGGCGGTCGCGCGCCCGCCTGCCGTCGCAGGCATGCCCGGCCCCGGGATGGCGCCTCAGCCACCTGCTGCGGGCCCGCCGCCGCAACGGCCGACCCGTCCGACCTCGGTCGGCCCGGCGCGCCGCAACGCGACCACGATGAACCTGTTCGGCCTGCCGGTGGCCAACCTGGTGACGATCGAGCTCGGCGTCGCGATCGGTGCCATCCTGATCGCGATCATGCAGAACAAGGCGTCGCTGTTCATCGCGATCGGCGTCGTCGCGATCGCGGTGTTCTTCGCGATGCTGCGGTGGCGTGGCCAGTGGTTCACCCAATGGTTGGGCATGGAGCTGCGCTACGCCCTGAGGTCGCACAACACCCCACGGCCGCCGGTCCCGCAAGCCTCCTTGGAGGAGCTGTCCGAGGAGAGCGAGGACTCCGTCATCGGCCCGTCGGACCCGCGGGTGAACGTGTTGCGTGCGGCGATCCCCAAGCTGGTGGTCGCGCGCGGCCGGGACCACGACCGCAAGCCGGTCGGCCTGGCCTGGGACGACGGGTGCTGGACGGCCGTCCTGCTGGTCGAGCCGACTCCCGACCTGATCACCAGTGCCGCGGACTCGTCCACCCTGCCGCTGTCGGTGCTCCAGCCCTGTCTGGAGGACCGCGGCGTGGTGCTGGACTCCATTCAGGCGATCTGGCACTCCTACCCCGGTAGCGCCGCGTTGCCTGCGGACTCGCCCGCGCTCACGTCGTACATGGAGGTGCTCGGGCCGTTGCCCGCGGCCGCTCGCCGCACGACGTGGATCGCGGTCCGGCTGGATCCGCTGCGTTGCCCGGCAGCGATCCGGGAACGTGGTGGCGGCGTCGTCGGTGCCCACCGTGCGCTGATCGGTGCGCTGTCGCGTGTGCGGAGCGCGCTGGAGTCGCGTGGTGTGCCGACGCGTCCGCTGGATCCGGACGAGCTGCTGCGTGCCGGCGTGACCGCTGCGGAGCTGAACGCCGCGGTGGCAGCCGGTGGGGGTGTGAAGCTCACCGAGGGCAAGATGCGCGTCACCGCAGGCGGTGTGCGGCACTCGAGCTACGCGGTCACCCGGTGGCCCAAGGGCCGCGTCACGGCCACGCTGAACAACCTGACCAGCCTGCGCGCCCTGTCGGCCACGGTGGCCATGACCATCGTGCCGTCGCCGGACGAGGGCACCATCGGCCTGCGTGGCGTGGTGCGCATCAGCGCTCGTAACGAGCGGGAGCTGGCCGCCGCCGACAAGCGCCTCACCAAACTCGCGGAGGCCGCGGACATCACGCTGACGCCGCTGCGTGGGCTCCAGGTCGCCGGCCTGACCGCAACGTTGCCGCTAGGAGGGACCACGTGAGTTCACGGCTGCGGGACACCGCACACAAGGCGGGTGTCGCTCCGGAGTTCACCGTCGACCCGAACCTGCTGGACGCGATCAGTCCGTCCGGTGACCGGGGCGGCATCGTGCTCGGCCAGGACGCCAACGGAACGCCGCTGTCGATCGCCGCGCTGCGCTCGGAACCGACCAGGATCGTGCTGGTCGGCGGCTTGTACCTGGCTCGTCAGGTCACGCTGCGGGCGATGGCGGTCGGCGCGTGGATCGTCATCGCCACGGGCCGTGAGCAGGCGTGGTATCCGATCCAGCAAGCCGCCGGGACCCAGCCGGACGGGCGGCCGCTGCCCCACGTGCAGATCCGCAGGCTCTCCCCGGTCGAGCTGCCGCGTGCCTCGGAGAACGCGCCGCTGCTGGTCGTGCACGACGGCGGGCCGACGCCGCAGGACCTGTTCCCGCCGCGGGCGCCCTGGCACACCACCATCTACGTGCTGCCGTATCTGCACCCGCAGGCGACATCGCTGGCGAACTCCGCGGACCTGGTGCTGATGCAGCGGTTGCCGGTGGGACAGGCGGAGCTGGCCGCGCGGATCTGGAACCTGCCGCCCCAGATGAGCTCGCAGCTCACCGGGTTGCAGGACGACCAGGTGATTGCCCTGGGCAGGAATTTGTGGCGGCCGTTCCGGCTGGTGACGAACTCGGCGCGGGAGCAGCAGCTGCTCGGGCCGGTCACCCGGGACTAGCCGCGGCTACTCGGGTCCGATCACCAGATGCTGCTCGGCGCGGTCACCCGCGACCAGCTGGCGCTGCTCGGGCCCGACGCGGCCAGCTACGGCTGCTCTCGGCCATCACTGCGACCAGCTACGGCTGGCGGGCGGTCACCCGGGACCAACTGCGTCTACCCGGGCCCACCGCCTGCGACCAGCTGAGGTCGCTGGAGCCGGTCTCCCAGCACCAGCAGCCGGTGAACTAGCTGGACTCGCCTCGGAGCTCGTCCGCGGCACGCACGTTGCGGGTCTGTTCGGCTCGAGCCGCGAGCTCCTCGTCCGGCGGATAGTCGACCCCGGCAAGAGTCAACCCGTGCGCGGGCGCGACCGCACTGTCCCGCTGCCTGCTACGCAGCAACTCAGCGGGCCAGTCCACCTCACGCCTTCCGTCGCCCACGAGCAGCAGAACACCAACCAAGCTGCGCACCATCGAGTGGCAGAACGCATCCGCCGCCACGTCGACGCGCAGCATGTGCTCGTCGGTGCGCTCCCACCGCAGCTGCTGCAGTTCGCGGATCGTCGTCCCGCCCGGACGCTGCTTGCAGAAGGCCGCGAAGTCGTTGAGCCCCAGTAGCTTCTCGGCGGCGGCGTTCATCCGGTCTACGTCGAGCGCCCGCGGCCAGGCCAGCGTGTCGAAGCGGCGCAGCGGGTCGACTCCCCACGGCGCATCACACACCCGATACACGTATCGCCGGCGAACAGCGGAGAAGCGCGCGTCGAACCCCGCTGGCGCGGGACGAATGTCGATCACACGCACGTCGTCCGGAAGCGCCCGATAGAGTCGGTAACGCAGCCTCGAGACATCCACCGGCGGCAGATCGGTGTGCGCGACCTGGCCGGTGGCGTGCACGCCCGCATCGGTCCGACCCGCGACGGTCAGCCGCACCGGCTCCGACATCCGCAGCACCTGCTGCGCGGTCTCCTCCAGGACCCCTTGCACGGTCCGCCGGCCCGGCTGCTTCGCCCAGCCGGAGAAGTTCGTGCCGTCGTAGGCGATGTCCCAGCGCAGACGGATGAGCCCGCCACCTTCGTGCTCGGTGGCGGGCTCATCGGCAAGCTCCGGTCGAATCAGGATTCGCCGTCCTTGTCCTTGGACTCGTCGGAGGCCTCGTCGGAAGCCTCAGTCTCGCCGTCCTCGGCCTTGGCGGTCTCGTCGGCCTGCTCCTCCGCCTTGGCCTCCTCGGCCTTGGTGTCCTCAGCCTCGGCAGCCTCGGTGGCCTTGGCCTCCTCGGCAGGCTTGGTCTCGGCCTTTGCGGACTTCTTCGCCGCCCGCTTGGTGGCCTTCTCCGCCTCCGAGGTGACCGTCTTCTCGGCCACCAGCTCGATCACGGCCATCGGAGCGTTGTCGCCCTTACGCGGCACGGTCTTGGTGATCCGGACGTAGCCGCCGGGACGGTCGGCGAAGTGCGGGCCGATCTCCGCGATCAGCTTGTGCACCACGTCCTTGTCCCGGATCACCTTCATGATCTGCCTGCGGTTGTGCAGATCACCGCGCTTGGCCTTGGTGATCAGCTTCTCGGCCAGCGGCCGGACCCGGCGTGCCTTGGCCTCGGTCGTCTTGATCTTGCCGTGCTCGAACAGCGAGGTGGCCAGGTTGGCCAGCATCAACCGCTCGTGCGCCGGCGAACCGCCGAGCCGCGCGCCCTTCGTTGGGGTAGGCATTACAGCTGCTCCGTCTCTGCGTAATCCTGGCCGTCGCCAAGGTCGTTACCCATGTCGTTGGCGCCCGTCGTCGAGCCGGACGACCAGCCCTGGCCCTCGTAGGACACCGCGGCCGCACCCGGGTCGAATCCGGGCGGGCTGTCCTTGAGGGTCAGGCCGAGACCGACGAGCTTCATCTTGACCTCGTCGATCGACTTGGCGCCGAAGTTGCGGATGTCCAGCAGGTCGGCCTCGCTGCGGGAAACCAGCTCGCCGACGGTGTGGATACCCTCGCGCTTGAGGCAGTTGTAGGACCGCACCGTCAGGTCCAGGTCCTCGATCGGCATCGCGTAGGCGGCGATGGTGTCCGCCTCCTGCGGCGACGGGCCGATCTCGATGCCCTCCGCGTCCACGTTCAGCTCGCGAGCCAGCCCGAACAGCTCGACCAGCGTCTTGCCCGCCGACGCGACCGCGTCCCGCGGCGTGATCGACGGCTTGGTCTCCACGTCGAGGATCAGCTTGTCGAAGTCGGTGCGCTGCTCGACACGAGTCGCCTCGACCTTGTAGGAGACCTTCAGCACCGGCGAGTAGATCGAGTCGACCGGGATCCGGCCGATCTCCGCACCGGCCTGCTTGTTCTGCAGCGCGGGCACGTAGCCACGACCGCGCTCGACGACCAGCTCGATCTCGAGCTTGCCCTTGCTGTTCAACGACGCGATGTGCAGGTCCGGGTTGTGCACCGTGACGCCCGCGGGCGGCACGATGTCGGCCGCGGTGACCTCACCGGGGCCCTGCTTGCGCAGGTACATGGTGACCGGCTCGTCCTCCTCGGACGAGACGACCAGCTCCTTGATGTTCAGGATGATGTCGGTGACGTCTTCCTTCACCCCGGGGACCGTGGAGAACTCGTGCAGCACCCCGTCGATACGGATGCTGGTCACGGCCGCGCCCGGGATGGACGACAGCAGCGTGCGGCGCAGCGAGTTGCCGAGGGTGTAACCGAAGCCTGGCTCGAGTGGCTCGAGCGTGAACCGGGATCGGGTCTCGTTGACCGTCTCCTCGGACAGGCTGGGACGCTGAGAAATCAGCATTGACTATCTCCTTTTCTCCCGATGCCCGCCATATGACATCGGTTTTCTTTGTGAGAACCAGCCTAGGCGGCCTCGGGGGCATCGCCCACCGAGACCGCCCGCCGGCTACTTCGAGTACAGCTCGACAATCAGCTGCTCTTGCACCGGAACGTCGATCTGCGCCCGCTCGGGAAGCTGGTGCACGAGGATGCGCAGCGTCTCCGGCACCACCTGGAGCCAGCCGGGGACCGGCCGCTCGCCGTAGGCTTCCTTCGCCGCCACGAACGGCAGCATGTTGCGGGACTTGTCGCGGATGTCGATGATGTCGAACTTCGACACCCGGTAGCTCGGGATGTTGACCTTCTTGCCGTTGACCAAGAAGTGACCGTGGCTCACCAGCTGGCGGGCCTGCCGCCGGGTGCGGGCGATGCCCGCCCGGTAGACCACGTTGTCCAGCCGCGACTCGAGGATCTGCAGCAGCACCTCACCGGTCTTGCCCGGCTTGCGGTGAGCTTCCTCGTAGTAGCGACGGAACTGCTTCTCCAGCACGCCGTAGGTGTAGCGAGCCTTCTGCTTCTCCTGCAGCTGCAGCAGGTACTCGGTCTCCTTGATCCGGCCGCGACCGTGCTGGCCGGGCGGGTACGGACGACGCTCGAAGGCCTTGTCTCCGCCGATCAGGTCGACCTTGAGCCGACGCGACTTGCGAGTGGCGGGTCCGGTGTAACGGGCCATGGTGTCTTACTCCTCCCCTACTGCCTCAGACCCGGCGCCGCTTGGGCGGGCGGCAGCCGTTGTGGGGCTGCGGGGTCACGTCCTGGATGTTGCCGACCTCGAGCCCGGCGGCCTGCAGCGAACGAATCGCCGTCTCCCGGCCGGAACCCGGGCCCTTGACGAACACGTCGACCTTCTTCATGCCGTGCTCCTGGGCCTTGCGCGCGGCGCTCTCGGCGGCCATCTGCGCGGCGTACGGCGTCGACTTCCGCGAGCCCTTGAAGCCCACGTGGCCGGAGGACGCCCAGGAGATCACCGCACCGTTCGGGTCGGTGATGGACACGATGGTGTTGTTGAACGTGCTCTTGATGTGCGCGTGTCCGTGCGCGACGTTCTTCTTTTCCTTGCGGCGGACCTTCTTGGCCCCCGCGCGGGACTTGGGTGGCATGTGTTGACGACTCCTAGTGCGAGTTCTCTTGCGAAGCTGCTGCGGCGGCCGCGGCTTCCCGCTGGCCCTGCCGGATGAGCGTGCCTGCGTCGGTGTAGAGCTGCCGCAGGGCCATCGGCCGCGCGTAGAGCGACCGCGGCGACACACAGGTGGCGTTGCGCTGGGTCTGCCCCATGCGCACGATCTTCCTGCCCTGAATGCCCACGACTACCTGGCCTTCTTCTTGCCGGCGACCGTCTTCTTCGGGCCCTTACGAGTGCGGGCGTTGGTCTTGGTGCGCTGACCACGCACCGGCAGGCCACGCCGCCAGCGCAGGCCCTCGTAGCACCCGATCTCGATCTTGCGGCGAATGTCCGCCTGCACCTCACGCCGAAGGTCACCTTCGACGGTGTAGTTGTCCTCGATGTGCCTGCTCAGCTTCGCGATGTCCTCGTCACTGAGGTCCTTCACCCGAGTGTCGGGGTTCAGCTCGGTCGCCGCGATCAGTTCCTTCGATCGCGTGCGGCCGATGCCGTAGATGTAGGTCAGCGCGATCTCCAACCGCTTCTCGCGGGGGAGGTCGACGCCGGCGAGTCGTGCCATTGGCGCGGTACTCCTTGTCTCGTTGCTTCAGGTCTTCTCCCCATCCGATCCCGGGACCGACTCGCTTGTCGTCACGCCCGCTCTCGCTTCCGGCGTGTCCCGGCCCCGGCCTGAAGTCCGGGGGTCAACCTCGGCCGCAGCCGAGGCAGGTATGGGGAGGTTGTTGTTCAGCTGTCAATCGTCTGGCGACGAGCGGGTGATCAGCCCTGCCGCTGCTTGTGCCGCAGGTTCTCGCAGATCACCATGATCCGGCCGTGCCGGCGGATCACTCTGCACTTGTCGCAGATCTTCTTGACGCTCGGCTTTACCTTCACGTCTGTTGTCTCCTGCTAGGTCCTGCTCAACCGCTCACTTGTAGCGGTAGACGATTCGGCCCCTGGACAGGTCGTAGGGCGAAAGCTCCACGACAACCCGATCCTCGGGAAGGATGCGAATGTAGTGCTGCCGCATCTTCCCGCTGATGTGAGCCAACACCTTGTGGCCGTTTTCCAACTCGACGCGGAACATCGCGTTGGGCAGCGGTTCGATTACGCGGCCTTCGACCTCGATGGCCCCGTCCTTCTTAGCCATGTCCTCCGCGTTTCGTGATGGTTGAACAGTGAAGTGCGCTTATGATCGACGCACACCGTGCCGCATCCCATGAGCAGATGAAGGCACAAAGGAATGGACGTGGTGAAACGCCAGTCTCCAAGTGTACGCATGTCCGTTTCCGCAGCGAAACCGGGGTCACCCAGGCACAACACGGCCCTGTGACGCCAACCATCCGTTACACCCAGAGTATTGGCGTCATTACTTTCTGATATGCCGCCGGTGGCTTCTGCGGTCCGACGGCCGGTTTCGCCGTACTCACAACGCGCGACCCGGCGAAATCATTCCCTGCCGGGCTACTCGGCCGCGGTCAGAATCCACGGACCGTCGTCGGTGACCGCCACCGTGTGCTCCCAGTGCGCCGCACGCGAACCGTCGGTGGTGACCACGGTCCAGCCGTCCGACAGTTCCTTGGTCTCGGCGCCACCGCCGGTCAACATCGGTTCGATGGCCAGCGTCACGCCGACCTCCAGCTTCGGGCCGCGGCTCGGCTTGCCGAGATTGGGCAGGAACGGATCCATGTGCATCTCGCGCCCGATGCCGTGGCCGCCGTACTCCTCGATCAAGCCGTACGGCACACCGTCGGTGTCGCGCGCCTGCTGCGCCGCGGTCTCCACCGCGTGCGAGATGTCCGTCAACCTGCCGCCGGGAAGCGCCGCCGCGATCCCCGCGTTCATCGCGGCCTTCGTCGCCTCCGACAATGCCCGGTCCGCCGCCGACACCGATCCGATGCCGATGGTGACCGCCGAGTCACCGTGCCAGCCGTCCAGGATGGCGCCGCAGTCCACCGACAGCAGGTCACCCTCGGCCAGCACCGCCTTGCGGCTCGGGATGCCGTGGACGACTTGTTCGTTGACCGACGTGCACAGCGACGCCGGGAATCCGTGGTAGCCCTTGAACGACGGCACGGCGCCCGCGTCGCGGATGGTCTGCTCGGCGAGCTCGTCCAGCTCGCCGGTGCTCACCCCGGGGCGGGCCGCCTCGACCACAGCCTGCAGGGTCCGCGCAACGACCAGCCCAGCGGCACGCATGGCCTCGAGCTCGCCGCGCGTCTTGCGCTCGATGCGCTTGCCCCGCCCCGCGAACAGACTCACGACCGTTGCTTGAGCGCGTCCAGCACGCGCGCGGTGACCTCGGCGATGTCGCCCTGACCGTCGATGGTGACCAGACGGTCGGCGTAGTACTCCAGCAGCGGCGCGGTCTCGTCGCGGTAGACCTGCTGCCGGCGCCGGATGACGTCCTCGGTGTCGTCGTTCCGGCCGCGAGCCAGCAATCGCTGCACGAGCTCTTCCTCGTCGACCTTCAACTCGACGACCGCGTCCAGCTCCTGGTCCGCCTCGGACAGCATCTTCGCCAACTCCTCGGCCTGCTCCACGTTGCGCGGGAAGCCGTCGAGCAGGAAGCCCTCCGCCGTCTCGGGAGACGCCAGCCGCTCCCGCACCATGGCGTTGGTGACCTCGTCCGGCACCAGCTGGCCGGAATCCAGGTACTCCTTGACCTGGCGCCCCAGCTCGGTCTCCTGCGCGATGTGCGCACGGAACAGGTCGCCGGTGGAGATGTGCGGGATGCCCAACTCCTCGCTGAGTCTGGCCGCTTGCGTACCCTTGCCGGCTCCCGGAGGGCCGACCAGCACGAGCCGGTTCGTCATCGGAGGAACCCTTCGTAGTTGCGCTGCATCAGCTGGCTCTCGATCTGCTTCACGGTGTCCAGCCCGACGCCGACCATGATCAGCACCGCAGTGCCGCCGAACGGGAAGTTCTGGTTGTTGCCCTGACCGGTCAGGTCGAGGAAGAAGTTGGGCAGGATCGCCACGATGCCCAGGTAGATCGAGCCCGGAAGGGTGATCCGGTTCAGCACGAAGTGCAAGTACTCCGCGGTCGGCCGCCCCGGACGGATCCCCGGGATGAAGCCGCCGTACTTCTTCATGTCCTCGGCACGCTCGTCCACGTTGAACGTGATCGAGATGTAGAAGTACGTGAAGAACATGATCAGCGCGAAGTAGATGAGGATGTGCACCCAGTTGGACTGGTTGGTCACATACTCGGCCATCACGCGCTTGAACCAACTGGTCTCCGTTTCCGGAGTCACCAGCCGGCTGATCAAGTCGGGCAGGTACAGCAACGACGAGGCGAAGATGACCGGGATGACACCCGCCTGGTTCACCTTGATCGGCAGGTAGGTCGACGTGCCGCCGTACATCCGGCGCCCGACCATCCGCTTGGCGTACTGCACCGGGATCCGGCGCTGCCCCTGCTCGACGAAGATGACGCTGGAGATGATGGCGAGCACGAACACGCACACCACCGCGAACACCGCGCCACCCTGGTTCTCCAGGATGATCTCGCCCTCGAACGGGATGCGAGCGGCGATGTTCAGGAAGATCAGCAGCGACATGCCGTTGCCGACGCCGCGCTCGGTGATCAGCTCACCCATCCACATCATGACCGCGGTACCCGCCGTCATGGTCAGCACGATCATCGCCGTGGAGGCCACGCTGTCGTCCGGGATGACCGGGTCCGGGCAGTTGCCGAACATGCCGCCCCGCGTCGCCAGCGCGATGACACCAGTCGCCTGCAGGATGGCCAGCCCGATGGTCAGGTAGCGGGTGTACTGGGTGAGCTTGTTCTGACCCGCCTGGCCTTCCTTCTTCAGCTCCTCGAACCGCGGAATCACCACGGTGAGCAGCTGCACGATGATGCTCGCCGTGATGTACGGCATGATGCCGGTCGAGAAGATCGACAACTGCAGCAGCGCCCCGCCGCTGAACAGGTTCAGCAGGGAGAAGATGCCCTGGTCGCCCTGCTCGGGTTGACAGGCCTGCACCGCCTCGTACGAGACACCGGGAGCGGGGGTCACCGCGCCGACCCGGTACAGCGCCACGATCATCAGGGTGAAGAGGATCTTTTTGCGCAGGTCTGGCGTCGCGAGAGCCGAGCGGATAACGCTGAGCACGCGGGGGACCTCCTGTTGCGTCGTCGGAACGGACCGACGATCTGCTCGGCCGCCGGAGCACCGGCGGATGTCTGACTACTGGTGTCGCGCGTCGAGCACGAGCACGCCAGAGAGCACAACGCGGCCGCGGCCCCGCTGAGCTTCCGCGAAGCCTAACAGCCTCGCGGGGCGCCACTGCGGGCCAGGGCGGAATTCCCGCCGATCGTCGCCCGCGGTGCCCGGACATGCCATCGCGCTCGCCGCTTCCTGTGTCTACACCCTCTGACGAGTCAACCCCTGCTCACAGCGATCGCCGTGATCAGGGGTTGACTGCGTCGGGCTGGTCACAACGCGTTGGCGCTGCCACCAGCGGCGCTGAGCTTTTCCTTGGCGGATGCGGAGAACTTGTGCGCGGTGACTTCCAGCTTCACGCCGTCGACGTCACCGTCGCCGAGCACCTTCACCAAGCTGTTCTTGCGGACCAGGCCGGCTTCCACCAGCTCGTCGACACCGACCTTGCCGCCCTTGGGGAACGCCTTGGCGATGTCGCCCACGTTGACCGGCTGGTACTCGGTGCGGAACCGGTTCTTGAAGCCACGCAGCTTCGGCAGCCGCATGTGGATGGGCATCTGCCCACCCTCGAAACCGGCAGGCACGTTCTTGCGGGCCTTGGTGCCCTTCGTGCCGCGGCCCGCGGTCTTACCCTTCGACCCGTCACCACGGCCGACGCGGATCTTGTCCTGCTTCGCGCCGGGTGCCGGCCTCAGGTGGTGGACCTTGATGGCCATGTCTACTTGACCTCCTCAACAACCACGAGGTGCCGCACGGTGTGCACCAGGCCGCGCACCTCGGGGCTGTCTTCGCGCACCACGGACTGCCGGATCTTGCGCAGCCCGAGGGTGCGCAACGAGTCCCGGTGGTTCTTCTTGGTGCCGATCTTGCTTCTGACCTGGGTGATCTTCAGCTGAGCCATGTCAGACCCCCTGCCCAGCACGCATGCGCAGCATCCGAGCCGGGGCAACGTCCTCGAGCGGCAGACCGCGGCGAGCGGCCACCTCCTCCGGGCGCTGCAGGCTCTTCAGGGCCGCGACCGTGGCGTGCACGATGTTGATCGCGTTGTCGCTGCCGAGCGACTTGGTCAGCACGTCGTGGACGCCGGCGCACTCCAGCACAGCACGCACCGGGCCACCCGCGATGACACCGGTACCGGGGCTGGCCGGACGCAGCAGCACAACGCCTGCGGCCGCCTCACCCTGCACCGGGTGCGGGATGGTCCCGGCGATACGCGGCACCCGGAAGAAGTTCTTCTTCGCCTCTTCCACGCCCTTGGCGATCGCCGCGGGAACTTCCTTGGCCTTGCCGTAGCCGACGCCGACCTGACCGTCACCGTCGCCGACGACGACCAGCGCGGTGAAGCTGAACCGCCGGCCACCCTTGACGACCTTGGCGACGCGGTTGATCGCGACGACGCGCTCGAGGTGCGGGTTCTTCTCCTGGGCCGCCCCGCCACGGCCACCGTCACGGCGGTCCCGCCGGTCCCGGCCGCCACCGCGCTCGCGGTCGCCGGGGCCCGACCCGCCGCCTTGCCGTGTACGTCCCGGCATCAGGCTTTCCTTCCGTTGTCGTTGACCTGCATCAGAACTCCAACCCCGCCTCGCGAGCCGCGTCGGCGAGGGCAGCGATCCGGCCGTGGTAGTCGTGGCCACCGCGGTCGAACACCACCGCGGTGATACCCGCCGCCTTGGCGCGCTCGGCCACCAGCTGGCCCACCTTGGCCGCCTTCGCCTTCTTGTCGCCCTCGACCGCCCGCACGTCCGCCTCGATGGACGACGCCGCAGCCAGCGTGTGGCCGGCCACGTCGTCGATCACCTGCACGTGGATGTGCCGCGAAGTCCGCTTCACGTTCAGCCGCGGGCGCTCCGGGGTGCCTTTGACCTTCTTGCGCAGCCGCGCATGCCGCCGCCCGATCGCCACCCGGCGGCGGGTGGAAACGTCCTTGCCGACGGGCTTGCGCTTGTCTGTCGCCTGCTTTGTCGCTGCCATCACTTACCCGTCTTTCCGACCTTGCGGCGGATGCGCTCACCCTCGTACCGCACGCCCTTGCCCTTGTACGGGTCAGGACGACGCAGCCTGCGGATCACCGCCGCCACCTGGCCGACCTTCTGCTTGTCGATGCCGGAGACCGAGAACCGCGTCGGCGACTCCACCTTGAACGTGATGCCTTCCGGCGCGCTGATCTTCACCGGGTGGCTGTAGCCGAGCGCGAACTCCAGGTCGGAACCCTTCGCCTGCACCCGGTAGCCGACGCCGTGGATCTCCATCCTCTTCTCGTACCCCTCGGTCACGCCGATGACGAGGTTGTTCACCAGCGTCCGAGTCAGCCCGTGCAGCGCACGGCTCTCCCGCTCGTCGTCCGGCCGGGTCACCACGAGCGTGCCGTCCTCGGCCTTGCTCACCTTGATCGGCTCGGCGACGGTGTGCGACAGCGTGCCCTTCGGACCCTTCACGGTGACCTGCTGGCCATCGATCGTGACGTCAACGCCGGAGGGGATGGTGATCGGCTGCTTGCCAATACGGGACATCGTTGCCTCCTCCCCTCACCACACGTAGGCGAGGACTTCCCCGCCAACGCCGTTGCGCTTGGCCTGCCGGTCGGTCTGCAGACCGGAGGACGTGGAAATGATCGCCACACCGAGGCCACCGAGCACGTTCGGCAGCTCGGTGGACTTCGCATACACCCGCAGGCCGGGCTTGGACACCCGGCGCAGACCCGCGATGCTGCGCTCACGGTTCGGGCCGTACTTCAACTTCACGACCAGGTTCTTGTGCTTGTCACCCTGCTCGGTGCGGTAGTCCGCGATGTAACCCTCGCGCTTGAGGATCTCCGCGATGTTCTGCTTGAGCTTCGAGTGCGGCACCACGACCTCGTCGTGATAAGCCGAGTTGGCATTGCGCAGACGCGTCAAGAAGTCTGCGATCGGGTCGGTCATCGTCATGATGAGCCTGTCAACCTTTCTCACCTGGTTCCCGGGTGGCCCGGGCCTGTGGCGATCTTCGAGTCGTCGTGTGTTACCAGCTGGACTTGCTCACGCCCGGCAGTTCACCGCGGTGCGCCATCTCGCGCAGGCACACCCGGCACAGGCCGAACTTGCGGTACACCGAGTGCGGCCTGCCGCACTTCTGGCACCGGGTGTAGGCCCGCACGGCGAACTTCGGCTTGCGCTTCGCCTTGGCGATCAGTGCCTTCTTGGCCATGGGATCAGTTCTCCTTGAACGGGAAGCCGAGGTGACGCAGCAGCGCCCGGCCTTCCTCGTCGTTGGTCGCGGTGGTCACCACGGTGACGTCCATGCCCCGCTGCCGGTCGATGTCGTCCGGGTTGATCTCGTGGAACATCGACTGCTCGGTGAGACCGAACGTGTAGTTGCCGTTGCCGTCGAACTGCTTCGGCGACAGGCCACGGAAGTCCCGGATACGCGGCAGCGCGATGGTCAGCAGCCGGTCCAGGAACTCCCACATCCGGTCGCCACGCAGCGTCGCCCGCGCGCCGATCGGCATGCCCTCACGCAGCTTGAACTGCGCGATGGACTTGCGCGCCCTGCGCACCTCCGGCCGCTGACCGGTGATCGTGGCCAGGTCGTTGATCGCGCCCTGGATCAGCTTCGAGTCCCGCGCCGCGTCACCGACGCCCATGTTCACCACGACCTTGGTGACCGTGGGGATCTGGTGCACGTTGGTGTAGCCGAACTCCTGCTGCAGGGCGGCCCTGATTTCCTCGCGGTAGCGCTCCCGCAGCCGGGGCGCGACCTTCTCAGCGGTGGTCGTCATCAGATGTCCTCACCGTTGCTACGCGCGACGCGCACCTTCTTGCCGTCGGAGTCGAAGCGGTAGCCAACGCGAGTGGGCTTGCCGTCGGAGTCGACCAACATCACGTTGGAGACGTGAATCTTCGCCTCCTGCGTGACGATGCCGCCGGACTGCGCGCCGCGCTGAGTCTGGCTGATCCGCGTGTGCTTCTTGATCCGGTTCACGCCCTCCACGAGCACCTTGTTCTCGCGGGGGAAGGCCTGGATGACCTTGCCCTTGGCGCCCTTGTCCTTGCCGGAGATGACGAGAACCGTGTCGCCCTTCTTGATCTTCACCTAGAGCACCTCCGGTGCCAGCGAGATGATCTTCATGAACTTACGGTCCCGCAGCTCCCGGCCGACCGGGCCGAAGATGCGCGTGCCGCGCGGTTCGTTGTCGTTCTTGATCAGTACCGCGGCGTTCTCGTCGAACCTGATGTACGAGCCATCCGGACGGCGCTTCTCCTTCTTCGTACGCACGACGACCGCGCGCACCACATCGCCCTTCTTCACGCCGGCACCGGGGATGGCGTCCTTGACCGTGGCGACGATGGTGTCGCCGATGCTTGCGTACCGCCGGCCGGAACCGCCGAGCACGCGGATGGTCAAGATCTCCTTCGCACCCGTGTTGTCGGCGACCCGCAGCCGTGACTCCTGCTGAATCATTTCGCCTTCTCCACGATCTTCACCAGCCGCCAGCGCTTGGTGGCCGACAGCGGGCGGGTCTCCATGATCACGACACGGTCGCCGATGCCCGCGGTGTTCTCCTCGTCGTGCGCCTTGACCTTCTTGGTGGACCGCACGACCTTGCCGTACAGCGGGTGCTTCTTGCGGTCCTCGAGCTCGACCACGATGGTCTTGTCCATCCGGTCGGACACGACGTAGCCCTCACGCACCTTGCGGAAGTTCCGGCCAGAGGCCGGGTTCTGCACGGGCTCCTTGGCGATCTGCTCCGCCTTCTCGCTCATGCGGTGGCTTCCTCTCCGACCTCGTCATCTTCCGGGGCGACCGACAGACCCAGCTCGCGCTCCCGCATGACCGTGTAGATCCGGGCGATGTCGGAGCGGACGGTCCGCAGTCGGCGGTTGTTGTCCAGCTGACCGGTGGCCATCTGGAAGCGCAGGTTGAACAGCTCTTCCTTGGCTTCCTTCAGACGGAGCACCAGCTCCTCGGTGGTGAGCTCACGCAGCTCGGACGCAGTCACTCCTGCGGCCATTTAGAACTCACTTCCTTCCCGAGAAACAATGCGGCACTTCATCGGCAGCTTGTGGATCGCCCTGCGCAGCGCCTCGCGTGCGATGGCCTCGTTCGGGTAGGTCATCTCGAACATGACCCGGCCCGGCTTGACGTTGGCCACCCACCACTCCGGCGAACCCTTACCGGAACCCATGCGGGTCTCGGCCGGCTTCTTGGTCAGCGGGCGGTCCGGGAAGATGTTGATCCAGATCTTCCCGCCACGCTTGATGTGCCGGGTCATGGCGATACGCGCGGCCTCGATCTGCCGGTTGGTGACGTACGAGTGCTCCAGCGCCTGGATGCCGTACTCGCCGAAGTTCACCTTCGTACCGCCCTTGGCCATACCCTTGCGCCGCGGGTGGTGCTGCTTGCGGTGAGCCACCTTGCGCGGAATCAGCATGGCTCAGCCCTCCGTCTTCTTCTCAGCCGCCGGCTCCGCCGCTGCGGGCGCAGCAGCCTCGGCGGCGGCAGTCTCGGCCTTCTGGCTCGCGGCAGCCCGCTGCACCTCGGTCGACGTCGGGGTCGTGCCGGAGGCGCCGGAGCGGCGCGGACGCGACGGACGGTCCCGCCGCGGAGCACGCTCGGCTGCCTGGGCTTCCCGCTCGGCCTTGGCCTTCAGCCCGCCGACGAGGTCGCCCTTGTAGATCCACACCTTCACGCCGATGCGGCCGAACGTGGTACGGGCCTCGAAGAAGCCGTAGTCGATGTCGGCGCGCAGCGTGTGCAGCGGGACACGGCCGTCGCGGTAGTGCTCGGACCGGGACATCTCGGCACCGCCGAGACGACCGGAGCACTGCACGCGAATGCCCTTGACCTGTGGCGACCGCATCGACGTCTGGATCGCCTTGCGCATGGCACGGCGGAACGCGACCCGGTTGGACAGCTGCTCGGCGATGCCCTGTGCGACTAGCTGAGCATCCGCCTCGGGGTTCTTCACCTCGAGGATGTTCAGCTGCACCTGCTTGCCGGTGAGCTTCTCCAGCGAGCCACGGATCCGGTCGGCCTCCGCGCCGCGGCGGCCGATCACGATGCCGGGACGCGCGGTGTGGATGTCCACCCGGACGCGGTCGCGAGTGCGCTCGATCTCCACCTTGGAGATGCCCGCCCGCTCCATGCCGGTGGACAGCAGCTTGCGGATCTTGACGTCCTCACCGACGTACTCGGCGTACTGCTTGTCGGCGTACCAGCGCGACTTCCAGTCGGTGGTGATGCCGAGCCGGAAACCGTGCGGGTTGATCTTCTGGCCCACTACCGGCCACCTGCCTTCTTCTTCGCCTGCTTCGGTCGAGACTCGACAACCACCGTGATGTGGCTGGTCCGCTTCCGGATCCGGTACGCGCGACCCTGCGCACGCGGCCGAATCCGCTTCAGCGTCGGGCCCTCATCGGCAGTCACGCTCTTCAACCACAGCGTCTCCGGGTCGAGCCCGAGGTTGTTCTCCGCGTTGGCCGCCGCACTCTGGATCACCTTCGCCAGCTGGTAGCTGGCCGCCTGCGGGGCGTACTTCAGGACCGCCAGGGCGTCGGCGACGCTGCGACCCTTGATCAGCTCGATCACCCGGCGCACCTTCATCGGCGAGTCCCGGACGAAACGAGCCCGCGCGACAGCCGTCGGCAGCTCTTCTGCCGTGGCCGCGTTCGTTGGGGCGTTCATCGTTGCTTCCAATCCCTCTTAGCGCCTACGCGACTTGCGGTCGTCCTTGATGTGACCCTTGAAGGTCCGGGTCGGGGCGAACTCGCCCAGCTTGTGCCCGACCATCGCCTCGGTGATGAACACCGGGACGTGCTTGCGACCGTCGTGCACCGCGATGGTGTGGCCCAGCATGTCCGGGATGATCGTGGACCGGCGCGACCAGGTCTTGATCACCGTCTTCTTGCCCGACTCGTTCAGCGCGTCCACCTTCTTGAGCAGGTGGTCGTCCACGAACGGGCCCTTCTTCAGGCTGCGTGGCATGGTCTACTCCTTCCTGCTCTACTAGCGACGCTTGCCGGTCTTACGGCGACGGACGATGAGCCGGTCGGACGGCTTGCGCCGGCGGGTACGACCCTCGGGCTTGCCGTTCGGGTTCACCGGGTGACGGCCACCGGAGGTGCGGCCCTCACCACCACCGTGCGGGTGGTCGACCGGGTTCATCACGACACCACGGACGGTCGGGCGCTTGCCCTTCCACCGGGCCCGGCCTGCCTTACCCCAGTTGATGTTGGCGTGCTCGGCGTTGCCGACCTCGCCGACCGTGGCGCGGTTGCGCACGTCCACGTTGCGGATCTCGCCGGACGGCATACGCAGCTGGGCGTACGGACCCTCCTTGGCGACCAGCTGGACGCCTGCGCCAGCAGACCGGGCGATCTTCGCGCCGCCGCCCGGACGCAGCTCGATGGCGTGCACCACGGTGCCGACCGGGATGTTGCGCAGCGGCAGGTTGTTGCCCGGCTTGATGTCCGCGGACGGGCCGGACTCCACCACATCGCCCTGCTTGAGCTTGTTCGGCGCGATGATGTAGCGCTTCTCGCCGTCGGCGTAGTGCAGCAGCGCGATGCGAGCCGACCGGTTCGGGTCGTACTCGATGTGCGCGACCTTGGCCGGCACGCCGTCCTTGTCGTTGCGCCGGAAGTCGATCAACCGGTACGCCCGCTTGTGACCGCCACCCTTGTGCCGGGTGGTGATCTTCCCAGAGGAGTTGCGGCCGCCGGACTTGCTCAGCGGCACCAGCAACGACTTCTCCGGTGTGGTTCGGGTGATCTCGGCGAAGTCCGACACACTCGAGCCACGGCGACCGGGGGTCGTCGGCTTGTACTTACGAATACCCATTGTTGATCCCCTACGCCGTTGAGCCGAAGATCTCGATCGGCTTGCTGTCCGCCGACAGCGTGACGATCGCGTGCTTGCGGTCCTTGCGCTTGCCGTAGCCGTACCGGGTGCGCTTGCGCTTGCCCGGCCGGTTGAGCGTGTTCACGCTGACGACCTTGACGTCGAAAATCTTCTCGACGGCGATCTTGATCGCGGTCTTGTTCGCGTTCGGCGCCACCTCGAAGGTGTACTTGTTGTCCTCCAGCAGGCCGTAGGACTTCTCCGAGATGACGGGCCTGATCAGGATGTCGCGGTAATCCGGGATGCCGATCGCGCTCACTGCTCGTCACGCCCTTCCACTTCGCTCGAGCGGGCCGTTGCCTTGCCGCTCTTGCCCTTGGCCGGGCCGGCGAGGAACACGTCCAGCGCAGCCTTGGTGAACACCACGTCGTCGTTGACCAGCACGTCGTAGGTGTTGAGCTGGTCCGGCGTCAGCAGGTGCACGTTCGGCAGGTTGCGCACCGAACGGAAGGTCAGCTCGTCGTCGCGGTTGAGCACCAGCAGCACCCGCTCCGCCTCGGTGACCTTGGCCAGCGCGGCCTTGGCGCTCTTGGTCGACGGCTTCTCCCCGGTGACCAGCTCGGTCACCACGTGCACCTGACCCGCGCGCGCCCGGTCGGACAGCGCACCGCGCAGCGCGGCCGCCTTCATCTTCTTCGGGGTGCGCTGGTTGTACTTGCGCGGCGTCGGGCCGTGCACGACGCCACCACCGGCGAACTGCGGCGCCCGGATCGAACCCTGGCGGGCCCGGCCGGTGCCCTTCTGCCGGTACGGCTTGCTGCCACCACCGCGGACCTCGCCGCGGGTCTTGGTGTCGTGCGTACCCTGCCGGGCGGCGGCCAGCTGCGCCGTGACGACCTGGTGCATCAACGGCACGTTGGCCTGCACGTCGAAGATCTCCGCGGGCAGCTCGACGGTGCCCGACTTCTTCCCCTCGGGGGTCTTGATGTCCACGGTGGTCATGCGCCGGCACCGCCCTTCACAGCACTGCGGACGAACACCAGGCTGCCCCTCGGCCCTGGCACCGCGCCCTTGATCAGCAGCAGGCCGTCCTCGGCCTTCACGTCGTGCACGGTCAGGCCCTGCGTGGTGACCCGCTGGTGGCCCATCCGGCCCGCCATCCGCATGCCCTTGAACACACGGCCCGGGGTGGCGCAGCCACCGATCGAGCCGGGCGCACGGTGGGTGGCCTGGTTACCGTGGCTGGCGCCCTGGCCGGCGAAGCCGTGGCGCTTCATGACACCGGCGTAGCCCTTGCCCTTGCTGGTGCCGGTCACGTCGACCTTGGCACCCGCGGAGAAGATGTCGGCGGTGATCTCCTGGCCGACCTCGTAGTTCTCCGCGTCGCTGGTGCGCAGCTCGGCGAGGTGACGCTTGGGCGCGACACCCGCCTTCTCGAAGTGGCCGGCCAGCGGGGAGTTCACCACCCAGTTGCGCACCTTGCGCGCGGGCTTGCCGGACTTGCGCAGCTCGCGGCGAGCCGACGGGCTGTTCACCTTGCGCGGGTCCACGTCGCCGTAGGCCAGCTGCACCGCGGTGTAGCCGTCGTTGTCCTTGGTCCGGATCTGGGTCACCACGTTCGGCCCCGCCTTGATGACGGTGACCGGTACCACCCGGTTCTTCTCGTCGAAGACCTGGGTCATACCGAGCTTGGTGCCCAGGATCCCCTTCACTTGCCTGTCAGACATGTCGCTGAGGCCCTCACTGGATGTTGACGTCGACGCTGGCGGGCAGGTCGATGCGCATCAGCGCGTCGACCGTCTTCGGCGTCGGGTCGACGATGTCGATCAGCCGCTTGTGCGTACGCATCTCGAAGTGCTCGCGCGAGTCCTTGTACTTGTGCGGCGAGCGGATGACGCAGTAGACGTTCTTCTCGGTCGGCAACGGCACCGGCCCGACCACGCTCGCCCCGGTGCGCGTGACCGTCTCCACGATCTTGCGCGCACTCGAGTCGATGGCCTCGTGGTCGTAGGCCTTGAGCCGGATGCGGATCTTCTGTCCCGCCATGGTGGCAGCCCGTTCCTTCGTTCTCGTTTCCGCTGGTCAACGGCTTGCGCTCCGGTCCACGCGGTCGGGTGTGTCGCGCCGGTGGACACAGACCGGTGCACAAGAGTCGTCGTGTGCGGGTGGTCTTGTCTGCGGACCGCCGAAAGCGGCCCAAAGGCTTGCGGATCAGCCGCAACCCCTGGCAGGTACTCACGCCGAAGCGGCCGATTTGGCAATCGGCCGCTCCCACGTCGAGCAACCCATCTAGTTTGACACAGGCGCTCACACGCCCGTTAACCGGGGGGCGGTTTTGCCTGGCCACACGGCGCACCAGCCGCCCTCCGGCGAGCTGAGGCGGTCACCCGGTGCGGGCGACCGCCTCAGCCGCGGAATCACTTGATGATCTTGGTCACCTGGCCGGCGCCGACGGTGCGGCCACCCTCACGGATGGCGAACCGCAGACCCTCGTCCATGGCGATCGGCTGGATCAGCTTGACGGAGATGTTGGTGTTGTCACCAGGCATCACCATCTCGGTGCCCTCGGGCAGCGACACCACACCGGTCACGTCGGTGGTGCGGAAGTAGAACTGCGGGCGGTAGTTGTTGAAGAACGGCGTGTGCCGGCCACCCTCGTCCTTGGACAGGATGTACACCGAAGCCTCGAACTCGGTGTGCGGGGTGGTCGTGCCGGGCTTCGTGACGACCTGACCGCGCTCGACGTCCTCGCGCTTGACACCGCGCAGCAGCAGCGCGGCGTTGTCACCGGCCTGACCCGAGTCGAGCATCTTGTTGAACATCTCGATCGAGGTGACCGTGGTCTTCAGGGTCTCCTCGCGGATGCCGACGACCTCGACCTCTTCGTTCAGCTTGATCTCACCGCGCTCGATACGGCCGGTGACGACCGTACCGCGACCGGTGATGGTGAAGACGTCCTCGATCGGCATCAGGAACGGCTTGTCGATCTCACGCACCGGGTCCGGCACGTTCTCGTCGACGGCGTCCATCAGCTCGAGCACCGACTTCGCCCACTTCTCGTCGCCCTCCAGGGCCTTCAGGCCGGAGACCTTGATGACCGGGGCGTCGTCACCCGGGAACTCGTACTCGTTGAGCAGCTCCCGGACCTCCAGCTCGACCAGCTCGAGGATCTCCTCGTCGTCGACCATGTCGGCCTTGTTCAGGGCCACGACGATGTAGGGCACGCCGACCTGACGGGCAAGCAGCACGTGCTCCTTGGTCTGCGGCATCGGGCCGTCGGTCGCGGCGACCACCAGGATCGCGCCGTCCATCTGGGCGGCACCGGTGATCATGTTCTTGATGTAGTCCGCGTGACCGGGGGCGTCGACGTGCGCGTAGTGACGCTTCTCGGTCTGGTACTCGACGTGCGAGATGTTGATCGTGATACCGCGCTGCTTCTCCTCAGGCGCGTTGTCGATCTGGTCGAACGCCCGCGACTGGTTGAGCTCGGGGTACTTGTCGTGCAGCACCTTGGTGATCGCCGCGGTCAGCGTGGTCTTGCCGTGGTCGACGTGACCAATGGTGCCGATGTTGACGTGCGGCTTGCTCCGCTCGAACTTGGCCTTGCCCACTGGAATGTCCTCCTGGACTGTTTCTCTTGCGTTGCTTTTGGTCGGTTGCTGCGGACCCTGGGGAAGCCCCATGCCCGCGGGCGACGAGGAGGCTTACTCCCCGGTCGCCTTCGCGATGATTTCCTTCGCCACGTTCTGCGGAACCTCGGCGTAGGAATCGAATTGCATGGAGTAGTTCGCACGGCCCTGGGTCTTCGACCGAAGGTCGCCCACGTACCCGAACATCTCCGACAGCGGCACCTGTGCCCTCACGACACGAACACCCGCTCGCTCGTCCATGGCCTGGATCTGGCCACGACGGGAGTTCAAGTCACCGATGACATCGCCCATGTACTCCTCGGGCGTGGTCACCTCGACCGCCATCATCGGCTCGAGCAGCACCGGCTTCGCCAGCTTCGCGGCCTCTTTCAAGGCCATCGAACCTGCGACCTTGAAGGCCATCTCCGAAGAGTCGACCTCGTGGTACGCACCGTCCAACAGGGTCACCTTCAACCCGACCAGCGGGTATCCGGCCAGCACGCCGTACTGCATGGCGTCCTGCACACCGGCGTCCACCGAGGGGATGTACTCCTTCGGGATGCGGCCACCGGTGACCTTGTTGTCGAACTCGTACAGCGCACCGTCGCCGGTGGTCTCCAGCGGCTCGAGCTGGATGATGACCCGAGCGAACTGCCCGGAGCCACCGGTCTGCTTCTTGTGCGTGTACTCGTACTTGTCCACGACCTTGCGGATCGTCTCGCGGTAGGCGACCTGCGGCTTACCGATGTTCGCCTCGACCTTGAAGTCGGACTTCATCCGGTTCACCAGCACCTCGAGGTGCAGCTCGCCCATCCCGGAGACGATCGTCTGGCCGGTCTCCTCGTCCAGCTTGACCTGGAACGTCGGGTCTTCCTCGGCCAGCTTCTGGATCGCCGTGGAGAGCTTTTCCTGGTCGGCCTTCGTCTTCGGCTCGATCGCCACCTCGATGACCGGCTCGGGGAACGTCATCGACTCGAGCACGATCGGGTTCTGCGGGTCGGCCAGCGTGTCACCGGTAGTGGTGTCCTTCAGGCCCTGCACCGCGTAGATGTGGCCTGCCTTGGCGACGTCGACCGGGTTCTCCTTGTTGGAGTGCATCTGGAAGATCTTGCCGATGCGCTCCTTGCGGTCCTTCGTCGCGTTGACGACACCGGAACCCGCGGCCACCTCACCCGAGTAGACCCGGATGTAGGTGAGCTTGCCGAAGTACGGGTGTGCGGCGATCTTGAACGCCAGCGCGGCGAACGGCTCGTCGTTGGACGGCTTGCGGGTCGCCTTGGTCTCGCCGTCCTGCAGCACGCCCTCGACGTCCGGCACGTCCAGCGGGGACGGCAGGTAGTCGATCACCGCGTCCAGCATCGGCTGCACGCCCTTGTTCTTGAACGCCGAGCCGCACAGCACCGGGTAGGCGTCTTGCGCGATGGTCAGCTTGCGGATGCCGCGCTTGATCTCGGCGACGGTCAGCTCCTCGCCGCCGAAGTACTTCTCCATCAGCTCGTCGTCGGTCTCGGCGACCGCCTCAATGAGCTTCTCGCGGTACTCCGCGGCCTTGTCGGCCAGGTCGGCCGGGATCTCCTCGACCTCGTAGTCCTGGCCCTTCTTCACCTCACCGCGCCAGGTCAGCGCGCGCATCTCGACCAGGTCGACCACGCCCTGGAAGTCGTTCTCCGCGCCGATCGGCAGCTGGATGACCAGCGGGTTCGCGCCGAGGCGCTCCCGGATGGTCTGCACCGAGAAGTAGAAGTCCGCGCCCAGCTTGTCCATCTTGTTGATGAAGCAGATCCGCGGGACCTCGTACTTGTCCGCCTGGCGCCACACCTGCTCGGACTGGGGCTCGACACCCTCCTTGCCGTCGAACACGGCGACCGCGCCGTCCAGCACACGCAGGTTGCGCTCCACCTCGACGGTGAAGTCGACGTGGCCCGGGGTGTCGATCAGGTTGATCTGGTTGTCGTTCCAGAAGGTGGTGGTAGCAGCCGAGGTGATGGTGATACCCCGCTTCTGCTCCTCCTCCATCCAGTCCATCGTCGCCGACCCATCGTGGGTCTCGCCGAGCTTGTGGTTGATGCCCGTGTAGTACAGGATCCGCTCGGTGGTCGTGGTCTTGCCGGCATCGATGTGCGCCATGATGCCGATGTTGCGGACCTTGCTCAGGTCGGTCAGCACGTCGCGTGCCATCGAAAAAAACCCCTTGTCGGTAAGCGTGTGGGTTCCGACCTACGCGGGTTGGCGCGGGCCGGCGCAGGCGTCACCAGCGGTAGTGCGCGAACGCCTTGTTCGATTCGGCCATCTTGTGGGTGTCTTCGCGACGCTTGACGCTCGCGCCCAGGCCGTTGCTGGCGTCCAGCAACTCGTTCTGCAGCCGCTCGACCATCGTCTTCTCGCGGCGGGCCCGCGAGTACGTCACCAGCCAGCGCAGCGCCAGCGTGGTGGAACGGCCGGGCTTGACCTCGATCGGCACCTGGTAGGTGGCACCACCGACGCGACGGCTCTTCACCTCGATGGACGGCCGGACGTTGTCCAGCGCCCGCTTGAGGGTGACGACCGGGTCGGTGCCGGTCTTCTCGCGAGTGCCCTCCAGAGCCTGGTAGACGATGCGCTCGGCCTTGGAGCGCTTGCCGTCCTTGAGCACCTTGTTGATCAGCTGGCTGACCAACGGCGAGTCGTACACCGGGTCGTTGATCAGTGGCCGCTTCGGGGCCGGTCCCTTACGAGGCATCAGCCCTTCTCCTTCTTCGCGCCGTACCGGCTGCGCGCCTGCTTGCGGTTCTTCACACCCTGCGTGTCGAGGGCGCCGCGGATGATCTTGTAGCGAACACCGGGGAGGTCCTTCACCCGGCCGCCACGCACGAGCACCATCGAGTGCTCCTGCAGGTTGTGGCCTTCACCGGGGATGTAGGCGGTGACCTCGATGCCGCTGGTCAGCTTCACGCGAGCGACCTTGCGCAGCGCCGAGTTCGGCTTCTTCGGGGTCGTGGTGTACACGCGCGTGCAGACGCCGCGCCGCTGGGGGCTCCCCTTCAGCGCCGCGGACTTCTGCTTGGCGGCCTTGTCCTGGCGGCCCTTCCGGACCAGCTGCTGGATCGTGGGCAATGGACCAGCTTTCTTCTCGTGTTGCTACTGCTCGCGTCTGTCTTGTCTTCGTCTCGTCCGGTCCCCGAGGTCGGGCGTGTCGCCCCGTGTCGAGGGCATACTGCCCTGCAACATCTCCATCGGGTTGGCCGAGGATTTCCTCCGCTCCGCCCGGCCGATCACGTTGCTGCCAACGTGCATGACGAGCACACGGAGCGGCCCGACAACGTCGGGCACAGACGTCAAAGATACTCGCCTGTTTTCAGGCTCTCCAATCGGGGGTGGCCTTAAGCATCCAGGCGCGCATCGCGCCCGCCACCGCCTTCGCCATCAAGGTGTACCGCTCCCGTCGACTCACGTCAACGAACGCCACGGTGTGGGCGGGTCGCGGCGCCGAGCAGGCCACGACCTGGCGTTAACCGCGGCGACGGGGTCGCACTGGTCACGGCCGGCGCCGGGTGGCACCACGACCGTACCCGGTCGCACCCGCCGGCAGGACCCTGACGACGCGGTGGCCGACCGGCGCGGGCAGCGACCACCGTGGCACCCCGGTTCGGCCGGGCCGTCACCTCGGTCGGCAGGGCTGCGCACCGCGCGGCAGGACACCCGTCGAGCCGGTGCGGGCCCTCCGCCTGCCACGACTGGAGCATCAAGTGCGCGAAATGCCCCGAACGGACCCCGCCGACGCCGCGGTTGGACCATGATTGGGCACGACACAGCCATCGATCAGGGTGAGGGGTTCGCGGTGTCAGCTGAGATGGAACACCTGCTCAAGGAGTTCGAGAAGTTCCAGTCGAAGATTCAACAGGCCCAGCAGCAGTTCGCCGGGGTCGAGCAGATGCAGGAACAGCTCAACGAGCTGGAATCGGTCGCGACCTCTCCGGACGGCTCGGTCCGCGTGGTGGCCGGACCCGGTGGCGCGGTCAAGGACATCAAACTGAGCCAGGAGGCGCTGCGCCAGCAGGCCGGCGCGTTGTCGGCCACCATCATGTCGACGCTGCAGCGCGCAGTCGCCGGCGCGGCCCGTAAGCAGGCCGAGCTGGTCGAGGCGCACATGGGCGGCATGGGCGCAGGCATCACCGAGCAGGTGTTGGAGGCGCAGGCCGAGGCGTTCGGCGTCTCGGTCGAGGAGCTCAAGGGCGAGGGCGAGCAGGCCGGCACCGCACCCGCGGCCAACGAGATGCGCTTCGATCAGCCGATCGACGAGCCTGCCCCGGAGCCTCAGCCGCGTCCGCAGACGCCGCCTCGTCCCGCCTCCCCGCCGCAAGCCGGGCCGTACGGTGCGCCCGGCCCGCAGCAGCGGCCGGCGGGCCCGCCGCCGCAGCGCCCGACCTCCCGGCCGCAGCGGCGCGTGGTCGACTTCGACGATGACGACGAGGGCTTCGGGTCGGTTTTCGAACGCTGATTTCCCGGCGCCGGGCGGAACCGCCGCCCGCGCGGCGAAGTCGTAACTGCGTCGCTACCGGGAGGTACATCCGTGGGTAATGGATACAACGTCGACATCCCCGCGCTGAAGACGTATGCGAACAATCTGAGCTTCTACACATCGGAAGCGGACAAGTTCGGCACGTTGATCGACCAGGCCGAGGTGCCGGAGAAGGCGTGGGGTCTGGTCGGCCTGTTCGCCAAACAGACCTACTCGGAGAAGCTCAAGGAACTCGAAGATCTGCTCGGCCAGATGAAGCAGGGCGTGGAGAACTTCTCCGAGAAGATCTCCACCGCGGCGAAGGTCTACGAGGGCATGGAGAACGACACGGCGATGTCGTTCGGCGGCCATCAGACCACGATCGACGGGCCGAAGTAGGAGGGGCGATGGCAGGCGAGAAGAAGAGCGTTGCCGACTCCGTCCAGGTCTCTCCGCACGACGAGAGCCTGGGGGCCAACGCGGTCAACGCGTTCAAGAAGGTGCCGGTCGTCGGCAAGGGCTACGCCACGATCGCCGACAACTACAAGAAGTTCGCCGCCGCAGACGACGCGGGCGACGTCGCGATGGCGGCGGGCTCGCTGGTCACCGACGGTGCCGCGTTCGTGGCCAGCTGCACCGCGGACATCGCGGGCTTCGTGCTCGACCCGGTCGGCTGGCTGGTCAGCAACGGCCTGAACTTCCTGATCGAGCTGATCCAGCCGCTGCAGGACCTGCTGCACATGGTCACCGGAGACGGTCCGGCGCTGAACCAGGCGGCGACCAACTTCACCAACATCGGCAACGGCTTCGTCAAGCTGGCCGAGGACTGGGTGGAGACCGGCGACAAGGCCCTCGTCGAGTGGAAAGAGGACGCCGGTGAGGCGGCCCGCAAGGCGCTCGCCGAGTTCGCCGTGGGTATCCAGGGCATCGGTTCGGCGGCCGGGTCGCTGGCGCAGACCTTGCAGATGTGGTCGATGGTGATGACCGTCGTCGAGGAGCTGGTCAAGTCGATCATCTCCGAGCTGGTCAGCGCGTTGATCTACATCTGGCTGCCCGCACTGGCCGCGTCGATCGTCAGCTTCGGCTCGAGCGTCGCGGCCGCGATGACCACGACCCTCGCCAAGGTGGGTTCCGCGCTGAGCAAGATCACCGCCAAGCTGGGCAAGCTGGGCAAGCTGCTGGACGACTTCGTCAAGTTCCTCGCCAAGTGGACCACCAAGCTCATCGAGAACGGCAAGAAGCTGCACGGCACCGAACGGCTGCTGCCGGGCGAGGCCAAGATCATGTCGTCGGCGGCGGCCAAGGTCGCGGGTAAGCGCGGCGCCGCCACGATGGATGCGCTGAAGGACATCGGCAAGAGCATCCCCGGCAAGATCAGCGGCCAGATCACCGGCATCGACCCGTCCAGCGCGGCGAGCAACCCCGGCAAGGCGGCGATCGACAACATCGCCAAGAAGTGGGACTACGTCGAGGCAGGCAAGTCGGCCGCCGAGCGGGGCAAGATCGGCGGCGGTCAGGATCCCGAACAGACGCGGGAGAACCTGGACATCTAGCACTCCATGTCCGGATATCAAGCCCTGATCCTGCTCGCCGGCTACGCCCTGGCCGTCGGCTGCCTGGCGCTCGGCGTGCGGTGGAACAACCAAGCGGCCGCGTACCAGGACCGGCGCAGACGCACGCTGGCCGGTGTCGCCTACTCGGCGGCCGGGCTGGCCGCCTCGGCCGCGACCTACTACTGGTTCTCCCAAGCGTGGAACCCGGTGGTGGTCGCGGTGATCTTCAGCGGCGTCCCGCTGTTGCTCGGCTGGTGGATCTGGTGGCGCGGGTTCGCCCAGACCCGCTGGATGGACCGCCTCGCGGCGCGCGGCCGGGCGCAGTACTTCAGCGGACGGCTGCCCGACCGTCCCACGTTCGGGCTGCTGCCCGGCGCGGGACGGGCACGGTCGCCCGACGACTGGGGTGTCGGCTTCGAGGCGGCCATTTCGCTGCGCACACAGGGCGTCGACGTTCTCGGTGTGCAATACCTGCATCTGCAGCCGCCTGCCGATCAGGTGGAGCCGTGGCGCGGAACGCTGGCCAAGATCTCCGACCTCGACGGCACGTTCTCGTTGGTGCAGGTCCGCACCCCGGAGATTCCGGCACTGATCATTCGCCCGCGGACCGGACGGGAGCGGCAGGAGGCCTACGGCAAGGACGCGGGCTCGATCAACCCGATGGACGACGCCCGCTACACCCGCAACATGATCGGCGCGATTCGCCCCACCGCAGCGACCGAGCCCGTCGAGTTCTCCGGTGAGTTCGGCAAGTGGTTCGAGGTGCGTGCCGCCGATCCGGAGCTGGCGCAGGCGGCGCTGACACCGCAGGTCCGGCGTGCCTTGCTCGCGGATCCGTGGTTTCGGCTCGGCGACGTGATGTTCAGTGACGGCGTGGTGTGGACGACGCGGTTCGGCCGGCTGACCGAGGCGCGCTTGTTCGACGCCTCGCGCCGGCTCACCGCGCTGGCCGCGCTCATGCCGATCTGGCCGGACTCGTCCCTCGCCGCGACGGTGCAGAGCGCGGACACCTCTGTCGACAGCTGGGGTAGCGACACCGAGCGGCGTCGGCGGCGTTCGCTCGTGGACAAGATCAACGAGCGGCGGACGATCGCGCTGCGCACCCCGGTCAGCGGGCCGAGCCTGCTGATGAGGCTTGTCCTGGTGCTGGCGCTCGGCGCGTGGGGTTTCGTGTGGGCGACGAACCCGCTGTTCGACTGGCATCAGCCCCAGGCCGACGGCACCGAGGATCTCGACCGCGTCATGCTGCCCGTCTTCGGCGTCGTGATGCTCCTGCTCGCCTATCTGTTGCTACGACCGCTGTACTCCACGAAACGATCTTCGGCCGGTCCGCACCGCGCCAGCAGAGTGTGATCAACTCACCGCGGAACCACTACCCGAGCTGCGCAGTCCTACCGATACTTGATGTCGGGTAACGGGCACGGTCAGGAGCAGCATGGGCTACAAGGTCGACATACCGGCGTTGGACACCTACGCCAAGAACCTCGGCTACTACAGCAGCGAGGCGGACAAGTTCGGTGCGCTGATCGATCAGGCGGACGTCAGCAACGAGGCCTGGGGGATCATCGGCTCGCACTACAAGTCCACCTACACCGAGCGACTCACCGAGCTGCGCGAGTTGCTCGCCGAGATGAAAGAGGGCGTGGAGACGCTCGCGGACAAGATCGCCACGGCCGCCAAGGTCTACAAGGGAATGGAAGACGACACGGCGATGACGTTCGGCCAGCACCAGGCGCAGATCGACGGACCGCGCTGAGAGGGACGTGATGACGGAGAAGAAGAGCATCGCCGACGCGCTGGACGTCAAGCCGCACGACGAAGGCCTCAAGGGCAGCGTCGACCGCGCCGTCGAACGCGTCCCGATCGCCGGCGACGCCTACAAGTCGATCAAGAGCATCAAGGAGTCGATCGGCGAGGTCGATGACGTCACCGACTTGGGCAACCTCGCCAAGGACATGGCATCCAGTGGCGCGAGCTTCATCGCGGGCGCGTACGCCGACGCGGCGTTCTTCGCCATGGATCCGATCGGTTATCTGGTCTCCGCCGGGCTGGACATGCTGCTCGAGCTGGTCCAGCCGCTGCAGGACGCGTTGCACTACGTGTCCGGCGACGGGCCGAGCCTGAGCGCAGGATCGGACAACTTCGCCACCATCGCGCAGGGTTTCGTGGCGCTGTCGGAGGACTTCGACGAAACGGCCGACAAGGCACTGAAGGACTGGCAGGAGGACGCCGGTAACGCCGCCCGCCAGGCGGTGGCAGACTTCTCGGTGGGCATCCAGGGTGTCGGATCCGCGGCGGGCGCGGTGTCCGAGGTGCTCAAGACCTGGTCGATGATCATGCAGGTCATCGAGGAGGTCATCAAGGGCATCATCACCGAGCTGGTGTCGTGGCTGATCACGCTGTGGCTGCCCGCGCTGGCCTCGTCGGTGATCAGCTTCGGCGGCTCGGTCGCTGCGGCCATGACCGCCACGGTGGCCAAGGTGGCCAGCGTGTTCAGCAAGGTCTCCCGCTACCTGGGCAAGCTCGGCAAGCTGCTGGAGAAGCTGGGCGAGTTCCTGGTCAAGTTCAACGGGACCGTGGTGCGGCTGGCCGAGAAGTTCCGCCTGGGCAAGACGGTCGCGGCGGGCAGTCGGACCGCCCCGCTCGTCGGTCAAAAGGTCGCGCGGGACACTTTCGTCCCCAGCAGGCGGGTGGCGGCCACCACGGCAGGCGCCATGGCCAAGGGCATGGACAGCGTGGCAGGCAACTTCGAACAGCGCCTCGGCACGATGTTCTCCAAGGAAGCGCTCAAGGCTCTCGGCATCGGGGCGAGCATCAAGGCGGGCACCGGTGCCCTCAAGGGCGGGATCCGGGAGCCACGCGACTCGTACGAGGACGTCCTGGAAGGCGAGCCTGCCTTCGACAAGAGCGAGATCGGTGGCGACCGGGATCCCGACGAGACCCGCAAGAACCTGGACATATAAGGGATACCGATGTCGTTTCCGGCGTGGGCCGTAGCCGTCATCTTCGGCGGCTACGGCCTTGCTGTGCTGTTGCTCTTCGTCGCCGCGCGCACCACCGGCACGCCGACGCGCATCGCCTTGAGCGCGGCGGGACTGCTGACCGGCACCGCCACGGTGTGCCTGCTGACGTACGGCACGTTCAGCGGCCCGTGGATGTGGATGTGGGCGCTGCTTCCGGTAGTGCTCGGCGCGTGGCTCTGGCTGCGCCGCTACCTGCAGTCGGAGTGGATGGACCGGCTGGCGGGCAAGACCGGCCGGGTCTACTCGAGCGACCGCCCCGGCAGACCGAGCTTCGGCGTGCTGACCGGTTACGGCCGCGCGGTCAGCCATGACGACCCCCGCGGCGGGTTCGACGCCGCCGTGGAGATCGACTACCAGGGCCACCGCATCGCGGGTGTGCAGTACCGCGCGGACACCGGAGCGAAATCTCGCCCGGTGCCGAAGAACGTCGACGTCCAGCAGGTCATCGATGCGGTGGACAGCACGCACGGCCTGGTCGAGCTGGCGTGCCCGGCCACCCCGGCGTTGCTGATCAAGCCGCGGCTGTTGAGCGAGCAGCAGGCGACGCAGTCCCGCAAGAGCACCGTGTTCGAGGACTTGCGTATCACCAGGAACACCATCGGCGCGTTGACGCCGGACGTCGAGCTGCGGCCGGTGACCGACGGCTGGGAGCCGGACTTCGCCGCGAACTTCCATGTGCACGCCGAGGACGAGGCGTTCGCCAGGGCGGTCCTGACGCCCGAGGTCCAGCGCCTGTTCGTCGAGGAGCCGTGGTTCCGTATCCGGCTTGTGGCGTGCCATCGGGGAGCGCTGTGGACCAATGACAACGGGCAGCTGGCCAAGTGGCTGGTGCTGAACAACGCCTACCACCTCGCACAGCTCGCGGCCGCCATCCCCGCCCAGGCGTGGCGGTCGGCGGCCCCGGCGGACGAGGTCGACTCGTTTCTCGCCCGCGCGCGTGGCTACGACCCGGGGAAGCGGCCGGAGCGGTCGTTCGTCGAGGTGGTCAACGAGCGCCGAGGCTCCGCCGGTCGCGTCCCCCTCGGCCCGACCAGCCTGGGGTTGCGGACCACTTTCGTCCTGCTGCTGGCCGTGCTCGGCGTCGCTCTGTTCTTCGCGCCGAGCGATTCCGGTGTCGACCTGGGCGCGATGGCGTTCTGCTTCCTGGTGGGCGCGGCCGTGCTGAGCAAAGTCACCTACTTCCCGGGACGGAAATCAGCACCCGGCGCTCACACCGACAACGCGGCCTCGCGGACCTTGCGGCGATAACTCGCCGGCGAAATGCCGACCTCACGCTTGAACGCGTTGCTGAACGCGCTCTCCGACCCGTAGCCCAGGCGCGCGGCCAACGACGCGATCCGGGTGTTGTCATCGCTGAGTGCGCGTTGCGCCAGCATCATGCGCCACCGGCTCAAGTACGTCAGCGGCGGCAGGCCCGCCACCTTGCGGAAGCGGTCGGCGAACGCCGCTCGGGACATCGCGCAGGCGTCGGCGAGTTCCGCCAGGCCCCACGACCGGCCCGGTTGGCGGTGCATCAGGCGCACGGCCGGCCGCAGCCGCTCGTCGGCCAACAGCCGCAACCAGCCGGCGGGCGGGGCCTCGGCTTGTCTCAGGTAAGCCCGCAGCATCTCCAGCAACAGCAATTGGACATGTTGCCGGACGGCGAACGCCGACCCGAGCCGTTGGCCGACCAGCTCGTCGAACAGCCGACGGACGGTGTCGCGCAACCCCTCAGCTCCGGGTTCGTTGGCCCGCACGTGGGAGAACGGCGGCAGGGCCTGACTGAGCAGTGTCTCGCCCGCCGGGTTCAGGTCGATGCGCCCGCCGACGTACACATCCTCACCGCGCTCGTCCGCCCCAACCAGCGCTGCCGGCGGAAACTCGAGGTGCGGCTCGACCAGCTGCGGGGTCTCGTCGGCTAGGCCCCCGCGCAGCTCCACCCAACTGCGATCACTGAAAATCCCCACGTCACCGGCTTCCAGCTCGACCGGTTCGGCAAGGCCTTCCGTGCGCAGATGTGCGCGACCGGAGAGCATGACGAAGAACTTCAGCGGATGTGGAATCGGGCCACGCGCCACCCACGCACCGCTCGCAGCGACGGCGCCGGTGAGCACCCCTTGCACCTCGACGAGGGAGAACACCTCGGACAACTCATCGTCCGCCATGACCATACTCTCGCGCAAGAATTCCGGACGCGCAATTATTCACAGTCCAGAGGGTCGGCGGAAGCATGGGTGGCATGCGATACACGACAGCTCGACAACACCCGATCGGCAGCCCGTTCGACGCAGCGTCCACCGTGGACGACGTTCTGGCGGGCATCGACCTGACCGGCCGCAACGTGGTGATCACCGGCGGGCACACCGGTCTCGGCCTGGAGATGACCCGCGGCCTCAGCCGGGCAGGGGCATCGGTGACCGTGGCCGCCCGCAATCCGGACCGGGCGGCGGAAGCCCTCGACGGCCTGAAGAACGTCGAGACCTACCGGATCGACCTGGTGAAACCGGAGTCGATCGACGCTTTCGTGGCGCACTACCTCAGCTCCGGGCGGCCGCTGCACATCCTGATCAACAACGCCGGCATCATGGCCGGCCCGCTGGCACGCGATGCGCGCGGCTACGAGTACCACTTCGCGGCCAACCACCTCGGCCACTTCCAGCTCACCACCGGGTTGTACCCCGCGCTGCGGGCGGCGGACGGGGCGCGCGTCGTCACGATGACCTCGGGTGCTCACCGGTTGACCGACATTCACTGGGACGACCCGAACTTCCACCACTCCGACTACGACGGGCACGTGGCGTACGGGCAGTCGAAGGCCGCCAACGTGCTGTTCACCGTGGAGCTGGACCGCCGGTGGTCCGCCGACGGCATCCGCGGCTACGTGGTCCATCCGGGCATCATCGTGACGACCAACCTGGGACCTGCCCGCGAGGCCGGGGCCCCACCGGAGTTCGACGAGCAGTGGAAGCAGACGATGCGAGACATGGGCCTGTTCGACGACGACGGAAACCCGGTCGTCGAGCCGGAGCGGGGCCTCAAGACCCCGGAGCAGGGAGCCAGCACCGCGGTGTTCGCGGCGACCAGCCCGCTGCTTGCCGACATCGGCGGCGTCTACCTCAAGGACAATGACGTCACGCCGGTCGACGACACCCCGGCAGAAGCAGACTACGACGGCCCGCCGTCCACCGATGTGGCCCCGCACGCCATCGATCCGGAATCGGCCAAGCGGCTGTGGGAGTTGAGCGAGCGTCTGATCCGCGGCCAGGCTGAGTAGCGTCGGCGCCAACGCCCAGTTGGTATCGTCGCTAACATGCCGTCGAGCGAAGTGCGCGAACGCATCATCGAAGCCGCCACGAAGCTGCTGGCCGAAGGCGGGCCGGACGCCATGACGACCCGAGCGGTCAGCGCTGCCGCCGGCGTGCACGCGCCGACGATCTACCGGATCTTCGGCGACAAGGACGAGCTGCTGGACGCCGTGGTCAGCCACGGCTTCACCACATACCTGAACAGCAAGCGGGCGCAGGTCCCCTCCGACGACCCGGTGGAGGACCTGCGCCGGGGCTGGGATCTGCACCTGGAATTCGGCCTGACCAATCCGACCATCTACGCGACGATCTTCGGTCCGCGACCGGACGGCAGGCGCTCGCCCGCCGAGCGGCAGGCGCTCGAGGTGCTCCAGAAGATCATCCATCGGATCGCCGAAGCAGGTCGGCTCGCCATGCCGGAGGACCTTGCGGCACAACTCCTGCACGCGGCCGGGAGTGGGATCGTGCTGTCCCTCATCGCCACCCCGGAGCCCGAGCGAGACCTCCAGTTGCCGGTGCTGGCCCGCGAAGCCGCCATCTCCGCCATCACGACGGACACCGAGCCCCAGGACTCCGATCAACCGACGGTCACCTCGGCGGCCATCACCCTGCGCGCCGCACTGCCCAAGATCGACCGGCTGACCGATGGCGAGCGACTTCTGATGGCCGAGCTGCTCGACAAGATCGCGCGCTCGGCCAGCTGATCACCAGCAGGATCGCGCGCCCCGTCAGCTGATCGCGCGCACCCGGTCGACTGCTCACCAACAAGATCGCGCCCCGGCCAACCGATCACCAACAGATCGCACGCTCCCGGATCGAGCCGCCAGCGCAATCGCACACTTTCGCTATCGGCGATAACGCGCACTTGCTTACGCCGCTAACCTGGTGTTAGCGTTGATAACACAGCACCGTTTCCAATGACGTAAGGAATATCCGATGACCCTCGCAGACAACCGCGCAGCCCTGGTCACTGGCGCTTCTGGCGGCATCGGCAGGGCGGTCGCGGAACGCTTGGCCGCCGACGGTTTCGCGGTCGCGGTGCACTACTCGGGCAACAAGCAGAGGGCGGAAGCCGTCGCCGAGGCCATCAAGAGCCACGGTGGCGACGCCATCACCGTCCGCGGTGACGTCGCAGATGAACACGCGATGGCCGCCGCGTTCGACGACACCGAACTGGCTTTCGGCGGCGTCGACGTCGTGGTGAACGCCGCAGGCATCATGATCCTCTCACCGGTCGCCACCATGGATCTGGACGACTTGGACCGAATGCACCGCACGAACATCCGCGGCACGTTCGTGGTCGCCCAGCTCGCCGCCAACCGGGTGCGGGCCGGCGGCGCGATCATCACCATGTCCACCACGGTCACCCGCACACAGCTGCCGACCTACGCCGCCTACACGGCCTCGAAGGCTGCAGTGGAAGCGCTGAGCCTGTCCCTGGCCCGCGAGTTGCGCGGCAGGGACATCACCGTGAACGCGGTCGCGCCCGGACCCACCGCCACCCCGCTGTTCCTCGACGGCAAGAGCGACGAGCAGGTCGCGCAACTCGCCGGGACGAACCCGATGAACCGGCTCGGTGAGCCCGCGGACATCGCCGAGACCGTGGCATTCCTGGCGGGACCAGGCCGGTGGGTGAACGGGCAGACCATTTTCGTCAACGGCGGCATGGCCTGACGGGCGGTATTTCCGCGAAACGGCCACGCGACAAGCCGCGACATGTGATCCTGCGCCCGTGAAGTTCTCCGTCGTCGATGGCGTCATCATCTGGGGCTGCTTCATCCTCTCGTTCGCGCTGCTGATGTACGCGGCGCCGAACCGGCCCGGCGCGGGACGCAAAATCCCCCGAACACCGCTGACCCGTCGCATCGCGCTTGCCATCGCGGGGCTGGCGGGCTCGACGGCACTGGCGGGCACGATGACCTACGGCACGTTCCGTGGCCCGTGGATGTGGGTGATCGGCGCTTCCCCGGTCCTGCTCGGCCTCTGGTGGATCTTCCGCGCGTTCCAGCAGAAGTCGTGGATGCAGCGGTGGGCTGGCAGGACAGGGATGGTCCTGGACAAGGACCGGCCCGGGCGGCCGAGCTTCGGGCTGCTGTCCGCCCGCGGTCACGCGGTCCGGTTCGACGATCCGGCAGGCTCGTTCGACCTGGCCGTCGAAGCGGATTCCGCCGGACATCGGGTGCTCGGCATCCAGTTCCGGCGCGGCATGGACGCCTCGACGGAGTCGGCGGAGAACTTGACCAAGGTCGAGCAGACCGACAGCAGGCAGTTCATGGTGCAGCTGGCCTGTCCCGTAGTGCCCGCACTGGTGCTCGATCCGGTGCAGATGCGCGAACTGCTGCCCGGGGAGTCCCGGTGGGCCACGGTCACCGACGACACCCGGATCGCGATGGAGACGTTCAACGCGCCGGTCCCGCCGTTGCCACTGAAGACCGTCGAGCGGCAGGACTGGGCTCAGGAGTTTCGCGTGCGGTTCGAGGTACGCACCGAGAACGAAGAATTCGCCATGGCGGTCCTCACCCCGCAGGTCCAACACCTGGTGGCCAACGACGGGTGGCTTCGCCTGCGACGCTTCGGCTGCCATTTCGGCACGCTCTGGGTCACCGGGAAGGGCCGCCTTACCGAGGCGAACATGCGGGCGGGTGTGCAGAGCCTCGCCCGGCTCGCGGCCGCGATCCCGCCGGAGGTTTGGCGGGCGTTCGCGCCCGCACCGGACGCCGAACGATTCCTGACCAGGATTCGGCAGCAGGCGCAGGGGTTCCCACCGCCGACCGCATCCCAGCCCACGCCACCGACCACACAACAGCCCACGCCACCGACCACACAACCCGGGCCCCCGCCCGCATGGGGTCCGCCGCCGCACGGGACTTGGGGTCCTCCGCCTCAGGGTGCTTGGGGCGCGCAGGCGCCGTCGGCGGGCCAATACCCGCGTGGTTGGCGGCCCATGCCACCGGGCACCCACCAGCAGCCCCCGAACGGCCCGCACCAGCCGCCCCCGCGACACGGCTGACGCCACCCGAGCGGAAATGCCCAATCGTCGCGCTGACCTGGGCCGTTACAGGTGTGACCGGTGAAACACCGGAATGGCTGAAGTTCGACACCACGACGTCATCTCGCGCCGTCTCATCCGTGTAGCCAGCAAGAAGTTCCGCACGAAGCACCAGACAGGAGGCGCGACATGGCCGCCAACTCCGTGCGCCAGGACCGGTTCATCAACCTGCTCAGTGAGCACACCCCGGTGCTCTCGCGGTGGTCCTACCGAGCCGACGAGCCGTACTCGGTCACTGTCGCGTTCCAAGCAGGCCCGGACCGCTGGGTGGAATGGGTCTTCGCCCGCGACCTGCTCATCGCCGGGCTGCACGGCCCGGCAGGCATCGGCGACGTGCGCTTCGTCCCGTTCGAGGACGACGGCGAGAAGCTGCTGCTGTTGCAGGTCGAGTCCGACCAGGGCCGCGCATCCTGGTTCCTCGATCGCAACGAGGCCGAGGAATTCGTGGAGATGACCCGCCAGATCGTGCCCGAGGGTCGGGAAGAGGAGCACTTCGACGTCGACGCCTTACTGGCTGAGATCACCGACGTGTAGTAACCGCCGGACAGCACGCAGCCCCGGGAGTCCTCCCCCCTCCCGGGGCTGTGTGTGCTTGACCGGTCAGCTCGTCGCGGCCGCGGGTTGCAGCGTCCGGTCGTGCTCGAGCGACTCGCCGCGGGTCTCCCTGGCGAACAAGACGGAGATGATGGTCAGCACCGAAGCGATGGCCACGTAGATACCCACCGCGACGTCGTTCGGGTCGTTCACGTCACCGAGCAGCGCGATGGCGACGATCGGGGCGAGCGCACCGGCGGCGACCGACGCCAGTTGGTAGCCGATCGACGCGCCCGAGTACCGCACGCTGGTGCCGAACAGTTCGGAGAAGAACGCCGCTTGCGGCGAGTACATCAGCGCGTGGAACAGCAGGCCGATGGTGACCGCCAACGCCACCATGCCGCCGGAGGCCGAGTCGAGCATCCCGAAGAACACGAACGTCCACACGCCGACACCGATCGCACCCGCCAGGTAGAACGGCTTGCGGCCGAAGCGGTCGGAGGCGATGCCGATGAGCGGGATGGCGATCACTTGCACGGCGGAGCCGATCAACACCGCCTGGGTACCGAGGCTGCCGTCGGTGTCCAGGTAGTCCTTCAGGTAGCTGATCGAGATGACGGTGAAGATGTAGTAGGAGATGTTCTCCGCCAGCCGCATGCCCATGGCCAGCAGGATCTCCTTCGGGTAGTGCTTGATCACTTCCAGCAGCGGCTGGTGCGTGCGCTCCTTGCGGGCGGCCAGCTGCGCCTGGGTGGCGGCGAAGACCGGCGACTCCTCGATGCTCAGCCGCACCCACAGGCCGATGAACACCAGGACCGCGCTGAGCAGGAACGACACCCGCCAGCCCCACGACAGGAACTGCTCAGGGGTGAGCACACCCTGCAGGATCCACAGCGCTCCGGCGGCGATCAGGTTGCCCGCGGGCACGCCCGCCTGCACGAACGAGGTCCAGAAGCCGCGCTTGGTGTTGTGTCCGTGTTCGGCGGCCATGAGCACCGCGCCGCCCCACTCACCACCGACGGCGAAACCTTGCACGAGCCGGCAGGCGACCAGCAGCAGCGGCGCCAGGATGCCGACTTGGGCGTACGTGGGCAGCAGGCCGATGGCGAACGTCGACCCACCCATCAGCAGCAGGCTCAGCACCAGCATCTTCTTCCGGCCGATGCGGTCACCGAAGTGCCCGAACACCATGCCGCCGAGCGGCCGCGCCACGAAACCGAGGGCGTAGACCATGAAGGAGTACAACGTTCCCGTGGTGCCGCCGAGCTCGTCGAAGAACACGTCACCGAACACCAGCGCGGCCGCGGAGCCGAACAGGAAGAAGTCGTACCACTCGATGGTGGTGCCGATCATGCTCGCGCCGACGACTTTGCCGATTCCGGTGCGGTCGGACTGGCCGGGCCTGGAAGTACTCGCGGTACTCATTGCCGATCCCTTCTCGTCTGCCGTGCTGTCAGGTGGCGGTCCAGCCGCCGGAAATCTCGTAGGAAGAGCCGCTCATCGAGCTGCTGCCCGGGCCGCAGAGAAACAGCGCCAGCCTGGCGACCTCGGCGGGTTCGATGAGCCGTTTCACCGGGATACGCGCCAGCAGCACGTCGTCGAGCACCTGTTCTTCCGCGATGCCGTGGCTGCGTGCCTGGTCCGCCAGCTGCTTCCGCACCAGCGGGGTCCGCACGTATCCGGGGCAGATCGTGTTGGACGTGATGCCGTGCGGAGCACCCTCCACCGCCAGCACCTTCGACAGCCCCTCCACCGCGTGCTTGGCGGTCACGTAACCGGCTTTGTACGCCGACGCGCGCAGCCCGTGGATGCTGGAGATGTGCACGAACCGGCCCCAACGGCGTTGCTGCATGTGCGGCAACACGGCCCGGGCCAATGCGAACGGGGTCTCGACCATGACCCGCAGCATCGAGCCGAACACCGCGGGATCGAACTCGGGTACCCCAGCGACGTGCTGAAAGCCTGCGTTGTTGATCACCACGTCGACGCGGTCGAGGGGCAGGTTCGCCACCACGGTCGGGTCGTCCAGGTCGGCAACCAGGGGTTGGCCGCCGACGGCATCCGCAACCCGCTTGGCGCCTTCCGCGTCGCGGTCCAACACGAGGAGTTCGGCACCCGCCGCGGCGAACGCTTCGGCGCACGCGCGGCCGATGCCGCTCGCGGCGCCGGTCACCAGCGCGCGATGACCGGTCAGGTCGGCGATCGGTACGTCGTCTGTGACGGACACCTCAGCGGTCATGCTGGGAGGCTACGGAGACCGGCCGCCACCCGGCCATATGGTGCGATTACACAGAATTCACCGAACAGTGGCGCTTCGCCCCATCGCCGAACGTTTCGCGCAGCCACCACCGCAGGCCCCGCACCGGCCAGCGTCCGACGCCCCGGCACTAGCACGGGCTGTCACCGGCCCGCCGCCCCGTCGCTGAACCATTCCCGCCACCACCGCAGGCCCCGCACCGGCCGGCGTTCGACGCCCTGACGACAAGGCGAGCCGTCACCGGCCCGCCGTCCCGTCGTCGAAGGACTCACGCAATCGCCACAGCCGCAGGGCCAGCCGCAGGTCCAGCACGCGCGCGGGCTCCCGCCAGCCCTCGCCCAGCAACGCAGTGATCCGCTCAAGACGCTGGGCGACGGTGTTCGGATGGATGTGCAGCGCTTTGCTCACCGCGGTTGCGCTGCCGGAAGCGTCGAACCAGCAGTCCAGCGTCGCGGCCAGTTCGGTTCCGCGGGCCTCGTCGTACTCCAGCAGCGGGCCGATGGTCAGCCGCATGAAGTCGTCCAGCTCCGCGGGCCCGGACTGGCCGAGCAGCAGCCGCGCGAAGCCGAGGTGTGCGGCGTCGGCCACCTGGCCGGCGCGATCCAGCGCAAGGAGCGCACGTTCGCACTGCCTCGCCTCGCGATAGGCGCCTGCCCACGCCGTGACGTTGTCGACGGGCCCCGCCACACCCACGGTGACCGGCCCGAGTCGTTGCTGCACCGTCGCCCCGACGTGGAGGGCGTCGTCACCGGGCAGTGCGAGGACCATGCTTCCGTGCCGCGTGCCGGACAACCCACCGGATTGCACGGCGAGCCGGGCAGCCTCGCGCTGCGTGCGAGTGCGATCGGCGGTGCCGATGTCCACCACCGCCAGGACCATGGGCTCGTCGACCCGGACGCCGTGTCGGCGGGCCCGGACGCGGAGCAACGCGGGGTTGGCGGGCGGTTCGGCGAGCAGATCGTCGAGCAAATCCGCCCGCACACGGTCCTCGGCTTCTGCGACAGCCCGTAACACCAGTCGCAGCAACGCGGTGACCATCGCGCCGCGCTCCAGCGTGCGCCGCTCGGCGAGGTCGAGATCCGGTCGCCCGTTGACCAGCAGGGTCGCGAGGTGATCACCACCCGCGGTTGCCGCGACGATCCACCGACCACCGGACAACTGGACCGCGTGACCGGTGACGCGGGCCTCCTGCACCGCCTCGACGGGAATCTGCGGGTCGTCCGGCTCGCACACCTCGACCTTGGCGTCGAGCGCCTCGGACAGTACGCCTGCGACGTCCGCCGAGTCACCGCCGCGGAGCAGCACTCCGGTGAGCTTGTCGTGCACGTCCGCGGCCATCTCCACCGCAGCCGAGTGCTCACGCAGCTGCTGGTTGGTCTGCATGACCTGCTCGAACAGGCGGGCGTTCTCCAGCGCGATGGCGGCGTGCGCGGCGAACGACGACAACAGTTGAACCTCTTCGGCCGGGAACGGGCGGGGTGTCCGGTTGGCTGCGAGCAGCGCGCCGATGACCCGGCCGCTGACCGTCATGGGCACGCCGAGGATCGCCCGGATGCTTTCGTCGGCCACCGCTTCGTCGATGTACGGACGATGCTCGAAGCGATCGTCGGTGTGGTAGTCCGGGGTCGCATACGGCTGCCCGGTCTGCGCCACCAGCCCTAGCAGCCCGGTGCCCAGCGGCAGCTTGAGGTTGGCGAACGCGTCGGAAACCGAACCATCCGTGACGCGGATGTAGGCGGCGCCTTCGGATTCGACGTTCAGCCCCAGGTAGGCGATGTCGGTACCCAGCAGTTGGCGCGCCCGGCGGACGATCGCGCGCAGGATCTGGTGCAGGTCGCGGATTGCCGTGAGGTCGCTGGCCGTCTCGTACAGCGCCGACAGCTCCGCCTCACGAGTTCTCTGCCGCTCCAACGTGTCGCGAACATGCAGCGCGCGCGGCAGGATCGCGCGCAGCTTCGCGGCCGAAGGGTCGCCGTTCTGCTCCGCCTCGGCGACCAGCCGCTCGAACTCCTCGCGGGGAGCTTGCTCGTACAGCAAGTCCACAAATGTCCGTGCGGTCACCCGAGCAGGTTAAGTGTTCACCACCGCATCAGGCGACCCTCGAACGCAGTGGAATGCCTGCCGCGAACCTGCCCTCAAGCGGGGACTTCTCCGCGTCAGTCCCGCAGCGCGCCGCAGCACCGGCGGGGACTTCGCGTCAGTCCCGCAGCAAGCCCGGGCCACCGGCGGGGACTTCTCCGCGCGAACGCGGCAGCCATCGAACCAGTGGGGTTCGCACGAACACCGCGGCGAACCGGGCAACCGGCGAGGCCTTCTCCGCGTCAGTCCCGCAGCGCGCCGCACCACCGGCAAGGCTTCTCGACCACGGCATCAGGTCCGCAGTGAGGACACAGCCAGCGGGCCGGCACCAGTCCCGCAGCGAACCGCAGCACCCGCACAGCCCCCGCCCCTCGAACACGACGAAGGGCCCGGGGTGAACCCCGGGCCCTTCGTGACGTGACGCTCGATCAGCGGAAGTCGCGACCGAAGTCGTAGTCGTCCAGCGGAACCGCCACACCGGTGCCGGAACCGAACACGTCGGAGCTGTAGTAGCCGTCGTCGTAGGACGGGATCGAGTACGCCGCGACCCGTGCCTCCTCCGTCGGCTGCACCTCGATGTTGCGGTACCGGTTGATGCCCGTACCAGCCGGGATCAACTTACCGATGATCACGTTCTCCTTGAGGCCGACCAGCTTGTCCGACCGGCCGTTGATCGCGGCATCGGTCAGCACCCTGGTGGTCTCCTGGAACGACGCGGCCGACAGCCACGAGTCGGTGGTCAGCGACGCCTTGGTGATACCCATCAGCACCGGGCGACCGGAGGCGGGCTGGCCGCCCTCGGCCACCGTCTGCCGGTTGACCGCCTCGAACTTCGTCCGCTCCGGCAGCTCGCCGGGCAGGAAGTCCGTGGAACCGGAGTCGATGATCGTCACGCGGCGCAGCATCTGCCGCACGATGACCTCGATGTGCTTGTCGTGGATGGACACACCCTGCGCCCGGTAGACCTTCTGCACCTCTTCCACCAGGTGCATCTGGGCCTGACGCGGACCCATGACGCGCAGCACCTCGTGCGGGTCCGGCGTGCCCTCGAGCAGCTGCTGGCCGACGCTGACGTGGTCGCCGTCCTGCAGCGGGCCGTTCGGGCCCATCGCCAGTCGCTGCCGCTTGGACAGCTTGTCCAGCACGATCTCCTCGGAGCCGTCGTCCGGGATGATGGTGATCTTCCAGTAGCGGTCGGTCTCCTCGATCCGCACCCGGCCGTCGGTCTCGGCGATCGGCGCCTTGCCCTTCGGGGTACGGGCCTCGAACAGCTCCTGGACACGCGGCAGACCGGTGGTGATGTCCTCACCGGCGACGCCACCCTGGTGGAACGTACGCATGGTCAGCTGCGTACCCGGCTCACCGATCGACTGGGCGGCGACGATACCGACGGCCTCGCCGACGTCCACCAGCTTGCCGGTGGCCATCGAGCGGCCGTAGCACATCGCGCACACGCCCATGGCCGACTCACAGGTCAGCACGCTGCGCACCTTGACCTTGGTGATGCCGAGGCTGAGCAGCTTCTCGATCGCCGGGTCACCCAGGTCGTCACCGCGGTTGACCACCACGTTGCCGTCGGCGTCGGTGGCGTCCTCGGCCAGCGTCCGGGCGTAGACCGACGTGGCGACGTGCTCGCTCGGCACGATCTGACCGTCCTCGGTGCGGTGCCCGATCTCCATCTGGATACCGCGGCTGGTGCCACAGTCGGCCTCGCGGACGATGACGTCCTGCGAGACGTCCACCAGACGACGGGTCAGGTAACCCGAGTCGGCGGTCCGCAGCGCGGTGTCCGCCAGACCCTTGCGCGCACCGTGCGTGGCGATGAAGTACTCCGCCACCGACAGGCCCTCACGGAAGTTCGACTTGATCGGCCGCGGGATGTACTCACCCTTCGGGTTGGACACCAGACCACGCATACCGGCCAGCGACCGGACCTGGGTCATGTTGCCCGCCGCACCCGACTTCACGATCACCGCGATCGGGTTGTCCACGGGCAGGTTCTCCTCCATGACCCTGGCGACCTCGTCGGTTGCCTGGGTCCACACCTTGACCAGCTCGTTGTTCCGCTCGGCGTGCGAGAGCTGACCACGCTGGTAGCGCTTCTCGACCTGCGCGGCCTTCTTCTCGTACTCCTCCAGGATCGCCTGCTTCTGCTCCGGCACCGGCACGTCCGAGATGGACAGCGTGACACCGGAACGGGTCGCCCAGTAGAAGCCGGCGTCCTTGATCTTGTCCAGCGTCTGCGCCACCTGCGTCATCGAGTACCGCTCGGCCAGATCGTTGACGATCGTGGCCTGCCGCTTCTTCGGCAGCGGCTCGTTGACGAACGGGTAGTCCGGCGGCAACAGCTCGTTGAACAGGACCCGGCCGAGCGTGGTCTCGGCCAGCCACGCCTTGCCCGGCTCCCAGCCTTCCTCGGCCAGCTGGGCTTCCAGCTCCTTCGGCGGCTGCCGGTCGGTGATGCGGATCTTCACCGGGGCGTGCAGGCCGACCTCGTTGAGGTCGTAGGCCATGATCGCCTCGGCCACCGACGAGAACGCCTTGCCCGCGCCCCGCTCGTCCTCGACCAGCTTGGTCAGGAAGTACAGACCCGTCACCATGTCCAGACGCGGCATGGCCAGCGGACGACCCGACGCCGGCGAGAGGATGTTGTTCGCCGACAGCATCAGGATCCGCGCCTCGGCCTGCGCCTCCGCGGACAGCGGCAGGTGCACCGCCATCTGGTCACCGTCGAAGTCGGCGTTGAACGCCTCACACACCAGCGGGTGCAGCTGAATGGCCTTGCCCTCCACCAGCTGCGGCTCGAACGCCTGGATACCCAGTCGGTGCAGCGTCGGCGCCCGGTTCAGCAGCACCGGGTGCTCGGTGATGACCTCTTCCAGCACGTCCCACACCTGCGGCCGCTGCCGCTCCACCATCCGCTTGGCGGACTTGATGTTCTGCGCGTGGTTGAGGTCGACCAGCCGCTTCATCACGAACGGCTTGAACAGCTCCAGCGCCATCCCCTTCGGGATACCGCACTGGTGCAGCTTCAGCTGCGGACCGACGATGATGACCGAACGGCCGGAGTAGTCGACACGCTTACCGAGCAGGTTCTGGCGGAACCGGCCCTGCTTGCCCTTCAGCAGGTCGGACAGCGACTTCAGCGGACGGTTGCCCGGCCCGGTGACCGGACGACCCCGGCGGCCGTTGTCGAACAGCGCGTCGACGGCCTCCTGCAGCATCCGCTTCTCGTTGTTCACGATGATCTCGGGCGCGCCGAGATCGATCAGCCGCTTCAACCGGTTGTTCCGGTTGATGACCCGGCGGTACAGGTCGTTCAGGTCGCTGGTGGCGAACCGGCCACCGTCCAGCTGCACCATCGGGCGCAGGTCCGGCGGAATGACCGGGATCGCGTCCAGCACCATGCCGCGCGGGTCGTTGCCGGTCTGCTGGAAGGCGTTGACCACCTTCAGCCGCTTGAGCGCACGCAGCTTCTTCTGGCCCTTGCCGTTGCGGATGGTCTCCCGCAGTGCCTCCGCCTCGGCATCGACGTCGAAGTCCGCGCACAGCTTCTGGATCGCCTCGGCGCCCATGCCGCCGGTGAAGTACTCACCGTAGCGCTCGTGCAGCTCGCGGTAGAGGTTCTCGTCCACGATGAGCTGGCGGACCTCCAGCTTGGTGAAGGTGTTCCAGACCTCCTCGAGGCGGTCCAGCTCGCGGTTGGCGCGATCGCGGATCTGCCGCATCTCGCGCTCGCCGCCCTCCTTCACCTTGCGCCGGACGTCGGCCTTGGCGCCCTCTTCCTCGAGCTGCTTGAGGTCGGCCTCCAGCTTCTGCGCCCGCTCCTCGATCTCCGCGTCGCGCCGCTGCTCGATCGTCTTGCGCTCGGCGTTGATCTCGTTCTCGAGCGTGGGCAGGTCGTTGTGCCGCAGCTCGGTGTTCACGCTGGTGATCACGTACGCCGCGAAGTAGATGATCTTCTCGAGATCCTTCGGGGCGAGATCCAGCAGGTAACCCAGCCGGCTCGGCACACCCTTGAAGTACCAGATGTGCGTGACCGGTGCGGCCAGCTCGATGTGGCCCATCCGCTCACGGCGCACCTTGGCGCGAGTCACCTCGACGCCGCACCGCTCACAGATGATGCCCTTGAACCGGACGCGCTTGTACTTACCGCAGTAGCACTCCCAGTCCCGGGTCGGACCGAAGATCTTCTCGCAGAACAGCCCGTCCTTCTCCGGCTTGAGGGTGCGGTAGTTGATCGTCTCCGGCTTCTTGACCTCGCCGTAGGACCACTGGCGAATGTCGTCGGCGGTGGCCAGGCCGATGCGGAGCTCATCGAAGAAATTGACGTCCAGCACGCGTCGTTCCTTCTCCCTGGTGGGTAGTTCTGGCTAGGGGTGGCTTGTCAGTGCATGACGTCGTCGACCGACGGCGCTTCCGGACGGTTGAGGTTGATGCCCAAGTTGGCCGCTGCCCGCTCGAGGTCCTCGTCGTCGGAGTCGCGCATCTCGATGGCGGCTCCGTCGGACGAGAGCACCTCGACGTTGAGGCACAGCGACTGCAGCTCCTTGAGCAGCACCTTGAACGACTCCGGGATGCCCGGCTCGGGGATGTTCTCCCCCTTGACGATCGCCTCGTACACCTTGACGCGGCCTACCACGTCGTCCGACTTGATCGTCAGCAGCTCCTGCAGCGAGTAGGCGGCGCCGTAGGCCTGCATGGCCCAGCACTCCATCTCACCGAACCGCTGACCACCGAACTGGGCCTTACCACCCAGCGGCTGCTGGGTGATCATCGAGTACGGCCCGGTCGACCGAGCGTGGATCTTGTCGTCGATCATGTGGTGCAGCTTCAGGATGTACATGTAGCCGACCGCGACCGGCTCCGGGAACGGCTCGCCGGAGCGACCGTCGAACAGCCGCGCCTTGCCGTCGGTGCCGACCAGGCGCTCGCCGTCACGGTTGGGCTTGGTGCATCCCAGCAGCCCGGTGATCTCCTCCTCGCTGGCACCGTCGAACACCGGCGTCGCGGTGTTGGTGCCCGGCTCGACCTCACGCAGCTCGGGGGTGAGGTTCTTCGCCCACTCGGGCTCGCCCTCGACCTTCCAGCCCTGCGAAGCCAGCCACCCGAGGTGCAGCTCCATGATCTGGCCGATGTTCATCCGGCGCGGCACACCGTGGGTGTTCAGCACCACATCGACCGGGGTGCCGTCCTCCAGGAACGGCATGTCCTCGACCGGCAGGATCTTGCCGATGACGCCCTTGTTGCCGTGCCGGCCGGCCAGCTTGTCACCCGGCTGGATCTTCGACTTCTTGGCCACGTAGACGCGCACCAGCTCGTTCACACCCGGCGGCAGCTCGTCATCGTCCTCGCGGGAGAACACCCGGATGCCGATGACCTTGCCGGTCTCGCCGTGCGGCACCTTCAGCGACGTGTCCCGCACCTCGCGGGCCTTCTCGCCGAAGATCGCGCGCAGCAGGCGCTCCTCCGGGGTCAGCTCGGTCTCACCCTTCGGCGTGACCTTCCCGACCAGGATGTCGCCCGCGTTCACCTCGGCACCGATGCGGATGATGCCGCGCTCGTCGAGATCGGCAAGCACGTCCTCGGAGACGTTCGGGATGTCCCGGGTGATCTCCTCGGCACCGAGCTTGGTGTCCCGTGCGTCGATCTCGTGCTCCTCGATGTGGATCGAGGTGAGCACGTCGTCCTGCACCAGCCGCTCGGAGATGACGATGGCGTCCTCGTAGTTGTGACCCTCCCACGGCATGATCGCCACGAGCAGGTTCTTGCCGAGCGCCATCTCGCCGTTCTGCGTCGACGGCCCGTCCGCGATGACCTGGCCCTTCTCCACCCGGTCGCCCTCGTTGACGACCGGCTTGTGGTTCATGCAGGTGCCCTGGTTCGAGCGACGGAACTTGTACAGCCCGTAGCTCTTGCGGGTGCCGTCGTCGTGCATGATCGTGATCAGGTCTGCGGAGACCTCCTCGACCACGCCGGCCTGCTCGGCCTGCACCACGTCACCGGCGTCCACCGCGGCCCGCAGCTCGACACCCGTACCGACCAGCGGCGACTCGCTCCGCAGCAGCGGCACGGCCTGGCGCTGCATGTTCGCACCCATCAGCGCACGGTTGGCGTCGTCGTGCTCCAGGAACGGGATCATGGCCGTCGCGACCGACACCATCTGGCGCGGCGAGACGTCCATGTAGTCGATCTCCATCGGGTCGATCAGCTCGACCTCGCCGCCCTTACGCCGACCGAGCACCTTCTCCTCGACGAAGTAGCCGTTCTCGTCGAGCTTGGCGTTGGCCTGCGCCTTGACGTAGCGGTCCTCCTCGTCCGCGGTCAGGTAGTCGACCTGGTCGGTGACCCGGCCGTCGACCACCTTGCGGTACGGGGTCTCGATGAAACCGAACGGGTTGACCCGCGCGTACGAGCACAGCGAGCCGATCAGGCCGATGTTCGGGCCTTCCGGGGTCTCGATCGGGCACATCCGGCCGTAGTGGCTCGGGTGCACGTCACGGACCTCCATGCCGGCACGCTCGCGGGACAGACCACCCGGGCCGAGCGAGTTCAGCCTGCGCTTGTGCGTCAGGCCGGCCAGCGGGTTGTTCTGGTCCATGAACTGCGACAGCTGCGACGTCCCGAAGAACTCGCGGATCGCCGCGACCACCGGCCGGATGTTGATCAGGGTCTGCGGCGTGATGGCCTCCACGTCCTGCGTGGTCATCCGCTCGCGGACCACCCGCTCCATGCGGGACAGGCCGACCCGGATCTGGTTCTGGATCAGCTCACCGACGGTGCGCACCCGGCGGTTGCCGAAGTGGTCGATGTCGTCGGTCTCGACCGGCAGCTCCTCGCCGTTGGGCGCGGTGAACTTGTCCTCACCGGCGTGCAGCCGGACCAGGTACTCGATCGTGGTGACGACGTCGTCCTCGGTCAGCGTGCCGTCACCGTACGGCAGCTCGAGGCCGAGCTTCTTGTTGATCTTGTACCGGCCGACCCTGGCGAGGTCGTAGCGCTTGTTCTTGAAGAACAGGTTCTCCAGCAGCGTCTGCGCCGACTCCTTCGTGGGCGGCTCGCCCGGGCGCAGCTTGCGGTAGATGTCCAGCAGCGCCTCGTCGGTGCCTGCCGTGTGGTCCTTCTCCAGGGTCGCCATCAGCGTCTCGGAGAAGCCGAAGCGCTCGCGGATCTGCTCGTTGGTCCAGCCGAGCGCCTTCAGCAGCACGGTGACCGGCTGGCGACGCTTGCGGTCGATGCGCACGCCGACGGTGTCGCGCTTGTCGACGTCGAACTCGAGCCACGCGCCGCGGCTCGGGATGATCTTGACGCTGAAGACGTCCTTGTCGGTCGTCTTGTCGATCGCCTGATCGAAGTAGACGCCCGGGGAGCGGACCAGCTGCGACACCACGACACGCTCGGTGCCGTTGATGATGAAGGTGCCGCGTTCGGTCATCACCGGGAAGTCGCCCATGAAGACGGTCTGCGACTTGATCTCGCCGGTGTTGTTGTTGACGAACTCCGCGGTGACGAACAGCGGAGCCGCATAGGTCATGTCTTTGTCCTTGCACTCCTCGACCGAGGCCTTCACCTCGTCGAAGCGTGGGTCGGAGAAAGACAGCGACATCGAACCGGAGAAGTCCTCAATCGGAGAGATCTCGTTGAGAACCTCCGCGAGACCGCCGACGGGGTTTTCGTCGCCCTCGTTGACGCGACGCTCGTACCACTCATCGCTGCCGACGAACCACTCGAACGACTTGATCTGCACGTCGAGCAGATCGGGCAGCGTGAGCGGCTCGTGAATTTTGGCGAACGATACTCGTCGAGGTGCTCCAGGAATCTCCGATGTGGTCGCAGCAGTGGCCTGATTCGCGGGAGAGACTGCCAAGATGCGTCCTTCCGGGGACAGAAAGCGGTTGAGCAGCAGCGTTATCCTCCACAGGGGCAAACCGAAGAGGAACGCAACTGGTCACGGTGCGGGTGTACCAACTATCTTAACGCCCTGCATGAGGCAGCATGACAGCGGGCAGCGCAACAACCCAGTCTAGCTGGTCACGGTGGCTCTGTCGAGGAAGCGCTCCACCCGCGTGGCTTCACACTCGACGGCCTTCCGATACCGCCTTCCGTGCCCAAAGACTAGCACGTCATCAGCGGGCCGCCCTACGTCTCATCAGTCGAGCCGGGCTTGGCATCAGTCACACGTAGTGACAGGGCGTGTTCGCGCTGGGCCGGTCGGCGTAGTGACCGGGACCTTGGGGGCGACGCCGTAACGGCTGGTCGGGTCAGGGAGCGGTTCGGCGAAGAAGGGGGTGAGCGACGCGGGCCCTCCGATCTGGGCCAGTGGCCTGCAGGTCCGGCTGCGGGCGTCAGGCGCGTGGTCGGTTCGGGGCCACGCGGCTACCGCAGCCGGCGGCGCGGGTATGGTCCGCCCCAGCTAGTCCCGGCACTTCTCGGGCACCTCCGGCTCGTCGCCGGTGTTCCCGCCGTGGATCTGCAGGTCGCTGACCTTCCACTGGTTGTCCACCAGCTGCGCGTTCACCACCAGTGAGCCGGAGCTGGTCTCCACCTGCTTGGTGCTCTTACGCTCCCACATGTTCTCCACGAACACGATGGCGCGCGCCGTGTCGTCGGTCAGCTCGGTGATCGCGCTGTAGGACACCTTGGTCGCGGAGATGATCTTCTGCTTCGGCGCCTGCTGCTCCACCGCACAGTTCAGCGTGGCGAAGTGCTTCCGCAGCTTGTCCGTCGCCAGCAGCTCGTTGACCTCGTCCTCGCGCTCGTCCAGCTCGCGGTAGTTGTAGGTGAACAGCTTCTCCACCGCGGCGTTGATGTCCTTCTGGGCCTGGCTGGTGGAGATCGGGTCGGTCTGCGCCTTGTTCTCGACCAGGCTCGCCGCGGCGAAGTAGCGCCAGGCGGCGATGCCTGCCGCGACCGCGAACACCACGGCCAGCGCCACCGCGACCCAGAACGCCGTCGCACGGGACTTGCCCGGCTCCGCCTTCGGCTCGCGCTCGACGCTCCGGCGGGTGTCGGCCTTCGCGGTGGTGGCGACGTCTTCTTCCCTGGTCGGCCGCAACGTGCCGGTGTCCCGCGACTTCGCCCGCGGCACCCGGCGCTCCTTCGGCGCCGGCGCCTCGGCCTCCTCGGCTTCCCGCGCGGGCTCTTCGGTGGACTCCGCGGTCGCCGGCTCCGCTACCACGGTGTCGTGCGCGGTCTCCGCTTCCGCAGTTGCGGGGGTGGTCTCCGGCTCCGCCTCTGCAGCTCCTGGGGCGGCGTCGGGCTCCGCTTCCCCTGTTCGCTGCGCGGTCTCCGGCTCCGTTTCCACCGTCTCCCTGGCGGCGTCCGGACGCGCGGACTCCTTCTCCTCGCCGGCGAGGACATCGTCGTACTGCGCCGAGTAAGGCGCGGGGCGCGGCCGTGGGCTCGGCTTACCGCCGGTCGGCCTCCGCCTGCCGGCGACATACGGGCGACGCGACGGGTACGGGCTGGGACGGCGACGTGGTGCAGGCACGAGTCACTCCGATCCGTTGCTGGCGTCGACGCTCGGCGCGGGCGCGAAGTTGTCCACCTTCCACGCACCACCGACCTTCTTCAGCTGGGTGACCAGCCGCAGCGGAACCGGCGACAGCTTCTTGCCCTTGTGTGTGTTGGTGACGTTCACCGCGGCCAACACCTCGGCGCTGCCCTGCTGCGGATCGAACTTGGTGATCCCGATGTCGAGGATCTCCACCTGCGCCGACAACTTCTCCTGCACGATCCGGTCCCGGGCCGGCTTCCAGCCCCGCTCGGTGGCCTTGTTGAAGTCGTCGGTGGACACCTTGCGCTGCGCGGCGCGGTAGTCCTCCGGCTTGGTGTAGTCGAACGCGGAGTAGGCGATCACGGCTTGCCGCCCGGCGTCCAGCACCTCCTCGCGGGCCTGCGCCAGTTCGTACTCGGACGACGACTCCGTCGTCCACCACAGGACACCGAAGACCACCGCGACGATGAGCGCCACCGCGGCGGCCCCGGCCGCGACGACCAGGCTGGTCTTCGACGGGCCGGATCGCGTCTCGTCCTGCTCGGCGCCGCCGGCCTGCTCCGCATCGTCGACGGGGTCGACGGCCTGCTCGGCGGCCTCGGACGAAGCGCCGTCGGCGTCGGTCCTGTCGTGTGTCATCACTCAATCCCTGCTCCGGCTGCCGCACCAGCGTACGGCGGAGCCTGTGTCGTTGACGTCAATGGGCGCTCGGCACGCTGACCAGCGCTCGATCGAGGTAGCTCACCCCAGCCCGAGCATGCCGCCGAACGACGTCACCGTCCTGTTCAGTTCCAGGTCCGGGTGGCCGTCCATGCCGCGCTGCTGCTCCAGCGATTCCTGATCCCGGTTGGCGTTGGCGGCCACTTCCTCGTCGGTGGCCTCGCCCACCGGTATGCCGTTGTACGGCGCGTTCAGCGAGCCACGCACGTTGATCGGGCTGCCCTTCGGCTCGGCGCAGTAGGCGTCCTTGTTGTACGGCGGGTCGTCCTTGATGTCGTCGCCCGGGCGCCGTTGGGTCTTCTCATATCCCTTCACGCATGGTGGCGGATCGAACAGGTTCAGTGTCAACCCCAGCGGGACCTCCGGGCGATCGCCCTTGAGCAACGCCACCGCACCCGCCGACAGCGCCGGGTAGGTGACGAAAGCCTGTTCGAGACCGTCCAGCCGGGTGTCGGCGATCCGGCCGACGGTGATCAGGTTCGCGATCACGTGGCTGGTGCCCGGGCCGATCTCGTCCACCACCTCGCTGAGCTGACGGGCCGACGAGGGCACCTGGTCGATCAGCTTGCGCAGGTCGGCATCGGAGCCCTTGAGCGCACTGGACACCTTCCGCAGGTCGCGGGTGAACGAGCGCACGTGGTCGAACTCCTCGTTCTGCGTGCGCAGCACCTGGTTGCCCGAGTCCAGCAATTGCCGCAGGTCGGGAAGGTTCTGCCGGGCACCCTTGACGAACTCGCGCGAGGTGTCCATCAGCACCTGCAGGTCCTTGCCGTAGTCGCCGGCGAACGCGTTGTACGACTCGTCCACGACCGTGCGCAGTGAGTCCGTCGGCACCGAGTCGGCCAGCTGGGTCAGCTCCTCGATGACGTCGTCGGTACCGGGCGGTCGCTTGGTGTCGGTGATGACCGACCCGTCCTTCAGGTACGGCCCGCCTGCCCTGCGCGGCCGCAGATCGATCAGCTGCTCACCGACCGCGGACCGGTTCATCGCCACCGCTTGCACGTCGTCCGGGATCGGGGGCGTGTCCGGCTCGATGTTCAGGTCGATCTCCACGCCGCGCTCGGTCAACCGCATGTCGCCGATCCGGCCGATGTTGTAGCCGCGGTAGGTGACCTCACCGTCGGGGAACACACCACCGGTGTCGGGCATGCGCACCATCACCGTGTAGCCCGAGTCTCCGACCATCTTGCCGACGTCGGTGAACCGGAACAGCGCGTACACCAGTGCGGTGCAGCTGATCAGCACGAACGCGACCAGTTGCAGCTTCGTCTTGCGGGTGAGCATCTAGTGACCCCCCATCGGAAGCGCCCCGGTCAGCTCTTCGATCAGCTTGCGCGGGCCCGACCCGTCGATCGGCAGCGTCGGCAACAGTTGCGGCACCTCGACATCGGGCAGCGGCAGCTGGTTCGGGTCCAGCAGCTCGCCTTCTTCCATCGGCAGATCCTTCACGATCGGCAGCCCCGGCATCGGGTGCCCGCGGTTACGCCGGAAGTTCTTGACGATCTCCTCCAGGTCCAGGCTCACCCGGGCGAACAGGTTGAAGTAGTCGCCCTTGGCGCCGTCCACCGCGGCATCGGAGAACGGGAACGACACCAGCAGCTCGAGCGCCTCCGGCAGATCCTTGGCGTCGGCCAGGTTCTGCAGGATCGGCCGCAACGAGTCGAGGTTGTCGATGAAGTCCCGCTGGCTCTTCTCCAGCGTGTCGGTGGCCACCGTGGACAGCTTGCGCAGTGACTTGAGCATGCGGGTCAGGTCCTTGCGCTGGTCGACCAGCACTTGCATGCCCGGCGGCAGATCGTCCAGCGCCTTGGCCACCACCTGCTTGTCCTTGCGCAACGTCTTGCTCAGCCGGTTCAGGCTGTGCAGCGCGGTGTCGATGTCGTCGGTCTGGCCGTTCAGCCCGCGCATCAACGTGTTGGCGTTGCGCAGCAGCGCCTTGATCTCCGGCTCGTTGCCGGTCAGCGTCTTGTTCAGCTCTTTGGTGATGTTGTTGACCTGCTCGATCCCGCCGCCGTTGAGCAGCATGGACAGCGCCCCGAGGATCTCCTCGACCTCGACGTTGCGGTTGGTCCGCGACAGCGGGATGACCGAGCCGTCGGTGAGCTTGCCGCGCGCGGTGCCCTGCGGCGGGTGTGCCAGGTCGATGTACTTCTCACCCAGCAAGCTGGACTGCTTGATGTTGGCCAGGGCGTTGGCGGGCATGTCGGCGTCCCGCCTGAGCAGCACGGTGACCTCGGCATGCCAGCCGTCGTCGGCCAGATCAACCTTCTCCACCCGGCCGACCGCCACCTCGTTGATCTTGACGTGCGTCTGCGGCACCAGATCGAGCACGTCCCGGAACTGGATCTTCACCTCGATCGGGTCGTCACCGAGGTCGGCTCCGCCGGGCAGCGGCAGGTCGTAGATACCGGTGAACGAGCCACACCCGGTGACCAGCAGGGCGACCGTGGTGAGCAGCGCGGTCAGTACGCGTCGGGTGCGCATCACTGGCCACCTCCGTACTGGATCGCCTGCAACTGCCGCAGCGGCGGCGGGATCTTGCCGTTCTGCAGCGAATTGATCAGCGAGCCCACCGACGGCAGCGCGTCCCCGAGCGGCGCGACCTTGTCGCACACCTGCCCGAGCGGTTCGCCTGCTTCCGGCACCTGCTTGAGGATGTTGCAGATCATCACGATCGGTGGCTGCGCCAGCTCGTTGATGTCCGAGCGGGTGTCCAGCGCGCCGGTGTTGCCGTTGTAGGCGTTGATCACGTTGCTCAGTGCCACCGGGGCGACGTCCAGGATCTCGGTCAACGCCGCCCGCTGTTCCACCAGCGTCTTGGTCACGTCGGCCAGCTTGTCGACATTGCTGCGCAGCCGGTCCTTGTTGTCGTCGATGAACTTCTTGACCTTGGCCAGCGTCGAGCCGAGCACCTTCACGGTCTCGCTGAAGTTCTTTCGTTCGTCGGCCAGGAACGAGCTCACGTCCGCCAGCTGTCGCTCGAACTTGCGGACGTCGGCGTCGCTGTTGGCGAACGTCTTGGTGACCTCGGCCAAGTTGGTCACCGTGGCGAACAGGTCGTCCTTGCTGCCGTCCAGCGTGCCGGACGCCTTGCCGAGCTTGTCGATCGTGGCGTTCAGCGCCTTGCCGTTGTCCTTGAAGTTCTTGGCCAACGTCTTCAGCAGGCGGGACAGCGAACCGTCCTTGTTCGCCCCCTTGGGGCCGAGCGTCTCGCTGACCTCGATCAACGTCTCGTACAACTCGTCGACCTCGAGCGGGACCGCGGTGCGGTCCTGCCCGATGACGGCGTTGTTCTTCAGCGTCGGGCCGCCGGAGTACGGCGGCGTGAACTGGATGTAGCGGTCGCTCACCAGCGAGGGCGCGACGATGACCGCCTGCACGTCGGCGGGCAGCCGCACGGTGCGGTCGTAGGTCACCGTGACCTTCACCCGGTCACCCATCGGCTGCACCTGCTCGACGGTGCCCATCTCGACGCCGCGCACGCGGACGCTGTTGCCCTCGTACAGGCCGATGGCCGTGGGGAAGTAGGCGGTCAACCTGCGCGTGTTGGCGTCCTTGAGCGTCCACCACAGGGCGCCGGCCACCACCAGCCCCAGCACACAAGCCAGGGCGACACCGCGCCACAACTGGGCTCCGAAACGCGTCTGTGGGCTCATCGCGGATCACACCCGTGCTCGTTGATCGGCCCGGCCTGCGGCAGCAGGAAGCCGCACAGGTAGTTGTCGAACCACCGGCCGTTGCCCAGCACGTTGTTGAACTGCCGGACGAACGGCGCGAACGCCTCGATGCCTTCTCCGAGCGCCTTGCGGTTGCGGTGCAGCAGGTTGGTGAGCTTGTCCAGGTCCTTCAGCACCGGGCCGAGCTGCTTGGCGTTGTCGTCCACCAGGCCGTTGAGCTGCTCGGCCAACTTCTGGCTGCCTTCCAGCAAGGACGAGATCGCGGCCTTCCGCCGGTTCAGCTCGGCCAGCAGCACGTTGCCGTCCTTCATCAGCTTCACCAGCTGCTCGTCCCGGTCGGCCAGCGTCTCGGAGACCTCGCGGGTGTTGGCCAGCAGCTTGGCCAGCTGCTGGTCGCGCTTGGCGATGGTGTCGGACAGCCGGGACAGGCCGGTGAGCGCGCCGCGCAATTCCTCGGGAGTGTCCTTGAACGTCTCGGACAGCACGTCGAAGCTCTGCGCCAGCTGGTCGGTGTCGATCTCGTCGACCGTCTTGGACAGGTCGCGGAACGCCTCCAGAACGTCGTAGGGCGACGTGGTGCGCTCCACCGGAATGACCTCGTCCGGGTCCATCGGTTTCGACCCGGCCGGATCGACCGAGAGGAACTTCTGCCCGAGTAGCGATTTGAGCTTGATGTCCGCGCGGGTCTGGTCGCCCATCCAGGCGTCCTTGACGTAGAAGGTCACCCGCACCAGGTTGTCCTCGTCCAGCTCGACGTCGGCCACCTTGCCGACCTTGATGCCTGCGATGCGGACCTCGTTGCCCGGCTTGAGCCCGGCGGCCTCCTCGAACTGGGCACTGTAGGTCGTGCCCGCGCCGATCAACGGCAGCTCGTCGGCGTTCGCCGCGGCGAGGAGACCGAGCAGGATCACCGTGATGCCGACCGCGGCGATGGCCAGCGGGTTGCGTTTCTGGAAGGACTTCATGCCGTGCCACACCTCTCTCGCGGTGCGCGCGGGGTCTCGATCGGGATCTCCTGTCCACCGGGCACCTTCACGGTGATGTCCAGAGCGCAGACGTAGAAGTTGAACCAGGATCCGTAGCTCGCGGTGCGGCCGATGGTGGTGTACTTCTTCGGCCCGAACACGATGAAGTGCTCGACCTTCTTCTCGTTCTTGTTCAGTAGGCGCGCGGTCCGGCCGAGCTCGGCGATGTCCTCCTTCAGCGGCTCACGGCCCTCCTCGAGGAAACCCGCCGTGGTGCGAGCCAGCTCGTCCAGCGACTCCACCGCGTCCCCGATCGGCACCGCGTCCTCGGCCAGCCCGGACACCAGTTCCTGCAGCGTGTCGACGGTCTGCCGGAACTGCGGGCCCTTGGCGTTGAGGGTGTCCAGCACCGAGTTGAGGTTGTCGATCAGTTCGCCGATCACCTTGTCCTTGTCGGCCAGCGTGTTGGTCAGCTGCGCGGTGTGGGCGAGCAGGTTCTCGACCGTTCCGCCTTCGCCTTGCAGCACCTGCACGATCTCGTAGGACAGCTGGTTGACGTCCTTCGGCGACAACGCGGTGAACAGCGGCTTGAAGCCGTTGAACAACTCGGTCAGGTCGACCGCCGGCCTGGTCTGCTCCAGCGGGATGCGGCCGCTGCCGTCGGTGGGCAGCAGCTTGTCCCGGCCGGAGGTCGGCCCGGGGTCGAGCGCGATGTAGCGCTGGCCGACCAGGTTGCGGTAACGCACCGTGGCAATGGTCTGCGCGGGCAGCCGACGATCGGCGTCCACCTCGAACTCGACCTCGGCCTGGTTGCGATCGGCCACCCGGACGTCGGTGACCTGCCCGACCCGCACGCCGGCGATGCGGACGTCGTCGTTCTCCAGCAGCAACGTGGCGTCGGAGAACCGCGCGGTGTAGGTGACCGTGCCGCTCATATTGATGTTGGCGATGCTGATGCCGAGCACCGCGGTGGTGACGACGGTGATCACCGCGAAGATGGTCAGCTTGACCAGCGGCCCGGTCACATGGGTTGCGGACTTCACCGGATCTCCACCTCCGCCCCGCGATAGAGCGGACCCACCAGCAGGCTCCCCCAGCCGGGCATCTGCTTCGGGTTCATGCCCGTCTGCACGCTCACCAGCTGGCCGAGCAGGTTGTTCTCCGCAGGCGTGTTGACCTCACTGGCCGGGGCCGCCGCACCGCCACCGCCGTAGGTGCCCGCCATACCGGTCGGCTTGGTTCCGTCCTTGCACTCCTTGAGCCAGTCCTTCGGAACCTTGTTGCCGAACACGTTCACCGCGTCGCACGGCAGGCCCTCCTTGTCCCACTTGGGCGAGCGCGGGTCGGGCTCACCGGACGGGTCGGCGCCGTCGTTGAACCGCAGGAACTTGTACGGCACCGGCAACGGGTCGGGGACGTCGCCGTGGTGGACGTCGACACACCACGGGCCCTTGTACGTGCCCAGCTCGTCGGTGCCGATCCCGCCGAACTCCGGCTCGTCCTGGCCCGGCTTGTACTTCTCCTGCGCGGGTCCGATGACCACCTTGGCGCGCAGACCGGGCGTGTCCGTGCCCTTGCCGAACACGGCGTCGAGTTTCGGCAGCGCCTCGGCCATCTGACTGGTCACACACGGTACCTCTGGCGCGTACTTGGCCAACGTCGCCAGCGTCCGCTTGTTGACCTTGTTGACCGTGATGATGTTGTCCCGGTTCGCCGCGATGAAGTCCTCCAGATCGCGCGAGGCCGTGGTGAGCGTGTCGAACAACGCGGCGAGGTTGCGCTGCTTGTCCACCAGGGTGGCGGACGTGGTGCGCAGGTTGTCCAGCGTGTCGATCAGCTCCGGCGCGACCTCCTCGAGACCGTCGGAGAACTGCGCCAGCTCCTTGAGATTCTGCTGCAACTCGGGCAGTTCCGGGTTCAACTCGCCCAGGTAGTCGCCGAGCTCGACCAGCGTGTCGCCCAACTGCTTGCCGCGGCCGTCCAGCGCGTTGGAGATCGCCGTCAGCGTGCTGTTCAGCTTCTCCGGCTGCACCGCCCGCAGCACGGGCAGCAGCTTGTCGAACGACTGGGCCAGCTCGAGTGCGGCGCTCGAACGGTCCTGTGTGATGACGTCGCCCTCGGACATCTTCGGCCCGGACAGCGACGGGAACGACAGCTGCACGTAGCGCTCGCCGAACAGCGTCTTCGGCATGATCCGCGCGGTGGCGTTCTTCGGCAGCTGGGCCACGTACTCCGGGTCCAGCGCCAGGTCGAGTGTCGCACCCTCCGGTGTCGGGGTGATCTTGGCGACCGTCCCGACGAACACTCCGCGCGCCTTGACGTCCGACTTCACCGCGAGCTGATTGCCGACCTTGTCGGTCTGCAGCTTGATGGTCACCACGTCGCGGAACAGGTGCTGCTGGCTGGCGACGCTCAGCGAGATCAGCGCGAGCACGATCACGATGAAGCCGATGCCCAGCAGCCGGCGCTTCAGCACAGTCCCGAATCCGCGGCTCATCCTGCGATCCTCAGCGTCGTGTCGGTACCCCAGATGCCGAAGCCGATGAAGAAGTTCATCAGCGCGACCACCACGATGGTGGTCTTCACGGCCTTACCGACCGCGACACCGACACCTGCCGGGCCGCCGGAGGCGGTGTAGCCGTAGTAGCAGTGCGCCAGGATGATGAACACCGCGAAGATCAACACCTTGGCGAAGCTGATGAACACGTCTTCCTTCGGCAAGAACTGCTCGAAGTAGTGGTCGTAGGTGCCTACCGACTGCGCGTAGAAGATCGTCACGGTCAGCCGGGAGCCGATGTAGGACGCCAGCAAGCCGATGATGTACAGCGGGATGATGGCCAAGAATCCCGCGATGATCCTGGTGGTCACCAGGAACGGCAGGCTGGGCACGGCCATGACCTCGACCGCGTCGATCTCCTCGGAGATCCGCATGGCGCCCAGCTGGGCGGTGAAGCCCGCGCCGACCGTCGCCGACAGCGCCAGGCCGGCCACCAGCGGTGCCACTTCCCGGGTGTTGACGAACGCCGAGACGAATCCGGACACCGCGGCGGCACCGATCTGGTCCAGGCCCGCGTAGCCCTGCAGGCCGACCACGATCCCGACGAACAACGTCATGCCGAGCATGACGCCGACCGTGCCGCCGATGACCGCGAGCGCCCCGCTGCCGAAGAACGTCTCGGCGAGGATGCGCATGACCTCGCGGGTGTAGTGCACCAGCGTCTTCGGGATCCACACCAGCGCACGGATGTAGAACGACAGCTGGTCACCCAGGTCGTCCAGCTTGTGCAGCGGGGCCCGCACGGCTCGGCGGGCCGTGCGCCCGACGGTGTTCAGTGTCGACATCGCCGCATCACCCGGTCTTCGGTGGGACGACAGTGAGGTACACCGCGGTGAGGATGAAGTTGACGAAGAACAACAGCAGGAACGTGATGACCACCGACTGGTTCACCGCGTCCCCGACGCCTTTCGGGCCGGGCGGCGGGTTCAACCCGCGGTAGCAGGCCACCACCCCGGCCAGGAAGCCGAACAGCGCCGCCTTGATCTCGGAGATCCACAGGTCCGGCAACTGCGCAAGCGCGGAGAAGCTCGCCAGGTAGGCGCCCGGCGTGCCGCCCTGCAGGATGATGTTGAAGAAGTAGCCACCCAGCACGCCCACCACGCTGACCACGCCGTTCAGCAACAGCGCCACCAGGGTGCAGGCCAGCACGCGGGGCACGACGAGGCGATGCACCGCGGAGACGCCGAGCACTTCCATCGCGTCGATTTCCTCGCGGATGGTGCGCGCGCCGATGTCGGCACAGATCGCGGCCCCTGCCGCGCCGGCGACGATCAACGCGCAGACGATGGGCGAGGCCTGCTGGATGATGGCCAACACGCTGACCGCACCGGTGAACGACGCGGCACCCAGCTGGTTGACGACCTGGCCCAGCTGCAGCGAGACGACCGCGCCGAACGGGATGGACACCAGCATCGCGGGCAGGATCGACACCCCGGCGATGAACCAGCCCTGCTGGATGAATTCGCGGGTCTGGAACGGCCGCTTGAACGTCAACCGGACGACGTCCGCGCCGAGCGCGAACAGCTTTCCGGTCGACTCCAGGGCACCCCGCCCTGGGAACGAGACCGCGGAACGTGACGTCACTGACCGCCTCCCTGACCGCGTGGCGGGCGGGGCGAGAAACGGTTCTCCGGAATGCGGGCCACCTGGTCGGCGGGCAACTGCCCGCGCTGGACGCCGGGCTGGTCACCGGCGGGCCCGGCAGGCTGCTGCGGTCGCGGACGCGGCGTGGGTCGACCTGCCGCCACTACCGCCGGGGAGCGGACACCGTAGTGCTGGCGTTGTTCGTCGGTGAGGGAGTCGATGATGGCTTGTTGGGCTTTGGGGGGTAGTTGGTGCAGCATTGTCATGACGCGGTCGGTGCGGCGTTTGTCACCGGCGCGCGGCGGCAGGCCCGGGGTGGGTTGCATCTGTTTGGGCACACCGGTGATCTCCTCGACCCCGCCTGCGTGGTGGCCCGCTTCGAACATGGCCTTCTCGGCGGCCAGGGTGGCCTGGTCCTTTTCCTCGGACATGCCGATCGGGCCGTCCATACGCCCGTTGAGGAACTGCTTGACCACCGGCTCGTCACTGGTGAGCAGCACTTCGCGCGGGCCGAACATGACCAGTTCCTTGCGGAAGAGCATGCCGATGTTGTCCGGCACCGTGCGCGCCAGGTTGATGTTGTGCGTCACGATCAGAAACGTCGCGTCGATCTGGGCGTTGACGTCCAAGAACAGCTGCGAGATGTAGGTGGTGCGCACCGGATCCAACCCCGAGTCCGGCTCATCCACCAGGATGATCTCCGGCTCCAGCACCAACGCCCGCGCCAGCCCGGCACGTTTGCGCATACCACCGGAAATCTCCCCCGGCAGCTTGCGCTCCGCCCCGGCCAGACCGGTCATCTCCAGCTTCTCCAGCACGTTGCGGCGGATCTCGGTCTCGGACTTCTTGGTGTGCTCACGCAACGGGAAGGCCACGTTGTCGAACAAGTTCATCGACCCGAACAACGCACCGTCCTGGAACAACACCCCGAACAGCTTGCGCACCTCATACAGCTGCGACTCCGAACACGACACGATGTCGATGCCGTTGATGATGCACTTGCCACGCTCCGGCTTGAGCAGCCCGATCATCGACTTCAAAAACACCGACTTACCCGTGCCCGACGGGCCCAACAACGCCGACACCTCACCCGGCGGCAACGTCAACGTCACATCCCGCCAGATCGTTTGGCTCCCGAAGGACTTCGTCAACCCTTCGACGACGACCTCGGCTCCCATCAGTCCTCCTGAATCAGCGCTGCTGAAGGGCACGCCCGTGTCCAGCAGTTTCTCGGTGCAACGAACCGGGGCGGCACAGGTTACTCGCCAGTCATGTTCTTTTCACACACCGGCCCCCTCCGGGTGAAGTACCGGCGCGACCCACCGGGGAACCTACCGTGAACGTGGCCTAGCTCATAGCCACTGTTACCACTTTGCTGGCCAACGGTGCCTGCCCTGAATGCAGCAAGGGCAGGCACCCGAACGGATGCCTGCCCTTGTCCAGCGTTCGCTTGGCGTTACGCGGAGTTACTTGAGGCTGACGGTCGCGCCGGCGCCCTCGAGCTTCTCCTTGGCCGCCTCGGCGGCCTCCTTGTCGACCTTCTCCAGGATCGGCTTCGGAGCGGACTCGACCAGCTCCTTGGCCTCCTTCAGGCCGAGGCCGGAAACGACCTCGCGGACGACCTTGATGACCTGGATCTTCTTGTCACCAGCGGACTCGAGAACCACGTCGAACTCGTCCTGCTCGGCGGCGGCAGCGGCGTCGCCACCAGCGGCCGGGGCACCCGGCGCGGCGGCCACGGCAGCGACCGGGGCCGCAGCGGTGACGTCGAAGGTCTCCTCGAACTTCTTCACGAACTCACTGAGCTCGATCAGCGTCAACTCCTTGAACGCGTCGAGCAGCTCGTCGGTGCTGAGCTTGGCCATGCTGGCCTTCCTTTCTTACTGGGCTTGGGCTCTTGTCAGCTCTCGGCTGGGGTGTCGGTGCTGTCGCCGGATTCGCTCTTGCGCTTGTCCTCCAGCGCGGCGGCGAGCCGGGCGACCTGCGAGGCAGGAGCCGCGAACAGCGCGGCGGCCTGCGACAGCTTCGCCTTGAAGGCACCGGCGGCCTTGGACAGCAGGACCTCCCGGCTCTCCAGATCGGCGAGACGCTTGATCTCGTCGACGGAAAGCGGGTTGCCGTCCATGTAGCCGCCCTTGATCTCCAGGGCGTCGTTGTCCTTCGCGAACGTCTTGAGCGCCTTCGCCGCCTCGACCGGCTCGCCCTTGACGAAGGCGATGGCGGTCGACCCGACGAACAGGTCGTCAAGCCCGGTGACACCCGCATCGGCGGCGGCGCGCTTGATGAGGGTGTTCTTCGCGACTCGATACTTGGCACCAGAGCCGAGAGCGCGACGCAGCTCGGTGAGCTGGGATACCGAGAGGCCGTCGAACTTGGTGATCACCGCGGCCGAGCTGGTGCGGAAGTCTTCCGCCAGCTCCGCGACGGCGGCCACCTTGTCGGGCTTCGCCATCCAGCGCCTCCTCTCTTGGCTGGCGACCGTGGCCGAGCCCGGAGACGACGAACGCCCCGGCGCAGGGCGGCGCGGGGCGTGAAAAGCGCACGCGGAGCGTGGCAAGCCTCGTCCTCCTGCGCGGGCCGCCCGCGGCTGCGGGGCCTTCGATCCACCGTGGGGTGGATGACCAGCGGTCTTCGGTAGAACCTTGTCGAGAATACGTCACGGGGTTCGGGTCGCCTGCAGCGGGTAGGGATAACGTCGGGTCGCTCGGGCTCACTTCGCCCGACCTGTGCTCGATCGGCATCGATCGGCTCCCAACCCGGGGCAAGTCGGCCGGACCGCCGAAACGGGGTTGCGGGCGGCAGGCATCATGGACGCCGTGGCGGATCAGCGACACGAGGACCTGCACCCGGACAACGCGGGCGAGCCGCAACGCGGACATGCCCCGGCAGAGGGCACGACGCAGGCTGAGCAGCCACAGGGCGCCTACCCGGCCGGCACCGCTCCTGCCCCGCACTCCGAGGCACCTCGCGCCGAACCCGGGTCAGGTTCGCCCAACTCGCCGGCGGACGAGCAGGCCACCCCGCCAGCCGGCTCCAACGTGCCGGCTCCGGCACCTGCGGGCCCGTATCCCACGCAGGACCCCAACATGCAGTTGGACCCGGAGCAACTGCGCCTGTTCCAGGAGTTCCAGCAGTTCCAGCGCTTCCAGGAGTTTCAGCGCGCCAAGGAAGCCGGGCTGATACCGCCTCCCGGCCAGCAGCCGCAGCCCGCCACCTCCGGGGAGCTGCAGTCCGCCCCGTCCCGGCAAGTGCAGCGCGCCACGCCTGGGCAGATGCAGCCCGCCACCTCGCGCGAGGTCGTACCTCCGCACGCCGAGCAGCCGCAAGACGCTCCGCCCGGCAGGCGCAAACCTCCGCGGTGGCTGGTCAGCCTCGGCGGCAAGATCGTCGGTGCGCTGCTGATGCTGGCCGCGATCGTCATCGGGGCCGCCTTGGCCATCAACTACTTCCTCGGCCCGGACGAGCCGCTCACTCCCGCTGAGCAGGCCCAACGCAATCGCGAGGTGCCCATCGAGCAGGAGGGACCCCACTGGGCCGGCGACCCCTATGAAGCCGTACGGCGGATTTATCACGACATCGCCCAAGGTGACGTCGAGTACGCCTGTCTGCGTTTCGCGCAGGGATCCGACAAGGCCTTTGCCGCGGGCATGGGCTATCCGACATGCGAGGACGCGGTTCGCAACATCAGCAAGGAGGTCCGCTCCGTCAACGGTGCGAACTCTTACGCCGAATCGATTCCGTCCAGCACGCCGGGCGAGCGTTACAAGGAGGTCTCCAGCACCAAGCCAGGCGAGTCGGTGACCATCGACTCGTGCGAGGCGGCCTACCAGACCGGCGGTATCCAGGGTGGTCCGGCACTCGGCACATTCACGGTCACGCGGCTGCCGCAGGCCTACGGCGAGCAATGGAGCATCACCGGCTACGAACCCGGCCCGCGGAAGTGCCCGAAGAAGCCCTGAGATAGCCGTCGCCACCGACAGGCCGCGAGCCGGCGCCTTAACGCTGTCCGAGGACACGAAGCTTCCCAGACAAAGCCGAAGGGCGACCCGCACGCTGCGGGCCGCCCTTCAGGTGGCTTCTCGGCGTATCAGGCCGCCGACGACTCCGGCTCCAGCAGGTTGCGGGTGCGCGACGGGTCGACCGGGATGCCAGGGCCCATCGTCGTGGTGACGGTGACCTTCTTCAGGTACCGGCCCTTCGCCGCCGACGGCTTGGCCCGCAGGATCTCGTCCAGCGCGGCGGCGTAGTTCTCCACCAGCTTCTCCACGTCGAACGACGCCTTGCCGATGATGAAGTGCAGGTTGGCCTGCTTGTCCACTCGGAAACTGACCTTGCCGCCCTTGATGTCGGACACCGCCTTGGCCACGTTCGGCGTCACGGTGCCGGTCTTCGGGTTCGGCATCAGGCCACGCGGACCCAGGATGCGGGCGACGCGACCCACCTTGGCCATCTGGTCCGGCGTGGCGATCGCGGCGTCGAAGTCCAGCCAGCCGCCCTGGATGCGCTCGATCAGGTCGTCGCTGCCGACCACCTCGGCGCCGGCCTGCTCGGCCTCCGCCGCCTTCTCACCGGTCGCGAAGACAGCGACCCGGACGGTCTTACCGGTGCCGTGCGGCAGGTTCACGGTGCCCCGGACCATCTGGTCCGCCTTGCGCGGGTCAACGCCCAGGCGCATGGCGACCTCGACCGTCGCGTCCATCTTGGTGGTGGAGGTTTCCTTGGCGAGCTTGATCGCCTCGAGCGGTGCGTACAGCCTGCTGCGGTCGATCTTCTCCGCCGCCTGCAGATAGCTCTTGCTGCGCTTTGCCATGATGCTGTCCTTTGCGGATCAGTTGTGGTGTCCGGGCCAGCGCGTGGCCCTCCCACTGGGGTTGGTGATTACTCGACCGTGATGCCCATCGACCGGGCGGTGCCGGCGATGATCTTGGCCGCCTGCTCGACGTCGGTGGCGTTGAGATCGGCCTTCTTGGTCTCGGCGATCTCCTTGACCTGGTCCCAGGTCACCGTGCCGACCTTGTTCTTGTGCGGCTCGCCGGAGCCCTTGTCCACACCTGCTGCCTTCAGCAGCAGCTTCGCCGCCGGCGGGGTCTTGAGCTTGAAGTCGAACGAGCGGTCCTCGTAGACGGAGATCTCCACCGGCACCACGTTGCCGCGCTGCGATTCGGTCGCGGCGTTGTAGGCCTTGCAGAACTCCATGATGTTCACGCCGTGCTGACCCAGCGCGGGGCCGACCGGCGGGGCCGGGTTGGCCTGGCCTGCGGCGATCTGCAGCTTGATGATCGCCGCCAGCTTCTTCTTCTTGGGTGGCATGTCGTTTCCTTGTGTGTGGTTCCTCCCGCGCACCTGCCGTAGCGCGGGTTCCTACAAGTTCTGCCGGTCCGCTGTGTGACCGTCAGATCTTGGAGACTTGGTGGAAGCCCAGCTCGACCGGCGTCTCCCGGCCGAAGATGGACACGAGCACCTTCAGCTTCTGGGCAACCGGGTTGACTTCGGAGATCGTGGCGGGCAGCGTCGCGAACGGGCCGTCCATGACGGTGACCGACTCGCCGACCTCGAAGTCGACCTCGATGGCCTCGGCGGCACCGGCGTCGTCGGCCTGCTCGGCACCGGCCTTCGCCTTCGACGGTGCTGCCTTCTCCTCCTTGGGCAGCAGGAACTTCACCACGTCGTCCAGGCTCAGCGGCGACGGGTTGTTCGTCGCACCGATGAACCCGGTCACGCCCGGGGTGTTGCGCACCGCCGCCCACGAGGCGTCGTTGAGCTCCATGCGGACCAGGACGTAGCCGGGCAGCACCTTGCGCTGCACCTGCTTGCGCTGGCCGTTCTTGATCTCGGTGACCTCTTCGGTCGGCACCTCGATCTGGAAGATGTAGTCCTCGACGTCCAGCGTCTGCCGCCGCATCTCGAGGTTGGCCTTGACCTTGTTCTCGTAGCCCGCGTAGGAGTGCACCACGTACCACTGCCCGGGCAGCTTGCTGAGCTCTTCGCGCAACTTCTGCTCCGGGTCGGGCTCCTCGTCAGCGTCGGCCGCGACGGAGGCGTCAGCGTCCGCCGTGTCCGCGTCGGTGGCCTCGGCCGTGGCGGTCTCGGCGGTCTCCTCGGCAGTCTCCGGCTGGTGCTCGTCGGCCACGGCTTCCTCCGCGGCGTCGACAGCAGCACCGTTGGCTGCGTTGTCCGAGGTCACGTTGCAGTCCTCACAATCTCTCTTCGCTCGCGCCGATCAGCCGAACAACCCGAAGACGGCCTTGGCGAACACCCAGTCCAGCACCCAGACCAGCGCCACCATGAAGGCGACGAAGGCGAGCACGACCGCGGTGTAGGTGACCATCTGCTTGCGGGTCGGCCAGATGACCTTGCGCAGCTCCGCGACGACTTCCCGCAAGAAGCGAGCGATCCGGGCGAAGATCGACCGCTTCTCCTCGTCGTCCCGTTTGGTGGCCGCCGTGCCGGAACCCTTGCCCTTGGCGGGCTTCGAGGCGGACGAGCCACGACCGGCCTTGCTCGCGCCGACGGCGGCGGGCTGCTTGGCCTCGTCGCCGGCAGCGCGCCGCCGGGCACGCCGACCTGCGGCGGTCTCCGGCCGACGGGGACGCTGCTCGTCCTCGCCGTTGCCCTTCGCGCCGTCGTCGCTCACGCCTGAACTCCTTAGCTGGTGGCCAGTCTGTTCACTTTGCAGGGGTGACAGGACTTGAACCTGCAACCTGCGGTTTTGGAGACCGCTGCTCTGCCAATTGAGCTACACCCCTCCGGCCGAACTTCCGCTCGACCCGGTGCGGACACGCGAACCCAACCCCGTGGCGATCCCGGGGTGCACGGTAATCGACGTTCCAAGTTGGGAAGTGTACGGCAACGCCGACTCGTGCCGCCGCTCGGTCCCGTGAAACGATGCACGCATGGCCGTTTCACACACAGCGCAAGCCCGTCGGATATCCGAGCGTATCGCCTCGATCGAGCCCTCCGCCACCTTGGCGGTGGACGCGAAGGCCAAGGAGCTCAAGGCGCAAGGCGTCCCGGTGATCGGCTTCGGCGCTGGTCAGCCCGACTTCCCCACCCCGGACTACGTGGTGGAGGCGGCAGCCAAGGCGGTGCGCGACCGCGCCAACCACGGCTACACCGCGGCCGCCGGCCTGCCCCAGCTGCGCGAAGCGATCGCCGCCAAGACGCTGCGCGACTCCGGTGTCGAGATCAGCCCGTCCCAGGTGCTGGTGACCAACGGCGGCAAGCAGGCCGTCTATTCCGCGTTCGCCACGCTGTGCGACCCGGGTGACGAAGTGCTGCTGCTGGCGCCGTACTGGACCACGTACCCGGAGTCGATCAAGCTGGCAGGCGCGGTTCCGGTGCAGGTGACCGCGGACGAGTCGACCGGGTACCTGGTCACCGTCGAGCAACTCGAGGCCGCGCGCACCGAGCGCACCAAGGTGCTGCTGTTCAACTCCCCGTCGAACCCGACCGGGGCGGTCTACCCGCGCGAGCAGGTCGAGGCGATCGGCCGCTGGGCGCTGGAGCACGGCATCTGGGTGATCACCGACGAGATCTACGAACATCTGGTCTACGACGGCGTCGAGGCCACCGCGATCACCAAGGCGGTGCCGGAGCTGGCCGACACCACCCTGGTGCTCAACGGCGTCGCCAAGACGTACTCGATGACCGGGTGGCGGGTCGGCTGGATCCACGGCCCGCAGGACGTCATCAAGGCCGCCACGTCGTTCCAGTCGCACCTGTGCGGCAATGTGTCCAACGTGGCCCAGCAGGCCGCTCTGGCGGCGATCTCGGGCCCGCTGGACGCTGTCGCGGAGATGCGCAAGGTCTTCGACGCCCGGCGCCGCAAGATCGTGTCGATGCTGTCGGAGATCCCCGGGGTCGACTGCCCCACGCCGCAGGGGGCGTTCTACGCCTACCCGTCGATGAAGTCGTTCCTCGGCAAGCCGCTGCGCGGGTCGACCCCGACCAACACCGTGGAGCTGGCCGACCTGGTGCTGCAGCACGCCGAAGTGGCCATCGTGCCCGGTGAGGCGTTCGGCACGCCCGGCTACTTCCGGATGTCCTACGCACTGGCCGACGACGACCTGGTGGAGGGTGTCTCGCGACTGGGCAAACTGCTCAGCGAGGTGCACTGAGCCGACGAAAAGTCCGCTGGAGCAGGCCGGCTCCAGCGGACTTTTCGCTGCTTCGAGACGTCGTCAGTCGATGCGGACGACAGCGGTCGCCTTGCCGAGCACCGGGCGGCCTTCGAACTTCGCGGTGACGGCCACGGTGGCTTTCCCGTCCGCCACCTCGGTGACTTTTCCGGTGAGCTCGACCTCGGCGCCGGTGTCGTCGTCCGGCACCACGACCGGGCGGGTGAACCGCGCGAACAGATCGATCACCCGGCCGGCGTCCCCGGCCCACTCGGTGACCAGGCGGCCGGCCAGCGCCATGGTGAGCATGCCGTGGGCGATCACGCCGGGCAGGCCGGACTCGGTGGCCTGCCGGTCGCTCCAGTGGATCGGGTTGAAGTCCAGCGACGCACCCGCGTAACGGATCAGGTCCTTGCGGGTGATCCGGGCGGTCAGCGGCGGCAGCTGCGTGCCGACCTCCACGGCGGACAGATCAGCGGTCATGCGTCCGCTCCCCGGACGACCAGCTGGGCACGAGTGGTGCACACCAGCTCGTCGGACTCGTCGGTGATCTCGGCGCGCAGGTTCAGAAAGTCGTTGCCCATCCGGTCGAAGATCTCGTCGACGTAGGTGGTGATGCGCAGCTTGTCGCCCGCGTGCACCGGGCGGGTGTAGTGGAAACGCTGGTCGCCGTGCACCATCCGCGAGTAGTCAAGACCCAGCTCGGGGTCGTTGATGATCGCGTTGATGGCGTCCAGGTTGATGATCGTCAAGAACGTCGGAGGGGCGATGACGTCCGGGTAGCCCGCGGCTTGCGCGGCCGCCTTGTCGCGGCTGAGCGGGCTGGTGTCACCGATCGCGTCGGCGAACTCGGCGATCTTTTCCCGACTGACTTCGTACGTTCCCTTGGGCGGATAGCACCGCCCGACGAATGACTGACTGAGTGCCACGTCAGGAGCTTATCCGCCGACCGGGACGGGTCAGCGGGTCTCCTTGTGCAGCTGGTGCTTGCCGCAGTTCATGCAGAACTTCTTCAGCTCGAGCCGATCCGGGTTGTTCCGCTTGTTCTTGCGCGTGATGTAGTTGCGGTGCTTGCACTCCTCACACGCCAGCGTGATCTTCGGTCGCACATCGGTGGCAGCCACTGCGTGTCCTTCCTCGTGGCGCGCCGTGGCGCCTTCTCGAACTACTTACTCGCGTAGCGGGGGCGGGACTTGAACCCGCGACACCACGATTATGAGCCGTGTGCTCTAACCACCTGAGCTACCCCGCCATGTGGTTGGCTTGGAGCCCCTTTACGGAATCGAACCGTAGACCTTCTCCTTACCATGGAGACGCTCTGCCGACTGAGCTAAAGGGGCGTGCTCTCGCTCGAGCACCAGAAACTTTACAACCCGCCCGCAGGGGGTTGTACAGCGGGGGGTCAACTGAGCAACTTGAGCACCGTTTCGGACTGAACGCCCAGGCCACGGGCGGTGCGGGCGTGCAGCCACGCCTCGAGTCGCTCCTCGGACAGCGGTCGCGAAATCAGGTAGCCCTGAGCGACGTCACACCCCATCGCCTCGAGCTGATCGCGCGCCACGTCCTCCTCGACGCCTTCGGCGACCACGGTCAGCCCGAGCGAGTGACCGAGTTCGACGATCGAGCGCACCACGGCCAGGTCGTTGAGGTCGGTGCCCATGCCCAGTACGAAGCTCTTGTCGATCTTGACCTCGTCCACCGGCAGCTGACGCAAGTACGCCAGTGACGAGTAGCCGGTGCCGAAGTCGTCGACCGCCAGCACCACACCGAGCGCGTGCAGCTCGCGCAGGATGGGCAGCGCCCGTTGCCGGTCGGCCATCACCCCGGACTCGGTCAGCTCGAGCGTCAGCAGCTCCGGCGGCACCTCGAACCGCTGCAGCGCGGCGGCCACCAGGCCGGGGAACTCCTCGTCGGAGAGGCTGCGCACGCTCATGTTCACCGCGACCGAGATGCGCAGGCCGGCGTCGAGCCACTTGCGGGCCCTGGCCAGCGCCTCGTCCAGCACGAACGACGTGAGTGCGCCGATCAGTCCGGCGGCTTCGATCGGTGGGATGAACTCGTCGGGGTGCAGGTCGCCGAACTCGGGGTGTTTCCACCGCACCAGCGCCTCCACGCCGAGCACGGTGCGTTTCGGCAGCGAGATCTTCGGCTGGTAGTGCACGGTGACCTGGTTGCTCTCCAGCGCCTGACGGAACTGGCTGACCAGCTGGAACCGCCGCATGAAGATCTGCCCCATGCTGGGGACGTAGCCGCGCACCTCGTCCGTGCTGCCGCTGCTGCTGATCGCCCGCAGGGCGACGTCCGCGCGCTGCAGCAGGCCGTCGACATCCATCCGGCCGACCGCGTCGTCGACGTCACTACTGGCGTAGCCGACGATCGCGTGCGCCTCGACGGTCAACCGATCGATCGGGTACGGCATGGACAGCTCGCTGCGCACCTGCTCGGCGATCTGATGCGCCAGCGGCTCGGGGCAGGTCAGCAGGGCCGCGAACGACGCCCCCTCCAACCTGGCCACCGGGACGTCGGCGCCGAGCACCTCGACCAGCCGCCTGCCCGCGATGCTGACCATCCGATCGGCCCAGGCGTAGCCGAGTGCGTCGCAGACCGTGGAGAAGTTGTCCAGGTCGACCCGCAGCAGCACGGTGGTGCGGCCGGACGCCAGCGGGCCGCGCGCGGCGTGCGAGATGCCCGGGCGGTTGAGCAGGCCGGTGAGCGGGTCGTGGTACGCGTCGTGTTTGAGCGTCGCGGTCAGCCTGCGGTTGTCCAGCGCGGTCGCCAGGTGTGCCGACATCGCCCCCAGCAACTGCAGGTCGGCCGCCGCGAAGCCGCGCCACCGCGAGCGACGGTCGTGCGCCTCCACCACGCCGAGCAGCTGGGTCGCGCTGCGCAGCGGGCAGATCAGCACTTCGTCGGCACCGCGGGCGTGCAGAGCGCGTCGGACGTCCGGCCGGCTGTCGACCATCCGGACGTGCCGCGGGCGGCTGTGCTGAAGCCGGATCAGCGGGTCGTCCGCCGTGACGTCATCGCCTTCGAGCGGATCACCGGCGACCACCGTGGTCAACGTGCTCGCGCCGTCCAGCCGCAGCCGCAGCACGACGCGCCGGGCGGCCAGCTGATCCTTGATCCGCGCGGCCAGCGCTTGCCAGTCCGCCGGACCGAACTCGCCGGGCAGACCGGAGTCGGTCAGCTGGCCGGATCGCGCGACCATCAGGCTCACGTCGGCCAGCGCGTCGATGTCCCGCTGTTCCCTGAGCAGGTCACCGTAGGCCCAGTACAGCCCGGCCAGGCCGATTCCCATCGCGGCGACCAGCAGCCACCCTGCGGGCACCTCGGTGGCAACCAGGTACCCGGCCAGCCCGGCCGATGCGTTGATCACGCCGACGACCAGCACGCGGGCCATGAACCGCAGCCCGGTGGCCGGCTTCATCCGGTTGCGCAGCACCCAGACCGAGGCCATGGCCAGCACCGTGCTCGCCACCGGCGCCGCCACCGCGCCGGCGAAGGCGGCCTGCCATGTCGTGGCGCTCGCCCCCATGGCATCGGTCACGACCGCGGCCACCGCGTACGCGCAGGTGATCTCGATGATCAGGACGCCGGTGTTGTAGAGCTTGCGACGGTTGACCCCGCGGGCCACCAACGTGCCGACACCGGCCAGCACGTGAGCGGCGAGGACCACTTCGAACTCGGCCACCAGCAGCCCGATGACCAGCGGAATCTCGGTGAACGACACCGTCCACGAGATGCCGCTGCGGACGTCGATGTTGATCGCCAGGGTCTCCGCGGCGACGAACGCCACGAGCAACGCGATCGCCATCGGGATGGTCGCCGAGGTGAACGTCAGCGGCTCCCGCAGCGCTGTCGCGACGGCACCTCCGACGGCGAGCGCCATGACCAGCCATGAGAACCACCGGAATACGCCTTCGCCGGTGCCGTCCCCACTGGCAGCCCCGGAGTCCCCGCCTATCGGCGGTTCGTCCGAGGCGGACGGATGTACGGCCGGCCGCTCCGACGTACTGTCGCCGCGGTCGCTCAAGTGTTCTCCTGCTTCGCTCGCCCGGACCCTGAAGCCCGAATACTGTATCGCGCCTTGGCCAAATTCACCTCGTGCGAGAAATTAACGACGTGGCCACCGAAAGGTATTGCCACTGACAGGCGGCCGTTGACAAGGCCGGTCAAGGTCCGCATCGAGGGTTCGACCCAGCTGGAGGGCGACATGTACAGGAAGTGGGTTCGACGCATGGCGGTACTTGCCGGGGCTGCCGGGCTGGTCGTCACGTGCGGCTTCGTCGTGCCGGCCGCCCAGGCGGAGTCCGATTTCGCCACCGGACATCCGGGCGGTCCGCACGCGAGCAGGGATGTGGTCATCGGTCACCGTGGATCGTCCGGCTATCGCCCGGAACACACGCTGGCCTCCTACCGGTTGGCCGCGCAGATGGGTGCCGACTACATCGAGCCGGACCTGGTGTCGACCAAGGACGGCGTCCTGGTGGCCAGGCACGAGAACGAGATCAGCGGCACCACCGACGTGGCCGACCACCCGGAGTTCGCCGACCGCAAGACCACCAAGACCATCGACGGCCAGGAGATCAGTGGCTGGTTCACCGAGGACTTCACGCTCGCCGAACTGAAGACGCTGCGGGCCAAGGAGCGCATCCCGGACGTCCGCCAGCGCAACACCATCTACGACGAGCGGTACACCATCCCGACGTTCACCGAGGTCCTGCAGGAGGCCAAGCGGCTGTCCAAGGAGCTGGGTCGACCCATCGGCGTCTACCCGGAGACCAAGCACCCGACGTACTTCCGCAAGATCGGTCTTCCGCTCGAGCCGCCGCTGGTGGCCGCACTGAAGAAGGCGGGACTGAACCACCCGAACGCCAAGGTCTTCGTGCAGTCGTTCGAGGTGTCCAACCTCAAGGAGCTGGACAAGCAGCTGCGCGTGCCGCTGGTGCAGCTGGTGGCCGCCGAGGGTGCGCCGTACGACTTCGTCGACTCCGGCGACCCGCGCACCTACGCCGACCTGATCACACCGTCCGGCCTGCGCGAGATCGCCGGCTACGCCGACGGCATCGGCCCGGACAAGCAGCAGGTCATTCCGTGGAACAAGGACGAGACGCTCGGTGAGCCGACCGCGCTGGTACGCGATGCGCATCGCGCCGGGCTGACCGTGCACCCCTACACGTTCCGTGCGGAGAACTCCTTCCTGCCAGCCGACTTCCGCTCGTCGGACAACCCGGCGCACTACGGCCGGATCCACGAGGAGCTCCAGGCCTATTTCGACGCGGGCGTGGACGGCGTGTTCACCGACAACCCGGACATCGGTGTCGAGGTTCGCAACGAGGAAGACTGATCAGCGCAGACACGGCGGCCCGTCGAACCAGCTCGGCGGGCCGCCGTTGTTTGTCGGTGGGCGGTGCTGTACTGCAGGCATGAGCACCCCTGTCGCGCAGCCGCTGCCCATGCCCGCCGAGTACGGCCGACAAATCACAACACAGAGCTGGCCGGATGTTCGAGCGAAGCTCGAGCAGGCCAAGCAGTACTGGTTCGCGTCGAACAGGGGTGGCCGCAGCCCGCACGTGGTGCCGCTGGACGGCTTGTGGATCGACGACCGCTGGTACCACGGCGGCAGCCCGGAGACGCTGCATCGGCGCCTGGTGGCCGCAAACCCCGAAGTGACCATGCATCTGCCGCACCCGTGGGACGTGGTCATCGTCGAAGGCACGGTGACCGAAGCGGGCACCGCGGACGAGCTCGCCGAGCGGCTCGCCACCACGTTCGCGGAGAAGTACCCGGAGTACGGACCTGCGAACGTCGACCTGTGGCGCGGTGCGCACGTGCTGGTCCCGCGCAAGGTGCTGGCCTGGTCGGACTTCCCACGCGACGCGACGCGCTTCGTCTTTGCGTGACGCCACGTTGCCACTAGCGTGTTTCCCACAAAGATCGCGCGCGGCGCGTTAGCACATTTCCGTACAACACGGAACCCGGTTGTCGATATTGTCACACTACGGTCAGTGTTATTGCAGGTAAGCCGCTTATTGTGCTTAGCGGGTGGCTGAACGGGATCGCTTTATCTGTTACGTTCCGAACCATGTCCGGAAAGCACTCACTGCGTGCCGACGGCATGAAACTCTGGGGAGCACGCGCAGTATTGGGAACGACTCCGCTCGGCAGCGCGCTCAGCCGCGGAGGGTGACGCGGCTCGGCCGCCGAGGGCGGACATCGGCTCGGCCTGTTTTCGACCGCGAGCACCGACACCTCGGTTTCGGCCACGCAGCGCGACGACCAGCGCACGTGCCGCGCGCACAGCGCGACCGCCCACTCGATCGACATTTCAACCAACACGACAAAACTTAAAATCTCACCAATTCAATAACAGCTATTGAGATAAACCCGCTGCGCAATATCGCCAGCACGGGGGCGAACACCCGTGATCGCGATATACACCGACGCTCGGCGGATTTCACCGTCGGCCTGAAAATGGCTGACTACTCCGCCCTGCTTCCCGGTGGATATCGCCGACGAGCACGTCGCTCAGCTCATGGTGGTTTGTCACGCATGCCCGGCGGGTACTGAACGCCGCAAGCGACCGACGTCGCTGCCGGAATAGGCGAGGGCCACCGGCGGTGACGCGGCGCCTCGTAGCCCGGCGCCGATTTTTCTCGCGGCGCCGCGCGGGGCACGAAGTCGAGGCACAGACCCCCGTCCGCGGGTGCCGCGCACCCGACGGACGCGGTACGCGCCCTGCGTCGCACCCAGCGACCTCGGCGCCGACGAGAGGAAAGGAAACGGCTGAAGACAGCGAAACCAGCAGATGAAGCGCTCGTAGGAGGCGAAACAACGTGACTCTCGCAAAGAGCCGGACTCAGGACGCCTATCCGACCCGACTCAGCAGCGGTCAGGCGCAGCTGCTCGACCGGACCGACCCCACCGTCTGGGGCACCGAGAAGGACGGTCCGTTCGACGCAGCGGGGCTCTCGGCACACGACAAGAACGGTTACACCATCATCGAGGGCCTGCTCTCGCCCGCCGAGGTGCAGACCTACTGGCAGGAGCTGACCCGGTTGACCACCGACGAGCAGCTCAAGTCGGACGAGCGGGTGGTGACCGAGAAACGCTCTGGCGAGGTCCGGTCCATCTTCGAGGTGCACAAGATCAGCGAGGCCATCGCCGAGCTGGCGCGCGACGAACGCATCCTGGATCGGGCGCGGCAGATCCTGGGCTCCGACGTGTACATCCACCAGAGCCGGGTCAACTACATGCCTGGCTTCCGGGGCACCGGGTTCTACTGGCACTCCGACTTCGAGACCTGGCACGCCGAGGACGGCATGCCGCGACCCCGGGCGGTCAGCTGTTCGATCGCGCTGACCGACAACTACCCGTTCAACGGCGGGCTGATGGTCATGCCGGGCTCGCAGAACACGTTTGTGCAGTGCCTGGGCGAGACCCCGGAGAACCACTACAAGGAGTCGCTGCGCGAGCAGGAGATCGGCGTGCCCAGCGAGGACGACATCACCAAGCTGGCCGCCGAGTACGGCATCGACCAATTCACCGGGCCGGCGGGCTCGGCGCTGTTCTTCGACTCCAACATCATGCACGGCTCCGGCAACAACATCACGCCGTTCCCGCGGTCGAACATCTTCCTGGTGTTCAACAGCGTGGAGAACACGCTGGTGGAGCCGTTCGGGGCGAGCGCCCCGCGGCCGGAGTTCATCGCCGCACGGGACTTCACACCGCTGACCCGCTGAGGCAGGACACTACGACAGGCTGCGCAGGCCGAGCCTGCGCAGCCTGTTGCTGTCCGCAGGGCCGAGACTCACTGAGCACTCGCCCTGGCGCCCAGTGCGGTGAGGTGACAGCGCCGGGCCGCTCGCCGGCCATGTGGCCGATCCCTCGGCGGCGGGTGCCGAAAAATCTCCGCGTGGCAGGGTCGCAAAATCAAATTCACCCGTTAGCTTGTGAGCTGCGCCATAATCAACTTCGCGAGGGCTGGCGGGTGACTCCCCGAGGAGCAACGCGTAACCGTTCGACGCCGTCGACCGAAGTCGCGTTGCAGGGGATGCTCCGCGTCCTCACGTGCCCGCAATGATCGGACGCTTGGAGGGGCTGTGAACCTAGGAACGGTATTCGTCAGCGAGCTGGTCGGCACAGCGATACTGATCTTGCTGGGCGCGGGCGTGGTCGCCAACGTGTTGCTGACCAAGAGCAAGGGGTATGACGGCGGCTGGCTCTTGATCAACTTCGGCTGGGGCCTGGCCGTGTTCGCGGGGGTTTTCGTCGCCTACCGCACCGGCGGCCACATCAACCCGGCGGTCACGCTCGGCATCCTGTCCAGCGGCGCCGACGAGTACGCACCCGGCGTGGCCGTCACGATCGGCTCCACGTTGATCTACCTCATCGCGCAGTTCGTCGGGGCATTCATCGGAGCGTGCCTGGCCTGGGCGGCCTACAAGCAGCACTTCGATGCCGAACCCGACGAGTCCAAGAAGCTCGGTGTCTTCTCCACCGGTCCGGAGATCCGTAACTACGGCTGGAACTTCACCACCGAGGTGATCGCCACGTTCGTGCTGGTCTTCGTCATCCTCAGCTTCGGCAACACGCCGCACGAACTCGGTCCGCTCGCCGCGGCGCTGCTGGTCGTCGGTATCGGTGCCTCGCTCGGTGGCCCGACCGGATACGCCATCAACCCGGCTCGTGACCTGGGCCCACGGGTGGCGCACGCGGTGCTGCCGCTGCACTACAAGGGCTCCCGCATGGCAGGCGCCCGGGTGACCGCGGGCGGCGGCGACCTGCCGGAGGACCCCGGCCCTGGCGCGGACGCTCCCGGCAAGAAGGGCTCCAGCGACTGGGGCTACGCGTGGGTGCCGGTGCTCGGCCCGATCGTGGGCGGTGTGCTGGCCGGCCTGCTGTCCCAGGCACTGCTGTAATCGACCGCCGGATCGCCTCCGGCACATTTGACCTGAGCGCGCAGAAGAAGGAGCACCATGACTTCCTACGTCGCAGCGATCGACCAGGGCACCACGTCCACCCGCTGCATGATCTTCGACCACTCCGGCGGGGTGGTTTCCGTCGAGCAGCGGGAGCACGAGCAGATCTTCCCGCAGGCCGGATGGGTCGAGCACAACCCGGAAGAGATCTGGGAGAACACTCGAGCGGTCGCCGCAGGCGCGTTGGCCAAGGCGGACCTGACGGCGGCCGACATCGCCGCGGTCGGCATCACCAACCAGCGCGAGACGACCGTGGTGTGGGACCGCAAGACCGGCAAGCCGGTGTACAACGCCATCGTCTGGCAGGACACCCGCACCGACCGCATCATCGCCCGGCTCGGCGAGCTCGGCGGCGGTCAGGAGCGGTACCGGGAGAAGACCGGCCTGCCGCTGGCCACGTACTTCTCCGGCCCGAAGGTCAGGTGGATCCTCGACAACGTCGAGGGCGCGCGCGAGCGGGCCGAGGCCGGTGACCTGTTGTTCGGCAACATGGACACCTGGCTGTTGTGGAACATGACGGGCGGCCCGAACGGCGGGTTGCACATCACCGATCCCACCAACGCCTCACGCACGCTGTTGATGGATCTGGACACGCTCGACTGGGATGCCGAGATCGCCGACGAGATGGGCATCCCGATGTCCATGCTGCCGCAGATCCGCTCGTCGTCCGAGGTCTACGGCACGGTCCGGGAACGCGGCGCGCTCGGCGGCGTGCGAATCGCGGGCATTCTGGGCGACCAGCAGGCGGCCACGTTCGGCCAGGCCTGCCTGTCGCCCGGCGAGGCCAAGAACACCTACGGCACGGGTAACTTCGTCCTGCTCAACACCGGCACGGAGAAGGTGCTGTCGCAGAACGGCCTGCTCACCACGGTCTGCTACAAGATCGGCGACAACGCACCGGTGTTCGCGCTGGAGGGCGCGATCGCGGTGACCGGGTCGCTGGTGCAGTGGCTGCGCGACAACCTGAAGATGATCACCTCGGCGGCCGAGATCGAGGACCACGCGCGCACCGTGGAGGACAACGGTGGCGCGTACTTCGTTCCCGCGTTCTCCGGGTTGTTCGCGCCGTACTGGCGCTCCGACGCCCGCGGCGCGATCGTCGGCCTGACCCGGTTCGTCAACAAGGGCCACCTGGCTCGCGCGGTGCTGGAAGCCACGGCGTTCCAGTCCCGCGAGGTGATCGACGCGATGAACGCCGACTCCGGCGTTCCGCTGAAGTCGCTCAAGGTCGACGGCGGCATGGTGGTCAACGACCTGCTGATGCAGTTCCAGGCCGACATCCTCGGAGTGCCGGTGATCCGCCCGAAGGTCAACGAGACCACCGCGCTCGGTGCGTCCTACGCCGCGGGTCTCGCCGTCGGATTCTGGGAGTCCGAGGACGACATCCGGTCGAACTGGGCCGAGGACAAGCGCTGGGAGCCGAACATGGACGAGGCCCGGCGCGAGCGGGAGTACAAGAACTGGAAGAAGGCCGTCACCAAGACCTTCGACTGGGTCGAGGACGAAGACTGATCGCTCGTCGTTGACGGGCCGAAGGAGCCGGTTCAGCTCGGGTGCGCGAGCTGAACCGGCTCCTTTTCGCGCCGAGGCAGCCCGGGCCCGCGCACCGTGAGCCGACTCCCTTACGTGCCGAGGCAACCCGGGCCTGCGCGTGGTGAACCGACTCCCTCACGACACCCGGGCCGGCGCGCCGACTCCCTTTCGTGCCGGGCGAAAGGGACGTGCGTCACCCGTGCCCGCGGATCCGGCGTACCGGCTGCGACCGCAGGGGTACCGTCATCGCCGGGCCGAACGGCCCGACGACCGCGACGGCGCGGGTTCCGAAATGCCCGGTTTGGGGGAACCTCCCCGTGATTACACCGGGAATTCGACTGATTCCACCTCGTAGTGGCTGACGCCGTGGCCACTCGCTGCTAGCCTCCGCCGCGCGGTGTAAACGAGGGGGCCGCAAAGGGGGGAGAAGGTTCGCCGTGAGTACGCCGACGTTCACCGCCGTCCTGCGAGTGGCCGAGTTCCGGGCCATGTGGCTGGCCGAGGTACTCTCCGTCGCGGGTGATCAGATCGCCCGCGTCGCATTGTCCATCCTGGTGTTCGACCGGACGGACTCGGCCGCGCTGACCGCGCTGACCTATGCGCTCACTTTCCTGCCTGCCCTGGCCGGCGGGGTCCTGCTCGGCGGTCTCGGCGACCGTTACCCGCGACGATCCGTGATGATCGCCAGCGACCTCGGCCGGGCCGTGCTGGTCGGGCTGATGATCGTGCCCGGGATGCCGCTGTGGATGCTGTGCGTGCTGGTGGCGGCGGTGACGCTGCTCAACGGCCCGTTCAAGGCCGCCCAGCAGGCACTGCTGCCCGACGTGCTCACCGGAGGCAAGTTCCGGGTGGGCATGGCGCTGCGCAACATCAGTTCGCAGGCCGCCCAGCTCATCGGGTTCGCCGGCGGCGGGTTCATGGTCGCGCAGTGGGGGCCGTACGTGGCGCTGGGCGTCAACGCGAACACGTTCATCGCCTCGGCCGCGCTGCTCCTGCTGCTCAAGCGCCGCCCTGCCGCCGCCCCGCGCGACGGTGACGACAGTGAGCAGTCCTACCTGGCGTCCATCGCCGCGGGCGCCCGGCTGGTGGCCAAGGTGCCCGCGCTGCGCACGCTGCTCGCGTTGAACTGGCTCGCCGGCTTCTACGTCGTCGCCGAAGGCCTGGCGGCGCCGTACTCCGACGAGATCGGTGCCGGGGCGGCCGCGGTCGGCCTGCTGATGGCCGCCGACCCGCTCGGCTCGGTCATCGGTGCGGCGGTGTTCGGCCGGTGGGTCTCCGAGGAGACCAACGTCCGCGCGCTCGGCGTCCTCGGCATCGCCGCAGGCATCCCGCTGATCCTGCTCGCGCTACGGCCTGGGCTGATCGTGTCCCTGCTGTTGCTAGCGCTGTCCGGGGCACTGGCCACCGGATATCACTTCCAGACCGTCGTGCAGTTCACCGAGCGGCTGCCGGACGAACGGCGTGCCCAGGGCACCGGTCTTGCCTCGTCCGGCGTGATCACCGTGCAGGGCCTCGGCGCACTGGGCGCGGGCGGGCTCGCCGACGTGATCGGGGCCGCCAACGCGATCGGCGTCGCGGCCGTGCTCGGTGTCCTTGTCGCGATACCCATTGCGATCTCCTGGGCTCGCGTGCGGCATACCCCCGGAGTTCGGAGCGCGGCGTGAATTCCGGGCTTGCCGGTTCGGCGGGCTGGGGCGGCACGGCCGGCCCGCGTGCGCGGCCGACGCCCGCTCAGTTGTCCCGGTTGGCCATGTCGGCCCCCTCTCCATCTGGCAGAACTGTCCCGTCGTCGTTGCGTCAGTTGTCGCGATTCGACACCACGTGCTCCTCCACCTCGATCAGATCTGCCGTTCCCCACCGTCTGCTCAGTTGTCCCGGTTGGCCATCGAAGGCACCTCCTCACCTCGCTCGGCCGTCATGCGCGGTCCGCCTCAGTTGTCCCGGTTCGACACGTCGACCACCTCCTTGCCCGTCGGACCTGCGGCTGCCCACCACGTCAGTTGTCCCGGTTCGACACCACGAACCTCCTCTCACTCGCCACGGCCGCATCCCGTCCGTCTCAGTTGTCCCGGTTCGCCATCTGGAATCTCCTCTCACTCGCCACAGCCACATCCCGTCCGCCTCAGTTGTCCCGGTTCGACACGTCGACCACCTCCTCGCCCGTCGGACCTGCGGCTGCCCACCACGTCAGTTGTCCCGGTTCGACACCACGAACCTCCTCTCACTCGCCACGGCCGCATCCCGTCCGCCTCAGTTGTCCCGGTTCGACACGTCGACCACCTCCTCGCCCGTCGGACCTGCGGCTGCCCACCACGTCAGTTGTCCCGGTTCGACACCACGAACCTCCTCTCACTCGCCACAGCCACATCCCGTCCGCCTCAGTTGTCCCGGTTCGACACGTCGACCACCTCCTCGCCACGAGAACCGCCATTCGCTTTCCCTCTCAGTTGTCCCGGTTGGACATCACGCACTCCTCCCTGACGGAAAGCCGATCAATCTACGCGAAACCGTCGAAACGTCAGTTGTCCCGGTTGCTCATCGCGGCACTCCCCTTCAGTTCTCTCCGCTGCTTCGACTGGAGCAAGAACACGCCTCAGTTGTCCCGGTTGTGCATGGCAGGCCTCCTTTCGCGGAGCCGGGCTTGCCTGTGCATCTTTCCCGAACGGGTGAGGTGTGATTGAGTGGTCACAGACCGTCTTCACCGTGCGGGGGAGCACTCATGAGTATGGACCGACCGGACGCCATGTCCAGCCCGGACCTGCGCATTCGGTGGAGCCGACTCCTACTTTCGCGGTGGGAGATCTGGGGTCAACCGCTCCGCGTGCGCCTTTACTGCTTCATCACTGAAACGGCTGCCACAGTGGCGTTTATCACCCTTTTGGGGACAGAAACTCTTACCCAGAGTGATCTCTGGCTGCTACTGGCGCTTGTCGCATTGGGCGTCGGTCAAGCCGAACTGGGACGCCGGGTAGAGCGCATCCGACGACGGGTGAGCGGTGTAGCACACATCAACATGACGTCGGTGTGGACGTTTGCCGGAGTGTTGTTGCTTCCTCCAACGCTGACGGCCGTCCTCGTCGCCGTGCTGTACTGGCATCTGGCCGTGCGGAGCTGGTACCGACTGCAGCGCGTACCCGCATGGCGCACCACGAGCAACGCCACCGCGGTCATTCTGACCTGCTTCGCCACCCATCAGGCCATGGCGTTCACCGGCATCCACGACATGCGCGCGGCCTTGACGCACGACTGGCAGGGATTCGCGGCGATCGCCACCGGCATCGCGGTCTACTTCGTGGTCGGCGCGGTCGTCGTCATCGGCGCCCGGGAGCACATCGTCTGGACGCCGACCGGCCTGTTCGGCAACTGGACGGACAACCTGCTCGAGCTGGCCACCCTTGGTCTCGGCGCACTGAACGCGCTCGCGCTGGTCACCATGCCGGGCCTGGCCTTGCTGGTGCTGCCCGCACTGCTGCTGCTGCACCGCAGTGTGCTGGTCAAGCAGCTGGAGGTGGCCGCCACCACCGACGACAAGACCGGCGTCTACAACACCGCAGGCTGGCATCACACCGCCGAGCGAGAGTTCAACCGCAGCCGCGAGCGGGAGAGCTCGTTCGCGCTGCTCATGATCGACCTGGACCACTTCAAACGGATCAACGACACCTACGGCCATCTGGTCGGCGACGCGGTCCTGCGCGCGGTGGCCGAGGCCATCAAGGCCGAAGTGCGCGATCGCGATGCGGTGGGCCGCTTCGGCGGCGAGGAGTTCGTCGTCCTGCTGCCCGACGTGGGTGTGCCCGAGGCGGACCTGGTGGCCGAACGAATCCGGCAGGCGGTTACCCGTATCAGAGTTCCGGTGGACACCGACGCCGGCGTGGTCACCGGCCTGTCGACGTCGATCGGCGTCGCGATCTACCCCGATGCGGGCTCGGGCGTGCAAGAGCTGCTCGACGCGGCCGACGCCGCGCTGTACCGGGCCAAGCACGCCGGCCGCAACCAGGTCGTGCACGCCACCCCGGTCGGCTGACTCACTCCATCGGGAACATCGAACCCGGGTTGAACAGGTTCTCCGGGTCCAGCGCCGCCTTGATCTGCCGGTGCACGCGCATGCCGACCGGGCCGATCTCGCGCGCCAGCCAGTCCTGCTTGATCTTGCCGATGCCGTGCTCGCCGGTCACCGTGCCACCCAGCGAAAGCCCCAGGTCGAGGATGTCGTTGAAGGCCTCCCGCGCCCGGCGGAACTCGTCCTCGGAGCCGGCGTCGTAGACGATCGTCGGATGCATGTTGCCGTCGCCTGCGTGGCCGACCACGGCGATGCGCAGGCCCACCCGCTCGCTGATCCGCTCACAGCCCGTGATCAATTCCGCGATCCGGGTACGCGGCACACAGACGTCGTCGGTCAGCCAGGTCCCGTAGACCTCCAGCGCCTTGAGCACGACCCGGCGGGCCTGCAGCAGCAGGGCGCCTTCCGACAGATCGTCGGTCGCGTAGACGAACGCTGCCCCGGCGTCCTTGCACAGTTGCTCGATCGCCGCCAGCTCTTGCTTGGCCGGCTCGCCACCGAGGTCGGACTGGCACAGCAGCAGCGCCTGACAGTCGGACCCCGCTCCGATGTCGGTGTTCAAATACTTCTCGGACGCCTTGATCGAGGTGGCGTCCATGATCTCCATCAGCGACGGAACCAGGCCCTCGCGGACCACCCGTGCCACCGCGTCGCCAGCCTTGCCGGTGTCGTCGAACGCGGCGACCAGCGTGGCGGGGGCCTGCGGCAGCGGCTTGAGCGCGACGGTCGCTTCGACGATGACACCGAGCGTTCCTTCGCTGCCGATGAACAGCTTGGTCAGGTCGTAGCCCGCGACACCCTTGACCGTGCGCCTGCCGGTCGCCAGCAGCGAGCCGTCCGCCAGGACCACTTTCAGGCCGAGGACCGCGTCGGTGGTGACGCCGTACTTCACACAGCACAGGCCGCCTGCGTTGGTGGCCAGGTTGCCGCCGATGGTGCACCAGTCGTAGCTGGACGGATCGGGCGGGTAGAACAACCCGTGCTTGGCGACCGCTTCCCGGAACTCCAAGTTCACCACGCCCGGCTGCACCACGGCGAGCCGGTTGCCCGGGTCGACTTCCAGGATGCGATCCAGCTTGGTGAGCACCAGCACGACGCAGCCTTCGATGGCGTTGGCCGCCCCGCTCAGCCCACTGCCCGCACCGCGCGGAACGATCGGAACACCGGCTTCGGCACACGCCCGGACCGTCGCCTGCACGCCCTCGACATCGGCGGGCAGAACCACCGCGAGCGGCTTGGCCCGGTCGGCCAGCGGCATCATGTCGTGCGAGTAGGACGCCGTGACGTCCGGATCGACCAGTACGGACGAATCCCCCAGCTCAGCGCGGAGCCGTGCGATGAGCCGTGCACCGTTCATGGGCGAACTACCACCTCGGGTCGACGTAGGCCCATGGTAGGAACGGCCACGGCGCACCGAAAGGGCCGTCGGACCTAATGCTGCGGTTTGGTCAACTGCAGGCAGCGCACGGCCCGCACCACGACCCACGAACCGAGCACGAGCGAGACGCAGCCGGCTGCGATGACCGGCAGCACGTAAGCCGGATGCGCCGGGACGCCGGTGAGGTGCATGCCCCCCGAAGCCACGGTGATCACCCCGAACGCGATCAGGGCGGACCACCCGAGCAGTCGCACCGCCCAGCTGGTCGGGACCCGGTTACCGGTGGCCAGCAGAACCAGTGCCAGCGCACCACACGCGGCGGCGGCCAACGACACCGTGTCGATGACCGACGACAGCAGGACGACGACCGGCTTGGGTTCCACCGGGTTGGGCGTCGGCGCGAACTGCCAGATGACGTCCCACAGCGTCGTCAGCGCACCGAGGACGATCGCCATCATGAGCGCGCTGCGCAGTCCGTACCGTGCCGTCAGTTCCGCCTGCAGCTCAGCGGCGATTTGCTCCGCGTCACCGAACTCGGCCTCGGCACGCTCGCGGGCGGTCCGGGCAGGCAATCCGGCGGCACGGTAAGCGTCCGTGGCGTCCTGGAGACCGTCGCGGATCTCGGCCAACATGTCCTGGCGTGCGCGGCGCGGCCCGCGCAGGGACGCTTCCAGGCGCTCCAGCACCGCCGAACTCATGCTCCGCCTCCCAACACCGTGCCGATCACCCCGGTGAAGCGCACCCATTCCGAGCGCCTGCGGGCCAGTTCCTTGCGGCCCGCCGGGCTCAGCGAGTACGTGCGCCGCTTGCGCCCGTCCACCACGCTCCAGGTGCCTTCGATCCACCGAGCCCGCTCCAAGCGACGCAGCGCCGGGTACACCGTCCCCGTCGGCAACTGCAAAGCGCCACCACTGCGCCGCTGCAATGCCTCGATGATCCCGTAGCCATGCAGCGGACCGCTCTCCAGTACTGCGAGCAGCAGACCGTCCAGGTGGCCGCGCACGTCGTTGGCATCCATAGTGAGACAGGCTACTGCTGTTCCACATCACCCGGAGGCGTGCAGGACTGACAACCAGGGTCGTTCTCAGGGTTATCCCGGATGCATATGTAGCGTGACTACGTATAGCGTCAGCCGCGTGACGACATCCGAACGTTCCGGACCACGAGCGACGCTGTGGTTGCTGCGCTTGACGGCGGCACTGCTGACGGTCTGCGTGCTGCTGCAACCGGTGCTGGCAGGCGGCTACCTCTCGGGTGACTTCGACCAGCTCGAGTGGCACGCGATCAACGCCAGCGTGGTGGACAGCTTGGTAATGGTGCAGATCGTCGTCGCACTGTGCTTCTGGTTGATCGGGCGCGGCAAGCCGTGGCCGGTTCCGCTCAGCGTGGCCATGTTCCTTGCTGCGGGCTTGCAGACCGGCATGGGCTACTCGCGCAACCTGGCCGTGCACATCCCGCTCGGCGTCGGCATCGTGCTGCTGGCCCTGGCCATGTGCGGGCTGGTGTTCCACCCCTCGGCCAAGGTCGGCCGCCCCAGGGCTGCCCGCCTGGAGTCGCTGCCCGCCGATCTCGGCAAGACCCGGCGCTTGGGGGTGTTCCGATGAGCTCGCTGTCGCGCCGGAATTTCCTGGCACTGTCCGCGCTGGGCATCGCCGCGGTGACGTTGCCGTCGTGTGGCCGCAGCGAGGGCATCGAGCAGACCGCCGAGCTGCTGACCAGCGAGGCGCCGCTGCCGAAGCCGTTCACCGTTCCGCTGCCGGTGCCCGAGGTGAAGAAGCCGGTGCGCAGCGACGCGACGACCGACTACTACGAGATCACCCAGCGGGTGGCCGACGTGGAGATCCTGCCGGGCAGGCCGACGCCGGTGTTCGGCTACGACGGCACCTTCCCCGGCCCGACGATCCGCTCCCGCTCGGGTCGTCGCACGGTGGTGACGCACCACAACAAGCTCGACGTGCCGACGGTCGTGCACCTGCACGGTGGTCACACGCCTGCCGAGCACGACGGCTTCCCGACCGATCTGATCCTGCCCGAAGGCGCGCGCACCGCCGATTACACCGGCCACGGCGGCCATCCCCTCGGCGACGTCAGCAAGGGGTCGCGTGACTACGTCTATCCGCTCAAGCAGCCCGCGGCGACGCTCTGGTACCACGATCACCGGATGGACTTCACCGGCCCGCAGGTGTGGTACGGACTGGCGGGCTTCCACCTGGTGCACGACGAGGTGGAGGACGAGTTGCCGCTGCCGCGCGACGAGCGGGACATCCCGCTGATGATCTGCGACCGCGCGTTCGACGGGGACGGTCGCTTCCGCTATCCGGCCATCGACCAGAGCCTGCGCCACACCCCCGGCGTGCTCCCCGACTACATGGAAGGCGTCGTGGGCGACGTCGTCCTGGTCAACGGTGCGCCGTGGCCGGTGCTGGAGGTCGACGCCGCGCGGTACCGCTTCCGCCTGTTGAACGCCTCGAACGCGCGCCGCTATCGGTTGCGGCTGGACGGCGGGGCGTCGTTCGTGCAGATCGGCTCCGACCTCGGACTGCTCGACCGTCCGGTGAAGCACGACTACATCGACCTGTCGCCCGCCGAGCGCAGCGATGTCGTCGTCGACTTCTCCGGCGTGCGCCCAGGAACCCGGATCGTGTTGCGCAACGACTTCGGCAACGGGTCGACCGCGCAGGTGATGGCGTTCGTGGTGGGCCGCAAGGTGGCCGACGACAGCCGGATCCCCAACCGCTTGGTGCCGATCGAGAAGCTGGACCCGACCAAGGCGGTGCGCCGCCGCACGTGGCACTTCACCCGTGGCCGGTTCAAAGGGCACGAGGGGTGGACGATCAACAACCGGCCGTTCGACCCGGACCGGATGGACGCCCGCCCCCGGCTGGGTGAGCTCGAGGTGTGGCGGTTCTACAGCGACCTGCACCATCCGGTGCACATCCACCTGGCGCCGTTCCAGATCGTCAGCCGCGGCGGTCACCCGCCCGGCGAGTTCGACCGGGGCTGGAAGGACACCGTCGACGTGCGGCCGGCCGAGTACGTGGACGTCGCGGTGCGGTTCACCGGCTACACCGGCCGGTACATGCTGCATTGCCACAACCTCGAGCACGAGGACATGGCCATGATGAGCGCGTTCGAGACGGTCGCCTAGGCGGGCTCGGTCGCCGACCCGCGGACTTGCGGGATCGTGCGGGCCGTGGGTCACCTGTGCCGCGGTTCGAGCACGGCACGTGAGTCACCTATGCCGTGGTTCACCCGGACACGAGGGCAGCGGGGCTGGGTTGGCAGCGCGGGAATGTCTACAGTGCGGTCTCATGCGCACACTGCGATTGCTCACCATGGGCGGACTCCTGGCAGCCCTGGCCGCGTGCGGTCAGGGGTCGGACGGGGCGACCGGTGAAGGCGGCGACAAGGACTATCTGTCGATGAAGCCCGAAGAGGTCTGCAAGCTGCTGACCGTGGACGAGGCGTCGCAGGCGATGAAACCGATCACGACGGACGAACTCACCGCGAGTGGGGAACAGCAGAACTCGCTGCCCGCGTGCCGGTACGGCGCCGGCGAAGGCAAGGCGTACCTGCTGCTGTCCATCCATCAGTCCAGCGCGATGGGCGGCGACGAGGACGCGGAGAAGGTCACGGTGGCGGGCAAGGAAGCACTGCAGACCCGTCCGAGCACCGGCTGCACGGTGGCGGTCCCGCTGGACGATCAGCACTACTTGCTGGCCATCGCCGAGTCGTGGAAGTCCGACGACGAAGAGTCCTGCCAGGCGGCGACCGAAGCGCTCGAAAAGGCCTATCCGCGACTGTCGAACTAGCGACCCACCACCTGTGCGGCCACATCGAGCGCGTAATCCGTGGCGCCGGGGAGCAGGGCCACAGCCAGGATCGAGAACACCGGCACCATCACCCAGTTCTCGGCCGGACCGTTGGTGCGGAAGCGCAGCGCCTTCGGCGGGCGGATCTCGTACCAGGTCTCGCCCCGGATCGGGATCGGCCACAGGAACGGGCAGCCGGACTTGGTGAGCGCGTCGCCGAGGCAGTGCACGATGCACCCGACCGCCACCGCGTAGCCCAGCCAGCCGGCGAGCGGCGCGAGTTCGCCGAGACCGTCCGGGGTCGAGGTCGCCCACCAGGTCACCGCCGCGGCCGCCACCGGTAGGAGCCAGTCACCCAGCGCATCCTCGGCCAGGAGCAGGGCGAAGATCGCAACCCCGGCGACAGCCCACGGGCCGCCCTTCTCGGTGCCCACCGCGGTGAGCAGACCGAGCAGGACCGCGAACACGACGGTGTGCGACAGGTGGCGGTGCGTGCCCTTGCAGTCCTCGTCGCGCGGCCCTTTGGTCAGCGCGTAGAGACCGGCGGACGCTTTGCGCAGCAGCCACGAGACGGCTTTGGTGATCGGCCCGAGCAGGCGGGACGCACTGGCACCGGGGTGGTCGAGGTCCGGCAGCAGCGCGAACCCGGACGTGACCGTGGCGAAGGCGACCGCTTGGTGGGCGCCCTCCGCGCCGACCATGGGAGCGACCACGAGACCCGCGCACCATCCGGTCAGCGCGTGGGTGCGACCCATCATCGGCGGCTCCCCGCGACGAGCTCGAACCTCGAGGTCTTCGGTATCCGCACAGCCTCACTCCGTGTTGTCCCGTTGATGGCCGACGCGCGTCCGCGCAGGCCGACTTTCCGGCGCGCATCCGCCGCCCACTCCGACTTGTCCGGCCGCGGCTTTCCGGCGCGCATCCACCGACAAGTCGATCATGGAATCTAGCGGGCGGAACCGACACTCAGGCGAACAGTTCCACCACGAGCGCGGAGTCCGCCATGAACTGGGCGTCGACGGCGACGCAGGAGAAGGCCGCCACGCTCGGACGTTCGCAGCTCAGGTCGCGGAAACCCCTGGCCCGCCGGGATTCACAACTCCGTGAGGGAGCGGGCCGTCAGCCCACCTGGACCCGCGCCGCCGGACCGTCACCCCGGCGAAGCACCCGCCGGTCGGCTGTATGAGGGACAACCGTGCCACCTGTCGGCTCGAACTGGCGCGAAGTCGACATTCCCAGCCGAAATCGGTCGAGTTGTGGCAACTTCATAGTCACGTTCGTTCGACCGGGAAGGGGAGGCCGTGAGCAACAAGTGGCGGTACGAGCAGGCAGCTTCCTTCTTTCGCAATCTCCGCGCCGCCTCACACACCGGCCAACACGAGCAGTTCCAGCTCAAACCGGACGAACGGGTCCATTTCGGAGCATTGATACTGTCCGAGGCATATACCCCTGCGACGGCCGAGCAACTCTACCGGGCGATTCAAGACTTTCCTTTCCTACACACCGACGACAAGGCGGACCTGATCACTCAAATCGCGCGCGATCGACAGCGCTTGCTCGGCCGGGAGCGCAAACCGTTCGCGAAAGTTCACCGAACGGGTTCACGGAATGACGTGCCGAACACGCTGGACTTTCAAGCCACTGACACGCTCCCGTCGCCCGTCGACTACGTGGAAATCGATGTGCACACTCCCTGCCCTGACCTGACGATATTGACGGCCACTTTCGTCATCAACGGGTCGGCGGGGGATTTGACCGAGCTTCTTCAGTCGAAATCCTTGGCGACCGAGGAAGAACCCCAGCCAGTCGCCGAGCGACCCTCGGGCCGCGTTCGGAAGCTCATGGCGTGGGCGAAGCGGAGGAAGCACGACGGCGATGCGCAACCGGCGCTGCTTGAACACAAGCGGCTGCGCTGCATGGAGCGCGTGAAGCAGATCGAGCACGCCTGCGAGGAGTGGTTCACCGCCAGATTGCCGGGCAAGTTCTCCAGCGGCGACGCCGTGCCGAGACCAGTCGGCCGGGGTTACGTGACGAAGGGGCGGAAGCCGTTCGCCGAGGACTACCCGCCGCTCGGGGTGCTGGGCATCTATCGGAGTCGAGGAGCGTGGCGCAGCCGCAGAAGGGACGAGGAGGGCAACTCGCCCTGGTTCTTCTCCATCGAGCAGAGCAGATTTTCCGACCAGAAAGAAGTTCTTCTGTTCGCCGCGAGCATTGACGACGTCGCGCCTCCCGGAGCCAAGTCCGAGAATTTGTCGTCGGCGATATCGGACAAAGTTGTCGACCGATTTGGCCCACTGTTCTCCTGGCTGACGGTCGTTAGGCTGCTGGAAAGCTACGCGGCGGAGGTCGGCAGCTTTCGCGAACGCGCCGTGCGGAGTCGGCGGCCGATCGCGACCGCGAAAGCCCTCGACCGCTACATCATGCGCGACGGAGTGGACGTCACCAGTGTCTGTCGTCATTTGGAGCGGCTCGCGATCGATCCCCCGAGATCGTTCTCCCAGCTCGAATCGACCAGCGTTGCGGTGAACCGTGGTCGCGCCACGGGAGGGAAAGAGGGAACCGATTCCCCGGCGTCGGTCGCGGAGTCCATTCGTCAGCAGATTCGGATTTTGTCCAGACACGTCATCGACGACGTCGCGGCGACGACTGCGAGCATCAGCGCATCGTCACAACTTCGCGAAGCCGTGTCGAATTTGCGACTTCAGCGCACTCTGTTCGCGCTGACCATCATCGCCACTACGGTCGCCGTGCTCAGTCTGTTCCTGAACATTTCGTGACTACGGCACCCACGCCAGCTCACGCCGCGCCTCGGCCGTGTCGACGCGCGAACGGCGGCGATCGCATACGCTGCACTCGTTGATCTTTCTCGCACATCGTGTGCCGGGCGAAAGGAACGCGATGGGACGTCCCAGTCCTGGCAACGAAATCGGCTTCCGGATCATGGCAAAGCGCGGGAGGCTCGGCGGCGGGTCGTCCCGCCCCACCAAGTGGTGGTGGCTGACGTTCGTGCTGTGCGTGCTGTTCTTTTTCTCCACGCTCGTGCCCGGCGCCCTGATGCTGATCTCCTGGCACTCCGACGGAACCTACGCCGACCTGTCGAACGGCTTTGTCGAGGTGATCAACAACCCGTACTGGCTGGCCATCGGCGGCATGGTGCTGCTGTGCGCGATGTGGATCCTGGAGTACACCCGGCGTGGTTCCATCGGCGTGAGCACACGCGAGCTGGCGCCGGATCAGCCGGGCGGCACGTTCGAGTCACGGATTCGGATGCTGTCGACACCGCTGCACGTGGCGTGGGCCGTCGCACTCGCAGCGCTCACTGTTGCCTTGTTCGGGTTGCCCGTGACGATGGACTGGGACTCGGAGATTTTCTTCACCTGGCTGTTGTGGGGCACGATCCTGGCCGCGGTGGACGGCGTCGTGTTGGGTTCACTGGTCCGGAAGACGTTCTACGCGCGCTGGCTGCGCAAGCACGGTGGCCGCCCTGATCCGAAGCCGCAAGCGTTCTGGCGCTGGTATTCCTACCGGTGGCGGTGGGATTTGTGGTTGTGCGGAACTGCGACGCTGGCGCTGGCCTGGACCGCGTTCGTCTGGCTGCACCTGGAACTCTTGCCGCCCGAGGAGTTCGGCGACGCCGAGGACATCGCGGAGGCGACGATTTTCACGAACGTTCTGTTCGTCGGCGGCTCCGTGCTCCTGGTCACGGCCTTGTGGAGCTGCACGCAGTTCTGGCGCGCGGGTGAAGACATCGCCACCGGCGAGTCCGCCACCTGACCGGTCACTCCGTACGCTTCACCAGCCCGGCATCGTAGGCGAGCAGACCGGCTTGGGTCCGGTTGGCACAGTCCAGCTTCACGAGCATGCGCGAGACGTAACTCTTCACGGTCGTTTCGGACAAGTGCAGGCTGCGAGCGATCTGGGCGTTGGACAAACCCTCACCGAGGCATCGCAGTACCTCGACCTCCCGCTCGGTCAGCCCGCTCACCAGCTGACGTGCGCGCCGGCGGTGACGTTCGTCGTCAGACGACGCGGTCAGCAGGCGCCGGGCCGCTTGCGGAGACAACACGGTTTGCCCGTTGGCCGCGACCCGCACCAGATCGATGAGGTCCTCCGGCGGAGTGGATTTGACCAGAAAGCCTGCTGCCCCCGCCCGGAGTGCGCGCAACACGTAATCGTCGGCGTCGAACGTGGTGAGCACGACGATCACCGGCGGTTCGGGCATGTCACGGATGCGCGCGGTGGCGACCAACCCGTCCATGACCGGCATACGCAGGTCCATCAGGACGACATCCGGCCGGTGTTGACGGACCGCCTCCACGGCGGCCTGCCCGTCGTGCGCGGACGCCACCACGTCGATGTCGTCCGCGGACCCGAGGATCGTGCCGAGGTGCGCGCACACCATCGGCTCGTCGTCCACGGTGAGCACCCGGATCATTGCTCGCGCCCTTCTTCGGCGGCACGAGCAGGCACGTAGTCGGGCAGGACCACATCGACGGCGAACCCTCCGTCCGGCTCCCGGCCGGCACGCAACGTGCCGCCGACCAGCTCGACGCGATGTCGCAACCCTTGCAGACCAAGCCCCGAACCAGTGGCGGCGAGCTCAGCGTCCACTGCTCGTGAGCCGGACGGGGCGTTGCGTACGACGACGCGCACGCGACCGTCGTACCGGCTGACTCGCACCTGTGTACTGGCGCCGGCCGCGTGCTTGCGCACGTTCGTCAAGGACTCTTGCACCACGCGTTGGACCGTACGCAGTACCGCAGGTGACAGGTCATCGACGTCACCGTCGCGCACCAGCTCCACCGGCAGCCCGACGGAAGCGGATTCCTCCGTCAACTGCTCGAGCGACGGCGCCGCGACCGCTGCCTGATCGCCAGGGATGTCTGCGCGCAGAGCGGCGACCAAGTCCTCCAGCTCGGCAAGTACCTGCCGGCCCGCTTCGGCCAGTTGCCTCGCGGGCTCCCCGGTCAGCCTCTCGGCGCTGGCGAGCATCTGACGCACCCGGTCGGTCACGACCTCGTGCATCTCTTCTGCCAGCCTGGCCCGCTCGTCCGCCCTCGCCCGCGCGGCCATCATCTCCTGCTCCCGCTCCGCCTGCTCCGCCCGCGCAGTCAGCTCGGCGATCAGCCTGCGACGGGCCGCCACGTACAGGCCGAGCATCACCGGTAGGCCGATCAGCACTCCGGCTACCGTGATCACCGCTGGATCCGGATCCCATGGGCGCGCGGCCACCACGAACAACGCCAGTAACACCGGCGCGACCCGCCGCGGATGGCTCGAATAGGCCACTGCGGCGTAGGCAGCGACAGGGGTGATCACCGGAACGAGCACCAGCACGCTTCGCATCAGGCGATCCGCCGTGTCCCCCGCAAGCGCCAATCCGAGCAGCGCAACGGTGACGACGAGCAGCACGGCCGCCAGCAGGTGCGGCCGACGCTTGCGGAGCCCGACCAGCAATGCCGCAGGGGCTTGTACCAGCACCGCGGCGATCGCTGCACCTACTCCGACCACGTTGTACGCCGCGAAAGCGCTCATAGCCATGACCGTCACCACAAACGCCATCACGGCGGCAGCGATGTCGAAAGGATCCCCCGACCGGGCTCCCATTTCCCCCATCGCGACGTCACCCATCCGGTCGGGCAGCGGGGTGTCGTAGCACCCCAAGCAGGTCTCGGAGCTCGTCAAGCGCCTTGGCTCCCGTCGCCCGCACTTCTTCGGCAGCGGCCCGGGTCGGCTCGTCCGCCGCTGACACCTTGAGCGCCCCCGCGTGCAACACCATCAGGCTGAGCCGATGGGTGACGATGTCGTGCAACTCGGCCGCCAGCCGTACCCGTTCCTCCGCACGAGCCTGCTCGGCCCGCAGCTCCCGTTCGCGCTCCGCACGCTGCGCCCGCTCGGTCAACGACGCCACCAAGGCTCGCCGGGCGGAGAGGTAGAACCCGAAGAGCATCGGCACCGTCAGGTACTGCAGCCCGGTGGCAGCTATCGGCACCGAGGCCTCCCACGGCCGGGTCGCCACAGCGGTCAACACACCGATCATCAACCACGCGCGACAACGGTCCTGCTGATACAAGTAGGCACCGTAGGTCGGCCCCAGCGGAGCCAGTGGCATCCACAGATTGGTGAGGTCGTTCGACGTCGCCAGGACTCCGGGAACGGCGAGCACCGCGCCGGTCACGATCACCACGGTGCACCCCGCGAGCACGAGCTGTACCCGTGCGCGCGAAGATCTCACCGCGAGGAACACGACCGCGACCACCAGGAAACCGAGCGTCCCCGCTCCGGGATTGGCGCGTGGTTCCCCTGCCGGAAGCAGCAATGGGACCAGCACCGACAGTGCCGTAACCACCGCCAGCACCGCATTGTCAAGGATCACTTGGCCACGCGTACGCCAGCGGCCGAACCGCCCGGGCTCGGCCGGCTCGCATGTCGTCGCCATGGCCATGCCGATCACCGTATGTGCGTCGGCGGCGTCGTGGGCCGTTGCCGCCGTAATCGACCACCAAAGATGCACGTCAGGCCCGTGCCGTGCAACTTTCGTTGATCAGGTTGTCCTCCAATGCAGGTATCCGGCGGGGCCTCCTCTGCGGTGGACTCGAGAGCGCCCACGAGAGAGCCAACCGAGGGGGACGAACAATGACCAGTCGACGACGGCGGGCGCTGCTCGCCTTGGCGGGGACGGCGGGGCTGCTCGCCTGCCTTTCTCCGCTGGCGGTCGCGCAGCCGGGCGAGACGAGTGAACCGATCGTCACCACCGAGTACGGCAAGGTTCGCGGCACCGCGCACGAGAACGCGACGGTCTTCCAGGGCATTCCCTATGCCGCCGCGCCGACGGGGGACCGGCGTTGGCGGAAGCCGGCAGAGCCACAGCCGTGGGACGGCGTGCGTGACGCGACCAAGCCTGCGCCGCCCTGCGCACAGGTTCCGGGCGAACTGCCCGAAGGCAGTACGAGCGAGGACTGTCTGTACCTCAACGTCACGGCGCCGAAGAAGGATTCGGGCAAGCCGCGTCCGGTCGTCGTGTGGATGCACGGCGGCGGCTTCTACATGGGCACCGGCAGCAATTACGACGCCCAGCGGATGGCCACCCGTGGCGACGCGGTCGTGGTCACCGTCAACTATCGGCTCGGCATCTTCGGCTTCTTCGCGCATCCCGGCCTTGCCGGATCAGGAACGTTCGGCCTGCAGGACCAGCAGGCGGCGCTGAAGTGGGTGCGTCGCAACATCGCCGCGTTCGGTGGCGACCCACGCAACGTCACCGTGGCCGGCCAGTCCGCGGGCGCGATGAGCGTCTGCGCCCAGTTGACCTCGCCGTCGGCACGGGGACTGTTCGACAAGGCGGTCATGCAGAGTGGCTCGTGCGGGTACACATGGCGGAACCACTACCACTACCTCAACGAGCAGGCTTCGTCGATCTACCAGCCGGTTTCCGTCATGCGAGAGCGGGGCGCGCAGACTGCCGCGCAGCTGGGCTGCGAAGGCGACACACAGGATGTCTTGAGGTGCTTGCGGGATCTCCCGGTGGACAAGTTGATGCCGGTGCAGCAGTACTTCATCCAGCCGGCGTACAACACCCCGACCTTGCCGCTGCATCCGGAGAAGGCCGTCAAGTCAGGACAGTTCCACCGGGTTCCGGTGTTGTCCGGCAGCACCAAGGAAGAAGCCATGGCGTGGACCGCCGTCTACGACCAGGGCAAGCCGATGAGCGAAGAGACCTACCGCACCGTGCTGAAGGAGACCTTCGGCGACGAGGCGGGCAAGGTCAGCAAGCGGTACCCGTTGCAGAACTACCCGACCCCGGCCCACGCATGGGCGGCCATCGTCACCGACGACTCGTGGTCCTGCACTCAGTACCGGGTCTCGCAGGAGCTGGCCCAGCACGTTCCGGTTCACCACTACGAGTTCGCTGATCCGGCACCGCCGCCGGTCGGGCCCGAGCCGGAGATTCCCACCGGCGCGCAGCATGCCTCGGAGTTGTGGTCGTTCTTCGACCTTGGAGGGGTCGCGCCACCGTTCACCGCGGACCAGGAGAAGTTGTCGGAGCAGATGATCGACTACTGGACATCGTTCGCTGCATCCGGCGACCCGAACGGTAAGGGTGGCGTGCCGTGGCCGCGCATGCGTCCCGGGCAGTCCGCAGGCACCCAGCAGCTCGCCCCGGGGGACGGCGAAATCCGGCAGATCGATTTCGCCGAAGCGCACCAGTGCAGCTTCTGGTCACACCTGCGCTGACCAGATCGCTGGGGGTGGGCGAACCGGAGATAAGACGGCGCCCCGCTGAGCCCGAGCAAACGGGACCAGCGGGGCGCCTCACCTCTGCTCGCCGACCTGCTCGAGCGGATCATGTACGCGGACGTGCCCCCCGTTACCGTTTTCGCGGCTCCTGATCAAGGGGGCTCCTGGTCGCCAGGTCCGGCATGACTGATGCCCCCAGTCGAGCGCATGATCCGGGGGGTGGTGTCACCGGGCTTGGTGCATCGCTGGATCGCTAATAGGGACACGGCCGCCCGAGTGCAGGTCTCGTCGTAACGTGGATGCCGACCACCGGTGCGTGACTGGTGACCAGGACCGACGCGGCGAAAGGGCCTGGTATATGGCGTGTGAGCACGGTTACGGCGTGTTCCTTGGGTTCGATGTCGGCAAGGGCGAGCATCACGCGGTGGCCCTGGCTCCGGACGGTACGCGGTTGCACGATGCGGCGCTGCCCAACAGCGAACCCAAGCTGCGGGAGGTCTTCGACAAACTCGCTGACCATGGGCGCGTGCTGGTCGTGGTGGATCAGCCGGCCTCGATCGGCGCGCTGCCGGTGGCGGTCGCGCGGGCGTGCGGGCACGACGTGGCCTACCTGCCCGGGCTGGCGATGCGGCGTATCGCCGACCTCTATCCGGGCAATGCCAAGACCGACGCCCGTGATGCCCTGGTCATCGCCGACGCGGCCCGTACCCTGCCGCACACGCTGCGCCAGGTCGATCTCGGCGACGACACGCTAGCCGAGATGGAGGTGCTGGTCGGCTACGATGATGACCTCGCCGGAGAGGCCACGCGGTTGTCGAACCGCATCCGGGGGCTGCTGACCGGCATCCATCCGGCGTTGGAACGTGCGATCGGCCCGGACATCACCCACCGAGCGGTGTTGGAGATCTTGGCCCACTGCGGCGGGCCGGCCGGCATCCGCGCCGCCGGTCGCGAGCAGGTCGCCGCGATCGCGGCCGAGCACGCGCCGCGTAAGCACGCCAAGCTTGTCGATCGTGTCTGGGCCGCGTTGGACGAACAGACCGTCACCGTGCCCGGCACCACCGCAGCCGACACAGTGCTGCCGCAGCTGGCCGAGAGCTTGAAAACCGTTCTCGCACAACGGAAAACGCTAGCCGCCCAGGTGGAGGAGTTGCTTGATGCGCACCCTCTTGCCGGGGTCCTGACTTCGATGCCCGGCATCGGGGTCAGGACCGCCTCCCGCATCCTGCTCGAGATCGGCGACGCATCCAGCTTCGCCAGCTCGGCCCACCTGGCTGCCTACGCCGGCATCGCCCCAGTTACGCACAAATCGGGCTCCTCGATCAAGGGCGAACATCCGACGCGAGCAGGCAATCGCAAGCTCAAGCGAGCCTTCTTCCTCGCCGCGTTCGCTGCCCTGTCCGACCCCGTCAGCCGCGCCTACTACGACAAGAAACGCGCCGAAGGGAAGAAACACAACGCGGCGCTGATCTGCCTCGCCCGCCGCCGCTGCGACGTCCTGTTCGCCATGCTCCGCAACGGCACCTACTACCAACCACCACAACCATCGAAGGAGAACGAGAAACTCGCGACCGCCGCTTGACCTCACCCATAGGGACACCCCCCCCCCGACTTCCCGAGCACCGCCGCTGCCCCGCACTCCTCCGTAGGGCGCATCTCCCGGCGGGAAGCACTGCTCGCCGAGGCCATTCGCATGTTCGCCGTCCGGGGTTTCACCAGCGTCAGCCTGGACGACATCGGTGCCGCTGTCGGCATCGCAGGAGCCAGCATCTACAACCACTTCGGCAGCAAACTCGAACTCCTGGAGACGGCTTTCGACCGCGGGACGGCAGCCCTGTACCTCCACCTGTCCGGTGCCTACATCGAGCCGTCGGAAAATGCGATCTTGCGTAAGCTTGCTCGCACCTACGTCCAGTTCATCGTCGATCACCCCCACCTGATCGACCTGCAGACGACCGAGATCGAGCACTTGCCGGAGGATCGGCGGCGCCAGGCAAGGCAAGCTCAGAGCACCTACATCGACGAGTGGGTGCATTTGCTGCGTTCGGTCCAACCGGATCTGGACCCGGTGACCGCGCGCATCACAGTGCACGCGGCGCTGTCGGTCGCCAACGATGTGGCGCGTACTCCACACCTCCGGCGCAACCCACACGTGCCCGAAGCAGTCGAGCAGATCTGCGTCCAGCTCCTGCGGTTGCCTTGATGAGCGGGTTCCTTCCCTGGGCCGGCAGTCACCCGTCGAGTGGCGAGGGTCTGGGTAGGCATCGGGCAGAGACAGCCGGACGGAGCCGGACACAGCGAAACGCCCCGCTGACCGTGTTCTCGCTGGTCAGCGGGGCGTTTCGCCTCGAGTGGCAGGTGAGGGATTCGAACCCCCGAAGGCTGAGCCGTCTGATTTACAGTCAGATCCCTTTGGCCGCTTGGGTAACCTGCCGTGGCTCGGGTCGATGCCCGGCCGAGCATTAGATTACCGAATCTCATCCCGGGGTTGCGCAAGGGGGGAGCCCCACTATTCGCGCTTGCCCGCGGCGCCGCCACGGCCTAGCATTCCGCTACACGATGTAGCGGAAAGGCGAAAGCAATGGCCGGACGCCCCCGGGACGCGGAGCTGGAACGCCGACTGATCGACGCCACATGGTCGCTCCTGCAGAGCCGCGGATACACCGGCCTGACACTCAGCGACGTCGCCAGAGAAGCCAAGGCCCACCGCACCGACGTCTACCGGCGCTGGTCGAGCAAGGCAGCGCTGGTCGCAGACGTCCTGGCGATACACATTCCGCCCGCACGAGACGTCGACACCGGCTCGCTGCTGTCGGACTTGCGCGCCTTTCTCGACGACCTGGCAGCAGCATGGGCGCAGCCGTGGGCGAACGGCATCGCCGGGTTTCTCGCCAATGTGCGCTCGGACCCGCACGCCGAGGAGAAGCTGCGGGCGATGAGCGTCAACAGGTCACAGCCGCTGGTAAACGCGGTGGCCAGGGCGGTCCGCCGTGGCGAGATCAGCCAAGTGCCGGAACCGTCGTTGCTCGGCAACCTGCTGGAAGGCCCCCTGCTGCACCGGCGCCTGTTCACCGGCGAGCCGTTCGCTCCGGAGGACCTCGACGTGATCGCTGCGTCGGCCCACCTGCTCCTCACCTCGTCCGCGGTGCGGTCATGACCGGGCTGCACCACTTCACCGCTGCCCAGCAGCTGCGCGCACTTCGCCGCAGGAAGTTCACCGCGCGCAGGCTCACCGAGCACTACCTGAGCCGCATCAAGCGGCATGATCAAACCCTGGGCGCTTTCGTCACCGTCGACCCCGACGCAGCGCTCCGCCAAGCCGACCACGCCGACGAACTCCTCACCCGCGGCGACGCGCCACCCCTGTGCGGCCTTCCCATCGGCGTCAAGGATCTCTTCGCCACCGAGGGCCTGCGCACCACGTTCGGTTCAGCAGCCCTGAAGGACTTCGTGCCACCCGCGGACACCTGGACCGTCGGACTGCTCCGCGATGCCGGAGCGGTCATCGTCGGCAAGACGAACACCCCGGAGTTCGGCTCGACCTGCTACACCGAAAACGACGTGACGCCACACCCGTCCGTCACGCCGTATGCCACGGAGCGCTACGCCTCCGGTTCGAGTGGCGGCGCGGCTGCGGCGGTGGCGGGCGGGCTCTTGCCGTTGGCGCATGCCAGCGACGGAGCCGGCTCGATCAGGACGCCCGCGGCGACGTGTCACCTCGTCGGGGTCAAACCCAGCCGCGGTCTGGTGAGCTCCGCACCGGCAGTGCCCTACTTCTCCGCCTCGACGGAAGGCCCCATCGCCAGAACCGTCGAGGACGCCGCGCTCCTGCTGGACGTCCTCGCGCAGCCCGCGCCCGGCGATCTGTACGGATGGCGGCCGAAGCGGAGCTTCACGTCGACGCTCGGCGAGCCCACCGGCAGGCTCAAGATTGCCGTGTGGTCCGATCCTGGAGTCGGTGAGCCGCATCCGGAGGCCGAGGCCGCACTTCGGCGAGCAACAAGCGCGCTGCGCGACCTCGGCCACAAGGTGCACGAGGTCGCGCTGCCCGCACGCTACGACCAGTCCGTCCGGGACGCCATCGTGAACTGGTTCGGCTTCACCGTGGCCACCGCCGTGGACACGTCCGTTCCTCCGGAACAGCGCCACCTGTTGCGTCCGTACAACCGTTACCTGGACTCCCTCGGCAGGAAGCTCTCCGGAACGGAGGCCGTCCAGGCCCAAGCCGTCATCGCCAACTTCGCCGGCACCTTCCTCGCCGCACTCGACGAGTACGACATCGCCGTAACCCCTACGACGAACGGCCCGGCCGTCCCCATCGGCTACTACCACGAGGACGACGACGTCGAGGGCGTACCGGACCGCATGTTGGTGTGGTCGGCCTACACGCCGTGGGCCAACTACACCGGACAGCCCGCCGTCACCGTTCCGACTCATCAAGACGCCGACGGACTTCCGTTGGCAGTGCAGCTCGTCGGCCGGCAACGCCACGATGCCCAGGTTTTGGCCCTTGCCGCGCAGCTGGAGCGCGCCGGCCTGTGGTCCGACATCCACCCGCCGTGCTGGAACAAGTGAAAGGCCGCCCCATGCACCTCGACCCCGGCGCAGGCCTCACCGAACGGTTCGTCACGATTCCCGACGGCCGCAAGCTCCGCACCGTCGTCGCAGGCGAAGGCCCGGGACCGCTCGTCGTGTTCGAAGCAGGCATGAGCGCCCCGGCCGCCACGTGGAGCCACACCCAGCACGCCATGAGCGCCCATACCCGCACACTCTCCTACGACCGCGCAGGCTACGGAGGCAGCGACGAGGACCCCGCCGACCGCACGCTGGAGCGCATCGTCGACGACCTGACCGCCCTGCTGGAAGCGATCGACGAGGTCGATCCCGTGATCCTGGTCGGACACAGCTGGGGCGGTCCGATCGTCCGGCTCTTCGCCGACCGGCACCCCGACCGTGTCGCCGGACTGGTGTTCGTCGACGCCACCCTCGCCGAAGCGATGCCGCCACACAACGCCAGGATCACCGCCTGGTCGATGCGGCTCATGGGCCTGCTGGCCCGGTTCGGTGCACAGCGACTGATCGAACGCACCAGCCTCCCGCACGGGTTCGGCCCCGAGATCACCGACGAACGCGCGCGGATCATGCTGCGCGACTACGCGTGCCACCAGGCGATGCGCACCGGCGCCCGCGAGGCCAAGCACATCGGTGCCGCCAACCCGACCATGCGCCGCCTGCAGGAGAAAGGCACACCACCCGTCCCGACCATCTGCGTGCAAGGCGGCCGGGTCGATCGCGGCATGAGCAAGCTCCGCCCGCTGCTCAACCAGAAAGCCGCCGTGCTCATGGCCGCCGTCCCGGACGGCAAAGTGGTCGTGGTCCACGGCGCCGGGCACGCCGTCCCGCAGGAGAAACCCGGCCCGGTCCACGACGCCGTCCTCGAAGTGGTCGACAAGGCCCGCCGCGGCAAGGAGAGGCAAGCCACCCGGCGTTGACCACCGTCCGGCTCATCGAGCGCGATAGAGTGCGGCCAAGCAGTTCGACACGACGCACGGGGTGTGAGTTTCCAGTGGCGGATCCATCGTTCGACGTGGTGAGCAAGGTCGACCGCCAGGAGGTGGACAACGCGCTCAACCAGGCGGCCAAGGAGCTGGCCACGCGGTTCGACTTCCGCGGAACCGGAGCCACCGTGTCCTGGGCGGGCGAGAACGCGGTGACCATCGAGGCGGAAACCGAGGAGCGCGCCAAGGCGGCCGTCGAGGTCTTCAAGGACAAGCTGATCAAGCGCGGCATCTCGCTGAAGGCGTTCGAGGCAGGCGAGCCCACGCTGTCCGGCAAGATCTACAAGGTGGCGGGCACGATCCAGCAGGGCATCCCGTCCGACAAGGCCAAGAAGATCGCCAAGTTCATCCGCGACGAGGGCCCGAAGGGCGTCCAGGCGCAGATTCAGGGCGACCAGCTGCGGGTGTCCGGCAAGAAGAAGGACCACCTGCAGGACGTCATCGCGATGCTCAAGAAGGAGGACTTCGGCGTCGCGTTGCAGTTCACCAACTACCGCTGACCCACCGGGTGTAGTCCCCGACCGGTTGCAATCACCCTTCGTGTCACCCTAACGTGTGGTGCGCCGTAGCGATCACGGTGCGCTCGGCACACTGGGGACACATGACGCGCGGTGGCGCAAGACGAGAGGTCAGAAGGTGTACGGCACCATGCCGCGGAAAGCTCCTGGGTTGGTCGCGTGAAGGGGATCGTGCTCGCGGGAGGCAGCGGCACGCGCCTGCACCCGATCACGCAGGCGGTGTCCAAACAGCTGCTGCCGGTCTACGACAAACCGATGGTCTACTACCCGCTGTCGGTGCTCATGCTGGCAGGCATCCGCGAGATCCTGCTCATCTCCACGCCGACCGACCTGCCCAGCTTCCAGCGTCTGCTCGGCGACGGCGGCCAGTGGGGTCTGCACATCAGCTACGCCGAGCAGCCGACCCCGAACGGTTTGGCCGAGGCGTTCTTGATCGGCTCGGACTTCATCGGCGACGACCCGGTCGCCCTGGTGCTGGGTGACAACATCTTCTACGGCCAGGGCTTTTCCAGCCGCCTGCGGGAAGAAGTCCGTGAACTGGACGGCTGCACGTTGTTCGCCTATCCGGTCAAGGATCCCGAGCGCTACGGCGTCGGCGAGGTCGACGAGAACGGCAAGCTGATCTCGATCGAGGAGAAGCCGACGAACCCGAAGTCGGACAAGGCGATCACCGGGCTCTACCTGTACGACAACACGGTCGTCGACATCGCCAAGGAGCTCACCCCGTCGGCGCGCGGCGAGCTGGAGATCACCGAGGTCAACCAGACCTACCTGCGGCAGGGCCGGGCACGCCTGGTCGACCTCGGTCGCGGCTTCGCGTGGTTGGACACCGGCACGCACGACTCGCTGCTGGAAGCCGCACAGTTCGTTCAGGTGCTGGAGCACCGCACCGGGGTCCGCATCGCATGCCCGGAGGAGATCGCGCTGCGCATGGGCTTCATCGACCCCGATCAGTGCTTCGCGCTCGGGCGCAAGCTGGACAAGACCGGCTACGGCGAATACGTCATGGCCGTCGCGCGCAGCTTCGGCGCGAGCGGCTGAGCGAACTCCGGCGCACCTAGGCGGGCTCGGCGACACCTCGCGACTGGCGAACCCGCGCGGTCACCGACTCCAGCGCCCATGCTCCCGGGCCCGTGAAGACCAGCACCAGCATCGCCCAGCAGAACAGCGCCGCGGCCATGCCACCGTTCTGGTGGGGCAGCAGCCCTTGCGGTTGGTGCACCACGAAGTACGCGTAGGCCATCGCGCCGGAAGCGATGAACGCGGCGCTGCGGGTTCCGAACCCGAGGGTGACCAGCGCACCGGTGACGGTTTCGATCAGGCCCGCCCACCATTGCGGCCAAGCGCCGAACTCCGCGGCCTGACCGGGGCTGCCCGGTGCGCCGCCGAAGATTCCGAAGACGATGGACGCGCCGTGGGCCAGAAACATCAGGCCGACGGCGATCCGGAACAACGCGATCACCCGGTCCCGCTGCTCTTCCAACACTGCTCGTACTCGGTCGGTGTGCATAACATCGCCCCCTCGTTGTCATCGGGCCTGGCAGGGATGGATCCGTTGCGAACCAGGCAGGCGGTGCGGACGACGCTGTCCAGCAGCAAGATCAACCTGCCCATCGGGCGCAACGAAATGGCACCAGCCGTCCGTTCAACAGGGGGGTGGCCGCTGCCCGGGAAAGGAACAGCGAGCCGCCCGAACGGGCAACGGCGCGGCGCAGAGGGCCGCGCGAACGCCCGAACGGGCAAGAGCTGGAAGGGATCGGACGCGCCGATGGGGGCGTGCCATGGCGGGACGGCGCCAAGCGGGCAGAGCTCAGCCGAGGGCCGCACCACGCGGGACAAACCCCGAGCCGGGCCGCACCGAGCGGCATGCCGCCGGGCGAACGACGATCACCGAGCGGTCGCGGGCCGGCGGCCACGCATCAACAGCCCCAGGCCGCCGCCGGGGAAGCCGCTCAAGAGCCCCAGGCCACCGCCGGGACGGCCGCGCGGTAGCCCCAGGCCACCGCCGGGACGGCCGCGCGGTAGCCCCAGACCGCCGCCGAGACGGCCGCTCAAGGCGCGTCAGCTACGCCGCGCCAACTCCTCGAGCCGGCGGATCCGCTCGGCCATCGGCGGGTGCGTGGAGAACATCCGCGCCAGGTTCTCGCCCGGCCGGAACGGGTTGGCGATCATCAGGTGCGACTGCGACACCAGCCGCGGCTCCGGCGCCAACGGCCGCGCGGCCGTGCCACCCTCGAGCTTCCGCAGCGCGGACGCCAGCGCCAGCGGGTCGCCGGTCAGCTCGGCGCCGGACTGATCTGCCTGGTACTCGCGCGAACGGCTCACCGCCAGCTTGATGATGCTTGCCGCGATCGGCCCGATGAACACCAGCAGCAGGGCCAGCAGCGGGTTCCCGTTCTCCCGGTTGCCGCCGAACATCGCGATGTACGACAGGAACGTCACGACACTGGCCAACGCGCCCGCGATGCTGGAGATCAGGATGTCGCGGTTGTACACGTGCGACAGCTCGTGCCCGAGCACCGCGCGCAACTCACGCTCGTCGAGCAGCTCCAGGATCCCGGTCGTGCAGCAGACCGCGGAATTCCGAGGATTACGACCGGTGGCGAACGCGTTCGGCGCCGACGTCGGGCTGACGTACAGCCGGGGCATCGGCTGCCGAGCCGACGTGGCCAACTCGCGCACGATCCGGTACATCGCGGGCTGCTCGGCCTCGGACACCGGCCGGGCCCGCATCGCGCGCAGCGCCAGCTTGTCCGAATTGAAGTAGGCGAACCCGTTGACGGCCAGCGCCAACAGCAGACCGATGAAGAGCGCACCGCGCCCGAACAAGCTGCTCACGCCGATGATCAGTGCGCTCATCAAGCCCAGCAGCAGCACGGTCTTGATGCCGTTCTGATGCCTGTGCACTTGCTTGCGCCTCCCGATTACCGGTTCGTCGCCCTCGTCCTCCAGCACAACGTCCACTACACCTGCTTAGTTCCGATGACCCCGGCCACACCAGGCAAAACCCGAGGTCACAGCGGTCTCCGAGAACGAGAAAGGCTCCCGGGCACATGCCGGAGCATGAGCCGTCGGGAGCCTTCCGTGCGTTCTCGGCCACGCGGTCCGGCGCGCCTGCATCCGACGCGATCGTCGGAGACATTCGCGGGCTTGGCGGGCCGAGCCGCCGGGCACACTACCTTATGTGCCGCGAGCGCGGTGGGTCAGCTGCGCAACTCCAGCGTGCAGCACTTCGGACCACCGCCTGCCTTCCGCAACTCCGACATGTCGATCAGGTGCGGCTCGTACCCGCGCGCGGCGAGCTGCTCGGCCAGGCCGACCGCCTGCGCGGACAACACCACGTTGCGCCCGTCGGAGACGCCGTTCAACCCGAACGTCTCGGCGTCGGCGTCGCTGGCCAGCACGGCGTTCGGGAACATCCGCTGCAGCACCCGCAACGAGCCCGGCGAGAAGGCCTTCGGGTAGTAGGCCACTTCGGCGGGCCGGTCCTCGGTCGCGGTGGTCAGCACCATCAGCGCGGTGTCCAGGTGGTAGTAGCGCGGGTCGACCAGCTGCAGCGTCACCACGGGCACGCCGAGCACCTCCTGCGCCTCCGCGTGCGCCGCCGGGTCGGTGCGGAACCCGGTGCCCGCCAGCAGCACCGAGCCGGTCCAGGTCAAATCGCCCTCCCCCTCGTTGACCTTGCTCGGCATCACCACGTCGCGGAAGCCGTGCTCGACGAACCAGCGGCGGTAGTACTCGGCCTCCGCCTGACGCTGCTCGGCGCGGAATCGCGCGCCCAGCACGTGCCCGTCGATGACCGTGCCGGAGTTGGCCGCGAACACCATGTCGGGCAGGCCGTCGACGGGCTCGATCTCCTCCACCGTGTGGCCGAGTTCGCGGTAGGTGTCGCGCAGCTCGGTCCACTGCGCCATCGCCAGGTCCACCGAGACCGGCTTGCTCGGGTCCATCCACGGGTTGATCGCGTAGTCCACGGCGAAGTACCGCGGCGGGCACATCAAGTAGTGGCGCGGTTCGGCCCGCCGGACGGCAGGCGAGGTCTCACGAACAGCAACGGCGGTCATGCCGCCAATCTACGACGGCGGCGCCGCGGCGATCAATTGCTCACTTTTGCGCACCTACGTGCTAAACATTGCGTATGAACTCGATCGATGAGCGAATCATTTCGTGTTTGGTCGCTAACGCCCGCTCTTCGTATGCGGAGATCGGCAAGGTGGTCGGGTTGTCCGCTCCAGCGGTCAAGCGGCGCGTCGACAAACTGCTGGATTCCGGCGTGCTGCGGGGCTTCACCGCGGTGGTCGATCCGCGCGCGCTGGGCTGGGGGACCGAGGCGTTCGTCGAGGTGCACTGCCGGGGCAACGTTCCACCGTCGCGTATCCGCTCCCACCTGGTCGAACTGCCCGAGGTGGCCGCCGCCTACACGGTGTCCGGCGCCGCCGACGCGATCGTGCACCTGCGCGCGGCCGACATTCACCACCTGGAGAACGCGCTCGAGCGGCTGCGCGGGCTGGAGATCATCGACACCACCGTGTCCACCGTGGTGCTTTCCACACTGCTGGAGCGGCCACCGGTGCCGCACTGATCGGTACCCTCGCCGCATGGCCGAAGCAACGTCGCAGTCGGCAGCAGCCGAGATCCGGGTGGAACGCCGCGGCAAGATCGCCGTTCTCACCGTGCACAGCCCGCAGCGCCGTAACGCCCTCAGCGCGGACTTGTCCGCGGAGCTCGCCGCCGCGGTGCGCGCCGCCGAGCAGGACGAGGACGTGCACGCGGTGGTCGTCACGGGTACACCGCCGGCCTTCTGTGCCGGCGCTGACCTGGAGGCGCTGGCTTCCGGTACGGAAGAGGGCCTGCGCTCCATCTACAACGGCTTTCTCGCGGTCGCACAGTGCTCGCTGCCCACGGTGGCGGCGGTCGGCGGAGCCGCCGTCGGCGCCGGCCTCAACCTCGCGCTGGCCGCCGACGTTCGGCTCGCCGGACCACGCGCTCGCTTCGACACCCGATTCCTCCAGCTGGGCATCCACCCTGGCGGCGGCATGACGTGGATGGCACAGCGCATCGTCGGCCCGCAGCAGGCCGCGGCGATGACACTGTTCGGTGAAGTCCTCGACGCGGAGCAGGCACTGGCCGCCGGACTGGTGCACCGCGTGGTGGACGGCGAGCACGAGCAACTGGTCGACGCCGCCGTGGAGCTGGCGAAGGGTGCCGAGCAGGCGCCCCGCGAACTGGTGATCTCGACCAAGCGCACGATGCGCAAGACCGCCGCGATCACCGAGCACGCCGACGCCGTGAACGCGGAGATCGTGCCGCAGCTGGAGTCCATCGCATCGCCGACGTTCGCCGAGCGCCTGGCCGCCATGCGCGCCAGGATCAGCAGCTCGGCCCGATGAGTGACCCAGTTAACACTGTTACCGGCAGATGTCCAGGGACTGGAATCACAGTGGTCCGGTTCGTCGGTTCCGCCCCCGGCGAGCTAACCTCAAGTGAGTAGACCCTAACTTCGCGGGGAACTCGCACCCGAAGCGCAGAGAGGGATCCCCTCATTCACATGTCCACCAGCGAAACCACCCCGGAGCAGACTGCCGGAGACCGTACTCGCCCTGTCGAGAAGCTCGACAGGGTCGTCATCCGGTTCGCCGGCGACTCCGGCGACGGCATGCAGCTGACCGGTGATCGGTTCACCTCGGAGACCGCCGCCTTCGGCAACGACCTGGCGACGCTGCCCAACTTCCCGGCCGAGATCCGTGCGCCGCAGGGCACGATCCCCGGTGTCTCGTCGTTCCAGGTCCATTTCGCCGACTACGACATTCTCACCCCGGGCGACAGACCGGACGTGCTGGTGGTGATGAACCCCGCGGCGCTGAAAGCCAACATCGGCGACCTGCCGCACGGCGGCACGATCATCGCCAACACCGACGAGTTCACCAAGCGCAACCTGGCCAAGGTCGGCTACGAGACGAACCCGTTGGACGACGGTTCGCTCGAGCCCTACCAGGTGCACAAGGTGGCGATGTCCACGCTGACCAGGGGCGCGGTCGAGCAGGTCGGCCTCGGCAAGAAGGACGCCGAGCGGGCCAAGAACATGTTCGCGCTCGGCCTGCTGTCCTGGATGTACCACCGCCCGACCGAGGGCACCGAGAAGTTCCTGCGCACCAAGTTCGCCCGCAAGCCCGACATCGCCGAGGCCAACATCCTGGCGTTCCGTGCGGGCTGGAACTACGGCGAGACGACCGAGGCGTTCTCGGTGACCTACGACGTGGCGCCCGCCAAGCTTCCGCCGGGCCAGTACCGGCAGATCACCGGGAACACGGCACTGGCGTACGGCATCGTCGCCGCTGGGCAGCGCTCCGGACTGCCGGTGGTGCTGGGCTCGTACCCGATCACGCCCGCCTCGGACATCCTGCACGAGCTGTCCAAGCACAAGGCGTTCGACGTCACCACGATCCAGGCCGAGGACGAGATCGCCGGCATCGGCGCCGCGCTGGGTGCTTCCTACGGTGGCGCGCTCGGCGTGACCAGCACGTCCGGGCCCGGTGTCGCGCTGAAGTCGGAGACCATCGGGCTTGCCGTGATGACCGAGCTGCCGCTGATCGTGATCGACGTGCAGCGCGGTGGGCCGTCGACCGGTCTGCCGACCAAGACCGAGCAGGCCGACCTGTTGCAGGCGCTCTACGGCCGCAACGGCGAGTCGCCGGTGCCGGTGGTGGCGCCGCGCTCCCCGGGTGACTGCTTCGACATGGCGTTGGAGGCCGCGCGCATCGCGCTGACCTACCGCACCCCGGTCATCCTGCTCTCCGACGGCGCGATCGCCAACGGGTCCGAGCCGTGGCTGATCCCGGACGCGGACAAGCTGCCCGACCTGCGCGTGCAGTTCGCGTCCGAGCCGAACGCGATGGACGGCAGCAACGAGTTCTGGCCGTACGTCCGCGACACCGAGACGCTCGCCCGCGAGTGGGCCGTCCCGGGCACGGCGGGTCTCGAGCACCGCATCGGTGGCCTGGAGAAGGCGGACAACCGCGGCAACATCTCCTACGACCCGGACAACCACGACCGGATGGTTCGGCTGCGTCAAGCCAAGATCGACGGCATCAAGGTGCCGGACGTCGAGGTCGACGACCCGACGGGCGACGCGCGGGTGCTGGCGCTCGGCTGGGGTTCGTCGTTCGGGCCGATCGGCGCGGCGTGCCGTCGGGTGCGGAGCTCGGGCATGAAGATCGCCCAGGCGCACCTGCAGTATCTGAACCCGCTTCCTGCCAACCTGGGCACGGTGCTGGAGAGCTACGACGTGGTGATCGTGCCGGAGATGAACCTGGGGCAGCTCGCCACCGTGCTGCGCGCCAGGTACCTGGTCGACATCCGCTCCTACACCAAGGTGGCCGGCCTGCCGTTCAAGGCGGCCGAACTGGCCGAAGTGTTCACCGACGTCATCAACGACAGCGAACCGTCCGCCGACGGATCCGACGCCCACGTTCTCACGGAGGCTGTGGAATGACCGCCATCGACCTCGGACTGCCGAAGATCGGCGGGCTGGACGGCGTGCCGACCACCGACGAGACCTACAAGGCGAAGGACTTCAAGTCCGACCAGGAAGTGCGCTGGTGCCCGGGCTGCGGCGACTACATCGTGCTGAACACGATGCAGGCGTTCCTGCCCAGCCTGGGCGTCAAGCGGGAGAACATCGTGTTCGTGTCGGGCATCGGCTGCTCGAGCCGGTTCCCGTACTACATGAACACCTACGGCTTCCACTCGATCCACGGCCGCGCTCCGGCGATCGCCACCGGGCTGGCGGTCGCCCGGCCGGACCTGTCGGTGTTCGTGATCACCGGTGACGGGGACGCGCTGTCCATCGGTGGCAACCACCTGATCCATGCGCTGCGGCGCAACGTCAATGTCAAGATCCTGCTGTTCAACAACCGGATCTACGGATTGACCAAGGGCCAGTACTCGCCGACCAGCGAGGAAGGCAAGATCACCAAGTCGACGCCGATGGGCTCGCTCGACCACCCGTTCAACCCGATCAGCCTGGCGCTGGGTGCCGAAGCGACGTTCGTGGCGCGGGCACTGGACTCGGACAAGAAGGGCCTGAGCGAGGTCCTCACCGCGGCGACTCAGCATCGCGGGTCGGCGTTCGTGGAGATCTACCAGAACTGCCCGATCTTCAACGACGGCGCGTTCGACGTGCTGAAGGACAAGGACGAGTCGGCACGGCGCATCGTGCCACTGCGGCCCGGCGAGCCGATCACGTTCGGCCCGGAGAACGAGTACGCGGTGGTGCGCGGCGAGTTCGGCTTCGACATCGCCAAGGTCGCCGACATCGACGCGAGCAGCATCGTCACGCACGACCCGACGATCCAGGACCCGTCGTACGCGTTCGCGTTGTCTCGGATCGGTGGGCAGGACCTGTCGCACACGCCCGTCGGCATCTTCCGGCAGGTCAGCCGCACGACGTACGACGACGCGGCGCGGGCGCAGATCGAGTCGGCGCGTAAGACGCAGGAGCCGGACTTGCAGGCGCTGCTGACCGGGAACGACACCTGGACGGTCGCCTGAGGCGCCCAGGCACCAGCGTCTGACCACCTGCCCCTCGCGGCCCGCCGGACCACGTGACGGCTGGGACGTCACGTAGCGCTCAGGCCATCAGCGAGCGGCTTCGGCGTTCGCGGCTGCGGCTCGCTCGAGCGGCTCGCTCAGCGTCCGCGGCTTGAGGTTCCAACCGGCCGGAACCAGCCCGCCCGCATCCGCGGACAAGCCCTCAGGCGGCCGGGCCCGCTCGTGCCCGCAGCTTCAGGTCTCAAGCAGCCGGGCCTGCTCGACCTCAGCCCTCAAGTGGCCGAGACCCGGCCGCTCGGCGTCCGCAACCTCAACCCTCGAGCGGCCGGAACCCGACCCGCTCGGCGTCCGCCACGCTGGTGAACCACACTTCCGCGGTCATCTCGTTGAACCGCGGCGACTCCTCGGAGCAGTAGCGCAGCGCGGTCACGCTGCCCTTCACCTTGTACTCCGGCCCCGGCCGTCCACCGCCGGGCAGCGGCATCGCCGAGCCGGGCCCGAACGGTCCCGGTGGCGGCTGCTCCTGACCGGACTGCTGCGGCCCGGCATTCGCCGACGGCTCGAACAACGAACCACCGGAGGGAACCTCGGCCTGCGGGGTGCGCCGGGCGACCGGTCGCATCGACGGCTTGATCGGCCGCGGCGGCTCGAACCCGCCGCGGATCTGGTTCGTGCCTCGCCTGGTCCGCTTCGGCAAACCGGTCTGCGGGTCCAACTGCGGCTCGATGTCCGGCAGCCGCCCGTCCGGCTCGACCTTCGGGGTCGGCTCCTCGAACAGGCTCGGCTGGTCCTCCTGCTCCTGGGCGGGCGCGCTTGCCTGCGCCGCGCCGGCGGCCTGCTGCGACGCCTGGCCGGGCTGCTGCGGCGCCCGGGGCGGCTGCTGGGTGCTCGGCGGCTGGAAAGCGTGCGCTTCGGAAGGCTGGAACGCCGGGGCGTCCGTCGGCTGCGCCGCGGCGCTCGGGGCTTCCGCAGGTGCCTGCCGCTGCTCAGTAGGGGCGGCTCCGACGCTCGAAGCCTCCGCAGGAGCCTGCCGCTGCTCAGTAGGGGCGGTTCCCAGGCCCGAAGCCTCCGCCGGAGTCGGACGCTGGTCGGTCGGAGCAGCTCCGAGGCTCGGGGCCTCCGCAGGAGCTGGCCGCTGGTCGGTGGGAGCGGATCCGGCACTCGGCGAGAACGCCGTCGCCTCCGCCGGTCGCGGCCCAGCCGGTGGCTGTGTCTGCGTCGGCTGCTCGACAGGTGCGTGGGTGCCGGTACCGACCGGTCCTGCTGCCTGCGTATCCGCGGGCTGCTGCCCAGCGCTGGGCGCCGGCGCGGTTTCCGTCCGCTGTGCCTCAGGCGCAGACGCATCCGTGGGCTGAGTTGCCGGCTGTGCGGCCTGCGCTTCAGCGGGCTGCTGCCCGGCAACCGGCTGCTGCTGGGAAGGCGTGCCCGGCTCGGCCGCCGGCGGGAACCCTGCATGTGTTGCGGCCGCACCCCCACCGGTCGTCTCCGGTGGACTCACCGGTGGTGTCTGCTGGGTGGCGGGCCCGGACGGCGTCACGGGCTTCGGCGGCGGGGTCGACGCCGAACGCCGCGGGACCCGACGCGTGAACTCCTCGAGTTCCTCGTCGGGCGGACCACCAACGGGCGGGCCACCAGCGGACGGTCCCGGCACCCGAGGCTGGATCCGGGTCGGCGTGTCCGGCCACGACGGCTGTGGCATCTCGGTGCGGGTTGCCTCGGCGTCCGTCCCGGCGGGCACAACATCGGAGCGAGCGGCCTCGACGTCGCTTCGGGTGGCCCCTGAGTCCGGCCCGGTCACCTCATCCGGGCGCTTGGTCTCCGCCGAGCCGTCCAGGGCCGCGAAACCCGACTTCGTCGGCTCCGGACCGCCGCCGAGCCGATCGGCGATCGAGGCACCCGCGGGCTCTTCCGGTTCGAACAAGCTTCCGGGTCGGTCGTCATCCGGCTCGGGCTGACGCGCCTCAGCGCCCTCGGGCCGAGCCTGCTCCACCTGTTCGGTGGCCGCAGCCTGTGTCGGGTACGCGCGCCGGTCGGTCGACGGAGTGTCGTCGAAGTCCTCGTCCGGCGCTCCCTGCCACTCCTGCTCGCGCGGCTCGTCCTGGTAGTACTCGTCGCGCTCGTCGTAGTGCTCGTAGTCGTCGTACTCGCCGAGCTCGCGCTCGTCCTCCTCCTGGACGAACTGGTCGAACACGTCCTGCTCGTCGTGGTGCGGCTCGCCGGACAGGCTGTCCCGCTCCAACCAATCCGGACGCCTGGACGTGGTCGACGGCTCGGCAACCGCCGCGCTCGACGCCTGCCACTGCGAAGTCTGCTGCTGCCGGTGATCCGAGTCCGACCGCTCGGGCCGTGCCAGACGGGCTCCGCCCGAGGCCTGCTCCCGCAGCTGCTGCTCGAGGTGGTTCGCCCGCTGTTGCAACGGCCGTACCAACAGCACCCAGGTGAGCAGGGCGCCGAGCAGGAACGCCAGCAAGCTCCAGAACCAGACTTCTCCGAACAGGGAGGACATGGTCTGCGCGGTCTCCTTCCCTCCACTCCGCCGGCGGTGCCGGGGGCTGGAGTGGCTCTAGTTCGTGCGAGCGGCGAGGTAGTCGGCGACGGACTCGCACGCGTCACGCGCGGCCGAATCTGGCAACGGCGCCAACTCGGCCCTGGCCCGCAGCGTGTACTCGCGCAGCGTTTCCCGCGCATGCTCCAAGCCGGCCGACGACCGCAGCAGCTCAACCGCTTCAGCGACCTCATCGTCGTCGGTCAGCGGGGTGGACAGCAACTCGATCAGTCGGGAATTTTCTTCGTCATCGTTCAACGCGTAAAGCATCGGCAAGGTACGTACACCTTCGCGCAGATCGGTGCCCTGCTCCTTGCCCAGCACGTCCGACCCGGACGCGATGTCGATGATGTCGTCGGAGATCTGGAACGCCACACCGATGATCTCGCCGAACTGCCGCAGCGCGGCGACGTGCTCCGGCGCGGCGCCGGAGAGCATGGCGCCGAACCGACCGGACGTGGCGATCAGCGAGCCGGTCTTCTGCGCGATGACGGTCAGGTAGTGCTCGATCGGGTCCTCACCGTCGCGCGCCCCCACGGTTTCCCTGATCTGGCCGGTGACCAGTTCGTTCATCGTCTCCGCGATGATCCTGGTCGGCTCGGTGCCCAGCTGGGCGACCAGCCGCGAGGCGTGCGCGAACAACAGGTCGCCGGTCAGGATCGCGACGGTGTTGTCCCACCGGGCGTTGGCGCTCTGCGCACCACGCCGCATGGTGGCCTCGTCCATCACGTCGTCGTGGTACAGCGTGGCGAGGTGGACCAGTTCGACCGCAGCCGCCGCGGTGACGACGTCGTCGGTACCGCCGTCACCGAACTGGCCGGCCAGCAGCGTGAACAACGGCCGGAACCGCTTACCGCCCGCTTCGGTCAGGTGGCGGGCCGCCGCGTCGACGAAGGCGACGTCGCTGCGCACGGCCTCCCGCAGCAGCGTTTCCACCTTCGCCAGGCCGGCGGACAACTCGTCAAGCAAAGCCTCGTCGGCGATTCGCAAACCCACCGCGGCCTGCAACTCGGCCATGCGCTTGGCGTCAGACACGCCAGTCAGCGTAACGGGCATGCCCCGATCGCCTTCCAGCGGCCAACCGGGGCGGTCAGAACGTGAACCCGCCTGCCGACGCCCAGTCCAGGGCGAACGTGGGCAGCACACCGAGCACCAGCGTGGCGATGGTGCCGACCGCGATGGCCGTCGTGGTGAACGCACCCGGGACGGTCACCGCGGGCCCGTCCGGCGCGGGCTCGGAGAAGTACATCAGCACCACCACGCGCAGGTAGAAGAACGCCGCGACCGCGCTGGCCACCAGGGCGACCACGACCAGCGGAGCCATTCCGTCCGACAACGCGGCCTCGAACACCGCGAACTTGCCGACGAAACCGCTGGTCAGCGGGATACCGGCGAGAGCGAGCAGCAGGAAGGTGAACACCGCGGCGACCAGCGGGGACCGCTTGGCCAGACCGGCCCACGCGGACAGGTCGGTGGCCTCCCCGCTGGAGTCCCGCACCAGCGAGATCACGCCGAACGCCGCCAGCGTGGTGAAGCCGTAGGCCAGCAGGTAGAACAACGTGGCCGACAGACCGTCCTCGGTCAGCGCCATGGCGCCGACCAGCAGGAACCCGGCGTGCGCGACCGACGAGTACGCGATCATCCGCTTCACGTCGCGCTGGGTGAGACCCAGGATGGCGCCGATCGCCATCGACACGATCGCCACGGCGGTCAGCACGCCGCGCCACTCCCACGACGTCGACTCGAAGCTGACGGTCAGCACGCGGATCAGGCCACCGAAGGCCGCCACCTTGGTGCAGGCAGCCATGAACCCGGTGACCGGGGTCGGCGCGCCTTGGTAGACGTCCGGCGTCCAGGTGTGGAACGGGCCCACCGAGCCCTTGAACAGCAACCCGATGGCCAGCAGCCCGAACCCGGCGAACAACAGCGTGTCGGACCGATCGGTACCGGAAGCGGCGTTGGCGATGTCGGCCAGGTGCACCGAACCCGCGTAGCCGTACAGCATGGCCACGCCGTAGAGGAAGAACGCCGAGGCGAACGCGCCGAGCAGGAAGTACTTGACCGCGGCTTCCTGCGAGATCAGCCGCCTGCGCCGGGCCAGCCCGCACATCAGGTACAGCGGCAGCGACAGCACCTCGAGCGCGATGAACATGGTCAGCAGGTCGTTCGCCGCGCAGAAGGTCATCATGCCGCCGAGCGCGAACAGCGTCAGCGGGAAGACCTCGGTCTGCATGCCGGTGAAGGTCTTCTCGGTGGTCAGGGTGTCCGTGCCACCGGCATTGCCGCGCAGCGCCGCCCGGCTGACGAACGCACCACCCGGCTCGACGGACCGGTCGGCGATCAGCAGCAGAGCGAGCAGACCCAGCGCGAGCAGCGTGCCCCACAGGAACAGCGCGGGGGCGTCCACCGCAAGCGCGCCGGACGACGCTTCCTCCGCGCGGAACGTGGTCAGGCGCTCGAAGTCACCGGTGGCGTAGAAGGCCAACGCCACGCCCGCGCCCACGACCGACGCCAGGCTCAGCGCGACCTGGGCAGGCCAACGCTGTTGACGCGGCAGCGCGGCCTCCAACAGCACGCCAACCGCGCCGGCGGTGAAGATGATCAGCAGCGGCAGCACGGCCGCGACATCGATACTCGGCACGCCCAACGCAGTGGCGGGACCGCCTTGCGCGAGGTCCATCACTCGTTACCTTCCCCTTCACCGACGGAAACGGTGGGTTGCACCGACGGAGTCACTGTGTCCAGCACCGGCTTCGGGTAGACACCGAGCCCGATGATCAGCGCGACCAGCGGCACCAGCACGATCAGCTCGCGGCTGCCGACGTCCTTGATCGCTTTGCGCGCCGCCTTCGCCGGGGCCTGCGCCGTGCCAGGACCACCACCGGCGCCGACCAGCGCGTCACCGCGCACCGGCCCCTGCATGATCCGCTGGTAGGTCCACAGCACGTAGATGGCCGCCAGGATCATGCCGATCGTGGCCAGGATCGCGTACACCGGCCGCGACTCGAACGAGCCCAGCAGCACCAGGAACTCGGAGATGAAAGCGTTGGTGCCGGGCAGCGACATGGTCGACAGGCCCGCGACCAGCAGGAAGCCGGCCAGCAGCGGTGTCACCTTGGACATGCCGCCGTAGTCGGAGATCTTCGTCGACCCGCCACGGGCGATCACCATGCCCAGCACCAGGATCAGCATGCCGGTGGCCAGGCTGTGGTTGAGCATGTACGTCACCGCGCCGACCTGGGCCTGCTCGGTGAACGCGAAGATGCCCAGCGCGATGAACCCGAAGTGGGCGATCGACACGTACGCGATGAACCGCTTCATGTCCTGCTGACCCGCGGCCACGATCGACGCGTACAGGATGCCCGCCACGGCCAGCACGAGCACCAGCGGCGCCAGCTCCGCGGAGGCGTCCGGGAACATCGGCAGGCTGTAGCGCAGGAAACCGAACGTGCCGACCTTGTCCAGCACGCCGACCAGGATGACGGCGACACCGATCGGCGCCTGCCCGGCGGCGTCCGGCAGCCAGGTGTGGAACGGCACCAGCGGCGCCTTCACCGCGAACGCCACGAAGAAGCCGAGGAACAGCCAGATCTGCGTGGTCAGCGGGGCCTGCGAGACCACCTCGGTGAGCGTCTGCCAGTCGAACGTGCCCTGGCCGAGCTCGTCGGCGGCCAGCGAGTAGGCGCCGATCGCCGACGCCAGCATGATCAGACCACCGAGGAACGAGTACAGGAAGAACTTCACCGCCGCGTACTGCCGGTTCGCCCCGCCGTAGTTCCCGATGAGGAAGTACATCGGGATCAGCATGACCTCGAACAGCACGTAGAACAGGAAGACGTCGGTGGCGGCGAACACCGCGATGGTCAAGCCCTGCTGCAGCAGGATCAGCGACAGGAAGCCACCCGGCGTGCGGCCGGACGGCAGCTTGTCGGTGACCCCGAACAGCAGCACCACCATCGGCACCAACAGCCCGATGACCGCGATCATCACCAGCGCGATGCCGTCGATGCCGAACGAGATGTGGATGCCCCACGCCGGGATCCAGTCCATCGACGACGTCTGCTGCAGCCGCTCGCCGTCCGGGTCGTAGCTCAGCCACAGCGGCACCACCAGCGCCAGCGTGGCCAGCGAGAACACGAACGCGGTGAGCTTGGCGACCCGGCGGTTGTTCCGCAACACGGCGACCGCCGCCGAGCCGATCAGCGGTAGCAGGATGAGTGCGAGCAGCCAGGTCATCCGAACCTCACCATCAACAGGGCGCCGACCAGCAGGAACCCGCCGATCAGCATCGTCAGGGCGTAGGACCGGACGAAACCGGTCTGCAACCTGCGCAGCCGCCCGGAGCTACCACCGAGCAGCGCGGCAAGACCGTTCACCAACCCGTCCACGCCACGGTTGTCCACGAACACCAGTGCCCGCGAGAGCCAGATGCCCGGGCGGGCGAACAACGTCTCGTTCAGCGCGTTGCCGTACAGGTCGGCGCGCGCCGCCCGCACCACCGCGCTGACCCGCTGCGGCCGCTCGACCGGGACCTCCCTGCGGCCGACGAACAGCCACGCGAGCAGCACACCGAGCGCGGAGATGCCGACCACCAGGAACGGCACCGCGCCGTGCCCGATCACGCCGGCTTCGCTCTCCATCAGCGGACCGACCGACGGCGTCAGCCATTCCACCAGGTTGTCGCCGAGGGCCAGGAACGCACCGGCGGCGACCGAACCGACCGCGATCACCATCATCGGCACGGTCATCACCGGCGGCGACTCGTGCGGGTGGTACTCCTTGCCGTCGGCGGTCTTCAGCTCCTGCCAGCGGGCCTTGCCGAAGAACGTCATCAGCACCAGGCGGGTCATGTAGAAGGCGGTGATGCCCGCACCGAGCAGGGCCGCGCCGCCGAACACCCAGCCGCGCCAGCCTTCCTGGCCGAACGCCGCGGCGATGATGGCGTCCTTGGAGAAGTAGCCGGCGGTGAACGGGAAGCCGATCAGCGCCAGGTAGCCGAGGCCGAACGTGACGAACGTGATCGGCATCTTGCGCCACAGACCACCCATGCGCCGGATGTCCAGCTCGCCGTGCAGACCGTGCGAGACGGAGCCGGCGCCGAGGAACAGCCCGGCCTTGAAGAAGCCGTGGGTGAGCAGGTGCATGATGCCCAGCCCGTAGCCGAACGGCCCGAGGCCGACGGCCAGCATCATGTAGCCGATCTGGCTCACCGTGGAGTAGGCGAGCACCTTCTTGATGTCGTCGTAGGCGCATCCGATGATCGCCCCGAGCAGCAACGTGAACGCACCGATGAGCGCCACCACGAGCTGCGCGTCCGGGTTGGCGTTGTAGATCGGCGCCGAGCGGGCGATCAGGTACACACCCGCGGTCACCATGGTCGCCGCGTGGATCAGGGCGGAGACCGGGGTCGGGCCTTCCATCGCGTCCGGCAACCACGCCTGCAGCGGGAACTGGCCGGACTTACCGCAGGCACCGAGCAGCAGCAGCAACCCGATGGCCAGCAGCACGTTCTCATCCGCCTGGCCGACGGCCGCGAACACCTCGGAGTACTGGGTCGAGCCGAAGTTCGCCCACATCAGGAAGATGGCCAGCGCCAGGCCGACGTCACCGACCCGGTTCATCACGAACGCCTTCTTGGCCGCGGTGGCCGCCGACGGCTTGTTCTGGTACCAGCCGATCAGCAGGTAGGACGCGAGACCGACGCCTTCCCAGCCCAGGTACAGGGTCACGAACCCGTTGCCGAGCACCAGGATCAGCATCGCCGCGACGAACAGGTTGAAGTACCCGAAGAAGCGGCGGCGCCCGGCGTCGTCGGCCATGTAACCGGTGGCGTAGATGTGGATCAACGACCCGACACCGGTGATCAGCAGCACGAACACCAGCGACAACGCGTCGATGCGCAACCCGAAGTCGACCTGCAGGTCGGACACCGGGATCCAGGAGAAGACGGTGGTGTCCGTCGGCCGGCCGTCACTGTCGAGGAACAGGATCAGGCCGTAGACGAACGACGCGATCACGGTCGCGCAGCCCAGCCAGTGGCCCCACGCGTCGGTACGTCGCCCACCGGCCAGCAACACGAGCGCGCCGAACGCGGGGAAGGCGATCAGCAACCACGATGATTCGATCACGATGCCACTCCGGGGGTCGTCACGCGCGCCCTACGCCAGCACATCGGCAAATCTCCCCACATGATCAGTACTTCAGCAGGTTGGTGTCGTCGACCGAGGCCGACCGCCGGGCCTTGAAGATGGACATGATGATGGCCAGGCCGACGACCACTTCGGCGGCCGCGACGACCATCACGAAGAACGCCATCACCTGACCGTCGAGCTCGCCGTTGATCCTGGCGAAGGTCACCAGCGTCAGGTTCACCGCATTGAGCATCAGCTCGATGCACATGAAGACCACGATCGCGTTGCGCCGCACCAGCACGCCGACCACGCCGATGGTGAACAGCAGCGCGGACAGCAGCAGGTAGTAGGTCGGGGTCACTTCGACTCCTCCTCGTCCTGTGCCTCCGCCGACTTGCCCGCGACCAGCGCCCGTGCGCTCTTGTCCGCCTCGTCCTCCGCCTCGGTGGCCAGCCGCTCGTGCTTGGCGATCAGCTGCGCGGTGGTGGTGGACTCGATCAGGTCGGACAGCGACTCGGGCGCCACCCGGCCGTCCGGCAGCAGCGCGGGCGTGGCCACCGAGTTGGAGGTGGCGAACACGCCGGGGCCGGGGAACGGCGTCTTGCGCTTGTACTCACCGCGGAACCGCGCCTCGACCAGTTCCTTCTGCGACTTCTTCCGGCCTTCGTTGCGCCGGTCGCGGGTGGCCAGCACGATGCCGGCCAGCGCGGCCACGATCAGCAGCGCCGCGGTCAACTCGAAGCCGAACAGGTAGTCGGTGAAGATCAGCCTGCCCAGGCCGCCCGCACCACCGCCGGTCGGGCTGTTCGGGTCGATCGCCGGCGCCGCGGTCACGTCGGTCAGCGCCCTGGTCAGCCCGGCGACCAGCAGTCCGGCGAACCCGATGCCGAAGATCGCGGCGAGCAGTCGCTGCCCGCGCAGCACTTCGACCACCGAGTCGGCGCTGTCCCGTCCGGCCATCATCAGCACGAACAGGAACAGCATCATCACCGCGCCGGTGTAGACGATGATCTGCGTGAAGCCGAGGAACGGCGCCGACTGCACCATGTACAGCACGCCAAGGCTGAGCATGCTCAGCACCAGCCACAGCGCCGAGTGCACCGCGCTGCGGGCGAAGATCATGCCGAAGCCGCCCGCCAGCGCGGCCGGGCCGAGGATCCAGAACGCCACCGCCTCGCCGGTGGTCACCTCGGCGGCTTGCGCCAGCACCATCGAGCTCATTGCGCGCTCACCTCGCTGGTCTGCTTGGCCTGGCCGGCCTGCCGGGCCAGCTCGGGCCCGCGCACGTAGTAGTCCTGCTCGTCGTCACCGAGCCGCATCGGGTGCGGCGGCGCCTCCATGCCGGGCAGCAACGGCGCGAGCAGGTCCTCCTTGGTGTAGATCAGCTTCTGCCGGTCGTCGTCGGCCAGCTCGTAGAAGTTGAGCATGGTCAACGAGCGGGTCGGGCACGCCTCGATGCACAGCCCGCAGCCGATGCAGCGCAGGTAGTTGATCTGGTAGTCCTTGCCGTACCGCTCGCCCGGGGAGTAGCGCTCCTCCTCGGTGTTGTCGCCACCCTCCACGAAGATCGCGTCGGCCGGGCAGGCCCACGCGCACAGCTCGCAGCCGACGCACTTCTCCAGCCCGTCCGGGTGCCGGTTGAGCTGGTGGCGACCGTGGTACCGCGGGGCAGTCGGGTAGTAGTCCTCCGGGTACTCCTCGGTGACCACCTTCTTGAACATCGTCGAGAAGGTGACGCCGAATCCCTTGATCGGATCAAACATCCCCATCGTCGCTGCCCTCCTTGTCGGCAGTCGCGGACGCGCCGGCCTTGGCCAGCCGCTTGCGCTTGCGCTCGGCCTTCTCCAGCGCCAGCTGACGCGGTGTCTTCTCCGGCACTTCCAGGTCCGCGGGCGGCACCGGGAAGCCGCTGCCGGCCAGCGGGATGCGGTCGTCCGTCTCGACCTTGCGCTCCGGGATCAGCAGCGTGAGCAGCACGATCAGCAGCACCGCGACGCCGCCGAAGATGACGATCTCGGTCGAGCCGACGTTGGCGTCGTTGCGCAGGGCGCGCACGCCGGCGATCAGCACGACCCACGCCAGGCTGGCGGGCACCAGCACCTTCCAGCCCAGCCGCATGAACTGGTCGTAGCGGAACCGGGGCAGCGTGCCGCGCAGCCAGATGTAGAGGAAGAGGAACGCCAGCATCTTGATCAGGAACCACAGCACCGGCCACCAACCGGTGTTGAAGTAGCCGTCCCAGAGCGCCGAGATCGGCCACGGCGCCATGTATCCGCCGAGGAACAACGTGGTGACGAAACCGGACAGCACCACCATGTTGACGTACTCGGCCAGGAAGAACAGCGCGAACTTCAGCGAGCTGTACTCGGTGTGGAAGCCACCGACCAGCTCGGACTCGGCTTCCGGCAGGTCGAACGGCGCCCGGTTGGTCTCGCCGACCATCGAGATCACGAAGATCACGAAGCTCGGCAGCAGCAGGATGGCGAACCAGCCGTTCTGCTGCGCGTCGACGATGTCACCGGTGGACAGCGACTGCGCGTACAGCAGCACCGCGACCAGGCTCAGCCCCATCGCGATCTCGTAGCTGATCACCTGCGCGGCCGACCGCAGCGCACCGAGCAGCGGATACGGTGAGCCGGACGCCCACCCGCCGAGGACGATGCCGTAGACCCCGACCGCCGAGCAGGCCAGCACCACCAGCACGCCGACCGGAAGATCGATCAGCTGCAGGTAGGTCTCCTCGCCGAAGATCGTCACCTTCGGGCCGAACGGCAGCACGCTGAAGCCGACGAACGCGGCGGTCGACGAGATGACCGGGGCCATCCAGTAGACCTTGCGGTCGGCACCCTCCGGGATGATCTCCTCGACGAACGCCAGCTTGATGCCGTCGGCGAGCGACTGCAGCCAGCCGCCGGGACCGGTCCGGTTGGGCCCGACCCGGTGCTGCATGCGGGCCACGACCTTGCGCTCCCAGTTGATCATGAACAGGGTCATGACCACGCCGAACGCGAACAGCACCACGGCCTTGAGCAGCACCAGCCAGAACGGGTCGTCGGCCAGCACCTCGGCGCGCGTCATCTCTTGCTGCGCCTGGGCCAGGAACAGCGTGCTCACGCCGCACCTCCCGTTTCACCGGAACCCGCGCTGAGCTGCACGGCCCCGCCGTGCCCGACGCCCAGCGCCTCGTACACGCCGACCGGCGAGCGGGACGGCACCCACACCACACCGTCCGGCAGATCGGCAATCTCCGCGGGCAGCGTCAACGCACCCCGCTCGGTGCGGACCGTCGCCAGCTCTCCGGCGACGACGCCGTGCCGTTCGGCGGTGGCCGCGTTCAGCCGGATGACGGCAGGCCGTGCGGTGCCCGCCAGGTGCGGTTCCTCGACCTGCAGCGATCCGTTGTCGATCAGCTGCCGCCAGGTGGACAGCTTCACGTGCCCGTTCGTCGACTCCTCCTGCGCCGCGGCCGGTTCGGCCTGGAAGGCCTCGACGGTCCGGGGCACCGCGCCCGCGGCCCGGTCGAAGTCGGCCCACGCGGCCTTCGGCGTCTGGGTGAACAGGTCGACGTCCATCTCCACCGCCAGGGTGTCCAGCACCCGGCAGTCCGGCAGCGCACCGGTGTTCTGCAGCGTGACGTCGAACGGCCGGTCGCGGCCCTCCCAGTTGCGGAACGTGCCCGCCTTCTCCGCCGTCGGGGCGATCGGCAGCACCACGTCGGCCCGCTCGGTGACGGCCGACGGCCGCATCTCCAAGCTGACCACGAAGCCCACCGTGTCCAGCGCGGCGCGGGCCGCCTGTGGATCGGGCAGGTCGTCCGGGTCGACACCGCCGACCACCAGCGCGTCCAGCTCGCCCGCGGCGGCAGCGGCCAGGATGCCCGCGGTGTCGCGGCCCGGCTCGGCAGGCAGCGTGCCTTCCGGCAGGCGCCACAGCTGCTCGAGCGCGGCGCGGGCCTGCGCGTCGGTGACCGGCGCGCCACCGGGCAGCAGCGTCGGCACCGCACCGGCGTCGAGCGCACCACGCTCACCGGCCCGGCGCGGAATCCACGCGACCCGGGCGCCGGTGCCGTCGGCCAGCCGCTGCACCGCGGAGAACAGGCCGGGCACCTCGGCGGCGCGCTCGCCGACCAGGATGACCGCGCCCTCGGCGGACAGTGCCTCGTGCAGGTCCTTGGCGTGCTCCGGGATGCCGTCGAGCGCGGCCGCCTCGGCTCCTGGCGCGCAGGCCAGCAGCTCGCCGGAGGTCTTGCGCACCGACGACGTGGTCCACTGCCCGACGTACGCGACCCTGGTGCCCTTGCGGGACGCCTTGCGCAGCCGCAGGAACACGATCGGCGCCTCGTCCTCGGGCTCGAACGCCACGCACAGCACGATCGGCGCCTTCTCCAACGTGGAGAAGCTGACGTGCTCCGGCGTCGTGCCGACCACCGAGGAGGCCAGGAACCTCAGCTCCTCCGCGGAGTGCGCGCGAGCCCGGAAGTCGATGTCGTTGGTCCGCGCCGCGACCCTGGCGAACTTCTGGTAGGCGTAGGCGTCCTCGACGGTCAGCCGACCACCGGTGAGCACCCCGATGCCCTTGCCGTCGCGCGCCTTGACCAGCGCGTCCGCCGCCACCTGCATCGCTTCGGTCCACGAGGACTCGCGCAGCTGACCGTCCTCGCCGCGCACCAGCGGCTTGCGGATGCGGTCCGGCGCGGTGGCGTAGCGGAACGCGAAGCGGCCCTTGTCGCAGATCCACTCCTCGTTGACGTCCGGGTCGTCGCCGGCCAGCTTCCGCATGATCCGGCCCCGGCGGAAGTCGGTCCGCTCGGCGCAGCCGGACGAGCAGTGCTCGCACACGCTCGGCGTCGACACCAGGTCGAACGGGCGCGACCGGAAGCGGTACTGCGCCGAGGTCAGCGCACCGACCGGACAGATCTGGATGGTGTTGCCGGAGAAGTACGACTGGAACGGCTCGCCAGAGGGCGTGGTCGACGCGGCCGCCTCCAGGTCCGCGGTCTCCGACGTGCCGATCTGCTGCTGTGCGCCGCGCTCCAGCAGGTCGATGAACGGGTCACCGGCGATCTGCTGGGAGAACCGGGTGCAGCGCTGGCACAGCACGCAGCGTTCGCGGTCGAGCAGGATCTGCGAGGAGATCCGCAGCGGCTTGGGGAACGTGCGCTTGCGGTCGACGAACCGGGAGTCGGCCCGGCCGTGTGCCATCGCCTGGTTCTGCAGCGGGCACTCGCCGCCCTTGTCGCAGATCGGGCAGTCCAGCGGGTGGTTGATGAGCAGCAGCTCCATCACACCCTTTTGCGCCTTGTCCGCCACCGGCGAGGTCAGCTGGGTCTTGACCTCCATGCCGTCGGCGACGGTCATGGTGCAGGACGCTTGCGGCTTGGGCATCGGCCGCCCGCCCATGGACACCTCGACCAGGCACTGGCGGCAGGCGCCCGCCGGGTCGAGCAGCGGGTGGTCGCAGAAGCGCGGGATGATGGTGCCCAGCCGCTCCGCGGTCCGGATGAGCAGCTCACCCTTGGGCGCGATCACCTCTTGCCCGTCGATGGTCAACCGCACGTGCCCCTCGGGCACCTCGGGCTGAGTCTCGGTCGGCTTGTCGTGCGCAAGTGTCATGCCGACGCTCCCACCAGCTCACGCTTGTTGGACTCACACAGCGCCAGGAACTCGTCCCGGAAGTACTTGATGCCGCTCTGGATCGGGCTGACCGCACCGTCGCCGAGCGCGCAGAACGAGCGGCCGAGGATGTTGTCGCAGACGTCGAGCATGGTGTCGATGTCCTCTTCGGTGCCCCTGCCCTCGACCAGCCGCTCCAGCACCTGGGACAGCCAGTACGTGCCCTCCCGGCACGGCGTGCACTTACCGCAGGACTCGTGCTCGTAGAACTTCGCCCACTTCATCACCGCCCACGGCACCGACACCGTCTCGTTGAACACCATCACCGCGGTGGTGCCCAGCATCGACCCGGCCTCGGCGGCACCCTCGAAGTCCAGCGGGACGTCGAGGTGCTCGGCGGTGAACATCGGCGTGGACGATCCACCCGGCGTCCAGAACTTCAACGGGATGCCGTCCTTCATACCGCCGGCCATCTCCAGCAGCTGGCGCAGCGTGGTGCCCAGCGGCGCCTCGTACTGCCCGGGCCGCTCGACGTGCCCGGAGATCGAGTAGATCTTCGGGCCGGGCGACTTCTCGGTGCCCATCTGCCGGAACCAGTCCGCGCCACCGTTGACGATGTAGGGCACGGTGGCGATGGTCTCGACGTTGTTCACCGTGGTCGGCTTGGCGTACAGACCGGCGGCGGCCGGGAACGGCGGCTTGAGCCGCGGCTGCCCGCGCCGGCCCTCGAGCGAGTCGAGCAGCGCGGTCTCCTCACCGCAGATGTAGGCGCCCGCGCCCGCGTGCACGGTGATGTCCAGGTCGAAGCCGCTGTCCAGGATGTTCCTGCCCAGGTACCCGGCGGCGTAGGCCTCGCGCACGGCGTTGTTCAGCCTGCGGATGCAGTGCAGCACCTCGCCGCGCACGTAGATGAAGCAGTGGTGCGCGCGCATCGCGTACGAGGCGATGATGCAGCCCTCGATCAGCGAGTGCGGGTCCGCCATCATCAGCGGGACGTCCTTGCACGTGCCCGGCTCACCCTCGTCGGCGTTGATCACCAGGTAGTGCGGCTTGTCCTCGTTGGGCGGCATGAACGACCACTTCACGCCCGCCGGGAAGCCCGCGCCGCCGCGGCCGCGCAGGCCGGCCTCCTTGACCAGCTCGACGAGTGCCTCCGGCGTCATGCGCAACGCCTTGCGGATCGCGGTGTAGCCCTCGAGCTGCTCGTAGGTGGACAGCCGCCACGAGTTCGGGGACAGCCAGCGCTTGGTCAGCACCGGCGTGAGCGGGTCGGTCTTGGACGCTGTGTCAGCCACGCGATCCCTCCTCCGGCATCGGGGGCGCGATCCAGCCGCGCTCCTGGGCCAGCGCCGCGCCCCGCAGGGTCTCCTCGGCGGCCGACGGCCCATCGACATCCGCTGCGAACCGCTCCTCGTCCTCCGGGAAGAACCCGGCCAACTGCAGTTCCGCGGTCTTGAAGTCGGTCAGCTCGGCACCGCGGGTCGGCTTCGGCCGCTCCCCGTTGCGCAGCTTGTCGACCAGTTCGACGGCGGACTCGACGGTCTGCTTGTCGAAGTACTCGTAGTTGACCTGCACCACCGGCGCGAGGTCGCACGCGGCGAGGCACTCGGCGTGCTCGAGCGTGATCGAGCCCGGCTCGCCCGGCTCGCCCGCGGTCTCGTTGTGGCCGACACCGAGGTGCTCGCTCAACTTCTGGTAGATGGTGTCGCCGCCCATGGCCGCACACAGCGTGTTGGTGCAGACGCTGACCAGGTGCTCACCGCACGGGCGACGCTTGTACATGGTGTAGAAGGTCGCGACCGCGGAAACCTCCGCCTCGGTCAGCCCGAGCTGCTCGGCGCAGAACGCGATGCCCTCCCGGCTGACGAAGCCCTGCACCGACTGCACCAGGTGCAGCATGGGCAGCAACGCCGAGCGGGACTCGGGGTAGCGACCGATCAGCTCCTGCGCCTTGGCGACGACGTCGTCACCGAAAACCGTCTCGGGTGCCTGAGTCACCGGTCACAGCCTCCCATCACCGGGTCCAGCGAGGCCACGGCCGCGATGACGTCGGCGACCATGCCGCCCTCGGTCATCGCAGGCATGGCCTGCAGGTTGACGAAACTTGGTTCGCGCACGTGCACGCGAAGCGGCCGGGTGCCTCCGTCGGAGACCATGTGGTAGCCCAGCTCGCCGCGCGGGGACTCCACGGTGGCGTACACCTGCCCGGGCGGCACCCGGAATCCCTCGGTGACCAGCTTGAAGTGGTGGATCAGCGACTCCATCGACTGACCCATGATCTTGCGGACGTGCTCCAGCGAGTTGCCCATGCCGTCCGAGCCGATGGACAGCTGCGCGGGCCAGGCGATCTTCTTGTCCTCCACCATCACCGGGCCCGGCTTCTTCAGCCGGTCGGCCGCCTGCCGGATGATCCGCAACGACTGGTGCATCTCCTCGATGCGGATCAGGTAGCGGGCGTAGGAGTCGGCGTCGGTGTAGGTGGGGACCTCGAAGTCGTAGGTCTCGTAGCCGAGGTACGGGTCGGTCTTGCGCAGGTCCCACGGCAGGCCGGCGGACCGCAGCACCGGGCCGGTCACGCCGAGCGCCAAGCAGGCGTCCACCGGCAGGTAGCCGATGCCCTTGAGGCGGTTCTGCCAGATCGGCTGGCCGGTGAGCAGCCGGTCGTACTCCGGCAGCCGCTTGTCCATCACCTTGCAGAAGTCGAGGATCTTCTCGATCGCGTCCTCCGGCACGTCCTGGGCCACCCCGCCCGGCCGGATGAACGCGTGGTTCATCCGCAGACCGGTCAGGTACTCCAGCAGGTGCAGGACCTCCTCGCGCTCGCGGAAACCGGCGGTCATACCGGTCAGCGCGCCCAGCTCCATACCGCCGGTGGCGATCGCGACCAGGTGCGAGCCGATGCGGTTGATCTCCATCAACAGCACCCGGATGACCTGCGCACGCTCCGGGATGTCGATGCCGAGCAGGCGCTCGACACCCATGCAGTAGGCGGCCTCGTTGAACAGCGGGGACAGGTAGTCCATACGCGTCACGAACGTGACGCCCTGGGTCCACGTGCGGAACTCGACGTTCTTCTCGATGCCGGTGTGCAGGTAGCCGACGACCGAACGCAGGTCGGTGACCGTCTCACCCTCGAGCTCGACCACCAGCCGCAGCACGCCGTGCGTCGACGGGTGTTGCGGGCCGAGGTTCATGATGATCTTCTCGTCGCCGGCGACCTCGGACATCACCTCGTCCCAGTCGCCGCCGGTGACGGTGTAGACCGGGCCCTCGGTGGTCTCCCGGCTCGGCGCGTACGGGTCGCTGGTGCTGCCGCGCTCGGTGGTGTCGGTCCCCGTGGTGGCGTCGCTGAGCCGCTCGGCCTGGTTCTCCGTCATGAGTACGCCCTCCGCTGGTCCGGCGGCGGGATCTCGGCGCCCTTGTACTCCACCGGGATCCCACCGAGCGGGTAGTCCTTGCGCTGCGGGAAGCCGTCCCAGTCGTCCGGCATGAGGATCCGGGTCAGCGCGGGGTGGCCGTCGAAGACGATGCCGAACATGTCGTAGGCCTCGCGCTCCTGCCAGTCGGCGGTCGGGTAGACCTCGACGATCGACGGCACGTGCGGGTCGTCGACGTCCAGCGCGACCTCCAGGCGAATACGCCGCCGGTACGTCATGGACGTCAGGTGGTAGGCCACGTGCAGCCGCTGCGGCACGTCGACGCCGTAGTCGACCCCGGAGACGGAGCTGCACAGCTCGAACCGCAGACCTTCGTCGTCGCGCAGCACGCGGCAGACGTCGACGATCGCCTCGCGCTGCACGTAGAAGGTGATCTCACCGCGGTCGACGGTGGTCTGCAGGATCACCGACGGGTCGATGCCCGCGTCGGCGAGGGCGGCAAGGAACTCGTCAGCGAACGCGTCGAACCAGCCGCCGTACGGGCGCTCGGACGCCGGCGGCGTGTACGCGGGCAGGCGCAGTCCGCCGTAACCGGACGTGTCACCGCTGCCTTGCACGCCGAACATGCCACGGCGTTCACGGCCCGCGACGATCGCACGGGCGGGTTCGGCCCCACGCGGCTCCAGGCCGGCACTCGGCCGGTCCGCGGACGAACCCGCGGCGCCCGGCTCCGGGTCGGTGGTCGCGGCAGCGTCGGTGGGCTGCTGTGGTGGTGGGGTGGCGTCAGATTCGGGCTTGTCGGTCACGGCGTCATTGCTCCAGCAACTCCAGCGGAATCGTGCTGCGGCGCTTGCCTTCCACCTCGTTCGGCGGAATCTCGCTCACGCGCTTGTCGCGGTCCTTCTTGCGGGCGTAGCGCACCGACGACGGCGGCAGCGCCAGCTCTTCGCCGCGCTCGGCCTTGAGCCTGGCCCGTGCCGGGCTGATCGGCTCGTGCTTGATCTTTTCGTGGATCTTCAGGATCGCGTCGATCAGCATCTCCGGCCGCGGCGGGCAACCAGGCAGGTACATGTCGACCGGAACGATGTGGTCGACGCCCTGGACGATCGCGTAGTTGTTGAACATGCCGCCGCTCGAGGCGCACACGCCCATGGCGAGCACCCACTTCGGCTCGGCCATCTGGTCGTAGATCTGCCGCAGCACCGGGGCCATCTTCTGGCTCACCCGGCCCGCGACGATCATCAGGTCGGCCTGCCTCGGCGATGCGCGGAAGACCTCCATGCCGAACCGGCTCAGGTCGTACCGCGGCGCGCCGGTGGTCATCATCTCGATCGCGCAGCAGGCAAGGCCGAACGTGGCGGGCCACAGCGACGAGTGGCGCGACCAGTTGGCCAGCTTCTCCACACTGGCCAGCAGGACGCCGCTGGGCAGCTTTTCCTCTAGTCCCATTCCAGACCGCCCCTCGCCCACTCGTAGACGTACGGGATGGTGATCGCGACGATGAAGATCAGCACCGCGATGAACCCGAACATGCCGACCGCGTCCGCGGCCACGGCGTACGGGTAGAGGAACACCATCTCGATGTCGAACAGGATGAACAGCATCCCGGTCAGGTAGAACTTCACCGGCACGCGGCCGCCCCCGGCCACGGGCTGCGGCGACGGTTCGATCCCGCACTCGTACGGCTGCAGCTTCTGCTTGTTGTACCGCTTCGGGCCCACCAGCGGCGCGATCGTCACGGAGAAGACCGCGAAACCGAAGGACAGCAGAAGCAGCAACACCAGCGGCAGGTAGGCGTCCAGTCCGCTTGCCGCGGTCGCCGTGTCCGGCATGACGACTCCGTCCCTTCCCTCGCAACGCTTGTGAAATTCTTCACGAGCTACTTCGCTCGCGTTGTGAAGGTCTTCACAAACGGCTGTAGAGGCAGTGTAGGACGACCATAACTCTCTTGTCGCCGGGGTATCCCATCAGTCCCTCATGGCTGCCCCATTGATCATTAATAGGGCTCTGAACAGGGGAAACGAGTCGCCTGAGCGGTCCTGCGGGGTGCTTGACGCGGATCGCCGACGGAGTGGTTTCTGCCACATGGGCGCGGATGGTTGGCCGCAGTGAGTCTCGCTACAGGGGCTCAGCTGCCGGTGACCCTCACTACACGGGATGGGCGGCGGGTGACTGACGCAACAGCTCGGGTCGGCGGATTCACCCGAGTGGCCCTGCCGTCAAGGGCGACTGCGGGCGGCGAAGACGGCACCCGCCCGGGCGTCGGGGTCAGCTCACTGGGTCCGCGCGGGCCTCAGGTGACGGCGGCGCCGGGCACGGCAGCACCGATCGCGGACAGCGCGAGCGGCAGACACGGCGGCACCGGCCGCGAGCAGCGCGGGCCGTTCGGTACCGCGACATCGGCGGAGCCAACCACGAGCATCAGGAATGCCGGCGCACGCGGCCGGAGCCACTACCCACCGATCTCAGCGCCTGCCGGGTCGGCTAGCGCGGCGAGGGCGTCAACCGCGACGCGGTCGCGATCAACCGGTCCACGGCGTCTCCTGCCCGGTCGTCGTAGCAGCCGGACAGGCCCTTGTAGATCAGCGGGATGAGCTTGTTGATCCGCAGCCCGTAGCGGGTCGCGACGCGCATGACCGCGGGCTTGCCGATGGCCCTGGCGAACGCGTTGCCGAGTCGGTAGTAGCCACCCATGCGCTCCCGTAGTGCCACGGTGTAGCCGTACAGCGCCTTCTCCCGGGACGGGCCGGCCGGACGGGCGAGCGCTTGCACCACGTGCTCCGCGGCCAGCTGCGCGGACTCCATCGCCGCGGCGATCCCCTCGCCGTTGAACGGGCTCACCATGCCGCCCGCATCGCCGAGCAACAGCAGACCGTCCTTGTAGTGGGGAGTGCGGTTGAAGCCCATCGGCAGACCGGCGCCACCGATCTTGCCCACGGCGTTCTCCTCGCGGAATCCCCACTCCTCCGGAGTGCCATCCAGCCAGGTGCGCAGCAGCGCGCGGTAGTCGGTGTTGCGGAAGGCCGGGGAGGTGGACAGCATCCCGAGCCCGACGTTGACCGTGCCGTCGCCCAGCGGGAAGACCCAGCCGTAGCCGGGCAGCAGCCGCGGGTTCTTCGGATCGCTGCGGTCCCACAGCTCGAGGTGACCTTCGATGAACGGCTCGGCATGCCGCGGGCTGCGGTAGTAGCGGCGCACGGCCACGCCCATCGGTCGCTTCTCGTTGCGCTCGATGCCCACGCTGCGGGCCAGCTTGGCGTTCACGCCGTCGGCGGCCAACACCAGCGGCGCGCGGTAGGTCACCGGTTGACGTTCCGGCCCGACGACCGCCTTGACGCCGACCACGCGGCCGCGCTCGACAACGGCCTCGGTGACGTTGGTCTTCTCGAACAGGCGCGCACCGGCCTTCTGCGCGGTTTGCGCCAGCAGGTGGTCGAAGTCGTGCCGGGTGCGCGAGACCCCGTAGGGCGGGTAGCTGCTCAGCTCCGGCCACGGCAGTTCCAGCGTGATGTCGCCCGCCAGGATGCGCAGCCCGGTGCTGTGCACCCAGCCCGCTTCCTCCCGGGTGTCGATGCCGAGGTCGATGAGCTGTTTGACACCGCGCGGGGTGAGCCCGTCGCCGCAGACCTTCTCCCGCGGGAACGTCGTCTTCTCCAACAGCAGGACGTCCAAGCCGGACCGAGCGAGGTATGTCGCCGCGGTCGACCCCGCCGGTCCCGCACCAACCACGATGACCTCGGCGTCGTCCGTCGGACCGCGCCTGCTGCTGCTCTGCGTCATGAGGTCACTGTAGAGGCCGCACCCGCAACGGTTCCGCGCGTTGTGACCTAGGCGTTCTGCTCGGGCTCGTCACCGGTCTTGGCGGGCTTGACCGCGCGATGGACCGCGACGACGCCGAACGTGAGGTTGAGCCACTCGACGTCCTCCCAGCCCGCGGCGGCGATGATCTCGCCGAGCTCCCGCTGCGCGGGCCAGGCGGCGGACGACTCGGACAGGTAGGAGTAGGCCTCGGGGTTGGACGACGCGCGCTTGCCGATCCACTTGGGCAGCTGCAGCAGCACTTTGCGGTGCAGGAACCGGATCGGGGCGAACGGTGGCGTGGACACCTCGCAGATCACCAGCCGACCACCCGGTTTGACGACCCTGGCGATCTCCCGCAGCGCGGCGCCGGGGTCGACGAAGTTGCGCAGCCCGAAGCAGATGGTGGCGGCGTCGAAGACCTCGTCGGCGAACGGCAGGCGCAACGCGTCCGCGGCGACCATCGGCAGCCCTGGCCGCTTCTGCTTGCCGTTGCGCAGCATGCCGAGGGAGAAGTCGGCGGCCACACACCACGCGCCCGCGTGGCCGAACTCGACGGTGGACACCCCGGTGCCAGCGGCGAGGTCGAGCACCTTCTCGCCGGGCCTGGCGTCCAGCGTGCGGCTGGTGATCACGCGCCACCGGCGATCGAACCCGAACGTCATGAACGAGTTGGCTCGGTCGTAGCCCTTCGCGACGCCGTCGAACATCTCGGCGACCTCGCGCGGGTTCTTGTCCAGGCTCGCGCGCGACATGGGCGCCAGAGTAGTCGGTCCGGGCCGCCGGACGGGCCGTGTGGTCCGGCGGTCACCCGCGCCGGGTGAGGCGTGCGCTGCGGAAATGCCGCGATGCCGCCGCCGTGCGATCAGATGGACGACGCGACCTGCCATGCCAGTCGCGGCGCCCTGGGGGCACCGTTCGGACCGGCAACAGCTTCGAGCCGGGTTACCGGGATCTCCACGTCGGAGCAGGTCGCGAGCGACCGCTTGGCCGACGGTCGGCGCGCAGGCTGACGCCGACTCGTCGGTCAGCAGGTCACGGTCGAGCGGCAGGCTCCTCCGACCCACCGTCCGCCAGGGCGCTGAGGGCGTCCAACGCCATCAGCAGCACCAGCAGCACGGCGGCTTGCACCATGTGGGCTTTGTCACGCATGTCCGATCAGACGCACGTCGTCGGCGAGCCGTTCCCTGCCGGCCCGCCGACGACGTCTCCGCCGCTACTTGTGCGCCAGTTCGCGCTGGTGCAGCAGCTTGTGCGTCCGGTCGATCTTGGCCACCGACTTCGGCGCTTCCGCCTTCGCCGCCCGCACGGCCGCGTCGCCGTTCGGGCTGGTGGCCGGCTTGCCTGCGGTGTACAGCCAGGTCTGGAACACCTCGTCCAGCTGCTTGCCGGACAGCTTCTCGGCCAGCTTGATCAGCTCCGGCGTGGTCCCCACGTCGTTGCGCTTCTTCTTCGGCCACTGCTTGAGCAGCTTGAAGAACGCCTTGTCACCCATGGCCGTGCGCAGCGCGTGCACCGTCATCGCGCCCCGGTCGTACACCGCGTCGTGGAACTGGTTCTCCGCACCCGGGTCGCCGGGCAGCACGTCCCAGAACGGGTCGTCGGCGGCGTAGGAGTCGTAGTAGAACTGCGAGATCTCCGCGGCGGTGCCTTCGCCCTGCTCTTCCGACCACAGCCACTCGGCGTAGGCCGCGAAGCCCTCGTTCAGCCAGATCTCGTCCCACGAGCCCAGCGACACCGAGTCGCCGTACCACTGGTGCGCCTGCTCGTGCGCGACCACGTAGGTGTTGGCGCCGCGCGCGAAGAAGCCGTCGTCGTACACCGGCCGGGTCTGCGTCTCCAGCGCGAAGCCGAGGCCGGTCGTCACCACGCCACCGAGGGCCTCGAACGGGTACTTGCCGAACTTCGTCTCGAGGAACTCGGTCACCTCGGGCGTGCGGTCCACGCTGGCCCGCGCGGCATCCGGATTCTGCAAGTCCTTGGCGTAGGCGTTCAGGTAATACAAGCCGTTGGGCGCCAGTTCCTCACTGACGTCGTAGTCCTCCACCGCCATGAACGCCAGGTACGTGGCTTGTGGCTGCTTGCTGCGCCAGTGCCAGCGCACCATGCCGTCGATCTGCTGGCTGGTGCCCACCAACGTGCCGTTGGAGATCACCTCGAGCCCTTCCGGCGCGGCGACCGAGATGTCGTACGTCGCCTTGTCCGTCGGGTGGTTGTTGGACGGGAACCACCACGGCGCCATGTGAGGCTGGTCCACCGCCAGCGCACCGGTCGCGGTCTGCTTCCACGCGTTGTAGCCGTACAGCTCGTACTTGTTCGGGGTGTCGGAGTACTTGACCACGACCAGCATGCGGCTGCCCTTGTGCAGGTCCTGTGCCGGGTCGACGGTCAACTCCCCGCCGTCGGTGCTGAACTTCGCCGGACGGTTGTTCACCCGCACCGAGTCGACGTTCAGCAAGAAGTCGAGATTGAACGTGGTCAGGTCTTGCGTCGCCTTGGCGAGAATGGTCGTCGTGCCGGAGAGCCGGTCGCTTTCCGGCTGGTAGCTCACTCTGACGTCGTAGTGCGAGACGTCGTAGCCGCCGTTGCCGTCCAGCGGGTAATAGGGATCGCCGACTCCCGGACTGCCCGGCCCTGGCGCTGCGCTCGCGGTCGACGTCAACAGCAGGACGGTCAGCCCTGTCGCCGCGGTGGTGAATCCGGCCCGTTTCCTCAGGCTCATGATGACCTCCGATTTGCGACATACCTCCCTGATAGTCGCGAGGGCGAACCTAGCGAGCCTGCGGGCCGATGGCCAGAACTTTGCCTCGCACCGACCCCAATAGCCGAACGAACCGCTCAGTCCTCCGTCGCGACTTCCGGCTCTCGCGTCGCTTCGTCGGCGCCGGAGGTCTCGGCTTCCTCGCGTGCGCGGGCACGCCCTGGCCGCAGCCACCACAGCAGCGGCCCGGCCACCAGCCACGTGATCACGATCGTGCTTCCGGCGGGCAGCAGCGTGAGGTCCGCGGTGCGCCCGGCCACCCGTACCAGGTTCGGATCGGTGCCGTCGTACTCCACCAGCAACCGCTGTCCCTCGACCAGTCCGCCGGGATAGAGCACGCCGTCCTGGGAGATGTGCACGCGACCGTCCGGGCCGGTGAATCGCACCGTGGTGCGGGCCCAGTCCTGCGACAACACCTCGGCGTTCGCCGCGATGCGGTTGGCCATGATCGCTGCGTCGTTGCGGTAGGCGGCCACCACCAGCACGACGGCCATCACCGTCACCAGGCTCGCCACGCCGAGCACCATCAACCGCAGCAGCCGCCGTCGCCGGTCCGCTTGCGTGGCCTCTGTCCGGGAGGTGGTCATTCGCTGAGGGTAACCACCGCGTCCACGTCCGCCACCCCGAGCCGAGGCGGCCGTCACCGGCGACTGTTTCGTAGCGCGCGGACCAGCAGTTTCCGAGTGTCCGCCGGGTCGATGACGTCGTCGACCTCGAACACCGTGGCCACGCTCAACGCCTTGCCGCGTTCGTACAGGTCGGCGAGCAGCTCCTGGTAGCGGGCCTGGCGAGCGTCGGGGTCCGAGATGGCTGCCAGCTCTTTGCGGTAGCCGAGCCGGACGGCGCCTTCCAGGTTCATGCCGCCGAACTCACCGGTCGGCCAGGACAGCGTGACCACCGGTGCGTGCAGGTCACCTCCGGCCATCGCCATCGCACCCAGGCCGTAGCCCTTGCGGAGCACGACCAGGCACAGCGGGACGGTGAGCCGGGCGCCGGCGACGAACATCGCGCTGAACCGACGGACGGTGGCAGTTCGCTCCGCGTCCGGGCCGACCATGAAGCCTGGCGTGTCGCACAGCGACACGACGGGAAGACGATGCGCCTGGCACAACTCCAGGAACGCCGTGGCCTTGTCGGCCGCGTCGCCGTCGATGGCGCCGCCGAGGTGTTCGGGATTGTTGGCGAGCACACCGACGGGTTGTCCGTCGAGCCTGGCCAGTGCGGTGACGATGCCTGCGCCGAACCCGCCGCGCAGCTCCAGCACGCTGCCGGTGTCGAACAGTGCGTCGATCACGGGCCGGATCGGGTAGACGCGCAGCCGGTTCTCCGGCACCAGATGGCGCAGGTGGCGCTGGTCGACGTGCTCGACCTCGGTGCGGTCGCCGGCGCCGAAGTAGGACAGGTACCGGCGCGCGGCGGCGACGGCAGCGGTGTCGTCGCCGACCAGGATGTCCACGACGCCGTTCTCCCACTGCACGTCCATCGGCCCGACCTCCTCGGGCGCGACGACGCCGAGCCCGCCGCCTTCGATCATGGCCGGGCCGCCCATGCCGAGGCTGCTGCCCTCGGTGGCGATGATCGTGTCGCAGCTGCCTGCCAAGGCGGCGTTGCCCGCGAAGCAGTAGCCGGACACCACGGCGAGCGTGGGCACCTTGCCGCGTAGCTGGGCCAGCAGGCGGAACGTGGGCACGTCGAGCTGGGCGATCGCGGAGGTGTCGGTGTCGCCGGGCCGCCCGCCACCGCCCTCGGCGAAGATCACCACCGGCAGGTTCTCCCTGGCCGCCAGCTGGAACAGCCGGTCGGTCTTGGCGTGGTTGTGCACGCCCTGCGTGCCCGCGAGGACGGTGTAGTCGTAGGACATCACGGCGACCGGCAGCCCGCCGACCGTTCCCGTGCCGGTGATCAGGCCGTCGGCCGGGGTGCGAGCGATGAGGTCGTCGAGGCTGCGCCTGCGGCGTTGGGCGGCGATGGTGAGCGCGCCGTATTCGACGAAGCTGTCGGGATCGAGCAGGTCGGCGATGTTCTCGCGGGCCGTGCGTCTGCCCGCCGCGTGCCTCCGCTCGGTGACCTCGGGTCTGCCTTCGTCCAACCCGATGCGGTGTCGCTCGACGGTCTCGGCGAGGTCGGGCCGGATGTGGTCGAGGTCGACCGTCTCCACCTCGGCCTGCGCTGCGTCGTCCACGTCTGCTGGTGTGACGAAAACCAGCGGCGCTCCGACTTCGACCACGTCACCGACCTTGACCGCGACGCTGTGTACCTGGCCCGGCCCGTCGGCTCGGACGACGTGTTCCATCTTCATCGACTCGAGGACGACGAGCTCGGCGCCGGATGCCACGGTCTGGCCTTCGTCCACGGACACCGCGACCACCACGCCCTGTTGCGGGCTGCGCACGGCGTCGGTCCCGTCCGGGGTGTCCACAACGGACTCGGGCTCGGCGGCCGATTCCGGAGCGACCGGCAGCGAAGCATGTCGTGGTGTGGCCGCCAGGTCGGCGATGTGGTCGTCGACGAACGTGGTGTGCAGGGTGCCGTCGGCGAGTTCGGGGCGCGCGAGCACGCCCTGCAACAGCGCGATGTTGGTCGGCGGGCCGGCGACGTCGAACTCCGCGAGCGCGCGGTACGCGAGGGCGGCGGCGCCGGCCGTGTCCGCACCGGTAGTGATCACTTTGGCCAGCAGGGAGTCGTACCGCGGGCTGACCTGGTAGCCGGCGTAGCCGTGTGTGTCGACTCGAATGCCGCGCCCGGCCGGTGGCTGGAATCGGGTGAGAGTGCCGCCGCCGGGGTGGACGGTGCCGTCGTCGGCGATGGTCTCGGTGTTCACCCGGACCTGCACGGCCGCACCGCGTGGGATGGGTGTCCGCTCGAGACCCAGGTCGGCGAGGCGGGCACCGCTGGCGATGCGCAGGCCGAGCTCGACCAGGTCGAGGCCGGTGGTCTCCTCGGTGACCGTGTGTTCGACCTGGATACGCGGGTTGACCTCGAGGAACGCGATCTCGTCGCCGGCAACCAGGAACTCCACGGTGGCGAGACCGGTGTAGTCGGTGACCAGTTTGGTCGCGGCGTCGTGCAGCCGCTTGCGCACCGTGTCGGGCAGCGCAGGTGCGGGGGCGATCTCCACGAGCTTCTGCCGTCGCCGTTGCGTGGAACAGTCCCGGTCGCCCACGACGACGGTGGTCTCGCCGTCCCCGGCCAGCTGGACCTCGACATGACGGGCGCGTGGCAGGAACTGTTCGACATAGACGGAGTCGTCACCGAAGGCGGCGCGAGCTTCGGATGCGCAGCGCTGGAGGGCGTCGGCGAGGTCTTCGCGCCGGGTCACCGGACGCATGCCGCGTCCACCACCGCCGGCCAGTGCCTTGACCATGACGGCGCCGCCCGGGCCCAGCCCGTCGAGGAACTCGTGCGCGCGGTCCGGGGTCGTGGGCCCGTCGGTAGCGGCGAGGACGGGTATGCCTAGCTCCTGCGCGCGACGTCGTGCGGCGACCTTGTCGCCGTACAGCTCGAGCGCCTCGGGTGAGGGCCCGACGAACGTGATGCCGTGCTCGGCACAGGCGCGGGCCAGCGCGGGGTTCTCGGCAAGGAAGCCGTAACCGGGGTGCAGCGCGTCGCATCCGGTGCGCACAGCGGCCGCGACGATCTGCGCGACGTCGAGGTAGGCAGCCGCCCCGGTGCCCGGCAATTGCACGGCTTCGTCGGCGCGTACACGATGCGCGCAGGCTGCGTCGTCCTCGGGATGAACGGCCACGGTCGGAACACCGAGCGCCGCAGCGGTGGCCATGATGCGCACGGCGATCTCGCCGCGGTTGGCGACCAGCAGCTTGCTCGTCACTGGCTGCTCCTCCGCAGGACGATGCCGGCCGCTTCGCGATCCCAGACGCCGGGCCCGGCACCGCGCTCCCGCAGCAGGTGTTTGTGCACCTTCTGGGTCGGCGTCTTCGGCAGCTCGTCGGCGAATTCCAAGTAGCGCGGGACCATGAAGTACGGCAGGCGGTCGACGAGGAAGTGGGTCAGTTCGACCGGGTCGATCTCGCGGCCGTCCTTGGGCACCACCACGGCCTTGATCTCGTCCTCGGTGAACTCCGACGGGACGGCCACCACGGCACTTTCGTAGACGTCGGGGTACTCGTTGATCACCCGCTCGACCTCGAAGCTGGAGATGTTCTCGCCGCGCCTGCGCAGGGCGTCCTTCATCCGGTCGGTGAAGTAGAACCGGCCGTCGGTGTCGGTGCGGAACGCGTCGCCGGTGTGGATCCAGCCGTCCACGATCGTCTCGGCCGTCTTCTCCGGCAGGTTGTGGTAGCCGCGCATGACCATCAGCGGGTGCTCGGGGCGAACCCACAGCTCGCCGACGGTTCCGGTGGGCACCTCCTTGCCGTTGTCGTCGACGAGTTTCAACTCGTAGCCGGCGCGTGGGAAGCCGCATTCACCGCCGACGACCGTGTCCGGCGGGCCGTAGAGGACGGCGCCGATCTCGCTCATCCCGTAAACCGCGGCGACGTCGACGCCGAACCGGGCGCGGAAGCCTTCGACGTCGCTGGCCAGCGGGGCCATGATGGCCAGCTCGAGAGGATTGTCGGCGTCCTGCGGGGTGGGGTCGGCCTGCTGCAGCAACTCCGCCATCGCCCCGAGCATCAGCGTCACCGTGATGCCGTGTTCCCGGACGGTCGGCCAGAACTTGCTCACCGAGAACGACGGTTCGAGCACGCACGTGGCTTGATGGATCAGCGCCTGGTAGACGCCGTACCACTGCCCGGCGAGGTGGAACAGCGGGAGCGTGACCAGGATGCGATCGTCCGAGCTGGGACGGCCCTGATCTTCCCGTGACGCGTAGGTGTAGGCGTGCGCGTGCGAAACCAGTACGCCCTTCGACGACCCGGTGGTGCCGGACGTGTACATGTAGCCGATCAGGTCGGCGGCGTCCAACGGCTGCGGTGAGGCGGGCGCTGCCGCGGTCAGTTCGCCGAACTGAACGATTTGGAAGCGGTGGCGTAGCTCGTCCGCGGCGGAGATATCACCTCGCACGACCAGGGTGCGCAGCGACGTGAGTTCGTCGGACACGCGCGCGATCCGCTCGAGGTAGCCGTCCTCGACGATCAGAGTCTGCGCGCCCGAGTCGTTGAGGATGTGCGTGAGGAACGTGCCCTTGTAGGCGGTGTTGACCGGGACCTCGATCATGCCGCCGAGGCCGACACCCGACCACGCGTGGATGGCGTCGAGGGAGTTGTCCAGCAGCAAGGCCACCGGCTGCTGCCGCCCGACGCCGAGCCCGGCCAGGCCGGTCGCGATGCGCAGCGAACGGTCGTGACTTTCCGCGAATGTGTACTGGCCGTCGCGGCCGATCTGCGCGACCTTGTCAGGCGCGCCTGTCAACGCGCGGTCGTAGGCGGCTCGCAGGGTCCGCTTTGACACCTCCGGCAAGTTCCTCATCGAACCTCGCATTCACGCCCTCGGAGTTGCTTTACACGCGTGTCAAGGCGGGAGCGTACTGGACACGGACGTTGCTTTACAACGGTGTAAAGTCTGTTACTTTACAAGAGTGTCAAATAGCAGTGGTCTCGGCGGGCGCACGGTGACTGCGGATGACAAGCGTGAGCTGCTGCTCGACGTGGCCGAGCAGGTCTTCGGCACGCTCGGCTACGCAGGCACCACGATGGCGGAGCTGGCCAAGGCGGCCGGCGTCACGCGTCCGACGGTCTATGCGTATTTCAGTTCGAAGGACGAGGTGTTCCGTGCCCTCGCCGACCGCGTGCGCAAGGAGTTTCTGCGCCTGCAGGAGCAGCCACCGCTGACCGAACCGCCGGCAGCCATGGTCCGGCAGATCGTCGCGCAGTACCTCGCGGCGTATGTGCGGCACCGGAAGCTGCTCACGGTGCTGGCGCACCAGGCCCTCAGCGATGACGAGTTCTACGAGGTCAGGCGGGAGGTTTTCGCCCGCGTCGAGCGCCGCAACACCCGGTTCCTCGAGCGCATGACGGAGCAGGGTGCGGCGAAGCCGGTCGTGCCGCCGGAAGCGATCTCCGCTGCGGTCACCGGGCTGGTTGCCCGCTTCGCCGAGCTCGCCGCGGCCGAGCCCGCCCGGCTCGCGGCGTTGGCAGGTGAAGTGGCGGACATGTACCTGTGCCTCGCCGGCATGACCGACGACGGCTAGTCACAGTGTCCGCGGGCGTCTGCCGTGATTTCCGCAGGCGTCAGCCGTGCTGTTCCGCGGGCCTCGGTCAACCGTGATTTCCGTGGCGTCGGATGGCGATGTCGCGACCGCCGGCCGTGACGCCTCAGCTAGTCGAGGGTCGCGACCGCGTCGGCCACCGCAGCCTGCAACCGCTCGTGCAACCCGGGCCGCGCCGACCGGTCGATCCGCACCTCGACCACCCGCAAGCCGGGCGCCGGGCGCAGCGCCTCGGTGAACTCCTCGCGCGTGGCGACCAGTCGATGCGGCACCCCGTACCCGGCACACAGTTCCCCGAGATTCGCGCCGTGCGGGGTCCCGAAGACGCGCTCGAAGCGCTGCGCCTCGGCATCCTCGGCCTGCTCGAGCAGCGAGAAGATCCCGCCGCCGTCGTCGTTGACCACCACGATGGTCAGGTCCGGGCGCTGCTCGCTCGGCCCGAGCAGCAGGCCGTTGATGTCGTGCAGGAACGTCAAGTCGCCGACCAGCGCATAAGCCTGCCGACCGTGCGCGCTGTGCGCCAACGCGGCGCCGACCGCTGTCGAGATCGTTCCGTCGATGCCCGCGACGCCACGATTGCGGTGCACCAAAATCTCCGGGCGGGCAGGCCCGCCCGCCAGCGCGATGTCCCGCGTGGGGTTCGACGACCCGACGACCAGCAGCGAGCCGTCCGGCACGGTGGCGAGCACGTCCGCCGCAATGGCCGGACCACTCGGCCACGGCTCGGCCGCCAAGGTCCGCGCCACGGCTTCCCTGGCCAGCTGGTCGGCGCGCTGCCATTTCTGCAGCCACTGCACGTCCGCGGGTTTGCTCGGCTCGGCGAACCACTGACCGACCTGACGGACGTTGTGCGCGGGCGTCGGCCAATCGGTGTCCGGCCGCACCAACAAGACCTCCACATCGGAATCGGCCAGCAACGCCTGCACCTGACGGAACACCGTCGGCCGACCGATGCACAACACCTGCTCGGGGCGATGCGCGGCGACGAACTCCGGCACGCCGAGCAACCACGGTCCGCTGGTCACCGCGCAGTCGCCGGACAGCCCGGCGGGCCCGGTCTCGGCCATGACCGGCCACGAGTGTTCCGCCGCCCATTCGCTGATCGCCGACGTACCCGACTCGCACGTGATCACCAGACCGGTCCGGGTCGACGGCACCACGAACGCAGGCGCCGCGCCATGATCCGGCAGTTCCGTCCAGCGCTGGCCGTTCGGGCGGCCCTCCAGCGGCTCGGTCCACTCGTCGTCGCCGTCCGGCACGAGCGGCTCGCGGAACGGGATGTTGAGGTGCACCGGGCCCGAGCGCCACTCGCCGTACGCGGCACTCCAGGCTCGGCAGACCTGGCTACGCCAGTACGCGTTCTGGCCAGCGTGTTCACCGGCCACCGCGAGCTCGGCGAAGTAGCGCACGGCGTCCCCGTACAGCCTGTTCTGCTCGATGACCTGATTGGCGCCCGCCGCCCGCAGCTCCGGCGGCCGGTCGGCGGTCAGCACGATCAGGGGGACGCCCGCCCGGTCAGCTTCCAGAACCGCGGGATGAAAATTCGCTGCGGCCGTACCGGACGTACACACCACGGCCGCCGGGCGGCCGGTGCGAGCGGCGATACCCAAAGCCAGGAAAGCGGCAGACCGTTCGTCGATACGCACGTGCAGGTTGATCTGACCGGCCGCGGCGGCGTCGTACAGGGCGAGCGACAACGGCGCATTGCGTGAGCCGGGGGACAGGACGACGTGGCTGACCGTGTTGCGGACCAGCTCGTCGACGATCACCCGGGCCTGCGCGGTTGACGGGTTCACCGGCCGCTCCCTTTCCGATCACGTCCCTGCATTGTTTCAGGCCGGACCACGGCGCACCCGATGGCCGCGATCGCCGGGCAGGGCCGCCGCTGGGTCAGCGCACGGTACGCCCGCTCCTTCGCGACGGTCACTGGGCGTCCCACCTGCAGGCGCACGTTCGGTCGCGCCTGGGAGTTCTGCCCTACCGAGGCCCAGAGTAGGCGCGGCTGCGCCGTCCGAGCAGCGAGACGTCTGCCACGTCACGCCTGCCCGAGCGAGTCGAGCTCGCATCGAGCAGCCGGGGAGCGGCGTCCCCGCGTCCCCGCGCCACTGGTCAACGGCCGAGGTGCCACGGCAGGAGCCGACGTCACCGCGCCCCGCACCACGCAGGCCGACGGCCGAGGTGCCACGGCAGGAGCCGACGTCACCGCGCCCCGCACCACGCAGGCCGACGGCCGAGGTGCCGTGGCGGCAACCTCGGCCGTCGGGGAGTACCGCTTACCTGAGCGGGACGCGCAGCAGGTGTCCCGTGCCCAACGGCGAGCTGCCGTCAGCCGGGCAGGTGCTGCAGTTGGAGATGTAGGCCTTGCCGCCGCGCAGCGCCAGGCCGCCCGGCACCACGAGACCGTCGTGCTTGATCAGCTTCTTGCTGCCGTGGTGGCCGACCCGGTACAGCGCGCCGCGTGGGTCTTGCTCGACGTTGAGCAGTCCGGCGTGCGCGATCTCCAGGACGTAGAGCTTGCCGTGATGGAAGCCGATGTCGATGACATTGGTGAACCCGGAGGCCACCACCTTCGGCTTGTGCCCCGGCTTGACCTTGTACACCCGCGCCTTGCCCTGCGGGAACGGGAATCCGGTCAGCTCACCCACGTAGTAGGCGCCGTCCGGCCCCTTGACCACGGACGTCGGCACCGACTGCATCGGGATCTTGGATCCCGGGGGCAGCCCGAGGAAGTCCGGTGCCGGGACCTCGCGCGCCGGGAACTTCGCCAGCACGCGGATCTTGCCGTGGGCCACCTGCAACAGCGTGTTGCCACCCGAGTCGACCACGACCTGGCCGTGCCGTCCGGCGAGCACCGAGTTCGGGTTGCTGTCCGGGCCCGGCCTTGTCCGGATCCTTGGCCAACTCGAAGCGCGCGACGTCCGCCACGCCCTTCGGCCGATGCCAGCTCTTCTTCAGCAGCCAACCGTTGGTCTTCTGCCCGAGCCGGGGGAGCTGAGCGCGCATCCGCGGGTCGGCACCGAGCCCGACCGTGAAGTACGCCTTGCCGCGGCTGAACGAGATGTCCGACGGCCCGATCGCCTGCGAGCCGTCCGGTGCCGCGAGCGACCCGATCTTGGTCACCACCCGCTTCTTGTGGTGACCGCGGACCGCGGTGATCGCTCCGCTGGCACCCCAGCAGACCTCGTCACCCTCCGGCCCGGCGAAGCAGGGCCCGTCCCCGCCGGAGCCGGCTTCGGTCACGTACAGCACACCGTGCGGACCGAACGCCAGCCCCCGCGGGTTGTCCAAGCCCTTCGCCACGACTTGCGGCGCACCACCCCCTCGGTGCCCGGCCGCGACCGGCGCCGCACCCAGCAGTCCAGCGGCCAGACCGGCCGCGCTGAGCAGGACGAGTGTGCGTGAGCGCCTCATCGTGTGGTCCTCTCTCGCCTCATTCCCCCGGGAGGACCTTCGCGACCTCGGCGTTCCCGGTTAGCGGCGAGCTCGGGCCGGCCCCTGGCGGGTGAACCCGTTCAGACCACGGGGTACTACTCCACGGTGACGCTCTTGGCCAGGTTGCGCGGCTTGTCGATGTCCCGGCCCAGCGCCCGCGCCAGGTGGTAGGCGAACAACTGCAGCGGGATCATCGCCAGGATCGGGTCGAGCTCGGGCTCGTTGCTCGGGATGCGCAGCACCGCGTCGGCCAGTCCCTCCGGCAGGTCGGCGTTGGTCACCGCGATGACCGGGCCCCCACGCGCCTTGATCTGCTCCATGGTCGCGATGTTGCGGGTCAGCAGCTCGTCATCCGGCGCCAGCACCACCGACGGCATCTCCTGGTCGATCAGCGCCAACGGCCCGTGCTTGAGCTCGGCCGCCTGGTACGCCTCGGCGTGCAGGTAGGAGATCTCCTTCAATTTCTGCGCGCCTTCCCGCGCGGCGGGCCAGCACCGCACCCGGCCGATGAAGAACATGCGCTTGGCGTCGACGAAGCGCAGCGCGGTCTCGGCGATGGTCTCCTCGTGCTTGACGATCTCCGCGATCTGGTCCGGCAGGGCGGCCAACCCTTGCACCAACCGCTGACCGTGCGCCACCGACAGGTCGCGCACGCGCCCGAGCAGCAAGCCCAGCATCGCGAAGCACACGCTCATATTGGTGACCGCCTTGGTGGAGGCCACCGACACCTCCGGGCCGGCGTGCAGGAAGACACCGCTGCCGCACTCGCGCGCGATCGCACTGCCGACCGCGTTGACGACCCCGATGACCTGGCCGCCCTTGCGCTTGAGTTCGCGCACCGCGGCCAGCGTGTCCGCGGTCTCGCCGCTCTGGCTGACCGCGACGTACAGCGTGTCCTGCTCGATGACCGGGTTGCGGTAGCGGAACTCCGACGCGGGCTCGGCGTCCGCCGGGATCCGAGCCAGCTCCTCCACGAGGTTCGCGCCGATCTGGCCCGCGTAGTAGGCCGAGCCGCAGCCGAGGAACTTCACCCTGCTCACCCCGCGCAGTTCGCGCGGGTCCATGCGGATGCCGCCCAACCGCGCGGTGGCGAAGCGCTCGTCGAGCCGGCCGAGCAGCGCGCGCCGCACGGCGTCCGGCTGCTCGTCGATCTCCTTACGCATGAAGTCGGGGTAGCCGCCCAGCTGGTAGTCGACGTCGTCCAGGTCGACCGTCGTCGGCGTCTTGGCACCCGCGCTGGTGGTGAAACCGTCCGCGGTCAATGTGGCCAGCTCGCCGTCGTCGAGGTAGACCACACGCTGCGTGTGCCGGACGAGCGCGGCCACATCCGACGCGACGAACATCTCGCCGTCCCCGATGCCGACGACGATCGGGCTGCCGTTGCGCGCGACGACCAGCTCGCCGGGGTTCCGGGCGTCCAGCACCACCAGCCCGTAGGCACCGTCGACCTTGGTCAGCGCGGTTCGCACGGCTTCCTGCAGCGTCTTCGCACCGTCGTCCAGCGCCCGGGCGACCAGGTGGGCGATCGCCTCGGTGTCGGTGTCCGATCGCAGCTGCACCCCCGACTCGGTCAGTTCCGCGCGCAGCTGGTCGGCGTTCTCCAGCATGCCGTTGTGCACCACCGCGATGCGGTTGGCGGCATCGACCTGGGGGTGCGCGTTGGCGTCGGTCGGCTCGCCGTGGGTCGCCCAGCGGGTGTGACCGATGCCGACGGTCGCGGGAACACCACCGTCCAGCCGCTCACGCAGCTCCGCCACGCGCACGGCCGCCTTGGTGACCTTGAGCCGTCCGCGATGCACCAACGCCACGCCGGCGGAGTCGTATCCGCGGTACTCCAACCGATGCAGGCCCTCGATCAAGATGTCCGACGCCGGGCGCGCGCCGATGTAGCCGACGATTCCACACATAGGTTTTGCCTCTCAGGTCTCGCGATGGGGGCGGCGGTCAGCCGTAGACGATCCGACGCAGCTGGCGTTCGCTCAGCTCGTCCGCACGGAACCGCCGGGTGGGCAGTTCGGCGGCCAGCAGACGCCAGATCTCCGCGTTGCGGTGTCCCCGCCTGCGCAGCTCCGCATGGCGGCGGCGCACGTACTGCTCGACGGTTTCGCCGAAGTAGGCGATGACATCGGCGACGAGCCGGGCCGCGGTCGCCGGGGGCAGCCCGGTGCTGGCCGCGACGTGGTGAACGAGCTCGGCGGGAAGCTCAGCAACAGCACGCACGCCTCCACACTGGCACCCGAAGGCCACTTTGGCCAAATTCCTGCCCGAATTCGGGCAAGATCTCGGCCGCTATGGGCCTGGAGGCAGAATGGCGGCGTGCGCGTGGTGCAGGTCGACGGAACCGAACAGTCCATCCGAGCGTTGATCGACGCGTTGTCGGATGCGCTGGACGGTGGAGCTCCGGTGCTGCCGGTCGACGCCCACTCGCCAAGTACGGCCGACATCATCGCCGCCATGCGTCCGGACGACCCGGTGCCGCCGTCGACCGCTGTGCTGATCGCCACCTCGGGATCCACGGGCCGCCCGAAGGGTGTGCTGCTGTCCGCCGCAGCACTCACCGCATCGGCCACGGCCACGCACACCCGGCTGGGCGGTCCGGGACGCTGGTTGCTCGCCACCCCCGCGCAGTACATCGGCGGCCTGCAGGTGCTGGTCCGGTCGTTGCTCAGCGGGCACGAACCAGGTGTGCTCGATCTGTCGGCGCGCTTCCGTCCGGACGATTTCGCGGCCGCCGCCGAGCCGGTGCTGAGCGAGCCAGGACCGCACTACACGGCGCTCGTCCCGACCCAGCTCGTCCGGCTGCTCGAGGCCGGCGGGCCCGGACTGGCGGCCGCCCGGGCCTTCGACGCCATCGTGGTCGGCGGCGCTGCGTTGCCACCGGAAGTCCGCGCGCAAGCCCGTGACGCCGGGGTACACGCCATCAGCTCCTACGGAATGACGGAGACCTGCGGCGGTTGTGTCTACGACGGCCGGCCACTGGACGGTGTCCAGGTACGCATCGGGCCCACCGGCAGGGTCGAGCTGTCCGGCGACGTGTTGGCCTCGGGCTACCGCGACCCGTCGTCGTGGCAGTTGCACGACGGCTGGTTTCGCACCGAGGACCTGGGCCGGGTCACCGACGGCGTGCTGGAGATCCTCGGCCGCGCCGACGACATGATCAACAGCGGCGGGGTGAAAATCTCCGCCCCGGCCGTCGAACAGGCATTGCGCGCGCACCCGGACGTGCGCGCGTGTGCGGTGATCGGCCTGCCGGACCCCGAGTGGGGCGAGATCGTCTCCGCGCTGGTGGTCCCCGCCGATCCGGACAACCCGCCCGCCATGGCCGAGCTGCAGGAACGCGTTCGCGCCGAGGCAGGGCGGGCGGCCGCACCCAAGGTGGTCCGGTTCGCCACCGAGCTGCCGCTGCGTGGGCCGGGCAAGATCGACCGCCACGCGGTGCGCACGGCCCTGCAACGGTGAGCGAATTGCTGCACCCGGGTGAGGGTTTCACCAGTTGAGCCGCCGTCGAGTTGACAGCCCACCGGTAGCCCTTTTGGCTCAGCGCACGGTCACCAAACCGAGTGAGGGATCACATGCGAGGGCGACAACTCTTGACTGCGGCGCTGTCCGCCGCACTGGCAACTGGAACGACCATCGCGCTGGCCGCCGCACCCAGCCAGGCCGCGCAACCGGGTAGCTGGTCACTGACCCCTGCCAACAGCGACCCGGACAACCGCACCATCGTGGAAACCGCCGACTCCTGGTCGTTGTCCGGCAGGCTCGGCAGGCAGAGCGCCGAGCGGACGACCGGCACGCTGACCTTCCCGGCCAAGACGCTGGACTCCGCGGTCAACCGGATCTCCGCGCAGGTCGAGGCGTCCATTCCGGAGGGATCCGAGGTGGCGGTCGACGTGCGCGGCAAGCGTCCGGACGGCACCTGGTCGGAGTGGACCGAGATCCGCCCCGACGCCCCTGCCGTGCTGCCGAACCGGACCACGACGATCCAGCCGCGCCTGGTGCTCAGCGGGCCGCGCGGCGCCAGCAGCCCTACAGTCGACAGCATCGAACTCAGCGCAAGCTACGACGCCTCGGCCAAGCCGACCGCCCAGCTCGGACCGGCCGACGGCTACCGGGTGTTCGCCACCCGCGAGGGACTGGTCGGCGGCACCACCGCGAACGGGCACGTGATCGTCGAGCGGGACCACTTCGTCGCGCTGCCGTCCCGCCGCGGGCTGGCCGACAACAACAGCGGCAACTACACCGTCCAGGTGTGCACCGAGGACGGCGCGCGCTGCGAGTGGGCGCCGGTGTGGGACGTCGGCCCGTGGAACACCAAGGACGACTACTGGAACGCCGACCGGGAGATGTGGCAGGACCTGCCGCAGGGCACGCCGGAAGCCCAGGCGGCCTACCAGGACGGATACAACGGCGGCAAGGACGAGTTCGGCCGCGCCGTGGCCAACCCGGCGGGCATCGACCTGGCCGACGGCACGTTCTGGGACGGCCTCGGCCTGCAGGACAACAGCTGGGTGGTCGTCACCTACGAGTGGACCGTCGGCGGCCCGTGGGGGACGGTGACCGCGGGACCGGTGCTCAATGTGCGTTCCGAACCGAGCACCGGCGCGCCCGTGGTGGGCCTGGCCGCCCGGCACGCACAGGTGCGGATCGAGTGCGCCGTCACCGGCGAAGTGGTGGAAGGCAACGACCAGTGGCTGCGGCTGAATTCCGGTAAGTACGTCTCCGCGGCGTACGTGCAGATCGGCGAGGCACCACCCGCCTGCTGATCACCGCAATCGGGTTCTCGGTCAACCGGCCGGGGGCGCGTGCGCCAGAATGCCCGCATGGCCACCGTCGCACAGTGGATCGAAGGCGCCCGCCCCCGGACCCTGCCCAACGCGATCGCCCCGGTGCTGGCAGGCATCGGCGCCGCGGCCGCGCTGGACAGCTTCGACTGGGTCATGGCCACGCTGGCGATGTTGGTCAGCCTCGGGTTGATCATCGGCGTGAACTACGCCAACGACTACTCCGACGGCGTCCGGGGCACCGACGACGACCGGGTCGGCCCGCTGCGACTGGTCGGCTCCGGTGCGGCGAAACCTCCCGAGGTGCTGGCCGCCGCGATCAGCGCGCTGCTGTTCGCCGCGTTCGCCGGGCTCGCGGTCGTGCTGCTGAGCAAGCACTGGTGGTTACTGGCCGTCGGCGCGGTGTGCATCGCGGGCGCGTGGTTCTACACCGGGGGAAAGCGGCCGTACGGCTACGCCGGCTTCGGCGAGCTCGCGGTGTTCGTGTTCTTCGGGCCCGTCGCCGTGCTGGGCACCGTCTACGTGCAGGCCGACACGGTCAGCTGGACGGCCGTCGGCTGCTCGGTGGCGGTCGGCGCGTTCTCCTCCGCCGTGCTGCTGGCGAACAACCTGCGCGACATCCCCACCGACACCGAAGCGGGTAAGCGGACGCTGGCGGTGAAGCTCGGCGACCGCGGCACGCGGCGGCTGTATCTGACGCTGCTGGCGTCGCCGTTCCTGATCACGCTGATCATCGGATGGTGGTTCCCGCCCGTACTGTTCGCCGTGCTCGCGGTGCTCCTCGCGATCGGTCCGGCGCGCACGGTGCTCAGCGGCGCGACCGGGCGCGACCTCATCCCGGTGCTCCGGGACACCGGCCTGGCCATGCTGCTGTGGTCCGCGGTGGCCGCCGCCGCGCTGGCGCTCGGCTGATCACTCCACCCAGCGGCCGGTACGCAAAAAGTTCTCCATGGTCTCGGTGTACGGCTCGAGGTTCAGGCCCTTCTCCGCCACCCAGTTGTCGTCGTAGTACGTCTGCGCGTACCGCTCACCGCCGTCGCAGAGCAACGTGACGACGCTGCCCTGCTCGCCCGCCTGCAGCATCCTGGCGATGAGCTGGAACGCCCCGTAGAGGTTGGTTCCGGTGGAGCCGCCCGCCCAGTGGCCGGTGCGCCTGCGCAGCAGCCGGATCGCGGCCAGGGACGCGGCATCCGGCACCTGGATCATCTCGTCGATCACCGTGGGCACGAACGACGGCTCCACGCGCGGCCTGCCGATCCCTTCGATACGGGACGGCATGCCGGTGGTGTAGTCCATCGCCCCGGTCTTCCACGCCCAGTAGAACGAGGAGTTCTCCGGGTCGACCACCGCGATCTGGGTCCGGTAGCGCCGGTATCGGACGTAGCGGCCGATGGTGGCGCTGGTGCCGCCGGTGCCCGCGCCGACCACGATCCAGCGTGGGATCGGGTGCCGCTCCAGGCTCATCTGCGTGAAGATCGACTCGGCGATGTTGTTGTTGCCGCGCCAGTCGGTCGCCCGCTCGGCATAGGTGAACTGGTCCAGGTAGTAGCCGCCGCACTCCGCCGCCAGCCGCTCTGCCTCCGCGTACATCTCCGGGGGACGGTCGACGAAGTGACACCGCCCGCCGTAGAACTCGATCAGCTCGACCTTCTGCTTGCTGGTGGTCCGCGGCACCACGGTGACGAAGTCCAGCCCGAGCATGCGGGCGAAGTAGGCCTCCGACACCGCCGTCGACCCGCTCGAGGCTTCCACCAACACGGTTGATGGCCCGATCTGCCCGTTGACCAGCCCGTAGAGGAAAAGCGATCGGGCCAACCGATGCTTGAGTGAACCGGTCGGATGAACCGACTCGTCCTTCAGGTAGAGATCGATGCCCCAGTGCTCGGGCAACGGGAAGACATGCAGATGAGTGTCCGCGCTGCGGTTGGCGTCCGCGTCGATGACCCGGATCGCCTCGGCGACCCAGTCGCGGTCCGGTGCACTCACGACCGACCCGCTTCGCCCGGCTCGTCCCCGGCCGCCCCGGACTCCGACGAGTCACCGCCCGCTTCGTCGTCGACGTCGCCACGCAGTTGGGCGCGCAGTTTCGCTCGCTCCGCGCGGCGGCGTTCCCCGCGTTCGGCCAGCCCTGCGGTCACCCGGGCGGCCAGTGACCGGAACAACAGCAGACCGAGCGGGAAGCCGACGACCATGGCGATGATCACAGCCACCAGCGCGGGGACGTTCACCAGGACCAGAACCACCGCGACGACCGCGACCAGCGCGAAGCGGGCGAGCATGTACAACGTCAAGTCGACCGCGAGCCGATTCTTCCGCGCGTCGTTCACCAGGAAGTCTTCTCCTTCACCGCGTCTGCGGGTCAAGCGTATCCCCGCGCCCGCACGACTCACCGACCCCCGTCACGGGCCCGCGACGGCGATAAGGCAGGATGGCGCACCGCCCGTACCCGGCAAGCTGAAGGTAAAGAACAAGACGTTCACCGGGTGGACATTCGGACGTAGAGCAGGTATCACGACAGCAGAGGCGCGACTGCGCTGCGCGAGCAAAGCGGTACGCTCTGCGAGCGGCTACGCCGAATGCCCCGGTGAAGTACGACAATCGAATGAGACAGCGCGCCCGATTCCTGCCTTTATCTCCCCTTTACTCTCACCCAACCGTTCGAGTACTCAATGCGTACGATGACACGATTGGGACGTAAACCGCCCGTCGGTGGTGATCGACATGATCCGCTCGGTCATCGCGCGGGGACAGCAGCGAAAGTCGTAAGGAGGCGAAACGGATGACTCAGTCAGTGCCTCAGTCGGGGGGACGATTGCTCACCCCGGGCGAAGTGGCATCACTTTTCCGCGTTGACCCCAAGACCGTGACCCGGTGGGCCGCGGCCGGACGGATCGGTTCGATCCGCACCCCGGGTGGACACCGCAGGTTCCGGGAGTCGGAGGTCAACGAGCTGTTGGCGAAACTGACCACCGAGGCAACCGACTACGTCGAGTAGACCAACCACGACGGCGGCGGCACCACTCGTGTGCACTGCCCCCGCCCGGCGGGTTAACCTCGAAGGAGAATCCCCGGCGCGGAAGGAGCGGCATGCAGTACCTGCTGGTGGCGATCGGAGCACTGGCCGTCGCCGTGCTCCTCTGGCGTATGTACACCGCCGAACGGGTCGGCGTGCCGCCGGCTGACGAGCGCAAGCGCAGGCCAGCTCGGCCCGTGGCGCCGGACGACGATCCGGAGTTCTTGCGCAAGCTTGCCGAGCAGACGCGCAAGAACCTGCCAGAGGACAAGGACAAGTAGCGCCGAACGTATAGCGCCGATCGAAGCCGCGGGCTGCACGGGTCCGCGGCTTCGTCGTGTCCCGCACGCGGCAGCCCGCGCGAACGGTGGGCGGCGGCATGCGGACGACCTCCACCGCACTAAAGCTGCGCTCCGAGGTTCCCTCGCGCGCATCTCGCGCGGGCGCACTGTGCACGGCGACGTCGCTTCGACCGCGCAGGATGGCCTGGCAGCGGACGTTCTGCTGCGTGAAGCGGTCATTCCGGCGTGAGCTCTGCTGCGTGCTGAATCAAGGCTTAGGAGAGTGCCCGGCCACGGCCCCTGGATCGGCCACACGGCGAGCCCGCTCCGGGATTGCTCGGAGGGTCCAGCATCTCCTGCGGTGCTCTCCTGCCGCCGGGAAAGCGGCCAATCCGGCGAGCCCTCTGCTGCCGCTGCGTGAGGCGGCCACTCCTGCGTGCGCTCTACTGCGCGGGGAAGGCGTCGGCCACCGAGGCGGCCAACCGCAGCAGGGCCAGCCGAGTGTCCTCCTGCAGCCGATCCAGCTCGATCTCCGCACCTTCCTCCAGGTGCGGGTCGAACGGGATCCGGCAGACCACCCTGGTCCGCGCACCGAAGTGCGCCTCCAGCTTGTCCAGATCCACCGAGCTCATCTTCGGCCGCACCGAGTTGATCACCGCGACCGACCGCTTGACCAGATCGCCGTAGCCGTGCGCGTCCAGCCAGTCGAGCGTGGCCGACGCGCTCCGCGCCCCGTCGACCGAGCCCGACGACACCACCACCAGCGAGTCCGCCAGGTCCAGCACGCCCTTCATGGCGCTGTGCATCAACCCGGTCCCGCAGTCGGTGAGCACGATGTTGTAGAAGTGCTCGAGCAGGTCGACCGTGCGCCGGTAGTCGCGCTCGGAGAACGCCTCGGACACCGCGGGGTCCTGCTCGCTGGCCAAGATCTCCAGCCTGCTCGAACCCTGTGACGTGTACGCCCGGATGTCGCTGTAGCGGGTGATTCTGTCGGCGTCCCGCAGCAGGTGCCGCACGGTCGCCGTCGTCTCCATCGGGATCTTCTGCGACAGCGTCCCGCGGTCCGGGTTCGCGTCCACCGCGATGACCCGGTCGCCTCGCAGCGACGCGAACGTCGCGCCCAGCGTCGCGGTCGTCGTGGTCTTGCCGACGCCGCCCTTGAGGCTGAGCATCGCGATCTTGTAGCACCCGCGCAGCGGCTGGTTGATCCGCGCGATCAGCTCACGCTTCAGCTTGTCCTTCGGGCTCTCGCCGGGGTTGATCAGGTGACCGGTGGCGACGTACACGGCCTTGCGCCAGCCGGACTGCGGACGCCGCTTGACCGGCTTGATGAGCTGCGCGGACGCCAGGTCGTCCCCGCCCGTGCGGGCGTGCCTGCCCTGTTTGCGCTGCTGCGCCTGCGGAGGCGGCGGCTGCTGGCCGGGCATCGGTTGCGCCTGGGGCGGCGCGCCCATCGGTGCCTGCTGCGGAGGCATCTGCTGAGCCGGCTGCGCGCCCTGCGGCATCGCCTGGTAGCCCGGCTGCTGGTCGGCCGCCAGGTGCTGATACACCGGCTGTACGGGCATCGGACCGGACGTCGGCTGGTTCGCCGGATACTGGCCGTAGGCCGGAGCCGGGTGGTGATCGGCGGACTGCTCGGACGGCCGCGCGTACATGTCCGGCACGACCGGCGGAACTTCCTCCTGCCGGACCGTCTGCGTCTTGGACGCCGCGTGCCGGGGCGTGCCGGGGTGCGCGTGCGAGTCGGTGTCCGCCTCCGCGTCCGTCGCACCGTCAGTGCTTACGGATTTCCCGGTACCGGCCGCCCTGGTCGTGGTGTCCTCGTTCTCCTGCGCCACCTGGGTTTGCGACTGTTCCTCGACACCGCTTGCCTCGGGCGCACTGCCGGAGGCTGGGTGGCCCGCTTCCTGGTGTGGCTCACTCACTCGACGTCCTCCACTCACCCGACCAGTGCTTTACCGATCACGCGCAACGGTAGTCCCCACTACGCGGAGTTTCGACACTTCGGCAACCGCGGCCGGCCGCTCAGACGCCTGCGTACGAGTGCAAGCCGGTGGTGACCAAGTTGACGAAGAAGAAGTTGAACACGATACAGGCGAATCCCGCGGTGTTGATCCACGCTGCGGGCTTGCCCCGCCATCCGGCCGTCGCCCTGGCGTGCAGGTAGGCCGCGTAGACGACCCACGCGATGAACGACACGGTCTCCTTGGGGTCCCAGTCCCAGAACCGGCCCCAGGCCGACTCGGCCCAGATCGCGCCACAGAACACGCCGAACGTGTAGATCGGGAACGCCAGCACGCTGGTGCGGTAGGCGATCCGGTCCAGCACCTCCTTGGCGGGCAGCCGCTGGGAGAGGCGGGCGAACCGCTTCGGGTTGCCCTCGTTGGCGAGCCGCATCAGGAACAGCACGCTGGCCACCCCGGGAACCAGGAACATGCCGGAGGCGATGATCGCCGCCGCCACGTGGATGACCAGCCAGTACGACTGCAGGGCGGGCACCAACGGCCCGGCTTCGGTGTAGAGCGTGCCGCCGACGAACATCAACACGGCCACGGGCAGCAGCACGAACGCCGACAGGTGGCGCAGCGGATACCTGCGCAGCACCACCAGCCAGGTCACCACGGCGACGAACGACAGCGCCATGAGGTACTCGTACATGTTGCCCCACGGCGCACGCCCGGCCGCGAACCCGCGCAGCACCAACGCCGCCAGGTGCAGCAGCCCGCCGAGCACGATGAGCGACACACCCATCCGGCCGAACCGCTCGGGCCGCCCCGCCGAGGGCCTGCTGACCGGAGGCTCGGCAGGCGGTCCCGACTCGGGCACGGATGCTCCCGCACCCACCAGGGCGCGCTGTTTGGCCTGGTCACGCTGGGCGACCCGCTGTTTGGCCACGCGGCCGAACGCCTGCTCGACCAGCACGAACACCATGGCCAGCACGTAAATGGCCGCAGCGGTGGTGTACGACCAATCGCTGAATTGCGAATACGCGGTCATCGCGCCTGCTCCTTTGCCCGCAGCAGTTCGTCGGCGATGGCGGTGAACTCCTCGCCGTACCCGGCTTGATCGGTCCTAGCCAAGCCCCCGACCTGCACAACAGTACGTCTTTCGGTCGTCGAATCGCCCGGTGGGGTGACGCGGATCCAGATTCGCCGTCGCTTGATCAGCAACGACAGCAGCAGGCCGACCATCATGGCGACCGCGAAGCCGAGCACCGCCTCTTGGGCGGGATCGTGCGACACCTGCAGGGACACCCAGCGTTTCACCCCGGAGAACTCGACTTTCGTACCGTCATCGAGTACCACGGATTCGCCGGGCCGAAGGTTCTCCCTGGCCACCCGCTTGAGCCGCTTCTGCTCGATCATCTCCTGGTCCACCGAGAAGATCGACTGGCTGCGACCGCTCTCCAGACCGAGGTCACCACGCAGCACGTCGACGGCCACCGCGGGATCTTTCAGCTGCGGGCCCGCCGACGTCAGCACCTTGCCGTGAAATGCCGCGGTCGGGGCGAACAGTCCGGTGACGGCCAGCTGTTGTTTGCGCCGCTCACGGGGGTCGGTGACGCCCGGCGGGTCGAACTTCGTGGCGCCGTCGGACAGGAACGTGGTCTGGTCGGCCGGGCGCCACTGCGTGGCCTGCACTCGCTTGGTGCCGTCCGGGAAGGTGACGGTGAACTCCGGAGCGAAACCGTGGCCGAGCAGGTAGACACGGTCCCCCTCGGTCCGCAGCGGATTGTTCACCTCCAGCTGGTGCGACTTCCAGCGGTCCGCTGCCAGATCCTCGCCCGCGGAGTACTCGAGCTCGGCACGGAACGACGCGGGCTGGCCGTTCGGCAGGAACTCCGGCTGGTAGTCGGTGACCCGGATACAGAACGGCGTCAACTCCGTGCCGTCCACCTGCAGCCCGGGCTCGAACGAGTCGTAGGCGTAGATGCCCGAGTTGCAGAACTCCGAGTCCGGGCCGCCTCCGGCGTGCACGATGACCTGGCCCTCGTAGCCGAACAGCTTGCCGAGCGCCACGCACACGATCAGCCCGAGCAAGGCGAAGTGGAAGACCAGGTTGCCTGCTTCGCGCACATAACCGCGCTCCGCGCTGATGCTGGCACCCGCACCCTCGGTGCGCTCGGTCATCCGCCAGCCACGCAGGCGCTGCTTCGCCCGGTCCAGCACCTCGTCCGGTGTGGCGTCGACGTGGGCCTCGCGGAAATGCGGCAGCCGGGACAGGTTGCGCGGGGTGAGCACCGGCTCGGCCCGCAATGCTCGCAGGTACTCCAGGCACCTGGGCAACAAGCAGCCGATGATCGACACCATCAGCAGCAGGTAGATCGCCGAGAACCAGACGCTGGAGTACACCTCGAAGAAGCCGAGCGCATCCAGCAGTTCGCCCCACCAACCGTGCTCGGCGATGTACTGCTCGACCTTCGGGGTGTTCAGCGAGTACTGCGGCAGCATCGCGCCGGGCAGCGCGGCCAGCGCGAGCAGGAACAGCAGGATCAGCGCGGTCCGCATCGAGGTGAGGCCGCGCCACGTGTTGCGCGCGAAGGCGAGCGCTCTGCGCGCGGGCGTGTTGACGTATCCAGTGGTCACAGCGGCAGCTCCGTGTCGGAGATGAAGCCGTCCCGCAGCCACGCCACGATGTCCGCCCACAGGCCGCTGACCAGCAGCAGTCCCACGGCCAACAGCAGCACACCGCCGGTGATCTGGACCGCGCGGACCCGGCGGCGCAGCCAGCCCGCCGCACGCACGGCCCAACCCGCACCCAGCGCGATGAGCAGGAACGGCACACCGAGCCCGATGCAGTAGACGACCACCAGGAAGTACCCGCGGATCGCGCTGTCACCGGTCGCGGAGGCGATGGCGAGCACGCCGGCGAGGGTCGGCCCGAGGCACGGGGTCCAGCCCAGCGCGAACACACCACCGAGGACGGGCGCTCCCCACAGGCCCATCCGCGGCACGAACCGCGGCCGGACGTCATGCTGCAGCATCGGCACCAGGCCGAGGAACACCAGCGCCATGACGATGGTGATCACGCCGCCCACGCGCTGCAGCAGGTCCTGGTTCGCCAGCAGCGCGTCGGCCAGCCACACCAGGCTGCCGACCCCCGCCGCGAAGACCACGGTGAACCCGAGCACGAACAACGCGGCGGCGCCGACCACGCGGTACCGGCCGCGCTTGGGCCCCTCGTCCGTCGAGACCGCCGGGGCGTCAGCGCCGACCAGGGCCGCCAGATACGCCAGGTATCCGGGGACCAGCGGAACGACGCACGGGGACGCGAACGACACCGCACCGGCCGCCAGCGACAGCAGGGCCGCCAACAGCAGCGGTCCTGACATCGCCAGCTCGGTGAGTTCCATCGGGCACCTAGCCTAGGCCGTGTCCGGCATCACTCGGCGGTGAGTCGCTGCAGGATCGGTTTCAGGTCCGACGCCAGCACCGGTTCGAGGAAGACGTTGGCCACCCGGTGCTGTTCGTCCAGCACCAGGGTCAGCGGTACGACGTTGCGCGGCAGGCCCCTCAGCTGCAACATCACCCGCCCCGACGGGTCGTACAGCGACGGGTAGGTGAGCTTGCGGTCCCGCAGGAAGTCCTGTGCCGTCTCGCGCACCGGGTCCCGCACGTCGATGCCCAGCACCACCACGCCGCCGTCCGGGTCGTGGATCTGCTGCAGCTCGGGCGCTTCGACCCGGCACGGTGGGCACCACTGGCCCCACACGTTCAGCACCACGACCTTGCCCGCGAAGTCCTTGGTGGACAGCTGCTTGCCCGGCTTCATCAGGTCTTCGCCGGTGACGGTCAGCTGTTGCCGCTCGTCGGGCGAGTACTCGATGCGCGTCTTGCCGCCCGGCGCGACGAACGTGAACTGCGAGCCGCTGACCACGGCGTCGTCGCCGGTACTGCATCCGGCGAGGGCCAGGACCAGACCGGCCACCAGGGCCAGCGCTCGCCTCATGCCCCGGTCACCCGCGGGTCGGTGTGCCCGGCAGGCTCGGCGTACCGGATCGCGGTGATGGTGTGCCCGGTGAACTCGAAGCTGGTCAGCGACGCCAGTGAGCACTCCCGCTTGCGCGGGTCGTGCCACAGCCGCTTGCCCTCCACGAATCGCCGCAACGTCCAGATCGGCAGCTGGTGCGACACGCACACCGCCTCGTGGCCCTCCGCCGCCTCCCGTGCCGCGTAGGCGGCACCGATCATGCGGCGGGCGATCTGCAGGTACGGCTCGCCCCACGACGGCCGCAACGGGTTGATCAGCTTGTGCCAGTGCCGCGGCTCCCGCAGCGCACCGTCACCGACCGAGACCCGCAGGCCCTGGAAGTAGTTCTCCGACTCGATCAGCTGCTCGTCGGTGTCGACCTCCAGGCGGTGCGCGGCCGCGATCGGTGCCGCGGTCTCCTGCGCGCGCTGCAGGGGCGAGGCCACCACGTACGTCACGTCGTTCTTCGCGAGGTATTCGGCGACGGCGAGGGCCTGCTGGTTACCGGTCGCCGACAGCTTGTAGCCGGGCAACCTGCCGTACAGCACACCCTCCGGGTTGTGCACCTCGCCGTGCCGTACGAAATGCACCACGGTCTTCGTCGCCGTCATGAACGCCTCCGCTCGTGCGCCGTCACGAGTCCAGCTTGCCCCATCGGTGTGAACGTACTCGCTGGTGGGCACGGCCCTTCATGAGCCACACCACGACCGTCGCGTCACGCCTGGGCGCGTGCCGCGGCTTCCGCTGCCGCGGGCAGCGCCGCCTCGATCCGCTCGAACGTCTCGTCGTCCATCGCCGCGTTGACGAACCACGCCTCGAACGCGCTCGGCGGCGCGTAGACACCGCCTTCCAGCAGCGCGTGGAAGAACGGCGCGAAGCGGAACGTCTCCGAGGCTTGCGCACCTGCATAGTCGTGCACCGGCTGGTCGGTGAAGAAGACGGAGAGCAGGTTGCCCGCGTATTGCACGGTGTGCGGCACCCCAGCCGCGGTCAGCGCGTTGGTCAGCAGCGCGCCGAGCTGCTGCGAGTTGCGGTCCAGCGCGCGGTAGACCTCGGCGTCCGCGGCACGCAGCGTCGCCAGGCCGGCGGCGACCGCCACCGGGTTACCGGACAGCGTGCCCGCCTGGTAGACCGGGCCGCTGGGCGCGAGGTGCTCCATCACGTCCGCGCGGCCACCGAACGCCGCCGCGGGAAGCCCACCGGACATGACCTTGCCGAACGTGTACAGGTCCCCGGCGATCTGCTCCAGCCCGTACCACCCGGCCTGCGACACCCGGAAGCCGGTCATCACCTCGTCCATGATCAGCAACGCGCCGTGCTGGTCGCACAGCTCGCGCAGCCCGGCGTTGAAGCCGTCGCGGGGCGGGACCGCGCCCATGTTGCCCGCCGCGGCCTCGGTGATCACGCACGCGATCTCGCCGTCGTTGTCCGCGAACGCCCGCTTGACGGCGTCGAGGTCGTTGTACGGCAGCACGAGCGTGTCCGCCGCGGACGCACCCGTCACCCCGGGCGACGTCGGCAGGCCGAGCGTGGCCACACCGGACCCGGCTTGTGCCAGCAGCGCGTCGACGTGCCCGTGGTAGCACCCGGCGAACTTGATGATCTTGCTGCGGCCGGTGAAGCCCCGCGCCAGGCGCACCGCGCTCATGGTGGCTTCCGTGCCCGAGTTGACCAACCGGACCCGCTCCACCGGGCCGACCCGGTTGATGATCTCCTCCGCCAGGTCCAGCTCGCCCTTGGTCGGTGTGCCGAACGACAGCCCGGAGGCCGCGGCCTCCTGCACCGCCTGCACGACGTCCGGGTGCGCGTGGCCGAGGATCATCGGCCCCCAGGAGGACACCAGGTCGACGTACTCGTTGCCGTCCGCGTCCCGCAGGTAGGCACCGGAACCCGACACCATGAACCGCGGCGTGCCGCCCACCGCCTTGAAGGCACGCACCGGCGAGTTCACCCCACCCGGGGTGAGCGTCGCGGCCCGGTCGAACAGTGCTTGCGACTCCTGGAAGGTCATGGTCCTCCGGTTCCTCGGACGTCCTCGTCGAACGGCGGCCACGGCTCGGCGTCACCCTTCTTGCGCCGCGGGCGCGCGCGCACCGCGAGCAGCACCTGGCGCACGGCGTCCAGCACGAGCAGGACGGCCACCAGGCCCACGCCGATCGCGCCGCTGATGGCGTCGCCGTGGTAGTGGGTGAGCTGCACCGACCCGTCGGGCGTGGGCACCTGCGTGATGCCGTTGCTCCACAGCCGGAACGCCAGCCACACCGCCACGGCCGCCACGATCAGCTCGACCAGGGCGACGATCGCCCGCCACGGCTGGTGCAGCCGTCCCGGACGATCGGCAGCGGCCTCGCTCGCCTGCGGCCCGGCCGCTGGGGCCGCTTCCTCGGCCCGCGTGCTCCCGTCGCCCGATGTTCTGGTCATGCTCACGTCGTCAGCTTCTCATGTGCCGATGGCCGATCGCAGCGCGGTGCGCAGCGCTTCGGCGTCCCGCGCCCACGCCAGCACCCTGGTGTCGTCGGTCAGCTGCAAGCGCACCGGCTGGTACTTGCGCGGCACGGTGTGCCCGCCACCGAGGATCCGCAACTCGCGCACCTGCTCGTCGCGCGGCGACGCGGGGAACACCTTGGCGATCTTGTCGATGGCAAGCACCTCGGACCCCTGGGTCAACTCGGTGGCGGTGACCCGCACGCGGCAGAACCGGCGCGGCGCGTAGACCCACAGCACGGTGAACAGCAGCAGCACTCCGCCGGCGAGCACCCACAAGGTCCAGAACACCGGGCCGGTCATCGCCTCCACCCCGATGCCCACCGCGACCAGCACGATGGGGAAGGCCAACGCCGCCCAGCTGCCCCCTGGGTCGTCGTAGAGCACTTCGCTGTCGCTCACCGACCACCTCGCCACCGACGCTTCGCCACCGGCAGCTTCGGAAGGTAGGCGCTCGCCGCGGGCAGGAAAAGCAGAACCGCCGCGACCACGCTCAGCGCAAGTCCGATCCAGTGCGCGAGGTTGACGTACTCGACCGGCAAGAAGGCACAGAAAGCCGCGATGACCAGCGTCAGCGCGGACAACACCGTCCGCGCTGAGCGGGTCCCCTCGCGCACCCGGTAGGCGAACGTCACCACGAGTATCGCCAGCATGACGCCGCCACTGCCCAGCAGCCACGCCAATCCGGAAGCACCGGCCTCGACGTCCTCCGCGGTGACGTCGGTGCGCATGATCGGGTCGCCCGCGCGGATCGCGCGCTCGTAGGCGGCCACATTCGCCGCGGCGATCTCGTCGACGTCGACGATCATCAGGATGAACGCCAACGCGGTGGCCGCCGCGGCGGCGAGCCAGAGCACGACGGACAGGGTGACCTCGCGCGGTGGTGGGCCTGCGGGGCGTTCGCGCGACTCCAGCGGCGGGAGCCCGGCGGCTTCCCGCTCCAGGTGGTCGACCGGGTCCGAGTAGTCGGGTCCGGCGGCGGGCTCCTCCGGGAGATCCGGAGCGTCCCAGTCCAGGATGCCGCCTGGCCGCGCGTCACCGTCCGACGCGCCGTCGCCGTCGCGTACGCCGTCCCTGTGCGGCGAAGCGGGCCGATCCGACAAGTCGTCGCCGTCGCGCACCTCGTCCCCGTGCGGCGAAGCGGGCCGATCCGACAAGTCATCGCCGTCGCGCACCTCGTCCCCGTGCGGCGAAGCGGGCCGATCACTCATCGGGACAGCCAGGTCGCGGCCTCCGCCGCCCAGTACGTCAGCACCATGTCGGCGCCCGCCCTGGTGATCGAGGTCAGCACCTCCATGACGGCGCGCTCTCGCTCGATCCAGCCACGCTCGGCGGCCGCCTCGATCATCGCGTACTCACCGGACACCAGATACGCCGCGACCGGCACGTTCGACAGCTCCGCGGCCATGCCGACCACGTCCAGGTAGGGCAGCGCCGGCTTGACCATGACCATGTCGGCGCCCTCGGCGAGATCCAGCTCGATCTCCCGCAGCGCCTCGCGCGCGTTGGCCGGGTCCTGCTGGTAGGTCTTGCGATCGCCGCGCAGCTGCGAGTTCACCGCCTCGCGGAACGGCCCGTAGAACGCGCTGGCGTACTTGGCCGAGTAGGCCAGGATGCTCACATCGGTGAATCCGGCCTCGTCCAGCGCGGAACGGATGACTCCGACCTGGCCGTCCATCATGCCGCTCGGGCCGAGCACGTGTGCGCCCGCTTCCGCCTGCGACACCGCCATCTCGGCATAGCGCTGCAGCGTCGCGTCGTTGTCCACGTTGCCGTGCTCGTCCAGCACACCGCAGTGGCCGTGATCGGTGAACTCGTCCAGACACGTGTCGGCCATCAGCACGGTGTCGTCGCCCAGTTCGTCGCGCAGATCGCGCAACGCGACGTTCAGGATGCCGTCCGGGCTGCTGGCCGCCGAGCCGATCGCATCGTGGTTGGCGGGCACGCCGAACAGCATCAGGCCACCCACCCCGGCGGACACCGCGTCCACCGCGGCTTTCCGCAGCGACTCACGGGTGTGATGCAGCACGCTGGGCATGCTCGCGATCGGCCGCGGCTCGCTCAGCCCTTCGGCCACGAACATGGGCAGAATCAGCTGACGCGGCCGCACCTCCGTCTCGCGGACCAGCCGCCGCATCGCGGCGGTGCCGCGCAACCTACGGGGTCGATGCTCGGGAAACATTCGTCAAACGGTACTCCGCGCGCCCGCGGAGGCTTCTCACCCCCGAAACACCAGTGCGCGAGCCCACCTGAGGCGGTCTCGCGCACTGGACGACTCGGCGACTACGACGAGGACGTCTTCGTCGACCGCCGACGCTTGGCCTTCCGCGGTGGCGGCAGGGCACCCTCGGCGCGCAGTTTCGCGGCGTGCGCGGCCAGCTCGTCGACCAGCACGGTCACCCGCGGCTCGCTGGCCAGCACGTCGACCCGCAGCCCGAACTCCTGCGCGGTCTCCGCGGTCTTCGGCCCGATGCAGGCCACCAGCGTGCGCGCGTGCGGCTTGCCCGCGATACCGACCAGGTTCCGCACGGTCGACGCCGAGGTGAAGCACACCGCGTCGAACCCACCGGTCTTGATCATCTCGCGGGTCTCGGCAGGCGGCGGAGCGGCGCGCACCGTGCGGTACGCGGTCACGTCGTCGACCTCCCAGCCGCGCTCGGTCAGCCCGGCGGACAGCGTCTCGGTGGCGATGTCGGCCCGCGGCAACAGGATGCGGTTGACCGGGTCGAGCACGTCGTCGTACGGCGGGAACTCCTTGAGCATGCCCTCGCTGGACTGCTCGCCCTGCGGGATCATCTCCGGCGTGATGCCGAACGCCCGCACCCGGTCGGCGGTGGCCTCACCGATGCAGCCGATCTTGACCCCGGAGAAGGCGCGGGCGTCCAGGCCGAACTCCTGGAACTTCTCCCACACCGCCTTGACCGCGTTGGCCGAGGTGAAGATGACCCACTGGTAGCGGCCGTCCACCAGGCCCTTGACCGCCCGCTCCATCTGCGCGGGGCTGCGCGGCGGCTCGACCGAGATGGTCGGCACCTCGTGCGAGGTGGCGCCGTGGCTGCGCAGCCGCTCGGTCATCTCGCCCGCCTGCTCCTTGGTGCGCGGGACCAGCACCTTCCAGCCGTACAGCGCCCTCGACTCCCACCACGACAGCTTGGTCCGCTCGGAAACCACGTCGCCGATGGTCACGGTCAGCGTGCCGACCGTCTCGCCGACCGCGTCGGCCATCGAACCCAGCGTGGTCTCCACCGTGCGCTGCAGGTTGAGCGTGCCGTTGGTGGTCACCGCGACCGGGGTGTCCGGCTTGCGACCGTGCTCGATCAGCTCGGCGGCGGCCTGCCCGAGGTGCGCCGACGTGGCGATCAACACCAGGGCCCCCGGGGCCGCGGCCAGCGCGGCCCAGTCCGCCTCGCCGCGCGCGTCGATCAGGTTCACCGTGGTCTGCTCGCTGCCCAGCGCGATCCCCGCGTATGCGGGCACGGCGAGCGCGGGCGCGACACCTGGCAGCACGTCGAACACGGCGTCGGTCCGCGACACCTCCTTGACCTCGGCGATCACGGCCGAGCGGGTGAACGGGTCACCCGACACCAGCCGCAGCACCAGGCGCCCGGCCTTGGCCTCGGCGGCCAGGTCCTTGGCCACCTCGGCGGACTCGCCGACCGCAGGCCGCACCTCGGCGCCGTCGGCCGCCAGCGCCAGCACGCCGGACGGCACGTCCGGGTCGGTGACGATGAGGTCCGCCTTGGCGAGCAGCTCCTGCGCGTTCGCCGTGATCAAGCCGGGATCGCCCGGGCCTGAGCCGACGAAGGCGACGCGCCCGGCGGACTTGCGTGCGGGGGTCATCTCGTGCACTTCTCCTTGTCGTGTTCGAGGAGGTTCTGGTCTTGGTTCGTCCGGTGCTGCCGATCAGTGCGGGGCGGCCCCGAGGTCGAGCAGCTCGGCGGCCAGCGCCTTGCCCATCGACTCCGCTTCGGCCAGCGCACCGGTGATCGAGGCACGCAGCAGGTGCGGGTTGTCCGACTCGGCGTCGACCGCGGCGACCCCGCGCAGGGACAACCGGGTCACCACCGAACCGTCATCCGCCAGGTCTTCCACCACGTCGGCCAGCGCGCCGACCGGGGCGCTGCACCCGGCCTCCAGCGCGCACAGCATGCTGCGCTCCGCGGTGACGGCCGCGCGCGTGTGCGCGTCGTCCAGCGCGTCGTGCAGCAGCTGCTCCAGCTCGACGTCGGCGGACCGGCACTCCACCGCCAGCGCGCCCTGCGCGGGCGCGGGCAGCATCTGGATCGGGTCCAGCGTCTCGGTGATCTTGTGCGAGCGGCCCGCCCGGTCCAGCCCGGCGCGGGCCAGCACGACCGCGTCGACCTCACCGGAGTCGATCTTGCCCATCCGGGTGTCGATGTTGCCGCGGATGCCCCGCACCTCGAGGCCGAGGCCGAGCGCGCGCAGCTGGGCGACCCGGCGCGGGGAGCCGGTGCCCACCACCGATCCCGGCGGCAGCTCGCCCAACGTCAATCCGTCCCTGGCCACCAGGGCGTCCCTCGGGTCGGCCCGCCGCGGCACGGCCGCGATCACCAAGCCGGGCTCCGGCGCGGTCGGCAGGTCCTTGTAGGAGTGCACCGCCAGATCGATCTCGCCGTTGCGCAGCGCCTCCCGCAGCGCGGAGGTGAACACGCCGACGCCGATCTGGGCGATCGGCTTGGTCGACTGATCGCCCGGCGTGGTGATGCGCACCAGTTCCACGTCGTGGCCCGCGGCGCGCAGCGCGTCGGCAACGGTTTCGGTCTGGGCGACAGCCAGGACACTCGCCCTGGTGCCGACCCTGAGGGTCTTGGTCACGGATGACTTCCGGTTGTCGGTTCGTACGGTCAGCTACTTCGGCTACTTCTGCGCCCGGTCGCGGTCGCCGGGCCGGGACACCACCGCGGGAGCCTCCGGGTTCAACCCGAACAGCTCACGCAGTGCCTCGGCGTAATCGGTGCGCACGCCACCGGCGGCCAGCTGCTTGACCCGCACCGTCGGCGTGTGCAGCAGCTTGTCCACCACCCGGCGCACCGTGCGCGCCACTTCTTCGCGCGTGTTCGCATCCAGATCCGGCAGGCGGCGGTCCAACCGCAGCAGCTCGGCGTCGACCACCTCGGCCGCTTGCGCACGCAACGCCGTCACCGTCGGGGTGACCGCGGCGGTGCGCTGTTCGGCGAGATAGTCGCGCACCTCGTCCAGCACGATGCCGGACGCCTGCGCGGTGTGCTTGGCGGTACTGGAGCCGCCGGCGCGGTCCATGCGTTCGCGGACCGTCTCCAGGTCCACGATGCGTACGCCCGGCACCCGCTCGACGGCCGTGTCGACGTCGCGCGGCATGCCGAGGTCGCAGATCACCAGGTTCTTCTCGCGCGGGTGCACGTGCTCCGGCGCGATCATCACGCCCTTCGCGCCGGTGCACGACACGGCCACGTCGGCATCGAGCAGCGCCTGCGGCACGTCGGCCAGCTCGATCGCGGCGGCGTCGAGACCGGTCGAGGTGATGTTCTGCACCAGCCGCTCGGCGGTCGCGAACGTGCGGTTGGCCACCACGATGCGGCGCACGCCTGCCTTGGCCAGCTGGGACGCGGCGAGCGCTCCCATCGACCCCGCGCCGACGACCAGCGCCGTGCGGCCCCGCAGATCACCGGCGGCGGCCAGCGCCTCGGAGACCACCGACGCGCCGAGCGAGCCGAGTTCGGTTTCGCTGTGCACGCGCTTGCCGACCCGCAGTGTGCGCTGCACCAGCCCGTGCAGCGTGCTGCCGACCGTGCCCGCCTCGCGCGCGGTGGCGTAGGCGGCGCGCACCTGGCCGAGGATCTGCGTCTCCCCGACGACCATCGAGTCCAGGCCCGACGCGACGGAGAACACGTGCTCCACGGCGGCGCCGGAGTAGTGGACGTACAAGCTCTCGTACAGCGTCGGAACCGGAACGTCGGCTTTGCGCGCCAGCGCCTCGGACACCGCGGTGAGACCGCCGTGGAAGGTCTCCACGACCGCGTACACCTCGGTCCGGTTGCACGTGGACAGCACCATCACCTCGGTGATGTCCGGTGCCTGCTGCAGCTCGTGCAGCAGTTTCGGCAGCTCGGTCGCGGTGACCGCAACCCGCTCCAGCATGGTCAGCTCGGCGGTGCGGTGCGACAGGCCGACGGCGAGCACGCTCATTCAGACCACCTCACCGTTCGATGGTGTCCGGCGCGCGGTGGCGCGCCCTCCGTTGCGCTGTCCGGCCCTGTTGGCCGGCGCGCGTCCGTTGCGTTCGGCGCGCTTCGCCGCCGACCGCCCAGCGTGCCGCTGTTCGGCCTTGCGCGCGACATGGAAGGACAGGATCTGCAGCTCGACGGCCAGGTCCACCTTGCGGACCTCGACGTGCGACGGCACCTGCAACACCACCGGGGCGAAGTTCAGGATGCACTGCACGCCGCCTGCCACCAGCCGGTCGCACACGCCCTGAGCCGCCGCGGGCGGGGTCGCGATGATGCCGATGGCGATGCGCTTCTGCGCACACACCTTGGGGATGTCGTCGATGTGCTGCACCGGCAGCCCGCCGACCGGCACCCCGATCAGATCCGGGTCCACGTCGAACAGCGCTTCCACCGGGAAGCCCCTGCCCGGGAACCCGGCGTAGTTGGCCAGCGCGTGGCCCAGGTTACCGATTCCCACCACGGCGACGGTTTGCTTGCGGGTCAGCCCCAGGGTGCGCTCGATCTCGCTGACCAGCACCTCGACCTCGTAGCCGACCCCTCGGGTGCCGTACGAGCCGAGGTAGGACAAATCCTTGCGCAGCTTCGCCGAGTTCACGCCCGCCGCGGACGCGAGCTCCTCGCTGGAGACGGTGACCGCCCCCTGGTCGGCCATGGCGGACAGCACCCGCAGGTAGACCGCCAGGCGGGCGACGGCGGCTTCCGGGATGGCCCGCGCCCTGCCGACCGCGCGATCGGTGACCTTCGGCAGTTCTGCGGTCGGCGCACCGTCACCGGGAGGCTGGGGAGGTTCGACTCCATTGCCTGACCGTGCCACGTGCGCCCCTCACAAAAAGCGTGCCCTGGCGCTGTTGGCAACAAAGCGCCGGGGGAAAGAAGGTGGGATGCCTTAACGGTAACGCTTGTGAACGTGTGCACAAAATCGGCTGGTTGTTCGGGTGAGCAGCGCCATGTTCTGGGCTTATTCGGGCGCGTTGATCGGTCTGGCGGTGGCCCCGTGACGGCCGCTACCCGTCCGGCGGCACCCGCCGCCCACCACGTGAGAGCCTGCCTGCCCCACCGTCGGCTGGACGGAGAATTCCACGGCGGGCGTACCGGCCTGCCGCACGCGGCCCGCCGGCTGGACGGAGAACTCCACGGCGGGCGTACCGGCCGCACCTCGCGGCTCGCCGTCGACCAAGCTGCGCCAGGCCCGCACCGGCCGGCACAGGTGGCCCGCCGTCGCGAGCGAGGACTCCACCACGGGCGTACCGGCCTGCTGCACGCGGCCCGTTCGCTAGACGGAGAACTCCACCTCGTGCCACCCGGTCGCCCCGTCCGGCGCCACCGGCGCGACCTCCGAGGTCTGCGTGTAGCCGCTGCGATCGGTGGCCCGGCAGCGGACCTTGTGCCGGCCCGGCCCCACCTTGGTCTCCAGGCGCCACATCCGCCACGTGTTCTTGTTGACCTCGCCCGCCAGCTCCGCCTGCTGCCACGGCCCGTCGTCGATCTGCACCTCGACCTTGTCGATGCCGGTGTACGGCGCCCACGCCGTGCCCGCCACCCGGGCCTTCGACCCGTCGACCATCACGTTGTCGACACGCGAATGCGTCTTCACCGGCCCCTTGCGCGACCAGCCCCGCGGCACCCAGTACGGCGTGCGGGCCTGCCACGTGGTGACCTCCAGGTCGACCAGCCACTTGGTCGCGGAGACGAAACCGTACAGCCCGGCCACCACCATGCGCACCGGGAAACCGTGCTCGATGGGCAGCGGCTCGCCGTTCATGCCGATGGCCAGCATCGCCCGCTCCGGCTCCTGCACGACCTCGATCGGCGTGCCCGCGGTGAAGCCGTCGTGGCTGGTGCTGAACAGCTGCTCGGCGCCCTGGTGGATGCCGACCTCGGCAAGCAGCTCGGCGAGGTCGACACCGATGAAGTTCGCCGTGGAGATCAGATCGCCGCCGACCGGGTTGGACACGCACGCCATGGTCATCGTGCGCTCGACCAGCGGCCGTTTGCGCAGCTGGTCGTAGGTCAACGTGAGCGGACGATCGACCATGCCGTGGATTCGCAGCTGCCAGTCCTCCGCCCTCAGCCGCGGCGGCACGAACGCCGTGTGGATGGTGTAGAAGTCCTTGTTCGGCGTGATGATCGTCGGCGTTCCCCAGTCGGCGAAGTCCGCGCCGCTCGGCGGCTTCGGGGCGCGCTTGACCCCGGTGAACATGGCGACCGCGCGCCGGGAGGCCTCGGCGTCCGGCCCGGCCAGCCACTGCCCGGCCGCTCCCGTCAGGCCCGCGCCGACCAGCGCACCCGCCGAGCCGACCAGCAGGCTGCGCCGCCCGACGCCCGATTCCGGCGCCGGTTCGAGCTCGGCGGGCTCTTCCTGCGCCTCCTCGCGGGGTGGCTGCGCAGCCTGTGCTGCCGCGGCGCGGGAATGCAGCCAGGCGAACACGATTCCGCCGACCAGCACGCTGACAACGGGCGGGAGCACGGCGAGCGGGCCGACGTCCGGCCTGCTCAGCGCGGCAGCGAGCCCGACGACACCGAGAACGCCGATCACCATCTGGCCGGGGCCGAGCCGGTTGCGCGCGAGCCATCCGGCGAACACCGCCAGCCCGATCAACACCAACGCGATGCCGGCGAACAGCACGACCTTGTCGGCGGTCCAGAACGTGTTCTTGGCGAATTCGACCAACCACGCGGGCGACAGATCGATGACGCTGTTGGCCACCGCGAGGTACGGCGAGGCGCCCGGCGCGACGAACGCGGCGGTGAAGTGCCCTGCGGCCAGCGCGGCGGCCAATGCGGGAATGCCGATCAGAGCGGCGCGGACGACCGGGGATCGTGGCTTGGCGGCAGTCGTCATGAAGTCAATCATGCCTCGACGGCCGTGCCGGCATCTCGAAAAATTCCCACCGACTCACCCGCGCAGTGGACTTACTTCGCGGCGGCCAACGCGGCGCGGAACCTTTCCTCCTCCACCCGCCAATAGCCGTGCTGCACGCCGTCGATGAGGATCACCGGGACCAGGTCGCCGTACTCGGCCCGCAGCTCGGGGTCGCTGTCCACGTCGACGGTCCGCCACGGCACCTCGAGCTCGCCACAGATGCGGTCGACCTCTTGCTCGGCGACCTCGCACAGGTGACAGTTCGCGCGGCTGACGACGGTGACCTCGGGCATAGCCACATCATGCCCGAGCCGGACGCGGTCAACGCAGCTTGGTGCGGTACAGCTTGCCGGTGACGGTGTGCGGGAGCGCGCCGGAGAACTCCACCGTGGTCGGCACCTTGTACTTGGGAAGGTTCTCCGCGCAGTGGCTGATCACCTGCTGCTCGCTGAGCGTCACCCCGGCGGCCGGGACCACCACGGCCTTGACCGTCTCTCCGGTGTCGTCGTCCAGGACCCCGACGACGGCGACCTCGTCGACCTCCGGCAGCTGGGAGATGACGTCCTCGACCTCGTGTGGATAGACAGGGAAACCGCTGACCACGATCGTGTCGTTGACCCGGTCGACCAGGTGCAGGTCGCCGTCGGCGTCCAGGTAGCCGATGTCGGCGGTGCGGAACCAGCCGTCGTCGTCCGGGCCGCCGACCCCGTCAGGCCAGTAACCGGAGAACAGGTTCGGCCCGCGCACCGCGACCAGCCCGGTGTCACCGTCCTCGTCGGTGAGGTCGGCCAGCACCTCGTCGTCGTCCTCGCCCGGCTTGTCGTCCTCGACCAGTTCCAGCTCGACACCGGGGATCGGCCTGCCGACCGACCCGGGCTTCGGACGGCCGGTGACCATCGTCGAGGTCAGCACGGGCGCGGCCTCCGTCAAGCCGTAGCCCTCGTAGACGCCGAGCCCGGTGGCCCGCTCGACCGCGGTCGCCACGCTCGGCCGGAGGGCCGCGGCGCCGGAGATCAGCAGCCGGGCGTCGGCAAGGCCGCCGGCGAGTTGGTCGGTGTCCAGCGACGCCAGTTCGGCGTACAGCGACGGAACGCCCAGCACGATGGTGATGCGGTGCTGTTGGCACGCGGCCAGCGCGCTGCGGGCGTCGACCCGGTCGGCGAGCACGGCGGTGGCCGTCGCGTTGAGGCATTGCAGCAGGCCGGGCCCCAGCCCGTAGATGTGGAACAGCGGCGCGGCCACCAGCATCCGGTCGGCGGCCGTGACCGGGGCGGGCTCGATGGACGCCAGCTGCTCGACGTTGGCGAGCAGGGCGCGGTGGGACAGCATGACGCCGCGGGCCTGACCGCGCGCGGCTGTCGTGTAGCAGAGCAGCGCGATGTCCTCGTCGGCCCCGATCGGCGTCACTTCCTGCGCCGACTCCGGTTTCTCCGTCGGCGGCTCGAGGGAGCGCTCCACCGTTACGTCGGGCCCGGCGGCACCGACCAGGAGCCGAGCCCCGCTGTGCTCCAGCAGTTGCCGCACGTCGTCGTCGGGCGCCTGTGGGGAGGCAGGTACCGCGATGCCGCCCGCCCGCATCACCGCCAGCAGCGTGACCGCGAACGCGATCGTGGAAGGCAGCCGGACGACCACCCGGTCGCCAGGCGAGAGACCGGCCGCGAGCAGGCGCGTCGCCTCCGCGTCGATCGCCGCGTCGAACTCCGCCCAGGTCAGGCTCCGTCCCGCGGCCGCATCGACCAGCGCGACGCCATGCGGGTCGCGAGCGGCCGCCGTGCTCGCCAGTTCGGACGTGTTCGGCACGGCCCTCCTTCGCGCTCGGGGATGTCGAGGTTGGCAGCCATCTTGACCGATGAGCCCGGTGGCTAGCTACTCGGAACCGAACCGCTATCGGGTTGTGACGTCATACGACATTCGGACGATCGTCGCTGAATCAGTCACTCCGAGCACTACCAAACAAGTGTTCCGACAACGTATGCTTCGCACGCTCGTGGGGTTGCTGTCACCGAGCGTGACGCTTGCCAGGTTCGACGACGCACAGAGCGAGGAGACCATGTGTCCAACACCATGGCTGGTCTTCGGCATGTGTCCGCGGCGCGCCCCGGAGCGACCACGGCCATGACGACCACTCGCCGGCAGCCCGTGCCAGGGACCCGCCCCGCCACCGAGACCGGTGGCGCGGACGCGGGTGCCGAGACCGCTGAGGGCTGGCGGCTGGTACGGGCCGCGCAAGCCGGCGATCAGCAGGCGTTCGCCGCGTTGTACGACCGCTACGTCGACACCGTCTTCCGTTACGTGCTGTTCCGGCTGGGGGACCGGGAAGTCGCCGAGGACGTCACCAGCGAGACGTTCCTGCGCGCGCTGCGGCGGATCCGCTCGGTCACGTACCAAGGCAGGGATGTTGGCGCGTGGTTCATCACCATCGCCCGCAACCTGGTCCTCGACCACGTCAAGTCCAGCCAGTACCGGCGAGAGATCACCACGGGTGAGATCGCCGACGCCGGGCCGGTGCCTTACCTGGCCGAGCACCGGGCCAACGACGGCCCGGAGCAGAAGGTCATGGCCATGGCGACGAAGGAGCAGCTGCTCCGCTGCATCGCCGAACTGGGCGATGACCAGCGAGAATGCATCGTGTTGCGGTTCCTGCAGGGGCTGTCGGTCGCCGAGACCGCGGTGATCATGCGCCGCAACGAGGGCGCGGTGAAGGCATTGCAGCACCGCGCGGTGCGCCGCCTGGCGCAGCTTCTGCCACGGGGGACGAGATGACCGTGACAACGGCCGCGAGGCGGCACGGTTCTGCCGGGTGGGCCGGCGTAACCGCGCACCCCGCTGGTCGTTGGGTCATCACGAGAGACCTCCTAGTCAGGATTGCAGCGTGAACGAGCCCGTATGGTTCCGACGGCCGCGCGAAGCCAGTGATCGCTTCGCCGAGGCCGTCGATCGTCCTGGGCACACAGCGGCCGAGGAGTTCGACGATGAGCTTGCGGTCGTGGAGATGCTGCGTGAGCTGGGCTCGGAACCCGTCCTGGAGGCCTCGGCGCGGGAGCGGATGAAGGCGGCCGTACTGGCCGAAGCCGCCACGATCCAGCAGGCCGACGAGGAGCCGGAGGTTCACCCGATCCGGCCGACGCACAAGCAGCGCCGCAAGGCGGGTCTGTGGGCCGCGGCGACCGCGGCCGGGATCGTCGCGCTGGGCGCCTTCGGCATCGAGTTGGCCCAGAGCGCGCTGCCCGGCGAGTGGCTCTACGACGTCAAGCGCACCACCGAGTCGATCTCGCTGGACCTGACGTTCTCGCCCAGCGGCAAGGCGCTCAAGCAGCTCGAGCTGGCTGAGATCCGGATCGCCGAGCTGGCCGCGCTGAGCGAGCGCGACCGATCGGACGGCGGCGCCACCGCGGAGGAACTGGCCGGCTATCGCACATTGATCGCCGACCTGAACCGGACCGTCGCCTCGGCCTCCCGGGCCATCACCAGCTACGCGCCGCAAACCAACGGCGGAGACCTCCGCACGCTGCGCGACTGGGCGTCGAGGAACTCCACGCGGCTGGCCGACATGCGATCGGCCGTACCTGCCGGCGCCGTCGGCCAGTTCGACGGCAGCATCGAACTGCTCGATCGAGTGCAGCAGCGGGCGAGCGCCCTGCTGGACCGCTGGTCGTGCGACCAGATCACCTCCGGGCACGAGGACGCACTCGGAGCGTTGCCCGCCGACATGGTGTGCCAGCCGCCCGAGGACTCGCCGCGGACGGCCGTGAGCCCGCGTGCCAGCCGCGCACCCGCGGAGGGCAAGGAAAGCCGCACACCGTCGGCGGAGAAGACCGCCGGCGCTCCGTCCGGTGGTGAGTCCGGCGACAAGTCGTCGAAAGAGCCGGACAGCTCCGACGGTGGCTCCGGCAATGACACCGATCCGCCGACGATCGAGCTGCCGCCGCTGCCGGATCGCGAATCGAGCGAACCCGCACCGGAGCAGCCCACCAAGCGGCCACCGGAACTTCCCCTCATCCCGTTGCTGGAAGACCTCACCAAGCTCGACCTCGGCTTGGGACTCAAGTAGCCGACCGGCCGCTCACCTCGGATTTCGGTCAGGTGTCCGAACCGTTCACCGGGAGCACACATCCCGCGCCGAGCCTGTTCACCGCAGCTCGACACGGCCGGTGCATGATCACGGGACGAACCAGACGTGGTTGGCGCAGCTGGATAGTCTGTAAGTAGCAGGACGAGATGCTTGCTGGGAGGCGGTGCGCGTGTCGTTGTGGTGGAGCAGGGAATCGCCGCGCGACGTCGAGAAGCGGGCCGCAGAAGCCGGGGAAGCCTCCGCGGAGGCCGCCGTCTCGCTGGAGAAGGACAGCAAGCAAGCCGAGCCCGCGAAGGACTCCAAACCGGTCACGCCGGATCTGACCGCGGCCGCGTTCTTCGACGTGGACAACACGATGATGATGGGCTCGTCGTTGTTCCACCTGGCCCGCGGGTTGGCCGCCAGGAAGTACTTCACCACCGCCGACCTCGCGGGGTTCGCGTGGCAGCAGCTGAAGTTCCGCATCGGCGGCAAAGAGGGCGACGTGAACTCGCCGCGCGAGCGGGCGCTGTCGTTCGTGGCCGGGCGCAGCGTCGCCGAGCTGAACGCCGTCGGTGAGGAGATCTACGACGAGCTGATGGCGGACAAGATCTGGTCCGGCACCCAGGCGCTGGCCCAGCTGCACCTGGACGCAGGCCAGCGGGTGTGGCTGGTGACCGCGACGCCGGTGGAGATCGCCAACATGATCGCGCGCAAACTCGGGTTGACCGGCGCGCTGGGCACGGTCGCCGAGCAGAAGGACGGCGTCTACACCGGCAGGCTGGTCGGCGACCTGCTGCACGGCCGCGCGAAGGCGCACGCCGTCCGCGCGTTGGCGGCGAAGGAGGGCTTGAACCTCAAGCGCTGCACGGCGTACTCGGACTCGCTCAACGACGTGCCGATGCTGTCGGTGGTGGGCACGGCCGTGGCGATCAACCCGGACACCGGGCTGCGGGACGTCGCGCGCGAACGGCAGTGGGAGATCCGCGATTGGCGGACCGGCCGTAAGGCGGCCAAGATCGGCGTGCCGTCGGTGCTGGGCGCCGGGGCGTTGGCGGGTGTGCTGGCCGCCGGTTTGGCTTACCGGAAGCGCTAGTCAGGCGGCAGGCTCAGAGTTGGCGCCGCGAGCCCGGCCAGGCAGCCCGCCCGCGACCGGCACGGCTCGCCGCAGGGCCTGGTGAAACGGCACCCGATCCGGCTCGCCGCCGGCTTCGGTCAGGCGGCACGCTCGTTGCCGGGTCCCAGGCGAGAGCTACCGCACCGAGTCGGCTGGATGCCGGCGCCGACCGCGACCAGTCCACCTCACCGGAAGACGCCGCCCCGCTCGGCCAGCCGCGCGTACAGCATCCGCTGGATCGTCTCGCGCACCTGGTCGGCGACCGTGAACACCGCCATCGGGTCGTCCACGTCCACCTGCATCGCGTCGGTGCGCACCGGGTCGCCGAACTCGATGTGCCACTTCGTCGGCAGCGGGATCGCGCCGAGCGGACCGAGCAGTGGGAACAACGGTGTGACCGGGAAGTACGGCAGGCCGAGCAACCGCGCGAGCGGCTTGATGTCGCCGATCTTCGGGTAAATCTCCTCGGCGCCGACGATGGCGCACGGCACGATCGGCACGCCGCTGCGCAGCGCGGCCGCGACGAAGCCGCCCCGGCCGAACCGCTGCAGCTTGTACCGCGACGAGAACGGTTTGCCGATCCCTTTGAAGCCCTCGGGAAAGACGCCGACCAGCTCGCCGTCGTTCAGTAGACGCTCGGCGTCGGCGTTGCATGCCAGCGTGTGCCCGACCTTGCGCGCGAACGGCCCTACGAACGGGAGCTTGAAGACCAGGTCGGCGGCCAGATGCCGGGCATGCCTGCCGGACGCCTCGTGCACCGCCACCGACGCCATCAGCGCGTCGAGCGGGATCGTGCCCGAGTGGTTGAAGACCAACAGCGCACCGCCGTCGGCGGGCAGATTCTCGTCGCCGTACGTGGTCACCCGGAACCACTTGTCGTACAGCACGCGCAGCACGGGCAGCACGAGCGACTCGGTCAGTTCCTCGTCGAAGCCGAACTCGTCGACGTCGTAGTTCCCGGTCAGCCTGTTGTGCACGAACTCGAGCGCCCGCGTCAACGGATCCGGCTCGGGCTCGATGCGTGCCTTGCGCACGGCAGGCATCGCGAGCACCTCGGCGTCATGCGGTTCGGCGACCGACCTGCTCTGCCGCTCACGCCCGGGCAGCGGGATCACCTGGGCAGACCCTGCACCGAGGACGTCGGCCCCCGTGCCGCCGGCTCGAACGAAGTCCGGTGCGGGATCTCTATCCACCATCACTACTCCAGGTTGTGCGGATCATCTGCGACGCGCCGCGGCCAGTGCCACCCTGCTCAGTGACTCCGACACCGCGCCGCCGTCGACCACCGGACGCAGCCCCCGACCCTGCACGTAGTCGTCGAACGCTTCGAGCGTCGACCAGCGAGGTACGTAACCGAACTCTCGCTTCAATCTCGTCGTGTCCACCACCAGGCCGTGTTGCAGCATCTGCAGCCGGTCGTGGGAGAAATCGACCACTTTCGCGCCCCGCAGCACCTTGCCGATCGACGGCAGCAGGCCCTTCGGCAGCGGCAGCTCGACGCGGCCCGCGCGCCGGATCGCCTGCGACAACGTCAGCACGCCGTCGCCACCGACGTTGAACACGCCGGGCTTGTCGGCCACGGTGGCCAGCTCCAGCACGCTGAGCGCGTCCGCGGAATGCACCAGCTGAATGCGGGCGTCGTAACCCAAGATCGTCGGCACGACCGGCAGCGCGAAGTACCGCGTCGTCACCGTGTCCACCTGCGGGCCGATCAGGTTGGTGAAGCGGGCGACCGTCACCTCGATGTCCGGCCGCCTGCGCTGCAGCCCACGCACGTAACCCTCGACCTCGACCGCGTCGGCGACGTAACCGGTGGGCGACGGCGGCCGCAGCGGCGCTTCCTCGTCGAACACCGCGGGCGAACGCGAACCCGTGCCGTACACCGCGGCCGTCGATTTGACGACCAGCTTGCGCACCAACAGCGACCGTTGGCACGCCGCGAGCAGCCGCATCGTGCCGATGACGTTCATTTCCTTGATCGCACCCCGCCGGGCAGGGCCTGCCGGGTGCGCGGTGGTCGATGCGTGCACCACCGTGTCCACCCGGGCCGTGGAAATGATCTTGGCGATGAGCGGGTTACGGATGTCCGCACGCACGAACTCGGCGCGCCCGAGCCGGGCGGCAACCCGCGGCGGCGGAGGGACCGTGTCCACGCCGATCACCCGCTCGAAGTCCGGGTTGCTGCCCAGCCTGACGAGCAGTTTTCCGCCCAGTTCGCCGCCGACCCCAGTGACCAGCACGATGTTGGACGGCATACGGCTCCCGGGATGAAACGCGAGGACATCGACGGACAACAGGTGCGCCCGCCACGAATCCGGCGCGGCGCACTTGCGATGCTACTCCGCGTGTGCGGCCATCCCTAGGGCGATAACGCGCTGTTAACAACCTCGACCGCAGACGGACATCGGCGCCAGCCGGCCGAGTAGGCGCGAACGACTTCTGCCGAAACGGCAGTGAAACTCTTACTTGCCCTGCTTACGACGCTGAACTCGAGTACGCCGCAACAGCTTGCGGTGCTTCTTCTTGGACATGCGCTTACGACGCTTCTTGATCACCGAGCCCACAGGGCACTCCTCTTTGAACGACTAGAACCAGCTTGGCGAGATTATCAAGCGCCGCCCGCCGGGCTTTGTCCTGCTCCATCAACCCACGCCGGCTCCAGCGAGCTGGGCAGTACCCGTTCGCCATCGCACCGTCCGCGGCGACGTCACCCGACGTCGTAATACGCGCTCTCCAGATAGGAGTGCACGGCCTTCTCCGGCACTCGGAACGACTTGCCCACCCGCACCGCGGGCAGCTCGCCCGAGTGCACCAGGCGGTACACGGTCATTTTGGACACCCGCATCATCGCGGCGACCTCGGCGACGGTGAGAAACTGCACCTCGCCCGGCGTAACCGACTCGGGGCCCTTCTTCTGCGGCATAGTCAGACTCCTGGGACACGCCTCGCGCCGCTCGGCTTCCCCACCGGCGGTGTCGACACGTGCGTGCTACCTGTGAGCCTAGCGGGACCGCTGTGACTCTTGCGACATGAGCGTCCGTTTTGCCGCGAACTCGCAACCTGATTCGGCGTGTCGTTGCCGCGCCAAGGGCCATCCGTGTGATATTTGCTGCTCCTCCCGGGCGGACCCGGCGGCATACGAGCAGCCGGGGAGAAGTACACCACACGGGTGAAGGGCGGTGGTCGGCCGGTGGTCCGGACGGGGCGACATCAGCTGGTGGCCCCGACAGAATGGCGCAAGCCGGTGGTCCCCACGAGGCGGCGCGACCGGTCGCTCCGACGACCGCTACGGGCAGGTGGTCCCGATGAGACGGCCCGGCCGGTGATCCCGAGGAAACGGCGCGGGTCGGCGGTCACGAGACCCGCTGCGGGCCGGTGATACCCGGCGGGCGTTCTGGACCCCCGGCCAAGGCCCGAGCGCCCGCTCAGCCTTCGTGCGCTTTGCCGAGCTCGACCGACCGATCCCTGGCCGCCTCGATGGCATCCAACAGCGCGGCCCGCACGCCGTGCTTCTCCAGCTCCCGGATCGCGTTGATCGTGGTGCCCGCGGGCGACGTCACCGCCTCGCGCAGCAACACCGGGTGTTCGTCGGAGCTCGCCAGCATCTTCGCCGCACCCACCGCGGACTGGATGATCAACTGCTCCGCCACCGAGCGCGGCAGCCCCAGCAGGATGCCCGCGTCGATCATGGCTTCCACCAGGTAGTAGAAGTACGCGGGACCGGACCCGGACAGCGCGGTGACCGCGTCCTGCTGGCTCTCCGGCAGCTCGATGACCTTGCCGACGTGCGACAACATCTTTTCGACCATTGCCACGTGGTCGGGGTTGGCGTACTTGCCTGGTGAAGCCACGCTCATCGCCTCGCCGACCAGCATCGGCGTGTTCGGCATGACGCGTACGACCGGGACCTCGCCCAACCGCTGCTCGAACAGCGTCGTCGGCAGGCCTGCGCACAGCGAGACAATCAACGTCCGCGCGGTGACCAACGGAGCAAGATCGGCCAACAACGGTTCGATGTCCTGCGGCTTGACCGACACCACCAGAACGTCGGCGGTCTTGGCCGCGTCCTCGAGGGTGACGCCGCGGATGCCGTACTGCTCGGTGAGCTGAGCGGACCGCTCGGGGTGGCGTTCGGTGAACAGCAGCTCGTCCGGCTGGTGACCGCCTGCCAGCAAGCCGGACAGCAGGGCCTCCCCGATCTTGCCCGCTCCGATGACCGCGATGACGGGATTGCTCATGCCCACACTGTAGAAGCGCCCCGCGACCGGTGCGCTCGCGGACCGAACGTGCGCATCGGAGAGCGTGCTTTCACTGCCCCAGACGGAGCACCGTACGGCGGGCGTTCACAGACCCGGCATCAGCGCCACCGGCGTGCGTTCACGGACCAGGCGTGAGCGCCAGCTGACGGGTCTGACACACCAGCTGCCCGCTGGTGTCCAGCACCGTGGCGTCGGAGTCGAACCAGCTCCCGCCGACCGCGCGGCTCTCCACGTGAACCCGCAGCCAGCCGGGCAACGGCCGGGCCCGCACGAACGCGGTCAACTGCACCGTCGGCGCCCACCCCGGCCGACCGATCAGGAACGGCATCGGCGGGTTGATGTCGCCGGCCAGCAGCGCGAAGTACACGTCGGCCTCCGCGTTGCGCGGGCGCACCCACAGCCGCATCCGAGGTGGCGGCTGTCGATCCCGTGCACCGGGTGCCGGCCGCACCGGCCTGCGGGCGAGCAGGGCCGCCGCGCTGGAATCCATCCGCACGTCGCATCCCTGGGCGAGCCGGAAGACCGATGGCCCGACGCCGGGCATCTCCTCCCCCAGCGGGAGCGCGTTCGCCGGCGGCTCTGCGGGCATCACCGGCAGATCCACCCACCCCGGTCGCTGCGCGGGCAGGCGGCCGATCACCACCCTCGACTCCACACAGCTTCGGCCGCGCTGCTCGAGGGTCACCGCGATCACCGACGTCTGCCTGCCGACCTTGCGGACATCCGTGCGCAGCAGCACCGGCCCGAGGCTGGTGGCGCGCAGGAACTCCGTGCTGACCGCGATCGGGTCGCCGTTGACACCTTCGTGCTCGGCGGCCACCAGCATCGCGGTCCGCGCGATCAACGCCGTCACGAACCCCCCGTGGGGGTGACCGTTGATGGACCATTCTGAGCGCAAGGCCGTGGTGAACGTCCCGTCGCCCAGTGGACGCGGTTGGCTGGCCGCTGCGAACGGCACCGGCTGTTCGGGTGCGGTGGCGGTCATGGCGTCATCTCGGCAACGGTCGGGGCATGGGCGGTGTGTCGATTCATGTCTTACTCACCAGTGCGCGCAGGAAGAACGCTGTGTTCGCGGGTCTCTCGGCAAGCCTGCGCATGAGGTACCCATACCACTGATCGCCGTAGGGAACATAGATCCGAACGGTATCCCCTGCGGTGGCCAAACGTCGTTGCTCGTCCGGCCGGACGCCGTAAAGGAACTGGAACTCGTACTCACCAGGGGCGAGCCCGTACGCCTCGATGCGGTCCTGGAGCACGTCGATCAGCCGGGGGTCGTGCGTGGCGAACATCGGGTATCCGCCACCGGCCAACAGCTGGTTGGCACACCGCACGAAGGCGAGATCGACTTCGTGTTGCTCCTCGAACGCCACCTCCGGTGGCTCGGCGTAGGCGCCCTTCACCAGCCGGACCCGTGACCCCGGCACGGCGAGGTCGGCCAGGTCGTCCTCGGTCCGCCGCAAGTACGACTGGACCACTGCGCCCACTTCCGGCCACGTCTCGCGCAGGGAGCGGACGATGCGCAGCGTGGCGTCCGTGGTGGTGTGGTCCTCCATGTCGATGGTCACGCTCGTTCGGCACTGCTCGGCGGCCGCGCAGACGCGGAACGCGTTGTCCAGCGCCAGCCGCTCGTCAAGCTTGAGCCCGAGTGCGCTGAGTTTGACGCTGACCTCCGCGGTCGGCGTCAGTTTCTCGGCGTGCAACTGGTCCAGCAGCCGCAGGTAGGCCTGCACGGTGACTTCGGCCTGCGCCTTGTCGGTGACGTCCTCGCCCAGGTAGTCCAGCGTGGCGTGCAGGCCGTCCTCGGCCAGCCGGGCCACCACGGCGACCGCGTCCTCGGTGGTCTCCCCGGCCACGAAGCGCTCCACCACGCTGCGGGTCACCGGCGCGGTCTTGACCACCTTGCGGATCGACTCGTTGTCGGCCGCGGCCAGGATGAGCGAGCGCAACGGGTTCACATCACGAGACTAACCGGAATCCGGTATTTCGCTGGGTGCGCGGCGTTCGCGTCGCCGTTCGCGTCTGGTGAGCGCCACGCTGTGTGCTGCCGTCGTCGCTGTACGGGGGTACTTCGCCGCGGCGCACCGGGGACAGAGGGGACACCATGCCGTGCGCGCGAGGGCACGGTCCGCATCGGGCGCTTTCGGTGAAGCCGACAGGCGGCGCGGTGCAGGCGGGGCGCTGCCCGAGGTGCAGCCGCGTGAACAGCACCGCCTCGGCGCGGTGCCGGGCGACCGCTCGCATCACTGTCCGAGGTGCAGCCGCGTGAACAGCAACGCCTCGCTCAGTGCCCGCACCCGGTCGGCGGGCTTGCGCATGCTGCGAGTGTTGATCTCCAGGATGACCTGGCCGGAGAAGTTGCTCGTCGCCAGCTTCTCCAGGAACTCGGCGCACGGCTGGTTGCCCTTGCCCGGCATCAGGTGCTCGTCGACCGGCTTGCCGGTCCCGTCGGCCAGGTGAACGTGCGTCAAGCCTTCACCCATCCGGTCGGCGAGCGCGAACGCGTCCATCTCGGCGGCAGCCGTGTGCGACAGGTCCAGCGTGTAGTGCCGGTACCCGACGTCCGTGGGGTCGATGGAGGGGTGGAAGGCCGACACCCGGCGTCGGCGATCGCCGATCGGCGGCCGCACCTTGAACATGTTCTCCACCGCGATGTCGACCCCGCTGGCCTCCTCCAGCTCGGCGACCAGGTCGGCGAAGCCGTCGGCATAGCGGCGCTGCCATCGGAACGGCGGATGCACCACGACGGTCCGAGCGCCCAGCTCGAGCGCGGCATCCACGCTTCGACGCAGCCGCACCTCCGGGTCCGACGACCACACCCGCTGGGTGATCAGCAGCGACGGCGAGTGCACGGACAGAACGGGGACTCCGGTGCTGTCGGACAGCCACTTCAGCGCGGTGACGTCCTGGCTGATGGAGTCGACCCAGACCATCACCTCGACGCCGTCGTAGCCCAGCTCGGCGGCCAGTTCGAACCCAGCGTTGGCCCGCAGCGGCCATACCGACGCGGTCGACAGCCCAACCGGGATCGACGCCGGACCACTCATCTGGACAACAGCAGCAACATCGCAGGTGACACCGTGACCACCAGGCCGACCAGCACCGCAAGCAGCGTCGTCTGCATGTCCTCGGCCTTACGGATCTTGCGCACGATCCACACCAGGCCTGCGGTGACCACCAGCGCGGTGGCCAGCGCGACGACCGGCAGCTGATTCCACAGCCAGTTGAACAGCAGCCACACGGCGGCACCGCCGACCACGCCGAGGGCCAGCTGCACTCCGACGATCAGCCACTGCTTGGCAGGCGAGTCCTCGGACTCCTCGTCCTCGTCGGCGACCTCGTCGACGTCCTCCTGGCGGCCGCTGAGCAGCTCGGGCTCTTCGTCCTCGACCGCTGCGAAGTCGTCCGCCTGCTCGTCGGCGTCGTCATAGTCCTCGTACGCCCCGTCGTCGACGTAATCGTCCTCGGCGTAGTCGTCCTCAGCGTAGCCGTCGTCGTAGTCGTCGTAGTCGTCGTAGTCATCGTCGACGTAGTCGTCGAGTTCTTCGTCCTCGACGTAGTCGAGCTCGTCGCCGTAGGCGTAGTCGTCGTCGGCCAGCGCGTCGTCTTCGTCCTCGTCGACGGCCTGGAACTGCTCGGTCGCCTCGGCTTGCTGCATCGGCCTGCGCGGCGGAGGCGGGAACGGCGGCTGACCGCCGTGCCCCTGCTGCGGCGGCTGGCCCGGCCGCGGTGGCGCCGGAGCGTCCGCGCCGTTGAGCCGGTCGTCGATCGAACCGGGCGGCGTGACGGGCGCAAACCCGGACGCGGACTTCTCCCCGACCGGCGAGCCGTTGCGCTCACCGGGAGGCGGCGCGGGCGCGAAGCCCTTGCCGGTGCGCTCGCCCGGCGGAACCGGGGCGAAGCCGGTGCCGGACTTGGGCCCGGGCGCGGGCGGGAAATCCTTGCGGATGCGTTCGCCAGGTGCAGGCGAGAAGGCAGCACCGGTGCGCTCACCGGGAGGCGGCGCGGGCGCGAAGCCCTTGCCGGTGCGTTCACCGGGCGGCGCGGGCGGGAAGCCTTGCCCCGGGCGCTTACCAGGCGCGGGCGGGAAACCCTTGCCGGTGCGCTCACCAGGAGGTTGCGCAGGCGCGAAGCCCGTGCCGGTCTTGTCCCCGGGCGGCGGCACGGGGGCGAAACCCCGTCCGGTCCGGTTGCCCGGCCCTGGCTGCCGCAGCGAAGGCACGTCGTCGGAGGACGAGCCGTCCTTCGGTCCGGCGGGCTTGATGTCCGTCCGGGTGGTCGCCGAATCGACCGCGTCCTGCGCCGGTTCGGGCGCGGGGGTCTTCTTCGGCGTTTCCGGGCGCGCGACCTCGGTCTCGGTGTCCAGCTCGCCGAGCGAGTGCCCGTTGCGCTCCCTGGGCTTGAAGTCGACATCCTGCTCGGACCGGATGCGCGCGATGATCTCGTGCGGCGCGGTCGTCGTCAGCTCGGACTCGGCCGATTCCTCCTGGTCGTCCGCTGCCCGCCTGCGGCGGCGACGACCGGCACTGCTGCCGAGGTCGGCCTTGCCGTGCTGGGCTAACAGCTCGGCGACAGTGAGCCGCCGCGTGGGCTGTTCACCGTTCTGTCGACTCATCCCTCTCACCGTGCCTGATCGCCGATCCGTGCATCAACTTCGCGTAACGACTTTGCCAGCAGCCTAGACACAACCGGCCTCGACTTTCCTGGCACACAGCGTTACACGGTACTGAATCACGCGCGCCGGTGTGCAGGGCCGACCCCGGCCGGACCCACTTGCTGCGACCACACCTCGCCGTGTACGTCCAGGTCCGTGTGGTCCAGCCTGCGCAGAATGACCCCTTCGCGCAGCGCCCACGGGCACAGCGTCAGTTCGCTCACACCGAGTGCTCGCATCGTTGCTTGGGCGACCAGCGCACCGCCGACGAGCTGGTGCGCGCGCCGCGGGCTGACCCCGTCCACCTCGGCCAGATCCGACGAGGTGATCCGGGAGATGAACGCGATCAACTGGTTCAGCGCGTTCTCGGTGAGCGTGCGGCGAACCCGTGGCCCTGCGGCGGACGGAGCGGCACCGGTGAGCCTGGCCAGCGACCGGAAGGTCTTGGACGTGGCCACCACGCGGTCCGGCGCACCGTCGGCCAGTACCTGCTCGCGCAGGCCGGCCAACTGGTCGTCCAGCCACGCCCGGGTGTCCACCAGCTCCGCACGAGTGGGCGGATCGCTGCTGAACCTGGTGCGGGTCAACCGCCCGGCACCCACCGGAAGCGAGATCGCGACGTCCGGGTCCTCGTCCACACCGATGGCCACCTCGAGCGACCCGCCACCGATGTCGAGCACCAGCAGCCGGCCGGCGGACCAGCCGAACCAGCGGCGGACCGCCAGGAACGTCAGGCGCGCCTCGTCCGGGCCGGACAGCACCTCGAGGTCGACGCCGGTCCGTTCGTGTACTTCGCGCAGCACCTCGGTGGCGTTGGTCGCCTCGCGCACCGCGGACGTCGCGAACGCCATCAGCTCGCCACACTCCAGCCGGATCGCCGCGTCGCGCGCTTCGGTGACGGCACGTACCAGGGCCTCGGCGCCGTCCTCGGTCAGCTCGCCGTCCGGGTTGATCCGCTCGGCCAGCCGCAGCGTGTTCTTCTCCGAATGCGTCGGGGTCGGGTGGCCGCCCCGGTGGGCATCGACCACCAGCAGATGCGTCGTGTTCGAACCGACGTCAAGCACCCCGAGCCGCATGGCCGCTCACGCCTCGAGCTTGTAGCCGAGACCGCGCACGGTCACCAGGTAACGCGGCGCCCCGGGGTCCGGCTCGATCTTCGAGCGCAGGCGTTTGACGTGGACGTCCAGCGTCTTGGTGTCGCCGACGTAATCCGCGCCCCACACCCGGTCGATCAACTGCCCGCGCGTGAGCACCCGGCCGACATTGCGCATCAGGTACTCCAACAGGTCGAACTCCTTCAGCGGCAGCGAGACCTCTTCGCCGTCGACCGTGACGACGTGCCGCTCGACGTCCATCCGCACCGGCCCCGCGGTGAGCACGGACGACGAGTCGTTGTCCTTCGACTCCCCGCCGCGCCGCAGCACCGCGCGGATCCGGGCGACGAGTTCGCGGGCCGAGTACGGCTTGGTGACGTAGTCGTCCGCGCCCAGCTCCAGCCCGACCACCTTGTCGATCTCGCTGTCCCGCGCGGTCACCATGATCACCGGAACCGACGTGCGTTGCCGCAGCTTCTTGCACACGTCCGTGCCGCTCATGCCCGGCAGCATCAGGTCGAGCAGCACGATGTCGGCGCCGTTGCGGTCGAACTCCTCCAGCGCCTGCGGGCCGTCGGTGGCGATCGCCGTGGTGAAGCCCTCCTTGCGCAACAGGAACGCCAGCGGGTCGGCGAACGACTCCTCGTCTTCGACGATCAGCACCCTGGTCACAGCTGTCCTCCGTGGTCGGTCCCGACGAGCCTGGGTCGGCGCTCGCCGTTCGTCGCAGTGGTCTTGACGTCCTGTCGTGCGGGGATGCACAAGGTGAACGTCGAGCCGGTTCCCGGCACGCTCCACAACCGCACCGAGCCGCCGTGGTTGGCGGCGACGTGCTTGACGATGGCCAGTCCGAGGCCGGTGCCGCCGGTCTCCCTGGACCGTGCCTTGTCCACCCGGTAGAACCGTTCGAACACGCGCTGCTGTTCCTCGGGCGCGATGCCGATGCCGCGGTCGGTGACCGAGATCTCCACCATCCCGTCGACCAGCTTCCGGGACACCGAGACCGGGCTGCCCGGCGGCGAGTAGGCCACCGCGTTGTTCAGCAGGTTGGTCAGCGCGGTGACCAGCAGCGTGCGGTCGCCTTCCACCACCAGCCCGCTGTCCGCGTCGGTGGTGAACCGCCTGCCGTCGTCGTCCTCGGGCAGCTGCACGCGGTCGAGCGCCTCGGCCACCACGTCGTCGATGCGCACCTCGACCAGATCCGGTAGCCGTTCCGCGCCTTGCAACCGGGACAGCGCGATCAGCTCGGAGACCAGCGTGCCCATGCGGTTGGCCTCGTTGAGGATCTTCTTGCCGAACCGGCGTACCTCGTGTGGATCGATCGGGTCCTCGGCCGCGTCCAGCACCGCCTCGGCCAGCAGCGCCATCGCACCGACCGGGGTCTTCAGCTCATGGCTGACGTTGGCCACGAAGTCGCGCCGGGTGGCTTCCAGCCGCACCGCCTCGGAGTGGTCGACCGCCTCGATGACGGTGAACCCGTCACCCAGTGCCGTCGCTTCGCCGACGACCGCCTCCGGCTGCCTGCCGCGGGCCTGCAGCGGGGAGAGGTCGATGGACACCTTCTCCCCGGTCTTCTCCGCCTTTTCCGCGGCTACCCTGGCGCGGGGATCGATGCGGTTGTCGCGCACCACGCCGAGTTCCACCGCACGCGGATTGTGCAGCACGGTGTCGCCGAATTTGTTGATCACGGCGACCGCGCTGCGGGAGGAATCGAGCAGCCGCAGCAGTAATTCGGCCACCGTCGGGCCTTCCGGTCGGCCGTTGCGCTGGCCCCGCGCCGAGCGCCGGAGGAAATACCCCAGCAGCACGCCGGCCAGCAACGAGCCGACGGCGACAGCGACGGTCGCGACCACACTCACGGGCGAATCGTAAACATGCAGGTAGCCGGTTGTCCTAGCCTCGGACGGCGAATTCGTGACTGCGATGACATCCGACGGTCGAATATTTCCCGTCCGGACAACTGTTGTTCACCCGATCGTGGTCGCCGTTTCACCGCACGAAAATGCCCCGGCGAGGAAGTTCGCCGGGGCATTCGTGGTCGTGCGGGGATCAGCGAAAGTCGCGTCCGCACCCTGCGACGGGAACGATCCCTGCGACAGCTCGCGACCCGTGGCGGATCAGCGGCCCTGCTTGGCCACCGCTTCGGCGGCGGCCTTCGCCGCGTCCGGGTCCAGGTACTCGCCGCCGCGCTTGATCGGCTTCAGATCGGCGTCCAGGTCGTACCGCAACGGGATCCCGGTCGGGATGTTCAGGCCGACGATGTCGGAGTCGGAGATGTCGTCCAGGTGCTTGACCAGCGCGCGCAGTGAGTTGCCGTGCGCGGCGAGCAACACCGTCTTGCCCGCCCGCAGATCCGGCACCACGGCCGACTCCCAGTACGGCAGCACGCGCTGCAGCACGTCCTTGAGGCACTCGGTGCGCGGCATGTCGACGCCCGCGTACCGCGGGTCGCCGTCCTGACTGAACTCGCTGCCCGGCTCGATCGGCGGCGGCGGCGTGTCGTACGAGCGACGCCACAGCATGAACTGCTCCTCACCGAACTGCTCGAGCGTCTGCTTCTTGTTCTTGCCCTGCAGCGCCCCGTAGTGCCGCTCGTTGAGCCGCCAGTCCCTGCGCACCGGGATCCACAGCCGGTCCGCGGCGTCCAGCGCGATGTTGGCCGTCACGATCGCGCGACGCAGCAACGACGTGTGCACCACGTCCGGCAGCAGGCCGCGCTCGCGCAGCAACTCACCCCCTCGCTTGGCCTCCTGTTCACCCTGCTCGGAGAGGGGGACGTCGACCCACCCGGTGAACAAGTTCTCCGCGTTCCAGGTGCTCTGCCCGTGGCGGAGCAGGACCAAGGTTCCCATCGCGTTGTCAGCCATGCGTTCAGGCTATTCGGTGTGCCTGCGGTGTGGGGTGACGGGTAAAGCACGCGCTACCGAACGTAGAACGAACGCGAAACCTCGTTGTCCCACCCGGCCACGTTCGGTGAATTTTTCCCCCGAGCGGACGCACCGGCACTGCCCCAAGTGGATGTGATTGTCAGAATCCGCCCGGATGGATGAGTGGCGGTACTTGAGAAGTGCCGGGGACTTCTGACAAGTTGGCATGCGACCCCGTCCGCGCCGGCCTCCACGCACTCCCCGGCGTGGATCGGGAATCGCCGCCGCCCGTTGGCTCCCGTCACGGTCGGACTTCGGCGGATCTGGCGGAACGGCTCGAGCTTCGCGACTCCCCCTCCCTCGAGCCGTTCCGCCAGTCGTTACCCAGCGTCAGTGGAAATCAACTCTGTGTGGCTGGCTTGCGCTTGCGGCGCCGGAGCAGCCAGAGCACCGCGACGAGGGCGGGCACGCCCAGCGTGAGCAGGAACGGCACGGCGGCCCCGATACCGGTCGCGATGCCTGCCAGCACGCTGGTGAAGGCATCCCATCCGCCGGTGAGCCCGGCCAGAAAGCCCGTGTCGTCGTCGCTGTCGGCCGGCGGCGCGCTGCGCTGCAGGATCGTGACATGCACCGGCGCCATGGCGGCCTGGCCTGCCAGCGACTGCTGTCGAGCCAGCAGCGACTCCAGTTCGGCTTCCCGGGAGGCCAGCTCCTCCTCGACCGTCACGATCTCGCTGATGCTCTCCGCTTTGTCCAGCAGCGCGCGGGCACGGGCCACGCTCTTGCGCTGCGACGTGATACGGCTGTCGACGTCCACCACGGAGTCGGTGACGTCCTCGACGCTGACTTCGCGAGAGGTCAGCGTGCCGATCTTGGCGAGCCGATCAAGCGCCTGGTCCAGCTTCTCGCCGGGAACGTTCAGCGTGAGCCTGGCCGAATCGTCGGACGTGCGCTCCGACCCGACGTAGCCGCCCAGGTCGGTGGCGATGTCGCGAGCTTGTCCTGCCGCTGCTTCGACGTCTCGCGCACGCAGTGTGGCGCTCGCGGTGCGCGCGAGCTTGCGGTCGTGCTGAACGAGGTCCTTACCGCTGACGTTCTCACGCCTGCTGTTGTCCGAGCCGGAACCTGGTGCGGACTCCTGGGTGTCCGGCACGGACCGGTTCGGCGCTTCCGCCGAGCCTCCGGCCGAGTCGCGCATCGGCGATCCGGCCTGCCTGGCACCTTCCGACGTGCACCCGACGACCAGCCATCCGGCCAGCGCGAGCACCCCCAGCATTCGTAAACCCCTGCGCATGCGTGTCCCCTTTGCGTCTTCTGTGTGACGCACCCGGGACGGAGGGGAGGCTCGGTGCCGTTGCACCGAAAAGGTCACGAATCGGACAAGCTGCCCGGTTCGTGCTGGGCGGAAGGCTCGATCAAGTGCTCGAAAGCGCGCAAGTTGGCCAGCGACTCGCCACGCGAGACCCGCCAATCCCATTCCCGCCGGATCGACTCGGCGAACCCGAGCTCCAGCAGCGTGTTGAAGTCACCGTCGGCGGCCTGCAGAACCTGCCCGAGCAGGCGGTCCAGCTCTTCCTCGGTGACCGACTCGTGCGCGAGCCTGCCGACCAGGTAGATGTCGCCGGTGTCGTCGATGGCGTAGTGCACGCCGTACAGCCGGGTGTTGCGGCGCAGCAGGTAGCGGTAGACCTGCTCGTGGTTCTCGTCCGGGCGGCGGCACACGAACGCCTCGACGCCGAACGAGTTGTCCCCGATGATCAGCCAGCAGTTGGTCTGCAGCTTCTTGGTGCCAGGCAGCGTGACGAAGAACTTGCCCGGCCCGTGCTCGACATACTTGACCTCCATCGCGTCCAGCGTGGACCGGACGACCTGTTCGAGGTCGGACATCGCGCCTCCCGGGTTGTGGTCCCTAGACGGCGGCCTGCGCGGCTCGCGGCCGGCCGACGGCCGCACCCGCCGCGTACGCGGCCAACAGCTTGTCGGTCGTCGCACGCCACGAGAAGTCTGCGGCATGAGCGTAAGCGCCCGCGGACAACCGCGCGCGCTCGCCCGGACGGAGCGCGACGGCGCCCAACGCATCCGCCCAGTCGGCCGAGCGATGCGTCGGCACCAGCAGCCCCGAGACACCGTGCCGGACCGCGACCGGCAAGCCACCGACCTCGGCGGCCACTACGGGCGTCCCGCACGCTTGGGCTTCCAGCGCCACCAGGCCGAACGATTCGTTGTGGCTGGGCACGGCGACGACGTCCGCCGCGCGGTAGACCTGCACAAGACGGTCGGCGGGCTGCGGCGGGATGAAGCGCGTGACGTCCTCGATCCCCAGCTGGTGGGCCAGCTCGCGCAGCGCGGTCGGCTGATCCAGTCCCGTGCCGGACGGACCGCCGACGATGAGCACCACCAGCCGGTCACGCACCTGCGGGTGACGCTCCAGCAGCACGGCGGCCGCGCGCAGGAGTACGTCCGGGGCTTTCAGCGGCTGAATCCGGCCGGCGAACGCCAGCACGATCGCATCCGACGGCAAGCCCAGCTCGGCCCGCGCCACGACCTGCGAGCCGGGGGTGAAGCGTTCCAGATCCACGCCGGGAAGCACGGTGCTCACCGCGGCCGGGTCCGCGCCGTAGAGCTCCACCAGTTGCGCGGACTCGACGGCGGTGTTGGCCACCAACCGGTCGGCGGCGTCCACCACCTGCTGCTCACCGATCTCCCGACCGCGTGGCTCGGGCTTGTCGCCCTCGGCCAGCGCCGCGTTCTTCACCCGGGCCAGCGTGTGCGCGGTGTGCACCAGCGGCACCCGCCACCGCTCGGCGGCCAACCATCCCACCTGCCCGGACAGCCAGTAGTGCGAGTGGATCAGGTCGTAATAGCCCGGTGGGTGGAACGCCTCGGTGCGCAGCACGCCCGCGGTGAACGCGCACAGCTGCCCGGGAAGTTCGGAGCGGTCCAGCGGCTCGAACGGGCCCGCGGGCACGTGCCGCACCTGGACGCCCGGCGTCATTTCCACGATCGGGGGCTGGTCGGACGACGTGGCGCGGGTGAACACCTCGACGGCGATCCCCCGGCGCGCCATCTCCTTGGCGGTTTGCGTGATGTAGACGTTCATCCCGCCCGCGTCCCCGGTGCCCGGCTGCTCCAGCGGCGATGTGTGCACCGACAGCACGGCTACCCGGCGCGGCATCCATCCGACGGTCCGGGAGAAGACGTCGGAGGACACGGTGGTGCGGGACGTCATCGGGTAACCCCCTCGCGTCGCGGGCACGGGTTCTCTCGGCGTCCAACACCTGGGACGGCGAAGATCTTCCCACCAACTGTGGCGGATAATGGGTGGTTGGCCTCACATCTGCACGCGCGAGTGTGGCCTTGCGCACGTCCGGCTCGCCCCGCGCCCACGTCCGGAGGGGGGTTCGCTACAGCGCCGAAAGGCCCCGCCAGGAGTCCCAGTCCAGCAGCCAGTCCCACACGTCGGAGGTCTTCGGGAAGTCCGCCTTCGAGCCGGTGATCTCCACCGGGTCACCGATCATCGCCGAGTCGAAGTAGTCCTTGGCGTCGGCCTCGAAGAGGTTGATGCAGCCGTGCGAGGTGTTCCGCTTGCCGATGTTGGCGCGGTTCTCCTCGTTCTCGTGGATGTACTCGCCGTGGTTGGAGATCCGGCAACACCACTTCTTCTTGACGTCGGTGTAGCCGTAGCGCTCGTTGTCGAAGATCGACGTCGGCTCCTTGGTCATCACGATGACCGTGCCGTTGGGGGTGTTCAGATCCGGGTTGGCGTCCTCGCCGTTGCTGCACGGGTAGGTCTTGTACAGCTTGCCGTCCCGGTAGACCTTCATCTGGTGGTCCGGGGTGTGCACCTTGACCACCTGGTTGCGGCCGATCCGGAACTTGGTGGTGACGTCCGCCTTGCCGTAGGCGCCGCCGCCGTAGTGCACGCCGTAGAGCTTGGCGGTGACCTCCACCTCGGTGTCGGCCGGCCAGTACTCCTTCGGCCGCCAGTCGACCTGCTGGTCGTGCAGCCAGCCCCACGAGCCCTCCACCTCGGGCGAGGTGGAGACCTTGAGCGCCTTCTCCGCCGCCTTGCGGTTCTTCACCGGGGAGTCGAACCGGACGCTGATCGGCATGCCGACACCGACCACGGCGTCGTCGATCGGGTTGAGCGTCGCCCGCACCAGGGACTTGGGCTTGACCGTGGTGAAGCTCCCGGTCAGCTCGACCGGCTTGTCGTCGTCCCCCATCGCCTTGGCGGTGTAGGTGTACTTCTTGCCGTAGCCGAGCGGCTCGTCCACCCGCCAGCTCTTGCCGTCCTCGGCGATGGTGCCCTTGACCTGCTTGCCTGCCGGGTTGGTCAGCGTCACCTCGGTGAGCTTGCCCTTGCTGACCGTCAGCTCGACGCCGTCGGTCACACCGACGCCGGTGGCGCCGTCCTCCGGATCCGCGGTGATCGTGGCGATCGGCGGCCGATCCGGATCCGCGGTGGCCTGGCCGTCCTCACCTCTGGTGCAGGCGGCCAGCAGCCCTATGGTCGATCCCGCCACGGCCGCGTGGACCACAGTGCGCCGTGTTATCACGGGTACTCCCCTCCTCACAGCGGCGGTGCGCCGCAGTGGACAAACCCCCCAGACCCATCAAGAATGCCACGGCCCGTGTTGTTCGTCGGCAGCAGAGGGTCGTCGATCGGTTCACAACGCGCAACCGATGAGCAACGGCTCCGGGTGGAGCGTGATCCCGAACTTGGCGGCCACGCCGTCACGCACCTCGCGAGCCAGCGCCAGCAGATCGTCGGTGGTTGCCGAGCCGCGGTTGGTCAGCGCGAGCGTGTGTTTGGTCGACAGTGACACCCGGCCGCCGGGGCCCTGATGGCCCTTGCCGAACCCGGCCCGCTCGATCAGCCACGCGGCGGAGAACTTGACCGCGTCACCAGGCGCCGGGTAGGTGGGAATCCGCACGTCAGGGCCCACGATGTCGGCGATCCGCTGCCGCGCGTCGGCGGCCTCGGCGGCAGGCAGGACGGGGTTGGTGAAGAACGATCCCGCACTCCAGGTGTCGTGGTCGTCCGGGTCCAGAACCATGCCCTTGTCACGCCGCAACAGCAGGACCGCTTCGCGGACATCGGCCGCAGGCACGCGTTCGCCAGGCTCGACTCCGAGGGTACGGGCCAGCTCGGCGTAGCGGATCGGTTGGCTGAGCCCGTCGGCGTGCAGATCGAACGTGACGGCGAGCACCACCGCCTCGTCGGTACCCTTGAACCGGCTGGTGCGATACCCCAACGCCAGCTGCTGCGGCACCATCGTCTCTCGCTCACCGCTGCCGCGGTGGTAGACCCGCACCGAGTGCAGGAAGTCGGCGACCTCCCAGCCGTACGCGCCGACGTTCTGGATCGGCGTCGCCCCGACGCGGCCGGGGATGCCCGACATGCATTCGAGCCCACCGAAGCCGGCCTCGACGGTCCGGGCCACGAACGCGTCCCAGTCCTCGCCCGCGGCAACCTCGACGCGCACCCGCTCGACACCGTCGACCTGCGTCCGCTCGATCCGCTGGCCCTCCGTGCAGATCCGGATGGCGGTGCCGTCGAACCCGCTGTCGGAGATCACCAGGTTCGAGCCGCCACCGAGCAGCAGCACCGGCTCACCGGCGGCGTCCCGCTCGGCCACCGCGGCGACGAGTTCGTCGTCGGTCTTGGCCTCGAGCATGGATTTCGCCGGGCCGCCGAGCCGCAGTGTCGTGTGATCAGCCAGGGATGCGGGCATGACCAGCAGGGTAATCTGCCGCCCATGGCACGCCCCCTGCAGCACAGCACCGAGTTCTCCTACCCGGTCGACAAGGTCCTCGCCACCATCGCGGAGGACGCCGCGATCCGCGCCCGCCTGGACGCGATCGGCGGGCACGAGGCCGAGCTCCTCAGCCACCAGAAGCGGCAGAACGGCTACCGCTACACCCTGCGGCAGGGCATTCCGGCCGACAAGCTTCCCTCCATCGTGCGCAAGATCCATTCAGGTGACCTGATTGTTAAGCGCGAGCAGGAATGGGTGATCGGCGGCGACGGCACGGTCACCGGCACCGGCGGCGCGACCGTGTCCGGTGTGCCCGGTTCGATCACCGTCACGACCGCGCTCACGCCACGGGGCGACGGGGCGAAACTGCAGGTCAACGGCAAAGTCGAGGTGTCGATTCCGCTCATCGGCGGCAAGCTCGAGCAGACCATCGCCGAGCAGGTGGTGAAGCTGTTGCGGCGCGAGGACGAGTTCGTCGCGCAGCAGCTGGCCGGCGCCGAGACCGGGTGAGATCACTCAGGGTTCACCCGGATATTGCTCCATTTCGGTGGTACGCGGTGCCGATCCGCGACACCATCGAAGCATGTTCGAGCTTCTTGATCAGTTCGTCACGCTACTGCGGACCACGGTCGACTCGCCGTGGCTGTGGGTGCTGCTGTTCCTGATCACGATGCTCGACGCCGTCATCCCGTTCTCGCCGAGCGAGACGACCGTCGTGACGGTGGCCGTTCTGGTCAGCCCGCATTTCGAGCTGCTGCTGCTGGCCATCGCGGTGTCCGCGCTCGGGGCCTTCGTCGGTGACTGCGCCAGCCACGCGATGGGCCGGTTCGCCGGGCCGAGCCTGATCGCCCGGTTCTCCCGCGGGGAGAAGGGCCGGGAGCGTATCGAGTGGGCGCGCGCCAAGGTGCATCAGCATGCCGTGCTCCTGCTGCTGGTCGCCCGCTACCTGCCCGGGGGGCGGTTCGCGACCGGCGTCGCCACCGGTGGCATCCGGTACCCGTGGCGCAAGTTCCTGACGTTCGACCTGATCGGCACCACGATCTGGGCGTCCTACAGCGTGCTGATCGGGTACGTGGGTGGCTCGTACTTCGCCGACAACCCGGGCAAGGCGCTGCTGCTGGCGTTCGCGATCGCGCTGACCACGGTGGGCCTGATCGAGGTCGGACGCCGCATCTGGGCTCGCTCGCACGGCAAGAGTGCGGACGCCGAGAAGACCCAGCCGCTCGAGCCCGAGGCGGCCGCGCAGCAGGGCACGTGCGCCCCGTAACAGCCCGCACGCCCTGACAGTCCGCGTGACCGAAACACGTGGGCCACCTAACGCCGCGTTCCGACCGATTCGGCGCCCGGCCTACAGTTGCGGAGTGTCAGAACGCCGTTACGTGATCACTTTCGGCTGCCCGGACCGCACCGGCATCGTGGCGGGCATCGCCACGTTCCTGGCGGAGGCGGGCGGTTGGATCGTCGAGGCCGCGTACCACACCGACCCGGACACCAACTGGTTCTTCACCCGGCAGGAAGTACGGGCCGACTCGCTTCCGTACGACGTCGACGAACTGCGCGCCCGGTTCGAGCCGGTGGCCCAGAAACTCGGCGGTGAACAAGCGCAATGGCGCATCGACGACACGGGGGAGAAGCGGCGCGTCGTCATCCTGGTGTCCAAGGAAGGCCATTGCCTGTACGACCTGCTGGGCCGGGTCGCGGCCGGTGAGCTCGACGTGGACGTGCGGGCCGTCATCGGCAACCACGACGTGCTCGGCGACATCACCCGCGCGCACGGCATCCCGTTCCACCACGTGCCGTTCCCGACCAAGCCGGACGACCAGGCGAAGGCCGCCGCGTTCGAGCGCATCGACTCGCTGGTGTCGGAGCACGACCCGCACGCGATCGTGCTCGCGCGCTTCATGCAGATCCTGCCCGCGCACTTGTGCGAGCGCTGGGCGGGCCGGGCGCTGAACATTCACCACAGCTTCCTGCCGTCGTTCGTCGGCGCGCGCCCGTACCACCAGGCCTACCAGCGGGGCGTGAAGCTGATCGGCGCGACGTGCCACTACGTCACGGCCGAGCTGGACGCCGGGCCGATCATCGAGCAGGACGTCATCCGCGTCGGCCACGAGGACGCGGTCAGCGACCTGGTGCGCAAGGGCCGGGACATCGAGAAGGTCGTCCTGGCCCGCGGGCTGCGCTGGCATCTGGAGAACCGGGTGCTCGTGCACGCCGGCCGGACCGTGGTCTTCTGAGCTACTCGCTCGGCTCGGCGTGCGGCGACACGCTGTCCACGAACGTGCGGAAGTCGCCGACCACCTGGTCGATCTCCTCCGGCACCGCGCTGAGCACCAGCTCGATCACCGCTTGCCGTTCGGCGTCCTGCGGATCCGGCACCGCGAGGAACACCTGAACCTGCAGTACTCGGCGCGGGTGGCCGTTGACGTCGGTGGTGAGGGAGACGACCTGGGTCAGCCCGGGCGCGGTCTGCGAACCGGCCTCGGTGCGCTTGGTCAGCTCCGCGTCCGGCGCGGTCTCCCGTAGCCGCTGCAGCGCCTCGTCGGCGTAGGCGGTCACCGTGCGACCCGTGCCGAGCTGCTCACCGCTCACGGTGATGTTGGCGACGAAGTCACCGGCAGGCTCGGGCCGCAGGGCCACATAGGCCGCGCTCGGCGCGCCGACGCCGTCGGGCTCGGCGGGGCGCCACCTCTCCGGCAGCTCGAACTCGATGGGCACGGGCAGAGCACTGGTCACGACGCGATCCTCCGCTACGGGTTCATCGCGCATTCTGACAGTTCGGCGGATTCGCCATGGTCGAATTCGAGGTATTTTCCGCGGTGGCTTCCCGGCACAGCCCCTCGTCATGCCGGAAAGCCACCGCGGTCAGGCGCGTCGCTGGGCGGTGATGGGGTTTCGGCGCGGTGAAACCCATCGGTGAGCAACACGCCGCATCGGGCCTGGCTTGACCCCGAAGCTGGGGCGGCCAGGGGCACGCGTGCAGACGTGGAGCACGCGGGCCAGGCCCGACGTCGGTGTCGCGCCGTGGTGTGGGCTCCGGCGCCGCGGGGGCATCGCGGCGCCGGAGCAGGACCCCGAGAGGCCGGGCGCGGTCGGCCCATCGGGAAGCTTCCGGGGACCGCACTCGGCTGCTCGCGCAGGCCCTCGCCCAGCGCTGCTAGGAGCAACGATGCGGTCGGTCATGGGAAATGCCCCTTGTCGTGGTGGCCACCGACGCGGGCGATTTCGCCAACGAACGTCGGTACGCCGAAACCAACGGATGGATCAGCTGACTAGGCCGTGTGGGGTAGGCGCGCAGAAGACGCAGCTGTCCCCACGTGCAGGGGCTGGGTCAATCAGGAGAGGTGCACGGCAGCGCCGCCGCGGTGATCGCGTGAGCCACCGGCGCGGCGGTGGCGACGCCGGTCCGCTGCAGCGGGCTGCCGCCTGCGACACCGGCGGTGACGGCGACCAGCTTCTTGCTGGGGGCGTCGGCATGCGCCGCACTCGGCGACGAGGCGCCGCACGGGGTGGACGGCAGCTGCTGATCGACCGGGCTGGTCGTGCCGTCGTTGGACGTTGCCGAGTGCTTCGCCGCCGCCTTGCTCTCCGGCAGCTCGGCCGTCCGCGTCACGGACTTGTCGGTGCTGGTCGGCTCGTGGCGTTGCGGCGCGCGCTTCGTCGGCTGCGCCGGCTTCGTCTCCGTCTTCGCTTTCGCCTTCACTGCGGTGCGAGTGGCGGACGGTTTCGCTTGCTCGGCGGTCGTCTGCTGCGGCACCGTCGCGACCGGCTGCACCGTCGGCTTCGTCGAGACGACGTCGTCGATGCCGTCGATCCCGTCCGCCGGCTTGGTCACATTGCCCACCGTGTCGCGCAGTCCCCCGGTCACCGTCTTGACCGTGTCGGCGACCGTCTTCACGGTGTGCCGCACGGTCTTGGTGACGGTTTCGGTCGTGGTCTTCACGGTGTCCACGGCCGCCTTGGTCAGGTTCGACGTGGTGTCGGCAAGGCCTCCGACGACGCCACCCAGCAGACCGGACCGCTTGCCCTCGCCCGCTTTCTGCTGATCTTGCGCGGACTCGGTGGTGGCTTCGGTCGAGGTGTCCGTCGACTCCGCTTCGGCGGTCTGCGTGCCCTGCGGGGAGCTCGGCTGCTCTGCGGCGGACGCGGTGGCGCTGATGGTCAGCATCAGCAGCCAGCCGGCAGCGGCAACACCCACGGTGACCGCGGCGCGCGCGACCAAACGAAGCGCGCGCACGGCGACTTCACGCGCGCCACCTCGGCGCGCCACCGGGGTCCCCGCAGTCACGTGCACGTGCACGAGTGTTGCATCCTGGACCCCTTTGATCCAGTCCCCGATGTGCCATTTGGGTGGTTCGTCCGTAGCCCGTTGGGACCGCCGACTACGCCTGTGACCTGCTACGACGCTAATGCGAAGGGGTTTCGGGCCGGTCATGGTGCCCGTGACCTGGGGATCGTTTGCACTCGCGCACGCAAGCACCCCGAACGGCCGCTCCCGATCGCCCGTTCCGCAGCCGCGGAACGAATTTTCCGGTCCGGCAAACCGGGTTACGACAAACGGGCGTAAGCGCTGCGCAGCGCAGGCTAATCCGGCATCAGGTCACAGCGTGCGCAGGCGTCTGACGGCCTCGTCGAGCACGTGGTCCTGTTTGCAGAAGGCGAACCGCAGCAGATGGTCGTACTCCGGCCCTTCGCTGAACGAGCTCACCGGGACCGCGGCCACCCCGATCCGTTCCGGCAACTGCCACGCCAGTTCGGTCGCGTTCTCGATGCCGAGCGGGCGAACGTCGGCGCACACGAAGTAGGTTCCCGCGGACTCCAACACACCGAATCCCGCGTCGGCCAGGCCTTCGGACAGTCGGTCGCGCTTGCTCTGCAGGGCTTGTCGCTGCTGCTCCACCCACGGCAACTCGTTGCGCAGCGCGTGCGCCACGGCGACCTGGAACGGCCCGCCGGAGACGAACGTGAGGAACTGCTTGGCCGCCCGGACGGCCGCGACCACGTCCGGCGTCCCGCACGCCCAGCCGATCTTCCAGCCGGTGCAGCTGAACGTCTTGCCCGCGCTGGAGATGGTCACGGTGCGCTCGGCCATACCGGGGAACGTGCCGAGCGGGATGTGCTCCCGGCCGGCGGGCTCGCTGAACACCAGGTGTTCGTAGACCTCGTCGGTGATGGCGATCAGGTCGTGTTCCACGCACAGCGCCGCCAGCCTGGCGAGCTCGTCCCTGCCGAACACCGTTCCGGTCGGGTTGTGCGGGGAGTTGACCACGATGGCCCTGGTCCGCGGGCCGATGGCGGCCCGGATGGCGTCCAGGTCCAGCCGGAAGGTGCCGTTGGTCCGGGCAAGCGGGACGACGACCCGGCGCGCGCCGGCCATGGCCACTGCCGCGGCGTACGAGTCGTAGTACGGCGCCAGGACGATGACTTCGTCCTCGGCGTCGGTGAGCCCGAGCAGCGCGGCCGTGATCGCCTCGGTGGCGCCCGCGGTGACCAGCACCTCGGACTCCGGGTCGAATTCCGTGCCGTAGCGCGTGCGGTGCTCGGCGATCGCTTCCCGCAGCTCGGGCCTGCCGGGGCCCGGCGGATACTGGTTCACCCCGTCGGCGATGGCCCGCTGAGCGGCGGCGAGCATGCCTGCCGGACCGTCGGTGTCCGGGAAGCCCTGGCCGAGGTTGACCGAGCCGGTCCTGGTGGCCAGCGCGGTCATCTCGGCGAACACGGTGCTTGCGAACGGCCGAAGCCGGGGAACCAATACCGGGTCGCGCATGACGATTGATCCTCGCAGATCGCAGGCGCTCACGGGCACAGCGGGCGCCCGCTGGGGGCATCGGGCGAGAATGACGGCCGCCGGACGTTGACCATTTCGACGTTCACGCCAGCAGCAACGAGGGAGCCACCGTGACGCAAGCGGAACAGGCCGGCACCGTGTCGATGGCATTGCGCCGAACGCAGCTGGCCGAGGAGGAGAAGCGACAGGGGCTGCGCCGGATGAAGACGGTGGCGCTGGGTTTCCTGCTCGGCGCCGCCGCGGTGTTCCTGGTGAGCAGTTGGGCGTTGTCGGCGGGCGGAGGCGCGTGGCTGGGCTACGTACGAGCCGCCGCGGAAGCGGGCATGGTCGGCGCGCTGGCCGACTGGTTCGCGGTGACCGCGTTGTTCCGGTACCCGCTGGGCATCCGGATCCCGCACACCGCGATCATCCCGAACAAGAAGGATCAGCTCGGCTCGAGCCTCGGTGAGTTCGTCAGCAACAACTTCCTGGCCGAGCAGGTGGTGCGGGAAAAGATCCGCAACACGGACCTGGCGCAGCGGCTCGGGCAGTGGTTGGCGAAGCCGGAGAACTCCGCGCGGGTCACCGCCGAGATCGCCACCGTGGTGCGCGGGGCGGTGACCGTGCTGCGGGACGAGGACGTGCAAGCGGTCATGGAGCAGGCCGTCGCGCGCCGGGTGATCGACAAGCAGTGGGGTCCACCGCTCGGCAAGATCCTGGGCAAGGTGGTCGAGGACGGCTCTCACCACAAGCTGGTCGACCTGATGTGCGACCGGGCGTACGAGTGGGTGCGCGACAACCACCAGACGGTGCTGCGGGTGGTGACCGACCGGGCGCCGTCCTGGTCGCCGAAGTTCGTCGACGAGCTGCTGGCGGACAAGGTCTACGGCGAGGTGCTGTCGTTCGCCTGGGCGGTGAAGGTGGACGTGAACCACCCGATGCGGCAGGCGCTGGACCGGTTCCTCGGCGAGTTCGCCCGTGACCTGCAGTCCGACCCCGAGACGATCGACCGGGCCGAGCAGGTCAAGACGCAGATCGTCGAGCACCCGCAGGTGCAGGAGCTGATCGGCTCGGCGTGGGCCACGGCGAAGGAGATGCTGCTGACCGCCGCCGAGGATCCCTCCAGCGAGCTGCGCGTGCGGCTGCAGCAGAGTTTGACCCGGCTCGGCGGGCGCCTGTCCGGCGACGATCCGCTGCGCGGCAAGGTGGACAAGTGGGCCGAGGACGTCGCCGCCTACGTGGTGAGCAACTACGCGGACGAACTCACCACGTTGATCACCGACACCGTGGAGCGGTGGGACGCCGAGGAGACCGCCCGCAAGGTCGAACTGCAGGTCGGGCGGGACCTGCAGTTCATCAGGATCAACGGCACCGTGGTGGGCGCGCTCGCCGGCCTGGCGATCTACACCGTCGGGCAGCTGCTGTTCTGAAATTCGGGCGCGGATTGTCGGTGGCCGCGGGCACTATGTGGCAACCGACACACAGGGAGGAATCCATGTCCGTGCCCGAGATCAAGTTCGGTTGCGTCGTGCTCGACTGTCCCGATCCGTACGCGCTGGCGCAGTTCTATTCCGAGCTGCTCGGCTGGTCCATCGCCGAGGAGGACGAGCCGGGGGCCGACTGGGTGACGGTGGAGCCACCGGACGGCGGCGTCGAGATCTGCTTCCAGCAGGATCCGGAGTACCAGCCGCCCACGTGGCCCTCCAACGAGCGCCCGCAGATGCTGCATCTGGACTTCGACGTGCGCAACATCGACGACCATCATGAGCGGGCGCTGAAGCTGGGAGCGCGGGTGTTGAACGACGAGCCGGACACGTTCCGGGTCTACGCCGACCCCGCTGGGCATCCGTTCTGCTTGTGCTGGGGTTGGACGCTGCGCGAACAGGCCGGGTGAGGGGCGAGCGGCCCGGCAGGCGGCGACCCAGGCGCGGCCTGCCGGCGCACGTGACCTCCTCGAACGTGCCGAGCGCCCCTCGTCGGCGAGGAGCCTGCCGTCTCGGGTGACCTCCTCGAACGCGCCAAGTACTCCTTACCGCCGAGTGACCTCCCGCCGTAAGTGACCTCCTCGAACGTACCGAGCACTCGTTGCCGCCGAGTGGCCTGCCGCCGCGCGCGAACTCCTCGAACCTGTCGACCGCTCCTCGTCGCCGAGGCGCCTGCCGCCCTGCGCTCGCATCGTGGCGGAGCTAACACCCACGGCTGCAAGCAAAGTGCTTGCAATTGCTAGCACCCCTGCGTAACGTGGGTGTTGTCGCAAGGAGGTGGGCGGGATGCCTGATTCGACCAACGAGGATTCGGGTACCCGAACCGCGGCGGCCGGCGATGCCGGCACGCACGAGCCCTCTTCCGGCAAACCGATCGGCAAAGTCGCCGACATCGGCCGAGACATCGGCCGGGACATCGGGCAGTACATCCGGCAACAGCGAACGAACGCGAAGATCTCGCTGCGCCAGCTGGCCAAGCTCGCCGGGGTTTCCAACCCGTACTTGAGCCAGATCGAGCGTGGCGCGCGCAAACCGAGCGCGGAGATCTTGCAGCAGATCGCCAAGGGGCTGCGCATCTCGGCGGAAGCGCTGTATGTGCAGGCCGGAATCCTGGACAAACCCCTCGGCGGCCCGGTACCGGACGCGATTCGCGCCGACACCGAGCTGTCCGAGCGGCAGAAGCAGGTGCTGCTCGACGTCTACGAGTCATTTCGCCGGGAGAACGCGGCGAAGCAGGACCAGCACCGTGCTGAGTCCGTCGAAAACGAGGAGTGATCTCAGCATGACCCGTCCGACCAAGGAAGACGTCACCAAGGTGCGTGAGCAGGTCAACACCGCCTTCGAGCAGGTCCGCACGCCGCTGCTGGCCGCGCTGGGCGCGGGCAACCTGGCCACCAAGGCCGTCGTGGACGCCGTGCACAAGGCGCGCGAGCGGGCAGGCGAGGGCCGCGAGGGCGTTCGCAAGACCATCGACGAGGCCAACGAGGGCCTGCGCAAGACGATCGACGAGGCCAAGAAGGCAGCCGAGGACCTGCGTCCGGCGGCCGAGTTGACCGAGCTGCGCGAGAAGCTGAACGCCGACGAGCTGCGCAAGCTGGTCGACGAGTACACCGAGTCGGCCCGCAAGCTGTACGACAAGCTCGCCGAGTCCGGCGAGGAGGCGTGGGACCAGCTGGTGGCCCAGCCACAGGTGAAGAACGCGCTCGAGCAGCTGCAGGACGCGCTGGAGAAGGCGCAGGAGCGGCTCGAGGAGTTCACCGCCGAGGCCCGTGAGCGGGTCGAGGACGTGCTGGCCAAGGTCAACAAGGCCACCGGCCGCACCCGGCAGGCCACGGCGACCGCGGAGAAGACGGTCAACACCGCCGCCGCGGAGGCCGCGAGCGCTGCGAAGACCGCCGACACCACCCGCCGCACCTCGGCCGGCAAGTCGGCCAACGCCGTCGCCGCGGAGAACTCCGCCACGGCGAAGAAGGTGAAGGCCAACGCGCCGAAGACGACCACGACCCGGAAGACCACCACGCGGAAGTCGACCGGCACGGCTCGTCGCACCACGACGCGCAAGACCGCCGAGTGAGGCACTGAGTCACCACGCATTCGAACCCCGGCGCGACTGGCATGCGCCGGGGTTCGGTGCTATTCGTTGAGGTGGCAGCGCTCACCGAGCTAGCCATGGCTCTGCGATTACAGGACACTGGTCACGTGGCACCGCTTTCGTTGGACATCCTCTACTTCATCCAGTTGGCCGGCATCCCGGTCGGCGTCTTCGCGTTCGTGCACGCGGCGCTGCAACGGCCGGATGCCTACGCGGCGGCGGACCGCCTGACGAAATCGGCGTGGATGGGGATCACCGGCGGCGGCACCGCGGCGATGATCCTCTTCGGCGCGCTCAGCGGCTCCGGCCCCGGTTTGATGTTCTGGATCGCAGGCTTGGTCGCCGTGCTGGTCTACATGGTGGACGTGCGACCGAAGCTCATCGAAGTCCAGCGCGGCGGGCGATGGTAAACCTCCAATCATGACGTGGACGATTGCCGGGACGCTGGACGTCCTGCCTGCTGTGGACCACACCGAGCTGCTCGCGCCACCCGTGGCGAAAGCGCTGCCCGAAGTCACTGACGCGCAGCGGATCGGGGTCGCGGCCATCGACCCCGCGTTGGCGGACACCGCGGACTTCTGCGCCGCGTACTCCTCGCCGCTGGAGGCATCGGCGAACTGCGTCGTCGTGGCGGGCAAGCGCGGTGGTGAGGTGCGCTACGCGGCCGCGCTCGTGCTGGCCACCACCCGCGCCGACGTCAACTCGGTGATCCGCAAGCGCCTCGACGTGCGGAAGGCCTCGTTCGCGCCGATGGCGGACGCGGTGGAGTTGACCGGCATGGAGTCGGGTGGCATCACGCCGATCGGGCTGCCACCCGAGTGGCCGATCCTGATCGACGAGCGGGTCGCCGAGGCCGAGGAATTGATCGTCGGCAGCGGGATCCGCGGGTCGAAGCTGCTGGTGACCGGATCGCAGCTGGCCGCGCTGCCGGGCGCCGAGGTGATCTCGGGTCTGGCCAAGCCGGTCGCATGACCGCGCCGCTCCCCGGTCCCGCCGCCGCGGTGTATCCGCAAGTGGATCCGGGTACCGGGGCGCCGCTGATGGTGAAGGTCTTCCACCGCCCGTTCGACCCGCAGACCCGCGCCGAGCTCGAGCAGGAGCAGGCGACCCTGGCCGGGCTACGGCACGTCCGCTCGATCCTGCCGACGACGAGCGAGGTCCTTCCCGACGGGCGCACGGCGATCCGCATGCCGCGTTGCCCGCAGTCATTGGCGCAGCGCGTGCACGTGGGTGGACCGATCCCCGTCGACGAAGCGGTGGCCATCGCGGAGGTCACGGCGCTGGCGCTGGCGGCCGCACATCGCGCCGGACTGGTGCACGGCGGCGTGCACCCGCACAACGTGCTGCTCACCGCACCGACGCAAGCCGCCCCGGAGGCGGTGCTGTCCGACTTCGGTCTTGCCGCGCGCCGGACGTACGGCACGCCCAGCGGGGAGCACCTCGGATTCGCCGCACCGGAGACGGTGCGTGACGGGACCCGTGACCAGCGCTCCGACGTGTACGGGATCGGGGTCGTGCTGTACTTCGCGTTGACCGGCAAAGCGCCCTATCCCGCGGTGGCCGGAGAGCCAGAGGCTCAGCGCATCCTGCGCATGCTCAGTGCCGATCCGCCGTCGCTCGAGCGCGACGACGTGCCCGAGCCGGTGCAGGAGCTGGTGACGGAGTTGCTGACGACCGACCCGCAGCAACGGCCGGATTCGGCCTCCGCGGTGGCGAACAGGCTGACCGTGCTGCTGGCGGGCGGAAGGCCGGGCAGCCCGGTGTATCGAGCGGACCATCCGCGTCGCCCCGCGGGTGCGCCGGTGGTGGTCTTCAAGCCGGAGCGACCGCGGCGCCGACGCATCTCCGCCGGTCAGATCGCTGCCTTCGTGGGCGTCGTCCTCGCGGTCGGCGCGGTCGCCACAGCCTTGCTGATCAGCGACGACGACCCGCCCGCTGCGCAGACGCCGCCGTCGCCCAGCAGTGAACCCACCACGCCGTCGACGTCGGCGAATCCGACGGTGGTGCGGCTGGACAAGCCGAAGGTGTCCGGCACCGTGGTGGAGCTGAGCTGGCACGGTCCGCCGGGTCTGGACTACGTCGTGTGGTTTCGGGAAGAGGGCCGGACGACCTGGGAGCACCGGGTCGCCGGCCAGCGGCAGAACATGCGGTTGCCGATCGAACGAGGCAGAGACTACTGCTTCCGCGTGGACGGCTCCAACGTCGACGGGAAGCACTCCAGCAGGCAGCTGACCCTGGGCGGGGCGCCCTGCGAGTAGCCGCGGCGCCGGTGCGACGGCACGGCCGGGACGAGACCACGTCGGCGCCACCGACGCGGACTCCGCGCGGAGGCGGGCCACCGGGCCGCATCACCGTGGCGGCAGCAAGCTCCACCGGTCCAGCGCCGGTCCGCATCACCGTGGCGGCAGCAAGCTCCGCGGGTCCAGCGCCGCCCGGATCCGAGCCGCCAGCGGCCGCGCAGCCAGCCCTCGTCGGACCATCCGCACCGACGCCCAGGCCTGATCTGCCATCGGCTTCGTCACGGCCGTCCCCGACCACAGCGCGAAGTCGACCGCCTGGGCCAACCGCTGGAGACCTTCGAGCGTGGCGGGGCCGGCGATCCGCGCCGCGTCCGGCATGAGATCCCGCACCGTCATGCCCGGGCTGACCCGGACGCCGTGCGCGCGCAGCCTGTCCCGCGCCTCGGCCCACGCGCCGACCACCGACCGAGGCGGGATCGTCCGGCGCCGGCGGATCGCCCGGACCCAGCGGGCGATCGGCACGATCAGCCACGTCAACAGCACCAGCGCGAGCGGAATCCCGAGCGCCACGGCGACCACCAGGTACCACGGCCAGCCCTCGTCCGCCTGCTGCCCCGAGTCGCCGGGCGGCGGTGCGACCGGTGGGTCCTTCAGCTCCTTGTCGTCCTTCGGCAGCTCGGCCCGCGCCTGCTCGGTGACCCCAGCCAGTCCGGTGGGCATCGGGCCGCCACCGGCGGAAGCGGCGCCCAGCGGGTCGAGCGGGACCCAGCCCAGGCCCTCGACCGCGACCTCCGGCCACGCCGTCGCATGCTCGTTGCGGACCACGAACTGGCCGTTCTCGGCGGCCTGGCGCGGCCCGCGGAATCCGACCGCGAGCCGGGCGGGGATCCCTCGGATGCGGGCCAGCAGCACGTACGCGGCGGCGAACTGCTCACTAGTTCCGCGTTTGTCCTCGAGCAGGAATCGCCGCAGGTGGACCAGGCTGTGCCCGGTCGGCAGATGGTCACCGACGGCCACGCGGTAGTTGTCCCGCATGTAGTTCGCCAGCACCAGTGCCGCGCGGAACGTCGCCCGCAGACCCTTCGTCGCCTCGTCGGCGAGCTCGTCCAGCTCGGGCGGGACATAGCCGAGCGAACCGAGGTCGTCCAGTACCCGGGCGTCCACCGCCGCGTTGCCGAGGCTCTCCGCGTCGGTGCGTGGCTCGCGCCAGGTGATCCGATAGCTGTCGAATGTGCCGTCCCGGCTCAACAGCGTCCCGCTGGCCTCGTCGACCAGCGGCGCGGCGCCGTCCACCCCGGCCACCAGCGGCTGACTCGGCAACCACGGCATGAGTGACGGGTCCATGTGCGTGACCTGGGCAGTCCGGGTTGTGGTCGGTGCGGTGATCGACGGATCCAGCCGCAGCGACTTGCCGAGCCGCCGGAACTTCCAGTTCGACGTCCAGTTCACGCCGTCGAAGCCGTCCAGCACCGCCACCGTCCACCGGTCGACCGGCACGTCGGCGGTGTAGGTGAACGCCGTGGCCTCCGGCTCCTGTAGCCGCGTCGCCAGGTCGTCCAGCGGTTTCGCCACGGAACGCTGCGCCACCGGAGCGGTGATCGAGTCCCGGACCGTCACCGGTGACCGATCCAGCGGCGTGGTCGTCGCCAACAGCAACGACCCGACGACCGCCAGCACCAACACCGGTACCGCGAGCCCGGCGAGCACCCACCGACGCGGACCGGCGGTTTCCCGGGTGACCGTCAACAGCACCGCGGCCAACACCGCGAAGCAGAGCCCGGCCACCACGGCCGGCCCGCCGGTGAGCACGGCGAACGCCTGGCTCAGCGCGACCACCGCGAGGCTCGGCAGCAGCGACACCAGCGGCGGCCGAACCCGGTGCAGCAACTCCACGCCGAGCACCGCCGCCAACACCACCGCCAGCGGCACGAACGTCACCAGCTGCGGGTCGGCACGCGCGGGCCACGTGGACTGCAACGTCAGCTGCCACGACTCGGTCAGTCCGGCGCCCAGCAACTGCAGCGTCCGGGCCGACGGCAGCCCGACCACGGTCGTCGTGCCCAGCACGGTCCAGATCACGCCGAGCAGGCCGGCCACGAGCAGCAGCAACGGCCGCACCGCGGTGAGCCAACGCCAGTGGCGGCACGCCTCGTCGGCCAGGAAAACCAGCGCCACGACCGCGAAAACCGGCAACAGCAGCGACTGCGCGGAGAAGACAGGGGCGAACAGCATGCCGCCCAGCGCGGCCGCTCCGAGGACACAGACGACCGCAAGACGCCGACGCAGCACGACCGGAGCCTGTGGAGCGGTCATGCGATCACCGCGTTCCACTCACGCACGGCGTGCTCGGCGTCCACGGCGGATATCGCTCGCGCGGACGGCAACCCGGAAAGGCCGTGCACACCGATGCCGTCCCAGCCGAGGCCGTGCTTGGCGACCCCGATGAGGAACATGCGCGAGTATCGGCCGCGCACCGTGGACAGCCCGCGCAGGTCGCGTTGGTCGATCCGGCCCGTGACCGTGACCAGGCATCCACCGCCGCCCGCGCCCGACCCGGCCAGGACCTTCGGCACGATCACGTCGCCGTCCTCCGGTCCGTCACCTTGGGCGACATCGCACAGCACGTCGAGGATCTGCCGCAGCGCGGCGGGCCCACCGGGCGTCGCCAGGTCCAGGCCACCCGATGTGATCAGCCGACAGCGGTGGCCGGCCAACGCGGCCGGTTTGACCAGCGAGGCGGCGACCTGCACCGCCTGCTCGAACTCGTCGGGCCGCAGCACCCGCTTACGGGTGTCCAGCAGCACGCTGAACCGCGGCTGATCGGGGTCGATGTAGTCGCGGACCATCAGCTGACCGGTACGCGCCGTCGCCTTCCAGTGCAGGTGCCGCACTTCGTCGCCGATCACGTACTCGCGCACGTCCCGCAGGTCCGACGACCCGTGCAGCGGCTCGTCGATCGCCCGGCCCTCGTGGTGGTGGCGCAGATAGCCGCCGACCAGTTCCCGCGCCGGATGCATCTTCGGATAGACCCGCAAGGTCGCGGTCTGACCGGCCGACAGTGGTCGTCGCACCAAGCCGAGCGGATCGACGCGCGCCATGCTCAGCGGACCGACCGTGACCCGGCCCCGGTGCTCGGTAGGCAGCTCGTAGTGGAACGTCGCCGTGCCACCCGGGGGCAACGACTGCACCAGAACGCTGTGTTCTCCACCGTGTTCGATGGCGTCCCGCGCCATGAACGCCGACTGCCGTCGACGTGTCGGGTTGGTGACCCGCAACGTCGCCAACGCGGGCTGCCCGCTCTCCACCCGGTCCGGGTACACCTCGCGCCGCACCTCGACCTGCGGCCGCCGGGCGGTCGACGCGGCGCCCGCGAGCAAGGCGCCGACCGCGGCCCCCGCCATGCCGCGCAGGACGGGCCACCCAGCAAGCTCGCCGACGACGTAGAGCACGACGGCGGCGATCAGCACGGCGACGCCACGCCTGGTGAGGCGCAAGGCCCGCAACCACATAGGGCTAGACCTGGTTGACCGCGGGCGCCGGGGTCGCCGCCAGCACCTCGTCCACCACTTCCGACGGCAGGCGCTGGTTCAGCTCCGCGTCGGCGGTGAGCACCAGCCGATGCGCCAGCACCGGTTGCGCCACGTTCTTCACGTCGTCCGGGGTCACGAACGCCCGGCCCTCGGTGGCCGCCATCGCCTGCGCGGCGCGCACCAGCGCGATCGAGCCACGCGGGCTGGCGCCGTAGCGCACCGCGGCGTGCTCGCGCGTGGCCGCCGCCAACCGCACCGCGTACGACACGATCGCGGGATCCAGATACGCCTGCCGCACCTGCACGATCGCCTGTCGCAGCGTGTTGAGGTCCACCACGGACGGCAGCTCGTCCGGATCCACCCGCGCGGTATCACCCATCACCACGCGCACCTCGGCTTCGTGATCCGGATAGCCGACCGACACCCGCATCAGGAACCGGTCCAGCTGCGCCTCGGGCAGCCGATAGGTGCCTTCCATCTCGATCGGGTTCTGCGTGGCGATGACCATGAACGGCTCGGGCATCGGGTGCGCTGTGGCGTCCACCGTCGCCCGGCGCTCGGCCATCACTTCGAGCAGCGCGGACTGTGTCTTCGGCGTGCCGCGGTTGATCTCGTCGGCGAGCACCACGTTGGCGAAGATCCCGCCGGGATGGAACTCGAACTTCTCCGCGTTCTGGTGGTAGACCATCACGCCGGTGATGTCGCCCGGCAGCAGGTCCGGGGTGAACTGGATGCGGTTCCACGTGCCGCCGATGCTGCGCGCCAGGCAGCGGGCCAGCGTCGTCTTGCCCAGACCGGGCACGTCCTCGATCAGCAGGTGCCCCTCGGCGAGCAGGGTGGCGATCGCCAACCGGACCACGTCCGGCTTGCCGCGCACCACGCGCTGCACGTTCTCGGAGACCAGCCGGTAGACCTCACCTGCGCTCACTCGTCACTCCCCAGCCTTCCAGCGTGCCCCGACCCTACTGGTGCTCGAGCGCATGATCACCACACGATCCTGTTGGACTCGACCTCGGAGCCGTCCGGCAGGATCGCGGTGACGTACACGGTTTCGCCCGTCCCCGCGTAGGCGAACCGGTCGGTCGAATACGTGCCGTCCGGGCCGATGATGAGATCGGCTCCCACGTTGCTGTAGTCCGGGTTGGTCGAGTGCGGCTCCACGTGGACCATGGAGCCCGGCTCGAAGCCGCTCAGCTCGAGGTGCATCCACGCGCAATCCGGGTACTCGGTGCAGTACTTGTCGGCGGGTCTGCCTTTGGACAGGACGATCTCCGGGGTGCTGACCTCGACCGTCGCGCCCTGGCCCCGCGGACCCTGGCCCGCCGAGTTCTTGCCCCGCGCGTAGAACGTGTAGGTCCCGTTCCGCACGTTGTCGATGACCAGCTGCCGGGTCGCGGTACCGCTGGAGCTGCCGTTGCACGCCATCTCACGGCTGTTGCTGCCCCAGGTGACCGAGCACGTCACATTCGGATCGCCGCCACCGTCGACCCGCACGGTCAGCGTCACCTGGCCGTCGCCGGTCTGCTCGGCCGATGTGACGTCCACCGTCGGGACGGTCTTGGGCGTCACCGCGTTCGAGCTCGCCCCGGTGCCTTGGCCCGAGGAGTTGCGGGCGGCGACGGTGAACACGTAGCGCCTGCCGTTGGTCAGCCCGGTGATCCGCGTGCTGGTCGTACTGCCGGAGACGTTCTTGGAGCCGCCGGACCACGTGATCCGGTAGCCGGTGACGGCCGCGCCACCGTTCGAGCGCGGCGGCGACCACGACACCTCGGCCGACTTGTTGGCCGCTTCGGCCGAGACCGAGCGCGGCGCACCGGGCGGCGTCGCGGGCTTCGGATCCGGCTTGGGATCGGGCTTCGGGTCCGGTTTCGGCCGGTTCAGTTGCACCGGCGGAGGTTCCTGTTGCGTGGAGTTGACCGACTCGTCCGTCGCCTGCGGAGGCCGCCGCTCCTGCTCACGCTGCTGCGGCACCCGATCCCGACGGTCCCGGCGGTCCGCGCGATCCCGGTCGCGCTTGCGCGGCTTGTCCACCTTGCGCTTGGTGTCCTTGCCTTCCTCGGCATCGCCGTCGCCGTCGTCCCCGATGACGTCGACGTCCTCGACCTCGCCGTTGTGGTCGACGACCAGCACGTTGTCGCCGCGCTTGTCGTCGGCGTAGACGCGGCCGTCCTCGCCGGTCCGCAGCGTGCGCTCGGTGGGCTTGCCGTTCAGCTTCCGCTTGGCGATCGGCGATCCATCGGGCCCGTAGGTCTCCACCGTGTTGTCCTGCCGGTTCACCACGGCGACGGCGTTGCCGGTGGAGGCCGGGCCGTCGTAGTCGGCGTCGGTCAACGGAACCGAGCGCGGCTCCTCGGGCATCCGGCTCTGCGTCAACGGCTTGGCGTCGACCAGCAGCAGCCGCTTCTCCCGCTTGTCCAGCACCGCGACGCGGCCTCCGACGTCCCGCGGCGCGACCCGCACGTCCTCCGGGAGGTCGACACCCATCGGCACGCCGTCCCCCAGGCCGTTCGGGTCGAGCAAATGGAGGCTGTCGGTCGAGGTGTTGACGAAGACCGCGCGGTCCGCGACCACGGTCAGCATGCCCTTGGTGCCTTCCGGCAACGTGATCGGGCAGCTGGTGAACCGGGTGCCCTTGGCCAGCCGACACAGGCGTCCGTCCTCGATGCGATGCAGCCAGACCGTGCCGTTGCTGGTCGCCACCGGGTCGCCCAGCGGACCGCCGACGTTGATCGGGTCGGGGTTCGGGTCGGAGTACCGCACGATCGTGCCTGCCTGACGGTAGACCCCGTACGGTCCGCCGTTGGTTTCCAGCGTGAACGCTTCTTCGCGCGAGGGGGACGGGTGCCTGCCGGTGACCTGCAGGTCGGACTTGCCGAACTCGACGACCCGCTCCTTGCCGACCACGTAGCCACTGCGGTCGCCCTGGACGACCACGCTGCCGGGATCGGCCTTGCCGGCCAACGGCACCTCGGCGTCGATCGACCGGCTGGCCCCGTCGACGTGATACGCCGTCTGCGCGGAGTCGTTGTAAACCCAATGGCCGGAAGAAAAGAAATGCAGACCGCTCAGCGGTTTCGCTGCGCCGCTGACCGCGACGACCACGGCCGCGACGCAGGCCAGGACGAGCAGCACGACCGGCACCCTGCTGCGCCAGCCGTGCGGACGTGCGACAGCCTCCCCTGAATGCACTCGCACAGGGTAAGTCATTCGATACAGAAACGGTCCAGCCGCGAACGGGCAATGAATTCAACCTGTTAACGAGTCACCGGCGGCAACGCCAATTCGAAAATGGCGCCGCCTTCCTCGGCGTTGTACACGCTCAACGTGCCGCCGTGGGCCAGTGCCACCCACCGCACGATGGACAACCCGAGCCCGGACCCACCACTGGTGGCGAAGCGATCGAACGCCGACTGCGCCACCGCGGCGTCGATGCCCGGGCCGCTGTCGGCGATCGTCACCCGGCCGTTCGCCACCGCCACGTGCACGATCGCCTGCTGACCCGGCAACCGCCCGTACCGCAACGCGTTGTCCAGCAGATTCGCCACCGCCCGCTGCAGCAGCACCGGATCGCCGTTGACCATGCTCGGCGCCGCCGTGACCGTCAGCTGGGCCCCGTCGGCCGGCGTCTCCTCCACCACGCTGGTCACCAGCTGGTCGAGCCACACCGGTTGAATCGCCAGCTGCTCGACCCCCGCGGCCAGGCGGGCCCGTACCAGCAGTCCGTCGATGATGCCGCCCATGCGCCCGGCCAGCCGAACCGTCCGGGACAGCAGCTCTTCCCGCTTCTCCGGGTTGCGTTCGGCCGTTTCCGCCAGCGCCCGCAGCGCCGCCACCGGCGTGCGCAGGTCGTGCGCGGTCTCGGCGAGCAGGGTTTCCTGCTGCTCCAACGCCGCGGCCGCGGGCCGGATGGCCCTGCCTGCCAGCAGATATCCGGCGATGCCCACCACACCGATCAACAGCACACAGCCGCCGATGATCAACAGCACCACCCGGTCGTGCCTGGCCGCTTCCGGCTCGGCGTCGGCCACCGACACCACGGCACCCACGTACGGCCCGTCCACCTCGGCACGGAACCGCTCCGCGGCGAACCGCACCGTCCGGTCCTGTGGTGTGGTGGCGTAGCCGACCTGCATGCCGTCGGAATTCACCGCCTGCCGCGCGATGTCGGTCAACAGCTCCGGCGGAACCTCGACGCACGTGCGCGAGCTGTCGTAGCGCTCGAACGTCGACTCGTCGGCAGGCACCACGGCGAACTGCGGGCACCTGGTGTTCAGCGGGTCGTTGAGCACCCGCTCGTTCATCAGGTTGTCCTCGACGAACCCCAGCGCGCGCAGCACCGCAGTGGTCACTCTGGTCAGCTCGGCGTCCAGTCGCTGGCGGCCGTCGTCGGCGTCTGCCTGGATCAGCAGCACCGCAAGCACGATGACCGCAACCGCGTTCATCACCGTGAACAAGGCGGTGAGCAGCCAGCGTAGACGCCGCAGGCGATCGGCTGCGCTGCTCATACCGTCCGCTTCGTTGTCATCGGATCCTCATGTCGCCCGGCGGATGCTTACCCCGTTGACGTTGGACGGAGGTGTGCAGTGCTGTTCGGTGTGCTCGGCCCGCTCGAGGTCCGCGACGGCCGTGACGCGATCGATCTCGGTGCGGGCAAACCCGTGACCATGCTGTCCGCCTTGCTCCTCAACGCTAACGCGTGGGTGAGCTTAGAACAGTTGATCGCGGTGACGTGGCAGCAAACGGCCGCTCCGGCATCGGCGGCCCGCAACATCAGCACCTACGTATGGCAAATGCGCAAACTGCTCGGCACCGACCGGATCGAGGGCAGGCGAGGCGCCTACCGCATGCGGATCGAGCCCGGCGAGCTCGACGCACACCAGCTGGAGGAGCACGCCGCGGCCGCGCAGCGGGCCCGTTCCGCGGGCGATGTCGACGGCGAGCTGGCTCATCTCGAGGCAGCAGGCCGGCTGTGGCGGGGGACGCCGTACCAGGAGTTGGTCGCCGATCCGGAGGCGAGCCTGGAAGCCGACCGGCTGCGTGAGCTCTATCTGACGGTGCGGACCGACCAGGCCGAGGCCCTGGTGCGGGCGGGCAGGCCTGCACAGGCAGCCGTGCTCCTACGGGAGGTGACCGCACGGGATCCGCTGCGCGAACACGCCTGGGCGCTGCTGGTGCGGTCGTTGCACCACGCGGGTCGCCGCGGGGAGGCCGAGGCCACCTACCGACGCGCCCGCTCGACGTTGCTGGCCGAACTCGGCGTCGAGCCGGGGCCCGAACTCGCTGCTGCGCGTGAGGTTTCGGCCGAACCGGACCCGTACGAGCTCGCCGCGGCCTCGGGTGTCGACGTGGCCTCGGTGAAGCGCGTGTTGGCCTGCTTGCAGCGGCGCGTGCACGGTCCGTCGGCCTGGCAGGTGGCTTGATGGATGGTTCGGTGAACCCGGCGGGCCCGTCGCTGCCGGTTCAGCGGATCACCGAGGCGCCGTCCGCCCAGGACGCGCTCACCGCCATCCTGGCCGAGGCGCGCCGGGAGGTCCTCGTGCTCGCCGACCCCTACGCGTCCGATCCGATCGCCGACCTGCGCGCGATCGAAGCGACACCGCTGCGCCGGGGCGTGCGCTGCCGCGTCATCGTGCCGGACCGGACACGGCTGCGCCCCGAGGTGTCCGAGCGGCTCATCGAGCTCGGCACAACACGTGCCGCGGTACGCACCGCCCCGGAAGTACCGACCAATGCGCTGGTGGTCGACGCCGTGGTGGCATTGCTCCCGGCCGAGCAGAGCCCGACCGGGCTGGCCGCGTTCCGGGTCGGCGGGCTGGTCACCACGATCACCGACCTGTTCGAACGAATCTGGCCGACGGCCGCACCGCTGGCCGCCGCGCAACCGCCACCCGAGCTGACCACCCGCGAGCGCGAATTGCTCACGTTGCTCTCCGCGGGCAACACCGACGAGTCGGCGGCCGCCCAGCTGGGGGTTTCCGTCCGCACGGTCCGACGCATGGTCGCCGACATCATGGATCGGCTGGGGGCCCGCAGCCGATTCCAAGCCGGGGTCAAGGCCGCCGACCGCGGCTGGCTGCTGAACCGCACCGGCTGACCACCGTTTCGTCCAAGACACCCGGTCGGCGCGGGCGCACAATAGGCGGCATGCCGACATGGGACGACGTGGTGCGCCTCGGGAAACGACTACCCGAGGTGACCGTGTCGACCTGGTTCCGCACCCCTTCGCTCAAGGTCCGCGACAAGGGCTTCGCCCGGCTGCGCACCGAGTCCGACGGCCTGCTGGTGTTGATGTGCCCGCTGGAGGAGAAGGAAGCCTTGCTGGCGGGCGGCCATCCCGCGGTGACCACCACCCCGCACTACGACGGCTACGGCGCGATCTTGGTCGACCTCGAACGCATCGAACTAGACGAGTTGTGGGAGTTCGTCGAGCAGGCCTGGCTGTGCAAGGCGCCCGCGAAGCTGCGCGCCGGGTGGGCAGCGCACCCAAGATCAACTCAGAGTTGATTACCACCCCCGAGCGTGCTCGGACAAGGCTACAAACGCGTGAGATCAGCGGTTTTCCACGCCGTTCCACTGGCAAAACTCCGCTCGGCGAGGTAGACAGAATTGTTCACTCGGTTCGACAGCGCGAGAAATTCGTGCTGAGAAAGGGCGTCATACGACCACTGTGAGGGGTGTCGCTTGACTGCCGGCCTCGGCGAAGCCGCGCCGGCGGCTGCGACGGGAAGAGGGACAATGACGGTCAAAGACACCAGGCCCAACGGCCAGTTGAGCCGCACACTCGGAGCCACCAACGGGCATGCCAACGCCACGCTGACGGCCAAGCGGACGGTCACTGTGGGGGTAGTGGAAACCGTTCCGCTGTATCGCGACGGCATCGCAGCGCTGCTCGAGCGCACACCATGGGCGCAGATCGCAGCGCACTCCGCCAGTCAGCAGGGCGCTCTGCTGATGACCGAGCAACTGATGCCGGACATCGTCCTGCTCGATTCCGGCTTGGCGCCGAGCGGCCATCTGGTCGAGCTGCTCACCGCCAACAAGCACCACGCCAGAGTGGTCGTCCTGGTGCGGGACGCCGATCGCAACCCGCGCTACCTGGCCGCATGCATGCGCGCGGGCGCGCACGGCGCGGTGCCTCGAACCGCTGAACCGCAGCGCGTACTGGAAGCGATCCGGCAGGCTGCGTGCGCGCACCGCTACCTCGACCCGGCACTGGCGTCGCTGGTCACGCATCCCGAGGCGCATCCGCCATCGCCGCGGAGTGGCAATGACGGGGACAGCGCGCCGCGGCCTCGTGTTCCGCTCTCCCGGCGCGAGTACCAGGTCATGCAGCTCATCGCCGAGGGCCAGGAGAACGCGGCGATCGCCAAAGAGCTGTTCCTCTCGGTCGAGACCGTGCGCACGCACGTGAAGAGCATCCTGCGCAAGCTGTCGGCGCGCGATCGCACGCACGCGGTGTCGATCGCTTTCCGCACCGGCATGCTGTCGGTCAACCCGGAAGCCAGGAGCGACGACGACCTGGCGATGCCGACGACACCGACGCGTCCGGTGAAGCGCTGATCCACAAGCCGAGTCGCCCGGGATCCTGGGGGTCCGGGCGACGTGTGCTGCAGCATCGGCTCGCCTGCCCAGCTCCGTGTCGAGCGGCACGCTGCTCGCCATGCACGAACCCGCCCGCCGTCAGGCGCGTCTGGCGGTGGGCGGGTAATGCGGGACCGCCGGTAACTAGTTGAAGACAAGTTCGGAAACGCACCACCACGTCTCGCCGCTTGTGGACAAGCGGCTGACCGTCACCCTGCCGTTCGCCGCCTTGCCGCCAAGCGACCCCTGCAGCAGACGTGATGCGTGGTTCGGGTCACTGTCGACCCGCTCTCCGAGGGTGAGCTTCGCACCGTCGTCGACGGCTGCGATGATCTTCCGCTGCGCGCCGGGGATGCACCCCAGCTCGCGCGCACCACGGTCGCCGCTGTTGATCTTCTTGACGAGCTCTTTCATGACCTGGCCGGCGGCGTGCGGGGTGCCGCGGGACGGCGGAGGGGGCTTCGCGGTCGTTCTGTCCGGCTTGGCGGTCCTGGTCCTACTCGGCTCGGGCGGCTCGATGGTGGGGCCGTCGAACTCCGCCGAGACCCAGCACATGCGATCGCCCAGGAATTCCCCGACGACGACCTCGAGCACGGTCTGGCCTTGCCGCGTGGAAAGCTCCACCGATGCCTCGGCCCCTGCCCTACCGTGCTCCCGGATCTCCCGCAGTTCGGCCGAGCGGACCTGCGGCACGACGGCGATCGTGCGTTCCACCGTCGGCGGACGGTGACTGCACATTGCGTATTCGAGCGCCTGGCCGTCCTGGCTGTTGAGGTCTGCGACGATCCGTTCGATCAGGACCACCGCAGGCGACTTCTGTTCGGGCGTGGACGTCGTCGTCACCGCAACGGGTCCGCCACCGCCACTGTCGCCGGCCTCGTCACCCTCGTCGCCCGACAGGAAGAACCCGGGTGCGACGAACCCGGTGACACCGAGGACGCCGAGCAGGACAGCGACGACCGCGACCATGCTGACGATCATCGTGGTGTTCGACTTCTTGGCCTGTTCGAACTGGTACCCGCCCGCTGCGGGAAAGGCGTCCGTCGGCGGAAGTGGCTCGTCGTGCGAGACGGGCTCCTGCTGAAGATCTTGTTCCTGCGGCTGCCCCGGCCCCTGCTGGTGTGGGTCGCTCGGAGGATTCGCCATGGCCGTCCAATCACTCGGTGAGGCAGGCAGAAGAACCTGCCTTGTCGCGTTCCGGTCCCACCTACCCACACCCGTCAGCCCGGCCCCAGGTTGGGGCTCGAGCGTGGAATTTTTGATGAAAGCGCCGCTCATGATGGCGTAACCGAGGGCAGGCAGGGGAGAAGGTGACAAAACTCGCCCGCCCGCCGCCGGCCGCAGCAATGCCCGTCCGCACCCTTCTTGCAGCCGATTCGCCTGTTCGGGCGCACTGTTGCGCACCGAACCCCTTGCCGTAGTTACCCACAGGTAATATCGTTGTAGTTGCCGGCAAGTAATAGCGCGCCACCGCGGCGCCAAGCGCGCCCGAGGGGAATCCGGAGTCACGACATGGGCCACTACAAGAGCAACGTCCGCGACCTCGAGTTCAACCTGTTCGAGCTGCTGAGGATTCAGGAGTACCTGGGCAAGGGTCCCTTCGCCGAAGCTGACTCCGACACCGCCCGCGCGGTGCTGACCGAGGTCGACAAGCTGGTGTCGTCCGACGTCATAGCCCAGGCGGCGGTCGACTCCGACCGCAACCCGCCGGTGTACCACCCGGACAAGTTCGACGTGACCATGCCCGAGTCGATGAAGAAGGCCTACCAGGCCACCATCGAAGCGGGCTGGGACCGGATCAGCCTGCCGTCCGAACTCGGCGGCTTCGGCATCCCGCCCACCGTCGGCTGGTCGGTCGCGGAGATGTACACCGGCTCGAACCCGGCGCTGTTCTTCTACATGGCGGGCAAGACGTTCGCCAACATCCTGCACCAGATCGGCAACGAGCAGCAGAAGCGCTGGGCGGAGATCGCCATCGAGCGCAACTGGGGCGCCACCATGGTGCTCACCGAGCCGGACGCCGGCTCCGACGTGGGCGCGGGGCGCGCGAAGGCCATCAAGCAGCCGGACGGCACCTGGCACATCGAGGGCGTCAAGCGCTTCATCACCGGTGCCGCCCAGGACGACATGACCGAGAACATCTACCACCTGGTGCTGGCTCGGCCGGAAGGCGAGGGTATCGAGCCCAAGCCGGGCACCAAGGGACTCGGTCTGTTCTACGTGCCGATGTGGCACCACGACCCGGAGACGGGTGAGCTGACCGGCGAGCGCAACGGCGTGTTCGTCACCGGTGTCGAGCACAAGATGGGCATCAAGGGCTCCACCACGTGCGAACTGACCTTCGGGCAGCACGGCAAGCCCGCCGTCGGCTGGCTGGTCGGCGACAAGGTCGACGGCATCGCGCAGATGTTCAAGGTTATCGAGCACGCGCGCATGATGGTCGGCACCAAGGCCATCTCCACGCTGTCCACCGCGTACCTGAACGCGCTGGAGTACGCCAAGGAGCGCGTGCAGGGCGCGGACATGACGCAGATGACGGACAAGACGGCGCCGCGCGTGCCGATCACCCGTCACCCGGACGTCCGTCGCGCGCTGATGACACTGAAGGCGTACTCCGAGGGCCTGCGCGCGCTGTACCTGTACACCGCGTCGTTCCAGGACAAGATCCAGCTCGGCGAAGCCAACGGCGAGGACGTGTCGCTGGAGGAGCGGGTCAACGACCTGCTGCTGCCGATCGTCAAGGGCGGCGGTTCCGAGCGCGCCTGGACGCTGCTGGGGACCGAGGCGCTGCAGACCCTGGGCGGCTCCGGCTTCCTGCAGGACTACCCGATCGAGCAGTACGTCCGGGACGCCAAGATCGACACCCTGTACGAGGGCACGACGGCGATCCAGTCGCTGGACTTCTTCTTCCGCAAGATCGTCCGCGACAAGGGCAAGGCGCTGACCTACATCGCCGGTGAGATCACCAAGTTCATCGAGGCCGAGTCGGGCAACGGCAGGCTCAAGCAGGAGCGGGCCGCGCTCAAGCAGGCGCTGGAGGACGTGCAGGGCATGCTCGGCGCCATGTTCGGCTACCTGACCGAGGCCCAGCAGGACCCGAAGAACCTGTACAAGGTCGGCCAGCACACCGTGCGGCTGCTGCTGTCGGCCACCGACCTGCTGGTCGGCTGGCAGCTGCAGCGCCAGGCCGAGGTGGCCATCAACGCGCTGGACAACGGTGCCTCGGAGAAGGACAAGCCGTTCTACCAGGGCAAGATCGCGGCGGCGTCGTTCTTCGCCACCACCGTGCTGCCCGAGTTGTCCGCGCGCCGCAAGATCGTCGAGTCGGCGGACAACACGCTGATGGAGCTGGACGAAGCAGCCTTCTGACCCAAGCCGTTCCCGCGGCGTGAACACGACGGCGGCGGCCCCGACCCGGGGTCGCCGCCGTCGTGTTGTTGCGCCTGGCCGACGAGTTCGCCGCACGCTGCGCCGGGGCCCTGCGTCGGCACGCGCGCCGGCAAAGCAACGAATTGGGGCCATGCAAGTTGACGAGTTGGCCTCCATCCCGCATTTGCGCCCGCCTGGAGCATTCTCAAATCGCGGGATGGCGCCGGTAGTGGGACAGTTCTTGACACCAGCTCGTTCACACTCAGGCGAGGAGAACTCATGGCAGACACCGTTACGCTCGCTGCCAGCTTCAGCGAGGCGCTCAGCAAAGCGTTCGACGGGTGGGGCATCCTGGGCTTTATCGTGACCGGCATCGTGCTTGGCCTGCTCGCCAAGCTGCTGATCCCCGGAGACCAGGGCATCCCGCTGTGGCTGACCATCATCTGCGGCATCCTCGGCGGCGGCCTGGGCAACATCGTCTACGCACTCTTCGGCGGCTCGGACACCGCAGGCTTCGACTGGCTGCGGCACGGGCTGCAGCTGGCCGGTGCCATCGTCGTGGTGCTGATCGCCGCGGCGGTCTACCCGAAGTCGCGCGGACGCGCGGCTGCTTAGTCAGTCCTTGATCAGCACGCCGCCTGCCCGGGTCGTTCCGGGCAGGCGGCGGCAAGCTAGTCCTCGTCCCGCTTGCCGCAGACGATCTTCGGCTTCGGGTTGTACTTGACCGTCCTGGTCTCCCGACGCACTTCCTGACCCGTGTTGATGTCGTACAGGATCCGGGTGTCCGTCGCGGTGAAGCCCGGGATTCCTTCCGACGGCTCGCACTTGCTGTCGTTCAGCCGCCTGGTGTCCGGCTTCTGAATGTTGGTCTTCGGACCGGTCTTCGACTCGACCCGGTAGCGCTTGGTGCCCCAGATCTTGACCGTGATGCTGTTCGGGGTCCAGGACGTCTGGATCGCGACACCGGTCTTCGAGTCGTTGGTGAACGCCATGTCGATGCCGCCACCGCCGGGCGCCTGGAACACCGTGGCCTCGCGCGCGACCGGGTAGCGGCTGATGTAGTAGCTGTGCTCCTTGTGCCCGGCGTCCTTCAAGCCGGCGAAGTACGCCGCGTTGTACAACGTCGTGGCGAACTGGGAGATGCCGCCGCCGACCGCACGGCCGGGGACGCCGTTCTCGATGATGCCCGCCTCGACGTACCCCTTGTCCGCGGTCCGCGGGCCGGTGTACTCGTTCAGGCTGAACGTCTCGCCCGGCTTGACGATCGCCCCGTTGACCTGCTCGGCGACCGTCCGGATGTTGATGCCGGAGTCCGGCGCGAAGCCACCGGTGGTGAATTCGCCGATGACCTCCTTGATGCCCAGCTTCTTCGCCTCTGCCGTGGTGATGTCCGGCTTCTTCTTGGTGTAGCTGACCTTGAGCACCCGGTCGTCGGTCTTGGTGATCACGTCCAGGTACGGCTCGAACGTCTTCTTCCAGTCGACCTTGCGGCCGTTCTTGGCCGGCTTGATGCTCGGCTTGCCACCGGAGAACTCGATCTGCGCGTCCCGACCTTCCTGCTCGGACGGCTTCAACGCAGGCGCCAGCGCGTCCTTGAGCACTTCCCGGTCCACGGTGGCCTTCAACGACCCGTCACCGGTCGGCTTGAACTCGAACGCGGCACCGATCTGCTTCGGGGTCAACGACGCCTGCACGCCGTCGCCCTGCACCTCGATCGGGGCGGCCACCGCGGGCTTGGCCAGCTTCTCCAGCGTGGCCCGCACCCCTTCCGGCGTCGCCTTCACCGGTTGCACGTCGACGTCCAGGTGAACGCCGCCGAGATGCACCCAGTTGTCCTCGATCGTGTCGACGGCCTTGTCGATCGCGGTCAGCTGCTGACCTTGGCGCGGCTGCACGGCGACCGGCTCGACCGCATCGGTGCCGTCGACCTCTTTGAACTTGATGTCGCCTTCGCGCTTGCGATGGTTGATCTCGTCATCGGCCAGCCGCTCGACGGCTTTGCGCAGCGTCGGCCGGTCGGACTTGCCGACGATGCCGACCTCGCGCTCCTCCCAGAACGAGGTGAGCCGGGTGATCGGGTTCCACGGCTGCTGCCCGGCCTGCTCCAGCGTGGCCTGCCAGTCGACGCCGAGGCCGGATTCGGCGGGGTCGAGGGTGGCTTGCACGTCGCCCGCGGTGACCTTCACCGGCTGGTCGAACCGCGGCTGCAGCTCCTGGCGGAGCTTCTGCTCGGCCTCGGTGCGGCTCATGCCGCCGACGTCGACGCCCGCGACCGTCACGCCGCGCGGCACGTCACCCCAGCTGACCACCATGTCCACCGCGTAGGCGAGCACCAGCACACCCAGCGCCGCGCCGGTGACCATCATCGCCCTGCCCAGGCCGCTGCGCAGCTTCCGGCGCGGCCCGCTCGGCTCGTCGTCGGCGCGGTAGACGCCCGGCGCGGCCGCCTCGTGACGCACGGTCGGCTCCTCGAAGATCCCCAAGCCGGACTCGGACTCCACCTGCGGGAAGGCTTGCGTGGCGTCCTCGGGCACGCCGCGCGGCATGGACACCGCCGGATGCACCTGCGTGGCTTCGCTCGACCAGTCCTGGTCCGAGTAGGCCGACGGCACCGCGCGATACACCTGCGTGGCGTCGTCCTCCTGGCCGCGCCCCGCGGGCGCCCCGCCTGCCGCGGGTTCGTCGATGCTGCCGGAGAGCGCTCCGGAGGACAGGTCCAGCTCCCCGGACAACGCATCCTCGAGGCTGCCGGACATGCGCTCGCGATCGTCGTCGCCGGACGGAGGGCTACCGGCGTCGGAATCCCACGCCGGCCAGTTCTGCTGGTCGTCGGCCACGTTGTTTGCCTCCGTATGCCCTACAGGTACAGCCCGGTCCCGTGCTCCGTGCGCTCGCTGGCGATCGCATGGACGTCACGTTCCCGCATGACCAGATACGTCTGTCCCTGTATCTCCACCTCGAGCTGGTCGGCCGGATTGAACAGCACCCGGTCACCAACCTTCACACTGCGGACATTGTTGCCCACGCCCAGGACGTCGCCCCACGCGAGACGGTGGCCGACCTGGGCCGTCGCTGGTATAACGATGCCGCCGCTGGAACGTCGCTCCCCTTCTTCGCCCGGCTGCTTCACCAGCAGGCGGTCGTGCAGGAGCTGAATCTCCAGTTTGTGATCGTCGTCAGGTGACAATGGCACTCAAGCATGGTACTTGTGCCGCGCTGCGCGTTCTGCTAGTGGGCTCAGCTTCGATTCAGCATGCGCGTGATGCCCGCGGCCACCGTCGTGGCCAGGATCCAGCCCGCCGCGATGAACCCGGTCGCCACCCACTTGTCCACGCCGCTCATGTGCCAGCGGCCCTTGTTGCCCAGATCGACGATGGGGATCAACAGATCCGCGGTGTGCAGCACCGGGTTCCACTCCAGGCCGGTGTCGTCGGCATTGACCAGGCACCGCGGCCCGCTGACGGTGAACCGCGGGTTGTGCACGCACGAGTCCGGCACCAGCCAGAACCACAGGCTGCCGAGGATCAGCAGCAACACCAGCCAGCCGAGCGCGCGCATCGGCTTGTAGCCGTAGCCGACGACCACCCGTTGCACCCCGCTCCACAGCCGGAGCCCGAACGCGACCAGCGGTTTCGACCCGTCCGCCATCGCCTCGTAGCGGTCCCGCTGCTTGAGCATGAGCACGGTCGCCGCGTGCTCCTCGTTTCCGCTCGACCGCAGCACCTCGGCGAGCTGGTCGTACGGTCCGGGGCGATAGCCCCGCATGGCCTTGCGCAGCCAGTTGACCCGCTTGCGGACCTCTTCCCTGGCGTCGTCCTCGGTGGGGTCGATGGGAGTGTCCAGCGCGTCGTAGCGGAAGTCCTCCACGTCGACCTCGCCGGAGGCCGCCCACAGCGTCTCGTTGTCGGCCAGCGAGCCGCATTGCGCCCGGCGCAGGATCACCCGGCCCTGCGGCTGCTCACCCACGGTGAGCCGGAACTCGTCGGCCATCGCATCGCTGGCGTCGAGCGCCACGTTGGCCTTCAGGTCGCCGAGTGACGCACCGTCGAGATTGAGCGTGCGGGCGACCTGCACGCCGTCGAGGTTCAGTCCACCCCGCGCGACGAACGGTTTCCTCGTACGTTCGACTGTGCCGTCGACGTCGACTTCCTCGGACACCGAGCCGGCCAGCACCAGGTCCCGGCCCACGGTGGCGGCCCGCATGCCCATCGAGTACGCGGCGGGGTTGTAGTCGGTCAGGCTCGCCCCGGAGAAGTCGACGGACCCGCCGACCTGGGCGCCCTGGAACTGCACGGTGCCCATGATCTCGGCGTTGTTCATCTCGACGTTGCCGGACACCATGGCGCGTCGCGCCGAGAAGACGTCGCGCTGCCGATGGTGCAGGCCGACTTCGCGGGCCCGCAGGTTGCCGCCGATCCGCACGTCGGCGAGCCGAAGTTGTCCCTGCGCCTGCAACCGCGCCACCTGCAGGTCGCCGCTGATCTCACTGCCGTCCAGATGCAGGGCTCGGTCGTAGTGCGGCTCTTCGTGCCGCCCGGGCGCGTCGATCGAGGCGTCGTTCATCCGGAACGATCCGCCGACCGCGACGTTGACCAACCGGATGGTGCCCTCGGCGCTCATCCAGTCGAACACCACGTTGCCCTGCACCCGCAGCCGGTCGCCCACCACGGCGGGCCAGGGGTCGACGGAGGGGTCGTTGGACCGGGCGGCTTCCCGCCACGCCGGGATGGCGATGTCGTCGACCGTGCCGGGCCGCTGACCGGACAGCAGCGCGTTGGTCAACCGGAAGTCGCCGTCCACGCTGGCGCCCGGCACGAAGACCATGCCGTTGGCGGTGAACGGGCGCGGCTCCTCGTACCCGTTCACGCCGGGGTCGCTCTCGCACAGCAGGCTTCCGTGGACCTGCACGCCCGTGACGTTGAGCGCGATGCCTTCCGGGTTGTTCAGCTGGGAGCCGGAGAAATTGACGTTGCCACCGGTGCGCATCCCGGCGAACCGCACTTCGCCGTCGCCGGCCATGTGATACGCGGTGACCGCGCCCGCAACCCGCAACCGGTCGGCTTGCAACGCCTTGCCGTGCGGATGCCGGACCTTGCTCCTGGTCAACACCACCGAGCCGTCCACCACCGCGTCGGTGAGCACCACCGCGGCGTCCGGTACGCCCGGCTCCCAGTCGGCGAGGTGTTCCGCGGCGGCCAGCTCGACGTCGGTGGAGTGCAACCGCAAGTCGTTGCGGCAGTGCAGGTTGCGGGCACGCAGGCCAGGCAGCACACAGTCGTCGAACGTCAACCCGAGCAGCCGGGCCTCCCGCACGTCCGGCGGGCGTTCGAACCGGCACCGCTCGAAATGCAGCAGTGTGTCCAGCTCGGCCCCGCGCAGGCTCAACTCTCCGGTGACGTAGCAGTCGGCCACCACGTAGGTCGGCGAGCGGTCCGCTGCCGAACGCCTCCGCCACCAGCTGTCCGGCGACGTGAGATCCCGGACGATGTCGGCGGCTCTGCGCTCGTAGCGCAGGTCAGGGCCCCTGCGCGGGTCGTAAGGCGGTGTGCTGCCCTCGTCCGCCATTGCCTACTCGTTGGCGTGCACCGGATTCAGCACACGGTGCAGGAACTCGCGCGTCCTGGTCTGCTGCGGATCACCGATCACCCGGTTCGGCGGGCCCTGCTCGACGACCACGCCGCCGTCCATGAACAGCACCTCGTCGGCGACTTCCCGGGCGAACTGCATCTCATGGGTGACAACCAGCATCGTCATACCCTCGTCGGCAAGTGAACGCATGACGCCGAGCACGTCGCCGACCAGCTCCGGGTCGAGCGCCGATGTCGGCTCGTCGAACAGCATCACCTTGGGGTTCATGCTCAGCGCGCGGGCGATCGCCACCCGCTGCTGCTGCCCACCGGACAGCTGCGACGGCATCGCGTTGATCTTGTCGGCCAGGCCGACGCGCTCCAGGTTCTCCTGCGCGATCCGCTCCGCCTCGGCGCGGCTGCGCTTGAGCACCTTGCGCTGCGCCAGCGTCAGGTTGTTCAGCACGGTCTTGTGCGCGAACAGGTTGAACGACTGGAAGACCATGCCGATCGAGGCCCGCACCGTGTCGATGTCGCAGTCCGGGTCGTTCAGCTCGATGCCGTTGACCTTCACCGAGCCCGAGTTCGGCTGCTCCAGCAGGTTCACGCAGCGCAACAGGGTGGACTTGCCCGAGCCGGACGGTCCGATGATGCACACCACCTTGCCGTGGTCGACCTGCATGTCGATGCCCTTGAGCACCTCGAGCCTGCCGAACGACTTGTGCAAGTCGCGCACTTCCACGGCCAGTGCGGCGTCGCTGGTGTTCGTGGCCGCGTCCGTGGTGGTCATGCCGCCGCCCCCAATTCGGTCGATTCGGGTGTCTTGATCTTCCTACCGCCGGTGCGGCGTTCCAAGTACCGCGACAGGTAGGACAGCGGGATGGTGATGATCAGGTAGCACAGGCCTGCCACCAGCACGGGGGTGAGGCTCTGGTATTGGTTCAGCGCGACCCGGCCGAACTGGGTCAGCTCGTACTCGGCGATCGAGGCGCCGAGGAACAGCGCGAGCGACGAGTCCTTTGTCAGCAGGATCAGCTCGTTGGTCAACGGCGGCAGGATGATCTTGAAGGCCTGCGGGATGACCACCGACACCGTGGTCTTGGCCGACGACATGCCCAGCGACCGCGCCGCCTCCACCTGTCCCTTGGGCACCGCCTGAATGCCCGCGCGCAGCGTCTCCGCCATGTAGGCCGAGGCCACGATGCCCAGCGCGATCATCAGCGAGACGTACTTGTCCAGGATCACGCCGAAGGCCAGCGGCACGCCGACACCGACGGACAGGATGACCAGCAGGGCGGGCAACCCGCGGAAGAACTCGACGTACGCGCCGGCGATCCACCGATAGGGCGCAACGCTGGACAACCGCATCAACGCCAGCGGAACGGCCAGCGCCAGACCGAACACGAAGCCCAGTCCGGTGTAGATGAGCGTGTTGACCAGCGCCACGGTGATGACGTCGGGGAACATCGCGCGCGCCACGTCCAGCTGGAAGAAGGCCTGCTGGATCTTGTCCCAGTCCGCCAGCACCACCAGTAGCGCGATCGCCGCAACGAGGACCGCGTACTGGATGGCGCGGATCAGCCGCGCACGTTTACGTGGTGACATAGCCATGAGCCATTCCTTACCGCACCAGCAGTTGACATGGGCGGGGGCCGGCGGAGTGACCCGCCGGCCCCACGGCTACCCGGATCAGTTCGAGTTACCCGACCCCTCCTCGGGCTTCTTGCCGAACCACTTCTCGTAGATCTTGTCGTACTCGCCGCTCTTCTTGGCTTCGTCGAGCGTCTCGTTGATCAGGTCCAGCAGCGCCTTGTTGCCGGTGCGGACGCCGATGCCGTACTGCTCACCGGTGTCGAACTCGGTGACGACCTCGAAGTCGGTCTTCTCCTTGACCCAGTCGTAGAGCACGCCGTTGTCGTTGATGCCTGCGTCGACCCGGCCGGTCTCCACCGCGTTGAGCAGCAGACCGAGGTCTTCGAAGTTGACCAGCTCGGCACCCTTGGCGTTCTTCTGCGCGTAGTCGTAGCCGGTCGTGCCGTTCTGCACGCCCAGCTTCTTGCCCTGCAGATCGGACAGGTCCTCGATGCCCGAGCCCTTCTTGGCCACCAGGGCCTGCGTCGCATCGAAGTACGGCTCGGAGAAGTCCAGGTTCTTCTCCCGGACCTCGGTGATGGTCATCCCGGCCGCGGCCAGGTCGCACTTGCCGGAGTTCAGGTCCGCGCCCGACTGGATCGAGTCGAACGGGGTGTCCACGATGACCTGCTTGACGTTCAGCTTCTCGGCGACCAGGTCGACCAGGTCGACATCGAAGCCGACGACCTTGCCGTTCTCCTCGTACTGGAACGGCTTGTAGGGCAAACCGGTGCACGTGGTCAGCTGACCCTCGTGAACCAGCTCGATGTTCTGCCCGTCTCCGTTTCCGCCGGAGCCGGCTTCGTCCGAGCCGCAGGCGCTCATGGCCGCGACCAACGCCAGCGCGGGCACCACGGCAAGCCAGGTGAGCTTGGTTCGACGCGCCACGATGTCACTCCTTGTAGGTGGTCCGATCGAGTGATCGCATCCTGCCATTTGAAGGTACGCCGCGAGAAGACCCAGCCGGGGTAAGCAACAGCACGGCGCACCCAACCGTGACCTCTCCGAGATGCCTTTCGTGGCATGTTCGGCGAATTTGCCCAGCTAGTGGCCGAGATTGTCGGCCATGTGTCGGCCTTGTGAACCCTTCACCTCGCCGCCGTCGGCATGCCGCGACGACGTGATTCGACAGGCGGACGAGCCACCCGCTCCGGGAATGGCGGCCCCTTCGCGAGTCACTCTGCGCGAGCGGTAGGCCGGCGACGCGAGCGGCCGCAGCGCCGGCTGCCGATGACACAACCTCCGTGAACCGGCGCATACCGCGCACCAACAACCGGCCGGATCTTCATTCCGGGGGCTCGGCCCGCCACTCGAGGGGAGCCGGGTCCACTCCCGGATACGGCGATCGCCGCGGAGTCGTCGACCGCCGCCGCTGCCAGAACCATTCGACCCGACCGTTGTCCGCCCGCCGCACGCCGACCGCCTCGGTCGGGTTCTCGACCGAGTCCACCAGCAGCGCTTCTTCGAGATGGATCTCCACCATCGCGAGCGGGCTCAACCCCGCCGTCGCATCCGGCGTCTCATCCAGGCGACGCAGATATTCCACCAGCAGCTCGTCGTCCAGGCAGACCCGTATTCCCGCAGACGCCAACTCGTCGGGAGTTTCCCCGACGACGTACTCACCCCGTGTGCCGGTCGCGGTGATCACCAGGCCGAGGCCCTCGACGAAGCGCACCAGCGCGGCCTCGGGGGTGATGTCGGCATCGGTCATGGACCAACCTTGACCGACCGTGGGCTTGCCTGGAGTCGTCACCGGAGCGAACCACCCGCACCGGGGACATCGGCGACGGCGTCGCCGGCCCGCCGGAACAGGCTCGCGCCGGCAACCACACCCCGGATGACCAGGGAACAGGCCTCGCCCCCGGCGACCGCGCCGCAGGTGACCCGCCCGAACAGGCCCGCGCCGGCAGCCACGCCTCAAGTGACCAGCCGGAACAGGCCCCGCCCCGGCGGCCAAGCCGCCGCCGGTGCGAGTCACCCGGGTCAGCCGCGGGCGTGCGCGTCCAGCAGCGCGGCGACCGCGGCCGTGACCCGCTCGGCTTGCGCCAGGTTCAGCCACTCGTCCGGCACGTGTGCGTTGGAGTCCGGTCCGAGTGCGCCGGTGACCAGGAACTGGGCCTGCGGGTACTTCTCGCCGAGCAGCCCCATGAACGGGATCGAGCCGCCCAGGCCGACCGCACCGTAGGGCGCACCGAAGATCTCGTCACCGACCCGCTGCAGCCCGCGGTCCAGCCACGGCGCCAGGTCCGGCGCGTTCCATCCGTCGGCGTGCTCGACACCGGACAACGTGACCTGCGCGCCGTACGGCACGTCGGTGGTCAGCGCCCGCTGCACCGCCTCCAGCGCGGCCTTCGAGTCCGCCGTCGGCGGCAGCCGGAAACTCAACGCCAGCGTGCTCGACTCCCGCAGCACGTTGCCCGCGTTCTCCGGCTCCGGGAACCCGGACGCCCCGATCACCGACAACGTCGGCCGCCACGCCACGTTGAGCAGCAGCTCGGCCTCGTCGTCGGTCACCGGTTGCACACCGTCGGCGAACGGAAACGACGACCGGATCGCTCCGGCAGGCGTTGCGGCCGCGGCCTGGCGCGCCTCCTGCTCCCGGTTGGCCGGGATGTCCACGTGGAACTCCGGCAGCAGGACCTCGCCGGTCTGCGCGTTCTCGATGCGGTCGAGCAGCTGACGCAGCACGCGGAACGACGACGGCACCGCACCGCTGGCCATCCCGCTGTGCTGGGCCACGTCGAGCACTCGCACGGTGACCCGCACCTGCGCCAACCCGCGCAGGCTGGTGGTCAGCCACAGCCGCTGGTAGTCGTTGCCCCCGGAGTCCAGGCACACCACGAAGCTGACATCGCCCAGGAAGTCGGACAGGTGCTCCAGGTACGCGGGCAGGTCCGGGCTGCCGGACTCCTCGCCGGTCTCCAGCAGCAACACCGCTCGTGCGTGCTCGCCGCCGGACTCCCGAACGGCCCGCAGCGCCGCAGCAGCCGCATACCCGGAGTAGCCGTCGTCCGCCGCGCCGCGGCCGTAGAGCTTGCCGTCCCGCACCACCGGGGTCCACGGCCCCAGGCCCTCGGACCACCCGCCGACCGGCGGCTGCTTGTCCAAGTGGCCGTAGAGCAGCACCGTGCCGCGATCGGCCGCACCCGCGGTGGCCGGGACATCCAGCAACAGCACCGGCGTGCGCCCGGGCAGCCGCACCACCTGCGTCTTCCCGAGCCCCTGCGCGTCCAGCCACTGCCGCACATGGTTCACCGCGGCGTCGAGATACCCCGTCTTCTCCCAGTTCTCGTCGAACGCGGGGGACAACGCGGGTATCTCCACCAAACCGGACAGGTTTTCGAGGATGTCGTCGTTCCACTGCCGCCGAACGGCCGATTGCACAGCGTTGATGTCCACGGCCATGATCCTGCCATCGGACGCCCGTGGCGAGCACGTCCCGACGTAAGGACTGCCACATCGGCCCCGGTTCATGCCAGGATGTCTGGCATACCCGTCAACGCCGACGGCAGTTGAGACTCCGAACCGGAAGCCTGCTCGCCGTTGAACAACGTCGTCGCGCCCGTCACAAGCGAGCGCGAGGAAGCGCAAAAGGAGAAGCCGACATGTCCGACATGTCGTCCGCCGAACAGTGGACACACCCCGAAGAGGGCGATCTGCCACCCGCAACGGCGGCGAAGCCGACCAAGGACCAAGTGATCGCCGGGTTGCGGGCAACATCGGAAGGCGGCGCGGACCTCACGCAGCTGCTGACGCCGGAAGGCGAGCGCGTCCCGTCCCAGATCTTCGACCCGTACGTGGCCGACATCGATTTCGAAGCGCTGCGTGGCCTGTACAAGGACATGGTCATCGTGCGCCGCGCGGACCGGGAAGCGAACGCGATGCAGCGCCAGGGCCAGCTGGGCATCTGGGTCCCGCTGCTCGGCCAGGAAGCGGCGCAGATCGGTTCCGGTCGCGCGCTGCGGCCCAACGACATGGCCTTCCCCAGCTACCGCGAGCACGGCGTCGGCTACGCCCGCGGCGTCAGCTTCAAGGAAATGCTCGGGCTGTTCCGCTGCACGTCGATGGGTGAGTGGGACTACCAGGCCCACGGCTTCCACCCGTACACCATCGTGATCGGCAACCAGGTGCTCAACGCCACCGGTTACGCGATGGGCCAGAAGTTCGACGGCAAGGTGGGCGACGACGACGGCGAAGCCACCATCGTGTACTTCGGCGACGGCGCCACCAGCCAGGGTGACGTGCACGAAGGCTTCGTGTGGGCGGCGGTCTACGACGCCCCGGTGGTCTTCTTCTGCCAGAACAACCAGTGGGCCATCTCCGAGCCGACCGAGCGCCAGTCGCGTCTGCCGCTGTACCAGCGGGCGCGCGGCTACGGCTTCCCCGGCATCCGGGTGGACGGCAACGACGTGCTCGGCTGCCTGGCGGTCACCCGCTGGGCGCTGGAGGCGTGCCGGCACGGCAACGGGCCGGTGCTGATCGAGGCGTTCACCTACCGCATGGACGCGCACACCACCACCGACGACCCGACCCGCTACCGGCTGTCGGACGAGGTGGAGACGTGGAAGCTGAAGGACCCGATCGAGCGGGTCCGGGTCTACCTCACCCGCAACGGGGGAGCGGACGCGTCGTTCTTCGAACAAGTCGAGGCAGAGGCCGACGAGTTCGCCGCCGACCTGCGCGAATTCGTCTTCACCATGGAGGACCCGCCGCCGGAGCGGATCTTCGACAACGTCTACGCCGAGCCATCGGCGGCGCTGGACAAGCAGCGCGAGGAGTTCCTCGCCTACCTCGGCGGCTTCGAAGGAGGCGTGCACTGATGTCGGCAACCACCCAGCCCAACGTGGACGTACCTGCCTCGTCGACGGTGCAGAACCTCACCATCGGCAAGGCCATCAACCTCGGCCTGCGGGCCGCCATGGAGAAGGACAGCAAGGTCGTCGTGATGGGCGAGGACGTCGGCAAGCTCGGCGGCGTCTTCCGTATCACCGACGGGTTGCAGAAGGACTTCGGTGAGCAGCGCGTGCTGGACACTCCGCTGGCCGAGTCCGGGATCATCGGCACCGCGGTCGGCCTGGCCGTGCGCGGCTTCCGCCCGGTGTGCGAGATCCAGTTCGAGGGGTTCATCTTCCCCGGCTTCGACCAGATCAACAGCCAGGTCGCCAAGTTGCACGCGCGGACCCAGGGCCGGATCAAGGTCCCGATGGTCATCCGGGTGCCCTACGGCGGCGGGATCGGCGCGGTGGAGCACCACTCCGAGTCCCCGGAGTCCTACTTCGCGCACCTGGCCGGCGTGAAGGCGGTGACCCCGTCGAACCCGGTCGACGCGTACTGGATGATCCAGCAGGCGATCTTCTCGGACGACCCGATCCTGGTGTTCGAGCCGAAGAAGCTCTACCACATGGGCACGCTCAAGGCCCCGGTCGACACCGCGGCCGAGCCGATGCCGTTGTTCGCGTCGAAGGTGCTGCGCACCGGCACGGCGGCCACGCTGGTCGGCTACGGCCCGACGGTGAAGCTGTGCCTCGAGGTGGCCGAGGCCGCCGCCGAGGAGGGCAACGAGCTGGAGGTCATCGACCTGCGCGCGTTGTCCCCGATGGACCTGGACCCGGTGTTCGAGTCGGTGCGCAAGACGGGCAGGCTGATCGCGGTCAGCGAGGCGCCGTCGGAGGCGTCGCTGACGTCCGAGATCGCGGCCAGGGTGCAGCAGGAGTGCTTCTACTCGCTGGAGGCGCCGGTGCTGCGGGTGACCGCGTTCGACACCCCGTACCCGCCGTCCAAGCTGGAGGAGCACTACCTGCCGGACCTGGACCGGGTGCTGGACGCCGTCGACCGTTCGCTGGAGTGGTGAGCGCCGATGCCTGAGTACAAGCAGTTCCCGCTTGCCGACACCGCGGAAGGCCTGACCGAGGCGGAGATCCTCGACTGGAAGGTCAAGCCGGGTGACGAGGTCCAGGTCAACCAGATCGTGGTGGAGGTCGAGACCGCGAAAGCGGCCGTCGAGCTGCCGATCCCGTGGTCGGGTGTGATCACCGAGCTGCACGTCGAGCCGGGACAGGTGGTCGAGGTCGGCACCAACCTGCTCACCATCGACGTCGACCCGGCGGGCACCGGCTCCGGCGCGGCCGCCGAGGCATCGGTCAACGGGTCGAGCCAGCAGGCGGCGGAAGAAGAGATGAAGCCGCTGGTGGGTTCCGGCGCCAAGGAAACCAGCAGCAAGCGCAGGCGGCGCAAGAAGACCGCAGGCGCCGGCGCAACCACCGCGACGGACGCTGCGGCTACCGCGACGGACGCTGCTCCTCCGCGCCCCCAGGAGGCGACGACAGCGGCTCCGGCTGCGGCCTCCGCGAGCGGCACCCTGCCGGTTCCGCAGGCGCAGTACGTGCCGCTGGCCAAGCCACCGGTACGCAAGCTGGCCAAGGACCTGGGCATCGATCTGCGGACGATCGTGCCGAGCAGCGGTGACGTCATCACCCGCGACGACGTCCAGCGGGCGGCCGCCGGGGCGAAGACGGCCGAGGCTCCGGCCGGCGTGAACGGCACCCCGGTGTCGGTCGGTGCGCGCGAGCGGCGGGTACCGATCAAGGGCGTGCGACGGATGACCGCGGAGGCCATGGTGTCGTCGGCGTTCACCGCGCCGCACGTCACCGAGTTCCTCACGGTCGACGTCACGCCGATGATGCAGCTGCGCGAGCGGTTGAAGAAGCACCCGTCGTTCGCCGGGGTGAAGCTGACCCCGCTGGCTTTCGCCGCGAAGGCGATGTGCATGGCGGTCAAGCGCACGCCGGACGTCAACGCCACGTGGAACGAGGAAGCGGGCGAGATCGTCTACAAGGACTACGTGCACCTCGGGGTCGCCGCGGCGACGCCGCGGGGGCTGGTGGTCCCGAAGATCCGCGACGCGGACTCGATGTCGCTGGTGGAACTGGCGAAGGCGCTGGAAGAGCTGACCACCACCGCGCGGGACGGCAAGACCCCGCCGGAGGACATGGTCAACGGCACCATCACCATCACCAACGTCGGCGTGTTCGGGGTGGACACCGGCACCCCGATCATCAACCCCGGCGAGTCGGCCATCCTCGCGTTCGGCGCGATCCGCGAGATGCCGTGGGTGGTGGACGGCGAGCTCGCCGTTCGCCAGGTGTGCCAGCTGGCGCTGAGCTTCGACCACCGCATCGTCGACGGCCAGCAGGGCTCGCAGTTCCTGGCCGACGTCGGCGCGCTGCTCAGTGACCCGGCGATGGCCATGACGTTCTGATCAGCGGTTTTTCAGTCGGCGGCCTCCCGTGCGGTCTTCGCGACCGGCGGGAGGCCGTTGCCGTGCCGGCCGGCCGAGCTGCGTCGGCGGCACCATCGCCTCTCTGGCCGGCATTTCCGCTGTCGCCCGACGGGGCGACCGGACGCCCGGCTGCGGACAGATCCACTCGGCGACTCGAAGGCCACGAGCCGGTCCCGACTGTCCCCTTGGGAACGCAAGCCGACTGGACTACGTTGTTCGGGATATGGCCGTAGGAATCCTGCTGTACCTCGTCGTCGAAGTGGCCGCCATCTGGGCGGTCGCCTCACTCGTCGGCGCGCTGTGGACGATCGTCCTGCTCGTCGGCGGCGCCCTCCTGGGCTCGTGGCTGGCCCGGCGCGAGGGCGGCAAGGCCATGCGCGCGGTCATGGCGGCGGCGCGCGACGGCCGCTCCGGGCATCAGGAAGTCACCGACGGCATGCTGGTCGCGCTCGGCGGAGTGCTGATCTTCCTGCCCGGCTTCGTCACCGACGTCCTCGGCCTGCTGGTGATGGTGCCGCCGACCCGCACGGTGATCCGCAAGGCCTGGCTGCGGCGACTGGAGCGGAAAGTGCACGTGCGCAGCCATCGAACCGTGGTGATCGACGGCGAGGTCGTCGAGCCGTCGCAGCCGCGGCCACGCACCGAACCGGACGACCAGCCCCGCATCATCGAGGGCTGACGCCCGGCTTCGGAATGTCGAAGTAGCCCAGGAATCGCGCCGCGACGGCGTAGTCACCTCGCACCTTCACGCGCCCGGTGACCAGCAACGACAGCGCCCGCGAGTTGCCGGATGTCGCCATTCGCAGGAAGTCGTCGACCGTCGTCGTGATCGACACGTCCGGCGAAAGCCCCAGGTCCTGGGCCGTCTCGCAGGAACCTTCGACGATGTGCGTCTGATAGCGCGACGGCTCGCCGTCGCCGCTGGTCAACGTCCAATCGATCACCGCGTCGACATGCCGCGTCTTGTCCACCACCAGGTGTTGCGCCATCCGGTCGAACAGTTCGGACAGCAGGAACTCCCGCAGCTCGGCGTGGTCCGCCAGCGCGCGGAGCTGCTCGCGCGACGCGCGGGCGATGAGGTCGACCAGCGACTGCGTGCTCATTCCGGACACGCTGACGCCCGCGCCCGACTCGTCGAGCATGCGCACCGTGTCCAGCACCTGTACGAACTGCTCGTCGGTGAGCCTGGACACCTCGAGCGCGGTGGCCAACGCGTCGAGTTCTCTGCCGGACGCGACCTCACCGGTCTCCCGCTCGACGTCAGCCCGCAGGCGTCGACGCCAACGCCGCAGCAACGCGGCCCACCACCGCCGCAGGACGTTCACTTCGGCAGATCGAAGTAGCCGATGAGCCCGGCGGCGAACCCCAGGTCACCCTTGACCTTGATCTTGCCAGTGACGTACAGCTCCACGGGCGTCGTCTGCCTGCTGATCAGCCGTACGAAATCCGCGGGCGACACCGTGATCGTCACCCGCGGGCGATCGCTCATCTGTCGCGACACGGTGCACTTGCCGTCCGCCAGCGTGCACTCGTACCGGTCGTATCCGCCTTCGCCGCAGCCGCCGGTGAGCCGCCAGCGGACCACCGCGTGCAGGTCGCGAACTTTGTCCGCCCGCACATGTGAGCTCATGCGGCGGAAGATCTCCGCCAGCAGTCGCTCACGTAGGGTTTCGTCGGCGAATGCCGCATCGAGCTGCTCACGCGGCGCGGAGTTGACCATGCCGACCAGCGTGCTCGCGTCGACATCGGTCAGGTCGGTACCGGCGACGCGCTCGGCCAACTCCAGCCCGTCGTGGTGGTCCACGGCCACCTCCTCGTTGCTCGACATGCGACTCGCCAGACTAACCTACTCGCGAGTAGATTGGCGGGCAAGCCGCGCCCGCACGGAGGTGCCAGTGACCGAGAACGAGCGCAAGCGACGCGTGCGCCGCCTCCCCCGCGAGGTGCGAGAGCGCCAGATCACCGACGCCGCGGTGGAGGTGTTCTCTCGGCACGGCTTCCACAACGCGTCGATGGACGAGGTCGCCGAGGTCGCAGGCGTGTCCAAGCCGATGGTCTACGCCTACCTCGGCTCGAAGGAGGAGCTGTTCGCCGCGTGCATCCAGCGCGAGGCGCAGCGGCTGCTGCAGGCGATCGCCGAAGGCGTTCGCGGCGACGTCGAACCGGACATGCAGCTGTGGACCGGACTGCGCTCGTTCTTCCACTTCGTGGGCCAGAACCGCAGCTCGTGGACGGTGTTGCACCGGCAGGCGTTGTCCGTCGGCGGCGAATTCGCCGAGGAGATCTCGCAGATGCGTGCTCGCTCCATCGAGCTGGTCGCCGCACTGGTGGTGGCGTCCGGCACCCGCAAGGGCGTCGGGGCCCAGGCGGAGAAGTCCGGTGAAGCCCTGGCCGCCGCCCTGGTCGGCGCCGCCGAATCGCTGGCCGACTGGTGGCTGGACCACCCGGACATCAGCGACGACGTGCTGGCGTCCTGGCTGATGAACCTGGTCTGGCTCGGCTTCGGCGACCTGGTGGAGGGCGAGGCCTGGTCCCCGAAGGACCTGACCCCGCCCGCCTGACCACCGCGCGGTGATTCTGCCCTCTGGCTACCGCACGGTGATCCTGTCCTGCCTGACTACAGCGCCGTGATCCTGCCTGGCTACCGCGCGGTGATCCTGTCCTGCCTGACTACCGCGCGGTGATCCTGCCCTGCAGGTACGGCTTGGGCTTGCGGGCGTCCCACAGCTCGAAGGCGAACCCGTCCTCGACCTGCCACGACGTGAACGCCGCCTTCGCCGGGAGCAGCACCGGCAGCTTGAACCGCACGTCGAGCTCGAACGCGTCGGGCAGCCTGCCTTCGAACGCCGCCAGGCTGTGCGCCTTGGTCCACATGCCGTGCGCGATCGCCTTCGGGAAGCCGAGCAGCTTGGCCGTGGCCGGGTACAGGTGGATCGGGTTCCGGTCCCCGGAGACCGCGGCGTAGCGGCGGCCGATGTCGGCCGGGATGCGCCAGATCGCCTTCGGCGCGGGCGGCGCCAGCTGGGTCTCCTTCTTGCCGTCCGACTTCTTGCCGCTGCGCCGCAGGTACGTCGACACGTCCCGCCACACCGGTTCGTCCTCGCCGTGCACGACGACCTCGGAGATGAAGTCGAACTGCTGCCCCTTGTCGTGCGGGCGCAGGTTCTCCACCCACACCCGCAGCGCGAACGCCTCGTCGACCCGCACCGGCCTGCGCTGGGTGATCACGTTGCGCAGGTGCACCAGCCCGACCAACGGGAACGGGAACGCCGGGTCCGTCATCAGCTGGACCTGCAGCGGGAACGCGAGGATGTGCGGGTAGGTGGCGGGCAGCTCGTTGCTCAGCCGGAAGCCGCACACCTCGTTGTAGGCCGCCAGGTGGCCGGGGTCGACGACCACCTCCGGCCGCTCGAGCACGGTGCCCGGCAGCGTCGTGCCGCGCGGCTTGCCCTGGCCGGGCAGCACGCTGGAGACCACCGACTTGGTGAGCATCGCCGACAGCTTCGGCGGGGTGTCGACTCGCACGGTGTCGCCAACCATGGTCAGGCTCCAATCAGCGCTTGGCCGCACACCCGCACGATGTTGCCGTTCACGGCGGCGGACGCGGGGTTGGCGAAGTACGCGATGGTCTCGGCGACGTCGATCGGCTGGCCACCCTGGGCCAGGCTGGCCAGGCGGCGCGCAGGCTCGCGGATCATCACCGGGATCGCGGCCGTCATCTGCGTCTCGATGAAGCCCGGCGCCACCGCGTTGAACGTGTGCCCGCGCTCGGCAAGCTGCGGCGCGGTGTCGTCGACCATCCCGATGACGCCCGCCTTGGACGTGCCGTAGTTGGTCTGGCCGAGATTGCCCGCGATGCCCGCCACCGAGGAGACACCGACGAACCGCGCGCCCTCACCGAGCACGTCGGAGGCCAGCAGCGCGTCGTTGATCGCCAGCTGGGACAGCAGGTTCACCGACAGCACCGAGTCCCATCGGGACTCGTCCATGTTGACCAGCTTCTTGTCCCGCGTGATGCCCGCGTTGTGCACCACGATGTCGAGCTTGCCGAAGCGCTCGGTGAAGTGGTCGACCAGCACCTTGCCCGCGTCGTCGGCGGTGACGTCCAACTGCAGCGCGCTACCGCCGATCTTGTTGGCCACCGCGGACAGGTCGGCCCCCTGCGCCGGGATGTCCAGCACCACCACCTGGGCGCCGTCCCTGGCCAGCGTCTCGGCGATCGCCGCGCCGATGCCGCGCGAAGCGCCGGTGACCAGGGCGACCTTGCCGTCCAGCGGCTTGTCCCAGTCGGCCGGGGCGGTCACCTTCGCGTTCTCCGTGCCCGCCGTGCCGATCCGGATCACCTGGCCGTCGACGAACGCCGACTTGGCGCTGAGCAGGAAGCGGATGGTCGACTCGGTGGCGTGCTCGCTGCCCGGTGCGACGTACACCAGCTGCGAGGTCGAGCCCTTGATCAGCTCCTTGCCCAGCGAGCGGGTGAAGCCTTCCAACGCGCGTTGCGCGATGCGCTCGCGGCCCGACACCAGCTCGGGCGGGGTGCCGAGAACCACGGTGCGGCCGCACGCCCCCAGCGAACGCAGTCGCGCCTTGAAGAACGCGTACACCTCGCGCAGCTGGGCCGGGTCGGTGATGCCGGAGGCGTCGAAGACCAGCGCGCCGTACTTGGTGCCCTCGGCGCGGTCCGCCTCTTCGCGCACGTCGATGCCCGCCGCGGCGATCTGCTCGGTGACCACCTTGGCCAGCCGGCCACCCGGCGCGCTGCCGACAACTGCGGGACCGGTGAGGGGAGGTTGCCCGGGCTGGTAGCGCCGCAACGGAGCAGGCTGGGGGAGCCCGAGCCGAGGGGCGAGCCACTTGCCCACCGGGGATTGGGTGAACCGCTGATATTTGTCAGCCATGACGTGCTGCCTCCTGGGTGGTTTCCCGACTGGCGTGCCGTATCGCACAGCCTAACCTACTCGCGGGTAGGTTACGATCGCTACCACGAGGACGAGACGCAGGGAGCGACAATGGCCACATCGAGCAAGGCGTCAAGCAAGACCGGCGGCTCCGGCGCCAGCCGCAGGACGATCCGCAAGGTCGCCGTCGTCGGCGCGAACCGGATCCCGTTCGCCCGCTCCAACGGCCCGTACGCGACGGCGTCCAACCAGGACATGCTCACCGCCGCGCTGAACGGCTTGGTCGGCCGGTTCGGGCTGGCGGGCGAGCGGATCGGCGAGTTCGCCGCCGGCGCGGTGCTGAAGCACTCCAGGGACTTCAACCTGGCCCGCGAGACCGTGCTGGGCAGCGCGTTGTCTCCGGAGACGCCGGCATCGGACGTGCAGATGGCGTGCGGCACCGGGCTGCAGGCCATCATCAACGTGGCGAACAAGATCGCGCTCGGCCAGATCGACTCGGCCATCGCGGGCGGCGTGGACACCACGTCGGACGCCCCGCTGGCGGTCAACGACGACCTGCGCAGGCTGCTGATCCAGCTGAACTCGGCCAAGACGCCCGCGCAGCGGCTGAAGCTGCTGGCCAAGCTGCGGCCGGGGCACATCGTGCCGGACATTCCGCGTAACGCCGAGCCGCGCACCGGCCTGTCCATGGGCGAGCACGCCGCGCTGACCGCGAAGGCGTGGGGCATCACACGCGAAGAGCAGGACGAGCTCACGGTGGCCTCGCACCGCAACCTGGCGGCCGCCTACGAGCGCGGCTTCTACGACGATCTGCTCACGCCGTTCTTGAAGCTGACCCGCGACCAGAATCTGCGTCCGGACTCGTCGGTGGAGAAGCTGGCCAAGCTCAAGCCGGTCTTCGGCGGCGAGGACGGCACGATGACCGCGGGCAACTCCACGCCGCTGAGCGACGGCGCGTCAGTGGTCCTGCTGGCCACGCCGGAGTGGGCGAAGGAGCGCAGGCTGCCGGTACTGGCGTACCTGACGTTCTGCGAGACGGCCGCGGTCGACTACGTGCACGGGGACGAGGGTCTGCTGATGGCGCCCGCGTACGCGGTGCCGCGGATGCTGGCCCGGGCCGGGCTCAGCCTGCAGGACTTCGACTTCTACGAGATCCACGAGGCGTTCGCCTCCCAGGTACTGGCCACGCTCAAGGCGTGGGAGGACCCCGGCTTCGCCAAGGAGAAGCTCGGCCTGGACGAGCCGCTGGGCAGCATCGACCGCAGCAAGCTGAACGTCAACGGCGGATCGCTGGCCGCGGGGCACCCGTTCGCGGCCACCGGCGGCCGGATCGTCGGCACGCTGGCCAAGGCGCTCGCCGAGCGGGGTTCCGGCCGCGGCCTGATCTCGATCTGCGCGGCGGGCGGCCAAGGAGTGACGGCCATCCTGGAAAGGTAGTTCCCCAGACCCCATCCCCCGGGTGATCGGCGGCGCGAACAGGCCCGTTCGCGCCGCCGATGCTCGTCCCTGAGAGATCTCAGGGTTGCACGGCTGTAGTTCAGGGAGAAAACCGGACGACAAGGGACATCTCGGTCCGTACTTTCTCTCGCATGGCTACTGGCGAATCCGAAATTGCGGTACGGGCGGAAGGCCTGGTCAAGTCTTTCGGATCAACGAAGGCGCTCGACGGCGTCGACCTGGAGATCCCGAGGGGCCAGGTGCTCGGCCTGCTCGGTCCGAACGGGGCAGGCAAGACCACGACCGTCCGCATCCTGACGACATTGCTGCGACCCGACGCCGGCCGGGCGTACGTCGCGGGCCACGACGTGCTCGGACAGCCGGCGGATGTCCGCCGGTCGATCGGCCTCTCCGGTCAGTACGCGGCGGTCGACGAACACCTCACCGGCACGGAAAACCTCTACATGGTCGGCAGGCTGTACGGCATGAGCCGGGCGGACGCGCGGGCACGCGCCCGTGAGCTGCTGGCCCGGTTCCGGCTGACCGACGACGGCGACCGTCCGGCGAAGGGTTACTCGGGCGGTATGCGCCGCAGGCTGGACCTGGCCGGGGCACTGGTCGCCAAGCCCGCCGTCGTGGCGCTCGACGAACCCACCACCGGGCTCGACCCGCGCAGCCGGATGGACTTGTGGGAGGTCATCGGCGAGCTGGTCGAGGACGGCACGACGGTGCTGTTGACCACGCAGTACCTGGAGGAGGCCGACCAGCTGGCGGACACCATCATGGTGATCGACCACGGCAAGGTGATCGCCCGTGGCACCGCCGATCAGCTGAAGGCCCAGGTCGGCGGCGAGCGACTCGAGTTGGTGCTGGCCGAGCCGACCGACCTGCCGCTGGCACAGCAGGTGCTGGCCGACGTCGGCTCCGGCGAACCGCAGATCGACACCCACACGCGCCGCGCCGAGGTGCTGGTGGACACCGGCACGAAGGCGCTGATCGAGGCGCTGCGCAGGCTGGACCAGCACAGCGTCGTGGTCAACGACGTGGCGCTGCACCGGCCGACTCTCGACGACGTGTTCCTGGCGCTCACCGGGCGCGCGGCCGAGGAGCCCGCCCAGGAGAGCTCGAAGAGCAAGAAGAAGGTGAAGGCATGACGACGCTGGCAACGGCTCCGCAAGGCGGCTTCGGCGGAGCGCTGGCTCGTACGCTCAGCGACGGCGGCACGATCACGTGGCGGAACTTGATGAACATCCGCCGGAACCCCGAGCTGCTGCTGAGCGCCACGGTGCAGCCGATCATGTTCGTGCTGCTGTTCGCCTACGTCTTCGGCGGCAGCATCGGCGACGATCCGGTGGCGTACCGGGACTTCCTGATGGGCGGCATCTTCGTCCAGACCGTGGCGTTCAACTCCGCGTTCACGGTCATCGGGATGGCCAACGACCTGCAGAAGGGCATCATCGACCGGTTCCGTTCGCTGCCCATGTCCAATTCGGCCGTGCTGCTCGGTCGCACGCTGTCCGACCTGGCGGTGACGACGCTCGGCCTCCTGGTGATGTCGTTGTGCGGTTTGCTCATCGGCTGGCGCATCCGCGGCAGCGTCACTGACGCAGTACTGGCGTATCTGATGCTGTTGCTGTTCGCGTTCGCCATGGCTTGGGTCGGCTCGCTGATCGCGCTGATCTCCGGCAGCGTCGAGGTGGCACAGAGCGCGGGCTTCATCTGGATCTTCCCGGTGACGTTCATCTCGACGGTGTTCGTGGCGGCCGACCGGTTGCCCGGCCCGCTGCAGGTGTTCGCGGAGTGGAACCCGATCAGCGCGCTGTCCGACTCGGTGCGGTCGCTGTTCGGCAACCACCAACTGTTGCCTCCGACGGACGCGTGGCCACAGCAGAACCCGACGCTGTACGCGTTGATCAGCTGTGTGGTGCTGATCGCGGTGTTCATGCCGCTGGCGGTGAGCAAGTACCGCAAGGTCGCCGCGAAGTAGGTGACGGTAGGTCAATCTGGCCCTCTCTAGTGATTTCGCTAGAGAGGGCCAGATTTCGTGATGACTACGGCGGATCACTCGAATATTGGGCTTGACCTTGACGTTACGTCAACTTCTACCGTGGTTGTCGTAACGAAAGGAGGGATCGATGACCGTCGCGCGAGCCAAGTCCGAATGGTCGATCCACCAGATCGCCAAGGCGGCGGGCACCACCAGCCGCGCGCTTCGCCACTACGACGAGCGCGGACTGTTGAAGCCGAGCCGGGTGGGCAGCAACGGCTACCGGTACTACGACCAGGAGTCGTTGGTGCGATTGCAGCGCATCCTGCTGCTGCGCGACCTCGGCCTCGGATTGGACGCCATCGCCGAGGTACTGGACGGCGAAGCGGACTCGCGTACCGCGTTGCGGGCACACCTGGACTGGCTGAAAGCCGAGCAGGCCCGCCTGGCCAGGCAAATCGCGTCGGTCAGCCGAACCCTCGACGCACTGGAGAAAGGGGAGCCCATCATGGCGAACGAAGCGTTCGACGGCTTCGACCACACGCAGTACAAGGACGAAGTCATCGAACGATGGGGCAAGGAGTCATACGAACGAAGTGACCGGTGGTGGCGTTCGCTCGACGACGCGGGCAAGCGCGAGTTCATGCGGACCCAGGAATCCATCGCGGTCGACTACGCTCGCGCCTACCAGGCCGGGGAGGACCCGGCGGGCGAGGTGGCGCAAGCGATCACGCAGCGGCACTACGAGTGGATCACGACCGCGTGGGGCGACAAGAGGCCATCAGCGGAACAGTTCGCCGGCCTGGGTCAGATGTACGTCGACGACCCTCGCTTCACGCAGAACTACGACAAGCACGGCGATGGCACGGCCGCGTTCATCCGGGACGCGATGAAGGCCTACGCCGAGGCGAACCTGGCATGAGTCCGGGGCCGGGGCTGCAGACCCGGCCACGGGCTTATGCCTGTTCGTAGCGGACTCTTCCGGACTATTGGCGGCGAGCTAGACGGCCCCATAAGGGCCGACACAACCCGGATTCTCCCGACACATAGCGCTCTATCGTCCGCGCGCTAGAGAGCCCAATAATTCGCAACAAGTCCCCGCAGCACGCCTTCTCCCATCGCCATTCGGCGGCCGCTCCGCACGCACAGCGTGCCCTGGCCCCGTCGGTTTCCAGCGGACGTTTGCGCGCCCAGCGTGGCTATTCCGTCGCTACCCGGCGGACGTTCGCGCGCCCAGCACACCTTCACCTCGTCACAATCCAGTGGACGTTCGCGCCCAGCACACCTTCACCCCGTCGCTTCCAGCGGACGTTCGCGCACCGCCTCTCGATCTCTGCGTCTCCGCTTCTATTGCGGATCATTCGGCGAACCCAAGATTTCGTTAGACGAGGCCAGAGACCGCAATCCGGATCACGCGATCCACCCGCCGTCGCGCATCAACCCGCGATCCGCGCCGACACCGCGACCACCCCCACCTCATTTCACCCGACACGCCTAGCGTCGTATGCCGCAATATCGAACCTGGGCTAGAGATCCGGATACCGTTCTATGGCATGGACCCGGTACGCAATCCGTTCGCCCCCGGCGCCGGACAACGACCCCCGGAGCTCGCCGGCCGGGAACGTGAGCTGCAGGCCTTCGAGGTCGTGCTGGAACGCGTGGCGCGCGGCCGCCCGGAACGCAGCCTGGTACTCACCGGCCTGCGCGGCGTCGGCAAGACCGTGCTGCTCGGCGAACTGCGTTCGATGGCGATGCGTCGCGGCTGGGGCACCGGCAAGATCGAGGCCCGCCCGGAGTCGGAATTGCGCAGACCCCTGTCGGCCGCCCTGCACCGCGCGATCCGCGATCTCGCCGTACGGCACCGCGCGCCGGACCGCGTCGACGAAGTGCTCGGCGTGCTCAAGGCATTCGCGCTGCGCGCCAGCAAGCCCGACGCCAAACTCCGTGACCGCTGGCAGCCGGGCATCGACGTGCCCGCGGCGAGCGGCCGAGCGGATTCCGGGGACATCGAGATCGACCTGGTGGAATTGTTCACCGACGTCGCCGAGCTTGCCGCGGACGTCGGGACCGGCGTCGCCCTGCTCATCGACGAGATGCAGGACCTGCAGCCACAGGACGTCTCCGCCTTGTGCGCAGCCTGCCACGAGCTGTCGCAGTCCGGCGCGCCGCTCGTCGTCGTGGGCGCCGGCCTGCCGCATCTGCCGACCGTGTTGTCCGCGTCGAAGTCGTACTCCGAGCGGCTGTTCCGCTACACCCGCATCGACCGCTTGGAACGCGGCGACGCCGACCGTGCGGTGCTGGCACCGATCGAGCGCGAGGACGCGGGCATCAAGCCGGAGGCCCTGGACGCACTGTTCGAGGCCTCGGGTGGCTACCCGTACTTCATCCAGGCCTACGCGAAGGCGGCATGGGATGCCGCGCCGACCGACCCGATCGCGGCCGAGGACGTCCGGGTCTCCGCCCCGGAGGCGGAGGCCGAGCTGGCCGTCGGATTCTTCGGTTCACGCTACGAGCGAGCAACCCCGGCAGAGCGGGAGTACCTGCTGGCGATGGCGGAGCTGACCAACGGCCGCGACGAGGCCGCGCGCAGCGCCGATGTCGCGGTCTTCCTCGGCCGCAAACCCTCCTCGCTGTCGCCCGCCAGGGACAGCCTGATGAAAAAGGGACTCGTCTACTCCGCCGAGCGCGGCCGAATCGCGTTCACCGTGCCGCATTTCGGCCAGTACCTGCTGAACCGGCCGGATGACTGATTGCGCCTGCGTTCAGCCCCGCACGGGCCATTAACAGGAAAAATTGGACAGAATGGCATTATCCGGGCACGCCAATACGCTAGGTTGAGTGATTCAGACCACACTCCGGCAAATGTGTAACACGCTGAACGTGGGCATCGATAGCCCAGGTGACCCCGTGATGCTGGCGGACCCCCGACCTGGCAGCACCACGGGGTTTTCCAATGCCTCTTTCAAGCCCCGGGGCCGCAGGCGGGATGCCTGCGGCCCCGGTTTTTCGTCAGTCCGGACGCCTACCCCCAACCATCGGCGCCGACGACGAGTCAGCCGTCGCTTCGCGGGCCGCTCGTCGCATACGTCTGGTCGATCCGGTCGTCGTCCGCGGAGCCGTCCGGGCCCGAACCCCCGGTGTCACCATCCCCGAACTCGACGAGGAGTACGACGACGAGGACAAGGAGGGCGAGCACCAACATCGCCATGTGCGCAAGCATCTCGCCTCACCTTCTTTCTGCGGATCCACCCGGCAGTGTTGCCGGTCACACATTTCGACGAGGCGAACGGTGCACCGGTTGCAATCGATCCGGCATGATCTGGTAACTGGCGGCAGTAATCCACCGAACGGAGCATTGACTCCACAGGTTATCCACAAGCCCATCCACATCTGGGGGTAACTTTCCGCGACCTGCGCACAACCGTGGGTGCTTTCCTCACACAGCAAAAGGCCCGGGAGCGACTTGCACTCCCGGGCCTTTGCGTTGCCGGTGTCAGCCGAGCCGCTGCTTGAGCGCCGCCAGCTCGTCCCGCAGCGACGAGGGCAGCTTGTCGCCGATCTTGGCGAACCACTCCTCGATCAGCGGGATCTCGGCCTTCCACTCCTCGGGGTCGACCTTCAACGCCGCCTCGATGTCCTCACGCGGCTCGTCCAGGCCCTCGAGGTCCAGGTCGTCCGCGCTGGGCACCCAACCGATCGGGGTCTCGTTCGCGGCCGCCTTGCCCTCGATCCGCTCGATCGCCCACTTCAGCACGCGCGAGTTCTCGCCGAAGCCCGGCCACAGGAAGCGGCCGTCCTCACCGCGACGGAACCAGTTCACGTAGAAGATCCGCGGCAGCTTGCTCGCGTCCGCCTTCTTACCGGTGTCCAACCAGTGCTGGAAGTAGTCACCGACGTGGTAGCCGAGGAACGGCAGCATGGCCATCGGGTCGCGCCGCACCTCGCCGACCTTGCCCGCCGCCGCGGCGGTCTTCTCCGACGACAGCGTGGCGCCCATGAAGGTGCCGTGCTGCCAGTCGCGCGCCTCGGTGACCAGCGGAACGGTGGTCTTCCGCCGCCCGCCGAAGAAGATCGCCGAGATCGGCACACCCTTCGGGTCGTCCCACTCCGGCGCCAGGATCGGGCACTGCGACATCGGGGTGCAGTACCGCGAGTTCGGGTGCGCGGCGGGCTCGTCCGAGTCGGGCGTCCAGTCCTCGCCCTTCCACGACGTGGCGTGCGCGGGCTCGTTCTCCATGCCTTCCCACCACACGTCGCCGTCGTCGGTCAGCGCGACGTTGGTGAACACCGAGTTGCCCTTGTCGATGGTGTCCATCGCGTGCGGGTTGGTCTTGCGGTTGGTGCCCGGCGCCACGCCGAAGAAGCCGGCCTCCGGGTTGACCGCGTACAGCCGACCGTCCTCACCGAAGCGCATCCACGCGATGTCGTCACCCAGCGTCTGCACTCGCCATCCCGGGATGGTGGGCCGCAGCATCGCCAGGTTCGTCTTGCCGCACGCGCTCGGGAACGCCGCGGCGATGTAGTAGACCTTGTCCTCCGGGCTGATCAGCTTGAGGATCAGCATGTGCTCGGCCAGCCAACCCTCGTCGCGGGCGATCACCGAGGCGATGCGCAGCGAGTAGCACTTCTTGCCGAGCAACGCGTTGCCGCCGTAGCCGGAGCCGTAGCTCCAGATCGCCCGCTCCTCGGGGAAGTGCACGATGTACTTGGTCTCGTTGCACGGCCACGGCACGTCCTTCTGGCCGGGCTCCAGCGGCGCGCCGACGGAGTGCAGCGCGGGCACGAACTCGCGCTCGGTGCCGTCAGGGGCGATGAACTTGTCCAGCGCGGCCTGGCCCATCCGGGTCATGATGCGCATCGAGGCCACCACGTACTCGGAGTCGGTGATCTCGATGCCGAGCTTCGGGTCGTCCGAGCCGAGCGGACCCATGCAGAACGGGATGACGTACATCGTGCGGCCCCGCATCGAGCCCCGGAACAGCTCGGTCAGGGTCGCCTTCATCTCGTCCGGGTGCATCCAGTTGTTGGTGGGCCCGGCGTCCTCCTCGCGCTGCGAGCAGATGAACGTGCGCTCCTCGACCCGAGCGACGTCGTTGGGATCGGAGGCCGCCCAGTAGGAGTTGGGCTTGGACTTCAACGGCACGAACGTGCCTGCGTCGACGAGTTTCTGGTTGATGCGCGCCGACTCCTCTTCGGAACCGTCGACCCACACCACTCGGTCCGGCGTGGTCAGCTCAGCGACTTCCCGCACCCACGCAAGCACCTTGCTGTGCGTCGTCGGTGCGGCGTCCAGTCCAGGGATGGCTACAGCGGTCATCTGTTCGTTACTCCTGACTCCGACCGAGGCGACCGGCGCACGAAGCGCGGACCCCTCGGCGTGGGCTCGCGTTTGCCGGTGACCGAAAAACTCAAACCGCTGACGGCGACGCTGCCGCCAGCGGCTTCGAAGTGGGGTTGCTTCGAGAGTAACCGCGCGTCGCGCGCAGACGAGAGGGCTGACCTGTCGGTTCTCTCACAAGAACGATCAGGGAATCGATTCAGTTAGGTCGAAAGGCCTCCATTCGTGGAGGATTTTCGGTGCCGTCGTACCCGAATCCGGGCAAGGAGACCGGCGCTCGCGCGGGCGCGCAGCGGGTTCGGGCGGGCGATGCCGGGCCGCGGGTTGGCGTCGGCGGGGTGCAGCGGGTACGGGCTGCCGGGGCGGCGCGGCCCAGCGAGTGCGGCGAGCCGCGCGGCCGATCAGCGACTGCGGCCACCGCGTGGCCGCTCAGCGAGTGCGACCGGCCGCACGGCCGCTCAGCAAATCCAGCCAGCCGCACAGCCCATCAACGAATCCGGCCGGCCGCGCGGCCCATCAACGAGTCCGACCAGCCGCACGGCCATCAACGAGTCCGGCCGGCCGCGCGGCCCATCAACGAGTCCGACCAGCCGCACCCCCACGCACGACAAAGCCCGGCACGGTCGGACCGTGCCGGGCCTGCGCACGCTCGTTGCGTCAGTTCATGTTCACCCACAAGCCGGTGCTGGCGTCGATCTTCACCACACCCTCGGTGAAGCTGCTGCCCGAGTCGGCGCCTGCGGGCGCCCCGCCGGGTGCGCTCTCCACACCTTCGACCTGCTTCCACTGCCCGTCGCCCTGGTGCTCCAGCGCTTGCGTGCTGCCGTCCGGGCCGACGACCACCACGTAGTCCGCCTCGCCGTCGTTGTTCACGTCGGTGAAGTAGTACGTGTTGCCGTCCTGGTCCTCGCTCACCGCGGTGTCGTTGACCCCGTCCGAGTTCGTGTCCAGCGTCGGCGCGCCCACCTCGACCTCGCCGCTGGGCAGCTCGGCCTTCATGACGCCGCCGCCCGCCGTGGACGTGTCCGTCGGCGTGGGCTCCGGGGCCGGCGCCGGGTCGCCGCCGCCCGGCTCGTCACCCGGCGGCAGGGACGGGTCGACCGCCACCCATTCGCCGCTCGCCTGGTCGAACCTCGCCTCGGCGACGATCTCACCGGTCTCGCTGATCTCCGCGTACTCGTCGGCGACCTTGTCCCCGTCGGTGTCGGCGTAGATGCTCTTGGTGCCGTCGGCGTTGTTGACGACCGAGGCGTCGGTGACCCCGTCCTGGTCGAGGTCGACGTTCATCTCGGTGGAGTACTCCGTGCCGTCGACGGTGACCGAAAGCTCCTCGTTGCTGGTCACGGTCGGTTCGCTGCCGCCAGTCTCATCGACGTACATAGCTCTCCATCCCCTTTGGTACCGGCACAGTCCGCCCGCTCGGTGTCAACGCCAGATGTGACTCACGTTAGGCCGGTTCGGTTCCCGGTCACAACCGGCTTCCGCCACCCAGGCGGGCCCGCACCTTCGTCAACATCTCCTCGGCCTGCGCGCGTGCCTGGTCCACCGTGGCCAATTTCTTACCGACCGCGCCCAGCTTCTTGGACTTCTCCACCGCGGTCATTTTCAACGTTTCGTCGACCTTCTGCAGCTCGGTCTCGATGGCCTCGACCCGTTTGGTCAGCGCCTCCTCCAACGCCATGTGCAGCTGGTGCTCGGCCTCGATCAGCTGCTCCTGCACCAGCTGATCCATCGTGGAACGAGCGTCGGCGATGGCGTCGGTGAGCCACGTCTTGACGTGTTGCTTGTTCGCCGCGTGCTTGCGCGTGCGGCCGATCCACCACCCGGCGCCGAGCCCGACGGCCAACACGGGCGCGGCGACCAGGCCCGCGGTGGCCAGCGTCATCGCCCCGCCGGTGGCCAACGTCAACCCCATGCTGCTGGCGCCGATACCCATGTAAGCGCCCATGCCGATCATCAGCTTGTCCTCGGCGGTGGACGGCTTGCGATCCGGCGGCCGGATGATGACGTGCGGCTGACCGGTGCGCGCGAGCTGCGCCCGGAACTGCCGCAGCTCCTCCGGGTTGAACAACTCGGCGAGCGCGTTGTCCGCCACTTCGTTCAGCCGCTGCGACAGCAACGCGGTCAACCGGGACGACACCACCTGCAGCGCCGAGTCGACCTCGGCTGGCAGCTGTTCCAGATGGTCCTTGTCGGCGGCGTCGATCTGGTGACGGAACCACGTCTGCACGTCCCGCATCTGCCGCGCGACCTCGTGGTTGAGGTCGACCCGGGCGTGCTGCACCTCGCTGCGCAGCTTCAACACCCACCCGCGGGTCGACGACTTGCGTTCGGCGTTCAGCTCGTCGCGGCGGGCGCGCAGCGCGTCGGCCTCGGATTCGGACGAGTTCAGCGTCCGGCGCTCGGCCTGCAGCTTGGCTTCCTGCTCGTCGAACGCGGTGATCAGGGTGCGCATGGTGTTCGCACCGCTGAGCAGCTCGGCCTTGCCGATCAGCTGCTGTTGGATCACCGTCTGCAGTGCGATGACCCCGGACTTCTCCCGCAGCATCGCCGCGGCCTGCTCGTTGGGCGCCTTGCTCGCCATCTCGAACAAGCGGGCCGACACCGGGTGGAATTCGGCGTCGGCGAAACGCGGCGCGTGTTCGGCCAGCAGTTCCCGGTTGGCGTCCCGGATCTGCTCCCACCCGCGGAAGACGTCCACCTTCGACAGCGCGAACAACACGGTCTCCACGCTGTCACTCATCTTGTCGAGGAAGTGCAGCTCGCTGGAGGTCAGCGGCGCAGACGCGTCCACGACGAACAACAACGCGGTGGCCGAGGCAGCCGCCTCCAACGCCAACTCCCCGTGCTGCGAATCCAGCCCGCCGACGCCCGGGGTGTCCACCACACAGATGCGCTCCAGCAACGGGCACGGCCCGGCGACCTCGACGTACCGCGGCGGCACCTGGCCCGCGGGCAGCTCGTGCGCGGCCGAGGTCCACATCGGCAGCTCGGAAACCTCGAACGGCACCGGCTGCCGCCCCGGGTAGCAGGCCTGGGCCCGCCACTGCTCGGCGTGGTCGAACACCAGGTACGTCGCGGTCGCCACGTCCGCATCCACCGGAGACAGCCCCGGCGACGCGAGCAGCGCGTTGATCAGCGAACTCTTGCCGCGCTTGGTCTCCCCGACCACCACGACCGACGGCTTGGTCTCCTGCCTGCGCCGCACGTCGGTGACCCATCCCGCCGCTTCGGGGTCGACCTCCTTGAGTGTGCCGAGCAGGCTGTCGGTGGTCTTGCGCAGCACATCCGGCAGCGCGTCGGCGACCTTGGCGGCGAAGAAATTCGGAACCGTCATCCAGCGTCCCCCGACTTGCAGGAGTACACCGTGACGATCGGGGCACGCAGCAGCTCGTCGCCGTCGCGGAAGCCGACCAGCTCGGTCTCGGCGACCGTGCCGTCCAGCTCGGGATCGGTGGTCGCCACCGTGCCTCCCGCCTCATGCAGCGACGGGTCGAACTTCTCGCCGTCCGGCCGCAGGGCCTGCACGCCGACGCCGGCCAACCCCTCTTCCAGGCGCTCGACGACGCCGCCGCTGCGCGCCCGGTCCAGCGCGTACAGGCAGAGCTTGATGAGCGTGGCCCGCTCCGCACGCAGCCGGGTGAGTTCGTCGTCGGCCGGCTTGATGTCGTTGTCGGCGATCACTTGCGCGGCGATCTGGCCGGTCGGGCTGTCATCCGCTGCGACGTCGTGCGCCACGCCGGGCTCGGCCACCCGCGCGGCATGCTCGTCCACCTCGGCCTCACCGTTGCTGTCGACGTCGTGCTTGGTGGAGTCGCTCTTCCTACCGAACCAGGCCACTGCTTGTCCTCACTTCCCCTCGCGCAGCTGCTGCCAGATCAGGAAATACGCCCGATGCACCACATGGGCCACCCGGCTCTGCGCCGGGGTGGCCCCGAACGAAGCGAACGACCGCCACCAGCCGGCGCGCTCCAGCGCACGCTCGGCGAGCGCGGCACGGTCGGCATCCGGCATGTCGAGCTGCACCCGGACGTCCGCGTTGCTGCCGACCCGCAGCACCTCTTCGGTCAGATCCGGTGGCAGGTCGACGGCTCCGCTGGTGATCAGCGTCAATGCTTCGAGCACGCGCAGCTGGTGGGCCTCGGGCTTGGCCAGCAACACCTCGATCGCGTCCCGCACCCTGTTCCGCTCGGCCGGATCTTCGGCGGCGTGCGCCAGCGCGGCGATCGACGCCAGCGCGGCGGCCGCCTTGATGCCGTCGGCCCGCGCGGCGAACACCGTGTTCAGCCGGGCCCGGACCGCTTCGAGGCCGGACGCGTCCAGGATCGTGCGGCGCAACCCACCCGCGGTGATCGACGGATCCGAGCGGATCGCCTGCACCCCGGCGCGGATCCCGAACAGGTCCAGCCGTTCCAGCAGACGCATGCGCGTGCTCACGGGAACGTCGCACTCCCACGACGTGAAGACGTCCGCGGACAGCAGCATGGTCTCCAGCACGTCGTCCTCGAGTTCGGACAGCTGCCGCAGGCCCTCGGCGTCCGCGGAGGTGAACGCACCGGTCTCCGCCGACTCCGCGAGCAGCCCGATCACCGGCAGGACGTCCGCCACCTTGGGCTTGAGCGTGGCGGCCTGCCGCTCGGCCAGGATCGACGCCGCCTTCCACACGTCCCCGTCGGCGCCTTGGACGGACTCCGCGGGGATCGTGTCGGCCTTGTTCAGCACGGCGATGGCGTTGACCGGTCCGGCGTCCCGGGAGGCAGTCGCCGCCGTGAACGCGGCCAACGCCTGCTGATCGTCGGCGCGCACGCTCTGCGTCACCACGTACAGCACCGCTTCCGCGCCCGCGACCGCGTGCTTGGACACGTCGTCCAGCTCCGCGCCGTCCAGCTCGTCATCGTCGTCGTCCGGCTTGCGGTGCTTGCCGGTGTTGCCCAGCAAGTTCTCGGTCCTGCGCACCGACGCGGCGTCGAGCGAGCCGAGGCCGGGGGTGTCGATGACCGTCATGTCCTGCAGCACCGCGTTGGTCAGGTAGGCCTCGATGTGCGAGACCTTGCCGATGTCGATGCCCAGGGTCGACGGGATCATGCCGTCGGGGGCGAACGGGAGCACTTCCTTGTTCCCATCGCGCATCACGACCTCGATGCGGTCGACCGTGCCGTACTGGAATCGTGTCACCAAGCGCGTGCACTCACCGACGTCTGTCGGCGCGACCCGGCGCCCGATCAACGCATTGACCAGCGTCGACTTGCCGGACTTGATGCGTCCGGCGACCGCGACCTGCAGCGGAGCCCCCAGCCTGCGCAACACCTCGGCGAAACCTGCGGCCATCCGCGGGCCGACCTGAGGTTGCAGTCGCCGGCACAGGTTCGCCACCGACGTCGACAGCGGCCCTGCGAGGGTGCCCTGCTCCATCACCTGTGGTGTCCCCCATCCGTTCGGACCATGGCTGGCGGTGCCAAGGAAGCAGCATGCCATGTGTGTCGGTAACGGCTTAACGGGTAAGCACGACAGCAGTAGGGGTGCACGCGAAGCGACCGCGGTGTTAAGACTGCGTAAAGCGCCTGTGATACCCCTCACGAACTGCGGCTAATACGCCCCTGACCAGGTCAAATGGACCTACGGGCGTGTTTGTGAGCCCGCTGGAGGTGTACCACTTGCCTGCTGCCGACACTGACAGCAAAGCCTTCCCCGATCCCCGATTGCACGTGGAGCCCACCGCGGCGCTGCAGTGGCTACAGGCAGTCGAAGTACCCAGTAGCGCGGCCAGTGCGACGACCCCCGCCGGTATCCGTCGCGCGTTCCTGCACCGCGCACCGCAGTCCCAGGTCCTTGCCCTCTACCGGCAGGCGTGCCTGGCCACGGGCAACGCGTCGAGCGTGCCGGCCCCGTGGTGGCTGCGCGCGCTGCACCGCGGCGAGATCGACTCCCGCGTCACCGCCTTCCGCATCGAGGACCGGGTGGCGCAGCTGCTCGAGCCGCGCACCGGCTGGGAGTTCGTGCCGTGGGCGGCCGACGGTGAGTCCGGGTACTGGGAGTTCGTCCCGTCCGAGCACGGCCCGTCCGGCTACCGCGTGCCGACGACCCTGTTGCTGACCGACCGGCACAACGGCTGGATCGACATCTTGCCCGCGCACACCGGCCCGACCCCGGAGCCGATCGCGGTCGACGGCCTGGCCGGCCTGCGAGCCCAGCTGGGCAACATCGAAGCGCTGCGCTGACCACACTCCCCTCGGGCGCGTGTTCGGACGCTCAGTAGGGTCGATTCGTGCGTAGTGAGCAGCAACCCCGCATGCGCAGCGTGGTGAGCTATGTGCAGCGCGGCGGCCGGATGACGGTCGGCCAGCAGCGTGCCTGGCAACAGCGGTGGCCGGCCTACGGCCGCAAGATCGCCGAGCTGCCCGAGGGCCCGATCGACTTCGCCGACTGGTTCGGCAGGCAAGCCCCGGTCATGCTCGAGATCGGTTCCGGCATGGGGGAGACGACCTCGCAGCTAGCGCACGCCGCACCGGAACTGAACTATGTCGCCGTCGAGGTGTACGAGGCCGGCCTCGGCCAGCTCATGCTGCGCGCCGACCGGTTGGAGCTGACGAACTTGCGGCTGCTGCACGGCGACGCGGTCGTGCTGCTGACCAATCACGTCGCGCCGAATTCGCTGCACGGGGTGCGGATCTTCTTCCCGGACCCGTGGCCGAAGAAGCGGCACCACAAGCGGCGGCTCATCCAGCCACCGTTCGTCCGGCTGGTGGCCGAGCGGCTGGAGCCCGGCGGCACGCTGCACATGGCCACCGACTGGGAGCACTACGCGGAACAGATGCTGCAGGTCTGCTCCGACGAGCCGCTGCTGCGGAACCGGTACCCGGAGACCGGGTGGGCGCCGCGTCCGGAGTGGCGGCCGGTGACCAAGTTCGAGGCGCGGGCGCAACGGGAAGGCCGGGAGTGCCGCGACCTCATCTTCGAGAAGGTCGCCGACGGGCCTGCCGGCGACTGACCGGGGACACGGTCCGGCGGCGCACCGAGCACACGGCTTCGACCTGAAGCGCCGCGCATCCGGACAGCACCTCGCGCCGACCACCCCGACACCCTCGCCAACGCCTCGCGCCGACCACTCCACCGCGCACCCGGACAGCACCGCGCTGGCCATCCCACCGCACACCCGGACAGCACCTCGCGCCGACCACCCCGCCGCGCGGGCAGCCTAGGATCGCGTGCATGGTTGCTCGTCGTCTCACCGCTCCCGTGCTCCTGCCCTGCGACCCAGAGTGCTCGGTGGTGCGGGACGCCGTCGTCGATATCACCGCAGAAGGCCGCATCGGCTACTCCGGTCCGGCTTCCGCGGCGCCGCAGATCGACTCCGACGTGCCGGTCACCCGGCTGTCCGGCATCCTGCTGCCCGGCCTGATCAACGCGCACGCGCACAGCCCGATGACCGTGCTGCGCGGCATGGGCGGCGACCTGCCGCTGCTGCGCTGGCTGCACGAGGTGATCTTCCCGGCCGAGGCGAAGATGTCCCCGGCCGACGTGCGTGCGGGCATGGTCCTCGGCTCGGTGGAGATGCTCCGGCACGGCGTGACGACCAGCGCCGAGATGTACTTCCACGCCGAGCAGATCGCCGAGGCCGTGCTGGCCACCGGCGGCCGCACCGTGCTCGGGGTGTCGATCATCGACCTGCCCGGGCTGGACTGGCGCCCGGTGGTGGACAAGGTCGACAAGTGGATCGACACCGACGGCCTGCGTTTCGGCCCTGGCGACCGCATCGAGCTGAGCTACGGTGCGCACTCGGCCTACCTGCTGCCGGAAGAGGCACTACGCCAGGTCAACGACTCGGCGCGACAGCGTGAGGCCCTGGTGCAGATCCACGTGGCCGAAGCCCGCAACGAGGACACCGAGCAGCGCGCCCAGCACGGTTCGGTGCCCCGCCTGCTGGACAAGATCGGCTTGCTCGACGGCCGGACGCTGGCCGCGCACTGCGTCCACCTCGACGATGACGACATCGCGTTGTTCGCCACGAAAGGCACCGGCGTCGCGCACTGTCCCGGCTCCAACGCCAAACTCGCTTCCGGCATCGCCCGGCTGGCCGACATGCGCAAGGCGGGCGTTCGCGTCGGCCTGGGCACCGACGGCCCGGCGTCGAACGACGACCTCGACCTGTGGCACGAGATGCAGTTGGCCGCGTTCCTGTCCCGGCTCGCCACCGAGGACTCCACGTCGCTGCCTGCCGAAGCCGCGCTTCTGCTGGCCACCCGGGGTGGCGCGGCCGCGCTCGGCCGGGACGACATCGGCGTGGTCGAGACCGGCCGCTGGGCCGATCTGGTGCACGTCAACCCGGACGACCCGGCGTTCGCCGCGGGCATCGACGTGCCCGACGAGCAGCTGGTGGCCAACCTGGTGTGGGCGGCAGGATCGCGGCCCGTCCGGGAGGTGTGGGTCGCCGGTGAGCAGGTCGTCGCGGACGGCGAACCGACCAAGGTTGACCGCAGGCGGGCCCAGGCCGACGTCGCGGCGGCGACGGCCCGCGTGCGCGTCTGATCCCACGGTCGGATGTGGGATCGGACAAACTCGGGACGGCCGTCGGCGCGCCGGGTGGATCCCTCACCTAGGATCGAGTCCGTGGAGATCCTGTTCACCTCACTGTTGATCCTGGCCATCGTGGCCGTCACGTGGTTCGCCGGCTACGTCGTGTACCGGCTCTACAACGGCTGATCCGCAACCGATGACCGACGGCAACGAAGCGATCGAGGCTGCCGCCGAACGAGCCAAGCTCACCCGGTGGCGCAACATCCCGCAGCTGGACGGCCTGCCGATCGACGGCGACACGGCCAACCTGCGGGAGGGCCCGAACCTGCACGACGCGTGCCTGCCGCTGCTGCCGTTGATCGGTGTCTGGCGTGGCGAGGGCCAGGTCGACTACCCGACCATGGAGGGCCCGCGCACGTTCGCCCAGCAGGTCACCATCGCCCACGACGGACGGCCGTTCCTCTACCACGAGGCGCGCTCCTGGCTGCTCGACGCCGAGGGCAACGTGCTGCGCATGGCAGCGCGGGAGACCGGCTGGTGGCGGCCGCAGCCCGACGGGTCGTTCGAGCTGCTGCTGGCGCACAACACGGGGATCCTCGAGGTGTTCTACGGCAAGCCGCGCACCCAGACGTCCTGGGAGATGGGCACGGACGCGGTGGTCCGGACGGTCTCCGCGAAAGAAGTCACCGCTGCCAAGCGGCTCTACGGGATCATCGGCGACGGCGACCTCGGCTACGTCGAGGAGCGCGCCATGGCGGGCCAGTCGCTCCAGCCGCACACGTCCGCACGTCTGGAGCGCGTCGTCGGCTAGGCGTACTCCGCCTCGTACAGCGCGTTCAGTTCGCGGTGCAGCTCGTCCGCGTCCGGCAGCTGCTGCCCGTTGAGGGTGTGCACCCGCGTGATCAGCCGCACCGACGAGGTCAGAAAGACCGCATCGGCGGCCAGCAGGTCGGCCACCCGCAACTGCTCGACCTTCGTGCCCCAGCCGGCGCGCTCCGCGGCGCGGAACACGGCGGCTTGCGTCGTCCCAGGCAGGATGCCCATGGACGGCGGCGGCGTGTACAGCGTGCGGTCCTTGGCGATGACGACCGACGACGTCGGGCCCTCCAGAATCTGCTCGCCGAAGACGAACACCGCGTCGTCCGCACCCCTGCGCTGCGCTTCCCGCACCGCGGCCATGTTCACGCCGTACGACAGCGTCTTGGCGCCGATCAGCAACCACGGCGCGGTCTCCGTCAGCGACGGATCCAGCCCGCGCTCCAGCGTCGCCACGGCAACGCCTTCCGCGCGCTGCCGCACGACCTTCTCCTCGATCGGCGAGCCGAGCCCGAAGCCGGTGGGCACGCCGTCCACGCCGCGGGTGTAGACGAGCTTGAGCGCCATCTCGGGACCGCCGCGGTAGTTGTCGATGACCGCCTGGCTGACTCGCTCCCACGCCGCCAGGTCCGGCTCCGGCAGGTCCAGCATCTCGGCGGAGCGGACCAGCCGCTTCAGGTGCGGCCCGAGCTCCCTGGCCTTGCCGTGACGCACCAGGATCGTCTCGAACACGCCGTCGCCGCGCTGCACGACTTGGTCGTCCACCCTGATCTGCGGGGCGTCCGGGTCGGCGGTGCGGCCATCGAGGAATACCAACGAGCGCATAATCGTCAGGGTAGAGGTATCCGGCACTAGGAGGCTTGTGAACTCCCCGAACCTTGCCCGGCCGCGCGCCGTGGCACCCCCGGACGACCACCCGGAAGCCGGCGTGCCGTGGCACTTCGGCGATCCGTTCGCCGAACAGCGCGCGGCGGCCCGCGGTGCGGCGGTGGTGGACCGCTCGCACCGGCAGGTGCTGGCCGTCCGTGGCGCCGACCGGCTGTCCTGGCTGCACCTGGTGATCTCCCAGCACGTGAGCGAGTTGCCGGTGGGCAGCGGGACCGAGGCGTTGATCCTGGACGCGCACGGACGCATCGAGGCGCACATGACGCTGGCCTACCCGGAGGCCGAAGAGCCGACGGTGTGGCTGGACGCCGACCCCGGTGTGCAGGTGACCAGCGCATTGCCCAAGGGTGGCCCGCAGTCGCTGCAGGAGTACCTCGACGCGATGCGGTTCTGGTCAGCGGTCACGGTCACCGACGAGACCGCCGAACGGGCCGTGCTGAGCGTTCTGGGCCCGGACGCCGGTGAGGTCCTCGCTTCTGCCGGCCTGGCAGCCGGAAGCGATCCGTACGCCTCGACGCTGTCGGGTGATGTCGTGGTCCGGCGCATGCCGTGGCCGGGGAAGGGCTCGTACGACCTGCTGGTGCCCCGCGCCGAGGTCGCCGACTGGTTCCAGCGGCTGGCCGACGCGGGCGCGCGTCCCGCGGGCAGCTGGGCGTTCGACGCGCTCCGCGTGGAGTCGCTGCGCCCGCGGGTGAGGGTGGACACCGACGAGCGGGCGATACCGCACGAGGTCAACTGGATCGGTTCGGCGGCCCACGTGGCCAAGGGCTGCTATCGCGGCCAGGAGACCGTGTCGAAGGTCTTCAACGTCGGCAGGCCGCCGCGCCGGATGGTGCTGCTGCACCTGGACGGCTCCCCTGAGGTCCTGCCGGAGACCGGCGACCCGGTCGAACTCGGTGGCCGCACGGTGGGCCGGGTCGGCACGGTGATCCAGCACCACGAACTCGGTCCGATCGCGTTGGCGCTGGTCAAACGGTCGGTGCCGACCGAAGCCGAGTTGCTCACCGGCGTCGAGGACCGCGTGGTGCAGGCCGCCATCGACCCGGATTCCGAGCCGCCCGAGCACGTCGGCGCGGGCCGGGAGACACTCGAACGGTTCAAAAGTAGGTGATCCTGCGGCCATCCGCGTGACACCGGACCATCCGCCTTGGCACCGAGGCAACCACTGGAGCAAGATGGCGCCGTGATCGAAGTGCGTATCGGAGGGAGGCGGCGGATCGACCGGGTGCTCGGCCCGGACTTCGCCACCGACCTGGACCGGCTGCCGCTGGCCGATCTGCGGCAGCGCAGGGACGAAGCGGCGCAGGAGGAGACCGATCTGTCCTACCTCCGGCGCTTGCTGCACGCACGGATCGACATCGTCAAGGCCGAGCAGCGGCGGCGCCGCACCGGCGACGAGAGCAGCCTCATCGACCAGCTCAAGAACATCTTGGCCGACGACTCGGTCGGCCAGCGGGGCCGGTGCCAGCCGCTCGAGCCGTCCAGGACGACCGAGCGCAGCAGGCGGCAGATCGACGCATTGGTCTCCGACGCGGGCCTGACCGACGTCGGCGCGTTGAGCGATGAAGAGCTCGACGAGAACCTGCGCCGCTACACCGAGCAGGAGTCCACCGTCTCGCAGTTCCGCCGCGAGGTGCAGAAGGTGGTCGACTCGATCAACGCCGAGATCGCGGCTCGCTACGCGCAGGGCACCGCCTCGGTGGACCAGCTGCTGGCCGAGCAGCGCGAGCGCGACTAGCTCCTCCGGCGCGGCCGGCCCACCCCGGTGTGCGGGCCGGCCGAACACCTCGGACGCGGACGGCTCACCCCGAGCCTCGTGCGACCAGTTCTCCTCGGGCGGGCGGCACACCCGACTCGCGTGCGCGACCAGTTCCCCTCGGCCGGCTCACCCCCGAGCGCGACTAGTTGAACCGCTCCCGCGCCGCCAGCTCACCCCAGTAGTCCTGCAGCCCCGCGAACAGCTCGGCCAGCTTCTCGACGTCGCCGTCGTGCAGCGCGGCCAGCACGGCGTGCACCTTCTCCGCCGTGGTGTCCGCGGCGAGTTCCTCGTCCGGGATCAGCTGCACCAGCCCGCCGTAGTCCAGCTCCACCGCCGAGTTCGGGTGGAAGTTCGCCAGCCACCGGTCGGTGTCGATCAACACCCGGGTGGGGCCGTCGTCACCGATCACCGATTCGGCGAGCTCCCGCGCCTCGGCGACCCGCTTGCGCGCGTCGGCCATGGCCACCCGCCAGGAAACCTCCCGCTTCGGGTCGTGCTGCCCTTCGCCGAGCACCAGCTTGCGGTGCGTCGGGTCGACCATGGTGAACCAGGGCAGCGGAATGCTCCAGGTCGCCGACAGCACGTGCAGCGCGGTCTGACGGACCTCCCGAAGCACCGAGGTGGCCCGGGCACGAGCGGTCTCCATGTCGAATCCGCTCGCCTGCAGCACATGCGTGCGGACCACCGGGTGCGCCTCGGACAGGAACGTGACCAGCGCGGCGGCGGACCTGGCCCGCAGCTCCAGCGGACACACCAACGGACCGGGGCCCACCTGCACTCCGCGACCGGCAGGCACGTCGTCCGGCGACAGCACCAGCACGTCCGAGAACTTCTTGGCGCGCTCGCTGCCGGGCAGCAATTTCGGCGGCGCACTCATCTGTGACGCGAACCACAGCGCGCGCTCGCGGTCGCCGGCGGAGGACCTGGTCAGCCGGGACGACCGCACCGCCGCGAGCAGTTGGGGGTCGGTAGGGTCGCCGAAGGCCTCCAGGGGCTCATAGACTCGCAGGTACGCGGCATAAGGGCGGAGCACGTGTTCATCGTGTCATGGACCCACCGGAACGCGGCGATGCCTGGCGCCGCGGACAGTCATTTCGTCACATGTGACGATTTACCCGCCGAGCCGCGTCGCATCCGACAGGTGGGACACGGTACGGTGGGGGTAGGAAAATGTTGAGACGATGCGGGGCCGCCGACTCCCCCGGCCGCCCCGCCCCTGTGTGAGGGGGTCGAGCCATGGGGCGCGGCCGTGCCAAGGCCAAGCAGACAAAGGTGGCCCGGAAGCTCAAGTACAGCACTCCCCCCACGGACCTGGAGGCCCTTAAGCGGGAGCTTTCCGGGAAATCGTCATCCAAGGACACCGACAGCGGTCGTGAGTCGGAGTACGACTACGACTACGACTACGGCTACGAGGACGAGTACCGCCGCTGACGGGAAGTGGTGCAACAGCGTGCGCCACTCGTGGACCGGCTACCAGAGCGTGTCGGGTAGCCGGTCGCGAGATGGCGCCCTTCGTCGCACGCGAAGGGCGCGCGCGCAGGCATCACCGCGGATGACGACCGTGGGTTGAAACGGGGCCCGTGGATGGGCCGTCGTGCGCCTGGTCGGCGCGCGACGGCCCGTCCCACGTCTGCTCTGCTGCGGAAGAACGTCGATCAGTAGCGCGGATGGGCTCCGCGCAGCTCCGCGCGGGGCCCGTCCGGGTCCTCCGCGGGGTGCACCTGCCCGAGGATCCAGGCGGGCACATGGCGGGCAGTCAGTACGGCAAGGGCCCGCTCCGCGTCGTCCGGGTCCACCACCGCGACCATGCCGACGCCCATGTTGAACGTCTTCTCCATCTCGGCGGTCTCGACCTTGCCGCGCTGCGCGATCATCTTGAACACCGGCTGCGGGGTCCAGGTGGCGCGCTCCAACACCGCGGTGAGCCCGCGCGGCATGACCCGCTCCAGGTTGGCCACCAGCCCGCCTCCGGTGACGTGCGCGAACGTCCGGATCTGCGCCTCGGCGACCAGCGCCAGGCAGTCCTTGGCGTAGATCCTGGTCGGCTCGAGCAGTTCTTCACCCAGCGTCCGGCCGAACTCCTCGACATGACCGCTCAGCGGCATGCGGGCGTCGTCCAGCAGCACTTTGCGGGCCAGCGAGTAGCCGTTGGAGTGCAGGCCGCTGGAGCCCATGCCGATCACCACGTCGCCCGGCCGCACCCGCTCCGGCCCCAGCACGTCGGCCGCCTCCACGACGCCGACACCGGTCGCGGACAGGTCATAGGCGTGCGGCTCCATCACGCCCGGATGCTCGGCCGTCTCGCCACCGAGCAGCGCGGCTCCGGACTGCCGACAGCCTTCCGCGATGCCTTTCACCAGCGCCGCGACCTTCTCCGGCACGACTTTGCCGATCGCGATGTAGTCCTGCAGGAACAACGGCTCGGCGCCACACACGACCAGGTCGTCGACCACCATCGCGACCAGGTCGATGCCGACCGTGTCGTGCACGTCCATCGCCTGCGCGACCGCGATCTTGGTGCCCACGCCGTCGGTGGAGGAGGCCAGCACCGGCTCGGTCCACCGGTCCAGTTTCAGCTGGAACAACCCGGCGAAGCCGCCGATACCACCGAGTACCTCGGGCCGCTGCGCCGCTTGCGCGTACGGCTTGATGCGTTCAACGGCTTCTTCCCCCGCGGCGATGTCGACGCCTGCGGCCGCGTAGCTGGATCGTGGGGTGTCGGTCGGTGTACTCACCGATTGCCTTCCGTCTCGGGACATCATCTGGGTGTCAGGGACGCTGCAACGCGTCCTCGGCACCGTACCCGTTCGCAACCACCGGGGACGAGATGCCGTTCGCCCCTTCCACGCCCTTCTGGATGTCCTCCAGCAGGTGCTTGCCGATCTTGGCCTCGTCGGGCAGCGGGATCGGGTACTCACCGTCGAAGCATGCGGCGCACAGCCTGCTGCGTGGCTGCTCGCTGGCGGCCACCAGGCCCTCCAGGGACACATAGCCCAGCGTGTCCGCGCCGATCGAACGCCGAATGCCCTCCAGGTCCGTGCCGTTGGCGATCAGCTCGGCCCGGGAGGCGAAGTCGATGCCGTAGAAACAAGGCCAGCGCACCGGCGGCGCGGCGATCCGGACGTGCACCTCGACGGCGCCCGCCTCGCGCAGCATCCGGACCAGCGCGCGCTGGGTGTTGCCGCGCACGATGGAGTCGTCCACCACGACCAGCCGTTTGCCTCGGATGACGTCCCGCAGCGGGTTGAGCTTGAGCCTGATGCCCAGCTGGCGAATGGTCTGCGACGGTTGGATGAACGTGCGGCCCACGTAGCCGTTCTTCACCAGGCCTTGGCCATAAGGAATGCCGCTGGCCTGCGCGTAGCCGATGGCCGCCGGGGTGCCGGACTCCGGGACCGGGATGACCAGATCCGCCTCGGCGGGCGCTTCGACCGCGAGCTTGCGGCCGATCTCCACCCGGGTGGCGTGCACGCCGCGGCCCGCGATGGTGGTGTCCGGGCGTGCCAGATAGACGTACTCGAACAGGCAGCCTTTGGGATTCGGGTTGGCGAACCGGCTGGAACGCAGGCCGTCGGAGTCGATGGCCAGCAGCTCACCGGGCTCGACCTCGCGGACGAACGAGGCGCCCACGATGTCCAGCGCCGCGGTCTCCGACGCGACGACCCATCCGCGCTCGAGGCGGCCGAGCACCAGCGGCCGGATGCCGTACGGGTCACGCGCGGCGTACAGCGTCGATTCGTCCGAGAAAACCAGGCAGAACGCGCCGCGCACCTTCGGAAGCAGGTCCAGTGCAGCGGCTTCGACCCCCTTGTCGGTGGCCTCGGCGGCCAGCAACGTGGTCAGGACGTCGGAGTCGGTGGTGGCTGCGGTGCGGGAATCGAGGCCGAGCCGGCGGACGCGGTCGGCCAGCTCGGCGGTGTTGACCAGGTTGCCGTTGTGGCCGAGGGCGATGCTGCTGCCCGCCTCGGTGGTCTGGAACGACGGCTGGGCGTTCTCCCAGCGGCCGCCCCCGGTGGTGGAGTAGCGGCAATGGCCGACGGCGATATGACCCTCCAACGACGAGAGCACCTGCTCGTCGAAGACCTGGGACACCAGCCCGAGGTCTTTGAAGACGACGATCTGCGAGCCGTCGGACACCGCGATACCAGCGGCTTCCTGGCCGCGGTGCTGCAAGGCGTAGAGGCCGTAGTAGGCGAGCTTGGCGACTTCTTCACCTCGCGCCCAAACCCCGAACACGCCGCATTCCTCACGCGGCTCCTGCTCCGGAAGCTGGGCGTCTGTGGTGGACACTCTCACTGCTCCTGCGCGAACGGAGGCAACCGGTCCAGGCCAGTGTACGGGCGTTCCGTCCGCGCAGGAGCGCTTCGAGCGGCGTCAGTCGTGCATATCACGCGCTGGCCGGCACCCACTTGGACGTCCGGTGGTCGACCGGAAGCCAGCATCCACGGGCGGCTTCGGCCTGCTCACCGGTGTTGTCCGGGAGCGAGAGGACCTCGTCGAGCACGCGGGTCACGGCGCCGGAGGACTGCCACAGCACCCGGCGCGGCGCCATCACATCGGGTTCGTCCGCGGGCATCCGCATCGCGCTCACGTCGGTCTCGCTGCGCAGCTTCACCACGTCGATCACGTCGTGGTGGATGCGGACACCGACCACCGCGGCCAGCTCACCGGAGGCGTCGGTGGGATGCACGAACCGAAAGCCGCGCTCGACCAGCAGGCGCAGCTGCCGGGAGTAGACGGGTCCGTCAGCGGGCGAAGTCATCGAACTCGCCATCCTTGGCGCCTTCGACGAACGCAGCGATCTCAGCCGGGGTGTAGATCAGCGCGGGACCCTCCGGAAAGCGAGAGTTGCGGACGGCGATCGCGCCGTCGGCCAAACGCGCCACCTCGACACAGTTGCCGAGCGCGCCACTCCGGCTGCTCTTGCGCCACTGCACGTCGAGCTCAGTGGCCGGCATGCCGTTGTAGACCATGTTCGCCATGATCCCTACCTTCCCGACTTTTCATTCGCGGTCTGCAGATGCACGTGCATCTGAGCGTGCGAGCGCACAGTAACATGATCACCGCGGAGCGCAACAGACGTTATGCGTCCGGCTTTGGCCACTTTTCGATAAACGGTTGACCAGAGGACCTCGAGCGGTCGTTGGGCTGATCGGACCAACGAGTACGACCGTGTGCGAACAGGACAAATCGGGCTGCTTCGTGGGCTTTCCGACCGGTCGGCGTGGCGCCCGGTGACGAACCTGACCCCATTTCGTCGCACCCCGGTTCCACCAGCGCCTCAGCCCGCAGACCACCGATGCGGGACACCGGCTCCCCCCGGTCGCACAACCGGTGACCCCTGCGCGTCGGTGATAGCGTCGCCCCGCGCGGCTGCGTAAAGGTGCGCACGGACGATCCGTGGGCCGGTCGCCGTCACGAAGGGGTGCACCAATGGATACGGCGAACCCGGACGGGTCGCAGTCGGCGAACAAGCAGGCCGGATCGCGTCACTACACGGCGCTGACGTGCGGCCTGGTGATCGCGGCTGTGCTGGCACCCCTGTTCGGTACGGCATTCCCGCGCAGGTCGCCGGTGGCATTCGCGCTGACGCTGATCCTGCTCGTGCTGCTGCTCGTCACCGTCGTGAAGCGCGCGCGCCATTGGCTGCGCTCCGGAGATCGAGGCGGGCGACGCGACTACGTACTGGCCGCCGTCACCGCCGTCGGGGGCGTGGCCTCCTTCCTCATGGTGTCCCTGATGGCTGACGACGCGGGCATCGCCGGGAGCGCACTGCCCCGGGTACTCAACGGGATCCCGTTCGCCATCGACTTCGCGTATCTCGCTGCGTCGACGGCTGCGATCGGAGTCGTGCTGGCCGCCGTCGGCCTGATCGTGGTCCTCGCCAGACGTCGCGTACGAGCAGGCCTGCAGGACGTCGGTCGCAGTGCGGCATCCGCCGTACAGGCGGTCGCGGGCAAACCGGAGCGTGATCGCGGCCTGGTACCGGTGACGCACGTGTCGGACGGGTTCTGGCGTCGGCTCATGTCACCGTCGACTTGGGTGGTTTTCGCCCTCAGCGTGCTGATCGCCGTGCCGGCGTTCTGGATCCTCGCCGCGGACCCGGCCGGAGAGCTGGGACTGATCGGGTTCCTGTTCATCTTCCCCGGGGTTCCGGTCACCGCGTGGGCCGCGCTGCAGACGACCTGGCGTCCGGACGAGCGGGCCGGATACATGCTCGCCACCTTGCTTCGCGGGGTACTCGTGCCCGCGGTGACCGTCCCGCCGTTGACGATCGTGCACGTCATCCTCACTCGGATCCCGGTGCTGCACGATCGCGTCCTGGCGCACCAGCGCCCGGACGCCTACCTGCGGCACTACTGGTTCTCCGGCGAGAGCGGCGCCATCAACGTCATCGACGGATCGCTGGCCGAGACGATCTTCATGTCCTTGCTCGGCGGGTTCGCGTTCTCGCTGATCGCGGCCCTCGTGATCAGTGTGTTCGTGGTGTGGCCGGTCAACGCGGTGCGCAATCCGACGGCCCTGTTCCGCGACGCCATGCTGAGCGACGACCCGGCGGTCGCGGCGACCAACATCGTCGCCGTCAGGGCCTTGTCCGGGGTGATGATGCTGGCGTTCGTCGTGCCGACGCTCATGGTGCTCTCCGACAGCGACGAACCGCTGTGGTGGGTCGGCGCCGCACTGATCCCGGTACTCGTCTGGCTCGTCTACTTGGTGTGGAAGCGCCAGCGAGTCGACCACGTCCGGCGCGCGAAGTACGGCATGGCGGCGGCGGTCCCCAACCCGGCGGACCCGCCGCCGGACCACTGATCCACTCTCCGCACCCGCCGGACCGTTGACCAGCTCTCCGCACCCGCCGGACCACTGACCCACTCACGGCGCTCAGCGTGGTCGACGAGCGCGAGCGTGACCCCCCGGGAACGCGGCCGCTCGGCGTGCGCCGCGGCGGGTCAGCACCGATCCCGCGTTGCTCGAGCGCCGGCTGCCGTCGACAATCCTTCACCGGGCTCGCGGGACGAGCGGAGCGGCTGAGCGCCCCTGTATCGCGCGCAGTCCCGAGACCGGCCAGGAGAACCCTGTTCGACGCTGCGAAGGCAGCCTGCGGGCGATCTGGCGGCGATCTCGACGCAGCACGGTTGGTTGAGAGACAGCGCGGACTGCGGGCGTCAAGGATTCGTCCACTGCAGCGCGGCCCGCACCCGGGACATCGCGAAGAACGCGCAGGTTACAGCGCGGCGAGCGCCTTCTCGATCATCGCGCGGCTCTGCGCAGGCGTCTCGGAGTCCACCGCCAACCGGTCAATCGCCCGGCTGTACGGCTCGCGCTCCTCCGGCTTGTCCAGATACAGCGCGCCGTTGAGGTGCTCGATGTACACGACGTCCGGCAACTCCGCCTCGGCGAACCGGAGCAGCGCAAACGCACCCTCGGCGGCGTGACCACCACGCTCGTACGGCAGCACCTGCAGCGTGACGTGCGGCATCCTCGTCCACTCGAGCAGCGCCTCCAGCTGCCTCTTCATCACCGCAGGCCCGCCGATCGGCCGGTGCAGCACCGACTCGTCGAGGAACGCCCACAGCTTGGGCGGATTCGGCCTGGTGAGAATGCGCTGCCGCTGCATGCGCAACGCGATGCGGCGCTCGACCTCCTCGGTCACCCACTCCTTGCGGCCGTGGCTGGCCACCTCACGCGCGTACTCCTCGGTCTGCAACAGGCCCGGCACGAACTGCAGCTCGAGCGTCTGAATACGGGAGGCGGATTCCTCCAGGCCGACGTAGTCGGTGAACCACGACGGCAACAGGTCGTTGTAGCGGTACCACCAGCCGGGCTTGTTGGCCTCTTCGGCCATCGCCAGCAGCTGGGCGCGTTCCCGCTCGTCGTGAACGCCGTACATGGTCAGCAGGTCCGCGACGTCCCGCTTCTTGAAGCCGACGCGGCCCAGCTCGAGCCTGCTCATCTTGGACTCGGAACCGCGGATGGCGTAGCCCGCTTGCGCCCTGGTGATCCCGGCGGCTTCGCGCAGTCGGCGCAACTGAGCACCGAGCACCATGCGTCGGACCGTCGGCCCGCCTTGAGCCGACTCGGTCTCACGTGCGGGCTGCGGTGGCATGGCCATCCTTCCGTCGCAGCATGCGGTTGACCGATAACCGAGCGTACCTCAGCGGGCAAATCGGTCAAGGGAAAGCCGCTAATCACCCGGTGAGCATGACCGATACGCTTCGTGTGACCCACACTACTGATCCCGTGAGGCCGTGATGTCCGCTGTCACCCGTCCGACCCAGTGGTCGGACCGCAGCACCACCGTGAGCATGACGGCAAGCAAGGCGGGCGACCGCGGCTCAGTAGCGACCGCACAAAGCGCACCGCCGGCGGCCGCCCGCTGCCGTCGGTCGACCTTCGAATCCCGCTCGTGAGGTAAAGCGATGACCGATTCCCTGCAACCGGCCCAAGTCCCCGTGGGCGTCGACCCGACCAAGCCCAGCATCGCCAGGGTCTACAACGCCTTCTTGAACGGCAAGGACAACTACGCGGTGGACCGCGCGCTGAAGGAGAAGATCCTGCAGGTCGCCCCGGAAGCGGCGCACGTGGCGTTCGAGAACCGTGGGTTCCTCATCCGGGCCTGCCGCTTCCTGGCCGAGCAGACCGGCATCGACCAGTTCCTCGACTGCGGCTCCGGCCTGCCCGCGGCGGAGAACGTGCACGAGGTGGTGCAGCGGATCAACCCGCACGCCACCGTGGTCTACATCGACAACGACCCGGTGGTGCTCGCGCACGGCAGGGCCATGCTGGAAGACAACGACCTCACCCACCTGGTCGGCGCGGACATCTTCAAGCCCCAGGAAGTGCTGCAGAACGAGGTCGTGCGCAAGCACATCGACTTCTCCAAGCCGCTGGCGCTGCTGCACTTCGGCACGATGCACCACATCAACGCCGACATCGACGTGCCTGCCGGGATCATGAAGGAGTACATCGACGCACTGCCGTCGGGCTCCTACGTCGGCATCACACACTTCCTCGACCCGGAGAACGAGCACTCCGAGACCGCGCGGCGGATCGAGCAGGTCATGGTGAACAGCCCGCTGGGCGCCGGCGCGTTCCGTCCGATGCGCGAACTCGAGCAGCTGACCGAGGGCTTGGAGCTGGTCGAGCCGGGCTGGGTGCGCTGCGTGGACTGGTGGCCGGACGGGCCGCGGGTCAAGCCGCTGATCGGCACCCAGCACTGCATCGCGGGGGCCGTCGGCCGTAAGCCGTAGTCAGCTTGCGACCAGACGCTCGGCGGCCGGTGGCACCGCATGGTGCGACCGGCCGCTTTCTTGTCACAGGCGCACGAGCGGCAACAAGCCACTCAGATCGGCGCGTGTGCCCGACGCGCTGACCGCGCCACTGTCGACTGCGCTCTGCCAGTCGCGCCTGCCCAGCGCCAACTCGAGCCACGTCCGCGGCTGCATCTCCACCACGTTCGGCGGCGTCCCCCTGGTGTGCCGGGGCCCCTCGATGCACTGCACCGCGGCGAACGGCGGGACCCGCACCTCGACCGTCCGCCCCGGCGCGTCCGCCGCCAACGCGTGCAAGCTCAACCGCACGGCTTCGGCCAGCTGAGCACGGGACGGCTCGGCGGCGTCCGGCTCGCCGTCCAGCCACTCCACCACGGCCTGCATGGCCTGCCGCAACCGCACTGGATCCGACGTCACTGCCATGGCTCAAGCATGCCTGGCGACACCGACCGTCAGCCCATCAGGTGACCACTCGAGTCGCTGAAATCGATCACCCCGGTCATCGTGAGAAATGTTCACCACCGATCGCTACGACCAGGGAGGGCCCGTGCTGCTTTCCATCCGACGTGCGGTTGCGGCGGCGGCGAGCGCCTCGCTGGCCGCCACCGTGCTCACCCCGATCGCCCACGCACACCCGTCGACCGCCACCGATACGTTGTCCGCCGCGCAGCCGTCGGATCCGTACGCGCACGCCGACGAGCACCACGCGGGTTCCCAGATCGCCAAGCACGAAGGCAGGCTGCGCGGCAGTCCGCCGAAACGCCACCGTCCACTCGGCAACGACGTCAGCCGCTGGCAGGGCGAGGTCAACTGGTATCTGGTGAAGAAGAAGCGGGCGAAATTCAGCTACATCAAGGCCACCGAGGGCACCGGATACCGCAACAAGCATTTCGCGCAGCAATACAACGGTGCCGCCAGGGTGGGCCTGATCCGCGGCGCCTACCACTTCGCTCGCCCGGATGTGAGCGGCGGCGGTACCCAAGCCAAGTACTTCGTGCGACACGGCGGCAATTGGCGCAATGACGGCCGCACCCTGCCCGGCGCGCTGGACATGGAATACAACCCGTACGGCAAGGACAAGTGCTACGGGTTGCGCAAGCGGCAAATGCGCTCCTGGATCAACGCATTCGTGCGCACGTATGCCGACCTCACCGGCCGCCTGCCGGTCATCTACACCTCGACCAGCTGGTGGAAGCTGTGCACCGGCAACTCCGGCGCGTTCCGCAAGAGTCCATTGTGGATAGCGCGCTACAACTCCTACATCGGCGCGCTGCCCAAGGGCTGGAGCAGGCACACCATCTGGCAGTTCTCCGACTCCGGGTCGCTGCCCGGCGATCAGAACTACTTCTACGGCTCGATGGACAAGCTGCGCAAACTCGCTCGCGGGTGAATCACTTCCGGCCATCACGCAGCGCACGCAAAACTACTCCGTCCGAGTGTACGAAATCGGATTTCCTCATGATTTTTTTGCCGCTTGGACATCGGACTGTAGAAATTTGCGCGATCTCGTGACAAGCGCGTGATTATCGTCGAGAATCTTCCCCGGCGGACCCTGCAAACCGCCACAAGACGAGGGCACGGAGGACACTCCAATGAGGACAATCTCATCGCGGCGGCTGCGTGCCGCCGCCGTCGCCGCGGCATGCGTGGCGAGCGCGTTGACATTCAGCGGCCCGGCGACCGCAGCGGAGGCGACGCCGTCCGACATCGACCGTTACGTGGCCGAATACGACCACCCGATGGGCTCGCAGATCCGCAAGCACGAGGGCGGGCAGAGCACAGCGCAGGCGGCGCCGTCCGACGTCTCCGCGGCCGCGACCGTCGCGGGCATCGACGTCAGCGGCCACCAAGGAAACGTGGACTGGAACTACTGGTGGAACCAGGGCAAGCGGTTCGCGTACGTCAAGGCCACCGAGGGCACCGGCTACAAGAACCCGTACTTCGCGCAGCAGTACGTCGGCTCGTTCAACAAGGGATTCATCCGCGGCGCTTATCACTTCGCATTGCCGGACCGTTCCAGCGGAAAGGCGCAGGCGAACTTCCTGGCGGACAATGGTGGCGCATGGTCGGCGGACAATCAAACGCTTCCGGCGGCGTTGGACATGGAATACAACCCGTACGGCCCGACCTGTTACGGCTTGACCAAGTCGCAGATGCAGGCGTGGATCAAAGATTTCCACGACACCTACCACGCGCGGACCGGTCGCTGGCCGGTGATCTACACCTCGACCAGCTGGTGGAACCAGTGCGTGGGTAGCGGCCACGGCCTGCAGAACACGGTGCCGCTGTGGGTCGCGCGGTACAACGACTCGGTCGGCACGTTGCCGTCCGGCTGGAGCGTGTGGTCGTTCTGGCAGTACACCTCGAGCCCGATCGACCAGAACCGGTGGAACGGTTCGATCGAACGACTGCGGGTGCTGGCCAACAACGGCTGACTTTTCCGACCACACCCTCGGCCCGCCGGGCGACAAAAACGTCCGGCGGGCCGACGCTTGTCGTACCTTTTCGTACCCACTGCACGTCACCGGGCGTCACCAGGCAAGATTCTGTCGAGCACCGGACGGCACGGGGAACCGTCACGTCACTCGCGGCGTCGGAGCTCGCAAGCAGCGCGGGGAGGCCCGATGTCCGATTCCCTTTCGCCGAGAGCCGGCCGAGGCCGGCGGCTCCACGGCTCCGATTCGTCCTGCCCTGGCACGACGATTTCGGGAGAGGGCGTCGACGGAGTCGTCACTCCGCCACTTCTCGAACCGATCGGAACGCCATGACGAATCCGCACGACCCCTACAACCAGGGTTATCAGCAGAATCCCTACCCGGGAGGGCAGGGATACCAGCAGCAGGGCGGCTATTACGACCAGCAGCAGTACCCGTCCACCGGCGGCTTCCCAGCTGGTGGCGGCTATCCGAACACCGGCGGCTTTCCTGCCGGCGGTGATTACCCGCCCACGGGTGGATATCCGACCGGCGGCGGTTATCCGCCCCAGCCGCCGAAGAAGTCCAACACCGGAATGATCGTCGCCATCGTCGCGGTCGTCGTCGTCGTGCTGGGCACGCTGGGCATCACCGGTTTCGTCGCCCCTGGGTTCTTCCTCTCTGACGACGAGAAGTCCGACAGCGGCGGCGGTGGCGGCGACGACCCGAAGTCGAGCCCGCAGGCGTTGGCGGACAAGATCGTCGCGGAACTGAACAACAAGAACGCCGAAGGCCTCAACGCGCTCAAGTGTGCGACCGCCGAACCCACCGTCACCAGCGCGATCAACATGGTTCCGCAGGTCGACTCCGCCAAGCTGGCGGGCGACGTCCAGCAGATGGACAACCAAGCCAGCGCGCGGGTTTCCATCACCGCCCGCGGCACCACGATGACCGCCACCGGCACGATGCTCAAGAAGGACGACGGCTGGTGCTGGCAAGGGGTCAGCATGGGCACAGGCGGTGGTGGCGGCGGCGACATCGACGTCCCGCCACCGAACGGGCCGAACCCGCCCGACATCTCGTCCCTCCCCGATCCGGGACAGTCGAACGTGCCGCCGGAAGCGGCCAAGCAAGTCATCAACGACTTCGTCAACAAGATCAACAGCAAGGACGCCGGTGGCGCCAAGGCGCTGCTCTGTTCGGAGCCGCTCGGCAGCCTCGTCGACAGCACGCTGTCCAAGAACCCGCGCATGATTCTCGGCGAGGCGACGGGCAGCCCGACCTACGTGACGATGCGGGTGACCGGCTCGACGTCGACCAACTCTTCCGCGACAGGCCTGGTGGCGGCGCGGCAGGACGACTCGAGATGGTGTGTCGGCATCTTCTACTTCTCGTGACGAAGCCCTGAACCGATTGGAACGATGACGAATCCGTACGACCCGTATCACCAGGGGCAGGGCTACCCGTACCAGGGCAGCCCCGCCGGCCAGCAGTACCCGGCGTCCGGCGGACTTCCCGCCGGAGGCGGCTACCCGCCCACGGGTGGGTACCCGACCGGCGGCGGTTATCCGCCCCAGCCGCCGAAGAAGTCCAACACCGGGATGATCGTCGCCATCGTGGCGGTCGTCGTCCTGGTGCTGGGCACGCTCGGCATCACTGGTTTCGTCGCGCCGGGGTTCTTCCTCTCCGACGACGAAGAATCCGACGGCGGTGGCGGCAGTGGCGATTCCCAGTCGAGCCCGCAGGCTCTGGCGGATCGCATCGTCGCGGCGATCAACAACAAGAACGTCGAAGGCCTCAACGCCCTCAAGTGCCAAGGCGCCGAGCCGAGCGTGGACAACGCCATCAACATGGTTCCGCAGGTCGACTCCGCCAAGCTGGCGGGCGACGTCCAGCAGATGGACAACCAAGCCAGCGCGCAGGTTTCCATCACCGCCCGCGGCACCACCATCACCGCCACCGGCACGATGCTCAAGGAGGGCGACAGCTGGTGCTGGCAGGGGGTCAGCATGGGCGCGGGCGGGGGCGGCGGCGACATCGACGTCCCGCCACCGAACGGGCCGAAGCCACCCGACCTCTCGTCGCTTCCCGAGCCGTCGGCCGGCGTGCCGGAGGACGGCAAGCGGACCGTCGACCAATTCGTCGACGCGATCAACCGGAACGCGGCCGGCAGCGCGAAAGCCCTCGCGTGCACCGATTCGGTCAAGGACGGGGTGGACCTGGTACTCGACAGACGACCCACCATCGTCGCCGGAGAGACGACGGGGTCGGCGTACGTCGTGTCGATGAAGTTGTCCGGCACGACATCGAATTCGTCCTCCGCCAGCGGCCTGGCGTCGGCGACTCAGAAAGACGGGAAGTGGTGCGTGAGCCTGTTCTGGTTCCGCTGATCAGCACCACGTAGCGATGCCCGCACCACCGGCCGGTGGTGCGGGCATCGCCATGTCCGGCAGTGCCCGATCAGGACTCCTCGGGTGCCGACGCGATACCACCGCAGCGCACTGTCGAGCCCTGGCCCCAACCTTTCGCCGACGGACGCGGTCGTTGCAGTCGAGCCGAACCAGCGGCACGGCCGACGACGCACGCAGCACAGACCGATGGAAGCCATGACAACTCCATCAGACCCGCACCAGCCACCCGGCGCGCACTACGGCCAACACCCGCCCACGGGCGGACTCCCGGCAGCCGACGATTACTCGCCCCAGCCGCCGACCAAGCCCAAGACCACCGTGATCGTCAGCATCGTCGCGGTCGTCGTTCTGGTGCTGGGCACGCTCGGCATCACCGGCTTCGTCGCGCCCGGGTTCTTCCTCTCCGACGACAAGGAGACGACGGCCGCCCCGGTCGCGGAGAAGACGGTGGAGAGCACCGAGCCGGAGGAACCGAGCGAGGACGCCTCCAGCCCGGAGATCGTGGCCGACCGCATCATCATGGCCTTGAAGGAAGGCGACGTCGGCGCGCTGGAAAACCTGATGTGCCCGGACGCCAAGGAGAAGCTCAAGGGCGTGGTCGGCGAAACCGATGCGGACTCGGTGGACCTGGTCGGCGAGATCCGTCAGGTCAACGAGGACGAAGCCAAGTTCGACATGACCCTGACCATGTCCGGCGCCCCGTTCAGCGCCTACGCCAGGCTGGCCAAGCTGGGCGGGGAATGGTGCTGGGGCGGGATGACGATCGTTCCGGCGCAGGAGTCCGATGTGAAAGCCGAGCGTCCGTCCACCCCCGAGATACCCGGCATGCCCACCGAGGCCGACGCGCTCGAAGCGGGCAGGAAGCTGGCGAAGCAGCTCGTCGACAAGATCAACAATGGGGACGCGGCGGGCACCCGCGCGCTGTTCTGCGACGGGGACAACAGGTTGGTCGAGAACATCATGAAATGGCAGCCCAAGATCGTCATGGGCGAGACGACCGCCGATTCCGGCATGAAAGCGTCGACCGATCTCATCGGATCGAGGTCCGACGAGCCGAACGCCAAGGGGTTCGTCTCGGTGACGTTCGATCTGCCCGAAGACTCGTGGGACCTCAGCAAGGGCACGTGGTGCGTGGACGGGTTCCACTTCTACTGACGAACACCAGCGCACGTGATGCCCGCACGGCCAACCGGTCGTGCGGGCATTCCCTCGTCGGGTGCGGGTCGGCTGCGGCGCAGGATGGGGAACACCGCCGTAAGGTCGTCACGGCGAGGTACCGGAGGTTCCATGGGCGTGGACGAGCTGCAGCAGCTGGTGGGCGACAACGACGTGGCGGGCATGCAGCGGTGGCTGGAAGAGCATCCGCCGCACGTCGTCGCCGACGAGCTGGCGCGGCGGGACGCGATCCAAGCGGTGCTGCTGTTCCGCTTGCTGGACAAGAACAAGGCGCTCGCGGTGTTCGAGGAGCTGGATCCGGTCGACCAGCAGAAGATCCTCGAAGGGCTGCGGGACAAGGCCTTCCGCGAACTCGTCGAGGCGATGGACCCGGACGACCGGGCGATCCTGCTCGGTGAAGCGCCCGCCAAGTTCACCCGGCGCGTGCTGGCCGGCCTGTCGCCCCGCGAGCGGGAGATGACCGCTGCGCTGCTGGGCTACGAGGACGGCACGGTCGGCCGGATCATGAGCCCCGAGGTGCTGGTCCTGCGCGAGGAGCTCACCGTGCGGCAAGCCCTCGAACTCGTCCGTCGCCGCGGGCCGGACGCCGAAACGATCTACACCCTGCCGGTCGTGAACAACAGCAGGCGCTACCTGGGCTACGTGACGCTGCGGGAGCTGGTGCTGGCCGATCCGAACCAGACGGTCCGTGAGCTGGCCCACGAAGACCAGCCCGGCGCGCACACCACCGACGACGCCGAGGAAGCCGCCCGCTTGCTGCAGGACCTGAACGTCCTCGCGCTGACCGTGGTGGACAGCGAGGACCGGGTGGTCGGTGTGCTGACCATCGACGACGCGTTCGACGTAATCGAAGCGGCGGACACCGAGGACGTCGCCCGTCAGTCGGGTGCGGAGCCATGGGCCGGCCACTACATGGCGGTCAGCGTGCTCGCGCTCGCCCGCTCGCGCGTGGTCTGGCTGCTGTTGCTGATCGTGGCCGCGACGCTGACCGTCGGTGTGCTCGAGGCGTTCGAGTCGACGTTGTCCAAGGTCGTGCAGCTGGCGGCGTTCATCCCGCTGCTGGTCGGCACCGGCGGCAACAGCGGTGCGCAAGCAGCGACCGCGGCCGTGCGCGCGCTGGCCGTCGGTGAACTACGCGGCAGAGACGTCCTCCGCGTGGCGCTGCGGGAGTCGCGCGTCGGACTGCTGGTCGGCATCGCGCTCGCCACCGTCGCGTTCATCTTCGCGTCCCTGGTCGCGAACACATCCATCGCCACGGCGGTGGCACTGTCCCTCATCGTGATCTGCGTGTGGGCAGCGATGATCGGCGGGACCATGCCGCTGCTGGCCAAGCGGGTCGGGATCGACCCCGCGGTGGTGTCCGCGCCGCTGGTGACCACGCTGGTGGACGCCACCGGCCTGATCATCTACTTCCTGATCGCCCGAGCGGTGCTGGGTATTTGAGTCGCCGCATGCTCGGCCGGCTTCGCCAGGCAGGACGTTGCCGCGCGCGGGCCGCGCTGGAACCTAGGTCAGAGTGGACAGACTTCGGGTCAGATCGGCGATGGACGCCACGGTCGCGTCCGGGCCTGCGGCATGTAGCCGAGTGCGTTTGTGTGGTTTGTTGATGTAGGCGATCACCCGTGTTCCGGCGTTTCGAGCGGCCTGGACGTCGCTGACGGAGTCGCCCACCAGCACGCATTGTCCGGGCCACATCCCGTGGCGTGCCATCGCGGTACGCACCAGGTGTGGATGCGGCTTCAGCAGATCGGGCCGGCCGGGCACCCGCCCGACCACAGTGTGGACATGACGACCGAGATCGTGCTTGTCCAGAAAGGTCCGAGCCGCTGCCGTGGAATTGTTCGTCACGAGGCAGACGGGGACACCCACGGTCGCGAGTGCGGAAAGCAGATGAGCAATGCCGTCGGTCGGTTTGGCCGCCTGTACCGATCGCACCTCAAGCGAGGTGAGCAAGGCGTCGATGTCGTCGGCTCGCCCCTGGGTGGCCGCGTATCGAAGGACGACGAACGGATCAGACGCCTCCGTCACGGCGGGCGGCAGCGGGCCGGTCAGCTCGGCACGCAGTCGGCGTGCGACATCGGGAGCCGGTATGCTGCTGAAAACCGAGCACACCGGACCGTCGAAGTCGAGCAGAACGCAGTTGGCCGACCTGATCAGTCGAGCCGCGGCGGTCATTCGGACAGCCCCCGTGCAACGGTGTTCCACATACTGTCGAACCACGTGCGCGACTGCTTGACGAACTGTGACCCGACGTCGTCGTCATCGGGGTGGATGGCGAGGTGCGACAGCAGGCGTCTTTGCCCATCAAGTCCCACATGGGAGTAGGTTCACCAGCCAGTTCGACCGTATGTTCGCGCACGGGATAGAAGCCGAAGAACACCTCCGTGTCGTTGATCAAGTAAAGCTTGAAGAGTGGCACGGTCGGACAGACCCGGACCTCGGCGTGCGCTTCTTTGACGAGGCCAAGCTTGCCGAGCTCATCGACCGCGTCGACAACGGCTTCAGTGTGGCGCTCCATGATCCTTCGAGCGCGCGTACGGAAAGCAGGGCTATCGGCCATGTCCTCGACACGTGATGGCAGACTCCAGGGGCGAGCCGGGTCGGGGACCAGGATGCGCAGAGTTATCGATTCGGGCATGAGGGCCCCAGCGCGGATTTTGTCCAGAGGTTCGGCGATCGCTCCGTGTAGTGTCTCTCCGGAAAAGCCCACGAAATCGATTGAGACGTGTGGCTCCGTGAACGCTCGTTCAAGATGAGGGCGCAGGCCGACAGGCCGCTCCGTTCGCGCTCGTACGAACACGCCGCTTCCCTGCCGCGAGATGACCAAACCTTCGTCGCGGAGGACTCGGATCGCTTGCTGGATCGTCATGCGGGCGACGCCGTAGCGCTTGGCTAGCTGAGGGCCTGAAGGAAGCTTCTCACCCGGTTCTAGTTTGCGTGTCAGGATCGCCGCACGTAGTGCGTTCGCTACTTGCAGGTAAGGCGGTCGGGGGTCATCCGGGTCGAGTGCGTCCACGTGGCGAAGTCTAGGCGACTTCCTGCTTTCCCTCGGCTGACTAATGCAGCTTAACTAGCCAAGCTAGGTAGGTAGCGTTATCTAGGTAAGCTAGACAAGATGCTTGAAGAAGGACTTCCGCGGGATGACGACAGAACGATTGCGCGGCTCAGCCGAGAAAACGTCGAAGGTTCGTGAGGACTGGCCGTCGAGCCGCGAAGAGTGGATGCGGACTCGTCATGCGTACGAGTACTGGCATCCGCAGTATGTGTGTGCCAGATGCGGATTGTGGCCGGGCGCTGGCGTTCACCAGGAGCATGCTCCGCGAGCGACGAAGACGTGGTGCTGGCCGTCGTGCTCCGTCAGCTGCAGTGGGCGTTGGACAGCGTGGCCCGTGACGTGGGGAGTCTGACGGCCGACCGCGCCGCAGAACTGGCTGTGCTGCTGGAGGACACGGCATCGCTGGTACGTCACGCCAGAGGGCGTAACGAGAGGCTGGGCCTCAGAGGTGAACACGATTCCGACACATGACCGCTCGATGCTGGCCCTGGAGCTGGAGCGCCTGCAAGCCGCCACACGACACCCAGCCACGAGGCTGAGCCCCGCGGCCGGGCCGCCGAGTTTCGTTGTGCCTTCGCGTCAGTCGAACAGCGCGGGCAGCGTGCCTTCCCAGGCTTGCCGCAGCTCTTCCAGCGGGAAGGTCGCCACGTCCTGGATCTCCAGCTCGCCTGACTCAGGGTCCACCACACCGGTACGCCGCCACGGCAGCCCGCGCGCGGTACACATCTCGGTGAACCGCAGCTCCTCGGTGCGCGGCACCGCGACCAGTACCCGGCCAGCCGACTCGGAGAACAGCTGGACGAACGGGTCCTGGTCCTCGTCCAAAATGATGCGCGCACCGGTCTGCCCGATCAGCACGGTCTCCACCAGTGCCTGGGCCAGCCCGCCCTCGGACAGGTCGTGGGCGGCGGACAGCAACCCGTCGCGCGAACCCGCGACCAGGATCTCCGCCAGCAGCTTCTCCCTGGCGAGGTCGGCCTGCGGCGGCCTGCCGCCGAGGTGCCCGTGCACGACGTGCGCCCACTCCGAGCCGCCGAACTCGTCACGAGTCTCACCGAGCAGGATCAGGGTCTCGCCCGCCTCCGCGCCGATACCGGTCGGGATACGGCGGCGGACGTCGTCGATCACGCCGAGCACGCCGACGACCGGGGTCGGCAGGATCGCGGTCGAGCCGGTCTGGTTGTAGAAGCTGACGTTGCCTCCGGTCACCGGGATGCCCAGCTCCCGGCAGCCTTCGGCGAGGCCCTTGACCGCCTGCTCGAACTGCCACATCACGCCCGGGTCCTCCGGCGAACCGAAGTTCAGGCAGTTGGTCACCGCCAGCGGGGTCGCGCCCGTGGTGGCCACGTTCCGATAGGCCTCGGCCAGCGCCAGCTGCGTGCCGACGTACGGGTCGAGCTTCACGTACCGGCCGTTGCAGTCGGTGGACGCCGCCACGCCGCGCCCGGTCTCCTCGTCAATGCGGATCATGCCGCCGTCCGACGGCTGCGCCAGCACGGTGTTGCCCCGCACGTAGCGGTCGTACTGCGACGTCACCCATTCCTTCGACGCCAGGTTCGGCGACGAGATGAGTTGCAGCAGCGTCTCGCGCAGCTCTTCCGGCGTCGACGGCCGTGGCAGGTTCGCCGGGTCGTCCGCCTGCAGCTCGTCCTGGTCCGCGGGGCGCGCGATCGGCCGGTGGTACTCCGGGCCCTCGTGCGCCACGGTCCGCGGCGGGACGTCCACGACGGTCTCGCCGTGCCAGGTGATGACCAGTCTGCCGGTGTCAGTGACCTCGCCGATCTCGGTGGCCAGCACGTCCCACTTCTTGCAGACCGCCATGAAGGCCTCGACGTCCTCAGGCCGGACGACCGCGCACATGCGCTCCTGCGACTCCGACGAGAGGATCTCCGCAGGCGTCATCCCGCTGGCGCGCAGCGGCACCTTGTCCAGCTCGACGTGCATGCCACCGTCACCGGCGGAGGCCAGCTCCGACGTGGCACAGGACAGCCCGGCGCCGCCGAGGTCCTGGATGCCGACCACCAGCCGCTGGGCGAACAGCTCCATGCAGCACTCGATCAGCACCTTCTCCGTGAACGGGTCGCCGACCTGCACCGACGGCAACTTCTTGCGGCTCGCCGCGTCCTCGTCGTCGGAGAAGGTCTCCGACGCCAGCACGGACACGCCGCCGATGCCGTCCAGGCCGGTGCGGGCGCCGAACAGGATGACCTTGTTGCCCACGCCGGAGGCCTTCGCCACGTGCAGGTCCTCGGTGCGCATCGCGCCGATGCACATGGCGTTGACCAGCGGGTTGCCCTGGTACGACGGGTCGAAGACGACCTCACCGCCGATGTTGGGCAGGCCGAGGCAGTTGCCGTAGCCACCGATGCCCGCGACCACGCCCGGCAGCACGCGCTTGGTGTCCGGGTGGTCGGCCGCGCCGAACCGCAGCGGGTCCATCACCGCCAGCGGCCGCGCGCCCATGGCGATGATGTCGCGCACGATGCCACCGACGCCGGTGGCCGCGCCCTGATACGGCTCGACGTACGACGGGTGGTTGTGCGACTCGACCTTGAACGAGACCGCCCAGCCGTCGCCGATGTCCACCACGCCCGCGTTCTCCCCGACGCCCGCCAGCATCTTGGCCTGCATCTCCGGGGTGGTGTTCGCCTTCCAGTGCTTCCAGTGCACCTTCGACGACTTGTAACTGCAGTGCTCGCTCCACATCACCGAGTACATGGCCAGCTCGGCCTCGGTCGGCCTGCGGCCGAGGATCTCGCGGATGCGGGCGTACTCGTCGTCCTTCAGCCCGAGTTCGGCGTACGGCTGCGGGCGTTCCGGGTCGGTGGCCGCCTTCTCGACGGTGTCGATCTCGGTCATGCCGTCACCAGGGAGCGAGTCGCGTCCAGCACCGAGTAGAAGACGCCGAGGCCGTCGTCGGACGGGCCGGTGAGTGCGTCGATGGCGTGCTCCGGGTGCGGCATCAGGCCGACCACCCGGCGGTTCGCGCTGCAGATGCCCGCGATGTCGTTGATCGAGCCGTTCGGGTTGCCGTCGACGTAGCGGAACACCACACGACCCTCCGCCTCCAGCTCACGGACCGTCTCGGCGGAGGCGGTGTAGCGGCCGTCGATGTTCTTCACCGGGATGAGGATGTCGGCTCCGGTGTCGAACCGCGTGGTCCAGGCCGTCTCGGTGTTCTCCACCCGCAACCACTGGTCCTTGCACACGAAGTGCAGGCCGACGTTGCGCAACATCACGCCGGGCAGCAGTCCCGCTTCGCACAGGATCTGGAAGCCGTTGCAGATACCGAGCACCGGCATCCCGCCACGGGCCGCGTCCACCACGGACTGCATGACTGGCGCGAAGCGTGCGATCGCGCCGGCGCGCAGGTAGTCACCGTAGGAAAAGCCGCCAGGCACGACCACGGCGTCCACACCCCGCAGGTCGTCGTCGGCGTGCCACAGCGACACGGCCTCCGCGCCGACCGCACGGGCCGCGCGGGCTGCGTCGACGTCGTCCAGCGTGCCGGGGAACGTGATGACGCCGATCTTCACGACTCCACCCGCCGCACCACGTAGTCCTCGATGACGGGATTGGACAGAAAACTCTCGGCGATCTTCGCCAGGGTGGCGTCATCCACCTCGTCATCCACTTCCAACTCGAAGTGCTTGCCTTGCCGCACGTCTTTCACCCCGGTGAACCCGAGGCGCGGCAGCGCTTTGACGATGGCTTGACCCTGAGGGTCGAGGATCTCCGGTTTGGGGATGACGTCGACGACGACCCGAGCCACACGAACTCCCGAAAATGGCGGGGAAGGGGACAAGCCGAGCGTAGCCGACCTCGGCCGTCGTTCTCGAGCTCGGTTCCCGCTGGTGTGAGGCGCGCCGCTGCCCGCTGCGCTCAGGGCACGATCTGGATCTTGTCGCCGACCTGAAGGTGGAAGAAGAACTTGCGCGCCGGGGTCTTGGTCAGGCGAACGCACCCGTGCGAGCCCGACTGCACGCTGCCGTAGTGGAACGCGTGGCCCTGCCAGGTGAAGAACACCGAGTACGGCATCGGCCCGTCGTACTGCTGGCTCCAGTAGTTCTTCCGCTTGTACTTCACGGTGAACGTGCCGGTCGGCGTGCGGTAGCCCGGCTTGCCGGACGCGATGCGCACCGGGCCGTAGATCGTGCTCGAGCCCTTGTACTTCAGCCATGCGCGCTTGGCGCTGAGGTCGACACAGGCCCGCGACGCCCATGTCTTGCTGCACGGCCAGCTGCCGTATCCGCCGGACGCTGCGGACGCCGCCGGCGTCAGCACGAGCACCGTCGCGAAGCTGACCAGCAGCGCGGCCAGCAGCGCCGCCCCCTTGCGCACGAGGCTTCTCACCGGGCTCATCGCAGGCCTCCCTGTCCGCCGACGGCCGTGATCAACGTGACCGGATCATCGAGACATCGCAGTGTAGTGTTACCGCTGCGGAGCGTGTCCAGCCGGTTCTGCTGCCAGCGAGTTCGCTCGCCATCGGCGCCCCGGGCGCGGCAAGCTTCGAGGTATGCGACTGCTGATCTTCGGAGGCACGGTCCTGCTGAGCCGTGCCGTGGCGGCCGAAGCGGTCCGGCGAGGGCACGACGTGGTGTGCGCCGCGCGCGGCAAGTCCGGCTCGGTTCCCGAGGGCGCCCGCCTGGTGCGCGTCGATCGTGACGACCCGTCGACGCTCGAGCAGTTGTCCGGCGAGCAGTACGACTCGGTGCTCGACACGTCCTTGTTGTCGCACACGTGGACGGCCGACGCGCTGCGCGTGCTGGGCAGGTCGGCGCGGCACTGGATGTTCGTCTCCTCGGTCAACGTCTACGCGGATCACCAGCAGCGCGGGCAGCGCCCTGGTGCCCCGGTCCTCGCCCCCCGCGCCGAGCACGCCACCGTCACCGACGGCGGGGTCGACCCCCAGCTGTACGGGGCGATCAAGGTCGCCGGCGAGAACGCGGTGCTGGCCGCCTTCCCCGACGCGTTCGTGGTGCGGCCCGGTCTGATCAGCGGTCCCGGAGATCACACCGACCGGTTTGGATACTGGCCGATGCGCTTCGCCCGCGGCGGCCAGGTCGTGGTGCCGGACGTTCCGGAACAGCCCGCGCAGTACGTCGACGTGCGCGACCTCGCAGCCTGGATCGTCGACGCCGCCGAGCAGCGGATCGGCGGGGTGTTCGACGCGATCACCCCGCCCGCGCCACTGCCCGACGTGCTCGCCGAGATCGCCGAGGCCGTCGGATTCGACGGGGAGCTCGTGCCCGCCCCGGTCGAGAAACTGCACGAGGCCGAGGTCAAGCCGTGGTCGGGCCCGCGCTCGCTTCCGCTGTGGGCGCCCGCGGACATGTACGGCATGCTCGCCCACGATGCCGAGCCCGCCGTCGCGGCAGGGCTGCGCCACCGATCACTCGCCGACGCGGCGCGCGCGGCACTGGAGCACGAGCGGGCGCTCGGCGTGGATCGTGAGCGGCTCGCGGGCTTGTCACCCGAGGACGAAACCGCGGTGATCTCGATCGTGGGGAAATAGCGGATCTCTGACGAAAGTCGGGTCCCCCGGGCACCGCGCTCGACATAGGGTGAGCACCGTCCGCGCACCGGCGTGAGCCGACCGTGACCATTTCTGGAGGACTACCCATGCCAGCTTCGAGCCGCGCGCGTCGCGTCGGGTCAGTTGCCGTCGTCGCCGCCGTGACCGCCGCGTTGAGCGCAGCCGCCAGCCTGCCCAGCACCGCAGCGACCGCGCCGGTGGCCGCCCACCAGGTGTCCCACACGCCGGTCGCGCAGGTGACACCCGCGGATTGGGAAGAGGGCTTGCGGTCGTACTTCGTGCTGACAGACCCGGCCGATGTCGAAGCGGCGAAGAAGGCGGTGGTCGACAACGGCGGCACGGTGTTCGCCGCGTACGACAAGATCGGCGTGGTCGTCGCGCACGCCAAGGGCGAGAAGTTCGCCGACGCCGTACGCGGGGCCGCCGGGGTGCAGGCCGTCGGCGCCACGCGCACCTCGGATGTCCCCAAGGAGGCCTACGACCCGCAGATCCCGCAGGCTCCCACGCAGCAGGAGCCCAGCGAGGACGAGACGGTGCAGTGGGACATGGAACAAATCCGCGCGGACGAGGCGTGGGAGGTCACCACCGGTTCGCCGGACGTCACGGTCGGCGTGCTGGACACCGGCGTGGACGACCAGCACGCGGAGCTGAAGGACAACTTCGACGCGAGCAAGTCCGCCTCGTGCGCCTACGGCAAGCTGGACGACCGCGAGGGCTCGTGGCGGGACACCGGCTCGCACGGCACGCACGTGGCGGGCACGATCGCGGCGGCCAAGAACGGCAAGGGTGTCGTCGGTGTGGCGCCGGGGGTGAAGATCGCGTCGGTGCGCATCGCCGAGGAACCCACCGGCCTGTTCTTCCCGGAGAACACCGTCTGCGCGTTCATGTTCGCCGGTGACAAGAAGTTCGACGTCACCAACAACAGCTACTACGTCGACCCGTGGCAGTTCACCTGCCCGGACGACGAGGATCAGGCCGCCATCCTGGAAGGCGTGAAGCGTGCGGTGCAGTACGCGCGCAATCAGGGCGTGCTGAGCGTGGCCGCGGCGGGCAACTCGAACTACGACCTGGCACACAAGACCACGGACAGCTCCAGCCCGAACGACTCGACGCCGATCACCGACCGGCCGATCACCAACGCCTGCCTGGACATTCCGACCGAACTGCCCGGCGTGGTGACGGTCGCGGCCACCGGTGATTCCGACCTGAAGTCGTCGTACTCGAACTACGGCGCGGGCAAGATCGACGTGGCCGCTCCCGGCGGCGACCCGGGCAACCAGGACCAGGGCGTCTACTCCACCGTGCCGGGCGGCAAGTTCGGCTACAAGGCGGGTACGTCGATGGCTTCGCCGCACGTCGCGGGGGTGGCCGCGCTGCTGGCCAGCGTTCACCCGGACGCCTCGCCGGCCAAGCTGACGGCGCTGCTGCGCAAGCAGGCGCAGGACCTGCCGTGCCCGGAGGACGACCGGTGCACCGGAGGCGACGCGGTCAACTCGTTCTACGGCGAAGGGCAGGTGGACGCCGCCGAAGCGGTGGGCTGACCCCGGCGGAGCCACGCACCCGGGGTGACGCTCATTGCCACGCATTTGGCGGGCTCGCCACTGCGGGTGCGCGCCGTTAGCCTGGAGGCCTGCCAGCTTTGTCCCCGGCCAGCGAGGACGGCCTGATGCGCATCGTTCACTACGGACACTCCTGCGTTCTGGTGGAGACCGAGACGGCGCGCGTGCTGATCGACCCAGGGGCGTTTTCCTCGGGGTTCGAGCAGTTGCGTGAGCTGGACGCGGTCATGATCACCCACCAGCACTTCGACCACATCGACGCGGAGAAGCTGCCGGGCCTGCTGCAGGCCAATCCGTCGGCGCGGCTGATCACCGACCCTGGCACGCAGGAGCTGGTCAGCAAGCTCGGCTTGGAGAGCGAGACGGCTTACCCCGGCCAGTCGCTGCAGCTGGGTGAGACGCCGGTGCACGTGGTCGGTGGCGAGCACGCGGTGATCCACCAGGACATCCCGACGGTGGCCAACGTGGGGTACGTGTTCGACAACGGCGCCTTCTACCACCCGGGGGATTCGTTCAGCGTGCCGCAGCACCGGATCGACGTCCTCGGTCTGCCGACCGCCGCGCCGTGGCTGAAGGCGTCCGAGGCGGTGGATTTCCTGCGCGCCGTCAAGCCGCGCATCGCGGTGCCGATCCACGAGGCGGTGCTGGTCAACCCGGCCATGCACTACGGGTTGTTCACCAATCTCGCACCGGAGGGCACCGAGGTGCGGGTGCTCAGCAAGGGCGAGGCCCTGGAGGCGCAGCGGGTCTGACCTGGGGTTGTGGAGGCTCCGGCCGAAAATCGGGCCGCGGACGCCGCTCACCTGGGCGCGCCGCACTGCGCGGCTCAGGCCGACCTCGCCCGCGAGTTCAGCGGTGCGGGATGTGCCGCGTCCTGCCCAGCGCCCGCGCCGGGATTTCGTGCAGGCTCCGGCCGACCTCAGGCCGCGACCCGGTGGACTCGGCGGCCCGCGATGTGCCGGTTCTCCCGCCGCGCCGACCTCAGGCCGCGACCCGGTGGACTCGGCGGCCCGCGATGTGCCGGTTTTCCCGCCGCGCCGACCTCAGGCCGCGACCCCGGCGCGCCCAGACTCAGACCGCGACCCCGGCGCGCCCAGACTCAGACCGCGGGCCCGGCGCGCCCGGGCTGAACCAGTCCTCGGGCCCTTCCGATCCGTGCCACGTCCAGCTGCCGATACGTCTGCGGAACAGCCCCGGCTTCCAAGGCCACGTCGACCGCGTCCAGCAGCGCCTGGCGTGGTCCGGACCTGCCCGCCTGGGTCGCGTCGATGTGCAGCCGGATGATCGCACCGCGATTGGCCGCCCGCGCGACGGCCAGCAGCACGGCGAAGCACCGCACGGTTTCGGCGCGGTCCGAGCCGCCACCACCCAGTGCGTGGACCTTCGCCTTGTGCACGGTGCCCGTGCGCAGGTCGTGAATCCGCGCGCCGTCTGCGCACAACAGCAGACCGCACGTCCGCAGCGCGTCGAGTGTGCCGTCCGAGGCGATCCATCCCGGCGGAGCGAAACCCGCGATGTCCGGAACCCTCAGTCCGGCCCGTTCCAAGGCGGCGATCGCAGCGCTGATCCGCAGGCCTGCTTCGTGAGCGGGCAGAGCGGCGAACTCCGGCCGCCGGCCCAGCAGGCTCCGCGTCGGCGGGTCGCCGTAGCCGTGGATCAGCACATCGTCACCGTCGGCCAGGCGCGACCTGACCCAGCGGGCCAACGCACGGGACGCAGGCACGGCCCGGGGACGAAGGAACAGCGAGACCGGCACCGCGCGACGATCCAACTCGGTGGTGACTTCGGTCAGCACCGGCAAGGTCGCCGCGCTTGCGCCGGATACGGATACCAGTAGTCGGGAAGTCACGGTATTCAGTCAGCCAGTTCGAGATGTCCCCGGCGCTACTGGCACGTGACATTCCTGCGAGCGCTACTCGCCGGCGAGCGCGGGCTCGGCCTCCTCCTCGGCCTTGGCCCGCTCGGCCCGCTCGGCGCGGGTCGCACGCACCGCGGCCACCACACCGGCGGCCCACAACGCGACCAGGGCGACGTGGATGGCGATGTTCAGGTTGCGCGGCACGCTGGCGGCTTCCAACAGCGACCCGGCGTTGGTCAGCACGATCAACCCACCCGCGGCGGCGCCGAGCACGCGCGGCGGCAGGAAGCGCACCAGCCACGCGGCCAGCGGCGCCGCGATCACACCACCGATCAGCAGGCCGAGCACGATGGTGAAGTTCACGCCGGACCCGGTCAGGGCGAAGAAGAAGCTGATGCTCGCCGACAGCGCGACGATGAACTCCGACGCGCTCACCGATCCGATCACCTTGCGCGGGTGCAGCCGGCCGCTGGACAACAGCGTGGACGTGGCGATCGGACCCCAACCACCACCTCCGGATGCGTCGACGAACCCGGCGACCAGGCCCAGCGGGGCCAAGAACTTCGCCCCAGGTCGCCTGCCTGCCACCAGCGCGCCCAGCTTCAGGAAAGCGAACCGCACCAGCACGTAGAGGCCGAGCACGGTCAGCAGCGCGGCGATCCACACCCCGGCGAAGTCGGTGGAGATCGACGACAGCGCGTAGGCTCCGAGCGCAGCACCGATGGCGCCCGGCAGCGCCAGCAAACCCACCGTGCGCCAGTCGACGTTGTTGAAGCGCCAGTGCGAGAACCCGGACACCAGCGTCGTGCCCACTTCGGCGAGGTGAATGGACGCCGAAGCCACCGCGGGCGCGACACCGATCGCCAACAACGTCGTGGTCGCGGTGACGCCGAAGGCCATACCGAGCGACCCGTCGACGAGTTGGGCGAGGAGTCCCGCCAATCCGAACAACAACAACATCTGCATGACGACGACTCCTCGGCGTTCACTCGCTTGCGTGACAAGTCGCCTACGATCGTGAGCGGCGGGCCACGATTTGGAAACGCTTCCCACATGTTGAACGAACGACGGAGCGGCCATGTACGAGTGGATCTCGTTCACCTCCGACTACGGCTTGCGTGACCCCTTCGTCGGGGTGTGCCACGGGGTGATCGCCCGCATCGCCCCGCGCTGCCGCGTCATCGACATCACGCACGGCGTACCGCCCGGCAACATCCGGCACGGAGCCTTCGTCCTGGCCCAGTCGGTCGGATACCTGCCGCCTGCGGTGCATCTCGCGGTGGTCGACCCCGGCGTCGGCACTGCCCGGCGCGGCATCGCACTCTTCGCGGCCTCCGGGGTTCTCATCGGGCCGGACAACGGGCTTCTGCTGCCCGCGGCCGAGGCACTGGGCGGCGCCCAGCACGCCGTCGAGCTGTCTTCACCGGAGCTCCAGCTGCATCCGGTGTCCGCGACGTTCCACGGGCGGGACGTCTTCGCCCCGGCCGCCGCCCACCTGGCCGCAGGCGTCGACCCCACCGAGTTCGGCCCGTCCATCCCGATCGAACAGCTTCATCGACTGCCGACGCCCGCCCCGTCCGTGCGCCCCGGGGAGGTCGTCGCGAGCGTGGCCACCATCGACCATTTCGGCAACGTGCAGTTGACCGCGCCCGCTTCGAGCCTGCGGGAAGCCGGGCTGACGCAGGGCATGACGGTCGTCGTGCAGCGGCAGTTCACCGGAGTGGTCGGCCGGACGTTCGCCGATGTCGACGAGGACGAGCTGGTGGTGCTGAGCGACTCGGCAGGGCTGGCGGCCATCGCGGTCAACGGCGGGTCGGCCGCCCAACGCCTGGGCTTGACCGGTGACGAGCAGGTGACGATCAGCTCGGAGTGAGCCCCGGCCCCCAGGTGAGCACGTCCACGCGATCCCCGACCGCGATGCTTCCGGGCTGCACGACGTTGAACTTCACCGCGAACGCCACCCGGCCGTTCTCCGGATCGCGCCGGTAGCTGGACAACGTCCGGATCGGCTCGGACCCGCGCCGAATCCCGGTCGCCTGATCGACCAGCGTGATCGCACACCGGGTGTCCCGCTTGGCGTAACCGAGCTCCGCACCGCCGACCGTCATCCTCCGCACGCGGTCCTCGCAGAACGGCTCCGGCCACGAATCCACCACGATGTTCGGCCGGAAGCGGTCCATCGGCACCGGTTCTCCGCCGCGTGCCACGATGCGCGCGTTGAGGTCGCCCAACGACGTCGTGGAGGCCACGGCCAACGCCTGTCCGTCGGCGAACCCTGCCGTCCCCGGGGTCTCCCCGGTGGCCACGCGCTCGTGCTCCGGCGTGACGCGCACCAGGCGGCACGGGGTGCTCAGGTAGTCGCTGAACCACGTCGCGGCGTCGTCACCTTGGTCCACACCCTCGCCGCTGTACCGGAACACCGCGATGGGATGACGTTTGCCGTCCAGCTGGATGTCGATCTTCAACGACCCGTGCTGCGGCGTGCTCACCTCCAGCACCTCGTCCGGCAAGCTCACCGCGACCGCGGCCAACGCCGGGTACTCGCGCTGGGTCAGGACCCGGCCGTGCTCGTCCACCAGCGCGAACGTGCGATCGTGCCGCACGCCGGCGGGCAGCAGCTCCGCGGCGGACAGGGTGATCCCGCGGCACGACTTGACCGGGTAGCAGTGCAGCGAAGCGACGACCGGGACGGGCATGCGGGGACTCTAAAGCCACTACAGAATCGGCGCAGGCGTGTACCCCGCTGCTTCCGGGTACCGCTTCACGATCTCGTCCACGCGCTGCACGACCGCGTCCACCTGCGCGGAAGCCAGTCCGGTGAATGACAGTGGCTCTGCCAGCAAGGACTCCAGGTCGGCTCGGTCCAGCGGCAGCGTCTCGTCGGCCGCGAGCCGGTCGAGCAAATCGTTCTCTGCGACGCCCTGCTCGCGCATGGCCAGCGCGGCGGCCACCGCATGCTTCTTGATCGCCTCGTGCGCGGCCTCCCGGCCGACCCCGGCCCGCACGGCGGCCATCAGCACCTTGGTGGTGGCCAGGAACGGCAGGTACCGGTTCAGCTCCCGCTCGACGACCGCGGGGAAGGCACCGAACTCCGCCAGCACGGTCAAGAACGTCTCCAGCAGGCCGTCGGCGGCGAAGAACGTGTCGGGCAACGCGACCCGGCGGACGACCGAGTCGGACACGTCGCCCTCGTTCCACTGCTGGCCGGCCAGCTCTCCGGCCATGGAGGCGTAGCCGCGCAACACGACGGCCAGCCCGTTGATGCGCTCGCACGAGCGGGTGTTCATCTTGTGCGGCATCGCGCTCGAGCCCACCTGTCCGGGCTGGAAGCCTTCGGTGACCAGCTCGTTGCCCGCCATCAGCCGGATCGTGGTGGCCAGGCTGGACGGGCCGGCGGCCAGCTGCACCACGGTCGTGACGACGTCGTAGTCCAGTGAGCGGGGGTAGACCTGCCCGACCGAGGTCAGCACGCGCTCGAACCCGAGGTGCTGGGCGACGACCTGCTCGAGTCGCTCGACCGCTTCCTGGGAGCCGAGCAGGTCGAGCATGTCCTGTGCGGTGCCGACCGGGCCTTTGATGCCGCGCAGCGGGTAGCGCTGCAGCAGGCCTTCCAGGCGTTCGAAGGCGACCAGCAGCTCGTCAGCGGCCGACGCGAAACGCTTGCCCAGCGTGGTGGCCTGCGCCGCGACGTTGTGCGAGCGCCCGGCCATCACCAGCGTGGCGTGCTCGGCGGCCAGCTGCGCCAACCGCGCCAGCACGGCAACCGTGCGGTCCCGCAGCAGCTCGAGCGACCGCCGCTGTTGCAGTTGCTCGACGTTCTCGGTGAGGTCGCGCGAGGTCATGCCCTTGTGCACGTGCTCGTGCCCGGCGAGCGCGTTGAACTCCTCGATGCGCGCCTTGACGTCGTGCCTGGTCACCCGCTCACGGGCGGCGATGGACTCCAGGTCGACCCGATCGAGGACCCGCTGGTAGTCCGCGATCACCTGCTCGGGGACCGACACGCCGAGCTCGGCCTGGGCGCGCAGCACGGCGAGCCACAGCTCCCGCTCGAGTCGGACCTTGTGCTCCGGCGACCACAGTTCCGCCAGCTCAGCGGACGCGTACCGGCTGGCGAGGACGTTCGGGATCTGCGGCTTGTCAGTCACGCATACAGCCTACGGCGGCGGCCGCGTGCCCCCGGGTGCGAGTGCGGCGCCCGCCACGGCGGGGAAGAATCGGGGCAGTCCCGTCGAGTGAAGGAGTCGTGATGACCAACCGCACGTACCGCGTCACCGAGATCGTCGGCAGCTCGACCGAGAGCGTCAGCGACGCCATCAACGGTGCGGTCCGCCGCGCCTCCCAGACACTGCGCGGGCTCGACTGGTTCGAGGTCACCGAGATCCGCGGACACATCGTCGACGGCGAGGTCGGCCACTACCAGGTCGGGCTCAAGGTCGGCTTCCGGCTGGAGGATCCTGCTTGATCCGGCGCAGCCTGCGCGGCGCGACGAACCACAGGTAGCCGAAGCAGGCCGCGGTGAGCGCGGCGAGCACACCCAGTGCCACTACGCCGAACACCACGAAGCCGATCAACGCCACGGTGACGGTCACCGCGAGCGCGAGGCAGACCAGGCCGGCCAACACCACGCGGTTGCCGTCGGCCAGGATCTGCCGGCGCAGTCCTTCGCGGAACAGCATGCGGTGCCACGCGGCCGGGGCGGACAGCAGCGCGGTGGCGAGCACCGCGAGCAGGACCGCGGCCAGGTGCAGCACTTTCACCAGGAGTTCGGCCTCGGCGAACATCGGGGTGAACACCACGGCGAGCAGGAAGCCGAACAGGATCTGCACGCCCGCCTGGGCGACCCGCAGTTCGGCCAGCAGTTCGTTGACGTTGCGGGTCAGCCGCTGTTGCTCGGTTTCCCGCTGCTCCGTCATGCCTCCATGATTCACCTGTTCGTGCTAGTGCAAAACCTGGCGCGGGCGGCGCAAGCAGCGCCGGTGCGGGGTCGCGGTCGGACACCTCCGGCCCCGGGCAGCCGTGCGGCGACCCGCTGCCGGCTCGGGCTCACCGCCGCCGGTGCCGTGCGGCCGTCCGTGGCGGCACAGCCGAGCGGCATGGATGTCGGCCGTACGCGGAATCCCGGCTTGCGCCTACCGGCACGCGCCCGCGTGGCCGCCCTGCCGACACGGGCCCGTGTGGCTGTCCCTGCCGACAAGTGCCCGACAGGCCGCCCCTGTCGCCGACACGCGCCCGCATGGCTGCCGCTGCCGACAAGCGCCCGCGTGGCCGCCGTCGCAGTGGGCGACGAGCCCGCACATCAGCCCGGTTAACCTGGAGGATGTGCCTGCATCAGCCCAGCCGCTGCGGATCGGCAAGTTCACCGTCGATCCGCCGGTCGTGCTCGCCCCGATGGCGGGCATCACCAACCGGGCGTTCCGGCAGCTGTGCCGCGAGTACGGTGCGGGCCTGTACGTCTGCGAGATGATCACTGCCCGCGCGGTCGTGGAACGCCACCCCGGCACGCTGCACATGATGAGCTTCGCTCCGGGGGAGTACCCGCGGTCGATGCAGCTCTACGGCGTCGACCCGGCCACCATGGCGGAAGCGGTCAAGATCGTGCTGGGCGAGGGTCTTGCCGACCACATCGACGCGAACTTCGGCTGCCCGGTGGCGAAGGTGACCCGCAAGGGCGGCGGCGCGGCGTTGCCGTACAAGCGCAAACTGTTCGGCCAGATCGTGGCCGCTTCCGTCGCCGCGGCCGAACCGTACGGCGCCCCGTTCACCGTCAAGTTCCGCGTCGGCATCGACGATGACCACCACACGTTCCTGGACGCGGGCCGGATCGCCGAGCAGGAAGGCGCTGCTGCCGTCGCCCTGCACGCGCGCACGGCGGCCCAGCGCTACTCCGGCCAGGCCGACTGGTCGCGCATCGCGGAGCTGAAGGAAGCGGTCACCACCATCCCGGTGCTGGGCAACGGCGACATCTTCACCGCGGACGACGCGCTGCGCATGGTCGAGCAGACCGGATGCGACGGTGTGGTGGTCGGCCGGGGCTGCCTCGGCAGGCCGTGGCTGTTCGGTGAGCTGGAGGCCGCGTTCGCCGGCCGTCCGATCCCGCCGGGACCGAATCTGGGCGAGGTCGCCAAGGTGTTGCGCAGGCACGCCGAGCTGCTCGTCGAGCACGACGGCCACGACAAGGCCATGCGGGACCTGCGCAAACACATGGCCTGGTACTTCATGGGCTTCCCGGTCGGCTCCGAGCTGCGCCGCAAGTTCGCGATGATCAGCAGCCTGGCGGAGCTGGACGAGCTCCTCGCCCAGCTGGACCACGACGCGCCGTTCCCGGAAGCGGCGACCGGTCCGCGCGGTCGCCAGGGTTCCCCGGGCAAGGTCACGCTCCCGCACGGATGGCTGGACGACCCGGACGATGCGAGCGTGCCCGAGGGCGCGGATATGATGCACTCCGGTGGATGACCAGCTCGAAGCGCTCACACGACTGATCACCACGACCGTCGGCGACGACGCCGTCGGCCTCTACCTGCACGGCTCGGCCACGGCGTCGAGCCTGCGTCCCGCCAGCGACATCGACCTGCTCCTGCTGGCCGAACACAGCCTGCACCGGCCACAACGCCAGCAACTGCTCGACGGCCTGCTGCGGATCTCCGGCCTCGACAGCGGCCTGCGCCCGGTCGACCTCGCGGTCGTCGTCCGGGCCGGTTGGCACTACCCGCCGACGGTGGACTTCGTCTACGGCGAGTGGCTGCGCGAGCAACTCGAGCAGCAAGGCCCACTGCCTCCGCACCCGTGGCCGGACCTCGCCGTGCAGATCGCTCAGGCGCGTGCGGGCCGAGCCGTCTTCGGCCCGCCGCCCACCGACGTGCTGCCCGCGGTCCCGCAACGTGACCTGATCGCCGCGAGTGTGGGCGGCATCCCCGAGCTGCTCGACGAGCTGGAATCCGACACCCGCAACGTGCTGCTCACCCTGGCCCGCATCTGGGCAACCGTCGCCACCGGGCGCCTGCTGGCCAAGGACGAGGCCGCCGAATGGGCGCTCTCGCAGCTGCCCAAGGAACTCCGACCCGTCATGCGGCACGCGGTGGAGCTGTACCGCACCACCAGTTACGCCGACGAGCGATGGCCGGAGCGGCTGTTCGCCGATGCGCGGCCGTGCGCTGACTACGTGGTGGCTCGGATCGGCCGCACCCGCAGCGGCAGCCCGTCCGCCGGGATCGGTCCGGTGCCGTAGGTCAACGGTGGCTCGTAGCCCTCGGGAACCGACCAGGCGAACCGCAGCAGCATCTGGTGCATGATCGCCTTGACCTCCATGATCCCGAAGTGCATGCCGATGCACTTGTGCACGCCGCCGCCGAACGGCATCCACGCGAACCGGTGCGACTTGTCCTCCCGCCGGTGCTCGGCGAACCGCTCCGGGTCGAACACGTCCGGGTCGGACCACCACGGCTCCATCCGCTGCGTCGGGTACACGCCCAGCACCACGCGGGCGCCTGCCGGGATGTAGCGGCCCTCCAGCTCGGTGTCCCGGATCGCCCGGCGCATCAGCACACCGACCGGCGCGGACATCCGCAACGATTCCTTCATCACCAGGTCCAGCGAGGGCAGCCGGTCCAGATCGGCATAGCTGATCTCGTCGGTGCCCAGCGCCATCGACTCGGCCCTGGCCCGCTCCTGCCATTCGGGGTACTTGCCCAGGTAGTAGGCCATCATCGCGGCGGTGATCGTGCTGGTGTCGTGTGCCGCCATCAGCACGAAGATCATGTGGTTGACCACGTCGACGTCGGTGAACCGCTGCCCGTCGTCCGTCTCGGCCCGGCACAGCACGCTGAACAGGTCCTGCCCGTCGCCCGCGCGCTTGGCCGGGATGCGCTCGGCGAAGTACCGCTCCAACTCCCGCCGACCACGCAGTCCGCGCCGCCAGATCCCGCCGGGGACGTCGGCGCGCACCAATGCCTGCCCAGCCCGCACGGTGTCCACGAACGCCTCGTTCAGCCGGTCCGCCTCCGGACCGAGGTGATCACCCACGAAGACCTCGGTGGCGATGTCCAGGGTGAGCTGCTTGAGCGCGTCGTACACGCCGAACCGGCCACGCGGCCGCCAGCGCGCCAGGCCACGGCGGATCGCCGGGTTCATCGCCGCCAGGTAGCCGAGCAGCCGGTCGCGCGTGAAGGCCTCCTGCAGGATGCGCCGGTGCTGGTGGTGCTCCTCGAAGTCCAGCAGCATGACGCCACGGTGGAAGAACGGTCCGATGAAGTACTCCCACCCCGGGCCGTTGGCGAACGCCTTGTCCCGGTTGACCAACACCCGACCGATCGGTTCGGGGCCCAGCACGATCACCATCCGGGTGCCGAACCCGCCTGCCCACTGCACCGGCCCGTACCGCCGGTACCGCTCGCGGGCGAACCCCAGTAAGTCGGTGGTCACCGTCAGCGAATGTCCCAGGATCGGCGGACCGTAGTCACCGAGCACGGGCTCCAGCCCGCTGCCGGGTGGCGGCGTGGCCAGCGGCCGCACCGGAGCGGGCACCCGCTGAGCGGCCGCGGCGACCGTCGTCTGGAACCGCCGCACCACCGTCGACTTCACCGTGGACGTGAGCATGGATGTCATCGGCCCTCCCACACCAGGCGTGATCAGAACCATAGCGGAAAACGATGTTTCCGTAAACAAGCGTTTCCTAATATCGCCCATGTGGCAGACTCGGCGAAGTGACCAGAGCGGCGACGGGGATGTATCGCGGCGCGACCGCCGAGGAACGGCGGGCGCAACGCAGACGCCGCCTGATGGATGCGGCGCTGGAGATCATCGGCACTCAGGGCTGGGCGAACACCACCCTGCGCGGCGTGTGCGAACAGGCACGGGTGGGCCCGCGATTCTTCTACGAAAGCTTCGCCGACCTGGACGAACTCGCTGCCGCCGTGCACGCCGAGCTGGTCGACGAGGCGCTGCAGCGGACGCTGCGCGCGGTCGCCGAGGCACCGGACGACCTGGCCGCGAAATCGCGCGCGGGGGTGGCCACGATCATCACGGCGTTCACCGAGGACCCGCGCCGGGCCCGCTTCGTGTTCGCCGAGGCGCACGCCAGCGAGACGCTCATGCGGCTGCGCTTCCGGGCCATGCGCACCATTTCCGACGTGGTCGCCGAGCAGGCCGCCACCCTGCTCGACATGCCGCCGGACAGCGAGACGGTGCGGCAGGCGTTCGCGCTGTTGTTCACCGGCGGGGTGGCCGAAATGATCCTGGTCTGGCTGGACGGCGGGCTGGATCTCGACCGGGACGGGCTGATCGACCTGTGCCACGAGTTCCTGCTGACCTCCGCGCAGAACCTTCCCGACCTGGCAGAACGGGTGAGCAGGCGATGAACCGCGCACGCTGGGCCCGGTACTGGGATCGCAAGTCGGACCGCTACGACGCCGAGATGATGCGGTGGGACCAGCGACTGTTCGGCGACTCCCGGCCATGGGCGTGCTCGAAGGCGCGGGACGAGGTGTTGGAGGTGGCCGTCGGCAGCGGACTGAACCTGCCGCACTACCCGCCGGACGTGCAGCTCACCGGAGTCGACTTCAGCACGAAGATGCTGGACCTCGCAGCCGAACGAGCAGCATCACTCAACCGCGCGATCCGGCTGCTGCGCGCGGATGCGCAACGTCTCCCGCTGGCGGACAACAGCTTCGACACCGTCGTGTGCACGTTCGGACTTTGCGCCATCCCGGACAACGAGGCGGCTCTCGACGAGATCACGCGGGTGCTGCGACCGGACGGACTGCTGATCCTCGTCGATCACGTGGTGTCCACCAGCCGGTTCATTCGCGCAGGTCAGTGGCTGGTCGAACGCATCACGGTGCCCCTGGCCGGGGAGCATTTCCTGCGCCGCCAGCTGCCGTTGGTGCGCGCTCGCGGGTACACGATCGTGCAGGCCGAGCGCTTCCGGCACGGGCTGGTGGAACGCCTGGTGGCGACCCGACTTCGGTGAACGTGAATGTTCGCCGATCATCTTCACGACCTCGCACAGGTTGGCCGCCGATCGAGTGATGTTTTCGCTGGCGCGGGGGAAGCCGACTCAAGCACGCCCGCGAATCCGTCGAAAAACATTACGAACGTCAGGAAGGCGGCGCGGCGGATGTACGGACCTGAAGCGGGCAGCATGGCCACCGCTTCTGGTCTGTCCTCGGCAACCGCGCAGACACAACTGGGCGTCAACACCGTCGGCTCGTCGCCGGACGATCTGGTCTCGTTGCACGAATCCATCGCCCGGCTGCTGGCGGTCCAGGGCAACTGGAAGCGGGCCTACTCGCACCTGCACGCCGCGCTCCGGCTGGCCAGGGAGGCCGAGCGGTCTGCGCCGGCCATCCCCGAGCAATTCCGCATGCAGGTGGCCGAGCTGCACCGCGCACACGCCGCGGCAGTGCACGCCAGCCTGCGCGACTCGTTGACCGCCGCTTACAACCGTCGCTACCTGGACCAGCGGCTGGCCGAACTGCTCGCGGAGAACACCGCCGACCCGCGCAGCCCGGGCATCGCGGTCGCGCTGGTGGACCTGGATCTGTTCAAGTCGGTCAACGACGCACACGGGCACCTGGTGGGCGATCAGGTATTGCGGCAGGTCGTCCGCTTGATGCAAGCGGAGCTGCCGAGCACCGGATTCTGCGCGCGCTACGGCGGCGAGGAGTTCGTGCTCGTGCTTCCGGACATGTCGGCCGCGGCCGCTGTCGGCATCGTGGAGCGGGTGCGCAGGCGGGTGGCCGCGCACTCATGGTCGCTGCTCGCACCGAACCTGCGTGTGACGATCAGCGCCGGACTGATGCACGTGGCGGGCGGCGAGTGCCCCACGGACATCGAGCTGTGCCTCGGGCTGGCCGACGAGGCTCTCTACGCCGCCAAACGGGCCGGCCGCGACGCGGTGAGCTACCGGGTTGCCAACACGATCAGGTTCGCCGGTACGGACGACAGCGAGCACTGAGCGTTTCTTCCCACCGCGACCATTGGCACCAATGTGTTCCCCCGCGTGCGGTATATCCGTACGATAACGAACTCGAACACCGACGGCGTGTAACCCGCAGGCAACCGTCGGTGAGGCTTCGCCGTGTATCCAATGACGAGACCACAGAGGGGAGCACTGGGTGCAGAACGACCATGGCGCTCAGCGTTCCCGATCCGACCGGCAAGCCAAGCGTCCGATTCCACGGCGTCCCGCGCCCGGGGCCGAGCCGTCCCGGCATGCCGAGCCGCGCCGACGGCGACCGGGACAGGTCGGGGAACGCACCCGGATGGTCCGGCACGAGCCGGAGCCGCCACGACGTCGACGTGCCGTCGCCGAGCCACCGGCCGCTCAGGGCGAGCCCGATGCCACGCACGCCGATCCGGACGCCGCACGGCACGAAAACACCGGAGCCCCTCGTCGGCGCGGCCGACCGGAGCCGCGGGCTGAGCGGAGGGGTGGCGCCGGCAGGCGCGGCCTTCCCGAGTCAGGCGTGGAGCGGGCAAACCCACGCGCCGGCGGCGGCCTGCCCGAGTCACGGGCCGAGCGGGGCACGCCGGACACGAAGCGGCCCGAGCGGGGCACGCCGGACACGAAGCGGCCCGATCAGAGCACGCTGGATGCGGGGCGTCGGGAGCCGCCCGGCTCGCGTGCCGCACTGAGCAAGCCGACGCCCGAGCGGCGCCGTAGGCCGTTCATGGCGCCACCCGCCGAGCCCGACGCGGTGCGCGCCGAGGAACCCACCAAGATCCGGCCTCCGGTCCCGCCCCGGCGCGGCGAAGCCGCACGGAATGCCGCGGACGAGCCCACCAAGGTCCGGCCCCCGATCCGCCGTGGCAACGGGGCGCGCAAACCGGGAAGCCTTCGCCCTCGGCATGAAGAGGACGTCCTCGAACCAGGCAGCCTGCACCCCCGTGACGACGACGCCCGCAAGCCGGGCAGCGTCCGCCCCCGCGACGAGGAGGAAGCCCCCAGACCACGCGGCCTCCGCTCCAGGCACGACGGGGACGCCCCCAAGCCAGGCAGCCTGCGCCCCCGGCACGAAGCCGCACCCAAGCCAGGCGAGCCTCGCCATGACGAGGCCGGGCGCCCGCCGGGCCGGCGCGAGCCACGGCGGCCCGCGCCCCCAGCGGATCCCGCATCGCTCAAGGACCGGGAATCCGACCCCGCACGGCGCACGGACAAGCCGCAAGATCCACCTACGGTCAAGGCGCTCGAGGTCCCCAAGGACACCGAGTCCGACGGTCCGAACCGCCGAGCCGACGGCGTCGACGCGGCCACGTACCTCCTGACTCCGGTCACCGAGCCGGACGGTGAGGCGAAGCCCGCCGAGCCCAAACCGCTCACGCGCAAGCGGCCCGCCAAGCCGACCGCCGCACAGACGACGGTGATGCAGCGCCTGTGGCGCAACGAGCCCACCGTCCTGATCCCCGCGATCAGCGACAAGGATCAGCCGCCTCCCAAGCCGAGCGAGCCCGCGCCGAACACCCGACTGCAACAGAAGCGGGAGCGCAAGGACCGGCGCGCACTGGTGGCGGGCAAGGCCGCGGTGGCCACACTGGCCGCGTTGATCTTCCTCGCGGCGGGCGGCGCGTGGGGCATGAAGGAGTGGTACGACTCCAAGTTCACCGAGGTCGCCGCGCTCGACGAGGAATCGAAGGACATCAAGCACAAGGCCGCTCAGGTCGGCGACGAGAACTTCCTCATCCTCGGCTCGGACTCGCGCGTCGGCGCGCCCAAGGGCGCGGGCATCGGCACCGAGAAGACGATCAAGGGTGCCCGTTCCGACACGTTGATGATCGCCCACCTGCCGAAGGACCGCAGCCGCGCGATCTTGGTGTCCTTCCCGCGCGACCTGGAGATCACCCGGCCCGAGTGCTACCGCTGGAACTACAAGACCGGCGAGTACAGCAACGAGAAGATCCCGGAAACACCCCAGGTCAAGCTGAACACCGCGTACGCGGAAGGTGGCCCGCGGTGCGTGATCAAGTGGGTGCAGAAGACCACCGGCATGAAGATGACCCGGTTCGTGGGCATCGACTTCGCCGGGTTCAAGGAAATGGTCGACGCGGTCGGCGGGGTGCAGATCAAGGTCGACACCCCGATCGTCGACTCGATCCTCGGCACCGTGGTGGACAAGCCCGGGGTGACCACGCTGACCGGTGACCGGGCGCTGAGCTTCGTCCGAGCCCGGCACGTCGAAGGCGACCCCACGTCCGACTACGGCCGCATCAAACGCCAGCAGCAGTTCATCGCCGCGTTGCTGACCAAGACCATGTCCCGGGACGTGCTGCTCGACCCGCAGAAGCTGACCTCGTTCGTCAACGCGTTCGCCGCCGCCACGTTCGGCGACAACATCGGCGTCGACGAGCTGCTCGATCTCGCGCAGTCACTGAAGGGCCTGGACACCGACTCGGTCTCGTTCCTCACCGTGCCCACCACCGGCTACGCCAACGAGCGCGGCAACGAGGTCATGCTGGAGGACGAAGCGGCGGAGTTGTTCTCGGCTATCATCCACGACAAGCCGATCCCCGGGCTCGACGACGACAAGGATGCGTCGCAGGACAAACCCGACGAGCGCGCGTCCGACGGCGAAGGCGACACATCCGCCCAGAGCCAGCAGGTCGAACCGGCAGGTACCCCCTGACCGACGCGGTAGGCGATCCTTCGTCCGCGATTCACCCGAGGTTCACCTCCACGCTACGGCGTGCCACCGGGCGCGAACGTAGAGTGGCGCTATGCCGGTTCGACTTGCCGCCGGCATTCGAAGGAGTTGAGTGATGCGCGAGGCATACCACGTCGAGCTTGACCGGCTCGCCGAGCAGCTTGCCGACATGTCCGGCATGGCCGCGACCGCGATGGAGAAGGCGACGCGGGCTCTGCTCGAAGCGGACCTGGCCCTGGCGGAGCAGGTGATCAGCGACGACCAGAAGATCGACGACGCACGCTCGGCATGTGAGGAACAGGCCTACCAGCTGATCGCGCTGCAAGCCCCGGTCGCCACCGACCTGCGCACCGTGCTGGCCACCATTCACGCGGCGGAGAGCCTGGAGCGCATGGGTGACCTGGCGTTGCACGTGGCCCGCGCCGCGCGCCGCAGGCACCCCGAGCACGTGCTGCCCAAGCCGGTGGAGCACTACTTCGCCGAGATGGGTGAGGTGGCGGTGAACCTGGGCAGGCTGGCCGAGCAGGTGATCCGCGAGCGGGACATCTCCAAGGCCAAGGAGTTGGAGCGCATCGACGACAAGGTCGACGACATCCATCGGCACTTGTTCTCGGTGATCATGGACAAGGACTGGGAGTACGGGGTGGCCGCCGCGGTGGACACCACGCTGCTCGGCCGGTTCTACGAGCGGTTCGCCGACCACGCGGTGTCGGTGGCCAACCGGGTGATCTTCGTCGTCACCGGCAAGATGCCCGGCTACAACACCGACGCGGACGCCGACCTGTAGCCAGCGAGCCGCGCTGGTTGACCTTCACGTTGGTCGAAGCCCGATGATGGCCGGGTGACCGACCCCGAGTTGATGTCGATCGGCGCGTTCGCCGAGCGCGCAGGCATGACCGCAAGCGCTTTGCGGTTCTACGACGACGCCGGACTGCTGCGGCCGGACCGAGTCGATCCGGTGACGGGCTACCGGCGCTACAGCGAAGCGCAGGTGGCTCGCGCCGACCGGTTGCGCAGGCTGCGTGAGATCGGGATGCCGCTGTCGGTCATCGGGACGTTCTTCGCCGCGGACTCCGACGAGGCCGTGCGGCTGATCGACGAACAGGTGGCGAAGGTGACCGCCCAGGCCGCCGAGGTACGGCGGGCCGCTGCGCGGCTCAAGGCCTCGCTGGACCCGGATCGTCGTCACCCGATCTGCGCGCTGGCCGGTCCCGTCCTGGCAGAAGCCGTGGACCAGGTCATGGCGGCCACGATCCACCATCCCGACATGCCCGTCCTGAACGGCGTGCGCCTGGAAGCCGATGGCGAATCGGTCGCGCTGACCGCGACCGATCGATACCGGCTCGCCACCCGGACGCTGGTGCCCGTCGGCCGGCCGTCGGACTCCTGGGCGGGCACCCTCGACGGCGACGACCTGCTTGCCATGGGCGCCCGGATGCGCCGCAGCACGACCGTGACGATCGAAGCCGGTGAACGGTCGGTCGGCTTCCAGCTGACCGACGGCACCGTCCTGCCTTGTCGCCTGCGGACCGAGACCTTCCCGGACCATCGGCTGATGCTCGATGCGCTCCCATCGGTGACTCATCGCGTGACGGTCGGAAAGCACCAGGTCGTGCGGGTGCTGGAGCAGCGGGCACCGGAACTGGTCGGCGTGCGGGTGGCCGGGAACCGACCGAGCTTGCTGATCGGCGACGACGACGTGGCGCTCGACGGCACGGCAACGGGCTCGGATGTGACCGTCTGGTTCGACCTGACCACGTTGTATCCGGCCGTCGGCCATGCGATCGGCAGCGACGTGCTGCTCGATCTGCGCGGTCCCGAGCAGCCTGCCACCGTCAGGTCGGCCGACGACGGCGACCTCACCACCCTCGTCATGCCCCGCCGCGCCCCCGAGAGGACGAAATCATGACCACCGCAGCCGACCCCACGATGGAAGAGATCGGCACCGCTGTGACACTCGGGCACCAAGGCGACGTCGAAACGGCTCGGCGCGACCTGCTGGCCATCTGGCGGCGGATCGGAGTGCTCGGCGATCCGTTGCATCGCTGCACAGTGGCGCACTACTTGGCCGATCTCTACGACGACCCCGCCGAGTCGCTCGTGTGGGACGTCCGCGCCCTCGATGCCGCCGATGCGCTCACCGACGAACGCGCGCAGCAGCACCACGCGAACCTGCAGGTCGCCGGCTTCTACCCGAGCCTGCACCTGAATCTTGCCGACAACTTCCGCCGCCTGGGCGCATTCCGCGCCGCCGCCGAGCACATCGATCACGCCAAGCGGCACCTCTCCGCGCTGCCGGACGGTCCCTATGGCGACACCATCCGGTCGGCCGTCCAGGAGATCGGGCAGGCCGTCGCCGACCGGTCCACCACGCGCCGGGTCTGAGGCGTTGGCCTCGGCGGCCGTGCCTGCACGGAACTCGCACCCCGCGCGGTCGTGCCGCAGCGCCGCGCGCCTGCCGCATTGACCCACGTCGCTGGCCACGCACCCACGCGGTGTCGGCCCGCCGGGCAGTCGCGCTGCCGGGTGATTCGACGTACTCGTCACGAGCGACGAAATCTGTTCGCGGCCATCGGTAGCGTGAGCGAGTGCTGGTAGGGCTCAAGCCTGCCGGTTCGGACAGCGCGCCGGCCGGCGTACTGACGGCGTTGAGCGTGGGCATGAGCGATGTCGCGGCGAACGGTTCGACGGGTTCGGCTACCTGCTGACCGGGCTCACCACCGTGCAGGCCGCCGTGCGGCGGGAGCGGGATGCCTTGCGGACCTGACGGCACGAGTAACGGAAATGCGGCTGGCCGGCAACGGCCTGCCGGACACCGACATCGCTCGGCGACGCCTGCTGAGCGAGGCAGCGGTGAAACACATGTGACGAGGCTGATGGCGAACCTGGGGCTGACCAGCCGGGCGCAGGCCGTCGTGGCCGCATACGAAAGCGGCCTGATCGTCTCGTCCGCCGCAGCGAACCGGAGTAGGGATGACTGACTGGATCACGACCAAGATCACCGCAGAGTTGGTGCGCGGAGCGATCGAGCTGGAGGACACCGGCCGTGGCCTGCTGCCGCACCGGTTGCCCGCGTGGGCCCGAGCGCAGATACCGGACGTGCGACTGACCATTGCCGAGGCGCAGCCTGCCGGGATGCGGCTGGTGTTTCGTACCGACGCCACCACGCTCGAGCTGGACACGCTGCAGACGAAACGGGTCTATGTGGGTGCGCCGGAGCAGCCGCTGGGGACCTTCACCCTCGTGGTCGACGGCCGGGTACTCGCGCACACGAGCGTTCCCGGTGGGAACACCCTGCTGGTCGACCCGGTGACGGTCGAAACCGAACTGCGTCCGGGTTCGCCCGGCGTTGCGCGCTTCCCCGAGCTGCCTGCCGGCGCCAAGACCGTCGAGATCTGGCTGCCGCACAACGAGCAGACCGAGCTGCTCGCGCTGCGGACCGACGCGCCGGTCGAACCAGTGCGGGCGGAACGCCCGGTGTGGCTGCACCACGGCAGTTCGATCAGCCACGGCTCCAACGCCGACGGACCGACCACGACGTGGCCTGCGGTGGCGGCCCGCGCCGCCGGAGTCGACCTGATCAACCTCGGCTTCAGCGGCAACGCGCTGTTGGATCCGTTCGTGGCGCGCACGCTGCGGGACACCCCGGCAGACGTGATCAGCATGAAGATCGGCATCAACCTGACCAACGGCGACCTGATGCGCCTGCGCGCCTTCACTCCCGCGGTGCACGGGTTCCTGGACACCATCCGCGAGGGGCGACCGGACACGCCGCTGGTGCTCGTGTCGCCGCTGTACTGCCCGATCCAGGAGGACACGCCAGGCCCGGTCGCGATGGACACCGAGGCGCTGGCCCGCGGCGACGTGCAGTTCATCGCCACCGGTGACCCGGACGAAGTCGCCGCGGGGAAGTTGACGCTGCGGGTCATCCGCGACGAGTTGGCCCGCATCGTCGAACAGCGCTCCGATCCACATCTGTCCTATGTGGACGGTCTGCACCTGTACGGGCCGGCGGACTACGACGAGCTGCCCCTGCCGGACGGGTTGCATCCGGACACCGCGGCACACCGCCGTATCGCCGATCGGTTCGTCTCCACCGGAGTGCTTTCGACCGATCGGTCGCTCCAGGGCTAGGTTGTCGATCATGACGGATTTTCCGAACCAGCCGGGGCCGCCGGGGCAGCCCCAGCAGGGGGCACAGCCGGGTCCGCAGCCACCGGCGCAGCAGGCCCAGGGCTGGGCGCCGGGCGCACAGTCGTCCGGTGGCCAGCCTCAGCCATTCCCCGGAACACCGCCCGCGGGTCCCCAACAATCCGCCGGAGCACCGCCCGCGGGTCCCCAACAGGTTTCGGGAGCGCAGCCGGGCGGGCCGCAGCCTCAGCAAGCGGCGGGAGCGCAGCTTGCCGGTTCGCAGCAAGTGCCGCCTGCGAATCCGTCGGGAGCTCAGCCTTCCGTCTCGCAGCAGACGCCGGGCACGCATCCGGTGGCCCCGCAACCCCAGCCGTCAGGCCCGCACCCGATGCACAGTGCCCAGCAGACGCACCCACCGCAGGCTCCAGGCCCGCAACCGCAGGCCCAGCAGGTCCAGCAGGTCCAGGGCTGGGCGCCAGGAGCTCAGCCACCCGGCCACTACGCGCAGCCTGCGGCCGGGCCGCAGTGGCAGCAAGCGCCGGGCCACCAGGGCTGGGCACCCGGCCGGCAGTGGCAGCAAGGTCCGGGCGCGCCGATCCCACTGACCCGGCCGGGCTGGGGCGCCATCCCGGCGGTGCTGGGAGCGGTGCTCGGGGTTCTCGGGCTGTTCGCCCTGAAGTGGAGCGGTGACGTCACCTGGTTCGAGCTCGCCGATGCGATGCGTAACATCTCCGGCGACGACCTGAACGGCGAGCAGGTACTGGTCAAGTTCTACATCGGCAAGGGCGTCATCATCGCGGCGACACTCGCCGCCGTCGCACCGATTCCCTGGTCCTTCGGCGTCTTTCGCGACGAACGGAGCATCCGGCGCGGCGGCGGCATCATGAAGCGCAGCCTCCTGGAAGGCCGCACCGGTCCGACCAGGGCCCTGCTCACCGGCATCGCCGCCGCGGCCCTGCTCTACCACGTGATCAGCTTGCTGATGATGACCGACAGCGGGGAACACCTCGACGACCTCGGCCCCGGCCCGTGGGTGATGGTCGTAGGTGCGGCGTTGTCCGTTGCAGGCGCCGCGATCGGCCCGCGCGTGTCGCAGATGCGCAGGTAGCCGGACCAGATGACGCGTCGTCCGCGCCGGGCAAGAAGGCACGGCAATGATCGGCGCGCCGGTCTGCGGTGGGCGTAGGCACGCGCGCCGACGTGCGGCTGAGAGGCGCAGGATGCCGTGGAGTCCGCGCCGGACAGACCTGCGCGCCGGCGGTGCGGCTGAGAGGTGATGCGATCCCGCGGAGTCCGCGCCGGACAGACCTGCGCGCCGGCGGTGCGGCTGAGAGGTGATGCGATCCCGCGGAGTCCGCGCCGGACAGACCTGCGCGCCGGCGGTGCGGCCGGCCACAACCGGATGCCACGGAGGCCGCGCCGAAGATCCTTCGCAGTGGCGCCGGCTAGCTCGCGACCGCCGCGGATCCTTACCAGGCTGCGGTGTGAGTCGGACCATCGGCTGTAGCGCGCCACCTGCCCCGCTCCCGGCTACCGTTCACCCACCACGACAAAGGAGCTGGGCATGACGCGGGGCGCGAAGAGCGACGAGGACCGGCGCAGCTGGGAGCTGTTCGGAAAACGATTCGTCTGGTCGCATTTCTGGTGGGTGGCCGCTCTGCTGCTCGGCCTCGCGGTCGCCCGAACGTTCTTGATGCCGGTCACCACCGACTGGATCTCCGGCACGACCACGCTGGACTGTGGCTACACCTATACCGCGGACGCCACGGTGGTCGGGGACACCGAAACACGGCAGGGCGACGCGCCCGAAAGGGCGGAATGCGCTCAGTTGCGTGACGCCGCCGCCGAACGAGGAGTGGCCTACGCGGTGATCGCGATCCTGCCGATCTGGCTGGGCGTCAGACAAAGCCGCGGACATGCCGTGCCTTGGCAACACGTCGCTGCAACGGTGTGCCTCGGGGTCAGCCTGATGCTGTTGCTCGGCCCGCACCAGGCCGGCAACAAGGCCGAATGCGGTTCGCCGCTGTGGGTGGCGGCGTCCGACAGCGGCCGCGCAGGGGACGCCGACGAGCAATCGTGCCTGATCGAACGCCCGAGCAGGGTGGCATGGGCCGTGCTGTGGGGCATCGCGTCGGTGCCGTTCGTCATCGCCGGGACACGCACCCGCGACGAGGACTGACGATCAGCCGAAGCGACCGGTGATGTAGGCCTCGGTCCGCTCGTCCGACGGGGTGCTGAAGATCTTCTCCGTGGTGTCGAACTCCACCAGCCTGCCGGTGCGCTCGCCGTGCTCGTCGGCCACCGTGGTGAAGAACGCCGTCCGCTGCGACACCCGCGCCGCCTGCTGCATGTTGTGCGTGACGATCACGATGGTGAACTCGCGCGCCAGATCCAACATCAGGTCTTCGATCTTCTGCGTGGCGATCGGGTCGAGCGCCGAGCACGGCTCGTCCATCAGGATGACCTCGGGATTGGTCGCCAGCGCCCGCGCGATGCACAACCGCTGCTGCTGGCCGCCGGAGAGCGCGAAAGCCGACTTGTGCAGCTTGTTCTTCACCTCGTCCCACAGTGCCGCGCGGGTCAGCGCCTGCTCCACCAGGTCGTCCATGTCGTCGACCTGCATGCCGGTGACCCGCGGACCGTAGGCGATGTTGTTGTAGATCGACGACGGGAACGGGTTCGGCTTCTGGAACACCATGCCGATGCGCCGCCGCACCTCGATGACGTCGACGTCCTTGCCGTACAGATCGACCCCGTGGTAGCCGATCAGCCCCTCCACGCGGGCGCCCGGCACCAGATCGTTCATCCGGTTGAGGCTGCGCAACACCGTCGACTTGCCGCAGCCGGACGGGCCGATCATCGCGGTGATCTCGTTGGCGCCGAACGACAGGTTCACGTCGGTGACCGCCCGGAACTTGCCGTAGTAGACGCTGACGTCCCGGCAGCTGAGCACCGGGCTCCCCGGCCCGGGCAGCTTGAGGTCGCTTGCCGGGGTGGACGCCAGGTCCAGCCCACGAGCCGGGTTGCGGCTCTCCGCTGTCATGCGACTCCTCCGATCAGTCAGCCGATGCGGCCGGAGACGTAGTTGTCGGTGCGCTCGTCGGCCGGGTTGGTGAAGATCCTGTTGGTCTCGTCGTACTCCACCAGCTCGCCCCACCGACTGTGCTCGTCGGCGCCCATCTGCACCATCAGGAACGCCGTCATGTCCGACACCCGCGCGGCCTGCTGCATGTTGTGCGTGACCACGACAATGGTGAAGCGCTCCTTCAGCTCCAGCATCAGGTCCTCGATCCGGCCGGTGGAGACCGGGTCCAGCGCCGAGCACGGCTCGTCCATCAGGATCACTTCCGGTTCGGTGGCGATCGCCCGCGCGATGCACAACCGCTGCTGCTGGCCACCGGACATGCCGTAGGCGTTGTCCTTGAGCCGGTCCTTGACGTCGTCCCACAACGCCGCGCCGCGCAGCGCCCGCTCGACGATCTCGTCCATGTCGCCGGTCATGCCCAGCGTGCGCGGGCCGAACGCGACGTTGTCGTAGATCGACTTGGGGAACGGGTTGGGCCGCTGGAAGACCATGCCGATCTTCTTGCGGACCTGCACCGGGTTGACCCGTGGGCTGTACATGTCGGCGCCCTGGTAGAGCACCTCGCCTTCCACCCGCGCGTCGGGGATCAGGTCGTTCATCCGGTTCAGGCTGCGCAGCAGGGTGGACTTCCCGCAGCCGGACGGGCCGATCAGCGCCGTGATCGTGTTGCGGTAGATGTCCATGCTGACGTCGTTGACGGCCTTCTGGCTGCCGTAGAACACCGAGACGTTGCGCAGCTCGAACACCGCTTCGCGCTCGGCGTCCTTCCGCTCCATGGTCACCTGTTGTGGTCGCATCACCGCTCCTACCACCGTCGCTCGTAGCGGTTGCGCAGCCAGACGGCGAACGAGTTCATCGCCAGCAGCACCACCAGCATCAGGATCACGCCCGCGAACGCCAGCGTCTGGAACTCCTCGCGCGGCTCGACCGCGTTCCGGTAGATCTGCACCGGCAGCGCCGAGTACTGCCCGTCGAACAGCAATGGCAGGAACGGCGTGAACCCTGCCGCGCCCACCAACAGCAGCGGAGCCGCCTCACCCATCGCCCTGGCCACCGCCAGGATCACGCCGGTCAGGATGCCCGGCGCCGCGGCGGGCAGCACCTGCCTGCTGATGGTCTGCCACTGCGTGGCGCCGAGGGCCAGCGACCCTTCCCGGATCGACGGCGGCACCGCCCGGATCGCCTCCCGAGCCGCGATGATCACCGTCGGCAACACCAGCAGCGTCAACGTGATCGAACCGGTGGCCACCACCAGCCCGAGCCCGATCGGCCCGCGCGCGATGAACGCCAGGCCGAGGATGCCGAACACGATCGACGGGACTCCGGCCAGGTTCTGGATGTTCAGCTCGATCAGCCGGTTGTACCAACGGTCCCGCTTGGCGTATTCCTCCAGGTAGACGGCCGCGCCGACCCCGATGGGGACGACCAGCACGATCACCCCGAGGATCATGTAGAGGCTGCCGAGAAGCGCAGGACCGTAGCCGGCCCGCTCCGGCCGGATCCGGGACGGCTTCTCGGTGATCATGTCCAGGTCCAGCCGACCCCACCCGCGCCACGCCGAGTAGATGATCAGGCTGACCAGCATGACCAGCGCCATGGCCAGCGCCAGCATCATCAGCGAGCGGAAGACCAGCCCGCTGACCTTGTCCCCGCGCGGCTGCTCGCCGAACACCGTCTCGACGGCAGCCCGAGCTCCCGTGCTGGCCAGCCGGGCGCGCCGGGGTGGGGTGTCCTGGTCGACCATCACTCGTACACCTCGCGGAAGCGGCGGACCAACCGGATCGAGATCAGGTTCATGATCAGCGTCATGACGAACAGCAGCGCACCGACCGCGAAGATCGTCTTGTAGGTGATGGTTCCGGTGGCGATGTCACCGGTCGCGGTGCGGCCGATGTAGGCGGTCATGGTCAGCACCGACTCGCCGAACTCCCACGGCCCGATCAGTTTCGGGCTGGCGCCCGCGGCGATGAGCACCACCATCGTCTCGCCGATCGCCCGGGAGGCGGCCAGCACGCACGCGGCGACGATGCCCGAGATGGCCGCGGGGAACACCACCTTCAGCGACACCCGCAACTTGGTCGCACCCAGCGCGTAGGCGCCTTCGCGCAGGCCGGGCGGGACCGCCCGCATGGCGTCCTCGGCGACCGAGGCGACCAGCGGCACGATCATCAAGCCGACGGCGATACCCGCGACGCCCTGCGAGAACAGTCCGTCCAGGTCGACCCACGGCAGCAGGTCGGCGAAGAACGGCTTGAGGAAGTACAGCGCGAACAGACCGATGGCGACCGTCGGGATGCCCGCCAGCACCTCGAGCACCGGCTTGACGATCTTGCGCAGCCGCGGGTTGGCGTACTCGGACAGGTAGAACGCCGACAACAGTCCGACCGGAATGGCCACCACCAGCGCGATCAGCGTGATGTTCAGCGTGCCGACCACGATCGGCAGCACGCCGTAGCTGGTCTGGGTGCCCCGGCCCGGGCGCCACTCGGTGCCGAACAGGAACTCGGTGATCGACACCTCGGTGAAGAAATCCACGGTCGGCACCAGCAGCGAGATGACGATCGCCGTCGTCACCAGCACCGACAGCCCGGCACACACGAACAGAAACGCCTTGATCAGCTTCTCGCCGTAGCGGGGGCTGGAAGCCTTCAGCGACGGCCGGGATACGTCGCCGGCTTCGTTCACACGTGTGGTCATGCGATTACCACTGTGATCGGTCCTCGTGTCCTGGGGGTCAGCCGCGCAGCGCCTGCTTGGTCTTCGCGGTCTGCTCGTCGGTCATCGGGATGTACCCCGCCAGCCTGGCGATCTCGGCGGAGTTGTCGACAAAGTAGTCGACGAAGTCTTCGACGTGCTTCTTTTTCATCGACTCGCGCGAAGGATAGATGTAGAGCGGACGGCTCAGCGGCTGGTACTCGCCGCTCTGCACCGCCTCCGGGGTCGGGCCGACGCAGCCGTCACCGCCGTCGATCTTCAGCGCCTTCACCTTGTCCTTGTTGGCCGCGTAGTACTCGTAGCCGACGTAGAACATGGCGCCTTCGTCCTCCATGACGCCCGCGATGCCGGTGTTGTCGTCCTCGCCGATGTCCTGGTAGTCGGCGCGTTGTTCCTCCTTGTCGCCGTTGATCTCCTCGGCGAAGAACTCGAACGTGCCCGAATCGGTGCCCGGGCCGTACAGCGTCAGCTCGGCGCTGAACCGCACACCGTCGACCTGGTTCCAGTTGGACACCGTCGAACCGGGCGCCCAGATCTGCCGGAGCTGGTCGACCGTCAGGCAGTCGACCGGGTTGTCCTTGTTCACCAGGACGGTGATGGCGTCGTTGGCCACCTGCAGCTCGCGGTAGGTCACGCCGCTCGCGCGGCACATCTTCGCCTCTTCGTCGGTGATCGTGCGGGAGGCGTCGGCGATGTCGATCTCGCCGTTGCAGAACTTCTCGAACCCGCCACCGGTACCCGACGTGGCCACGCCGACCCGCATGTCCGGGTTCTCGTCGGAGAACAACTCGGCGGCGGCTTGCGTCAACGGGCCGACGGTGCTGGAGCCGTCCACCTTGATCGCCAGGCCGCCCCCGCCGCCGGCCTGCCCACACGCGGTCACCCCGAGCACCGGGACGGCCAGTGCGGCAACGGCCTTCGCCCGCCAGTTGCGCATCGACTCCGACTCCTTGTGGTTCTCCGCCTCAGGCAACCCTGTGGCCTGATCGGGTCCGACGGTAGGAGTCGAAGGTGAACGGAAGGTGACACCACCTGAAGGTGTGACGAGCACCGCTGGCGCCGATTCGCCGGGAGTGTCCGGATCGCCCGCGGGCTGGTCACGTCCCGGCGCTACTCGGTCACGCTGCGTTCGTACTGCACGGCGGTCGCTTCGACGGAGAATCCGAGCTTCCGGTACACCGCCAGCGCGGGCGCGTTGTCCCCTTCCACATACAGAATCACGCGCTTGAGGCCGCGTTCCCGCAGGTAGACAAGGCCAGCAGCGGTGAGGGCACGGCCGAGACCGCCACCGTGGGCATCCGGGTCGACGCCCACCACGTACACCTCGCCGACCGGGTCCTCGCCATCGGCGGCCGGATGCACCTTGGTCCAGTGGAATCCGACGAGACGTTGCTCACGTTCCACCACGAACAGCCCTGCGGGGTCGAACCACTCCTCGCGCTCGGCCGCCTCGACGTCGGCGACGGTCAGCGCGCCTTGCTCCGGGTGCCAGGAGAACGCCCTGGCGTTGACCTCGACCAACGGCTGCTCGTCGACCCCGGGCCGGAAAGTCCGCATGGTGACGCCCTCCGGCAGTTCCACGGCAGGAAGATCCTGGGTGAGCGGCATGCCCATGCGCAGCAGTTCCCGCACACGCGCAAAACCCTGCTTGCGGGCCAAGGCCGCAGCCGCCGGATCGTCCGCGTGGGACCACACCCGTAGTGTTTTCGTCGCCCGGGCGCGGATTTGTTCCAGCAGCGCACCGCCGTACCCGCGGCCACGCCGCTCGGGATGCACGATCAGCTCGGCGACCTGGCGGCCGAACGCGTCACCTTCGGTGTTCAGCCGCGCGACCGCCACCAGGCCGTCGTCCCAGGCCAGCAGGTACGGCCCGCCGGACAACTCGGACGGAAGAGGCTCTTGCGGTGCCAGCCGCGGCCAGCCGTCGACGCGGCCCGCGGCGTCCAGCAGGTCACGTACGGCCTGCTCGTTGTCGGAGAGGTCATCGACCCAGCGAGTGTCCACCCCGCCGACGGTAGCCGAAGATCGCCACCACGTCGGCGGCGTCGCACTACTTGGTCAGCGAACGCAGCTCGGCGTCCAGCGCGTCCTCGGTTTCCGCGACCACGTCCTGCTGCGTGTCCACCGACTTGGACGGACGCTCGAACTTGTAGCCGACGTTGCGCACGGTGCCGATCATCTGCTCGTGCTCGGGACCGAGCTTGGCGCGCAGCCGCCGGACGTGCACGTCCACCGTGCGGGTGCCGCCGAAGAAGTCGTAACCCCAGACCTCCTGCAGCAACTGGGCGCGGGTGAACACGCGGCCGGCGTGCTGGGCGAGGAACTTCAGCAGCTCGAATTCCTTGTAGGTCAGCTCGAGGGTGCGGCGGCGCAGCCGGGCGGTGTAGGTGGCCTCGTCGATCACCAGGTCACCGACGCGCAGCTCGGACTCCGCCTGCGACGACACGCCCTCCTTGGTGGTGGCCAGCCGCAGCCGGGCGTCCACCTCCGCCGGACCCGCCGACGGCAGGATGACGTCGTCCACCCGCCACTGGCCGTTCACCGCGACCAGGCCGCCCTCGCCGACCACGGCGATGACCGGCACCGCGTCGTCCTCGGTCGCCCTGGCGAGCAGCCGGCACAGGCTCTTCGCGGAGGCCAGGTCCTGCCGCGCGTCGACCAGGATCACGTCTCGGTGACCGGCATCGAGCAAAGCGGTAACCTCGGGCGTGCGAACCCGAACAGTGTGTGGAAGCAGGCCGAGCGCGGGCAGCACCGCGTTGACCGACGATTCGGTTGTGAGGACTAGCAGGTTCAGGCTCATCGCCTCGCACCGCCTCGAGTTCGTGCCGGCCGGACACCAGGGCCAGGCCGGTTACGGCTGGTGATATCCGAGAATAACGGCTGAACGGCTGCTCAACAGCCTCCTGACGTGGGCATCACAGTTGCTTACCTCGGAAAAACGTGTCTGTCACATGCCGTTAACACGGTGAGAATGGAGCGAGCGTGACCGACGGAGTCCGACGCGCAGCGCGCACCAGCCCTGCCGGGCGCAAGCGCAAACCACGCAGGCGTGGGCGCATTGTGCTCATCACGCTGGTGGTGCTGCTCGGCCTGCTGATCGGCGCCGACTTCGGGCTGGCGGCCTTCGCCGAGCACACGGTGTCGCAGAAGGCGCGGGAGAAGTTCGGGCTGCGCGACGACCCGTCGGTGAACATCCACGGCTTCCCGTTCACCACGCAGGCGCTGTCGGGCAAGTATGAGCAGATCACGGTCGAGGCGCAGGGCATCAACCTACGCAACACGCTGCGCGACCTGACGCTGAAGGCGGAGCTGCGCGAGGTCACCGCGCCGCTGTCCGACCTGATCGACGGCCGCACCGACTCGATGGTGGTCGGCGACCTGGAAGGCATCGTCAAGATCAAGCAGGCCGACCTCGGCAGGTTGACCAGGCTGCCGGACCTGAGCATCGAGCCCGCCGCGTTGCGCTACGTGGAGACCGGCGACGAAGAGGACGAGGTCAGCATCGAGGACCTCGACGAGCAGCGCGAAGCGATGGACGAGTTCCCGACGAAGGCCGGGATCAAGCTGTCGGCCACCACCCGCATCTCAGGACGTGAGACGCAGATCGTGGTGTTGGGCATCATCGAACTGAGCAGCACGTCCGTGCGGATCCGCCCGGAGCGGCTGGAGTTCCGGCAGGACGACGAGGTGATCGAGATCCCGGACCAGGTGCGGGAGGCGTTCCTGCCCCGGTTCGACCGGACCATCCAGCCGGGCAGCCTGCCGTTCGGTGTCCAGCCGGGCGGCGTGGCCGTCGAGCGCGGTGCGCTGCTGGTGCAAGGGAAGGCCAAGGACGTGCGGTTCGACCAGGATCTGCAGTTCACCGGCTGAGCGGGAGGACGGATGACGGGCCTGCTGGTGGTCGTCGGGGTGCTCGCCGCAGGCACGGTGATCGGATTCGTCCTCCGCGGGCGGGAGGGTGCGGTGCGCAGCGGTCAGCAGCGAGGCGAGCTGCCTGCCCGGGTGGCCGAGGCGCTCGGGCCCGGGGTGACTTTGGTGCAGATCTCCACCACGTTCTGCGCGCCGTGCCGGCATACCCGCGCGCGGTTGAGCGCGTTGGCCGACAAGCGTGCCGACCTGAGCCACGTCGACATCGACGTCACGAATCAGCCGGAGATCGCCGAGACGCTCGGCGTCCTGCGCACCCCGACGACCATCGCCTACACCTCCTCGGGTGACGAGATCCTCCGGGTGTCCGGCCTGCCGGAGACGAATCGCCTGCTGACGGCCCTGCAACCGCATCTGTCGGAGCACTGACCGGACGTCCACATGGTGGACGCCACTCCCACCAGCAGGGAAAACGCCGTAGCTTCGGGTTATGTCCACCAGCCAGCAGATCGATCCCCGCGGACCTCGGTTCGCCGCCGGGATCACCACCGTGGTGCTCGCCGTCGTGCTGATCACCAGCTGGTGGCCGTTGCTGGCCGCGCAAGCGGTGGTGTTCGCCGCGGGCGCGTTGTTCGGGCTCCGGTTCTCGCCCTACGGCGCGCTGTACCGGGTGGCGGTGCAGCCACGCCTCGGCCCGCCCGCCGAGCGTGAGGACGAAGCTCCGCCGCGGTTCGCGCAAGCGGTCGGCCTGGTCTTCGCCGTGGTCGGGGTGCTCGGATACGCCTCCGGGTCGACCACACTGGGGATCGTTGCCACGGCAGCCGCACTGTTGGCGGCCTTTCTCAACGTGGCATTCAACTTCTGCCTCGGTTGCGAGGCCTACTTGCTGTTGAAGCGCCTCGGCCCGTCGGCCAGCAGTCAAACCACCTGAATCGCAACCCCAGAAAGGGAGCTAGGTATGAGCCGCGAAGACGTCCTGGTGTCCACCGCGTGGGCGGAGGAGAACCTGGACACCCCCGGCATCGTGTTCGTGGAGGTCGACGAGGACACCTCCGCCTACGACAACGGACACCTCCGCAACGCCGTCAAGATCGACTGGCAGAACGAACTGCAGGACCCGGTCCGGCGTGACTTCGTGGACAAGGCCGGGTTCGAGAAGCTGCTGAGCGAGAAGGGCATCTCCAACGACGACACGGTCGTGCTCTACGGCGGCAACAACAACTGGTTCGCCGCGTACGCGTACTGGTACTTCAAGCTGTACGGCCACGAGAACGTCAAGCTGATCGACGGCGGCCGCAAGAAGTGGGAGCTGGAGGGCCGCGAGCTGGTCAAGGACGTGCCGCAGCGGCAGCAGACCAGCTACGTCGCCAAGGAGCAGGACCTGTCGCTGCGCGCGTTCCGCGACGAGGTCGTCGAGGCGATCAACACCAAGAACCTCATCGACGTGCGCTCGCCGGACGAGTTCGCGGGCAAGCTGCTCGCCCCCGCGCACCTGCCGCAGGAGTCCGCGCAGCGGCCCGGCCACGTCCCGTCGGCGGTGAACGTGCCGTGGGCCAAGGCGGCCAACGAGGACGGCACGTTCAAGTCGAACGAGGAGCTCAGGCAGATCTACACCGAGGCGGGCCTGGACCTGGACAAGCCGACCATCGCCTACTGCCGCATCGGTGAGCGCTCCAGCCACACCTGGTTCGCGCTGCACGAGCTGCTCGGCCTGCAGGACGTGAAGAACTACGACGGGTCCTGGACCGAGTACGGCTCGCTGGTCGGTGTGCCGATCGAGACGGGGGCCGACGCGTGAGCGTGCAGGTCGACAGCGGCTGCGCCGCCCCGGCCCAGGAGGCGACCCCGGAGGACTTCGACACCAAGGGCCAGGTCGTCATCGCGGGCAGGGTGACCGCAGGCAGCGAACCGGTGAGTAATGCCTACGTGCGGCTGCTCGACCGCGACGGCGAGTTCGTCGGCGAGGTGCAGGCGTCCGGACAGGGTGAGTTCCGGTTCTACGCCGCGTCCGGCAAGTGGACCGTGCGGGCCCTGCACGCCAAGGGCAAGGGCGAAGCGGTCGTGGAAACCGACGAACCCAAGGTGTACCGGGTGGCCGTCGACATCTGACGTCCCCGGCTTCTTCCTTCCGCCGCGTTTCCCCGGCGCCGACCAGGCGCCGGGGAAACGCTTTTTCTGGGTCTACGGCGCCCTGCAGCGGACGGCTGGATGCTCGCGCGGTGCCGAGCAGGGCGAGCGCACGCACGGCCTCGGGCCTTCACGGGCGGGCTCGGTCGCAACCCCCGGCGAACCGCCGCGGCCTCAGACGAACTCGTGTCGCACGATGGTCTGCTCGCGACCGGGACCGACCCCGATGGCCGACACCCTGGCCATGGACAGCTCCTCGATCCGCTCCACGTAGCGCTGCGCGTTGGCCGGCAGATCCTCGAACGTGCGGCAGCCCGAGATGTCCTCCTGCCAGCCGGGCATCTCCTCGTAGATCGGCACCGCATGGTGCACGTCGGTCTGCGTCATCGGCATGTCCTCGGTGCGGAATCCGTCCACCTCGTACGCCACGCAGACCGGGATCCGCTCCAGCCCGGTCAGCACGTCGAGCTTGGTCAGGAAGAAGTCGGTGATGCCGTTGACGCGGGTGGCGTAGCGCGCGATGACCGCGTCGAACCAGCCGGTGCGGCGCTCCCGCCCGGTGGTCACCCCGAACTCACCACCGGCTTTGCGCAAAAAGTCGCCCATTTCGTCGGTGAGCTCGGTGGGGAACGGGCCGGAGCCGACGCGCGTGGTGTAGGCCTTGAGGATGCCCAGCACGGTGGTGATCCTGCCGGGCCCGATGCCGGCACCCGCGCACGCGCCGCCCGCGGTCGGGTTGGACGACGTGACGAACGGATACGTGCCGTGGTCGACGTCCAGCAACGTCCCCTGCGAGCCTTCCAGCAGCACGTTCTCGCCCGCCTCGAGCGCCTTGTTCAGCTGCAGCCGGGTGTCCGCGATGCGGTGCGCGAACTGCTCACCGATCGACAGCACCTCCTCGACCACCTCGTCGACCTCGAGCGCCTTGCGGTTGTAGACCTTGACCAGGATCTGGTTCTTCACCTCGAGCGCGGCCTCGACCTTCTGCCGGAAGATCTTCTCGTCCAGCAGGTCCTGCACGCGCACCCCGACCCTGGCGACCTTGTCCTGGTAGCACGGGCCGATGCCGCGGCCGGTGGTGCCGATCTTGCGCGAGCCGAGGTAGCGCTCGGTGACTTTGTCGATCGCCACGTGGTACGGCATGATCAGGTGCGCGTCGGCGGAGATCAACAGCTTGCCGGTGTCCACGCCGCGTTCCTCGAGCCCGGCCAGCTCGTCCAGCAGCACCCGCGGGTCGACCACCACACCGTTGCCGATCACGTTGGTCACGCCCGGGGTCAGGATGCCCGACGGGATCAGGTGCAGTGCGAAGTTCTGCCCGTCCGGCAGTACCACGGTGTGGCCCGCGTTGTTGCCGCCCTGGTAGCGGACCACCCACTGGACGCGGTCGCCAAGCAGATCGGTGGCTTTGCCCTTGCCTTCGTCGCCCCACTGGGCACCGATCAGCACGATGGCCGGCATGTGACACTCCTGGTATCGCGGTGACATGTCCTGCGGACTGCGCAGGTAGTGCGCGTGAACCGCCGGTGCGAGGGTATCGGAGGATGGCCAGGTGTGCGGCACAACGTTGGTTTGCGGTGATCTAGCCGACCCACCCGGCGCGGCGAACGTCGTGCGGGTCCCGGCCCGCCCGGGCAAGAAGGACATCGACGATGTTCTGCTCGACAACAAGCGGGTGATCGTCGTCGGCGACGACGCGGATCTCGCCGCCGTGGTCGTGCGGATGATGCGCCGTGAGGTGTTGGGCTCCGTCGCCGTGGGCTATGTCCCGAGCGGACCGTCGGAGGCCGCCGCGGTGTGGGGGCTGCCCGGAGACCCGGCCGAAGCGTTGCGGGTCGCCACGTCCGGGGAACCGAGTCCGGTGACGCTGGTGCGCGATGACACCGGTGGCGTACTGCTCGGGCTCGGGGTGCTCGAGGCGGTCGACGGCGAGGCCTACTGCGACGACGAACTTGCTCTGCGCGGCAGTGCGCGGCGGGTGGAGGTGCGTCCGGATCCGGTTGGTGTCGCAGTGCGCGTCACCCGTGGGCGTTTCCGGCGGAGGACAGCGGCCTTTCGTGGGCGGGCTTTTCAGTACGGCGGCACCGTGCCGATCCATCCGGTCGTCGACAGTATTCGGCGCGAGCGGCCGCTGCGGCGGTGGACGGTTTACCGGCACACCGAGGATTTGTTGCTCGTTCAGCGGTAGTTTTCGGGCGATATGTACGTTCTGCACGCGGCCAAGCGGGTGTAGTCATCACCATTTGGCGAATTCGCCACTCTTTTCGGTAGCGCCGGTAACCCACGAAACGTCACCGTCCCCCTGTCTGGCACACGGCAGAAGGGGAACGTCATGGCCTTCGCGTTTCGCCGCGCACTGACCGTTCTTGGCTCCACCGTCCTGCTCACCACCGGGGTCTCGGCCGCCTCGAGCGGGACGGCGATGGCGGAGCCACCCAACATCCCGAGTCCGTCCACCGCCGCCTCGATGCTGAGTCAGCTGACGGTGCAGCCGGACGGCTCGCAAGACGGCTACGACCGCGACAAGTTCCCGCACTGGAGCAACCAAGGGGACAACTGCAACACCCGCGAGGAAGTCCTCAAGCGAGACGGCTCCGGTGTGCAGGTCGGCAACGACTGCTACCCGACTTCCGGCAGTTGGTACAGCCCGTACGACGGCGCCACCTGGAGCGACCCGGCCGACGTCGACATCGATCACGTCGTACCGCTCGCGGAAGCCTGGCGCACCGGCGCGTCGAGCTGGACGCAGTCTCAACGGGAAGCGTTCGCCAACGACCTGAACAGCCCGCAGTTGATCGCCGTCACCGACAACGTGAACCAGTCCAAGGGCGACAAAGGCCCGGAGGAGTGGAAGCCGCCGTCACAGGCCTACTGGTGCACCTACTCGCGTATGTGGATCGGGGTGAAGTACGAATACGGACTCACCACGTCCTCTGACGAGAAGGCGGCGCTGAACGACCTGCTCGCCACGTGCTGAGGTCCGGACGGAACGGAAAGCGCTCGCACCCGCTACCGGGGTGCGAGCGCTTTCCGTTGAGCCGCGTTATTCGAGCCCGGTGGCTTCGGCCGCCGCAGGGTCGGAGTCGACGAGGAACTGCTTGCAGCGCTCGTACTCGTCGGTCTCCCCGATCCGTTCCGCCGCTTTCGCCAATGCGGCCAGCGAGCGCAGGAAACCCTGGTTCGGGCGGTGGTCCCACGGGATCGGGCCGTGCCCTTTCCAGCCCGCGCGCCGTAGCTGGTCCAGGCCGCGGTGGTAGCCGGTGCGGGCGTAGGCATAGGCGGCCACGGTGTCGCCGCCGGCGAGCGCGTCGTCGGCCAACTTCGCCCATGCTTCGCTGAACTGCGGATGTTCGGCGGCGACCTCGGCCGCCGGGGTGCCCGCGTCGAGCGCAGCTTCGGCGGCAGGATTGCCGGGCAGTGCGGTCGGCTCAGGTTGGAGGAGGTTGCTCATGGCGTCATGGTGCCAGGTCAGAGAACCAGGCTGAGTATCGCGCTGCCCCCGGCGACGACCAGCAGGAACACCATGACCACGGCTACGACACGTTTCGACATCATCACCATCCATGATGGTCAGCCGCTCGGGAGAGGAACAAACGGGCTGATGTGAGCGGGCGCGACAGGGCGCTGAACGGCCGCACCGGGTCAGCCGAGCGGCACAGGGGGACCGTCCATCGTGCGCAGCGCGCCGATGTGCGAGATGGCAGACCGGCGCACCTGGGACTCCTGGGCCCCGTCGGCGAGCCCGGCCGTTGCAAGGCCCTGCGGGCCACAGCCGCTGGCGAGCCTGCAGTCCCCGACGTCACGGCAGCCCCACCCGCCGGAAAACCCAGGCATGCGAAGAGCCGGCCGGAACGAGCCCGGCCGGCTCCGCCAACGCGAATCTCGCGCGTCAGCTCATCTTCTTGCCCGCGGACATCAGGTGCTCCGCCGCCTGCACGATGCGTGCGGCCATGCCGGCTTCGGCCGCCTTGAGGTAGGACCGCGGGTCGTAGACCTTCTTGTTGCCGACCTCGCCGTCGACCTTCAGCACGCCGTCGTAGTTCTTGAAGAAGTGGTCGGCGATCTGCCTGCTGAACGCGTACTGGGTGTCGGTGTCGATGTTCATCTTCACCACGCCGTAGGAGACCGCCTCGTGGATCTCCTCCAGCGACGAGCCCGAGCCACCGTGGAAGACCAGCTCGAACGGCTTCGACCCCTCCGGCAGGCCCAGCTTCTGCGCGGCGACCGCCTGGCCCCGCTTGAGCACCTCGGGACGCAGCTTGACGTTGCCCGGCTTGTACACGCCGTGCACGTTGCCGAACGTGGCGGCCAGCAGGTAGCGGCCCTTCTCGCCCGCGCCGAGCGTCTCGACCGTCCGGACGAAGTCGCCCTCGGCGGTGTACAGCTTCTCGTCGATGGCCGCCGAGATACCGTCCTCCTCACCGCCGACCACACCGATCTCGACCTCGAGGATGATCTTGGCCGCGGCCGCCTTGTCCAGCAGCTCCGCGGCGATCTGCAGGTTCTCCTCCAGATCGATCGCCGAACCGTCCCACATGTGCGACTGGAACAGTGGGTTCTCGCCGCGGTTGACTCGCTCCTGGGAGATGTCGATCAGCGGCCGGACGAACCCGTCGAGCTTCTCCTTCGGGCAGTGGTCGGTGTGCAGCGCGACGGTGATCGGGTACTTCTCCGCGACCACGTGCGCGAACTCGGCCAGCGCGACGGCACCGGTCACCATGTCCTTGACCTTCTGACCCGAAGCGAATTCGGCGCCTCCGGTGGAGATCTGGATGATGCCGTCCGACTCCGCCTCGGCGAACCCACGCAGTGCCGCGTTCAGGGTCTCCGAGGACGTCACGTTGATCGCCGGGTAGGCGAATCCCCCTTCCTTCGCGCGGTCCAGCATCGCGGCGTAGGTCTCCGGGGTTGCGATGGGCATCGGCGCTCCTTGTGCTTGCGGTATCCAGCCTGGTCGAAGCCCATCCTACGAACGGAGCGCCGCAGAGCACCAACGCCGGGTGCACCCCCGGAAATTGCCTGTTACTCTCGCTCCGACTTACTCGCCGGTGGGCCGATTCGAGGAGGTTCCGTGCTCGGCAGGATGTCGCTCAAGGGCAAGGTTGTGCTGGTCACGGGGGCCGCGCGGGGCATCGGTGCCGGGCTGGCCGAGCGCTTCGCGGCGCGCGGCGCCAAGGTCGCGCTGCTCGGCCTCGAACCGGAGGAACAAACCCGGGTGGCCGAGCGAATTGGGCCGAACGCCGCGTCCTGGAAGGCCGACGTGACCAGCTGGTCGGACCTGGAGACCGCGGTCGCCGAGGTCGTCGAGAAGTGGGGCGGCATCGACGTCGTGGTGGCCAACGCGGGCATCGCCAGCACGGGATTTGTCCGGTCGGTCGATCCGAAGGCGTTCGAGAAGGTCATCGAGGTCGACCTGCTGGGCGTGTGGCGCACGTTCCGGGTCACGATTCCGCACGTCATCGAGCGCAAGGGCTATTTACTGGCCATCTCGTCGCTGGCGGCGATCGCACACGCGCCGGGGATGGCCAACTACGCGGCCGCGAAGGCGGGCGTCGAGGCCTTCTGCAACAGTCTGCGCGCCGAGCTGCGGCATCACGGCGTGCAGGTCGGCGTCGCGCACCCGACCTGGATCAGGACCGACCTTGTGACCAGCGCAGATGCGCACCCGGTGTTCGGGAAGCTGCGTGGCTCGATGCCCGGGATACTCGGCAAGACCTACCCGCTGGAGACCGCGCTCGACGACATCGAGCGCGGCACGCTGCGCCGGGCCCGCACCATCCACGTCCCGCGCTGGGTGGGTGGGCTGAAGCTGCTGCGCTCGTTCCTGCCGCCGTTCGTCGAGCTGGGCGCCAAGCGGCTTGGGTTGGCGCAGGCCGACGCGGAAGCGTTGCGCGACATCGAGGCGCGCGGCGCGCGGGAGTCCGCGGTGGTCGGCCACGGCGGGCGCGCGGCCATCGAGCAGGACTAGCCCGAGCCGGCTCGACCGCTTTCACCAGGGCACACCGGCGGCCGGCCTGACCGAGCCGGCTCGACCGCTTGGCCAAGGGCGGACCGGTGACTTGACCGAGCCGGCTCGACCGCTTGGCCCGAGGCGGACCGCCGCCCTAACCGAGCTGGATCGACCGCTTGGCCAGCCCGTACCAGAAGCCTTGGACGGTCGTGCGCGGCACGCCCGCCTCCTCACCCGCACCGAGGCTGACGAACAGCGGCGCGAAGTGTTCGATGCGCGGATGCGCACGCCCGGGGGCTGGGGCTTTGCTCTGAAAGTCCAGCACGGCGTCGATGTCTCCGGTGGAGAGCACCTCGTTGCCCCACTGGTCGAACTCCACCGACCAGGACGGCGGTGGGGCGTCGGCGGGCCCGGACATCGGATTCATCTCGCGCAGGTTGTGAGTGAAGAAGCCGCTGCCCACGATCAGCACCCCGGCCTGCCTCAGCGGCGCGAGCCGTCGGCCGATCGCGTACAGCTCGCGGGGATCAAGCGTCGGCATCGACACTTGCAGCACCGGCACGTCCGCCTCCGGGTACATCTCCATCAGCGGAACGTAGGCGCCGTGATCGAGCCCCCGACCAGGGTCGTCAGCCGTACCGTAGCCCGCGCCGGACAGCAGTCCGCGCACCTCGGCGGCAAGCTCCGGCGCGCCGGGCGCTGGGTATCGAACCTGGTAATACCGCTGCGGAAAACCCCAGAAGTCGTACACCAACGGCTGGGTCGTGGTTGCCCCAATGGTCATCGGAGCGGCTTCCCAGTGCGCCGAGATGACCAGGACGGCGCGCGGCTTGGGCAGTTGCCGCGCCCACGCGGCGAGCTCGGTCGGCCAGACCGGGTCATCCGCCAACGGTGGCGCCCCGTGGCTGAGGTAGATGACCGGCATCGCTGCGCTCATACCGCAGAAAACCCGGTTTGGCCTCGGAGTATTCCTGGCTAAGGTCCGCGGCATGGAGACGGTCACCCTCGCCGAGCGCCCGGAGCTCGTCGACAAGCTGTGGAAGTTCCCGGGCACGTGGAGCACGTTCATGCTGCAGGACCGGACCTCGGACCTGTACTACGACACCTGCGTCCGGCTCTTTCCCGAGTTCGTGATGCTCGCGTTGGACGGTGACCGAGCGGTCGCGCGATCGTTCTGTGTGCCGTTGGCGTGGGACGGAGACCCGGCGAGCGGGCTTCCCGCGGAGGGCTGGGACTGGGCGATCCGGCAGGGTGTCCAGACGCGTCTCACCGGCGACGAGCCGACGCTGGTCTCCGCCCTGGAGATCACGGTGCAGGTCGACCAGCGCGGCAAGGGACTCTCGCGGCTGATGCTCGACGCCATGCGGAGCAATGTGGCCGCGCTGGGATTCTCCGAACTCGTCGCGCCCGTCCGCCCCAACGGAAAGCCGGCGTATCCGGACGAATCCATGGAGTCGTATCTCAAGCGCACCACGGACGGGCTGCCCGATGATCCGTGGCTCCGGGTCCATGTGCGCGCCGGAGGCACCATCGTGAACGTCGCACCGCTGTCGATGCACATCTCCGGCACGCTCGAGCAGTGGCGGGAGTGGACCGGGCTGCCGTTCGACACCCGGGGGCCGATCGAGGTACCGGACGCGCTGGTGCCGGTGCTGTGCGAGCCGGAGCACGGCTACGCGACCTACGTGGAGCCGAACGTGTGGGTGCTGCACCGGGTCGGCGACCAGCCGCGGGCGAGGTCGGCGAAGGGTCGGCGAAGCGTCGGCGACTAGCCGCGGGCGAGGTCGGCGAAGGGTCGGCGAAGCGTCGGCGACTAGCCGCGGGCGAGGTCGGCGAAGCGTGAGTAGTGCAGCTGGTGGGCGACGGTGACCGTGGTGGTCGGGCCCGCGCGGTGCTTGGCCAGGATCAGGTCGGCCTCGCCTGCTCGTGGGTCGTCCCGCTCGGTGGCGTCCGGCCGGTTGATCAACAGCACGATGTCGGCGTCCTGCTCCAGAGCACCGGACTCACGCAGGTCGGCCAGCATCGGCCGCTTGTCGGTGCGCTGCTCGGGACCACGGTTCAGCTGGCTGATCGCCACCAGCGGCACCTCGAGCTCCTTGGCCAGCAGCTTGAGCTGGCGGGAGAACTCCGACACTTCCTGCTGCCGGGACTCGACCTTCTTGCCCGAGGTCATCAGCTGCATGTAGTCGAGCACGATCAGCTTCAGGTCGTGCCGCTGCTTCAGGCGCCGGGCCTTGGCCCTGATCTCCATCATCGTCATGTTCGGCGAGTCGTCGATGAACAACGGCGCCTGGGAGATCTCTGACATCCGGCGGGCCAGCCGGGTCCAGTCGTCGTCGGACATCCGACCGCTGCGCATGTCCTGCAGGCGGATCCGCGCCTCGGCGGACAGCATGCGCATGACGATTTCTGTGCGGCTCATCTCCAGCGAGAAGATCACACTGGTCATGCCGTGCTTGATCGACGCGGACCGGCAGAAGTCCAGGCCGAGCGTGGACTTACCGATACCGGGACGGGCCGCCACGATGATCATCTGGCCGGGGTGCAGGCCGTTGGTGACCTCGTCCAGGTCGGTGAAACCGGTCGGCACGCCGCGCGAGATGCCACCGTCGGAGGCGATCGCGTCGATCTCGTCCATGGTCGGCTGAAGCAGTTCCTCCAGCGCCACGTAGTCCTCGCTGGTGCGCCGCTCGGTGACCTCGAAGATCGCCGCCTGCGCCCGGTCGACCACCTCGTCGACCGCATCACCTTGCGCATCGGCCGCGCCGTAGCCGTACTGCACGATGCGGGTGCCCGCCTCCACCAGCCTGCGCAACACCGCCTTCTCGGCCACGATCTGCGCGTAATAGGCCGCGTTCGCCGCCGTAGGCACGGTGGCGATGAGCGTGTGCAGATACGGGGCACCGCCGACCCTGGCCAGCTCGCCCCGCCGCTCCAGCTCGGCCGAGATGGTGATCGGGTCGGCCGGCTCGCCACGGCTGTACAGGTCGAGGATCGCGTCGTAGATCGCCTGATGCGCCGGCCGGTAGAAATCGGACGGACGCAGCACCTCGAGCACGTCGGCGATCGCGTCCTTGGACAACAGCATGCCGCCGAGCACCGACTGCTCGGCCGCGATGTCCTGCGGTGGTTGCCGGTCGAACCCGCCACCCGTGGAGCTCGAAGTGGGTGCCTGCCCGGCCAGCGCCGGGCTGCGGTCGTCGGTCAATGCCACCGCCGCTGAACCTCCCTCGTCTCGAACAAAAGTTCGATACCCAGTATGCCGCATGGATACCCCCACCGCGGGCAGGCGGCAGCCGTGTCGGGGCAACTCGCGGCGATCCGTCCGCCCGAACCGGGACACACCGCGTGGCGAACGCCGACCGGTCGTGCGCAGGTCGACGCTCGCTGTCCTTCGGGTTGACGGGTCTGCTGCCGTAGCTGCCCACGGCGCGGACGTTGGCACGCTAAACCCGCCCGCACGCCACTGCCAAGTCGGCCTGGGGACGGTTCTGTGGACTACCTGGGGGCAATTGGCCCGACTCGCCCACAGGCGGCCGCAAGCCTGTGGAAAGCTTGGGGACAAGTATCCCCCTTCTGGGAATTTCCGCAGGTCAGAGGCTGTGGACAAGTTGTGGATAAGATTGTGATCAGCCGATCGGCGTGTCGCGGCAAATCGCTTCTTCGGCGTGTCGCGCTCGTGCAGTAGGGACGCGGTGCAGCGGCCCACAGACAGAGCGCCCGGCCTCGCCCGCTGCGCGACATCTACTGCGCCGTCAGTGCCTGCCAAGCGTCCGCAACGATGGTGGCCGGATCGGAATGCTGCGGTCGCCAGCCCAGCTCGCGCTGGATGCGTGAGCTGTCGGCGAGAAGGACCGGTGGCTCGTCGGCCGCGGGGCCGTGCGTCACAGCGACCGGGCGCCCGTTGACCCGCTCCGCGATGTGCACCATCTCGCTGAGCGAGGTCCCGCAACCGCTGCCGACGTTGTACGGCCGCCACTCACCGGGTGTGCATGCTTCCAGCGCCAGCACGAATGCTTCTGCCATGTCCGTGGCATGAACGAAATCCCGGACGACGGACCCGTCGCCGTTGATGGTCAGCCGCGGTTCCTTGCCCGCTTGCACCGCGGCGATCTTCGGCACGAGGCGAGTCGTGTCGAGGTCGGGCGTTCCGTTCGCGGCACCCGCGATGTTGAAGGCCCGGAGCGAGATGGCGCCGATGGTTCTGCCTGCGGTGCACGCGGCGGCGAGGTGGTCCGCGGCCACCTTGCTCGCGCCGTACGGATTCGCCGGAACGATCGGCGACTCCTCGGTCAGGGGTTGCGGCGCATCGGCTGCGTACATGGCAGCCGTCGACGCGAGCACCAACCGCTTGGGTCGGGTGCGCTTCGCGGTGGCGAGCAGGGCGGATACGACGTTGAAGGTTCCGCCCGTGTTGACCGTCCAGTATTCCGCCGGGTTGGACGCCGACATGCGCGGTCGGGTCACCGCAGCGAGATGGCAAACGGCATCGACATCCGCCACCTCGGTGTGCACCGCTGCCTGGTCACGGATGTCGGCGACCGGGCCTGCTGCTTGCTTCGGACGCCGTGACAGCGGAACGACGTCGTGCCCCGCCCTGGACAGGGCAGCCGTGACCGCCCGGCCTACGAAACCGCTCGCTCCCGTGACCAGCACGCGCACGCGTCGGGCTCCCGCCTCTTCGCTCTGCTCCGATACTCCCAGACCTGGGTGACACGTGCCCGCGGCATGGACCGGGTCCGCGCGGCCAACCTCCACGCCCGGGGCCCTGGGTGGCGATGCCCGGTATCCGCGGCCAGCTTCCACGCTTGCGCCCTGGATCGCGATGCCCGGTATCCGCGGCCAGCTTCCACGCTTGCGCCCTGGATCGCGATGCCCGGTATCCGCGGCCAGCTTCCACGCCCGAAGACCTGGGGTGGCCGATACCCGCTACGACACCTTCCGCGCGGCCAACGACAAGGGCCCCCTCCCGAAGGAGAGGGCCTCGCCGTCGAACTCGTGGTTACTGCGGCTGCGCGGTGACCTCGAGCTTGATGTTCGCGGTGACCTCGGGGTGCAGCCGGATCGCGATCGGGTGCTTGCCGACCGTCTTGATGTGGCCGCCGAGGTCGATGGTGCGCTTGTCCAGCATCGGGCCGCCCGCCGACTTGATCGCGGTGGCCACGTCAGCCGCCTTGACCGAGCCGAACAGCTTCTTCGAGCCCTCGGCCGCCTTGGCGGTCAGCGTGACGGTGCCGATGTTCTCCAGCGTCTGCTTGACCTCCTTGGCGTGGTCGAGGTCGCGGATGCGGCGCTGCTCCTGCGAGCGGCGGATCGTGGCGATGTTCTTCTCCGCGCCCTTGGTGGAGCGGATGGCATACCCGCGCGGCAGCAGGTAGTTGCGGGCGTAGCCGTCCTTGACCTCGACGATGTCGCCGGGGCCGCCCAGGTTCGCCACGTCGGTGGTCAGGATTACCTTGGCCATGACGTCTCTCCTTAGCGGGCGGTGGAGGTGTAGGGCAGCAGGGCCATCTCGCGGGAGTTCTTCACCGCGGTGGCCACGTCACGCTGGTGCTGGCTGCAGTTGCCGGTGACGCGGCGGGCGCGGATCTTGCCCCGGTCGGAGATGAACTTGCGCAGCAGGGCGGTGTCCTTGTAGTCGATCGGCTCCGGGCGGCCCTTCTTCTCCGCCTTGCAGAACACGCAGACCTTCTTCTTCGGTTTGCGAACGGGTGGCTTGGCCACGATGAATCTCCTGGTGTCTCGAGAAAGTCAACCGGTATCGAGGGGAATGGGGTCTTAGAACGGGGGCTCGTCGGAGTACCCACCGCCGCCGGCCGGCGGCGCGGAACCCCACGGGTCGTCCGCAGGAGGCCCTGCCGGTGCACCGCCGAAGCCGCCGCCGCCAGAGCCGCGGCTGACCTTGTTCACCTTCGCGGTGGCGTACCGCAACGACGGCCCGATCTCGTCGACCTCGAGCTCGAAGACCGTGCGCTTCTCGCCTTCCTTGGTCTCGAAGGAGCGCTGCTTCAGCCGCCCCTGCACGACCACGCGGGTGCCACGGGTCAGCGACTCTGCGACGTTCTCCGCCGCCTGGCGCCAGATGTTGCAGCGCAGGAACAGCGCCTCGCCGTCCTTCCACTCGCCGGTCTGCCGGTCGAACACGCGCGGCGTGGACGCGACGGTGAAGTTGGCTACTGCGGCACCGGACGGGGTGAATCGCAGCTCCGGGTCGGCGGTCAGGTTGCCGACCACGGTGATGATGGTGTCACCGGCCATCGGGCATCACGCCTTTGCCGATGCGGATGCGACGGCCTTCGGGTCGCGCCGCAGCACCTTGGTGCGCAGCACGCTCTCCTGCAGGGACAGCTGGCGGTCCAGCTCCTTGACGGCCTCCGGCTCGGCGAAGAGCTCCAGCACCGCGTAGATCCCCTCGCTGTGCTTGGCGATCTCGTAGGCCAGCCGACGCCGACCCCAGATGTCGACGTTCTCCACCGTGCCACCGGAATCGCGGATGACCTTGAGGAAGTTCTCCAGCGTCGGGGCGACGGTGCGCTCGTCCAGCCGGGGGTCGAGGATGATCATTACCTCGTAATGGCGTGACACAACCACTCACCTCCTATGGGCTCGAACGGCCACGGACCATCCGTGGCAGGAGGGTTTGTCAGCTTCCCAAGGCTACCTGGCGACCCCGACGAACTCGGGCCCACCCCTCGGCAACCTCGTCAAATGCAGTCAACGGGCACGCGGCGCTCCGATCGATCGCGACACTGGCCGACGCGCAGTCGAACCATGGGCGTAGGCCGGTGAGCGGCGCCGGCCCGGCGTCCGCCGACCCTCGAGCGCGGCGTGGACCACTGCACCGCCGATGAGTCAGACGCCGTGCAGACCGGTGCGCCGCCGACCGTCGATCGCGGCGCAACCCGGTACGCCACGGATCATCAATCAGACGCGACGGACCGCTGCACCACAGACCAATCAGACGCGGCGCAGGCCGCTGCGCCACCGATCAGCCAGACGCGGCGCGGCCGGAACGCCACCGATCAGTCACACGCGACGCAGCACCCAGGTGCGGACCAGGGCCGCGGCCACACACGCCAGCGAGACCACGGCCAGCAACATCGGCAGCTGCAGCGCACGGTCGTGCCCCTCGGCCGCCTGGATCTGCTCCGCGTTGCCCGCGTTGCTCACCTGTGGCTGCCCGTCGTCGGCACCGAGAATGCCGATGTCCTCAGCGCCCGGTGTGGACCCGTACGGCGTCGCGTCAGGCACGTCATCGGCGTCGATCCCGGGCAGCTGGTACGGAACGCTGCCGTAGTCACGCTGCGGAGCACGCGCCGACCCGGTGCCCATCTCCGGCAGCTTGGCGTCCGAGTCGACCCGCTCGTCACCGGCCACCTCGGGCGCCGTGCCGCGGGTACGCGAGGCATCGCGCGGCGCGCGCGCCGACGAGCCACCCGCGGCCTCGGACTGCTGTTGAGTCTGCTGTTTCGGCGCGACGTAGTTCGAGGCCTTGACGGTCAAGTCGGAGCAGTGCCCCTCCACCGCCTCCAGCACCGCGTCGCGGTTGCCGTGCTTGGCCAGGATGCGCTTGCCGTACTTGTCCGCCTCGATCGTGCGCACCACGGCCTGAGCGATCTTCTCGTCGTTGAACACGCCCGCCGCGGCGTGCGGCACCTTGGTCAGCTTGATCGGATCGAACTTGCCCGCTTCGAACAGCTCGCGCAGTTTGGTCTTGTTGCTCTTGGTGATGGGCAGCAGCGGGAAGTCGAACCCACCACGAACCGCCTTGACCGCTGCGTCCTGCACCGCCGAGGACTTCAACGTGATGGTCTCGCCCATCTTGCCGCTCACGGTGCCGCCGCACGTGTCGGCGGCTGTGGTCGCGGTGGCGCCACTCGTACCGAGCAGGAACGTGCCTGCGGCCAGCACCCCGCCGACCGCGAGTACCGCGACCGTCCTGCGCGCAGTCCACCTACCCACCAACGTCTCCTTCACCTGAGTAGAGCGAGGCTACTCGGTAGTAACGACTCGCCACCCGAAAGGGTACGCGATCGTTCGTCAGTTTCCCGCGGTCGCGGACCGAACGACCCAGGTCCGGACCAGACCCGCGCTCACACCGGCCAGGACCAGCACCGCGATCAGCGTCGGCACGCCGATCTCGTTCTGCGTCCGCTCCAGCGCCCGCGCGCTGCCGGCATTGCGGATCTCCTGACCGCTCACGTCGTCGATGCCGCCTTCACCGAGGGCTCCGAACTGCGGAGCGTAGCCCGGCGTATCGCCGTAACGCAGCCCTGGCGCGGCGTCGAACAACGACGAGTCGCCGCCGAAGAAGTCCATCGGGCTGGTGTAGGGAAGCGCAGCCCCCGGAAGGCTTCCCCCGACCGCCGGGCTGCGGTGCTCCGACGGCCGCACCGTCTGCACCGTGACGGTCGGCGTGTGCTTCGTGCCGCTGGATTCACCGCCGGAGATGTTCTGCTGCGGCGGACGCTGCGGCACCGTGGGCGCTTCCGCAGGCTCCGGCGTCGCACCGGACGCCTTCCGCAACGTCTCCGTCGTGCCGGTCACGGCGCCCGCCACCGGCTTGGTGACCCGCTTGAGCGGTTCCGGTGCGGCCTTGTCGACGTTCTTGACGACCTCGTCGGCGGTCCCGGTCACGGTGACGGTCACCTTGCACAGCAGCCGCTGCACCACCCCGACCGTCTTGCTCAGCACCGTGGTGCCTTCTTTGACCACGCCGAGGTCGACCGCGCCGAGGTCGAGGCCGAGAATCGACGTGCTCGCCTTGACCGTGTCGCCGACCTGAGCGGTCACCGAACCACCGCACTTGGTGCTGACCGTCTCCGCCGCGGCGACCCCCGGTATCCCGAACGCGGCCGTAGCCGTCGCTATGGCCGTCGCCGCGCCGAGCGCCGCCGTCCTCCGCCAGACCCGCATTCGTCTCGCCCCTGCTCGCCGTGCTGCCTTCACCTGTGACAACGAACCAGTTCGGTGAATGTGACGCTACGGTCCGGCAGTTTCTGCGGCAATACGTTCTCAACCACTGACTCAGCGGTTCACCCGCACGGCGCGGCCGACCGCGTTCACCACCCCACCGGCGTCGTCGACCACCGCGCACACGTTCCCCGCCAGGTCACCCACGACCGGAACGTCATTCAGGCGGAGCAGCTCGACCGCGTCCCCGACCGGCAGATGCACGGCCTCCTTCTCGGCCTTGCGGTCCGTGGACGACCCAAGGCGGACACCGGGCAGGCCCTCGTCGACCAGCAGCGCGTCCGCGTCGACCACCAGCGGCTCACCGCGCCCGTTGAGCACCGTGGCGGCACAACTGCCGTGCACCACGTCGACGTTCTGCCACGGCGCATCCGCCGACGCCGTGCCGCTCAGCACGAAACCGGCGGCCACCAGCACGACGACCAGACCGAGAAGCCTTCTCCGCATACCCTTCCTCGCTGTGGGTCTCCGCACGCCTACGTTGCGCTGGACAACCTACGGTGACCGGACGACCACTCCGCGCCAAGGCAGGCAGACCCCAGCGGGATTCACCCGAGCGTGTTCGTCGCGGACCGCCGCGGGCAGCTCCCGACCGGTGGTGGCCGCGGGCTAGCCTGCACCCATGCGCATCGGTGCTCACGCCAAGGACGACAACCCGCTGAACGCGATCCGCGACCGCGGGGCCGAAGTGGTGCAGTTCTTCCTCGCCGACCCGCAGGGCTGGGCGGCCCCGAAGCCGCACCCGCAGGCGGACGAGCTGCGCGCCAGCGACGCCGACGTGGTCATCCACTCGCGCTACCTGGTCAACGTCGCCTCGACCAACAACCGCATCCGCATCCCGTCCCGCAAGCTCGTCGCGCAGGACGCCAAGATGGCCGCGGAACTCGGCGCGTTCGGCCTGGTCGTGCATGGCGGCCACGTCCGCAGGGGCGAGGACCCGCAGGTCGGCATCGACAACTGGCGCAAGCTGTTCGAGCGCGCGGTCGACTCCCCGTTCGAGGTGCCGATCCTGGTGGAGAACACCGCGGGTGGCGACGGCGCACTGGCCAAGGACTTCGACATGCTGGCCCGGCTGTGGGACGCCATCGGCGAGTTCGGCGCCGGGTTCTGCCTGGACACCTGCCACGCCTACGCCGCGGGCTGGGACCTGGACACCGCGGTGGAGAAGGTCATGGCCATCACCGGGCGCATCGACCTGGTGCATTTGAACAACTCGCGCGACGAGTTCGGCTCCGGCCGCGACCGGCACGCCAATGTGGTCGGCGGCGACGGCACGATCGACCCCGAGGTGCTGGCAGGCGTGGCCAAGGCGGCGGGCGCCCCGGTCGTGGTCGAGACCCCGTCCGAAGGTCAGGCCGACGACATCGCGTTCTTGCGCGAATCCCTGCGCTGACGCGGCGAGGGCAGCACCCGCGCGTCCCGCGCGCGATCGAGCACCCCGCCCGCCGGGTCGTCCTCGCCGGTACTGCGCACGAGGTCCTTGCTCGGGCGATAGATCTGCCGGATGACCAACGCACACAACCCGAGCACCGCCAGGTCCCGGACCACCACGGTGCCGAGGAACCATTCTTCGGGCAGGCCCTTCTGGTCCGGGCCGAGATAGAAGAACATGCGCGGCACCCAGACCAGCGCGTCGATCGCCATCCACCCGAGCAACAGCCGCCAGTGCGGCAACGCCAGCACGGCGAGCGGCACCAGCCACAGCGAGAACTGGGGGCTCCACACCTTGTTGGTGAGCAGGAACGCCGCCACCACCAGGAAGGCGAGCTGGGCCAGTCGCGGCCGCCGCGGCGCGGACAACGCCACGTACGCGATCGCCGCACAGCACAGCAGGAACACGACGCCGGTGAAGAGGTTGAGGCCGACCGGCGTCTCGTTGTGTGCCAGCTGCCCGTCGAACCCGCTCCATCCGGTGAAGGTGCTGATCACGTTGTAGATCGAGTCGGGATCCATGCCGCGCTCGGCGTTCAGCCGCAGGAACTCGCGCCAGCCGTGCGGGAACAGCAAGGCCAGCGGAAGGTTGATCACCAGCAGCGTGACCAGGGACGCGAACCCCGTCGCCCGCCACGACCGCATCTTGCCCGCGCGGATGCACAGCACCAGCAACGGACCGAGCAGGAACAGCGGGTACAGCTTGAGCGCCCCGCCGACGCCGATCAGCACCCCGGCGAGCACCGGGCGGCGCCGTGACCACGCCAGGATCGCCGCCGCGCAGGCAGCCGTGGCCAACGTGTCGAAGTTGGTGAACGCGTGCACCAACACCAGCGGCGAGATCGCCACCAGCACGGCGTCCCACGGACGGCGCCGGGCCGTCTGCGCCACCGCCCACACCGTGGTCAACCAGGCGAAGGCGAGGAACAACGCGGTGATGTTGAAATACACCGCGACCGGGATGGCGCCGGGCAGCAGCCCGGCATCGACTCCCGTCAACCACAGGTCGGTGAGCTTGGCGTTGACCCACTGGAACAGGCCGGTCAGCGGCGGATACTCCATGAACCGCAGCTCGTCGCTCGCGCCCAGGCTCACCGTCCGCCCGTCCGGCAAGCGCAGCTGACCACCGTCCAGCGGGCGAACGCGATCACCGGGCGCGAGCTGGAACTGCTCGCCGTCGGCGGCTTCCGCGGTGATCGGGTCACTGATGCCCGCGACACGGAAATCCTCCCCGGTGGCCAGCAGCGTCACGCTGGTGTCGCCGCCGCCCGGCGTGGTCAGCTCCAGCCAGCCGTCGCGGTAGACGAAGAAGTCGTCCCGGTCCAGCCGCTCCGCCCCGTACAGCGGCACGACGTCCGAGTAGCACATGGCCACGTACGGCCTGCCGGACCGCCAGTCCAGCCCCAGCGCGCCGTCCTCGTTCTCCCACTGCTGGATACACGCGGCCTTGCCGAACCAGCCGAACATCAACGCGATGACGGCCAGCAGCAGCGCGACCCTCAGCGGGCTGAAGAACCAGTGCGTGCCGACCGCGGCGTGCCTGCCGAGCGGACCGCCGATCGGCTTGCTCGCCCGGGCCGCCAGCGGATCGGTCCAGGTCGGGATGACGCGCTGAGTGCCTTCCAGCGACACCTGACGCGGGCGATCCGACGGCAACCCGGCGGCCCTGTTGCGGGCACGCCTGCGCCACCGATCGCCGAGCCCCGACTCCTCGTGCACTCCCGCACCCTAAAACCTGCGGAATGAATCCCTCGTCAACCCCATGTCGGGCGGGGTCGCTCGGCGTGGGGCGCGTCGAGGTCAATCAGCGCTCAGTTCCGCACCGCCGCGAACCCGGGCCGCGGTCGGAGGCGCCGTGACCGAGCCGGCGTCAGGCTCCGCTCGGGTCGGTGTTGCCGGGGCCCTCCTGGCCGTCGTTCGGTGGACGGCACAGCGGCGGCTGGCACGGCGGAGTCGGGTCCGTGCTCGGGTCGTCCGGGTCGGTCGTCGGATCCTCCGGAGGCTTCGGCGGGTTGTCCGGCTTGGACGGCCGATCCGGCTTGTTCTCCGGCTTCTCCTCGTCCTCGTCCCGGCCGTCGTCGTCCTCCTTGTCCGGCGTGTTCTTCGGCGGAGGTGGCGGCGGCGCCTCGTCACCGATCAGCTCGACCTCGTCGAACGGCAGGTTGTCCATGTCCTTGTGGTACTCGTTCATGAACTTCAGCCAGATCTGCCCTGGCAGACCCTTGCCGTAGACGACGCCGCCCTCGGCGTTCTTGATCGGGTTCAACGCCGAGTCACCGACCCAGACCGCGGTGGACAACTGACGGGTGTAGCCGACCATCCAGGCCTGCGAGTTCTGGTCGGAATACGGCTCCCTGGCCTCGTGCGTACCGGTCTTGCCCGCGCACGCCCTGCCGTTGTCACACACCAAGCCGGAGTAGGGCAGCACCGGCTCCAGCGTCTTGGTTACGTTGCCGGCGATCTGCTTGCTCTTCTCCTCGTCCGGGTCGAACGCCGGCTTGCCACGCGTCTTGTCGTGCGCCTGGTAGACCACTTCGCCGTCCGGCGTGGTGATCTTGGAGACGAAGTGTGCATCGCGCTGGACGCCCTGCGCGGCGAACGTCGCGTACGCGGCCGCCATGTCCCGCGGGCTGATCTTGTTGTCGCCACCACCGATGGCGATGTTGTTCAGCTCGCTGCTCAGCTGGGAGGTGTTCTTCACCCCGGCTTCCTTCAGCGCCTCGACGACGCCGGACGGCTTCACCTCGTTGACGACCATGTCGTAGAAGACGGTGTTGATCGACTTCTCCATCGCCTCCATGACCGTGCACGGCATCGGGCACTGCACGTTCTCGGAGTTGGAGATGGGCACACCGTCGCCGGGGAACGTCCGCGGCGAGCTGCCGTCGTAGGCGGCGTACGGCCCCTTGCCCTGCTTGAGCAGCGCGACGAAATCGAACGGTTTGATCGACGAACCCGGGTTCCGTGGCGTGTTGGCCCAGTCCACCTGGTCGGACTCGTCGTTCTCGCCGCCGTAGTAGGCCTTCACGCCGCCGGTGTTCGGGTCGACCGCGACCAACGCCTCGCGCAGGTTCTTCGGCTGGCCCTTCATCACCTCGCGGACGGTCTTCTCCGCCAGGCTCTGCGCCTTCTTGTTGATCGTGGTGTAGATCTTGTAACCCTGCAGGCGCACCTTGTCCTCGGTGAAGCCCAGCGAGTTCAGCTCCTGCCGGATGCGCTCCTTGATGAAGTAGCGCGGACCGGTGAAGCCCTGCAGCTTGCGCTCACCGGACTCGATCTGCGGGAACTTGGCCTCGGCCGCTTCCTCCTGGGTCAACCAGCCGTTCTCCTTCATCTGGCCGATGACGTAGTTCCACCGCCGCTCGGCGTACTCCCGGTTGTCGCCGCGGCTGGGCGCCTGGATGATGCCCGCCAGGTAGGCCGCCTGGGACGGGTTGAGCTTGTCGACGTCCTTGTTGAAGTACGCCTGCGAAGCCGCCTGGATGCCGTACGCGCCCCGACCGAAGTAGATCGTGTTCAGGTACGCGGTGATGATCTCGGACTTCTCCAGCTCGTTGCTCATCTTGAAGGCCTTGACGATCTCCAGGCCCTTACGCACCAGGGAGATTTCGTCGTCACCGGTGGCCTGCTTGATGTACTGCTGGGTGATGGTCGACCCGCCGCCGACGCCGCCGGTGAGCTGGTTACGCACGGCGCGCAGGATGCCCATGATGTCGAAGCCCGAGTTGGTCTCGAACGTCTCGTCCTCCGCCGCGTACACCGCGTGCTTGACCACGTCCGGGATCTGCTCCGGCTTGAGGATGACGCGGTTGCCGTCCTGCGAGTCGCGGCCGAGCAGGGTCGAGCCGTCGGAGAAGTAGTAGTTGACCGTCTTGGACTGCGCCGCGACGATCTCCGCCGGCTTCGGGAAGTCCACCAGGAAGTAGGCGATGGTGAACCCGAGGATCGGCAGGATGACGAACACGCCGACGAAGCCGTAGGCCAACCGGCGCACCAGCCGCCACCGGCGCTGCTTGCGGGTCAGCGGCGGCTTGCCGTTCCGCCTGCCCGCCGGCTCCGGTTCACCGCTGTCCGACTCGGCGATCAGCGCGTTGATCCGATCCTCGGCGGCCGGATCGTGTTCTTCGCCACCGTTGTCGTGATACCGGTGCGTGAGCAGCTCCGGCTCACGCGGCGGCGCGATCTGGTAGTCCGCCGCGTCGATGGGCGGCAGCGTCTCGGTCGGGCCGTCCGGATCGGCGGGGTTCGCATGCCGTCCGGTCGCGGCGAAACCGGCGGCGGCCGCACCTGCACCGGCCGCCGCGGCACCTGCCTGACGCGGCTTGGCACCCTGCGGGCCACGCGCGCCCTCCGGTCGGCGCGGCGGACGGCGCCGGGCGGCGTTCGGGTCACGCGGCCGCTCCGCCCGGGCTCCGCTCGGCTCCGCGGGGCGGCGGCGCGCTGCGCGCGGGTCTCGGGAGGCGGCGGCGCGCCCGGCCTTCGGATCACCGGGCGCGGCGGACCGGCGCGTTGCCTGCGGGGCACCGCTCGCGGCCGGCCGGCGCGTTGCCTGCGGGTCCCGCGGCGTGCTTCCGCGCTGCGGGTCACGAGCACGGCGAGCATCCTGCTGACCGGCGCGACCACCGGCCGCCGGCGCCTGCCGCTGGGCGGGACGGCGCCGCTGTCCTGGCTGCTGCGTGCGCGGTTGCTGACCGGACGGCTGCCGGCGGGCGCCGGAGGCTCCGGACTGACGAGCTTGCGGCCGCTGACGCGGCTCGTCGGCTTGCGGCCACTGCGGATCGCGGTCGGCGACCGGCCACCGGGGCTGTTGTCCGGATGATGGCCACTCGGGCCGTCGATGGTCGCTCACAGCTCGACCTCCCGGGCGCAGACGTCATCGCGGGTGAGCCAACCCTGCGCGATTCGGGCGGACAGTGTCACTGGGTGGCGGACTTTCGTGATCGGGGACGGGACCGGGGTGCCCGGGTGCCGGGCTCGCCCGTGCCCAAAACGTAGGACATCGCCAAATGGTTCCACCCGCACGCGTGGCACACCTCCACCACGTAGACGGTGAACTCGGCGAACAGGTTGGCCATCCGCTCGAGTTCGGCAGGTTTTCGGGCCGAACCAGAGGCCATTCCAAGCTCGTCACCATACACCCAGGCGACCAGGACGATCTGCGATTTGAAGCACACCGGACACATGTGCTCGGTCTGCTCGCCGTGATAGCGAGCCGCCCGGTGCAAATACGGGCCGGCGTCGCACACCTCCTCGCGAGAGAGGAACCCAGCGCGGTACCGCCGCAGGACGGAGCGTCGCTGCAGCTCGTAATCGACTATCTGGCGCTGGTTCAGCACCGTCCTCCTTCGTCGGGCAATTGCAACCAGCGTAGAAGAAAGTCTCGCTCCGGTCACAGCCCCGACTCCTCGCCGGCGTTCACCGACCCACCCGCCGACCGAGATCACGTACTTCGATGGGTGCGCACGATGTATCGCGCCGATATACTGAGCCGGTACATAAGGTCGAGACGTCCGAAGAACTGATACGGCGTCGTGTTTGTTCCGCGAGGAGGTGCGTCGTGCTCGAGTTCGCGATCCTCGGGCTGTTGCACGAGGCACCGATGCACGGGTACGTGCTGCGCAAGCGCCTGCACGAGACCCTGGGCATGTTTCGCACCTTCTCCTATGGCTCGCTCTACCCCACGCTGCGCAGATTGCAACGGGCCGGCTGGATCGTCGAAGAGGACGCGGAGTCGGCGGACACGGAAAGCCGCACGTGGGGACGCCGAGCACGCCGGGTGTACAAACTCACCGCGGAAGGCAAGGAACGCTTCGCCGATCTGCTGGCCGACGCCGGCCCACAAACCTGGGATGACGAGGGGTTCGGCGTTCACCTGGCGTTCTTCTCGCGTACGCCCGCCGATGTGCGTATGCGGATCCTCGAAGGCCGGCGCCGCCGGGTCGAGGAACGGCGTGAGGGATTGCGAGCCGCTCTCAGCCGAGCCGAGGAGCGAATAGACCGCTACACCAGAGAGCTGCACCGGCTCGGCCTGGAGAGCAGTGAACGAGAGGTGCGCTGGCTGAACGAGCTGATAGCGCACGAACAAGCCGAGCAGCGCGACAGCGACTGACTCAACTGTCGAATCCCAATCGCTCACCCGAAAGTCATAAGGAGATACCGGCATGGGCAACAACCGAAGCGTGCGCGTGGCGATCGTGGGCGTTGGCAACTGTGCTGCGTCCCTGGTCCAGGGCGTGCACTACTACCGCGATGCTGACCCGGAGACCCGAGTCCCGGGCCTGATGCACGTGGACTTTGGTGGCTACCACGTCGGCGACATCGAGTTCGTCGCTGCGTTCGACGTCGACGCCAAGAAGGTGGGTCGCGACCTGTCCGAGGCGATCGTCGCGAGCGAGAACAACACCATCAAGATCACCGACGTACCGCCGCTCGGCGTCTCGGTGCAGCGCGGTCACACCCTCGACGGCCTCGGCGAGTACTACCGGGAGACCATCGCCGAGTCCGACGAGGAGCCGGTCGACGTGGTCAAGGCGCTCCAGGAGGCCGAGGCCGACGTGCTGGTCTCCTACCTGCCGGTCGGTTCGGAGGACGCCGACCGCTTCTACGCGCAGTGCGCCATCGACGCCGGGGTGGCGTTCGTCAACGCGCTGCCGGTGTTCATCGCCTCCGACCCCGAGTGGGCCAAGAAGTTCACCGACGCCGGGGTGCCGATCGTCGGCGACGACATCAAGTCGCAGGTCGGCGCGACCATCACGCACCGCGTGCTGGCCAAGCTGTTCGAGGACCGCGGCGTCGAGCTGCAGCGCACCTACCAGCTGAACTTCGGCGGCAACATGGACTTCCAGAACATGCTGGAGCGGTCCCGGTTGCAGTCGAAGAAGATCTCCAAGACGCAGTCGGTCACCTCGCAGGTGCCGCACGAGATGGCCAAGGCCGACGTGCACATCGGCCCGTCGGACTACGTGCCGTGGCTGGACGACCGCAAGTGGGCCTACGTCCGGCTGGAGGGCCGTGCGTTCGGTGACGTGCCGTTGAACCTGGAGTACAAGCTCGAGGTGTGGGACTCGCCGAACTCGGCGGGCATCATCATCGACGCCGTGCGGGCGGCCAAGATCGCCAAGGACCGCGGTATCGGCGGCCCGATCCTGTCCGCCTCCTCCTACTTCATGAAGTCGCCGCCGGTCCAGTACAGCGACGACGAGGCCCGTGCGGCCGTGGAGAAGTTCATCGCCGGTGAGCTCGAGCGGTAAGCAGCTCGACACCGCAGACGCCGCCCGGTGTGCCGCCGCGCACGCCGGGCGGCGTGCTGTTTGCGATCGTGATCATTCCGCTCCATCTGGGCAAACCGCACCACAGCTTCCGCCCCAGCTGTCATGCTTGCGGCCAATGGGGGACCGAACAGATGTCCGGGGACGTCTCTACAGGAGTGATCGATGGGGTTCGAAGTTGATGAGGAGCAAGTCGCCGATTTCGGCGGATACCTAGGGGCGGAAGCCAGCCAGACGCTGCCGAAGATCGAGCGGCTGGCGCGCGACGAGGGCATGAGCGACCACGGCTTCCTCGGCCTGCTGGAGCCGCTGGGCAAAGCGGTGAACGGGCCGGCGTCGGAGCTGGTCGGCGAGGGCTTCAGTCTCATGCAGACGAAGATGTGCGACCTGGCCGACGGGGTGATCGCCGCAGCCAAGTCGTACGGCTACACCGAAGAGACCAACAAGTCGACGCTGGAACGCTTCGGCCTGGACGACAATCCGGGCAAAGAGGTCACGTTCGGCCGGTACGAATACCGCTACGACCCGAACGCCTCCGACCAGGACTTCGACAAGCCGCGCCGGGGCAGCTATTCGCAGTTCCGCACCACCGAACTGTCCGACGTCTCGATCGATCGACCGGACACCAAGTACACCGACGACATCGACGTCGGCCCGGTGCTGAGCGTGCTGGACTGGATCTGGTCGGAGTTCAACGTCGACGGCGGCAAGGGGTTCACCGACTCGATCATCTCGCCCCTGGCGGGCAACTACAACAGCATCAACGCCAACGGTGAGGCGTGGAAGAAAGTCGGCGAACAGTTCGGCGAGCTGGTCGGCAACATGGGCACCAATGCCACCACCCTGGCCGCCAACTCGTGGCAAGGCGACGCGGCCGAGGCGTTCAAGCAGTTCATCGACGTGTTCTGGACGCGCGGGGCGGCGTGGGCCGGTCAGAAGGTCGGCGAGTTCATCGCACTCGGCTTCGAGAAGATCGCCGACGCCTCCAAGCAGCTGGCGCAGCTGGCCGTGGACGCCATCAACAAGATCATCAAGCTGGCCGCCAAGATCGGGTCGAAGTTCATCCCGATCGTCGGCTGGGCGTGGACGGCGATCGAGTACGGCGCATGGTTGCTGGGCATCGACGTGGACGCCCTGCACGAGAACATCATGCAGATCATCGATCTCGCCCAGAAGGTGTTCAACCTGTACGAGAACATCGAAAAGATCGTCACCACGATGGAGGACTACTTCAACAACGCGCAGGAGCTCACCGACGCGGTCAAGAAGATCCCGGAGATCGGCAGCCTGGAAGACGCGGTGAGCACCTACGAGACGATCAAGGACAAGGGCACGGAGATGGAGAAGCAGCTCAAGGAGATCGACAAAGCTGCGACCGAGGCCGACAAGACCCTTGAGGAGATCGACCAGACGGTCGAGGAAGCGACCGGGTAGGCGGGACGATGACCAGTTTTTCCAACAGCTACGTGGACCTCACCCCTGGCATGGAAGCGGCCCAGCGGGAGCTCGAAGCGCGGATCGATCATGCCCTGTTGTCCGCGCACGACCTGCGTGGAGCGCTCGAGGACCTCGAGCGGGACGAGAAGGACGAGCCGATCACCGACGAGGATGTCGAGCGGTTCCGTCTCTACATCACCGGGCACGCGCGTACCGATGCGTGGCAGCCGGTGTTCGAGCGCCTGGAACGCGGCGAGCTGACCTGGCGCAAGATCGTCGAGGACTTCGCGTCGGGCAACCTGGACCGGGAGACCGCGCGGGCGCTGACGTCGCTGAGAGACGTGCCGCCCGCCACCCCGGAACAGCTCAACGAGATCGGGTTCGACCGGTTCGCACCGGAGAAGGCGGAAGCCGAGCCGGAGGAGCCGGAGCCCGAGCCCGAGCAGCCTGCCGACGCCGGCGGCGGATTCGGCGGCCGGTTCTTCAACGACGACGACGATTGGTGAGCCGGTGGGAAGGTCGCCGTCGGACATGACGAGCGGAACTCCGGCGAGCACCTGAGCGCACGAACTCCCCGTGGGCGGGCCGGTGACGGCCCGCCCACCGGTGTCTGAGCACCTGAGCGCACGAACTCCCGTGGGCGGGTCGGTGACGGCCCGCCCACCGGTGTCTTCGGCGGAGGTCGTTGGACGCAGCGGGCCGTGTCCGGACTCCCGACGCAGTCACCAAAAGGGACGAACTTCGTCATACGTTCGCCGGTTGCCGCGGCAGTCGGTGGAGGGTTAACTGTTCGCCCGGTATTCACTCAGTCGTGGCCTGGTGACCACGGCGATTGCGTAGCGTCACGTCGTTCCCGAATGACCAGCCAGGAGGCCCGGATGTTCACCCGACCACAGCGGCGCCTACTGCCCCTGCTGACCACCCGCCCCCTCGGACGGCAGGCGGTGACCTGCAAGTACCGGTGCGGCGACCAGTGTTCCCACCCCGCGCCGAACACCAGCGACAACGAGTACTTCGGCGAAGTGCTGAACAAAGTGCTGTCCCGGCGCGGCGCGCTGCGCTCCGGAGCGGTCGTGGCGGCCGCGGGCACCGGAGCGGCCCTGCTGTCCGGAACCGCCGTCGCGGCCCCCGCCCGGCCGGACAAGCCGGGCAAGCCGAACAAGCCGGCTCCGGGCACCGACTTCGAGCCGGTGGAGCCGAACACGCTCGACGAGGTCGTGGTGCCCAAGGGCTACCGCCAGCAGATCATCATCCGTTGGGGCGACCCGGTGCTGGCCGACGCCCCCGAATGGGACTTCGACAACCAGACCGGCGCCGCGCAGGCCAAGCAGTTCGGCTTCAACTGCGACTACTGCACGCTGGTGCCGGTGCCCGGTGACGAGGGCTCGTGGTTGATGGTCAACAACCACGAGTACACGACGGAAGAGTTCATGTTCCGCGGCTACGACCCGGAGAACCCCACGCTCGAGCAGGTCCGGGTCGGCTGGGCCGCGCACGGCATGTCCGTCGTGCTGCTGGACACCGACACGCGCTCGGGCACCCTCCGGCAGGCCCCGGTCTCCTCACCCAAGGCCAAGCGCTACAACCGCCGCATCACGATGCGCACGCCGTTCACCGTCCAAGGTCCGGCGCGCGGGTCGAAGTACCTGCGCACCAACGCCGACCCGAGCGGCTTCGAGGTGCTCGGCACGCTCAACAACTGCTCGGGCGGCCACACGCCGTGGGGCACGATCCTGTCCGGCGAGGAGAACATCCACCAGTACTTCGCGCACGCCGACCAGATCACCGACCCGGAGGCCAAGGCCCGCTACGACCGCTACGGCATCACCGGCGGCGCCAGCCAGCGCAAGTGGGAGCGCTACGACCCGCGGTTCGACCTGACCGAGGAGCCGAACGAGCCCAACCGGTTCGGCTACATCGTCGAGATCGACCCGCTCGAGCCGGATTCGACGCCGGTCAAGCACACCGCGCTCGGCCGGTTCAAGCACGAAGGCGCCAACATCATCGTGGCCAAGGACGGCCGCGTGGTGGCCTACATGGGCGACGACGAGCGGTTCGAGTACATGTACAAGTTCGTCTCGGACGGCCGGATGAAGCCCGGGATGAGCAAGCGGGCCCGCGAACACAACAAGAAGCTGCTGGACTCCGGCAAGCTCTACGTCGCCAAGTTCACCGGCGACAGCCCGGCCGAGGAGATCGACGGCTCCGGCAAGCTGCCCTCCGACGGCGAGTTCGACGGCACCGGCGAGTGGATCCTGCTGGCCCACAACGACAAGTCGTACGTGCCGGGCTTCACCGCCGAAGAGGTCTACGTCTTCACCCGCATGGCCGCGGACGCGGTCGGGGCCACCAAGATGGACCGTCCCGAAGACGTGCAACCGAACCTGCGGACCGGCCGTGTCTACGCCGCGCTGACCAACAACACCGAACGCGGCGAGGAAGGCAAGGAAGGCGCCACCGAGGTCGCTCCGCGGGTGAACAACAAGCACGGCCAGGTGCTCGAGTTGGAGGAGGACAACTCCGACAACACCTCGACGACGTTCACCTGGCGGCTGCTGCTGGTGTGCGGTGACCCGAACGACCCGAACACGTACTTCGCCGGCTACGACAAGTCGCAGGTCAGCCCGATCTCGTGTCCGGACAACGTGGCGTTCGACGACTACGGCAACCTGTGGGTGACCACCGACGGCAACGCGCTGGGCAGCAACGACGGCCTGTTCGCCGTGCCGCTGGAAGGCGCCGAACGCGGGCACGTCAAGCAGTTCCTCACCGTGCCACCGGGCGCGGAGACCTGCGGTCCGGTCATCACCAAGGACACCGTGCTGGTCTCCGTGCAGCACCCCGGCGAGGTCGACGGGCACAGCGCGGACAATCCCGCGTCGCACTGGCCGGACGGCGGGGACTCCCAGCCGCGGCCCGCCGTGGTGCTCGTCTACAACCCCGACGGCAGCATCGGCAAACCGCGCGGCCGCTGACCACCGACGAGGCCCCTCGGTGCACGAGCGCCGAGGGGCCTTGTCACGTCGTGGGTCGGCGTCAGCCGATGTAGTCGATCTTCCAGGTCTTGCCGCTGCGGACGAGGTTGTAGGAGTCGGTGGCTTGCGCCTTGGTGTCGTTGCGCTTGGCGATCAGTTTGTGGCTGACGATCGCCTCGCGCCCCTTCACCTTCACATCCTCCGGGGCCACCTTCAGCGCCGACATCTTGGCGCCGTCCAGGTGGTCGTGCGTGTACTTGACGCCCTCGACGCAGTTGGCGGCGCCGGGGTTCATGGCGTAGACGCCTTGCAGCGTCTTGGTCAGCAGCGAGCACGCACGCTTGGCGTCGCCGCGGTCCACCGCCTTGTGGAAGCTGTTGATGACCGTGACGACCTTGTCCTCGTCACGGGGTTGCTGTGTGTGCTTGGCCGGTTTGTCGACCGGTTTGGCAGGCTCCGATGCCTCCGCGGGGTCGGCCGCGGACTGCGCACCTTCCGGCTGCTCCGCCGCGCTGCACGCGGTGAGCAGGCCGGCGACTCCCGCCACGAGGGCGAGGCCTACCGCCTGTCCGGTCCTTCGCCTTGAATCAGACACGCCCTCCAGTGAAACATGCCCCCTCGTCCCACTTGGGGTGATTCGTGACGAGCGGCATACCTGGCGGTAACGACGCCGCCGCTGGAATCGGCGTGCCGTCCCGCTACGCTGCACGACGTGCGCGTTTTGGTTATCGGCTCCGGAGCCCGCGAACACGCGTTGGTGCTAGCCGCCTCGCACGACCCCGCCGTCACGGCGCTGGCCTGCGCCCCCGGCAATGCCGGCACGGCATCGATCGCCGAGCAGCACCCGGTCGAGGCGAACAAGCCGGAAGCGGTCACCGCACTGGCGCGCGAGTGGGGCGCCGACCTCGTGGTGGTCGGCCCGGAAGCCCCGTTGGTCAACGGTGTCGCGGACGCGGTCCGTGCGGCAGGCATCCCGTGTTTCGGCCCGAGCGCCGTGGCCGCCCGCATCGAGGGGTCGAAGGCGTTTGCCAAAGAGGTCATGCAGGCCGCGGGCGTGCCGACCGCGCGCAGCGAGGTGGTGGACAACCCGGCTCGCCTGGACGCCGCGCTGGACCGCTTCGGCCCGACCTGGGTGGTCAAGGACGACGGTCTGGCCGCAGGTAAAGGCGTGGTGGTGACCGACGACTACGACAAGGCCCGCGCGCACGCGGTGACGCTGCTCGACGGCGGCCACCCGGTGCTGCTGGAGTCGTACCTGGACGGTCCGGAAGCGTCACTGTTCTGCCTGGTCGACGGCACCACGGTGCGCCCGCTGCTGCCTGCGCAGGACTTCAAGCGGGTCGGCGACGGCGACGTCGGCCCGAACACCGGCGGCATGGGTGCCTACGCGCCGCTGCCCTGGGCGCCGGAAGGCCTGGTCGACGACATCGTCGCGCGGATCGTGCAGCCCACGGTGGACGAGCTGGCCGAGCGCGGCACCTCGTTCAGCGGCTTGCTGTACGCCGGCCTGGCGCTGACCTCCGACGGCCCGCACGTCATCGAGTTCAACTGCCGGTTCGGTGACCCGGAGACGCAGGCGGTGCTCGCGCTGCTGGAGACGCCGCTGGCGACCCTGTTGCACGCGGTCGCGACCGGCAAGCTGGCCGAGCACCCACCGTTGCAGTGGGCACCCGGTGCCGCGGTGACCGTCGTGCTCGCCGCCGAGGGCTACCCGGGCAGGCCCCGCGTCGACGACCTGATCACCGGAGCGGACGGCGAAGGCGTGCTGCACGCAGGCACCCGGCGGGCCGAGGACGGTTCCGTGCGGTCCTCCGGTGGACGGGTGTTGTCGGTGGTCGGCACCGGCGACGACCTGGAAGCCGCCCGGTCCAAGGCATACGACGTGCTTCGCTCGGTGCACCTGCCCGGCGGCCACCACCGGCGGGACATCGCGCTCGCCGCGGCCAGGGGCGAGGTGGCGGTTCCGGGCAGCGAACAGACCCGGGCAATGACATCGGGGTAGTTCCCGTCCTCCTTGCCAAACCGGACCGCTGACCTGCCGATAGTTGGTAGCCTGCGCTGAGGCAACAGTGACACGGACCGTAAGCGCGGGGGTGCGAGCAGCGATGGCCAGCTCAGCGAGCTCACAGAACGATGCCGCGGGTGGCGTGTCCAGCATCGGTGACGACTCGTTCTCCGTCGCCGTCGACGTCGCGGGCGGGGTACGCGTCCGGATCGAGCCGGATCAGATCCTGCAGGCGGCGAAGGTCGTCGTGGAGCAGGCGGACGCGTTGAGCGAGGCATTGCTGCGGCACGGCCCGTTGATGCGGGTGGGTGCCCCGTCGCAGAACGCCATCAGCAAAGCGGTGGCCGAGGCGTGGAACGACGCGGTGGTCGACGGCGAGGATTCCCACCTGGCCCGCGCCAAGGAGTACCTGTACACGCTGCGTCAGCTGCAGCAGCAGCTCCGTCAGGCAGCCGAGCGCTACCAGCTCGACGACGACGAGATCGCCGAGACGTTTGGTGAACGACGTGCCGATCAGGCCGACTAGGCGCACCACGACCGCCGTGCCCGCGCTGGTCATGCTGGCCTGCGCCGCCGCGGCGTGCACGTCGACCGATGCCACCGAGCCCCCGCCGGAGGAGCCCAGCGGCGGCGCGGAAGCCTCGGCGATCGCGCAGCTGCCGAACCGGCCGGACGAGTTGCCGGTCGACGAGCTCGATCCGTGCCTGCTGTTCACCGAGGACGCCTTGCGCAGCCTGTCGATCACCCGCAAACCGCAACCCGGCACGGCCGACGGTCTGCGCAACTGTGCGCTGCATCAGGACAAAGACCCGATGTACGACCTGCTGGTGACGGCCTACCCGGACGCCGGGGTCGAGTCCTGGATCTCCGGGCGGATGGCCCGCCCCGGAGCGGCGCAGGCCCGCCCGGCCGAGATCTCGGGTTTCCCCGCCGTACAGATCACCACCGAGGGCCGGTCGGCGGGCGAGTGCGAAGTGGCGGTCGGCGTCGCGGACGGGCAGTCGCTGCACGTCCGGTTCAGCGCCTTCCAGCCGGATGCCGAGCAGCCGAAAGCATGCGAGATCGCCGAGCAGGCAGCGGCCACCGCGCTGGCTGCGCTACGCGAAAAGGGGTAACAGGGGATGGACGCGGACAAGATCACCAAGATCACCGGCCACCGCTTCGAGGGGTACACCCCGGGGATGCTTGCCATCGAAGTGGAGCTGTTCACCACAGGCCCCGGCTCCGGCACCATCGCGGAGGCGGTCGACGCGCTGAAGTCGGTCGGCAATGCGCTCTCCGAGGCCGACGACGCGCTGCGGGACGGCCTGCGCAAGATCGGTGTCTCGTGGGAAAGCACCGCGGCCGAGCGGGCCACCGAGCTGATCAGCCGGAGCGCCGAGTTCGCGGGCGATGCGAAGACGAAGATGGACGACGCCGCGCAGTCCGCCTTCGTCATCAGCGAGGCGTTCACCAGCATGGTCAACAAGCTGCCGAACCCGGAGACGTTGCGCGCGGGCGACGGCGGGCTGGAGCTCGGGGACGTGCTGGCCAGCCTGATCGGGCACGAGACCGACCACGCCGAGCAGGTGCGCGCCGCCCGCGCGGCCAGGGATCAGGCGGTCGACGCGATCAAGGAGTTCCAGACCACCGCGGCGAACGAGTTGAAGGGCATCAAGCCGCTCGACTCGCCGCAGCACCTCTACCTGGACGACGGCAGCGGTCAGGATCTGCTGGTCGGCGACGTGGGTACGACGGCGACGGTGGCCATGGGGAACGTGGGAACGCCGCCGGTCGTGCAGGACCCGGGCACGGCCAGCACCGCGGCGGCGGGCGCACCGCCGAAGGACCCGAGCGAATACCCGAACCAGGGCCGCGGAACGGTCGGGCCCGGCTCGGTTCCGGACAACGCTCCCCGGCCGCCGCGGGACAGCCAGGCTTCCTACCACGACAGCCCGAGCCCGCGCCCCAGCGCGCCACCGCCGACGACCAATCCGTCGTCGAACGCGCCTGCCTCGCATCCGGGTTCGTCGACGACGGCGAGCAGCGCGCCCGCGGGGCCCAACGTGGTCGGGGCCGTGGGCATGGTTCCGCCGGTCGGCTGGCAGTCCGACGGCAGGCGGCCCGCCGCGCCGGTCGGCCAGGCCGCCCCTGGTGGCTCGGGTGACTCCGGCGGTTCGGGGTCGAGCAGTTCGACCAGCACCGGCACGCCCAACACCGGTCCGGGCGCCAGCAAGGGCGAGTCGTCCGGCACGCAGAGCCCGCAGCCGCGCGGCGGCGCCCAGCAGAGCGGCGGCGGCGGGTTCGCCGCGGCCACCGGCGGACCGGGCGGCAAGGCGTCCGCGGGTGCTCCCGGTGGGCGCGGGTTCTTCGGCGAAGGCTCGCTCGGCCGCGGCTTCGGCTCCAACCTCCCCCCGGAGAAACTGGCCAACGGCCGGATCAGCGGTGTGACGCCGCCCGGAGCGCCGGGCGCTCCGGGGTCGGCTTCGGTCGTCGGTGGGACTCCGTCCGGGGTTTCACCCACCGCAGCGGCCAACGCGGCCGGAGGTGCCGCAGCGCTGGCGGCCAGTAGTGCGGTCGGCGCGGCGGGCGCGGAGGAGGACAAGCAGCGTCGGGCCCAGCAGCTCGGCAAGGACACCGTGGTCGACGGCAAGCAGCTGTACGACTTCGACGCAGGCGAGCTGCCGAACGAGCAGGAGGCCGTGGCCGCGGAGAAGGTGGAGCCGGAGCAGGCGGGGCAGCAGCCGCGCTACCTGGAGCAGGCCGCGATGCCCGAGGGCGTCACCGACGAGACACGAGTGCGCAGCCACGGCGTCGACGACGTGGACTTGTTCGCCGACCAGCGCATGGTCGCCCCCGAAGTGATCGGTGACGAGCGTGCGGAGCGAGGAGAAGACCGGTGACCGAGCAGACGGTGGTGCTCTCCACCGTCGAGTTCGACGTGCTGTGGGAGGCGGAACGGCTCGGCACCCGGCACGTCGCGTTGGAGACGCCCAGCCCTGGTGTGACGTATGCCGAACGCGCCGAGATCGTCGACAAGGCGTGGGCATCCTTGGCCGAGCGCGGGCTGGCGCGCGGCAACCGCGCGGACAACGAGCTGCTGGACCTGATGGGCATGCTCGCCTCCCCGGAAGTCGGCATCGACGTCTGGGTGTGGGCGCCTGGACAGCCGCAAATCTCCGGCCTGGCGGTCAGCACGGGCAACTATGCGGTGCTCGGCGTGGTCGAGGGCGAGGAGGTGTGGCTGGTGCCCGCGCGGCCGTCGACGCTGGCGGAGTCCGCGGTGTCGGTCATCGGCGAACTCGGGCCCGGCGTCGGCCAAACGGTGTCGATCCCACACCCCGTGCTGATCGACGCCGCCGCCCACGCCCGCGGTGACGCGCACGCCCTGGTCACCGCGCTGCAGGACCGCGGCGTCCCGCTGTACACCGCGCAGGAGCTGGCCGGCATGCTGCTCGGGCAGATGGCGCGCGGCCAGTTCGGTGTGCAACGCCGCGGCCGGGACGGCGTGACCAGGCGAGCCGAGCACGTCGTGGCCTTCCACGACACCGACGCGGGCCGCTACTTGATGCAGGTGGAGCGCAACCCGGACGGCGAGGAGTGGTGCACAGTCACGCCGGCGGACAACTCGCTGCTCGCCCAACGCGTGTGGGAGCAACTCGAGCGCGTGTAAGCCCGGGTGAAATCCACCGAAGCGCGGCCGCGCGCCGCATCCACCTCCTACAGTTGTCCCGGAACCGCCGCCGCAGCGGGCGCGTCTCAACGCTGCACGGGGCAGGTACGAGAGGGGTCGATCCGTGGGTCGCGAATACAACCCGGACGAGATTCGCACCGTCGCGAGCAAGGTCAGCCAGCTGAGCAAGAAGATCAGCGAGGCGGGCGACGGCCTGACCGATGCGAAGGGCGAGGGTGTGTTCGGCAAGCTGCCCAGTTCCGGCTCGATGGCCGCGGCGCTGACCAAGTTCACCTCCGGCATGCGCACGGAGTTCGCCAAGGGGGCCGAGCAGGCGAGCAGCACCGGCTCGTCGTTGCGGAAGATCGCCGGACAGATGGATGCCGACGAGGAGGAGGGCGTGCGCACCTTCTCGGGACAACGGGTGGACTGACGCGGGGGACGAGCAGGACATGGGCATCGGAATGCCGCCCAACTGGGGCGAGGTGACCGAGCGGGAAGCCAAGATCGCCGACGCGGACCCGGGCGCGGTGCGCGCGGTCGAGTCCCAGTTGACGAAGGCGGCGAAGAGCGCCGACGACCAGAGCAGCGACTTCAAGCGGCTGGCCGGCGAGCTGCGCGAGGCGTGGCCGAAGGGTTCGGACGCCGACGCGTTGACCGGCCATCTGAACAAGCTCAGCTCGGCGGGCGCCAAGGTCAACGGGCAGCTGGAGAAGGCGGCCAAGGCGCTCAGCTCGCTGGCCGACGTGCTGGAGACCACCAAGAAGGACGTCGCCGAGATCCGCAAGGCGGCGGAGAAGAAGATCGCGCAGACCAACGCCGAGGCGGAGAAGGCCATGCAGGCCAACGACCGCTTCGAACGCGGCGAGGTCGCGGGCCCGTACCAGACCGACGAGATGATCAAGGCCAACGCGATCAAGGAGAACGAGAAGACGGCCAAGGATGCCGCCGAGGACATCCAGCGCAAGCTCAACGAGGCCGATTCGGCGATCTCCGACGCGATGAAGGCACTTGACGAAGTCGACGGCGGGTACAGCAGCGTCGGCAAGCCGGGCGAGTCGGGCACCGGCCCGAGCGGCTCGCACGACCCGGTCAAGCAGCCGTCGAAGAGCGGGCCGGACGTGGGCAGCAACGGCTACGGCGGCTACAGCGGCACTTCCACCGGTGACGGCGGAGGTGGTGGTGGCGGCGGTGGCGGCGGCTTCGGGCCTTCCGGCCCTCCGCCGAGCAGCGGTCCGCCACCGGGCAACGTCGAGCAGTGGATCCGGGAGGCGATCAAGATCCTCCGAGAGCACGGCGTCCCGGTCACCGAGGACAACATCGACGAGATCTGGACGATCATCGAGAAGGAGTCCGGCGGGAATCCGCACGCGATCAACAAGTGGGACTCCAACTGGGAGCGCGGCACCCCGTCGAAGGGGTTGATGCAGTGCATCGACCCGACGTTCAACGCCTACAAACTGCCGGGCCACGACGACATCTACAACCCGGTGGACAACATCATCGCGGGCGTGCGCTACATCTTCGACCGCTACGGCGGCTTCGAGGGGCACCCGGGCTTGAAGTCGATGGCCAGTGGCGGGGCGTACCAGGGCTACTGATTAGCCTGGCGGCGTGTCTGGAGCATTTCCCGGCCCGGCGTCCCGCGCCGACGTCGCACCCTTCCATGTGATGGAAGTGCTGTCGGCCGCGGCCGCCCGGCAGCGAACCCATGGCGACGTCGTCTCGATGTGCGCAGGCCAGCCGACGGCGGGCGCACCGAAACCCGTGCTTGCCGCAGCGTCCGAGGTGCTGGCCTCCGGCGACATCGGCTACACCGTGCAGTTGGGGATACCCGAGCTGCGGGAGGCGATCGCCGGCCACTACGACCGCAGCTACGGCGTCCAGGTCAGTCCGGACGACGTCATCGTCACCACCGGCTCGTCGGGCGGCTTCCTGCTGGCGTTCCTGTCCGCGTTCGAGGCGGGCGCGCGGGTGGCCATGGCCCGTCCCGGCTACCCGGCGTACCGGAACCTGTTGTCCGCGCTGGGCTGCCAGGTGGTGGAGTTCACCACCGGTGCGGACACCCGCTTCCAGCCGACCGTGACGATGCTGGACGAGCTGCACCGCGAACAGCCCCTGGACGGCGTGATCGTGGCCAGCCCGAGCAACCCGACCGGGACGATGCTGCCGCCGGGTGAACTGGCGGCCATCGCGGGTTGGTGCTCGTCGCACGGGGTCCAGCTGATCAGCGACGAGATCTACCACGGCATCTGCTACACCGGCGAGGCCGCGACCGCGTGGCAGACCAGCTCGGAGTCGATCGTGCTCGGGTCGTTCTCGAAGTACTTCGCGATGACCGGGTGGCGACTGGGCTGGATGCTGGTGCCGCAGCGGCTGCACCGGGCCGTCGACGTGCTCACCGGCAACTTCACCATCTGCCCGCCGACCCTGTCGCAGCGCGCCGCGGTCGCGGCATTCACCGAGGAGTCCTACGCCGAGCTCGACGGGCACGTCCGGCACTACCGGAAGAACCGGGACACCCTGCTGGCGGGCCTGCCCAGCATCGGCATCGACAAGATCGCTCCGATCGACGGCGCGTTCTACGTCTACGCGGACGTCTCGGACTACACCGACGACAGTTTGAGCTGGTGTCAGCGGTTGTTGTCGGACACCGGGGTGGCGATCACGCCGGGGATCGACTTCGACCCGGTGGACGGTGGCCGCTTCGTGCGGTTCAGCTTCGCGGGTCCGGCCTCGGACATCGACGTGTGCCTGGACCGGATGGGACGGTGGCTCAGGGAAACCCCGAGAACTCCCTGATCTCCGGCCGCACGACGTCGCACGCCGAGCCGAGCGCTGGCACGCTGGAGTCATCGAGGTGCTGCGGCACCACCGGTGCGGCCTCGGTGAACTGGTGAAGGACGGAGATATGGACATGATCCTCAAGGTCGCCGGCGCGTTGCTCATCATCTGGCTGGCGTTCAGCGTGATCGGGTTCCTGGTCAAGGGCCTGCTCTGGCTGGCTGTGATCGGCGTCGTGTTGTTCCTGGGCACCGCCGCTTACGCCGCCATCAAGGGCGGGGCCAACCGGCACATTCGTTCCTGACGCGGGACGGGCGCGGGCACACGTGGGCGTCAGACTGGGAATTTCCGATCACCTCGACCCCTCGAGGGCGTGTGAGTGACTCGGGCAGGGTGCACCGCTCGGCCGGTCACGGTGGTCGACCAGACCGGGCCGACCGGCGCGACCGGGCCGCCTACCCGCTCGTCAGCCCGCTTGCGCGGTGTGCGGCGGGTGAAGCACTCGCCGGTGTGAGGCATCCGCCAGCCGCTCCAGCACCGTGTCGATGTCGGCCTCCGACACGTCCCGGTGGGTCACGAAGCGGATCCGGCCGCCACCGCTGAGCGCCAGGATGCCCAGCTCGGTGAGCACCTTCATGGTGTTCGGCACGTCCGACACCCGGGCGAGCACGATGTTGGTCTGCGGCTCGTCGACCTCCCAGCCCAGTTCGGCCAGGCCGGTGGCGAGCCGCCGGGCGTTGGCGTGATCCATCGCCAGTGCGTCGATGTTGTCCAGCGCGCACAGTGCGGCCGCGGCCAGCACGCCGCCTTGGCGCACGCCACCGCCGAGCATCTGTCGCATGCGGCGGGCTCGCTTGACGAACTCCTCGGACCCGGCGACGACCGAACCGACCGGGGCGCCGAGCCCCTTCGACAAGCACGCCGTCACGGTGTCCGTGCCCACGGTCAACGCGGCGGGCGGAACCCCGAGCGCCACGGAGGCGTTCCACACCCGGGCTCCGTCGAGATGCACGGCAAGCCCGGCTTCCTGCGCCACCGCGACCAACTGAGCATGTTCGTGCGGGGGCACGACCGCGCCGCCCGCGTTGGTGTGCGTGTTCTCCAGGCACAGCAACCGGGTGCGTAATCCGTAGTACGGCACATCCCCCGCGCCCTCGACGGCACGGGTCAACGTCGCCACCGACGGCCTGCCCGGCCCGGCGTCCCACGGCAGCGCGTGCGGCATGCCCCCTGCCAGCCACGCCCCGGAGCCCTGTTCGTCGGTCAGCACGTGCGCGCCGTCCGTGGCCAGGTAGCGATCGCCGCGTTGCAGATGCAGCGACAGCGCGATGACGTTGGCCATGGTCCCCGACGGGGTCCACAACGCGGCCGGCTTGCCCAACAGCTCGGCTACCCGTTCCTCCAGCTCACGCATGGTCGGGTCATGCTCGAGCACGTTGTCGCCGACCTTCGCCGAGGCCATCGCCGCGCGCATTCTGTCGTCCGGCCGGGTCACCGTGTCCGACCGCAGGTCGACGGGATCAGCTGCCGTGAAGGTCACGGTTCGATCACATCACACGCGCACCGGCGGCGGAAACCGGGGTGGGTGAACCGCTTTTTCGCACCGACCGCACACCCGGCGTGCAACCCTGTGCGTCATTGGTTCCGTCCCTTGGACAGAAGCGGAGTGTCTGGCGCGTGGATCAGCGCGATGAGCAGGAGTTCGCGGAGTACTTCGCACGGCGACTGGATGCCGTGCGGCGCACCGCGTACTTGCTGTGTGGCGACTGGCACCAGGCCGACGACCTCGCCCAGATCGCGTTCGTCGCGCTGCATCGGCGGTGGCGCAAGATTCGCGACCGGGCGGCGCTCGACGCCTACGTCCGCCGGACGTTGGTGCGGGCGGTGATCGACGAGTCGCGTCGGCCGTGGCGGCGCGAGCGCTCCGTGGACGACATACCGGAACCGCCGGCGGCCGCGCAGCCGCAGAAAGGACTCGATGACCTCGTCGTGACCCGCGAGACCCTGTTGGAAGGCCTACGCCAGGTGCCACCGCGCCAGCGGGCGGTGCTGGTGCTGCGCTATTTCGAGGGGTTGGACGTGGCCGCGACGGCGGAAGCACTCAAGTGCTCCGAGGGCAACGTGAAGAGCCAGACGGCCCGCGGCCTGGCCGCGCTGCGTGCAGCGTTGGGGGCGGAGGTGAGCACGCATGGACGATCGTGACCTGCGGCAACTGTTCCAGCAGGCGCCCGGTGACGCGCCCCCGCCGAGCTTCGGGCTCGAGGACGTGCAGGCCGCTTCCCGCCGCGCCACGGCTCGGCGGCGAGTGCAGATCGCGATGGCCTCCGCGGCCGCTGTCCTGGTGCTCGCCGGGGGTGGCATTTTTGCGACAATTGGGACAAACTTCAGCGGAGGTAACTCCGGCAACTCGGACAGCGACATAGCTGCCGAGGCACCGCACATGCGCTCGCAAGGCGACAAGCAACCTTCCGCCAGGGACGAGCGTCCATCAGACGGTGGCCCTCCACCGGGCCGGGAATCGTCCAAGCAGGGGGGCGATGCCCAAGCAGTGCCCGAACGGAGCGCCACTCGCACCGCAAGGTGCACCGTGGTCGACCGGAAGCTCGCCACTGCCCTCGCTGGCGAGCTTCCGGTTGATCCGTCCTCCGAGCCGGTCGGCGCCGATCTGGCCTGCCCTTCCGGGGTGACGGCCGCGGCCTACCAGGTGCAGGACGGCGCGAACCGAGGTGTGATCTCGATAGCGCGGGTGCCCGCCCGGATGGCCCGGACGGCCGACTCGCTCAACCCGGACGATTTGCCGGATGCCAGCGCGACGGCCAGCGACGGTTCGGTCTTCGTGGTGGCGTCTCGCGCTGACGGCGGCGCAGCGCCGTATGCGTCCGATTTGCTCCGGATCGCCGAGGGCGTGGCAGCCGCGTGGTGAAGCGGGCGAACGGGGAGTGGCAGGATACGCAGCCGTGACCACAGCCAGCACGCCGAAAGGGGAACGCCGCCGAGCCGCGCTGGTGGAAGCGGGCGCCGAGCTGTTGGTGGAGAGCGGCTTCGACGCCGTGCGGCACCGCGCGGTGGCCGAGCGTGCCGGGCTGCCGCTGGCGTCCACGACGTACTACTTCTCCTCGTTGGACGACCTGGTCACCGCGGTGGTCGAGCACCACTCGCGCAAGGAACTGGAGCGTGGCTGGCGCAAGCTGACCGAGTTGGCCACCAGGCAGCGCGGCGTGGCCACCATCGTGGAGCTGATGCTGGACAACCTGCTCGGCCCGCGGCAGGCCACGCCGGAGGCCGACGCCGAGTACGTGCTGCTGCGCTATGAGCGGCTGGTCGCCACCGGCCGGCGACCGTACTTGCGGCCGTTGATGCGCGAACTCGGCCGCGAGCTGCGAGAACTGCTGGCGGAGGTGTTCGCCCGGTCGGGCAGGCCGGTCACCGAGGAGCAGCTGGAGCGCTACATCGCGCTGGTCGACGGCGCGGTGGTGAACGCGTTGATCGAGGCCGACCCGGAGCCGCGTGCCGTCGCCGGACGCATGCTCACTGCGGCGCTGCGCGACGAGTGACACCGCGGCCTCGGCCGATCGCGCAGCTCGTGTCCCACGACGACCTCCGAGCCCTCCGCCGCTCGCTGCGCAGCTCGCCGGCGCGCAAGCCCTCCACCACCCGCCGGCGCGCCGATGAGTCAGCCCTGAGCCCTCCACCACCAGCGCAGGAGAAGACCCCTTACACACTCCAGCCGACCCGGCCGCGCGGTGCATCGCGCCACAATCGGTGCGTGTCGCGCCACATTCGGTGCCTCTTGGGGTTGCGCAACCCACCCTACTGACAAGTAGGGTCGCCGCTGCTGGGTCAGCGAGGGAGGCGGTGAGCTGCATGAGCGACTCGGTCGACGTAGCGGAGAAGGCAAACCCCACGCAGCAACGCGATCGACGGGTGCGGTTCATCGACCTGCTCAAGGCCATGCCCGCCATGGCCCCGGACACGGTGCGCATGGCCACCAGCGCCATCGGGCTGCTCACGGTGAAGTCCAGCTCCGTGGCCTCGGTCGGCCTGGTCTTCCAGAAAGCCGCGCGCAAGCACCCGGAGCGGGTGTTCCTGCGCTGTGCCGACCCCGGCGGCGAGGTCCGCGAGCTGACCTACGGCGACGCCAACGAGCTGGTCAACAAGTACGCCTCGGTGCTGTCGGCGCACGGCGTCGGCGAGGGCGACGTGGTCGGCATCCTCGCCGCCAACCGTCCGGAGACGCTGCTGGTCGCGCTGGCCACGGTCAAGCTGGGCGGCATCGCGGGCATGCTCAACCATCACCAACGCGGCGACGTGCTCAACCACAGCCAGAAGCTGCTGGACAGCCGGGTGCTGGTCGTCGGCACCGAGTGTGCCGAGGCGTTCGACAGTGTGCCGGTGGAGGATCTGCGCGGCTCGGTTCTCCGGCTGCCCGAGGAAGGCAAGCAGTCGTCCGCGCTGACCGACTACCCGAGCCTGGCCGAGCTGGCCAGGTACGCGGGCTCGGACGACCCGCCGCAATGCGCCCAGGTGCGCGCGGGCGAGAAGGCGTTCTACATCTTCACCTCCGGCACCACCGGGTTGCCGAAGGCCAGCACCATGTCGCACCTGCGCTGGCTGAAGTCGATGTCCGGGATCGGTGGCCTCGGCGTGCGGCTGCGCCCGTCGGACACGCTGTACTGCTGTTTGCCGCTGTATCACAACAACGCGTTGACGGTGTCGCTGTCGTCGGTGCTGTCCGCCGGGTCGACGCTGGCTTTGGGCCGGTCGTTCTCGGTGAGCCGTTTCTGGTCCGAGGTGGTGCGGACCAAGGCGACGGCGTTCGTCTACATCGGTGAGCTGTGCCGCTACTTGCTCAACGCGCCGGAGAAGCCGGCCGAGCGCGAGCACCAGGTCCGTGTGGTGGTCGGCAACGGTCTGCGACCGGAGATCTGGTCGGAGTTCACCAAGCGGTTCGGCATCCGCCGGGTCGCGGAGTTCTACGGCGCGAGCGAGTGCAACCTGGCCTTCATCAACGCGCTGAACCTGGAGCGCACCGCGGGCATCACGCCGCTGCCGTTCGCCGTGGTCGCCTACGACCCGGTGACCGAGCGGCCCGAGCGCACGCCGTCCGGCAGGCTGCGCAAGGTCAAGACCGGCGAGGTCGGCCTGCTGCTGACCAAGATCACCAAGCGTTCCCCGTTCGACGGCTACACCGACCCGGACGCCACCGAGCAGAAGGTGGTGCGGGACGCCTTCAAGAAGGGCGACGCCTGGTTCAACACCGGCGACCTGGTTCGCAAGCAGGGCTGGAATCACGTGGCGTTCGCCGACCGGCTCGGCGACACGTTCCGGTGGAAGGGCGAGAACGTCGCCACCACCGAGGTGGAGGCCGTGCTGTCCGCGCACCCGGACATCGAGCAGGCCGTGGTGTTCGGGGTGTCGGTCCCTGGCACGGACGGCAAGGCGGGCATGGCCGCGGTGAAGCTGGTCGACGGCGCGAAGTTCGACCCGCAAGGCACGGCGGCGCACCTGGTGCAGCGGCTGCCGTCCTACGCGGTGCCGCTGTTCATCCGGATCATCGACGAGGTCGAGCAGACGTCGACGTTCAAGAGTCGCAAGGTAGATCTGCGCGCCGAAGGGTTCGACCCGGGCAAGGTCTCCGATCCGCTGTACGTGCTGCCGAACCGCGACTCCTACGTCGAGTTCTATCCCGAGTACCCCGGCGAGGTCGCGTCCGGCAGCGTGCGGATCTGACGCGTCACGCGCGCTGAGCGCCCCAGCGGTCGAGGTACGCCTCCCGGGCCGCCAGGCTGACCCGGATGTCCGCTACCAGTGGGTCGAAGAACTTGTCCCGGTACACCGGGTCGGTGGCCGCGGCGCCGGCGAAGTACAGCGCGGAGAAGGCCGCGAGGAAGATCGACACCTGGATGAGCTCGTTGGGCACCGGGATGGACACCCCGAACAGCCGGCCGCCCTCCGGGTCCGGCGGATGCATCAGCCAGGCCTCCATCAACTCGTCGGTGACCGCGATGGTGCCGAACACCACGAAGAACGCGAACACCAGCAGCGCGAAGAACACGATCTGCACCGCCTGGGCGAGGAAGAAGACCAGCGCGATGTTGAACCGCTCGGGACGCGACAGCGGCTTGACGCCGCCGTCGTAGTCGTCGCGCACGTAAGGGGCAAGCGGTGTGCCCCGCAGGCGTCTGCGCAACAGCTCGGCCGTACTGTCCGACTGTTCCTCCTCGAGCTCGCGCATCTCGTCGGACACCACCGAGCGCAGGAACAGGCCGCCGAGCAGGATGAGGAACCCGACCGAGCCCCACAGGCGTCCGCGGTCCATGTAGCGGGGATCGACCAGCTGCCACACCTCGGCCGCGATGAAGGACAACAGGATCACGATCATCAGCAGGGGCAGCGCCTTGGATGCCAGCGTGCCCACGGCGTTGACCTGCTTGACCGCGACCTTGGCCGCCCACGCCAGGATCGAGCCCGCGCCCAGGTAGGTCAGCAACAACAACAGAAGCACGGCCGCCACGGTGACCGTCGCCGACACCCAGAACGCCTGCTCGTGCAAACCGGTCGACTGCTCGACGATCAGCACGACGACGCCCAGCACGAGCACCGCGATGGCGATGGGCCACTCGCCGCGCTCGCCTACGCGCCGCATCAGGCGCGACACCAGCCAGCCACCCAACGGCGGGATGACCAGAGCGCCGACGGTCAGGCCCAGCACCACCAGGGCGAAGCCGGTCGACTCGTCGCCCTCGCCCGGCCACAGCTCGGTGACCTTGGCGACGACGTAGGCCAGGATCTGCAAGATCGGCTCGATCAGCAGGAAGAACACGATCGACGGCGTCGCCCTGGGCAACAGGTCGACCCCGCGCACGCGCCGCCGCACGACCAGGGGCAGACCGCGCTGCCGAAACCACGTCTCGACCCGCTCGACCTCGCTCAGCTGATCCACACGGACAACCTAGCGGGGCAGACTGGGCCTATGCGCTGGGTTCTGCACGTCGATCTCGATCAATTCCTCGCCGCGGTCGAGATGCTGCGCCGGCCCGAGCTGCGCGGGAAACCGGTCATCGTCGGCGGACGCGGGGACCCGACGGAGCGGGCGGTGGTGGCCACGGCGTCCTACCCGGCGCGGGAGTTCGGTGTCCGGTCCGGCATGCCGATGCGCACGGCCGCCAAGAAGTGTCCCGATGCGATCTTCCTGCCTACCGACCCGGACACCTACAACGAGGCGTCGGCACACGTCATGGACGTGCTGCGGTCGTTCGAGGTGCCGGTGGAAGTGCTCGGGTGGGACGAAGCTTTCCTCGGGGTGACCAGCGACGATCCGGAGTCGTTCGCGCGGCGTGTCCAGGAGCGCGTGCGGGCGGAGACCCAGCTGGAGTGCACGGTCGGCATCGGCGACAACCGGCTGCGCGCCAAGATCGCCACGGAGTTCGGCAAGCCCGCGGGGGTCTTCCGGCTGACCGCGTCGAACTGGTTCGAGGTGATGGGTGAGCGGCCGACGGATGCCTTGCACGGCGTCGGCAGCAAAACTCGTGCGAAGCTGGCCGCACTCGGCATCCACACGGTCAACCAGCTCGCCTCGGCCGACCGGAACGCCCTCGCCGCGCGCTTCGGGCCGGTGATGGGCCCGTGGTACTGGCACCTCGCGCACGGGCGAGGCGAGACCGAGGTCGCCGCGACCCCGTACGTGGCCCGCTCGCGGAGCAGGGAAACCACGTACCAGCAGAACCTGACCGAGTGGGCGGACGTCGAACAGGCCACGGCGGAGCTCGCGCGGCGGGTCAGTGAGGATGTCGTCGCCGAGGGACGTCCGGCCGTGCGGATCGCCGTCAAAGTACGGTTCGCTCCGTTCTTCACTCGCACACGCAGCGCGAAGCTGCCCACGCCGACGTCCGATCCCGCCGAGCTGGAGAAGGCCGCGCTTGACGTTCTCCGTGGGTTCGAGCGGGATCGTCCGATTCGGTTGCTGGGTGTGCGGGCGGAGTTCGAACGTTCAGATGCCGGGTAGCCGCTTGGGCAGCAGCGCAGCGAGCGCACAGAGGCCGTAGCCGAGCGCCGGACCGAACGCGCCGAAGCTCAGCTCCGCGACGTCCGACGTCCCGGTCAGGTCCGTCACCGCGTACAGGTGCACGCCGGCCAGGACCAGCAGGATCAGTGCCGCGATCCGGCGGAACGTCGACACGGCGATCTTGAACAGGAACGCCACGAAGACGATGACGGCCACCGCGACGAGCCCGATCACGATGTCCGGACGGCTCAGCTCGCCGCCCTCGCCCACGGTGTCCACGAGTGGCCCGACCCCGTGTCGGATGGCCAGGTAGCCGCACCCGAGCAGGGTCAGCCCCAACCAGACGACCTTCATCGCGGCGGATTCGAACAGCGCGGCCAGGGTGAGCACGACGCTGAGCGCGGCCAGCGGGTAGCTGAACAGGAACAGATACCAGCCACCGACGCCGTGGGCGCCTGCGTTGGACGCGGCCTCCCAGAGATCACCGGCCGACAGCGACTGCTGGCCCGCGGTGATCCAGGGCAGCAGGAACAAGCTGACGGCTTGGACGGCCAGGCCCGCGATGGCGAACAGCAGCCCGAGCCCGGGAAGGCGCAGCCGGAACGACGGCTCGTCGTAGGAAGCACCGGAATAGGACTCGGAGGATGGCTCACGCTCCGGCTCGTACCGGTCGCGCTGCGGCGCGTACCGCTGGTGGGACTCGTACCGATCGCGCGGCGCGTACGGCTCCTGGGACTCGTACCCATCGCGCGGCGCGTACCGCTGCTGGGACTCGTACCCATCGCGCTGCGCGTACGGCTGCTGGGCCGGATACGGGTCGGGTTGGGGCGGGTACTGGTCCCGCACCGGAGGCGCAGCGTGCTGGGGGTAGCGACCGGGCGGCGGGCCGGAGTTCACCGGACCCTGGCCTGGCGGATACCTGCGTCCGGGCGGGCGGCGGTGTTGGAAGGGGGGTTGAGACACGCGGGGCACCGTACCGGCTTCGGCGGGTCGACCGAAACCCGTTGATCCGAGCCGCGCAACCGCCGACACGCAGGACGCAGCGCGCTACCGTGACCGGCATGCGAGCGATGATCGTGACGACGACGACCGCTTCCGAGGAAGCCGCCCGAGCACTGGCCGCGAGCGCGGTGGACGCACGCCTGGGCGCGTGCGCGCAAGTGGTCGGCCCGATCACCAGCGTCTACCGCTGGGAAGGGGCGGTGCAGACCGAGCCGGAATGGCGCGTGGAGATCAAGACCGCTGCCGACCGAGTCTCCGCGCTCATCGACCACATCACGGCGGCGCACGACTACGACGTGCCCGAAGTGATCGCCACCCCGATTCAGGACGGCAGCGCGCCGTACCTGGAGTGGATCACGGAAGAAACCCGGCCCAGCTGACGCGGGTCGGTGAACCGGTCGTGCCTGCGGTCCGGCCGAGCGTCAGACCACGCGGACGCTCGTCGCCTGGGGACCCTTCGCCCCCTGACCGATCTCGAACTCGACCCGCTGGTTCTCCTCGAGGGTGCGGAATCCGGTGCCCTGAATCTCGGAGTAGTGCACGAACACGTCGCGATCCCCGTCATCGGGCGCGATGAACCCGAAGCCCTTTTCCGAGTTGAACCACTTCACGGTGCCCTGAGCCATGTCAATCCTCTCGACGCGCCGGGAGTCAAGCATGGGCCAGATCACGGTGTCAAGAAACGTTATGGCTACGACCAGGCACAACGAATCCCAGCACGCTATACCCCCACCCAGTATCCTGGGGTTATGCATGGATACACCGAGGACAAGGACCGCTACCTGAAGCGACTGCGGCGCATCGAGGGTCAGGTCCGCGGCATCGCGCGCATGGTGGAGAACGACGAGTACTGCATCGACGTGCTGACCCAGGTCTCCGCGGTCACCAAGGCGCTGCAGGCGGTCTCCCTCGGCTTGCTCGACGAGCACTTGAAGCACTGCGTGGCCGGCGCGATCGCCGGCGGTGGCGCGGATGCGGACGCCAAAGTGGCCGAGGCGAGCGCGGCGATCGCGCGGCTGGTCAAGTCGTAGCAACGGCTGTCGGCGTCCGCTGCCTGCGCGCGGCGGAGGTGTTACGCCGCGGTTCCGTCGCCATGGCAGCGCGCGCAACCGGCCACGTCTGCGCCAGGCTCGCTCACCGCGCCAGCTCCCGCGCGCAACCGGCCCATCCGCGCCAGGTCGTCCACCACGCCGGCCCCGCGAGCCCTGGCTGCCACGCTCAGCGCACCCGCTCGCCAGCACACGGTGCCATGCCCTCCGGTTCCAACGAGCGGGCTCGTTTGGCCACCCCGCCGGCGCTCCCCACTGTGTCCGCCCGGATTGCGCGGCCGTCTCTCACCACGAGCGCTGCGCACCAACCGGCACCAGCCGCGAACCCGGCCCTCGCCCGACTCGCACCCACTCGACCGGCCTAGCCGCCGGCCGATTGGTGACCCAGCGCGATCACCACCGCACCTTGCGCGCCACTCGTGCCGAACGACACACCAAAGTTGACGAATCACGCCATGGTTATCCCGATTGATACCGCCGGACGCGGCTATTTGGACTACGTTGCACAGGCGGGGGCGCATCTCGCCGGTCTGGGGGCCGCGCGCGCTCGCACAGGGGTACGTAGGCATTGGCGCGGAGGATGATTTGCCGATCAGCACTGCGGCCCAACCCCACCCGCCCGGACAACTGCCACCGCCGGGGCACCCGCAAGGCGACAGCCGTGGCAAGTCCGGTCTGCGCGGTGTCGTGGGGTTGGCCGGTGAAGCCATGCGCACGGTGCTGCGCTCGTGGACCACGACGCCGGGGCGGCTCGCGCTCATCGCCACCGGCCTGGTGCTGCTGACGCTGATCACCGGGCTCACCGCGGCGGTGATGACGCAACAGAAGACGGACGCCGTCAGCGAGCTGACCGATCGGCGCGAGCCACTGGCCGCCGCGGCGCAGCAGGTCTACCGCGCGCTGTCGGACGCGGACGCGACGGCGTCCAGCTCCTTCCTGTCCACCGGCGAGGAGCCGCCCGCGCTCCGCGCCCGGTTCGAGAACGACATTGCGCAGGCCGGGGTCTTCCTGGCCCGCGCCGCCTCCGATCCCGACGCGGGCCCGGAGGTCTCCCGGCAGATCGACATCATCGGCAAGTACGTGCCGGTCTACGCCGAGCTGGTCGGCACCGCGCGCGCCAACAACCGGCAGGGATTCCCGGCGGGCGCGGCCTACCTGCGGGAAGCCTCCGAGCTGATGCAGTCGACGATCCTGCCCGCGGCCGAGGCGCTGTACGAGGCCGACACCAAGGCGCTGGCCGAGCGGCAGGCCGAGGCCCGCTCGGTCCCGTGGCTGACCGCGGTGCTCGTGATCGGGCTGCTGGCCGCCCTGATCGCCACGCAGCTGTACCTGAAGCGGCGCACCAATCGTGTGTTCAACATCGGCCTGGTGGTGGCGACCGGGGCGATCGTGGTCGGCCTGCTGTGGAGTTCTGCCGCCTTGATCACCCAGAGCGTGTTGATCGGCAGTAGCGAGAGCCAAGGCTCCGAGCAGGTGGACCGCCTGGTGCGGGCCCGCATCGCCGGCCTCAAGGCGCGGGTCGACGAGACGCTGCTGCTGGTCTCGCGCGGCGAGGGCGAGCAGTACGCCAAGGAGTTCGCCAAGGAAGCGCAGGAGATGGCGGGCAAGGACGGCAACGGCGGCCTGCTCGCCGAGGCCCGTGCCGCGGCCGACGAGCAGGACGAGCTGGCGGAGACGCTGGACAAGGCCCAGGCCAGCGCAACGGCGTGGCTGAAGGCGCACGACAAGGTCCGCAAGCTGGACGGCGAAGGCGAGTACCTGGAAGCGGCCAGTGTGGCCATCGACGACACCCGTGAGGACAGCAGCGCGCGGGCGTTCAATCAGCTCGACGTCGACCTGCGCACCGCGATCCTGCACGGCAGGCAGAGTTTCTTCGACAACGCGTCCAACGCCGGCGCCGCGCTCACGCTGCTGCCGTGGGGCTGGGTGGCATTGGGGTTGATCGCCGCCGGAGGAGTCGCGGTCGGCATGTACGAGCGGCTGAGGGAGTACCGATGAGAAAGCTGACGGCGGCCAAGGTTGCCGCCCTGCTGGTCGCGTCGGCGGTGCTCACCGGCTGCGCCGCGGGCGAGCCGCGTGATCTCTCGCCGATGGTCACGGCCGAGCCACCGATGCCCGCCAACGCGACGATCAACCCGAAGATCGAGGCGCCGGGCGGTGGAGAGGACGATTGCGGCGATCCGACCGTGAGCCTGAAGCCGCAGGGCACGGCGATCCCGCCCGGCTCGACGATGGACAAGATCCGCAAGCGCAAGAAGCTCGTCGTCGGCGTCGACCAGAACACGTTCCTGTTCGGCTTCCGCAACCCGACCACCGGTCAGCTGGAGGGCTTCGACATCGACATCGCCAAGGCGATCGCGGTGAAGCTGCTCGGGCACCCGTCGGCCGCCCAGTTCCGGGCCATCACGTCGCAGCAGCGCATCGACGCGCTGAAGAACGGGAAGGTGGACATCGTGGTCCGCACGATGACCATCAACTGCGAGCGCCGCAAGGACATCGAGTTCTCCAGCGTGTACTACGTCGCCGGCCAGCGGGTGCTGGTGAAAAAGACCTCGGACTATGACAGCCTGAAGGATCTGGGCGGCAAGCGGGTGTGCGCGACCAGCGGATCGACGTCGCTGCGCAACATCGCCCAGTCGCCCGCCAAGCCGATCCCGGTCGCGGTGGACAATTGGTCGGATTGTCTGGTGATGATGCAGCAGGGACAGGTGGAAGCCATCTCGACCGACGACACGATCCTGGCCGGAATGGCCCAGCAGGATCCCACGCTGAAGGTCGTCGGTGAGCGGTTCACCGAGGAGCCCTACGGCATCGGGATCCCGAAGGAAAACAAGGACATGGTCCGCTACGTCAACGCCGTGCTGGACGAGATTCGTGGCGGGGAGTGGCAGAAGAGCTACAACAAATGGCTCAAACCCGTGCTCGGCTCGGATTCGCCGCCGAAGCCGAAGTACCGCTAGGGGGAGTCAGCCGATGACGTCACCGGAGGATCCCATCAACACCGGTCGTGGGCAGGGCGAACCCGCGCAGTCGGCCGGGGAGAACGGTCCCGCGACCCCGCCTGCCGCGCGCCGGCCGCACTCGGCTGCCCAGTCGCACCAGCGGCAGACCTCGTCCCAGCCGATGTGGCCGGGCACCGGCGCGCAACTGCCGCCGCAGAAGCAGGCTTCGCCGGGCCGTCCTGCGGCGGGCCGGCCACCCCAGGGCGGGCCGCGGCAGGCCCGGCACGCTCGTCCGGCCGAGGGGCCGACCAAGCCCACGATGCAACCGGTGACCTTGCCGGACGAGGGCGGCGACGCCACCCAGCACGTGTCGATCCAGCCCGATGCCACCCAGCAGCGGCAGCCACCACCGGAGAATGCGCCGGAGGTCACCAGCGTGCTGCAGGTGGAGACCCCGGAGACGCGTGCGATCACGCCCCCGCCGACGCGCGCACAGCCGGCGCCGCAACCGGAGATGCCGGTGCCGAGCACGGGCAGTCTCCGCCCGATCAACGGCGAGCCGTCCGGGTCCCAGGGCACGGGCCCGCGCACCGGTTCCCAACGGACCGGCTCGCAAAGCACCGGCTCGCAAAGCACTGGCTCCCAAGGCACCGGTTCCCAGGGGACCGGCTCCCAAGGCACCGGGTCCCGCGGCACGGGCTGGACCGGCTCGCGCGGCACGGGCACCGGCAGCAGGCCGATGACCCGCCGCCGTACGTCCACCCAGCGCACTTCGAGCCGTCGCGGCGGCTTGGGCGCCGGCCTGGTCGACGTGCCGCCGGTGCCCTACCGCGAGCCGTCGTCCGCGGTGATGCAGGATCCGGTGGTCGCGGAGCACAAGCGTTTCTGCAGCAACTGCGGCGCGAAGGTCGGCAGGGGCAGCAACGGGCAGCCCGGCCCCACCGAGGGCGAGTGCCCGAAGTGCGGCACCGCGTTCTACTTCAAGCCGAAGCTGCAGCCCGGCGAGCTGGTCGGTGGCCAGTACGAGGTGCTCGGCGCGCTGGCCTACGGCGGCCTCGGCTGGATCTACCTGGCGCAGGACCACAACGTGGCCGACCGCTGGGTGGTGCTCAAAGGCCTGATCGACACCGGCGACGAGAACGCGATCCAGGCGGCTCGCAGCGAGACCCGCTATCTGGCCGAGGTCGAGCACCCGAACATCGTCAAGATCTACAACTTCGTCGAGCACCCGGACCCGCAGACCGGCGCCACGGTCGGCTACATCGTCATGGAGTACGTGGGCGGGCAGTCGCTGCGGCAGCTGGCGCTGGCCCACCACAAGCGCACCGGACGCGCGGAGGGCCTGCCGATCGGCCAGGTGATCGCCTACGGCCTGGAGATCCTCCCGGCGCTCGGCTACCTGCACAGCCAGGGCCTGCTCTACTGCGACCTGAAGCCGGACAACGTCATCCAGACCAACGAGCAGCTGAAGCTGATCGACATGGGTGCGGTCCGGCGCATGGACGACTACACCAGCCCGCTGTTCTTCACCTCCGGATACAGCGCGCCCGAGCTGGCCACGCACGGCGCCAGCGTGCAGTCCGACCTGTTCACCGTGGGCCGCACCCTCGCCGTGCTGTCGTTCGAGTTCGCCGGCTACTCGTCGAAGTACAAGACGACTCTGCCGCCGCGGGAAGAAGTCCCGCTGTTCATGCTGTTCGACAGCTACTACCGCTTCCTCAAGCGGGCAACGCACGCCGACCCCGAGCGGCGGTTCGTCTCCGCGGCGGAGATGGCCGATCAGCTCAAGGGCGTGCTGCGCGAGGTCATGGCGCTGGGCACCGGCGAGCCGCGACCCGGCACGTCGACCGTGTTCAGCCCGGAGACGCACACGTTCGGCGTCGAAGCGGTGGTGCCGGAGGAGGGCAGCGGCGCCCCGCCGAGGCCGGATCCGCAGGACGTGGTGGCCGGCTTGCCGGTGCCGATGGTGGACACCGACGACCCGGCGGCCGCGTTGCTGGCCACGACGACCGCAGCCGAGCCACGAGCGGTCATCGAAGCGCTGGCGCACGCCCCGCACGACTCGATCGAGGTGCGGCTGCGCGTGGTGCGGGCTCGGGTCGCGCTCGGCGAGCTGGCCGAGGCGCACCGGCAGCTGCAGGCGGCCCAGTACATCGCGGTCAAGTCCGGATTCCCGCACGACTGGCGGTTGGAGTGGTACCGCGGGCTGATCGAACTGGTCGCCGGGCGAGCCAAGCTGGCGCACGCGGCCTTCGACGCGGTGTACGACGAGTTGCCGGGCGAGATCGCGCCGAAGCTCGCCCGCGCGGTGGCGGCGGAACTGATCGGTGACTACTTCACCGCGGCGCGCGGGTACGAGCAGGTGTGGCGCACCGACCGGTCGTATGTGAGCGCCGCCTTCGGACTGGCGCGCGTCTACCTGGCCCAGGGTGCGCGCGAGGGCGCCATCCAGGCACTCGAGTCGATCCCGCAGACGTCGACGCACCACACCGCCGCTCAGGTCGCCGCCATCAAGATCAAGATGCGCGGTGGCGCGGACGGCACCGGCTCGCTCGAAGAGCGCGATCTGGTCGATGCGGCCAAGCGGCTGGAGCGGTTGTCGCTGGACGCCGAGCGGCACGCGCGGCTGTCGGCCGAGGTGTTGGAGGCGGCACACACGCTGGTGCAGCGGCGCAACGGGCAGCCGTCGAACGCATCGGTGCTCGGCTGCAAGCTGAACGACCGCGAGGTCCGCTTCGGGTTGGAGCGTTGCTATCGCGCGCTGGCTCGGCTGGCCGAGACGTCGGACAAACGGATCGCGCTGGTCGACAAGGCCAACAGCATTCGCCCGCGGACGATGACCTGACGGTCACCGCCTGGCCCGCCGGTCGAGCATCGCAAATCTTCGGTCACCGGCGCCAGGCCCGAGCGGCTTCCGCCCGCGCGCGCAGGCTACGGACGGCGGGACGCTCCTGCCACTACGGACGGGCGTGCCGCGACGGCTGCCCGCCGCCCGCTACAGCCTGGCCCGCGGCCGCCGTGCTCCATGTGGGTGGCCGTCCGCAACGGGACGGCAGCCGTGCTCCACTGGGCAGCCCGCTGCCCAGGCGGCCCGGTTCCGCGTCGCCCGGTGGCTCCAGCTACGGGTTGACGTCCCAGCGCTCACGCTCTTCCTTGGACATCTTCTCGCCGATCTTGCGCCAGCCCTCGACGTCGCCGTGCTGGAGGAAGTGCTCGAGCCCCACGGTGATGAACAAGGCCCGTGCCTCCACCGCGAGCGGCCCGTCCTCGGCGTCGAGCCGTCCTTCCGCGCTGGCGTAGACCTTGCGCCCGGCGACCCCGTCGACCTTGGCGGCGATGTGCAGGACCGACCCGACCGGCACCGGCCGACGGAAGTCCGTCTCCAGCTTCCCGGTCACCGAAGGCTTGCGCAGCATCTGGCCGACGACGGCGCCCAGCGCCTCGTCGAAGGCACACGAGAGCAGCCCGCCATGGGCCAGGCCGGGCGCGCCCTGGTGGTTCTTGGTGACCTCGAAGCGGGCACGCACCACGTGGTTCTCGGCGACCTCCGTCTTGATCCGCAGCCCGCCGGGCTGCTCGGGGCCGCACGCGAAGCACTCGTCGAAGTGCGGAGGAAGCTGCTCTCCGGCGGCGGGCGCGTACTCATGGATCGTGGGCGGCTCGGTCTCGACCGGCGGCCAGGAACGCACTTTCTGACTCACCTCGCTCACGCTACCCACCGGTAATACGGAAGCCTAAGTACTTGTCGTCTGCGCCATAGTGCCCTGGGGCGATCATCACCCCGTACAGCTGGGCGGTCAGCTCGACCTTCGTGCCCGGCTTCCATCGACCTCGTGGCTCCCAGGTGACGACGGTCCCGTCCTCGGACCACTCCCACGATCCGGACATACGCGGCGACGTCTCGATGCGCAGCTCACGCTCGACGAGCTCACGCTTCTCCACCGGCGTGCTGAAGGTGAGGGCGATACGCAGGTCCTGCGGATAGACGCCGCCTTCGACCACGTTGGTCGTCGCGGTGACTTCCTGCTCGGGCTCGACGGTGCGGAACGAGCCGGAGATCGGGTAGCGCTTTCCGCTGGTGTCGACCGCTTCCCCACGCCACTTGTACTTCGTCGCGAAGTCGAGCTTGGCGGTCGACTCCCACACCGTCTTGTCGCCGGAGAGCTTGCCCTCGACCGCGGTGCCCGCGTCGTCGATGAGCTCCACCGAGCGCAAGGTCCCCGCCGTGACGGAAATGCTCGCCGGCCTGCGCGGCGCGACGTTCTTCGCGCCGAACGCCGGGTCGGGAAGCACCCGAAACTCCGGCCGCTCGGACGTGGCGGGCAGGTGCCGGGCACGCTCGGTGGCCGAAGACCCACCCGCGCAGCCCGTGGCCGCGCCGATCACCAGGACGGCAGCCAGCACCGTGACTGCCACGGAGGAGTTCCGCACTGTTAAGCCCTCTCGCCGCGCTGGAGTGCACCGGGCGCCGAACATCACACACTGCGTGACGCGGCTTCGTCCGCCTCACCACGATGGGGCGAAGCATGCCCATTAAACACTGCCGTTCGCGGAGTGTGCACGTAACGGTACGCGTTGTGCATAGTCCGGTCGGGGCGAGATGGAAACCGGTCTTTCGAAACGCCGAGTTCCAGGTACGCTACCGGGAGGCCGTCGTTTTGCGTGTTCGTGGCTTCACACTCGCGGAACTTCTGACGTGAGCTGTGGCGTTCGCGCACCTGCTTTCTCGTTGGAACCGCCCGGGACGGTCGCGAGGACCCGTATGGGTGCTCGAAGCGGAGAAACGAGGAGTTAAAGCGGTGGCGCAAGGCACTGTGAAGTGGTTCAACGCCGAAAAGGGCTTCGGCTTCATCGCCCAGGACGGCGGTGAGGGTGACGTGTTCGTTCACTACTCGGAGATCGTGGGCAAGGGATTCCGGACCCTCGAGGAGAACCAGCGAGTGGAGTTCGAGATCGGTCAAGGCCAGAAGGGCCCGCAGGCCCAGCAGGTCCGGGCCATCTGACAAGCTCGGCTAACCGACCGAAGCCCCCGGTGGAGCGATCCGCCGGGGGCTTCGGCATGTCGGAGCTGTCGACGCACACGTCTGGCCACCAAACCGCGGCCCAGCAGCCGCGACAACCATGAAGGAACCGGGCGCTCGAAACCTCGCGAGGAAGTGGGCTGCACCAGTGCAGCCGCACAGCGATGGTCTACCGACCCGGCTGCTTGCGCACGCGTCGAAAAATCTTCGCGAGGTGGCGGCATCGGCCGGTCGTCACGCCGCAGGCGCAAGTCTTGCCGGTCCGGGCGGTTACCGGCACGTTCGTCCTCGGCCGGCTCCGCGACGCCGGTCAGTACCGCCGGGCCTGCTGCCTGCGCTGGCTGGCCGCCTGAGCCTCCCAGGACAGCCGCTCCAGGATCCACTCCTGGGCCAGCGCCTGCGGCGAGATGCCGCGCGCCAGCGCGTGCTGCTTGAGTTCGTCGAGGGCGATCAGGTTGAACCGCAGCTGCAGCACCTGCGCGTCACCGAAGCGGCGCCCGGTGTCGGTCGTCTCCGGCGCGGTCTCCGGGGCCAACGCGGCCAGGTAGCTTTCCAGCTCCTCGTCGTCGGCCACGTGCTCCGGGTTCACCGAGTCACGATGCCTGCCTGCCTGCGCGGGCGCGGGCTTGGCACTGCGTGCTTTGGTGTTGCCTTTTGTGCTGAATCGGGGGAAGGGCACGCGGGCAACCATAACGAAAGGGTCTCGGCGTCGCCAGCGTGGCATCGGATCGACACCGTGCAACGTTGCCCAGACAGGGGAGAGCCCCCGCGCCAGGGGGAGGAACGCGGGGGCCGGAGGGGATCTCCACAGGCGCTGACCGGGGGTGTGTCAGCACGTCGATTGTGACACGAAAAGGGGGCACCGAGCGAGGTGCGATGTTGGGTTTTGCCCGAAACCCGCCATCTGCTGGCCTTGAAGCCGTCACGTTGTCGTTCACTTGGCGGTGGTACCCCGGCCACCGTTTGGCGGAATCGACTCAGCATCCGGTAGGCCGAGCGACCTGGAGTAACGACCGAGGGTGGCGAAACGAAGCGACCGGGCAAGAGGGTCAGTTCACCCAGCGGGGGGCTGCCCGGAGGCGGCAGATGTGACTAGCCTCGCGCCATGCCGTTGTTCGGGCCGCCGAGGAGGCACGCGGAGGAGCCATGAGTGGATCACTCGAAGTCCGACAGTTCCTCATGCGGTATGAGGGTGAGTCCGGCACGGCATCCCCGGGTGCATTGCCCGCCCAGCGCAACGGCGCAGGCGGCACCAACGACCCCAACCGGATCACCGACGACCAGGTCCGGCGCGCCCGGCTCGCGGTAGCCAGCAGCGCGCTCGACGCCGCGGACTGCGCGGAGCTGCTCGACATGCTGGGACTGCTGCCCGGCGCGGACGGGGTGGCTCCGGTACAGCGCTGAGGTCTCGTTTCCAGCCGGCCGCGACCGCGACGGCACCCGAACGAGATCGCCCGCGGACGATCCGGTGTCGGCGAGCGCAGCGGCGGATGTCCGCTCGCGCCCAGACCTCCGGTCCGGCTACGAGCGGATCCAGTACCCTGAAGTTCGGTGGTCGACGGCAGGAAAACGACCCTCCCTACGAACCCTGGTTCGCGGTGTCGTATGCTTGTCGCGGCTCCCAACGGAACAGCTGGCTCCCATCGTCTAGCGGCCTAGGACTCCGCCCTTTCAAGGCGGCAACGCGGGTTCGAATCCCGTTGGGAGCACGCGGTATGATCACAACCGAACATGGCCCTGTGGCGCAGTTGGTTAGCGCGTCGCCCTGTCACGGCGAAGGTCGCGGGTTCAAGTCCCGTCAGGGTCGCTCAGGACAATGGGTCCGCTCTCGCAGCGGGCCCATTGTTTTGTGTAGGGCGTACTGCGCACGCCACCAGGGCCCGACGACGTCGGCCCGCACGGCATGCTCTATGCTCTTCCCCATCCCGGCCAGGTAGCTCAGTTGGTACGAGCGTCCGCCTGAAAAGCGGAAGGTCGCCGGTTCGATCCCGGCCCTGGCCACCACGCAGGACCAGCGAAAACGGCCCTCGCCAAGTTCGGCGGGGGCCGTTTTTCGCGGTCCAGGTTTGCAGTTCGGGTTGCCATCGGCCCCCTGCGGGCACGCCTTGTGACCACCACAGAAGCCGCTCAGGCGGTTGGCGACCTCCGTTCGGGTCACGCCGGCGATGTGCTGCGACCTGCAAGACGCCTCGTTGCCGCGCACCCAAGCGTGAGTCATGCCGTTCGGCCGCCGCTGCGCCGGCAACGGACACGTGTCGTAGCGGTTCACGAAAGATGTCCCGAGGCCACGGAAGCCTCGGGACATCACGGTGGGGAGGTCAGGCCGCGGCCCGACCGGGGCGACGGCGGATCTGGCCGGTGCGAGCCGCCCGTCGGAGCAGCACCACGATGGGAACGAGGCAGACCAGCAGGGTGAACAAGCTGGCCTCGGGGCCGAACGTGCCCCCGGTGATCAGCGAGGGGCCGGAGAGTGTCGTGTGAAGCAGGCTGCCTGGCGCGGTCTCCGCGCCGGAGACCACGACGCCGAAGACGCCGCCGGAGACGGTGTTCCACGCGAAGTGCACGCCGATCGGCAGCCACAGCGAGCGGGTCGCCACATAGGCGGCCGCGGTGAGGAGGCCGCCGGTCAGGCTGATGGCGAGGGCGCCGAGCAGCGAGGCGTGCGGGTTGACCAGGTGGAGCAGGCCGAACAGCACCGTGGACATCACCAGCGCGAGCACGGTGCCCGCACGCTCCTCCACGATGCGGAACACGACGCCGCGGAACAGCACTTCTTCGATCGTTGCGACGGCGGCCATCGCACCGGCGCTGGCGGTCAGTCCACCGATCGAGCCCCAGGTCAGGCTTTGCCAGCCACCGAAGATCGCGATGAGCACCATCACCGTGGTGAACAGGCAGCTTCCGAGCACCGCTCCGCGGAACAACGCGGACCTGGCGCCGTTCGGCGCGACTTCCGGCACGTCGGCCCGGAGCTCAACGACCTGCGACAGTCGCCGGTAACCGGCCACGCAGGCGACAGCGAGCCCGATGCCGACCGGCAGCGCCAGCATCGGGATCGGAGCGACGAGTTGGTTGATCGCGGCGAACAGCGCGGTCGCACCGAGCAGCACCAGCACGAGCACGGGGAGCCGGAACGCGCGCAGCCGGCGTCGGCGGGTGGATGGTTCGGCTTGGGCTGAGCCGTTCCCGATCTTCTCGGCCCGGGCTGAGCCGTTCAAGGTCTCCGTGCGTGCCATGACGTCTGCTCTCTTCCCTTTCTGGGGGTCAACGCTTGCGACACCACGAAGGCTAGGAAGCCGAGCACGTCGAAACATCCCACGAGAATGAGCAATCGCAGTAGCTCTCACGGGGGATGGCCGGGTGCGACCGGTCCGGCTCAGTCGGTGGCTGACACCAGCCCGGCCCGATAGGCAAGGACGACGGCTTGCACTCGGTCGCGCAGATCGAGCTTGGTCAGGATCCGTGAGACGTAGGTCTTCACGGTCTCGGCGGTGATGAACAACGCCTCGGCGATCTCCGCGTTGGACAGCCCGGCCGCGATGTGTTCCAGGACTTCCAGTTCCCGCCGCGTCAGAGCACGCACGATCGCGTCCCGCGCGGGACGAGGTCCTTCGGCGGGCCGGAGCCGAGCAGCGAAATGGCCGATGAGCTCGCGGGTGACCGCGGGAGCGAGTAACGCATCGCCTCGGGCGACGGTGCGCACGCCATTGACCAGTTCGGCCGGGGGCGCGTCCTTGAGCAGGAAGCCGCTCGCGCCTGCCTTGAGCGCTTCGTAGACGTACTCGTCCACGTTGAAGGTGGTGACGACCAGCACCTTCGCGGGTGTGGCCACGTCTGGACCGGCAAGTTGCTTGGTCGCCTCGATACCGTCCACCACAGGCATGCGGATGTCCATGACGACCACGTCCGGACTCAGCTGCCGCGCCGCCTGCACCGCCTCCCGGCCGTCTGCCGCCTCGCCGACGACTTCCATGTCCGGTTGCGCGGAGAAGATGGTGGCGTACCCGGCGCGAACCAATGCCTGGTCCTCGCAGATCAGTACCCGGATCGGGGCGTCGGTCACGGTTCGTTCCTTCCGCACGGGATGAGCGCACGCACACCGAAGCCGCCGTCGGCGCGCGGTCCGGCCTGTAGTTCACCGCCCAGCAGTCGCACCCGCTCGGACAATCCGGTCAACCCTCGACCTCCTGACGAACCGCCCGGTGAGGTGGCCGGGCCTTTAGTGATCACCTCGATCTCGATCTCCTCCGGGTCGTGCCGGAGCCGCACCGTGGTCGGTCGTCCCGCCGCGTACTTGAGCGCATTGGTCAGGCTCTCCTGCACCACGCGGTAGGCGGTCAGCTCCACGTCGACCGTCCGGGGCCGCTGCTCTCCTTCTTCGAGGAATTCGACGGGCTGACCGGCATGGCGTGCTTGCTCCACCAGATCGGCGACTTTGCCCAGACTCGGGGTTCGCTCGGCGGGCGGTGTCTCGCCGCTCGCCTCCAGGACCCCGAGCAGACTACGAAGCTCCGTCAACGCCCGACGGCCCGTGACACTGATCGCGGACAGGCTCTCGCCCGCGCGATCGGGTGCGGTGTCGAGCACGAGCTGCGCCGCGTCGGCTTGCACCACCATGGCGGTCACGTGGTGGGTGACCACGTCGTGCAGTTCACGGGCGATCCGCGCTCGCTCGGCGGCGGTAGCCATCTCTGCGCTGAGGCGCCGCCGCTCGGCCTCTTCGCGCCGCCATCGGCGAACCCCGGCACCCGCGAACCAGATCACCGCCAGGGCCGCGAAGAACAGAACGAAATCAAGTCCTCGAGTGGGCGAGCCGAGAGCGTTCAGGGTCAGCGCCAGCACGCCGTATCCCACCACCGCGACCACAGCGACCACAGTGCGCAGACGCTGCTGATGCGCGCCGGCCGAGTACAGCGCCACGTACAGGCCGATGCTGCCGAACGTCGCCGGATAAGCCAGCACCTGGTGAAGGGCGAACCCACAACCGACAACCGCCAGGCACGCAGCCGGCCACCGCGTCCGTATCGCCAAAGGCAGGCATTGCGCGAGTATCAGGATCACGCCCAACGCATCCAGCGGCCGTCGCGGCAGGTCACCGATCATCGCCGCCACCGCTGCGAACTGCGGCACGAATGCCAGCGCCAGCAGCACCGCAGCCAGCAAGGAGTCCTTGCTCAAGCCATCGAGACGGCGCCACCGGCGCTGCGCAGGGCGGAGAACCCGGGACGCGATCGCTGACACCGCGCAAGATTAACCCGGTGGTTTCGTGCCCTCGTCCGCACGATCGGCACCGCGCCGAGGCGGCTGCGGGGCTGACATGCGGAAGGGCTCCGGTTCTGTCTCCTCACTGGCCTTTACGCACGAAGGACGTGGCGGCAAGCCGCCGAGGGCTCCGACGCCGGGTCGATCACCGTCACCAGCGACGACGGCGAACGACGTGGTGCATCAGCGCAGTTTCGGCCGGCGGCGGGGAGTGACCCCCGCGCGGGCTCCTAGCCGCCGAACCACCGCTGCGGGGCAGGCGCCAGGTTCCGGTAGATGTGCTTCGCCTCCCGGTACTCGGCAAGACCGTCGTGGCCGAGCTCGCGGCCGATGCCTGACCGCTTGAATCCGCCCCACTCCGCCTGTGGCAGGTACGGCCCGAAGTCGTTGATCCACACGGTGCCGTGCCGCAGCTTCGTGGCCACTCGCTCGCCTCGCTCGGTGTCACCGGTCCACACCGCCCCGGCCAACCCGTAGTCGGTGTCGTTGCCCAGCGCGATGGCCTCGTCCTCGGTCCGGAAGCGTTCCACGGTCATGATCGGGCCGAACGTCTCCTCCTGGACCAGGCGCATGTCGCGCCGGCAGTCGTCGAACACCGTCGGCAGGTAGAAGAAGCCGTTCTGCAGCTCGGGGTCGTCCGGGCGACGGCCGCCGGTCAGCAGCCGTGCCCCCTCCTGCAGACCCAGCTCCACATAGGACTCCACCTTCGCGCGATGCTCCTCCGACACCAGCGGACCACTCTCGGTGCCCTCTTCCAAGCCGTTGCCCAGCTTGATCCGCTTCGCGCGTTCGACGACCACTGCGACGAAGTCGTCGTGTAGCTCGTCCTGCACGATCAGCCGAGTGCCCGCCGAGCAGACCTGTCCCGCGTGCAGGAAGACGGCCATCAGCGCGTAGTCGACCGCGGCCTCGAAGTCCGCGTCGGCGAAGACGATGTTCGGGTTCTTGCCGCCCAGTTCCAGCGCGACCTTCTTCACCGTGCCCGCGGCGGCCTTCATGATCGCCTGACCGGTTCGCAGCCCGCCGGTGAAAGACACCAAATCGACCAACGGGCTTTCCACCATCGGAGCCCCGGCGGCCGGGCCCGAACCGAGTAGCAGGTTCACCACTCCGGCGGGCACGCCCGCTTCGACCAGAAGCTCGACCATCTTCACCGTGGTCAGCGGCGTGACCTCGCTCGGCTTGATCACCATCGTGTTGCCCGCGGCCAGCGCCGGAGCGACCTTCCACGAAGCCTGCAGCAGCGGGTAGTTCCACGGCGTGATCAGGGCGCACACCCCCACCGGCTCGTAGACCACCCGGCTGTGCACCGACTCGCTCCCGGCGTCCACCACCCGCGTCGGGTCCTTGTCCGCGAGCTCGCCGTAGTACCGGAACACCGCGGTCACGTCGTCGACGTCGATCCCGCTCTCGACCAGCGTTTTCCCGGTGTCCAGTGTCTCCAGGCGAGCGATCTCGGCCCGGTCACGCTGCAGCAGGTCCGCCATCCGCAACAGCAGTTCGCCGCGCTTGCCGGGACTCCACGAGGACCACTCGCCCTCGTCGAACGCCGTGCGCGCGGCCTGCACCGCGGCCTCGGCATCGGCAGGCGAAGCCTCCGCGACAGTGGTGATCACCGAGCCGTCGAACGGATTGATCACGTCGCGGGTTCCGCCCTCGGCCGGCTCCACCCACTGTCCCGCAATGAACAACATCGCCATCACGAATCCTCCGCGGCCAACGGCTTGCGGTTTCCCGATCTCGCCGAACTGTCTACTGTCAACTCCAGCCTAGTGACGCAGACCGGTACAGCATGCGCAACGCGGAGGACCGCATGACCGAACGGTACGACTACGTCATTGTCGGGGGTGGCTCTGCTGGGTGCTGCCTGGCGAACCGGCTCACCGAGGACCCGGGCACGCGCGTGCTGGTCCTGGAAGCCGGTCGTTCCGACTGGGCGTGGGACATCTTCACGCACATGCCCGCGGCGTTGACCATGGTGATCGGCAACCCGTTGTACGACTGGCGCTACGAATCCGAGCCCGAGCCGTACATGGGTGGCCGCCGGGTCAGCCACGGCCGCGGCAAACTGCTCGGCGGCTCCAGCTCCATCAACGGCATGATCTTTCAGCGCGGCAACCCGATGGACCTCGAGCGCTGGGCGTCCGACCCGGGCATGGAGACGTGGGACTACGCGCACTGCCTGCCGTACTTCAAGAAGATGGAGACGTGCACCGCGGGCGCCGACGACTGGCGTGGTGGTGACGGCCCGCTGTGGCTGGAGCGCGGCCCGGCGAAGAACCCACTGTTCGACGCTTTCCTGGAAGCCGCGACGCAGGCCGGGTACTCGCTCACCGACGACGTCAACGGCTTCCGGCAGGAAGGCTTCGCGCGCTTCGACCGCAACATCAAGAACGGTCGGCGTTGGTCGGCCGCGCGCGCCTACCTGCACCCGGTGATGGACCGGCCGAACCTGACGGTCAAGACGTTGCACCACGTGCACCGGGTCGTCTTCGACGGCACGCGCGCGGTCGGCGTCGAGTACACGCGTTTCGGCAGCCGCCGGGTCCGGCGCGTCGACGCGGGCGAGGTCATCCTGTCCGGCGGCGCCATCAACACCCCGCAGCTGCTTCAGCTGTCCGGCGTCGGGGACCCGGAGTTGCTCGAACCGCTCGGCATCAAGGTGGTGCACGCGCTGCCCGGCGTCGGGCAGAACCTGCAGGACCACCTCGAGGTCTACATCCAGCACGCCTGCAAGCAGCCGATCAGCTTCAACCCCGCGCTCAAGCTGTACAACCGCCCGAAGATCGGGCTGCAGTGGCTGCTCGGCAAGAAGGGCCCGGCGGCGACGAACCACTTCGAGGCAGGCGGCTTCGTCCGCGGCAACGACGAGGTCAAGTACCCGAACCTGATGTTCCACTTCCTGCCGATCGCGGTCCGCTACGACGGCACACCGGTCGGCGCGAAGCACGGCTACCAGGTGCACATCGGCCCGATGTACTCCGACGTGCGCGGGTCGGTGACGATCAAGTCCGCCAACCCGAAGGAACATCCGGCGCTGCGGTTCAACTATCTGTCCACGCCCAACGACCGCAAGGAGTGGATCGAGGCGATCCACGTGGCGCGGGACATCCTCGGCCAGCCCGCGTTCGAACCGTTCGACGCGGGTGAGCTCTCGCCCGGGCCGTCGGTGCAGTCGGACGAGGAGATCCTCGACTGGGTGGCCAAGGACGCCGAGACGGCCTACCACCCGAGCTGCACCGCCCGCATGGGGATCGGGCCGAACGACGTGGTGGACCCGAAATCCATGCGGGTGCACGGCGTCGAGGGGCTGCGCGTGGTCGACGCGTCGGCCATGCCGTACATCACCAACGGCAACATCTACGCGCCGGTGATGATGCTCGCCGAGAAGGCCGCCGACCTCATCCGCGGCAACACTCCGCTGCCGCCCGCCGACGTCCCGTTCTACCGCCACCGAGACCAGGAGGGCTGAGCGATGTCCTCCCCGCCGAAAGATCACGAGGCTGCCGCTCCGCCGAACGCCGAGGTCTCGGCACTGCTGCCCGAGGGCAAGGACCGTGCCCTCAAGACCCGGGTGTTCATCGGGTCGGCGGTCATCATCCTGCTGATCGCCGGCTGGGCGATCATCTCGCCGAGCGGCGCGGGCGCGGCCATCGGCACCGTGGTCGGGTGGATCTCCCAGGGCTTCGGCTGGTACTACTTCCTGGCCGCGACGTTGTTCTTGGTCTTCGTGGTGTACGTGGCCCTGTCGCGTTACGGCAAGATCAAGCTCGGGCCGCAGCACTCCACACCGGACTACGGCATGTTCGCCTGGGCGTCGATGTTCTTCGCCGCGGGCATCGGTGTGGACCTGATCTTCTTCTCCGTGGCCGGGCCGGTGACGCACTACTTGACGCCGCCGGAAGGCACCCCGGAGACGATCGAGGCAGCCCGGCAAGGGGTGGTGTGGACCCTGTTCCACTACGGCATCACGGGCTGGGCGATGTACGCGCTGATGGGCATGGCGCTGGCGTATTTCTCGTTCCGGCACCGCCTGCCGCTCGCCGTCCGGTCGGCGTTGTACCCGCTGATCGGCAAGCGAATCCACGGGGCCGCGGGCGACGCGGTGGACGGCGCCGCCATGCTCGGCACCATCTTCGGCGTCGCGGTGTCGCTGGGTATCGGCGTCGTGCAGCTGAACTACGGGCTGCGGCTGATCTTCGATCTGCCGGAGAACGTCGCCGTGCAGATCGCGCTGATCGCCATCGCCGTGGGCATCGCGACGTTCTCCGCCGTCTCCGGTGTGGACAAGGGCATCCGCCTCATCTCGATGCTGAACGTGGTGCTGGCCATCGCGCTGATGGTCTACGTCTCGATCTTCGAGAGCCCGGTCCGGGTGCTGAACAGCTTGGTCATGAACATCGGCGACTACGTGAGCCGGTTCCCGTCGATGACCATGAACACGTTCGCCTTCGACCCTCCGGTCGACTGGCTGAACGACTGGACGCTGTTCTTCTGGGCGTGGTGGATCGCCTGGGCTCCGTTCGTGGGCGTGTTCCTCGCGCGCATCTCGCGCGGGCGCACCATCCGGCAGTTCATCGCCGCCACGCTGATCATCCCGCTGTTGTTCACGCTGGCGTTCCTGTCGGTGTTCGGCAACGCCGCGCTGCGTGTCATCCGCGACGGCAACGAGGAGTTCGGCGAGCTGGCCGCGTCGGCGCCGGAGCAAGGGTTCTTCGCCCTGCTCGCCGAGTACCCCGGATTGACGTTCAGCGCAGGCCTCACCGTGATCGTCGGCCTGTTCCTCTACGTCACGTCGGCGGACTCGGCGGCCCTGGTGATGTCCAACCTCAGCTCTCATCTGCGCACGCCGTTGACCGACGGTGCCCCGTGGCTGCGGATCTTCTGGGCCACCGCGACCGGTCTGCTGACGCTCGGCATGCTGCTCGCCGGCGGGGTGGACGCGCTCACCAGCGCCACCATCGTGATGGGCCTGCCGTTCTCGTTCGTGATGTTCGTGATCATGTGGGGCCTCTACCGGGCGCTCAAACGCGAAGGCATCCGGGAGGACGCCATGATCAGCAGCCTTCCGGCGTCGCTGTCCGAACGCGTGGGCATCGAGCCGCGCGGAGTGCACCGAAGTTGGCGGCAGCGGCTTGCTCGCGTGGTCTCCTATCCCGATCCGGACGACGCGCGGAGGTTCGTCGCCGACGTGGCTCGCCCGGCGCTGGACGACGTGTGCGAAGAGCTCTGCGATCGCGGCGTACCGGCGACGGTCACCGAGGCGCCCGCGGACGACGCCGGGATCGACTACGTCGAGTTGTCCGTGCCGGTCGACGGTGAGGACGACTTCGTCTACCGACTCTGGCCGCGGGTGGCGCCGACACCGACGTACGCGCTGCACCGCGTCAGCGGGGCCGACACCTACGTCCGGTTCGAGGTGTTCCTTACCGAGGGCGGGCAGGGCTACGACGTCCTCGGGTACGGCAAGGAGCAGCTCATCGGGGACGTGCTCGACCAGTACGAACGGCACCTGGAGTACCTGCGGCTGCGCACCAACGACCGGTGATCGGCTAGTTGGTGCGCAGCGGCCTCAGTGGGCCTGGTGCGAGGCTGTCGGGCGGCGCGTGTCCTGCTGGTCGGACACGGGACCGAGTGGCCCGCTACGCGTGGCCGCGGAGGCGGGTGACCCCTCACCTGTGACCGCGGAGGCGAGCGGCACCCGCGGCCACGGGGCCGAGCGGCACCTGCGGCCACGGGGCCGAGCGGCCCGTCACCCGTGACCGTGCCCGCGAAGCGAGCGAGCCATCACCCGTGACGCGGGGCCGAGCACCCGGGCAGCACGACCGATTCGACGATTTCGTACAGACATGTATCGCCCCCAGTTCCCCCAAGGGCTCGCACCTGCGCGAGCACGCGGTCGACGGTATCCCCACTCACGGCGAACGCGGTTGCACAGTTGCAATCAACCGTTCGGCCCAGTGGGCAATTTGACGCAGAAAACCCCTGTCCACCTGGGAGTCAGGCCGCCACGGGCACCGGAGAAGGTGTCACGACTGGCGCGATTGTTGCCTCAGTTTCGGCGCACGCCCGGTTCAGCCTGCGGTACGCGGCGCTGAAGAACGCCGCCAGCACGGTGACCAGCATGATCAGGCTTGCCGCCACGAACGCCAGCGCGATCCCGCGGGCCGGGCCGTCGCCGAGCAGCCAGCCGAACGTGGTGTGGCCGGCGTCGGTGGTCATGAACGGGATGATGACCAGCTGGGCGAGCGGTCCGATCACGAACGACGACACCGGTGCGGCCGCGCTTTCCACACTTTGCGCCAGCCCGAACACCCGCCCCTGCCGCTCGAACGGCACCACGCGCTGCAGGATCGTCTGCTCGGCGGCCTCGGCGACCGGGATGAGGAACATGAATCCGAACATCCCGAGCACCAGCAACAGCTGCCACCCCCGGATGGCCGTCGCTACCCCGACGACCGCGAGCAGCATGTTCACCAGCAGCAACGTCCGCAACGGCGATCGGCCGAGGCCGAACCGGGCGACACACGCCCCGCCGGCGATGAAGCCGATGCCGACCACGCCGAGCACGATGCCCCAGGTCTCGACGGAGAACAGCGTCAGGCCGTACGGGTCGGTGAGTGCCATGAACACGCCCATGACCAGGTTGTTGAACGCGGCGAACAAGATCAGCGCCCACAGTCCCGGCACCGCACGAATGGTTCGCCACGTGCCGCGAACATCCATGCGCGAACGTTCGCTCCGCTCGACGTGCGGTTCGTCGATGCGGATCGTCGCCAGGTGCAGCAGCGCGGCGGCGGTGAGCACGATCGACACGACGATGGTGCCGCCCATGCCCAAGAAGCCGATGGCCAGCCCACTGAAGACGCTGGTGGCCATGTGCGCCAGTCCGTTGACGGTGCCGACCATGCCGTTCGCCTTGTCCCGCCGGTCCGCGGGCACCAGCAGGGTCACCGTGGTGGACAGCGCGATCGACCGCAGCGACCCCATCACGCCACCGATCAGGACCAGCCCGTTGAACAGCCAGAAGAACGCGTCGGTGAAGTCGACCAGCCGCGCCACCGGCACGGTCAGGTAGATCAGTCCGGCTACGAGATAGACCAGCAGGGTGCTGGTGCTGGACAGCACCATCGAGGTCTTCTTGCGGTGTGCGTCCACGATCGCACCGAAGAACGACCCGGCGGCGGCCGAGACCAGCATGTACAGGCCGGAGATGAGCGAGGCGGCCAGCACGGACCTCGTCTCCAGGTACACCCAGAAGGTCAGCGCGAACCACAGGAACGTGGTCGTCACCCCGGCCAGCAGGGTGTTGGCCAGTACGCGGCGGAAGGTGCGAGTGGGGTCGCTGGTGACCTCGGACATTGCGGGCCTCCTGGCTTGGTGGCGGTCACCAGGTCCGACCGGACCCGCACGAAAAACTCATCGCTTCGCCGCGGCGCGAGCTCCTCGGGACGGACGGTATGACCTGACGCACAGAGCGCTCCCGCTGGGAACCATTCACCACCCCGGCAACTCAGTACGGTCGTCCGACGATCTTCGCGACCGGGAGAGGCATGGCGAGCGCGGCGGCCAGGCAGGCCAACTGGGACTTCATCCGGATCGTCGCCGTGCTGGGCGTCGTGATCGGGCACGTCACCTTCCTCGGGCCGCGGATCATGCCCGGCGTCGACGAGTACCCCATTGGCCTGGAAGTCCGCATGGGGGCGAGCACGCTGCTGGTGCTGTCGGCCTATTTCGCCTGTGTCACGCTCCGCCGAGGCACGCCCGGTCGGTGGTTGGCCCGCCGTCTCGCCCGACTTCTCCCTGCCTACTTGGCCGCCGTGCTGATCGTCTACGTGGTCAGCCGGATCGCGGTGCTGTCGTTCAACGGCTGGGAGGCCTCGGGGCTGTTCGGCCGGCTGTTCGGCGAGCCGCAGGTGACCGACCCCGGCCCGGGTGCGCCCGCGCCGTGGTACCTACCGGACGTCGCTGACCTCGTCGCCAACGTGCTGCTCGTACCGGCGTGGCACCGCGGCTGGGTTCCCCTGGACTACTCGTACTGGACGCTTCCGCTGCAGGTGCTGGCCTTCATCGCCGCGGCGCTGGTCTTCAGCCGTCGGCCGAACATCACGCACATCCGTAACCTGGCCAGGGGATTGGTGGCGCTCAGCGTCGCGGCCTGCCCGCTGAAGCTGGTGCCCAGCGTGATGGATGGCCCGGCCTACAGCCTGCTGACCGGCCTCGGGGTGTGGAACGCCTACCTGTTCGGGCTCGGCGTCGCGATCTGGCTGTGGTCACGCGGGCACGTGGCGACCGGCGAGCTGACGCTGTTGTGCGCGGTCGGCACGATGATCCACTTCGGGTCGGTGCACTGGGAGATCGCGGCCGGCCTGGCGTTCGCGGCCATGCTGGCGGCGATCGCGGCCGCCGCGCGCGGCACGGATTGGGCGTTCCTGCAGCCGGTTCGTCGCCCGCTTGCGTGGCTGGCCGGGCTCACCTACTGCGTCTACCTGGTGCACCAGCAACTCGGCTACGTGCTGGCGCGTGTCCTCAGCGACGCCGGCCTGCCTGCTTGGCCGCGACTCATCGCCGTGCTGGCCGCCGTCGGCCTCGCCGGATACCTGTTGCACGTGCTGGTCGAACGACCGGCGTACCGGGCTCTCACCCAACGCCGCACGCCGGCCACGCCCTCGCCGCAGACGCCTGCGACCGCGACCGCCTGACCTCACCCTGCGACGCGCTCCAGCGGCAGACGGCCGGTGACGACCAGAAGCAGGTCCTTCGCGGACACCTCGATCTGGTTGGCGCCCTTCCCGACGCGAATGTCGGCGTCCGTGGCGACCAGCGTGTGCCCACCGAGATCGACGCCGAAATACCGGAGCTGACGGTCGTCACCCGATGCCAGGACCATGGCGATCCGTTCGGTTGGCGGCGCGGGCAAGCCGAGCGGCTCGGTGATGTCCAGTCCGTGGATGACATCGTGGCTCAGCGCGCCCGCCGCACCTCCGCCCGGCGGCCTCCACGGATGCGTGATGTTGTCCTTCAGCATCTGCACCAGCTCACGCTGATCCATGGCCGCGGCGGTCGCGCGGGCGTCGCGGTCGGCGAACTTGTTGAACCGAAATCCGGCCGAGAGCAGACCGGTCAGCAACCGCCATGGCTTGGTGCGGAACGGCATCGTCATGTGTGCCACCACCTCGCACACCCGCCAGCCTGCACACAGCGACGGGTGATGCCACTGCTGCGGCGTGAGGTGGTCGAGCAGGCCTGCGAGACGCTGCCGCTCGGCTTGCGTGTGCGTGATCAGCTCGGTCGTCATGAGCTGACTCCTTTCGACGTCGTCGACGCTTACGCGGGTTGATACGACGCCGGAGGGCGGAATTAATCGGCCGCGGCGACCAGGGCAGGCAATCCGAACTCCGCGAACCGGTCACCGGTGCCGAGGAACGTCACGATGCGCGAGATCAGGCCGTCCTCGACCTCGACCGCTACCAGCGCAAACGGGGCCAATCTGCCGGAGTCGTCGGGTCGGTACTGGCCGAACCCGAACCCGCCGTTGAACCCGCACGGGACGAGCCGGTCATCGACGCACGCATCGTTCGACGCGACAAGCTGCGCGATGCGGACGCCACCCTGCAGACTCCAGGCGAACGGCGGCATGGAGGCGATGGCGTCGTCCTTGAGCAACTTGGTCAACGCTGCGACGTCGTGCGCCTCGAAGGCGGCGACGTATCGCTCCAGCAGCCTTCGCTGGTCGCCGGCTCGGGGTTCGGCTAGCTTGGTCGGGTCGTAGTGCTCAGCCCGGAGCGCATCACGCGCACGCTGCAGCGCACTGGTGACCGAAGCGGGCGACGTCTCGAGGATTTCCGCGGTCTCCCGTGCCGAGAAGGACAACACATCGCGCAGCACCAGGACCGCACGCTGCCGCGGAGTCAGCCGCTGCAACGCGGCGACGAAGGCCAGTCGCACCGACTCCCGCGCCTCCGCCCGCTCCTCGGGGGCCGAACTGAGCAGGCGGGAATCGGGCATCGGCTCCACCCACGTCTCCGGCGGCAGCGGCGCTCCCAGTTCACCGTCTGCGAGCGCGGAGGCCGGCTTGACCAGCAATTCGCGGCGTTTCGCCGTACGCAGCATGTCGAGGCACACGTTGGTGGCGATGCGATACACCCACGCGGTGAGGCTTCCGCGCGCCGGATCGAATTGCTCGATGCGGGTCGCGGCGCGCACCAGGGTTTCCTGAACGGCGTCGTCGGTGTCGGCGGCCGAGGCCAGCATGCGATAGCAGTAACCGGTGAGCGGCTTGCGCAGCGCTGCCAACTCCTCGACGACCTGCATTGCGCCACTTTAGGACGGCGGTCCGACACACGGCGAAGTCTTACGGCCGACTCAGAGCGCAACCGGGCCGATGCAGGTCGATCCGCGAGTCCTTGGTCAGGCACGGCGGGATGCCACCCACCTGCTGCGCATAGCTCCTGCCCTTCTCCGCCGTGACCGTGCCGTCTTCGGCCACCTCACACGGGTTGTCCGTCGTGCACTTCTCCCCGCTGATGTTCGTGGAGCTGTGGATGGCGACCACGGTCTCGCCGGACAGCACCGGAGAGCCGGAATCCCCCTTCATGGGCAAGCAGCTTTCGGCTGCCGCGTAGCGCAGCGAGTGGTCCAGCTGGTAGCCGTCTTCGCGAACGTGCGGCACGACCGCCTCGATCTCGCAGCTCTTGCGGGTGCTGGTGGTCAGTACGTCGACCTGGTCGCCGACGTTCGGCGGCTCGTCGGTGAGCCGGAAGATTCTCGCGCCTGCGTGCTCGAGCTCCGCGTACGTCTTGTCCAGCCGGTAGAGCGCGATGTCCGTGCCGGTCATCGTCGCGTACACCAGGCGGACAGCGGTGGCCGTGGCCTTCGGGTAGCCCTCGTCGTCCGCGATCCGCACGTCTCGGTCAGCGGGTCGATCGACCAGCGCGGACCCAGGAGCAGGCGGCTTTCCCTCCACGCAGTGGCCGTTGGTGAGCAGCAACGCAGGGTCGTCCGGCCTTGCGGTGGACGTGCGCACCACGGAGCCGACACAGGTGCCGAGGTTCACCGAGCCCGCTACCGACGGCATCGGTTCCTCCGGCGGAACGTCGGTGCCGCTGACGATGCCGTTGATCCAGTCCCGATGCCGGGTGACGTCGGTGAACAAGGTGGGCTCGTTGCTCCCCGAGCCACTGACGACGCCGGCCAGCTTCCACTTGCCGTCGTCGCGAATCAGCGCCGGGCCGCCCGAGTCGGCGTTGCGCGGGCCGATGCTGCCGTCGCGGACACCGATGCAGAGCTCACCGTCGACCGCAGGCGAGCACGCCTCGATCGGCTGCACTTCGAGGTCGATCTCGCGCAGCTTCGTCGGGTAGCAGTCCGGCGTGTTCTCGCCGTCGCTGCACGTCGAGCCCCAACCGAGCACGCGTGCCGTGGTGCCGACCTCGGGTGCCTTGTCGGCCAGCTCCACCGGCTCGCCGTCGACCGGCGTCTTCAGGTGCAGCAAGGCGATGTCCTTGCCCCACATGTCGCCTTCCACCCCACGGCGGTAGAACTTGTCGACCTCGACGAACTGGCCGCCCCGGGTGTTGTCCAGCGAACCGATGCGGACGTACATCTCGCGCGGTGTGCCGACCGCCGCGCCGGTCGGGTTGCGCGCACAGTGCGAGGCGGTCAGGACCCACTGCGGTGCGACCACCATCGCGCCGCACGCGTGACCGTCCGGCCCGGGCGGCGCGGGAAGGTACGTCGGCCGCTGGAGCGAGCCCATGAACGAATACGGCTCCTCAGCCGGCGCTCCGCCCTGAATCGCGGCCGCGGACGGGACGAAAAGTGCGCCGGCCGTCATCGCTGCGACAACGACGACGATGACAGATCGAGTTCTCATGCTGCACACGGTGGCCGACCAGATTCATCGCCCCGTGCGCGCCAGGTCATGGGCGTGCAACAGTTCAGCGCCGCCGAGCGAACTCCAGCAGGGCTTCCCGATGCCGTTCCCAGTGTTCGAAGCGGGCCAGGTCCGACGAGGTGCGGAACGACACGGGCCGCAGCGGGATCCCGACCGAATCGGCCTTGTGGTGCGCCACCCGGAACGCCACCACGGTGAACCCCTCGCCCTCTCGACTGTCGACGGCGCGCAGCTTCAGGTAGTGCGCGGTGTCCGCCACGAAGACCACCAGCGTTGCCTGGCCCGCGCGCCGCAGGTTCGCCCGCGTCGTCGTGCCGGAAACGGCGACCAGAACCTCGTCATCCGCCGGATGGATCTCCGCTCGTGACAGCAGCGCAACATGCGGGAAATCGTGCTCGTCGACGGTAAGGAACACGAACGCCTGCTCCTGCGTATCCGCCTCGGGCCACCCCTGGAGCGCCGTGTGCACTTCGACGGGAAGCGTCATGGTCAACCGCACCTTTCTGACGGACCAACTGGTTCACCCAGGTTATTGACCTTGCTGCAGGCCCGGGCTACATTCAAGAGATTGTCAAGTCAGGTAGTTAAGTTAATCAATTGCCCGACGCCGGCCGCCGGAGACCGCGACAGGCACCCAGGCGCGGCCGCTGTCGCACCGCGGCTGACGACACGGAAGAGGTTTCGGATTGTCGGAAATCACGGTCGACCCGGTGACCCCGGCGACGGACGCGATCTTCTCCTGCCGCAACCTCGCGATCGAGTTCGGCCACGGCGCGCATCGGCGCCGCATCCTTCAGGACGTCAACTTCGACGTCCACCAGGGCGAGTTCCTGGCCCTCCTCGGCACATCCGGCGTCGGCAAGACGACCTTGCTCCGCATCCTCGGTGGGCTGCTTGCGCCGAGCGAAGGCACCCAGATCCACTTCGACGGCGCACCGATCGACGGCCCACCGCGGGGTGTGATCATGGTGTTCCAGGACTACGCCTCGTCGCTGCTCACCTGGCGCACCGTCGGCCGCAACGTCGCCCTCGGCATCGAGAACTCGCTGTCCAAGGCCGAAGTCGCTCAGCGCACCCGCGAGGTGCTGGACATGGTCGGCCTCGGCGATCGCATCGACGACTACCCGGCTCAGCTCTCCGGCGGCATGCAGCAGCGCCTGCAACTCGCCAGGGCCCTCGCCATGCGACCGCGCGTCCTGCTGATGGACGAGCCGTTCGGCGCCCTCGACGCGATGACCAAGGCGAACCTGCAGGACGAGCTGCTGCGGATTCAGCGCCGGACCGGTACCACGGTCGTGTTCATCACGCACGACATCGAGGAAGCGGTTTATGTGAGCAGCCGCGTCATCGTGCTCAGCGGCTCGCCGGGCCGGATCCTGCTGGAACGTGACGTCGACCTGCCTTCGCCGCGCAACCAGGTCACCACCAAGGAACACCCCGAGTACCTGCGGCTACGCCACGAGATCTACGACGCGGTCAGCGACCACGTGAACTCCTGAGGAAGCCGGCGATGACCACGCAAGCGCAGCGCGCCAGACCGCTCGGCCCGCGTCTGCTCGCCAAGATCAACCTACCTGGCGTGACGTTCCTGATCGTGCTGTTCGCGGTGTGGGAGGCCGCCGACCGGGCGGGCCTCATCGATCTGATGTTCCTGCCGCGACCATCGGAGATCCTCTCCGCGGGCGCCACGCTCATCGCGCAGAACGCATTCCTACCCACCGTCGGGCACACCGTCAGCGTGACCCTGACCGGCTGGGCGATCGCCAGCTGCTCGGGCCTGATGATCGGCTTCGCACTCGGCATGTCGCGCCGGGTGTGGGTCTACTCCATGTCCACCATCGAGCTCGTCCGCGCACTGCCATCCGTCGTGCTGTTGCCGATCGCCGTGCTGGTCTTCGGCTTCTCCGTGCAGATGGAGCTGGTGCTGGTCATCGTCTCCGCGCAGTGGCCGGTCATGGTCAGCGCCGTCGACGGGGTCCGCCTGGTCCCGCAAGGCCTCCGCGACACCGCCACCACACTGCGGCTCGGCAGGCTGGAGACCGCTCGCAAGATCATCCTCCCGGCCGCGCTGCCCAAGGTCCTCGTGGGCCTTCGGCTCTCGCTGGCACTGTCGCTGATCCTGACCGTCGCCGCGGAGATGCTCGGCAACCCGGCGGGCATGGGCAACGCGCTGGTCGAGGCCCAGGAAGCGTTGCAGGCCGACCAGATGTTCTTCTACTTCCTCTCCATCGGGCTGCTCGGCGTGCTGCTCAACGCCGCCTTCGTCTTCCTCGCCCGGCTGATCGCCCCCGGCCACCACCTGCGCTTCGCGGAGGCCGGCTCATGACCACGACCGCGTTCCGCCCCGCGACCAGGGCAAACCGGGCCGTCGGACCGGATGGTCCGCAGATCGGCTCCAGACCGCCCCTGCGCGGCCTGCTGCCGTTCGTCGCCCTGCTCGTTCTCTGGCAGTTGTTCGGCACGGACGACTCGACCTTCTTCCCGCGACCGTCGACCTGGCTCCCCGCGGTCGTCGAGTTCGCCGAGTCAGGTGAACTGGCCACCGCTCTTGCCGGCACCGCGGTCACGTTCACGGTGGGCCTGCTGCTGGCCACGGCCATCGGTGTCGTCCTCGGTGTGGTGGTGGGCAGCGTCAGGTTCGTCGACCGCATGCTGAACCCGTTCCTGGAATTCGTCCGAGCCATGCCGTCGTCGGCACAGGTGCCGATCTTCGTGCTCATCCTGGGCTTCACCGAGTCGATGAAGCTCACCGTCGTGGTGCTCACCGCGATGTTCCCGGTGCTGCTCAGCACCCGTTCCGGCATGCGCGAGATGAATCCGGTGCTGCTCGACGTGGCCAGGACGTTGCACCTGAGTCGCTACGACCGGATCAGGAAGATCGTCGTGCCTTCGCTGTTCTCCTCGATCCTCACCGGCGTGCGCATCGCGACCCCGGTAGTGCTGATCGTGACGTTGATCGTGGAGATCCTCACTCAGGTCCCCGGCCTCGGCGGCTCGCTCTCGCTGGCGCAGCAGTACTACCAGACGTCGCTCGCATACGGCCTGATCGTGATCACCACCGTCGTCGCGCTCGGGGTGAACATCGCGATCGGGCTGATCGACGAGCGCCTGGTCCGGCATCGACGGCGCTGACAGCGGGCGTCACCGGACCTCGCCGTGCCCGAGAGCCGGTGCCCGCCGTCCACCCCTTCGAGCACTGACCCTGGTAGAAGCTTGTGCCTTATGATTAACTTAAGGTAGGTTTCTGAGTAAGGTAAGTGAGGCCGTCGCCCCGGGCGTGGAGCGGGGACCGGCGCCGCGTCTCGGTGCGACCAGCGGCGAACGCGGAGCCGCGCGAGCGGACAAGCGGCACCACGGCGGCCGAGCGGGCCGCCGTTCGTCGGACGCCAGAGGATTGAGATGACACGGTCAGGCAAGGAATACATTCGCGGCCTTCGCAATGATCGACGTGTCTTCGTCGACGGGGAATACGTGTCGGACGTGACCACGCATCCGGCATTCGCCGGGGCGGTGCGTTCGATCGCACGCGTCTACGACATGGCGCATGACGAGGCCAACCGGGACGTGATGACGTTTCCTTCGCCCACCACCGGCGAGCCGGTCAACATGTCGTTCCTGATCCCCCGCAGCGAGGACGACTTGCGGCGCCGCCGGATCGCGCTGCGCAAACTCGCCGAAGTGACCGGCGGCTTGATCGGCCGCGGTCCCGAGCACGTGGCCGGCTTTCTCAGCGGATGGGCTGCCCGGCCTGACGTCTTCGCCGCCGCGGGAGAGGAGTTCGGCGAACGCATCACCCGGTTCTACGAGTACGTGCGGGACAACGATCTGTATTGCACCTACACCATCGTTCCGCCGCAGATCGACCGCAGTAAGCCCGCGCACCAGCAGGAAGACCCGCATCTGTACGCCGGGGTGAAAGAGGAGCGCGCGGACGGCATCGTCATCAAGGGCGCGCAGATGCTCGGCACCGGTGCGGCCGTGTCGGACTACCTGGTGCTGTCGTGCATCGTGCCGCTGCAGGAGGGCGACGACGACTACGCAATCTCGGTCGCCGTGCCGCTGAACGCGCCGGGGTTGAAGGTCTACTCACGCCGGAGTTACGCGGCGGCCGCGTCCAGCATGTTCGACTACCCGCTGGCCACCCGATTCGACGAGACCGATTCGCTGATCGTCTTCGACGACGTTTTCGTGCCGTGGGAGCGGGTGTTCATCTACCGCAACCGGCAGGTCACCGCCGACCAATGGAACAAGACACCGGCCCACCTGCTCGGTAACAACCAGGCGCAGGTCCGGTTCTCGGTCAAGCTCGACCTGCTTGCCGGGCTGGCCATGCGGATCGCGGAGATGAACGGGTCCGCGAAGTTCCCCCCGGTGCGCGGCACGCTCGGCGAGATCGCCGCCCACGCCGCGATGGTGTCCGGGCTGGTCGCCGCGCAGGAACAGAACTGCGAGATCGACGACTTCGGCGTCGCCTGGCCCGGTCGCGCGGAGTGCTTCGCGGTGCAAACGCTGCAGTCGCAGTTCTACCCGAAACTGCTGCAACTGCTGCGTGATCTGTGCGGTGGCGGGCTCATCCAGCTCCCGTCGTCGGCACGGGACTACGACCACCCGGAGGCGGGAGCGGACTTGCGCCGGTACGTCCAGTCGCCCGGCTGGGAGAGCGAGCAGCGCGTCAAGCTCCTCAAGCTGGCGTGGGACCTGATCGGTTCGGAGTTCGCGGGCAGGCACGAGCAGTACGAGATGTTCTACGCGGGCGCGCCGTTCTTGGTCCGCTCCCGGATGGCCCAGGTCTACGACTTCCGACGCGCGGGCGGCCTGCTGGACAGCCTCATGTCGGGCTACGACCGCAACGGCCCGACCGACGGCCGTCTCGACGGCCAGGTCGAGAAGGTCGAAGCCGCCGAGACCGTCGACGCGTAGCGAGGAGCCCGGATGCGCATCGGCCTGCCAGACCTGGTGTCCAACTCCTACTTCCCGGCGATCGCGGCCGTGCAACTCGGCTTCCTCGAACAGGAAGGGATCGACGCCGAGATCGAGCTGATCTTCCCGGTCACCGACGCCGCGGTGGCGCTGCGCGAGCGGCGGATCGACTTTCTCGCCGGCGCGGCGCACGCGCCGCTGTACGGTTTCCCGGGCTGGGACGGCGCGAAGCTGGTCGCCGCCCTGTCCCACAACACGTACTGGTTCCTGGTGGTGCGGTCGGATCTCGGCGTGGGTCGCGGCGACCTGTCAGCCCTGTCCGGACTGCGCATCGGGGCCGCCCCGGGAGTCGGCGAAGCGCTGGGTCGGCTGTTCCGGCTCAACGGCATCGACCCGGACACGGTCGGGATCACCATCGCGCCGGTACCGGGCACCAGCGGGGCCGGGGTGTCGTTCGGCGTGACCGCCGCGGAAGCGCTGCGGGCAGGCACGATCGACGCGTTCTGGGCGAACGGCATGGGCGCCGAAGTGGCGGTGCGCACCGGTGCCGGAACCGTGGTGGTGGATGCTCGGCGAGACGGCGGCCCAGGGGCCCAGCAGACATTTCCCGCGCTGTCGACGACCGAGCACTTGATCGACTCCGAACCGGAAACGGTGGCAGCCGTGGTGCGCGGCCTGGTCGCGGCACAAGAAGCGTTGCGGCGCGACCCGTCGCTGGCCACGCAGGCCGGCAAGGATCTGTTCCCCGAGATGGAGAACTCGCTGATCGCGGACCTCATCGCGCGTGATCGGACTTTCTACCTCCCCGCGATCAGCAACGACGAAGTCACCGCGCTGCACGCTTTCGCCTCGGACATCGGCCTGCTCGATCACCGACCGTCGTACGCGCAGGCCGTGGCGACCCAGTTCGCGCCGCTGTGGTCCCGGCAGGAGTAAGGTCCGCCCGCCCTGCTCGTCGCTGTCCGGACTGCGAAAGGCGTTCCTCCATGACCGGCGTGGTGTTCGACGTGATCGGCGGCCCTGCCGTCACCCTGTCCGACTTTCAGCTGGTCATCGCCGGCTACACCGCACGCGACCAGGACGCCCTGCGCGCCCACGTCAACGAACTGGCCGCGATCGGTATCCCGGCACCCGAGTCGGTGCCGAGCTTCTGCCCGATCCCAGCGGGTCTGCTCACCCACTCGGTCGAGATCACCGTGGCCGGCGCGCGGACCTCCGGCGAGGCCGAGCCGGTGCTCGTCCGACACGACGGACGGCTGTATCTGACGGTCGGGTCCGACCACACCGATCGCGACCTGCAGCGCACCAGCCTGTTCGAAGCGAAGGCGGCCTGCGCGAAGCCGGTGTCGCGGGTGGTCGTGCCGCTGTCGCCGGACGTCGACTGGGACTCCATCGAGCTCGCATCGCGGTGCGACGGGCACCGTTACCAGGAGGGACGCCTGACCGAGCTGCTCCCGCCGGTGGAGACTCTCGAGCGTTTCCCGGCCGACGGCGACGTCGTGCTGTTCTGCGGCACGCTTCCGCTGCTCGACGGTCAGTTCGTCGCCGGGCACGAGTGGGAGATGACGCTGGCGATGCCCCATCAACAGCCGCTGAGCGTGGCTTACCGCGCCACCCAGCGAACCTAGTTCGAGCGAAGTCGCCATGCCTCTCCGAGCCCGGATCACCCGCCACCTGCCGTTCGTGGTGGTGGCCTCAAGCGCCACCTTGATCACGGCCGATTTCGCCAAGATCGGGCTGGCCGTTCCGGGCATCGAGCAGTACCTGGGCGCCGACCAGGTCGACGTGCAGATCGTGCTCAGCGGCTACTTGCTGGCGTTCGCGTTGTCCCTGGCCGTGGCCGGACGGCTGGGGGACCTCTGGTCGCACAAGGCGATGTTCGTCATCGGCATCGCCGCGTCAACCGCAGGCAGCGTGCTGTGCGCTCTCGCCTGGTCACCGCTGGTGCTGGACATCGGGCGGCTGGTGATGGGTGCGGCCGCCGGGGTGGTCATCGCCCAGACCATGAGCTTCATCCAGCTGCTGTATCGCGGCCGGGCTCGCGGTCATGCGCTGGGCATCTACGCGGCGGGGATCGGCATCACCAACGCGATCCTCCCGCTGGCCACCGGGGCACTGATGACACTCGGGCCGCCGGAGTCTGCTTGGCGCTGGATCTTCTGGATCAATGTGCCGCCGTACGCCCTGGCAATCCCCGCCACGGCGCTGCTCCCGGCACGCCGTCGACCCACAGCGCGGGGAGGCTTCGATCTGGTCGGGTTGGCGTTGCTGGGCCTGGCCACGCTCGGGCTGATGCTGCCGTTCGTCCTCACCTCCACGTTCGGCCCAGGCGGCTGGCACTGGTTGTGGCTCGCGCTGGCGGCAGCTGCCGGGGCCGCGTTCGTCCGGTGGGAACTGCGCGCCACCGCACGCGGACTGCCGGTGGTGCTGAACATGACCCTGTTGCGGTCGCCGCCGTTCCGTCACGGGATCTTCGTCGGCGGCGCGTACTTCGGCGCGTTCCAGGCCGCGTTGTTGATGTTGCTGCTGTATCTCCAGCAGGGCCTGCACCGCACACCGGTGGCCGCCGGACTGATCGTCATGGCGTTCACATTGGGCAGCGCGCTCAGCTCCCTGCGCAGCGGCCGGCTCGTGCATACCCACGGAACCCGCGTGGTGACCATCGGACTCACCGGGGTGCTGGTCTGCACCGGGCTCGTCGCCGCGGCGACCGCGCTGCCCGACCGCTACGGGATCCCCGGGCTGGTCATCCCGCTGCTGGTCATGGGCGTGTTCAGCGGTTTGGTGATCGCACCGAACCTCACGCTCGTGCTGCGACACGTGCCCGCACCGCAGAGCGGGGTCGCCGGCGCGCTGGTCCAGCTGATGCAGCGCATGGGTGCCACCGCCGGGGTCGCCATCGCCATGAGCATCTACCACCTGACGCTGGCCGCCGGTGCCGCCACCGATGGCCGGACACAGCACTCGCTGGCGTTCCGCAACGGCATGATCTCCGTCGGCTTCTTCGTGGTGTGCGCGCTGGTCTCCAGCGTGCTGGCCGGCCGTGGTAGCCGTCGCGAGGAAAATCCAGTACTCTACTAACTTACTTTAGTGTGCTATCGCGGACGGAGAAACACGTGGCCGAGACACGGTTCGGCGGAGACCTGGTCGTCGGCGCGCTCGCCGAGCTCGGCATCGAGTACGCGGCGATCAATCCCGGCGCCTCGTTCCGCGGCATCCACGAGTCGCTCGTCGCCCTGGGCAAGCCGGAACTGATCCTCGCCCTGCACGAGAACGTCGCGGTGGCGGCGGCCGACGGCTACGCACGATCCGCGCAGCGCCCGATGGCCGTCGTCCTGCACAACCTCGTCGGGCTGCAAAGCGGCGCGATGGGCATCTTCAACGCGTGGGCCAACCAGTCGCCGATGGTGGTCATCGGCGGCTCGGGACCCGCCGATGCGGCGACCCGCCGGCCGTGGATCGACTGGGTCCACAGCGCTCGCCAACAGGTGCTGGTAGCCCGTGATCACCTGAAGTGGGACGACCAGCCGGCGAGCCTGGCGGCCTTGCCGGACAGCATCTTCCGCGCCCACCGCATCGCCACGACCGTGCCGTACGGGCCGACCTACGTGTCGGTCGACATCGCGCTCCAGGAGGCCGAACTCGCGCCCGAGCAGGTCGCGCTGCTCAAGGCACCAGCCGGCCAGGCGCGCGGCAACGCCCTCACCGCGCCGCCCACCGAGCTGGAGGACATCGCCGATCGGCTGGTGCGCGCGGACAATCCCGTGCTGGTCGCGGACAACACCGGTAAGGACAAGCGGGCCTACGACGCCTTGGTCCGGCTGGCCGAATTGCTCGCCGCCCCGGTCGTCGACCTGCAGGCGCGTCACAACTTCCCGACCGGACACTGGGCGGACTGCACGCCTGCCCGCAGCGACGTCCTGGCGGACGCCGACGTCGTCCTGGTGCTCGACCCACGAGACCTGATGCACGCGATCGGCGCTGTCGACCACATCGCGCACGGCTACCGGCCGCTGGTCCGCCCGGAAGCAGACGTGATCTGCATCAGCACCAACCAGCTGATGCTGCGCGGATTCCTCGACTACTGCGGCCCGACCGGGGACGCGTTCGACGTGCTGGCGGACACGGCCGAGTGCCTGCCCGTGCTGGCTGACTTGGTTTCCGAGGGAGCCGGCGATCGACAGGACCGCCGGAAGAAGCTCGCCGCATACACCCGCACCCTGCATCCAGCCCCGGCGGCTACGGTCGGCGAGTCGGGCGAGTTCTCCCAACCGTCGGTGAGCCGGTCGGTGTTCGAGGCGGTTCGGCACGGGCCGTGGGAGCTGGCCAACGGCCACATGCGCGGCGCCGTCCGCTCCACGTGGGAGTTGACCAGATTCAACAGCCACCTCGGCCGCAATGTCGGCGCCGGACTCGGCTACGGCATCGGCGTCTCCATCGGTGCGGCGCTGGCCCACCGCGGCGACGACACCGTGATCGTGAACCTGCAGAACGACGGCGACCTGCTCTACACGCCGTCCGGGCTGTGGACCGCCGCGAAATACGACCTGCCGATCCTGACCGTGGTGATCAACAACCGCACCTACGCGCAGGACCGCATGCACCAAACGGTGACGGCCAAGAAGCGCTCACGGCCACTCGATCACGCCAGCGTGGGGATCGACATCGACGAGCCCGCGGTCGACTTCGCCGCGCTCGGTCGCTCGCAGGGGGTGGAGTCGTGGTCGCCCACCGAGCCGGACGAGTTCGAGAAAGCGCTGACCACGGCGGTGGCGTCCTGTCGTGACGAACGCAGGCCGACCCTGGTCGAGGTCGTGGTGCCCAAGGGGGTGCAGACATGACCTTGCAGACCGTCTCCGTGGACGCGAACGGATTCCGCGCCGCGCTGGGCAATTTCGCCTCCAGCGTCAACGTGATCACCATGACCGACGACGACGGACGCCCGCTGGGCATGACGGCCACGGCGTTCTCGTCGGTCTCGATCGATCCGCTGCTGATCCTGGTGTGCATCAACCGCTCGACCAGGACGTACCAGCACATCGCGGCGCGCAGGGTGTTCGGCGTGAACATCCTGGGCGCGGTCGCCCGCGACATCTCCGATTACTGCGCCCGCGCCGGGGCGGACAAGAACCTCGACCCGCGCTGGCTCGTGCAGCACTCGCAGTGGCGCGCCCCCGCGCTGGGCGGCGCCCTCGCCTTCCTCGATTGCGAGGTCGAGCAGGACATCCCCGCGGGGACGCACGCGGTGCTCATCGGAGCCGTTCGCGGCATCGGCCTGAATCCGGCCGCTTCGGCCCACGAGCCGTTGGTCTATTTCCAGGGGGAGTACCGGCCGCTGCTCAACCGCATGCGCTACCCGAAGCCGGACGACCTGCCGGTGTTGCTCGCCGACCACTTCAGCTGACCGAATGTCGACATATCGATAGCAGGAGAGCCATGGACGATCTGCGGATCGCGCTGCAGCGGCTGGCGAGCGCGGGTGCACTGCAGCGGGTCACCACGAGCCTGCACTGGCAGTACGAGCTGGCTGCCGTGCTCTGGAAGCTCCAGCACGGTCCGACAGTGCTGTTCGAGAACGTGGACGGCTATGACACCCCCGTCGTCGGCAATCTGCTGAACACCCGCGACAAGCTCGCCATCGCCCTGGACATCGGCCCCGACGAGGTACAACCGCGGGTCGTACACGCGCTGAACAACCCGATCGAGCCGACCGTCGTCGACGAAGCACCGTGGCTCGACGTGCAGCACCCCGGCGACGTCGACCTGACCGACATCCTGCCGATTCCCGTGATCAGCGAGCGGGACGCCGGCCGCTACATCTCCGCAGGCGTGCTGATCTGCAAGGATCCGGAGACCGGCAGGCGCAACATGGCGATCTGCCGCATGCAGGTGCAGGGGCCAGGGCAGATCGGCGTCTACCTGGCGCCGACCCACTCGCGCGGTTTCCTTCAGATGCACCGGGCTCGCGGCACGAAGATGGACGTCGCCGTGGCCATCGGTCTGCACCCCGGACTACTGGTCGCTTCGCAGCTGCTGACCCCGCTCGACGAAACCCACGTGGCAGGCGGGATCTTCCAACAGCCCGTCCCCCTCGCCCGCGCGCGCACGGTCGACGTCGAAGTACCCACCGGCGCGGAGATCGTGCTCGAAGGCGTGATCGATCCCGCGGAGGAGGAGACCGAGGGTCCGTTCGGCGAGTTCCCCGGCACGTACGCTCCGCAGCGCAAGAATCCGGTGATCCGGTTGACCGCCGTGTCCACCCGCGAGCGGCCGATCTTCCAGATGATCGTCGGCGGCCGGCACCCGGAGCACCTGGTCACCGGAGCGATCGCCCGCGAAGCAGGCCTGTTCAACGCGATCCGCTCGGTGGTTCCCGGCGTGCGTCGCGTGCTGCTCACCGAGGGCGGGACGTGCCGCTTTCACGCCGCGGTGTCGATCGCGAAGCGGTTCCCCGGCGAGGGTCGTCTGACCATCGTCACGGCGTTCGCCAATCAGGACCTGATCAAGCACGTGGTGGTCGTGGACGACGACATCGACCTGGACAACCCGACCGACGTCGAGTGGGCCGTCGCCACCCGGACCCGCGGCCACGAGGACCTGGTCGTGCTGCCCGGGATGAAGTCGAACCCGGTCGATCCGATGTCGGTCGATCGCACCATCACCAAGGTCGGGATCGACGCGACACTGCCGGTCGACGCGCCGGCCGAGGCCAGGCAGCGAGTCGGCGTGCCCGCGCACGTCATGGAGGACATCACTCACCGTTGGGGTGACATCACCGGCAATAACTAACCCGAGTACCGTACGCAGAGAATGAGCCGGGAGGTGTCCGATGGACGAGGCAAGACTCGCGTACGAACGCTGGGTGGACATCCGCGAAGAGCAACGCGCCAGTGACTTCCAGGCCTACGCGTACAACATCGCCGAGGCCCGCTACGTGATGCGTCGAGTCACCCGAATCGCCAACGAGCGCGCGAAGAAGCACGACCTGGACGCCCTGCTGCATCAGGCACTGTTGCAGATCTACGGCGTCGGCGAGAACGAACAACTCACGGTCAGCAAGCTCGCCGAGCGCCTGGACGTCCCGGCCGCGTTCGCCTCGCGCCTGGTCGGCCAGCTGGAGCAGAAAGGTCTCGTTCGACGGGAGTCGTCGACCAAGGACCGGCGCGTCACACACGTCTTCGCGACCGACGAGGGAGTCGAGCTGCTGCGGCAGATCGACGACGAGGTGCACCACGAGGTGGCCTACTTCCAGCGGCAGATCAGCGAGCGGCAACGGCTGGCGGCCTTGTCGATCTTCGCCTTCTACGTCGGCGTGGCGAAGGCATCACCGATCGGCAACGCCATTCGCTCGGAGGCGGAGCGCATCAACTCCACCCGCTGAGGGGAATCGAACTCCTTGACCGCAGGGCAACACGTGCGACTTGCATACATTACTTGAGTAATATACATTTTCAATTCACTCAAGTAAGACACTGCCCGCCGGCGATGCTGCCCTTTCGGTAGAGGAGTGCCCGTGATGAGCACAGTCAGGCGACGGAGGATCCGCACTTCGATCTCCCTGCTGGCCGTCGGAGCGCTGATCTCGGCGTGCTTCGGCGGTTCGGACACCCCGTCGTCCGACGGCGGCCCGGTACGGGTCGCGATGACCAAGTCGATCCCGGCGCTGGGGGTGTGGGTCGCCCAGGAGCAGGGCTACCTCGACAAGCACAAGGTGACGGTGGAGACGAAGGAGATCTCCACCACCGTGGCCGCGCAGGTGCCGTCACTGCTGGGCAAGCAGTACGACATCGCGCAGATGACTCCCTCGGACATGATCACCGCGGCCGACGGTGGGATCGACGTCGTCGCCGTGTCCGCGGGCTACGTCAACCAGCGGGGCGACGACGGCGTGCTGGTGGTGGCGCGGAAGGGCTCCGGGATCACGTCGGCCAAGGACCTGGTCGGCAAACGGATCGCCGCACCGAGCATCAACGGCAACGTCAACACCGCCACGATGTACTGGCTGGCATCCGCAGGCGTGGACGTCGACTCCGTGAAGGTCGTCGCCGCCGGGGTACCGAACATGCCGGACCTGCTGGAAACCGGCCAGGTGGACGCCGTCGAGGGCGTGATCCCGTACGGCGGGCTGATGGCGTCGCAAGGGGTGAAGATCGCCGAGCCGGTGACGGCACTCGGAGACCGGGTGCAGATGTCGTTCTGGGGCTCACACCGCGAATGGGCGGAGAACAACCGGGAGGTCATCGGCCGGTTCAAGGCCGCACTGGACGATGCGTCGGCCTGGATGAAGGAGCATCCCCAGGACGCGGTCACGCTGCTGATGGCCAAGACCGGGGTGGACAAGAAGTTCGAGAAATTCGTCAAGGTGCCGGAGTTCACCACGAAGCTCACACCGGAAGACCTCGAGGTCTGGAAGAAGGCGATGACCGAGGTGCGGGGTTTCTCCACCAAGAAGCAGATGAAGGACCTCGTGCTGGGCGGCGGGGACAACAGCGCGGAATAGGTGCGCTGGCTGGGGTGGCGTCCGGCGGCGGGACGTTTCCGCGGCGTTGGCAAACCGGCGCGCGGGAACTCCCACCCTGGGCACGGCAGCAGCCCGCCGACGCCCCGGGCCGGCGCTTCTCGCCCCGCGTGCGCCCAGTTCGCTCTCCGCAGCTCGCAACCCGGCAGCGCCGGCCGCTGACAACCCGCCCCCGGCAGCACCGGCCGCTCACAACCCGCCCCGGCAGCACCGGTCCGCTCGATCACCGAGCCCGCAACCGGCGGCGGGCCGCGGCATGTCGACCGACCCGTCTCACCCCGAACTAACCCGATCGGGTGGCTTTCCCACGCTCGCCCAGCGCCCGCGATTCCACCCCCGACCTGTGGCGATCACCCCTACCTGCGACGCTGCTCGAAGTGATCGACGTCCGCACGTGGCGACCTGGTGTCAGGACTGTCGGGCCGACCGGGTATCTGTGGAGGTACCAGGGAGGTCGTGACGGTGCGGTTGCAGTGCTTGGAGAGCGGGATTGCCCCCGCGGGCTCGGACGGTTCGACAGCAGATGCAGTGGATGCCGCGCGGCGATGCGTTGGCATTGGCTGGCGCCTGGGCAAACCACGGTTGATCGTCACCGGTGGTGAAGACCTTCCGCTCGACCTCGGCACTCCGTTCGCCGTCCAGCTGGGCGACGAGCGCCGATGCATCGGCACGTGGCATCGCGACGGACGGCGGCCGTGCCCGTTCGGTCACCGGATCGATCCGGAAGCCACCAGTCCACAGTGCCGGCCGTGCGCAGCGGCGGACCCGGGCAAAGCCGTCGCCCGGGACACCGTGCTGGACAACCGCCGCTACCACCTGTATCTCGCCTGGTTCGGGCCCGGCTTGGTGAAGGTCGGGATCTGCGCGGTGCACCGCGGGCTGAGCAGGCTGCACGAACAGGGCGCGCTGGCCTCGACGTGGCTCGCCAGTGGCGAGCACGGCCCGATCCGGCGGATGGAGCGGGCGATCGCCGAGGCGGGGATCGCGGTCGAGCGGTACCGCCACGACAAGAAGGTCAGCGCGTGGTGGGCGTATTCCACGCCCGAGCGGCGGCACAACGAGCTGAGCGCCGCCCACCAGCGGGCCCAAGCCATCCCGGACTGGCCGGAAGGGGTGGACCTGGCGCCGTGCCTGGTGGTCGACCACACCCACCTGTACGGACTGGCCGACCTCCCGCTCGGCCTCGACCGGGCAGAGGCGCTGCAGCCAGGGGCGGTCGCGGCGGGCAGGCTGTGCTCGGTGGTCGGCAGCAACCTCGTGCTGGACAACGCGAACGGGCCGGTGGTCATCGACGCGCGGCTGCTCGCCGGGTGGCCGATCGAGCCGGTCGACGCAGGCACCGAGTCCGGTGTGGAACGGGCCAGCTTGCGCGCCTCCGCCCAGCAGGCGCTGTTCTGAACGGCCCGCGGCCAGCGCCCTGGTCTGAACGGCCCGCGGCCAGCGCCCAGTTCTGTGCGGCCCGCGGCCAGCGCCCTGGTCTGAACGGCCCGCGGCCAGCGCCCAGTTCTGAGCGACCCGCGGCTAGCGCGAGGTCACCGAACCCAGCGCGTTGGACAGCCGCGCGAGCAGCGTGGCGAGCTCCGGCGAGGGATTCCGCGTCGTGCCCAGGCCAGGCACGCCTGCCACCAGTTGCGGGTAGGTGTCGACGACCGGTTTCACCGCGCGCAGCAGCGCTTCGTTGGCCAACCGCGCGGCCACGTCCGGCTTCCCTCGGTGCGGTGCGGGCTGCTTGGGCAGCGTGCCCGCCGGTGAGCCGGTCACGCCCGAGCCCCGGCCGACGTGCCGGTCGGCGAAGTCCAGCATGCGCCGGAACGACTGCGGCGCGGTCAGCTCGAGCGTGGCGTTGTGTCCGGTGTCGGGCACCAGGAACGCTTCCACCTCGGTCCCCGGCGCATACCACTGCCGTTCGTACTCACGCAGTGCGGCGCTGCTGACACAGTCGGCGCTGAGCACACCGCAGAAGAACTGATCGTGGTCACCGGTCACGTTCAGCACCGGGACGTTCAGCCTCGGGTCACGATTGGGGACGCTGTAGTTGAGCAGCGTGGCCGCGTTGATCACCGAGTCGGTGTCCTTCATGTCCTTCTCGTCGATCTTCTTCACCGACGGATGCACGTTCGGCGCGTGGTAGAAGATGTCCCGCGTGCCGGGCTGACTGGTCACGTAGAGCGGATCCAGACCGAGTCCGGCGAACTTCTCGTCCCCGGACGCCAGATACGCATGCCCGATGATCTCGGCGGCGGCATTGCCGTAGTTGAGCACGTGACTGAAGCCCGTGGTGATCAAGGCGTCGAAGCCGCCGTACTCGCGGGCAGTGGTGTCGACCAGGATCGACCCGTAGCTGTGCCCGACACCGATCACCCGGGAAAAGCGCGGGCCGAGCTTGCCCGCACGCAGCGCCCGCACCACCGAATCCAGCGACGCGAGGTCGTTCTGCATCGTGTCGAAGACGCTCAGCGGCCGCAGCGAGGCACCCGTACCGAGCCGGTCGATGGCCAGGGTCGCGTAGCCTGCCCGGTTCGCGGCCTGCTGGTAACTGTCGGCTCCTGGCCGATACGGCGTCTGCCAGTAGTTGCGGTTGTACGTCCATCCCGGCACGAGCAGCTGGACGGTGGTGGCTCGCGGGGGCACGCACAAGGTTCCGGACAGCGGGCCCGTCTGCGTCCCGGCACGCACCGGAACGGCCACGTTGCGACAAGTGGTGGCCGGGGCCTCGGCGGAGTCAGCGAGCGCATCGGCTCCGAAGAAGACGCTGGCGGCGGCCAGTACCCCGGAAACCAGGAAGGCACGGGTGCGACGGCCGGGGACAAGGCGGAAAGAACACATCGTCGGGTTCCTCGCAGTCGATCACGAAGCAGGGCGGAGGCGACGGCTCGATCCGTCAACCTAATGAAGATTTACTTAATCTAGTGAGATTTCACTTAGTCCGGCAGGGGTGTCACCCGAAAGTGGTGCGTTGGTGAGCTGGTGCGGCTCAGCCGGTGACGACGGCCAGGCCGATGGTGGCGACGAGATCGGCCGTGCGGCTCCGGGCACGCAGGTGCGGTGTCCGCGCAATGTCGTTGATCAGATTGAGCGCGGCCTGCAACCGCACCCGGGAGTGAGCTTTCGGCCGGTCCGGATACAGCCTGGCCAGCGGCTGAAGCCAGCGGTCCCGGTAGGCGCGCTGGGCCCGCAGCATCTCGTCCCGGCTTTCCTGAGGCAGGCCTGCTGTTTCGGTGACGAGCACGTCCACGATCTCGCTGTGCGCGAAGCAGAATCCCGCGTACGAGCGTGCCAGGCCTTCCAGCCGGGCCCGATCGTCGACGGCGTCGGTCACCGCGCCATCGGTGGCGGCGAGGAGCGTCTCGGTCCCGTTGTGCATCACCGCCATCATCAGGTCGAGCTTGGTGGCGAAGTGGTGGTAGATGCTGGGACCGGCGATCCCCACCGCCGCGCCGACGTCGTCGACACCGACGGTGTGATATCCGCGCTCGGCGAACAGCTTCCCGGCCGCATCGATCAGTTCCGCACGCCGGTCGTCGGGAGTGCCCATCGGTGGCGGAGCCAGCGCGGGCAACGGCTCGTCCAGCCGCACGCGGATGACGTCCTCGACGATCGCGGTCAGCAGTTCGCGGTACTCGTCCGTCTCGAGCTCGATGCGTTGGAACGACAGGCTGGTGACCGCGGCCAGGATCGCCCAGGCGATCACTTCCACGTCGTCCTCCGGCAGGTCCGGCCGACGTGAGGCGACGAACTTGCACACCGAACGGGAGATCTCCACCAGTTCGGCCCGCAACACTTCGCGCCGCTCGGACGGCAACCTGCGCGACTCCCGCTGCCACAGCACACCGAGCCGACGGTGCGTCAGGGCGGCGGCGGCGAGGTCGGCCGGACCGCGCAGCTCACGCACCGTCTCCGCGATGGCGTGCAAGGCGGCCCGGACGACCTCGAACAGCAAGTCGTCCTTGCTGCGGAAGTGCCGGTACAGCGCCGATGGGCCGACGGCCACCGCTTCGGCGACGTCGGCCATCGACACCTGGGCGTAGCCCTTCGTGACGAACAGATCAGCCGCCGCGGTGATGATGAGCTGGCGCCGATTACGCGGACGCGTCCCCCGTGGCGGCGGCGCAACCGGGCGCGCCCACTCGGTGCTCATCAACCTCACCTCAGCAACGACATCGCAGCGCCATCACCCGCTCTGCGCACCTACCTTGTCGCGCAGCCGGTGCTTGAGAATCTTGCCGGACGCGTTGCGCGGGATGTCACCGAGCACCACATCGTGCGGCACCTTGTACGCCGAGATCTTCCCGTCGCAGAACTTCTTCACGTCCTCCAGCGTCACCCGCGCGCCTTCGCGCGGGCTGATCACCGCGACGATGCTTTCGCCGTAGACCTCGTGCGGACGCGCCACCACGGCGACGTCGGCGATGTCCGGATGGCCGGCGAGCACCCGCTCCACCTCGACCGAGTAGACGTTCCGCCCACCGGTGATGATCACGTCCTTGAGCCGGTCGACCAGCGTGACGTAGCCGTCGGCGTCGATCTTGGCCACGTCGCCGGTGTGCAGCCAGCCGTCGCGCAGCGTCTCGGCGGTTTCCTCGGGCTTGTTCCAGTAGCCCTTCATGATCGTCTCGCCGCGCAGCAGCAGCTCGCCGACCCCGCCCGGCCCGACGTCGTTGCCGTCGGCATCCACGATGCGGTACTCGGTGTTCGGGATGGCTTGCGCGCCGCTGGCGTCCGGCCGCTGCTTCACCTGGTCGACGTCGGCGTAGATGCCGCCGGGACCGGCCTCGGTCTGTCCGCACAGCTGGATGAAGTTGACCTCCGGCCACATGGCCAGCAGCTTGTCGACCGCGCTGGCGGGCATGGGGGCCGCACCGAACAGGCCGGTGCGCCACGCCGACAGGTCCCGCTTGTCGGCCCCCGGCATGCGCAGCAGGAACTGGAACATGGTCGGCACGCCGAAGAACATGGTGATCCGCTCGGACTCCATGGTCTGCAGCACCTTGTCCGGGTCGAACGCCGGCAGCACCACGTGCTTGACGCCGAGCATCGTGCCGGGGATCAGCATGATGCACAGTTCAGCCGCGTGATACAGCGGCGCGACGTGCAGGAACCGGTCACCCACCTTCATCCCGCAGGTCGCGACGCAGTTGAACGCCACCCACATGGTGCGGTGGTGGTCGAACAGCGCGCCTTTCGGTCTACCCGTGGTGCCGGAGGTGTAGAGGATCAGCGAATCGTCCTGCTCGGTGACGACCTCCGGCAGCGGCTCCGCATCGACATCGGCCGACTGCGCGATCAGGTCGGGGAAGCCGTCCACCCCGCCCAGCGACAGCACATGCTGTGTGGTCGCCGGGAGGCCGTCGTCCACCGCGGCGCGGACGGCCTTCTCGGTCGCCGGGTCGAAAGCCAAGATCCGGGCGCCGGAGTCCTCCAGCAGGTAGTGCAGCTCGGGAGCAGCCGATGCCGGGTTGACCGGCACGATGATCGCGCCGAGCCGCGCAGCCGCGTAGAAGGCCAGCACGAACCGGTCGGAGTTCCCGGCCATCAACGCGAACCGGTCCCCCTTGCTCAAGCCGAGACCGGCAAGGACCCCGGCGACTCTGTCGACTGCGGCATCCAGCTCCGCATAGGTGTAGCGACGCTCCCCGAAAACGAGCGCTTCGGCGGTCGGGACGCGACGCGCCGTCATCCGTAACGATCCTGCGATTGTGGGCATTGCCGGCCTCCTCGCGCGTAGAGAGCGGGCCGGCCGGGCGGGACCGGCCGGCCCCCAGCATCAGATCGAAAAACCTCCTCCGCAAATCAGCGTCTGGCCGCTGACGTAGTCCGACTCCGGGATGCACAGCAGATAGACCGCACCGGCGGCCTCCGCGGGCGTGCCCGCGCGGCCGAGCGGCACCGAGCGCTCCATCATGGCCAGCAGGTCCGGGTTGACGCCGACCTTGATCTCCTTGCCCTCGATGTCGATCTTGGCGTCGGCGTCCGCGGGCGCTTCGGTCAATCTGGTCCTGATCAGGCCGAACGCCACCGTGTTGACCGTGACGTTGTAGCGGCCCCACTCCTTGGACAGGGTCTTGGTCAGGCCGGTCACGCCCGCCTTCGCGGCGGCGTAGTTGGCCTGCCCGGGGTTGCCACCCAATCCGGCGATCGACGAGATGTTGACGACCTTGCGGCAGGGCACCGGCTCCCCGTCGGCCTTCGCCTGCTTCACCGCCGCGGAGATCACCGGTTGCGCGGCCCGCAGGATCCGGAACGGCGCCTTGAGGTGCACGTCCAGGATGGCGTCCCACTGCTCGTCGGTCATCTTCTGCACGACCGAGTCCCACGTGTAGCCGGCGTTGTTGACGACGATGTCCAGTCCGCCGAACTCCTCGACCGCGGTGTTGACGAACCGCTCGGCGAAGCCGTCCTCGGTGACACTGCCGACACACGCGACGGCCTTGCCACCGGCTTCGGTGATGGCGGCAACGGTCTCCTTGGCCGGTCCCTCGTCCAGGTCGTTGACCACGACCGCGGCGCCGTCACCGGCCAGCTTGCGGGCGATCTCGGCACCGATGCCGCGCCCGGATCCGCTGACGATGGCGACCTTGCCGTCCAACTTCCCCATGTATTCCTCCTCCTCAAACGAGCGCTACGACGGCTTCGCCGGTGAGCGTGGTGGTGCCGTCCTGGAGAGTGACCGCGAGTTCGACCGTCGCTTCGTCGCCGTCGACCGCGACGACCTTGCCCGTGCAGGTCGGCTTCGCGTTGACCGGCGTGATCGCGACGAAGCGGGTCTTGAGCGAGCGGATCCGCTCCTGCGGGACCCAGTTGGTGACCAGCCGGGCCAGATAGGCCATCGACAACATGCCGTGGGCGAACACGTCGTCCAGCCCGGCCGACCGCGCCACGTCGAGGTCGATGTGGATCGGGTTGTGGTCACCGGACGCACCGGCGAACAGGGCCAGCGTGGTGCGGGTGATCGGCTCCAGTACCAGCGGCGGCAGTTCGGTGCCGACTTCCACGTTGGTCAGCGCGGTCATGACACCCCCTTGTTCTGGGCGATCAGCACCGTCCGGGCCTCGGCGATCAGGTCGTCCCCGCGCGTGATGGTGGTCTTCTTCGTGACCAACTCGAGCGCGCCGCCCTTCTTGCTGGTCACGTCGACGATGCGCGGCTGCAGGACCAGTTCGTCGCCCGCGTAGGCCATCGCGTGATAGGTGAAGCTCTGCTCGCCGTGCAGGATGGTGCGCAGGTCGACGCCGAGCGACGTGATCCACGCGAACGGGTCGGACTGCTCCAGTTCCAGGCTGAAGAAGAACGTCGGCGGAACCGGGAGGTCCGGATGGCCGGCCGCCTTGGCCGCGGCCACGTCCGAGTAGATCGGGTCGTCCTGCCCGGTAGCTTTCGCGAAGAACGCCAGCCGCCCGCGCTCCACCGCGACGGTCAGCGGCGGAATCTCCTGCGCCATGGCCTGAGCTGCGTCGATCGGCACCTCAGCCCACCTTCCGGTAGAGCGCGACGATGGCCGCTCCGCCCAGGCCGATGTTGTGCTGCAGCGCCACCTGGACGTCGTCGACCTGGCGCGGGCCGGCTTCACCACGCAGCTGCCACACCAGCTCCGCGCACTGGGCAAGACCGGTCGCGCCCAGCGGGTGACCCTTGGACAACAGTCCGCCGGACGGGTTGGTGACCACGCGGCCGCCGTAGGTGTTGTCGCCGTCGGCGATGAACTTCTCCGCGGTGCCTTCCGGGGTCAGGCCGAGTGCCTCGTAGCTGATCACCTCGTTGGTGGTGAAGCAGTCGTGCAGCTCGACCACCCGGATGTCCTCCGGCCCGATGCCGGACTGCTCGTAGACCTGGCGCGCCGCTTCCTTGGCCATGTCGTAGCCGACCAGCTTCATCGCGTCACCCTCGAAGCTCGACGGCCGGTCGGTGGTCATGGCCTGCGCCTCGATCACCACGTCCGCACGCAGGCCGCGCTTGCGGGCGAACTCCTCGGAAACCACGATCGCCGCGGCCGCACCGCAGGTCGGCGGACAGCACTGCAGGCGGGTCAGCGGACCGTAGATGCGGGGTGACGACAGCACCTCGTCGACCGTGACCGGGTCGCGGAACACCGCGTACGGGTTGTTGGCCGCATGCTTGCGGGCCTTCACCGAAACCTGGGCGAAGACGTCCTCGCTCATGCCGTAGCGCTCGGCGTATGTGGCTCCGGCGGCGCCGAAGTAGCGCGGGGCCATCGGCACGCCGTCGTCCGCGGGCGCGTCGAGCACCTTGTCGAACCGGTCGAACGGGCTCGGCCGGTCGTCGAAGTGCGCGGAGAGGGCGCCCCGCTGCATCTGCTCGAATCCCAGCGCCAGCACGCAGTCGGCCATCCCGGACACCACCGCCTGCCTGGCCAGGTACAGCGCCGACGACCCGGTCGAGCAGTTGTTGTTCACGTTGATGATCGGGATCCCGGTCATGCCGACCCGGTACAGGGCGTTCTGCCCGCTGGTGGAGTCGCCGTACACATAGCCGGCGTACGCCTGCTGCACGTGCTCCAGATCGACCCCTGCGTCCGCCAATGCCGACTTGATCGCGCCCTCCGCGAGGACGTCGTAGGTGTCACTTCGGCTGGGCGTCGCGAAGGGCACCATGCCCACCCCAGCGACTACCGCTCTCGCCATGTCGCCTCCCTATCTAGCAGCAATTCACTTAATCTAGCGCGAGTTCACTTGATTGGCAACGGGCTTCCCCCGACCGACCGAACGACCGGCACGTTGGCGGGATGATCAACTGTCTGGCTACTGTCGAGGCGAACCCCACGACGAGGACGCAAGGCGCCATGCGAGTTCTGGTGATCGAGGACGACGAGGATCTGCGGCATGCCGTCGCCACCGACCTCAGCGCGGCCGGGCTGGAGGTGGACGAGGCGGGCGACATCGCGCAGGCTCACCGGGCGCTGGAGTCCGCCGAGTATCACTGCGCGGTCTTCGACCGGATGCTGCCGGACGGCGACGCGATCACCTATGTGCATCGCAGGCGGCAGCAGGGCTGGGCGGTCCCGGTGTTGTTCCTGACCGCGCGCGATCAGCTCGCCGACCGGCTCGCCGGATTCGAGCACGGCGGGGACGACTACCTGGTGAAGCCGTTCGCGGTCGGGGAGATGACCGCGCGGGTGATGGCGCTGTGTCGTCGAGCAGGCGCCGCGCGACCGTCCGTGCTGCGCCATGCGGACCTCGAGCTGGACAGCGCGCGGCGGGAAGTGCGGCGGGCCGGCGTGCTGCTGTCGTTGACCAGCAAGGAATTCGCCATCCTCGAGTACTTGATGGCGCGGCCGGATCAGGCGGTGCCGCGCGCGGAACTGATCGAGCACTGCTGGGGTGCGGACGCCGACCCGATGTCGAACGTGGTGGACGTCGTGGTGCTGCGACTGCGCCGCAAGTTGCGCGAACCGAACCTGATCCACACGGTCCGGGGGCTGGGCTACCGGCTGGTCGATCCGAACCGCGCCGTGCAGTGATCTTTTCGGCTACCTTCGGTATGTGCGCGTGCTGGTCACCGAGGACGACGAAGACTTGCGGACGGCCGTCGAAGCAGCGCTGCGCGGCGCGGGGTTCGCGGTGGACGTGGCGATCGATCTGCCGCAGGCGGACGAGGCGCTGGCGGTGAACGCCTACGACTGCGTCGTCTTCGACCGCATGCTGCCGAGCGGTGACGCGCTGGCGTACGTGCATCAACGGCGGCGCGCCGGGTGGCCGGTGCCCGTGCTGTTCCTGACCGCGCGGGACGCCGTGGCGGATCGCATCGCGGGGCTGGCGATCGCGGACGACTACTTGCTGAAGCCGTTCGCGATGGACGAGCTGCTGGCCCGGGTGCGCAGCGTGTGCCGGCGGTCCGACGCGGGTGTGGTGACGAACTCGGTGCTCCGACACGGCGACCTGGTGATGGACGTGGCCAAGCACGAGGCGTGGCGGGGCCAGCGCCAGTTGACGCTGACCGCGAAGGAGTTCGCGGTGCTGCACCAGTTGATCGCCGCTGGTGGCGCGCCGGTCCGGCGCCAGGATCTGATCGCCGCGGCGTGGGACGAGCTGGTGCCCCCGGCGTCGAACGTGCTGGATGTGGTGGTCGCTCAGCTGCGCCGCAAGCTCGGTCAACCGCAGGTCGTGTTGACCGTCCGCGGGGTCGGTTACGCCCTGCGTTGAGTTTCCGCTGCAGCAAGCTGCCGTCGCGGCCCATCGCGCGCTGCCGTTCCTACGATGAGGCGGAGATCGACTAGCAGGGGGTACGTGGATGGCACGCCGGAAGCGCCGCGACACGGTGAGCGTGGCTGACTCCGGCCTTTCCGACGGGGAACTGGTGCCGCTCGCGGACGGACCGGTCGCGAGCGTGCTGGCCGGCGTCGACCACGTCACCGGGGAAGCCTTCGCGCTGAAGGTGTATCCGGACAAGATCGACCGCTCGGTGCGCACCGAACTGGAAGCGGAGTTCGGCAAGCTCATCCCGTTGCGGGCGGCCGCACCGGTGCTGGTCGCGGACCGGGTGATGACGCACGAGGGCCGATGTGCGGTGCGGATGGAGCTTGCCGCGCAGTCGCTGCCGGATCTGATCGAGTCGTTCGGGCCGCTGTCGGCGGTGGACGCGCTGGCGCTCGGTGAGTCGCTGGCGACTGCGCTCGCAGCCGCGCACGCCGTCGGTGTGGTGCACGGCGGCGTGACACCGGGCAATGTGCTGTTCCGGCCATCCGGGGAAGCCGTGCTGTCGGACTTCGGGCGGGCGCTGCGGAGCGCGTTCCCGAACAACTCCGCGGAAGTGGGTTTCCGGGCGCCGGAAACGGTGCGAGACGGCACCACCAGCGAACTGACCGACATCTACGGCATCGGCGCGATCTTGTATCTGGCGCTGGCGGGTCGGCCGCCATACGTGCTGCAGCTCGGCGAGCACGCCGGGGCGCACATGCTGCGAGTGCTGGACTCGCCTCCGCCGCCGCTGAACCGGCACGACCTTCCGTCGACGTTCCCGCGGCTGCTCGGGGAGCTGCTGGCGAAGAATCCCGGCGACCGCCCGACGGATCTGACGGACATCGCGGCTCAACTTAGGCAGATGCGGGAGCTGTGCCCGGAGCAGGGAGCGCCCCCGGGGACGGCCACCGCGACTGCTGTGAAGAAGCCGCGGGCGAAGGCGCCTGCGTTCGACGACTTCGCGCAGGATCTGCAACCGCGTGTGCCCGCGTGGATGCCGATGGACTGGGAGGAGCCGGTGCCCGTGGTCGGGCCCGCCGCCGTGCCTCCGCGAGCTCCGGCGCCGACGGGACCGGCTCACCCGCAGGCCGACGGTCGACCCGCTGTCGCGGCGCCCGGTCTACCGCCGGGCGGTGCCCAGCGGGCCGAGGCGGCACCAGCCGCGCCCGCACCCACGCCCGCCGCTCAGCCGGGGTCCACACCGACACCCGCCGCTCAACACGCGTCCACCGCGACACTCGGCGGAAGACCCGCCATCCAAGCCGCTCCGGCGCCCAGGCCCGAGGCACAGCGCACCGCTCAAGGCGCTCCCGCGCCCAAGCCCGAGCCAACGCCTGCCACCCAGGCCGCGCCCGCACCGACGCCTGAGGCGCAGCCCTCCGCAGCACCCGTGTCACTCACACGGGTAACGGGCGAGGGCGACTCAGGGCCGGTGGCGTCCCCACAGGCCGAACCTCAGCCGACCGTGGCGAGACCCGAGCCGACCGCCGGGGTGGCCGAGCCCACGGGGACGTCCGAGGTGGAGGCGCCGTCCGCGAGCAGTTCCGGGGCCTCAGCCACCCACCAGACCGAGTCATCGACCACCCACCAGACCGAGACCGAGTCACCGTCCGCGGACAAGCCCGAGTCGCCGTCGGCTCGCCAGCCTGAAGCGTCCGACGCGCCTAAGGCGTCGTCCGCCGACCAGCCCCAGCCCCCGGCGCAGCAGCCCGGGCCACCGCAGGCCGACCCTGATCGCACGCAGTCGATCCCGCGCTCCGACATCTCCGACGCAACCGTGGTCGTCTCGCGCTCGACCGTGCAGGCCGCCGATCGCCGGCAGTTCGCCCCACCTGCCCCGACCGGTCAACCCGTCCTCGTGTTCCGCACACCGGAAGCCCGCCGACCGGTTTCGCCCGTGGCCGGGGTGCTCTCCGCCGTGGCCGCGGTGCTCGTGTTGGCGATCGTCGCGGTGGTCGCGCTGGTCGCCGAGTCGCCCGAGGACACCGTCCGGGCCGCGTCCCTGCACAGCAGCCGGACACCGCCGCTCTCGGAAACCGCCTCACCGTCCGCGCCACCTTCGAGCAGTGAGCGTCCGCAAGCTGTGAAGCTGACGTTGGAGGCGCCGATCGATCGCGGCAAGTACGTCCAGATGCGCTGGCACAGCACGACTCCGCTGCGCTACGCGGTTGTGGTCGCGGGCGAAGGCGAAGAGACCAATGTCGTCATCGCCGGCGAGAACACCAGTGTCCGGGTCAACGTGCACCCGAAGCGGGCGTACTGTTTCGCGGTCCAGGGCACCGATGGCGACCGTGTCTACGAGAGCAAGCCGCGCGGCATTCGCGGAGCCACGTGCTCCCGCTGACTCCACGTTTCACCCGAATCACGTGAGGCGACAAACGCGAACACGGCCGATGATCCCGGCGTGATCTCCTCCTCGACACGGTCTCGCCCGCATAAGGCGCTCGGCGCTGTGGTGGCCGGACTATTTCTCCTTGGCGCGTGTACCGGCAGCAGCGGCGACACCGCCACGGAGCAAACCGAGCCGACGACCACCACCACGTCCGCCAGCCGGAGCGCATCGCCGACGGTGATCCCAGCGTGCCGCGACGTCGTGGAGGACGCGCAGAAGTTCGCCGCAGAAATCGGTCAGCTGTCCAGCGGCAAGTCCACGCTCACCGACGTACGCAAATCCGCTGACACTCTTGTCGCCACCTTCAACGAGGCCAAAGCCGACGTCGGCCAGGAAGCGCAGCAGAGCTTCGACAAGGCGCAGCAGCAGGTCACGAAGTTCAAGGGCGTGGTGAGCCAGAAACCGGTGGACACCGCGGCCATCCGGCAGAGCGCGCGTGACCTCGCCGCCGCCCTCACCGACGCCATCCGGGTCTGCTCCCAAGGCCAGTGAGCCCCCCGCTCGACCAGCCATTCTGATCGGCCGATGACCAGGACCAGCATGCTCGCCGCGATGCCCAGCCCGCTGGCCGCGACGGCCCGACGGCATCCGCGGCGATCAGGGACAAGCTGACCCAGGGCAGCCATGACGCCACGCTGTTCAGCGCGGTGTAGGCGGTGCGTGCGTTCACCACCGTCGTGGCATCCGCGATCGGGACGGTGGGGTGCACCTCGGGCACCGAGTTCACCGCGGTGAAGCCCGCGTCGCCCAGCTGCTGCTTCGCCGAGTCGATCAACGGCGCCAGGCCCAGCATGACCTGGCCGCCTTGGATGGCGACCGCCTCCGCGTTGCCCGACAGGACGGCGTTCGCCTCCTGGTGTGCGGTGCGCAGCATCCGATGAACGCTTGCGCGAACTGCTCGCAGGCGAACAGCTCGCCAACCCAGCCGCGCACGAAACCCTCCACGCCGCTGACGATCGGCACGGTCAACCCCTCCAGGCTATCGGCTTGCGTGCTGGGCGGCGGGTCGTGGCCCCGCAACTGCTGGACCTCACTGCGCAGGCGTCCGAGCTCGGCTCGTTCGTCGTCGTGAGCCCGGTGATGCGTGGTACTTCGAGTTTGTCCGTCGCGGCCCGCCTCCTGGGTATGTCCGCTGAGCGTCGGGGGAGGCTGTCATCGCCCGTCGGAGATGAGCGGGCCACCCGTAGTGGGCGATGCGTTCGCTTCTGCGGGTGGCCACCATCGCGGCATTGCCTGGTGCGGGGTGGGAGGTCCGACGATGGCCGAGCTGCTGATTCCGTTCTTGCTTCCGCTCGTGTTGATGCTCGGCCCGCTGTTGCTCGAGCGGGTGGAGCGCTGGACCGAGGATCGGTGACGATCAGCTGGGGATCATGTCGCGCAGCGCGTCTTCCTGCTCCTGGGACAGATTCGACTGCAGCAGCTTCGGCCGGAGCCCCAGCTGCTCCATCTCGGCCTTGACCTTGTCCGGCACCGCGTTGCTGGTCATCACGAACAGCGCCGACGTGCCTGGCGTGAGTTCCTCGCGTGCCGACTTGATGAACTCGTCGTCGATCCCGACGTCGGACATCGACCCGGCGAGCGCGCCAGTTGCCGCACCGATCGCCGCACCGAGGAACGGCACGAAGAAGATCAGACCGAACAGCATGCCCCAGAACATCCCGCCGAGCGCTCCGCCCGCGGTCAGGTTGTGCAATTGCCGCGTCTTGGGCTTCTTCGCGCCTTCCGGCCAGGACATGGTGGCCGCGTCGTGCACGGTGATGAGTTCCTGTTTGGCCAGTTTCTCCAGGGTCGCGACCGTCCGCTCCGCGCCTGCCGGGTCATCGAACTTCCACACTGTCAACGTCGTCATCGTGCTCTCCTGTGTTGTTCCCACTGTCGCGGTTGTCGAGCCGACCACACTGGTCGCAGGCGGGGCGGACTGCCTCGCCCGCTGTGGGTGATTTGCTCGACCGGCGCGCTGACGTCACCCGTCACGGATGAGGCCGCTGATGCGCCCGCGCACGACGATTTGCGCGCATGAGCACCGAAGCGACGGCGACAAGAATCGGTAGTGGAGTCCTGGCTGCCACCTGCGTGTCCACATTCGTGGTGAATGCCAATACGTCGGCGGTCAGCATCCTGCTGCCGGCGATCAGCGCGGACACCGACACCTCGGTGGCGACACTGCAGTGGGCGGTCACCGGCTACTCACTGGTCGGTGCCGCGATCATCGTCACCGGCGGGGTGCTCGGTGACATCCTCGGACGCCGCAAGGTGTTCATCGCCGCGCTTCTGCTGTTCGTCGCCTCGTGCGTGCTGATCGCCCTGGTGCAGTCGGGCGTGGGCATCATCATCGGGCGCGCCATCCAAGGTGCTGCCGGGTCGACGCTGTTGGCGTGCGGGCTCAGTCTGCTGTCGGTCGCTTCCACGGGGTCCGAACAGATGCGGGCGGTGTCCCTGTGGGGTGCGGCGTCCGCCGTGGGGGCGGCGGCCGGACCGTTGGTCGGTGGGGCGCTGGTCGACTCGACCGGTTGGCAGGGACTGTTCTGGATCGACGCCGCGATCGCCGCATTGACCATCCCGCTCACCCTGCGCGCGGTGGCGGAGTCCCGCGACCCGAACCGGCAGCGGTCGATCGACGTCGGCGGAATGCTGCTGGTCGCCGGGGTGCTGGTGCCGGTGGTGCTGGCGCTGAGCGAAGGCCCGAACTGGGGTTGGGCGTCGGCGGGCACGCTGCTGTGTTTCGCGATCGCGGTGGTGTGCGGCTTCGGCTTCGTCGCGGTCGAGAACCGGGTGCAGGCTCCGCTGGTGGATCTCCGGCTGCTGCGCAACAAGATCCTGGTCGGCGCGACGTTGGCCATCCTGCTCGTGGCGGGTGCGATCAACGGTCTGATGTACGTGATGTCACTGTCCTTCCAGGACCCGGCCGGACTCGGGATGTCGCCGTTCGAGGCCGGGCTGGCGACGTTGCCCGCCGCAGCCGGCCTGGTGATCATCGCGCCGTTCGTCAGCACGTTGGCCAGCCGGATCGGGAGCCGCCAGGTCATCGGTCTCGGGTTCGTCATCACCACCGGCGGTTTCCTGGTGCTGACGTTCATCACCGGCTCGTGGACCTACGGCCTGTTCGTGCTGCCGCTGGTCGTCGTCGCCGTCGGCATGGGGTTCTCCAACGGCTGCGCGTCGTCGGTGGCGACCGCAGCGGTCTCGCAGGACGAGGTCGGCGCGGCTTCCGGTATCTCCAACATGGCCCGCTACGTCGGTGCGTCCCTCTACGTGGCCGCCACGGCGACGATCTACAACACGGCCACGGAGGCTACCGACGTGTCCCGCGAGGGAGCGGTGGCGAACGGGGTCTCGCACTCCGCGCTGTTGATGATGGTCAGCGCGGCGGCCGGGATTCTGCTCGCGGCCTTGTACGGCAAGCATCGGCCGGAGGCTGCGCGGACGGTCGACCGGGCAGCCGCAGCCGCCGTCGTGGTGCACACGATTCCCGCTCCGGAGCCGAAAGCTTCCCGCGCCTGATCACAGCGAAGGCTTGTCGCCGACACCGACCAGCATGCGCGCTTCGGTCCGGCGAACGGCGGCGCGCCGGGCAGCCAAGCCACCCGCGGCCAGCGCGCGCACGACATACGACCCAGGGCCGTGGCGGTGGCGAATCTCCGCGATGCGTTCGTCGAAGCTCACCGGAGCGCCGAGCGGGCTGACCCGCATGTCGCTGTACCAGAGGGCGTCCCGCACGGCGGAGGGTTCGTCAGGAAACACCGCCAGCTCGTGGCCAAACCCTCTGAGCTCGGCCGCGAACACGGCGGCGGAATGGTTGGCGACCAGACACGCCAACCGGTAGTGGCCGCCTTGCCGCATGACGAAGCGCGCTCCGTCCAGCGGGTGATACCCGGTCTCGGTGAGCGCTGGCGCGTACCCGATGTCATGCAGCAAGGAGGCCGCTATCAGCAGGTCTTCACCGTCCGGCCCCACCTGGTCTTCGCCGAGATACGCGGCCACCTGCGCCGCGACGAACGCGACGCTGCGCACGTGTGCCCAGCGACCAGGCAGGGCCTTGGCCAAATGATGTTCCGTCACCGTCCATGCCCACTCGGCCAGCGGTGGGTGGTGGGACGAGGACGAGAACACGTCACCACTCGACTTCGCGGCGCAACTCGTCTCCGTGCGCGATCAGTGCGTAGATCACCACGACGTCCAGCGCGATGATGATGACGCCCCATACCGGATAGGCGGACAGGAACGTCAGCTGCACGATCGCGTTGAGCCCGCAGACGATCACGCCGGTGATCCTGGCCACCATGTTGCCGGTGAACACGCCCGCCCCGACCGCGATCAGCACGGCGCCGGAGATCAGGTGAACCCAGCCCCACGAGGTGAGGTCGAACAGCAACAGTCCCTGCGTGGTCGGCACGTAGAACTGGTTCTGCACCAACGCCACCAAGCCCTGGATCGCGTTGAACGCGCCGACGATGATCATCGCGGTGGCGCCGAAGTACAACCAGCCGACCCATGCCGATGGCGACGTGTCCATGGCTCCGCGGCTCCCGGCGGAGCTGGTTGTCGCCGATTGACGTACGGCTTGATCACTCATTGCTAGCTCCAATCTGGAGGTTGTGCCGGGAAATCATCGACCGTCGCGCGCGCGGGGAAGTCATCCTTGACGGGTGAATGGCCAGGTCCGAGCACCCACACCAGGAAACGAACGCCTGATCGACGTCCCGTGGGGCCGTTGCCGCCGGACCGACCGCTGGTGCCTCGACCGCGCGGACGAGATGTTCACCCGCGGCGGGCGAAGGCCCGCCGACGCCGGGGGAGCATGCTGCCGCGATGACCACAACCATCGCGATGCGGCCCCCGCTGACCCGGGCCGAACGAGCCGCGCAGGGCCGTGCCGCCAGGGCGACCGCGCCGCGCTCGAGCCACGCGGAGTTCACCCGGGATCCATCGCGCCCGGCGCCGCTGGATCTGCTCGCGTCGGAGGACGAGTCGCGCGTGCCGATGCTCGTGCCCATCCGGTACGGGCGGATGTCGGCGTCGCCGTTCTCCTACTTCCGCGGCGCCGCGCTGCCGATGGCCGGCGACCTGGCGAAGACACCCCGCAGCGGATTCACCGTGCAGCTGTGCGGGGACGCGCACCTGCTGAACTTCGGTGTTTTCTCCTCACCCGAGCGCAACCTCGTGTTCGACATCAACGACTTCGACGAGACGCTGCCGGGACCGTGGGAGTGGGACGTCAAGCGGCTGGCCGCCAGCCTCGACATCGCTGCTCGCGCGAACGACATCCCGGCGGACCGCCGGCGCAAGATCGTGCTGGCGTCCGTCGCGGAGTACCGGGGAGCGATGCGGGCGTTCGCCAAAGCGCCGTCGCTGCACGTCTGGTACGCACACGTCGACGTCGCGCAGGTTCAGGCCCTCTACGCCAACCAGCTCCAGCGCAGGCGACGCAAACAGCTCGCCGAGCGCATCGCCAAAGCGACGGCACGCGACAACCTCGGCGCGTTACGCAAGTTCACCGCGGCGATCGACGGCGAACTCCGGATCATTGCAGATCCGCCTCGGATCGTGCCGCTCGACCAGCTCACCCGCGACCACGTGGAAGCCGACCGCGCCCGCGCGCAGATCGAAGAGGTGATCGCCACCTACCGGGCCTCCCTCGAGCCGGAGCGCCGCGCGCTGCTCGACCGCTTTCGGCTCGTCGACCTGGCGCACAAGGTCGTCGGGGTGGGCAGCGTCGGCACCCGGTGCTGGATCGCGTTGCTGCTCGGCAAGGACGACCACGATCCGCTGTTCTTGCAGGCCAAGGAGGCGGGGCCGTCGGTGCTGGAGGAGTTCGTCGGCCGCAGCCGCTACGGCAACGCGGGCCGTCGCGTGGTCGTCGGGCAACGACTCATGCAGACCGTCAGTGACGTGCTCCTGGGCTGGGTGCGGGTGACCGGGTTCGACGGCCGCACCCGCGACTTCTACCTCCGCCAGCTGCTCGATGGAAAGGGCTCGGCGCAGGTGGAGACGATGGATCCGCAGGCGCTGCGCAGCTACGGCAGGCTGTGCGCGTGGACGCTCGCGCGTGCGCACGCCCGCACGGGCGACGAGGTGGCCATCGGCGCGTATCTCGGCTCGGGCGCGGTGTTCGACTACGCCATCGCCGAGTTCGCCACCGCCTACGCCGACCAGAACGACCGTGATTTCGCCGCGTTGACCCAAGCCATCGCGGACGGCCGGGTGCAGGCCAGTGCAGATCAGTGATCCGCCTCGGACGACGGTGGGGAGCAGGGACCCCTACTCCCGCGGTGCGCTGGCGGTGGACGTGCTCCGCCCCGTCCTCACCGCGGGGGGCTTGCTCGTCCTGTATTACCTGCTTCCGGTCGACCGTCCGCTGACCGGCTGGACGTTCGTCGGGCTACTCGGCGGGCTCGTCCTGATCGTCGTCATCCTCACCTGGCAGTTCCGGGTGATCATGCGGTCGCGGCATCCGGCGGCACGCGGTGTCGAAGTGCTCGCGTTGACCGTCCCGCTGTACCTGCTGATCTTCGCCAACGTCTTCTTCGTGCTGGACAGCGACATCCCCGGCAGCTTCAGCCAACCGCTGACCCGCACCGACGCGCTGTACTTCGTGATGACGGTGTTCGCGACCGTCGGCTTCGGCGACATCACCCCGGTCACCCAGACCGCGCGGATCGTCGTGACCGGTCAGATGGTGGGCAATCTGCTGTTGATCGGCATCGCGTTGCGGGTGATCCTCGGCGCGGTCCAGCACGCGCTGCAACGCAAAGGCGTGGTGTAAGTGGTCCTGGATCACCCGCGGAAGGCGAAGCCGAGCGGGCGCGCCCCGTCCTAGCCTGCGACGGTGACGGCGAATCAACTCGACCGTCCCGCGCTGGGTCTCCCGCGCGGGCTGGCCCTTCTGCTCGCGGCCGCGTCGGTCGTGATCATCCTGGCAGGCATGCGGACGGCCGCGTGGCTGCTCGGCCCGGTGCTGCTGGCCATGGTGTTGGTCATCGCGGCGTATCCGTTCGCCAGATGGCTGCGCAGCAAGGGCGTGCCCGGATGGCTGGCCACCACTGCATTGATCGTTTTCGTCTACGCCTTCATCGCCCTCGTCGTCGGTGTCGTCGTGGTGTCGGTGGCCCGGCTGGCGTCGCTGCTGCCGGAGTACTCGGACCGCGCCGACGCGCTCGTCCAGCAAGTGATGAACGGACTCGCCCGCTTCGGCGTGGACCGCGACGAGATCCAACGCGCGGCCAGCGGCCTGGACTTCGACCAGATCAGCGGCGCGGTGCAATCCGTGCTCGGTGCGGCGACCTCGCTGGTCGGCAACATCGTTTTCCTGCTGTCCCTGCTGCTGTTCCTGAGCTTCGAGTCGGCCACCGTCGGCGCCCGCCGCGCGCAGTTCGCCGTCGGCAGGCAGGACATGAACGACTCCCTCGAGCGGTTCATGCGCAACACCAACCGGTATCTGGTGGTCACCACGGTGTTCGGGCTGATCGTCGCGGCGCTGGACGTCATCGCACTGTGGATCCTCGGCGTCCCGCTCGCGCTGTTGTGGGGAGTGCTCGCCTTTTTGACCAACTACATCCCGAACGTCGGCTTCATCGTGGGCCTGGTGCCGCCCGCACTGCTGGCGCTGCTCGAGGGCGGCTGGGGACTGATGATCGCGGTCATCGCGATCTACATCGTGATCGACGTCGTGCTGCAGTCGTTCATCCAGCCACGGTTCATCGGCGACGCCGTCGGGTTGTCCTCGACCGTGGCGTTCCTGTCGCTGATCTTGTGGGCGTGGGTGCTCGGGCCGGTCGGCGCGATCCTGGCCGTGCCGCTGACGCTGCTGGTGAAGGCGATCCTGGTGGACACCGACCCGCGGGCGGACTGGGTGCAGGCGCTCATCGGCTCGGTGCCGTCGGACGGGCACAGGGAGAAGGGCAGGGACAAGGGCCAGCGCCGGTTCACCCTCCGGATCCGAAAACGCACACAGGCTCGCCATGCCTCCGACAAGGCCACGGCCCGCTGACCAACGTCCCTTTCACTCGTCCGCTTCGGGTGCGATGGTGAAGACGAATGGTGGTAGTGACTGATGAACGGCACCGCTAGCCGACTGCGCGTGCCCAGCACGAAGCTGACGGCCCCCGCACCGCCGGCGTGGTACGTGCCGCGCGCACGCCTGCTCACGTTGCTGACTCCCACCGCCCAGCCGACGGTGACCCTGGTGTGCGCGCCGGCAGGCGCGGGCAAGACGGTGCTGCTGGCCGGGTGGGCGCAGGAGCACCCCGACGCCGCCTGGCTGTCGTTGGACTCCGACGACAACGACGACCAGCGGTTCTGGTCCGCCGTGTGCGATGCGTTGACCCGCAGTCCCGCAGTGCCGCAGGACAACGCGCTACGCGGGCTCGCAGTACCGGAGGACCCGAGCTTGAACCACGACTTCCTCGCTCGGGTGGTCAACGCACTCGACGAGTTCGCCGAGCCGGTCGTGCTGATCCTGGACGACGTCCACGAGCTGACCGATCCGCAAGCCCTCGGCGGGTTGGCGATACTGCTCCGCCATCGGCCCGCGGGCCTGCGCCTGGTGTTGGCCGGTCGTCGCTACCCGCAGTTGTCGTTGTCCCGGCTCCGGTTGACCGACTCCCTGACGGAGATCCGCGGTGAGGACCTGCGGTTCTCCCTTGGCGAGGCTCGGTCGCTGCTGAAGTGGGCGGGATTCGAGCTCGCGGCCGAGCAGGAGCAGCTGCTACTGGAACGGACCGAGGGATGGGCGGCTGGTCTGCGCCTGGCCACGCTGGCGATGGCTCGGACCGGAGCGAACGGATGGCTCGACGTCGCCGCCTACGACGACACCGTCGCCGCCTACCTCTCCGACGAGGTGCTGTCCCAACTGCCCGGCGAACAGTCCGAAGTCCTCCGCTCGATCTGCGTGAGCGCGGACGTTCCGGGTGCTCTGGCCACGCGGCTGACCGACCGTGCGGATGCCACGGAACTGCTGGACGCGATCGGTGAGCGGACCCAGCTGGTGACCCAGGCCAACGGGCAGTACCACGTGCAGGCCTTCCTGCGCACGCATGTGGCCGAGGACCTCGCCCGGCACGCACCGGTGCGGGCAGCGCGGCTGCACCGCATCGCCGCCACGTGGTACGCCGACTCCGGCAAGCCGGCACTGGCGCTGTTCCACGCCGGCAAGGCCGCAAACGCCGAACAGATCACCGCTTTGCTGCACCGCCACGCGGCCGCACTGATCATGAACGGCGACCACACCGTGGTGCACGACGCCCTGGCCGCGCTCGGGACGAAGCGGGTGGCCAGGGACAGCATGTTGTCGACAGCGTCGGCGCTGCTTCAGCTGGAGTGGGGCGATCTGACCCACGCCGACCGCGACCTCGCCTACGCCGACCACGCGTGGCCGGACGAACCAGCACCCGACCTGATCGCGCTGCGCAAGTTCGCGCAATCCCGCAAGACGCAGGTGCGTGGGGATCGCGGTGCGCTTGCGCAGGCCGTCGAGCAACTGACCAGCGGCGCCGGAATCCCCACCGCAGCCGCCATGGTCAAGCGTGGCGAGGCGCTGCTGGCGGTCGACGACTTCGCCGGGGCAGGCCAGCAGTTGCGCGCCGCGCTGGCGGCGGCGCACGCGCACCACCTCGACTACGTCATGCACCAGGGCCTGTCCGCGCTCGCCGTGCTCGCCGCGGTCGACGGCGACTACTACCTGATGACCATGCTGGCGACCAGCGCCGACGAGGTGTGCACGCGACACGGCTGGCACACCACGCTCGAGGCCGCGACCACGGATCTGGTGCTCGCCTACGGGGCGTTGCTGCTGGCCGGCCCCGCCGAGTGCCGTCGTTGGGCTGAGCGCAGTCGCAGCATCATGGCGGCCGGCGACCCCCTGGACATCCCGTGGCTGCACCTGGCGGTGGAGACGCTGCTCGGTGCGGCCGAGGTCGAGCTGGGCAGGCAGGCTGCCGGGGTCCGCCGCATCAACGCGGCCGTGGCCGTGGTCGGGCCCAGCGCGCGGTTCACCCCTGGCCAGGTCGCCCTGTCGGCGCTGGTCGCCCACCGCGGCGCGCTGCTGCTCGGGTGGGAGGTGACGGCAACCCGGGCGTTGAAGTGGGCGCAAGCGAGCATTCCGGAGTCGGCGGAAGTCCACCTGATGCGGGCTCGCGCCCAGCTGGCCGCCGGGCGCCGGAAAGTCGCCGACAAGATCATCCAGCCGGTGCTGCGCGGGTACGTGCCCGCGTTGCTGAACTGGACGTCGATCGAGGCGTGGCTGCTGTCCGCGGAATTGCTGATCGGCAGCGGGGACACCGGTGCCGCGGGCCATGCGCTGACTCGTGCGCTGCGGTTGTCGACCCGCATCGGCGTGATCCAGCCGCTGGTCACCGCCGCACCCGAAGTCATCGACCTGCTGACCAGCAAGCTCGGCACGCTCGGCCGAACCAACGAGCGGCTCGCGCAGCGCGTGTTGACCAGAAGAACCGACCTGGCCATCCCGCCGATGGTGCCGCTGACCCGGCGGGAGTACGCCGTGCTGAGGCTGCTGCCCACGCTGCGCTCGTTCGCCGAGATCGCCGACGATCTGATGGTCTCGGTCAACACCGTGAAGACGCATGTGCGCGCCATTTACGCCAAGCTCGGGGCGAGCAAGCGGCGCGACGCGGTGGCCGTGGCCTCGGAACGCGGCCTGCTCGAGTACGAGCATTCCCACCACGGCACCCCTGCCCGTTGATCCATTTGGCCGCGGCCCGAGCCGTACGTCGCTTTCGACGATGACGTCCGGCTCTGGGGAGGTGGGGGCGGCCGAGCCTAGCTTCGGTCCATGCGGGTCTCCCGGGATGTCCGGAGCGATCGTCGTGTTCCAGCACGACGATGCGATCCGCCCGCGCCGCGGTATCGCCCTCATACGTTGCCCAGGGCGAAAACCGCGCTGCCGCACATGCCGCCGGGCTTCGTTCTGCGACCGGACGCCTGCGCCAAGCTGGGCGAGGCTTCCATCACGCTGATCCGAGCCTCGGCCGGTTACGGCAAGACCGCACTGCTCGGGGAGTGGATCGCGGAGACGGGTAGCGCGGACAAAGCGTTCGTGACACTCGACCAGGGCGACGACGATCCGAGGCGGTTCTGGGCCGCGGTGCTCAGCGCGCTGAGGCTGCCCGCCGGCATCGATCGTGCCGACGTCCTCGACAGCCTCGCTCGCCACGCCGAGCCCGTCTACCTGGTGCTGGACGACCTTCACGAAGTACGCAGCGAGGCGACGCGGCACGAGATCGCGATGCTGATGCGCTACCGACCATCGAGCCTTCGGCTGGTGTTGTCCACCCGCACCGAGCCCCTGCTGCCGCTCGCCCGGTTACGGCTGCAGGAGCAGGTGACCGAGCTGGCAGCGGAGGAGCTGCGCCTGTCCGTCGAGCAGGCCGCTGCACTGCTGCCAGGTCTGAGCAAGCAGCGGCAGCGGTATCTGGTCGAGGTCACCGACGGCTGGCCCGCGCCACTGCATCTCGCTGCCCGTTCGCCGCACATCGACATCGTCGACGACCCGACGGTCACGGACTTCCTGCACACCGAGGTCCTGGCCGCATTGTCCAGCGACACGGTCGACGTCCTCACGGCCCTGAGCCTCTGCGATGAGGTCACCTCCGCGCTCGCTGTCGAGCTGACCGGACGAGACGACGCCGGCCGACTGCTGAACGCAGTCGGCGACCTGATGGTGAGCACGCAGCCGGATCGGTCGTGGTTCCGCATGCACCCGCTGCTGCGTGCACACCTGAGGGCCACCATGAGGCAGGACGCACGCACCGCCCTGCACGAGAAGGCGGCAGCCTGGTTCACCAGTCAGGACTTGCCGGACCGGGCGTTCGAGCACCTGGCACACAGCGGTGAACGTCCCGCAACCGAGTCCTTGCTGCGGACCGACGCGGCCAGGACGTTGCTCAACGGCGCCGGGCACGGGGCTATCAGGCATGCTCTGGTCGCGGTCGGGCCGGACGCGGTCCGGCGCAGTCCACCGCTCGCGCTCATCTCCGCGCTGGCCAACGTGCAGTTCGGCGACGACCGGAAGGCCGAGGAGGATTTCGCGGCCTGCCGCGCCGCCTGGCCGGACGCACCGGAGGACGACCTGCTGCGGCTCCGCGAACTGGTGCTGACCACCCGCTCGTTGGCCGGTCTGCGGCCCCCACCGGCGGAAACGATCGACTGGCGGGAGATCATCGCCGCCTACGAAGGCTCGGACCTGGAGTCGTGGGCGCGGCTGGCCTACGGCTGGACGCTGATTCATCGCGACCATCGGCTGAGCGCTCGCGTCCAAGTGGAAGCGGCAGCCAAGCTGGCGGCCCGCTCCCAGCTGCTTTACGTGCGAGCGCACTGCCTGTGGGCGTTGGCGACAGTGTCCTGGCTGGACGGCGAGTTCGCCGTGATGTCCTCGACCGCTCGGCAGGCCATCGAAGCATCGCAGTCGCACGAATGGAGCTCCCCGGGCTGGATGCGCGCGGGCCGACTGATGATCGGCCTCGCCGAGTTGCAGGCCATGGCCCCGGTCGCGGCGCGTCGGCACGCCGAACTGGCGACGGACGGCCCGGACACGCTCCTGTTGGGGTACGCCACCGCTGCGCTGACCGGGGCGGCACTGGTGGATCTCGGGCAGCGGCAGACCGGCCTGGAGATTCTGCACGAGGCGCGTCACGTCTACGACACTCGCCGCCTTCCGAGGCCACTGCTGGTTGCCGGGGCACTCGTCGAACACCAATGCACGCTCACGCTCGGCCACGTCACGGCGACGCAGCAGCTCATGTCGTGGCTGAAGGACCGGGTCGGGCCGGTGCCGGAGCTCGCGCTCATGCGGGCCCAAGCGGCGTTCGCCCGCGGCGACCTGGCGTCCGCCGACGAGGCACTCGGCCGGGTGCTCAGCGGTTCGAGCCCGCCGCTCTGCGCGACGACACCGGTGGAGGCTCGCCTGTTGGAGACCGCGCTGGAGCTGCACCGCGGCAGGCGAACGCATGCCCGCGAGGCGCTGGACACCGCGATGGAACTGGCCGAGCCGGCCGGGCTCGTTCGCCCGTTCCACCACGCCGCCGCACCCGTCCGCAAACTTCTGCAGGAACAGGTGGGCAGCTTCGGTCCCGCGAACTCGTTCGCCGCCCACGTCAGCCACGTCGTGTCCGCGGTGAACGGCAACGCCGACACCGTGCTGACCTCCCGCGAGCACGCGGTCCTGGTCCGGCTCTCGTCGTTGCAGCCGCTGGACGAACTCGCCACCGACATGCAGGTCTCGGTGAACACGGTCAAGACGCACGTGCGCTCGATCTACGCCAAACTCGGCGTGAACAATCGCCGGTCTGCCGTGGTCGCCAGCAGGCAACTCGGCATCGGCTGAGCCCGGCAAGGCGCCGGACTGCCGTCGTGGACGGTGCGATCGGGATGCGCAGGCGACCAGCAGCGCGACGGCTGATCGGTCCGCCGACCGCGCTACTTCAGCGCGGCCAGCGCGTCGTCCACCACCAACCGCTGCAGATCGGCGATGTCCGGCACCCGGCCGAGCAGCCGCAACCGTTGCGCCTGCGCCTTGCGCATGTTCTCGAAAAGCTTGCGCGCGTCGCGGGCGTTGCCGAAGTTCGGGTCGCTGCGGGCGTTGTCGAAGAACTCCTCGATGACCTCGTCGACCGCGTCGTCCAGCTGGTAGTCGTTCGCCGTGGCCATCCGGTGCACGATCTCCACCAGCTCGGCCGACGAGTAGTTCTCGAACTCGATGGTCTTGGAGAACCGGGACGCCAGACCGGGGTTGGCCGCCATGAACTCGGTCATCTCGTGCGTGTAGCCGGCCACGATGACGGCGATCTCGTCGCGGTGGTCCTCCATCATCTTCACCAGCGTGTCGATCGCCTCCTGGCCGAAGTCGCCACCACCGGCGCCGGCCAACCGGGAGAGCGTGTACGCCTCGTCGATGAACAGCACCCCGCCGAGCGCTTCCTCGAACACGCTGGCCGTCTTCTCCGCGGTGTGACCGATGTACTGGCCGACCAGGTCGCGGCGGGACACCTCGCGGAACTCGCCACGCGGAAGGATGCCCAGCTCCTTGAGCAGCTTGCCGTAGGTGCGGGCGACCGTCGTCTTACCGGTACCGGGAGCGCCCGCGAAGACCAGGTGCTGGCTGATCGCACCGACCGACAGGCCCGCGCCCGCGCGCCACCGGTTGACCTGGATCTCGTCGACCAGCGCGTGCACGTCGGCCTTCACGCCGTGCAAGCCGACCATGGCGTCCAGCTCGGACAACAGCTCGTCGAGTCTGCTGCCGCCACGTGCGCCGCCGGCCACGGCAGCGGTGACGATCTCGGTCGTCGCGGCCGCGTCGATGTCGATGCCCGGATCCGAGGTGTTCTCCGTGGTGCAGGACTCCAGCGACCCGCCGCAGCCTGCACCGACCTCGATGCCGACACCGCGGGTGTCCCGCACCGCGCAGTCCCGGACGGTCGGCGCGCTGCGATGGGCGATGACGATGCCCGCCTGGCCGGTGTGGCTGACCCGGCAGCCTTCCAGCAGCGGCCGGGAATGCTGGTAGATGTAGATCCCGCGCTGGCCGCAGCCGGACACCGTGCAGGACTGCAACCGTGGGTCGGCGCCGCGCCCGATGATCACACCGTCGCCGCTGACATTGTCGATCGTGACGTTGTCGACGGTGCCCGAGCCACCCTCGATGACCAGGCCGTGCTCGGCCCCGGCGATGGTGACGTCGACGATCGAGCACGGACCAGGACCACGGACCAGCACGCCGGGACCCGGGCCCGCGTTGACCGCGCAGTCCTTGATGGTGAGCTCGGCGTCGTCGGCGTGGACCGCCGCGCCGTCCCCGGCCTTGATCGTCACGCCGTGCAGGGTGAGCTTGCCGCCCCTGGCCTTGACGGCCGGCACGTCCGCGCCGGTCGCGTCGATCGTCACTTCCGCGTCGGCCACCGCACGCAGGGTGAGCCGACGGTTGATCAGTTCCAGCGTCTCCGCGTAGGTCCCTGCCGCGATGGTCACGATCGCACCGTCCGGTGCTTCGCTGACCGCCGCCCCGATCGTCGGACAGGCGCCGTTGCGCTGCGGGTCGACCAGGACCGTGCGGGGCCGTCCGCCCGTGGACATGGCAACGTCCTCCCGGGTCGCCGGCGCGGTCATCACACTGCCTCCGAAAGCCAGCCGCGGTCGGCGGCCTTGACGCCTGCCTGGAAGCGGCTGCGGGCCCCGAGCCGGTTCATCACGTCCGACATCATCCGCCGCACCGTCCGCACGGACACCCCCAAGCGGCTGGCCACGGTGAGGTCGGTGCAGCCCGCGGACAGCAGCGTGAGCAGCTCCTTCTCACGTTCGGTCAGCCCGCGCTCGGACGGCATGCCGGTCGAACCCCACGGCACCGCGTTGGCCCACACCCGGTCGAACAGCTCGACCGTGGTGGTGATGACGCTGGGCAACTGGAACAGCGCCAGTTCGCACGGCCCTTGCACGCGCGCCTCACGCGGCAGCACGACCAGGGAGGAGTCCACCACCAGGGCGTCGACGGGCACGGAGGAGGACGTGCGCACCTCGGCGCCCGCCGCGACCAGCTTGCCCAGCTGACGTGCGAGCGCGGGCATCGTGCGCACGCGGTCCGGGTACAGCATGCGGTAGCGCACGCCGCGGCGCAGGTTGTCGAAGTCGTACGGCCGCGGGACGGCCAGCGGCGCGCCGGGGACGACCGCGGAGCACCCGACGAGAACTTCCCGCTTGGCTGCCGCGACGTTGGCGTCGACGGCGGCACGCGTTGCCGGGCGGGCCGGGCGAGTGCGGCGCACGGTGGGTTGAACGGGACGAACGGGCATCTCGATCGTCATAGCGACACTCCTCCGATAGGCAAGGACGCCGCGACGGCCCTGATATGCAGGCCGTCCAGGCGTTTCAGCTGAAGTCGCAAGTGCGGGGCGACGGTGGTCAGGTGGTCAAGGGCGGCATCCACCGCAGCAGGCGTGGGCGCTGCCAGTCGCAACACGGCCACGTCCTGTGCGGGATCGGAACCGGCAATGACGGCGACCGTCGCCGCGACGCCGGGCACGGTCGCCAGCAGCCGCTCGATGGCGGTCATGCGTTGGCTCGCGGGCAACTCGTTGAGCCCGGTGACCCGGACGCCGACCTGCACGACCGGGCCGGCGGCGAGGGATTTCCACTGTTCGCGCAGGGTTTCCCTGCCGGGGCCGACGTGCGCCAGCGCGGCGAACGTCGCGGTGATTTCCGGTGCGGTCAGCGGCGCTGCCGACACCCCGGCCTTGCTGAGTTTCTTCTGCGTCTTGCGCAGCAGGTTGGACAGTCCGACGCGCAGGTCGTCATCGACCAGGACGTCGACCTCGCGACAAACCCGGACCGCCAGCCACACCCGCGGTTGGGTGAAGCCGCCGCGGTAGGGGCCACGGTGCAGCACCAGGTGCAGGCCGAACTCCGGGTTCTCCGGGTCGGACTCCGGGCGTAGCGCGTCACTGAGCACTTGCTCGGCGAGTTCCCGAACGCCTGCGTCGACCGGCCGGAGCACGGTGAGCAGTTCTTCCGGCCTGGTGATGACGGCCGTCGGGGCACCGGCGAGCTCGGCGGTGGTCACCCGGGCGCCGGGGGCCAGCAGGTCGAGCAGCTCGCTGCGGTCGTGGTCCGAGCTGAGGTCGTGACGACGACGGCGCAGCAGGAGCGCGGTCCACCGACGCGCGAGCGTGGAGAACCACTGGCCGCGGATCCGTACCGCCGCCAGCACCAGCAGCAGCGCCGCGCCGGTGCAGATGACGGCGACCTGCCACCACGGGCGGCCGATGGCCAGCAACCCGATCATCAGCGCGATCTCCCAGATCACCATGCGCAGCAGCGGCACGGGGGTGGCGCGCTCGGGCTGGGTGGTCTCCGCCGGCGGTTGGGCATCGGCGGCGGGGATCGCTTGCGCGGCGGCAGCGACCACCGGCGGCCTGCGCAGCGACGGCATCGGCGCGGCTTGCGGCTTCGCGCTCGGCCGCGCGGTCGTGGCCGAAGCGGCTGCCGTGGCGGCAGCGGAGACCGTGGCGACCGGACGTCGGGCTTGCTGCGCGGCACCGGCGGCCGTGGTGTGTCCGGTGGCTTCTGCGACGGCGGACCCCGCGGGCTCGCTGTTCATCCGCTTCACCTCCTCACGCAGTGCTCGGGCCTGCCGAGATCACTGTCGCGGGAGGTTCATGAGGATTCGATGACACGTGACCACAGCGGGTGACGAGTCATCCCACGGGAGTAAAGCTCAGCCGGTGACGAACTTGCGCTTCTGCTGAGCGGGTTCGTTCTCGACCTGCCAGAGCTCCTCGTCGAGCAGCTCGGAGGTGGGCACCGCGGGCTCCTCCTTGGCCTTGCGCGCCGAAGTCGCCAGGAACGCGGGCGTGGAGTCCAGCATCCCCGCGCGGCCGCGGAGCCGCTGCGGTACGCCCGGCACGTTCTTGACCGGGCGTTTGCGGTGTGGATTGCCGTCTCCCGTGCCGTCGCCCGGTTTGGCGCCGCCGCGACCGGCGAGCGCGGAACCCATCGCGCCCGCGCCGCCCATACCGCCCATCGGCGGGACCATCGGCGGTATCGCCTGCTGGCCTGTCGGGTCGCCGTCGCCCGGTCCGCCGAGAACACCGGACGGGTCCTGCGGGGTCTCGCTGCCCCCGGACAGTTGCGCGACGCCGGGCAGCTCCGGGTCGGCGGGGACGTCGGCGGCTTGCAGCGTCGGTGGCCCGTGGACGCCCGGGATGTCGCCGAGCCCACCGATGACACCGCCACCGCCGCCTGCGCCGCTCAAGGCCGGCGGCACACCCATGCCACCGACGTCGTTGCGGTCGCCGAGGCCTCGTGCGATGTCGGGCAGCTTGCCGGGGAACGGGTTGCGGCCCGCACCAGGGGTGATGCCCTTGTTGTTGAGCCCGGGGATCGCGCCCGGCACCGGGCGGACGGGCATCAGCGCACCGTTCTCCGCGCCGTTCTGAGCGCCGTCCAACCCGCCGTTCATCCCGCCGAGGCCGTCGACACCACCCGCGCCGAGGTCGCCCGTGCCGTCCGCCAGGGACGAGTCCACCGCACTGCCGATGGCATCGGTGGTGCCCGTGCTTTCGGTGGCACTGTTCGTGCCGGTCTCGCCGATGGGGGCCATTTCCCGCTGGGCGAGACGGCCGTCCCTTTCCTGCGGCATCTGGCTCACGTCACTGGGGGTGCCGCCGATCGGTCCGCTCGGGGTGCTGGTCGTCGACGGCAAGGTCGTCCGAGTGGCCACTCCTGGGTTTCCGCCGCCCTCCGGGCCGGCCCAGTCCGGCATGTTCCCTGCGATGCTGTGCAGTTGATTGGCCACGTCGCGCAGGAAATTGTCCAGCTCGCGCCGCAGGTTGTCCGCGTCCTCCACGATCTGGACGAGAGGACGCAAATTGATCTGCGCTCCGGGTTTCTCAGCAGCCGCCTGGAGCTGTGCTGCAACCCGTTCGAATCGGACCGCCAGGCCGGCGATGGCGTTCGCTTTCGTGGCGATGTTGCCGATCGCATTCTGCAGAAGCTGTCCAGGATTCGCTCCCTGGATCGCTTCCGCGAACGCCTCCATCGAACGACTGCTGCGGTCGACTGCCGTGCCGTACGTGTCACCGGCGGCATCGTCCCACACCTCGTGTACGGCGGAGCGAGCCATCCGCATGTGATTTGCGCTGGTTTTCACTTGGTGCACCAACGCCGTCTGATTGGCACTGAATTCGTGAAAGGGGCCGATGTGGCTCTTCTGCGCGTCGATCTCTGCTCGGATTTCCTTCAGCCGAGCGCGTAGCCGACCGATCTGCCCAGCCACCACCGCCGCAGTCGACATCGGCTCGGACACGACACATCCTTCCACTCACCGGCCGCAACGTGCGGGCGGGTTCAGACCGACACGGCCTCGCTGATTTCGTCCGCAATCGCCTTGATGCGCGCGGCGTCCATCTCGTTGGTGGCCGCGTAATCCCGTGCCGTTTCACTGGCGACGCTCTGATATTTCTTCGCGCCCTGAAGCGCTTTCGCGGCGAATTGTTTCTCCACTGACACGACCGCCCGCATGGCGGCCAGGACCGCCGTACAGCCACCCCCGACGGTGGGTTTGCCGCACGTCTGCCCTGCCGCGGCCGCACTCTGTTCGATCAATTTGCTGTTGAACGCGTTGTCGATCGCCTCGTGGACTTTCTTGCCCAACTCTTCGATCTTGTCCAAGACACCATGCTGCTGGTTCCCGGCCATGGTGGTCCTCCACTCACATCAGGCGAGTTTGGCGATCACAGATAAGCACGACCGTCGCCGAACCGACCCCGCAGCGACAGCATCCGGCCACCATGCCTGCTGGCCGCAAGAGGTCATCGGCGCGCACGTCCCGCTTCCAGCGGCGACCCTCGATGCACCAGGGTCTTGGGAGGTGCGCTGTGGAGATCTCGTCGCGCGTACTCAACGACATGATGTTGCATGCCCAGGAACACGCCGAGCTCATCCGAAGAACCCGAGACACCGTTCTCGACATCCGGGTGACCGAGGAATCGGACGACGGTCTGGTCACGGTGACCGTGACCGCGGCGGGCGAATTGACGGATCTCGTCCTGGACCCGCGCATCTACCGGCATCCAGACGCGGACGGCCTCGCCACGGCGATCCTCGACACGATCCGGACAGCCACCGACGCGGCGAACCGGGAAGCGGCCAGGCAGCTGGTCGACGTGCTCGGTGACGACGCGGTCGACGGTCCGGTCGACGTCAATGTCGGTCCCGCGCTGCACGAAATCGAGCAGGTCGCTTCCGGCAAGGCCGTTGACCGATTGTTGGGTGGGAGGCGCTGATGACCGGCATGCAGGACATGCATCCGCCTGCGGCGGAAGCGGGGTTCCAACAGCTCGCCAACGCGGTCACGACGTTCAACCAGGCATGGTCGGCGGCCAGAGAAGCCACCATCCGCCTGGAAAGCGTGCTGGGAAAGCCGCACCTCGGCGCCGCCTTCATGGACAACTACCTCCCTCAGGCCATCACCACGCGCGCCGATGCGGACCAGATCGGCCCCAGGCTGATGGCTCCCCGGGACGCCGGGGTCGCCAGCATCGACGACTACCTGACGACCAACGCGCAAGACGCGGCCAACATCGAAAAAGCCGCTGGTGGACTGGCGGATTCGGAGTAGGCCGTGACGGCCCCAGCCCCACCCGACGGGGGTGGCGACACCAGCCCTCCGGGCAGCACACCACCGGGGAGGGCGCCTGCGCCGCCGCCCGTGGCCGGCGACGGCGCACCTCCTGCGGAAGCGTCACCACCACCTGGTCTCGGCGAGGCGCCACCGGGGGGTGGACAACGGGTCGGCGCGGAGCACGTGACGACCGGCGACGCGGACGGGCTGTTCGGCGATCTGGGACCGCCCGACGGCCCGCTGTGGCAGTACATCCTGAACTGGATCAACCCCTGGCCTCAGGACAGCCATGAGGATGCCAATGCGCTGGGCGACGCGTGGATGGACGCGGCCAACGCGGTGGAAGCTCTGATCGGGCAGGTGTCGGCAGCCGTTTCCGCGATCGACGCAGCCTGGCCGGACCCGGCCGGTCGAGTCTATGTGCGGCAGATCAGCACGTTCATCGACTCCTTGTGGGGAGTCCACGCCGCCATGGTCGAGCTGGCCGGGAAGGCCTACGACTACGCGCGGGAACTGTTCGAAACCAAGGCGCAGATCATCATCGAAGTATCGTCGAACGCGGCGGGCTTCATCTCGCTCGGCGGAGCGGGCACCTTCCTCGGTCGCCTGTTCGGCAAATGGGTCGCCAAGCGCTTGGCCAGCCTCATCGCCAACAAGATCGCCCAGTTCGGCGCGCGTGCGGCCGCCGCGGTGACCAGACGACCCCCGGGCCGCCTGGCTCCGATGTTGGGCAATCTGGCCACCCATGGGCTCAAGGAAGGCGCCAAGGAGGGGTTCCAAGAAGCCGCGGTCGACACCGGTGGGCAGTTGGCGGCCATGAACCTCGGGTTCGACAAGGCCGAGCGCGGGTTCAATACCGACCAGGTGACCCAATCCGGCCTCGCCGGCACCGTCAGCGTGGCACCTTCGAACGCCACCAGGGCGGCGGTCAACAAGGTCGTCCCGAACAAGACGGCAGCGAACGTGCTCGGCAGCTCGGCGGGCAATGCGATCGGGTCACCCACGTCCTCGCATTTCGTCGCCAGCGTGACCGAACAGCCGCCGGAGGGCCAAGAGCCCAAGCAGTGGTGGAATCTGAAGCAGTACGGCGAGGCAATCCTCAAAGAGGGCGGCCGATCTGGATCCATCGGAGCAATGCACGGCACGATCCACGAGGCCATCAACCATCGGAGCTCGCCGGACGGACCACCGCCGCCGAATTCCAGCGCGGTCGACGGCGCCAACCTGGGCCAGGGGAGCACGAGCAACCCTCCGGCTTCCTCACCGTGGGAGAGCTACCAGCACGGACTCGACGGCGCGAGTCCGCCCGACGCCGCCGGCTCCGCAGGGGCCGGACCCACAGGGGAGCAGTCGGCCAGCACTCCACCGAGCACCGACACGTCCGGCGACCAAGCCGGCGGCGGAGCGCCCCCGGCGGCCAATCCTCCTGCCGACACCACAGCCGGCGCGGACGGTCACATCGGCACGGAGCCAACCGACTCGCAGACTCCGCCCGAGACCTCCCAGGAAGCATCGGCCGGCCAGGGTCCGCCGGCCTCGCAGCAAGCGTCCAGCGACCCGGGACAGTCCGACACCCAGCCATCCGCGCCCGATTCCGCTGCCGTGCAGGACAACAACAACGACGGCAGCGCGATCCCGTCGCGCGGAGCGGGCGCCGGCGCGGCAGGCCTGGGGCACGGCGGTGGGAGCGGTGTCGGCTCCGGCACAGCACCAACGTCAACGACAACCCACGGGTCCGACACGCACCACGACGGCCCGCCCGACGACACGGCAGCCGAGGAGCAGCAGGACGTCGAGGCAGCTTCTGACGTCACGTCGGGGCAGGCCGACACCGGTCAGGACGACGCGGGTAACGGAGCTGTGGACACCGCGGGCGTCGAGCAGGCTGCGCAGGGCGACCAAGCCGGCGACTCCCAGCCGAGGCACGAGCAGTCAGCTGAAGATCAGAGCTCGGACAACCGCAGCGAGCAGGACACCGTTGCTGCCGTCGACGACGCATCGCAGGGGACGACCGAGCAGAACGGTCCCACCGATGGTCAAACCGCTGAGAACCAGTCGAGCTCCCAGGAGACCACGGCCGACAGCCGGCCAACTGACTCGCGGGACAGCGTCGGCGACAGCCAATCCACCCCGGGCAACTCGAGCACGCAGGACAGCACGACCGACACGTCAGAGGACAGTGCCGGCGGTCCGGTCGTGATCGCGCCGGTCGATACCGGCGGCCCGTCGCACACCACCTCCTCGAACCACGGTAGGACGCAGCGCGACGACGAGCAGAACCGCGAAGACGACAAGGCGGCGGACCGCGCCTGCCAGATGTCCCAGGAGGAGACCGAGCGGACGGCGCTCGAGGAGACGGAATCCGAACAAGCAGACCGCGACGCCGAGCAGACCGAAGCCGAGCAGGCCGACCGCGACGCCGCCCCGGAGCGGACCGAAACCGACGAAGCCGAGCGCGAGACCCACTCCGACCAGACCGAAACCGACGAAGCCGAGCGCGCCACCGACTCCGACCAGACCGAGCAGACCGAAACCGAGCAGGCCGAGCGCGAGGACACCAGCCGGGACGAGTCCGACGCCGCGAACTCCGCCCCTGAGCACGCCAAGACCGAGGACACCGACCCGACCGCCGCAGCCCGGAAGAAGCTCGCGCCGATCAAGGAGCTGATCGAGCAAGAAGTCCGGCGGCGCGCCAAGCGCGGCAAGGTTCCCCAACTGGCGCTCGAAGACGTGCCCGGCCGCGTGGGCTCGTGGCGGGACGCCAACAGCGGTAAGCACTTCGACGCGATCCCGGTGACTCCGGCCGACTTCTTCTCCATGCAACGGCGCATCGAACTGGCCGACCTGGTCCGCAAGACGCTCGCCGAACAGCACCTTCCGTTCGTGCCGCTCGTGGTCACCGGGTTGAACGCCGATGCGGTGAAGCAGCTGCGGGAGCAATTCGGCAGGCTCAGCGACCGTGTGCTCGTCATCGACGCGAGCGGCAAGCTCTCGCCGTCCGACCTGATCACGCCACCGTCGAAGAAGCCCGAGCTGCCGGAGGACAGGGCGAAAGTCGTCGAAGACGAGATCAACCGTCGGTTCGGGCCGGACGGTGTCAAGCTGATCGGTTCCGGGGCCAAGATGTCGGCGCTGGTCGTGCCGAGGCCCAAGCAGACCCCGGAAGACATCGTCGATCAGGTCGACGAGCTGGTCAACGGCCCCCGCGAAAAGTCGGAGCGCACCAAACGCCAGCAACGTCCGCTGAGCGTCACCATCAACATCGGAAGCCTCACAGCGGCACAGATCAACGAGCTCAAGGCACGCATCGCCGACCGCAAGTCGCTGCGCTGGGTGCGCATCAGCTACGACAGCTACGACAACATCGCGCAGATAGACCGCCGCTATCAGGCCGGGACACCCGGGTCGGCCGGCGACCAGGCGGCGGATTCCACCCCCGACACGAGCGAGCAGGACACCACCGAGACGACCGATCGCGACTCCGCGCCGGAAGCGGCCCGATCCGAGCAAGACACCACCGAGACACCCGACCGCAACTCCGCGCCGGAAGCGGCCCGACCTGAGCAGGACACTGCACCCGAAGCGATCCGATCCGAGCAAGACTCCACACCCGAGACCACCGAACCCGAGCAGGACACCACCGAGACGACCGAACCCGACCGGACCGACACGACCGACGAAGACACAGCACCTCCGGCGGACCGGTCCGACGCGACCACACCGGCGCCCGACAACACCACAGACACCACCCCTGACCCCACCCCCCAAAACGACCTGGACAAGGCGCTGGACCCGCCGACCAACGACGAGCGCGTCGTGGCGGCGGCCATCCACAGCGGTCACCCCAGGGGCCGGATGCCCTACGTCGAGGAGCTGCTCGACCTGGTGCCCGAGGCCGAGCGCGGCGACGCCAACACCACCACGGTCGAACAAGAGCTGCTCAACGACTGGAACCGCCTCCTCGCGCCACCCGGCCCCAACGAGAAGATCACCGACGTCGACGGGGCCATCATCACGATCGGCAACCGCAAATTCCACGTCAAACTCGCGCTCACCGAACCGAAACAGGCCTACCTCGGCAGCACGCCGACGGAGGGCATCCTCAACACCCTGCAGCCGGGCGGCGGCCCGGAGGTGGCCGAGTCGCACAAGCACGGCACCTACCACGCCGCGGGGGTCGTTGTAGCCGGTGGGAAGCGGAGCACATCGCACGAGGCGTCCCTCGAAGCCAGCACGCGCTCCGAAGCCAGCGTCGCGGCGGTGATCAACCGCGGCGACGCGCGCGACTACCACGTCAAGGCCGAAATGATCGTCACGCCGATCGACGAAACCGGCCGACGCGACACCGACAACACGGTGACCTTCTCCGGCAAGACCACCTGGGTTTCCGTCGGTGACGCGGCGTGGAACGTCCCGCCCAAGAACGAGCAGTACTCCAAGCAAGTCGAGAAGAACACCCCGCCGCCGGACTTCATGGCGGCCAACGCGTTGGCGCACATCGACAAGATCGTCGACCGCGTCATGAAAGCGATCGCCAAGAAGGCACCGGAGTACGCCGACGACCCGGTGGTCCGTGATCACGTCCGCATCAGGCTCGCCGACCTGCAGACCCGCTTCCCCGACGCCCTGCGTTCCCGGCTGACCTTGCCGATCCAGGTGCACGGCAAGCACATCGCCACCGTCAAGGTCCGCACCGCGCTGGCGCCGGAGAACGCCGAAATGACCGGCGGGTGGAAGAAGGACCTGTTCCTGGAACAGGTTCGGGTCGCGTTCACTTTCGCCGGAACCAACGCCGCTCGGACCGTCACCTGGGAAGGCAGCGCCTCGGCCAAACTGGACCTGCTGGACATGCTCGGCATCGAGCTTCCGGAGGGCGTGATTCCTCCATGGGTGCACAACGTCGCCGAGGCGCTGCGCGTGTTCGAACTGTCCGGAGCGGTAAACCGCTCCTGGGCACACAACGCCGCAGCGAGCATCCTCGGCATCCGGGTGTTCGTCGACCGCTGGGCCGGCCCGAGCTACCAGTACCAGATTCCGGCCACCCACACCGTCGAGGTCGAATTCGACGACCGGACGACGAGCGACAAGATCACCGTCGACGACACCGTGCTGGCTCGCATGCGCGCACCCGAGGCGTACGAATACGGCCTGCCGGTCGGCAAGGAGGCGTTCGACGGGGATCCGAAAAACGGCAAACTCCGCGGCGTCCCGACGAAGAAGGCCGACAAACCGACGCCGAACCTGCCGCTGGACGCCCACGGGCGCCCGCGGATCGGCGTCGGGATCGCCCGCGGGATGCGGCAGACCGACGCCCCCGCGCCGGAGAACGACCACCACGTGGCCGCGATGCGCGATCGGCTGTTCAAGGAGCTGAAGGAGCGCGGCTACCTACCGAAAGGGGGCAGGCGGGTCTCCAAACGCACCGCCGAGGTGCAGCAGCGCAATCTCGCCGTGCTCACCCAGCAGCTGGACCCGGAGGGCCTGGAGACCCGCTACGACCAGCTCAGCCAGGACGGCATCCGGCTGTGGCTGCAGAAGCCCGCCGTGTTCGGCCGGAACAAGTTCGTGGAGATCCACCTGCGCCTCGACGAGGTCACCAACTCCGAATACCTCGGCTCCACCACCGACCGGGTCCAGGTGCACCTGGACATCGGACAGAGCACGTCCACCGACGGCGTCTCAGGCAGCGTCGACGGCAACGTCGGCAGAAAGATCTGGTGGTATCGCCGCGGAAAGTCCGGTTCGATCTCGGCACGCAACGACACGTCCCAGCGGTCGAACCTGGTGTCGCTGCTGGAGCAGCAAGCAGGCAGCCCGTCCCACGCGTGGCGCGTCAAGCAGAAGATGTTCGTCGAGCTGCGGGAAGGCAAACACACGGCTCGCATCACCGACGAGAACGGAACCGATCACTTCGGCGTCAGCACGGAACTGCTCATGCCGGACGCGTTCGTGCAGCCGGAGCAGGACTTCGTCGCCAGCGAGGGCACCACGTCGAGCGACGTGCTGACCAGCGCGGGCGCCGCGATCGTCGACGCCTCGGTCAAAGGCCTGCACGACGCAGCCACCAAGGTGACCGGGGAGGCCGTCGAGTCGGCCGACCCCATTTTCCGAATGGCGCGGTCGGACGACGGTTTCGACGGTCCGGTGGGTCGCGCCGCCCTCGCCTCGCTCACCGACTCGACAACCATCCGCGACTACTTCAAGCCGATGGTCGAGGGGCGGACGGGCATCGAGTACGGGCTGCCCGACAAGGTCGGCTTCAGGCAATCCGTCGAGGTGAAGGTCGCCACCGACGAACACGGCAACGTCCTGGGCGACACCACGTACCTGGGCAAAGAGAAAAAGGCCGTGCACGGCCGCATCTCGCTCAACATGTTCGGCTGGCTCACCTCCTTGGTCACCGGCAGGGGCGGGAACCGCAGCATCGCCCCTGGCGAGGCCGACATCGACCCCGCCGACATGTCGGTCGGCGGTTCGGCGACGCGCGGCACCTCGGTCAACCGCGGTCGCGACTACAGCAGGATGACCGGGACCGAGGACATCAACGTCAGCAACGAACAGCGGTTCATCTTCCGCACGCGGCCGTCGTTGATCGTCACGTCCACGGCCGATCCGAGCGCTGTCCAGCAGCAGGCGTCCGAGACGGTCCCCGGCGAGATCACCTGGACCCTCGCCGAATCCGATGCACTGCGCTTCTACGCCGACAGGAAGCTGAACCTGCCGCCGGAGGCGGTGCTGGAAGCGTTGCAACGCGCTCGGGACGGCGACAATCGCACGCCCCCGGACGTGGCGGAACGGGCCGCCCAGCGACTGCGTGACGACCTGGCGGGCAAGGACGACAACGCCGAGCACCTTCAGAAGCTGGATCGGCTCGGGTCGTTCCTGCCGGTCGACAAGACCCGGTCCCTGCCGGAGTTCCTGTCCAGTTTGTGGGGCATCGGCGCACTGGCGGCTGTGGAAGAGGTCCGTTTCGCGAAAGGTTCGCCCGCCGAGGAGGTGATACAGCGCGTCCACAAGGTGCTGGGCGACGATCACCGCGCGAGCATGCTCGGCAAAGCGCTGGCGCAGGAGTTCACGCCGTCGCGAATGCGCAAGCTCGTGCGGGAAGGTACCGGGGTCGACCACCGAGTGATGGCCCAGCCGATCAACAACCGCGAGCAGCTGGAGGTGTTCGTCCGGTTCGAACCGGTCGGCGAACCGAGGATCACCGGATACGACCGGGACGGCTTCATCCAGGACCAGTCCTACTCGTTCCGCACGACGAAGGAGGCGACCACCCACGGTCGCGCGTTCGAAGCCGGCGCCAACCTCAGTCCCGAGAACAAGCAGGAGTCGCCCAGCGGCGAGACCGGCCGCAACAACCCGGGTTCGTCCAGTTCCGGAATCACCACCGAGCACATCAACATCAACATCAGTCACCACTCGGGCACCTACCAGGTGGAATCCCCGATGCAGATGGTGGTCGACGTACGGCGGACACCGATCAAGTCCGAGCCGACCGAGGCGACCGAGGCGAAGCAGGACCCTCCGCTGCACTTCGCGGGCACCATCGAGCTGAACGTGGCGGCCGACCTGGCCACCGACCCGGCGGACGCGATGTCCGAGACGCTGACCGAGTTGCCGGTGGGCGAGGTGCGGGAGCTGCCGAACCGGGCAGCGGGCAACCACGTCCCGGTCGAGGCGCTGCAGAATGCCCTGCGCGAGGTGTTGTTGCAAGGCTTGACCGACACCGAGTCCGACTTCGGACCGGGCGAGCGGGGCAGCGGTTTCGTGGACCGGGACTACTCCGCGGCGGACCGAATCACCCGCCAACTGCTGACCGCCGAGTCCACCAAGGTCAACCTGCCGGCGATGGCCAGCCGCGACGGGCACACCGCCACGATCGACCTGCCGAACCACCCGGGCGACACCGTCACGGTCACCACCAAGCTGAGCTTCTCGAACGTGCAGGTCACCCGACTGACCGACGACGGCGGCCTCGGCAGTATCAACCGCAAGCAAGAGTCGCTCTCGCACACCACGGGCCGGGACGTCGAATGGAGTCCGAAGGCCGAGAACCCGTTCGGTGTCATCCGCCAGATGCTGGCGAGGATCGGGATCCCGCAGCACGGCGCCACCTTCGGCTCGGGCGCGGACGGCAAGACCTCGGCGGGGTACCGGATCGAGCACGCGGGCAAGGAGAAGGGCCCCCGTGTGCTGGTACAGGCTCAGGTGACCGCCGATTTCGACATCACGCTGAACAATGGGCCGATCAATGCCGAGCGGCAGCTGCTCCAGTTCGAGGGGCAGCACGGCCGCTACCGGTTCCCCGAGCTCGGTCAGGCGACGTTCATCGTTTATGAGGCAGATCTGCCCGCCTTGCAGCAGCAGCTGGAGTCCCTGGCAGACCTGGCACAGGCACGCGCCGAGCTGTACCTCACCGAGGACGGTGGCTCGCTCGCCGGGGACCACAGCATCCCGACCACCCCCAGCTCGCCCTCGTTCGACCTCGACGGCTACACGCTCGCCGATCCGGTCACGCAAGCGGAGATGCAGCAGTCGCTCGCGCGCTCCGCCACGCCACCGGTAGCGGTCAGCGACCCGAACGCCGGGCTCATCGCGGAGATGACCGAGCGCGCGGCAGTCGTGCAGGAGGCGATGAACCGCGTTCGCGCCGCCAATCCCAACATCGACGCGTTCGGTGACTCGCACGCGTCACGAGCACTGCGCGCCGCGAACGAGGTCGTCGAATCGGCCAGGGCGCTGCAGGAAATGCGGGACGCCAACGGCGACCGGTCGTTGTCGCGGACGTTCGACGAGGCCCACGCTGCCCAGCGCAAGGCCGCGATGCGGGCCGCCGAAGCGCAGAAGACCGCCATGGTGCAGGCGGCGAACGACATGATCGACGCGGCCAACCGTGCGGTGGAGCAGCACAACGCCCAGCATCCCGGCGACCTGACGAAATTCGACTCGGAGTGGCAGAACCTGGCCCGGTCGCCGCGGGCGGAGGCCCGTCAGCTGGCCATCCGCTCGGGACGGCCGGTCGTGCTGCACGAGACCGGTGTGGACGGCTCGCTGGACGTCATCCGCGCCAACCCGGACGGCACGTTCACCCGGCCGTTCATGGAGTACATCAGCGCGGATCTGATGACGGAGCTGCGGACCCGCGGGGTCGACCCGACCGCCGCCTACTTCGTCGCCCACCGCACCGGGATGTCGCTGGCGGACGCCGTGCAACGGCTGTACGACGACGTCTCCGCACTGGCCGCCCGCTACGGCTTGCCGGTGCAAGACGTGATGGCGCAGGCCGAGCGTGCCGCGGAGGAAGTGCTCGCCGAGCAGCTCGCCGCGGCGATGGAGAACCGGGCGCCGGACCCCGAGCTGGTGCGGGTACCCCCGACCCTGCAAGACCGCCTGTCCGAGTTGTTGGAATCGGCGATACCGGCGAAGGATCGGGCCGCCGAGGCGGTGCGGCAGGCGATGACGGACGCGGGATTCGGCACCGGTTCGCCGTCCGAGTTGACCTACCGGGTGCTGGTGCACGAGCTGAACCGCGGTCCCAACGACCTCGGTATCAGCGACATCTTCACCCTGGCCATGGACGAGAGCGGGACGCCGGAAGACCTGGTGTCTGCGTTGCGGGAACTGCGTGAGCAGGCATTCGCCGTCGACGCGCCCGCGCCCTCGCCCGAGGTTCTTGCGTCGCTGTTCGGGTTCGATGCGCAGACCGAATCGCAGCAGTTCACCGACCGGTTGCGGCGCGCCGGCCTGCTGGACTCTGCCGGGGCTCCTCGGACCGAGGCGATCGTCAATCTGGCCGGGCAGCTCACCTTCCGCTACGGGCTGACGCCTGCCCAACGTCGGGTGGCGCTGGAGACGGGGCCGTCGTGGTTCGCCGGGCAGGCCGACAGCATGCTGCCGGGCTCGAGTCCGCTGGACGACATCGTGTCGTCCGAATCCGATCGGGCGCCGCAACCGGTCACGTCCGACGAGTTCAGGCGCATCCTGCAGCGGATCATCAACCGCTACTACCACGGGCTGGCGCCCGGCGAGGTGCATGGGGCGGGCAAACATCCCGCACCCGCGGACATCGCCACAGTGGCGGAAGCCTTGATCAACGGTGGGGCGCCGAACGCGGCGCGCGCGGCGGCGGCGCTGCCGGGTGCGCGGTATCGAGGCGCGTTGGACGACAACTTCTTGCTGGTGACCGGGGATCCGAACACGCCAAGCCCCGAGCAGTATCGCGCGCTCGGCGAGCAGGGAAGCCGGGTGTCGTGGGTGGAGCCCGGGCCGCGCAGCATCTTCGACGCCGTGAAGACCGTCACCGGCCAGGACCACCTCGAGCAGCTGTCGTCGCAGTTGAGCGCGGAACTGTCGGAGAACAACGCACCGGAGAACACGCCGCTGTGGAACAGCCTGCCGGAGTTTCACAGCCACGACGCCCGCACGCGCGCTATCAAGTCGCTCGAGTCCGACCAGATCGACCGGCGGCTCGCCCGGCAGTTGCCACGCCTCATCGCGGCGACATCCGGTGTGCGGGTGACCGTGGTGGCGCCGGACGGCGCCGTCGAGGACCACGGCCCGGCAGATGCCGAGCACACGGTGACGCTGCTGCGGACCGGACCGGTGAACAACCCGCACTACATGCCGGTGCTCAGTAGTCCCCGGGTGACGGTGCCCTCGGACGCGTTTGTCACCAAGCCCGCACCCCAGGAGACGACACCCGACCACAAGGAGGAGAGTGTCGTCGGGAAGTTCACCGCGCCGAGCCCGATGGACGACCGATCCACTGTAGTCATCGACCGCGCCGCACCCGGCGACGCCGCCCAACCCGAACAGGAGCCCGAGGTCACGCAGGCCGACCAGGCGCGCGACGGTGCTCAGCAGGACCGGGCGACCGAGGACACGCAACCGACTCGGCAGGACGACACCCGGCGGGACGAGGGACAGGAGGACGGTCCGTCCGGCGAGGAGTCCGACAGCATCCAGCCCGACCGGGACTCCGTCGACAGCCGGCCTGACCAAGCACCCAACGACACCCAGCCCGGCCAGAAGCCTGACACCACCCGGCCCGGCCAGGAGTCCGACAGCGCCCAGGCCGCCGGTCCTGAGGCGGAACCGGAGACGTCACCCTCGGAAACCGCCGAGCAGGTGGACACCGCACCGGCCGAAGACGCTCAGTCGCAGACCCGCGACGACGCGGCCGACCGGCCGGTCCCGACCCCGCGTCCCGGCCAGTTCATCGCGCCCAGCCCGATGGACGAAAACCCGACCGTGCTCATCAGCCGCGAGTCGCACCCGGACGAGCCGCAGGCCCACCGCCCCGGCCGGCAAGAAGGCGCCGACCACGCGAACCCGCATGCCGATGCCGGACCGGACCCGGACGCTCAGCGTCGCCGGGACGACAAGGTCGGCACCCAGCCGCACGCCGACGACGCGGCGGATACTCGCACCGACGACGCCTCCGAGCCGGCCGAGGACTCCCGCCCTGATGCCCGCCAGCCCAACCCGGACACAGAGTCCCGCCCCGACGCCAGGCAGCCCGACACCGCCCCGGACACCCGCGCCGACCACGCCGACCCGACCACGGACCCCCGCGCCGACCACACCGCCGACCCGACCACGGCCCCCCGCGCCGACGACGACTCCGACCCGGCCGCGGACCCCCGCCCGGACGGCTCGCAACCCGATCGACCGGACACCAGCCGGACCTCCCGGCCCGACACTCCCACCGGCCGCCGCCGCGGACGGCGCGTGGACTTCCTCCGGCCGCGTCGCAGGCCGTGGCCGTTCCCCATCTACTTCGACCCCCCGGAGGAAGAGGAGGAGCCCCCGGCCGAACCGACCGAACTACCCGACCTGGAGTTGCCCGTCCCGCCGAAGGACTCCGACGAGCGACCCGAGACACGGCCCGAGCGGCCGCAGTCGCGACGTCCGCACGTGCCACGCCCAGAACCGAAGGCCGACTGCCCACCGGCCGACGACAGCGAGGACCGCCCAACCGACAGCGACTCGTCCGAGGACGATCGGACACCCGAGCAGCCTGGCCCACCCGAGGACGACGAGCGGCCCGAGCAGCCTTGCCCGCCCGAAGACGACCAGCCCGAGCAGCCTTGCCCACCCGAAGAGGCTCCGGAAGAACCGCGTCCGCCGGAGGGAACCCCTGGGGAGGACAACCCACCGGACCAGCAGCCGCCCGCGGACGAAACACCGGCGCCCGACCTTCCGGACCTCGACGACATCCTCGAGAAGCTGAAGCGGCTGCTCCACCAGCTGCTGCGCATCCTCGACCCCCAGCTCCTGGGCCGGATCGCCGAACTCATGGCGGCCAACGGAGTCGGCGTCGAGGTCGGGCTCGGCGACGGCCGCACGGAACTGTTCGAACCGCCCGCGCAGCTCGGCACGCCCAGCGGCCCGCCGGCCAACGGGTCCCCCAACGGCAACGCGCCCCACGGCAACCTGCCGGACGATCTGCTGATGGCGGCGGCTTTGCTGATGATGCTCGGCGCCATGGGCGCGCAGCTGCTCATGACGGCGCTGAACTCCGGCACCGACGTGCGCGCCGCTTGGGCCGAATCGGCCAGAACCGGCCGTAGGCCGCATCGCGTCCTGGAGGACCACGTCAAGCGGACGCCCACGCAAGCGACACCCGGCACCTCCGTCCACGTTCTGCGCGCATACAAGTCCGTGGACCGCCAGCGTGTACCGGTCGACACGGAATCCCTGGTCAAGCTGCTGAAGCAGGCCGGCCTGACCACGATCGCCGACGAGGTACCGCCGAACCGGTGGACCATGAAGATTCGTGACATGTTCACCGGCAACGAGGAAAGCGTCCGGGCCTGACGCCCTGCGCATCACCGACGAGGTGCCGGAGCCTGGTGGCGCGCGAGGATCGCAGCCGGATCGTGCCCGATGACGAGGCGCCTACGACGCTGCGCCACACCCCCCACCACCCTCAGCGGCACAGAGCGCCGCGGATACCCCGCGGTTCGCTTTCGTAGGTGTGTTCGGCGTTGCTGCCGCGCACCACGAAGCAATACGGGCGCTGCGGGTTGACCTTCACGCGCGCCGAATTGTTCCGGTAGGCGACTTCGGCCCGGCTGATGCCGCGATAGTCGGTCACCACGACGGCGAAATCCAAGGGCGCCGAGCTCGTCCAGCGCAGGGTCACGAACTCGCCCTCGTCCCGAGGCGGATGCAGCACCACGTCGACATCGTCCTGCCCGACCGGGGCCGCAGGCGTCTCCGACGCGACGATCGGAGGGGCGGCCGGGGCCCCTGGGGTGTACGGATCGTTCGCCAACATGACCACCGCTGCCACCACCAGCAGACACAAGCCGAGAACGGCGGCGATCGGTGTCGCGAGCGTCGTGCGCCGAGGAGCCTGCGCGCCGACCACGGCGACCAGCTGCCGCCCCGGAGGCCGCCCCGGATTGCCGGGCGGCCGGCTGAAGTCGTCGAAAACCTCGGGTCGGCCCCTGACCGGCGGAGGTACCGCAGCGAAATCGTCGAACTCTGTCGGCCCGGACGGCACGGTCACATCGAATCCCGTCGGCCCGGACGGCACGGCCGGTTCGGGTGGCGCGACTGGAGCAAGAGCGACGGCCGGCGCCGTTCCCGTGTCGACCGCGCGAGCGAACCACCCGGCGATCTCGGCGGCGTCCGGCGGCCGGGCGCCTGGATCGTGGTGCAGCAGGGTGGTGAGCAACTCGGCCAACTGCCTGGGCACATCCGTGCGAGTCAACGGCTGCGGAGTCACGTCGACGATCCGCGACATGCCACGCCCGGCATGCGGCGGCCGCCCGGCGAGCGCGAAGTAGACGACCGCACCTATGCCATAGATGTCGGCCGCTCGGCTCGTCACCTCGTCCCGCAGCGTCTCCGGCGGCAGACACGTCGTGTCCCGGTGCGGTCCGTACGGAAACGCCGTGCGCAGCGCCGTCCCACCGTCGGACAACACCGCTTCCCCGGACGCACGAAAAAGCACGTTGCTTGGCGTGACGCCGCAGTGCACAACGTCGACGTGGTGCACGGCAGCAACCGCGGCAGCGACCGCTTCCCCCAGAGCTAACGCATCGGACACCGACAGGGGTCCACGGCTGGCAACGAGCTGCGGCAGCGACTGTTCGCACAACTCCATCCGCAGCGCCGCGCGTCCCTCGTGCTGAACGACGCGGTCTGCCACCAGCACCGGCGCCATCGCCCGCGCCCGCGCCAACCGGTCCAGCTCGACGGTGACATCCTCCCGCACGCGCGGCTCGAGCGTAGTCGGGTAAACCTTCAACGCGTACGTCTCGCCGGTCACCGGATCGACACCGGCAAGCACGTTCGCGGCCGGCCCGTCAGCCAGCGGCACGAGGTCACCCGGCCGCAGGTCCGACACCGAAACCGGTTTCGTGCCTCCCTGCGCGCGCTTCCGCCGGACCATGCTGCGCACTCCGTCCCACTGGCTGCTGTCCGCTAGCTGCCGCGCCGGTCTTCCGGCACGACCTCGACCACATGATGAGCAGCGGAAGGGATGAGCCGATCGCCGTTGCAGCTTGCTGCAGCGAGCGGGGTGAACGGGGACGGATGGATCAGCGATGACGACCGTAGGACTTGTCCGGGTGACCATCGTCACGCCGCACCGTCGGATGGACATGGCACTACCGGAGCGAGCTCCGATGGCAGAGCTCCTGCCGACGCTGTTGCGTCGCGCCGGGGAGAGCCTGGCCGACGACGGGGTCCTCACCGGCGGCTGGGTGCTGCGCCGCGCGGACGGGACGGTGATCGAAAGTTCCCGGGCGCTGGGCGCCTACCAGGTCCACGACGGGGAAGTGTTGTATCTGGTGCCCCGGATCGAGGACTGGCCGGAGCTGGAGTACGACGATCTGGTCGACGCCATCGCCTCCGGAGCGGGCAAGACCGGTCGGCTCTGGAGTCCGCAGCAGACCCGCCGCGCCGGGCTCGCAGTGGCCGCGTTCGCCGTGCTGCTGGCCGTGGTTGCGATCCTGCGTGCCGGACCGAGTTGGGAAGACGCGACCTGGACCGCGTTGACCTTGGCGGCGTTGTTGCTCGGCGCGGGCACGCTGCTCGCGCGAGCTTTCGGTGACGCCGCTGCCGGTGCCGTCCTCGCTGCTCTGGCGATGGTGCCCGCGGCCTGCGGCGGCGCACTGGCCCTGGGCGGTTCGGCGCAGTTGAGCGAGTTCTCCACCCCGCACGCGTTGACCGGCTGCGCCGCCTTGTTGTTGACCGCGATCCTGGGCTACGTCGCCGTGGCCGACGGTGCCGCGGTGTTCGTCGGCGCCGCGACGTTCGGTGCGCTCGGCGGTCTGTGGGCGCTGCTGGAAGTGATCGGCTGGGTGAGCACGGTCGAGTCGGCGGCCCTGCTCGGCGCGGCGGTTCTGATCTTCTCCCCGCTGATCGGGCCGTTGGCGATCAGGATGGGCAGGCTGCCGATGCCGGTGTTGCCCAAGACGTCGGCCGATCTGGTGCGGGACGACCCGCAGCCGCCCCGCTCGGCGGTCTACGCCGCGGTGCTGCGGTCGGACGGCCTGCTCACCGGCATGATCTGGGGAAGCTGCCTGGTGGCGGCCGGCTGCCAGATCTGGCTGGCGGTGGACGCCAGCACGTCGGCGATCATCCTGCTGTTCCTGCTGACCATCGGGTTCCTGATCCGGGCACGGCTGTATCCGGCGATCCGCCAGCGGGTGCCGATCATGATTGCCGGGCTGGCCGGTGCCGCCGGCGCGGCGCTCATTCCGCTGATGGCCGACGAAAGCAGGCTGCTGACTGTCGCGGTACCGCTCATGCTGCTCGCCGCGGCGGTGGCGATGACGCTCGGGATGACCTACAGCCGCAAACCGCCAGGCGCCTACGTCGGCCGGTACGCCGAGCTGCTGGAAGTGATGATCGTGCTGTTCGCGGTGCCGGTGGCGTGCAGCGTGCTCGGTCTGTTCGGCTGGGTTCGCGGACTCGGAGGCTGAGTCGTGGCCAGCAAGCGGGATCAGCTGCACGCGTATCAGTTCATGGTGCAGCGCGTGCTGTCGGCGATCATCACGCGCGAATCGGATCCGGAGACGCCGCCGTTCCGCCGCCCGACGATGGTGGCGATCTTCAGCATCCTGTTGGCGTTCGTGTCGCTGGGTGCGGTGTGGATCTTCGGGTTGCTGGTGCCCGGCGGCAACAACACCTGGCGGGACGGCAAATCCGTGGTGGTGGAGAAGGAGACCGGCACCCAGTACATCTACGTGGGCGGCAAGCTCGTCCCGGTGCTCAACTACGCGTCGGCGGTGCTGGCGCTCGGCGACTACGCCGAGACCACGTCGGTGTCGCAGGCCTCGTTGGCCGGGGTGCCGCGCGGGCCGGAGATCGGTATCCCGAACGCGCCGAACTCGTTGCCGTCGGCCGATCGCGTGCTGCTGAAGGGCTGGACGCTCTGCTCGGTGCCGATCACCGACGAGTCGGGTGGCGACGCGGAGAAGTCCACACTGCTGGTCGGCCACGAGCCGGTAGGCGGTCTGGCGCTGGGCGACAAGGCCATGGTGCTCACCGAGTCCGGTACGAAGACCACGTACCTGGTGTGGCAGGGCAACAAGCACCTGATCAAGAACCAGGCGGCGGTGCTGGGCGCGCTGGCGCTGCTGGGGCAGCCGCCGCGATATGTCAGCAAGGAACTGCTGGACACGCTGCCGACGGGAGAGACCATCGCGCCGTTGAAGGTCCCGGGCCTCGGCAAGAAGTCGTCCGCGGTGGCCAGCCGGGACTACCTGCGCACCGGTGAAGTGCTGCGGGCCAGCACGCGAAGTGGCGGCTACCAGTACTACCTGGCGCACCGGAAGGCGCTGCGGCCGATCACCCCGTTGCAGGCCGAGATCCAGCTGGCCGACGAGCAAACCACGCGGAAGGCGTACCGGAACACGGAACCGAAGCCGGCCGAGGTGAGTGCGTTCGACGTGAACGACGCGGACATCATCGAGACGAAGCCACCGTCAGAAGCCGCGCCGCCGAGCACGCGACCGGAGTTCGTCGACCCCGGCCGCGGACGGCCATCGGTGTGCGCCACCTACGACTCCGGGCAGGCGAGCCCCCGTGTGCAGGTCAATCCACAGCTCCCGCCCACGCGCATGATGGCGCCGTCGCCGGGGATCTCCCGGCTCGGGTTGCCGCTGGCCGACGAGGTGTATGTGCCGCCGGGCTGGGTGTCGATCGTGGAGGTCGTCCCCACCGCCGGAACGATGTCCGACGAAGAAGGCTCGTTGGCCGGGACGGTGCTGGTGGTGACCGATCGCGGGCGGGCGTATCCGCTGGATGAGGCCGAGACGCTGAAGATCTTGGGCTATGGGTCGGTTCGGCCGTTGCGGATGTCCAGTGAGATCGTCGCCCGGATTCCGCTCGGTCCGAGCCTGAGCCAAGCCGCCGCGTTGCAGCCCGCCGAGCGGCCGACGAACAAGGGCAGCTGAGCGGCACTGCGCTGCCTGAACGTGCCAACCCGATCGTGTGGTCGTGCGGTATCTGTGGCGTGACCAGCGGAATTGCTCTCGGTGGCGCGGACCGAGGTCGCTAGCATGCGCGCGTGAACGACCCCACCACGTCTGCCATTGCTGCTTTTGTCGCGGGCTTGGCGCTGGCCTTGCTGCTGGCGGTGCCCTACATCGCGGTCAGCTACCGCAGGCGTGGCGAGCTCGGTGTGGGGCATGCGCTGCTGGCACTGGCGTTCCTCGTCTACTGCATGGCGCTGTGGACCTACACGCTGCTGCCGTTCCCGGACGCCACGCCGGCCTGGTGCGCCGAGCATGCTGCGAACGCGATGCAGACGCGGCCGCTGCAGTTCATCAGCGACATCCGGCGCGAGCAGGCCACGTCGACCGGGACGCTGCTGCACAATCCGGCGGTTCAGCAAGCGGTGTTCAACGTGGCGTTGTTCGTGCCGCTGGGCATGTTCTTACGGCACCTGTTCCGCCGTGGGTGGCTGCTGACCGTGGTGGTCGGGTTCGCGGTGTCGCTGTTCATCGAGTGCACGCAGCTGACCGGTGTCTGGTACCTGTTCGAGTGCCCGTATCGCCTGTTCGACGTCGATGACCTGATCACCAACACGGTCGGTACCGCGCTCGGCGTCGTGGCCGCTCCGGTGCTGCGACTGGTCCCGGGGCAGCGGATCAGTGCGCCGCCGAGCGAACCCCGCCCGGTCACTGCCCGCCGCCGGCTGTTGGGCATGGCCGTCGACCTGCTGTCGGTGATGCTGCTGGGTTCCCTCATCGGCATCCCGTACGCGCTGCTCGTCGGCCTGAACAACGTGTCACCTGTCGAGTCGGTGCTGCTCGGCAACTACGTGCCTGCGCTCGTGCTGCTGTATGTGGTGCCGCTGTTCGGCAACGGCGCCACGTTCGGGCAGCGGGTGGTGCTGCTGCGCCCGGTCGGCCCTGATGGCGGCAAGCCTGCGGTGTGGCGGATGACCGTGCGGTTCCTGGTCGGCTCGGGCGGCTACTTCCTGCTGCAGGGGTTGTCCCTGCTGATCGACAAGCACTTCGACGACGTGTCGTCACTGTTGTTGCTGGTCAGCGCGATCACGGCGTTCCGGCCGCGTGGGCACCGCGGGCTGTCCGGCATCATCGCCGGTCTGCAAATCGTCGACTCGCGCGTGGACGCGCCGACCGTCATCTTTCCTCGAGCACGCTCGGTGTGACCGACAGCTGCATCAGCTCCGGGTCCTCGCCGCGGCGGATGATCCTGGCCCGGCCGGGCGGCAGCGTCTCGGGACGGGTCACGCCTAGCAACGGCCCTTCGGTGCGCTGGGCGGACATCAGGAAGCCCGTTGATCCGATGTCGACCAGGCGAGCCAGGAACATCTCGAACATCGCACGGCCCGCACCACCCGAGCGTCTGGCCAGCACCACGTGGAAGCCGAGCTCTCGACCTTGCGGCAAATAGTCGAGCAGCGGGGCCAGCGGGTTTTCCGACTTCAGGCTCGGCACCACGAGGTCGTAGTCGTCGATGAGCAGGAACAACTCCGGGCCGGACCACCAATTGCGGTTGCGCAGTTGCTCCGGTGTGACGTCCGGGCCAGGGCGCCGCGTGGCCAGTCCTTCGGCTATCTCCATCGCCATGCTGCGTGCGGATGCGAAGTCGCTGCCGTAGCCGACCAGATGACTGTCCGGGACCTCGCCGAGCAGGCCGCGCCGATAGTCGAGCAGCACGATGCGCGCCTGTTTCGGGCTGTAGGTGTCCACGATGCGGCGCGCGACGGTGCGGATGAAGTTCGTCTTGCCCGCTTTCGTGTCACCGAGCAGCAGGCAGTGCGGAACATCGAGGAAGTCCAGTTGAACGGGGCCGAGGTCGCGTTCAGCCAGTCCGACGGTGAGTGGCAGCGACCCGTCGGACGGCTCGTCAGCGGGCAGCGTGGAGTTGTCGACCTGACCGGGCAGCACGCGCACGGAGGGCGCGGGATCGTGCTGCCACGAGTTCGCGACAAGCTGCGTCATCGACATGGTGGCCGCCTGCAGATCCTGGTCGGAGGTCACGCCGTCGACCCGTGGCAAACCGACGAGCATCTGATGCTTCGTCATCGAAACGCCTCGGCCTGGGCTGTCGTCGGGCACCGAAAGTGCCGCCACACGGTCGATCATACTGTCGATGGGGTCGCCCAGCTTCAGCTCGATCAGGCTGCCGAACATGTCGCGCATCTGCATGCGGAGCTCGAACGATCGAGCCACTGAGAGCACGACATGGATGCCGTAGGACAGTCCCCGCGCCACCAGGTCTTGCACCTGCTCGACGCCTGCGTCGTGTTCTTTCGCGAAAGCGCCCCAGCCGTCGATGATCAAGAAGACGTCACCGAAGGCGTGATCAGCGAACTCGCCGCGTGCGCGCGCCGCGCGGAAGCTGGCCATGCCGTCGATCTCGTGTTCCGCGAACAGCTTCTCGCGCTCGTCGAGCACAGCAAGGACCTCGGCGATCGTCCGTCGCACTGCGCCGGGGTTCTGCCGACCCGCGACGCCGCCGACGTGCGGCAGTCCCCGCATCACGCTGAGCGTGCCGCCGCCGAAGTCGATGGCGTACATCTGTACTTCGCGAGGTGTGTGACTGAGTGCGAGGCTGGCCATCAAGGTTCGCAGTGCGGTGCTCTTCCCGCTGTGCGGACCACCGAGCACCAGCACATGGCCGCCGGCGCCGGTGAGATCGAGGACCTGTGGGTCGCGTCGCTGCTCGAAAGGCCGGTCGACGATGCCGACCACCGGGCGCAGCTGGCCCGCGTAGTGCGGGTTGATGGTGCACAAGCCCCGCTCGGGTGTTTCGGCCAGCGGCTGCAGTAGCTGATCCAGCGTCGGCGACTCCTCCAACGGCGGTAGCCACACCTGATGCGCTGGCTTGCCTTTGCCTTCCAGGCGCTGGGTGAGGATGTCCAGCAAACTTTCGCCGACCGCATCGTCGTCGGGGATGTCCTCTGCAGGCTCGTCGTCCTCCTCGGCGCTGGGTTGCTGGTAGTGCGTTGTGTAATCCAGCAGATCCAGCTCCGGCTTTTCGCTGACGTTGCCGGTGGTTTGGTCGGTCCGTCGGTAGACGCCCGAGACGTAGGCAGAACGAAATCGGGTCATCGGTTCGACGCCGAACTGCAGGAACCCGTGGCCGGGTGCGCGAGGTAGTTCGTAAGCGTCCGTTACGCCGAGCACAGCCCGCGAGTCCATGGCGGAGAACGTTCGCAGGCCGATGCGGTAGGACAGGTGTGCCTCAAGTCCGCGCAGGCGGCCTTCATCCAGACGCTGAGACGCCAGCAACAGGTGCACGCCCAACGAGCGCCCTACCCGGCCGATCTGCACGAACGTGTCGATGAAGTCGGGCTTGGCGGAGAGCAGCTCGGAGAACTCGTCGATGACGACGAGCAGGACCGGGACTTCTTCCAGCGGCGCTCCTGCGGCGCGGGCCTTCTCGTAGTCACGCAACGAGGAGAACTTGCCTGCCGCGCGCAGCAGCTCTTGGCGGCGAACCAGTTCGCCGTTGATCGCGTCGGTCATCCGGTCTACCAAGTGCAGTTCTTCCTCGAGGTTGGTGATCACCGCGCTGGTGTGCGGCAGCCGGTCGAGCCGGGTGAAGGTCGCGCCACCTTTGAAGTCGATGAGGGCGAAGTTGAGCGAGTTGGGCGGATGGGTGACGGCCAGGGCGAGCACCAGGGTGCGCAGCAGTTCGGACTTACCTGAGCCGGTGGCGCCGATCAGCACGCCGTGCGGCCCCATGCCGTCCTGGGCGGACTCCTTGAGGTCGAGTTCGATCGGGGTGCCGTCGGACTGCACCCCGAACATCACGCGCAGCTTCTCCCGGTTGGGCCGCTGCACCCAGGTCTTGGCCGGATCGAACGTGTAGGGGTCGCCGATGTCGAGCAATTCCGCCAGGTCGAGGGAGGCGCTCAGCGCACCCTCGCCGCGGCCGACGCCAGTCAGTCGTAGTGGGGCGAGCTGCCGTGCGATGCCTTCTGCGGTGACGACGTCGAGCTGGTCAGCTGTGCCCAGCTCCGTTTCACCGTCGTAGGAGTTGGCGGTCAGCCTGCCGTCCTGACCGATGTCGAGGACGAGCGCCGAACGGTCCAGCGCTCGCGGTGGGGCGGACGTCAGATCGATGATCGTCACGCCCTCCAGGCCGGGTCCGGACATGAGGTGGTCCGAGCCCGCAACCGTGCCGCCGTCGATCACGACCACAACGTGCGCCCCGTCGCTGCGACGCGCGTTCGGGTCGAACCGTGGCCGGTTGGCCAGCATGTCGTCGAGCATCGCTTCGATGCCCGCCACCGAAGTGGCGACCAGCCTGACGGGGCCGGCTGCGTCGGTGCGCTCCGGGTGCTGCGCGTGCGGCAGCCACTTCACCCATTCCCAGTCGGACTGCGCGGCATCTTCGTCGCTGCACACCGCGATTCGCACATCGTCCGGCGCCTGCAGGCACGCCAGCTGGGCGATCATCGCGCGGGCCAGGCCGAGGGTGCGGTCGCGGTCGCCGCGCAGGTAGATGCGGGCAAAACCGTTGAGGGCCAGGGCCAGCGGCATGTCCGGCACCGCGGTGTAGGTCTTGAGGAAGCGGCGCAGCGCAAGTGCCGACAGGGGTTCCAACTGCTCGAGCGGCTTGGTTTCCGGGGGAATGGGCCGGGTGGAGGGGCTTTGCCGCCCGACGCCGACTCGCGTGACGAGGAAGTCGGGGTCTTCCACGCGTCGTTCCCACAACCGGTAGCTGGGGATGAGAGCCCAGAGGGACTGCGGTGCCGGGTGCAGGTACTCCATCGCCTCGCGCTGTTTGACGATGGTGCGCTGCAGCCGTACTCGGTTCTGGGCCAGCTTGCGCAGGTATTGCCTGCGCGCGTAGCCCATTTCTTTCTTGTTCGCCGCGCCGGACATGATCACGATGAGGATGATCATGACGACGAAGAAGGCCCCGAACAGCGCGAAAATGGCGTAGCGCAGCGGCCCGCTCATGGTCCGGGAGAACATCAACATCATCATCGTGAGCATGAGAAACATCGGCACCATGTACATCACCGGCGTCATCTGACGACCGGTCGGTGCCGGGATCTCGGGCGGCGCGTCCAGCAGCAGCTCCCCGGATGGCAGCTCAGGGGACGGCCGCCGGGACGGGCGTTTCACGACGACTGTGGCCACCGCACTCCTCCTCGCTGGGCGTACAGCGGTCAGATTCACGCACCACCGGGCCCCCGGCTGCCACCTGGCAGCAAGGTGCCGATTCCTCTCAGGCGCCCGCTTTACCGGCCTACCGTTGTCCCAGGTCATCCACCCGGAAGGGAAGGGGAGGGATCATGACCGGAGATCGAATTAGGGTCGACTTCGAAGCGGTGAACGGGCTCGCGGACTCGATGTCGGCGGGAAGCAAAGAGCGCGCCGATTGTGCCGTAACGACGCAGAGAAAGCGGGAAGTACTGGCCGAGCTGTACGCCCATGACCCGGCCGGGGATGCCATCGCCAACGGCTATGGGCAGAAGATGACTACGGCCGAGCTGCACGACTCTCAGGTTTTGGAGGATCTGGCGAACGCGCACCGTACCCTCGTCGAAAATTCCGCCCAGTGCGTTCAGCGCGCAATCGCGCGGCTGTAGTCGTCGAATTCTGAACACTCTCCTGCCGTGCGCCGACGTCCTGACCTTGTATTCGTCAGCGTTCACGACTGGCAGCAACATGTCAGGCAGGTGATTCGAATCCCATCAATTTTTCGCCCTGGAAGTAGGAACGTGGTTCGCGCGGAATGAAGCGCGGCCGGCCCGAGGAGGACTGACAACATGACAGGACACCGGCTAGATCTCGTCGAAGACGAATTTCTGGCATACATCACGCACGAAGAGACCGTGACAGCACCAGAGCTGGAGAAGATCGGCAACGACGTGGTGCGGTCCACGGAAGGGATTTGCTCCGGCGGTCTGTACATGGGTAATGCAGCCAACGCATCGCTGCTCGGCAGCGAATTGATGAACACCAAGAGCTGCTTGCCGGCCGCGGAATCGGCTCGGCAAGCAGCCATCGACGGCCGTGCCCATCTCGCAGCCTACGCCGAGAACGACGACAACGCCCAAGTTCGCTACTCGAACATCTTCGGCGCGATCGCCCAAGTCTGACACAGGGGAAAATTATGGCTAATATTCGAAGAGTTGATTTTGACGCCCTATTAGGTGAGTCGACCATTCGTGCCGCCATGGCCGAAGAACGGGCTGATCTGTCCACCCGTGGCCTGCACATCAAACAAGCTCTTGTCGAGCACGGCGCTAATGATTCCGCCGGCGCGGCGGTGCTCGACAAGGGCGTGGAGTTTCACAACTACGAAATGGCTGACGTCGACGTGCTGGACGCCGCCGCCCAGCAAGACGCCCTGACCGTGGACGACTCGATTGCCACGGTGAAGTTCGCGGAGAACCTGCACCGGAATCGACCCCCTCGGATGTGACCCACGTACTTCCTTCGAACCGACCGGTCGCCGGGCGTGCGGTGCGCGCCCGGCGACTCTGTTGTGTACCGAGCTTTCATACAACCGGCGCACGGCAGCCGTGCATTCGAGTGGACCTCGCTTACACTGCGGAACTTCCTGTGGATAGTTGTCCACAGCCTGTGGATGCCTATCCACAGGTTTGGTTCACCCAGTTCAATCACGCCTCTGCCCCGCGTAGCACGGGGGTTTGGAGTCGCCCTTCCTGGGAGGGCGGGAATGTGATTGCTCACGACGGGCGACAGCGGCGGGCCCGGCGCCCCGTGGGGTGCCTGACTCCCGGCGTCCGGACGGCCCTGCGTACGGCGCCCGGGACCTCGTCTCAGTGTTCCGTCCTCACGCGACTGGGTCGTGGCGCGTCTACTGCTCAGCCGGCGGCTTCGGGAACAGAAACACTTCGTCAGGCGGCGCTTCCACCACGCGCTCGGTCGACACGGGAGCAGCCCGGCTGGGCAACCAGCGACGACGCCGCGCCCGCCGCACAGAAGGAACGAGCACGAGCCCGAGCACGGCGCCGAGCACCAGCAGCCCGGTGACGGCCATGGCGATCGAGCCGGCCCGCCGCCACCACGACACCGCCGCCTCGTAGGCCGGATCCACGGTGCGGGGCTTCATCGCCGCGAGCGGCACGGGGTCGTCGTCGACCAGCTTGTCGGTCAGCGCCCGATGCGGGTTCACCATGCCCTTGCCGTAGCCGAGCCCACGCGAAGGATCGGCCGTGGCCAGGATCCGCTGCACCACCTTGCCGGCCTTCATCGTGGGATGCTGCGCCCGGACCAAGGCAGCCGTAGCCGCCACGAACCCCGCGGCGAACTCCGAACCGCTGTAGTAGTTGTGCCCGCGCTCGCGCGCCGCAGCCAGCACATCCGCGCCTGGCGCCACCACATCGGTGTGCGGGCTCACCCGCGACTGGTCCAGCGTGCCCCGGTAGTTCACCGCCGCGACGCCCAACACCCCGGGGTAACCGGCCGGATAACTTGTCCCGGCACCCTCGTCATCTGCACCACCTACAGCCGCGACGACGACGGCGTCCCTTTTGCGCGCGTACTCCACGGCGTCCCGCACGCGCGCAATGCTGTGCGAGGACGCCAGGGTCACCGCGATGACGTCCGCCCCTTGCTCAGCGGCATATCGAATGCCGCTCGCCACATGTCGCGAAGTCACCTGCTCGCCGGGTCCGAAGGCCGTCGCGCTCCGGTCGCTCACCCGCACCGGCAGGACCTCGGCACCGGGCGCGAGCCCGGCAAACCCCACGCCTGCCCGTGGACGAGCGGCGATCAGGCTCGCGACAGCCGTTCCCTGCGAGTCGCAGTCGAAGTTCCCCGGCAAGCTGCCCTCGAAATGAAAGTCCGCCCCACGCCGCACGGCACCCCGCAACTGCGGATGATCCGCATCGACGCCGGAACCCACCACGGCAACGAGAACGCCCCGGCCCGTGCTGTGCGGCCACACCGCCCGCCGAGGATCGAACAATCGCTGCGCCCACGGCACAGTGGACACCGTCTGCATGCCCGGATCGGCGCTGTTGCACGCGCCCGCCGGCGGCTTGGCGACGGCGTTCGGCGTCGCCACCATCCCGCCGACCAGCGCGACCGCACACAACGCCGCTATCCGTCTCACACCGTCATCGTCGGCCGCCAGCGCCGTACGCAAGCTCGGCTGACCGCAAGCGGTCATCTGGACACCCCTCATAGACAAGCGTATAAATCAGGGATGTCGAAGGGAGGGCGATGACGACCACCGAGGCGCGCATCCAGCACCTGCCGACACCCCCAGGCCCCAAGCTGCCCGGCGCCCTGCAGACGTTCCTGTTTCCCTATCGACACCTGGTGATGCCGCGCCTGCGCAAGCGCTACGGCGACGTCGTCGCCATCGAACTGCTCGGCCGCCCGTCCGTCCTGCTGTACACCCCCGAGCTCAACAAGATCGTCTTCTCCGGCTCTCCCGAGGTCTTCCACGCGGGCGAGGGCAACCGGGTGCTGCGCCAGATCATGGGCAAACACTCCGTGCTCATCCTCGACGAGGACGAGCACCGCAGGATGCGCAAGCTGCTCATGCCCCCCTTCCACGGCGCGGCACTGCGCGGCTACCGCGAGACCATGACCGAGCTGGCCGTCGCCGAAGCGGAATCCTGGCGCCCGGGCACGGTCTTCTCCGCACACCAGCGCATGAACCAGCTGACCCTGGAGATCATCCTGCGCGTGGTGTTCGGCGTGGTGGAAGGCCCGCGGCTGGACGACCTGCGCCGCTCGATCACCAAGCTCGTCACCCAGCCGATGCCGATCTACATCGGCGAGTTCGTGCCGTCGTTGCGGAAGTACGGCCCGTGGCGACGCTTCCGCGAGCTGGTGCACCACGTCGACGACCTGCTCTACGCCGAGATCGCCGAACGCCGCAAGGTCACCGACCTCGACAACCGCACCGACGTACTGTCCCAGCTGCTCAGCGTGCGCATCGACGGCGACGAACTCTCCGACGCCGAACTGCGCGATCAGATGGTCACGCTGCTGCTGGCCGGCCACGAGACCACCGCGACCGCGCTGGCCTGGGCGCTGCACGACCTGGCCCGCGACCCGCAACTGCAGAACCGCGCCATCCAAGCCGCCGACGAGGACGACGAGAAGTACCTGGAAGCGGTGCTCAAGGAGGCGATGCGGCTGCACCCGGTCATCTACAACGTGGCCCGCACGCTCACCGAGGACATCGAACTCAACGGCTACCGCATCCCCAAGGGGCACACGGTCCTGCCGGGCATCGGGGTCATCCACGGCGACCCGGCGCATCACCCCGACCCCCAGGCGTTCCGACCCGAGCGGTTCCTCGACGGCAGCGCGACGCCCGCGACCTGGCTGCCCTTCGGCGGCGGCGTACGGCGCTGCCTGGGCGCCGGCTTCGCCCAGCTCGAGGGCACGATCATCTTGAAGGAAATCCTGTCCCGGTACCGCCTCGAACCGGAACGTGCCGCACGCGAGCGCACCCGCGCACGGCACATCACGCTGACCCCGGCACGCGGGACCCGCATCCGGGTGCATCGCCGCTGACCGCGGCAGGATTGACGGCGTGACAGCCAAGCGCAGCGCCGGGATCCTCCTGTACCGCAATCCGCACCAGCCGGAAGTCCTGCTCGGCCACATGGGTGGCCCTTTCTTCAGCCGCAAGGACGACGGCGCATGGACCATCCCGAAGGGCGAGTACACCGACGACGAGACACCACAGGAAGCCGCCCGCCGCGAGTTCGTCGAGGAGCTCGGCATAGCGCTACCGCCTGGGGACCTTCGACCGTTGGGCGAGATCCGGCAGTCCGGCGGCAAGGTCGTCACCGCGTGGGCACTGCTCGGCGACGTCGATTTGTCGACATTTCAGCCGGGAACGTTCGAGATGGAGTGGCCGCCTCGCTCCGGTCGACGGCAGGAATTCCCCGAACTCGACCGCGTCGCGTGGTTCGACATCGCCACGGCCCGCAGCAAGGTCGTGAAAGCCCAATCCGTGCTGATGGACCGGCTGGTCGAACTGCTCGACTGAAAACCTGGGTTCTGGTCGGTGGACCGTGGCACGATCTCCTTATGGCACGGTCCGCCGAGGAGGAACGCCTCCGCGAGCTGGTACTCATGCGGCGGGTGCGGGATCGCATCGACCGCGAGTACGACAAGCCGCTGAACGTCGAGGCGCTGGCGCGCGGCGTCAACATGTCGGCGGGCCACCTCAGCCGCAGGTTTCGCGCCGCCTACGGCGAATCCCCGTACGGCTACCTGATGACGCGGCGGATCGAGCGGGCGAAAGCGCTGCTACGCCGGGGAGATCTCAGCGTCACCGAAGTGTGCTTCACGGTGGGTTTTTCCTCGCTGGGCACGTTCAGTACCCGTTTCACCGAGCTGGTCGGTATGTCGCCGAGCGTTTACAAGCGGGAGTGCGCCGAAGAGCTCGCGGGCCTGCCGACCTGCGTGAGCAAGCACGTGGCCAGACCGATCAGGAATCGAGAAGCAATGCCGTCACGCCGCGTCTAGCGTCATCGGCATGGACATCAAAATTGCGCACACATTCATTCCCCACACCGATCCGGAAGAGTCGCTGAAGTTCTACCGCGACGCCCTCGGATTCGAGGTCCGCAACGTCGTCGGTCACGGTGACATGCAGTGGATCACCGTCGGCCCGCCCAGCCAGCCCGACACCTCCATCGTGCTGCACCCGCCGTTCGCCGACCCCGGCATCACCGAGGACGAGAAGCGGGTGGTCAAGGAGATGATGGCCAAGGGCACCTACACGATGGTGGTGCTGTCGACCAAGGACGTCGACGCCGCGTTCGAGAAGATCCAGGCCGCGGACAACGTGGAGGTCGTTCAGGAGCCCACCGACCAGCCGTGGGGCGTGCGCGACTGCGCGTTCCGCGACCCGGCAGGCACCATGATTCGTCTCAACCAGGAAGCATGACCGCCACAGTGCCGCGACCCCGAACTCGCCACCAGCGCCGCCGCGACACCGAGCATCGCCTGAACAACGACATCGACGCATGGGTCAGCAGTGCGTCACCGGACGGTGCGCCGTATTTGGTGCCGCTGTCGTTCGACTGGGACGGCCGGACGCTGCTGCTGGCCACCGCGACCGACAGCGTCACGGGGCGCAATCTGGCCGCCGCGAAGCAGGCTCGGGTGGCGCTGGGCGAGTTCCGGGACGTCGTGATGATCGACGCGACGGTCGAGGTACCCGACCACATCCCCGACGAGCGCGCGGACAGCTTCGTGCGACGCGCCGGCTTCGACCCGCGACGAACCTCCGAACCGTACAGCTGGTTCGTACTGACCCCGCGCCGCATCCAGGCGTGGCGCGAAGCGAACGAGATATCCGGCCGGTTGCTGATGCAAGACGGACAGTGGCTGGTCTGACCGGCAGTAACGCCACCGGCCACGGCAACCGATAACCGGCGACGAGCGGATACCTGCCGATCGTCGGCCGCAACGAAGGAGAGCGATGAGCACCGCCAGTCAGGACGGAACCACCACGGTCGGCCAGCATCCCGCGGACACGCACGACGTGATCCGGGTGCAGGGAGCGCGAGAGAACAACCTGCGCGACATCAGCGTGGAGATTCCCAAGCGCAGGCTCACGGTGTTCACCGGCGTGTCCGGTTCAGGGAAGAGCTCGCTGGTGTTCAGCACGATCGCGGCCGAATCCCAGCGGATGATCAACGAGACCTACAGCGCGTTCCTGCAGGGCTTCATGCCGTCGCTGGCCAGGCCCGACGTCGACATGTTGGAAGGGCTGACCACCGCGATCATCGTCGACCAGGAGCGACTCGGCGCGGACGCCCGCTCCACCGTCGGCACGGTCACCGACGCCAACGCCATGCTGCGCATCCTGTTCAGCAGGATCGGCGATCCGCACGTCGGCCCGCCCGCGGCGTTCTCGTTCAACGTCCCGTCGGTGTCGGCCAGCGGCGCCATCAAGATCGAGCGCGGCAACAAGACGATCGCGGAGAAGGCGACGTTCAACCGCCTCGGTGGCATGTGCCCGACGTGTGAAGGCAAGGGGTCGGCGACCGACTTCGACCTCGCCGAGCTGTACGACGAGAACAAGTCGCTCAACGAAGGCGCCGTCAAGGTCCCCGGCTACAGCATGTCGGGCTGGTACGGGCGGATCTACCGCGGCTGCGGGTTCTTCGACCCGGACAAGCCGATCAAGAAGTTCACCAAGAAGCAGCTGCACGACCTGCTGTACAAGGAAGCGACGCGGATCAAGATCGACGGGACCAACCTGACCTACATGGGCCTGATCCCGCAGATCCAGAAGTCCTATCTGAACAAGGACCGGGAGGCGATGCAGCCGCACATCCGGGCCTTCGTCGACCGGGTCGTGACGTTCAAGACCTGCCCGGACTGTGACGGTACGCGGCTGGCCGAGCACGCCAGGAAGTCCAAGATCCACGGGCTGAGCATCGCCGACGTCTGCGCCATGCAGATCGACGACCTGCCCGAATGGCTCGGCAAGATCGACGACCCGGGCGTGGCGCCACTGGTGGCAGGTTTGCGCCACCTGGTCGACTCGATGATCGAGATCGGGCTGGGATACCTGTCGCTGAACCGGCCGTCGGGCACGCTCTCCGGGGGCGAGGCGCAGCGGGTGAAGATGGTCCGCCACCTCGGCTCGGCGCTCACCGACGTCACCTACGTGTTCGACGAGCCCACCATCGGCCTGCACCCGCACGACATCCAGCGGATGAACAACCTGCTGACCCGGCTGCGGGACAAGGGCAACACGGTGCTGGTCGTCGAGCACAAGCCGGAGACCATCGCGATCGCCGACCACGTCGTCGACCTCGGCCCCGGCGCGGGCAGCGCGGGTGGCCAGGTGTGCTACGAGGGTCCGGTCGAGGGCCTGCGCACCAGCGACACCATCACCGGGCGGCACCTGGACGACCGCGTGTCGGTGAAAGACACCGTGCGGGAGCCGACCGGCAAGCTTCAGATCCGCGGGGCCGACGCGAACAACCTGCAGAACGTCGATGTCGACATCCCGCTGGGCGTGCTGTGTGTGATCACCGGTGTGGCCGGGTCCGGTAAGAGCTCGCTGATCCACCACTCGATCAAACCCAGCGAGGACGTCATCACCGTGGACCAGACGGCGATCAGCGGTTCGCGGCGCAGCAACCCGGCGACCTACACCGGTCTGCTCGACCCGATCCGCAAGGCGTTCGCCAAGGCCAACGGGGTCAAGCCCGCCCTGTTCAGTGCCAACTCCGAAGGCGCGTGCCAGAACTGCAACGGCGCGGGTGTGGTGTACACCGACCTCGGGATGATGGCCACGGTGTCCCACCCGTGCGAGGTGTGCGAGGGCAGGCGGTTCCAGGCGGAGGTGCTGGAGTACACCTTCGGCGGCCGCAACATCAGCGAAGTCCTCGAGATGTCGGTAGCCGACGCGACGGAGTTCTTCGCCGACGGCGAGGCCAAGCTGCCGGCGGCGCACAAGATTCTCGAGCACCTGTCCGACGTCGGCTTGGGTTATCTGAGCCTCGGACAGCCGTTGACCACGCTCTCCGGTGGTGAGCGGCAGCGGCTGAAGCTGGCCACGCACATGGGGCAGAAGGGTGGGATCTACATCCTGGACGAGCCCACCACCGGTCTGCACCTGGCCGACGTCGAGCAGCTGCTCGGGTTGCTGGACAAGCTGGTGGACTCGGGCAAGTCGGTGCTGGTGATCGAACATCACCAAGCGGTCATGGCGCACGCCGACTGGATCATCGACCTCGGCCCGGGCGCGGGCCACGACGGCGGCCGGATCGTGTTCGAGGGGACACCGGCCAAGCTGATCGCCGACCGGTCCACGCTGACCGGCCGACATCTCGCCGAGTACGTCGGAGCCTGAGGGCAGCCCAACGCCCGCCGCGCGCCTTCCGCGGCGGGCGTTGCTCTGTGCGCGTGAACTTGTTGCCAACTGCCTCCAGGGCGCTGACCTGCGATGACATCATCCTCGTGGCGCCTTGGGGGAAAGCATGACCGAGTTCAGAACGCGACCGGACGGCACGGTCTATCCGCTCACCGGCAAGAAGTCCAAAGCGCGCACGATGGTCGCAACAGGCGCGGCGGCGACGTTGATCGCGGCAGGCCCGAGCCTCGGCGGTATCGGAACCGTCGGTGGCGCCGGGTCCGGGTTGACCAGCGGTTTGAGTTCGGCCATGCGGGCCAAGGTCGTCAAGGCGAAGAAGACGATCCGTACCAAGCCGACGCGCGCGTGGCGCCAACTCGGGCTGCGCAAGGGCACGATGCGCCGGATTCCGAACGCATCGTGCGTGGTGAACTCCTACGGCAAGGTGCAGGCGTACTTCGTCGAGCATCCGTGTCGCTCGCTCCGCCGCCTGGTGCTGCCGCTCAGCGACGGCCGCGGCAACAGCATGCTTCTCGCCGTCTCGTGGGTGCGCATGCCCACCAAACGAACGGCGCGTGAGTTCAAACGGCTGATCGACATCCATGGCACCGGCGACATCAAGCCGGTCGCGATGAGGATGTGGCAGCGCCAGTTCGGGGTGACGTTCACCGGCCGCAACTACGACTCACGCCGCAGCCACACCACGGTTGTGGTGGCCGAGACCGAACCTCTGCGCGGGCGTCCGTCGCGCGATGTTCTACAGGCGGCGGCAATGGTGGGGATCCACCTGCCCTGGCGCTGATCGGTCATTCCTCGCACCGGGCGGCGATCTCGAATCCGGCGGCGCGGTAGTCCTGCAGGTCGATGCTCGCGTCGCTGCCTTCGATCAGGGCGTCCTCGATCTCTCGCAACGGACCCTGCAGCGCGGCGATGATCGGTTCCCAATCCCGGGGAGCACGCTTGGCCACCGAGTCCAGATCCTTGATGACCTCGTGCACCTGGCTGGAGTCGATGTCGCTCAAGGTCGGGTCCTCGGCAGCGGTCATGATGATCGCGTTGGCGCGCGGACCTGGCGCATCGTCCGTTTCGAAGAACAAGTCACAGGCCGCTTCCTCGGAGACCCGCAACGGCGATCGCGACGTCGTCGCCGCCAGGTTCTCGTTCCGACCTGGCTCGTCGCTGGAGGATCCGCCGCAGGCTGTCAGCAGCAGCCCGGCCGCCGCCACGACGATCGTCCATCTCATTTGTCGCCCCCTCCCGGGACCATCACCGCCCACAAACCGTTCGTGTGCGGACAGTGAGGTGTTTCAGCCCCAGACGCCGCGCACCGACGACATGACGGCCGACGCTGTGCCGGTTCGGGACAAACCGCCGGGCTAGGCTGCGAACGCCGCCACCAGGAAGGAGTGCCGGTGATTCTTCCCAAGGTGCGCGACATGCGATTCGTGACGATCCGTCGCGGTGGAACGCTGACCGACGAGAACCACCACTTGCTCGCCGAGTGGGCGGCCACATGCGCCGAACACGTGCTTCCCTTGTTCGAAGCAGTCCGCCCGGACGATCCGCGTCCGCGCGCGGCGATCGAGCACGCACGGGCCTGGATCCGTGGCGAAGTCAAGATGATGCAGGCGCGCGCTGCGGGCGGCCACGCCATGGGGGCCGCCCGCGACCTCACCGGCGCCGCCCGCTTCGCCGCATACGCAGCCGGGCAAGCCGCGGTCGTCGCGCACGTAGCAGCACACGAGCTGGGTGCAGCGGCCTACGCGATCAAAGCCGTTCGCGCGTCGGTCCCGGCCGATGAAGCGGAAGCCGCCGGCCGACGCGAGTGTCACTGGCAGCGCGACCAGCTCCCGCCACAGATCCGCGAGTTGGTGCTGGACGACCAGAGGCTCCGTAACGACATCTGCTGGCACGTCTTCGACGTCTGATCGACCGGCGTCGGTCAAGATCACCCTGGCACCTCAGCCGGCAGCCGTCCCGAAGGTCGACCGCTGCGTCGCCACCGCGGCGACGCCCAGCGGCCCTAGACCTGGCCGCTCGTCTCGGGTCCGCAGCAGAACGGGTCGTCGCACGGGCGCCCGACCTCGCTGCCGTACACCGCGAAGGCGCGCACCGGCTCCAGTGCCTCGCGCACGTCGGCGTCGGAAAGGCGTTGTCGTGCCTGCCGCGGCTTGCCCCAGCCGTCCGGCAAGTCGTCGAGGTCGAAACTGGCCTCGCCGTCGATGAACAACGTCCAGGCCGGGTGATCCGGGAACGGGTTGCCCCGCAGCACCCACCAGCTGTCGGCGACCCGTGCGGCCGCGGGGAACTTCGCGTCACCTGTGCCGCGCCACTGCGGCCGCATGTCCTCGACTCGTGCCGGATCCATGCCACCAGTCTGACCGAAAACGCCACGATCCGGTGACGTGGTGAGTATTTTGCGAACTTCACGCCACAGTCGGGGCACCGGTCACCCTTGTCTCGCGTCTGAAGGTGTGGAGACGCCTGGTGCAAGGGGTGCGCGGTGGGAAAACTGGCGGGCTACGCCGAGATCGAGACGTTGGGCAGTGGTGGCTTCGGCCGGGTCGTGTTGGCCAAGCACGAAGCGTCCGGAACGTTCGTGGCGATCAAGTACCTGCACGAGCGGTATCTGACCAATCAGCAGGTACTCGAGGGTTTTCGCCGCGAAGCCGCGCTGCTGGCGTCGGTGAACTCGCCCTATGTGGTGCGACTGTACGACTTTCAGGTGCTGAGCGACACCGCGGCCATCGTGATGGAAGCCGTGCCCGGGGTGTCGTTGCGCTCGATCCTTGCCGCCGAACGCGCCCTGGCGCCGGAGTCCGCGCTGTCGGTGCTGAAGGGTTCGTTACTGGGGTTGGCTGCCGCGCACCAGGTGGGTGTCGTGCACCGCGACTACAAGCCGGACAACGTGCTGGTCTCCGACCGCGGTGTGTCGAAGCTGGTCGATTTCGGGTTGGCGGTGCTCGACGGCCACCAAGGCCTCACAGCCGGTTCTCCCTCGTACATGGCGCCCGAACAGTGGGCAGGCCAGCCGGGGACGCCTGCCACCGATGTGTACTCGGCGACCTGCGTGTTCTACCAGTGCATCACCGGACAGAAGCCCTTCGCCGCTGAGACGCCGGCCGAGCTGAAGGTGATGCACGAAACCGCCGCGCCCAACCTGGAGCTGGTGCCCGAACACCTGCGCGGCCTCATCGCGGCAGGCATGGCCAAACACCCGCAACACCGGCCCCCCACCGCGGAAGCGTTCGTCGCCGAGTTGGAACGGGTGGCCACCGCGGTCCACGGGCCGGAGTGGGAGAGCCGCGGCTGGCAAGCTCTCGCCGCCGGAGCCGGCGCCCTGGTAGCCCTTTCGCCGCTGGCGTTGCTGGCCGCGACGGCGACCGGCACACCGATCGCGGGAGTCGCCACCGGGGCCGGATCCGCGGGAGCCGTGGGCACCACCGCGGGCACCGGCGCCGGCGTCGGAAGCGGTGTCAGTGGAACCGCAGCCGGGGCCGGCGCAGGAGTCGGGACGGGAGCAGGCACCGCTGCAGCGGGAACAGGCGCGGGAGTCGGCACCGGAGCGGCGGGAACCGGCGCGGGAGTCGGCAGCGGAGCAGCCGGCGTCGCCGCCGGGGCCACGTCAGTAGGCGCGGGTGCGGGCGCCACAGCAGGCGCCGCCGGTGCAGGCGCTACCGCCGTGGCCACCTCGGCCGGAGCCGGAGCAGCCGCAAGCACCGGACTGCTGGCCACCGCCACAGCCAAGTTCGTCGCGGCCGGCATCACCGCCGCGGCCCTCGTCGTCGGCGGCGTGGTGGTCGTACAAGCCGTCGGTGGGGACGAGCCGGCGCAATCCGCACAACAGGGCTGCACGGACGCGGCACCGCAGAACCTGGTGCCTGGCTCGGACCGCACGGACTGCCGCTGGCAAACCTCGGCCGAACAGATCGTGGGTTACGGCGATCGAGTCGTGCTGATCTCGCAGAAGGACTCGAAGTTCGAGATGCGTGCGGTCGACGGCGCGACCGGCAAGCAGCTGTGGTCGACCGGACCGCTTGCCGGACGAACGGACGGCGACGCACCTCGCTCGCTGCAGGTCGTCCGGCACGAGGGCAAGCCGTACGCCGCGTTCAACTACACGACCGAGAGCGGGTCGGCCGCGGCCTTCATGCCGTTGGACGCCGACGCCGACGCCGAACCCGTCACGTGGGAGTCGAACGAGACCGTCCGCATTCACGCCGAAGCGGACGACGCCATGGTCTTCTACGACGAACTCGATCAAACCCCGCAGGTGATCGACCCGACCACGGGCCAAGCCGCGGAACTCCCGGCGGATGCGTCCAAACGGGTGTTGGCCGTCGGTGACGGCTGGTACGCCGAAGGCGATGACACCACCTTCGTCGTCCGGAATTTCGAGGGTGACGAACTGTGGAACCCCGACGACAAACGCCCCGACCGCATCCGCTGGCCGGTGCACTACAAGGCACTGGCGGCCCACGGCGAGTACCTGGTCATGCTGGCACCGCTGGTGCCGACCGACGCGGGAACCGACATGGTCTTGTCCGTGCACGACCGTGAGGGGAATGTGGTCGCCGATACCGACTTCGGCGCCTCTTTCGACGTCCACTACCTGACGGTGGTGGCATCGCCGAACCAGAAGTGGCTCGCCGTCACCACCGACGGCGCGGCCGCGGCGATCCATCTCGCGTCTGGTGCAGCACGGCAACTCGATGACCTGGTCAAACCGCTCGCGATCACCGATGTCGGCCAGGTTGCGGGCGTGGTCACCGGAGCTCGCGACCTCGCCGTCGTCGCCGACGGGAGAACCGGGCAGATCACGTGGTCGGGGGACCGCGCGACGCGGATCCCGGTCGTGGCGACCGCCGACTACGTGGTGCTCGGCGACTGGATCCACCCGGCATTGCCCGACGCCGAACCGCCTGCCAACCGGACCGTCTGGGCGCTGCGCGGGACGATCGAGCCGGACGGGCCCGCGACGTCCGCACCGCCGGAATCAACGCTTGACGACTATTTCGTCGGCACGTGGCAGTCGGTCGGCGATGTCGATCAGCCGAACGTCGACACGACGTACCGGTTGGAGGTCGAGATCCGCACGGGCAAGGTCGGCGACATCGTCGGCACGGTCAGCTACCCGGGCCTGGACTGCTCGGGAACCTGGCGGCTGGAGAGCGCGACGCCGGAGCGGGTGGAGATCACCGAAGACATCACCGACGATCCCGAGGGCACCTGCCTGACGCCGGTCGACATCACCCTCGAGCGCACCGACGACGGGCTGAACTACACCATGCCGAACGGTGGTGCCGAACTCGAACGCCGCTGAAGCCCGGGCGGTTGGCACCGGCCTTCCCGGCGGGCACGCCCACAACCTCACATTCCGATCAACTTGTGACTGACTGGGCACCGACAGTGATCACGCCACGTCCAAGATCGCGTACGGGAGATCGACGGATTTTGGGTTGTCAGAGGTGCGGTTGTGGGACGGCTGGCTGGCTACACCGAGTTGCAGACGCTCGGCACCGGAGGCTTCGGCCGAGTGGTGCTCGCTCGGCATGACGCTTCGGGCACGGTGGTGGCGATCAAGTACCTCCACCAGCGCTATCTCACCGACGACGCGGTACTGGAGGGCTTTCGCCGCGAGGCGACGCTGATGGCGTCGGTCCAGTCGCCGTACGTGGTGCGCTTGTTCGACTTCCAGGTCACGGCGGATGTCGCTGCGTTGGTGATGGAAGCCGTTCCCGGGGTCTCGCTGCGGGAGATGCTCAATGCCGAGCGCGTCTTGATGGTCGAGGCAGCGCTGTCGGTGCTGAAGGGCTCGCTCTTGGGGCTCGCCGCCGCTCACCAGGTCGGCGTGGTGCACCGCGACTACAAGCCCGACAACGTGCTGGTCACCGATCAAGGGGTGTCGAAGCTGGTGGACTTCGGCCTGGCGGTGTTGGACGGCAGGCAGGGTCTCACCGCAGGGTCACCGTCGTACATGGCGCCCGAGCAATGGGCCGGCCAACCCGGCACTCCCGCAACCGACGTGTACGCCGCGACCTGCGTGTTCTATCAGTGCGTCACCGGCGACAAGCCTTTCGTCGCCGAAACGAACGACGAGCTGAGAAGGCTGCACGAAACGGCGGCTCCGGACCTGTCCCGAGTACCTGAGCACGTCCGCGGGCTCGTCGCGGCCGGGATGGCCAAGAGCCCGCACGCCCGGCCCACCAACGCCGAGGTGTTCGTCACCGAGCTGGAGCGCGTCGCGGCAGCGGCCCACGGCCCTGACTGGGAGCGCCGCGCCTGGCAAGCTCTGGCCACCGCAGCCGGCACGTTGGTCGCCCTTACGCCGCTCGCTGCCCTGGCCGGCACTACCACCACGACCGTCGCCGGGTCCGCCACCAGTGGGCTTTCCGCTTTAGGGGCCGCCGGCAACACGGCTGGAACCACCACGGTCAGCGGCTCTGCGGCGGCCGTGGCGGAGTCAGCAGGCGCCGGGGGCACCAGCGTCGGCTCCGCCTCCAGCACCGTGAGCAGCGCCGGGGCCGGCAGCGGCTCCACAGGGGCCGGCGTCAGCTCGGCCGGAACCGGCACGTCGGGCTCAGCGGCCTCCGCGGGCTCGGCCGGAACCGGCACGTCGGGCTCAGCGGCCTCCGCGGGCTCGGCCGGTTCCAGCAGCGCGACCGCCGGCGGATCGGCAGGCAGCGCTACCTCGGCAGGCACGGGCACCAGCGGTACAGGGGCGGGTGCAGGGGGCACAGCCGGTACGAGCTCGTCGGGAGCGAGCACGGCAAGCACCGGTTCGGCGAGTGCGGGAGGAAGTACATCCGGGGCCGGCTCGGCGGGCACGAACGCGGCGGGCGGGGGCGGCGCTGGATCAGGGGCACCCAGCGGCCCCACGACCGGGTCCGGCGCGGGGAGCTCGGCGGAGAGCGCGGGAACCACCGGCGCCGGAACCGGCTCCACGGGATCCAGCACTACGGGCTCCAGCACCACGGGCTCCAGTACCGGCTCGACCGGCGCCAGTACCAGCTCTCCCGGCGGCACCACCTCGACCAGCACCAGTACCGGCTCGACCGGGCCGGGCCCCGGCACGACCCATGGCAACCCCGGAACACCGAGCGGCGAAACGACGAGCGCCGGACCAGCCACTGGCACCGATCCCGCAGGCGCTGCCAATCCCGGTACCGTCCCGGACTCCACCGGTGTCAGCGCTGGAGCCACGGATCTCGGCGCCGCAGACCCGGTCGGACCGGGCGTGAGCCCCGGCGCGGTCGATTCAGGCGCCCACGCAAGCCCAGGCCCGATCGACACAGGCGCCCACGCAAGCCCCGCCACCACCGGCCCGGTCGGGAAACCAGCCTTGGCTGGTGCTGCGGGCGTCGGAGGCGCGGCTGCCGGTGGCCTGCTGGCCGGCACCGCGGCGAAGCTCATCGCCGCAGCGCTCGCCATCGCTGCGGTGGTCGCTGGCGGCGTGGTGGTCGTGAACACCCTCGGCGAGGAAGCACGTCCGGCCGCAGGGGCGGGGCGCGAAGCCGCTCCGGCGACCGGCTGCGCGACGTCGCCGCCGGAGAACGTACTGCCCGGCGTCGCCCGGGAAAGCTGCCAGTGGCAATCCACGGCCGAGCAAATGGTCGCCTACCAGGACAAAGTCGTCCTCGTCGGACACGACGGCGAGAACTTCGAGATGCGAGCGGTCGACGGGAAGACAGGCAAGCAGCTGTGGTCGACCGGTCCGCTGCCCGGACTGGTGGAAGCGCCCTACACCCCGCAGACCGGAGACGCAGCCAGGTGGTTGCGCGTCATTCATCACGACGGCAAGCCCTACGCCGCGTTGACCTACACCACCGAGAAGGGGTCGGCTGCCGCGTTCATGCCCATGGATGCGAACGGCACCACCGAGCCGGTCGTCTGGGAAGCGGACGAAATCCTCTACGAGAGCTCCAAGGACGACGCGGTGGTCTTCTACGACAGCATGAGGTCGGAGGGCAGGCAGATCGATCCGGAGAGCGGTGCGGCGATCGACCTTCCGGTCACCGAGTATCGGCGCATCGAGGCGGTCGGCGACGGCTGGTTCGCCGAAGGAACGGATTTTTCGTTCGTAGTGCGTGACGTCGGCGGCGCGGAACTGTGGGACCCGGACGGTGACGAATCCATCTCGCCGGGCCACGGCGTGGACTACCGGCTGCTGATCGGCTCCTACCGCGACTACGTAGTGGTGCTGTCCGTCGTCCGGCCGCCGGAGGGTGGCCCGAAGACCGTCGTCTCCGTCCACGACAAAACGGGGGGCGTCATCGCGCAAACCGATTTCGACGACCGGGCCACGTTCGACGCCACCGTACTGCCGTCACCGAACGAAAAGTGGCTGTTCGTCGGCACCAGCTCGGCCGCGGCGGCGGTGAATGTGGAGACCGGGGAAGCGCACCAACTGGCGGAAGCCGTCCGGGCGCTGACCATCAGCGACGACGGCAAAGTCGTCGGCGTGGTTCCCGGCATCACCGACAAGGCGGTCGTCGCCGACGGGAACACCGGGCGGATCACGTGGGAAGGCGACCGGGAGACGCGCCTGCCCCATGTCGTGGGGGAGGACTACATGATCGTCAACGACCGGATCCACCCGGTGCTGTCCAACTACCCGAAATACGAGACGGGGCCGGTGTGGGCCGTGCGCGGCACCCTCGACGGATGAGGACTGGCAGCTCGGGAGTGGTGTGGCCCGCGCGCTCATGGCCCGCAGGTGGCCCCGACCCCACGCACGACGAAGGCCCAGGTCCGAAGTGGATGGCTTCTGACCTGGGCCTTTGCGTGTGGAGCGGATGACGGGAATCGAACCCGCGTTCTCAGCTTGGGAATCAATCGGTGCCACCCGGAAGACGGGGGTGAGCTGCAGTGACGCTCCGGCGAGAGTTGCCCACTGTGGCCCCCGTTGACCCCCATGCAGGGCACGCAGAGGGCACGCGACTGCGAGCTTTAGTGTGTAGTCAGTTGCGTTCCGACGCGCCGGGCCACGTGTTCCGGCTTGGCGAGAGCGCCTGGACGAAAGTCATGAGTTATTCGTTGATCATTGGTCTTGGCACTGACCTCGCGGCCCCGCCCCCTTCGCCCCTGCCGCTCCTAGCGTCGTGGCGCTGGCGTCAAGGGTGGGCGTAGCCCATCGCATCGCGACGCCGTAGGCGCCCTTGATGGCAGCGACTCGGCGTTAGACGATCACCAGGCGAGAAGGGGACTTCCCGAGTAGCGCGCATATGCCAGGCGGATTCACAGGGCAAGTGCGCCGCCTGTGCGTTCGTCCCGCGCGGCGACGCCGGCGCGGCGGCAGCGGAGCGAGAGCCGTGCCGGTCGGGAGCCGCGCGGGGGCGGCGCGTCAGCGCCGCTCCTTGATCCTGTAGAGGACAACTCGGCAATGCACCGGTTATTTCGTGGAGGCCGCGCTTTCATCGCTGAATCGCATGACGGCCAGACTCTTGTCGTCGTGGCGTTTTGAACGTGGGTGCTGCCGACCGTCAGGGTCCTCCATCGCTTCCCATTCCTGACACCGAGCGAGCAGGGCTGCTAAGTCGTCGCCGCTGGACGCCGCAATCTCGGTCCACCGGTCGAGCTGGAGGTGCCGCATGGTCTCGTAGGCACCGTCGGTGGCGAGGACGACCCACGGCACCTCCGAAAGCGCACGCGAAGCCTGCACGGCGTGGTCAGCAGCGCTGGGATCTGCCTCGGCAATCCAGTATCCGTCGGGTTGGTTCCGCCGACGGGCCTGCTCAGTCTGGAGCTCGCGTAGCAACGCGCGGTGCTCCTGGTCGTATCCACTGCCGTTGGCAAGACGCTGTCGATACTTCCGCCGAGCCGGTATGTCGAGTTCATCCATCCGGTTATCGCGCAGTACCTCGGACGGCATGATGATTTCGGTGTCACCGAGAACGAAGAGGTCAAGGCTCGACCGTGCGGCTCGAGCGATGGCAACAGTACTGCTCGGAGACTCCCCTGGGGTCAGGCCCAGCTGCGCGCGGGTGGCCGCGATGGCAGCTCGAACAATCTCCGTGAGGTCTCCTTCCGGATCGCTGAGAAGCGCATCGCGGATGTGTTGACCGAGCACCTCGGCGTACTGTGCTGCCGGGACCGGAACCGGTACGAACGCCGATGCTCCGTCAAGCATGATCACGGCGTTGGGCGTGAGGAAGGTCCGGTCGTCGCTGCCGCCTCGCCCTGCTAGCTCGGCGTACTCGATGCGCATGCGATCACCACACGAATGGACCGGCAGCGAGTTCGCTGCCGGTGATGTCCAGACCGTCGTAGGTCGACCGGACGGCCAGGGAGAACGACTTGTCGTCGGTCTCTCCGTACAGGTTGGCGAGATTCGCCGTCAGGTAGTGCACCGCACCGAGCGACCCGATGGCATGGATTCCCGCAATGTGGACGACCACACGCTCATCGGTTCGAAGACGTGCGACGTAGGCAACGTCGGCGTTCTGCGGCTGGTCCTCATCGGCCGGTGACCCATACCGCTCGCCCGAGGGGCGGTGTTCGAACGGTGACCATCCCTGCCGCGATCCGAGCGGATCTTGTCGACCACATCCAGCGGTACGTCGACCCCGAACCAACTGCGCTCCTGTTCACAGGCGAAAAGTCCGACAACCCTGTTCGGCGCCTGAACTTCAACCAGCGCTCACGCTGGGGGAAGGTCGTGGCTGATCTAGGACTGGCGGGGGTGCGCTTTCACGATCTCCGCCACGCCGGAAACATCTGGGCGTCTAAAGCGGGCATGTCGACCAAGGACCTCATGGCTCGTATGGGTCACGACGACATGCGAGCGGCACTGATTTATCAGCGCGCCACGAGTGACGCCGATGCACGGATCGCCGACAGCCTGTCGAAGCTCGTCGACGAGCACCGTGGACGCGGGCACGACCGGGCACGGCCGACGCCGGAGGGCACGTAGAGGGCACGCGCGCGGTCAAGCCCCACGCACGACGAAGGCCCAGGTCCGAAGTGGATGGCTTCTGACCTGGGCCTTTGCGTGTGGAGCGGATGACGGGAATCGAACCCGCGTTCTCAGCTTGGGAAGCTGATGTTCTACCATTGAACTACATCCGCATCGCCGCTCAGGATACACAGCGGCCGTCCGCGCGATGCACCGAGCCCCTGGGTCGGCGCCCACGCTCACTTCTTGATTTACCGCAGAATCGCGAGCCGATCAAGGCCCCTTCGCCCTGCCTCACACCCTGCGCGCACGACCACCCTCACCCTGCGCAACGACCGCTCCCCTGCGCGCACGACCACCCACACCCACGCGCCCGCCTGCTCCCCACCCCCCGGAGCACGCCGACCGCTTGACGCCCGCCGACAAAGTGACAACACTTGTTGTCGCTGGCGATGCCCGGACGACCCCCGCGGTACCGGCGCGACACAACAGGGAGAGCGCGATGCCCGAGGAGCCCACAGCGAAAGCAGCTCGAACGGCGACCACCGAGCTGCCGGAGCCCGAGCTGTTCGCACGAGGATCGCTCAAGTTGGCCGCCCGCCTGTTCGGCCCCGGTAACCTGCGTGCCGACCAGGCCCAGGTCGACCGCCTCCGCTCGTTCGCGCAGGAAGCCGACCCGCTCGCCGACCGCCTCGCCGCCGTGCTGCAACGCGACCCGCGTGCTCGGGATCTGTTCGAGCATGCCCTCAAGCACGGTGTCGACAGCCTGGACTCCGCCCCCGAGGAGCTCTTCGAGTTCTTCCACGAGGTGGAGCGCACCCCGTACTGGGTCGACCACGACCGCATCGACCGCGGCGCACGCTCGATCGTCCGCACCGGCGTCATCGGCCTCATCCCGCTCGGTGACATGTCGCTCATGGGCGGCTACCTGGCCTCTCGCGCGGTGAAAACCCTCGTCGGCACCGGTGACCTCGAGTACGAAGCCGCCCGCAGACTTGCCGAGACAGCCGCCTGGTGGATCGACGTCACGACGCCAGGAGCGCTCAAGCACGGCGGCGACGGCTATGCGGCCGCGTTACGCGTACGCCTGCTGCACGCCCACGTACGCGCCGCGATGAATCGTCGCCACGACTGGAACTACGACGAGTGGGACCACCCGGTCAACCAGGTCCAGACGGCGGGGACACTGCTGCTCTTCTCCCAGGTCTTCCTGCTCGGCACGCGCATGCTCGGCGTCCGCTACACGCAGCGCGAGCGGGAAGACGTGCTGCACTTGTGGCGCTACGTCGGCTGGCTTCTCGGCGTCGACGACGCTCTCCTGCCCGCGGACGAGGACGACTCGTGGCGTCTGCTGTGGCTGCTAGCCGCCACCGAATTCATCCCTGACGAGGACTCCCGGCGCCTTGCCCGCGTCCTGCTCGAGCAGCACGCCGTGGTCGGGCAGCGGTTCGGCCCGCTCAACGGCGTCATCGGCCGGGCGGCGGTCAATCTGCACGCCGCCGTCAGCCGCATGCTGCTGGGCGACGGTAACGCCGACTACCTCGGGCTCCCCGCCGCCCGCATGTCGTCAGCGGCCGTGCTGACCTTCGCGGCGGCCAACTTCATCGCGGAGACGGCACGCCAGGCGCTGCCGGGCGCCACCACGCTGCAACGGTTGCTCGGATACCGCTCCCGCCGCTGGTACCTCAAGCAGGTCACCCGCGCGCTCGAGCTGGACCGCACCTACTCTCGCCCGGTTCGCACGGCCTCCGGCAAGGCCGCGGGCTCAACCGCCGCCTGATGCGACACCCGCGCCCGCTGCGTCCACACCACACTGGCCAGCACCGCGACGGCGACCAGCACCGACAGCAGCGTCACGCGCTCGTGGAGTAACACCGCCGACCACGCCAGCGTCAACACCGGCTGCATCAACTGCACCTGTCCGACCCGGGCGATGCCGTCGCGCGCCATGGCGGCATACCACGCGAAGAAGCCGAGATACATCGTGCACGTCGCCAGGTAGACGAACGAGATTCCCTGCGCCCACGACACCTCACCGAGACCGTCGGAGGTCACGATCGCCACGGGCAGCGTCACCGGCAGCACCAGCACCACGGCCCACGAAATCGTCTGGGCCCCGCCGATCTCGCCGGCCAGTATGCCGCCCTCGGCGTAACCCCAGCCGCCGAGTACCACCGCGCCGAGCAGATACACGTCGGGCAGCGAGAAGCCCCCGTCGAGACCGCCGCTGACCGCGACGAACACCAGCACCGTGGCCATTCCCACCGCGCTGGCCAGCCAAAACTCGGTGTGCGGGCGCTCCTTGGCGCGCAGCACGGCGAACGTCGCGGTGGCCAACGGCAAGCACGCGATCACCACGGCGCCGTGCGCGGAACTCTCGTCGACCAGCGCCATCGACGACAGCAACGGAAACCCGATCCCGACCCCGGCGGCGACGACCACCAACCGGGGCACCAGCCGCCAACCGGGCCACGGCGTACGGGTCACCACCAAGTAGACGATCGCCAGCAGGCCCGCGGCCGCACAGCGCCCCGGCCCGACGAAGATCGGATCCAGCGCGCCGACCGCGACTCGGGTCGCCGGAAGGGAGAGACTGAAGCACACGACGGCGACGGCCGCGAGACCCAAGCCGACCGTTATCCGTGGCGGGCGGGTAACGTTATCATTGTCTCTCATGATCCATGATAACGCTGCGGCTCGTGTTACTGAAGAGCTGCTGGCGGTCGTCGACGCGGGCAACCCGGGCGACAAGCTGCCCTCGGTCCGCGAACTCATGGCGCGGCACCGCGCTTCGCCGGTCACGGTGCAGACCGCGGTGCAACAACTCGCCGCCCGCGGGCTGGTCGAAGTGCGCCCGGGTCGCGGCACCTTCATCGCCGCTCAACGGCCACCAGCCGCGGCCACACCGCCCGATCTGTCCTGGCAGAGCGTGGTGCTCGCCGACGGACGCCCGGGTGAGGACGAGCTGGCCGCGCTGCTGGCCACCCACCGCCCGGAAGCACTACCGCTCAGCTGCGGGTACTTCGACCAGCAACTCCAACCTCTCGGCGCCCTGGGCGCGGCGATGGCCAGGGCCGCCCGCAAACCGGCGGCGTGGGGCAGGCAACCCACCGAAGGGCTCCCCGACCTGCGGGAATGGTTTGCCAACGAGGTCGGCGGCGGCCTCCGCGCGGCCGACTTCACCATCTGCTCCGGCGGGCAACCGGCTCTTGCGGCCGCCTTTCGTGGTCTGGGCAGGCCGGGCGAGGTGGTGCTTGTCGAGGCGCCCACCTACCTCGGCGCGATGGCGGCGGCACGCGACGCGGGTCTTCGCGTGGTGGGCGTGCCGACCGACGAACACGGCGTCCGCCCGGATCTGCTGGCGGCGGCATTCCGCACCACCGGCGCGCGACTCTTCTACTGTCAGCCGCTGCACGCCAACCCCCATGGGGCGGTGTTGTCCGCCGAGCGGCGAACCGCTGTCCTGGACGTCGTCGCGGAAGCGAAAGCCTTCCTCATCGAGGACGACTACGCGCGCGGTCTGACCCTGGACGGTTGCGCCCCGCCTCCGCTGTCGGTCGACGACAGCGACGGCCACGTCATCTACGTGCGCTCGTTGACCAAGGTGGTCGCACCGGGGATGCGACTGTCGGCCATCGGCGCCCGCGGGGTGGCGGCGGCCCGGCTGCGCACCGCGCGGCTGCTGGAGGACCTCTTCGTGGCCGGCCCGCTCCAGCACGCGGCGGTCGAATTCCTCACCTCGCCCGCCTGGCCCCGCCACCTGCGCTCCCTACGCACCGGCCTCCGGCAACGGCGCGACGCCCTGGTCGAAGCGCTGCGGACCCATATCCCGTGGCTCGACGTCACGGTCCCCAGCGGCGGCCTGCACCTGTGGCTCCGCCTCCCGGACGGCTCGGACGAGCCGACGATCACGGCCGAGGCCATGGCTCGCGAACTCGTGGTCTACCCCGGCCGCCCGTGGTTCGCCGCCGAACCCACCGGCCAATACCTGCGGCTCAGCTTCGGTGGACTCGCTGCAGACTTGGCTCCGGTGGCGGCGAGCCGGCTGGCGGACGCGTTACGTGCCGCCGGATCCGGCCCGACATGAGCGCGGCGAACGCGCACAGGCCGCCCGCGACGTACCACGCGAGGTCGTAGCTGCCGTTGACGTCCCGGATTGCGCCCGCGCCGTAGGCGGCGATCGCGGCGCCGACCTGGTGCGAGGCGAACACCCAGCCGAACACGATCGGCCCGTTCATGCCGAACCGCTCACGGCACAACGCCACGGTCGGCGGAACGGTGGCGATCCAGTCGAGCCCGTAGAAGATCACGAACACCCACAGGCTCGGCTCGACGTGCGGCTGCAGCAACGACGGCAGGATCAGCAGCGACATCCCGCGCAGCGTGTAGTAACCGACCAGCAGGTAGCGCGGGTCGAACCGGTCGACCAGCCAGCCGGACAGAATCGTGCCTGCGACGTCGAAGATCCCAACCAGTGCCAGCAAGCCGGCGGCGGTCGTGGACGGCATCCCGTGGTCGTGGGCCGCCGTGACGAAGTGCGTCCCCACCAGCCCGTTGGTGGTCGCGCCGCAGATGGCGAACCCGCCCGCGAGCAGCCAGAACGTCCTGGTCCTTGCCGCTTCTCGCAGCATGCGCAGGCTCCGCAGCACGCTGCTTCCCGACACCGGACGAGCGGCTTCGTCGTCCTCGGTAGCGCCGTACGCGGTGGTGCCGACGTCGCTCGGGTAGTCGCGCATCAGCAGCACGACCAGCGGCACGACGGCCAGGGCCGCGCAGGCCACGGTGATCGACGGGACGCGCCAGTCGTATTCGGTGGCCAGCGCCGCCACCAACGGCAGGAAGACGAGCTGCCCGGTGGCGCCCGCCGCGGTCAGCACACCGCTGACCAGGCCTCGGCGTTTGACGAACCAGCGGCCGGTGATCGTGGCGACGAACGGCATCGACATCGAGCCGGTGCCGACACCGACGAGCACCCCCCAGCACAACAACAACTGCCACGGCTCGGTCATGAACACCGTCAGCCCGGCACCCGCGGCGACCAGCACGAGCGCGCAGGCCACCACCCGGCGGATCCCCAACCGGTCCATCAACGCCGCGGCGAACGGAGAAATCACCCCGAACAACACCAGGTTGATCGACACGGCCGAACCGATCGTGCCGTGGGACCAGCCGAACTCCTCGTGCAACGGATCGATCAGCACGCTGGGCACGGCGCGGAAACCCGCGGCACCGATCAATGTCACGAACGCGACGGCGGCAATCACCCACGCCCAGTGGATCCGCCGGGCCACACCTTCTCGCTGAATCACATGATCAGTCTTGACGGCCGAGGAGATCACCAACAGTGACCTGATTGCCAATATGTGCAAGGATCTGGCCATGCAGCCCCATCGCATCGTGGTCCTTGCCCTCAACCCGGTGATCGGCTACGACCTGGCCATCCCACCCATGGTGTTCAACTCGGCCAGGGGCCCGGACGGAAGCCGGCTTTACGACGTGCGCATCTGCGGACTCGACGAGGGGCCGCTGCGGACGAACGCCGGCTACTCGATCCTTCCCGACGACGGGCCGGAAGCACTGCGGGAAGCGGACAGCGTGATCGTCCCCGGCACCCAGCTGGAGGGACCCCGTCACGACGGGGTACTGCCGGACGAGCTGGCTCGCGCGCTGGAGACCGTGCCGTCGCACGCGCGATTCATGTCGATCTGCACCGGTGCGTTCGTGCTCGCCGCGACGGGCATGCTCGACGATCGGCCGGCGACCACTCATTGGGCACACGTGGAGACGTTCCGCGCCCTCTACCCGCGCGTGAAGCTCGACGAGACCGTGCTGTTCGTCGACGACGGGGACGTGTTGACGTCCGCCGGCCTGTCAGCCGGGGTCGACCTTTGCCTGCACGTCGTCCGCTCCGACCACGGCAGCGAGGTCGCCAACCGCGCGGCCCGCTACTGCGTCGTCCCACCGTGGCGCGAGGGCGGCCAGTCACAGTTCATCGAGCGCCACGTGCCTGATGGCGACGCCACGAGCACCGCGCCGACCCGTGCCTGGGCACTCCAGCGCCTGGCCGAACCACTCGACCTGGCAAGCATGGCCGCCCACGCACACATGAGCGTGCGCACGTTCTCCCGCAAGTTCCGGGCCGAGACGGGGATGTCGCCCGGCGCTTGGCTCACCCAGCAGCGCATCGACCACGCCAGACACCTGCTGGAGACGACGGACCTGAGCGTGGACGAGGTCGCGGCGGCGGCAGGGCTTGGTACGGCGGCGTCCTTGCGGCAGCATCTGCGGTCCAGCATCGGGGTGAGTCCGCTGGCCTACCGGCGCACGTTCCGTGCTCCCGCCGACCGCGCGGGCTAGGGTGAGCGCGTGCTGCTGAGTGACCGCGACCTGCGCAAGGAACTGGAATCCGGTCGGCTGGGCGTGGACCCGTACGACCCGAAGATGCTCCAGCCGTCGAGCATCGACGTGCGACTGGACCGGTACTTCCGGGTGTTCGACAACACCAAGTACACCCACATCGACCCGTCCCAGCAGCAGGACGAGCTGACTTCGTTGGTCGAGCAGACCGGTGACGACCCGTTCGTGCTGCACCCGGGCGAGTTCGTACTGGGATCGACGTTCGAGATGGTCACGCTGCCCGACGATCTGGCCGGACGGCTGGAGGGCAAGTCGTCGCTGGGCAGGCTCGGGTTGCTGACGCACTCCACCGCAGGCTTCATCGACCCCGGCTTCTCCGGGCACATCACGCTCGAGCTGTCCAACGTGGCCAACCTGCCGATCACGCTGTGGCCGGGGATGAAGATCGGTCAGCTGTGCCTGTTCCGGCTGTCGAGCTCCGCGGAGTACCCGTACGGGACGAAGGAGGCCGGTTCGCGCTACCAGGGCCAGCGCGGCCCGACACCGTCGCGCGCCTACCTCAACTTCCACCGCACCGACACCAGCCGGTGAGCGCGGCGGAACTTTCTGGACATTTGTTCAGGTAGTCTGGAGCAATGTACGCCTACGTGCTCCTGGCCCTGGCCATCGCCGCCGAGGTGAGCGGCACCGTCGCGCTGAAGTTCTCCGAGGGTTTCAGCAAGCTGGGCCCGTCGCTCGTGGTGGCGGCGGGCTACGGCCTGGCCTTCTACCTGTTGTCGTTGGTGCTCAAGGCAGGCGTCCCGGTCGGCGTCGCGTATGCGATCTGGGCGGCTTTCGGCATCGCGCTGATCGCCCTCGTCGGCGTGGTCTTCCTGCACGAACAGCTCAACGCCACCATGCTCGCCGGCCTCGCCCTGGTGATCGCCGGCGTGGTGCTCGTCGAGATCGGCAGGGCGACGGCATGACGATGCAACGGGACGGCCGCAAGGTCCGCGGCGAGAAGCGGCGCCAGGAGATCATCGAGGCCACCCTGCGTGTGATCGAACGCGACGGCGTCGCAGGCGTGACGCACCGCAGCGTGGCACGCGAGGCGGGCATCCCCACGGCGTCGACCACGTATCACTTCGCCACGCTCGACGACCTGCTCATCGCGACGCTGATCGCGTGCGCCAGGGACATGGCCACCGAGGTGTACTGGATGATCGACCGCGCACGCTCACGCGAAGGCCTACGGCGCTCGAGCGGCTCACCGGACAGCGGCCCGAGCGCGGCCGACGAAGTCTCGGCACTGCTGGCCGAGGCGCTCGGCCCACGGCGCGGCCGCACCATGGCCGAGTACGAGCTCTATCTGCTGGCCGCTCGGCGTCCCTCGCTGCGACCCGCCGCCCGCCGCTGGTTGGACGTGCTGACCTCGATGGTCAAGCACGACGACGAAGTCGCTTTTCGGGTGTTCCTCGCCGGGATCGACGGCCTGCTGATCCAAGGCCTGATCGACGACGAGCCGCCCAGCGCGGAAGAACTTCGTCCGGTGGTGGAGTACCTGCTCAACCCCACCGAACGCCGCCGACGTGCTCGGCAGGAACGCTGAGCACGTCGGCGCGCGGCATCAGCCCTTGTTCTCGTAGACCGGGGTGATGTAGGCGCGGGCCAGCGTGTGGAAGAACAGGTTGAACCCGAGGAACGCCGGCTTGGCCTCGGCCGGGACGTCGAGCTTGTCCACGTCCACCGCGTGCACCACGAACATGTAGCGGTGCGGACGGTGCTTCGGCGGCGGAGCGGCACCGACGTAACCGACGTGCCCGCTGTCACCGGCCAGCTGGATCGCCCCCTCGGGCAGACCCGAGCCGTTCTCGTCACCGGCGCCCGACGGCAGCTCGGTCACCGACGCCGGGATGTTGAACACCGCCCAGTGCCAGAATCCGGACGCGGTCGGGGCGTCCGGGTCGAAGCAGGTCACCGCGAAGCTCTTGGTCTCCGCGGGGAAGCCTTCCCACCGCAGGTGCGGGGACCGGTCCTCGCCGCCCGCGCCCATCTTGCCGGACAGGTGCGGCGTCGGAAGCGTCTCACCGTCGGCGATGTCATTGCTGGTCACGGTGAACGTGGGAACCTGGGGCAGGAAGTCGTAGGGATTCGGTGGCGCAGGGGTTTGCTCAGTCACGGACTCCTCCATCCGATTCGCATCACATGCGTCTGCGAGGTTAGTGGAACCAGGGTCGAACCTGGGGGTTCTCCCCGATGCCGCACCGGCGAAAGCGGCATACCGTGATCCAGGTAAGGACACACACGAGGGGATCAATTCATGTCACGCACCGTCAAGTTCGCCGTCGGGATCGCACTGATCGCCGTGGCGGTCGGACTTGCCACCGGTTGGTTCTGGACTTCGCAGACGGAGGCGACCGAGCGGGTCACCGCCCGCATCGACACCGTCGAGATCGACAACGACTCGGGTGACGTGATGGTGCGTGCCGACGACGTGTCGACAGTGCAGATCAAGGAGCGGTTCCGCTACCGGTTCGACGCCCCGGACACGCAGGCGTACTCGGTCGACGGCAGCATCCTGAAGCTGGACGGCTGCGGCTGGTGGTGCGAGGTCGACTACGAAGTGATCGTGCCGCGCGACACCAAGGTGATGGGTGAACTGGACTCCGGCAACCTGGAGCTGATCGGCGTCGCAGGCGGCGAGGTCCAGCTCAACAACGGCGACACCAAGCTGCGGGACATCGCGGGCCCGCTGTCGGTGGACTCGAACTCCGGCGACATCACCGGTGCGGGACTCGGCGCCGACCTGACCCTGACCGCGAATTCCGGCGACATCACGGTGGTGCTCACCGCACCCGCCAACGTCACCGCCGACGTCGACAGCGGCAACATCGACGTGGTCGTGCCGCCGGGCGAGTACCAAGTGGAGGCCGACACCGACTCCGGCAACCGCGACATCCGCATCGGCAACAACTCCGGCGCCGACCATCGCCTCGAGCTGACCACCGATTCCGGCGACGTGGTCGTTCGTCCCGCGAGCTGAGTCACATCGCCTGCCCGGGCCGGGAACACACGGCACGTCCCACTCGTTGTCCGGGCGGCAAGGTTGAGTGTGGCAGACTCAAGTCTGCGCCGAGCCGACAAACCGGTGGCGCGGAAAACTTGAGCCGGTCGGGCTCAGGGTGAAAGTCACACCCCCACAGACCCACGAACGACACACAGGAGGAACACCCCATGGCGCGAGCGGTCGGCATCGACCTCGGCACGACCAACTCGGTCGTCGCTGTCCTGGAGGGTGGCGAGCCGACGGTCATCGCCAACTCCGAAGGTTCCCGCACCACCCCGTCCATCGTCGCGTTCGCCAAGAACGGCGAAGTGCTCACCGGTCAGCCGGCCAAGAACCAGGCGGTCACCAACGTCGACCGCACGATCCGGTCGGTCAAGCGGCACATGGGCGAGGACTGGAAGAAGGAGATCGACGGCAAGGCGTACACGCCGCAGGAGATCTCCGCCCGCGTGCTGATGAAGCTGAAGCGGGACGCCGAGGCCTACCTGGGCGAGGACGTCACCGACGCGGTCATCACGGTGCCCGCGTACTTCTCCGACGCCCAGCGGCAGGCCACCAAGGAGGCGGGCCAGATCGCCGGGCTGAACGTCCTGCGCATCATCAACGAGCCGACGTCGGCCGCGCTGGCCTACGGCCTGGACAAGGGCGAGAAGGAACAGACCATCCTGGTCTTCGACCTCGGTGGCGGTACGTTCGACGTCTCGCTGCTGGAGCTGGGCGACGGCGTGGTCGAGGTGCGCGCCACCTCCGGTGACAACCACCTGGGTGGTGACGACTGGGACCAGCGGATCGTCGACTGGCTGGTGGACAAGTTCAAGGCCTCGCACGGCATCGACCTGACCAAGGACCGGATGGCCCTGCAGCGCATCAGGGAAGCCGCGGAGAAGGCCAAGATCGAGCTGTCCAGCTCGTCCACGGCCAACATCAACCTGCCCTACATCACCGTGGACGCGGACAAGAACCCGCTGTTCCTGGACGAGACGCTGTCCCGCGCCGAGTTCCAGAAGATCACCGCGGACCTGCTGGAGCGCACCCGCCAGCCGTTCAACAACGTGCTGCGGGACGCGGGCATCTCGGTCGGCGACATCGACCACGTCGTGCTGGTCGGTGGTTCCACCCGTATGCCTGCGGTCGCCGACCTGGTCAAGGAGCTGACCGGCGGCAAGGAGCCGAACAAGGGCGTGAACCCGGACGAGGTCGTCGCGGTCGGTGCGGCGCTGCAGGCCGGTGTGCTCAAGGGCGAGGTGAAGGACGTCCTGCTGCTGGACGTCACCCCGCTGTCGCTGGGCATCGAGACCAAGGGCGGCGTGTTCACCAAGCTCATCGAGCGCAACACCACGATCCCGACCAAGCGCTCGGAGATCTTCTCCACGGCCGAGGACAACCAGCCGTCGGTGCAGATCCAGGTGTTCCAGGGTGAGCGTGAGATCGCCGCGCACAACAAGAAGCTCGGCATGTTCGAGCTGACCGGCATCCCGCCCGCTCCGCGTGGCGTGCCGCAGATCGAGGTCACGTTCGACATCGACGCCAACGGCATCGTGCACGTCACGGCGAAGGACCTGGGCACCAACAAGGAGCAGTCGATGACCATCACCGGTGGGTCCGCCCTGCCGAAGGAGGACATCGACCGGATGATCAAGGACGCCGAGGCGCACGCGGAGGAAGACCGCAGGCGGCGCGAGGAGGCCGAGACCCGCAACCAGGCCGAGTCGCTGGTGTACCAGACCGAGAAGTTCGTCAAGGAGAACGAGGACAAGCTCCCGGACGACGTCAAGACCAAGGTCAACGACGCCATCAAGGAGGTCAACGAGGCGCTCAAGGGCAGCGACGTCTCGGCCATCCGCACGGCCATGGAGAAGCTGTCCCAGGAGTCGCAGGCGATGGGCACGGCGTTGTACGCCAACACTGACGCCGCCCAGGCCGCTGCGGGCGCCGCGGGTGCCGGTGCGGCCGGTGACGGTGCCGGCGCGTCCGGCTCCGCGAACGCCGGTGACGACAACGTGGTGGACGCCGAGATCGTCGACGAGGACGAGAAGAAGTGACCGAACTGCACAACGACGGCAACGGTGAGGAGCCACGGGTAATAGTGCGTGATCGTCGCAAGATCGACCCGGAAACCGGCGAGGTCCGGCGGGAAGCCGCCGAAGAGGCCCGGCCCGCTGGTGAACAGAACCAGCAGGCCGGCCGGCCGGAAGGCTCCGCACCGGCCGCCGCTCCGGCGGACGAGGGCGGCGGCGCTGCCGATCTGCAGAAGCAGCTGGAGGAGCGCACCGCCGACCTGCAGCGGGTCACGGCCGACTTCGCCAATTACCGCAAGCGGGTCGAGCGGGACCGGGCCGCGGTGGTCGCCGCGGCCAAGGCCTCGGTGTTGAACGAGCTGCTGCCGCTGTTGGACGACCTGGAGCGGGCCGAGGCGCACGGCGACCTCACCGGTCCGTTCAAGGCGGTCGCCGACAAGCTGCACGGCACGCTGCAGAGCGTCGGCCTGGAGTCGTTCGGCAGCGAGGGCGACACGTTCGACCCGATGGTCCACGAAGCGGTGCAGCACTCGACGTCGCCGGACGTCACGGAGCCGACGGTGACGGCGGTGCTGCGGCGCGGCTACCGGTTCGGCGACCGGGTGCTCCGGCACGCCATGGTCGCGGTGACCGACCACGAACCGGCGCCGCAGGAGGAACCATCCGCCGCGCAGCCGGAGGCCGGCGGCGAGCAGACGGAACAACCACCATCGACGGAGAACTGATAACACGAGCGGAAGGAGGGGACGTCCGGTGAGTGCACGGGAGTGGATCGGTAAGGACTTCTACCGCGAACTGGGCGTCTCCTCCGACGCATCGCAAGAAGAGATCAAACGCGCGTACCGCAAGTTGGCGCGGGAGTACCACCCCGACGCCAACCCCGGTGACGCCAAGGCCGAGCAGCGGTTCAAGGCCGTCTCCGAGGCCTACGGCGTGCTGTCGGACCCGAAGAAGCGCAAGGAGTACGACGAGGCTCGGGCGCTGTTCGGCTCCGGCGGCGGAGGCAGCTTCAACTTCCCCGGCGGCGGAGCGGGCGGCTTCGACTTCGGCGACCTGTTCGGCGCCGCCAGGGCCGGAGGCAGCAGTGGCCTCGGCGGGCTCGGGGACATGCTCGGCAACCTGTTCAACCGGCGCGGTCCGTCCACGGCGACCGCCTCGCAGCGGGGGGCGGACGTGGAGACGGAGATCCGCATCGATTTCGTCGAAGCGGTCCGCGGCGCGACGGTGCCGTTGCGGCTGTCCGCCCCGGCGAAGTGTGGCACGTGCGCAGGCACGGGCGCCGCGCCCGGCACCCACCCGCGCACGTGCCCGACGTGTGGCGGCGCCGGCCTGATCAACACCAGCCAGGGCGCGTTCGCGTTCTCCGAACCGTGCCGGGACTGCCGTGGCCGGGGCGCGATCATCGACACCCCGTGCCCGGAATGCGCAGGCGAAGGCGTCAGCACCCGGACGCGCACGCTGACCGTGCGCATCCCACCGGGGGTGGACAACGAGCAACGCATCCGGCTGGCCGGGCAGGGCGAGCCGGGCCGCGGTGGCGCACCCGCGGGCGATCTGTACGTGAAGGTGCACGTCACCCCGCACCCGGTCTTCGGCCGGTCGGGCAACAACCTCACCATCACGGTCCCGGTGGACTTCGCCGAGCTCGCCCTCGGCACCACCATCACGGTGCCGACCCTGGACGGCAAGGTGTCGGTGAAGGTGCCGCCGGGCACCAACAGCGGTCGCGTGCTGCGGGTGCGCGGCAAGGGCATCACCAAGCGATCCGGCCAGACGGGTGACTTGCTGGTGACGCTGCAGGTCGCCGTGCCATCGTCGTTGAACGGCAAGGCGAAGAAGGCGCTCGAGGAGTACGCCGAAGCGGTCGCGAAGCACGATCCGCGTCCGGAGATCACCAGGTTGCTGCGGGAGCGAGCATGAGCGGGCGTGAGGAGAAGACGTACGTGATCTCGGTGGCAGCCGAGCTGGCCGGCCTGCACGCGCAGACGTTGCGGGCGTACGACCGGCAGGGCTTGGTGTCGCCGATGCGCACTCCGGGCGGCGGCAGACGGTATTCCGCGCGGGACATCGAGTTGCTGCGCGAGGTGCAGCGGCTGTCCCAGGAAGAAGGCGTCAACCTCGCAGGCATCAAGCGGATCATCGAGCTGGAAGGCCAGATCGACGAGCTGAAGGCCCAGGTCAAGGCGTTGACCGAGGAGCTGTCCCAGGCGTACGCGGCGGCCGAGCAGGCTGCGGCCGCGGTGCACGCGAGCTACCGCAGGGAGCTGGTGCCGATGCGCCAGGAGACCGCACTGGTCATCTGGAAGCCTCGGCATCGGAGGCGCTGACATTCTGCGCACACAGGCGCCGGGACGTACTGTTCCGGCGCCTCTGCGCTGTCGTGGGCCGGCTGGATTCGCCGTGGCTCGAATCCTTTGAGCGGCGGGTGCCCCGCTGCGACGCTGTGCGCGGGCCGCAGTAGCCCGACACGACCAGCGACGTTCAGCTTCTCAGTGGGAGGCTGAACGTTCCTCCACGTTCGCCTACGCCGCTCTCAGCTCACCTGATGTCTACTCGGTGGTGAACGAGTCGTAGGAGATCTGGTCGTAGGCGGTTCCAGCGACCAGCATGCGCGACACCGTCGCCCGGATCATTCCCGGCGAACCCGCGACCAGCACGTCGTGGTTGTGCCAAGCACCGCCGTAGGCGGGGACGATTTCGGCGAGCGTGCCCGTCTTGCCGCCCTCGACACTGCCGTCCTCGGTGACCGGGACGACCGTCAGCCACGGGTGGTCGGCCTCCCATTGCCGTAATTGCGGCAAGAAGTAGAGCGAGTCGGCGTTGCGGCCGCCGAAGAACAGCGTCACGGACGGTTGGCGGTCACGCTGCGCGAGGTCGTCGATCACCGAGCACATCGGGGCCACCCCGGTGCCGCCGGCGATCATGACGATGTCGCGCTGCGCGTTGCGGTTGACCCAGAGGTTGCCCATCGGCGCGCCGAGGCGCCACACCTCACCGGGGGCGGTCCGCCGGACCAGCGCGCGGCTCACCCAGCCGTCCGGGACGACGCGCACGTGGAACTCCATCAGCCCGTCCTCGCGCGGCGCGTTCGCCGGGGAGAGGTACCGCCACAAGCGCGGCCGGTGCGGCGACTCGATGCTGACGTACTGACCGGGGACGTACTGCATCTGCGGCTCCGGCTGGACCCGGATGATCGCGGTGTCCCAGTCGATCCGCTCGTGGTCGACCACGTGACCGGCCCACCAAGCGGGCGCGTCGTCGTCCGCGGCGCCTTCCTGCATGGTGCGGGCCATGATCTCGTAGGCCTGCACCCAGGCCTGGTCGACCTCGTCGGTCCACTCGACGGTGGTGAACTTGCGCACCGCGGCACGCAGGGCCACGCCGAGGGCGTCGAAGTGCTCGTCACGTACGCCGAACTTGCGGTGGTCCTTGCCGAGCTGACGCAGAAACGGTGTCAGCTCTTGCGGTCGGTCGACCATCTGCACCAGGTGCACCAGCGCGCGGAACAGCCTGCTGCGCTGGGTCTGCATGTTGACCGGGAACAGATCCCTGGTATCCGGAGCGACGGAGAACAGCACGGCGTAGAAGTGCTGCGCCATTTCGTCGGCCTTGCGTTCGACCGGAGCGAAGCTGGATTTGATGATCTTGACCAAGCGTTCGCCCGCGGGGTCGACCAGATGTTGCTCCGGCGGGTAGGCGGACTCGTTGAGCACAGCGTTAGCAGTCATGGAAGACGGGATCACTCCACGGGGTGGCGGGCGGGGGCCTGCTGAAGTCGTTGCATTATCGATTCTGGCCTAAATATCTGCGGGTTTCTTGGGCCAACTGGCGCAACTGCCGCACGTGCAGGCGACGTGACAGAGAGTGTCAACACTGCGGAAGATGGCGCAATTTCCTCACGATCGCGTGAGATCCGTCGCCCGGTCGTGTCAGAGTAGCCGGGCCCCCGACCTGTGACCCCGACCCACATGGACCAGACGGTGAAACACTCGCTCCGGCTCGCCCGTATGGCGCGGATGGACCTGACCCCGAATCCCCGCGAGCGGCAGACTCAGCCACCCGGCGAGGCGTCGTCTGCGCCTACCCCGCCCGGGTCGCCCGGTGGCCGAACAGGTCCGCCGGTCGATGAAGCAGCCGGGGCCACGGCGCCGACCGAGCAGGCCGAGTCCGGTCCGGCCGCGGTCAACGGCACGCCGGTCCCCGCCAACGGGACCCCGACCCCGGCCAACAGCAGTCCCAACGCAAGCCCGGCCGGCACTCCGACCCCCGGCAACGGCAGTCCCGACGCGAGCTCGCCCAGCACCCCGACCCCCGCCAACGGCACCCCGCACGCGACCCCCACCGGCACCCCGACCCCGGCCAACGGTGTCCGCCGCCCCGCTCCGACCAGCGCTCCGGCCACCGCAGGTCCGCACGCCGACTCGGCCGACACCCCGACTTCGGCCGACACCCCACGGCCCGCCCCCGACGCCGCCTCCCCGCCCGACCAACCCCCGCGCCATCAACCCCCGGCCGACGAAGTCCCCACCGAGCAACTCCCCGTCGTCCGGCCGCCCGCGTTCGCCAACGTCCCGCCGCCGGAGGACCCTCTCGGCGGCAAGCCCGAGGACCTCCCCGGCTCGGCGGGCGAGCACCTGCTGCAGCTCGCCTACGACACCCGCGACCGGGCCGAGCGGTTCTACTCCGACCAGATGACCGACCGGCTGAACGAGACGATGATCGAGTTCGTCCGCCGGATGGACATGGCGTTCATCGCCACCGCCGATTCCCGCGGCGAAGCGGACTGCTCATTCCGCGCGGGCCCGCCCGGCTTCATCCAGGTCCTGGACGACAAGCACGTGGCCTACCCGGAGTACCGCGGCAACGGCGTGCTGGCCAGCCTGGGCAACATCAGCGAGAACCCGCACGTCGGGATCTTGTTGATCGACTTCGTGCGGGATCGCATCGGCCTGCACATCAACGGCCGCGCCATGATCGTCGAGGACGACGCCATGCGCGCCGAGTTCCCGAACCTTCCGGTCGAGCAGAACCGGGGCAGGCGGGCCGAGCGCTGGGTGCTGGTCGAGGTCGACGAGGCCTACATCCACTGCCGCAAGCACATCCCCGCGATGCAACCGGTGGCCGCCGACCAGGCCTGGGGAACCGACGACGTCAAGCGCAAGGGTGGCGACTACTTCGGCGTGCGGGCCGAGCGCCGGGGCAAGCAGGCCAACACCACGTCGCCCGTGGCCGCTTGTCAGTCCAAGGTGAAGGGGTCGTAGGCGATCTGATCCAACGACGTCCCGGCAACCAGCATCCGCGACACGGTGGTCCGGATCATCTGCGGCGAGCCGGACACCAGGATGTCGTGGTTCGGCCACGCACCCCTGCGGGTCACCGCTTCGGCCAGCGTGCCCTTCTCCGCGCCCGCCACCTCGCCGTGCTCGACGACCGGCACGATGCGCAGCCACGGATTCGACGACGCCAGCCGGTGCAGGTCGTCCAGCACATACAAGTCGTCGACCGTCCGCCCGCCGAAGAACAGCGTGACGTTCGGGTTCTTGCCCCAGCGCGCCAACTCGTCCAGCAACGCGCGTAGCGGAGCCAGCCCGGTGCCGCCGGCGATCATCAGCACGTCTCGGCCCGACTCGCGGTCCACGCTCAACCGGCCCAACGGGGGGCCGATCTGCCACACGTCGCCCGGCTGTGTGTGGCTGACGATCGCCCTGCTCACCCAGCCACCGTCGACCGCCCGCACGTGGAACTCCAGCGACCCGTCCGGGCGTGGGGCGTTGGCCGGGGAGTAGTAGCGCCACAGCCGGGGTCGCTGCGGAATCTCGATGCTGACGTACTGCCCCGCGCGGTAGGGCAGCCGCGCTTCCGGCTCCACCCGCACCATCGCGAGGTCCCAGCTCAGCCTGCGGTGATCGGTCACCGTGGCGGACAGCCGCGCCGGGCTCGGGTCGGACGCCGCGGCTTCCTGCATCGAGCGCGCGACGATCGTGTACCCCTCGGCCCACGCACGCTCCACCTCGGGCGTCCACGCCGGGCCCAGCTGCTCCCGCAGCGCGGCCAGCATGGCCGTGCCGATCGCCTCGTAATGCCTGCTCTCCACGTCGTACTTGCGGTAGTCGCGGCCGAGTTGGGTGAGGAACGGCACGAGGTCGCCCGGCCGGTCGACCATCTGCACCACCCGAGCGATGGCGCGCATCAGCTTGCCCCGCCGGACCTCGACGTTGACCGGGAACATCTCGCGCACGTCCGGCGCCAAGGTGAACAACAAGCCGTAGAACGTCTTCGACATCTCCGGCAGGTACGGCGCAGCTTGCCGCCAGGTGTCGGAAATGAGCCGCACCATCGCGGTGACCGCCGGCGGTGCTTCCCGCGGCGCGGCGGTCCGCGGCACAGGGCTCACATCGTCGGTGCTCATCAATCTCCGGGGATGGGTCTCACCGCGCTCGGCGCGAGGCGGTCGCAGACGGCGGGGAAGGTGCGTCCACCTTGGCAAGCACAGTAGCCGGTGGCGTACCGAAAAACTCCCATCTAGCAGCGGAAAGACCCGACTGGCGCATCCACGAGAGTAATCAGATGATCACGCTGTTCCGGCGTGTGATCAGTTGAGTGTGCATCGTGACCGAGCCACCCCGGAGCATGCACTCGATCGGGTGTATTTCGCCCCGGAAGGCTTGCCGAACTCACACCCCGAGCCGCTGCTTGATTCGCCGGAATCCCAACCGGCTGATGATGTCCCGCACGCGCGACGGGGAGGTCCGATCCAGCCACCACAGCAGGCGAGCGCCGAGCGGGGCGACGATCACCGGCGCGTTGGTCTCCAGCCCGCGCACCGCGTCGGCCGCCAGCCGCTCCGGCGGGTAGAACTTCCCACCCTGAAGCAACGTCGCCATCTGATGGAACAAGGACCGGGCGTTGGCTCCCGCGGCGGTTTGCGGCAGCCCGTCGTTGGCCCGCTCGAAGATCGGAGTGTCGATGACCCCGGGACACAGCACGCTCACCCGCACGCCGTGCAGGGCGGCCTCAGGACGCAAGGACAGGCTCAGCGCGACAACAGCGTGCTTCGTCGCCGAGTACGGCCCACTGAGCGGGCTGGACACCAGACCGGCGAGCGACGCGGTGTTGAGGATCTGACCTCGACCGCGGGCCTTCATCTTGGGGTAGGCGGCGTGCACACCGTGGATGACGCCGCGCAGGTTCACGTCGATGGTGCGATTCCAGTGCTCGAGCCCGAACTCGGTGAATTCGCCGCCCACCGCGATGCCCGCGTTGTTCACCATCAGGTCCAGCCCGTGCTCGGCGTCGACCTCGTCGACCAGCGCCTGCACGGCTGCCGCGTCGGTGACGTCGAGCTTGCGGGCGATCGCCCTGGAGCCGAGGCGGTCGGCGACCTCGGCGGCCCCCTCGGCGTCGATGTCGGCGACGTAGACGGTGTCGCCGCGGGCAACCAGCTTGTCGGCCAGAGCCTCCCCGATGCCCGAGGCCGCACCTGTGATGATCGCTGTTGCCATGCACCGAGCCTACCGCTACGAAAGTTGAGTGGAACTCACTCAACTTTGCCGACGTTGAGCAGTTGAGAGCGCTGCTCGGAGCAGCGCCGACAAGGACTTGACCAGAACGCACAAGAGAAGGCAGGGATGGACGCGTTCAACCCGACAACGAAGACGCAGCAGGCGATCTCGTCGGCGGCCCAGGCGGCGACGGTCGCGGGCAATCCGGACATCACGCCCGCGCACCTGCTCGGCGCGCTGCTGGCGCAGGGGGACGGGCTGGCGGGCCCGCTGCTGACCGCGGTGGGCGCGGATCCGAAGCAGGTGCACGCCGAGCTGGAGCCGATCACGCGCTCGCTGCCCACGGCCACCGGGGCGACCGTGTCGGCCCCGTCGTTCGACAGCTACGCGGTGAAGTCGCTGACCAAGGCTCAACAGCTGGCCACCGAGCTGGGCGACGAGTACGTCTCCACCGAGCACCTGCTGGTCGGACTGGCCTCCGAGGGCGGCCAGGTGGCGGACCTGCTCAAACGACACAACGCGACGCCGGAAGCGCTGCGGGACGCCTTCACCAAGGTGCGCGGGTCGGCGCGGGTCACCTCGCCCGACCCGGAGGGCACTTACCAGGCGTTGGAGAAGTACGGCGTCGATCTGACCGAGCGGGCCCGCAAGGGCGAGCTCGACCCGGTGATCGGGCGTGACGCGGAGATCCGCCGCGTGGTGCAGGTGCTGTCCCGCCGCACCAAGAACAACCCGGTGCTGATCGGTGAGCCGGGCGTCGGCAAGACGGCCATCGTGGAAGGCCTCGCACAGCGCATCGTGGCCGGCGACGTGCCGGAGTCGCTGCGCGGCAAGCGGGTCGTCGCACTGGACGTCGGCTCGATGGTCGCAGGCGCGAAGTACCGCGGTGAGTTCGAGGAGCGGCTCAAGGCGGTACTGAAGGAGATCACCGAGTCGGCGGGCCAGGTCATCACGTTCATCGACGAGCTGCACACCATCGTCGGTGCGGGCACCACGGGCGAGAGCTCGATGGACGCGGGCAACATGATCAAGCCGATGCTGGCGCGCGGCGAGCTGCGCATGGTCGGCGCCACCACGCTGGACGAGTACCGCGACCACATCGAGAAGGACGCCGCGTTGGAGCGCCGCTTCCAGCAGGTGCTGGTCGGCGAGCCGTCGGTGGAGGACACCGTCGGCATCCTGCGCGGCCTCAAGGAGCGCTACGAGGTGCACCACGGTGTGCGCATCACCGACGGGGCGCTGGTGGCCGCGGCGACGCTGTCCGACCGGTACATCTCCGCCCGCTTCCTGCCGGACAAGGCGATCGACCTGGTCGACGAGGCGGCCAGCAGGCTGCGGATGGAGATCGACTCCCGCCCGGTGGAGGTCGACGAGGTCGAACGCGCAGTGCGCCGGCTGGAGATCGAGGAGATGGCGCTGGAGAAGGAGGAGGACGAGGCCTCCCGCGAGCGCCTGGCCGCGTTGCGTGCCGAGCTGGCGGAGAAGCGTGAGGAGCTGTCCGCGCTGACCACCCGCTGGCAGAACGAGAAGGCCTCGATCGACCGGATCCGCGACTTGAAGGAGCAGCTGGAGCAGCTGCGCGGGGAAGCCGACCGGGCGGAGCGCGACGCCGATCTCGGCCGGGCCGCCGAGCTGCGCTACGGCAAGATCCCGGCGCTGGAGAAGGAGCTGGCAGCGGCCTCCGAGGCGAGCGGGGACAAGCAGCCGGTGATGCTCAAGGAGGAGGTCGGCCCGGACGACGTGGCGGACGTGGTGTCGGCGTGGACCGGCATCCCGGCGGGCAGGCTGCTGGAGGGCGAGACCGGCAAGCTGCTGCGGATGGAGGCCGAGCTCGGCAAGCGGGTCATCGGCCAGCACGAGGCCGTGCAAGCGGTCTCGGACGCCGTCCGGCGCTCGCGTGCCGGGGTGTCCGACCCGGACCGGCCCACCGGCTCGTTCTTGTTCCTCGGCCCGACCGGTGTCGGCAAGACCGAGCTGGCCAAGGCGCTCGCCGAGTTCCTGTTCGACGACGAGCGCGCGCTCACCCGCATCGACATGAGCGAGTACTCGGAGAAGCACTCGGTCGCGCGGCTGGTCGGTGCCCCGCCCGGCTACGTCGGCTACGACCAGGGCGGTCAGCTCACCGAGACGGTGCGGCGGCGTCCGTACTCCGTGGTGCTGCTCGACGAGGTGGAGAAGGCACACCCGGATGTCTTCGACGTCCTGCTGCAGGTACTCGACGACGGCAGGCTGACCGACGGTCAAGGCCGCACGGTCGACTTCCGCAACACCATCGTGGTGCTGACGTCGAACCTGGGCTCGCAGGCCATCGCCGACCCGACGCTGGACGACCGGGGCCGCAAGGACGCCGTGATGTCCGTGGTGCGGCAGCACTTCAAGCCGGAGTTCCTCAACCGGCTGGACGACATCGTGGTGTTCCACTCGCTGGACACCGAGCAGCTCGGGTCCATCGTGGACATCCAGGTCGAGCGGCTGAGCGAGCGGCTGGCGCAGCGGCGGCTGACGCTGGACGTCACGCCCGCGGCGCGCGAGTGGCTGGCGGTCAGCGGCTACGACCCGATCTACGGGGCACGGCCGTTGCGCCGTTTGGTGCAATCGGCGATCGGCGATCAGTTGGCCAAGGCTCTGCTGTCCGGGGACATCCGCGACGGTGACACCGTGCGAGTCGACGTTTCGGACGATCCGGCGGCCGACACGCTCGTCGTCACTCGGGCGAGTTGACCTCGAAGTGGCGATAGGCTGCTGACGTGCCTGCCTGGGTTTGGTTCCTGATCGCGTTCATCGCCCTGGTCGCCGGCCTGAGCCTGCTTGCGATCGACAAGTCGCGGGAAGGCTCCCGGCATCGTGAGCGGCTGCGCTGGGCAGACCTGCGCGGCTGGAAGTTCGCCGACGAGGACGCCCGGATGGTCAGCCACTGGACCGAGGGCGCGATGGGGTACTACGGCGCCGAAGCGGCGGTCAACGTGGTGGCCGGTTCGACGTTCACCAGCGAAGGCCGCCGCACGGTGTACGTGTTCGACATCGAGGCGGATCGGCAGATCCCGGCGACGGTGGTTGCCGTGCGCTGCGGCGAGCCGTTCCCGGTGCTGCTCGAGCTGTGGTTGGCGTCGGTGCCGTTCCAGCGGGTGGAGATGCCGGAGCTGCTCGGCCCCGCCGGCCAGCGGTATGCCTTCACCGACAACGTGGAGCAGGCCAAGGAGCACCTGTCGCAGGAGCTCATCGCGCACGCCGACGAGCTCGGTGGCGACGTGAGCGTGCTGTGGCTGGAGAAGGACTGGGTGCTGGCGGCGGTCTCGCCGAACGCCGGGCCGACGCGGTTGGAGCGATTGTTGCGCGACCTCGGCGACATCGCCGACATCGTCGACCCCGGTGAGGACGGCACGGCGATGGGCAAGCACGTGTGGCAGGACCCGCCGGAAGGTGTCCGGCACGTGGACCCGCTGCACGAGAAGCCGCACGGACCGCTGTGAGGCCGTGACGCCGAGCCGGGCGTCGGGACGTTCCCGCCGCCGACCGAGTACGCAGGTCGCTGCGGGAGGTCGGGCTCCGGCCGCGCTGCCGGCGATGATCGAGCGGGGCCGGATGCATGATCGCGGCCGGTGCTCCGCGAAGCCCGGCCTGCGGTGATCTTGCCGGTTAAGCTGACGCCATGCCGACCGCCTTGATCACCGGTGCCAGCGCCGGACTCGGCGCCGAGTTCGCCAAGCAACTCGCCGCCCGCGGCTACGACGTCGTTCTGGTCGCCCGTACCCGTGAGCGTCTGGAGGCCGTTGCCGCGCAGCTGCGCGGAGCACATGGCGTAGCGGCCCACGTCCTGCCCGCGGACCTCGGGGATGCGGACCAGCGCCGCGAAGTCGAGCAGTGGCTGCAGGAGAACCCGGTCGACCTGCTGGTGAACAACGCGGGGTTCGGCCTCAACGGCTCGTTCACCGAAGTCTCCGCCGAGCGCCTCACCGAGCAGCTCGAAGTCAACGTCACCGCCGTGCTGCGGCTGACGCGCGCCGCGCTGCCCGGGATGCTCGAGCGGGGTTCCGGTTCGATCATCAACGTGTCGAGCTTCGCGGGGTTCTTCCCGGCCTCCGGGGCGGCCTACGGCGCGACCAAGGCGTGGGTGACGGCGTTCTCGGAAGGCATCGCGGCGTCCGTGGCAGGGCGCGGCGTGCGGGTGCTCGCGCTGGCCCCGGGCTTCACGCACACCGAGTTCCACGACCGCGCGGGCGACAGCTCCGACCGCGGCCCGCGCATGATGTGGCTCACCGCCGAACGGGTCGTGCGAGAGTGCCTGGCGGACCTCGACCGAGGCAAGGGGGTGTCGGTGCCGGGCAAGCGCTGGAAGGCGTTGCTGGGGCTGGTCCGGCTGCTCCCGCCACCCGCGCGGCGCTGGGTGGGGGCGAAGGTGGCGGCCCAGCGCGGCCGTACGTGAGTGCAGCCCGCCCACGACGCCGCACGAAGGGCTCTACCGGCCGCGCCCCACGTTCACCGGCCGCCCGCACACAAGGCCGGCCCATGCGCCGCCGGCCCGCACGAAAGGCCGCGCCCAACGTGCACCGGCCGCCCGCGAATGGCCGCCTGCAAAGGCCGCGCCCTCACGTTCCGCGGCCGCCCGCGAAGGCCGCCCCAGCCGCAAAGGCCGCCCGCACACAGGGCCGCCCCACCTTTACTGGCCGCCCGCATGCACCGTGTGAGGACGCGGTCCTCGCCACTCCCATCGGCCCCGCCACACCGCGTTCGGCGTGCGGGCTCGTAGGCTCAGATCCGTGACGTCTTCCCGCTCAACCACACCTCCCGTCGACAGCACCGAGCGCGCCCGGCTGGCCCGGCTGATCACCGAACTCGCCGTCGTCCACGGCAAGGTCACGCTGGCCTCGGGCAAGGAAGCCGACTACTACGTCGACCTGCGCCGCGCGACGCTGCACCACGCCGCCGCCCCGCTGATCGGCAAGCTCATGCGCCAGCTGACCGCCGACTGGGACTACGTCGCCGCGGGCGGCCTGACCCTGGGCGCGGACCCGGTGGCCACCGCGATGCTGCACTCCGCCGCGGCCGACGGCGTCGTGCTCGACGCGTTCGTGGTGCGTAAGGAGAGCAAGCAGCACGGCCTGCAACGCCGCATCGAAGGCATCGATGTCGCCGGCCAGCGCGTGCTTGCCGTCGAAGACACCTCCACCACCGGCGGCAGCGTCCTCACCGCGGTCGACGCGCTGGAGGAAGCCTCCGCCACCGTGGTCGGCGTCGCGACCATCGTGGACCGGGACACCGGGGCGCGCGAAGCCATCGAGGCCCGCGGATTGGAGTATCGCTCGCTGCTCGGCCTCGGCGACTTGGGACTGGCGTGACCGACGAGCCCGGACCCACCGAGTGGACGGCCCGCGGCGAGGTCGGCGTCGGGCCGTGGGAGGGTCCGTGGCCGACCGAGGAACACTACGACCCGGAGCTCCTCGAGCACGGTGACCGGCGCAACGTGGTCGAGAAGTACCGGTACTGGAAGCGCGAAGCCATCGTGGCCGACCTGGATCGCCGTCGGCATCCGTTCCACGTGGCCATCGAGAACTTCCAGCACGACCACAACATCGGCACGGTGGTCCGCACCGCCAACGCCTTCGCCGCGCAAGCGGTGCACATCGTGGGCCGCCGCCGGTGGAACAGGCGCGGCGCGATGGTGACCGACCGGTACCAGCACCTGCAGCACCACCCGGACATCGCCGCGCTGCGGTCGTTCGCCGACGAACACGGGCTGACCGTGGTCGCGGTGGACAACACCCCTGGCGCCGAGCGCCTGGAGGAGTGCGAACTTCCTCGCCACGCGCTGCTGCTGTTCGGGCAAGAGGGCCCCGGGCTGTCGCGGGAAGCGCAGCAGGCGTCCGGGATACACATCTCCATCGCGCAGTTCGGGTCGACACGCTCGATCAACGCCGGGGTAGCGGCAGGCATCGTCATGCACACCTGGATCCGCCAGCACGCCGACCTGAGCAAAGCCTGGTGACCAGGCGAAATTCACCAGCCTGCGAAGCGCGGACCCCATCGACCTGAACCAACCCGCGGAGCGCGGAACTCACCAACCCGCGGAGCGCGGAACTCACCAACCCGCGGAGCGCAGCAACTCACCGACCCGCGCCGGCCCGGGTAGGCAGAACTCGCCGACCCGCACCAGCGCTGCGAAGCGCGGAACTCACCAACCCGCATTAGCCTGCGAAGCGTGGTCGAGCAGGCAGCCGAAGCCGAAGCGGCGGTCCTCCGCAGGCACGTGCGGCCGCTCTGGCTGCTGCCCGGCACCCGCTTGGGCCTCGACGCCTGGCCGCCGACGCTCCGGCACCGGTTGCACCACCGTTGGAACTACTGGTGGCAAGCACACCTGCTGGATTGCCTCGTCGACGCCCAGCTACGCGACCCGACTCCCCACCGGGCCCGAGCCGTCCGGCAACTGGCCCGCGGTGTGTGGCTGCGCAACCGCCTGCGCTGGGTGAACAACTACTACGACGACATGGCCTGGCTCGCCCTGGCGTTGCACCGAGCAGGCACGGTCACCGGTATGAACACCCGCCGTGCCCTGCAGCGGCTCTCCGCCCAACTGTGGGACGCCTGGTCCGACACCGTCGGGGGCGGGATCCGCTGGCGCCGCGGCAGCGAGTACAAGAACGCTCCGGCCAACGGCCCGGCGGCCATCCTGCACGCCAGGCTCGGGGAGCGAGACCGTGCCGAAGCGATCACCGAGTGGATGACCGAACACCTCGTCGATCCCGCGACCGGCCTGGTGTTCGACGGCCTCGCCGTTTACCGCGACGGCCGCGAACCGATGCTCTCCCGGCGGATCTACACCTACTGTCAGGGCGTCTACCTCGGCGCTTGCGTCGAACTGGGTTGGCGCGAGAACGCGCAGCGAACCATCGAAGCCGTGGCCAGGCACCTGGCGCCAGGGGGTGTGCTGCGCGGTCACGGCGGTGGCGACGGCGGCCTGTTCTCCGGCATTTTGGTCCGCTACCTGGCCGACGCCGCCCTCCGCCTGCCGAACGCCGAGGCCGCGGAGCTGGTCCGAGCGTCGGCGGAAGCCTGCTGGAAGAACGCCGCTCACATGCGCGGCGGCCCGCTGTTCGGACCGGACTGGGCAAAGCCCGTGAGCACACCGCCGTCGGACGCTTGCCGTGACCTGTCGGTACAGCTGAGCGGTTGGATGGCCGTGGAGGCAGCGGCGCGACTGGACGCAGCCTGACACCTCAGGCCGCGGTGCGCTCGTCCTCCACGGGTTTGGAGATCTCCTGCCGGTACTTCCACAGGCCCCACACGGTGCCCGCCGTCACGCAGACGACCATGCCCCACAGCACCAGGTCCTGCAGCCACGGCACGTCGTCCAACAGGCCGGAGCCGTAGTAGCCGACCAGCACCAGCGTCGGCACCCACAGCACGGCGCCGATGCTGGTGGCGAGCAGAAAACGTCGCCGGTCCATGGACGCCGCCCCGGCGATCAACGGCGCCAGCGTGCGCACCCACGGCAGCCACCTGGCCAGGATGATGGCGAACAATCCGCGCCGGTTGAGGAAGTCGCGCGCCCGGTCCAGGTTCTGCCGGTTCAGGATCTTTCCGCCGCGCCGGGCGACGAACCTGGTGCCCACCTTGTGCCCGATGAGATACCCGACATGGTTGGCCACGATGGCCACGCCCAGCGCCACCAGGGACAACCACCAGGCGCTCTCCACCGCGTCGTGCTCGGCAAGGATCACCCCGGCGGCGAACAGCAGAGTGTCCCCGGGCAGGAACAGTCCGACGATCAAGGCGCATTCCACGAAGACGAAAGACAGCACGACGACCCACACCAGGGTCGGTCCTGCCTGCGCCAGCCAGCTCAATTCCTGCACGATGGGTCAGCCTACGTCGATCGGGTGAGGGTGGAAGAGGCCAGGGGCACACAGTGCCGTACGCCACTGGCCTTCATCCGAAGAGTCAGTGGCGTACGGCTCTGCGTTACCTCGAGCGTCACCCCGCTGCCGCCGCGGCCAGCTCGGCTTGCTTGTCGTCCGCCTGCGGCTTGCCGTCCGCCAGTGGGATCTCCTTCAGGAACAGCAGCACCACGGTCGCCAGCAACGCGACACCGGAGGCGACGTAGAACACCGTGTTGATCGACTCGGTGAAACCGATCAGGAACGGTTTGGCCTGCTCCAACGGGATCTCCTGCAAGAACGACGAGTCCGCCATCACGTTGACGCCCTTGGGCATCGCCGACGGCGAGACCCCGAGCGAGACGAACGCCTGCCGGATGTTGTCGGTCAACGTGCTGAACAGGATCGACAGGAACACCGCGACACCGAGGGTGCCGCCGACCTGCCGGAACAGGGTTGCCGACGCGGTCGACACTCCCATGTCGGACCGCGGACCCGCGTTCTGCACCGCGATCATCAGCGTCTGCATGCACGAACCGAGGCCGAGGCCGACCATCGCCATCAGCACCAGCGCGTGCCAGAGCGGGCTGTTCCACTCGATCTGGGCGAACAGCAGGCCGGCAAGGCCGACCAGCGCGGTGCCCAGGATCGGGAAGATCTTGTACCGCCCGGTCTTCTGGGTGAGACGCCCGACCACCAGCGTCGACGTCATCATGCCGAGCATCATGGGCAGCGACAGCAGACCGGCCTCGGTCGGCGTGTAGCCCTGCACGATCTGCAGGTACTGCGGGATCAGCATGATCGAGCCGAACATCGCCACACCGAGGATCGCCCCGGCGATCAGCGCGACGGTGAACGTCTTGTTGCGGAACAGGCGCAGCGGGATCAGGCCCGCATCGCCCATCCGCCGTTGGACCAGGATGAACGCGACCAAGCTGGCCAGACCGACGGCGATGCAGGTCAGCGCCGTGGTCGACGTCCAGCCCCACTCCCGTCCCTGCTCCGCCAGGATCAGCAACGGCACCAGGAACACGGTCAGGGTCGCCGCACCCCACCAGTCGATGCGCTGCTTGCGCGGTTGGTGCGGCACGTTGAGCACCTTGGTCACCACGACCATGGCGACGATGCCGACCGGCAGGTTCACCAGGAACACCCAGCGCCAGCCGTCCAGCCCGACGAAGGTGTCCATGCCGGCGAACAGGCCGCCGAGCACCGGACCGAGGATGCTGGAGACGCCCCAGACGCTCATCATGTAGCCGGAATACTTGGCGCGCCGCCGCGGCGGGATGATGTCGCCGACGATCGTCATGGCCAGGGACATCAGGCCACCGGCACCGAGCCCTTGCACGGCCCGGTAGATCGCCAGCTCGTACATGGAGGTGGCGAACGTACAGGCCAGGGATCCGATCAAGAACAGCGTGATGGCCGTCAGATACAGCGGCTTACGCCCGTAGATGTCGGAAAGCTTGCCGTAGATCGGTGTGGTGATCGTCGCGGTGATCAGGTACGCCGTGGTCGCCCACGCCTGCAGGCTCAGACCGTTCAAGTCATCGGCGATGGTGCGGATCGCGGTGCTGACGATCGTCTGGTCCAGCGCTGCCAGCAGCATGCCCATCATCAGGCCGGACAAGATCGTGACGATCTGCTTGTGGGTCAACAGCGGGTGGTCGTCCGCTGACGGTTGCGCCGCTGGTGGCGGCGCTTCGGTGGAACTCGTGCTCATGCAGTTTCCTCGGGTTCGTACTGTGTTGGGTGGGCGGCGTCGACGACGGCGAGCTGGTGCACGACGTCGTCGCTGAGCCGGCCGAGCAATGTGACGAGCTGGTCGATGTCTTCGTCGGACCAGTTCGCCAAGGTCTTCGCCAGCCACTCGTTACGCACGGCGCGTACGTGCTCGTGCGCCTCGTGGCCGGCGTCGGTGAGGGCCAGCAGGCAGGCCCGCCCGTCGTTCGGATCGGCCTGCCGCTCGATCAGGCCGGCCTGTACCAGCGCCGATGTCTGCCTGCTGATCGTCGAGATGTCGGCGTGCAGCCGCTCCGCGATCCCCGAGGCGCGGATCGGTCCTTCGCGGGTGAGCAGGGCGAGCGTGGGATAGGCGCTCGGCTCGACCCCAGGCGTCAACTGCGACATGCGCGACTTGGCCTTGGTGAGGACGCGCATCAACCGGCTGAACACATCACCCAGCTGTTCGGCCTTCGCATTTCGGGCAGGCGGCTGCGTCGACTGCTCGGCCGACGCCGCCGAGTCGGTGGTTGCCGTCCGGTCCGCTTGCGTGGCTGTGCCGGTCATAGTTGCGCGCCTCACAGATTTGCTTGCATCAACCAACTAATTTCCGCATACAAATATCCACCCCGGAAGTTAGTTGAGCAAGTCAATTAACTGATGTGTGAGCAGGCACACCCGAACGCCGGCGGGCAGAGGTCCGTTCGGCGTAGATCACCCTCGCCCAGCCACCGGGAGCTCATCCGCCCCCATTCACGGCCAGCTGGGCACTCGCTCGATGCGGCGAAGCAGGGCTTCGTCAGCCGTCGGCCTGCGGTGTGACCGGCTCGTCGGCCTGCTCGTCGGCTTCCTGCCCGGCGGCAAGCTTCTTCTTGCGGCGGGACCGCAGGTACTCGATGGCGATCGGCAGCACCGAGACCAGCACGATCAGGATCGCCATCGCGTCGATGTTGTCCCGAATGAACGAGATGTCACCGAGCAGGTAACCGAGCACGATCAACCCGGCGGCCCACAGGATGCCGCCCAGCACGGTGTAGGTGAAGTACTTGCGCGGGCTCATCCGGCCGACGCCGGCGATCCACGTGATGAACGTCCGCACGAACGGCACGAAGCGCGCGAGCACGACGGCCTTCGCGCCGTGCTTGTCCAGGAACGCGTGCGTCTTGTCCACGTACTGCGGCTTGAAGAACCGCGAGTCGGGCTTGAACAGCGCAGGGCCGACCTTCCAGCCGATGCTGAACCCGACCACGTTGCCGATGATCGCCGCGACCGTGGCCAGCGTGCAGACCAGCCACAACGGCGCGTCGATCGCCCCGGTCGCCACGAACAGTCCCGCGGTGAACAGCAGCGAGTCGCCGGGCAGGACGGGGAAGATGCTGCTCTCGGCGAACAGGATCGCGCACAACACGGCGATGACGGTCGGCGTCAAACCCTGGAGCAGCTTCTCCGGGTCCAGCCACTCCGGCAGCAGTGACGCTTTGGCAGCACCATTGACGACAGGCAACGCGAGGTCCACGGGGCTTCACGCTACCCGAGACGGCCGCAGGTCATTCAGCACGGTCGACCCGCGCCGAGGCGCTCACAACTGCACGGACACCTGGCGTTCGGCGAGCATCTTGCGCAGCTTGGCCAGCGCGCGATGCTGGCAGACACGAACCGCACCGAGCGACATCGACGTGGCCTCCGCGGTCTCCGCCACCGACAGGCCGACAACGAGGCGCAGGGTCAGGACGTCTCGTTGCGTGTCGGACAGTTCGGCCAGCAGCGCGCCCACTTGCTCGCCCAGCTCGTTGTGCAGGAGCCTGCGTTCCGGCTCCGCCGCCGTGGTCACCACGTCCGGGATGTCGGCGACCGGAGTCGACCGCTCCCTGGCGTACTTGCGATGGAAGTCCATGATCTTGTGCGTGGCGATGCCGTAGACGAACCCCAGGAAGCTGGCACCGGTCGACCGATACGAGTTGAGCGAGGTCAACACGGCGATACACACGTCCTGCGCGACGTCGTCGGCGGAGGCGAACGTGCTCACCGCCCGGCCGATGCGCGCTCGGCAGTACCGCACGATCAGTGGCCTGAGCTGCGCGATCAATCGCTCGATCGCCCATTCGTCACCGGCCTTGGCCGCCTCGACCAGCTCCGCGTACGGATCGGTCTTGGTGGCAACCTCTTGCCGTTCACCCCGGCCCGCCAGCAGACCCTGGTGCATGCCGAACAGCGGGGACGCCGCGATGGAACTCGACATCTGAACCCCTTACGAGCACTAAGTCAAACAGGGCGTCGCCGGGGTCCAGGACGACAGAAAAGTGTTACTGAAAGCGACCGGGGACTAGGGTCGTGTAACACACAAGAGTGAATGCACCGCCATCTTAGCGAACGAAGTCGTTCGTTACGATTAGTACATTCGAGGGATTTCTCAATCCTCGACGGAGATACTACAGAACGGTGAGTAGTCCCACCACAGCGCCGGTCGCAAGCCCGAGCGCGGCCGCTAGCAGCAAGATCCACCTTGCGTCGACGTTTCCCCCGCCGTCTAACCCGTAAGGGTTATGCACGCTCTGTGATTCGCCGCCTGTGACGGTGGGTAGTCGATCGGTCGCGTCGTCCGACGATGCGGAGGCAAAGCGGTTACCGCCGGTTTGACCAGCTTTTGCTTTCAGCGCGTCCGCGATCAGTCGCTCGCTGTCACGTTCCGTCATCGGGTCCCACCCGCGCTCGGTGCCGATCGGTCGCCACGTCCCGCTTGCGTACGCTGCCGAGCCGTCGCCGTGTCGTCAGCACATCCCGCCCATCCAAGCCGGTCCGCAGGCGTATTGCCGGCGTGCCGCACCCCAGCAGTCACCGTTTCGCCCGCTCCAACTGCTGCATCGCGCGCTGCAAGGCTTCCAAGCCCCGGCTCGCGGTGGACTTCACCGTTCCCTTGGAGATCCCCGCCGCCTCGGCGATCTCCTGCTCGCTGAGCCCGCCGTAGTACCGCAGCACCAGCACCTCCCGCTGCCGCGGTGGCAGCTTGCCGAGTGCCTCCACCACCGCTTGATGCTCGGTCGACAGCATCGCCAGCGACTCGGCGGAACGCGCATTGACCGCATGCGGCGGCACGTACTCCCGGGCCGTCTTGCGCCGCCGCAGGACGCTGCGGGAGCCGTTGACCACAGCGGTGCGCAGATAGCCGACGGCCGCCGCGGCATCCCGTAGCTTCCCCCAGTTGCGATGCAGCCCGGCGAACGCTTCCTGCACCACGTCCTCCGCGGTGGCCGGCTCGTCCACCAGCAGGATGGCCAGCCGGACCAGCCGCATCCGATGCGTTTGGTACAGATCGGCCAGCGTCAGCGGCCCGTCTCCGCGCGGCTCCGGGGGAGCATCCACCTGTCGCAGGTGACCGAGGGTTCGTTCGACCGCGCTCTCGGCGTCGACGTTCGTCATGCTTCCCTCCCCGGATCGCGACTGCGATCACGATATCCGCACGGACAGCGCTGCGCGGCCGGCGCACACGTGAACCACCCAGCAGAAGCATCCGTGTCATCAGCACCCATCGATCCATACACGCAGCGGCCCCTCCTCGCGTTCGCCGCGAGGAGGGGCCGTGAGAAGGATCGGGCTGGATCAGCCCTGGATGGTCATGTTCTGACCGGACAGCGCACCGGACAGCTTGGCCCACAGGCCACGCAGACCGGTCTGCTTGGCAGCCACGGGCTCAGCCTTGGGCATGGCCGGAACCGCGGGAGCAGGCAGCGGAGCCGCCACCTCGGGCAGGCCGACCTGCACCGGCAGGGCGTCGGCGTCCGGCAGCTCGGTGACCTCGGGCAGCTGCGTCACCTCGGGCAGCTCGGTGATGTCGGTGATCTTCGGCAGCACCTGGGTGACGTCCGGAACGTCCGAACGCTGCTGCGCGGCAGCCGGGATCGGCAGGCCGTTCAGGCTCGGCAGCTCGGTGGCAGGCAGCTCGGAGCCGTCCAGCACCAGCTGGTGCAGCGTGCCGTTGTCACCGACCTCGACGTCGGTCACGTTGGTGGCCACACCGGTCGCCTGGCCGAGCAGGTCGGCGCCGAAGTTGTACACCTGGACCAGCACGCCGACCGGCAGCTGGTGGCCGATCGCGTCGGTGTCGATCGTGCCGCCGACCGAGCCGACGGTGACGTTGTCACCCGCACCGACGGCCTCGCCGCCCACCGCGACCGCGCTGCCGAACACCTCGGCGATCGCCGCGGCGGGAACGTCGAAGATGTTGCCGCTCAGGTGACCTTCGGTGCCGGAGGTGGCGATGTCCCCACCGGAGACGACATCCGTGGTGTTCTCGCCCGCACCGGTGGCGAAGCCGCCCACGGTGGCCGCGGTGCCGAACACCTCGGCGACCGGCAGAGCCTGCGCCGACAGCGCGTTGCCCGCCAGCGAGCCACCGGCACCGCTGGTGTCGACGTTGCCGCCGCTGCCGCTCACCACGTCGTTGACCGAGCCGCCGTCGGCGAACCCGATCACCGAAGCCGCGGAGCCGAACACACCGGCCGCGCCGCCGATCGGAGCGTTGACCACGTTGCCGCCGAGCGAGCTGCCCGTGCCGTCGGCGGTGGTGTCGCCACCAGCCATCGAGTCGGTCACGTTCATCGACATCGCGTCGGCGTCACCGACCAGCGCACCGGCCAGCCCGTGCACCTGCGCGGGCAGCGAGTTGGTCACCGCGCCGACGTTGCCGGACGCGACGCCCTCGGCACCGCTGGTGGTGTTGGTGCCACCCGCAGCCGACGAGCTGGTGTTGTCGGCCGCACCGGTGCTGATGCCACCGCCCGCGGCGGACAGGCCGAACAGCTGGGCCGGGGCCGAGCTGGCCACCTGCACGATGTTGCCCGAGCCGACCGCGCCCTTGCCCGAGCCGGTGTAGTCGCCACCGGCCGTGGTGTCGGTCTCCGCGGTCGCCTGGCCGTGCGCCTGGCCGATGCCTGCCGCACCGATGCCGAACGCCTGCAGCGGCTGGGCGATCGGGGTCGCGACCACGTTGGAAGCCAGGACCGCGTCGTCGTCCTCGGTGTTGCCGTCGCCACCGGAGCTGACCGTCTTGGTCTCCTCCGCCTCGGCGGTGCTGTTGCCCGCCAGCGAAGCGGCGCCGCCGAAGACCTCGATCGGCGTGGCGACCGGGGTCTGGATGATGTTGCCGCCACCGGTGGAGCCGTCACCGCGCGAGCCGTTGTAGCCGCCCGCCTTGATCTCCTTGTCCTCGGTGGCCGTGGAGTCCGCGGTCCCGACGGCCGAAGCGGACAGGCCGAACGCCTCGATCGTGCCGCCGAGCGGAGCGGTCGCGGTGTTGCCACCCAGCACCGAGTCGGTACCGTCGGTGAACGTCTCGCGGCCCGCGTTGGCCGTGGTCTCGTTCTCGCAGTCGGCCGCGGCCTTGCCGATCGCGCCCGCCGCAGCGCAGTAGGCCTCGACCGGGAACGCCACCGGAGCGTCCGCGACCGTGCCGCTCAGCACGCCACCCACGGCCGAGGTGTTCGAGTAGCCACCGGCCTGCGACGACGTGGTGCTGCTGTTGGACGTGGTGCTACGCGCCTCGCCGACGCCCGCGGCCGAGATGCCGCCCAGCGCACCGGCCAGGCCGTTCACGTTGGCGTCGCTGGCCACCTGCGGCTGAATCAGGGTGCCGGAAGCCACGCCACCGTCACCGTTGGTCTCCGCGTAGGTCTTCATGGTGCGGCTGCCGTGCCGGGTGTCGCCGCCCTGTGCCTCTGCGGTGTTGGCGTTGCCCGTGCTGTCGGCGATGCCCAGGCCGGACAGCGCCGAGTTGTTCACCTCGACCGGGAGCGCGACCGGGACACCGGCCACGTTGCCCGCCAGCACACCGTCGGCGCCGTTGGACAGCAGCGAACCGCCGCTGTGCGCCTTGACCTCGCTGGTGTTGTCGCTGGTCTTGCCGATGCCGCCGAGCACCGCCGCGTTGTTGTTGATCTGGATCGGCGTGGCGCCCTGCGGGGCGATGATGTTGCCGGACAGCGCACCGCCGGAGCCGTCGGTGGCCGAGTCGCCACCGGTCTTGACGTCCTGCGTGGCGCTGTTGCCGGTGGAGGTGGCGTTGCCGCCGATGCCGCCGGCGTTGTTGGCGATCTGGATCGGCAACACGTAGTCGACGTCGACCACGTTGCCCGCCAGCGCGCCGCCGGAACCGTTGGTGACGACGCCCTCGCCGCCCTCGTAGGACTGCTGGCTGTCGCCGCCGGTCACCTCGGCGTCGCCGAGCAGCGCGATCGCGTTGTTGGCGATCTGGATCGGCACGACGATGTCGAGGCTGCCGCGGTTACCGCGGAACACCTCACCCTCGGCGGCCGCCTTGCTGCCGGTGGCCTTCTTCGCTTCCGAGGCAGCCTTCTTCGCCTCGGCAGGCGCAGCGTCGGACGCCTTCTGCTGCACCGCTTCGGCCGCCTTGGTGGCCTTCTCGGTCGCCTTCTGCACGCGCTCGGCGCCGGGGAGCTTGGCACCGTTCAGCTTGGCCGCTGCGCCCTTGAGCTTGTCGGTGATCGGCTTGGTGCTGATGGTCTTGTCGATCTCGGGGAGGTTCTTCTGCCCGAACGGCGTGCCGACCGCGTTGTTGCCGACCTTGACCGGCACGGTCAGCGAGACGTCCAGCGGGCTGGCCGGCTTGTCCGGGTTGACGTTCTCCTCGGCCGACGCGATGCCGGTACCCAGCATCAGCAGCCCGCCGGTGACCAGCGCGGTCTGTAGGCCACGCTTCGCCCAGTTCTGCATGGTGATGATCCTTCTCCTTGGTGGTGTGAGGTTGTCCTGGATGCGGCCGGCACATCGGGGTGCTGCCGGGCCGCAGGGAGGTGCCGCCACACGGGCAGCAGGGAAGAGGCCGTCACGGCGCGGGCGAGCTGTCAGGGCACAGCGATCGTCCGCACGGCGCCGTACGGCCGCGGGAAAACCTCAGTCAGGGGTGACACCGGGCTGACCGCCGGGGCGGTTCGAACCCGGGATGAAACGACGCAGCGTCTGCGTGACGCCACTGGCGGCAATCGCCGCCACAGGTGCGGTGATCGCCATCGGCGATCCGTCCGCGTGCCCCGCCTGCGCGGAACCGTTGCCCGGTGCCGTCGCGGCGGGCTGCCCGGGCGCCCCCAGTGGGGTGCGGTCCTCGTCGTCGCCCGGGAAGTCTTGGTCAGCGGACTCGTCGTGCGCGACGAGTCCTTCGCCGACGCGCTCGGCGCTGTCGGCCTGGGTGGTCGAGCGCTGCTCCTGCTCGGCCACGTAGGTCAGGGTGGGAACGGCCTCGTCCTCGGACGCGGCCGCCGTCGTCACCGACGGCACGACCGCGGCGGGGGCGGTCGGCACCAGCGGGAGCTCCTGCTCACCCGGCAGCTCGGGCACCGGCACGAGCTGATCCGGCTCGGAGTGGCCGAACCATTGCGGGAAGTGCTCGCACCACAGCCGGAAGCGCTCCGCGCACCCCGGCATCGACGGCATCTCCGGCCGCTGCGGCTTGCCGTGGTGGCCGCCGTGCAGCACGCCCGCAAGCAACCCGGGCAGGTCGTCCAGCGACGGCAGGTCACTCAGCGCGGGCAGGTCACCGAACGACGGCAGCTTGGCGTGCGCCGACCGCTCGGAATCCTTCTGCTCGACGGCAGGCTGCTCGCTGCGCTCGGGCTGCTGCTCGGCCTGCTTCTCGTCGGCGCGGTGAGCGCCGCGCAGCACCTTCTCCGCCTCCTCGGCGGTGCGCTGCACCGCTTCGTGCACCGACTCGGCGGCCTTGCGCGGCAGCTGGGACAGCTTCTTCGCCGCCTTGTGCACCTCGGCACGGAAGTGTTCGCCCGCCTGCTGGGCCTTGCTCAGCGGCTCGTCGTCGACGGGAGCGGCTTGGGCGCCACCCGCCGCCAACGCCCAGGCCGTGAGGCTTCCGGCAAGCACACCGCCGGCCACGACGGCAGCACGTACCCACCAGCGCCGCTTGCGCTGGGGAGTCTGCGAGCCGGAATCAGCCACGGTGCAGCGTCACTACCTTCGATCGGATCGGGGCTTGTCGGGGTTCGGTCGGGGACGGGGCGCGCTCGGGCCCCGCTACCGGGGATGCCGATTTGGTTGCTCTGCGTGTCTTTTCGAACACTATAAGTTGCGCTATCTCGAGCCTCTCAAGTGGGCCGCTGGTTGGCACGCCAGCCACGCGCACTGTCCCCGATCGTGTGACAAACACTCTGTGCAATGGGATATGACCGTGTGTGATCGCGCCAGCTCGAGCGCGCAAGACCGTCGAGACACCGCAAGGGCGGGACCGAAGCCTCGATCCCGCCCTTGCGTGCACTCATTGCCAGGCCGCCTCAGCCGCCCAGGTAGTTGCCTGCCTCCTCGACAGCGTCGATCACCGAGGCCGGCACGCCCAGGTAGGCGCCGGACACCAGCTGAGCGGCGCCCGTGCCCAGGTTCTTGCCACCCTCGATGAAGATCTCCTGCTGCTCGGTCACGCTCGGGAACGGGGGCACGTCGGCCTCCGCCGCGCTCGCGATCGCGGAGCTGGTGGCGGCCATGCCGGCCGCAATGCCGAAGGCGGCACCGAGACGAATCAGGTTCTTGCGCATTGGTCGTACTCCCTACCCGCCGGACGACGGAAATCGCAGGTGCTTATTGCTCGGAAACCAGTTCGAAGCAGTCGCGGTTTCCGCGCTGATTCTGTTCGAACAGCGGCAACCTAAACACGGCACGACGCGCGGGTCCAGCCGAGATCACACTGTTGGGGAATGCCCGTCCGAGTGATGTTTGCGCTGGAAGAGCGCCTGTTAGTCGATCAACGTGAGTCCATTTCGGACAACTCGGGACATCTCGCCTGGCTAATACCGAGGGCGGGGCGCGGATATTTCTCGGGGCAATTTTGCCGACGATACCGAGCATGATCACACGTTCGTGCTGATTATTTCGAAAAATTGACTGTCGGTTTTCGGCACATTCACTCCGGCGAGGACTCAAGGCGACCCGGCCGGGCACGCGTTGAGGCTAACGTTCCTACCGTCGGTGGAACCGGATACGGTGAGGCGGTGACCAACTCCGAGGAGTCCGTGCAGCAAGATCCGGACAGCCCCGGCGAGAAGCCAGAAGGGCGCACCAAGCCCGGCACCAAGGTCGTGCCTCCGGAGAACCTTTCCCCGCCTCCGGAGGACGTGACGCCGTACGTGCCCGTCGGCGTGCGCATCGCTGCCGCCTACTCGTGGCGGCTGTTGGTCATCGCGGGCGCGCTCGGCGTGGTGATCTGGCTGATCGGCGAATTCTCCGTGCTGGCGACCACGTTGGCCATCGGCCTGCTGTTGTCCGCGTTGATGATTCCGCTGGTCAACCTGCTCACGCACAAGGCCCGGCTGCCGCGCGGCGTCGCCACGGCCATCACGGTGGTCGCCGGGCTCGCCGTGCTCGGCGGACTGATGACGTTCGTGATCATCCAGTTCTCCGACGGCCTGCCCGCTCTGCAGCAGCAGTTGAGCCGGAGCCTGGACGAAGCTCGCCGCTGGTTGGTCGAGGGACCGCTGCACCTGCGCTCGACCGACATCAGCAAGTTCATCGACCAGATGTTCACCTTGATCGAGGAGAACCAGGCCTCGATCACCACGAGCGCGCTGACCACGGCGACCGCGGTCGGCGAGTTCCTCACCGGCTTCCTGCTGACGGTGTTCATCCTGATCTTCTTCCTGGTGCACGGCGAACACATCTGGGCGTTCGTGCTCCGCGCGGTGCCCAAGCCGGCCCGCCAGCTGGTGGACAACGCCGGCCAGGAAGGGTTCGCATCGCTGATCAGCTACGTGCGGGCGACCATGATCGTTGCCGTGGTCGACGGGGTCGCGGTCGGTATCGGGCTGTGGATCCTGGGCGTGCCGCTGGTCGTCCCGCTGGCCACCTTGGTCTTCATCGGCGCGTTCATCCCGATCATCGGTGCCGTGGTGGCGGGCGGTGTGGCCGTGCTCATCGCGCTGGTGTCGGTCGGCTGGATCAAGGCGCTCGTCCTGCTGGCCATCGTCACCGCGGTGATGCAGCTGGAGGGCCACGTGCTGCAGCCGATCCTGCTCGGGCGCGCGGTGAAGCTGCACCCGCTCGCGGTCATCCTGGCCATCACCGGTGGCCTGATCGTCTCCGGGATCGCAGGCGCGTTGCTGGCCGTCCCGTTGCTCGCGGTGCTCAACGCCGGGGCGAAGTCGATGATCAAGGACCAGCGAGAATCCGGGAATTCCCCGGATTCGCCGGAGCCCGCCGAGGCCTAGCCTCGGGAGTATGAGCGCTGACGGCACGACTGTTCACCCGCGCGACTACCGGGTGTCCGACGAAGAACGCGAGCACGTGGTCCAGCTGCTGCAGAAGGCCATCGGCCGCGGGTTGATCGACCTGGACGAGTTCACCGAGCGCACCGACATCGCGTACTCGGCGACCACCAGAGGGCAGCTCAACGTGGTCCTGTCCGACCTGCCCGGCCTGACTCACCCTGCAGCCCCGATGCCCGGCGCGCGCCCCGGGGTGGCGAACCCCGGCCAGCAGGTGCGGCCGTCCGAGCGGCTGGAGTTGGTCGGCAGCTACGCGAACCTGACGCGGGTGGGCCCGTGGTTCGTGCCGCAGTACGTGCTGGCCCGCAACAAGTACGGCAACACCCGGCTGGACTTCTCCGAGGCGGAGTTCGAGTCGGACGTGGTCCACCTCGAGCTGGACTGCAAGTGGGGCAACGTCATGCTGACCATTCCCGAGAGCGGTGCGGTGGACACCAACGGGATCACCGAGGTGAAGTTCGGTTCGATCGAGGACCGCACGCACACCACCGGACGGCCGGGCAACCCGCGCATCATCGTGACCGGGCGGGTGCACGGCGGACAGCTGGTGATCCGGTTCCCCAAGCGTGGTTGGTTCGACTCACCGCGCGGGCACATGCGCGGGTGGCGGTGCTGAGGACCGCCTGGGCGTCTTAAGGTCGGCGCTGCTGACAGGTCTGCGTTGTCAACGGCGGACGGCACGCGACTTCAGGTCGGCGTCTGCGGAGTACCGTGCGGGATCCGAGGGGCGCCCGAGCTAGGGCTGAGCGCCTTGCCGGGTGACGACCTCCGCCGCCCTGATTACGGCCTCGCCGGTGGCTCCCCGTAGCGACCAGCCGGCCGCCAGGTGGCTGCACAGCGTCCCTGCGAAAGCGTCGCCGGCACCCGTCGTGTCCACAACCTCGACCTTGGGCGCGGGGATCGTCGTGACACCGTCAGCGTCGGCCACCACGGCACCGTCCGCGCCGAGCGTCACCACCACGGACCGCGGCCCGAGCTCCCTGAGCGCCTTGGCGAGTTCTGGGCCCTGCAGGTGAGTGTGCTGATCGGACAACAGTGCGGCCGCCTCGTGCTGGTTGACGATGAGCGGGTCGAGGGCCCGTAGCGTCGACTCGGACAAGTCGGCGACCGGCGACGCATTGACCACGACCCTGACGCCCGTATCGGCCGCGAGCCGCACGGCGTGCTCGACCGTCGAAAGCGGAACCTCGAGCACGGCGAACAAAACCGCGGCAGCGCGAATGGCGTCAGCCGCGCGGTCGACCATCGCGATGTCCACCCGGGCATTGGCACCCGGCGACACCACGATCGAGTTCTCGCCCTCCCGGTTCACCGCGATGTAGGCGGCGCCGCTCGGGCCGTCCGTGCGCGCCACCCACGACGTGTCCACTCCTGCGTCGGTCAGCGACCTGAGCAGCAGGTCGCCATTGGCGTCCGACCCCACCGCTCCGAGCAGCGCGACCGGCACACCAGCGACGCCCGCGCGGGCGGCAGCGACCGCGGTGTTGGCGCCTTTTCCGCCCGGCGCGATGACTGTGTCACCACCCAGGACGGTTTCTCCGGGACGCGGATGACGGTCGACCGGAACGATCAGGTCGACGTTCGCCGAACCCACCACAACCAGGCCATTGCGCATACCTCACACCTTGGCACAGCGCCCGCTGAGCCCGGCGTGTCGAGCGCAGGCCGGCACGGGTAAGCGCCCGTGGAGCAGGACGAGCCGAGGCCGCCCCAGCGCGGCGAGTGCCCGCGAAACGCACGAGCCGGCGCCGGCCCGCACCGCGACGACCGTCCCGCTCGCGCGTTCGCGACCGGGAATACCTCCGGCCCGTGCCGACGTTCATTCGGCACGAATCACGCAACAAGTGCAACAATGCACAGCAGCAGTCCGACAGGTTGCGTGAGATCACACGATCGGGCGAGGAACGGTCTACCATCCTGGTCCGTCGAAGCCATCGCAGGCTTGCGGGCGTGCCGGACACGTCCGCATTGACTGGGCCCACGGGCCCAGGCCGAGTCGCCGGCGTCGGTCGCACAGCCCCCCGAGCGACCGGCGCCGGTGGCGCCTCGGCCTCCTACTTCACGACGTTGACCAACCTGCCCGGAACCACGATCACCTTGCGCGGCTCCTGGCCCTCCAGCAGCGCGGCGATCTTCTCGTCGGCCAGCGCCGCTTCCTTCAGCTGATCCTCCGACGCATCCGCCGGCACGGTCATCCGCGAGCGCACCTTGCCGTTGACCTGGATCGGGTAGTCGACCGTGTCATCGACCAGGTACTGCTCGTCGGCCTCCGGGAACGGGCCGTGCACCAGCGACGTGTCGTGGCCCAGCTTGCTCCACAGCTCCTCACAGATGTGCGGGCACAGCGGCGCCAGCATCAGCACCAACGGTTCGGCCAGCGCGCGCGGCGTGCCCTTGGCGCCGTAGTGCTTGGTCAGGTAGTTGCACAGCTCGATCAGCTTCGCGCCCGCGGTGTTGAACCGCAGCCCGTCGTAGTCCTCCCGGACACCGGCGATCGCCTTGTGCAGTGCACGCAGGTCTTCCGTGGTCGGCTCGTCCTCGGTGACCCGCACCTCGCCGGTCGACTCGTCGACGATCAGCCGCCACAGCCGCTGCAGGAAGCGGTGCGCCCCGACCACGTCCTTGGTCGACCACGGCCGCGAGTCGGCGAACGGGCCCATGGACATCTCGTAGAACCGGAAGGTGTCGGCGCCGAACCGCTCGAACATCTCGTCCGGCGTGACGATGTTCTTCAGGCTCTTGCCCATCTTCCCGTATTCCTGGAAGACCTCTTCGCCGTTGTAGAAGAACTTCCCGTCACGCTCCTCGACCTCGTCGGCGGGGACGACCGAACCGCGCGCGTCACGGTAGGCGTAGGCCTGGATGTAGCCCTGGTTGAACAGCCTGCGGTACGGCTCCTCCGAGCTGACGTGGCCCAGGTCGTACAGCACCTTGTGCCAGAAGCGGGCGTACAGCAGGTGCAGCACCGCGTGCTCGACACCGCCGATGTACAGGTCCAGACCGCCCGGATCGTGCGGGCCGTGGATCTCCGGCCGCGGGCCCATCCAGTACCGCTCGTTCTCCGGGTCGACCAGCTGCTTGTCGTTGGTCGGGTCCACGTAGCGCAGCTGGTACCAGCACGAACCCGCCCACTGCGGCATGACGTTGGTGTCGCGCCGGTACGGCCGCGGGCCGTCACCCAGGTCCAACTCGACCTCGACCCAATCGGTCGCCTTCGCCAGCGGCGGCGACGGCTCGGAGTCGGCGTCCTCCGGGTCGAACGTGGTCGGCGAGTACTCGTCCACCTCGGGCAGCTCGACCGGCAGCATGCTCTCCGGCAGCGGGTAGGCGATGCCTTCCACGTCGTAGACGATCGGGAACGGCTCACCCCAGTACCGCTGCCGGGCGAACAGCCAGTCGCGCAGCTTGTACTGCACCGTGCCCTCGCCGTGGCCGTTGCTCTCCAGCCACGCGATGACCGCCTTCTTGGCCTCTTCCACGCCCAGGCCGTTGATGTCCAGGCCGCTGTTGTTGGCCGAGTTGATGGCCGGGCCGTCGTCCAGGAACGGGCCCTCGAAGTCGTCGCTCGGCGGCTGCACAGTGCGGATGATGGGCAGGCCGAACTTCTCCGCGAACTCCCAGTCACGGGTGTCCTGGCCCGGCACCGCCATGATCGCGCCGGTGCCGTAGCCCATCAGCACGTAGTCGGCGATGAAGACCGGGATCTGCTCGCCGTTGACCGGGTTGGTGGCGTAGGCGCCGGTGAACACACCGGTCTTCTCCTTGGCCTCCTGCCGGTCCAGCTCGGACCGCTGCGACGTGCGCAACCGGTACTCGGCGACGGCCTTGGCCGGGGTCTCCGCGCCACCGGTCCAGCGCTCGTCGGTGCCTTCCGGCCACTCGTCCGCGGTCAGCTCGTCGACCAGCGGGTGCTCCGGGGCCAGCGCCATGTAGGTGGCACCGAACAGCGTGTCCGGCCGGGTGGTGAACACCTCGATGGTGTGCTCACCCGCGCGGAAGTGCACGTTCGCGCCGTGCGACCGGCCGATCCAGTTGCGCTGCATCGTCTTGACCTTCTCCGGCCAGTCCAGCCGGTCCAGGTCGTCGATCAGGCGGTCGGCGTACGCGGTGATCCGCATCATCCACTGCTTCAGGTTCTTGCGGAACACCGGGAAGTTGCCGCGGTCGCTGCGGCCGTCCGGGGTGACCTCCTCGTTGGCCACCACGGTGCCCAGGCCGGGGCACCAGTTCACCGGCGCCTCGCTCTGGTACACCAGCCGGTAGTCGGCCAGGATCTCCTGCTGCTCGGCACGGCTCAGCTCGTCCCACGGGCGGCCGTCCGGCGTGCTGCGCTCACCGGAGCGGAACTGTTCGATCAGCTCCGAGATCGGCCGGGCACGCTCGACGGACTTGTCGTACCAGGCGTTGTAGATCTGCAGGAAGATCCACTGGGTCCAGCGGTAGTACTCCGGGTCCGTGGTGGCGAACGACCGCCGCGGGTCGTGCCCCAGGCCCAGGGCCCGCAGCTGGCGCTTCATGATCGCGATGTTCTGCTCGGTGGTCACCCGCGGGTGGGTGCCGGTCTGTACCGCGTACTGCTCGGCAGGCAGGCCGAACGCGTCGAAGCCCAGCGCGTGCAGCACGTTGCGGCCCAGCATGCGCTGGAAGCGCGCGAACGTGTCGCTGCCCAGATAGCCCAGCGGGTGCCCGACGTGCAGGCCCTTGCCGGACGGGTAGGGGAACATGTCCTGCACGAACAGCTTGTCCTTCGGCACCTCGCCGTCGGCAAGATCTCCGACCGGGTTGGGCGCGTGGTACGTGCCTTCCTGCTCCCACCGGTCCTGCCAGCGACGTTCGATCTCGTTCGCCAGCTCGGCCGTGTAGCGGAAGGGCGGGACGTCCTGCGTCTGCTCACCGGTCGCTTCACTCATCGACTCATGCCTTTCTGCCTGCGATCACCTGCGTACGCGCCTAAAGACGAGACAACCCCTCAGCCTTCAGGCATGAGGGGTTCGCCGCGCTGGACCACTACTGCGGTCAGCGCGGCCGGCTAAGAAGCAGGTGAGCCGTGCTCATGTCCCCATCGTATCGGTCCTGTCAGCAGAAATATCGCGCGGGCCGCCGTTGCCGCGGTGTGCGGAGGTGACGCGCCTCATCGCGCGCACCCGCGAGCGCACGGCCTTCGGCCTGGTGTGCGTATCCTCGACCTGTGCAGCTGGTACTGGCATTGATCCCGCTCGTCGCCGGTGTGCTCGTCGGCATCGGCGGGTTTCTCGGCTGGCGCGGCAAGTTGTCCCGGGACACCGGGGCGGGCTTGCGCACGGCGGCCACCCTGCGCAGCGACGAAGCCTTCGCGGTGGGCAACCGCGTCGCCGCGCTGCCCACGATGGGCGCAGGCGCACTCGGCGTGGCTTCCGGGCTGGCTGCGTTGGCGATGCCGACCGTGACCGGCGCGGTCATCGCGACGGTCATCGGCGTGGTGGCCGTTCTCGGGCTGGTCTACGGCGGTGGCGTGCTGGGCAGCAGGGCGGCCGCTGCGGTTCCCGAACCCGAGCCCGCCCGCGGGTGCGGTGGCTGTGCCTGTGGCGGCGGGGGTTGCGCGGCCGCCAACGCCAACTGACCGCGAATCCCGCTGCGCCGACGCCGATTGACGGCGAATTCTGCACTAGCGTGGGTCGGCATGACACAGCCGACGATGCGTGCGGTCAGCCAGCAGAAGCTCGGCGGGCCCGAGGTTCTCGAGCAGGTCGAACTTCCCCGTCCGTCCCCCGGGCCGGCCGAGATGCTGGTCCGCGTGGAAGCGACCAGCGTGAACCCGACGGACTTCAAGCACCGCGCCAACGGCGGCTTCCTGGGCCGGCCCCCGTTCACCCTCGGCTGGGACGTCGCAGGAGTGGTCGAGGAGGTCGGGCTCGGCGTGGCGCTGTTCCAGCCGGGTGATCCGGTGCTGGGGATGCTGCCGTACCCCGGTCGAGCCGGCGCTTACGCCGAATACGTCGTCAGTGCGCCGCGGCGTTTCGTCCGGCGTCCTGCGGAGATCGACGTGTCGCACGCGGGTGCGCTGCCGTTGGTGTCGTTGACCGCGTGGCAGGCGTTGGTCGACATCGGCAACGTGTCGGAGGGCGACCGAGTACTCGTGCATGCCGCCGCCGGCGGTGTCGGGCACATGGCCGTCCAGATCGCCAAGGCCAAGGGTGCCTACGTCATCGGCACGGCCAGCGCCGCCAAGCACGACTTCGTCCGGTCGCTGGGCGCCGACGAGATGATCGACTACACCTCGGAGGACTTCACCGAGAAGGCGACCGACATCGACATCGTGCTGGACACGATCGGCGGTGAACACGGCCCGCGCAGCGTCTCCACCATGCGGCCGGGCGGCACGATCGTCACTCTGGTCGTCTCCGACGTGCATCCGGACTTCGTGCCGCGAGCCCGCGAGCGAGGCGTCCGACCTGCGGCGATGCTGGTCGAACCGGATCACGCCGCGCTGCGCAGCATCACCGAGCTGTACACCGCGGGCCGGCTCCGGGTCGAGCTCGCCGACGTCTACCCGATGAGCCGAGTCCAACAGGCGCACGCGGTGGCCGAACGGGGCCGCACGGCGGGGAAGATCGCGCTGACCTGGGACTGAACCGTCAGCCTTGCGCGGCGGGGTCGTACGGCACCGGGAACGGCCCGCCGGCGTCCGGCCGTGCGCGGGACGACCGTTTCCGTTTCGGCGTCTCGTCGGCAACCCCGCTGCGGGACAGTGCGGCCAGCGCACCAAGGACATGCGACCTGGTCACGGATGCCGCCCACTCGGGGTCGCGCTCCTCGAACGCCAGTAGCAGCGTGTGGTGTTCGCGCAGCGTCGAGTCGATCTCCGTCTCGGTCATGACGTGGAAGACCCGGTACAGCAGCGGCAGGATGACGACGTTGGACATCATGCGCAGCAGTCGCTCGCTGCCCACGTTCACCAGCACGGTGTTGTGGAACTCCAGGTTGAGCGCCGCCAGTTCGTCCGGATCGGCGTTCCCGCTCTCCCAGAGCTCGGTCATCTTGTCGGCGAGGTCGTGCAGTTTCGGCAGGTCCAGGCGGTCTGCCCGGCGAGCGGCCAGTGCGCCTGCCCACGACTCCACGTGTGCCCGCAGCCGGTAGGTCTCCTCCAGCTCCTCGGGCGTCCAGCGCGGCACCTCCACGCCGCGTGCGCCGCGCGCCACCACCAAGCCCTCGAGGCGTAACCGCTGCAAGGCCTCGCGCACCGGCGTGCGACTGACACCGAGGTCCTCCGCGAGGTGCGCTTCGCGCAGGGGAGTGCCCGGCGGGTACTGCCACCGCACGATCCGGTCCCGCAATTGCCGGTAGACCTCCGACGAGGCCTGGACCTCGGTCATCCCCGGTGCTCCCTCCCGCTCGCGGCAGGTATCAACATCTCATAAACCTTGACGGTATACAAAACGGCAACTTTCGCCTAATCTCTACCGGCACTTGCCGCTGTTTGGCATACCAAACGGCGCGAACCGGTACGGAGGTAAGCCAATGAGGGCCCCTGTGGAGGCGCTGTCGCTGCACGGCCGTCATGCCGTCGTGGTCGGCGCTGACGGCGGTTTCGGTACCGCGATCACCGCGGCGCTGGACGCTGCCGGCGCCTCGGTGGTCGGCATGGACCTCCGCGGGGAGGGCGAGCACACCATCGCGGTGGACGTCTCCGACGCCGACTCGGTGCGCGCAGCGTTCGACGAGCTCGCCGGCCGGGTGCCGAAGCTCGACATCCTGGTCAACACCGCGGGGATCCGGGAGATCGAACCGCTGGCGACGCTCGCACCGGAGACCTGGCAGCGGGTACTCGCGGTGAACCTGACCGGACCGTTTCTGTGCATCCAGGCCGCGTTGCCGCTGCTGCGTGCAGCCCAGGGCGCGGCGGTGGTGAACATCGCGTCCATCGCCGGACTGACCGGCATGGCCAACCGCCCGGCCTACACGGCGTCCAAGCACGGCCTGGTCGGGTTGACCAGGAACCTGGCGCACGACCTCGGCCCGGACAAGATCCGCGTCAACGCGGTGGCGCCGGGAACGATCCGCACCCCGATGACCGAGGGCTACTACGCCGACCAGACCTTCCTACGCCAAGCCGAGGCCATGGTGCCGCTCGGTTTCGACGGATCCGCCGCCGACGTGGCGGACGCCGTGCTCTACCTCGCCGGCCCGCTGGCCCGACACGTCACTGGTGTCGTGCTGCCCGTGGACGGCGGCTTCACCGCCCAGATGAACTACGCCCCGCTCGGTGCGGGGCCTGCCTACGAGGGGGACCAGGACAGCACGTCCTGATCGCACACCGTCACCCCGTCATCTCCAGGAGGAGATCGAGATGGAACCTTTGGTCATCGCGATCATCATCGGCTACTTCGCCCTCATGGTGGCGATCGGCTGGTGGGCGAAGCGAAAAACCTCGTCCGCGAAGGAGTTCCTGGTCGCAGGCCAGACGCTGGGCTTTCTGGTCATGGCGATCGCGTCGTTCTCCTCGATCCAGTCCGGCTGGGGCATGGTCGGCTCCACCGGCACGACCTACGACTGGGGCCCGCAGGCGCTGATCGGCTCGGCGCTGTTCATCCCGCTCGGTTTCGCGGTCGCGTGGTTCCTGCTCGGCACCCGACTGCACCGCGCGGCGCGCAAACACCAGATCTACTCGGTGCCCGACCTGATCAAGGCGCGCTACCAGTCGAAATCCGCGCACGTGACGATGTCGGTGGCGATGCTGATCGGCTCGATCTCCTACATGACCGCACAGGTCACCGCCACCGGCGTGATCATCAGCCTGCTGACCGGGACGTCTCCCGCCACCGGCGCGTGGATCGGTTCGGCGATCGTGGCCGCGTACACGGTGGCCGGCGGCATGCTCGCCGCGGTGTGGACCGACCTCATCCAGGGCCTGCTGATGATCGTCATCTCGGTCGGGCTGTTCTTCTACGCCGTCAACGAAGCAGGCGGCTGGCGCAACATGCTGGACAGCATCTGGCAGGAGGACCCGACGCTGCTCAGCGCGGACGGCTCGATGCCCGCGGTGTTCATCGTCGGCTTCGCGGTGATGATCCTGTTCGGCGCCGCCGGTCAGCCCCAGCTGGTGACCAAGTTCCTGATGCTCAAGGACGAGAAGGAACTCAAGTGGGGCGCGGCCGTCGCCGGGATTTCCTATGCGGTGACCACGCTGTTCTCCCTCGGTGTCGGCCTGAGCATGCGGGCCATGACGATCCAGGGTCGGGCGGAGCCGCTGGACAACATCGACAACACCGCGACGGTCTTCCTGGACGCCTTCACCCATCCCGTGGTCGCCGGCATCGCGCTGGTCGGCCTGCTCGCCGCGATCATGTCCAGCGCCAGCAGCTTCATCACCATCGGCGCCGCATCCGCGGTGCGTGACCTGACCGGCTCGCTCGGCCGCGTGGTGCGCCGGGAACTGCTGTGGAACCGGGTGGCCAGCGTCGGCGTCGTGCTCGCCGCGTTGCTGTTCGCGTTGTATCTGTCGCAGGTCATCTTCCTGCTCGGCGCGATCGGCTGGGCCGCGTTCGGCGCGGCGATCCTCGGACCGCTGGCGCTCGGCCTGTTCTGGCGGCGGGCCACCGCGGTCGCGACCACGGTGACGATCGTCGTCTCGCTGCTCGGCAACCTGGTCATCACGGTCGCCACCAGCCAGGGCTGGCTGACCCTGCCGGACTACTTCTACCTCGGCGGTGTCGTCATCGCGTTCAGCACAGTCCTGTTCATCGCGCTGTCCTACGTCACCGCCAAGCCGGCCGACGCGGACAAGCTCGCACAGCTGTACGAACCCGACCAGTCCACGGCCGTTGCGCAGCCCGCGACCGCGGCGGTGGACCGGTGAGCGAACGCAGAACGTCGAACGCAGGAGCACCCATGAAACACGACCGCACCGACGCACTCGTGCTGACCATCGGCGGCTTGTTCGCCCTGTTGACCATCGGGATGACGTTCGACATCTGGCAGCTGGCGTGGCTGCCGATCCCGATCCTCAGCGTGGTGATGATCGCGCTGGGCTGTCTGGACCGCTACGGCCGTTGGGGAGCGTCCCTCCCGCCAGTGTTGATCTTCGGGGTCGTGCTGACCAGCCTGTTCGTCTGGGCCGGTCTCGTCCTGTTCGACTCCGGGCGGTTCGGCGGCCTGCAGAGCGGGATAGGGGTCGTCTACTACGTGATCTGGCCGTTCGTCACCGTGTTCTCCGGCTTGCTGTACGCCGTGGTGTACGCGCGGTGGCTCCGGCACGACGTCTCCCGGTGAGCAATGTTCGAACAGCTCACGCTCGGCGCACTGTGGCAGGACCGCGTCCGGCTGTCGGCTGACGCTCCGTTCCTGGACTTCGTGGACCCGGCCGAGCCGGACACGAACCGGGCCCTGACCTATGCCGACACGGCCGGCCTGGTGGACGCGCAGGCCGCACTGCTGACTGAGTGCGGCGTACGGGCCGACGATCGCGTGGTCATCCACATGCGGAACACGGTCGAGATGATCGTGACGCTGTTGGCGGTGCAGCAGCTGGACGCGATCGCGGTGCCGACGATCATCCAGTACTCGCCGCCGGAATTGGCCTACGTCATCGGGCACTGCGGAGCGCGGGTGGTCGTCACCGACGACCCGCACCAGGACGTGGTCCTGCGCGCGCTGCAGGAGCTGGACCGACGACCCGTGGTGGTCAACGGCGGCGCCAAGGTCGCGGACGGTGAAGAGCCCGTCGACCTGCGAAAGCACCTGCCAAGCGGCCATCGGCCCGGCGACCGCATCGCGATGATGATGTACACGTCCGGGACGACAGCCGACCCGAAGGGCGTCATGCTCTCGCATCGGGCCTGCCTGTCCGCGGGCTACGACAACGCGGCAGCACTCCGCCTCCGGCCGGACGACGTGCTCTACTGCGTGCTCCCGTTGTTCCACGTCAACGCGATGGCGTTCCAGCTGCTTCCGTGCCTGATGTCGGGTAGCAGCATGGTCCTGTCACCGGTGTTCAGCGTTCGGGCGTACTGGCGAGTGATCCGCGAGCACGGCGTCACCGTGGGGAATCTGACCAACGGCCCGGTCCGGCTGCTGCTGGACGCCGAACCGGATCCGCTCGATCGCGAACACCGGATGCGGCTGATGTGTTACGCGTTGCCGCTGGAAGAACAGGAGATCGCCGCGTTCCGCGAGCGGTTCGGCGCCGAGATGTCGATGGGCTGGGGCCTCACCGAGACGCTGGCCTGCGGCACCCGGACCCCGACGCTCATCGAACCGCGGCACACCTGGCAGTCGATCGGGATGGTCAACTCCGGCTGGGAGCTGAAGGTGACCGACGACGACCGGAACGAGCTGCCGCTCGGCGAGGTGGGCGAGGCGGCCGTGCGCGGGCCCGGCCTGATGTCCGGCTACTTCCGTGACCCCGACGCCACCGCGAAAGCCCTGGTCGACGGCTGGTTCTACACCGGCGACCTGGTCCGGGTGGACGAGCAGGGCTATGTCTTCTTCGAAGACCGCAAGAAGGACGTCATCAAGGTCAAGGGTGAGAACGTCGCGGCGGGCGAGGTCGAGCGGGTGGTGAAGAAAGCGCCCGGCGTGCGGGACTGCGCCGTGATCGGCCTACCCGACCGCATCCTCGGCGAACGCCTGGTGGCCGTGGTCGAGGCGGACGATCCGCCGACCAGCGAGGAGCTGGCCGCGTGGTGCGCGGACCGGCTCGCGCGGTTCAAGGTGCCGAGCGAGTTCCGGTTCGTCGATCAGTTGCCACGCACCTCGATCGGCAAGATCCGCAAGCACGAACTCAAGGAGCTCGTCAGCCGGCCGTGACGACGCACGCGCGGATGTGCCGACGGTCACGGCGCCGTCCGGTAACCCCTCGCCCCGCCACGGCGACTCATCGGTGAAGTCCACCTGATGCTTGGGAACCGCCGGCCGCAGGCGTCCGGGCCGTCGATTGCCCCGTCTGCGGCGCATCGGGCTGTCCAGGCCGGAAGTGAGAGACAGTGAAAGCGGAGACCTCTCCGATCGCCGAGCTCCGAGCGGATGCCCAGCGCAATCGGGAACGCATCCTGGCCGCGGCCCGCGACGTCTTCGCCGACCGCGGACCGGACGCCGCCACGGCGACCGTAGCCCGACGCGCAGGCGTCGGGCTGGCCACGCTCTACCGGCTTTTCCCCACCCGGGACGCCCTCGTCCGAAGCGCGTTCGCACCGCAGATGCAGGCGTGCACACGGGCGATCGCGGAGGCCCTGGCGGCGCCCGACCCGTGGCACGGCATCCGGCACCTGGTCGAAACGATCTGCGCGCTGCAATGGCAGGAGCACGGCCTCCCGACGTCGCTGCTGGTGAGCGTGCCGGAGAACACGGCAGGGCAGGCCGATCCGGAGCTGGAGCTGCTGGTGCGACGCGCCAAGGATGCGGGCGCGCTGCGGGCCGACTTCCACCCCTCCGACCTGGCCATGGCGATCACCGCCCACGGTGCCCTGGTCGGTGTGCTCCCCGACGACGAAGCGGCATCCCGGCGTTTGGTGGCCCACCTGCTTCGGTCGTTCCGCGCCGACGCGGCGATCACCCCGCTACCCCCGCCGTCGACGCTCCGGCTGCGCAGCCTCCCGGTCGCCCCCGACCGCTAGTTGCGCTGCAGATCCCCCGGGTGCGTCGCCAGCAACGCCAGCGGCAGCCCCTGCCTGCGCAGCACCGCACCCCACAAGTCGGTGCTCGGCGCGGCCACCACGTCGCTCGGCAACGCGGGCGCGACGATCCAGTCACCCCGCTCCAGCTCACCCGCCAGCTGCCCGGCATCCCACCCCGCGTAACCGGCGAACACCCGCATGCCGCGCAACCTGGGCACCAGCGGCTCCGGGTCGGAGTCCAGCACCACCAACGCAACCGGCCCGCGGACCCCGATGGTGCCCGGCACCATCCCGGCCACCTCGCCGGTCCGCAGCGTTGCCACTCCCAACGGGGTGTCCCGCTCGACCGGCCCGCCGACGAACACCGACGCGGGAGCGGCGACGTGATCGGCCCAATCCGGTAACACCGAGGCGACCGGAATTTCACTCGGCCGGTTGAGCACCACGCCAAGCGTTCCTTGCGGCCCGTGATGCAACACGAGCACCACGGTGCGCCGGAAATTCGGGTCGGACATGCTTGGGTCGGCGATCAGTAGGGACCCCGGTTCTACGGCGTCGACATCTCGCACGAAGGAATCATGCCACCAGGCACCGACAGCCGGGCCGACAACACCTGAGCCCGATGCCGCTTCGCGACCCGACCGTGATCGATTTCGGCGAAGTACCTGCACGCGCTCGGTGGGAGCGCAAGGATAAGTTGGGCAAGCGAGAACTGGAGGGATCCCGCGTGCACCATCAGGTCTATCCCGCGACGCACCCCGACGCGTACTACGCGATCTGGGACGGCAGGCCGTTCCGGGCCCAGCGATCGACGTCGGATGGCACGGTGCTGCTCATCGCGCCACGGGACGGGGATCCACCGGAGGGCTTCGACCGGGAGTTCGAGGGCGCGCCCGCCAAGGTCGTGCCAGCCGAGGAAGTGCCGGACACGTTCGTCATCCACAGCCACTTCCGGTACTGCGACGAGATCTTCGTGCTGGCCGCCCAGGCCGAGACCGGTGAACTGACGCTGCAGTGGACCGGAACGGACGAGTGGACCGCCCGCCGGCTGAGCTTGATGTCGGACCAGACCCCCGCCGGGACCGCGTTCGGCACCATCGCGCGACCGGAGCACGTGGAGGCGTCCTGGCAGGAGCGGCTGGACTTCTCCGAACGCACCGGCCCGGTCACCACCGAGTTCGAGACGAACCAGCTGTTGCGCAACATCGGCTTCGCGCTGCGCCGCTTGCGGCCGGAGGGGGCAGGCGCGATTGCGGCCCAGTTCCGGCAGGTCGGCGGGTACAGCGAGCTCGAGGTGCGCACCGCGATCGACGAGGTGACCTACTCGCTCGCCGCCCCGCCCGAGCTGGGCCAGCTGTTCAACGAGCTGCGCGCGGCGATGTACGAGCCGGGCAAGGGCTCGTGGTTCACCGGCACGTTCTCGCTGACCCCGGACGACAAGTTCGACTTCGACTACGACACCTCGTCCCAGCCGCAGTGGCGGCGGCCGCCGGACGCCGACGGCAGGCCGACGGCCAGGGCGTTCGCCCACGAGCTGGCCCGCTTCCCGCGCGAGCAGCAGAACATTCCGCCGTGGTTGTCCGCCCGCGCCGGGCTTCCGCTGGACGTGCAGTTCCGGCACGCGCAGGTGGTCGACGCGCACACGCCCGGCCAGCGGCCCGTGGTCAACCGGCCGCCGGTGCCGCAGCAGGAAGTCCGCGGCGTGCTGCATTACCTGTACTCCGCGCCGGTCGTGCTGGTCGGCAACAACCCACCGGGCCCGCAGCCGGACATCTTCGCGCCGCAGACCGCGCCGAGCGTGCCGAACGCCTACCACACCGACGGCGAGTGGATCTGGCCCGCGGCCGTGCCGCACTACCTGCGGATGCACGGTGTGTCGCCCGAGCCCGAGCTGCTGGAGCGGATCCGCAAGAACTCCTACCGGCCGCCGTTCGTCAGCGCCAAGCTGCGGGAGACCGCGCGGGCGGCACTGCTCGGTGAGCCGTACCCGCCGCAGTCGGCGGAGGACCTGGACGAGCCGGATGCGGTGACCGAGGTCGAGCGGGACGACTCGTCGCGCCCGGTGCTCAGCGCGTCCGAAGTGCTGCTGCTGTTGGACAAGCGGCTCGGTGAGCTGGGTGTTTCCCCGCAGGTCTACCGGATCGGGGAGATCGCCGACGACGCGTGGTGCCTGTACCGGCGGGACGCCGACCTGGAGGAAGGCACGCCGCCCGGGTGGGAGGTCGGCCTGCACACCGGCGGCCGCGTGTTGCGGCATCAGCGGTTCGACGACGTCAGCAACGCCGCGGCGTACTTACTCGGCATGCTGGCCTTCCACCCGACGCGGGCGCTGGCCAAGCCGGACCCGGCGGAGCACCCCACCGACTGGCCGATCCAGCCGCTGCGGGGCGAGCCGCCGTTGCACCTGCTGCGCGGCAAGCGGATGGTCGTGCTGCCCGTGGGCACCGAGCTGGTCCGCTGGGGCGGCGAGAACGGCAATCTCACGCACGCGGCCGGGTCGACGTTCCGGGAGGCCGCGCTGCTGCCGGATCGCGAGCAGTTCCAGGCCTTCTACCGCGTGGCCCGGCCGTTGCGGGTGCTCACCGGAGTGGCGCTGCCGTTCGGCGGCATGCCCGGCGGCGCACTGGCCTACCTGCTGCCGCGGGCGGTCGGCTACCACGTGCAGACCGGGGCGCTGGAGAAGCTGGACCAGCCGAGCGCGGGCTGAGCACGTGGAACGGCCTCTCCTCGGTGCGCAGGCCAGTCACGTCTGCGCGTCGCACTCCGCTAGTTCGACGCCTCGATGCCCTGCTCCTGCGCCCACTTGCGCAGCTCGGCCACGGCCTCGTCGTGCTCCAGCGGCCCGCGCTCCAGGCGCAGCTCCTTCAGGTACCGCCACGCCTTGCCCACCAGCGGCCCGGGCGGGATGCCCAGGATCTGCATGATCTCGTTGCCGTCCAGGTCGGGCCGGATGCGGGCCAGGTCCTCCTCGGCGGCGATCCGCGCGATGCGCCGCTCCAGGTCGTCGTAGCTGCGCTGCAGCGCGGCCGCCTTGCGCTTGTTGCGCGTCGTGCAGTCGGCCCGCACCAGCTTGTGCAGCCGAGTCAGCAGGTGGCCCGCGTCGTTGACGTAGCGCCGCACGGCCGAGTCCGTCCACTGGCCCTTGCCGTAGCCGTGGAACCGCAGGTGCAGGTACACCAGCCGGGAGACGTCCTCCACCACGTCCTTCGGGTATTTCAGCGCGCGCAGCCGCTTGCGGGTCATCTTCGCGCCGACCACCTCGTGGTGGTGGAACGACACCCCGCCGCCCGGCTCGAACCGGCGGGTGGCCGGCTTGCCGATGTCGTGCAACAGCGCGGCCAGCCGCAGCACCAGGTCCGGCTCGAACGTCGGCTCGTGCTTGGTCTCCAGCTCGATGGCCTGCTCCAGCACGGTCAACGAGTGCCGGTAGACGTCCTTGTGCTGGTGGTGCTCGTCGATGGCCAGCTGCATGCCGGGCACCTCCGGCAGCACCACGTCGGCCAGCCCGGTCTCCACCATCAGCTCGATGCCCGCGCGCGGGTCACGGCCCAGCAGCAGCTTGCTCAGCTCGGCCTGCACTCGCTCGGCGGTGATGCGCTCCAGCTCACCGGCCATCGCGGTCATCGCCTCCACCACGCGCGGCGACGCCTGGAAGCCCAGCTGGGAGGTGAACCGGGCCGCACGCAGCATGCGCAGCGGGTCGTCGGCGAAGGACTCCTCCGGCGGCGCGGGGGTGTCCAGCACCCTCGCCTGCAGCGCGGCCATCCCGTCGAACGGGTCGACGAACCGCTTCGAGGTCAGGTCGATGGCCATCGCGTTGACGGTGAAGTCGCGGCGCAGCAGATCGCCCTCGATGGTCGAGCCGAACTCGACCTGCGGGTTGCGGCTGACGCGGTCGTAGGTGTCGGACCGGAACGTGGTGATTTCCAACTGCTTGTCGCCGCGCCGGATCCCCACCGTGCCGAAGTCGATGCCGGTGTCCCACACCGCGTCGGCCCAGCCCGCGACCAGCTCGAGCACCTTCTGCGGCCGCGCGTCGGTGGTGAAGTCCAGGTCGGTCGACAACCTGCCGAGCAGGGCGTCCCGCACACTGCCGCCGACCAAGAACAACTGGTGGCCGCCCGCGGCGAATCGCGCGGCCAGCTCGTCGGCGACCGGGGAGATGCGCATCAGCTCGGCGACGGCGTTGCGCTTGGCGGCATCGGACACAGAGGACGAGCCTACCGGGACGCGCGTTACGGCTAGCATCGCGATATGCCTTCGTCGGCCGGCAGCAACCCTGATGGCGACGCACCACAAGGCCGTCCCCAAGGCCGGAAGGGACGCCGGCGTCGACGCGCGGCCGGTCGTACCCGCAGGCGGCGCCGCGGCAGCAAACTCACCACGGTCAACGAGACCTCGGCAGGCGGTCTCGCGATCGATCCGGAGCGAGAATGTGCGGTCCTGATCGGCCGCCTGGACCGGTCCGGCACACTGCTGTGGTCACTGCCCAAGGGCCACATCGAGGACGGCGAGACGCCGGAGCAGACGGCCGTGCGTGAGGTGAAGGAGGAGACCGGCATTTCCGCTGAGGTGCTCATGCCACTCGGCACCATCGACTACTGGTTCGTCGCCGAGCGCAAGCGCGTGCACAAGACGGTGCACCACTTCCTGCTGGCCGCGGTCGGCGGTGAGCTGTGCGACGACGACGTCGAGGTGACCGAGGTCGCGTGGGTTCCGTTCGGCGATCTGCAGCGCAAGCTCGCCTACGCCGACGAGCGCGAACTCGCAGGCAAGGCGTTGGACCTGATCGATGCCGCCCGGGCCCGCTTGTCCCCAGGTTCGTCCGATGAAGCCGGTGACTGAACGCGTGAGAGCAGCAGCCGCCGCCGTCGCCGCGTTGTTCGTCCTGCTGAGCACGCTGTGCGGCTTCCCGGCCGCGGCCCAGCAACAGCAACTGCCCGCGCAGCAGCCGATGCTGCGGGTGGACGTGAAGGCGATGAGCCCGCGGATCGTGACCGAGTCCGACACCACGTTGGCCATCACCGTGCGGGTGCGCAACATCGCCAAGGTCCCGGTGCGCGGTTTGGCCGCGCGGCTGCAGTTCGGTACCCGCCAGGAGACCGAACAGCAGTTGCGCAAGGCGTTGCGCGGCATCGCTCCGGTGGACGCTCAGTCGACCCCGTTCCAGCCGATCAGCGACGACTTGCAGCCGGGGGAGTCGAAAGAGTTCACGCTGGTCGCGCCCCTGCAACCGGGTGTGCCGAACGGTGTGGTGTTCCTCGAGCCCGGTGTCTATCCGCTGCTGGTGAACATCAACGGCACGCCGGACGGCGGCGCCGAGGCCCGGTTGGCCGCGGTGAACATGCTGCTCCCGGTGCGGTCGGCACCCGGCGGCCAGTCGTCGTCGGTGCCGGATCAACCGCTGCAACTGAGCGTGGTGTGGCCGATCGCCGCCCGTCCGCGCGTTGCTTCTCACCAGTTCGACCGCTCGCTGGTGTTGATCGACGACGCGTTGCGTGGCGAGCTGCGCCCGGGCGGCCGGTTGCATTCCCTGGTGGCCGCGGCGCAGCAGGCGAAGACGCAAGGCATCGGCGACGGGGTGTGTTACGGCATCGACCCTGATCTGATCGCGACCGTGCAGGCCATGACCGAGGGCTACCGGGTCCGCACCGAGGACGGCACGGCACGCGGGGAAGGCGCCGAGGACGCCAAGGCGTGGTTGTCCGCACTGCGGGAACTGGTTGCCGACGAGTGCGTGGTGGCGACGCCGTTCGCCGGCGCGGACCTGGCTGCGTTGGCCGGTCGCTCGCCGCGGCTGGCCACCGCGGCGGTGAACCGCAGCTCGGTGTTGTCCGAGGTGCTGAACGTGGACCCGCTGCCCGGAGCGCTGTGGACGACCGGCGACCTGGACGATCAAGCCGCCGAGGTGCTGACCGAGGCGGACCAGCAGCTGGTCGTCGGCAACGCGAACGGGCTGGACGACCGCGAGGCGCCCGCCCTGCCCCGCAGGGTGCCCGACAGTGAGCTGCGGGTGTTGCCGTACGACTCGACCGCCGCCCTGTCACTCACGCCGGAATCGGCCAGCACGAGCCTCGGCTACCCGGCCACCGTCGCCGCGGACGACCGCACGATCGCTGCGCAGAACGCGGTGGCCACCGTGTTGTTCAAAGCCGCGCAGGGCCAGGGCGGACCGCTGCTGCTCGCGCCACCACGGGACTGGAACGCCACCCCGGACGAGTTCGAATGGACGCTGCAGACGTTGAACGAGCTCGCCGACAGCGAGGTCGTTCAGCCGATCAGCCTGGCCACGCTCGGCGAAGCCGACCCGAGCGGCGAAGCCCGGTTGCGCCTGGAGGCGGTGGGGGGCCACGTCCCGTCCCGCATCATCAGTGGCATCGGCAGGCTGGACGGCGAGATCACCGACCTGGCGCGCGCGATGGAGGAGGACCCGACCAGCCAGGTCGACCCGCAGGCGATCCTCGCGCCGCTGCGTGAGGGGTTGCTGCGCGCGGCTTCGGTGGACTTCCGCGGGATCGCGGGCGGTCGCACCAGGGCGTTGAAGGCCGCCCAGTTCCAGCTGCAGAGCGTGCAGCACGGGGTGCGCATCTCCGATCCCGGGCGGACGATCGCGCTGGCCTCGGGGGCCTCGCCGATCCCGGTGTCGGTGACCAACCGGCTGCCGGTCCAGGTCACAGTGCGCGTGCAGCTCACCGCGAGCTCGGGTTTGCGCTTGTCACAGCCTTCTCCGGTGGAGGTGCCCGCCGGCCGGTCGCGCAATCTGAAGATCCCCGCCGAGGTGCTGCGGGCCGGACGTTTTACCGTGGATGTGTCGTTGTCGACGCCAGGTGGCACCCAGCTCGGTGAACCGGCACGGTACGAACTGACGTCCACCGAATACGGTGTCATCACGGTTATCGTGACCGCGACGGCGGCCGGCGCGCTACTGTTGTTGGCTGGTCGCCGCATCTACCGGCGGCTGCGTTCCAACGGCGCGGCCCGCGGGTAGACGACATACCCGAACGAGGACGAGTCGATCGAGTGAATCCACCGCCGCCCCGGCACTCGCGGCCGCCACCAGGTGGTCAACCGCCGCGTCAGCAGCCGCCGCGCGAACCGCGTGAGCCGCGCTACCGGCGTTCCGCAGAACCGCCGCCACCACCGGTGACCAGGCGGGACGGCAGGCCGGTCGCACCACGTCCCGGCCAGGGCGAACCACCGCCCCGGGTGCGTGGTGGACAGCAACCGCCGCGGCGTGAGCCGAGGGGCGGTCCACCTCCGGTCAACCCGCCGATGTCCGGGCAGCTTCCGCCGCGTGGCGGTCGGCCAGAACCTCGCAGGCAGCCTCCGCCCGGTCAGCCGCCGCCCCGACGTCCGGTTCGGCGCGGCGCGCCCGTGCCACCGGGGGGTCGTCCCCGCCAGCAGCCGCAGGCCCAGCGGACGCAACGCATGGCCGCGGGCCCGAGCTGGCCGACGGCCGATCCGGATCAGCTGCGGCCGTTCGAAGAGCTGACCACGATGCTGCCGCGCATCAGTGCGGCCAGCCAGACCGGCTTCATCCGCTCGGTCGACGCGGGCCCGGAGACCGGCCTGATCGCGGCGGTCGACAAGGAGCCGTCGCTCGCCCGGTCCACCGGCAAGATCGCCATCGCGTCGCTGATCAGCCGCATCACCGGGTTCCTGTGGAAGATCATGCTGGTCTGGGTGGTCGGCATCGGCGTGGTCAACGACTCGTTCAACGTGGCCAACACGCTGCCGAACATCGTCTACGAGCTGTTGCTCGGTGGCGTGCTCGCCAGCATCGTCGTCCCGTTGCTGGTGCGCGCGCAGGACGACCCGGATGGCGGGGAAGCTTATACCCAGCGCTTGCTGACGGTGGCGCTGACTCTGCTCGGTGGCGCCACCGTGGTCGCGGTACTGGCCGCACCGCTGTTCACGTCGTTGTACGTGGACAGCTCGACCAATCAGGCCAACCCGGAGCTGACCACCGCGTTCGCCTACCTGCTGCTGCCGCAGATCCTGTTCTACGGCGTGTTCGCGCTGCTCATGGCGGTGCTGAACGCCAAACAGATCTTCGGGCCGCCGGCGTGGGCCCCGGTGGTGAACAACCTCGTGGTGATGGCCACGATCCTGGTGTTCGCCGTCGTGCCGGGGGAGATCTCGCTCGATCCGGTCCGGATGGGCGACATCAAGCTGCTGGTGCTGGGCGTCGGCGTGACGCTGGGCATCGTGGCGCAGGCGGCGATGCTGGTGCCGCCGCTGCTGCGTACCGGGTTCCGGCCGAAGTGGAACTGGGGCATCGACCACCGGATGCGCGAGTTCGGTGGGCTGGCGATGTGGATCGTCGCCTACGTCGCGGTGAGCCAGGTCGGGTATGTGGTCACCACGCGCGTGCTGACTGCCGGTGACGCGGGTGGCATGACCGCGTACTACAACGCGTGGCTGCTGTTCCAACTGCCGTACGGCGTCATCGGTGTCTCGCTGCTGACGGCGATCATGCCGCGGATGTCGCGCGCGGCCGCCGACGGGAACACCAAGAAGTTGATCAGCGACCTGTCGTACGCGTCGCGGATCTCGACGGTGGCGCTGCTGCCGATCGCCGCGGTGATGACGGTCGTGGGCAGCTCGATCGGTGTCGCGCTGTTCTCGCTCGGCAAGGGCGGCGCAGGTAGCGGGGCCGAGCGGCTCGGTGAGGCACTGGGCATCGGCGCGTTCGGCCTGCTGCCGTACGCGCTGGTCATGCTGCAGCTGCGGGTGTTCTACGCGATGAAGGACGCGCGCACCCCGACGCTGATCATGCTGGTGATGACCGCGGTGAAGGTGCCGTTGCTGTACCTGTGCCCGGTGTTGCTGGACAGCCATCAGATCGTGCTCGGCGCGATGCTGGTCAACTCGCTGACCTTCCTGGTCGGCGCCGTGCTCGGCCAGGTGTGGTTGTGGGTGCGGCTGGGCAATCTGCGCAGCAAGCGCGTGCTGGGCGTCATCCTGTTCACGCTGTTCGCCAGTGCCATCGGGGCGCTGGCCGCGGTGGGGGTCGGGTGGCTGATCCCGGATTCACTGCCTCCGGCGCTCGGCGCGTGGCTGAAGCTGATCGTGCAGTCGATCGTCGGCTTCGGCGTGACCATCGCCATGCTCGCCGTGTTGAAGGTGGACGAGTTGAAGCCGATCACGACGCGGCTCAACGCGTTGCGCAACAAGCTGCTGAAGTGATGTAGCCGCGAGCACGGGCGGACAACCCCGGGACCGCCGTCACGCGTCTACCGACTGAAGACCGTCGCGTTCTGGGTAATGTCGATGGAAAATGAATGTTGGCAGGCTTGTGGGAGGTAGGCGGCGAGGGTGAACAGGCGGACCGAGCAGGCGGAGGCAGCGCCGGTGACGAGCATTCGGACCCGGGGCGGCTCGCTGGCGCCCGGGGGTGTCGTCGGTGACGGCCGTTACCGCCTTCTTGCCCAGCTTGGCGTCGACCAGCGCTCGGGTGCCCACCTGTGGCGGGCCCGCGATGGTCAGCTCCGCCGCGACGTCGCGCTGACCCTGCTGGTCGGTGACGCGGCCGATCCGGAGGCCGCCCGCGCGGCGCGGCGCACGCTCGAGCGAGCCGCGCACGCCGCACAGTTCAACCACCCGTCGGTGGCCCGGGTGCTGGACGTGCTCAGCCTCGGCAGCGGGATCTCCGCCGGTGAGGGGCTGCTGGGCATCGTGGTGTCGGAGTGGAGCAAGGGCACCGATCTGATCGACGTGATCGCCGACGGCCCGGTGACCCCGGCGGCCGCGTGTCGCATGCTGGAGCCGCTGGTGGACGCGGTCGAGCAGGCGCACAACCACGGGCTGGTGCTGGGTATCGATCATCCGCAGCGCATCCGGGTGTCGCAGGACGGGGTGCTGCGGCTGGCGTTCCCCGGACCGTTGCCGAACGCCACGCTGCGGGACGACGTCAAGGCTCTCGGTGGGCTGCTGTATCTGTTGCTGACCGGCCGGTGGCCGTTGCCGGGCGGGCCGGGCGTGATGCAGCCCGCGCCGCAGGGGCCGAACGGCCGCATCGTGCCGCCGCGGTCGATCAGCCCGTGGGTGCCGCAGGAGTTGTCCGCGTTGGCCTCGCACACGTTGGCCGACGGTGGTGAGGGCGGCATTCGCACCAGTGCCGCGTTCCTGCGGGTGCTGCGGCAGGCGGCGGAGGCGGCCGAGCGGGAGGAGTTGATCCAGAGCGGCCAGCTTCCCCCGGACGCCAACCAGGACCCGGACGGCGCGATCTGGACCACGCAGCGTCCGACCAACGACCCGTCGCAGCGGAAGAAGGTCGCGCTCGGCGTCACGCTGCTGGTGGTGGCCACCGTGGCGATCCTCGCGTGGGTCGGGTTGTCACTGATCAGCTTCTTCGAGACCGACGAAGGCGCCACCGGGCCCGAGGTGAACGTGGCCGAGGGAGCGAAGCAACCAGGGAAGAAGAAACCGGCGAGCACGACCAACGACGCGGTCACACCTGCGCAGATCCAGGTGTACAACCCGGAGGGCACCGGGGACTCGGTCGACCGGGCGCCGAAGGCGATCGACGGTGATCCGTCGACGTTGTGGAAGACGGATGTCTACAAACAGCAGCTGCCCGCACTGAAGTCCGGTGTGGGGTTGTCGGCGTCGTTCGACAAGCCGATCGACCTGGCGAAGGTGACGGTGCACGGCGCGACCGAGGGCACGAAGGTCGAGGTCCGGGTGGCGGACAGCCCGAATCCGTTCCTCGACGATGCCCGGGTGGTGGTCAAGGAGACCGAGTTGACCGGCGACAAGGTCGAGTTGACGCTGCCGAAGCCGACGAAGGCGCAGCACGTGATCGTGTGGATCACGCAGCTCGGCGGCACGGAGGGCGAGTTCGCCACCAGCATCGGGGAGCTGAAGTTCTACCCGGCCGCGCAGCCTTAGGCCCGCGAACTCGCCTCTGACCGGCGGCTGGCTCCGCACCGCCTGGTGTTCAAGCTGGCCTCGGGGCCGAACGTGCCTTCTCGTCGTGGCCGACGCCGTCGGCCTTGAGGTCCTGCCGGCCGTGGCTGGTGCATTCGACCTTGTGTTCCCGCGCCGCCGTGGCCGGCCGATGCGTCGCACGGCCCTGGTGGAAGCCACAATTCGCGCGGCTTGCCCGGCCGGACGATGCGTACACGGAGTAGAGGCGGCCCGGTAGGCTCACCCGGGTGACCGCAGCAGCACCTACGGATGAGGACCTCATTCGCGCGCATGCGGCAGGGGATCCGCACGCGTTCAGCGAGATCGTCCGGCGCCATCGGGACCGGATGTGGGCGGTCGCCTTGCGCACGATGCGCGATCAGGAAGAAGCCGCGGACGCATTGCAGGATGCGTTCATCTCGGCTTACCGGGCGGCGGCCAAGTTTCGAGCGGAGTCGCAGGTCAGCACGTGGTTGCACCGCATCGTGGTGAACGCGTGCCTGGACCGCATCCGCAAGCGTCAGGCCCGCCCTACCGTGCCGTTGCCGGAGACGGACGAGTATCGCGAGCCTGCCGCGCCAGGTGACTCGATGGGTCAGCGCGAGACCCGGATGTTGATCGACGAAGCCCTGCGCCAGCTCCCCGACGAGCAGCGGGCGCCGATCGTGTTGGTCGACGTGGAGGGCTACTCGGTGTCGGAGACGGCTTCGATGCTCGGTATCGCCGAAGGCACGGTGAAGAGCAGGTGTGCTCGAGGTCGCGCGAAACTGGCAAAGGTTCTCGGGCATCTGCGGAACCCCGATGCAAATGCGAACGTCCCAATTTCCGATAGCAATCGCGGTGCCACGTCCGGCACTGCACGTGGCGGACGAGCAGACGCGCCACGCGATAGGGAGGGACGATGACCGAGATGGGCAAGCCAGGGGGGCCGATGGGTCCGCCGTGGTCTGTCGATCTGCTAGCCGACCTGCACGCTGGCGCCGTCGACGAAGCGCAGGCCGAGCAGCTGTGGCCACAAGTCCGCCAGGACCCGGAGGCGATGGCCGTGTTGGCCGCGCTGGACCGGACGAAGGAGGACTTGGCCGGCCTGGCGCAGGCTCCCGCGCCGCCGATGCCCGCCGAGGTTGCCGCCCGCATCGACGCGGCGTTGTCGGCCGAAGCGGCCCGTGCGGGCGGGGCTCAGCAGAGCAGTGAAGCGACCTCGCAGGAACACGTCGCGCCGGTGTTGGACCTGGCGGCGGCGCGGCGGCGACGCAACAGGGTCATGGGCTGGAGTGCCGGCTTGCTGACCGCGGCGGCAGCGGTGGCGGCGGTCGCGTTGCTCAGTCCTGGCACCACGACACCTGGCACGCCGCTGGCCGACCAGGGTGCGCAGCCTCCCGCACAGGAGGCCCCCGGCGACGCCGCGCCCCCCGGTGTGGTGGTCGATCCGGGCAATCCGGCCGCCGCGTTCGGTGATATCCAGGGCGTGCAGGATTACGGCCCGCTCGGGGACCGCGAGCGTCTCGAAGCGTGCCTGCAGGCGAACGACATCCCTGTGCAGGGGCAACCCGTGGGGGTCAAACCGGGCAAGGTCGAGGGCAACGATGCGGTCATCGTCGTGCTGACCACCGGGGAGCTCGCGCGGTACCGGATCGTGGCTGTCTCGCCCGACTGCAGCGGGGACAACCCGGGGACGGTCTATCTGGACAAGGAGTTCGGCCGCTGATCGCGGTCTGCTCCTGCCAGTCCGGGCCCTGACGCCGCGTGCGTTGCGTCCCCGTCGGTGTCTGCACCTTCGGTGCGGTTGTGCCCGATCCCTCCCCGGCCACTTCCGCTGTTCGTGCCGCCACGTCCGCGTGGTCCACACCAGGTCTTCCCGGAGTCGCCGGCTCCGCACCAGGTATCTCCGCGTGCGGCGCCGACCCGGCCACGTTTCCGGCCTGGTCTTCAGACTGCGTCGCCCAGCTGCGCGCCAGGTGTTCCCCGTGCCGTGTGCCCTGCCCTCGTGCTGCGCGGCCCCACTATGCTTTCCCACTCCGCCTTGCACCACTGGCCGCGCCGGCCACGCGAACGGGAGGCTTTGGCGTGGGTGTGGCGCGCGCCGCCCTCGGTGCGGGAACACCGCCGCCTACGATCGTGTTGAGGTGGATAGGTAACGACAGGCCGGCTGGCGTGACGGCGAGCGGTCGAGCGGAGGTTCGTGTGGCATCGGAACAGGTTCGCAACCTGATCATCGTGGGTTCGGGGCCCGCTGGGTACACCGCCGCCTTGTACGCGGCGCGGGCGCAGCTCGAGCCCCTGGTGTTCGAGGGTTCGCAGTTCGGCGGTGCCCTGATGACCACCACCGACGTCGAGAACTACCCAGGCTTCAGCGACGGCATCATGGGTCCGGACCTGATGCAGCAGATGCGTGCGCAGGCCGAGCGGTTCGGTGCCGAGCTGCGGGCCGAGGACGTCGAGGAGCTCGAACTCACCGGCGACATCAAGTACGCGACGGTGAACGGCGAGCGTTACGCCGCCAAGGCGATCATTCTCGCGATGGGTGCTGCTCCGCGGTATCTGTACGTGCCGGGTGAGCAGGAGCTGCTCGGCCGCGGCGTCTCGTCGTGTGCCACCTGTGACGGCTTCTTCTTCCGGGACCAGGACATCGCGGTCGTCGGCGGTGGCGACTCGGCGATGGAGGAGGCGACGTTCCTCACCAAGTTCGCCCGCAGCGTGACCGTCGTGCACCGCCGTGACGAGTTCCGCGCCTCGAAGATCATGCTCGAGCGGGCGCGCGCGAACGACAAGATCAAGTGGAAGACGAACGCCCAGGTCACCGAGGTGTTGGGTGACGGCAAGGTGTCCGGGCTGAAGCTGAAGGACACGGTCACCGGCGAGGAGTCGAAGCTGGACGTGTCCGGCTTCTTCGTCGCGATCGGTCATGACCCGCGCAGCGAGCTGGTCCGCGGTCAGGTCGACCTGGACGACCAGGGCTACGTGGTGACCAAGGGTCGGAGCAGCTACACCAATCTCGATGGCGTGTTCGCGTGTGGTGACCTCGTCGACCACACGTATCGGCAGGCGATCACGGCCGCCGGGTCGGGCTGCACCGCAGCCATCGACGCCGAGCGGTGGCTGGCCGAGCACGGGGAGGCCGCGGCACAACGGGCCGCGGAACTGGTCGGTGGTGGGTACGGCTCCACTTCCTGACCGCTCCGACAAAGCCGCAACGTTTCACGTAAAACAATCAAGGAGATGAGATGGCCGGATCGACCGTCGAGGTGACCGACGCGACGTTCAAGGACAAGGTGCTGGGCAGCGACAAGCCCGTGCTGGTGGACTTCTGGGCCGACTGGTGCGGTCCGTGCAAGATGATCGCGCCCGTGCTGGAGGAGATCGCCGCAGAGCACTCCGACAAGCTGACGATCGCGAAGCTGGACACCGACGCCAACCCGTCGACGGCGCGTGACTACCAGGTCATGTCGATCCCGACGCTGATCCTGTTCAAGGACGGGCAGCCGGTGAAGCAGATCGTGGGCGCGAAGCCGAAGCCGGCACTGCTGCAGGACCTCTCCGACGTCATCGGCTGATTCACCGGGACTCGCCCATGTCACTGCGTGTTGCGAGTCCCCGAGCGGAGGACGGCAGGTCGAGCCGACACCACCCACCCTCCGCGCCTACTGACAGTTCACAAGGCACAATGGAATCCCCGGGGCATCAACACCCGGGGATTCCTGCGCCGGGTGATGCTGGCGGCTGAGTCAAGTACGAGACAAGTGCGAGGAGTGCATGCGAGTACTCCGCCGCGGTGATCGCGGGCCGGATGTCGCTGAGGTCAGATCGCTGCTGTCGATGCAGGGTCTGCTCGCCGACGATGGCGCGGCGAACGATGTTTTCGATCATGCCGTCGAGCACGCGGTGCGCACGTTCCAGCAGCAACGTGGGCTGATCACCGACGGCGTGGTGGGCCCGGCGACGTATCGAACCCTCCGCGGCGCGAGCTATCACCTCGGCAGCAGGCCGCTGGCGTACTTGATGTCGGCCCCGGTACACGGCGACGACGTGTTCACCCTGCAGGAGCGGCTGACCGAGCTCGGCTACGACGCAGGCCGCCCGGACGGCATCTTCGGCCAGGTGACCGAGCGGGCGCTGCGGAACTTCCAGCGCGACTACGGCCTGGTGCCCGACGGTATCTGCGGCGCGGCCACGGTGCGCGCGTTGAGTCAGCTGTCTCCGCGGGCGCGGGGTGGCCGTCCCGTTCTGCTACGCGAGCAGGAGAAGGTGCGCCAATCCGGCCCACGGCTGCGGGGCAAGCGCATCGTCATCGACCCCGGCCACGGCGGCGACGACCCCGGCGTCGAGGTAGCAGGCGTCCGAGAGGCCGACATCGCGTGGGATCTGGCGCGTCGGCTCGAGGGCCGGATGAAGGCGACGGGCATGGAGGCATTGATCTCTCGCGGCCCGCACCACAGCCCGACGGAGGCCGAGCGCGCCCGCTTCGCCAACGACGCTGGGGCGGACCTGTTCCTGTCGTTGCACAGCGACAAGAACAGCTCACCGGAGGCCCAGGGAGTGGCGACGTTCCACTTCGGGACCGGCAACGGCACGACGTCCACGGTCGGCGAGCTGCTGGCGGGCTACATCCAGCGTGAACTGGTGGCCCGCACGGGGTTCAAGGATTGCCGAGCGCACCCGAAGACGTGGGAGATTCTGCGGCTGACGCGCTGCCCGGCGGTGCGCGTCGAAATCGGCTACCTGACGAACGAGAGGGATCGGCTGCGCCTGTCCGACCCTGCGTTCCGGGACATCGTCGCCGAGGGCATTCTCGTGGCCGTGAAGCGGCTGTACTTGCTCGGGGAGAACGACCAGCCCACCGGCACGTTCACCTTCGCGGACGTACTCGCGCACGAGCTCACCAAGCAGTAACGCACGCACTTCAGCGTGCATCCCCCAACGCAGCCCCCACCCTCCCTGGGGGGCGACCCCGTCTCGAGCCTAACGCGGAAAATGGCCCTCAAACGGCCAGTCCACCAATCTGTGGATAACTCCCCAAGCTGTGGATAACTCAGGAATCGGACCGCCGTCCAAGCCGCTGAGCTGCTGTGATGCAGATCTCAAGATCGAGCAAAACCGCTGGACCCGGCCGTGGAAACCGACACCTGACCGAGCAACTGCTCCAACGCGGATTCCACATCTTCTTTCCACAGGATCCCCGCCCGCAGCTCCAACCGAAGCCGCGGCCACCGCGGATGCGGCCGCACCGTCTTGAACCCGACCCGCGTCAAGAACCCCGCCGGAACAACACAGTGATGCTCACCTTCCGCCCGCGACTCAGGCTGCGCATCACCGAACGCCTCGATGGCCCGCACCCCACGCCGCGTGAGATCCTTCGCCACCTCTTGCACCAACGCCCGGCCGATACCGCCACCGCGGAACTCTGGTTGCACGTGAAACGCGGTCAGCAGCACTGCGTCAGGACTTGCCGGCGACGTAGGAAACGCGCCGGCTCGTGGCACGACAGTCGGCGGAGCATACAGAACAAACCCGACGGGCAGCTTGTTGCTGTACAGCAACCGGCCACACGACCCCCACTCGAGCAGGACGCTGGACACCCACGCTTCCTTCTCGAGCTCGGTCTCGCCGAACTCCTCGACCTGGCCGCGGAGGTGGGGAGCGACCTCCCAGTACACGCACTTCCGACAATGCCGGGGAAGGTCTTCCAGGTTGTCGAGCGTGACGCCTACGACCTGCCGCGACACGTGACCTCCCAATACGGTGTGCGACCCCCACGCAAAGAACGGACCGACTCGGGGCAGATCGCTCGAATGGCCCAACGTCATCGAGGATAGGCGCACCACGAGCAGCCTGACCACCCCGGGGTAGCCCGCGCACCGTGATGTGACATGGGACGTAACGGTCATGGCTCTGCGAAGTCGGCGTTTACACTCGACAGACCATGGCACTGCAACCGCCCGGGGCCGGCGATCCAGCCCGCCACAACCTTGACCCGCACCTGACGCGGTACGCCGCGCGCACCGAAGGCATGACCGCCTCGGAGATTCGAGCGTTGTTCGCGGTAGCCAGCCGACCCGAAGTGGTCTCGCTCGCCGGCGGCATGCCCAACCTCGCGGCGCTTCCGCTGGACTCGCTGGCCAAGCAGGTACAGGAACTGATCGCCGAGGACGGACTGGTCGCCCTGCAGTACGGCTCGGCGCACGGCGTGCCGCAACTGCGCGAGCAGATCTGCGAAGTCATGGCCCTCGAGGGCATCAAGGCTCACCCGGACGACGTCGTCGTGACGGTCGGCTCCCAGATGGGCCTGGACATGATCACGCGCCTGTTCTGCGACCCCGGTGACACGGTCATTGCCGAGGGACCGTCGTACGTCGGCGCGCTCGGCTCCTTCTCCGCGTACCAGGCGCGAGTCGTACACGTCGCGATGGACGACGACGGCCTCGTGCCCGAACTGCTGGAAGAAGCCCTGACGTCCGTGGCCTCGCAAGGACGACCGGCCAAGCTGCTGTACACGATCCCGAACTTCCACAACCCCGCCGGCGTGACCCTGTCGAACGAGCGCAGGTCCCGGATCGTCGAGATCTGCCGCAAACACGGCGTCCTGATCGTCGAGGACAACCCGTACGGCCTGCTCGGCTTCGACGGCCAGACCTACCCGGCACTGCGGTCGCTCGACCCGGACAACGTGGTCTATCTCGGCTCGTTCTCCAAGACTTTCGCCTCGGGACTGCGCGTCGGCTGGGTCCTGGCTCCCCACGCGATCCGCGAAAAGCTGGTACTGGCCGCCGAGTCGGCCACGCTGTGCCCGCCGACACTGAACCAGCTGATCGTCAGCCGCTACCTCGCCACGCACGACTGGAAGGGCCAGATCAAGAAGTTCCGGGAAAGCTATCGCGAACGCCGTGACGCGATCCTGGCGGCGCTGAAGCAGCACATGCCGCCGGGGTGCACGTGGACCATGCCGGACGGCGGCTTCTACGTGTGGGTGACCGTGCCGGAAGGGATCGACACGAAAGCCATGCTGCCGCGCGCGGTGACCGCCCGCGTCGCCTACGCCTCCGGCACCGGCTTCTACTCCGACGGCCTCGGGTCGCGGCAGATGCGCTTGTCGTACTGCTACCCGACCCCGGAACGCATCAAGGAAGGCGTGCGTAGGCTTGCCGCAGTGCTCGAGTCCGAGATGGACCTCCTCCGGACCTTCGGCACAGTGCAGCGGCGGCCCGTGTCCGGACCCCAAATACCCGGACCGGACACCGCCTGACCTGCTGCTTCACCGATCTTTGGTCCACTGTGGACATTTTGCGACGAGAGGGGAGTTGGCCTGATGGCTGACCGTACTGTGGCCGTGCTCGCCGGGGGTCTCTCGCACGAGCGAGACGTCTCGCTCAGGTCGGGCAGGCGACTGTCGGCCGCGCTGAAGGCCGAAGGCATCCACGTCGAGGAGTGGGACACCGACGCGGAACTCATCTCTCGTCTGCGTGAACAACGCCCGGACGCTGTCGTCGTCGCCCTGCACGGCGGAGAAGGGGAGAACGGGTCAGTACAAGCCGTTCTGGAACTGCTCGATGTGCCTTACGTAGGAACCACAGCACAAGCCTGCCGACGTGCCTGGGACAAGCCGATCGCCAAAGCAGAGCTGCGCCAGGCCGGCTATCACACACCGGACTGGGTCGTGCTGCCGCACAGCACCTTCCGCGAACTCGGGGCGCAAGCCGTACTCGACGCCATCGTGGACCGGCTCGGCCTGCCCTTGATCATCAAACCGGACCAGGGAGGTTCCGCCCTCGGCGCCCAGGTGGTCCGCGACGCCTCCGAGCTTCCCGCCGCGATGGTCGGGTGCTTCGCCTACGGCGAGACCGTGCTGGCGGAACGCTACATCGAAGGCACCGAAGTGGCGGTCACCGTCGTGGAGCACGAGGGAAAGCCTGAGGCCCTACCCGCAGTGGAGATCGTTCCGGAGCACAGCATCTATGACTACACCGCCCGCTACACGGCAGGCCTGACCGACTTCTTCACGCCCGCGCGACTCAGCACGGAGACGGCCGCGGCCGTCGGCGAACTCGCCGTAGCGGCTCACCAACGGCTCGGGCTTCGAGACGTCTCGCGTACTGATGCCGTCGTGCAAGAGGACGGCACGGTGCAGTTCCTCGAAGTGAACCTCTCGCCCGGCCTCACCGAGACGTCCACCGTTCCCATGGCAGTGGAGGCGGCCGGAGGCTCGCTCGGTCAGATCTACGCAGAACTGATCGAGCGAGCCGTCAAGCGCCGGAACGAGGTCTGATTTTCGACCGTCACGTGACGAAATGACACGCGTGTCATTCGTCCTTGAGATTCATCAGTCCGACGATGCGTTCGAGGTCGTCGATCGACCCGAACTCGACGACGATGCGGCCCTTGCGCTTGCCGAGATCCACTTTCACGCGCGTGTCGAACTTGTCCGACATGCGTTCAGCGAGCTCCTGCAACCCCGGCGCATGCAGTGGCTTGCGCGGCTTGGCCTTCGGCTTCGCCGGCTTCTCGCTGCGGGCCAACGTCACCGCTTCCTCGGTCGCCCGCACCGAGAGACCCTCGGCCACGATGCGCGCCGCCAAGTCCTCCTGCTTCGCCGGGTCATCCAGCGCCAGTAGGGCACGGGCGTGGCCCGCGGACAGCACACCGGCCGCGACCCGGCGCTGCACAGGCAAGGGAAGGCGCAGGAGCCGGATGGTGTTGGTGATGACCGGACGGCTGCGACCGAGCCGATTGGCGAGCTCGTCGTGCGTGACGTTGAATTCTTCGAGCAGCTGCTGGTAGGCGGCAGCTTCCTCGAGGGGATTCAGCTGCACCCGGTGAATGTTCTCCAGCAACGCATCCCGCAGCATCGCGTCGTCGGACGTCTGCCGCACGATCGCCGGGATCTTCTCCAGGCCCGCACGCTGTGCGGCCCGCAGCCGGCGTTCGCCCATGACGAGCTCGAACTTGTCGTCGGGCAGCTGGCGCACCACGATCGGCTGCATCAAGCCGAACTCGCGAATGGAATGCTCCAGCTCCGCCAGCGCTGTTTCGTCGAACACCTGCCGCGGCTGGCGCGGGTTCGGGGTCACCGACTCGACCGGTACCTCGCGGTAGACCGCGCCGGCGACCTCACCGCCCGCTACACCGGCCTTGGCTTGCACCGCACCGTTGGCACTGAACCAGTCGGCGTCCCGCTTGATCTTGGCCGCGGCGGCTCCGTCTTTCGCCGAGTCTGTCGGGCCGGTGGGAATGAGGGCCGCTAGGCCGCGTCCCAGACCACCCTTGCGTTCCGCGCTCATCGACTCTCCTTCGCACCCCGCTCGGCCAGTTCACGAGCCGCATCGAGGTAACTCATCGAGCCACGCGAGCCCGGGTCATACGTCAGCACCGTCTGACCGAAGCCAGGCGCTTCGGACACTTTGACACTGCGCGGGATGATCGTTCGCAAAACCACCTCACCAAAGTGCTGCCGCACCTCCTCGGCCACCTGGTCGGCCAGTTTGGTTCGGCCGTCGTACATCGTCAGCAAGATCGTGGTCAGCGACAGGGTCGGGTTGAGGTGTGCCTGGACGAGCTCGATGTTGCTCAGCAGCTGCCCGAGCCCTTCGAGGGCGTAGTACTCGCACTGGATCGGGATCAACACCTCGTGCGCGCCCACGAGAGCGTTGACCGTGAGCAGACCCAGCGAAGGGGGGCAGTCGATGAAGACGTAGTCGACGCCCAGTTCGTTCAGCACCTCGTCGGTCAGGGCTTCCTTGAGCCGAGACTCGCGCGCCACCATGCTGACAAGCTCGATTTCCGCACCGGCCAGGTCGATGGTCGCCGGCACACAGAGCAGATTGGGGGACTGGTCGGAGGTCTTCGTGGCGTCGAGGATGGACATCTCACCGATCAAGACCTCGTAGACGGACGGAGTTCCGGACCGGTGCTCGACACCGAGCGCGGTGCTCGCATTGCCCTGCGGGTCCAGATCGATGACCAGAACCTTCAACCCGTGCAGGGCGAGCGCAGCGGCGAGGTTGACCGTGCTGGTGGTCTTCCCGACGCCACCTTTCTGGTTGGCAACCGTCATGATGCGACGGCGGCTCGGCCGAGGGAGCGCTTCTTGAGGGTGCAGCACGCGCGCTGCGGTGAACGCTTCCTCGGCGATTGGAGTCCACGCGGGGGAGTCTCCGCTGTGGTCGGCGAATGTGCCATTCACCGGGCGCAGCACCTCCCCGGCACCAATAGCTCCCGCGCTCGCTGTATTGGTTTGGCTCTCCGACTGGACCGGGACCGCGGCCGCACTGCGTACGTGCACGGTTTCACGTGGAACATCCCTCACTTCGTCACGGGTAGGCACACCATCGCTCCCTCGACCCAGCTCCTCGTCCATCGCAATCAATAGTCGCATGGGAGGTGGCCGATTTTTGAGCGGCGCTCCGGTCTGACCCTCGTGTGCACGAGAATCCCCAGGGAACGGTGGGAATTACGACACTAACGGCGCCGCTCGCGTCACCACTCGTCACCCCCGGATATGAGTTGTCGCCGGACGGGCCACGACTTGCAGGAGGCCCAATCGGCTTCGATTGGTCTCGAGCAACGCTAGGCCGCAAATGGATTCGGCCCTCGACGGCCCGGTTACCACCGGTTCGGTCCTCGAGCAACCATCGCCCAGCGCTCACCACGACACGGGAGTGCCTGGCGACTTCTAGCGGCGGCGCCGACGACTCCGCGTCCGCTTCGGCTTGGGCCCCGCTTCGATCACTACAACCGTGGTTGGCGTCTCGACGACGTCAACCCCGCACTGCACCACGTCGATGCTCTCTCCACCGACTTTCCTGACCGTGGAGGCATCGCGCTGAACCTCTTCAGCTGCGCTGGCTCCCTTCAATGCCAGCAACAGTCCGCTGGCCCGCACCAGAGGCAGGCACCACTCGGCAAGCCGAGCGAGCGGGGCAACGGCTCGGGCAGTCACGATATCCGCCTCGCCGAGCTGGGTCCGGATCGTTTTCTCCTCAGCACGCCCACGCACCACGACGACGTTCGTCAGGCCGAGCTCGTCAACTACCTCCGTCAGCCACTGGATGCGCCGAGCCATGGGCTCCAGGAGGGTCACCTCGATGTCGGGTCGCGCCAATGCGAGCGGCACACCGGGAAAGCCGCCGCCCGAACCAACGTCGACGACTGTCGCCTCGGCCGGAATCAGCTCGGCAAGGACTGCGGAGTTGAGCACGTGTCGGCCCCACAGGCGGTCGATCTCGCGCGGGCCGATCACACCCCGCTCGACGCCGCGCTCCGCGAGCAGATCAACGAACCGAGCAGCCGACTCGGTGTTCTCGCCGAAGAGTTGCTGCGCCTCGGGTGGCACGACACCGGGCTCAGTAGCTCCATCCGTCACGAACGACTCCTCGCATCACGCATCCGTCCTTCCGCCCGCACCACCCCTCGGTTTCACGTGAAACCCCGCCGAGGGTCGGCCCCGCCTGGGCGGTGGCCAAGGACGCCGACGGCGATCCGCGCGTCCACGCTCGTTTCACGTGAAACCTGGAGAGGCACAAGCTCAGTCACCACTGTTTCATGCAGCGCCGGACATGCTGCCGGAGCCTTGGCAATCGGCGCACGAGGTCTTCTCGGCACGAACGAACTGACGTTGATGAGGCCGGCAACCCCACGGCGAGGGGGCACCCACTACCGGAGCACACCGGAGTGCAGGCGGGTCAGGACATCCGTCGACGCCAGGATCCGACAACCGGCCACCGGCGGCCGGCGACGCACCACGCCAACCGCGCCGACGCCAGCGGTCGCCACAACGAGACCGCGTGGCGCACCAGAGTCGGAGTCCGCGACAGTTCGCCGATCCGTCGTTGTCGCGGACCCCTCCGGCGCGCTCGCGTCCCGTGGGTCGACGACCTACCAGCTCTCGGCCCCGCGGCTCCCTCCTCACAACGCGGTGCAATGAGATGTCGGATCGGCTACGGCGAATTCACCTTCCATGCCAACACCGAGCTTGTTCTCTCGAGACCGGCTATCGCTGAGCCTTGGACCGAGTGGGCCCGAAGCGGCCAGGTGTCGCTCTGATCGAACGGCCCGGCCAAGGTTCGCACTCTCGCGGTGCTTGCGCGAGTCCTGTACGTGGGCTGCCCAACCCATCGGATTCGCCGAGCGACCCGCGTGTCGTTTCACGTGAAACGACACCGACAAACAAGAAGGGTGCGACCGCGCCTATCGCGATCGCACCCTTCCGATGCCTCGGTGTTGTTCACTCCTCGGGGATCACCACGACCCGGCGACGTGGCTCCTCGCCCTCGCTCTCGCTCGTCACACCTTCGATGGCCGCGACCGCGTCGTGCACCACCTTGCGCTCGAACGGCGTCATCGGTTGCAGCCGCACCGGCTTGCCGGACTTGGCCACGCGCTCCGCCGCCGACGTCCCCAGCTCTCGCAATTCGCGGCGCCGGTTCGCGCGCCATCCCGCGATGTCCAGCATCAGCCGGCTGCGCACCCCGGTCTCCTGCTGGACCGCCAAGCGGGTCAGTTCCTGCAACGCCTCGAGCACCTGACCGCGGGAGCCCACCAGCTTCCCGAGATCCTTTCCGCCGTCGATGCTGACGACCGCCCGGCCGGCTTCCACGTCCAAGTCGATGTCGCCGTCGTAGTCCAACAGATCGAGGAGCCGCTCCAGGTAGTCACCCGCGATGTCGCCCTCGCGCACCAACGGGTCCTCGGCGTCGATCTCGTACTCCTCGTCCACCGCTTCCGTCGTGTCGTACTCGGTGTCGGCCGGTGACGCCTCTTGCGAACCCACGGGGTGCTGCGCCGTCTCAGACATGTGAGTCTCCTTCTGTTGCCTGCGCGCGCAACGCGCGCCGATGCCTGGGGTGCGGATCAACGCTTCTTGCGACCGGACTTCTTCTTGCCCGACGCGGCCGCGCCACCAGAGGCGGCAGGCGTCTTGTTCGGCGTTGCCTTGCCGTTCGCGGATCCGCCTTGCCCACTCGACTTGGGTTTCTGCGCGGGCTTCTGTCCCGGCTTCGGAGTCTTGTTCGCCGGGCTCTGCGTGCCACTGGTCTGACCGCTCTTGCGGTTCGCCTGGCCCGCAGGCTTCTTCTTCGACTGGGCAGGCCGCTGACCCGGCTTCGGCGCGAGCGCGCTGCGCTTCTCCACCGCCGCCTTCTTCTTCTCTTCTTCCTCACGGTCGATGCGGCGGTACACCACGCGCTGCTGCATCAGCGTCCACGCGTTGTTCGACAGGAAGTAGATGAGCAAGCCGATCGGAATGAACGCACCGAAGGCCAGCAGGCCGATCGGGAACACGTACAACGACAGCTTGTTCATGATCGCCGTCTGCTGCGTGGAGTTGGCCGGGTTCTGCCGGGCGACCGAGTGCCGCGCCGTCAAGTGCGTCAGCGCGCTCGCCAGGATCATCAGTGGGATCGCGACCGGGACCGCGGGCGAGTGGAACCCGTCGCCACTGACCCCCATCACGCCGGTGTTGTAGATCGCCTGGCCAAGGTTCGAACCGAACAGGTTCGCATCCATGTACTGCTGCGTGGCCTCGGGACCGAACGTGTAGTTGCCCCAGCCCTTTTCCGCGTGCACCGCGAACGCACGCAGCACGTGGTTCAGACCGATGAAGACCGGCACCTGCAGCAGGATCGGCAGGCAGCCGCCGAGCGGGTTGACGCCGTGTTCGCGCTGCAGCTTCTGCATCGCCATGGCCTGACGCTGGCGATCGTTGGCGTAGCGCTTCTGGATCTTCTTGATCTCCGGCGCGAACTCCTGCATCTTCTTCATCGACCGCACCTGGCTGACGAAGGGCTTGTACAGGATGGCCCGCACGGTGAACGTCAGGAAGACGATGCCCAGCACCCAGGAGATCGCCTGGGCCTCGCCGAAGATCGTCCCGAACACCTTGTGCCAGATGAACAGGATGAAGGTGACCGGGTAATAAAGGAGATAGTCGAACACTGCGGTTACTCCTGGGTCGTACGGTCGCGGCGGAGTGGTCGGCCAGGCTCGGCTGACTCTCCAGGCCTATCACTGTCAGGTCGAGGTGCCCGCCACCGGAACCGCTCCGGGACTTCGTCGATCCCGCCCGGATGCCATGGGCCGCAGCGAAGCAGCCTGCGCACCGTCAGGTACAAGCCGCCGAACGCGCCATGCCGCGTGATGGCCTCCACCGCATAGGTGCTGCATGTGGGGTAGAAGCGGCAGCTCGGCGGCAGAAGCGGACCGATTGTCTTGCGGTACAGGTGGATCGGTAGCAACAGGACGAACGCCAGCGGACCCGGACGTGGCAATGGCGAACGCTCAGTGGTCGCCACATCCGATTCCTGCATCGTCGCCGTCATCTCCGCTCGCCCTGAACCAGGCGAAGCTTGCGCAAAGCGGCGTCGAAATCCGACGCCAATTCGGCACTCGTGGCCGAGGAAGCTGGGGGCAGTGCTCGCACGACCAACGCGCAACCGGGCGGCAACGTTCCCAGGCGCGCCGCGACGATATGCCGCAAGCGGCGGACCACCCGGTGTCGCACCACCGAGTTGCCCACCGCTTTGCTGACCACGAAACCCGCCCTGGGCTGCTCGTCCGGCAGGTCCGTCACGGCGTGCACCACAAGCCGTCGCCGTCCGGCCTTGCTGCCGCGGCGCAGGATCATCCGAAAGTCCGCGCTGCGCCGGACCCGCGCTGACCGGGGTAGCACGGCATGCCGGCGGCCGTCAGGCCGTCAGCCGCTCGCGACCCTTGCGGCGACGGGCGGAAATAATGGCCCGACCCGCGCGCGTGCGCATCCGCAGGCGGAACCCGTGCTTACGTGCGCGCCGACGGTTGTTCGGCTGGAAGGTGCGCTTACCCTTGGCCACGACAGTCTCTCCCGCATCGTCGTCAGTCTGTGTTGTCTCCAACCGGCGACGCGAACCGCTTCTGTGGCGGTAAACCGGGCACGCGAACACCGCCCGATGCCGACGGGAGACGTTACGAGGGTACGGCAGTGCCTTGTCGGTCCAGCCAACCGCCCCCACTTAACCGCTCCAGGTGCAACGTTCCGAAGTCAAATCGCGACACGCCGAATAGGATGAAATCCTTGCCCCTATGGGAGCCTTGTGGCATCGGCTCGACCTTGTTAGCGTGCCCCTCCTAACGCTCGAAACGGGGGACCGCCCGGAGCAGCGTTTCGCGGGACACGCTGAGGTCGGGGCGGCGGCACGGCCTGCTGCGGGCCGTCGTACGTTAGTGCACAGATGTGGATAACCGTGTGGATACTCGCCCTTCGGGTGGAAGCACGGCGGAGAGCGTAGCCGACCGCAGCGTGGTCACGCGATGCGGCCGTGGCGGGGGATGGGAGCGGAACAGGTGTCGGAGCACCAGGTCAACCTGGGCGTCGTCTGGGAGCAGGTCGTTCGGGAGCTGTCCGCCGGGACGCTGTCCCCACAGCAGCGCGCGTGGATGCGGGTGACCCGGCCGATCGGTCTCCTCGATGGGACCGCGTTGCTCGCCGCACCGAGCGAATTCGCCAAGGAAGCCATCGAGCGCGCGTTGCGCGAACCGATCACCGACGCACTGTCGCGCAGGCTGGGCAGGCCGGTCTCTCTTGCGGTGAAGGTCGACACGGTGGAAGCCGGGGAGGGGCTTCCCGCCATGTCCACGGTGTCCGAGGCGCAGGCGCCCGGGAACGGTGCGCGCGCCTACCGTGACCCGGCGGCCGATGCGGTCGGTGCCGTGCCTGCCGAGTCGGACGCCGACGGCGACGGAGCCGAGGTCGACGAAGAAGGCGAGGCACTCGCCGCGGTGCACGAGATGTGGCCGACGTTCTCCGGTCGCCCGGTGGCCGGTCAGCCCTACACCGCTCCGGCGCAGCCACAGACCTCCAAGACTCGGCTGAACGAGAAGTACACGTTCGACACCTTCGTCATCGGCGCGTCGAACCGGTTCGCGCACGCGGCGGCGGTGGCGGTGGCCGAAGCGCCGTCGCGGGCCTACAACCCGTTGTTCGTGTGGGGTGAGTCCGGTCTCGGCAAGACGCACCTGCTGCACGCGGTCGGGCACTACGCACAGCGACTGTTCCCGGGGATGCGGGTGCGGTACGTGTCGACCGAGGAATTCACCAACGACTTCATCAACTCGCTGCGGGACGACCGCAAGGTCGCGTTCCAACGCCGCTACCGCGACATCGACATCCTGCTGGTCGACGACATTCAATTCCTGGAGGGCAAGGAAGGTACCCAGGAGGAGTTCTTCCACACCTTCAACACGCTGCACAACGCGAACAAGCAGATCGTGGTCTCCTCCGACCGGCCGCCGAAGCGGTTGGAGACCCTGGAGGACCGGCTGCGCACCCGGTTCGAGTGGGGTCTGATCACCGACATTCAGCCGCCGGAGCTGGAGACCCGGATCGCCATTCTGCGCAAGAAGGCCGCACAGGATCGGTTGGACGTGCCCGGCGAGGTGCTGGAGTTCATCGCCGCCCGCATCGAAGCCAATATTCGTGAGCTCGAGGGTGCGCTGATCAGGGTGACCGCGTTCGCGTCGCTGAACCAGCAGCCGGTCGACGTCGGCCTGGCGGAGATCGTGCTGCGCGATCTGATCCCGGATTCGCAAGCGCCGGAGATCACCGCGTCGACGATCATGGGCGTCACCGCGGAGTACTTCGACGTCAGCATCGACGACCTGTGCGGCCCGGGCAAGACCAAGGCACTGGCCACCGCCCGGCAGATCTCCATGTACCTGTGCCGCGAGCTGACCGACATGTCGCTGCCGCGGATCGGTCAGGCTTTCGGCGGTCGCGACCACACCACGGTCATGTACGCGGACAAGAAGATCCGTAAGGAGATGGCTGAGCGGCGCCGGATCTACGACCAGGTCCAGGAACTCACCAGTCGCATCAAGCAACGCGCGCGTCAGTAGACGTCGAGTTCGCGTCGCAGACGCCCCTATATAAGTACTGTCACCGACGTACGCCTGACAGTATCTATGTAGGGCTCGTACGGAACCCCTATATAGATACTGTCAACGCGGATCGTCATTCCGCGTACGCGAGCGGAACGCTCGCACCTTCTCTCTGTTGCCACACCGCCGCATCGAGCACCATCGCCGATTGCCCGGCCGCGAGGTGTCGAGGAACAACAGCGAACAATCCTCACCCGCACACTCCCGAAGCCGGCTCACGCTTCCGCCGATCACGTCGATCGCATCGCGCGCGATGGTGCCGAGCACTTGCTCACCGGTCATCGGCGCCCATCGCACCGTTCGGGTCGACGGCTCGAGTTCGGGGTGAATCGAGTCCTGTGCGTAGTCGTTGATCGCCTCCAGCTGCTCCGGCGCCGGGTCGCCGCCACGCGCGAGCGTCGTCATGACGCGCCACGCGATGTCTCGCAGCTCCTTGATCCGCCGTAGCTCCGACGGCCGCACATCGACCTGGCGCCGGTGAACCTCCGCGGTCCGCGCCAGCCGCGACTCGGTCAGCCATCCGACGAGATCCGCAGGGGTGCGCAGCAGCTCCGGCCGACCGGACTCGGCCGGGCCGCCGGTCAACAACAGCTCCAAACACAAGCTGCCGGGATCGAACAGCCACCGCTGGCCATCCGCACCGGTGACCATCCTTGTGCCGGCATTCATGTAACCACTATATTCGGTTTCTGACACCAGTTTAACCAGTTACGCGAGGAGTGTAGGTGCGGTCAGCCGTCGCGAGCGAGTTCGCCGCCCACGGACGGCTCGGGACGGGGAGTGGGAACACGGGAGGACAGGCGACCGCGCAGCGGGACGGGAACGTCCCGACCGGTGCGGTGGCGGGGCAAGCGATGCCGGGCGGGACATTCACCCCTGTTGCGACATCCGGCAGGGAGGCTCCGGCCGGGCGATCCGCCCCTGACGCGACATCCGGCAGGGAGGCTCCGGCCGGGCGATCCGCCCCTGACGCGACATCCGGCAGCGAGCCACCGGCCGGGAGATCCACGTCCGACGCGGCGGCCGCCAAGGAGATGCCGAGCGGCAAGTTCACCTCGGACGCGGCGGCCGGCTGGGTCGTGCCAAGCCGACGGTTCATGACCGGAGCGGTGTCCCGCCGGGAGGTGCCGAGCCGGGGACGTTCAACTCGCGTGCTTCCGAGCGGGCCGGTGCCGGTCGAGGAATTCTCGCTCCGCAAGCTCGCGGCCCGGACGATCCGGAACGACGAATTCGCGGCCACCGCCCCAGCGGTCACCCCGAGCCGGCTCGCGGGCTACCCGCCAAGCGCGGCTTCAGACCGGCGGGCCTCGGTCGACGGATCGTCACCGGAACCTCGGGCCAACGCGGATGCGACCCGCACGAGATTCAGCAACGGCCACCCGCGGTGCACTCGCTCGGCGGTGCGCACGGGACGCGGAGACCGCGGCTCCGCTCCTGAGGGCCGCCGGAATCAACCCGTCCGGACGGCTCAGCACACCCCGCAGGGTCGGTTCATCCACAGCGACTGCCACGCGAACCCGATCACGCCGCGGCCCGACGCCGTTGGGAAACCCATCGCGAGCCACACCGCGCCGCATACCCAACGCCTGCAGGCGCCGACACGCCTCTGGAGCAGGGAAAACACGGCGTTTTGGAAGCGATCAGAGGCCCGTGATCAAGTCGACACGCCGAGGGAACGCCAACCTCACCTTCGAGGGGGATTTCCACCTCGTCCCTTGACCCGCCGCCGTCAACAGACCAGTACCCCACAACTGGGGACAACTCTGTGGATAACTGTGGAGAACCGGTGGACCGACGGTGGACATCTCCGACCGCCGGCGAGTTCTCCACCGCCGCGGCGCGCTGTCCACCCAACCGTTCGGCTACCTATGCACAGCCGCCGACACGCTCTCACGTGCGCCAAGGGGTAGTTCTCCACAGAACTCACACCCCCTACTACTACGGCGGTATTTCTTTCTCATTCACAAAAAATCCCAAATTCGGCAACGTTCGCGCTTTTCTGGGGACAACTCGCCGCCAACCCCGCCCACCGACCGCCAGGGCCGAGATGACGGCACGGCACCGGACGTTCTACCGTTGGAAGTCCGCACGGAAGGTGGGTCGATCGCTGGGGAGCCACCTGTCGTGCAAGACGTCTGCTGCGCCGAGATGCCTCGGCTGTCGGGAAAGGGTGACGCATGAAGATCCGCGTCGAGCGTGACAACCTCGCCGATGCCGTTGCCTGGGTCGCCAAGAGCCTGCCCGCTCGACCATCCGTGCCGGTGCTTGGCGGAGTGTTGCTCGACGCTGGTGGGGACGACGCCCTGACCGTCTCCGGTTTCGACTACGAAGTCTCCGCGACGGTCAGCGTCGCGGCCACGATCGCCGAAGAAGGAAAAGTGCTGGTCTCCGGCCGATTACTGGCCGACATCACCAAAGCGTTACCCGCCCAGCCGGTGGACATCGCGGTGGACGGATCCCGTGTCGGGATCAGCTGCGGCAGCGCGCGGTTCAGCCTGCCGACCATGCCGGTCGAGGACTACCCACAGCTGCCCGCCCAACCCCAGTTCGTCGGCGAGCTGGACGGCCAGGCATTCGGCGAAGCGGTCTCGCAAGTCGCCGTCGCGTCCGGCAAGGACGACACCCTGCCGATGCTGACCGGCATGCGGCTGGAGATCTCCGGCGAGACGCTGACCATGGTGGCCACCGACCGGTTCCGGTTGGCCATGAAGGAGTTCACCTGGAAGCCGGCCGACGGTGTCACCGACGCCGCCGTGCTGGTGCCTGCCAAAACGCTCTCCGAGGCGGCCCGCTCGCTGGGCTCCGCCGGCACGACCGTGCGCCTCGGGCTGTCCAGCGGCGAAGGGATGCTCGGCCTTGCCGGGGCGGACCGGCACACCACGACCCGGTTGCTCGACGCGGAGTTCCCGCCGTACCGCAAGCTGCTTCCCTCCCAGTACACCTCCCGCGCCGAACTGGAGGTGCCGGCGCTGACCGAGGCGATCAAGCGCGTCTCGCTGGTCGCCGAGCGCGGTACGCAGGTCAGGCTGGAGTTCTCCGAAGGGTCGCTGAAGCTGGCCGCGGGCGGGGACGACGAAGGCTCGGCCGAGGAAGAGCTGCCGGTGGCTTACGAAGGTGAGCCGGTGATCATCGCGTTCAACCCCGGCTACCTGCTCGACGGGCTCTCCGCGCTGCCGAGCGACCGGGCCGAGCTGACCTTCACCACGCCGAACCGGCCCGCGTTGATCAAGCCCCTCGACGACGAGGGCAAGGTGGCGGCCGGGTATCTCTACCTGTTGATGCCGGTTCGCCTGCCGGGCTGATCGCCGCCCACCGCGGCCGCATTAGTGTCGGGGCTGACCGGCCACGAACGGAGGGTTCACATGGTGCAGCTGGGCTTGATCGGCCTCGGCAAGATGGGTTCGGGAATGCGCGCGCGGCTGGAAGCCGCCGGCCACCAGGTGGTGGGCTTCGACCGCAATCAGGACGTCTCCGACACCTCGTCGCTGGCAGACCTGGTGGCGTCGCTGGACCGCCCACGCATGGTCTGGGTCATGGTGCCCGCCGGTGACGCGACCCGGCAGACGATCGCCGAGCTGGCCGACTTGCTCGACGAAGGCGACCTGGTCATCGAAGGCGGCAACTCCCGCTTCACCGACGACGCGGCCAACGCCGAGAAGCTCGCCACGAAGGGCGTCGGGTACATCGACGCAGGCGTCTCCGGTGGCGTCTGGGGCAAGGACAACGGCTTCGGCCTCATGGTCGGCGGCCTGCCCGAGGACGTGGAACGCGCGATGCCGATCTTCGACGCGCTCCGCCCGGAAGGCCCGCGCGAGGAAGGGTTCGCGCACGCGGGAGGTGTCGGCGCCGGGCACTTCGCCAAGATGGTGCACAACGGCATCGAGTACGGGCTGATGCAGGCTTACGCCGAGGGCTACGAGTTGTTGGCCGCGTCCGAGCAGGTCACCGACGTGCCCGCGGTGCTCAAGGCGTGGACGCGCGGCACGGTCGTGCGCTCGTGGCTGCTGGACCTGCTGGTCAGGGCGCTGGAGGAGGACCCGGAACTGAGCCAGCTCCGCGGTTACGTCAACGACTCCGGCGAGGGCCGCTGGACGGTCGAGGAAGCGATCAACCACGCGGTGCCGGCGCCGGTCATCTCGGCCGCGCTGTTCGCCCGGTTCGCCTCGCGGCAGGAGGACTCCCCGGCCATGAAGGCGGTCGCCGCGCTGCGTAACCAGTTCGGCGGACACGCCGTCAGCAAAGCAGGAGAGTGACGCCACCCGCGGTGCACGGAACCTGCTGAGCCGATGTATCTGAGACACCTGCAGGTCGAGGACTTCCGGTCCTGGAAACACGCCGACCTGGCCCTCGAGCCGGGCGCCACGGTGCTGGTCGGACTCAACGGTCGCGGCAAGACCAACCTGCTGGAAGCGGTCGGCTACCTGGCCACGTTGGGCTCGCACCGGGTGGCCACGGACGCTCCGCTGATCAGGCACGGCTGCGACCGCGCGATCGTGCGCGCCGCGGTCGTCAACGGCGATCGCGAGCTGACCGTCGAGCTGGAGATCAACGCCGGACGAGCCAACCGCGCGCGAGTCAACCGCGGCCAGCCCGGTCCGCCGCGATCGGTGCTGGGCATTCTGCGCACGGTGTTGTTCGCACCCGAGGACCTGGCCCTGGTCAAAGGCGACCCGGCGGAGCGCCGCAGGTTCCTCGACGATCTCCTGGTGCAGCGCGCGCCCAGGTACGCCGGTGTGCGAGCGGACTACGACAAGGCGCTACGGCAACGAAATGCGCTGCTGAAGACGGCGGGCAAGCGCGGGCGCAGCGGCCGGGACGATCCGTACGCGCTGAGCACCCTGGACGTGTGGGACGGCCAGCTCGCGGAGGCGGGGGCGCAGCTGCTCGCCGGCCGGTTGGACCTCGTCGCCGACCTCACCCCGCATGCCGCGGCCGCGTATTCCGGTGTAGCGGGGTCGGCCGCGGTGGGACGCGAGGCGTCGTTGACCTACCGATCCAGCCTGGGTGATGCGCTGCCTGAGGGATACGGCGTTCCGGACGGCAAGCGGGCCGAGGAAGGAGTGGCCGAACTGCGAGACGTGCTCCTGTCGGCGCTCCAGCGGGCGCGCGACACGGACCTGGAACGCGGAGTCAGTACCGTTGGTCCCCACCGCGACGAGCTGGACTTGCGGCTCGGTGAATCGCCGGCGCGCGGGTACGCCAGCCACGGTGAGTCGTGGTCGTTCGCACTGGCCCTGCGGCTCGGGTCGTACGAGCTGCTGCGGGACGATGCGGGCGACCCCGTGCTGATGCTCGACGACGTCTTCGCTGAACTCGACCGCGACCGTCGTGCCCGGCTCGCAGAGGTCGCTGCCGACGCGGAACAGGTGCTCGTCACCGCCGCGGTCGACGAGGATGTGCCGAGTGAACTGACCGGCACCCGCTACCGAGTCAGCGAAGGGAATGTTTCGCGTGAAACATGAGCGGGACCGATCACCGAGACAGACAGGTCTACCGCGGGTGACATCCTCCGAGCCCGCGGGTCACCCGGCTGGGGATAAAGCTGTGGATAGTGTGGATAACCCAGGGTATGAGTCGTCACCGTCGGCGAATCACGGACACGAAAGGCCACCGCATCACCCCACCGAGGGTGAACCGGCCACCGCAGGAAAACCCAAGGTAGAACGCCCTTCGGAGGACGGATCCGGGCGCGATCTCGCGTTCGCCGCGCTGCAGGCCGCCCGGGAGGCATCCACACAGCGGCGCAACCAGCGGACCAATCGCGGATTCAAGGGTGTGAGTCCCCGCGAATTGCGCAGTCGTCGACGCCGGTGGTCCGGTCCCGGCCCGGACGACCGCGATCCACAGCCGGTGGGTCGCGTGCTGGAGCGGCTCACCCGTGAGCGCAAATGGCGAGCACACCTGGCGAACGGGTCGGTCTTCGGGGAATGGGCCCAGTTGGTCGGCGCCGAGGTCGCCGAACACGCCCAGCCCGTCGCACTGAAGAACGGCGAGCTCACCGTGCAGGCCGACTCGACGGCGTGGGCCACTCAGCTGCGGCTGCTCCAGGGCCAGCTCATCAACAAGATCGCCGCCGGGATCGGACCGGGCGTGGTGAAGCGCATCAAGATCAACGGGCCCACCCGGCCGAGCTGGCGGCACGGTCCCCGGCACATCGCCGGGCGTGGCCCGCGCGACACGTACGGGTAAAAGGAACGAATGGTCCCGCGCCGTTCGTTGTATTACCGGGGAGTGTCCTTCGGGCGACGATCACCGAACGTCGGCCAGCGCCTCGTGTGCCGCGAGTGGAGCCAGGGGTGCGGGTTCCCTACCGTGCTTGGTCGAATTCGGCGCTCTGTGGCGCTGTTAGGGGTGTCCTTGCCGCCCGTTCGCAAAGGTGGGCAAGTAGACTTGAGGCAGTGCGTCGGGCGCTGACCGGACATGACCCGCGCCCGTGAACATCTCGCCGCGTGACCGCTGCGGCGACGACCCAGGGAGACACCGGAGCAGGTGGCAGCCAAAAAGAACGAGTACAGCGCATCGTCCATCACCGTCTTGGAAGGCCTGGAGGCCGTACGCAAGCGGCCCGGCATGTACATCGGCTCTACCGGTGAACGCGGCCTGCACCACTTGATCTGGGAGGTCGTCGACAACGCGGTCGACGAGGCGATGGCCGGGCACGCCACGCGCGTCGAGGTCACGTTGCTTGCCGACGGCGGAGTGCGGGTCGAGGACGACGGCCGTGGCTTCCCCGTGGACGAGCATCCGACGATGAAGAAGCCGGGCGTCGAGGTCGCTCTCACGGTGCTGCACGCCGGCGGAAAGTTCGACAGCAAGTCGTACGCCGTATCCGGTGGTCTGCACGGTGTCGGTGTCTCGGTGGTCAACGCGCTGTCGAAGCGCCTCGAGGTGGAGATCCACCGCGGCGGGGTCATCTGGACGCAGAAGTACGTCAACTCCGAGCCGGGGCCGTTGCAGAAGGAAGGCACCACCGACCGCACCGGGACGATCTTGTCGTTCTGGCCGGACGAGAACATTTTCGAGACGACCTACTTCAACACCGAGACGGTGGCCCGCCGGCTGCAGGAGATGGCGTTCCTCAACAAGGGCCTGACCATGGTGCTGCGCGACGAACGCCAGCCCGAGGAGGCCGAGGACGCCGAGGGGCAGCAGGCCGCGCTGAAGGAGCGCACCTACTACTACCCGGGCGGCCTGGAGGATTTCGTCAAGCACATCAACGCCAGCCGGGACACCGTGCACGACAAGGTCATCTCGTTCGAGGCCAAGGGTGACGGCCTGCAGGTCGAGGTGGCCATGCAGTGGAACACCGGCTACACGCCGTCGGTGTACACGTTCGCCAACACGATCAACACGCACGAGGGCGGCACGCACGAGGAAGGTTTCCGTGCGGCGCTGACCAGGGTGGTCAACGCCTACGCGCGGGACAAGAAGCTGCTCAAGGAGAAGGACGCCAACCTCACCGGTGACGACGTCCGGGAGGGCCTGGCGGCGATCGTGTCGATCAAGCTGGCCGAGCCGCAGTTCGAGGGCCAGACCAAGACCAAGCTGGGCAACTCGGAAGCCAAGTCGTTCGTCCAGACCACCACCAACGAGTGGCTGTCCGACTGGTTCGAGCGCAACCCGTCCGAGGCGAAGCTGATCATCTCCAAGGCGGTGTCGAGCGCCCAGGCCCGGCTGGCCGCCCGGAAGGCGCGCGAGCTGGTCCGCCGCAAGGGCGCGCTGGACATCGGCGGCCTGCCGGGCAAGCTGAAGGACTGCCGGTCGACCAAGCCGGAGGAGTGCGAGCTCTACATCGTGGAGGGTGACTCCGCGGGTGGTTCGGCGAAAGAAGGCCGGGACTCGATGTACCAGGCGATCCTGCCGATCCGCGGCAAGATCATCAACGTCGAGAAGGCCCGCATCGACAAGGTGCTGAAGAACAACGAGGTGCAGTCGCTGATCACCGCGTTGGGCACCGGCATCCACGAAGAGTTCGACATCACCAAGCTGCGGTACCACAAGATCGTGCTGATGGCCGACGCGGACGTGGACGGTAAGCACATCACCACGCTGCTGCTCACGCTGCTGTTCCGGTTCATGACACCGCTGATCGAGCACGGGCACGTCTACCTGGCGCAGCCGCCGCTGTACAAGATCAAGTGGCAGCGGGCCGAGCCGGAGTACGCCTACTCCGACCGCGAGCGCGACGGTCTGCTGGAGCGGGGCCTGGCGGCCGGCAAGAAGATCAACAAGGACGACGGCGTCCAGCGGTACAAGGGTCTCGGCGAGATGAACGCCGACGAGCTGTGGGAGACCACGATGGACCCGGACAACCGGCTGCTGCTGCAGGTGACCTTGGACGACGCAGCGACCGCTGACGAGCTGTTCAGCGTGCTGATGGGTGATGACGTGGAGTCCCGTCGTGACTTCATCACCCGCAACGCCCGCGAAGCCGGAATGCTCGACATCTGATCCGCCGCCTGGAACGTGCGCATCACTGGATATAAAGGAACGCTTTCGTGACTGAGACGCCGGAACGCAGCCGCATCGAACCTGTTGACATCCAGCAGGAGATGCAGAGCTCCTACATCAACTACGCGATGAGTGTCATCGTGTCGCGAGCTCTGCCGGATGTCCGCGACGGCCTCAAGCCGGTCCACCGCCGGGTGCTGTACTCGATGTACGACAGCGGCCTGCGGCCGGAGCGCAGCTACACCAAGTGCTCACGCATCGTCGGCGACGTCATGGGTAACTACCACCCGCACGGCGACTCGGCGATCTACGACACGTTGGTCCGGCTCGCGCAGCCGTGGTCGATGCGGTACCCGCTGGTCGACGGGCAGGGCAACTTCGGTTCGCCGGGCAACGACCCCGCGGCCGCCATGCGGTACACCGAGGCCAAGCTCACCCCGCTGGCCATGGAGATGCTGCGGGACATCGAGGAAGACACCGTCGACTTCGTCGACAACTACGACGGCAAGACCCTCGAGCCCACCGTGCTCCCGTCGCGGATCCCGAACCTGCTGGTCAACGGCGGTTCCGGCATCGCGGTGGGGATGGCGACCAACATCCCGCCGCACAACCTGCGCGAGGTCGCCGAGGCGGTCTACTGGGCGCTGGACAACTGGGAGGCCTCGGAGGACGAGACGCTGGCCGCGGTGATGCAGCGCATCAAGGGGCCGGACTTCCCGACCAAGGCGTTGATCCTCGGCACGTCGGGCATCGAGGACGCCTACCGCACCGGCCGCGGCTCGATCCGGATGCGGGCGGTCGTCGAGGTGGAGGAGGACTCCAAGGGCCGCGTCGCCCTGGTGGTCTCCGAGCTGCCGTACCAGGTCAACCCGGACAACCTCATCGAGAACATCGCGACGCTGGTGCGCGAAGGCAAGATCAGCGGTATCGCCGACATCGCCGACGAGTCGAACAAGCGCAGCGGCATGCGCATCGTGATCACGCTCAAGCGCGACGCGGTGCCGAAGGTCGTGCTGAACAACCTGTACAAGCACACCCAGCTGCAGCACAACTTCGGCGTCAACATGCTGGCGATCGTCGACGGCGTGCCCCGCACCCTGCGGCTGGACCAGATCATCCGGCATTACGTCAAGCACCAGGTCGACGTCATCGTCCGGCGCACCCGCTACCGGTTGCGCAAGGCCGAGGAGCGGGCGCACATCCTGCGTGGTCTGGTCAAGGCGCTGGACATGCTGGACGAGGTCATCGCGCTGATCCGGCGCTCGCCGAACACCGAAGAGGCGCGGTCCGGCCTGATGGCGTTGCTGGATGTCGACGAGATCCAGGCGACCGCGATCCTGGACATGCAGCTGCGCAGGCTGTCGGCGTTGGAGCGGCAGAAGATCATCGACGAGCTGGCCGAGATCGAGCGCACCATCGCCGACCTCGAGGACATCCTGGCCCGGCCGGAGCGGCAGCGCTCCATCGTCGGTGACGAGCTGCGGGAGATCGTCGACAAGCACGGCGACGACCGCCGGTCGCAGATCATCCCGTTCGACGGCGACGTGTCGATCGAGGACCTGATCGCCGTCGAGGACGTGGTCGTCACCATCACCCGCACCGGATACGCCAAGCGCACCAAGACCGACCTGTACCGGGCGCAGAAGCGTGGCGGCAAGGGCGTGCAGGGCGCGGCGTTGAAGCAGGACGACATCGTCCAGCACTTCTTCGTCTGCTCGACGCACGACTGGATCCTGTTCTTCACCAACAAGGGCCGGGTCTACCGGGCGAAGGCCTACGAGCTGCCGGAAGCCAATCGCGCGGCACGCGGCCAGCATGTGGCGAACCTGCTGGCGTTCCAGCCGGACGAGGAGATCGCCCAGGTCATCCAGATCCCGAATTACGAGGTCGCGCCGTATCTGGTGCTGGCGACCAAGGGCGGCCTGGTGAAGAAGTCCCGGCTGAGCGACTTCGACTCCAACCGCTCCGGTGGCCTGATCGCCATCAACCTGCGCGAGGGCGACGAACTGGTGGGCGCGCAGCTGGCCTCCGCGGAGGACGACCTGCTGTTGGTGTCGGCCAACGGTCAGTCGATCCGGTTCCACGCCAACGACGAGGTGTTGCGCCCGATGGGCCGGGCAACGTCCGGTGTGCTGGGCATGCGGTTCAACGACGGCGACGAGCTGTTGTCCATGACCGTGGTGCGGCCTGGCACCTATCTGTTGGTGGCCACCGCAGGCGGCTACGCGAAGCGGACCGCGATCGAGGATTACCCGGTGCAGGGCCGCGGCGGCAAGGGCGTGCTCACGTTGCAGTACGACGAGCGTCGCGGAAAGCTGGTCGCAGCGCTTATCGTGGACGCCGAGGACGAGTTGTTCGCCATCACGTCCAGCGGCGGTGTCATCCGCACGGCCGCCAAGCAGGTCCGCAAGGCGGGCAGGCAGACCAAGGGCGTGCGGTTGATGAACCTCGACGAGGGAACGACACTGCTGGCAGTGGCTCGCAACGCTGACGAGCCCAATGGGCAGGGCGAACCCGCGGAAGCGACGGACGCGACTAACGGAGAAGCATGACAGGCCCGGAGAATCCCAGCGGAGGAGCTCCCACCCACCAATCGGAGACACCTGCCGGCGGTGACGGGGCCGCGGGCAACGGGGCCGGTGCTCCCCCGTGGCAGCGGGTTTCCCGGGATGGTGGGTCGTCCGGATATGACGCCGGCGACGTCACGACGCACACTGGGGAGATACCGACCGTGAACGGGCCGGCGGCCCAAGGCATGTTCGACGGCGCGACGGTTGCCAACGCCGACCAGCGCACGGACTACTTGGAGCCGCCGAACACAGAGAAGGGGCCACGCAAGGTGGAGGCGGTCAGCCTGGGCACCAAGGGGCGTTCGGCCCCGTCGGCACTGCGGAGGCCGGGGCGCGGGCCGCGGCGCGCCAGCCTGATGGTCAAGCGCATCGACCCGTGGTCGGTGTTGAAGTTGAGCCTGGTGCTCGGCGTGGCCATGTTCCTGGTGTGGATGGCCGCGGTCGGCCTGCTCTACATCGTGCTGGACGGCATGGGCGTGTGGGACAAGCTGAACGGCACCTACACCTCACTGGTGTCCGGCGAGAGTGCGGACGCGGTGGCCGAGCCGCTGATCAGCGCGGGCCGGGTGTTCGGTGTCGCCGCCATCATCGGCATGGTGAACATCGTGTTGCTGTCGGCGTTGGCCACGGTGTCGGCGTTCATCTACAACGTGTCGGCCGACCTGGCCGGCGGCTTGGAGATCACCCTGTCCGAGCGTGAGTGAGCGGCGGGCGTGAGCGGGCCCCCGGGCGCGGGCGGCCTCAGCCGGTGCGGTACTCTCACAAACGTCGCAAGGGCCTATAGCTCAGGCGGTTAGAGCGCTTCGCTGATAACGAAGAGGTCCCTGGTTCAAGTCCAGGTAGGCCCACCCCGAGACGACGAACCCCCTGACGAGTGGTGTCAGGGGGTTTCTTCGTGCGCTCGGCAGGTGCCGGTCGCATGGCCTGACGCGGTTCACGCACAGCAAACGGGGTTGTTGCCCGACGCCGTTCGCGGTACAGGTAGCATCGTCACGTTGGTGAGGCGTTGAGGAGGCAAACGGGGATGAAGAAGCTTTTGGCCATCGCCGCCGTGGTTGGCGTGTTGTTCGCTATCAAGCGGAGCAAGGACGCCAAGGCCGACGCAGACCTGTGGCGTGAGGCCACCGCGCCGTCCACCACCCCCGGGGCGAACAGCTCCAACGGCTCGACGCCGGCCGCGACGACCCGGCACGGTTCGGCCAGCCAGAACTGACTTCCACGCGGGTCTCGAGCCCGCGTTTCGGGGCCGTAGCTCAATTGGTAGAGCGCTGCTTTTGCAAGGCAGAGGTCAGGGGTTCGATTCCCCTCGGCTCCACCACACTGACCAGCGGAAACGCGGGTCATCAACTTCGTCGGGCGGCCTTTTGACCGCCGCCATGTATGCAGGTCCTCGGTGCCAACGGCTCTCGTCGGCTCGTAATCCTCACCGTTCCCGAGCGCCTCGCGGGAGCAGCGTTGCGGCTGCCGCGGCGACGAGCAGTATCGCAGCGGTGACCAGAAAGGCGGTGCGGTAGTCGAAGCCCTCCGGCCCACCCGACGCGACCGTGACGAGCGCGGAGAGGCCGAGCGCTCCTCCGACTTGCTTTGTCGTGTTCATCAGCCCGGAAGCGGCACCGGCCTCGTGTGCGGGGATCCCGGACGTGACGATCGTGGTCAGTGGGGTGTTGAGCACTCCGACGCCGAACGAGAAGACGAGACCGGGGCCGACGATGCCGATCAGATAGCTGCTGTTCGGTGTGATGGTGCTCTGCCACACGAATCCGCCCGCGGCTACGAGCGCGCCCGTGATGACCAGAACTCTGGCCGGCGCGTGGCGCATGAGCCAGGGCGTCATCCACCATCCGACCGCGACCGTGGTCAGGGTGTGCGGTAGGAATCCGAGACCCGTTTGCGCAGCGCCGTACTCCAGGACGTCCTGCATGTAGAAGGTCAGGAAGTACCACATCGGCGCTTGGAAACAGGCTCCAATCAGCAGCATGACCGCGTTGCCCACGGCGACGTTGCGAATCCGGAACAGCCCCAGCGGAAGAAGTGCACGAGTAGATGTCCGGCGTTCTACCAGGATGAACGCCGCGAGAAGGACCACTCCGGCGGCAAGCGGGACGACGGTCGAACCCTTCCAACCATCGAACTCGACGCGGCTGATCGCGTACGTCACCGCGGCCAGGCCGAGTGTGGCCAACACGCCGCCGGGGATGTCGAGCCGACCTCGTCGCTCGGCATCGTCTCGCGCCAGCGCGAGCCAAGCCACCCACATCGCGGCACCACCGATCGGCACGTTGATCAGCAGCGTCGCACGCCAGGACAGGTACTCGGTCAGCGCTCCACCGAGCAGATTGCCGACCGCGCCGCCTGCCACGCTGACCGCGGTCCACGCAGCTAGTGCCCGGGTGCGCCGCGGTCCTTCGTCGAACGTCGTGGTCAGGAGGGTCAGCGTGGTCGGAGCGAGGATCGCGGCACCGAATCCTTGGCCGAAGCGTGCGGCGATCAGCCAAACCAGATTCGTCGCCGAACCCCCGGTGAGGCTGGCCAGGACGAATACCACCAGGCCGGCCAGGAAGACCGACCGTTGTCCGTAGACGTCGGCCAGGCGACCGCCCAACAGCAGAAACCCGCCGAACGACAGCAGGTAGGCGACCGAGACCCACTGCACGCTCTCCGGGGTGACGGTCAGGTCGGTGTGGATGGCAGGCAAGGCGACATTGATGACGGACACGTCCAGCACGACCATCAGCTGGGCCGCACAGGCCAAGGCCAAGATCAACGTCGGTGCCCCGGAGCGCTCCGGGTGAACCGGCTGCTCGCGGGTCGAACGGCCCATGCTTGCTCCTGGCGGATCTCCGTCGCCCGGCGGTCGCGGGCGGCGATTGTGATACACCTGTATCAGATACACTTGTATCATAAAACGAGGAGCCTGCACGGGAGGTGCCGGTGCCGAAGACGGTGGACCACGAGGTGCGTCGCGCTCAGCTCGCCGATGCCGTAGTGCGGGTTGCCGCCCGCGACGGCCTGCATGCCGTGACGATGCGGTCGGTGGCGGCCGAAGCGGACGTCTCCCTGCGGCAGGTGCAGTACTACTTCCGGAGCAAAGCCGAGCTCCTGCACGGGACGCTGCGTCACCTGGAACAGCAAAGCCGGGAACGGTGGTCGGCTCGCTTGGCCGAGCTGCCGCGCCCATACTCGGGCCGCGCTGTGGTGGAGGCCTTCCTGGCCGAGGCCTTGCCCAGTGACGAGGTCAGCCGGGCATTCCACCTGCTGGGGGCGTCGTACGCCGTCTTGGCCATGACCGATCCGGACCTCGCCGAGCAGCCTTTCGTCGCAGGATTGAACCACCTCGAGTCCCAGTTGGCCGACGCCCTGCGCGCGGCTCAGGCCGAAGGGGACCTCCCTGTCGAGCTGGACGTTTCACGTGAAGCGGCCCGGTTGATCGCGATCAACCACGGCATCGGTACATCAGTACTGGTCGGGCAGCGCACCGCGGAGGAAGCGGAGGCCGTACTGCGATACCACGTCGACCGCCTCTTCGGATCATCCGGCTGACGCGTGAGCGTCTTCTTGTGCGCGATAACGGCCAGGCGTCACACCGAACTGGCGCTTGAAGGCATGTGAGAACGCGAACGGTGAGCCGTACCCGACTTGTCGGGCGATGGCCGGCAGGGGTTGATCCGTCGTCCGGAGCAATTGCGCCGCGATCGTCATTCGCCACCAGGTCAAATACGCCATCGGTGGGTGCCCGGTGAGAGCGGTGAATCGCCGGGCCAACGTGGCGCGGGAGAGTCCGACCTGAGCGGCCAGGTCCTCGACCCGCCAGGGCGCGGCCGGTTCGGCGTGCAGTGCTTCCAGTGCGGCGGCGACTTCTCGATCGCGCAGCGCCCGGGGCCACCCGGCCCGGTCGTTCTCCGCAAGCCACGCACGGACGAAGTAGGTCAGCAGCAGGTCGAGCAGACCGCTGATCACGGTTTCCCGCCCTGGTCGCTCGCCGGTCACCTCGGTGGCGAGCAAGTCGATGGCCGAACGCAGCTCGCGATGGTGCCCGACCCTGGCAGGCAGGTGGACGATGTCGGGCAGCTCCGCGAGGACGGGATGCATGCGCGTACGGTCCACCCGGTACTTGCCGCACAGCACGTCGACCTGGCCGTCCGGATCGTCCTTGATCGAGGTGTCGAACGGAACCGCGTGGTTCGCGCGCGGCGAATCGGACAAGATGTGTGCGCTTCCCCGCGGCAGCAGCACCACATCACCGCTCGCCAGAGGGATCGCCTCGCCGCGCTCCGGGATGACCCAGCCGGTGCCGCGCAACAGCACGTGGAAGCCGGCGCCGTCGTACGGGTCGAACCGGTAGCACCACGGCGAACTCACGCGCAGCCGATTGGACGACGGCCGCCCGGTGCGCATCGCGGCGATCGCGTCACTCAGCACGTCCACAGGCTCATAGTACGAGACGATCACATATGAATATGAGCTCTTCAGGTATTGGAACGCTCAAGAATGCGCCATAGCGTGGACGTGTGGACAGTTTCAAACTCGGTGACGTCGAAGTGACGAAGGTGGTCGAGTGGCAGGGCGAATTCGCGCCCGCGCGAGTGGCCATCCCGGACAGCACACCGGAGATCTGGCGCGACAACGCCTCGTGGCTCGTCCCGGACCACTGGCATCCGGACAGCGACGGCTGCCTCGCCGCCATCCAGACCTGGGTGCTGCGCAGCGAGGGCAAGACCATCCTCATCGACACCGGCGTCGGTAACGACCGCGAGCGGCCGCACATGCCGTTGTTCGATCACCTGCACACGGACTTCCTGGACCGGCTCGCTCAGGCAGGCGTCCGACCGGAGGACGTGGACATCGTCGTCAACACCCACATCCACAACGACCACGTCGGCTGGAACACTCGGTCCGGCAACGGCGAGTGGATCCCGACGTTCCCGAACGCCACGTACCTGATCCCGCGCCCCGACCAGGTGTACTTCGACCCGCGCAATGCGCATCGTCGTCCCGTGCCGCAGCTGCGGCGGGAAGGCAGCAACCTCATGTACGCCGACAGCGTCGCGCCGGTACTCGGGCGTGCCGTGCTGTGGGAGGACAGCTACCGCATCGACGGCAACCTCAGCCTGGAGCCTGCGCCCGGCCACACACCCGGTTCGTCGGTCGTTCGCCTCGAGTCCGGTCAGGACCGCGCCGTCTTCGTCGGCGATGTTCTGCACAGCCCGGTGCAAATCCTCGAACCGCACTACAACAGCTGCTTCTGCGAGCATCCGCAGCAGGCTGCGGAAACACGTCAGCGCCTGTTGGAACGCGCCGCTGACAACAAGGAGCTGGTCGTTCCCGCGCACTTCGCTGGCCCAGGGGCGGTGGAGATCCGGCGCGACGGGAGCCGGTTCGCGATCAGTCGTTGGGTGCCGTGACGCGACAACGCGTAACGCACGGAGCTGGGTGGCGACTACTCGGCGATGAGAACGATCCTGTTCGTGCCGGTGTTGCTGGTCGTCCTCGTGTTGGCCGCGTGCACCACGTCGCCGCCACCGCAAGAACCGACCAAGCAAGCTACGAGCGCGCCCACCACCACGCCCGCTGCGCCGACGACGACCACCGCGAAACCGACGAAGACGGCGACAGGCTCAGCCGAGGCGTCGATGGTGGAGCCGGTGAAGCAAACGCCCGAACAGCCCCGGTACTCGTGTGAGCCCGACGCTCCCGCGAAGTTCGACGACCCGAACAGCCCGCACATCATCACCAACAAGGACTGCCCGGAGATCAACGCGGCCAAGGAGCGCTCTCACCGGGAGTACGTGAACTGCCTGGCGAACGGCAGAACATGGGACATCGACCGGCAACGGTGCGCCGATTCGCCGCAGACGCAGGAACCTCCGAGCTCGGACACCCGCGACGTCAACGGCGAAACGAAGGCCGAGTACTGCGCGCGGATCGGGTACACCGGCGACCGGTTGAAGGATTGCCCGGCCGGGTAGGTGCCGCGGGGTCGGGTAGCTGCCGCCGGCGCGGGTAGTCCCCGTGGGGTCCGGGTAACCGTCGGCCGGGTAGTCGCCGTGGGCGGCCAACTGGTGCACGTCCGGCCAACTCCTGTCGGGCGGCCTGCCCTGGATCTACCATCGCCACGTGACCCAGCGAGCGGCCCGCGATGCCTGACATCACCGAGCGACTGCGCGCCGCGGGCTGCGTGTTCGCCGAGGAAGAGGCGCACATCCTGCACGAGTCGGCCGCCGGCCCCCAGGAGCTGGAGGCCATGGTCGCCCGCCGGGTGGCCGGTGAACCGTTGGAGCACGTCGTCGGCTGGGCGCAGTTCTGCGAGCGGCGGATCACCGTGGCACCCGGGGTTTTCGTGCCGCGGCGGCGCACGGAGTTCCTGGTGGCACAAGCGCTCGTCCTGGCGCCGGAATCCGCGGTCATCGTCGACCTGTGCTGCGGGTCCGGTGCCATCGGCGCCGTCCTGGCATACCGCTTGCCGAATGCCGAGGTGCACGCGGCGGACGTCGACTTGACGGCGGTTCGGTGCGCGCGTGTCAACCTCGGCGACCGCGGTCAGGTCTACCAGGGGGACCTGTTCCGGCCGCTGCCGGCAAACCTGCGCGGCAGGGTTCACGTGCTGACGGTCAACGTTCCCTATGTGCCCTCGGACGAACTCGACCTGATGCCGGTCGAGGCGCGTCGGCATGAACCGCGCTTCGCACTGGATGGCGGCAGCGACGGCCTGGACCTGCTCCGCCGGGTGGCCGGGGAAGCGTCGGCGTGGCTGACCGACGGCGGCAGCATGTTGTCCGAAGTCGCCGAACATCAAGCCGCCACAGCTGTCTCGGTCCTCGCCTCCGGCGGCCTGCGAGCCAGATCCGTCACCGACGGAGACTCGACCGTCGTGATCGGAACGCGCCAGTCAGCGCGGAGGTAGAACGGCCTGCGTCTGCGTCACCTGCGCCACTCGCCGCTCCTGCTCGTCGAACAGGTCGGTCTGGGCCACGATGGTCGTCTTACCCACGTGCAGCGGCTTGCTGACCGCCAGCACCGCCGAGTTCTTCACTGCGCGGAACAGATTCGTCTTCGACTCCAGGGTGGCGGTCGAGGCACCCTCGGGCAGGTTCAAGAACGCACAAACCGCGCCAACGGTGTCCGCGAAACCCATCAGCGCGCCGCCGTGCAGGATGCCGCCCAGGGTGCAGTTCTGGTCGTCCCACGCGAGCTTCGCGCGAACCTCGGCCGGTGACGCTTCAGTGATTGCGATGCCCAACTTCGTCGCGAACGGCATGGTCGCCACCAGCTGGGCGAGGTTGTCGGTCGGCAAGCTCATGTGAACGCACATTAGCCTGTCCGTCCGCGTCAAGGTAGATCATTTACGACGATTCGGCGTCGTCCACCGCGGTGAGCAACTCGTGCAGGCGGGCCCGGATGATCTCGTCGGCTCGCTGATCGTTCTCCCGCAGCAGGCCGGTCAGCGCGAGCCCGCGCAGCGTGATCAGCAGCGCTTCGTACGCCATCCGTACCCGCGGGCTGTCCGTGCCCAGCGTCTGACTGAAAACCGTCCACAACTCCTTGCCGAGCTGTCGTTCGGAGGGCACCAGCGCCGACCGCACCGCAGAATCCGTCCTGGCCGCCATCCACAGTTCCAACCCGGCCAGGAAATTCGACCCCGACATGGCCTTACGCAGCGCCTCGACCATCCCGGGCACGGCGTGCTTGCCCGGCGTCATCTGCTTCGCCGCGGCCTTGATCTGTTCCAGGTGCAGCTCGGCGATGTGCCCGATCGCGGCGACGAACAGCTGCTCTTTCGACCCGAAATGGTGCAGCAACGCCCCGCGGGAGACCCCGGCGCGATCTTGGATGCGCTGCGTCGTGGTGCCTGCGTAGCCGTACTCGACGAGACAGGCGACGGTGGTGTCGAGCAGATGCTTTCTCGTCTGGTCGCGTTGCTGCTGTCTGGTCGTGGGTGGCACGGGACCAGCCTAATCGGTCCGTGGGGAAGCACCGCCACACATATTGACAGTCCAGACGGTCTGTGAAAATGTGCCTGCCATGCGTGGCGTGGATTTGGTGCGACGCGGTGCACGGCGGCACCGCGACAGGATCGCTGTCGTAGCGGGTGAGCAGTCCATGACGTACCGCGAGGTCGACGTCATGGCCAATCGAATTGCCAACGTGCTGGTGGGCATGGGCTACAGCCGTGGCTCCCGCATCGGGCTGTTGCTCAACAACGAGATCTGGTCGTTGCCGATCGACTTCGCGTGTTTGAAGTCGGGTGTGGCGCGGGTGCCGTTGAACTCCCGGCTCTCCCAGGCCGAACAGGCCAAGATGCTGACGGAGACCGGTGTCCGGCTGCTCATTCACGGCGCTGACTTGACCGAACGCGCATTGGCGCTGGCCGATGAGCTCGACGGGTTGACCCTGCTCGGCCTTGGGGAACCGCAGCGCGCACAAGACCGCAATCTGTTCACCGAGGCGGAGCGTGCGCGTCCGACGGACCCACTCGTGCCGGTCGAGCCGGACGACGTCATGCTCGTGCTCTACACGTCGGGCACCACGGGCACACTCAAGGCCGCGCAGCACACGCAAGCCAGCTGGGCGGCGATCGCGCGCAACATCCTCACCAACCTGATCTCGCCCAAGCGCGATGACGCGATGGTGCACGCCGCCTCGCTCATTCACGCCAGTGGGACGTTCGTGTTGCCGTACTGGCTCGCCGGCGGCCGCTCGATCATCCTGCCCGGTTTCGACCCGGAGCAATTCCTGGCCACCATCGAGCGGGAGCGCGCCACCGCCATCAACCTGGTGCCGACCATGCTCGGCATGTTGCTGGCCGGCGACGCGGTGCAGCGCGCCGACACCAGCAGCTTGGACACGATCATCTACGGCGCCAGCCCGATGCCACGTCCGCTGCTGGAACAGGGCATGGCGACGTTCGGCAACAAGTTCGTTCAGTACTACGGACAGACCGAGGCTCCGCTGTGTCAGACGGTGCTCACCAAGGAGGACCACGCCGAAGGCGGTGACCTGCTGGGTTCGTGCGGCTTCCCGTCGGTGGACGCGGAGATCGCGCTGACCGACGAGGACGGCAACCCGGTCGAGCAGGGCGAGATCGGCGAGATCCGGGTGCGCGCGCCGTTCACCATGGCCGGCTACTTCAACGCGGACGAGCTCAACGCCAAGACCATGACCGCCGACGGGTGGGTGCGCACCAGGGACATGGCGCGCGCCGACGAGCGCGGTTACCTGTACCTGGTCGACCGGGCCAGCGACATGATCATCACCGGCGGATACAACGTCTATCCGCGAGAAGTCGAGGATGCCCTGCTCGCGCACCCGTCGGTGGCCGAGTGTGCGGTGGTCGGCGCCCCTGATCCGAAGTGGGTCGAAGCGGTGACGGCCTTCGTCGTCGTCCGTCCCGACGCCACCGTGCACACCGACGAACTGCGGGAATTCGTACGTGGCCGGTTGGCCGGTTACAAGGTGCCGAAAAAAGTCGTGCTGGTGGATTCGATTCCGAAATCCCCGGTCGGAAAGATTCTGCGGCGAAAACTGCGCGATCCATTGTGGGAAAGGTGACATTTTCATGACACATTCCGCAAAGAAGCGGACTCGGTCACTGGTGCGCCGAGTGGCCACCGGCTTGGCTGTGGTTGCCCTGGGACTGTCCGTGGCTGCACCGGCGGGTGCGGCAGAACCAGCCGGTGGCAAGACGGAATGCCGGGACGTGCGCACGCCGGTGAAATTCACCGGTGGGTCGGGCCACATTGCCGGAACGCTGTGTGTCCCGCCCGGCGCCAAAACGGTGCAGCTGCTGGTGCACGGCTACAGTTACGCGCGCTATTACTGGGATTTCCCGTACGAACCGGAAACGTATTCGTACGCGCGCCGCGCAAACGAAGCCGGATACGCCACGCTGGCCATCGACCGGATCGGCGACGGTGAGTCGACCCACCCTCCGGGCGCCACGCTGACCTGGGACACGGCAGCGCGGACGGTGCAGCAAGTCGTGACAGCACTGCGTGACGGCAGCCTCGGCCAGTCGTTCGACAAGGTCATCCTGGTGGGGCACAGCTACGGATCGGTGACCAGTTACCTGGTGGCCGGGCGCTACCACGACGTCGACGCGATGATCGTCACCGGCATCGCACACCGGGTGAACCTGGCCGATCTCACCGCCCGGCTGATCGCCCAGTCGCCGCCTGCGGTGCTCGACCCGAAATTCGCCAAGTCCGGCTACGACCCGCTCTACGTCACGACGCGGAAGGGTGCGCGCGGCCTGTTCTACAACACCGACAACGCGGACCCGAAGGTCATCGAGGTCGACGAGAAGCTCAAGCAGACGGCAGGCGTGTTGGAGATCCCGACCGCGGCGGTGTACCTGCTGAACAACGTGTCGAAGACGACGAATATCCCGGTGTTGACGGTCAACGGTGATGCGGACACGTTCTTCTGCGGCACGTTGGCGGCGGACTGCTCGTCGGACGAAGCACTGGCCGAATTCGAGCGCCCGTTCTACGGACCCAAGGCAAAGGTCGAGGCCATGGTGATTCCCGACGGTGGGCACGACATCAACCTGGAAAAGACGGCGCCGAAGGCCTACGACCGGATGATCGATTTCGCCGATCGGCACGTGGGCAGTTAGGCGGGATTCACTATCACGATTTCGGACCGGGCCTGGCGTCATGATTCCGCCGGGCCCGGTCCTCCGCTGTGTCACCCTGGTTTCGCGCCAATCGTTGAACCGGGGCGTGGACCGGGGAGAGAGGGACGAATGGCAGACCAGTACGAGTCGATCCGGGTGGAGAAGAGCGATCGCGTGACCACCGTCATCCTTGACCGGCCGGAGCGACGCAACGCGGTGGACGGCCCGATGGCCCGCGAGCTGGCCGAGGCCTTCCGCGCGTTCGACGCCGACGACGGTTCGGACGTCGCCGTGTTGTGGGGCGACGGCGGCACGTTCTGCGCGGGCGCCGATCTGAAGGCGATCGGGACCGAGCGCGGCAACACGGTGGCGCAGAGCGGTGACGGCCCGATGGGACCGACTCGCCTGATGCTGAGCAAACCGGTGATCGCGGCCGTGGAGGGTTATGCGGTGGCCGGCGGCCTGGAGCTGGCCCTGTGGTGCGACCTGCGGGTGGCGGCGTCCGACGCGACGTTCGGCGTGTTCTGCCGGCGGTGGGGTGTGCCGCTCATCGACGGCGGGACGGTGCGGTTGCCCAGGCTGATCGGGATGAGCCGGGCGCTGGACATGATCCTCACCGGGCGGCCGGTGGGAGCGACCGAAGCACTGTCGTTCGGCCTGGCCAACCGGGTGGTCGACCCGGGGACGGCCCGGGTAGAGGCCGAGGAGCTGGCCCGCCAGCTCAGTGCCTTCCCGCAAACCTGCATGCGTAACGACCGGTGGTCGGTCTACCAGCAGGAGGGGTTGTCGGAACAGCAGGCGCTGCAGTTCGAAACCAGCATCGGGATCCAGTCGCTGCACACCGACGCGGCCGAGGGCGCTGCCAGGTTCACCGCCGGGCACGGCAGGCACGGCAGCTTCTCCTGAGCGGCGCTGCCACGGGGGTGCTGCCAGCAGAGCGCGCGCCTCATCGCCGGCATGTCGCGGCAAGGCGCAAGAGTTCGTCGACGCTCCACTGGTCGTTGGCGTGCGAACCGTACTTGGCGGCCAGCACCGTGCCGCTCGGCGCGATGAGTAGCTCGGCGGGCATGCCCAAGACGTTGGTGTCCCGAAGGCGCTGCCTGGCCCCACTCCGCAGTTCCCGCAGACCGACGCGCCACGCCTCCGGTTTGATCCACGCGGTCCATGCGCGCGGGTCGAGCACCGACCTCATCGAGGACTCCACACCGAACTGGCGATACAGCTGTCGGTCCGGGTCGGCGACCGCATCGAAGGGGAGCGACCCCTGGTGCGGCACCATCGCGTCCACCGATGAGTGAAAGACGACGATCTCCCGTACCCCAGCGGCCACGATCTCGCTGTGTCTGCGCGCCACCGAGTGCAGATGGACATTGCAGATCGGACAGGCGGCGAAGCGGCGAAAGACCAGGTGGGTGAGCCGGTCCGGGTCGGGAACTCGCAGCCGGTCGGCGCGGATGGTGGTCAGCTCCAGTGCCGGGACGCGTGTACCCGGGGTGCAGCGGGTGCCGGTGCGACTGCGAGATGTCGGGCGCATGGGCCCTCCCAGGGTAGGATGCGCTCAATATTACGGGGAAGATATCATATGAATCACAAAATATCTCGCCGGAGGCAGACGGTAGCGGTCAAACGTGCCCTGCGCGAGCTGGCCAACCAACTGTCGTTGTTCACCCATCGCATGGCGGGCAGAGTCGGGCTCAAGAGCCTCGACGTGGACTGTCTCGACCTCATCAGCAGGACCGGCCCGATCAGCCCCGGTGGCCTCGCCCGCCGCGCCGGCCTGCACCCGGCCACGGTGACCGGCATTCTCGATCGCCTGGAACGCGGTGGGTGGGTGGCCCGGAAGCGGGACGGCAAGGACCGTCGTGGCGTCGTGGTGACCGCGCTGCCGACACGGAACCGGGAGCTTGTCGACGTGCTTGGCGGATTGAATGCAGCGATGGACCAGCTGTGTGCCGACTACACCGCCGACGAGCTCGAATTGATCGCAGGCTTCCTCCGCCGGATGTCCGAGGCAGGACGCGAGGCGACTGCGGCACTGAGTGAGTGAGGGTGCCACGCAATCCGGCCAGGGTTCGCGCCTGGTGCAGCGCGCGTAATCGCGGTTGTGCCGCGCGGTCAGGTGAGCAGCCCGGCCCGGTACAGCTCCCGGACGTGATTGGTGATCCGCGGGCCGAGCGTCCGGAGCGCCTCCATGTCCTCCGACACCAGGGGGCCGGTCAACATCGCGCTGGTCGCTGCCACCACCATCTGGCAGGCGAACCGGCCCTGTTCGGTCTGCACGCCGAACAGGTCCGCGACGGCGTTGACGAACCACGTTTGCTGCGTCAGCCGCGCTTCGATGGCTTCCGGCCCGGCGGCGTGCACTTCCACCAGGAACAGACGCGCGAACGTGGGGTTGGCGGCCAGGCCCTCCAAGTACGACTGGAAGAACACCGCGAACCGCTCCACCGGGTCGGTGCTCGCCCGTTCAGTGTCCCCGCTTGCCGTGATGTGGCTGATCAGCAGCTCACCGGCGCGCTGAAACGCGGCCATGAAGCAGTCCAGCTTCGAGCCGAACAGCCGGTAGAAGGTTTCACGGGAAACACCGGCGCGCTTGACGATGTCCTCGACGACGGTGCGCGCGTAGCCCTTCTCGGACATCGCGGCCGCCGCGGCGAGCAGCAGCCGGTCCCGCTGTGACCGCTCGACCTCCTCGCGCGTCAGGCCGTGCCTGCCGTGTGGGAGACGCCCCGGGATCGACGACATGTCGTCACGGTATGGCAGTCGCCCGACGAGTGATGGTCCGGGCTCACCCAGCCGCCACGGTGGCGGCCCACCCCTCACGAGCGCTCGGGTAGTGCGGCGACCAGTTGGCGGCGTCCTTGAACCGTTGGTTGGAGACCCGCTGCGATCTGGTCAGAGCCGCAGTCTTGTTACCGCCCAGGGCCAACAATCTGCCGGGCCCGCGCAGCAGCGGACGCCGTCCGACCGCGGCAATCATGGCGTCGGTGAACTCCCGTGCGGTCAGCGGCTCGTCGTCGCACACGTTGTACGTGCCGGACGGGATCTCCACCGCAGCCACGACGGCGGACGCGGCGTCCTCGAGGTGTATCGCCGCCTGGCAGGCGTTCCGGCCGCCCAGCTGCATCGCGAACCGCAGCCGCGCGAACTTCAGGATCTCCTCGGTGTGGATCGCCCCCCCCGGCCCGTAGAAGTAGCCGAATCGCAGCACGACACCCACGCCGCCCTGCTCGGCGAACCGGCGCGCGTTCTCCTCCGCCGCCACGTTCGGCTCCGAGCTCGGAACCACGTCGAGCTCCGCGGATTCGTCGATCCACTTGTCACCGCTGTCCGGGTACACAAACACGACCGACTCCTGAAGAAGCCGGCCCACCATGCGCAGGTCCGATCGTGTTGCCGCGTGCCGGCCCACCATGCGCAGGTCCGATGGTGATGCCGGGGTGCCGGCTCACCGAACAAAGGTCCGCTGATGTCGCCACGCGCCGCCATGCGACCTCCAGATGGTGTCGTTGCGCGCCGATGCACCATGCAGACTCCTCACCGGGTCACCGCGGCCGTTGCGATCAACGGTCGGTCTCCGTCGATGAGCGGGCGCCGGCGTCACACTTCCCGGTCAACTCCTCGTGTCGGACGTTTCCACGCCCCTGGCCCTACAGGCAGTATCCGGCGCTGTGAGACCCGAAGCTCGGCGTTCTGCGGACAGCAGCGGCGGTTGGCGCCGCACGCTGGCCCGCGCCTGCGCCGTGCTCGGGGGCACGATCGCCACCTCGGCGGTGGCCTGGGCGATCGCGTCCGGTTCCGCGTCGGCCGACGAGCAGCTGGATCGAACTCCGTTGCGGGTGTCCGATGCGGTCAACGAAGTGGTCGAGGCCGGACGCGACGTCGTGACCGCTGCGGCCAGCCGCACCAACCGCGGCTTGACCGAGGCGCACCAGGCCGTCGAGGAGGAGGTGCGAGCGGCTCAGCAGCCCGTCAAGGTCTCACCGGTCGAGCCGCAGGCACCCCAACCCCGGCAGCAGGCCGATGATCGCCGGCAGGCGAGTGATCGGCAGCCGGATCGTGCCCCACGCACACGTGCCGACCTCAACGACAGTGCCGAGGTCGCGACGACCACGCAGGACGCTTCGGAAGAGGAATCCGACGCGTGGTCGTTACGAACCACATCCGGTTCCGACGGGTCAGCCGGCAGTGCGGACGATGCGCCAGGCGCGCATGACCCCGCGTCCGCACCCGCACCCACCTGTCCGGCGGCCGCCGCGAGCGGCTGCTCGGCCGGATCCTCGCTGATGCCTGCCTTCGTCGGCGTCTTCCCGCAGTCCGCCGTTGCCGACGGCGGCCGGGGACCGGCGGTGACGGTCGCCTTCGTCGGCCGTCCCGTCAGCACGGGCGATCAGCCCGGCACTTCTCCCGACTAGCACGTCTCCGGCCCACGCGTCCGCATCCCGGCATGCCCATGCCGCGGACGGTGGGCCGTTGGCCTGTGCATGTCACTTCCCGTCAGTTCGTATCTTTTTGATCTAAGGAGCAACATCACCATGCAGCAGTGGGCTCAGCGCGGCGTGCAGGCCGCGCTCGTCACCGGTGGTCTGTGGATGCTGGGTACCGGCCTTGCGTCGGCCGAGGAGCCGGACGTGACGCTGCCGGCCGTCGACGACCTGGCGTCCTCCGCCGTGGACGAAGCCACACTCCCGACGTTGACCGACAGCGAGGACACAGACGTGAAAGCCACCCTTCCGCGCGAGCTTTCGGACGGCCTCGAACCACCCAAGGATCTCGCGGAAGCCGGGCTGCCGGACCTTCCGGAGCTGGACCCGTCGGCCGTGGCCGACCAGCTGCCCGCGCGTCCGAGCCCGGACCAGTTGCCTGCGCGTCCGAGCCCGGACCAGCTCCCCGCGCGTCCGGACCTCGACCAGCTGCCCGCGCGTGAGCACCTGGAGCAAGCGGCCGGCCGGGTCACCCGGGCCACCGAGCACCTCGCCCAGGCCGCCCCGCGGAGCGCCGACAACCACATCATCCCGTTCGTCGGGCCGCTGGACGCGCTGCTCTCCGCGGGCAACGCCGTCGCACCCGAGGACATCGAGCCGCTGGCGCTGGACGCCTCCGAGCACTTGCTGCCCGCCACCGCGGTGCCCGCCCTGCCCACCGCGAACACCTTCCCGACGGTGGCTCCGCGGTCGGACATGCCGGAGCTCGACCTGCTGCAGGACACCGTGATGCTGCCCAGCGTCGGGCAGCTGGATCTCGCGTCCTTGCCGGAAGCTGAGCTGCCCGAAGCCGGTCTGCCGGAGGCCGACCTGCCCACCACGGAACTCCACCGGATCCCGGGACTGAGTGACGCGGTCGAGGCGGTCCAGGCCCACGCGCAGCTGCCGGAGGTTCCCGTCGAGGCCGCACAGCTGTCCGCGGTCCCGATGGAGCGCGACCTGCCGACCACCGAGTTCGACCGCATCCCGGGTGTCACCGACGCCGCCGAGGCGTTCCGGGACAACCTGCAGGTGCCGCAGCTCGACACGGTGACCGCTCCGATGGACCGGGACCTGCCGACCACCGAGTTCGGCATGCTGCCCGGTGTCGAGGAAGTCGTGGGTGCCTTCCAGGGCGCGGGTGTGCCCAACCTGCCGCACACCGGCTCGCTGAGCGGGAACCTGCCGCTGGAGGACCTGCTGGCCGCGCAGCAGCACGTGGGTGAGCTGCCGATGGCGGCGGACTACACCGAGTTGGTCGACGGCCGCCGCCTGGTCTGATGCTTCATGCGATGAGGGCGTGGCACGGTTACAACCCCGAACTCAAGGCTCACCGAGCGTGCATTACCGTTTTGCGCGTCTTGATCACCCCCAAGCACTCTTCGTGAAAGGCAAGTACCTGTGACGTCTTTGAAGTCCGCACTGCTTGACTCCTCCGCTCGCCCGTCCGTGGTGTCCGACCTGAACGAGCTGGTCGACGCCGAGGTCAGCAAGAAGGGCATCGCCGTCAAGAGCGGTTACGGGCTGGTCAAGAAGATCAAGCCGGGCATCATCGAAGCCGCCATCGACTCCCTGCTGGACGACTTCGTGCAGCGGCTCGAGCCGTTCTACGCCGACTTCGCGCAGTCGGGTGGTGGCTCGTTCGGTGACTACCTGGCCGGCCGGTCCGACGAGGTGTCCGACGCGATGCTCGCGGTGACCGACGAGCGGGCCGAGCGCTCGCAGCGCGAGACGATCAAGAAGGTGTACAACAAGCTGCGCCCGCAAGGGAAGAAGAACGTGGAGGAGGCGCTGCCCGCGCTGGGCGGTGTGCTCCAGAAGTACACCGGCTGATCAGGCCTTGACGGCATAGCGAACGGCCCGCCGAGCGATGTGCTCGACGGGCCGTTTCGCTGTGCCCATCACGTGCCGGAGGAGCCGGCCTGCTTGCCTGCGTCCTTGCCCGAGCCGGACTTGGACTTGGCGGAGTTACTGCTCGAGGACCCGCTGGTGTCCTTGCCACCGGAGGACCCGCTGGTGTCCTTGCCACCGGTGGACCCGGACGGCTCCGCGGTCGGCGGAGCGTCCTGTGCGGCGTCCGCCGCCTTGTCGGTGTCCGCCTTCGCGTTCTCCGCAGGCTTCGCGTTCTCCGCAGGCTTCGCGCTCTCCGCCGGCTTGGCCTGCGTGGTCGGCTTGGGCGCGGGCGGCGGCGGTGGCGTGGTGGCCGACGCGGACTGCTCCTGCTTGGACCGCATCGCGTAAGCCACCGCGCCGACGATCATGCCGATGCCCAGCAGCTTCGGCCAACGACGCTTCTTCTTCTTGTCCGGCGCCGCTGCGCGGGCCGCCGCCTTGGTCTCCTTGCCCGCCGACTTCGCGGCGCTCTTCGCCTTCTTGGAGGCCTTGGCGGCCGACTTGAACTCCTCGGCGGCCTGGCGGATGGTGTCCTTGGCTTCCTTCTTGGCCGCCTTGCGCTCTTTGCGCCCGGCTTCCATGGTGTTCAGCTGTTCCCTGGTCTGCGCCACCGTGTTGCGGAATTCCTCCCGACGACGAGCCACTTCCTTCTTGGCTGCCTTCCGGCCTGCCTTGGCACCGCGGGCGATGTCCTTGCGTGCCTTCTTGGCACTGCGTTCGGCCTTCTTCCTGGCGCGCTTGCCGCGCTTGGCAACTTCCTCTGCGCCGCTGGAGAGCGTGTCGGCCAGTTTGTCTGTGGCCGTCGTCATGGCCTTCACCTCGTCATTTCGATAGCTCGCGTTGCGTGGGCTCTCATCACCCATCCTGCCCCTTGCTTATCTACTTCGCTCGTGATGGCACGATGTATCGGGTGACTGACAGCATAAGTACCCCCTCGAGTGCGACCTTGCACACCAACTTCGGGGACATTCGGATCACGCTGTGGCCGAACCTGGCCCCGAAGACGGTGGCCAACTTCGTCGGACTCGCCCAAGGAACCAAGCAGTACACCCGGCCGAACGCCAAGGGCTCGGTGTCCGGACCGTTCTACGACGGCTCGCTGTTCCACCGGGTCATCAACGGCTTCATGATCCAGGGCGGGGACCCCACCGGCACCGGTCGCGGCGGCCCGGGCTACGAGTTCCCGGACGAGATCCACGTGGAGAACAACTACAACCGGCCGTACCTGGTCGGTATGGCCAACGCGGGCCCGAACACCAACGGCTCGCAGTTCTTCATCACGCTCGGCCCGCAGCCTCACCTGAACCGCAGGCACACCATCTTCGGCGAGGTCGCCGACGCCGAGTCCCGCGAAGTCGTGGACAAGATCGGTGCTGTGCCGACCCGTCCGCCCGCCGACCGGCCGATCGAAGACGTGGTCATCGAGCGGGTCACGGTGGAGTGAGAGCCCGCCAAGAGGGAATGTGGTGAGCGAAGCGCAACCCGAGCCGCAGCAGGCGCCCACGACCTGCTGGTGGCACCCGGACCGGCAGACGGGCTTGCGTTGCACCCGGTGTGAGCGCTGGGCGTGCCCGGACTGCCTCCGCGAAGCGGCCGTCGGCTATCAGTGCATCGACTGCGTGGCGGCGGCCCGGCGCGAGGAGAAGGCGCGCTCAGCGGTGACGCGCGGCCGAGGCTTCGGGGCGCGCACGGTGGCCGGGGCCCGGGTCACCGATCAGGTCGTCGTCACGCCGCTGCTCATCGTGCTCAACGGGCTGATCTTCGTCGCCACCGCGGCCGAAGCGGGCAGCGTGATGGACAACCAGTCGTCCACGCTTTTCCTGCAGGGCGCGCTGTGGTCGCCACTGGTCGCTGCCGGCGAGTGGTGGCGGCTGATCACGTCGGCGTTCTTGCACATCGGGCCGTTCCACCTGCTGATGAACATGCTCGCGCTGTGGTTCCTCGGCAGGGATCTCGAGCAGCTGCTCGGCAAAGCCCGCTTCCTCGCGCTGTACGGGGTCTCGCTGCTCGGTGGCGGCGTGGCGGTGTACCTGTTCGAGGACGTCCAGCGCTGGACGGCGGGCGCGTCCGGCGCGATCTACGGCCTGCTCGGCGCGATCCTGGTCGCCGCGATCCGGTTGCGGCTGGACCTGACGTTCATCGTGGTGATCATCGGGATCAACCTGGTGATCAGCTTCCGGGTCGAGGGCATCTCATGGCTCGGCCACCTCGGCGGCTTCGCCGTCGGCACGCTGGTGACGGTCGCGCTGGTCTACGCCCCCGCGCGGATCCGCACCCCGGTGCAGGTCGGCACGATCGCGCTGGTGGTGGCGGCGCTCATCGCGATGTTTCTGGTGCGTGACGCGCAGTTGATCGAGCAGTTCGGCATTCCGGTCTGATTCGCGGGTGGGCGCTCACCCCCGCAGCCGGTTGAGGTCCTCGAGCACGTCGTCCGGCTCGGCGCCGAGTTCGAACTGACCGAGCACCACCAGCTCGCTGTCCGCCGCGCCGCCGTCCTGCGATGCCAGTTCGAGCTCGAGCGTGCGGGTGTCCCTGCCGAGCCGCCGGGTCGTCTTGACCCGGACTTCCACGTACTGCCAGTCGACTTCCCGCGTGCCCTTGAGCGTGCGGACGGCTACGCCGTACTGGTTGGCGAACAACCGCGGGTTGAGCAGCGAAGCGTAGGCGGTGAGCGCGACGAACAGCAGAGCAACTAGCCACAGCAGCAGCGCGCCGATCCTGTCGCCCTCGCGTCCGTAGAGTGTCGCGCCGACCGCGCCGGCGATCGCGAGCACTCCTGTCGCGGCGATGACCGCCCGTCGCGGACCCCAGGTCATCCCCAGGTTGTCCACAGGCTGGCCATTCGTTGACAGGTTATCCACAACAGTTATCCCCAATGGGGATCGGTTACAAGGGTGTAATTCCGGCGTCCGGTCACCGCCAGCGCATGGTCATCAACAGCCCGGCGACCAGCAGGGCGAAGCCGATGGCGAAGTTCCAGTTGCCGAGCTCGGCCATGAACGAGATCTTGTCGCCCGCCAGGTAGTTCACCACCAGCCAGGCGAGGCCCAGCAGCATCAGGCCGAACATGACGGCCTTGTACAGCGGGTGGGACGGCCCCTGCGCCTTGACCTTGACCGGGGTGGTCCGGTTCTTCGGCGGCGTGTACGCGGTCTTCTTGCGCACCTTAGATTTCGGCATGGTTGGGACCCTCTCACCACATGCGCTGTCGCTGGTCTCGGATCGGCATCCGTGCAGGCCGCAGCCGTCACTTGCCGTCTATCCCCACGTTAACGTAACGACTGCTGATGATGAACCGGATCCCGGGGGTGCCAGGTGGGCAAGCCTTCGGCCGGGACGGCCTACGTCGTCCTGCGCACCGTCGGCGAGCTGCTGGTCACCGCAGGCATCGTCGTACTGCTCTTCGTGGGGTACGCGCTCTACGTCACCGACCTGACCGCAGCGAACCGCCAGCGCAGCGCCAATAACGAGCTTGACCAGGCGTTTTCCGCCTCTCCGATGGAACGCCGGCGCCCGCAACTGACCGTCGGGAAGCCGTTCGCGCGGCTGTATGTCCCCGCTTTCGGCCAGGACTACCAGTTCGCCGTTGTCGAAGGCGTCGACCGGGAGCAGCTCGCGACCGGGCCGGGACACTACCCGCACTCGGCGCGGCCAGGGGAGCCGGGCAACTTCGCGGTGGCCGGTCACCGGGTCGGCAAGGGCGCACCGTTCCGGAGGGTGGACGAACTGCGCTCGTGCGACGCGATCGTGGTGGAGACCAACAGCGATTTCCTGGTCTACCGCGTGCTGCCGATGGCCGACGAACGCGCCACCTGGGAGGCTCATCAACGTAAGGACCCACGATGCGCCCGTGTCCCGGTGCTGAGCGGTGAGTACCGGCAGGTCGTCGGACGCAAGATCGTGGAGCCGGACCGCGCCGGCGCTGTGGCCGCGGTGCCGTACCAGCCGAAATCGGCACTGCCGATCGCCCAGCAGAACGCGTTGTTGACCTTGACGACCAGCCACCCCGAGTACGGCAACAGCCAGCGGATGATCATCCACGCGGTGCTGACCGACCAGGTCGGCAAGCGCGGCAAGGCGGGCTACCCGACGTTGTTGCGGCAGATCGGAGGGCGGTGAATGTACGGCTGGATCTGGCGCCACCTGCCCGGCCCGCTCGCCGTGCGGGTCCTGCTGGCCGTCCTGCTGATCGCCGCCGTCGTCGCCCTGCTGATGCTGGTGGTCTTCCCGTGGCTGGAACCGATGCTGCCGTTCAACGACGTGGCGGTCGGCGCCGTGCTCAGCGGCGCGGCCGGGACGGCGGGTACGTCGGCGGCTTCTCCAGCATGGTGAAGCTGATTCCGGCCTTGCGCAGCCGCTCGATCAGTGCGTCGCCCATGGCGACGGCCGTGGTGACCTGGCCGGCCGTGGACGGCAGTTCGTCGAACGCCAGACACATCGCCGACTCGCTGAGCATCTTGGCCGTCTCGTCGTAGCCGGGGTCCCCGTCCGACGACACCTCGGTGATCACGCTGCGGCCCGCCGACGTGCCGTGGAAGCGAGCGGTGAACCACCCCTTCGCCCGCGTCTGCGGATCCGGTCCCTCGCCCGGCTTCTGCAGGTTGCCGAGCAGCTTCCGTATCTGTGGGACCTGGGCCAACGTGCCGACCACGGCCACCCCGGCGATCGTGCCGACCGCCGTCGGAAGCCGCTTCATCGCCGCATAGTGGCTGTAGGTGAAACGTGGGCCGTACTCGTCGAGTGCCGCGGCCGAGCGCGTGACGATCTGCGGGTCGATCGTCGGCATGGGCAGAACCCACGCCTGTGCGACGGAGCTCCGGTGCGGCTTGCCGGCCACCGGGCGAACCGAGCGGTCCCGCGGCTTCTCCTCGGCCCTGCGGCGGGCCTTGGCCACCGCTTGCGCTTGCCGCAGCCTGCCCATCGCGCCGAGCGCGGACGCCAGCGTCCCGCCGGAGGGGCGTCCGCCCGCCCGGATGAAGCCGTCGACGTGGATCGGCTGGTCGCTGGGCAGCTGCTTGACGGTGAAGTACACCCCGAGGTCGTACGGGATGGAGTCGAACCCGCACGCGTGCACCAGCCGGGCGCCGGACTCCTTCGCCTTCTGGTGGTAGCGCAAGTACATCTTGTCGACGAACTCGGGCTCGCCGGTCAGATCGACGTAGTCCGTGCCCGCGGCGGCGCATGCGGCGACCAGCGGCTCGCCGTAGGCGAGGTACGGGCCGACGGTCGTGATCACCACCCGGGTCGACTCCGCGACGGACTTCAGCGTCTCGGGTTGGGACACGTCGGCGGTGAGCAGCTCGAGGTCGGCGCACGACGGATTGATCGCGGCCAGGCGTTCCCGGACGGCTTCGAGCTTCGCCCGGTTCCGGCCGGCCAGCGCCCAGCGAGCCTGCGCAGGGACGTTGCGAGCCAGGTACTCCGCGGTCAGGCCACCGGTGAATCCGGTGGCCCCGAACAGCACGATGTCGAACCGTCGCTCAGCCATGGGGCCCACTGTAGACGCATTCGCCTACCGCCGGTATGTGGTGAGCCGACGCCGAGTGGGCCCGGGTTGTCCGGCGCCGGAAGCGTGCATCGTGGGATGCCGGATAGCCTTGTGCCATGCGTGTCCTGGTCGTCGACAACTACGACAGCTTCGTCTACAACCTCGTGCAGTACCTGGCGCAGCTCGGCGCCGACTGCACGGTGCAGCGCAACGACGAGGTCGACCTGGACGCGCTGGAGCGATTCGACGGTGTGCTCGTCTCTCCGGGCCCTGGTACACCGGAGCGGGCAGGCAGCAGCATCGACGTCATCCGGCGTTGTGCGCAAGCGCAACAGCCGATGCTCGGCGTGTGCCTCGGCCACCAGGCGATGGCCGTGGCCTACGGCGGCACGGTGGACCGGGCGCCTGAGCTGCTGCACGGCAAGACCTCGCAGGTGCACCACGAAGGAGCGGGTGTGCTCGCCGGGCTGCCGAGCCCGTTCACCGCGACCCGGTATCACTCGCTGACGGTGCTGCCGGACACCGTGCCGGAGGGTTTCGAGGTGACCGCGCGCACCGAATCCGGGGTGATCATGGGCCTGCGGCATCGGGAGCTGCCGCTCGAGGGCGTGCAGTTCCACCCGGAGTCGGTGCTGACCGAGTACGGGCACCGCATGTTGGCCAACTGGCTGGCGATCGCCGGGCACCCGGTCGCCGACGAGAAGGTCGAGGAGCTGGAGAGCGCGACGCGGGCCCTGCAGCAGGCTGCCCGGTAAGGCGGGCAACCCAGCGCTGGCCACGAGTTCCCGCAGTCCGGGCGATTCGGCGCTCGGCTGTCCGTTCCCGTGGCCCGGTCAATCGGGCGCTGGCCGCGAGTCGACGCCGTCCGGGGCGATTCGGCGCTCGGCTGCCCGTTCCCGAGGCCTGGTCAATCGGGCGCTGGCCGCGAGTCGACGCCGTCCGGGCAAACCCAGCGCTGGCCGCGAGTCCACGCCGCGTCGGACAATTCTGCGCTCGGCCGCCCGTTCCCGTGGCCTCGGCCAAACCTCAGCACTCGGCCACGCGGCTCGGCGGCCACTGCGGCGGCCTGCGGCGCCGCAGCGCTACGAGGCATCGCGCCGAGGCCCGGACAGCACTGAGCGGCAGCAACCACGAAACCTCGGTTCCACGGTCACTGCCGCTCAGCTGAGATCAGCTACCGCCCGGGCGGGCAGGGCGGCTCGAGCGGGCCGCCACACGGCGGATCGCCGCCACCCGGATCGTCGTCGCCTCCGCCGCCACCGCCGTTGCCGTCACCTTCGAACCGGTAGACGTGCAGCACGACGGCATCCGAGGCCTGCAACTTCTGGCGTTCCCCGGGCTCGGTGGACGCGACGCGGCCGTTCTGGTTCTGGTCGTCGGTCTGCTCCTCGACCACCTTGACCTCGCCCTTGTGGCCCGCTTCCTTCAGCTTGGCCTTGGCTTCCTCGAGCGTCAGGCCGACCAGGTACGGCATCTCGATCTCGGCGTTCGCGCCGTTGGACACCTCGAGCGTGACGACCGACCCCTTGACCACCTGGCCGCTGTTCGGGTCCTGGCTGACCACGGTGCCTTCCGGATCGGACGAGTCGACGTCCTTGCGCTCCACCTTCAGGCCCGCGCCCTCCAGGCCCGCCTTGGCCTCCTCGAACATCTGACCGGTGAAGTCGGTGACGGTCACCATCTCCGGCTTGGCGTAGACCTTCAGCGTGACCTCGTCACCCTCGAGCACCTTGGAACCCGCAGCGGGGTTCTGCTCGGCGATCCGGCCCGCCTTGTCCGGATCGTCGTTGGGCACTTCCTCCATCTCCGGGTTGACCAGCAGCTTCTTCTCCTGCAGCCGCTTGATCGCGTCTTCCTTCGTGCGGTCGGTGACCGTGGGCATGGTGACCTGGTCGGGCAGCACGCCGTAGCGCACGGACAACTCGTCGGTCTTGGCGATCTGCACGCCGTGCCGCGGATCGGTGGACAGCACCTTCAGGTTGTCCTGGTCCTTGTCGCACGCGGGGTCCGCGCCCCACTCGGTCGCGATGCACTTCACCGGCTGCCACTTGACGTTGGTGAAGCCCGCCTCGCGCAGGGCCATCTGCGCGGCCTGCTTCTGCTGACCGATGATGTTCGGCACCGGGGCGCGCTCGTCACCGCTGTCGAACAAGCCGCCCAGCCACAAGGCGAGGAAGACACCGATGACGCCCAGCGCGGCCAGCGCCACCATCAGCTTGCGGCGGTTGCTCTTCCGGTCGGCCTCTTCGTCGGGGTAGTCGTCCTCGTACCGGTCCACCGCATGCCGCCCGGTGGACGACATGACCTGGGTGCGCTCCTCGTCCGACATCACCATCGGCGCGGCGGGCCGCTGGTTGGACAGCACCCGCACCAGGTCGGACCGCATCTCGGCGGCCGACTGGTACCGGTTCGCCGGGCCCTTGGTCAACGCCTTGAGCACCACGGCGTCCAGCTCGGGAGACACCGCAGGGTTGATCGTCGACGGCGCGACCGGGTCCTCCCGGACGTGCTGGTAGGCCACCGAGACCGGGGAGTCACCGGTGAACGGTGGCTCGCCGGTGAGCAGCTCGAACAGCACACAACCCGCCGCGTAGACGTCCGAACGGGCATCCACCGACTCGCCACGCGCCTGCTCCGGCGACAGGTACTGGGCGGTCCCGATCACCGCGGCGGTCTGCGTCATCGCCGCCTGGCCGTCGTGGATGGCCCGGGCGATGCCGAAGTCCATCACCTTGACCGCACCGGTGCGGGAGATCATCACGTTCGCCGGCTTGACGTCGCGGTGGATGATGCCGTGCCGGTGCGAGAAGTCCAGCGCCGCGCAGACGTCGGCCATGATCTCCATGGCCCGCTTCTGGTCCATCGGACCTTCGGTCTTGATGATGTCGCGCAGCGTCCTGCCCTCGACGTACTCCATGACGATGTAGGGCAGCGGGCCGTACTCGGACTGCGTCTCGCCGGTGTCGTAGACGGCCACGATCGCGGGGTGGTTCAGCGCCGCCGAGTTCTGCGCCTCGCGGCGGAAGCGCTCCTGGAAAACCGCGTCCCTGGCCAGGTCGGCACGCAGGATCTTGACCGCCACCTCGCGGCCAAGCCGCACGTCATGCCCGTGGTGCACCTCGGACATCCCGCCATAGCCAAGCGTCTCGCCCAGCTCGTAGCGGTTGGAGAGCAGGTTAGCGGCACTCATTGCAGTGTCGTCCTCTTCATCAGGCGCCTACCACCCCTCGACGGGTTGACGCGTTCGGTCACTGCCCAGGTTGGCCCCGAAGCCGGGCGAATCCGGATCGTGGTACGTCGCCGTGGGCGGTTGCTCGTTGTCGGCGGGTTGCCGGCTTGGTTGCTCCTGCGGCAGCTCATTGTCGTCCTGATTCGGTTCATCGGCATCCGGCCCGGCGGGAACAGACGGTAGTTGCTGTCCCGGCGGCGGCTGTTGTTGCTGGTCAGACGGCATCTCCGGGGCCGGCTGCTGCGGCAGTTGTTCGCTCGACGGTGGGGTGCCGCCCCCGCCGGGGTCCGGTTCGCCGTCGGAGTCGTCCGACAGCACCATGGGAAGCAGCACCGCTGCCATGACCACCAGTGTGACCCCTACCACGGCCAGAACCACCCAAGGCCACACCGGGCGTTTGGCCTGCTGCGGCGGATACGGCGGGGCGCCGGGCGCCGGAGTGGCCGGACCGGGAGGGGGAACCGGCATCATCGCGGGATGCGATCCGGGGCCGACCGGGCCCGCCGCGACCGGGATTCCGCTCGGCGGGGTGTGCGTGACACCCACCGGAGCGGGTGGTGGATGACCGGCCCGGACCATGGCGACGGCGTCGGCGAACTCGCCGCCGTTGGCGTAGCGCTGCGCCGGGTCCTTGACCAACGTCGATTCGATGAGGGCGCGCACCGTCGGCGGCACGTCCGGCGGCAACGCGGGCGGGGTGTCGCGGATGTGCATCATCGCGACGGTCACCGCGTTCTCCGACACGAACGGCCTGCGCCCGGCCAGGCATTCGTAGCCACACACCGCCAGTGAGTACACGTCGCTGGCCGGGGTCGCTTCTTGGCCGGTGGCCTGCTCCGGCGCGATGTAGTGCGCCGTGCCCATCACCATGCCGTTGCGGGTCACCGGCGCGGCGTCGGCGGCCTTGGCGATCCCGAAGTCGGTGATCTTGACCGACTCGCTGCCGTCGGCCTCCCGAACCACCAGGATGTTGCCCGGCTTGACGTCGCGGTGCACCAGCCCGCGCTCGTGCGCGGCGTTCAGCGCGCGACCCGCCTGTTCCAGGATGGGCAGCAGCCGTTCCGGCTTGATCCGGCCTTCCCGGGCGAGGATCCCGGCGAGCGGCTCCCCGCTGACCATCTCCATCACCAGGTAGGCGAGATCGTTGCCGCCCTCGGCGTTCGGCACGCCGGAGGACGCCTCGCCGTAGTCGTGCACCGCGGCGATGCCCGGGTGGTTGAGCGAGGCCGTGGTGCGTGCCTCGGTGCGGAACCGGTGCAGGAACTCGGCGTCCCCGGACAGCTCGGCCTTGAGGATCTTCACCGCCACCGTCCGGTCCAGCCGGGTGTCCGAGGCCTGCCACACCTCACCCATACCGCCGACCGCGATGCGCGTGTCCAGGCGGTATCGGTCGGCGAGCAGCAGGCCTGCGGAGAGCGTCACTGGCCCTCCTCCAATGCCGCCTTCATCGTGAGGCGACCGATCTCGGAGGCCAGCGCACCACCGGTGGCGGCCAGGTCGCCGTGCTTCCCACCGCTCTCCACGATCACCGCGACGGCCACCTTCGGGTCGTCGTACGGCGCGAACGCGGTGTACCACGCGTGCGGCGGCGTCTGTTTCGGGTTCGCGCCGTGCTCGGCGGTCCCGGTCTTCGAGGCGATCTTCAGGTGGGAGTACGGACCGGCGCCCAGCGTGTTCTGCTCGGACTTGATCATCATGTCGCGCAGTACCTCGGCGTTGTGCCGGCTCAACGCGGGCTCGCCGGTCAGCTCCTCCGGTTCGACGGGTTCCAGGACGGACAGTGCGGGTGCCAGCAGTTCCTTGACCAGGTGCGGCCGCATCGCCATGCCATGGTTGGCGATGGTCGCCGAGAGCATCGCGTCCTGCAAGGGCGTCAGGCGAACGTCACGCTGCCCGATGCCCGCCTGGTACAGCTCGGCCTCCGAGCCCAGCTCCCCGAGCCCGGACGGCGTCACGCTCATCGGGATCTCCAGGTCGTCCATCCCGATGCCGAAGTTCTTCGCCGTCTCCCGCAGCTTGTCCGCGCCCAGCTGGCCGGCGAGCTTGGCGAACGCCGTGTTGCACGAGTGGGCGAGCGCGTCCTGAAGCGTCGACCCCGGGCACGGCGCACCACCGAAGTTCGCCAGCGGCGTGCGGGTGCCGGGCAGGATCACGCTGGCCGCCGACTCGACGCGGGTGTCCTTGGTGGCGCCGTTCTCCAGCGCGGCGGCGGTGGTCACCAGCTTGAACGTCGACCCGGGCGGGTAGAACTCCTGGATCGCCCGGTTACGCATCGGGTTGTTGTGCTCTTTGCAGCCCTTGTCGCCGTCCGGGTCGCAGTTCCACCGGAACCACGCCCGCTCCTGCTTGCGACCGTCGTGCGAGGCGAGCTGGTTCGGGTCGTAACTCGGCAGGGACACCATGGCCAGGATCTCGCCGGTGTCCGGCCGCAACGCCACCACGGCGCCGCGGTGGCCGCGCTCCTTCATCGCCTCGTAGGCGGCTTCCTGCACCTTCGGGTCGATGGTCAGCCGGACATGACCGCCGCGCGGGTCGCGGCCGGTGAACATGTCCGACAGCCGCCGCACCAGCAGCCGGGGGTCGTTGCCCGCCAGCACCTCGTTCTCCGCGTGCTCCAGGCCTCCGGAGCCGTAGCGCAGCGAGTAGTAGCCGGTCACCGGGGCGTACATCTCGCCGTTGGGGTAGCGGCGCTGGAACTCGTACCGGCCGCCGGTCTTCTTCGAGTGGGCCAGGATCTTGCCGTCCTGCGAGATGATCTGGCCGCGCTCCCGCGAGTACTCCTCCAGCAGCACCCGCTGGTTGCGCGGGTCGTCCCGGTAGTCGTCGGCGTCGACCACCTGGATGTAGGTCGCGTTGGCCAGCAGCAGGGCCATCATGGCCAGCATGGCGAGCCCGACGCGGCGCAGCGGGGTGTTCATGACTTACCACCCGGGCTTTCCGGCGCTTGCACCATGACGGTGTGCTGCTCGGCGATCGCCGGCTGCTGCTGACGCGGCTGGGTGGGCTTGCGTGGCCGCCGGGCGGCGTCGGAGATGCGCAGCAGCAACGCCACCAGGATGTAGTTCGCCAGCAGCGACGAACCGCCGTAGGACAAGAACGGCGTGGTGATACCCGTCATCGGGATCAGCTTGGTGACGCCGCCGACGATGATGAACACCTGCAGCGCGATGGCGAAGGCCAGGCCGCCGCCGAGCAGTTTGCCGAACGTGTCGCGCACCGCGAGCGCCCCGCGCATGCCGCGCATGGCCAGCAGCAGGTAGATCATCAGCACCGCGGCGAGCCCGACGAAACCCAGCTCCTCGCCGACCGCCGCGGTGATGAAGTCGGTGTTGGCCGACGGGACGGTCTCCGGCCGACCGGAACCCAGCCCGGTGCCGAACACACCACCCGTGCCGAGGCCGAACAGGCCCTGCGCGATCTGGTAGCCGCCGCCGGGGTCGTCGTAGGTGGCCAGCGGGTCGATCCAGTTGGCCACCCGCTGCTGCACGTGCGCGAAAAGCGAATACGCCACCACGCAACCGACGCCGAACATGGTCAGCCCGACCAGCACCCAGATGAACCGCTCGGTGGCCACGTACAGCAGCACCAGCACGACGCCGAAGAACAGCAGCGCCGGACCGAGGTCCTTCTGCAGCACGAAGATGGCCAGGCAGACACCCGCGGCGATCACGATCGGGCCCATGTCACGCGCCCTGGGCAGCTCCATGCCGAGCACCCGCTTGCCCGCGGACATGAACAGGTCCCGCTTGGAGACCAAAAACGCCGCGAAGAAGATCATCAGCAGGATCTTCGCGAACTCACCGGGCTGGATGCTGAAGAAGCCGAACTTGATCCACACCTTCGCGCCGTTGACCTCGGACAACGAGCGCGGCAGCACGGCGGGCAGGGCCAGTGCGACCAGCCCGATCAAGCCGCACGTGTAGCCGTAGCGGGTGAGGGTGCGGTGGTCCTTGATCAGGATCAGCACGGCGAGGAACAGCGCGAGCGCGATCGCCGTCCACATCACCTGCTTCGGCGCGTCGCCGGTGTAGGTGTGGCCTGCCTGCTCGGCCTTGGCGGCCAGGGCGAGGTCGATGCGGTAGACCATCACCAGCCCGATGCCGTTGAGTACCGCGACGCACGGCAGGATCAACGGGTCTGCGTAGGGCGCCCAGCGGCGCACGGCCAGGTGCGCGATGAGGAAGACGCCGAAGTAGGCCAGGCCGTACCAGACGATGGCCAGCGTGAGTTCCTGCTCCTGATTGGCCTCCACCAGCACCAGGGCGGCGGTCATGATGACGGCGGCGAACCCGAGCATCCATGCTTCGGTGCCGCGACGCGTAGCGGGCTTACCGAACGGGCCGATACCGGGGTTGGTGGCTGACCCGTCGCTCTTTCCACCCGCCAACCCGACCGGCCGGCTCATCAGCCACCGCCGCCGTCATCGGGACATGCCTGCGACGGTGCGGGCGGCACCAGGCTGCTGCCACTGCCCGACTGTGCGCAGTCCTTCATGAACTTGGTCCGCAGCGTGTGGATGTAGGTGCGGGCGTCCTCCAGGCTTTGCCGCTTCACACCGTTGCGCAGCAGGTCCTGGACGTTCTCCACCAGGTCGGCCGCCATCAGCGGCTCACACGCTTGCCCGTCGGCCTCGCTGCACGAACCTTGTTCCAGGCTGCTCAGTTCGATGCCGAGGATGTCGCCTTGGATGCCGCGAAAAATCGACACCTCACCGTCGTGCACGCCCACGTAGTACTGCTGCATGACGAAGTACCGCGTGGTGATCGCACCTGCGGCCAGCACGAGGAGCACGACCGCGAAGCCGATCAGCATGCGTAACCGCTTCCTGCGCTTGGCGCGCGGATCCGGCTGCTCCTCCAGCTGCATGGGCTGCGGTGGCGGAGGTGGTGGCGGGGACGTCAGCGCGCGGGCCCGCGCGGCGGGTGAATCGAGCGGTGGAGCTTCGTCGGACCCGTCCCCCGCGGCGCCGCCGACGATCGGTGCGTCCTCGCCGTAGTCGACGTCGACCACGTCGGCGATGATGACGGTGACGTTGTCCGTGCCGCCGCCCTTGAGCGCCAGCTCGATCATGCGATCGGCGCACTCCTGCGGGTCGGCGATCTGGATGGCCTCTTCCAGCGTCTCCTTCGAGACCATGCCGGACAGGCCGTCCGAACAGAGCAGATAGCGGTCGCCGGCGCGCGCTTCCCTGATCGTCAGGCTCGGCTCGACCTCGTGCCCGGTCAACGCCTTCAGCAGCAGCGACTTCTGCGGGTGGGACTCCGCTTCCTCTTCGGTGATGCGGCCCTCGTCCTGCAGCTTCTGCACGAACGAGTCGTCGTGGGTGATCTGGGTCAGCTTGTTGTCGCGCCACAGGTAGGCGCGGGAGTCGCCGATGTGCAGCAGGCCGAGCCGGTTGCCGGAGAACAGGATCGCGGTCAGCGTGGTGCCCATGCCCTCGAGCTCGGCGTCGTTCTCCACCAGCTCGGCGATGGCGCTGTTGCCACCGGCCACGGACTCCCGCAGCTGCGAGAGCAGGTCGTCTCCCGGCTCGTCGTCGTCCAGCGGAGCCAGCGCGGCAATGACCACCTTGCTGGCCACCTCACCGGCCGCGTGCCCGCCCATGCCGTCCGCGACGGCGAGCAGGCGTGGTCCGGCGTACACCGAGTCCTGGTTGTTCGAACGGACCAGGCCTCGGTCACTGCGGGCCGCGTAGCGAAGAACAAGGGTCATGGGCGAAGCTCGATCACCGTCTTGCCGATCCGGATGGGTACCCCAAGTGGCACTCGGAGTGGTGCTGTGACCTTAGCCCGGTCGAGGTACGTGCCGTTGGTCGAACCCAAATCTTCCACGTACCAATCATTTCCTCGCAGTGACAAGCGGGCGTGCCGGGTGGAAGCGTAGTCGTCATCCAGCACCAATGTGGAGTCGTCCGCACGGCCGATCAGGATGGGACGGCCGTCCAGCGCGATGCGGGTCCCGGCAAGCGCGCCGTGGGTGACGATCAGCTTGCGCGCGGTTTTGTCGCCGCCGGAGGGCTTCTTGCTCTTCTTGTCCCGCCGCTGCGGCATCTCGACCCGCAGGCCGGACGCCGCGTACAGGTCGGACCGGACCACCCGCAACGCAGCAAGAACGAACAACCAGAGCAGGGCGAGGAAGCCCGCTCTGGTCAGCTGCACGACGAGCTCTGGCATCGCAATTGGTCCGCTTCCACTTCCGGGCCGGTAGGGGTGTAGTCACGAGTATGCCCATGCCCCGCGGGCGGTTGTGCACCGACGGTCCGAAACGGGCCTGTTCGGGCACACCACGGCCGCCTGGACAGCGACCACGGCGTGGGGAACCAGCCGCTGCGGTGCGCCGGCCAGCTTGTCCAACCAGGGGCAGGCTCAGCCCTGCGTGCGGAAGGTCAGCGACGAGTGGCCGACGCGGATGACGTCGCCGTCCGCCAGCTGCCACGTCTGCACCGGGGTGCCGTTGACCGTCGTGCCGTTCGTGGAACCGATGTCGGCGAGCGTCGCGCTCTGGCCGTCCCAGGTGATTTCCAGGTGGCGGCGCGAGACACCGGTGTCCGGCAGCCGGAAGTCGGCGTCCTGGCCACGGCCGATCACGTTGCCTCCCTGCTTGAGGCTGTACGTACGGTTCGAGCCGTCCTCCAGCTGCAGGATGGCGGTCAACTGGCGGTTCGGCTGCACCGCGGGCGGCGAGTACCCGCCCTGGTCGTAACCACCGCCTTGGTCGTAGCCGGGCTGCCCGTAGCCGCCCTGGTCGTAACCACCACCCTGGTCGTAGCCGGGCTGCCCGTAGCCGCCCTGGTCATAGCCGGGCTGGCCGTAGCCGCCCTGGTCGTAGCCGGGCTGGCCGTAGCCGCCCTGGTCATAACCGGGCTGGCCGTACCCGCCCTGGTCGTAGCCGGGCTGGCCGTAGCCGCCCTGCTGGTACCCCTGGTCGTACCCGGGCTGGGAGTAGCCGCCCTGGTCGTACCCGCCTTGCTGGTAGCCGCCCTGGTCATAGCCAGGCTGGCTCTGTCCGTAGCCGTACTGGCCTTGCTGGCCGTACGGGTCGGCCGGGTCGTATTGGCCGTAGCCGGGGGGCTGACTCATTACTCGGTCTCCTGCGTTGCCGGGTGTTGCTGACTGTGCTGACTGTCCCTCGTTTTGCCTCTGCACGTCGGGGTCCACGGAGGAACGCGTCCGGAACTGACCGGTGTGCAGCGCGTCGTCGCGCTCTAGCGAGACTACGACCTCACCATAAGTGTCCCAACCGTGCTCCGCGAGATGCTCCGCCACGGCATCGGCTAGCGCGGTGGTGGCACGCTGCTCATCACCTGCCATCTGGTCGTGATCGGAGGGGCCTAGGGACACAATGTAATGATTCGGCGCGAGTTGTCGACCGCCGGCGAGTTGGCGGATGTTGTCCTCGGCTTCCCGCTCGAGTGCGTGGGCAACCTCTTCGGTGACGACCCTTCCGCCGAACAGCCGAGCGAAGGTGTTGCCAACGAGGCGCTCCAGACGCCGGTCAAAGCGCTCGACGCGGCCCACCGACTGGTCCTCCTTACACACCCTGTATTCCGTTACTCGATGGTATCCGTCTGCCGGAGCAACGGCACCCGACGTGGGAAAACTTCACGCCTCCAGTGACCGGCGCCCCGCACGAAAGCGCAGTTGACGGCCTCCGGCGTCCGCCGTGGGCGAACGGTGCTCGAGTCCGTCGAACCGGATAACCATCCCCCAGTGCGAGGCGCCGAAACGGCACGCGTTAAGCTATGCGAGCCGCTGATGCCCAGGGGCGAGTGGCGGAATGGCAGACGCGCACGGTTCAGGTCCGTGTGTCCGAAAGGACGTGAGGGTTCAACTCCCTCCTCGCCCACCAGAAACGACCTCCTTCTCCGGATGCGAGAGGGAGGTCGTTCTCTTTGTGGCCGAAGTGCGTTATCTCACAGGGCTCGTCACGCGGCTGTGGGACGCTCCGGGCCCAGGAGACCGCAGCTCACTCCACGGCCGGGTTGCCGTCCATCACGCGGCGAACCTCGATGCGTTCGGCGATCGGCTTGCCACCCGGCCCGGGCGCGGCCGACAACAGCGCGGCGATCTCGAAGGCCCGTTGCTCGGACGCCACGTCGATTTCCATGTAGCCCGCGAGCATCTGGCCCGATGACGCGAACGGGCCGCTGGTGACCGACGGCTGTCCGCCGCCGTCACTGCGGACCACGGCGGCCTCGTCGATCAGTGCCAGCTCGGTGACCCACTCGCCGCAGTCCTGCAGCTGCCTGCTCACGTCGTTCATGTACTGCACGTGCGCGTCGAAGTCGGCCTTCGGCCACGTGAACAACGGCGGCACGCCCTCGATCTCGGCGTAGTGCTTGAGCAGCAGGTACCTCGTCATGGAAGCTCCCTTGCGCACCCAGCACCATCACCGGCGCCGGTCACCACGCGATGACGCCGCCCGCCGCGAAGCGACCGACTCGGTCAGTCGGCCCGCTCGCTGATGGCCTCGTGCAGCGCAAGAATACGGCGCGCGTTGTCCACGTGCAGGTTCTCGATCATCCGCCCGTCGACGGTCACCACGCCCTTGCCCTCGGCCTGCGCGGCCTCGAACGCGTCGATGACCTTCCGTGCGTGCTCGACCTCGTCCGCCGACGGCGCGAACGCCTGGTTGCACGGCTCGATCTGCGACGGGTGGATGAGCGTCTTGCCGTCGAAGCCCATCTGCCTGCCCTGGCGGCACTCCTCGGCGAAGCCTTCGGCGTCCTTCACGTCGTTGTAGACGCCGTCCAGGATCACCTTGCCCGTGGCGCGCGCGGCCAGCAGAGCCAGCGACAGCCCGCCGAGCAGCGGCGTGCGGCCCGGCACGAACTCCGCGTGCAGCTCCTTGGCCAGATCGTTGGTGCCCATCACCAAGACGGTCAGCCGCCGCGAGGCCGCGGCGATCTCCTCGGCGTGCAGCATCGCGACCGGGGTCTCCAGCATCGCCCAGATCGCGGTGTGCTCCGGCGCACCGTGCAGCTCGAGCGCCCGCTCGATGTTGTGCACCTCGGCGGCCGAGTTGATCTTCGGCACCACGATGCCGTGCGGCCCGGCCTTGGCCGCCTGCCGCAGGTCCGCCTCGTGCCACTCGGTGTCCAGCCCGTTGACCCGGATGGTCACCTCACGCGAGCCGTACTCGCCGGAGGCCGCGGCGGCGCACACCCGCTCCCGCGCCTCCTCCTTGGCATCCGGGGCGACCGCGTCCTCCAGGTCGAGGATCAGCGCGTCGGCGGGCAGGGTCTTGGCCTTCTCCAGCGCGCGCTCGTTGGCGCCCGGCATGTAGAGCACCGAGCGGCGCGGGCGGAGCGTCGAGTTCTGTGTGGTCACTGCCCGAGTGCCTCCTTGGTGGCCGCGTCATAAGCGGCCTTGAGTTCCGGATCGCGGGCGGCCAGCTCGTCGGCCAGGTCCGCCACCACCTTGCACTGCTTGAACGTGGCGTCGTCCTGCATCTTGCCGTCGATCATCACCGCGCCGGTGCCGTCGCCCATGGCCGCGATGACCCGGCGGGCCCACGCCACGTCCTCCGGTGCGGGCGAGAACACCTTCTTGGCGATGTCGATCTGCACCGGGTGCAGGCTCCACGCACCGACGCAGCCGAGCAGGAACGCGTTGCGGAACTGGTCCTCGCAGCCCACGACGTCCTTGATGTCGCCGTACGGGCCGTAGTAGGGCAGGATCCCGTGCGCCGCGCACGCGTCGACCATCCGCGCCACGGTGTAGTGCCACAGGTCCTGCTGCGCGGTGGTGCGGCCCTCGTGCAGGTCGTCCGACACCGGGTCGGTGCGCACCAGATAGCCGGGGTGGCCGCCGCCGACCCGGGTGGTCTTCATCCGACGACTGGCCGCCAGGTCGGCCGGGCCGAGCGAGATGCCCTGCATGCGCGGGCTGGCGCCGGCGATCTCCTCGACGTTGGCCACCCCGCTGGCGGTCTCCAGGATGGCGTGCACCAGCAGCGGCCTGGTCAGTCCGGCGCGGGCCTCCAGCTGGGCGAGCAGCCGGTCCACGTAGTGGATGTCCTGCGCGCCCTCCACCTTCGGGACCATGATCACGTCGAGCTTGTCGCCGATCTCGGTGACCAGCGTGATCAGGTCGTCCAGCACCCACGGCGAGTCGAGGCTGTTGACCCGCGTCCACAGCTGGGTCTGCCCGAAGTCGGTCGACTTGGCCACCTCGACCAGCCCGGCCCGTGCGGCCTCCTTGCGGTCCGCCGCCACCGCGTCCTCGAGGTTGCCGAGCAACACGTCCACCTTGGGCGCGATGTCCGGGACCTTGGCCCGCATCTTCTCGTTGCTCGGGTCGAAGAAGTGGATCATGCGAGACGGCCGGAACGGAATCTCCCGCACCGGTTCGGGCGCCCCGATCGCTAAGGGCGCGAAGAAGTCTTTCGGCGAACGCATACGACCTCCATGTCTGTGGCATCGCCGGCCGGGCCGGGCGTGACCACCATAAATCCGACCTGGCCGGGCACAATGCGTTCGGCGGCCAGGGGTGACAAACGCCTCGTAGTGCGTCGACAAGATCACACCGGGGTTGACGGGCGGGGAAATCACCCCGGAGTTGACGGGCAAGTCCCGGATCGTGCCGCACGCCGGTGACGCAGCGTGGCGGCATCCCGGCAGTTCATCGTGGTGCTCACCCATCCGGCCGCACCGTCGGACCGAAGCCGTTCGACCGCCCATCGACCGGTCACCGACGTTTAACGGCCGCCAATCGCATGCGAGCGCGCTAGCTAGAGACGAGCGTGGGCGAGCTTGGTACCCAAGTCATGGGCCGCTTTCCGCGGCGGCACCCACGAACATCACCGGGAGTGACACGCACCCCGGGGCCGGCGTCGGCGCGCCGGGAGGGCACGTTCGTACAGAGAGGTGGCCACGTGCAGGTTCCCCAGGGACGCACCAGTTCGGACCCGTCGCAAGCAGTCGGTGCGCGCACGCGCCGCCGACCGGCGCCGGTCATTCCCCCTGGGCCGCTGCCGACCGAGGGCGTGGAGCTCGCCGCTGCCGCCGCCCGGCAGCTGGACTGGACCGGTGTGGTGCTGCCGGAGACCACGTTGTTCGGCCGCCGCGTGCATCTCGTCGCCCGGCCGCGTACCGACGTGCACGCCGAGCGGATCGCCACCGGAGCGGGCCCGGTCACCGACAAGGCCACCGTGGCGACCTGGACCTGGCCCGAGCTGGAGCACACCGCGCCCGCGGCCGCCGTCGACGTCGTCGGGGCGGTGGCGGTGGCCAGGCACTGGCGGACGGCGCTGGCCAACGCGGTGCCCTTCACCCGCTACTTCCCGGCCGCCGTCGTGCTGCCGTCGGCCGCGATGATGACGCACGACTACGTGAACAACTGCCTGCCGCGCGCCCGCGCGTACGGCATCGCGGTGCTGTCGGTCGACGAGGCAGCTGCCGTGAGCCGTGACCTGTCCGGCGACGCGGGCCGGGTCATCCCCGCCGACGACGCGAACAGCCGGTGGATCGAAGAGGTCGCCTACGACCAGTTGTTGACCACGGCCGACGTCTCTGCTTGCGTGGAGTAGTGCGCGTAGTCATTGCAGGCGGGCACGGCAAGATCGCCCGCAAACTCTCCGGCCTGCTCATCGCTCGCGGCGACGAGGCGGTGGGCATCATCCGCAACCCCGACCACGCCGACGATCTGTCGGGCGCCGAGCCTGCGGTCCTGGACCTGGAGTCGGCCTCGGTGGACGACGTCGCCGAGGTGCTGACCGGTGCCGATGCCGCCGTGTTCGCCGCGGGCGCAGGGCCCGGAAGCGGAGCCGCGCGCAAGGACACCGTGGACCGCGCAGCGGCGGTGTTGTTCGCCGAGGCGAGCGAACGCGCGGGCGTGCGCAGGCATGTGCAGATCAGCGCCATGGGCCTGGAGCGGCAGAACGAGCCGGAGAAGGTCGGCGAGGTGTTCGCCGCCTACCTGAAGGCCAAGGCAGCCGCCGAGGACGACCTGCGGGCGCGTGACCTGGACTGGACCATCCTGCGGCCGGGCAGGCTCACCGACGACGAGCCGACCGGTGTGGTGCAGCTGGCCGAGTCGGTCGGCTACGGGCAGATTCCGCGTGCCGACGTCGCTGCGGTGGTGCTGGCGCTGCTGGACGAGCCGCGTACCGCGGGGCGGACGCTGGAGACCGTCGGTGGCCAGACGCCCATCGCCGACGCCGTCGCCGCCGTGGTTCAGGGCTGACCGAGCACGCGGTCGAGATAGTCGTTGGTGAACAGGCCGTCCGGGTCGACGGTCTTGCGCACCGCCAGGAACTCGTCGAACTTCGGGTAGCGGCCACGCAGCGTCTCGGCCCCCAGCGTATGCATCTTGCCCCAATGCGGGCGGCCGCCGACGTTGTTCACGATCGACTCGAAGGCGGCGAAGTACTCGTCGTAGCGCATGCCCTGGAACTGGTGCACGGCGATGTAGCCGTTGGCGCGCTGGTATCCGGTGGACAGCCAGATGTCGTCCGGCGCGGCGACGCGGATCTCGATCGGGAACGCCACCGGGTACGAGAGCTTGGCCGCGGCTGCCCGTAGTTCCTGCAGGACATTGACCACCTCGCCGCGCGGCACGGCGTACTCCGACTCGACGAACCGCACGTCGCGGCTGGTCACGAAGACGCGATGGGAAACGTCGCTGTACCGGCGCTCGGACAGCACGTTGGTCATGACCCGTTGGGTGGGTTTGGTCAGCCGCGGTGCCGCGCGCAGCATGCGGCACACCGCGCCGAACAGCTGGTTCTCGATCAGCCCGTACTCCACGTACTGCCTGGCCTTGCTCAACGGCCGCGGCGGCTCCCCGGCAGGCACCCGGTTGTTCCGCTTGATCAGCGTCTTGTCGCTGTGCGGGAACCAGTAGAACTCGAAGTGGTCGTTGCCCTCGGCCTCGTCGTCGAACCGCTCCAGCACCGCGTCCAGCCGGTCCGGGGCCTCCTGCGCGGCCAGCACGAACGACGGCACGCAGTTGATCGTGACCGTGCTGAGGATGCCGAGCGCGCCGAGTCCCACGCGGGCGGCGGCGAAAAGGTCCGGACGTTCGTGCGGCGAGCAGCGCACCACCGAGCCGTCGGCCGTGACGAGTTCGAGCGCGGCGACCTGGGTGGCCAGGCCGCCGAACGTCGCGCCGGTGCCGTGGGTGCCGGTGGAGATGGCCCCGGAGATGGTCTGCTTGTCGATGTCGCCCATGTTCTCCAGGGCCAGGCCCAGCGCGTCGAGGATGCGGTTGAGCTCGCGCAACGTCGTGCCCGCGCGGACGGTCACCTGGCGAGCGGCCATGTTCACGTCGACGACCCCGGTGTAGCCGCCGAGGTCCACCGCGTGCTCGTCGGTCGCGGCGATCGGGGTGAACGAGTGGCCGCTGCCCAGTGGGCGAATGCGGCGTCCCGCATCGGCGGCCGCGCGGACGGCGGCGACGATGCCGTCCAGGTCGGTCGGCCGATGGATGACCTTGGGTGCCGCCACCGCGGTCCCCGCCCAGTTCGACCACTGCATCATGCTTGCCCGCCTGCCTTCGGTGTCGGTGCGCACAGCCGGATCATACGCGAAACAGTTTCATGTACGTCGGTTTTGCGGGTAGTCTCGTCGCCATGGTGAGCCCGTCGACCAGCCCAGGACGCTCCGCATTCGACGCATCCGACCGGAGTGCCCTGCGCAGGGCTTACGACACCGCCACGGCCGGCCTCGAAGCCCCGCTGGCCATCGTCGACCTGCAGGCCTTCGATGACAACCTGGAGATGCTGGCCGCTCGGGCGAACGGTCGGCCGATCCGGGTCGCCAGCAAGTCGATCCGTTGCCGGTACCTGCTCGACCGGGCGCTGTCCCATCCCGCGACGGCGGGCGTGATGGCCTACTCGCTGCCCGAGGCGTTGTGGCTGTACCGCAACCAGGTCTCCGACGACATCCTGGTCGCTTACCCGACGGTCGACGCGGCTGCGCTGCGTGAACTGGCCGCCGACGCCAAGGCGTGCGCGGTCATCACGGTGATGGTCGACTCGGTGGATCACCTCGACCTCATCGACAAGGTTCTTGGTCCGGGCCATCCGCCGTTGCGCGTGTGTATCGAGCTGGATGTGTCGTGGCGCCCGCTGCCGCGCGTGCACATCGGACCGCGGCGATCGCCGGTGTTCACTCCGCGGGAAGCGGCGACCCTGGCGCGCGCGGTCGTCGCACGGGACGGCTTCCGGCTGGTCGGGCTGATGGGTTACGAGGGACAGATCGCCGGCGTCGGGGACAACGACGGCAACGCCGTGAAATCCGCGGTGATGCGGTGGATTCAACGCCGGTCGGCGGCCGAGCTGACCGAGCGCCGGACGGCCGCGGTCCGCGCGGTCCGGGCGATCGCCGACCTGGAGTTCGTCAACGGCGGCGGCACCGGCAGCTTGGAAACCACCACCGAAGACCCGTCGGTGACCGAGGTGACCGCCGGGTCCGGGCTCATCGGGCCGACGTTGTTCGACGCGTACTCCCGCTTCCGGCCCCGGCCCGCGGTGTTGTTCGCGATGCCCGTGGTACGCAAGCCCGCACCGAGCACGGCCACCCTGTTCGCCGGTGGCTACATCGCCTCCGGACCGACCGGGCCGTCGCGGCAACCGTCGCCTTACCTGCCCTCGGGGCTCAAGCTCACCGCGCTGGAAGGCGCAGGCGAGGTGCAGACACCCGTGGTCGGGAGGGCAGCGCGGCAGCTGGCGATCGGGGACCGGGTGTGGCTGCGGCACGCCAAGGCCGGTGAGCTCGCCGAGCGGTTCGACCGCTACCACGTGGTGGTCGGCGACAAGCTCGAGGAGACCGTGCCGACCTACCGCGGCGAGGGCGTGAACTTCGGCTGACAGTGGCGCGGAATTTGCGTTGAAAGTCCAGTCTCTCGTGGGTAAGGGTCGGCAGTATGCGTAAGCCTGCCGAGAAGTGGCTCCGGGCATGGCGGCTCGAGGACGCACCGGCCCTGCTGGCCGCGGCGAACGAACCGTCGCTGCAGGAGCAATTCGTTCGACCCGTCGCCACGTTGGACGAGGCCCGCGAGTGGATCCAGGCCCGCGGCGCGGACAGCGCCGAAGGCACCGCGCACGCGTGGGCGATCACCGACGAGGACGACGAAGCGATCGGCCTGGTGACCGTGTCGCACATCGAACCGCGCCATTCCACCGGCTGGGTGGCGTACTGGCTGCTCCCGCGGGGAAGGGGGAAGGGATTGGCCGCGCGCAGCGTGCGAGCGGTGTCCCGGTGGGCGTTCGACGAGCTGGGCTTGTTCCGGCTCGAGCTCGGTCATCGAGTGGAGAACGTCGCGTCGTGCCGAGTCGCGGTGGCGGCGGGCTACGCACCCGAAGGCATCGAGCGGTCGCGGCTTGAGTACGACGGCGTCCGCTACGACGTGGAGCGGCACGCGCGGCTGGCGACGGACCCGGAGCCGAACTAGGTCAACGCGCCGGGCAACACCGTGGCCTCCGACCGGTTCGGGTCAACCCCGGATCCCGGCGCTCAGCGGCCGAACCGGCTCTCCAGGTACAGCTTGATGACGTGCTTGGTCTCGTCGATGACCACCGGGTCCCCCTTCGGGTCCGTGCGGAAGGCGAACTTCAGCAGGGCGTCGGCGATCTCGACCGCCACCTTGATCGGCGTCACCAGCTGCTCGGGCGGCAGGTCGACCCGGCCGATGAGCAGCTCGGTCATGCCCTCGGCGACCACGTCGTTGTTGGTACGGCTGCCGTCCAGCAGGCGTGGGTCCACGGCGTCACCGAAGTGAACACGGGCGAAGCCCGGCGTCTCGTGGTGCATCTGGAGGTAGATGTCCAGCAGCGCATCCACCACGGCCCACCAGTGCTGGTGGTCGACCGTGGCCAGTCGCTCGGCGGCCAGCGACATGAACCGCTCCAGGTTGCGCTGGGTCAGTGCCTGCACCACGGCCCGCTTGTCCGGGAAGAACTGGTACAGCGAGCCGACCGCCACGCCGGCGCGTTTGGCGATGGCCGTGGTGGTCAGGCGCTCGTAGCCGACTTCGTCCAGCAGCTCGGCGGCCGCGTCCAGCATGCGCGCCACGCGGAGCGCGCTGCGCTGCTGTACCGGCTTCCGTCGGAGCGATGTGAGCTGCTCACCTACCACCACGTGGTTCCACTCCCCATCTCGGTTTTTCCGCCTGCGAACAACTCTAGAGCAGCGACGTCGACATATCGGTCGGTTCGTCGACGGGCACACCATCGGGGACAACACGGGTCCACGGGCCGGTACCGGTCGGGGGAGAGGAATTACGGCACCGGCCCGTGGAGTCGGGGAGGGCGGGGAGGGGAGGGAAGGCCGGCGGCGATCAGCGGGGCAGCACGCGCGGGAGGTGCGCACTGCTCGTCCGCCGCGGGGGTGTCGCCGCCGGCGAGGTCTTGGTCAACCGGAGCGCAGGCCTGCGGTCGAGACGCCGCTGCGCAATGCGTGGCGGCGGGGGTGCACCGCGGAGTGCGATTCCGCCTCACGGCCCCGCTGGCGCGGCGGCTGCTGCGGGGCCAGCCCACCCGCGACCAGGTGCTCGTGGGCTGCTTGCCACACCGAGCACGGCGCCTTGCTGCGGTGCCACCGCGTCGAGCAGGTCGGGCAGTCGCCGCGGTCGTCCGGCTCGTGCAGCTTCAGCATCGACCGCCACGCCTCGGCCAGCCGGGGCAGTTCGGAGCGGGCGACGGACAGCAAGGAAGGGGCGTCGGCGCGCTCGGCCAGATCGGAGAGCATGTCCAGCCGCTCCCAGACGGCGTTGCGGAGAACCTGCCCCAGGATCTCGTCCACTGCTTGTGTCACCTTTCCGCGAGTTTGGCAGCTTCGTGCAGCACCGCCGTGAGCTGACCGATCTGGCTGACCGTCATCCGTGCCGTCTCGCCCGGCGGCCCGCTGACGACGACTTCGCCGTCGTCGACGAAGACCGTCACGCAGCGATCCCGGCCGATCATGTCGCCGCACCGAATGCGCCACACGACCTGACCGTTCTCCACTTCGCGCACCACGTCGCTGGAGACCACCTGCGAGCCGTTGGGGACGGGGCGCACCGGACGGCGGGCCGCGGCGGGGCGCGGGTTGGTGGTGCGGGGCAGGGGGTGCACCCGGCTGGGCCGGGGACCAACGGGGCTCATCCGCCGGGTTGTCGTGCCGCCGACCAACTCCACTGGTGTCACTCCGCTCGCTGTCGCTACCGCCTGGTTCGGTTCGCTCTGCGGCCCCGGTCCCGGCCCGTGCCAGTTGCTCACGGTGTTCGGCCGTTCACTGGGGCCCGAACTCAAGACTGCGGTGCAAATTGCGTTCCGGGCGGGCGACAGCGCTGGGCGGTATCACCGCGCCGATGAACGGTCGATCGAGTTCAGCTCGTCCGATCAGGCTTCAAATTGCGGTGTTCGCGTGGTCGAATGGACCTGCTTACGCTGCTTGTCAGTCCCACGGATGAGGATGCCTGCCGATGGATGCCAGCGAGGAAAAGGTCGCTCACCTGGTCTCCGAGAAGGTCTGGGAGACCAAGGACATGCGGGAAGCGCTAGCGGCACGCGACATCAGCAAGGTGTACCTGCTGCTGCGGAAGGAAGGCATTTCCCAACGGCAGATCGCCGCAGCGACCGGTCAGTCGCAGTCCGAGGTGTCGGAAATCCTCAAGGGCCGTCAGGTCATGGCCTACGACGTGCTCGTGCGCATCGCCCAGGGTCTGGGCATCCCCAGGGGCTACATGGGGCTGGCCTACGACGAGGCCACCCAGATCACGGTCGTCGGTGCGGCCGACGAGCAGCAGGCTGAGGAGGACGAGGCGGTGAAACGACGGAGGTTTCTCGCGCACGCCGCACAGGTCACCATGGGTGCCACGGTGTTCGCTGCGGACTCCGGGTCGTGGACTGCGCCCCGACCGGCGGTGACTCCGGCCCCGAACCGTATCGGGATGGCCGACGTACGCCAGGTCGAAGCAGCGACGAGAGCGCTTCGCGCGCTGGACTACCAGTACGGCGGCGGGTTCTGCCGGGATGCGGTGATCGCCCAGCTCGGCTGGGGTCAGCAGATGCTCAACTCGAGCGCCACCGAGCAGGTGAAATCGCGGCTGTACGTGGCATTGGCGGACCTGCACAACGTGGCGGGCTGGACGTCGTTCGACACCGGCCTGGTGGACTCCGCCCGCGGGCACTTCGCCAAGGCGCTCGAGCTGGCCAAGGAGGGCGGAAGCCACCCGCTGGTGGCCAACATCCTCTACCGCATGGGCCGGGTGTACCTGCACTACGAGTCGCCCGACGACGCGTTGAAGATGTTCCAGCTCGGCCAGATCGCCGCGCAGGAATCCGGCTCGCAGCTATCGGTGGCGGTGCTCACCGCGAACGAGGCGTGGGCCTACGCGATGATGGGCAACGAGGAGCAGGCGCTGCGGCTGCTCGGCATGACCAGGGACACCTTCGCCAGGGCAGAAGGTGAAGAGGTCCCCGCGTGGGCGCAGTTCTTCAACCAGACCGACGTGCACGCGATGATCGGCACCGTGCACACCGTGCTCGCCCAGCAACCGGGGCTGACCGAGCACACCAAGTACGCGATTCCCGCGCTGACCAGGGCGATCGACGGCTACGGCGATGACATGGCGCGCAGCAAGGCGTTCAACTTGAGCGCGCTGGCCACCAACCACCTGTTGGAGGGCGACATCGACCACGGCGCCAAGGTCGGCCGGTCCGCACTGGAGTGTGCCGAGAGCATCAAGTCCGCCCGGATCAAGGACCGGATGAAGCCGCTGAAGCGCGAGGCGGAGCGGCGCGTGAACAACCCGGACGCACGCGAACTCGCCGAGCGCATCAACGCCTTCTACGCGGCTTAGGAGCTCGGCATCCCCAACGAGAGGGGCGGGATGCTGCGGGAACCGCGTTTCACCCCGGACAAGCTGCAGGCCGCCCTGCAGGTGGTGTGCAAGCGGCTCGGCGTGGACCACGAGGGTGCTCGGCTGCTGCGGTTCACCAACAACGCGGTGTACGCCCTGAAGTCGATCCCCGCCGTCGTGCGCATCGTCGGGTCGCGGAAGTTGATGCACCGGGCGGCCAAAGTGGTGCGGCTCGCCCGGCACCTCGAGCAGCACGACGTGCCCGCGGTGCGGCTGTATCCAGGGATTGCGCAGCCGGTGTACGGCGACAACCCGGTGTTCACCGCGACCGTGTGGCGCTGGGTGGAGCCTGCCGGCCGGACCGCCACCCCGGAAGAGTTGGCCGAGCTGCTGAAACGCCTGCACGCGGTGCCGAAGCCCGAGCACATCGGGCCGTGGGAGCCGCTGGCCGACGTGCAGGCCAGGCTGCAGGACGCGGAAGAGCTGGACCAGGACGACCGGGCGTTCCTGCTGGCCGCATGCCGTCGGGTGCAAGACGAGTTGCAGCGGCTGGAGTTCCCGCTCGGGTCCGCCGTCGTGCACGGAGATGCCCACCTGGGCAACGTGCTCGTCGGGCCGGACGGGCCGGTGCTGTGCGACTTCGATTCGTCCGGGTACGGCCCGCGGATCTGGGATCTGGTGCCGGTGGCCGTCGGCGGACAACGGTTCGGCGAGCCGGCCTCGGTGTACCAGGCGTTGGCGGACGCCTACGGTTTCGACGTCTTGCAGTGGTCCGGTTATCCGGTGCTGCGTGCGGTTCGGGAACTGAAGCTCACCACCAGTGTGCTGCCCACGCTACGGAGCAACCCACAGGTGCGCCCCGAGCTGCGCAGAAGGCTGGCGGACCTGCGCGCGGGTAGATCGGAGACGGTCTGGACGCGATACCGGTAGCACGCTGTCCGGGCAGTACTCCGAACGGGTTCATTCACCGATGGATTTCCGCCGTTCACCGCTTGCCGCGCGAAGTCGCTCGACGAGGTGAAAGTTCGGTCCGGCTAGTCACCCGTTCAGGACACCGGGGAGCGGGCGAGAACCACCGCGAGACCGAATGCCACACCCATCACCGCGACCTCGGCGGCCGCCCAGGTGACGAAAGCGGACTTCTTGTGGGCGGCGATCGCGGGCAGCAGCCGCCATCGCATGCGGGCGCCGAACACCGCGATCGCGGCAAGGCACACCATCTTGCCGATGACCAGCCAGCCGTACGGCGTGCCGAACGCGGCCTCGAGGAACGGCATCGCGGGTTGCGCGAGCAGCTCGACGATCGCGTTGAACAACCCGGTGCCCGCGACCACGAACAGGCTGACGCCCGCCAGCTTGGAGAACCGCGGCAGGGCGGTGGCCAAGAGCCCGCGGTTGCCGGCCAACAGCACGGCGAGCGTGGCGAGTCCGCCCACCCACGCGGCCGCGGCCATGACGTGCAGCTCGATCGAAATGGTCGTGTAGTCGTGGTACTCCCACGTCGACGAATGACCGGTGATCGGCAGCGGCAGCAGCGCGAACAAGGCAAGCCCGATGCGGGCCTCCGCCGGGACGCGTTCGCCGCGACGTACCGCCAGTACGCCGAGGACGCAGTGCAGGAACGCGAGCCCGGCGACGATCAGCAGCGCTTTGCCCGCTCCGACCGTGGTGACGTAGTCCGACACGTCGGCCATGTCGATGGTCTCGGCCGATCCGCGGTACTCGGCCGTCTGCAGCAGGAGCAGCACCAGCGCGCCGGCCGACCAGACGAGTGCCGCCGCGACCGCCGCCCGGCGCGCCGGGCGCAGCACGGGTTCGGTGAGATCCGGGCGGTCGTAGCCGAGCAGCACCGGCAACAGGGACAGCCCGATGGTGGCCACCGCGGCGATGTTGAGCAGGGTGCGCACCAGCGGGATGGCGACCAGGACCACCGGACCCGGATCGGCCAGCCCGGGGATCGGAGTCAGGCTGACCACCGACAGGCCGATGAGCGTGCCCAGCACCGCACCGGTCACGCCGGTGATCAGTGCCGGGTAGCGCGCGGGTGCCGGGGCCCTGGTCGCTTCCGCCATCGTCAGCCTCGCCGCCTCGTCACGACTGGTCCTTGCCCACGCGCAGCGCGAACACCAGACCGACGCCGACCAGCACGACGGCGCCGCCGATCCACACCCACAGCGGCAGGCCGTCGGACTCCTCGGCCTGCGCGGCGGTGTCGGCCGAGGACTGCGAGCCACCGTCGGAGGGCTCGCGTCCCGCGTTGGCCGGGTCGTCCTTGGTCAGCGTGAACGTCAGCTTGTTCTGCACCACGTGACCGTCGGCGGACAGGATCCGGTAGCCGATGGTGTACTCACCGGCCGGGCCGAGACCCTCCAGCGCGACACTCGCCTCGGGCCCGTCGACCGTCACCTCGCCCTCGGGGTCGGTGTACTGCTTGCCGTCCGGGCCGTTGACCACGATCTGGTTGCCCGGCCCGGCCTGCACGTTGGCGTTGAACGTCAGCGTGATCTCGCTCGGTGCCTCGGCGATCTTGGCGCCCTTGGCCGGGTCGGACGAGATCAGCACGTTGTGCGCCCACGCAGGCTGCGCCACCCCGCCGACGCCGAGCGCGGTCAGCAGCGCGGTGACGACGACAGCGATCAGGCGTTTCATGACGAGGCCTTCTTCCGGCTCCGCAGGACCGCACCGATCCCGGCACCCGCGCCGAGCGCACCCAGCGCCAGGCCGATGCCGCCGAGCCAACGAGCCGTGGTGTCGGTGGCGTCCTCGTCGGCCGCGGCGTTCGCACTGTCGTCACCGTTGTCGTGCGAGGCGGCGGCTGCTCCGCCGTGGTGGCCGTCTCCGGACGGCGGCGCCAACTCGACCGCAGGCGCGGGCTTGTCGGCCTCCGGGTCCTCGTCCGCCCAGCTGACCGTGGTGCCGTTGGTGTAGTGCTGGTCGGCGGGCAGGATCAGCCTGTCGACCTTGGGCAGCGGACCGGTGGAGAACGAGAACTCCTGGTAGGACTGCTCGCCCGCGGGGATCTCGCTGCCCTTCTCCGCGGTCCAGGTGATCGACGTGACCACTTCGGTCAGCTCGGCGCCGTCATCGGTGGTGACGGGCTCGTCCAGCTTGGTCTTGGTGATCTTGGCGGTCCACCCGGGCACCGGCTTGGTGCGTGCGTTGGCCAGCGCGTACTCCTCGTCGAAGTGCACGGTGACCTTGTCGGTGCCTGCCTTCTCCTCTTCGTTGGGCACCCGCAGCGTGATGGCCGCGTGCCCGCCCTGCTCCGGCTGGGCACCGTAGACCTGGGCGGTGACGTGGGCGGATGCGACCGCGGTCGACGAGAGGCCGAGGGCCGCCGTGGCGGCCAGGACGGCGGCCGCGCGGGTGAGTTGACGAGTCTTGGACATGCGTGAATTGCTCCTGAATCTAGCCGTGCAACGGGATGACCATGGGCGGTGTTCACCCATGGCTGTGGTGTGATCAGGAGCGATGCGGTGGTCCGCGCCTGGTGTGCACTCGGCGCAGCAGGACCTCGGTGTAGGTCGCGGGGACGACCGGGTCGACCGGGGTTCTGGCGACCTCGGCTCGCGGCGGCCCGGCCAGGAGGACGACCGGCAACACGCGGCACAGCCCGGCGATGACGGCCAGCAGGCCGCGTTCGGCGCTGGTGATCAGCGCGGCCATCGCCACGGTGGCGCACGCGTGCGTGGCCACCATCCCCCACGTGCTCACCTCGGACGTCGCCGCCGCCGGGTGGCTGAGCCACGTCAACGTGAAGTGGGTGAGCAGCTGCGAGCCGGCCAACGTGATCAGGATGCCGACCAGCCCACCGCTGCGGGTTCCGTGCGCCCGGCCGACGAGCGCGGTGGAGATCCAGCCGGTGAGTCCGGCGATCACCAGGGCCAGCGACAACGGTGGCAGCGCACCGTTCGCGACGGCGTGCGCAGTGATGGACAGCACCGCTGAGGTGGCGGCAAGCAGGCAGCCGCGCGCGATCCGGATGTCCGGGTGTACGCGGGAACGGCTGCTCACACCATCAGGGTATCCGGGGGTTCGCCCTCGTCTCGCCATGCGGTCGGAGGGCGTGCCCCTTCGGGCGCGGGTACGTGGGTGTGCGCTCGGTCGTTCCGGGCGCGGGCCGCTCGATCGGTGCTCGGTCGGTTCGCGGGCGGCCAAGCTGGGCTGTGGTGCGTGGTGTGCGCTCGGTCGGTTGCTGGCGGCCGGCCCGTGGCGGTGCTCGGTCGGTGCGCAGAAGAGCCAGTTAGGGCGGCGGTGCATGGCGCGCGCTCGGCCGGTCGGTGGCGCCGGCCCGTCCGCGTTCCCTCCGAGTACCTGCCCGTCAGACCCCGAGGTGGCGCAGCAACCGCGTCTCCAGGCCGTCCAGCTCGCCGGCGACCGCGCGATGGGCCTGCTTGCGGCGCGACGAAGGCATGCGCTCGGCGGCCCGCACCGCCGCGCTCAGCTGGCGCACGGTGTCCTCGGCCTGGTCGGCGAACTGCACCTTCTCCTCGTCGCCGCTGGCCCGCAGCTCCCGCAGTCCTTCGCTGATGCCTGCGATGCGCGCGTGCAGCGCGGCGCCGTACCCGCGGTATTCGGCGAGCGCGTCCACACTGACGCCCAGCTTGCGCGCCCGGTAGCGCTCGTAGGCCTCTCGGCCCGCACCGGCGGCCCGCACCAGGTACGGCACCACGACGGGCAGCACCGTCGGCGCCACCGCCTTGCCGAGCGCGATCGCGTTGCGCACTTTGCCCGCGGTGATCTTCGGCTCCTTCGCCTTCGCCACGACCGTCACTCCTGGTGCCTCGGTGCCCTCTTCTATCGCCTTGCGCGTGGCCTTCGCCGCCTGCTTCGCGGCCGCCTTGGTGGCCTTGCGTTCCTTCTTGGCGGCGCGCTTGAGCCGCTTGGCCTCCTTCTTCGCGGCCTTCCGGGCCGTCTTGGAGTGCCCGGCGCGCTCGATCGAGGAAACCACTTCGGCCAGCATGCCCGGATCGTCGAGGTTCGACTCGCTCGCCGCCATGTCATCAACCTAACCCGCACCGGGCCGGTTGGCACGACCGACACCGTCAGTGGTGCCGCCTATGGTGAACGCGTGGTGATGAGCTTGGCGAACGTGGTGCTGGACGCCGGAGTGGTCACGCGGTGCAGGCGGCGCGTGCACTGGGAGCACGATCCGGCGGCGCCGCAGCTCGACCCGTTGCCCGAGAACCCGGCGGTCGAGCAGCGGAAGGCCGACGCGCAGGCGCACCGGGCCGCGATCGCCAAGTTGCTTGCCGAGGAGTTCCAGGGTTCGGGCTGGGTGGAGGTGCCGACCGACGCCGAGCCGGAGGAGCGCATCGCCGCCACCGTCGCCGCGCTGCAGCAGGGCGTCTCGGTCATCTCCGGCGGGTTGTTGCCGGTCGATGTCGAGGCGGGCCGGCGCGGCGGTGCCGAGCTGCTGGTCCGCACGCCCGGCGGCTACGTCCCGGTGATCGTCGTGCGGCACCGCATCACCGACCCCGGCGAGGGCGCGCTGACCACGGCATTGACCGACCTGAACCCGGACAACGCGCGGGAGGACCCCGAGCGCAAGGTCCGGTCGCATCCACGGGACCAGTTCCGCCTGGCGCACGTCGTCGAGCTGCTGCGTGCCGCCGGGTACGCCGACCCGGATCGCGTGGTCGGCGGCGTCATCGGGCTCGATGCCGACGTGGTGTTGTGGCACGACCTGCTCGCCCCCAGCTTCCCCGGTGAGAAGTCGACGATGCAGGAGTACGCCGAGCGCTTCGCCGACCGGCTGGCCGTGGCCGCCGCCGCTGCCAGCGGTGCCGAGCCGCTGGCGCAGCCGTCGCGCATCCTGGCCTGCAGGCACTGCCCGTGGTGGCCGGTGTGCGAGAAGATGCTGCACGACAAGCAGGACGTGAGCCTGGTCGTCCGCGGCGATGACGCGGTCGCGCTGCGCGAGGCGGGTTTCGAGACCGTGGCGTCGCTGGCTGCCGCCGATCCCAAGGCCGAGCCACCTATCGCGTTCACCGGCACGACGTTCGAGAACGCCGTGGCGCTGGCGCGGGCGTGGCAGGCGGGCCTGTCCGTCGTGCGCCTGGTGCCGCGGATCGAGGTCCCGCGCGGCGACGTCGAGGTGGACGTCGACATGGAGAGCTACGTCGACCACGGCGCGTATTTGTGGGGCACGTTGCTCAGCGGTGCCGACATCGGCCTGCCGCAGACCTACCGAGCATTCGGCACGTGGGAGCCGCTGCCGACCGAGGACGAGGCCCGCTCGTTCGCCGAGTTCTGGGCATGGTTCACCGATGTGCGGTCGCGGGCGGCCGCGCGTGGCCTGACGTTCCGTGCCTACTGCTACAACGCGTGGGCGGAGAACCGCTGGCTGCTGGGGTCGGCCGAGCGGTTCGCGGGCATGCCGGGCATCCCGAGCGTGGCGGAGGTTCAGGAGTTCATCGACTCCGACGAGTGGGTCGACATGTTCGTCTGCGTGGTCGACAGCTTCCTGTGCGCGCACGGCAAGGGGCTGAAGGTCATCGCCCGGGTGGCCGGCTACGAGTGGCACGACCCGGATGCCGGTGGCGAGGCGTCCATGCGCTGGTACCGGGAGGCCGTCGGGCTCGGCGAAGGCGAAGCCGATCCGGCCCAGCGGGCTCGGTTGCTGCGGTACAACGAGGACGACGTGCGGGCCACCTTCGTGCTGCGCGAGTGGATGACCAGCACGGCCAACACCGAGATTCCTTACGTCGGAGACTTGTGAGCCGGCCCGACGAGGTCATCGGGCCGGCTCATCCAGGTCAGGATTCGTCGATCAGCGCGGGGCCATCCGCAGCGCGCCGTCCATCCGGACGACCTCGCCGTTGAGGTAGTCGTGCTCGATCAGGTTGACGGCCAGCTGCGCGTACTCCTCCGGCCTGCCGAGCCGCTTCGGGAACGGCACCCCGGCGGCCAGACCTGCCCGGAACTCGTCGGTCACGCCGGCCAGCATCGGCGTGTCCACGATGCCCGGCGCGATGGTGAGCACCCGGATGCCCTGCGAGGCCAGGTCACGGGCGGCGGGCAGCGTCATGCCCGCCACGCCCGCCTTGGACGCGGCGTAGGCGATCTGGCCGATCTGCCCCTCGAACGCGGCGATCGACGCGGTGTTGATCACCACGCCACGCTGGTCGTCGGCCAACGGTTCGGTCTTGGCCATCGCCTCGGCGGCCAGCCGCATGACGTTGAAGGTGCCGAGCAGGTTGACCTCCAGCACCTTGCGGAACAGGTCCAGATCGTGCGGCCCCTTCTTGGACAGCACGCGACCCGCCCAGCCGACACCGGCGCAGTTGACCGCCACCCGCAGCGGCACGCCCGCGTTCGCGGCCTTGTCCACGGCGGCCTGTACTTGCTCGGGGTTGGTCACGTCGGCTTCGACGTAGGTCACGCCGTCGGGGTGGGGCGCCTTGTCGATCGCCGGGGCGAGATCCAGCGCGAAGACGGTCGCGCCCTTGGCGGCGAGTGCGGCGGCGGTAGCGCCACCGAGCCCGGAAGCGCCACCCGTCACGATGGCCGAAGTCGATGCAAGTTCCATGCTGCGGAGATTAACTGACGTTCACTTCAGACGTTTGTCCAGCTTCGGCCGCCGGCCGTAGCCTTGGGTTCATCTCGAGGAACGGAGCGGTTCGATGGTCGAGATCCACCACGCCAGCTGCACGCTGTGCGAGGCCACCTGCGGCATCACCGTCACCACCGACGGCGACCGGGTCGTCGACATCCGTGGCGACGAACGCGATCCGATCTCCCAGGGCTACATCTGCCCGAAGGCGACCGCGCTCGCGGACCTGCACCACGACCCGGACCGGCTCAAGCGTCCGGTGGTCAAGCGGGACGGCGAGTTCGTCGAGGTCGACTGGGACGAGGCGTTCGATCTGGTGGGCGAGCGGCTGCGGGCGGTCCGCAGCCGCCACGGCAAGGAAGCGCTCGGCGTCTACTACGGCAACCCGACCGCGCACAATCTCGGCCTGCTGTTGTTCGGGCTGCCCCTGTTCCGCTCGTTGGGGAGCCGGCACGTCTACTCGGCCACGTCGGTGGATCAGCTGCCGCACATGCTGGCCGCGCTGCTGATGTTCGGGCATCAGGCGTTGTTGCCGGTGCCGGACATCGACCGCACCGACCTGTTCGTGTGTCTCGGTGCCAACCCGCTGGTCTCCAACGGCAGCGTCATGACCGCGCCGAACATGCGTAAGCGGCTGCGGGCCGTCCGTGACCGCGGCCGGGTCGTCGTCATCGACCCGCGGCGGACGGAGTCCGCGAACTCGGCCGAGCACATCTTCATCCGGCCCGGCACCGACGCGCTGATGCTGTTGTCGGTGGTCAACGTGCTTTTCGCGGAAGATCTGGTGCGGCCGGGACGGCTCGCCGACCGGATGACCGGACTGGGTGAGCTGCGCGCCGCCGCCGAGGAGTTCCTACCGGAGCGAACTGCTCCCGTGACGGGCGTTTCCGCCGAGCAGGTTCGCGAATTGGCTCGCGCACTGGCGACCACCCAGCGGGCGGTGCTCTACGGCCGGGTCGGGGTCTGCACCCAGGAGTTCGGCGGCCTCGCCACGTGGCTGGTGGTCGTGGTCAATGCCCTGACCGGGCATCTGGACGAGCCCGGCGGGTACATGTTGAGCACCCCGGCGATCGACCCCGTGCCACTGGCGACGATGACCGGTCACGCCGGAAGCTTCGGCAGGTACCGCAGCCGGGTCCGCGGGTTGCCGGAGTTCGGTGGCGAGCTGCCGGTGGCCACGCTGGCGGAGGAGATCACCACACCGGGCCAGGGGCAGCTGCGCGCGTTGATCACCGCAGCGGGGAATCCGGTGCTGTCCACGCCGAACGGTCGGCAACTGGACGCGGCGCTGGACGACCTGGAGTTCATGGTCAGCATCGACCCCTACATCAACGAGACGACGCGGCACGCCGATGTCATCCTGCCCCCGACCGGGCCGTTGGAGCGGTCGCACTACGAACTGCTGCTCACGCTTGTCTCGGTCCGTAACTGGGCGAAATACAGCCCGGCCGTCTTCCAGCGGGAAGAGCATCAGCGGCACGACTGGGAGATCTGCCTCGAGCTGGCCGCGCGCATCCTCGGACCGGACTTCCCCCTACTGCGCCAAGCGGGACGGCTGAGCGTCTCGATGCTGCGCAAGCTCGGTCCGGAAGCCATCGTGGACCTCGGCCTGCGCGCCGGGCCGCACGGGACGTTGCGCGGCGGATTGTCCCTGCGCAAACTGCGGAAACGGCCGCACGGCGTGGACCTCGGCCCGCTGGAGCGGCGGTTCCCCGAGCGGCTGGCCACCAAGGGCAAGAAGATCCACCTGGCGCCGCGGGAGTACCTGGACGACCTGCCTCGGCTCCGCCGGCGGATGGAAGCCTGGGAGCCGGGGGAGCTGGTGCTCATCGGACGGCGGCAGCTGCGCAGCAACAACTCGTGGATGCACAACTCCCAGCGGCTGGTCAAGGGCAAGCCGCGGTGCACGCTGCTCGTTCACCCTTCGGACGCGCAGCGGCTCGGACTGGCCGACGGCGAAGAGGCGTTGCTGTCCTCGGCGGTGGGCGAGGTCCGGGTGCCGGTCGAGGTCAGCGACGAGGTCATGCCGGGCGTGGTGAGCCTGCCGCACGGTTGGGGACACGGCAGGCGAGGGGTGCGGCTGTCCGTGGCGACCAAGAACCCGGGCGTCAGCATCAACGACGTCACCGACGACTCCTGTGTGGACGAGCTGACCGGGACGGCGGCGCTGTCCGGGCAGCGGGTCACCGTGCGGGCCCTGGCGGCGAGTTTGCTTCCCTCCGATGTTCACTGAGGATTGGGCATTCCCTCGCCATGCAGAGCGGCCGGAGGTGTGACGCGCTGCTGTCTTAGCCGAATGCGCACCGGTCGCGAGCAAGTTGACAAGAAACATGGATTCGCCGTGTATCGTCCCAGTTCAGCAAGTGTCGTCCCCGCGCATGCGGGGCTGATCCTGACGGAACAGCAGAGCGCGGCACCGGCCCAGCGTCGTCCCCGCGCATGCGGGGCTGATCCTGTCGGCGGCGTTGTCGCCGTCGCTGATGGGGTGTCGTCCCCGCGCATGCGGGGCTGATCCTCCCATCGGGCCTGTGACCAGGCCGGTCACCCTGTCGTCCCCGCGCATGCGGGGCTGATCCTTTCCGGGCGGCCCTCCTCGCGCCTAATCTCGTGTCGTCCCCGCGCATGCGGGGCTGATCCTCGGTATCGCCAGTTCCACCGGCCACACCAAGGGTCGTCCCGCGCATGCGGGGCTGATCCTTTCCGGGCGGCCCTCCTCGCGCCTAATCTCGTGTCGTCCCCGCGCATGCGGGGCTGATCCTCGGTATCGCCAGTTCCACCGGCCACACCAAGGGTCGTCCCCGCGCATGCGGGGCTGATCCTCGAGAGGCTTGAGAGTTTCCAGTGTGTGCACGGTCGTCCCCGCGCATGCGGGGCTGATCCGTGGCTAGAGGATGCCATCAGGAGGGAAGAAGACGGTCGTCCCCGCGCATGCGGGGCTGATCCGTGCCCGGGGTCGGCTCAGTACCCTCGGTGTGGGTCGTCCCCGCGCATGCGGGGCTGATCCTTTGCAGGCATTGTGCCCCGAGTGCCACGCAGAGTCGTCCCCGCGCATGCGGGGCTGATCCCTGACTGTGTATTGGGGCGGCGCGAAGGCGACCGTCGTCCCCGCGCATGCGGGGCTGATCCTCCAGGGATTAAGGAATACCGGTGGGTAGTCAAGTCGTCCCCGCGCATGCGGGGCTGATCCTGCCCATCACGGTGTGGCGTGCCGGGGTGTGAAGTCGTCCCCGCGCATGCGGGGCTGATCCCTGCAGCCGGGTCGGGGTGGTTGCCCAGCCATGCAGTCGTCCCCGCGCATGCGGGGCTGATCCGGTGTATACAGCGGTCGCGCGCACGGCGCAGATGGTCGTCCCCGCGCATGCGGGGCTGATCCGGCGGAGCGTGAGGGCTTGTTCTCCGGCACCCTGGTCGTCCCCGCGCATGCGGGGCTGATCCCAAAGACCGTGGCGACATCGGCGGCATGCGACTGTCGTCCCCGCGCATGCGGGGCTGATCCCCCCTGGCGAGCCAACGTGTTGTTCCGTTCACCGTCGTCCCCGCGCATGCGGGGCTGATCCCGGACCCCATTTCGCCGGAGAATTCTGCATCAAGTCGTCCCCGCGCATGCGGGGCTGATCCGACGTTGGCGACCCTGACGGGGCGGTCTGAGCAGTCGTCCCCGCGCATGCGGGGCTGATCCTTTCGGCGCCAACTCGCGAATGGCGTCGACGCGGTCGTCCCCGCGCATGCGGGGCTGATCCCGGGGTCGAGTCCGCGATTGTGCCCTTGCGGATGTCGTCCCCGCGCATGCGGGGCTGATCCTTTCGGCGCCAACTCGCGAATGGCGTCGACGCGGTCGTCCCCGCGCATGCGGGGCTGATCCCGGGGTCGAGTCCGCGATTGTGCCCTTGCGGATGTCGTCCCCGCGCATGCGGGGCTGATCCCCTCGGGTCGTCGACTGGGATGCGTCCGAACCCGTCGTCCCCGCGCATGCGGGGCTGATCCTCGTTGTGGAGCCACCGTCGACGGGGACCCCTAGTCGTCCCCGCGCATGCGGGGCTGATCCCTGGATCGACACAGAAGGAAGTCGTCATGACTAGTCTTCCCCGCGCATGCGGGGCTGATCCCGAGGGCTCAGCGGCACACGCTGCGGCGCTGTCGGTCGTCCCCGCGCATGCGGGGCTGATCCGGTGAACTCGGCAGTATCCTCAAGCGAGTCAACGTCGTCCCCGCGCATGCGGGGCTGCTCCCAGTCCCGCCAACTCTGATTGCGTCTACTACCGACCAGCTAACAGAGCTGACAACGGCGGGCGCGCCTCCAGTCGCGAAGGCAACGTCACGTTTTCGAAGGCAGCACCGCAACGTCAGGGCGACGACACTATGCGATCGCCGGAGACGCTAGCCTGCCACGAACGCCGAATGTGGGCGGCTAGTGTGGTGGGTTGTGCTGCTCACGTTGCTGCCTAACAATCTTTTCAAGTTTTGGTGATAAATTCCCTGCTGTCGTCGGCATGTGATGCCTTCTTCCGGGATTAATCGTGGATTGCGAGAGCGCGACACGTGTATCGTGTCAAGGTCCGATCAGGTGAACTTTAGTGAACACCCTTGGCGAATCCTTGTATTACCTGTGTCTTGCATGATCACCGGGGTATGGTCCTATAATGCTTGGGCGTGTTTGCTCCAGGGGGATGAGTGGAAAGACTGTCGGTGGCTTGGGCCAAGTCGTGGCCATTCCGGTCGCTGGAAGTGGAGAAGTGGCTTCCGCTGCATCAGCATTTGGATGACTCCGGCGGAATTGCCGAGCTGTTGTTCGAGAACTGGGTTCCCGAGTCGGTAGCTCGTCTGATTGCGGCCGAAGTGGGCGGCTATCGAAACGCGAAGTCGCTGGTGGGGTGGTTGGCCGCGGTTCATGACGTTGGGAAATCCAGCGCGGCATTTGCTGTACAGGTGAAACAGTTAGCAAGGCGAATGATCGACGCTGGGTTTCAAATCCCGTCGGCTGTGGCTGACGAGTCTACTCGGCGTAGAGTGAACCACTCGCTTGTCGGCCATAAGGCTGTATTTGACTGGCTGCGGAGTAACCGCCTTCGGATATCACCAGCATCTGCTCTGGCGTCGGTAGTGGGATCTCATCACGGCGTGACACCTGATTGGTCGCAGCTCGAGGAAGTCGACGAAAAGGTCGATTTCTCCGGTGATGCGGAATGGGAGAGCGTCCGCCACGAATTGCTGGAGCGTGCGACCGAGCGGCATCGGCCTGATCTCGACGCCGTACGGCCGTCGATGCCGACACTCGTCCTGTTGTCCGCTCTGGTCATTGTCGCGGACTGGATCGCGTCGAATCCGGACTTCTTCCCGCTCTGGAATTATTCGGAGGTTCGGGGCCCGGACGACGAGGCGTCGTCACGTCGTGTCAAGGAAGGCTGGGCGCGGCTCGGACTGCCGCCACGCTGGACGGCTCCCCAGCCGGGCAGTCCGGCTGAGACGTTCCCGGCCCGGTTCGGCATCCCAGCGGACAAGGTCCGTGAGGTTCAAGCCGGAGCCGTCGAGGTGGCCCGCGCGATGCAGGGCTCGGGCTTGATGATCATCGAAGCCCCGATGGGCATGGGAAAGACGGAAGCCGCGCTGGCCGCAGCGGAAGTTCTCGCTCACGACTCCGGTGCGCACGGTGTGTTCATGGCGCTGCCGACTCAGGCGACGACAGATGCCATGTTCGGCCGGGTGCGCCGCTGGCTCGATCGGTTGCCGACGGGAGCGACGCTGTCCTTGGCGCACGGGAAGGCCCATCTGAACGACGAGTACCAGGGGCTGATTCGCAGTGGCTTCTTCGCGACGGAAGCGGGTGCGGTCGCGCACGACTGGCTGCGTGGGCGGAAGAAGTCGGGGCTAGCCGAGTTCGTCGTCGGCACGATCGACCAGGTCCTGTTCGCCGGACTGAAGTCCAGGCACGTGATGCTGCGTCACCTGGCGTTGGCGGGCAAGGTTGTCGTGATCGACGAGGTGCACGCCTACGACGTCTACATGTCGCGATACCTGGAACGGGTCCTGCAGTGGTTGGGCGCTTACCGGGTTCCGGTGATCCTCTTGTCGGCCACGTTGCCGGACGAGCGCCGAATCAGGCTCCTGCAGGCGTACGATCCGCGGCGCCAAGTGCCCGAGCAGCATCCCGGCTATCCGGCCATCTCGGCCACGGATCAGACACCGCGAACGTTTCCGTTGCCTGATCGCCGCGTTTCGGTGGCGCTCGACCGCCTGGACGACGACCTCGAAACTCTGGCCGCCTACCTGCGGACCCATCTCCGCGACGGCGGATGCGCGGTGGTGGTGCGCAACACCGTCAGCCGGGTGCAGGAGACCGCGGCATACCTGGAACGAGAGTTCGAGGTGACCGTCAACCACGCGCGTTTCCTGGCCTGCGACCGCGCAGCCAAGGACCGGGATCTCCTGCAGCGCTTCGGCCCACCTGCCGACAACGCCGCGCGTCCCGAACGTCACGTCGTAGTCGCTTCGCAGGTGGTCGAGCAGTCGCTGGACATCGACTTCGACCTCATGGTGACGGACCTGGCGCCGATCGACCTGGTACTCCAGCGCCTCGGCAGGCTGCACCGGCACGCACGGCCGAACCGGCCAGTTCCGGCGCGTTGCGCGATCACCGGGGTCGACTGGTCGAAAAGCCCGCCGAAACCTGTTACGGGCTCGACCCGCGTGTACGAGAAGTACTACCTGCTGCGCGCGGCCGCGCTGCTGACGGATCGCACCGAGCTGGTAATCCCCGACGACATCGCGCCGCTCGTCCAAGCCGGCTACGGGCCGCAGCAACTGGGACCGAGCGACTGGCAGTCAGCGATCAGCGACGAACGCAAGAAATGCCAGGAGCGCGATGAGACGCGTCGTGCAGCCGCCAGCACGTACCTCCTGCCAGAGCCACGTGGACGCGATCTGGTCGGCTGGCTCTACGCCAACGTCGGCAAGGTCAATGAGGACACGCCCCAGGGAATGGCGCAGGTCCGCGACGGCGCGGAGTCACTGGAAGTCGTCGTGGTCCAGAAGGGCGCGTCCGGCGGCTACCGGACACCGGATTGGGTCGACGGCGGCGGCCAGGAGATCCCGGAGTTCGGTCAGCTTCCCGGCTCGCTGGTCAAAGTCCTGTCGGTGTGCACGCTGCGACTGCCTTACGCGCTGTGCCACGAGGACGCAATCGACGACGTGATCAGTGAACTGGAGAAGACGCGGATCGACAGCTTCCAGCAAACACCGACGTTGCGAGGCCAGCTGGTCCTCGCGCTCGACGACGATCGGCGAGCAGAACTACACGGTTTCCGGCTGACATACGACCTGGCGCGAGGACTCATACATGAGCGCATCTGACCGCTTCAACCTGATCGATCGACCATGGCTTCTCGTCCGCGACCAAACCGGCGCCGTGCGTGAGGCCTCCCTGATCGACGTGTTCGCGTCGGCCCACCGGCTGAGCGGGTTGGTGGGAGACGTGCCGACACAAGTGTTCGCTACCACCCGCCTGCTGCTGGCGATCCTGCACCGCGCAGTCGAAGGGCCGGCGGACCTGGACGATTGGGAAGAGCTTTGGGAAGCAGAGACCTTGCCGGCGGCCGCCATCGAAGAGTACTTGCGGCAGCATGAGCATCGCTTCAATCTCGACGACCCGGAGGTGCCGTTCTTCCAGGTCGCCACGCTGCGCACCGCCAACGACAGGTTCTCGGACCTGAGCAAACTGATCGCCGACGTGCCGAACGGTCACCCCTTCTTCACCACCAGGATCGGCACGGAACTGCGGCTCGAACCGGCGGAGGCGGCCCGATGGGTGGTGCATTGCCAAGCGTTCGACCCGTCCGGCACCAAGTCCGGCGACCCGGCGGACCAGCGCACCAAAGGGGGCAGAGGCTATCCCATCGGAGTGGCGTGGTCCGGCAATCTCGGCGGCATCCTCGTCACCGGGCGCAACCTTCGGGAAACGCTGCTGCTCAACCTCATTCCGTACGAATTTCAACCGCAGGAGAAGGAGAAAGCCGACCTGCCGCCGTGGGAGCGCAGGCAGGACGGCGTCGGGGTCGAAGAGGACAACAGGGAACCGACCGGACCGGTGGACCTCTACACGTGGCAGTCCCGGCGCATCCGCCTGGCCTGGGAGGACACCCCGCAAGGACGCGTCGTCACCGGGGTCCTGATCGCCAATGGAGACCGGCGAACGCCTCAGAACATGCACCCGTTCGAACCGCACACCTGCTGGCGTCGCAGCCCGAACCATGAGAAGAAGCTGCGTTCGAACGTCCCTGTCTACATGCCGCTCGCGCACGATCCGGAGCGCCTGATCTGGCGCGGGCTGCAGTCGATGTTGCCGGAAAGCGGGGCGGCGTCCGGTGCAGATCGGCTGTCCGCGACGGTGCTGGTATGGCTCGGGCGTCTCGTCGTGACGGGCGTGCTCGACCGCGGCTATCCGGTGTCGGTTCGCACGATCGGCATGAAGTACGGAGGACGACAGTGGGAGTCCACCGTCGCCGAGATCGTCGACGATGCGCTCAACATGCGTGCCATCCTTTTCGACCAAGGTGCGGCCGCACTCATCGGGGTGGTCAAGCAGGCGGTCGAGAACAGCGAGTCCGCGGCACGCGCGATCGGGAGACTCGCCGCCAACATCGAACTCGCATCCGGGGCCGGCGAAACCGACGGACCCAGGAAAGAGGCGACGGAACGCGCCTACGGAATACTTGATCCACTCTTCCGCGCTTGGCTGGCAGACCTGGGGCCGGACAGCGTGCCGGAGCGTGTCCTCGCCGAGTGGCACGGCACTGCCCTGCGAGCGCTGCGTCAGCTGGCGGACGACATGGTGGCCTCGGCGCCTCCGGTCGCGTGGACTGGCCGGAAGGACAGCAACGACAGGTTGATCACTTCCATCCACGCCCGCGCGTGGTGCGAACGTGACCTGCGCAGCGCGTTCTCCAGTGCACCCCAGCTCGCCCGACAATCAGACAGGAGCACCGCGTGACGACATCCGCTTCCGGCACACTGCGATCCGCGGATCTGAAATCGGATCTCGTCAAATTCGTTCGTAGCCAAGTCAATCGCTTGCAACAGCGCTACCTCGCCGATCATTCCGATGCCGTTGCGGCGCTCGCGAAACTGCGCCGCGCGGTCGGAAAGCCGGCGGGCAGTGCCCTGGACGTCTACGAGTACACCTTTTCGGAGAAGCTCGTGCGAGGGTGGAACCGCGACGAACCGAGCAACGCCGAAACGGCTGCGCACGTCGCAATCACCCTCTACGCGGTGCATCAGCAGTCCCGGTCAGAGGGCATGCACGTCGAAGGACGTCGGCTGGGGGCCGCGCTGGGTCAGCTCGCGCGACTCAGCGCGCCGGAGGCGGGGGGTGACCAGCTCAATGCGGGGGTGGTGCGCAGGTTCACCGCCATGGGCACCGCCGAATCATTCGCCGAGTTGTGCCATCACCTGCGCGGGCTCGTGCAACTGCTGAGGACGCAGAGCATTCCGCTCGACTACGGGCTGCTGGCCCGCGACTTGTGGCTGTGGCAATTTCCGAAGCACACATCGAAGGTGCAGTTCAGCTGGGGCCGCGACTTCTATCTGAAAGACGAAAAAGCACAAGCACCTTCTCTCGCCAGCACGGAGGAGACTGACCGGTGAGCCGAACGATTCTCGACATTCACGTCCTGCAAACCATCCCGCCGAGCAACGTGAACCGGGATGACACCGGAAGCCCCAAGACGGCAATCTACGGCGGGGTGCGTCGCGCCCGTGTCTCCAGCCAGGCGTGGAAGCGTGCTACCCGGAAGGTGTTCGCCGATCTGCTGGACCGCCGGGACCTGGGCGTGCGGACGAAACGGGTCGTGGAGCTGCTCTCCGAGAGAATCGTGGAGCGCGCCCCCGAGCTGTCCGATCGGGCAGTGGAACTGGCGACTGCGGTGCTGACTGCGGCCGGTTTCAAGCTGAAGAAGCGCAAGGGAGCTGAATACGACGAGACGGAATTCTTGGTGTTTCTGGGGAACCATCAGCTCGACGGTCTTGCCCAGCTCGCCATCGAGGCTGCCGCCGAGGACAAGCCGCAAGTGGACAAGAAGGCGGCCAAGGCGCGCGAGAAGGCGGCCAAGGCGCGCGTCGACCAGGATCATTCGATCGAGGTGGCGCTCTTTGGTCGGATGGTGGCCGACGTCCAGGACTTGAACGTCGAAGCCGCAGCTCAGGTGGCCCACGCCATCAGCGTGCATGCGGTGGACAACGAGTACGACTACTTCACTGCCGTCGACGACCACAAGGAGGGTGACGAAACCGAGGACGCCGGCGCGGCGATGATCGGGACGGTGGAGTTCAACTCCGCCACCTACTACCGCTACGCCAACGTCGACGTCGACCGGCTGTTCGGCACGCTGGGCGATCCGGAAGCGACACGGCGTGCGGCCGAAGCGTTCGTGAGGGCGTTCGTCACCAGCATGCCGACCGGCAAACAAACCACCTTCGCCAACCGCACCTTGCCGGACGCGGTACTCGTCCTGGCCCGCGAAACACAGCCGATCAGCCTGGTCGGCGCCTACGAAGAAGCAATTGGCGCCAGGGAGGAAGGGGGACGGGTCGGCGGTGCGATCAGGCGGCTGGCAGAGCACGCCGCCGAGCTCCACGCAAGCTACGACCAGCAGCCGCTCCAGGCCTGGGCGGTGGTTCCGGGCTCACGTGCCGACCTGCTCGCCGAGCTGGCCACCCCGGTGACCCTCGGCGATCTGGTCAAGGGAGTGGGTGAGCTGGTGGCGCGGCGTCTCGAACCAGTCGGACAGGGTGTGTGATGACCGTTCTGGTGTTACGCCTGGCGGCACCCCTGCAGTCGTGGGGAACCGAGAGCCGGTTCACCCGGCGCACCACCGGCCCGGCACCCAGCCGCAGCGGGGTGATCGGCATGCTCGCGGCCGCGAAAGGCTTGCAGCGCACCGATCCCCTCGACGAGCTCCGGCAGCTGAGAATCGGGGTGCGCACCGAGCAGCCTGGTCACGTCGTCCGGGATTTCCACACCGCATGGACCCGCGACGGGGCGACGTCCATGTCGCTGTCGCACCGGTACTACCTGTCTGACGCCGTGTTCGCGGTAGCGATCGAAGGGGACGCGACGTTGCTGGATGATCTCCAGCAGGCGTTGCGACGACCGGTGTTCCCTATCTACCTCGGACGGCGTTCCTGCCCCCCAGCGGGAAGGCTCGTCTGGGGGGTCCGCGACGGGGACGTCACGACCGTCCTGGAATCCCTGCCCTGGCTGGCGTCTCCCGCGGTCCGCAAGGCCGCGCCCCCTGTCGTGCAGCTGACCGTGCATCGTGACTGCGACCCGGCTGATCCCACGGGCGAAGTCGTCCGGGACGACCCCATCAGCTTCGACCCGGGATACCGGCAGTGGGGGTGGCGCACCGTGAAACGTTATCGCGTCGACGTTCCCAACCCGGACAGCGAACACGACAGCCGAACCGACATCGACGATTCACACGATCCGCTGGCTCCTCTTCGAGAGGCGCTCTGATGTATTTGACTCAGTTCGAGATCAATCCGGCACGACGTGGAGCACGTCTCCTGCTGTCCTCCCCGCACCGGATGCACGGCGCGGTTCTTGCGGCGTTCACCCCGGAAGAACGACAACCCACCGAGACAGGGCGAATTCTCTGGCGTGTCGATCGGACCGAGCACCGCTGCTTGCTCTACATCGTCAGCCCTCACCGCCCCGACCTTGCGCATCTTGTCGAGCAAGCCGGCTGGCCGAGCAAGGTCACCTGGCGTACGGGCGATTACCGGCGCCTGCTGGACCGCCTCGTCGCCGGGCAACAATGGGCGTTCAGGCTGACCGCCAACCCCGTGTACAACCCGAGGAACGGCGCGTCCCGTCGGCGCGGTCCCCGGTACGGGCACGTAACGCAAACCCAGCAACAGGAATGGCTGCTCAAGCAGGCCGAGAAGTACGGATTCGAGGTCAGCAAGGCTGACGAGTCGCCGGACCTTGTCGTACGCGACCGTCAAGTGCGGCGATTCAAACGGGACGATCGTCAGGTCGTCACCATTTCGACCGCGACGTTCGACGGCCGGCTTACCGTCACCGACCCGGACGCGCTGCGTTCCGCGCTCACCCGCGGAATCGGTCCCGCCAAGGGCTACGGTTGCGGCCTGCTCACCCTCGCTCGCTGATGCCAGACATTCCCGGTGCACCACCGGTGCCGTTGTCGCAGCTGCACCGCGCCTCAGACCGGCTGACGTTCGTCTACCTGGAGCATTGTGTGGTGAATCGCGAGGACAACGCGATCACCGCACGTGATGCGCGTGGAACCGTGCACATCCCGGCGGCGACGCTCGGGGCGCTGCTGCTCGGGCCAGGCACCAATGTCAGCCAGCAGGCCATGATGCTGCTGGCTGAAAGCGGTTCGACCGCGGTCTGGGTCGGTGAGCACGGCGTGCGGTACTACGCGCACGGCCGGACGCTCACCCAGAACTCGCGGTTACTTGAGTGGCAGGCTGCGCTCGTGTCGGATCCCACCAGCCGGCTCAGGGTTGCACGGGAAATGTATGCGATGCGTTTTCCCGGTGAAGACGTTTCGCACTTGTCGATGCGGCAATTGCGTGGCCGTGAAGGGGTTCGCGTTCGACGCCTCTACCAAGAACACGCCAAACGGACGGGGGTCACATGGACGCGCCGCTCCTACGATCCGTCGAATTTCGTCGACAGCACGCCGATCAACCAGGCACTGTCGGCGGCCAACGCCAGCCTTTACGGGGTCGTGCACGCCGTGGTTGTCGCTCTCGGTTGTTCTCCGGGGCTCGGCTTCATTCACACCGGGCACATGCTGTCGTTCGTCTTCGACATCGCAGACCTCTACAAAGCGGACATCACGATTCCCCTCGCTTTCGATGTCGCACGACGCGAGTCGTTCGACATCCCTGGAGACACGCGCCGGGCAGTCCGGGATGCCATGAAGGACGGGAAGTTCTTGCAAAGATGCGTGCGCGACATTCACAAACTGTTGGCGGCTGATGACGAGGCCCGGGAGTACGGCCCCGACGACATCGACAACCTCGTCATGCTGTGGGATGAAAATGGCCGCTATGTCCCGGGTGGGGTGGCATACGACGAATGACGGTCATAGTGGTCACGGCGTGCCCGGTAGGACTCAGGGGGCATCTCACCCGCTGGCTGATGGAGATATCCCCAGGGGTGTTCATTGGCAAGATAACCGCACGGGTAAGGGATCGCGTCTGGTCGCGAGTCGTCGACATGGCAAAGACGGGGCGAGCGATCATGGTCTACACGGCCGACAACGAGCAGGGGTACGACTTCGCTATCCACGGTCATGACTGGACTCCGATAGATCACGACGGTCTCAAGTTGATTCTCCGGCCCCACGCACCAAGCTCTGGCCCCGCAAAAGGATGGAGCAACGCCGCTCGACGACGTCGGCACCGTTATCGGAAGTAAGTCGCTGAGATCCTCCTCCCGGGCCCGCCCACGTCTTGGGTGGGATGAGCCCCGCATGCGCGGGGACGACACCGCCGTGGACGACAGCCTTGAGGCCCGCGCCGGATCAGCCCCGCATGCGCGGGGACGACCTGGGCGCTGAACGAGAACGGCGGCACCAGCTCGGGATCAGCCCCGCATGCGCGGGGACGACTTGGCCGCCGTGTTGGCGACGGTCGCCACACGGGGATCAGCCCCGCATGCGCGGGGACGACGACCGCCTGGCCAATGATCTTGCCGCCGCGTCCGGATCAGCCCCGCATGCGCGGGGACGACCGCATGCCCAACTCGGTGCGGAAGTCCTCCCACGGATCAGCCCCGCATGCGCGGGGACGACCCGGTGGTGCCCGAGCCGCACACGTGAAGCCCGGGATCAGCCCCGCATGCGCGGGGACGACGTCCGGACGATCTTTTGGTCGTAACCGAAGGACGGATCAGCCCCGCATGCGCGGGGACGACGTCCGGACGATCTTTTGGTCGTAACCGAAGGACGGATCAGCCCCGCATGCGCGGGGACGACACCGGCTTGAGCGTGCCCATCCTTCCGGTGTTGGGATCAGCCCCGCATGCGCGGGGACGACCCGTTGTCCAGAGTCGGGGCCTGCAGCCACCACGGATCAGCCCCGCATGCGCGGGGACGACCGCTACGCTCCCTCCGACATCCTGAGCGGTACCGGATCAGCCCCGCATGCGCGGGGACGACGCAATGGCCGTCGCCGCCTCCTCGGCGGACAGGGGATCAGCCCCGCATGCGCGGGGACGACATCGTCTGCCACGTGTCGAGAACCCCGTTTTCCGGATCAGCCCCGCATGCGCGGGGACGACACCGCCGGACCCCTCCGTGTCGGTCGCGGGTCCGGATCAGCCCCGCATGCGCGGGGACGACAATCCTCGTAAGGTGCCTGTGTGTCTGAGATGAGGATCAGCCCCGCATGCGCGGGGACGACATTATCGACTCCGGTTGGACTGATCTCGCCACCGGATCAGCCCCGCATGCGCGGGGACGACCGCCTGCTGCCGATCTTCACCCGCTTGATGAACGGATCAGCCCCGCATGCGCGGGGACGACGACTCCCAGTCGATCTCTTTCAGATCGCCCAGGGGATCAGCCCCGCATGCGCGGGGACGACACTTGCTGAACTGGGACGATACACGGCGAATCCTTGTTTCTTGTCCACTTGTTAGCGACCGGATACGCGATCGGCTGAGATACAGCAGCAATGGGCGATCGGATGCTCGTGGCTTCCGCAGCAGCGCGTTACACTTCCGGCCGCACGGTGAGGCAATGTCCGATCCTCGGTGGACATCGGAGGCAAACCAAGCCCGCCGCGCGCTCGTTCTCTGCTTCTCATGAGCGAATGACCGTGCGGGCTCGCACGGCCACGACGGTCCGAATGTTTGCGGATGACCGCTCGATCCGAGCATTGCCCCCGGCGTCGCTCGCGAGCGGATCCCCGCTCGGGTCCTGTCACCGGCGGGCGCTCGCCGGGCGACAGGTGCCTTTCTTTGCTCCGCCGATCCGGCGACGCGTGCACAAATGCCACGTAAGCGTCCGCCTTGCGCTCTACTCTGGCCGAGGTGATCAGCGAACCCGGGACGGCCGAGGCGGAGCGGCCGAGCCTCACCCGGCGGGCTCTCTGCTACGCGGCGATCGTCAGCGCGGTGCCGTATCTGGTGCTCAAGGTGCTCTGGGTGACCGGGTCGCGGGTGGGCATCACCGACCCACAATTCGGTGACGACGGCTCGCTGCTGGTGCTCAACGTGCTCACGCTCGCGATGGACGCGGCCGCGATCGCTCTGGTGCTCGCGTTCACCTACCCGTGGGGTCAGCGGGTGCCCGCGTGGCTGGTGTTGCTGCCGGTTTTCGTCGGTTGTGGACTGCTCGGGCCGATCGTGGTCGGTATACCGGTGGCCGTCGTCGCGACCGCGCTGGTCGACGCCCCACCGCCGCAGGCCGCGTTACCACTGGCCGGATGGGTGTACCCCTTGGTGTACGGCGGGTTCATGCTGCTGGGGATCTTCCTCGTGGCGGCCTTCTGGTTCTATGCGCGTTCGCGCTGGCCACAGGTCTTCACCGCGCGCACACCGAAGCTGTCCGGCACGGAGTGGTCGCTGACCGCGGTGGGTTCGCCGTTGGCGTTGACCGCCGCGGTGTTGCTGCTCGTCGATGCGTTCCAGCCGAGTGAGGTTCAGTCGTCCGCCGCGGCCGTGGCCGTGGTGCGGACGCTGTTCGCGTTGGCGGCCGTCGTCGGCGTGGTGGGCTTCTATCCGTACGGCGGCCGCCGGTTCGCCCCGCCCATGCTTGCCGGGTGGTTCGGAGCGTCCTCACTGGTCGCGTGGGGCGCGTGGGGAGTGCTCACCGTGCTGGGTGGGGCCACCGTGGTGGCCCGGGCGGACACGATGGAGGTCGTCGGCGCCCTGGCGCAGCTGCTGGGTGGCGCGCTGCTCGCCCTGGTCCTCATCCGTGCTCAGCGCCGCGTCACCGCGCGGGAACCCGAGGGCGCGCGTCGGCCCGCTTCTCCCGGGCGCGCACCCATCGGTTGATCGGCGCTTCGAAGAACCGATGGGCGATCTCGGTGACCGCTGCCAGCAGCAGCAAGGCCAGCACGAGCGTGAGGTCCGTGCCCAACGTGGGCGAAAGGCCGTCGAGCATCGGGTACAGGCACAGCGGGTGCAGCAGGTAGATCGCGTACGTGCGGGCCGACCACGCTTTCGTCAGCTTCGCTCGGCTGACCCGGTCCGACGACGCCATGGCCAGCACGACCACGCAGAAGACCAGCGCGAGCGTGCGGGGGTGCTCGGTGCCGGTGTGGAAGTGCCCACCGATCCGGTCGGCCCACACGAACAGCAGGAAATGCACCGAGCCGATACCGACACCCGCGGCCATCGGAACCTTGCCGGAACGCACCAGTGAAACCAGCATGCCGATGATCAGCACCGGGAAGTACGCGGCGATGATGCCGAACCTCCGGGTGGCCACGTCCTCCCCGTGGCTGGTGACGCCGAGGACGATGATCACCAGCGCGGCGGCCAGCGCGGGCGGGATCCACGCCTGGCGGCGCAGCAGCGGGATGGTCGCGGCGACGTAGGCGTAGAAGAAGATCTGCACCAGCAGCGTCCACGCCGGGCCGATGATGATCACTTCCGGGTCGGTGAAGAACCCGAGCAGGGTCGAGCCGGTCAGCAAGTCGAGCACGTCCATCGACTTCTGCTTGCTTTCCGACGTGTAGACGCCGATGTTGATCAAGATCCACGCGGCCAGCGACACCAGCAGCAACAGCGGGAAGATCCGCACCAGCCGTCGGCGGAGGAATTGCGGCGCCGTCTCCCTGCTGGCCACGTGCGTCACGACCAGGCCGCTGACCACCAGAAACGTGGAGACGCCGACGAACGACAGGTTCGGGTTCAGGTGCAGTGGGGCGATCACGTCCTGGTCGACCCAGGCCGACGCCCACCACTCGTGTCCGCGCGTCGAGTACCAGCCGGCGATGTGGGTGTAGACGACCAGCAACGACGCCAGCACCCGCAACAGGTCGAGACCGTAGTAGCGGGTCTTCCCGCCGGCCGGTGCCGTCATCGCGCGATCACCGCACCCAGCCGATGGACGGCCTCTGCCAGTGCCAACGTGACCGCCAGGGCGATGACGACGGCGAGCCCGAACGGAAGCTTGGCGTGGTAGAGCACGCCAAGCAGCGGATAGCCGATGGCACAAGCCAGCAGCGCCGCCGGGTACGCGCGCGACCCCAGCCAACGGACGAGGCGAGCGCGGTCCACTCGACCACCGTGGGCGCAAGCTCGCACGGCCAGCAACGTCACCAGCGCCACGAATGTGAACGTCAGCGGCAGCCACTGCGCGGCCTGTGCGGCATACCCACGCTCGGCCGCGACGATGACCACCAGGCAGCCGACGCCCAGCGGGGCGGCCGCCCAGCCCGATCCCGGGTGCCTGCGGACGATCCACGCGAGCTGCCCGACGAGCCCGAACAAGCACCACGTCACCAGCTGCCCGAACTCGTGGTACCAGCCGCCCGCATCGGTTCCGGTCAACGCGGTCAGCCCGATCACGACCAACTGGAGCGCAAGCCCGCCGAGCGCGAGCCACCGGCCACGGGTCAGCATCGGCGCTGTGACTGCGATCAACACCGCGGTGAACGCGGCGGCGGTGACGCCCCACCCCAGCCCGATCAGCGCGTCCTGCCCGGTCACCCGGTCGACCAGCAGCAGATTCATCGGCAACGTCATGCCGTCCGGATCGGCCCGCCGCGGCTCGGTCAGCGGCTCGGCGTCACCGAACAGCAGCACGAAGCTGATCAGGCCGGCCAGCAGGTACGGCAGGTACCCGAGCGCCACGACCCGCCAGAGCAACCGGCCGCGACCACCGGGCTCGGCGAGGCGGCTGCACGCCCAGAACCCGCCCGCGGCCAGCAGCAGCCCGACACCGAACAGCCCGAAGTCGGCGCCGATCCCGAGCGGGAACGTCACCCACTCCCGGACGGCCAGCACCAGGTCGGGAGTGAAGCCGTGGCGCACCGGCCAGAGCGCGACCAGGTAGCTGTACAGCACCAGCACCGCACCCACCGCCGCCGTGACGTACATGCCCGCGGGCCGCGGAGGTTCGGGTTCGTCCTGGACCACCGGGATGGGCTGGGTGGTCCAGTTCGCTGCTTCCGCCCACGGGTCGGCTCCTGCCGGTTGCCAGGCCTGTGGGATCGGCGGCCGATCCGGTTCCGGTCGCAGCCGTGTCGTGTCAGTCATCCGGCTCGACCGCCTGGATCTGCGCGGTGAGGACCTGGAAGAACTTCGCCTCGGCCGATGCGCGACGCGGTCCGCGAAACTCCACCCGCACCACGATGTCGCCGTGCTGGTAGTGCGCCCGCCCGCCTGGTTCCGCCGGGTTGTCCATCCCGATCACGCCCGCGTGGACACCCGGCGGAGTCGGCTTGTCCGCCCGCTCGAAGCCGTAGTCCCGTTGCAGGGCGGCGAGTTCCTCGGTGGCCAGGCGCGCCCGGTGCCTGCTCGGCATCTGCACCAGCAACACGATGGCCCGGCCACTGTCGAACTTGCTGACCGCCAGCCGCACCCGGTCCGCGCCGTTCTCGTGGAGGGCCAGCAGTTCCTCGCGAGTCAACATCCGCTGGCCGGCCACCGCGGCCAGCGAGTCCACCGTCGCGTAGTTCTCCTTGGCGCCACCGATCTCGGCGACGGCCATCGGGTCGACCGGGGACCGGCCCGACTCGCCGATCGGCGGGGCACCGCGGGCGTGTTTGAGCGGCAGATGCTGGCCCCACGCCAGCCAACCGGTGACGCCCAGCGTGACGATCACGATGGCGGCGACGACGGTCGTGACGATCCGACCCGCTCTGCTCGACCTCATCGCCAACCCCCGAAGCGCCGGATCAGCGTGGATGCAGCCACAACGTGAGGAATCCCGTCTTCTCGGCGCGCGCCAACCGTACGAGGTCGGCGTCGTCGACGGAACCCTCCTTCGGGCGGTCTGTGCCCACCATCACCACGTCGTAGCCCAGCTGCCGGTACAGGTCCAGGGCGGAGAGCGGATCGTCGCCCAGTTCCTCGATGGCCTCCGGGCAGAACTCGCACACCACGTCGGGCTTGTCCCGGTTCAGCACCTCGGTCAACCCGGCCAGCGCGCGGTGGTCCCTGCCCTGCAGGTCCACCTTCACCACGGTGACCGTCGCGGACCGGACTTCGGGCACGTGATCCAGCCGCACCGCGGGCATCTCCGACTTCTCGTCCGCGGACCGGCTGGCGCGGACGCGATGGTCGCCGCTGTTGTCGTCGTCCGGGTTGATCAGCTCGACCACGCCGTCGTTGTCCCACGCGGCCACCGGCAACAGGTGCACGCGGGAGGCCACCGACTCAGGCAGGTTCACCGTGACGTTGCGTTCGAGGCACTCGAAATTGGTCGGATGCACCTCGACCGCGATGGCCTTCTCGACCTGCGGGCAGGACCGCAGCAGGCGCAGCGTGTGGTAGCCGACGTGCGCGCCGACGTCGAGGAACGCGCCGGGCCGCTCGGTCATCAACCGGTGCAGCAGGGCGGCTTCGGCCGGCTCCCACGAGCGGTGATAGACGATCCAGTCCCGCACGACGGCGTCCTGCGGCATGAGCAGCGCGCCCGCGTCGCAGAGCACCACGTCCATGCCGTCGGGGACCGGCGTGTGCAGCACCCGTGCGGCTTCCTGGACCGCGTCGACCTCACGCCGCAGCCGCTGGATCTCGTGCTCGCCGTTGTCCGCCCGTGCGTCGCGCGTGGCGAACATCTCGTGCGTCCAGCTCTCGTAGCGCTGGATCCGGTCGCTGAGTTTGTCCAGGTCGGAAGACGTCGGAGTGTGGGCAAGAGCCGCGCGCAGCTCCGCCAGCTTGTCGGCGACGGCGTTGACTTCGCGAATGGCGTGCGACGCCCGTTTCGCTGCCGGACTCGCGACTCGGTCGACCTCGATCCGGACCTTCTCGGCCAGCATCGCGTCCTGCGCCGCCAGCCGCGCTTCCAGGCTCTCGATCCGGGCCAACAGCAGCGCGTTCGACTGCTCGACACCCTCGGCCAGGGCCGCGTGCACACCGCGCTGGTGCACGTCGTAGTGGTCGAGCGCCCGCAGCACCGCCTTGCGCATGGCGGGCGCACCCGGCAGTCGGGACGGCGTGTTCGGGTTCGGAGCCTGGTCCACCTTGCCGCGGGCGGCCCGCAGCGGGTCGAGCGGATCGACCGGCGCGGCCTGCGCGGCAGCGGCCGCGCGCCGGGCCTGCCACTTGTCGTAGGCCTGGCGCAGCTGGGTGGCCATCCACTCCGACGCGGCCTTCATCGTGCGGGTGCGCAGGATGTGTTCGCGGGCGGCTCGTCCCCGTCGCGCGGCTTCCTCGGGGTTGTCCGCCACTTCGCGCATCGCCGCCGCGGCGGCCTCCAGGTCGGGGTCCGCCCACACCGCGTCCGCGTGGTACGGGAAATTTCCCTCGCCGACCGGGACGAGCCGGTACGGAATCGGCCACCCGGTGGTCTCGTCGAAGAACTCCGTGGTGGAGGAGTAATCGGTGCTGATCACCGGCAGCGCGCGGGCCATCGCCTCGGCCACGGTCAGCCCGAAACCCTCCGAGCGGTGCAGCGACACGTAGCAGTCGGCGCTGCGGTACAACTCGTCGAGCTCCGCCACGCTCAGGTAACGCTCGACCAGCTCGATCCGCTCGTCGCCTGCGGCCAGCACCCGCAACCGCTCCGCGTTGTGCGGATTCTTGTCGCCGTTGATCGCTTTGATCGTCAGCCGCACGTCGTCCCGGCCGGGGAACGCCCGCTGGAACGCCTTCACCAGGCCCCACGGGTTCTTCCGCTCCCCGACGGAGTTGAAGTCGAACGCGAACAGGAACCGGACGACATCGCCCGCTCGGCGCTCGCGGCGCGCGGGCTCGCCCGGGTCGCGCACCGGAACCGGGATGGTCTTCACCGGAACGGTCGCGGCGGCCGCGATGGCTTCCCGGCAGAAGTCGCTGACCGTCCACACCTCGTCGACCAGGTCGAACGCGTTGTGCTGCCACGCGGGAAAGTCCTCCAGCTCCCACGCCCACAGCCCGATGGTGTAGCGCTCGTGCGCCAGCTCCGGGTAATTGGCCAGGATCACCGGGGTCTGGTCGGCGTTGACCGCCAGCACGGTCACCGGGAAGCGGGGGCGGCCGACGGTGCCGTCGTGCTGCACGCCGGTGCGGTTGGACAGCGACCGCTCCTCGACCACGGACACCACGTCGATGCCCGCCTGCGCGATCGCCTTGTGCACGATCCGGCCCATCTCGCCGAGGCCGAGCTCGGCCGTGAGGTAGCCGGCCAGGTTCACGCCGAAGGTGTCCTCGGGCGAGGTCTTCGGCCCCGGCTCGCCCGGCACGGCCCACTCCGGCAACAGGCCTTCGGACACGCCGGAGCCTGCGCACCAATGCCGGAACGCCTCGGCGTCCTGCCCGGTCGGCTTGGGGAACGCCAGCTGCAGGTCGACCCGGCTGTGCCAGGCGGCCATCGCCAAGCGATGCAGACCAGCGGCCGCTTGCGCCTGGTCTTCCGGCGACGTCAGCCATTCCCGCAGTGCGCTGCCGCCGTCCGGGCCGAACGCGTGCGGCGGGATCTCCGGCCGGAGCCGCGGCGACGGGAGATTGACGTCCGGGCCTTCCGCCGCGACCCAACCGGCCCGGAAGACGCGGCGCATGCTCTTGGTCAACGGCGTGCCGTCCGGGAACTTGTTGAAGCCGTACGGAATGGATTCCAGCGTCTCGGCGTAGCCCGCCTCGCGCAGCGCGGCGCCGTAGGCATCGCACAGCTCGCGCAACACCGGGTGCTCCGACAGCAGCACGCGCGGCTTGCGGGCACAGTGCAACGTCAGCAGCCACGGCCGCTCCGGCCGGTAGCCGCTGAAGTGGAAGAACCGCAGCGGCGAGCCGCCCGCGGTCACCGTGCCGTCGGCCGTCTTGGTCAGCGGCCGCTCGTGCAGGTTCCAGTAGGCGACGTTGAAGCCGGGGTCGCGCAGCACGGTGTGCTCGAACAGCGCGGGCACCTGGTCCACCCAGCGCTGGTCGGTGAACAGCTGCTCCTCGGGCGCCACGATCGCGTCGTGCCGCAGCCGCTCGGCCCAGAAGTCCAGGAACTCCTCCGAACCGGGACCGGTGGCCAGGAAGCCGAGGTTGAACACCCCCGTGCCCATGATCACCGCTTCGCCCGGCTCCAGCCCGTCCCGCGGCAGCGGTTCGGTGAAGTGTGGCGTCAGCACCAGCTGGTGTTCGCGGGCCAGCTCGGCGACCTCGGGCATCGGCCGGTAGACGGTGATGTCCGGGTCCAGGTAGATGACCACGTCGCGGCCCTTGCGGCGCAGCTCGCGCAGCACATACGGCTTGACCGCGGTTGCCAGCTCGGTGACGTCGTAGGCCGTCGCCATCCGTAGGTAGTCCTGCTCGGCGATGCCGAACTCGGACGGGCCGATGATGTTCGCCTCGGTGACCTCGGTCAGGTCCGGGCCGGCCCCGGCGACGTCGGCGTCGATCACCGCGATGACGAACTCGTGGTCCGGGTGCTGGCGGCGGTAGGACCTGGCCAGCACGCGGGCCGCGGGGACGTAGTTTCGTGCGACGACCGTGCAGGCGGTCACCTGCACGGTCGTGTCGTGGTCCTCAGCTGCCATCGGCAGGCAGCTCCTCCAGCTGCGCGTTCAGCACGTTCTCGAACTCGCTCCGGGCTTCGTCGAGCTTCTTGTCGCTGCGCAGCTCGATCCGGACGATCACGTTGCCGCTCAAGTAGTGCGCGCGGATCTCCGAGCCGTTGTCGGTGTTGATCTCGGTGACCTCCACCGCGTCCGGCGCGCCCTTCATCGGCTTGGCGTTGTTGTCGATCTGGATCTTGCGCAGCTGCTTGACCGCGGTCGCACCGGTCTTCGCCGAGTCGGTCGCGGCGAGCACGATCGTGACGTTGCCTGCTTCGCCGAGGTGCTGGACGTGGAACTTGGTGTCGCCGGCACCCGCCTTGCGGTAGGCGTCCAGCTCCTTCTTGTTGAAGTAGTTCTTGTCCGGCATGTCGTCGAACGTGCTGACCTCGGGGTGCGCCTCGGCGTCACCCGGCAGGTCGGCGATCGGCAGCGGGTCCGGCTCCTCGCTCGGGGAGGTCGGGGGCGCGCTGGTCTGTCCGCTCGGCGGAGCCTGCTGAGACGTCTTGTCTCCGGGGCCCGCGGTCGGCTGGCCGGAGTCCTGGCCCCACAGCAGCCAGGCGCCGACACCGATGCCCGCCAGCAACAACACGGCGAGCACCACACCGATGATCTTGCCCGCGCGGCCCTTCTCCTCGTCCTCCTCACCGAACTCCGGGCCTTGCGTCACCCAGTCCGGCTCGGTCGGCGGGGCGATCGGCGGGAACTCGTCGCCACCCCACACCGGGGCTTCCTCCTGTTGCGGCGCGCCCTGCCAACCGGGCTGCTGCGGCGGGTAGCCCGGCTGCTGGAAACCGCCGGGCGGCGACATCGGCTGCTGCGGGAAGCCACCCGACGACGGCTGCTGGTAGGGCGGCGGGTACGGCGGCTGCTGGGTCTCCCACTGCGGGACGGCCTGCGTGGCGTCGGCGTCGGGAGAGTACTTCGGCGTCGGGTCGGCAGGCGGCGTGCGGACGACCTGCGTGGCATCGGGGTTGTCCGACTGCCCGGCATTCGACACCAACTGGGTGGAGTCGGCGTCGCCGGGCTGCTGGGGCTGCTGCGCGGGGCTGACGATCTGCGTCGCCTCGGCACTCGTGCCGGCTTCCTCACCCGGTGGCGCGACGGCCGAAGACAGCACCTGATCACGACGGACCCGATACTCGTCGGCAGTGATGTTGCCTGCCGAGAAGTCCTCGTCGAGCTTGCGCAGCTCTTCCTGCCAGGACACCCCTGGCACCCCCTTCCGGGCTCAAGTCGTACGGCGCTGACAGCGCGAGACTGGCACATTGTCCCCGGCCGGTGAACCGTTGACGCAGGCACCTACCAAGTCGTGACCTAATCAGCGGCCCGGATGAGGTACGTGTAGCTGTCCCAATACCCGTCGGAGTAATGGTCCTCGACGCGTGAGATGACCTGATTGCCGCAATGCTGCACGATGTCGCGCAACAAGTGGTCCGGCACCGCATGCATCTCGACGCCCCGAGTGGCGTCGTCGGGTCGTTCGGCCGGGGCTGGCATCGGCTCGCCCATGACGTTGACGCCGACCCGGTGCACGGGGTTGCCCGCTTGCGACCACCACGTGATCAATTCCTGCACCATGTCGAATTCGAGCTGGTAGTCGCCGGGCTCGGGCGGGGCGGTGACGGTCAGCGGCAGGTCGACCGTGCCGCCCGCGGGCACGTCGTGCGGCAGATCGGCCCGGCCGTCGTCCTGCACGACCATCTCGTCACCGCGGCGCCAATGGTTGCCCAGACGCAGCTGGACGCCGGCAGGCCAGGTCTGGGTGCTCTCGTTGCGCAGCCGCACCGTCAGCCGTGCCGACTCACTCGGGCGGAGAGTCGCCGGCGGCTCGAGCGGTTCGAACCGTGCGCGCAGGGCGTCGGGCGGCAGCGGTTGTGGCAGTCGTGGCTCGGTGACGATCTGCAGCACCAGCACGCCGCCGGGCGCGAGCACCCGGTTCAGTTCGACCAGGTAGCGCAACTGGGCCAGCGGCGGCGCGTGCTGGACGACCACCAGGCTCACCACGGAGTCGAACTCGCCGTCGGCGAACGGCAGCAGGGTGCCGTCGTAGGCCTGGAATTCGAGGCTGCCCGGGTGCCGGTTGTACTGCCGGGCGCGCTCGACCATCGACGACGCGATGTCCACCCCGACGACCGAGGTGACGTCCGGCAGTGCGGCGATCGCGTTGCTGAGCCTGCCCACCCCGCAGCCGAAGTCGAGCACCCGGCCGCGCAACCGCAGCGAGTGCTCCGCCAGGTGCTTGACGACCAGGTCGATGTCGGCCACCCCGGTGGCCATGAACTCGTCGAGGTCCCAGTCGGCGCTCTTCTCGGCCGGGTACGGCATGATCGCCCACAGCGGGTCGTCGTTGCCGAGGCGTTCCCACGTCGCGCGGTTGCGTTCGACTCCCACGCTCACCTCTCGTTGGGCGGCAGCGTCCTGGTGATGTCGTCGAGCAGGACGGTCATTTCCTTCTTCAGCCGCTGGTTGTCGCCGCCCGGTGTGGCCACGATGCCGAGCCGGATGGTCTTGGTGCCGGAGGTGTAGATGACCCGGTACACGCTGACGTCGTCGGACAACTTGCGGTAGGTCGGCAGTTTCGCATGCCCGGGCAGACCGTCGGACTTGGGCACACGGCTGGCGCTGAGCTTGCGCATCGCCTTCGCGGTCGCTTCCGTCTTGGCCCGCGAGGAGTTCTCCGCGACCAGCACGACGTAAGCCAGCTCTGCCTTGCCGACGCGGCGGCTGGACCCCTTCCAGGTCACGCGCTCCACGTCGGTGGTGTCCAGCAGCGCGGCCTCGTCGACACCGAACAGCTTGCGTTGGGCGGCCTCGGCGGGTGTGTAGGTGCCGCTGTTGCGGTTGAGCACACCGGGCAGCTGGGGGAGCTCGTCGACCAGGCCGGAGACGGACCCGGGACCGGAGGAGCCGGCGCGCGGGGCGGGCGATGCCTGCGTGGTCGTCTTCTGCGGCGGAGCGGCGCTCGGTGGGGTGTCGGTGTTCTCGGTGGAGCTGAACCACCACACGGCGCCGCCGATCAGCACCGCGACCACGATGCCGACCGCGACGAGGACCTTGCCCTTGCCCGTCGAGGCCTCCTCCGGCGCCGCGGGCAGCGCCTGGTCTTGCGTGCCGATCCGGTTCGGCATGGCGCGGGGCGGAGTCTGCTGGGGTGGTACCGGTGGGACGGGCGGCGCGGCGGGCCGCTCGTACGGCTTCGTCTCCTGTGCCGGTGGCTTCGCCGGGTAGGGGATCGAGTCGGTCGGCTGTTCGTCGGCCGGGCTCGGTGCGGTGGTGGGCCGGTCGGTGGCCAGCAGGTCCTGCGCGGACACCGGTGGCTTGCCCGGCGTGATCCGCTCCTTCTCGGTCGGCGCGTCCGTGGACTGCCGGGGCCGCGCCGGGGCGGACGAGGCCTCCGCGAGCAGTTCTTCCCGCCGGGACACGTACTGCGCCTTGGTCAGCTTGCCAGCCGCGAGGTCAGCGTCGAGTTTGCGCAGCTCCTCTTGCCAGCTCATCTCCCAGTCCTTCCCCCGCCGTGTGCGCAGCATACGATGCCGGAAAAACCCGTCCGAGTGAACACGTACCACGTCGTCGGAGCCGTTCAATCCGATACGGTGGCATGCTGGTGTCATGTGGCTTTCCCGTGACAAGACCGCGATGATCACCGCCGATGAGGCGCTGCCGGGCCGCAGCGAACCGCTGCAGGTCGACGAGCAGCACGCCGTGCTGGGGTCCAAGATCACGCCCCCGTTCCCGGAGGGCAGCAAGACCGCGGTGTTCGGCATGGGCTGCTTCTGGGGCGCGGAACGCCTTTTCTGGCAGCTGGACGGCGTGTTGGCGACCGCGGCGGGCTACGCCGGTGGGTTCACGCCGAACCCGACGTACGAGGAGGTCTGCACCGGGCGCACCGGGCACGCCGAGGTCGTGCTGGTGGTCTACGACCCGCAGCGGATCACCTACGAACAGCTGCTGAAGGTGTTCTGGGAGAACCACGACCCGACGCAGGGCATGCGGCAGGGCAACGACGTCGGCACGCAGTACCGCTCGGCCATCTACTGGGCCGACGAGGAGCAGCGGGAAGCCGCCGAGACGTCGGCGAAGAACTACGAGGCCGCGCTGCGTGACGCCGGCATGGGCTCGGTGACGACGGAGATCGCGCAGGCGGGCCCGTTCTACTACGCCGAGACCTACCACCAGCAGTACCTGCACAAGAACCCGATGGGCTACTGCGGCATCGGCGGCACCGGGGTGGCCTGCCAGATCGGCACCGGTGTGCCGAGCTCCGGCGAGTAAACCGGCTTTGCGCAAAGTCGCCGTGTAGCGGTCCGGCTTGTGCCATCCTGTGCGCGAACTGACGCAGGGGGTGCGGATATGCCGGACATCGGCGTCGAGCCGCGGTCGCTGCGAGCCGCGGCGAAAGGCACGCGGGAGCTGGCCGACGAGCTGCGGACGGTCGACCCGCGGGTGGCGGACCCGATTGCGCGGGCGATGCCGGGCTCCGGCGCCGCGAAGCATGCCGCGCAGGTCGGTGACCTCTGGCAGACACGGCTCGCCGAGAACGTGTCGTCGTTGGAGGATCGCGCGACGAAGCTGGCCGAGGCCGCCGACACCTACGACGGCGGTGAGCGCGCGGGCGAGGCGGACTTCAGCGGCTTGACCCCAGCGGAGACGTGAGCCGTGGGCGACTGGGACACGATCGCCGGCTGGAGTCCGGCGGAGCTGAAAGCGGTCGGTGACGACCTGGCCGCGGAGCTGAAGCGCTTACGCGGAACCGAGGCCGAGCTGCGGGACGCGACCACGCCCGCCGAGTGGGAGGGCGAAGCCGCCGAAGCGGCGAAGCGCTCGTTGGCCGAGATCGAGCGTGGCCTGCTGCATCGGGTCGAGGAGTTCGCGATGCTGCGGGCCGCGGTGGACGACGCGGCGGAGCGTCTCGAGCGGCTGCACGGGGCGATGCACGGCGCCGCCGAGTTCGCCCGCGCGCACGATTTCGAGATCGCCGGCGGGGTGGTGCGGCCGCGACCCGGTGCTCCCGCGAACCCGGATCCGGATGTGCGTGCACACCTGGAGGCGCAGGTGCAGCAGATCGTCCGTACCGGGTTGGACATCGACGCGGACCTGACCACGGTGATGCGGTCGGTGCTCGACGGCAAAGGCCACAGCGACGCGTCGACGATGACCAAGGCGGCGGCCGCCGGTGCCGAGTCCGGCCAGTCCACGTTGCTGGATCCACCGAAGGACGCCACGCCTGCGCAGAACAAGGCGTGGTGGGACACGCTGTCGGACGACGAGCGGAAGTGGCTGATCGCGCAGCGGCCGGAGTTGATCGGGAACCGGAAGGGCATCCCGTACCAGGCCAGGCACGAAGCCAACGTCAACCGGATCGCGCTCGAGCGGGAGAAGCTGCGCGAGCTCCGCGAGAACCTCAAGGACTGGACGTTCGTGCTGGAGCGCGCCAAGGAGGTCGGTATCGGCAAGACGATCTCCGACCTGCGGGGCATCGACGAGAAGCTCAAGGCGCTCGATGTGCTGGAGCGGCAGGCCGAGGACAACTCGATCGTCTCGTTGGACACTTCGGGCGATCGGGTCCGGGCCGCGGTCGCGATCGGCGATGTCGACAACGCCGACTACGTGGCGGTGTACACCCCGGGGATGAATTCCGCGGTCGAGGACAACATGAACCGGTACGTCGACGAGCTGCGTGAGGTCAACCAGTACGCGCAGGACATGCTGGCGGGCACCGGTGAGACGGTCGCGACGGTGGTGTGGATGGACTACGAGCCGCCGAAGACCAGCGTGGACGAGATCGTGGAAGGCATCTTCGACGATCGTGCGGAGGACGGGGCGAAGCGGCTCGCCGCCGAGCTGGAGGGCCTCGAGGCCAGCCGGATGGACGACCCACCTGAGCGGATCACGGCCATCGGGCACTCGTACGGATCGCTGACCACCGCGTTGGCGCTGCGGGAGAGTGACGCGGCGGACGCGTTCGTCTCGCAGGGTTCGCCGGGCTGGAACGGTGACGACGGCCTGAAGGTGCCTGCCGGCGAGCTGTACAACCTGCGCACGGATGGCGACTTGATCGCCGGCTCCGGTTGGTACGGCGGCAGCCCGGAGAATTACGACGGCGTGCGACAACTCGAAACCGACGACGCGGTGACGGCTGATGGCGAGCGGCTCGCCGGCTCGGAGGGCCACAGCGGGTACACCGAGGCGGACCGGCGTCAGTCGACCAGCGAGTACAACACGGCGGCGGTCATCACAGGTCGGGACGATCTGTTGATCGAACGCGAGCACGCTGACAGCAGATGACATCCGGCTTGTCCGGCCGACGACCCAGATGAGAGCGGTATGACCCCGGAAGAACAGTTCGCCGAGCTGCTGCAACGGCCCGACGTGGAGCAGGCCAAGCAGCGGTACGAGGACATGCAGGCCGAGATTCGCGGCGCCCTGTCCGAGCGGCTCGCGTTACCGGAGTGGGAGACGGATCCGGCAACGGCCAGTGAGGCTCCGTGCGGCGATTTCCCCGACGTGCATCCGTTCAACACGGCGACGTTCGGCTTGCCGTTGTGGTCGACGAAGGGGCCGCTCGATCCGGACCAGTGGAGCGTGGCCAAGGACGTGCTGCGCGAGGTCGCTGAGCGGTACGGGTTCCGCGAGGTCTCACTCGAGGTCGACCGCCAGGCGAATCCCGTGGTGCAGTTGTCCGACGGGCGGGGCGCCACCGTGCGACTCATGGTGAATCCACAGGACAGGGTGGTGTTGCGAGTCGACGCCGGGTGTCATTTGAAGCCCGAGGTCAAGAGGCTGGGGCGGCCGCTGAACGAGGCGGAGATGGAGGAGTATCGGCGCAGGCCGCGGTCGTGAGCGCTCGCGGCGCCTCAGCCGGTCGCTCACCGTCTCGTCACCCGGTCGACTTGGCTCCTGGTCAGCCGACCGCTCATCGCCCCGGTCGGCCCGATCTCGACGGCCGATCGTCGGGTTGATCGGGTGAAGTGTGGTGTTCGCAGCTCGGAGCGGGTCGGGCTGCGTTAGGGTTTTCGCCGGGAATGAGGAGTTCTGGGGGAGGATTGGGTGGTTTCGGCTCGTCTGTCATTGCCCGCCGTCGACTTTTTGTTCGAGGACCTGAAGCTGGGGCGGCCGCCGCAGCCGTTCGACGTGCCCTCGGTCGGCGAGACGATGGATGAACGTCAGCGGTTGCGCGAGGCCACGTACCGAGTGCTGGAACGCAGCGGGGTCATGGACGGCGGGCGGGTGAACCCGCAGATCGAGGACCTGCTGGTGGTGCTAGCGAAGGCACCCGTCACGGTGTCGTTGAGTGGCGATGTCGAGGGCGCGATCCTCCTGGCGCGGGCGTGCTCGGACGGCCAGGACGCCGTTGTCGCTCATCAGGAAGGCAACGCGTTGATCGTGCGGTCGGTGCGGCCGGTCGCGGTCGTCCCGGAGTTGTTGTCGTTGCTGCCCAACATCGCCGCTGGTGAGGGGACCGAGGAGCGCATGCCCATGCCGACCCCGGCGGCCGAACCCATGGTGGACGAGGACGAGTACAACCCGATGGCCGCCGCCCGCGCGGTATCGACCCGCGCCCGCGAAGGCAGCGGCGTGATGCGCCTGTTCTCCCGGCCCCGTCTTGGCTTCGGCGCCATCACCGCTCACGTGCGGAAACCGGTGCCGGGCGGGGTGCCGCGCTGGGAGCGGGCCTGCCAGCTGACGTGGTGGGATTTCGACCAGGAGTACGGCGCCGGGCCCGGGCGATGGTTCACCACCATCGACGGCGATCCTCCGCAGGTCACCTTGCACCCGGGCGACAGCCGCCGGATCGCCTCCTTCGTGCAACGTGCGCTCGCTCCCCATCTGGAGTGAGTGGTGGAACGAACGCCGGATTTGGGACATCCAAGTGGCAAAGGCAAACGCCGCACCGCTTGGCCAGGGCACGCGCGGCTGGATCGGTCGTCGAGGTTCCGGCCACCGACGGGCGAGGTCCGACCAAAGCACCCTTTTCGGTCACCGGATCCGGCTAAACTAGGTGCCGCACACGCAGCGTGAGGGGGATAGTACGCATGGCTTTCGTGCCCACCGGCCCGACTCGTGAGGCGATCAGCTGGAACGAACTGTTCGGCTCCGCTGAGAAGAACTCCGCGGCTCTCAAGGGGGCAAAGGCTTTCCGTGACGCGGCTAAGGGGGCAAGTTCGCCGTTGATCCCGACCAGGCAAAGAAAGCTTTGAAGGAGCTTGACAGTGCTGAAGCATGCGTGGACGTTGTCCTTCTGGTCGCTCGCGAACTAGGCCAGGCCCCGCCGGTCGGGGGCAGCCCGTTTGCTTCAGCCACCGCAGGCCCGTCATACGCGGAAGCAGGACGATCCGCCGCTGACGCTGTCGAGGCGACCAAAAAGGTGCTCGGGTACTACCGAGAAGGTATCGAAGCCGCGATGAAGAACTACCGGCAGCTTGACGACGATGCGGCTAGCTCGTTCGGGAGTAAAGCTTGATGGTGAATTCTGTCCGGACACGGCACGTGCTCGTGACGACGGTTGCGGCGGGGCTACTTGCGACAAGTGCAGCGTCGTGCTCCACGGAAGCAGGGCAAGCTGTTGGTGGGGACCACAATTCGCCGCCATCTTCGTCGGTGTCCTCAAAAGGTCCCGGCGACTCGGTTGGCGCGCTGAGAGATGTCGTAGCTTGTGATTTGATCACGACTGAAGAGCGCGATCAGATCGCCACAAATTTCAAGGTCATTAATCGGGGCCCGATCGGCGGGAGCGCCGACAGCTGCACCCAGCAGTCTGAGTACGGACCTGATGGCGGCGTCACCATAAGTATCAGTATCCGACCGGAGCAGGTCATCGAGGACTATGTGGCGGCATCGACCGACAAGATCGCTGACGGTGAAGTCGCCGGCAGGCCGGCCAAGCAGATCACCAATAGTGGAGGCACATGCATTGTGACGTTCGCTGCTGAGCGTGGCCGGGTGGATGTCTCAGTGGCGACGCGGTCGGTCAAGGATTCCTGTGACATCGCCGACCACCTGACGGAAATCGTCGAGTCGAGGGTTCCGGAACCGACCACGTAGCTGAGGGGGATGCAACATAATCAGTGACAAACGGAGCGCAGAACTGGAAAGTTTGGCGTCGACGCCGGAGGCGGAACAGGACCGCTACCTCATCGAGAGTCTTCCGCCGAATGAGCGTGAACAGTTCATCCGCGACCTCCAGGAGGTTGCGGCCGAAGAAGACAACGTCATCGCGAAACTGCGACGACGTTCTGGGACGGCGGCGTGCGGGCAGGGTGCTGAGCGACTGTCGGAACGAGCCATGGCGGATACAAGTAAGAGGACGTTGAGTTCGTCAAGGTTCCCGGCAAGTGAGTACGGCGTACAGCGATTCGAGTGAAGCGATCTCGCGTACTGGCCTGGGCGATGGTTCACCACCATCGACGGCGATCCTCCGCAGGTCACCTTGCACCCGGGCGGCAGCCGCCGGATCGCCTCCTTCGTGCAACGTGCGCTCGCTCCCCATCTGGAGTGAGTGGTGGAACGAACGCCGGATTTGGGACATCCAAGTGGCAAAGGCAAACGCCGCACCGCTTGGCCAGGGCACGCGCGGCTGGATCGGTCGTCGAGGTTCCGGCCACCGACGGGCGAGGTCCGACCAAAGCACCCTTTTCGGTCACCGGATCCGGCTAAACTAGGTGCCGCACACGCAGCGTGAGGGGGATAGTACGCATGGCTTTCGTGCCCACCGGCCCGACTCGTGAGGCGATCAGCTGGAACGAACTGTTCGGCTCCGCTGAGAAGAACTCCGCGGCTCTCAAGGGGGCAAAGGCTTTCCGTGACGCGGCCAAGGCGGGCAAGTTCGCCGTTGATCCCGACCAGGCAGAGAAAGCTTTGAAGGAACTCGACGCTGCCGGAGAAAGCATGCACGTGTCGGGCCTCGACTACCGGACTCTGGCTCAGGCCCCACCGATAGGAAGTAGCCCGTTTGCCTCCAGTGGTGCCAGTCCCTCCTACATGAAGGCGGGGTCCTCAGCAGTCGACGCTATCGAGGCAACGAGGAAAGTACTTTCTTACTACCGTGAAGGAGTCGAAGCGGCGATGAACAACTATCGCCGGCTCGACGACGGTGCCGCCAGCTCGTTTAGGGGTAAGGCTTGATGGCAAGGACCCAAATTCGGCAGGTGTTCGTGTCCGTGGCCGCGGCTGTAGCGCTGGCGATATGCCCGTCGTGCTCAACGGAGAAAGGGCAGGCTGTTGGCGGAGACGCCGCCGCCGCGACTCCGTCGTCGCCAGCGACCTCGAGCGCCACAGATGATTCCAGCGGTGGTCTGCAAGACATCGTTGCGTGCGACCTTTTGACCCCAGCAGAGCGCAAGCAGATTGCAGAAAATCTCAAGGTGATCAAGCAGGGGCCTATCGGCGGAAGCAGTGACAGCTGCTATCAACAGGCTGGGAATCGGCCCGAAGGCCCGGTGACGATAGGCGTCACGATCTGGCCGGAGCTGCTCGTCGAAAACTACGTGACGGGATCCTCGGACAAGGTAGCCGACGGTGAGGTAGCCGGTCGGCCCGCCAAACAGGTGACCAACAGTGCTGGCACGTGCATCGTGACCTTTGCGGCTGAGCGAGGTCGCGTGGACGTCACCGTGATGACGAAATCGGTGAAAAAGGCGTGCGACATCGCTGATCGCGTGACTGAAATCGTCGCGTCGAAGGTTCCGGAGCCGACCACGTAGCCGAGGGGGAAGCAGCATGGTCAGTGACAAACGGCGCGCTGAACTGGAGCATTTGGCGTCGCTGCCAGAGGAGCAACAGGACCGCTACCTCATCGAGAATGTTCCGCCACATGAGCGTGAACAGTTCATCCGCGACCTTCAGGAGGTTGCTGCCGAGGAAGACGGCTTCTTCGCAAAGTTGCTCGATGGTGTCCTCGGAAGGTGGCAGGCAGGGCAGCGAGCGGAACGGCTGTCCGAACAAGCGATCGCGGATGCCAGCAAGGACGAAGACATCGAGTTCGTCGAGGTTCCGGGGATTCCAAATGCCAACTATATGGGGATCCCCCACAAACAGCTGAAGTCGTGGTCTGAAGAGAACAACGATCCCGGAACGGTCGGACAGATCTCGGCCACGTACACGCAAGTGAGTACCGCTTACAGCGAGATGAGCGGGGCGATCTCGCGCGCTGTCTCCATCTTGCGTAACTCCTGGGAGGGTGACGCGGGCGAGGCCGCCGCCTCATACGGCGACCAGCTTGTGCGGTACACCGACGCGTCTTCGAAGAACGCGAAGCTGGCGTCCGAGGTAGTTGCGGCCCAGGCGGAGACCTCGGAGAGCTTCAAGAACGCGATGCCGGAGCCGATTCCGTTCTCCTGGGAGAACGAGATGGCGCGGGCGCGGTCGGAGGGCAACCCGTTCGAAGCCATCAAGATCGTGTCCGAAGCGATGGAGAAGCAGGAGAAGAGCCGGCAGGCGCACGAGCAGGCCGCGCAGGTGGCCGCCAATTTCGAGAAGTCGACCTACACCACGGTCTCCAAGGCGCCGGTGTTTGCCGAGCCGCCGAAGTTCGACGCGAGCGGTGACGGCGGTGGCAGCGACAGGGGCGGCGGCGGAGACTCCGGCAAGTCGGTGTCCAACATCGGGAACGGGCACACCGGGACCGGGAGTCCGCGTACCGGCCCGAGCAGCAGTTCGCGTGACCGTTCCGGCTCGCCTTCGGGGCGGATCGACCCGCCGAAGACCGGGACGAACAGGCCGAACGACGGTGGCTCGAGCAATACGGGTGGCGTGCGGCTGCCGGACGGCTCGACTCGACTCCCCGATGGATCGACTCGCCTCCCGGACGGCACGATCGTCAAGCCGGACGGCACCAGGGTGCTACCGGACGGCACGAAGATCCTTCCCGATGGCACGCGGATCCTGCCGGACGGTCGCGTGATTCCACCGGGCAACACGAGGGCCGCTGGTTTGGACTCCGGGAGCAGCACGGGCTTCGGGCGGCCCGGTAGCGGCGGTGGTCTCGGCGGAAGCACTTCGTACGGTTCGCCTGGCGGTGTTGGAGGCCCGGGCGCCGGGGCCGGTGCTGCCACGGGCTTCGGTCCAGTTGGTGGTGGTGCAGCAGCTGGTGCGGGCGGCTTCGGTCCGGGGAAGGGCTCCGGTGCTGTTCCGCTCGGCGGCGGGTCGGGCGCCGGCGGAGCCGCTGCGGCGAAGGCCGGTCCCGGTGCCGGTATGGGCCGCGGCATGGGCGGCATGATGGGCGGTGCCGGTGCGGGCCGCGGCCAGGGTGCCGAGGACAAGGAGCACCAGGACCAGTACTACATCAAGCAGGAGATGGACCCCGGCCTGCAGGTTGAGTACGACGAGCACGGCGAAAAGATCGTTGACGAGACCACCGGGATGACCGTCGTGCCCTCCGTCATCGGCGAATAGCTCGAACGCGACGGCTGCGGGGTATCGACCGGCCGTGCGGACTCGCCGGGCGGCGCCCCGCAGGGGTGATCCGCGCACAAAAAAATCCCGTAGCGCCGACGACGCGCTACGGGAGAACTGGAGCGGACGACGGGACTCGAACCCGCGACCCTCACCTTGGCAAGGTGATGCGCTACCAACTGCGCTACGTCCGCAACGACTGCACGAAGTTTATACCGTCCTGCTCCAGCGCCTGCGACCACCCTGCGCACACTCGCACCACGCCCAGCGGCCGGGAAATGAGTAGCCGTCGGCGAGGTGGCCGGCGATCGGTCGACGCGCCCGCCTGAGGTAGCTGACCTGGTAGAACCGTCGCACTCGAGGGCCATCCGCCATGGTCCTTCAGTACCTCGTTGCCGTGGCGCATCGGCGCCTGTGGCGCAAAGGCGTCACTCTCTGTCGTCCATGCGGTCACACTGATTCGCGACCCGGAGTCGTACGAAGTAGCCCTTTCGGGGCTGCCGATCACGTATCGGCGAGGAGGGACCTGGCCGGATGACGCAGGGGACGGATGAGCAGGAGCTGCTCACTCGTCTGCGTGGGGGGCAGGACGAGGCGTTCGGCGAGCTGTTCGAACAGCACGCGCCGGCGGTGCGCCGGTTGGCGAGAAGCCTGGCCAATGACGCCAGCGAAGCCGAGGACATCACCGCCGAGACCTTCTTCCGCGTGCTGCGCGCGATCAAACGCGGCAACGGCCCGCACGACAACGTCCGCGGATACCTCCTCACGGTGGCTCGCCGGGTCGCATGGGAGTGGAAGGGCGCCGCGCAAGACGTCCCCGTCACCGACGACGAGCTGACCAGCCGCGCCGGCGCTACCGAACCAGCCGGCGCCCGCTCGGCCGAATACACGCTCATCACCCGCGCGTTCACCAGCCTGCCCGAGCGCTGGCGCACCGTCCTCTGGCGGACCGAGGTCGAGGGTGCCCAGCCTGCGGTGGTGGCGCCGCACTTCGGCCTCAGTCCCAACGCCACGGCAGCCCTGGCCCGTCGCGCCCGGCAGGGCCTGCGCGCCGCCTACCTCCAGGCGCACTTGAGCACCCACAAGAGCAACACGAGCTGCCGCTCGGTCCTGGACAAGCTCGGCAGCTACACCGCAGGCGCGGTCACCCCGGCAGAAGCGGCACGCATCGCTGCCCACCTCGGCAACTGCTCGGGCTGCCGCTCCACCCATGACGAACTTCGCGACGTCTGTCATTCCCTGCGCTCGCACGCCGGAGCCATCGCGGTCGCCCTGCCCGCCATCACCGGCGCGGGCGCCCTTGCCGCGGGCACTGGCACGGCTGCGGCCCCGGGCAAGGTCGCCGCGCTGAAGAGCGCATTCACCGGAGCCAAAATCAAAATAGGCGCGGCGGTGGCGTCGACGGCGGTGGTCGGGGTACTGGGTCTGAGTGCGGGCCCGGTGATCAACGACTCCGCCGTCGACGTCCTGGGCCTGCAGGGGCAGCAGGGCTACAACCACCTCGAGCCCACGATGCAGCGCGGATCCGGCGAGGACGTGTCCTCGATCAGCCGCAGGACGACGAAGCGGGCACCGCACCAAACCAACCGGACGCCGCAGCACGACCCCTACCGCGCGGAGCGTTCCACGGGTGGCTCACCGGAAACCCAAGCCACCGAAGCCACGGGCAAGCTCTCCGGTACCGCCGAGGCCGAAGTCCCGCTGACGCCCGGTACGCAGCGCAAGGACGTCGAAGCCATCCGCGACCTTCCCGATCCGAGCGCCGAGAAGCCGTCCGGCGGCCCGCCGAGCCAGATTCCCGAGTCCACCCCGGGCGACCAGCCGGAGGAACCGGTCAACAAGCCGGCACTCGCGCCGGAAGAACCGCCACGCTCCTCCTACGACGACGTGGCGCACGACTGCGTCGACGACTACGAATACTACGAGGTCTACAACCAGTCGAAAGGCCGCACTGAAACCTACGAGTACTCCTACCGGGACGGCGAGGGCTACGAGCGGACGATCTACCGCTACGACAGCGGTGAGGAGACCTCCTACACCTACTACTGGCACGACGAGTGTTGACCGCGGCTCGACGGGCACAGCGCTGCTCGAGCGGCCACTGTCGACGGGCGCCCTGAGCGGGCCAGACCGGGCGATCACGTGACCGCACCCAGCTGCTCCCGACGAGTTGTTGCGCTGAGTAACCACGCCGACGGAATGCCGCCCGATTGCCGTCTCTCGGTGTCGCCGGATTGCGCCACAATGGTGTGCGACAGACGGCGATCCGAGAGGAGACGGAATGGCCGAGCGGTCGGTCACGGGAGCCGACGGCCGGGAATGGATCCTGCGTAGTCAACTGGAGTGGCGTACACCAGCCACCGCAGACGACTTCGAGCACGACGTCACGGGTGGCCAGGTTTCAGCCGCCGTCATGGTCGTGCTCGTCGTGGTGTTCGCCGCCACCCTGCTGCTGTGGATGCCGGATTCGGTTGTCGTGCCCACGTGGGTGGCGCTGCTGATAGCGCTGGTCATCCTCTTCTTCCCGGTGCGCTGGGTGCTGCGCCGTCCGTGGCGGGTGGTGGCGGAAGCCGAAGGTGACGGTGAGGACCCACAGCCGGAACGCTGGGTCGGCACCGTCCGCGGCATGTTCAAGGTCAACACCGAGCTCCGGCGGGTGCAGCACGACATCGAGTCGCACTCGCTGCCGGACATCAACGGGCCGCTACGGCCGGTCGAGTAGGCGAACCCGATGCCCGAACTGCCCGAGGTCGAAGCGCTCGCCCACTTCCTCCGCGAGCACGCGGTCGGCCGGGTGGTTGCCCGCATCGACGTGGCCTCGCTGTCGGTGCTGAAGACGTTCGACCCGCCGATCACCGCGGCGCACGGGCGCGAGGTCACCGATGTGGGCAGGCACGGCAAGCACCTCGACGTCAGCCTCGGCGACCTGCACCTGGTGATGCACCTGGCCCGTGCGGGCTGGCTGCGCTGGTCGGACGAACTGTCGCCGAAGCCGCTGCGGCCGGGCAAAGGCCCGATCGCGCTGCGCGTACACCTCGGCGGCCCTGGCTTCGACCTCACCGAAGCGGGCACGAAGAAGGGCATGGCGGTCTGGTTGGTGCGAGACCCGAACGACGTCGCCAGCGTCGCCACGCTCGGCCCGGACGCCGCCACGTTGAGTCGTGACGACCTGGCCGAACTGCTGGCCGGCCGTACCGAACGGCTGAAGAACGCGATCACCGACCAGCGCCTCATCGCCGGAATCGGCAACGCGTACTCCGACGAGATCCTGCACACGGCCCGGCTCTCCCCGTACGCCACGGCGGGCCGCCTCGACGACGACGCGCTCGACAGGCTGCACGAGGCGATGGTCACCGTGTTGCGAGACGCGGTGGACCGCTCGGTGGGCCAGGAGGCCGCCCGCTTGAAGGGAGAAAAGCGCTCCGGCCTGCGGGTTCACGGGCGGACCGGGCTGCCCTGCCCGGTGTGCGGGGACAAGATCCGCGAAGTGTCGTTCGCCGACAAGTCGTTCCAGTACTGCCCGACCTGCCAGACCAAGGGCAAGCCGCTGTCGGACCGCAGGATGGATCGTCTACTCAAGTGATTTCACCGACGCGAACGGCAAGATTACGCAGTGCACTTGTCTCACGCGCGGCGAAACCGGAACATTGACAGGTGCCGAACGTTCCGCTATCGCAGCTGCTCGGGTGGGCGGTTGCCGCTGTCGCGATCGTCATCGCGCTGGTGGTGTGGCTCCGCTCGCGTCGACCGGGCAAGGCGACCGAGGACGCCGTACTGCACGCCGTGCACCGGCTGGCGTTGGCCGCGCCGGACCTTCGTGAGGGCCTCAACCAGGAAGCCGCCGACCGCATCACGCGCCACCTACGCCAACTGCTGAACTGTGTGGCGGTCGGCATCACCGACGGCGCAGGAGTGCTGCACAGCTGGGACGGCGAGGCCACCGACCACTACGTCGACCTCGAGCCGGCGATCGCGTCCGCCCGGGAAGGACACCGCAGGGAACTGGTCACGCACGAGAAGCTGCCCTGCACGCACCGCAGCTCGTGCCGGATGCGGTCGGCGGTGATCGTGCCGCTGATCGTCGAAGGCCGCACCGACGCGGTCCTCATCGTCGTCGGCCGCAGCCGCAGCCGCAGACTGATCGAGATGGCCGACGCGGTGGCGCAGTTCGTGCGCACCCAGTTCGAGCTGGCGCGGCTGGAGGAGTCGAAGTCGGCGCTGCAGCAGGCGGAGATCAAGGCGCTGCGGGCGCAGATCTCCCCGCACTTCGTCTACAACGCGCTGAACACCATCTCGTCGCTGATTCGCACCGACCCGGAGGAAGCCAACGAGCTGCTGCTGGAGTTCGCCGACTTCACCCGCTACAGCTTCCGTAGCTCCGGCATGTTCACCACGCTGGCCGAGGAGCTACGCAACGTCGACCGCTACTTGACCATCGAGTCCGCGCGCTTCGGTGACCGGCTCAACGTCCGGCTGAAGATCGCGCCGGAGGTGCTCGGCGTGGTGGTGCCGTTCCTCATCGTGCAGCCGCTGGTGGAGAACGCGGTCAAGCACGGGTTGTCCGGCAAACCTGGCGGTGGCACGGTCACCGTGATCGCCGAGGACGCGGGCAACGACGCGGTCATCATCGTGGAGGACGACGGCGTCGGCATGGACCCGGCCAAGCTCAAGGAGCTGTCCTCGGCACACCGCACCGGCGAACACGTCGGCCTCGGCAACATCAGCCAGCGGATGCGGCAGCTGTTCGGCCCGGAGTACCCGGTGATCGTGGAGACCGCGGTGGGTGCGGGCATGAAGATCACGCTGCGGGTGCCGAAGTTCGCGCCGGGCGTGCGGCCGGACATCCCCGGATACGAAGCGGCGAAGGAAGAACGCGACTCCGGCCGTTCTCCGCTGCTGCCGCCGCAACAACAGAAGCCCGTACAGCGTCCGCGGCCGCGCAGACTGCCGACGCGGACCGGACACGGCCAGGACCCGCCGACCGAGGAGTGGAAACAGCCACGACGTCGCCGGGGCAGGCGGACCGCGCAGGAAATGCAGTTGCCACCACAGCAAGGGGCTACCTACCGTTGACGGCACACGGGAGAGGAGGTGGTCCAAACAGTGAAGGCTTACTGGACTCGTGAGGTGGCTGTCCGCTAGCAGCGGATATCACTTGTGAGGTGGCTGTCCGTCAGCAGCGAATACCAGGCAGTTACCCGACCCCCTGGGCGCCGGCCGTAGTCCAGCCGGCGAGAAGCCCAGGGGGTCGCCTTTTCTCGCTACCCTGGGGCTCATGAGCGTTGCCGAGAAGCTGACCGCCCGGTTGCCCAAGATCGCCGACCGCGGGGACAAGACCGACGTCGTCTCCGTGGTCAAGCTGCACGGGGTGATCACTCCTCAGGCGTCGCCGTTCAGTCGCGGCGTGCTCAACGTCAACACCGTCGAGTCGGCGCTCACCCGCGCGTTCGAGCACGACCGGCTCAAGGCGGTCGCGCTGCTGGTCAACTCGCCCGGCGGCGCCCCCACCCAGTCGGGGCTGATCGCCGAGCGCATCCGCGAGCTGGCCGACGAGAAGAAGGTCCCGGTGCTCGCGTTCTGCGAGGACGTCGCCGCGTCCGGCGGGTACTGGCTGGCCTGCGCGGCCGACGAGATCTACGCGCACCGCACGTCGCTGGTCGGTTCGATCGGCGTGGTCTCCGGCGGGTTCGGCTTCACCGGCCTCATCGACCGCTTCGGCATCGAGCGCAGGCTGTACACCGCGGGCGAGAACAAGCGCAGGCTCGACCCGTTCGAGCCGGAGAAGCCGGAGGACGTCGAGTGGCTGCGCAACATGCACGACCAGCTGCATCAGCTGTTCGTCGACTGGGTCAAGCAGCGTCGGGGTGAGCGGCTCAAGGACGACCCGGAGTTGTTCACCGGTGACGTGTGGCTCGGCCCGCGCTCGCACGAGCTCGGCCTGATCGACGGCATCGGCACGCTGCGCGAGGTCGTCAAACAGCGCTACCCGGAGGCCGAGATCACCGTGGCCGAGCCGAAGAAGCCGTTGCTGGCCCGGCTCGGGCTGGGCGGCCCGGCGGCCGCCGGCATCGACGCGCTGTTGACCGCGGTGGAGCACCGAGCGGCGTGGTCGCGCTTCGGTTTATGATCTCCCTGCGACAACAGCGTTGCGTGACAGGAACTTAGCGTCTGGTGAACGCTGCAGGCAGACACCAACAACGCTCGTTCCGACCTAGACATCTGTACCTGCACTAGGCAGGATGCTTGTCACTGTGAGTACTCATGACGACACACGGCGCCTGGTCGCCATCGCCGTGGACGACGAGAAGCCCGGTATGGAGATGCTCAAGCACCGGCTTGAGTCCAACCGGTACATCGGCCACATCTTCGAGGCGGTCGACGCGTCTGAGGCACTGCGCATCATCTCGGCCGAGCACCCGCTGCTGACCAAGCGGCGCAACGCGGGCCTGCCCGCGGTGGACGTGGTGTTCGCGGACATCAACATGCCCGGCCTGACCGGCATGGAGATGGCTCGCGTGTTCGCCGCGCTGAACCCGGCACCGCTGCTGGTGTTCGTCAGCGGCCACGGCGACGAGGCGGTGAACGCGTTCGACCTCGGCGCGGTGGACTACGTGCTCAAGCCGTACGAGCAGCCGCGGATCGACAAGGCGATCGACCGGGTGCGGGCCAAGCTGCGGGAGCGCTACGGCGCGCCGCAGGAGGACCGCGCGGCACCGAACGACGACGAGGTCATCCCGGTGGAGCTGGCGGGCACCACGAAGCTGATCCCGCGCTCGCAGGTTCGCTGGGTGGAGGCGCAGGGCGACTACGCCCGGCTGTTCACCACCGACGGCTCGTCGCATCTGGTACGCATCCCGCTGGCGCAGCTGGAGGAGCGCTGGGGCAAGGCAGGCTTCGTGCGGATCCACCGGTCGTACCTGGTGGCGCTGCGGCTGATCACCGAGCTGCGGATGGGGCAGGGCGGCTACCAGGTGGTGATCGGCAACGAGGAGAAGCTGCTACCGGTCAGTAGAAGGCACACACGTGAGTTGAAGGATCGGCTCACCGGCAATCTGAGAAGTTGACCATGGACGACGCCACTCGGACCTCGTCGCCGCGGTGGCCGCGGGTACGCACGCCCGACCCCACGCTGGGACGCTCTCGTCCGGAGATGAAGCCGATCCCGGTGGAGCGGGTGCCGGGGTCGCCCGCGCATGCGAAGGCGGACATCGACCCGCCGACCAAACCGAAGCGCCAGCGCGTGGTGCTCAACGACGGCCCGGTCGCCCCGGTCCGGCCGCATCTGCACTCGCGGGCCGAGCTGGCCGAGAAGACCAGCTGGGGCGCCACGCTGATCGCCGACCAGATCCGCGGCCTGCTGGTGATCGGGATCCTGTTCGCCCTGGCGGTGCTGGTGCTGGTGGTCGGCCTGCCGCTCGCCATGTGGCTGGCGCCCGGCTTCGCGCGACTCGAGGTCGTCGGCGTGCCGTTGGCCTGGCTGTTGCTGGGGGTGGCGCCGTTCCCCGTGCTCGGTGGCATCGGGCTGCTGTACATCCGGGTGACCGAACGCCATGAGCGGGCGTTCGTGGACATGATCGAGCATCGCGGATGACCGATCTGCAGATTGCCGCTGTGGTGGCCCTGTCGGTGGTTGCGGTGGTGACGTACGCACTCGGCAGGCGCTCGACCAGAAGCGGCCAGAGTTTCGATTTCGCCAGGCGGACCGTGCGTTCCCGGCGCAATGCCGCCGCGATGTCCGGCGAGTACCTGTGTGCGGCGCTGTTCATCGGCATCACCGGTGCCGTGCTCTCCCAGGGCGCGGACGGGTTGTGGTACCCGATCGGTTTCGCCGCGGGCTTCGTCGCGCTGCTGATCTTCGTGGCCGCGCCGCTGCGGCGTTCCGGCGCGTACACGATGCCGGACTTCATCGACGCCAGAGTTCCCGGCCGGGGCATGCGCGGGCTGTCGTCGCTGATCGCGGCACTGATCGGAGTGCTCTACCTGATCCCGCAGCTGCACGGCGCCGAGCTGGCCGCTCGCACGCTGTTCGGTGGGCCGGAGTGGGCGGGCCCGGTGGCGTTGACCGTGCTGGTGCTGATCACCGTGCTCGGCGGTGGCATGCGCGCCATCACCGTCACCCTGGCGTTCCAGTACTGGCTGAAGATGTTCGCCATCATCGCGCCGACCCTGGTGCTGCTCGCGGTGTTCGTCAGCGTCGGCCCGGACGGGTCGCCGCGTGGTATCACGTCGCCCTCGCCGCCGGTGTTCAACGAGCCCACCACGGTGCGCATGCAGCAGCCGGTGACCTTGAATGTCGACGCTCCGATCGAGTTCGAGGCCAAGGGCGAGATCGACGGTGAGCCGACCGACGGCACCACGACGTGGTCGCCGCAGCGCGGCCCGCTGCACGTCGGCGCGGGCACCACGCTGTCGTTCCAGCCGGGAACCCCGGTGCCGGTGGTGTCCGGCCAACCCGCAGGTAACACCGACTGGCTGGACCCGGGCGGCGGAGACGCCTGGCAGCTGGTCGGCACGTACTCACTCCTGCTGGCGTTGCTGCTGGGCACGATGGGCCTGCCGCACATCCTGGTGCGCTTCTACACCAACCCGGACGGCGTCTCCGCGCGCCGGACCACGCTGCACGTGCTGCTGTTCGTCGGGTTGTTCGCGGTCTTCCCGATCATGCTCGCGGTGCTGTCCCGGCTGTACGTGCCGCGTCTGCTGGTGACCGGGGAGACCGACACGGCCGTGCTCCTGCTGCCTTCGGCGGTGCTTCACGGCCTCCCCGGGGAGGTCCTCACCGCGGTGCTGGTCGCCGGCGTGTTCTCCGCGGTCCTGGCGGCCTCGTCCGGACTGGTGTTCAGCGTCGCGGGCGTGATCTCCACCGGCCTGTTGCCCGAGCGGCTGCGCAACTACCGCCTCGGTGCGGTGCTCATCGCCGGTGCCGCGCTGGGGGTGGCCTTGGTGGCGCCGCGCCTGGAGTTGGCGCACGCCGTGGAGTACGCGTTCGCGCTGGCTGCCTCGACGTTCTGCCCGGTGCTGGTGCTGGGCATCTGGTGGCGCGGGCTCAAGGCCAAGGGCGCTGCGATCGCGATGGTGTTCGGCGGCGGGGTGGTCCTGGCCGCGGTCGGCCTCAAGGTGGCAGGCGTCCTGCGCGGCGGTGAGACGCCGGTGCTCGTCGACCACCCGGCGTTGCTGTCCGTGCCGCTGGCGTTCCTGGTGGCCATCGTGGTCAGCAAAGCTTCGCGCAAGCGCGTGTCCGCCGACGTTGACGACCTCATGCTGCGCATGCACGCGCCCGACCCGCTTGGGTTCCTGCGGGACAAGGACATTCCGCGGTACGGACAGGCCGAGGAACGCGTCCGGCTCACGCCGGGTAAGCACCGGAACCGGGCCGATTGACGCCAACCCTACGGCGGTCGTGGCACCATCGGCACCGTGCCAATGTTTGCCGAAGACGTACCGACCACCCGGGTGGCTGACCTGCCCGACGGCGAGTTCCCGCTGCTCGACGTCCGCGAGGACGACGAGTGGCGCGCCGGTCACGCGCCGACCGCGCGACACATCCCGTTGCGCGACTTGCCCGCCAGGATGGCCGAGCTGGCCGAATTCGGTGACGATCAGCCGATCTACGTGGTGTGCCGCACCGGCGGCCGCTCCGAGCAGGCCACCGCTTTCCTCAACGCCAACGGGTTCGAGGCGTGCAACGTCGCGGGCGGCATGAAGTCGTGGCTGACCGAGGGCAGGCCGGTGGTGGCCGAGGACCCGAACGTCGAACCGACGGTGCTGTAGCTGCGATGACGCTGGATCCGGCTCGTGGCTTCTCGGTCCGCTGGACGGCGAGCCCGCCGCCCGGCGCTGCGCCGCGTCGCCGGTCGCCGGAGCCGCCCTACACCGGCCCGCCGAAGTATCCGGCGCCACCGCGCTGGGGCTTTCCGAACCTGATCTGGCGTCAGCCGACCTCGGTGCCGGGCACCCGCAGCGCACGCGCCCGGCCCGACGAGCTGATTCGGCCGGTGGGGACGTGGACGGTCGGCGTGCTGGTGACGATCGCGGTGTTCGCGGTGCTGGCGGGCGCCGCCGAGTTCTGGCGCTACGCGCTGCTGGTGATCAGCCGGGACGAACCGCTCAGCACGGTGTCCGTGCGGTTGTCCGACGGGCTGGTGACCGGGTTCTGGTACCCGATCCCGATCCTGCTGTTCGCCGCGCTGGTGCTCGGGCTGTGGTGGCTGAACCTGGCCCGTGCCGAGGCGTCCCGGCTTGCCGACGTCGAGCCCGCTTACGGTCCGGTGGCTGCCGGAATCCGGCTGGTCGGCCTGTGGGTCCTGCTCGCTGTCGTGGCGGCGGTGGAGTACCGCGTGGAGTTGCCGCAGCTGGTCGTGGTGATCGCCGCGCCGGTGCTGGTCGCCGTGGTGGCGTTCGCCGCCCTGGTGCTCGCCGGGCCGGTGGTCGCCGAGCTCGAGCACTTGGCGATGGGCAAGCCTGCGGATTCCCGGCCGAGGCCGTCGCGGCTGGTCGTGGTGTGGTGGGCGGCGTGCGTGCTGAACGCGGTCCTGGTGGCCGTGACGCTGTGGCGGCGAATGGGCGAGGGCGTGCAGGCCATGGCGGACGCCGTGCTGCTGACCGGCATCACCCACTGGGCCGCGGCCGCGCTGGCCGTCATCACCGTGTTGGTCATCCGACGCATCGGGATGCTGCTCTCCCCGGAGCGGCCGTTGGGCGGCAAGCGGCTGCAGGTCGTCGCCGTGCGGTCCGACGCCGCGGCACCCCCGCTGCGGGCGGTCCGCCCGGCCGGGGCGCGCCGCTAGCCACCGGGTAGTTTCAACCAACCGGGGCGACAACCCGCAGCGAGGAGGTTTTCACGTGGCCAAGCGTTCCCGCCGCGCGCGTACCGCACGCCGGGCCGAGGAGAGGAAGAAGCAGAAGGTCCGCGACGTCTTCGTGGCTCAGCCGTTCGAGGGCCTGGCCGCGGAGACCGAGCTGATCGCGATGCGTGAGTTCGTGCCGTCGGCGACCGTGCAGCTGCCGTTGGCCGACGGTGGCGAGGTCACGCTGGCGACCGTGCTGCCAGGGGCGGCCGCTGCGATGGTGCGGGCGGACGGCAAGCGGTTCGTGGCCATGCAGGTGCAGACCCGCTCGGGTGATGTCAGCCGGGACATCGGGCGCAGCCTGCGTTGGGTGCTGGCGGCCGAGGAGGGCGAGGTGCTCGCCGCGCCGGACACCACGAGCCCGCCCGAGGAGGGCGAGCGACTGCAGGATTTGGTGAAGACCGACGCCGAGCTGGTGCCGGAGCTGCACGACGACTTCTCCTGGTGGCTGCCCGAGGATCAGGACTCGACCAGCAAAGAGGTGCAGCTGTCGCTGGAGCGAGCCAACGAGGCGATCCTGCCGACGCACCGTATCGGTCCGGCCGTGTACTGGGTGGACACCGGCGAGAAGGCGCACATCCGGTGGGTCCGGCCGGAGCCGGAGAACGACGTGCTCAAAGCCTTGGCGCGATTGTCTGCACGCGGCGAACTGGACCTCGGGGAGGATTCCCGCTATGCGGGCTCGTTCCGCGCGCACGGCCTGCTGGTTCCGGTGTGGGACGTCGACCGTGAGGCGCATGCCCGCGAGTGGGCCGAGCCGGTCGAGCGGTTCGGCGAGCGGCTGGAGCAGGCGCTGGCCAGCTTGTCCGCCGAGCCGTTGACCGGTGAGGAGCGGCGGGCTCGGGACGGCATTCTCGGACGGCAACTGACCTTGCGGTGATGGGGGGCGGGGCCGTGGCGCGCGAGCTGGGGGATTTCGGCGAGTTCGTCGATGCCCAGCTGCCTGGGCTGCTGCGCTACGGCTACGCCTTGACCGGCAACCCGCACGACGGCGCCGACCTGGTGCAGACGGTGCTGGAGAAGATCGGTTCGCGCTGGAACAGCATCTCGCGCAAGACCGACGACCCGGTCGCCTACGTGCGGCGTTCCATGGCCAACGCGCACATCTCCCGGTGGCGCAAGCGGCGGCGGGAGCAGCTGGTCGCCGAGCTGCCGGAGAACCGCGACACCTACCAGCATCCGGACCCGTTCGAGCACGAACCGCTGTGGCAGGCGCTACGCGAACTGCCGCCGAGGCAACGTGCGGTGATAGTTCTGCGTTACTACGAAGGACTGTCCGAAGCGGAGATAGCGCACAGCCTGGGCGTGAGCCCGGGAACGGTGAAGAGCCAGGCGAGCAAGGCCATCACTTCACTGCGCAAGAAGCTGGCCGGAGCAGCGAAGGAGGGAGGTCAGCCGTGAGTGAGCGTTCCGATCACGACGTGGAGTCGGACCTGCGCAGGTTGTTCGACGACGAGCGGCTGACCGTTCACGTCGCGCCGGGCGCGCGGGACGCGGTGGTCTCCGGGGCCCGTCGGGTGCGCAGGCGCCGGGAGATGGCCGTCGTGGGCAGCGGCCTCGCGGTGGTCGCGGTCGCCGCGGTGGGCGTCGCCGTGATGGCGATGCCGCCCAACGGCGATCAGCAGGGCACGGTGGCCGCGTCGGGTGCGGGGCCGACGCTGTCGACGGCGGAGAGCTCGTCGGTGGCGCCTCCGTCACGCGAACCGCAGGTGGAGCGGGTGCCGACGCAGAGCGACACGAAGGAAGCGCCGGAGTCGGAGCCACGCAGCGAGCCACCGCCGCCGTCGAAGACCTCGCAGGACAGCTCACCGGACGTGCCGAATGTGCCGCTGTACGCCAGTGGGCCGATCGGTCCGAGCGGGTGGGGGCCGATCGAGCTGGGGATGTCGTACGAGGAGGTGCGGAAAGCCGGCTATCTCGGTGAGAACACCGCGCCGCCGCAGGGCTGCACGACGTATGTGCTGTCCACCCGCGACGATCAGGTCAGCGCCCTCACGATCTCCGAGTCCGGTGTCGGACGCATCTCGGCCGGGAACAACGGCCGCACGCCGGAGGGGGTTGGTTCGGGCACTTCGAAGGAAGAGCTGCGCAACACCTACCCGGACGGCACGGAGTCCGACGGCGTGTATCGAGCGGACACCGGGGCGGGGACGACGTACGAGTTCGCGGTGCCCGACGGGGACGAGGTCAGCGGGTTCGCGCTGACCGACGGGACCTGTTGAGGTAGGGGCCGCAGCCGGCCGGGCCTGGCGAGACGCCCGACCACCCTGGCCCGCGGGACACCCGGCACGCATCGACCCGATGCTGGTCTGGAGCCGCCTCTCCGGCACGCCCGACCCCGCGGCTTGCGGTGAGCGGGCTCCCGGCGTTCCCGACCGTACGCCGGCCCACGCAGAGACACCCGCGCGCTGTCGCCCAAACCCGTTACGACGGCCCTTACAGCGCCCCTCCGGCCACCGGCGGCATGTCGGCGGCATCGCCGCCGTCGCCGACCGTCTCCCGGTGCAGGAAGCGCTCGATCTCGAACACGTCGTCCCCGGCGCGTTTGGCGACCGTGAGCAGCGTGCTCATCTGCGAGATCTCCTCCACCTGCTCGGCGAGGAACCAGTGCATGAACTGCTCGCTGGTGTAGTCGTCGGCGTCCCTGGCCGCCCGCACCAACGACTCGATGTCCCTGGCGACCTGCTTCTCCTGGTCGAGCGCGAGCTGGATCAGCTCGATCGGCGCGGTGAACTCGTTGCGCACCTCCGGCACACCGGGGATATCCACGTGATGGTCGGTGTCCAGCATGTACTGCACCATGGCGAGCGCGTGGTTACGTTCTTCCACCGCCTGGCGGTAAAAGTGCTTGGCCAGTTGCGGCAAATCTTCGTTGTCGAACCACACCGCCAGCGCAATGTACTGCTGGGACGCGTGAAACTCGTTTTGAATTTGGTCCTGGAGCAGCTCGAAAAATTTGGATCGAGGATTTTTCTTGGTGAGTGGCATACTCCGACCATACGTGCCCTGACCTGCGCCTTTCCACCCAGGCAAGCCTAACATCGGCGAGGGGGATCTAACTTTGGTAAGCCTCGCCTAAAATTGTTCCCGAATAATCGGGCACGACATACAACGCGGACCACCACGCCCCGATCCCAGCTCGGATCCGGCGATCGCCAGCACCTCGATCCCGGCCTGTTCCAGCCGGGCATTGGTTTCCACGTTGCGCTCGTAACCGATCACCACGCCGGGCGCCACCGCCAGCGTGTTGTTGCCGTCGTCCCACTGCTCACGCTCGGCGGTCACCGGGTCGAGCCCGGTGTCGATGACCCGCAGTTTGTCGATGCCCATCGCATCGGCGGCTGCGGCCAGGAACGGCTCCGGCCCCTCGATCTGCAGCTGTCCACCGTCGGAGTCCGCCGGCCGTAGCGTGAACGCTTCCAGGGAGTCTCGCGTCGGCGGGTACATGACCACAGCGTCGGCGTGAACCATCGTGCAGACGGTGTCCAGGTGCATGGTCGCGCGGGTCTGGGTGATCGGCACGGCCAGCACGGTGTGCGCCGCCTGGTCGGAGAACAGCGACCGCGCCAACGCTTCGACGCCGGCGGCCGTGGTCCGCTCACCCACACCGACCGCCACCACACCGGGGGCGAGCAACAGGACGTCGCCGCCTTCGACGGGAGCGTGGTGCGAGCCGTACGCGCGGCCTGCGGTGGAGAAGCGTGGGTGGTAGGCGTAGATGACGTCGAGCAGTGCGGTCTCCCTGGCGCGGGCGGGCATCGCCAACGACGCCACCGCCACCCGGTCGGCGATCCACACCGACGAGTCGCGAGTGAACAGCAGGTTCGGCAGCGGGTCGATGGCGAACGTGTGCGGATGGTTCATCTTGCGCACCAGCGAGGCGCCTTCGTGGGCGGGCAGCTCCTCGAACGTCATCCCGCAGATCAGCACCCGGGCAAGCGTCTGCGCGTCGACGGAGGACAGGTAGCTGCGCAGCACATCGGTCAGGCTCGGGCCCAGGCGGCGCGGGTCGACCGCGATGTCCACCCCAGCGGCGTGCGCCCGCTCGTCGGTCAATGCCGTGGTGAGCAGGTCGTTGAGGAGCAGCACTTCCACGCCGCGCGAGCGCAGCAGCTCGGCGAACTTGTCGTGTTCTTCCTGCGCGCGGGTCACCCACGGGATCGAGTCGAACAGCAGCGAATCGTTGTTGCGCGGGGTGAGCCTCTTGAGCTCGTCTCCCGGGCGGTGCAACAGCACCGAGCGCAGCGGGCCTACTTCACTGTCGACGTGCGGGGTGGCTTTGGGTGTCTGGCTCACCCGCTGAGTTTAGGGTTCTCGACGCCGCTTCGTCGCGCCAAAGCGGCGTCGATCTTGCTGGGGTCCGCCACCCGCTCTCGAGCCCACAGCGCCGCCGCGGTCTTCGACGCCCACCTCCCGGTTTCCGCGTAGTGCCAGGCACGACAGGCGTTGAGCACCGCATTGGGCTGGGTGCGCTCGTTGGCGTCGTGCCAGTCCAGCGAGTCGTTCAGTGCCCGGTGGACGACCTCCGGCGGCACTGGAGCAAGCAACTCGTGGGCTGGCGGCCCGTACAGCGGAATGGCGCGTTCCCTGGCCATCGCGATGTCCAGCACGAACCAGTGCGCCGGTTCGGTCGCCGGGTCGGTCGACACGCGCACCGGGTCGGTGTTCACGTTCAGCTGCCAGCGCGACGGCTGATCCGGCCCCGGCGGGTACAGAACGAACTCCAGTTGTCTGGCCGGACAAGGCAAGGCGATCAGGGCGTCGGCCAACGCGCGACGTACGGGCTCCGGTTGGGTCTCGGCCACGGCGAGGATGTCGACGTCGCTGCTGCCGGGTCGGTAGTCGTCCCACGCGATCGAACCGATCAGCCAGGCGCCGAGCAGCGATCCGGGCAGCAAGTGCTCCCGCAGTGTGCGGACGACCTGGCGAGCGTAAGCGTGTGGATCCACGGCGCTATCCCGGCAGCCAGGAAACCCCGCGCAACAGCGAGTAGCCGACGAACGCGACGATGTCGAGCAGGGCATGGGCGATGATCAGCGGCCACAGCCGGTTGGTCTTCTGCCACACGCGACCGAAGATCAGGCCCATCACCACGTTGCCGACGAACCCGCCGAGGCCCTGATAGAAGTGGTAGCTGCCGCGCAGCACCGACGAGATGAGCAGGCTGCGGTTCTCGCTGACGCCCAGTTGCCGTAGCCGGGTGAGCAGCAGGGAGACGACCAGCAGTTCTTCGGCGAGCGCGTTGCCGATGGCGGACAGCGTGAGGGCGATCGGCCGCCACCACGTCTCGTCCATGGCCGACGGCAGCACCGCGCGGTTGAGACCCAGCTGCCAGGCGATCAGATAGAGCGCCAGCCCGGGGATGCCGATCAACGCGGCGAGGCCGACACCGCCGAGCCAGTCCTTCTTGTCCGTGCGACCGAAACCGATGCGGCGCAGCTCGATGCCGGAACGCCACAGCAGGTACGCGCCCAGCGCGCCCCACCCGACCAGCCGCACGACACCGAGCAGCTGGCGCAAGAAGTCGATCAGCTGGATGTCGGTCGTGGTGACGTTGAGCGCCACCTTCTGGTCGGCGAGCGCTGCCTGTTGCAGCAGGCCGTCCAGGTAGGACAGCAGGCTGCTTGCGCCGGACAGCCCGAGCGTGATCGCGAAGACGATCAGCAGCTCGGTGCGAACCGCGCGCCGATCCCGCTCCTCGGTCAGCATCGCGGGGAACTCCGGCCGGGCCGGATTCAGCCACGCACGCAGGGTGGACGCCACGCGCCCACACTAGCGGCGCGATCGAGGTCAGCCGCGTCGGCGTCGCCGGACGATCCGTGTGGCGCCGGGCAGGAAAATGCCCGCGATCAACGCGGTCAGGGCGGCACCGATGATCAACCACAGGACGGCGGCGAGCCCTTGGTTGGCGGCCAGTTCGAGCGTGGCGTTGTCGAAGGTGAACAGGTTGTTCAGCCCCAGCGAGACGGCGTTGGCGAACGAACGCACGAACGAGGCGAACGCGTTGCCGAAGTTCGCTCCGGCGGCCACCAGCACGATGTGCAGCACCAGCACCAGCGCGAACAGCCCGGTGACGAACCGGATCACCGTGTTGAGGGTCCGCACCACACGGATCCGGCCGTCGGGTTGTTCGACGATCTCTTCTTCGCGATCGGCGAAGTCATCTTCTCCTGTGGTCATAGTGCGTGAGTTCTACCCGGCCAGGCGGTAGATCAAACCTTCAGATCTGGGCGTCGGGCACGCGTTCGGCTAGGTTGCTCGCTGGCCGTCACATCCGGGCCATCGGACGAGGGAGTCAGGACCATGAAGACCCTGCGTGCTGCCGTACTTGCCGGCGTCGCCGCCACCACCGTGCTCGTCGCGCCGACCGCAACCGCGGCATCGAGCGTGGACCTGCGCTGGGAGTTGAAGGAAACCGGGACGACCGCGCAATTCCGTGGGCTGTCGGTGGTGAGCAACGACGTGGTGTGGACCAGCGGCCAGGGCGGCACTGTGCTGCGGACGACCGACGGAGGGCAGACGTTCGAGTCCGTCGGGCCCGAGGGAGCCGAAGACCTGGACTTCCGGGACATCGAAGCCTTCGACGCCAGGACCGCGGTCATCCTGAGCATCGGTGAGGGTGGCGACTCGCGCATCTACCGCACCACCGACGGCGGCAAGACGTGGGACAACGTCTTCACCAACGCCGAGCCGACGGCCTTCTACAACTGCGTGTCGTTCTTCGACCGCAAGAACGGGCTCGCGGTCAGCGACCCGGTCGACGGCAAGTTCCGGCTCATCGAGACCCACGACGGCGGCAAGACGTGGAGCATCGTGCCGTCCGACGGCATGCCGCCCGCGCTGCCGAACGAGTACGGCTTCTCCGCCAGCGGACAGTGCCTGGCCGTTGCGGGTAAGCGGGACGCGTGGATCGCCAGCGGCGGTGGCGACGAGGCTCGGGTCTTCCACTCCGCCGATCGCGGGCACACCTGGACGGTGTCCACCACGCCGCTGGCCAGCAGCGAGAGCGCGGGTGTCTTCGCGGTGGCGTTCCGGAACCCGCGCATCGGGATCGCGATCGGTGGCGACTACGTGGAGCCGACGAACGGCGCCGACGCCCTGGCGTTGACCCGGAACGGTGGCAAGAGCTGGCGTGAGCCGCACAGTGCGCCGCAGGGGTACCGCTCGGCGGTGGCCTACCACCCGTGGTTCGGCAACGTGGCGCTGGCCGTCGGTCCGACGGGCAGCGATGTCAGCCTGAACGGCGGGGTGACCTGGCGGCAGTTCGACGACGGCAGCTTCGACACCGTGGACTGCGCGCCCGACGGGGCCTGCTGGGCGTCCGGCCAGGACGGGCGCGTGGCGCGATTGGCGCTGGGCTGATCACGTCGGCCGGAGGTGGTGATGGTGCTGCGGCCGGTCGGGCGGCGGGAGCGGCGCGCCGGTTGCGCCGAATGTGTTCGATAATCGGGCAAGTTGTCCGAATAAAGTACGATACTAGCGTGTCAACCGTGTCGAGCCCAGCGGAAGTCATGCCTCAAGGACCTCGCCCCACTCCGCCCCTGTTCAGCAAGCTGGTAGACGACTCCGCGTTGTTCCCACCCGGCACGGCGAGCATGGCGGAAGCGCTGCACAGTTACCTGGACGCGCGCACCGGGCCGCACTCGGGTGTCCTGGGGTTGTTCTTGTGCCCGGCGTCGCGGTTGCCGGAGCTGATCACCGAGTTGATCAAGATCCGCCCGTCCACCCCGTTGCCGTTGTCGTTGGTCATCGACACCGGTCTCGGCGGGGTGCCGAAGGCGATCTCCATCGTGGAGTCGCGCGCCGAGTTGCTGAACCTGCACATGGTCGAGATGCCCGCCCCGTCGGACGTCGACGACGTCTGGTTGGAGCGCGTGTCGGAGTTCGTGCCCGAGGACGTCGTGCGGGTGGTCGAGCCGCGGCGCGGCAAAGGCTGGCTGGACGGCGTGCGCAACGTGATCGAGCACGGCAGCTGGCCGAAGATCCGCTGCGGTGGCCAGTCGCCGGAGAACTTCCCCAGCGTGGACGAGGTGGCCGACTTCCTTGCCGTGGTCGCGGGTGTCACGGGTGCCTCGTTCAAGGCGACCAACAGCCTGCATCGGGCCGTCCGGCACACCGACCCCGACACCGGCATCACCCACCACGGCTCGCTGAACCTGCTGGTGGCTTCGGCGCGGTGCCTGGCCGGTGGCGACGTCCGGGATGCACTGTCCTCGACCGACGCCGATGCGCTGACCGCGGAAGCCAAGGGGCTGTCGGACCAAGCGGCCAAGGCCGTGCGTGAGCTGTTCGCCTGCTACGGCTCGGCCACGTTCGGCGAGACGGTCACCGACTTCGAGGAGCTGGGGTTGCTGTGAGCCAACCTCCGGCGTCGCTGACGCTGGACCGGGGTCTGGCACTGCTGGAGGCGGTGGCGGACGCCGAGGGTGAGGCTTGCACGGTTGCCCAGCTCGCCGCGCACATCGGGGTCAGCAGGGCCGCGGTGTACCGGCTACTCGGCCCGCTGTGCGATCGCGGCCTGTTGTACCGGGACGGCTCCCGCGTGCGGCTGGGTGTCGGATTGTTGCGGCTCGCGGGTCGGGTCGTCCCGCAGATGCGCGAGCTGGCCATCCCGGTGTTGCGGCAGTTGGCCGAGGATCTCGGCGCGACCGCCCATCTGTCCGTGGCGGACAACGACACGGTCCGTGCGGTGGCCGTCGTGGAGCCGACGTGGACCAGCTATCACGTCGGCTACCGGGTCGGGTCGACGCACCCGATCGGCCGCGGTGCGGCAGGCAAGGCTCTCACGTTGTCCGCGCTCCGCCCGGGCGGTAAGGGCTGGGTGTCCAGCGTCGGTGAGCTGGAGGCGGGAGCACACGGCATCGCCGCTCCGGTGCGCGGCGTCCCGGGTTTGCGGGCCAGTGTCGGTGTGGTGTCCCTGCACGCATTGGACGGCCAGGAGGTCGGGCCACGGGTGATGCAGGCCGCCACCGAGCTCGCCGCGGCTCTCGGCGGCGGTGCCCGGGATCAGAACGTCAGCTGACGGCACGGCGAACGACTGCCCGGAGGCCGCCGTCAGCGGAGCCCGCACGGCGGCCCGGCACCGCAAGCAACTGCCCGGTGACCCGCGTCAGCTGAGGCCTGCACGGTGGCCGGCGCCGCGAGCGACTGTCCGGTGACCTGGGTCAGCTGAAGGCCTGCACGGTGGCCAGCACGGCGAACGCGGCGAAGGCGCAGCCGGCGATGCGCTGCAGCAGCTTCGGCCGGATACGGGCCCGGATCTTGCGGCCGAGGAAGACCGCGATCGCCGCGACCGCGACCAGGGCGCAGAACGCGCCGAGCGCGACGGCGACCGGCTCGCCGAAGCGGGCGGTCAGGCCCGCGGTCGCCAGCTGGGAGGCGTCGCCGAGCTCGGCGGCGAACAGCACGCCGAACGACGTGGCGATGGCCCGGGTCATGGTCGTCACCGGTCCGGTGCGGCTGGCGTCGATCGACTCGTCCTCCGGCTTGGCGAAGCTTTCCCGTAGCAGCAGGTACGAGCCGATGGCGAAGATTGCCGCGACCACCGCGGCCACGATGTTCTCCGGGAGCAAGCTCAACGCTTGGCCGAACAGGGCGGCGACCACGACGTGGATCGCGAACGCCGCGCTCGCGCCGGTCAACACCGCGCGCGCCGGATAGCGGGTGGTCAGCACCAACGTCGCAACGAGCGTCTTGTCCGGCAGCTCAACGGCGAAGACCAGGGCGAACGCCGTGGCGAACGCAAGAATTTCAGCGGACAACTCGTGGTACACCCCTCTCCGGAAAACGACGTTATCGACAATTCCGGGGCATTGCCACTGATCGCGCTCGCGAATTGTTCGCTACGGCGTATGGTGATCGAATATTCGGCGCCGGCCACCATTTTGTTCGGTGAACCGAAAAATCAATTTTCCCGCAACTGTGCTAGTTTGTGCTGGTCAGCGGCCTGCGCTGCCCACGATGAACAGATCTCTTGTCTGTCGTGGCAGGTGTGTCGACCAACAGTTCGTGGTCGGCGTCACGGGTGACGCAGAACATTTTTTCGCCAATTTCGGACCCGACCGATCGGTACGGTACTGCCGGTTCCGCCGGCGGCTGGGCGCGATCGGGCCGAAGGGCAGCAGGTGGCGAACGGCGGTAAGTTTGGCCCCGTGATCGGTCGCGTAGCTGTCCTCGCGGTGCTGCTGGCGCTCGCCGGCTGCGGCACGGAGTCCGAGCGGGTCATCGAACCGGGAGAGCTCTCACGCGGGGTGTCCGAAGCGCTGACCAGCGCAGGCAAGCAGCACGACGACGTGCAGTGTCCGGACAGCGTGCGCGCGCAGATCGCCGAGTCGGTCAAGTGCACGATGGCCGCGGACGGCAAGCGCTACGAGGTCACCGTGGTGATCAAGGACGTGCAGGGCGATCAAGCGACCTACGACGTCGACGTCGCGCCACAGCCACTGCCCTGACATGATGCGGGCATGAGTGCGAGCAGCAAACGATCGGTGTCGATCACCCGAACCGAGCTTGGCAAGTACGTCGCGACCAACAGCCGGGGCGGCAAGCTGGAGTTCGGCACCGGCAAGGAGTCGGACGCGTTCACGCCCGTCGAGCTCCTGCTCACCGCGATCGCGGGCTGCACGGCGATCGACGTCGACACCGTGACGTCCCGTCGGGCCGAGCCCGAGCAGTTCGAGCTCGTCGCCGGCGGAGACAAGATCAAGGACGACGACGGCAACCGCATGGAGAACCTCGAGGTGGTCTTCCGGGTGCGTTTCCCGGAGGGGCCGGAGGGTGACGCGGCACGGGAGATGCTGCCCGCCATGGTGACCAAGTCGCACGACCGCTGGTGCACCGTCAGCCGCACCGTCGAGCTGGGTACTCCGGTTCGCCCGGTAGTGGAGTAACCGGGCCTCGCGGCAGGAATCCCCCACCGATGTAATCGCCGTCACCGGGCTGTGGCATGCTGCCGAACGGGTGAAGCGTCACACGGTTGGAGGGCCAGTGGAGGACGAAGACCAGCTCGCCTGCCATGAACTCCTGCTGCGCCTGGCCGGCAGGCTGCCGGACGAGGAGCTGTGGCGCTACCGCGATTGGCTCGCCGAAGGTGCCATGGGCGTGCTGGCCCGAACGTTGCCGAAGGCGCTGCTCAGGCATGACATCGATCTCGAGCCGGACGATCACCGGCTGCTGCGTACCGCCCTGCTGCCGCACGGTGCCGATCCGCATCTGGTCAGTTCGGCACTTGGGGTGGACGACACACCCGAAGGGCGGTACACATTCACAGAAACTGCACCTGATCGGTGGAACGCCGTGGACTCGGTGTCGGCGGTGATCGGTGCGGCGCTGCGGAAGCGGCCGGAGGTCGGCGAGGTTCGTCAGACCTGGCGGTACCGCACGACGCCCGGCGATCACGACACCAAGCGGGTAGTACTGGTCACCGCACTGGCGGGGTGGCCAAGGTTGACCGGCGAGCTGCAGCGGGTGGTGCGCATCCTCGGTGAAGAGGTGCCCTGCATCGAAGTGCTGCCGCCCGATTGGGAGCTGCCGGACTATCACCGGGCCGCGCTGGCACGCTCGCAGCGGGTGAGCATCGGCGCGGAGGACACCAAGCATCCGGTCGGTGCCGCATAGTGCGGTGCCGAGCGCAACGGCCTTCGGGGAGGTCGGCGGGTGGCAGGAACGACGGGAGCGCCACCCGTTGGCCGGAGGGAGGACAGGCATGGTCGAGGGCAACGAGCCGGCAGCGCTGTCGCTGCGGCTGCACCGCGTACTGCTCGCGCTCGCCGGCCGACTCGACGACACGGCGTTGAGCCAGGCGCGGCGGCTCGCCGCGCGGGCGCGCACGGGTGAAGCCGCCGAGCTGGTCGGGGGCGCGTTGATCGCCGGCGACATCCCGGTCCGGTCGGCCGAGCAGGCCGAACTCGCCGCGGTGCTCACCGCCTCCGGCGCGGAGGAATGGTTCGCCACGAACTTGCGGGTCGACGACGCTACCGACGCGGGCGAGCACCGGTTCAGCGGCACGGAGACGGCGAGCGACGGCGTGGCGGAGGCGCTCGATCTCGTGGTGCACCGGCTGCCCGACGTGCGCAGCGTGCATGCGGTCTGGCGGAACACCGTGGCAGGTACGACACCCGGTCCGATGCCGCAGCGGGTGGTGCTGGCCGAGGTGGGACCGGAAGGCAGCGCGCTGGCCACCGCGTATCGGATGGACACCGCGTTGCGGCGGGCAGGGATCCGCGCGGCCGTCGAGGTGCTGGAGACCGGGGCGGACTGGCCGGCCTACCACCGGCTGGCGCTGCGGTCGGCGGTGCGCGTGACGGGTGGATCGAGCACTGCCGAGGACCCGGCCGCGGTGACGTCCTCCTACGAGAAGTCGGATACCCCTTCCTACGAGCGGCCCAGCTACGAGCCGGCTGGTGAGTCGGCGTACGGCGCGGAGCGCGAGGCGGTCGATCACCGGTCGTCCCGTGAGTCATTCGAGTCGGCGTCGCGTGAGTCGGCCACCGAAGCGGCGTCGTACGAGTCGGCCACCGAGTCGGCCCGCGAGTCGGCCGCCGAGCCGGCGTCGTACGAAGCGGCCACCGAGCCGTCGTACGAGTCGAGCGTGCCGGCGGAGCCCGAGCCGGAAGCGCGAACCGAGACCGCGGAGTGGCCCGCGCCGCCGGAGCCCGAGCAGCCGAGCGAGGAACCCGCCGCGCAGACTCCCGAACCGCCCGCCCAGCCCACCGAGGAAACGAGTTGGCCGCAGTCGTCGGCGAGCTCGTCGGAACAGTCCGAGTCGACCGGCCAGTACGTCGACCGCCCGTGGACCACGCAAATGCCGCAGATCGACGTCGTCGAGTCCACCGGCGACAGCGACCTCGAGCCCGGCGAGCTGTTCTGGCCGCAGGCCGAGGCGTCCGCGAAGAAGTCGGCGAGCCAGACCGCGACCGCGGAACCCTCGTCCGGATCGACCGACGAGACGGTGCCCCCGGAGACCCCGGCCGAGCAGACCACCGAGATGTCCGCCGCCGAGCAGGAAGCGTTGCGCGCCGCCATCGCCGCGGACAAGCCGGCGGAGCAGGCCCCGGACTCCGAACAGACCACGATCACCCCGGACGGGGTGAACGCTCCGACCAGGGTGAACGAGCCCGCGGTGGCGTTTCCGCCGAAGGACCTGGACAACCCGCGGTTGAGTGAGCGGGACCGGGAGCTGCTGCGCGAGCTGCACGCGGAGCTGGCCAAACGCGAGCAGTCGGCGCAGCAGGTGCGACTCAACGGCTGGGAACCAGGAGTGGGACGATGAGCGACCCCAAGGAGTGGATGGCGGACATCGCCTCACAGCACGAGGGGTCCTACGTCGAGCTGTACGAAAAGGTCTACGCGGCCGTCGCACGGGGCGAAGGCGAGGTCCCGTGGGCCGAGGTGGCCGAGCGGCACGAATGGCTGCGCGAGTGGGCCGCCGAGCAGCAATTGGACGGCACCGGCAAGAAGGCCGTGGTGGTCGGCTGCGGTTACGGCGCCGACGCCGAGTTCGTGGCGAGCCTCGGCTACGAGACGACCGCCTTCGACATCTCGCCGACGGCCATCGAGCTGGCCAAGCGCAAGCACCCGGATTCGCCGGTGCACTACACCGTGGCGAACGTGCTCGAGCCGCCCGCCGAGTGGTCACAGGCATTCGATCTGGTTGTGGAGATCGTCACGGTGCAGGCGCTGCCGCGCTCGTTGCGCCGTCAGGTCATCGACGCCATCGGTGGCTTCGTCGCGCCGGGCGGCCGACTGCTGGTGATCAACAACAAACAAGAGGAGCCGTTCACCGACGGCGACTTCGGGCCGTGGCCGCTGACCAGGGCAGAGCTGGACTCGTTCACCACAAGCGGGCTCACCGAGGTTCGCGTGCAGGATCGGCCCAGCGAGGAAGCGCCGCCGACGCGCCGCTGGCAGGCCGAGTTTCGGCGTTGAGAACGTCGGGTTGCTGTTTGGAGGAACCCTCCAAAATCTCGCTACCGAGCGTGCATATGCTCCCCATAGGTCTACCTGCCGGTAACCAGCATGCTGGCAAGTCGGTGGGCCAGCAGCGATGCCTGCTGGCTTCGGTAGGAGTAGAACGGTCGTAGTATCCGTTCGCCAAATTCGTCCGCATCGAGTGCCATCCAGGAGGCTGCCCCGGTGTTCCGTCGAGTCGCAATCGTCAACCGGGGGGAAGCCGCGATGCGACTGATCCACGCGGTCCGCGAACTGAACGCGGAGACCGGGGCGGGCATCGAGACGATTGCCCTCTACACCGACGCGGAGAGCGCGGCCACGTTCGTGCGCGAGGCCGACCACACGTATGCGCTCGGTCCGGCGGCCAACCGCCCGTATCTGGATCTCGCCGTGCTGGAACGCGCGCTGGTGGAGACGCAGGCGGACGCCGCGTGGGTCGGCTGGGGCTTTGTGGCCGAGGACCCGGCGTTCGCGGAGCTGTGCGACAAGCTCGGCGTGACGTTCATCGGCCCGAGCGCCGAGGCGATGCGCACGCTGGGGGACAAGATCGGCGCCAAACAGCTCGCCGAGCGCGTCGGCGTCCCGGTCGCCCCGTGGAGCGGCGGTCCGGTGGACAGCCTCGAAGCCGCCACCCAAGCCGCCGGTCGCATCGGCTACCCGTTGATGCTGAAGGCGACCGCGGGTGGCGGAGGCCGGGGCATCCGCGTGGTGCACGACGACGCCGAGCTCGCTGACGCGTTCGAGCGCACATCGGCGGAGGCGCAGCGAGCCTTCGGTTCGGGCGTGGTCTTCCTGGAGCGTCTGGTGACCGGCGCGCGGCACGTCGAGGTGCAGGTCATCTCGGACGGCAGCACGGCGTGGGCGGTCGGGGTGCGGGACTGCTCGGTGCAGCGACGCAACCAGAAGGTGATCGAGGAGTCGGCCTGCCCGCTGTTGGAGCCGGAGCAGATCGCGGAGTTGAAGGCTTCCGCCGAGCGGCTGGCGGTGGCGGTCGGCTACCGGGGCGCGGCCACGGTCGAGTTCCTCTACCAGCCCACCGAGCGACTGTTCGCGTTCCTCGAAGTCAACACCCGGTTGCAGGTCGAGCACCCGATCACCGAGGTCACCACCGGATTCGACCTGGTCCGGGCGCAGCTGCGGATCGCAGCGGGTGAACCGCTGACCGGTGAGCCGCCGAACGAGTCCGGTCACGCCGTCGAAGCCCGGCTCAATGCCGAGGACCCCGATCGGGAGTTCGCCCCCGCTCCGGGCCGGGTGCTTCGCCTGGCCCTGCCTGCCGGCCCGGGTATCCGGGTCGACACCGGGTTCTCCGAAGGGGACGTCATCCCGGCCGACTTCGACTCGATGATCGCCAAGATCATCGGCTACGGACCGACCAGGGAGATCGCGCTGGCCCGGCTGCGCCGGGCGCTCGCGGAGACCACGGTGCTCATCGAGGGCGGGGTCACCAACAAGAGCTTCCTGCTCGACCTGCTCGACCAGGAGCCGGTCGTGCACGCCAGCTGCGACACCGGCTGGATCGACCGGGTACGCGCCGAGGGCGGCCTGGTGGCCGACCGGCATGCCGGGGTGGCGCTCGCGGCCGCGGCGATCGAGGCGTACGAGGAGGCCGAGCGCACCGAGCGGCAGCGGCTGCTGTCGACCGCGCACGGTGGCCGTCCGCAGGTGCGGCACGAGGTCGGCCAGGCCATCGACCTGAAACTGCGCGGCAACTCCTACCGGTTGCGGGTCGCCCAGGTCAACGCGCAGCGGTATCGCGTGGTGGTGGAGTCCGGTAGCGGTGAGCAGTCGGTGGACGTCGCCGTCGAGCGGTACGACAACAGCACCGGCAGGCTGACCGTCAATGGTCGCAGCTTCCGGGTGGTGACCGGCACGCACGGGCCGATCCACTTGGTGGAGGTCGACGGAGTCACGCACCGGATCAGCCGCGACGAGGGCGGCGTGGTGCGTTCCCCGGCGCCCGCGCTGGTGGTCGCCACTCCGGTGGCGGCGGGCGCCGAGGTCGAGGCGGGCGCCCCGGTGATCGTGCTCGAGTCGATGAAGATGGAGACGGTGCTGCGGGCGCCGTTCGCCGCGAAGGTCACCGAGGCGCTGGTCTCGGTCGGTGCGCAGGTGGAGACCGGTGCGCCGCTGCTGCGCCTGGAGCCGATCGGTGACGGCGGTGCGCACGCCGACTCGGGCCCGTCGGCGGCGCTGGAGTTCCCGCCCGCGCCCGAGCCGCAGCTGCGGGAGCGGGCCGAGCGTGCGCTCACCGACCTGCGCAGCACGTTGCTGGGCTTCGACGTCGACCCGGCGGATGCGGGCAATCTGCTCAACGTCTACGCGCGCGACCGCGCCGAGCTCGGCCCGGCCGACCTGTTGGCCGAGGAGATCGAGCTGCTCAACCTGTTCGCGGATCTGTCGGAGCTGAGCCGCAACCGGCCGGGCGCGACCGATCTGCCGGAAGTGCGGGATCCGAGCATGCCGGAGACCCGCGTGCACAGCCCGCGCGAGTTCTTCCACCGCTATCTGCAGAGCTTGGACACCGAGCGGGCCGGGGTGCCGGAGTGGTTCACCGACCGGCTGGCCAAGGTGCTCGACCACTACGGCGTGCACAGCTTCGAGCGCACCGAGGCGCTGGAAGAGGCGGTGTTCCGCATCTTCCTCGCGCAGCAGCGCGCGGCGTCCGACGTGGCGATCGTGACCAGGATCCTGCGACGCTGGCTGGTCGAACCGCCGCCGGGCGAGGACCTCAAGTACGCCGCGGGCGAAGCGCTCGAGCACCTGGTCGAGGCCACCCAGCTGCGCTTCCCGGTGGTCGGGGACCTGGCCAGGAGCGTGGTGTTCCGGTGGTTCGCCCAGCCGCTGTTGCGCCGCAAGCGGGCGGAGATCTACGCAGGGGTGCGCGCGCACTTGCGGTATCTCGACGCGAACCCGGACGCGCAGGACCGGGCCGAGCGGATCGCCGCCATGGTGGCGTGTCCGGAGCCGTTGGTGCGGCTGCTGGGGCAGCGCATCGCCCGGCCCGGCAGTGATGTCCGGCCGCTGCTCGAGGTGATGACCCGCCGCTACTACCGCGAGGTCGAGCTGGACGACGTGCGCGTCGAGGTCGTCGACGGGTTCCCGGTCGTGCACGGCTCGTATCGGCTGGAGGGCTGGGCCCGGCGGATGGTCGCCACGGCGACTGATCACGCCGCACTGCCTGGTGCGCTGGCGGCGGTGGCGGCGCAGGCCGACCAGGATCTCGCCGTCGACATCTACCTGGCGTGGCCGGAGCAGCCCGAGAATCAAGACGACGTAGCGTCCGCGCTGCGCTCGGAGTTGTCCCAGGTGGAGTGGTTGCGCCGGGTCGAGCGGATCACCGTGTCGGTCGCGGGCCGCGCGGGCGACGTGCACCACCACCAGTTCACGTTCCAGCCCGGTGAGGGCGGCGAGCTCGTCGAGGACACGCTGATCCGCGGGATGCATCCGATGGTGGCGCGCCGGCTGCAACTACAACGGCTGGCGAATTTCGACCTCACCCGGCTGCCGTCCGCGGACGAGGACGTCTACCTGTTCCGCTGCGTGGCCAAGCAGAACCCGGCCGACGAGCGGTTGATCGCGATGGCCCAGGTGCGTGACCTGACACCGTTGCGGGACAGCGACGGCCGGTTGATCACGCTTCCGGCGGCCGAGGGCGCGCTGGCCGCGTGTCTGGCGGCCATCCGCAGCCACCAGGCCGAGCGGTCGGCGAAGAGCAGGCTGGACACCAACCGCGTGCTGATCTACTGCTGGCCGCCGAGCGATCTGAGCCTCGACGAGCTGCGCGGCATCGTGCACCGCGCGGCGCCGTCGACCTCGGGCGCGGGCATCCGTGAGGTGATGTTCGTCGGGCAGCAGCGCAACCCGGAGACCGGCGAGCTGACCGACGCGGCGTTGCGGATCTCCAGCAAGCCGGGCGAGGGTCTGCTCATCGACATCATCGACCCGCCGACCGAGCCGATCACCCCGCTGGACGACTACGCGCAGCGGGTGCTGCGGGCTCGTCGACGTGGCACCACGTATCCGTACGAGCTGACCGGCATGCTGGCGGGCCCGCACGGTTCGTTCGTCGAGTACGACCTCGACGACCGCGGCGAGCTGGTTCCGGTGGACCGGGCGCCGGGCGGCAACAAGGCCGCGATCGTCGCCGGTGTGGTCAGCACCCCGACCGAGCGCTACCCCGAGGGCGTGACCCGGGTCGTGCTGCTCGGTGACCCCACCAAGGCGCTCGGCGCGCTCAGCGAGCCGGAATGTGCGCGGGTCATCGCCGCGCTGGACCTCGCGGAGAAGATGCAGGTCCCGCTGGAGTGGTTCGCGCTGTCGGCGGGCGCGAAGATCTCGATGGACTCGGGCACGGAGAATCTCGACTGGGTCGGCCGCGCGTTGAACCGCATCGTCCGGTTCACCCAGGCGGGCGGCGAGATCAATGTCGTGGTGGCAGGCATCAACGTCGGTGCGCAGCCGTACTGGAATGCCGAGGCGACCATGCTCATGCACACCAAGGGCGTGCTGGTGATGACGCCGGACTCGGCGATGGTGCTGACCGGCAAGCAGTCGCTGGACTTCTCCGGCGGTGTCTCCGCCGAGGACAACTTCGGCATCGGCGGCTACGACCGGGTGATGGGCCCGAACGGTCAGGCGCAGTACTGGGCGCGGAGCCTGCCCGCCGCGCGGGACGTGCTGATGGAGCACTACGACCACACCTACGTCGTGCCCGGTGAGCGCGGGCCGCGGCGGGCGGAGACGTCGGACCCGCTGGACCGGGACATCTCGTCGTACCCGCACGAGGTGGCCGACAGCGACTTCCGCACGGTCGGTGACATCTTCTCGGCGGAGACGAACCCCGACCGGAAGAAGCCGTTCGACATCCGCACGCTGATGCGCGCGGTGGCCGACCAGGATCACCCGCTGCTGGAACGCTGGGCGGGCATGGCCGACGCGGAGACCGCGGTCGTGACCGACACGCATCTCGGCGGGTATCCGGTGTGCCTGATCGGTATCGAGTCGCGGTCGGTGCCGCGCCGCGGTTTCCCGCCGACCGACGGCCCGGACACCTACACCGCGGGCACGCTGTTCCCGCAGTCGTCGAAGAAGGTCGCGCGTGCGATCAACGCGGCGAGCGGGAACCGGCCGCTGGTGGTGCTGGCCAACCTCAGTGGGTTCGACGGGTCGCCGGAGTCGATGCGCAAGCTGCAGCTGGAGTACGGCGCGGAGATCGGCCGGGCGATCGTCAACTTCGACGGGCCGATCGTGTTCTGCGTGATCTCCCGTTACCACGGCGGCGCGTTCGTGGTGTTCTCGAAGGCGCTGAACCCGAACATGCAGGTGCTGGCGGTCGAAGGATCGTTCGCGTCGGTGATCGGCGGTGCGCCCGCGGCGGCCGTGGTGTTCCCGGGCGAGGTCAACAAGCGGACGGCGGCGGATGCCCGGGTCAAGGATCTGGAAGCCCGGGTGGCGGAGGCGACCGGTGCGGAGCGGGCCGCGCTGTCCAGCGAGCTGGCGGATCTGCGGGCCTCGGTGCGGGCGGAGAAGCTGAGCGAGGTGGCCGCGGAGTTCGACGCCATCCACAGCATCGAGCGGGCCGTCGAAGTGGGGTCGGTCGACCGGATCATTCGGGCGGACCGGCTGCGTCCGGAGTTGATCGCCGCGGTGGAGCGCGGACTCGGCGCCTGAGCGGCTCGGTTGCGGGGTTGATCGCTGCGCGGACTGGCGCCTGAACGGCTCGGTGCGGAGCTGATCGCTGCGCGGACTGGCGCCTGAACGACTCGGTGCGGAGCCGACCGTCGGCGGCGAGTGCGGGAGTGGCAGTTCGACATCTTTGCAGCGGAGCGCCGCGGTGGGCATGACGAAGGGCAAGCGGCCCGGGCAGCCGGAACGTCATCGGCACACCATCCGGCGCCGGTCAGGACGGCTCGAGCCGGTTGAGCGCCTTCTCGGCGTCCTGGACGGCGCGGACCGCGGCGTCGTACTCGCGCTGGGCCTCCCTGGCCGCGTCGCGCGTCTTGCGTAGGTCGCGCTCGGCTTCGGCGAGCTGGGCCTTGAGGTCCTCCACCTGCTGCTCGGCTTCCGTGGCCGCATCGTTGGCCTTGGCCAGGGCGTCCTCGGCCTTGGACTGCTCGTCCTGCGCGGTGGAGAGCCGGTCGCGGGCCGCGGCGATCTTTTCCTGCTTCTCGCGCTGTTTCGGGTCCGCCGGCTTCTCGTCGTCCTTGCCCGGCTTCTTCGGCTCGGACCGCCGGTGAGTGCCGACCGACGCGATCATCCATTGGTCGAAGCCGGACGGCGCCAGCGCGGCTTCGAGCCGTCCGGCGACGACCTCGGCAGCGGCGTCCGGATTGGCGATCGCCGCCTCCAGCGTGTCGCTGACCTGATCCATCACGGCCTGGGTCGGATCCGAGCCGAGGCTGCACACCCGCTCGGTCACCTTCTCCACCTCGGTCCGCTTGCGGTGGGACAACTCCCGCAGCTTCGTGCCGTCCAGGTCGGCGTGCGCCGCGCGCATCTCGTCGCCCAGCTCGATCAGCTTGCGCAGCTCGTCCGGATGGTCGTGAGCGAGCCGGTTGACGAGCGAGGCGGCCAGCGACGGCTTGCGCAAGGCTCCGATGCGCTGTGCCAACTCTTTGTCGCCGGCCTTCTTGGCCTCGGCGACCCGCTGATTCCTGGTGGGAATGAAGTCGTCGCGCGGCCCGGCGTACAGCTCGTCGGCCACCGCATCGAAGTCCATGCCACCAGTCTCTCGCGGATGGCGCTGGTCGGCGACGTCACGAGCGGCCGTTGTCGAAGCGGAGGCGACGCGCAACGACGTCTTTGGCGACGTCCGTCAGCGAATGATCGTTCGCGTAGGCGTAAGCGCGCAGCCGAGCGAGCGCGGCGGCCAAGCTGACACCGAGCTGGACGCTGACCATTCCGCTCGCTTGGTGGATGACCGAGCGGGGTGGTGCGAACAGCTCGTCCAGCGACTTCAACCGGTGCAGCGGTAGCTCGATGTAGCGCTCCAACGCGAGGGCGAGCGCGGCGTCGGCATAGGCGAATGCGTCAAGGAGTTCAGCCGAGCTGAGGTAGCCGGGGCGAGTGCGGTAAACGGTCAGCACGCCTAGCTCGACCACGCCTGCTCGTAGCGGGATGGCGAAGCACGCGCGCACGCTGCCACCCTGCGCGTAGCTGGCGAACATCGGCCATCGTTGCGCGGGCCCGGCGGTGGCCAGATCCGGGATGCGCACCGCCTGATGACCCGCGATCACATCGCTCGCCGGGCCCTCGCCCAACGTGACTTGACGCTCGTCGAGGTCGGCGGCGATGTCGTCGGAAGCTTCGACCGGTTGGACCAGGCCGCCCTCGCCGTCGGTCATGAGCAGGCCGACCGAGGCGTCAAGCTCTGCGGCGCAGACAGCGCAGACGTCACCGAGCGAGGGCGGGCGTGCGTCGTGCGCGGCTTGTGCTCGTATCGCAGTCCAGATTCGAGCCGTACGGTCGTCGATCACCGGGGGTCGGCCAAGGGGGTGTGCTGGGTACGAAACGTCGGTGGCGGGCCCAAATTCACAAGACCTCCGTGGGGGACATCAGCGGAGTCACCGCGTGCTGCTGATGCTGCGTGATTCTCACGAGACTGCAAGGGTCGAAAGGCTCTGTTTGCTCAGTCCCGGGCTTGTTGGTCGGTTCGCGGTCGATATCGGACAACGAATATCCAACGAGGATCGAGTTGTGCCAAGCTCGCGTCATGCGCGGGTTGCTGGTGTTGTTGACGGCGTTGCTTGCATTGACCGCCTGCTCCGACGATGAGGCAGACGTGCCGGAGATCCCGCAGTTGCCGATCCCGGACGTGGGCAAGGCGCCGAGCACCGGGGACCAGTGGGGCGGCGGCCCGCTGGCCGAACCACTGTCGTTCCACGAGGTGCGCGAGGTGCAGCACGGCGCGTGCGACCCCGCGGACAAGCTGGCCGTCGAGGACAAGGAGGGCGGGAGCTGTCTGGTGCTGAAACCCGCGGCTTCCGTCGTCGACACCGTGGACAGGGCCCGTACGGTGCAGGTGAACGGGCAGTGGCAGCTCCAGCTGAGGCTGACGGCCGACGACGCGGCGGAATTCCGGCAGCTGACTGCTCGCGCAGCGCAGGAGCAGGATCCGCGCAACCGCGTCGCCGTCGTGTTCGGTGAGCGGGAGCTGCTGGTGGCTCCGGCTGTGCAGCAACCCGTCACCGGCAGAACGCTGGCGATCGCCGGTCCTTTCCAGCGGGCCGATCTCGACGAACTGCTCGAGCGCATGGGCGGATAGGCGCGCCGGTGCTCGCCGGCGTTCGTCCGAGGTCGACGGCGCGGCAGTAGCCGGGTAGGTCGCCCCGTTCTGCTTGCGTCGGTTCGCTTCTACGCTGGGGCTGTGACCTTCACCGGATTTGGCGAACACGCTATCGACTTCTACGACGGCCTGGTCGCGGACAATTCCAGGGCGTACTGGGAGGACAACGTCGAGATCTACCGGCGGGACGTGCGCGCGCCGATGGAAGCGCTGCTTGCCGAGCTCGAGCCCGAGTTCGCCCCCGGTTTCGGCTCCGCGAAAGTCTTCCGGCCTTACCGGGACGTGCGGTTCTCACGCGACAAGACGCCGTACAAGACGCACTGCGGCGCGGTGATCGAACCCGGTCGCGGCGCGGGTGCCTACTACGTCGAGCTCTCACCGCGTGGGCTGCGGGTCGGCGGTGGCATGTACCACCTGGAATCCGATCAGTTGGCGCGTTTCCGCCAGTCGGTCGCCGACGACAATCACGGGCCGGCACTGGTGGCGATTCTGGACAAGCTGGTCTCCAGCGGCTGGGAGTTGCGCGGCGAGCAGTTGAAGACCAAGCCGCGTGGGTTCGACGAGGACCATCCGCGGATCGACCTGCTGCGGCACAAGACGCTGTGGGTCGGCAAGACGTTCGAGCCGGACGACGCCCTGCACGAGCGGACGACGCTGACCCGTGTGCGTACAGCTTGGCAGGAGCTGCGTGGGCTCAACGAGTGGGCGCTCGATCACGTCGGGACCACCGAGAAGGTGCGCCGCCGGTAGTCATGCCGGTGGCGAGGGCGCTCGGCCGCATCAGACCGGGCGCTCCCGCCCGTATCGGACCGGGCGCTCCCGCCCGTATCGGACCGGGCGCTCCCGCCCGTATCGGACCGGGCGCTCCCGCCCGTATCGGACCGGGCGCTCCCGCCCGTATCGGACCGGGCGCTCCCGCCCGTATCGGACAGGTGCACCTGCCCGCATCGGACGGGCGCTGCCACCCGTTTTCGCCCCTAACCCATCACGCACCGGAACCCGGTGTCATCGGCGCGCAGCCCGGCGGGACCATCCGCACTCAACGCAGGCAGGCACTGGCTCAGCGGCGTCGCGAACGATCCGCCCCGGCGCTCGTAGCGGCCCGGCACCCGCTCGGTGGCGCACCACTCCCACACGTTGCCGCACATGTCGTATACCCCGTACGGCGACGCACCTCGGATGTACCGGCCGACCGGTGCCGTGCCGCCGATGCCGGTCTCCCAGACGTTGCACCGGTCCGGCAGCGGTTGGTCGCCCCACGGGAACTGATCACCGAACTGCCCGCGTGCTGCCTTCTCCCACTGCTCACCGGTCGGCAGCGACTTGCCGGCCCACTCCGCGTACGCCTGCGCGTCGTGCCAGCTCACCAGCACCACCGGGTGGCTGGCGCGCTCCGGCGGGCAGCCCTCGTCGGTCCAATGGGCGGGTGGTCGATGGCCGGTGGCCGCCACGAAGCGGCCGTACTCGGCGTTGGTGGTCGGGTGGATGTCGATGTAGAACGCGGGCAGCCACGCGGGCTCGGAGGTGAGCCCTTCTCGGAACGGGCCGCCTGGCACCAGCGCCATGCGCTTGCCGTCCACGGGATGCCGGATGATCGGGCTCTCCGCTTCGGCGGCACCGTCCAGCAGCGGTGGCGTGGACAGGAACTCCGCGAACCGCTCCCGCACCTCGGGCGACGAGCGCCGCAGCGACGTGTCCAGCGCCGCCTGGTTGACCGGGCGTGGGCTGATCTGCTCCCCGGCCGCCTCCCATTTGGACACCATCCGGTCGCTGACCCCCAGATGCGCGGCGAACTCGCGAATGCTCATCCGCTTGGCCGCGCGCAATGCGCGGACTTCCCGTCCGGTCCAGTGTCGAACCGTTCTCATAACCCCCTCGCCAGTCCTGTCCAGCTAGTAGTCGTTCGATGACGTTGCGTGCTGAGCCGAAGTAAAGCACCAGGTCGCGGCGGTCATCGGCGGTGAACGAGACGACGCACCGGCAAGTTCGGCGCTAGTTCGGCAAGAGGTCGGCAGGAGTTCGGTCTGCCCGGCGACGGGCCCTACAGGGCTTCCTTGCGCGCGTGCGCGTAGTGCACGCGACTTCAGACGTGCCCACGGTAGCGGTGACGGCCGACGTTTTCGGCGCTAGTTCGACGTAGCTTCGGCATGCGGACGTACGCAGCGCGGTCTCGGCCACGTCAAGCTGAGCAGGTGACGCAGGAAGACCCCGAGTGGCAGGCCGCGCTCGCCGCGCTGGAACAGCTGGTGACGCTCGGCTGGACGTTCAGGACGACGGTTGCGCAGCACAGTGCGGAGCCCGACAGTGTGCTGGCAGAGCGGGCGGTTGGGGAGTGGATCGACGTGATCCTGATTGAAGGGCACGACCGGGCGCACGGCATGCGATACGAAGCGCACCCGACGCAGCGCCGACCGCAAACCGAAAAGCTGGTGAGGCGGGTCGACGGTGCGCTCGACGAAGTGGTTGACGACGTGCTCGGCTGGTCCGAATTCCGCGGGTGAACGCGACGACACCAGGCGCTTGCCTGGAACGCGTCCCGGCGCTTGCCCGATCAGGATGGGCGTGCGGCCGAGCACCGGTCAGAGCATGGACCGTCGTGTCAGTCGACGCCAGTGCCGCGTTCGCGGAGCGGTCGGAGTTGGTGCAGGGCGCGGATCGATCGGTTTCGGAGCCGAGCACCGGGCGAAACCGTTGCGGGTCGCGAGCCGATCAGAACTGTTTAGCGGCCAGCTCGGCGAGCAGCTCCCGACCCCGTTCGGCGTTGCGCGGCAGGCTCAGTACGTCGTAACGCTGTGCGACCAGTTGGCTGGTGGAGATGAAGTCGCGCTGGCCGCGGGTCGACGCGTAACCGACGGCGGCGAACACCATCCCGAAAGCGATACCGGACAGCAGACCGATCAGGATCGGACCGAATCCCGCACCCGGCGAGAAGATTGCCAACAACAATCCCACGAACAGGCCGAACCACGCGCCGGACGCGGCGCCGCGACCGAGCACGCCACCCCAGGTCAGGCGGGCGGCCACCCGCTCGACGAGCATCGGCTCCACCCCGACGATCGTCACGTCGGCCACCGGGAAATCCTTGTCCGCCAGATAGTCGACGGCGCGCTGGGCTTCCTCGTACGTCTCGTACGACCCGATCGGCCAGCCGCGCGGCGGGGACGGCATGTTCCCCGGCGACGGGTTCTGAACGAATGCGGTGGTCATCTTGCGTCCTCTTTCTCGAGGGGTGCTCTCAACCGATGAACGTACGTCGAGCGGGAAAGATGCCCGACTGTGCATACTTCACAGGTTGCCCTCAGGTTTTCCACGGGGGTCGACCGTTGATCATGGCCTAGACCTATCACTGCGCATGGGGTTACCCACTTTCGCCGTGCCGGCGCGCACGGACCGCGCGTCATTCGGCGGGCTTGCGGCGGCGACGCATCGGCGGAGTGTCGAAATCGATCGCGAGCGCTCCGAAGGCCATCACCAGCAGAACCGCCATACCGAGCGCGGCCACGGTCCACGTCGCGATGGTGGCGAACATCGACGACCTCCAGGTCAGCGTGACATTTCGCTTGTTTTCAGGGTCGGTCGACAACGGTGCCTGGGATATAGGCCAAAGGGATGGTGTTCGGGGCAATTCGCCCGCTCGCGCCGGGAAATGCGCCCATGTGAGGGTCCGCCGACCTGGCAACGACGGCCGGATGCGCGCTTGGTGCCGGCTCGAGGGCTGCCGGCGCAGGTCACGGGCCGGCCGGAAACGCACGGCGCTCGCGGGCCGGGCCCGGCGGTTGGGCGCGGACGGTGTAGCGACGCCCGCGGGCCGGGCGCGGACGGTGTAGCGACGCCCGCCGTCGGGTCCAGTGGTGGGTGGCGTGGGCTCGCGGGCTGCTCTTACCCAGGCAGAGTGCGCGCGCTGCGGCTGCGCTGGGTGGGTTCGGTGGTGGGTGGGCGGGCGTGGGCTTGCAGGCTGCGACGCGCGCTCGGGCGGTGGTGATCGACGCGCGCGGACCTGGGCCCTGAACCTCCGCGTCTCTGGTACAGCGCGACGCACGTCGTCCGCGGCCTACCGGCGCGGCCGCTCGTTCACAGCTTGCGCAGGCGCACCCGTGTGATCGAGTGGTCGCTGTCCTTGCGCAGCACCAGCGTCGCGCGGGCCCGCGTGGGCAGAATGTTCTGCAGCAGGTTCGGCTCGTTGATCGTCGTCCAGAGGTGCTCACCCTCCGCCCTGGCGTCCTCGTCGGACAGCCCGGCGAAGTGGTGGAAGTGCGACTCCGGGTCGGCGAACGCGGTGTCCCGCAGCTTGAGGAACCGCTCGATGTACCACCGCTTGATGTCCTCGGTGTGCGCGTCGACGTAGATCGAGAAGTCGAACAGGTCGGACACCGCAAGCCGCGGGTGGGGCTGCAGGACGTTCAGCCCCTCCAGGATGAGGATGTCGGGCCGTCGCACGACGTGCTCGACCCCGGGCAGGATGTCGTACGCCTTGTGCGAGTACACCGGGGCGCTGACCGCCTCCGCGCCCGACTTCACGTCGGTGACGAAGCGCAGCAGCGCCCTGCGGTCGTAGGACTCCGGGAAGCCCTTGCGGTGCATGATGCCGCGGCGCATCAGCTCGGCCCGCGGGTACAGGAAGCCGTCGGTGGTGACCAGGTCGACCCGCGGGTGATCCGGCCAGCGGGCCAGCAGCGCGTGCAGGATGCGCGCCGTGGTGGACTTGCCGACCGCGACGCTGCCCGCGATCCCGATGACGAACGGCACCTTGGTGCCGCGGGTGTCCTCACCCAGGAACGTGGTGGTGGCCTCGTACAGTCGCTGCCGCGCCGCGACCTGCAGGTTGATCAGCCGAGACAACGGGAGGTACACGTCGGCGACCTCTTGCAGATCCACCTGCTCGCCGAGGCCGCGCAGCTTGGCCAGCTCTTCGGCGGTCAACGGCAGCGGGGTCGACCGACGTAGCTCGCGCCACTGCTCGCGATCCAGTTCGACGTACGGGGTCAGCTCACGAACCCTCGCCATCGAAGCCTCCCTTGGCTCCCCGACTCCTGCCGTCACTGCATTGGGCACGATCAAAACAGCTGGCGCGGCGGAATCGATAGGTGCTGTGACAAATGGCACCTGGTACCAGTGTCCGTTGCCCTGCGCAGTTCCGGCAAGCTGGGAGGCTGTGACGTCGACCGGGCGAATCGTGCGATGAGGATCACTCGGACGGGCCGAACAACGGGCGCGGATCGAACGCCACCCGAATGGCGACTATCCGCCCGTCCCGAACCGTGCTCCAGTTCGCGGTCGGGATCGGCGGCGCCACCGACGTGTGCAAGTTGAACCACGTCAGTACGTCCTCGCCGTCCACGAACCGCTTGCGGATCTCGATGTCGGTGACGATCTCCGACATCTTGCGCAGCCCGTCCACGCACGCATCGGCGCCTTCGAGCTGAGCCAGCGGCCCGTGGAACGTGACCTCGTCGGCCAGCACCGAGCGCACGGTCTCGAAGTCCTTGGCCCGCCATCCGGCGAAGTACTTCACGGCGGCCTGCTCGGCAAGGTCTGGCATATCAACCCCCTCTTCGTCGTTCCTCCATATGTTCGCGCGAACCACCGACAATTTCGACCGGTTCGGCGGGAACATCCGGAACCCTGTCAGCGTTAGCACTCACGAAGGCTGAGTGCTAATCCTCAGTCTGGTCGTTTGACACGACAGGGAGGGATGTCAACGATGACGCTGGTTGTTCGCCGAGGCTCTTCGTGGGACCCGTTCAACATCCTGGCCCGCCAGTTCGACAGCGACTTCGACGAGTTGATGCGCCGTGCGTTCGGCCCCGACCGCGCGCCGACCACCGGCTTCGTGCCCGCCGTCGACCTGCGTAGGGATGGCACGGACGTCGTGGTGACCGCCGAGGTTCCGGGCGCCGACAACCTGGACGTCGAGGTCGTGGAGAACCGGCTGCGCATCAGCGGCCGCCGCGGCAGCGACGAGACCAGGAAGGACGACGGTGTGCTGGTGCGGGAGATCCGTTCCGGTGAGTTCCGTCGGGAGTTCGCGCTGCCGAAGCACATCACCGCGGACGACGTCGACGCCGAGTACCGGGACGGCTTGCTGACGGTGCGCGTGCGCAACGTGGCCAAGCCGAAGCCGGAGCCGCGCAAGATCACCGTGCGTGGCGTCGCCGAGGCGGAACAGCTCCCCTCGGGTGAGGAAGTCCGCGAGGTCGAAGGGGCCACGGAGCCCGAGTCGAAGTAAGACCACGTGAGAATCGGACGGCCGTCGGAGCACGTGAGCCCGGCGGCCGTTCGGCTATGTGGGGGACATGCAGGGCTGCTGGGTGGCGCCGGCCGGGCTTGCCGGGCGCGCTGGGGCGGCACCGGCCGGGCTTGCCGGGCGCGCAGGGGCGGCACCGGCCGGACTTGCCGGACACGCTGAAGCGACACTGGCCGGGCATGCCGGGCGCTGGAGCGGCACACGCCGGGGCGGCCCGCCGGACATGCCGGCAAGCCGACGCATCGTTCACTGGACGACGCTGCTGGGTGCGCGGCTCAGCCGCCGAACACCTCGTCCCACGCCACGGCCACCTGCCGAGCGCAGTTCTGCGGGTCCACACCCCCCACTCCGGTGCCCAGCCCCGGCATGGCGATCACGTCGATGGCCTCGGCGGCGGGTCTGCCCGGGTCCACCTCGCGGTCCCGCCACAACTCGAACACCGCGCGAGCGGCCAAGTACGGATGCACGGTGTCCTCGGCCAGCAGTTCGCCCGGCTCCCGCATCGTCGGGGCGCTGATCAGCCACGCAGGCATGGTCTCCCCGGTGGGCACCGCGAGCGCTTCGCCGACCGGCAGTTCACCGCCGTGCGTGTTCAGGATGGCCTTGCGCACCCGTTCCTCGATCCCGGGGAACGCCCGCGCGTACACCGCGTCGATGCCGCCGCGCATCCATCCGTAGGAGTTGGCCGGGCTGACCACGGCCTGCGCCTCGATGTCCAGCACCGAGCCGCGATGGACCTGCACGCGCGGCCGGCGGGTGCTCAGCAACGTGCGCCACGCCTGCGCCATCGCGTCGTCGATCGCGCACAGGACCAGGGCTGGGACGTTGCGTGCGGATCGTGCCTTCCGGCGGCTTTCTGTGGTGTGCGAGTCGATGGTCACGAAGCTCCTCACGGACGCCGGTGGGTACCTCAAGTCTGGCAAACCCAGGCAGACCGTAGCCAACCATCTGCATGTTGCAGATCTGGCAACTGAGTGATTTCGCCGAACGGCGCACCGGCCGCATGCGCTACGACGAACGTCGTGACGCCCTTCGCAGCAACGCGCAGTAATCTGCAGAAATGGACCCCACGGCACCGAGGGCACTGCGGCGGATCGCCTATTTCGGACCGCAAGGCACGTTCACCGAACAGGCCGCGCGGCAGCTGCACGCGACCGCCGAGTTGATGCCGTGCGAGACCATCCGCGCGGCGATGACGGCAGTGCGTAAAGGCGATACGGATGCGGCCTGCGTGCCGGTGGAGAACTCCGTGGAGGGCCCGGTCTCCGCGACACTGGACGGCCTGGCCGAGGACGACCCGCTGGTCGCCGTCGCCGAGGCGTTGCTGCCCATCAGGTTCAGCATGCTCGCTCACCCCGACACCGACCCAGGCGCGCTGCGGACGGTCGCCAGTCACCCACATGCCCTGGCTCAGGTCCAGCGCTGGCTGGAGCACCATTTCCCGGATGCCGAACACATCGCCGCATCGTCGACGGCGGCCGCGGCGGTGGGTGTCACACAAGGCCAGTACGACGCCGCCGTCACGGCACCGGTGGCCGCTGAACATTACCCGCTCAAGGTCATCGCCACCGACGTCGCCGACGTGCCGGACGCGCGTACCAGATTCCTGCTGCTGCGCCGCCCCGGCGCGCTGCCCGAGCCCACCGGGCACGATCGGACGTCGGTCGTCGCGGCGGCGGAGAACCGGACCGGAGCACTCTCCGAATTGCTCACCGAGCTGGCTATTCGGGGCATCAACCTGACCCGGCTGGACGCTCGGCCCATTCGCGGATCGTTCGGCCGCTACCGCTTCTACTTCGACTTCGAAGGCCACGTCGCCGAACCTCGGGTCGGCGACGCCCTCGCTGCCCTGCGCAGGAGGTGCGACGTGCGCTTCCTGGGCTCCCACCCGCGGGCGGACGACGGCGCCGCCAGCCCGTCCGCAGCAGCGTCGAACGACGTCTTCGTGCACGCCGCGGAATGGGTGGAGTCCATTCGCCGCGGGGAGTCCGCCTGACAGCCCCTCACCGCCGCCGACGCAACCTCGTCACCCCCTCACACGTCTGCTGGGGAGTAGACAACATGGCGTCTACTTCAGGGAGGGACGACATGGTGCGGCAAAACCGAACCGGCTTGTCGAAGAGTGGTTTTCGTGCCGCAGGGCTGGCCGCCGGGATCGCCGCCGCGGTCGTGCTCACCGGCTGCGGGGGCGCGGAACAGCAGGCGGGCCCGGCGCAGGACCAAGCTCCGCAGGAGTCGACCGTGGAGTCCTCGCCCTCGCCGGAGCCGACCACCGAGGAGAAGACCGAGCCCGCGCAGTCGAGCGAGGCGAAGGCCACCAAGCCGCGTCCGCCGAAGGACAAGCAACGGTTGTGCAAGTCCGCGGACCTGCGGCTGTCCCTCGGCAGGGGTGACGCAGGCGCAGGGACCCACTGGCGTCCCCTGCGTTTCACCAACGCCGGGGACTCGCCGTGTGTGATCCAGGGTTTCCCAGGAGTTTCCTTCGTCGCCGGCGATGACGGACACCAGGTCGGTGCCGCTGCCTACCGCGACGGCAAGAAGGGGCCCGCGATCACGTTGCAGCCGGGCGAAACGGCTCATGCGCCGGTGGGCTTCACCCAGATCCACAACTTCCCGGCGGCGGAGTGCAAGCCGACCGCGGTGCGCGGGCTGCGCGTCTACCCGCCGCAGGAGACCGCATCGATGTTCCTGGAGCAGAAGGGCACCGGCTGCGCCAACGCCGACATCAACGGCTACCAGCTGAAGGTGCAGACCATCCGGCCGGGCGCCGGGATGTGACGGCAACCGAACAGGCGTTGCGATAATCCGCCCATGTGGCGGAAGGTGCTTGCGACTGTCCTGATCGGGATGGGCAGCGTTGTCGTCGTCGCGATGATCGACGTCGTCCAGGACTACCGGCCGGACGACCCGATCCGCGAAGCCGTCACGATCATGATGGTCGTCCTCGGGTTCGTCCCGGCCGCCATGTTCTTCGCCGCGTGGGCGCTGCTGCGTAGTGCCAACCGGCGCCCGACGCCACCCAGCATCGGCTGGATGCCGACCGGCCCGCAGTGGTTGTCCCAGCAGATGTGGCGCGAACTGCCCGACCTGGTGCCGAACCGGCCGCGGAACCGCCCGCGCCCGATGCCTGCCGTCGGCGTTCCGCCGGACGAAGCCCTGCGCAAACTGTGGGCCGCTCGCGCCGAGATCGCGCACGACCGCAGGCGGCCGCTCGGCTGGCTACCGGTCGGCGGCTGGATCGGCCTGGCCGCGTTCGTCCCGCTGGTCATCCTGCTGATGGCCTTGATCACGACGACCGTCCTGTTCGGGCCGCGCACCGAGACACTCGATGTCACGCTGCTGTTCATGGACTGGGTCCTTTGCCTGGTGGCGGCATCCTGGTTGTCCGTCTATCGCCCGCTGGCCCGGTACCGGCGACTGGTGCAGATCGAACGCGAGCTCAGCCATGCCATGCGCGGACGGACCGACACCGGCGCGCCGCTGCCCGCGACCGGCCTGGTCGAGCTGGTCACCGATCCGGTCACCGGGTGGCAGGGTTACTACCACCCACAGCTGCTACGCGTGCGGTCCTACGCGGCCGCGTGAGTCAGCCCCAGCCGAGTTCGTGCAGCCGGGCGTCGTCGATGCCGAAGTGGTGTCCGATCTCGTGCATCACGGTGATCAGCACTTCCTCCACCACTTCGTCCTCGGTGTTGCACATCGCCAGGATGGGCTCGCGGTAGATCGAGATCCGATCCGGCAGTTCACCGCCGTAGGCCGTGGTGCGCTCGGTCAACGCGATGCCGTGATACAGGCCGAGGATGTCCGGCTCTTCCTCGTTGCGCGGCTCGACCAGCACCACGACGTTGTCCATCGCCGCGGCGAATTTCGGCGGCACCTGGTCCAACGCTTCGGCGACCAGTTCCTCGAAGCGTTGCGGAGACATCTCCACGGCCATCGGCGACCTACTCGGGCGGGTCTTGCGTGGGTTCGTCCTCCGGCAGCACATCGTCGACCGGATTGTCGGCCTCGCCGTCGGACTCCTGCTTCGGTTCGGACGACGGCTTGGTGCTGGACTTGGGGGACGACGACGTGCTCGGCTTGGACTTCTTCTTTTTCTCGTCCAGCTTCTTGCGTTCCTCCTCGGTGGCGGCGATGCTGCCTTCCACCGGGGCGAGGCCGGACTTGTCCTTCAGCAGCGCGCCGACCTTGCAGTTCACCAGGCGTGATCCGGCCCGCCAACTGGCCTTGGTCCTGGTGTCCCACGCAACGATCAGCTTGAGCTTCTCCAGGTTCTTCCCGCCGGAGTAGGTGCGCGCGTCCTTGTTGCACACCTTGTCCAGGTACGCGTTCTGCTTGCTGGTCGACGGGTAGCTGTCGAACTTCTTGCCCAGGTTGACGATCGAGATCATCTCGTACGAGTGCTTCTCGGAGCACTTCACCGGATCGCCGACCGTCCCGTCGACCAGGCCGAGGCACGTGCCGGTGGCCCACACGTCGGACTGATCCTGCTCGACGGCCGGGCCCACGGTCGCCTGCAGCGAACCTCCAGGACCGATGCGCCACAGTCCGCAGCGCAGATCCCGGTTGCCCAGCTTCCAGTCGCGCTCGTTCGGGCGCAGCGCGGACACCTGCAGCTTGCCGTCCGGGTCGAGCTTGTTGTCCAGGTAGCGCTCCGCACCCTTGGTGCAGCGCTGCTTGGCGAGCCGGCGCCACGTCTCGGTGTCCGGCAGCGGCGCGCCCGCGGGGTACTTGGAGGAAATGTCGGTGACCTGCGTGACCTCGAAGACGTGTGGTTCCTCGCAGTTCACCGGCTTCATGTCGGCGGCGTCGTCGCGCTGCCACATCAGGCAGGTGCCGACCTTGGCAGCGAACGCGTACTGCAGGCCGTCCTTGGCGTCCGGCGAGGCGGGTCCGCCGCCGAGCGGGCTCGCGCCACTGGCGCTACCACCCGCGCCGCTCTGGGGCGCTGCCGCCAGCATGGTGACGAGCAGTGTGACGAGCGCGCCGAGTACGGCGCCCGCCAGGAAAGGGCGGGAGCCGGCGGTTGAGGTGTTGATCCGCAGCCGCTGCAGTAGTCCCGACATCACCGACCATGATGCCTCAATCGGGTGGCCGCGCCCCGCGTGCCCTCCCGTCCTCGCCCCGCTGATCAGCCGGGACGCACCCAGCGTGGCGGTGTCGTGGCGCTCGGTGGGCCGCTCTACTGTGTTGGCACGCGAAGTTGACCATTTCGACCAGGGGAGTCGCCGTGACTGCTGCTTCCGCGACGACGATGTCCACGCTGGCGTTGCCCGCTGATTTCGGCGGCACGCTGCTGCAAGGAATCGGCGCGATCCTGCTGTACGCGGTGATCGGCCTGCTGCTGATGCTGGTCGGCTTCTACGCCATCGACTTCACCACGCCGGGCAAGCTGTCCCAGCTGGTGCAGGCCGGGCGGCCGAACGCGGTCATCATCACCGCAGCCGGGCTGGTCTCGATGGCGTTGATCGTCGTGGTGGCGATCTCCAACGCGGGATTCGACCTGCTCGCCGGGGTCATCACGGCGCTGGTGTTCGGCTTCGTGGGGATCGTGGTGCAGGTGCTGGCCGTGCGCATGCTGGAGTGGGTCGCCCGGATCAACGTCGGCGAGACGATCACGGCCGAGACGTTCGCCCCGGCGTCGGTCGTGGTGGCCGCGGCCCATGTCGCGCTAGGCATGGTGGTGGCTTTCGCGATCTACTAGGCGCATGGACGTTCTGCGCACCCCCGAAGACCGTTTCGCCGGACTGCCGGACTTCGACTATCCGGCGCGCTACGCCGAGATCGAGGGCGGTTTGCGGATGGCGTATGTCGAAGCCGGGCCCGCCGACGGAGAGCCGATCGTGCTGCTGCACGGCGAGCCGTCGTGGTCGTTCCTGTACCGGCACGTCATCGCCGAACTCGTCGAGGCGGGCTACCGGGCCATCGCGCCGGACCTGATCGGGTTCGGCCGGTCGGACAAGCCCGCAGAGGTGACCGATCACTCCTACGCCCGGCACATCGACTGGACCGGCAAGCTGCTGTTCGACGCGCTCGATCTGCACGGCATGACGCTGGTCGGCCAGGACTGGGGTGGCCTGATCGGTCTGCGGCTGGTGGCCGCCGAGCCGGATCGGTTCGCTCGCGTCGTCGCGGCCAACACCGGCCTGCCGACCGGCGACCACGGGATGCCCGACGCGTGGTGGGCGTTCAAGAACGCGGTGGCCAAGGCCGAGCGGTTGGACATTGCCCGGTTTGTGCAGTCCGGCTGCCGCACCACGCTCTCCGACGAGGTACGGGCCGCCTACGACGCGCCGTTCCCCGACGAGCGCTACAAGTCGGGTCCGCGTGCCATGCCCGGCCTGGTGCCCGCGACCCCGGACAACGTGGAGTCCGAGCCGAACCGGCAGGCCTGGCAGAAGCTCACCACGCTGGACATCCCGTGGCTGTGCGCCTTCTCCGACAGCGACCCCATCACCGGCCCGATGGGCCCGATCCTGCAGCGGGCCATGCGTGGCGCGGCCGGTGTCGAGCATCCGGTGATCGCCGGCGCGGGTCATTTCCTGCAGGAGGACGCCGGGCACCAGCTGGGGCAAGCCGTCGTGGAGTTCGCCCGCGCGCATCCAAGCAGGTGACGGGGACTACCCTCGTCATTCGTGATCGACCCCAGGATCCTGCGTGAAGACCCGGACGCCGTGCGTGCGTCGCTGCGCAAGCGCGGGGAGGACCCGAGTGTGGTGGACCGGCTGATCGAGCTGGATCAGCGCCGCCGATCGGCCATCGCCCGCGCCGATGCCCTGCGTGCCGAGCAGAAGTCGCTAGGCAAGCAGATCGGCAAGGCCTCCGCCGACGAGCGTGAGTCGCTGCTGGCCCACGCCAAGGAGCTGGCGGCGGAGGTGAAGGCTGCCGAGGCCGAGCAGTCCGAGGCGTCCGAGGAGTTCAGCGCGCTGCACGCGGTGATCCCCAACCTGGTGCATCCGGAGGCGCCCTCCGGTGGTGAGCAGGACTACGTCGTGCTCAAGCACGTGGGGCAGCCGCGCGAGTTCGACTTCACCCCGCGCGATCACCTCGAACTGGGCGAGCTGCTCGGCGCGATCGACACCGAGCGTGGCGCGAAGACGTCCGGCGCCCGGTTCTACTTCCTCACCGGCGTCGGTGCCCAGCTGCAGCTCGGGCTGTTGAACATGGCCATCGCCCAAGCGGTGGAGACCGGCTTCACCCCGATGATCACCCCGGTGCTGGTGCGGCCGGAGATCATGCAGGGCACCGGTTTCCTGGGGGCGCACTCGTCGGAGGTGTACCGGCTGGAGGCCGACGACCTGTACCTGGTCGGCACGTCCGAGGTGTCGCTGGCCGGCTACCACGCCGACGAGATCCTGGACTTGTCCGGCGGGCCGCTGCGCTACGCGGGCTGGTCGTCGTGCTTCCGCCGGGAAGCGGGCTCCTACGGCAAGGACACCCGCGGCATCATCCGGGTGCACCAGTTCGACAAGGTCGAGATGTTCAGCTACTGCAGGCCGGAGGAGGCCGAGGCGGAGCACGAGCGGCTGCTGCAATGGGAAGAGCAGATGCTGGCCAAGATCGAGGTGCCGTACCGGGTGATCGACACCGCCGGCGGTGACCTGGGCGCCTCGGCCGCGCGCAAGTACGACTGCGAGGCGTGGATCCCCACCCAGGGCACCTACCGGGAGCTGACCTCGACGTCGAACTGCACCACGTATCAGGCGCGCCGGTTGTCCGTGCGCTACCGGGACGAGAACGGCAAGCCGCAGATCGCCGCGACGCTCAACGGCACGCTGGCGACCACCCGCTGGCTGGTGGCGATCCTGGAGAACCACCAGCAGGCCGACGGCTCCGTGCGCGTTCCGAAGGCACTGCAGCCCTTCGTGGGCAAGGAAGTCATCAAGCCGGTCTGATCAGCGCGTCAGTGCGGCCGCCCCAGGCATGGGGTGGCCGCACTTCTTCGTGGGTCTCAGACGGACTCGGGCCGGGCCAGCTTCTCCGGGAAGTCCCAGTCCTGTGTGCCGCCCGGCGCCCGCTCCTCCTGCAGCGGGACCACCGCGGGCGGGGTCGGCAGCTGGGTGTGCTCGGTCGGCTCGACGCCGGCCAGCCGCAGTGCAGCCGCGATCGTGGTCTGGTTGGCACTCAGCACCGGCAGACCGAGCTCCTTCTGCAACGGCTTGATCAGGTCGTACGTCAACACATTGGTGCAGGCGATGTACAGGGCGTCCGCGCCGCGGGTGTCGATCTGGCGTGCGGCGTCGGCCACCTGCTCGTAGTTGAGCGTCCAGATCCTGCCGCGCAAGCCCATGTACAAGCTGTTGGTCACGCCGATCTCGAACTCGTCGAGGAACTTGCACAACCGCTCGGTGATCTCCGGGCCGTACGGGGTGAGCAGCGCGACCCGCTGGTAACCGTGGTGGATGAACTCGCTGACCATGGCGCCGGAGCTGGTGGTCGCGGCGGGCGCACCGGCCTCCAGCATGGCGTTCACCAGCGCGCGCTCCCCGGCCGCGCCACCGATGAAGCTGGCCATGCTGCACGCGTAGGCGACCACCGCGGGCTCGGGCGGGAGTACCCGGTGGGTGGCCTCCTTGACCGGCTGCGGGTCGGACAGCTCGTTCGCCCGGGTCAGGTCGATGTCGCCGGGACGATGGACCAGGCGCGTCATATGCAGAGTGACCGAGTCGGGGACCCAGCGCCACAGCTCGCGGTCGAGCCCCAGGTCCGCGGGATTGATCACTCCGACACCGATTTGCGGCTGCATCGCCCCTCCTCATCCTGCTTGTGGAGCCGGGGGCTCCGACGGTGAAGACACCGCCCCGAACGGGAGGTGTTTGAATTGAGAATAGGGGCGCGACCGGCTTCCGCTAATACCTGAAAGCCGGCGTTTACCTGGAGATTCGTTAAGGGAAATATTTAGCGCCGGTCAAGTTCGAGCGCGACGTGCTCGGCAATCTCCAACGACGAAGTCGCCGCGGGAGAGGGCGCGTTGAGCACATGAACGCCGTGCGCTGCACGAACGATGAGAAAGTCGTCCACCAGGGTGCCGTCGGCGCGCATGGCTTGGGCCCGCACACCCGCGCCGTGCCGTTCGATGTCCGCACTGGTCAATTCGGGCACGAGGCGTTGCAGGTCGCGCGCGAACCGGCGCGGGGACAGTGACCGCAGCACCTCGCCGACCGCGGTCCGCGGGTACCGGCGGGCCAGCCGCCAGAGCCCGGGGAAGCCGGCCAGCCGCACGGCTTCGGCAACGGAGAAGTCTCGCCACCGGTAACCCTCGCGATCGAATGCGATGACCGCGTTCGGGCCGGCGTGCACGGAGCCGTCGATCAGCCGGGTCAGGTGCACGCCGAGAAACGGCAACGAGGGGTCCGGCACCGGGTAGATCAGGCCGCGGACCAGGTGTTCGGCGGAGGGCTTCAGCGAGTAGTACTCACCGCGGAACGGCACGATCCGCACTGGTGGAGTCACGCCGGCCAGCCGCGCGACGCGGTCGGCGTGCAGGCCGGCGCAGTTGACGAGCTGGTCCGCAAACAGCGTCTCGTGTGGCGTCTCGACGGCCACGCGGCTGCCGCGGGGACGGATCGCCAGCACGGGAGTGTTCAGCCGCAGCTGTGCGCCGCCGTCGGCGAGCTCGCGGGCGAGCGCCGCGCAGACGCCGGGGAAGTCCACCACGGCTGTGGACTCGACCCTGAGCGCCTCGATGCAGGACACATGTGGTTCGAATTCCCGTGCCTCGGCGGAGCCGATCAGCCGGGCGGGCACGCCGTTGGCCTTCGCGCGATCGGCCAGCGCGTGCAACCGCGGCACTTCCTCCGACGACGTCGCCACGACGAGCTTTCCGCACACTTCCGCTCGGACACCGTGGGCCTTGGCGTAGTCGACGACAGAGCGGCATCCGGCAACGGCCATCCGCGCCTTGTGGGAGCCGGGCGGGTAGTAGAGGCCGGCGTGTGCGACACCGGAGTTGTGGCCGCTTTGATGGGCCGCCCAGTGTCCTTCCTTCTCGCACACAGTGACGTCTTTCCCGCGCGCCTGCAGGGCGCGGGCCACCGCCAGTCCGACGATGCCACCCCCGATGACGAGAACCTTTCGGCCGTCCGTGCGCACGTGTCCCTCCTGTGGCGGTCAACCGGTCGTGGTCACCCCGAGTGTTCACCGTGCGGCCACGACGCATAAGGTGCCCCCTTGTCGTGCAGTACGAGGAGTGCCCAATGCGGATCGCCGTCGTGAACAACTTCTACCCGCCCAGGGTCGGCGGCAGCGCGCACATGGCCGAGTCGCTTGCCAAGGGCTATGTGGCGCGCGGCCATGAAGTCCTGGTCATCACCGCCGAGTACCCGAACGCGCCTGCCGAGGAGACGGTGGACGGCGTGCGCATCGTGCGCCTGCCCGCCTTCCGGCTGCCCAAGACCAAGCTGGCGGTGAACTTCGACATCACGTTCGCCACCCGGCCGTCGCTGCCGAAGGCCCTGCGCAGGCTGCTCGGCGAGTTCCAGCCGGACGTGATCCACCAGCACGGCCAGTTCTTCGACCTGACGTGGGCAACCGGCATGTGGGCGCGCAAGAACGACGTGCCGGTGCTGCTGTCGGTGCACACCCGGCTGGAGAGCCCGAAGCCGATGTATCAGGCGGTGTTCTCCACGCTGGACAAGCTGCTGGTCGCCCCCATCCTGCGGCGGTACAAGCCGATGCACGTGGTGATGGACCGGCTGATGAACGACTACATCCACAAGAAGTACAAGGGCGCGATCTCCGGCACGGTCGACATCCCGGTCGGCCTCGACCCCACGTGGGCGCGCAGCGGCAACCCGAACCGGATGCGCGACGAACTGGGCATCGGCGACGCCCCGATGATCTTGTCGCTCGGCCACGTCATCCCGCTGCGGGACCGGGTCACGCTGACCGAGGCCATGCCTGCGGTGTTGAAGGAGATTCCGGGCGCCAAGCTGGTCGTGGTCGGCGGGATCTACTACGACGCGTTCCTCAAGCGGGCCGACGAGCTCGGCGTTCGGGACGCCATCATCACCACCGGTGCGGCGCCGAAGGCGGACGTGCCGGACTACCTGGCCACCGCCGACGTGGAGTGCCACAGCCTGCAAGGCATCGGCTTCGGCACGGCTTGTCTCGAGACGCTGGCCGCCGGGACGCCGCAGGTCGCGGCCATCACCGAGGATCACTTCGGCGACATCAAGATCATCGACCGGGAGCACATGCACCTGGTGCCGGTCGGCGACGCCAAGGCGGTTGCCGAGCGGTTGATCGAAGTGCTGAAGAACCCGGAGGAGGCGCGCCGGATGGCCCGCAACGGCATGGCCATCGTGGACCAGCACTTCTCCATGACCGCGGTGACCGAGAAGTACCTGGAGACGCTGCAGCAGCTGGCCGCGCAGCGCCGCTGACGGTGGTGGCCGCCGGCGCTCGTGGCCCAGCGGCCGCTGCTGTGCGCGCTCCTCGTAGTAACCCGCCGGGCGGGCGCTCTTCGTGGCCCGCGGTCGCTGTGTCCGCGCTCTTAGTGAGTCTGCTCCAGCACGTCCGCGACGACCTCGTGCGACGGCAGGATCGACTTGCGCTCGCCGTCGATGTCGATCTTGCCGTCGATCAGCTCGAGGAACCGGTCCAGCTGCGTGGCCAGTGGCTCGGCGATCGTGGTCAGCTGCGGGATCTCGATGACCGTCTGCTGCTTGTACGCGGGCGCGCCGGTGGTCGGGCCTTCGTGCGAGATGTGCTTGTAGATGGTCACGTCGCGGCGCAGCAGGTCGAGCTCGATCAGCCGCTCCAGTTCGGAGATCACCATCGAGCGGACCTTGCGCTGACCGACCCGTGACGCCGACACCGTGGCCAGCCCACGCTCGAACTTCAGCACCGCGTCCACGGTGTCCTCGGCGCCCTCCACCGACCCCGGGTGGAAGTAGCCTGCTTCCGCGATCGTGTGCACCGGGGTGGCGCCGCCGAACATCTGGATCGCCAGGTCGACGTCGTGCACCAACAGGTCCCAGGCCACGCCTGTCTTGATCCGCGGCGCGTACGGGCTGTGCCGCTGCGCGATGACGTGGATCGGCTCCTCGAGCAGCGCCTTGGCCGTCAGCACCGCGGGGTTGTACCGCTCGAGCAGGCCGCACATGAGCGGGACCCCCTGGCGCTCGGCGGTGGCCAGGACCTCCTTGGTCTCCGCCAGGCTGCCGCACAGCGGCTTTTCCACCAGCACCGGCTTGCCCAGGTCGATGACCTCGAGCGCGAGCTTGTGGTGCGTCTCGGTGGCCGAGGCGACGATGACGCCGTCCACACCGGTCAGGCTGCCGATCTCCGGCGTCCACTCGGCTCCGTGTTGCTCGACGACCGGCCGGGCCGCTTCCTCGTTCGGGTCGACGACCCGCACCAGCTCGGCCTGCATGCTCTGGCCGATGACCCTGGCATGCAGCTTGCCCATCATTCCGGTACCGATCAGGGCCAGCTTGCGTGTGCTCATGCGCCGAGAACCTCTCGCACGGTGGTGATGATCGTGGTCAGTTCCTCGTCGGTCAGCGCGGCGTGCACCGGCAGCGACAGGACCTGCTCGGCCGCCGCGGCCGCGGTCGGGAAGTCCGCCACCTTGACCTGGGGAACCTGTGGGTGGCCGCGGTAGCAGTCGTAGTCGAAGACCAGCTTCGGGTAGTAGATGCCGTTGCCGACGCCCCGCTCGGTCAGCGCCGCCGCCAGCTCGTCGCGGGACATCGCGGCGTCCGGCAGCACCTGGACGGTGTACTGGTGCCAGACGTGTTCGCGGCCGGGCAGCACCTGCGGCAGCTTCAACCCTGGTGTGCCCGTCAGCCCTTCGGTCAGCCGCTGCGCGTTGCGCTGACGCTTGGCGGTCAGCTCGGCGATCCGCTCCATCTGCGGGATGCCGATCGCCGCGTGCACGTCGGTCATCCGGTAGTTGTGGCCGGCCATCTCGTACTGGTAGCGGGCGCGCATGCCCTGGTTACGCAGCACTCGCAGCCGGTCCGCCAGGTCGTCGTCGCTAGTGGTGACCACGCCGCCTTCGGCCGTGGTCACGTTCTTCGTCGCGTACAGCGAGAAACACCCGACGCCGAACGAGCCCGCGGGCTTGCCGTCGAACTTCGCGCCGACGGCCTGCGCGGCATCTTCGATCACGTGCAGCCCGCGCTCGTCGGCCAGCGGCATCAGCGCACCCATGTCCGCGGTCTGCCCGTACAGGTGGACCGGCATGATCGCCTTGGTGCGCTCGGTGATCGCGTCCGCCACGGCATCCGGGTCGAGGTTGAAGTCGTCCGCGCGGATGTCGGCGAACCGGACCGTGGCGCCCGCTTCCAGCACGGCGTTGAGCGTCGCGACGAACGTGAACGGCGACGTGATGACCTCGTCGCCCGGTCGCAGGCCCAGCGCCTGCACGCTGGCCACCAGCGCCGTGGTGCCGCTGTTCACCGCCACCGCGTGCTTGGTGCCTGCCACTTCGGCGAAGAGCCCTTCGAACCGTTTGACCATCGGCCCTTGGGCGATGACCCCGGACCGCAACACCTCCGCCACGAGTGGCTCGGCGTCGGCGACGTCGACGACGGTGATCGGGATCATGACACTGCGCTCCCCAACATGCTGGTTGCCTGCTTGCCGGTGCGGGTGACCGGGTCGGGTAGGGTGGCTGCCGCCCGTAACCAGGCGGCGCGAGCCCCGGCCAGGCTACCGGGACGGTGCGTGCGGATCCGCACCCGGGCCGCGCCCCGATGGCGCGGGCGGCGAGAGTGCGGCGCAGACCGAACGGACGAGACGTGGCGAACCGGATCCACCCGACGGCGGTCATCGGCGATGGCGTCGAACTGGGCGACGGCAACGACATCGGACCCTATGCAGTGATCGTCGGCCCGACGGTCATCGGCTCGAACAACTGGATCGGCCCGCACTGCGTCATCGGCACTCCGGCCTCGGACCGTGGTGCGCCCCACCCGGCGGCGTGGGAGGACCCCCCGTCGGGTGATCCCGAGCGGGACGGGTTCGGCGTGCGCGTCGGCGACGGCAACCGCATCCGCGAATACTGCAGCGTCCATCAGGGGACCAAACGGCCTACCAGCATCGGCAGCGACGGGTATTTCCTGCGCAGCGCGCATGTCGCGCACGACTGCCAGATCGGCGACGGTGTCACACTGGGATCGAACGTGGTGATCGGTGGACACAGCGAGGTGTGGTCGCTGGCCAACCTCGGGCTCGGTGTGGTGGTGCATCAGCGCGGCCGGATCGGTCCCGGCGCAATGGTTGGCATGGGGGCGGCTGTCACCCGTGAATTGCCACCCTTCACCATCAGTAGAGGCGTTCCTGCCCGGGTATCCGGCATGAACGTGGTGGGGTTGAGCCGTCGGGGAGTCTCTGCCGAGGCGATCGCGCAGCTCGAGTCCTACGTGTTGCAAGGTGCCGGTGAGCTGCCCGAGCTGCCGGCGGAACTGGCGAAGCTGCTGACGAAGTGGGCTCGGGAAGGACACCGTGGAGAACATTGACACGGCCGTGCAGGAGGAGCCTGCGGCCGACAAAGGCGCTGACGGCGTCGCCGAAGCGTCGTCCGCGGTGCTGACCAAGTCCTCCCGGCGCACCCAGATCATCAATGCGCTGCGCTGGCTGGCCGTCGTCGTGGTGGTCGGTTTCGCCGCCTACCAGCTGTGGGCCAACTGGGGCGAGTTCTGGGACACCTTGCGGGACATCCCGTGGCAGTCGTCGGTGTTGTCGCTGGCCGCGGTGGTCGCGTCGATGGCGGCGACGGTGTACGGCTGGCAGGTCATCGTCGACGACCTGGGCCCGCCGATCGGCTACCGCACCGGCGCGCAGATCTACCTGGTCGGCCAGCTCGGCAAGTACGTGCCCGGGTCGGTGTGGGGCTACCTGCTGCAGATGGAGCTCGGCAAGCAGGCGGGCCTGGCCCGCGCCCGGGTGTTCGTCGCGACGCTGGTGCACCTGGGCATCATCATGGTCTCGGCCATGTTCTTCGGCCTGATCGCGCTGCCGGAGATCTTCGCCACCAGCCCGAACGCCCGCTGGATGCTGCTGGTGCTGCCGGTCGGCCTGATCACCCTGCACCCGAAGGTGCTCACCTGGCTGACCTCGCTGGCGCTGCGCATTCTGCGTCGGCAGCCGCTGGACCACCAGCTGCGCTGGGGCATGATCGGCAAGGTGCTGGGCGCCTCGTCGGTGGCCAAGCTCTTCCACGGCCTGCACCTGTGGCTGCTGGCCAACTCGGTCGGCGCGCCGGGCTGGACCGGGCTGCTGCTGTGCATCGGCGCCATGGCGTTGGCCATGACCGCGGGCACGGTGGCGTTCATCCTTCCCGCGGGCGTGGGTGCCCGTGAGGTGGTCATCGTCGCGTTGCTGGTCGCGTCGGGTATCGACCCGGTGCAGGCAGGGGCGTTCGCCGTGGTGTCCCGGGCGATGTTCCTGATGGCCGACCTGATCACCGCGGGCGGGGCTATCGCGGCGGCCAAGATGAAGTTGCGGGGCGACGCGGCCGGTGCGGACAAGCGGGCCGACGAGACACCGGCCAAGTAAGGTCACCGGTCGGCGACCTGTTTGATGGCGCCTTCGGTCGTACTCGGTGTTCCGAGGATTCGGTAGATCACCGCGTCGTCGTTGCGATAGACCTCGCGCAGGAAGGGCGCCTTCTCCAGGCCGGTCATCCCCGGCTGGCGCCGGAAATGCGGCAGGAAGCCCTTGCGACCGACGATCACCCATTTCACGTTGCGCCGCTTCACCGCTGCGCGCACGTCGGTGTTGTCCGAGTACTCGTTGAACTTCCTGGCCAGCAGCTTGGCGTCCGACGGGAGCAGCGCGCCGCCGAAATGCCCGGCCACCGTCCGCACACCGCTGAGCGCGTAGGTCCACACCGTGCCGTCGTAGCGGTCGTTCATCACCCACTCACCGGGCGCGGCGATCTTGCCTAGCTCGATCATGGCCTGGGCTTCGCCGGGGGTGACCACGCGGCCGTGCCCGATGTGTCCGCCGACGAGTTCGGCGTTGGACCGGACGTAGAAGCCGCCGCTGGCCAGGCAGAACAGAGCCACCGCCACGGCAGCCGTGGTCGCTGCCCTGGCGGACGGATGCAGGTCGCGCGGGTGGAAGATGCGGGCGTCCAAGGCGTTGCGCAACCAGCGCTGGATCTCCGAGATGCCGTGCGCGGCCAGCACGGTCAACGGCATCGCGGCCAGGGCCATCAGGCGCATCGGGTCGTCCCACCACGGCCTGGCCAGGGTCACCACGAACTCGTCGTCGAACGCGGCGACCAACACCCACAGCGTCCCAGCGATGACCGCGGTCGCGCCCATCCACCGCAATCGCCCCAGCCTGCGACAGGTCAGGATGCCGACGACGGTGACCACGAGCAGTGCGATGTGGCTGATGCCGCCGGAGGACCGGAAGCTGAACAACTGGGCCAGTGCTTCCGGAATGCTGCGATGCGACGGCCAGCCGCTGTACGGATACGGGCTCGCGGCGCGCCCCACCGCGCCCACCAGGTGCGGCGCCGCGACGACGGCAGCCGCCACACCCGCGCAGAGCAGCGCGACGGCATCGCGGCGGAGCCGCGGCAGGTTCCGTCGCCACCGGTAGACCAGCAGCGGGATCACGAACAGCAGGCAGGAGAACGCCGTCGAGCTGTGCACCGAGAGCGCTCCGACGGCCCCTGCAACCAGGACGAATCCGGTGTCGCTCGCGGGCCGCTCGAGGTAGTGGGCCAACAGTGCGGGAAGCACCGGCAGGAGCGCCATGGCCAGCATGAACGGCAGCAGCGGCCCGGCCAGCATGGCGTAGAGCAGGGTCGCGGGGACGACGGCAAGCACCGCGACGGCGCCGGCGAACACCGCGCGCCCGCGGAACACCCGCACCATGGTCACCAGGGACAACGCGAGCAGCCCCGGCGTCAGCACGGAATTCGCGTTCAGTATCGCCGGGATCGGCGCCCCGATGATCTGGTAGACGAGTGCGCCGAGCAGGTGGTAGGCGTTCGGGTAGAACAGCTTCTCGGTGTCGCCCCAGCGATGCACGCTGTTCATCCCGTGCAAACTGCCGTCGCCGGTTTCGGCGATGTAGCGGATGCCGTTGGCGTGCAGCGGGGTGTCGAAGCCCTGTGGGATGGCGTGCAGACCGCCCATGCCCCACAGCACGGTGAAGCCACCGATGAGCGCGCCCAGCAGCAGGAAAACCACCACACCCTGGTGCGCGTGCCGCGACCACGGCGTCCTTCTCGTCGGCTGACGCGAGGGCCAACGGCGGCGGAGCAGTGCCGCAAGAGCCGCAAGAGCGACGACGAACAAGGCGACCGTGGTCAGCGTGAACGGCACTCCGGCAAGAGCGAACCACGGGCCGGCGACGCCCACCGCCGCGTAGCTCAGAACGGGGGCACTCCCCGCGAGAATCCAGCCGCGCAAGCCGGCTGCCGCGCCGATGGCCAAGCCGGGCAGGAATATCGCCGCGGCCATGGTGAGCAGCGTGGCAGCCGCGGTCACGAAATCCAAAGGTGTGGGCATGGCGCCGTGTTTCCCAAAGCACGATCGGCGCGGTTTGCGGCGCCGGGACCAGATGATCACCAGTGTGCCGTATGCCTTCTATCTGGCAATCACCGGACCGGATGACCACCATTTCGGACCTTGTCGGCCGGGTGGGCGGTGCGCGATTCTCGTCCGCGGACAAGTGAACAACAGCACGGGGAGCCCGGTTTCCTGCTGACCGGCTCCTCGCGGGCGAGGGAGCTGGTGGGAATGGCCGGGAGATCGATCCGTGCGGTCGTGGTGGTTCTGTTCGCCGCGGCAGCTGCCTTTGTCGGCGTGGGTTCTGCGCACGCGGCAGGCGCTTATGTGGCGTTGGGCGATTCCTACAGTTCCGGCGTCGGGACGCGCGAGTATTACTCGGACAGCGGCGAGTGTTACCGGTCGCCGAAGGCGTATCCGGTGCTCGTCGCGGCGTCGACCGGCGCACAGCTGACGTTCGCCTCGTGTTCCGGAGCTCGGGTCGCCGACGTGCGGGGAAGCCAGCTGGGCGGGCTCAGCTCGTCGACCACGATGGTGACGGTGCAGGTCGGCGGCAACGACGCCGGTTTCGCCGACGTGATCACGTCCTGTGCGCGGCCGTGGCCGTGGACCTGCTGGGGCGACATCGACGAGGCCAACCGCATCATTCGCGACGAGCTGCCGGGACGGCTGGACGGCTTGTACACCGATATTCGGAACCGGGCGCCGAATGCGAAGGTGATCGTGGTCGGTTATCCGCGGCTGTTCAACGGCGAGGAATGCAATGCGCTGGCACGGATCAGCCCGGAGGAACAGCAGCGGCTGAACGAGACCGCGGATTTGCTGGCGGGCACGATCGGCGGCCGAGCATCGGCACACGGATTCACGTTCGTCGACGTGCGCGGTTCGTGGACCGGTCACGCGGTGTGCGACGACGTGGAATGGGTGAACGGGCTGTCGAACCCGATTCTCGAGTCCTACCACCCGAATGTGGCCGGGCACCGGGACGGCTACGCGCCCGCCGTGCGGTCGCAGTTCGTGGCGGTGCCGTCGGCCGCGTGACCGCGGGCTCGCGGCACGATGTTCGGGCGTCGGGGTGGTCCTTGTCGCGGATACCCCACGCACAACCTACGGTGCCGTAACCTGCGTACATGGCAGAACTCGTCTACCCACCGGTGGTCATGGCCGCCAAGGCAGCGTTCAAGGCCCTCGGGCTCAAGTTCGAGATCCGGGGAACTGAGCACATCCCGGCCACCGGGGGCGCGGTCATCGCCTGCACGCACGTCAGCTATCTCGACTTCATCTTCTGCGGGTTCGGCGCGCAGCCGGTCAAGCGCCTGGTGCGATTCATGGCCAAGCGTGAGGTGTTCGACCATCGCATCTCCGGGCCGTTGATGCGCGGCATGCGGCACATCTCGGTCGACCGGGCCGCGGGCGCGGGCTCGTATCGGGAAGCGGTGCGGGCGCTGCACGACGGCGAACTGGTCGGGGTGTTCCCGGAGGCCACGATCAGCCGGTCGTTCACCGTGAAGGAACTCAAGACCGGTGCGGTGCGGATGGCCGCCGAGGCGGGCGTGCCGGTGATTCCGATGGCGGTGTGGGGTTCGCAGCGGTTGTGGACCAAGGGCAGGCCGAAGAAGCTGTTCCAGCGCCGGGTGCCGATCACCATCCTGGCCGGCGCACCGCTGCACCCGCGCGAGGATGACGACTACCAGAGCCTGACCCAGGATCTGCGGGTTCGGATGCAGGCACTGCTGGACAAGGCGCAGGCCGACTACCCGGACCAGCCCGCGCCCGGTGAGGATCCGTGGTGGCTGCCCGCGCACCTGGGTGGCACGGCGCCCACGCCGGAGGAGGCGGCGGAGTTGGACAAGAAGCGGAAGTAACGGGCGGTCAGGACCGGTCGGCGGGCGCTTCGCGCCGGGGGCGGGCAGCGCTGCGCCGCCCGAGAGGCGTTCGCGCCGGCGGCAGTTCGGTAGCGCCACACCGGCCAGTCTGCGTGCCGGGCACGGGTCCGGCCGCTCTCCGGCCCAGGGCAGGCCTGCGCGCCGGCATCGAGTCCGGTGGCGCTCCGCCCGCGGTCAAGGGACGGATCCGGTGACTCCGTCCCGCCTTCAGAACCAGCGCTCGAGGACCTGCGCAACGCCGTCCTCGGCGTTGCTGGCCGTCACTTCGTCGGCCACCTTCAGCACCTCGGGGTGTGCGTTCGCCATGGCCACCCCGGTGCCCGCCCAGTCCAGCATCTCCACGTCGTTGGGCATGTCCCCGAACGCGATCACCTTCTCCTGGGCCACGTCCAGGCGCTCGGCGACCTCGGCCAGTCCGGTCGCCTTCGTCACCGTCTTGGCCGCGATCTCGATCAGACCGGAGTTGCTCGAGTAGGTCACCGCGAACTGGTCCCCGATCAGTTCGTTGGCCGCCGCGGCCATCTCGTCCGACGTCATCCGCGGATCACTCACCAGCAGCTTGATCGCCGGCCTGCCCAGTACCTCGGCGCGGGTGGCATGCAACGCGTCGCCGTCACCCCACGGATTGCGGAACTCCGACTCACAGACGTACTGCGGCGGCCCGTCGCCGTCCCCGGTCGCCACGCGCTCGGACGCCAGCCGCGCGCCCGGCAGCGCCTGCGACATCGCGTCCGCCAGGTCGTGCAGCTGCACCGGCTCGAGGCCGTGCGCCGACACCACCTGGCCGGTACCCACGTCGTAGATCACCGCACCGTTGGCGCACACCGCGTACCCGGTGAGCTCGGCCATCCTGGCCACCGGCGGGATCCATCGCGGAGGGCGTCCGGTGACCAGTACGAACGGCACGTCGTCGTCCACGGCGCGGCGGATCACGGAGGCGGTCCGCGCGCTCATGCGTTCCATCGGGGTGAGCAGCGTGCCGTCCACATCGGAGGCAATCAAGTGCGGTTTGTCCACGCACCCAGTGTGCTACGCCTTCATGGGCACGTTGGTTGTAGGCCGGGTGCAGTAATTCGTTACCAATCAGTATGGGGCCTATCACCCTGCGGGGTTAAGGCGATACGGTGCTTCGCGTGCGTGTCGGCATCGTGATCTTGACCGAGGATCGGTGGTGGTCCGGCGAGCCCAAATGGCGGCACGCGGAAGAGCTCGGATTCGACCATGCGTGGACCTACGACCACCTGGCGTGGCGCAATCTGGCGGACGGCCCGTGGTTCTCGGCGATCCCGACGTTGACCGCGGCCGCCATGGTCACCAGCACGATCAAGTTGGGCACGATGGTCGCCGCGCCGAGCTACCGGCATCCGGTGCCGTTCATGCGCGAGCTGATCACCCTGGACGACATTTCCGACGGCCGGTTGATCGCCGGCCTCGGCGCCGGGGTGGACAGCGGGGGCCTGCGTGACCGGGACACCATCGGCGAACCGGAACGCAGCAAGGCCGACATGGCCACGCAATACGCAGAGTTCGTCGAAGTTTTGGACGGGCTTCTCACCACGGACAAGTTCGACTACCGGGGGAAGTACTACACAGTGAACGCGGCCCGGAACCGGCCGGGCAGCGTGCAACACCCGCGGGTGCCGTTCGCGCTGGCGGCCAACGGCCCGCGATCGCTGGCGCTGGCCGCCCGGTTCGGCCAGGGCTGGATCACCACCGGCAAGGGGGGAGATGACCAAGAGTCGTGGTGGCGCGGTGTCGCCACACTGTCCGAACAGTTCACCGAGGCGCTCGCGGCGGCAGGCCGGGAACCGGACGCGGCCGCGCGCTTGTTGATGCTGGACAGTGGCCCGACCTCTGCGCTGTCGTCGGTCGAGACGTTCACCGAGGCGGCGCGCCGCGCAAGCAAGCTGGGGTTCACCGACATCGTCGTGCACTGGCCACGTGCCGAAGAGCCCTACGCCGGTTCTGAGGCCGTGCTGGAGCGCGTCGCGGATGTGGCATTGGCGGAGGTCAAGCAGTTGTGAACAACATGAGCACGGCGCGGGAGAGCAGGATGCACGACAACCGGCTGCGGGCCCAGGTGTCCGGCACGCTGGAACGGACCGACGGCGCCGTGCTGCGCTGGTGGCGCAGCGGTCGCGGCGAGCCGCTGGTGCTGGTGCACGGCTCGTTCGACGACCACAACGGATGGACACCCGTCCTGCCCATGCTCACCCAGCATGCCGATGTCATCAGTTACGACCGCCGCGGCCACAGTCTGAGCACCAGCCCGCGGGGCAGGGTCGGGGTGCAGGCCGACGCCGAGGACCTGCTCGCGCTGATCGACAAGGTGGCCGGCGGGCCGGTGCACCTGGTCGGACACGGCTACGGCGGCTCGGTCGCCATGCTCGCCGCCACCATGCGCCGGGAGGCGGTACGCAGCCTCGCGGTGCACGAGCCCCCGTTGTTCGAGCTGTTGCACGACAACCCGATCGCCAAGGTGCTGTTCGCGGAGTACTCGGTATGGCTCGGGCACGCCGCGGGCCTGATCCGTGGCGGGGACTTCGCGGGCGGCGCCCGGGTGTACGCGGAGAAGATCGGCTACGGCAAGGGCGCGTGGCACCAACTGTTCGACCGGGAGCGCCGGGCCACGATGATCTCCAACGCCACGGTGTGGCTGGACCAGCACCACGACCCGGGCAGCTACGGCGTGGACATCACCACGCTGGCGTGGGCGCGTTTCCCGCTGACCCAGCTGGTCGGGGAGGAAAGCCAGCAACTGCACCAGATGGTCGCCGACGAGCTGGCCGAGCGGCTGCCGTTCCTCCGCACAGTCCGGCTTCCCGGCGCGGGCCACGCCGCGCACATGACGCATCCGGACGACTTCGCCACGGCCGTCATCGGCCACTTGCGCGTCGTCTGAGCGTTACGGCGTCAGCTCGTAAATGACCGCGTCCTGGTTGCGGTAGACCGGGCGCACGAAGTCCGCGTTCTCCAGGCCCTTCGTGCCCGGATCGGGCAGCACGCGCGGGAACCGCGAGCCGTCGCCGACGAAGACGTGCCGGATGTTCAGACGCTTGACGGCCGCGCGCACTTCGGGGTCGGTGCGGTACTCCGGGAAGTGTTGCTCGAGGTAGGCCGCGTCCTTCGGCGGCACGTTCTCGTCGTAGTGCGCCGCCACCGATTTCACGCCGGTCAGCGCGTACAGCCACACCGACCCGTCGTTGCGGTCGTTCATCACGCGTTCGTCCGGCCGGGCCAGTTTCGCCAGCACCCGCATGGCCTCGACCTCACCGTCGCTGACCGCCAGCGTGGCCCGGGTGTCGCCAGGGCCGTTGTTGTACAGGCGCCCGGCTGTCGCCGCGTTGCCGGGGACGCCGAGCGCGAGGCTGGCCGCCGCGAACAGGGCCGCCACGACGACGACCGAGTGGCGCGTAGACAGCCGTTGCCGGAACCAGTCGTAGACCACCGTGAGCCCGTGTCCGGCGATGATGCACAGCGGCAGCACGGCGAGGGCGATCATCCGTGGCCGGTCGTTCCACCACGGGCGGGAGATGGCCGCGACCCAGTCGACCCCGCCGAAGCTGGCCACCAGCAGCCAGAACACCCCGAACAGCAGCGCGGCGCCGCCGATCCACCGCAGCGCCCCCAACCGGCGGTAGCCGATCAACCCGACAACCACCAGCACGGTGAGCACCAGCTGCGGCTCGGGCCGCGCGTGCTGGAAGGCCAGCAGGTTGTACAACGCACCCCACACCGGCTGCGCCGACGCCCACGGCCGGTAACCGTACGAGCCGGATGCTTGGTCGAGCGCGCCGAGCAGGTGCGGGGCGGTGAGCAGAATCGTCGGGACGGCCACGATCAGCAGCCGCTTGATGTCCGGCCACGCGGTGCCGCGCTGCTTCCACCAGCGGTGCACCAACAGCGGCAAAGACAGCAGCACGATGGCGAACAGGGCACTGGAGTGCACCGCCAGCATGCCCGCGCACACCAGGCCGAGGACGACACCGGTGTCCGCACCGGGTCGGTTGACGAAACGCAGCACGGCGAGCGGCCCCAGCGGTGTCAGCGCGACCGACAGGGCGAACGGCAGCAGGCCGTTGGAGATCGACTCGTAGACGCCGCTGGCGGCGACCGCGGACACGACGGCGGTGCTCCCGGCCAGCACCGCCCGACCACCGCACTCGCGCACCAGCACGGCCATGCTCAATGCGAAGATCCCGCCCAGCGGCATGACCATCGCGGTCATGACCAACGGCACCGAGCCGCCGGTGATCAGGTACACCAGTGAGCCCGCCAGGTGATAGGCGTTGGGGTAGAACTGCGAGCCTTCCGGCCCGTAGCGGTTGACGCTGCTGACGCCGTAGAGGCCGCCGTCCCCGGTCTCGGCGATGTAGCGGATGCCGTTGGCATGGAAGACCGGATCCCACCGCTGCAGCACCGCGTTCAGCTCGCCGCGCGTGGCCAGCACCACCACGACGATCGACAACACGAACGCCAGGCCCACGCACCAGGCCACCGCCACAGTGCCGCGTCTGCTCCACCGTGGTTCCTCAACCGGGCCCGGGCGGCCGGACAGTCTGACCACGACAGCGGTCAGGCCCACGGCCACGACGGCGGATGCGAGGGCGGTGAGCAGGGTGAACGGCAGCCCGATCAAATGCAGCCAGGGCCCCGCCACGCCGAGCACGGCATAGCCGAGCAGCGGTGAGACGGCCACCAGAATCCAGCCGCGCAGCCGGCACACCAGGCCGATCGCCGCGCCCGGCACGGCCAACACGGCGAGGTAGGTCACCACCGCGGCGGCACTGAGCCAGACGGGTTCTGCAGGCATCAGTCCGACGGCAACTTCTTCGGGTCGATCTCGTAGATGGTGGCGTCCGGGTTGCGGTAGACCACCCGCACCCAATCGGCCTTATCCAACCCGACAAGCCCGAGATCCGGCTTGACCAGCGGATACCGGGACCCGTCGCCGACGAACACGTGCTTGATGTTCAGCCGCTTCACCGCCGCGCGCACCTCCGGATTCGTCGGGTACTCGCGGAAGTGATCGGCCAGCAGCGCGGCATCCTTCGGCGGCACGTTGTCGTCGTAGTGCGCGGCGACCGACTTCACCCCGGTGAGCGCGTACAGCCACACCGAGCCGTCGTTACGGTCGTTCATCACCCGCTCGCCGGGCTCGGCGATCTCGGCCATCTTGTACATGGCCTTCTCCTCCAGCGGCGTGACGGCGATCTGGCCCATCTCGCCCGCCCGGTCACGCTTGCTCTTGTGATAGGCGTGCGCCACGACCTCCTTGTTCAGCGGCGCGTAGAAACCGAGGCTGGCCACCCCGATGACCACCACCACGGCGGCCGCCGACCCGACCCGGACCGCGCTGCGGCGCTTGGTGAAGCCCGGGAGCCGCTCGGTGGCCACCTTGGCCAGCCAGCGTTGGGTCTCCGCCATGCCGTGCGCGACCAGCAGGCTGAACGGGATCATCGCCAGCGCGATCATCCGGAAGTGGTCGTTCCACCACGGCCGGGACAACACGATCACCCAGCTCAGCCCGCCCCAGCAGGCGACCAGCATCCAGAACGTGCCGAAGATGAGGGCGGCGCCGGTCATCCACCGCAAACCGTTCAACCGCCGGTAGGTCAGCACACCGATCACCAGGAACGCCACCAGCACGTACTGCGGGTACGGCGCGGTGTGCTGGAACATGAACAGATGCCACAGCGCCTCGCGGATCGGTTTGGCCGAGTTCCACGGGCGGTAACCGTAGGCGCCCGCGGCCTGGTCCAGCGCGCCGAGCAGCTGCAGGATCGTCAGCGCGCCCCCGGCGACGGCGATCGGCAGCAGGTGCTTGATGTCCTTGCCGATCGTGGAGCTTTCCGTCCACCACCGGTGGATCAGCATCGGCACCGCGAACAGCAGGCCGGCGAACAGCGCCGACGAGTGCACCACCAGCAACCCGGCGGCGGCCAGCACCAACACCATTCCGTTGGTGACGTTCGGCCGGACCAGATATCGGTGCATGATCATCGGCGCCAGCGGAGTGAACGCCGTGGACAACGCGAACGGCACCAGCCCGTTGGAGATCGACTCGTAGACGCCGCTGTTGACCGCTGCAGCGGTCAGCGCAGCCGCCCCGGCGAGCACCGAGCGGCCGCCGCACTCGCGCACCAGCGCGGCCATGCTCAGCCCGAACAGTCCGGCGATCGGCAGCGTCATCGCGTTGATCACCGTCGGCACGGTCGCGCCGGTGATCATGTACACCAGTGAGCCCGCCAGGTGATAGGCGTTGGGGTAGAACTGCGAGCCCTCCGGCCCGTAGCGGTTGACGCTGCTGACGCCGTACAGGCCGCCGTCGCCCGTCTCGGCGATGTAGCGGATGCCGTTGGCGTGGAAGACCGGGTCCCACCGCTGCGGGATCGCGTCCAGCTCGCCTTCGGCGGCGGCGATCAACACGACGGAGGAGACGACGAACGCGATCCCGATGCACAGGATGACGCCGAGGTGCGCGTTACGCCCCCAGTTCGGCAGCAGGCCCTGTTGGGGACGTTCTCGCTCCGGCCAGCGGTTCTCGACGTAGCGGCGGATCGCGTAGACCACCGCGGCGAACAGCGCCGTGGCGATGAGCGCCGACCACAGCGTGTACGCGAAGCCCAGCCCGGACAGCCACGGCCCGGTGAGCCCGTGCACCGTGTAGCCGAACAGCGGTGCCAGCCCGGCCAGCGTCCAGCCGCGCAGACCGGCCGCCAGGCCGACGGCCAGACCGGGGACCAGCAGGACGACGAAGTAGGCGACTACGGAGGCTGTGAACAGCCAAATCGAGTCAATGGGCATCGGTTGTGTCAATTCCTCGAGGTGGTCGCTCTTTCCGGCCCCGGCCGTCGGGCCCCGTGTGTCTGGCGGCCGAGCCCGGTTGAGCACGTCGCACCCGGTACCCTGGGCGCCCGTGAGCTCGCTGACGAACTTGCCACAGGATACTGACGGCGAGTTCGGCGGCCCCGAGTGATCGCAGCGTGCGAGGTCAGCGCGAGTGCCGAGCTCACCAGCGCGGCCCGCGAGGCCAGCCGCTCCGACCTGCGGTGCGACCCGCCTGAGAGGTGTCAGACATGCTGGAACGACGTCGTGGCCGTCGGCCGCGTGAGCTGGAGCTGCTGGCCGGTGTCCAGCGCGCGTTGAACAAGCCGAGCGTGGTGAAGGCCGCGCGTGGGCTGTCGCATTTCGGCGAGCACAGCGCAGGCTGGTTCGCGGCCGGTGTCATCGGCGCGGCGGTGGATCGCAAGCGCCGCAAGGAGTGGCTGACGTCCGCTGTCGGCGTGGTGGGTGCGCACGCGGCGTCTATCGTGGTCAAACGGGTCGTCCGGCGGCCGCGTCCGGACGACCCGAGTGTGCAGGTGCTGGTCGGGACGCCGAGCAAGCTGAGCTTCCCGTCGTCACACGCCGCCTCCACGACGGCCGCGGCGGTGGTGTACTCGGAGTTGACCGGCCGCAGGCTGGAGCCGCCGATGCTGGCGTCCCGGTTGGTGCTCGGCGTGCACTACCCCAGCGACGTGCTGGCCGGGGCCGCGCTGGGCGGTGTCATCGGTGCTCTGGTGCGCCGCAAGGTAAGGAGCAGGAGTGACCGAGCAGGCTGAAGACGTGAGCACCGAGCCGCAACGCCAACCGCGCGGCGGACTGCTGGGCGGGGTGGTGCGCGCCGCGCGGCCCAAGCAGTGGGTGAAGAACGTCCTGGTGCTGGCCGCGCCGTTCACCGCGAGCAAACTGGCGGACACCCAGGTCCTGCTCGACGCCGCGCTCGCGTTCATCGCCTTCTCGCTGGTCGCGTCCTCGGTATATCTGATCAACGACGCGATCGACGTCGAGGCCGACCGCGCCCACCCGACCAAGCGGAACCGGCCGATCGCCGCGGGCATCGTGCCCGTTCCGGTTGCCTACGTCGCCGCTGCGGTGTTTCTGCTCGGCGGTGTTGCCGTCGGCTGGGCGGCGAGCTGGCAGCTGCTGGTCGTGCTCGGCGTGTACTGGTGCGTGCAGCTCGGCTACTGCCTCGGCTGGAAGCACCAGCCGGTGATCGACCTGTGCATCGTCGCCTCGGGGTTCCTGCTGCGGGCGATCGCCGGTGGCGCCGGTACCGGCATCCCGCTGTCCCAGTGGTTCTTGCTGGTCACCGGGTTCGGCTCGCTGTTCATGGTGGCGGGCAAGCGGTACGCGGAGATCATGCTGTTCGAGCGCACCGGCGCGCAGATCCGCTCGTCGCTGAAGAAGTACTCCGCCAGCTACCTGCGGTTCGTCTGGGCCACCTCGGCCGGTGTGATGATCATGTCCTACGCGTTGTGGGCGTGGGACACCCGGCCGGGACTGGACAACTCGGTGTGGACCGTGGTGTCCATCGTGCCGTTCGTGGTCGCCGTGCTGCGCTACGCGGTCGACGTGGACCAGGGCAACGCGGGCGAACCCGAGGAGATCGCGCTACGCGACCGGGCGCTGCAGATCCTCGGCCTGGCGTGGGCAGGCTCGCTGTTCGCCGCCGTGTACCTGTAGCTCAGATCGGCAGCTTGCGGAAGATCGGCCGCGGCACGTGCCGCAGCGCCGACATCACGAACCGGAACTGCGGCGGCGCCCACACCAGATCCTTGCCCTTGCGGGCGGCGGCGACGGCGATCTCGGCGACCTGCTCGGCGGTGACCGCCAGCGGCGCCTCGTCCATACCCTCGGTCATCTTGGTGCGCACGAAACCGGGCCGGACCACGGTGACCCGGGCGCCGTACGGCCGCAGCGCTTCACCGAGCCCGAGGTAGAAGCCGTCGAAGCCGGCTTTGGTGGAGCCGTAGACGAAGTTCGACCGCCGCACGCGCTCCCCGGCCACCGAGGACAACGCGATGATCCGCCCGTGCCCTTGCTTGGTGAGCTTCTCGGCCAACGCGACACCGACGGACACCGCAGCGGTGTAGTTGACATGGGCGAGCTGCACCGCGGTGGCGTGGTCCTGCCAGGCCTTCTCCGCGTCACCGAGCAGGCCGAAGGCCACCACGGTCACGTCGATGTCGCCGTCGGCGAAGGCGCGCGCAATGACGTCCGGATGCGAGTCGGTGTCGTTGGCGTCGAAGTCCAGCTCGACGACGTCGTTGCCCGCTTCGGACAGGCGCTTGGCCGCGGCGGTGCGCCGGTCGGTCGGGCGGGCGGCCAGCACGATGCGCAACGGCCGCCGCGAGGCGTACTGCTCCGCGATCGCCAGCGCGATGTCCGACGTGCCGCCGAGCAGCAGCAGGGACTGGGGGTTGCCAACGGCGTCGATCACGGTGGTCCTTCCGTTCGAATGGTGGGTCTTACAGGCCGAGCCTGCGGGCCTGGTCGGACATGAACACGCCGTCCGGGTCCACGGCGTTGCGGACCTTGCGCCACTGCTCGAGCCGCGGATACATCTTGGCGAACGTCTCCGGCGACAGGCGGGAGTCCTTGGCCAAATAGAGCCTGCCACCCATGCCCAGCACCCGCTCGTCCAGCTCGGCGCACAGCCGGTCCAGCCCGTCCTTGATCGGGAAGTCGACGGTGATCGTCCAGCCCGGCATCGGGAACGACAGCGGCGCTCGGTTGCCCTCGCCGAAGCGTTTGAACACGTTGAGGAACGACACGTGGCCGGACTCGGCGATGGTCCGCACGATCGCGCGCAGCTCGTCCTCCTGGCCGAACGGCACGATGAACTGGTACTGCAGGAAGCCGTGCGGGCCGTAGGCGCGGTTCCACTCCCCGAACAGATCCAGCGGGTGGTAGAACTGCGTCAAGTTCTGGATCAGGCCGCGCCCGCGCTTCGGGGTCTTGCGGTAGTACAGCTCACCGATCGCGCTGAACGTCAGCTTGTTGGCCAGCCCGGGCGGGAAGATGTCCGGCAATGTGAACAGTTGTGGCGCGTCGAACTTCAACGGGTCTCGGCGCAGCTTCTTGGGCAGCTGGTCGAGCGTGGCCAGGGATCCGCGGCCGAACGCGGCACGGCCGAGCCGGTGGTCGGTCGACATCGAGTCGAACCACGCCGACGAGTAGTCGTAGGTGTCGTCCGAACCGTCGGAGAACAGCGCGATCGTCTCGTCCAGGTTCTCGGTGCGGTCGGTGTCGGCGATGAAGTAGGCGGTCTCGGTGTGCGTCATGGCTACGGTGGCCTGCAGGATGATCCCGGTCAGGCCCATGCCGCCGACGGTCGCCCAGAACAGGTCGGCGTCCGGGCCGTCCGGGGTGAGCGTGCGGACCGTGCCGTCCGCGGTGAGCAGCTCCATCGACACCACGTGGTTGCCGAAGCTGCCCGCCGAGTGGTGGTTCTTGCCGTGGATGTCCGACGCGATGGCGCCGCCGATGGTCACCTGCCGGGTGCCGGGCAGCACCGGGACCCACAGGCCGAACGGCAGCGCGGTGCGCATCAACGTGTCCAGGCTGACGCCGGCATCCAGCACGACGTGACCGGAGCCGGCGTCGATGGAGTGGATGCGGTTGAGCCTGCTCATGTCCACCACGACGCCGCCCGCGTTCTGCGCCGGGTCGCCGTAGCTGCGGCCGAGGCCACGGGCGATGACGCCGCGCGGGCCGGCTTGCTTGACCGCTTCGATCACCACGTCCGGGTTCTCCGCGAGGACGACCTGGGCCACCGTCGGTGCGGTGCGCGCCCAGCCTTTCAGCGGCGTGCGTTGTGTGGACTCCACGCCCGCCAAGGGTAGTGAAGCGGCGCGGCCTAGACTGCACGACGTGGCACTGGCGGTTCCGGGCAAAGAGCGACTGAGGGGTCAGTTGCTCCGGTTCGTGCTGGTCGGTGGCTTCTGCGCGCTGCTCGACTACGGCTCGTACCAGCTGCTGCGGGCCATCGGGATGGACGGCCCGGGGTGGGTCGACTTGGCGCGGGCGATCAGCTTCGTCATCGGCACCACCACCGCGTACGTGCTCAACAAGCGCTTCACGTTCAACGCGACCGGTGGCTTGCGGCAGGTGAGCAGCTTCATCCTGCTGTACGGCACCACGTTCTTCATCGCCGTCGGCGTGAACCGGCTGATGCTGCTGGTGCTGCCGGAGGCCGCCTGGCAGAGCACGCTGGCCTGGGTGATCTCCCAGGGTGCGGCCACCACCATCAACTTCGTGATGCTCAAGCTGGTGGTGTTCCGGGAGAAGCACGAGGAGCCTGCTCGTTCGGCGGAATAGCCGAGGGGTTCGTGCGCACGATGCCTCCGGCGGCTACGTCGACCTGCTGGAGCGCTGCTTGCGAGTCGGTCCAGCCTGCTACTTCGGTGGGATGGCCGACGTGAGCGTGCCTTGCCGGTGCACGACGATTGCGGCGCCGGCGACGTTCTTGACCAGGACCTTGATCCGGAATGTTCGTCCGCAGCCGCTCCCGGTCTTCACCGGGATCGCCTTCGAGTGGTTCAGCACGACATGGTGGATGTCCCGGTTGATGTGGGTCTTTCGCCCGCTCTTGCTCGGGGAGTAATGCAGCGCGCAGTAGCCGGAGCCGTCCGAGCGGAGCTGGCCGACCACGAGCCGAGTGTTGATGTCGCTGCCGTACAGCTTCGCGTAGCCCTCGCACAAGCGTTTGCCGGTGACCGGGTCGGTGCTGCCGGAGACGGCCGTGCAGGTGGTGAGGTAAGTGTCACCGGAGGCGCTGAAGCTGGTGACCGATGCGGGTGCGGTCCAAGTGAGCACGTTCTCGTCGGCGGCCTTGCCTTTGATCAGCCGGCGCGAGGGAACGTTCGGGTCGAAGGACTGGGCCGACGCCGGGTTCAGCGGCTCGGTGGCTTCCAGGTGGGACTTCCAGCCGACTTTGAGGATGTTCGACGAGGTCTTCTTGCCCGACGGGCGGGGACGCCCGGTGCCCAGCCACAGGAAGCAGCGGTACTCGCCCGGCTCCGGTGCCGTGTACGTCCAGCGCGGTTTCTGGATGTAGGTCTGTCCGCGCAGGATGTTGCGGACGCCGTAGACCTGCTCGTACTCCTCGACGTTGACCTGCGCCGGCCCGCACTTGATCGCGTGCCGGGCGACCACCATGTCGTCGGAGATGGATTTCGGGGCGATGAGTTCGAGCTGGCCGCGCAGCCGTCGCTGCTCGCCGGGCTGCGATGCGGTGAACCGGACTTCGAAGATCGAGCCGGTGTCGTCCTTGTACGCCAAGTACGTGCGTGACCGCCCCGCGTACTTGTCGAACGCGTCGACGACATACCCCGCACTCGCCGGCGGTGCGGGCAGAAGCGCCAGAACCAGCAGGCAGCAGGTGGCAGTGCCCAATACGCGCAACAGACCCTTCACGCGCGAGATATCGGAACAAACCGGATGGATATTACTGTTAGTGACTTTTCGGACGCATTCTCGTTGGTCGACGATCATCTCCGCCATGGCGACCTACTTGGCGGGAATGGCTGCGGTGATGGTGCCTTGCCGGTGAATCAGCGCGGTCGAACCGGACACGTTCTTGATCAGGACCTTGATGCGGAAGGTGCGGCCGCAGCCGTTGCCGGTCTTCATCGCAACGGCGCCGGAGTGGAACAGCACGACGTGGTGGATGTCTCTGATGATGTTGGTCTTTCGCCCGGTCTTGCTGGGGTAGTAGTGCAGCGCGCAGTAGCCGGACCCGTCCGCGCGGAGCTGGCCGACGACGAGCTTGGTGTTCACGGTGCTGCCGTAGATCTTGGTGTGCCCGGTGCACAGGTGCTGGTTGGTGACCGGGTCGAGGCTGCCGCCGACGGACGTGCATGTGGTGATGTAGGCGTCTCCCGAAGCGCTGAACCGCGACACCGACGCAGGCGCGGTCCAGGTGAGGACGTTCTCGTCGGACGACTTGCCGCGCAGCAGCAGGTGTGACGGCTTCTCGGGCGTGAAGTGCTGTCCGGACGCCGGGTGCAATGGCTCGGTGACCTGCAGATACGACTTCCAGCCCACCTTGAAGACGTTCGACGAGCTCTTCTTGCCCGACGGGCGAGGGCGCCCGGTGCCGAGCCACAGCAAACACCGGTACTGGCCGGGTTGTGGTGCGGTGAAGGTGTAGCGGGGTTTCTGTGTGTAGGTCTGTCCGCGCAGGACGTTGCGCACCCCGTAAAGCTGTTCGTACTGGTCGGCATCGACGTCCGCAGGGCCGCACCGGATGGCGTGCCGGGCCACGACCATCTCGTCCGAGATGCTCCGCGGGACGATCACCTCGACGGCCGCCCGGACCCGCCGCTGCTCTCCGGGCTGCGTGGTGGTGAACCGGACTTCGAAGATCGAGCCGGTGTCGTCCTGGTACGCCAGGTAGGTGCGTGACCGCCCGGCGAACTTGTCGTGAGCCTCGGTGGCGTAGTCGGCCATGGCCGGCTGCGCGGGCGCCGAGCCGAGGACGAGCAGGCTGCAGGTGACGACGCTCAGCGCGCGGATCTTTCTCACGGCCGCGTAGTCGTGGCCGCCGAACGGATTATTACCAAAACAGACAAAGTGTCTAAATAGTGCACCCGTTCAGTGGGTCCGATCAGAGTTCCTTGCGGGCCTCGTCGCGCAATGCCACCAGCTTGCGTCGCACCGACGCGGTGTCGGGCAGTACGGCGACCAGCAGTGGGCTCGCCGTGTTCGGGTCGCCCGCCAGGAGTTGACGGATCCACTCCAGGCCCTGACGCAGCTCGCCGTAGGCGTCGGTCTTGCCGTCGCTGCGGGCGAAGTTGCCCAGCGCCGACCGGTGCATCGCGTCGATCAGCGTGGACAGCGCCATTGCCAGGAACGGCGGCGAATCCTTCGGCAGGTGTTCGCGCAGATACGCCCTGGTCAGGGACACGTAGCGCTCGTTCTCCAGCACCTCGCGTTTGCGCAGCTCCGGCACCACCCGCGTCAACCGGTAGCGCCGCAGCACCAGCTCCGGATGCTGCAGGAAGTCGAGCATGACCGCCTCGGTCGCGGCCATCACCACGTCCACCGGCGTCCGGTTGCCGGTCGGCTTCACCAGGTGCCTGCTGAGCAGCTTCAGCCGCTCCGAGTGGTCGGGGAAGGCCAGCTCGTCCTTGCCGTCGAAGTACCGGAAGACCGTGCGCCGGGAGACCCGGGACGCGTCCGCGACGGCCTCCACGGTGACGCACTCGTACCCCTGCTCCAGGAACAGGGCCATGGCGGTTTCGGCGATGCGGTACTTGGTTTCCAGGGCGCGCGTGGCCGCCACTACCGCATCACCTCCAACCGTCCTGGCGAGTTGTGCCTCGAGTTTATGGCCACGCGCGCCCCCGACCCGTTACGGCGAGTCGACCGAGCCGGGGGTCGCCGTCGCCTTCTTGTCGTCGGCGTCCAGCACCATGCTCTTCGGCCACTGCTCCCACTGCGCGCCGAGGCCGTCGTGCTGCGGGCTGCCGGTGCGGATGAACGTGCGGATGCTGTCGATCATCAACTCGGACAGTTCGAGCCGTCCCGGTTCGTTCTGCTTGCTGAACGCGAACCGGAAGAAGCCCTCGTCGAACGTGTGGAACACGAACGGCAGGTCGATGGCGTGCACCGAGCCGTACACCTCGTTGAACGGCGCGGGTTCCTGGTTCCAGCCGAACTGGTAGTAGTACAGCTGCTGGTGGCCCGCGGCCTGCAGCGTGTTCATCGAGTCGTGGATGATCCCGGTGAAGATCGCGTCGGTCAGCTCGTCGGCGGCGTCGTTCCAGCCGCCCGGCTTGTCCACCGGCAGGTACTCGTCGTTGATGAAGTCCCGCACGGTGTACTGCGGCGGCCGGTCCGGGTCGAAGAAGTACTGCATGGTGAATCGGTCGTAGTCGTCCGGCCGGAACGCGTTGACCGCGGTGCCGAAGAGCTTGCCCTCCTCGAACGTGTTGCCGGCGAGCACCGGAACCTTGCGGTAGCGGCCTTCGGCGACGGCTTGGTGGTAGTCGGTCGGCAGCACCTTGCCGTCGGGGATCACCCGCGGCGGGTCGCCGAGCCGGGCGCCGAGCCGGACCTGCGCGCGGATCACGTCGTCGGCGGGCATCGAGCGCAGCCGCCGGGCGATCACACGCTCGTCGGCGGGCACTTCGCCGAGCGCTTCTTGGACGAACTCCTTGGCGTAGTCGCGGGCCTGTTCGGGCGTGGCGAAGTTGAATCCGCCGCTCATCGGGATGGCTTTGTGCAGCAGTCCCTTGGTCAGGGGCGACACGAGCAGCGCCCACACGTTGACCGCGCCCGCGGACTCACCCATGACCGTCACGTTGCGCGGGTCGCCACCGAAGGTCCTGGCGTTGTGGTGGACGAAGCGCAGCGCCTCGATCTGATCCAGCGTGCCGAAGTTGTCCGAGCCGGCGTTGCCGGGCAGGTCGAACCATCCGAACACCCCGACCCGGTAGTTGACCGTGACCACGACGGCGTTGGCCTTGCGGGCGAGCGCGCGGCCGTCGTACATCGGGTCGGCGGAGTAGCCGACGACGTTGCTGCCGCCGTAGATGAACACGATGACCGGAAGGTTCTTGCTCTTGGTCGCGGGCCGGAAGACGTTCAGCGTCAGGCAGTCCTCCGCGCCGACCGGCTTCTTCAGGCCGTCTCGGACGTCGAGTCCGTAGTGCGGTCCGCTGGGTGCCGGGCTGAACATCCGTCCTTCCTGGACGCAGCCGTCACCGAAGTGCTTGGCGTCCCGGACACCTGGCCACGGCCGGTGAGTGACCGGTGCCCGCCAGCGGAGCTTTCCGACCGGTGGTTCGGCGTACGGAATGCCGCGCCATGCGTACGTGCCGGTCGACTTGCTTTCGTCCGCACCGGCCACGAGGCCGAGCGTGGTGGGACGGACGACCGACGAGTTGTGTGCATAAGCGGGCAGTGCCGCGGTCGTCGAACCGACGAGAACGAGTCCTAACAGGACGGTGAGTAACCTGCGCATGACGACTCCTCACTCGGCCGCGGCCGGGGCAGACGTGGCTTGTGCTGCGCGCGCGGCTTTGGCGTCTTCGGTGCGGACGGTGCGCTGGAGGAACGGCACCAGGAGCATGCCGAGCAGCGCGCTGCCGATGAGCACGGCGTGCCCACCCGCTTCGCTGCCCTGTTCCTCGGCGAAGCCGTAGAGGTAGGGGCCGACGAACCCGCCGAGCAGGCCGACGGTGTTGATCAGGGCGAGACCCGCGGCGGCCATCAGGCCGGACATCCGCTGCATGGCGATCGACCAGTACAGCGGCAGGATGCCGATCAGCAGCAGCATGGCGAAGTCGATCAGCAGGATGCGGGCGACCGCGCCTTCGGAGAGCGTGTAAGCCACCGCGACCACCACGGTCGCACCGGTGACGTACAGCAGCAGGCGCAGCTCGTTCTGCATGCGGCGCTGGATCCACGGGATGACCAGCACCCCGATGAACGACCCGATGCCGACGCTGCCGCTGACCAGCCCGATGAGGAACGAGCCCTCCACGTGAACGCTTTCCACGATGGACGGGAAGTTGTACTGGATCACCACGCTGTTGATCTGGTTGGCGAAGTAGATCAGCGACAGCGCGATGATGAACGGGCGGGCGAAGGCGATCTTCCAGTTGCCCCGGAGTTTGTTGTGCGCGGGTGCGGTGCGCACGACGGCCCGCTCGTTGAGCAGCTGGGCCTCCCGCTCGGTCAGCCACGGTGCGTCGTCCGGCTTGTCGGGCACCAGGCGCCATACGAAGTAGGCGACGACGATGGTGATGGCGCCTTCCACCAGGAACATCCACTGCCAGCCGTACATCCCGCCGAGGCCGTCGAGCTCCATGAGCGCGCCACCCAGCGGGCCGCCGAGGGTGAGCCCGGCGCAGACGGCGAAGTAGATGATGCCGACGATGGTGACCCGCTGCTTCTGCGCGAACCAGACGGTGACGACGTACATCAGCGCGGGGTAGAGGCCGGCTTCGGCGGCACCGAGCAGGAAGCGCACGACGTAGAAGGACAGCTCGTCCTGCACGAACATCATGCAGGCGCACAACGCACCCCAGGTGAGCGCGATGCGGGTGATCCATCGGCGCGGGCCGACCCGGTGCATGATCAGGTTGCTGGGGACCTCGAGGAATGCGTAGCTGAGGAAGAAGATGCCCGCACCGGCGCCGAACGCCGCGGCGCTGATCCCGACATCGGCTTCCAGCGAGGTCTTGGCCAGGCCGACGTTCGTACGGTCGACGAACGCCATGAAGTAGACCAAGCACAGGATCGGCAAGAGGCGAAGCGCGGCTTTACGGCTGGCTGCGGCGTGCTCGACGTCCTCGGTGCTGGGGTCTGTGGGTGCGTGCTGCTGATGTTCCACCATCGCCTCCCGGAGCTGTGGCACTAGATGACACGCAGATGACACTCAGTGCCATGGCACTGTGGCACAGACCACCCGAAAGTGGCAAGAGTGTTTCCGCGAAGTTGCGGTCGTCACCACCAGCCGAAGGCCAGCCACGCCACGAACGGCGCGATCACCACCGAGATGAGCCCGTAGGTGAGCAGGTGCCGGAACAGCCGGGGCCGGGCCGACTCCTCGGCGGCGCCGAGGATGAGTCCACCGGTGATACCGAGCGGGTTGATGTCGACCAGGATCGAAGCCAGGGCCAGCGCGAGCACGCCACCGACCGGTGACACACCGGCGTCCACCACGGCGGGAAGCAGCGGCATGGTGGTCACGAAGACCGCGATCGAGCTCGCGGCGAACGACGTCACCCCGGCGATGTAGCAGAGCACCAGCAGGCTGAGCGATGCCGAGCCCTGCACCCGAAGCAGTTCGCTGATGCGCTCGAACGCCCCGAGGTGCTGCATCAGCCCGACGTAGGTGAGGAGCCCGCCGATCAGCACCACGACGTTCCAGGGGACCTTGCCGATGATCTCCCCGGGCGTGATCCGCAGCGTGACCTGCAAGAACAGCGCAGCGGTCAGGCCGAGGTAGCCCACATTGAGGTCGAAGCCGACCGACAGCACGACGACGGCCACCAGGCTGCCGACGGTGAGCGCGCGCGCTGTGGTGGTCGCGGGTGCCGTTGTGGTGACTCCGCTTCGTCTTTCGGTCGGGTTGGGGCCGCCGAGCGGAACGTCATCGTCGTCGGTGATCCGGCCGCGGGGCACCGCACCGGTCCGCAGGCCGATCAGCAGACACACGCCGGACACCGCGAGCCCGGCGACGATTCCGCCGAGGAGGAACAGCGGGGCGGCCGTGCCGGGCAGATCGATCCCCAGCTTCTGGCTCAGTTCGCGGGCGGTGATGCCGTAGACGGCCAACGGCGAGAGCAGGCCGGCGATGATGCCGGTGATGCCGAGGATCGCCGCGACCAACGGCATGATCCGGTAGCGCGCGGCGAGGCCGAGCGCGATCGGGGCGACGATGGCGGTCGCGGCCGCGGGAAGCGTGCCGATCGCGGTGAGCACGGCGCCGATCACGAACGGCACGAGCGCCACGAGCGCTATCCGGCCGCCCACCAACCGCAGCAGCAGGTCGAGGATCCAGTCGAGCGTCCCGGTGAGCTGGGCCGCGGCGAACAGCGCGGTGACCCCGACGATGAGCACGAAGAAGTCGGCCGGGAAGAAGCCGGTGATCTCCTCGACGGGCACCCCGGCGGCCAGGCCGAGGAAGAACGCCGCGGACAGTGCGGCGAGACCGAGGTCGAACCCGCGGATCACGGTGGCCGCGAAGAGCGCCACCAGGAGGACGATGGACACGACTGCCACGGTCATGATGTCCGTCCCTTTCGTTCAGACCGCCCGTTGCCGGCGGAGTTCGTCGATCTCCTCGGTGCTGAGTCCGGCCAGGTCACGCAGCACGTCGGTGGTGTCCTGGCCGAGTGCAGGCGCGGGGTGGCCGACGGTGGTGTCGAATCCGGAGAAGCGACCCGCGGGCGCCTGCACGAGGACGCTGTCGCCGCCGGACCTGGGGGCCTCGACCACCGAGCCTCGGCTACGGATGTGCGGGTCCTGGCAGATGTCGGCCGCCGAGTTCACCGGGCCGGCCGCCACCCCCGCGTCGAGCAGGAGTTTCAGCAGCGGCTGCAGGTCGTGGGCGGCCACGAACTCGGCAACCCTGGCCTCGATCTCCTCCCGGTGTTCCAGCCGCGCGGTCATCGTGTCGTACTCGGCCAGGTCGGGTGCGTCCATGACGGTCAGCAGCCGGCGCCACATCGTGTCGGTGGAGGCGGGCAGGGCGAGCCACCGGCCGTCGCGCGTGCGGTACAGGTTGTTCGGGCTGATGTGCGGATTCCGGTTGCCTTGCCGTTCCACCGGGTGGCCGGTCTTGCCGTACTCGACGATGAAGTCCTCCATCATCCGCAGCAGCGGCTCGTACAGCGCGATGTCGACCAGTTGGGCTTCGCCGGTGCGGTCCCGCTGGCGGAGCGCGAGTACTGCAGCGAAAGCGGCGTAGATGCCGGTGACACCGTCGGCGACGGGGTAGCCGGCGAACACGGGCGGCCGGTCCGGGTCGCCGGTGCGATACGTCAGCCCGGCGAACGCTTCGGCCACGCGGGCGAAACCGGGGCGGTCGGCGTAGGGGCCGGTGCGGCCGAAGGCGCTGACGTGCACCATCACCAGGTCAGCCCGGTATGCCGTCAGGTCGTCGAAGTCGATACGGAACCGGCGCAGGGTCGCCGGCCGAAAGTTCGTGACCACGATGTCGGCGTGCGCCGCGAGGCTGCCGACGATGCGGTGAGCTCGCGGGTGGTGCAGGTCGATGGTGACGCTGCGCTTGCCGCGGCCGATCATGTCCCAGCTGGCGGATTCCCCGTCGTGCAGGGGCGGATAGTGCCGCGCCGGGTCGCCGCCGTCCGGGTGCTCGATCTTGATCACCTCCGCGCCGAACTCCGCCAGCAGCGACGAGGCCAGCGGGCCGGCCAGGATGGTGGACACGTCGAGCACGCGAACACCACGCAACGGACCGTCGGACACTACGCATTCCCCTTTCACCTCAGGCCGATTTGTGTTGCTGGCCATGCACGGCAGGGCTGGTCTGCGGGAATGTCTTGTTGCCGCTCACCGGTGAAAGGTTTCGCCTATATCGTTGGCGCATGCGGGTGGAAAGAGCGCGGTACTTTCTGGCCACCGCCGAGGCCGGGTCGCTGCGGGCGGCGGCAGCGCGCTGCGGGGTCAGTCAGCCCACCATCGGTCAGCAGATCACGTTGCTGGAGGAGGAGCTCGACTGTTTGTTGCTGACCCGCAGCAAGCACGGAGTGCGGTTGACGCCCGCAGGGGAGGCGTTGCTCGGCCCACTGCGACGCCTGGTGGAAGCGGAGGACGCGGTCCGCGACTCGGCAATGGATGCCAGCGGCGCCTATCACGGGCGGGTTCGGGTCGGCAGCGTTTCGGTGACCGCGGAGACGATCGTCGCGCCGGTCGTCGGACAGCTGCGCACGAAGCATCCCGGGTTGCGGTTCACCGTGCATGAAGGCGCGTCCGCCGACGTCGAGGCTGCGGTGCGGGACGGGGAGCTGGACTTCGGGGTGATCACGGTGCCGTCGACTCCGCCGGCGACGGGGTTGCGGCGGATCCCGCTGGTGTCGAGCCCACTCGGGGTGTGCGCGCGGGTCGACCACCCGCTGGCGGAGAAGGATTCGGTGTCGTGGGACGACCTGGAGGGTCGACCCGTCGTGACGATGCGCGCGGGCACGGTGCTGTGGGAGATGCTGCATCGCAACGTGGCGAGCCCGAACGTGGTGGTGCAGGCGATGTCGGCGCGCACGGTGAAGGTCATGGTCGGGCATGGCGCGGGAGTCGGTGTCCTCGCGCATTTCGACACGTCGGCCGACATTCCCGATTTGCGCTGGATTCCGTTACGGGCGGCGGAGCCGGTGCGGCTGTGTTTGACGCAGCGTGCGGACAGTCAGCCGTCGCGCGCGGCGTTGATCGTCCAGCAGTTGGTGCGGGTGCGGGCTGGAGAGCTGGCTGGGCAGCGCAGCGGGTTGGTGAGACAGAGACCTAGCGCCCCAACGACCGGTAGCCGGCTGGATTCGGGTTGAGGACGAGGTCCACGACGACCGGAAGGACGGAGATCATGCTGGCCAGCACGTAGGGCTGCTGTGCTGTCAGCTCGACGACGTAAAGGCCGTGCGCTTTGGCATCGCGAATGAGCGGGCGCCACTTGGCGTATCTGCCGATCTTGATCATCCGGCCGATCTGGGTGCCGGCGGCGTCGTTGATGGCGAACCGGGACGCCTTCATGTCTGTTGCCTGCAGTTGGCCCAGTGGGTGGAGGTCGGGAGCGGGGCCGGTTCTCCCGGTGAGCGACAGGCGGAGTTTGCCGAGGACGTTCTCCTGCTTGACCTCGCCGAAGACGGTCCCGGTCAGTTCGATCAGACTGACGGCGCTCTTGCCCTTCTCTTTGCGGTGAGTGAACTGCTCCACGACATTGCCCTGTGGATCGCAGATTTCCATGCGATCGGCAGCGTTGTGCTGCACCATCGCGCCCCATGAGGCGTCGGTCGAGATCGGGGTGACGTCCTCGACGCAGATGCCGAGCAGCTGGCCGCTGGAGGAGTAGATGTCGTACCGGTAGCCGGAGGTGGCGTCCATGGACGTTTGCTCCACCACGAGGACCGGTTCGCCGGTGCGCGTGCCGTCTCCCGAACGGGGCTGAACGCCTGCCTCGGCCAAGATTCCGTGCAGAGCGTTTTGGTCGATCGGCTGCTGCGCGATGTTCTGGATGGGCTGCGAGAGCTGGACGATCGGCCCGTGCGGGGCATTCTCGTGCGGACCGACGGTGGCCTGCCGTGGGGGCGCTGCGTCAGACTGCCGCGCGAAGGCGCTGCCCTGCTGCTGTTGCGGGGCGTAGGCGTTGCCCGGCGCTTCTGGCTGCTGTGGTGCGGTTTGGTTCCCCGTCGACGGCTGCGGCGGCTGGGTTGTGTGTTGGTTGCCGGTCGACGGCTGCTGTGGTTGGGGTGTGTACGGGCCCGGCGCTGGTTGGTGTGGGGCGTGCTGGCCGGGTGGTTGCTGCTGCGGGTATTGGCCGCCCGAGGTGGGCTGCGGCTGAGGCGTGTATTGACCGCCGGGCGCAGGTTGTTGGGCGTGCTGACTACTCGCCGAGGGATGCGGTGTGTGTTGGCCGCCCGCCGAGGGGTGCGGTGTGTGTTGGCCGCCCGGCCCCTGCTGCGACGGTTGTTGCTGGGCGTATGGGTTACCGGGTTGCGTGGGTGCTTGCTGCTGAGCCTGGTAGGTATAGCCGGCCTGTGCCGGTGCTTGCTGCTGCGCGGGCATGTTGCCGGCCATCGGATGGCTTTGGTTTGGCTGAGTTTCGTCGCCCACTACGCCGTTGTTGGCGATGCTCGTCGTCCACTGCCCGCCGTCCCAGTAGCGGAGCTGGTTCCTGCCCGTCGGGTCCGGGTACCAGCCGGGTTGCGGTTGCATCGGGCCACCCTTCGTCTGCGCGCTCCCAGTCGGCTCAGCGTAAACGAGGCGGTCGGAGGGCGCCGTGTTCGACCGTAGCCGAGGCGAGCCGGGAAGACCTGGCTGACAAGTGGCGTCGGATCAGCGGCTTGCGAATGTGTTCAGTAAAAGGTGAAGCTGACCGAGGCGGCGCAGCTCCGCAAGCCCCTGACCTGGGGTTTTGGTGGGTCGCCCGGGGCTCGAACCCGGAACCTACGGATTAAAAGTCCGCAGCTCTACCAATTGAGCTAACGACCCTCGCCGCTCAGCGTACCGGTGCCGGCCGCGCGTGTTGTGAGCGTACCGGCTGTTGGGGTGCGACCTTCATGCTGGGCGCGTACGCTCCCGGCCTGGGGTTTCGATTCGAGAGGGGGATTCGATGAGCGCTGCAGATCCCATGGTTGCGCTGTCTGTCGAGCGGGACTTCAAGGCCTCGCCGGAGGCAGTTTTCGACTGGGTCACCGACGGCAACAACCTCATGTACGCGAAAGCTGTGTTGCGTGTGCGGCGGACCCGGCGAGGACTATGTGTGGGGCAAGGGTGCGCGGCGCGAGGTCCTGGCGCTCGGCGCGTGGTTCCGTGAGGACATCGTCGAGTGCGAGCGGCCGTACCGCTACGGGTATCAGATCGTCCGTTCGTTCCCGCCGATGCAGCACCTGGGCGGCCTGATCACGGTGACGCCGACGGAGGACGGATCGCGGGCGCGGTGGGAGTGCGCGTTCGACCTGCCACCCAGCGCCGCGGGAAGTTCGTGGCCCAGTTGACCAAGGGGACCTTCGCCCGCACGTTCAACGAGATCTTCGACGCGGCGAAACGACACCTGGGCTGACGCCAGTGCATTCCACAATATGGATATCACTTCCATAGCGCGGTGAGATGTCTAGCGTTGGGCGCACGTGCCGACCGCTGGGAGGAGTCTCGATGGCCGCGCCCACAGCAGCGACCGCAATCACCGCGCACAAGCTGGGCGCGAACATCGGTGCCCGGATCGAGGGCGTGCGTCTTGGCGGCGACCTCGATCCGGACACCGTCGCGTTCATCCGCCAGACGCTGCTCGAGCGCAAGGTCATCTTCTTCCGCGACCAGCACCACCTCGACGACGCCGGCCAGCAGGCCTTCGCCCGCCTGCTCGGGCCGCTGACTCGACCGCATCCGACGGTCCGCAGCGCGGGGCAAGGCCACGTGCTGGCGATCGACGCCGAGCACGGGAAAGCGAACGCCTGGCATACCGATGTCACGTTCGTCGACCGCATCCCGGCGATCAGCGTCCTGCGCCCGGTCACGCTGCCCAGCTACGGCGGCAACACCACGTGGGCCAACACCGTCACCGCCTACAACAACCTGCCGCCGTCGCTGAAAGCGCTCGCCGACAAGCTCTGGGCGGTGCACACCAACCGCTACGACTACGTCTCGCACGTCGACCAGATCCGCATCGGTGGCATCGACGTCAAGGAGCAGGCCTACACCGAGGAATTCCGCCAGGACGTCTACGAAACCGAACACCCCGTGGTCCGCGTGCATCCCGAAACGGGCGAGCGCGCCCTTCTGCTGGGCTGCTTCGTCAAGCGCCTGGTCGGCCTGACCACCGCCGAGTCCTCGGCGATCTTCGAGCTGCTGCAGGCCCGCGTGGCTCAGCTCGAAAACACCGTGCGCTGGACCTGGCAACCGGGAGACGTCGCGGTCTGGGACAACCGCTCGACGCAGCACTACGGCGTCGCGGACTACGACGAGCCGCGCCGCCTGCACCGGGTCACGATCGCCGGCGACGTCCCGGTGAGTGTCGACGGCGTCCGCAGTACGCCGCGCATCGGCGATGCCGCGCACTTCTCCGCGGTGGCCTGACTCCGGCAATACGACGAAAGGTGGGTTCTTCTTCCGCAGCCCTGGCGGCCGGAGAAATCGTGAACTAATCTCACGTTTCCCTGTTCGGCTGCCGGAGCTGCGAGGTGCCCCGTGTCCGTACGCCTGACCGCCCGCATTCGTATCGCCGCCGCGCTCACCTTCACCGCTGCGGTCGTCGGTGCCCTGAACCTCAGCCCGGCGACCCAGCCGACGGCGACCGCGAGCGATCAGCCCGAGGCCGAGGTCAACGTCGAAGGCTTCGCGTTCGACGACAACGAGGCGGGCAAGCCGGTACGCGGGCTGTTCCAGTCGCACAACCACCACTGGTCGTACAAGGGCTTCGGGCAAGGACCGTTCTGCGGTAAGACGTTCGACGTCGAGGGCATCACCAAGGCGATGGTCGACTGCCCGGAGCACTCGCCCGCGGGCATCCCGGCGTGGTTCGAGCAGCTGGCCAGCGGCCAAGCGCTGCTGACCCCGCACAGCACGACCGGCTGGCCGACGTTCCAGGACTGGCCGCGGCCCGACTCGGCCACCCACAACGCCACCTACTACAAGGGCATCGAACGCGCCTGGCGTGCCGGCGTTCGGCTTTACGTCGACCACCTGGTCACCAACCGCGGCCTCTGCCTGATCTACACGCCGCGCCGCGCCTCGTGCGACGAGATGGATGCCATCCGCGCCCAAGCCGAGGAAGCCCGCGCCTTCGAGGCCTACGTCGACGAGAAGTCAGGCGGCCCCGGCAAGGGCTGGTACCGCATCGTCGACAGCCCGCAGCACGCCCGCGAGGTCATCGCGCAGGGCAAGATGGCCGTCGTCCTGGGTATCGAGACCTCCGAGCCGTTCGGTTGCTCGCGCTACCTCGGCAAGCCCCAGTGCACCGAGGAAGACATCGACCGCGGGCTGGACGAGGTATACGACCTCGGCGTGCGCAGCATGTTCCTCTGCCACAAGTACGACAACGCGCTGTGCGGTGTCCGGTTCGACTCCGGCACCAACGGCCTGGTGGTGAACCTCGGCAACTTCGTGACCACCGGCCAGTTCTGGCAAGCCGAGACCTGCACAGGCCCGCACCACGACAACACCATCCCGCCCGCCGACGCCGGCGTGCTCGCACTGCTGTGGAGCAAACTCGCCGGCGTGGTCGACCCGGTCACGCTGCCGATCTACCCGAAAGCGCCGCACTGCAACAAACTCGGCCTGACCGACCTGGGCAAACACGCCCTGGAGGGGATGATGGAGCGCGGCATGATCGTCGAGCTGGACCACCAGAGCGTCAAGGCCGCCGACGAGACGCTGAAGGTGCTCGAGGAGAACAACTACAGCGCGGTCATCTCCGCGCACGACTGGACGGACCAGGGCTACTACGAGCGCGTGACCAAGCTCGGCGGCATGATCACGCCGATCGTCGAGCCGCACGGCCACACCGTCGACATCTGGCGCAAGGTCAAGGCCGCCGCCGACGAGCGCTACCAGTTCGGCTTCGGCTTCGGGCTCGACCAGAACGGCCTGCACCTGAGCCTGCCCAAGGCGGGGGAAAGCCCGCAGATCGAGTACCCGTTCACCTCCTACGACGGCAAGGCCAAGCTGGACAAGCAGGTCTGGGGCGACAAGACGTGGGACTTCAACGCCGACGGTCTCGCCCACGAAGGCCTCACGCCGGACTGGCTGGAGGCCGTGCGGCTGGAGGCAGGCGCGGACGCCGAGGAGTTCGTCGCCGACATGGTCAACGGCGCCGAGGCCTACCTGCAGATGTGGGAACGGGCGCAGGGCCGCTGACTCACCGGCCGTGCAGCAGCCGCACGAGGCGCATGACCAGCTTCATGTGCCGCGGCCTGCGCGAGAACGACAGCAGCGGCAGCGGCATGCGGTACTTCTGCCGCGCGATCGACTTGGCCGCGGCGAACTCCCGCAGGCCGTCGGGACCGTGAATCCGCCCGAAGCCGGAGTCGCCGCGCCCGCCGAACGGCAGCGCGCCGACCATCGCGAACGTCTGCACCGAGTTGATCGAGGTCATGCCGCTGCGCAGCCGCGCGGCGATGTCCATGGCCTTCTCCTTCGACCCGGTGTAGACCGCCGAGCCCAGGCCGTAGCGGGTGGCGTTGGCCTTCTCCACCGCCTCGTCGAGATCACGGACCCGGTTGATGGTGATGGTCGGACCGAACGTCTCCTCGGTCATCGACTCGGAGTCCTCCGGCACGTCGGTCAGCACCACCGGGTGCACGAACGGCGGCCGCACCGACTCCGGCCCGCCGACCACGGCCTTGCCGCCGCGTTCGACCGCATCGGTGATGTGCTTGCGGATGACCTCCACCTGGCTCGGCATGGTGATCGGGCCGAGCTGCGCGTCCTCCTGCGCGCCCACCTTGATCTCCGCGGCGATCTTGGCGACCCGGTCCACGAACGCGTCGAAGACCCGCTCGGTGACGTAGGCACGCTCGATGCCTACACACGTCTGCCCGGCGTTGCCCATGGCGCCGAACGCCACAGCCTCCGCGGCCGCCTCGATGTCGGCGTCGTCGGCCACGATGACCGCGTCCTTGCCGCCTGCTTCGACGATCACCGGGGTCAGCGTCTCCGCACACGCGGCCATGACCTTCTTGCCGGTCGCCGTCGACCCGGTGAACGCCAGCTTGTCCACGCCGCTGCGGCACAGCGCCGCACCGGTCGGCCCGAACCCGGTGATCACTTGCAGCACAGGCTGCTCCGGCACCGCCTCGGCGAACGTGTCGGCGATCCACGTGCCCACACCCGGCGAGTGCTCGCTCGGCTTGAACACCACGGTGTTCCCGGCAGCCAGGGCGTACGCGATCGAGCCGACCGGGGTGAGGATCGGGTAGTTCCACGGGCCGATCACGCCCACCACGCCCAGCGGCTGGTACAGCACGCTGGCGGCGAGGTTCATCGCCAACGCCCCGGGCCGCACCTTGCGCGGACCCAGCACCTTGCGCGCGTTCTTGGCCGCCCAGTCGATGTGCTCGATCGCGCCGATGGTCTCCAGGCGCGCGTCATCGGCAGGCTTGCCCGTCTCGGAGTGCATCAGCCGGGCCAGCTCGTCGATGCGTCGCACGATGACGCGCTTCCACGCCAGCAGTCTGTTCTTCCGCTCGTCGTAGCCGAGCCCGGACCACCAGCGCGCCGCCTCACGCGCCCGCGCAACGGCATCCTGCACCGCCTGCTCGTCGTGCACCGGATATGTGCCGACGACCTCGCCCGTGGCCGGGTTGAACGATTCCAGTACCTCGGTGGCGTGGGATGCCGTGAGCGACATGAGACCTCCCTGGTGACGGGAGGTCCATCTTGACTCGGACAACTGACCAAGTCAACGCGGCGGGTACTGGACCCGGGCCGCTGCGCATAGCAAGATTCCGCCATCGTCCACCGGAGGTCTGTGATGACTGAGTTCAGCAGGCGCAGCGCGCTCGTCGGTGCCGCCGCCGCGGGGGCCCTGCTGGTGCCCGGCGTGGCGCGCGCCGACACGGTCACCAAATTCCCGTTCCCGACCACATCGGAACTGACCGTGCTGGTCACCGGGGACGCCGGAACCGGATCGGCTTCGCAGTACGCGGTCACCGAAGCGGCTCGTCGAGTGCTCGCCGAGGAACGGCTCTCCCTGGCGCTGGGCCTGGGCGACAACATCTACGAAAACGGCCCGGAGACCCCGGACGACGACGAATTCGCCGAGAAGTTCGAGCGACCCAACGCCGGGCTGGACGTGCCGTGGCTGATGGCGCTGGGCAACCACGACAACAGCCTGCTGATCCCCGGCGACGGCAGCTGGCTGTTGCGCGGCAACAACGAGGTCGGCTATCACGAACGCTCGCCGCGCTGGTGGATGCCGTCGCGGTACTACTCAGTGGCGCTGCCCGAGGACGATCCGGTCGCGGAGTTCTTCGTGCTCGACCTCAACCCGCTCACCGCGTACCTGCCGAAACTGCTCTACTGGGCGCCCTACGGCCCCTACATGCGTAAACAGCGAGAGTGGCTGGAGAACGGCCTGGCCAACTCGCGGGCCAAGTGGAAGTTCGTCTGCAACCACTACCCGTATCTGAGCAACGGTTCGCACGGCAACGCCGGCGCCTACGACGGTGTGCCCGCGCTGCTGCCGCACGCCAACGGCGCCTATGTGAAGAAGTTCTTCGACGACGTCGTGCTCGGCCGCGCGCAGTTCATGCTGGCCGGCCACGACCACACGCTGCAGGTGCTCAAGCCGACGCCCGCCACCAAGGGCACGATCCAGGTCGTCAGCGGCGCGGCGGGCAAGACCTCGAGCCACGGCGGTGGCACCAACGAGGCGTACTTCCAGCGGTTCGACACCCTCGGCTTCATGCTGCTGGACATCACCAGCAGCTCGGTCGGCCTGCGCGTCTACACCGTCGACCCGTCGGCCCAGCACGCCGAGTTGGCCTTCCAACGGCAGCTGGCCTGACGGCGTCTTGGACGCTTGACTCGGTCGAGCGGCTGCGTAGCGTAGTGCGCATGTCCAGGGTGCCGGTCGACGTGCGGCGTCGAGAGCTCGTCGACGCGGCCATCACCGTGATGGCCCGGGACGGCATCGCCAAGGCGACCACCCGGGCCATCGTCACCGAAGCGGGCGTCCACCTCGGCCTGTTCCACTACTGCTTCAAGTCCAAGGAAGACATGCTGCTGCGGGTCATCGAGACGCTGCACGAGCGGCATCTGCGGGCGGTGTTGGACTCGGTGGATCCGCAGCTCGGGTTCGAGGAGATGGTGCGCGCCGCGCTGCGCGAGTACTGGGCCCGCGTCGAGCAGTTCCCCGCGGAGCATCAGCTGACCTACGAACTGACCCAGTACGCGTTGCGAAATCCGGCGTTGGCGGGCGTTGCGCGTCGACAGTACGAGCTGCATCTGGAGTACGCGCGAGCTTTCTTGGCCGCCGTGGCCCAGGCGGCCGGTGTCCGCTGGACCGTCCCGCTCGACGTCCTGGCCCGCAAGGTGCAGAGCGCCGTCGACGGCGTGACGCTTGCGTGGATCGTCGACCGGGACACCAGCGCGACCCTCGCCGTGCTGGATCTTTACGTCGAACAGCTTGTGGCCTTCGCCGAGCAGGAGGTCCCCCAGAGCGCGTGAGGTCAGCTCACGCGACGCCGGAACAGCACCCGGGCAAGTAGCACCGAGACCACGAAGATCCCGCCGCACCAGGCGGCCGCCAACAGCGGGTTCGACCCGGCAGGCGTGCCGAGCAGCAGTGCTCGCAGCGTCTCGATGATCGGCGTGACGGGCTGATTCTCGGCGAAGCCCTGCACCCACCCGGGCATGGTGTCGACCGGCACGAACGCGCTGCTCGGGTAGGGCAGGAAGGTCATGAAGAAGCTGAACCCGCCGGCGCCTTCCGGGGTACGGGTCAGCAGACCGACCATCGCCGCCACCGCGGACATGGCGAGGATGAACATGAGCAGCACGCCGGCCGCCAGTACCCAGTCCTGGGCGTCGGCGTGCGGTCGGAAACCGATGACGAAAGCCACCGCCAGGACCAGCGCCGTGGAGACGATGTTGCGGGCCACGCTGGCGACCACGTGGCCGGCCAGCACGGCGGCACCCGAGACGTCCATCGAGCGGAACCGGTCGATGGCCCCCGACGACATGTCGTGGCTGACGGTCTGCGCCGTCATCGACGCGCCGAAGCCCGCGCAGAGCAGCAGCACGCCGGGCACCACGTAGGTCACGTAGGCCGTGCCGGTGTTGATGGCGCCGCCGAACAGGTAGACGAACAGCAGCATCAACATGACCGGCAACATCAGCGATGTCAGGATCGCCTCGGAGTTTCTGCTGGTCAGGCGCATGCTCCTGGCCGCCATGGTGGACCAGTCGGCGATCCGGGACGGGGCTGGTGCGGTGAGTTCAGACATGGGCGGGTTCCTTCGTGTCGTGCGGTTGAGCGGGCCGACCGGTGAGCGCGAGGAAGACGTCGTCGAGCGTGGCGGTGCGCGTGCGGAAATGGGCGATGGCCGTGCCGCTCGGGTCGACTTCGTCCAGCAGCGAGCGAATGTGCGCGGCGCTGCCGTCGGTGGCGGTGACCAGCCGCAGCGCGTCCGGTTCGGTGGAGACCACAAGGCCGGCGAGTTTCCCGACGGCCGCCGCATAGCTCGCCGGATCGACGAACGTGACGTCCAGGCGGGTTTCGGCCACCTGGCGTTTGAGCTCGTCGGCGGTGCCCGAGGCGACGATCGTGCCGTGGTCGATCACCGCGATGCGGTCGGCCAGCTCGTCGGCTTCCTCGAGGTACTGGGTGGTCAGCACGACGGTCACGCCGCGCGCCACCAGGTCCTTGATCACGCGCCACAGGGCGAGGCGGCTGCGTGGGTCGAGGCCGGTGGTCGGCTCGTCCAGAAACAGCACGGACGGTTCGGTGACCAGGCTGGCGGCCAGGTCCAGGCGACGCCGCATGCCTCCTGAGTAGGTGCGCACCCGCCGCTCGGCCGCCTCGGTCAGGTCGAACTGCTGCAGCAGGGTCGTGGCACGGGCCCGCGCCGCGCGCCGTGCATAGCCCCGCAACCGGGCCATCATCTGCAGGTTCTCCGCGCCGGTCTGTTCCTCGTCGACCGCGGCGTACTGCCCGGTGAGGCTGATGCTGCGGCGGACCCGGGTGCGTTCGCGCAGGATGTCGAAGCCCGCCACCCACGCTCTTCCGGCGTCGGGTGGCAGCAGCGTCGACAGGATCTTCACCGTCGTGGTCTTGCCCGCACCGTTCGGGCCGAGCAGGGCGAAGACGCTGCCTTGTTCGACTTCGAGGTCGACGCCGCGCAGCACGCGCACGTCGCCGTACGACTTCTTCAGTCCGTGGGCCACTACGGCCGGTCTTCTCGTCACGGGATGCTCCTAACTGCGTATGCCATACGCTATTGCGTAAACCATACGCAGTTTTAGGATGAGGAGTCAACTGCGACGGGTCGGAGACACATGGCGGACGAGCAACGGCCGGAACTTCCCTCGAGCGTCGAGCTCGCCTGGGGCAGACGCGCGTCATCCGGACGGGGACCGCGTCCCGCGCTGAACGTCGAACGGATCGTGGACGCCGCCGTCCGAGTGGCGAACAAGGAGGGGCTGGACGCGGTCTCGATGAACCGGGTGGCCACCGAGCTCGGATCGTCACCGATGGCGCTGTACCGGCATGTGTCCTCCAAGGACGAGCTGTTGATGCTCATGACGGACCTGCCGCTGGAGAATCCGCCGCGGTTCACCAGCGACGACTGGCGCGAGCGGCTGCGGACGTGGGCATGGGCGCACCGCGAGGTGTTCCAGCGCTATCCGTGGATGGTGCGGGTGCCGATCGGTGGACCGCCGATCACGCCGAACAACGTGGCATGGTTCGAAGCCGGACTCGAGGCCCTGGCGGGCACGGCACTCGCCGAGGGGGAGAAGGTCGGAGCGGTGCTGCTGGTCAGCACGCACGTGCGCAGCGACGTCCAGCTGAACGCGGACATCAGGGCGGCGGAAGCGAACACCGACCGGGCCATGGTGCTGGCCAACTACGGCGCCTTCCTGCGCGAGCTGACCACGGCCGACGACCACCCGGCGCTGCACCGGGCCTTGCAGGAAGGGGTCTTCGACGACGAGGACACCGACTCCACGGACGAGGATTTCGAGTTCGGCCTGCAGACGATCATCGCTGGGCTCGAGGCGCTCATGCGGGGCCGGGACGACGACTGAGACACGAGGTCCGCGGGCTCGAGCCGACGCGTTCTCGCGCAGCGCGGCCGGCCATGTGGCCACGGGAAGCCGCCGCGGGAGTTGGCGGGGGCCCGCGCGCCTCGGCCGGCGGGACCCGAGCGTCGGCCCGGGGTGGGGTCCGAGCGTCAGCCGGAGCGGGATCCGAGTGCCGGCCGGTGGCACCCGAGCGTCAGCCGGCGCGGGCCGCGCGCCGCTGGGCGGCCCGATCGAGCAGGTGCCCCATCGGAATCACCAGCAGCCACGACAACTCCGCCGCGGCCGGATCGACGAACGCCAGCGGGATCGACGGGATGAACCCGATGACGACCGCGGTGCCTCCGGCCAGGCTCCGCTGAATGATGTCGGGGTCGAGGTCCTGGCGAATCAGCGGGCGGGCGCCGTCGCGCAGCCGGGGCCTGCCCACCGCCGCGTACCACCACAACACGGTCGAGCTGAGTCCGGTCAGGATGATCGTGGCGGCGTAGAGGATCACGCCAGCCGGGGTGTCGCCGTGGTCACCCAGCACCGCCGTGGGGAACGGCAGCAGCGCCACCCAGAACAGGAACAACAGGCTCAGCCCGACCACGGTGCCGTCGGCCCGCTCGATGCGCTCGAACATGCGGTGATGCACGCGCCAGTAGCGGCCGATGACCACGAAGCTCAGCGCGAACGCCACCAGCTGCGGGACGAGTTCGAGCAGGCTGCCCGCCACGTCGTCGGGCTGGATCTCCGCATCCACCAGCGGCAACGCGAGCAGTGTGAGGGCGATGGCGAAGACACCGTCGGACAGGGCGACGATGCGTTCCACGCCGTGCGAGTCGTCCGCGCGCTCGTTCGTGTTGATCACCACCGATGGCCTGCGCACCGTGAATTCAGCGGGCAACTATTGCCTTCGGTGATGCGCCGAGTTTGGTTTCACCCCGCGGAGTGCTACCGCACGCCGAGCCGTTCGGCCGTCTCGCCGGAAATGTTCTCGAACGGGTCCTTGCCCTTGTAGGCGGTGATGACCTCACGCAGCGGGCCCTGCATCTTCAAGTGACCCTCGTCCATCCACACCGCCGAGGTGCACAGCTCGAGCAGCAGGTCGTCCTGGTGGGAGGCGAACACCAGCAGACCGGACCGCCGGACCAGGTCGACCAGCCGGTCGCGCGCCTTGTTCAGAAACGCCGCGTCCACAGCGCCGATGCCCTCGTCCAGCAGCAGGATCTCCGGGTCGATCGACGTCACCACGCCCAGCGCCAACCGCACCCGCATACCCGTCGAGTACGTGCGCAACGGCATCTGCAGATAGTCGCCGAGCTCGGTGAACTCGGCGATGTCGTCCACCCGCTTCTCCATCTGCCGCCGGGACATGCCCAGGAACAGCCCGCGGATGATGATGTTCTCGTACCCGGAGATCTCCGGGTCCATGCCGACGCCGAGGTCGAACACCGGAGCCACCTTGCCCTCGATGCGCGAGGTTCCCCTGGTCGGCTCGTAGATCCCGGCCAGCAGCCGCAACAGGGTCGACTTGCCCGCGCCGTTGTGTCCGACCAGTCCCACCCGGTCGCCTTCGGACAGCGACAGCGTGATGTCCTGCAGCGCCTCGATGACCGGCACCTTGGCTTCCGTGCCGATCCGCCCGCCGACCTTGCCGAGCACCCGCTTCTTCAGCGAGCGGGACTTCGCGTCGAAGATCGGGAAGTCGACGTAGGCCCGGTTGAGTTCGATGCTCACCATCTGTCGCTCACACCCAGTACGAGACGCGGGATCGGTAGTTGCGCAGCGCCAGCAGCGTCAGGGACCAGCCGACGACGGTGATCAGCCCGACCACCACCCAGTGCGTCCACGACTGCTGGTTGCCGATCATCGGCGCGCGCAGCAGCTCGACGAAGTGGTAGAGCGGGTTGAGGTCGGTGACCAGGGCTCGCCAGCCCGCCACGTTGCCGAACTTCTGGTACAGGATGTCGGCCGACCACACGATCGGCGTCATGAAGAACAGCAAGCTGGACAGCGCGGCGATCAGTTGCGGGATGTCCCGGAAACGGGTGGAGACGATGCCGAACAACAGGGTCACCCAAGCGCCGTTGACCACCAGCATCACGAACGCGGGGATGGCCAGCAACGCCGACCAGCTCAGTCCCGGATGCCACCACTCGAAGTCGCCCGGCTGGGCCTCGATGATCTGGTACGGCTGCGACAGGTCGCCGAAGAAGATGACCACGATGAACGCGTAGACGATCAAGTTGTGCGCGAACATGATCGTCAGCCGGTACACGGTGCGCAGCGCGTACACCGACAGCGGTGCGGGCAGATGCTTGATCAGGCCCTCGTTGTGGATGAACGTCTCCGCGCCTTCGGTCATGCAGCCGATGACGAAGTTCCAGACGATGAAGCCGACGGTCAGATACGGCAGGAACGTGCCGATCTCCGCGCCGAACAGCTGCGAGTACAACAACCCGAGGCCGATGGCGGTCACGCCCATGGACAGCGTGATCCACAGCGGCCCGAGCACCGAGCGGCGGTACCGCTGCTTGATGTCCTGCCAGGCCAGGTGGCTCCACAGCTCGCGGTCACGCAGGCCGTCGCGGATGTCCGCGATCGCCCGGGCCCAGCTGCGCCGTGGCGCCACCGGTGGGTCCGGTTGAGCTGGGATTGTCGCCTGCACGGTGGACGAGCGTACCTGGGTGACGATCGGCGACTGACCCGACCGGGGACGTAGCGCACCCGGATGCTTCAGCCAGCGAAACGGGGTGGACGGCGGTTCAATGGGCTGATGACCGAACCCACCAAGCCAACTCACGAGAACGCGTCGTCGTTCACCAAGGCGATGTTCGCCGGGGAACTGCCCGATGAGCTGGTGTTCCCGTATCCCCGGCTGAGCCGCGACGAGTCCAAGAAGGTGCACGAGCTGATCGGCACCGCGCAGGAGTTCCTCGGCGAGCACTACGACCCGTGGCGGGTGGAGCAGGAGCGCTGGGTCGGCGACGAGATCATCCGTGGTCTCGGCGAGCGCGGCCTCCTCGGGCTGTACGTCTCGCCGGAGTACGGCGGCCAGGGGCTGTCCCAGACCGGCTACTGCCGGGTGATGGAGGAGTTCGGCGGGATCGACGCCACGCTGTCGGTGGTGATGGGCGTGCACCAGTCCATCGGGATGAAGCCCATCCACATGTTCGGCACCGACGAGCAGAAGGCCCGCTTCCTGCCCGATCTGGCGGCCGGACGCAAGCTCGCCGGGTTCGGATTGACCGAACCCAACGCCGGGTCGGACGCCTACCACGTGGAGTCCTACGCCGAGAAGCAGGCGGACGGCTCGTTCGTGCTCAACGGGGAGAAGCGGTGGATCGGCAACGGCGCCAAGGACGTCGTGTGCGTCTTCGCCCGGTGCGACAACGGGCACGTGGCGCTCATCCTGGAGAAGGGCATGGACGGGTTCGAGGCACCGCACCGCTTCGACACCCTCGGTCTGCGCGGCAACGACCTGCGCAAGCTGACGTTCAACGACGTGCGGGTGCCGAAGGAGAACGTGCTCGGCGAGCCGGGCGACGGTTTCCGGATCGCCATGGCCACGCTCAACAACGGCCGCATGTCGCTGGGCACCGGCGTGGTCGGCGGCACGAAGGCGCTGCTCAGACAGGCCATCGAGCACACGAGCGAGCGCGAGCAGTTCGGCGTCCCACTGGCCGATTTCGAGCTGGTCGAGGACAAGATCGCCTGGATGGTCAGCTACCTGTACGGGTTGGAATCGCTGGCGTATCTGACCACCGGGCTGGTGGACGCCGGGGTGGCGGACTACTCGCTGGAGTCGGCGATGTCGAAGGTCGCCGCCACCGAGTTCAACTGGTACGCGGTCAACCGGGTCTTCCAGCTGCTGGGCGGGCAGGCGTTCATGGCCGACTCACCGATCGCCAAGTCGCTGCGGGACACCCGGATCTTCCCGATCTTCGAGGGCGCCAACGACGTGCTGCGCGCGTTCATCGCGCTCAACGGGCTGAAGGTGGTTGCCGAGGAGTTCGACGACCTCCGCGGCATCAACCTGTCCGACCCGATCAAGTCCATCGGCACGATCGCCGAGTTCGTCCGCGGCCAGCTGAGCAGGCGGCTGCGCCCCGCCGCCCTGGAGTCCGTGCACCCGGCATTGACCGAACAGGCGGACGCGGTGTCCGATCAGGCCAAGAAATTGCGCGCCTCGGTGGAGTCACTGTTGCGCCGCTACGGCAAGGACGTGCGCTCGCGGCAGCGGCACCAGAAACGGCTGGCCGACGCCGCCACGGACATCTACGCCCAGGTGGCGACGCTGGCCAGGACGAGCGCCCTGTTCGAGGACCAGGGCGTCGAGGCTTCCGGGCAGGAGAACTTCATCGCGCGGTCGTTCTGCGACCGGGCGGCAGCGCGGGTGGCGTCCCAGCTGCGGTTGATCGACCACAACGACGACGACGCGATGCATTCGATCGCGCGGCTCGCCTACAACCACGGCGGATACGGACCCAAGCTGCACTAGCCGCCCGGTCGGTATGGCACCGGTCAGAGGTACTGGCCGGTGCCGGTGATGCCTGAGCTGTCGCTGTGCCCAGCGCCGTGACCGTGGCCGTGTCCTCCGGTCGGCAGGCCCCGGCGCATCTGCTCCAGCTGCACCCGCGCGGCCATCTGCTGGGCGAACAGCGCCGTCTGAATGCCGTGGAACAGGCCCTCGAGCCAGCCGACGAGCTGAGCCTGCGCCACTCGCAGTTCGGCGTCGGACGGCGTGGTGGCCTCGGTGAACGGCGCCATCAGCCGCTCCATCTCCTCGCGCAGCTCCGGCGCCAGCGCCTCTTCCAGCTCCTTGATCGAGGTCTCGTGGATCTCCCGCAACCGGTTGCGGCTGGCGTCGTCGAGCGGAGCGGCCCGCACTTCCTCCAGCAGCTGCTTGATCATGGTGCCGATCCGCATCACCTTCGCGGGTTCTTCGACCAGGTCGCCGACGTTGCCCGACTCCTCCTCGGCGGACTCGGCGGGGATCTTGGCGGCGCCGACCGGTGAGCCGTCGGGGCCGACAACCACCACGTGGTGTGACGAGTCCTGCTCGGCGTTACCTGTCGTGCCGGATTCTGGCGTGTTCGGCTCGGACATGTGCTCCATCCGTGTGGTCGACTGTGAACGCGGCCGCGCCGGCCGCGGTGTCCCACTCTCGAGCGTAGTCGTAACCAGGGAAATCGCCGTTGCAGAGGGCACCCCGGACGCCGAACCCTCTGCTGCATCCGTACGGTGTTCTCATGGGTAGCCTGGCCGATTCGCGGAGGTGAGGATGCCATTCGACATCGCCCGCATCCGTGGCCTGATGCCTGCCCTCGGCGACGGCTGGGTGCACCTCGAGGGTTCCGCGGGCATGCTCGTTCCGGAGCAGGTGGCCTCCGCGGTGGCCACGGCCATGCGCGCTCCGGTGTCCAGTCCCGGTGGCGTCTTCCCGGCTTCGCAGCGCGCGGACAGCATCGTCAACGCCGCGCGGCGTGCGGTGGCCGATCTGACCGGGGCCGACCCTGAGGGCGTGGTGTTGGGGCCCAGCGGGGCAGTGCTGTTGCGGCGGTTGGCCTTGGCGCTGGGCGATGTGTGGACGCTCGGCGACGAAGTCGTCGTGTCCCGGCTGGACGAGCCCACGAACCAGATTCCGTGGGTGGAGGCCGCCCGGCGGGTCGGCGGCGTGGTCCGTTGGGGCGAGGTGGACATCGAGACGTGTGAACTGCCCGCGTGGCAGTACGAGACGCTGGTGACGCCGCGGACGAAGCTCGTCGCGTTGACCGCGGCGTCCGGCACGGTGGGCACGCGTCCGGATGTCGCCACGGTGGCGGAGTTCGCCCAGCGGGTCGGCGCGCTGATGGTCGTCGACGCCTCGTATGCCACGCCGTTCGTTCCGCTGGACGTCCATGCTTCCGGCGCCGACGTCATGGTGGTCTCCGCGTTGTCGTGGGGTGGACCGGCGGTGGGCGCGCTGGTATTCAAGGACCCTGGGTTGCTGAACCGCATCCACTCGGTGGCGTTGGACCAGGCGGCCCGTGGCCCGGCTCGGCTCGAGCTGGGCGCGCATCCGTATCCGTTGCTGGCGGGCATGGTGGCGTCGATCGACTTCCTCGCCGGGCTGGACGACACGGCGTCCGGGTCGCGCCGGGAACGGTTGCTGGCGTCGATCGCTGCGGCCCGCCACCACACGTCCGACCTGCTGGCGACGCTGACGTCCGAGCTGCGGGCGATGCGCCACGTGATGCTGATCGGCGATGCCATGCGCCGCATTCCCGCGCTGGCGTTCACCGTGGTCGATCGCAAGGCGTCGGAGGTGGTCGAGCACCTGGCGTCCCGCGGAATCTGCGCGTTCGCCGACGAGGGAACGACCGGGCTGTTCGCCGCGCTCGGTGTCGGTGAGGTCGGCGGCGCCGTGCGCATCGGGTTGGCGCACTACACCAACAGGTTCGAGGTCAACCAGCTCGTGCGGGCGCTCTACGAGCTTGCCTGAGCTGCGCCTCGACGGCGGACGGTCCGGGCTTCTGAGCCGCACTTGACCGTGTTCGACTCCCGCTCCCGCATGCTCGCCGCTGCGCCTCGAGGGCACTTGGTCAGCGTGCGCCGGCGCGCTCGCCTCGACGGCGCCCGATCCAGCCCCGCTATGAGCTGCGCTTGGCCCGTCGTGCCTTGACCGCGCTCGGATCCCGCCTCGCGACGAACTCCCTGGCCGCCGCGCCTTGACCGCTGGGGCATGATCGGTCGCTAGTGGCGGTCGGAATCGGGTGAGGGCGTGGGTGTACTTCTGGCGCTGGGCTCCGCGGTCAACTACGGCTTGTCGGATTACGTCGGCGGGGTTGCGTCGCGGCGCGCGTCGTTCTCACGCATCGCCATGCTGGGCCAGATCGGTGCCTTCGTGGTCGTCGGTCTGGCCGCGCCGTTCGTCTCGCCGACGATGCCGCCGTGGGCCGACCTCGCGTGGGGCGGTCTGTCCGGTGTCGGTACCGCCATCGGCATGACGTTCCTGTTCCGCGGCATGGGTCGCGGAGCGGTGTCCATCGTGGTGCCGACCAGCGCTGTCGGTGGTGTGGCGCTGCCGATCCTGGTCGGGGTGGCGGTGCTCGGCGAACGTCCCGAGCTGCTCGCGTGGTTGGGCATCGCGCTGACCGTCCCCGCGCTCTGGGTGATCTCGCGCGGCAACGGTGGCGACGGGCATGCCGCAAGAACCGCCGTGCTCGACGGCCTTGTCGCGAGTGTCGGCATCGCGCTGCAGTACCTGGCGTTGGCGCAGGCCGGACCGGACTCCGGCGTGTGGGCCGTCGTCGCCGGGCGCGTCACCTCGATCGCCACCGTGCTCGTGCTCCGGGTCATCGTGCCGGACAAGCACACCGAGGTCGCCGAGGACGGGTCGCGGCGCGCCACCTACGGCGGACTGCTGGCCGGGGCGCTCGCTGGGCTGGCGCTGGTCTGCTTCCTCTACGCCACCCGGTCCGAGCTGGTCACCGTCGCGGTCGTGGTGGCGTCGCTGTACCCAGTGGTGCCCGTGATCCTGAGCGTGACCGTGCTGCGCGAGCGGCTCAGCCGCGCTCAGGGCGTCGGATTGGTCGCGGCGATGGCGGCGACCGTGATGATCGCCGCCGCGTGAATCAGCCGACGGTGAGCAGGACCTTGCCGAACACCTGGCTGTCCTCCAGCGCGCGGTGCGCTTCCGCCGCGTTCGACATGGGCACCCTCCGGCCGATGATCGGCCGCACGGCCCCCTGCTCGATCAACGGCCAGAGGTGCTCGCGCACGGCGGCGATGATGGTGGCCTTGTTGTCCACCGGCCGGGCGCGCAGGTTGGTCGCGGCCACCGAGCAGCGCTTGCTGAGCAACTTGCCGATGTTGAGCTCGCCCTTCGTGCCGCCCTGCATGCCGATGATCACCAGGCGCCCGTCGAACGCCAGCGCGTCGATGTTGCGGTCGAGGTACTTCGCGCCCATCACGTCGAGGATGACGTCCGCGCCGCCTTCGGCCTTGACGATCTCGACGAAGTCTTCCTCGCGGTAGTTGATGGCGATGTCGGCGCCGAGCTCCCGGCACTTGTCCACGCGCTCCTGGGTGCCCGCGGTGACCGCGACCCGTGCGCCGAGCGCCTTGCCGACCTGGATCGCATGCGTGCCGATGCCGCCCGCGCCACCGTGCACCAGGAGCAGCTCGTCGGCTTGCAGCCGGCCGACCATGACCACGTTGGACCACACCGTGCACGCGACCTCGGGCAACCCGGCGGCCTCCTCGAGGTCGACACCCGCAGGCACCGGCAACAGCTGCGCGGCGGGAACAGCCACGCGCTCGGCGTAGCCACCGCCGGCGAGCAGCGCGCACACCTCGTCCCCGACCGACCAGCCCTCGACACCCTCGCCGAGCTCGGCGATGCGCCCGGAACACTCCAAACCCGGGTACTCCGGCGCCCCGGGTGGTGGCGGGTAGAAGCCCCGGCGCTGCAACACGTCCGCCCGGTTGACCGCGGAAGCGGCGATGTCGATCAGAACTTCACCCGGTCCTGGCTGCGGATCAGGCACCTCGGTCCACTGCAGCTTTTCCGGTCCACCTGGTTCGCTGATCGTTACCGCACGCATGTGCCCACCGTATAACCGGTGGCGGTGGTGCAGCGGAATGGCGGACGATGTGGGCCATGTATGACCCGTGGCCCCTTCGTCACCTGGTGCTCCGCACGCCACGGCTGGAGCTGCGCCCGGATGACGACGAAGGTCTGCTCGAACTGGTCGCACTCGCCCGGCAGGGTGTGCACCCGGACCGGACGATGCCGTTCGCGCACCCGTGGACCGATGCCAGCCCGGAAGACCTCGGGCCGAACACGGTGCGGCATCACTGGCAGCAGCGCGCCGCGATCGCGGACGGCAACTTCGGGTTGCAGTTCCTGGTCCGGCTGGACGGCAAGGTGATCGGAGTCCAGGGACTGACCGCGGAGAACTTCCCGGTGACCCGAGAGGTGGCCAGTGGGTCCTGGCTCGGCATGGCCTATCAAAGGCAGGGCTACGGCACCGAGATGCGGGCCGCCGTGCTGATGTTCGCGTTCGACCACCTGGGCGCGCTGACCGCGCGATCCTCGGCGTTCACCGACAACGCCGCGTCCCGGGGCGTCAGCCTCAAGCTCGGCTACCGCCCGGACGGCACGCAGTTGCACGTCGTGCGCGACAAGCGCGTCGTGGAGGAACGGTTTCTGCTGGAGAAAGCGAATTTCGTCCGTCCTGAGTGGACACTGCATACGCAAGGCGCGGAAGCATCCGTGCCCTTTCTCGCCACTGGCCACATTCCGCCGAAGGAACCTTGACGTATCGGGCATTTCGCATAGGGTCTTGGCGCATGAATCGCGGCGCTAACGGCCGGCGGGGCGGCCTGCGCCACGGTGGACCCTTTCCACGAAACCGGGAGATCGGTATGCCATCGGTTAGAAGGAAGCTCGCCGCCGCAACCGCGGTAGCTGCGGGCGCGGCGCTGGTGCTGAGCACACCAGGCGCGGTCGCGGCGCCACAAGCGGACAACAATCTACCGAAGAAGCTGGTCCAGGCAGTCAATCCGGACAAGGTGCAAAAGCATCTGATCGCATTCCAGCGTTACGCCGACCAGAACGAGGGGCACCGGGCCGCCGGAACGGAAGGACACGCCAAGTCCGCCGAATACGTTGCCTCGAAACTGGAAGCCGCAGGCTTCAATGTCACGAGGCAGGAATTCCCGTTCGTCTACGACGAGACGACCGCGGAATCGCTCACGCTGGGTGGCGAGGAGATTGACGCCATCCGCATGTCCTACAGCCCGAACACTGCAGAGGGTGGGGTGACCGCCGAGCTGTTCGCGATCCCGGTCGACGACACCCCGGGCTGCGAGGCCAGCGACTTCCCGGCGGAGGCCGAGGGCAAGATCGTGCTGATCCAGCGCGGTGTGTGCACATTCGGTGAGAAGCAGGCCGCCGCTGGTGAGGCCGGAGCGGCCGCCGCGATCATCTACAACAACACCGAGGGCGCGCTGAACGGGACGCTGGGCGACCCGGAGATCGCCGCGGTGCCGACCGCCGGTGTCACGCAGGAGGACGGCGCGAAGCTGGTCGAGGCCGCCGGTCAGGAAGCGACCCTGGACCTGCAGGGCATCACCGAGGACCGCACCAGCGTCAACGTCATCGCGGAGACCAAGACCGGTCGCCACGACAACGTGGTGATGGCCGGTGCGCACCTGGACGGTGTCGCCGCAGGCCCGGGCATCAACGACAACGGCTCCGGCTCCGCCGCGCTGCTGACCACGGCGCTCGAACTGGGTGGCTCGCCGAAGGTGAACAACGCGGTGCGGTTCGCCTGGTGGAGCGCCGAGGAGCTGGGCCTGGTCGGTGCCGAGCACTACGTGTCGCAGCTGTCCGAGGCCGAGCAGTTCGACATCGCGCTGTACCTGAACTTCGACATGATCGCCTCGCCGAACGCCGCCTACTTCGCCTACGACGGCGACGACTCGGACGGTGAGGGGGCTCCCGAGGGCCCGTACGGTTCCGCGGACATCGAGAAGAAGTTCGTCAACTTCATCGAGAACAAGCGCGGCATCCAGGTCGAGGGCACCGACTTCGACGGCCGGTCCGACTACGGTCCGTTCATCGAGGTCGGCATCCCGTCCGGTGGTCTGTTCACCGGTGCCGAGGGCATCAAGACCGAGGAGCAGGCCGAGAACTGGGGTGGCGAGGCCGGTGTCGCCTACGACCCGTGCTACCACGCCAAGTGCGACAACCTGGGCAACATCAACCGCAAGGCGCTGAACGTCAACAGTGACGCGATGGCCTGGGTGATCGGCAAGTACGCGTTGAGCACCAAGAGTGTCAACGGCGTCAAGCCGAACGCGGCGAAGTCGAAGGCCGCGATCGCCAAGCAGCGGGCCAACACGGCGCGCAGCCTGCCGATGGTGGCGAACGAGAACGCGCACGACCACGCTGCGGTCAAGTAAGCCGTAGCAGGCATTTGCTCGCGGACGCGGGCGGTCCCTTGGCGGGGCCGCCCGCGTTGTCGTGTGTGGTCCTTGGTGGGGCCGCCCGCGTTGTCGTGTGTGGTCCTTGGTGGGGCCGCCCGCGTTGCTGTGTGTGGTCCTTGGTGGGGCCGCCCGCGTTGCTGTGTGTGGTCCTTGGTGGGGCCGCCCGCGTTGTCGTGTGTGGTCCTTGGTGGGGCCGCCCGCGTCGGCGTTTGCGGGGTTCCGCTCAGCGCAGCCGTGGCTGCTCGTTCGCTGCGGTGCCCCGCCGACTTCTTCCTGATTCGCCACGTCGGCCGGCCTGCCCCGGCGCGCGGCCGGCCTCATTCATCGGCCGGTTCTTCCGATCGGCCCACGGCCGTCGCGCGCTTCGGCGCCCGGCCGGCGCGTTGTCCGCGCAGTTCGCGGTCGGGCGGTGGTTCGCGGCGCGCAGCCTCGTGGTCAGCCGAGGTCGTTGGTGTTGAACGTGTCGCAGGCGGCCGGGTCGCCGGTCTGCAGCCCGGTGGTCAGCCATTTCTCCCGCTGGGCCGACGTGCCGTGGCTGAACTGCGACTCGTCCACGCGGCCGCCGCCGATCTCGCGCTGCAGGTAGTCGTCGCCGATGTGCTGCGCGGCGTCCAGTGCGGCTGCGATGTCGTCCTGGGTGATGTTGCTGATCAGCGGCTCGCCGCTCTCCGTCGGCGTCGTGGTCGCGTTGTGCGCCCAGACGCCCGCGTAGCAATCGGCCTGTAGCTCGAGGCGGACCAGGCCGGAGGTCGGCCCGGTGTCGTTGTGGTTCACCCGGTCCGAACGACCGAGCAGGTTCTGCACGTGGTGGCCGTACTCGTGGGCGAGCACGTACGCCTCGGTGAACAACCCGCCTCGAGCGCCGAACTGTCGTTGCAGCACGTCGGAGAAGAAGTTCAGGTTGAGGTAGACGCCCTCGTCGGCGGGGCAGTAGAACGGCCCGATGCCGGCGTCGGCCACACCGCAGCCGGTGTTGACGCTGTCGCTGAAGAACGTCGTGGTGGCTTCCCGGTACGTGGTGCCGGAACGGCTGAACGCGTTGCTCCAGTAGTCCTGGATCGAGTTGACGATCGCCACGATCGCGCAGTCGTGGTTGGCGTTGGCGTCGGCGCCGGTGCGGCACTCGGAGCTCAGGTCGTTCGCTGTGACCTGCTGACCGGCCCCCAAGCCGGACAGGCCGCCGTTCAGCGGAACGCCGCCGCCGAGGCCGCCGACGCCGCCGAGTTGGGAGAGCAGGAAGTAGATGATGAAGCCGACGACACCGAGCCCGCCGCCACCTGCCACGACACGGCCGCCGATGCCTCCGGAGACGCCGCGAAGGTCGCGGATCTGACCCGGGTCGAGGTTCGCACCTTCGTTGAAGTCCACGTCGCACTCCTCACCATGCGCCGAGCCGGCGTCAGCAGCCTAAAACAGCGGCAGACATGCCTGGGCGCGGCCGCCCGTGCTGTCCGTCGGAGCGCCGCGCCCAGGATGAGAGGTTGTTGACGGCGATTGGCCGCACCGCGGGCCGGCGGCTAGCTCTGCTGGCCGGTGCGGACACCAGGCCGAGGCAGGCTGGAACACCGTCGATGGTGCGCTAGTGCGCGCACCGTGCGAAGCCCACGTGGTCGACTGCTCGCGTCCTCACCGGACTCGGGTCATCCCGCTCCAGGCGAAGGGATACAGCCGGCGACCAACCGCGAGGAATCATTCGACACTGCACCACCTGCCCTTCCCGGGAAGGCCGGCCCCGCCGCAGTTCATGCGGTACGACATGGGTCGTAACCATCCGTGCATCCAGCATGCGCTTGTTGGTCGGGGGAGACAAGTCGGTTCACCTTTCCCGGTCGCTCCGTGTGGGGGAGGTCCCGCTACCCTGTGGCTGCGAGGAGGCGTGGCAGAGCGGCCGAATGCAGTCGCCTTGAAAGCGACCGTCGGGAAACCGACCGGGGGTTCAAATCCCTCCGCCTCCGCCAGACGGGATGGCAACGGGCCAGCGGTCACGGCCCGTTGCCGCTCAGGCCGGGCCTTCGGTATCGGGACGTCCGAGATCGAGCACTTGCTGGCCAGGCGCACGTTGGTCCACCCGGCGACGGTGCACCCCGGACATCTGCTCGTCAGCGGGTTCATCCGCTCTCATTCTTGATGGAGAGGCGAAGGTGCTCACCGTCGTCCATCAGAGTGCCGTTTCGCGCCAGGGCAGCAATGGCTTCTTCCAGCTTCGCCCGCACGTCGGGACCGCGACGCCGCCATCCGAACAGTGCCGCCACGTGCCGGGAGACCTCGTCGTGGGTGACCGTGTTCGCCTCGCGCACGATACTGGTGATGGCGAGCTGTATTTCAGACTGTGGCACGTGCTTGGCTTCTCGTTGCGTATCGGGTTCCTCTGTCGGTACTCGAACCGTGCGCAACTGCGAGAATTTCGTGTCCAGGAAGCCATCGTCGTCACGCTCGAGTCCTTGCCGAAGTAACTCGAGCACGGCCATGTCGAAGGCTTCTCGAATCCGTGATCCGGCGCGTCGGACACCCCACCCTTGTCGCACGGTCTGCAGCACGCGGTCCTCGTGAACCGGACCCTCCTGCCGCACGATCTGTTCGATGAGTCGGCGTAGCTTGGGGCGAGCCTGGGGGACGTGCATCTCGTGTGGGGTATACACAGGCTCGATTTCCGCTACCCGATAGGGCTCGGTCCAGGACGGTTCTTCCTCGAGGTTGACGGTGTGATCCTCGACGGTCACCTGTTGATTCTCGTTCAGCACGATGGGCTCGGCAGATCGCTGGACGGGTTCGCCGCGCAGCGCAGCTTCGATAGCCTCGTGCAAGCGGGCTTCTTGTCCGTTGCGATCTCGGTACCAGGCGGTGCTCCAGATCCGGTGAATCCGCCACCCCAGGCCTTCCAGCACTTCTTGACGCAGGCGATCGCGGTCACGGGCAGCCTTCGACGAGTGGTACATCGCGCCGTCACATTCGACGCCGAGCGCGAAACTGCCGGGACGAGCGGGATCGCGCACGCCGATGTCGATGCGGTAACCGGCGACACCGACCTGAGGGACGGCGTCGTAGCCCCAGCTCGTGATGACGCGCATGACCTCTTCTTCGAACGGACTGTCGGTATCCCCCAGTGACTCCTCGAGGTCGAGGGCCAGTGCAGGCATGCCGCGGGCGGCGAAGTCGAGATACCTCTTCAGGAGACGAACTCCGGTGGAGGGGATTTCCGAGGGAAAGCTGTCCGCGAGGACGGAGGTGACGACTTCCACACGTTGCTTGGCGCGTGTAATGGCGACGTTGAGCCGCCGGTGGCCGCTCCGTTTATTCAGTGGACCGAAGTTCAGCGTGAACTTTCCATGCTCGTCGGGACCGTATCCGATGCTGAATATGATGAGGTCGCGCTCGTCCCCCTGCACGTTCTCAATACTTTTGACGAAGAAGCCGTGAAGACGATCGTCACCGATCAAACCCTCCAGTTCGGGGTGCATTCCGGCCCGGCGTTCCAACTCAGCCTCGATAGCGTGCTGTTGCGCGGTCGAAAACGTGACGACGCCAAGCGTGAGATGCGGATGGTGGCGGCGGTGGTGGAGGACGCGATCGATGACCCTTGCCGCTTCGACCGGATTGTCTCGCGGTCCACCTCGCCGATACGTCCCATCGACTTTGAATAGCTCCAGTCCGACGTCTTCCCCTTCGGCCTTGGCTCCGGGGAACGTGAACAGAGAGCCCTCGTAGATCCGGTAGTTCGAAAAGGTGATCAGGGACTCGTGTCGGCTTCGGTAGTGCCACAGCAGTGGCAGCGATCGCAGTCCGCCGGAGCCCTTGCACAATTCGAGAACTGACTCGAACTCGTCGATCTGATCTTCTTCGTAGAAGTCGTCGTCGGCACCGCCGATGTTGCTGAAGAACGATGTTGGAGGAAGCTGTTTCTCGTCACCGGCGACGATGAGCTGGTCGCCTCGATAAATACAGTTGATCGCGTCTGCGGGTCGGACTTGTGAAGCTTCGTCGAAGATCACCGCGTCGAACCGAACTGTCGGAGGCAAATACTGGGACACCGATAGAGGGCTCATCATGAAGCACGGCTTCAGGCGCTGCGCTACGCCACCAGCCTTGCTGAGCAGGGTGCGGATCGGCATGTGCTTGCGCTGAAGCGTGCCTTGGCGCTGGATGATTCCAGCTTCGCCCACTGTGGTATGGGGGCGGCGCTTTGTACATGCGTTTATGACTCGCGCAGCAGCGTGCTCGACTTGCAGCTTGTCCAATACTTGGAACTCGTCCACGATGGCATCGCGGTCGAGCGCTCGTTCGGCTCCGATCCGCGGCTTGTCGGACTGGCTGGCATCGTCCGCCCATGCCTCCAGCAGTGCGCGTTTCACGATGTCCTTCACTTGATCCGTTGGCACTTGCTGCTCGACACAGAACCTGATGACTGGCTCCAGGCCTTGCTCCTCGAGCCGACGCTTTGCTGATACGTAGGCCGACCACTCGGTGATGTCCGAGACGGTCTCGGCTAGTTCGTGCAGCAGAAGGTCGGCTTCGTCAAAGTTTTCGGTCAGGTGAATGGCGATGGTTTGTGCGTACTTCGCGTCAAATTGTTCGAGGACGTGATCGCGGGCTTTCTGCCATCCGTTGTGGGCGTCACGAAGATCCGTGGAGGTGTAGCGGGTGTCGAGCAGGGCCCGGGCCACCTCACGGTGCACGGGACCTCCCAGCTTTGCGCGAACCGCGCTTGCCCAGTGCGCAGCCCGGCTGAAGTACTTCCAGTCGGTGTCCACCCCGGCGTAGCGAGCGCCCAGCAGTTGCGCATCCTCGGATATGCGGTCGTTGACGGCAATGCGAACTCCCTCGCGGTGGGCGGCCCGCGTCAAAGCTTGGTCCGCATCAGTCAGCGTCATCGGGCGTCCGGCCACATCGCTGACATGCCGAGTAGCTTGGACGAGCACGGAGACAGCGGTTGCCACATTGGTCGTCCATGCGCTGACTACGTCAATCGGATTCGTGACTAGTCGTGAGGCGATGTCGGGCATGATCTCGCGCGCGACCTCACGCCAGCGGTCTACGTTTCGACGTAAACGTTCGGCGATGCTGGGAAGGGCAGGGTTGGGTGAGCAGCCGAGCGCCAACTGTTCGGCAAGTGAGCCGTTTGCCTGTCCTGCGCCGGCGAGCTGCAGCGCCTTGCGCGCAGTTTCGACGGCCTTTTCGACCCGGGCGAAGTCGGTATCGACATCGTGATAGTAGTTCTTACCCAAGACGTCCGCGTGGCGCTTCTCGGCTACTGAAAGGCGCGCGGCAGCGTCCTTCCATGCCAGCGCTTCCTCAAGGCGTGAGAGAATCGCCTTGGTGACTTTGCCGGCGACTGTACATGCGGCCAAGGTTTGCTTGTCTTTTCGGTAAGCCCGTTTGAGCTTGCCAAAGCCTCGGTGAACCGTCGCGAAACGTGCATGCAAGCTCGTCAGGTCGAGTTCGAGAACGCCGTCGGTGAACGTGTCGCGTATTCGGTCTCGTCTTTGACGGAAATCCTGTACCAGCTCACCGAGAATGCGCACGGCGTCGGTGAGTGCGGCCTGAACTGCCGGGTTGAACCAGGCCGATTCCGGCCGGGTCGCGGTGTTGACTAGTGCGGCCAGGTCGGCGAGCTCCGCGGCTCGCGCAACGGTCAAGGTCTCAGGTGACAGTCGAAATGCGTCGGAGATGCGTCGCGAGTCATCCGCGATGACCGCAAGTGCGTCCGCCGAGTGCCTCAGAAACTCTGCCTGCCGGTGCAGAGTTCGGTGGTCGACGTTCGGGTTGGGCTGCCAACGAAAGACACTTGCTTTCAGTTGATCTTGGGCGGATTTGATAGTGGCGGCGAAGCCGGCCTGCAAGATCTCGTGGTTGCCGCCGACCAGCTGTATCAGCGCCCGCGTTTCCTCGTGGAATACCCTACTGGCCTCGGACAACTCCGAGCAGCGCTGATTGATCGCGCTCATGTCGGCTTGGGTCAGCCATGTCACCGGGATGGTCGGGCGGTCGTCGAGCAAGGTCACCAGATCGAGTAGCTTGCTCGCGTCTTCTGGGCTTTCGTACCACCCGACGCCGAGTTCGCCGTCGATGGCTTCCGTACGTTCATGCAGTTCGCGTAGGGCGCTTCTGGTGTTGTTGAGCATGCGTTCCAACTCGCTTTGGCGGGAGGCCGACATACTCGTGTCACGCAGGTCGCGCCACAGGAACCTCTCCCCGCGGAGGACAGGGCCCCACGCTCGGCCAAGCTCAGCTGCTGCGTCGAGGAGCTGGGTCAATCGCGGCTGGCTTAGTTGCCGACCGAAGCCATCGGGGATCGGCGCTTGTGGGACTCGATGTAAACGCGCGATTTCGCCGAGTACGTCGTGCAGGGAACGCCCCAGCGGTTGGCGAACTTCGTTCATGGCCTGCGCGTAGTTCGATAGCGCTTGTCGTCGCTTGACCAGTTCCGTCCGTCGGGCGTCAGTGAACGCACTCGAGGCCTGCGGGCGGGTCGTCAATGCACGGCCAAGCTCGGACGCCACCGCCTTTCGAGTCGCGTTATGACTGTGCAGCCGAAGCACGAAGTCTTCGAGCTTGGATTCCCTCAGTCTGTCGTAGACCACATCAAGTGCCGCCGCCTTCTCGCTGACAAACAGGACGGTTTTCCCGACGTGCAGCAGTTCGGCGATGATGTTCGTGATCGTTTGACTTTTGCCCGTGCCGGGCGGACCGTCCATAACGAAGCTTCGGCCATCGCGGGCGGCTATGACACAGGCGCGCTGGGTGGCGTTTGCATCCCGAACGCTGACTAAGTCCTCCGGAGGAACCCTACTGTCCAGCGTCTCGTCGGCAACTGGTTCGAAGTCGAACGAGCCCGCGCTGGGAGCTTTTTGCCCAGCCGCCAACAGCTGAACCATTGGGTGCTCGGCGATGCCCCCTTCGTTGTCGAGCAGGTCGCGGTACATTGCCTCTTTTTGGAAGGTGAACGTGCCGAGTACCACGCGCTCGTTGACCGACCACCCCTTGCGGTTCTTGGTCAGCTCAGCTACCTCGTCGAGAACTGTTTTGAAGCCGCCGGTTTCGAAAACATCCAGGTTGGGAAGTCTCAGGTCGAAGTCAGCTTCGAGTTTAACGGTCAGTGCCGGGTTGATGACGGGGTCGTCGTCGGTGCGGCGCAGACGAAATGGTTCGCGAAGGCTGTCACGGGCGATTGTGACCGGAACCAGAACAAGCGGCGCCGCCGCGGTTTCGTCGTAGTTCGGCGCCTCGGTCCAGTTGAGCATGCCCAGACCCAGATAGAGTACCCACAGGCCCTTGTCGACAAAGTCTTGGTTGCTTTTTCGTTCCAATTGGCGAAGAGCGTTGTCGATTTGCTTCGCAGTCTTGTCGGCGATGACCAGCTCGGTGTCTTTTGGGGGGCGAGGTGACTGATCGTCCTCTGGCGGGTAGTTGAAATTCCAGTAGCTGCTGGTGCTGCGCGCTAGCTTGTCCAGGACTTCGGCGGCGCCAGGGGAGACGATTTCCAGTGAAGCCGAGGCGCTGTGCTTGAAATACAGCAGCCGGTTCCTGCGTGACATGTTGATCAGTTCGTCACGCTGGGCCTTCAGCCACTGCCGGACTTGATCGGCAACTGATGAGTCTACGGTTGGCATAGTGCCCCCGGGGCATGCGAGATTTTGGCAGGCGGGCGGCGACCAGCCACGTGACGCTGTTCGTGGCGCAATCGTCGATATCGCATTCGTCGTCGAGGTGCCGGTGTGTCGTTACATCACGGGCTCGTAGCGCACGGTCATGCTGCGTGGAGCGGTAGTACTGGCCAAGTCGTGACTGGGCTATCGGGTCGGGTCTCGAGCACGATGCGGTGCAGCTCGCTGTCGCCGGCGTCTGATCGTTCGTCAGGGGGATTCCATCGTCATCCCGAAATGCAGGCCTGTTAGAACGCTGGACTGTCATCGATGACCGCCGGCTTGTGGCCGGACGTCGCGGGCGCTAGCAACGCCGTCCGAACAGCGCAATCGTCTGGCTTGATGGAAATCGGTGAGTCTGTCGCTGCCAGGAGTAGTGGCCCACGGCCGCACTGCATCATCACCGTATGCGAGCAAGGGCGCACTGTATGTATGTGTCGGTCAGTAGAGTGGACTGAGTTGCACCATGCAGTGCGAGTTCGACTCGCGGGGGGTGGGAAGTTCTTGCGATGATGAAGCGCGGCATGCATGGTCTGCTCGGCGTCATGCTCGTGGGCCTGGTCTCCGTGGGGTGCGATTCCAGTTCGGCCGACTCGAAGCCTGAGCCCGCCAAATTGCCGCCGGACGGCGACCTGTGTCTGCTCGTCCCGGAGCAGGAGATCGTCGAGATGTTCGGGGTACGGCCGGGTGAGTCGGAGCCAGGCCCCGGCGGGATGACCGGCTGCTCGTACAACTTTCGAAGTGAGAACTCCGACTCTCTGGAGTTTTCCATCCACTTCGGTAAGCCACGCGCCGAGCGACCGGAAAAGATTGACTTTCATGGTTTGAAGGCGCAACGAGGTGCCGAGCCCGAAGTCACCGACGCGTTCTCGTGTGTGATCGACGTGTGGATTAGGTCGGACGACGAGTCGGTCCTGAGTGTGCGTGGGTCGGATTTCGGCAAGAATCCAAAATTGTGCGATCATACCCGTCAGCTCACCGAGCGGGCTTATGCAGCCCTGCCGGAGAAGCAGCCTGAGGCGGCCGCATCGTCGAAGTCCTTGCCGGAATCGAGCTTCTGTCGAACGGTGACCAGTGACGACGTAGCGCGAGTTTTGAACATGAAGGTACGGAATCCGGCGAAATATATCGGCGAAGACAGCTGCTACTACACTCTGTCGGATTCTGAAGGCCGAAAAGTGCAGATTACCGCGAAGCGGGGCACCGGTGTCAGCGACGAGGCAACGCGAATCCCATTCGAGGGCCTGGACGCACGCCTGTTCAACGGAGGTAGTCGGGAGAATTGCGAGCTCACCGTGCGGCTCGAGCCGGACAAGGACAAGTCAGCCTTCACCACGTCGATCTCGTACTGGGATTCCAGCCAGCCGCCGTGTGACGAGGTGCAGAAGGTAGCCAAGCTGATCTACGACGATCTGCCGGGCTGAGTGGGCGTTCGTGATGCGGGTTGTCACCATCCTGTCCGTGGCCGTCCTGAGCTTGAGCCTGGTGGCCTGTGACCCCGACGCGTCGGGTACGGCGGAGTCGGCGAAGTCTGTGGCGGCGCCGGGGGAAGCGCAGGACGCGCCTGTGTCGGACAAGGTTCCTCCGGATGGCGACCTGTGCCTGCTCGTCGCCGAGCAGGAGATCACGGAGATGTTCGACCTCGAGGCTTCCGAGTCGGAGCCTGGGCCCGGCGGAATGGCAGGCTGCACATACAACTTTCGCAGCGGCAAGTCGGACGAACTGACGTTCTCCATCAGGTACGGGAGCCCTCAAGCCGCGGACGGCGGCGAGGATGTGGAGTTCCACGGGCTGAAAGCCAGGCTTGGGCCAAGGCCCGGTTCGGACGATGCGTCGTGCGACATCGACATCTGGCTCAAACCAGGCAACGACTCGGTGCTCAGTGTTTCTGCGGCGGACACGGCCGGCGAGAACCCGAAACTGTGCGAACAGGCGAAGAAGCTGGCCGAACGTGCCTACGAGGCTTTGCCGGACGAGGAACTGGAGCCCGTCGAGTCGTCGAAGTCGCTGCCGAAAACCAACTTCTGTCGCAAGGTGACGGAAGAACACGTGGCGCGTGCACTGCAGCTGAAACGGTGGACGCGCGCCAGTTATCCCGACGACGACACCTGTCACTACGTGCTGCGGGACAAGGGGCAGGAAGCCTACGTGTCGGTGATGCGAGGCCCGGGTATCACGTCCGAGGCGACGCGTATTTCGTTCGAGAACCTGGATGCGCGGTTGTTCAACGGCGGGCAACGAGAGAACTGTGCGCTCGATGTGCGGCTCAAGCCCGGCGTGGACGACACCGGCTTCCACGTGCGGATCGGGATTTTCAACGCGCCGGAGCCGCCGTGTGAAGGCGTGCAGAAGGTCGCCAAGCTCGTTTACGACCGGCTGCCCGGCTGATTCGGGCGGAACGCCAATGAGCGCACGCCGGCGGCCACGTCCGGCCACCGAGGGTCGTCCGGGTCGGTGGGGAAGCCGAGCAGCGGGGCCAGCCGCTTCCAGGCGCGCGGATGCTTCCGCTGGTAGTTGTGCAGGACTTCCAGTACCTCTGCGGGCTCGAGCCGTCGATGCTCCGGCGATGTCCAACGCTGCCTGCCGAGACGGATTTCCAATGCGGGAGAAGCCTGCAAATTCCGATACCAGTCAGGGTTCTTCCCCCACGCGGCCACCACGACCACCTCGGGGACATCCGGGCGGTAGTCGACAACTTCCACGACGACTTCCCGGCGGGCCCCGGTGCGGCGGCCGCGATGCGCCACATACAACAACCGACGGCCGAACAGCCACCCCAAACCCGCCCGATACAGCCAGATCGGCGCGCGCAACAACAGCCGAAGGATTCCGCGTGGTTTGTGGTCGGTCAGGCCCATGCCGAATTTCCCCGTTTCTGCGTCGAATGCACGGTATCGCGGTTGAGGTGCGCACAAGCGGTTGGTGATCCGTCCGAGGGAATCGCTACCCTCGCCGGGGTTGACGATTGGGGGTCCGCAGCAATGAATATCGCCACGGGGGAGCCTGCTGCTGTGGCGTCGCACCGTGCCTGGCGGGTCGAACCTGCGGTGGCGCTGGTCGCGATCGCGCTCATCGGAGCGATCGGCTACGACGCCGTGCAGTCGTGGGGCGGCGAACTTCTCGACGTCGAGGTCTACCGGCAAGGCGGGCAACTGTGGCTCGACGGTCAGGACGTCTACGCCACCACCGGCCTGCGGATCGATCTGCCCTTCCTCTACCCGCCACTCGCCGCGGTGCTGTTCAGCTCGTTGACCGGACTGACCGCGCAAACCGCGGGTGTCGTGGTCACCGTAGTGTCCTTCCTCGCCCTGGTGGCGGCCGCCGTCGTGCTCGCCCGCAGGCTTCCCGAGCGGCTCGGACCGTGGCCGTTGGTCGCCGCGGTGATGGTCGCGCTCTGCCTCCAGCTCGAACCGTTGCAGCACACGTTCGGCTTCGGCCAGATCAACCTGATCCTGCTCGCGTTGGTCGTCGTCGACTGCCTGGTCGACGCCCGGTGGCTGCCGCGCGGGGTACTGGTCGGCATCGCCGCCGCCATCAAGCTGACGCCGTTGGTGTTCCTGCTGTACTTCCTGCTGCGGAAAGACACGCGGGCGGCCCTGGTCACGGTCGCCTCCTTCGCCGCCTGCATGGCGCTGGGTTTCCTCGCCGCCCCGAAGGCGTCGGTGACCTATTGGACCGACGTGCTGTTCGACACCGCCGACCGAGTCGGCAACGAATACGCAGGCAACCAGTCCATCTACGGCCTGCTGTCCAGGGCCGAGTTCGACGAGGGCGGGTTGATCGTGCTCTGGTTGCTTGCCGGCCTCGCACTGGCCGCCGTCGGTGCCGTGGTCATGCACCGGGCGCTCCGCCGCGGCTCGGACCTCACCGCCGTGGCCGTCTGTGGCGTCATCGGCGTGATGGTTTCCCCGATCTCGTGGAGCCACCACTGGGTCTGGGTGTTGCCTGCGCTGGCCGCCGCGCTCGAGCTCATGTCGTGGCGGGTGCTGCTCCCCGCAGTCGCGGTGGCCGCGGTCTTCTTCCTGGCCCCGCACTGGCTGGTCCCCACGAACGACGGGCACGAGTACCACTGGACGACCGGCCAGTGGCTGCTCGGCAACGCGTACTTGCTCACCGCCGCCATCGTGCTGGTGGCTGCGGCGTTCGGCTATCGACATCCGCGCACGGCATGATGTCTGCCGATGCGCATCTTGGTGGTTGAGGACGACGACGGCGTCGCCGCCGCGGTGCTGGACGCGCTGCGCGGCCGGGGCCACGGGGCTTTCCGCGCCGCGACGGCGGCGGAGGTCCCCGCGCTGCTGCCGGATGCCGAACTGGTGTTGCTCGACCTCGGCCTCCCGGACGGCGACGGTTTCGAAGTCCTGCGCACCATCCGCAAGGCCTCCCAGGTTCCGGTCCTGGTCATCACCGCACGGTCCGCCGAACGTGACGTCGTCACCGCCCTGCACCTCGGGGCCGACGACTACCTGGTCAAACCGGTACGGCTCAAGGAACTGATGGCTCGGGTGGACGCCGTGGTGCGCCGCGCCAGAGCCCACAGCGCCGACCAGGTCGCGGAGATCGGCGACCTGCGCGTCGACCTCGCCGCCCGGCGGGTCACGGTCGGTGCCGCAGAACTGCAGTTGACCGGCAAGGAGTACGACATCCTCGCGGCGCTGGCCCGCCGCCCGGGCGTCGCGGTGAGCCGACAGGAGCTTCTGCTGCAGGTGTGGGGCCGCGCCGACAAGTCGGTCTCCCGGTCGCTCGACGTCCACCTGGCAGCGCTGCGCGCCAAGATCAACCGCCCTGGCCTGCTGGCCACCGTACGCGGCTTCGGCTTCCGGCTCGGCGACTGAGTCGTTATCAAGTTTGTTCTTAAGAACCCGTCAAGTTGCGCCTGTGCACCGGCTACCGAGGTCGTATCGTGCTCGCCGACATTCTCCGGCGCAACGAAGGGCAGGAGGCCATGAGCAGCGATCCCTCCAGCACGAACGCGGCATCCACCGAGGTGCCGACGGGAAAGGCCAAAATCCGTTGGCTCGGACCAGGACTGGTGGCCGCGGCGACCGGTGTCGGCGCGGGTGACCTGGTCGCCACGATGGTGGCAGGCGCGCAGTACGGCACGGTCCTGCTGTGGGCGGCAGTAGTGGGAACGGCGCTGAAACTCGCGCTCGGCGAGGGAGTCGGCCGCTGGCACGTGGCCTCCGGCACCACGCTGCTGGACGGCTGGCGCCGCCTCGGCTATTGGGCCACCGGCTTCTTCGGCGTCTACATCGTCATCTGGGGTTTCGTCTACGGCGCGACCGCGATGTCGGCGACCGCGCTGCCGCTGAACGCCCTGTTCGACGGGCTCTCCGTGCGGTACTGGGCGATGATCTGCGGTGTCGTCGGACTCATCATGATCTGGCTGCAGCGTTACCGGGCGTTCGAGAAGGTCATGACCGCTCTGGTCCTGATCGCGTTCGTGTCCGTGGTGCTGATCGCCATCCTGGTCTCGCCCAACCTCGGTGAGGTGTTCAGCGGCATCGTGCCCCGGCTGCCCGACGGTTCGGTGGTCTACGTCCTCGGGCTGATCGGCGGGGTCGGCGGCACGATCACCATGGCCGCCTACGGCTACTGGGCGTTCGCCAAGGGCTGGAAGGGTCCGCAGTGGCTGTCGATGATGCGGCTGGACAACGCGGTCGGCTACATCATGACCGGCATCTTCGTGATCGCGATGCTCATCGTCGGCTCGACGCTGCTGCTCGGCCGGCAATTGACCGAGGACGACACCGGCCTGCTCTACCTCGGCGACGAGCTGGGCGAGCAGTACGGCCAGTGGGCGCGCATCGTGTTCCTGATCGGCTTCTTCGCGGTCTCGTCCACGTCGCTGCTCGGGGTGTGGAACGGTGTGAGCCTGCTGTTCACCGACTGGACCCGCAGCATCCGGCTGCCGCACGGCAAGAAGGCCGAGGCCGCGATGGCCGAGGCCGCGGTCGGCGAACAAGAGGAGGGTGCCGAACCGGTGGCCTACAAGGCGGCGACGGCCGAGAAGTCGTGGGCGTTCCGTGGCTACCTGCTGTGGCTGACCTTCCCGCCGATGCTGCTGCTGTTCCTGGACAAACCGTTCGGCGTGACGTTGGCCTACGGCGTGCTCGGTTCGGCGTTCATGCCGTTCCTGGCCATCTCGCTGATGCTGCTGCTCAACTCGCGCCGGGTCAGCCAGGAGGGCCGGTCGGGCTGGTTGTCCAATGTGATGCTGACGCTGTGTTCCTTGCTGTTCCTGACGCTGCTGATCACCGACATCGCCGGCAGGCTGTCCTAGCCTGCTCACCGTGACGGCGAGCAGCACGAGGCGGGCGGACTGATGCGCCGCCGGTTGCTCCTCGTGCTGCTCGCCTTCGCGGTCGTGGCGGTCGCCGGGTTCGCGGTGCCGCTGTTGCTCAGCACGGCGGAAAGCCGCACCAACGAGTTCGTCCTGTCCCGCACGACCGATGCGGCGAGGTTCGCTGCCCTGGCACAGACCGCACTGGCCGAAGGCAGCACCGATCAGCTCCGGGCCGAGGTGGCGGCCCACAGCAAGCTGTTCGGCGACGGCGTCCTGGTGGTCGACGCACGCCGCAACGTCATCGTGGCCGAGGGCTTGTCGCCGGACGACCCGGTCGCGCTCACCGCGGCGGAAGCGGCTCTGCGCAATCAGATCGAGCCACGGCCGGACGACCTGCGGCCGTGGTCTTCGGGAGACGTACTGGTCAGCCAGGCGGTCGGCACCGGTGTCCGGGTGAACGGCGCGGTGGTGCTGCGAACCTCGGTCGAGCCTGCGGTGGCGGACATCCGCGTGTCGTGGGCGGGCATCCTGCTCGGCGCGATCGTCGCGCTGCTCGCCGCCGCGGTCCTGGTTCTGCGCATCACGCGGTGGGTGCTGCGGCCGATCGACCAGCTGGCCGCCGGGATGCACCGAATGACCCAGGGGCGGGGAGACACCCACGTCGAAGTGGTGTCCGGGCCACCGGAGCTGCGTGGCCTGGCCGACGAGTTCAACGAGATGTCCGACGCATTGGCCGAGTCGGCGGAGCGGCAGCGCGCGCTGGTCGCCGACGTCTCACATCAGTTGCGCAATCCGATGGCAGCGCTGCGCCTGCGTCTCGACGGCCTGGCGGACCGGCAGGAGGACGAACACGACGTCCGGCAGATGCAGGTCGAACTGGAACGCCTGGAGGACCTGCTCGACGGCATGATGGCGCTCGCGTCGGCGGACAGCACCGCGACCGATCTGGCCGCCGCCGAGACCGAGGCGCAGTGCGACGCAGCCACGGTCCTGGCCGAACGCGTCGAGTCCTGGCACGACGCGGCGTCCGCGGCGGGCGTGCAGCTCGCCGGTCAGCCGCTGCCACCGCTACCGGTGCGCTGCTCGGACAGTGAACTGGCGCAGGTACTCGACGTCGTGCTGGACAACGCCATCAAGTACGCAGGCCGAGGTGCGACGGTGACGTGGTCGAGTTCGCCCGGAGACCACGTGACCCTGGACATCCGTGACAACGGGCCGGGCGTCGCCGAGAAGGATCTGCCGCGGCTGACCGAACGCTTCTGGCGCGCGGGCGCCGCGCCGGGCTCCGGCCTCGGGCTCGCCATCGCCGAGCGCCTGGTCACCGCCCGTGGTGGCACGTTCGAGCTCTACCGCGTGCGACCCCACGGCCTCGGCGTGCGGATGCGGCTCCCGGCGGTGCCGACATGAAGCGGCGAACCGTGCTGGCGCTGGCGCTGGGACTGGCCGCGTGCAGCACCGCCGAGGAACCCCCACGGGGTATGCGCATCGCCGCAGGCGAGCCGGGCGGCTTCTACGTCGAGTTCGCGCGACTGCTGGCCAGAACGCTCGACGCCAGGGTCCTCAACACCACCGGCTCGCACCAGAACATCACCGCCGTCAACTCCGGCAGGGCAACGCTCGGACTGAGCCTTTCGGATGTCGCGGAGGCGGCCGTGGCCGGGGACGCACCGTTCGACCGGCCGCTCCACCTGCGCGCCATCGGCCGTGTCTACGAGAACTACATGCAGCTGGTCGTCGCGGCGGACAGCCCCATCCGCTCCGTGGACGACCTCGCCGGGCGACGAATTTCCCTCGGCGCCGAAGGCTCCGGCGCAGCCATTTTCGGGGACCGGCTGCTGAAGGCGGCCGGGGTGCGAGCGCGCGTCAGTCACCACGAACTCTCCGACGCGACGCGACAACTCGCCGCGGGGAAGATCGAAGCCTTGTTGTGGTCAGGTGGGGTGCCGACGCCCGCGTTGACGGCGCTCAGCGGCTCGCACGAGATCCGGCTGATCGACCTGACCGAGGCTCTGCCGACACTGCTCGACGCGCACGCTGCGGCCTACCACCGCGTCGTCATCCCGGCGAGGACGTACGGCAACCCGCGGCCCGTGCCGACCATCGGTGTGCCGAACCTGCTGCTGGCCAGCCGTGATCTACCAGCGGAAACGGCCGCAGCCGTTGCCCGTGTGCTGGTCCAGCAGGCGCCTCGGTTGGTGCCGGCTTCCGCGCTCGGCACGCAGTACCTCGAGCTCCGCTCGTTGATCGCCACCGGCAACGTCTCGCTCCATCCCGGCGCCGCCGACGCGTACCGCGAACTCCGTGGTTAAGGCGCGTACGGCTGGAGGGCCTTGCGCACCTCGGCAGGCGGCTCTGCGGGTCGCAGCGTCTCGGTGTCGACCCACACGTAGCGATTGGTCACTTCGGTGACGTGGTCTTCGCCGCGCATCATGTCGAACCGGAGGACGACCGACGTGTTCCCGAGGCGTTCCACGTAGGCGTCGACGTGCAGCTCGTCGTCGTAGCGGCACGGCGCACGGAAGCGCACGTTCGCCTCGGCAAGGACGAAGTCCACGCCGTGTTCGCGTAGCGCGTCATACGAGCCGTACAGCTCCCGCACTACCTCGAAGCAAGCCATGTCCGCGTAGGCGAGGTAGTGCGCGTTGAACACGATGCCCTGGCCGTCGCATTCGTGATAGCGCACTCGCAGGGGCATCGACGTGATCAGCTCGGTCATTCCCCGACCGTATCCGTCAGGCGCGACTGGTCAACGGGGGTACGGTGTGCGGCTTGTCCGATGAGCCGCCAGGTGGCGGTGACATCGGGCGCGGACCCATGCGGTCTGTGTGCAGTCGGGCCGCTGCCCGTCCGGCGCCCGCGTTCAGCCGCCGCGGCCCGCTCGTCTTTCGTGCAGGCGGGCGCGCCGATCACACGCGTCCGGTGAGGGTCGGCGGCTCGGGCTGCACCGCGATCAAGTCGTCCGGCGCCGACAGCCGCCACGCCTCGTAGACCAGTTCGCCCAGCTCGTCGCCGTCGATGCCGGCCAAGTGGACCACCACCCAGCCGAAGCTGCCCGCGGTGAACTGCACCTCGAACACGTCCGGCCGCTCGGCGACCAGCGCCTGCTGTTCGTGCAGCAGCTGCTTGAGCCCCACCGTCTGGGTGCGCGGCCAGTAGTAGCCGAACCGCTTGCCGCGCACGCTGTAGGAGTCGTAGTCGCTGCCGTGCCCGCGGGTCACCTCGGGCAGCGCGTCGATGATTCGATGGAAGAAGCTGCTGTCGACCGCCACGAAGGCATTGTGGCCAACGGCACCGTCATTTTCGGCGTGCGTCAGGCGGGCGGTTCCTCGCCGGTGTGGCCGCCCTCGTCCGCGGTCGTCTCCGACGGGTCGATCGGCTGATTGGCCTCGGCGCCTTCGTCGGAGTCCCGCTGCTGATCCTGGGTGTGGCCGAAGACCTTGCGCTCCAGGTCGTCGACGGTTTCCTGGGACTGCTTCGGTGTGCGCTCAGGCATCCTGGACGCCTCCCATCTCTCGTCGGCAGCGGATCGGCGTCGTCTACCCGCGACGATAGTCCAACTCGCCCGGCTCGGCCGCCGACGTCGATCACCGCCCGCGGAAACCGGGGTACCCGATCGCGTCACATACCCCCAGGGGGTATAGTCGCGGCAGAAGCACAGAGGAGGAACCGCATGACCGAGAACACCTACACCGTTACCGGCATGACCTGCGGCCACTGCGCCAGCTCGGTCTCCGAGGAGATCGGCGCCATTTCCGGCGTGCGCGACGTGTCCGTCGACCTGGCCACCGGGAAGGTCACTGTGGTGAGCGAGTCGGACCTGAACGTCGCGGACGTGCGGGCAGCGGTCGAGGAAGCCGGGTACGCGTTGGCATGAACACCACCGCCAAACTCGCCGTGTTCGCCGCCGCGGTCGCCGTGGCCGTGGGTGGCGGCTGGGCCATCGGTGCCGCGGCAGGCCCGCAGGACCAGCCTGCCCCCAGCGCGCACAAGGCGACGACCGGGGGCCACGGCGACGGCGGGCACGCGGAGAACACCCACGTGGCGGGCCTGCCTGGTGGTTTGAGCGCGTCGCAGGACGGCTACACCTTCCAGCCGTTGACCCCGACGGTGCGCGCGGACCGCACCGAGCAGTTCCGGTTCCGGATCCTGGGGCCGGACGAACACGCCGTCACCCGGTTCGACGTCGAGCACGACAAGCGGCTGCACCTGATCGTCGTCCGGCGTGATTCCGCAGGTTTCCAGCACCTGCACCCGACGATGGCGGCGGACGGCACGTGGTCCGTGCCGCTGCGGCTCGCCAAACCGGGCAGCTACCGCGCGTTCGCGGACTTCAAGCCGACCGGCGGCGAAGCGTTGACGCTGGGCGTCGACATCGCCGTGCCGGGGTCGTTCGCCCCGGAGACCTTCGAGCCGTCCAAGCAGGCGACGGTCGACGGCTATCAGGTGCGACTGGACGGCACGCTCGAGCCGGGCAAGACGTCGGACCTGACGTTGACGGTCACGCGCGGCGGCAAGCCGGTGACCGATCTGCAGCCCTACCTGGGCGCGGCCGGACACCTGGTCGCTCTCCGCCAAGGTGACCTGGCGTACCTGCACGTCCATCCGGTCGACCCCGACGCGCGCGGGCCGGAGATCCGCTTCAAGGCGGAGGTCCCGTCCGCGGGCACGTACCGGATGTATTTGGATTTCCAGCACCGTGGCAAGGTCCGCACCGCGGAGTTCACGGTGCCGTCGGAGGGGCATCATGGCTGATCAAGCGACCCGCCGGACCGTCGAGCTGGCCATCAGCGGCATGACCTGTGCCTCGTGCGCCAACCGCATCGAGCGCAAGCTGAACAAGCTCGACGGCGTCGAGGCGACGGTCAACTACGCCACCGAGAAGGCGACGGTCAGCCACCCGGAGAACATCGCACCCGAGGACCTGATCGCCACCGTGGAGCAGGCAGGCTACTCGGCCGCGTTACCCGCGGTGGAGGAGTCCGACGAAGCCACCGACGAGGATCCGCAGCTGCGGTCGCTGCGCGACCGGGCGCTGATCAGCACCGTGCTGGCCATCCCGGTGATCGCGATGGCCATGATCACCCCGCTGCAATTCACCTACTGGCAGTGGGCGTCACTGGCGCTGGCAGCGCCGGTGGCGATCTGGGGTGCCTGGCCGTTCCACGTGGCCGCGGCGCGCAACGCCCGGCACGGCACGGCGACCATGGACACGCTGATCTCCCTCGGGGTGGCCGCCGCCTTCGGGTGGTCGTTGTACGCGCTGTTCTGGGGTGGCGCGGGCATGCCGGGCATGAAGCACCCGTTCCGGTTCACTGTGGAAGCCGGGGCGGGCCCGGCGATGTACCTGGAGGTGGCCGCGGGCGTCACCGCGTTCATCCTGATCGGGCGGTATTTCGAGCTGCGTGCCAAGCGCCGGGCGGGCTCGGCGCTGCGGGCGCTGCTGGAGCTCGGCGCGAAGGACGTCGCCGTGTTGCGGGACGGCAAGGAAATCCGGGTCCCCGTCGAGCAACTGGCGGTCGGTGACACGTTCGTCGTGCGGCCGGGCGAGAAGGTCGCCACCGACGGCGTGGTCATCGAGGGCAGTTCCGCGGTCGACGAGAGCATGCTCACCGGAGAGTCCGTGCCGGTCGAGGTCGGCGAGGGCTCGCGGGTGGTCGGGGCTACGGTCAACGCAGGCGGCAGGCTGGTCGTGCGCGCCACCCGCGTCGGGGCGGACACCCAGCTGGCGCAGCTGGCCAAGCTGGTCGAGCAGGCCCAGGCGGGCAAGGCGGAAGTGCAGCGCCTGGCCGACCGGATCTCCGGCGTTTTCGTGCCCGGCGTCATCCTGCTGGCCGCCGGCACGCTGGGCTTCTGGCTCGGCACCGGCTCGCCGGCGACCGCCGCGATCACCGCCGCGGTCGCCGTGCTGATCATCGCCTGCCCGTGCGCGCTCGGCCTGGCGACACCCACGGCGTTGCTGGTCGGCTCCGGGCGCGGTGCCCAGCTGGGCATCCTCATGAAGGGCCCGGAGGTGTTGGAGTCGACCCGGCGGGTGGACACCGTCGTGCTGGACAAGACGGGCACGGTGACCACCGGTGAGCTGTCGATGATCGACTGGCACGGCGACGAGGACGTGCTGCGGAACGCCGGGGCGCTGGAGAACGCTTCCGAGCACCCCGTCGCCCGGGCGATCGCTTCGGCGGCGCGGGACAAACTTGGCGAGCTGCCGTCTGTCAGCGAGTTCGCCAGCGTCGAAGGCCTCGGGGTGCAGGGCGTGGTGGACGGTCACGCCGTCGTGGTGGGCCGCCCGGCGTTGCTCGAGCAGTGGTCGATGCCGCTGGACGAGGACCTCGCCCGGTGGCAGCGCTCGGCGGAGGCCGACGGCCACACCGTGGTCGCGGTCGGGTGGGACGGCAAGGCGCGCGGGCTGATCTCGGTGGCCGACACCGTGAAGCCGACGTCGGCCGAGGCGGTGCGACAGTTGCGCGCGCTCGGGCTGACCCCGGTGTTGTTGACCGGGGACAACGGGCGCGTGGCGGCCGCCGTTGCCGAGGAGGTCGGGATCGACGCCGACCAGGTGATCGCCGAGGTGATGCCCGCCGACAAGGTCGACGTCGTCAAGCGGCTGCAGGACGAGGGCAAGGTCGTCGCGATGGTCGGCGACGGCGTCAACGACGCGGCCGCGCTCGCGCAGGCGGACCTCGGCCTGGCCATGGGGACCGGCACCGACGTCGCGATCGAGGCCAGCGATCTGACACTGGTGCGCGGTGACCTCCGGCTGGCCGCCGACGCCATCCGGCTGAGCCGTCGCACGCTGGGCGTCATCAAGAGCAACCTGGGATGGGCGTTCGGCTACAACCTGGCGGCGTTGCCGCTGGCGGCAGCCGGGCTGCTGAATCCGATGATCGCCGGGGCTGCGATGGCGTTCAGCTCGGTGTCGGTGGTGCTCAACAGCCTGCGGTTGCGCCGCTTCCGCTGAAGCCGGGGCGCTCACCGCGGGAGATGCTTCGGGCGAGCCAGGGCGCCGGCTCCGCGACACCGCGGGGTCGGCGCTTGCTCGTCGGGACTGCGGGGTGCGCTTGCTCATCGGGACTGCGAGAGCGGCGCCCGCCCAGACTGCGAGGCCTGCACTCGTCGGGACTGCGCGACCGGCGCCCGCACCACCGCGGGAGCCGGTGCCCCTCATCCGACCGTCCCCCTAGGCCGATCGACGGATGGTGGCGCCAGGCCGACTCTGAGTAGTGTCAACACCCCTTGCGCGGGGTACCCCGCCCCCGTGGACACGAACTCGTACCTCATGTTCCTGCTGATCGGTGCCCTGCTGGTGGTGATCGACGGCCAGGTCATCTACCGCAGCGGCCGCAAGATGCTGCGTCAGTCCACCTCCGACGCGGGCTCGGCCGAATCCCAGACGAAGCTGGTCGTGGTGCTGTTCCACCTGGTTTCGTTCGGCGTCCTCGCGCTGGCCTCGACGATCGGGGAATGGAACACGCTGACCGGCGTGGTGGCGCGGCTGGGCCTGCTGTTGCTGTTCCTCGCCGTCGCACACTGGGCGGCGACCACGGCGCTGTCCTCGATGCGGGACCGGGAGAGCGCACGCTCACGGCGCCTGACACGGCAGCAGCGGCGCGAAGTCGGTGGTGCCGAGATCGGCGAACCGCCGGTGTCGCCGATGCCCGGTCAGATCGACACCTCGATGGGCACCGAGCCGTATGTGAGCCCCTCGATCGACGACGGCGATCCCTACTCTCGGTGATGTCCGTCGGGGACCGGTCCAGGTCCATGTGGGGGAACGTTTCCGGTGGTGAGAGGGACCCGTTCGGACGTCGCGCGGTCGCGGACGGTTCACCGTGCTAGCCCGGCAGGGGGATGCACGGTTACATGAGGTAACGATTTCGCGTACTTCTGCGAGTCCAAGGCATGGAACACCATGCGGCCGAGGCGGCTAACGAGCTCGAGCTGGGCGAGTTGCTGCCGCGCGCGATGCGCCGGGACGGCGCCGCGGGCCCGCCCACGACTCGCCCCGAGCGCTCCGCAATCGCCGGGCGAATCATGCTGGCCGTGGCCACGCTGATCCTCGGCAACGCCCTGTTGTCGGCCGCCGTCGCCGGAATGGCCGTGGTGGCGAAAAGCTCCGCGGCGCTCGGTTCACCGTTGACGTTCCCCGGCGCTTTCATCCTGACTTTCCCGCTGTCCGTGCTGGTCGCAGGCCTGATGTGGCTGGCGTCGACGCAACGGCTGCACGCGTTCGAGATCGCCGCTTTCGGCGTTCTCGGAGCCGTGGGAGTGACGTATGCGGCCGGTCTCGGCATCGACGACACCACCATGGCCGAGATGCTCGCCTCCGCACGGTCGCTCGGCGGCAGCTGGTTCGTGCAGACCTTCGGCATCATCGGCGAGTACTTGACCTACTACACCTGGGTGCCGTTCCTCGGCGGGATCGTCACCGGGTACGCGATGGGCGCCATCTGCGTTCGGCTGGCCCACTTCGACCGGGAGTGACCTCGTTGCGGCAGTAGCATCGGCGGTGTGGAAGCCGGCCGGACGATCACCATCGATGAGCTGGCTCGACAGGTTCTGGAGCGTGCGAAAGCGCGCTCGTCGGCGCGGTACGTGCTGGGAATAGCCGGGCCGCCAGGTGCAGGGAAATCGACGCTGGCGGAACGCCTTCGGGACGGCATTCGAGCGATCGCGGGCGAAGACGCCGTGGAGATCGCGCCGATGGACGGCTTCCACTTGCCCAATGCCGAACTCGCACTCCGCGGCTGGACCCACCAGAAGGGCGAACCGCACACGTTCGACGTCGACGGTTACGTCGAGATCCTGCGAGCGCTGCGTCGGTCCGGCGAGGACGTCGCCGTGCCGGTTTACGACCGAACGCGGCACGAACCCAGGCTCGACGGCGCGCGATTCAGCGCGAACACGACCATCGTGATCACCGAAGGCAATTACCTGCTGCTCGACGTGTACGGCTGGTCCGACATCCGTTCGTGTCTGGACGAGGCATGGTTTCTGGACGCCGATCGGGCCCTGCTGGCGCAACGGCTGTACGCCCGGCACGTCGACGGTGGCAAGACCCCGGACGTGGCTCGGCAGAAGGTCGAAATCAGCGACCTGGCGAACGCGGAGATCGTCGCGTCCAGCATCGACCGCGCGGACCTGGTGCTGGTCGACGAGGGCAGGACCTACCGCCTCCGCAAGCCCTACGACGGCCAGTGACGCATCCACTCCCGGGTGCCGAAGTAACGGCAGGAGAACGTCGCCACCTCGGCGGCCGCAGCCAACGCTTCCGGGAACGGGAGCCGCCCGAAGAAGTGGCAGAACGCGCCGTGCAGGATGTCGCCCGCACCGAGGGTGTCGATCACGGGTTCAGCCGCGACCGGCAAGACACCGCTGCCTTCGGTCGAGTTGTAGATGATGGGTTCGCCTCCGTCGGTGATCGCCGCGGAGACGTCCCGGTCCTCCAGGTACTGCAGGATCGCCCGGGGCTTGTAGCTGACGTCCGGTGGCTGGAACGCCGATGAGCAGATCGCGATGTCGGCCAGCGGCAACAGCTCGTGGTACACGTCCTTCCAGCGGCCCGCGTCCACCACGACCATGACACCGAGCTCGCGGGCCTGCTGAGCGGCCTCCAGACAGAGCTGCGGGTAGTGCCCGTCGACCAGCAAGAACGAGGCGTCCTTCAGCTCGGTCGACAGGTCGACGGCGGGCGCCGCGATCCGGCTGCCGTCCAGCGAGACCAGTGTGCGTGAGCGGCCGTGACGCGCGACGACGATCGACGAGATCGGTGGTGGTTGCTCCCCGCCGTCGAGGACGTCGACCATCCGCACCTCGGCGTTGGTGAGATCGTTCCGCGCGATCCCGGTGAGTGGGTGCGACCCCAACGCGGTCACCAGTGTGGTCTCGGTCCCGGCCAGGAACGAGTACGCCACGGCCGCATTGGCCGCGGGACCGCCCGCGGCGAGGAACTGATCCGACGCCTGGGTCTTGCTGTCTTCTTTCGGATAGTTGTCGACCAGGTAGGCGATGTCGATGGTCGTCAGACCGACGAACAGGGCTTTCGTCACGTCGCCATCATGCCCGCGGTCGCGGCGGTTGTCCCGCATGATCAATCGGGTGGCCCAAGTAAGACAGGGCCGCGACCGAGAAAGGCCGCGACCCTGTTCGCATGCGAGTCGAGCTACATGTTGATCATGTGGCCGGCCAGTCCGTGGATGGCCTCCTTGACCGCCTCGTTCAGCGTCGGGTGCGCGTGCACGTTGCGGGCGACCTCGTAAACCGTGAGATCCCACTGCTGCGCCAGCGTCAGCTCCGGCAGCAGCTCGGTGACGTCCGGGCCGATCAGGTGCCCGCCGATCAGCTCGCCGTAGGTGGCGTCGGAGATCAGCTTCACGAAGCCCTGGGCGTCGCCCAGTCCGTGCGCCTTGCCGTTGGCGGTGAACGGGAACTTGGCCACCTTCACGTCGTAGCCCAGGTCGCGCGCCTGCTCCTCGGTGTAGCCGAACGACGCGATCTGCGGCTGGCAGTAGGTCGCCCGCGGGATCATCGCGTAGTCGAGCTCCATGGTCTCCGCGCCCGCGATGGTCTCCGCCGCGATGACACCCATCGCCTCCGCGGTGTGCGCGAGCATCAGCTTCGCGGTGACGTCACCGATGGCGAAGATGTGGTCGACGTTGGTGCGGCAGAAGCCGTCCACGTCGATCGCCCCGCGCTCGGTCAGCGCGACGCCGGTGTTCTCCAGGCCGTAGCCCTCCACGCGCGGCTGGAAGCCGATGGCCTGCAGCACCTTGTCGGTCTCCAGCACCTCCTGCTGGTCGCCCTTGGTGACGGTGACCTTGACCTTGTCGCCGCTGTCGTCGATGGCGTCCACCCGGGTGCCGGTGCGCACCTCGATACCGAGCCGCTTGTAGCGCTTGAGCAGCTCCTTGGACACGTCGGCGTCCTCGGTCGGGACCATCCGGTCCAGGAACTCGACGATGGTGACCTTGACGCCGTAGTTGTGCAGCACGTAGGCGAACTCGACGCCGATCGCGCCCGCGCCCGCGATGACGATCGACTCCGGCAGCTGCTCGCTGAGGATCTGCTGCTCGTAGGTCACCACGCGCTCGGACAGCGACGTGCCCGGCAGCAGCTTGGTGGTGGCGCCCGCGGCGATGATGGCGTTGTCGAACGTGATGGTTTCCTCGCCACCGTCGACCAGCTGGACGCGCAGCGTGTTCGGGTCGGTGAACGTGCCCCACCCGGGGAACTGGGTGATCTTGTTCTTCTTCATCAGGTAGTGCACGCCCTTGACGCGGCCTTCCGCGACGTCCCTGCTGCGTTTGAAGGCCGCACCGAAGTCGAAGGTCACGTCACCGCTGATGCCGAAGGTGTCCTTCTCGTTGGTGAACAGGTGCACCAACTCGGCGTTGCGCAGCAACGCCTTGGAGGGGATGCAGCCCACGTTGAGACAGACCCCACCCCAATACTTTTCCTCGACGATCGCGGTGGAAAGACCCAGCTGTGCTGCCCTGATCGCGGCGACGTACCCACCGGGCCCGGCCCCGAGCACGACCACGTCGAAGTGAGTTGCCATGGTGGCGAGCCTACTAGGACGGCGAGGTTTCGGTGGGCGCTGTGCGGGGATCGGGAGACGTGACTCTCAGCCGATGGTCGTCGGCTGCTCGTCGCCGAACAGACACACCTTGCAGAACTCCCGGCCGAACGCGTTCAGCAAGACGCTGCGGCGCACGATCTTCGGCGCCCGCCCGGCCTGCTTCATCGCCTCGAGCACGCGCGGCTGGGCCTCCACCACCTGATAGCGGTTCGGATTGCGCACGGTCTCCTTGGAGAACTCGATCAGCCCGAGCCGGGACAGGTTGATCAGGTACGGCTGGATCCGGTCCAGGTGCCGCAGGCCGGCGTGCTCACCGATCATGTTCAGCCCGCTGGCGACGAGTTCCGAGCCGATGCCGAACGGGCGATTGGTGCGCACGTCGATGGCCGGTTGCGGGCCTTCCCGGTAGAGGAAACGCAGGATGCGGGCCTCGTCCGGGGTGATCTCGGAGAGGATCCTGGCGTATGCGGGGTGGCCTTCCTCGTCCACATCGACGTCGGCGGACCGGTTCAACAACTCCTGCCCTCGAGCACGCAGGGTCGCCGCTGTCGGCACCTCGTCGTCGCCGTTGGTCTGGGCAGGTGGCCCGAACGCCCCGAACGAGCCGAGCAGCCCGGTCATCGTGCCGCCGCGCGGTTGCTTGCTCGACGAGGTGTTCAGCTCGTCGAGCCCAAGCGTGCGCCACGCGAACTCGCGCAGCTCGGCGGTCGTTTCCTGGAGCACCTCCACCGGGCGTTCGCCGTCCAGCGTGCGTTCCACCGCGGTGCGGCCCGCGCGCACGGTTGCTCCCAGGGTGCGATTCACCGTGCGCCACGAGGTGGTCGCGGCGACCCGCAGCAGTCCGCTGATGCCCTGCACCAGGTCCGTGTTCCCCACCACGGGGACCACGCGCTTGGCCGGTCGCTTCTGCAGTTCGCTCATCTCACACCCCGAAGATCGCCAGGTGAACCAGGCCGGCGAAGATGCCGAGCGCGCCGCCGTGCACGAACAGCAGCCACTCGTCCTGCTTGATCGCCGAACGCAGCATCTGCACGAAATCCGCTTCGCTCATCCGACGCATCTGACTGGCGATGAAGTTCTCGATCTTGGCTCCCTGCCGCTTGTTGAACTCCGCGTCGGCGAAAGCCACCGGCGCGAACGAACTGGCCTTGCGCGCCACCGACGATCTGATGTTCTCGTACTCCCGTGTGCCGATGGCTACCCGGACGGCCGTACGGGCGAACCCGACGGCGCGGTCCACCGCGGGTTTGAGGCTGTCCAACAGCATGCGGTGGGTGCGATCCGAGCGTGGACCGTGCAGCAGCTCGTCGCCGACGTTCTGCAGCGTGATGATGTGCTCGGCGATCAGCCGCGCGTATCCCTCGGTGACTTCGTCCTTGCGTTTGATGAACAGGCCCTGCCGCCACGGGATCCACCACTTGGGCTGCACCGGCTCGAAGATCATCTCGATGCCGAGCCAGTTCACCACCCAGCCGATCACCGCGCCGCCGACCGGCAGCACGTACCACGGCGCCTCGACGCCGAACCAGTCCGGCCAGAAGTGCAGCACACCGAACAGCACCAGGCCCATCGGCAGGCCGAAGTAGAAGCCGAAGTTCTGCATGAACCGCAGCTCTCTGCGGCCGATGTCCTGGAAGATGCTGTTCAGCTTGGTCGGGTTCTCGGTCAGATAGCGGATGACCATCAGCTTGGCGTCGATCAGCTGGTCGATGTTGTCGCCGATCTTGTCGGTCAGGCTCTTGACCACCGACGGCAGCTGCTGCTCGACCCTGGCGAAGACGATCTCCTTCACCTGCGGCGGCAGGTCGTTCCACAGCTGCGGGTCCTCGCGCAGCATGATCTCCTCGACCACGTCACGGATCTGCGCCTGCGCGATGGCGGTGAGGTGTTCGGCGATCCGGTCCGGCTCGAGTTCGCGGTAGAAGTCGCTGATCCCGCCGAGTTTGGCCAGGCCCTTGTCGACGGCGATGCTGGCCATCTTGTCGGCGCGGGACGGCACGATGCCTTGCCAGCCGACCCGGCCGTCGTACTGCAGCAGCGGGAGCACCTGCACCCGGCGCGGCATGAGCGGGAACAGCACGCGCAGCCCGGGGATGCGGATGCCGTAGAACTTCAGCGGGTGGAACAACATCACCACGCCGGTCCAGTTGGTGATGTAGCCGATGATGCCGGTGAACAGCGGAATCGAGATCAGGTGGACCCAGAAGCGGGTGGTCGAGCCCGGCTCGAGTTGCACCAAGGGGAGCCAGTCGAACATGCACAGCTCCCTTCGGGCTTGGTGGTCACGCCAGGGCCACCGGCTGTTGCGCCCGGCGCCGATCATCATCGTTGCCGGGGAAACGGATGTCCACCGGACAGGTGGGTGACCACCTGCGGGGATGCGAGGTGGACAGGCCGGCGGGCGAAGGGCGCGCGTGCGTCGGCGCCGGACGGGTTTTCGGCCGGCCGCCTGCCTCGGCCCGGCTAGCCACCGGCCCGCGTCCGGCCGGCCACCGGCCCACGCCCTGTCGGCCACCGGCCCGCGACCCGGTCGGCCACCTGCCTCGGCCCGGCTAGCCACCGGCCCGCGCCTGGCTAGCCACCGGCCCGCGCCTGGCCGGCTACCGGCCTGCGACCCCGCCGGTTACCTTCCCGCGCGGCCGCTCTGCCGGGCTGTCGGCGCCCACGGCTACCGTGGATGAGTGCGTGTCGCGACGTGGAACGTGAACTCGGTCAAGCAGCGGATGCCGCGCCTGCTCCCGTGGCTGGACCAGCGCAGTCCGGACGTGGTCTGCCTGCAGGAGACGAAGCTCACCGACGAGGCGTTCGTCGAGTTGCTCAGCGGGCCGCTGGCCGAGCGCGGCTACGAGTTCGCGCACTACGGCCAGGGCCGCTGGAACGGCGTGGCGATCCTGTCCCGCGTCGGGCTGGAGGACGTCGTGCTCGGCATCGACGGTGCGCCGGGCTTTCCGGATCCCGAGGCGCGGGCCATCGCCGCGACCTGTGACGGCGTGCGCATTCACAGCTTGTACGTGCCGAACGGCAGACAGCCCGACTCGGACCACTACCGCTACAAGCTGGAGTGGCTGGCCGCGTTGCGTGAGGTGGTCGCCAAGGGGCCGGAGTTGGTCGTCGTGTGCGGCGACATGAACATCGCGCCGACGGACGACGACGTGTTCGACCCGGATGCCTACGTCGGACACACCCACGTGACCGAGCCGGAGCGGGCGGCGCTGGCCGCGCTGCACGAGCTCGGCCTGCACGACGTGGTCCGGGAGCGCTGGCCGAACGAGCGCATCTTCACCTACTGGGACTACCGCGCCGGCATGTTCCACCAGGACTGCGGCATGCGGATCGACCTGGTGCTGGCAGGGACCCCGGTGGCCGAGCGCGTGCGGGCGGCATGGGTGGACAGACAGGCGCGGAAAGGCACCGGCCCGAGCGACCACGCGCCGGTGATGGTGGATCTCGACGAGGCGCCGGACGGCGACATCGGTCCGGTCGTGCCGCCGCCGTCGCGGCCCGCTCGGCGGAAGGTCAGGTTGCCGCAGGCGAAGTAGACCCGACGGGCGCGGCGAAGCCCCGGACAGCGCTGGGCCCACGCACTTGTGGTGCGTGGGCCCAGTCGGTTTCCGGGGGCGGGCAGGCTATTCGGTGCCGGACGGAGCGGGCACGTCGATCCGTCCGAACTTCTGCGCGACGAGTTCGCCGAACCACAACGTGCCGTTCTCGTCCGGGTTGATGTCGCACGGATACGAAGCCGGGCTCGGTGTCGGCCACATGGTGGCTTCCTTGGTCTTCGGGTTGAACTTCAACACCTGGTTGCCCAGCAGCGCCGGACTGGCGAAGGCCAGCATCGCGTAGATGTTGCCGTCGCGGCCCTCGACGACCGGGCCGAGCTGCGGCAGCGGATTGCCGATGCTGCCGATTTCCAGGCTGTCGAGCACGCTGGTGAGCAGCCCGTCCACGCCGAGCAGCGGGTACTCCTTGACCTTGCCGGTCTCCGGGAACACCTGGGCCAGCTTCATGCCGAGGCCTTCGCCGACCCAGATCGTGCCGTCCCGAGCCGTCCGGATGCCGGTCGGCCAGGACATCGGGGTCGGCATCGTGTACTGCTTGATCTCCTTGGTGTCCACGTCGATGGTGCCGACCTTGTTCATCTGCGGCATGTTGAACACCACGGTGCGGCCCGGGCCGGGCTTGATGATGCCGAACAGCGAGTGCACCTGGCCACCGATCTCGCCGGGGACCTTGTACCGGGAGAACGTCTCGCTCTCCGGGTCGAAGCGGCCGATGGAGTTCAGCCCGCCCGCGGTGAACCACACGGCGCCGTCCGGGCCGATGGCCACGTCGTTGGACAGCACATGGCCGACGTTCAGCGGCGTCTTGCCCAGCGTCGTGCTGAACACGTTGTTCCACGGCAACGGGAACTGCTTGTACTTGCCGGTGTCGGTGCTGAACCTGATCAAGCTGTTGTTGGTGACACCGGGCATCCGGTAGTTGCCCTTGTCGTCGATGTCCATTCCGCCCGGAACCGACAGCGGCTGCGGTGTCGGGAAGGACTCGTACTCGCCGGTCTTGAGGTCGTAGGAGGTGATCTCGCTGCTGAGATACTGCTCGATCCACAACTTGCCGTCGTGGTACTCCACCTCGCACACACCACCGATCGGCAGGCTGGAGGGCACCGGCCCGTATTCCACGATCGGGTTCTCGTCGGCCTCGGGCGCTGCCCCGGCGGCGGGCATGACCGCCACGGTGATGGCGCCGACTGCGGCCAGCGCGAGCACGCTCCGACGTGGCTTGGCCAGAATCCGCTGCCTCAACCTCGTCCTCGAGCTCACATCGGGGTCCTCTCTGTGGGTCGTCATGTGGCTGTCGCCACATTGATCGCGATACTCTAGATCTAGATATTCGAAGAGTGGAATATCTGGAGCGGCAGTCGTACCCGTGTGGGTGACATGCCGTCAACCAAAGGTTGACGGTGAGCATGCGTCAACTTATGGTTGACGCATGACAGATGAAGTTCGTCCCCGGCAGCAAGACGTCCCGGTCAAGCTCGATGACCTCATCACCGCGATCAAGAAGGCACACGACGACCCGCTCGAGCAGCTGTCCGATGCCGTCATCGCGGCAGATCACCTCGGCGAGGTCGCCGATCACCTGATCGGCCACTTCGTCGATCAGGCCCGGCGCGCCGGAGCCTCCTGGACCGAGATCGGCAAGAGCATGGGCGTGTCCAAGCAGGCCGCGCAGAAGCGCTTCGTGTCGAAGCAGTCCGCCATCGACGAGGCGCTGATGGATCCGCAAGCCGGCTTCGCCCGGTTCACCCCGCGGGCCCGCAACGTGGTCCTGGCCAGTCAGAGCACCGCTCGCCAGGCGGGCAACCACCAGATCGGCGTCGCCCACCTGGTGCTCGGGCTGCTGGAGGATCCGAAGGGCCTGGCCGCGCTCGCGATCGTCGATCAGGGCATTCAGCTCGACGCCGTCCGCGAGGCCGCCGAGAACGCGCTGCCGCCGCGCGAGGAATCGGATCCGCCGGAGCTGATCCCGTTCTCCGCGGATGCCAAGAAGGTGCTGGAACTGACGTTCCGGGAAGCACTGCGGCTCGGGCACAACTACATCGGCACCGAGCACATCCTGCTGGCGCTGCTCGAGCACGAGGACGGCTCGGGTGTGTTGTCCGAGCTCGGTGTCGACCGGCAGGCCGCGGTGCAGTTCTTCATGAACGAATTGGCGAAGCTGGCGTAGCGCCGCTCCGCATAAGGTGGCGGAGTGCCGATCTCACCGGAGTATCTGAACCAGTTCACCGAACCCCTCGGCTACCTGGACTTCGCGCGGGTCGGGCCGCCGTCGCAGGCGGTTCTGCGGACGTCGTCCACCGTGCTGCACGAGCTGGCCTGCCCAGGGCCGACGACCGTGTCCCAGGTCCAGCAGCGTGAGTTCGCCCGCGCCAAGGACGCCGTGGCGCGCGTCTGCGGCACCGATGCGGACCACGTCGTGCTCGAGCCCAACACGAGCACCGCACTGTTCCAGGCGGCCTTCAACACCGCCCGGGGTGAGGTGCTGGTTTCCACCGGTGAGTTTCCGTCGAACATCTACCCGTGGCACAGCGCGGAGGCGCTCGGACTCGTCAGCGTCCGGTGGCTGCCGCCCGGCCCGATGACGCCGGACCGGGTGGCAGCCGCCCTGACACCGGAGACGTCGGTGGTGTCGGTCAGCGCGGTGGACTTCCGCACCGGCTACCGAGCCGATCTGGCCGCTCTGCGCGAAGTGGTGGGCGACCGGCTCCTGGTGGTCGACGGCATCCAGGGTTTCGGCGTCGTGGACGAGCCGTGGGAAGCGGCTGACGTCCTGGTCAGCGGCGGGCAGAAGTGGCTGCGCGCCGGTCACGGCACCGGGTTCGCGGTGTTGTCCGACCGGGCGCTGGAACGGATGCAGCCGGTGTTGTCGGGGTGGACGGGTGCGCGCGACGCCGACGAGTTCGACGGCCGGGTGCACGCGCCGCTGCCGACCGCGCAGGCGTGGTCGTTGACTCACCTCAGCCCGGCATCCGCGGGCATGCTGGCCACCGCCGTGGAACTGGTCGAGCTGGCCGGCATCCGGGCCATCGCCGACCGGATCGAACAGCGTCTGCAGGAGTTCGAGCAGGTGCTCGATGCCGCGGGCGCCGAGATCGTGTCGGTGCGCGACAGGCGCGCGGGGATCCTCGCGTTCGTGCTGCCCGACCGGCCGGCGTCCGCAGTGGTCGAGGCGCTGGCGGCGGAGGACGTGACGGTGACGCTGCGCGATTCGCGGGTTCGGTTGTCCGCGCACGCGTCGACCTCCCCGGATGCGGTGCAACTGGTCGAATCGGCGCTGAAGAAGCTGACGGGCTGATGACTGACTCGCGGCAGATCGCAGGCGTGTCCGCGGCGTGGGAGGACAACGCGCACGACTGGCTCGAGTGGGCGCGTACCCCTGACCAGGACCGGTTCTACTGGCATTTCAACCTGCCCGCGTTCGCGCGGATCGTGCCGCCACCGGGCAAGCGCACGTTGGACCTCGGCTGCGGCGAGGGACGGGTCGGACGGTGGCTGGCCGAGCAGGGACACACCGTTGCCGGGATCGACAGCTCTCCGACGCTCGCCGAGAGTGCGCGCGAGGCGGGCGGTTACGACGAAGTGGTGTGCGGCGATGCGGCCGCGCTGCCTTGGCCTGACAACGAGTTCGACGCCGCGGTGGCGTTCATGACGCTGCACGACATGCCGCGGATGCAGCAGGCGATTCGCGAGGTGGCGCGGGTGCTTCAGCCGGGGTCACCGTTCGCTGTCGCGATCGTCCACCCGCTCAATCGGCCGGCGGCGAACCTCGACGACTACTTCACCGAGCATCGGGTCGACGAGGAAGTGGAGCGGCGTGGCTTGCGTATGACCTTCGTCGGGCTCGACCGGCCGTTGGAGGCCTACACCGGAGCCCTGTGCGACGCGGGCTTCGTCATCGAGCAGCTGCTCGAACCATGCCCGGACGCCGCCGCGCTGGAACGCGCGCCGGAGTTGGCGATCGCCACGCGCAGGCCGTTCTTCCTGCACCTGCGCTGCCGGCTCACCGGCTAGCCGCGGGGCCTCGACGCTCGAGTGCCCACACAGCGGTGGGATTGCCACGTCCACAGCCCTGCCCCGGGGCACGCTGGTCCGCCGTGCCCGCGCTTGTTCGCGGGAGCTCCTCGTCCTCGGGTCTCGGCAGCTCTGCGGAGCGGCGACGAGCAGTGCTTGGTCGTGCCGCGTGGCGCAGAAGCTACCGTTGAACCACGGCCACACCGTGGCCGCCGGACGAGGGAGCCGTACCCGGAGAGCGACAAGACGGCCGATGGGGAGCAGTCGTGGCGTGGTTGGTTCTCGTGCTGTCCGGCGCGTTGGAGTCGGTCTGGGCGGTCGCCCTCGGCAAGTCCGAAGGCTTCAGCAGGCTGGTTCCGTCGGTTGTCTTCTTCGTCGCGCTGGCGGCCAGCATGGCGGGGCTGGCCTACGCGATGCGCTCGATCCCGACCGGCACCGCTTACGCCGTCTGGGTCGCCATCGGCGCCGCGCTCACCGTGGCGTTCGGCATGATCACCGGCACCGAGAGCATCAACTGGCTGCGGATCGTGTTCCTGGTCGGCCTCATCGGCTGCGTGATCGGGCTCAAGCTCACTTGACCGCGCTGGTCAGGTTGACCCGGAACATCAGCCGCGCCAGCACCAGGATCACCACCATGAACAGCGTCTGCAGCAACCCGAGGCTGGCCGCCCGCGCCAGGTTTCCGTCGGTGATGTAGTCCCACGTCAGCACCGACAGCACGCGCGTGCCCGGGGTGTAGAGCAGGATCACCGAGTTCACCTCGCGGATGACGAAGATCGTCACCAGCACGACCGACGCGTAGATCGACGGCATCAACAGCGGCGTGGTGATCCGCCACGCGGTGAGCGCCCGGCCGACCCCGTTCACCGCCGAAGCCTCCTCGAGCTCGCGGGACACCTGCATCGCGCCGTTGTTGATCAGCCGGTACGAGTGCGGCAGGTGCGAGATCACGTACGCGATGATCATCAACGTGAGCGTCGCGTAGATCGGCGAGCCGAGGTAGACCCACACCAGGCCGGCGGCGAGCACGATGCCGGGCACCGCGAGCGGGAAGCTGTTGATGTAGTCGAGCGCGGCCGACGTGGCGCTCTTGCCGCGGATCCGAGCCACGTAGACACAGATCAGCGACACGATCACGCACGCGAGCGCGGACACCACCACGGCGATGAGCGTGTTGATCGCGGCCGCGTGCACGGCCGAGTCGGACAGCAGCCCGGTGAGGCTCGACAGGCTCAACTGCAAGCTGTCGAAATCCCGCGACGCGAACGGCGACAACGCGGCAATCACCAGCGCGAGCAGCGGCAACCCGACGCACACCACGGCGTAGGTGACCACACCGACGACCACCCACGGCTTGAGCCGCCCCAACGGAAGCAGCCGCGGCCGAAACCCCTTGCCGGAGACGGTCACGAAGCGCTTCTCCAGCCGTGTCAACCGCCGGTACAGATACAGGAAAACCGCGCTGAGCAGGAACAACAGTGACGCGAGCGCCGCCGCCTTGGCGAAGTCCGCACGGAACTGGGAGACCGCCCGGTAGATCAGCACCGGCAGCGGGTCGAAGCCCAGCTGCCTGCCCAGCACGCCGGGCACCGAGAAGATCCCGGCCGCGAAGATCGTGATGAACATGATCGACGAGCCGATCGCCGGTGTGGTCAACGGCAGCGTCACCCGCCTGATCGTGGCCAGGGTGCCGACACCGTTGGCGTAGGACGCCTCTTCGAGCGACGGGTCCATGTTGCGCAACGAGCTCGACAGGAACACGTACGCGTACGGCATGGACACCAGCGTCAGAACCCAGACGATGCCGACCGTCGACGTGACGTTCAGGACGAACCCGGGCCCGAAGATCTCCGCGAAGACCAGGTTGATCAGCCCGGATCGCGGAGCCGCCAACGCGTACCACGCGATGGCAGCCACGAACGGTGACGTGAACAGCGGCGCGAGCACCAGGATCTCGATGACCTTCTTGCCGGGCACGTCCGTGCGCGCGGTGAGCCACGCCAGCACGCCGCCGGTGAACGTCGCCAGGAGGGCGACCGTGAGCGAGATGCCCACGGTGCCGACCAGCGACAGCCACACCTCGCCGGAGAGGTAGACCTCGGCGATCGTGTCCAACGACAGCTCGAGTGGTGGCGCGAGCGAGTCCGGACGCATCGCGCCGTAGAACATGGCCAGGATCGGTGAGCCGACGAACAGCCCGAGCGCGACGGCGAGCAGCACCGACCGCAGCCGCCACGGCGACCGGCCGGTCCGCGCGGCGGTGGCCGTGCGGTGGATCAGCGTGGGAGCGGCCATGTCACGGCTCCTCGTCCAACCAGATCACCTTCGCCGGATCGACCCGCAGCGACACGATGTCGCCCTCCCGGATCTCCCGCAGCCCGCTGACCTCCACCTCGAGGTCGACCGCGCCGGCCGCGACCACGCACTGGATCCGCGAGCCGAGGAAGGCCGCCCGGGTCACCTCGCCGACGAACACGTTCTGCTCGTCGGCGGACGGACCGAGCGACACCTCGAAGTACTCGGGGCGGATGACCGCCTGCCCGGTCACGCCACGGCGCTGCGGAATCCGGGACGCCCCGGCGAGCCGGAGCGTTCGGCCCGGCTGGCCGAGCAGCTCGACCTCGGCGAACCCCGGACCGGCGGCGACGACGCTCGCTGGGAACGCGTTGATCGAGCCGACGAAGCGTGCGGCGAACTCCGACTCCGGCTCGTGATACAGCGACCGGGGGTCGGACTGTTGCTCGATGCGACCGCCGTTCATCAACACCACGCGGTCGGCCATGGACAGCGCCTCGGCCTGGTCGTGCGTGACGTAGATGGTGGTGGTGTCGAACCGGTGGTGCAGATCGACGATCTGCTCGCGGATCCTTTCCCGCAAGCCCGCGTCGAGGTTGCTCAGCGGCTCGTCGTACAGCATCAGGTACGGCCGGGTGGCCAGCGCCCGGGCGACGGCGACCCGTTGCTGCTGGCCACCGCTGAGCTCGGTGCCGTACCGGTCGGCGTAGTGCAGCAGGCCGACCGCCGCGAGCGTCTCGTCGACCCGCTCTCTCAGCTTCTTGCCGCGAACGCCCTGGCCACGCACGCCGTAGCCGACGTTGTCCCGCACGGACATGTGCGGCCAGATCGCATACGACTGGAAGACCATGTTCAGCGGCCGCTTCTCCGGCGGGACGTGCACGCGCTCGTCGGCCATCGTGCGGCCCGCGATGGTCAGCCTGCCCGAGGTGAGCTGGTTGAGTCCGGCGATGGCCCGCAGCATGGTCGTCTTGCCGCACCCGGACGGGCCGAGCAGCGCGACGAACTCGCCGCGCTTGACGGTGAGCGACAGTCGGTCCACCGCCGTGACCTCGCCGTAATTGATGGTGACGTCCTCGGCCTGCAGCGCGATCGCGTCGTCCGACGTCGCCGGTGCCGCGGTCGTGACGTCAGACTCCATTGTCTTGTCCACGATGTGTTCCCTTCGCGCGTCGGGTGGCGCTAGCCGAGGCGCTTCAGCCACTCCTCGATGAACTTGTCACTCTCGTCCTGGCTCAGGCCGTCCTGCCACGCGACGTCGATGCCCTTGGCAGGAGGCTGGTACCAGGACTTCTTGTTGATCGGCCTGCGGTCTTCCCACTCGGTGTGGCCGACCAGGCCGCCGGACTCACCGGCGAGCGCGTCCTGCGCCTTCAGCGAGGTGCCCCACTCCAGGAACAGCCGGGCCGCGGCCCGATGCGGCGCGTTCGCGCTGACGAAGAACTGGTGCATCGACGCCGGGGCCGGCTCGGGGTAAGCGATGCGCACCGGGGCGCCGTCGTAGATCCGCGGGATGGCCACCGCGTCCGGGACACCGATGCCGACGGCGTACTCGCCCGCGGACAGGTCGTTGGCGACGAACGGCACCGCGCTCTCGAACGTCGCGGCACCGTTGGCGGCCAGCTTCTCCAAGAACGGCCAACCGAGCTTGTCGTCGTTGACGATCGCCATGTGGGTGCCGAGCTGGGTGCCACCCGCGGTCGGCGAGACGATGCCCACCCGGCCTTTCAGCTCGTCGTCCAGCAACGCTTGGTAGTCCCCGGTTTGCAGGCGTTTCTGCAGCTGGGGGCTGACTTCCTTCTCGTTCCAGGCGATCGAGGTGATCACCGAGTACATCGGCAGCCCGGCTTCCGCGGTGATCAGTTTCGGGTCGAGGTCGTCGTAGGAGCGGGTGCGGTACTGCACCGCCCAGCCGTTGTCGACACACTCCTCGATGTAGGACGGCACGCTCATCGACACCACGTCGGCCAGATGCTTACCGGCGGTCGTCTCCTCGGTGAAGCGGCGGTACACGTCGCTCACCGTCGTGCGGTAGATCTCGACGGTGATGCCGTACTGCGATTCGAACGGCTTCACCCAGGCCCGCATGGTCTCTTCACCGGGCACGCAGTAGAAGGTCAGCTTGCCTTCCTTCTTGGCGTCCGCGACCAGCTTGTCGAAGTCCGCGTCCGAGAGCGGGCCTTCCCGTTTCGCCGGTTGCGCGGTGTTCGCACCACCCCCCATCGCGCTGCACGCCGTGGTGGCCAAAGCCAATGCCGAAACGGATAGAAACGCCCTTCTGTTGAGTGCCATGGCGTCGTTGCCTCCTGATCGCCTCACGCAGGCGTATGGGATGGGGAATGGGTCGGGCTGACGGGGCGTGGAACGGGGGATGGGGCGGCCGGCTCGGCGAGACCGCTCGCGGAGCTAACCACGACGGACGCGGTCGAGGCGAGCGGTCTCGCGGGCCGGTCAGGCGGCGTCGCGCAGCTTGGCGGTGCCGACGATGCAGGTGCGATCGCCCGCCGCCACGTGCAACTTGCCGTCGTCGTCGATCTCGACGGTGATGGTCTCGTCCGGATACAGCGGGCCGACGAACTTGACGTGGATCTCGCCCCGGGTGAACCAGTCGGCGCCGTACTTCTCGGCGGCCATCGCGCTGGCGTACCCCTGGACCATCAGGCCGTGCGCCAGCGGCGCCTTGAAGCCGCGTTCCCGCGCGTAGTCGACGTCGTAGTGAATGATGTCGTTGTCGCCGTTGATCTCGCCGTATCGGTCGATCTTTTCCTGGGTGATGAAGTAGTCGCGTTTCATCGGGTCTCTTTTCCGCTCGTCGGATCAGTTGGGGAACGTGCTGATGTTCTCCGCCTCGGCGATCGGGTCACCGTTGTCGTTGGTGAACCGGGCCATATAGCGGACGTACCGGCGGCCGCGCTTTTCGTACTTCTCCAGGACTTTTCCGGAAGCGACCACGGTGGTGTCGGAATCGGCGCTGATCGGGCCGTAGTAACGGAACTTGTTGCTGGCCATGATTCCGCCCTGTGCCGGAGGGTATTTCCGGTACAGCACGGCCATCAGGTAGACGGACAGAATTGACGGAACGGCCACACGCTTGCCGTCGAGGACCATTCCCTGCGGGTCGGCGTCGATCGCGCGGGAGTACTCCGCGACGATGTCCGGGCTGATCATGAAGGAGAACTGCGGCAGCTCCGCGCCGACCTCGAATTCCTCCCATTTCGTGCCCGGCTGTTCGTCTTCGCGCGGCTTGACTTCAGTTGGCCTGGTCATACTGCTCCTCTTTCGTGTGGGGGGAAAACTGTTCGACGAAGCCGGCGACGCGTTCGGGGGCGTAGCCGCACAGCTCGGTGAGCACGGCGGCGGTGTCCTCGCCGTGCCGCGGCGGATAGCGCAGTTCGTGCGCGGCGGCGTACTTGATCGGGTTGCCGAGGACCTTGACCCGTTCCCCGGACACCGGGTCCTGCACGTCCTCGACCATGGCGCGAGCCAGCGCGCTTTCCTGCGCAAGCGCTTCCGGCACGGTCAGTACCGGGGAGGCGGGAATGCGCAGGTCGAAGAAGTGTTGGCGCCAGCTTTCCGCGTCGCGGCCGGCGAAGATCGGGCGCAGGATCTCGGCGAGTTCCTCGACGTTGGTGAGCCTGCTGTAGCGGTCGGCGAAGCGTGGGTCGTCGGCCAGCTCCGGCTTGCCGACGGCTTTGCAGAACGCCCGCCAGTAGCTCGCGCCGGTCGGGGAGACGGCGATGTAGCGGCCGTCGGCGCAGCGGAAAGCCTCGCTCGGCGCGATGTTGGGGCTGCGCGAGCCGTGCGCGCGGGGCGTGATGCCGGAGATGAAGTAGTTCTGCGCCTGCCAGGTCAGCAGGCCGAGCTGGGCGTCCAGCAACGAGACCTGCACTTTTTCGCCCTGGCCGGTCTTGCCCGCGGAGTACAGCGCGCCTGCCACGCCCAGCGCCAGATACATGCCGCCGGCGAGGTCGGCGATCTGGTAGCCGACCCGGGACGGTTCCCCGTTCTCCGAGCCGGTGATGCTCATGACGCCGCCCATGGCTTGCACCACCAAGTCGTAGGCGGGAGCGCGTTTGAACGGCCCTTGGTCGTGAATACCGATGATTTCGCCGACCACGATCGCCGGATTGATCTCGCGCAGCTTCTCGTAGTCGATGCCGAGTCGCTCCGGGACGTCCGGAGCGAAGCCGTAGATCACCGCGTGCGACTCGCGCACCAGGTCGTAGAACGCGGCCAATCCGTCGTCGGATTTGAGGTCGAGCACGATCGACTTCTTGCCGCGGTTGACCGACAGGAAAAAGGACGAGAGATCGTCGACGTAGTACGGGGGGATTTCGCGGGCTGGGTCACCCTCGGGGGGTTCGACCTTGATCACTTCGGCGCCGAGCTGAGCAAGGAGCTGGCCGCCGAACGGGCCACCGAGCACCCAGGTCAGATCGAGCACCCTGACCGATTGCAGCATTGCGAATCTCCTCAGATAGAGCCGTCATTCCGGTGAAAGGAACAACGTGGGGAGTAGGCTTGCGGAGGTCTGACCTGGGCGTACGGTAGGCTTGGGCGTTGACTAGGTCAATACCTACGGCAGAAATTCGAAGGAATAGCGGTGTCGATACAGGGAAAGGTTCCGCTCAGAGGAACGCAGGGCGGGACGGATGCGGCCGATCGGGTGGCGGATGTACTCCTGCTGCTGATGGACTCGCCCGGCCCGGTCCGGGTGTCCGGTGTGGCCGCGGAGTTGGGCATCGCGAAATCGGTCGCGCACCGCGTCCTGCGGTCGCTGGTGTCGCGCAATTTGGCCGAGCAGGCGCCCGGCTCGTCGGGGTATCTGCTCGGCCCGGCCGCGGTCGCGCTGGGGGCGAAGGCGATGAGCCGGTCGAAGTTGGAGAACGCCGCCGCGCCGCTGCTGCGGGAGTTGCGCGACCGGACGCAGGAGACGACCTTGCTGACGCGTCCGGTCGCCGGTGGCCGAGTGCACGTGGCGCAGTTCGAGAGCCCGCACCACGTGCGCATGACGGTGGAGCTGGGAGCGTTCCGGCCGTGGCACGCCGGTGCGAGCGGGAAGATCTTGCTGGCGTTCGCCGAGCCGGAGTTCCGGGAGCGGGCGATCGCCCAGGAAGCCGAGGTGTACAACCTCGGCGAAGAGGCGATCGCCGCGCTCAAGCGCGACCTCGAGCACGCGCGGGAACGGGGTTACGTCACCTCGAGTGGCGAGCGCAATCCGGACGCCGGTGCCGTCGCCGCGCCGGTGTTCGTGCGCGGGGTGGCGATCGCGGCGGTGAGTGTGTGCGGGCCACGGTCGCGGTTCACCCCGGCGCACGCCGAGCGAATCGCGCCGATGCTGCTCAACGTGACACAGCGGCTGTCCGCCCGGCTCAGCTGAGCGCCGCGGACACGCTCTGTGGTCCGCATCGGGCCGGCGGATCAGCCCTGCAATATCCAGGTGTCTCGGCCGGGCACGTGGGCGCGCCGCTCGCCGAGGAGCCTGCCGGGCCGCTCTCGCCGAGGGGCCCGCCGCGCGCCGCTCGCCGAGGAGCCCGCCACAAGCCGCCGTCACTTACCGCGCCGCTTCTGCCGAGGAGCCTGCCGCGGGCCGCCGTCGCTTGCCGCGCCGCTTCTGCCGAGGGGTCTGCCCCGCGCCGCCGTCTACCGGGCCGCTTCCGCCATGACCGCGCGGGCGATCACGTTGCGCTGGATCTCGTTGGTGCCCTCGCCGATCTCCAGGATCTTGGCGTCGGCGTAGAACCGGGAGATCTCCGACTCGAGGATGTAGCCGTAGCCGCCGTGGATCTGCAGGCTCTGGTCGGCCGCGCGGTTGGCGACCTCGGAGGCGTACAGCTTGGCCATCGCGGCCGCGGTGCTGAACGGGCGGCCGTGGTCGGCCAGCCAGGCGGCGCGGTACACCAGCGCGCGGGCCGCCTCCACCTCGGTCGCGATGTCGGCGATCTTGTGACTGATCGCCTGGAACTTGTGCAGCTTTCTGCCGAACTGCTCGCGTTCGCCGGCATGCCGCACGGCCAGCGTCAACGCCTTGCTCGCCAGCGACAACGACAGTGCCGCGACGCTGATCCGGCCGGCGTCGAGCACCGCGAGGAACTGCCGCAACCCGGCGCCCTCCTCGCCGATGAGGTTCTCGTCCGGCACGAAGCACTCGGTGAAGATCAGCTCGCGGGTGTCCAGCGCGTGCCAGCCGAGCTTGTGCAGCCGCTGACCCTTGCTGTACCCGGGGGTGCCCTCCGGTACGAAGAACGTGCCGTAGCGCTTGGTTCCGTCGGCGTCCTCGCCGGTCAGGGCCAGGATGGTGACACCGGCGCTGATCGACGTGCCGGCGTTGCTGATGAACATCTTGGTGCCGTCGATGACCCAGCCGCCGTCGACCTTGCGGGCCCGGGTGCGGATGCCTGCCGCGTCCGAACCGGCCGTCGGCTCGGTCAGCCCGAACGCGCCGATGGCCTCACCCGTGGCCAGCGGACGCAACCAGCGTTCCTTCTGCTCGTGGGTGCCGAACACGGCGATCGGCAGGCTGCCGATGGTCGAGTGCGCGTTCCACGCCGACGCCACCGACTGGTCGGCCCTGCCGAGCTCCTCCATGGCCGCGACGTAGGCGACGTATCCGGCGTTCGAGCCGCCGTACTCCTCGCTGATGAGCATGCCCATCAGGCCCAGCTCGCCCAGCTTGGTGAACACTTCGGCGGGGAAGTACGAGTTCGCCGACCACTCGGCGGCGTACGGTTCGATCTCCTTGGCGGCGAAGTCCCGGCAGAGGCGCTGCAGTGCCTTGGTCTCCTCGGGCAGGTCGAAGTCCATCACCGCTCCTTCGGGGTCAGCAGAATCTTCATGTGGTCACCGCCGCCGTTGAGCTCGTCGAACGTGCGGACGGCCTCGGTCAGGGGGCGGACGTCGGTCAACATCGGGCTCGGGTCCAGCCGGCCGGTGGCGATCAGGTCCAGCACCCGGGGGATGTCGAAGTTGTAGCCGAGCGCTCCGGTGATCGTGCGCTCGAACGGTACGACCTGCGTGATCGGCAGCGCGGCCGATTCCCCGCTGATCCCGGCCATCACCACGCGGCCACCCCGGCGGGCGGTACGAATGGCGAGTTCGACCTGGTCAGGGCGTCCGGTGGCCTCCACCACGACGTCCGGCCCGACGCGGCCGGTGCGCAGGAAAACCTCGCGGCGCACGTCGCTTTGCGTCGGGTCGTAGACCTCGGTCGCGCCCGCGTCTACGGCACGACGAGCGCGGCCGGCCTGGGGTTCGCTCACGTACAGTCCGGCGGCACCGGCCAGCTTCGCGGCGAGCACGGCGGCCAACCCGATCGGGCCGGCGCCGAGCACCAGCACGTTGTCCCCGGCTTGAACTCCGGCACGGTGGATGGCATGCAATCCGACCGCGAGCGGCTCGGCCAACGCGGCGTGCTCGTCGGACACCGCGTCCGGTACCGGGACGAGGCCTTCGACCGGGACGAGGACATGCGACGCGAACGCCCCGTCGGTGGCCAGTCCGACCGAGCCGCCCTTGGCGCAGATGTGGTACTCGCCGTGGCGGCACCATCGGCACACGCCGCACCGCAGACACGGGTCGACCGCCACCCGGGCGCCGGGTTCGATGCCCGCGACCGGGCTGCCGAGCGCGACCACGGTGCCGCTGAACTCGTGCCCCATGGTGAGCGGAGGCTGCTTGCCGGTGAGCGGATGCGGCTGGGTGCGGATCAGGTTCGGGCCGTGCGCCACCTCGTGCAGATCGGTGCCGCACACACCGCAAAAAGCCACTTCGACCAGGGCTTGTCCGGGGCCTGGTTGATCAGGCTGGGGCACTTCGTCGAGCCGCAGGTCCTGCGGACCGTGCCAGCGCAGTGCGCGCACGTCGACCACCTCTCGCGCCGGGTCAGTTGTTTTTTCGAACAGTCGGTACAAGAATCGTCGTTCGCGGCCGCTTGTCAAGGGGCCGAGCCGAACGCGTGACGAAAAGGATGAGGGGCGACATGACTTCCACTCGGGCACCCGAGCTGTCGACGGCGCTCGACACGAACACCGATGTGCTGACCGAGATGTACCGGCGCATGCGGTTGATCAGGCAGTTCGAGGACCGGGCCGCCCGGCTGTACCGGAACAACGAGATCCCCGGGTTCCTGCACCTGTCGATCGGACAGGAGGCGTCGGCGGTCGGCGCGTGCTGGCCGCTCGGCGATCGGGACGTCGTGACGTCCACCCATCGCGGCCACGGGCACTGCATCGCCAAGGGTATGGACGTCGAGGGCATGTTCGCGGAGCTGATGGGCAAGGAGACCGGGACCTGCCGGGGCCGCGGCGGTTCGATGCACATCGCCGACCCGCGGCACGGGGTGTTCGGCGCCAACGGCATCGTCGCGGCCGGGCTGCCGATCGCCGCCGGCGCCGCGACCGCGGCCCAGTTGCGTGGTGAGGGCGCCGTGGTGCTGGCGTTCTTCGGTGACGGCGCGGTCGCCCAGGGCATGTTCCACGAGGCGGTCAACCTGGCGTCGGTGTGGAACCTCCCGGTGATCTTCTTCTGCGAGAACAACAAGTACGCGGAGTTCTCGCCGATCGCCACGCAGACCCGCGCCTCGCTGGCCGACCGCGCGCCCGGCTACGCGGTGGACTTCCACCACGTCGACGGCAACGACGTGGTCGCGGTGGCGTCGCTGGTCAACGACGTGGCGAACAAGCTGCGCGCCGGCGCCGGCCCGGTGCTCATCGAGGCGGACACCTACCGCTGGCACGGGCACTACGAGGGCGACCCGGAGCGTTACCGGGACAAGCAGGAGCTCGCCGAATGGAAGGCACGCGACCCGCTGGTCCGGCTCGCCGCGCGGCTCGGCGACCTGAAGGTGGACGTGGCGACGATCGACCAGGAGGTCGAGAACCGGATCGACGCCGCGGTGGAGGCGGCGCGCGCGGCCAGCCCGCCTGCGCCGGAGACGCTGCACCACTTCGTGGGCGTGCCGCGCGAGCCGGTGCCCGAGCCGCCGGAGGCCGACGGCGAGATCTTCCGGACCATGGACGCGGTGCGGACGGCGCTCGACTACGAACTCCGGCACGACGACAGCGTGTTCCTGGCCGGGATCGACGTCGGCGAAGGCGGCAACGTGTTCGGGCTGACCCGCGGGCTGGCGGAGGCGTATCCGGGGCGGGTTCGGGACACCCCGATCTCGGAGAGCGCGATCATCGGCACCGCGGTCGGGGCGGCGATGGCAGGCATGCGGCCGGTGGTCGAGCTGATGTACTTCGACTTCATCGGGGTGTGCCTGGACCAGCTGATGAACCAGGCGGCGAAGCTGCGGTTCATGACCGGCGGAGCGGTCGAGCTGCCGCTGGTGGTGCGGACCCAGTTCGGCGCGGGCAAGTCGTCGGGCAGTCAGCACTCGCAGAGTCTGGAGGCGCTGCTGGCGCACATTCCCGGGCTCACGGTCGTCATGCCGTCGACCCCGGCGGACACCTACGGGCTGCTGCGTGCCGCGATCCGCGACCCCAACCCGGTGGTGTTCGTGGAGAACCGGCTGATGTACGGGCGGAAAGGCCCGAAGCCACCGGAGGACCACCTGGTGCCGCTCGGCCGTGCGGCCGTCCGACGCGAGGGCACGGACGTCACGCTGGTGTCGTACTCGCGGCTGATGCACGACTGCGCGACCGTGGCCGAGGAACTGGCCGCGGAGGGGATCAGCGTAGAACTGATCGACCTGCGCACGATCGCGCCGCTGGACGTCGACACGGTGCTGCGCTCGCTGGAGAAGACGAACCGGCTGGTCATCGCCCATCAGGCGGTCGGTGAGTTCGGCGTGGGTGCCGAGCTGGCCGCCATCGCGTCCCGGGAAGGTTTCTGGAGCTTGGATGCGCCGGTGATCCGGGTCGGTGCGCAGTCGACGCCTGCGCCGTACGCGCCGTCGTTGGAGCAGGCGTGGATGCCGACGCCGGAGCGGATTGCCGCGGCCGTGCGGGAGTCCGTGCGGGCCTGAGGGTCGGCTGGGGGCGCCGTGGCGTCCCCAGCTACTTCTCCTCGGACTGCCGTGCCCGGAATTCCTCGACGCGCTTTTCCAGATCGCTCGCGTCGTAATCCGGGCTACGGAATCCGGAGATCAGCGTCGCGCAGTACTGCTGCGACAAGAACGCGGCATCCCACGGTCCACCCGGCCGCACCCACTGATACGTGTGGTTGTGCATGTTCAGAAATTGCAGCATCGCCAGCCGGGGATCCATCTTCCGGAATGCGCCCGACTCCATCGCCGCGGTCAGCAGGTTCGTGACGATCTGCTCGAATTCGTGCCGCTGCGCGATCAACCGCGACCGGTTCTCCCCGGTCAGGTGCCGGTAGTCGTGCTCGTAGACCCAGATGTGGTCGAGCCGGGCGAAGATGATCTCCAGCAGCGTCTCCGACAACAGCCGCAGACGCAGCACGGGGTCCTCGTCCAGTGCGGCGATATTGCGCGCCGCGTCCAACAGCGGCCCGAGCACCCGGTTCTGGATCTCGACGAGCAGATTCTCCTTCGAGCCGATGTAGTAGTACAACGCTCCTTTCGCCAAGCCCGCCACCTTGCCGATCTCGGCAATTCCGGTGGCCGCATATCCCTGCTTGGCGAACAAATCGGCGGCCTGATCGATGATTTGCTGTCGCTTGATCTCGTATCCCGGCCCATGTCCCGGTGGTCTCGGCATATGTCCTCCGTCGCCTGGCGAGGCTCACCTTAGGCCGCGCCATCCCCCTCCGTGCCGCTACCCGTCACCGGGCGCGCCGGTGAACCGCGCCTTGCCCGGTCCGTTGCGCAGGAACGAGGTCATCCCGCGCTCCTTGTCCTCGGTGGCGAACAGCCCGGCGATCAGGCTGCGTTCCAGGCTCAGCCCGGCGGCCAGCGAGGCGTCCAGACCGTGGTCGACCGCCTCCTTGATCGCTTGCAGCGCCAACCGTGGTCCTTCGGCCAGCTGCCGGGCGTATGTGGTGGCCGCGGCCAGTGGATCGTCGGCTATCTGGTCTACCAGACCGATGCGCAACGCCTCCTCCGCGGTGACTTTTCTGCCCGTCATCATCAGCTCCTTCGCCCGCGACGGGCCGACCTGTCGCGCGAGTCGCTGGGTACCTCCCGAGCCGGGCGTGATGCCGAGCAGCACCTCCGGCTGGCCGACCTGGGTGTCCGGAGCGGCGACCCGGTAGTCGGCCGCCAGGGCCAGTTCGAGGCCGCCGCCGAGCGCGAAACCGTGCAGGGCGGCGACAACCGGAAGGGGGAGTTCGGCGATCCGGGTGAAGGTCTTCTGCAGTGCCCTGTTCCACCCGACGACCTCTTCGAAGCCGAACGTCGACAGCTGCTTCAGGTCCGCTCCCGCGGCGAAACACCGGCCTTCGCCACACAGCACGACGGCGCGCACCCGACCCTCGTCGGCGTCCCGTTCCAGCTGGTCAGCGGCATGGGCGAGGGCATGACGCATCGCGGTGTCGAATGCGTTCAGCGGCGGGTTGTCCAGCCGTAGCGTGGCCACGCCGTCCGCGATCTTGGTGTGCACCAACTCGGTCATCCACTTCTCCTTCGCTCACCCGGCTCGGTCTTGTCAGGGCGCCAACTGGGTCCTACAGTGCTTGCCATCACAGTTTAGTAGACCGACTGGTACACGAAACTCATCGATGGCGCGACACAGCGGAGTGTGATGGCACATGAGCGCAGTTGGCTCGACCGTTCCCGAAGGGATCACGGTGCCGAGAGAGGCGGTAACCGAAGAAGAACTGGCCGAACTCGGCGTCGATCTGGACCGCGACTTCCCCGGCTCGACCGCCGCTGACTTCCGCCGCTACCCGGTGCTGTCGGAGGGCGGTTGGTACCTCGTCGTCAAGCACCAGAAGACGCTGCGCTGCGTCAGCCGGGAGCCCTGGCGGCTGCTCGGCCCCATCGAGCTGACCTCCGACGGCCTCGACGTCGAATAACGAACTCAGGAAAGGCAGGGATCTCATGATCGGCGTAGACGTCGGCGGCACCTTCACGGACGTGGTGGCCATTGCCGATGGGCAGATCAAGACGGTCAAAGTGGCCACCGATGTGAAGGACACCGAGAAGGGTGTGCTGCGCGGCGCCGAGGAAGTGGGCGTCGCCGACTCCGCGGTGTTCAACCACGCCAGCACCCACGGCCTGAACGCGGTGATCACCCGGCGGTTGCCCAAAATCGCCTTCCTGACCACGTTCGGCCACCGCGACATCCTGGACGTCGGCCGGACCTGGCGCCCCATCGAAGGCTTGATGAACCCGCGGTGGCGCCGCTCGTACGGGGACGCCAACCGCCCGCTGGTCCCGCGCTACCTGCGCAGGGGCATCCGGGAGCGGTTGACCGCCGACGGCGGCGTGCTCATCCCGCTGGACGAGGACCAGGCTCGTCAAGAGCTGGAGATCCTGCGCAACTGCGGTGTGCAGGGCGTGGCGATCTGCCTGATCAACGCGTACGTGAACAACCACCACGAGGAGCGGCTGCGCCAGCTCGCGCACGAGGTGCTCGGCGACGACGTGCCGGTCTCCATCTCCAGCGAGGTCTCCCCGCTGGCCAAGGAGTTCGCCCGCGCGTCGACCACCGTGGTCGACGTCTTCATGCGGCTGATCTACGACGAGTACTGCAAGCGGCTGGACGCCGGCCTGCGGGACCTCGGCTTCACCGGGGATTTGAACTTCGCCGACTGTGCCGCCCAGCTGGTGCGCGCCGACGAGGCGATGGAGCACCCGTTCCGGATCGTGTTCGCCGGCCCGGCCGCGGGCACGGTGTCCAGCGCCCACTTCGGCGAGCTCATCGGCGTGAAGAACCTGCTGTGCGCGGACGTCGGCGGCACGTCGTGCGACATCAGCATGGTCACCGACGGCGAGCCGTTCGTGAACACCACGTTCGAGCTCGAGCACGACCTGATCGTCAACGCGCTGTCCAACGAGATCTCCAGCATCGGCGCCGGTGGCGGCAGCCTGGTCACCGTCGACGCCTCCGGTGAGCTGAAGGTCGGCCCGGGCAGCGCGGGCGCCGACCCCGGCCCGGCGTGCTACGGCCTCGGCGGCAAGCAGCCGACCACCACCGACACCTGCCTGCTGATGGGCATCATCGACCCGGACGGCTTCGCCGGTGGCCGGATGCGGCTGAACCCGGACCTGGCCAAGCAGGCGTTCGAGGACCTGGACAGCCCGCTGTCGTTCGACCAGCGCGTCAGCTACGCGTTCAACATCGGCATCAACAACATCGCCGAAGGCGTCACCAACATCGCCATCCAGCACGGTGTCGACCCGCGCGACTACAGCCTGGTCGCCTACGGCGCGGCGGGCCCGATGCTGCTGCCCGCGGTGCTGGACCTGGTGCACGCGGCCGAGGTCATCGTGCCCCCGCACCCGGGTCTGTTCTCCGCGCTCGGCCTGGTCAGCTCCGACCTGGTGTACGCGGACAGCCGCAGCTCCTACACGCTGCTCACCGCGGAAGCCGCCGAGCAGGTGGACAAGGTCTACCGCTCGATGGAGCGCCGGGTGGCCGAACGGCTGCCGGAGGAGTACCGGGACCAGGTCGAGTTCGTGCGCAGCTTCGACGGCAGGCTCGCCGGGCAGACCTGGGAGACGCCGTTCATCGCGGTGCCCAGCGGCGAGATCGGGGCGGACGAGATCGCCGAGATGGTGCGCAACTTCCACGACGCCTACGAAGAGCGCTCCGGCAACCGCTTCGAGGCGCTGCCGGTGCAGGGCGTGACCTACCGGGTCCAGGCGGTCATCAAGTCCAAGAAGGTCAGCTATCCGGAACTGCCCGAGCGTCCGGCAGGTGACGAGCTCACCCCGGACCGGATGCTGACCATCAAGTACCTGGAGTCCGAGCCGATCGAGGCGGGCGAGTACCAGCGGGACGCCCTGCGTGCGGGCGACGAGGTCCCCGGCCCCGCCGTCATCCGCGAGCCCTTGTCCACCACCTTCCTCGTCCCCGGCCAGGTTGCCACCGTCGGCCGCCACGGCGAGCTGCGTATCCGGAAGGCCTGAGTCATGACCGAAGCAACAGCCCTGAAGGACCTCGACGACGCCGCGTTCGAGGCGCGCTACGCATCGGACCGGTTCACCGCGTCGGTGCTGTCCAACCGGATGCGGTACATCGTCCAGCACATGTGTACCGGCCTGCTGAACAACGCGTTCTCGTTGATCCTGCGTGACTGGTACGACTTCGCCGCCACCATCTCCGGGCCGCCGGAGCAGAACTACCCGATGGCCTCGGTGAGCAACAGCCTGGCGATGTTCCTCGGCACGATGTCCGAGGCGGTGCGCAACACCATCGAGGAGTACGGGCCGGAGAACCTGCGTCCCGGCGACGTGATCATCTGCAACGACCCGTACCGCGCGGGCAACCACGTCAACGACATCTGCTTCATCCGCCCGGTGTTCCACAACGACCGGCTGGTGTCGTTCGTCAACCTGCGCGCGCACCAGCTGGACATGGGCGGTGTGGTGCCCGCCGGCTTCAGCGGTACCAAGCGCAACGTCTACGAGAACGGCCTGGTCATCGCGCCGATGCTGCTGTACCGGGACAACAAGCCGGTGAAGTCGTCGTTCAACTTGATCTTCGACAACGCGCGGTTCTGCGAGCTGCTGTTGCCGGACATCAAGACGATCTACCAGAACCTGCTGCTCGGTGAGCAGCTGATCCTGGAGAGCATCGACCGGTACGGCGTGGACGCCTACCTGGGCGCATTGCGCTACGCCACCGACACGTCGGCCGAGTCGATGAGCCGCGCCATCGCCGAGATCCCGGACGGGGTCTACGAGGCGGAGGAAGGTATCGACTGCGACGGCATAGACGACAGCATCGAGTACCGCATCAAACTGAAGATCACCAAGGTCGGCGACCGCATGGAGCTGGACTTCAGCGGAACGTCGCCGCAGGCGCGCACGTCGATCAACGCGGGCATCCTGGACACCAAGACCGCGGTCGGCGTGGCGTTGAAGTTCCTGATCGACTCGGAGTCGCCGTTCACCTCGGGGACCTACCGGCCGATCGACATCGTCATCCCGGCGGGCACGTTCATCAGCGCGACCCCGCCGGACGGCGCGGTCTTCCTGTACTGGGAGAGCACCGGGCCGGTGCTGCTCGCGGTGTTCCGTGCGCTGGAGAAGGCGCTGGGTCGCCGCGCGGTCGGCGGTGACTACGGCTCGCTGAACATCCACAACGCCAACGGCGTGCTGCCGGACGGGACCCCGTGGGTGACCACCGCGCAGTGCGGTGGCGAGCACGGGCCGTGGGGCGCGACCGAGGCGGGCGACGCGGACAGCTACTCGGTCATGTACCAGGCGAACAACCTGGACCCGGCGACCGAGGCCATCGAGTCCGAGGTGCCCGCGGTGGTGCTGCGCAAGGAGTACGCCATCGACAGCGCGGGTGCGGGCACCAACCGCGGTGGTGCCGCGGTGCTCAAGGACACGCTCTACCTCACCGAGGCCGAGCACTGGTCGAGCCCGCTGCACGTGAAGAAGGCCAGCGGCATCGGTGTCTACGGCGGCAAGTCCGGCGCACTGGGCGCCACCTGGGTGTTCGACCCGGACTACTACAACGTGCCGCAGAAGAAGGAGCTCATCCCGACCTCGGACGAGGTCTACGAGGGTTCGACGCCGGTCGCCGGGATGCTCGACCCGAAGACGAAAGCGGTCGACCCGAACGGCGAGTACTTCTACTTCGCCCGTAACCCGGTTTGGCACACCAAGCCGCACGCGGTGTTCCGCTACCTGACCAACGGTGGCGGCGGCTGGGGTTCGCCGCTGGACCGCGAGCCCGAGCGGGTCTGCCGCGACGTGCGCGACGAGTACGTCTCCATCGAAGGCGCGTACGAGCACTACGGGGTCGTCATCAAGGGGGATCCGCACAACGACCCGGAGAACCTGCAGATCGATTACGAGGCGACCGAACGCAGGCGCGCGGAGCTGCGCGCCCAGCAGCCGGCCGCGAACTAGGGAGGCATCACCGTGACTGACAACCCCGCAGCGCCCGACGAGGAGACCGTGCGCAGGCAGAACGAGCTGCGCGAGAAGTTCATCGCCGAACGCGGTTACTGGAACGCGTTCTGGGAGGGGCTGCTGAGCCTGGACCCGAGCTTTTTCGAGGCGTACCTGAACTTCTCCGCGGTGCCGTGGCGCACGGGTGTGCTGGAGCCGAAGATCAAGGAGCTGATCTACGTCGCGATCGACGCCTCCACCACCCACCTGTACGAGCCGGGTCTGCGCCAGCACATCCGCAACGCGCTCTCCTACGGCGCGACCAAGGAAGAAATCATGGAGGTGCTGGAACTGACCAGCGTGCTCGGGATCCACACCTGCACGATGGGCGTGCCGGTGCTGATGGAGGAACTCGAGGCGCACGAGAAGTCGGCATGACCGCGGGCATGCTGCACCCGGACGGCCCGGCGGGAATGACCGGCCAGGTCGCCGTCGTCACCGGTGCCGCGCGCGGGATCGGTGCCGAGGTCGCCAAGGAGCTCGCGGCGGCGGGCGCCGCGGTGACCGTGCTCGACGCCCGGCCGTGCGACGAGGTGGTCACCGCGATCACCGAGGCAGGCGGCTCGGCCGTCGGGCAGATCGTCGACGTCACCGATCGGGGTGCGGTCGCCGCGGCGATGTCCGCGGCGGCCGCCCCGGCCGGGCGCATCGACGCCCTGGTGACCTGTGCGGCGATCTACGGCGACGCCGTCTCGCTCGAGGAGTTGGCCGAACCCGACCTCGACTCGGTGCTGGACGTCAACGTCAAGGGCACGATGTGGTCGGTCGGCGGCGCCCTGCCGCACATGCGGGACCAGGGCGGACGCATCGTCTGCATCGGCTCGGTGGCGGGAAAGATCGGCGGGGTGCTGGCCGGCCCGCACTACGTGGCCAGCAAAGGCGCGGTGCACGCCCTCGTCCGGTGGATCGCCAAGACCGAAGCCGCCAACGGGATCGTGGCCAACGGCGTCGCCCCTGGCGTGGTGGACACCCCGATGATCACCGGCAAGGGCTACCGGCCGGACGGCCACCCGCTCGGCCGGTTCGCCGCGCCCGAGGAAATCGCACGGGTCGCCGCCTTCCTCGCTTCGCCCGCTGCCAGCTACGTCAGCGGCGAGGTGGTCGACGCCAATGGCGGCCTGGCCATGACGTGACGCATCGGCGAGTTCAGCCGAACCCCCAACAACTGCGGTGAGAAGGAGTCGCAATGTCGTATGACGGAGCGTGCGCGATCGTCACGGGCGCCGGGTCGGGTATCGGCCGAGCCTGTGCGCGGCGGCTGGCGGCCGACGGGTTGGCCATCGCTGCGGTGGATGCCAACGAAAAGGCGGCCAAAGCCACCGTCGACGAACTGACCAAGGACGGCCACCGGGCAGCCGCCTTCGGGGTGGACGTCACCGACGAGGACGCGGTCGCGGCGATGGTGCCGCAGGCGGCGGAGCTCGGCGCACCCCGCGTGCTGGTCAACGCCGCCGGGATCATCGTCCGCAAGAAACTGCTGGAGTCCACGCTGGACGAGTGGCGGCGGGTTCTCGACGTCAATCTCACCGGCTACTTCGTGATGTTGAAGAACGTCATCCCGGCGATGGCGGCAGCCGGTGGCGGGTCGATCGTGCAGATCGCCTCGATCGCCGGGCACATCGGCTACGGCTTCACCTCGTACACCGCGGCCAAAGGCGGCGTGCTGGCCATGACCAAGCAGCTGGCCGGTGAGCTGGCCGCGGACAACATCCGGATCAACTCGGTCAGCCCCGGCGTGGTGCACACCGGGATCAACCGGGACACGTTGAGCACGCAGGTCATCCATGACGCGACGGTGAGCGCCACGCCGCTGGGCCGTATCGGTCAGCCGGAGGACATCGCATCCGTGGTGGCCTTCCTGGCCAGCGAGAACGCCGGGTACGTGACCGGGGCGGACCTGGTCGCCGACGGCGGAATGATCAGCCAGGTCAACTGGGGGGATGCGGGGGAGCGTCTGCACAGCTACCACTCCCAGGAGCAGCGATGAGCAACTTTGCAGCGATCCTCGACTACCACGCGTCCCGCGCGCCCGAGAAGGTCGTGCTGCGGCAGGGCGATCGCACGCTCACCAACGCCCACCTGCTGGAGCGGGTGAACGCGCTGGCCGCCGGGTTGCGCGACCTCGGCGTCGGGCGCGGGGACATCGTCGGGTTGTTGCTGTACAACCACCTGGAATTCTTGGAGGCCACGTTCGCCGTCAACCGGCTGGGCGCGGCCTTCCTGCCGATGAACTACCGGCTGGCCCCGGACGAGTGGCGCTACATCCTCGAGCACGCCGGGGCGGTGGCCTTGCTGACCGAGCCGGAGTTCCAGGGCTCGATCGACCCGGTGCTGCCGGACGGGGTGCGGCACCGGCTGTTGCTGGGTGCGGACCAGGCGCCGGACGGTTGGCTCGACTACACCGCGCTGGTCGAGGCGAACCGCGGCCGCCAGGTGCCGTGCGAGCCGGTCGGCCCGGACGACCTGCAGCGCCTGATGTACACCTCGGGCACGACGTCTCGGCCGAAGGGTGTCTGCATCACGCACGGCAACCTGACGTGGAAGAACCTCGGGCACATCGTGGAGTTCGGCCTGACCGCCGACGACACCACGCTGGTGTGCGGTCCGCTGTATCACGTCGGTGGCTTCGACCTGCCGGGTGTCGGAACGCTGCACGCCGGCGGCTCGCTGACCGTGATGCGGAAGTTCGAAGCGGCCAAGGCCGTCGACATCATCGAGCGGGAGCGGCCGACCAACGTGTGGCTGGCGCCGTCGTTGATGAACGCGATCCTGCAGCTGCCGGACCTGCACGACCGGGACACCTCGTCGATCCGGTTCATCATCGGTGGTGGCGAGAAGATGCCGGAGCCGCTGATCGAACGGATCTTGAAGGCGTTCCCGAATGCCTGGTTCTCCGACGCGTACGGACTGACCGAGACGGTTTCCGGCGACACGTTCAACGACCGCGACCACACGTTGTCCAAGGCCGGCTCGGTGGGCCGCCCGGTGGTGCACACCGAAGTGCGCATCGTCGATCCGGACGGCAACGACGCGCCGACCGGTCAGCTTGGCGAGATCGCCCTGCGTGGGCCGAAGGTCAGCGCGGGCTACTGGCGCGACCCGACGGCGACCTCCGCCGCGTTCCGTGACGGCTGGTTCTTCACCGGCGACGTCGGCCGCCTCGACGAGGACGGCTACCTGTATGTCGAGGACCGGAAGAAGGACATGATCGTCTCGGGTGGGGAGAACATCGCCACGCCCGAGGTGGAGCGGGTGCTGTACGAGCACCCGGAGGTCGTCGAGGCGGCGGTCGTCGGGATGGCGCATCCGCGCTGGGGTGAGGTGCCGCAGGCGTTCGTGGTGCTGAAGCCGTCCTCGACCGCGTCGGCCGAGGACTTGCAGGCGTTCTGCCGAGAGCGGTTGGCCAAGTTCAAGGTGCCCGCGGCGGTGACGTTCCTGGAGGAGCTGCCGCGGACCCCGTCGGGCAAGGTGCTCAAGCGTCAGCTGCGTGAGGCGAAGGCATGAGCGGAACTCTCCAGGGCAAGGTTGCCTGGGTGACCGGTGCGGGCAAGGGGTTGGGCCGCGCCATCGCGGTGGCGCTCGCCGAGGCGGGCGCCACCGTGGCGGTCAGCTCGCGCACCAAGACCGACCTGGACGACTTCGTGGCCGAGGTCGGTGGCGGGCTGGCCGTGCCGGGCTCGGTGGCGGAGCCCGGGTTCGCCGATCAGGCGGTCGCCGCGATCGTCGAGCAGTTCGGCAGGCTGGACGTGGCGGTGACGGCGGCCGGGATCAGCCCGACGTTCCACCGGACGGAGAAATCGCGCGACGAGGACTGGACGGCGGTCATCGACACGAACCTGACCGGCACGTATTACTGTGCCCGCGCCGCCGGGCGGCAGATGCTCCAGCAGGGCGGCGGCAGCATCATCACCGTGTCGTCCGTGCACGCCACCGCCGGGATGGAACGCATCGCGGCGTACGCGGCGAGCAAGGGCGGGGTCGAGGCGCTCAGCCGGGTGATGGCGGTGGAGTGGGCCGATCGCGGCGTGCGGGTCAACGTGCTCGCGCCGGGCTACTTCCACACGGATCTGTCCGAGGGCCTGGTCAGCAGCAAGTGGGGCGAACGGATCGTGGCCAGGACCCCGCAGAAGCGGGTGGCCGCTCCGCCCGAGCTCGGCGCCGCCGCGGTGTACCTGGCGTCGGACGCGGCGAGCTACACCACGGGAAGCACGCTGACGGTCGATGGCGGGTGGACCGCGGCTTAGCGCCGACGCCTCGGGAACTACGGCGGTGCGCCGCCTCGTCGCGCGGAATCGTCGGGTTCGACGGGCTGGGCGGTCGGGAATCGTCGCGCCCGCGGACCGTCGGCCGAACTCAGCCGGGCCGTCGGGACTGGTCGAGTTCAGTGGCCGGGTCCTCCGGGCTGGTCGAGCTCACATCGCCGGGCCGTCGTGACGGGCCGACCGACACGTGCCCAGCCGGCCGGCCTGGAGCACCCCACGCCGGCCGTGTCGCTGCCGGCACCCCGCACAGTCCTACTCGACGACCGCGGCCAGTGCGACCGTGATCCCCGCCGGGCCTCTGACGTAGGCGAGCTGGTGGGTCTCGTACCGCACGATGTCGCCGATGAGTTCGGCGCCGTGCGGCCGCAGCCGGTCGAGGGCGGCGTCGACGTCGTCGACGGCGAACATGACCCGGTGGCCACCCAACGCGTGCACCGGCGTGGAACCGTCGCCGGCTGCGGGTGGGGAGAGGTACTCGGTCAGCTCGATCCGGCCGTGCCCGTCAGCGGTGCGCATCATCGCGAGGGCGGTTCGCACGCCGTCCAGCCCGAGGAGGCGGTCGACCTCGCCGCCTCCCACCGTCGCCTCTCCCTCCAGTTCCATGCCCAGCGCGCCGAAGAACGCCTTCGCCTTCTCCAGGTCGTCGACGACGATGGCGATGTTGTCCAGGCGCGCAGCGGCGCCGTCGCCGGTCATCGAGCCGCCTCCGCCGCCTTCTGCTGCATGAGTTCGGCGATCGAGGTCGGCAGCGTGGTCTCGAAGTCGATCAACTTCGCCCAGGTCGGCTTCACCACGATCCGCACCATGCGGTCGTAGAGCGCTTTGACGTTCTTCTCCCATTCCACTCGCTGTTCCGGCGTCATCTCATACGTGCCGTTCATCTGCATGTACTCGTCCGGGATGCCTTCGACCTCGTCGAGCTCGGCATTGCCCCGCAGCAGCAGAACCTTCGGCGGGTGCGATTCGGTGTCGATCGTCAAGGCGACCGCGGGATTGCGACGCAACGCGGCGAGTTTGCGCGCGTTCGTCGAGGTGCACATGACGATTTCCGTGCCGTTCCAATGGATGCCGATCGGGATGGCACGGGGTGTTCCGTCCAAGGCGACGAACGCCAGCCTGGCCAGGTCACGGGCCAGCAACTCCTGGCTGTACGGGCGGGCGAGTACGTCGTCGATCGCCTTCTGATCCATGAGTTCCCCTCGGGTTGCCTGCGGCGTATCCGCTCAGCTTTCCGTGTCGGAACCCATCCGTCCACTGGCACGGTGCGGGCTGTCCGCCCGGCGATCGACCCGGCAACGTCAGCTGACGTCGGTGGAGGCGAGGATGCGGGAAATCAGGCCGTCCAGGTCGAGATGGGTGGACTCGGCACCGCGCGGGATCAGGTTCGTGCTGGCCTCGGCGAAGGCGTCGACCTCCTCGCGCGGCAGAACGACGTGTGCTCGGTCGGCGGGGGAGCCGAGGTGGACGCAGACGTTGGTGTCGTCGCAGTGGATGTGGGCGTCGCCCTCGCCGGACGGCACCCCGGCGAGGGCCTCCAGCAGCAGGCCGCGGTCGAAGCACCATTCCTGCGCTGGGAAGATCATCCACACCGCGTGCGGGTCGTTCCGCGAATAACGGAGCTGAACCTCGACGGCATTCGGTGGGGTCCCGTCGATGATGACGTGGCCGCTGACTGGTTTGCTGATCTCGTGTAGTGGCATCGTGCGCTCCGGACAAGTTGCCGTTGTCGGCATGGTTTCCGCATCAAGAACGGTTCCGGATTCGGCTCGGGAAATCTGGCGTGCTGGCCCTTCGGCTGCGCGTGCCATCCCGCTCGATGCGCACGGGCTCGCCCCCGGCAGGCAGGGGTTGTCCCCACCGTCGGCGGCCAGGACAGCGGGTGGCCGAGCACCGTCGGCGCTGCTCGGACCCGCCGGCCCCAGCGCGAATCGGCGTCCGGTACCCTCTTCCACGGAGGATTGGCCGAGCGGCCTAAGGCGCACGATTGGAAATCGTGTTGGGTGTGAAAGCCCTCACGGGTTCGAATCCCGTATCCTCCGCCAACGACCAGCGCAAACGCCGGATCGCTCAGCAGAGCGGTCCGGCGTTCGCTTTGAGTAGGGGAGCCCGCTCGCCGACCGAGCTCGAAGTAGTCGGCCAGCTCGTCCGGCGTCGTCAGCAGACGTCGTAGACCGCGTCGGAGCGACGTTCCAGCAACACGGTGTCGTGCCACACGCCGTTGACCTGGGCGATGCGCTCTCGGACGCCGACAGTGCGGTAGCCGGCTGCGTGATGGAGCCCGATGCTTGCCCGGTTCTCCGTAAAGATGGACGTTTGCAATGTCCACAGCCCGGCGCTGTCCGCCTCGACCACCTGCTGCCGGATCAACGCCTTGCCGACACCGCGGCCGCGGTAAGCCTCGTCGACGTAGATGGCGCTCTCGGCGACGCCCGCATAGCACTCGCGGTCCGACACCGGGCTCAAGGCCGTCCAGCCGACGACCACGCCGTCGATCTCGGCCACCCACCGGTGCCCGGGCAGCCACCGGGCGTCGAGCGAGGCACGACTGGGCACCGTCGTCTCGAACGTCGCGATCCCCGTCGCTATGCCCTCGCCGTAGATGCGGCGCACGGCAGGCCAGTCCTCGGGCCGTAGAGCACGAACGTGGACGTCCGCGGGTACGTCGGCGGGACAGCACGGGCGCGGCGCGAGCGTGCCCATGACGACGTCGGCGGCGTGCGGCAGGCCGGTGCAGCAGGCCTCGTTGACCATCACCCTGGTCGCAGTGCCTTCCTTGTGCAGCCGAAGAAAGCCGACCTCGGCGAGCTTGCGGATGTGGTGCGAGCACGTGGACTGACTGATGCCCAACTGCTGCGTCAGCGCTCCGACCGTCATCCCGCCGGGCGTCGTAGCCACTACGTGCAACAGCCGGACACGAGTCGGGTCGGCCAGGCAGGAGAACCACTCCGCATACTTCGCCGCGTCGTCATCCGGCAACACCCGCGGGGCGGGAGCGCTGATCGTCATAACGACATTATCGATGGCTCTCGATGGTTGCGTCAATCGATCTCCATCGATACATTGAGCGACATTCAATCGATGAACACCGATGAAGGGGTCGATGATGGACGAGGTGCCGGTTGTCGTGGTCGGCGCGGGTCCAGTGGGGTTGGCGGCTGCCGCGGAAGCGCTGGAGCGCGGACTGAACCCGCTGGTGTTGGAGCGTGGGGAGTCCGCGGGGGCGAGTGTCACGGAGTGGGCCCACGTGCGGATGTTCTCGCCGTGGTCGGAGCTGATCGCGCCGGCGGCCGGCCGGCTGCTGGAGTCGACGACGTGGCAGAAGCCGGATGATGCGGCCTATCCGACGGGCGGCGACTGGGTCGAGCGGTATCTGCGGCCGCTGGCCGAGGCGCTCGGCGATCGTGTCCGTTTCGGCGCCGAAGTGACAGGAGTTGCCCGCCGCGGGCGCGACCGCGTCGTGGACGCGGGACGGGAGACCGAACCGCTGATCGTCCATGTGCGCACCGCTGATGGTCGCGAGGAGCGCATCACGGCGCGGTCACTGATCGACTCCTCCGGCACCTGGAGCTCGCCGAGTCCGCTTGGTGGTGACGGGCTGCCCGCGCTCGGCGAGCGTGCTGCGGCCGAGCACATCACTTATCGCATACCGGATCTGTCGCAGCCCGCTGAGCGGGCTCGCTATGCGGGCAAGCACGTGCTAGTAGCCGGTAGCGGACACTCCGCGCTCACCGCGCTGGTCAGCCTCGTGGCGCTCGCGAAGGCTGCGCCCGCCACCCGGATCAGCTGGGTGCTGCGCCGGGGCACGGTCGGAGGCGTCTTCGGCGGCGGCGCTGCCGATCAGCTTCCCGCGCGCGGCGCCCTTGGCGTGCGCGCACAGCAAGCCGTCGACGCCGGCGCGGTGCGCGTGGTCACCGGCTTCCGCACGGCGGCCGTGGAGGCCGCGTCGAACGGTCGGCTCACTCTCCTGTCGGGCGACGGTCAGCGTGTCGAGGACGTCGACGAGGTCGTCGTGGTCACCGGCTTTCGCCCTGACCTGTCGTGGCTGTCGGAGCTCCGTCTCGAGCTCGACACCACGTTGCAGGCCCCGGTCGCGCTCGCACCACTGATCGACCCGAACGTGCACTCCTGCGGAACCGTGCCGCCGCACGGCGTCAAGGAACTCTCCCATCCGGAACCGGGCGTGTTCCTCGCCGGAATGAAAAGTTATGGCCGGGCGCCGACCTTCCTCGCCATGACCGGCTACGAGCAGGTGCGCAGCATCGTCGCCGAGCTGGCCGGCGACCGTGAGGCGGCCGAGCGGGTCGAGCTGGTGCTGCCCGAAACGGGTGTGTGCGGCGGCGCGGGCTTGTTCGACCGAGCCGAGTCGCAGCCCGACGGCGGATGTTGCGGCGCACCGGCCGAACCGCAGTCCGTCTCGCTGCCCGGCCCGACCGTTCGCTGATGACCACCACGACGGCGCATGCTGAGGCGCTCACCGGTGCCGGCCTGCGCCGCGTGTTGGTCGTTCTGTGCGTCACCGAGATCACCAGTTGGGGCGTGTTGTACTACGCGTTTCCTGTACTCGCCCCGTCGATCAGCGCTTCGACTGGCTGGTCGCTCATGGAGATCACGGCCGCGTTCTCGGTGAGTCAAGTGGTCTCGGCGCTGGTGGGCATCGTCGTCGGGCGCCTGCTCGATCGCAGAGGTCCGCGCGGGATCATGACCGCCGGATCAGTCGTGGCGGTACCTGCGGTTCTGCTGATCGCGTCCGCGCAGAACCTCGTTTGGTTCTTCGTCGGTTGGAGCGTCGCAGGCATGGCGATGGGAGCTGTTCTCTACCCGCCGGCTTTCGCCGCCCTCACGCGCTGGTACGGACCACGTCGGGTTCGAGCACTGACGGTCCTGACGCTGGTCGCAGGTCTCGCCAGCACGGTGTTCGCGCCGTTGACGGCGTTCCTGGCCAGGGACGGTGACTGGCGGACCACGTATGTCGTGCTCGCGGGCGTGTTGGCCGTGATCACCGTTCCCGGCCACCTCTGGGGTCTCCGGGGACCGTGGCCCGACGCTGAGGCGCCCGATCCCGCTCGGCACGCGGCCGATCCGGCAGCCATCGCGCGAAGCCGTCCGTTCCTCGCGCTGGGCGTTGCGTTGTCGCTCACCGTCTTCGCAGCGTTCGCGGCTGTCGTCAACCTTGTTCCGCTGTTGGCCGAGCGCGGCATCGACACCGGAACAGCGGCTGTCGCCCTCGGTCTCGGTGGCGCCGGACAGGTGCTCGGGCGACTCGGATACGGCTGGCTGTCGCGCAACACGAGCACTCGCATGCGCACGTCGCTGATCTTGCTGGCCATCGGGGTCACGACCGGGCTGCTCGGCGTGCTCCGCTCGGTTGCTGCGTTGACAGCGGTGGCGGTCGCGGCGGGTATGGCTCGCGGCGTGTTCACCTTGCTGCAGGCGACAGCCGTCACCGACCGCTGGGGCGCCACCCACTACGGCCGTTTGACCGGGTTGCTGTCGGCCCCACTCACCGCAACGATGGCGCTCGCCCCATTCGCCGGCGCGGTCGTCGCGGACCTGTTCGGCGGCTATTCCGCCGGGTTCCTGGTGCTCGCCGGACTCGCGGTGCTGGCAGCGGTCTTGGCTCTCGCCAGCACGCCCCCGAGGCGAGAGGTGTGACGCCACACAGGTTCGAAGGTCGCAGGTGGTCGGAAGAACCGGGTCCACCAGCTGAACCGGGGGCAGGCAGGCTGACTCCGTCGTACCGGCGCCACGTGCGCCAGGCGCTCACGAGGGCGAGGCTGTCGCCTCGTCAAGCGGCACGGACCAACGCTTGGGGGCAGGGCTGCCGGTGACCTGTTCGACGACGATCTTGCCGGTACCGGCGTGCTGCCGAACCAGGCCGCCGGCGTACATGTCCTCGACCGCGGCGACCTCCTCGGCGTTCGGGACCGGGTTGGTGCACTCGACACCGGCCGAGCTGCCGGACATCAGGCTCTCGCACGGCCCCGGCTTGTTGTCGTACAGCCCGAGGCTGTGGCCGAACTCGTGCGCGGCGATCCGCACCAGGTCGTAGCCCTCGTCGACGCCTTCCTTGCCGAACCACACGGTGAGGTCGTCGCCGGGCATCGCGGGCCCGATCTCGGCGCGCGGCCACCCCGGGTCGGCGACGAACGAGACATCCGGATCTCCGCCCGGCTCGACCTCGTCGATCTGCACGTTCTCCAGCTGCTCGTTCCAGATCGCGATGCCTTGCGCGATGGCGTCGGCGTACTCGGAGGCCTGACTGGCGTCGTAGGTGATCGTGACTTGCGCCGGAGCGACGGTCGCGGCCGAGGCCGATGGCGCGACCGCGACCAGCTGCAGCAGCAGCGTGATGCCGGCGATGGCGGTGCGGACAGCGGTGCGAGCGAGCATGGTCTCTCCTTGTGGGACGAGGACCGGGACCTTTCCGGGGTAACACCCGTTCGGCACCCGCGACCACGTTCTTTCGTCGTTCAGCCCGAACGCAGAGCGGGAGCAAGCACCCACACCGACACGAAAACGCCGGGGCCGCAGCAGCGGCCCCGGCGTTGGCGGAGTTCGTTACTCCTCGTCGTCCGGCAGCGCGTGGTCGGCCACGCCGGGGTTCGGGTCCCGGCTGAGGTCGATCAACGGGCTGGGTTCGGCGCCTTCGGGCAGCGCGTGGTCCGGGACGCCGGGCGTCGGGTCGCGAGTCAAGTCGATGTGCTCGCGACCGGTCGGCTGGTCGCTCATCAGATCCCCTCCAGTTTCGTCTCGACCCCGGCCACCCTAATAGCTCGGCTATTTGGCGCCGGGCTTGACGCGCACCACGGCTGGGTCATGGTCGCTGTTCTGGTCGTGGAACTCGGCGTTGATGTGCACGATGTCGAACGCGACCGACTTGAACCCGCGCGAGGTCAGGATGTGGTCGAGCACCTGCGACTTGCCGTCGAACACGTAGCCGTACTGTTCCTCCGGCGGCAGGATCTCCACCAGGTCGGTGAGCGCGCCGTCCTCGGTCAGCACCCGCAGGGTGGGCGAGAACGAGAAATCGTTCAGATCGCCCGCGACGACGATGTTGGCGAACCGGTCCCGCCGCTGGATCTCGTCGACGAACGCGCGCACGGCCTTCGCCTGCTCGACGCGCTGTTCCTCGGATACCCGGGCGGGCGGCTGGAAACGCCCGTGCACCGGCTGGTCGCCACCTTTCGACGCGAAGTGGTTGGCCACCACGAACACGGTCTTGCCGCGGAAGACGAACTCCCCGGCCAGCGGCTTGCGGCTGTCGGTGAACGCCTGGTTGGTCGGGTCGATCCGGCCGGGCGAGATCGACAGGTGCGGCTTCTTCGACCCGAGGACCTTCACCGGCGTGGTCGCGTCCCCGCCGGGCCGATCGACGAACGACACCCGCTTCGGGTTGAACAGGAACGCCACCCGGATGTTGCCGCCCGGCTCGCCGCCGTCGGCCAGGTCCTCCGGGTCGATCTGCCGCCACTCGTAGCGCGGACCACCCGCCGCCACGATCGCGTCGACGAACTTGTTCAACGTCTCGTCGGCGGCGACGACACCGTCGTCGGGTTCCTGTGCGCCGTTGTTGTCCTGTACCTCTTCCAGCGTCACGATGTCCGGCGAGGCGAGATTCTCCACGACGCCCTTCGCCAACGCGTCGAACTTCGCCTGGTCGTCGGACGGGGAGAGGTTCTCCACGTTGTACGTGGCCACGGCCAGCTCGTACGGCCGCTGCTTACGCGTGGTCTCCCGCTGCAGGTCGCCGGGGACGACGTCGCCGAGCTCGGTGGCCATCAGGGTGTACCCGCCGAACTGGTCGTACTCCACCACACCGGCGGTGACCCCGGCGAGCGTGTCGCCGGTGTCGGCCTTGGGGAACGGACGCTCGGCGAACGGGATGAGCGACTCGATCTTCAGCACACCGGTCGGGTCGTTGTCGTAGCCGGTGTAGAGGGTGCCGCCCCGAGCACTCGGGTACTCGTCGGGCTTGCTGGTGACGAACAGTTCGTTGTACGAGGTGGTCGGGCCGACGACCGGTGCATCCGTCACCTGGACCCGCATGCCTTCCCGGCTCTCCCAGAAGTCCAGCGCGTAGGCCTCGGGCTCCAGTGGGAGTGGCTCGATGTTGCCGCCCGGCTTGGCGGTGAGCTGCGCGGGCACGGTGTCCGGCGTGATCTTCTCCGCCTCGGGCACGTCGTTGCCGGACGAGGTCACGGTCCACGTGGCGTCGGTCAGCTCGGTGGTCGACTGGAACGGCGAATCGCTCGGGTTCGTGGGATAGAACTCGTCGACCGTGCCGGACACCGTCACGGCGTCGCCGACCTTGACGTCGGGCGTCGTGTTGCCGGTGTACACGAACAGGCCCTCCGAGGTGCGGGGGTCACCGTCGCCCTGGGGGTCCTGGAACCAGAATCCGCGCGCCGAGCCGAACGCCCGGATGGCGGTCACGACGCCTTTGACGTCGCTGACCTGCTGACCGTCGAACGGTGAGAGCCGGGTGGTGCCTTGGATCTGAGCGATCGTGGCCTGCTGGGCCTCGGGTGCCGCCGTGGCCGGGACGGCCAGCCCGGTCAGTGCGGTCAGCGAGGCGGCGGACAACGCGACAAGGTGTGCGCGCCTGCGTCCGGTGAGAGTCACGGTGATCCCCTGTTCGTCCTGCGCGGTATGACGGCGTGATCGTCCCCCAGAAGGATGAACGATGGAAGAACGTTCGACGGCTGTCGACGTCAGATGCGTCCTTCCGGCTGCCTACTTTCGTCGGGTTTGTACCGCAATGCGCCCCCGGCGGGGGTACGACACTCAACGAAGGTAGGCAGCCGGGGCCGAAACCGCTGGACGTACTCGCGCTCGGCCGCAATGGGAGCCGGCCGGCCCGCGACGGGCGCCGGACGAATTCGTGCTCGGTTGCGACGAGCCGGACCCGGCGTGCAAACCTGCGCCGGAAGCCGGAAGCCGGAAGCCGGAAGCCGGAAGCCGGAAGCCGGAAGCCGGAAGCCGGAAGCCGGAAGCCGGAAGCCGGAAGCCGGAAGCCGGAAGCCGGAAGCCGGAAGCCGGAAGCCGGAAGCCGGAAGCCGGACGCGGCATGCGAGCCGGCGCCCGGCTCACCCCGGCAACTCAGCCGCAGATCGCGCCGTCGGCGGCGGAGCCCACCAGCTTGGCGTACTTGGCCAGCACGCCGGAGGTGTAGCGCGGCTTGCGCGGCTGCCACTGCTGCTTGCGGCGGGTCAGCTCGTCCTCGTCGACCAGCACGTCCAGCGTGCGGTTGTCGAGGTCGAGGCGGATCCGGTCGCCGTTCTGCACCAGGGCGATCGGGCCGCCGTGCGCCGCCTCCGGAGCCACGTGGCCGATGCACGGGCCGTGCGTGGCACCGGAGAACCGGCCGTCGGTGATCAGCAGAACGTCCGAGCCCAGGCCCGCACCCTTGATCGCCGCCGTGACCGCCAGCATCTCGCGCATGCCCGGGCCGCCCGCAGGGCCTTCGTAGCGGATGACCACCGCGTCGCCCGGTTTGATCTGGCCCGCCTCGAGCGCCGGCATCACGTCGGCCTCGTCGTCGAACACGCGCGCGGTGCCTTCCATGACCCGCGCGGGCAGCGACGCGCTCTTCACCACGGCGCCGTCCGGAGCCAGCGAGCCGCGCAGGATGGTCAGGCCACCCGTGCCGGCCAGCGGCTTCGACAGCGCCGAGATGATCTTGCCGTCCGGGTCCGGCGGGTTGATGTCGGCCAGGTTCTCCGCCATCGTCTTGCCGGTCACGGTCAGCGTGTCGCCGTGCAGCAGGCCCGCGTCCAGCAGCGCCTTCATCACCACCGGCAGGCCGCCGATCTTGTCGATGTCGCTCATCACGTAGCGGCCGAACGGCTTGACGTCGGCCAGCAGCGGGGTGCGCTCACCGATCCGGTTGAAGTCGTCGATGGACAGGTCGACCTCGGCCTCGCGCGCGATGGCCAGCAGGTGCAGCACCGCGTTGGTCGAGCCGCCGAGCGCGGTCACCACGGTGATGGCGTTCTCGAACGCCTCGCGGGTCATGATCTGCCGCGCGGTGATGCCCTTGCGCAGCATCTCCACGACCGCCTCGCCGGAGCGCTTGGCGTAGTCGTCACGACGACGGTCCACCGCGGGCGGCGAAGCGCTGCCGGGCAGCGACATGCCGAGTGCCTCGGCCGCGGAGGCCATGGTGTTCGCGGTGAACATGCCGCCGCACGCGCCCTCGCCCGGGCACGCGTGCCGCTCGATGTCCTCCAGCTCCTTCGGCGTGATCCGGCCGAGCGCGCACGCGCCGACCCCTTCGAACGCGTCCTGGATCGTGATGTCGTTGCCGTTGAGGTTGCCGGGCAGGATCGACCCGGCGTACAGGAACACCGAGGCCAGGTTCAGCCGTCCGGCGGCCATCAGCATGCCGGGCAGCGACTTGTCGCAGCCGGCGAGCAGCACCGAGCCGTCCAGCCGTTCTGCGTGCATCACGCATTCCACCGAGTCGGCGATGATCTCCCGGCTGACCAGCGAGGACCGCATGCCCTCGTGGCCCATGGAGATGCCGTCGGACACCGAGATGGTGCCGAACTCCAGCGGGAAGCCGCCGGCATCGCGCACGCCTTCCTTGACGCCTTGCGCGAGTCGTTGCAGGGACAGGTTGCACGGGGTGATCTCGTTCCACGACGAGGCCACGCCTACCTGCGGCTTGTCCCAGTCCTCGTCGGTCATGCCGACGGCCCGGAGCATGGCGCGCGCGGGCGCCCGCTCGTATCCGCTGGTGACTTCGTGGCTACGTGGCTTGACGTTCACCTCTGGCTGGCCCTGCTCATCCATGCAGGTCATGGTCGCAAACCGGGCAAGTCGGGGTGCAGCCAGGGCGGTGATTCAGGGTCGCCAGTACCCCATCGCCGTGATGGCTTTGCGGTCCAATCGGTAATGGTCACGCAGGACGCCGACCAGACGCCGGGTGGTTCTGGTGTCGCACGCGACCCACGCATGCCGGCCTGTGGCGTCGAACGCGGCCTCTGCCACGGCCTGCACCAGGCCCGCGCCGGCGTCGGTCCGCCGTACCCAGGTGACCTCGGTGTGCGGTGTTGCGGCCACCGGAAGCTTCTGGTCGTCCTCGTGCTGCCACTCCAGCCACACCCGCGCGGGTGTCCCGTCGAGGCCGGTCAACAGGCTGTTGATCGCGGGCAGCGACGCGGTGTCGCCGACGACGAGGTAGCCGGACGGGTCGGGCTTCGGCCAGGTGAACTTGGTGCCGAGGACGGTCGCGTCGATGGTGTCGCCGGGGCGCGCCGCTTTCGCCCACTCGGTCGCCGGGCAGCCGTCGTGCAGGGCGAACTCGATGTCCGTGGTGCGGGCCCGCGGGTTCGGGTCGACCAGCGTGAAGCCGCGCTGCTGCAGCTTGGTCCCGTTCGGTATCCACAGCCTGATCCACATCGTCGGGTGTACCGGCAGGTCGTCGAGCAGGGTGCCGGTGTCGAACGAGACGCGGAGGTAGTGGTCGGTGACGAACCGGCTGCCGCGCACGGTCAGCTGGTAGTCGCGGCCACGCCAGGCCTTGATGACCAGGCCGTCGAATCCGCGGGAGGGCTTGGACATGAAGGCAGGCTAGCCCGGAACAACGGCGATATCCTGCGGCAGTGACCGGGGTCGCGGGAGTGCTGCTGGCCGCCGGGGCAGGCACGCGATTCGGCCGCCCCAAGGCGCTGGTGGAATTCGCCGGTCAGCCGCTGGCTCACCGTGGTGCGGCGATGTTGGCCGCGGCGGGCTGCGACCCGGTGCTGGTCGTGATCGGCGCGGCTGCTGACGAAGTACGCCGAACGTTGGCGGATTCGCCTGCGCGTCTGGTCGACAACCCTGATTGGTCGACCGGGCTGGCGTCTTCTCTCAAGGCGGGGCTCGCCGCGCTGCCGGCAGACACCGAAGCCGCCATCATCACCTTGGTCGACCAGCCGCTGGTCGGAGTCGCCGTGGTGCGTCGGATGCTGCAGGCATTCGACGAAGGCGCGCGCTTGGCGATGGCGTCGTATCACGGCCGACGCGCTCACCCGGTTTTGTTGGGGCGCCACCATTGGGCGGGCGTCGCCGAACTGGCGCACGGCGATGCGGGCGCCCGCGGCTATCTGCGTCAGCACGCCGACGACGTGGTCGAGGTCGATTGCACCGGCCTCGGTGACCCGGTCGACATCGACCGGCCCGAGGATCTCGACATGGTGGGAAAGCGGGCCTGAAAAGGCGCGCTGAAAGGATGATCTGTCAAAGCGCTCTCGCTCCACGGGCGAGGGGATTTTCCTGAAGAAGCGGACCAAGGCGATCGTCCTCACGGTCGTCGGGATTTGCAGCAGGGTTTCGCGCAGCTGCAGCAGCAATTTGCCCAACCGCAGCAGAATTTCGCGCAGCCGGCGCAAGGATTCGGTCCGCAGCAGTCGTTCGGCCCACCGCCCAACAACGGCCCCGCGCCCGGCTACGGCCCACAACAGCAGCACCCGCAGCAGCCGGTTGGGGTCCGCCGTCCGGCCCGCCGCAGGGCAACTGGGGACCGCAGGGCTGACTTCGCGGAACGCCCGGAGCGCCCGGGCCGACTTCGCCTGGCGGCGCGCGCCGCGGCGCCGTGGTGTTGGATGGGAACTCCCGCCAACGCAAGGAGAAACCATGACGCCGACCAAGCCCGAAGTCACCATCACCCCCGGCGCGCCTTCCGGCATGCTCGAGATCGACGACGTGCAGGTGGGTGACGGCGCCGAGGCCACCCTCGGATCCGAGGTCACCGTGCACTACGTCGGCGTCGCGCAGTCCACCGGCGCGGAGTTCGACGCGTCCTGGAACCGCGGCGAGCCGTTCTCGTTCACGCTCGGTGGCGGTCAGGTCATCAAGGGCTGGGAGCTGGGCGTCAAGGGCATGAAGGTCGGCGGCCGCCGCAGGCTCACCATCCCGCCGCACCTCGGGTACGGCTCGGCCGGTGCAGGCGGGGTCATCAGGCCCAACGAGACGCTCGTCTTCGTGGTCGATCTGCTCGGCGTCGAGTAGGCACGCACGCGGGATCTGCTCGGCGTCGAGTAGGCACGCACGCGGGACGGCTGACCGCACGGCGAGTGGCCATCGCCGGCCGTCGCGTCAAGATCACGCATCCACCAGGTCCCGCCCGCGCGCCCGGGTGGGCCAGGATCCGAACCGAACTACCGGACAGGATCACCGCACGGGTGGCGGGCCACATCCGCGTCGCCGCACCGGCGTCCCTTGGCGGCCGGTGCCGCGCGCTCGCGCCCGCCGATCAAGCCGCAAATCGTGCCTGCCGAGGCGCCGACTTTGCTAGCTGATCCGCTCACAGCAGATCAGCCGCGCAAGGGACACGCCACATTTTCTGGGGTTCCACTCAAGACGAACCACAACATGTAGTGTTCGGCCCTGCCGATGGTCCGCCGCTGCGAACAGCGGTGGGGCAAGAGGGAATCCGGTGCGAGTCCGGAACTGCCCCGCAGCGGTGAGCGGGAACGACCGCCGTCAACCAAGCACTGGGTACGAGCGCCTGGGAAGCGACGGCCAGTAGGAACCCCGGGCGCCTGCCCGGCCTGCCCGCAAGTCCGAAGACCTGCCGTCGGCGCGCGCACCGCCGGTGCGCGCTGTCCGCAGACCGCGAGGGTGGTCGCGCAGGCTCCGAGGTGGGTTTGTGCGCGCGCTTGCGGTCGCGGGCTTCGAGTTGCCGAGCTCGCGAGGAGAGAGCCGTGACCCTTGCCGAACCGACCCCTGCCCGCACCGACCCGGACACACCGACAGCGCCTTCCGCGGTGACGGTGATCCGGCGGGACGGGTCCACGTCGACGTTCGACGAAGCCAAGATCTCGGTGGCGATGACGAAGGCCTTCCTGGCCGTCGAAGGCACCGACGCCGCCTCGTCGTCCCGGGTACATCACCTGGTGGAGGAGCTGACCGCGCAGGTGCGGGACTCGCTGCTCCGCTACGGCGCCCGGTCGTTGCACATCGAGCAGATCCAGGACCAGGTCGAACTCGCCCTGATGCGCGGTGGTCATCACGCGGTGGCCCGGGCGTACGTGTTGTACCGGGAGGAGCGGGCGAAGGCCCGGGAGCAACAGGCCGAGCGGTCCGAACCCGCCGAGGTGATCCGGGTGAAGAGCCCGGACGGCGCGCTCGAGCCGCTGGACCGCGAGCGGATCGCCGCCGTCGTCGCCGAGTCGGTCGACGGTGTGCCGGACACCGACCCGCAGGCCGTGCTGACCGAGCTGGACCGCAACGTCTACGACGGCATCAGCCAGGACGAGCTGGGCGTGGCCATGGTGATGTCGGCCCGCACGCTCGTCGAACGGGAGCCGAACTATTCCCAGGTCACCGCGCGCCTGCTGCTGAACAACCTGCGTGCGGAAGCGCTGTCGTACCTGGCAGGCGAGCCGCGCGCGGCCACCCAGGCCGAGCTGGACTACCCCGGCTACTTCCGCACCTACCTGACCAGGGCGATCGAACTCGGTCAGGTCGACCCCGAGCTGGGCGAATTCGACCTGACCGCGATCACCGCGGCGATCGAGCCGGAACGTGACCTCGAGTTCGGTTTCCTCGGTCTGCAGACGCTCTACGACCGCTACTTCCTGCACCACGACGGCACCCGCTACGAGCTGCCGCAGGCGTTCTTCATGCGGGTGGCCATGGGTCTGGCGCTGCGCGAGCAGGACCGCGAGGCCCGCGCCGTCGAGTTCTACGACCTGCTGTCCAGCTTCGACTTCATGGCCTCGACGCCGACGCTGTTCAACGCGGGCACCACCCGCCCGCAGCTGTCGTCGTGCTTCCTCACGACCGTCGAGGACGACCTGGACGCGATCTTCCAGTCGTACCGGAACAACGCGCTGCTGGCGAAGTACTCCGGCGGGCTGGGCAACGACTGGACACCGGTGCGCGGTATGGGCGCGCACATCAGGGGCACCAACGGCCAGTCGCAGGGTGTCGTGCCGTTCCTCAAGATCGCCAACGACACCGCGGTCGCGGTCAACCAGGGCGGCAAGCGCAAGGGTGCGGCGTGCGCCTACCTGGAGACGTGGCACATCGACGTCGAGGAGTTCCTCGACCTGCGGCGCAACACCGGTGACGACCGGCGACGCACGCACGACATGAACACCGCGAACTGGATCCCGGACGAGTTCTTGCGCCGGGTCGAGGCCGACGCGGAGTGGACGCTGTTCTCCCCGGACGAGGTTCCGGACCTGCACGACCTCTACGGCAAGGAGTTTGCCGAGCGCTACCGCGAGTACGAGCAGGCGGCCGACCGTGGCGAGATCCGCGTCTTCCGCCGGGTGTCCGCGGTGCAGTTGTGGCGGCGCATGCTCACCATGCTGTTCGAGACCGGCCACCCGTGGATCACGTTCAAGGACCCGTGCAACCTGCGCTCGCCGCAGCAGCACGCCGGGGTGGTGCACTCGTCCAACCTGTGCACCGAGATCACCTTGAACACCAGCCCGGACGAGGTGGCGGTGTGCAACCTCGGGTCGGTCAACCTGGCGCGGCACGTCACGCCGGACGGCCTGGACACCGAGCGCCTGCGCAAGACCGTCACCACGGCCGTGCGCATGCTCGACAACGTCATCGACATCAACTTCTACACAATTCCGCAGGCCAGACGGTCGAATCTGCGGCACCGGCCGGTCGGGCTGGGGTTGATGGGGTACTCCGACGCGCTGAGCGTGCTCAAGCTGCCGGTGGACAGCGTCGACGCGGTGGAGTTCGCCGACCGCAGCATGGAGCACCTGTCGTACTACGCCATCGCGGCGTCGAGCGAGCTGGCCGCCGAGCGTGGCCGGTACGAGTCGTTCGACGGCTCGCTGTGGAGCAAGGGCATCCTGCCGATCGACTCGCTGCGGATCCTCGCCGAGCACCGCGACGGTGACCTCGACGTCGACTACTCCACCACGCTGGACTGGGACACGCTGCGCGAACGGGTGCGCACGGTCGGGATGCGCAACTCGAACGTCATGGCCATCGCGCCGACGGCGACCATCGCCAACATCTGTGGCGTCGGCCAGTCGATCGAGCCGTTGTTCCAGAACCTGTTCGTCAAGTCGAACATGTCCGGCGACTTCACCGTGATCAACCCGCACCTGGTGCGCGAGCTCAAGGAACTCGGGCTGTGGGACGAGGTGATGGTCTCCGACCTGAAGTACTTCGACGGCAGTGTCCGGCACATCGACCGGGTGCCCGACGAGCTCAAGCGCCGGTACGCCACCGCGTTCGAGATCGACCCGAAGTGGCTGGTCCTGGCCGCCTCACGCAGGCAGAAGTGGATCGACCAGGCCCAGTCGCTGAACCTCTACATCGACCAGCCGAGCGGTCGCAAGCTCGACGAGCTGTACCGGCTGGCATGGCGTAGCGGCCTGAAGACCACGTACTACCTGCGTGCCCGCGCGGCCACGAGCGTGGAGAAGAGCACGCTGCGCGGCACCGACGGCAAGCTCAACGCCGTCCCCGTCGCGCCCATCCCCGCCGCGAGCCCCGAGCCGGCCGCATGCCGTATCGACGACCCCGACTGCGAAGCCTGCCAGTGAGGAACCTGATGACCAACATCGAAGACATCACCGACGCCACCGGCCTCGGCGAGATCCAGCGCGGCGCCGCGCGGGTGAACGTCGAGGACAAGGCGATGATCAACGCCCGCGCCGACGTCAACCAGCTGCTGCCGCTGAAGTACCACTGGGCGTGGGAGAAGTACCTGGCCGGATGCGCCAACCACTGGATGCCGACCGAGGTGTCCATGCAGGCCGACATCGCGCTGTGGAAGTCGCCGGACGGGCTCACCCCGGACGAGCGGCTGATGGTCAAGCGCAACCTCGGCTTCTTCGCCACCGCCGAGTCGCTGGTGGCCAACAACCTGGTGCTGGCGGTCTACCGGCACATCACCAACCCGGAATGCCGCCAGTACCTGCTGCGGCAGGCGTTCGAGGAGGCCGTGCACACGCACACCTTCCAGTACATCTGCACCAGCCTGGGGCTCGACGAGGGCGAGCTGTTCAACGCCTATCGGGAGGTCCCGTCCATCGCGGACAAGGACGCGTGGGCGTTGCAGTACACCCGGCACCTGGAGGACCCGAACTTCGGCACCGGATCGGCCGAGGCCGATCAGGACTTCCTGCGCGACCTGATCGCGTTCTACGTGGTGTTCGAGGGCATGTGGTTCTACACCGGGTTCGCCCAGATCCTCTCGCTCGGCAGGCGCAACAAGATGGTCGGCATCGCCGAGCAGTACCAGTACATCCTGCGTGACGAGTCGATCCACTTGAACTTCGGCATCGACTGCATCAACCAGATCAAGCTGGAGAACCCGCACCTGTGGGGTGAACAGTTCCAGCGCGAGGTGCGGCAGATGCTCCTCGAGGCGTGCGAGCTGGAGGTCGCCTACGCCCGCGACACCATGCCGCGAGGCATCCTCGGGCTCACCGCGGCGCAATGCGAGCAGTACCTGCACTTCATCACCGACCGGAGGGCGCAGCAGCTCGGTCTCGAGCCGGTGTTCGGCGAGCAGACCAACCCGTTCCCGTGGATGTCCGAGGCGATCGATCTGACCAAGGAGAAGAACTTCTTCGAGACCCGAGTGACCGAGTACCAGACCGGCTCCACGCTGAGCTGGGACTGACTGGCAACGATCCCGGCCCCGGACGTGGCCCGTCCGGGGCCGGGAATTCTCCGGTTGCGTGTGATGTTGCTGACGAACAACATGGCAAGAACTGGGGCGAAGAAGGGACAGCGAATGGCAGAAGGACGCCCGACGCTCTACGGCGACGAGCACGTCAAGCGGTACGAGGAGACCAACGGCGAGGTCGGCCACATCTGGGTGAACGGCGCACCGTGCCTGATCCTGACGACCAAGGGCCGCAAGACCGGCAAGGAGTACAAGTCGGCGCTGATCTACCAGAAGGTCGACGACGGCTACGTGATCATCGCGTCGAAGGGCGGTCACCCCGACCACCCCGGCTGGTACAAGAACCTGATGGCCAACCCCGAGGTCACGGTGCAGGTGAAGGCGGACAAGTTCACCGCGCGGGCCCGCACCGTCGAGGACGACGAGCAGCGTGAGCAGCTTTGGAAGACCATGACCAAGGTGTGGCCGCAGTACGACGAGTACCAGGAGAAGACCGACCGGAAGATCCCGGTCGTGCTGCTCGAGCCGGTGGCCTGAGGGCGGCAGCCGGCGCACGGCTCGGGGTGGTGGCCTGAGGGTGGCGGCCTGCGCACGGCTCGAGGCGCGTCACGCCGGGGCGCCTCGACCTGAGATTCGGGGCTGACAGCAGCGGCGCGGCTTCGGCGTCGAGCGTCCGGAGACCGCGCCGTCAGTCCGCCATCAGCCCGGTGCGCCAGGCCCAGGCGGCCACCTCGACCCGGTTGCGGGCGCCGATCTTGGCCTGCGCCGATGCCAGGTGCGTCTTCACCGTCGACAGCGACAGGAACAGCTCCGAACCGATCTCGGTGTTGGTCAACCCGCGTGCGACGGCCCGCACCACATCGGTCTCCCGTGGCGTGAGCGGCTCGCTCGGCTGGTCCTCCGCGGCGGTGCTGCGTGCCGGTTTGTTGAAGTGCTGCAGCAGCCGCACGGTGATCTGCGGCGACACCAGCGCGTCGCCCCGTTCGGCCGCGCGCACCGCCTCGATCAACAACGACGCGCCTGCGTCTTTCAGCAGGAATCCGCTGGCGCCGTTCTGCAACGCCGTGTGCACGTATTCGTCCAGGTCGAACGTGGTCACCACGACGACCCGCAGCGGATCGCTGACCTCCGGTCCGGCCAGCTGGCGGGTGACTTCCAGACCGTCGAGCCCGGGCATGCGGATGTCCAGCAGGCACACGTCCGGCCGCAGCTCCCTGGCTTTCCGTACCGCCTCGACGCCGTCTGCGACGTCGGCCACGACCTCGATGTCCGGTTGCGCGTCGAGGATCATCCGAAAACCCATCCGGACCATTTCCTGGTCGTCGGCGATCAGTACACGGATGGTCATTTCCGGTTGTCCTCCACAGTGAGCGGTAGCCACGCTTCCACGACCCAGCCACCGTCCGGGGCCGGGCCGACCGACAGTCTGCCGTGCAGCAACGCGACGCGTTCACGCATCCCCACCAGGCCGTAGCCGCTGTCCCGCCACGACGGCTTCTTGGCCGACTTCGCCGGCTTCTTGGGTTCGCCGCCACCGCGACCGTTGTCGCTGACCCGGATGCCGAGTTGCTGCTCGACCACCCCGACCACGACGCGCACCTCGGTGGCGTCGGTGGCGTGCTTGCCGATGTTGGTCAACGCTTCCTGCACGATGCGCAGTGCGGACCGGGCGACCTCCGGCGGAAGGTCCGCGCTGATCTCCGTCTGCAGCACGGTCGGGACGCCGTGCGTCGAGTTGTCGACCAATTTGCGCAGGTCGGCGGCCAGATCCATGGTGGCGTCCTCGGTCGGGGTGTCGCTCGGCTCTCCGGAGCGGATGCTGGCGACCAGCCGGCGCATCGCGGTCATCGCCTCGATCCCGGCCGCTTCGATCCGGTCGAACGCCTCCTGGGTGAGCTTCGGGTCGTTCTTCGCGACCATCTTGGCGGCCTGCGCCTGCACCACGATGCCGGTGACGTGGTGCGCGACGACGTCGTGCAGTTCGCGCGCCAACGCCATGCGTTCGGCCGATTTGGCCTCGGCGACGGCTGCGCTCATCAATTGCGCGCGTGCCGCGTCTCGCGACCGCAGGTACAAACCGAGAGCGACCGCCAAGCCGAGGAACAGCAGGGCGGTGATGGCGAGTCGTTGCAGCTCGCTTCCGGTGGTCCGCAACGCGGTGGTGATGGCGACCGCGACCGACATCACCGCGATCACCCCGGTGGCCGCTTCCGGTTTGCGGTAGCGCACCAGGTTCACCGACACGACGATTCCGGCCAACACGTGCACGGCAGGCAGTGGCGCATTTCCGACACCGGGGAAGTCGACGTCCCACGCTCCGCCGAGGATCCCACTGACCAGGAACACCCCGGCCAACCCGAAACCGGCGGTGATCGGATGCTGCACGGACAGCACCGCGAGCCCGGCCGCGGCCAGCGACAACAGCACGACGGCCATGCCGAACAGCGAGCCGGACGAGTTGACGAACTCCAGGAAGAGGAACAGGGCGAGGACGCCGATGAGCGGCCACTGCGTCAGGTACACCGCGTAGCGGCTGGACTCGTCGGGAAACGCGGGCTTGCCGGTCGTCTTGCGCCTGCCGAAGACCACCGCGGCCACAAGCAGCACGAAACCGACGAACAGCGTGTCCGAGTGCGGATGCCCGCTGCCGCGGATCGACACCGCGGCCAGGCACCCGACGACCAGCATCGCGGTGGCCGCGACCGCCCGTGGCGTCGGCAGCATCCGGTGTGCCAGCACGACCAGCTGGAGGCCTGCGACCGTCTCCGCCAGCGAAATCCCGGTGAGCAGCGACGTGTAACCGCCCGAGCGCATCTCCGCCAGCGGTGAGACGAGAACGAGCGCCAGTGAACCGAGCCCGGCCCCGAGCATCGGATTCTTCCGCCCCACCACCGCGCACGCGGCCAGCACGACGCTGCCCGGCACCATCATCAGCGCGTGCCAGCGACCCTGGAACGGGTAGAAGTTCTGGTGGTCCGCGGTGAGCAGGTCGGTGACGGCGACGACGACGTCCGCCATGACCGCCGCTGCCAGCAACGCGCCGAACAGGCCCAACCGGCGCCACGCCGCCTGCACCGTGGCCCAGCGCGGCTGCTCGTCCGACGGCGGACGGTGCGCTGTCGTCGTCGAGGAATCGGATTGCACAACGAGACATTAGGCCACCCGCGGAGGGGATGCCCTCAGCTCTGCGGCCGATTCCGCCTCGGTCACTCGGCCGAGGCAACACCACACGCATGCGGCCTATCGCCCGATGTGTCCGCACCCGGCTGACCGCGAGGCTCTGGAGTCGACAAGCCCACTCGACTTGGAGGCTCATGTGCTCGGTCAGGAACCATCCACGGTGCAGAACGTGCTCGCGCCGCCGGCCATCTCCGGCAGGCGCCTGGTGAAGAACTACGGCCCGCATCGCGCGCTGGCCGGTGTCGACATCGATGTGCGGCGCGGTGAGGCGGTCGCGATCGTCGGCCCGTCCGGGTCGGGCAAGTCGACGTTGCTGCATGTGCTGGCGGGCATCGTCGCGGCCGACCACGGCGAGGTTCACCTGGGCGGATCGCGCATCGACAACCTGTCCGAGGCGCGCCGCAGTCTGTTGCGCCGCAGCGAGTTCGGCTTCGTGTTCCAGCAGGGAATGCTGGTCGCCGAGCTCACCGCCGAGGAGAACGTGGCGCTGCCGATGCTGCTGGGCGGCTCCGATCGCGGGCAGGCGCTGCAGGCCGCCCGCCACTGGCTGGACCGGCTGGGCCTGGCCGGCCGCTACGGCAGCTTCCCGGGGGAGCTGTCCGGCGGGCAGGCTCAGCGGGTGGCGATCGCGCGGGCGCTCGCGCACCAGCCGTCGGTGGTGTTCGCCGACGAGCCGACCGGCCAGCTGGACAGCCGCACCGGCGCGGAGATCATGAACGTGCTGCTGGAGATCTGTGCGGAGACCCAGGCGGCGATCCTGGTCGTCACGCACGACCGGGAGCTGGCCGCCCGCGCCACCCGTTCCGTCGCCATCCGGGACGGCCAGATCGAGTCGGCGGTGTTGACCGCATGAACGCGTTCCGGATCGCACTGCGGGTGCTGCGGGTCGATCGCCGCACCCGGACGTCGGCGCTGCTGACCGCGGTCGGTGTCACGGTGGCGACATCGTTGGTGCTGCTTCTGCTCGGGCTGCCGTACGCGGTCGACGCCCGCGAGGCGCGCACCGCATGGCAGCAGGGCGCGGTCACTTCCGAGGTCGCGCCCGAGGAGGCAAAAGCGCTGATCAAGACCAGTCGGGACCGCGCGGCCGGGGAAATCATCGAGCGGATGGACATCGCGCTGACTCAGCACGGCGAACTGCCGCCGCCACCCGGCGTGGACAAGTTCCCGGGGCCCGGTGAGTCGCTGGTGTCGCCGGCGCTGGCGGAGCTCATCGACGACCAGCCGGCCTCGGTGGTCGGGGAGCGCTTCGGCAAGGTCGTCGGGGTCATCGGATCCGACGGACTCAGGCACGACAATCAGCTGTTCGCCCTGGTGGGGCAGTCGCCGACCGGCATCGGCGACGCCAACCCGATCGACGAGTTCGCCACCCCGTTCGGATTCGCCGACGACGAACTGGAACTGCTCGCCGGGGTCGGCCTGGTGGTGTTGCTGGTGCCCAGCCTGGTGCTGGTCGCTTCGGCCGCTCGCCTCACCGCGACCCGCAGGGAGCAGCGGTTGGCCGCGTTCCGGTTGGCGGGCGCGACGCCGCGGCAGGTAGTGGCCATGGTGGTCGCCGAGCTGGCTATTCCGACGGTCGTCGGCGTGGTGCTCGGCGTGGTGGTGAACCCGCTGGTCCGGTGGTGGGCGTCGGGCGTTCCGTGGGACGGCAGTGAGTGGTATCCCGCCGACTTGGCGACGCCGACCTGGCTCGTCGTCGTCGCGGTCGTCGTGCTGCCGTTGTTGGTGCTCGGTGCGGCCGTGCTGGGCCTGCGACGGGTGGTGATCACCCCGCTCGGCGCGGTCCGAAGCACGCCGAACAAGCCGCTCGGCGCGTGGCGGGTGCTCGCGCTGCCTGCGGCGCTCGCCGCCTTCTGGTTCGCCGCGCGCTCCGGAGAAAGCCTCGCGGTGGTGCTGATCGCGCTGGCCGCGCTGATCGGTTCGGCGACCGTCATCGGTCCGTGGGTGACCGCGGTGGTCGGGCGCGGACTGGTGAAGTCGTGGCGGGGTCCCGCCGGGCTGCTCGCCGGGCGGCGGCTGCACACCGATCCGAAAGCCGCCTACCGGTCGTCCTCGGGGGTCGTGTTGGCGGTGTTCGTCGGCACCATGGCGTTGACCCTGCTGCCGACGATCGAGGGCGCCGAGCTGGCGCCGCGGGATCCGATGTTCGCCGCGTCGACGCTGCGGACGTTCACCAGCGCCGAGCACGCGGACGACATCGTCAAGCAGATCGACGACCGGCTGAAGCGCTACGGCCAGCAGGAGCGGGCCGTGCGGCTGGACGAGGTCGTGCTGACCGACAGCGACGGAGCCGAGTACGGAGCGGTCGTCGGTAGGTGCGCGGAGGCGGCCCCGGTGCTCGGCCTCTCGCCGCAGATGTGCCGGAACGAGCCTGCCGTCTACGGCATGCCGACCCGCCCGAAGGGGATCGCGGCGGAATCCGGGGACCAGGTCAAGACGCTCCCCACGAACGTGTCGACCGCGGACCTGCCGCGACCGGTCGCGCTGATCGACCCGGAGCTGGTGCCGGAGAGCGTGCAGCCGGTGTCGTCGATCGTCGCGGTGGCGACGACGGATGCCAACCGCGACCCGATCCGTACCGCGATGGTGGCCGGTTCGGCGGGCAATCAGGTGACGTCGGACCAGGACCTGGTGCTCAACGGCAGCAACCACCTCGACGAGCTGCGCCGGGTCACCGCGATCGGGATCGTCATCGCCGGGTTGCTGGCCGGGTGCAGTGCGGCCATCGCGACGGCGGGATCGGTGATGGATCGACGCCGCACCTTCGGCGCCATGATCGCTGCAGGCACGCAGATGTCGGTGCTCGCCCGCACGCTGCGGGTGGAGGCGTCCCTGCCCGCGGTGATCGCCACGTTCGGCGCCGGGCTCGCCGGGGTGTTCGTCGGCGTGATGCTGCTCGGGTTGATCGACAGTCCGTTGGAGCTCGTGTTGAGCCCGTGGTTGCTCGCCCCTGTGGTGGTCGGGGTGATCGTCGCTGTGCTCGCCGCCTCGGTATGCGGTCCTGCGCTGCGACGGGTGCGACAGGAGCCGCTCAGCGACGAGTAGCGGTTCTTGTGCGGCGTGGGCCGGCCTTCTCGGGGGAGGGCCGGCCCACGCACGTGTGCGCTTGGGGTGACGTCGGAGATCGGACGCTGAGGGATTGCCTGCGTGGCGGCCGCGGGTGGCGCGGGGGCCTGAGGGACTGCCCGCGTGATGGTCGGGATGGCGTCGGGGGAATCGGGCGCCGAGGGGCGGCCCGCGTGTGCTGTCGGGATGACGGGGGAATCGGGCGCCGAGGGGCGGCCCGCGCGCGTGTGCAGCCGGAGTGGCGTCAGGGCCGGGCGCGGAAGGGCGGTCCGTGGGCGTGCGCGGCCGGAGCGACGTGGGACTGCTCGCTGTCCGGGCACGACCCGCGCCCGTGATCATTTCCGGCTCCGCCCGAGATGACCCGGCCGCATCCCTCCGCCCGTGCCCTCGGTGACCGCCCACGCCTCCCGGTCACGTGGCGGACCGCCACCCGGCCCGCCTCGGCCATTCGGCCGAGGCACGACCGGCCGAGGGGACCAGGTGGTCATGACCGCTCGACCGATCCGCTGACCTGGGGTTTTGCCGCATTCTTGAGTCAAGCGGGCCGGAGGGGCCCACCGGACGAGGAGCACATCATGATCGTTCTGCAGCTGATCGCCGTCGCCGTCGCCCTGCTGGTGCTGGTCGCCATGGCCGCCGCGCCCCACCTGCAGGACTGGCACGATCGGACCCCGGTGTGGCACGACGAACCGGAGACCACCCACGGGCTGGCGGCCTACCACAGCGTGGCGCTCTGACGGTGTCAGAACGGGGTGTTGGCGAAGCCGTGGACCGCGATCTTGTGCAGCAGGTCGCGATAGACCTCGATGTCCGCGGTCGGATCGCCGGTGACGCCGAGCGTGCCGAGCATGCGCTCGTACTCGCGCTGGGTGTTCGGACCCCAGATGCCGTCGATGTCCAAGCCGGAACCCTGGAATCGGTTGCAGGTGGCTTGGACGAAGTTCGTCGCCGACTCGCCGCTGGTGCTCAACAGCGGCGGCATGCTCGCGAAATCGGCGTGGAAGTGGTCGTGGTGGTTCGGGTACCACCCGTCCAGCACGTAGCAGAACTGCCGCCGCAGCGTCGCTTCGACGCCCAGGTACCGGCGGGCCACGGCGTCATCGCTCGACGTGTGGTCGCCGTCGAGCGGTGAACTGACCTGACCGCTGTCCCATTGCACGACGTCCAGATCCATCGCGGTGCCCGCGCCGTGCTGCCCCTCCTTGTTCACGTAAAACCCGGCGGAAACGAGATATTGCACATTTCCGTAACCGGCTTCCTGGGCGATCGACCGCAGCTCGCGAATCCACACCACGAGTGTGTCGAGGAATTCCTGCGTACATTGCCACGTCACCGGGTCCTGATTTCCCGGGTTCGACCGCCAGTAATAGACCGGGGCGCCGTCGATGTCGCTGAACGACGCCATCGCGGCCGACTTCGGCGCCCGCATGCCCTCCGGGAGTTCGGTCCCGGCCGACCGCGCGACCGCGCTCACCGTGGGCGGGATCATCAGCGTAGCGGCCCCAGCAGCGGCGACACCGCCGATCGCGCCGAGGAACGCTCGCCTGCCGAGCGGAGGTGTCTGGTTGTTGTCCTTCGGTGCAGGATGCACGGTTGTCGCCCTCCCGTACGTGGTTGACCCAAAGGTGTGGCACGATAGCGGGCCGCGCCACGGACGAGTAGCTACTTTGTGCGGGAACCGGACAAAAAATCGCTATCCGGGAAAACTGTTGATCGTCGCGGTATCCCGACGAAAGTGGGACATATTCAGCGTGGTCGGGTCGATCAATTGATTTTCGCATGAACTGAATGCGGAACTATTTTCGTGTCGGGGACATGCACAACAAGAACAGAAACACTGCCACGATTTTCGGCCGATTGGGTGCCGCGACGACGACCGCGGCTTCGGCACTGGTTCTCGCCTGCGGAACGGCGTTGGCCGACGCCGAGGTCGACAAGCCGTCGGACCCGGCCCTGACCGCGGAAGCCAACGAGCACCTCCGCGGCACGATCGGCCGCCTGTACACCCACTTCCCCGGTCAGGACGAGGGTGCCCGGGTCATCTCCACCGCGACCGTGGTCGACAGCGAGAGCGGCGACGTGATCCTCGGCGCGGGCCATGCCGTCTACAACGACAAAGGCGAGTTGGCCGACCTGGTCGAGTTCGTCCCCGGCCTGCACGAGGACGAGCAGCCGTTCGGCACGTGGCAGGCGAAGAAGTGGGTGGTGCCGGACGCCTACGTCGAGTCCGAGCGGGCAACCGACGACTTCGCCGTCGTCGTGCTGGAGACCGACGAGGAGGGCAGGCACATCGAGGACGTCGTCGGTGGCGGTCACCAGATCTGCTTCGACTGCGCCAACCCCGGCGCAGAGCCGCAGCACGCCAAGGTCTACGGCTACCCGGGTGAGCACGAGGGCGGCCAGGTGCTCGACATGAGCTGCCAGGCGCAGGTGCAGTTCCAGGAGAACCGGCGGTTCGGCTACTGCGACAACGACGTCGACGCGCCGGGCGGCGGCGCCAGCGGAACGGCGCTGATCGCCGATGTCGACGGCGAGTCCGGTACCGGCACGATCATCGGCGTCTACACCTGCAAGGTCGGCGACGAACTGTGCGGGACTCCGTTGACCGGCCCGGAGCAGGAGATCTTCGACGAGAACCAGGGTGCGGTCGGACGGAAGAGCTGACGCGAACGCCCGAACTGCACATCCGAACACTGCGAGGGCACTGCGAGCCGCCTGGCGTTCGCGTGGCGGGATCGGCTCCTGGGCTGCCATCGCGGTCTCGGCGAACCCTCCACACCGGCAAACGAAACGGGCCGGACCCGCCTGGGTCCGGCCCGTTTCCAACGCGGTAGCGGTGGGATTTGAACCCACGGAACGGGGTTACCGTTCACTCGCTTTCGAGGCGAGCTCCTTCGGCCGCTCGGACACGCTACCGCCGAATAGGCTACCGGACGGCGTGCGCACTGTCCGAGGGGGGCGGTCACCTTCGCCGTCGCCGGCGACCGGCGCTCTCCTCGACCGGGCGACTATTCGGCGGACTTGTCCTGGTCGCCGGAGTCCTTGCCGCCGGTGACCTTCTCCGCGAGGCCGCCGCCCACTTCCTTGGCCTTGTCGGCGATGTCGCTGCCGACCTCCTTGGCCTTCTCGGCCACGGACTCCGCCACGCCGGAGGCGGCTTCGACGGCGTCGGCCGCCTTCTCCCGTGCTCCGCCGAACAAGCCCTTGACCTTGTCGATGATGCTCATGCTGGTTGTTCTCCCACTCGGATCGAGTTGGTCGGGGGATACCGGATCATGCCCGGCGAACCAGCAGGAAGCGACGAGCCTTGCCGAGCGTTCACCCGCAGGTGTCACGGTGGTCGGCGAAGAACCGCTCCACCAGCTCGGCGCACTCGTGCTCCAGGACGCCGCCGACGACCTCCGGCCGGTGGTTCAACCGACGATCACGCACCACGTCCCACAACGAGCCGACCGCTCCGGTGCGGGGTTGCCACGCGCCGAAAACCACCCGGGCGACGCGGGACAGCACCGCGGCGCCGGCGCACATGGTGCACGGTTCGACGGTGACCGCGAGCGTGCACCCTTCCAGTCGCCAGCCGTCACCCCACTTGGCCGCGGCTTGCCGGAGCGCGAGGACCTCGGCATGCGCGGTGGGGTCGCCGAGTCGCTCGCGCGCGTTGGCCGCGCCGGCAAGGATCTCGCCGTGCGGGTCCAACACGACAGCACCGATCGGCACATCGTCGCTGCCCGCCGTGCGCGCTTCGGCCAGTGCGGCGCGGACAGCTTCCTCATAGGCCTCGTACATCGTCAGGTTCGTTGCAGCGCTTCGTCGAACTGTTCGCCGAAGCCGCAGCGCTGCGCGATCATCCTCAGCTGCTCGTCCGGATACAGGTCCTCGTCACCGGCGATCATCGCGAGCTCCTCGGCAGGCAGGCCCAGGTCGGCAGCGATGGCGAGGTCGCCTTCCGGCCAGACCGCGTCATCGTCCTCGTCAGGCGTGGGCACTCGCAGCATATCCAGCACGTCTGCGGCGATGTCGTAGTCGAGCGCCGCCGTGGCGTCCGACAACAAGAGCTCGGCGCCACCAGGGGCCGGCCGGATCAGCACGAAGAACTCGTCGTCGACACCGAGCAGCGCCAACACCGCGCCTTCCACGGCGACCTTGCGTACTTCGGTCAATGCGGCGTCCAAGCTGGTCAGCGCGGTGTTCGGCAGGGGCCTGCACCACCACCTGCCGCCTTCCAGCGCAGCCTCGATCGCGAAACCGGCAACCGGTTCTCGAGCGTTCATGGCTTGCCTTCGGTGACCGCAGCCGTCATCACGCAACGGTAGGACGAAACCGCAGTTCGCGCGAGATCAAGCAGGACGGCCGACGGGCACGATGTCCGTGGTATCGGGCAGACTGGCGCACTGTGCGCGACGTATGTGTGGTCGGACTCGGCCTGATCGGTGGTTCGGTGCTGCGTGCCGCGGCGAAGGCGGACCGGCAAGTCTGGGGCGCGGCCGCCTCGGGCGAGGACGTCGCGGCGGCCAGGGCGGACGGCTTCGACGCCACGACCTCGCTGCCCGACGCGCTGGCCAGGGCCGCCGAGCGGGACGCGATCGTGGTGCTCGCGGTCCCGTTGACCGCGGTCGACGCCGTGCTGCGCCAAGTGGCGGAACACGCCCCGGGTGTGCTGCTCACCGACGCGGTCAGCGTGAAGCAGCCGGTGCAGGAGTCGGTGCGCCGGCTCGCGCCGGAGGCCCGCTTCGTCGGCGGGCATCCGATGGCGGGGACGACCGAGTCGGGCTGGCCCGCGGGCAAGGCCGACTTGTTCGCCGGTGCGGCGTGGGCGTTGTGTCTGGCCCACGACACCGAGTTGACGTGGTGGGCGGAGATCGCGCAGCTGGCCGTGGAGTTCGGCGCGCAGGTCGTACCGGTCACGGCGGAGCTCCACGACGCCGCGGTCGCCCGTATCTCGCATTTGCCGCACGTGCTGGCCGCCGTCCTGGCCGCGATCGGCGCGGAAGGTGGTCCGTTGACCTTGTCCCTGGCCGCAGGCTCGTTCACCGATGGCACGCGGGTTGCCGGGTCGCGGGTGGAGCTCGTGCGAGCGATGACGGAAGGCAACCGGGCCGCGCTGCTGCCGGCGTTGGACACTGCTTTGGGGATGCTGGGCGCGGCGCGTGGCTCGCTCGCGTCGACGGGCTCGCTGGGGGCGACCATCAAAGCCGGGCATGCCGGAGCACAGGCGCTGGCCACTATGCGCTCAGCGGACTACACGTCGGTTCGCATCGACTTGCGAGCGCAGGACGCCTCGGAAGCGTTGCTGGCGCTGGGGGAGCAGGGTGGTCGCGTGACCGCAGTGGAGGGAAGTACGGCGTTGGGGCGAGTCCCGGTGACGAATCAGGCTGCCGACCCGCGGTGACGCGGCCCGGCAGCCTGATCGCTGCGTGCTGAGGGTCGCTACGAGCTGGACGGTCCGGTCGGGCCGTGGCCTTCGTGGGGGCTGCCCGGCTTAGGGCCGCCACCGGGCTTGTCCGATGCGCCTTGCGCGCCTGGCCGCCCTGGGGTGGGGCGGCTCTGCTCGCCGGAGCCGCTGGTGTGGCGTGGGGCCTCGGTGTGACTTGCGCTTTGCGGGCGTGGCCCTGGGGTGGGGCCGCTCTGCCCGCTGGAGCCGCTGGTGTGGCGTGGCGCCTCTGAGTGACTCCCGCTCCTGCCCGCCTGGCCGGGTCCGTCGCCACCGCTCTTGCCCGCCTGGCCGGGTCCGTCGGCGCCGCCCTGGCCTTCCACGAAGTTCTTGGCCTTCTCGGCGACGTTGTCGATGGTCTCCGACTTGCCCTTGAACTTGTTCTTGGCGAAGCCTGCCGCCTTGTCGATCCCGCCGCTGACCTTGTCGCCGTGCTGGCTCAACGCCTCCTTGGCCTTGTTGGCGAGCTTGCCGAAGTCGACCATGGCGTGCACTTCCTCTCTTCTCCCCGGCAGGTGCCGGGGCTGTCGTCCGCCGCCGCGGGATGAGCCCGGGTGACGCTTCACTCCCTGTCACCCGGGCTCCGCCGCGCGGTGTCGGCTCCCGTCTTCGTCCATCCCAACCGTGCACGCGGATCCCCGCAACGCGAGGTCACCCGCCCGGAGGGGACGCCGTAGGACCGGGTTCCCCACTGAGCGGGCGGATTAATCTCCGCGGCTGCGGATTTCATTCGGTCGCGCCGCGGCCGCGCAACAGGGTGCCTGCGGCGGCATACGCGCGCTCCAGGTCGACGGCGTCCGGGGCGATGCGCCACTGCTGGTGGATGCCCATGACCATGTCGAGCAGGACGATGCTCAGCTCATCGGCGCGGCCTTCGCCGGCGAGTCCCGTGGCCTCGATCCACGTTCGGATCTGGTCGCGCAGGGCGTGGCACTGCGGTGCCCGCCGCCTTGGGTTGGGCGCCGGGGGTATGGGGACTGGTTGCCGGCGTCCTGCTCGGCCGGTCGCCGTTCCTCGTCTTCCTGCTCCCCGGCGTGTTGCTCGTGCAGGCGGCACAGAAGAATCCGTCGAGAACCGATGTGGGCTGAACCTCCGGTCGGTGGCTGGAGGTTGGGGTGCGACGCGCGGACGGGTAAATCCTTTTCGCGCGGTTGGTTTCCACCGACGGCCACGCCGTAACACGGCCGTTCCTCCGCGGGCGCGGGCGGGAAACTCGCATCACCCACTGTTGCGGCACTGGCCGTCGGCGATCGATCCGACGGCAGACGACGGGAGGCCGAGATGACGGATCAGGCAACGCGCAGGCCCGCAGTGTCGTGGCAGGTCGATCAGTGGTTGCGGCGCCGGAGCAGCCACGCGTCCGACTGGCCGGTGGAGAAGCTGTTGTCGCTCAAGGGTGCCGCCACCGTCAGCGTGGTCATCCCTGCCCGCAACGAGGCGTCGACCGTGGGCGAGATCGTCCGAACCATTCGCGGCGAACTCGTCGACCGTGCCGGGCTGGTCGACGAGCTGGTGGTGGTCGACTCCCGCTCGACCGACGACACCGCCCGCGTGGCGGCGCAGGCCGGGGCGACGGTGGTGGCCGAGCAGGAGGTACTTGCTCAGCTGCCGCCGATGCAGGGCAAGGGCGAGGCGCTGTGGAAGGGCATGGCCGCATCCACCGGCGACCTGGTGGTCTTCGTCGACGGCGATCTGCGCGAATTCTCCGCCACGTACGTCACCGGACTGCTCGGGCCGCTGCTGGCCGACGAGTCCGTCGTCTACGTCAAAGGCTTTTACCGCAGGCCGTTCGTCGGGGACGGCGAGGTGCAGCCCGACGGCGGCGGCCGGGTCACCGAGCTGGTCGCGCGACCGCTGCTGAACATGCACTGGCCGTCGCTCGCCGGGTTCGTGCAGCCGCTCGCCGGGGAGTACGCGGGCAGGCGCGAGGCCCTCGAGCAGATCCCGTTCATGGCGCACTACGGCGTGGAGATCGGTCACCTCATCGATTTGCACGAGCGCTACGGCCTGGACGCACTGGCCCAGGTCGACCTCGGCCAGCGCAAACACCGCCACCAGTCGCTGCGGGACCTCGGGGTGATGGCAAGCCAGATCATGCTGACCGTCAACGACCGGCTGGAGCGCTACGGCCGGATGATTCCGGTCGACGGCCCGGCCACCACGCTCACCCAGTTCCGGCACGGCGCCGATCCGGTGGTCAGGGAGTTGACCATGGACGCCCGCCCGCCGCTGCGCTCACTGCGCAGCCGCACCGCTTGATCAGGCCGGACGGGAGCTGTTGGCCCGCAGGATCTCTTCCTGGTACGGCGCCACGACCTCGGGCGACACCCGCAGGTCGAGCAGCAGGAACGGACGCTCCTGCGGCGACCGGGCACGCCACTCGGCCAGCGCATCGAGGTCCTTGAGGGTGCGTACGACGACACCCTGCGCGCCGACTGCCCGGGCAAGCGCAGCGAAGTCGACCTCGTCGATCACCATCGGCTCGTGCGCCAGACCCTGCCGACCGTAGACGTGCACCTCAGCGCCGTACGCGCCGTCGTTCCACACCACCGCCATGCCGCGGCCCCCAGCGACCCGGACCGCGGACTCCAGGTCGGCAGCCGCCATCAGTCCGCCCCCGTCACCGGTAGTCAGCACGACCGTCGACTCCGGCTTCGCCCTGGCCGCGCCCGCGACGCTGGGGAAGCCGAGCCCGATCGACTGGAACGCCGTGCCGACCATGATCATCCGGTCCGGGGAGGCGACCGGCCAGTACATGTTCGCCCAGCCGATGAAGTGTCCGCCGTCGGAGACCACCACGCGGTCCTCCGGCAGCAGCTCGGCGATCCGGCGGGCGGCGCTGCGCGGGTCCAGCCGCCCGTCCGGGGCCAGTTCCTCACCCGGGTGGTAGGTGCGAGCGGCGGTCACGTCGACCGATTCCCGCCAGCCGCTCGGCTTGGCCTCGATGCGCTCCAGTTCGTCGAGCAACTGTTCGGAGACCACGCGCGCGTCGCCGCGGACGTAGCCGCTGACGAACGGGTGGGTGGAGGTCTGCGCGACGTCGACCTGCAACACCTCGGTGCCCGGGCCGAACAGCTGCCCGAACCGCATCGTGAACTGGTTCAGTCCGGCGCCGACCACGAGCACGACGTCCGCTTGCGCCACCAGGTCCATCGCGCCATCCGCGCCGAAGCCGCCCGCCACACCCAGGTCGTAGGCGTCGTCGAACAGGCCGCGCCCCAACGCCGTCGTCGTGGTCAGCGCACCCAAGCGGTCGGCGATCTGCCGCAGCACCGGCCCGGCGCCGGACAACCACGCACCCCGCCCGGCCAGCAGCAACGGACGCTGCGCGCCGGCCAAACGCTCGGCGAACCGGCGCACCTGCGCCTGCGCGAACGCGCCGGTCGGACGCAGCGGCTCCAGCAGACGTGGCTCGGGCGGCTCGGCCTCGACCTCGCCACCCTGGGTCGAGGTGGTCACCACTTCGGTCTTGACGACGTCGTAGGGGAGCGCGAGCACCGCAGGCACCCGATAACTCAGGGCGTGCTCGACGGCGAGGATCACCGTGCCGCCCGCGTCCGCTCGCCCCACCGTGTACGTGCGCGCACCCACTGCCGAGGCGAGCGCGATCTGGTCGACGTCCCACGGGCGGTGACCGGACGTCGGCGCTTCGCCCGCGATGACGATCAGCGGCACCCGCGCCTGCGCGGCTTCGGCAAGCGCGGTGATCGTGTTGGTGAACCCGGCGCCGTAGGTCGCGGTCGCGGCCGCCAGCCGACCGGACGCCCGGAAGTAGGCGTCGGCGGCGACGACGCAGCCGACCTCGTGGCGCATCGGCGTGTAGCCGACGTTGGTGTCGCGCTCGAGTGCGTCGATGAGGTGGGCGTTGCCGTTGCCCATCACGCCGAACACGTGGTCTACGTGCCGGGACAGGGTGTGGGCGACGTGTGCGGAAAGCGTGGTCACGCAAGTCCTCCGGGGTCTCTCAGCCGGTGCCCGAGGGTCGCCCGAGCGAACCGGCGTGGGGCAATGCGGGTCAGCGTTGCGGCAGCAGGCTACGGGAGAAGAACTCCGCCAGCTCTTCTTTCGCCGTCAGCGGCAGGATCGCTGCGACGTACTGGTCCGGCCGCACCACGACCACCACGCCGTCGCGCGACAGCCCACGCTCGTCGAAGATGTCGGTGTCACACCACACGGTCGGCTTGGCTGCGAACACCTTCTCCCAGTCGACCAGGCCGAGCGGGCCCGACTTCGGGCGGAACACCGCGGGCACCTGCGTGACGTCGACTTCGTCGTATCCCTGCTGGTAGATGACCTTGACGTCGAGCACGGAGTCCGGGTCCTCGTCGGGTGGGGTGTGCCGCAGCAGCGGCGAGTCGTCCGCGGTACCCATCCACTCGGCCCAGTCCCGCAACGCCGACGGCTCGGTGGGGCCCGGCCGGTCGGCGAAGGCGTACACCCGCCAGCGGCCGTCGGCTCGCGCGTGGTGGCCCAGGTGGATGACATTGCCGTCGCTAGCCATCGTCACCTTGGCCGACTTGAACCGCATGCCGAGCGGGAACCCGGTCGCCAGGTGCTGGTGGTCGTTCGTGCCGACGATCATCGACGGCTCGTATCTCGTCATGAACCCGGACGGGAACTCCGCGGTCGCCAAGTAGTACTGCGCCAGCTCGTCGGGGTCGCTGATCTCCTCCGGCTTGCGAGCCATCAGCGACGACCACTCGCGGTCGAAGTCGATCAGCTGCTGGGCGACCGGCTGGCGCTCCGCCGAGTACGTCGCCAGCAGCGACTCCGGGCTGCGGCCGCTGACCACCAGGCCGAGCTTCCACCCGAGGTTGAAGCCGTCCTGCATCGACACGTTCATGCCCTGCCCGGCCTTCGCGCTGTGCGTGTGGCAGGCGTCGCCGGTGAGGAACACCCGCGGGGTGCGGTCCGAGCCCTCCGGGACGTCGTCGAACTTGTCGGTCACCCGGTGGCCGACGATGTAGACGCTGTGCCAGGCGACTTCCCGCACGTCGAGCGAGTACGGGTGCAGGATCTTGTTCGCGCGCCGGATGATCTCCTCGATCGGCGTCCGCTTGACCTGGTCGAAGTCCTCCGGTTCGACCTCGCCGAGGTCGATGTACATCCGGCACAAGTAGCCGCCCTCGCGCGGGATGTGCAGGATGTTGCCCGCGCTGGAGGTGATCGCACACTTGATGCGCCAGTCCGGGAAATCGGTGTTGACCAGCACGTCCATCACGCCCCAGGCGTGCTTGGCGTAGTCGCCGACGTGCTTGCGGCCGATCGCGTCACGCACCCGGCTGTGTGCGCCGTCGCAGCCCGCGACGTACTTGGCCCGCACGACGCGGGTCTCGCCCTCACGCTCACCCGCGGTGTAGCGGACCGAGACCTCGACCGGGTACTCGCCGTCGTCGGTCACCTTCAGGTCGACCATCTCGACGCCGTAGTCCGGCACGATCCGCCCGGGCCCGTTGCGGGCGGCCTCCGCGAAGTAGTCCAGCACCCTGGCCTGGTTGACGATCAGGTGCGGGAACTCGCTGATCTTGAACCCGTAGTCCTCGGTTCGCGAGGTGCGGACGATCCGGCTCGGGTCGTCCGGATCCGGGTTCCAGAAATTCATCCAGCCGATGTTGTAGGCCTCGGCGATGATCCGTTCGGCGAAGCCGAACGCCTGGAACGTCTCCACGCTGCGCGGCTGGATGCCGTCGGCCTGGCCGAGCCGCAACCGGCCGTCCCGTCGTTCGATGATGCGCGTGACGACCTGCGGGAACTGCGACAACTGTGCGGCCAGCAGCATGCCGGCGGGGCCGGAGCCGACGATGAGGACGTCCATTTCGTCGGGCAGCTCCGTCGGCCGGTCGACGCCGGTACCCGCGGCAGGCAGCACGCGCGGGTCGCCGGAGACGTAGCCGTGGTGGTGGAACTGCATCTTTGCTCCTTACTGCTGCTTGTCAGGGGCACGGCCGCGGTGCGGCCGTGCCCCCGGGACGACCGGCTCACGCCCGGCTTGCTCCCATGATGGGGCTTGCGGCCTGTTCGGCCTCGTGTTCGGTGCCCAGCGGGATGCCGGTGCGGTCGCGGATGAGCAGGGTCGCGGCGAGCCCGACGGCGGTCATGCCGAGCAGGTAGACGGTCACCGCCCCGGTGCCGCCGGTGGCCTCCAGCAGCGCTTGCGCGATCGTGCTGGCGAACGCGCCACCCGCGATCGACCCGATGGCGTAGGCGATCGAGACGCCGGAGAACCGGATCGAGGCGGGGAACAGCTCGGCGTAGTAGGCCGACGTCGGGCCGTACGTGAAGCCGAGCCCCACGCTGAGCACGGCGAACGCGGCGAACACCGAACCGATCGAGCCGATGTGGATGAGCGGGAACAGCGCGAGCACGCCGATCGCCTGCAGCACCCAGCCGAGGGTGAACGTGTTGCGGCGGCCGAGCCGGTCGCTGATCCAGCCGGCCACCAGGGTGGACACCAGCCACACCACGGCACCGCCGACCACCGTCCACAGCACGTCGCTGCGCGGCAGGCCGAGCGGGCCGTCCGGGTTGATCGTGTAGTTCTGCAGGAACGGTCCGGTGGTCATGTAGCCGACCGCGTTGTTGCCCGCGAACACCAACGCGGCGAGCAGCACCAGCACGGTGTGCTTGCGGAACAACTGGACGATCGGGGTCTTGCTCTGTGCGGCGCGCTTGGCGATCTCGGTGAAGACCGGGGTTTCCTCGACCTTGCGGCGCACGTAGTAGCCGACACCGATGAGCACGATCGACAGCAGGAACGGGATGCGCCAGCCCCACGTCAGGAATTCGTCGCCGGGAGCGAGCTGGCTCATGATGGCCATCGCCCCCGCCGCGCCGATGAGCCCGAGCGGGACGCCGATCTGCGGGCCCGCGCCGAACAGGCCGCGCTTGGCCACCGGTGCGTGTTCGCACGCCATGAGCGCGGCGCCGCCCCACTCACCGCCTGCCGAGATGCCCTGCATGATGCGCAGCAGCATCAGCAGGATCGGCGCGATCGCGCCCGCGGTCTCGTACGTGGGCAGCACGCCGATCAGCGCGGTCGAGGCACCCATGAGCACGAGCGTGAAGACGAGGACGAGCCGGCGTCCGTAGCGGTCGCCGAGGTGACCGGCGATGGCGGCGCCGAGCGGGCGGAACAGGAAGCTGATGCCGACCGTGGTGAAGCCGACGATCGTTGCCGCGGCACCGCTGAGGCCCTCGAAGAACAGCGCAGGCAGCACGAGTGCGGCCGCCGAGGAGTAGATGAAGAAGTCGTACCACTCGACCGTGGTGCCGACGATGGTGGCAGCGACGACGCGGCGCCGCTCCCGCTGGCTGATGCCACCGCCGTTGGTGGCGTCCGAGGTGTTCATGGGAACTCCCACTGGGGTGTCGTGACGTCGGTGTCAATCGACGGGGTGAGGTTCTGCGTGTCGTGGCCCGGACAGGTGGTCACGTTTGCCCGTCTGGCGGAGGTATCGTATACGATTTCGGATACAAAACAAGGCCGAAAGGAACTCATGACCGCAACGCCGCAGGAGGTCACCGGGGACGGCGCGGGCGATGGCCGTTTCGGGGTGCTGCCGCGCAGACCCGGCAAGATCGTGGCCGTCCACCTCAGCTACGCCTCGCGCGCCGAGCAGCGTGGACGTCGCCCGGCCCATCCGTCGTACTTCTTCAAGCCGTCCAGCTCGGTCGCGCCGTCGGGGAGCACCGTCGAACGCCCGGCGGGCACCGAGTTGCTCGCTTTCGAGGGCGAGATCGCGCTGGTGATCGGCGTTGAGGCGCGGCACGTTTCGGTCGCCGACGCCTGGCGGCACGTCGGCTGGGTGACGGCCTCCAACGACCTCGGCGTCTACGACCTGCGCGCCGTCGACAAGGGATCCAACGTGCGGTCCAAGGGCCGCGACGGGTACACCCCGATCGGCCCGGCGCTGCTCGACGCCGCCGCGCTCGACCCGGCCGGGCTCCGCGTGCGGACCTGGGTCAACGGCGACCTCGTGCAGGAGGACACCACGGCGAAGCTGCTGTTCCCGCTCGCGCAGCTGGTGGCCGACCTGTCGCAACACATGACGCTCGAGGTCGGGGACGTCATCCTGACCGGCACGCCCGCGGGTTCGAGCGTCATCGGTCCCGGCGACGTGGTGGAGGTCGAGGTCGACGAACCGGCCACCGGCGCGACCACGGGACGGCTTGTCACGAACGTGGTGGCGGGCCAGACCGCGTTCGATCCTGCGCTCGGGTCGCTGCCACAGGTCGACGACCGGCAGCGCGAGGAGGCATGGGGCTCCCGCGAGGCGGCGGGCCTGCCGCCGAAGGGCCTCGACCCCGCACTGCGCGCCAAGCTCGAGGCCGCGCCGACCGCCGGGCTGTCCGCTCAGCTGCGCAAGCGTGGCCTGAACGAGGTGTCGATCGACGGCGTCGCTCCGCTGCGGCCGGGCACCAAACTCGTCGGCACCGCGCGCACGCTGCGCTGCGTTCCGTACCGCAAAGACCTGTTCGCCGACCACGGCGGCGGCTACAACGCGCAGAAGCGGTGCTTCGACACCGTCGGCGAAGGCGAGGTCATCGTCATCGAGGCGCGCCGCGACCCCGGGTCGGGCACGCTCGGCGACATCCTTGCGCTGCGTGCCCGCGCTCGTGGCGCGGCGGGCGTGGTCACCGACGGCGGTGTCCGGGATTCCGCAGCCGTCGCCGACATCCTGCCCGTGTTCTCCTCCGGCAGGCATCCCGCGGTGCTCGGCCGCAAGCACGTGCCGTGGGACAGCGACGTCACGATCGCCTGCGGGGGCGCCACCGTGCAGCCAGGTGACGTCATCGTCGGCGACGACGACGGCGTGGTCGTCATCCCGCGTGCACTCGTCGAGGAGGTCGTCGACGCCGCGCTGGCGCAGGAGGAAGAGGACGCCTGGATCGCTGAGCAGGTCGCCAAGGGTGAACCGGTGGAGGGGCTGTTCCCGATGAACGCCGCGTGGCGCGCCCGCTACGAACGGGAGCGGGGGCAGTGACCGACACCGAAATCAAGATCAGCAAGTCGCAGCGCGCCTACCAGTGGATCAAGGAGCGCATCTTCAACCACCAGTTCACCCCCGGCTACCGGCTCGTGCTCGGCACGATCGCGGCCGAGCTGGACATGAGCGTGGTGCCGGTCCGTGAGGCGATCCGGCAGCTGGAGGCCGAAGGCCTGGTCACGTTCGAGCGCAACGTCGGCGCGCACGTCGCGATGCTCGACGAGGACCGCTACAGCGCGAGCATGCAGACGCTGAGCCTGATGGAAGCAGCTGCGGTCGCGCTGGCCGCGTCGTCGCTCACCGAGGAGGACCTGCGGCGTGCCCGCGAGGCCAACGAGCGCCTGCGCGGGACGCTCGAACCGCGGCGTGCGTTCGATCCGCACGCCTTCACCGTCCTCAACCAGCAGTTCCACGCGATCCTCTACCGCGCATGCCCCAATCAGCGGCTCGTCGAGCTGATCGACGCCGAGTGGGCCCGGCTGGGCAACATGCGCGACTCGATCTTCGCGTTCGTGCCCGAGCGGGCGCGCGAGTCGGTTCGCGAGCACGACGAGCTGCTCGACCTGCTCGAACGCGGCGCCCCCACGCACGAGATCGAACACACCATGCGCCGCCACCGTGCCGGCACGCTGCAGGCGCTGCTGAGCCACAACCACCCCGATCAGCCGGTCGGAATGCCCGAGCTGTGACGTCAGGAGGTATCCGCATGAGCACCGACAATCCCTCCGCCGCCGCGCGGCACGTCCCGGAGGACTTGCCCGACCGCATCCAGCACTACATCGACGGCGAGCACGTCGACTCGCTCGACGGCGCCACGTTCGGTGTGCTCGAACCGGTCGGCAACACCACGTACCTGCAGTGCGCGGCGGGCAGCGCGGCGGACGTCGACCGAGCCGTGCAGGCGGCGCGCCGCGCGTTCGACGAAGGACCGTGGCCGCGCATGCTGCCGCGCGAGCGCGCCCGGGTGCTGAACCGGATCGCCGACATCGTCGAGTCCCGCGACAAGCGGCTGGCCGAGCTCGAGTCGTTCGACTCCGGGCTGCCGATCACGCAGGCGCTCGGCCAGGCCCGCCGCGCGGCCGAGAACTTCCGGTTCTTCGCCGACCTGGTGGTCGCGCAGGCCGACGACGCCTACAAGGTGCCGGGCAGGCAGGTCAACTACGTCAACCGCAAGCCGGTCGGTGTCGCCGGGCTGATCACGCCCTGGAACACGCCGTTCATGCTCGAGTCCTGGAAGCTGGCACCGGCGATCGCGACCGGCAACACCGTGGTGCTCAAGCCGGCCGAGTTCACCCCGCTGTCGGCGTCGCTGTGGGCGGGCATCTTCGAAGAGGCCGGGCTGCCGCAGGGCGTGTTCAACCTCGTGCACGGCATCGGCGAGCAGGCGGGGGACGCGCTGGTCAAGCACCCTGACGTGCCGCTGATCTCGTTCACCGGGGAAAGCCGCACCGGCGAGATCATCTTCGCCAACGCCGCACCCCACTTGAAGGGGCTGAGCATGGAGCTCGGCGGCAAGAGCCCGGCGATCGTGTTCGCCGACGCCGACCTGGACGCGGCCGTCGACGCCACGATCTTCGGGGTGTTCTCGCTCAACGGCGAGCGCTGCACCGCGGGCTCGCGCATCCTCGTGCAGCGCGAGGTCTACGACACCTTCGTCGAGCGCTACGCCGCGCAGGCCAAGCGCGTGCGGGTCGGGTACCCGCACGACCCCACCACCGAGGTGGGCGCGCTGGTGCACCCGGAGCACTTCGACAAGGTGATGAGCTACATCGAGCTGGGCAAGAGCGAAGGCAAGCTGCTCGCAGGCGGCGGTCGCCCGGCGGAATTCGGCGAGGGCAACTTCGTCGAACCGACCGTGTTCGCCGACGTGCCGCCGACCGCGCGGATCTTCCAGGAGGAGATCTTCGGCCCGGTCGTGGCGATCACCCCGTTCGACTCCGACGAGGAAGCGGTCCGCCTGGCCAACGACACCAAGTACGGGCTGGCCGCCTACGTGTGGACCAACGACCTCAAGCGCGCGCACAACGTGGCCCACGCGATCGACGCAGGCATGGTGTGGCTGAACAGCAACAACGTGCGTGACCTGCGCACACCGTTCGGCGGCATCAAGGCGTCGGGCCTCGGCCACGAGGGCGGCTACCGGTCGATCGACTTCTACACCCACCAGCAAGCCGTGCACATCACGCTCGGCAAGGTGCACAACCCCACGTTCGGCAAGGACGCGTGAGATGAGCAGGAACGACAAAACGTTGACCTCGTCGGGCTTCTACGTCTCCCAGGACGCCCCGATCGTCTGCGACAACCCGGTGCCGAAGCCGTCGGTGCCGCCACCGGACATCATCCGCTGCGCGTCGATGGAACTGGTGGTCAGCGACCTCGCCGCGGCGCGGGAGTTTTACGTCGACGTGCTCGGCCTGGTGGTCACCGAGGAGAACGACGAGACGATCTACCTGCGCACGCTCGAGGAATTCATCCACCACAACCTCGTGCTGCGCCAGGGCCCGGTGCCCGCCACCGCCGCGTTCTCCTACCGCGTGCGCTCGCCGGAGGACCTGGACAAGGCCGTCGCCTGGTTCTCCGAACTCGGCTGCCGCGTCGAGCGTCGCAAGGAGGGCTGGGTCAAAGGCGTCGGCGACTCGGTACGTGTCGAGGACCCGCTGGGCTTCCCGTACGAGTTCTTCTACGACGTCGAGCACGTCGAGCGGCTCGCCTGGCGGTACGACCTGTACACGCCGGGTGCGCTGGTGCGGCTGGACCACTTCAACCAGGTCACCCCGGACGTGCCGCGCGCGGTGTCGTACCTGCAGAACCTCGGGTTCCGCGTCACCGAGGACATCCAGGACGACGAGGGCACGGTGTACGCGGCGTGGATGCGGCGCAAGCCGACCGTGCACGACACCGCGATGACCGGCGGCGACGGCCCGCGCATGCACCACGTCGCGTTCTCCACGCACGAAAAGCACAACGTGCTGGCGATCTGCGACAAGCTCGGCGCGCTGCGGCGGTCCGACTGCATCGAGCGCGGTCCCGGCCGTCACGGCGTGTCGAACGCGTTCTACCTGTACCTGCGCGACCCGGACGGTCACCGGGTGGAGATCTACACGCAGGACTACTACACCGGCGACCCGGACAACCCGGTCGTCACGTGGGACGTGCACGACAACCAGCGGCGTGACTGGTGGGGCAACCCGGTCGTGCCCAGCTGGTACACCGAGGCCTCGCTCGTGCTCGACCTGGACGGCAACCCGAAGCCGGTCGTCGCGCGCACCGACTCGTCGGAGATGGCGGTGACGATCGGCGCCGACGGGTTCTCCTACACCCGTAAAGACGACGACAAGCCGCTGCCGGAATGGAAGCAGGGCGAGTACAAGCTGGGCCACCAGCTCTGATCGGCCCGCTGATCGGCAAGGAGACCAATGCTCGAACCCGAAGTGCTCACCGCGATCGCCGACGAACTGGCCGAGGCCGATCGCACCCGCTCCGTGATACCGCGGATCACCGCCCGGTACCCGGAGGCCGACATCGAGGACGCCTACGCGATCCAGCGGACCTGGCGCGACCGGCAGATCGCGGCCGGGCGGAGACTGGTGGGCCGCAAGATCGGGCTCACGTCCAAGGCGATGCAGGCGGCCACCGGCATCACCGAACCCGACTACGGGGTCATGCTGCACGACACCGTGTGGAGCAGCGGGTCGACGATCCCGTTCGACGCGTTCTCCAACGTGCGCATCGAGGTCGAGCTGGCGTTCGTGCTGGCGAAGCCCCTGGAGGGCCCCGGGCACACCGTGGTCGATGTGCTGCGGGCGACCGAGTACGTGATCCCGGCGCTCGAGGTGCTCAACTCGCACATCGAGCTGGAAGGCCGCACGATCGTCGACACGATCGCCGACAACGCCGCGTACGGCGCGATGGTGCTGGGTGGCAATCCGACCAAGCCGGATGCCGTCGACCTGCGGTGGGTGTCGGCGCTGCTGTACCGCAACGAGACGATCGAGGAGACCGGAGTGGCCGCGGGCGTGCTCAACCACCCGGCGACCGGGGTGGCCTGGCTGGCCGACAAACTGTCCCAGCACGGCGACCGGCTCGAGGCGGGCGAGATCATCCTCGCCGGCTCGTTCACCCGGCCGATGTGGGTCTCCCGCGGTGACAGCGTGTTGTGCGACTACGGACCGATGGGAACGATCACATGCCGCTTCCAGTGACCTTCCGCGACGCGCTCGCCGCCGCCGACCGGCCGCTGATCGGCATGTGGTGCTGCTCCGGCAGTCCGCTGATCGCCGAGATCTGCGCGGGCTCCGGGCTGGACTGGCTGCTGATCGACGGCGAGCACGGGCCGAACGACCTGGGCACGATCCTCACCCAGTTGCAGGCCGCCGCCGCCTACCCGGTGACGACCGTGGTGCGGGTGCCGAGCAACGACACGGTCGTGATCAAGCAGGTGCTCGATCTCGGCGCACAGAATCTGCTCGTGCCGATGGTCGGCTCGGCGGAGGAGGCGCGGGCCGCGGTGGCGGCGGTGCGGTACCCGCCGGGCGGCATTCGTGGTGTCGGCTCGGCGCTGGCGAGGTCGGCACGCTGGGGACGCGTCGGCGGTTATCTGGCCGACGGTGACCAGCACGTCAGCCTGGTCGTGCAGGTCGAGAGCGGCGGGGCGGTCGAGGCGGCGGGCGAGATCGCGGCGGTCGACGGCGTCGACGGTGTGTTCGTCGGGCCGTCCGATCTCGCGGCGTCCATGGGATTGCTCGGGCAGCAGACCCACCCGGACGTGGTGGACGCCGTGCTGCGCACGTTCGAGGCCGTGCGCGCACAGGGTAAGCCTGTCGGGGTCAACGCGTTCGACCCGGAGATGGCGCAGCGCTACCTCGACGCCGGGGCGTCGTTCGTGGCCGTCGGCGCGGACGTTGCGCTGCTCGCTCGCGGCAGTGAGGCGCTCGCCAAGCGCTTCATCCCCTGACCGTTCGCCTACCGGCTCGCCACGAAGCGTTGCGGTCGGCTGAGGTCAGCCGACGGGCACTCCCGCCACCGCGCGCAGCGAGGCGAGCGTTTCGCGCGCGATGTCGTCGAACGGCCGCTGCTCGTCTTCCCGCAGCCATTGGGCGATCGTGCTGCGGAACACGACGACGGCCGACTCCGCTGCCAGCGTGGCGGCCGGGTCCGTGACGCCGCGGTCGAGCAGCCCGCGGTGCACGACGTCGGCGAGCTGGGCAAGCTTGTTCCGCTCGCGTTCCTGCAGCGCGGGGTGCGCGTCGACCAGGAGCTGTCGCATGCGCGCGTACGGGCGGCGCTCTTCGTCGAAGAACTCCACGGCCGCGACCACGCCGCTGACGGCGACATCGAGGGGTGCGGCGTCGGCCGGCGCCTCCTTGACGCCCCGCGCGACCGCCTCGATCAGCCGATCCTGGCCGTCGAAGAGCACCTCACGCTTGTCGGGGAAGTGGCGAAAGAAGGTGCGCTCGGTGACGCCGGCCGCCTCGGCGATGTCGGCCGCGGTCGTCTCTTCGTAACCGTGCTCGGTGAACAGGCGTACGGCAGCGGTGTGCAGTCGCGCACGCGTCCCCGGCTGCCATCTGCCCATGACCGCAGTATAAGTGATGACAGGAACTGACATGAGGTTGTACAGTGATGTCTGCGACTGACATCACTGGTCGTGGAAGGAACGAGGAGTCAGTTCATGCATGTGTTCATCACAGGCGCTGTGGGGAGGACCGGACGGTGCTTCGGCGTCGCCCTGGTCGCGTCGAGTGACAAGACCCGCGCCCAGCTCGGCGGGCCGGATCGGGCCGGCCTTCGCAAGGACGCGACGGGCGTCTCCGCGCACGGCGCGGGGCTGTGCGGGACGGAGGTGGCCTGAGTGCAACCGCCACGCTGGAAGGTGGCCGTGCTGACCTGGGTGGGGATCTATCCGCTCATCACCACGCTGCTGTGGGTGCTCGGCCCGGTCCTGGGCGGGCTGCCGCTGCCTGCGGTGACCCTGGCGTTGACCATCGTGCTGGTGTCGCTCATGACTTTCGTGGTGATGCCGGCGCTCACCAGGGCTTTCCGGGGTTGGTTGCACGGGCCCCGGCCCGCCGCGGGGACGTCCTCCCGGGCCGGGCAGAGGGCGCCGGTGCGGGCCGGCTGAGTGTCGCGGCTGCGGGCGCCGGAAGAGCGGCCGGGCGCCCGCAGCCACGCTCATGTCGTCGCCGGCAAACCCCCGCAGGTGGCCGCGTCCTGCCCGGGCGCCGCGCCATCTACTGCGCGGCGGGGTCGAGCTCCTGCAGTCGCGGGAACGTCTCCTCGAGCAGCGTGGTGAGCTGCTCGGTGAGCAGCAGCAACACCTGGTCGCGGGTCAGCGTGTCGTGGATCATCCACTCGCGTACGGCTGCCTTGACCATGCCGCCGTAGGCCCGGACCAGCGCACGCAGCTGCTGCCCGTGCGGCCGCACGTCGTGCATCCCGACACTCTTGATCAGGTTCTCCGCGGCTCGTCGGTCGGCTTCGGCCAGGATTCGTTCGACTTCCGGGTCGCTGCCGATGCCCTCGGTCCCCAGCACCGCGATCCAGCCTTTGGCGTGCTTGCTCACCGTCGTCAGAAGCCAGTCGACAAGGGTTTCCACGCGGGCCCGCAGTGGCCCGTCCGGCAGGGTCGCCGGATCGAACGTGGGCACCGTGACGATCCGGCGGACCGCGGCCAGGTAGAGCCCGCGCTTGGACTCGAAGTAGTGGTTGATCAGGCCTCTGGCGACGCCGGCGGCCCGGGCGACGTCGCTGGTGGACACCTCCGCGTACGGCCGCTCGGCGAAGAGGTCGATGGCGCGCTCGAGGATCTGCTCACGTCGTTCGTCGGGCTCCAACCGCCGCCACCGCGGTGGGGACTGCGCGCTCATGCCGGCCATCTTGCCTCAGTCCGACTGCCACGGAAGCCATGCGGGGATGTCGTCCGGGACCACGCCGGGGAACTGCGGGTCACGTCGTTCGAGGAAGGACCGCACGCCCTCGACGGTGTCGTCGCTGCCTGCGGCCTGGGCGATGAGCCGGGAGTCGAGCCGGTGCACCGGATCCGGCGACTCGAGCGGGCTGAGCCGGAAGAGCATCTGCCGGATGACCGCGGCGGCCACCGGCGCGACCTTGGCGGCCAGTTCCGCGGCGAGTTCGTAGGCGGCAGGCAGGACTTCGTCGGGTTCGTGGAGCCGGGTGACCAGGCCCGCGGCGAGCGCTTCGTCGGCGCCGAAGACCCGCCCGCTGACCATCCAGTCGAGTGCGCGGCCGAGCCCGACCAGCCGGGGGAGGAACCAGGTGGACGCGCCTTCCGGGTACAGGCCGCGACGGCTGAACACGAAACCGAAGCGGCTGTCGGTGGCGGCGAGGCGGAAATCGGCGGGCAGGATGATCGTCGAGCCCGCGCCGACGGCTGCGCCACGAATCGCCGCGATGACCGGCTTGGTGGAGGCGAAAATGGCGCGGACGCAGCGCCCGGCAGGCTCCTGCCACGATTCGTCCCCCTCGCCCACGTCGAGCGAGCCGCCGGACAGATCAGCACCGACGCAGAAGTCCGACCCGGCGCCGGTCAGCACGACAACGCGCACGTCGGGGTCGGCATCGGTCTTGCCGAACGCGTAAGCCAGCTCGTCCGCCATACGCACCGTGTAGCCGTTGCGCGCTTGCGGCCGGTTCAGCGTGATGGTCGCAACCCCGTCGGCGACCGCGTAGTCCACTTCCTGGAAGTCCATGCGGCTACCGTGACCCCTTGTTGTCGTGCCGTCAACAGTGTCGATGGAGGGCCGTTGTGGGCCACGACGACAACCGCGGATGGCGCCTAGGCTGCGTCGCAGAGACCGTGTACGCCAGCAGGGAGAGAGCACGTGAGCGCGACATACCCCGCCCATACCCGCCTGATCCGCAGCCTGATCAGGGAAGACAAGACGTTGGAGCTGTTCGTCGAGGAGCAGCCGATGCGCGCGCCCGGTGCGGACGAGGTGCTGATTCGCGTGGAAGCGGCGCCGATCAATCCGTCCGATCTCAGCCTGCTGCTGGCCACGGCCGACCTGGGCCGAGCCGAGCAGAGCAGCGACGAGCACGGTCCCAAGATCACCGCGCCGGTGCCCGAGCGCGGCTTCGCTGCCATGCAGGCCAGGGTCGGCATTCCGATGGCCGTGGGCAATGAAGGGGCAGGCACGGTGGTCGCCGCGGGTGACTCGCCCGAGGCGCAAGCATTGCTGGGACGCACGGTCGCCGTGATGGGTGGCGGGATGTACGCGGAGTACCGGACTGTTCCGGCGTCGGCGTGCATGGTCCTACCCGAGGGCACGCCGGCCGCGGCGGGCGCAGCCGCGTTCGTCAACCCGTTGACCGCGTTGTCGTTCCTCGAGGTGGCCAGGTCGGGCGGGCACCCCGCCATCGTGCACACCGCTGCCGCCTCGAACCTCGGACGCATGTTGAACCGCATCTGTCTCGCCGACGAGATGCCGTTGATCAACGTGGTGCGGTCGCCGGAGCAGGTGCGCCTGCTCCGCGCGGAGGGCGCTCGGTACGTCGTCGACACCAGCGCAGACGGGTGGTTCGAGCAGCTGGTCGAGGCGATTTCGGAGACGGACGCGACGCTGGGCTTCGACGCGGTCGGTGGCGGACGGTTGGCGGGCGACATTCTCGCCGCGATGGAAACGGCTGCCAGCCGGAAGTTGACGAAGTATTCCCGCTACGGCTCGGGCAAGAAGACCCACGTCTACATCTACGGACGGTTGGACACCTCGCCGACCACGATCTCGTCGGGGATCGGGTTTGCGTGGAACCTGTCGGGCTTTCTGATGCCGACGTATCTGGCAACGCTGGACGAGGCCACCAGGAACCGGATGAAGGAGCGGGTGGCGAACGAGCTGACGACCACGTTCGCCAGTCACTTCGCCGAGACGGTCTCGTTGGTCGGCGCCTTGGAGCTGGACGCGCTCCGCACGTACAGTGCGCGAGCCACGGGAGCCAAGTACTTGATCGATCCGAGCTTGGGGTAGCCCCGGTCAGCTGGTCGGGCCGGCGCGAAATTTGGCCATGTGCCGAGCCCGGGTTGGCCCCGGCCGGCGGCGAAATGTGCCTTGTGCCGTGGCCGGCTTCGTCGCCCGGCCGGCGGGCTGGGGCCCGTTGCCGCCTTGGCTAGCTCGCCCACCTGGTCAGGCGCGGCAACAGCGCGGTGTAGACGTCGGGGTTGAGCGCCATGCCGGTGTGTGTGCTGTGCACTTCGACGTGCTCGGCGCTCGGGTCGCGGCACAGCTCCCACGGCGCAATCTCGTCGTGCCGGGAGTAGACCGAGACTGCGGGGATCTCCGACGGCAGTGGGTTGAGCAGGTGGGCGCGGTTGACGCGATAGCACTGACCGGTGAGACAGTCCTGGTCGAGCACGCCGGGGAGGCCCGCGCTGCCGAGTCGCGCGATGAAGCGGGCGACGGCGAGGAACTTGGCCTTGCCCGCCAGCGGGTTGAGGACCGCGCTGGCCAGCATGATCAGACCGCCGACCAGGTCCGGCCTGCGCATGGCCACGATGCGTCCCAGCCAGCCGCCGCGGCTCTGGCCGAGAATGATCACCTTGCGGCCGGTCGTTTCGACGTGCCGTTCGAGGGTGGTTTCCAGCCGGGTGACCATGGTGGTGGTGCAGCCGATGTTCAAACCGGTGCGCGAGCCGATGGCCTGATAACCACGGGCGCGCAGCCAGTTGCGGGTGAGTGCCAGGCTGCGGTCCCCGAAACCGAATCCGGGGACCAACAGCACGCCTTGCCCGTCACCGATCGGTTCGCGCCGGTTCCAGACCGGGTGGCGGAGAAGCCGGGGATGTCCCGCACCATGGTGCGAAACGTTCCTTCTCCGACGGCGACTGTCGATGGGGCTGACGCTGGCATACGTTTGGGCTACCCCCTGGCCTGCCTTTCATGCGCCGGCGAGGCGTGAATCACCGCAAATGGCGCCAAAGGAACGTAAAGGTCAACGCCCAGTGAAACGCCCGTTGCGCGTTGTCGGCGGCCGCGCCATGTCCGCCTTCGATGTTCTCGTAGTAGTGCACCTGGTGGCCGAGTTCGCGCATTCGCGCGGCCAGTTTGCGCGCGTGCGCCGGGTGAACGCGGTCGTCGCGGGTTGACGTGACGATCAGCGTCGGCGGGTAGTGCCTGTCCTGGTGCAGGTTGTGCAGCGGCGAGTAACTGCGCAGGTAGGCGGCGTCGTCGGGGTCTTCCGGGTCGCCGTACTCGGCCATCCACGAGGCCCCCGCGAGAAGCTTGTGATAGCGCAGCATGTCGCACAGCGGCACATGCGACACGATCGCGCCGAAGAGCTCGGGGTAGCGGGTGAGCATGACGCCGGCGAGCAGGCCGCCGTTGCTGCCGCCCTCCATGCCGAGCTGTTGCGGGGTGCACAGCCCGCGGTCGACCAGGTCGCGCGCCACGGCGGCGAGGTCCTGGTAGGCGCGGTGCCGGTGGTGTTTGAGCGCGGCTTGATGCCAGCGCGGTCCGTACTCGCCGCCGCCGCGGATGTTGGCCACGACGTAGCGGCCGCCGCGCGCCAGCCACGCCCGGCCGACCGTTCCGCTGTAGGACGGGGTCAGGGAGATCTCGAACCCGCCGTAGGCGTAGAGCAGCGTCGGGCCAGGGGTGGGCCCGCCGATGACGAAGTACGGGACTTCGGTGCCGTCGTCGGATGTCGCGAAGTGCTGCTCCACCGTGAGGCCGGCGGTGTCGAACCAGGCCGGGCTGCGCTTGAGGATTTGCGGCTTCTCGTCGCCGACGACGCCTCGGCTGAGCGTGGACGGTTGGGTGAAGCCGGAGGTCTGCAGGAAGTACTCGTTGGAGTCGTCCGGAGAGGTGTCGACCAGGTCGGCGCTGCCGATGTCCGGGATGCCGGGCAGATCGTGCTGCTGCCAGCTGCCCGGCTCCACGACGAGCAGGCGGCTCTTGACGTCGGTCAGGGTCACCAGGAGCAGGTAGTCGCGGGTCCACTGGTGGTACTGCAGCGACGAGTGCTCGTCGGGTCGGAAGACGACCGTGAAGTCGCGATTGCCGTCGAGGAACTCGTCGAAACGGATGGCCAGCAGCGAGCCCGCGGGATGTCCCAGCCACTCGCCGCGCGGTTGCACCAGCATCCACTCGCGGTGGACGTCGATCTCGCTGTCGTTCGGGACGTCGATGCGTTGCAGTATGTCGCCGGTGCGGAGCAGCTTCTCGGAATTGAAGAAGTCGATCGACCGGGAGATCCAGTCGCGTTCGAAGCCCTTGGTGGGGTCGTGGTAGCCGGCGACCTGCATGTCGTCCTCGTTGCCTGCGAAGACGAGTTCGGCTTCGGACAGCGGGGTGCCGCGCCGCCATTGCCTGACCTGGCGCGGGTAGCCGGAGGTGGTCAGCGAGCCGGGGCCGAAGTCGGTGCCGACGTAGATGTGGTCGCGGTCGATCCAGCTCAGCCGGTGCTTGGCCTCGCCGAGCTCGAACCCGTCCGGGACGAACGTCAACGTGCGCAGGTCGAATTCGCGCACCACGGTGGCGTCGGCGCCGCCGCGGGACAGTTCGATCAGGCAGCGGTCGTAGTCCGGGCGCAGCACGGTCGGCCCGTGCCAGACCCAGTTCTCGCCCTCCGCGGCGGCAAGCTCGTCCAGGTCGAGGACGACCTCCCAGTCCGGCCGCGGTTGGCGGTAGGACTCCAGGGTCGTGCGGCGCCAGAGGCCGCGCGGGTGGTCGGCGTCCTGCCAGAAGTTGTACAGGTAGTCGCCGCGCCGCGTGACGAACGGGATCCGGTCGTCGGCATCCCAGACTTCGCGGATTTCGCGCTGCAGCTGCGCGAACTCGTCATCCTTGGTGAGGGCGGCGACCGTCTCGTCGTTGCGGGCTCGGACCCAGGCCAGGGCTTCGTCTCCGGTGACTTCTTCCAACCACAGCAGTTCGTCCACACCGCGACGTTAGCCGCACTGAGTGACGCGGGTCGGCCCGTGCCCGGACGGTGGGCTTGTCGATCTCGGAACGGCAAGCCCGCGCGCTGAAGAGATTTGTCGACAAACCGACTTGCCAGCCCGCGCTGTGCATCCGGATCTGCGTTCGAGCGGGGCGTGGTCAGGTCCGTCGAGGTGTCTCTCCGAGAGAGCCCGAGATGACCCCGCTCAACTCGGCGTCGGGCGAGCGTGGCGTCGACGAGGTAAGGCTGCGCATCGCATCGATGGCCTCCCGGGCCACTTCGCTCAGCTCCCTCTCCAGGGCATCTGTTCCAAGAGCCTCGAACCGCACGAATGGCGCGAGCCGTAGAAGGCGTTTGAGGAAGTCGCGAAGCACTTCGCGCTCGTCCAATCCTCCCAGGTCGAGGTTGTTCCAGACCTCCAGGATGCTTTTCACCAGGTACGGGCTGTTTCCCAACGCTTTGCGGCGCGCGTAGATCTGATCGAACGCCGCTTCGCCGAGGATCTTGAGCGCTGCGTACGGGTCGGCGTCGCCGGGTGAATGCACGAGCTGAGCACGCCACCACATTCGACCGAACACATGCCGCGTCAGGTCGGTCCCGAGAATCCGATCTCCGGGTGGGCGCGGATATCGCCAGTACGCCACATCCGGCAGCAACACGAGCGCGAGGAAGGCCCACACATCCCCCGAAGCTGCTTCGGCGGGTACAAGGCGCATGTTCTTGTGCAGCGCGGCTGCCACTTCGAGATCGAACGCCGCACGAAGGGTCCGACTGGACTCTCCTGGAAAGCCCGCCTGCGTAGCCAGCTCCACAACCAATCTGCGTAGCTCTGCGAGATTGTCCTCACTCACCCGGTCGCCGCCCGTAGCCACGTACACGGCGGACTCGTGGCCTACCGTGGCCCGCCTCGTCAGCTCGGAAATGGTCAGGTTTCGGTACTCGTCGTGCAGCGGCCGGGCTTGGCCCGGCAGGAGCCGTGGATAGAGAAGTCCCATCATGCCTCCGCGAACAGTTTCACCGCAGCCTGCAGGTCCGAAGCGAACAGAGCCGGCGAGCGGTTGAGCCGAAACCGAACGTCGTTGACGGTCGAGCCCGGGAAGAGCTGGTGGAACAGCGACAGGAGTGTTGCGCCCAAACTGTCCTCCGGGAACGAAGCCGTCTCGTCAAACTCTTCCTGGCGCAGTGCGTGCTCGAGCATCAGACGGGCTGCGTCGGCGTATACGGCTGACAGCACGACACGGTCGATCGGGCGCGCTTTCGCTGCGTTCTCGAACGCGGTGGCCGCGATTTTGTTCTTCTCGTTGATCAGGAGGAGCATCGAGCCCATCGTCGCAGCGTGGAGATTGTTGCTGATCTGCAAATGCCACGGCGCGTTGTCGGGAAACGACGTCTTGCTGAAGTCGACCACTGCCATCGGGAACTGTGGGGCATCGCCTTGCAAGCGCAAAAATTGTTCGTCCTGCCAGAGGACGGAGCCTGCACGTCGGGGCGCCAATGGATCTGTCTCCACGCACCGCTCGGCGAGGACGAGTGCCGTGTCGAGTCGCAGGACTCCACCCAGGTCGGATCCACTCAGGTGCACATTGAGATCAACTTCGATCGGGTCGAGGCCTTCGACAATGATCTTCTCGCCGGGGCCCCGAAGTCCCGAGCCAGTCGACGTCCAGATTGCGGCCAAGGTGAGTCGTGCATGGTTGGGGAGTCCGGCGGAGGCCTTTGCTCGGCGCGGGTCGAGTCGAACGGTCCGGCGTAGCTGCAGGTCCATCTGGTAATCCCAGAACGGCAGTGCCTCGGGCAGGTGCATCTCGCCGTCCTCGGTGAGCAAGACCCATGGCTGTGTATCCACGACATGGTGAGGAGGACGTCGATAGGGCAGTGCTCTGGTACTCATGGCTGATGCACCGCTTCGGTCCGGATGATCAGGTCGGTCATGGTGTCGCGGGCCGGTCTGACGAAGAGACGCCAGATCTTGTTCGGATTGCCCTGGGTGACGATCGATGATGTGCCGTGCAGTTGACCGTCCTCGTCTTGCCAACCCATCACGCTGGGTGTGTCGGCTCCCGCGGGCGGGTCCGTCTCACGTCCCCCGGTGCTCAAGGCGACAGCTGGATCTGCGTGCACGCGTTGAGGACCCGGCACGGGCAAGCGGAACTCTTGAACGAGAACGGTTGCTCCGGAGTGCTCCTCGTAGTACGGGTCGCCGACATATTCGACCCGGGGCCGTGCCGATGACACATCCCGACCGGGCACATCTGTCGTCTTAGGCAAAGCGTCGAACTGCTCGAGATCGATGCTTTCATGACCGTTTCCGGCAGCGCCCCCGTTCGTCGCTCGGACTTCGGGCGCTCCTGCGCGATCGGACTCAGGGGCGACACAACTGGTCCGCGATTTGGGCTGGGCGTTAGTGCGAGGGAACGCGTAACCGCTGTAGTCGGTGGCACCACCGGTTCCGGTCGTACCGCTGACGAGCGAGGCGAACATGGCACTCGCGGCTCCCAGCGCAACCTTCGCCGAATCTCCGCGAACACGTCCGGCGAGATCCAAGAGATCCAGTGTCGCATCGTCGATACGGCGAAACGCCGTGTTCACGTAGGTGCTGTAGGGGTAGTCCAGCGATTGCGGATTCCAGTCGTCGTGGGTCGGCGGTTCCGCGTCGGAGAAAGCCTGATCGAGCTCGGATGCAGCCCTGAAGACACCTGCGTAGTGCTGGAACTCCGAGGGGGGTTTCGGCCCGGGGCGATAGGTGACCACCAACTCGGGCTGCCGCATCAGACAGACGTGGTGAACCGCCTGTTCGACACCGACAAGACGCGTCACCTCGGTGGGTTCGGCCGGGGGTGCCGTGCGTTTCACCAGTCCGAGCTTGCCGAGTACCTTCTTCGGCCTGAAACACTCGAGTGTTGCGCCTGCTTCGCCGTCCAGTGCCTCGTACGCCGCCACGAACAGACTCAGGGGCCAGGTTTTCCGAGGGTCGGGTACACGATGATGGGTTCCCTCACAGGTAACGGAAAATCTCATGGGAGCGGCATCCTCAGAAGATCCCAACATCTTCGGCCACAGATGCCAGGCGATCGTTTCGGCCATGAAGTCTGCCGCGTCATCGGGTTCGCGACCGTCGAGTATCGGATCGACGACGACGATGGTCGTCCCGGTCTCCGTCTCGCCGAACGGCGTCAGCCCCAGTTGAGCCGCGACGGCGTCGGCCTCGGCACCGAGCAGTGGCTCCACCACGTCGCCGGTGTCGTCACCCCACCAGTGACGCCCCGTGTAGCGCACTGGCCCATTCGGTGTGTTGGCTACGTAGCTCTGCCACAGCGACGAGCCGATCAGGCGAGTTTCGTACCCGCCGTTCGTCTTGCAACGCGTATGAATGAGGATGGTTCCTGCGTTCGAGACCAGGTAGAAGATTGCCTTGCCGAATCCGTAGGTACCCCCGCCCAGCTCGGTGTCCCGTGGCTCACCGACGTTGCGGACGAACGACACGAAGTCGTGGTCCCGAATCGTCACGTCGTCCGCTCTGGTGGGCCCGCCGAGTCCGCTGGTGCCGCGATCGGACACGGCCAGCAGTCGAAGCGACGGTTTCGCGAGGGACTCGCGCAGGGGTAGATGTTCATTGAGCGGGGCATTACGTGTGAGCAGCTTCCGCCAGGTCGGGGCGTGCGCCGGACCTGCAGTCCAGAGGTTGATCGTGTAGTCCACCGGGTTCTCACTACCCGGCAACCGCGCGTCCCAACTGTTCTGTGCAGACTCACGTACGAGGATTGTCAACAGATCCAGCTTCGGGCGACCGAGCTGGTTTCGGATGCCTTCCGCCAAGCTTGCGCCCTCGGGCGGGAAGGTCTGGGAAACCCATGTTCCGGTCATGAGCTGCCCACCATCCGGTTCAGATGCGTCTCTACGACGTCGGCGTCCAAAGGCACGGGAGGTTCCGTCGACAGGTCGATCGTGTAGGAGACGTCGGACACGCCCGTTGGAGATGAGTTCGTCAAACCGGCCGGCGTCAATTTTGGGAAGTCGGTGTCGACGACGTACCACCGCTGCTCGTCGACGGTGAACCGAAAATCTCGATAGAAGTCCGCGTCCGCTTGACGATATCCGACCTCGGACAACAGGGACATCAATGCGCTTTCGTCATCGCAGAGCTCCAGCGACCGTTCGACAAGCGTCACGACGTTCTCGCCTTCGCCCTCCGGGTTGCGTAGTAGGCGGAGCCAGACCAGGTACAGAGAACCGCTCCGCGGTTCTTGCAGCTGCTCCAAACCGTGGATGCGAGCCTGGCGGCCGATCATCGACGTGGTCGCCTTGACTTCGAGCGCGTAATGACCATCGGAAAAGTCGTGATGGTGCCCGGTAGGTCCTGACCAGAGCCGATGTGCGCTGCTGTCGCGCTGCAGAAGCTCGAGTAGAACCAGAAGCTCTCCGAAGAGCCCGGCGATCTGCTCGGGTCCGAGTGGTGCTCCCGCTGTCTGGAACAAAGTCTTCCATCGATCCAAAACTCGGTGCAGCACCTTCAGCGGGTTCTCGGGTAGCTTCTCGGTCGCCTTCGCGACGTCCGCGCACACCATGGTGAAAAGGTCGTTCAGATCGCTGCGCAGGCAGCCGAGGTCGGCGTAGACCTGGTACGTGTTCTCGTCCTCCAGCGGCCTTCTTCGCAACACGAGCGCCGGCCCTTCCAGGCCGCGCCGGACGGCTTGGTTCGACGCGATCGGCACCAGCAGATGTCGGTGTCCGTCGTGGTCAACAGCGGCTGCAAGTTTGCCCTTGGACGTCTCGACCGGCAGTTCGCTGACGCGCAATCTCCGCTCCGCGGATACAGCTGCGGATTCGAGTTCCCACCAGTGTCTGTCGATGAGGTGGCGGATGCTGTCGGTCACGCGCCCTCCTCCGCTTCGACGAGGCTGAGGTCTTCTTCCTCGATGTCGACATCAGGCGGCAGTTTGGCGGATACCCATTCGATCCGACTGTCCTCGTTCCGTGGCTGTGGGAACACAATTCCCACGCCTATCACGTGCTCTTCGGCGTCGAGCGCCTTACGGCTTTCTCGTTCTTTCGGCGGTGCGGAGACCTTGTCGATGGGATACAGGACGAGAAGGCCGGTATCCGGAAGTTGTCTCTGCCGTTCGTGTTTGATCGTCTGCTCGTCCATCTTCCCGATCTGCCCACTCAGGTCGACGGCCGCATCACGCCTGCTCATCAGGGTCTTGATGTCTGCGAAATCCGAGTCGGAGACGTCCAGGCGGGCGCGGGTCACTCGATTGACCGTGACACCTGATGCGAATTCAAAAGATTTATCGCGTTCACCGTTCACCGGATTGCCGACGATGGCAATGTTCCAGCGCCGCAGGGAGTCCGCTGTGCGAATGCGTTTCTCGATGTACCGGATGAGCAAGTCGGAGTCGCACTCCACCGACTTTTCGTGAAACGAATATTCGTTCAAGAATTCGATGACGAGGTCGTGGGGGACGTCACGGTATATGTATCGACCTTCTTCGGGGCGCTCTTCTCGACGCGCCGCGTGCTGCACAGCCTTGGCGACGAGTTTCTTGGCTGCTGCTTGGTTTCCGAGCAACCAGTCTGCGTTGGTCCGAAAGTACCGAGTCTGAACTCGCTGTCCCCCGTAAGAGGACGCGGCCTTGACCGCATCCTTCATCTTGGCAGCCTGGGTGACGCGGAGGGTCGGGTGAGTACGTAAGCGCACTGCGAACGTAAGCGGGTTCTTGTCCTCCGTCATGTAGATGTCGATGTCACGGCGCATCTCGGTCTCAACAGTCGCCAGATGCCGGAACCACTCGCTGAGCTCCGCCGTCATCCAAATCCGCGGAAGGTCTGCGTACCCGTGTCGATAGCCGAACCAGCGGCCCATCTGCAGGAGCGTGTCGTACGCGGAGACTGCTCGGACGAAATAGCTGACGGAAAGCCCCTCGAGGGTCAGACCTCGCGACAACGTGTTACCACCGACCGCTATGGCGACTACCGGTCCGTTCTCGTAGTCCAGGCGATCCTCGCTCGAGGAGTTGTCCATGACGATCCGGCAGGAGTCGAGCACCTCTGGCAGCTTCGGGAGCAGGGCGTCGAATTCGACCTTTTCCTCGCCGAAATCCGCGGCAGGAACGCGGGAAGACTCGTAGTCCCACAGTTCTCGGAGCTCCCGGACGGTGTCCGGCTCGGCGAGCCGGGCCCTCATGTCGTCGCGCAGGCGTTCGAGGGGGGCGCGGAAGCTGTTGTGGACTGCGGTGCGGACGCTGGTGTGGATCAGCATCGTGTTGTGAGGATTGCCGGTACCGCGCACCCGGCGGGCTGCTGTGACCAGCCAGAAGTAGCGGATGGCGGTCTGCAATGTCGGCGTGATCGTGGGTACGAAACCTTCGGCGTCTGCGCGTGTCGCAGGGCGGACGCTAGCGATGTCTTCGACCGGTACTTCACGGATCATGTCGTAGCCGTCGTCGACGTCTTCGGGGTCTTCGCCGTCGAGTGCGTACCGACCGAACAGCACCTCCGTACCGAAATGTCCCTCCGGCTTCGGCAGGTTGACGATGAAGTCTCGAGGGTAAAGGTCGTCATTGCTCGGATCGATGAGCACATTGGCGAACGGCGAAGCCGTGTAGCCGACGTACGCCGACTTCGGAAGCGAGTCGAGGATTCTACGAATCCGAGGATTGATCGTTTTCGTCGCCACCGTTGCCTGATCTGCTTCGTCATCGATGACCACGGCGGGGCAGTCCTGCAGGTAGGCGGAGGCCGACTGCAGCCACTCGGCAAGTTTGCGTAGGACCGTCCCGTTCTTCTTGACCACACAAAGTACGTGAGTCGTGTTGCTCTTTCCGAAATACGACGCGGCATTGGCCGTGGGGACAAAGTCGTGATCGAGGCCGGTGAGCTGTGACCACAACGTCGGGTTCGGCTCGACGAGTTGCTGCACCAGCCTGGCCTGCGTCTGCCTGCGCAGACCGTTGTGGATGCCCGCCAGGACGATGAACAGTTTGTATCCGCGGTCAGCCGCTTTGGCCATCACCGCAGTGAAGTTGGTGGTTTTGCCGGACTGGACGTAACCGACGACGAGGCCCCTGGTTGAGAAGCTCGACTCTTTTGGATGATTGAGCAGCGAGACGATTCGGTTGGACGCGGAGTCGACATCTTGTATCGAAGAATCGCTCCATCCCGACTTTTTCAACAGTTCGACGATTGCAGGCCAGCATTTGTCGCGCGGGGAAGGCCCGGTGTACCAGGTTTCTCGATTCTCCCGAACCACGGTGCGTGGTTCCTCGAGTTCCCGAACCTTTATCGCCTGGCTTTCGTACCGCTCCCTGATCCGCTGGGCAAGATCGGGTGCAACCATCATCTCGAGCCGTTTGACGGCCTCGGTCGGCGTGTACAAGTCGAGGAGTGCGAGAAACGTGTCGTAGATGTCATCGAACTGGTCGTTCAATCCGGTCCCCCTGGGCCTGCTGCTCCTCCGCGGTGCGGAGCGTTTCGCACTGAATGTCTACGGCCGTGCGCATTCTGTTACAGAGACGAAGATGACGGTGTCGCTGTCGAGTCGTCTAGGACCGGACGGGTGATGGGGCTCGACCGTATCCCCCGCAGTTACGAAGAGTTGTCCCATGAAAGGTGGACCGGCCGGTGTTTGATCAATGCTGCGAGCCCGACGCCTGCGTCGCGGCCAGGATTCGGGCGATCTCTGCGGCAGCGCTCGCCATGTCTTCGTGCTCCCAGAAACGTATGACGGTCCACCCGAGAGAACGGAGGTGGGCGTCGGTCTCGCGGTCCCGCGCGACGTTGCGGTCCAGCTTCTGCCGCCACCATGTACCGCGCGCGACCGGATGGGTGGCGTGCTCTGGACACCGATGCCAGAAGCAGCCGTCGACGAAGACGGCCAGCTTGGCCCTGGTGAACATGATGTCGGCTCGTCTGCGAGGCATGCCTGGGATGGGCATGTTCACCCGGTAGCGAAGCCCCATGGCATGGAGCTGCCTGCGCAGCGACATCTCGGGCTCTGTGTCGACCCGTTTCTGAGCCGACATGCGCGCGGAAGTCTCGGGAGGAACGGATCCGAAGAGCTCCCGGTCCGTCGAGCTCCGCGACGTGGCCCCGCCCAGGTCGGACATGCGGCCAATGTTATGCCGCCTGCCGGCGTGGTGGCGTACTCGAACTGGTGGAAGCCGGCTATCGTGATCACATGGCTGCACGTGCAGGTGAGGCATCGCCCCCGAGACGTCATTCGTCGGGGTCGAGGGTCTTCCGAGTGCTGGACCTGTTCGCAGGCGCGGGTGGGCTGACGCAGGGATTCAGGGAGGCGGACAGTCGGTTCAAGTCGGTCCGGGCGGTCGAGATGGACATTGCGGCCGCTGCCTCGTACGCGCACACATTCGGCGACGTCGTGTACGCAGGGACGATAGAGGACTGGCTACGCGACGAAGATGTCCCGGACGTGGACGTCGTGGTCGGTGGGCCACCGTGTCAAGGCTTCTCGAATCTGGGCAAGCGCGACGCGGAGGACAAGCGAAACATGCTGTGGCGCGAATACGTCGAGACGGTCGCGCAGGCCCGGCCGAGCTACTTCGTGCTGGAGAACGTCCCTCAGTTCGTGAAGTCGCCGCAGTTTCAACTGTTCCGGGCCGCCACGCAACCGGGAGGAAGACTTGCGGATTACGACTTCAACGCGAGCGTTCTCAACGCGGCAGACTACGGGGCTCCGCAAGCTCGCAAGCGCGTGATCGTCATCGGCCGTCATCGAGACCTGCCGCCCATCGGTCCGCCGTATCCCACGCACGTCGGAAGGCATGTGACCGTCGGAGAGGCGCTCAAGGACGTCCCGAGCAAGGTTACCCGGGTAGAGCTCCCCGACGTGCGCACCGAATTTCGTGGGACGGAGCTGGCCGGAGCCTTCAAAAGTGTGGAACTACACGTCACGCGCCATTACACGGAGCTTTCCTTGGCGCGATTCCGGATGATCCCGCCGGGAGGGAATCGTTTCGACATCGACGACAGGCTGCTCTCACCGTGTTGGCGAAAGCACAAAACCGGTTCGGCCGACGTCATGGGAAGGCTCTATCCGAACAAGCCGTCCGTCACGATCCGTACGGAGTTCTTCAAGCCGGAAAAAGGTCGGTATCTGCATCCCACCGAGCACCGGGCGATCACCCACTACGAAGCGGCGCTGCTTCAAGGGTTTCGTCCCGAGCACCAATGGGTTGGATCGAAGCTCTCCATCGCCAGGCAGATAGGCAATGCTGTCCCCATTCCTCTCGGCAGGGCGATTGCCAAGCATTTGGCGAAAGCCCTCAGCTCGCCCCGATAGGGGACGATGCCTGCGATCGCTGTGATCGGTTCCGTTTCACCGAACTTCCATCCGGTAGAGGAGCTGCACTCAACCGGTGGCTCGGCCATTCGAAGTCAGTAAGTCGTGGAGTCGGCGGCAGTGAGGCGCCGTAGTGGAGTGAGAACGAGTTCCGCATCGGTGACAAGCGCCTGTGTCGCCACTTCCATGCTCGCCGGATCGACCCCCGCTGCGGCGCAGTTGTCGCGGAACTTCGCGATGACGCGAGTGGCATCCCACGGGCGGGAGCCGTTGCCGTCGACGTCGGGGATCCGGACGAGTTGGCGGCTGCCGTCGTCCCATACCGCTTCGAGCTTCGCGGGGAACCGCGCGGGATAGCCCGAATCCGGCCAGGGCTCCCAGGTCACGCGCTGTGCGAACCGCATGACTCCCGGGTCCGGCTCGCCGACGAAGTCATCAAGGTCAACCTGACCGCGCACGGCTTGCAGGGCCACGACGTACGGCAGGCTCCACCGTGCTTCGTCAGCACGTTCGGGTGACTGCTTGCGCTCCCACGGAACCGCGATGACGTGCTCCTGCCCGGTGGGCACGTGGCACGTCAGTCGCTGCAGGCGCTCGTGACCACCGGGTCCGAGGTTCAGCTCGACGACGGCCTCGACGAACGGGTGCAGGAAGTGGCAGCACGGCAAACCCTTGAACGCCGCATCCGCCAAGTGCCAGCGAGTTCCGAGATCCTCCAGCGACGACTGGAAGCGCTCGGCAGCCGCGGCGTCTCGCGCGTAGAGCCCGAAGAATCCGCGCTCGCCCTCGAAGACCGTCCGGGCTCCGGTCACACCGCCACCGACCAGGCGAACCGCGGACACGGCGGCCTGCGCTGCGATGCCGGCCTGGGCGGCTTTGCTGGTCGCGCCGCTGGCCAGGAACGTGAAGTTGCCCGCTGCGAAGCTGGCCGCGACGCCGATCGCGTCAGCGAGCCGTTCGCGATCGAGACCGTTGATCAGGCCGACGGCCAGGGCGCCGGCGAGCGGCCCGGCGACCGACGTGCCTTGGAATCCCACGCGCTGGAACCCGCTCGGGCTGGCCAGGCCGAGGCGGACGAGCACCTCCCACCCCACGGCGAAAGCCTTGATGACCTGCCGGCCGTCCGCGCCGGTGTCCTCGGCCGCGGCAAGCACCGCAGGCGCGAGCACGCTGCTGCCGTGCATCACGGAGCCGGTGTGGGTGTCGTCGTACTCCAGCGAGTGGATGAGTGTGCCGTTGACCAGGGCCGCTTCGGCCGGCGAGGTGGTCGCGTCGGCGCCCAGAACGGTGCAGGGCCCGGTCGTGGCGACGGTGGAGGGGAGCTCACGTACGGGCCCGCGACGAGCGGCCGCCAGCCCGACTCCGACGGCGTCGAGGAAATGCAGCCGCGCGGACGCTTCGATGTCCGGCGGAAGCTCCGGAAGACCGGCGACCTTGTCGATCAGAACGTCGACGACGGGCATCAGGACACCTCCCCGAGAAGCCGATCCAGCACCACGCGGAGCGGGACGTCGAGGTCCAGCGGCCGGTCTGGGTCGGTCAGCGCCTCAGCCTGTGCAGCGAAGCCGGGTCTGAGCTCGGCCGTCAGCGTTCGGAACTTGTCGAGGAGCTGCTCGCGCGACATCGGCCGGTCCGGCCCGCCGAGCGCAGACATCACGGTTTCCTCGCAGACGCTGCCATCCGCCAGGGTCACCCGCACACTGGACGGCCGGTCGTGCGGCGGCTCAGGTACGTCGGTCCACTCCTCGATCCGTACGCGATCCCGCAGTCGGGCGACGGTTGCCTCGTGCAGTGACTCCCGGGCGAACGCCTTCATATCGGGTTCGCCGGCCAAGAGCACGGCGGCCACGGCATGGGGCAGCGAGAAACGCGCGGCAAGGCTCGTTTCGGGGCTCTTGTTGTCGAGCGCCGCAGCAAGCGGGTGCGCGCGGACAGCGATCTCGACGATCTTGTCGACCGGTATCCGCTTCGCCAGCTGACCGGCGGCTTCCACGCTGGAATGCAGATACTGACAGCACGCGTACGGCTTGTGATAGGCGTCCTGCACGCCGTAGCGCTCACCCAAGCCCTGCGTGAGCTCTTCCTCTCGCGCCGCCGCGCCACCGACGTCGGCGAAAACTTCGCGGAACGCCGTAGGACTGCCGGTCAGCCCGGCGTCAGCCATGTCCGCGGCGAGGAATCCGAGCTGGGAAGCGGCCGCCGCCCACGCGTTGCGCACGGTGGCACCTTGGGTCGCATTGACGAACGGCCCGGTCATCGACATCGAGGCCGCACCAAGCACGGTTCGGGCAAACGCGTCCGCTGGGAGACGACGAGCGGCGCCCACCGCAGCGGCGGCCCCGATCGGCGACAACGACGCATGAGGATGACGCGACAACGGAAGCGGCGGCCGATACGCGCGGGCGACCCGGGTGACGACCTCGTACCCGGTCACGAGCGCGATGAGCAGGTCACCCACGCTGCCGTTCGTCGCTTCCACCTCGGCGAGCGCGGTCGGCAGCGTGTACAGCGAGCCGTGGCAGGTTGCCGGGCGGTAGCCGCCGTCAAGCTCCGTCCAGTTCGCGGCCACCGCATTCGCCACCGAAGCCCGACCGCGATCAGTTCGCCGACCAGGGACGCCGACCACGGTCGACTCGTCACCGTCGACGGCCTGCGCGGAAACCTGCCGGACCTCGTCCTCGGTGTGCGCCGCGATCATCGCGGCCAGGTCGTCGCAGACGATGAGCATCGCCTTGCGCAGCACGGGTTCGGGAATCGTGGCGACTCCGCGGCGCGCGTGGTCCGCCGCCCAGTCCAGCAGCTCCGTGGCCTCAGACATGCACGCCTCCCGCCGGCTCGGCGGCCGCTTGCGTGACCCGCACGTGCCGGCGGTGCGCCAGCCACGCACATCCGGCCGCAACCAGGCAGAGCCCGACGATGTACCAGGCCATGGCGGTGTTGCTGTCGGTTTCGCTGTACAACCAGGTCGCGATGAACGGCGTGGTCCCGCCGACGAGCGTGGTCGGCAGCGCGTACGCCAGCGACGCGCCGGTGTAGCGGATCTTGGTCGGGAACAGCTCGCAGTAGATCGCCGGCTGCGGCGCGTAGGCGGCGGACTGGATGACCGCCAGCCCGAGAATCATGCCGAGCAGGATGATCCACGAGTCACCCGTCTCGATCATCGCGAAGTACGGGAACGTGAAGGCAGCGGCGGCCAGGGCCGCCAGCGTCACCTGACGGCGCAGCCCCACCCGGTCGGAGAGCCACCCGAACACCGGGATGGAGATCAGATAGCACACCGAGACGATGGTCAGGTGGTTCAGCGTCTGCGACTCCGGCACCTTCAGCGAGTCGGTGACGTACGCCAGGGTGTAGGTCGCGATGACGTAGTAGAGCGCATTGTTGGCCGCCGCCAGGCCCGCCCCGATCAGGACCGACCGCCAATCCGTGCGTAGGACCTCCGCGACCGGGACCTTCGTGACGTCGTCCTTCGCCTTCGTGGTGACGAAGTCCCGCGACTCGGCCAGCCCGCGGCGGATGTACAGGCCGACCAGGACGATCACCACGCTGGCCAGGAACGGGATCCGCCAACCCCAGTCGCCGAAGGCGTCCCCGCTGACCCACGACGACACACTGACGACAAGGCTGGCCAGCAGCAGCCCGGCGGGTGAGCCGATCTGCGTGGACGAACCGAACAGTCCCTTGCGGCGGGCCGGCGCGTTCTCCACCGACAGCAGCGCGGCGCCACCCCACTCGCCGCCGAGCGCGATGCCCTGCGCGATCCGGCACAGCGTCAGCAGCACCGGAGCCCAGACACCGATCGCCGAGTAGGCCGGGATGAGGCCGATGAGGACGGTCGCGCCGCCCATGATGAGCAACGTGGCGACGAGGACGTTCCGCCTGCTGATCTTGTCGCCGAAGTGCCCGAACAGGATGCTGCCCAGCGGGCGGGCGATGAACCCGACCGCGAAGGTGGCGAAGGCGGCGAGCTTGCCCAGCACGCCTTCCTGCGTCGGGAAGAAGACCTCGTCGAACACCAACGACGCGGCCGTTGCGTAGATGAAGAAGTCGTACCACTCGAGCGTGGTGCCGACGAAACTGCCGATCGCGGCCCGCTTGGACTGGGGCTGCGCCGGCCCGGTGGGGGTGGACACAACAGGCTCCTCGTCAGTCGGTGGAGATCGGGGCGAGGGATGGTCGATGGGGCGGGGCGAGGGATGGTCGTGGATCGGGGCGAGATCAGCCGATCAACGCCAGGGCGATCAGCGGATCAGGGCGAGAAGAGCTCCGCGGATCAGGACCGGGGAGATCAGCCCGCGGCGTGGCGGCCGGCGAGCAAGCCGAGTCCGAGCGCGCTGAGCAGGCCGTTGCCGGACGAGTAGCCCGCGCCACCGGCACGCCCACTGATTCCGGCGGCGACACCGCCCGTGGCATAAACGCCGGGAATCGGCCCGGACTGGCCGAGAACTCTGGCGTGTTCGTCGACCCGAACGCCGCCCTGGGTGTGGAACAGCGCCGGAATCGCGCGCACTGCCGCGTACGGCGGCTTCAGCGGCCCGCGGCCCCACTCGGTGCGGCCGAAGACATCGCTGGCTTCCCCGGCAGCAGCCGCGCGGGCGACGTCCAGCGTCCGCGCGAGCTCGTCCGCGTCCGCCCCGGTGACCTGCGCCAACTCCGCCACGTCGGCCGCCTCCTTGACACCCCCAGCGGCGAGGAGGTCGGCGAACTCTTCTTCGTGCGCGGCGACCGAGTCACGAATGCCGGTGTCGAAGATGACGTGCACCGGCGGCTCGGCTCCGGACACGGCGGGGGCGAAACCCGAGTAGCCGACGGACTCGTCACCGATGCGCCTGCCGCGTCCGTCGATGAGGATCCCGCCGTGTTCGACCGTGGTCCACGAGGTGATCGAGCCGTGCGGGCTGGCCACGGCCGCGTAGCCCTGGAAGGCTTCCGCATTCGCCATCGACGCGCCCAGGTCGAGCAGCCACCGCACGGCCTCGCCGGTGCTGCCGTGTGCACCGAGGTACTCCAGCCCGACCGCCTGCGGCGCGAACTGCCGGAGCATCTCGCGGTTGGCGCCGAAGCCGTTCGCGGCGAGCACGACCGCGCGGCTGCGCAGCGTGTAGGTGCCGGAACGGTCACCGGACACGACGACACCTCGCACTTGGCCGTCCTCGACGACGAGCCGGTCGACCGGCGAGTGGGTCAGGACCTCGACATCGGCGGCTTTCGCCGCGCGCAGCAGGTCCGCAACCAGGGCATGGCCTTTGCGGGACGGCGGGGCGTGCAGCCGCGGGACGCTGTGCCCGACGTGCTTGTAGTCGGTGATCAGCCGCAGGTCCACCGAGTGCTTGTCGACCAGCCACTCCACCAGCGGCGCGCTCACCGTGGCCAACGTGGTGACCAGGTCCTCGGCGTCGTGCGGGCCGGACTGCCGCAGCAGGTCGGCGGCCAGGCGTTCGGGCGAGTCCTCGATTCCGGCTTCGGCCTGCCAACGGCTGCCGGCTCCGGGAACCGACCCCGTGGAGGCGGCGGTGTTGCCACCGGGCCGTTCTTCCTTCTCCAGTACGACAGCGCTCGCGCCCGCGTCGGTCGCCGCGAGGGCCGCAACCAGACCGGCCCCGCCTGCGCCGACGACGACCACGTCTACGTCGATGTCCTGCACAAACTTCCCTTCTTCGCGATGAGTTTCCACGGTCCGCAGCGCGGTGCTCGGCTCTGGTGAGTCAGACGGCGCGCAGTGCGGTACCCCGGGTTTCGGTGACGGTCAGCGAGGTCGCGGCGGTGATGACGGCCGTGCCGATCAAGAACCACGCCGGTGCCAGCGAGCTGCCGGTCACGTCCAACAGCCACAGGCTGATCAGCGGCGCGGTGCCGCCGACGGCCATGCTGGCCAAGTTGAAGCCGAGCGCGATGCCGGTGTAACGGACGCGGGACGGGAACATCTCGGCGAACGCGGCGAACACGATGCCCATCAGCGCGGCTTCCGGCAGACCGAGCACGACCTGGGCGACGACTGCCAGGGGCAGCGACGGCGCGCTCATCAGCGCGAAGCACGGAATCGCCAAGACCCCGAACGCCACCGACGCGACGAACAGCATCGGCTTGCGGCCCCACCGGTCGGACAGGTGGCCGAACAGCGGCATGGTCAGGCACGAGACGACCAGCGTCGTGGTGGTCGACCAGAACGCCGCGTTCGGGCTGAAGCCCGCGGTCCGCTGCAGATGTGTCGAGGCGTAGACGTACACCACGTAGTAGCCGGCGAACAGCAGCGTCGACAGGCCCAGCGTGCGCAGCAGGCCGGGCAGGTGCTCGCGGATGAGCTCGGCGGCCGGGGCGGACGCCAGGCCTTCGCCGGTGGCCAGCTCGTCCTTGGTCACCGAGTCCTCCAGCCGGAACCGGATCCACAGGCCGACCAGCCCCAACGGCAGGCTCAGCAGGAACGGCACGCGCCAGCCCCAGTCGGCCAGCTGCTCCTCGGTGAGCACCGAGTTGAGGATCGACACCGTGACCGACGCCAGCAGCGCACCGCTCAACGCGCCGAATTGCACCGTGGAGCACAGGAACCCGCGGTGGCGGGGCGGCGACTTCTCGGCGACGTACGCGGCCGCGCCGCCGACCTCACCGCCGGACGCGATTCCTTGCACGCACCGCGCGGCCACCAGCAGGAACGCCGCGCCGACGCCGATGGCGGAGTAGGTCGGCAGTACACCGATCGCCACCGTGGCGGCGCACATCGACAGGATGGTGGCCGCCAGAATGCGCGAGCGCCCGAAACGGTCGCCGAGGTGTCCGAAGATCAGCCCGCCGAGCGGCCGCAGCACGAAGGCCGCGGCGAACGTCGCGAACGTGGCCAGCAGGGCCGTCGTGGGGTTTGCGCCCTCGGCGAAGAAGACGACCGAGAGCACCGTGGCCAGATAGCCGTAAATGCCGAAGTCGTAGTACTCGACGATCGACCCGACGAGGCCGGCACCGATCACCCGCGGGTCGATCGACGTCGGCGCGTCGGTCTTGGTCGTGACGTCAGCGGGCGCGGCTTGCGGGGTCTGGTCGGCTGCCTGCATCGTCAGCACCTCCATGTCTGCCGCCCGGTTTACGGCGATCGGGTGTAGCGAACACACTCGGCGATAAACTGCAAACTGTCAACACTTCTGCGTGAACTTGGTGGAAACAAAAGCAAATCTGCAGCTAGGTACTATGATCGCGCTGTCGACAGTTACCGCGGCTCGCGTGCCGCGAGGAGGAATCGGATGACTGAACAACTCCGGCCGACCAAGCTGGGTCGCGCGGCCACCTACGCGGACAAGAGCCTTGAGGTGTTGCGCCAGATGATTCTCGACGGCGAACTGGCCCCCGGGCAGCGGCTCAACGAGGTCCACCTGTCGCAGGCGCTGGGCATCAGCCGGGGGCCGTTGCGCGAGGCCATCCGGCGCCTGGCGGCCGAGGGGCTGGTCGAGCCGGTGACGCACCGCGGCGTCTACGTCCGCTCGTTCTCCGCGCGGGAGCTGTCCGACTTCTACGAGCTGCGCATCGCGCTGGAGACCCACGCCGTGCGGCTCGCCGCCCGCTACGCGCCGCAGGAGCGCATCGACGAGCTGGGCGACATGCTCGACGAGACCGAGCACACGATGGACGACGACACGGCGGGCGCGTATCCCGCGGACCCGGATTTCCACGCCCGGCTCGCCCGGCTGGCGGCGAACCCGCCGCTGCTGCAGGCGCTCACCGAGGTGGGGAGGAAGATCAAGCTGGCGCGAGCCCGGTCGGCGCATCAGCCGCAGCGGGCCCGCACGGCGCTGGAAGAGCACCGCGAGATCCTGGCGGCTCTGTCGAAGCGCGACGGCGACAAGGCGGCCGCGCTGCTGGAATCGCATCTGACCAGCTCGCTCAACAACGCACTCGCGGTTCTGCGCGCCTCCGAACCGGAGTGATGGAGTTCCCCGGGCCCACCATGGAGGCAGTGAGCCCGGGGAGGCTTTCAGCCGCCTGCAGGCAAAGCGGCCAGCAGGGCGTCGGTCGTGGTGACGTCGGCGTACTTCTGCGCCATGTCGAACAGGTTCACCTCGTGTACCACCGGGCTCCGGTCGTAAACGGCGTCGGCCGGGACGCTGACCCGGAAGTTGTAGGAGAACGCATCGGTGACGCTGGATCGCACGCAGCCGGACGTGGTGCACCCGGTCACCACCAGCGAGTCGACCCCGGCTTCCACCAGGTAGCTGACCAGCGGCGTACCGAAGAACGCGCTCGGGTGCCGCTTGGGCACGAGGATGTCACCCTCCTCCGGCGCCACCTCGGAGACGAACTCGTATCCCTTCGACGGGATGTCCATGATCGCCGGCACCTTCGCGCCGAGCCTGCCGCTGTCGTAGCTCTTCTTCGGTGCCACGTGCGGATACAACACCGGCCAGTCGTTCTCCCGGAACGCGGCGAGCAGGCGGGCGATGTTGCCGACCGCCGCCCAGCCGACTTCGCCGCAACTGGTCGGGAACTCCTCGACGGCGGTCTCGAACGGCGCCGGCGTGGTGCCGACGGTGCGGTACTGCACGTCGATGATCAGCAGGGCGGGACGCTGACCCATCCCGACCGGTTTGCCGAAGCCCGCGAGCTCGTACCGGCGAGTCGTCAGCTCGTCGATGACGCCTTTGCCACCAACCGTCCACGGACCTTGTTCGCTCATGCGTACTCCTTCGCTTGCGCCAGCGCCGCAGCTCCGCTGCGCTCTCTCGGCAGGTAGACACCGGTGGGCTGTTGCGACAGCTCGCCATCGCGGACCGCGAAGTGTCCGCGCACCAGCGTGTGGACGACTTTCAGGGGAATCTCGACGCCCTCCCACGGCGAGTATTCGGCCGCGGAGTACTGGGTTTCCGCGCGCACCGTGGTCGTCGCTTCGAGGTCGACGACGGCGAGGTCGGCGTCCGAGCCGATGCGGATCGTGCCTTTGCGTGGGAAGAGGCCGAAGAGGTGCGCTGCCCGCGTGCTGGTCGCGTCCACCAGTCGCTCGAGGTCGATCCCGCGCCGCAGCCCTTCACCGATCACCGTCGGCAGCACCAACCCGGTGCCCGGGAAACCGGCCGACGCCGACCAGATGTCCTTCTCCTTGGCCGTGCGGTGTCGGGCGTTGTGGTCCGAGCCGACGGTGTCGACCTCGCCCGTGCGCAGGCCTTCCCACAGCGCTTCGACGTCCTCGGTGTGCCGCACCGGCGGGTTGACCTTCGCGTACGTGCCGCACGGAGAGTCGGTAGTGAGTGTCAGGTACTGGGTGCAGGTTTCGGTGAACAAGTTCTCGTAGGCGGTGCGCTGGGTGCGCATCGCCTCCAACGCGGCCTTGCTGCTGGTGTGCACGGCGTAGACGGAGGCGCCCGTGACGCTGCCGAAGTACGCGACGCGCTGCACGGCTTCCGCCTCCACGACGGGTGGTCTGCTGCGGTACCAGGCTTCCAGCGGCGGGAGCGATTCGTCCTTGGCCCGGTCGCGCAGTTTCCACACCAGCTCGATGTTCTCCGGGTGCGGGTTGACCATCGCGCCGGCGTCCGCGGCCCGCCCGAGCAGGTCGTACATGAACGAGTCGTCGTTGCTGGGCAGTCCGAGGTACTTGCCCTCGTCGCCACGGAAGTTCATGAAGAACTTGAAGCTGGACACGCCGAGTTCGCGGACGTAGTCCGGGATCGCGGCCGCCTGCTCGTCGGTGCCGAGGACGAAGTGGAAGCCGTAGTCGGTGTGCGAGTTGCCCTTCATCGCCGCGTCCGAATCGGCGAAAACCTGCTCGTACGGCTCGGCGCTCATCAGGTAGACGAGCATCGTCGTGATGCCGCCGGCCGCCGCCGAAGCGGTTTCCAACGACGCGTCGTCGGGATCGCGCGGGACGCGGATGTCCTTGCCGAGGTGGACGTGCGGGTCGATGCCGCCGGGCAGCACGACCTTGCCGGAGATGTCGACTTCCTCGGCCGCGGTGACGTGCGTGCCGGGGGCCACCAGACCGGCGACGGTCCCGTCGTTGATCAGGATGTCCAGGTTCTGCAGTCCCGCGCCGTGCTGGAAGACCTTCCCGCCGCGCAGTCGCAGGTCGTAGCCGTCCATCAGCTCCTCCTGTCGGGCTTCGCCGCGTAGCGCTGCTCGAGTTCGTCGAATTCGGGTTTGCGCACCAGTTCCTGGCGGTCGCGCCAGCTGATCATCAAGTGCTGGGCCTCGCGCGTGTCGCCGTGCTTGTCCAGGTGGGCGAGGATCGCGCGCATGCCGACCACGGCCCCGCGCAGCGTCGCGTTGGCGTACAGCGCGACGGCGAAGCCGAGGTCGCCCAGCTCGTCGCGGGACAGCAACGGGGTGCGGCCGCCCTCCACCATATTCGCGATGTGCTTGCCGGGGACCTGCGTGGTGATGTAGCGCATCTCGTCCACGCTCTCAGGTGCCTCGACGAACAGCACGTCCGCTCCTGCCTCGCGGTAGGCCGCGGCGCGCTCGCAGGCCGCTTCGAGTCCTTCGGTCGCGCGGGCGTCGGTGCGGGCGACGATGACCAGATCGTCGTCACGGCGAGCGTCGACCGCCGCGTGCACCTTGCCGACCATCTCCTCGAGCGGAATGACTTCCTTGCCGTTGAAGTGACCGCACTTCTTCGGGCTGACCTGGTCCTCGAGCTGGATGGCTGCCGCGCCCGCGCGCTCCAGGCGACGTACCGTGCGCTGCACGTTGAGCGCGTTGCCGAACCCGGTGTCCGCGTCGACGACGACCGGGATGTTCACCGCGTCCGCGATTGCCTCCACGTGGCCGGACAGCTCGTCCAGCGTGAGCAGGCCGTGATCGGGCATCCCGAGGTAGCTGTTGGTCACGCCTGCGCCGGTCACGTAGACGGCGCCGAAGCCCGCTTCCTCCACGACCCGCGCGGCGAGCGCGTTGGCCGCGCCCGGAAGGAGCAGCGGCTGGTCGGTGGATTCGACGAGCGCGCGAAGCCGGCGCGCCAGGTTGGTCATGGGCCCTCCCCGAGATCGCTTGCTCACGGCCACCGGTCGATGCGGTGGGGTGTATCGCCACCCTGACCGGTAATCTGCCAACTGTCAACAGTTTGAGATTACCGGGGGTGGGACGACCCGGACCGCGCCGGGCTCCCACCACCCTCAGACCGAGGCCAGCACCTCGTCGAACAACTCCGCGTACCGCTCCTGGGCCGCCCGCCTGCGCGTCGGCACGTGTTCGCTCGGCCGTCCGTCGGCAGGCGCTTCGTAGTTGCGCAGCTCCAACTTGGCCACGGTGTCGCGGTGCACCTCGTCCGGGCCGTCGTAGAGCCGAGCCGCCCTGGCTGCGCGGTACATGAACTCCAACGGCAGATCGGAGCTGTAGCCCAGCGAACCGTGCGTCTGGATGGCGCGGTCGATGACGTCGTGCAGGATCTTCGCGCCGTAGTACTTGATCATCGCGATGTCCTTGCGGGCCGCCTTGGTGCCCTGCGTGTCGATCACCCATGCGGCATGCAGCGTCATCAGCCGCAGCGCCTGGATCTCCGCGGCGGAGTCGGCGATCCAGTTCCGCACGGTCTGCTTCTCGCCGAGCACGCTGCCGTGCGCGTACCGATAGGTGGCGCGCTCGCACATCATGTCGAACGCCCGCTTGGCCTGCCCGATCCAGCGCATGCAGTGATGAATCCGCCCGGGCCCGAGGCGCTTCTGTGCGATCACGAAGCCGTCGCCCGGCTGCCCGAGCAGCGCGTCGTCACCGACCCGAACGTCACGCAGCACCACCTCGCAGTGCGAACCGAAGTAGTTCTCCCGCGGCCTGGGGTTTTCCATCGACGCGATGTCGCGCACAACGTCCAGCCCTGGTGCGTCGATGGGCACGATGAACTGCGAGGCTCGGCGGTGCCGCTCCGCGTCCGGGTCGGTGACCGCCACGACGATCACGAAGTCGGCGGTCGCGGCATTGGAGATGAACCACTTGTGGCCGTTGAGCACCCAGCCGTCGCCGTCGCGCACCGCGGTGGTCGACAGGTTCGTCGGGTCGGCGCCGGCGTTGTCCGGCTCGGTCAGCGCGAACGCGGAGTACATCTCGCCGGCCAGCAGCGGGTCCAGCCACCGCCGCTTCTGCTCGTCGGTCCCGGCCGCCGCGAGGATCTCCGCGTTCCCGGAGTCCGGCGCCTGACACCCGAACACCAGCGGCCCGTACGGCGTCGATCCGAGGATTTCGTGCATGAGCCCGAGTTTGACCTGGCCGTAGCCCTGACCGCCGAGTTCCGGTCCGAGGTGCGCCGCCCACAGTTGCTGGTCCTTGACCTGCTGCTGCAGCGGCGCGATCGCCGTGCGCAGCTGCGGCCAGGTGAGATCCAACGTTTCCAGCGGACGGACCTCGTCACGCACGAACGCCGTCATCCAGTCCAGCTTCCGCTGGAACTCGGGGTCGGTGGAGAAGTCCCACGCCATCGATGTGCTCCCTTCCGGGGTCGGGGTCAGGCGGCGAAGCGGCGGGCTCGTTCGAACAGTCGCAAGGCGTAGCGGTGCAGGCGTTCGCCGACCTGGACGGGTGCTTGGCCGGACCGGGAGCGGGCGTAGGTGCCCTCGAGGATGATGCCGAGCTTGAACCCGGCGAGCGCGGTGTACCAGTCGATGGCCCGCAGGTCCCGGTCGCTGTGCGCGGCGTACCTGGCCAGGATCTCGGTCCTGCTCGGCAGCCCGCCCGCGCCGGCGAGCTTGCTCTCCAGCAGGTCGGGTTCGCCGTCGTCGCCCCACATCACCAACATCCAGCCGAGGTCGAGCAGCGGGTCGCCGACGGTGGCCATCTCCCAGTCGACGATGGCGGTCACCCGCGGCTCGACGCGGTCGAACAGCACGTTGCCGATGTGGTAGTCGCCGTGCAGGATGCCCGTCGCGCCCTGCTCGGGACGGTTGTCCTCGAGCCAGGAGGCGATCCGGTCCACCTCCGGCAGCAGCACGGTGGGGTAGCCGGGCAGCAGCGTGAACGACTCGAGTTCGCTGCGCCACCGGTCCACCTGGCGCGCCAGGAAGCCGTCCGGGCGCCCGAAGTCGGTCAGTCCGATCGAGGCCGGGTCGAGGCGGGCCAGTTCGCCGAGCGCGTCGACCATGCTCAGGCCCATGCGGTGGCGCATACCGGGGTCCGCGGCGTGCGCGGGGGTGAGGGACTCCGCGGCGTTGTAGCCATCTACAGCCCGCATGAGGTAGAACACCGCGCCGATGACGTCGGTGTCCTCGCAGCCGGCGACGAACATCGGGTGGGGCACCGACGTGCCGGCCAACGCGCGCAGCAACGTCATTTCGCGCTGCATGATCCGGTTCGACTGGGGCCGAAGATGCTGTGGGCCGCGCCGCAGGATGTAGCGGACACCGGAACGCTCGAAACCGATCATGACGTTCTGTGTCCCGCCGCCGATCGGGGACACCGCGGTCAGCTCGCCTGCCCCAAGGCCCTGGGCGTCCATCCAGTCCCGAACGGCGGTGAGGTCGACCCCGATGAGGTCGCTGTGCGTGGTGTCGGTCGGCATGCCTCGAACGTATCCGCCGCAATCTTGCCCCGGCACTGTCGTTTCCCCAGCTTGTCGTGGGTTTCTACAATGCGGGTCGAGCCGGGCGACGGTGGCGGTCACGGGTTGGCGAACGACAGGATCTGGAACGCCAGCCGGGCGGACAGCAGCGCCTCGAGGCCGCTCGGGTCGAGCCCGGTGAGATCCTTGATCTTGCCGAGCCGGTAACGCACGGTGTTCTCGTGCACGTCGAGCGCGGCCGCCGCACCCTTCACGCGCCCGTCCGCGTCGACGAATGCGCGCCACGTCTCCAGCAGTGTGCCGTCGTCGGCCGTACGCACCGGGTGGACGTACTCGTGTGCGAACCGCACGGCCTCCTTGACCCGGCCCGAGCCGACCACGACGCGCAGTAGCCCCAGCTCGGTGACGTCCAAGACGTCCTCGGCCCAGTCGAACGACCGGGCGATCTCGGCGACCTCGCGCATCTCGCGGGAGGCGTGGGGGAAGTCGGTGACTTCGCGGCACACCCCGGAGATGACCGTGGCGCCGGTGGCCAGGTCCGGTTGCAGCGACTCCCGGACCTGCCGCACCCGGTTGCGGACCGCGGCCAGCTCCTCCGGTGAGCCGTCGTCGGCGAGCGGGACCAGCACGATGATGTGGCCGGGCAGCTTCACCGCCGCGGGCTCGTCGATACCGAAAACCTCCTGGAACCGACGGGTGACCAGGCGCTGCGCGGCGGTCGCGCTGAGCCGCGGGTTCGCCGACAGCGTGAACCGCACCAACACGTGCGGGTTGGTCAGGTCGATGCCGAACTGCGGGCCGCGCCGGATCAGGTGCTCCTTGTCCCGGGTGTTGCGCAGCAGGTCGGACAGGTAGTCGTCGCGAGCCTGGCCCTGGGTCTCGATCTGCCTGCGCTCGGACAGGATCTGCAGCGACAGCACGGTGGCGCCGTGCTCGGCGATGTTGGCGTCGATCGGCTCCAGCGACCTGCCGACCTCGACGATGCCCAGAAAGCCGTTCGGCCGTCCCTCGATGACCAGCCGACACATCAGATGCCGACGGCCGAGTCCGACGGACAACGTCGGCGGCACCACCGCGGACGGACGTTCCGGGCTGAGACCCGCCAGCTCGGCTTTCACCGCGGGCATGGTGCGGATCCGCTCGGAGATCACTGGCGGCCGGTCGAGACCGAGGGTGGCGGGCGCGGACCAGGCCAGCACCCGGAAGTCTTCGTCGTAGAGCACAACGGGTTTGGCGGACAGGTCGGACAGCAGCGCGACGACGGTGTGGATGTCGGCACCTTCCAGTACCGCGTTGGTCAGCTTGCGGTGCACGTCGGCCAGATACGCCAGCGTGTTGCGGCTGCGGGCGATCTCCGACGCCTGCGCACGCAGCCGCACGTTCAACATCGCCTGGCTGATGAACAGCGCGCTGAGCTGCGCGAACATCTCCGCGATCTCGATGTCTTCCTGCGTGTAGACGTGGTCGCGGTCCCGGTCGTCGACGAACAGCAGACCGGTGACCTCGCCGTCGAACACCAGCGGGACGCCCAGCATGGCCCGCACCTGCCAGTGCTCCATCGTGCGGCGATGCGGACGCGGGTCGTTGGCCACGTCCTCGATCAGCACCGGGCGGGCCGTCTCGATGATCTCGCGGCTGAACGCGTCACCCTCGATCCCGGACTCCTGCCGCTTGACCGCCTCGGTGATGTCGCCCTGCTCGGCGCAGTGGCCCGCGGCGCCGCGATACCGCCCGTCGGGGTGCTTGAGATAGAGCGACGAACGGCAGACCCCGATCACTTCGCACAGCTTCATGCACACCGAGCGAAGCAGTTCTTCCAGATCGGTGTCCTTGATCGCCTCACCGGTGATCTGCGCGAACGCGGTGATCACGTCGCGTTCGCGGTGACGCGGCCGGGGGATGGCCGGCGTGGCGATTCGCTCGGTGGTCGTGCTCAGCAGCGTCATGGGGTCCTCGTCTCCTTTGTCGTGGGCCTCCCGTCTGCCTCGCTCACCAACATCCACGAACTAGTGACAATTCACAAGAGCGGAATGTCAGGTTGCGATCACGTCCGGTAGGGGTGTGTCCAGCGCATGCCCCATCCGGTCACGCTTGGTCCGCAGGTAGCGCACGTTGTGCGCGGTGACGGCCGTCGGCAGCGACACCCGTCCGACGATTTCGATCGAGTAGCCCTCCAGGCCGCCGAGTTTGCTCGGGTTGTTGGTGATCAGCCGCATGCGCCGCACGCCGAGGTCGGCCAGGATCCGCGCGCCGACCCCGTAGCTGCGCGAGTCGTCCGGCAGGCCGAGGGCGCGGTTGGCGTCCACCGTGTCCAAGCCCTGTTCCTGCAGCGAATAGGCGCGGATCTTGTGCGCCAGGCCGATCCCGCGGCCTTCGTGTCCGCGCAGGTAGACCAGCACGCCGCAGCCCTCGCGGGCGATCTCGGCGAGTGCCCGCTCGAGCTGTGCCCCGCAGTCGCAGCGCAGCGAGCCGAGGATGTCGCCGGTGAGGCATTCGCTGTGCACCCGCACCAGCACGCCTTGCCGGCTGTGGCCCGCTTCGGCGACATCGCCCATGACCAGCGCCAAGTGTTCGGAGCCGTCCACCACGGAGCGGAACGCGACCGCGCGGAACTGGCCGAACTCCGTCGGCATCTCCGCTTCGGCGACGTACTCGACGAACGGCTCGGTCGCCGCCCGGTACCGCACCAGGTCGGCGATCCGCACGATCGGCAGCCCGTGCTCCTCGGCGAACGCGTCCAGGTCGTCGCCGCGTCGCATCGAGCCGTCGTCGGCGACGATCTCGCTGATCACGCCCACCTCACCAGCTCCGGCCAGGCGCAGCAGATCGACGGCGGCCTCGGTGTGGCCGGCCCGGGCGAGCACCCCGCCTTCCCTGGCGCGCAGCGGGAAGATGTGGCCCGGCCGGCACAGATCCTCCGGCGCGGTGGATTCGTCGGCGAGTGCTCGCACGGTCGCTGCGCGGTCCTCGGCGCTGACCCCGGTACCGGTGGAGACGTGGTCGACGCTGACGGTGAACGCGGTGCGGTGCGCCTCGGTGTTGCGGTCGACCATCAGCGGAAGATCGAGCGCGTCGGCGCGATGCGCCAGCATGGGTGCGCAGACGATGCCGGTGGTGTGGCGGACGATGAACGCCATTTGCTCGGTGGTCATCGTCGCGGCGGCGCCCACCAGGTCGCCTTCGTTCTCGCGGTCCTCGTCGTCGACCACGACGACCAGGCCGCCCGCCGCGAGCGTGGAGACGGCGAGTTCGACCTGCTGAGCCGGGGTGCGGGGCATGGCCACTACTCCTGTTCTGCGCTGTGGGTACCGAACGTGCGCCGGTGATAGGTGAGCGGCGGGGAGTCGGCGCGGTCGGCCTCCACGACATGGCCGAGGACCACGACGTGGTCGCCGCCGTCCACCAGATCCGCGACGGTGCACGCCACCCAGCCGGGAGCGCCGGTGATGCGCGGTGCGCCCGAGGACAGGGACCAGTCGACCCCGTCGAACTTGTCCAGGCCCTTGCGGGCGAACCTCAGCGCGAGGTCGTGCTGACCGTGGCCGAGGATGTTGACCCCGAACCGGCCCCGCACACGCACCACGCTGAGCAGGTCCGACCCGCGGTCGAGCGCGACGAGCACCATCGGTGGATGCAACGACAGCGACGCGAACGCGCTGACCGTGGTGCCGTGCGGCCGGTCACCGTCGAGCGCGGTGACCACCGTGACGGGCGTGCACACGCCCGCCATCACGTCGCGGAAGAGATCGGTGAAGTCGTGGGTGGCGGTCAAACCTCGAGTCATGGGGGAATTCATCTCGCCGTCCGCCGGGTGAGGTGTGGCGGCGCCCGGACCCCCGGGCGCCGCCACGACGGTGATCATGCGCTGACCGGGACCTTCGCCGTCATCTTCTTCAGTTCCGGCACGACCTTCTCGCCGAACAGCTGCGCCGACTTGAAGGCCTGGTCGATCGGCAGGCCACCGAACGCGAACGCGGCATTGGCCGAGAAGTCGCCGGCCAGTTCGCGGCGGGCCGCGTACTTCTCCACGATCTGCTCCGGCGTGCCGTAGATGTTGGCCTCCACGTATCCGGTGGCGGCCGCCTCCATCCCGGCTTCCTTGATCATGTCCGCGCCGACCTGGTACGTCTCGTAGCCCTTGGTCGAGCGCCAGTGGTCACCGGCGAAGTCGTAGTGCTTGATCACCGACAGGAAGTACCGGGACAGGTGCTCGTGCGCCAGCCGCCGCGCCTCGTCGGCGTCCTCGTGGCAGATGACGAAGTCCTGCACCAGCGGGGTCGGCGGCTCCACGCCCTGCTTCTCCCGGTACAGCTCACGCCACTGGTTGATGGCCTCGGCGTGCTTCTCGAACGGGAACTGGACGAACGTCATCATGCGCAGGCCGAGCTCGGCGATGATCGGAATCGTGTCCGGCGACATGGCCGCACCGAACAGCCGCTCGCGGGTCCACTCGTAGGACGGATCGGGCGCCGGGCGGATCTGGGCCCTGGACTGCTTGTAGTACTTGCCGTCCGGGTTCTCCACCACGCCGGTGCGCAGGCCTTCCAGGGTGAGTTTGGTGGCTTCGACGAACCGCTCGCGCGCCTCGTCCATCGGGATGCCGAACGCCTCGTACTCCATCTTGGCCAGGCCCCGGCCCATGCCGTACATCACGCGGCCGCCGGACAGCATGTCCAGCATCGCCACCTTCTCCACGACGCGTTTCGGGTCGTTCCACGGCAGGATCACCGCGGCCGTGCCGAGCTTGATCTTCGAGGTCCTGGCCGCGATGTAGGTCAGGATCTGCAGGTTGTCCGGGAGCATCGAGTAGTCGTCGAAGTGGTGCTCGGCGGACCAGACGGTGTCGAAGCCCCACTTCTCCGCGTTCACTCCCATTTCGACCTCGCGGAGGAAGACCTCCTGGTCGCTGACGTTTTCGTGATAATTCTGGGCGACCAACAGCATGCCGATGTCCATGGACGTGTCTCCTTCAATGTGTGCGAATGGGTTGTTGCTGGAATGGGAGCGAAGAACCGGAAGAACTACGCGGCGAGGAAGACGGCCCGAGTGTGTTCGGTGTCCAGGTATTCCTTGACCGACTGAATTTTCCCGTCGCGCACCTCGAATACGAAGTGATACAGGTTGTTGTAGACCCGGCCGTTGGTCATCTCGGAATACGACTCGGTCTCCACCGCGACGCGGTCGCCCTCCGCGGTCCATGCGATCGGGGTCAGCCGGATCGCGCCCGTCTTGGTGTTGGCGGACAGACCGGAGAGCATCTCCCGGAACTCGTCCTTGCTCTTGGTGCCGGAGATGCCTTCGATGGTGCCGGCCACCCACCAGGTCGCGGTGGGGGCGAGATAGTCCATGATCGCCGCCACGTCACCGGTGGAGAACACCTGCATGAATTCCGCAACGAGTTTCTTGTTGTCCGCTTCGCGGCTTCCGGCACTCGCGGTGTCGTTCATACGAACTCCTTCCGCAGGGGAAGTGGGCGAAAATGCGTCGAGAAAACGAAATTCAGGTTTTGTCGTCTCGAGGCTAACTTCCCGCTTGTGGTGCGGGTCACGTGACTTTTCGCGGCGTTGTAGGCCACCACAACCACGGGCAGGTCAACTACGGGAGGCGAACGAGCTGAGCAAGCCGCCGTCGGTGGCCACCACCGAGCCGGTCATGTACTCGGCATCCGCGACACCCACGATGACCTGCGCAATTTCCGCCGGAAGGCCCGTGCGGCCCAGCGGGATCGCGGCGAGGATCCGCTCGCGCGCCCGCCCGGTCAGCGCCGAGGTCATGTCGGTCTCCACGAAACCCGGGATCACCAGGTTCACCCGAATGTGTCGCGGTGCCAGTTCCACCGCGAGCACCTGGGTCAGTCCGTGCAGGCCGGCTTTTGCCGCGCCGTAGGCCACGTCGCCGGGAAAACCGCGAAAGCCCACCACCGCACCCACGTTGATGAGGGCGGATCCGGCTTCGAGGCGGGGGACGACGTGCCGGGCCAGCTCGAATGCGCCGGTGAGGTTGGTGCCGATCACCTCGTCCCAGTGCTCTCGCGACAGGGTGTCGACCCGGCCACCCCGGTGGACCCCGGCGGCGTTGACCACCACGTCGAGCGATCTGAACCGCTCGAAAACGGTGCGCACACCGCGTGCCACCGCAGTCGAGTCGGTGAGGTCGGTGTGGATTTCCACAACTCGATCCGGGTGGGGCCACTGCTCGGTGGCGGGCTTGCGGGCGAAGACCGCGACCCGGTCGCCCCGGGCCGTCGCCTGCTCGACGACCGCACGCCCGATACCGCGCGACCCGCCGGTGACCAGCCAATTCTTGGTCATCGATTCAAGAACTCCGTCAAGGCGCCGAGGTAGCGGTCCCGGTCCTCCAAAAACGGTGCGTGCCCGCCGGCGAACTCGACCAGTTCGGCGCGCGAGTTCAACTCGGTCACGGCCTCGGCCTGGGAATACGGCACGAACGTGTCGGCACGGCCGTGCAGCAACAGGATCGGCACCTCCAGGCCCGCGAGTTCCTTACGCAGGTCGACCTCGGCGAGGTCGCGCAACGACTGGTCACCACGCGGGCCCATCTCCATGAACATGTCCCACAGCCAGTCGAGGACCGCTTCGCCCGGGTTCTCCGCGCACACCGCTTCCGCGACACCGCGCAACGTCGCGGCGCGGTTGGCGGCGAGGGCGTCGAGGATCCCTTCGACGTCGGCGGTCGTCCCGCCGTGCGGCCAGTCGTCGGTCGCGGTGTAGCGAGGCGAGGCCCCACCGGTCAGCACCAGGCCCGACGCGCGGTCACCCAGCTTGGCCACCGCGGCCGTGGCCACCGCGCCGCCGAGCGACCAGCCGTTGATCACCGGGCGGTCCAGGCTGAGGTGGTCCACCAGGCGCACGACGTCCTCGCCGAGCGCGGCGATCGACACCTCCTCGAAGTCCTTGTCCGAGCGCCCACAGCAGCGCTGGTCGAGCGTGACCACCTCGTTGCCGTTGGCCAGCAGCGCGGGCAGCGTGGTGTCCCACGCGCGGGCGTTGGCGCCCCAGCCGTGCACGAGCACGATCGGCCTGCCGCTGCCGCGATGGTGCTCGTAGTAGATGCTGCGGTCGTTCTCGACGGGCAGGTATCCCATGGTGTCCTCCTGAACTAGTAGGGATCGAGCAAAAGGGGAGGTCTCGGCGGCGGACAGCTCGCGCAGGGCGCGCGGCACGACCGGTTCGCGGTCGCGGAAGCGGGGCATGACGTGCTCGGCGAACAGCTCCATCGAGCGCAGCACCTTGTGGTGGTCGAGCCCGCCGAAGCGCATCCAGCAGATGAGGTGTTGCAGCCCGGTCTCGTCGTGCAGCGACTCGAGCTGCCGGATCAGGCCGTCGGGGTCGCCGACGTAGACGACGCCGCCGTCGCGCAAGCCGTCAACGGTGACGCCGCCCGCCTTGTCGGTGGCGGAGACCAGTTCGGCGTACCGCTCGTAGCTCGGCGGCACGTCCTCGCCTTGCGGAACGATGGACAGAACCGAGTCGAAGTACCAGGTCAGCGCCTCGCGCGCGTTGTCGACCGCGGCCTGTTCGGTCTCCGCGAGGTGGATCTGCCAGTTCATCGGGAAATCCAGCTCGAGGATGTCCCGGCCGAGATCCCGTAATCGCCGTTTGGCGTCGACGACGAACGCGTTCAGCTCCGGCATCGTCATCAGCGTCGGCGTGACGAGCATGTTGCAGCCCTGTGCGACGGCCAGGTCGAACGACTCCGGGCTGATCGAGGCGAGGTAGATCGGCGGGGTCGGGCGCTGCACCGGGGTGGGCCGGCAGTCCACGTCGGTGATGTCGAAGTGCTTGCCGTGGTACGAGAACGGCTGACCGGTGGGTTTGCTCCACAGGCCGCGGATGATGGCGAGGGCCTCGACGAACACCTCACGGCTTTCCGCCTGCCGTTCGCCCGCGCCCATGTTGCGGAACTCGTGCGGTTGGTAGCCGCGGCCGACGCCGAAGTCGAGCCGTCCGCCGGAGAGGACGTCGACCATCGCGTAGTCCTCGGCGATGCGGACCGGCCAGTCGAACGTCAGGTTGCTGACCGCGATCCCGATGCGCATGCGCTCGGTGCGTTGCGCGATGGCGGCGGCGGCCACCTGCGGGGAGGGCATCGAGCCGTAGTCGCTGCCGTGGTGCTCGGCCAGCCACACTTCGTCGAAGCCCAGCAGTTCGGCGTACTCGACCTGTTCGAGCATCTCGCGATAGGCACGCGGGAAGTCGTGGTCGGGACATTCCAGGACGTAGAAGATGCCGAACTTCACGCAAGGTCCTCCTCGTGACGGGCGTGGAGGTGCGGGTTATGCGGGTGAGGGCGCCGCATGGTGCGGGTCCGCGAAGAGTCCGGCGCCGACGCTGCTGCGCAGCCGCTTCTTGTCGAGCTTTCCGACGCTGGTCCTGGGCAGGGAGTCGACGACGATGACGCGTTCGGGCAGCCACCAGCGCGGCACCCGCTCGGCCAGGGCCGACCGCACCTGCTCGGGGTCCAGCTGGGCGCCTTCGGCGGCGACGACGAAGGCCAGTGGACGTTCCTGCCAGCGTTCGTGCGGGACCGCGATGACGGCTGCCTCGGCGACCTGGGGGATCGTCGTCAGTGCCTGCTCGAGCGCCAGCGAGCTGATCCACTCACCGCCGCTCTTGATCAGGTCTTTGGCCCGGTCGACGATGGTCAGGTAGCCCTCGGAGTCGATGGTCGCGATGTCGCCGGTACGCAACCAGCCGTCGGCGAACGCCTCCGGGTGCTCGTCGCGGAAGTAGCGGTCGGCGACCCACGGTCCGCGCATGAGCAGCTCGCCCCGGTCGACTCCGTTGTGCGGGACCTCGTTGCCGTCGTCGTCGACGAGCTTCCAGTGCAGGCCGGGTAGCAGGCGTCCCTGGCGACGGACGTACTCGTAGCGGCGCTGCGGGTCGTCGTCGGCGTCGCGTGGTGGGCGGGCGAATGTGCCCATCGGGGACAGCTCGGTCATGCCCCAGCCCTGGTAGGCCGGCACGCCCAGGTCTTCCTCGATGCTGCGGATCAGCTCCGGGGTCGGGGTCGAGCCGCCGAGCACCAGGGCCCGCAAACTGGTCAGGTCGATCCGGTTGGCCGTGGCGTGTTTGACCAGGTCGACGGCGACCGTCGGGACCATGCCGGTGTAGGTGACCTGTTCGGTCGAGAGCATGGTGGCGATGTCGGCCACCGACGGGTGCGGCCCGGGCAGGACCTGATTCGCGCCGGTCATCAACGCGGCGAACGGGATGCCCCACGCGTTGGCGTGGAACATCGGGACGACGTGGCAGACGGTGTCGCGCTCGCAGATCGCGTGGCCGTCGGCCAGGCATGCGGCGAAGGTGTGCAGGTAGAGCGCGCGGTGCGAGTAGCCGACGCCCTTGGGGGCGCCGGTGGTGCCGGAGGTGTAGCAGAGCGCGGCCAGGTCGTTCTCGTCCCGCGGTACGGGTTTTTCCAGCGGCGTGGCGGCCGCGATCAGTTCGTCGTGGTTCGGGCTGTCCCCGTCGGTGGTGATCACCGGCATCTCGGGGCGGCGGGAGCGGACGCTGTCCAGCAACGGCAGCAGCGACGAGTCGACGAACACCACGCGGTCATCGGCGTGGTCGACGATGTAGGCGATCTCGTCGGCTGCCAACCGCAGGTTGAGCGTGTGCAGCACGGCTCCCGCCAGCGGAGCTGCCAGGTACAGCTCGAGATGGCGGTGGTGGTTCCACGCCAGCGTCGCGACCCGATCGCCTGGCCGCACCCCGAGGTCGATCAGGGCTTGAGCGAGGCGCAGCACGCGGTCGGCGTACTCGGCGTAGGTGTAGCTGAAGATCTTCTCGCCGTCCTGGTACTGGGTGATCGTCTTCGCGGCGAACAGGTCGCGTGCCCGGTACAGGAAGTCGGTGATCAACAAGGGGGAGCCGGAGGCCGGCGCAGGGGTCATACGGACACCTCCTGTCGTCCGGCCGCGACGGCCGCGCGTACTTGCGGGATGACGCGGGAGGTGAGCAGTTCGATGCGGGCCGACCCGCTCTCCACCGATTCGCCGGGCAGCTGCGCCCAGAAGTGCACGTCCTTGATCTGCGGACGGTCGAGCAGCAGCGTGGTCAGCTCGCTGACCGCGGTGTCGACGTCCCACAGCAGGAACGCGCCGGCGTCCAGCAGGGCCTGCGGGTTCGGGAAGGTGGGGACCTGGTCCGGCGGGCCGAACGCGCCCATGCCGATGTAGCCGTTGATCTGGTAGAGCGCGTGCTGGCCGATGCGGGCCCACTCGCGTTCCGGGTCCTCGGCGATGATTGCCCACTGACCTGCGTAGATGCGGCCCTCGTCGACCGGTTTGCCGACCTTCTCCAGCGCGTCGATGTACATCTGGTGGTGGGCGTTCTGGGTACTGAGGAAGCCGTCGGCGATGCGGGCGACGCGCTCGATGGCGGGCTCGGCCATGGCGCCGACCAACAGTTGCGGGGTGGCCTCCGGCTGCGGGGTGACCGGCAGCGCGGGGAAGTCGTAGCGCTTGCCGTGGAACTCCGCGGTGTCCCGCGACCAGGCGCGGCGGATGATCTCGACGCCTTCTTCCAGCAAGCTGGGCCGGTTGCGCAGGTTCCGGCCGAAGGCTTGGAACTCCGGCTGCCAGTAGCCCTGGCCGACGCCGAGGTCGAACCGGCCGCCGCTGAGCAGGGACAGGGTGGCGGCGTCCTCGGCGAGGCGGATGGGGTTGTGCAGCGGGGAGACGATCAGGTTGGTGCCGATCTTGAGCGACTTCGTGCGGGCGGCGATCGCGCCACCGATGACGAACGGCGACGGCGTGTAGCCGTCGGCCATGAAGTGGTGCTCGGTGAGCCACACCGACTCGATGCCGCGGCTTTCCGCCCAGGCGATCTGGTCGAGGGTCTCGGCGTAGAAGCTGGTGAAGCTGCGCGGCCACCGCGCCGGATTCCGGAAGTCGTACCACAGGCCGAAGGTGCAGGTGTGCTCGGACACGGCGGGCTCCTCAGATCGTCACAGCGGGCACAGGGGTATGTCGTGGATCACAGAATGGGCCCGGGGTGGTGGCCGGTGAAGGCGCTGGAAGCCGAGCCGTTGTCGGTGGATCCAAAGGCTTTGCGGCGAACAGCACCCGGTGCGGTGATCCGGCGTGGGCAGTGCCGAGTGCGCAGGTGAGCGGGTCTGCCGTGGGTGATTCGGCGCAGATAGCGGGGTGGATCTGCACCTCGGCGGGGTTCGGTCAGCCGGAGTTGATCAGTCCTCCGGGCGGCGCAGCGGGACGTGTGACAGGGCGCACATTGCTCCAGAAGTGTTGGAGGTCCGCACAAGGCGGCCTTCGACGGTCATTCGTCCCAGGTGGAGCGCTTCGCGTGCGCGGAAACCGCTTCGCCGATCCGTTGGATCCGCTCGCCCAGCATTCTCATGGTGGCAGGCTCGAGGTCGGCTTCGGTGAGCTCGCGTATCAGCAACGTCAGCGTGCGCACGATGCCAGGGCAGGATTGCGCGATCGTGGTGAACAGCAGGGTGTCAGTTTCCACCGTCCGCTCGTGCCCGGTGTCGGCGGCGGACTGGCCAGGTGGTGGCGGCACCATCGGTCCGGAGTTCCACGTCATGGCTTCCGAGCCTGGTCACAGGGGTCCTAGGGCGGGAGGGAAGATCGGCAGGATCCCGCGGGAACGTCGTACGCTGAATTCGTGCCCGAACCGAACGAACGGCTGCGGTTCGCCCGCGAATCGATGCCCTCTCGACGCTCGCCGGGCACTCATGCGAGCCGCGAGGAAGTGGCCGAATTGGTGGTGGCGTGGATCGCCCGTCATCACGGCAAGGACTCGGCCTTCGACGCCAATCACCTCGGCAAGTTGGAACGCGGGACCGTGCGGCGTCCGTCGTCGCTCGTTCGCGCCGCACTGTGCGCTGTACACGACGCAACAGAAGCCGACCTCGGCTTTGCGCCTACCGAAGCCGCCGATCGTGTGTCGGCTGCGCTGCGCGGACGGACCGACGTGGTCGCGCTCGATGCTGTCGCGTCGGTGCTGGGGAGTTTGCGACGGTTGGAAGACGTCGCGGGTGCTGCCGAAGTCGTGCCCAGTGTTCGGCGGCAAGCCGCACTGGTGGACCGGCTGGCTCGCAACGCATCGGGCGATGCGCGCTCCTGTGCCGTCGGGCTGTTGTCCGAGATCGAGCAGTACCTCGGGTGGTTGGCGATCCCGCTCGGTCAGTGGGGTGAATCGCGGCGACATCTGGACCGGGCGACTGTTCTGGCGATCGAAGCGGACGACTCACATCGCCTGGTGACCGCGTTGTCGTTCGCGGCGGACCGAAGCTTGCGCCGTCACGACGTGCGTACGGCTGATGCGCTGAACGAGGCCGCTGCTCGCAACCCGCGCTCCCACCCTGCACTGCGCACGTACTTGGCCTATCAACGCGCCGACGTATTGGCGCGCGGCGGGGACCGGACCGAGGCCGCCCGCCAGCTCGGTCGAGCTGACCAGTTGGTTGATCGGCTTCCGGGTGAGGTGCCCGAGTCCGGCTACTGGTACACGCCGTCGTTCTTCACCGGCGAGCGAGCCTTCGTGCTGCACGCCCTCGACGATCGGCAAGGCGCCCGTCGCGCCGCCGCAGATGCGTTGGCCGCCATGCCTGCCACGTGGCGCGGGGAAGAATGGGAGCAGCGCCGCCGTGAGCTTGCCGAGCTCGCGGCATAGCCAAGTCGAAAGAACGCGCGAGCCCGTGACCGTTCCGCTGACCGGCACGGGTGAGCAGCGCATTCGTCGCTCAGGATGAGACGGCTGGCGGTCCGGGCGCACGTTCAGCAGAATCATGCGCGGATGCGTACCCGAACGAAAAGGAACCGAGCATGTGGGATCCGGGCAGCCGGGAGATGCCTTCACGATCAGCGTTACTCGTCCTGGGCCGGATTCCCGCGGGCCGGTCATGAGCGGTCCGCGCGTCGCACTGTTCGCCACCTGTCTGACTGACACGCTGTACCCGGACACGGCCAAAGACGTCGTTCGCCTGCTGGAACGGCTGGGCTGCGAGGTCGATTTCCCACTCGGGCAGACATGCTGCGGGCAAATGCACTTCAACACCGGCTACCGGGATCACGCCCGCAAGCTCGCTGAGTCTTATGCCGACGTCTTCGCCGAATACGACTATGTGGTGGCGCCGTCCGGCTCGTGCTCGGCGATGGTGCGGGACATCCACCCGGACCTGTGCGGCACCGGGCCGGCGGTCGAGCACACCTACGAGCTGAGCGAGTTCATCATCGACGTATTGGGTGTCGAGGACGTCGGCGCCTACTTCCCGCACCGCGTCACCTACCACCCGACGTGCCACTCACTGCGGATGCTCGGTGTGGGGGACCGGCCGCTGCGCCTGCTGCGTGCGGTGAGAGGGCTGGAGCTCGTCGAACTGCCGTTGGCCGAGCAGTGCTGTGGCTTCGGTGGCACGTTCGCGCTGAAGAATTCCGAGACGTCCACGGCGATGCTCGCCGACAAGATGCGCAACGTGCTGGACACCGGTGCGCAGGTGCTGTGTGCCGGCGACAACTCGTGCCTGATGCATATCGGCGGTGGTTTGTCGCGGTTGAAGACGGGCGTGCAGACCGTCCACCTGGCGTCGATCCTGGCGAGTACGGAGGAGGAGCCGTGGGCGGCCGCAACCCGGTGACCTGGCTGGGCAGTCCAGCCTTTCCGAAGGCCGCGCACGAGGCGTTGGCCAACACGCAACTACGTCGCAACCTGCGCAAAGCGACCACGACGATCCGGGCCAAGCGCGCCGAGGTCGTCTCCGAGATGGCGGACTGGGAGCGGCTGCGCCGCGCGGGCGAGGCGATCAAGGACGACGTGCTCGCCAATCTCGACACCTACCTGGTGCGGCTCGAGGAGGCCGTCACGGCGCGCGGCGGCGTCGTGCACTGGGCGCGGGACGCCGAAGAGGCCAATCAGATCGTGCTCGATCTGATCCGCGCCGAGGGCACCGACGAGGTGGTCAAGGTCAAGTCCATGGCCACGGCGGAGATCGGGCTGAACGAGGCGCTGCAGGCCGGCGGGGTGAACGCGATCGAGACCGACCTTGCCGAGTTGATCGTGCAGCTCGGCGAGGACCGGCCGTCGCACATTCTGGTGCCGGCGATCCACCGCAACCGGGCGGAGATCCGCGAGATCTTCAGCAGGCGGATGACGGAGAAGCCGGCGTCCGACGAGCCGAAGGATCTGGCGGAGGCGGCGCGCAAGTACCTGCGGCGCAAGTTCCTTTCCGCCAAGGTCGCGATCTCCGGGGCGAACTTCGCCGTCGCCGACACCGGGTCGATCGTGGTGGTCGAGTCGGAGGGCAACGGGCGCATGTGCCTGACGTTGCCGGAGACGCTGATCACCGTGATGGGCATCGAGAAGCTGGTGCCCACCTGGCAGGACCTCGAGGTGTTCCTGCAGCTCCTGCCGAGGTCGTCCACCGCGGAGCGGATGAATCCGTACACGTCGGCGTGGACGGGGGTGACACCGGGCGACGGGCCGCAGAAGTTCCACCTGGTCCTGTTGGACAACGGACGAACAGCAACGCTGGCGGACAAGGTGGGCCGGCAGGCGCTGCGGTGCATCCGGTGTTCGGCATGCCTGAACGTGTGCCCGGTGTACGAGCGGACCGGTGGGCATTCCTACGGGTCGGTCTACCCGGGACCGATCGGGGCGATCCTGGCGCCGCAGCTCGTCGGCGACATGCACGACAAGCAGGCCGCTTCGCTGCCGTACGCGTCGTCGCTGTGCGGAGCGTGCTTCGAGGTGTGCCCGGTGCGGATCAACATTCCCGAGGTACTGACGCACCTGCGGGCGGAGGCCGTGGAGGCGAAGGGCAAACGCACACCGGAGGCGCTGGCGATGGCTGCGGCCGCGTGGGTGTTCGCCGATCCGAAGCGGTACGAGGCGACGCAGAAGGCCGGGTCGCTGTCGCGGTTCCTGGCCCGTGACGGGTGGATCAAGAGGATTCCGGGGCCGGGAGCGAAGTGGACGGATTCGCGGAACGCGCCTGCGGTGCCCAAGGAGTCGTTCCGCACGTGGTGGAGGCGCAATCGTGTCGAGCGCTCGTGAAGAGATCCTGAGCAGGATCCGTGCGGTGGACCGTCCGGCGAGTGCGCCGGTGGTGCGGGACTACGAGCGGGAGCGCTCGGCGTCCGACGTGCTCGCGCTGCTGGACGAACGGGTCGCCGACTACAAGGCGATCGTGCACCGGGTGTCCGAGGCCGAGGTGCCGGATCGGATCGCCGAGTGCTTGGCCCGGCGTTCGGCGAAGACCGTCGTCGTGCCTGCTGATGCCCCTGATTCGTGGCGAGTGTCCGGGGTCGAGTGGAAGTCCGACGATCCGCCGCTGGCGTTGTCCGAGCTGGACAGGGTGGACGGTGTGGTGACCGGTTGCGCGGTGGCGATCGCGGAGACGGGCACGATCGTGCTGGACTCGGGTGCCGCGCAGGGGCGGCGGATCATCACTCTGGTGCCGGACTACCACCTGTGTGTGGTTCGGGCCGATCAGGTGGTGGTCAGCGTGCCGGAGGCGTTGGCGCGGCTGGAGGCCACCCGGCCGTTGACGTTCATCAGCGGGCCGTCAGCCACCAGCGACATCGAGCTCGACCGGGTCGAGGGCGTCCACGGTCCCCGCACGCTGGAAGTCCTGATCGTCGGCTAGTTGAGCGTGGCGTCGAGAATCGCCGCAGCTGCTTCCCGCGCGCGCGTGGCGGGTGCGGACGAGCCGGCCATCGCGCAGCGGGTGATGGCGCCTTCGCTCAGCAGGATGAGCTGGTCGGCCAGCTGCTCCGGGGCGTCGGCTCCGGCTTCGCGGGCGAGTTCGACGAGTTCGGCGCGGAAGCCGTCCTTGTGATGGGTAGCCATCTCCGCGATGTGCGGTGACGTGGCGCGGAGCTCGTTGAACGTCCTGATGAACGCACAGCCGCGGTAGTCCGGCTGGCTCGACCAGTCGCGCAGGAAGTCGAACACGGCGAGGATGCGTTCGCGCGGATCGGTCCGGGCGTCGACGTGCTCGTCGAGCATGGACTGCCACAACGCGTCGCGGTGCCGCAGGTAGGCCTCGATCAGGTGCTCCTTGGACGGAAACAGCTGGTAGAGGCGCTTGAGCGACACACCCGCGGCATCGCGGATGGCGTCCATGCCGACGGCTTGCACGCCGCGCTCGTAGAACAGTCGATCGGCCGCGCTCAGGATCTGCTGCTGCGCGGTCTCGTCGTCGAGCCTGGTCCTGCTCGTCTTGCCGCCGGTCTTGGTTGCTGTCTTGGCTTCACTCGCCGTTGCTGACTTGGCCACTTCGCCTTCCCTTCGTCCCTCAGCTTGCCTTCCCAGCACCGTGCGTCTGTATGCCCCTCCGCCTCGCGCCGACAATTCGCTCCGTCTGGGCGTTGCTGAACTGCTCCGCCTTCGCGATCCCTCGGCCCGTCGCGTCTGCGTCCCTGCGCCTCCGCGATCACCGTCATTCATCCCGGGATCGCCGTCTTTCGTCTCCCGCGACCGCCACGTGACGCACGCCATATTGCGGGGAGAACCATCGTTCTCCTAGGGTAGCAGACATCGGAGAACGAACGTTCTCCAAAGACTTCCACAAGGGTTGCGAGTCCCCGAAGACCTCGAGGGCTCCGAGTTCGAAAGGGTTGTTCGACATGAGTGTTGTTCTGGAACCGGCCGCTCAGGAGTTCGCCAACGCGACCGCCAACCCGCCGTTCCTGTTCGAGTTGCCTCCGGAGGAAGGTCGCAAGGCGGTCGACGAGGCGCAGACGACCGACTACCCGAAGCTGCCGGTCGACGAGGAGTGGATCACCCTCGAGGACGGGACTCGGGCGCGGATCGTCAAGCCGCAGGGCGCCACCGGCGTTCTGCCCGCGATCCTCTACATCCACGGCGCCGGCTGGGTGTTCGGCAACGCGCACACCCACGACCGGCTGGTCCGTGAGCTGGCGGTCGGCGCGGAGGCCGCGGTGGTGTTCCCCGAGTACGACCTGTCGCCGGAGGCGCGCTACCCCCGTGCGATCGAGCAGAACTACGCGGTCGCGAAGTGGATCGTGACCAAGGGCAAGGAGAAGGGGCTCGACGCGGAGAAGCTGGCGATCGCCGGTGACTCGGTCGGCGGGAACATGTCGGCCGCGCTGACGCTGCTGGCCAAGGAGCGCGGCGATGTGAAGTTCGTGCAGCAGGTGCTGTTCTACCCGGTCACCGACGCTGCCTTCGACACCGGTTCGTACCACGAGTTCGCGACCGGCTACTTCCTGCAGCGCGACGGCATGAAGTGGTTCTGGGACCAGTACACCACCGACGAGAAGCAGCGGAACGAGATCACCGCCTCGCCGCTGCGGGCAACGACGGAGCAGCTGAAGGACCTTCCGCCGGCGTTGGTGATCACGGCCGAGGCCGACGTGCTGCGTGACGAGGGTGAGGCGTACGCCGCCAAGCTGCGCGAGGCCGGGGTGCCCACCACCGCGGTCCGATTCGCCGGCATCATCCACGACTTCGTGATGCTGGACGCGCTGCGCGACACCCACGCCGCCAACGCAGCCATCGACCTGGCCATCCGCACGCTCAAGAGCGCGCTGCACTGACCGAACAGCGACCAAGGCCGCCGGAATTACGGCCCGGGCAGACCCCGAAGGATCTGTCCCCGCCGTTGCTCCGGCGGCCTTTGTTGTTCTCGAGCCAGGTCATTGCCGCTGCGGCGCGAACCGTGGTCGTGTGGCGTACCCGCCCGCGTGCAGCAGACGCACGACGCGGTAGCGGTGCGGCCGCCACGGTTCGAGTGCGGCAACCATGGCGTCGTCGTCGAAGTCGGCGTTGAACATGGCGTGGCCGACCACACGGGCGAGGTGCACGTCTCCGACGGACAGGGCGTCCGTGTCCCCGAACGCCCGCTGGGCGATCTCCGCCGCTGTCCACACCCCGATCCCGTCGATCGTGCACAGCAGGCGCTTGGCGTCCTCGGCGGGCAGCCCGCTGAGTCGTTCGAGCCGACCGGCTCGGCGTACGCAGGCGATGATGGTGCGAGTTCGTCGTGGGTCGACCCCGAGGCGATGCCATTCCCAGGCGGGTATCGCCGCCCAGGTGGACGGCGCCGGGAAGACCTTCATGCCCTCAGGCGCGGGCCCAGGCGCGGGGGCGCCGTAGCGGCGAACCAGTCGGCGCCAGGCCGTCGTGGCTTGCCGCCCGAGCACTCGCTGCTCGAGGATCGCGGGGATCAGGGCTTCGAGGACGCGATTGGTGCGGCCGATGCGCAGCCCGCGGTTGCGCCGGAGCAGGCCCTCCAGCATCGGATGATCCGGCCGGAACTCGCTCGGGTCGTCGGCTGCCCCGCACAACTCGGGCGCGTTCTCGACGGCCCGCCGCGCACCGGGACCCCATGCCCGGCAGGTCAGCGTGTGGACATCGTCCTGCGTCAGCAGCATGCTCACCGGGCCGTCATCGGTCAGCGATGTGCGCCAGACGCCCGGCAGCCCGGAGTGGGCGGCCGACTCCACGATCCGATGTGTCGGGTCGGCCCGGCCACGCTGCAAAGGAGCCACGGTCTGCGCTATGGCCGTCGGCCAGGACGACTCCCACGTCGTGCTGGCGTCCGGTTTCGGCAGATGCGTGTGGCCCACGCGGCGATTGTCCCGCAGCTGCCGTTGATCAGCCGAATGCCACCGGGAGCGCGGGCGTAGGCGGGAATGCCGAAAAGGGGTCGGCTGATGCGTTGATCTTGATCCGGTACGACGGTGCGCGGCGTGCAACGAATGATCAATGCTCCGGGGCGGTGCGCCGTCTAGGGCAAGAAAAATGGCCCCTGATCAGGGGCCTGATGCGCGCCCGGAGGGATTCGAACCCCCAACCTTCTGATCCGTAGTCAGATGCTCTATCCGTTGAGCTACGGGCGCCTGTTCAGTTGGCGCGGTACACGTTACCGGGTCCGCGGTAACGGCCTGCCACCGGGTCCATGAGGCGTCCGGGATGTCCCGGCCCAGGTGGGTGCCGCCGTCAACTGTCCAGCAGTCTACCTGGGTTCATGACACATGACGTCGCAGGCCCGGTCGGCCACATCGCGGCTGGTCCGGGTGGCATGGAGAGCCGCACGGGCGTCCGTCATGCGACAGTCATCCGTCTGACAGGGCATCGGCGCCAGTACGCGCAGTCGAGTCGGCCCACGCCCACTGTGACATCGCCTCGACTGCGCCGACGGTGTGATGTCACTCCGGCACGTTCGGTCCTGCCTGGTAAACGATCTTTACTGTGGCCGTAAGGCTGCTACGTTCCCGCCGGGATGAAAGAGGCTGACTCCATGGACGACACCGTGCTCGATCCGGACGGCGCCCGCGAACGGCTGCAGGCGTGGAAGGGTCGCATTGACCAGTTGGCCGCTCATACGAAGGCGATGAGCGATCGCTTGCAGCAGCTGCAGGAAACGGTGGCCGACCCGCGCGGGCTGACCAAGGTGACGGTCGACTCGACCGGCTCTCTGATCGGTTTGCAGCTGACGCCGAAGATCCACGGTCTCCCACCGGACCTGATCGCGCAGGCGATCATGGACACGGTCCGCCGCGCCAAGGCCCGGTTGGCCGAACGCTCCCGCGAGATCGTCGAGGAGACCATCGGCACCGAGTCGGCGGCCGGGCAGGCGATTGCGGCCTCGGTCGGCAAGCATCTGCTCGCCGAAGATGTGTCCGACACCGTCACCAGGAGCGCTGCACCTGCCCCGACATCACCTGCTGCTCCGCCGCCTCCCCCGCCAGCGCCTGCGCCGACGGTGAAACCGTCGAGCGCTCCGCAACGTCGTAGGCGCGAGGAGGAAGAGGACGACGAGGAACCCTTCGAGTTCAAGTTCGAGTGACCGACCGGGGACCTGCTCATGGGGCATCAGGGGTATCACGCGCCTGTCGAGGACATCACCAAGCACGCGGCCAACATCGACGCATTGCGAGAGCGGTTCAGCGCGATCAAGGCGGCCAGCAGCCACATCGCCCAGGACGACCAAGCGTACGGGCTGCTGTGCGGGTGGATCGCCGGAATCTTGGAGGACAAGCACGTCCAGGTGGATGACGTCATCGCCTACGTGGAGGAGAATCTCCAGCTCGTCGCCGAGACGTTGCGCGAGGCCGCCCAGACCTACGAACGCATGGAGGACGACTCCCGCGGCAGCTTCCAGGCCATCGGGGGTGGGCTGCGGTGACCGGCGACTCGCTGATTGCCCCGGTCGAGTCGACCCGCAAGCCGTGGACCGGAGCCAGTCTCGCCGACGGGGTGGACGGTCTCGTCCAAGCCATCAAGTCGGAAGGCTGGGTCGACGACGTCCTGGCCGGTGCCTCGCTGGGTGTGGACGTCGCTGCCACGGTGATGGACCCGATCAGCGCGCTGCTGGCCAACGGGCTCGGCTGGGCGATCGAATACTTCGAGCCGCTGCGCGAGATGCTCGACGAGCTGACCGGCAAGCCGGACGTGGTGAGCTCGCACGCCCAGACCTGGGCGAACATGGCCACGGAGTTCAAGTCGATCGCCGATGAGCTGAAAAGCGACATCGACAACGACTTGCCGGCGTGGCGGGGCGAAGCGGCGGACGCCTACCACAACCTGATGGAGCACAACGTCGAGGCCATCAACGGCCTCAGCGCCATCTGCACGGCCATGCAGTCGGCGACCGAGGGCGCCGGCGGCCTGGTCGAACTCACCAGGGAAATCGTCCGTGACTTGATCGCCGACCTGGTCGCGCGGGTGATCGTGTGGGCGGTGGAGGCGATTTTCGTGGTCACCATCCCGGTGATCGCCTCGCAAATCGCCGCCGCGGTCGTGAAATGGGCCGGCCGCATCCTCACCTACACCATGGCCCTGATCAACAGCCTGACCAACCTGACCAAGCTGCTCGGGTGAGCCGACGATGACACCCAAACCGAAAAATCCCAGCGGCTCGACGTCCACCAACAAAGGCGGAGCCGGGGGCAAGAAGCAGGCTGCCGGCGGCGGCACGCCCACCGTCCAGAACGTCAGCCAGGGCGTGAACCTGGCCAAGACCGCGGCCGTCAAAGGGCGGCCGAACAAGGCCTCGACGAACCCGCAGAAGTCCGGCAACCAGTCCGGCCAGAGCTCCGGCAAGAACCAGCAGGGACAGCAGACGAGCAGCCTGCCGCCCGGTGCCAAGCAGGGGTGGGTGAAACGAACAGCTGACAACGGCAAGGGTGTCGTGTATCAGCGCCCTGGCGCGACCGGAAACGCCGACATGATCCGCATCATGGATCCGACGCCTCGGTATCCTCACGGATATGTCAGGTTCTACAACAGCCACGGTCAGCCGATAAATTTGGATGGCAAGCCGGGCTCCAGGGCGGACACGCACATTCCCATCGACCCGAACGGAAATTATCCGCTGCCTAAAGGCTGGTAGGAGACGGCTATGGATCTGGGCTTGGCTGGGCAGTTCGTATCGGAAGCCACATGCGAGTTCGCGCTGGTGCTGCGCACCGACGCCGGGGCCGAGATACGGGTGGAGTCCGACTTCACCGTGTCCGGTACCGGGGGCAGCGTGACGTATTCGCCCGAGGATGTCGGCGAGACGACGGCGTTTGACTGGTTGGTGGGTAAGCGCATTGCCGCGGCTGCCGTGGACGACGCGATTCTGACAATTGCGCTGGCCGACGGTACGAAGATTTCGGTGTCGCCGGATGAGGATTTCGAGGCGTGGACGCTTGCCGGGCCCGGCGAACGGAAGATCGTGTCCATGCCGGGTGGTGAGCTCACCGTGTTCGGCGTCGAGTAGTTCGGAGCTTACGAGTGGCCGACACTGATCAACTGCAGCGCGGACGCGTCGAGGCGTGGCCACTTCGGTGCGCGGCTTCCGCGACCCATGATCGTGCGAGTGCGGCGGCCGCCCCGGATTACCCAGGGCAGCGCGCCTGCATCTTGCGGAGGCTGCGGGATTCGAACCCGCGAGGGGGCTCAAACCCCCAACCGCATTAGCAGTGCGGCGCCATAGACCAGACTAGGCGAAGCCTCCAGGGTGGTATTCGGTGCGACTAGGTTACCGTCCGCCCACGACACGGCCCACCCGCCCCCCTGGATCCCGGCACGGGAGCCGCCAACGGGGCGGGTGGCCTGCGCGGGTCGTCAGGACTTCGCGGTGCCGGCGAACTCCACGAACGGCCGCAACGCCCCCGGGTCGGAGAGCGCGTCCACGCTGATCGCCTTCTTCGGGTCCACCCCGCTGAGGATCTTCTTGACCGGAACCTCGCACTTCTTCCCGTTAAGGGTCCGCGGGATCGCCGGCACCTCGATGAACCGGTCGGGCACGTGGCGCGGGGACAACTCCGACCGCAGCCGCGACCGCAGCTCCGGCTCGACATCCGCCAACGACGACCCGGGCGCGAGCACGAGGAAGCAGAGCAGCTCGCCCTCCTCCTCACCGATTCGCGTCGTGTCGATCACCAGCGAGTCGTGGATGGCGTCGAAGCTCTCCACCACCCGGTAGAACTCCGCCGTGCCCATCCGCACGCCGCCGCGGTTCAACGTGGAGTCGCTGCGGCCGTAGATCACCGCGGACCCGCGCTCGGTGATCCGGACCCAGTCGCCGTGCCGCCACACACCAGGGAAGTCCTCGAAATACGCCGCGCGCAGTCGCGAGCCGTCCGGGTCGTTCCAGAACATCACCGGCATGGACGGCATCGGCTTGGTGACCACCAGCTCGCCGACCTGCTCCACGATCTCTTTGCCGTGCTCGTCGTAGGCCGCGACCGCCGCGCCGAGCGCCCGACACGACAGCTCCCCGAGCCACACCGGAACATCGGGCGACGATCCCAGGAACGCCGTGCACACGTCCGTGCCGCCGGACACCGAGCAGATCTGCACCGGCCCGACCTCGTCCACGATCCACCGGAAGCCGTCCACCGACAGCGGCGCCCCGGTCGAGCCGATCGCGCGCATGGCCGACAGGTCGTGCTCCGCCGCCGGGCGCAGCTTCGCCTTCAGGCAGCTCTGCACGTACGGTGCGGAGACACCGAAGTACGTGATCCGATGCTGCGCGGCCAACCGCCACAGCGTGTTCAGATCCGGGTGCCCAGGGCTGCCGTCGAACAGCACCACGGCCGAGCCCACCAACAACCCGGAGATCAGCAGGTTCCACATCATCCACCCGGTGGTGGTGAACCAGAAGAACCGTTCACCGGGCCCCAGGTCGAGCGACATCGCCAACTGCTTCAGGTGCTCCACGACGATGCCGCCATGGCCCTGCACGATGCCCTTCGGCAGACCGGTCGTGCCCGACGAGTACAGCACCCACAGCGGGTGGTCGAACGGAACCGGCTCGAACTCCAGCGGCGCGCCCTCGTGCTCGGCCATCGCCGTGTCGAAGTCGACCGCACCGGCCGTCTGCGCCTGGTCCAGCTCCACGTAGTCGATCAGCAGGATGCCCTGCAACGACGGCATCTGCCCGGCCAGCTCCCGCACGGTCGGCCGCACGTCGAACTTCTTGCCGTTGTACAGATAGCCGTTGACGGCCAGCATCACCTTCGGCTCGATCTGGGTGAACCGGTCGGCCACCGCGCGCACGCCGAAGTCCGGCGAACACGACGACCAGATCGCACCCAGGCTCGCCGCGGCCAGGAACGTCACCAACGTTTGCGGGCAGTTCGGCGCCAGCGCCACCACCCGGTCGCCGCGCTGCACACCCAGCGACTGCAACATGCCGCGCGCCGCGCCCACCTTCGCACGCAGCTCGCCGAACGTCAGCTGCTCGGTCAGTCCGTCCTCGCGGTGGAAGACGACCGCCAGCTCGTCGTCGCGCTTCTCCGCGCCCGCCACGCCCGACAGCGCGTGCTCGGCGTAGTTCAACTCGCCGCCGGGGAACCACCGCACGCCGGGCATCTCGTCGCCCTCGCGGACCGCCCGCGGCTCGGCGCGCCACCGCACACCGATGAACTCACCGAACGCTGCCCAGAACTCGTCGAGCTCGTCCACGGACCAGCGCCACAGGTCCTCGTACCGCGACACCGCGAGCCCACGGTGCTCGGACAGCCACCGCTTGAACTGCTCGACGCGGGTGTCGGGCAGGTGATTCGGATCCGGACGCCAGAGAACTTCGGGAGTGTCGGCCATGACCCGGAGGGTAATGCGAAACTCGCGGATCAGGCCATGGTCGGCGAGCCCACACGGCAAGCGGAAATGTGTGCTGATCGCCCGGCGACGCGGTGGCTCAGACGACGACCTGCACCATCTCCTCGGCCATGGTGATCAACCGTGACGGATCCGCCGGGCTCACCGTCATCCACTCACCCTCGGTGCGCAGCGCGTACCGGCCGTCCTCGGCGTCCAGCCACGACACGGTGATCGGGGAGCGATGCCACCGGCCACGGCCGTCACGGGCTCGCGCACTCACTCGGCCGCCACCGGTGCGCGTGCTCAACGCCTTGGACAGCACCAAGCACTCCTCGCGCCGCACGCCCAGCTCGGTCAGGGTCTCCACGAACCCGCCAACCCCGTCCTCCGCGGCGGCCGCGCACGCCTTGTCGAAATCGGCGATCGGCAGGTTGGCCGACATCCCGCTGCCCGGCCCGAGGGGCGGCGGCACCTCGAACAGCATCGTGCGCAGCAGTCCGTCCCTGGTCTCCGGGCCGATCCGCACCTGCGTGTTCACCCGCGCCACGGCCGCAGTGCCCCGCGGTCCGAAGCCGCCGAGCGCGCGCAACGCCGCCTCCTGCGTGTCGACCTGAAGCTCGAGCATCACCTCGGCTTCCGCGATCGCCCGCAGCAGGGCGGCCAGATCACCGGCGGGCCGCTCGATCGTGCCCAGCTCCCGCGTGCTCAATGCCTCGTCGACCACGGCCGAATACTCCGCCCTGGCCCGCGGGGTGCGGCCGAAATGCGGGATACCCAGCCAATCCGGCACCTCCCCGAGATCGAGCCCGCGCCACAGCAGGAAGAACTCCGCCGCGTGCAGCTCGATCCAGCCGGTTCGCTCGTCGCGCACCCGTCCTCCGGTCTAGTGCCGTCGGCGCGGCATCTCGTCGTCGACGTCCTCGCCGAGAAGCTTGCGGTGGATGTCGTTCCTGTCGGGGTCGAACATGCCCTTCTCGCCCAGCACCGGGCTCTTCCGCTGCCGCGACTGGTCCTCGGACCGCCCGGCACCGGCGCCACCCATGGCACCCATCGGCATGGCCCCCATGCCACGCGGCGCCGCGCCCGCACCGCTGGCCGCCGGGGCGGTCGTCGCGCCGGCCCCGGCCGGACCAGGCGCGTTGCCGCCGACCCCGGAGAGCGCACCACCGCCGAGCCGCGGCGCATTCTCCGCAGGCGCCCCGCCGCCGAGCGCTCCGACGGCGCCACCAGCAGCGGCACCGCCACCGGACACGGCGCCCACGCCCGACGTCGACGACGTCGAGGTGTCGGACTTGCGCGGGTCTTCCGGTGTCCTCGGCTTCGCGTCGTCATCCGGCCGACGGCCGCGATCCTCCGGCGGCTGCTCCTTCTTCGGCGGGGCGAACCACGGCACGGTCGAATACACCTCGGCCGACTCGTGCTGCATCGTCTTCATGACCTCGGCCGCCTGCCGGTGCGCCGCGCGGGACTCCTCCAACGGACCGAAGACGTCACCGGTCAGTTTGTTCGCGCTGCCCAGGTCCTGGCTGACGAACGGGCTGGAGTCACCCGCGGACATCGCCACGGTGCTGCCGCTGCCCGCGTTCCCACCCGAAGACTCCGGGAACGGTCGAGGCGACGGCTCCGGGAGCGGTCGCGGCATCGGCTGCGGAAGCGGAACCGGCTCCGGCATCTCGCGGGCGGCGCGCACCGCGATGTCCGTCTGCCTGCTCACGCACGTCCCAGCCTCGTGCGCGCGATGCCCGGTGTCCTCGGACCACTGCGCCAGCTTCGCCGCGGTGTCGCGGGCCAGCTCGGCCGCCGAGCCTTCCCACCCCTGTTCACATCGCCGCGCGGCACGCTCCAGATCCTCGGCGACCTCCTGCAGCAGGACGCCGATGTCGCCCCACTTCGCCGCCACCGCGTTCGCCCCCGCGACATCCAGGCCTTGCGTGGCCATCGCGTACAGCTCCGGGTGGTTCCACGTCATCCAGTCGATGTCGGAGTTCAAGTCGGCGGCGCCCAGCGTGCCGACGTCGTCGTCGTCCTTCGGCCAGTGATTCGGCGGGATACAACCACCGGGGCCGATCCCCATCGACGACTGCCTGGGTGGCTCCGGCCGAGGGTCCCAGTCATCCGGGTCCCACGGGCCGCCGCCTTTCGGCAAGTCCGGCCGGACGCAGCCGCCTGGCGCGATACCCATGGACGAGGGTCCACCGTCGAACCGGGCACCGCTGTCCTCGGGGACGTTCACAGCCGGCTCCCCTCGTCAGCGACCTTCCGCTCCATCGCGTGCATGGCGGCCTGCAGCTCTTCCTCGGTGGCGTAGTAGCGGCGGGCCGCCGCACGCACCGCTTCCTCGTAGTCGGAGATCACCATCGCGAACTGCTTCAACACCCGGATCGCGGCGCTGTCGTCGCCTTCGGCCACCGAATGCAGCCGCCTGCTCATCGTCTCGGCCACCCAGTTCGCGCCCAGCCGCAGCGGGACGTCCAGCTCGGCGGCCTCCGCGGTGATCTTCTCCACCTTGTCCTTGATCGCGACCAAGTCCATCAGGAGCATCCGCGCGGTGTCCTCGTCCAGGCGGAGTTTGCCCTGCTTGGCCTGGTCCTTCAGCTTCGCCATGTCCCGCGAGACCGGAACCAGGTCGATGCCGGCCCCCTTGCCGAACGCCTCGTCCGGGTCGTTCGGCCGCTGCGGTGCGGGCTCGGGTGGCGTCTGCCGGGGCGGGGACGATTGCGGGTCCGGGGTCGGCGCCGGTGCGCTGACGGGCGCGCCCGCCCCGGGAGCCTTCTGGTAGCTCGGGTCCAGGTGCGCCGGTGGCGGATCCTCGGTCGCCATCAAGCGGAACTCGTCTTCGCTCATGCTGCGAAGCCACCCCCTGTCCTAGCAGCGCCTGATCCGATCGGACGCTGCACACACGGTACCCAGTCGCAGCGGGGGAGAAAGGACTTTTGCCGGAATTCCTCCACGGCCCGCGGCGCGCTAGCCTCAAGCCACCGACCGACCACACGACGGCGCCCACACCATGGGACCGTCATGCCCGCACCGAGACCCCAAGGAGTCTTGTCGATGCCCGTCACCCCGCGAACCGATCTGGACACGCTGCCCAACTACGTGCCCGGCAAGTCCGTGCCAGGGGCGATCAAGCTGGCCAGCAACGAGTCGCCGGACGGCCCGCTGCCGAGCGTGGTGCGCGTGATCGCGGAAGCCGCGGAAGGAGTCAACCGCTACCCCGACATGGGCGCGTGGACGCTCATCGGACGGCTGGCCGACAAGCTGGGGGTCGAGCAGGACCAGGTCGCCGTCGGCTGCGGTTCGGTGTCGCTGTGCCAGCAGCTGATCCAGGCGATGTGCGAGCCGGGCGACGAGGTGCTGTTCGCGTGGCGTTCGTTCGAGGCGTACCCGATCATCACGCAGGTCGTCGGCGCCAAGCAGGTCACGGTGCCGCTGGACGACAACCACGTGCACGACCTCGACGCGATGCTGGCGGCCATCACGCCGCGCACGCGCGTGGTCTTCGTCTGCAACCCGAACAACCCGACCGGCACGGTGGTGCGCCGCGACGAGCTGGTGCGTTTCCTGGACGCGGTGCCGGAGGGTGTGCTGGTCGCGCTGGACGAGGCCTACCGCGAGTACGTCACCGACGTGGACGTGCCGGACGGCATCGAGTTGTTGGAAGGCCGGGACAACGTGGCCGTTCTGCGCACGTTCTCCAAGGCGTATGGCCTGGCCGGTCTGCGAGTGGGTTACCTGGTGTCGAACCCGAAGGTCACCGCGGCCGTGCGCAAGGTCTACGTGCCGTTCAGCGTCAGCTCGCTGGCCCAGGCGGCCGCGCTGGCGTCACTGGACGCCGCCGAGGAACTGATGGCACGCGTGGCGCAGGTCGTCGCCGAGCGCAGCAGGGTCCGGGACGGGCTGATCGCCGCCGGCTACCCGATTCCGGAGACGCAGGCGAACTTCGTGTGGCTGCCGCTGGGGGAGCAGACCGCGGCCTTCGCCGAACACGCGCTGGCCGGCAAGGTCGTGGTGCGGCCGTTCGTCGGTGACGGCGCGCGGGTGACCATCGGCACCCCCGAGGAGAACGACGCGTTCCTGGCGGCCGCGCGGTCGTTCAGTCAAGCAGGAGCTTGACCACCGCGGCCAGGCCGACGACCACGATCACGCCGCGCAGCACCCGGGGCGGGAACCGGCGGCCGATCTTCGCGCCGATCATCCCGCCCACGGTGGAGCTCACCGCGATGATCGCCACCACTTGCCAGCTGACCGGCGCGACGAACGCGTAGATGATCCCCGCGACGGTGTTGACCACCGCGGCCAGCACGTTCTTCAGCGCGTTCAACCGCTGGAGGGGTTCGGACAGGAACAGCCCGGCGATTGCGATCAGCATGATGCCCTGCGCCGCGGTGAAATAGCCGCCGTAGATGCCGACCAGCAGCGTCCCGATCCACATGGCGGCGCCGCCGTGCTCCTTGTGGTTCTCGCGCCGGGCGTTCAGCCACGCGGTCAGCCGCGGCTGCACGACGACCAGGACCAGCGCAAAGATGATCAGCGCGGGCACGATCGTCTCGAAGGCCTTCGGCGGCAGCGACAGCAACAGCACCGTGCCGAGCGTGGCGCCGATCATCGACGCCACCCCGAGCCGCAGCACCCGGCCGCGCTGACCGGCCAGCTCGCGGCGGTAGCCGATCGACCCGGAGATGGTGCCGGAGATCAGCCCGATGGCGTTCGACGTCGTGGCCGTCACCGGAGGGAAGCCCACCGTCACCAGCACCGGGAACGTCACCAACGTGCCGGATCCGACGACGGTGTTGATGGTGCCCGCCCACAGGCCGGCAATGAAAATCAAGACCGCTTCCCACCAGGTCACGGTCGCAAGCTACGCCAGGGTCACCGTGCCCGCCGTGCCGACGTGGCACAGGCCACGATCACAACCGGCGCAGCAACTGCCCGGTAAACCTGATCAGCCTGGCGTAGTTGTCCAGCGAGAGCCGTTCGTCGGTGCCGTGAATGCGGTCCAGCTCCGTGCTGTCCATCAGGATCGGGGCGAAGCCGAAGCGCTCGCGGGCGACGCGGTGGTAGTGCCGGGCGTCCGTGGCTCCGGGCACCAGCCCGGTGGTGACCGCAGCCTCCGGGACAACCGCCGTGGTCAGCTCGCCGAGCAGCCGGAAGTGCGGGCTGTCGGTGGAGGACACCGGCGAGGGCTCCGCGCGCTCACCGGGCGCCAGCTCCACCGAGACCTGCTTGTCCCGGACCACTCGGCGGCAGTGCGCCAGCACGTCGTCGACGGTGTCGCCGTGCAGGATGCGGAAGTTCACGAAGGCTTCCGCCGTCTGCGGCAGGACGTTCGGCTTCACTCCGCCGCGGATGACCGTCGGCGCCGTCGTCGTGCGCACCAAGGAGGCGGTCTGGGGACGCATGGCCAGCACTCGGGCCAGTGCCTTGTCCCATTTCGCCACCTTGGCGAGCAACGTGCCCCGCACACCCGGAAGGTACGGAGCGACTCGGGCAACCATCTCCCGCACGGGTTCGGTCACGCGGAGCGGCATCGGTTTGTCCTGGAGGGCGGCGACCGCTCGCGCCAGCCTCCCCACGGCCGTGCGGCGCGGCGGCATCGACGCATGCCCGCCGACGTCCGACGTGGACAGCCGCACGGTCACGAAACCCTTCTCGCCGACCATGATGGTCGCGGTCGGCACCGGCACGCCGTCGATCAGCCCGACACCGATCACGCCGCCCTCGTCCAGCACGAAGTCGGCCATCACGCCCTCGGCGGCGAGCAGCTCCGCCACCTTGGCCGCGCCGTGCTCACCGCCGATCTCCTCGTCATGGCCGAAGGCCAGATACACCGTGCGCCGAGGTCGCCGGCCGTCCGCCAGGGCAGCTTCGACCGCTTCCAGCGTGGCCAGCACGCGCGACTTGTCGTCGATCGTCCCGCGACCCCACACGTGCCCGTCGGCGATGACGCCGTCGAACGGCGGGTACGTCCAGCTGGGTTCGTCGTCGACCGGGACGACGTCCTGATGAGCCAGCAGCAGGGCGGCGGGTGCGCCGTCCTCCCGCCCGGCCCACCGGTAGAGCCTGCTGTGCCCGACGACGCGCAGTTCGAGCTCGGCGTGCACCCGCGGATACATGCGCTCCAGGAACTCACCGAACGCGGCGAACTGGTCGTCCTCGATACGTTCGCGCTCTTCGTAGGACACCGTGCGGTAGCGAACGGCCTCGGCGAGCCGGGCGGCAGCGGGCTCGAGATCGGACTGCGGGTGATCGAGCTCGGCCATGCTTGCGATCCTGCCACTAGGGTGAGAAACCAACGAACGAAGGAGATGCCGTGGCAGAGCCGACCGCGCAAAGTTCGATCGACATCGCCGCGCCCCCGGAGCTGGTCTACCGCATCGTGTCCGACGTGACCAGCATCGCGGAGTGGGCCGAAGAGACCCAGCGGTGCGCCTGGCTGGGCGACGCGACCGGTCCCGCCGTCGGCGCGAAATTCCGCGGCGTCAACAAGCACAAAGGCCGCAAGTGGGCGATGACGTGCACGGTGACCGAGGCGACCGAAGGGCGTCGCTTCGCCTTCCGGGTCAGCCTGCTCGGCGTGCCGACCGCGGTGTGGAGCTACGAGATCGAGCCGACCGAGCAGGGCTGCCGGGTCACCGAGAGCACCCGCCGCCTCGCGCCGGACCTGCCGACGGTGCTGGTGAACCGCTACATCCTGGGCGTGGGCGACCGCGACTCGCACAACCAACGCAACATCGAGCGCTCGTTGCAGCGGTTGAAGTCCTACGCCGAGCGGCAGGCCGCCGACTCAGCGGACGTCTAGCACCACCTTGCCCAGTGCGGCGCGCTCGTCCAGCGTCTGCAAGGCCTTGCCGGCCTCGGACAACGGGAACCGCGAACCGATCAGCGGGTCGAGCGCGCCCGCGGACAGGTGGGGCCACAGCTCGTCCCACTGCCGCTGCAGGTACTCCGGGTGCGGCATCCAGTAGTGCCCCCAGCCGACACCGATCACCGCGGTGTTGTTCAGCAGCAGCCGGTTGACCTTCACGGTGGGGATCTCGCCACCGGTGAAGCCGATGACCAGCAGCCTGCCCTCCGGGCGCAGGCAGCGCAGCGAGTCGATGAACCGGTCCCCGCCGACCGGGTCGACGACGACGTCCACGCCGCCGGTCAGCTCCTTGACCGCGTCCTTGAACCCGTCGACCCGTACCACGTCGTCCGCGCCCGCGTCCCGCGCGATCTGCGCCTTCGCGTCACTGGACACCACGGCGACGACCCGCGCGCCGAGCACCTTGGCCAGCTGGATCGACGCGGTGCCGATCCCGCCCGCGGCGCCGTGCACCAGCACGATCTCGCCCGCTTGCAGCCGCCCGCGCTGGACCAGCGCGAAGTGCGAGGTCAGCACGTTCATCGGGATCGCGGCGGCGGTCTCGAAGCTCATCTCGTCCGGGATCCGGAAGACCTGGCGGGGGTCGACCGCGACCGTCTCGGCGAAGCCACCGATGCCGGGGAACGCGGCCACCCGCTGGCCGACGCTCAACCCGGAGCCCTCCGGCGCCGAACGCACCGTGCCGGCGACCTCCGAGCCCGGCACGAACGGCAACTCGGGCTGGATCTGGTACAGCCCTTTGCTCTGCAGGACCTCGGGGAACGTCACGCCCGCCGCATGAACGTCGACCAGTACCTGGCCTTCGGCAGGCTCCGGTTCGTCGATGTCCACCACCCGCACCGCGGCGGGTCCGTCCAGGGTCTCGATGTGCACGGCTCGCATGCGCCTCATTCGACCACACCGAGCCGCGAACGGAGTGTGGCCCCGATCACCGCTGTCTGGGATTGGTGATCGGGGCCACGTCCGTCGCGCGGAGATCAGCCTGTCGTGTCGCCGCCGGCGCCTACCTCCTCGAGCAGGATCTCCACCGCTTCGTCGTTGCGGCTGGTCTCCCGCTCGATCACCTCGTCGGGCGGGTAGAAGCCGTCGATGCCGCCGCTGGACGGGTACATCTCGAAGCAGAAGCTGAGGATCTTGTGCTCGCCCCACATCCAGTCGTTGATGTCGCCGTCGGTGATGTAGAGGTCGCTGGACTGCTGCGGGGTGTAGCCGTTGGTCTCGGCCATCCGGGTGCCGACGTCGCGGAACCGGGCCGCTTCTTCCTCGGTCATGCCCTCGTCGGTGTCGTCGATGGTGTAGCCGTACGGCCACAGCACCAGCTCGCTGAACGTGTGGAAGTCGATGTGGCCCTTGATCTGCTGCTCGCCGTCGACCACCCGGGAGTCGACGAACTCGGTGATCTGCTTGGACTCCGGCTGGTCCAGCGCCTCGGCGCCACGGTAGGTCTCCGACGCCGGGTTGCCGCTCGAGCCGTTGCAGCAGCCCCACTGGTAGGAGAAGTTCCGGTTGATGTCGGTGCCGACGGCCGAGCTGCCCTCGTTCGGCTTCCGGGACTTGCGCCAGCCCTGGTACTCGCCGGTGGCGATGTCGTACTCGATGCCGTCCGGGTTGACCTGCGGGACGACCCAGATCTCCGCGGTGTCCACCAACGCCTTGATCTTCTCGTCGGACGCGTAGTCGTCGGTGTAGCGGTTGATGATGCGCAGGCACATCTCGGTGGTCAGGTGCTCGCGCGCGTGCATGTTGCAGGTGAACAGCACCTCGGGCTCGTCCTCGTCGGTGTCCACGTTGTCGCTGATCTTCACCAGCGGGATGTCCCTGCCCTCGTAGGACGTGCCGATCGAGCTGATGGACACCAGGTCGCCGTGGTCCTCGGCGGCCTTGGTGATCTCCGCGACCATCTCGTCGTAGTTGTGGTAGTCCGCGTCGTCCTCCGGGAAGTCACCCGGCTTCTTGGCCGCGCTGAGCTCGCGCAGCTGCTTGCGGACGTCGGCCATGGTGATCAGTTCGTGCCCGGCCGCGCGCAGCTCGGCGGCCTGCTCTTGGGTGGCGCGCACGGTCATCGTGCCGTGTTCGGCGCTCAGCACATCGACGCCGGAGCGGGCGACGGCGGTCCGTTCGGCGACGCTGTCCAGGCCAGTGACGGTGTAGGTGACGATGTCCCCGGCGGCTTGCTGGTCGGCCGCACCGGCCGGACCGGCGAGGGGGAGGAGCACCGCGACACCGGCGGCGAGCGCTGCGGCCGCCGCCATCCCCCGACGAGTGGGCATTTTTCCTCCACGCTCCAGATCGTGTGTGGTTCTCACACGGTGCTGGGGCGACGGTGAGTTCGGCAACCGTCGAAAGTCGGTTCAACCCGGTTGGCGTGCGATTTTCCCCCCGACGAAGATGGGCCCCATGACCGCACAGCCATCACCACTGCACGAGGTCCACCACGACCTGGGCGCGACCTTCACCGAGTTCGCGGGCTGGACCATGCCCGTGCGCTACAGCTCCGACCTGGCCGAACACCACGCGGTGCGCAAGGCGGCCGGGCTGTTCGACCTGTCCCACATGGGCGAGATCGAAGTGACCGGGCCGCAGGCCGGGCAGGCCCTGGACTACGCACTGGTCGGCAACATCGCGAACCTCAAGCTGGGCAGGGCCCGCTACAGCATGCTGTGCGACTCCGACGGCGGCGTGTTGGACGACCTCGTGGTGTACCGGCTGGCCGAGGACCGGTTCCTGGTCGTGGCGAACGCGGCGAACGTGTCGGTGGTGGCCGAAGCGCTGACCGACCGAGCCGAGCGGTTCGCCGACGCGCAGGTGACCGACGTCTCGGCCGAGTACGCGCTGATCGCCGTTCAGGGTCCGGCGTCGGCGGAGATCGTCCGCACCGTGTGCGATGCCGACGTCGACGCGCTGAAGTACTACGCGGCGACCCCGACGCAGGTGTCCGGTCACGACGTCCTGCTGTCCCGCACCGGCTACACCGGCGAGGACGGTTTCGAGCTGTACTGCGCGCCGGACCGGGCCGCCCAGGTGTGGGCCACGCTGACCGAGGCCGGCAAGCCGCACCAGCTCCAGCCCGCCGGGCTGGCCTGTCGCGACACGTTGCGCCTGGAGGCGGGAATGCCGCTGTACGGCAACGAGCTCAGCCGTGACGTGACGCCGTTCGACGCCGGGCTGGGGCGGATCGTCAAGCTGGCGAAGGAGGGCGGCTTCGTCGGGCGGGACGCCCTGGCCGAGCGGGCCGAGCGGCCGGACGAGAAGGTGCTGGTCGGGCTGCGCGGCAGTGGTCGGCGGGCACCCCGCTCGGGCTATCCGGTGCTCGGGCCGGACGGGCCGATCGGGCACATCACCAGTGGGGCGCTGAGCCCGACACTCGGCTACCCGGTGGCCATGGCGTACGTCGACGCGCGCTTCCGTGAGCCGGGCACCGAACTGCAGGTCGACGTGCGCGGCAAGCAGCTGTCGGTGGAGGTCGTCGAGCTTCCGTTCTACCGGCGCGGCTGAACCGTGCCAGACTCACTGGCATGGCGCGCTTTCTCGTCACCGGTGGCACCGGCAAGCTGGGGCGGCACGTCGTCGCGAAACTGGCCGCAAGCGGCCACGACGTCCGGGTGCTGACGCGTCGTCCGCGTCGCGACGGTCCCGGTGAGCAAATGATGGGTGATCTGGCCAACGGTGCCGGACTACCCGCCGCGGTCGCCGGCGTGGACACGATCATTCACTGCGCCACGCACGCCCGCTTCGGGAAAGTCGAGACGCTCGGCGCGCAGCGTTTGCTGGAATTGGCTCGCGAGCAGGGGATCGGGCACTTCGTCTACATCTCGATCGTGGGGGTGGACGACAACCCGTTCCCGTACTACCAGAACAAAGTGCGAACCGAACGGCTCATCGCCGGTTCGGGCATTCCGTACACCGTGCTGCGCGCGACCCAGTTCCACGACCTGGTGTTCTCGATCGTCTCCGGGCTGTCCCGCGCGCCGCTGATGACCCCGGTGCCCAGCGGTTTCGCCTTCCAGTCGATCGACGTGCGGGCGGTCGCCGACCGGCTGGTCGAGCTCGCCACCTCCTCGCCTGCCGGGCGCGCGCGGGACATCGGCGGTCCGCGGGTGGATTCGCTGGCCGATCTTGTTCAGCTCCACGGCGTGGCTACCGGCAAAAGCCGTCCTTTGCTTCATATTCGTATTCCGGGAAAAATTGGACATGCGTTTCGATCAGGAATGAACCTCCTCGGCCCAGACGGCGAACGCATCGGAGGGACGTTCGACGACTATCTGGCCGAACGGATTTCGGCCTAGGTGTCGAGTTCGTTGCGTATCGCGCAGGACGGTTGCGTATGGTCGACGTCCGTTTGATATGCAAAGAACTTCACAACCGAAACCGACTATGCGGGGAGTAGCCATGTCAGGCGACAACCAGCACACCGCCAGCGAGCAGGTACCCATAGCCGCGGAGGGAAGGCGCAGCACCGACTGGGTCGTCTTCGCCGTGGCCGCCGTGCTCGCCGGCGGGTTTCTCGCGTGGGGCATCATCAGCACCGACACGCTGAAGACCGCCTCCAGCGAGGTGCTGGGCTGGCTGAGCAAGAACCTCGGTTGGGTGTTCCTGACCGCGGCCACGGGCTTCGTGGTGTTCGCGCTCTGGCTGGCGTTCAGCAAGTACGGCAGGATCCCGCTCGGCCGCGACGACGAGAAGCCCGAGTTCCGGACCGTCTCGTGGATCGCCATGATGTTCAGCGCGGGTATGGGCATCGGCCTGATGTTCTGGGGTGCCGCGGAACCGCTCGAGTTCTTCACCAACCCACCGCCGGGCACGGTGGAAGGCGGCACGAACGAGGCGATCGAGGTCGCCATGTCGACCGCGCTGTTCCACTGGACCGTCCACCCGTGGTCGATCTACGCGGTGGTCGGCCTGGCGATCGCGTACAGCACGTTCCGGCGTGGCCGTAAGCAGCTGATCAGCTCGGCGTTCGCGCCGTTGTTCGGGGAGAGCGCCTCGGAGACCACCGCGGGCCGCATCATCGACGTGCTGGCGATCTTCGCCACGCTGTTCGGGTCCGCCGCGTCGCTCGGCCTCGGCACCTTGCAGATCGGCGCCGGCCTGCAGGCGGGCGGCTGGCTCGACGCCGGCCCGGGCACCGGACTGCTGGTCGCGATCATCGCGATCCTGACCATTGCGTTCGTCGCTTCGGCGGTCTCCGGTGTGGCCAAGGGCATCCAGTGGCTGTCCAACATCAACATGGTGTTGGCCGTCATCCTGGCGGTCTTCATCTTCGTGGTCGGTCCGACGGTGTTCATCCTGAACCTGCTGCCGTCCGCGGTCGGCGACTACTTCCGGGAGATGGGCGACATGGTGTCGCGCTCCGCCGCAACAGGCGGTAGCGAGATGGACGCCTGGCTGTCGACCTGGACGATCTTCTACTGGGCGTGGTGGATCTCCTGGACGCCCTTCGTCGGGATGTTCATCGCGCGGATCAGCCGTGGTCGCACCATCAAGCAGTTCGTTGCGGGCGTGATCCTGGTTCCGTCGTTGGTGAGCCTGGTGTGGTTCGCCATCCTGGGCGGCACGGCGATCGACCTGCAGCGCAACGGCACCGACATCTACGGCGCCGGCGGCGCGGAGGGTCAGCTGTTCACCATGCTGGATCAGCTGCCGTGGACGGCGATCATGGGCATGCTCGTCATGATCCTGGTGGCGATCTTCTTCGTCTCCGGCGCCGACGCCGCCTCGGTGGTGATGGGGACGCTGTCCCAGCGCGGAACGATCGAACCGAGACGCTGGGTGGTGATCTTCTGGGGTGTCGCCATGGGTGGCGTCGCGGCGATCATGTTGCTGGTCGGTGGTGGCGCAGCGGCCGGTGAGGACAACGACGCACTGACCGGTCTGCGTGACCTGACCATCATCGTGGCCGCGCCGTTCGTCGTGGTCATGGTGCTGCTGTGCGTGTCGATGGCCAAGGACCTGCGCCGCGACCCGATGATCCTGCGTGAGCTGCAGGGCTACGAGAAGGTCGAACAGGCGGTGCTGGTCGGCAACGAGAAGTACGACGGCGAGTTCGAGCTCGAGGTCAAGCCGGGCAACGGCAACGGCGGCACCGATGTCGACGTGGCCGGTGACGGCGGCAAGCCGGCCGAGACGGCAAGCCTGGAGCAGACCGGACCGACGAACCCGTAAGAACGCACGACCGGGTCCTCGGCGCGGGCGATCACAATCCCGCCCGAGGACCCGTCTACACTGAAGGCGGACCCCCGCGACGTCCACCCTGTGAACCTCCCCAGGGCCGGAAGGCAGCAAGGATAAGCAGGCTCTGACGGGTGCGGGGGTCCCCTTTTGCCCTGGGGCCGGCCGCCGATGGGTCCGTGGCCCGCTCACGGCCCGTGCTGCGACGGCTCCGCTGCACGCCGAGCCTGGTCGTGGTCGTACTTCGCGCCGCCCGGGCTCCAGGCGCACCCCGGGGCGTGAGAAGCGTCGGCATGCGGCGGTAGTCTCGGCGCCGTGGCTCTCGCGCTGTATCGCAAGTACCGACCGGCGACCTTCGCCGAGGTCGTCGGCCAGGAGCACGTGACGGAACCGTTGCGTGCCGCGTTGGCGTCCGGGCGGATCAACCACGCGTACCTGTTCTCCGGCCCGCGAGGCTGCGGTAAGACGTCCAGCGCGCGCATCATGGCCCGCTCGCTCAACTGCGAGCAGGGGCCGACGCCGGATCCGTGCGGCGAATGTGCCTCGTGCATCAATCTCGCCCCGGAGGGCCCGGGCACGGTCGACGTGGTCGAGCTCGACGCGGCCAGCCACGGCGGCGTCGACGATGCCAGGGAGCTGCGGGACAGGGCGTTCTACTCTCCCGCCGAGTCGCGCTACCGGGTGTTCATCATCGACGAGGCGCACATGGTCACCACGCAGGGCTTCAACGCCCTGCTGAAGATCGTGGAGGAGCCGCCGGAACACCTGATCTTCATCTTCGCCACCACCGAGCCGGACAAGGTGCTGACCACCATCCGCTCGCGCACCCATCACTACCCGTTCCGGTTGATCCCGCCGAGCGCGATGCGTCAGCTGCTGGAGCGCACCGTGGAGGCCGAGGGCGTCAAGGTGGAGCCCGCGGTGTATCCGCTGGTCATCCGGGCTGGTGGTGGCTCGGCCAGGGACACCCAGTCGGTGCTGGACCAATTGCTGTCCGGTGCGGGCCCGGAAGGCGTCACCTACGAACGGGCCGCGGCCATTCTGGGCGTGACGGACTCCGCCCTGCTGGACGACCTGGTGGACGGCCTGTCCGCCGACGACCCGAAGGCGGTGTTCGGCACCATCGAGCGATTGGTCGACGCGGGCCACGACCCGCGCCGCTTCGCCAGCGACCTGCTGGATCGGCTGCGCGATTTGGTGCTGCTGCGCGCGGTGCCGGATGCCGCAGCGCGCGGTCTGGTCGCCGCGCCGGAGGACCAGCTGGAACGGATGGCCGCGCAGGCCGAACGCATCGGGCCCGCCACGTTGACCCGCTACGCCGAGATCGTGCACAACGGTCTGCTCGACATGCGGGGCGCGACCGCCCCGCGGCTGGTGCTGGAGCTGCTGTGCGCCCGGATGCTGCTGCCGTCGGCGGAGGATTCCGAGGCGGCCGTGCTGCAGCGGCTCGAGCGGCTCGAGCGTCGGATGACCGCGGGGAACGCGGCAGCGGAAACGTCGGCGCAGCAGGTGGAAGAGCCCGCTCCGCGGTATCAGCGTCCGTCCGCGCGGCAGGCCGAACCGGCTCGGTCGGCTGAGCCTGCGCGGGCACCCCAGCCGTCCCGGCCGCCGGAGCCCGCGGCACGGGTCGAGCCTCCGCCGGAGCGGCGCCCGGCCGAGCGGCCACAACCGCCGGCTCAGCCGGCCCAGCCTGCCCACGCGGCACCTGCGGCCGAAGCGCAGAGCAAGCCGGGAGCTCCTGGAGAGCTGGACGCCACGGCGTTGCGCGGGGTGTGGTCGGAGCTGCTGCAGGCGATCCGGAAGAAGTCCCGCAGCACCGAGGCGATGATGACCAACGCCACCGTGCAGTCCGTGCAGGGTGGGGACGTCACGTTGACGCATCCCGCCGAGCCGCTGGCTCGCCGGTTGTCCGAGCCGCGGAACGCCGACGTGATCGCGTCCGCGCTGACCGAGGTGCTGGGTGGCGAGTGGCGCGTGCGGTGCCTGCCCGCGGGCAGTGGTGGCCCGAGCATGACCGCCCAAGCTCCGTCGCGGCCGGCGCCGAAGCCGCCGTCGCGCCCCGCGCAGGCCGAGCCCGAGGTGCCGCTGCCGCCCGAGCCGCCGGAAGAGGACGAGGACCTCTACGCGGAGGAGCCGAAGTCGTTGGGGACGCCGCAGCCGGAGAAACCGGACCCGGGTGCGGCAGCGATGAAGCTGCTGTCGGATCAGTTGGGCGCCCGGCCGCTGGAGTGAGCGGGCGGCGCCGCCGGGACCCAGCGGCACAGGTCCGGGATTCAGCCGCAGGGCGTCGGCTCAGTCCGGGGTCCGGCGCGCAGGGCGCCGGCTCGGTTCGTGGTACTGCCGCGGCTGTCAGCTCAGCCCGAGGTACCGCAGCACGCCGTCGGCGATGGCCTCGGCGTAAGCCTGCCGCCCGGAAGCCCGGCGCATCGCTGCCGCCTCCTCCGGGTTCCGCATGTTGCCGCACTCGACCAGAACCGCGGGCCGCCGGGACAGATTCAGCCCGGCCAAGTCGGCCCGCGGGGCGAGACCGTCCGAGCCCAGGTAGCTCGAGACGGGGAAGTCCGCGTCCTGCAGCGCGTCACGCATCGTGCGGGCCAGCCGGATCGACGGCTGTCCCTGCGCGGCGTTCAACGGCGGCGCGGAGTACGAGACGTGGAATCCGCGCGCGGAGGCGTTCGTGTTGCCGTCGGCGTGAATGGACACCACCGCGTCCGCCCGGTGCTGGTTGCCGATCGCCGCGCGGCGGTTCACACACGGCCCGACACCGTCGTCCGAGTTCCGTGTCATCACGACGGTGACCCCGTGCTGCTGCAACAACCGCCGCACCCGCTGGGAGACGTCGAAGGTGAACGCATGCTCCGGGTACCCGTCGTTGGACGCCGTGCCCGTCGTGTTGCACGGCTTGGTGTTGCCGCGACCCGCGGGCACCGGCTGGTTGATCTCCTCCGGGGCGGCGGCATTCCCGCCGTTGTGCCCGGGATCGAGGACCACGACGGCCTGTCGGACCTCGGCCGTCGTCGTGGTCGGTGGAGCCGCACTGGAGCGCGTCGGCCTGGCAGGTGAAGACGTTGTCGGCGTCGCGGAAGGCCGCTCGGCCACCGAGCTGGGGGAGGAAACCGGCCGCGGACCCGGCTGGTCGGACGGCCCCGCGCACGCGCCGACCGCAACCATCGTGAGCAGGACCGACAGCCACCGTCGCACGGGCCAACAGTGCCACACTCACTGGCGCTACGCTGGCAAGACGAGCCGTAGCGGTGTAAGTCCACGCAGGAGAGGCAAGGCGATGGTGCAACCCGGGGGCATGCCCGACATGCAGGCGATCCTGGAGCAGGCGAAGCAGATGCAGGAGCAGCTGCTGAACGCGCAACAGGAGCTGGCCGACGCTGAAGTCACCGGCACCGCGGGCGGCGGGCTGGTCTCCGCGGTGGTCAGCGGTGACCTGGAGCTGAAGAGTCTGAGCATCGACCCGAAGGTGGTCGACCCGGACGATGTGGAGACGTTGGCGGATCTCGTGGTCGCCGCGGTGCGCGACGCCATGGCGGCGGCGCAGCGGATGTCCGCGGAGAAGTTCGGCCCGCTGGCCGGCGGCCTCGGTGGCCCCGGCGGCCCGGGTGGCGGCGGATTGGACCTCGGCGGCCTCGGCCTGCCCGGCACCGGAAAGTAGACGAGGTTGTACGAAGGCGTCGTCCAGGATCTGATCGACGAACTGGGGCGATTGCCCGGCGTCGGTCCGAAGAGCGCCCAGCGCATCGCCTTCCACCTGCTGGGGTCCGATCCGGCGGACATCAAGCGGCTCGTCGACGTGCTGAACGCGGTCGCCGCGGGCGTACAGTTCTGCGAGGTCTGCGGAACCGTGTCCGAGCAGGAGCGCTGCCGCATCTGCCGTGACCCGCGACGAGACCCGGCGATGATCTGCGTGGTGGAAGAGCCCAAGGACGTGCTGGCCATCGAGCGCACGCGCGAGTTCAAGGGCCGCTACCACGTGCTCGGCGGCGCGCTCGACCCGCTGTCCGGTGTCGGTCCGGACCAGTTGCGCATCCGCGAGTTGCTGAGCCGCATCTCCTCGGACGAGGTGTCCGAGGTGATCATCGCTACAGATCCGAACACCGAAGGCGAAGCGACAGCCACTTACTTAGTGCGCATGCTGCGTGACTTTCCGAATCTCACTGTCACCCGTTTGGCGTCCGGCCTGCCCATGGGTGGTGACCTGGAGTTCGCCGACGAATTAACCCTTGGGCGAGCGTTTTCCGGCCGAAGGCAAGTGTGAAACTCCCCGTCACCGCCTAAAGTCTTACTGCCACGTAGCAGGATCGTGACCTGCCGGGCTTATGTCCCAGGGCCTAATCCGGTTAGGGTCTGGCCCGACACACAACGCGTTGACCGCTCACCCATGCGGGCGACGATGGATCGAATGGGCAAGAGGTGCCAGATGCTCCAACACAGGGCAACGAGACTCAAGAAGGCGGCCCTGATCGGGCTGGCAAGCGCGCTAGCGCTGTCGGTTGCGGCATGTGCCTCCGAGCGCGGCCAAGGCGGTGAGGGTCAGGTCAGGGGCGGCACGCTGACGTTCGGCAGCGCCGGTGACCCGAAGATGTTCGACGCCACCTTCGCCACCGACGGTGAGACGTTCCGGCCGGTGCGGCAGATGTTCGACACGCTGATCACCTACAAGCAGGGATCGGCCGACCTGGCCCCGGCGCTTGCCACCAAGTGGGAGCCGGTCGACGACGGCAAGGGCTGGAAGTTCACGCTGCGCGAGGGCGTGAAGTTCCACGACGGCACGGACTTCAACGCCGACGCGGTCTGCTTCAACTTCGACCGCTGGTACAACATGAAGGGCGCGGCGGCGCAGAGCCAGATGATCTACTACGCCGACGTCTTCGGCGGGTTCAAGAACAACACCAGCGAGGACTTCGGCGAGCCGCTGTACGCCGGCTGCGAGAAGGACGGCGACTACACCGTCACCATCAAGCTGAAGCGGCCCAGCGGCGCGTTCCCGGCGGCCTTCGGCCTCACCTCGCTGTCCATCGGCAGCCCGACGGCGATGAAGAAGTACAACGCCGACGAGGTCAAGCAGAGCGGTGAGGCGTTCACCTACTCCGAGTACGCCACCGAGCACCCGACCGGGACCGGTCCGTTCAAGCTCGAGTCCTACGACAAGTCCAACGGCACCGTCACCATGGTGCGCAACGAGGACTACTGGGGCGAGAAGGCGTACCTGGACAAGCTGATCTTCAAGACGATCCCGGAGGAGCAGGCTCGCAAGGACGAGCTGCGCGCCGGCACCATCGACGGTTACGACCTGCCCAGTCCGGCCGACTACGAGACGCTGGAGAAGGAAGGCCATCAGGTGATGGTCCGGCCGGTGTTCAACATCCTGTACCTGGGCATCAACCAGAAGAACAACCCGAAGCTGCGCGACCTGAAGGTGCGCGAGGCGCTCGAGATGGCCATCAACAAGGAGCAGCTGGCCAAGACCAGGCTGCCCAAGGGCGCCATTCCGCGTGACCAGTTCGTGCCGAAGGACCTGCCCGGATACACCGAGGACGTGGTCAAGCGCGAATACAACCCGGACGAGGCCAAGAAGGTCCTGAACGGGTTGAAGGTCAAGTTCCACATCCCGACCGAGGTCACTCGTCCGTACATGCCGGACCCGAAGACGATCGCCAAGTCGATCATTTCCGACCTGAAGGCGGTCGGGGTCGAGGTGCAAGAGGTCAGCAAGCCGTGGAACGGTGGCTACCTCGACGACGTGAACGTCAACGGCGTGCACGACCTGCACCTGCTCGGCTGGACCGGTGACTACGGTGACGCGGGCAACTTCATCGGCACGTTCTTCGGTCGGAAGAAGGCCGAGTTCGGCTTCACCAACGACAAGATCTTCGACGCGCTGGCCAAGGCCGACCGTGAGCCCGACCCGGACAAGCGGGGCGAGCTGTACGAGCAGGCGGCCGTCGAGATCTCGAAGTACGTCCCGGCCATCCCGCTGACCTCGTCGCCGCCGGCGATCGTGGTGTCCAAGGACGTGCAGGGGCTTGTCCCCAGCCCGTTGACGGACGAGCGATTCGTGACGGTCAGCAAGAAGCAATCGGACTGACGCCGCAGTCAGGCGTGCCCGAGACGCACTAGTTAGGCGAGTGCCCACCCGCACGTCGGGTGGGCACTCGCCGGTGCCCACCACACAGGCGGTTTCATGCTGAGGTTCATCGTTCGGCGATTGCTGCAAGCGATCCCGACGCTCTTCATCTTGTCCTTGCTCGTATTCGCGTGGTTCCGGGCGCTGCCCGGTGGTCCCGCCAGCGCCATGCTCGGCGAGCGAGCGACTCCGCAGCGGATCGCGGAACTCAACGAGCAGATGGGGCTCAACGACCCGATTCCCCTGCAGTACGTCAACTTCCTCGGCCGGATGCTCACCGGCGACTTCGGGACGTCGACCATCACCGGTGACTCGGTGTTGACCGAGATCGGCAGGCATTTCCCGGCGACCATCGAGCTGGCGTTCGCCGCGCTGTTCCTCGCGGTCGCGTTCGGTATCCCGTTCGGCTACCTGGCTGCTCGGTACCGGGGGAGCCTGTTCGACACCGGCATCGTGGTCAGCACTCTGGTCGGTGTCGCGGTCCCGGTGTTCTTCCTCGGCTTTCTGCTCAAGTACGTCTTCTCCACGCAGCTGAGCTTGCTGCCCCCGTCAGGCAGACAGGACGTGGACATCGACGCGACATCGGTGACCGGGTTCGCCACGCTCGACGGGCTGCTGACCGGAGAGTTCGACGCCACGATCAACGCGTTGCAGCACTTGGCGCTGCCCGCGATCGCGCTGGCCACCATCCCGTTCGCGGTGATCGTGCGCATCACCCGGGCGTCGGTGCTGGACGTGCTGAACGAAGACTTCGTGCGTACGGCAGAGTCGAAAGGGCTGACCGCGCAGGTGGTGCGCACCCGGCACGTGCTGCGCAATGCGCTGCTCCCGGTCGCCACCACGATCGGTCTGCAGACCGGGTTGCTGTTGGCCGGTGCGGTCCTGACGGAAAAGGTGTTCGTCTGGCGTGGCCTCGGCTTCCTGCTCGCCCAAGGCATCGAGCAGCGCGACTACCCGCGGCTGCAGGCGTTGATCCTGCTCGCCGCGGTCGTCTACGTCGTGGTCAATCTGCTGGTCGACATCTCGTACGCGATCATCGACCCGAGAGTGCGGGTGAGCTGACATGCAGGTGCTGCTCGATCGCAAGAAGCGCCGCATCGACAAACTGGCGGCGGCGGGCGAAGGCGGAACCAGCCTGGCCAAGGACGCGCTCAAGCGGATGATGCGCAACCCGGTCGCGGTGGTCGGCCTGGTGATCGTGGCGTTGTTCGTGTTGCTCGCCGCGTTCGCGCCGTGGCTGACGCCGAAGGACCCGTACAAGCCGTACCCGGAGCTGCTGGAGAACCTCACCGTCACGCACATTCCCGGGTCGATGCCCGGGTTCGTGCTCGGCAGCGATGCGGACGGGTTCGACTTCTTCTCCCGGCTGCTGATCGCCTCCCAGCAGACGTTGATCGTGGCGGTGCTGGCCACGTTGTTCGGTCTGCTGCTCGGGTTGATCATCGGTGGCTTGGCCGGTGCGCTCGGCGGCTGGGTGGACAGCGTGCTGATGCGCCTGGTCGACGTCCTGTTGTCGCTGCCCGCGCTGATCCTGGCGGTGTCCATCGCGGCGCTGTTCGCGCGCAGCAACCAGTGGACCGTGATCATCGCGGTCGGCATGGTCAGCGTTCCGGTGTTCGCCCGGCTGTTGCGCGGCGCGATGCTGGCGCAACGGGAGAGCGACCACGTGCTGGCCGCCACCGCGCTCGGCGTCAAGCGCAGCACGATCGTGTTCCGGCACATGCTGCCCAACGCGCTCGGCCCGGTGATCGTGCAAGCCACGCTCACCCTGGCGACAGCGATCCTGGAGGCGGCCAGCCTGTCGTACCTCGGCCTCGGCGACCAGGACACCTTCCGTGCCGAGTGGGGCCTGATGCTGGCGCAGGCGCAGCGGGTCTTCGAGGTCAAGCCGTCGCTGGCCTTCTTCCCCGCGGGCGCCATCATCATCGTCGCGCTGGGCTTCACGTTGCTCGGCGAGTCGATGCGCGAGGCCCTCGACCCCAAGAACCGCAGGTGATGGTGATGACGTCGGAACGGAGGTGGAGCTGACGATGGCGCTGCTGGAGGTCGAGGACCTGACCGTGGTGTTCGGTCGGAAGGGGATCGAGCCCACGGTGGCGGTGGACAAGGTGAGCTTCACCGTGGAACCAGGGCAGACGATCGGTCTGGTCGGTGAATCGGGCAGCGGGAAGTCGGTGACGTCGCTGGCCATCATGGGCCTGTTGCCCAAGCGGGGCGTGCGGGTGAGCGGGTCGGTGCGGTTCGGCGACACCGAGCTGCTGTCGCTGTCGGACGCGCAGATGCGGGACCGGCGCGGGCGGGATCTCGGCATGGTGTTCCAGGACCCGCTGTCGGCGCTGAACCCGGTGATCACCATCGGCAAGCAGCTGACCGAGACGCTGCAGCGGCACCAGGGCATGGACATCAAGCAGGCGCGGGCCGAGGCGACCGAGCTGCTCGGCAAGGTCGGTATCCCCGACCCGGCCAGGCGCATCGACGAGTACCCGCACCAGCTGTCCGGTGGTATGCGGCAGCGCGTGATGATCGCGATCGCGCTGGCCTGCCGGCCGAAGCTGTTGATCGCCGACGAGCCGACCACCGCGTTGGACGTGACGATCCAGGCGCAGATCCTGCGGCTGCTGTCCGAGCTCGTGTCCGGCACGGACACCGCGATGATCATGATCACCCACGACCTGGGTGTGGTCGCGGGGCTGTGCGACGAGGTGAACGTGATGTACGGCGGCCGCATCGTGGAGCGGGCCGAGCGGTACGAGTTGTTCGCCGAGCCGCGGCATCCGTACACGAACGGCCTGCTGGGTTCGATCCCGCGGCTGGACATGCCGCGCGGGGAGCGGCTGGTGCCGATCACCGGCTCGGTGGTCGACAACATCCCGTGGACCGAGGGGTGTGCGTTCGCGCCACGGTGCCCGAACGCGAACGACGACTGCGTCCAGAGCCCGCCGCAGCTGGAGGAGCTGCCCGGCGGCCGCATGCTGCGCTGCTATCACCCGGTGGAACCCGCCGGTGAGGCGGCGACCCCGGAGGTTGTGCGATGACCGAGACCGCAGAGCGGGCCACGCCGGAGGCCACCGAAGAGGCCGACGTGCTGGTCAGTGTCGATGACCTGAAGGTGCACTTCCCGATCAAGCGCGGCATCGTGCTGGATCGGGTGGTCGGGCACGTCTACGCCGTGGACGGGGTGGATCTCACCGTGCGCCGCGGGGAGACGTACGGCCTGGTCGGCGAGTCAGGTTGTGGCAAGACCACGCTGGGCCGCGCGATGCTGCGCCTGGTCGAGCCGACCGGCGGCCGCACGGTGTTCGACGGAACGGACTTGTCGCAGCTCGACGGCGAGGAACTGCGCCGGATGCGTCGGCGCATGCAGATGGTGTTCCAGGATCCGCTGTCCAGCCTCGACCCGCGCCAGTCGGTGGAGTCGATCCTGGTCGAGGGCATGCGGGCGCACGGGTTGGCCAAGGACCGCAAGCAGACCGGCAAGCGGCTGCGCGAGCTGCTCGACGCCGTCGGTCTGCCGGCGAACTCGCTGTACAAGTACCCGCACGAGTTCTCCGGTGGTCAGCGTCAGCGCATCGGTATCGCGCGGGCCCTGACGGTGCAGCCGGACCTGATCGTCGCCGACGAACCGGTGTCCGCGCTGGACGTGTCGGTGCAGGCACAGGTGATCAACCTGCTGGAGGACCTGCAGGGTGAGTTCGGTCTGACCTACATCGTCATCGCGCACGACCTGGCGGTGGTGCGGCACATCTCGGACCGCATCGGCGTGATGTACCTGGGCTCGGTGGTCGAGGAGTCGGATTCGGACGAGCTGTACGAGGCGCCGCTGCATCCGTACACGCGGGCGTTGCTGTCGGCCATCCCGGTGCCGGACCCGGTGGTGGAGGACTCCCGCGAGCAGATCCTGCTGGCCGGGGACCTGCCGTCGCCGGCCAACCCGCCGACCGGGTGCCGGTTCCACACGCGATGCCCGTGGCGGCAGGAGAAGCTCTGCGACACCGAGCGGCCGCAGCTGCGGGAGATCCGGCCGGGCCACCGGGTGGCGTGCCACTGGGCCGAGGACATCGAGGCGGGCAAGATCACCCGGCACGAGGTGACCCCGGAGCTCATCGACACCAGCGGCGGTCCGCGCGAGGTGCCGGATTCCCCGGTCAGCGTCACCGACGTGGTGTGAGGCTCAGCGCTGCGGCGCGGCCTTGACAAGCCAAAGCCCCGGCTCGCGGTGAAGCGAGCCGGGGCTTTGCACGTCTGGTCAGAACTCGTCGTTCTTCACGCCCTGCTTGAATGCGTCCCACTCCGCTTTGGTGAAGCGGAGCATGCCGCCGTCGGGGTTCTTCGAGTCACGCACGAAGACGGTGTCACGGTCGGAGCCGTAGGCTACTTCGACGCAGTTGCCACCTTGAGTGCCAGAAAACGACGATTTGCGCCACGTCAGCTGCTCTGCCATTCGTCCGCCACTTCCAATATCAGCTGCTTGGACTGTCTTTGCGGTAGCGCCTCTCCCCGTATGACATCCCAGTGACGATTCAGCTTGAACACTGCCTCGTCGTCTTCCATGACGAAGCCACATATGGGAGTTTCCGCGTACGCGATCACCCTACCGGCGACCTCAGCCAGCGCGAAACTGCCGTCGATGCCGTGGTGCGTGTCCGCATCGACGGGCAATACCTGAACCCTGGCCGGAGATTCGGCAAGGGCATGAAGTTGCTCGACCATTGTCGCGTTGTCCCCGACTCGTCTCCGGAGCACCTGCTCGGCCACGATCGCCACCAGCGAAACCGCCGACGGCCCGTCAAGGATCTTCTGCCGTCCCAGACGGGCGGCAAGGCGAGTCTCGTCCCCCTCGAGGATTGCGCTGGCATATCTCTCGGTCTGCAGCAATCCCGGCACGACCAGAGGTTCGAACAGGCGGAGCTCGGTCGCCTGCTCCTCGATCTCTGACCAAGGCTGGAACCATGGCGGAACCGCGTTCTGCTCCAGCAGTCCTTTCCTGATTCGGCTGAGCAGCCCATCGGTCTGCAGAGCGCGGTCGACAGCTTCCGCGAACTGCTGGCTCGGCTGCATATGCCCGGCCTCGACCTTCGTGACCGTGCTGATCGAGAACGCAACGGACTCAGCAAGCTGCTCTTGCGTCAGGCCTGCATTCTCACGCGCCCGCCGCATCTCGTTCGCAAACAGGCCTGTGCCGACACCTTTCATTGCATGTTCACCTGACTCTCAGCCTCCCCACCTGAGCTGTCACTGCACCTTCGCTGTGGTTGTGTCGAGCAGACAACGATCTTCAGCCCGCGATTTATGCAGGTCAGTTCCCTGTCTCAGAGTAGTTGCGTCAGCACACGATGTGGGCATGACATGGAACTCGGGACCCTGTATTCGCCCCTTCGGGGCAGCGATCATCGCCACGGATGCCTACGCAGAGTCAATTTGCATTGAAAGTGCTGACGTACGGTCGGACGAGAAGGCGCTGCGGCGAGATGTCGTCGTGATGGACGAAGGTGTTGGCCTCCCGTACGTGGAGCGAGGGCTGCATCAACCGTGATTAACTATGACCCTCAGCTGTTCGCCCAGGTCGCAGCGGTCAATCCGGGCCTGGTGTCCACGCTCAACGCGCTGGTTGGTCAGCTGAAAACCGGACCTTTACCTTCTGCAGGTGTGCTTCAGGCTTACGGCCGGTACGTCCAGCGCCTCGGCGATGCCGTTGTCAGCTATGCCGAAGACCTGTCGGCGGCCCCTCGCATCGAGCAAGCGGATGCTCAATGACCGTCTACGGCTATACAGGACGAGCTGGTTGACGCCATTTGTGACTCACCGCTGCGGCGCGGGCTCGAGGGCCTCGGCATCGACAGTCGGCGTCTGTACCTTCTTGCGGCCGGGGAGCGACCCGAGCAGGACGCCGGTGATGACGACCGCGCCCGCGACGAGCTCGTCATGGACATTGCGCGGCTGCGAGCTTTGCGGGAGTTCGCCGACCGCGGCAGCGTCGCGGCCGCGGCTGCCGCGCTGCACTGCACGCCGTCCGCGGTGTCTCAGCAGCTCAAGGCGTTGCAGGCAGAAGTCGGGGTACCGCTGACCGAGCCACACGGTCGCGGCTTGCGGCTGACCGACGCCGGGCGCGCGCTCGTCGTGCGGGCCGACGAGGTGCTCGGCGCGGTCGCCCGAGCGGAAGCCGAGCTGGAGACCTACCGGGCGCGCCCACGCGGCCGAGTGCGGCTGGCGATCTTCCCGTCCGCAGCGTTGTTGCTGCTGCCAGGCCTGCTGCACCGGGTCGCCGAGGTCGAGGGTCTGGACCTGGAGGTGCGCGACATCGACATGACCCCGGCGGAGGTCCCCGGCTTGCTGGCCGACTTCGACGTCGTGGTGACCCACCGCGACGAGCACGCCGAACCGTGGCCCGCCGACCGGATGGACGTCGAGCCGCTGCTCCGCGAGCCGTTGGACGTGGTGCTGCCGCCGGGGCATCGGTTGGCGAAGCAGCGGAAAGTCGAACTGAGCGACCTCGCCCACGAGCGCTGGATCTCGGTCGATGTGGGATTCCCGGTCGACGACGTGCTGCGCTCACTCGCGGTGCGCACCGGCGTCCGCGCCAATATCGTCCACCGGATCAACGACTTCCGGATCACCGAGGTGCTGGTCGCCGCCGGGCACGGCGTGGCGCTCCTGCCCAGGTACACCGTCGACACCCGCCGTGGGAAACGGCTGCTGCGCAAACCGCTGGCCGGAACCCGAGCGGCCAGGCATGTCGACGCCGTGCTGCGTCCGAGTTCTCGCGCCCGGCCCGCGGTGCGGCGCCTGGTGGAGCTGCTGCACGCGGAAGTGGCCTCGGCCGTCCAAGATCCTCGCTGATCGTCCTTGACCTCGAGTTAACTCGAAGTTTTAGCGTGGTCGCATGCACGCGATCCGACAGTACGAGTTCGGCGCACCCGAGACGTTGCGCTACGAAGAGGTGGCCGATCCGCACCCGGCCCAGGGGCAGGTGCGCATCGCCGTGTCCACCGCTGGGGTCCACTTGATCGACACCGCCATCCGGCGCGGTGAGGGGCCGCCACCGCGTCCGGAGCTGCCGATGACACCCGGCCGCGAGGTCGCCGGCGTGATCGACGAGGTCGGTGACGGTGTCGCCGACGACTGGCTGGGCAAGCGGGTCGTGGCGCACCTCGGTTTCGCATCCGGCGGGTACGCGGAGCGCGCAGTGGTCAGCGTGGAGTCGGTCCACGAGCTTCCGCCCACGGTTTCCGACGACGTCGCGGTGGCGATGATCGGAACCGGCCGCACGGCCACGGCGATCCTCGACACGGCCCAGCTGACCAGCGACGACGTCGCGGTGATCACCGGCGCCGGTGGTGGGATCGGCATGCTGCTGGTGCAGGCGGCGCGCAACGCCGGAGCCACCACGGTCGGGCTCGCCGGCGGCGCGGCCAAGGTGAAGCTGGTGGACGAACTCGGCGCGGACATTGCGCTCGACTACAACGAGAACGGCTGGACCGATCGGTTGCGCGCGCAGCTCGGGCATCGCACTCCGACCATCGTGTTCGACGGAGTCGGCGGAAAGTACGGCACCGGAGCCCTCGAGCTGCTCGGCGACGGCGGACGAATGGTGGTGTTCGGCTGGTCTGCGGGCGAGCCGGTCCAGTTCGACAGCATGGACGTCTTCGGCCGGGGGATCGCGGTCCTGCCCGGGATCGACCGACGGGTCGTGCGAGACCGCACCAGCATGCGGGAGCTGGAGTCGCGTGCGCTGGCGGCCGCGGCGGAAGGGGACCTCAAGCCGGGTGTCAGCGCGAAGTTCGCGTTGCGCGAGGCCGCCGAGGCGCACCGGGCATTGGAGTCACGCGCCACGGTCGGCAAGGTGCTGCTCATTCCCTGACCGGCACGCGCAAGGCGGACCGGACTGAACAGCCATCGGAATTCGGGGCCGGTGTGCCGTCCGTCCGGGCGTGCAAGGGGGAGCTGGGCCCGCGGGACGCGGGGTCACCGCGGGCCCAGCGCCGACGTCAGCGGTTGGCGCGGTTGATGGCCGACACCACGGCACGCAGCGAAGCGTTGACGATCGACGGGTCGATGCCCACGCCCCAGTAGATCTTTTCCTCGATCGCGCACTCGATGTAGCAGGCGGCGCGGGCGTCGTCGCCTGCCGTCATGGCGTGCTCGGAGTAATCAAGAAGGCGCACGTCGAACCCGATGGTGGCCAGCGCGTCGAAGAACGCCGCGATCGGACCGTTGCCGGTGCCGGTGATCTGCTCCTCGTCGCCCTCGACCCGCACGGTCGCCTCGATCGAGTACTCGCCGCCGCCGTTGTCCGTCACGTGCGAGGTGACCAGCTCCAGCGGCGTGGTGGACGTGAGGTACTCGTCGCTGAAGACCGACCACATGGTGTCCGGGTCGACCTCGCCGCCCTCGCTGTCGGTGTGCTGCTGGATCACCTGCGAGAACTCGATCTGCAGGCGGCGCGGCAGGTCGAGATGGTGCTCGGTCTTCATGATGTAGGCGACGCCGCCCTTGCCGGACTGCGAGTTGACCCGGATGACCGCCTCGTACGTGCGGCCGACGTCCTTCGGGTCGATCGGCAGGTACGGCACCTCCCACGGGTGCTCGTCGACCGGGACACCGGCCTTGTCCGCCGCGTCCTTGAGCGCGTCGAAGCCCTTGTTGATCGCGTCCTGGTGCGAGCCGCTGAACGCGGTGAACACCAGGTCCCCGCCCCACGGGGTGCGCTCGTGCACCGGCAGCTGGTTGCAGTACTCGACGGTGCGCTTGATCGCGTCGATGTCGGAGAAGTCGATCTGCGGGTCGATGCCCTGCGAGAACAGGTTCATGCCCAGCGCGACCAGGTCGACGTTGCCGGTGCGCTCACCGTTGCCGAACAGACAGCCCTCGATCCGGTCCGCGCCCGCTTGGTAGCCGAGCTCGGCCGCCGCGATGCCGGTGCCGCGGTCGTTGTGCGGGTGCAGCGACAGGATGATCGAGTCGCGCCGCTCCAGGTTGCGGTTCATCCACTCGATGGAGTCGGCGTACACGTTGGGCGTGGCCATCTCGACCGTCGCGGGCAGGTTCACGATCACCGGGTTCTCCGGCGTCGGCTGCCAGATCTCGGTCACCGCGTTGCAGATCTCGGCGGCGTACGACAGCTCGGTGCCGGTGTAGGACTCCGGCGAGTACTGGAAGCGCCAGTCGGTGTCCGGGTACTTGCCCGCCAGCTCCAGCACGTACTCGGCCGCCTGCGTGGCGATCTTGGTGATGCCGGTCTTCTCCTCCCGGAACACCACCCGGCGCTGCAGGATCGACGTCGAGTTGTAGATGTGCACGATCGCCTTCTTGGCGCCCTCCAGCGCCTGGAACGTGCGATCGATCAGCTCGGGACGACATTGGGTCAGCACCTGGATGCGGACGTCGTCCGGCGCCAGGTCTTCCTCGATGATCTGCCGCACGAAGTCGAAGTCGGTCTGGCTGGCCGCCGGGAACCCGACCTCGATCTCCTTGTAGCCCATGCGCACCAGCAGCTCGAAGAACTTCCGCTTGCGCGCGGGCGACATCGGGTCGATGAGCGCCTGGTTGCCGTCCCGCAGGTCGACCGCGCACCACAGCGGCGCGCGCGTGATGCGCTTGTCCGGCCAGGTGCGGTCGGGCAGCTGGATGTCCTCCACCAGCCGGTACCACGGCCGGTAGCGGTGGTACGGCATCGAGCTGCCGCGTTGCGGATTCCAGTGCGGCTGGTCGGCGGGTACCGGTTGGTCGGGGGTGCGAATCGTGGGGTGCGCGTCAGAACGCGAAGAACTGCTCATGATGGGGAATCTCCTGCTTGATGGCCGACGACCGGCGGCATGGCGAAACTCCGCGACGAGGAGCCGGTCTGGATCAGGCCCCGTCGCGGCAGCGAAGCAGGAGCGCACGCGCCACGAGAGCCACCATAGCGCGCGTCGCGGTTCGGTGAAAAACCCACCCCGGGCGGTGGGCCGTGCCCGCATCGTTACCGTCCGGTAGGCCAGGCGAGCCGGTCAAACCGGAAATCGATCGTCCAAAGTGGTAAAACCGACGCCGTGACCCGTGGCATAGACCAGCCGAACGTGTCAAACTTCCGGCCATGAGCGAGCACACCGACAAGGCGGCGGAGGAGAAGACCGCCGTCAAGCGCGACGTCGACTGGGGCGAGATCAAGGACCGCTTCATCGGCCTGCTCGCTGGTGTGGTGCGCTGGGTATGCCTGATCTTCGCGCTGATCCTGGTGCTGCACGTGGTGTTCGTGGTGGCCGAGGCCAACCCGTCCAACGGCATCGTGCAGTTCGTCGACGGCTGGGCCGACCGGCTCACGCTCGGGGTCGGTGACCTGTTCACCCCGGACGACGCGAAACTGCGGGTGCTGATCAACTACGGCATCGCCGCCATCTTGTGGCTGATCATCTCCAGCGTCGGGTCCAAGATCATCCGCCGGGTCGGCGCGGTCCGCGACTAGAACGCGGGCACGTTCCAGTCGCTCAGCGCGATCTCGCTCAGCGGCAGTCGCCTGCGTGGTGCCCGTTCACGATCGATGAGCGCCTCGTGGCCGAGGATGTCCGCGTCCACCGGCTTGCCGACGGCGATCGCGACCACGGGCTCGACGTCGTCCGGCAGAGAGAACTCACGGCGAGCGGCCTGCGGGTCGAAGCCGGCCATCTGGTGGCCGGCCAGCCCTTCCGCGACGGCCTGCAGCACCAGATTCTGCGCGGCCAGCGCCACGCCGTAGGTCGCGTACGGCAGCTCGCCCTTCTCGTTGCGTGTGACGGCCAGGCCGAGGAAAAGGACGCTGACCCGGTGGGCCCACGCCTGATTGGCTTCGGTCAGCACCCCGAGAATGCGGTCGAACGTCTGCGAGCCGCGGGGACCGACCAAGAAGCGTGCGGGCTGCGTGTTGCCGTACGACGGCGCCCAGCGAGCGGCCTCCAGCAACGCGCGCAGCTGCTTGTCGCTGATCTTCTCGTCCGGGTCGAAGGCCCGCGGACTCCACCGGCGGGCGATCAGCTCGTGCAACTCGACACTGCTCTCGGCAACCTTCTCGGTCATATCGCGTACTCCCACACCAACAGTGCGTGTGCTCCGAACCATCCACTGGCCAGCGCGGCCGCGGCGAGCACGAGCAGTGCGGTCGACGGACGTCGGCGGGCAAGTCCCACCGCGACCGGGATCAGCAGCGTGAACGCCGGGATCAGCAACCGCGCTTTGGAATTCATCAAGCCTGCGGACCCGACGACCATACCGACCACGGCCAGACCGTAGATCAACAAGGGCAACGACAACCGGTGTTGGGTACAGCACACCACGGCGAGCACCAGTGCGGCCAGCAATACGAGAACCGTGCCGATGTCGTAAGCCGACTGTGCCGTGGCCAGCGCATGCACGGTGTACTGCGCGGTGGACACGCCGCCGTCGAACGACGAGCCCCAGCCGTCGGCCTGAAGTTCGTTCCACGAAAGGATTTGCCTGACGACGTCCTGGCCAGGGCTGATGCGGGCGCCCGCCCACCACAGAAAGCCGAACAGCCCGAGTGGTGCGAGCAGCACGGACGCGGTCGCCGCCAGGCGTTCGGTGTTGCGGGCGGCGCGGTCGCGCAGCAGGAAGACGACGGCCGTGACCGCGACGGCCAGCACCAACGCGACGGCGGTGATGCGCACCAATCCGGCAATGGCGCAGAGGAAGCCCGCGGCCAGCCACTGCCTGCGCATGAGGAAAACCAGGACCCAGCTCGCGCAGGCGCAGAACATCGCCTCGGAATAGGTCATGGACAGCACCACGCCCATCGGCGAGGCGGCGAACAGCGCGACCAGGATCAGCCCGACGCGACGGGAGCCGCCCTTGACCAGCACGCCGATGCGGTAGATGCCGTAGGAGCAGATGACGCCGCAGAGCAGCGTGACGGTGAACGCGGCGACGTGGTAGGGCAGGCCGAGCAGGTCCGCGAGGGCGCCGACGACCTTGGGATAGCCGGGGAAGAAGGCGAGCGGGGTCTCGTCGGTCCGTCGGCCATGCGCGTCAACCAGCTCGGCAGGCGCGTTTCGGTATCCGCCCGCGGCGATGCCGAGAAACCACTGCCCGTCCCATGCGGTGAGCTCGCGCGCCGCCGTGGTGCCGTGCCGGTCGGCCATCATCATCAGCACCAGCACGCCGAGTTGCCGAACGCCGAGGTAGACCAGCGCCGGAGCGGCCCAGAGCAGCAGGGTGCGAGGCGTCTGCCGGTGGCTCAGCCGCGGCGCGTCGGCCGGTCCGGCTGCGCGCGTCGCCACATCGGTCACGCTCGCCTGCCCTCCCGCTCGTGTCGTGTCCGAGAGTAGTGGTTAGTGCCACAAGCAGGCGTTGTCAGCGCCCTTCCGCCCGGTAGGCTGAGCGCAAACACAGACGGCGGCGTTCGCCCGGCAAGTGGGACGAGCGCTACCGCGAGGAGGTTCGGGCGCGTGGCGCTGGTGGTCCAGAAGTACGGCGGATCGTCGCTGGAAAGCGCTGAACGCATCACCAAGGTCGCCGAGCGGATCGTCGAGACCAAGCAGGCGGGGAATTCCGTCGTGGTGGTCTGCTCCGCGATGGGTGACACCACCGACGAGCTGCTCGACCTGGCGGCGCAGATCAACCCGGATCCGCCGGACCGGGAGATGGACATGCTGCTCACCGCGGGTGAGCGCATCTCGAACGCGCTGGTCGCGATGGCGATCAGCAGGCTCGGCGCGGAAGCGTGGTCGTTCACCGGCTCCCAGGCCGGGATCGCCACCACCGCCGCGCACGGCAACGCGCGCATCCTGGAGGTCTCGCCGAAGCGGGTCACCGAGGCGCTCGAGCAGGGCTACATCGCACTCGTCGCGGGCTTCCAGGGCGTTTCCAAGGACACCAAGGACGTCACCACGCTCGGCCGTGGTGGTTCGGACATGACGGCCGTGGCGCTGGCCGCCGCGCTGGACGCCGACGAGTGCGAGATCTACTCCGACGTGGACGGCGTCTACACCGCCGACCCGCGGATCGTGCCGAACGCGCGGAAGCTGGACACCGTCCCCTACGAGGAGATGCTGGAGCTGGCGGCCACCGGGTCGAAGATCCTGCATCTGCGCTCGGTGGAGTACGCCCGCCGCTACGGCGTGCCGCTGCGCGTCCGCTCGTCCTACAGCACCAAGCCGGGCACGTTGGTGGTCGGCTCGATCGAGGAGATTCCCGTGGAACAGGCGCTGATCACCGGCGTTTCGCACGACACGTCCGAAGCCAAGATCACCGTCACGGACGTGCCGGACTACAAGGGCGCGGCCGCCCGCATCTTCCGCGCGGTCGCCGACGCCAACATCGACATCGACATGGTGCTGCAGAACGTCTCGCGGACCTCCTCCGGCGTCACCGACATCACCTTCACCTTGTCCAAGGACAACGGGCCGTCCGCGGTCGCCGCGCTGGAGCGCATCAAGGACGACGTCGGCTTCGACGCCGTGCTGTACGACGACCATGTCGGCAAGGTGTCGCTGGTCGGCGCCGGCATGCGCTCGCACCCGGGCGTCACCGCGACGTTCTGCGAGGCGATCGCCAACGCGGGTATCAACATCGAGATGATCAACACCTCGGAGATCCGGATCTCGGTGCTGATCAGGGACACCGATGTCGAGGCAGCCGTGCTCGCCGTGCACGAGGCGTTCGACCTCGGTGGCGACGAGCCGGCCATCGTGTACGCGGGGAGTGGTCGCTGATGCGCGTCGGAATCGTGGGTGCCACCGGCCAGGTCGGCGGCGTCATGCGCAAACTGCTGGACGAGCGGAATTTCCCGGTCGACGAGATCCGCTTCTTCGCCTCGTCCCGGTCGGCGGGCTCGAAGCTGCCGTGGAAGGGCGCCGAGATCGTCGTCGAGGACACCGCGACCGCGGATCCGACGGGTCTGGACGTGGTGCTGTTCTCCGCGGGCGGATCGACGTCGAAGGCGTACGCGCCGAAGTTCGCCGAGGCGGGCGCCACGGTGATCGACAACTCGTCGGCGTGGCGGTTGGACCCGGAGGTCCCGCTGGTCGTCAGCGAGGTGAACCCGGAAGCCGTGCGGGACGCCCGCAAGGGCATCATCGCCAACCCGAACTGCACCACGATGGCCGCGATGCCGGTGCTCAAGCCGCTGCACGACGAGGCTTCGCTGGTGCGCATGGTGGCCTCGACCTACCAGGCGGTTTCCGGTAGCGGGCTGGCCGGCGTCGAGGAGCTGGCCACTCAGCTCGCCGCCGCTGGGTCGCGCGCCTCCGAGCTGACGCACGACGGTTCGGCGCTGCAGCTGCCCGAGCCGAAGAAGTACGCGCGAACCATCGCGTTCAACGCGTTGCCGATGGCCGGGTCGCTCGTCGACGACGGGTCGGGCGAGACCGACGAGGAGCAGAAGCTCCGGAACGAGAGCCGCAAGATTCTCGGCATCCCCGAGCTGCGGGTGTCCGGCACGTGCGTGCGGGTTCCGGTGTTCACCGGCCACGCGCTGTCGATCAACGCCGAGTTCGAGCGGCCGTTGTCGCCCGAGCGGGCCACGGAGTTGCTGGCCGATGCGCCCGGTGTGCAGCTGAGCGACATTCCCACGCCGTTGGAAGCCGCCGGGCAGGACCCCAGCTACGTCGGCCGGATCAGGTCGGACGCCGGTGTCGAAGGCGGCCGGGGGCTCGCGCTGTTCGTCGCGGCCGACAACCTGCGCAAGGGCGCCGCGCTGAACGCCGTGCAGATCGCGGAGCTGCTGGTCGGCTGAGCCGGATCCCGTCCGTACCTGGTTGGTCGGCTGAGCTCGATCCCGTCCGTACCCGGAGCGCGTCCGGGCGCGGGAGGACTGCTCGTCCGATGGGATGAGCCTTTGCCCGGTCTTGGGCACGGAATGTGTCCGCGCGCGGCCGATCGACGGAATTTTCCCGGGCGCCATTTCCGCGCAGATGCCTTTCGCGGTGATTGCGCCTGTTTCCGCGACCCCGGGTGTTTTGTCACGGCAGTCGGGTTTTCGCCACCTCCGCAGAAAATGCACGTGCAGATGTAATTGCATCAAGAATGGCGGCGGCCGATTCCCTCCGCCGGAACTCGAGTTGTTTTCCATGCGCTAAAGTCGACTCTCGGTAGCAGTCGGGCGAAAGGTGGACGAGAAGCCCCATGGCAGCGGACGAGCAGGTCAACGTAGAGATTCCCCTGGACAAGCCGACGTCGGCCCGTGCCTACGGCTGGCTGCTCGGCGGCAAGGACAACTTCGCCGTCGACCGTGAGCTGGCGTTGGGGACGCTGCAGATCCTGCCGGAGATCATGGACATCGCCAGGGGGAACCGGCTGTTCCTCTACCGCGCCGTGCGCTACCTGGTGGAAGAGGCGGGCATCGAGCAGTTCATCGACATGGGCTGCGGGCTGCCGACCAACAACAACGTGCACCAGGTCGCGCAGCGGTTCAACCCGAACGCGCGGGTCGTCTACGTCGACATCGACCCGATCGTGCTCGCCCACGGCAGGGCCCTGCTCGCCGACAACGACAACACCACGGTGATCACCGCGGACTTCCGCGACCAGCAGGCGGTGCTCGATCACCCGGACACCAAACGCCTGATCGACTTCTCCAAGCCGGTCGCGGTGTTGTACCTGTCCGTCGCCCAGTTCCTCCGGGACGACCAATCGGGCGGCAGCGTCCGGTACGCCATCCGGCACATCATCGACGAGAAGGCGGTGTCCGGCAGCTACCTGGCGTTCTCGCACGTCGTCCTCGACGACCCGGAGAAGAACGCGAAACTGACCAAGAAGGTCAACGACGACGGCATCCCGCTGCAGCTGCGCTCGCGCGAAGAGGTCCACGAACTGCTCGAGGGGCTGGAGCCGGTCGATCCCGGTCTGGTGGACATCGAGGAGTGGCGGCCGGACCCGAACCAGCCGCCGCTGGACCCGGTTCCCGAGGAGCTGCGGCCGTTCGAGGGCGTGGCGCGGATGAACAACGTCCTGTACGAGTACGGCGGGGTTCTGCGTAAGCCCTGACGACGGCGAAAGGCGGTGAGCGGATCGCTCACCGCCTTTGTCGTGTGCGGATATTCGGTTGCCCGGGCCGTTCGGTCGGGGCGAGAGTGGCGCGGTGATCGTTCGTCGCGAAGAGCCCGCCGACATCGAAGGCATTCGAGCCGTGCACACGGCCGCCTTCCCCGCTCCGGACGAAGGGCAGGTGCCCGTCGAGGTCGGCTTGGTCGACGCATTGCGTGCCAGTGATGCCTGGGTACCTGCCTTGTCGCTCGTCGCCTGCGAGCCCGGGAACGACCAGCTGATCGGGCATGTCGTGTGCACGCGTGCGTCGGTGGCAGGACGGCCCGCGCTGGGGCTCGGGCCGCTCGGGGTGCTGCCCGGCAGGCAGCGGCAGGGCGTGGGCAGCGCGCTGATGCACGCGGTGCTGGCCGCCGCCGATGCGCTGGACTTTCCGGTGGTGGTCTTGCTCGGGCATCCCGGCTATTACCCACGATTCGGATTCCGCCCCGCCGCCGAGCTCGGCATCGTGCCACCGGATCCTTCGTGGCGGGAGGCGTTCCAAGCCCGGCCGCTGGCCGCCTACACCGACGACGTGCAGGGCGAATTCGCCTACGCGGCGCCGTTCACCGAGTTGTAGCCGGATTCGTTTCCTCGATTTCTCGTTCGGTCGATGGGCGGCGAATCGCTCTGGATCCGGCCCCGGTGGGGTGCGCTAATGTTTTTCTCGGTATTGACCGGGGAAAGGTGGACGACAGCGCAATGACAACGGACGAGCAGGTCGACGTATCGATCCCTCTCGACAGGCCGACGGCCGCCCGAGCGTACGACTGGTTGCTGGGTGGCAAGCAGAACTACGAAGTCGATCGCCAGTTCATCCTCGAAGGGCTGAAGAAATTCCCGCAGGTCCTGGACAGCGCGCGCCAGAACCGTCAGTTCCTCTACCGGGCCGTGCGCTACCTGGTGGAAGAGGCGGGCATCGAGCAGTTCATCGACATGGGTTGCGGGCTGCCGACCAACAGCAACGTGCACCAGGTCGCGCAGCGGTTCAACCCGAACGCGCGGGTCGTCTACGTCGACATCGATCCGATCGTGCTCTCGCACGGCCAGGCCCTGCTGGCCGAGAACGAGAGCACCACGGTGATCACCGCGGACTTCCGCGACCCGAATGCCGTGTTGGAGCATCCGGACACCAAGCGTTTGATCGACTTCTCCAAGCCGGTGGCGACGCTGTTCCTCTCCGTCGCGCACTTCCTGCGGGATCAGGACGAGGTCGGCAAGGGCGCCAAGCACGCGCTGCGCCACATCGTCGACGAGGCCGCTCCGTCCGGCAGCTACGTCGTGCTGTCGCACATGGTGGTGGCCGACCCGGAGAAGAAGGAGTGGATCAAGCAGTTCGCCGCCAAGGCAGGCATGCCGGTGCAGATCCGTACGACGGACGAGGTCGACGCGTTGATGGCGGGCCTCGAGCCGGTCGAGCCGGGTTTGGTGAACATCAACGACTGGCGCCCTGACCCGGCTCAGGCGGATCTGAACCCGGTTCCACCGGAGTTGCATCCGTTCGTCGGTGCCAGCGAGAAGAACAAGGAGCTCTTCGAGTACGGCGGCGTGCTCCGCAAGCCGTGACGAGACAAGGCGGCCGCCGGGAGACGGCGGCCGCCTTGTCTCGTCAGCTGGGGGACCACTCGGTGTTCGCCCCGCAAAGGATCACGCACGGGCGCTCGCCAGGCACCTCTCCGCTCAGCAGCGCGGCGAACGCGACAGCGGCGGCGGGCTCGACCGCGAGTCGGAACTCCTCCCAGAGCCGGTCACGGGCGGCCACGATCTGCTCCTCGGACACCAGAACGGACTGCGCCTTGGCCTCGGTCAGCAGCCCGAACGCGATCGTGCCGATGCGATTGGCGCCCAGCCCGGACGCGGCGATCGAGTCGACCGGGGCGTCGACCGGTTCGCCCGCCCGCACCGCGGCGTTGAAGCAACAGCAGCCTTCCGGCTCGGCGGCCACCACGTGCCTGCCGTCCGCGGCCAGCGCCACACCGGAGGCGAGCCCGCCACCGCCGACCGCGACGATGATCGAGTCGACCTCGGGCGCGTCCGCGACGATCTCCGCCGTGACGGTGCCCTGACCGGCGACGACGTCCGGGTCGTCGTACGGATGCACGTAGCGGACGCCCGGCTCTTTGCCTTCCTCGAGCGCGGCCGCGAAGACCTCGGCCATCTCCGGGTGCCGCACCAGCTTGGCCCCTGCCGCGGCCATCCGCTCGGCCTTCTGCGCGGGGACGAAGTCCGGCGTGTGCACCGTGACCGGCACACCCACCGAGGCGGCCGCCGTGGCGACGGCGAGCCCGTGATTGCCGCCGGACGCCGTGACGACGCGCTCCGGCAACGGGTGGCAGAGCAAGGCATTGGTGGCGCCGCGCAGTTTGAACGACCCGGTCCGCTGCAAGTGCTCGAGCTTGAACACCACCGGCCTGCCGTCCACCTCCGTCGACAGGATCGGCGTGCGGCGAACGTAGGGCCGGATGCGGTCGGCCGCGGCGGCGACGTCTGCAATCGTGGGGGTTGAAGTCACAAGCTCCAGTCTGCCGAAGGTCGCGTGCGCGAGTCAGGCGCTCTGCTGGCGGCGGAACGAGCGGACGGCACCAGGCGCTGCACGCCGATGGGCAGGGGCGGCTCCGGCCAATGAGCGGCCCCGCGGCGGACGATGTTCGGGTCGGCGCCTGGCGAGCCCCTTGCGCGATCCTCGGCCGGTCGGTTGCGTGCAGCATCGGCCCGGCCGGTGGAACGAGACGATCTTCAAGCCGCCCCGAAGACGATCATCGTCCGTGCCGCGCGAGCCGCTAACCCGGCTGGGTGATCACGATCGGCCGGGACTGATCAACTGACCCAATCCGAGTGACGTCAGGTGTTCCAGGGAGTGGCCGGACGCGGGAAAACTGCGCAGAGTTGCGAATCCGGCCATCCCGATGGCGGAGTTGCTCACAAGATGCGGTGATCTTGGCGTGTCGCTACGCAGGCACCGGATCAGGTCATGCGTCAGCCGGTGGGATGACCTCGGTAGTGGGGGGCGCGGTCACGGAGTACGGATGGAGACGCGAAGACGCCGAGGGGCTGACAAGGGAGTGCACCATGAAACACACCGTGACCCGAGCGGTCACCGTCCTCGTCACCTGTGCGGCCCTGGCCGCCGGAGGCATCGGGATGGCCACCGCAGCACCCGAGGACCGGGGCAAGGGAATCAGCAGCACCACGTCCACCGCCGCGGAAGTGCAGAAGCTGCACGACGACCTGGCGCAGGCGGTGGAGAACGAGGATGTCGAGGCTGTCGAAGGCGTCCTCGGCAAGGTCGACAAGACGATGGGAGCCATTCTCACCGCCAAGCAGTTCGACCGAGCCGCCGAAGTCCGCGCGGATGCCGGCAAGGCCCGCGATCTGAGCCGGGAACTGCAGACGAAGCTGACCACGGCACGCGTCGACAACCCGCTGGTGACGTTGAACGGCCTGCTGCAATCGCTGCTGGCCACGCTGTCCGGGTTGATCGACAGCCTGCTCGGCGGGGGTGTGCCGGTCCCGGAGGTGCCTGAGGTGCCCGGCGTGCCCGATGTGCCGGGCGTGCCGGATGTTCCCGAGGTGCCGGAAGTGCCTGGGACACCGGACGTCCCGGAGCTCCCGCCTGCTCCGCTGCCCTAGCCCAGGGGCAGCGTCGCCAGGGAGGCGAGCTCATCCATGGGGGAGGAACCCGGCGCTGGTGCCCCCAGCGCCGGGTTCTGTCGTGTCCGGGGCCGGTGAACCGGCGTGCCGTGACTGGCCCGGCACGCCGGGCGGCCCGAACCCCTCAGCGCGCGTAGGCGAGCCCGGTACGCAACGCCGCAGCGATCTCCAAGGTGGCTTCCCGGAACCGTCCGCCGAGCGGCACGAAGTTGATGAACCCGTGAATCAGGTCCCGGTGGCAGCGGTACGACACCGGCACACCTGCCTCCTGCAGCGCCTTCGCGTACGCCTCGCCGTTGTCCCGCAGCGGGTCGAAGCCGGCGGTGACCAGGTAGGCAGGCGGCAGCCCGGACAGATCGGGCGCCAGCAGCGGCGAGAGCCGGGGATCGCTGCGGTCGTCGCTCGGAGCCAGATAGTGCCCCTCGAACCACCTCATGTCCGCATCGGTCAGCAGGAACTTGGTGGCGAACAGCCGCCGGGACCGCCGCCGGTTGACGAAGTCGACCTCCGGGTAGACGAGCAGCTGGAACGCCGGCGCAGGCCCACCCCGCCGCGTGCTCTCCAATGCCGTGACCGCGGCCAGGTTGCCGCCTGCGCTGTCCCCGCCGACCGCGATCCGAGCCTGATCGACACCCAGCTCGTCGGCGTGCTTGTGCGCGTAGTCGAACGCCGCCAGCGCGTCGTCGACCGCCGCCGGGAAGCGGTGCTCCGGGGCCAGCCGGTACTCCACTGACAGCACCCGGACCCCGGCCTGTTCGGCCAGGAAGCGTGCGGCGTAGTCGTGTGACTCCACGCTGCCGATCACCCACCCGCCGCCGTGGAAGAACACCAGCAGCGGGGCCGGTTCCGGCACGTCGCGCGGGCTGTACAGGCGCGTGGGAATCGGGCCGTTCGAGCTGGGAATCTGCAGGTCACGGGTCGGCACATCCGGCGAGGGGCCCGGCATGAGCCGCATGTTCATCTCCATTCCGGCGCGCGCCTGCTCCACCGACGGCGCGCTGAGGCTCACGCCGTTGAGCTCACCCATGCGCAGCAGAAGCTGCGCGTCGAGGGCGAGAGTCTGGCCGTCGAGGGTGATCGGCTTGCCCGCCAGTAGGCGTTTGAAAGCCTGCGGGAGGCGGAACACTGCGCGCATGGCTGCGGCCTGTACGCCGAACGGCAGCCGGGCGGCCAGTCTCGTCATGGGCGACCTCCTTGTCGGGAGACGACGGATGACGGGAGTTTGCCACGAGAGGAGTCGCAACAGTGTTGGGTGCAATCCACGACACGTCGACTGGACCTCGAGTGCGCTGGAGGTCGTAGGGTGCGGATATGAAGGTGATCGGGATCGGCGGATCGCTGCGGTCGGGGTCGCAGAGCGAGTACGCGGTGCGCGTCGCCCTGCTCGGCGCCGAGGAAGCCGGAGCGAGCACCACCTTGATTGCGGGCGAGCAGTTGCAGTTGCCCTTCTACGACGTGGCGATTGCCGATCGCACCGAGGCCGCGCGCAGGCTGGTCGAGGAGATCCGGCAGGCGGACGGGCTGATCGTGGGCTCGCCCGGGTACCACGGCGGGCCGTCCGGGCTGATCAAGAACGCCCTCGACTACCTGGAAGACCTGCGGGACGACGAACGGCCGTATCTCACCGGGCGGGCCGTCGGGCTGGTCGCGGTCGCGGCCGGCTGGCAAGCCGCGGTCGGCACGCTGAACCAGCTGCGCACGACGACGCACGCGCTGCGCGGCTGGCCGACCCCGCTCGGGTTGGCGATCAATTCCCGCGAGACGAAGTTCGACGACACCGGCGGCTGCAACGACACCGGGGTCTACGACAAGCTGCGGCTCATCGGGCGCCAGGTCGCTACGTTCAACGCAGATTGAGCTTGCGCAGCGCGAAGAACACCTCGATGGCCGTCTGCCGGATCACCTCGGCGACCACCAGCGAACCGTGCCCGGCGTCGTAGCGGTAGAAGGCGAAGTCCGCGTTCCGCTCGGCCAGTCTGTCCAGGTAGTTCTCGATCTGCCGGATGGGGCAGCGCGGGTCGTTGTCCCCGGCGAGCACCAGCACCGGCGCCCGGACCGCGTCGACGTAGGTGATCGGCGAGCACTCCCGGTACAGCTCGGGCAGCTCGTCCGGGGAACCGCCGAACAACGACCGGTCGAAGGCCCGCAGCGGCTCCATCTCGTCGGCGTAGGCCGTCACGTAGTCGGCGACGGGAACACCCGCGATGCCGACAGCCCAGCGTTCCGGCTGCACGCCGAGCGCCAGCAGCGTCAGGTAGCCGCCCCAGGAGGCGCCGTTGACGACACAACGCTGCGGATCAGCCAGCCCGCTCGCCACCGCCCAGTCGTGCACCGCGGCGATGTCCTCCAGCTCGGTCAACCCGGGGCGGCCCTCGATCGCGTCCCGCCATTGCGACCCGTAGCCGTCCGAGCCGCGGTAGTTGACCTCGACGACGGCGAACCCGGCGTCGACCCACACCGCGCGATAGGCCGAGAACCGGTCGGTGTCCGCGGCGTGCGGCCCGCCGTGAATGGCGAAGACGGTCGGCAGCGGCCCCGTGGCGCCCTCGGGTCGCGCGACGAGGGCGTGGATGGTTCCAGCGGGGCCCTCGACAAACGCATCGACCACGGGCACCGATCCGGGCGCTCGCGGCCCCGGCGGGGTGAGCAGGACGTCGTCGGTGCCATCGGGCAGCCTGCGCCGGACGACCGACGGATGGGCGGCCGACGACCACGAGTACTCGATGCTGCCGTCGGGCCGCACGCCGGCGCTGCCGATGACGCCTGCCGGGGTCGGCAGCGGGGTGAGCTCGCCGGTGTCGAGTCGGTAGGTGTGCAGGGTGCTTCGTGCCTGGTGGTGCTGCAGGATCAGCAGCGCCTGGCCGTCCGGGTACCAGGTCCCGGTGATCTCGCCGGGCAGGTCGATGCGCAGCTCGGTCTGCTCGTCGGTGCGGACGTCCCACACCAGCAGTTCTTCGTGTCCGCGGCGTTCGTGCTGCACCAGCAGGCGCTGATCACCCGCGACCGGTGAGAACTCCAACGCCTCCAGACCACGGCCCGGACCGTCCCACAGCTCGCCGACGGTGCTGTCGTCCGCCAGCGCCAGCACCCGCAACGCGGGATGGCGCGAGTCGCCGTGCTCGGAATGCGAGATCGCCAGCAGCTTCTCGTCCCGGGAAAGGGCCGAAATGCCGGCGTCGTGCTCGCTTTCGTACACCGCGCGCGTGTGGCCGTCCGCGTGCACGAACAGCTTCGAGCCGTCGTCGGTGGAGACGCCGACACCCACGAGCCGGTGTCCGATGACCAGCCCCGCCGGATATCCCGCGTGCACGTCCTCGACTGCCACCTCGGCCGCGCCAGGTCCCGAGGTGAACGGCTGGCGCATCCAACGGCCGAACTCGTCGCCGTCGGTGTCGTCGAACCACCAGATCGCCGAGCCGTCCGGCGCGATGTCGGCGTGCATGGTGCCGTTCGGCCGGTCGGTCACCTTGCGGTGCTCGTCGCGGTCGCGGTCCCACGCGTACACCTCCCACACGCCGCTGGCGTTGGAGACGTACAGGTTGGCCGACGGAGCGTCCTGAGCCCAGTCCGGGGCGGACATCCGCGGCGCGGTGAACCGCGCACGCCAGCGAGATTCCGCAGCGTCGTCGTCGAACAGCCGATCGGGGACCTCAGGCGTTGGATACTGCACGGGAAGATCGTTGCACGGGCGGGCCGGAAACGACGAAGCGGCCTGCGAGAGAACTCGCAGGCCGCTTCATCAGGCACCGTCGGGGTGGCGGGATTTGAACCCACGACCTCCTCGACCCGAACGAGGCACGCTACCAAGCTGCGCCACACCCCGATGGCTAACGGGCCGAGACAGAGTTTAGCTGACCCCTTCGCCACGCTTTCAACCGGGAGTCTCGCTGCGTGCGATCGTGCTTCCAGTCCCGCGGAACCAGCGTCAAAAGGCTGGCCTCCGGCGGGCAGGCGAACCGCACCGGCGCATACGGAGAAGTGCCGAGACCAGCGGAAACGTGCAACCACATGTCCGCACCCCAGCGGCTGGCGCCCCGGGCTCGGGAGCGGTCGAGATCGCAATTGGTGACCAGCGCGCCGATGCCCGGCACCCGCAACTGCCCGCCGTGCGTGTGGCCGGCCAGCACCAAGTCGTAGCCGTCCGAGGCGAAGGCGTCCAGAATCCGGGGCTCCGGCGAGTGCGTCAGCCCGATCCGGACGGCCGCCGAAGCGTCCGCCCGCCCGGCGATCTCGTTGTACCGGTCGAACTGCAGGTGCGGGTCGTCCACGCCCGCGGCGAACAGCGACTGGCCGGCCACCTGCAGCGGCACCCGCTGATGGGTCAGGTCGTGCCAGCCGTGCTCGATGAACGCCGCGCGCAGGTCCTGCCACGGCAGCTCGGGACCGTGGATCAGCTTCTTGCGCCCGCGCGGCATCAGATAACGGGCCGGGTTCTTCGGTTTCGGCGCGAAATAGTCGTTGCTGCCGAAGACGAAAACACCCGGCACGTTCAACAGCGGCCCGAACGCGCGCAGGACCGCGGGGACGGCGGCGGGATGCGCGAGGTTGTCCCCGGTGTTGACGACCAAGTCGGGAGCCAATGCAGCCAGCGAGGCCACCCAGCGCTGCTTCGACGTCTGCCCGGGCAGCATGTGCAGATCGGAGATGTGCAGCACGCGCAGCGGGCGAGATCCCGGCTGCAACACCGGCAGCTGTGCGGTACGCAACGTCCAGAGCCGACGCTCGATCGCGGATGCGTAGGTCACGCCCGCGACGCCTGCCGCGGCGAGGGTTCCCACTGCTGCTCGCAGCCTGCTGTTCACCACGCACCGAGGATACGTCGGCGCAGGCAGCGACGTGGGCCGTTAGTTCGCCGCATCACGTCCCGAGCCGGTCAGCCGTTGCCGTGCAGGTACTTCTTGGGGGCCTTCGGGATGCCCTTCTTCGGCAGTCCCTCGTGGATCGGCTTCATCGCGTTGAACCACGTCCTGGCCGGGATCACACCACCGAACATGTTGCCTTCGCTGCACGTGTGCGCGCCCATCGGACCGCCGACGCACAGCGGCTGCGCATTGCCGTCCGGTTGGAAGATCATCGCCGCGCCGGACATGAACGGCGTGGCGCCCACGAACGTCGACGCCTTGTGGTCCTGCGCCGTGCCGGTCTTGCCGATCATCGGACGGTTCCAGCCCGCCTGCCTGGCCGCGCCCGCCGCGGTGCCCGAGACGTGGTCCTTGCTCAGCCCCTCCGCCAGTGCGTTCGCCAGGCCCTTGGAGATGACCTGTTCGCACTTGGCCTCCTTGATCGGGACCTTTTTGCCGTTGCGGTCCCGGATCTCCATGATCGGCGTCGGCGGGCACCAGCGGCCGTCGCTCATGATGGTCGCGCCGACATTGGCCAACTCGAGGCCGCTCAGCGGCGCCGGGCCCAGCGTGAACGAGCCCTTGCCCGGGGAGGTCTTGGACGGTCCGAAGTGCTGCCGCAGATCCTCGGCCACCAGTGGGTCGTCCGACGACGGGTCGGGCTTCTTGCCCTGCATGTTGCTGCTCATCGTCTTACGCATGCCCAGCTTGTAGGCCATGTCGACGATCGGCTTCATGCCGGTGCGCTCTTCCAGGATGACGAACGCGGTGTTCGGCGAGTTCGCCAGCGCCTGCTGCAGCGTCGGGTTGCCGCCCGGTGTGCCTGCGTAGTTCTGCACGCAGTACGGCACCACGCCGTCCGGCCGCTGACCACACCGCGGGTTACCGCCGCCGAACACCTTCGACGTGTAGCGGCCAGGGGCCGGGATCCGGTCCTGGATGCCGACGACACCCTTCTGCATCGCCGCGGCCGCGGTGAAGATCTTGTACGACGAGCCCGCGCCCTGCGTGTTGTAGACGCCCGCGGGCAAGGCGAGGAACGTCTCGTTCTTCTCCTTGTCACCGCCGTAGTCCCGGTTCGCGGCCAGCGCCACCACCTCGTGCCGCTTCTTGCCCGGCTTGACCAGCGACAGGGTGAGCGCGACGTCGTCGTTCTCCTTCGGCACCTGCTCCTCGGTGGCCTTCGCCGCCGCCCGGTTCGCCTTGCGGTCCAACGTGGTGCGGATCGTGTAGCCACCGGTGTAAAGCTGGTCGCGGCTCAATCCGACCTCGTTGACCAGGTAGTCCTCGACGTACTGGCAGAAGAAGCCGTCGGTGGCACCGGCACCCACGCAGTTGGCGGGCGGCTTCTTCGGCCCGCCCGGCACCACCCCGAGCGGCTGCTTCTTGTAGCGCTCCGCATCCTCCTTGGCGAGCTTGCGGTTCAGCACCATCTGGTCGAGCACCAGGTTGCGGCGCTTCTTGGCCGCCTCCGGGTGGGTCCACGGGTCCAGCGCCGCCGGGTTGTTCACCATGCCTGCCAGCAGCGCGGCCTGCGCCGGATCCAGCTCCTTGGCGGTGGTGTTGAAGTACGCCTTCGCCGCCGCGCCGACGCCGAAGATCCGCCGGGAGAACTCCACCACGTTCAGATACCCGGTGAGGATCTCCTCCTTGGTCATCTTCGACTCGAGGTTGATCGCGATGCGGGCTTCCTTGAGCTTGCGCGCGATCGACTGCTCCTGCGCCTTCTGCCTGCCGATCCGGTGCTTGGGGTCGTTGTCGTTCCAGTAGACGACGTTGATCAGATAGTTCTTGACGTACTGCTGCGTCAGCGTGGACGCACCCTGCGTCTGGCCGCCCGACGTATTGGAGATGGCCGCGCGGACGGTGCCCTTCCAGTCGACACCCTTGTGCTCGTAGAAGCGACGGTCCTCGATCGAGATCAACGCCCACTTCATGGCGTCGGAGATCTCGTCCGGGGCGGTGGGGATGCGGTACTGCTGATACCACGTGGCGATCGGCTTGCCGTGCCGGTCGGTCACCGTGGTGACCAGCGGCGGAGCCTCGTTGGCCAGCTCGGTCGAGGTGTTCTCCACCGTGGCGCTGGCCTGGTTGGACAGCACACCTGCCCCGCCCACGATCGGGAACAACAGGCCGGCCACCAGCACACCGGCCAACAGACACAGCCCGAGGAGCTTGAGGATTCCGTCCGTCCTACGCACGTTTCGATGCTACGTGCTACCCCCGTAAGGCCGGCGTCACACGCTAGAGTCACCCCTGTTGGTCACGATTTGACCGGACCCGACTCGCCAAGGGGAACCAGAAACCTCTACAGTCCGTCAACGTCTCACGTTGGCACTGGGGAGTGCCTTGGGTGGAGTGTGAGAACCGTGACCAGTGAGGGAGCTGGGGGTTTATGAGTAACACGCAACCGGATTGGCGCGTGCACGCCGCGTGCCGTGACACCGATCCGGATGGTTTGTTCGTTCGAGGGGCGGAGCAGAACCGGGCCAAGCTGATCTGCATGGGGTGTCCGGTGCGTACCGAATGTCTTGCCGAAGCGCTGGACAACCGGATCAGCTTCGGCGTGTGGGGAGGAATGACCGAACGGGAGCGGCGGGCGCTGCTGCGTCGCCGTCCCGAGGTGGAATCCTGGGCGGACCTGTTGGACGCCGCCCGGCGGGAACACCACGAGGAGCTGCCCGCCAGGGCGGGCTGAGGCCCTCGCTGTTTCTCAGGCGTTTCCGTTGCCGGCCAGGCGCTCGCCGATGATGCGCAAGCCGGCGATGTCGTGCACGTCGCGGGGGAGCGCGGGCACGCCGACCATGGGAACGTCCGGATGAGCTCGGGTGAAGCGCTGCAGCAGCCGGCGTTCGCGTTTGTCCAGCGCGACCCGGTCGGCGTGCAGCCGTAACACGGCCGCGGCCAGGGGCGCGGACTTCTTGGCTTCCAGTGCCTCGGCCGCGGCCAGCGCGCGCGGCGCGGGCAGGTCGGCGAGCACCGGGTGGGTGCGGTTGGCCACCAGCCCGGTCAGCGGCATCGACTCCGAGGAAAGCCGCTCGACGAAGAACGACGCCTCGCGCAACGCGTCCGGCTCGGGCGCGGCAACGACCAGGAACGCGGTACCCGGCGAGCGCAGCAGCTCGGCGGTCTTCTGCGCGCGCTCCTTGAATCCGCCCGCGGTGGAGTTGAACGCCTGCATGAACGCCGACGCATCGGTGAGCAGCTGGCCACCGATGACGGTCGACACCGCTTTCATGCCGAGCGCCAGGCTGGCCGTCAGGGCTTTTCGGATGCCCCAACCACCCGCTCGCGCCGGTGCGGTCAGCAACCGGATCATCCGGCCGTCCAGCGCGCTGGACAGTCGCTTCGGCGCGTCCAGGAAGTCCAGCGCCGACCGGGACGGTGGGGTGTCGACGACGATCAGGTCCCACTCCGCGTCGGCCACCAGCTGGCCGAGCTTCTCCATCGCCATGTACTCCTGTGTGCCGGAGAACGACGTGGAGATCGTCTGGTAGAAGGGGCTGGCCAGCAGCTCCTGCGCCCGCTGCGGGTCGGTGTGGGCGATGATCATGTCGTCGAACGTGCGACGCATGTCGAGCATCATCGCCCAGAGTTCACCTTTCGGGTCGAATCCTTCGACCTCGACCTTGCGCGGCACGTTGTCCAGTTCGTCCAGGCCGAGCGACTGGGCCAGCCTGCGCGCCGGGTCGATGGTCAGCACCACGGTGGTGCGGCCACGTTCGGCGGCCCGCAACGCGAGTGCGGCGGCCGTGGTGGTCTTGCCGACGCCGCCGGACCCGCAGCACACGATGACCTTGGTCTTCGGGTTGTCGATGAGCCGGTCGATCTGCAGCGCCCCGCGCGAGGCCATCAACGAACTCCCTTCTCGACCAACAGCTCGGCCAGTTCGTACAGCGCGGCGACGTCGATCCCGTCCGGGAGATCAGGCAGTTGCAGCATCGGCTGGTTCGCGGCGGTGAGCTGTTCGGCCGCCGAACGCTCGGCGGCGACCCGGATCGCGTGCTCCACCGTCTCGGCGACCAGGCCCTCGATGACCTCGTCGGAGATGTCCAGCCCGGCTTCGACGAGCCCGGCACGGACCCGCGAGGCGTCGACTCGGCCGTCCGCGGCAGCGACCACCGAGCGGTCGGGCAGCCGTGGCGGACGGACCCGGTTGATCAGCACGGCGCCCGGGCGCAGGTCCTCCGCCTGCAGTTCGTCGATCGCCTCCAGCGTCTCGCGGATCGGCATTTCCTCCAGCAGCGTCACCACGTGCACCACGGTCTGATCCGAGTGCATCAGCTTCACCACGCCGTCGGCCTGGTTCTTGATCGGGCCGCTGCGCGTGACGTCGGTCAGCGCTCTGGTGACGTCCAGGAACTTCACCACCCGGCCGGTCGGCGGGGCGTCGACCACGACGTGGTCGTAGACGTAGCGGCCGTTGTCGGTACGGGTGACGCACTCCTTGATCTTTCCAGTGAGCAGCACGTCCCGCAGGCCGGGCGCCAGCGTGGTGGCGAACTCGATGGCACCCATGCGACGCAGCGTGCGGCCGGCGAAGCCGAGGTTGTAGAACATCTGGAAGTACTCCAGCAGCGCGGCTTCGGCGTCGATGTGCAGCGCGCGCAGCTCACCGCCGTCAGGCGCGGAGACCAGATGGCGCTCACCGTAGGGCAGCGGTTCGGTGTCGAACAGCTGCGCGATGCCCTGGCGGCCTTCCACTTCGACCAACAGCACCTTGCGGCCGCCCGCGGCCAGCGCGATCCCCAGCGCCGCGGCGACGGTGGTCTTGCCGGTGCCGCCCTTGCCGGTGACGAAGTGCAGGCGCGCACGTCGCAACTCGGGTGTCCAGACGCCCGCCGTGCGCGGGCCGACGGTAGCAGGGGAACCGGTGGTCACCGCACGAGATTATGTGAGCTGTGCTCAGGACGCCAGGACCATGACCGTCACCGTGACCCCGGCCACGACGACGAATGACCAGGCCAGCCAGGGTGCCAGCACCGTGGCCATGAGCACGCCGACGATCAACGAGGCGGCCAGCACGACGGCGCCCGCGGCGGCGGCCTTGCCGCCGGAGTCGGTGCGCTCGCGAACATTGGCCATGACGAACAACACCAGCGCCAACTGGGCCGCTGCGAACAGCGCAGTTGCGATGATGCGCCATGTCTCCATGGCCGAAAGGCTACGAGTGCGGTGATCGTTGTGGCGGCGCAACCCCCGCTGCTGTGGGCAGGCTCGCTTCCGCCTGGGCGGGACAGCGCGGCTACAACGGTCGTAGGCTGCCCCAGACGAAGAGGAAAAGGAGTGTGCCTTGAGCGCGACGAAGTGGGAGTACGCGACTGTTCCGTTGCTGATCCACGCCACCAAGCAGATCCTCGACCAGTGGGGTGAGGACGGCTGGGAGCTGGTGACCGTGGTGCCTGCCCCGACCGGTGAGCAGCACGTGGCGTACCTCAAGCGGGAGAAGGCATGAGCTGGAAGGCGAAGCTGGACGAACTCGGGATCTCGTTGCCCGCGGTGCCCGCCCCGGCAGGCGCCTACCTCCCCGCGGTGCAGACCGGGTCACTGGTCTACACCTCCGGTCAGGTGCCGCTGGCCGACGGCAAGCCGATCGCGACCGGCAAGGTCGGTGCGGACGTCAGCCCGGAGCAGGCGAAGGACCTGGCCCGCACGTGTGCGTTGAACGCGCTGGCCGCGGTGGACTCGCTGGTCGGCATCGACGCGATCGTGCGGGTGGTCAAGGTCGTCGGTTTCGTGGCGTCCGCGGAGGGCTTCGGCGGTCAGCCGGGCGTGATCAACGGCGCGTCCGAACTGTTCGGGGAGATCTTCGGCGAAGCGGGTCAGCACGCCCGGTCGGCGGTGGGAGTGGCCGAGCTGCCACTGAACGTGCCGGTCGAGGTGGAGATCATCGTCGAGGTGTCCTGACGTGGAGCCGATGCGGTTGCCCGACGGCTTCGAGTTCTCGCCACCCGAGCGGCCTGCGACCCCGAAGGACGCCGCCACCGTGATGCTGGTGCGCGATCACGACGGCAGGCTGGAGGTGTTCCTGCAGCAGCGGGTCTCCGCCATGGCGTTCGCCGGCGGGATGACGGTGTTCCCCGGCGGAGGGGTCGACCAGCGCGATGCGGATGCCACGGTGGCGTGGAACGGCCCGGGCCCGCAGTACTGGGCCGACGTGTTCGGGTGCTCGACCGAGCTGGCGCGCGCGTTGGTGTGCGCGGCGGTGCGGGAGACGTTCGAAGAGTGCGGTGTGCTGCTGGCCGGCCGCTCGGCGGACACCGTGGTCGACGACGCCGAGGAGTACCACGACGTCCGGCAGCGCCTGGTGTCCAAGGAACTGTCCCTGGCCGAGTTCCTCGACGCCGAGGGGCTGGTGCTGCGTGCCGATCTGCTCCGGCCGTGGTCGAGCTGGGTGACGCCGCCGCAGGAGCCCAGGCGCTACGACACCCGGTTCTTCCTGGCCGAGATGCCTGCCGGGCAACGGGCGGACGGGGCGACCTCGGAGGCCCAGTCGGCTGCCTGGAGCACGCCGGCCAGTGCGCTGGCCGACGTCGAGGCAGGCCGGACGCGGATGCTGCCGCCGACCGTGCACACGCTGCGCGAGCTGAGCAGCTACCGCACGGTGGCCGATGCGTTGTCCGCCGAGCGGGAGGTCTTCCGGGTCAGGCCCAATCTGGTGGCCGACGACGAGGGTGTCCGCGTCGAGTTCGACTAGCGAGGAGCGAGTGTGAAGCACCCGGCGTACGAGCAGCTCAGGCAGGTCAGCCCGATCGCGGGCGTGGTGCTGGAGAACAATCCGTCCGCGATGACGCTGGACGGCACCAACAGTTGGGTGCTGCGTGCCGAGGGGCACGGTGGCGGGATCGTGGTCGACCCCGGCTACGACGACCGCGAACACCTGAACGCGCTGCTCGGTGTGGCCGGTGACGTCGAGCTGGTGCTGTTGACGCACCACCACGGCGATCACTCCGAGGGCGCCGCCTGGTTCGCCGAGCAGGTCGGTGCGCCGGTGCGGGCGTTCGAACCGTCGTTGTGCCGTGACGCCGAGCCGCTGACCGATGGTGAGCGGCTCAGCGCAGGCGGGCTCGAACTGTCCGTGCTGCACACGCCGGGGCACACCGCTGACTCGGTGTGCTTCGTCATCGACGGCGAGCAGCCGCACGTGCTGACCGGGGACACCGTTCTGGGCAGCGGCACCACGGTGCTGGACGACCTTGGTGACTACCTCGACACGCTGGCCAAACTCGCCGACGTGCCGTCCGGCTCGCTCGGGCTCCCCGGCCACGGGCCCGAGCTGCCGGACCTGCTCGTCACCGTCAAGGAGTACCGCGAGCACCGCGAGCAGCGGTTGGACCAGGTGCGCGCGGCGCTGGCCGAGCTAGGCCCGGACGCCACTGCGCGACAGATCGTCGAGCTGGTCTACGCCGATGTCGACCCCGTTCTGTGGGGTCCGGCCGAGGCCAGTGTCCGGGCTCAGCTCGACTACCTCCGGCGGCGTGGCTGACATCGTCTTCCGGCGTAGGAAGACCACGGTGGCCAGCACGGTGCCGACGGTCAGCGCGGCGAGGAACGACCACGGTGGGCCATAGGCCTCCACGATCTGGCCGCTGAGGGAGTGACCCGCGGACAGGCCGAGGGTGACCGCGGTGACGATCCAGCCGAACGCTTCGGTCGCGGTGCCGCGCGGAGCCACCAGCTCGATCACCGACGAGTGTGTCGTGGACTGTGGCGTGATGAGGATGCCCGCCAGGATCATCGACAACCCGAGCGCCGGCATCGACTCCGGCGCCAGCGACGTGGGCAGCGCGACCAGGCCGACGCAGATCGCGAACGCGCCGAGCAGCACCGGCAGCCGCAGCTCGATCGAGCGCGGGATCGGGCGCAGGCTGTAGGCCACGCCGAACAACACCGAGCTCAGCGACCACACCGACAGCAGCAGGCCACCCAGCGTCGGCCGGCCGACCGCGGTGGCCGCCGCCGGGACGGCGACCTCGACGAATCCGATCACGATGCCGAACCCGGCCGCGGCGATCACCACGGTCCGCATACCCGGGCTGACCAGGGCGCCGAGCAACCGGCGCCGTTCACGATTCGTGGTCGGCCCCCAGGCCCGCACCACCCGGCTGAGCGCGAAGATCACCGATCCGACGACCATCATCGCCGCGCCGATGACCACTCCGAGTCCCGGCCACGGCAGGGCGATCATGACGCCGGCGAAGCCGGGCCCGATGATGAAGAAGACCTCCATGGAGATGGCTTCGTAGGCGTAGGCCGCCTCACGGAGCGGGCCGGACGGCAGGACGCGGGTCCACAGCGACCGGGACGACGACGCGACCTGCGGCTGACTGAGCCCGGACAGTATGGCGAGCGCCATCATCGTTACGGTCGGCGCGCCGTTCTCCACCGACAGCACCAGCCCGGTGATGGCCATGCCGAACAGGGCGGCTGCGACGAGCAGCGGCCACATGGGTCCGAGCCGGTCGATGATGCGGCCCTGCAGGACCGATCCGACGGCCACACCGATCAGCGAACCGGCGCCGACCAGCCCCGCGGTGGCGAACGAGCCGGTCGCACGCTGCACGTACAACAGCACCGAGAAGCCGACCATGGCCACCGGCAGCCGGGCGAGCAGCGACGACAGTACCGGCCGGAGCATGCCTGGCGCGGTCAGCGCGGCACGGTACGACGCGAGGGAAGTATGACCTGTCACCAGACCAGTATGAGCTTTTTTGGTACGGCAGTACCAGTCGATTTCCGGTTAGCTCCGTCACCGTGCGACCGGGCAGGTCTCGGCCAGAGGTCGGGCCGGTGAGGTGACTTGTGGTCGCAGGTCGGCCGGCTGGCCCCCGACCTGGTGTCGGCTTGGATCGTGGGGATACTTGCCGCCGGCGCCAGGGGCGCCTGTTTCACCCAGGAGCGGCACGCGGCGTGAACGCCACGAACACCCCAGAGGAAACGCAATCCGTACATCTGTCTTATAAGCAATGCCCTGGCCGGAAGATCGCCTTCTCGGGTGCCGAACAACGGGGCGGGGAAACGTCGGCCCGGCGAATCTCGTGAATGTTGTTCGCGTCGGCGACGGTTGCAAACGCAACGCGGCGGACCGGCATCGCCGCCCGTCAACGGCCTACGGCGACCCGCGGCGGCCCGTCGGGCCGAATGGGATCAGCACCACGGGATCTCGGTTTGATAACGGTCAGTGATATTTGGCCGATATGGCGCAACATCTCGGCCGCAACGACGTCCTTGAGGGTGAACGGCCTTGAATTGTGGGGTACAGGTCGGGGATTGTGGGTATACCAACTGCAGAAGACTCCCTCCGGCAACACGGGTCGGGGCCTATGACCGGAGGGCGGGGAGCGCGGAACGTCGGGGGATGGGCCGCGCAAAGATGAAGGGCCGGTGCGCCACGTCGGGGGTGGCGCCCGGCCCTTCATCTCTGTCTTGGGGCGGCTCCTGACGAGCTCACCGCGCGCGGCGGGCGAGCCGCTCGGGGTCGAGGATCAGCACGCTCTTGCCCTCCAGCCGCAGCCAGCCGCGCTGTGCGAAGTCGGCGAGTGCCTTGTTGACGGTCTCGCGGGAGGCGCCGACGTACTGCGCGATCTCTTCCTGCGTCAGGTCGTGCGTCACGCGCAGCAGGCCGGCTTCCTGCGAGCCGAAGCGCTGGGCGAGCTGCAGCAGCGCCTTGGCCACGCGGCCCGGCACGTCGGTGAAGATCAGCTCGGCCACCATGTTGTTGGTACGGCGCAGGCGGCGGGCGACCACGCGCAGCAGCTGCTCGGCGATCTCCGGCCGAGTGGAGATCCACTGGCGCAGCGCGGGACGGTCCATGGTCACCGCCCGGACCTCGGTCACCGTGGTGGCGGTCGAGGTACGCGGACCGGGGTCGAAGATGGACAACTCGCCGAACATGTCCGCGGGCCCGAAGATGCCGAGCAGGTTCTCCCTGCCGTCGGCGGACTTGCGGCCGATCTTCACCTTCCCGGACAGGATGATGTACAGCTTGTCACCGGGCTCACCCTCTTGGAAGATGACGTGGCCGCGCGGGAACTCCACGCTCTCCAACGTCTGCGCCAGCGCCTCCGCGGCGGCCGGCTCGACGCCTTGGAAGATGCCCGCCCGGGCAAGAACCTCGTCCACCTCATGCCTCCTGTCGCACGCGACATTTGCCCAGCTCATGGACCGTGTCGCTGATCGCTCCGTGCAGATCCTATCTACGGGTGGCGAGGGTGCGCCAACCCACCGGGTTCATCGGCGGTGCGCGTGTCTACTGACGGCGGGCGCGGACCCGCGCAGCGCGGCCGCCGAGACGACGCAGCCGGAACAGCTCAAGAGCCCGGCCGATGCCCTGCTTGTAAAGCGCTTTCACCTCGTGAGGTTGCGCCGACTCGAGGAACTCCTCGACGTCCGTCTCCCGCACGGTGACGTTGGCGAGCTTGCTCTCCACCCGTTCCATGAACAGGGCGAAGAAGAGAACGACCAGCGGTACGGCGATCACGAACCAGACAGTCATATCGGACAATCCTCGCTCACTGCCTCGGAATCCGGTCGGCAACCGGCTCTCCTTGGCGTGTTGTCGCGCCTGCTTGCGGTTGTTCCCGCGCCCCGCAGCGGGTGGAGCCCTGGCAGCGCTGGTGTGCGTGCTGCCGGTGCGCCATAGACCCCGCCTGCGTGTGCGACGGGATCCTCGCCCGTAGGCTATCCAGGTGCCCTCCGTAGCTAACACGCACCCTGGCGCCCGATCGGGTTCCCCCAGAAGGACGCGCAAGTTCGACGCCGAAAGCCGGCTGGCACTGACGAGACGCGCGCGGAGGATGAATCGTTGCCTCGGGGAGGCATTTCCGAACGCGCATTGCGAGCTGGACTACCGGACACCGTTGGACCTGCTGGTCGCGGTCATCCTGTCCGCCCAGTGCACCGACGAGCGCGTCAACCAGGTCACGCCGGAGCTGTTCCGGCGCTACCCGACGGCCGCGGACTACGCCGGAGCCGACCGCGCCGAGCTGGAGGAACTCATCCGCCCGACCGGGTTCTTCCGCAACAAAGCGAACGCGTTGATGGGCTTGGGCGCCGCGCTGGTGGAGCGGCACGGCGGCGAGCTGCCCAGCAAACTCGAGGACCTGGTGAAGCTGCCGGGTGTCGGCCGCAAGACGGCGAACGTGGTGCTGGGCGAAGCCTTCGGGGTGCCCGGGATCACCGTCGACACCCACTTCAACCGGCTGGTGCACCGCTGGAAGTGGACCGACGCGGAGGATCCGGTCAAGGTCGAGTTCGCCGTCGGCGAGCTGATCCCGCGCAAGGAGTGGACGGTGCTGTCGCACCGGGTGATCTTCCACGGTCGACGGGTCTGCCACGCCCGCAAGCCCGCGTGCGGAGCGTGCCTGCTGGCGCGGGACTGCCCCGCGTACGGCGCTGGACCGACCGAGTTCGACGCGGCCGCGAAGCTGGTCAAGGGGCCGGAACGCGAGCACCTGCTCGCACTGGTGAAAAAGCAGCTGAAGATCGACGAACCGGACGAGCCCGACGGAGCGGGCGCGGGGCAGTGACCAGAGCGGCGTGGGTGGCGCTGGCGGTCGGCGGGGTGCTGCTCGCCGCGCTCATCGTGCTGCTGCCGCAGTCACCGTCGAACGGCGGCACGGAACCCTCGTCCGCCGGCTCATTGGCTGACGCGCGCAACCAGGCCCATCTACGGCCCTGTCCGCAAGGTGCGGGTGAGCCGGTGTCCAAGCTCGCCGGGGTGAAGGCGACGTGCCTGGCCGACGGTCGTCAGGTCGATGTGGGACAGATGCTCGGCGGCCAGGTCACACTGATCAACGTCTGGGCGACGTGGTGCCCGCCGTGCCGTGACGAACTCCCCGTGCTTGAGGAGTACGCGCAGAGCTACGGCGCGGTCCAGGTCCTCACCGTGCAGGTCGACAGTCCGCAGGACGACGGTCTGCGCATGCTGAAGGATCTCGGCGTCCGCCTGCCCGGCGTGCATGACGGTGATCAGCGCTACGGTCCGTTGCGGCGGGCGCTGTCGACGCCTAACGTCCTGCCCGCTTCCTACCTGGTCGATCAGGACGGCACGGTGCGGTTCATCAGCAACCCACGGGTGTTCGCCTCCGTTGACCAAGTACGATCCGCCGTCACGCGCCACCTGAAGGGGGCGGAATGAACCGAGGCGCCCTGGTCGACGTGCACGCGGTGCCGCCGTGGCTGCGCAAGCTGGTGGAGGTCGCGGGCAGCACGCAAGCGCGCGACATCACCCGGTTCGTCCCGCCGCCGGACGAGAAGACCAAGGCTGCGGCCGTCCTCGTGCTGTTCGGTGACGGGGAGGCGGGCCGCGGGCACGACGTGCTGTTGCAACGCCGCGCGCACCATCCGAACGACCGGCACAGCGGCCAAGTGGCCTTCCCCGGCGGTGGCGCGGAGGACGGCGACGACGGCCCGGTCGGGACCGCGTTACGGGAGGCGGAAGAAGAAACCGGGCTGGATCCTGCCGGGGTGCTGCCCATCGCGGTGATGCCCGAGCTGTGGATCCCGGTGTCCGGCTTCGCCGTCACCCCAGTGCTGGCGTACTGGCAGCGGCCGAGCCGGGTGTGGGCGGTGGATCCGGCCGAGACGGCGGCGGTCGCTAGGGTGCCGATTGCCGATCTGGCCGACCCGGCGAACCGGTTCATGGTGTTCCGGGAGGACACCGGCTGGCGCGGGCCGGCGTTTTCGGTGCACGGCATGTTGGTGTGGGGTTTCACCGCGGGCCTGCTCAGCGCACTACTGTCGCTGGCCGGCTGGGAGCGCGAGTGGAACACCGAGGACGTCCGTCCGATCGAAGAGGCGCTGCGTGAGCACGGCGAGCGGCTCTGGACGGGCCGGGGACGGGAAGGCGACGGGTGAACTGGGTCGACGTGTTGGTGGTCGTGGTCGCCGTCATCGCCGCGGCGTCCGGGGCCAGGCAGGGAGTGATCATCGCCTTGCCCGCGTTTCTCGGTGTGCTCGCCGGCGCGGTCATCGGCATCAAGGTCGCCCCGCTGATCGTCGACATGTTCGACCACCCGGCAGCGAAGGTGGCCTTCGCGGTGGCCACCGTGGTCTTCCTGGTCGCGCTGGGCGAGACGTTCGGCGTGTGGATCGGCCGCACGATCAAGGAACGCGTCGATTCTCCGAAGCTGGCATGGCTGGACAATTCCCTCGGCGCCATCGTGCAGGGCATCGTGGTGTTCGTCGTCGCGTGGCTGATCGCGCTGCCGCTGACGTCGGTGAGCGGGCTGCCCGGGTTGGCGTCGGCGATCAACGGCTCTGCGGTGCTCAGCCAGGTCAACGACGTCATGCCGGAGCAGGCGCGGGCGCTGCCGAACGACCTGCGCAAGCTGCTCGACGTGTCGGGTCTGCCGTCGGTCATCGCACCGTTCGTGCAGCCGCCCGCGGCTGAGGTGCAACCGCCGGACAAGCGGCTGCAGCGTTCGCCCGTGGTGCGCGAGCTGCGGGACAAGGTGTTGAAGATTCGCGGTGACGCGCCGTCGTGCTCGCGGACGTTGGAAGGCAGTGGCTTCGTTGTCGCACCGCAGCGGGTGATGACGAACGCGCACGTCGTCGCGGGTACCACCAGCGTGCGGGTGGAGACCGACGAGGGGACGCTACCCGCGCGCGTGACGCACTTCGACCCGGACGTCGACGTCGCCGTGCTCGCGGTTCCGGACCTGAACGCAGCGCCGATTCCGTTCGCCGACGTCCCGGCGGCCAGTGGCGACAACGCGATCGTCCTGGGCTACCCGCTGGACGGCCCGTACACCGCGACGGCCGCGCGCATCCGGCAGCGCACCGAACTACGCGGTCCGGACATCTACGAGTCGAAGACCGTGCGCCGTGACGTCTTCACCGTGCGCGGCTCGATCCGTAGCGGGAACTCCGGCGGGCCGATGGTGAACCCGGACGGCGAGGTCATCGGGCTGGTGTTCGGCGCGTCGGTGCAGGACCCGGACACCGGTTTCACGCTCACCGCGGCGGAGGTCGAGCCGGAGGCACGCAGGGCGCCCGAGATGGTCAACGACGTCGGCACCGGCCGCTGCACGGCCTAGCGGGCGAGCCACTTCAGCAGCAGCTCGGTGGTCTTCTCCGGCGCTTCCAGCTGGGGATAGTGACCGACGCCGGGAAGTTCCTGCAGCCACGACCCGGGGCCGGCCCAGGCAGCGGAGGCCTTGGCCGTGCGGGGCAGTACGCAACCGTCGACCCGACCGTGCAGTTGCAGCACCGGCGCCGGGCTCGGATCACGCATCGCGGCGGCGAACCGCCGGCCGTCCCCACGGAACAGCGAGCGGAACGCCCACCGGTAGAACTCCAACGCGCAGTGCGCCGCGCCCGGGATCTGCATGGCAGAGCGCAGATAGCGAGCGGTTTCGCCGAACTCCGGGGTGTCCACCCACGCGGGCCCGGCCCATTTGCGCAGGTAGTGCTCGACCGCCGCGGCGTCGTGGGCGACGAGGTCGCGCTCCGGCTTCATCGGAACCTGGAAGCGGTAGAAGTGCCCGGTCGCGCGCCGTTGCTCGCTGTTGTACAAGCACCGGCGCAGCTCCGGACGCAGCGCGAGCGGATGCCAGCCGCCGAGCACGCCCACCGAAGAGACGACCCGAGGGTGCAGGACGGCCGCCGTCCACGCGAGTGCGCCACCCCAGCCCTGTCCGATCAGATGCGCCTTACTGGCGCCCAACGCCCGCACCAGCCCGGCGATGTCACCGGAGAGCGTCCACGCGTCGTAACCACGTGGGGGCTTGTCCGAATCGCCGTAGCCGCGCAGGTCGGCGGCCACCACCCGATAGCCTGCCGCGGCCAGCTCGGGCATCTGCCGATGCCACACCCACCAGCAGCCGGCGAACCCGTGCAGCAGGACGACCAGCGGCCCGTCGGCCGGACCGTCCGCTTGCGCGACATGCAGCGAGATGCCGTTCGCGGAGACCGTGCGGTGGGTCCAGGGCCCCGGCGTGCGCACGCTCGACGGGTCGGGTGCCTGCTTCACATCAGCCGGTGGTCAGCTCACTCGACGCGGGCTGCTCGGACTGCTTGGGGCGCAGCGCCGCAGCGGTCTGCTTGACGCTGTCGATGGTGCGTTCCGGCGCCTTGATCTTGCGCACCCGCTGGTATCCCAGGAACGCGCACAAGCCGGCGACCAGCAGCATGATGCCGAAGATGATCGCGAACGACGCCCACCTCGGCAGCCACTCGGACAGCAGCTCGGCGAGGAAGAAGAAGAAAAAGAACGAGCTGTACAGCGCCACGGTCAGCGCGACGATGAACAGGACGCTGCCCTTGACGCCCTTCTTCACCTCGCCGACCAGCTCCGCCTTGGCCAGCTCCACCTCGGCACGGACCAGCGTCGACATGTGCGTGGTCGCGTCCTTGACCAGCGCGCCGATCGAGCGGTCGTCGCCCGCGCCGTTGCCGGCGCCCGACTCGTCGGGGGTCAGCGGGAGGTACCCCACCGTGCCGCCTGCCTGGGACAATTGATCATCGCGCCTGCTCACCCTTGACATCGTGCCATGGGGTGGGCGGAGCGCAAGGCAGGACCCGGGCGAGTCGGCTGCTCAGCCTGCTTCGGCAGCTCGTTTGCGATGCGAACGGGAGCGGCGGCTCAGCATGAGCGCGGCCAGCAGCGAAGCCACCAGTGAGCCGAGCAGGACCGCGGCCTTGGCCGGTTCCCGCACGTCGTCCGGCAGGCCGAGATCGGCGATCAGCAAGCTGACGGTGAATCCCACGCCGCCCAGCAACGCCAAGGCCGTGATGTCGAGCCACCCGGTTCTGGCGGGCAGACGGGCCAGACCGGTCGCGACGGCCAGGCCGCTGGCGCCCAGAATGCCGATGAGTTTGCCCGCGACCAGGCCGACGGCGATGGCCAGCGGGATCGGTGTGCTCACCACCGTGGACAGCGCCTCCCCGTTGACCGGAACCCCGGCGGCGAACAGGGCGAACAGGGGAACCGCAAGCATGGCGGAGTACGGCTGCAGGCGATGTTCCAACCGGGCCGCCGGGGCTTCCTCCTCACCCGGATCGGTTCGGACGCGAGTCAGCATGCCCATCGCGACACCGGCCAGCGTGGCGTGCACGCCCATGGAGTGGACCGCGACCCAGATGACGACGGCGAGTGGCACGTACAGCCAGGAGGAGCGGATGCGTCGCCGCTGCAGCCACCAGTACAGCGTCAACCCGGCGGCCGCGATCAGTGCGGCGACGAGATCGATGCCGCTGGTGAACAGCACGGCGATGATGACGATGGCGCCGAGGTCGTCCACCACCGCCAGCGACAGCAGGAAGATTCGCGCCCCGCTCGGCAGGTGCCGTGCGGTCACCGCCAGCACGCCGAGCGCGAAGGCGATGTCGGTGGCCATCGGCACGGCCCACGCGGTACCCGAGCCCTCTTCGCCCCACGACATGACCAACGTGATCACGGCGGGAGCCAGCATGCCCCCTGCCGCCGCCAGGATCGGCAGGGTCGCGTCCTTGATCGATGCCAGTTCACCGAGGACCAGCTCGCGTTTGAGCTCCAGCCCGACGACGAAGAAGAACAGCGTCAGGACGCCGTCCTTGGCCCAGTCGCCCACGGTGAGGTCGAGATGCAGCTGCGAGGGGCCGAACTTGTGGTCACGGACCGCGGTGTAGACATCGCCGAGATCGGAGTTCGCCCAGATGAGCGCCACCGCGGTGGCGATGAGCAGGACGACACCGCCTGCGGTCTCGGTACGCAGGTAACGAGCGAACTCGGCAATGGGCCGGGGTGCGCGGCGCGGCCGTGTCGTCACGAAAACTCCCTGTCACGAGGGGACATCACGCCGACCAGACTTCCCGGCACACCTTTGCCGATCCTAACGGCTGAGGCGGCCCCGTCAGCCCACTGTGATACCGAACACGACTCCTACGTAGTACGTCACGAGCATGGCCAACACACCGACGCCGACGTTGCGTGTTATCGCCCGCCGTGCTCGGGCGCGGCCCAGCCGGGCGCTGATGTAGCCGGTCAACGCCAAGCCGACGACCACCGCGGCACCACACGCCCACACCCGCAGCGAGACGGGTGGCAGCGAGATCGCGACCAGCGGTAGCAGGCCGCCGATGGTGAAGGCCAGGAACGAGGCCCAGGCCGCCTGCCACGGGCTGGTCAGGTTGTCCGGGTCGATGTTCAGCTCCGCCTCGGCGTGCGCGCGCAGCGGATCCTTCGCCGTCAGTTCCTCCGCCACCTGCCGCGCCAGCGTCGGCGACAGGCCCTTCTCCTGGTAGATGGCCGCGAGCTCGTCGAGCTCCTCCTCGGGCATCTGTTCCAGTTCTTTGCGTTCCAGCCGGATCGCCGCCCGTTCGGTGTCGCGCTGCGTGCTGACCGAGACATACTCGCCACCGGCCATCGACAGCGCTCCCGCGACCAACCCGGCGATCCCCGCGGTCAGGATCGCGGTGGCGCTCGTCGTGGCGCCCGCGACCCCGACCACCAATCCAGCCATCGAGACGATGCCATCGTTCGCGCCGAGGACCCCGGCTCGCAGCCAGTTCAGCCGCTCACCGAGGTCCTCGCGCCGATGTTTCTCGCCCTCGTGGTACGAGGTGTCGCTCATCAGTCGGCGTTCTTGCCCGACTTCAGCCGGTCGGCGATCTGGTCCATCACGCTCGAGTCGGCCAGCGTGGTGACGTCTCCGATCTCCCGGTTCTCCGCCACGTCCCGCAGCAGCCGCCGCATGATCTTGCCGGAGCGCGTCTTCGGCAGCTCGGGGACGACCATGATCTGGCGCGGCTTGGCGATCGGGCCGATCTCCTTGGAGACGTGCTCGCGCAGCTCGGCGATCGCCTTCTCGCCCGCGGCCGCGGTGTCCGCGGAGCCGCGCAGGATGACGAACGCGACGATGCCCTGGCCGGTCGTCGGGTCCGGTGCGCCCACCACCGCGGCCTCGGCCACGTTCGGGTGGGACACCAGCGCCGACTCCACCTCGGTGGTGGAGATGCGGTGGCCGGAGACGTTCATGACGTCGTCGACCCGGCCGAGCAGCCAGATGTCGCCGTCGTTGTCGTACTTCGCGCCGTCACCGGCGAAGTAGTAGCCCTGGTCGGCGAAGCGCTGCCAGTAGGTCTCCTTGTAGCGCTCGTCGTCGCCCCAGATGCCGCGCAGCATCGCGGGCCACGGCTGGTCGAGCACCAGGTACCCGCCGCCGCCCTTGCCGACCTCGTTGCCCTGGTCGTCGACCACCTTCGCGGAGATGCCGGGCAGCGGACGCTGCGCCGAACCGGGCTTGGCGGCCGTGACACCGGGCAGCGGGGAGATCATGATCGCGCCGGTCTCGGTCTGCCACCAGGTGTCCACCACCGGCGTCTTCCCGGCGCCGATGTGCTCGCGGTACCAGACCCACGCCTCCGGGTTGATCGGCTCACCGACCGACCCGAGCAGCTTGAGCGACGACAGGTCGTACTTGGCCGGGATGTCGTTGCCCCACTTCATGAACGTGCGGATCAGCGTCGGCGCCGTGTAGTACTTGGTCACCTTGTACTGCTGCACGATCTCCCAGTGGCGGCCCTCGTGCGGCGTGTTCGGCGTGCCCTCGTACACCACCTGAGTTGCCCGGTTGGCCAGCGGGCCGTAGACGATGTAGCTGTGCCCGGTGACCCAGCCGATGTCGGCGGTGCACCAGTAGACGTCCTCGCCGGGCTTGTGGTCGAACACCACGTGGTGGGTGTAGGCGACCTGGGTCAGGTAGCCGCCCGAGGTGTGCAGGATGCCCTTCGGCTTCCCGGTCGTGCCGGAGGTGTACAGGATGAACAGCGGGTGCTCGGAGTCGAACGCCTGCGGCTGGTGCTCGGCCGACTGCTTGCCGACCAGGTCGTGCCACCAGACGTCGCGCTCGTCGTTCCACGGCACGTCCGGCGTCTCGTCACCGGTACGCCGCACCACGATGACCTTCTCCACCGACGCTGCGCCCTCCAGCGCCTCGTCGACCTTCTCCTTCATCGGCGCGGCCTTGCCCCGGCGGTACTGCCCGTCGGAGGTGATGACGACCTTCGCGTCGGCGTCGTCCACCCGGGAGCGCAGCGCGGCCGCGGAGAAGCCACCGAACACCACGCTGTGCATGGCGCCGATGCGGGCGCAGGCCAGCATGGCCACGACCGCCTCGGGGATCATCTGCAGCTGGATCGCCACCCGGTCACCCGGCCCGACACCGAGCGACTCCAGCGCGTTGGCCGCCTTGCAGACCTCGTCCTTCAGCTGCGCGTAGGTGATGTCGCGGGTGTCGCCGGGCTCGCCGACCCAGTGGATGGCGACCTGGTCGCCGTAGCCGGCCTCCACATGGCGGTCGACGCAGTTGTAGGCGACGTTGAGCTTGCCGCCGACGAACCACTTGGCGAACGGCTTGTTGGACCAGTCCAGCACCTGGCTCCACCGGGTGTCCCAGTGCAGCCGGTCGGCCTGGGCCGCCCAGAAGGCCTCGCGATCGGCCTCCGCCTCGTCGTAGACGCTGGCGTCGACGTTCGCCGAGGCGGCGAAGTCCTCGGGCGGCGGGAACGTGCGATTTTCTGTGAGCAGGTTCTGCAACGTTGCTTGCTGCTCTGCCATTGTCGTGACGCCTCCTGGTGCTCAGGTGCTGGGCCTAGCAGTGTGCTGATGACAACACTCTTCCAGTGCCGACGTTAGCGCCCCGCACAATGGCGCGCACCACCGTTCGTCCCGCGCTGATGACCGTTCGTCCGCCGGTCGGTGTAACGTCCGGGCACGTGACCGATCCGCTTGCCCCGCTGCTCGAGCTCGCCGGGGTCGACGATGCCGTGCAGTCGGCGCGCCAGGCCGTCGACGCCGTCCACCGCCACCCGACCAACCGCAAGGGGTGGCCGACCACCGCCGCGGAAGCCTCGGTACGGGCCGCGCGTGCCTCGGCCGCGATCGACGGCGGCGATGCCGAGATCCCACCGGACGGCGAGGTTCGCGAGCCGGTGCTGGCCGGAGCGCTGCGGGTGGCGGAGGCCCTCGGCGGGATGCTGTCGACGTGGCAGCGGTCGCCTCTGCAGGTCCTGGCGCGGCTGCACGTGTTGGCAGCGGCGGACCTGATCGAGAATCCGGATCGGCTGGGCAGGCCGCGGCAGGACGAGGCGGTCGCGCGGCGGCTGGAGTTGCTGGCCGAACTGGTGACCGGTGGGACGAGCGTGCCCGGTCCGGTGCAGGCGGCCGTGGTGCACGGGGAGCTGCTGGCGTTGCGGGCGTTCGGCCCGGGTGACGGCGTGATCGCCCGGGCAGCCGCCCGGCTGACCATGATCGCCACCGGCCTGGACCCCAAGGGGCTCGCGGTACCCGAGGTGGCGTTCTTCCGCCGGTTGGGGACCTACCAGGAAGCCGCGGAAGCCTTCGCGAGCGGGACGTCGGACGGGGTGCGCCAGTGGTTGTTGTTCCACTGCGAGGCGATCGAGACCGGCGCGAAGGAGGCCGTGGGGATAGCCGACGCGGCGGGTGAAGCGCGGTGAGCCGCCGCGGGCTCGCCGCGCTGGTCGCACTGGTGATGCCCGCGGGATGTGCGGTGGCCACCGAGCCCGGTGTGCCGACCGCGACGAGCAGCGCGCAGCCCGAGCAGTTCACGCTGGTGGCGACCGGTGATGTGTTGATCCACCCGGCGCTGACCGAGCAGGCCGAAGCGGATGCGGAGAGCGGGCGGGATTTCCGGCCCCTGTTCGCCGGTGTCCGGCCGATGATCAGCTCCGCCGATCTGGCGTTGTGTCATCTGGAGGTGCCGCTGGCCGGGCCGGACGGACCGTTCTCCGGCTATCCGTCGTTCAGTGCTCCGCCCGAGGTGGCCGATGCGCTGGCCGGCACCGGCTACGACGCGTGCTCGACGGCGTCCAACCACACGTTGGACCAGGGCGAAAAAGGCGTGCGCAGCACGTTGGATGCGCTGGACAAGGCGGGTTTGCAGCACACCGGCTCCTACCGGTCGGAGAAGGAATCGCGCGAGCCGTTACTGCTCGAGGTCGGCGACGTGCTGGTCGGTCATGTTTCGATGACTTTCGGCTTCAACGGGATTTCGCTGCCGGACGACAAACCGTGGCTGGCGGACGCGCTGGATGTGCAGGCTGCCGCGCGGAAGGCTGCGGCGGCACGCAAGGCCGGCGCCGACGTCGTGGTGGTGAGCGCGCACTGGGGTGTCGAGCACCAGCACGACCCGTCGCCCGAGCAGCGGAAGATGGCCGAGCAGCTGCTGGCGGACGAGAACATCGACCTCGTCCTCGGCCATCACGCGCACGCGGTGCAGCCGATGGAGAAGATCGGCGACGAGTGGGTGGCTTACGGACTCGGCAACCATGTGGCGCGGCACGAGGACCCCACCGGTGACACCGAGGACGGGATAGCCGCGCGGTTCACCTTCCGCCGGAACGGTTCCGGCTGGACGGTGCACAAGGCGGAGTATCTACCCACGTTCGTCGACCTCGGGCCGCCGATCCGGCTGAAGGATCTGTCCCGCGAGGAGGAAGGCGCGTACGCCGAATCGCTCGAGCGGATCGACGAAGCGGTGTTGTCGCTCGGGGCCGACGAGGACGCGCTCACGCGCCCCGGTCGGTGACGCGGTGGTGCGCCCAGGACGAGAAGACTCCCGTCCTGGGCGCATGGATGGCGCCGGGTGGCCGCCGCTTGCCGTCCCGGCGTCCCCTCACCTGTGGAGATGGTCCGGTGTCATCGGGTGCGGCCGTTTCCGCCTGCGGTCCTGCCGCACGCCGAGGCGGTGCGTCCCGGTGACGTCCTTGGCCGGGTCCAACGCCGCGGCCGCCGCCGGGCCGAGCCGTTGTGCGACGCCGACGAACAGGCAGTCGATCACGGTGAGCTGGGCGATCCGGCTGGCCGCGGACCCGGACCGGAACGTCGTCTCCCGGGCCGCGGTGGTGAGCGTGTGGTCGGCCGACGTGGCGATCGGTGACCGGGGGAAGTTGGTCAGCGCCACGGTGGTGGCGCCGCGCTCCTTCGCCGCACGCAGTGCCTCCAGGACGTCGGTCGTGGCGCCGCTGTGCGAGATGGCGATGGCGACGTCGCCGGAGTGGAGCACGCCTGCGGAGGTCAGCATGAGGTGCGTGTCCGACCAGGCGAAGCTGACCTTGGACAGCCGGTGCAGCTTGTGCTGCAACTCGTTGGCGACCAGCGAACTGGCACCGACGCCGTAGATGTCGATCCGCTCGGCCGCGGCGACCGCATCGACGACCCTGGTCAGCGCGGTGAGGTTGAGCTGACTGGCGGTGTCCTCGATCGCTCGGGCGTCGGCGAAGGTGACCTTGTTGACGACGGTGGCTATGTCGTCGTCGAGCTCGATGGTCCCGCCGTACATCTGGTTGACCCTGGCCTGCATGCGGGCCGCGTCGGCGGCGAGCGCGATGCGCAGCTGCGGGTAGCCGCCGACCCCGACGGCCTTGCAGAAGCGGGTCACGGTCGTTTCGCTCGTGCCTGCTGCCAGTGCCACTTCGGTGATGCTGCGGGTCGCGACCGCGGACGGGTCCTCCAGCACGACCTTGGCCACTCGCTGCTCGGCGCGGGCCAGCCCGGGAAGCAACGAACGGATGCGTACCAAGGGCCCCACGTCGGCGTCGTTGGCTTCGAAGAAGGGAGCGTCCAACGGCGTGCGGCCAGCGGGTTGTTGCGGTGGGGAGTCTGTGAGCGACACCGGCGATCACGCCCTTCGTAGTGGTGCAACCGTGAGGGGAGGTGGCGGCCGAGAAGCATTGGACAAACCGTACTTTTCAGCCCAAAGGTTGCTTGGGTTCGCCAGTTAAGGTCGCTCGATGGTGTGACTGCGTTAGCAGTCGGAAGTTAACGGATTGGCAAACGGCTTGGTGGGCCGGTCACCGGCGGTGATTTTCCGCGGACATAACGCAGGCGGCGGTCGTCGACACGAATGTCGGCGACCGCCGCCTGCTCGCGCGGGCACTCGGGTTACCAAGCGTGCAACTCGTGTCGTACCTATCGGGTACTCGGCGCCCAGCGTCCTGGTACGCAGTCCCTTGACGACAAGCCTCCCGCGGCGTGCTGCGCGTGGGTGCCCGGAGTCCGCGCACGGAGCCCGAACGGGGTGGATCCGGCTTCTCTTCGCCGGCTCCCTGGCCGAACCGGGGTCCGCACCTCCCTTTCTACCCAGTGACGGCGGTCACTTCAAGACGCCGGACGGGGTGCACCGGTCAAGACGTGTTCAGCTGGTGACACAAGCACCGATGGTTAGTAGGATTCTTTGTCGGCCCAAGGGGCGTTATCGCTGATCAGAGCCCCTTTCGGGGGTTTTATCCGTTCCGGTTCTCGCGTTTGCGGCGGCGCACGCCGTACCATGTCGCGCCCACCGCGGCGGCCGCCCCGACACCGACCCCCAAAACCACGGCGGCCGCGGTCGACTGCGGGATCCTCGAGCGCAGTGTGACAGGGCGGGAGAAGGTCAGAATCGGCCATCCGCGCTCGGTCGCGACCTTGCGCAGCAGCTTGTCCGGATTGACGGCGAACGGGTTGCCGACGGTCTCCAGCAGCGGGATGTCGGTGCTCGAGTCGCTGTAGGCGAAGCAGGTGTCCAGGTCGTATCCGCGCTCGGCGGCCAGCTTCCTGGCGGCGTTCGCCTTCTCCTGCCCGTAGCAGTAGAACTCCACCTCGCCGGAGTAGCGCCCGTCGACGATTTCCATCCGCGTGGCCACGGCGTGGGTGGCGCCCAGCATGTCGGCGACCGGAGCGACGACCTCTTGTCCGGTGGCCGACAGGATGATCACGTCGTGCCCGTCGGCCTTGTGTTTCTCGATCAGCTCGGCTGCCTCCGCGTACACCAGCGGGTCGACCACGTCGTGCAGGGTTTCCTCCACCACCGCCCGCACTTGCGCGACGTCCCAGCCGGCGCACAGCGCGGAGATCTGGGCGCGTAGCCGCTCGGTGGTTTGTTCGTCCGCTCCGGCCAAGCTGAACATCAGCTGCGCGTAGGCGCTGCGCAGGGCCGCGCGGCGATTGATCAGGCCTTGCCGCAGCAGCGGCTTGCTGAAGGCCAGCGCACTGGACGAGGCAATGATCGTCTTGTCGAGGTCGAAGAATGCCGCGACCGCCCCGGCTGACTCCATGCCGCCACGATAGCCGGACGAGTTGTCCACAAGAGGGTGGTTGTCCACAGCGGCACCGTCGTGCCCTGGCCGGCCGACGGTCCCCACCGGAACCTGGAGTAAGCGATCGCGCAGGCGATCGCGGGCACTCACGGACTGGGGGGAGCGATGTCGGAGCAGCACCGGCCGCTGGTCGTCATGCAGGACGAGGCGCTGCTGGACGAAGTGTTACGGCTCGCCGCCGCGGCGGGTTGTGAGGTCGAGGTCGCGCCGGATCCGCCAGCGGCTCGGGGTTCGTGGCTGCGCGCGCCGCAGGTGCTGGTGGACGGCACCGCGTTGCAGGCGGGCTTGCGTGGGCAGGTGCCGGCCCGAAGCGGTGTGGCGCTGGTGTGTCGCGGGCAGCCGCCGGACGGCTGCTGGCGGTCGGCGTTCACCGCGGGCGTCGAGCAGGTGTTGACGCTGCCGGAGGACGAGCAGTCGCTCATGGCGCTGCTCGCCGAGGTCGTGGACGGGCCGCCGGCGGGTGACGGCCGCGTGCTGGGAGTTGTCGGTGGCCGCGGCGGTGCGGGCGCTTCGGTGTTCGCGGCCGCGGTCGCCGTGGAGTCCGCGCGGCGCGGGGAGGATGCGTTGCTGGTCGACTGTGATGCGCTGGGCGGCGGGATCGATTTGCTTCTCGGCGCCGAGCACGACGGTGGATTGCGCTGGCCGGACGTGTCGGTGCGCGGCGGCCGGGTGTCCATGCAGTCGTTGCGATCGGCCTTGCCGCGGCTCACCTGCGGTGGCGGGTCCCTCGTCGTGCTGTCGTGCGCCCGCGAGGGCGCCGGCCCGAGCGCGCAGGGAGTTGCGGCGGTGGTCGACGCGGGCGTGCGCGCCGGTCACACGGTGGTGTGCGACCTTCCGCGTGAGCTCGATGCGGTGGGCTGGGAAGTCGTCGATCGTGCGGATCTGCTGGCCGTCGTGGTGCCTGCGGAAGTGCGCGCCACGGCTGCGGCGATGCGCGTGGTCGAGCGGCTCAGTGGCCGCGCGCGGCGGGTCGGAGTCGTGGTGCGCGGGCCGGCCCCGGCCGCGTTGCCGGAAGCCGCGGTGGTCGAAGCGCTCGGTGTCGAGCCGCTCGCGGTGATGCGGGCCGAGCCGCGGCTGGCGCGGCGAACCGAGTGCGGCGAGTTCGGTCCGCGCCCCGGTGGGCCGCTCGCGCGGGCAGCGCAGGACGTGCTGAGCGCGTTGTGGCAGGCGCCGACCCCGGCGGAGGTCGCCTGATGCGCGCGGATCTTGTCGAGCGGGTGCGGCGTCGGCTTGCCGTACAAGGTGCAGATGTCAGCGCGGCCGCGGTGGCCGATGCGGTGCGTGCCGAAGCGGGCGGGGTCGCCGGGCATGGTGACGTGCTCGAGGCGGTCCGCCGGCTCCGTCAGGAGCTGGTGGGGCTCGGGCCGCTGGAGGAGCTGATCGCCGACGAAGCGGTGACGGATGTGCTGGTGACCGCGCCGGACCAGGTGTGGGTGGACGGCGCGGAAGGGCTGCGCCGGACCCGGATCCGGTTCGCCGACGAGTCCGCGGTGCGGCGACTGGCGCAGCGATTGGCGCTCGCGGCGGGCAGACGCCTGGACGACGCCCAGCCCTATGTGGACGGTTGGCTTCCTGGAGTGGGGCCACACGGGCGGGTTCGGCTGCACGCTGTGCTTCCGCCGGTGGCCGCCGACGGCACCTGCATCGCGTTGCGGGTTCTGCGTCAGGCGACGTTCGATCTGCAGCAGTTGCACAGGTCGGGCGCGTTCGACGCGGAGACAGCCCGGGTGCTCGAGGCAATCGTGTCCGCCCGGTTGGCGTTCCTGGTCAGCGGCGGGACGGGTGCAGGCAAGAGCACGTTGCTCGGTGCGTTGCTGGGCGTCGTACCGGCGCGCGAGCGCATTGTCTGCGTCGAGGACGCGCAGGAGTTGGCGCCGCGTCATCCGCAATTCGTCCGTTTGGTTTCGCGTCCGCCGAACATCGAAGGTGCCGGGGAGATCACGCTGCACGACTTGGTGCGGCAGGCGCTCCGCATGCGGCCGGACAGGCTGGTGGTCGGCGAGGTTCGCGGAGGCGAGGTCGTCCCGATGCTCAACGCGCTGAACACCGGCCACGAGGGCGGCGCGGCCACGGTGCACGCCAACGCTCCGGCAGAGGTGCCCGCCCGGCTCGAAGGTCTCGCCGCGCTCGGCGGCCTGTCCCGCGAAGGACTGCACAGCCAGCTTGCGGCCGCGGTGCACGTCGTTCTCCACATGCGACGGCAGGACGGTGGGGTGCGGGCGCTGACCGAGATCGGTGTGCTGCACCGAGAGACCACGCTGGTGCGGGTTCTCCCGGTATGGCAACGCGGGACGTGGACCGAGCACGCCGACCGGTTCGCCGAGTTGTTCCGCGCAAGGGGAGTGCAGCCGCCGTGTTGACATCGCTGATGCTGCTCGCCGCCGTGCTGTGCTGGCCGCCGTCGCCGGCGTTCCGGCTGCGGGCCGTTCGCGCACATCGCGGCCTGCGCCGGCGGAGGAAGCCGTCGGAGCGGGTCATCGCGGCCGCGGCAGTCGTCACTGTGGCCGTCGCCGGGTGGGTTCTTCTGGGGCCTGCGGGCGCCGTGGTGGGTGGACTGGCTGGGGTTGTGACGGCGCGGCGGCTTCGAGCTCGTCGGCAACGCGCGGCCGAGGCGGTGGAGTACCGGGTGATGGCGGAGGCCCTGGGCGGCTTGGTCGCCGAGCTCCGAGCGGGTGCACATCCGGCCGCTGCAGCCGCGTCCGTGGCCGCGGACGTTCCGGAAGGCACTGGTGCTTCGCGCGGGTTACGCGCTGTGGCGGCGGCCGCGCGCCTGGGTGGCGATGCCGATATCGCATTGGCCGATGCCGCCCAGTCGTCCTCGATCGGCGCTGAATTGCTGCATCGGGTGGCGCGGGCATGGCGGCTCGCGCAGGAGCACGGTGTCCCGTTGGCCCCGGTGCTGGATGCGGTGCGTCGTGATGTGGAAGCGACCGCGCGGTTCGCCGATCACGTGCACGCGAAGCTGGCCGGACCACGGGCGAGCGCCGCCGTCCTGGCTTGCCTGCCGCTTGTCGGCATCGTGCTCGGCGAGGTCATGGGAGGCGCACCAGTGCGAGTGCTGTCCTCCACACCCGCCGGTCAGGCCCTGCTGATGGTCGGGAGTCTCCTGGTCTTCGCAGGAATGACCTGGGTAGGCAGGCTCACGCGAAAGGCGGTGACGGGGTGACGTCGCTGTGCCTGGTGGTCGCGGCTTTGCTGACCGCGCCCGCGGCGACCAATGTCAAGGGCCGCCTGGCTGCGGTGGTCGGCCCTCGCGCGGGATCTGGCTCGGTTGGGCCGTCGGCACCGCGCACGGACACCAACGACCGCCGCGGAAGCACTGCCGACCCGCTCGCGGTGGCAGCAGGTTGGGATCTGCTGGCCGCATCCCTGCGCGCGGGCCTTCCGATCGCCGAAGCTCTTCGCGCGATCGCCGACGGCCTTCCGGCGGCGGCGGCCGATGCGCTGCGGAGGACGAGCGAACTTCTCGCGCTGGGCGCCCCGGGCGATGAAGCATGGCGGCCGGCCGCGGCCTGTCCGGCGACGGCACCGTTGGCGCACGCGGCTCGCCGGTCCGCGCAATCGGGGAGTGCGCTGGCCGAGGCAGTCGACGACATGGCTGCTCGCTTGCGAGCCGAGCAGATCGAGGCGGCGGAGACGAGGGCCCAGCGCGCAGGCGTCCTCGTCACCGGCCCGCTCGGACTCTGCTTCTTACCGAGCTTTTTGTGCCTGGGCGTCGTGCCGGTGGTGATCGGTCTCGCCGGTCAGCTCACCGTGCTGCCCTGACTTGTCGGAGTGTCCGAATGGGCGCTCGCGGGAGAAGCGGCTGACTCTCACACCTGGGAGGGCTGATTCATGAATCTGTCACATCCTGCAACGAAGACCGTGGCTCGAGCGCTCCGCCTGCCGCTGCGCCGGTGGCCACTGCTTCGCGTGCCGCGACTGGTGGGTGACGACGGCATGACCACCACGGAATATGCCATCGGCACCGTAGTCGCAGCCGCGTTCGCCGCCGTGCTCTACGCGGTGGTGAGCAGCGACGAAGTGGTCGACGCACTGACTGGCTTGGTGCAGGACGCGCTAGCCGTCGACTTCTAGGCGGGCGCATGGAGCCGCACGAGGTCCTCGGTAAGGATCGGGGCGCGGTAACGGTCGAGGCGGCGATCGCGGTGAGCGCGCTCGTCATCGTCGTGGCGCTGTGCCTGGCCGGAGTGGGTGCGGTGGTGGACCAGATGCGGTGCACCGATGCCGCGCGAGAAGCAGCTCGGCTCATCGCTCGCGGTGACCGGCAGCTGGCCGATCGCGCCGTCGCCGAGATCGCTCCGGCCGGGGCTCGCCTCGACGTGGAGAAGTCCGCCGAGCTCATTCGGGTGCAGGTGAGCGCCGAGCCTGCCGGGGGCCTGTTGCCGATGAGCTTGACCGCGGAGGCGTTCGCCGTTGGCGAGCCCGGCGCCGAGCCTGCGCCGGAGACGGCGACCCCGGCGCAGGCATCGTCGTCGAGCAGCAACGGCTCCGGACCGGGAGGCCGGGTTCGATGACATCCGCGTCACGCGAGTGCGGAGACGAAGGTGTCGCCACAGTGTGGGCGGCGGGGGCGATCGCCGCTGTGTTGCTGGTATTCAGCGTCGTGGTCTGGCTCGGCGCAGGCTTGGTCACGCGACATCGCGCGGCATCCGCCGCCGATCTGGCTGCCCTCGCGGCAGCCACGTACGCCCGCGACGGCGAGTCGGTCGCCTGCGATCAGGCGAGGCGAATAGCCGAGCTGATGCGTGCCGATCTCGCAGGCTGTCGATTGCAGGAATGGGATGCGCTGGTGCGCGTCCGGGTGGACCCGCCCGGACCGGTGGCGATGTTCGGTCGCGCTGCTGCCAAGGCTCGGGCTGGGCCGATCGACAGCGTCGATGAGCGGTCGATGAACGGGCGTGGTAGCGAATTTGCGACCGGTTGGACGGTCATTGGGCGACGGTGAGCGGTATCACTACCGCCCGGCGTGAGCGGTTTCACGTCAGTTGATCACGGCGACACGTTCGGTTGAACCGTTGGACGTCCGTCGTTCAACGTTCGGTGACTACCGGTCGCCGAGCACCCACTACCCGCAATTTGCATGTTGCAGTTCACTCAATGGGGCGGGCAGGCCGTCCTGCGGTCGAGCCCCGAGAAAACGCAGGTTCACCTGCACCATTGCGCACGAATACCGAGGAGACGGAAAGACCGATGTTGCACACCGAGGGGCCGGAAGCCTGGCGCAGTGCGTTCCGTATCGAGCTGCGCACCGAGGCGGTAGATCTCGCGCTGCGCGGTTGGCCGGTCTTTCCGGGCAGCTATCCGGGAAGCGGCGAATGGCGCGGCCCGCAGCCTGTGACGGACGACTGGCGCCGCGGTGTGCGCGTCGACGCCAAGGCGGTCGCCGAGAAGTGGCACGAGGAGCCCTACAGCGTGCTCGTGGCGACCGGCACCGTGGTGGACGCGGTGGAAGTCGACGCCGAGCTGGGGCGCGCGGCAGCGGGTCTGCTGCGTGCCGAGGACAGGCCTGCCCCGATTCTGGCCATGCCGAACGGCCGGTGGATCTTCCTGACCGCCTCCGGGCCCGAACTCCCCGCACAGCTGGCCAACCGGCCCGGGGTGGTTCACCACGGCAAGGAAAGCTGGGTGCCCCTCCCGCCCAGCCCGTACCCCGGCGGCATCGTGCACTGGCGGGTCAAGCCCGAGGTGTGGGGATGGAAGCTCCCGCATGCAGCCGCGGTGCACGGCGTCCTGGCCAGGGCCGCCGGTCTGGTGGACGGCGCGCAGGCGAGGTTGCAGCCGAGCGCGGCGTAAGCGACAGGTGGCAGCGCCCCGACCGCTGCTCGCCGGTCGTGCCGGCATTCGCGGCCTGTTCAGCCCCGGTCGGCCGTGGATGCCGCGCCACAGCTCGAGACGGCACCGCCGCACCGAAGCCCATCCCCCCGATGCGGCGGTGCCGACCTCGAGCCACAGCTTCACAGGACAACTGAACAGTGGACCACAGTGTGGCCGTGCGAGCGCGCCGACGGTGGGCGGATCACCGCCTCCGCTGGTGAGGGGATTCCCCCCGCGTCCCCTTGCCATGATCCGCCCCGTTGATGGCACCCAGCACGGTGTCGAGCACGGCCACCGCCCCTGCCTTGTCCAGAGGTTCGTTGCCATTCCCGCACTTCGGCGACTGAACACAGGACGGGCAGCCGGTCGAGCACTCGCAGGAGACGATCGCCTCCCGCGTTGCGGCCAGCCAGGGCACCAGCGCCGCATGCCCACGCTCGGCGAATCCCGCGCCCCCGGGATGACCGTCGTGCACGAACACCGTGGCCTCCCCGGTGTCGGCATGCAGAGCGGTTGACACGCCCCCGATGTCCCAGCGGTCGCAGGTAGCGAAGAGCGGTAGCAGGCCGATCGCCGCGTGCTCGGCAGCGTGCAGGGAGCCGGGGATGCGCGCGGGTTCCAGCCCAGCGCCCCCCGGCCCCCTGCCGCAAAGCAGCGACTCGCTGACCGTGTACCACACGGCGCGGGTGTGCAGGGTTTGTGCGGGCATGTCCAGCGGGGTCTGGTCCAGCACCTCTCCCGACGGCAGACGCCGCAGATAACTCACGACCTGCGAGGTCACCGCGACCAGGCCCAGGCACACCGTCACCCCGCCGTAGACCGCCTTCTCGTCGGTCTCCAGCACCTCGATGTCGATCACGTCCCGTGGCGACGTGGTCCACTCCGGTTCCTCGGCGTGCACCAACGCGAGTCGTTCCTCGAAATCCAATTCGTCCACCACATACGTGGCGCCCTGATGGAAGTACACCGCGCCCGGGTGCACGGTGGCACAAGCAGAGCTGGGATCGACCGTTCCGAGCAGCCGCGCCGTCTCGCTCTCCACCACGGCCACCTGCTCGCCGCCGGAGCCGCGAATACTCACCTCGTGATGCGGACGGTCACGCGCCGTCCAATACCAACCGCTGGACCGCCTGCGCAGCATCTTGTCCGCCACCAGGTCATCAAGCACCTCACGTGCGACCGACCCGCCGAAAATCGGCAGGTCCTCCGTGCGCAGCGGTAGCTCTGCGGCAGCGCAGGCGAGTTGCGGGGCCAGCACGTACGGATTCATCGGATCGAGCACCGCAGCCTCGACCGGCCGATCCAGCATCGCCTCCGGGTGGTGCACCAGGTAGGTGTCCAACGGGTCGTCCTTGGCGATGAAGACGACCAGCGCCGACTCCTCAGCCGTGCGGCCCGCGCGACCGGCCTGTTGCCAGAACGAAGCGCGTGTGCCCGGATAACCCGCAAGAAGCACGGCATCCAGGCCGGAGATGTCCACCCCGAGCTCGAGTGCGTTGGTGCTGGCCACCGCCAGCAGCTCACCGGACATCAAAGCCGCTTCCAGCTTGCGGCGGTCCTCGGGCAGGTAGCCGGCGCGGTAGGCCGCCACCCGCTTGGCCAACGCAGGATCGACCTCGGTCAGAGTCCTGCGGGCAGACACGGCAGCGAGCTCCGCGCCGCGGCGCGACCGGACGAAGGCCAGCGTGCGGGCGCCTTCGATGACGAGATCAGCCATGATGCGCGCCGCCTCCGCACCTGCCGAGCGGCGAACCGGGGCGCCGTTCTCACCAGTGATCTCCCGCAGCAGCGGCGGCTCCCACAGCGCGATGGTGCGGGGCCCGCGCGGCGAGCCGTCATCGACCACCGGCACGCACTCGAGCCCGGCAAGCCGCTGGGCGAATTCGGCCGGCTCGGCCACGGTCGCGGAGGCCAGCACGAAGGTCGGATTCGCGCCGTAGCGCGCGGCCACGCGGCGCAGCCTGCGCAACAGCAGCGCCACATGTGAACCGAACACGCCCCGGTAGCTGTGGCACTCGTCGACCACCACGTAGGCCAGCCGCTGGAAGAACCGAGCCCATCGCGAATGGGCCGCCAGCAGCCCGTGATGCAGCATGTCCGGGTTGGTGAACACCCAGTTCGCGTGCGCTCGCACCCAGTCGCGCTCCTCGAGCGGGGTGTCCCCGTCGAACGTGGCCGCCCGCACGCCGGAAATCTCCAGCGAAGCGACCGCCCGCAACTGGTCGTACCCCAGCGCTTTGGTGGGCGACAAATACAACGCCGTGCGTTTCGGCTTCTGCGTCAGCAGCGACAGCACCGGCAATTGATAGGCCAGCGACTTCCCGGACGCCGTGCCGGTCGACAGCACCACGTGGCGCTGGTGCCAGGCGTGGTCGGCAGCCTCCGCTTGGTGCGACCACGGCTGCTGCACACCGCAGTCGACGAACCGGCGCGCAACCTCGTCCGGAACCCACGATGGCCAGGGGACGCAGCGCGCCGGGCGTGCGGGCAGCGTGCGCACGTGCGTGACCGGCTGCTCCCCTTCGGGAGTGCCCGCCAGCACGCGGGCCAGCAGGGAGTCAGCCCGCTTGAGCTCGGCGTCGGAATGCTGCACGACTTCGAGCTTGACACACCCCACCGACGCCGTAGCCGCGCGCAGGTGACACGGCCGAACGGGCGTGCTCCTCGGTGACCGACGGCAGGTCGCACGCTCGGCGAACGACGCATCTCGGTGCGGCCGAATCCAGCCATGGGGTGTGGTCCGCACAGCACTGCAGTGGCGTCGAGCGGCGTCGTGGCGTCCGGCCCTGGCGTCGAACAGCCCGTGGCGTCCGGCCCTGGCGTCGAACAGCCCGTGGCGTCCGGCCCTGGCGTGGAGCAGCCTCGTGGCGCTCGAAGCACGCCGACAGCGCCACCGGCGTGCAGGCAAGAAGCGCGTTCACGGCCGCGTCACACACCGCCGTCGGCTGCCCGAACGTCCCCGAGCGTAGGCAACTTTCGTCCCCGATGCGCCCCTGACGTGACGAAACCGACGGAGAACTGGTATGGGCCGTTGTCAGTGCTAGGAGGCCCAACCAATAGACTCCGGGCCCGAACATCGTCAGTCGGTGCACCGGCGGGAGAGAACCCGCACCTTTGCAGTACCGACCAACATGCGACACAGGAGGACGAATGTCCCGGCAGATCCTCGCGGACGGCATTTCGCTGTCCGGAGGCGACTACGGCATCGTGGCCGTGGTCGCAGTGATCGCCCTTGCCGCGCTCGGTATTGGTTACATCCTGCTCAAGGAGGTTCTGGCCGCCGGTCAGGGCACCACGAAGATGCAGGAGATCGCCAAGGCCGTGCAGGAAGGCGCGATTGCCTACCTCAAGCGGCAGCGCAACACCTTGGTCATTTTCGGCGCCGTGGTGTTCGTACTGCTGTTCTTCCTCCCGGCGGAGGACTGGGGCGAGCGCATCGGCCGCTCGCTGTTCTTCCTGGTCGGCGCCGGCTTCTCGTTCGCCATCGGCTACCTCGGCATGTGGCTGGCCACGCAGGCCAACCTGCGGGTGGCCGCGGCGTCGCGGGAGTCCGGTGGCCGGGAGAAGGCCATGCGGATCGCGTTCCGCACCGGCGGCACCGTCGGCATGATCACCGTCGGGCTCGGCCTGTTCGGCGCCGCGCTGGTGGTGCTGGTCTACGCGGGCCAGGCCCCCAAGGTGCTGGAGGGCTTCGGTTTCGGCGCCGCGCTGATCGCGATGTTCATGCGTGTTGGTGGCGGCATCTTCACCAAGGCCGCTGACGTCGGCGCGGACCTGGTCGGCAAGGTCGAGCAGAACATCCCGGAGGACGACCCGCGGAACGCGGCGACCATCGCCGACAACGTGGGTGACAACGTCGGTGACTGCGCCGGTATGGCCGCCGACCTGTTCGAGTCCTACGCGGTGACGCTGGTCGCGGCGCTGATCCTCGGCTCGGTCGCGCTCGGCGCGGACGGCCTGGTCTTCCCGCTGATCGTGCCCGCCATCGGGGTCATCACCGCGGTCATCGGTGTGTACATCACCAAGGCCCGCTCCGGCGAGAACGGCCTGGTCACCATCAACCGCTCGTTCTACATCTCGGCCGTCATCTCGGCCGTGCTGTGCACGGCGGCCTCGTTCATCTTCCTGCCCACCGACTTCGCCGGTGCGGAGGGCAACCCGGCCGTCATCGCCACCATCTCGGTGATCATCGGCATCGTGCTCGCCGGCGTCATCCTGTGGCTCACCGGCTACTTCACCGGCACCGAGCACAAGCCGGTCAAGACCGTCGGCGAGGCCTCCGAGACCGGTGCGGCCACCGTCGTGCTGTCCGGTATCTCCATCGGTCTCGAGTCGGCCGTCTACACCGCGGTGGTCATCGCCGCCGCCGTGTTCGGCGCCTACCTGATCGGCGGCACCGTCGCCCTGTTCGCCGTGGCGCTGGCCGGTACCGGTCTGCTCACCACGGTCGGCGTCATCGTCGCCATGGACACCTTCGGCCCGGTCAGCGACAACGCGCAGGGGATCGCGGAGATGTCCGGTGACGTCGACGAGAACGCCGCGGCGATCCTGACCGAGCTGGACGCGGTGGGCAACACCACCAAGGCCATCACCAAGGGCATCGCCATCGCCACCGCCGTGCTCGCGGCGACCGCGCTGTTCGGTTCCTACGTGACCGAGATCGTCAAGGCGGTCGAGGAGGCTGCGGCGGGCGGCGAGCTGCCGGATTCCTTCGGCTTCGAGGTGGTCAACCCGAACGTCCTGGTCGGCGTCATCGTCGGTGCCGCGGTCGTGTTCCTGTTCTCCGGTCTGGCCATCAACGCGGTCTCCCGCGCGGCAGGCGCCGTGGTGTGGGAGGTCCGCCGCCAGTTCCGGGAGATCCCGGGAATCATGGAGGGCACCGGCAAGCCCGAGTACGGCCGCGTGGTCGACCTGGTGACCCTGGACGCGCAGCGCGAGCTGGCCACCCCGGGTCTGCTCGCCGTGTTCGCACCGATCGCCGTCGGCTTCGGCCTCGGCACCGGTGCGCTGGCCGGTTACCTCGGTGGCGCCATCGCCGCCGGTGTCCTGATGGCCGTGTTCCTGGCCAACTCCGGTGGTGCCTGGGACAACGGCAAGAAGCTGGTCGAGGACGGCCACCACGGTGGCAAGGGCTCGCCCGCGCACGAGGCCACCGTCATCGGTGACACCGTCGGTGACCCGTTCAAGGACACCGCGGGCCCGGCGATCAACCCGCTGATCAAGGTGATGAACCTGGTGTCGCTGCTGATCGCCCCGGCGATCGTGCAGCTGTCCGTCGGCGAGAACGCCTCGGACGCCGCCCGGTTGATCATCTCGCTGGTCGCGGTGGCGATCATCGTCGTGGCGATCGTGGTGTCCAAGCGGCGTTCCAGCTCGCTGTCCGACTCCTCCCCGGCACAGCAAGCGGCGAACGTCTGATCGCCTGATTCAACGCTCGACGGCCCGTCCGGCCCGCTGAACGCGGCGCTGGGCGGGCCGTCGTGTTGGTCACCGCATCTGATCGATGTCGACGTCGATGTCGCCGTAGTGGAGCAGCCAGAGGCCGACGGCGATCACGACGGTGAGGGTCAACGCCCGCGACAGCAGCCGTGCCCAGCGCGGCCACGCCGTCTCGGCGGGCACGTCGTACTGCAACGGCTTCCAGTGCGGAAGCATCGGCCCGGTCAGCCCTGCCATGTCAGCCATCCGATCCACAGGTTGGCTCGCGGGCTGTAGAGCCGGGGCGAGTACGCGGGCACCTTCCTGCCCTGCCGGTCGAAGCACCGCAACCGGGTCACCGCAAGGCCGCCGGACGGCCCGCAACTGATGCCCTTGGCGGTCAGCGTCTCGTCGGGCGAGACCGAGATGAACACGATCGCCCCACCGCGTGAGCCGGTCAGCACCAGCTCGCCGGTCCGGTAGTCGATGCGAACCGAGCGAACCCCCAGGCACGCGTGCGCCCTGTTCACATGCTTGCGGGCCAGCGTCCGGCCCATCCGGTCCTTACGGTCGAACCGGATGACGCAGCCGCGCAGCTGCACCTGCTCCTGACGCGCCACTGTGGTGGCCTCCGCAGGCGGATCGGCGCTCGTCTCCGGAGCCAACCGTGGACCTTCTGCGGCCAGCGAGACCGCTTCAGACTGTGTGGGTGTTGCCAGCTGCACGCCGACGGCCACCGCCGTCAGCCAGGCCACGACCAGCAGCACCACCGCTACGACATTGCACACTTCCCCCTGCCCCCCTCGGCGTGATCTGTCGCCCCTTAAAGACGGGGCATATGCCGCAAACGTTGCGTGCCATTCGGAACAGACCGCGCTACGCCACCGTTGGCGAGGTAGGTGCGGCAAATGGCCGAGCGAGGCGGAGAGTGCCTGCTCGCCCTGAAAAGCGACTAGGCAATACTGAGGGGCGGGGCGGCATACTGGCGATCACCCCCGGGGGATTGACCACGGGTGGTGACGGGTAGCACACACCATGTCCGCGTATGCTGGCCCGCCAGCCGGCGGGCACCCGGTGTCGTCGGCCGTGCTAAAGCTGGAAAGGGAATGTCGCGCAGACCCGCCACTCGTCCGCGGCCAGGGTGGCGGCAGAGGAATGGAGGCAGCCGAACGTGGCTGGATCGACCAAGAGCTCGGGCGGCGATGACGTCCGTCGGCTGGTGATCGTCGAATCACCCGCTAAAGCTCGCAAAATAGCCTCCTACCTGGGCCGCAACTACGTGGTCGAGTCGTCCAAGGGGCACATCCGTGACCTGCCGAGGGGCGCGGCGGACGTGCCTGCCAAGTACAAGGGCCAGCCGTGGGCCAGGCTGGGCGTGGACGTGGACAACGACTTCGAGCCGCTCTACATCGTCACGCCGGACAAGAAGTCCACGGTCACCGATCTGAAGGGCAAGCTCAAAGAGGTCGACGAGCTGTATCTCGCCACGGACGGTGACCGCGAAGGGGAAGCGATCGCGTGGCACCTCATCGAGGCGCTCAAGCCGAAGGTGCCGGTGCGCCGCATGGTCTTCCACGAGATCACCGAGCACGCCATCCGGGACGCCGCGGCGAATCCGCGTGACCTGGACACCGATCTGGTCGATGCGCAGGAGACCAGGCGCATCCTGGACCGGCTGTACGGCTACGAGGTCAGCCCGGTGCTGTGGAAGAAGATCATGCCGAAGCTGTCCGCGGGCCGGGTGCAGTCGGTGGCCACCCGCATCGTGGTGGAGCGGGAGCGCGAGCGGATGCGCTTCACATCGGCGGAGTACTGGGACATCGCGGCCACCATGTCCGCCGACGGCCAGGACTTCGGCGCCAAGCTGGTCGCCGTCGACGACGACAGGCTGGCCACCGGTAAGGACTTCACCTCCGACGGCGAGCTCAAGGCGTCGCTGAAGAACGTGCGGGTGCTCGGCGAGGCCGAAGCCACCCGGCTTGCCGAGGCGCTCACCGGCGCGGAGTTCACCGTCACCAGCGTCGAAGCCAAGCCGTACACGCGCAAGCCGTACGCGCCGTTCATGACGTCCACGCTGCAGCAGGAAGCGGGCCGCAAACTGCGCTTCTCCTCGGATCGCACGATGCGCACGGCCCAGCGGCTGTACGAGAACGGCTACATCACCTACATGCGTACCGACTCCACGACGCTGTCGGAGACGGCGATCGCGGCGGCCCGCTCCCAGGCGACGCAGCTGTACGGGGCCGAGTACGTGTCGAAGACGCCGCGCCAGTACACCCGCAAGGTGAAGAACGCGCAGGAGGCGCACGAAGCCATCCGGCCTGCGGGCGAGGTGTTCCGCACGCCGGGTGAGGTCGCCGCGGAGCTGGACCCGGACGAGTTCAAGCTGTACGAGCTGATCTGGCAGCGGACCATCGCCTCGCAGATGGCGGATGCGAAGGGCACCACGATGTCGGTGCGCATCACCGGCACCGCCGCGTCCGGCGAGGAGTGCACGTTCGCCGCCAGCGGCCGCACCATCAGCTTCCCGGGTTTCCTGCGTGCCTACGTCGAGGCGCTGGACAGCGAAGCGGGCGGCGAGGCCGATGACGCCGAGCGCAGGCTGCCGAACCTCACCAAGGATCAGCGGGTTCGCGCCGAGCGGCTGGACGCGGACGGCCACTCGACCTCTCCGCCGCCGCGCTACACCGAGGCCAGCCTGGTCAAGACGCTCGAGGAGCTGGGTATCGGCCGCCCGTCGACCTACGCGTCGATCATCAAGACGATCCAGGACCGCGGCTACGTGTGGAAGAAGGGCTCCGCCCTGGTGCCGTCGTGGGTGGCCTTCTCCGTGGTCGGCCTGCTCGAGCATTACTTCGGCCGGCTGGTCGACTACGACTTCACCGCGGCGATGGAGGACGAGCTGGACGCGATCGCCGCGGGCAGGCAGGAGCGGACCAGGTGGCTGTCCGGCTTCTACTTCGGCGGCAACGACGGGGTCGAGGGCTCGGTCAGCAGGCTGGGCGGGCTGAAGAAGCTGGTCGGCTCGGGTGTCGACGCCATCGACGCCAGGGACATCAACTCGATCCCGATGTTCACCGACGACCAGGGCCGCACCGTGTACGTGCGGGTCGGCCGCTACGGCCCCTACCTGGAGCGCGAGGTCGACGGGGCGTCCCAGCGGGCCAACCTGCCGGAGGACCTGCCGCCGGACGAGCTGACCGCGGAGATCGCCGAGAAGCTGTTCGCCACCCCGCAGGAGGGGCGTTCGCTCGGTGTGGACCCGGAGACCGGGCACGAGATCGTGGTCAAGGAGGGGCGCTTCGGGCCGTACGTCACCGAGGTGATCCCCGAGCAGGAGCAGCCCACCAACGGCTCGGGCAAGAAGAAGGCGGCCAAGGTCAAGCCGCGCACCGGCTCGCTGTTCAAGTCGATGTCGCCCGAGACGGTCACGTTGGAGGACGCGCTGAAGCTGCTGTCGCTGCCGCGTGTGGTGGGCACCGACCCGGAGAGCGGTGAGGAGATCACCGCGCAGAACGGTCGCTACGGCCCGTACCTGAAGAAGGGTACGGATTCGCGGTCGCTGGCCAGCGAGGAGCAGATCTTCGACATCACGCTGGACGAGGCGCTGAAGATCTACGCCGAGCCCAAGCGCAGGGGCAGGCAGGCCTCCGCCGCGCCGCTGAAAGAGCTCGGACCGGATCCGCAGTCGGGCAAGCCGATGCTGGTCAAGAGTGGTCGCTTCGGTCCGTACGTGACCGACGGCGAGTACAACGCGTCGCTGCGCAAGAGCGACAGTGTCGAGGAGCTGACCGTCGAGCGGGCGGCCGAGTTGCTGGCGGAGAAGAGGGCGAAGGGGCCGGCGCCCAAGAAGCGGGCCGCCGCACGGAAGAAGTAGCGGAACTTCACCGTGTGTAACTGGGGGGTAGCGGATTGCACCTGAACGATTGCGTGGTCGGATGACGACAGCGAGTTACCATCGTCCGGGAAGCAGCGCCGTGAGATCGGAAGCCGCCGTGGGGCACACCAGCTGGACGCCGGATGGAACGCAGTCCCTGCCACCGCTACCCCTGTTCCCGGACCCGCTCGCCGGTTTGGTGACGAGCGCACCCGCGGGCCTGGACGTCCAGGGCGATTCGTATGACGAGCCGGTCATCCCGGTCGCCAAGCCGGTGGAGCCCGACGAGGAACAGTCGCGTGCGATGGTCGAGGCCTTGTTGGCCGCGGAGGACGCGCCACCGGAGGGCCCGAGGGTCGCGTTGCCCCCACCTCCCGGCGTTTCCGCAGGTGGGCTCCCGCCCGGCATGGTCGCCACGCCCGAGAAGGTGCCCGCGCGTCAGCGCATGCGGCAGGCGCTCAGCGGCCGCAGCGATGCGGATGTGCAGAGCTGGCGTGAGGCGGTGCGCCAGCGCCGCGAGCAGCTGCGGGCGAAGTCGAAGAGCGACCGGGAGTCGTCCAACAGCAGCGCAAGCGGCGGGTCGACCGTCGGTGGTGTGGTGGTCGCGCTGGTCGTCCTGGCGATCTTCGCCGTCATCGCCATACAGGTGATTTCCAGCATCGCGACGGGTATCGGCGAGTTGTTCCAGTAGCGACACCAGCGCCCCTACGCGTGGCATAACGCCTGTGCCGACTACCCTGGGTCGCGTTCGCCAGACGCCGACCATTCGAGTGATGTCGGTGGTCGACGAAGCGGAAGCGGGGTGTGGCTCATCGCAGGGGTGCTGGGTCCGACGCAGGTGCCCGAGTCCGGTGCGCCGGGGCTGTCGTCCGCTTCGACGCTCTACCGCGCCCGCCGGGTACTGGCGATCAAGCCGTTCCGGCGGCTCATAGGGGTGTCGTTCCTGTGCAGCACGGCGGACTGGTTGACGCTGCTCGGGCTCACCGGTTACGTCACCAAGCTCACCGAGTCCTACACCGCGCAGAACTTCGCGTTCACCGGTGTGGTGCTCACGCTGCTGCTCCCCGGCCTGATCTTCGCCCCGCTCGGCGGACTGCTCGCGGACAAGTTCGACCGCCGCGTGATCATGGTGATCGCCGACCTGATGCGGTGCGGTCTGCTGCTGTCGATCGCGATCGTCGGCTCACCGTGGTGGCTGTTCGTGGCCAACTTCCTGGTGGGCCTGTCGTCGACGATGTGGATTCCGTCCAAGGACGCGGCCGCCCCCAACCTGCTGCGTCGTAAGGACCAGGTGGAGACGGCCAACCAGCTGGGCCTGGTGGTCACGTACGGGGTCTCCGTGGTGGCAGGCGCGGGCTTCTATGCGCTGGTCAGCGGTCTGCCGCAGGTGCTTGGCCTGCCGGAAGGAACGACCGGCGAGTTCGGCCTCGCGCGCATGGTCGTGGTCATCACCGGGCTGTTGTTCCTGTGCAGCGCGCTGGTGGTGTGGCGGATTCCCGAGCTGTCGTTGCGCAACGTGCACGACGAGCCGGTGCTGCGCGCCGACGACGACAAGCCGAGCATGCTGCAGATGATCAAGGACGGCTTCACGTTCGTCCGCAGCACGAAGCTGGTGCGTGGCCTGCTGATCGGCATGGTCGGAGCGTTCGCCGCGGGCGGTGCGGTGGTCGGCTCGGCCAAGCCCTACTCGCAGAGCCTGCTGGCCGGCGACACCGCGTTCGGCATGATGTTCGTGGCGATCTTCATCGGGCTCGCGCTCGGGATGGCGGGGGCGCCGAAGCTGGCGCGCCGCCTGCCGCACGACCGGCTGTTCGGCGCGGCCATCGTGTTCGCCGGTCTCACCCTGTGCGTGGTGGCCCTTGCGCCCCACCTCATCGTCGCGATGTCGGCGATCGTGCTGGTCGGCGCTTGCGCGGGCGTTGCGTTCCTGACCGGCGTGACGATCATCGGTACCCGCATCGAAGACGATGTGCGCGGGCGGATCAACGCGGTCTACCAGTCCCTGATGAAGATCATCCTGGGCGGCTCGGTCGCCCTGGTGCCGCTGCTGATCGGTCTGGTCAAGCCGCGCAGGGTCGAACTGTTCGGCACCACGGTGCAGATCGACGGCACGCGCCCGGTGCTGCTCGGCGGCGGGATCCTGGCCACGCTGGTCGGCATCATCGCCTACCGGATGATGGACTCGCGGCGCGACGAGCCGATCATCAGCGGCCTGCGCAATGCGCTGCGTCGGCGGCCTCGCCGGGTCAACGGCTTGCTGATCGCCATCGAGGGGACGACGGCCACGGACACCGCGGCGCAGGCGGCCAAGCTGGCGTTGTGGCTGCGCCGGACCGTGACGCCGCCGATCGCGTTGGCCACCGACCCAGCTCTGGACGACCAGCGCCTGCAGTCGATCTTGCACAACGCTTCGCTGACCGGAGCGCGGGCGAAGGCCTTGGCCGCGGCCGCCGTGCGAGCCGACATCGTGGAGCGCGACGTGCGGCCCGCGCTGGACGCCGGTGCGATCGTCGTGATGGAGCGGTTCGCCGACTCGTCGCTTGCGCACCTGTCGGCGGTGGCCGGGCTGGACATCGACGAGCTGGAGGGCCTGGCCGACTGGGCGATGGAACAGCTGCGCCCGGATCTGACCATCATGCTGGACGTCGACCCGGGCCAGCCGCAGGAGGACGGCAGCCCGGCGGAAACGGCGCTGCGGATCGGCGGGCTGCTGAGCGAGTGGGCCGCGGCCGATCCGGAAAATTATGTCGTGGTCGACGCCGAAGGTTCCCAGGACGAAGTCGCCGAGCGTGTGCGTGAGGCGGTGCGGCCGCTGCTGGACAAGCGGGGCATCCAGCCGTTGCAGCAGGCCGAGAAGCCGGTGGAGGCCGCGTCGTGAGCGTGTGGCAACAGCTCGTGGGGCAAGAGCCTGCGGTGGAGATCCTCTCCGCTGCGGCCGCAGGCGACGGCATGACGCACTCGTGGTTGTTCACCGGCCCACCGGGGTCCGGTCGCACGGTGGCCGCGCGGGCGTTCGCGGCGGCCCTGCAGTGCGAGAGCCGCACCGGGTGCGGCGACTGCGTCCACTGCCGGACGGTGATGGCCGGCACGCATGGTGACGTGCGGTTCGTGGAGCCCGAGGGCTTGTCGATCTCGGTGGCGGACATGCGGTCGTTGGTGCAGACGGCAGCGCGGCGGCCGTCCACCGGACGGTGGCAGATCGTGATCATCGCCGACGCTGACCGGCTGACCGAGGGCGCGTCGAACGCGCTGCTCAAGGCTGTCGAGGAGCCGCCGGAGCGCACAGTGTTCCTGCTGTGCGCGCCGTCGGACCACCCCGAAGACGTGATGGTGACGATCCGTTCGCGGTGTCGTGCGGTCAATCTGCGCACCCCGCCTCCCGATGCCATCGCCCGTGTCCTGGTGGAACGGGACGGGATCGACGAGGAGCGCGCCCGCTGGGCAGCGTCGGTGTGTGGCGGACATGTCGGGCGGGCACGACGGCTCGCCACGGACGAGGCTGCTCGTTCGCGTCGCGCCGATGTCCTCCGTATCCCGGTCGGGCTGCGGCGGCCGGATGATGTGTTCGCCTTCGCCGACTTGTTGATCACGGCGGCCGAGGCCGACGCCGTTGCGGAGAGCGCCAAGCGGGACGAGGTCGAGGAGTCGGAGCTGCGGGTCGCCATGGGTGGTGAGGGCACCGGGCGTGGGACGGCCGGTGCCAAGCGCGCTGCCGAGGCGGCGGTCAACCAGCTCCGGAAGCGGCAGAAGTCGCGGGCGACGCGGACTCAGCGGGACACGATCGATCTCGCCCTGGTCGACCTGGCGAATTTCTACCGTGACGTGCTGGTCTTCCCGACGGGTGCGACGCTGACCCATCCCGATCACGAGGAGCAGATCAAGGAGGCCGCGTCGCGCTGGAGCCCCGAGTCGACGCTGCGGCGGCTGGAAGCGGTGTTGGAGTGTCGCGAGGCGTTGAACCTCAACGTCAAGCCGCGCATCGCCGTCGAGGCCATGGTGTCCGCGCTGGCGAAAGGCTGAGTCACTCGCGACGTTTGCGGGGTCGTGCCACGGCGAGCAGGTACGCGCCGAGGAGTACGAGTCCCGCGCCGCCCCACAGCAGCACGCGGGTCGGGATGATGTCTGCGCTGCTCGGGGCAAGGGCTTCGGGCGGTGCCGCGACGGTGACTTCGCCGGCGCCCGGCGCGCCGCAGCGCGGGCCGGACGGCGGTGCTGCTGCCCGGACGACCTGCTCGCCGATCGTGTAGTGCGCGAGTGTGGAGGGCAGGTCGTAGCGGCCCTTGAGCGCATCGGTCAGCGTCTTGGTGGGCAGCAGTTGGACGTCGAGCAGCCGGGCCGACGCGGTGATCTGGGTGCCGTGGAAGGGTTTGTCGACCGCGGTCGACTGGGTGGTCAAGCCGCCGACCGAGAGGCGGAGCGCGAACAGTTCGGTGACTTTGCGCCGGTCGGCCCCGGACAGCCGGATTTCCTTGCCGCTCGGGTGTCGGGCATAGCCGTCGACCACCGGCATGGTCGTCCGTCCGCGCGTGATCACACCGATCCGGACGTCGCGGGTCTCGCGGGTTCGGTCCAGGCGGAAGAGCGTTCGGTTCCCGCGTTTGAAGTCCACGATGGGCGTGTCGTTGACGACGCGATCCTTGTCGGGCTTGCCCGTGCCGTGCGCGGTCAGGACCGGGGCATGGCGAACAGTCGCCGTCATGCCTAGGACTTCCAGACGGTCGGTCTGCACCTTCGACGTCGCGCGAACTTCCTTGCCGGAGACGTCCACCGTCGACGTGGTGGTCAGCGTGCCCGGTACTTCGACCAGGGGCTTGCTGTCACCGAGGAGTTGGCCGAGGGTGGCGAGGCTTCCGTTCGGCATCCGCCCGCGGCGGTCGAGTTCGGAGAACGGGATGTCCGGGAGCGTGGCTATCGCCGTACCCAGTCGGATCGATCCGGTCGACGTCGTCGCCTTCACGACGCGGCCGACGCAGGGGCCGTGGTCGGTGCTCCAGCGGGCATGCGCCTGGCCGGTCTGCCGCTCGGCTCGTATCAGCAGGTCAAGTGGGCTCTCCTGGTGCTTCAGCGTGCCGCGGCTCGGCTGGGGGTTGCTAGGTGGGGCGGTCTGGACGACTCCGCCCGGGACAGCGGCTCGCGCGTTGAGGGCCGTGCCCGACGGGCCGGCTTTGGCTATCGCGCGTTCGAACGGCAACTCGGCGCCGGTGTCGACGCTGACGGTGCTGAAACCGACGCCGCCTTCGAACGCGCGGGTCGACGATTCGAGTTGGGCCACCGCGGGCAGGGGAGAGGTTCGCGGAATCGAGCCGGGGAGCACACGGGTCAGCGCGGCGGCGGTGCCTGCGTCGCCGACCGCCGCACCCACGTCGACCTGGGCGTTCGCCTGGGCAGGATGGGCGGCGGCGGGCGCCGCGGAAGCGCCGAGCAGCCCGACCGTGAGAGCGAGCGCCCCGAGCCGTGACCGCACCTTCGCCTCCCACTCACCTCGTCGGCACGATCGTATGCGCCAACAGGGGTGGGGTCGCTGATCCACGCCAAGCGATGTCGCTACACTGTTGGGCGTTGCCGCCTTAGCTCAGTTGGCCAGAGCGATTCACTCGTAATGAATAGGTCGCGGGTTCGATTCCCGCAGGCGGCTCAGACGGAAGCCCCGTCGGACCTGCGTAGACGAGACCAGGTCCGACGGGGCTTCTGCATGGTCAGGTCGTGCGGTCTGACATTCGTGCCTCCTCGCGCGTCGGCGGCGTGGATCAGGTGCCTTCGTTCCGATCTCGAAACAGCTGGTCCATGACGATCGCGCCGTCCTCGATGACGGGCCGGATCTGCTTGCGGTAGACGCGCTCGGTGGTCGACGTGGTGCTGTGGCCAACAGGCGTGCGATCGTTTCGATCGGAACGCCCTTGTCGGACAGCAGCGACACGAAGCTGTGCCGGCGCTCCCTTGGTGTCCACTCGGCGCGCGCTGACGCAGGGCTGCGCGTGGATCTAGCAATAGCGCTACGCCAGCGTGGTGATGTCGTCGCGTCAAAGCAGCCGGCGCCGCGAGCATCCCGAGCCGGGTCGGTGCGTCAGCGCCGTCGGATAGCCAAGCTGCTTGCCGCCTGATCTTCTAGCGCAATCTATCCAGAGTCATCAAGAGTCCGACCAGCGAGCCAGAATTTTTGACTTTTCCTTCCGTGATGAGGCCTCGAATCCGATCCAAGGGAACCCATTCAAATTTTCCCTCATTCTTCTCGGTGGGATCGCCGACGTATTCGGCCCCGCGGCCAAGAAACACATGATGCGGGTTTCGAAGCATGCCGACGGCGGGCTCGAATGTAATTAGGTGCTCCAACGCGCGCGGCTTGTAGCCGGCCTCCTCAATCAGCTCGCGGGCTGCAGCAGCTTCAGGAGATTCGCCCTCGTCGACGATCCCGCCGGGCAGTTCCCAGTTCCAGATGTCCGGCGCGAAGCGATGACGCCACGCCATAAGAACGTTCTGCTCGGCGTCGTCTAGCAGGACAGTCATAGCCGGAGCGGGAAACCACACCATGTGGTGTTCGAATCGATCGCCCGACGGTTGCGAGATGTCGGCAAGCGAGACGCGCACCCAGTCGCTCTCATAGACGGGTCGCTCGCCGTGGACGGTCCAGCGTTGGTCGTCGCGCAACGTGTGGTTTCTCCCTGAGTTGCCGTGCCGGCTGAGTCCAGTGTGGCACGGTCCAGGAGTGGAGGGCGGTACTTGTAACGGCCGCCTTGCAGGTCTGAAAAGCTCGTGGTGTCACCTCGCTGCAGGCTGGTGAGGGCTGCATTGAAAATGATCTCGTCAGGAGAAAACTCAGCCGCTGCAATGCGCCGAAAACGGCCGTCGAATTTGGTTTCTGAGGCGCTCGCGCACATTGCCTGGAGCGTTTTGGACGCGGCAGGTTCGCTGGGCGATGTACCAGATCGCTTCACGATGGCCTGCCGAGTGTCCGCACTGTCACACCTGTCACGGAATCACTCAAGTGCGGCTGACTTGGGAAAACAGGACTGACACCAGAGTGGCAGCTACGCGGAAGCTCACGTTCCCACACTCTTTTCCTGGCACCACTGCCAGTGCGGCCGCCACGAGATGGCCGGAATAGGAGCCCCCGATGTTCCAGCCCCGAGGTCCGGCGAAGGCTTTGAGGATCGCGGCTCAGGCCCGCCTGATCGGGCCCCAGCGTGGCCACGTCTGACATCTGGTCTGACAACCGCAGTGGCTATCAAGGTTTCGCGGTGGACGTCTATGGAGGACGGGAGCAAGGTAAAGCGCACATCAGCACAGGTTGGCGACCTTGTAAGAGTGGCTCGTAATGAATACGTCGCGGGTTCGATTCCCGCAGGCGGCTCGCAGGTCAGGGCCCCATCCGCAGTACGCGGATGGGGCCCTGGTCATGTGGTGGACGACAAAGCGGATGACACCGATGCCGAGGTGGGCCGGTGCCCATGGCTGAGGTCACACCCGCCATCGCGGCGCCTTCGCCCGGTGGCTACCGTGAAGACGATGGGTAGGACACGTCCGGTCCACGTCATCGGAGCAGGCCTCGCAGGCAGCGAGTGCGCCTTTCAGCTCGCCGCGCGCGGCATTCCGGTGGTATTGCACGAGATGCGGCCGGAGCGCATGACTCCCGCGCACAGCACCGGCCGGTTCGCCGAACTGGTGTGCACGAATTCGCTGCGCTCGGACGACCCGGAGCACGCTGCTGGGCTGCTGAAGCGGGAAATGGAATCCTTCGGCTCCTTGGTGATCGGCGCGGCGCGTGCTTCGGCGGTGCCCGGCGGCGCGGCTCTGGTGGTCGACCGCGACCGCTTCTCCGCGCGCATCACGGCGACCCTTGAGCGCATGCCCACCGTGACCATCGAGCGGCACGAGGTGACCGAGCTCCCCGACGGTGACGTGGTCGTGGCGACGGGACCGCTCACCTCCCCCGATCTCACCGAGCGGATCCAGGAACTCCTCGGCTCGCGCCACCTCTACTTCTACGACTCCATCGCTCCCATCGTGGAGGCCGACAGTCTCGACACGAGCCGTATGTTCTGGGCGTCGCGCTACGGCAAAGGGGAAGGCGACGACTACCTCAACGTGCCGCTGACCCGGGACGAGTACCTCGCCTTTCACCAGCAGCTGGTCACCGCCGAGGTGATCGAGCTGCACGACTTCGAGCGCAACCTCTTCTTCGAGGGTTGCTTGCCGATCGAGGAGATGGCGCGGCGCGGCGTCGACGTCCTGCCGCACGGTCCGATGAAACCGGCGGGGCTCACCGCTCCGGACGGCACCCAACCCCACGCCGTGCTGCAGCTGCGTCAGGAGAACCTGTCCCGCAGCCAGCTCAACATGGTGGGCTTCCAGACGCGCATGAAGTGGAGTGAGCAGCGGCGTGTCTTCCGCACGCTGCCCGGCTTCGCCGATGCGAAGTTCGCGCGCTTCGGCCAGGTCCACCGCAACACGTTCATCAACTCGCCACAGCACCTGGACGAGTTCTACCGGCTCCGGAAGGAGCCGCGGATCCGCCTGGCCGGGCAGATCACCGGCGTCGAGGGGTACCTCGAGTCGGCCGCTGCCGGGCTCGTAGTGGGGCTCTACATTGCCCTCGAGCGCCACACGGAGTCGGCGTTCGAGCCGTTGCCCACGACCACTGCTCTTGGGGCCTTGGCACGCCACCTGACGCAGTCGGACCCTCGCCACTTCCAGCCGTCGAACATCCAGTACGGCTTGTTCTCCGAGCTCAACATGCGGCTACCGCGACGCAAGCGGCGTGCCGCTTACGCCGAACGCGCCCGCGGTGACTTGGCAACCTGGCGACGGAAGTTCGAGATACCCGCCGTCGAGCCCGTCGTCGCTGACGACGAGGCGCGCGATGACTCTCGGATGGATGTCCCGCCGGAAGTGGCCTGACGGCCTCCGTCAACCTCCAAACCCCGCCTCCCGGGCCTCAGTGCGGCACTTTTCGGCCGCGCAGGCTTGCCCCTTGGGACATTGTGCGCCCCTGGCCTTGAAATCGATCCAGATTACCTGACCTGCGTAGACGCCGTGACTATCGAACGCGCACCGCGCCTATAGCGAGAATAATTCACGTTCTGCCTGGACTGTGGCGAAAAACTGGAAGTATTCTTATCAGAACGTTGTGGCTGACCTCACACCGCAACGGCAGCCGTGGGCCCGCGCTGCTCGACAAGACACCACATCCGTCCGAAATCCCCCTGCTATCGGAAGGAAAACGCATGTCGAGGAAGAGATGGCGGCTGCCCGCGTTCGGCGCGGCCGCACTCACCGTGGCGGGTCTGCTGGCTGCTGCTCCCGTCAACGCCGAGCCGGCGGCTACCCCGGCGAACGACGCCAAGGCTGCGGTCAGCGACGTGACACTGGGCTACTTCGTCCAATGGGGCGTCTACCAGCGCAACTACCACGTGAAGGACATCCATACGAGCGGGTCGGCGGAGAAGCTGACGCACATCAACTACGCGTTCGGCAATGTCGCCAACGGCAAGTGCCAGATCGGTGACGCCTACGCCGACTACGACAAGTTCTACGATGCCGCGTCCAGCGTCGACGGCGAAGCCGACACGTGGGATCAGGGCGCGCTGCGGGGCAACTTCAACCAGCTGCGCAAGCTCAAGAAGATGTACCCGCACCTGAAGATCCTCTACTCGTTCGGTGGCTGGACCTGGTCGAGCGGGTTCGGTGAGGCCGCCAAGGACCCCGAGGCGTTCGCGCAGTCCTGCTACGACCTGGTCGAGGACCCGCGCTGGGCGGACGTGTTCGACGGCATCGACATCGACTGGGAGTACCCGAACGCTTGCGGCGAGACCTGCGACGAAAGCGGGCGGGAGGCCTTCACCAACGTCATGAAGGCCATGCGGGACAAGTTCGGCCAGGACAACCTGGTCACCGCGGCCATCACCGCGGACGCGTCGGAAGGCGGCAAGATCGATGCCGCTGATTACGCGGGCGCCGCGCAGTACGTCGACTGGTACAACGTGATGACGTACGACTTCTTCGGCGGATTCGACGCCGACGGCCCGACCGCTCCGCACTCGCCGCTGACGTCCTACGAGGGCATCCCGACCGAGGGCTTCAACTCCGACGCGGCGATCCAGAAGCTCAAGTCGCTGGGCATCCCGTCCGACAAGCTGCTGCTCGGCATCGGGTTCTACGGCCGTGGCTGGACCGGCGTGACGCAGTCCGAGCCGGGCGGATCCGCCACCGGCCCGGCGGAGGGCAAGTACGAGAAGGGCATCGAGGACTACAAGGACATCAAGGATCGCTGCCCGGTCACCGGCGAGATCGCCGGCACCGCGTACGCGCACTGTGGCAGCGACTGGTGGAGCTACGACACCCCGGAGACCATCGCCGGAAAGATGGCCTACGTCAACGAGCAGCAGCTCGGCGGCGCCTTCTTCTGGGAGCTCAGCGGCGACACCAGCGACGGCGAACTCATCACCGCGATCGACGCCGGTCAGCGGGCCGGAAACCAGTAGGAGGAGGGACGACCCATGAGCAAGCGACGCACCCGCACCCTCGCCGTAGCCGCAGCACTCGGGGCGGCCGCCACCGTTGCGCTGGCCGCGCCCGCGACCGGCGCCCCGGCGAGCACGGTCGACCGGCAAGCCCAGCTGGCCGGGCACGCCGCCCCGTACCTGTACCTGGGTTGGGGCGAGCCGCCGAACGCGACCGACATCATGCAGCAGACCGGGATCCAGGGCTTCACGCTGGCCTTCATCCTGTCCTCCGGCGGCTGCGAACCGGCCTGGGACGGCCAGCGTCCGCTGACCGGTGGCACCGACGAACAGACGATCAAGGCGATTCAGGACGCAGGCGGCTTCGTCGTCCCGTCCATCGGCGGCTGGGGCGGCAACAAGCTCGGCCCGAACTGCTCGTCGCCCGAGGAGCTGGCCGGCGCGTACCAGAAGGTGATCGACGCGCACAACCTGACCGCGATCGACATCGACATCGAGAACTCCGACGAGTTCGAGAACGAGACGGTGCAGGACCGGATCCTCGGCGCGTTGAAGATCGTCAAGGAGAACAACCCGGGTATCCAGACGATCGTCACGATGCCGACCACGACGACCGGGCCGAACTACTACGGCAACCGGCTCATCGACCGGGCGGCCGAACTGCAGGCGAACATCGACGTGTTCACCGTGATGCCGTTCGACTTCGGCTCGAGCGACATCTACACCGACACCGTCAACGCGGTCACCGCGCTGAAGGACAAGCTCAAGGCCACGTTCGGCTGGTCGGACGAGGAAGCTTGGACGCACACCGGTCTGTCCGGCATGAACGGGCTGTCCGACCAGCACGAGGAGACCTCGGTCGAGACGTGGACGCAGATCCGCGACTGGGCGAAGTCCAACAACCTCGGCAGGCTGGCCTTCTGGTCGGTCAACCGTGACCGCGGCGGCTGCGACGGCCAGGTGGCCGCACACTGCAGCGGTATCCCGCAGGAGGACTGGGCCTTCACCAAGGTCACCGCGGACTTCTGAGTCCCGCACAACTCAGGGCCCCATCCGCGCCCGGATGGGGCCCTGAGTGTGTTCACACCTGGTCGGCCACCGGATCGTCGTCGGCGCGCTCGGGCACCGTTTTCGTCCTGACCTTCTGCAAGAACGTGGTCAACTCACGCTTGACCACCGGCGCCAGCAAGTAGAGCCCGATGATGTTGAACAGCGCGAGCAGGAACAGCACCGCGTCGGTGAATTCCAGCACGGCGTCGAACGACAGAACGGCGCCGCAGACGATGAGGACACAGAACACCACCTGATACGCACGCTCCGAGACGCGCGACTTGCCGAACAGGTACGTCCAGGCCTTCTGGCCGTAGTAGCACCACGTGATCATCGTCGACACGGCGAACAGCGCGACGGCCAGCGTCAACACGTACGGGAACCACGGCATGACCGTCTCGAAGGCGGACGACGTGATCGTGACCCCGTCGGGATTCTTGCCCTCGCTGGCGTAGACCTGCTGCGCCTCGTGCCAGGTCGGGGTGTTCGCGATGATGACCGTCAACGCCGTCATGGTGCAGATCACGACGGTGTCGATCAACGGCTCCAGCAGGGCGACCAGGCCTTCCGTCGCCGGGTAACGCGTCTTCACCGCCGAGTGTGCGATCGGCGCCGACCCAAGACCCGCCTCGTTCGAGAACGCTGCCCTGGTGAACCCGACGATCAGCGCACCGATGGTGCCACCCGCGACGCCCTCGCCGGTGAACGCGCTGGAGAGGATCTCGCCGAACGCGGCAGGTACGTGGGCGAGGTTGGTCCCGATGACGATCAGGCACCCGGCGACGTAGGTGACGCCCATGAACGGCACCAACTTGCTGGTCACCGCGCCGATGGACTTGATACCGCCGATGGCGACCGCGCCGACGATCACCGTGAGCAGGAGTCCGAGCAGCAGAGCCGACCCCTTGCCGCCGAGCAGACCGTCCTCCCCACCGGTGATGTCGCGCAGCTGGGCCACCGTCTGGTTCGCCTGGAACATGTTCCCGCCGCCGACACCGAAGAGCAGGATCATGACCGCAGCCAGGGCTGCCAGCACCTTGCCGACGGTCTGGCCCACCGGGTTGGGGAATCGCTCCGCGATGCCTTTCCGCAGGTAATGCATCGGACCGCCGGAGACCGTGCCGTCGGGGTGCTCGGTCCGGTACTTCACCCCCAGCGTGCACTCGACGAATTTCGAACACATGCCGAGCAGCCCGGCCATGATCATCCAGAAGGTCGCGCCGGGACCACCGATCGTCACGGCGACGCCGACACCGGCGATGTTCCCCAAACCCACTGTTCCGGACAATGCCGACGACAGCGCTTGAAAATGTGTGATCTCGCCGGGATCGTCGGGATCGCTGTATTTGCCCCGAACGAGGCGCACCGCGAGTTTGAGCTGCCGGAATTGGATGAATCTGAAGTAGAGCGTGAACACGAGTCCGGCGAGTACCAGCCAGAACACGATCCATGGAAATGTGAGTCCGAACACTGTCACTTCGCCGAAAACGAACGTACTCAGCGCGTTCGCGGCCGGCTCGAAAACGCTGTTGATCGCGTTCTCGATACTGCCGAGGATGCCGGTGTCCTGGCCTTCCGCTTGGGCCAGGAGCCCGCTGGCAAGGTCGGCTCCGGAGGCTGCACGAAACAGCACGAAATCTCCTAAGTATGCGCAGAACAGAAGGGAACGGCGAGAATCTTGCTCGGGGCCGGACGGTTAACGAGCGGTAACTTGAGCATCCTGTCCTGTTCGGGCAGAAATATCGCACGTCGGCCCATGAAGGCCGTGTGCAGGCAAATTTGCAGAAAATCACCCGGCGATGTCGAAGACTTCTGGCCAGGCGGAACCGCCGCCGGTCATCATATGAATAAGTTCATAGAAATGACCATTAATTCTGCTCGGCGGGTCCGGCCGGCAGGCTCTGCAAGTCGTCGAAGGCTCACGCGAGATGGTCCGTGAGGCTGCTGCTGGGGTCGTCGAACCAGGCATTGACCGCGTGTTCGCAGGTGGACCACCCGGTTCGGGCGGCCGGTCGCGGCAATGATCTTGCGGTCGCGGTCCGGAGAACGGGCGGTTCTCCTCCACGAGCGGAGCCAGCGAGTACACGTGACAGCCGTTGGACTGGCGCCCGCAGCATCCGACGTTGCTCGAGCACCTGGCGGACGGTGACTACTTCGACCAGGAGGTCATGTCGCGAGTGGGGTACTAGCTGCCGAATCAGGCGTGAATGAAGCGGTACTGCCCCGGCCGTCCGGGCACCCAGCAGCCGTTGCCGGTGCCCGCCTCGCCGGTCTCGTTGGGCAGGGCAAGCACAGCGTCAAGGACGCCGTTGACGTCACCGTGCTCGCGCCACAGCACCGTTTTCGGAGCCATAATGTCCGGCTCGTCGACCGGCATCCGGGTGGCGGTGACGTCGTTCTCCGCATGCAGCTGCACCAGGTCGATCACGCCGTCGTGCACCCGGACGCCGACGACGGCCTGCACCTGGCCTTCGGTGTTGGTCGGGTGGAGGAACTGGAATCCGCGGTCGATCAGTTCGACCAAGCGGTCGCTGATGGGATCCGACTGTGCGGTCATCGGACCCTTTCCTCGCCGCAATCGGGCGACTGCCAATCCAGCTTGCCGTCCCACCGGCGCCTGTCGCGCCGACGAGTCACTCGCGTTCCGGAAATGACCCCCGCCATCGCTCTGCCTCTTCACGCTGAGGATGCATTTGCACATGCATCAGTTCGTGAGCGCACACTATTCAGCGCCGACGGCGCTGGCAAGTGTCCATTCGGGTGGGTGGCACCCCTCCGTGTGCGCCGCCGGGGTGCGCTCGACTCGGTATCACCCGGACGACCCACCGGGTCGTGATCGGGATGGCAAGCGGTAGGGAATCGGTGTGGCGACGGTCACGCGGGGTACGGCGAAAGGCGGAAGTTGGGGTGCACCGGGTGGTCCTGGGTATCTCTCGCCCGCCATGGGGATCCCGGCGTCGGCTCGGCTACCTCGCGGCGTTCGCTGCAACCGGCTCCCGCGCCGCCGTGAACTGGCCAAGACAGCGTTCATCCGACGCTCGGTGGCACCGGTGTCGGGATCGCACCTGGCCCGTTGCAGTTCGCGGCGAGCCATCACGATCTGCACCGTCGACAAGGTGATCCGCGACGTCCTCTCGCCCCGGCCACGGATGCCCGTCGCCGGATGGGTCGTTCACCGCTGGGTGCTCGTCGTGCGCAAGCGCTCACGAAGCGGTATTTTCCCTGGTCAGAATCGATTCTCCGGATTGTGGGACGGACGCGGGCGAACCGCTGATCGACCGGTTTCGACCCCTCGCGGCATGGCGCTCCATCTGCGTCGGGGGCAGCGGTTAGATTGGGGCTTCAGCCGGCCTCGCGGGGGCCATCGGCGAGCGGTGCGGGAGGTAGTTGCAGGCGATGTCCGACAGCTCGTTCGTCCATCTTCACGTTCACACCGAGTACTCGATGCTCGACGGTGCCGCGAAGATCGGGCCGCTGTTTGCCGAGGCCGAGCGGTTGGGCATGCCGGCCGTGGGCATGACCGACCACGGCAACATGTACGGCGCCGACGAGTTCTATCAACAGGCGGTCAAGGCGGGCATCAAGCCGATCATCGGCATCGAGGCGTACGTGGCGCCGCAGAGCCGCCACCACAAGAAGCCGGTCTTCTGGGGCCAGACCAACCAGCGCGACACCGACGAGTTCGGTGAGGGCGGCGACGTCTCCGGTGGCGGTGCCTACACGCACATGACGATGCTCGCGGAGAACGCGCAGGGCCTGCGGAACCTGTTCACGCTGTCCTCGCTGGCCAGCATCGAGGGCTACTACCGCAAGCCCCGGATGGACAAGGAACTGATCGCCGAGCACGCCGAGGGCATCATCGCCACCACCGGGTGTCCGTCCGGCGAGGTGCAGACCAGGCTGCGGCTGGGGCAGAAGGACGAGGCGCTCGCCGCCGCCGCCGAGTACCGGGACATCTTCGGCAAGGGCAACTTCTTCCTCGAGCTGATGGACCACGGCCTGCCGATCGAGCGCGCCGTCCGCGAGGGCCTGCTGGAGATCGGCCGCAAGCTCGACCTGCCGCCGTTGGCCACGAACGACTCGCACTACGTCACCAAGGACCAGGCGGACCCGCACGCCGCGTTGCTGTGCGTGCAGTCCGGCAAGACGCTCAACGACCCGAACCGCTTCAAGTTCGACGGCGACGGCTACTACTTGAAGTCGGCCGACGAGATGCGCGAGTTCTGGGACGCCGAGGTCCCCGGCGCGTGCGACAGCACGTTGTTGATCGCCGAGCGGGTGCAGTCCTACGAAGAGGTCTACGCCCACCGGGATCTGATGCCGCGTTACGAGGTGCCGGAAGGGCACACCGAGGCGTCGTGGCTGCACCACGAGGTCATGGAGGGCCTCAAGCGCCGGTTCCCGGACGGCGTTCCGGACGGCTACATCGAGCGTGCCGAGCACGAGTTGAAGGTCATCGAGGAGAAGGGCTTCCCCGCCTACTTCCTGGTGGTCGGTGACCTGGTCCGCTATGCGCGCAGTGTCGGCATCCGGGTCGGCCCCGGTCGTGGGTCGGCGGCCGGGTCGCTGGTGGCCTACGCGCTGGGCATCACCAACATCGACCCGATCCCGCACGGTCTGCTGTTCGAGCGGTTCCTCAACCCCGAGCGCGTGTCGATGCCGGACATCGACATCGACTTCGACGACCGCCGCCGCGGCGAGATGATCCGCTACGCCACCGAGAAGTACGGCTCGGACAAGGTCGCGCAGGTCATCACGTTCGGCACGATCAAGACGAAGGCGGCGATCAAGGACGCCGCGCGCGTGCACTTCGGTCAGCCGGGTTACGCGATCGCGGACAAGATCACCAAGGCGTTGCCGCCGCCGATCATGGCCAAGGACATTCCGCTGTCCGGCATCGTCGACCCACAGCACGAGCGGTACGGCGAGGCCGCCGAGGTGCGGTCGCTGATCGAGAACGACCCCGAGGTCAAGACGATCTTCGAGACGGCCCGCGGCCTGGAGGGCCTGATCCGCAACGCGGGTGTGCACGCGTGCGCGGTCATCATGTCGAGCGAGCCGTTGATGGAAGTCATCCCGCTGTGGATGCGCGACGACGGCGCGATCATCACCGGCTGGGACTATCCGTCGTGCGAGGCCATCGGCCTGCTGAAGATGGACTTCCTCGGCCTGCGGAACCTGACCGTCATCGGCGACGCGATCGACAACATCAAGGCCAACCGCGGCGAGGAGATCGACCTCGACACCCTGCCGCTGGACGACAAGAAGACGTTCGAGCTGCTCGGCCGCGGCGACAGCCTCGGCGTGTTCCAGCTCGACGGTGGCGCCATGCGGGACCTGCTGCGCCGCATGCAGCCGACCGAGTTCAACGACATCACCGCGGTCAACGCGCTGTACCGGCCCGGCCCGATGGCGATGAACACGCACAACAACTACGCGGACCGCAAGAACGGCCGGCAGGAGATCACGCCGATCCACCCGGAGCTGGAGGAGCCGCTCCACGACATCCTGGCCGAGACCTACGGTCTGATCGTCTACCAAGAGCAGATCATGCAGATCGCGCAGAAGGTCGCCGGCTACTCGATGGGCCGAGCGGACATTCTGCGGCGCGCGATGGGCAAGAAGAAGAAGGAAGTCCTCGAGCAGGAGTTCACCGGTTTCGCCGAGGGCATGCGCGCCAACGGCTACTCCGAGGACGCGATCAAGACGCTGTGGGAGACGGTCCTGCCGTTCGCCGGCTACGCGTTCAACAAGTCGCACGCTGCCGGGTACGCGCTGGTCGGGTACTGGACGGCCTACCTGAAGGCGAACTACCCCGCGGAGTACATGGCCGCGCTGCTCACCTCGGTGGCGGACAACAAGGACAAGTCCGCGGTCTATCTGTCCGAGTGCCGCAGGCTCGGCATCAAGGTGCTGCCGCCGGACGTCAACGAATCGGTGGAACGCTTCTCGGCGGTCGGTGACGACATTCGCTTCGGCCTCGGCGCGGTGCGCAACGTCGGCGCGAACGTGGTGCAGTCGATCATCGCCACCCGTGAGGAGAAGGGGAAGTACTCCTCGTTCACCGACTTCATGGACAAGTCGGACCTGGTGGTGTGCAACAAGCGCGTCCTCGAGTCGCTGATCAAGGCGGGCGCGTTCGACTCGCTGGGCAACACCCGCCTGTCGCTGATCCAATGCCACGAGGAAGCCGTCGAGGCCGTCGTGCCGCTCAAGCGGCAGGAGGCCATGGGGCAGTTCGACCTGTTCGGTGGTTTCGGCGACGCCGAGGAACAACAGGAGACCGGCCACTCGCCGCTGGCCCACCTGAAGTTCACCGACGAGGAATACCCGCGCAAGCAGAAGCTCGGCTACGAGCGGGAGATGCTCGGCCTGTACGTGTCCGGGCATCCGCTGGACGGTGCCGAGCGCATCCTGCGCAAGCACGCGCCGAAACCGATCGCGGCGATCCTGGCCGACCCGCCCAAGGAAGGCGAGATCGTCATCTCCGGGCTGATCACCAGCATGGAACGCCGGGTGAACAAGAACGGCGAGCCGTGGGCGATCTGCACGGTGGAGGACCTGGACGCCGGCCTCGAGGTGTTGTTCTTCCCCAAGGCGTACGCGATCTTCGCCGCCGAGCTGCACGAGGACAACGCCGTCCTGGTCAAGGGCAGGGTGAACTGGCGCGAGGACAAGATGTCGGTCTTCGGCGGCGCGGTCGCCCCGCTCGACCTGTCGAACGTCGAGATGGGCGGGGAGGAAGAGCCGTTCGTGCTGCAAGCCGCCGCGGACAAGCTGGACGCCGCCGTGGTCACCGAGCTCAAGCGCACCCTCGAGGTGCACAAGGGCGACACCCCCGTGCAGCTCAAGCTGGTCGGCGGCAAGCACGAGACGCTGCTCGCGCTGGACAACTTCTCGGTCCGGCCGAGCCCGTCGTTGCTGGGTGAGCTGAAAGCGATCCCGGGCATCAGCGTCGCCAAGTCCGCGGTGAAGTCGGTCTGACGGTCCGCGAAGACCGCGCTGAGACCAGACATCGGCCCCGTGTGGACGTCGCTGCGATCGCGCTGACCTCGCCGCGAATGCGTCGGTGGGTCACAGCCGGGACGCCGCGAAGTCTGCGGAGCGATCGGCATCAGCGCGGGGCGGGCTGACGCCACTGTGAAGCTCGCCGGTGAGATCAGGCTGACAGGCCGCGAGGACCGTCAGGCGATCGGCATCAGCGTCGTGCGGGTCGTGGTGCCGTCGGGCTGACGCCACCGCGAAGGTAGGGCTACCCGGAGCACCGGGTGGGGTAGACCTCAGGGTCAATTCGGGGATCTTCCGGATGGGCTCTGACCTGCGGATTCGCCACCGTAATAGGCATGGCGAACATCGTTGTGGCACCCGCGCCGGTCGCATCGGCCCACCCATCCGTCCCTCGGTTGTCCTGGCCGCACCCGTTGGCGGTCGGGCGGTTCCTCGGCCTGACCGGCGTGGCAGGCGCCTTCGCGTTCATGCTCCTGCTGCACCTGTTCGCCGGATCCGCCATCCAGCCGGTGACCGAGACGCTGTCGAACGCCGTCTTCGCCCCGCAGGTCGGATGGATGTTCCCGGCCGGAGTGTTGAGCATGGCGGTCGGCGGGGTCGGCGTGATCACCACGCTGCGCGCCAGCGGCCTACCCATCGGCCGCGTGGCCATGCTGGGGGCGTGGCTGACCGCTCTGGGGTTGTTCCTGGTTGCGTTGTTCCCCACCGACCCGATCGGCCACGCGTCACTGTCGGCGCAGATCCACCGCTACGCCGCCGCGGTCGCCTTGGTCGCCGTGCCGGTCGTCGCGCTGCTGGTGGCGGCCGTCCTTCCGCGGGGACAGCGCGGCAGGCGAATGCTGCAAGCGGCCGCGATGGTCACCGGGGCGATCGTTCTGCTCACCGGCGTGGCGATCTTTCTCCCCGGCACCTTCGATCCGGTCCGCGGGGTGATCCAGCGAGTCCAGCTGATCAGCGAGCTGCTCGTGCTGGCGTTGCTGATCCAGCTGTCGGTGCGCTGCGCGCAGCATGGCCGACGTCACTGAACCGGGCACCGGCGGTCGGATAACGTTCGGCTATGCCTATCTACTCCTTCGAGGGGAAAACCCCGCGGGTGCATCCGGACGCCTGGGTCGCTCCGACCGCGACGCTGATCGGTGACGTCGAGGTAGGCGCGGGCGCGTCGATCTGGTACGGCGCGGTGCTGCGCGCGGACTTCGGCCGCATCGTCGTCGGCGAGGGCGCCAACATCCAGGACAACGCCGTGGTGCACGTCAACGACGGCGTGTGCGAGATCGGCAAGAACGTCACCGTCGGCCACCAGGTGCTGGTGCACGACTGCACCGTCGGCGAGCAGGCGCTGATCGGCAACGGGGCGACCGTGCTGGACAAGGCGGTGATCGGCAAGAAGGCGATGGTCGCCGCAGGAGCGGTGGTCACGCCCAACACCGAGGTGCCCCCGGAGTCGATCGCGATGGGCGCGCCCGCCAAGAAGATCCAGCCGCTGAGCGAGTCGCAGCGCGGTTGGGTGGAGTTCAACGCCACGGTCTACCAGCAGATGGCGCGCAGGCATCGGGACGGCATCGCGCCGGTCGACGAGGGCTGACCGGCACCGCGTGGTGCACCTCGCAGCGGTGCGACCCGAGTGCCGGTAGGGCGCTAGGCTCGGCTGCATGACGCACCAGCCGCAGATTTCCACCCTGTCCGCCACCGACCCCGAGGTGGCAGGCCTGATCGAGGCCGAAGCGCAACGCCAGCACGACAAGATCCGCATGATCGCGTCGGAGAACTACGTCTCCGAGGCCGTGCTGGAAGCGACCGGCACGGTGCTGACCAACAAGTACTCCGAGGGGTACGCGGGCAAGCGCTACTACGAGGGTCAGCAGGTCATCGACCAGATCGAGCAGCTGGCCATCGAGCGCGCGAAAGCGGTGTTCGGGGTCGAGCACGCCAACGTGCAGCCGTACTCCGGTTCGCCTGCGAACCTCGCGGTCTACCTGGCGTTCGCCAAGCCGGGCGACAAGGTCATGGGCATGGCGCTGCCCGACGGTGGACACCTGACCCACGGCTGGGGCGTGTCGGCCACGGGTAAGTGGTTCGACCCGGTGCGCTACGGGGTGCGCAAGGACACCGGCCGGGTGGACATGGACCAGGTGCGCGAGCTCGCGCTCGAGCACCGGCCGAAGGTGATCTTCTGCGGCGGCACGGCCATCCCGCGAACCATCGACTTCCCCGCATTCGCCGAGATCGCGCGCGAGGTGGACGCGGTCCTGGTGGCCGACATCGCGCACATCGCGGGCCTGGTCGCCGGTGGTGCGCACCCGTCGCCGGTGGGCCACGCGCCGGTGATCACCACGACGACGCACAAGACGCTGCGCGGCCCGCGCGGCGCCATGATCCTCACCGACGCCGAACACGCCAAGGCGATCGACAAGGCGGTGTTCCCCGGCCTGCAGGGCGGACCGCACAACCACACCACGGCGGCCATCGCCGTCGCGCTGCACGAGGCGCAGCAGCCGTCGTTCTCCGAGTACGCGCACACCGTGGTGGCCAACGCGAAGGCGCTGGCCGAGGCGATGATCGAGCGCGGCTTCGAGCTCGTGTCCGGCGGCACCGACAACCACCTGCTGCTGGTCGACCTGACGTCGAAGAACATCGGCGGCAAGCCCGCAGCGCAGGCGCTGGACCGCGCGGGCATCGAGCTGAACTACAACACGGTGCCGTTCGATCCGCGCAAGCCGTTCGACCCGTCCGGGATCCGCCTGGGAACCGGCGCTCTGACCACGCGAGGCCTCAAGCCGGAGCACCAGCCGCAGATCGCCGAGTGGATCGACCGCGCGGTCGCGGCCGCGGTGGCCGGGGACGAGCCCGCCATCGAGAAGATCGCCGCCGAGGTGCGGGAGCTGCTCGCGAGCTTCCCCATGCCCGGCTACCTGGTCTGAGACCACGAGAAAACGCCCCGGCCGAGAGCCGGGGCGTTTTTCTTCGCCGACAAGTCAGGCGTCGTGGTTGCCGTCGCCGGCCTCCTCGTCCGCCTTCTGCTGCTGGGCGCGCTCGTACGACGCGCGGATCTCGGCCTCCGCTTCGGCCCGGCCGACCCACTTGGCGCCTTCGACGCTCTTGCCCGGCTCCAGATCCTTGTACACCTCGAAGAAGTGCTGGATCTCCATCCGGTGATAGGTGTCCAGGTGGTGAATGTCCCGCATGTGCTCGGTGCGCGGGTCCTCGGCGGGGACGCACAGCACCTTGTCGTCGCCGCCCTTCTCGTCGGTCATCCGGAACATGCCGATCGCTCGTGCTCGGATCAGGCAGCCGGGGAACGTCGGCTCCTGGACCAGCACCAGCGCGTCCAGCGGGTCGCCGTCCATGCCGAGCGTGTCGTCGATGAAGCCGTAGTCGGCCGGGTACTGCGTGGCGGTGAACAGCGTGCGGTCCAGCTTGATCCGGCCGGTCCGGTGGTCCAGTTCGTACTTGTTGCGTTCCCCTTTGGGGATCTCGATCGTGACGTCGAACTCCATCTTTCTCCTTCGTCGCAGCCGGCCGGAGGGCAACGTGCACGGGTGTCCGTGCGTCACTCGAGCGACCACCTTCATCCGCCCGCGCTGCCGGACGCGTGGCGTGTCTAGTGTGGACCAGGCACGGGGCGGTTGCACCAAGAGGCACGGCGAGGGAGACATAGGTGACAGGTGAGCGCGGAGACGGCCAGGCGCGGGACGAATGGCCGACCGACGATCTGGATGCCCAGCAGTCTCCGCCGCCACGGCAGCAACCGCCACGGTATCCGCCGGGCTACGTGCGCCCGCCGGGCGAAGGGCTGCCGTTCCAGCCGCCGCAAGGACCCCCGCCGCCCAGGCAAGGGCCGCCGCGTCCCCCCAGCGAGGTTCCCGAGGTGCCGCTGCACGCGATGCCCACCCGCATCGTGCCCGCGGTGAACCTGCCGCCCAAGCCCACGGCGACGGAGCCCGAGCCGGAGCAGAAGCCGCGGAAGAGCCGACGCAAGCTGATCATCGCGCTCGCGGTGATCGTCGTGCTGCTCGCCGCCGCGGCGGTGGCGCTCACCCGGCCCGAGGTCGCCAACCGGCTCATGCTGCCGTGGGCGCCGAACAAGCCGAAGGGCGACGAGCCCGCGCCGGTGGCGGTGCAGCGCAGCATCACCACGCCGAAGGCGAAGCAGCAGCCGACCAGCGACGGGGTCTCGCAGGCGCTCGGCTCGGTGGCGGACGATCCGGCGCTCGGTTCGCTCTCCGGGGCCGTCGTCGACCCGAAGTCCGGTGACGTGTTGTGGGAGCGCGATCCCGATCGGCCGCTGGCGCCCGCGTCGACGTTGAAGGTGCTGACCGCCGCGGCCGCGTTGCTCGAGCTCGGCAGCGACGCCAGGTTGACCACGACGGTGGTGGAGGGCGATCAGGGCGAAGTGATCCTGGTCGGCGGCGGCGACCCGACGTTGACGGCGTTGAAAGACGCCGACGACTCGTTCTACCCGGGAGCGGCGACGCTGGACGAGCTGGCCGCCCAGGTTCGCAAAGCCACCGGCGGTGATGTCAAGACCGTCTCCGTCGACGTCGGTGCGTTCAGCGGCCCGACCACCGGGCCTGGCTGGGCGTCCGAGGACGCGCCGTCGACCTACGCCGCCCCGGTCGAGGCCGCGATGCTCGACGGCGGCAGGCAGAACCCGCGCGAATTCGACTCGATGCGCACCGGCGACCCCGCGGGGCACGTCGCCAAGGAGCTCGCCGACCGGCTGAACGCCCAGGTCGGCTCGACCGACGCGACCGCTCCGGAAGGCGCCAAGACGCTGGGCAAGGTGCAGTCGGCGCCGTTGGACGAGCTGGTCGCGATCGCCCTCACCGACTCGGACAACGTGCTGGCCGAGGCGCTGGCTCGCTGGGTGGCCCGCGAGGTCGGCGAGGAACCGTCGTTCGCCGGCGGCGCGCAAGCCGTCCGATCGGTGCTGGAGAAGGCCGGCTTCTCGCTGGACGGCCTCGAGCTGACCGATGCCAGCGGCCTGTCCACCCGCAACAAGGTCCCGGCACGCCTGCTGACCGACATCCTGGCCGCGGCGGCCGGTGACGGCGAGCAAGCGGCCAAACTGCGGCCGTTGGTCGAGGGACTCCCGGTCGCAGGCGGCACCGGCACGCTGTCGGACCGGTACGTCGACGGCGAGGCCGAGCAGGCGAAGGGCTGGGTGCGGGCCAAGACCGGCACCCTGGACGGCGTCAACACACTCGCCGGCACGGTGCTCACCGAGGACGGCTCGGTGCTGGTGTTCGCGTTGATGTCGTCGGGAACCAATCCGTTGGACGCCCGGCCCGCATTGGACGAGGTTGCCGCGGCTCTGCGTGCCTGTGGCTGTTCATAAGCGGGTAGCGTCGAGGCTGTGAGTGAGCCGACTACCCGAGGCGAGTCCGCCGGCCCCGCGTTGGTCGACTGGGACATCGCCGCATCGACCGCCGCGGTGTTCGTCGGCGGCGGTCCCGCGGTACCGCCCGCCGAGGCGCAGGAGGCCGTCGCCGAGCTGACCCGGTTGGCCCGCGCGGCCGAACACCACGTGCGCGAGCTGACCGGGATGGGCGCGGGTCTGCCGATCCCGGAGGCCGTGGTGCTGGACCGGCGAGCCTGGGTGAAGGCAGCGGCGAGTGGACTGGACGCGTTGACCTCGCGAGCCTTGGCCGCCCAGCCACAGACTGCGGAAGCCATGACGGGCAAGCGAGTGATGGCCAAGAGCGCGGGGGTGCAGACCGGCCTCGCGCTGGCGTTCCTCGGCACCAAGGTGCTCGGCCAGTACGAGCCGTTCGGGCAGGACGGCAGTGGCGGAAGGCTGCTGCTCGTGGCGCCGAACATCGTGCACGCCGAGCGGGCGCTGAACGTCCCCGCGGAGGAGTTCCGGCTGTGGGTGTGCCTGCACGAGACCACCCACCGGTTGCAGTTCTCCGCCGTGTCGTGGCTGACCGACTACTTCGTCGACGAGGTGGGCCGGTTCATCGCAGGCATCGAGGACGGCCAGTCGAACTTCTTCAGCCGCATCCCGGACGTCATCCGGTCGGCCCGCGGCGGAACGCTCGGTTTGGTCGAGGCGATGCAGTCGCCGTCCCAGCGCCGCGCGTTCGACCGACTGGTGGCGTTGTCGACCCTGCTGGAAGGGCACGCCGACTTCGTCATGGACGCGGTCGGCCCGCAGGTGGTGCCCTCGGTGGTCAAGATTCGCCGCCGGTTCACCGAACGCCGCAAGGGCGGCAGCTTGCTCGATCGTTTGCTGCGCGTCCTGTTGGGGGTCGACGCCAAGATTCAGCAGTACGAGCAGGGTGGCGCGTTCGCCCGCCATGTGCACGAGCGTGTGGGCATGGAGGGCCTCAACGCGGTGTGGCGCTCGCCGAACACCTTGCCGACCAGAGCAGAGATTTCCGCACCGGACGCATGGCTACGCAGGATCAACCCGTAAAACACGCCGAGACCTCGCCTCATCGACCCGGCGCAGCGTCGTTGCAGGTCCGTGCCGCCGTCCGCACGCTGCTGGACGAGGCGAACGTGGAGGGGCCGGTCGGCGTGGCCGTCTCCGGCGGCGCGGATTCGCTCGCCCTCGCCGCAGCCGCCACCGCGACCGGTCGCGAGGTGCATGCCGTGGTGGTCGATCACGGTTTGCAGGAGGGGTCGTCCGAGGTTGCCGAGGTCGCCGCGATTGCGGCACACAAGCTCGGGGTGACGACGGCGAAGGTGGTTCCGGTGCAGGTCACCGGGCGGGGAGGGCTCGAGGCGGCGGCCCGTCGGGCGCGCTATGCCGCGTTGATCGAGGCGCTGCCGAACATGCCGGTGCTGCTCGGACACACCAGGGACGACCAGGCGGAGACGGTGCTGCTCGGCCTCGGCCGCGGCTCCGGGCCGCGGTCGATCGCGGGCATGCGGCCGATCGACTGGCCGTGGTTGCGGCCGCTGTTGGACGTGCCGCGGTCGGTGACGGTGCAGTCGTGCGCCGAACTCGGTGTCGAGCCGTGGCAGGACCCGCACAACTCGGACCCCTCGTTCACCCGCGTGCGGCTGCGCAGCGAGGTCATTCCGCTCCTCGACGACGTCCTGCAGGGTGGCGTGGTCGGCGCGCTCGCCCGTACGGCCAAGCAAGTCCGCGAAGACCTCGAGGCGCTGGACGCGCTGGCCGAGGACCTGCTGAGCGCCGCGCGGCTGCCCAGCGGTGAACTGGACGTCGATCCACTGGCCGCCGCGCATCCCGCGATCCGCCGCCGCGCGCTGCGCCGATGGCTGCTCGATCTCGGGGCGCGCGACCTCACCGAAGGCCACTTGCGCGCGGTCGACGAACTGGTGGGCAGGTGGCGAGGACAAGGGGGCGTGTGGCTTCCTGGAGACTTGGTAGCGGTCAGGGCGCGTGGCAGGCTTGCGCTGGCCGGCAGTCGGGAGCGTTGAAGCGAGGAGTGCGGATGAACGACGGTGGGGCCAAGGCACCCGCACCGGACGCGGCCCACGGGCCGTACGAGGGCGAGATCGCCGACGTACTGATCACCGAACAGCAGATCCGGGACAAGACGGCCGAACTCGCCAACAAGGTGGCGGCCGACTATCGCGGCATCGTCGCCGAGGGGGAGGACCTGCTGCTGGTCGGGGTGCTCAAGGGCGCGGTCATGTTCATGACCGACTTCGCCAGGGCACTGCCGATCCCCGCGCAACTGGAGTTCATGGCGGTCAGCTCGTACGGGTCGTCCACGTCGTCGTCCGGCGTGGTGCGCATCCTCAAGGACCTGGACCGCGACATCGCGGGCAGGCACGTGCTGATCGTGGAGGACATCGTCGACTCCGGGCTGACGCTGTCGTGGCTGCTGCGCAACCTGGCCACCCGCAACCCGGCGTCGCTGGCGGTGTGCTCGCTGCTGCGGAAACCGGAAGCGGTGAAGGTCGACGTGCCGGTCTCCTACGTGGGCTTCGACATCCCGAACGAGTTCGTGGTCGGCTACGGACTGGACTATGCGGAGCGTTACCGGGACCTGCCGTTCATCGGCACGCTCGACCCGAAAATGTACGCAGCGTGACGGCTTTTCCCGTCGGATCTGACGCCGTTGCTTTGCCGCTTGCGATCGGGAACCCTGATCGCCGTGAATGCGTCATAACGGCACAACAGGTGCGTTAACCTAAGCGAACAGGTGCCGCGCTGCGGGGCGCGGACTGGGGAACAGGGGAGAGTGACCATGGCCAAGACCCTCGCAGACGCGGAGGCGTTCGCCAGGGCTGCCGCTGAAGGCCAGATCGGCATCGATCCGGATGCCGCCAGGTCGGTACTCAGCAAGATTCGCACCGGCAAGGACCAGGTGGAAGAGCTGCTCCGCGCGTCCGCGTCGCTGCACACCAAGCCGCAGCTGGGGGCCAACCCGGTCGGCACCGCGATGGCGAAGAAGTGTGCCGACCGCGCGGCGGGCAGCGACGACTCCTACGAGCAGGCGCTGCGGAACTTGTATGCGCACTACGACAAGGTCGAGCGTGCCTTGGTCGCGGCCATCAAGAACTACGAGGAGATGGAGGCCGCGGGTGCCGACTCCTTCCGGCGGCAACTGTGATGTGCCACCCGCCCAGCCAACCGTCCTTCGTGTCCACTAGCAGGGGGAATCGTGTACGAGTCCACTGAGCAGCCGGGCGGCCACGACACACCAGCGCCCGGGCAGCCGACGCAGGATCTCCTCGGCGACAACTCCACCGCCGAGGCGCTGGTCCGCAACGCGCAGCGCAACCGCGACGACTTCCACTACGGCGACGACCGCGCGATCAGCAACCCGCCGAACTGGCCGTCGTACTCCAGCCGCGAGCTGTACGAGGGCGCGGTCAACAACAACGACCCGGGGTCGGCCGAGGAGCTCGGCGCACTGTGGATGTCGCAGGGCAAGCAGCTGAGCGAAGCCGCGGACGCGCTCTACGAGGCGATCACCCAGCTCGGCGGCGTGTGGGTCGGTAAGGCCTCCGGCGCCGCGCAAGGTGCGTTGGTCGGCGTGGCCAACGCCAGCAGCACGGCGGGCGACGCCGCGCGCACCATGGGCAAGCGGATGCAGGACCAGGCGCTGGCGGCCGCCGAGGTGAAGAAGATGCCGCCGCCCAAGGACTTCGACGTCGACCGCGCGCTGGCGGCCAGCCTGGCCGGTGGTCCCGCGGCGCTGGCGGCGGACATGAAGAAGCAGGCCGACGAGGCACGCGCGGTGCAGCAGGAGCAGCAGCGCTACATGAACGCCTACACCAAGGCGATGGCCGAGGTGGACTCGTCGACGCCGAGCTTCGCTCCGGAGTCGATCGGCCTGAAGCCGGTCGAGCAGGAGCACAGCGCCACCAGCTCGCGCTCGCAGGTGCACGGCTTCGGCGGTGGCGAGAGCCGCAACCTGTCCAGCATCGGCGGCAATGTCGACGGCATGAACGTCAACAAGCTGAGCGCAGGCAACTTCCACGCGGGCTCCGGCAGCGGCAGCCACGGTGGATCCGGTGCGATCTTCGCCGACGACGTGCGGCGCGCGGCGCATGAGGGACCGGTCAGCGCCAGCGGCACGGCACAGGTCACCAACCAGGGCTCCGGCCCGAGCACGGGTGCCGCGCTGGGCACCGCTGCGCTGGGTGCCGGGCTCGGCTACGCCGGGGCGAAGGCGTTCAACAAGGCAGGTGGCAGGCACCAGGCGCGCAAGTTCGACGAGCCGGAGCCGCAGGAGTACGTGGCCGAGGGCGCCAAGACCACCGCGATGGACCCCGACGAGCTCGCCGCGCAGGGCGCCGCCACCGGTACCGCCCAGGTGCCCGAGCCGAACCAGCCGCTGCCGAATCCGGCGCAGCCGGGTGCCACGTCCGCCGTGGCCGCCGGCGACCCGCAGCACCAGCAGCAGATGCAGGCGAAGGCGGCGCAGGCGCAGATGTTCCAGCAGCAGCAGGCCGCCGCGATGCAGCCGGGCCCGGTGCAGCCGATGGGTGGCACCGCGGGCATGGGCGGCGGAATGGCCGGTGCTGCCGGAGCGGGCGCAGGCGAGGCGGAGGACAAGGAGCACAAGGCGGCCTCGTACCTCATCCAGCCGGACCCGGACGACGTGTTCGGCCCCACGGAAGCCGTCACCTCCGGTGTCATCGGGGCGGACTTCGAGGACGACGACGAGTAGCGCTGGGCCGGCTTACCGATGAATCAGCCCGCATCGCGGCCGATCACCGCGTTGGAATTCGATTTCCTGTGGGAGTTGGCCGAGCTGGGCGAGGTGCCGTACCCACTGGTGCGCAAGTCGCATGGCAAGACCATGGACGAGCGCGCCCACCTGCGCCGTCAGGTGCTGGCGGACCTCGCCCGGCGCGGTATCGTCGACGGCAACGGTCACCTGGAGCCGCAGCTGGCCGGGTACTTCGAAGTACTCGCCGGTGGTGAGCTGACGGTCGACTCGGTGCACATCCCGGATCAGGGCGCCAAGGCGGTGCTGGCCGTGGTCGGTTCGCTGCAGGGGCGCGGATTGCTCGCCGTGCAGGACGAGCGGGGCCTGTGGCTCAAGGAGGTCCCGCACGACGCATTGGCCAGCACGATCGTCTCGCTGCTCCCGCCGGGGCCGCGTGGCACGCTGCGCTCCATCACGATGCCGGTCGAGCAGCTGATGAGCGGCGCAGGCGCGGACTTCATGCAGCGCAAGGACCCGTCCGGCGAGTCCGGCGCGGCCGCGGAGGACCGCAAGATCCTCGCGCAGCTGCACGCCGAGGAGCGGATCCGTGGCGGGCAGATCGGCGCGAACGTCCGCACCGAAGTGGGCACGAAGTCGCGGTCGCCGGTGCTGAGCTGGTTCGACACCGCGTCGGGCCGCTATCTGACCAGGGCGAGTACGGGCAGCGACGGCCGCGAGTGGATCACCATCGCGCCTGCCGACGCGGCCACGCTGCGACAACGCATCAACGAGATGATCGGCGGGGTGCAGCGCACGGACAGGGAGGTCGTGTGAGCGAGCGTTTCCTCACCCCGATGCAGTTCGATTTCCTGTGGGAGCAGCTGCGGCTCGGCGAGTATCCGTATCCACTGCAGGTGCGATCGCACGGCAAGACGATGGACGAGCGCATCCACCTGCGGCACCGCGTGGAGCAGGAGCTGAAGTCGCTCGGGGTGAAGAACTCCTACGGCGAGGTGGATCCGCAGCTGGACACGTGGCTGCGGACGTTCGCGTTCCCCCGGGTGAGCGTGGACGCCGCGCACATCCCCGAGTTCAAGCACCCGCCGGTGTGTGCCGTGGCCGCCAGTGACGGCGAGAACGCCGTGCTGGTGAAGCAGACGCAGGACGGCATCAGCTTCCGCCCGATCTTCCCGGAGGCGCTGGCGTCGGAGATCATCTCGCTGCTGCCGCCCGGCGAGCGGGGTACGGCCCGGTCCATCACGTTGTCGTTGGACGACGCGCTGCGGACCAAGCCCGCGCTGGTCAAGGTCGGCGGGCCGGAGGAGAAGAGCGAGGAGAAGGAGAAGGCCGAGGCGCAGTCGAAGTCCCGGTTCGGCCTGTTCCGTAAGGAACCGGAGAAGCCCAAGCCGGAGCCGCCCAGGCGCAGGCCGCTGTCCGAGCGCACCGCAGGCAGCCCGCAGGAGGACTACGCGATGCTGCTTGCCCAGCCGCGGCTGCGCGGTGGTCAGTTGGCCGCGAACGCCAGGGACGAGGCGGGCCGCAAGTTCCGCTCGCCTGCCCTGGCCTGGTTCGACACGGTCACCGGCCGCTACCTCAGCCTGTCCCGGACCGGTCCGGACGGCCACGAGTGGATCACCGTGTCCGGTGCGGATGTCAAGACGTTGCGCAGCAGGCTGGCCGAACTGGTGTCGTCGGTGCAGGCGCAGGCGAGCTGATGCCGGGATCGGTTGACGGGCCCGGTGGAACCTCAGGCAGGATTGCGACGTTATAAAAACAACGTGTCGTGTTCTGGGCTGTCCAGCTGCGCGCGTGTGCGGGTAGGAGTAGCTTCCGCGAGGGCGGTACGCTGGTAGGACGTGGTGTCTGCCCGCCTTTTCCAGGGTATGCACGCGCCGTGATGGCAGTCCGCGCAATCAGGGAGGTCAAGGCCGCCGAGGCCGATCAGCATGGACCGTAAGCGCCTGCTCAAGAACCCCCTGCTATGGCTCGTCGTCGCCATCGCAGCGTTCTTCGTGATCTCCACCCTCACCGACGAGAACCGTGACTACACCGCGGTGCCCACGTCGCAGGCGATGCAGCAGATCTCCGCGGACAACGTCAAGGAAGCCGTCCAGAAGGACCGCGAGCAGGAGATCCTGCTCACGTTGAAGGAGCCGATCGAGGTCGACGGCCAGCCCGTCGGCAAGATCATTTCCCAGTACCCGGCCGGGGCGGGCGAGGACCTGGTCAACCAGCTGGTCAAGAACAACACCAAGACCACGTCCGAGGTCACGCAGGACTCCATCTGGGGTCAGCTGCTGATCTACATGATCCCGCTCGGCCTGCTGCTGTTGCTGTTGTTCTGGATGATGAACAACGCCCAGGGCGGCGGCAACCGGGTGCTCAACTTCGGCAAGTCCAAGGCCAAGCAGCTGAGCAAGGACATGCCGAAGACGACGTTCGACGACGTCGCGGGCGCGGACGAGGCGGTCGAGGAGCTGGAGGAGATCAAGGACTTCCTGCAGAACCCGGCCCGCTACCAGGCGTTGGGCGCCAAGATCCCGAAGGGCGTGCTGCTGTACGGCCCGCCGGGCACCGGTAAGACGCTGCTGGCACGCGCGGTGGCCGGTGAGGCAGGAGTGCCGTTCTACACCATCTCCGGCTCGGACTTCGTGGAGATGTTCGTCGGTGTCGGTGCCTCCCGGGTGCGGGACCTGTTCGAGCAGGCCAAGCAGAACGCGCCGTGCATCATCTTCGTCGACGAGATCGACGCGGTCGGCCGCCAGCGTGGTGCGGGCCTCGGCGGCGGGCACGACGAGCGCGAGCAGACGCTGAACCAGCTGCTGGTGGAGATGGACGGGTTCGACTCGCGCGGCGGCATCATCCTGATCGCGGCGACGAACCGTCCGGACATCCTGGACCCGGCGCTGCTGCGTCCCGGCCGGTTCGACCGGCAGATCCCGGTGTCCGCGCCGGATCTGCGGGGCCGCCGGGCGATCCTGGAGGTGCACGCCAAGTCCAAGCCGCTGGCGCCGGACGTGAACCTGGACAGCCTGGCCAAGCGCACCGTCGGCATGTCGGGTGCGGACCTGGCCAACGTGCTCAACGAGGCCGCGCTGCTGACCGCGCGGCAGAACGGCACGCAGATCACCGACGCGGCGTTGGAGGAGTCCGTCGACAGAGTGATCGGCGGACCGGCCCGCAAGAGCCGGATCATCTCCGAGAAGGAGAAGAAGATCACCGCCTACCACGAGGGCGGGCACGCGCTGGCCGCGTGGGCGATGCCGGACATCGAGCCGGTGTACAAGCTCACCATTCTGCCGCGCGGACGTACCGGCGGGCACGCCTTGATCGTCCCGGAGGACGACAAGGAGTTGATGACCCGTTCGGAGATGATCGGTCGTCTGGTGTTCGCCATGGGCGGGCGCACCGCGGAGGAGCTGGTCTTCCACGAGCCGACCACCGGTGCCTCGTCAGACATCGAGCAGGCCACCAAGATCGCCAAGGCGATGGTCAAGGAGTACGGCATGAGCGCCCGGCTGGGTGCCGTGAAGTACGGCCAGGAGCAGGGCGATCCGTTCCTCGGTCGCTCCGCGGGCCGCGAGGCGGACTACTCGCTCGAGGTGGCGCACGAGATCGACGAAGAAGTGCGCAAGCTGATCGAGACCGCGCACACCGAGGCCTACGAAGTGCTGTCCACCTACCGCGACGTGCTCGACGACCTGGTGATGGAGCTGCTGGAGAAGGAGACGCTGCACCGCAGGGATCTCGAGCGCATCTTCGCCAAGGTGGAGAAGCGGCCGCGGATCACGGTGTTCAACGAGTTCGGCAAGCGCAAGCCGTCGGACAAGCCGCCGATCAAGACGCCCGCCGAGCTGGCCGCCGAGCGCGGTGAGCCGTGGCCCCCGCCGCAACAGCAGCCGGAGCAGGCAGGCGAGCCGCGTCCGCAGGAGGAGCCGGCCACCCAGCGCGTGGTGACCGCTCCGCCGGAGGAGCAGCCTGCGAACGTGCCCGGTACCAACGGTGGCGGCAACAGCGACAACCCGTACGCGTACCGGCCGGCTGGTGGCAGCAGGTCGAACGGTGGTGCGCCGCCGAACTACGGCGCTCCGCCCGGGTGGCGGCCGGCGACCTGGCCGAAGAACCGCAACCCCGGCACGTACACCCCGCCGCCGACGCCGCCGCACGGCACGGGCAACCAGCCGGGGCAGCATCGACGGGACGACGAGGACGGTCATCATCAACGGTGAGTTCCCGCGGCTGCGGGTGGACGTCAACGAGTACGAGGACGTCATCGAGCCGCGCGAGGAGTCGACGTTCGACGTGGCTCGCGCCGAGAAGGCGGTGCGTGAGCTGCTGCTGGCCTGTGGTGAGGACCCGGACCGGCCCGGTCTGCGGGACACGCCGGCACGGGTGGCGCGGGCCTACCAGGAGCTGTTCGCGGGCCTGCACACCAATCCCGACTCGGTGCTGGACCGCACGTTCGACGAGAGCCACGAAGAGTTGGTGTTGATCACCGACATCCCGATGTTCAGCACGTGCGAGCACCATTTGGTGCCGTTCCACGGGGTGGCGCACGTCGGTTACATTCCCGACGAGCGCGGTCGGGTGGCCGGGCTGTCCAAGATCGCGCGCCTGGTCGATCTGTACGCCAAGCGCCCGCAGGTGCAGGAGCGGCTGACGTCGCAGATCGCCGACGCGCTGGACCGCAAGCTGCAGCCACGCGGGGTGATCGTGGTGATCGAAGCCGAACACTTGTGCATGGCCATGCGGGGTATCCGTAAGCCGGGTGCCCGCACCACGACGTCGGCGGTGCGGGGCATCCTGAAGACGTCTGCTGCCTCCAGGGCGGAGGCGCTTGACCTGATCAAGGCCCGGCGATGAGTTCCCGGTTGCCGCGCCCGGGTCGTTGCGTGGTGATGGGGGTCCTGAACGTGACGCCCGATTCGTTCTCGGACGGCGGGCGGTATCTGCACCTCGACGAGGCGTTGGCGCACGCGGCCACGATGGCCGAGGAAGGCGCGGACCTGATCGACGTCGGCGGGGAGTCCACCAGGCCGGGTGCCGAGCGGGTGGCGGCCGAGGTCGAGCGTGACCGGGTCGTTCCGGTGATCAAGGAGCTGGCCGCGGACGGGCTGGTGCTGTCGGTGGACACCACGCGCGCGGCGGTGGCCGCTGCGGCGTTGGAGGCGGGCGCGGCCGTGATCAACGATGTGTCCGGCGGCTTGGCCGACCCGGAGATGGTGCACGTCGCCGCGGATTCCAAGGCGCCGATCGTGTTGATGCACTGGCGGGGCCACAGCCGTGACATGGACCGGTTGGCCACCTACGACGACGTGGTCACCGATGTGCGGAACGAGTTGAGCCGCCGGGTCGACGCGGCGCTGGCCGCCGGGGTCGCTCCCGAGCAGATCGTGCTGGACCCCGGCCTGGGGTTCGCCAAGCGTGCCGAGCACAACTGGGCGCTGCTGCACCGCCTGGCGGAGATCCGGGAGCTCGGGTTCCCGGTGTTGATCGGAGCTTCCCGCAAGCGCTTCCTGGGCAGTCTGCTCGCCGACGGCGACAGCCCGCGTCAGCCGAGTGGCCGGGAGGACGCCACGACGGCCATCTCGGCGTTGGCGGCGGTCAACGGGGCGTGGGGAGTTCGGGTGCACTCGGTGCGGCCCTCCTTGGACGCCGTGCGGGTCGCGGATGCCTGGGTGCGGGGCGAGCCGTGAGCGATCGCATCACGCTGACCGGATTGCGGGTGCGCGGCAGGCACGGGGTGTTCGAGCACGAGAAGCGGGACGGCCAGGAGTTCGTGGTCGACGTGGTGGTGTGGCTCGATCTCGCCAAGGCAGCCGCGACCGACGACCTGGCGGACACCTTGGACTACGGTGCGCTCGCCGAGCAGGCGGCGGAGATCGTCGGCGGCGAGCCGTGCGACCTGATCGAGACCGTCGCGGAGCGGATCGCCCAGCAGGTGTTGACGGACGCACGGGTGCGCGCCACCGAAGTCACGGTGCACAAGCCTTCCGCGCCGATCCCGCGCCAGTTCGCCGACGTCGCGGTGACGGTTCACCGCAGCCGGGACGAGTCATGACCGAGGCGGTGCTGTCCCTGGGGTCCAATCTCGGGGACCGGCTCGGGTATCTGCAGCTGGCCGTGGACGGTCTCGGCCACCGGGTGCGTGCGGTGTCGCCGGTGTACGAGACCGAGCCGTGGGGTGTCACCGACCAGCCACGGTTCTTGAACGCCGTGGTGCTCGCCGCGGACGAGGCGCTGGATCACTGGGGTTGGCTGCGGATCGCGCAGGAGCTGGAGCAGAAGGCGCACCGGGTGCGTCAGCTCCGCTGGGGTCCACGCACGCTGGACGTCGATGTGGTGTCGGTCGATCGGGTGCGCTCGGACGACCCACGGTTGCTGCTGCCGCATCCCGGCACGCCGGAACGCTCCAGCGTGCTGATTCCGTGGCTGGCGGTGGACCCGGACGCGCAGCTGCCCGGCCACGGGCGGGTGGAGGCGCTGCTGGCGGCACGTCCCGAGGACGAGCGGGCAGGCGTGGTGCTGCGCGAGGATCTGGTTCTGCGCGCCGAGTGACGCCGTCGACCTGGGTGGCCGTCGCCCGTCCTGCGCCGGCGGGGGACTGCCACTGCCCGGCTCGCGCGGGCAGCAAACGACGCGCGATACCGACGCACCTGCGGCCGTCATGCGCGGCACGGTGTGCCGGCCGCGCCGGCGGTGGCGCCGTCCGGGCTCGCGGGCAGCGGCATCGTGCGCCCGACTGCGCGGGAGTCACACCGCCCGGCCACACGGACAGCCGCACCGTCCGGCTATCCAGGCAGCGGCTAGCCGTCACACCGCCCGACGGCATGGGCAGCGACAACACGCCCCGCTCGGGTCGCAAAGCCATCGACTCCACCACTGGCGCGGTGTGTCGCGGCGGGAAGATCTCGTACCTGCCCTCAGGTGGCTACGCTGGCGTCGTGCATTTCACCCGCGTCACCGACCTGCTGCTGGCGGGCCTGATCGGTCTGGGTGCGGGCTATTTGGTCTTCGACGTCGCCTCGTCGCAGATTCCCCGGCTCCCCGTCGGAGGCGGCGGGCTGCTCGCGGTGCTGGCCGTCATCGAGGGCGGGCTCGCGCTCTGGGTCAAGGCGCGCATCAAACAGCGGCAGATCACGCAGCCCATCGTCATCGCGCGGTGCGTCGTGCTGGCCAAGGCCTCCTCGCTGCTCGGTGCGCTGATGCTCGGTGGCTGGCTGGGCGCCTACCTCTACCTGGCCGGGCAGTCCAGCGTCGTCGCCGACGAGGAGATCCCGGCGACGATGGTCGGCGCGGTGTGCGCCGCCGCGCTGATCGGTACTGCGCTGTGGTTGGAGTACAACTGCCGGACGCCGGATCAAAAGGACGAAAAGCACGACGATCAGGCAAGGGACTCATAGATCTCGATACGAGTTGGTCTCGGGGAGATAACTACCGGGTACGCTCGAGGCCATGTCTCAGGACGCACACCGGTCGAGCCGTGCCTGGCTCATCGCCGGAGGGATCTTCGCCGTGGTGGCCACGGCGTTGCTCGTGCTGTCCGATGATGCGCGCTGGCTGCGCCTCGGCATCGTCGCCGCGCTGTGGGCCGCTTTCCTCGGCGGGTTCCTCGCCACGCACTACCGGCGGCAGGCGGACCGGGTCATCGAGTCGATGGAAGACGCCCAGGCGATGTACGAGCTCGAGCTGGAGCGCGAGGTCGCCGCTCGCCGCGAGCACGAGCTCCAGGTGGAGGCGGACGCGAAGCAGGCCGCGGAGGAGACCGCGCGCAAGGAGTTGGACGCCTTGCGCCACGAGGTCGCCACGCTGCGCGAGACGCTGCAGAAGCTGATGGGCGGCGACGTCCTCTACGAACGGGTTGCGCTGACCGCCCAGTCGACCAGGGTGCGCTCGCTGCGCAGCGAACCGAAACCCAAGACGATCGAAGCGTCGCCGCAGCCCAACGGAGCGGAAACCCGCAAGGGGCTGCGCAGGGCATCCGCCATGGCAGAACAGCACACCGAGGCGATCGACCGCGTGCTGGACCCGGTGCGGACGGAGCCCGCGCCACCGAAACCGCCGGGCGGGGCCCGTCGCCCCGCCGGCCCGCCGATCAACGACGGCCACATCAACGAGCCACCGTTGGGGCCGCGGCGCAACGGCGCAGACGGCCCCGGAGAGCCGGCCCTCGCACGGTCGCAGCCCACCGAGCCCGCGCCGCCGGTAGGGCCTCCTGCCGGGCCTGTGCGTGGGCGTCCCGGTCGACCAGCGCCCACCGAGCCTCCGCTGTCGGACCGTGCCGACGAGCCGCCGCGCCGGATCGACGAACCGACACGCGTCGAACAACCCCCGCTTCGCCGGGCCGAGCCGGAACGTGCCGAGGAACCCCCGCTTCGCCGGGCCGAGCCGGAACGTGCCGAGGAACCCCCGCGCCGTCGAGCCGAGCCGGTACGTGCTGAAGAGCCCCCGCGCCGTCGAGCTGAGCCGGTGCGCGCCGAGGAACCCCCGCGTCGCCGAGTCGAGCCGGTGCGCGCTGAAGAGCCCCCGCGTCGCCGAGCTGAGCCGGTGGGCGCCGATCTGGACGCCGACGACGCCCCATGGACCGGCCGCAGGCGCCAGGAAGCGCCGCCGCCCGCAGGCCCAGTGCGTCGCAGGCGAGCCGAACCGGACGGGGAGGTCTCGATGCCGTGGCTGGCCGGATCGGAGCCCAGCAGGCCCGCCAGGCGCCGCGCCGCCGATGACGACGGCCTGGACCGCGTCAACGGTGAGCCGAGCACGCGCTACGGCGACGAGGATCAGCCGAGCGGGCGCCGGACGCTGGATCGCGCCGGAGAAGAGTCGCGCCACGCGGTGAACCCGACGCTGCCGGAAGCGGCTCGGCAGAACCTGCGCCCTGGTGGCCGTCGCCGCAAGCCGGAGCCGGACCCGGTGGACCAAGCGTCCCGGCATGGTGTCGACGAGCCGTGGTCCGACGGCTCCGTCACCTCGCTGCCCTCCGTCGAGCCGGACGTGGCCGACGACGACTCCGGCTCCCACGCCGAAGGTCGCTCGGTGGCCGAGCTGCTGGCCGCGTACGGCGATGTGCCGCGCAGGCGCCGCCGCCGCGACTGAATGTGTCGTAGAACGCACCGTCACCGTCGGTGTGATCGGTCACCTCGGCACAGCAGGATGCAATTGCAGTGAGTTACGCTGCGTCGCGTCGTCCGGTACCCACAACTGGAGCGTGGGACTGGAACGAGCGAAGGAGCAACGATGCAGTTGAGCTCCCCCATGCCGCAGGACGACGGGCGGCGGGAGGCCAGGTTGGCGGTCGGCGTGGTCTCCGCGGGCCGCGTCGGGAGCGTGCTCGGAGCCGCGCTGCGGCGCGCAGGGCACACGATTGTGGCCGCTTCCGGGGTATCCGCCGCGTCCGTCCGCCGGGCGGAAAATCTCCTGCCGGATGTTCCCCTGTTGTCGCCGGACGAGGTGGCGCGGCAGGCCGATCTCGTTCTTCTCGCTCTTCCCGACGATGCCCTGGCCGGGACCGTGCGCGGGCTGGTCGCCACCGAGTCACTGCGAGCCGGGCAGATCGTCATCCACACTTCCGGCGCCCACGGTGTCGACGTGCTGCAGCCGGCAGCCGAGATCGGTGCGCTGTGCATCGCTTTGCACCCCGCCATGACGTTCACCGGGCGCGAGGAGGACATCGAACGCCTCGGCACCGCCTGCATCGGGATCACGGCGGCCGACGGCGACGACGCCGCCGCCAACGTCGGTGAAGCCCTCGCGGTCGAGATGGGGGCGGAGCCGGTACGGATTCCGCAGTCCGCCCGGCCGCTGTACCACGCGGCGCTGACGCACGGCGCCAATCACCTCATCACGCTGGTCGCCGACAGCACGGACCTGCTGCGTCGAGCGGGCATCGAGAACGCCGACCGGGTGCTCGGGCCGCTGTTGTCCGCCGCGTTGGACAACGCGCTGCGCCATGGAGACCGCGCGCTGACCGGTCCGGTTGCTCGTGGCGACGCAGGCACGGTGCGCGCTCACCTAGGCGTGTTGGTCGACGAGGCGTCCGACGTCCTGCCGTCCTACACTGCGCTAGCCAACCGCACAGCGGTCAGGGCGCGCGCGTCCGGCATGTTGCGCGAGGACGGGTACGCAGCCATCAACGGTGTTCTGGGGGGAGGAAACCAATGACGTCCAGCAAGCCGCGATTCGTGCGCGGCAAGGCGAACGTGATCGTCGAGCCCGACGAGGTTTCCCGCACCACGGCCGCCCTGCGCGCGGTCGGCCAGACCGTCGTCCTGGTGCCGACGATGGGTGCGCTGCACGCCGGCCACCTCGAGTTGATCCGCCGGGCCAAGCGCATCCCGGGCAATGTCACCGTGGCGGTGTCGATCTTCGTCAACCCGCTGCAGTTCGGCCCGAACGAGGACCTGGACAAGTACCCGAGGACCCTGGAGTCCGACCTGGAGAAGCTCGAGCAGGCGGGCGTCGAGCTGGTGTTCACCCCGACCGTCGAGCACATGTACCCCGAGGGCGCGCAGGTGACCGTGCACCCCGGCCGGCTCGGCGACGAGCTGGAGGGCGCCTTCCGGCCGGGACATTTCGCCGGCGTGCTCACCGTGGTGGCCAAGCTGTTCAACATCGTGCGGCCGGCGTATGCGTTCTTCGGCGAGAAGGACTACCAGCAGCTGACGTTGATCAAGGCGATGGTCCGGGACCTGAACATGGAAGTGAAGGTCATCGGCGTGCCGACGGTGCGTGAGCCGGACGGCCTGGCGTTGTCCTCACGCAACGCGTACCTGTCGCCGCACGAGCGCGAACTCGCCGTGACGCTGTCGGCCGCGCTGGCTGCCGGGGCGCACGCCGCCCACGAAGGTGGTCCGGCCGCCCTCGCTGCCGCCGAAGCGACGCTGGCGGCGCGGCCGGAGGTCAAGGTCGACTACCTGGAGCTGCGGGATCCCCAGCTCGGACCCGCACCCGAAGCCGGCGCCGCCCGGCTGCTGGTGGCCGCCAAGGTCGGCACGACGCGGTTGATCGACAACGTGGGAATCGTGCTGGGGGAACCGGCTGAGTAGGAAGGCACACTCATGCTTCGGACGATGCTGAAGTCCAAGATCCACCGGGCCACGGTGACGCAGGCGGACCTGCACTACGTCGGCTCGGTGACGGTGGACGAGAGCCTGATGGCCGCGGCGGATCTGCTGCCCGGCGAGCAGGTCGCGATCGTCGACATCACCAACGGCGCCCGCCTGGAGACCTACGTCATCCCCGGCGAAGCGGGCAGCGGCATCATCGGCATCAACGGTGCGGCCGCACACCTGGTGCAGCCCGGTGACCTGGTGATCCTCATGTCGTACGCGCAGATGGACGAGGCGGAGGCGCGCAGCTACCAGCCCAAGATCGTCTTCGTCGACGCGGACAACAAGATCGTGGAGAAAGGGAGCGACCCGAGCAGCGCCCCGGAGGGCTCGGGCCTGATCAGCGGCTCGGTGCCGGTCAGCAGGACGGCATCGGAGGCGCCGGAGACAGTGGACGCGGCGAAGCTGGACGCTTTGCTGCACGCTGAGAGCTGATGCTGCTGACCGTCGCCGCCCGGGACACGGACCTCACGTTCGGCCTGTACGCGGGCCGGGGCGACAGCGCGCGCCTGGTGCGGGATTGGCGCATCCGCACCGACAACCGGCACACCGCCGACGAGTTCGCGCTGACCATTCGCGGCATGCTCGGCGAACATGCCGACGACGTCACCGGCGTGAGTGTGTTGTCGACCGTGCCGCCGGTGCGCCGCGAGCTGCGCGCCATGCTGAGCCGTTATTACCCGGACGTCCCGCGTGTGATCATCGAGCCAGGGGTGCGGACCGGCGTGCCGCTACTGGTCGACAACCCGAAGGAAGTCGGCCAGGACCGCCTGGTGAACGCGCTGGCGGTGCACGCGCTGCACCCCGACCGGGCGTGCGTCGTGGTGGATTTCGGGACGGCGACCGTGGTCGACGCGGTGTCTTCCCGCGGCGAATTCCTCGGTGGCGCTTTCGCGCCGGGAATCGAGATCTCACTGGACGCATTGGCGACGCGCGCCGCGGCGTTGCGGACCGTCGAGCTGGTCCGTCCCCGTTCGGTGATCGGCAAGAACACCGTGGAGTGCCTGCAGGCAGGCATTCTGTACGGGTTTGCCGGACAGGTCGACGGACTCGTCAGCCGGGTACTGGCCGAATGGGGGGCGAATCCTGGCGAGGTGGCGGTGGTGGCGACCGGTGGCCTGGCCGGGCTGGTTTTGGCGGAATCGCGCACGATCACCGAGCACCGACCCGATTTGACCTTGCTCGGCTTGCGATTGGCCTACGAGCGCAACAAGCGAGAACGGTGAGTCCACCTGGGCGAACAGCTCGGCAAGAATCGACGTTTTGAACCGCTGACAGTCCACTGTGGACTTTGCTGCTACCGGTATTTGTCCGCGGTGAGGGCATCACCGTCAACTGCGGGGAACGGTCCGTACTTGCCGATCGCCGCCCGGCGGGGCGAGAAACGCAGAACGTACAGCATAAAGTCGACCAGGTCAGCACGCAGCGAGGCGCGCGCAAGACGTGACTCATTTCACTGTGCGGCCACCGTTGACTCGGCATTCTGCTCCGTCCGCCTTGCGCGGGCCACGGAAGTGTTTTCTCAAACCGTGCGATGTGGGCGCTCTGGACAACGCGTTCGAGATCATCCGAAACTTCTTCGGCGGAGCGGGGCGGGCGCCGATCGGTGCCGGTCACGCTTTCCGGTCGGGCCGATCACCATCTGTCAGCAGCACGTAGCCACTGGTCAGGGAGGTTCTGCGGCGGCAACGCCCGCTATCCGGATCCTGCCGGGTCGGGATCGCTGAGAAGTGGGATCTTTATCTGCACCGATTCGGACTGGTTGACGGGCAAAAGCCGAGCTGGTCGATGCGATGCCGAAACGGCAACTGCGCGCTGTGGCCAGTTGACCACCGTCGCTTGCGGTACCGCCGAAGCGATGCAGCTCGACGCGGTTTTTCTTGCGCGCGTCGGAGTACGTTATGCCGCCGACCGGCGGCATCGGAATGGGTAGCCGAAGGTGTACCCGGTGTCCGGTTATGGGTGAGACGAACCTGTTCAGCTTGGCGCGCGAGGAATACCACCCCACATTAGGTACTGTTTGCGCCGGCCGTAGAATGCAGGTATTAATGACTTGTCCTGCCTTGCTGTGGCATGCACGGACGTCTGATCATTCAGCCGGAGCATTACCCCGGGAGGAAAGCTATGGCGCAGAAGGTGCTGGTCTCGCTCATTGACGATTTGGACGGCTCGGATGCCGACGAGACCGTCGAGTTCGGCCTGGACGGGGTGACCTACCAGATCGACCTGTCGGCCAAGAATGCAAAAAACCTGCGCGACGCGCTCGCGAAGTATGTGGACCACGCGCGTCGTTCGGGTGGCCGTAAGCGCCCCGCACGCTCGGCGTCGGCGGGCAAGTCCGCGACGGTCGACCGCGAGCAGAACCAGGCCATTCGTGCGTGGGCGCGGAAAAACGGTTACACCGTCTCCGATCGTGGCCGTATCCCGACCGAAGTTGTCGAGGCGTACCACAAGAAGAACTGACCCTCCGGTGGAGCGAGAATTCGCTCCAAAGACTCCGGCAGAGCGAGGGGCCGTCCGCCGAGCAGGCTGGCGGCCCTTTTGCTGTGCGCCGGGCCGTGGTGCGCGGGCGGCTGGAGCCAGTCGTGCGGGCGCGCGGGCGGCGCAACCCGATTTCCCAGCGCCTCGTTCCGCCGCCCTTGCCCGCAAACTCCTCCTGCCCACCTCGTCGCCGTCCTAGTGTTGGCACCGTGATCAACGCGAGCCGCCACGTGCTGCGCTGCGTCTACGTCATCGCCACCGCCGCGATGCCGGTCCTCGAGGTCGCCCGCCCCATCGAACTGCTCAAGAACAGGGGCTGGACGGTCGGTGTCATCCTGAGCCCGACCGCAGCGGAGTGGCTCGACGACAAACGCCTGGCGGAGTTCACCGGCTGCATCGTGCGTTCGGCTCCGCGTATGCCGACCGAGGACGACCCGTTGCCTGACGCAGACGCTGTGCTCGCTGCGCCACTCACCTTCAACTCACTCAACAAATGGGCCGCCGGCCTCGCCGACACCGTCGCCGTCGGCAATCTGTGCGAATCGCTCGGCACGGGAGTTCCCATCGTCGCCGCCCCTTGCGTCAACGACGAGTTACGGCGCCATCCCGCTTATTCGGACAGCATCGAACGGCTCAGTGCCGCCGGCGTCCATTTCATCGATCCGGACACCGTGAGCCGCCAGGACGACAACGCTTTCGACTGGGACGCCGTCCTGTGGGAGTTCGAACGGCACGTCGGGCGCTGAGAATCACCGCTTGGGGACGGTTCGGGGGCAGTCCGCACACGCCTCGCCGTCATTGACCAAGTAAGAAAAGCAGCACGACTCGCGCCTCCTGCTCCAGCACGGCGAACCATCGACCGAGTGGCAGCGCAACGTGCTGGCCGAGGTGAACGGCTTCGTCGCCTCCGGCAGAACGAGCGCGGCGTCGGCCACGCCCGCCCCTTCGTCGCCACCGAGCTGGCCGGCCATCCAGAGCCCGGTGTCCAGCGCGTCCGTGGCCGTCGCCCACAACGTGTGCCGTCCGAAACGCACCTTGGGCCGGTAGCTGGCGATGAACCGAGCGGCGTGACCGGCGAACCGTGCCCGCAACAGAGCGGCAAGCGCGTGCGGGGACGCGACCGTCGTCGCGGTGCTGGTGCCCTCGGCCGGGTCGCCGGGGAGGCACGCGAACTCGTCGGACAACACGGCCACGCCCGAGACATCCGGCCGGCCTTCGGGAGAGATCCGTACCAATAAGTCGGAAGGACGCAGCGACGGCACCCGGCGTTGGTGGTGGAACAGCATCGCCGCCGACGTCGCGATGGCGCACAGGTACCACCACCGCAAGAAGCCCGCGGCGGTGCGCTCGGGAGCGTGGCCGTACTCGGCGTGCAGCCATTCCAGTAGCCGGTCGTGCCACGCGGCGAGTCCGGTGCTGCCCGGTGACAGCAGGTCGTCGCACCGGTGCCAGCCGGGCTCTCCCGCCGGAACGCCGTACTCCAGGCGCAGCCAGCCGACCGGGAACAGGTCGTTGATCTTCGAGATGGAATCGGCCAAGCCGAGCGAATCCGGCGCGAGTGGCAGCGACGTGTGCAGTGCCACACGATCGACCGCCATCCGTGCCTCCTTCGAAGCTTAGGCTTGCCTAACCTTAACGCTGTGTGCAGTGGACTGGTCGACAGGGGTGACCGACGCCGCCTGCGCCGAGCACGGCTGTTCGCGGTTAGCGGACACGCTGCGTACTGGGGAATCCCCTGACATGCGGGCACGTTGTCACGGGCGAGCCCGCAGGGTGGAATACAACTGAGTGGTTACGCCGAGGCCATGGTGTGGCTACTACAGTGGCATTACGGTGCTGCACACATCACGTCGTCAGGCGTGATGGCCCAGACACCGCCAACGCAGTCAGGGAGTAGAGATGTTCGAGAGGTTCACCGACCGCGCTCGGCGGGTGGTCGTCCTGGCCCAGGAAGAGGCCCGGATGCTCAACCACAACTACATCGGCACCGAGCACATCCTCTTGGGTCTGATCCACGAGGGTGAAGGCGTAGCCGCCAAGGCTCTCGAATCGCTGGGCATCGCGCTGGAAGGCGTGCGTCAGCAGGTCGAGGAGATCATTGGCCAGGGGCAGCAGGCGCCGAGCGGGCACATCCCGTTCACGCCGCGGGCCAAGAAGGTGCTCGAGCTGTCGCTGCGGGAGGCGCTGCAGCTCGGTCACAACTACATCGGCACGGAGCACATCCTGCTCGGCCTGATCCGCGAGGGCGAGGGCGTGGCTGCCCAGGTGCTGGTCAAGCTGGGTGCGGACCTGAACCGCGTGCGGCAGCAGGTGTTGCAGCTGCTGTCGGGTTACCAGGGCAAGGAGCCCGCTGAGGCGGGCACCGGGGGCCGCGAGGGCACGCCGTCCTCGTCGCTGGTGCTCGACCAGTTCGGCCGCAACCTGACCGCGAGTGCTCGCGAAGGCAAGCTCGACCCGGTGATCGGCCGGGAGAAGGAAATCGAGCGGGTCATGCAGGTGCTGTCCCGCCGGACCAAGAACAACCCGGTGCTGATCGGCGAGCCGGGTGTCGGCAAGACCGCGGTCGTCGAGGGCTTGGCGCAGAACATCGTCAAGGGCGAGGTGCCCGAGACACTGAAGGACAAGCAGCTGTACACGCTGGACCTCGGCTCGCTGGTCGCGGGTTCGCGCTACCGCGGTGACTTCGAAGAGCGGCTGAAGAAGGTCCTCAAGGAGATCAAGACGCGCGGCGACATCATCCTGTTCATCGACGAGCTGCACACGCTGGTCGGTGCCGGTGCCGCCGAAGGCGCGATCGACGCCGCGTCGATCCTCAAGCCGATGTTGGCCAGGGGCGAGCTGCAGACCATCGGCGCGACCACGCTCGAGGAGTACCGCAAGTACGTCGAGAAGGACGCGGCGTTGGAGCGGCGGTTCCAGCCCATCCAGGTCGGTGAGCCGAGCCTGGAGCACACGATCGAGATCCTGAAGGGTCTGCGTGACCGGTACGAGGCGCACCACCGGGTGACGATCACCGACTCGGCGCTGGTGGCCGCCTCCACGCTGGCCGACCGCTACATCAACGACCGGTACCTGCCGGACAAGGCGATCGACCTGATCGACGAGGCGGGCGCGCGGATGCGGATCCGCCGGATGACCGCGCCGCCGGACCTGCGCGAGTTCGACGAGAAGATCGCCGAGGTGCGGCGGAACAAGGAGTCCGCGATCGACGCGCAGGACTTCGAGCGTGCCGCGCGGCTGCGCGACGAGGAGAAGACGCTGCTCAACCAGAAGGCCGAGCGGGAGAAGCAGTGGAAGGACGGTGACCTGGACGTCGTCGCCGAGGTCGACGACGAGCAGATCGCCGAGGTCCTGGCCAACTGGACCGGAATCCCGGTGTTCAAGTTGACCGAGGAGGAGACCACCCGCCTGCTGCGGATGGAGGACGAGCTGCACAAGCGGATCATCGGCCAGGAGGACGCCGTCAAGGCGGTCTCGCAGGCGATCCGCCGGACCCGTGCGGGTCTGAAGGACCCGAAGCGGCCGAGTGGCTCGTTCATCTTCGCCGGCCCGTCCGGTGTCGGTAAGACGGAGCTGTCCAAGGCGCTGGCGAACTTCCTGTTCGGCGACGACGACGCCCTGATCCAGATCGACATGGGCGAGTTCCACGACCGCTACACCGCCTCGCGGCTGTTCGGTGCCCCTCCGGGGTACGTCGGCTACGAGGAGGGCGGCCAGCTGACCGAGAAGGTTCGCCGCAAGCCGTTCTCCGTGGTGCTGTTCGACGAGATCGAGAAGGCGCACCAGGAGATCTACAACACGCTGCTGCAGGTGTTGGAGGACGGCAGGCTGACCGACGGCCAGGGCCGCACGGTCGACTTCAAGAACACGGTGCTGATCTTCACCTCGAACCTGGGTACGCAGGACATCTCCAAGTCCGTCAGCCTCGGGTTCTCGTCCAAGTCGGACGACGTGGGCCGCTACGAGAAGATGAAGCAGAAGGTCCACGAGGAGATGAAGAAGCACTTCCGGCCGGAGTTCCTCAACCGGATCGACGACATCATCGTCTTCCACCAGCTGACCGAGGACCAGATCGTGCAGATGGTGGACCTGATGATCGGCCGGGTCGAGGAGCAGCTGAAGAGCAAGGACATGGACCTCGAGCTGACCGACAAGGCCAAGCGGCTGCTGGCTCAGCGCGGGTTCGACCGGGTGCTGGGTGCCCGGCCGCTGCGCCGGACGATCCAGCGCGAGATCGAGGACCAGCTGTCCGAGAAGATCCTCTTCGGCGAGGTGGAGCCGGGGCAGATCATCATCGTCGACGTCGAGGGCTGGGACGGCGATCCCGAGTCCCCGACCGACAAGGCCACGTTCACCTTCCGCGGTGAGCCGAAGCCGAAGGATGTCCCGGACGCCCCGCCGGTGGATGTCGCCGCGGCCAGCGGTGGCGAAGCCGGAGAGGCCGCCGAAGGCGAGTAAGACGCCGAACTGACGACGGCGGGCCCGCACGTGGTGCGGGCCCGCCGTTCGTTTGTGTGCTGGTGGTGGGCGGCCGGGGGGCTTGGTGCCTGCAGAGCCCGGCCGCACAAGGGGGCAGTTTGCCTCGGGGCTCGGCTGATGCGAGTGGGTGGCAGGTGCCCCGGTTCGGCGCCGGCGGTCCGGCGCGTGGGCGGCAGCGTCCCCTGGTGTTCGGTTTGGCACGAGTGGGCAGCGGCGTCCCCTGGTGTTCGGCGGCACGAGTGGGCGGCAGTGTCCCCTGGGGCTCGGCTGGCGCGAGTGGGCGGCAAATCCCCCTCGGGGCTCGGCTGATGCGAGTGGGCGGCAGCGTCCCCTGGGGCTCGGCTGGCACGAGTGGGCGGCAGCGTCCCCTGGGGCTCGGCTGATGCGAGCGGGCGGCAAATTCCCCCTCGAGCTCGGTCCGGCGGGGTGGCCGCACCGGATTTCCCGCGGCCTCGGCCGCTGTCCCGCCAAGATCCGGTTTCGGCCCGGCATCGAACGATCTTTCCGCCCGGTTTTTCCGCGCGCCGTGCGGCATGCTGTCGCCGTGACCGTGCTCCCAGGGGGCTTCGACGCGCCGGAACAGCCACGGCGCCGCCGACCCGGCGGCCCGGTGTTCGGCGGCTGCCTCGTGGTCACGGCCACCCTGTACGCAGCGTTCGCGCTGTGGCGGCTGGTGGTCTCCGGTCTGTTCGACTGGGACGGCATCAGCCTCACCATCGCCGGGCTGGCGCTCACGCCGTACGTCGTCGCCGCCGGTCTGCTGCTGACCGTGTTCGTCGCCGTGTTCCGTCGCTGGGGATCGGCGGTCGTCGTGTTCTCCCTGAGCCTGGCCCTGGCGCTGACCGTGCTTCCCCGCTACATCGCCGATGCCCAGCCCGGCACCGGTGGGCCGGTCATGCGCCTGCTGGCCGTCAACATGTACTACGGGCGCGCGGATGCCGACGCCGTCGTCTCCCTGGCCAGGGAACGCGCGGTCGATGTCCTGGCCATCTCGGAGATGACTCCCGAAGCGGCCGCGGCGTTGGAGAGCGCCGGCCTGTCCGAACTGCTGCCACATCGGCACTTCCAGCCCGGGCCGGGCGCAGCCGGATCCGGCGTGGCCTCCCGCCACCCGCTCGACGCGCTCGATCTGACCGGGCGGACCACCTTCGCGCAACCCTCCGTCGCCCTGCAGATCGAGGAACAGCCGGTCGAGGTCGTCGCGGTGCACTCGATGCCGCCGGTGAGCGATTCCGACGCCTGGCGGTCGGACCTGCGCAGCCTGCCGCGGGCCGACAAGCAAGGCGCCGTTCGCATCCTCGCGGGCGACTTCAACGCCACGCTCGATCACGCGGAATTCCGCCGACTGCTCAACGGTGGCTACGTGGACGCCGCTGATCTGCTCGGCAAGGGCTTGGCGACGACCTGGCCGAGCATCGGGAACTGGCCACCGGTCACGCTGGATCATGTGCTGATCGATTCCCGCGCGGCCGTGCGCAACTTCCAGATCATCGACGTACCGGGCTCCGACCATCGTGCGGTGCTGGTGACCGTGCGGCTGCCTGGTTCGGTATTCGCCGAGTGAGGCCTATTTGCTCAACCTGCCGGGGTACAGGTACCGCTCAGCGGGCTTCTCGGTGCCGCGGAACCAGGCGTCGAAGAATCCGTCGAGGTCCTTGCCGCTGACCCGTTCGACATGCCGCTCGAACTCGGGCCAGGTCGCGTTGCGGTGCCGCTTCTTCGCCGCCCACTCGGTCAGGATCTTGTCGAACGTCTTGTCGCCGACTTCGGCGCGCAACGCGTGCATGGCCAGCGCACCTTTGTCGTAAACGCCGTCGAACTCGTGGCCGCGGCCCATGTCGTACAGCTTCGACGACCACAGATCGGCCGAGGCGATCTCGACCTCGGCCTGATAGCGGGTGTCCAGGTCTGCGCCCTCTTCGGCCTCCGCCCACAACCATTCCGCGTAGCTGGCCAGGCATTCGTTCAGACAGATGTCCGACCACGAGGTCAGCAGCACCGAATTGCCGAACCACTGGTGGGCGTATTCGTGCACGATCACCGACAGACTGACCCACGGCGCATAGGTCGGCCGCCCGTTGGTTTCCAGCGCGAACGGGATATCCACATCCAGGTAGATCCCACCCGCCGATTTCTGTGGATAACTGCCGAACCGACTGCTGAGAAACCGCACGACCTCGTCGAGTCGGGAAGCGAGCGCCTTCTTGTCCTCCGCGCCCGGTGCGAAGGCGTCGACGACCGGGACGCCGGAGGACAGCTTGCTCTGTCGGATGTCGAACTTGTCGATGGCGAGAGTGGTGAGGTAACTGGGGATCGCGGTCGATTCTTTCCAGCGAAAGGTCGTCCACCCGTCGCCCGAGCTCGTCTTTCCGCGCCGGCCGATGGACACCGCCGTCCATCCCTCCGGCACGTGCGCGATGAGCTCGAACGAGGCCGGGTCGCGCGGCGTCTCGTTGACCGGGTACCAGAACGACGCGGAGTGCGGCTCCCCGAGCGCGTACACGGCGCCGCTGCGCTTCGTCAGCCAACCGAGCTGACCGACACCGGACTTCGCCTCGCGGGACGGTTGGCCGCCGTATCGCACGCGCACGGTGAACGTCGACCCCTTCGCCAGCGGCTTCGCCGGGGTGATGGTCAACTCCGAGCCACGGTGACCGAAGCGGGCGGGCTGCGCATCGACCTCGACTTCTCCGACGGTGAGCGTGCGCAGATCGAGGTTGAAGCGCTGCAACGTCTGGGTGGCTTCGGCGGTCATCGTGCTGGTCCCTGCCAGCCGCCGGGTTTGCGGGTTGTAGCGCACTTCCACGCGGTAGCTGGTGGCGTCGTAGCCGCCGTTGCCGTCGGTGGGGTAGTACGGATCGCCTGCGCCGGCCGCCCCGACGCCGGGCGCGGGCTTTGCGGTGGCGGGCGGCTGCTGCGGGTCTTGTGCCGTGCAGGCCACTAGGGTGCTGATCAAGCAGCAGACCAGCCACATCGTCGTCACCCGCACAAAGGGAGCTTAGGTGAGCGACCGTCAAGGGCTCGTTGAGTTCGGCGGTTCCGGCCGCCTCATCGTGTTGTTGCACGGGCTGATGGGCCGAGCGACGACGTGGTGGCCGGTGGCGCGATGGCTCACCGCCCATGGGCGCGTGGTCGGCTGGGACGCCCGCGCGCACGGTCGTAATCCACACCGCGAAGCGGCGTCCACCGAGGAATTCGCGGACGACGTCGCTGCGTTGGTCGACGAGTTGGGTGGCCCGGCGGTGGTGATCGGCCACTCGATGGGTGGCCTGCACGCCCTGGTGACCGCGGCCCGGCATCCCGAGCTGGTGCGTGGCGTCGTGGTCGAGGACATGGCCCCGGACCAGCGCGGACGCACCGTTGAGGCGTGGCGCCCGTATTTCGACTCCTGGCCGGCCGTGTTCGCATCGCCGGCACACGTGCGGGAGTTCTTCGCGCCCTACGGGGACTACTTCATCGAGTGCGTGGAAGAGCGCGACGGTGGCTACCACCTGATCGCCGACCTGGAGGTCATGTACCGGATCGCCGCGGAGTGGGGTGAGCGGTCGTACTGGCCCTACGCCGATCAGGTTCGCTGCCCGCTGTTGGTGATCGAGGCCGAGCACACCGCGATGCCGGAAGGGCAGCAGGTCGAGCTCGCGCACCGGACAGGAGGACGTCACGTGCGGATTCCCGGCACCGGGCACGTGGTGCACGCGGACGCTCCGGACGCCTATCGCGAGGTCGTCGAGGAGTTCCTGACGGAGATCAGCGACTAGCAGGCTGAAACAGCTCGACGAGGTTCCCCGACGGGTCGGCCAGCAGGATCTGCTGCCCTCCGGGACCGGAAACGACCTCGCTGCGGAAGGTCAGCCCGCGCTCCCGAAGGCGGGCGATCTCCGCCGCGAGATCGTCGAATTCGAGATGGATGCGGTTGCGCCCCGGCCCGGCAGCATCTTCGGGAGTCGCGCGTGCACCGGAGCTCGTGGCGCCGGACAACAACAACCGCAGCGGTCCGCGCACGACATCGGCGAACCCGGGCGCCAGGTTCATCCGCACGCTGAACCCCAGGTGCTCGGTGTAGAAGTCGACCGCCGCCTGTACGTCGTCGACGAGGTAGCGAACGCTTGCCAGCTGCTCGGTCATGCGGGTCTCCTTTCCTCGGCGAGCAGCGGCAGCAGGTGCCGTACTCGCGCGTCGATCTCCCGCGCCGTGTCGAGGAAGCGCCGGAAGCTTTCGTGCTCCGGGCCGCCCGCGGGGTCCGGCAGGCTCCAGTGTGTTCGGTGTGCGTCGACCTGAGGGAGCGCTTCGCGGGCCCTGTCGCACAACGTGATCACTCGGTTGAACCGTTGGTGGGACAGCACGCTGCCCACGTCCCGGGGGTGCTGCTCGGCGATGTCGACACCGATGATCTCCCGTAAAGCACGGGTGACGAGGGGGTGCTGCCGTGGTCTGGGCTTGGTGCCCGCGCTGATCGCGCGCACGCGACCGCGAGTGTGATGGCGCAGCAGGGCTTCGGCCATGGGTGACCGCGCGCTGTTGCCGGTGCAGACGAACAACACCACGGCGGTCTTCGGCTTTCCCGGCGGTGTCGAGTTGAGCGCGATCGCGGGATGGAGCGCGTGACCTGCGGCGGCGACGGCGTCCGAGCACCGTTCGAGATCCAGGTGGTAGTAGGACTCCCGCCCGTCGAAGCTGCTGCGCCTTGCGGTGACGAGGCCCTGATCGCGTAGCAGGCGAAGGTGGTAGGAGACGAGATTCTGCGGCTCGTCGAGCAACGCGACCAAGTCGCGGACGCGGAGGTCGCTCTCGGCCAGCAGGGTCATCATCCGCCATCGCACGGGATTGGCCGCCGCTTGCACGAACGCCGGTGGGGTCGTCTCGCCCATCACTCGACTATACATCAATTCAGATTGATGTATATGGTCGTGCGGGGTGGGCGAGAATCGTGGCCGTGAAAAAGTGGGTGTTCGTAGTCGCGGCGGCGGTGCTGACGTGGGGAGAGTGTGCGCATTGGCGGTCGTCGTCCCGACGCCTTGGCGGTCGGCCTGCTGACGGTCCCGAGGTCACCGTGGTCCTGGGCTTCGGCAATCGCGGCACGAAGCCCAACGTCGTCAACCGCTACCGCGTCCGTGCCGCACTGCGATCTCTGCGCTCACGAAACCCGCGGCTGGTGTGCAGCGGGGGATCGGTGCACGGCACGGTCAGCGAGGCCGAGCTGCTGGCCGGCCACGCCCGGCAGCTGGGCTATCGCGGGGAGCTGGTCACCGAATCCGGCAGCCGGTCGACCTGGGAGAACATCACCAACGTCCTCCCGTACCTGGAGGATGCGGGCCGGATCAGGATCGTGTCGAACTCGCTGCACGCCGAGAAGGCCCGCGCCTACCTGCGGCACCTGCGTCCGGACCTCGCCGAGCGGCTGGTCAAAGCCGACGACTACCGCTTCGGCGAGTTGATCCTGCTCAAGCCGATCATGGCGGCGCTCGGCGCCTGGAGCCTGCGCCGCCTGCCGGTCACTCTGGCCGAAGCGAAGCCTCCCACTCGGCGGTCGACCGTTCCCCGGTGACGATCCACGACTGCTCGTGCGGTGCGGCCTCCCTGCCGGGCACCGCCACGGTGCCACGAAGCATCTGGTCGGCCTGGGTGCTCGGGCCGGAATGCCTGCTGGATGTGGTCAGACCTGCGAGGTGTTCGTGGACCGAGTATGGAACGAGGACGTCGATTGCCTCGAGGGCATGCCGTCGGATTTCACCGGACGTAAGCAGGCCGAACGCGAGTACGAGATACGCGACATCGATCCGGCCCGAATTCGGTCATCCTTCGACGGCCTCAGGCGATGGTGGCTCGGCCATGGTTTCGAGCTGGTGGACCCCGGTTCTCGGCGGGCTGCCGCCCCCGCGTCAGGGCAGTGGATTCTGGTCGTCCGAATCGAAGGTGACGGGCGACGTGCTCGGGACCCGCCAAGCCTCCAGTGTTGGATCGGCCAGAATCGCGTCGATGCATGCGCGGCTGCCGCCGATGTGCGTCACCATGAGGTCGATGTCGGTGGCGATGTACCAGGAGCGGCAATCGGGCCACCATGCGTACGGCGACTGATAGAAGATGTCCTCCGGGGAGTTGTTCATCGAGGTCGTGACGGCCTCCAGGCTCCCGGAGAGCAGGATCAACTCGCGTCCCAGCGGCAGCGTGAACCGTGGCCCGCGAGCCCAGTCGCGGCGGAAGTCGCTGCCGTCCCACACCGCGAACCAGCACCGCTCAGGGCGTTCGGTGTACGGCTGCAAGATCTCGGCCAGCCGCTTTGCCTGCGCTCGGGGAAGCGATCCGGATTCCGGTTCTTCGGTGAACGGTGGCGGAAGTTCCGGATCGACCGGGTTGGCGATGGGGTCCCACTGGGCGCGGGAATGCATGACGCGACCACTCCACCGCGCGACCGCTGCCCACGAGACCGGCCGTTGGTCGACATCCATCGCTGGATGAAAGATGCGCGCGTAGTCCTCGAAAACCTCCGGAACCAGCGAGCGGACGTTGTATTCCTCGACCAGCGCCTGGTGAATCCAGTCGACGACGCCTGACGCGTCGGCCGCTGGAACCAAATCGCCCATGGATCGCCCCCAGTGCGCAGAACCCGGTCTGTCAGTCACATTGTGAGCTCGCCCGCCGGCTTCTGGATACCGAGTTCTCGCGTCGGCCAGGCTGATCAGTGCTGCAGCGAAGCCTTCCACTCGGCGGTCGACCGCTCGCCGGTGACGATCAGCGGCCAGATGTCCGCACCCAGCAGACCGTGCTCGTTCGCGTGCACGGCTGCCGTGCACGTGTGCCGCGGAACGCCGTGCTCGGCCGCGAAAGCGTCGACAGCTTCCGCGGTGCGTGGCCCGTAGTATCCGTCGGCCGGGATCTTCATGCCCTGCTTGCGCAGCAGACGCTGAGCCGTGCGAACGCTCTCGCCCCGGTCGCCGACCCGCAGCAACGGCCACTGGGGACGGGACGTCGGCGCCGGCGTACCAAGGATCCCGGCCACCTCTTCGCGCAGTTCCGGGAGCCGCGCGTACAGCACGTCGCCCGGGCATTGTGTCGAGTTGAAGTCCCGGTGCCCCATGATCTGCTCGACCGGGATCCCGTATTGCGACGCCATGCAGGCGACCAGCTGGACCAGCGAGTCCCACAACGCCTGCGGCACCTCGGTCTCGACGTAGTTGCCTTCGTTCTCGATGCCGATGACCTCGCTGTTGTGGTTGGCCACGTTGGCGCCCTGGACGTGCTGGGTGCCCCCTTGCAGCACTTCCAGGCTGCGGTGCCGTCCCTCGGTGACATAGCCACCACGGGAATTGGTGAACTGCTGGCCGGAGTCGACCCAGCCGTTGGAATCCATGTGGAAGTTCTGGATCGCGCGGGAGATCTCGAAGGCGCGTTCCTTGCTGAAGTCCTCGCTGTTGCCCGGCTCGACCGTGTGGTGCACGACGATGTAGGTCGGCGCATGGTCCTCGACGATGATCTCGCCGTTCGGTGGGCGTGCTCCCCACTCGGTCGTGCCATAGATCTGCGGGGCTTCGACCGAAGCCCGCGCGGTGCCGGTGGGCCGCGCCAGCGCCGACGGCGCCGCGACTCCGCCGATCACGGTTGCCGCCAATCCGCCTTTGAGCAGGGTTCGACGGTGGAATGCGGCATCGGCCATGGGTGGTCCCTCCCTCGCGCAGGACGCTCACCCGGGGTGCAGCTGTCAGTGAGTGAGCGCAAGTTCGCCGACCGTAACTCGGTCGGGCGATGCCGACAAACGCTGACGAACGGTATGTGGCCGCTTGCGAATTACTTACCGTTCACAGTTGGGTGCTCGCCGGGCAGCGCGAACCGGCCGTCCGCGCCCTGCTCCACCAGGCCGTCCTCGAGCAGCGAGTGCAGACATCGATCGCGCTGACCGTCGACGGCCCACACCGCGTCGAGCCGAGCCTTCTCCACCGGGTCCGGCGACTCGCGCAGGACGTCCAACAGCAGCCCACGCACGTGCCGGTCGGTCCCCACATAGCGCTGGACCGGCTTGCTTGCGCCGGTGTATTCCGGGCATCCAGCGCGCTGCCAGGCGCACGTTTCCACCAGCGGGCAGCTCGAGCACCGCGGGCTCCGCGCGACGCACACCAGCGCACCCAGCTCCATCAACGCCGCCGACATCCGCGCTGCGCGGGCGTCGTCCTCGGGCAGTAGCCGCTCGACATCGGCCATGTCGCGGGTCGTGGACGGCGGGCCGGAATCGCCTGCGCCGTGCACCGCCCTGGCGACCACGCGCCGGACGTTCGTGTCCACCACCGGGGCGCGTTTGTCGTAGGCGAAGGCGGCGACGGCTCGCGCGGTGTAGGCACCGATCCCGGGCAGGCTCAGCAGCGTGTCCACATCGGACGGGACGACGTCACCGTGCTCGGCGGCGATCACCGTCGCCGTCTGGTGCAGCCGCAACGCGCGACGCGGGTACCCGAGCTTGCCCCAGGCACGCAGGACGTCACCTTGACCAGCACTGGCCAGCGACGACGGCTTGGGCCAGCGTTGCATCCACTCCTGGTACACCGGAAGGACCCGGTTGACCGGCGTCTGCTGCAGCATGATCTCGCTGACCAGCACCCGCCAACCGCGATTCGCCGACGGCTCGCGCTCCCGCCACGGCAACCGGCGCGCGTGCTCGTCGAACCAGTCCAGCAGCAGCTCGGGATCCACGAAGCAGACGGTACCTACAGCGTCACTTCGGTGATCGCGGCGGTGTTCACGTCGTAGACGAATCCGCGGACGTTGTCGGTGTAGGGGATGAACGGGCTCTGCCGGATGCGCCGCAGCGTCTGCTGCACGCTGTCCTTGACTTCCCGGAACGACTCGATCGCCCACGGCGGTCGCAGCCCGGTGGCTTCCTCGATCTCGTCCTTGAACGAGTCCTCGGTGATCAGCGACAAACCGCACTGGGTGTGCTGCATCACGATGATTTCCCTGGTCTGCAGTTTGCGCTGGCTGATGGTCAGCGACCGGATCATGTCGTCGGTCGCCACCCCGCCGGCGTTGCGCAGAATGTGCGCCTCGCCGTGCCGCAGGCCGAACACGTCGAACACCTTGATCCGGGCATCCATGCAGGTCACCACGGCTATCCCCAGGCTGGGTATCGGGGTGTGGATGGTGGGTGCGCCGTGATCGACGCCCTCGACATGGCGTCGTAACAACAGGTCGATCTTGCTCACCGCGCACCTCCGAACTTCCGGGCTCAATTCGAGCCTGCCCGCATCGGGCACGGCAAGTCGAGCGGGAGCTACATCACGTCACGCCATCAGGGGCCGAACCAGCGCTGCTCGGCCGTCCGCGGCGGCGCGGACGTGCGGCCGATGCGCAGCTCGGTGTCCAGCGTGATGACCTCCGGATCGACCGCGGCACGCCCGACCCTTCTGCCGGGGTCCAGCAGCAACTTGCCGGCACACCGGCCCTTCTCCCGGACCGGCTGGCGCACGGTCGTCAGATCCGCGCGCTCACCCTCGGGTACACCGTCGAACCCGGTGATCGTCAGGTCCGCGGGCACCTGCAGTCTGCGGCGCGAAGCCTCCTTCAGTGCGCCCAACGCCAGGATGTCCGACGTGCAGACCAGCGCGGTGACATGCGGGTGCGCGTCGAGCAGCTGGGCCGCGGCGGACGCGCCGTCGTCGATGGTGTGCTCGAAGCGCTCCACGACCGGAACCGTCGACCAGTCGACCCCGACGGCTTCGAACGCTTCGGCCAGTGCCGCGAGCCGGGCGCGCTGCACGTGGTAGTTCGCGTTCTCCTGCCGTTCCCGGGGGACGAAGCCGTTGCGCCGCTCCCTGGTCAGCCGCATGCACAGCACACCGATGTCGCGATGGCCCAGCTCGATCAGGTGCTCCGCCAGCGACGTCATGGCCGCTTTGTCGTCCGGCCCGACCCGGTCCACGTCCGGCACCACCGGCTGGTCGATGATCACGGTCGGGACCGGCCGTTGCAACACCGCCTGCAGGTGGGGATCGTCGTCCGGCACCGAATACACCACGAAGCCGTCCACGCCGGCCCGGTGCACCGCGTCCAGGTTCTCCTTGCCGGGCCCCGCGGGCACCAGCTGCACGCCGACGCCGGCGTCCTCACAGGCCAGTGCCAGCCCTTCCAGTACGCCGAGCGCGGCCGGATCGCGGAAGGCGTACGACAAGGCCTCGGTCAGCAACAGACCGACCGCGCCCGCTTTGCGCGTGCGCAGCGAGCGAGCCACCGGGTCGGGGCCCGGGTATCCCAGTTTGCGTGCGGTTTCCAGGACACGGCGGCGTAGCTCCGGCGAGAGCTGGTCCGGCCGGTTGTAGGCGTTGGACACCGTTGTCCTGGACACGCCGAGTTCGGCGGCGAGCGACGCCAAAGTGGCTTGCCGCCGGGTGCGCATCGGACGACCCATGCACCGAACGTTAACGGTTCAGTAGCCAGGCTGAGAACCCACGGCCGGGAAATGATCACGGAATGTCGTACTGGTTCACGCGGTGATCACAACGGGACAGCGCAACGACCCGCACGCGGCACGCTGTCACTCGTCTGCGGTACGCTGTTGATAACGGATTCCATTTTCTTCCACGACCCGGATGGAGTACGCATGACCGCGCGTGTCCCGGTGCTGGCCGCTATGGCCTGCGTTGCCGTCCTCGCCGTGTCGGGGTGCGGGGACAGCGCGACGAGCGACTCCGGTGATGGGCTGTCGGTCGCCGCGTCGACCGGTGCCTGGGCCAGTGTCGCGCGCGCCATCGGCGGGGAGAGTGTTCACGTGTCGGCGGTGATCGACGATCCGGTGGCCGACCCGCACTCGTACGAGTCGACCGCGGAGGACGTGCTGACGTTCACCAGGGCGGATCTGGCCGTCGTCAACGGCGGCGGCTACGACTCGTTCGCCGAGGGTTTGGCGGATCAGGCGCCGGACGTGCCGGTCATCGACGCGTTCGCGCTGTCCGGGCACGAGGCCCCCGAGCACGAGGAGGCCGGGCACGAGGAGGCCGGGCACGAGGAGGCCGGGCACGAGCACGACCACGCGCACGAGCACGGCGGGGTGAACGAGCACGTCTGGTACGACCTGCACGTCGTGGAGCAGGTCGCGGACGAGCTGGTCGAGCGGCTCAGCAAGCTGGCGCCCGAGCAAGCGGCGGAGTTCGAGGCGAACGGCAAGAAGTTCGCCGACGGCCTGGCGAAGCTGCGCGCCGAGTTGGCCGCGGTGAAGAAGCAGGCGGGCGGGGCCGAGGTCGTCTCGACCGAACCGGTCGCGTTCTACCTGCTGGAAGCCGCCGGGCTGCGCGACGTCACGCCGAAGGCGTTCAGCAACGCGATCGAGGGCGACTCCGACGTGCCGGTGGCGGCCCAGGCCGAAGTGACGCGTCGGGTGGAAAGTGGAACAGTTGCTGCCGTGGTGAACAACCCGCAGACCGAGACCGCGGTCACCCGCGAGCTGGTGTCGGTGGCCGAGCGGGCGGGCACACCCGTGGTGGAGATCGGCGAGATGCCGCCGGACGGCGAATCCGACTATCTGCGCTGGGTGGAAGCGGAGATAGCGAAGCTGAAAGCGGCGGTGGCGAAGTCATGACCACGCAACCCGCGGTACGGCTGGTCGACGCGAGCCTGCGGTTCGGTGAACGCACCCTCTGGTCCCGGCTGACCATGGCCGTGCAGCGGGGCGAGTTCGTCGCGGTGCTCGGGCCGAACGGTTCGGGCAAGACCAGCTTGCTGAAGGTGCTGCTCGGGCAGCAGCGGTTGTCCTCCGGCACCGCGGAAGTCATCGGCGGTGCCTCGGCGATCGGCTACGTGCCACAGCAGGGCGCCTCGGAGGCCGCGAACGCCATCCGGGGCATCGATCTCGTCGGCCTCGGCCTGGACGGCCAGCGCTGGGGCCTCGGCCTGCGCGGCATGCGGAAGCGGCGCCGGCGGGTCGAGGAAGCCGTGGCCGCGGTCGGCGCGGAGCAGTTCGCCGGCAAGCCGTTCAACCAACTCTCCGGCGGTGAGCAGCAGCGCTTGCGGGTCGCCCAGGCGCTGGTGGGCGAGCCGTCGGTGTTGCTGTGCGACGAGCCGCTGCTGTCGCTGGACCTGGCGCATCAGCAGGCGATCAGCGAGCTGATCGACCGGCAGCGCCGGGAAGCGGGCACGGCCGTGCTGTTCGTGACGCACGAGATCAACCCGATCCTGCAGTACGTGGACCAGGTGCTGTACCTGGTCGACGGGCGGTTCCGGATCGGCAGGCCGGAGGAGGTGATGACCACGCAGGTGCTGTCGGAGCTGTATCGGGCGCCGGTGCGGGTGGTCAACCTGGACGGCCAGTTGCACGTCGCGGGCGCGCACAGCGCGGTGTGTGAGGACGAACCGCATCACGTACACCAGGCGGCGGGCTGATGGACAAGTTCGGTGATGTCGAGCTGACCATCGACCTGCTTGCGCTGCCGTTCGTGCAGACGGCGCTACTCGCGGCGGCGATCCTCGGCGTGGTCGCCGGCGTGATCGGACCGTTGATCGTGCGACGGCAGATGGCCTTCGCGGTCCATGGCACGGCGGAGCTGGGTTTCACCGGCGCGGCCGCTGCGTTGCTGCTCGGCGTCGGCGTCGAGTACGGCGCGGTGGCCGGAGCCGTCGTCGCTGCGTTGGCGCTCGGGTTGCTCGGTGCGAAGGCCTCCGAGCGGGATTCGGTCATCGGGGTGGTGCTGTCGTTCGGGCTCGGCCTCGGCGTGCTGCTGCTGTGGTTCTACGAGGGCAGGGCGTCCAGCAAGCTCGGCCTGCTGTTCGGTCAGGTGATCACGGTCGACTCGGCCAACCTCACGGTGTTCGCCGGGTCCGCGGTGCTGGTGCTCGGCGTGCTCGCGGTGATCTACCGGCCGTTGTTGTTCGCGTCCGTCGATCCGGTGGTGGCGGCCGCCCGCGGTGTCCCGCTGCGGGTGCTGACCCCGCTGTTCGCCGTCCTGGTCGGCATCGCCACGGCGCTGGGGGTGCAGACCGTCGGCGTGCTGCTGGTGCTGGCGCTGCTGGTGACGCCCGCGGCCGCGGCCTGCCGGGTGACGTCGAGTCCGTTCGTGGCGACCGTGCTGTCCATCGTGTTCGCCGAGGTCGCGGTGCTTGGCGGCATCGTGCTCTCGTTGGCGCCCGGCGCTCCGATCAGCGCGTTCGTCACGTCGATCTCGTTCGTCATCTACCTGGCCTGCCGCCTCGTCGAGTGGGCGCGGAGCCGGGTCACCGGACGGGTGCCGCAGCCAGTTTCGGCGCCAGCTTCTCGATGAATCCGTCGTAGAGGAAGCCGGCGGTGCCCGAGGCCAGGGCACGCTCGACGACTTCCACCACGACGACCTTCGACTCCACGAATGCCTTGATGGTCGTGTCCAGGTCCTCGTTCGCCGCCGAGTAGCTGAGCATCGTCACGTCGGAGAACCCGGCGGTCAGGTAGCCGGAGGCGGCCTTGGTGAACGAGTCACCGAAGACCAGCGTCGGCTCCGTGATCGTGCCGGGCACCGCGGGCTGTTGGCGCCGCACCGGCCGGTCGATGTCCAGGGCGAGCACGGTGGTGCGGTTCGTCTGCCCGTCCGGCATGACCGAGTAGCTGATGGACGTCTTCGACCCCTCGCGGCCGATCATCTTCGGCAGATCGGCCGACGACGTGTAGGCGCCGCCCGGCACCACCCGCCAGCCTTGCGTCAGGCCCGGCCGCAGGTTCTCCACCAACGTCATCGTCATCGCCACCGAGCCTTCGTCGGTCCAGTGGGTGTCGTTGGGGTAGTAGACCGGCCGTTGGACGTTGGCGGCCGCCTTCTCCAACAGCGGGCGGACGTCGATCGCTTCGGCTTCCTCGATCAGCCGCGGCCACAACTTGCGGGTGAACGCCTCGGCGCAGTCCTTGCCCGCGTAGCGGTCCGGCAGGTGCTCCGGCACCATCGTGGTCTTGTCCGGCGCCACGATGAGCCGGAATTCTCGCCCGGACGCCTCGACGGCCTTGCGCAGCTTGTTCAGCCCGGCGATGGTGCGGTTCAGCGGCTTGCGCGGATGGCATTTGCCGCGCACGTCGTCGCCCAGGTACAGCCAGCCGTCGTCGCCTTCGATGACCTGGCGGTAGCCGGTGGCGACATCGGGGGACTCGTCGGTGGCGGGCGGCGTGCTGCCGGGCAGCGGTCCGGTCGGTTGCCGCTGGGTGCCGAACGGTGGTGGCTCGCCGAAGATGCCGCGGCTGATGCCGTCCGCCGCGTCGATCGCCGCACCGCGGAACACCAGCTGGTCGATCGCCCACCGCGGCAGCTTGGTGAACATGCCCCAGCCGTCGGTGATGCTGGGGAACGAGGCGAGCTTGTGGTTCTCGATCTCGGTCGGACGCAGGCCGACGACCCACAGCGCGGTCGGGGTGACGAAGAAGACCAGCGCGCAGATCAGCGCGACCAGCTGTCGTCCGCCGTGCCGGGGCCGATGCAGCGCGTGCTCCCGTGGCAGCCACGCCTCGTGCACCGGAGGTAGCCGTGTGGAGTCCGAGACCACGCGCCACACGGTACCGGCAGGCTTGTCGGCACGAGGGCCGAACGGTCAACTAAGCGATCGGGAGCACCATCTGCAGTGCGCCCGCGGCCGCGCCGAGCAGCGCGACGAAGATCGTCAACGGCAGGCGAGCGGTGTGCAGTGCGGGACGGATCAGCAGCTCGAACTCGGCGTCGGACAGCTCGGCCACGCGGTAGGAGACGGTGCGCTCGACGGCCATGGCCTCGGCGAGATAGCGGTGCGCGGGCCGCGCGGTGTACGGCAGGTTCTCCAGCGCTCGCGCGGCCGCGGTCCGTTTCATCTCCGGCAGGCGCTCGGTGCCGATCGTGGCCTTGACCAGGGCCCGCAGCGCCATGGCGTGCTTGTCGACGAGCTCTCCGACGATGTCTGCCAGCACCGCGCGAGCTTGCAGCCGTTCGACGCCGTTGGCCAGCGCATCGAGCATGACTTCCGGTGTCAGCACCTCTTCGGCGATCGTCTTCGCGTAGGTGCGGGTGATCCCCGCACGGTGGCGGTGGACCGGGCCACGGACGACGATGCCGCCCACCTTGTGCGCGCTCCGCGGCCGGTAGATCAGCTCGCCTGCGGTCCAGCATGCGCCCACCGCGATGGCTGCTCCGCAGATCGGAAGCAACGGCGACCACCCGGTGACGGCCAGCAGGATCGCTTCACCGACCCCGGCCACCAGGCCGAAGGCGAGCGCGGCCAGTGTGCTGCGGCGCAGGTCGGCAATGGTCATGGACCGCACGAGCCCGCTCATCCGCTCCGGATCGGACAGCCGCTTGATGACGACGTCCCGGATGTCGACGATCCAGTCGGCGTTGGTGCGCAACCGGTCCACCAGCTCGCGGACGATCCACGGGCCGGACGCCTGCAGCCGCTTGACGACGATGTCCTGCACGAACGGTGGCAGGGCTTCCCAGACCGTCGGGTGGTGTTTGGCCAGCGTCTCGTGGGCGACGGTGTCGATGGTGCGCAGCAGGGGCTGTTCGACGTGCGCCAGCAGCCGCTGCGCGTCCACGTCGGTGAACAGTTCCTGTGTGGTCAGCAGCCTGCCGGTGATGAGGTCGGCGTTGACGGTGGCGAGCTTGGTCGCGGAGCGGGGGACGGCGCCCTGCCAGCCCAGCGGCCCGACGCCGAGGAAACGTCGTGGCTTGAACAGCAGCACGACGATCAGCGCGCGGGTGCCCAGGCCGAGTGCAGCCGCCACCAGCGGAATGCTCAGCAGGACCGCCCAGTGCACGGCTGAACCCTAGCCCACCGGCGCGCGCACTCGGCGGATGCCGCGATCAATGCAGCATGAGCAAAACCTGCATTTCACCGACCAGGCCGCCGATCACCGCGCCGACGGCGATCAGTTTCCACTCGTCCTGCCGGAACGCGGGGCGCAGCAGTTGCTCGAACTCCAGCCGGTTGAGCTGACGCATCCGCTGCACGATGGTGTTGCGGACGTCCAGCGCGCCGGTCGCGTAGTCCTCGGCGTAAACGACGGTCTGCGGTACGCGTTGCACGGTCTTCTCCGCCACCGACAGCTTCATCTGCTGGAAGCGGGTCGATCCCACGGCGGCGACCAGCACCGGTTTGATCACGCCGGCTTGCTCGTCGATGGTGCGCTGCACTTCGCGTTGGATGATCTGGAACAGGCGGTCGGACTTCGGACCGGTGAGCACCGCCTCGACGATGTTCGGGATGGTGATGATCTCCCTGGCGATCATGTCGCCGTAGTCCGCCGCCACCTGGTCCCTGCGCTTCTGGAACACGCCCTGCCAGGTGAACACCCCGAAGAACCTCTTCGGCTCGCGCGGCAGGAACACCATCTTGAGCGCCAGCCAGTCGGTGACCCAGCCGATGAAGAAGCCGAACACCGGCATCACCAGCGGCTCGTGGGTCAGCGTCCACACGATCAGCTGCACGATGCCGAGCCCGAACCCGAAAAAGATGCCCGAGCGTGCGATGAACGACATCTCCGGCCGCGAGATGTCCCGGATCAGCCGGTTCAGCAGCGCTTTGTCGCGCACCAGGTTGGTCACGACCATGTGCTTGAGGTCGAAGACGTCGTCGATGTTGTCGGCGAACTGCTTCATGATCGACGCGATCGCCTTCGGTGCCTGCGCGCGCACGCGGTCCAGCAGCAGTTGTTTCGCCGCGGGCGGCAGCCGCTCCCACAGCTGCGGCTGATATTCCGTCATCACCTCGCGGGTGACCTCGTCGACCGCTTCCAACAGTGGCTTCTCGACTTCCCGGGCGATCTGCTCGGGGTCCAGCCGGGAGAAGATCTCGCGCGGGTCGACCAGGTTGCGGGTGAGGGTCTCGGTCGCGATGCTCGCCATCCGTTCGGCGTTGGCGGGAAGCACACCCTGCCAGCCGAGCAGTGGCGGGATGCCGACGAACTCCAGCGGGCGGAACATCATCTCGATGGCCACCCGCTTGGTGACGTAGCCGATCAGGGCCGCGATGAACGGGATCGAGGCGTACAGCGGCCAGCGGTCGGACACGTCGGCGACGATGGTTCCCCAGTCGACCATCGCGCTCCTTCCCCTCGCGCTCGACGAGCGTTTCCCCGTCGCTGTGACGGTAACCGAGCGGGGGGGCGATCGGGGTCTGCGAGTACGGGTGACACGCACCCGGATGGCGGCGCACGATCAGGCCACGCCCTGTGGTCCAAAAAGGACGGACAGATTACTCCGTTTGGAGGTATGTGGCCTGGCTGGGTGAGTCATTATGGTGGCGCAATGCCAAACCCCGAACCATCCCCCAACCCTGCGAAGAAGCCCGTTTTCGGCACCGCGTATCGCGGATACAACAAGGCCGAGGTCGACCAGCAGATCGAACGCCTGACGACCGAGATGGCGACCATCGCGCGGCAGCGTGACGAAGCCGTCGAGTCGGTGGCCGAACTCACCAAGTCGCTGGCGTACACGCAGAAGGAACTCACCGAAGCCAAAGCGGCACTGGCCCGGCTGGCGGAGGACCCGTCCGGCCCGGCGGCGATGTCCGAGCGCGTCAAGGCGATGATGCAGCTCGCCGAGGAGGAGATCGCCGAGCACAAGGCCAAGGCGGAAGAGGACGCCAACGCAACCAGGGAGGCCGCGGAGGCGTACGCGGACAAGACGCGGAAGAAGGCCGAGGAGACCGCTGCGCAGCTGGCCGAGGAGGCCAAGGCCGAACGGGAACGGCTGGACGCCGAGGCCGCGGACCGTCGGGCCGAGGCCGAGCGCAAGTCCGCCGAGGCCATCGCGAAGGCCGAGAAGGAGTCCGCGGACAAGATCGCCGAGGCGGAGCGGAAGTCCGCCGAGGAGATCGCCGCCAAGAAGGCGCAGGCGGAGAAGGAGGTGGCCGAGCTGCACGCCGACGCGAAGGCGCGCACCGACGCCATGCTCGCCGACGCCGAGGCCCGGCTGGCGGACGCCACCAAACAGCAGAAGGCCGCGGTGGAGTTCCGCAAGAAGGTCTCCGAGCGGCTGTCGGCCACCTACTCGGCGCTGCAGGAGGCGGTGGACACGCTCGGCGACATGCCGGACTTCGACGGTGGCCCGGACAAGGCCAAGTCCAGCAGCAACGGCAGTGGATCGAAAGTGAAGCAGCCTGCCTGACCATGATTCGGCCGGGCGCGGCTGAACACGTGGATGGCCCGGAGGCCGTGGCGGTCTCCGGGCCATTCCGCTGTCCGGGTCGGGTCGGGTCGAGGTCTGGCGCTGCTGTTCACCGTCCGGGCCCGATCGCCTGCGTGGTGGCAGCCGTGCCGTCCCGGTCCCGCAGGCGGGCAAGGCAGTAAATCGCTGGCTCCGAGGTAGCGCCGGTTGTTACGGTGAGCCGGCTGTGCCGAGCTCGAGGAGGTGGTACCCGTGATTGCTCTGACATGGGTGCTCCCCTGCGAGGGCACGGTCGGGCGGTAGGTCGTCCGGGAGCGCCGTAGCGACTCCCGAAAGGCGCGACCATGCAATTTCTCACCGAGCAGCAGCTCGGCAACGTTCTGCAACGCAATTTCGTGCTGGGCGAGGTCCCCGGCGTTGTCTGGATTCCTCGTTCCGGCCCGGCTCCGCTCGTCCTGCTCGGCCACCCCGGCGGACTCTCGACGATGCACCCGCGGTTGCTGGCGCGCGCTCAGCACCTCGCGAACGACGGCTTCGCGTCGGCGACACTCGAACTTCCCGGTTGTGGTGAACGGCCGCGGATCGCCGCGGCGGACGAGGCGCGAGCCGAGCTGCGCCGCGCGGTACGAGCAGGCGAACCCGTCGGCGAAGATGTCCTCGAGCGGCTGGTGCTGCCTCTGGTGGACCAGGCGGCGCCGGAATGGCTCCATGCCGTGGACGTACTACTTCAGCTGCCCGGCATCACCGGCCCGGTCGGCTACGCGGGCGGGCTCATCGCCCTCGGCGTCCGGCTCGCCGTGGTCGAACCAAGGATCGAGGCCGCCGTCCTGTTCGCCGGGAGCTACGTGCCTCGGGGCATGTTCGCCGAAGCGAAAACGGTCGCCATCCCCTTGCAGGTGCTGTTGCAGTGGGACGACGAGGGCAACGACCGGCAACTGGCGCTGGACCTGTTCGACGTGCTCGGTTCCGGCGAGAAATCACTGCACGCCAACATGGGTGGACACACCGGCGTCCCACCGTTCGCGGTCGACGACGGGGCCAGGTTCTTCGCCCGCCATCTGCAGGCAGGATGAGCCGGAGGCGGTCAGAACTGGTAGTACAGGAACGGGCTGAACGTGCCCGTGGCGACCAGGATCGCCGCGTAGATCAGCCCGCACGTCATCACCCCGACGCGCAGCACGCCGGCCGGGGTCGACCGCGAGGACTCCAGCAGCGGTCCGGTGACCGGATGCGCAGGCAGGAAGAAGATGCTCGCCGCCGCGAGCAGGATGACCAGCCGCTGATTGGTGAAGGCCTCTTCCACCACGTCGGTCAGCCCGGTGAAGTCCGGCAACAGCATGTGGCCGATCATGGTCAGCGCCGAGCCCAGGTCGGCCGAGTTGAACAGCACCCAGCCGAAGATCACCAGAACGATGGTCAGCATGCGCCGCAGCGCACGCGCGACGGGCTTGGCGGGTGCTTCGGCGAGGCCGAAACTCCGCTCGATGATCAGCAGCGCGCCGTGCCAGATGCCCCACAGCAGGTACGTCCACGCGGCTCCGTGCCAGAACCCGGTGAGCACGAAAACGATGCACAGGTTGCGGTAGGTCTTACGCGGCCCCGCCCGGTTGCCGCCGAGCGGGATGTAGACGTAGTCGCGGAACCATCGCGACAGCGACATGTGCCAGCGCCGCCAGAACTCGGTGACGGTCACCGAGGCGTAGGGACGCGCGAAGTTCTCCGGCAGCCGGAAGCCGAGCATCCGGCCCAGCCCGATCGCCATGTCCGAATACCCGGAGAAGTCGAAGAACAGCTGCAGCGTGTAGGTGATCGCACCCAGCCAGGCGATCGCGAACGTCATGTCCTCGGCCGGGGTGCGGAAACACGCGGTGGCCAGCGGCGCCAGCGAGTCGGCGACGATCGCCTTCTTGCACAGGCCGAGCGCGAACCGGGGGAAACCGGCCGCGATGTCGTCGAGCCGGTGCAGCCTGCGTTGCGGCAGCTGGTCGGCGATCTCCTTGAACCGCACGATCGGACCCGCGATGAGCTGCGGGAACATCGAGATGTACGTGGCGAACGAGACCGGGTTGCGCAGCGCCTTGCGTTCCCCGCGGTAGATGTCGACCACGTACGAGATGTGGTGGAACGTGTAGAACGAGATGCCGATCGGCAACGCCAGATGCACGACCGGGAAGTCCCCGCCGAGCAACTGGGCGAGCGCGTCGAACTGTTCGGTGGCGAACCCGGCGTACTTCCACACCGCGAGCACCGCCGCGTCGAACGTCACCACACCGATGAGCACGCGGCGCCGATACGGCTTCGGCCGACCGAACTCGTCCGGCTCCAGCAGTGGCCCGGCCAGGAAGTTGACCACCATGCAGGACAACAGCAGCAGCGTGGTCGCGCCCGCCCCGGTGGCGTAGAAGATCAGGCTGCCGATCGCCACGATGCCGTTGCGCCACGCCCGCGGGCACACCAGCACCGCGAACAGCACTGCGGGCATGAAGTACCACAGGAACAGTGGTGACGCGAACGACATGCTCTTCGATCCCCCTGCGAGCGGCGGAAGCAGTCAGACACTACCGAAGGCGTCGGGGATCCGTGGCGGATCCGGCTACGTCACACAGACCATGACCGACATGACGATCGCGGACCGACGCGTGGCCGACCCGCGCCACACAACCGCTTATGTGGCCTCGGGCGTGCTGCTTCTGCTGTACGGCATCGTGCCGCTCGCGTGGACGGTCTACGCGCTGAGCGTGCGGGAAACGCCGATCGAGGAATTCTTCCGGGCTCTCGTGTGGCCCGAGGTCGACGATCCGGTGCGGGCGATGACGCCGTACGAGTGGGCATTGGGCGTGGCGTTCATCGTGGTCGGCGCCTTCGCCGTGGCGCGCCGCCGAGCCGCGCGAGGGGGAGCGATCGTGCTCGCCGTCGGGCTTGTGGCGTCATCGGTTCGCGAGGCGATCGGCCTGCTCGATTCGTCCTACCGCGCGGAATACGACTACCTGGACGACACACCATGGCTGCTCGCGACCAGGGTGGCCGCGCTGCTCATCGGTCTCGTGGTCCTGGTTTCGATGATGCGCGCCAAGGACGACCGCAATCCTCGCCTCACCGGCAGGGCCACGCTCCCGATCGTCGGAGCCGTGATTCTGGTCGCGGCCGCGCTGCAGCTGGCGTTGCGGATCTCGCTGCCGGGCACGAAGGACTTTTTGCGCATGGTCGTCACCCCGGCCGACTACTCGCCCGCCAACATGTTCGCCGGCGTGCCGTTCTACCAGGGGTTCGTCATCGTCGCGCTGTTCGTCGTGGGCATCATGGCGCTGCGCTACCGAAGGATCGCGCGCGGCGCGGCGTTGGCGATCGTGCCGGTGGCGGGCTACATCGGGTACTACAGCGTCGCTCCGCTGCTGCCGTACCTGAGCTTCGACGCCATCTTCAGCCACGGCCTCGCTGCGCTGACGTACGCGGCATCCCTGAGCACCGTGCTCGCCGCCATCCTGGTCCTGGCGCTGTTGTCGCTGCGCGACCCCGACGACGAGCCCGAGACCGACGACCCGCTAGATCCGTCCGCGCTCACGCCGCCGGCGAGCGATTTCGGCCAGCAGTACCCCGGCGGCCACTGAGGCGTTGAGCGACTCCACACCGGCCGCCATCGGGATCGAGATCGTCATGTCACAGGTCTCGCGGACCAGCCGGGACAGCCCTCGGCCCTCGGAGCCCAGCACGACGACCAGCGGGTCGGTGGCCAGCGGGAAGTCGTCGATGCTGGTGTCCCCGTCGGCATCCAGGCCGACGATCATCAGACCCTTCTCGGCGTAGTCCTTGAGCTGACGAGTCAGATTGGTGGCCTGAGCGATCGGGAGCTGGGCAGCGGTTCCCGCGCTCGTCCGCCACGCCACGGCCGTCATGCCCGCGCTACGCCTGCTGGGCAGCAGCACGCCGTGCGCGCCGAACGCGGCCGCGGACCGCACCACGGCGCCCAGGTTGCGGGGATCGGTGACGCCGTCCAACGCGACCAGCAGCGGATGATCGTCGGACTCGGCGGCGGCGACCAGCAGGTCGTCCGGATCCGCGTAGGAAAACGGTGGCACCTGCAGGCCCAGCCCCTGGTGCACGGCGTTGCGTGTCTTCCGGTCCAGTTCGTCGCGCGGGACCTCGAGGATCGTGATGCCACGGTCCGCGGCGAGCCGGACGGCTTCGGTCACCCGGTCGTCGGCGTCGACCCCGATCGCCACGTACAGCGCTTCGGCAGGCACCTCCGCCCGCAGCGCCTCCACCACCGGGTTCCGCCCGGCGATCAGTTCCGGACCCTGGGCAGCGCGCTGCTCCTTGGCCTTCTCCGCCCGCGCCTTGGCCGCGGCACGGCGCTGCGCGGGATGACCCGGCCGCATCTCCGCCTTCGGCGTCGGCCCCTTGCCGCGCAGGCCCCTTTTGCGCTGGCCACCGGAACCGGTGACCGCGCCCTTCTTGGTCCCCGGCTTGCGCACCGCTCCGCGGCGCCGCGAATTACCGGCCATCTGCCACCGTCCACTGTGGACCGCTCGGGGTGTCCTCCACGACGATGCCTGCCTCCTGCAGTCGGTCCCGCAGCCGGTCCGCGGTGGCGAAGTCCTTCTCCGCGCGCGCCCGCGACCGGTCTTCCAGGACCGCCTCGACCAGCACGCTCAGCGCCTGCCGCACCTTGTCGTCGCCGCGCTCGTCCGCCCACTGCTCCGACAGCGGGTCGATACCCAGGACCGCGGTCATGGCGCGCACGGCCGAGGCCGCTTGCCGTGCCTTGTCGTCGTCCCCGGCGTCGAACGCGGTGTTGCCTTCGCGGACCACGTTGTGCATGACCGCGAAAGCCTTCGGGGTGGCCAGGTCGTCGTTCATCGCGTCGACGAATTCGGCCGGAAGCTCGCCGGGCACGACCTCGCCGTGTGCGGCGACCCGGCGCAGGAACTGCTCGATGCGGCGGTAGCCCTGCGCGGCCTCGTGCAGTGCCTCGTCGGAGTACTCGATCAGCGACCGGTAGTGCGGCTGGATGAGGTAGTAGCGCAGCTCCGGGGCGCGTGCCTTGCGCAACATCGCCGGAATCGACACCACATTGCCCAGCGACTTGGACATCTTCTCGCCCGCCATGCCGACCAGGCCGTTGTGCATCCAGATCCGGGCGAACGGGTCACCGGCCGCTCGGGACTGGGCCAGCTCGTTCTCGTGGTGCGGGAAGACCAGGTCCAGCCCGCCGCCGTGGATGTCGAACTCCGCGCCCAGGTAGGTGCAGGCCATCACCGAGCACTCCAGATGCCAACCGGGACGGCCGGCGCCCCACGGCGTCGGCCACGACGGCTCACCCGGTTTGGCGCTCTTCCACAGCGTGAAGTCGCGGTGGTCACGCTTGCCCGCCGCCGCCGACTCGCCCTGCTGCACCTCGTCGAGCTGCTGGCGGGACAGGGAGCCGTACTCGTCGAACGACTGCACGTCGAAGTACACGTCGCCCTCGGCCGCGTAGGCGTGCCCCTTGTCGATCAAGCGTTGCATCAGCTCGATCATCTGGGTCACGTGTCCGGTGGCGCGCGGGGAGATGGCCGCGGGCCGGCAGCCCAGCGCGGTGTAGGCGTCCTCGAACTCGCGCTCGTAGCGGGCCGAGTGCTGCCACCACGGACGACCCTCCGCCGCGGCCTTGACCAAGATCTTGTCGTCGATGTCGGTGACGTTGCGGACCAGCGTGACGTCCAGCCCGCCGTGTTCCAGCCAGCGCGCCAGCACGTCGTAGTTCAACGCGCTGCGCACATGACCGATGTGCGGCGGGCCTTGCGGGGTCGGCCCACAGACGTAGATGGACGCCGCCCCGGCTCGCACGGGCGTGAACTCCCGCACACTGCGGGATGCGGTGTCGTAAAGCTGAAGGGCCACCCAGGAATGGTACGGGGCGAGCCGTCGACGCTCCGAAGTGTCCCCGGGCCTCGGACTACAGGCCGTGCGCGGCGAGCGCGTCCCGCAAGGCCGTCGGCCGCTCCTCCGGAGCCGTCGGCGGGACCAGGCTGAATCGCATGCCCAGCGCGAGCGCGCCGCCGTCGGCGTGCTGGCTGTCGCCGACCATCAGTGCGTGCTCGGCCTCGACGCCGATGGCTTTCAGCGCGATCTCGAAGATCCGCCGGTCGGGTTTGACCACGCCGTGCTCGTAGCTGAGAACGTATTCCGTCACGTGTTGGTCGACTCCGGTGGCGGTGAACGCGGGCCGGATGTCGAACCCGATGTTGCTGACCACGGCGATCGGGATGTCCCGCTCGGCAAGGAGCTGGAAGACCTCGGGCACGTCGTCGAACGGCGTCCAACCGGACGTGTCGATCATCCGCTCGTACAGCACCGTCGCGTGTTCTTCCGCGACGACGCCCGCCCGGCGAATCGCCTCCACGAAGGCCTTGCGATGCAGTTCGGGGTCGAGGTCCCGGTTCTGCCACGCGTGCGCGAACTCTCCGTCCAGCGCGACGCCGTGCACCGGGGAGATCACCTTGCGGACCAGCTCGCCGAACGCGTCCGGCGTCAGCTCGTTGCCCTCGACGTCGGTGATCCCGGCCAGGTCGTCGACCTTGGGTTCGGCGCTGAACAGTGTGCCTGCGAAATCGAACAACACCCCACGAATCGTCACGACGGCCACGGTACTGATGTCCGCGGGGAGAGTCAGGCCGCGCTGATGTCCGCGGTGAAAATCATGTCGCACAGGTGTCCGCGGTGGGGAGGTTGGCCGCTGTCACAGGTGCCCGTGGTGGGGCCAGGCCGCGCTCACTGGGAGCCGGGCCGCCGTCACTGATGTTCGCGGCGGGGAGTCACTCCACCGGCACCAGCAGCGCGGTGGCGACGGCCGCGATGCCTTCCCCGCGACCGGTCAGCCCGAGCCCGTCGCTGGTCGTCCCGGAGACGCTGACCGGGCCGCCCGCGGCCTTCGACAGCACCTCTTGTGCCTCTTGCCTGCGGGTGCCGATACGCGGCGCATTGCCGATGACCTGCACCGCGGCATTGCTCAACCGCCAGCCGGCCGACTCCACGCGCACGCGCGCCTCCTCGAGCAGTCGCACGGAGGAGGCTCCGGCGTACTCGGCGCGGCCGGTGCCGAACAGCTGGCCGAGGTCACCCTGGCCCGCGGCGGACAACATCGCGTCGATCAGTGCGTGGGTGGCGACGTCGCCGTCGGAATGCCCGGCGCAGCCGTCCACCCCTTCCCAGCGAATCCCCGCGATCCAGCACTCCCGGCCCGCTTCGATCGCGTGCACGTCGACGCCCTGGCCGATGCGTGGACTCATGGCTGCTCCACCAGGATCTTCTCGGCGATCTGCAGATCGAACGGGGTGGTGATCTTCATGGCATGGGGATGGCCCATCACCGTAGCGACGGGGATACCGACCCGCTCGACGAGGGAAGCGTCGTCGGTCGCCGATCCCGGCGCACTCGCATGCACGCGACGCAGCAAGGGCTCGGCGAAACCTTGCGGTGTCTGCACCGCGCGCAAGGAACTGCGATCCGGCGTGCCCGTGACGACGCCGTCGGCATCCACCTGTTTGACGGTGTCCGCCAGCGGAAGCACTGGCACCACTGCTTGTGCGCCGCCGGAAAGCGCTTCGATCACCGCGCACGGAACCGTCGACGGTGTGAATGCTCGCGCGGCGTCGTGCACCAGGACGGCGTCGAACGCGCCGCTGGCTACTGATTCCAGGGCCGCCCGCACGGAACTCGTGCGATCCGCCCCGCCGGCGACGACGCTGCACCGGTGACCGAATTCCGCCAGACAGGACTCGAAATCGCCGAGGTGATCCGCGGGCGCGGCCACCACGACCGCGTCCACCACCCCGGAATCGAGAAGCCCGCGCGTGGCCCTGGTGACCAGGGGTGTCCCGGCCACGGGAACCAGAGCCTTGGGAACGTGCGCGCCGAGGCGTTCACCCCGCCCGGCGGCAGGTACCAGCGCAACGACCTTCAACCGGCCATTCCGACCGGGCAAGGAAAGAACTGCTCAGCTGTCGATGCCGGCGCCGACCGGTTTGGTGTCGGACGTCTCGTCGGCCGTGGCCAGGACTTCGTCCAGCAGCCCCTCGGCCTTCTCCTCGTCCGTGCCTTCAGCGAGCGCCAGCTCGCTGACCAGGATCTGCCGCGCCTTGGCCAGCATGCGCTTCTCGCCGGCGGACAGGCCACGGTCCTTCTCACGCCGCCAGAGATCGCGCACCACTTCGGCCACCTTGTTCACATCGCCGGAGGCGAGCTTCTCCAGGTTGGCCTTGTACCGACGAGACCAGTTGGTTGGCTCTTCGGTGTGGGGAGTACGCAGCACATCGAATACGCGATTGAGCCCGTCCTGGCCGACGACATCACGCACACCGACGATCTCGGCGTTGTCGGCGGGGACGCGCACCGTAAGATCACCTTGAGCGACCTTGAGAACGAGGTATTGCTTCTCCTCGCCTTTGATGACGCGAGTCTCGATCGCTTCGATGAGTGCTGCACCGTGGTGCGGGTAGACGACGGTCTCTCCGACCTTGAAAACCATGTGTCCTCTGCCCCTTTCGCTTCCTCCATGTTAGCACGCGCAACGGTGCCCTCGATAGCGCCCCGTGTCCGTCGTCGCAGGTCAGCGCCCTGATCGGGCCCGTGGTGGGGGTTGACAAACCCGCGGTCGGTGTGCTCACGCAGGTAGTGGCGGGGGCCGAAAGTACTCGGCGTCACAGTCCATTGTGGACTGTGCGCGGGCGGAGTAACGGCCGGAGTTCGGCCCGCGCGCACGCCGAGATAGTCTTGCTGGCGCAGGCTTGCGGGACACGAAAGGATTCCGGTATGCCCAGCAGTTCCGGTAAGCGCCGGGTGAAGCTCGGCTTCGCCACGCTCGCGCTCGCCGCCGTCGTGACCGGCACGGCAGGTTGTGGTGCCGGTCAGATCACGCAGACCGACACCCAGCTGGCCGCCGTCAACGGTGACCAGGCGCAGGTGGGCGCGTTGCATGTGAACAACGCAGCGCTGGCCTACCCGGAGGACGGGTACTGGGCAACGGGCTCCGACGTTCCGCTGAAGATGGCCATCGCCAACAACGGGGCGACGGCCGACGAGCTCGAGCAGATCAGCACCACCGACGCCGCGAGCGTGGACGTCAAGGGCGACTCGGTCATCCCGTCGCAGCGCGCGCTGTACGTGGGCATGGAGCCGCCGAAGCCCGCCGGTGAGGAGGACGCGGGCTCCGACGCCGGTGACGTCGGCACGGCCACCGTCACGCTGAAGGGCCTGAAGAAGAACCTGTACCCGGGCATGGTCGTCGAGATGACGCTGATGTTCCGGGAGTCGGGCGCGCTGAAGCTGCGGGTGCCGATCGAGGCGCCGGAGAAGGTGCGCACCGAAGAGGCCGCCGAGTCCGAGCACTGATCCTCCCGGTCACGACTCCGTCGGGGATATATCCGCGCTGGACCGTGATCGGCTAGCCTCGCGCGCGTGTCCAGCGTCGAGGAATTGCGCGCCAACCGGCCCGCCCAGGCAGCGCAGGCGCGGATCTGCGCCGTCATCGCTGCGGTGCTGTGGGTCCCGGTGATCGGCGGTCTGGTGGTGCCGGAGACCCCGGACAGTTACGCCGGATTGCCCGCGATCGCCGCGGTGCTGCACGCGTGGGGGTCGTTCGGGGTCGTCAAGGGCAGGCAATCCGGCCGCGTCGTGTGCGTGGTCACCGCGGTCGTGCTGTGGGTCATGGTGCTGCCTTACAGCTGGATCGGGATGAGCTCCGACGACACCTACGCGTCGGTTTACGCGGTGTTGGACCTCGTCGCCGTCGCGTTGTCGGTTGCCGGGATCGCCCTGCAGTTCTCGCGGCCGGTGACCGAGTACGTCAACGCGGTGTCGCACGCGATGCGGGCGCAAGACGAGACGCGGTAGCGCGCCGCTGCCGAAAATGTCGGGGCCGCCCGCTACGGTGCGGGTCGTGGGGAAGAAAAGCGCCGGCTACCGCTGTGTGGAATGCGGATACGAGGTCGCGAAGTGGGTCGGCCGCTGCCCGGAGTGTCAGGCGTGGGGGACCGTCGAGGAGCGCGGTGTGCCCAACCCTGCGCTGGCCACCGTGGCCGCGGGCGCGCCGTCGTCGCCTGCCCGGCCGATCGTCGACGTCGATCTTGATTCCGCGCGGGCCCAGCCGACCGGGGTCGCGGAGCTGGACCGGGTGCTGGGCGGCGGTCTGGTTCCCGGCGCCGTGGTGCTGTTGGCAGGCGAGCCCGGGGTCGGGAAGTCGACGCTGCTGCTGGAGGTCGCCCAGCGCTGGGCAGGCAGCCGCGGGCGCGCGTTGTATGTGACGGGTGAGGAGTCGGCAGGGCAGGTGCGGCTGCGGGCGGAGCGCACGTCCGCGTTGCACGAGTCGCTGTTCGTGGCGGCGGAAAGTGATCTGTCCGCGGTGCTGGGGCATGTCGACGCGGTACAGCCGGGAGTGCTGATCGTCGACTCGGCCCAGACGATGGTGTCGCCGAAGGTGGAGGGGTCGCCCGGCGGTGTCACGCAGGTGAAGGCCGTGGCGGCGGCCCTGGTGGCGTTGGCCAAGGAGCGAGCCTTGCCGGTGATCCTGGTCGGGCACGTCACGAAGGACGGTTCGGTGGCCGGGCCCCGGGTGCTCGAGCATCTGGTCGACGTGGTGCTGCATTTCGAGGGTGACAAGCACTCCACGTTGCGGATGGTCCGTGGGGTGAAGAACCGCTTCGGACCGGCCGATGAAGTGGGCTGCTTCGAGCTGCGCGACGACGGCATCGTGGGTGTGGCGGACCCGTCGGGGCTGTTCTTGAACCGGCGGGGAGATCCGGTGGCCGGGACGGCGGTGACGGTGACGGTGGAGGGCAAGCGGCCACTGCTCGCCGAGGTGCAGTCGCTGGTCACCACGTCGTCCTTGCCCACGCCGCGGCGGGCGGCCAGCGGGCTGGACTCGTCGCGGATCGGGATGATCCTCGCGGTGCTGGAGAAGCATGCGCGGATCCGGTTCGGCGAGCGGGATGTCTACGTCGCCACGGTGGGCGGCATGCGGCTGACCGAACCGGCGGCGGACCTGGCGGTGGCGTTGGCGGTCGCGTCGTCGGTGAGCGAAGCGGAATTGCCAACCGGGATCGTTGCTGTGGGGGAGGTGGGACTGGCGGGTGAGTTGAGAAGGGTCACCGGCGTGCAGCGCAGGCTGGCCGAGGCTCAGCGCATGGGGTTCACGCACGCGCTCATCCCGCCGGATTGTGGTCCGGCTCCGGACGGGATGACGGTGAAGGAGATTCCCGACCTGCCGAGCGCACTGCAGCTGGCGTTCAGCTGAGCGCCGTCGGCCGGCGGTGCCGGCGGCTGAGGTAGTCGGCGGCACCAGCCCTCAGGCGCGTGCCGAGGGGCTCGGCCAATGTCGATGCGCACGGAGAGGCCGCGGCGTGCAGTGCCCTGCGCAGGCGGCCCGCATCGTCGGAGAGATTCGAGGTGGCGAACGACCGCGCTCATTCCTCGGCCTCCGGCCGGTGGCGAGCACGCCGCGGTGCACGCAGCAAAATGGCGCCCGCACCCGCCGGCCGGCAGGTACAGGCGCCATGGCGCTCGGGGCCGGGTCGTGGCCCGCGGTGGACTACTGGTCGAGCAGGATCGCGCAGCGGATCAACCCGAGGTGCGAGTACGCCTGCGGGTGGTTGCCCAGCGAGCGCTCCGCGATCGGGTCGTACTGCTCGGGCAGCAGGCCGGTCGGGCCGGAACAGTCGACGATCTGCTGGAAGAGCTCCTCGGCCTCGGTTCGCCGCCCGGTGAGCAGGTACGCCTCGACCATCCACGCGGCGCACAGGTGGAAGCCGCCCTCGTTGCCGGGCAGGCCGTCGTCGCGCCGGTAGCGGTAGACAGTGGAGCCGCTGCGGAGTTCCCCTTCGATCGCGGTGACGGTCGACTGGAACCGCTCGTCGGACGGGTCGATCAACCCGGACAGCCCGATGAACAGCGACGCCGCGTCGAGGTCCGTGCCGTCGTAGGCGGTGGTGAACGCCTGCACTTCGTCGTTCCAGCCGTTCTCCAGCACATCGGCCGCGATCGTGTCGCGTAGCTCCGGCCACGCCGAGGGCATCTCACGGCCGTAGCGCTCGGCCAGCTTGACGGCCCGATCCATGGTCACCCAGCACATGACGCGCGAGTACACCCGGTGCCGCGGGACGTGCCGCTCTTCCCAGATGCCGTGGTCCGGCTCGCTCCAGCGGCGCTTGACCGCCTCGGCCATGGCGCGCACCAGCTGCCAGTCCTCGTCGCGCAGATCGCCGCGAACCTCGGCCAGGTCGGCGATCAGCTCGACCACCGGGCCGAACACGTCGAGCTGCACCTGGTGGTTGGCCAGGTTGCCGACGCGCACCGGGCGGGATCCCGCGTAGCCGGGCAGCGAGTCGATGACCGCCTCGGCGCCGAGCTGCGTACCCGCCACGGTGTACAGCGGGTGCAGGCGTTCCGGGCCGGCCAGTTGGCTCAGCACGCCGTGCAGCCACCGCAGGTAGCCCTCGGCCTCCTCGGTCGAACCGAGCGAAACCAGGGCGCGCACGGTCATGGCCGCGTCGCGGATCCAGCAGTACCGGTAGTCCCAGTTGCGGACGCCGCCGATCTCCTCGGGCAGGGAAGTGGTGGCCGCGGCCAGGACACCCCCGCTCTCGGCGTCGCACAGGCCGCGCAGCGTCAGCGCGGACCGGCGCACCAGCTCGGTCTCGACGCCCGGCAGCTTCAGCCCGGCCGCCCACTTGCTCCAGTACTCGCCTGCGCGGGCCCTGCGGTCCACTTCGGGCAGGTCGTGCGGGCCCAGGTCGGTCGTGCCGCAGCGCAGCTCCAGCACGATCGGCTCGTCCGGCGTCGGCCGAACGGTGGCCTTCGCGGTGTCGTGCAGCCCGTCGGAAGTGATTTCCCAGGTCACGCCGGGTGCGCGCAGTACGAACGGCTCCGACGTGCCCAGCACACGCAGGCCCTCCTGTTCGGCGACCAGCCGGACCGGCACACCGCCGAACTCGGGCCGCGGCGCGAACGTGATGCCGGCTTCGGTGTCGCCGGAGATCACCCGCACCAGGTCGGTCCGGTGCTTGGCCGACTCCGGCTCCAGGTAGTCCGTCACCAGCAGCCGGGACCAGCGCGTCTCCACCGTCATGGTGTTGGGCAGGTAGCGCTGACCGAGTGGGAGGCCGTTGCGGGTCGGCTTGATGCTGAAATGCCCCGCGCCAGGGCCGCCGAGCAGATCGGCGAACACCGCGGGTGCGTCCGGGCCCGGGTGGCAGAGCCACGTCAGCCGGGCGTCCGGTGTCACCAGGGCCACCGAGCGTTCGTTGGCCAGCATGGTCAGCCGCTCGATCGGCGGAGCCTGCTCGCCGTACAGCCAGTGGCGCCGCTCCTCGAGCACGAACGCGAGCACGGTGGCGACGTCCTCGGTGTCGGAGATGCGGTACTGCGCCAACGTCTCGCCCTCGCCGACGTGGATGCCCACGTCCGGGCCGGAGAGCCGGGCGAACGCCTTCTCGTCAGTGACGTCGTCGCCGAGGAACAGGGCCGCGGTCGCGCCGACCTGGTGCCGCAGGACGTCCAGCGCATGCCCCTTGTCGGTGGCCACGACGGCCAGCTCGACCACCGCCTTGCCGTCGGTGACCGAGATGCCGTCCCACTTGCCTGGCCCTTCGTGCACGGCGTCGATCACCCGCGCGCCGTCCTCTTCCGACGCCTGCCGCACATGGACGGCGATGCTCGCCGGTTTGATCTCCAGCGTGACGCCGGGGATGCCGTCGACCAGGCGGTTCAGTTCCGCCTCCAGCCTGCGGTGCAGTTCTCGGGCCTCGGCGTTGAGCTCGTGCACGAAGCCGATGTCGAATTCCGATCCGTGCGAGCCGATCAGATGGACTTCCGCGGGCAGCCGGGACAGGGTGGCCAGATCACGCAGCGCCCGCCCGGAAATCACCGCGGTGGTCGTCTCGTGCAGCGCGGCGAGCGAACGCAGCGCACCGACCGACTCCGGTCGTGGCCGCGCGGTGTCCGGGTTCTCCACGATCGGCGCGAGGGTCCCGTCGTAATCGCAGGCCACCAGCAAGCGTGGCGTGCGAGCGATATGCACGATCGCTCTGCGCAGTTCGGCGGGTAGGGACTCGGCGGTCAACGCCCCTCCAGGAAAGGTTTTTCACGGTCAAGAATGTGCCGGGCTACGGCACCATAACTCCCGCGTTCTATCAGCCGTCCAGCGCGTCGAGGAACGAGCGGGCCCACCGATCCACGTCGTGAGTCAGTACCTGGCGACGCAGCGCACGCATGCGCCTGCGACCCTCCGCCGGGTCGAGGTTGATCGCCGCGTGCAAAGTTCGTTTCACCCCGTCGAGATCGTGCGGATTGACCAAGAACGCGCTGGTCAGCTCGGCTGCCGCGCCCGCGAACTCACTGAGCACCAAAGCGCCCGTCTGGTCATGCTTGCACGCCACGTACTCCTTGCACACCAGGTTCATGCCGTCGCGCAGTGGCGTGACAACCATGACGTCGGCGGCCCGGTAAAACGCGGCAAGTTCCGGCCGTCCGACCGATTGATGCAAATAGTGCACGACCGGGTGACCGACACGGGCGAATTCGCCATTGATCCGGCTGACCAATCGCTCGATGTCACCGCGCATGCGCTGATAGTGCTCGACCCGTTCCCGGCTGGGGGTGGCCAATTGCACGAACGTGACCTCGGCCGGGTCGACCGTGCCTTCCCGGAGCAATTCGTGCAGTGCCTTCAGCCGGAGGTCGATGCCCTTGGTGTAGTCGAGCCGGTCGACCCCGAGCAGCATCGTCTTCGGGTCACCGAGTGACGCGCGGACCTCGGCGGCCCGCTTGGTCACCTCCGCGCTGCGCGCCAGGGAGTCCAGCCCGGCGGAGTCGATCGAAATGGGGAACGCGCCGACTCGCACGGTACGGTCGCCGACGCGCACGATGCCCGACCGGGAGCGCACGCCGACCGAGCCGCGGCTGGACTCCAGCCCGATCAGCTGACCGGCCAGCCACAGGAAGTTCTGCGCCCCACCGGGACGGTGGAACCCGACCAGGTCCGCGCCGAGCAGGCCGCGGACGATCTCGGCCCGCCACGGCAGCTGCATGAACAGCTCGACCGGCGGGAACGGGATGTGCAGGAAGAAGCCGATGCGCAGATCCGGCCGCAGCTCCCGCAACATCGACGGCACCAGCTGCAGCTGGTAGTCCTGCACCCACACGGTCGCACCCTGCGCGGCCACTTTCGCGCTCGCTTCCGCGAAGCGCTGGTTGACCCGCACGTAGGCGTCCCACCACCGGCGCTCGAACACCGGCGGTTGCACGACGTCGTGGTACAGCGGCCACAGCGTGGCGTTGGAGAAGCCTTCGTAGTAGTCGCGCACCTCGGCGGCGCTGAGCGACACCGGATGCAGCACCAGACCGTCGTCGGTGAATTCCTCGACCTCGATATCAGGTACTCCGGGCCAGCCGACCCACGCGCCTTTCCGGCTCCGCAGGAACGGCTCGAGTGCCGAAACCAGGCCGCCCGGGCTCTGCGTCCAGCGCTGGCCGCCGTCCGGCGACCGATCCAGATCCACCGGCAACCTATTGGCCACCACGACGAAATCGGGGTCGCTCATATGTTTCAGCCTACTGTGCGAACTCTGTGATCGGGCTCTCGATCGTGCGGCGTCCGGGTGGACTTACTGCCCACGCGGACCTGGCCCGATGCCGCTGCATGCGGGTCGGCGGCCGACGCTCGTGCACCGGCCGCCGACCCGCGACAAGCCCTACTGCACTTCGTGTGCGACGGCTGCAGCGGTCCGGCCACGGATGGGCCGGCGGCCGAGCTGGAAGCGGGGCTTACTGCAGTTTCCTGCGCGACGGCCGCAGCGGGCCCGCCATGCGTGGACCGGCCAGTTTCCGCTCGAGACGCCCGAGCTGGGTGCGCACCGGCTGCGCCAGGTACTCGCCGAACACCACGCCGGCGGCCAGAGCCAGCCCGACCGCGAAGGCCTGCATCAGCGTGCCGAGCTGGCCGCCCGGTTCGACGCCCGCTTCGTACAGGCCGCGGAAAGCCAGCAGACCGGGCAGCAACGGCGTGATACCGGAGACCGCCACCACCAGCGGCGTGACGCGCAGCCGGCGCGACAGCACGCCACCGCAGAAACCGAGCAGCACGGCCGCGAGCGCGGTCGCGGTGATCTTGTCGGCCTCGGCCAGCCGGAGCACGCTGTACACCGTGGTGCCCACGCCACCTGCGGTCGCCGCCAGCAGGAGCGCACGCAGGCGGGCGTAACTGGCCAGCGCGAAGAAGCCCGCGGCGGCCGCACCGGCCACGATCTCGACCGGCAGGCTGATGGCGCTCGGGCCGGGCAGCGTGGGCAGCGGCGCCCTGGGGATGCCCAGCGTCAACGCCAGCTGCAGGGCGATCACCACACCGGTGACCAAGCCCGCCGTCATCATGATGACTTCCATCGTCCGGCCCGCCGCCGTGACGTTGTAGCCGGTGACGGCGTCGTGCACCGCCGAGACGGTGCCCAGCCCGGACAGCAACACCGTGATCGCGGCGGCGGCGACCAGGCTGGGTGACTCGAACGGCAGGTCGCTGCTGAGCGCCAGCACGCTGAACAGCGACGCGATCAAGCCGCCGACGACCTGCTGGAAGAACAGCGGCAGCGCGCGCCGGTTCAGGATGCGACCTACCCGGTCGATCAACGCACTGACCACGAAGGCCAGGGCCGCGGTGAGCGGGTCACCGCCGATCAGCACGGTGATCGACGCGGCCATGGCGCCCAGCGCGAGCGTGGCAACCCACCGCGGGTACGGGTGCGGCGCCTCGTTGATCCGGTTGATCTCACTGGCCGCCGTGTGCACGTCGACCCGCCCACGGGTGATCTTGGTGACCAGCTCTTCCGTCTCGCTCAACCGCGTGTAGTCCATGCTGCGGCTACGCACGACGCGCACGGCGGTGATGGGAGAGGCTTCCGAACCGCGGTGGCAGGTGACGGTGATGGACGTGCCGACGACGTTGACCTCGCACTGCGGGAGACCGAATCCGTCGGTCACCGCGAGAATGGTGGCGGTGACGTCGGAGGCACCCGCGCCGGTGGCCATCTGCACTTCGCCGATGCGCAGGGCGGTGTCCAGTGCGAAATGGATCGACCCCTCGTCGAGCAGCCGTGGCCCAATGGGCTGAGGCGGAGCAGTCTGCTCCGGCACCCGTACACGATGCTGCCTCGCCAAGAGTTTCACGTCGTCCACCTCCCACTTCGTCCCGCGCCTTGTTACGCCGTCCGGCAGGTCCATCGGCGTCGTCCAGGCGACCGTTGCACGCTTGATCCGTGGCGTCCATCACGATTGGTCGCGTCGGCGAAATGGGGCCGTTGCGGCGTCGTGAAAGTGGTGGATGAACGGCGTCTGAACTGCCGTTTCCGGCCCACGGTGGAGTGGCAACCCCGCGGCGGATCAAGCGCCGATCAACCCTCCGTTTCCAGTCTGGCGCTTTGTGGCTTTCTTGCCACTTGAGCGAGTGGCGGGTGGACGGCTCGCGGGCGCCGCACCCAGGGGTTCGCGGGCCGCGAGGCGACTGCTTCGGGCACGGGTGGGCAGGTTCTCGGCGCGCGCGGATGCAAGTCCGGCCATCAGGCGGGGCAGTCGCTTCAGTCCGGGCGACCGGGGCCTACGATGGGGGTGGCCGAACGGCCGCGCCGACATAGCTCAGTTGGTAGAGCAGCTGTCTTGTAAACAGCAGGTCAGGGGTTCGAGTCCCCTTGTCGGCTCCACGTTTCCCAGTGATGCCGCAGCGAGTGACTGCGGGTCGACCCGCCTCCACGTGACTGGTGTCCAGCCCGCAAGCACGCTCCGGTGAGCTTGTGCATCCCGCCCAGCCCGACCGGAACCGGCAACGTCAGTTCAGCCACTTCGTGACGGTTTCCGTCATCGCCTGGTTGATCTTGTCGGGCAGGTCGGAGGAGACCTTCGGCTTGTCGAGTCCAGGGGCCTGCATCTGTACCTCGATACGCAGCCCGCCACGGTCGTCGAGGCTGCCGGCGTGCGAGACCACCACGCCGTAAACGTCCTTGTCGTCGCTGTAGAAGGTGGCCGCGGGCTTGCCGGCCAGCTGCGTTTCCTGTGCCTGGGACGAGCTCAGCGGCACCTTTGCCACGTCGCGTGCCTTCATGAAGGTGGGCACGACCTCGGTGACGACCTCGATCTTCTTGTCCGGCTCGACGAAGATGCACTGATTTCTTTCGCGGTCGACGACCGGCTCGAGCTTCGCCGACACCTTCGCCTTGACCCCGTCGAGGAACACCGCGCAGATCACGTGCGGGTTCTGCTGAACCTGGGCGGCGATGGCCTCGTAGCCCTTCGGTGGCGCGACCTCCTGGTACTCCTCGCAGTCCTTGTCGCCGCGGCTGAAGTTCCGGCACGCCCCCGTCGTCGGGCTGTCCGGATCGTTCGGCCCGTACAGCAGCTTGGTGGCCGGCTTCGCCGGATTCTCCGGCTTCTTCGCGGCCAGCTGGATGATCTTCTCGGTCAGCCCGTCCGCCAGTGTGCAGGGCGCCTCGAGGGTGATGACGGTGTCGCCGATGTCGCCGCGCCCGAGCCGCTGCACCCACTCGCGCTCACAGGTGTCAGACCGGTCGTCGGTGGCGACCTTCTTGCCCGCGATCTCGCGCGTCTGCGCAGTGGAGTCGAGCTCGTGGTCGAACTCGTAGCGCGCCTCGAAGTCGATCGGCTCGACGCCGGCACCCTCGGCGGGCTCAGCCTTGCAGCCGCTCAACGGGTCGTCGTCGCCATCTGGCAGGTAGGTGTACTTGTCGGGTTCGCTCAGGCTCTGTTTGACCAGCGTGCACCCGTCCCACGCCGCCAGGGGCCAGGCGGCGGACTGCTTGACCGAGTACGGCTTGCGCAGTTTGCCCACGGCGTACTTGGCCCAGCTGCGCACCGACTTGCAGGTCGCGGCGACGGTGCCGGACTTGGCGCGCTGCAGCTCGATGCCGAGCGTGAAGCTCACCGGGATGGTCACCGTGCAGGCGTCGTCGTCGCGGGCTTCGTAGGCTTTCGCTCCGGCGACGGTCAGCGGCTTCTGGTCGAGGCGTGCATCCGCAGGGAACGAGACGCCCACCTTGACCCCTGCGGCTTTCGTCGCGACGTACTCGTCCTCGTTCACCGCGACACAGGCATGCGGGCCGTCGGGGTAGATGTCGTACTTACGCAGCTGCTTCTTGTCGACCAGTGCGCACGGGTCGATCTGCCGCAGCGCGGCCAGGATCGCTTCGTGCTCACGGTCTTGCGGCTGATTCGTGGGCGCGGGCGCGGGACCTGGGGCGCCCGCGGGCCCGGGAGCGCCGCTGCTCGGCACCGGTGCGGCACCAGGTGGCACGGCTCTGCCGTCGACGGTTGAACTGCACCCGGACACGATCAGGCAACCGGCTACCAACGCCAGCACAGAGCGTCGCATGCTCCCCCTCGTTCTCGATCTCCCCAGCCGACCAGGCGGCATCCTCCCACATCTTCCCGGCGCGAGGGCGACGGTGTGGCGGGGTCTCCGGTTGTGCACCGGTTCGTGCGACCGTGCACCCACCTCATCGGCTGTCATGGCGCCCGCAGCGAATCCGGCAAATCAGGGGAGCGCAATCCGGCCCCGTTCGTGCCAAACTCGGGTATCTCGCAGCGACGCGTGAGGAGGAAGTCAATGCCGGTCCCTGCCCAGCTCAGCTACAGCTCCGGAACCTCCGACGTCCCCCTGCTCGGGGACACCATCGGCGCGAATCTGGATCGCACGGTCGCCGCTTTCCCCGATCGTGAGGCGCTGGTCGACTGCGCGTCCGGGCGGCGCTGGACGTACCGCGAGTTCGTTGACGACGTCAACACCGTTGCGCTCGGGCTGGCCGCCCGCGGCATCGGTAAAGGCGACCGCGTGGGCATCTGGTCGCCGAACCGCGCGGAGTGGACGCTGGTGCAGTACGCGACCGCCAAGCTCGGCGCGATCCTGGTCAACATCAACCCGGCCTACCGCACGCACGAGCTCACCTACGTGCTCAACCAGGCAGGCATCCGCATGTTGATCGCGGCGCCGTCGTTCAAGACCTCCGACTACGCCGCCATGATCGACGAGGCGCGGCCGGACTGCCCGAAACTGACCGACGTCATCTTGTTCGACGGCCCGAGCTGGGACGACGTGCTCGCCGCGGGCAAGAAGGGCGACCCGGCGACGCTGGACGACATCGAGCTCACCGCCGACGACCCGATCAACATCCAGTACACATCGGGCACCACCGGGTTCCCGAAGGGTGCCACGCTCAGCCACCACAACATCCTCAACAACGGGTTCTTCGTCGGCGAGCTGTGCTCGTACACCGAGGAGGACCGCATCTGCATCCCGGTGCCCTTCTACCACTGCTTCGGCATGGTCATGGGCAACCTGGCGGCCACCAGCCACGGCGCCTGCATGGTCATCCCCGCGCCCGGTTTCGACCCGACCGCGACGCTCAAGGCGGTGGCCGACGAGAAGTGCACGTCGCTGTACGGCGTGCCGACCATGTTCATCGCGGAGCTGGCCGACCCGACGTTCGAAGACCACGACCTGTCCAGCCTGCGCACCGGCATCATGGCGGGGTCGCCGTGCCCGGTGGAGGTGATGAAGCAGGTCATCGAGCGGATGGGCATGACGGAAGTGACCATCTGCTACGGCATGACCGAGACCTCGCCGGTGTCCACCCAGACGCGCGCCGACGACTCGCTGGACCGCCGCGTCTCCACGGTCGGCCGGGTACACCCGCACCTCGAGGTGAAGATCATCGACCCGGAGACCGGGCTGACCGTTCCGCGCGGCGAGCCGGGCGAGCTGTGCACCCGTGGCTACTCGGTGATGCTGGGCTACTGGGAACAGCCGGACAAGACCGCCGAGGCCATCGACACCGCGCGCTGGATGCACACCGGCGACCTCGCGGTGATGGACGAGGACGGCTACGTGCAGATCACCGGCCGGATCAAGGACATGGTCATCCGCGGCGGCGAGAACATCTACCCGAGGGAGATCGAGGAGTTCCTCTACACCCACCCGGACATCCAGGACGTGCAGGTCATCGGCGTGCCGGACGAGAAGTACGGCGAGGAACTCATGGCATGGGTGATCCTGCGCGAGGGCGCCGAGGAGCTCACCGCGGAGAAGCTGCGCGAGTTCTGCCAGGGCAAGCTCGCCCACTACAAGATCCCGCGCTACGTGCACATCGTGGACGAGTTCCCGATGACCGTGACCGGAAAGGTGCGCAAGGTCGAAATGCGCGAAATCGCCGGCAAGTTGTTGGGTAAGGACAAATAGCGCGGCAATATTCGCCCGACAGCCACTGGCACACCGCTGGCGAAACGCCATCGCGTCGTCGCGGCCGGGCCGTCAGCCTCGGTCGCGGCGACGCGAATTTTGTGCCTGTGACCAGCGAAGACAGCGAGTGCTGCGGCTGAGAATTGGCGGTCGAATCGATTGCTCGCCGGCGTTTGTGCGGTTTTACAAGCGCGGCTGCCTCGTCTCGTTCGGCGTATTGACGGCCGAAATGACGTCCCGCACTGTAGTGGGCACTCAGTACAGGCAACGTCGCCCGGGACGGCGGCACGGCGGTGTCGAGGAGGCAGCCGAATGAGCGATGTGCGCCCAGTCGACGTCCACGAACTCCTCGCGGAGCGGGACATGTCCATCGACGAGGTGTGGGCGGCCGCGGAAGCTCGGCTGGACCGCCCGGTGTCGGAGGGGTTGAACACCGCGCACGAGGCGTGTGACCGATGGGCGCGCGACCGGGCTCGCCTGGCGATGATCGTCCGCCACCCGGACGGCAGCAGCGAGCGCTGGACGTTCGCCGATCTGGCCGCGGCTTCCAGTCGTTTCGCGACCGCGATGCGCGCGGCAGGTATCCGGCGGGGCGATCGGCTCGCCGCGCTGCTGCCGCAGGGCATCGAGGCCTACATCGCCGCATTGGCCGCCTGGCGTTCCGGCGTGATCTACATGCCGCTGTTCGTCGGCTTCGGGCCGGACGCGCTGGCCGAGCGGCTCAACGGTGGAGAGCCGAAGGCCATCGTGGTCGACCACCGCTATCGGGATGCGTTCGAGTCGGCGCGGCATCTGCTCACCGGTGATCCGCACGTTTACACCGTCGTCGGGGGACGCGGTGGCGGATTGCTTGCCGGAGATCGAAGTTTCTGGGCGGAAATAGACCGGCACCCCGCTGATACGCCAGTTCTGCACACGGCGGCGGACGAACCCGCGACACTGATCTACACCAGTGGGACGACCGGACCGCCGAAAGGCTGCATTCAGCCCCACCACCTGTTGCTCACGATCCAACCGTTTCTTCGCCACACGTTCGCACTGCAACCGTCGGACATGCTTTTCTCCGGTGCGAATCCCGGGTGGTCCTACGGGCTTTACACCACGGGGATCGGGGTCATGGCGCTCGGCTGCCCGCGAGTCGTCTACACCGGGGATTTCAAGCCGGCCGACTGGCTGAGAATCTTCGAAGAAGAACGGGTCACGTATGTCGCGGCCGCGCCGAGTGCGTTCCGGCAATTGGTCAAGGTCGCGCAGCGTTCCGGTGGCCTGCCGCCCGACATCCGCGGTGCGACGAGTGCGGGCGAGCCGTTGGACCGGCCGCTGGTGGAAGCGTGGCGCCAGTTCGGCGTGGCGGACATCCAGGACGGCTACGGCCAGAGCGAATCGGCGATGTCGCTGGCGAACCTGGCCCACTCGAAGGAGCCGGTGGTTCCCGGGGCGCTGTCGTCGGTCGTGCCCGGATTCGACGTGGCGCTGGTCGACGACGACGGCAACCTGCAGGACGAACAGGGCATCATCGCCCTGCGGAAACCGCGCTACCAGGCCAGCGTCGGGTACTGGAACGCGCAGCAGCAGTGGGATGCGCGCTGGCGTGGCGAGTGGTTCCTGACCGGCGACGTGGCCCGGCGCGACGAGGAAGGTCGCTGGTGGTTCGTCGGCCGCGACGACGACCTGATCGTCACGTCCGGCTACAACGTCGGCCCGACCGAGGTGGAAAACGTCATCCTCGACCACCCCGGCGTCGACGATGCTGCCGTGGTGGCCGCGGCCGATCCCGATCGGGGTTCGGTGGTGCGAGCCGTCGTGGTGGCCAATGGTTCCGTTCCGCAGGACCGGCTGACCGAGGAAATCCAGGCCGCCGTGCGCGAGCGCGTGGGCAGGCACGCCTATCCGCGCATCGTCGATTTCGTGGACGCATTACCGCGAACCGAATCCGGAAAAATTCGACGACACGTGCTGCGCCAGCAGTAGAAGCGGAACTGACCGGAAAACCGACCGTAAGGTGAATTTTGCAATGACGCAGTACCACATCGGCTGCGACATCGGTGGCACGTTCACCGACATCGTCGTGGCTACCAGTGACGGAGAGGTTTTCACCGACAAAGCCGACACGACTCCGCTGAATCTCGCCGACGGATTACTGCAGGCGTTGGACAACGTCGCCGAGCAAATCGGCGTGGTGGTGGAAGAATTGCTCGGCAATTGCCGCCGCTTCGTCAACGGCACGACCGTGGTCACCAACTCCATCGCCGAGCTGAAGGGCGCGCGCGTCGGGTTGATCACCACGAAGGGCTTCGGTGACAACCTGCTGATCGCCCGCTCGGCCCGCAACGCCCACCGCGACCACCACAAGCAACTGAACCTGCCACAGATCGTCGACCGTGACGACGTCGTCGAGGTCACCGAGCGGTTGGACCGCAAAGGACGCGTGGTCGTCCCGCTGACCGAGGACGAAGCGCGCCGCGCCGTGCGCGAGCTGGCCGACCGCGGCGTCGAGGCCGTCGCCGTCTCGCTGCTGTGGAGCTTCCTCAACCCGGTGCACGAGGAACTCGTCGCGCGCATCGCCGCCGAGGAGTACCCGAAGCTCTTCCTCAGCGTCTCGTCCCGGTTGCACCCGGTCATCCGGGAGTACGAGCGGACGATGACCACCGTGCTCAACTCGTTCACCGGGTTGCGGGTCGCCGAATACACCGAGCGGATCGAACGCGAGCTCGCCGAGCGCGGCCTGCGCGTCCCGGTGGCCTTCATGCAGGGTTTCGGCGGGACGCTGTCGGCCACCGAGGCACGGGACCGGCCGATCACCCTGATCGACTCCGGCCCGGCAGGCGGCGTGATCGGCGCTCGGGAACTGGCCACTCGCCTGGGCATCCGCGACGTCGTCACCGCCGACATGGGCGGCACGTCGTTCGACGTGTCGGTCCTGCAGGACGCCAAGACGATGGTGACCCAGCGGGTCATGCTGCGCGACCAGTTCCTCACCGCGTTGTCCAAGATCGACGTGTTCCCGATCGGCGCGGGCGGTGGGAGCATCGCGTGGCTCGACGCGCGCGGCATCCCGCAGGTCGGCCCGCACAGTGCCGGGGCGGAACCCGGACCGATCTGTTACGGCAAGGGCGGCACCGCGCCGACAGTGACCGACGCGTCGGCCGTGCTCGGTCTGCTGGACCCGAAGGCGTTCTTCGGCGGGCGCAGGCGGCTGGACATCGCTCCGGCGGCGGACGCGCTGCAGCGTGAGGTCGGCGAGCGGCTCGGCCTGGATGCCCGGCAAGCAGCGGCCGCCGTTTACCGCATGGTCACGTCGAACATGAGCAACGCCGTACGTGCGGTGACCGTCGAGCGGGGCCACGACCCGCGCACGTTCTCGTTGTTCTGTTTCGGCGGTGCGATCGGCATCTTCGCCGCGGACATCGCCCGCAGCATCGGCATCCGCAAAGTCGTCATCCCGTCCGACGCCGCGGTCTTCTCCGCACACGGGCTGCTCGCCACCGACGATGTCCGCACCCAGACGCGGTCGACCATGTGGAGCGGCGGTGACGCCTCGCACGTCGCGCAGAGCCTGCGTGAGCTGGAAGAAGAGCAAGTAGCGGCGCTGCGCGAGGCGGGCTACTCGGACGAGCGGATCGACATCGAGTGGCAGGGCGACTTCAAGTTCGCCGGCCAGCAGTGGGAGCTGCGGGTGCCGATCCCGCGCAAGCCCGATCTGGCCGAGGCGGACCTGGTCGCTCTGCAGGAGAGCTTCCCGCAGCGTTACGAAGCCGAGTACGGAGCGGGCACTGCGTGGGTGAACAGTCCGGTGGTGCTGATGTCGGTGCGCGTGGTCGCCACGGGCCGGGCGGAGACGTTCGAGCGTGCTCCCGCCCGCATTGGCCAGCCGACCGAGGTCGCTCCGCGCCGTCGCCGCCCGGTCTACCTGCCGCTGGCCGGGGAGCAGCAGGACGTGGACGTCTACGACGCGGCCGATCTGGTGCCCGGATCCACCCTGACCGGCCCGGCGATGGTCGAGCATCCGCTGACCACGATCCAGGTGCCGTCGCACTGGCAGTTCACCGTCGACGAATGGAGCAACTTCATCCTCACCGACACCCGTGACCGGGCCGAGCAGGCCGACGAGCACCGGACGCTGATGGAGGCAACACGGTGAGCACGCAGACCCACCACGACACCGACGTCGATCCCGTCACTGTCGAGATCTTCTCGAAGGCGCTGGACAACATCACCGGCGAGATGGGCCTGGTGATGATGCGGGCCTCGGGCAGTCCGGTGATCGCCGAAGCGGTCGACTTCTCCACGTTCATGGCCGACGCGGACGGCGACATCATCTCCTACTCCGGGTACATCACGATGTATCTCGGTACCGCCCGCCAGGCCGTACGCCATGTGTTGCAGACCGTGCCGCGCGAGGACATCCACCCGGGCGACATGTTCATCTGCAACGACCCGTTCACCACGGGCAACGCGCACCAGGTGGACGTCGGCGTCGTCCGTCCGTTGTTCTATCGGGACGAGCTGGTCGCCTGGTGTTGGGCGGAAGCGCACGTGTCCGACTTCGGTGGCGTCGCGCCCGGCGGCTTCGCGCCGATGGCGACCGAGACGTACGGCGAGGCGCTGCGGTTGCCCGGCGTGAAGATCGTCGACCGGGGCGAACTGGTCGACGACATCTGGCGCATCATCGAGACCAACATCCGGGTGCCCAACCTGGTGCTCAGCGACATCCGGTGCTTCATCGCCGCGTGCAACCGGTGTGACGATCGGCTGCGGGATCTGCTCGACCGGTACGGCATCGAGGACTTCCGGCGCTACATCGCCATCGCCAAGGACCTCGCCGAGCAGGCGGTTCGCCATCGCATCCGGGCGCTGCCCAACGGGGTGTACGAGGCGGAGGACTTCGTCGAGCACAACGGGCACACCAACGGGCTGCACCGCGTGCACTGCCGGATGACCGTGGACGACGAGCACATGACGTTCGACTTCTCCCGGTCGGCGCCGCAGACCGACGGGTTCGTCAACGTCAGCGCGCCGATGACGCTGGGGTGCGCGATGACCCCGGTGCTGGCGTCACTGCTGTGTGACCTGCCGATCAACCAGGGCACGCTGCGGCCGATCGACGTGATCACGAAGCCGGGCACGGTGTGCGACGTGCAGATGCCTGCACCGGTCTCGTCCGGGCACATGGAGACCGGGCTGCGGGTGTGCAAGGTAGTGACGCGACTGCTGGCGGAGGTGCAGTCGGCCAGCGACGACCCGTTCGTCCGCGACCACGTCATGGCGCCCTGGCAGGACTCGTGGAACGGGGTCATCTTCTACGCGCCGGACGAGAACGGTCAGCTTACGCCGTTCTTGGACATGCACGGTGGGGGAAGCGGTGCGGGCGCCCAGGCGGTGGCCGATGGCATGGACGTCGGTGGCGCGCTTGCGCAGCCGCAGAACAGCGTGCCGGACATCGAGATCAACGAGCTCGGTTTCCCGGTGCTGTATCTGTGGCGCAAGCTCAACACCAACTCCGGCGGGCCGGGCAAGTACCGGGGCGGCGACGGCGTCGATCTCGCCTGGACACCGTGGTACACGCCGGGCGGGCAGACCCACGTGTTCGGCGCGTGCTGGCAGGTTCCGCCGAGCGGCACGGCCGGCGGATACCCCGGCTCGACCAGCGGGTTCCATCTCGTCAGCGGTGCAGGCGCGGACAAGGTGCTCGCGTCCGGCCAGATCCCCGGACACCTGGACGAACTCGACGGAGATCTGCAGGCACTCGAGGGCAAGCAGTTCGGCTTGGTCTGCTCGCCCGGCGACGTCGTGCACCTGCACGCCGGTGGCGGTGGTGCCTACGGTGATCCGCTCGACCGGGATCCGAAGTTGGTCGCGTCCGATGTCGCCGCGGGCATCACCTCCGCGGCCGCGGCCCACGCGGCATACGGCGTGGTGATCGACAATGAGGGCCAGCTGGACGAGGAAGCCACGGCGGCGCGACGTCAGGCGATCCGCGACGAGCGGCTCACGTGGCCGCTCGAAGGCGACGTCCGGGTGCGTCGGACGCAGGCCGCGGCACGGTTGGCCGAGTTCGACCAGTGGGCCCAGCCGATGGAGCAGGTTCAGCTGGTGGAGCAGGCCGATCCGGAGACCGGCGCGTTGCTGCGGGTCGACGTGCAGGTGCTGCAGGAAACCTGAGGCACGTGGTCGCCGGTGGTGGCGGGCACCACCGGCGACCGGCCGACGAGGAAGGATGGGCCCGCCGACCGACAGTTGATCACCGAGGCGGGGCAGCAGATGCACCAGGGCAACCAGGACACCGGCGAAGCGCCGGCTCGGCGGCGAGTGAGCGCACGGCGGGAAGAAGTGCTGTCCACCATCGTCGCCACCGCGACCGAGATGTTCGCCGCGCGCGGGTACCACGCCACCGGGGTGGCTGAGCTGGGGCGGGCCGTCGGCCTGGGCGCGGGGGCCTTCTACCACTACATCGGTTCGAAGGAAGAGCTGCTGTTCACCATCGTCAAAGGCCACCTGGAGCGGGTGATCGAGTTCGGCCGAGAGCTGCTCGAACGCGACATCTCCGGGGTGGAAAAGCTGTACGAGCTGGGCCGTGAGCACATGCGCCTGGTGGCGTACCGGCGGCTGGAACTGCAGGTCATGCTCCGGGAGATCGACTCGCTGACCGGGCAGCGTCGCGAGGACATGCTGGCCATGCGGCAAGCGGTGGAGGACATCTGGACCGAGGTGGTGCGGCAGGCGCAGCAAGCGGGGGAGTTGCGGGTGGTCGATCCGTTCTTCGTCAAGGTCGCCCTCGGCGCGCTGAACTATTCGGTGCTGTGGTTCCGCGCCGACGGGTCCGCCACGCCGGAGGAAATGGGTGACCGCATCATCCGCATGCTGCGCACCGGCCAGGGCGAGCAGACATCCGAGCACCGGGAGAACTAGGAGAGTCGATGGTGGACCTGCAGGGCAAAGTCGCGTTGGTCACCGGTGGAAGCCGCGGCATGGGCAGGCAGATGGTGGAGGCCTTTGCCGCGCACGGTGCGGACGTCATCGTCGCCAGCCGCAAGTACGACGGCTGTGCCGAGGTCGCCGAAGCAGTCCACCGCGAACACGGTGTGCGCGCGCTGCCCGTCGCCTGCAACGTCTCGCACTGGGACCAATGCGACGACCTCGTCGAGACCGCTTACCGCGAGTTCGGACGCGTCGACGTCCTGGTCAACAACGCGGGCCTCTCGCCGCTGTATCCGAGTCTCGCCGAGGTCAGCGAGGGCCTGTTCGACAAGGTCATCGCGGTGAACCTGAAAGGACCGTTCCGGCTGGCGGCCGCGATCGGAACCCGGATGGCCGCAGGCGACGGCGGCGCGATCATCAACATCGGCTCGATCGAAGCCATCAGACCGGATCCCGAGGCGCTGCCGTACGCCATGGCGAAGGCCGGGCTGGTGACGATGACCGAAGGCCTGGCGAAAGCGTTCGGGCCGTCGGTGCGGGTCAACACCATTCAGGCCGGCCCGTTCCTGACCGACATCTCCGCGGCGTGGGCGCCGGGAACGGAGGAGAAGTTCAATCGGATGCTCGCGCTGGGGCGGTGTGGCAGACCGGAGGAAATCGTCGGAGCCGCGCTGTTCTTCGCCACCGAGGCGTCGTCGTTCTGCACCGGGGCGACGCTGCGGCTGGACGGAGGCGTGCCGTGAGGGGGCTGGTTTACGCGGGTCCGCGGCACGTCTCGGTCACCACGGTCGCCGATCCGGTCGTGCCCGGCGAGCACGGCGCGGTCGTGCGCGTCGCCGCCGCCGGCATCTGCGGCAGTGACCTGCACATCTACCACGGTCACGGCTTCAGTTCCGACACCGGTTACTGCCTCGGCCATGAGGCCGTCGGCGAGGTGGTCGAGGTCGGTGGTGCGGTCACCAGCTTCGGTCCGGGTGATCGCGTGTTGGTGCCGGGCTCGGTCGGATGCTCGACGTGCGCGGCGTGCCGCAGCGGTGACGTGCTGCGCTGCTCGAACTTGAGCTTCGGCGAGACGATCTCGTGTTACGGCCTGAGCCACGCGCTGCCGGGCAGCCAGGCGGAGATGGTGGCGGTGCCGCACGCCGAGACGAACCTGGTCCCGGTGCCGCCGCAGATCTCCGACGAGGCCGCGGTGCTGCTGACCGACAACGCGCCCACCGCGTGGTACGGCGCCCGGCGGGCCCGGATCGCGCCGGGGGACACCGTGGCGGTCATCGGTCTCGGTCCGGTGGGGCTGATGGCCGTGCAGGCCGCGTTCGTCATGGGCGCGGCGCGCGTGGTGGGGGTCGACCGGGTTCCTGCCCGGCTCCAGCGCGCAGCGGAACTGGGCGCCGAGCCGATCGAGGCGGACAGCGCCAAGGCCGACATCCGGACGGCGACCGCAGGCGGTACGGATGTCGCCATCGAAGCCGTCGGGAGTGACACCACGATCGCGCTCGCCATCAGCGCGGTCCGGCAGGGCGGCCGGGTGAGCGTGGTCGGAGTCAGCCACAACAAGGCGTTTCCGCTGCACATGCAGGCCATGCAGCTGAAGGAACTGGAATTCGCCATCGGGCTGTGCTCGGTGCAACGCGAACTGCCCACGCTGGTGAATCTGACCGCGGCAGGACGGTTGAAGCCCGAGGCGGTGGTGTCGCACCGGCTGCCGCTGTCGCAGGGGGTCGAGGCTTATCGCATGGTGTCCGAACGGGCAGCCGGGGTTTGCAAGGTCATCCTGGCCCCGAGCCGGTAGTCAGCTCTCCGCGACAAGCAGAACCACCTGCGTGGCGATCACGGCGAGTCGCACGAGCCACTGGGCTCCCGGGCGCCACCGCCGCACCAGGGCAACCAGCAGGACGACGATGCCGACGACCCCTGCGGCGATGAGCGCGGCGGGCCACCCGGGACGCGACGTCGTCAGGCCGGTGCCGATGGCGATGGCCGAGGCCAGCAAGGCGGCGAACAGTGCGGCGTTGCGCAGGTACTCGACAGCCAGTGCCCCGACAAACGTCGAGATCAGGCCGGCGACGGCCCGGCGGCGTCGGCGTTTGTCGGTGGCTTTGTCCACAGCCTCGGCTTGCCGCATCGACGCGCGGTGCAGCAGCCCTTCGTCGTTGGTGGATTCCTCGGTCATGGCCCCCGACCCCGGTGCTGACGAGAACGTGCCGCCACATTACCGATGGGTAGGGTCCGAGAAAAGTGCGTGACCTGCAAGTCTGCCCGTCATTACCCTCCTTGTCGTGCGACTGAAGGTGCTGGGTGGAACGGGCGCTTGGCCCGATGCGGGGCAAGCGTGCAGCGGATATCTGGTCGAGCACGCGGGGTTCCGTCTGCTGCTCGATCCCGGCTACGCCACAGCGCCGCAGCTGCTGCGGTGGGTCCGGCCCGAGCAGGTGGACGCCGTGTACGTCACGCACGGGCATCCGGATCACTGCGCGGACCTGAACCCGTTGCTGCGGGCCCGCGCGCTGCGGGACGACCCGCCACCGGCACTCCCGCTGTACGCGCCGCACGGGGCGCTGGATGTGGTGCTCGCGCTGGACCGTCCGGGCATGCTGGACGCGGCGTACCACCGGCACGACTTCGAGCCCGGCGACTCGCTGACCATCGGACCGTTCGAAGCCAGGACATGGCTGTTGCCGCATTCGAAGCCGAACGCGGGCGTGCGGTTGGAGGCCGACGGGGTGGTGCTGGCGTTCACCGGCGACACCGGCCCGAGTCCGCACCTGAAGGAGCTCGCTCAGGACGCGGACGTGCTGATCGCGGACTCCAGCTACGTCGACGAAGTCCCGGAGGACGAACGCGGCACGTTGTTCACCGCGCGCGAAGCGGGGCGGTTGGCGACCGAGGCGGGCGTGCGTCGGCTGGTGTTGGCGCATGTGATGCCGGAAACCGACGTTATGGCCGCCCTCCAGGCGGCGTCCGCGGGCTTCGCCGGCCCGATCGAGGTTGCCTCGATCGGCCCGGAGGTCACCGTCGATGCTGCAGCACGGTAGCCAGGCCCTGCCGTAGGTCGCCGACGAAGAGGTCGGGGACCTCCAGCGAAGGGAAATGCCCGCCGGCTTCGGGCGTCGCCCAGCGCACGATCTGCCGATATCGCTGCTCGGCCCACGGACGCGGGCACTTCTCGATGTCACGCGGGTAGATGGTGATCGCCGCGGGAACGTCGACGGTGAGCCGCGGATCGACCGTGTTCACCCCGCCGTGGCTCTCGTAGTAGATCCGCGCGGCGGACGCGCCGCTGCGGGTCAGCCAGTACAACGTGACGTCGTCGAGGATCCGGTCGACGGAGATCCGCTCGAACGGGGTGTCCTCGGTGTCGGTCCACTCGGCGAACTTGTCGAAGATCCAGGCGAGCAAGCCGACCGGGGAGTCCACGAGTGAGTAGCCGATGGTCTGCGGCCGGGTGGACTGCTGTTTCGCGTACGCGGCGCGATCGCGCCAGAAGTCACGAGTGCCGTCGGCCCAGGCCCGCTCCTGGTCGGTCAAGCCGTCGGTGCTCAGCCCGGTCGGTGCCTGCGCCAACGTCGAGTGGATCCCGATGACGCGTTCGGGGAACAGGCCGCCGAGGACCGTGGTGACCACGCCGCCCCAGTCACCGCCGTGCGCCAGGAATTCGTCGTAGCTCAACCTGTTCATCAGCTCGACCCACGCCCCGGCGATCGTGGCGACGCCCCAGCCGGTGGTGGACGGCTTGCCACTGAAACCGAATCCGGGCAGGGGCGGCACCACGACATGGAACGCCGGTGCTCCCGCCGCGGTCGGTTCCGCCAGTTCGTCGACGAGATGGACGAATTCGGCGATGCTGCCCGGCCAGCCGTGCGTCAGCAGGAGCGGCGCGGCGTCCGGCCGCGGGGAGCGTCGATGCAGGAAATGAATCTGCAGGCCGTCGATCGTGGTGCTGAACTGTCCGATGTCGTTCAGGCGCGCCTCGAAAGCCCGCCAGTCGTAGCCGGAATGCCAGTAGTCGACGACATCGACGAGGTCGGCCAGCGGTACGCCTTGATCCCAGCGGCGCCTGTCCGGTGCGGCGCGGTAGACCGTCTCCACCTCGGGAAAGCGCGCGGCGGCCAGGCGGTTGCGTAGATCGTCGAGGTCGGCATCGGCGGCGCGAGCGGTGAACGGTCGCACGCTGGTGTCGTGGTGGGGCATGGCGCACCTCCTGGCAGGCTCGGACGGACGACCGAGCGGCCGAGCATAGGTGCTTTCAGGCGCGTTCGTGCTCGTGGCGAGTGACCGTGACGAGGAGGTCCGAGACACCGTGGGCGGAGGCGCACTCCGCGAGAGCTTGTGCCACCCAGCCCACCGCATCCGGCGTCCACGCCGCCAGCGACCCGTGCACCGTGAGCGTCGCGCCCGCCGGCCCGCCCCAGAACGAGTCGTCGAACGGGGTGACCGGCGCCGCCGCCGACCCGGTGACCCGGAGCGAGGTCACGACGGACTGTTCCAACCGGACGAAATCCGCGGCTGTGCGCCCGAGGGCTTCGCGGGAACCGCCCTGGCCGAGCGCGAGCTGCACCTCGGCGGACACCCGTGCTTCGGGCGCCAGTGGCGCGAACCAGCCGGCCGTGCGCATGGTCGCGACCGCATGGGGCGACCGCGGGCCGAGCCGATGCACCGGAAGCAGCATCAGCACCTTCTCGGCGGGACCGATGCCCAGCCGCTCGTTCACGGCCACAGCGGCCTGCAGGAACGGCAGCACCGGCAGCGGCCGGCCTGCGGGCACGGGATCGACTTCCACCTGGAACCACGCACGCGGACCGTCACCGTAAGAATTGCCGCCGGCGTCATTCATTCCCCACAAACCGGAGTGGTTGTCGTCCGTCAACCAACCCATCGCATCCGAGTAGGCGACGAAAAGGGAAAAATGGTCCTGCTCGTGCGGAATTTCCGGCGTGCTGGTGAATTCGCCGTAAAACGCAGCGAACATCGGAGCAGGGGAAAGCGCGGCGAGCCCCGGCGCATGCTCGTCGTCGCGATAGCGCCGGGGCATTCGTGGCGAAGTCACGGGAAAAGGCTACGCCACGCAGGCGACCGCGGCCTGCCGCATCGGTTTCTCCGCCGTGTCCCATTCGCCGACGACGTCCACGTCGACGTGATTGCGCCACTGCCTGACCGCCGTGCCTGCGCAGTCGCGGCGAGCCACCGTCCGATGGGAGCTGCCGCCTCCCGGCTTCAACTCCTTGGACTGCGAGCACGCCTTCTGGTACCAGTAGCCGTCGTCGTGCTGCATGTACAGGCAGTTGTAGACCACGGCCCGGTTGCTCGAGCAGTCGCCCTTGTCCCACCATCCGTGCCCGGACGCGGCCACCCCGGTGCTCGACCGATGCGGGTTGTCCACGCCGCTGACCGGCGTGCACGGCGGCAACGCGCGCTCCTGTTCGGCGGCGTCGGGGTTCGGGTTGTCCATCGGGATACCGAATTCATCGACCGGAATGACATTTCCTCGCTGGTCGATATAGACGTCGTCCGGGCTCGGCCGGACCGGCACGAACTCGCCGAGCGGTAACGCGATTGCCGAATTCGGTGCCGCGAAAACCGACATCAGTACGGTGGCGAGCGTGACTTGGGCAAGCTTCTTCAGCATTCATTCCCCCAGCTGTGACTTTTCCGCATCCCAACATCGAACACTATCGAAACTGTGGGTCGGAGTCATCGCTCGTCAGGTGGAACTTCGCCGCAGGCGCACCCGATACGAATAGTGTTCGGGTCGGAAGTAGCTGACGGCCAGCTCGACCGGGTCGCCGTCGGTGTCCAGATACGTCCGGTCCACTCGTAGCAGCGGGTCACCCGGCGCGCACCCGAGCCGGTCGGCGACGACCTCGGTCGCGGCGACCGCGGTGATGCTTTGTTCCGCCTCGGCGATCGGCCGCTCGGCGTGCTTGTCGATCAGCCCGATGACCGTGGCGTCGCTGACCGCGCCGGACGCCCGCAGCTGCGGCAGATCGATCAGCCGCGCGCCGATGTCCGGCGGCAGCCACACCGTGGTCAGGCAGAACGACACGTCCTGATGCACCCGGCGGAAGCTGGTCCGGTACACCACGTCGGTGCTCAGCCGCAGCCGCCCGGCCGCCTCCACGTCGACCAGCCGCCGCAGCGGGTCGAGCACCACCAGCTCGGTGTCCTCGGACAGCGCGAGCAGATCCTCCACCGAGCCGAACTGGCGCAGGTACTCGCCGCTGCGTTTCGTCGCGTAGGTGCCGCGGCCGGGGATCCGCTGCACCAGGCCTTCCGCCACCAGGTCGTGGAAGGCCCGACGCACGGTCTGCCTGCTGACCTGGTACTGCGCGGCGAGCTCCGCCTCGGTGGGAAGCCGCGTGTCACCGGAGTAGCGGCCGCGCAGGATGTCCTCGCGCAGTTCCCGGGACAGCCGCGCGTAGGCCGCTTCAGGACGGACGGTCATGAGCAGACCTTATGGCAGGCCGCGCGACATGAGTTGCTCGGCGATCACCGTGCGCTGGATCTCGTTCGTGCCCTCACCGACGATCATCAGCGGCGCATCGCGGAAGTACCGCTCGACGTCGAACTCGGTCGAGTAGCCGTAGCCGCCGTGGATGCGCACCGCGTTCAGCGCGATCTCCATCGCGACCTCGGACGCGAACAGCTTGGCCATGCCTGCTTCCATGTCGCACCGCTGTCCGGAGTCGTGCCGCTGCGCGGCGAACAAGACCAGCTGGCGGGCCGCGGTGTACTTCGTGGCCATCTCGGCCAGGTAGTTGCCGATCGTCTGGTGCTTCCAGATCGGCTTGCCGAACGTCTCCCGCTCCTGCGCGTAGCGCATCGCGTCGTCCAACGCCGCGCGAGCCACGCCCAGCGCGCGCGAAGCCACCTGGATGCGGCCCGCTTCCAGGCCGTTCATCATCTGGCTGAAGCCCTTGCCTTCCACACCGCCGAGCACCGAGTCCAACGGTGTCCGGTAGTCGTCGAAGTGCAGCTCGCAGCTCTCCACGCCCTTGTAGCCCAGCTTGGGCAGGTCACGGGACACCGTCAGCCCCGGTCCGTGCTCGACCAGCAGGATGCTGATGCCGCGATAGCGCGGTTCGGCATTCGGGTCGGTCTTGCACAGCAAGGCGATCAGACCGGAGCGGCGCGAGTTGGTGATCCACGTCTTGGCGCCGTTGATCACGTAGTGGTCGCCGTCCTTGCGTGCCACGGTCTTCATCGCCTGCAGGTCCGAACCGCCGCCCGGCTCGGTCAACGCCATCGTGGCGCGCAGCTCGCCGGTGGCCATCCTGGGCAGGTAGCGCTGTTTCTGTTCTTCGGTGCCGTAGCGGGCGATCAGTTTCGCCACCACGCTGTGCCCGCCCATCGCACCGGCCAGGCTCATCCAGCCGCGCGCCAGCTGTTCGGTCACCGCCACGTAGCACGGCGTGGACACCGCGACCTCACCGTAGGGCTCGGGCACCATCAGGCCGAAGATGCCCATCTGCTTCATCTGGTCGATCAGCTCGGCCGGATAGGTGTTGGTGTGCTCCAGCTCGCGCACCACCGGCTTGACCTCGCGGTCGACCCAGTCGCGCACGGTGTCGACGATGGCTTGCTCTTCCTGGCTCAGCATGGGTGTCCTCTCACACGGTGTCGGCGGCGCGCAGCGCGTCGATGTCCTCGTCGGTGCGGCCGAGTTCACGCAGGATGGCCTCGGTGTGCTCGCCCACCGCGGGAACCGGGCCGAGTGCGGGCTCCAGCCCGTCGATGTCCACCGGCGGGCGCAGCACGGCCAGGTCGCCGCCCGGGCTCGGCACGCTGCGCCAGCGGTCGCGCGCGGCCAGCACCGGATGCTCGAGGAAGTCCTGCACCGTGTTGACCCGGCCGTTGGCCACGCGGGCCTCGCTCAGCCGCTGGATCACCGTGTCGGTGTCGAGCTTGTCGAACTTCCGCTGGATGACGGCGTTGAGCTCGTCGCGGTGTGCCACGCGCGCCGAGTTGGTGGCGAACCGGGGATCGCGCGCGATGTCGGGATCTTCCAGCAGGATGCGGCACAGCGACACCCATTCGCGCTCGTTCTGTACCGCCAGGACGACGACATCCTCGTCCCGTGTCGTGTACGGCCCGTACGGGGCGATGGTGGCGTGCTGGGCACCGACGCGCTTCGGGGCCGAGCCGCTGTACCGGGTGTAGAACGCCGGCTGTCCCATCCATTCGGCGAGCGCTTCGAACAACGAGACCTCGAGTGTCGAGCCTTCGCCGGTGGTGGCGCGGCGGAGCAGGGCGGCAAGTATGCCGGAGTAGGCGTACATGCCTGCCGCGATGTCGGCGACCGAGATGCCGACCTTGACCATGTCCTCGTCCGTGCCGGTGAGCGACACCAGCCCCGTTTCGCACTGCACCAGCAGGTCGTAGGCCTTGCGGTCGGCCCACGGGCCGGTGGTCCCGTACCCGGAGATCGTGCAGTGCACCAGCTCGGGGTGCTTGGCCCTGAGCCGTTCCGCGGTGATGCCCAGCCTGTCGGCCGCCCCCGGCCCGAGGTTGTGCACCACGACGTCGGCCCGGGCGATCAGGTCGTCGAGGACCTCCGCGCCCTCGGGTTGTTTGACGTCCAGCGTGATCGACTCCTTGGAGCGGTTGAGCCAGACGAAGTAGCTGGACTGGCCGCGCGCCGCCTGGTCGTAGCGGCGGGCGAAGTCCCCGCCGTCCGGGCGTTCCACCTTGATCACGCGAGCGCCGAGGTCGGCGAGTTGACGAGTGGCGTACGGCGCGGCCACGGCCTGCTCCACGCTCACCACCGTGATGCCCTCGAGCGGCAATGTCATGACGTGCTCCCTGGCAGTTCGGCGGACAGCAGCTCGGCTGCCCGCTTCCAGTCCACTGTGGACACCTCGGACGCTCCGCACGCGGCGAGTTTCTCCGCGAACTCGTCGTCCGACGGGGGCCGCTGCGGAGCGCCTGGCGGCAGCTCGAGCGAAGCGTGTCGTCGAGTGCCGTCACCGAGTTCGAGCACGATATCCACCGACCCGTGCAGCAGGCCTGCACCGCCCGGTTCGGTGATCACCTCGGTGGCTTTGATCAGCCGCTGTGCTTCGGGGCGCTGCACGGCCTCGTCGGTGAATGCGGCGAAGCCGGGGAAGGGGTCGAGCAGCGCGGTGGCCACGGCGTACTCCATGGAGAACTTCCCCTGCAGGCCGGTCTTCGGGCTGTGGTGATGCAGCGGCTGCACGGCGACTGCGGGCGTGCGGACGACGATCCTGATGACGTCTTCGGGTTTGACGTCGGTGACTCGCTCGCGCAGGGCCGCGATCGGGCGCTGCAGCGCGTAGCAGCAGGGGAAGATCTTGATCGCCAGCCCGTCCGGCACGGCGGGCCCGGACAGGTCGAGTTCACCGTCGGCGCCGACCAGCTGCAACCACTGGTCGAGCGCGGCCGGATCGGCTTGCGCGCCGGCAGCAGCCAGCCTTGCGGCCCGCACTCCCGCGTCGGTCGCCAGTCCGACCTGCAGTGCCTTGCCGTCGGACCCGAACGCGGCCTGGACGCCGCCCGCTTGCGGCACTGCCAGGGCAATGGCGTGCGCAATCTGCTCCTTCGACAGCCCCAATGCGACGGCGGCCCCGGCCGCGGCTGCCGGAGCGCCAGCCGTGCAGGTGACGTGCCAGCCGCTGGCGTAGTGCTGCCAGCCGAGGCGGGTGCCCAGCCGAGCCATGACCCCGGCCCCGGCCAGGTACGCACGCTCGTCGCCGCCGACCGCCAGGGCAGCGGGGACGCAGACCACGCTGATATGCGCCGTGGACGGCAGGTGCAGATCGTCGAAATCCAGCACATGCCCGACGGCGGACCAGCGCGCGGCCGCAGGCAGGCCGACGGTGAGCGACGCCATGCGCGAATCCGTCGCAGCGAGCGTCACCGCCACGGTGTCCTGCAGAGCCCGGCGGGCCAGGTCGCGGTCCGCCGCGGTGGGCCGGTAGTCGGCCGCCCAGGCCGCCAGCTGCTCCGCGGTCGTCGTCATCGCGCCTCCCGTGCCGAAATGTACGGCCAATGTTTCGTTCCGTTGCCTGGGATGTCAACCCTCGCATACGGTTGGGCGCATGAATTGGCCGGATAAAGTCGAAGGCCCGTACTTCGACGAGCTGACCCGAGGACAGAAGTTCGCCGGTGCGCCGGGAGTGACCCTGACAGAAGGGCACGCGGCGGTCCACCAGGCCATCGTGGGCGACCGGATGCGCCTGCCGCTGGACCACGCGTTGTGCGCCGAGGTGACCGGGAACGACGCTCCGCTGGCGCACCCGGCACTGGTGTGGGACGTCGCGATCGGACAGTCGACCCTGGCGACGCATCACGTGCGGGCGAACCTGTTCTACCGAGGGCTGGCGTTCCGCCGCTTTCCCGTACTGGGGGACACGCTGCGCACGGTCACCGAGGTGGTCGGACTCCGGGAGAACAGCAGGCGCCCCGGCCGCAAGCCGACCGGAATGGCCGCGCTGCGCATCACGACCGTGGACCAGCACGATCGCCCGGTGCTGGACTTCTGGCGCTGCGCGATGCTGCCGCTGCGTCGTCCCGACCAGGAGACCGGGCACGCCGACGACCTGTCCGAGCTGGGCGCGGGCCCGCTGCCCGAGCCGCCGCTGGAGGACTGGCAGCTGGCGGCGTTCCGAGACCGGGTCCCGGGCGAGCACTTCGCCGATCTGACGGTCGGCCGCACGTGGCAGGTGGTCGGCGCCGACGTGGTTTCCAGTGCCCCCGAGCTGGCCAGGTTGACGCTGAACATCGCCCGCGCGCACCACGACGCCGCGGCCGCCGGAGGTACCCGGCTGGTGTACGGTGGCCACACCATCGGCCTGGCGCTCAGCCACACCACCCGGGCCCTGCCGAACATCGTCGCGGTCACCGCGTGGGACGGCTGCGACCACTTGGCACCTGTGCACGAGAACGACTCGCTGACCAGCGAGGTGGAGGTCACCGGTTTGCGCGCGTTGCCGGACGGCGGTGGGCTGGTCGACCTGCGGGTGGTGGTGAGCGCCGCCGAGCCCGTTCTGGACTGGCGCTTCACGGTGGTGATGGCATGACGGTGCTGGCCGGCGCTCGCACATTGCTGTTCGTCCCGGGCAATCGCCCGGATCGGTTCGCCAAAGCGGCCGCCAGCGGCGCGGACGCCGTGGTGCTCGACCTGGAGGACGCGGTCGCGCCGGAGCAGAAGCCTGCCGCGCGCGAGCACGTCGCCGAGTGGCTGAAGGCGGGCAACAGCGCGGTGGTCCGGGTCAACGCGGCGGGCACGCCGTGGCATGACGACGACGTCGCCGCGGTCGGCGACGTGGCCATGGCGCTGATGGTCCCCAAGGCCGAGCGGGCCGAAGACCTGCCGCGCGGCACGGTGATTCCCCTGGTGGAGACGGCCGCCGGGATCGACAACGCGCGGGCGGTGTGCTCGGCTCCCGGTGTGGTGCGGCCCGCGTTCGGCAGCGTCGACCTGGCCGCGGAGCTCGGGGTGGACCCGGCGTCCTACTACGCGCTGCTGCACGCCAGATCGGCTCTCGTGCTGGCAGCGGCCGCGGCCGGGTGCGCGCCGCCGGTGGACGGTGTGACGACCTCGTTGGACGAGGTCGGTCTGTTGCGGGCGGACACCGCGCACGCGGTGGAGCTGGGCTTCACCGGCAAGCTGTGCATCCACCCGCGGCAGATCGAACACGTCCACGCGGCGCTGCGGCCGACGGACTCCGAGCTGGACTGGGCCCGCCGAGTGGTGGCCGCCGCCGACGGCGGGGTGAGCGTGGTGGACGGTCAGATGGTCGACCGGCCGGTGGTGCTGCGCGCCGAGCGGCTGCTCAGCCGGGGCGGGACGTTGCGGTAGCCGAGTCGAGCCGGTCGCACGGCACCGGGTTCAGATCGGAGGCGTCGGCCGTCCAGTAGATCCTGGTGAACGACGCAGCGAGCGCGTCTTCGGAGTACAGCAGCCATGGTGTGTCCACCGATTCCGGCTGCCACAGGTTGCCCGGGTGCTCGGCGATGCAGTGCAGCGGCACCGCGACGGTGATCCGCTGTCCCACCGGCAGTCGCTTCAGCAAGCCGTCGATCTCCACGCTGGCGTAGCACGGGTGATCGCACTGCACCTGGAGTGACACGTTGCCTTTCGGCGGCTTGAACACCGCGACGTTGAACACCAGGGCGGACTTGTCGTCACGGAAGTAGGACTGCAGGTCCTTCTTCCTGCCGCTTTGCAGGTAGACCTGGCCTTCGCCGGTCCAGATCACGTCCAGGTGGCCGTGGTCGATGCGCCCGGTGATGGTCTCGGTCTGCGCGCCGTCGTCGTCGATCTCCACGCCTGCCCACCTGTCGACCGGCGAGCCGACGTAGGCGCGCCATGGCGGGATGAGCTCGCCCTCGTCGAAAAGCGGCTCGTGCATGAGCGTTGTGGTCGGTCGCACCAACGGCGCCGGCGTCGGCACGAGGACAAGTGCCAGGACGAGCGCGACGACGGCCGCGACGGCTCCGGCGATGGTCACCGGAATCCACCGGCGACGCTTCTCGGGACCGGACGATTCGGGTGGCGTTGGCGGTGCGGTCGGTTTCGGCGGTGGACTGTGCCGGGGAGTCGGCCGTGGCGGCGGGGTCACCACCGTTCGTTTCGCAGGCCGCTTCGGTGGCTCCGTCCGCAGGCGTTCGGTGATGTGTGCAGCGCCCAGGGCCACCGTGTGCTTCGGATGCGCGGAGGTGCGTACCGGCCTGCCGAACTCCTGCGACAACAGCTGAGCGACCAGTGGAATGCGCGCCGAACCACCGGACAGCACGATCGCCTTGAGGTCCTTCGGCGCCAGCCTGGCCGACGACAGCGCACGACGGACCGCGTCGATGGTCGAGGTGAGCCGCGGCTTGATCAGGTCGTTGAACTCGAGCCGGGAGATCGACACCTCGGGCGAGTCCGGCAGCGGGACGCTGACTGTCACGTCCGGCTCGATGGACAAATCCTCCTTGGCCTTGACCGCCAGTTCGCGGATCCGACCGCGTAGCGTGGCCTGCTCCGGGTCCTTAGTGTCCAGCCGGGAGATGGCGCCGTCGACGCGGTTGTCGATCTCGGCGAGGAGAAGCTCGTCGAAGGCGTCCCCGCCCAGGTCGTCGATGGCCTCCGGGGTGCCGAGGACGTCCGCCCGGTCGGCGCGCAGGCGCAGGATCGTGATGTCGAATGTTTCGCCGCCCAGGTCGTAGACGGCGATGACGTCGCCCTCGTCGAACGGGTTCTGCTTGCAGTAGTGCGCCGCGACCGCCGTCGGTTCGCTGACCAGCTGGAAGTTGCTGATCCCGGCTAGCCGCGGGACCTCGGTGAACTGCTCGCGCCGGTAGGCGTTCCAGGTCGCCGGGTGGGTGAGCACCACGGCGGCGGGCGGCCGGTCGTGGACGCGCGTCACCTCGGCCATGATGTCGCGCAGCTGAGCCGCCATCAGTGCCGCCGCCGAGTACGGATGGCCGCCGAGGATCAGCGGCGACGGCTCACCCAGCTTCCGCTTGAACCCGCGCGCGAGGCGTTTCGGATCCTCGCCCTTCTCCGCTTCGACCCCGGTGACCAGGGTCGATTCATCATCCAAATAGGCGACGGACGGGACGACGACATTGGGTGGCAAGAAGACCGTGCGGACGCCGCTCGGGGCAGCCACGGCCGCGGCGGAGAACGAAATGCCGAGATCAACGCCCAGCCCGTACCACACCTCGCCACCCCTTGTGACAGCGTCGACGCGTAGCTGCCGGGGAAACCGTACCGGACCGGTGCGAGATTTCGGTAAGGCTCGAACTCCAACTCAGCCGAGGTGGATGCCGCCGTTGACGTTGATCGTCTGTCCGGTGACGGCGGACCACCAGCACCACGTCGTGGCGTCGCGCGCCGGGCGCAGCGTGATCGCGCTGCCGATGTTGCGGCCTGCGTCGGTGATCAGCGCGGTCGGTCGAGACACCGTGAGCTTTCGTCCTGATCACCCGCGACGAGGCGGCCGCAGGTGTCCGGTCGCCTCGTCGAACGAGCGCAATTGTCCGGACCGGCCGCGGCGACCGGAACCCGTCGGACCGGCCCACACACCCCAGAACAGACCACTGCGCCCGCGGGCGGAGGGATCCCGCGGGCGCAGCGCGAAGGGCGTTGTTACTCGAACGAGGTGAGGGTGATGGCGGCCGACTGCGGGTTGCCGTCGTGCACCAGGGATTCCTGTGCCATCACGTCGTCGAACGGGAAGCCGTAGGCCCGGCCGTCGACCATGTTCTCGTGGATCAGCCGCGAGTAGTGGTTGGTCAGATCCTCGCGGTAGAAGTCCGCCGCCGGGTCACCGCCGGGCTGCACGTCGATCTTGTGCAGCGTGCCACGGTGCAGCGCCGCGCACAGCGTGCGGGCGATCGGCCCGACGACCTCGTCGTTCGGGGCGTGCAGGTTGCCGTCGCAACCCCAGACGTCCGCGGTGGAAGGTTTGTCGAACGTGGCGACCTGCTGACCGCTGGTGTCGGTGAAGACCATGGTCGATCCCGACGTGCGCCCGATGAACTTCGTGTCCGGCTGGTCGGCGAACGGCACCACGGTCAGGTCCTTGTCCGTGTAGGCGTTCCAAGCCTGGTCGATGTACGGGTCGAGGTAGTTGGCATCGAGCAGACCGGCTTCGGCCGCCTTGCCGGGCGCGAGTGCACGCAGCACCGTTCCGTCGCCGCGGGTCACGATGGTGTCCCCCCATCCGGCCTGGTCTCGCAGGCCGTCGAACACCGCGTTGCGGCCACCCGGCTTGAGCTCGCCGCGGGTCTGCGTGGTGCCGTCCGCGCCGGTCACCGACACCGCGTGCGGAACGGCGAACATGTCCACCTGGGTGCTGTTCAGCCACAGGCCCTCGTCGTTGTAGGTCAGCTCGCTCCAGTCGAAGAGGATGTCGTGGTTGGGGTCGCTCGGGTTCCACGGCGCGGGCTGCACCAGACCGTCCGGGGTCAGGAAGAACTCGAGTTCGTCGCCGAACGACATGTAGATCCGGCCGGACAGACCCTTCGGGATGTTGACCGTCGTCGACTCGCCGGCGGCGGGTCCGGGGATGGAGACGTCCGGCGCGGGCGACGGCGGGTTGGATCCCGGCGGCCATGCGCTGAAGTCACCGGCCTGGTCGACGTAACCCAGCTGGCCGTCCTTGATGCCGAGCACGTAGAGGTGCACTTGCTCGGACCGGCCGCTGTCGTTGGTGACGGTCACCGGCAGCTTGTCCGGTGCGGCGGCGCTCTGCGCTGACGCCGAGGGCATGACCGCGATCGCTGAGGCCGCGATGCCTGCGGCCACCGCAGCGAGCGCGCCGAACCACTTCGTTCGTACTCGCATGTCGACTCCTTGTGTGCAGGGGTGCCAGCCAGTGTGGGTCGACTGCACGCGTGCTGTGGCGGTGATCACCGAGCGGCGGGGAGAGTCTGCCCGAGCTACCCACGACACGGTGCACTTCCGCGCACCCTTCGCGTCCGTTCGGTCGTTACTGTCGCGTATTCGATCAACGAAGCGAGGTGCTTGATGGGGAACGTTCGCAGGTTCGGTTCCGCATTGGTTGCTGTGCTGGCCGGGGTTTCGCTGGGGGTGGGGGCCGCGCCTGCAGCGTCCGCGGCGGCCATCGTCACCGAAGGCTGTCTGGAGAGCGTGCCGGATCCGGGCACGTCGACACCGGTGTCGATCTGCTACACGCTCTACCAGCCGCCGAACACCGGCGCGGACAACCAGGTCCCGGTGATCTTCGAAGGTCACGGCTGGGGCGGCAACAGGCAGACCGATCCGTCGGCGTTTTCCTCGCTGATCGATGCTGGGTTCGGTGTCCTCAGCTTCGACCAGCGCGGATTCGGCGACAGTGGCGGCAAGGCGCATCTGATGCGCCCGGAGGTCGAGGGCAAGGACGTGCAGCGGCTGATCGACTTCGTCGCCGAGCAGCCGTGGGTGGCCAAGGACGCTCCGGGTGATCCGGTGCTCGGCGCGATGGGCGGCTCCTACGGCGGCGGGTATCAGTTCGTCGGCGCGATGAGCGAGATCATGGAGAAGTCGGCCACCCGCTTCGACGCACTCGCGCCGGAGATCACCTGGCACAGCCTGAGCGAGAGCTTGGCGCCGCAAGGGGTGGCCAGGACCGAATGGGCATTGCTGCTCTACCTGGGCGGCCTGCCGTCGGACGCGCACACCACGACGGTGACCAAGGCGCTGCTCGAGGCGCTGGTGACCGGCAACATCCCGGTGTCGCTGGAGAAGTTCCTCGAGCGCAACGGCCCGGCGTTCCACGTGGCGGAGGGCCGCAAGCTGGACATCCCGGTGCTGATGCGGCAGGGCCTGACGGACAACCTGTTCCCGATGGATCAAGCCATCAAGACCTACGACAAGCTGCTCACTCCCGAGGCGCGCGAACGCAGCGTGTTGATCGGGCACAACGGCGGCCACGTGCTGCCGAGCGTCATCCCGCCCGGCACCAACGACGCGCTGGCGTCGTTGGCAGGCGGGACCGTGGAGTCCGACCCGTGCTCGAAGGAGCTGGGCGGCACGTTCGGCGAACTGCGGTTGAAGTTCTTCCAGCGTGAGCTGCAGGGCAAGGACGTGGACATCCCCGGCGAAGGGCAGTACCACCTGGCCACGGCCGACGGACGTTGCCAGACGGTGTCGAGCGTGCAGGCGAACACGACGGTCGAACTGGGCAAGACGGCCAACCTGGTCGGGGTCGGCGCGCCGATCGCGGTGCCGATCAAGTCGGGCCCGCTCACCGTGGCAGGCACGCCGACGCTGGACGCCAAGGTCACGTCACTGGCACTGGACGGCCGCATGTTCGTCTCGCTCGCGGTGGGCACGAGCCCGCTGAACGCCAAGATCGTGCAGAACAACATGCTGCCGATCCGCGAGCCGGGCATCGTGGTGGACAAGCCGCGCAAGGACATCGAACTGCCGTCGGTCGCGGTCGACGTGCCGGCGGGGAAGACGTTGTACCTGCTGGTCACCCCGATCTCGGACATGTCGTTCGGGCACGGCAGCCGGGTGCCGGGCGCGATGATCCTGAAGGACATGAAGATCCACCTGCCGCTGGTCGGCTGACCTCGTCACATCGGCCGGGTGTCCCTCGTCAGTGATCGGGAGCACGCCCGGAGGACGGTGCCGCGTGAACGCGCGTGAACGTATCCTCCGTGGTAGGGGCACTTGATCCTCCGTTCGAGGGGCACCCGGCCTCGAGGGGCACCGGGACATTCGGGAGGTGGCATGGCTGAGCAATTCGCGCGCGGTGTCAACGACGGAATCGACCTGTGTTTCGAGACGTTCGGCGACCCGACCGGGGAGCCGTTGCTGCTGCTCATCGGGCTCGGCTCGCCGATGACGTGGTGGGACACCGAGTTCTGCGAGATGCTCGCCGACCGCGGGTTCTACGTGGTCCGGTTCGACAACCGGGACAGCGGCCGGTCCACGTGGCTGGACGGCGAGGTGGATCTCGCGCGTGCGTTGCTGCTGCGCCGCGCGCCGTACCGCCTCGAGGACATGGCCCGGGACACCGTCGGCCTGCTCGACCACCTCGGGTTGTCCCAGGTGCACCTGGTCGGCGCGTCGATGGGCGGCATGATCGCTCAGCTGATAGCGCTCGACTACTCCTCGCGCGTCCGCTCCCTCACCTCCGTCATGTCGAACACCGGGAGCAAGCTGGTGGGGAGGCCGACGTTGACGGGGTGGCGGACGCTGTTGCTGTCCGCCCCGCAAGATCGCGACGGCTACATCGAGCACCAGGTACGGGTGGCCCACCGGTTGCACTCGCCCGGGTTCGGGGTGGACGAGGAGCGCGTGCGCAGGCGCGCGATCGAAAGCTACGAGCGCGGGCTCAATCCGGACGGTCGGGCCCGGCAGTTCGCGGCGATCCTGGCCGCGCCGGACCGGACACCCCGGCTGCGCCAGCTCCGCGTGCCGACCACGGTCATCCACGGCACCGACGACCACTTGGTGAACGTCAGCGGGGGGTTGGCCACCGCGCGGGCGATCCCGGGCGCGGAGCTGCACGTGATCAACGGGCTGGGGCACGAGCTGCCGCCCGCGTTGTGGCCGCGGTGCGTGCGGTACATCGAGCACACCGCGGAGCGGGCCGCCGCGGCGGCGCCCGAGCACAGCTCGCACTGACGCGGCACTGTTTGCGGTAGCGCCCGGGCACAGCGCGCACCGACGCCGCGATGCTTGCGGCGGCGCCCGCGCACAGCCCCCGCTGACATGGCGCTGCATGCGCCGACGGCGAGTCCTACCCGGCCCCTGATGCTCGGCTCGCCATGGTCAGGGGCTGCTGCGAGCAGGCCCCGGTCCAGGGTCAGCGCGGCCCGCCGCACAGTCGGTTCAGCTTGCGGCTGCCAACGCCACCCGGTCCTCGACCACTTCCTCCAGTGCCCGCAGGGCCTGCTGGATCTGCGGGCTCTGCCGGCTGCCCCGCCGCACACACGTCATGATCTGCCGGGTCGGCACCGGCTCGACGGTCAGCGGCAGCCGCACCAGCTCGTACCGCGCGGGTAGCTCGGCGAGCCGCGGGACCAGCGAGATCCCCAACCCGCACGCGACCAAAGCGGCCACCGCGCTCCAGTCGGTGGCGTGGTGCGCCACGTGCGGCGTGAACCCGGCGACCGCGCAGGCGACCATGGCGCGATCGTGGTGGTCGCACGTCCCAGGCACCGGCAGGATCCACGGCTCGCACCCGGCGTCGGCCAACGCGAGCTTCTTCTTCTTGGTGAGTGGGTGATCGGCCGGGACCAGCAGGTCCAGCGGCTCGGACATCATCGGCTGCTGATCGAACCGGGGGTCGTCCGGTGCCGGGCCGCTGTCGGTCGGCGTCAACAGCAGCACGTCGGTCTCGTCGGCCAGCAGCAGCTTGAACCCTTCCTCCGACTCGCTCTCCCGCACGGTCACCTGCAGCCCGGGATTGCGTTCCTGCAGCAGGACGGCCGCCGGGGCGATGAGCGCCATCGCGGTGGGGAAGCCGCTCAACCGCAGCATCCCGGAAGCGCCCGCGCGGAAGGCCTCCAGCGCCGAACGGGCCTCCTCCCAGCGCGCCAACAGATCGTCCGCGTGCTTGACCAGCACCAGGGCGGCCGGGGTCAAGCGAACCTTTCGGCCGTGCGGCTCGAGCAGCGGCGTCTGCAACTCGCGCGCCAACTCGCGAATCTGGTGCGACACCGCCGACGGCGTCAGGTGGAGCGCGGCGGCCGCGGCGGTCACCGTGCCGTGCTGGTGAACGGACCGCAGGACCTGCAGCCGGCGAAGGTCAATCATGAAGAGAAATTAGACAATACTTCGAAGAAATATGCAATGGACCTCAACGGTGAACGCGTCCAGTATGGAGGTATGACCACCGCGACCCTCTCCACCGCCACGACCGAGACCCGTACCGGCTACACGATCGTTTCCCGCCATCGCACCAGCCAGGGCGAAGTGCTCTACGTGCGCTGCGACGCGTGCCAGAAGTTGCGCATGCTCAGCGCCGTTGCAGTCGCCGGCGGACACGCCGAGGCGTGCCCCTTCTGCCGCTGAATTACGCCAATTCGGTCATTCCGCCGGTATCCCCACCAGCAGCGCCGTATCGTCAGACCAACTTGGCGGTACGGCGCTGCTGTTCGGGGAGGGGAGCATGGGGAAGAACCCTGCCGACGAGCACGGGTCGGACATTTCCGCGTACCCGGAAGTCGAGAAGGATGGCGCGGGTCGCCGCATCGGTGAGGGCGGGCCGCCGCTGACCACCGGCCTGTTCAAGACGGCGGACGACATCGTCGACGCGGTCCAGGGTGAGGCCACGGGCGGGGAGACCGCGAAAGCTCTGGCTACCGACATCGGCATGCTTGCCGCGGGCGCCGTGCTGACCATCAAGGACCCGTTCTACATGCTGGCCGACTTCGGCCTGACCATGGTCTTCGAGCTGGTCGAGCCACTGAACGAGCTGGTCGAGGAAGTCACCGGGGATCCGGACGAGATGGACCGGCTGGAGCGGGTCTGGGAGCAGGTGCAGCAGGCGACCGAGGCGCTCAGCGAAGAGGTCGCGGAAGCCGTGGACAGCAAGATTCCGACCTGGTCGGGTCAGGCAGCGCAGGCGGCGAAAGGGTTCATGGCCGCGCTGCAGAAATCGATCTGGGGCATGGCGCAGGAGGCCTATCAGGTCCGGGAGGTGCTGCAGGGCGCCAAAGCCGTCGCCGAGGCGCTGTTCGCGATCATCAAAAGCATCCTCGCCGAGCTCGTCGCGTGGTTGATCATGCGGGGACTGATCGCGCTGGCCAACAGCACCTGGAGTTTCGGCGCCTCCATCGCCGAGTTCATGCTGTCCGGCGCCATCAAGGCGCAGCAGGCGGTGACCCGAGCGATCGAGAAGATCCAGAAGGCGGTCGGCATCTTCGGCAAACTGGTCGGGCTGCTGGCCAAGTTCATGAACGGCAAAGGCAAGCCCTTGATCAAGGCGGTGCTGACACGTGCCGGTGTGACGGCCGGCCTCCAGGGTGGAAAGGCGGCCGCGAAGGCCTTGCTCGCCCACCCGAAGTCGGCGCACATCCCGCCGGGGCTCGGCGAGGGTGGTCCGGGCTGTTTCGACGTCGACGTCAGCGAGCTGGAAGCGTTGGGGGTCGAGATGGACCGGATCTCCACCAACGCGGGCAAGATCGAGGCGGTGGCCCGGGAGGCTGCCGCGGGCAACGACCTCACCTGGGGCGCTCCCGGTCTGTTCCTCAAGGGCAGTTACGACCAGGCCTGCCAGGAGTTCCTCGACCTGCTCACCGCGTGCGCTCCGGCCTGCCAAGGAGCGGGAGAACGGGTGAAGTCGGCAGGCAAGGTGTACAGCGAGATCGACGGCGGATTCGCCAGCGAGCTGAACGGGCTGGCGCCGAAAATCGGTGACGTGCAGCCGAAGGCGACCGTCACGTGAGTGCTCCGGGGGCACGACGGCAGGTCTTTGCGCACGCCATGGTCGGGTTCGCCTTGGTCGGCGTGCCGCTGGCGGCCGGTGCGTACTACCTGGCGATCAATGCTGCGCTGAAGGAAGATCCGGCGCTCGCGGTCAAGGGCGCCTGCTTCAGTGCAGTTTTCGCCGTGCCCGGGGCCTTGACGTGGCTGTTCGGCGGGCGACGCCCCGGGGACTGGGCGATGTACGCGATCTACGTGAACGTGTGGACTGCGCTGGGCCTGGCTTTCCCCATGGTCTTCTTCGTCGCCCTGGGTGAGGAGAACCCTTGGCGCTGGCTGATCGTTGGTGCCGGTTTGCTGGCGATGCCGCTCATCCTGGTTGCCTCTTCCGCGCTGGCGGCCCGGGCCGCGCGCATGCTGACTTTGCCCGTGTCGGCGGCGATGGCGGACAGTTCCTATCACTGGCCCATTCCGCTGCGCGGTCTGCGGCGCACCATGCTGGTGGTCGGCACGAAGGTGATCGAGGTCCGCAGGCAATCGATACCGGTGCTCGACTTCTTCGACATCGACCACCACAGCGGCGGCACCAAGTACCCGTTGACCAAGGTGACCTGGGTGTGGGACGCCACGACGAACGGCGAGGCGCCCGCCACCCTGCCGAAAGCACTCAAGGTCGATGTCGAGACGATCTCCGGCCCGGCGGTCGGTTTGCGGGTGGATGGTCACGAGTGGGTCCTGCCCGTCGATCGTCCGGCCGAAGTCGTCGCGCTGCTGCAGCGCCGGATCGAGCGAGCCAACGCCGCCGCGGACACCAGTCGTGCCCCTCGGTAACCGGGAAAAAGGTTGGACGTGTCACATTCGGGGAATTACCTGCACATCATCGACCCAGGTGAGACTGGTCATCACGCTCAGTAGCCCTGGACTCACCGCCGAGTTCTGTTACGTTGAGAGTCCTTATGTCGGGGAATAGCAACGCACCCGCCGACGGTGGAACATCCGCCGCCGGCGAGTTGGTCATCGACAATCTCCGGAAGTCCGACGGGGCGGCGCTGTGGCGGATGGCCCGCGATTCCGGCAAGCTCGACCTCAACTCCTCCTACGCCTACCTGTTGTGGGCGGTTGATTTCGCCGACACGTCCGTGATCGCGCGGCTGGACGGGGAGCCGGTCGGATTCGTCATTGGATACCGCAAGCAGCGTGCACCGGACACCGCGGTCGTCTGGCAGGTCGCGGTCGACGCACGTGCCCGCGGGCGTGGGGTTGCCGGCAAATTGCTCGACCGGATGTACACGCCGTTGGTGCGGGACGGTGTTCGCTATCTGGAGACCACCATCACTCCGGACAACGAGGCGTCCATCGCCCTGTTCGCCGCGTTCGCCAAGCGCTGGGGCGCCGAGATGGAGCGCAGCCCGCTGTTCTCCGCGGACGATTTCCCGGACGAGCACGAGCCCGAGGACCTGTACCGGATCGGACCGCTGCGTATCCGGCGCTGATTCCGGCTATTCACACATGACGAACCCGAGTCGCGAACGGAGCGAAGGTGAGTATTTTCGAGGAACTTGAATCGCAGGTACGCAGCTACAGCCGCGGATGGCCTGTGGTGTTCGACAAGGCCAAGGGCACTTGGCTCTACAGCGAAGACGGCAAGCCCTACCTGGACTTCTTCGCGGGCGCGGGCGCGCTCAACTACGGGCACAACCACCCGGACCTCAAGCGTGCGCTGATCGAGTACATCTCCGACGACGGGGTCACGCACTCGCTGGACATGTACACGTCGGCGAAGCGGCGCTTCCTGGAGGCGTTCAACGAGATCGTGCTGCAGCCCCGCGACATGCAGTACAAGGTGATCTTCCCGGGGCCCGGCGGCGCGAACGCCGTCGAGGCGGCGCTGAAGCTGGCCCGCAAGGTGACCGGCAGGGAGTCGGTCATCAACTTCACCAACGCGTTCCACGGCATGACGCTCGGCGCGCTGTCGGTGACCGGTAACTCGATGAAGCGCGGCGGCGCGGGTGTCCCGCTGGTGCACGCCACACCGATGCCCTACGACAACTACTTCGACGGCGAGTTCCCGGACTTCTTCTACCTGGAGAAGCTGCTGGAGGACTCCGGCAGCGGGTTGAACGAGCCTGCCGCGGTGATCGTGGAGACGCTGCAGGGCGAGGGCGGCATCAACCCGGCGCGAGCCGAGTGGCTGCGGGCGCTGTCCGAGCTGTGCCAACGGCACGAGATCCTGCTGATCGTCGACGACGTGCAGATGGGCTGCGGCCGCACCGGGCCGTTCTTCAGCTTCGAGGAAGCAGGCATCAAGCCGGACATCGTCTGCCTGTCCAAGTCGATCAGCGGCTACGGCATCCCGATGGCGCTCACGTTGATCCGGCCCGAGCTCGACGTGTGGGAACCCGGCGAGCACAACGGTACGTTCCGCGGCATCAGCCCGGCTTTCGTCACCGCCGCCGAGGCGCTGAACCTGTTCTGGCGGACCGACGAGCTGGAGAAGTCCACCAAGGCCAAGGGTGAGCGGATCGGTACCGCGCTCACCGAGATCGCCGAGGCCTACCCCCAGGCGGGCCTGGTCGCCAAGGGCAAAGGCCTGGCCCGCGGCATCGAAATGGGGGAAGGTGACCAAGGCGGTGACTTGGCGAGCAAGGTGTGCCGGGAAGCGTTCCAGCGCGGCATGCTGATGGAGACCTCCGGTCCGGAGGGCGAGGTCGTCAAGTTGCTGCCACCGCTGACCGTGTCCGATGCCGAGGTCGATCAGGGCCTGGAGATCCTGCGTGCCTCGGTGGACGCGGTACTCGGCTGACCCGACGAGCAGAAGGAGAACGAGCTTGATCGTCCGCCACCTCGACGACATCACCGGCACCGAAGCCGATGTGGAGACGGAAAACTGGCGCAGCAAGCGCATCGTGCTGGCCAAGGACAAAGTGGGCTTCTCGGTGCACGAGACCGTGCTGAAAGCGGGCACGGTGAACAAATTCTGGTACGCCAACCACATCGAGGCGGTGTTCATCGTCTCCGGTGAAGGTGAGATCACCGACCTGGGCACGGGCGAGACCCACCAGCTGCGGCCGGGATCGCTGTACCTGCTCAACGACCACGACAAGCACGAGCTGCGGCCGAAGACCGAGATGCGCACGGTGTGCGTGTTCAACCCGCCGGTGACCGGCCGCGAGGTGCACGACGAGAACGGCGTCTACCCGCTCATCGTCGAAGAGGACTGAGCAGGAAGACAAAAAAGTTCGCTCGGCGAGGGAACCTTTTCGCCCTCCAGCGACTCTTAATGGATGTACGGACGTCGTGCGCGGCGGAACCGCCCGGCCATCGGAGGGGGAACGACCGGCGGGTGCCAGCACACGCGGCGGGACCGCCGAGGCGCGCGGTGACCGGCTTGGGGAGCGGTCGGCCATCGCGCGGTGAAGGGGGCGCAGACGGCCGGACGGGAGCGGTCGGCACGTGTGGGGGCGTGCCGGCCGCTCCCGCCATTTCTGCGGTTTTTCGCCACGTCACCGTGGCTCTCCGGTGAGCTCTACGCCAGCTGCGGGCCACACCGTCCCGAACTGAGCTTGCGCCACGTCAGCAGGGCTCACCCGCGAGCTCGGCGTCGGCCGCGAGGCAACGCTCGGAACAGCTACCGTCCTCGAACCACAAAGGCCGCCGCATCCGGACAACCGGACGCGGCGGCCTTTCTCGTCCAACGGGCTCAGCCCAGCGCGGCGTGCGCCTCGGTGAGCACCTTGACCAGGTCGTCCCGCCCGGCAGGCAGGCACTGGATCATCGGCTCAGCCCCGGACTCGTCCACGAACGTGACCACGCGGCCCTCATCGATGATGTCCACCACGGCGTACGGGCCCACCCGCTTGCGGCTCGTGCCGCCGGAACGCTTGGCGGTGTAGATCTGGTAGATCGCCTCGCGCTTGGCCTGCATCAGGTTGCGCAGCCTGGTGGCGGGGTCGACCTCGTCCCGGTCCTCTTCGTAGGTGAAGGTGAACTCTTCGTCGTCGTCGGCATCCTGCGCCGGGGCCTCCACCGAGAAGTCCTTCTTCGGCACGCTCAGCTTCGGAATGTCCGCCGGGTCGGTCGGCTTGAAGGCATCCACCAGCAGCCCGGCCAGATCCTCCGTGGGGGCAGGCGCGAACCCGATCGCCTGCTGGTCCCTGGCCATGCGCACGGCTTCCGTGCCGTTACCGGCGACCAAGACGGCGCCGGTGAAGTTGGACGTGACGCCGTTGACCCAGGCGTAGTACTCCTCGCTCGCGGTGGCCAGCAGGCGCAGCGTCTCGACCAACTCCGGCGCCGGCTCGTCCAGCGAACCGAGGCCTTGCTGGCCGAGTACCTCGTTGATGGCCTGGGCGACCCGGGGCCGGTCGTCCTCGGCGACCCACATGTCACCGATGCCGAGCGCGGGATGCGCCGGACCGGGCGCGACGGACTTCCACAGCCAGTCGAGCCCGATCAGGGGCAGTTCGACCGTGTCACTGATGATGCTCATTTCTCACCGATCACCGGAGGGACGGACTTCTCGTCGGAACCGAACAGCTTGTTCGGATCCTCGGTCGCCTGGAACTTGCGCTTGTGCTCCTTGTCGTCGCCTTTGCCGCCGGCGGCTCCGGCGCCGCCCATCATGCCGCCCATACCCATGCCACCGCGCATGCCACCCATGCCGGCTCCGCGCGCGGCGGCGGCAGCGCCACCTGCGCCGCCAGGAGCTCCGCCACCGGCGAAAGCGCCGCTTGCCCGGCCACCGTCGGCGGCCGAGCCGCTGCCCGAGCCGCTACCGAAGGCGCCGGCACCCAAGCCGCCCGCGCCGGTGCCCGAACCGGCGAAGTCGGACGGGGAGAAGCTCGACGCCGAGGTGCTACCGAGCTTCGGACTGGACGGGGTGAACGAACTCCCGGCCAGCTCCTCGCGGGCCCGGCGCGCGCGTTCCGCGGCCTCCTGCTGGCGCCTGCGCGCCTCCTCCTCCATCTGGCGGCGCTGTTCCTCGGCGCGCCGCTGCGCCTCCTGCTGACGCCTGCGGGCTTCTTCCTCCTGGCGGCGGCGCTCGGCCTCCATCTGGCGGCGCTGTTCCTCGGCGCGCCGCTGCGCTTCCTCCTGGCGCCTGCGGGCTTCTTCCTGCGCCTGCCGGTCATTCGTGCCCGGTGGGGTGTACGGGCGCTCCTTCTCGTTCGGCGTCTTCTCCCGGTCGTCCGGCGGCGTCGTCGTCTGGCTGCCGGGGTTGCCCGCGTGGCCGTACTTCTCGGTCAGGCTCTCCGCGTTGGACTTTGACGTCTGCGAGTACTTGTCGTACAGGTCCAGATTGTGCTGCGCCGCCTCCTGGTTGCGCTGCACCGCCTTCTCCGCGTCGGTGTCCCACGGCGCCAGCCGGTCCAGGAAACCCGACCCCTCCGGGGGCGGATTGTCCATCGGCTTCATCTTGTGCTTGATGTCGTCGAAGGCCCGGCCCTGGGAGTCGTAGCTCTTGGAGTTCTTGTCCAGCGACTTGCTGGTCTCCCGCGCGCTCTCCGACAGCTTCTTGATCTTCTTCTCGGCCTTCTCGGCCGACTCGCCCTTCCACGCGTCGTTGAGCAGCTTGCGCAGCTTGTCGGCGTTGTCGGCGAAGGTGTCCTGCTTCCTGGAGTGCTCGGCGGCCAGCTGCGACGCCTCGAACAGCGGCCGCGGACTGCCGTCCTGGATAGCCAAGTAGATCGGCAATGCCTTGTGAACCTGACTCAGGTCGTCACTGCCGAAGATTGCTCCAGCGATCCAAGCGCCGGGCGACAGCACACCCACCCAGCCAGGTACCGGGTTGGACATCGAAGCCCCCTCTGCGGAGATGGACGATCAGTGATCTGGCGATGGCGCTTACTGCACCTGGTTCTGCTTGCTGCGCATCGACTCGCCGATGGATTCCTCGGACTGCTCGTAGCTGCTCAATGCGCTCTGCAGGTTGGGGATCAGCTGGCTCAGGTACTGCATCTGGCCCTGGAACGCCTCGTGATACGCCTGCGCGGTGGCGACGGCCGACGTGCGCGCGCCGACCTTCTGTCCGTTGTGGTACTCGTTGGTGACCTTGTCCTCCTGCGTGGACGGCGCAGGCATGCCGACCAGGTCAGGAACTTCGTACGCGCGCTCCTCGAGTTCCTCGAGCATCGACTCGGCGAGCTTGATCGCCTCACGCATCTTGTCCGGGTCGACCTCGTAGCCCTTGCCGTTGCCCATGTGCGGATCTCCCCTGTTCCCTTCGGATCCCTCGCCTGCTCGCGACGTCTCATGAGACGACGCGCGCGTCACCCTGGTTCCGGGCAGAACCAGAGTAATGGAATGCCGCTGGGAACAGGGGATTCTTGAGGGGATTCGACCAGCTCAGCGGACGCCGGTGGGCTAGTGCGCGTTGACCATCTCGCCGTCGCCGGCCGGCTGCGCCGGGGGCGTCAACGGCATCAGCTTCGGCCGCTTCGGCTGCAGGCCGTCGCCGGTGGAGATGCCGCGAATCTGCCGCTTGATCCACGGCCAGAAGTACGTGCGCGTCCACACCAGGTCGTCACGGCGGGCGCGCAGCCAGTCCCGGCGACGGGCGGGCTTCGGCCACGGCTCGCGCCAGTCCTGCTCGACCGGCAGGCCGAGTTCCTCCGCGACACGCAGCGCGATCCGGCGGTGCGCCTCCGGGCTGAAGTGCAGCCTGTCCTCGCTGAACGCGCGCGGGTCACGCAGCGGCTCCATCGCCCACAGGTCCACCACCCGCGTGCGGTACTTCTGCGCGATGGCGTGCAGGTGCGCGTTGTACAGGGCCACTTTGCCGCGCAGCCGGTTCACCACCGAGACCTCGCGTACGTCGGGTCCGGTGAAGATCAGCACGTCGATTCCCGCTTCGACCAGCTGCCGGATCATGCCGTCGAACATCTCCGCGATGTGGTCGACGTTGGAGCCGGGGGCGATGACGTCGTTGCCGCCCGCGCAGACGGTGACCAGGTCCGGCCGTGCCTCCAGTGCGACCGGGAGCTGCTCGTCGATGATCTGGCGCAGTGTCTTGCCGCGAATGGCGAGATTGGCGTACGAGAAGCCGGGGTTGTCCTTGGCGAGCATCTCTGCGAGGCGGTCGGCCCAGCCGCGGAACGTGCCGTCAGGCAGTTCGTCGTTCATACCCTCGGTGAAGCTGTCGCCCAAGGCCATGAAGCTGGTGAACCGATGCATGCAGAGTCTCCCTTCTCCTTCCCGGCGGGTCACTGCGCGACGACATCCCGGCAGGCAGCACGCCTCGTGGCCCCTTTTCGGGCGTGCGCCGATGATGTCGAGAATGCCGGATTTGAAGCGACTTTCGCCACTACCGGTAATCCGTACAGACGTACTCATAGTAGCCTGCGCACCCAAGCCCCCTTTCTGACGTGGGCAAACAACGTCGCACGTGGACGTGCTGAGTTGATCACACCCGGTCGGCTCACGGTGGCCAAGGAAAGTTAGGCTTACCTTCCTTCTGATTTTGCGGCAGGCTGGATGCGTGAGTGTCCGTCCCGAGTCGTTGGCCACGGTGCTCGGCGGTCGCCGCGGAGCGCTCGACGCCAGCCTGCCTCCCGTCGCGTTCGTGCTCGGCTGGTTGGTCTCCGGACGGTCGATCGGATGGGGTGCTGCGGTTGCCATCACGGTCGCCGTCGTGGTCGGAGTCGTCCGGCTGTTGCGGGGTCAACGTGTCGCCGCCGTCGTGATCAGCCTGGCCGCCGTCGTGGCCGCCGCTCTGGTGGCGCTGTACACCGGCCGCGCTCAAGACTTCTTCCTGCTGCAGGTGCTGGCCAACGTCGGCAGTGCGTTGGCGTGGGCGGCGAGCATCCTGATCCGGTGGCCGCTGCTGGGCGTGATCGTCGGCGTCGTGCTGGGGCAGAAGACGCGCTGGCGTCGTGACCCCGCGTTGCTGCGCGCCTACTCGTTGGCCAGCTGGGTCTGGTTCGGACAGTACGTGCTGCGCGTGGCCGTGTTCGGCGTGCTGTGGTGGGGCGGACAAGTGGTGGCGCTCGGCGTGGCCCGCACGGTGCTGAGCTGGCCGCTGGTCGCCGCGGTGATCGCGGTCAGCGGTTGGGTGCTGCACAAGGCGCTGCCGCGCGAGCACCCCGGCTTCCGCCACCCCGCTACCGAGCTTGCAGCACCTCGGCCAGCAGAGTCGGATCGACGTTCCCCCCGGTGACGACCGCCACCGTCGGGCCGGCGGGCAGCTCGTGCTGGTGGAACAGCCACGCCGCCACGCTGACCGCGCCGGAGGGCTCGGCGACCAATCTGGCCCGGGTGGCCAGCACGCGCATGGCCTGACGGATCTCGTCCTCGGTCACCGTGACGACGCCTTCCACCGTCGCGCGCAGGTGCGCGAAGGTCAGCTCGGACGGCTCGGTCCGCAAGCCGTCGGCGATCGTGCGCGCCCGGTCGGCCGCGTCCCACCGCACCAGACGCCCGGCGCGCAGCGACTCGGCGGTGTCCGCGGCCAGCTCCGGTTCGACACCGATCACCCGGGCGTCGGGGCACAACGCGGTGATCGCCGTGCCGACCCCGGAGGCCAGGCCGCCCCCGGAGATCGGCACCAGGACCGTGCTGACCGCGGGCAGATCCTCGGCGATCTCCAGCCCGATCGTGCCCTGGCCGGCGATGACGTCCGGGTGGTCGAACGGAGGGATGACGACGCGCCCGAGCCGCTCGGCAAGTCGGCGGGCAACCGCGCGGCGCTCGGTCATCGGGGCCTCGACCACCTCGGCGCCGAACGCCTTGGTGGCCGAGATCTTCACCTGCGGGGCGCCGTCCTGCACGACGATGGTCGCGGGCACCCCGAACTGCTGGGCCGCATATGCCACGGCTTGGGCGTGATTTCCGCTGGAGTAACTGACCACCCCGCGCGCCCGCACCTCTTCGTCCAGCGCGGCCAGCGCGTTGACGGCGCCGCGCACCTTGAATGCACCGATCGGTTGCAGGTTCTCCGGTTTCAGCCACAGCTCGCGCTCGTCCCAGGTCTGGCGGAGCAGCGGAGTGCGGAGGGCGTGACCGCCGATCCGGTCGGATGCGGCGCGGACGTCGTCAATGGTGATCAAGCGCATGTGTCCAGATTGCCCGAGATGCGCGCGGCGGGTAAGGAGCGATTGGTCACCTGGGGGAGCGGGGCGGGGCGTGCCGTCGCGCGTCCGGCGGTAGCCGCGAGCGACCGTCCGACGTCCGGCTGTGACCGATTTCAGTCCACTGTGGACGGTTGCACGTGTTGTCCGTTACGTCCGGCAACGATTCCCGGCGCGCACGCGTTGGCCGGGTGGAGGGTTCAGCTGCAATACGTGTGGGGAAGTTGGCGTAAGTGAAGGAAGAAAGAAACGGACTCCGGCCCGCTCAGGTCGTGGCGGGTGCGTTGGCCGCGATCACGGCTGCGTTCGTCGGCGCGCAGCTCGGGGTGTACGGCACCGTGATCGGCGCAGGTTTGCTCAGCCTGGGCACCACCGTCGGCAGCGAGCTCTACTTGCGTTCGCTGGAACGCACCAAGCAGGCGGCCAAGCGGACGAAGGAAGCCGCGCTGGCCAAGGTGGCGCTGCGGGCGTACGCGCGGGGCTCGGACGCCACGCGGGTGATGCCCGGGCAGGACGCGACGCGCACCATGCCTGCTCAGCAGGGTCCTGGTGGCACGCAGAAGTTGCCGGCGCAGAACGGCACGCGCCTCATGCACGCAGACCCCGAGGCGACGCAATGGCTTCCTGCGCCGAACAACGCGGACGGCCCCGTCGACCCGGACGCGCCGACCGTGTTCATCCCACGGCCGCGCGGCGAGGAAGTCGCCCCGGCCGAGGACCAGGACAAGCCCCGGCGCCGCATCCGCTGGGGAGTCGTGCTCGGCGGGACGGTCGCGGCCTTCTTGCTCGGCATGGCGGTCATCACCGGCATCGAGCTGCTCACCGGCAACGCGATCTCCGGCGAGAAGGGCCGCACGATCACCAACGTGCTCGGCGTCGACGAGTCCGGCAACGAGCAGCAGCAGAAGGACCAGCCCACGGCGCCGGACGACGGCAAGTCCAGCACGCCGTCCACGCCCGCGGATTCGGACGAGAGCTCTCCGGACGAGCAGGAGCAGGACGCGCCCGAGGTCCCGCAGGACTCCGAGGAACCGCAGCAGCCGCCGACGACGGAACAGCCGCCGGCCAGCACGACACCGACGCAACCGTCGACTCCGCAGCAGGAGCAGCCGGACGAGCAGCTGCCGCAGCTGCCTGGGCAGAACGAGCGCCCGGGCCAGCAGCCGGCGGAGTAACGCTCAGCGCGCCCGCAAGGCGGTGCTGAGCGCCTCGGCGGCTGCCCTGGGGTCCTCGGCTTCGGTGATCGCGCGCACCACGACGATCCGTCGGGCGCCCGCGTCCAGCACCTCGGGCAGCCGCTGCTGATCGATGCCGCCGATGGCGAACCACGGGCGCTGCGGGCCGGCCGCCGCCACCGCGCGGACCAGGTCGAGCCCGGGCGCCGGTCGTCCCGGCTTGGTCGGGGTCGGCCAGCACGGCCCGGTGCAGAAGTAATCCACCCCGTTCGCCTCGGCCGCGGCCATGGCCTGCTCGATCGAGTGCGACGACAAACCGACGACCATCTCGTCGCCGACCACTCGGCGGGCGATCTCGACCGGAAGGTCGTCCTGCCCCAGGTGCAGAACGTCGGCCTCCGCCGCCAGCGCGACGTCCGCTCGGTCGTTGACCGCAAGAAGCGCGCCGTGCCGCTCGCACGCTTCGGCCAGCACCTCGAGCGCGGCCAGCTCCTCGCGGGCCTCGAGCGGCACCCCGCCCGCCTTGTCGCGGAGCTGGATGAGGTCCACCCCGCCGGCCAGCGCGGCGTCGGCGAACTCGGCCAGGTCGCCGCGCGACCGCCGGGCGTCGGTGCACAAGTACAGCCGCGCGTCGGCCAGCCGAGCGCGGATCTGATCGCCGTTCAATCCAGGCACGTCGTCACGGTACCCACCCGGCCGGGGTGGGCAGCGCCACGGTCGTGAGGTTGGCACTGTCGCGGCTGATCACGCTACGGTTGAGGCGTCCGCACGGGAGCCCGAGCAGCGGGCTGAGAGGGAGCGGCAGCTCCGACCGTGGAACCTGATCCGGGTCATGCCGGCGCAGGGAGCGTGATCATGACGACCGAGAGCCGCAAGCAAGCCCGGGTAGCCGTCGTGGGCGGCGGCGTCATCGGGCTTGCCGTCGCCTGGCGGGCCGCCGTGGCCGGTCATGCGGTGACGCTGTTCGATCCCGAACCCGCCGCGGGAGCCTCCTGGGTGGCCGGTGGCATGCTCGCGCCGGTGGCCGAGGCGTGGCCGGGCGAAGAAGCCGTGCTCGAGCTGGGCGAGGAGTCGCTGGCGCAATGGCCGCAGTTCGCCGACGAGCTGACCACCGACGGCGCCGACCCGGTGATGAACACCGCGGGCACGATCATCGCCGCGTGGGATCCGGGCGATGCCGCGCAGCTGGAAGTGCTCGCGGACTACCTGCGCCGGGTCGGCCGGGGCGCCGAGCTGGTGCACGGTCGTGAGCTGCGAAAACGCGTCCCTGGGCTGACGAGCAGGCTGCGCGCCGGGCTGGTGGTTCCCGGTGACCTGGCCGTCGACAACCGGCGGTTGCTGAAGGCTTTGCTGCTGGCGGGCGAACGCCGTGGTGTCGACTACCGGCGCGAGTGGGTCGAGGCGGTCGGACCTGGCACGGTGCGCACCGAGTCCGGCGAGTTCGACTGCGACGAAGTGGTGCTGGCCGCCGGCGCACGGACCGGCGCGCTGCACGACGAGCTACGCGGGCTGGTGCGTCCGCTCAAGGGCGAGATCCTGCGGCTACGGGCCCGCCGGACCAGCCTGCCGCCGCCACCGATGACGGTCCGCGCCGTGGTGGAGAACCGGCCGCTGTACCTCGTTCCGCGCTCGGACGGCGAAGTCGTCGTCGGAGCCACCCAGTACGAAGCAGGATTCGACGAGACGGTGGCCGCGGGCGGTGTGCGCGAGCTGCTGGACGCGGCCGAGCGGGTCTACCCCAGCGTGGCCGAGTACGAATTGGCCGAGACGGCTGCCGGACTGCGGTCGGCGAGTACGGACAACCTTCCGTTGATCGGCAGACTGTCCGACGGAGTGATCGTCGCGACCGGGCATTACCGCAACGGCCTGTTGCACGCGCCGGTCACGGCGCGGGCCGTCGTCGCGTTGCTGGACGGCGGCGAACTGCCGGGTGCCGCGCGCGCGGCCGACCCGGCCCGGGTCGAGAAGGAGGCATCGGTGTGATCGAGGTCGAGGTCAACGGCGAGACTCGCGAGGTCGCTCCGGAGACGACGGTCGCGGCGCTGCTGGAGGAACTCGGTGCCGCGCGCCCCGGTGTCGCGGTGGCGATGAACGGTCATGTCGTGTCCCGCAGCAACTGGGCGGACACGACGTTGTCGGATGGCGCGCAGGTGGAGATCCTCAGCGCCGTGCAAGGAGGCTGACGGTGGCACAGACGCCGCAAGACCCGCTGGTCATCGGCGACCAGAAGTTCGACTCGCGGCTGATCATCGGGACCGGTGGGGCGAGCAGCCTCAGCGTGCTGGAGCGGACGTTGGTCGCCTCCGGCACGCAGCTGACCACGGTGGCGATGCGCCGCACGGACGCCGAGGGCGGGTCGGGCGTACTCGAGCTGATCCGGCGCCTCGGCATCCGCCTGCTGCCCAACACGGCCGGTTGTCGCAGCGCCGCCGACGCCGTGCTCACCGCGCAGCTGGCCCGCGAAGCGCTCGAGACGAACTGGGTCAAGCTCGAGGTGCACGCCGACGACCGCACGCTGCTGCCCGACCCGGTCGAGACGCTGGAGGCGGCGGAGCGGCTGGTCGCGGACGGCTTCACCGTTCTCGTCTACACCAACGACGACCCGGTGCTGGCGCTGCAGCTGGAGGAGGCCGGATGCGCCGCGGTGATGCCGCTCGGCGCGCCGATCGGGACCGGCCTGGGGATCCGCAACCCGCACAACATCGAGCTGATCGTGGCGCGGGCCTCGGTGCCGATCATCCTGGACGCGGGCATCGGCACCGCATCGGACGCGGCGCTGGCCATGGAGCTGGGGTGCGACGGCGTGCTGCTGTCCACCGCGGTGACGCGCGCCGAGGACCCGGTCGGCATGGCGACGGCGATGAAGCACGGTGTGATCGCCGGACGCTACGCACGCCTGTCCGGGCGGGTGCCGAAGCGGTTCTGGGCGCACGCGTCCAGCCCGCCACGGTGAGCAGGTCGGTGCGGCTCCGCCTGGCTTGCCCGTCCGCCGCGGCGCGTGAGCCGCCCGCCTCGTCTGCCCGCGACGGCAGCCGCCCGGGGAAGACCGCCGGCCGCCTCGGCCGGAGTCCCGCCCCTCGGTGCGCAGACAGCGGGGACGTAGCCCTGCCCGCCGGTGGCGAGCTAGTCGGTGGAGACCTTCTGCCCGTCGAGCCCGGCACGCAGCGCAGCCACTTCGGCCCGCAACGCCTGGAGCTCGGCCAGGATCGTCGCGTTCGAGTCGGTCAGCTCCTGATGGTGCTGCTCGCCCTCTTCCTGGATCTCCTCGCGCAGTTGTTCCTCCATCGCGTTGACCACCACCGCGATGAACAGGTTCAGCACCGCGAATGTCGAGATCAGGATGTAGATGACGAAGAAGATCCAGGCCAGCGGCATCTCGGCCATCACGGCCTCGGCGATGTCCGGCCACGATTCCCCGGTCATGATCTGGAACAGCGCGAACAGCGACGTGCCGATGTCACCGAAGTACTCCGGCGCCACGTCCCGGAACAGGTTGGTGGCCATCACCCCGGAGACGAACAGCACCAGCCCGAGCAGCGCGACGATGGACGCCATGCCGGGGATCGCCGACAGCAGGCCGTTGACGACCTTGCGCATGGCGGGCACGGCCGAGATCAGCCGCAACACCCGCAGCACGCGCAGCGCACGCAGCACGGCGAACGGCCCGCTGGCCGGAATCAGCGCGATCGCCACCACCACGAAGTCGAAGGCGTTCCAGCCGTCGGAGAAGAACTTGGGGCCGTAGGCCGTCAGTTTCATGACCAGCTCGGCGACGAACACCGCCAGCATGATCTTGTCCAGCACGTGCAGCAGGTCGCCGTTGCTCGCCATGATCGACTGCGACGTCTCCATCGCCAGCGTGATCGCGTTGAACACGATGACCGCGATGATGAACTGCTGGAACCGCCGGTTCTCCACCACGGCGGCCAGGCGGTCACGCCACTGCATCGGCATCCTCCTGGGTGCACTTCTCGTCGCTGGAAAGCAGACGATGATTCGGACGGCTCAACCGGTCGCACGGTTGCGCAGGGCCGCGAGGTCGGCGCGGATGGCGGCCAGTTCGGCGAGGACCCGTTCATGGGCCGCGGCCAGCTCGTCGGCTTGTTGCTGCTCCTCGGCGCGCATGTCCTCGCGCAGCTGCTCCTCCATCTCGCTGACCACCACCGCGATGAACAGGTTCAGCACGGCGAAACTGGAGATCAGGATGTAGATGACGAAGAAGACCCAGGCGACCGGCTGTTCCGCCATGACTTCCTCGGCGATGTCCGGCCACGACTCCCCGGTCATGACCTGGAACAGCGAGAACAGCGACCGTCCGAGATCACCGAAGTAGTGCGGGGACGCATCGGCGAACAGCGTCGTGCCCATCACGCCTGCGACGAAGATGACCAGCGCGGCCAACGCCACGATGGACAACATGCCGGGGATGGCGCCGAGCAGCGCGCCGACCACGCGGCGCATCGAGCCGACCGCGGAGATCAACCGCAGCACCCGCAAAATGCGCAGCGCACGCAGCACGGCGAACGGGCCGGTGGCGGGGATCAGCGCGATCGCCACGATCACGAAGTCGAACACGTTCCACGGGTCACGGAAGAACGCCGTCCGGTACGCGTAGAGCTTCATGGCCAGCTCGACCACGAAGACCGCCAGCGCCGCGACGTCCAGCGCGTCGATCAAGCTGTGGTAATGCTCCGCCAGCGGAGCCGAGGTTTGCACCCCGAGCAACACCGCGTTGAGCACGATCACCGCGATGATGAATCGCTGGAAGTACGGGTGCTCCACCAGCGCGGTGATTCGTTCGCGTGGCGTCACCCGTGGCATCCCTACGTCATCGGCTACCTCGACCGAGCGCATCGTAACGGCCGTCCGGTCGCATGATCATCGGTACGGCTGATTTGTGACGCGTCGCTCGTACCGCGACGGATGCTCGGCGGGTCCCCGCGGTCGACAACCCGTCGCCGCGGGAGCCCGCGCTCGGTGCGCTCAGTCGTCCAGCACCCACAGCGGCGACACCGGGCCGGTTCCGGAGCCCAGCGGATACGACGCCTGCACGCTGCGCTCGATGAACCATTTGCCGTGCCGCACCGCCTCCGGCACCGACGCGCCCTTGGCCAGCGCGGACGTGATCGACGCCGCCAACGTGTCGCCGCCGCCGTGCGTGTTCGTGGTGTCGTAGCGCGGGCCGGTCAGCTCGGTGAACGTGTTGCCGTCGTAGAGCAGATCGGTGCACTCCGGGTCGTCGCGCATGTGGCCGCCCTTGACCAGCACCCACTGCGGCCCGAGCTCGTGCAGCACCTTCGCCGCTTCGCGCTGCTGGTCGTGCGTGCGCACGTCGATGCCCACCAGCAGCCGGACCTCGTCCAGGTTCGGCGTCACCAGCGTGGCTCGCGGGAACATGAGGCTGCGAATCGCCTCCATGGCCTCTTCCCGCAGCAACGGATCCCCGTGCATCGAGGCCGCCACCGGGTCGACGACCAACGGTGTGCTGCCGTCGCGCCCGATGCCGACCTCGTCGACCGCCTTGGCGATCGCGGTGATGATGTCCGCGCTGGCCAGCATGCCGGTCTTGGCCGCGTCCACCCCGATGTCGGAGGCCACCGCGTGGATCTGCGCGGCGACCTTGTCCGGCGGGATCTCCACGACCCCGCTCACTCCGACCGAGTTCTGCACCGTCACGGCGGTGATGGCGGACATGCCGTGCACGCCGTTGGCGAAGAACGTGCGCAGATCCGCCTGCTGGCCCGCACCACCGCCGGAGTCGGATCCGGCGATGGTGAGGGCCCTTTTCGGCGTGGGCCGACCAGTGCTCATCTCTGACTGCTTTCCGCGGGGCTGTTTCCCGTCACGGTATCCAACGGCACATAGACCTTCTTGCCGCGCTCGGTGAATTCGCGCGCCTTCTCGGCCATGCCCGCTTCGATCGCCTCGACGGTCTCCAGCCCGTGCTCCGCGGCGTACTCCCGGATGTCCTGGGTGATCCGCATCGAGCAGAACTTCGGCCCGCACATCGAGCAGAAGTGCGCGGTCTTGGCCGGCTCGGCGGGCAGCGTCTCGTCGTGGAACGCGCGCGCCGTCTCCGGGTCCAGCGACAGGTTGAACTGGTCTTCCCAGCGAAACTCGAACCGCGCCTTGGACAGCTCGTCGTCCCACTCCTGCGCGTACGGGTGGCCCTTGGCCAGATCCGCCGCGTGCGCCGCGATCTTGTAGGTGATCACGCCGGTCTTCACGTCGTCCTTGTTCGGCAGGCCGAGGTGTTCCTTCGGCGTGACGTAGCAGAGCATCGCGGTGCCGTGCCAGCCGATCTGCGCCGCACCGATGGCCGACGTGATGTGGTCGTAGGCCGGAGCGATGTCCGTGGCGAGCGGGCCGAGCGTGTAGAACGGCGCCTCGCCGCAGAGCTTCTCCTCCAGCTCCACGTTCACCTTGATCTTGTGCATCGGCACGTGGCCGGGGCCCTCGATCATGACCTGCACGTCGTGCTCACGGGCGATCTTGGTCAGCTCGCCGAGCGTTTCCAGCTCGGCGAACTGCGCGCGGTCGTTCGCGTCGGCGATCGAGCCGGGCCGCAGACCGTCACCGAGCGAGAACGTCACGTCGTAGGCGCGCAGGATCTCGCACAGCTCCTCGAAGTGCGTGTACAGGAACGACTCCTTGTGGTGCGCCAGGCACCACGCGGCCATGATCGAGCCGCCGCGGGAGACGATGCCGGTGACCCGGTTGGCGGTCAGCGGGACGTACCGCAGCAGCACGCCCGCGTGCACCGTCATGTAGTCCACGCCCTGCTCGCACTGCTCGATGACGGTGTCCCGGTAGACCTCCCAGCTGAGTTTGGCCGGATCGCCCTTGACCTTTTCCAGCGCCTGATAGATCGGCACGGTCCCGATCGGCACCGGCGAGTTGCGCAGGATCCACTCGCGGGTCTCGTGGATCCGCTTGCCGGTGGACAGGTCCATCACGGTGTCGGCGCCCCAGCGGGTGGCCCACACCATCTTCTCGACCTCCTCCTCCACCGAGGACCACACCGCCGAGTTGCCGATGTTGGCGTTGACCTTCACCAGGAAGTTCTTGCCGATGATGGCCGGCTCGGACTCCGGGTGCTTGCGGTTGACCGGGATGACCGCGCGCCCGGCGGCCACCTCGTCGCGCACGAACTCCGGGCTGACCCGTTCGCGCGCGGCGATGAACTCCATCTCCTCGGTGATGATCCCGGCTTTGGCGTAGCCGAGCTGGGTGTTGTGCTCGCGGCCGTCGATCCACGGCTGGCGCAGCTTCGGCAGCCCACGATGCACGTCGATTTCTGCGTTCTCGTCGGTGTACGGACCTGACGTGTCGTAGACGTCGAAGTGATCACCGTTGGTGAGTCCGATCCGCCGCACGGGCACCCGCAGACCACGCTCGGTGGTCACGTAGTGCTTGCGAGAACCGGGGATCGGGCCGGTGGTGATGGTGGGCTTGACGTCGTTGAGCCGCGTCGAATCACTCAGCGTTGACACGCGAATCCTCCCTACGCCGGCATTACCCGGACAGGTTCGTGCGGTCGGCGGCACCGAGTCGCGAAGACATCAGCCGCCCTCTCAGCCCGCTGTGGACGTTTCCGGCGCGAGCTCCCGCGTGGGTGTGTAGTTGTCGCTCCGACCATGCCACGGCCGGTGCGCCGGTTCAAGGTCGCCGCTACCGTGGGCGCCAGGACCTCGAGGGGGAGCGATGAATCAGCGGTACATCAAGCCGGGCAAGGCGACCATGGTGTTCAACTGGGTGGTGGTGCGGCTGACCCGGCTCGGGATCAGCGTCGCCGGCAGCCGCGAACTGCGCGTCCGGGGGCGGAAGACGGGCCAGATCCGGCGCGTCCCGGTCAATGTGCTGAAGCTCGACGGCGAGCGGTACCTCATCGCCCCTCGGGGGCACGCGCAGTGGGTGAGGAACTTGCGGGCGGCCGGGGAAGGCGAATTGCGGGTCGGCCGCCGGACCGAGCCGTTCACCGCGACAGAACTGGGCGACGACGAGAAGCTGCCCATGCTGCGCGAGTACTTGCGACGTTGGGCATGGGAGGTCAAGGCGTTCCTGGGCGATCTGACCGTCGACTCGCCCGACGAGGATTTGCGGGCGGCCGCGCCCGGGTTCCCGGTCTTCCGGATCAACCGAGGCTGAGCTCGGTCGGCGTCGCGAAGACGTCGACCATGGCTCCGTTACGCAGCACGGTCACCGCCAGCCGAGTACCGATGACCTCGGCGAACAGCTGACGCTGGATGCCTTGCGCGTCGCTGACCTCGGTGCGGGCCACGGTCAGGATGATGTCCCCGGCGCGCAGTCCCGCGCGGTCCGCCGGCCCACCGGGGACGGTCTCCACGATCCGCAGGCCGGCCCGCTGCCCGGTCCGTTCCGCGACTTCGTCCGGCAAGGGCGCCGGAGTTCCGACGATGCCCAGATACGCGCGCCGCACACGACCCTCGACCAGCAACGTGTCGATGATCCGGCGCGTGGTCGAGTTCATCGGCACGGCCAGCCCGACCCCGATGCCCGCCAGCGCGGTGTTGATCCCGACGACACGGCCGGCCGAGTCGGCGAGCGCGCCGCCGGAGTTGCCCGGGTTGAGCGCGGCGTCGGTCTGGATGACGTCCTCGATCATCCGGCTGGCCCTGCCGTGCCGGGCGGGCAGCGCACGCCCGAGCGCGGACACCACGCCTGCGGTGACCGATCCGGACAGCCCGAGAGGGCTGCCCACCGCGACGACCAGCTGGCCGACCACCAGCTGATCGGCGTCGCCGAGTTCGGCGGGCATGGGCAGGTCGCCGTCCACGCGGAGGACGGCCAGATCGGACAGCGGATCCGAGCCGACCACCTCGAACGGCGCCTCGGCACCGTCGGAGAACGTCGCTTTGCCGTGCCGCGCACCACCGACGACGTGCGCGTTGGTGATCAAGTGGTCGTAGTCGAACACCACGGCCGACCCGCCGCCGCGCAGCAGTTGCACGCTGGCGACCTGCGGGGTGAGCCGACGCGCCACGGAGGTGACCACGCGGGAGTAGGCGTCCAGGGCGTCTTCGTCCGGCCTGCGGGTGTCCGCCATGACGACCACCTCCAACTCCGATTACACCGTTACAACGTGTTGCCGGGCGGGAGAATGCCCGGCTTGTGCGGTGTTCGCCCTCAGCGAGCGGGTCGGAATTTCGCGGTGGCCGTTACGCGCTCACGGCTTCGGTTTCTCGTCGCTGGGGTCCCAGCTCAGCCCGGGCACGCCCCAGCCGTTGCGCTTGATCATCTTCTTCGCCGCGCGGGCGTGCCTGCCGACCAGCCGGTCCAGGTAGATGTAGCCGTCCAGGTGATCGGTCTCGTGCTGCAGGCAGCGGGCGAAGAAACCCTTGCCCTCGACCTCGATCGGCTCACCGTCGAGGTCGAAACCGGTGACTTTCGCCCACGTCGCCCGGCCGGTCGGGAACGACTCACCGGGTACGGACAGGCAGCCTTCCCAGTCGTTGTCCGGGTCCGGCATGCCTTCCGGTCGTTCCGAGGTCTCCAGCACGGGGTTGACCACCAGGCCCTTCCGCCGCTCGCCGAGCTCTTCGTCCGGGCAGTCGTAGACGAAGATGCGCAGATCGACGCCGATCTGGTTGGCCGCCAGGCCCACACCCTCGGCGGCGTACATGGTCTCGAACATGTCATCGGCGAGCGTGCGCAGCGACTCGTCGAACTTCTCCACCGGACGCGTCGGGTTGTGCAGCACGGGGTCGCCGGCGATGCGGATCGGGTGAATGGTCACAGCGGGTGAGTGTAAGCCGGACGCGCCGGGCGCAGCGCCAGGCGGGTGCCGGTCACGCATGATCTAATGGCTGTGGCGGAATCACAGGCTTGTGATTCCGGCGGACGAACAGGCGACGCCGGTGAGTCGATCGGAGGAGGATGGACGCTGCGGAGTCGATGCCCCGGCGGGAGGAGGCCGCAAGCGCGGTCGCCCCGGTCCTCGGCGACCCGCGCGGTCCGGCTGCCGCGGAGCTGTCCGAGTTGGAACAGCGCATCCTGGCGTTCGAGCGCCAGTGGTGGCAGTACGCAGGCGCCAAGGAAAAGGCCATCCGTGAGCAGTTCGGCATGTCGTCGACCCGCTACTACCAGCTGCTGAACCGGCTGCTGGACACCGAACGGGCGCTGCGCGCGGACCCGATGCTGGTCAAGCGGCTGCGCAAGACACGGGCCGCGCGCAAGCGTAAGCGCAGCGCCCGCAGGTTGGGGATCGAGCTGTGATGACACATCGCGGACCAGCCCGGCCGTTGCGGGCCGGGGGCCTGGCCCTGCTCGGGGTGGCCGCAGTCGCGGCCGTGATCGGGACAGCGAGCGCGATACTCGGCGACGAGGACGACCAGGCCGCGCAACAGCCCGAGCAGCCTGGCACGTCGCAGACACCGGCGCCGGGGGACGAAGGGCCCGGGCAGAAGCCGGACGAGTCCGATCAGTCGAAGACGCCGCAGGAGTCGGAGTCGGTTTCCGCTCCGCCGAAGTCGTCGTCCTCGGCCGCGCGTCCGCGCGAGTCCGGTAAGCCGAGCGCTCCGGGCGCGGACAAGCCTGGTGGCTCGTCCGACAGCACGCAGCGGCCGGTGGCCGGTAGCAAGGGCGATGCCTACAAGTACCTGTCGATCCGCGTCTACAACAACAGCAAGATCAAGGGCTTGGCGTCCCGTGCGGCCGATGACCTGCGCGCTCGCGGCTGGAACGTGGTGCAGGTCGGCAACTACTCCGAGGGCATCATCTACCAGAGCACGGTCTACTACCGGCCGGGCACGAGCGAGAAGGCGGCCGCGGAAGCCATCGGCGCCGAGTTCGGTATGCGGGTCGAGCCGCGGTTCGACGGCATCGCCAAGTCCAGCCCCGGTGTGATCGTCATCGTCACCAAGGACTACGCGGGCGGGAAGAAGTAGCGTTCAGCGACTGTTGTCGTGTGGCGGTACCTGCCCTTTCGGGGTGTGAATTGCCGGCGGCGGCTGAACGAAGCCGGAAGAGTGCCGTCGGGGCGTGGCGGCGAGCATGACTGACCTCGTTCGGCACTCAGCGGAGCTGGCTGAGCGTTTGGTGCGACCGCTCGGGAGACGGTGGGCACATGTTCAAGCCGTGGCCAGGGTCGCGACCAGCCTGACCCGCGTGGTGTCTGCGCAGGACGGTCCGATCCTGGTCGCTGCAGCCTGGCTGCATGATGTCGGGTACGCCGCCGAACTCGTCGACACCGGCTTCCATCCCCTTGACGGTGCTCGCTACCTGCGTGCCGAGGGATACCCGAGTCGGATCGTCAATCTTGTCGCGCACCATTCGGGGGCGCGCTTCGAAGCCGCCGAACGTGATCTCGAGCTGCAACTTGCCGAGTTCGAGTTCGAAAACAGTCCGGTCATGGACGCGCTGATCACCGCGGACCTCACCACGGGTCCCTCCGGGGAGACGATGAGCTACCAGGACCGAATCGCTGAAATCCTGCGGCGTTATCCACCCGAAGATCCGGTGCACCGAGCGTGGGTGCGAGGCGCTGGGCCGTTGGAGGGCTCGATACGTCGGACCCGAACGCGCCTGCGTCGTCATCCGATGAACGGCTTCGACCGCCCGGCCAGATAGTGTTGGATGCGCAGGCGCATGGATGGGTGAATGGTCAGGCGGTCGAGGTCTACCGGGTCGACCCAACGTACTTCGCTTGTCTCGGTGCCGTCCTGGCGAGGCTCTCCGCCTACCAAGCGAGCCGAGAAACAGATCGAGAACTGTTGTCGGACCTCCCCGTCGTCATACGCCATGACATGGTTCGGGTCCGTGTAGAGCCCGATGATGCCGGTGGGCTCCACGATCACTCCGGTTTCTTCCTTGACTTCGCGCACCGCCGTTTCCGAGATCGACTCGCCGATCTCGTGTCCGCCACCCGGCAACGCCCATAGGTCGTTGTCCGTTTTGTGCACAAGAAGGATGCGCCCACGCCGGTCTTGAACGGCCACCGTTACCGAAGGCACGACGCTGTTGGCCTTGGGAGCGTCCGGGTCGTAGTAGTAATCGATGCGTGTCACGTCAGCGGATCACCCCAAGCTCTCGACAGGTTCAGCCGCGTCCCACACACGTTGGAAGCTTTGCAGGTAATGGTCGAAGACGCGGCCGCCAGGGACCTGCTGCAGGTGCATCACCGGATTGAAGGGCGCACCGGACCCGTAGGTGTGGGGGTTCACCAGCATCGTCGTGTCACTGCGGTAGATTGAGTTGTACAAAGGGGTGTCGTGCAGCCGTACCTCGATACCCGGTCTGTCGAGAATCTTGTTCAGGTAGCTCAGGACGATGTTGATCCGGTTCGCCAAGGCGGTAGCAGGCAGGCCCTCCTCGGCACTGCGAAGACTGACCGCGGTGGAATCCGGGTCGCCGAACAGCAGGCGAACACGTACCCCGATTCCGGCTTTCTCGATCAACACATCCGGGATATCGGGTCGACTGTCGAAGAGAAATTGTCCCGAGTACACGAGGATATCGAGCCCTTCCTCTGTGTTGTCGATTAGCTGGGTCCACAATGTGTAGGGAACGCTTCCCCGGCTCGGGTAGAGGCGAACCAGTTCCGCGTTCGACGCCTCGTGCGTCACCGGGTCCTCGTTGAGTTGTGGCCACAAATACGTTTCGTCGCAGCCCAGGATGGCAGCGGTTTTCCAGCGATGATCGCGATAGGGAAGCCGGTGCTTGGTGATCCACCGTTCGACCGTCTTGCGGTCCACGCCCACCTGTTCGGCTAGTTCAGCGACCGTCAGCCCGGCCGCTGAGATACACCCACGCAGTCGCTCGTTCGGCACCGTGCCCCTTTTGGTACTCGATGGGACGCCAACCGAAATGTCACGCGTCCCAGGACGTCCTGAGATGTCCCGGTAGGCCGTTTCTCGTCCGTTGAAAATGCGATTTTATGCGAACGAACACATCAACGCTTTGGTAAGACTGCACGCACAGGGGGCGAGTTCTCCATTGCCGCAACGGGCTCGATATGCCGACTGTGACGACAGTGCCCGCCGAGGGCCAGGCGCCGTCAGGGCAGAAGCGGGCGGGGCCTTGTCGCTGAGCCGGAACGAGTGGGCATGCACTCCGCATGCCTACGATTACCGCCACCCGAACTACCCGTGCGCCAAATGTGGGTTCTGGCCAGGGGACGCCATCCACCAGGTGCAGGCCCTGTGACGAGAGACGACATGGAGCTGGCCGTGGTGCTCCGTCAATTGCAGTGGGCACTCGACAGCGCGGCTCGGGATTGCAGGATGCTGACCACTGACCGCGCAGAAGAACTGGCATCCCTGCTGGAGGACACAGCAAGTCTCCTCCGCGTGAGCCGAGGCCACGGGGTCATCGAGGGTGGGGCGCTCAGCGACTAGTTCCGCGCTCAGCGCGACTGTGCATACGCCGCCAGCGCCGCCAGCTGTTCCGGATCCAGCGAAGGCTTGACGTTCTCCCGCGCCTTCGCCAGGTGGTCGGCCGTCACCTCGGTGGCCTCCAACGATTCCCGCATGGCGGTGAGTGCAGCCTCCCGGATCAGTGCGGCACAGTCGGCCGCCGAGTACCCGTCCAGCTCTTCCGCCAGCGCGTCCAGGTCGACCGAGTCGGCCAGTGGGGTGTTCTTCGCCGTGGCGCGCAGGATGGCCGTGCGGGCCTCGGCGTCCGGTGGCGGCAGGTAGATCAACCGCTCCAGGCGTCCTGGCCGCAACAGCGCGGGGTCGACCAGCTCAGGGCGGTTGGTCGCGCCGAGGACCACGACGTTGCGCATCGGCTCGACACCGTCCAGCTCGGTGAGCAGGGCAGCGACCACGCGGTCCGAGACCCCGGAGTCCGACGACTGCCCGCGACGCGGCGCCAGCGCGTCGACCTCGTCCAGGAACACCAGTGACGGCGCGGCATCCCGGGCGCGACGGAACAGCTCGCGGACGGCCCGCTCGGACTCGCCCACCCACTTGTCCATCAGTTCCGCGCCCTTCACGGCGAACACGTTGAGCGCGCCGGTGCCCGCCAGCGCGCGGACCAAGTACGTCTTGCCGCCGCCGGGTGGGCCGTAGAGCAGCACACCACGCGGTGCGGACACCCCGAGCCGGGCGAACGAGTCGGGGTAGCGCAGCGGCCACAGCACCGACTCCGTCAGGGCCTGCTTCACCTCGGTCATGTCGCCGACGTCGTCCAGCGTCAGGCCGCCGGTGGCCAGCGTGTCGGACTCCGACATCGAGATCGGCCGTACGGTCTGCAGCGCGTCGAGCAGGTCCTGCTGGGAGATGACCGGGTTGTCCGCGTCGCGCTGACGTACGGCGGCCCGCAGCGCGGCGTCGCGGCGCAGAGCGAGCAGGTCCGCAGCCACGAAACCCGGCGTCTGCTCCGCGATGGCTCCCAGGTCGGTGTCTGCTTCCAGGGGGACGTCGCGGAGCAAGATCCGCAGCAGCTCGGTCCGGACCTCCTTGGTGGGCAAGGACAACCCGAGCTCGCGATCGAGCAGGCCGACCGTGCGCAGGCGCGGGTCCACCGCCTCGGGGTGAGCCGTCGTGGCGACCACCGCCAGGCCCGGCGTGGTCATGGCCGCGCGCAGGCGGTCGAGCAGCACGGTCGCCACCGGGGGCGGTTGGTGGGCCGGAAGCAACGCATCGACGTCGGTCACCAGCAGGACACCGGGCCCTTGCTGACGAGCACGCTCCACGGCAGCCTCAAGCGCCGCGACGGCCGCGTTCGGTTCGAGTACCGCGACCGACGGCCCGGCGAGCAGCGACACGGGCAGATCAGCCGCGTGCGCCACCGAATGCACAACCGTGGTCTTGCCGACGCCCTCCGGGCCGGCCAGCAGCACGCCGAGCTGTCCGGACGCGCCGAGCTTCTCCAACAGCTCGGGATGACGGAAAGCCAGGTCGAACCACTCGGTCAACGTCTGCGCCACGGAGCGCGCGCCGGCGAGGTCGGCGACCGGGACGGGTTTTGGCAGCTCGGGCTCCGGCTGTTGCACAAGGACTCGCACGGACTCCGTCTGCGTGGTGGCTTGCGTGGCCGGTGACGCCGTCGGTGTCGCCGTGGTCGTTGCTGTGGTCACCGCCGGCCGGCTCGGGTTCGGCCGAGGCGGGTCGTGCCGCCAGCCCACCACCGTCGACGGCCCGACCGACACCGGTCCGTCGGGATCGGTGGCGGTGATGGTCAGCAGCTCGGACGTCCACGTGGCACCGATGGCCCGGGACAACGTGGTGCGGGCTTGGGCCGGGTCGACCCCTGGCTCCGGCGCGAGGTCCTGCGGCAGCAGCGAGACCGCGTCCCCGGCGGTGAGGACCTTGCCCATCAGCGCCAACCGCAGCGTGTCGGCCTGCAGCGACGAGGTGGCCATGCGCGAACCGGCGACGGTCACGGTGCGGGCGTGGGCCACGGTGGCCGGAGCGACGACGACCTCCGCGCCTTCGGTGAGCCCGAGGTTGGACAGCGTCACGTCGTCGACGAGCACGACACCCGTCGGCTGGCCGTCCTCGCCCGGGGCGGCGAGCGCGGCGCTGATCCGGGAGCCGATGAGCCGCACGGCGTCCCACGCTCGCAGCCCGAGGGCGTCGATGACCTCACGGTGCAACCGCACCACGCCGCGACGGGTGTCGAGGGCGGACGGGGTGAGGCGGACGGTCAAGGTCAACTGCGGTTCGGTCACGCTTCTCTCCCGGTGAGCGGCATGGTCGTGAGCCTAGTCGCGAGCGGCCGCGGGCAAGGTCAGGATCAGCGTCCTGGGTTGTTGCGACGCAGGCCGATGCGCCGCCAGTCGCGCTGCCGTTCGCCACGGTGCCCGTTGGCCGACCGGGCGGCCCGCCGAGTGTCCGCCGCGCTCAAGCCACCGCGGGACAACCGTGCCCGAGCTCCCGCGATGCGCGCCACGCGCGGACGCCGGATACCCAGTCGCCGAGCCCGCCGACCACTGCGCCGGATGGCTCGACGCTCACGCGGCGGGACGTCCCACGCCTCGGGGTGATTGGCCAGCCAGTGGTGCCGGTGCACCGCGTACGGGATGTGGGCCAGATAGCCGAGCAGCAGCACCATCAACGTGATCACCGAGAACTGGATCACCGCGGCGGCGAGCAGGCCGACGCCGACCAGCAGTGGGGCGACCGCTTTCGCGGGAACCTTGACCGCCTTCACCGACAACGTCGGGATACGGCTGATGGCGAGCAGCGCGATCGCGATGATCCAGCCCCACACCACCGGGCCGTCGGACCACCAACCGGTGCCGAACGCCACAGAGGCCATGACCGGCATCAGCGCGAGCAGGCCACCGGCGGGCGCAGGCACCCCGACGAAGAACTCGTTGGCGTACGGCGGCTGATCGTCGTCGTCGAGCAGCGTGTTGAACCTGGCCAGGCGCAGCACCATGCAGACGGCGAAGATCAACGCGGCCACCCAGCCGAACCGGTTGCCGTCCGCTTGCCAGACGAACAGGATCAGCGCGGGCGCCACCCCGAACGAGACCGCGTCGGACAGCGAGTCCAGCTCGGCGCCCATCTTCGACGTGGCGTCCAACAGCCGCGCGATGCGTCCGTCGAGACTGTCCAGGACCGCGGCCACGACCACGCACGCGATCGCCAACCCGAAGCTGCCCCGCAGGGCGAACTGCACCGACGACAACCCCGCGCACAGGGCGAGCACGGTGATGGCGTTGGGGAGTAGACGGACCCCACTCGCAGGCTTCATGCCTTCGACGACTCCTGATGGTCAGCAGGCAGCTCGGCCACGGTGGTCTCACCGCCGATGGTGCGCTGGCCGACGCGCACCGACAGCGTGCTGCCCGCGGGCAGATACAGATCGACCCGGGATCCGAACCGGATGAGGCCGTAGGTCTGACCGACGTGCACGGTGTCGCCTTCGGACACCTGGCACACGATGCGGCGTGCGACCAATCCGGCGATCTGCACGACGGCCAGCTCGTGGCCGCTCGTCGTGCGCAGCAGGACGCTGTTGCGTTCGTTCTCCTCGCTGGCTTTGTCCAAATCAGCGGAGAGGAACTTGCCCGGCCGGTAGGCCACGCGCTGAACGCGACCGGACGCCGGCACGCGCTGGACGTGCACGTCGAACACCGACAGGAAGATGCTCACCCGCGTGCGCGGCTGGGGGTCCATGCCCAGCTCGGGCGGTGGCACCGCCTCCTCGATCAGCGACACCACGCCGTCGGCGGGAGCCACCGCGACGTCGTCCCGCGCCGGCGGGACCCGCTTGGGTTCGCGGAAGAACCACGCCGTCGCGGCCGCGCCGATGAAGCCGAGCGTGCCGAGCGGACGGGCGAGCTTACGCAGTGCCAAGGCGCCTGCCAACGCGCCGAGCACGAACGGACGACCCGCCGGGTGCATCGGTGGGATCGTCTGCCGCGCGAGCTGGGCAGCGTGCTGCACTGTGCCGCGCATGCTCGACTCCGGCGCGGGCGTTTCGGGTCTGGCCACGCCTTTACGCTACCGCCTGCGAGAAAGCTCCCCGGTGACGGCTTTCAGCAGAACCAGCAGCACGATCGCGCCGAGCACCGCGACACCGAAACTGCCGAAGTCGAACTCGAAGAACTTCTCCCTGCCGGTGATGAGCCGGTAGATCAGCCCGCCGAGCGCGGCGCCGACCACGCCGATGAGCACGCTGACCAGGCAGCCGCGGCGGCGGCGTTGCCTGCCGTCGACCACCACGTTGGCGGCCCAACCGGCCAGGGCACCGAACACGATCCAGGCGAGCAGACCCATGTGTTCGATCTTAGGTAAGCAGCAGCACGTCGACGAGGTCGCCTTCGGCGAGCTCGGTGGTGTCCTCCGGGATGTCGATCAGGCAGTTCGCCTGGCTGAACGCCGCCAGCAGGTGCGAGCCCGGGCCGCCGCGCGGGCCGACCGTGCCGGTGACGCTGCCTTCGTCCCACTCGTGGTAGCCGCGCCGGAACTGTCGCTTGCCCGCCGGGGCGGTGAGAGGCTCGAGCAGCCGTGCCCGGACGCGTTGCCGTTCGGTCTGCTGATGGCCGAGCAGGCCCAGCAGCGCGGGACGCAGGAACACCTCGAACGACACCGCCACGCTGACCGGGTTCCCGGGCAGCGTCACGATCGGCGTCGCGTCGATGCGCCCGCAGCCCTGCGGCCCACCCGGCTGCATGGCGACCTTGGTGAACTCCACTCCGCGGGCGGTGAGGGCGTCCTTCACCACCTCGTAGGCGCCCGCGCTCACCCCGCCGGACGTCACCACCAGGTCGACGTCGGCCGCGCGGGACCTCAGGGCCTGCAGGAAGGTGTCGACGTCGTCCGCGACCGCGCGGAGCACATCGACCTGGCAGCCGAGCGATTCCAGGGCGGTGGCCAGGTAGACCGAGTTGGACTCGTAGATCTGGCCGTGTTGCAGGGGAGCGGGCGGGACGACCAGCTCCGAGCCGGTGGCCACCACGAGCACCTTCGGCGGCAACCACACCGGCAGTTCGCCGCGGCCGATGGCGGCGGCGAGCGCGAGCTGCGCCGGGCCGAGGCGGGTGCCCGCGGTCAGCGCGAGGGCGTCCTTGCGGATGTCCTCACCAGCACGTCGCACGCTGGTCCCGACCGGAGGGGCCGCGTGGATGGTGACGTTCTCCGTGCCCGCGTCGGTGTCCTCGACCTTCACCACGGTGTCCGCGCCGGACGGCATCGGGGCCCCGGTCATGATCCGGTGCGCGGTGCCGGGCTGGAGCGCGGGAACGTCCGTGCGGCCCGCTGGAATGTCCGCGGTGACCGGCAGGACTACGGGCTGCTCGCCCGCTCCCGCCACGTCTTCGGCCCGTACCGCGTAGCCGTCCATCGCCGAGTTGTCGAACGGTGGCAGGTCGACGTCCGCGCTGACGTCGTCGGCCAGCACGAGCCCGACGCAGTCGCGCAACGGCAAGATGCCGACCCGTCGCGCAGGCATGAGATCGGCGATCACCGCGCGGTGTTCGCCGACCGATCGGGGGGCCGTGGAGTGTGAGTTCGCTCTGGTCATGGTGAGCACATCATCCCGCGTCTGCCGGTCATGCCACACTCTGCTGTCGCTGGAGTCGCTTATCGCGCGAACGGAGGAACGTGGTGGAGGTTCACACCCGGCACACGCCGTCGTTCGGTGTCGCGCGCTTGGCGCTGGCCGGCGGCGAGGCCGTGCGCGCCGACCGCAACGCCCTGCTGGCCTGCAGCTTCGGCGTCACCATCACGACCGACGGGCGCGGCAAGGGCAGCCTGGCGGTGTTCACCGCGCCTGCCGACGGTGGCTGGATCGACCTGGCGCCCGACACTGCCGGTGATGTCTACCCGCTGGAGCTGGACGGTCAGCGCGGCTGGTGTGTCGCCCGGGACGCCGTGCTGGCGGAGCCGCCCGGCGTGCGCCGTAATCCGCAGTGGCCGGGGTTCGCCCCGCTGTTCGGATCCGACGCGGGGTTTCTCGAGTACTGCAGCGGCATGGGCACGTTGGTGCTGACCTGCGCGGGGCCGATCGACGCGTTCGAGCTCGGGCACGGCGAACTGATCTCCATGAACCCCGCGTACCTGCTGGCCTACCCGGAGGGCATGCAGTGCAGGTTGCGGGCGATCGATCCCGCGGGCCACCAGTCGCTGCGCACCGGCGAGGGCCTGTTGCTCGACTTCGCCGGGCCGGGAACCGTGTTGTCCCGCGCCCGTTCACCGCGCGCGTCGGTCTAGGCTGTCGGCGAGCAGGCAGAGAAGGGATGAGCATGCCGGACGAGGCGGCTGCCGACCCGGAGGCGGGGGAACGCCCCGCCAGGGACGCGTCCGATCTGACCGGCCGCAGGCTGGGCAACTATCGCATCGAGAGCGTCCTCGGCAAGGGCGGCATGAGCGTCATGTACCGCGCCACCGACGTGCGGCTGGGACGCAAGGTCGCGCTGAAAGTGATCGGCGAGCACCTGGGGGCCGATGCGGAGTTCCGTGAGCGGTTCGTCGACGAGGCGCGCAACACCGCGGCCATCGACCATCCCAACATCGTGCCGCTGTACGACTTCGGCGAACTGGACGGCATGCACTACATCGGCATGCGGCTGGTGGACGGTGCCGATCTGGCCAGCATCATCTCCGGCGGCCCGATCGAGCCGTCCCGCGCACTGAGCCTGCTCGAGCAGGTCGCCGACGCGCTGGACACCTTGCACAAGCGTGGTCTGGTCCACTTGGACGTCAAGCCGGCCAACGTGCTGGTGACCCAGCGGGAGTCGATCCGGGAGCACGTCTACGTCGCCGACTTCGGATTGACCAGGCGCGGCGCGACCGGTCACCGCACCCGTGGGGGTGATTTTCTCGGATCACCGACGTACGCGGCGCCGGAGCACCTGCGCGGTGAGCCGCTGGACGGCCGGACGGATCAGTACGCGCTGGCGTGTGTGCTGTATGCGTGCCTGACCGGGCGGCCGCCGTTCACCGGCGATGTGCCGACGGTGATCAAGGGGCACTTGAACACCCCGCCGCCGCGCGTGACGGCGCACGCGCGCAATCTGCCGCCGGCCATCGACGCCGTGCTGGCGCGCGGCATGGCGAAGAACCCGAAGGAGCGGTTCGGCAGCTGTGTCGAGCTGATCACCGCCGCCCGTGAGGTGCTGACGGAGAAGCCGAACGGGTCGCGGCCGCCGAGTGGCAGGCCGTCCGGGCCGGGGAGCAGCGGCCCGCACCAGATGCAGCGCCCGCAGCCGCCCCACGCCATGCCGCCGTTGCAACGACCACCGGGGCCGCAGTTCGGTGCGCCGCCCGGCTACGGCTCCGCGATGTCCGACCCGGTGCGCGTGCGGCCACCGCAGCCTGCTGCGGGCTCGGCGTTCACCGCGTCGCCCGCGGTGGCCACCAGCAAAGGACCGCCTGCCTGGTTGGTGCCGGTGCTGTGCGGTGTCATCGCGGTGCTGGTGATCGTGATCGTCATCATCGCGGCAGCCGGCTGATGGAACGGCCCCGGTCCGCGCCGGGCGAACCGGGGCCGGGATCAGGATGGGTCAGCCGCCGTAGACACAGACGACCCACGGGCGGACGACCACGTCGTCGCTGCCCTCGTTGATGACGTCGACACGCCACGCGTTCGGCTGGAACGAGTCCGCCGCGTCGCCCGGGATCTTCTCCGGATTGGTGAGAAGCTCGCGCTCGCGAACCTGAGCCGGCTCGGACGCCGTCACATGAAGGTTCTTCTTCGCCGTCAGCGAAGCGTCGGCCGCCAGGTGGAAGCCGCCGCCGATCGCGACCTTCTTCGGGGCGCACTGCACCCACACGGTCTGCACCGACTTGCCTTCGTCGCCCTTGACCAGCTCGTCCGAGTTGTCGCCCTGGCCCTCCATCTTGCCCAGGTCGGTCTCGCCGGGGTAGGGCCCGTCCGCCTCGAAGCCGGTGTCGGCCGGGCCGGGGTTCAGCTTGCTCTGCAACTCCTTGTCCAGGTCCTGCTCGGAGATGGTGCCCGCCTTGATCTGGTCGGTGGTGATCGCACCCTGGCGGATGTCGCCGCCGTTGATCGAGCCGTTCTTGATGTTCAGTCCGGTCAGGCTGTTCTGCTTGACGTCGACCTCGACGATCGTGCGGTTGACGATGTCGGAGGATCGCACCGTGTTCGCGCCGCTGGCGGTGCCGGTGAACGCGAGTGTCAGCAGGGCGGCAGTCAGGACAGCCCCGGCGGCGATGGTCTTGCGCTTGGTCATCAACGTTCCTTCGTCTCGTGGTGGGTGTCGCGTTCGCTGCTGGAGGAAGCGCGCACGACGCATCGGCCGGCAGCTGGCAGCAAACCGGCGAGGTAACGGGTTGGAATGACGGGCCGAACGGCCCAGCAGGAGCCCCTCGACGTACCAGTCGACGTTCCGCCAGAAAGCGTTACAAAGCGGATGAAACGGACTAACGTGCGCTGAGGGGTGCCGGTCGGCAGGGTACGTCGGCAGGCCGCGAGGGCAGGCAATCCGTGGGGCCGAGCGGGGCGTCGGGAGGCGTCCGGCAGCTCCCGAAGCAGGGGGCCGCCGCATCCCGCTCGCGTGCCGCGTGACAGGCTCGGTGCGACGCCTCTCAATACCGGGGGGTCAACTTGCACTCGAACACCGAGAGTGCTAAACACGGAGTTGGCACTCTCGATGTGAGAGTGCTAGGTCGGGACGGTGAGGCCGCTCTGATGCAGAGCAGGTCGTCCGTCGCGGGCACCGAGCCTGGCCAAGCTGTAAGAGTCCTGCCGTGCGGCCGTGGAAGCTGCCGTTACGGCGCCCAATACCGGAGGACCATACCGACATGGCCAAATTGATCGCGTTCGACGAGGACGCCCGCCGCGGTCTCGAGCGCGGCCTGAACACCCTCGCCGAAGCCGTCAAGGTGACGCTGGGCCCGCGTGGCCGCAACGTCGTGCTCGAGAAGAAGTGGGGCGCGCCGACCATCACCAACGACGGTGTATCCATCGCCAAGGAGATCGAGCTCGAGGACCCGTGGGAGAAGATCGGGGCCGAGCTCGTCAAGGAAGTCGCCAAGAAGACCGACGATGTCGCCGGTGACGGCACCACCACGGCCACCGTGCTGGCTCAGGCCCTGGTGAAGGAAGGCCTGCGCAACGTCGCGGCCGGCGCCGACCCGGTCGCCCTCAAGCGCGGCATCGAGCAGGCCGTCGAGGCGGTGACCGAGCAGCTGCACAAGTCCGCCAAGGAGGTCGAGACCAAGGAGCAGATCGCCGCGACGGCGTCCATCTCCGCGGCCGACCGCACCATCGGTGAGCTGATCGCCGAGGCGCTGGACAAGGTGGGCAAGGAAGGCGTCGTCACCGTCGAGGAGTCGCAGACCTTCGGCCTCGAGCTGGAGCTCACCGAGGGTATGCGCTTCGACAAGGGCTACATCTCGGGCTACTTCGTCACGGACGCGGAGCGCCAGGAGTGCGTCCTGGAGGACCCGTACATCCTGCTGTACGGCTCGAAGATCTCCAACGTCAAGGACCTTCTCCCGCTGCTGGAGAAGGTCATGCAGACCAACAAGCCGCTGCTGATCATCGCCGAGGACGTCGAGGGCGAGGCGCTGGCCACCCTGGTCGTCAACAAGATCCGCGGCACGTTCAAGTCCGCCGCCGTCAAGGCGCCGGGCTTCGGCGACCGCCGCAAGGCGATCCTGCAGGACATCGCGATCCTGACCGGCGGCCAGGTCATCACCGAGGACGTCGGCCTGAAGCTGGAGAACGCCGACCTGTCGCTGCTGGGTAAGGCCCGCAAGGCCGTCATCACCAAGGACGAGACCACCATCGTCGAGGGTGCCGGCGACGCGGACCAGATCCAGGGCCGGGTCAACCAGATCCGCGCCGAGATCGAGAACAGCGACTCGGACTACGACCGCGAGAAGCTGCAGGAGCGGCTGGCCAAGCTGGCCGGTGGCGTGGCCGTCATCAAGGCGGGTGCCGCCACCGAGGTCGAGCTGAAGGAGCGCAAGCACCGCATCGAGGACGCGGTGCGCAACGCGAAGGCCGCGGTCGAGGAGGGCATCGTCGCAGGCGGTGGCGTCGCGCTGCTGCAGGCTTCCAAGGCCGCGTTCGACGGTCTGAAGCTCGAGGGCGACGAGGCCACCGGCGCCAACATCGTCAAGGTGGCGGTGGAGGCTCCGCTCAAGCAGATCGCCATCAACAGCGGTCTCGAGGGCGGCGTCGTGGTGGAGAAGGTCAAGTCCCTGCCCGAGGGCCACGGCCTGAACGCCGCTTCCGGTGAGTACGAGGACCTGGTCGCCGCCGGCGTCATCGACCCGGCCAAGGTGACCCGCTCGGCGCTGCAGAACGCCGCGTCGATCGCCGGTCTGTTCCTCACCACCGAGGCCGTTGTCGCCGACAAGCCGGAGAAGGAGAAGGCCGGCGCGGCCGACCCGACCGGCGGCATGGGCGGCATGGACTTCTGACGGACGCCGGCTTCGGCGACCGTCAAGGTCGAGCCACACGAAAGGCCCGGGTGCCGAGCACCCGGGCCTTTCGCATGTGTGCGGAACGGGCGGCTCGCCCGCGGTTCGGCGGTCCGCGTAGCGGCTCACCCGGAGCGCCTGCGGCAGGCTGCCTCAGTTCGCCCGCGGCAGGCTGCCTCGCCCCGGGCGCGGGTCGCCTCGGCGCACTCGGCTCGCCCGAGCCGGCCGCCTCGGCTCGCTCGGCGCGGCCTGCTCAACCTGCTCGGTCGGGGCAACCGCTCGGCTCGCCCGGAGCCGGCCGCCTCGCCCCGGCGCGGGTCGCCTCGGCGCACTCGGCTCGCCCGGAGCCGGCCGCCTCGGCTCACCCGGTCCGTCCGGCGCAGGACGCCGACCCGAGCCACGTGTGCGGATTCCCCGCCCAGCACCACCCGAGCTTCGGCGCCTTCTGGCTGATCCACAGCGCAGGCACGCGCTTGTCCCCGCACCGGGAAGCCAGCAGCGAGAAACAGTTGTTCTTCTCCAGCGAGGCCGGGAACTGGGTGATGAACGCGATGCCTTCGGCCACCGTCAACGGCGAGCGGCCCTGTTCGAGAATGTGCGGCAGCGCCTTGTTCGGCGCCACGTTCAGGGTGGCCGCGCCACGATCGACGTCCGTCACCAGGTAAGCATCGCCGGGCGGGATCGTGACGTCCTCGATCGGGTCGAATCGGCCGATGTCCTCCGGGTCGAACACGCTGAACCCGGGGTTGCCGTTCAGCTCGGTGCGGGCGATCTGCTCGGGGATCGGCACCAGTCTCGGGCTGATGACCAGCACGAAGGGCACCCGCGCCCGGGTGGGCTCACCGGCGACGGCGTGCTCACGCAGCGGGGCGACCAGCGCGCGCAGGTCGGACTCGGACACTCCAGCGGCCGCCGGATAGCCCTTGTCCACCAGGTTCTGCACCTGACGGTCGAATTCGGCTCCAGCGTCATGGGAAATGGGCACGGGCACCTCCGGAAGTGGCAGCGTCAGGGCTACAACGGCGGAGGCCGTGCCGGTGTTCCCGGATGATCACTCCTCCGGCATGAGCACCCAGCAGATCACGTAGAGCAGCACCGGGGTGCCGATACCGAAGACCGTGGCGGCGGCCAGCAGGATGCGCAGGATCGCGGCGTCGACCCCGAGGTAGGCCGCCCAGCCACCACACACGCCGGCAAGCATCCGGTCGGTGGTGCTGCGCCGCAGCCGCTTCGTGGTCGACGTGTTCGTCTCAGTCATGACTCCAGGGTCGTCCCCGCAGCGGCCGCGCACATCGGGGAGCGACCCTGAATCAACCCTGATCCTGCGCCAGCGCCCGTACCCGCTCGAGCCGGTCGAGCCAGCGTCGTGTGGTCGCCTCGTCGGCCGCGGGGAAGTCGTCCGGGTCGGGCTGCGGTGGCTCGGTCAACACCGGCAGGTATCCGTCGACCGGGCCGAGCGACGGCCGCGCCGCGTCCCTGGTCAGCAAGCTGAGCGTGCCCAGGCCGCAGGCGTAACCCAGCTCGGGCAGCGCGGCGGCCAGCGCGACCCCGGCGGCCAACCCCACGCTGCTCTCCACCGCGGACGACACCACGCACGGCAGCCCGCAGGCTTCGGCGACCCGCAGGGCCCGGCGAACCCCGCCCAGCGGGGCGACCTTCACCACGGCGACATCCGCTGCCTCGGCGACCGCGACCCGCAGAGGATCGTCGGCCCGCCGGATCGACTCGTCGGCCGCGATCGGCACGTCGAGCTTGCGCCGGACCGCCGCCAGCTCGTCCAGGCCGGCGCACGGCTGCTCCACGTACTGCAACCCGCCCGCGGCCCGGTCCAGCTGCCGGATCGCCGTCAGCGCGGTGTCGACATCCCAGGCGCCGTTCGCGTCGACCCGCACAGCACCGTCCGGCCCCAGTGCATCCCGCACCGCGGCGACTCGCTCGCAGTCGTCGGCCAGGCCTACCTCGGGCGCGGCCACCTTCACCTTCGCCGTCCGCGCTCCGGAGGCTCGTACCAGCTCGAACGCTCGCTCTGGCGGGACCACCGCAACCGTGGTGTTCACCTCGATGCGGTCCCGCACCGGCGCGGGCCAGCCTTCGTTCGCCGATTCCAGCGCGGACAGCAGCCACGGCACGGATTCGGTGTCGGAATAGTCGTCGAACGGGCAGAACTCGCCCCAGCCTGCCGGACCGCGCAGCAGCACGCCCTCGCGCACGGTGACGCCGCGGAAGCGATTGCGCAGCGGAATCGCGTAGACATGAACGTCCATCGAGTCCCCATCCTGGCACGAGGTTTGAGCCACCCGGCCAGTGTGCAACCCGCTGGTACCGATAGAGGAGGTAGCAGTGGCTAACACCCTGGAAGGCAAGACGATCGCTTTCGTGGTCGCACCCGAGGGCACCGAGCAGGTCGAACTGACCGAGCCCTGGAAGGCCGTCGAACAGGCGGGCGGCACCCCGAAGCTGTTGTCCACCCAGCGTGGTTCCATCCAGGCGTTCAACCACCTGGACAAGGGCGACCAGTTCTCCGTGGACGAGTCCGTGGAGGCCGCTTCGGTGGAGGATTACGACGGGCTGGTCCTTCCTGGCGGGGTAGCCAACCCGGACAACCTGCGGATGAACCCGTCCGCCGTGCGGTTCATCGGTGAGTTCTTCTCCCGGCAGCTGCCCGTGGCGGCCATCTGCCACGCGCCGTGGACGCTCATCGAGGCGGACGTGGTGCGCGGGCGTCGGATGACCTCGTGGCCCAGCCTGCGCACCGACCTGATCAACGCCGGCGCGGAGTGGGTCGACGAGGAGGTCGTGGTGGACAACGGCCTGGTGACCAGCCGCAAGCCGGACGACCTGCCCGCGTTCTGCGCGAAGATGGTCGAGGAGTTCGCCGAAGGCAAGCACGCAGGCCAAGCCAGCGGTGCGGCCGCCGCCAAGGCCTGACCCCGAGCCGACAACAAGGCCCGGACGACACGGCCCTGCAGCACAAGAAGGCCCTGTCGCACAACCAGGCCGTGCAGCACAACAAGGCCCTGTCGCACAACCAGGCCGTGCAACACAACAAGGCCCTGCCACCCCGGAGGAGGGGAGCGGCAGGGCCTTGTCTGTCAGCAACCGCTGCGGGTGAATCCCCGAACGACCCGCGGCGACTACTCGGACTACCCGGACGCTGCTCGACATCAACGAGTACAGCCAGACACCTCATGGCGCCCGGGTGCCCGGGTCAGTGGGCCGAACGCAGCGAGCGGCGCGCCCGGCGGGTTTCCCTGTGCGGCCGGCTGTCGGTGCGACGAGCCAGGATCTCTTTCCCCGCGCGCTCGGCCTTGGCCTCCGCGCGCAACGTGTTGGCCCGCTCGTTAGCCAGCTTGGTGTAGATGTAATCGTTCACTTCGGGCCTCCTACTTCCGCCTCGATTACCAGAGTCGGGGTAAGGCCCACCCGCCGACATCAGGCATTCGCCTCGTGATTCGGCCCGGGTAAGGGCATCGGCGGCCCGCGGGTAAGGGATCACGCAGTCGGACGTGAAGTAGCTCTCATCAATCCTTACACAGTGCCGCTGACCTGCGGAAATCAGCCTTCGAAGGCCTCCGCGTCGCGGATGGTGTAGGCGTAGCCCTGCTCGGCGAGGAAACGCTGCCGGTGGGCCGCGTAGTCGGCGTCCACGGTGTCTCGCGCGACGATCGAATAGAAGTGCGCCTGCCGTCCGTCCGCCTTGGGCCGCAGCAGTCTGCCGAGCCGCTGCGCCTCCTCCTGGCGCGACCCGAAGGTGCCGGAGATCTGAATGGCCACCGCTGCCTCGGGCAGGTCGATGGAGAAGTTCGCCACCTTCGACACCACCAGCGCACGCAGCTCGCCCGAGCGGAACGCGTCGAACAGCCGCTCGCGCTCGGCCGTGCGCGTCGACCCCTGGATCACCGGGGCGTCCAGCTCCGCGCCGATCTCTTCGAGTTGCTCCAGGTAGGCGCCGATGATCAGCACCTGCTCGTCGGCGTGCTTGTTCACGATCGACTTGATCGCCGGCGTCTTCGACCGCGCCGTCGAGCAGATCCGGTAGCGCTGGTCCGCGTCGGCCGTTGCGTAGGCCATCCGCTCGGAATCCGTGAGCGTCACGCGCACCTCGATGCACTCGGCGGGCGCGATCCAGCCCTGCTGCTCGATGTCCCGCCACGGCACGTCGTACCGCTTCGGCCCGATCAGCGAGAACACGTCGCCCTCTCGGCCGTCCTCGCGCACCAGCGTGGCGGTCAGGCCCAGCCTGCGGCGGGATTGCAGATCTGCGGTCATCCGGAACACCGGAGCGGGCAGCAGGTGCACCTCGTCGTAGATCACCAGCCCCCAGTCCCGGGAGTCGAACAGCTCCAGGTGCCGGTAGGAACCCTTGGTCTTGCGCGTGAGCACCTGGTACGTGGCGATGGTGACCGGGCGGATCTCCTTGCGCTCGCCGGAGTACTCGCCGATCTCGTTCTCGGTCAGCGACGTGCGGGCCAACAGCTCGCGCTTCCACTGCCGACCCGCCACCGTGTTGGTCACCATGATCAGCGTGGTGGCCTCGGCGCGGGCCATGGCGGCCGCGCCGACCAGCGTCTTCCCCGCGCCGCACGGCAGCACCACGACGCCTGAACCACCAGCCCAGAACGCGTCCGCGGCCTGGCGCTGGTAGTCACGCAGCTGCCAGCCGTCCTCGCGCAGGGACATCGGGTGCGCTTCGCCGTCGACGTAGCCCGCGTGGTCCTCAGCGGGCCAACCGATCTTCAGCAGCGCCTGCTTGAGCCGCCCACGCTCGGACGGGTGCACGACGACGGTGTCCTCGTCGATCCGCTCGCCGAGCATCGGACTGATCTTCTTGTTGCGCAGCACCTCTTCCAGCACCGCGCGGTCGGTCGTGGTCATCACCAGCCCGTGCGCCGGGTGGTTGACCAGCTGGAGGCGGCCGAAGCGCGCCATGGTGTCGACCACGTCGATCAGCAACGGTTGCGGGACGGGGAAGCGCGAGTGCTTCGTCAGCGCGTCCACGACCTGCTCGGCGTCATGCCCGGCTGCGCGCGCGTTCCACAACGCCAGCGGCGTGATGCGGTACGTGTGGACATGCTCCGGTGCGCGCTCGAGCTCGGCGAACGGCGCGATGGCCATCCGGGCCTCGTCGGCACCTTCGTGGTCGACCTCGAGCAGTACGGTCTTGTCCGACTGGACGATCAACGGACCATTGCTCATCCGTCCTTTATAGCTGCGTCCATCGACTCGCTCGCCGCTCGGTGTGATGCACGGGTCACCAGATGAGGCTGCGCGCCGCGGCTTGCGTGCGTGGCGGCGGCACGAACTGCCTGGCGGAAGGGGTCTACGCAGCTTCTGCCGCCGGGGTGCGTCAGGAGGCGGCGCGTCCCGGCAGCAGCTCGACCACGGCGATGCGCTCGGCCACCACCCCGGAGCGATGCAGCAGATCGGCCACCCGCTGCAGCCTGCCCTCGTTCAGCGACGTGGGGAACGTGCCGAGGGCGACCATCTGTGTCGTGGTCCTGTCCAGCCCGGTCAGCTTGCTCAACTCCGAACGCACGGCCGCACCGTCGGCCGCGAGCGCCTGCGAGCGCACCAAGGCGCGACGAAAAGCCGCATACGTCTCCGGTCGGGCGTGTGCGCGGTCGTGCGGCGCCACATAGGAGGAGAGCGGAAAGTCCATCAGCGCGCCCCGGGCGGTGTCCATGATGATCTCCGCGCCGTGCTCCTTCTGCGCGCGGCTGATATTGGGTTCGGTCATCCACACCGCGTCGACCTTCCCGGAGTGCAGCGCATCCATCATCGCCGAGAACCCGAGCTCGACGAACGTGATGTCGTCCGGGTCGACGCCCTCGGTGGACAGCCGCATCCTGGTGGCCAGCTCGCCGAACGGCCTACCCGGTTCGACGCCGATGATCGGGTCGGGCTTGTCCGTCGGAACCTCGTAGCCGTGCCCCGGCAGGGCAACCAGCGCCATCGTGTTCGGACCGCACGTGTACGCCTCACCCTGCACTTCGAAGCGTGTCCCCTCGGCCGCTCTGCGCAACATCAGGTAATTGCTGACCAGGCCGACATCGGCGGTGCCGTCCATGATTGCCCGGAGCACGCCGGCGTCGGTGGGCTGCTTGACGAACCGGAGCTGCAAACCCTCTTCGCGGAAGAAGCCGCGCCGCACGCCGAGCCGCAGCGGAACCACGTCGACCGACGCCCTGGCCGCTACACGGAGAGTTTGCTGCTCCACCGGATGCGGCCGTTCGGGTGAGATCGTCGTACAAGCGACGCCGATCAGGGCCACGCACATGCTCATCCCCAGCACGGACAGGCGCCGGAGGCGACGGATGAGCGTCACGCGCATTGTGTGCCGTCCGAATCGGAGATTGTGCAGGTCTGGGCGGATTCTAGTCAGCACGCACCGGCTGGGGGATACGGTTCGTCGGCGGTTCTCGCCGCGCGGAAATCCGGCAAATCGGACCGCCTGCACGCTCCGTCAGCAAGCACTACTGCAATTGCAGGACCTTTGCTCTGTTTCGCTCGCGCATTACCCTCCAGGAGTTCTCATTCGTTCCCACAAGAACTGAGCAGCTCCGTAGGCCGCACGGGGCACCGGCCCACGCGGAGCGCCGGACGGATGCAGTACCGAAAGGGGCGTAGTGCGGAGGAAGGCCCGGGAGGGTGACGCGGTGAGCCGTGCGCCCGAACCTGCGCGCACCGGACGCGATCGCCTTGGCAAGACGATCGCGCAGATGCGCCGCACCCGGTCCGGAACGCCGTGGCGGCTGCGCAACTGGTCGCTGCGCACCAAGCTGATCGCGGTCCTGCTCATCCCGACCCTGACCGCGTTGGTGTTGATCGGACTGCACTTCAACACCCAGTTGCGGGCGGCCAACAACCTCAGTGAGCTGTCGGCGCGGGTGACGGCCGACCGGGCGCTGGCGGGCCTGGTGCACGCATTGCAGCGCGAGCGCGATCTGACGGTCCGGTTCGTGGCCAACGGGCGCAAGGCCGACGACGAGACCGAGTTCGCCGAGCAGCGCAGGCGGGTGAACGCGCGGCTGGGCACGTTCAGCGAGGTCTACAACGCGGTCAAGCCGAAGATGTCGGACCCGGCCGTGAAGGACCTGGAGCAGGTACGCAAGGAACTCGGCGGCTTGCCGCGGCTGCGTTACGGCGCTCAGCACGACAAGTACCCGGCGAACAAGGTGCTCAGCGGGTACGGCTCGTTGATCTCGGACATCCTGGCGGCCCGTGGTCGCACGGTTGCCGGGGTCAGTGAGCCGGAGCTGGTGCGCCTGCAGCTGGCCACCACCGCGGTGAGCCGGATCAAGGACCAGCTGTCGATCACCCGTGGCCTGGTCGACGAAGCGCTCGTGGTCGGCAAGCTGTCGGTCGACCTGCGCCGCGAGCTGGCCGGCGCGAACTCCGACCTCGAGGCCTGGCGCAGCGAGTTCGAGACGTTCGCGACGCCCGAACAAGAGCGGATGTACGACGACAAGGTCACCGGTACCTTGGTCGACCAACGCAACGACATGCTGGACACGGTCGTCGCGCGCAGCGAGAACGGGCGCTCGTTGCAGGGCATCGATCGTGCCCAGTGGGACACCGCGTCGACCTACATGGCCAACCTGGTGTTCGAGGTCGAACAGGCCCTGCAGGCGCAGATGCAGGAACGCACCGACGCGTTGGCCGACCAGGCGCGCACGTCCGCGCTGCGGGACGGCGCCATCGTGCTGGCTCTGCTCACGATCGCCGCCCTGCTGGCCGTTGTCATCGGTCGTTCGCTGATCCGTCCGCTTCGGACGCTGCGCAGCACCGCGCTCGAGGTGGCCGAGTATCGGCTGCCTGCCGCGGTCCACGGGCTGCTGGCCAATCCGCGCAATCCGCGCAAGACCGACGTCGCGCCGGTGCCGGTGGACAGCACCGAGGAGGTCGGTCAGGTCGCCAGGGCGTTCGACGCGGTGCACGGGGAAGCGGTGCGGCTGGCCGGTGAGCAGGCCGAGCTGCGGCAGAACGTCAACGCCATGTTCCTCAACCTGGCCAGGCGCGGTCAGGAACTGGCCGAGCGGCAGCTGGACGTGCTCGACGGCATGGAAGCCGACGAGCAGGACCCTGATGTGCTGGCCAAACTGTTCGAGCTGGATCACCTGGCCACCCGATCGCGGCGAGTGGCGGAGAACCTGCTGGTGCTGACGGGCAACGACTTCGCGCGGATGCTTCCCGGATCGATCCCCGCGTCCGAGGTGATGGCCGCTTCGCTGTCGGAGATCGAGCACTACCAGCGTGTGCAGCTGTCCACGATCCCGGAGATCGCCGTCCGTGGTGATGCCGTCGGCGACGTGGTGCACGTCATCTCCGAGCTGCTGGAGAACGCCACCAACGAGTCCGAGGACGAGCCGGTCTCGGTGGTCAGCTCGATCACCAGGGAAGGCTGCTGGAAGGTCGAGATCACCGACAGCGGCGAGGGCATGACCGACGAGGAGATCGACCGGGCCAACGCGCGGTTGGCCGATCCGCCGGAGATCGACGTGGAAGCCTCCCGCCGGATGGGTCTGTACGTGGTCGCCCGATTGGCCAAGCGCAACGGCCTCGAGGTGCGGTTGCGGCACGCGCCCACCGGTGGTCTGACCGCCGTGGTGATCGTGCCCGCGCGGTTGATCGGGGAGATGCCGCCGACGGGCACCCGGCGGACCGAGGAGGACGACCCGAACCGGCCGCTGGACTGGCTGGAAACGGCCTCGCGCAGGCAGGCCGTGCGGGAGGCCCGCACGGCCCGGACCAAGGGCACGTCGCGGCCGCCGCGGGTGGCGCCGATCGAGAAGCGCAGGCCGGACCCGGAGTTGGTGCCCGGTCATCCGCTCGAGGAGGACGGCCCCACCGAGCGGATGCCCGCCTACCGCGATCTGCTCAGCAAATGGTTCGAACAGGTGCAGACCGGGCTGCGGGATCGCGACGGCGGGGACGAGCAGGAGGATTCCGCGGACTCCGGCGAGGACTTCGAGGTGTTGACCGAGGCCGACATGGCTGCTGCGGCGCAAGCGGCCGAGCGGCGCACGGAGAAACGGAGGGCGGCCACCGAACCGCCGACGAAGCCCGAGTACCAGCCGGCGTCGGTGTCCACCAGCAGTGACTCGCAGGACGATCGGCAGGAAGCCGATCCCGATGCGCCCACGCGACGTCAGCGCGAGCCGGTGCGGACCTCCGCTCGGTCGGAGTCGTCCGGGCCCGAGCTGGACTCCCGAACGGTGCGCATGACCAGGCGGCAGCACGCGGCGATCGAGGTGAGCGCGCAGCTGGCCGCCGCAGAAGGGAAGCCGGCGCCCACGAACGGGTCGCCGCACGGCGACAACGACCGGACGGTGCGGCAGCACACCGGCTCCTCGAACGGCTCGGCGCACGGCACTGCCTCGAACGGTGCGAGCCGTGGCAACAGCGGCGCGGCACGCGGAAACGGCTCGAGCGGTGTGGGCCGCGGCAACGACTCGAGCGGCGCGGCTCGTGGCTCGAGCGGCTCGGCGCACGGCAACGGCTCCGCGAACGGCGCGACCCGCGGCAGCGGCTCCTCCGGCGCCGACCGTGATCACACTGCCCGGAGGGGCACGCCGAACGGATCGAACGGGACCAATGGGAGCAACGAACGGCAGACGGCTGCCACGGTGCGTAGCCGACCAATCTCTCGTGCACCGGAAGCGGTACGCGGACGCATGAAAAGCTTGGCCGAAGGGCGGCGTAGGGCTCGACAGCCGCGGCGCGATGAATACGCTGAGTCCGGGCAGCCAGCGACCGTCGGATCACCACGGCAGTCCTGGCCCGCGAGCAGGCCAGGAACGGGAGGCGAGAAGGAGGGCTAGTGACCGCGTCCGCTGGACAGTCCGCCGGTTACGGCTGGCTGGTGTCGGACTTCGTTCAGCGGGTCGCGGGGGTCGCTCACGCGGTCATCGTCGAACCGGACGGGCGCATGCGAGCCGGTTCCCGACGACTGCCGCCGGAGCGGGCCGAACAGTTGTGCTCGATCGCGGCGCGGCTGATGCGGCTGACGGAAGAGGCCGCCGCTTCGTTCAAGGGCGGGGCGGTGGCGCAGACGATGGTGGAGATGGAGCTCGGGTACTTGTTCCTCATGTCGATCGGCGACGGTTCCGCGCTCGCCACGCTCGCTTCGCCCCGCTGCGACCTCGGTGAGGTGGCCTACGAGATGACCACGCTGGTCGACGTGATGAACGAGCGACTCGGCACGAATCATGCGCAGTGAGGAGCATGCAGGGGATGGATGAACCGACCAGGTACCCGGTTTCCGAAACCGCCGGCCCGCCTGCGCCGCGACATGTCTCGCTGGCCAGGCCGTACGCGCGCACCGGTGGGCGGACCAGGCCTGATCAGGATCTGTCCCTGGAAGCGCTGGTCACCACGAGCGAGCAGGGCAGGCGCTACGAGGGCGCCCGCACCGAAGAACACCGCAGGATCTGTGACTTCTGCGCCAACGCCCGCACGGTGGCCGACATCGTGGCGGAGCTGCAGCTGCCGCTCGGTGTGGTGAAGGTGATCGTCGCCGACATGGCCGCCGAGGGCCTGGTGTTGGTGCACCAGCCCGGACTGGCGTTCGGCGACCGGTCGTCCCGCGAATTCATGCAGCGGCTGCTGAACAGCCTGCACGCGCTGTAGGTCGTCCCACGGTCATTCCACATAGGCGGCGGACGTGATCCGGTGCAACGGGTACCGGTCGTTGTCCGCGCCGTCCAGGATCCCCGCACTGACGCGCACCGGCGTGACCACCCGCTGTGCCGCGGTGCCGTTCGCGTCGACGTAGCCGATCCAGACCTGCCGTCCGGTGCGCACCGCTTCGGCCAGAAGCTCGAGCGTCGCGGACGTGTCGCCGGTGCCGCCCGCGTTGCGGACGCCTGCGCCACGGCGCGCTGACGCTGCTGCGTCGCCTGCCCGCATGCGCGCGACCACCTCCTCGGCCTGCTCCGGGGAGAGCTGGTTGCGGGTGGGCAGGGCCCGGCGAGCTGGGCCGCGCGGGGCGGCGACTCGGCGCCCCCGCGGAGTCAGGTCGACGACCTGACCGTTCATGCCTTCCGCCGCAGGCGAGAACCCCGCCGCGCGCAGCCCGTCAAGTACCTCGGCCAACGGCAGCGGGCTGACCAACACCGTCGGGGCGATCCGGCGTAGCTGGAGTTCTTCCGCGGCCGGGTGGGCGAGCACCTCGGCGATCAACACTTCGTCATCGCTGCGCAGGAACGAGGAGGCGGCCCCGCCGCGCAGCCGTCCGTGCCGGCGAGCGACGTCGTCGATCAGGTACGTCAACGACTGCGGCACCGGAGTGCGGGACCGCTTGGCGAACAACTCGTGCAGTTCGCTTGCGGTGCGGCCGCTGTCCAGCGCGCGCCGAACCGACTGCTCGCTGATCCGGTAGACCGTGGCGTGGCCGGCCGACTCGATGTCGGCGACCGCGGCGATGTCGTCGGCGAGTCCCGGTTCCAGCGGGCCGGGGGCGACCACCGTGAGGTCGGCCTGTACCAGCACGTGGTCGACCGGGTCGGGGAGCGCTTCGGCCATCGCCACGGTTGCGCGACGGCGCAGGTCGTCCGGCGTCTCGCCCGGCTCGACGTCGGCCAGCAGCGCACGGGTGGCCGAGGGGACCGCGCCGAGCGCGATCACCCCCAGCGCCGCCGCCTCCGCCAACACCCAGCGGGCGGCGTCGTCACGAAGCCGGCCGCCGCGCCGGGGGTTGCGCCACGCCAGCAGGGCGATGAGTTCGGCGTTGTCGACGATCCCGGTGCCCGGTGGCAGCTCCGCAAGGGCTCCGAGCACCCGGCGCCGCACCGAGGGTGCGGTGGGACGGTGCAGCCGATCGGACAGCGGCGCGGGCACGTCGGTGCGCCGTGCCGACCCGGATCGGTCGTCCGGCCAGTCGTGCACCAGGCCGGGCAACCTGGGCATGTCGAGCCAGGCAGCGGCCAGCAACGCCCACCGGGCCGCCGGCCCGGTGGCCAGCCAGCTGTCGGCCAGGGTGGTGGGCACGAACTCCGGCGTGGTCGAGCCGCTGTCCGCGACCAGCCCCGCGGCCACCACGACCTCGGCGAGCAGCACCGCCCGCGGCTCGTCGATCTCCAGCTCCCGGCAGATCCGGCGCACCTCGCGCACACCGAGCCCGCCCGCCTTCAGCACTGGCGGTGGGTTCTGCGACCACGACGACAGCAGTTCGCCGACCTGCCTGCACAGCTCCATCGCCTCGCCCGCGGCGGTCTGGTCGACCGACTCCTGGCTGAACGACCGGGTGCGCAGTTCCGGCTCGTGAAGGGTCTGCGGGCCGAATGCTCGGCCGCCGCGCAGATGCAGGCCGATCTCGCGGGGCAGCTCGACCGTCTGGCTGTCCCGGCGCACGAGCAGCCCCCGGGCCAGCAGACGTTGCACCGGTGTACGCGCGGACTCCAGATCGACGTCGACCGAGGCGTCGCGGGTACGGCCGATCGGCGCGCCCGTCGCCAGCTTGGTCAGCACGTTCTTCTCGTCGTCCGGCAGCTCGTCGAGCATCGCGGCCACGTCGGCGTCGGCCGGCGTGGGCAGGCTGCGGCCCAGACCGGCGGGGAACGGTCCGAGTGTCTCGCGGACGGCCGGGAGGGTGCTGATGCCCTCGTCGGTCGACCAGCACAGCGCAAGGCGCTCCAGCGCGGCGAGATCCTCCGCCGCGTCGATGCCCAGCAGCTCGTCGATTGCTGACTTCGGCACCGGCTTGGTGTCGGCGTCCAGCAGCAGCAACGCTTCCGCGGTGGCCAGCTGGCGGGCATTCAGCTGCTCGCACGCCCGGGCGACCGAGCCAGGCGTCGCGGCCCGGCGGGCCAGGACCTCGGTGTCCGCGGGCGGCGGTGTGGCCAGGTCGCGGCGGGCCAGCAGCAGCGCGGCGAGCTGCTCGTCGGAAGCGGCACGCAAGACGTCAGCAAGCATCATGGCAACAATACGGAGCGACGCTTCGCGGTGGCAGGTCCGGGCGAAAGGCCGATCATCGCGAGGCCCAGATCGCCCCAACCGGCGGACATTCCGTCCCTGCGGCCGGTCATCGCCGGGCTCGCGATGGAAAAGGCAACCGTATGCCTTAGGCTGTCGAACGCCGGTGAGAAGTCGGTGGACAGCGGAGGATGACGTGGCTGGCGGCAAGAGGGTGAGCAAAGAGCGGATCGACCCGGCCTGGCCCGAGGTGCCCGACGGGAACGTCCCGGTGAGCGAGCTTGCCGCGGACCGGCAGGGTTCGCTCTCGCCGTTCGGTGAGGTGTCCTTCCCGCAGGAGCGCGTGCCTTACGTGCACCCGGAAACCAAGATCAACAAGGAGCCCTGACCTCTCCACGGCGGCCCGCGGGCCGGTTGAGCAAGTTCGACGACAACATTCAACAGCGGAGTGTCCCATGGCTGTCCCTGGTCCCGGTTACTCGATCACGGTCCGGGTGGAAGCCCCGGCCGCGGCCAGCACCGCGGGTGATCTGACCACGACGGTCGGCCAGGTAGGCGGGGTGCTCACCGCGTTCGACATCGTGGAGTCGCACGCGGACTCCATCGTCGTCGACATCAGCGCCAATGTGCTGGACGCCGAGCACGCTACGGGCGTGACCGAGGCGCTGGACAAGCTGCCGGGTGTTCGGGTTCGCAAGGTCTCCGACCGGACGTTCCTGATCCACCTCGGCGGAAAGATCGAGGTGACCAGCAAGGTCGCGTTGAAGAACCGTGACGATCTGTCCCGCGCCTACACACCGGGCGTGGCCCGGGTCTGCAACGCGATCGCCGAGAACCCGGAGGACGCGCGGCGCCTGACCATCAAGCGCAACACGGTCGCGGTGGTCACCGACGGGTCCGCGGTGCTGGGCCTGGGCAACATCGGCCCGGCGGCCGCCCTTCCGGTGATGGAGGGCAAGGCGGCACTGTTCAAGAAGTTCGCCGGGGTGGACGCGTGGCCGGTGTGCCTGGACACCCAGGACACCGAGGAGATCATCCGGACCTGCGAGATCCTCGCGCCGCAGTACGCCGGCATCAACCTGGAGGACATCAGCGCCCCGCGGTGCTTCGAGATCGAGGCGCGGCTGCGGGAGAAGCTGGACATCCCGGTGTTCCACGACGACCAGCACGGTACGGCGATCGTGGTGCTGGCCGCGCTGCGCAACGCGCTGCGGGTGGTGGGCAAGCGGATCGAGGACTGCACGATCGTGGTGTGCGGCGTCGGTGCTGCGGGCTCGGCGATCATCCGGCTGCTGCAGCTGAAGAACCCGGGCAACATCGTGGCGGTCGGCCGGGACGGCATCGTCACGACGGAGACCAACGACAAGTCGGCGAACATGCTCCACATCGCGCAGACGACCAACAAGAACGGCATCTCCGGGTCGCTGCACGATGCGCTGGTCGGTGCCGACGTGTTCATCGGCGTGTCCGCGCCGAACCTGTTCGGAGCCGAGCAGGTCGCCACGATGGCCGATGACGCGATCGTGTTCGCGTTGGCCAACCCGGACCCGGAGATCGACCCGATCGAGGCGCAGAAGCACGCCGCGGTGGTCGCCACCGGCCGGAGCGACTACCCGAACCAGATCAACAACGTGCTGGCGTTCCCCGGTGTGTTCCGCGGCCTGCTGGACGCTCAGGCCCGCAACATCACCGACGACATGTTGGTCGCCGCGGCGAACGCGATCGCGGACGTGGTGGACGGCGACCGGTTGAACCCGTCGTTCATCGTGCCCAGCGTGTTCGACTCGGCCGTCGCGCCCGCGGTGGCCGAGGCGGTGAGCGCGGTGGCGCGCGGGGAGAAGCGCGACTGATCGCGTCCGCCGGCCGGGACCATTCGTCGGCCACGTAGCTCGTGCGCGTGGTACCCGGTGAACTGGCTCCGTCCACGCGCACTGCGCGGCAGTAGCCTGCATATGTGAGCGAGTTGAGTCACCTCGACGCAGCGGGCGCGGCCCGCATGGTCGACGTATCCGGTAAGGCCGAGTCCTCCCGGACGGCGGTGGCGTCCGGTGTGGTGCGGACGACGCCCGAGGTCATCGGCCTGATCAGCGAAGGCGGGCTGCCGAAGGGCGACGCGCTGGCGACCGCGCGGATCGCGGGCATCATGGGCGCCAAACGCACGCCGGAGCTGATTCCGCTGTGCCATCCGCTGGCCATCTCCGGTGTCACGGTCGACTTCGAGCTCGGTGAGGCGGAGGTGCGCATCGTGGCCACCGTGAAGACGACCGACCGCACCGGGGTGGAGATGGAGGCGCTCACCGCGGTGGCGGTGGCCGGGCTGACCGTGCACGACATGATCAAGGCGGTCGACCCGGCGGCGACGCTCGATGCCGTGCAGCTGGACCGCAAGGAAGGCGGAAAGCGGGGTGTGTGGACTCGTGACTGACCATCAAGCCCAGCAGACACGCAGCGCACGGGTGATCGTGGCGTCGAACCGCGCGGCCGCCGGGGTCTATCCGGACCGCACCGGTCCGATCATCGCCCAGTGGCTCGCAGCGCGCGGTTTCGCCGTCGAAGGTCCGTTGGTCGTGCCGGACGGTGAGCCGGTGGGCGCCGCACTGCGGGAGGCCGTGGGCGCGCGAGTGCACGTGGTGATCACGACCGGCGGCACCGGCATCTCGCCGACGGACCGCACTCCGGAAGTCACCGCCGAGGTGCTCGACTACCAGGTTCCCGGCCTGGCCGACGCCGTTCGTCGCGCCGGCCTGCCCGATGTGCCGACCGCGGTGCTGTCGCGCGGCTTGGCCGGGGTCGCGGGCCGCACGCTGATCGTCAACCTGCCGGGATCACGTGGCGGGGTCACCGACGGTTTGGAGGTCCTCGACGGGGTGCTCGACCACGCGCTCTCCCAGCTCGCCGGCGGGGATCACCCGCAGACGCAGCAGAGTTCCGCCGTGCAGGTCGCTGAGCAGCCTGCTGAGCCCACGACGACCGAGTCCGGCACCGCCCGGGTGGTCCTCGCCGAGATCAGCGAGGACGACCTCGACGTGGCCGAGCACGAGCGGCTGGTCGCCGACGAAGCGGCCGGGGCCGTGGTGTCGTTCGCCGGGGTGGTTCGCAACCACGACGGCGGCCGTTCGGTTGCCGCACTGCACTACGAAGGCCACCCGACCGCCAAGGACGTCCTGCGCGCGGTGGTGGCCGAAGTCGCCGCGCGACACCCGCAGATGAAGGCCGTTGCGGTCAGCCACCGCGTGGGGGATCTGAGCATCGGCGATGTAGCGCTGGCGTGCGCCGTGTCGGCGGCGCATCGGCGGGAAGCCTTCGCGGCCTGCGCGGACCTGGTCGACACGGCCAAGGCCCGGCTGCCGATCTGGAAGCACCAGCAGTTCACCGACGGCACCGACGAGTGGGTCAACTCGCCGTAAGGCCGCGCCGGCTTCCTCGACGGTTCTGGTCGACTCGGCGTGCGGCGCGCCCGCGTCCTCGACCGTTCTGGTCGGCGTGTAGCGCGTCCGTCGACAGTGCTGGTTGACTCGGCCCGTTGCGCGCCCGCGTCCTCGACGGCACTGGTCGATTCGGCCTGTGGCGCGCCCGTTTGTCGACGGTGCTGGTCGATTCGGCGTGGGGCGCGCCCGCGTCCTCGACGGGTTTCGGCGACTCGCCGCGAGGCCGGCGCGCGGCCGCGGGGCGGAGCCTCGAGAGGGCGTGAGCGTGCGCGCGGCGGGACCTCGAGATGTGCGAGCGTGCCCGGGGTGGGCTCGAGCGTGTGCTGGGCGGCCTTCAGGCGAGCGTGCGCGGGGCGGGGCCGGGGTGCGGAGCATGGCGCGTCGGCACCCTCATAGATGCGCTGAAAGCCCCGAAACCCGCAGGGACTCCGGCCGGCGCACCACCGCCAAGGCCGCTCAGCGGCTCTGAGAGAGCCACTGAGGCCCTGCGGCAGCTTGTCCGGCGGGTGCCCTGGGGTCGGGGCCCAGCGGGGACGGGGAGCGCGAAGGGGCCCGCGATGCGCCCACCGCCGGGCCCCTCCGGGTCAGATCACTTGGTCGCGATCTTCTGGCCGACCAGGATCAGGTCCGGGTCGCCGATGTAGTCCTCGTTCAGCTCGTGCAGCTTCTTCCAGCCGCCCTTGACGTGCTTCTTCGCCGCGATCTCCGACAGCGTGTCGCCCTTGCGGACGGTGTAGTCGCCGTTCGGGTTCGACTTGGTCACGCGGGCACGCTCCGGGGCGGCCTTCGGGGCCTGCTCCTCGGTCTTCTGCTGCTTCTGCTGCTTCTGCTGCGGCTGCTCCTGAGCGCCACCACCCTCGGTGTTGGTGCCCTGGTAGCTCTGGCCGCCACCACCGGCGTTGAACCAGCCGGTCTTGGCCGAGCAGGCGGGCCATGCGTTCGGGCCCTGTGCGGCGAGGACCTTCTCCGCGATGCGGATCTGCTCCTGCTTGGAGGCCTGGTGCGGCATGCCCTGGCCGCCGTAGGCCTGCCAGGTGCTCGCGGAGAACTGCAGACCACCGTAGTACCCGTTGCCGGTGTTGGTGGCCCAGTTCCCGCTGCTCTCACACTGGGCGAGCATGTCCCAGTTCGGGTTGTACTCGGCAGCGTTGGCCGGGGTCGCGGCGATCGCCAGCGGCGCACCGACGGCCATGCCGGTCGCGGCCACGCGAGCAAGGTTGCGACTTACAGTGGACGGCTTTCGATGCTTGCCTCGATAAGACATAGGGACGTACTCGTACCTCCGCGCCGCCGACTCAGCAGGGGTCAACCCGCGCGTCCCTGTCCCGGAGTTCTTTCGTTCGGGGGATGGGTTCGGGGCTCCACCGGACAGGGCATGGCGAGCGGAACCCCGGTTGTGCGGTCGGTTCGGGGCCGACCGAGCATCGACGGTACGTAATCGGATTCGATAACGGAAATGAAACGAAGCGTGATCTAGATCACGGTAACGAAGATTTCTCACCGACGATCCCGGCGTTTCCGCAGTTCAGAGCGTCGTTACCAGCTTGTAGCCTTGCCGAGATCAATTACGCTGGGTGAGGTTTAGCTCACGTACTCTTCCGCTCGTTACGCCCTTCGTGGGTGAGGGTGTGACGGCGTTCGGACGAGTGGGTGGAGTACTTCGCCCCGGGCACTCAGCCACCTGCGAATGGTGGGAGCACGTCCACCTGGGCGCCGTCGGGCAGCGTTCGCGAGCGGTCGGTGGTCGCCACACCGTTGATCAGGAAGCTGGCCACGGTCAACACCTTCTCCAGCTTGCCGGGGTGATCGGCGGCCAGGCGCGCGATCAGATCGTTCACCGTGGCGCCGTCCGGCAGTGCGATGGCTTCCGAGTCGGTGCCCGCCGCGGCACGGGCCGACGCGAAGAAGTTGACCTGGACCTTGAGCATGTCACCCGCCGATCGCGCTCATCGGGCGCAGCGGCTGCGCGAACCCCTCGGAGTTGATCTCGTGCCCCGGCCCCTTGGCCCACATGGTGGCGCGCCACACGTTGGCGATGTCCTCGTCCGAGCCGCCGTTGCGCAACACGGTGCGTAGATCGGCCTCGTCCGTACTGAACAGGCACGAGCGCAGCGAACCGTCGGCGGTCAGCCGCGTGCGGTTGCAGGCCTGGCAGAACGGTCGCGTGACCGAGGCGATGACGCCGACCTCACCGGGGCCGCCGTCGACCAGCCATCGCTCGGCCGGCGCGGCGCCCCGCTCCTGGTTGCTCGGCTGCAGCGAGAACTCCCGGGAGAGGATCTGCAGGATCTCCTCGGCGGTGATCATCGACGCGCGATCCCACTGGTGCTGGGCATCCAGCGGCATCTGTTCGATGAACCGCAGGTGGTAGCCGTGCTCGAGGCAGAACCGCAGCAGTGAGCACGCCTGGTGGTCGTTGACCCCGCGCAGCAGGACGGCGTTGACCTTCACCGGGCGCAACCCGGCCTCCTGGGCGGCGCGCAAGCCGTCCAGCACGTGGTGCAGCCGGTCCCGTCGGGTGATCTCGGTGAACGTCTGCCGGTCGATCGTGTCCAGCGAGACGTTGATGCGGTCAAGACCGGCGGCGGCCAGTGCGGGGGCTCGCTTGGCCAGGCCGATGCCGTTGGTGGTCATCGCCACGCGCGGGCGCGGCCGCAGCGCGGTGATCTCGGCGACCAGGTCCTCGAGCCCGCGCCGCAGCAGCGGCTCCCCGCCGGTCAGGCGGATGTCGGTGACGCCGAGCATCTGCACGGCCACGCGCAGGACCCGCAGCAACTCCTCGTCGGTGAGGATGTCCTCCCTCGGCAGCCAGTCGAGGCCCTCCGCGGGCATGCAGTAGCTGCAGCGCAGATTGCATCGATCGGTCAGCGACACGCGTAGATCCGTGGCCACCCGGCCGAACTTGTCGATCAACCCCGGGGTGTCCGGGCGGCCGGCCATGTCGCCTCCGCCGTAGTCGCGCACCATGCGCGGGATTCCAAGGTTGATGACCGTCACACCCCCAGGGTAGCTGCGAGGGCAATGGGTGCGCGTCAGTGATTTCCGCGCCGTGAGCAGCTGATTCGGTCTTGCGGACGATTGACCGTGGATTATTCCGTAGATGCGGATCTAGACTCCATTCTGTGCCGCAGTATCGGATCTCAGAAGCCGCCCGGCTGCTGGCCGTCAGCGACGACACGGTGCGCCGCTGGGTCAAGGCGGGCGAGTTGACCGCGACCACGGACGCCGCGGGGCGCGCGGTGATCGACGGCGAGGAGCTGGCGGCTCGGGCCCGCAAGTACGCGGCCGAGGTGGCGGACCCGTCGGAAGTGAACCGGTCGGCCCGCAATCGGTTCGTCGGTCTGGTCACCGATGTCGTCACCGACACCGTGATGGCACAGGTCGAACTGCAGTGCGGGCCGCATCGGGTGGTCTCCCTGATGAGCTCCGAGGCGGTCCGCGAACTCGGCCTGCGTCCCGGCTCGTTGGCTGTTGCCGTTGTCAAGGCCACCACCGTCGTGGTGGAGACCCCGCAGCGGAGGTCGGCATGAGAACCGTCGCGCTGGCTCTGGCCGCGGTGCTCCTGGCGGCCTGCTCCCCGGCGGAGGCCACGCGAACGGTGACGGTGTTCGCCGCGGCATCGCTGACCGAGACCTTCGAGCAGCTGGCGAAGAAGTTCGAAGCGCAGCACGACGGCGTCGATGTGCGGCTGAGCTTCGGCGGGTCGTCCCGGCTGGCGGAGCAGATCGTCGAGGGAGCACCGGCGGAGGTCTTCGCGGCGGCCGACGAGAAGGCGATGGCGAAGGTGACCGCGGCGCGTCTCGCTGACGGCAAGCCGCGGGTGTTCGCGCGCAACCAGCTGACCATCGCCGTGCCGCCAGGTAACCCGATGGGCCTCAAGGGCCTTGCTGACCTGCGAAAAGACGACCTGACGGTGGTCATGTGCGCTGCCGAGGTGCCGTGCGGCCGGGCAGCTCGCGCGCTGACGACCGCCGCGCAGGTGCAGCTCGAGCCGGCGAGTGAGGAGCCGGACGTGAAGTCGGTGCTCGGCAAGGTCGCTACGGGAGAGGCGGACGCCGGACTGGTGTACGTCACGGATGTGCGCGCCGCCGACGACAAGGTCGAGGGGGTACCGATCGCCGGGGCGGACGCGGCAGCGAACTCGTACCCGATCGTGATGCTGCGGGAGGCCGCCGAGAACAAGCTGGCGCGACAGTTCGTGCAATTCGTTCTGAGCGACGAAGGGCAGCGGGTGCTCCGTGACGCGGGATTCGACGCTCCGTAGCGGCCTGCGCTCGCCGCGACTGCTGTGGGTCCCCGCAGTGGTCGGGCTGGCGCTGATCGTGCTGCCGGTCGCCGGTTTGCTGCTTCGCGTCGACTTCGCCCGGCTGCCCGCTCTGTTGACCTCGCCGGCCTCCCTGGATGCACTCGAGCTGTCACTGGTGACCGCCGCCATCTCCACACTGCTGTGCGTACTGCTCGGGGTGCCGCTGGCGGTGGTGTTGGCTCGGGTCCGGCGCGGAGCTCGCGTGCTGCGGGCGATCGTCGTGCTGCCGCTGGTGATGCCTCCCGTTGTCGGTGGCCTCGCGCTGTTGTATTTGCTCGGGCGGAACGGCTTCGTCGGCTATCTGCTCGACGTCGTCGCCGGCGTGCGTGTCCCGTTCACCACGGCCGCGGTCGTCCTGGCGCAGACGTTCGTGGCGATGCCGTTCCTGGTGATCAGCCTGGATGGCGCCATCCGTGCCGGGGGAGATCAGTACGAGCGGGTCGCCGCGACGTTGGGAGCAAGCCCGTGGGTCGTCTTCACCCGCGTGACGCTGCCGTTGCTGCTGCCCGCGCTCGGCTCCGGCGTGGTGCTCAGCTTCGCTCGCGCGCTCGGTGAATTCGGCGCGACGATCACGTTCGCGGGCAGCCTGCAGGCGGTGACGCGAACGCTGCCTCTGGAGGTGTATGCGCAGGCCGAAGCGGACGTGGACAGCGCGGTGGCGTTGTCGCTGCTGCTGATCGTGGTGGCCATCGTGGTGATCATGGCCTCCGGGCGCCGGATGACCGATGGGGTGCGGCCATGACGCTGCACGCCGTGGTCCGTGCGGTGCGGGGGCACTTCGAGCTGTCCGTGGAGCTGTCCGCCGAACCGGGACACGTCGTCGCCGTGCTCGGCCACAACGGCGCGGGCAAGTCGACGCTGCTGGACTGCCTCGCCGGGTTGCTGTATTCGCCGGAGACGTCCGTTCGGCTCGACGGCCGAGAGCTCAGCTTGCTGCCGCCATACCGTCGACGGGTCGGTGTCCTCCGTCAGCGACCGCTGCTGTTTCCGCACCTGAACGTGCGGGACAACGTGGCCTTCGGCCCACGGGCGGCGGGTGCGCGCCGCCGTCAAGCGCGCGAACTGGCCGACCGGTGGCTGGCCGCCGTCGATGCTGCCGAGTTGGCCGATCGCAGGCCGGCGCTGCTGTCCGGCGGCCAGGCGCAGCGAGTGGCGCTGGCCCGTGCGCTGGCCACCGATCCCGAGCTGCTGCTGCTCGACGAACCGCTGGCAGCGCTGGACGTCGACGCCGCCCCTGCGATGCGCGGCCTCCTGCGCGATGTGCTGCGTACGAACACCGGGCGAGTGACAGTCCTGGTGACGCACGACCCGCTGGACGCCCTGGCGTTGGCCGACACCGCCGTGGTCCTGGCGGATGGTCGTGTCGTCGAGCACGGGCCGACGCAGCGCGTGCTGTCCGCTCCGCGGACGCCGTTCGCGGCGCGGTTGGCCGGGTTGAACCTGGTCGCGGGCGAGGCCGTCGAGGGCGGACTGCGCACGGCGGACGGCGCCCTGCTCCATGGCCTGCACGCCGCCGACACCGAGCAGAATTCGCCTGCCGTTGCGGTGTTCGCTCCGTCCGCGGTCTCGGTGTACCCGCGGGATGGGCGCGTCCCCGGAAGCCCGCGCAACACCGCCGATGCCGTCGTGGCGGCGTTGGAGCCGCACGGGCCGGTGATCCGGCTCCGCACGCAAGCGGCCGCCGGCTGGGCGGGGGGATTGGCCGCGGATCTGACGCCCGCTGCGGTGGCCGACTTGGCGCTGGAACCCGGCACACCCGTCACGGTCGTGGTGAAAGCGACCGCGGTCGACGTCCATCCCGCGTGGCCTTCCGGGCTTGCTCGCGGCCCTGAACTGCCGGAACGCTCCGGGCAGGCCTACAGTTGAATCAACTATGGATGACAGGGAGCGGCCCACGTACGTCGTCGGCGATGTGCACGGCCACCGGGAGGAGCTGGCCACGGCGCTGCGCGCTGCCGGTTTGCTCGACGACGACGATCGGTGGGCAGGTGGCGAGTCCCGGGTGTGGTTCCTGGGTGATTTCGTCGATCGTGGGCCGGACGGCATCGGTGTCATCAACCTGGTGATGGATCTGGTGGACCAGGCCGCCGACGCGGGCGGGTCGGTCGACACGCTGCTCGGCAACCACGAGATCCTCATGCTGGGTATGTACGCGTTCGGTGACACCGCCGTGCCGTCGGATTTCGGTGTGCGCAGTTTCGCGCGGAGCTGGCTGCTCAACGGCGGCCGTCCCGACGACATCAAGGGTCTGACCGACCGGCACCTGGAGTGGTTGTCCACCCGGCCGGTCATCGCGCACGCCGAGGATCACCTGCTGATGCACTCCGACACCACGGAGTACCTGGAGTGGGGCGACGACGAGAAGTCGATCAACGACGCGGTGCGGGAGATCCTCGCCGATGACGACCTGACCGAGTGGTGGGAGATCTGGCGTCGCATGACCTCGCGGTACGCGTTCCGCGGGCCGGACGGACCCGAGGTCGCCGACCTGATGCTGCAGCGGCTGGGCGGCACGCGCATCGTGCACGGGCACAGCGTGATCGCCGACCAGATGGGTGTGGCGCCGGAGGAGATCACCAAGCCGCTGTTGTACGCCGGGGGCAAGGTGCTCGGCGTCGACGGTGGGGTGTTCGTCGGCGGGCCGATGCTGGTGGTCTCCCTGCCGTACGACGAAGACGAATGACCCGCTGTGGTGTGGATTTCTGCACCCTGGAGGTGGACTGCGGTCGGTGGAGTCGGCACGTAAAGTGTCGGCTTGACTACTCGGTCCGGACGGCTGCGGGGAGGTGCGGGCGATGAGCGCCTTTCGGTGGCGTGGCCGGCGCCGTGAGGCCGCTGTGGCCGTGCAGGACCCCGAGCCCGTTGAGAACCGTGACGACGTGAAGGACGAGCAGGCTGCGACGCCCACCGTGGAGCGGAAAGAAGCGAGCGACCAGGTGGACGGCGAGCACGCGTGGCCGGTGGAGGAGCCGGACGAGGTCGTCCCGCCCGCCGAGGGCCCCGAGGACGCCGGCGAGCAGGAGCCTGCCGCGGCCGTGGACGCCGAACCCGATGGCGCACAACGTGCACGGGCCGCCGCGACGGAGGCGCAGCCCGCGAGCACGGCGGCGGTCCCGATGGCGACGGACGCGGCTGAGGATTCCGAGCTTGGCGATGCCGAGCCCGAGCAAGGGGCATCCGAGGCTGCCGCGAGGGACTCAGCGGACGATCCCGCGCCGAGTGACCGAGACCGTGAGCACGAGGCCCCCGAGACCGCGGTGAGCGACGCGTCCGAGGACTCCGCGTCGACCGGCGGGGAACCGGAGCGGGAGAACTCTGATCTTGCGGCGGGCGACGCGTCCGACGATTCCGCGTCGACCGGCGGGGAACCGGAGCGAGAGACCTCTGATCCCACACCGGACTCCTCCGAGCAATCCAGCGACGCCACTGAGTCGACACCTGCCGAAGCCTCCGCAGAGCCGAGTGACCCCGAGCCGCAAGCCACGGAGCCCGACCAAGAACAGCAGTTCGAGGACGCCCAGCTCACGCAGACCGCGCAGGCGGTTACCGATGCGGAACCCGAGCTGGACGACGTCGGCTGGGTGCGTCCCTACGTCTGGACCGGCGGCAAAACCGCGGCCCCGCCCGTGTTCGCCATGGAGACCCTGGTCAGCGCCAACCCTCAGGCGGCGACCGAGGTGGTGCGTGACGAACACCGGCAAGTTCTTGCGCTGTGCGACGAACCCCGCTCGGTCAGCGAGATCGCGGCCATGCTGTCCGTTCCGCTCGGCGTCGCCAAGGCCTTGCTCGGCGCGATGGTCGAGGAGAACCTGCTCACCGTCCACCGAGCGGGCGCGGGTGCCGACGGCCCAGGACTGGAGCTCATGGAGCGCGTCCTGCGCGGCCTGCGCAACCTCTAGCCGCGCCGTCGGGCCTCCCGGACCAACGCGACAAGGCCCAGCGCGAAGCCGATCGTCGTCAGGCCGATCGCGGCCACGTTCAGCCACCACGGCAGCTCGGTCTGCCCGGCGGCGAACAGCCCGAGGATCACCAGCACGCCGAGGATTCCCGCGACGAAACACGCCACCGCGAGGGGAACAAGCCGGTTCGGTTTACGGGACTGAACGGTCACGGGATCCCAGGTTACGGCCCACTGTGTCGGATGCCGCAGCCGCGTGAGAATTCTTCGCGCCGCACCACATAAACTCGCTACGCTGTACTTGACGCGCGTCGGGAGGTTCGACTCCCGGTGCGCGTTCGTCGTGCGAGCAGGCTTGCGCGCGTGCTCGACGAGTTTGCGCGCGCCCTCGAGCAGGAAAAGGAACGGTGAGTTCGGTGCCGACCGGCAGGGTCAAGTGGTACGACGCGGAGAAGGGCTTCGGTTTCGTCTCCCAAGATGGAGGCGAGGACGTGTATGTCCGGAAATCGGCGTTACCGCGGGGCGTCGAGACGCTCAAGACCGGGCAGCGCCTGGAGTTCGGCGTTGCCGACGGTCGGCGTGGCCCGCAGGCACTGTCGGTGCGTCTGATCGATCCGCCGCCGTCCGTCGCCGAGGCTCGCCGCCGCCCGGCCGAGGAGCTGCACGGCCTGGTCGAGGACATGATCAAGCTGCTGGAAGCACGAGTGCAGCCCGACCTGCGTCGCGGCCGCTACCCGGACCGCCGCCACTCCAAGCGCATCGCCGAGGTGCTGCGCGCGGTGGCCGACGACCTGGATCCGTAGGCCGTCAGCGTCCGCGCAGCTGCACCGACCACACCCCGCGCGCGAGCACCTCACCGTTCTGGTCGAACCGGGCGCCTGCCTGCTGCACCTCGACGGTGAGCAGTCGCTGGCCGGGCGCGGGGCGTGCGGTGTAGGCGTAGGACTCGTCGGGGGCGAAGAACGTTCGCTGCACGGGCTGTGGCCTGCCCTGCGCGTCGACCGTCTGCACGTAGACCACCCACGGCGAGTCGGCGACGTCCGGCGGCACCGAGATCTGCATCGGTTTGCCGGGCCGCAGCGTCAACGTGCCTGCTGCCTGGGGGTTGGCCTGGCAGTCGGTCACCTGCACGTCGCAGTACTGCACCGGCGCGAGCTGCACAGCCTTCCCGTCGGCGTAGACCGTCACTTCCGGAGGGCTGGGCGCCGAGCAGCCGGCGACGAGGGCCAGGGCAGCGAGCAGCACGGCGAGGATCCGTCGTGGCATGCCGCGACTCTACTGGGGCGTCCACTTGGTGGTGCGCGGCCGCTGCTGCCGTGTGGCGCCGGACGCGCCTGCCTGCGGCGCCTCGCCCGCGGACGGACCCGGTGACTGCTTCGCCGACGCACCGGACGACGTCTTGCGCCGGGCGAAGACCTCCCGGCCGGGCAGCATCGTCCTGCCCTTGCGCACCAGGATCGTCTGCACAAGGCCGACCACCAGCATGATCGAGACGACCAGGAAGCCGAGCCAGTAGGTCGGCGGCAGCAGCAGGCCGACCGCGCCGCCGAAACACCAGGCCATCTGCAGCACGGTCTCCGAGCGGCCGAACGCGGACGCGCGGGACTCCTCGGGCAGGTCGTGCTGGATGACCGCGTCCAGGCTGATCTTGGCCAGAGCGCTGCACGTCGACCCGACGAGGCCGACCATCGCGGCGGTGGCGATCCCCGGCATCAGCGTGGCCAGCACGGTCGAGGTCAGCGTGACGGCGACGGCGATCGTGATGACCTGATCCGTGCTGCCCAGATGCAGCCGCGAGCCGATGGCGTTGCCCACGAAGCCACCCGCGCCCGCCGCGGCACCGATGACGCCGAGCAGCAGCAGCTGGGTGAACGGCCCCTGGTCGTTCTGCTCCGCCGAGGCCTTGACCGCGAACGCGGCGAACAACATCAAGAACCCGGTCAGCAGCCGGATGGTGCCGTTACCCCACAGCGCGACCAGCACGCCGGTGGTGATCGGCTGCTTGCCCGCAGGCTTGCGCCGGATGGCTTGCGAGTTCAGGGTCGCGGGCACCTCGCCCTCGGTGACCTCGACCCACGACGGGATGCGCATCGCCTGCCCGGCCCCGACCGCGCAGATCACCGCGGCCACCCAGGCCGCACCGGGTGAGCCTGCGATCCAGCTGAACAAGCTGGCGATGGCGCCACCGACACCACCCGCGGCCAGGCCGAACACGGTGAGCCGCGCATTGGTCTTGGACAGCGTGATCTCTGGCGGCACCACGCGCGGCGTGACCGCGGACTTGAGCACCATGTACGACTTCGACAGCACCATCTTGGCCAGTGCTGCCGGGTAGAGCAGCCACGTGTCGAAGTTGACCGCGATGACCATGCACGCCACCGCCGACGCCGCGGACGACACGGCCATCGCCAGCCGCCTGCCGCGTTGGATCTTGTCCAGCGCGGGCCCGATCAGCGGTGCGATGACCGCGAACGGCGCGATGGTGATCAGCAGGTAGAGCGCGACCTTCCACTTCGACTCCGCGCTGGCTGCGGAGAAGAACAACGTGTTGGCCAGCGCGACGGCCAAGGCCGCGTCGCTGGCGTAGTTGAGCATCAGCGACCAGCTCAGCGACGTCAGGCCGGACTCGTCGGCGCCGTCGGCCCGGTGCGCGCGCTGGAACAGGTGCACGGCCCGCTCGGACAGCTCGCGGCCGCGCATCGCGGCCACCCTGGTGACGGTGAGCTTCTTCGGCATCCGCCCGCCCGGACCCGCCGGGCCTTCCTGCGGCGGGTTGGGGCCACCCGGTGGTTCCTGGCCTCCGCCTGCCGCCCGGTAACCCGGTCGCTGGTAACCGCCGCGGTCGTCGTACCCGCGGTCGCGTGGCTCGTAGCCCGGCGGCGGGTAGCCCCGGTCCTCATACCGCCGCGGTGGCGGCTCGGAACGCGACCGGTAGGAGGGCGGACGAACATAGCCGTCGGTGCCGTACCGGTCGAAGCCGCGCGCACCCGGCTCGGTCGGCTGCTGTCCCGGTCGGTCGGTGCGCCGCTCGCGCTCCAGCTCGACGGTGTACGCCTGGTCTGCGGTGATCCGCGGCGGCTGCTCGGGCTCCGGTGCCTTGGTGGTCGGCGGCTCGGGGTGGCGCGGGCGCTCCGGCTCGGGCCGCGGCGGCTCGGGATAACGCCTGGTCGGCGGGGGCACGAACCCGCTGGGCTTGGCCTGCGGCTCGGGCGTCCACTTCCGGCCCGACTTGTTGCGGCCACGACGAGTCCGGCCCCCGAACACCGAGGGGCCCTTCCTGTCGTCGGAACCGGAACCGATCACCCTTCTCATCCTGCCTCAACAGCCCTGCGTTGTGCCCGAAACCCCGCAGCAAGGTCAGGTGAAAATCAGGGTGGTCTCGGACACTGTCGGTGGCTTCGCACCGGTGCGACTAGTTATCCGGAACGAACCGAACCCGAAACGTCTTCGGCCACAGTTTCCCGGTGATGAAGAACGCGTCGGTGCCCGGGATGGCCGCGATGCCGTTGAGCACGTCCGCCTCGTCCCGTTCGTCCGGCTGCAGCAACCCGGAAGCGTCGATCTCCCCGGTGACGACCCCTTCGTCGGGATCGATACGCAGGATCGTGTCGGTCTGCCAGACATTGGCGTAGACGACGTCGTCGACGCACTCCAGCTCGTTCAGCTCGTCCACCGGCCCGCTCCCGGAGCGGACCCGCACGCGGCCGATCGTCTCGAACGTCTTCGGGTCGCGGAAAGTCAGCACGTCGGAGCCGTCGCTCATCACCAGCCGCTCGGCCTCCGGCTGGTGGCAGATGCCCCAGCCTTCGCCCGCGTACCTGATCCGTTCGCGCTCTTCCAACGTGCGTGGATCGCGACGGAAGGCCACCCCGTCCTTCCAGGTAAGCTGCCACAGGTCGGTGTCGGTGATGGTGATCCCTTCCCCGAACATCGACGAGGGCAGCAAGATGCGGCGTCGTTCCTTGCCGGTCGTCAGATCGATCGCACGGACATAGGACTGGCCCTCGAGGCCGGTGCCCTCGTACAGTGTCCCGCGCGCGATCTCCAACCCCTGTGTGAAAGCGTTCCGATCATGTCGAAGCGTTTCAAGGACCTGTACGCGCAGGCGCTCGGGCGGCTGTTGCGCGACGAGCGGGTCCCGCCCGCCATCCGCGCGCGGATCGCCCGGTTCGCAGGCGAGCACGGTCATGCACCCGAGCACGGCCAGCACCACACCGAGCCTGCTGCGGCACGCGCGCCGGAACCGCAAGGGGGTGCCGAGCCCGAGCAGTCGGGGGAGACGACGTCCGCGGTGCACCGGCCCAGCGTGCCAGATCCCTCGACGTCTATTCTCGAGCCCATGACTACCGCGACCGAGGCACCGCCGCGCCCGGCACCGGAGTTGCTGGACGCGGTCGAGACGGCCCGCGCCGTCGCCCTCGAGGAGGCGGAGGAGCGCGGATACGACGCCTCGGCGGTCGGTGACTACGTGGACCAGGTCATCGAGGACCACGCTGCGGTGACGTACCGGTTCGACGCCCACGTTCCCGGCTACCGGGGCTGGTTCTGGGAGATCACGCTGGCGTCGGCGGGTGAGGGCTTGCCGGTCACGGTCAGCGAAGCGGTGCTGCGGCCCGGCCCGGACGCGCTGGTCGCGAAGCCGTGGGTGCCGTGGGAGAGGCGAGTCCGGCCGGGTGACCTGGGCATCGGCGACCTGCTCCCGGCCGACCCCAACGACGAGCGACTCGTGCCGGGCTACCTGCACCATCCGGATCCGGCGTTCGAGGAAGTGGCGCGCGAGGTCGGCCTCGGTCGCCAGCGGGTGCTGTCGTACGAGGGCAGGATGCAGGCCGCGGCGCGCTGGCGTTCCGGGGAGTTCGGTCCGCGCTCGGACATGGCCCGCAGCGTCCGGGAGAGCTGCGGCACGTGCGGCTTCTACTACCCGTTGTCGGGTGCGCTGCGCGCGGCGTTCGGGGTGTGCTGCAACGAGTACTCGCCTGCCGACGGCCATGTCGTGCACGTCGAGTACGGCTGCGGTGCGCATTCGGAGATCAAGGTGCAGCGCGGCTCGCGTGTGCCGGTGGCCGAGCTGGTCTACGACGACTCACAGCTGGACGTCGTGCCGATGACGACGGGTGCCGACGACGGCGGTCAGAGTCCGCGCTGAGCTCCGCGCGAGCCACGCCGGGATGCTCGGCGTTGCCACGACACGATGCCCATTCCGATGAATCCGAGCGCCACGCCGGCCAGTGCCGTCTGCGGCCAGAGCCCGACGTCGACGCCACCGACGTATCGCAGCAACAGCGAGGCAGCGAGCGCGATCGCCCACAGCACCGTGCCGATGATCACCGGGGGTAGCAGGTCCACCAGGCTCTTGGGCAGTTCCGGCGGGGTGCGCCGACCATCCGTGGTGGTCGCGCCCCCGGTGTCCCGCTCGGTGGTCATGTCCCGCAGCCTACCTACGTCGCCGATCGGCTCGCCGACCTGCGTATCGCCCGCCGCGACTCGGTAGGCTGACGGAATGGACACCGTGCAGCGGACCAGTGAACGTGGGCTGGCTGCCCGCCTGCGGTTGGCCGTCGTCCGGCTCAGCAGGCGCCTGCGGGCGCAGAACCCCCCTACCGGTGTCACGCTCACGCAACTGTCCGCGCTGTCGACCTTGCACAAGTGCGGGCCGATGACGCCAGGGCAGCTCGCCGGCAAGGAGGGCGTCCAGCCGCCGTCGATGACCCGGGTGATCGCCGCGCTGGAGAAGATGGGCTACGTCGACCGGCGACCGCACCCCACCGACGGCAGGCAGGCGATCGTCGAGCTCAGCAGGCAAGGCGTGGAGTACGTCAACGCGACCATCACCGCGCGCGAGGCGTGGCTGGACGAGCAGCTGGCGAAGTTGACCCCGCAGGAGCGCAAGATCCTGGATCAGGCCGCGGAGCTGATCCAGCGAATGGCTGAACCGTAGGCCGAGCCTGGCACGATCGGGGACCCGGTGTTGCGCTGTAGGTGAGGTTAGGCTAACCTCAGTCTCGTCGCTTCGTGGTGGGAGCGGCAGTCAGTTCGGGAACGCACGAAGGCCCCGTGGCGGAGCAAGCGCCACGGGGCCTCGTCGCATCCGCATGATACTCCGGTCGGATGTCGGCACGGATGGTGGTGATGCCGGCCACGCAGACAGTGGCCGGCGAGTACCGCCCCCGGGTGCCGGAGATCATGCCGCCGAAACGGCAACTGGCCCGGCCGGCGAAGCCGGATCCGGGCCAGTGAAGCGGGTTGAACTCAGCCGAGCAGGCCGTTGCCGCCGTTGACGGCGTTGTCGAACCGCTTGCCGATCTCCGCCCAGTCGTAGACGTTCCACAGCGCCTTGGCGTAGTCCGGCTTCACGTTCTTGTACTGCAGGTAGAACGCGTGCTCCCACATGTCGGTCATCAGGATCGGCGTGGTGGGCAGCGCCATGTTGTTGTGGTGGTCCCGCAGCTGCTGGATGATCAGCCGCTTGGCCAGCGGGTCCCAGGACAGCGCGGCCCAGCCGTTGCCCTGGATCGTGGTGGCCACCGCGTTGTAGTGGGCCTGGAACTTGTCGAACGAACCGAAGCTCTCGTCGATGGCCGCTGCCAGCTCGCCGGTCGGCTTGTCCCCGCCTTCCGGCGACAGGATCTTCCACCACACCACGTGGTTGGCGTGCCCGGCCAGGTTGAACGCCAGCGTGGTCTCCAGGCCGACGATCGCGCCGTAGTCACCGGCCTCGCGGGCCGCCTCCAGCTTTTCCATCGTGTCGTTCGCGCCCTTGACGTAGGTCGCGTGGTGCTTGCTGTGGTGCAGCTCGTTGATCTCGCCGGAGATGTACGGCTCGAGCGCGCCGTAGTCGTAGTCGAGATCGGGAAGCTCGTAGAGCGCCATCTGTGCTCCCTCAATTCACACGGGTGGGAATTCCGCTATCCAACCTAGTCCCGATCACCCCAAGGGTCGAACCGGGTGATCATCTGCCGAGACCACGATGCAACCTCGACTTAGCTGGAGGTCAATCGGGATGTGGTCACGACCACGTGATACCCACCCGCCCGGCTGAGATAACCGCAGGCTCACCCGGGCACGGCTACACCGGCCACTCGTGCACCGGATCGCCCCGGTGCATCAGGCCGATGTAGTCGGACAGCATCGCGCGCAACGCGTGCTCGCGGTCCATGCCCGCGCGTTCCAGCTTGTCGACCGTGGCGCGCTGCCACGCCGCGCCGGTGCGCCGGGTGAGGCACCGCTGCTCGATGACCCCGAGGTACTTGTCGGACACGCGCGACGACACCCCGGCGGCGGCCAGGCCCTCGGCGGCCAGCGGCAGCAGCTCGCGCAGCACCAGTTCGTCCGGCGGCACACAGCCCAGGCCGGGCCAGTAGAGCTCGGCGTCCATGCCGTGCCGGGCGCCGCGGTGCATGTTGTCCTCGGCCGCCTGGAACGACATCGACGTCCACACCGGCCGCTCCGCCTCGGCCAGGGCGCGCTGGGCGCCGTAGAAGAACGCGGCGTTGGCGACCATGTCGATCACCGTCGGGCCGGCGGGCAGGACGCGGTTCTCCACCCGCAGGTGTGGCTCGTCGTCCACCACGTCGTACACCGGCCGGTTCCACCGCCACACCGTGCCGTTGTGCATGCGCAGCTCGGTCAGTTTCGGTGTGTGGCCCGCGGCGAGCGTGTCCAGCGGGTCCTCCGGGTCGGTCTCGGTGAGCAGGCCGGGGAAGTAGCGGACGTTCTCCTCGAACAGGTCGAAGATCGAGTTGATCCACCGCTCGCCGAACCACACGCGCGGCCGCACGCCCTGGTTCTTCAGTTCCTCGGGGCGGGTGTCGGTGGACTGCTCGAACAGCGGCAGCCGGGTCTCGTGCCACAGCGCCTTGCTGAGCAGGAACGGTGAGTTGGCCGCCACCGCGAGCTGCACGCCCGCCAGGCATTGCGCGGCGTTCCAGTACGGCGCGAACTCCTCGGGACCCACCTGCAGGTGCAGCTGCATCGACGTACAGGCAGCCTCGGGCAGGATCGTGTCCGAGTACGCGCGCAGCCGCTCCGGTCGCCGCCCGGGCAGCGCGACGCCGTCCATGGTCAGCAGCGTGTGCTCACCGCGTTCGGCGAGGATCTTGTCGTTGAGTTTCGAGTAGCGGGCGTTCGACGTGAGCCACTTGGCCTCGAAGTGCTCGGCCCCCAGCGTCGGCAGGATGCCGATGATCGCCAGGCCCGCGCCCCATTCGCCGGCTTTCGCGTCCGCGTCGCTGAGGAAGTTGCGCAGTTCCAGGTCGAGCTCGAGCAGCGAATCGGCGTCCAGCCTGCGCGGCGGCACGTTCAGCTCCAGGTTGTGCCTGCCCAGCTCGGTGGTGAACGACGGGTCGTCCAGTGCCGCGAGCACTTCGGAATTGGTCATCGACGGGCGCATCTGCTCGTCGATGAGGTTGAGTTCGATTTCCAACCCGATGCGCTGCGGCCGGGAGATGAAACTGCCTTCGGCCAGCATCTGTGCGAGGGTGTCCAGGCACCGCTGGACCTTGCGCCGATAACGGGCACGGTCCGACGAGCTCGAGCTCGCCAGCACATCGTCGGTCATTGTTCTTGCGCTCCCCGCCCCGTTCGTCGTGGTGGCACTCGTGGCGAACCCCGGCCTGTAACGGTGACACGGGTTTGCCCGCAGCGGCTAGCGGCCAAACCGGTACAACGGGTAAGGCGGGGTTGACGCTGCGCAGTCGTTCCTGGTGGGAGACCCCTCGTCGTCGCCTGGACAGAGCACTGCGGGAGACTCGGCACGTGGCTGAGCTCGTCGACGTCGCCGATCCCGCGGACCACCGGCTGGATGACTACCGCGACCTCAAGCGCGCCGATCGCCGCCCCGACCGTCCCGGTGGCCGTGGTCTGGTGATCGCCGAGGGGACCAGTGCGGTGGAGCGGTTGCTCGATTCGCCGTATCCGGTCCGCTCGGTCATGGGTGTGCGCAACCGGGTCGAGGAACTGGCCGACCGGCTGGACAAGGTGGCCGTGCCGGCCTACGTGACGACCGCGGACGTGATGGATCAGGTGATCGGCTTTCATCTCAATCGCGGCGTGCTGGCTGTCGCCGACCGGGCCGCACCGGTGCCGTGGGAACGCCTGCTCGCGGGCCGCGTGCTGCTCGCCATGGAAGGCGTCAACGACCACGAGAACATCGGTTCGCTGTTCCGCAACGCGGCCGCGTTCGGGGTGGACGGGGTGATCGTCGGCCCCGGGTGTCCGGACCCGTTGTATCGACGCAGCGTGCGGGTGTCGATGGGTCACGTGCTGCACGTGCCGTTCACGACGGTGGACGACCTGGCAGTTGCGGCCGCATCGCTGCACGAAGCCGGTTTCACCATCGGCGCGCTGACCCCACGGCAGGGCGCCGTGTCGGTGCGGGAATTCGGTCGTCGACATCCCGGCAAGGTCGTCTTGCTGCTCGGCTCGGAGGGACATGGCCTCAGCGAGGAGGCGCTGGCGGTGTCCGACGTCGCGGTGCGCATCCCGATCGCCGAGCACGTGGACTCGCTGAACGTCGCGGTGGCGGGCGCGATCGCCTGCTACGAGCTGGCGGAACAGGCTAGGCTCGGCGAACGATGACGGCCGATCGCCAACGCTCGAGTGTGGAGCTCCGCGTCCGGGGTGAGCGTGCCGTGCTCACCGCCGGACGGCACGCCGCCGAACCCGAGTCCTTCCCGCTCGGTGACGAGCTGGCCGCGGCCCTGCACGAGTGGGCGCGGGTCGCCACGGCCATCCGCACCACGGAATCCACCGCCGAGACCGTCGGTGTGGTCAGCCGTCGTGGTCATCAACTCGCCGGCCGAGTGGCCGCGGAGTTGCATCGCCCGGTCCGCTACGTCGACCCCGTGACGGATTCGGCGATCGTGGTCGTCCCACAGGAGCCCACGCCACGACGGGCCACGCCGGCCGCGCACTGGTTCCGCCGCACCCCCGGCGAGCCGACGCCGTGGGGGCCGGGGCTGACCGTGTCGGTGATGATCGGTGCGGTCGTGCTGGTCGGCATGCTCGCGCTGGCCACCACGATCACCGAGGCCGTGGCAGGCTGGGCGGCCCTCGTCGCCGCGCTGATCGTGACCGCGGGCATGGCGCCGTCGCTGTGGTTCGGCCGGCACGTGCCGACCATGCGGTGGGTCTGCTTCGGAGCCGCGGGCGGCCTGGCCGTTTCCTGGCTTGGCGTGCTGGTCGTCCTGCTCTAGCCTGCCCGCATGTCGGACGACCCGCTGCCACGCCTGCGCGCGCTGTGCCTGGCGCTTCCGGAAACCACCGAACGCGTCAGCCACGGCGAGCCCGCGTGGTTCGTTCGGGACAAGAAGCTGTTCGTCAGCTACGCCGATCACCACCACGACGACGTGCTCGGTTTCTGGTGCGCGGCCGCGCCCGGGGTGCAGGAAGCGCTGGTCGGCAGCGACCCACAGCGGTTCTACCGGCCGCCCTATGTCGGTCATCGCGGATGGCTCGGGGTCAACCTGGGTGTCGAGCAGGACTGGGACGAGATCGCCGAGATCGTGCGGGACGCCTACCGGTGCGTGGCGCCGAAAAAACTGGTGGCCCTGCTGGATCGATCGGCAGACTGATGGCATGGATGGAGTCGTCACCGCGGTCGCCGTCAGCCCGACCCACTCGTTCAGCAAGTACTCCCAGCCGGAGATCACCCTCGTCGCCGGGGAAGGTGCGGTCGGCGACGCGCACCGCGGCGCAAAGGTCAAGCACCGGTCCCGGGTGAAGCGGGATCCCGAGCAGCCCAACCTGCGCCAGGTCCATCTGATTCACTCCGAGCTGCACGACGAGCTCGTCGCGCAGGGCTTCACCGTCAAGCCGGGCGATCTCGGCGAGAACATCACCACCCGCGACGTCGACCTGCTCAACCTGCCGACCGGCACACGGCTGCGCATCGGCCACGAGGTCGTGGTCGAGGTGACCGGGCTGCGGAATCCCTGCTACCAGATCGACGACTTCTCCAGCGGCATGCTCAAGGCGGTGCTCAGCAAGGACTCCTCAGGTCGCCTGGTCCGCAAGGCAGGCGTCATGGGCGTCGTGGCAACCGGCGGAACCGTCCGACCCGGGGATCCGATCTCGGTGGAGCTGCCCGCCGAGCCGCATCAGCCGCTCGAGCCGGTCTAGCAGCGCCGGCTTTCACTTAGCCGCGCTGGCTCTTCACGCCCAGCAGGACGTCCTCCCACGCCGGAACGACCGGGTGGTTCTTGCGGCCCTTGCGCCTGCCGTTCGACGACGCGGCCGGGACCTTCGGGATCTCGGTGGTGTCGTCGTCGGCTTGCTCCGGACCGGGGTCGGGCGTTTCCGCGCGCGCCGGCTCGGGGCTCTTCGCGGCCGGGGTCTCCTCGAACGCCTCGTCCAGCGTGCCCTGCCAGTCCTCGCGCTCCTCCGCGGGCGGCGCGGTCTCCTCCAGCACCGGGCGCAGTTCGCGCGAGCGACCCTCCGGGTCCAGCAGGTCCTCGGCGGGTTCGTCCAGCGCGACCGCGGTGCCGCCGTGCGCGCCGGGGGAGTACGACCAGTGCGCGCGGTTGTCCGAGCGGCCCGCCTTCCAGCGCAGGCAGACCACCCACTTGCCGTCCTCACCACGCCAGGAATCCCACGTCGCGCTGCTGTAGTCCTGGCCGCGGACCGAGAACGCGTGCGCCACCACGTCACCGAGCGTCTGCACGTCCGGCCCGTCCTCGCGCACCGGGTGGGCTTGCTGGGCGAGCTCGGCGATCCGGGACCGCTCCAGCAAGACCGGGTAGGCGAAGCGCTCGACTCGCTGCTCCGGCATGCCCGCGGCGGCGGCGACCTGCGCGACCGTCTCACCGGCGCGGATGCGGGCCTGAATTTCGCGTGGGCGCATCTGGCTCTCCAAACTGATCTGGACCTGACCGAGCCGACTGAGGTCGCCCCGAGCTGCGGCAAGCAGCCGTTCGTCCACGGGGATCGAGTACTTCTCGCCTGCGGAGTCTTCGCACACGACGGACTTGCCGTCCTCGTGCAGCCCGACCACCCGCAGCGCTCGCATGTATCCCGCCTCCCACGACGTCACCTGTCTGGGTGGTAACCGTAGTTCGGCGTGGCGGCTTGACGTGCGAGGCGCGCCGGGGCACGCGCAGGTTGTTGTAGTTGATCACGCAATCGGGCTAGGTGCCTTGCCGAAGTGTCCGAAACGGACTAGCGCCGGGCCCCGATCACAGGACCCGGCGCCAGTTGGTGTCTCGGTGTCAGCCGAGCCGCTCGACGACCCAGTCGACGCACGCGGTGAGCGCGGAGATGTCGTCCGGCTCGATGGCCGGGAACATGCCGATGCGCAGCTGGTTGCGGCCCAGCTTGCGGTACGGCTCGACGTCCACGATCCCGTTGCTGCGCAGCGTGGTGGCGACGGCCGCGGCGTCCACGTCGTCGGAGAAGTCGATGGTGCCGACGACCTGCGAACGCAGTGCCGGGTCGGACACGAACGGCGTGGTGTAGGCGGTCTTCTCCGCCCACGTGTACAGCCGGTTCGCCGACTCGGCCGTGCGCTGCGTGGTCCACTCCAGCCCGCCGTTGTCGAGCATCCAGCGGATCTGGTCGTCGAGCAGGAACAGCGTGGCGACCGCCGGGGTGTTGTACGTCTGGTCCTTGCGCGAGTTGTCCAGTGCGGTGGTCAGCGACAGGAATTCCGGCACCCAACGGTCCGACTTGCCGATCTCCTCGATGCGCTGGACGGCCGCGGGCGAGAGGATCGCCACCCACAGCCCGCCGTCGGACGCGAACGACTTCTGCGGCGCGAAGTAGTAGGCGTCGGCTTGCGTGATGTCCACCGGCAGTCCGCCCGCGCCGGACGTGGCGTCCACGGCCACCAGCGCACCGTCGCTGCCCTCGGGCCGCTGCACCGGCACGGCCACACCGGTCGAGGTCTCGTTCTGCGCCCAGGCGACCAGGTCGGCGCCCTCGGCGTAGGTGATCTCCGGCGCGGTGCCCGGCTCGGACTTGACCACGATCGAGTCGTCCAGGAACGGGGCACCGTCGGTGACCTTGGCGAACTTGGTGGAGAACTCGCCGTAGGCGAAGTGCTGCGCCCGCCGGCTGACCAAACCGAACGCGGCCGCGTCCCAGAACGCCGTCGTGCCGCCGTTGCCCAGCACCACCTCGTAGTCCTCCGGCAGCGAGAACAGCTCACGCAGACCGCTGCGCACGCTGCCGACCAGGGACTTCACCGGCTTCTGGCGGTGCGACGTGCCCATCACCGAGGCACCGGCGGAGGCCAGGTTGGCCAACTGCTCCGGGCGCACCTTGGACGGCCCGCATCCGAAGCGGCCATCGGACGGCTTGAGGTCTGACGGGATCTGCAGCTCGCTCATGCCGCTCACGGTAGTCGCCGTTCCCGCGGGTCGGGACACCGAGCCCGCAACGTCACACCGCCCGTCCAGCATGTGGGAGCAGGCCGCGTTCCAGTCGAGGAAACCAGCTCAGGATTGCCGATGATGCCCAGCGCGACGTCCAGGCGGCGGCGCTGCCCGCCGGACAGGCCACGTACGCGAGTGGTCGCCTTGTCGGGGAGCCCGACGGCGTCGATGACCTCGTCGGGATCGGCAGGTCGCGGGTAGCACGCGGACCTCACCTGCGTCGCGTGCGCGGTGGCTCTCCAGGATCTCGACGGTCGTCGTCTTCCCGGCGCCGTTCGGGCCGAGCAGGGCGAACACCTCTCCCTGGCGGATGGTCAGGCCGATGTCGTCGACGGCGCGGACGTCGCGATACGCCTTGCGCAGCCCGCGCACTGTGATTGCTGCTGTCATGCCCCGATCGTGCGGTCCGCGCCACGCCTGGCGGGAGGTCCAGCGGACCGAACCTGGGTGTCAACCGAACAGTGGACAGCGGCTGACGACTCGGGTCAGCGCCAGCCTTTCGGGTCCACGCCTCCCGGCACCGGCGCCTGAGGGTCGTACGGGGTGCGGGTGAAGATGAACGTCGCCAGGTTCAGGTACTTCGGGGCACCGTCGGTGTCCCGGCCGACCCGCAACGTCTCGCCCGCGTAGTAGCCGTCGAGCCCGACCCACTCGTCCTGTCCGGTCGGCCGGAAGCGGGAGCGTCGTCCACCGTCGCCGACCGGCGCCAGGTACAGCCAGCCGTTCGGCATGACGCGCAGATGGTGCGGTGTCGGGCCCCAGTGCCACAGACCGGTCAGCTCCAGCAGCGTGGTGTCGATGTCGGCGGGCTGCCACGGCTGCGGCAGCGGCGGCTCGTGCTGGTCGGCGAGTGCGATCAGGTCGAGCGTGACACCGAGGATCGGCACGCCCGCGGTCGTGTTGCTCATGGCGAGCGCGCCGGTGCCGGTGGCGCTGTCGACCATGGTGCAGGCGATGAAACCGGGCATCGACCCGGTGTGCCCGGCGTAGGCGTGCCCGTCCCGGCGCACCAGCTGAAGGCCGAGCCCGTAGCCGCTCTGCCATTGCTCGCCGTCCTCGACGGTGGCTGCCGCGCGCATCTCCGCCACGGTGTCCGCGGACAGCACGCCCGCGGTGTGACCCGCGACGAGCGCGGTCAAGCGGGAGAGGTCGTTGACCGTCGACCACAGCTGACCGGCCGGGGCCATCGCACCGGCGTCCGGTGCCGGTTCGGGGTGGAGCACGTCGGCGAACGGGTGCACCGCCCAGCCCTGGGCTGCGTGGTCGTCCGGGTGCGGGACCGTGCGCATCATGCCCAGCGGTTCGAGCACCTCGGCCCTCAGCGCCTCGTACCACTCCTTGCCGCGCAGCCGTTTGACCAGTTCGCCGAGGATCCCGTAGCCGACGTTGGAGTAGTGGAACTGCTGCCCGGCGCGGAGCTTGAGCTCCTCGGGCGTCAGGCTCTCCGCCAGCTGGTCCCAGCCGCCTCCTGGGCTGCGTTCCCACCACGACCCCGGGGACTCCGACGTGACGCCACCGGTGTGGGACAGCAGTTGCGCGATGGTCAGGTGCCCGAACGGTGAGTCGCCGAGGTGACGGCTCACAGGGTCGTTCAGCGCCAGCTTGCCTTCGTCGCGCAAGCGCATGACCAGCACCGCGACCAGCGATTTCGTGATCGAGCCGATGCGGTACTGGGTGTCGTTGTCCGGGATCGAGCCGTCGACGAATCCGCGCGCGCCGGACCAGACGAGTTCACCGTCTCGAACGACACCGGCCACCAGCGACGGCGCCCGGCCGTGGGCCTGCGCGGTGGCGATGCGCGACAGCAGCGCGTACTCCGTGGTGGGAAGCATGCGAGCCATTCTGCAGCGCTGATCGGCTTGGGGTGCCCATCGTTGCCGCTGGCCACATCCGGAAACCGAACTTCATTCGGATGTCGCAACCGGCGCGGCCTCAAACCTCCTGGTCAAGCACGGTGACCGACTCCCAGCCGGCGACCTCGTCCGGTTTGCGCGGCCCCGGTCCGATGTAGGAAGCGGACGGGCGCACCAGCCGCCCGGTGCGTTTCTGCTCCAGGATGTGCGCGCACCAGCCGCCGGTCCTGGCGCAGGTGAACATCGCGGGCATCATGTGCGGCGGAACCTCGGCGAAGTCCAGGATGACCGCGGCCCAGAACTCCACGTTGGTCTCGATCGCGCGGTCCGGTCGGCGTTCGCGCAGTTCGGCCAGGGCCGCTTGTTCGAGCGCCGCCGCGGCCTCGTACCTGGGAGCGCCGAGGTTCTTGGCGGTGCGGCGGAGAACGCGAGCGCGCGGATCCTCGGCGCGGTAGACGCGGTGCCCGAAGCCCATCAGCCGTTCCTTGCGATCCAGCAGGCGCTTGACGAAACCGGTGGCGTCACCGGTGCGTTCGACCTCCTCGACCATCGGGAGCACCCGCGCGGGAGCGCCGCCGTGCAGCGGGCCGGACATGGCACCGATGGCGCCGGAGAGCGCTGCCGCCACGTCAGCTCCGGTGGAGGCGATGACGCGAGCGGTGAACGTCGAGGCGTTCATGCCGTGCTCGGCGGCGGACACCCAGTAGGCGTCGATCGCCCGGACGTGCGCGGGGTCCGGTTCTCCGCGCCAGCGCGTCATGAACCGCTCGGTGATGGTGGAGCACTCGTCGATGCGTGCCTGCGGGACCGCGGGCTGGTGGATTCCGCGGGCCGACTGGGCCACGTAGGACAACGCCATGACGGCGGCCCTGGCGAGCTGTTCACGGGCTTGCTCGTCGGTGATGTCCAACAGTGGTTCGTAGCCCCACACGGGCGCGAGCATCGCCAACCCGGCCTGGACGTCGACGCGCACGTTGCCGGTGTGCACCGGGATCGGGAACGGTTCGGCCGGCGGCAGGCCGCGGCCGAACCTGCCGTCCACCAGCAACGCCCACACGTCGCCGAACGTCACCCGGCCCGCCAGGTCTTCGATGTCCACGCCGCGGTAGCGCAGCGCGCCCCCGTCACGGTCCGGCTCGGCGATCTCGGTGCGGAAGGCGACCACGCCCTCCAACCCGGGCACGAAACCGTCGGTCGCGCTGTCTGCCATGGTCAGGCCTCCTTCGCCGTTCCGGCCGGGCCGTCGGCACGGTGCGCGGCGGCGGTCCGCAGCGACGCGCGAGGGCTGGGTCGGTGTGTGTTACCAGGTCAGCGCGGGTCGAGAGATTGCTCACGTCGCGCTGCCATTGATAATGGTCCTGGCGTTGCCGAACCTCCAGTCGACGTTTTGGGTCTTCCCTAGAACTCGGCGCACGCTTTAACGTCGGTTGGGACCTGTCCGCTCCCGAAACCCGGAGGCGCTGCAGTATGTCCCAGACCACCACTGATCACGGCGAAGTACCCGATCTCGCCGTCGTATTGCCTGGCATGCGGGTCTCCTACGAAGGGGAGGCCCTCAACGAGGCCGATCTGGCCCCGACATGGACAGAGCAACTACAGCGGTGGCTGGACGAAGCCATCTCGTCGGGCGTTTCCGAGCCGAACGCGATGGTGCTGGCGACCGCGGACCCGGAAGGTCGTCCGTCGTCGCGCACGGTGTTGTGCAAGGGACTGGACAGCCGCGGTGTGGCCTTCTACACCAACTACACGTCCGCGAAGAGCCACGAGCTGGCGAGCACGCGGTACGCGTCGGCGACGTTCCCGTGGTACCTGCTGCACCGTCAGGTACACATCCGTGGTCCGGTGGAGAAGGTGCCTGCCGCGGAGACCGCGAAGTACTGGGCGTCACGTCCGCGGGGTTCGCAGCTTGGCGCGTGGGCGTCGCCGCAGTCGGGCATCATGCCGGACCGACGGGCGCTGGAGAACGCGCTGAAGGCCGTCGAGCGGCGCTTCGCCGACGTCGAGGAGATTCCCCCGCCGCCGCACTGGGGTGGCTGGCGCATCAAGCCGGACGTCGTCGAGTTCTGGCAGGGCAGGGAAGACCGCATGCACGACCGGCTTCGGTACGTGCGCGACGACGACGAATGGCGGATCGAGCGGGTCGCTCCCTGAGCTGAAAGGGCCTCTTCGCCGGTTTATCTTTGCCGGGCCCGTATACAGGCGGGCAGTCGGCGCGATCTGCGTTTGCGCGGCGGCATACGGCATCGCTTCGACTGGGCGACGCGAGTGGCGCATCAGGTGCGCTTAAACGCTCTGTTCGATACCCCTGACCGGTGACCACCCCGGCTTTCCCAGTACAGAGCGGATCCACCGTGCGAAACTATCCCTCGACTGGAAGGGTCTGGGGGATTCATGTTGCGGGCGTTCGTTGCTGACGTCGCTCTGTGTCTGCTCGCTTCGGGTTGTAGTACCACCGTGGCAGGCAAGCCCGTGGCAGGGCAGGTCGCTCCGGCGCCGTCCGCGCCGGCGAAGAAGGCCGAGCGGCCGAAGGATCGCAGTCAGGTCGCTGTGCTCTCGGCGCTGCGGCGAATCGACGCCTGCGCGCTGGTCGATCTGAAGCTGGCCAAGCGAGTCTCGTCGGAAAGTTCTGTGCAGAAGGCTCCGCTCGGCCCACACGCGTGCGCCGCGGTGGAGAAGCGATTCGGCGGCGACATCATGAGGGTGGCCGTCGGCGAGGTGCAGGAGCACATCGCCAGGTTCCGGGCCAAACCGATCGAACTCGCCGGCGCCAAGGCCTACGAGATGCGCACGCTCGGCGAGCTGGAGCAGTGCCGCGTGTTCATCCCGGTCAGCTTCGACCTGAGCGTCGACCTGGATTACGAGGACGAAGCGGGGGCTGGGCTCGACGCGTCCTGTGGTGTGCTCCACAGCTGGGGCGAGTACGTGGTGAAGAAGCTGCGCAGGCCCGGCTCGATCAAGCTGGCGCCGAACAAGCGCCCGTTCGCCGCGTGGGACGGCTGCACGATGCTGGTCGAGATTCTCCCGGACAGCAAGAAGTACAAGTACCGGCCGAACGGGACATACGACCCGTTCAGTGGGTGCTGGGCTCTGGGCGAGAACAAATCGGTCAAGCTCGAGGTCCAGTACGGCAGTAAGGACGACATCCGGTCCGGTACGCGGCGCACCATCGGGGGTAAGAAGGTCACGGTGCGCAGCCTGGTCGACGACTGCGTGGCCGAGTGGGTGCAGGGGCCGTCGCGAGTTGCCCAGGACGGCTCCGAGTCGTTGCTGATGGAGCTGTCGGCTCCATGCGGTCAGATCAACGGCCTGGTGTCGAAGGTGATCAAGAAGGCGAAGGGTAAGCCGTCGTCAGCGGGCAAGCCGCAATCCAGGTTGCTGTACAAGCCGACGGAGAACGATACGGCGGCGCCGGGTGCCTGCGCGCACTTCGCGAACGGGGCGGGGCCGCACTGTGAGCCGTATCACCCAGTGCAGGCTTCGCATGGCTATGACGCGATGGTCGAGGCGGACACGAAGACTCGCGACGCCACGTGCGCGGTGTTCTATCCGGCCATCCAGAAGCACTTCGGCGAGAATTTCGAGGCTGTCACTTACGGGGCATTCTGTTACTTCGTCGACGAGACGCACACGATCGACATCGGGGCTTCCGTACTTCCGGAGTTGCCGGGACACATACCCAATCAGTACGGCGACGAGCCGGGCGCATCGGTCGATCGTCGTCAGATCGAACTCGGAGGTCGTCCTGCAGTGGTGTTCTTCGACAGCAGGAGAAACCAGTACGACATTTATGTCTCGCACGTGAATGATTTGGATGCACCGGGTGGATTGAATTTGTTCGTCCAGGTGTCGCCACCACGGGGGATCGATACGGACGAGAATCCGACCGTGAGCCCGGAACTGGTGGAAAAGGCCCAGAGGGCCATGGCGGATGTGGTGGAGCGGTCGCTGAACCGACCTGATGGACCGCCGAGCGCTGGTCGATCGGCCCGGCATGTCGGCGGTTCGGGCCTCGCCCGCCGGGCGCGCGAAGCTCGCGAGAAGGACGCTGCAGTGCGCAGGAGAAGGGAGGCCTGCGCCTGGTCAGAATGACGCTTCGGTATTGCAGCGGCGCCTGCGGACAAGGTGTGCAAAACTACCAGCGCATTTCATGGGGTGTAGAGGGGAATCATGCGTCGATCTGTGGCGACGTTCGTCGCGGCCTGTTTGGTTTTGGCGGGGTGCAGCTCTCCGGTGACGGGCACGCCGACGGCCCACGAACCGGCACCAAGCGCGGAAGCTCCGGCCGAGGAAGCGAACAAGGAATCGTCACAGCCGTCCCAGCCGGAGCGGCCGAAAGACCGTGACCCTGCCGCGGTGCGCGCGGCGCTGCGACAGATCGATGCGTGCGCTCTCGTCGATGTCACGATGGCGAAGGGCAAGGCGCAGGCGCTGCCGGTGGGGCCGCACGCGTGTGCGCTGGCCGTTCAGGACGATTACGGATACCTCGAGGAATTACTGACCGTCAGCGTCGGAACAGAGTTCGATCACGGGGCACGCATCGCCCGGGCGCCAGTCACCGTCCAGGGCGCGAAGGCCTATCAGGCGTATCACGAAGACGGGTGTTACCTGACGATCCCGGTCAGTTTCAACTACGGCGTGCAGCTCGATCACAATGCCGAGGAAAAGCCGCGCAGCGCGTGCAAGCGACTGCGTAGCTGGGCGAAATACGTGGTGAAGAAGCTGAGCAAGCCCAGCTCGATCAAGGTCTCGCCCGGCAAGCGACCTCTGTCGGCGTGGGACGGGTGCACGCTGCTGGCCCACGTGCTGGACGCCCCGGAGAAGTACGTGTACAGCCAGGACAGCGCTGCTGACCCGTTCAGCACGTGTATGTCCAGGGTGAAAGAGGGTGTGGGGGAGACGCCGAAGTCCGGCGAGACGGTCAGCATCCACATCGAGTACGACCAGGACACAAACATCACCCAGCTGGACACCAAGCGCACGGTCGGTGGCAAGAAGGCCACCATGAGCAAGAACGGCGAGGAGTGCGACCTGAAGTGGGTGCAGGGTCCGTCGAAGGCCGGTGACAGGTTCTACCGTGACCTCTTGATCAAGCTGTCGGCGCCGTGTTCCGCGGTCGACGACATGGCGAAGAAGGTCATGAGGCAGGCGAACAAGAAGCCGAAGTCGGCCAAGCCGCTGCGCAAGCTGACGTTCTCGGCCAAGGAGCCGGACACGCCTGCGCTCGGTGCTTGCGCGAACTTTCCGAACGGCGCCACTCAGGAATGTGTCCCCTATCAGCCCACCACCGCCCCGAAGGGGTACGACGCGATCACCGCAGCCATGGCGCAAGACCCGAACGTTCAGTGCGCCGTGTTCGAGTCGGCCGTGAAAGCGCACTTCGGTGACGACTTCGAGCCACTGAATTTCCGGCAATCCTGCTACTTCGTCTCGCCGGATCACGAGCTGGAGATCACCACGAACGTGCTGCCGCCCGCTCCGATGTACGTCCCCCGGGAGTACTCCGACCTTGCCGGGCCCGGCGAGCTCGAGGAGATCCAGCTGAATGGCAAGCCTGCGCTGTCCTTCCGCACCGAGATCGGCGAGTACGACATTTACCTCTCGCATGTCGGAAACGTCGATGCTCCGGGCGGGTTGCACATCGGGTTGCGTCCGTTCCCGCCACGGGGGTGGTCCGTCAACGACACGCCGGAGATCAGTGCCGGGCAGGTGCAGCAGGCGCAGCAGGTGATGAAGGACGTGGTGAAGGCCTCGCTGAATTGAGTGGGAGTCGCTGCCGACCGTGAGTTAGCCTCACGAATATGGCGACGGGCACCCGGCGTGTGTCCCGGGTGCGCTCAGCGCTGGCCCGGGCGGTGATCGACACCCGGCCACTTCGCGTACCACAATTCCGGTTGCTGTGGTTCTCCACCGTGGCCACTGCCATCGGCAGTCAGCTGACCGCGGTGGCGGTGCCCAAGCAGATCTACGACATCACGCAGTCATCCGGGTGGGTCGGGGTCGCCGGCGGTGTCGGCCTGGTGCCGCTGTTGGTGTTCGGCCTGTGGGGTGGGGCGATCGCCGACGCGGTCGACCGGCGCACGGTGATGCTGGTCAGCAACATCGGCGTCGCGGTGACGTCCGCGCTGTTGTGGGCCCAGGCCGCGAGCGGGCTGAACTCGGTCGCGGCCGTCCTGGTGTTACTCGCACTCCAGCAGTCGTTCGTCGCGGTGAACATGCCGACACGGTCCGCGGCGATCGCGCGACTGGTGCCGATCGAGCTCGTGCCGACGGCCAACGCGCTGAACTTCACCACGACCACGTTCGGCATGGTCTTCGGTCCGCTGATGGCCGGGGCGCTGATCCCGGTGCTTGGCCTGTCGACGCTGTATCTGATCGACACGATTGCGCTGATTCTTGCCGCCCTCATGGTGTGGCGGCTGCCGAGAATGCCGCGTGCTGCGGAGGCCACCGGGCGCGCGGGCTTGCGTGACATCGCAGACGGCTTGCGCTACCTCGCCGCACGCAAGCTGCTGATGGTGTCGTTCCTGGTCGACATCATCGCGATGGTCGCGGGCATGCCGCGCGCGCTGTTCCCCGAGATGGCCGAGACGACGTTCGGTGATCCGCCGGGTGGCGGGCCCGCGCTCGGGTGGCTGTTCGCCGCGATCCCGCTCGGCTCGGCCATTGTCGGGCTGTTCTCCGGCTGGTTCTCGCGCATGTCTCGCTCCGGAGCCGTCATCGCCGTCGCGGTCATCTGTTGGGGTCTGACCGTCGTCGGTTTCGGCTTGTCGACCTCGCTGTGGCTCGCGGTGCTGTTCCTGGCGCTCGGCGGTGGTGCTGACCTGGTCAGCGCGGTGCACCGCAGTTCGTTGCTGCAGCTGGAGGCCACCGACGAGATGCGTGGTCGCATGCAAGGCGTGTTCACCGTGGTCGTCGCGGGCGGTCCGCGGGTTGCCGACCTCGTGCACGGCTGGGGCGGCGCCGCGGTGGGGGCGGGCTTGGCCAGCGTCATAGGTGGGGTCCTGGTCGTCGTGTTGACGATCGCGGTCGTGGCGTGGCTGCCGAGCTTCTGGCGCTATCGCACGCCGGCCGCGAGCGCACGACCCGCCGACGAGGCGGCGGACGAACACCCGGCGGTGTCGACCAAGCAGGATTGACCGGCTGTGCGGGTCAAATCCCGTCGATGAATATCTCCACCAGCTTGCCGCGTGCCCCGAACGGATCCAGCCAAGACACCCAGGTCCTTCGGGCGTGCGGCAGGTGGACCATCTTGTGGTCGACGATCCGTCCACCGCGCGTGGTTATCAAGGCTGCTGCGGTGTGGTCGTTGTCGAGCCGGGTCGTGGTCTCGTACCTGAGGTGAGCGGTCAGTTCCTGGGTGAGCCGGGGAGCGTCGTTCTCGGTAGGTGTCGTGATGACCGTGAGGGTGCCGATCTGCTTGTTCTCCGGCCGCCTTCGGATGACGTCGACCCGGCCCTGCTTGCTGGGGTTCCGACTGCGCGACCGCGCCGGCGAAGCCACTCGTGTGGCCACGCGTTGCGCTTTCCCGAGAAGATCGCTTCCAAGAATTGCTCCGGCCTGGACAAAACGACGGCGTACGGCTGGATGCGGTCCGCCATGGCGAGATTCTGCGCTCCACTTGCCACTCGCCGCTGTCCGGGTCCTTGATCCGTTGAGCAGGGCGGAGGATTGTCGGCCGACGAACTGACGTCGCCTCTGCGCTGATCCTGGTCGTGGCTTCTGTTGATCGCATGTCAGCTGTGCCTGCGCATGAGTCAATGTCCGAGGAAGTGGCCCAGCATCTGCCAGCGGAAGCCGCCAGGGTCAATTCGGTCTACGAGCGTCATGGTGTCAGGAATCCCGCCCAGGTGGACCATTTTCTCGTCGGCGATCCGGCCCTTGTGGCTGATCACAAGGCTCTGCATGTCCGGGTCGCGCGAGACAGTGACCGGAGCATGGTGCGTCAGATGGGTAGCCAACGTCTGGGCCAGGCGGCGTGCGTCGTCTTCGGTCGGGGTCATGACGACCGTCAGTGCGGCGATACGTCCGTTCTCAGGCAGCGTCCTCAGCACGTCGACGCGTCCCTGCTTGCCCGACTGAAGGCGCTGAATCGCGCCGACGATCCACTGAATGAGAACTTCACAGCCGAGGAGAACCGAGAACATCAGCGCAACGGCCAGCCGAATCACCATTTCGAGCACCGTCAACGCGATCAAGAATAACGAGTAGGCGAAGCCCAGGGGCCAAAGAACGATGATGAGCAGGCCGAACGGAATTAGTTTCCAGGTGAACTCGTCGAGTGTCTCCTTCGGTTTGTCCGCGGTGTCCCCAGCTTCTTTGGAACCCCCGTTCTTCTTCAGCGGTGTTGGTGCCGGAGATGTTGGCCCGACTTCGCTGTAGCGCCTGGGTGTGAACCAAACGAGCGAAATTGGCTGGATACGCCGCCGCCATGGCGAAATACGGTGCTCGACCTGCCATTGCACACCGGCCGGATCCTCGACATGTAGAGCGGGGCGGAGAAGGGTCGGGCTGCGAATCTTCTTCGGCTCGGTATTGGTGCTGCTCGGGCTCGTCATGGGTGTGGCTCCCTGAGAAGTTTCTGCCGACGTAGATGAAACGGGCGTGCGGCATCACCGGAACAGACGGCGCCAGACGTCTGCGCGGGCGCTGCCGTCGGGGTCCAGACGGTCCGCAATGGTCAAGTTCTCGGCGCCCCCGCCCAGATGAACTGTCTTCACGTCAGTGATGTGCCCGTGGTGTCCGATGATGAGACTCTGTGCCTCGGGGTCGTCGCTGAGTTCGACCGGCGAGTGCTGCTGCAGATACGCGGCCAAGGCCTGAACGAGCTGACGTGCGTCGGCCTCGCTCTGCGTGGTGACAACCGTCTGAGCGGCGATGCATTTGTTTTCCGGAAGCGTACGGAGTACATCCACTCGTCCGCGCTTTTTGGGTGAGAGTCGGCTTATCGAGCCGACGATCCACTGCGCGAGCACTTCGATACCGAGGAAGACCGAAAGGATCAGGGCGACAGCCAGGCGGGCGGCTATGTCGACGACCATGAGTGCTAATACGAACATGCCGTAGAGCATCTCGAGTACCGCAATCAGAACTATTGTTATATAAGCGAGCCACGCGGGAAGCTTTTCCAGTCGATTCTTTCTCGGTCGCCGGATTTCCTGGGTCTTCTCGTCTTCGTCGCTCGGTGGCCTCGGTGCCGGTCGTTTCGGAGTGACCTCGCTGTAGCGACGCGGCATGAACCAGACAAAAGCGATCGGTTGAATTCGGCGTCGCCACGGCGAGATACGGTGCTCGACTTGCCACTCGACGCCATCTGGGGCCTGGACGCGGAGCGCAGGCCGCACCAGCGTCGGTCGCTTGACTTCGTGTGACCGCTCTGTTGTGGTCATTCCTCTTCCCACGTGAAGGTGTCGAAGATGTGCTTCGCCAAGCCGGCCACGTGTGACCAATCCTCCGCGTTGTTGCTGCTGACCTCGATAACCACCGTTTCTGGTAGGTGCGGTGCGGGGATCCACGCGCTGAGACTCCGGGTGGTCAGCGTGACCGGCCCGATCGGACTCTCGTGTCGGCCGGCGTGGCTGGTCTCGGTGACGATGCTCTCCCCGGCCGGGAGTGACACGCGCTCGAGACGGTCGAAACTATGAGTCGTTGAGAGCTTTTGCACCAGCTCCAATGCCTCGGACACTGCTTCGTGATCTGTCCGTTCAGTGAACAGATTCACCAGGACCATGATCGGGCGAGCGGCTTCCGGCGAACGGTAGAGCGCTGCCGATGTGTGCGTCGAACCCGCCACTGCGGCGGCCGTTCCGGTCGCCGCAAGCATGGCCGCGGTCTCCAGGCTGCCTTCGGTCAGTTCGCCCGGGTTCGGTACCCCGAGTGCGGCCTGCCACTCCTGCGCGAGCTCGACGAGACGCTCGGCGGATGGTTCGCTTTCTCTCGGTAACTCGACGAATCCTTCGGGTAAGGTCACCGAGAACGAAGGAACTTGCATGAGTCGGTTCGTCCTTAGTCGTCCGAGAACTTGTCTTTAGCGTATTCCGTTCCTAGTTTGATTCCTCCCGACTTCCCGGCCTGAGCGAGCGCGCCACCAATCATTCCGTCGGTCGAATAGGGCCCCTTGATCTCTTTGCCGAACCCCTTCGCAAAGAAGTTGGCAAGTTTGACGTTGTTCTGGTGTGCCTGCTTGGCGGCGTCGTGGACGATGTCGGAGATTCTTCCGCGGCCGAGGTTTCGAGCGAGATCTTTCGCGGCCGAGAAGTTGCCGGGTTGGAGTTTCTTGGCCAGGCCGGGTGAAATTTTTCTCAGCATGTTCTTGCCGGCGTCCTTTGCTGCGCCCATGGCGGCTTGACCGGCGGCTGTCTTCAATCCGGTGAGCGTCCGTCCGACTGTGCCGCCTTGGGCCATCGTGACTGTGATCTTGGATGCCTTCCCGGTGCTGGCGAGCTTGGTTGCTGCGCCGAGCCGGCCGCCGGGGACAGCCCCCAGGCCGTCCATGACGATGCTCATCGTCGAGATATCGGCCCCACCGGCCTTGGCCAGTAGTTTCGTGCCGGCCGCCAGGCCGCTGATACCTGCTGCGGCTGCGGCGGTCACGGCATTGACACCGGGAATGAATGAGGTGGCAAGCGCGAGAACTCCCATGGCGTTGCCGAGTACCGATAGGCACTCACCGAGTGTGGCCAGCGCGTCGGAGATGTCGGCGAGCAGGCCTTCGATGGTGTCGGCGACGTCGGAGAAGAAGTCACCGATGGCGTCGAACAAGCCGCCGATGTCGATCCACGGCGTGTCCGGAGCGATTTCGCGCGCCCTGTTGAGCGCAGCGGCGACCCGGACGGCCTCCTCGCCGTGGGACTCGAACAGGCGCCGTGCTTGCCGCCGGATCTCCTCGAGGCTGCGGTGTGCCTTCTCGACCTCGGCCTCGGCGGCTTGGAGCAAGCGCCGGGCGCGATCCAGTTCCGGGCCGATCGGGAAGCTGCGGTTCGCCAGGTCCAGGTCCGGGTTGGCTTGCGCCCGTTTCAACTCGCCTGCCGCCCTGGCGGCCTCCGCCTCCAGCGACGCGGCCTTCCGTTGCAGCTCGGCGAGATCGTCGGCCCAGCCGGACAGGGCGGTGGAAGCATCGGAGAACGACCGGTGCGCCTTGTCCAAATACTCCGGCAGGTCCTCGACCGTTTCCGAGAAGGCTTGCGCGGCGGAACCCGTCCAGATGCCTTCCGATTTGCCCAGGTTGACCAGGTCCGTGTGGGCCTCACCGAGGTCCCGAGCGATGGTGCCGAGGTTGTCCGCCAGCGTGTTGATCCGGTCGATGTTGCCGGGTGCCGGATCGAAGCCGAGGGCGGGAAATTCGCGCGCCATCAGTTCCCCTCCAGGCGCTGCTGAATGATCGAGCTCCCGGGGTCGGGCCCGATGCTGCTCGCCACATAGCCCTGATCCCCACCGCCGAGCGTGTCCCGGACGCCCTCGTCCAGCTCCTGGTAGACCTTCAACGCTTTCCGTAAGCCGTCGACGATGTCCCCGGTGAGATCGCTGATCTCGTCGATGCCGTCTTCCCAGTCGTCCTGGAATTCCTCGGCCGCCTTGTCCAGGTGCGGATGACCGAGGTCGGTGAAGCTCGCGTCCCGCAACTGATCGGTGGCGCGGGTCATGCGTTCTTCCGCATGTTCCAACGTGTGCACCAAGTGGCGCACCTCGGACAAATCGATGCTGAACCCGCCAGACATGAAACCCCCTGGTTCCTCCCTCCGGCGGCGAGGACAACACACCGACACTGCGGCTGCAACCGGATCCGGAAAACTCAGCCCGGAAGGGTCGCGGACAGCGGTACGAGGTTCACTCAGAGTGGTTCAACCAGGTCACAGGCGCCGAAAATCGATCGGGTCGACGTTCGCGTCCGCCGATACTGAGCAGCGTGAAGCGCAAGCAGCAGGGCTATGTGGTCTGGACGGCATCCCGGGAGTGGTCGCCGTCGAGGCGGAGCCGCAGGCTGCTTGCATTGCCGTGGCGGGTCGTCGACGCGATCCGGATGAACCGACGTGTCGTTCCCGGCATTCACATCTACGTCCTGGCTGCCGTGGTCGGGTTGGGGCTCGGGCTCGCCTCGGCCTTCGCGCTCGACTGGCCCTGGTGGCCTTTTCCCCTCGGCGCGCTAGCGCTGACAGTTGTCGTCTCCGCGGCCACGGCATTCACCTCGCCCGTGACGCGCAGCTACACGATGGAGGAATTGCACACCGTCATGTCGGCCGTTTCTTCCGATTACCACGAGCGGCGCCGCGCCGAATACGCGAAACGATTCACGACCGCCGACGTTCCGCTGTACGGGCTGGAGCCGGCATGGCGTGGACTGCGATATTTCGACACTCTGATCGACGACACCAGACAGTTCACGTGCTGGGGCCTGACTCACCGACGCGACGACGACGCCGAGCTCGAAGTCATGACCTGTCGCACGGAGCAGACCCGGGCACAAGTGATCGACGAGATCTGGCTGAGCCGGGCCGACGAGGAGTTCGCCACGCTGCCGGAGCGAACCGACGTCACCTGGGAGGCTCTCCCGGTCGAGGTCGACGGTGAGCAGTACGAGTTCGCCCTGCTGGCGGGTTCGACCGAGTGGTGGGCGTACCACAACATCGGCGGTCAGGGGATCGTTTTGCACGGCAGGCAGGGTTTCCCGCGTGCGGGCATCCGGCTCGCCCGCATGCGGGATCTCGGGCCTTACCTCAGCGGGCACGCCGAGATGGAGCGCCGGCTCACCGAACAGTGAGCGCCGCCGGTCGGCCAGGTCTTCAGTGAGCGCCCGGAGGACAACGCCGGTCGACGAGGTCTTGCACGCGCGAGTGCCGAACAGAGCGAGCGGACCAGGCCGCCGGGGACAACGCGCCGGGGCAAGGGTCGGGAACGCCCGTGCCGGGCGAGCAGAGGCGGCTCGCGAACCCCGAAGGAGCCGTCAGGACGACTTGCGCAGTTCCCGCGCGATCACCAACCGCTGAATCTGGTTGGTGCCCTCGAAGATCTGCGGCACCTTCGCCTCGCGCATGTACCGCTCCACCGGGAAATCGCGCGTGTAACCCGCGCCGCCGAGGACCTGCACCGCGTCCGTGGTCACCTTCATGGCGTTGTCCGTCGCGACCAGCTTGGCGATCGACGCCTGCCGCGCGAACGGAAGCCCACGATCCCGGCGCCGCGCAGCTTCCAGGTAGGTCGCTCGCGCCGACTCCACCGCGGCCGCCATGTCCGCGAGCATGAACTCCACCGCCTGGAAGTCGATGATCGGCTGACCGAACTGCCGACGCTCACGCGCGTACGCCAACGCCTCGTCCAGCGCCGCCTGCGCGAGGCCGACCGCGCACGCGGCGATCCCGAGTCGTCCGGACGCCAGCGACTCCAGCGCGATGCGCAGGCCCTGACCTTCCTCGCCGATCCGGCGTTCCGCCGGAACCCGCGCGTCGTCGAAAATCATCTGTGCGGTGGTGGAGCCGGTCAAACCCATCTTCTTCTCCGGCTCGGCAGCCGAAAGGCCTTCGGTGTCCGCGTCCACCAGCAGGCACGTGATGCCCTTACCGCCGTCCGGTGACGTGCGCACCATCGTGGTGTAGAAATCCGCCTCGCCGCCGTGCGTGATCCAGGCCTTCGTGCCATTGATCACATACTCGTCGCCGCTACGCACTGCGCGGGTGGACAGTGCCGCCGCGTCCGACCCGGCATGGCTCTCCGACAAGGCGTAGGCGCCCAGTAGTTCACCACCCAGCATGGCCGGGAACCACTTGTCACGCTGTTCATCAGTGCCGTAGTGCGCCAGCGCGAAGCACGACATGGTGTGCACGGACAATCCGACGCCCATCGACATCCACGCCGTGGCGATCTCCTCCAGCACCTGGAGGTAGACCTCGTACGGCACGTCTCCGCCGCCCCAACGCTCCGGGTAAGGCAGCCCGAGCAGGCCAGACTTGCCGAGCAAGCGGAACTTCTCGCGCGGGAACCGCCCCTGCTCCTCGTACTCGGCGGCCAGTGGGGCCAACTCCTCGCGGGCGATCTCGCGCGCCAGCGACACCAGATCCTCGGCCTCGGTGGAGGGGAGCAGACGCTCGGCAGGCATGGACGGGTTCCTCCGATTTGATGCGAACAGCTGCTCACTTAAGACTACCGAGCGGCACCCGTCCGACACAGCCCAGGCGGGCGAGTGAGGTCGATCACCCGAACGGCCAGTGATGGTGGTGACGCAAAGTCGTCAGCGTGCTGCATAAACCGGCGTGAGTCGGATAGGTTAGGGCCGAATCCCCAATCCACGTGAGAGGACCACCCATGTCCGACGCCGCAGCCAAGCCGAGCAGCGCAGAGACAGCGACGCTGCGAGTACCGGGTGGCGAGCATGAGATGCAGATCGTGCCGGCCGTGGAAGGTGCTTCCGGCATCGACCTCGGCAAGTTGCTGGCCTCCACCGGGTACATCACCCTGGACCCCGGATTCGTTAACACCGGGGCGGCATCGTCTGCGATCTGCTACATCGACGGCGACGCGGGGATCCTGCGCTACCGCGGTTACCCGATCGAGCAGCTCGCCGAGAAGTCGTCGTTTATGGAAGTGTCGTACCTGCTGATCTACGGCGAACTTCCCACCGCCGAGCAGCTCGAGTCGTTCACCGACCGCGTCCAGCGGCACACGCTGCTGCACGAGGACCTCAAGCGGTTCTTCGACGGCTTCCCGCGCGACGCGCACCCGATGCCGGTGCTGTCCAGCGCGGTGTCCGCGCTGTCGACCTTCTACCAGGACTCCCTCGACCCGTTCGACGCCGAAGCCGTCGAGCTGTCCACCGTGCGTCTGCTGGCGAAGTTGCCGACCCTGGCCGCGTACTCGTACAAGAAGTCGATCGGCCAGCCGTTCCTGTACCCGGACAACTCGCAGAGCCTGGTGCAGAACTTCCTGCGGATGACCTTCGGACTGCCCGCGGAGCCCTACGAGGCGGACCCCGAGGTCGTCAAGGCGCTGGATCTGCTGTTCATCCTGCACGCCGACCACGAGCAGAACTGTTCGACGTCCACCGTGCGGCTGGTCGGTTCGTCCGAGGCGAACCTGTTCGCCAGCATCTCGGCGGGCATCAACGCCCTGTTCGGCCCGCTGCACGGCGGCGCCAACCAGGCGGTGCTGACCATGCTGGAAGGCATCCGCGACGACGGTGGCGACGTCGACCGGTTCGTCAGCCGGGTCAAGAACAAGGAGAAGGGCGTACGCCTGATGGGCTTCGGCCACCGGGTGTACAAGAACTACGACCCGCGCGCCAAGATCATCAAGCAGACCGCCGACGAGATCCTCAACAAGCTCGGCAAGAACGACGAACTGCTCGATCTGGCCGTCCGGCTGGAAGAGCGCGCGCTGTCCGACGAGTACTTCATCGAGCGCAAGCTGTACCCGAACGTCGACTTCTACACCGGCCTGATCTACCGGGCGCTCGGCTTCCCGACCGAGTACTTCACCGTGCTGTTCGCCCTCGGCCGGTTGCCGGGCTGGATCGCGCACTGGCGGGAGATGATGAACGACCCGGCGCGCAAGATCGGCCGTCCACGGCAGGTCTACACCGGTTACGGCAAGCGCGACTACGTTCCGATCGAGCAGCGCTGACGCAGCCTTCACCCAGGCCCGCGGAATCTCCCGAGCGAGATCCGCGGGCCTTCGTGCGTCGGGAAGCAGGCATCGCGTGAGCGGGCCTTCGTGGGTCTGCCGGCGAGCCGTGTGACGTGTCGGCGGACTCTCCTGCGTCTGGAGCGGCGCACACGGGGCCTGGCTGCCCTTCGGGCGGCTAGAGGCGAGCCCCGCGCAGCGCGTCCCGCACCCGCATGCGGCTGCCGGTGTGCAGCACCGCGTTGTGGTAGACGCGGCCCCCGAGCCAGGTCAGGGCCGCGACCGTCGCCAACGTGACCACCAGCGACACGGCAATCTCCCAACCGGCCACCTGCCCTGCGGTGATGCGCCCCGGCATGACCACGGGGGACAGCAGGGGGATGTGGGACATCGTCACCACGCCGCTGCCGTTCGGGTTCTGCAGCATCAGGTTGAGGCCGACGACGAACCCGATGGTCAGCACCATGGTCACCGGCGTGGTCACCGACTGCACATCCTCCTGCCGGGACACCAGCGAGCCTGCCGCGGCGAAGATCGTGGCGTACAGCAGGAAGCCGACGAAGTACCAGACCACGCCCCAGACCAGGGCGCTCACGGCGACGCCGGACAGGGTCACCACGCCGCTGGCCATCGCCATGACCAGGCCGACACCGGCCACGATCATCAGTTGCGCGAGCCCGACCGCGCCGATTCCGATGACCTTGCCGAGCAGCAGCTGCCACGGTCGCACGGTGGCCAGCAGGATCTCCACCACCCGGCTGGCCTTCTCCTCCACCACGCCCTGGGCGACCATCGTTCCGTACGTGCTGATGGCCATGAACAGCAGAAACACCATGACCAGGCCGATGCCCAGGCGTTGCCCGTGCTCGGCGCCCGCCGGCTCGATCGTGCTGACGGCGACGTCGGCCTGGCCCGCCTGGGCGAGCACTTCCTGCGGGTCCGTGACGCCTGCCTTGGCCAGCTCTCCGGCGAGAATCTGCTGCCGCGACAGCTCGGTCAACGCGGTCCGCAGCCGCGAGTCCAGCTCGGCCCGCACCAGTACCTTGAGTTCGGCCGGATTGCCGTACACCACCGCGTCCAGCTCGTCGGCCTCGAGCTTGGCGCGGCCCTGCGCCTTGTCGGTGACCACGCTGGTGTGCACGTCGAGGCCCACCTGCTCGCCGGCGACCTGCAGGGGACCGGCGAGATTGGACGCCTGGCCGCTCAGCCCGACATCGGTGCGCGCGGCGTCGGTGAAGATCGACGCCTGCAGCAGGAGATAACCCACGAGCACGGCGATGATCACCGCGGTCGACAGCACGAACGAGCGGGTACGCAGCCGGGTGTTCAGCTCGCGCCGGGCGACCAGCCGGACAGCGGTCAGCGGAGCGACTTCGTCACGCATCGACCCTCCCGCCGGTCTCGTCGGCCACCACACTTCGGAACAGCTCGGCCAGCGACGGACGATGCCGGGTGAAGCCGGTGACCGGTCCGGTGGCGAGAGCAGCCTGCAACACCGCCTGGTCGTCGGCCCCCGCGGCGAGTTTCAGCAGCGTGCGTGGTGGCCGCTCCTCGACGACTGTCACACCGGGCACGTCGTTCGCCCAGCCCGGCTCCGCCTCCGGGGCGACGATCTCCAGCTGCGTCTCGGCCGACGAGGTGAGTTCCTCGATCGACCCGACGGCCACCATGCGGCCGTTGGCGATGATGCCGACCCGGTCGCACAACCGCTCGACCAGATCGAGCTGGTGGCTGGAGAAGATCACCGAGACGCCGCCGGCGGCTTGTTCGCGCAGCACCTGGCTCATCACGTCGACCGCGACCGGATCGAGCCCGGAGAACGGCTCGTCCAGCACCAGCAGGTCCGGCTCGTGCACCAGAGCGGCCGCCAGCTGGACCCGCTGCTGATTGCCCAGGCTGAGTTTCTGCACCTCGTCCTGGCGTCGGTGGCTCAGATCGAGCCGCGCCAGCCAGCGTTGGGTCGCGGCCTGTGCGTCCGCGCTGCTCATGCCGTGCAGTTCGGCCAGGTAGACCAGCTGGTCGGCGACCTTCATCTTCGGATACAGACCGCGCTCCTCCGGCATGTAGCCGATCCGGGTGCGCACCGCCCGCGTGATCGGCTCCCCGTCGAAGATCACCTCACCGGAGTCCGGGGTGAGCACGCCGAGCACGATCCGCATCGTCGTGGTCTTGCCTGCGCCGTTGCTGCCCACGAACCCGAACAGCTCGTCCGGCCGCACCTCGAAGCCCACGTCGTGCAGCGCGACCACCGAGCCGAAGCGCTTGTGCAGACCCTTGATGGCCAGCGTGTGCTCGGGCACGGCGTCCTCCCCGGTGAGCCCAGGCAAACATGGGGTGTCGCGGGCAATGATCGCCTACGACGACCGAACGGCCGTCGTGGGGTCGGCCAGTTGGCGGCAGGGGTACCGACGACAAGCGGGAGGCGAGCCGTGCCCGCCTCCCGCTCGCTCCGCTTGCCTGCGGCTACTTCACCGTCTCGATGTTCAGCGTCCCGTCGGCGTGCTGCGCCCGGATCCGCTTCTTGTCGAACTTCCCGACCGAGGTCTTGGGCACCTCGTCGATGAACGTCCAGTACTCCGGCAGCTGCCACTTGGCGACCTTGTCGACGAGGAATTCCCGCAGCTCGGCAGCGGTGACCGACTCGCCTTCCTTGACCACCACGGCCACCAGCGGCCGCTCGTCCCACTTCTCGTCCGGGATGCCGACGACCGCGGCCTCGGACACCGCGGGATGCGCCATCACGTGGTTCTCCAGCTCCACCGACGAGATCCACTCACCGCCGGACTTGATGACGTCCTTGGCCCGGTCGGTCAACGTCAGGAATCCGTCCGGGGTGATGTGCCCGACGTCGCCGGTGCGCAGCCAGCCGTCGTGGAACTTCTCCGGGTCGGGGTCGCGGTAGTAGGCCGCCGCGATCCACGGGCCCGCCACCTCGAGCTCGCCGACACTCTTGCCGTCCCACGGCAGCTCGTTGCCCTGGTCGTCGACCAGTCGCGCCTGCACGCTGGCGGGGAAGCGGCCCTGGGTGTACCGGTAGGCCCACTCCTGCTCGCCGGTGGCCTCCGCGGGCGGCCGAGCCACGCTGCCCAGCGGCGACGTCTCGGTCATGCCCCAGGCGTGCAGCACCGGCACGTTGTGCTTCTCCATGAACGCGTGCATCAGCGACGGCGGCACCGCCGAACCGCCGACGACGACTTCCCGCAGGTGGGAGATGTCCTGTGGGTTCTGGTCGAGGTACTGCAGCAGGCCCTGCCACACGGTGGGAACCGCGGCGGCGTGCGTGGGCTTCTCCGCCGCCAGGATCTTGGCGATCGGCTCCGGCTGCAGGAACCGGTCCGGCATGACCAGCGACGAACCGGACATGAACGCCGCATACGGCAGACCCCAGCTCATCGCGTGGAACTGCGGCACGATCGCCAGCGTCTTGTCCGCCTGCGACAGCGCCATGCCGTCGGCGGCGCAGACCTGCATCGAGTGCAGCCAGATGGAGCGGTGGGAGTACACCACGCCCTTCGGGTCACCGGTGGTGCCGGACGTGTAGCACATCGCGGCCGCGGTGTTCTCGTCGAACGTGGGCCAGTCGAACTCCTCCGGCTGGGCGGACAGCAGATCCTCGTAGCCGTGCACCTCGACGCCTTCCGGTGCCTCCACCGTCGCCGGATCGCCGTTGGCCACCACCACGTGCCGCACCGTGGTGAACTGCGAGAGCTGCTTGTTCAGCAGCGGCACCAGGGTCCCGTCGACGATGATCACGTAGTCCTCTGCGTGGTTGACCACGTAGATGAGCTGCTCGGGGAACAACCGGATGTTCAGCGTGTGCAGCACCGCGCCCATGGACGGCACCGCGAGGTAGGCCTCGAGATGCTCGTTGTTGTTCCACATGAACGTGCCGACCCGCTGGTCACCGTCCACGCCGAGCTGACGCAACGCGTGCGCGAGCTGGGCTGCTCGGCGGCCGATCTGCGCATACGTCGCCACGCGCGATTCGCTGCCGGTCCACGTGGCGACCGTGCTGGTGCCGTGCACGCTCGACCCGTAGCGCAGCAACTGTCCGATGGACAGCGGCACGTCCTGCATAGTTCCGAGCATCGCCTTTGCCTCCCGAACGATCGTTTCCGTGCGGCGAGCCTAGCCCTGGTTTGGCTGCCTCAAAAGGGGGTAAACCGGGTGGTCAGGAGGGTTAAAACCGCTCGTCGGCATGGCGTGTCGGTTGCGCTGCCAGCGCATTCGTGGCGTTTACTTGGGGCAGCGCACCGGCCCGGGGCACACGTCAGCGGCACACCGCCGCATCCGGGCGGGTGAAACTGGATAGGAAGGATTAGTACGTTGGCTCTGCCTACGTTGACTCCCGAGCAGCGCGCCGAAGCGCTGGCCAAGGCCGCAGAGGCCCGGAAGGCGCGGTCGGAACTGCTCGCGTCGATCAAGTCCGGCAAGCAGAGCATCGAGAAGGTGCTCAAGGCTGCCAAGGACGACAAGACCATCGGCAAGACCAAGGTCGCTCAGCTGCTGAAGGCGGTACCCGGCCTCGGCGCGGTGAAGGTCGCCAACCTGATGGAGCAGGCAGGCATCGACAAGGACCGGCGGGCCGCGGGCCTGGGTCAGCGGCAGCGCGAGGCGCTGCTGAACGCGCTGAAGTAAGTCGGACCGGCTCCGTCGCTGCGGGTGCGCGTCCGGCCCTGGCCAGGCGCGGCCTGTCGGCACGCTCGCCGTTGCCCCGGTCACTTGCGGCCGGGACGGCAGTCGGCAGCGTGACACAATCGGGTGGTGACCGATACCGCGCGCGCTGAGGCAACCGATCCGGCCGACTTACTGGACGGTTACCGAGCGGGCGAGTTCGCATTCGTCACGCCGGAGCGCACGGTGCTGGCCGCGGGCGTCGACCGCGAACTGACCGGCACCGATGTGTTCGCGCTGGACGAAGCGCTGCCCGAGGAGTTCGCCACGGCGGCGACACCGGTCGCGGTCGGTGTGCTGCCGTTCTCCGACAGCGCTCCGGCGCGGCTGGTCGTTCCGAGCCACATCCGATCCACTGGTCCGGCGCACGCCGCCATGGCGCGCAAGCCTGACCGCGTGCTGGGTACCCCGGTCCGCATGACCGCGGTCCCGTCGGAGCAGCAACACCAGCAGGCGGTCGCCGAAGCGGTGCGCCTGCTGCGCGAGGGGCAGCTGCACAAAGTGGTGCTCGCTCGCGCGCTCGACGTGGAGTTCCCCGCTCAGGTCGATCCCGCGTTCGTGCTGCACAACCTGGTGTCCGGCAATCCGAGCGGGTTCACGTTCGCGGCCCCGCTGCCTGGCCCACGCGCGGCGACGCTGGTGGGTTCGTCGCCGGAGCTGCTGGTGCGACGCGTCGGGAACCGAGTTTTCGCACATCCTCACGCCGGCACGGCGCCGCGCTCGAACGACCCGGTCGAGGACGCGAGGAACGCCGAGCGCCTGGCGGCCTCGAGCAAGGAGCGCACCGAGCACTCCCTGGTGGTCGAGGCCGTGGTGGAGGGTTTGCGGCCGTTCTGCCGACGGATGACCGTACCGTCCGAGCCGTCGTTGACCTCGACTCCTGCGGTGTGGCATCTCGGCACGATGATCACCGGGGAGTTGTCCGATTCGGGAACGGACGCCAGTGCGCTCCGGCTGGCCGCTGCCTTGCACCCGACGCCTGCCGTGTGCGGGACGCCGACCGAAGCGGCGCGTGGGCTGGCGGAGAAGCTGGAGCCGTTCGCCCGTGACTACTACGCGGGCGCCGTCGGCTGGGTGGACGCCGCGGGCGACGGAGAGTGGGCGGTCAGTATCCGCTGCGCCGAGGTCGACGGCCGGACGATGCGCCTCTATGCCGGTGGCGGGATCGTTGCCGCCTCGGACCCGGCGGCTGAGCTCGCCGAGACCTCGGCCAAGTTCGCCACGCTGCTGCGCGCCATGGGGATCAACTCAGCGGTCTGAAGTCGGCTGACCGCCACCACTGCTGGGTGACGGCCAATCCGTTCGGCGTGAGTGCGGCCACCGCGGCGGCATAGCCAGGGCCGCACTGCAGGTCCACCAGGGCCGTACTGGCCGGCTGCACAGCGTCGTGGGCGCTGCCGACCACAGCCGGCTGTTGGCCAGGCGGTGTGAGCGTGACGCTTTTCAGCGGGATCTTCAGACCGAGTCCGGTCGCCTTCATCACCGCTTCCTTGCGTGCCCAGTAGGTGAAGAAGACGTCCGCTCGGTCAGCCTCCGGCAGCGCCGCGACCGTGGTGTACTCGGCGTCGGAGAGCACGTATCGCAGCAGATCGTCGCCGCTGTTGCGTGTCGTCGCCTCGACATCCAGCCCGACCGGTGTGCCGGAGCTGACCGCCAACCCGACCCGGTCCCCGGCGTGGCTGATCGACAGCTCGAGATCACTGTCGGGTACGCGTGGTTTGCCGTGCGGGCGGCCGCAGTCCGGACACGTTGCGTCGAGTTCCACGTCGGCCGGCGCGATTCCCAAGCGCCGGCCGAGGACAGTTCTGGCAAGCACCCGGCCGGTCAGAAAGCGGTCGCGGTCCTCGGCTTTCCGGTACGCGTCGAACCTGGTGCGCTCGACCGGAGTGAGCAGCGCAAGCCAGGCGTCGTCCGCGGGCAGGGGCGTTGCCCACCACACATCACACTCCACGGGGCCTGGCACGCTGTTAAGTTACGCGCCAGGAACCCAGCGGAAACCGGGAGGGCTGATGGCTGATCTGAAGGGCCGAGTCGCAGTGGTCACCGGCGCGGCGCGCGGCATCGGTGCGGCGACCGCGCAGCGTCTTGCCGCTGACGGGGCGGCGGTCGCGGTGCTGGACCTCGACCCTGCTGCGGCCGAGCCGACCGTCTCGGCGATCACGCAAGCGGGCGGCAAGGCGATCGCCGTCGGCGCCGACGTCAGCGACGAGGACGCGGTCAACAGCGCGCTGGAGCGGGTCGCCGACGAGCTGGGCCCGGTCGGTGTGCTGATCAACAACGCGGGCGTGACCAGGGACAACCTGTTGTTCAAGATGTCCACGCAGGACTGGGACATGGTCATGGGCGTGCACTTGCGCGGCGCGTTCCTGTGCAGCAGGGCGGCGCAGAAGTACATGGTCGAGCAGAAGTGGGGCAAGATCGTCAACACGTCGAGCGTCTCGGCGCTCGGCAACCGCGGTCAGGCCAACTACTCGGCGGCCAAGGCGGGCCTGCAGGGCTTCACCCGCACGCTGGCCATCGAGCTCGGCCCGTTCGGCATCAACGTCAACGCGGTCGCGCCGGGCTTCATCGCCACCGAGATGACCGACGCCACCGCGAAGCGCCTCGGCCTGGAGCCGGAGAAGCTGCGGGAGGAGACCGCCAAGGTGACGCCGCTGCGGCGGGTCGGCGCTCCGCAGGACATCGCCAACGTCGTGTCGTTCCTGTGCAGCGAGGACGCCTCGTTCGTCACCGGTCAGACGATCTACGTCGACGGCGGCCGCAAGCTGTAACGCTCCCGGCTCGCGGGTCGGCTCGGTACGCCGGCCCGCGCGCCGTCAGGGCCGCGCCACGATCACAACCCAAGGATCGTGAGCTGTGACATCGGCCGCGCGTCAGACCGGTGTGCACCGGTCGACGACGGCCCCGTTCGACGCGCGTCGGGTCCGAACGGCGCACGCGCAGGCTGTCAGACCGCGAACGGCGCACGTGCGGACGGACACCGCGAATCGCGCCACGCGCGGCCACCACACCGCGAACGGCGCACATGCGGGTCGTCAGACCTTGGTGCCCCACGTGTAGCGGACGATGGTGCGGCAGCGCTCCATGTCCGGCTCCGGCGGGTTCGGCCCCGCTCCGGCCGCCCGCAGCGTCAGCGTGGCGTAGCGGGAACCGAGCTCGCGCAGCGTGAGCGGGCCGCGCGGGGAGTACCAGCGCGCCACGCCGCTGCACATCTCCAGCAGCGCGCGCCGGGTGATGCCGTGCTCGTCGGGCAGGAAGACACCTGCTTGCTGTCCCTCGTCCAGCGCCTCGGCCCAGAGCCCCTCGTAGGCGTCGCGCTGCTTGATGATGCGCCGTCGTAGCTTCGGCGACAGCGCGCGCAGCTCGTTGTCCACCACCGCGGTCTCCTTGGCTTGCGCGGCGTGCGCGATGGCGTGCAGCGCGGCCAGCCTGCCGAGCTTCTCCTGCGGGTCCTGCACGTCGGTCGTCGCCAGCATCGCCGCGGACAACAACCGCTCCAGGCAGTCCCACATGATGTCGGCGAGCAGCTCTTCCTTGGTGCCCATGTAGTGGTAGAGGCTGGCCGAGGAGAGCTTGGCCGCTTCGGCCAGCTCGCGGATGCCGACGCCGTGGTAGCCCTTGGCGGCGAACAGCCGCACCGCCGCTTTGCGGACCCTGGTGTGGGTGGAGTTCACAGCCACGACCGCGCCACCCTGTCGTACACGCCGGCCAGCGGTTCGGCCGACCGCAGCTGTCCTTTGGCCACTCGCTCGGATGCTGTCATGGGTAAGTCGTCGACCACCTTCCAGTAGCGCGGCACCTTGAAGTAGGCGAGCTTTCTCGCGCAGTGTTCGGCCAGTTCGTCCGGGCTCGGATCAGCACCGTCCGCCGGGACGACCAGCGCCTTGACTTCTTCGCCGCGAATGTCGTCCGGTACGCCGATGACCGCGGCAAGCCGTACGTCGGGGTGCTGCAGCAACGCTCGTTCGACCTCGTCGGCGGAGATGTTCTCCCCGCTGCGGCGGATCATGTCCTTGGTGCGGCCGACGTAGAAGATGCGGCCGCGGTCGTCCATCCTGGCCAAATCACCGGTGTGGAACCAGCCGTTGCGGAACGCTCGCGCGGTGTCCTCCGGGCGGTGGTAGTAACCCAGCATCAGGCCGACGCCGCGGATCGCCAGCTCACCGGTCTCGCCACGGGGGAGTGGCTGGTCGTCGTCACCGAGGATGACCACGTCCCGGCCGGGCACCGGGCTGCCGATGCAGCCGCTGCCGACCAGTTCGTCGTGATCTTCCGGCCGCATGCGGATATCCGCCCCGGTCTCGGTCATCCCGAACGCCTCGAACCACGGCACGCCCCACCGCTGTTCGAGCTCGGCGTGCAGTTCGCGGGGGATGGCCGAAGCGTGGACGGCCCGCACGCGGTGCTTCTTGTCCTCGGGCGACGGCGGCTGGCGCAGCAGCAGGGTGGGCATCATGCCCAAGCAGTAGAACCAGGTCACGTCGTGCTCGCGCACCTTGGCCCAGAACGTCGACGGGTGGAAGCGGTCCAGCACCACCAACCGCGCGCCCGCGGCCAGCCCGAGGGCGACGTGCCACTGCGGGTCGATGTAGTGAAACGGCTGCGCGGTCAGCATGACGTCATCCGAGCCGATCGTCGGGTGCTCGGTGATCATGCCACGGGCCAGTGTGGTCCAGTACCGATGCGGCAGCACACAGCCCTTCGGGGCGCCGGTCGTGCCCGAGGTGTACTGAATGTTCACCGGCCGCTCGCCGGCGGGAGTGGGGAACTCGGGCGTCGGCTTCCCGGCCGGCAGCTCCGCCGCGGTCAGCACCCGCGCGTCGCCCGCGTCGGGGGCGATCCGGCGCAGCATGTCGGCGAATTCCGGCTCGCAGATCACGACCCGGGCGCCGGAGTCGGACAGCACGTGCGCGCCGTCGAGCTCGCGGTAGTTGATGTTCACCGGCACCATCGCCGCGCCGAGCTTGGCGGTGGCGAGCCACAGCAGGGGGAAGTCCGGACCGTTGCGCAGCATCAGCGCCACCCGGTCGCCCGGCGCGACACCGAGACCGGCGAGCGCACCGGCCAGCTCGTCACTGCGGGCGTTGACCTCGGCGAACGTCAGCGAGCGCGGCGTGCCGCCGGTGTCGAAGACCCACGCGGTCCGGTCCGGCCACAACTCGGCGGCCCGGACCGTCAGCCGGGTCAGGTCGTCGATGCGGTCCAACGCGCTCACGCCGACCCCCGGGCACGGAAGCGGGCGGAGGACTCGGCGACCTCGGCGGCCGTGTCGGTGATCAAGGCGTGGGCGACCTCCAGCTCCAGCGCGGGCTCCAGGGCCGAGTCGATGCCGGAGTCGAGCGCCCGCTTGGCCAGCGTGACCGCGTACGCGGGCTTGTCCGCGATGGCCCGAGCCCACTGCAGCGCGGCCGCGCGGGCATCCGGCACCACGGCGTTGACCAGCCCGAGACGGCCCGCCTCCGCGCCGCTGATTCGCTCCCCGAGCAGGAGCAGTTCCTTGGCCTTCAGCGGTCCGACGAGCAACGGCAGCAGGCGGGAGACGCCCCCGGTGACGCTCAGGCCCAGCCCGGCTTCGGGGAACGAGAACTGGGCGTCATCCGTGGCGAGGACCAGGTCGCAGCCGAGGGCGAACTCCGCCCCGGCGCCGATGGCATAGCCGTGCACCGCCGCGATGACCGGTTGCGGTAGCTCACGGATGCGGCGAGTCACCTGCTGGATGCGTTCGATCCTGCGCCGGGAGTCCCCGCCTGCCTGCGGTTCTTTCAGGTCGTGCCCGGCGCAGAACGCGCGGCCGGCGCCTGCCAACACCACCGCGCGGGCTTCGCTGGCCGCCACCTCGTCCAGCACGGCCAGCAGATCGTCCACCAGAGCTGGGACGACGGCGTTCAGCCGTTCGGGTCGGTTGAGGGTCACCACCGCAACGCCGTCGAGCATCTCGAGCGTCACGGTGCGCGTCGTCGGAACCGCCATGCCTGCAGAGTCTAGCTTCACGATCGATCGATCGATAGGCTTTCTGGTCATGCGGGTTGACGTGGTGTACACCGGGGCGCGGGTGCTCAGCGGGGCGGACTTCCGCCCGGTCGACGCCGTGGCCGTGCACGGCGGCCGGGTGGTGGCGCTCGGCGCGGAAGCGGTGGAGATCGAGGCGAACAAGCGCATCGACCTTTCCGGCGCGGTGGTCGTGCCGGGCTTCCACGACGCGCACAACCACATGGCCTGGTACGGCATGGAGAAGACCGCGCTCGATCTGAGCGAGCGGACGTGCCGCCGCGTCGACGACGTCTACGCGGCGGTGGCGGAAGCTGCGGGGAAGCAGCCGCCGGGCAGCTGGATCATCGGCAGCGGCTACGACCAGAACAAGCTCGTCGGCGGTCATCCGACGGCCGAGGGGCTCGACCGCGTGGCAGGCGAGCACCTGGTCCGGCTCGGGCACACGTCCGGGCACATGTGCGTGGTCAACTCGGCCGTGCTGCGACAGCTGGACCTGGACCACGTCCCCACCGGCGGCGACGTGGTGCGCGACGAGAGCGGCCGCCCGACCGGACTGCTGCGGGAGCAGGCACAGCGGTTGCTCGACCCGCTCCGCTACCCGGTGCCGCTGGACGACATCGCCCGCGGCATCGCGCTGGCGAGCAAGCAGTACCTGTCCGAAGGCATCACCAGCGTGCAGGAAGCGGGCATCGGGCGCGGCCTGGTCGGCAACAGCCCGATCGAGCTGGCCGCGTATCAGCAGGCCAGGGAAGCCGGGCAGCTCGGGGTTCGCACCACGCTCATGGTGGCCGCACAGTCATTGCACGCGCTGCAGCACGCGCAGGCCGACGACGTCAGCTTCGGCCTGGACCTGGGCATCCGCACCGGCTTCGGCGACGACTGGCTCCGCATCGGGCCGATGAAGCTGTTCTCCGACGGCTCGCTGGTCGGCCGGACGTGCGCCATGCACGAGCCGTTCGACGGCGAGCCGGACAACCGCGGCTACTTCCAGATGCCTGAGGAGGACATCGCGGACACGATCCGCGCAGCCCACCGGTCGGGCTGGCAGATCGCCACACACGCCATCGGCGACCGAGCGGTCAGCGTGGTCCTGGACGCCTATGCCGCAGCGCTCGCCGACTTCCCGCGGCGCGACCATCGGCATCGCATCGAGCACTGCGGCGTGATCGACGATGCCGAGCTGGCCCGACTGGCCGAGATGGACATCATTCCGGTCCCGCAGGGCCGGTTCGTCAACGAGATCGGCGACGGTATGCGCGCCGCGCTCGGGCCGTCGCGCGTTGACCGGTGCTACCGCCAGCGCAGCTTCCTCGACGCGGGTTGTGTCGTCCCCGGCAGTTCGGACCGGCCGGTGGTCGAGGGAGCGCCGCTGCTCGGGATCGCCGACCTGGTTCGTCGCCGCACGTCGAGCGGGTTCTTGCTGGGCGCCGACGAGCGGATCAGCGCCACCGAGGCGCTGCGGGCCTACACGTTCGGGTCGGCGTACGCCTCGTTCACCGAACGGGATCGCGGGACGATCGACGTGGGCAAGCTTGCCGACTTCGCGGTGCTGTCGCACGACCCGACAGACCCCGAGTCATTGGACGAAGTGCGTGTGCTGGCCACCGTGGTCGGTGGCGACATGGTTTACGAAAGGAGCGGGGATGCCGGTACGTGACGCCGAACCTGCCGACGTCGAAGAAATCTGCGCGCTGATCGAGGAGCACGCGGCCTACGAGGGCAGACACGATCTCAAGCTCGATCGGGCGGAGATGGCCGGGCACCTGTTCGGCGACGACCCGAAGGCCTGGGTCGTGCTGGCGCACCCCGACGGCCGGCCGGAGGTCGTCGCCGGCTTCGCGTTCTGCTGCTGGAACTTCTCCACGTGGGAGGGCAAGCCCGGCATCTGGATGGACGACCTCTACGTTCGCCCGCAGTTCCGCCGCAGCGGGTTCGCCACCGAACTGCTCCGGGAGCTGAAATCCCGCACCGACGGCCGGGTCGAGTGGGAGATGCAGGTCGACAACGCCAAGGGCAAGGCCTTCTACCAACGACTGGGCGCCCAGCCGGTCCCTGGTTGGATTCGCTACCGGTGGCTCTGACTTATCGTGAACATATGCCGGAGGCGAAGCGACGCTCGGCGTCGATCGAGGACTACGTGCGGGTGATCTACGGCCTTGCCGAACGCGGCGAGGAGGTCACCAACACGTCGCTGGCTGCCCGGTTGGCGGTCAGCCCGTCGTCGGCGTCGGGCATGGTCACCAAGCTGGCGCAGCAGGGTCTGGTCGCGCACGTGCCGTATCGCGGCATCGAGCTCACCGCCGACGGCAAACTGCTGGCTCGCTCGGTGCTCCGTCGCCATCGCCTCATCGAGACGTACCTGGTCTCGGAGCTCGGCTACACGTGGGACGAAGTGCACGCCGAGGCCGATGCGTTGGAGCACGCCGTCTCCGATCGGCTGATCGAGCGCATCGCGGCCAAGCTGGGCAATCCCGAGCGTGATCCGCACGGCGACCCGATCCCCACGTCGGACGGAGCGGTCAACGAGGCGCCGCTGCGCATCCTCGACGAGCTGGAGCCCGGCGCGGTCGGGGAGATCGCCAGGGTGTGGGACACCGACCCGGAGCTGCTGCGCTACCTGGCCGAACGGGCCATCAGCCTGGGTGAACGCATCGAGGTGATCGAGCGGCAGCCGTTCGGCGGGCCGCTGGTGGTCAAGGTCGGATCACCGCCCCGCGAGGCCACCCACGCGCTGGGTTCGGAGATCGCGCGGGCGCTGTCGGTCGCGGTCCAGCCCGGCTGATCAGCCGCGCGGCCCGTACATGATCACGGCGACGCCGACCAGGCACAAGGCCGCGCCGATCACATCCCAGCGATCCGGCCGGAACCCGTCGACGAGCACGCCCCACAGCAGCGAGCCTGCGACGAACACGCCACCGTAAGCGGCCAGGATCCGCCCGAAGTGGGGGTCGGGTTGGAAGGTGGCGACGAAGCCGTAGGCGCCGAGCGCGATGACCCCGGCGGCGACCCACAAGTACCCCGCGTTCTCGCGAATGCCCTGCCACACCAGCCAGGCGCCGCCGATCTCACACAGTGCCGCCAGCGCGAACAGCAACACCGAACGTGCCACGGTCATCGCCCGAGGCTACTGCGGGCCGGCGCCCCGTCGCCTGCAGCCGTCGGCGACTGAGCGCGGGGCCGCACGTCGCGGGCTCGTCGCCCGGCCGCAGCCCGTCGTGGAGTTGCAGGGCTGTGCGCCGACCCGTCGCGGATTTGCAGGCTGCCGCGCGTCTGCGACGCCGCCGGATCGCCGAGGCAGCCGCCGAGCGCGCTGAACTGCACGTTCACCGACGACTCGGCCGACACGCTCCGAATGTGCGCTGTCACGCTGTGACCCCGGTGCACCATCGACTACGACATTCGATAATCTCTGCCGCCGAGTCCGGGCGCGGGCAGCGGACTTGACACACTCGGTAGGTTTTCGCCTCGACGAGCTGAGGATCTGCCCACTCACAAGGGTGACAGCGATCTGGGAGGTACGGCGCGTGCGTAACCAGGAGCGGAGCAAGGTCGCCTCGGTGGCTGAGTGGGCGTTCCGGCTGGGCACCACCACGCTGGTAGTCCTCGGTGGCTTCGTGACCCTCGGCTCGCCCGCATGGGCTGCGGACATGGCAGCGCCGGCCAACTTCGGCATCCTCGGCCCGGTCGGCCTGATCGCCGTCGGTGTCGGCGTGCTCGGCATGATCGCCGGCCTGGCGCGCAGGCGCAGGCAGGCCCTCGGTCGTTCGGTGGCGGCTCGCAGCGCGGCGGCCGAGCAGGCCGCGGCGGACCGTGCCGCGCGGGTGGCCGCTTCGCAGCCGATCGGTGAGCAGCACGTTCCTGGTCCTTCGCAGCCCGCCGCGATCGAGCGGACCGGACAGCAGACGGCCATCCGCGAGCCCGCGTAAGCCCGTGCATTCGTGGCGACAGCCCGGCACTGAGCCGGCGGCTGTACATCGACTATGTGAGCGAACACACAGTGCTCGCGGTGACCGGGGCGTCGGCCGCGGTGGCCTACCTGGACACCCGTTTTCGTGGGGTTTCCGCCCCGTCGACGTGCTGAGCCCGGTACGCGTGACCGGTGGAACGGCGTGGCGCCTACGGCCGCTCCTTCCGTAGTGTCGGCTGCATGATCCCGTCTCGTTCGGCACTGTCGCGGGCGCTTCGTCGTGCGGAGACCGGAGCGACACTGGACGTCACCGAGGCGACCACGCTGCTGCATGCCACAGGCGAGGAGTTCGACCGGCTGTTGGCGGCGGCCGCCCGGGTACGCGATGCGCACCTGACCGACCAGGGTCATCCGGGCGTGCTGACCTACAGTCGCAACGTCTTCATCCCGCTGACCAGGCTGTGTCGCGACCGGTGTCACTACTGCACGTTCGTCACGGTCCCCGGCAAGGTTCCGCACTCGCTGTACCTGGAGCGCGACGAGGTCGTGGAGATCGCGCGCAAGGGCGCAGAGCTGGGCTGCAAGGAAGCCTTGTTCACGTTGGGGGACCGGCCGGAGGCCCGGTGGCCGCAGGCGCGCGAGTGGTTGGAGGCGCGCGGCTACTCCTCCACCGTCGACTACGTTCGCGCGTGCGCCATCGCCGTCCTCGAGGAGACCGGGCTGCTGCCGCACCTCAATCCCGGCGTGCTGTCGTGGGAAGAGCTGCAGCGGCTCAAGCCGGTGGCAGCCAGCATGGGGATGATGCTCGAGACCACCGCCGAACGGCTGTGGTCGGAGAAGGGCGGCCCGCACTACGGCTCGCCGGACAAGGAACCCGCGGTCCGGTTGCGCGTGCTCGACGACGCCGGCCGGGTCGGCGTGCCGTTCACCACCGGGATCCTGATCGGGATCGGGGAGAACCGCGAGGAGCGGGCCGAGTCGTTGCTGGCCATCCGGCAGCGGGCCCGGCAGTACCGCAACATCCAGGAAGTCATCGTGCAGAACTTCCGGGCCAAGCCGGACACCGCGATGCGGTCGGCGCCCGATGCCTCGCTGCACGACCTGGCGGCCGCGGTGGCCGTTGCCCGGCTGCTCATGCCGCCGGGGGTGTCCATCCAGGCTCCGCCGAACCTCATCGGCGAGGAGCACGAGCTGCTGCTGCGTGCGGGCATCGACGACTGGGGTGGCGTCTCCCCGGTGACCCCGGACCACGTGAATCCCGAACGTCCGTGGCCCGCGTTGGAGACGTTGACCGAGTGGACCGAGGCGGGCGGCTTCGAACTTCGCGAGCGCCTGACGGCGTACCCGCGCTACGTGCGTGCTGCCGAGCGGTGGATCGACGTCCGGTTGCACGGGCATGTGCGGGCGCTGGCCACCGAGGACGGTTTGGCCAACCCGGACGCCGAGGTGGTCGGCCGCACCTGGCAGGAGCCCGACGGTGGGCTGGAGACCGTCGGCCGGGCGGACCTGCACTCGGCGATCGACTCCGAGGGCCGCACGGACGACCGTCGTGGCGATTTCGACTCCGTCTACGGCGACTGGGATGTGCTGCGGGACCAGGTCTCCGCGGACCGTGCGCCGGAACGCCTGGACGGCGACGTCCTGGAGGGCTTGAAGCTGGCCGCGGACAAGCCGTCCGCGCTGTTGGAGCCGGAGAACGAAGCCGCGGCGCTGGCGCTGATCACGGCCGAGGGTGACGCCCTCGAGCAGCTCACGCGACTTGCCGACGACCTGCGCGCGGACGTGGTCGGTGACGACATCACCTACATCGTGAACCGCAACATCAACTTCTCCAACGTCTGCTACGTGGGCTGCCGGTTCTGCGCCTTCGCTCAGCGCGAGCGGGATGCCGACGCGTACCGGCTCTCCGTCGACGAGGTCGCCCAGCGGGCGGTGGAAGCCGCGGAGGCGGGGGCGACCGAGGTGTGCATGCAGGGCGGCATCGACCCGAAGCTGCCGGTGTCGTACTACGCCGACATCGTGCGGGCCATCAAGAAGGCGGTGCCGGAGATGCACGTCCACGCCTTCTCGCCGATGGAGATCGTCGCGGCGGCGTCGAAGGCAGGTGTGTCGGTCGAGGAGTGGCTGACCGAGCTGCGCGACGCCGGGCTGGGGTCGATCCCGGGCACGGCGGCGGAAATCCTGGACGACGACGTGCGCTGGGTGCTGACCAAGGGCAAGCTGCCCGCGCAGACGTGGGTCGAGGTGGTGTCGACCGCGCACCGGCTCGGCATCCCGTCCAGCAGCACGATGATGTACGGGCACGTCGACCGGCCGCAGCACTGGCTCTGGCACTTGCGCGTGCTGGCCCGCGTGCAGGACGACACCGGCGGCTTCACCGAGTTCGTCGGCCTGCCGTTCGTGCACCACAACGCCCCGATCTACCTGGCGGGCGTGGCGCGCCCCGGCCCGACGATGCGGGACAACCGCGCGGTGCACGCCTTCGCGCGGCTGGCGCTGCACGAGCGCATCGACAACATCCAGTGCTCGTGGGTGAAGCTCGGTGACGAGGGCACCGCGCAGTTGCTGCGCGGCGGCGCCAACGACATCGGCGGCACGCTGATGGAGGAGACGATCTCCCGGATGGCCGGGTCGGAGCACGGCTCGTCACGCACCAGGAGCCAGCTCGAGCAGCTGGCAGCGCTGGCGGGTAGGCCCGCGCGGCAGCGGACCACCACGTACCAGCGGGTGCCTGCGTCCGTCTGAGCGGCGGGGCTCGCCTTTATCGGGCGGGCCGCGCGCCGGCGTGGCCCGAGCCGCAGGCGTCTTCGTCGGGCAAGGCCCATCGGCCGTGTACCTACGGCCGCTCGCGTCGGCCGATCTACGGCCCAGCCGCGGGCCGGCCTCCATCGGGCAGGCCGCGCGCCGGCGTACCGCCGTGTACCTACGGCCGCTCGCGTCGGTCTGAGCTGGCGCTCATCGCCTGCGCCGCCGTCAGTACGATGACCCGTATGTCGCAGCCATCCCGGAAGATCTCGCTCACGGGCATCCAGTCCACTGGTGACCCGCACCTCGGCAACCTGGTTGGCGCCATCCGTCCGGCGCTGAAGCTGGCCGAGTCGTACGAGACGATGTACTTCATCGCGGACTTCCACGCGGTCAACGCGGTCCGCGACCCGCAGCAACTGCAGCACAACATCCGGTCGGTGGCGGCGACGTGGCTTGCGGCGGGTCTCGATCCCAGTCGCACGATCTTCTACCGGCAGTCGGCCGTCCCGGAGATCTTCGAGCTCAACTGGGTGCTGTCGTGCGTGACCGGTAAGGGCCTGCTGAACCGCGCGCACGCCTACAAGGCCGCGCGGGATCGCAACATCGAGGCGGGCAAGGACCCGGACGACGGCGTCAACATGGGGTTGTTCAACTACCCGGTGCTGATGGCCGCGGACATCCTGATCATGGAGGCCAATGTCGTCCCGGTCGGCAAGGACCAGGTGCAGCACGTCGAGTACGCCGCGGACATCGCAGGCAGCTTCAACCACCTGTACGGCGACAAGTACTCGTTCGTGATCCCGGAGGTGCTCATCCCGGAGTCCGAGAAGGCGCGCACCGTGCCCGGCGTGGACGGCCGCAAGATGAGCAAGTCCTACGGCAACACGATTCCGCTGTTCCTGCCGGAGAACAAGCTGAAGAAGCTGGTGCGGCGGATCCCGACCGACTCGACACCGGTGGAGGAGCCCAAGGACCCGGACAGCTCGTCGGTGTTCCAGCTGCTCGAACTGTTCGGGCCGGACGACCTGGTGGCCGAGACGCGCAAGCGGCTGGAAGCCGGTGGCATGGGCTGGGGCGAGGTGAAGAACCAGCTGTTCGAGGTGCTCAACACCGAGCTGGCGCCGATGCGCGAGCGCTACGACGAGCTGATGGCCGCAGGCAGCGATCTGGACAAGGTGCTGGCCGAAGGCGCCGAGCGGGCTCGCGAGCGCGCGTCTCGGGTGCTGAAGTCGGTGCGGTCGGCCGTCGGCATCGACGCCTGAGCTGACTCGACCGGTCGGGCGCGACGCCTGATCGCGGGCGTTCGCGTCGTCGACGTCCACCAACCGGCTCACCCTCGGCGTCTACCCGCGTGCACAACGCGCGGAGCGGCGCCGTGGCCGTTAGCGTGGCGGAGTGAGCGAGCAACGCGAAGGCTTCGTCACCAGAATGCGCAAGCGCTATCTGTGGCTGGACCACATCCTGCGCGCGCACGAGGCGTACAGCAAGCGATACGGCGACCACTACGCCGCGGCCATCACCTACTTCAGCGTGCTGTCCATCGTGCCGATGCTGATGGTCGCGTTCGCCGCCGCCGCGTTCGTGCTGGCGGGCAACCAGGAGCTGCTCGACGAGCTGAAGGGCGCCATCACCTCGGAGGCGCCCGAGGAGATGGCGGCGACGTTGAACCAGGTGGTCGATCAGGCGATCGAGTCACGGACCACCGTCGGTGTGCTGGGTCTGCTGACCGCGCTGTACGCCGGGATCAACTGGATGTCGAACCTGCGGGACGCGCTGACCGCGCAGTGGGGCCTGCGCAAGGTCGATCGCCCGCTCATCAGCGGCACGCTCAAGGACCTGCTCGCCCTGCTCGGCCTCGGGCTGGCGCTGGTGATCTCGTTCGGGCTCACCGCGCTCGGTGTCGGTGCCGGCGAGTACGTCCTGGAACTGATCGGGCTGGCGGAGTACGGCTGGGCGCGGGCCGGGCTCACCGCGGTGGCCATCGTGCTGTCGATCGCGGCCAACTGGCTGGTGTTCCTGTGGGTGATCGCCAAGCTGCCGAGGGAGAAGGTGGTGCTGCGCGCGGCGGTGAAAGGCGCGCTGATCGCGGCGATCGGGTTCGAGATCCTCAAATCGGCCGCCACAGTGTTCCTGTCGTCGGTCACGTCGTCGCCCACCGGCGCGGTGTTCGGGCCGATCATCGGTCTGCTGATCTTCGCCAACCTGGTGGCCCGGTTCCTGCTGATGGTCACCGCGTGGACCGCCACGGCGTGGGAGAGCGAGAAGCCGCCACCCGAGCCGGAGCCGGTGCTGCTTCGGGTCGAGGTGCAGGAGGGCCCGCGGACCGGTCAGGTGGTCGGCCTGCTCGGTGTCGGCGGCCTGCTCGGCGCGGGACTGAGCCGGTTGCGTCGCAAGTAGCGGCAGGTGAGCCAGGTGGCGGCGGGTCGGTGCCGCGCTGCTAGCGTTGACTACCGCTGATGAGGCGTTTTTCGTTTACGGAGGATCGGTGTCCGAGTCGGAGTTGAGCTGGGTTCAGCGTGCCGCCGACCAAGCGATCGAGCACGCCCACCGGGCCGGTGCCAAGAAGATCATTTGCGCGTCCGGTGTGTCTCCGTCGGGGCCGATCCACCTCGGCAACCTGCGCGAGGTGATGACCGCGCACTTCGTCGCCGAGGAGATCAAGGCGCGCGGCCTGGACGCGGTGCACCTGCACTCCTGGGACGACTACGACCGGTTCCGCAAGGTGCCTGTCGGCCTGGACGAGAGCCTGTCGGAGCACGTGGGCAAGCCGCTGTCCGCGGTGCCGGACCCGTATGGTGAGCTGGACTCCTACGCGTCGCACTTCATCGAGGAGTTCTCTGCGTCGCTGCGCCGGCTCGGCGTTCACATGCACGAGATCCGCCAGTCCCGGCAGTATCCACGCGGCACGTACAACGCGGCGATCCGCAAGGCGATGGAATCGCGCGGCCAGGTGTTCGACATCCTGGCGTCGTTCCAGACCGAGGGGCGGCACGAGACCCCGGTGGAGGAGCGGCGGGCGCGCTACTACCCGTTCAAGCCGTACTGCGAGTCGTGCGGCAAGGACTTCACCACGGTGACCGACTACGCCGACCCGGTGGTCAGCTACGAGTGCCGGTGCGGCCACTCCGGTCGGATGACGCTGGAGGACGGTGCGGAGATCTCCGGCAAGCTGGTGTGGAAGGTGGACTGGCCGATGCGCTGGGTCCACGAGGGCGTGGACTTCGAGCCGGCAGGCGAGGACCACCACGCGCCGTCCAGCAGCTTCGCCTCCGGAAAAGTGCTGGTCGCCGACATCTTCGGTGGTACGGCGCCGTACTCGTTCGCCTACTCGTTCGTCGGCCTGGCCGGTGGTTCGAGCAAGATGTCCGGATCGGCCGGTGGTGCGGCCATCCCGGCGACCGCGCTGGACGTGATCGAGCCCGCGATCCTGCGGTGGCTGTACGCGCGGCGGCTGCCGTCGCAGAAGTTCACCATCGACCTCTCGCCGCGCGCGGTGCAGCGGCTGTACGACGAATGGGACCGCTTCAACGACCGGGCGGCCTCCACCGAGGGTTCGGCCATCGAGAAGCATCTGCTCGGGCTGTGCCGCCAGACCACGGCGGGTCCGGTGGAGTACTCGACGCGTCCGGTCTCCTTCCGGCTGCTGTCCTCGGCCGCGGACATCACGCAAGCCAACACCGAGCAGATGGCCCGGCTGGTCCGGCAGCACTTGGACGCCGACGCGCCTGCCGACGACGACACCATGTTCGCCGAACTCGAGCCGCGGCTGACCTGCGCGATCAACTACGCAACCCGGCTGGTGCCGCCGGAGGAGCGGACCATCCTGCGGTCGGAGTTCAACACCGAGGCGTGGGAGCAGCTGGACGAGCAGACCCAGAAGGGCGTGCAGATCCTCGCCGAGCGGTTGACCGAGGACTGGACGCTGGACGGCCTGACCCGGCTGGTCTACGGCGTGCCGAAGATCCTCAACGGCTTGCCGGAGGACGCCCAGCCGACCCCGGAGCTGAAGAAGGTGCAGCGGGCGTTCTTCAAGGCGCTGTATCAGCTGCTGTGCTCGTCGGACACCGGGCCGCGGCTGCCCACGCTGTTCCTGTCGATCGGGCCGGAACGGTCGCACCAGTTGCTGGTGGGCCAGGCGTCGGAGTAGGTGGCGCACGGCGGTCGCCCAGCTCCGGAGTGGCCGGCCCGCGGCGATCACCCAGCTTCGGAGTAGCCGGCCCGCGGCGATCGGCAGGTGTCAGAGCACGGAGCTCGCGGCAGTAGCCGGACGTCGGAGCAGGTGGCCCGCGGGCACGCACCAGGCGTCAGACCAGGTGGCCACGGCGACCGTCAGGCACACCGCAGTAGGCGGCCTGCGGCGGTCGCCAGGCCTCGGCCGACGGCGCCGTCCGTCCCCGCGCCGGTCGCCCTCCGGGCACTCGCACCCCGGATACCCGCCTTGCCGGGGTCGACCGACCTGGACGTGCCGCGCGCCGTCACCCGTCTTGCAGCACCAGGGTGGTCTGCCGCTTGGCGATGACCTGCCCGCTCACGCGCGGTTCGGTCCCGACCGGCCACGCGGTGATGACCGGCTGGGCCGCACGGTTGCCGTCCCAGCGCTTGATCGTCGCCACGATTCGATCGGCCAGCTCGTGCCCGCGGGGCCCGTGCCCGGTGGCGCCCAGCGCGTAGCGACGCTGCCCGTTCGCCGTCCGCCGCGCACTGGTGAGGTACGCCAGCGAATCGCCGTCGACGACCGCAGGAGCCCAACCGGGAAAGATCGGCTTCACCGGCCCGTGCGCGATCGCCGCCTCCGTCGCTGAGATGCGGCACGTGCCGGCCTCGGTGGCGGTGAGCCGGAGCCAGATCCCGTCCACACCCTCGTGCGGGGCGACGGTGACCCCGGACCACAGCGTGGTCCCGACGCCGCCGACCGCGGACCGCAGGGCAGCGGTGTCGATGCGCTGATCTTCGTCCCAGTGCAACGAGACACCGTCCGCGAGACCGGCGGAGCGCTCGCCACCCGCCACGTCGCCGACCATGGGAATGAACGCACAGGGCTGGCTGTCCACCGCCCGCAGGTGATCCTCGTGCCGCGTGAACGCAATGCTGCGGGACTGGCCCCGCCAATACAGCGGGACGACCAGCCGCCCGACCACGGCGAGCTGGTCGAACCACGCAGCCGGCAGATCCCACGGGCCCACGGTGACGATGATCTTGTCGTACGGGGCTCGATCCGGCGCGCCGAACGCTCCGTCCGCGTTGATCACCCGTACATGGTGGTAGCCGGTGGCGTCCAGCGCCTCGCGAGCGTGCGCGGTGACGTCCGAGTCGATGTCGATCGTGGTCACCGCTCCCGCCGGGCCCACCAGTTCGGCGAGCAGGGCGGCGTTGTAGCCGGCGCCCGCGCCGATCTCCAGCACGTTGTCACCCGGCAGCGGATCGAGCTGGCGCAGCATGATCGCCACGACCGACGGCATGGACAGCGTGCTCACCGGACCGTCCGGCCCTGGTTTGACGGTCACGGTCCGGTCCGCGTAAGCGTCCGCCAGGGACGCTGCGGGCGCGAACTCGTGCCGCGGCACGGTCCGCATGGCTGCCTCGATCCGCGCGGATCGCAGCAGACCCGCGCCGATGATGCGGTCGACCATCCGACCGCGCAGTTCCTCCGGGCTGTTCGCGCTGGTCATGCTGATCCTTCGGCTCGGCGGTCTCAGTTCGAGTGTGCCAATCCCGCCTGCCGAGGTCAGGTCACAAAACCGGCAGCCCGTATCCTCGGCACTCCGGCTGGAAGTTCTTCGGCCCGTCGGCCAGCGCGTTCAACGTCAGCTGCATCGTCGGCTCGTCGTTGAACAGGCCCACGTGGCCTGCCGGGTCCTGCGGGCAGCGTTCCTGCAGCACGACGTTGTTGACGTCCCGCCCGGCGAGCTTCTGGGTCTCGTACGGCGTCACCACGACGTCGTAGCGTGACATGATCACCGTGTACTTCGGACCCACGGGCACCTCGGGACCGTCGGCCCAGAGTTCCTTGGTGTAGTCGCTGGTGTAGAACTGGTCCAGCACGCCGGGGATCTGGCCGACCTCGGCGATCGGCATGGCGAAGCCGAGTAGCCGGAGCTTGTGCGCGAGCGTGACCACGCCGTCCACCGACGTGCCGTGTGAGCTGGGTGCCCAGCCGACGTAGTGGGCCACCTTGTGCGCGTTGCCCATCTTCTTCATCCAGTACATCGGCACGTTGCCGCCTTGCGAGTGGCCGATGATGTCGACCTTCTCGGCGCCGGTGGCTCGGAGCACCTTGTCCACGAACACATCCAGCTCCTTGGCCGACTCCGGGATGTGCTTCAGGCCGCCGACTCGCCCGAGCGACACCGACGTCATGCCGTAGTTGGTGGCGAAGACGCAGTAGCCCTCGTTGTGCAGCCGGGGAGCGATCTTGACGAAGTTCACGCCGATGTTGAAGAACGTGCCCGGTAGCAGGACGACCGGGTGCGGCTTGTCCTTCGACGGTTTGCACGACCAGTCGTTGGCTCCGGCCACGGCGTCCGGCGACGCGACGTAGTTGACCAGGGCTTGGGGGAGATCGCCTTCGGGGATCTTCTCCGCAGCGTGGGACGGCGCCGCGCCGAGCGTGATCGCGACGGCGCTGATGACGGCGGTGAACAGGACACGCAAGCTTCGACGAGCCATGGGCGCTCCCCTTCGTGCGCAGCGAACTCTCCGGCGAGTGAGCATGATCTTGGCCTGGGGCGACGACCTGCACAATCCTTCGATCGGGGGCAAACCGAACGTTTGTTGTGCGGGATACGGTCGGCCGACCCTTCTGTCCGGCTCGTTGCGCGGTCCTGACGTCTCGTTGCGCGGTCCTGACGTTCGGTCAGCGTTGCCCGCGCGGCTTGCGCCGGAACACGAAACCGCCCGCCAGCGCTGCGGCGATGATCGCCAGCCCCAGGATCCACGGTGTGCTCGACGAACCCTCGTCCGTACGCGACGCCGGTGCGGCTTGATCCGACGCGTCGGGCTGGGGAGGTTCGGCCTCGACCGTGTCGTCCGGCTGCGGGTCGACCAGCTGCCCGACCGGCTCGGTGTCCGCCTTGGCCAGCTTGAACCCGTAGTCCAGCAACCTTCGTGCCTGCTCGCTCGGCCGCAGCGGATCGGCCTCGGCACGCATCAACACCACGAACAGCCGCCGCCCACCGCGCTCTGCACCGCCGACGTACGTGTGCCGCGCGTCGTCGGTGAAACCGGTCTTGCCGCCGAGAAAGCCCGGGTAGGCGTCCGGGCCGTGCAGCAGCCGGTTGTCGTTGTACAGCGTGATCGGCCGCTTGCGTTCGTGCCAGCGGAACCGCATCTCGGTGGTGCGCACCGCCTTGGCGAACCGCGGCTGCTGCATCGCCGCCCGATAGATCAACGCCAGGTCGTAGGCCGAGCTCGACATCCCCGGACCGTCCAGCCCGGACACGGTGGCCGCCCGGGTGTCCAGCGCCCCCAGCCTGCGGGCCATCGCGTTCATCTTGCGCAGCGCCTTGCCGTTGCCGCCCAGCGCCGTGCCCAGCGTGTGCGCGGCGTCGTTGCCGGAGCTGATCAGCAGGCCGGTGAACAGCTTGTGCACCGGGTAGCGCTGCCACGCCTTGATGCCGATGCAGGTGCACTCCTGGCTGGCGTCGGTCTTGGTGGCCTGCACGATCTTGTTCGGCGGCAACTCGTCGATCACCACCAGCGCCAGCAGCATCTTGATCAACGATGCCGGCCGGTGCCTGGCGTGCGGCGCCTTGGCGGCGAGCACCTCACCCGAGTCCAGGTCGGCGATGATCCACGACGCGGCGGTGATGCGACGCGGCGGCCGCAACGGCGTGTCCGGCAGGATCGGCAGGCAGCCGCCCATCCGCGGGCCCCCGACGGGCTTGTCCGGCACCGGCAGCGGCTTCGGCGACGGCCGGCCGGGTGGTGGCACCTCGGACGTGTCGACCGGCGGCGGAGGAGCGGCCTGGTTCGCGCACGGCTTCGACGTCGTCGGCGGCGTCGGCTGGGCGGCGTGCGCAGGCGCCAGGCTCCCGGCGGCCAGCAAGCCGCAGAGCGCAGCGGTCAGTACGCGACGTGAGAGGCGGGACACGTCGGCAGGTTAGCGTCCGCATGATCGCTGATGCGCAGGGCTACCATCGCGGCAATCCTGCGAACGACAAGCGAGGTTCCACCATGGAGTTTGTGCGGCTGGTGCTGGTGTTCTTGCACCTGCTCGGCATGGCGATGTTGATCGGTACGTTCATGCTGCAGGCCAAAGCGGGTGCCGGGGCCCCGGTGAACAAGGGCTGGCTGCATGGCGCCGGTCTGCAGTTGATCACCGGCCTGATCCTGATGGGCCTGGACCCGATCAACGACGAGGTCGAGTACAACCCGATCAAGATCGGCATCAAGCTGCTCGTGCTGGTCGTCATCGGCGGACTGGTGCTGGGATTCCTGCGCAAGCCGACGGCGCCCAGCTGGCTGAACCCGACGCTCGGTGGCTTGGTCGTCCTCAACGTCGGCCTCGCCGTCTTCTGGACGTAACACCGAGACTCCTCGAGCGGACTTGCCGCGCGATCGGGTCGACTTGCCCGAGTGAACCTACTCACAGGTATCGACGTACATCTTTCAACCGATCGGGCGAACCAGCGTGCCACCATACGCGGCGGGAGGTCGATACCTGTGTCCGTCTTGCCTCGTCTCACCAGCAGATTCCGATCGCGAAAGATGCTGGCGCTCCCGGCCGCGGCCGTTGCCGCGCTGGCCGTGGTCGCTCCGGTCGCCGAAGCGGAAAGCGCAGCGCAGCAGCCCGAGTGGGTGGAGATCTGGTCCGACAACTTCGACGGCCCCGCCGGGTCGCTGCCGTCGGCCGACAACTGGATCATCGACACCGGTCACGGTTATCCGGGTGGCCCGGACAACTGGGGCACCGGGGAGATCCAGGAGTACACCGCCAACCCGGACAACCTCCAGCTCGACGGCAGCGGCAACCTGACCATCACGCCGCGCCGGGACGGTTCGGGCAACTGGACGTCGGCCCGCATCGAGACCCAGCGCAAGGACTTCAAGCCGCCGTCGGGCGGCGTGCTGGCGATCGAGGCGCGGATCTCGCTCCCCAACGTCTCGGGCAGGCAGGCGCTCGGCTACTGGCCGGCGTTCTGGGCGCTCGGCGGCCCGTATCGGGGCAATTACTGGAACTGGCCGGCCATCGGCGAGTTCGACATCTTGGAGAACGTCAACGGCATCAACCAGGCGTGGGGCGTGCTGCATTGCGGTGTGCAGCAGGGCGGCCCGTGCAATGAGACCGAGGGCATCGGCAACAGCACCGAGTGTCCGGGTTCGCCGTGCCAGGGCAACTTCCACACCTATCGCTTCGAGTGGGATTCCGGCGCCGACGAGCTGCGCTGGTACGTCGACGGTCAGCAGTTCCACACGGTCACCAGGGCGCAGATCGGCGACCAGGCGTGGAACGACATGACGTCGCACGAGGGCTACTTCGTGCTGCTCAACGTCGCGATGGGCGGTGCATTCCCCAACGGTGTCGCGGGCGAAGGGACTCCGGTGGCCGAGACCGAGCCGGGGCACCCGATGGTCGTCGACTACGTGAAGGTGGAAACCAGCTGATCGACTCCTGCTCGCGCACGCGGCGGGACGGAAACCAGGAAGACATGCCGCTGGGATTAGTCTCAGCGGCATGTCTTCTGCTCAGCCGCGGCGCGGCACGGTGATGGTCGTCGGAGTCCTCGGACTCGTCCTGGGCGCCGGGATCATGGCGTTGGTGTGGTGGATCAGCTCGGCGAGCTCCGGCGGGCCGGCGGCCGACGCGAACGCCGCGTGCGCGGTGGTCGATCGCACCGACTCGCTGGACCCGAAAACCGACATGGCCGGTCTGCGGCGGTGGGGTGGCGCGGCCGAGCTGGCGGCGGCAGCGGCCGAGGGCGATGCCGAGTACAAGTCGCTGGCCGATGCGCTGGTCAAGCCGCGCGAGTTGGTGATGCGGCACTTCGACGGTGAGCACCCGGACGTGCTGCAGGCCGTCGAGGACGCCAGGAAGGCGTGTCAGGTGTAAAGCGCAAAGCGCCCGGCCACCGCGAGGTGGCCGGGCGCTTCGGGATTGTCTCTCGGACGGTCAGACGCGGCGGAACAGCAGGGCCCGCTTGACCTCCTGAATGGCCTTGGTGACCTCGATGCCGCGCGGGCACGCGTCGGTGCAGTTGAACGTGGTGCGGCAGCGCCACACACCCTCGGCGTCGTTGAGGATGTCCAACCGTTCCTCGGCGCCCTCGTCGCGCGAGTCGAAGATGAACCGGTGCGCGTTGACGATCGCGGCCGGACCGAAGTAGGTCCCGTCCGCCCAGTACACCGGGCACGACGTGGTGCACGCCGCGCACAGGATGCACTTGGTGGTGTCGTCGAACCGCTCCCGGTCCGCGGGCGACTGGATGCGCTCACGGGTCGGCTCGTTGCCGTAGGCGATCAGGTACGGCTTGATGGACCGGTACGCCTCGAAGAACGGCTCCATGTCGACATAGAGGTCCTTCAGCAGCGGCAGGCCCTTCAGCGGCGCCACGGTGATCGTGGTCTTGCCCTTCTTGGCCAGCAGGTCCTTGACCAGCACCTTGCACGCCAGCCGGTTGACCCCGTTGATCTGCATGGCGTCCGAGCCGCAGATGCCGTGCGCGCACGAGCGGCGGAACGCCAGCGAGCCGTCGATGTAGGACTTGATGTTGATCAGCAGGTTCAGCACCCGGTCGGTGGGCAGCGCGGGGATGTCGTAGGACTCCCAGTGCGGCTCGCTGTCCTGTTCCGGGTTGAACCGCTGGATCTTCACCGTCACGTCGACGGAGCCCTCGGGAGCGGGGACGCCGGAGGGATGCGTGGTGGGTTCGGCAGTAGCGGGTGCAGCCATCAGTACTTCCGCTCCATCGGCTCGTAACGGGTAAACACGACGGGCTTGTAGTCCAGCCGGATGTCGGCGGTGAAGCCGGTCAGGCCGAGCGGCGCGTCCGGCTCCGGCTCGGCGGGCAACTGCTTGTACGACATCGAGTGCCGCATGAAGTTCGTGTCGTCGCGGTTCGGGTAGTCCTCCCGGGCGTGCCCACCGCGCGACTCCTTACGCGCCAGGGCCGCGTTGACCAGGCACTCGGCCAGGTCGAGCAGGAAGCCCAGCTCGACGGCCTCGAGCAGGTCGGTGTTGTACCGCATGCCCTTGTCCTGGATGGCCACTCGCCCGTAGCGCTCCTTGAGCGCGTGGATGTCGTTGAGTGCTTGCTTGAGGGTGTCCTCGGTGCGGTACACCGCCGCGTTGGCGTCCATCGTGGTCTGCAGCTCGTTGCGGATCACCGCGACCCGCTCGCTGCCGTCGGACTCCCGCAGCTTGCCGACCATCGTGGTGACCAGATCGGCCGCGTCGTCCGGCAGCTCGGGGAAGTCCACCGTGGCGGCGTACTCGGCGGCGGCGATCCCCGCACGCTTGCCGAAGACGTTGATGTCCAGCAGCGAGTTGGTACCGAGCCGGTTCGCGCCGTGCACCGACACGCACGCGCACTCACCCGCCGCGTACAGGCCGGGGATGACGCGCTCGTTGTCCGCCAGCGCCTCGCCGCGCACCGTGGTCGGGATGCCACCCATCGCGTAGTGCGCCGTCGGATACACCGGCACCGGCTCCTTCACCGGGTCGATGCCCAGGTAGGTGCGGGCGAACTCGGTGATGTCCGGCAGCTTGGTCTCCAGCACCTCGGCACCCAGGTGCGTGCAGTCCAGCAGCACGTAGTCCTTGTTCGGGCCCGCGCCGCGGCCCTCGAGCACCTCGAGCACCATCGACCGGGCGACGATGTCGCGCGGCGCGAGGTCCTTGATGGTCGGGGCGTAGCGCTCCATGAACCGCTCACCGGACGCGTTGCGCAGGATCGCGCCTTCACCTCGCGCACCCTCGGTGAGCAGGATGCCCAGGCCGGCCAGGCCCGTCGGGTGGAACTGGTAGAACTCCATGTCCTCCAGCGGCAGGCCCTTGCGGAAGTAGATGCCCATGCCGTCGCCGGTCAGCGTGTGCGCGTTCGACGTCGTCTTGAACACCTTGCCGAAGCCGCCGGTGGCGAACACGATCGACTTGGCCTGGAACACGTGGATCTCGCCGGTGGCCAGCTCGTAGGCGATCGCCGCCGACGCCACCGGGCCGTTGGCCGTCTCGGTCAGCGCGATGTCGAGGACGTAGAACTCGTTGAAGAACTCGATGCCGTGCTTGACGCAGTTCTGGTACAGCGTCTGCAGGATCATGTGGCCGGTACGGTCGGCCGCGTAGCAGGCCCGGCGCACCGCGGCCTTGCCGTGATCGCGGGTGTGGCCACCGAACCGGCGCTGGTCGATCTTGCCTTCCGGCGTGCGGTTGAACGGCAGGCCCATCTTCTCCAGGTCGAGCACCGCGTCGATGGCCTCCTTGGCCATGATCTCCGCGGCGTCCTGGTCGGTGAGGTAGTCACCGCCCTTGACGGTGTCGAAGGTGTGCCACTCCCAGTTGTCCTCCTCGACGTTGGCCAGCGCGGCACACATCCCGCCTTGCGCCGCGCCGGTGTGCGACCGAGTCGGGTAGAGCTTGGTCAGCACCGCAGTGCGGGCCCGCTGACCGGCCTCGATGGCTGCGCGCATGCCCGCGCCACCCGCACCGACGATCACCACGTCGTACTTGTGAACCTGCATGGTCTTCTCGCTCCCGTGGTGGTGGGTCAGATGTTCGGGTCGAAGGTGAAGATCACCAGCGTGCCGAGCACGAGGATGACCGCCATCGAGACGTACAGCAGCATCTTCAGCCAGAAGCGGGTGCTGCCCTTGCGGGCGTAGTCGTCGATGATCGTGCGCAACCCGTTGCCGCCGTGCAGCTGCGCCAGCCACAGCATGAGCAGGTCCCAGAACTGCCAGAACGGCGACGACCAGCGTCCGGCGACGAACGCGAAGTTGATCCGGTGCACGCCGCCGTCGAGGATGTTCATGATGAACAGGTGGCCGAGCACCAGCACCACCAGTGCCAGGCCGGAGATCCGCATGAACAGCCAGCTGTACAGCTCGAAGTTGCTGCGGCGGGCCGCCGGGCGGCGGGGCGAACGGGGACGGTCAAGCGCGATCGCGGCGGTCGACTCGGCCATCAGGCACCTCCGAACAGCTCGGAGATGGTGCGCTCGAGCATGAAGTAGGTGCCGGGAATCATCACCAGCAGCCAGATCACCACGATGCCCCACAGCATCTGCCGCTGGTAGCGCGGGCCCTTCGACCAGAAGTCGACCAGCATGACGCGCAGGCCGTTGAGCGCGTGGTAGAGCACCGCGCCGACCAGGCCCACCTCGAGCAAGTTCACCAACGGTGTCTTGTAGGACGCGATGACCTCGTCGTACGTGCTCGGCGACACCCGGACCAGCGCGGTGTCGAGCACGTGGACGAACAAGAAGAAGAAGGTCAGAACGCCCGTGATGCGGTGCAGCACCCACGACCACATTCCAGGGTCGCCGAAGTACAGGGTGCCCCCGCGGCGGACATTTCCGGCCCCCGTGGGCGGACTTGCCGTGGTGGTCATTCGGGAACCGCCTCCAGCCCTACTTTGGACGGACGAATAGTGATGCCCGGATGCTAGACCCGCTCCCGCATTTCGGCTGTGCAGCGGGCTGGCCGTTGTGACCGATCAGACACGGGCGGACGGCGCAAGATCGACAGTCGGTTGTGACGCAACGGGCACAGTGGCGTCACCGAGCGTCTTCATATTTACTCCGCGTGGACGCGTCGGCCCAACGATTCGATTACGCAGGGTCGTCCGTATCCGCAATGTTGAACCGGGAAGGTAGCCTTCCCGGTCGTTCCAGGCTTGTGCTTGGCACTTGACAACTGGACCGCTCGAGAACCGAGCGGGGAGGGAGAGGCGCGGTGCGTCGTACACACAAAATGCGTTTGGTCGCCGGTCTGGCGGCTGTCGGCCTGGCGACCGCGGCTTGCGGCGAGCCCCCCGGTGAGGGCAACGGGGGCAGCGGCAGCAGCGACACCGACTTCGTCGGCTGCATGGTCACCGACGAAGGCGGCCCGGACGACAAGTCGTTCAACGAGACGTCGTGGAAGGGACTGCAGGACGCCGCGGCTGAAGGGATCTCCGCCAAGCCGCGACTGGCCGAGTCGAACGCGGCCAGCGACTACGAGCCCAACGTCGACCAGATGGTCAAGGCGGACTGCGGGCTGATCGTGACGGTCGGCTTCCTGCTCGCCGACGCGACCAAGGCGGCCGCGGAGGCGAACCCGGAGGAGAAGTTCGCCATCGTCGACTACCTCTACACGGACAAGTCCGGCAAGCCGACGCCGATCGACAACGTCAAGCCGCTGGTGTTCAACACCCACGAGGCCGCGTTCCTCGCCGGGTACCTGGCCGCGGCACAGACCAAGACGAACAAGGTCGCCACGTGGGGCGGCGCCAAGATCCCGACCGTGACCATCTTCATGGACGGCTTCTACGACGGCGTCCAGCACTACAACAAGACCAAGAACAAGAACGTCCAGGTGCTCGGTTGGAACAAGAAGACGCAGGACGGTCAGTTCGTCGGCAACTTCAACAACTCCAACAAGGCCAAGCAGATCTCGGAGAACCTGCTCAACGACGGCGCGGACATCATGATGCCGGTGGCCGGCCCGATCGGTGAGGCCGCCGCGGTGGCCGCCAAGGAACAGGGCGACGTGTCGATCATCTGGGTGGACTCCGACGGCTACGAGGCGCTGCCGAAGTACAAGGACATCATCCTGACCAGTGTGATCAAGGGCATGGATGTCGCGGTGAAGAACGCCGCCGCCGAGACGGCGGAAGGCAACTTCTCCAACGAGCCGTTCGTCGGCACGCTGGAGAACAAGGGCGTCTCGCTCGCCCCGTACCACGATTTCGACAGCAAGGTCTCCGACGAGACCAAGAAGGAGATCGACGACCTCACCCAGCAGATCATCGCGGGTGACTTGAAGGTGGAGTCCGACGCCGCCTTCTGACGATCAGCGCGCGCTGCGGCGGGGGCCGGACCGCCCCCGCCGCTGGCACGTGCACGGGGAGGAGAAGCAATGAGCACAGCGGGGCGGAGCAGGACACGGTGAAACTCGAACTGCGCGGTATCACGAAGCGGTTCGGGTCTCTCGTGGCCAATGACCACATCGATCTGGTCATCGAGCCGGGGGAGATCCACTGCCTGCTCGGCGAGAACGGCGCGGGCAAGTCGACGATGATGAACCTCATCTACGGCCTGCTCGAACCGGACGAGGGCGAGATCTTCGTCGACGACAAGCCGCTGAAATGCAACAGCCCGAGTGACGCGATGGCCGCGGGCATCGGCATGGTGCACCAGCACTTCATGCTCGTGCCGGTGTTCACCGTGGCGGAGAACGTGATGCTCGGGGCGGAGCCGGTGCGCAACGGGGGGCTGCTCGACCTGGACGCCGCGCGCAAGCGGGTGCGGCAGATCTCCGAGCGGTTCGGCTTCGACGTGGACCCGGACGCCGTGGTGGAGACGCTGCCGGTCGGTGTGCAGCAGCGGGTGGAGATCATCAAGGCGTTGGTGCGGGACGCGCGCGTCCTCATCCTGGACGAGCCGACCGCGGTGCTGACTCCCCAGGAGACCGACGAGCTGATCGAGATCATGCGACAGCTCAAGGCCAACGGCACGTCGATCGTGTTCATCACGCACAAGCTGCGGGAGGTGCGGGCGGTCGCCGACCGGATCACCGTGCTGCGGCTCGGCAAGATCGTCGGTGAGGCTGATCCGTCCGCCTCGGAGGCCGAACTGGCGTCGATGATGGTCGGGCGTTCGGTCACGCTCGCGGTCGACAAGGAGCCGCCGAAGACCGGTGACGTCGTGCTCGACGTGCAAGGGCTGACCGTGGTGGACGAGCGCGACCAGGTGGTGGTCGACGACGTCTCGTTCGACGTCCGGGCCGGCGAGGTCTTGGCCATCGCGGGTGTGCAGGGCAACGGGCAGACCGAGGTCACCGAGGCCATTCTCGGATTGCAGTCGAAGGCGACCGGGTCGGTGCGGCTGGACGGCAAGGAGCTCATCGGCCGCTCGGTGCGCCAGGTGCTGCGCTCCGGCGTCGGCTTCGTGCCGGAGGACCGCAAGGTGGACGGCCTGGTCGGGGACTTCTCGGTGGCCGACAACCTGGTGCTCGATCTGCACGACCAGCCCCCGTTCGCCTCCGGTCCGATCTTCAAGCCCGCCGCGGTGCAGTCCAACGCGACCGAGCGGATCGCCGAGTTCGACATCCGTACCGGCAGCGCGGCCACGCCTGCCAAGACGCTCTCCGGTGGTAACCAGCAGAAGGTCGTCATCGCGCGCGAGCTGTCCCGCCCGCTACGCCTGCTGATTGCCGCGCAGCCGACCCGCGGGCTGGACGTCGGGTCGATCGAGTTCGTGCACAAGCGGATCATCGCCGAGCGGGACAAAGGCACCGCGGTGCTGATCGTGTCCACCGAGCTGGACGAGGTGAACGCGCTGGCCGACCGGGTGCTGGTGATGTACCGGGGCAAGGTCGTCGGCATCGTGCCCGGCGACACCGACCGTGACGTGCTCGGCCTGATGATGGCCGGTGTCCCGCCGCAGGAGGCGGACAAGCAAGCGGAAGAACATCCGACGCTCATCGAGCATGCCGAGGCGCTGCTGACCAAGCAGGACGAGGACCAGAAGTGACAGACCAGGACAAGCGTCCCGACACCGAGACGCGCCAGGACGGCGACGACTCCGGTGCGGTCACCACGACCGACCAGAAACCGGATGCGGGCAAGCCGGCACAGGACGAGCCATCCATCGGCCAACGCTTCCTGCGGGAGCTGACCACCGGCAGTACCGCGCTGACGATTCTGTCGGTGGTGCTCGCGCTGCTGATCGGCGCGATCTTGATCGTGGTGTCCGACCCGGACGTGCACGCCGCCGCGAGCTACTTCTTCTCCCGGCCGGGCGACACGTTCGCGGCCATGTGGACCTCGGCGAGCGAGGCCTACGCGGCGATGTTCTCCGGCGCGATCATCGATTTCGACGAATACACCGTCGGCCGGGCGCTGCGCCCGTTCGCCGACTCGCTGACCTACGCGACCCCGCTGATCGCCGCCGGGCTCGCGGTGGCGCTGGCGTTCCGCACCGGCCTGCTCAACATCGGTGCGCAGGGCCAGCTGATCCTCGGCGCGATCCTGGCAGGCTACATCGGTTTCGCGATCGAGCTGCCGCCGGTCGTGCACGTCGTGGTGGCGATGCTCGCCGGGTTCGTCGGTGGCGCGATCTGGGGCGGTATCGCGGGCTTCATCAAGGCCACGCGCGGTGCGCACGAAGTGATCGTGACGATCATGCTGAACTACATCGCGCTGTTCCTGCTCGCGTACCTGCTCACCACCGATCCGTTCCAGCGGGAAGGCGAGGACCTGCCGCGCAGCCCGTTCATGCTGCCCACCGCGGAGCTGTGGCGGCCGATCGAAGGGTCGCGGCTCAACCTCGGTCTGGTGTTCGCGCTGCTGGCCGCGGTGTACACGTGGTGGCTGCTCAACCGCAGCACGATGGGCTTCCGGTTCAAGGCCGTCGGGTTCAACCCGCACGCGGCCACCACGGCGGGCATCTCGGTCGGGCGTAGCTACACCACGGTGATGTTCATCTGCGGTGGCCTGGCCGGGATCGCGGGGGCCACCCAGGTCATGGGCACGTCGCTGCACCTGCACGGTGCGATCGCCGAACAGCTCGGCTTCGACGCCATCACGGTCGCGCTGCTCGGCCGGTCCAGCCCGATCGGCACGGTGCTCGCCGCGATCCTGTTCGGCGCGCTGCGGGCCGGGGCGACCACGATGCAGGCGCAGACCCAGACCCCGATCGACATCGTGCTGGTCGTGCAGGCGTTGATCGTGCTGTTCATCGCCGCTCCGCCGCTCGTGCGGGCCGTGTTCCGAATCAAGGTGCGCGCCACCAGGCCGGTGGCGCCGGGTAGCGGGGGGCTGGCATGACCGAGACCACGACCGCAACCACGCCGGCCACCACCGAGCCGGAGAGCGAGAACGTCAAGGCGCTGACCCGCAACTGGGCCCCGCCGATCGCCTACACGGTGCTCGGCCTGTTCGCGCTGGTGGTGTTCGGCATCCTCGCCGACAGCGCGACCGCCACGTTCGGCTTGTCGACCCGCAGCGACGCGATCCAGCTGGACCCGCTGGCGGTGCCGTCGAAGCTGACGTCGATCGTGCTCGCGGTCGGCTGCTTGCTGGCCGCGGCGTACGCGTTCTGGCTGACCGGCAAGGCGCGCAAGCAACCGCTGTGGCTGCCCATCCTGTTCGGGTTGCTGTTCGTCATGTCGTTCCTGGTGTGGGCGGTGGCCGGCGCGGCCATCTCGTTGACCGGCTTGCTGCAGGGCGCGCTGGCGCTTGCCGTGCCGTTCATCTTCGGCGCGCTGTGCGGGATGGTCGGCGAGCGGTCCGGCGTCATCAACATCGCCATCGACGGGCAGCTGCTGTTCGGCGCGTTCCTGTCCGGTGTGGTGGCCTCACTGGCCGGCAATCTGTGGCTCGGCCTGATCGCCGCGCCGATCGCGGGCGTGATGGTGGCGTGGCTGCTCGCCGTCTTCACCATCAAGTACTTCGTCAACCAGATCATCGTCGGCGTGGTGCTGAACGTGCTGGTCTACGGCGTCACGAACTTCCTGTACGGCTCGTTGCTCGCGCCGGAGCAGGACACGTGGAACTCGCCGGGCAAGTTCGGCAAGTTGGAGATCCCGCTGCTGTCGGACATTCCGGTGATCGGGCCGGTGCTGTTCAACCAGACGATCATCGTCTACGTCATGTACGTGGTGGTCGCGCTGGTGCACGTCGCGCTGTTCCACACGCGCTGGGGTCTGCGGGTGCGCGCGGTCGGTGAGCACCCGGAGGCCGCGGACACCGCGGGCATCGACGTCAACTCGGTGCGGTTCCGCAACGTGCTGATCGGTGGCGCCATCGCCGGCTTCGGCGGTGCGTTCTTCACGCTGGCCCAGCAGGGCATCTTCAACAAGGAGATGACCGCCGGTGCGGGCTTCATCGCGCTGGCCGCGATGATCATGGGCCGGTGGACCCCGATCGGGGCGGTTTTCGCCGCGCTGCTGATCGGGTTTGCCGATAACCTGCAGAGCGTGCTGGGCATTATCGGTTTCCCGATTCCGAGCGAACTGATGGCGATGACGCCGTATCTGTTGACGATCCTGGCGGTGGCCGGGCTGGTCGGAAAGATACGCCCGCCTGCGGCCAACGGCGTTCCCTACATCAAGTCATGACGGTGCAGGTGAATTGGCCCGACCTGCGGGCCGCGGCGGTCGAGGCCGCCGAACTGGCCTACAGCCCGTACTCGGGCCTGCAAGTGGGAGTGGCCGCACTGGTCGACGACGGCCGGGTGGTCATCGGATGCAATGTGGAGAACGCCTCGTACGGCGTCGGGCTGTGCGCGGAGTGCACCATGGCCGGGCAGCTGCGGCTGACCGGCGGTGGGCGGCTGGTGGCCGTAGCGTGCCGCAGTGGTGATGCCGAGCTGCTCATGCCGTGCGGCCGGTGCAGGCAGATCCTGTACGAGCTGGGCGGCCCGGAGTGCCTGCTGGACACCCCGCGCGGCGTGCTGCCGATGGCGCAGGTGCTGCCCGACGCGTTCGGACCTCAGGACCTGCCATGACCGAGTTCCACAGTGCGGTCGACGTCATCCGCACCAAGCGGGATGGCGGGCGGCTGTCGAACGAGCAGATCGACTGGGTGATCGACGCCTACACGCGGGGCGAGGTCGCACCGGAGCAGATGTCGGCGCTGGCCATGGCGATCTTCCTGCGCGGTATGGACGCCGAGGAGATCTCCCGGTGGACGGCGGCGATGATCGCCTCCGGCGAGCGGCTGACGCTGGACGTGGACCGGCCGACCGTGGACAAGCACTCCACGGGCGGTGTCGGCGACAAGATCACGCTGATCCTGGCGCCGCTGGTGGCCGCGTGCGGTGCCGCCGTCCCGCAGTTGTCCGGGCGCGGTCTCGGGCACACCGGGGGCACGCTCGACAAGCTCGAGTCGATCCCCGGCTGGAGCGGGGACGTGCCCGATCTGGCTGCACAGTTGCGCGAGGTCGGCGCGGTGATCGCGGCCGCGTCGGCGAACTTGGCCCCGGCCGACCGCAAGCTGTACGCGCTGCGCGACGTCACGTCGACCGTGGAGTCCATCCCGCTGATCGCCAGCTCGATCATGTCGAAGAAGATCGCCTCCGGGCCGGAGTCGCTGGTGCTGGACGTCAAGGTCGGCTCGGGTGCGTTCATGAAGACCAGACAGCAGGCCACCGAGCTGGCCCGCACGATGCTGGCGATCGGGCAGGCGCACGGCGTGGCCACCACGGCCGTGCTGACCGACATGTCCACGCCGCTGGGCCGTACCGCGGGCAACGCCGTCGAGGTGGCCGAGGCCGTGGAGGTTCTGCAGGGCGGCGGGCCGCAGGACGTCGTGGAGCTGACGGTGGTGCTGGCGCGGGAGATGCTTGCGCTGGCCGGGCTGGACGTCGATCCGGCGAAGGTGTTGGCGTCCGGTGAGGCCTACGAGGTGTGGGGCAGGATGATCCGGGCGCAGGGCGGCGACCCAGATGCCCCGCTGCCGCGTCCCGAGCACGTCGAGGTGGTCACGGCCGCGCAGGACGGTGTTCTGGCCACAGTGGACGCGCTGGCGGTCGGAGTCGCTGCGTGGCGGCTCGGTGCAGGCCGCGCGGCCCCTGGCGACGCCGTGCAGTCCGCGGCAGGGGTGAAACTGCTCGCCACGCGCGGGGACACCGTGGCCGCCGGCCAGCCGATCGCCGAGCTGCACACCGACACCCCGGACGTGGTACCGGCCGCACGACAAGCACTGCTGGAGGGCATCAGGATCGCCGAGCGGGCGGAGGAGCACTCGCCGCTGGTGCTGGACGTCCTGCGCTGACACCTGGACGTCCGCGTTGGAACTTGCGGCGTCCCGCGCCGGCCTTTGGATGTTCCGCGCCGGCACTTACGACGACCCGCGCCGGTCGACCTGGCCGCGGCGCGCCGGGACGGGCGGCCACCCGTTCCCGCAACATCTGCACAGCACAACGGCCCGCGAACGCTCGCGGGCCGTTGTGCTGGTCTGCTTATTCCGACGTGGCCTCGGCTTCCTTCTTCGAGCCGTTGCGGGCACGCGAGTTGGAGTTGCGCGTACGACGCGGCTGCCGGGGCGGCGGCGCCTGCACCACCGGCGGCTGCGGCGGACCGCCCAGCATCAGCTCGGCGAACGTGGCCATCGCCTCGTCCAGCTGCCCGCCGATGCGGCGCTCGGACTCCTCGTTGCGCTTGCGCACCAGCGAGTCCAGCTCGTCGGTGTCCGGGCGCTGGGTGATCACGTTCTCCACGCTGGAGAACTTGGCCTTCACGATGCCGTCCAGGTCGCCGAACCGGCTGGTCACGCTCTCCTCGACCGCGTCGATGCGCTTGCCGAGCTCCTCGACCGTGCTGGACAGCGACTCGAGCTTGCTGGTGATCGCCTCCAGCCGCTCGGTCGGGTCGATCGTCGACGCGGCGTCCTGCACGCTCTTGCGCAGCTCGTCGGCGGTCTCGCCGATCTGCTCCTTCAGCTCGGTCTCCAGCGCCTCGGTGCGGGCCCGGACGTCGCTGTCGACGGTGTCCAGCCGCTCGCGCAGCGCGTTCTCGGCCAGCTCGATGCGCTCGCGCACCAGCCCGTACACCGAGCTGGGCAGGCTCTCCAGCTTCGAGTCCTGCTTGTCCAGGTGGCTGTCCAGCTCGTCCAGCCTGCGGTGGATGTTCTGCAGCTTGTCCTCGAGGCCCTCCATCTTGCCCTGGACGCCCTCGAAGCGGCCTGCCACACCATCCAGCCGGCCGTCCAGCTGCGCGAACGGCTTGGCGAGCCGATCGACGATGTTCTCGATCGCGCGCGTAGCGGCGGCAATGGCGTTGTCCTGCGCCTCCAGGCGGGACATCGCCTCGTCCAGGCGCTCGGCGAGCACGCCGACCTCGGTGCGGTCGGGCAGCTCGGACAAGCGCTTGCGGACCGCGCCCAGCGACTCGACCGGGGCCAGCCGGGCGTAGATGTCGTCCAGTGCGTCAAAGATCTGCTGCTGTTCGCTCTCCCGCACCTCGGCAGCGCGCACCAGCATGTTGCGCATCTTGTCGAAGGACGGGGCAATCGAGTTTTCGTTCACGGCGTTGACCTTCGTCGGCGCGATAGGGAGTGCTGAGAGATTACCTACACCCTGCGTGCACCCGATCACGCCCCCGGGCAAGATCGGACTATTGCAGGTCAGCCGGACAGCGCAGTGCTCCGAACGGCCGAATGTGAACCTTCACCTGAGGGTGAGACACCCCTCGTCCGAACGTGTTGGACGGCTGAGAACGACCCGTGGACGGGTGCGTCCTCAGTGCACCGTGAAGCGGTCTTCCAGCGCGTTGACCAGCTTCACCCATGCGGCGACCTCGTCGTCGAACGGCGCCGACGGCTCGAGCCGGTTGACGCTCGGCCGCAGCACGAACGACACCAGCCAGCCCAGCCGCTCCGACTCGGCGAGTGCTTCGGACGGCGCATCGTCGCCCGCCCAATCGGCCGCGTCCACGATCAGCTCGACGGCGAGGTCCAGCTGGTTCGGGTCGATGGCCGCAGGGCCCTCCGCGATGTCCTCGTCCAGGCCGGCCAGCACGTAGGTGTTGTCCTCGGTGACCTCGACCTCCAGGTCACCGGTGGTCGCCTTCGCGACGATGTCGTCCCACGTCGGCATCTCGGCCATGTCGTTCTCGCCCAGCTCCTTGGCGTCGGCGAGCTGACGGGCCAGCGCGCGCGGGCTGGTGAAGACGTCGATCTTGCCGTCCTTGCCGAGGAAGACCGGCTCGTCGTCCAGGTAGCAGCGCAGCGTGTAGTACTCCGCGTTGCGAGTGACGATCTTGATCGGGTCGATGCCGACCTCGCCCCAGAAGCCGAGCGATTCGTCGTCCTCGGTCTCCTCGTCGTCATCGGAGTCGACCGTGTCGATGTCGTCGTCGTTGCCGGTCAGCGCGTCGTCGTCCACCCCGGCCTCGGACTCGGCGGACTCCTCGTGGAACGCGGCGAGCTCCTCGGCGGTCTCGTCCAGCACCGCTTCGTCGATCTCCGGGATGACCACCAGCTCGTCGATCGCGTCCAGCACGATGTCCCACTTCTCGGCGACCGCGGTGGCCAGGTCGTCCCACAGCTTGGCGCCTTCCCGGCCGGTGAACGGCAGCCTGCCCTGCTGCAGCAGCGAGAAGCCTTCGTGTGCGTCCAGGACCTCGTGCACCTCGTCCAGCTCGCACACGTCGGCGAGCGACCGGACGATGTTGACGATCTCGGCCAGCTCGCCGATGGTCCACGAGTCCGGCTCTTCCGCGACCAGCTCCGGGACGCCGACCAGGTCGTAGGAGTGGTCGTCGTCCGGGATCAGCTCGGGCACGTTGAGCGCGGGGACGATGTGCCACGACGGGTGGTCGATCAAGTCGTGCTGCTCGGCCGTCCGTACGTAGGCGGCCAGGTGGGCAGCGTCCGGGAACGCGAACAGGTCCTCGTCGTCGCCGAGGAAGGCTTCCCACTCCTCGCCGTCCTCTCGCCAGCGCGGCGCCCAGAGGGTGACCAGGTCGCCTTGCGGCAGACCGAGCTCGATCGGAATGATGTCGCTTGCCACTGCATCCTCCGGGTGCGATACGCGGGTGCGCGCGGATGCGCGAGAGTGAGCCTACGGGTCGGCGATCATCGGCGCGTGCCGGGGCTGGTGCCACCGGGTGAACACCGCGGTGCGGCCCTTTTCCCCTGGATGGCACAGTGTAGTCACGATGACCGCTACCCGCGCCACCCTGTTCAGCGCCCTGTTCGACCTCGACGGCTCCACCGATCCCGACGCGCTGTACACCGCGTTCGCCGAGTGGGCTGCCGATCGTGGGCTGTCGCTGTATCCGCATCAGGAGGAGGCGCTCATCGAGCTGGTCTCCGGGGCGAACGTCATCCTGTCCACGCCGACCGGTTCCGGTAAGAGCCTGGTGGCGATGGGGGCGCATTTCTTCGCCTTCGCTCAGGGCAAGCGCACCTACTACACCGCGCCGATCAAAGCGCTGGTGTCGGAGAAGTTCTTCTCGCTGGTCGAGGTGTTCGGCGCCGAGTACGTCGGGATGATGACCGGCGACTCGTCGGTGAACCCGGACGCGCCGATCATCTGCTGCACCGCGGAGATCCTGGCCAACATGGCGTTGCGGTCGGGCCGCGACTCCGACGTCGGCCAGGTCGTGATGGACGAGTTCCACTTCTACTCCGAGCCCGATCGCGGCTGGGCGTGGCAGGTTCCGCTGCTGGAGCTGTCGGACGCGCAGTTCTTGCTCATGTCGGCCACGCTCGGCGACGTCACGTTCTTCCAGAAGGACCTGACCCGGCGAACCGGTCGCGAGACGGCGGTGGTGAGCTCGGCGGAGCGGCCGGTGCCGTTGACGTTCCGATACGCCATGACGCCGCTGCACGAGACGATCGACGAGTTGCTGCACGGCGGGCAGGCGCCGGTGTACGTGGTGCACTTCGCGCAGGCGGCCGCCGTGGAGCGGGCGCAGGCGCTGATGAGCGTCAACGTGTGCAGCAAGGCGGAGAAGGCCGCCATCGCCGAGGCCATCGGGGACTTCCGGTTCGCATCCGGATTCGGCAAGACGCTGTCCCGGCTGGTCCGGCACGGCATCGGCGTGCACCACGCGGGCATGCTGCCCAAGTACCGACGGCTGGTCGAGCAGCTGGCGCAGGCCGGTCTGCTGAAGGTCATCTGCGGCACCGACACCCTCGGCGTCGGCATCAACGTGCCGATCCGCACCGTGGTGTTCACCGCGCTGACCAAGTTCGACGGGGAACGCATGCGCCACCTCAAGGCCAGGGAGTTCCACCAGATCGCCGGCCGGGCGGGCCGCGCGGGTTACGACACCGACGGCTACGTCGTGGTGCAGGCGCCCGACCACGTGGTGGAGAACGCCAAACTGCTGGCCAAGGCGGGCGACGACCCGAAGAAGAAGCGCAAGATCGTCCGGAAGAAGGCGCCGGAAGGCTTCGTCAACTGGACCGAGTCGACGTTCCAGCGGCTGATCGAGTCCGAGCCGGAACCGCTGACCTCCAGCTTCAAGGTCACCCACGCGATGCTGCTCAACGTCATCGCGCGGCCCGGGGACGCGTTCCAGGCGATGCGCAAGCTGCTGGAGGACAACCACGAGCCGCGGCCCCGGCAGCGGCAGCACATCCTGCGCGCCATCGCGATCTACCGGGCGCTGCGCAACGCCGGGGTGGTCGAGCGGCTGGACGAGCCGGACGAGGAAGGTCGCACGGTGCGGTTGACCGTGGACCTGCAGTTCGACTTCGCGCTGAACCAGCCGTTGTCACCGTTCGCGCTGGCCGCCATCGAGCTGCTTGATCCCGAGTCGCCGACGTATGCGCTGGACGTGGTGTCGGTGATCGAGTCGACGGTCGAGAACCCGCGCCCGGTGCTGGCCCAGCAGGAGCACCGCGCCCGTGGCGAGGCCGTGGCGGCGATGAAGGCCGAGGGCGTGGAGTACGAGGAGCGGATGGCGCTGCTCGAGGAGGTCACGTACCCCAAGCCGCTGGAGGAGCTGATCGAGGCGGCCTACGAGACGTACCGGCGCGGGCACCCGTGGGTGGCCGACACCCACCCGTCGCCGAAGTCCGTGGTGCGGGACATGTACGAGCGGGCGATGAACTTCGTCGAGTACATCAGCTTCTACCAGCTGGCCCGCTCGGAAGGCCTCGTGCTGCGGTACCTGTCGGACGTTTACGACTCGCTGCGGCACACCGTGCCGGACGCCGCGAAGACCGAACCGCTGATGGACTTGATCGAGTGGCTCGGTGAGCTGGTGCGGCAGGTCGACTCGAGCCTGCTGGACGAGTGGGAGGCGCTGCGGCATCCGGCAGGTGAGGAGGGTCAGCCGAAGCCGCCGGAGCTGAGTGCCCCGCGACCGGTCACCGGCAACGAACGGGCGTTCCGGGTGCTGGTCCGCAACGAGATGTTCCGCCGCGTGGAGCTGGCGGCCAGAGAGGACTACGCGGCGCTGGGCGAGCTGGACGGTGAGGACGGCTGGGACGCCGATGCCTGGGCAGAGGCGTTGGACGGCTACTTCGCCGAGTACGACTCGATCGGTACCGGGCCGGACGCTCGCGGGCCCGCGTTGCTGGCGATCGAGAAGGGGCCGGACACCTGGACCGTCCGGCAGACATTCGACGACCCCGACGGCAACCACGATTGGGCGATCACCGCCGAGGTCGATCTGAAGGCCTCGGACGAGGCCGGCTATGCGGTTGTTCGGGTACTTGACGTCGGTGAGTTGTGAGGCGACAACCCGAGCTCACCGGACCAGTTCCTGCCGCACCCGCTCGATGTCCCGGTCTTCGAACTCGAAGCTGCCGAACAGCGCCGGACGCGGTTCGCGTTGGGCCTCCGGCCCACGCCATGCCAGATAGATCACGAGTGCCACGACTGCGATTGCTGCGACTGTCAACATCATCATGTCACTAAGTTTGCGCTAATAAAAATTCCGCCACCAGTGGCAGAACGGACCTTGTGCGCAAACTTTCTGCCAAGTACTCTGGCGACCATGCTGAACAGCGTCGCCGTCGCGGTCATCGACCACACCACACCGTTCGAGTTCGGGGTGGTGTGCGAGGTCTTCGGGATCGATCGCCGGTCGGACGGCGGGCCGACGTTCGACTTCCGCGTCTGCGCGGAGCGGCCCGGTGAGCCGATCCGCACCAGCATGCCGGTAGGGCTGGTTCCCGAGTCCGGGCTGGATTCGCTGGTCGACGCCGATCTGGTGGTCGCTTCGGCGGCGACGGTGCGTGAGGAGTACCCGCCCGCGGTGCTGGAAGCGCTGCGGGAGGCGCACGCGCGCGGTGCGACGCTGTTGTCGTTGTGCAGTGGGGCGTTCATTCTCGGCGCGGCCGGCCTGCTGGACGGGCGCAAGTGCACGACCCACTGGCGTTATGTCGACGAACTGGCGAGGCGTTTCCCGAAGGCCGTGGTCGACCCGGACGTGCTGTTCGTCGACGAAGGTGACTTGGTGACCAGCGCGGGTACCGGCGCAGGTATCGACGCGTGTCTGCATCTGGTGCGCCGGGAGCGCGGCGCGGCCGCGGCGGTGGCGGTCGCTCGTCGCATGGTGGTCCCGCCACAGCGCGAAGGCGGACAGCGGCAGTACATCGAGCAGCCGATTCCCGCCGGGGAGTGCGACAGCCTGCAGCCGGTACTGGACTGGATGCTGGAGAACCTGGCCGAGCCGCACACCGTGAGCAGCCTGGCCAAGCGGGCGCAGATGTCGGAGCGGACGTTCGCACGCCGGTTCGTCGCCGAAACCGGGACGACGCCCAACCGGTGGCTGACCGTGCAGCGGGTGGCGCAGGCGCGGCGGCTGCTCGAGGAGACCGACCTGCCGGTCGAGGACATCGCGACGGCCGTCGGTTTCGGCAGTGCGGCGCTGCTGCGGCATCACTTCAACCGCATCGTCGGCGTGTCACCGAAGGCGTACCGGCGGACGTTCGCGCACGCCGCCATCTGACTCAGGGCTTGCGGCCCAGCCAGGCGAGCAGCCGGTCGGAGTGCGAGCTGTCCGCGGGCACCGGCACCGGGTCGGCGAACCGGCCGGGCCGGTCGTCCTCGCTGACCAGCAGGGGAGCCAGACGCAACAAATCGGCCGCCAGCTCCTCCGGCAGCGGTCGGACGGAGCCGCACCCCTGCGCGAGGTCCCAGCCGTGCACGGCCAGCTCCAGCGCGCCGGTGGCCGCGACGACCGATCCGGCGATCGCGCGGCCGTCGATCTCGATCGTGGTGAGCCCCGCGCGGTGCACGGCCACGGTGGCCAGCAACGCGCGCGCCGAGTCCTGCAGCACCGCGACCGGGCACTGTTTGCGTGGATCCATCTCGAGGTGAACCCAGCCGTCGTCGAACGCCTCTCCGATCGTGCTCATGCTGTCGTTGAGGTGGTCCATCACGTCCTGCACGCACCATGTGGCGCACGGCGTGGCCGCGCTCAGCCGATCCGGCGTCACCTCGCCGAACGCGCTCACCGCGAAGCTGATGGCGCGCTCCAGCAACTCCATGCCGCCGGAGAGCGACTGTGCGGGCTGCGCCATGGTCACCGGCCGGCCTGGTGGGCAGGCTCCAGCACCGAGGGCAGACCGCAGCGAGCGAACAACGACTCGTCGAAGAACACGTAGGCGTGCCGGACACCGTCGGCGCCGAGATCGAGCACCTGCAGCTGGAACGCCTTGTACCTGCCGTCGGCCTGGTCGCGCATGTACAGCGCGAACGCGGGCTGACCGTTCGCCCTGGTCGGCACCAACCGCATGTCGCCTGCCTGCTTGGCAGGGCAGTAGGCCTCGATGAGCTCGCCGATCCGCTCGGCGCCCTGCACCCAGTTGAGGAACGGCGGCATCTCCCACACCGCCTCGTCGGTGAACAGTCGCACGATCTCGTCGACGTCGTAGTTCTCGAACGCCTTGGCGTAGCGCTGCAACAGCTCACGCTGCTCGGACTCGTCCGGCTCGTCGAGCTGCTCCGGTGACGGTGCGGTCTTCTCCAGCTGGGCATGCGCGCGCTGCAGCAGGCTGTTCACCGCGGCCACACTGATGTCCAGCACGTCGGCCACCTCGCTGGCCTTCCAGCGCAGCACGTCGCGCAGGATCAGCACGGCTCGCTGCCGCGGCGGCAGGTGCTGCATCGCGGCCAGCAACGCCAGGCGGGTGTACTCGCGGGTGGCGACCACGGCGGCCGGGTCGCCGGTGTCGTCCGTGGTGATCATCGCGTCCGGGATCGGCTCCAGCCACGGCACCTCGCCGCGCTGCAGCTTCTCCGCGCTGCTGCTGGTCTCCGGATCGGCCACGTCCGTCGGCAGCTCACGCCTGCTCTTGCTTTCCAGCGCGGTCAGGCAGGTGCGCGTCGCGATGGAGTACAGCCAGGTGCGCAGCGACGAGCGGCCCTCGAATTTGTCGTAGGCACGCCAGGCGCGCAGATAGGTCTCCTGGACCAGGTCCTCGGCGTCGTGCACCGAGCCGAGCATGCGGTAGCAGTGCGCGAGCAGCTCGCGGCGGAACGGGTCGGCAAGCCGGACAAAATCGTCGTCGACGCTGGGAGCGGACATAGCGGAGACCCTACCCCGCTCCCGCGACAGAATCGCCGTCATCGTCTCAGCCCATGTGCTCGTCGGCGATGTGGATCAGCTGCACGTAGTTGCCGTCCGGGTCGATGAGGGTGGCGAACCACGAGCCGTCCCGGTTCTCCGGCTCGGCCAGCCACCGCGCGCCCGCGTTCACGAACCGCTCGGCCGTCGCGGGCACGTCGTCGACGGAGATGTTGCAGATGACCCGGCCGGGCTCACGATTGGGGCCGGAGACGTCGTCGCGGCTGTCGAACATGACGTAGAAGCCCCCGACGTTGAGGTAGCGGTAGTGACCGTCGGGCGTCTCCTCCGCCGCAAGGCCCAACGCCTCGGCGTAGAACGAGCTCAAGCGCTTCGGGTCGTCGCTGGACAGCAACAGCGAATCCAGTACTGCGGTCATGCGTCCTCCTCGGTCGGCGGTTCCGCTACCTGTGCAGACCGGGCGAACGGCACGAACTCATCGCTCGGGAGAAAATTTCCGACCCAAACTCTTAACACGACGGTCAATCTGGAGTACCCCTGTCGTCATGAAAATCAAGTCGGTAGTCACGTGGACAGCCGTCGCCATCGTCGGCGCCGTCTGTTGGGGCGTGCTCGCGCTGGCGCGCGGTGAAACGATCTCCGCGATCTGGCTGCTCGGCGCGGCACTCGGCTCGTACGCCATCGCATACCGCTTCTACGCGCGGTTCATCTGCAAACGGGTGCTCGAGGTGGACGACACCAGGGCGACGCCCGCGGAGCGGTTGAACAACGGTGTCGACTTCCACCCGACCGACCGTCGGGTGTTGCTCGGCCACCACTTCGCGGCGATCGCGGGTGCCGGCCCGTTGGTCGGGCCGGTGCTGGCGGCGCAGATGGGCTACCTGCCCGGGACCATCTGGATCATCGTCGGCGTCATCTTCGCCGGTGCGGTTCAGGACATGGTCACCCTGTTCTTCTCCATGCGCCGCAACGGCAAGTCGCTCGGTCAGATGGCGCGCGACGAGATCGGCGTGGTCGGCGGCATTTCCGCGCTGGTCGGCGTCTTCGTCATCATGATCATCCTGCTCGCGGTGCTCGCGCTGGTCGTGGTCAACGCGCTCGCGCAGTCGCCGTGGGGCACGTTCTCGATCGCGATGACCATCCCGATCGCGCTGTTCATGGGCTTCTACCTGCGCGTCATCCGGCCGGGCAAGGTGATCGAGACGTCGGTGATCGGTGTCGTCCTGCTGCTGCTGGCGATCGTCGCGGGCGGTTGGGTCGCCGAGTCGTCGTGGGCGAGCGCGTTCACGTTCGACCCCGAGACGCTGACGCTGTTCCTGGTCATCTACGGCTTCGCGGCCTCGGTGTTGCCGGTGTGGATGCTGCTCGCACCGCGTGACTACCTGTCGACCTTCATGAAGATCGGCACGATCGCGCTGCTGGCCATCGGTGTGGTGATCGCCGCGCCGGTGCTGCAGACCGATGCGGTCTCCAAGTTCGCCTTCGACGAGACCGGTCCGGTGTTCTCGGGCGAGCTGTTCCCGTTCGTGTTCATCACGATCGCGTGTGGCGCGTTGTCCGGCTTCCACGCACTTGTCTCGTCCGGCACGACGCCGAAGATGATCGAGAAGGAGTCGCAGATCCGGCTCATCGGCTACGGCGGCATGCTGATGGAGTCGTTCGTGGCGGTGGCCGCGATCATCGCGGCGTGCATCCTCGACCCGGGTTTGTACTTCGCCATGAACTCCCCGGCCGGGGCGACCGGTGGCGCGGTGCAGTCGGCGTCCGAGTTCGTCAACAGCCTCGGCTTCGTGATCACTCCGGAAGAGCTCGACGCGGCGGCCGCGGCGGTGGAGGAGGACACCCTGGTGTCCCGTACCGGCGGTGCGCCGACGTTGGCGGTCGGTATGTCCGACATCTTCGCCCAGGTCTTCGGCGGCGAGGGCATGAGAGCGTTCTGGTACCACTTCGCGATCATGTTCGAGGCGCTGTTCATCCTGACCACGGTGGACGCAGGCACCCGCGTCGGCCGGTTCATGCTGCAGGACACCCTGGGCAACGTGTACAAGCCGCTCGGCCGGGTCTCCTGGAAGCCGGGCCTGTGGTTCACCAGCGCCATCGTGGTGGCGGCCTGGGGCTACTTCCTGTGGGCCGGTGTCACCGACCCGCTCGGCGGCATCAACCAGCTGTTCCCGCTGTTCGGTATCGCCAACCAGTTGCTTGCCGCCATCGCGTTGACCGTGGCCACGGTGATCCTGGTGAAAAGCGGCAAGCTCAAATGGGCGTGGGTGACCGCGATCCCGCTGGCCTGGGACGCGGCGGTGACGCTCACCGCGAGCTGGCAGAAGGTGTTCTCCGACGACCCGAAGATCGGGTTCTTCGCACAGCGTGCGCAGTACTCGGAGGCACTGGAGCGCGGTGAGGTGCTGGCGCCGGCGCAAGACCTGGACGACATGTCGACGGTGGTCACCAACTCCACGGTCGACGGCGTGCTCTCGGCGTTCTTCGCCATCCTGGTCATCCTGGTGATCGGCAACGCGATCATTGTCTGCTGGCGTGCGGTGCGGGCGACGGAACCGCTGCCGACCACGGAGGAGCCGTGGGAGGAGTCCAAGATCGTTGCGCCGTCCGGTCTGTGGCCGACGGCGGAGGAGAAGCGGGAGCTGGCCGCGGTCGGCGCTCCGGCAGGCGGCTCCGGAGTCCGTGACAGCGACGAATCGGTCGGCTCGGGCAAAGACGGTGGATCGTCATGACCGTTCTGCAACGCGTGCGCCGCACGATGCGCGGAGTGCGCTGGTACCTGGCCGAGCTCACCGGCGAGACGGAGTACGACCGCTATGTGGAGCACCACAAGCGGCTGCACCCCGGAGAACCGGTGCTCAGCAGGCGGGAGTACGAGCGGCAACGCTTCGAGCGCTCCGCTCAACCCGGCGCACGGTGCTGTTGAGGTGAACTGGGCTGGGGTCGCTGGGCGGCCCCAGCCCAGTCATGTCTCCAGGGCTTTCCGAGCGCCCCGCGTGCCAATGGCGTCGACTAACTTCCTTTGCGTGCAGCCAACCGCATCACGAGGGCTTGTGCGGCTTCGCCTTCCAGCGCCACATCCCAAAGGCGCTCGGTGATCGTGCGGTAGAGCGCAAGGTCGTCCCGATCGTCAGTGACGACTTCGGTGTGGTTGATCTCCACGATGACTGTGTCGTCGTGAATGGTGTACCCGTGCATGGTCACCGTCGGAATCACTGCGTCGAGAGGAATGATTCCGAGTCGAATGTGAGTCATCCCGCTGAGCGTGCCGAGGCGGTCCAGTTGGGGGCTCATGACCTCGGGGCCGGCCAGCGGAGCGCGGAGAGCCAGCTCGTGCACGAGGATCTCGATCTGTTTGTTCGAGTCGTAAAGAACTTCTTGGCGACGCAGTCGTTCACGGACCGCCTCTTCGGTGTCCTGTGGCGTGCCATGAAGATCGGCCGCCATGGCGAACACTGCTCGCGCATAGTCGGCGGTCTGGACGAGCCCGGGTACGAGGAACATCTCGACGGACGTGATCCTTTTGGCTTCCTGCTCGCTGACAGCTTCTTGGTGCTGTCGCCGAGCGTGGCCGCGTCGCAGTTGCCGCCGCCATGCCTCACGCGCCAGCCGGATCTCACGCAGATCTTCATACAGGCGTGCACCAATCTCCGGCGCGGGGTCGGTGGCGTCGAGCCACGCGTCGAGGTCGGTGACCGAAGGCAGGGTTCGGCCGTTCTCGATCCGGCTGACTTTCGACGATTGCCAGCCAATGTCCCTGGCGAAATCCCTACCCGTGACGTACCCGGCTTGAGCGCGCAGTCGGCGTAGCGCCTCGCCGAACTCCAACTGTCGCTTCTCGACGTTCAAGGTCCACCTTGTCTGTGCGTGGTGGCTACAGGCCAGACCCGAGCGCGGTACGCCAGGTGTTCGGATACTACGGCGGGATCGTCGTCGAGTTCGATCCCGGTCAGCTCGCCGTGGGCATCGAATCGCATGATGGCGACGCGATTCTCATCGAAGATGTAGAAGTCGTAGTTCGGCATGCCGGCGGCTTGCGCATCGCGGCGGGCAAGCCAACGGATGTCCTCTCCTGCGGCGACGTTCGCGTCAGTTGTGGTGATGATCCAGCGCTGGTAGGTGGTCGGTGGCTCGTCCAGGACGCGAACCCGCTCGAACGGAATACCGCGAGCGTGCAGGTTCTTGATGTAGTTCAGCCACTCCCGGTCTTCCTTGGTCTCCGCAGTCGGCTCTCCGGACAACCAAGCTGCGACTTCGTCTGCGTCGACGGCGTACTGCGGTTGGCATTCCCACCGCCATGAGGCCCGGCGCACCGTGGGGAACAGCGCGCCGAGCTCTTCCGCGGCCAGCAGGCGACGGGTCATCCAGCCTCCCGCACGAAGGTCAGGAGCGCTTTCGGGATTTCGACAGCGGTCTCATGATCTGGCAGCCCACGCTCGCGTAGCGTGGCCAGCGCTTCAGGATCGGTCACCCGGGTCCCTTGCACGACGTAGGTACCGCGATCGGTCTCGTAGATCTCTGGGCAGCCGCCGTTCTTGCTGGTGGTGCCGAGGTGAGTAAGTTTCACAGTCCCTCCCGGTGGGGAGGATGCAATCTACAGAATCTATAGATCAGAGCCTCGAGGGTACCGACAAATCGGTGACATTGACGGCGTTGTCCGCTGATCGCGGAGCCGCTGAAGGTGGAACTGTGCGAAGATTCTACAGATTCTATTGACATCTCAAGGGGGCATGAAATGTTGGATCCATGAGCTGGAACAGTGGGCCGATGCTTTCGGGGAACGGTGAGGCCTGGGTCAGCGATGGTGACGGTGTCGTGCGCATCACGGACGCTGATGTGCTCGTGGACGAGGCGCAAATGCTCACGCAGGGCTACGAGATCGATCGACGCAGTGCCGTCGAGAGTGGTGAGCGAGACCGCCGTCTGTTTGTCCGAGTCGCTCAGACGCATCCCTCGATCGTCAGGTCGCTCCGCGTGCTGACAGCTGAGCTCGCAGATGCAGACGGGGAGCTCGCACGTCAAGTGCAGCGTGATCTTGGTGTATGGATAGGGCGACTTGGCGCGACGGTCGTCAAATGTGCGGATAGCGTCGCCTTCGACCAGCGGAAACAAGCTGACTGAATAAAACGAGACGGCTGGGGAAGGCAAACCCAGAAACGACACTGGCCCTGGCGTGCCTCCCACGCCAGGGCCAGATGCCGCCTGTCGTAGCGGTCAGCCCTTGACCGAGCCGGCCATCAGGCCACCGACGAACCAGCGGCCGAGCACGATGTAGACCAGCAGCGTCGGCAGCGAGGCGATCAGCGCGCCCGCCATCGATGCCGCGTAGTCCTGCAGCTGCCCGGCGGCCAGGAAGTTCAACCCGATGGTGACCGGCCCGTTCTGCGCGCTGGAGAAGAACATCGCGAACAGGTAGTCGTTCCACACCGAGGTGAACTGCCAGATGATCGTCACCACGAAGCCCGGGATGGACACCGGCAGCACGATCGAGGTGTAGGTGCGGATCATGCCCGCGCCGTCCACCTTCGCCGATTCGATGACTTCCGTCGGCACGGATGCGTAGTAGTTACGGAAGATCAGCGTGCAGATCGGCAGACCGTAGACCACGTGGATGAAGATCAGCGACGGGATGCCGCGCTCGGCGCCCACCGTGTTCATGATCTCGACCAGCGGGATCATCACCGCCTGGTACGGGATGAACATGCCGAACAGGATCAGCGTGAAGACCAGGTCGGCGCCGCGGAAGCGCCACCGAGACAACACGAACCCGTTCATCGAGCCGAGGAACGCCGAGATCAACGACGCGGGGATGACCAGGCCGAACGTGCGCCAGAACGAGTCCGACAGCGTGCTCCATGCCCGTTCCCAGCCTGCGGTGTCCCAGTTCTCCGGCAACGACCACGCGGTGTCCGGCGAGATGTCGGCACCGGTCTTGAAACTGGTGACGAACAGTACGTACGCCGGGATCAGAACGATGATCAAGAAGAACAGCAGCAGCACGTACTTGACCGTGCGCACCGCCGTCGACCGCGGCCCGCGGGTGCCGGGCAGCTGCGGCGGCCTGGCCTTCTTGGCCTTCCTGGCTTTCCTGTCGGCCGTCGGCTTGACTTCGTCGAGCACTGTCGTGGTCATCGGCGACGCTCCGCGCGGTAGGTGCTGATCAGGTACGGCACGATCAGCACGGCAACCACCAGCAGCAGTACGGTGCCGATCGCCGCGGCTTCGGCCCACTCACCGCTGGTGTACTTCAGCCACATCTGGGTACCGGGTACCTGCGTGGTGTGGTTGGTCTGCCCGGCCACCGCCATGATCAGGTCGAACACCTTCAGCGACATGTGGCCGATGATGATCACCGCGGACAGCGCGACCGGCGACAGCTGCGGGAAGATCACGTGCCGGTACATCTGCCACTCGGTGGCGCCGTCCACCCGCGCCGCCTCGCGCAGCTCCTCCGGGATGCCTCGGAAGCCCGCCAGGAACAACGCCATGACGTAACCGGACAGCTGCCAGATGGCGGGCATCGCGATGGCCAAGATGCCCCAGCCTTCGTGGGTCCACCACTGGCCCTGCAGGAACCCGAGCCCGACCATGTCCAACAGCCGGTTCAGGCCGCTGGCGGATTCGCCGGTGTTGCTGTTGAGCAACCACCGCCACACCACACCGGAGGCCACGAACGACACGGCCATCGGGAACAGGTAGACCGTGCGGAAGATGCCTTCGCCGCGCGCGCCCCGCTCCAGCATCCACGCCCACAAGAACCCGAAGAACAGCGTGCCCGCGACGAACGCGAGCGTGTACATGCCCACGTTGCGCAGCGAGTACACGAACGTGTCGTCGTTGAAGAGGTTCTCGTAGTTCTGCAGGCCGACGGTGCCGGTGGTCTGGCCGCGGACGTTGTCCGTCAGCGATGTCCAGACCCCGGCACCGATCAGCCCGTAGACGAAGATGCCGAGCAGGATCAAGGTCGGGGCGATCAGCAGGACGGGGGGACCCCAGCTCCTGATCCTGGTGAACACTCAGCGTCCTTTACTGCTTCTTCTGGTTGTCTTCCGCGGCCTTGACCAGGGCGGACTTCAACTTCTCGATGTCCTTGTTGGCGGAGAAGCTGCTGACCGCCTCGGTGATCGCGGTCGACCACTTCACCGACGCCGCGGCACCGTGCGCCAGCGACGGCACGATGGTGTCGTTCTTGTAGGACTCCAGCGCGGTCTTCTGGTAGTCGCCGTAGTCCTTCGGGTCGGCGTCGGTACGGGCCGGAATCGAACCCTTCTTGATGTTGAACGCCTTCTGTCCCTCGGCGCTGCCGACGGTCTGCAGCCACGCCTTGGTGCCTTCCTCGTTCTTGGCGCCGACCGGCAGCGTGAACGAGTCGGCCAGGAAGTCGAAGATGCCGTCGGTGCCCGGCACCGGGTAGGTGATGTAGTCCTTACCCCATTCCTTGTCGGCTTCCTGGAAGGCCGCCTCGGCCCAGTCACCCATGATGTTGAAGCCGGCCTTGCCGTCGATCACCATCTTGGTGGCGTCCGGCCAGTCGAGGTTCTGCCGGTCGGTGTTGGTGTAGCTGAGCAGCTTGGCGTAGTGGTCGATCGCCTTGCTCACCTCGGGCGAGTCCCACTTGGTGGAGCCGTCCCACAGCCCGATGTACTTCTCCGGGCCGAGGTCGGCGATCAGCACTGTCTCCAGCAGGTGCACCTGCGTCCAGTCGGTCGCGATCGACAACGGCGTGTCGACACCGGCCTTCTTCAGCTTGTCCAGCTGCTGGATGAAGCCGTCGATGTCCTTCGCAGGCTTGTCGTCCAGGCCGGCCTTCTTCAGCACCTCGGGGTTGGCCCACACGACGTTGGCGCGGTGCACGTTCGACGGGACGGAATAGATCTTGCCGTCCACCGTGAGCAGCTCGATCAGGTCCTCCGGGAAGACCTCGTCCCAGCCGTTCTCCTTGTACAGCTGCGAGACGTCCTGCAGCTGGTTGGCCTCGATGTAGTCGAGCAGCTCGGCACCGGCGTGCGCCTGGAACGTGCTCGGCGGGTCTTGCTGCTGCAGGCGGGAGGCCAGCACGTTCTTCGCGTTACTGCCCGCACCACCGGCAACCGCACCGTTGACGAAGTTCAGATCGGGGTGTTGCTTCTTGAACTCCGCGACCAAGGCGTCCAGGCCGGCCTTCTCACTGCCGTCCGCCCACCAGGTGAACACCTCGACATCCTTGGTGTTGTCGCCGTCGTCCCCGCCGCATGCTGTTGCGGTGAACGCCAGCGCGACTGCGGACAATCCCGCGATCAACGCTCTGAGCTTCATGGTGAAGCCTCCTCGCTTCCCTTCACATTGGATGTGGACGGTAGTCACGTCCCGATGCCGGTGGCAATCGGCATCTCACCGGACCCGCGCGGGATCAACCGCGTGGGCAACCGTACTGTTTTCGCACGTCCTTGCCGGTCGCCCGACAGTCTGGCGAACAGCATCTCGGCTGCGGTGCGACCCATTTCGGCAGGGTCTTGTGCCACAACCGTGACCCCCGGCCGCAGCACGTCGGCGAGTTCGAAATCGTCGAACCCGACCAAGGCGGGCTGGTTCGGCCGTCCGGCAAGAACGCGGAGCACCTCGACCGTCACGCGGTTGTTGCCGCAGAACAGCGCGGTGGCCGGATCCGGTCCGCCCAGCACGCGCTCCACGGCGTGACGGATCGCCTCGGCCGTCGGCGGCGCGAGGCTGGTCAACGATTCGTCATAGGGCAGTCCGGCGGCCTCAAGGCTCGCCCGGTAACCGGCCAGCCGGGCCGTCGCGGTGAAGATCGTGGGGGCGTCGCCGAGAAAGCCGATGCGCCGATGTCCGTGCGCGATCAGGTGGTCGACGGCCATGCGAGCGCCGCCTTCGTTGTCCACCAGCACGGTGTCCGCGTCGATGTCCACCGGCGGACGGTCGACGAACACCGCCGGTGTGCCCGCGGTGATCTCCGGAACCAGGTACCGATGGGTTGCGCCCGCCGGGACGATGATCAGTCCGTCCACCCTGCGGGCGCAGAACGCCAAGGTCAGCTCGCGCTCGCGGACACCGTCCTCGGCGGAGGACCCGGCGAACACCAGGGAGTCGTGCTGGCGGGCGATGTCCTCCACCGCGCGGGTCAGCGCGGAGGAGAAGGGATCTGCGACGTCTTCCAGCACCAGGCCGATGGAAGCGGTGCGGCCCTGGCGCAGCAGTCGCGCGCCCTCGTTGCGGCGAAAGCCCAGCTTGGCGATGGCCGCGTTGACGCGCTCGGTAGTGTCGGGACTGACCGATCCTTCGCCGTTGACCACGCGCGAGACGGTCTTCAGCCCGACGCCGGCGAGAGCCGCGACGTCTTTCATCGTCGGGCGGGCGGACATCATCGGCGCGAGACCTCTTTCGAAGGCAACGTTGTCAACGGACGAACGGTAGCGCATCGTCCGAGTTCAGCAAGGGGTCTTTGGTCACACACTGAACCGGCGATGACAACGTTGTCTGAAGGGTACCTCGATTGTCGCCCGATCGGGCATCAGGCATCGATTATGGTGGCCTGACGCGCGAGGAGGGCACCGTGGCGAAGCTGTATTTCTACTACTCGGCGATGAACGCCGGAAAGACGACGACGCTGCTGCAAAGCGCGCACAACTATCACGAGCGCGGCATGCGCACGTTGCTGTTCACGCCGCACCTCGACGGCCGCTACGGCCAAGGGGTGATCGCTTCGCGGATCGGGATCAAGACCTACGGCCGCGCGTTCAAGTCCGACGACGACCTGTTCGAGCAGACCCAGGCCGATGTCGACGCGAACGGCACGTTGCATTGCGTGCTGGTCGACGAAGCGCAGTTCTTGACCAAGGCCCAGGTGTGGCAGCTGACCGAGATCGTGGACCGCCTGCACATCCCGGTGCTGGCCTACGGGCTGCGTACCGACTTCCGCGGGGAGTTGTTCGAGGGCAGTCAGTACTTGCTGGCCTGGGCGGACACCCTGACGGAGATCAAGACGATCTGTCACACCGGCAAGAAGGCAACCATGGTCGTGCGGGTCGACGAGCACGGGCGGGCGGTGACGGAGGGTCCGCAGGTGGAGATCGGCGGCAACGATCGCTACGTGTCGGTGAGTCGCGCGGAGTTCAAGGACATCACGCGCGGGCGGAAGTCGCTGGGCGCGGAGGCGCAGCACACCTGAATCAGCGCGCCGGAGGCGACGAGCCGGCGGGCCGGGCGAGCGGCGGCAAATGCGCGAAAACCGGGCGAGCGGCGGCAACTGCGCGAAAGCCGGGCGAGCGGAGGCAACTGCGCGAAAGCCGGGCGAGAGGTGGCAACGCGCGAAAGCCGGGCGAGCGGAGGCAACTGCGCGAAAGTCGCACCGCGCTGCGGCGACTGTGCGAACAGTCGGAGTGCACTGCGGCAACCCGCACGACCAGCTGGTCCTCCGGGCTGCGCGGCGGCAACTATGCCCCTGAGGGAAGCAGCGGTGCCCGATCGGTCGCGCACCGCCTGCGGTGTCGGTCGACGTCACGACGCGCGGAGCGCCGCGGCTGACTCGCCGCAGCGCGACCGAATCACTGCCGGCTCGCCCGATCACATCGGGCCGACCGCCGAGATCAGCTGGCGAGCGTTCCGTATCTCTTCGCTGCGCGCGCCTTGGCCTTGGCGGCCTCGACCTCCCGGTCCTTCGGCGGCGCGGACGTGACCAAGCTGTCCAGCAGCTTGCGGGCGGCGGCCGCCACCTCGTCCACCGCCCGGTCGAACGCTTCGGCGTTCGCGGCCGACGGTTTGGTGGTCCCGCTGATCTTGCGGACGTACTGCAGAGCGGAGGCGCGCACCTCGTCGTCCGTGGCCGGCGGCTCGAAGTTGTGCAGGACGCGGATGTTTCGACACATGCGTCACAGCATGACAAACCGGACCGACAGTGGCCAGAGCTGCGAAAACACGCGACGGCGGCTGCGCCCGCCGAACCAGGGAGGATTCGGTGTGCGCAGCCGCCCGCGTGCCGGGCGCCTTACCAGGCGCGACCGACGTAGTAGCTGCTGTTGTAGATCTTGGCCTTCTTCACCGACTCGCCGGACTGCGGGGCCGTCCACATCTGGCCGTTCCCCGCGTAGATGGCGGCGTGGTACACGCTGCCGCCGCGGTGGAAGAACAGCAGGTCACCGGGCTTGCGGTAGGACTTGCTGATCTTGCGCACCTTCGAGTACTGCTGCTTCGAGGTGCGCGGCAGCTTGATGCCGACCTGCTTGTGCGCGTACTGCGTCAGGCCGGAGCAGTCGAAGCTGTTCGGGCCGGACGCTCCGTAGCGGTACGGGTCGCCCTTCTGCGCCGCGGCCGCCTTCACGATCCGCAGGTTGATCGGCACCTTCGCGACCACCTTCTGGGTTCGCGACCAGGACTTGGCGTACTTGGCAGTCCCGCGGAAGACCCAGCGGTACTTGGCGGTCGCCTTGATCTTGACATTGGTCACCGAGACCTTGCCGTTGCTGTAGCTGCGCGGACTGGCAACTCGGAACCACTTGCTGCCGTTGTAGGTGCGCATCAAGTCAACTTTGTAGCCACCGAGCGGGGTGCCGCCTGCGGTGGTCAGCTTGCCTCGGAACGAGATCCGGTGTCCTGCCTTCACCGTGTCCGAAGCCTCGTAGAAGCCTGTCCTGCTCTTCGCCGGGCTCGCCGCCGCGGCGGTGGAGTCGAAAGTCAGCAAAGCTGCGGCCGAAGCGGCCGTGACGAGAGCGGTGGCACCAATTCGTCGGCCGCGGCCAGAGCCGCTTACCGATGACGTGGGCACGTTCGTCCTCCAGATGTGTGCATGGATATGAATTCACGTCCCCCGACGTCGGCCGGAGGGTCCGGCCCGTTGGACACGATAAGCACACGCGAGCCGATACCGGAAAGTCTCAGCGGAATTTTCTTTTCCGGCTTGACTATCGACTCGTGATGTGTTCAACCGGCAAAGCGGCTGGTAAAAAAGCTGCCGTGATCTGTACGTGATCAGCAGGATGGCGCGGATGGGTGCTTCGAGTCACACCATTTGGGTGGTGCGTGTCACGCCATGTGCGCGTTTTGAGTATAGGTTTGGAGTTATACAGAGCGTGTTTTCATGAATACCGATCTTGTTTTCCGCCCGGTCGGGTGCTGGCGTTTCGGAGTGACAATGTTTACAGTCCTGGGCCATGAGCGAGGTGGGGTCGACCGGCCCGCGTCAAGAGCGGAAAGGCCTGGTCATCGGCGCAGGTGGAGTCACCGGCCTGGCGTGGTCGGCAGCCACGCTGGTGGCCCTGGAGGAGGCCACCGGATGGTGTGTCAACGACGCTGACGTGCTGCTCGGCACGTCCCAAGGGGCCCTGTTGGTGTCGCTGCTGGCCAGCGGAATCACGACGGACGACCTGCGCGGTTGGTACCGCAAGGAGCTGTCGGAGGGGCACCCGCTGCGTGCCAAGCCCAAGCCGGTGTCGGCCGCCGAGGTGCGGAGGAGCCGGATGCCTGCTGCGCCGCGGCTTGCGTTGCGCGGTGTGCTGCAGCCGCGGCGGGTTCGGCCGTCTGTCGCGCTGTCCGGGTTGCTGCCGCCCGGCACGCTGAGTCTGGACGACTTCCTCGCGCCGCTGACCGCGCTGACCGAACCCGGCGAGTGGCTCGACCATCCGGCGACTCGCGTCGTGGCGGTCGACTACGACTCGGGGGAGCGGGTGGCGTTCGCGGCCGACGGGGAAGCGGACATCCAGCAGGCGGTCCGTGCGTCGTGCTCGGTGCCCGGCGTCAGCCCGCCGGTGACCATCGCGGGCCGTCGCTACGTCGACGGCGCGGTGTATTCGTCCACGTCCGCGGATCTGATGATCGGCGCCGGGGTCAACGAGGTCATCGTGCTGGCGCCGATGGCCGGCGCATCCAGCTGGCAGCGGCCGAGATCGATGAGCGTCGCGGTGGACATGGCGACCAGGCACTACATGCAGCGTCAACTGCAGCTCGAGGTCGACAAGCTGCGGCGTGCGGGCTATCGGGTGCGGGTCTTCACGCCGACGTTCGCCGACCGGGAGGCGATGGGGACGAATCCGCTGAGCCCGCGCCAGCGGATCGCGACGTTCGAGGCCGCGTTGCGCAGTGGTCCGGCGCGGGTGGCCGAAGCCATGGCGGAGCCGCGGGTTTCGGCGTGACGGGGTCGGTGACCTGAGGCTTGCGGGTGTCGGTGTGGTCGGCTGTGCGAGCCGGGCTCAGGCGATGCGGTGAGTTCCGGCGTCAGCGAGTGGTCCGAGGCTCGCGGGTGCCGGTGTGGTCGGCTGTGCGAGCCGGGCCTCAGGCGGCGCGGCGGGGTGCCGGCTTCGCGGAGCGAGCGGTCCGAGACCGCGGGGGGTGGGTGTGGTCGCTGTGCGACCCCGGGGCCCAGGCGCCGCTCGGTGCGGAGGAGTCGACGCCCGCCGCATCACCACCGTGGCCGCGCTCGTGAGCTTTGCCTAGTTCTGCTCGGCGGGCTCCACCAGAAGCTCGAGCAGTCGCGGCAGCATGTCGTCGAGGTACGGATTGCTGCCGGTGTCCGGCAGGTCGCCCAGGATGGCTTCCTCCAGCATGGCCTGGTAGACGGCGGTGACGGTGATGACGACCATGCGCGGGTCGGCCGTCAGCCGCATGCCCAGCCGCCCCACCACCTCGGTCAGGATCTCCGCCAGCTCGGCATGGAACCGGTTCTCCGCCGCCACGGTCGGCGCGTGCAGTTCGGGATGACGTAGCGCCTGAGCGCGGAACTCGACAGTCAGTAGATGCCAGGTGACGTCCTGGGCGATATTGCGCAGGAACACGGCGGCCGTCTCGTTGAGCACCCGCTGCACGGCGTCCGGACCGGTCATGTCGGCGGCCTCGATCGCGTCGTTCACCGCTTCGCGCAGTCGGTCGATGCGGTCCTGGGTTTGCGCCTCGAACACCGCGAGGAACAGCTGCTCCTTGCTGTCGAAGTTCGAGTAGAACGCCCCGCGGGTATATCCGGCGCGGTCGCAGATGACCTCGACCGGGGCGTCGCGGATCCCGGACTCGGCGAATACCTCGTAGGCGGCATCGATCAGCCGCTGACGGGTCTCCGCACGACGGCGAGTCAATCCGTCCGGCCTGCTGCTCGCCGTCATCGCCTCCTCCTCGGGCTCGCCTGTGGCGCCGATCTTGGCACGGCACGTGATCGGATACACGTCGCATCCGGATACACAGTGCATCTACGATACACACTGTATTCAAATACCGAGGGGAGCTCGTTGTGTCGTCGTTGCTCTACCGTCTCGGGCGTGCGGCTGCCCGGGCACGCGTGCTCGTCGTCGTTCTGTGGTTGGGTGCGCTGGCCGCGATAGGTGGCCTGACCGCGGTGGCGGCGCAAGGGACCGACGACACCTTCTCCATCCCGGGCTCGGAGTCGCAGCAGGCGCTCGACCACCTCGGGCGGGTGTTTCCGCAGGTGAGCGGGACGTCCGCGCAGTTGGTGCTGCTCGTGCCGGAAGGCGAGCGAGTCGACACGCCGCAGATCAAGCAGGCGATGGAGCGGGCCGTCGACCGCATCGAGAAGGTCGACCAGGTCGCCGCCGTGCTCAATCCGTTCGACAAGAACGTCAACGGTGCGGTGTCCGAGGACAAGCGGGCGGCCATGCTGGCCGTCCCACTGGAGGTCGACCTGACGCACGTCGACCCGGACACCCGCACGGCACTGTCCGACATCGGCCACGACCTGGCGGAACAGGCAGGCGAGGGCGCGAAGATCTACACCGGTGGTGACGCGTTCTCCGACCGGGTGCCCGAGCTCAGCCCGATCGAGGGCATCGGCATGGTCGTCGCGCTGATCGTGTTGCTGCTGCTCTTCCGCTCGATCATCGCGTCGGTCATGCCGCTGATCACCGCGGTCATCGGGGTAGGCATCGCGGTCGCGCTGGTGTATCTGGCCACCGCGGTCACCACGATCTCGTCGACCACGCCGATGTTGGCGATCATGCTGGGGCTGGCGGTCGGCATCGACTACGCGTTGTTCCTGCTGTCGCGGCATCGCGATCAGCTCGCCGAAGGGCTCGGGGTCGAGGAGTCGATCGCCCGCGCGACCGCGACCGCGGGCTCCGCGGTGATCTTCGCCGGGTTGACGGTGATCATCGCGGTCGCGGGCCTGGCGGTGGCAGGCATTCCGTTCCTGACCGTCATGGGCATCGCCGCAGCTGTCGCGGTCGCGCTCGCCGTTGCCGTCGCCGTGACGCTGGTGCCCGCGCTGATGGCGTTCGCGGGGGAGCGGCTGCGGCCCAAGACCCGCAGGCGCCGGGCACACCAGAGCCGTCGACGGCTCGCGCGGTTCTGGGTCCGGGCCGCCACCAAGCTGCCGGTTCTCACCGTCGTGCTGGTGATCGGCGGCTTGGGCGTCGCCGCGCTGCCCGCAGCGGACCTCCGGCTGGCGTTGCCCGACAACGGCACGGAAGCCGAGGGCAACCCCGCGCGGGACACCTACGACGTGGTGACCGAGCACTTCGGCCCCGGCTACAACGGGCCGCTGATCGTCACCGCGGACATCATCACCAGCACGGATCCGCTCGGCCTGATGGACAAACTGGCCGACGAGATCCGACAGCTGCCCGGGGTGCACTCGGTGCCGATGGCCACGCCCAACCCGTCCGCGGACACCGGCATCATCCAGGTCATCCCGGAGACTCCGCCGGACTCGCCGGAAACCGATCAGTTGGTGGAGACACTGCGCGATCACCAGCAGCGCTTCCTGGACACCTACGGCACGCAGATCGCCGTCACCGGTCTCACCGCGATCGGTATCGACGTGTCCGAGCAGCTCGGGGACGCCCTGCTGCCGTTCGGCATCCTGGTCGTCGGGCTGTCGCTGATCTTGCTGGCCATGGTGTTCCGCTCGATCTGGGTGCCGATCAAGGCCACCGTCGGGTTCCTGCTGTCGGTCGGCGCGGCGTTCGGGGCCACCTCGTTCGTGTTCCAGCAGGGACACTTCGCCGACGCCCTGGGCGTCACGCACGTGGGCAGCGTGATCAGCTTCCTGCCGATCATCTTGATGGGCGTGCTGTTCGGGCTGGCCATGGACTACGAGGTGTTCCTGGTCAGCCGCATCCGCGAGGACTTCGTGCACGGCGGCGATCCGCACAAGGCCATCGAGACCGGGTTCATCTCGGCCTCCCGCGTGGTCGTGGCGGCCGCGGTGATCATGTTCGCGGTGTTCGCGGCGTTCGTACCTGCGGGCAGCGCGACCATCAAGCCGATCGCGTTCAGCCTGGCGGTCGGCGTGTTCGTGGACGCTTTCATCGTGCGGATGACTCTGGTGCCCGCCGTGTTGGCGCTGTTGGGCAGGCACGCGTGGGGTCTGCCGCCGAAGCTCGACCGCGTGCTGCCCGCGTTCGACGCCGAGGGGGAGGCCCTGGTGCGCGAACTGAACCTGCGGGACTGGCCGGGCGCGGACGAAGCGGTCAGCGCCCGGTCGGTGAGCCTCGACGACAACCGTGGCGAACCGATCTACCGAAACGTCGACATCCGGCTGCCGCACGGGGACGTGCTGGTCGTGCACGGCACCGGCGAGGTCGGTAAGTCGGCGCTGCTGTTCACGTTGGCCGGCCGGGTCACCAAGGTGCGCGGAGACCTCAAGGTGCTGGGCCGTGTCCTGCCGCAGCACACGCACGCCGTGCGCCGGGACGTCGCGGTGGTGCCGTGCCGGGACACCGAGGACCCCATGGCGGAGGTCCGGGCCGCACTTCGCGACGACGTTCAGCTCGTGTTGCTCGACGACGCCGATCTCGTGCTGCGCACGGACCAGCGCGACGAACTGCGCGAAATGCTGGCCCTACGGCACACCCGCACCGGGCGTCCGGTCACCTTCGTCCTGAGCTGCCAGGACCCGCAGCGGCTGGGTGACCTGCTGCCGCCGGCCCGCACGCACTTCCTTGCCCTGACACCACAGCTGGTGGAGGTCGCTCGATGATCAAGCCGTTCGCCAACTCTGCCCGCGCGCTGTCGTCCGGCCCACTGACGTGGCGGACCTGGACCGGTCTCATCGTCATCCCCGTGCTGGTCATGGGCCTGCTGACCTGGGCGTTCTGGGCGCCGGACAGTGATCACGGCACCGCCACCGCCGCCGTGGTGAACAACGACGAACCCGCCAAGGTGGACGGTCAGGTGGTGCCGCTGGGCCGCGAGCTCGCCGGCGACCTGACGCACAACGAGGAGTCCGCCTACAAGTGGGTCCTCACCGACGACGAGGACGCCGCCGAGGGGTTGAAGAACGGCAAGTACGCCGCCGTGGTCACCATCCCGAAGAACTTCTCCAAGCTGGCCACCTCCACGGCGTCGGACGATCCGCTCGACGCGCGTCGGGCCGTCGTCGACGTGAAGACCTCCACCAGCGCCGGCGTCGCCGACCCGAAGTTGTCGCAGATGGTCGCCCGCACGACCCAGCAGACGCTCAACCGCCAGGTCGTCGAGACGTATTTGGACAACATCTATGTCGGGTTCTCCACGCTGCACAAGCAGATCGGCAAGGCTGCCGACGGCGCGGGGAAGCTGGCCGAGGGGACCGGTGAGCTGGTGCCCGGGACCCGCAAGCTCGCGGACGGGTCGAGCCGGCTCGCCTCCGCCGCTGACCAGCTGGCCGACGGCGCGGGCCGGCTCGCCGACGGAACCGGCAAACTGGCCGATGGTTCGTCGAAGCTCGCCGGCGGGTTGACCAAGGCGGAGAAGGACACCGCGCAGCTACCGGAGCTGACGCGACAGCTGGCCGACGGCGCCAAGCAGGTCGCGGACGGCAACGAGCAGCTGGCGAAGAACCTGGTACCGCTGGCCAACCGGATCATCAAGGCGATCGACGCGCTGCCGTCGGCCGGCGATGCCGCCGAGAAGCTGCAGGAACTGGCCGAGCGGTGCCCGGGCTCGGACGACGTGCCCGGGTTCTGCGGCCAGCTACGTGACGCCGCCGACCGGCTTGCCGGGGACGCCGAGAAGATCGACGGTGCCAAGAACTCGGTGCGTGCCGCCGCCGTCCAGACCCGGGATGCGGTCAGCGCGCTGGCCAAGGGGTCGCGGAAGGTCGCCGACGGCAACAAGCAGCTTGCCGACAACATGGGCACGCTGGTGCGCGGCATCTCGGACGCCGCCAAGGGCGCCCGGCAGCTGGACCAGGGCATCCAGCAGACCGACAAGGGTGCCAAGGAGCTCGCGGACGGTGCGGGCCAGCTCGGTGGCGGGGCCGGTGAGCTGGCCGGTGGAGTGCGTGAGCTCGCCGACGGAACGGTGCAGCTGGACGAGGGCGCGAAGGAGCTGAGCGACGGCCTGGCGAAGGGTGCCGACGAGATCCCGACGTACAACTCCGACGAGCGGGATCACTTGAAGACGGTCGCGGCCAACCCGACGCTGACCAGCATGCAGGGGGCGGCGATCGGGCCGCTCGCGCTCACGCTGTTCGCCGCGCTGGCGCTGTGGTCACTGGCGCTGGCCACCTACATCGTCACCCGCGCGGTGCCCGACGCGGTACTGACTGCTCGCCAGGCGACATGGAAGATCATCGTCCGCGCGGCCATCCCAGGCGCCACGGCTGCCGCACTCGCGGCGGTGGCCATCACCGCGCTCGCCGTGCCGGTGCTGGACCTCAGCGCGGGGGAGACGGCCGCGTTCCTGGGGGTGGCGTTGCTGGCCGCGTCGGCGTTCGTGGCCCTGAACCAGGCGTTGGCCGCCATCTTCGGGCGACCGGGGCGGTTGGCTTCGATCGCCGTACTCGTGCTCACCGGCGCAACCGGTGTGGTGTCGACGCTGCCGGGCCCGCTGTACTCGGTGACGGACTATCTGCCCACGCACGGAGCCATCCAGGCCATGCGGGCGATCGTCGCCGACGGCTCCGGACTCGCCGGTGGCATCGCGGAACTCGTCGGATGGCTGCTGGTCGGGACGTTGGCCGCCATCGTGGTCACCGACCGCAGGCGGTACCTGTCCGGCAAGCGGTTGCGCAGGCCCGCCCTGCCCGCACACGCGTAGCCGAGGGGCACGCCGGGGTTTGACGCGGCCATTCTCGGCAACCGAGGATGGCCGCTCGGCCTCCACAGGGGAGCCAGCAGCGACCCGACCGGCTCCGAGGCGGGCGACGAGCGAGCTGAGGGGCGCGCATGGAGTGCAGGATCGGGCAGGCCATCGTTCATTACGTCGAGCACGGAACCGGTGTACCGCTGGTCGCCCTGCACGGCGCGGGTGTCGATCACCGCGATGTCGAGTCCGCGTGGGAAGCCGTCGGGCCAGGTGACGGCTACCGACGGAGCTATCCCGACTTGCCCGCCATGGGGCGGTCCACCGCCGATGGCATCAACGGCAACGACGACGTGGTGACCGTGCTCGGGGAATTCGTCGACCGGGCCGCCGGGGCACCGGCCCTTGTCGTCGGCCACTCCTACGGCGCCTACCTGGCTCGTGGTGTGGTCGCGCGTCGTCCGGAGCTCGAGGCGAAAAAGTACGACGTCAGGTACATCGCCGACCTGGCCGTCGGCGCCCTGCTCGAAGGATTGCTGCCCGACGCCACCGATGTCGCCCTGCAGGTGCGGGACAGCGAGAGGTCGGCGATCGTCCTGTGCACCACGGGGTCCGGAGACGACAGGGAAGTGCCGCACGTCGGGTTCACCTTCCGGTGCAGAGGCAGCCGCCCTACGCCCGCCGACGACTTCCACCGCATCGACATCTCCCTCGAACCGACACAACGGCAAGGCTGACTCCCGACCGGACGATTCGGCCACGACGAAACCGCGCGGTGCCGTCCCCAGTGGACGGACACCGCGCGGTTGTCGGATCAGCTGATCAGTTGTGCAGGTCGAACCGGTCGAGGTTCATCACCTTGTCCCACGCGGCGACGAAGTCACGCACGAACTTCTCCTGCGCGTCGTCGGCGCCGTAGAACTCGGCGACGGCCCGCAGCTCGGAGTTCGAGCCGAAGACCAGGTCGACCCGGCTGCCGGTCCACAGCACGTTGCCGGAGGCGTCCCGCGCCTCGAACGTGTCCGCGTCGGGCGAGGTCGGCTTCCACTCCACGCCCAGCTCCAGCAGGTTGGCGAAGAAGTCGTTCGTCAACACACCGGGGCGGTTGGTGAACACGCCCAGCTGGGACCCGCCGTGGTTGGCGCCGAGCACCCGCAGGCCACCGACCAGCACCGTCATCTCCGGCGCGGTCAGGGTCAGCAGGTTGGCGCGGTCCAGCAGCATGTACTCCGGCGGCAGCGGCAGCGCCTTGCCGACGTAGTTGCGGAAGCCGTCCGCCTTCGGCTCCAGCGGAGCGAACGATTCGACGTCGGTCTGCTCCTGCGTGGCGTCGGTGCGGCCCGGCGTGAACGGCACCTCGATGTCCTGGCCCGCGTCGCGCGCGGCCTTCTCCACCGCCGCGCAACCGGCCAGCACGATCAGGTCGGCGAGCGAGATGCGCTTGTTGCCGGTCTGGGCGCTGTTGAACGACTGCTGGATGCCCTCCAGCGTGCTGAGCACCTGGGCGAGCTCGTCCGGCTCGTTCACCTCCCAGTTGCGCTGCGGCTCCAGCCGGATGCGGGCACCGTTGGCACCACCGCGCTTGTCGCTGCCGCGGAACGACGAGGCCGAGGCCCACGCCGTCTTCACCAGCTGCGCCACGGTCAGGCCGGAACCCAGCACCTGCTGCTTGAGCGCCTTGACGTCCTCGGCGTCGACCAGCTCGTGGTCCACCGCGGGCACCGGGTCCTGCCAGATCAGGTCCTCCTGCGGCACCAGCGGGCCGAGGTAACGGTTCTTCGGGCCCATGTCGCGGTGGGTCAGCTTGAACCAGGCCCGCGCGAACGCGTCGGCGAACTCGTCCGGGTTCTGCCAGAACCGCCGCGAGATCTGCTCGTAGACCGGGTCGAAGCGCAGCGCCAGGTCCGTGGTCAGCATCGTCGGCGGGTGCGTCTTCGACGGGTCGTGCGCGTCCGGCACCGTGCCCGCGGCGGCACCGTCCTTCGGCCGCCACTGCCACGCGCCCGCCGGGCTCTTGGTCAGCTCCCACTCGTAGCGGAACAGGTTCTCGAAGAACCAGTTGTCCCACCGGGTCGGCGTCGGGGTCCAGGTGCCCTCCAGGCCACTGGTGATGGTGTCGCCGCCCTTACCGGTGCCGTAGGTGTTCTTCCAGCCGAGACCCTGCTCCTCGAGCGGGGCGGCCTCCGGCTCCGGGCCGACGTACTTGTTCGGGTCGGCCGCGCCGTGCGTCTTGCCGAACGTGTGACCACCGGCGATGAGGGCGACGGTCTCCTCGTCGTTCATCGCCATCCGGCCGAACGTCTCGCGGATGTCGCGCGCGGCGGCCAGCGGGTCCGGCTCGCCGTTCGGGCCCTCCGGGTTGACGTAGATCAGGCCCATCTGGACCGCGGCGAACGGCTCGGCCAGCTCGCGGTCACCGCTGTAGCGCTCGTCGCCCAGCCAGGTGGTCTCCGGGCCCCAGTACACGTCGTCGTCCGGCTCCCACGCGTCGATGCGGCCGCCGGCGAAGCCGAACGTCTTCAGGCCCATCGTCTCCAGCGCCCGGTTACCGGCGAAGATCAGCAGGTCGGCCCACGAGATCTTGCGGCCGTACTTCTTCTTCACCGGCCACAGCAGCCTGCGGGCCTTGTCCAGGTTGGCGTTGTCCGGCCAGCTGTTCAGCGGGGCGAACCGCTGCTGACCGCCGTCGGCGCCACCGCGACCGTCGTGGATGCGGTAGGTGCCCGCGGAGTGCCAGGCCATCCGGATGATGAACGGACCGTAGTGGCCGAAGTCGGCGGGCCACCAGTCCTGCGAGGTGGTCAGGACCTTGTCGACGTCCTTGGCCAGCTCGTCCAGGTCCAGCGTCTGGAATTCCTTGCGGTAGTCGAAGTCCGGGTCCGGGTTCGACGCAGGCTGGTGCTTACGCAGGATCGACAGGTTCAGCCGGTTCGGCCACCACTGCTGGTTGCCGTCTCCTTGCGTGGGGTGCTTCAGGCGGCCGGTGGATACCGGGCAGCCGCCTGCGCTCTCTTCGTTCAGGTCTCCGACCTTGGCGTCGTGGCCTTCAGTCACGTAGCTTCCTTTCGCGGTTTCAGCGGGTGTTCGTAGAACTCGTCGAGCAGTCCGGGCACAGTCCCCAGTAGATGACTTCTGCCTCGTCGATGACGTAACCGTGATCGTCGGCCGCGGTCAGACACGGCGCGGGTCCGACGGCGCAGTCCACGTCGGTGATGGCTCCGCACGAGCGGCACACGAGGTGGTGGTGGTTGTCGCCAACTCGTGCCTCGTAGCGGGCCACCGAGCCCAGCGGTTGGATGCGTCGCAGCAGTCCCGCGTCGGTCAGTGCGTGCAGCACGTCGTACACGGCCTGGTGCGAAACGTCTCCGAGACTCTTCCGCACCGCGCGGATGATGGTGTCGGTGTCGGCATGAGGGTTGTCGTGCACCGCCGCCATGACCGCGAGGCGCGGACGGGTGACCCGGAGCTCTGCCTCGCGCAGCTGGCGCGTGAACTCTTCCCGGGTCGGCATACCCGGAGTGTGCCCAATTTTCTTGAATCAATCAAGTTTAGGGTGATCTTGACCGCGTTCGGGTGACGTGCGGGCGCAGCTGTGCTGTCGAGCCGTCAGACCATTACCGGAGTGCGGCCGCCGTGGGTCCTGCGCCGGCCGATGCGAAGGTCCTGCCGCCCCACGAGAGGGAGAACCGTGGGACGGCAGGACCGAGGGGGAGGTCCGCCCGCGGCTAGGGCGCCGCGAGCGCTTCGGTCGGGGTCAGGCGAGAGGCGCGGATGGCCGGATACAACCCGGCCAGGGCACCGATCGCCATCGCCGACCCCAGCCCGCCGAGCGCCGCTTCCAGCGGCACGACGGCGGGCCAGCTTCTGAGGGCGGAGTAGATCGCGGTGCCGAGCACACCGAGCAGCACACCGGTCAGCCCGCCGAGCAGACACAGCACGACGGACTCGGTGAAGAACTGCGTGCGGATCTGTCCCTTGGTCGCGCCGAGCGCCCGGCGCAGCCCGATCTCGCGTTTGCGTTCCAGTACCGAGATCACCATGGTGTTGGCGACGCCGACCCCGCCGACCAGCAGCGCCACCGCCGCCAACCCGAGGAACAGCCCGGAGAACGTGGTCTCGGCGATGCGCTTGGCCGCCAGCGCGTCCGACGGCCTGCTGGCCTTGATGCGGGCCGGGTTCTCCGGGTACACGGTGGCGGGCAGCACCGACCGCGCGGACTCCAGCTGGGATTCGTCCGCCCTGGCATAGACGACCGTGGGATGGCCGTCGAAGCCGAGCCAGGTGCGCGCCGCTTCCCAGCCGACGAGCACCGAGCGTTCGACGTCCGGATCCAGCGGCGTGGCCCCGAGGATGCCGATGACGGTGAACCACCGGTTGTTGATCCACACCTTCGGGGACGGCTCGCCGCGGCGTAGCGAGGTGATGCCCAGCCTGCTCGCGGCCTTCTCGCCCAGCACGACCACGGGGAGGCTCTCGTTGCGTGCGGTGATCGGCGTGCCGGCGACCAGCTGGGCATCCAGCACCGACAGGAGGTCCGGACGCGCCGCCAGCACGGTCAGCCCGGAGGATTGCTCCGGCGGAATCTTGTCCGTGCGACGGACCTGGGCGTGCGTGTTCGCGACCGCGCTGGCCGCGGTGACCGGCCCGATCCGTTCCGCCATCGCGTCGGCCCGCTCGGGGACCGGCGGCAACTTGTCGGTCTGCTCGTCGATCGTGGCCTGCGCCCGCAGCAGGTTGGTGCCCAGCGCGGACAGTTGCCGGTCCAGCGCCTGCTGACTGGAGGCCGGTATGCCGACCACCACGACCATGGTCGCGATGCCGATGGCGATGCCGAGCGCGGCGAGGGCGGCGCGCAGCGGGCGAGAGCGGAGTCCGACGACGCCGAGCCCGAGCACGTCGAGCGGGTCGAGCCGGAACCGGCGGGGTCGTGTGTCGCTCATGCCGCCTCCCGGCCGGTGCCCGTGTCCCGGCGAATCCTGCCGTCGCGGATCTCCACCTGCCTGGGCAGCGACGCAGCGATCTCCCGGTCGTGGGTGATCACCGCGATGGTCGTCCCGGCTTCGTTGAGCTCCCGCAGCAGCCTCATCACCGCTTCCCCGTTGGTGGTGTCCAGCGCCCCGGTCGGTTCGTCGGCCAGCACGATCGCGGGCTCGTTCACCAGGGCGCGCGCGATGGCGACCCGTTGCTTCTCACCGCCGGACAGCTGGTGCGGACGATGTCCGACGCGATGACCGAGCCCGACGCGCTGCAGCGCGGTGAGCGCCAGTTCGCGCCGACGGCGTCGCGGTACGCCGGCATAGAGCAGACCGGTGCTGACGTTGTCCACCGCGGTCATGCCGCTGTCGAGATGGAACTGTTGGAACACCAGCCCGATGCGGTGCGCTCGCAGCGCGGACAATTCGCGGTCGGACAGCGCGGACACGTCCGCACCGTCCACCTCGACCAGCCCCGAAGTGGGACGATCCAGCGCGCCCATCAGGTGCAGCAGTGTCGACTTGCCCGAACCGGACGGCCCGACGATGGCGACGAGTTCGCCCGAGGAGATGGTCAACGACACGTCGTCGAGTGCGCGCACGTCACCGGGGTAGATCTTGCTGGCGTTGCTGACTGCGATGACCGGGCTCATGACGCTCGCACCACGCGCATGCCTTCTTCCAGGCCATCGCCGGACACCTCGACAAGCTGATCGGCGAACATGCCGAGCTCGACCCCGACCAGCTTGGTGGTCCCGTCGTCTCGCACCACCTGCACCGCGTACCCGCCTTCGGCCAGCGCGAGCAGCGCCGTCACCGGAACGGCGAGGACGTCCTTGCGATGCTCGATCACCGCCCGGACCTCGACGTTCCCCGAGTTGATCTTGGCGACCGCGCTCGGGTGGTCGAACGTGATCGTGATGGCGACCTGCGGGCCGCCGCCACCCAGCCCGGCGCTGTCGCTGTCGTCGCTCGAGCTGTCTTCGCTGACCGTGGTCACGGTTCCGGTGGTTTTCGCGCCGTCCGGCAACGTCAGGTCGACCTTGGCCTTCGGCTTGAGGCCGCCGATGTCGACCTGCTGTGGGTTCACCTTCGCGGTGACCGACTTCGTCACCGACGTGTAGTCGAGGACCTCCGCCTGGGCATCGGCGCCGAGCTGCGCGCGCACCGACTTGACGCGGATCTTGCCGGGCAGCATGACGACGTCGCCCACGTCCAGCTCCCCGGTCCGGGGCAGGCCGTGATCGCGCTGGAACTGCTTGACCGCGTTGACCGTGGCGTCGTCGTAGCGCTTGTGGCCCGCGCTGATCGGATAACCGAGGGCGGCGAGGTTGTCGATGAGTTCGACCACGTCCGGCCCGGTCGCGACACCCTTCTTCAGCTTCCGGTACAGCGGTGTCTTGCCGTAGAGCAACGGCACCGGGCGCGCGTCGACCTTGTACAGCGTCTCGCCGCGTTGAACCACGCGTCCCGGTTCGGGCAGCCAGGTCAGCGTGCCCGACTTCTGCCCGGTCAGCGTGCTCGCTGTGCCGTACGCGATGGTGCCGGTGAACGTGGCCTCGTCGACCAGATCGGTGCGTTCGACCGTGACGGTTTCCGGCGCGGCGGGCCCGGCCGGGCGGTGGTCGGGGTCCGGCGCGCCGAGCCAGCTGATGGTGAAGGCGGCCGCGGCCCCGACAACCAGCAGGGCGACCAGGCTCGGGAGCAACCAGCGTTTCACTTCAGTCCCGCTACTTCTTTCTCGCATTCGGGGCCCAGTTCGAGGCCCTTGCGGATGGACTCGGGGTCGTTGTGTTCACCGCCGAGCGCGTACGTTCGCTGTTCGTCGCCGGGCTCCGGCGGTGTTTCCTCGACGTACTTGACGCCTTTGTTGCGCAGGCACTGCACGAGGTCGTGGACGAAGTCGGCCGATTCCGGGTTGTTGACGTCGTACTCCCACGGCGGCAGCGGTTCGAGCGACTGACAGGCGGCTTCGGCCTTCTTGACCTTCGCCGCGTCCGCGGGCTTGATGCTCGCGACCTCGCCGGAGTCGGGGTCGATCTCGGCGTCGGACATGTCCGCCCGGCCGCCGTCGTGCTCGGAGAGGCAGTCGTTGTACTTCTTCCACAGCGCGTCCGACTCTTCCTCGGTCATGTCGAGCCGTTCACGCGGGCGCTGGGCGTCCTGGTCAGCCTTGGCGGCCTTCTTGTCGGGTGTTCTCGCGGCGCTGCTGGAGTGGTCCTGCAGTGTCGCCACGCTGTTGTCGGCCGGTGGTTCGCTGCCGCATCCGCCGAGGGCGACGACGGCGGCGACACCGAGGACGGGAACCAATCTCTTCATGGCATCGACGATGCCGGGCGGATATGAAGATCTTTTGCAGCAGTTGTTCAGGTTTCTTCATATCCGGCGGGCAGCCGGACGGTGAACGTCGTGCCCACCCCGAGCGTGCTGTCCACCGTCACCGTGCCGCCGTGCGCTTCCACCAGCTTGCGCGTGATGGCCAAGCCCAGTCCGCGGCCCCCGGTGGCCCGGCTACGGGAGGGGTCGGCGCGCCAGAACCGGTCGAACACGTGCGGCAGATGGTCCGGGGCGATGCCCTTGCCGGTGTCGGCCACCTCGATGAGGACCTGGTCGTCGGCGCGGGTTCCGCGCATCGTGATCTGCCCGGTGGGCGGTGTGTGCCGGATGGCGTTGCTCACCAGGTTCGTCACGACCTGCCGCAGCCGCACCGGGTCGGCCCGCAGGCGCAGATCCCCGGACGTCTCGACGGTCAGCGGCGTCCGACTTTCGGTGGAGCCTGCCACCTGGGTCAGGACCTGCGCGGCGTCGACCTCCTCGAGCCGCAGCTTGAGTTCGTCGGCGTCCGCAGCTGCCAGGTCTTGCAGGTCGTCGACCAGGTGCTGGAGCACGAGGGTCTCCTCCAGCAACGAGTCGATCAGCTCTCGGTCCACCTCGGCGACGCCGTCCTGGGCGGCGACCAGCCAGCCGCGAATGTTGCTCAGCGGGGTGCGCAGCTCGTGCGAGATGTCGTTGACCATGTCGGTGCGCTGCTGCTCGACGCGGGCCAGATGCTCCGAGAGTTCGTTGAACGCCGTGGCCAGCTCGGCGACTTCCCCCTTCGCCGGGGCCTCGGCACGGGCCTTTCGGTCACCACCGCGCATGCGCTTGGTCGCGTCGATGACGCTGTGCAGCGGCCGCAGCACGGGCCGGGCGAGCAGCATGCTGACCGCGACAGTGAGCACGAGGATGGCCGCGGCGGCGCCGGCGATGCGCAGTGTTGCGCTGTCGAGGATGCCCGGTTCGGCAGGTGGCACGACGAACAGCAGCGCAGGCGGGGCGACGTACGGCTGCAGTTGCTCGGTGCGGGCGGCGGTCAGGCAGGCGGTGAAGTCGTCGCGACGCGCGGAGGGGTTGGCCGGGCGGAACTGACCGATGGCGGTCAGTTCGACCCGCTCCGGCCGCAGCCCTCGCTGCTGGTAGCACCGGGCAACCAGGCCGTTGAGCTCCGCCAGGGCTTTCCGTTCGGTGGGTTGGAGCTCGGAAATCGGCTCGAGGTCGACGGGTGCGACGATCGGCTCTTCGTAAGGCGTCTCGCGGATCACCGAGTCGTCGACCGACCCGACCATGGAACAGCGCGGTGTCGGCACGCCGGCCGAGCGCACGTAGGCGCGGCCGTGCGGCGTGGTGGCCACCTTCGCGTCGGCTCCCTCTCGGCGCATGCACTGCGCGACTCGCTCGGCTTTGTCGCGCAGCTTCTTCCGTTCGGAGCTGGTCAGCCGGAACGGTCCGACGGCACGTCGATCGATTCGCTCGGACCCGCTGGCCAGCGTGGCGTCGACCGCCAGCGGGTTCAGCACGGCGCTGGGTTTGGCCGGGAGCGCGGTGGAGGCTTCGGCGAACGTGGCCGCGATCCGGTTGCGATGCTCGTCGGTCAGTGCCAGTCGCATCCCGGTGGAGGCGCCCAGCTCGCGCAGCACGGGGTCGACGCCGCCCCAGGTGGAGTGGGTGGCGGCGTAGCCGGCCAGCCGGTCGTAGATGCGGGCGAGTGCCGCCTGGTTCTGGCCCTGCTCGGCCTCGATGCTTCCCGTGGTGCTTTGCGCGGACACCCACGCGGTCACGCCGATCGAGCAGGCGGCGACCACGATCGTGCCGACGAGAAGGCGAGCCCGCAGCCCGAAGCGCCTGCGCGGTTCAGTCCTCGATCGTGCGGCCATCGGTCACCTTGTAACCGACGCCGTACACCGTGCGGATGTATGCCGGGTACCGCGGGTCACGTTCGATCTTCTTGCGCAGCTTGGCCACGTGCACGTCGATGGTTCGTTCGGTGATGTTGCCGTCCAGGCCGAAGGCTTGCTGGACGAGTTGTCCGCGGCTGAACACCTGGTCCGGTGAGGCGGCCATGGTGGCCAGGATGCGGAACTCGGCCGGGGTGCAGTTGATCTCCTGCGTCCCGAGGTGGACGGTGTGCCGCACCGGGTCGAGGACGAGGTCGCCGACGCTGAGCGAGCGGTCGGCCTGTGGTCGGGCTCGGCGGAGCAGGGCGCGCACGCGGGCCATCAGCTCGCGCGGGTCGTACGGCTTGGTGACGTAGTCGTCCGCGCCGAGGTCGAAGCCGAGCAGCTTGTCCTCGGCGTCCTTGCGTGCGGTGACGATCAGGACCGGCAGCTCGTAGTCGCGGCGCAGCACGCGGCACACGTCGAGCCCGTCGACGCCGGGCATCATGACGTCGAGCACCAGCAGATCCGGTCGCTGCCGGCGGACCTCGTCGATCGCCGAGCGGCCGTCGGACACCACACGCACCGTGTGGTTCTCCCGGCACAGGTAGCGGCGCACCAGCTCCGCCTGCTTCGGGTCGTCTTCGGCCACGAGGACATAGGCGCACACGGCCCGGACCCCCTCCTCTCGCAGTCCACCTGATCCCAACCGCCGCGGGTCCGCACCGCAAGACCACGATGGTGGATTCGTGCCCTTCCGGGCAGACCGCGTGTGCTGTCGGCGCCTCGTTCCTGGTCAGCCCGAGCAGCGGGGTGTCGTCGTGGCGTGCAGCAGCGCCATCGTGGCACGACTACCTGCGTCGGACAGAACCCCGGTAGCCCAGCAGCCCGTCGTAGAGATCGGTGCGGCGGTCCTTGTCGAGGTCGATCAAATCGTTCCAGACCTTGGCGGTCCGCGAGGCGACGACGTCGAGGTCGGCGTAGCGGATCGTCTCCTCGTCCAGCGGCGCCACGTCGTCGATCGGCCAGCCGTCGTGGCCGGTGATCACCGAACCGCCGAGGAACTTGGTGTCCCGCTCGCTGCCGATCCGGTTCGCCGCCACGATCGGTAGCGCGTTGACGTGCGAGGAGGTCATCGTCAGATAGTGCGCCATGCTTCTGCCCGATTCGTCGGCGTCCGGCGTCCACACCCAGTTGTTCACGCTGCAGATCACGTCGGCCCCTTGCGCCGAGAGCAGTCGTGGCACTTCGGGGAACCAGATGTCCCAGCAGATCAGCAACCCGATGCGGCCGAGCCGGGTCTCGAAGACCGGGAAGCCGTCGTCGCCGGGCTCGAAGAACAGCTTCTCGCGATTCCACAGGTGGGCCTTGCGGTAGCACCCGATCACTCCGTCCGGCCCGATCAGCACGGCCGTGTCATACAGCCGCACACCGTCCTGCTCGGCAATCCCTGCCGCCAGGTACAGGCCGCGTTCCCGCGCGAACGCGGACCAGGCGTGCACACTCGGGCTGGACGACAAGTCCTCGGCGTGTGCGTACGCCTCTTCCCTGGTGGAGAACGAGTAGCCGGTATTGGCGAGCTCGGGCAGCACGATCAGTCGTGCCCCGTTGTCCGCGGCCTCGGCGGCCAACTCCAGCGAGCGGCGCAGATTCCGCTCCTTGTTCTCCACACCCACCTGTGGGTCGAACTGCACCGCGGCGGCGGTCACCGGACCAGCCCCTGAGCGCATGGCCTTCTCCTCGGTCGACGGGACTCCCTCACCTCGACCGTAGCCCGAGCCGCGCTCAGTGAGCGGCGCCGAGGATGCAGAACTCGTTGCCCTCGGGATCGGCGAGCACGACCCACGGCTCGTCGCCGGTCTGCCCGACGTCGGCGTGCCGGGCACCCAGCGCCAGGAAGCGCTGGACCTCCGCTTCCTGGTCGTCCGGGCGAAGATCGATGTGCAGCCGGTTCTTGCCGGTCTTGGGCTCTGCCGAAGGGACGAACAGCAACCCGGGCATGCGATCCGGTGTCGGACGGATCTCGATGTGCTCGTCGCTCTCGTCGACGACGACCCAGTTCAACGCGTCCTTCCACCAACGGCCCAGCGCCACCGGGTCGGCCGAGTCCACGATGATCTGTTCCCACAGCACAGCCATGGGCGAACAGTAGTCGAGCTAGCCGACGGAAGCGCGCACCGTGCCCACGCAGGCGCGCTCGTTCCCGACGGTTACCCAGATGTCGGCGAGCTGGCCGAGCGCGGTCTTGCGGGCGCGCTCGTCCCCGGCGGTTACCCAGATGTCGGCGAGCTTGTCGACCGTGCCCACGCAGGCGCGCTCGTCCCCGGCGGCGCCCAGTTCTCGGCGAGCCCGCTGACGGTTGCCGCCACGCCGCCGGCCAAGCTCGACGCTTCCGCGATCTACCGCCGCTCGATCCGCAGGTAGGTCCCCCGGATGCGGTGCAGGTGTTCCTGCATGAGCTTGCCGGCGGCGTCCGCGTCGCGGCGTTCGACGGCCCGCACGATCTCGCCGTGGTCGTCGCACACCTGCTGCCAGAACGAGGCGGGCGCGTTGCCCCGGAGGAATCGGTTCTTCAGCACCGAGAAGATCGGCTGTGTGACGACCTCCAGCAGGCTGTTGTGCGTGCAGGTCAGCAGCAGGATGTGGAAATGCTGCGGATGCTCGTGCTGGGGGCCGGCTTCGGTGTTCTCCTCCTGCACGGCCGTGCGCAGCGCGGCCAGCTCCTCGTCGGTGCGTTCGGTCGCCGCCAGCCGGGCCGCGGGCACCTCGAGGATCTCCCGCACCGCGAGCAGCTCGTCGACGGTGATCCGGTTCGCGCTGAGCAAGCCGAGGCTGGTCTCCAGGTACGAACTCACGCTGTGCGGCTCGACGTCGGCGACGAACGTGCCGCCGTTGACACCCCGGCTGGTGTAGACGAGGTTCTGCGAGCTGAGCGTGCGCAGCGCCTCCCGTACCGTGCTGCGACCGACGCCGAACGCCGCGCCCAGTTCGGGCTCGCTCGGCAGCCGATCGCCCGGAGCCAGCTCGCCGCTGATGATCAGGCTGCGCAGCTGGTCGGCGATCTGTTCGTAGGCCGACCGCACCGGTTTGATGCTCAGCTCGGTGCGCGTCAGCGGCTTGCTCGACTTGCTCACGAGGCGAGTCTAGCTGGCCGGCCTGATGAATGCCTTTTTGCCTTGAACTGCAAACATCTGGTTATGTTCTGACCTGCGAAAATGCTGCTCTAGCTGGCGTTGGAGCCCTGAACGGAGTCTTGACGCCAATACGTCAGACGTTTTAGCTTCGGCGGCCATGAGTGGTACGCCGAAGGTACGCGAGGGTTGGCAGGGCAGGTTCTACGAGGACTTCGAGGTCGGGGACATCTACCGCCATCCGCTCGGTCGCACGGTCAGCGAGACCGACAACACCTGGTTCACGTTGCTGAGCATGAACACCAACCAGGCGCACTTCAACGCGCAGTACGCCGCCGAGTCGGAGTTCGGCAAACCGCTCGTGGTCTCCACGCTGACGCTGGCGATCGCCATCGGGCAGAGCGTCATCGACGTCACCCAGAACGCGTTCGCCAACCTCGGCCTGGACGACGTGAAGTTCACGCATCCGGTGTTCGCGGGCGACACGCTGTGGTCGGAGTCGATCGTGCTGGCCAAGCGCGAGTCGAGCAGCCGCCCGAAGGCGGGCATCGTCACCATCCGCACCCGCACGCTCAACCAGGACGGCGCCGTGGTGTGCAGCTTCGTCCGCACCTTCTACGTGCACAAGCGTGGGGCGCTGGCCGAGAAGGACCCGTTCCCCGAGGCCGCCGAGCCGCTGACGGTGAACTGAGGTGAGCATGCTTCCGCTGGAGGACGTTCGGATCGTCTCGCTCGAGCAGTACGGCGCGGGCCCGTTCGGGTCACTGCACCTCGCCGAGCTCGGCGCCGAGGTCATCAAAGTCGAGGACCCGTCGGTTGGCGGAGACGTCGGCCGCACCGTGCCCCCCTACACCCAAGGCGAGGACTCGCTGTTCTTCGAGTCGTTCAACCGCAACAAGCTCAGCATCTCGCTGGACATGGCGACGCCGGAAGGCCGCGCGGTGTTCGAGGACCTGGTGCGCGAGGCCGACGCGGTCTACTCCAACTTGCGCGGTGACGTGCCGGCGAAGCTGCGGATCACCTACGACGACCTCAAGCACATCAACCCGGCCATCGTGTGCTGTTCGTTGTCCGGGTTCGGCATGACCGGTCCGCGGGTGAAGGAACCCGGCTACGACTACATCCTGCAGGGGCTGGCCGGCTGGATGTCGGTCGGCGGCGAGCCGGGCGGTCCACCGCAGAAGACCGGGCTGTCGATGGTGGACTACAGCGGCGGACTGGTCGCGGCGATCGCGCTGATCTCCGGAATTCATGCCGCCCGGCGCGACGGTGTGGGCATGGACTGCGACGTCAGCCTGTACGACACCGCGATCAGCATGCTGACGTACCTGGCCACGTGGCACCTGACCGCGGGTCATGAACCGAAGCGCACACGCCGGTCCGCACACCCGTCGCTGGTGCCGTTCCAGGCGTTCCCGGCCAAGGACGGGTGGCTGGTGATCGGCTGCGCCAAGGAGAAGTTCTGGCAACGGCTGGCCAAGATCCTCGACCGGGAGGACCTGCTGGAGGATCCCCGGTTCCGCACGTTCCCCGATCGGGCGGAACACCACCAGGAGCTGGAACAGATCCTCGACGCCGAGTTGGCCCGCCGCAGCGTCGACGAATGGCTGACGGAGATGCGCGCCGCGGCGATCCCGTGCGCGCCGATCAACAGCATCCCGCAAGCGCTGGCCGACGAGCACACCGCCGCGCGCGACATGGTGATCGCCACCGAGCACCCGGTGTTCGGCACCGTGCGGCAGGTGGCGTCCCCGGTCCGGGTGGGCGGTGACCGGGCCGCACCCCGCCGGGCTCCGCAACGCGGCGAACACACCGAGTCGCTGCTGCGCGACCTGCTCGGCTACTCACCGGAGCAGATCGACCGCATCCGCGCATCAGGCGCATTCGGCACCGACTGACCACCTGGAGGTGGAGACATGGACTTCTCGTTGAACGAAGATCAGCGCCTGTTCCGCGACACGCTCCGCGACTTTGTCGACAAAGAGATCATCCCGGTGGCGCGGGACTGGGAGCAGTCGGGCCGCTACCCGACGGAGATCGTCGCCACCATGCGCAAGCTCGGCCTGTTCGGGCTCGCGGTGCCGGAGGAATACGGCGGCCTCGGCGCGGACACCGTCTCGTTCGTGCTCACGTTCGAGGAGATCTCGCGGGGCTGGATGGGCGTCGCGGGCATCCTGGGCAGCCACTCGGTGTCCTGCTTCATGATCGCCAAGCACGGCACCGAGGAGCAGAAACGCCAGTATCTGCCGCGACTGGCCAGCGGTGAGTTGCGCACCGGCATCGGGCTCACCGAGCCGAACGCGGGCACCGACCTGCAGGGCATCCGTACCACGGCCCGCCTCGAGGGCGACCACTACGTGGTCAACGGCGCCAAGACGTGGATCACCAACGCCCGCTACGCCAATCCGCTGCCGGTGCTGGTGAAAACCGATCCGACGGCGAATCCCGCGCATCGCGGCATGAGCATCCTGCTGGTGGACACCTCGTCCGAAGGCTTCTCGGTGGAGAAGGACATCCCCAAGCTCGGTTACAAGGGCACCGAGTCGTGCGAGCTGCGGCTGGACAACGTGCGGGTACCGCGGTCTGCGCTGCTCGGCGGTGTGGAGGGACGCGGGATGCAGCAGGCGTTGTCCGCGCTGGAGACCGGCCGGGTCAACATCGCCGCTCGCTCCGTCGGCATCGCCCAACGCGCCTACGAGGAGGCGCTCAACTACGCCAGACAACGCGAAGCCTTCGGACAACCCATCGGTGACTTCCAGGCGGTGCAGGTCAAGCTCGCCGAGATCGCCATCCAGCTGCAGGCCGCCCGGCTGATGACGTACTGGGCGGCGTCGCAGATGGACGCGGGCAAGCGGATGGATGCCGAGTCCGGCATGGCGAAGGTGTTCAGCTCGGAGACCGCACTGCAGTGCGCGCTGGACGCCATGCGGATCCACGGCGGTTACGGCTACTCGGCCGAGTTCGAGGTGGAGCGCCTGTACCGGGACGCCCCGCTGATGGCCATCGGCGAGGGCACCAACGACGTACTGCGAACGGTGATCGCGAAGGCCTTACTGAAGGGGAAGGCTCATGTGGGGTAGGCGTGCGCGCGCCATCGGCGGTGTGCTCGCGGCGCTGGGCCTGCTGGCCACCGGATGTGCCGAGCCGGCCGCGAGCGAGGACCCGAACGGCCCGATCCGGATCGGTGTCGCGGTGTCGGAGACCGGCAAGTACTCGATCGAAGGCCGCGCCACCAAGCGGGGCTATCAGCTGTGGGCCGAGATGGTCAACGACGAACTCGGCGGCATCCAGGTCGGTGACCGCAAGCGCAAGGTCGAGCTGATCTACTACGACGACCAGTCCGACCCGGAGCAGACCGTCCGGCTCACCCAGCGGCTGATCAGCGAGGACGGTGTCGACTTCATCTTCGGGCCGTACTCGTCCGGGCTGACGCTGGCCGCCTCGGCGGTGACCGAGCCGAACAAACGAATCCTGTTCGCCGGCGGGGCGGCGGCCGACTCGGTGTTCAACCAGGGCCGCGACTACGTGTTCAGTCCGCTGACCAACACCAGCCGCTACACCGAATCGGCCCTGCGTGAGCTGGCTGAACGCGGTGTGAAGACGGTCGGCATCCTGCACACCGACGAAGCGCCGATGGTGGACGTGCAGGAGGCCACCGAGAAGCTTGCCGAGGAGCTGGGTATCAAGGTCGTCGGCACGCAGCGGGTGCCCAGCGACGCCAGCGACATCCGCGGCGCGGTCTCGCAGCTGCGCCGGGCGAACCCGGACGTCCTGGTGGAGGCCGGTCACACGCTCATGGGCGTGCTCACCGTGCAGACCATGCGGTCGATGAACTGGACACCCAAGTACGTGGTGATGATCCAGGCGCCGACCGAACGCAGCTTCGTCGAACAGCTGGGCGCGTCCGCCACCGAGGGCATCATGGCGCCGACCCAGTGGCACGCCTCGGCGAAGTTCCGCGACGAGTATTTCGGCACGGCCGCCGACTATCAGCGCCGGTACGTCAAGCGCTTCGGCGAGCAGCCGTCCTACCTGCCGCCGAGTGGCAGTGCGGTGGCGCTGTCGTTGCAGCTGGCCATCGAGAAGGCGGGCAGTGTCGAGGTCGAGAAGGTCCGCCAGGCGCTGCTGGACCTCGACGTCGACACGTTCTACGGCCACATCGCCTACTCGGGCGACGGCGACCCCAGCGGGTTGAAGGGCGCCAACGTCGACCGGCCGATGCTCACCATCCAGCTGAACGAGAAAGGGGAACAGGTCGTGGTCGCGCCGCGGGAGAACGCGGCCGCGGACATCGTGCCCATGAAGCCCTGGTCCGAGCGGTAAACGCCGACCTGCCCATCGGCGCAGCAGCTGCGCCGTGCTGACAAAGGAGTTGCGTATGGGCCAGTTGAGTCAGGTGGTGCTCGACGGGATCGTGCTCGGCGGGTTCTATGCGCTCGTCGCGCAGGGGCTTTCGCTGGTCTTCGGGGTGATGGGGGTGCTCAACCTCGCGCACGGCGAGTGCGTGCTGATCGGCGCCTACCTCGCGTGGACCGCGCGGAACCATCTCGGCATCGACCCGTTGCTGGCGCTGCCGGTGATCATGCTGATCGGGTTCGGCGTCGGCTGGTTGCTGTGCCGGACGCTGGTGAACCGGGTGGTCGAGCAGCCGCCGCTGATGTCGCTGTTGCTGACGTTCGGCATCGGCGCGGTCGCTCAAGGGGTGTTGCTGCAGCTGTTCGACAGCACGCCCCGGGTGACCACCACGAGCTATTCGGACGACGTGGTGAGCATCTTCGGGCTCAGCACGCCGACACCGCGGCTGCTGATGCTGGTCGGCGCGGTGGTCATCCTGGCGCTGAGTTGGCTGCTGCTGACCCGGACGCGGGTCGGACGCTCGATCCAGGCGGCGGCGCAGAACAAGGCCGCGGCCCGGGTCGTCGGCATCGAGATCGGTGCGGTGTACGCGATCGCGTTCGGCATCGGGATCGCGATGGTGTTCGGTGCCGGGACACTGCTCGGGTCGGCGCAGGGGTTCTACCCGTTCCTCGGGCCCGCGCTGACCATGAAGGCGTTTGCCATCGTCGTGCTCGGCGGCGTCGGCCGGATGACCGGAACGGTGCTCGCCGCGCTGGTCGTCGGGTTGATCGAGACCGTCCTCGCCTCCTACGTGCCGTCGGTCGGTACCGGTCTCGGAATCGCCGCCTCGTTCATCCTCGTCGTGGTCGTGCTGGTGTTGCGGCCGCAAGGACTCAGTGCTGGAAAGCAGGTGACCGCCGGTGTCTAGCGGAAGCCCGACACTCGCCCCTGGTCAGCGGGCCGCGGAGCATCTGTCCGCGACCCCGGTGCAGCGACTGGCTCGGTCGCGGTTCGCCGATCCCCGGGTGCGCGCAGCCCTGGTGGTCGTCGGGCTCGCCGTGCTGCTGGTGACCCCGCTGTTCGGGTTGAACAACTCGGCGTTGCTGCTGTTGTCGACGGTCTTCATGTGGATCGGCCTGACGTCGAGCTGGAACATCATCTCCGGCTTCACCGGCTACGTCGACTTCGGCCACGGGGTGTTCTTCGGCATCGGCGGCTACACCTCGGGCCTGCTGGTGACCCACCTGGAGATGCCGTTCTGGTACACCGTGCCGCTGGCGCCGGTGGCGGGCCTGGTGTTCGCGCTGGTCGTCGGCTATCCGCTGCTGCGGCTGCGGGGCGTGTACTTCTCCATCGCGATGCTCGGCGCGTTCATGGCGATGCGTGAGCTGGCGCTGGTGTTCCGTGACTTCACCGGTGGATCCGGCGGGATCATCTTCGAGGCCGTCATCGACCGTGCGCTGTTCTACTACCTGTTCCTGATCATCGCGGCGGTGGTGGTGCTCGGGACGATCTGGCTACGGCGTTCCCAGCTCGGGGCGAGCATGCTCGCTGTGCGGGAGAACGAGGTCGGCGCGGAGGCGCGCGGCATCAACACCACCGGGGTCAAGCTCACCGCGTTCTGCCTGTCGGGGGCGATCACCGCGCTGATCGGCAGCCTGTGGGCCTACCAGACGGCGTTCATCGACCCCGCGATCATGTTCCGCGACGTCCTGCTGATCAATCTCGCGCTGATGGTGACCCTCGGCGGTCTCGGCACCGTATGGGGGCCGGCGCTGGGCGCCACGGTGTTCATCCTGCTGCGGGAAACGGTGTGGGGCACCGAGGGTGAGGACTTCCTGATCTTCTTCGGGGCCGCGCTGATCGTCGTGGTCCTCACGCTGCCGAGGGGCATCGTCGGATCGCTCGCCGACCGATGGCATCGGGCCCGAGCCCGGCGCGCCGGGAAGGAGGACGGGCAATGACCGCACTGCTTGCGGCTGAAGGCGTCACGTGCCGGTTCGGTGGGTTGGTGGCGCTGGACGACGTGGACTTCCACGTCGAGGAAGGCGAGATCGTCGGGCTCATCGGCCCGAACGGCTCGGGCAAATCCACGCTGTTGAGTTGCCTGTCCGCCGGGCGGCGGGCGGATGCGGGCCGGATCCGGCTGGCGGGCAAGGACATCACCCGGCGTCGGCCGTCCGCGGTCGCCCGGATGGGGTTGACCAGGACGTTCCAGGACGCCCGCGTGTTCGGCGAGCTCACCGTCACCGAGAACGTGCTGCTGGCCCGCGACTGGACCCGGTTGCCGTCGTTCGGCCTGCTGCGGTCGCCGGAGGCGGCGGCGCGGGAGCGTGCGGAGATGCTGCTCGACCTGGTGGGCCTCGCGGGGCTGTCCGAGCAGAAGGCAGGCAGTTTGTCCGGCGGCCAGCAGCGGCTGTTGGAGCTGGTCATGGCGATGATGCCCGCGCCGAAGGTGGTGATGCTCGACGAGGCGACGTCGGGCGTGAACCCGGCGCTGATCGAGGAGCTGTCCGGGCACCTGCGGCAGTTGCACCGCCACGAGCGGGTGTCGTTCGTGATCGTCGAGCACAACGTGGGGTTCGTGTTCGGCATGGCCGACCGGATCGTGGTGCTGCAGCAGGGCCGGGTGCTCGCCGAGGGCTCGCCGGACGAGGTCCAGTCCAACCAGGAGGTCATCGATGCCTATCTCGGAGCCTGACCAGGCGGAGCGGTCGACCGAGCAGTCGAGCCGCCCCCTGCTGGACGTGCGCGGGCTGCACGCCGGATACCGGGGCGTGGACATCCTGCACGGAGTGGACCTGTCCGTCGCCGAAGGCGAGATCGTGTGCGTGGTCGGGCCGAACGGCTCGGGCAAGTCCACGGTCTTCAAGGCGCTGTACGGGATGATCGACGTCAGCCAGGGCTCGGTGCTGTTCGACGGCAAGGACATCACGTCCGCGGGGCCGCAGGAGCTGCTGGCCACGGGGATCGCGCTGGTGCCGCAGCAACCGGCGATCTTCCCCGGCATGACGGTCTACGAAAACATCGAGCTGGGCATGTACCTCGAGCGTGACAAGACCAAGATCCGCGCACGGGTGGACGAGGTCTTCGAGCTGTTCCCCAAGCTCGCCGCCCGCCGCAAGCAGCTGGCCGGGACGCTGTCCGGCGGGGAGCGGAGGGCGCTGGAGATCGGTCGCTCGCTGATGTTGCGGCCGAAGCTGGTGCTGATGGACGAGCCGTCCGTCGGGCTGTCCCCGGTGCTGGTGCGGGAGGTGTTCGAGCAGCTGCGCTCGTTGCGGGACGCCGCCGGCTTGACGTTCCTGCTGATCGAACAGAACGCGAAATCGGGGCTCGAGCTGTCCGACCGGGGTTACGTGATCGAACGTGGGCGGGTGACCCACACCGGGTCGGGCGCCGAGCTGCTGGCCGATGACGAGGTACGCCGGGCGTTTCTCGGCGCAGGAAAGGACGGTTGATGACAGCGACACTCACGGCGGCGCAGCGGATCGCGCAGTTCGCCGCCGACATCAAGGCGGAGGACCTGCCCGAGGAGGTGCGGCACGCGGCGAGTGTGCACGTGCTGGACACGCTCGGTTGCGGGCTTGCCGCGTCGGGGCTCGACGAGGCTGACTACGTGATCACGGGAGCCGCGGAGGGGGCGGGCACCGGTCCCGCCAGTGGCATCGGGGTCGCGCACGGGCTTCCGCCCGCCGAGGCCGCGTTCGTCAACGGCGTGTTGTGCCATGCGCTCGACTTCGACGACACCCATCCGGACTCGGTGACGCACGTCAGCGTGGCGGTCACTCCGGCGGCGCTCGCTGCGGGGGAGGCGGCAGGGGCCGACGGCTCGACGGTTCTTGCGGCTCTGGTGGCCGGCAACGAGGTCTCCACTCGCGTCGGTGCCGCCGCGGGTGGGTTGTTCCACGCCCGCGGGCTGCACCCGAGTGGCGTGTGCGGGGTGTTCGGTGCGACCGCCGCAGCGGCTCGGGCCCGCGGGCTGGATGCGGGCACGACCGCTCACGCGCTCGGTATCGCGGGCAGCATGGCCTCCGGTCTGCTGGAGTTCCTCGCTGATGGCGCGGACACGAAGCGACTGCACCCGGGCTGGGCGGCGCAGGCCGGTATCACCGCCGCGCGACTGGCAGCCCACGGTGCGACGGGCCCCGCGACGGTGTTCGAGGGCAAGCGCGGCTTCTACGCGACCTACCTGGCCGGGTTCGACGTCGACCTCGACGCGCAGCTGGCCGACCTCGGCGAGAAGTGGAACACGCCGGCGATCGCGTTCAAGCCGTATCCCGCGTGCCACTACACGCATGCCCCGGTGGACGCGCTGGCCGAGATTCTGCGGGAACACCCGCTGCGCCCCGACGAGGTGAAAAGCATCGTCGCCTTCACCGACGAGACCGGGGTCGGCCTGGTGCTGGAGCCTGCCGCGGACAAGGTCCGGCCGCGCACGCCGTACGACGCGAAGTTCAGCCTTCCGTACTGTCTGGCGAGCTTGCTGGTGCGGGGCAGTGTCGAGGTCGCCAGCTTCACCGCCGAGGCGATCGCCGACGAAGCGGTGCTTGCCCTCACCCAGCGCGTGTCGTACGAGCAGCACGAGTACGCGCCACGTCCGGACGCCTTCGGGGGTGGAGTCCGCGTGGAGACCGTCGACGGCCGCACGTTCGAGAACGAGCTGCGGTATCAGCGTGGCGGCGCGGAGAACCCGATGACCGAGGACGAGGTGCGCGAGAAGTACCGGTCGAACGCGAAGCTGGCGCTGGGCAGCGAGGCAGTACAGGCGGTGGAGGACGCCGTGATGGCGCTCGGGGAGCAGTCGGACCTGAGCTTCCTGGCCGCCGTACGGTCGTGACGATGCGCTTCGGGATCTTCCTGACCAATCAGCAGCTGCCCGGCACCGATCAGGTCCGCGCGCTCGAGGAACAGCTCGTGTTGCTGCGGGCCGCGCGGGATGCCGGTTGGGACTCGGTGTTCGCCGGACAGCACTACCTGAGCGAAGGCGTCAGCCACATCCAGCCGCTGCCGTACCTGGCGCGACTGGCCGCCGAGGCGGGGGAGATGCGGGTGGGAGTCGGCATCCTGCTGCTCGCCCTGCACAACCCGGTCGAGGTTGCGGAGAACTACGCGGCGCTGGACGTCATCACCGGCGGGCGGCTGATCTTCGGGGTCGGGCTCGGCTACCGCGAGGTCGAGTACGACGCGTTCGGGGTGCCGTCCGCGGACAAGGTGCGGCGGTTCGAGGCGAATCTCGACATCGTGCGGCGGCTGTGGTCCGGGGAGGCCGTGGACGCGGATCTGCCGTGGTGCAGGCTCCGGGGCGCGACGTTGAACCTGCTGCCGGTGCAACGGCCGGGCCCGCCGGTATGGATGGCGGCGAACAGCGACGGCGCGGTGCGTCGGGCCGCGCGGCTGACCGGCACCTGGATGATCAACCCGCACGCCACCGTGGACACCATCGCCAGGCAGCAGGACTTGTTCGCCCAGGAGCTGGCGGCGCACGGCAGGCTGATGCCGAGCGAACGTCCCGCCATGCGGGAGATGTTCTGTGCGGAGGACCGCCGGACGGCACTCGAGCGCGCGATGCCGTACCTGAGCGACAAGTACCAGCTGTACGCCCGGTGGGGTCAGGACAAGGTGATGCCGGGCGAGGAGTCGTTCGACATCCCTTACCAGGAGCTTGCCGAACAGCGGTTCATCGTGGGCTCACCGGACGACTGCCTGCGTGCGCTGCAAGCCTGGCGTGACCAGGTGGGCGTCAACCACGTGATCGTGCGGACCCAGTGGCCGGGCATGCCGGTCGAGCACGCGCTGCGCTCGGTCGAGCTGCTCAGCCGGGAGGTGCTTCCCGCGCTCAGGACTCCGGCGCGCTGAGGATGCAGAACTCGTTGCCCTCCGGGTCGGCGAGCACCACCCACGGCTCGTCGCCGGTCTGCCCGACGTCCGCGTGCCGGGCACCCAGCGCCAGGAAGCGCTCGACCTCGGCCTCCTGGTCGTCCGGGCGAAGGTCGATGTGCAGCCGGTTCTTGCCGACCTTCTCGTCCGGCGAGACTCCGAACAGCAGGCCCGGCTTGCGGTCGGGCGCGGGACGGATCTCGAATTCCTCGTCGGTCTGGTGCACGACCACCCAGCCCAGCGCCTCCTGCCACCAGCGGCCGAGCGCGATCGGGTCGGCGGCGTCGACGATGAGCTGCTCCCACTCCACAGCCATGGCCGCCACGGTATTCGCACGCCTCCGCGCCCGCGACGGAATTCGCGCTACTGCACCTGGGCGCGCAGCTCGCGCTTGAGGATCTTGCCGGTGGCGTTGCGCGGCAGGGCAGGCACGGCGGTGACCGAGGTCGGGCACTTGTAGTGCGCGAGCTTGTCCCGGGTGAACTCGATCAGCGCGGCTTCGTCGAGCGTCGCGCCTTCGTTGAGGACCACCACGGCCTTCGGGGTCTCGCCCCACTTCGGATGCGGCACACCGATCACGGCGACGTCCGCGACGTCCGGGTGCTCGGCCAGCACGCGCTCCACCTCGGCGGGGTAGATGTTCTCCCCGCCCGAGATGATCATGTCCTTGACGCGGTCCTCGAGGTAGAGGTAGCCGTCCTCGTCGACGCGCCCCGCGTCGCCGGTGCGCAGCCATCCGTCCTCGGTGATGGTCTCCTGCGTGGCCTCCGGCTTCTGCCAGTAACCCGCCATCCGCTGGTCGGACCGCACCCAGAACTCGCCGAGCTCGCCGGTGGGCACGTCCCGCCCGGTCGTCGGGTCGACCACGCGGAGTTCGTTGTCGCCGAGCATGCGCCCCGCGGACGCCAGGAGGTGGCGACGGGTCTCGTCGCGGTGTTCCTCCGGGCGCAGACAGCAGATCGCGCCCGACATCTCGGTCATGCCGTACACCGAGTAGAGCGGCGTCGACAGCTTCTCCAGGACGACGTTCATCAACTCGGCAGGCATGGGGGAGCCGCCGTAGGCGAGCACCCGCAGGGGGCTGAGCAGCTCGGGCGTCTTCGGGTGCTGCAGCAGCGCGTGGAGCACCGCGGGCACCACGAACGCGTGCGTGGCCTGGTGTTTGGCGACTTCCGGCAGAAGCTCGGTCATCTCGCGCACCACGATGGTCCGCCCGCCGGTCGCCATGCTGCCCAACGCCCAGCTCGTCCCGCCGACGTGGAACAGCGGCATCGCCACGATGTTGACGGTGTCCTGATCCATCTCGTACGCCGGCGCGACCGCGTTGGTGTGCGTGGTCATGCTCCGTTGCGTCAGCATGGCGCCTTTCGGCCAGCCGGTCGTGCCCGACGTGTAGAGCTGCAGGAAGCAGTTGTCGAGGGTGGTCTCGGGCAGCTCGCGCAACGGCTCCGCCTGGCCGACCCAGTGCTCGTACTCGTCCTTCTCGCCGCCGAGCATCACGGTCTGCTGGATGGTGGGCAGCCGGTCGCGCAGGCGGTCGAGCGTCTCGGCGAACTCCGCTCCGACGATCACCAGCTTGGCCGCGGAGTCGCCGAGCACGTAGACGAGCTCCTCCTCGGCCAGCCGGAAGTTCACCACCACGTTGACGGCGCCGATGACCGACGCGGCCAGCGTCAGCTCGAGGCACACCGGGTGGTTCTTGTCGAGCACCGCGAACCGATCACCGGCGGACACCCCGGCGGCTTGCAGCGCGGCGGCCGCCTTGCGTACCCGGGTGTCGAGCTCCGCCCAGCTCCAGCTTTGCTCGCCGAAGATCAGCGCTTCGCGGTCCGGCTCGGCGGCGGCCCAGTGCTCAACCAGGTCGAACATGCGGGACAGACGAAAGGTCATGGGGGCCCTCCGTGGTGGATGTCATGACCGTCGTGGTGATCAAGGATGGTAGTCCCGGCGCCGGTGTTTTCCAGAGCCTCGGACGGGGTCGATGCCCGAATGATGTAAAGGCTGGGGGCCTGTGCCGGCAGCGACCTCGCGCCGGACGGTGATCAGTCACGAACGACGGCGTAGAGCGGAAGGTCCGTCGGTTCTTCGTCCGCGTTGTAGGCGCGCACCACGGCGGCAGCGGTGCCGGACGTTCCGACGGCGAGATCGACCTCTTCGGAGAGGTGTCCGCTGGAGATTTCTCGTGGCGTCGTCCACGACTTGCCCGCGGGCTTGTCGGCTCCGCTCAGGCCGTAGGGGTATTCCGGGCTGACGTTGTACCACACGGCCGTGGCATTGCCTTGGCCGTCCATGGCGATCTTCGGCTCCAGCCCGTCCGGGTCCAGCCTGCTCGAGGTGCCCCACGCGCCGCCGGACGGCCTGCTCGCCGTGTGGGACGAATTCCTCGCCTGGGGCTGGCGCGTGCCGTTCCTGTTCTCCGCCGTCCTGGTCGGCGTGGGGCTGTTCGTGCGGCTGAAGGTGGCCGAGTCGCCGGTCTTCGAGGCCGCGAAGAAGCGCGCGGGCGACCCGCGCAAGGCACCGCCGGCCATCCTGCTGGTCATTCGCAAATACCACCGGCAGCTGTTGCGGGCGTCCACCGCCGTGGTCGGCGCGCTGGTGTTCCAGACGTTCTTCGCCACGTTCGCGATCTCGATGGTGAGCCACGCGGGCACGTCGTCGAGCGCCGCGGTGTTGTGCAAGGGATTCGGTTCGCTGGTCAACGTCGCCGCCATCGCCTATTTCGCGCACTTGTCCGACCGGCTCGGCCGTAAACGCGTGCTGGTCGGCGGTTCGTTCGCGTGCATGCTGATCGCGTTCCCGGTCGTGGCGCTCCTCGGCAGCGGTGACCTGATGCTGGTCCTGACCGGCTACGCGATCGGCAACATCGCGCAGGCCGCGATCTACGGACCGGTCGCTGCGTTCATGTCCGAGTTGTTCGACACCCGCGCTCGCTACACCGGGGCGGGCGTGAGCTATCAGCTCGCCGCCATCATCGGCGGGTTCACGCCGCTGATCGCCACCAGCCTGTGGGAGTTCGGCCGCACCACCATCGCCGCCACCGGCTGGCTGCAGTATTCGCCGGTCGGGCTGTTCTTGATCGCGGGTTGCCTGGTCACCCTGGCGTCCGTGTCTCGCAGCGACGAGACCAGCAAGCGCAAGCTCGACGCGGCGTGAGTCGTCATCGCGTGCTGGCCAGCTCCCTGTCCCACGTGGATTCGGTGATCCCTGCTTCGCGCAGCTCGACCTTGCGGACCTTCTGCGTCGGAGTCTTCGGCAGTTCGTCGACCACTTCGACGTAGCGCGGCACCATGAAGCGCGGCATGCGCCCGGACAGGAACTCCACCAGTTCGGCGGGGTCGATGTCCGTGCCAGGCCGCCGCACCACGACCACCTTCACCTCGTCCTCTCCGTACTCCGACGGCACCGCGACCGCCGCGCTTTCCACCACGTCCGGGTGTTCGTTGACCTGTGCTTCCACCTCGAAAGAGGAGATGTTCTCGCCGCGTCGGCGGATCGCGTCCTTGAGCCGGTCGACGAAGTAGAAGTTGCCGTCCTCGTCGCGGGTGAACCCGTCGCCGGTGTGCAGCCACTGGTTCCGCCACGCGTTGACCGTTGCCTCGGGCTTACGCCAGTAGCCGGCCATCAGCGTCCACGGCTCGTCGGCGCGCAACACCAGCTCACCGAGCTCACCGGGGCCGACTTCGACGTCGTCGGAGTCCACGATCCGGGCCTGGAACCCGGGACGGACCCGTCCGCAGCTGGTTTCGTCGGCCAGATTCGGGCCGTCGCTTACGATGCAGCACGCAGTCTCGGTCATGTTGAACGTCGTGCGTACCTGTAGGCCGAAGCGCTTCTTGAAGCGTTCCAGGTCCGGTACGAGTGGCAGTAGGAGTGCGTCGCGCAGTGGCGTGTCGGCGTCGTCAGATTTCTCCGGCTGCTGGTAGAGGAAGTTCGCCATCGCGCCCAACAGGATTGTCGTGGACACGCCGAACGCGCGGACGTCGTCCCAAAACGCGTCGGTCTTGAACCGTCGTCGCATCACCACCCGCGCACCGAGCAGCGCCACCGCATACAGCGGGCCTTTGCTGCTCATGTGGAACATCGGGAACGGCGAGTAGAACGCGTCGTCCGCGCCGAACATCTCCGACGGCATGATGGCGGTCGCGGTGAGCTCGGCCTGCCGCCAGGTCACCATGACGCCTTTCGACGGGCCGGTCGTGCCAGAGGTGTAGATGATCGAGGCGATGTCGCGGCCGGTCGGTGGCGGGACGTTCGCCGGTTCGGCGTCCGCTCGACCCAGGAACTCTTGGGCTGAGATCAGGGGCAGCGACGATTCAGGCAGCTCGTCGGCGCCGACGACCACCACGGTGTGCAGCCGCTCGGGTCGAACTTCTTCGATCGCGGAGAGATGATCGAAGTGCGCGATCATGATTCGCGCTTGGGAGTCGTCGATCAGGTAGCGCAGCAGACGTCCGACGTAATCGGTGTTGAGCGGTACTTCGAGCGCGCGCAGGCGGGCCAGGCCGATCCACACCGCGACTGCCTCGGTGCACGGCGGAAGCATCACCAGCGCGGTGTCGCCTTCCGAAATGCCTGCGTGCTGCAGCGCTGCTGCCCACCGGTCGGCATCGGCGTCGGCCTGCCGGTAGGTCCAGGTGTCGCCGGTTTCCGCGTCGACCACGTACGGAGCGTCCGGTCGTTCGGCCGCTTGGCGGGCGATGAGGACCGGCAGGACGGTGTCAGAGGGCAACATCGGTGGTGTCCTTTCCGTCGGGTGCAGGGCTCGGTGCGACGACGACGAGCAGTTCGCCGGCTGCGACGGTCCGGCCGGGCTGCGCCCGTACCGACTCGACCACGCCGTCGATCGCGGCGGTGAGCTGGTGCTGCATCTTCATGGCCTCGACCGTGGCAACGACCTGGCCTGCGGAAACCACGTCGCCTTCGGCGACGGTCACCGCGGTCACGGTGCCTTGCATCGGGCTTGTCACCTCGCGGGAGGCGCGCTCGGCGGGGCGTTCGGCGGCGCCGGTCTTGACGACCCGGCGAGCTGCGGACGACGGAATCCGGTGGAAGCGGCCCGCGATCCACGCTCCGGACCCCTCTGCGCCGCCGGGGTGCAGACTCGGCTCGATCACCTGCTCGAACCACCGCGTCGACACCGGTCCGGATGCGAAGTCCGGATGCGAAAGAACTGCGGCGGCCGCGGGGATTGTCGTCGGAACACCGCTGACCTGGGCTTCTGCGAGTGCCGCGCGCATCCGGTGCAGCGCCGCTTCGCGGGTCGGTCCCCAGACGACGAGCTTGGCGACGAGGCTGTCGTAGTGCGGTGGGATCTCGTCGCCGACGCGGTAGCCGGTGTCCACCCGGACACCCGGCAGCCACGGCACGCTGAAGGCCCGCAGGCGGCCGGTGTCCTCGGCGTTGATCCGGCATTCGATCGCGTGTCCGCGCAGGGCGGTCTCGACCGACGTCGGCGAGCCACCAGCGATGAGGAGCTGCTCGCGTACCAGGTCGATTCCGGCGATCAGCTCGGTGACCGGATGCTCGACCTGGATCCGCGGATTCATCTCGAGGAACGCGAAGGTGTCACCCTCGACGAGGAACTCCACGGTCCCGACGCCGCGATACCCGACCCGGCGGGCAAGACGCACCGCGGCATCGGCCATCTCTTTGCGCAGCAGGTCGTCGACGCCGGGCGCGGGGGCCTCTTCGACGAGCTTCTGGTGCCTGCGCTGAACCGAGCAGTCACGATCGCCGCACCACACGATCTGCCCGTGTGCGTCCGCCACGACCTGGACCTCGACGTGCCGGGGGCGTTGCAGGTATCGCTCGGCGTACACGGAGTCGACACCGAAGGTCGACTTCGCCTCCGCGCGGGCCGCCGCCAGCACGTCTGCCGCGTCGTCGTTGGCGGTCAGTACGCGCATGCCGCGACCGCCGCCGCCGGCGGCAGCCTTGATCACCAGCGGCCACCCGTGCTCGTCACCGAATTCCCGCAGTCGGTCAGTGAAGACGTCGTCAATGCCCGGAACAACCGGAACCCCGGCGTCTCGGGCGAGGGCTCGCGCGGACACCTTGTCGCCGACGGTGCGGAGCACCGTGGACGCAGGACCGATGAACGTCAGGCCCGCCCGCTCGACCAGTTCGGCGAAGTCTGCGTTCTCGGCCAGGAATCCGTAGCCGGGATGAATGGCGTCCGCGCCGTGCTCGACCGCTGCCGCGACGATGCGGTCACCGTCCAGGTAGGGGCTGCCGCCCGCGAGGCGGACTGCCTCGTCGGCGAGCTTGACGTGCAGCGCGTTCTCGTCGACATCGGAGTACACCGCCACAGAAGCAATGCCGAGTTCGGTGCACGTCCGAATGACGCGGACGGCGATCTCTCCGCGGTTGGCGACGAGGACCTTGCTCAGCATCGGTGCTCCCTCAGATCGGCGAGATGCCGTGTCGCTTGGCCGGCGCCCGTGGCTTTTTGCGGCGCGGTGCGAGGGCCAGTGCCTCGAGCAGGACGCGTCGTGTCTCGTCCGGGTCGATCACGTCGTCGATGCCGAAGCCTTGCGCCGCGTAGAACGCGCCGATCTGCGATTTGAAGCCGGCGACGAGCTCGGCCCGATGCGCCTCGGGGTCCTCGGCGGCCGCGACTTCACGCCGGTACGCCACGTCCACCGCGCCTTCCACCGACATCGCGCAGATCTCCGCCGTCGGCCACGCCACCGCCAGGTCGGCGTCGAAGCTGCGGCCGCCCGCCATCGCGATGTAGGCGGCTCCGTAGCCCTTGCGCAGCACCACGCTGAACCGGGGAACGGTGGCCTGGCCGAGCTCGAACAACAGTCGTCCGCTGCGCCGCGCGAGCTGCGTGGTGGTGGACTCCATGCCGACCAGAAAGCCCGGCACGTCGACCAGGAACAGCAACGGGATGCCGAACGCGTCGCACACAGAGATGAAGTGCGCGGCCTTCTCGCAGGCGGGGGAGTCCAACGCGCCTCCGAGGTGCATCGGCTGGTTGGCGACGACACCGACGGGCTTGCCGCCGAGCCGGACGAAGCTGGTCACCACGTTCGGTGCGTGCTCGGGTTTGATCTCGAAGACGGTGTCGGAGTCCGCGATGGACTCGATGACTTCGCGAACGTCGTAAGCCTGGCTGGTGTCCGCCGGGACCAGCGCGCCCGGGCTGCCGTCACGTGGCTCGTACGGCTTGTCCGTCGGCGGCTCCTGGTCGGCGTTCGACGGCACATAGCCGAGGAAGACCCGGACCGCGTCGAGCGCCTCGTGCTCGGTGTCGACCGCCAGGTCGGTGACGCCGAGCCGAGCTTGCAGGTCGGCGCCGCCGAGTTCTTCGTTGGACAGGCGCTCGCCGGTCGCGGCACGGACGAGCGCCGGGCCGGCGATGCCCATCGTCGACATCCCGCGCACCATGACGACGAAATCGGCCAGCGCGGCGAAGTTGGACGGACCGGCGAATCCGGGCCCCATCATCACGGCGACCACCGGCACGTAGCCGGACAGGTCGACCATCTGGTGGAAGACGGTGAAACCGTGCGCGAAGTGGTGGCTGTCCAGGCCTTCCTGGATGCGGTGGCCACCACCGTCCAGCAGCATGACCACCGGGAGGCCGTTGTGCAGCGCGTAGTCGCAGCACCGCGCCACCTTGTGGCCACCGGTCACGCCATTGCTGCCGCCGAACACGGTGAAGTCGAACGACATGATCACCGTCGGGCGGCCGTCGATGTCACCGATACCGGTCACCACACCGTCGGCCGGGGCCTCGAGCTGGTCGCCCTGAGGGTTGCGGGCTGCGTCGACCAGCGCACCGAACTCGCGGAAGCGGCCTTCGTCGACCAGGTAGGCGATGCGCTCGCGGGCGCTGAGTTTGCCCAGCTTGTGCTGGCGTTCGATCGCCTCGGCCCGCGCGGCGTCCAATACTGACGCGCGTCTGCGGCGAAGTTCCTCGCGGAGCTCACGTGCGTCGTGTTCGGCCATCTCACTCCATCCGCCGGAGTCATTGACAATACTGTCAACGCGCGTGAGGCTCAACACACGCCGACGGCCGGCCCCGCACGGGAAGGCGGGACCGACGGCGGCAGGATGGAGCGATGAACAAGCCCGGCCAGCGACCGTGGAGCACGCGCACGGCCAAGGATCGGCACGACAGCGCCACACGCAATGCGCTGCTCGAGGCCGCCGAGGAGCTGTTCGCCGAGCGCGGCTACAAGCAGACGACGGTGGCGCACATAACCGAGCGCGCCGCGGTGTCCCGAGCGACGTTCTACGTGTACTTCTCTTCGCGCGAAGAGGTGTTCCGGGCGCTCGCGCAACGGGTCCGGGACGAGATCGCCGAGGTGCAGCGGGCGGCTTCGCGCAGGTCGGACGATCCTCGGGTGATCATCGAGACGTCGATCCGTCCGGCGTTGGAGATCTTCGCCCGCAAGACCAGGTTGATCACGGTCATCCAGCACCAGGCATTGTCGGACCCAGACGTGGCCGCGCTGTGGGATGAGATCCAGCAGGGGCCGTCGCGAGTGGATGCCGCGTTCATCCGATTGCTGCAGGAGCGGCACGGCGCCGAGCCAGCGGCCTCCGCCGACACGGTCGCCGAGGTGGTGTCGGCGGCGCTGCTGCACCTCGCCTCGGTGATCGCCCGTGATCCGAGCAGAAAGGACGAGCTGACCGACGAGCTCATCGCGATATACCACCGCATGGTCGGTTTGCCTGCCGGATAGCGGCCGCGCAGTCCGGTCGGCTGCTGCGTTTGCGCAAAAATCGTTCCGGGTTCGGTTCGACTGGGGGCTGACCGGCGCGAAGGTGCTGGCCGGCCAGTCCGACGTGGTCGCGGTGGTCGACGTGTTGTCGTTCACCACCACGCTGACGGTCGCCGCCGACAACGAAATTGAGGTCTTTCCGTTCCGCTGGCGGGACGTGCGGGAGAAGGACTTCGCGCGGGAACGAGACCCCGTGCTCGCGGTCGGCCGATCCGCGGCCGGGGCGGGTCAGATCAGCCTCTCGCCAGCGACGATTCGTGCCGCTACCGCCGTGCCCAGGTTGGTGCTGCCGTCACCGAACGGCTCGACCATCGTGCACGAGATCGCCAAGAGTAGGGCAACGGTGATCGGTGTCAGCCTGCGCAACTTCGCCGCCGCCGCTGAATGGATCGCGCACGGTGCTCCTGGCGCCCCGCTGACCGCTGTCGCGGCTGGGGAGCGGTGGGAGGACGGATCCCTGCGTCCCGCTGTGGAGGATCTGAGGGGCGCCGGCGCGTTTCTCGTCGCGCTCAAGGACGGGGGCTTCGGTGCGCTGTCGCCGGAAACCACCTCGGTTGCCGCCGCCTATCAGGCCGTCGCCGCTGATCTGCCCGCACGTCCGCGAGCACGCGCCAGCGGTCAGGAACTGATCGGCGGCGGCTACCTCGACGACGTCGACGTCGCCGCCGAGGTGAACGCGAGTACGGCGGTGCCGACCCTGTGCAGCGAGAGCTTCGCGGCGTAGGAACGCCTCCAGCCGAAGGGGCCCGAGATCGAGAAGGCCGGCCAAGGTGCCGGATTGACTTGCCGGAGCGGTTGCGCTGGTCAAGGTGGCCATTTCCTGACGCGTGCGGGGTCGGGCTGCCCGCCGGGGCCGAAGGCCCGAGGCCACCCACGGCGGGCGTGGTCAGCGGCGCCAAGCGGTTACGCCGGCGGCGTCGACACGTACCGCACGTTGTCGATCACCTTGGTGACCTTGTTGCCGACCTGCACGGACAACGTGCGCAGTCCGGTCGAAGAGTCCTCGACGCCTGCACGCAGGATGGTGTCGCCGAACACCCGCACGACGGGATCTCCACCTTCGGTGTTCAGCTGTACCCACTGCTTGCCGTCCCACCGATGCGCGGAGGGCAGGTAGTCGAGGGTGATGCCGCCCTCGTCGTTGCAGTGCTGTTCGAGGTACTCGACGTGCGGCTTGCCGTCGGCCCACCACACCCCGTCGATCATCTGTGCCTGGTTCGACGAGTCCGGGTTCACCGCAGGCAGCTCCTCGGCTTCCCCCGACTCCAGGTCGATCACCATCACGCCCATGTGGGCGGAGCAGGGATCGGGCGCGCGGCTGGTGATGACGACGGCTTTCGACCCGTCCTCGTTGAGCACGCCGCCGCCGAGGTTCACCCCCGGGTCGGGAAGGTTGATCAGGCGCTCTTCACCGTTGAGGCCGAGGAGAGCGAACTTCGTTCCCGCCTCTCCCTCTCGCGCGAAGGCGACCAGCACCCGATCTTCCGCACCGGCCACCAGCCGTATCGATCCGACCGACGGTTCGCTCGCCAGTTCCCTGCCGACGTCGACCGACCGCACTTCTCCGGATTTGGCCAGATCGGCGATGTCGAGGGGGATGCCGTCGCTGTCTTCTATCCACGCGATGCGACCGTCACCGACCGGGACGACCTCCGGGCAGCCGCCACAGGAGATCGTCTGCTGCTCGCCCGACTCCGCGTCGATGGCGACAATGCCCTCCGGTCCGGTGATCATGAAGGCGTAGCGGCCGTCCATGGTGAACTTCGGCAAGAAACCCGATGACGCTCCCTCGTACTCGCCGATGATCTCGGCTCCGTTGGCTACCCCGAAGCTGTTGTCGGTGGTGTAGGCATAGATCGGATCGGCTTGCTGCACCACCGGCGCCGCGTTCCTGCACCGCGCCGTGGCCTGGTTCCGCCACCACGGCATCACCGTGCTGCGAATCCTGACCGACAACGCCCTGGTCTACCGCCGCGGCACCTGCTGGGCCGCGGTCTGCACCGCCCTC